>Ga0209257_1000001_pt1 | contig 2274655 bp, 1847 predicted proteins | sample AraplaCvi_mCL_r2_FD_184277 | JGI IMG/M metagenome (GOLD analysis project Ga0209257, IMG submission 184277) | Arabidopsis root microbial communities from North Carolina, USA - plate scrape MF_Cvi_mCL_r2 (SPAdes) (version 2) | ecosystem: Host-associated > Plants > Roots > Endosphere | place... | reverse complement strand
ATGGTGGTTTTGCCAAGGGTGTTCACCTCTTCCCATTCCGAACAGAGAAGTTAAGCCCCTTATGGCCGATGGTACTGCACAATCATGCGGGAGAGTAGGTAGCTGCCATATTTATTGAGAAAGCTCCGGACGAAAGTCTCGGAGCTTTTTTATTTTATACCTGTTTGTAATCCTTCTTATCTCTTCTTCTTTCTGAAATCGTCATACCAGTGTGCAATATTGATGGAAGCGCCCATGCCAAAAGCGACTGGCTGAAAATATTCATTGAATTCATATCCCCCGTAGGCATCATCATTTAACAACAGCGAAAACATCAGCTGCATCTGAAATTTCACATACTTATAGCCTACACGAAATGTAAATGCTGGTTCGTAAAAGGGCAGCGTCTTTGTACCGATACTCATATAGTTGATCCTGCGGTCAGGTTCGTTTTCAAATGCTTTTGCACCAGCATAAAGACTGTAGAATTTCAGGATTGAAAAACGGGATGTAAAGGCCGCTTCAATAACCGGATGTGAAAAGCCTATACCTGGCTGAATGAAGAACTTATTGAAATGAGAACGTAGAAGATAGTCATTGCGAATCGCGTCAGGCGTATTTTCATAGCCCCTTTCAAGCGTTTTAAATGAGCCATTACCATAACCCGCATATACATCAAAGACCATTCTCTTTTTAGGATCAAGGGGCTTAAAAAAGCCTACAGCACCCTCCAGGACACCACCTCTCGTATTATCGTTCACAAAGAGATCTTCTCCATCTGAATCTTCGAGATTAATGTTGTAATCGTAGACATACTGACCATTTGCCATAACGGCAATGTTATTGCTTACGGCAAATGCCGCCTGGAAATTAGTTGGAGATACGCTACCCTTGAACTCATGTTTTTCCTTCAGCAGGGGTTCATTAACAGTATTAGGAACATAAATATGGCTGTTGCAGGCAGATACGATCAACAGCAGGCTGCAACATGCAGTAGCAGGCAGGTTGAAATAGTTTTGCATAACATAGTGGGTTTAAGCGGTTACTGTTACTCGCTGGATTCCCTTTCAATCAGTTCAACAGGAAATACAAAGTGTTTGGTGATCTTCATGGTGTCGCCATAGTTGATCAGTTTCACAATAGTATCTACTGCTTTCTGTCCCATCTTATATCCGGATTGTTCGATAGTAGTGAGTGCAGGTGTAATGATTCTTGAGGACTGGTCATTGGAATAACCTACTACCTTGATCTGTTCGGGAATACTGACGCGCTGTCGTTTGGCTTCCTGGATAAATGCTACAGCTGATGTATCGTTCGCTGCAAACAATCCGTCAGGTCTTTCTGCTGCGGACAGTAATTCCTGCGAAGCGGTAATAGCAGCTTCTGATGTGAGGTTATGCACATAGAGCAGTTGCTCATTAAAAGGTATATCATATTTTTCCAGTGCTGCTTTATAACCGCTTAAGCGCTGTTGATAAAGATTACAACTAAGTATACCTGAGAATAATGCGATACGTTTACAACCTTGTCTGATCAGGTGTTCAGTAGCCAGAAAACCTCCTTTGAAGTCATCTCCGGTAATGGTATAACCTGGGAATTCCGCAGGAACGCGGTCATAGAAAACCAGTGGAATATTATTCTTTATGAATGGAGTGAAATGTTCATAATGAGTAGTGTACATAGAAGATACAGCAAGTAGTCCATCTACACGAAGAGAGAAGAATGTATTTACAAGCTCCTTCTCCATTTCAACGGTATCATCAGACTGACCTATCACAATACTAAAGCCATACTTATGTGCTTCATGCTGGATACCGCTGATGGCTGTGCTTTGAAAATACATGGAAGTACGTGGTACAATGAGGCCCAGAATGTTGGAGCGGTTCTTACGCAGACTGGATGCGATCCAGTTAGGAACATAGCCCATTTCGGTGGCCGTCTGGCGTACCTTGTCTCTGGTTTCCTGGTTGATCAGCTTATTGTTCTGCAATGCTCTCGATACCGTGGAAGCAGATAGGTTCAGCACTCTGGCAATGTCGTAGATAGTAATCTTAGTACTTCGTTCTTTCACATTCTTGAGGTTCAGTATATAAATATAGCGATATATTGAGCAACTTTTGTAACAAGCAACAGCATTATTTTCATAGCGTTAAATATTATCACTATAAAAGCAGAAAGGCTCCCACATGGGAGCCTTTCTGCTTTTATAGTGATACATCATCATTTAGGTTCAAGCGCCTGGCTGATTCTTTCAGCAAGATCGCTCAGATGATAACGGCTCAGCGGGTCTTGTATAGTAGTAGCTGCAGCACGGATATCGGTGCGCAGAGATACAAGATGCGCACGTGCAATGCTGCTCACGTCTGATTTTGTCGGATCTGCAGGAGCAGGGCCGAACATGATGATCATACCACCCATAGAAGACTGGTCTTTGGAAGCCAGCAGCTGAATGAGATGATCAACATATGATTTTTGCAGGTTACGACGGAATACGTCGATGTTCTTTCTGCTATATACTTCGCTGAAGATGCCTTTTTTCACATCATTCAGGAATGCGGTCGCCTGGTAGCTGCCTGCACCATCATTTGCTTCATTGTTAACCAGCTTTACGAGTGTATTAGCACTCAGTATGCGGTCTAATACGGGCGTCTGACGGGAGCCGACAATAGTGGTTGCATTGTTGCCTGTACGGGATAAGATATCCTTATCAAGTAACCACTTAGGCGTGGTGAATACCTGATCGTTCAGGAACTGAACAGCTTCCAGCTGTATTGCTTTCGGTACTGCTTCATATACACCGCCTTCCTGTTCTACAGTCTTAGGAGTTTCGTATATACCGCCAATGTTCTTAGCGACATGTCCGAGATAACGACCGAACTGTGTATTCACTTCACGATAGAGTTCAGTAAGATTGCTGTAACCTTCATTCTCTTCTTTCGTCCAGGTCAGGAGGTTAGGCATGATACGTTGCAGGTTTTTGATACCATATACGCCTGATTTCATCGCATTGTCACCAAGATCTTCGTTCTGTGATCTTGGATCGTCAGGGTTCATTTCTGTACCAAACCAGTATTTCTTCTCTTTCAGTTTTTCAACAGTCCATTTATTGAGTATTGCTTTTTCAGCATCAGCGGTAGTTGCATCAGGGATCAGTTTATAACCCCATTCGATTGCCCATTTATCATAGAAGTTGATACGAGGGTAAAGATCGGCGCCGGAGATACCATCTTCTGGTTGTGCCACATAGTTGAAGCGGGCATAGTCCATAATAGAGGCAGCGAAACCATTTTCTTTTGTCCAGGCCTTATCCCTTAGTTTCTCAGTAGGGTAGGTAGAGCTGGAGCCAAAATTGTGACGCAGACCCAGCGTATGACCTACTTCGTGAGAGGATACGAATCTGATCAGTTCTCCCATCAGCTGATCGTCAAACTGCATTTTACGCGCACGTGGATCATTTGGCGCACACTGTATAAAGTACCAGTTACGCAGTAAACGCATTACGTTGTGATACCAGTTGATATGGCTCTCCATGATCTCACCGGAACGCGGGTCATGAATATGAGGACCACTTGCGTTAGGAATATCGGAAGGTTTGTAAACGATCGCTGAGAAGCGCGCGTCTTCCAGGCTCCAGGTAGAGTCTTCTTCACGGGTAGGCGCTACTTTGGCGACAACTGCATTTTTGAAACCTGCTTTTTCAAAAGCAGCCTGCCAGTCATTTACGCCTTGAATTAAGTACGGTACCCATTTTTTAGGCGTAGCAGGGTCTATATAAAATATGATAGGCTTTAGGGGTTCTACGAGTTCCCCGCGTTTATATCTCTCGAGATCTTCAGGCTTAGGCTCCAGTCTCCAGCGTGTAACCATAGAGAGGCGTTTTACACCCTGTGGGTCCAGGTCAAAGTCAGTTACAGAAGTAGTGAAGTAACCCACACGTGGATCAAAGTATCTGGCTTTCATTGGTACTGCAGGAAGCAGGATCATAGATGAATTCAGTTCCAGTGTAGCGTTTCCTCCCTGTACAGGCATACCTGGCCCTGGCTGGCCGCCAGATTTGGAATACGTCTTTACTGTTTTGATCTCTGTATTGATAGGGTAGGATTTGACATCTACTATATATGACTTATCCTGCTGAACGGCGCCCAGTTTGAACATGCCTTTCACACGGGAGTCAAAGAAGAAGATATCATTATCACCCTGGATGTATTCCGTAAGATCGATCACAGTGCTTTTCCCTTTTTCAGAGAAGGCTTTGATATCAAACGCAGCTGCAATGGGTTGTATGTTGGAATTCATTACAGCGTTAAACATTGGCTGACTGGAATCTCTGGAGATTTCAGAATAGGAAATGTTCTTGAGGAAGATGCGGTTGTTGGGTCCTTTTTCAAAGCGGATCACGTTTTCACCGATTTCATCCCCGCTGTATCCCATCATAGCAGCACGCAGGCCGGCGGCTGATTTAGAGATACGGTTAACAACGAGAATATCTCTTCCAAGGAGGGAGTCAGCTATTTCAAAAAATACTTTGTCATCCTGCTTGTAGATATTGAACAGACCGGAATCTGCTACAGCAGCTGATGTAATGACTTCGCTGAATTTTTTAGGAGCTGTTTTTGGACCGCTTTTAGCGGGCATAGGTGGACGTGCAGTCGAATCTTTAGCGGGAATAGGTTCCTGTTGGGTCTTCTTTCGCTTTTGTGCTATCGACATAGTGTTGATACTCAGTATCAACAGAAGCGTACCAGCTGTTGTGGCGACGGTACGAATGGTGTTTTTCTTCATTTGCGTTTATTAAAAAAGGTCGGTTTAAACAAGATTTTGGCAGGTAGTGTTGAAAATACACATATTAAGCAGTAACTTATCGGGGAATTCCATGAACGTTTAAAATGTTACAGGAATGGAGATCGGGGGAATAAGAGATACCGGGGGGATGAAAAATAATAGCGTCGTGTTTATGAATAAATTTGTTGATATGGTATCTTTTATGCTTATATTACAGGGTGAATGAAATGCTGCAATGGCGCTGTTACAAACGTTTTTCACCGGACAATGAAGGTTTCGTTCCACGTTAAAAAGGTTGAAACAGACATGTAACAGGCTGTGATTGTTTAGCGTTATAAGTAATGCAGAGAAAGTTAAAAACGACCTAAAGTGCGGATGGTGGCGGTTAAGAAGAGAAAAATGTCGCAGAAAATTTCTGTTGGAACATTTAAAAAATTTCTTAAATTGTGCGTCCAACTTTGAAAAAAATCAATAAATTTCAGGTTCCAAGGATAGTAATCATAAGGGGTGTAACCCAATCTTTGATACAGGTTACAATTGACACATAAAGTGTATGCTCAATAAACAAGTGGATGGAAAGCCGTCTGATGGCGGCTTTCGGTGTCAGCGTTAAATTTTGTGAGTTTTTGAGAGCTGCACTTGTTTTTTTGGGTCAACCGTATAACTTTGCGAATCACGTATTTACATTGCAGAAATAACAAAAAACAATAGTTTAATCTTTAACACTAAAATTCAATCAACATGGCTGAGACTAAAACAACTGTGACTGCAGGTTCTGCCAAAGCAACTTCTCATCAACCTAAAAAGTCATCCAATGTATTCGCATTGCTGGCTGTGCCTATCTGTATCGTTATAGGTGTTCTCTTCTACATCTTTGTATTGGGTAGTCCTGATAACTTCCAGGGAGGTATCAAAGGGGCGAACGCGCATCCAGTTGAAGAAGGTATCGGAAAATGGTTCGCAACAGTTTATCAGGGTGGTGCTATTGTACCTATTCTTATTTCTGTATTACTGATCTGTGTTACTTTCGTAATTGAGCGTTTCCTGTATATCACTAAAGCGAAAGGTAAGTTTAGCGGCGCTGATCTGGTAAGAAGAGTTCAGTTCCACCTGGCTAACAAAAACGTAGACGCAGCGCTGGCTGAGTGCGACAAACAGAAAGGTTCTGTAGGTAACGTAATGAAAGCTGGTCTGAAGAAGTACAAAGAAATGATCACTAACACTGAGCTGGATACTGAACAGAAGATCCTGACTATCAAAAACGAGATCGAAGAAACAACCGCTCTGGAACTGCCAATGATGGAAAAGAACCTGGTGTTCCTGTCCACTATCGCTTCAGTAGCTACCCTGCTTGGTCTGTTCGGTACAGTATTGGGTATGATCAAATCCTTCTCTGCGATGTCCGCAGGTGGTGCTCCAGATTCTGCTAAACTGGCGTTAGGTATCTCCGAGGCGTTGATCAATACCGCTCTGGGTATCGGTACTTCCGCTATCGCGATCATCATGTATAACTTCTTTACTACCAATATCGATGGCATCACTTATGCAATCGACGAGTCTGGTTTCACTTTGACTCAGAGCTTCGCAGCTAACCACAAATAATTTTTTAGATTATTTGTGTGGAAATCGCGCAGTTTTGAATCTATATAAAGTAAACTAAAAAAGGAGTAAAGATGCCTAAAGTTAAAATGCCCAGGAAGAGCACGCTGGTTGATATGACCGCGATGTGTGATGTGGCTTTCTTGCTGCTCACTTTCTTCATGCTGGCTACCAAATTTAAACCGGACGAGCCGGTAACTGTGGTAACTCCGTCTTCCATCAATACTAAACTGCTCCCAGATTCTGATGTGATCTTGTTGACAGTTGATGCCGGCGGTAAAATATTCTTCAGCATGGACGGCCAACCAAAAAGGCAGCAGCTGATCAATGATCTTGACCAACAGTACCATCTTGGTCTGACTGAAAAGGAGAAAAATAACTTTGTCATTGGCTCCAGCATTGGTACCGATATTAAAAGCCTGAAGACTTACCTCGACATGAAACCTGAAGAGCGTAAGAAAAATGGTCTTGAAAAAGGTATCCCTTCTGACTCTGCCAATAATGAAGTTGCCGTATGGATCGAGTATGCAAGATCTGCACAGGGTGGAAACCCTAAGTTGCAGTACTGTATCAAAGCCGACAATGGTACCCCTTATCCTGTAATTAAGGATATCCTGGATACCTTCAAGGAGAAAAAGATTCAGAAGCTGAACCTGGTTACGAACCTGGAAGCTGCACCTGCAGGATCTGCAGCAGCGATAGCTCGTGCCGAAGGAAAAGAAGACTAACAGATTTCAAGTAAACGGCAGGCAGCGCCGAGGTGCTGAGTTGCTATTGAAAACTAAAAAAAAGAGCTACTATGGCAGAAATGGATACCAGCAGTAGTGGTGGGAAAGGTAAACACCAGGGTACGAAATCCAAGAAGCAGTCTACACGCGTAGACATGACTCCAATGGTGGATCTCGGCTTTCTGCTAATCACTTTCTTCATGTTGACTACGACCATGAGCAAGCCCAAAACTATGGACTTGATCATGCCGAAAGATACGAAGGATGAGAAAGAGCAGAACAAGGTAAAAGAAAGTACTGCACTCACTATACTGCTTGGAAAAAAAGATCGCGTATACTACTACGAAGGTCTGGCACAGGACCCGAATGCTTCGGCAAATCCTGAATTTTTCAAAGCAACTACGTTTGCTAATACTGGCGGCATCAGAGATGTAATTATCAAAAAGCGTGATGAGGTTGCTCAATTAAGGAACTCAAAGGGAGAGCCTGAAGATGTGGTGATCATCATTAAAGCTGATAATGATGCTACATACAAGGATTTCGTTGACATTCTGGACGAAATGGCCATTAACCGCATTCAACGTTATGCTACAGTTGACATCAGCGATCAGGATAAAACCTGGATACAGCAGACTGAAGCAGCTAACGGCGGTGGCTCCAAGTAATTTAGAAACAATCTCTTTGTATCCATCCTTAAAATTTAAACAATGGATTCCGCTAAAGTCTTAAAGTCCGATTTTCTGGATATCCTGTTTGAGAACAGGAATAAGGAATATGGGGCTTATGACCTCAGAAGACAATACGACAAAAGGGTACGTAACGCCGTTATCGGTAGTGCTGCGCTGATGTTGGTTGTAATCGCAGGTTATGCAATCAGTAATTATATCAACAAATTAGAACGGGAGAATCCTGATAGGAAGCCTGTTATAGAGCAGATCAAAATGGAGGACGTGAAGATTCCGGATGATCCGAAAACTCCACCTCCACCTCCACCGCCACCTGCTCCACCGCCACCGGTGAAACCATCCGTACAATTTACTCCTCCTGTAATCAAGAAGGATGAAGAAGTACCAGAGGATGAAGTACCGCCTAAAATCAAAGAAATTGAGAATAAGGCAATCAGTACTAAAACTGTAGAAGGTGATCCTAACGGTATCGATCCGGGATTACTGGAAGATAGTAAAGGTACTGGCGTGGTAGAAGCTCCTCCGCCTCCTCCGAAAGAAGAGATCTTCACCTTCGTAGAACAGCCACCTACCTTCCCTGGTGGTGAGGAAGCGCTGGCTAAGTTCCTGAGCAAAAACATCCACTATCCTCGCGTTGCGCAGGAAAATGCGATCTCAGGTACTGTGTTCGTACAGTTCGTAGTAGACTCAGAAGGTAACATCAAAGATGTGAAAACTGTAGGCGCTGCGAAAGGTGGTGGTCTGGAAGAAGAAGCGATCCGTGTGGTAAAAATAATGCCTAAATGGAAAGCTGGTAAACAGAACGGCCGTCAGGTATCTGTACAGTTCAACCTGCCTATCCGCTTTACGCTGCAAGAGTAGCAGAGAGCTAAGGATATTTATCAAAACCCGGTTCAGGCATAGCCTGGACCGGGTTTTTCTATTTATTGGTATATTGCTGCCTGAATTGTGAAAAATTATGTTAGGGAATAATCTTACAGGATACGACGATACAATAGTAGCCCTGGCTACAGCGCCAGGTATAGGAGCAATAGCAGTGATCCGCCTGAATGGCACAAAAGCTATTGATATCTGTAACTCCTTATTCCCCGCTAAAGACCTTCATCAGCAACCTGGTCATACCCTCCATTTCGGAGCTATCGTTGATCGCGGCCGCACCATCGATGAAGTAGTAGTCAGCCTGTACAAGGCGCCACGTTCCTACACTGGTGAAGAGATCGTGGAAATCTCCTGTCACGGCTCCCCCTACATCCAGCAACAGATCATCGACGCCTGTATCCATGCCGGCGCCCGTATGGCCAAGCCAGGGGAATATACCCTGAGAGCTTTCCTGAACGGCAAACTGGACCTTACCCAGGCAGAGTCAGTTGCAGACCTTATCGCCAGTAATTCTGCCGCCAGTCACCAAACTGCCATGCAGCAAATGAGAGGTGGCTTTTCCAAGGAACTATATGCCCTCCGGGAACAGCTGATCAGCTTTTCAGCACTCATAGAACTGGAACTGGATTTCAGTCAGGAAGACGTGGAATTTGCAGATCGTACGCAATTATATCGCCTTATTAACGAAGCCAATGAAGTTGTCCGGCACCTGGTAGACTCCTTCCGTATGGGAAATGTCATCAAAAACGGTGTTAATACCGCTATTGTGGGCAAACCCAACGCAGGTAAGTCTACTTTGCTGAATACCCTGTTGAATGAAAATAGGGCCATTGTAAGCGATATTGCCGGTACTACCCGCGATACTATTGAAGAGGTCCTAAATATTCAGGGAGTATTGTTCCGTCTTATCGACACTGCAGGTATCCGCGAAAGCGCAGATGTGATTGAAAGTATCGGTGTACAGAAGACAATGGAAAAGATCAGGGAAGCAGGTGTGGTACTGTACCTTTTTGATGTAAATGAAACTTCACTGGCAGAGCTGCAGGCTCAGGTAGATACTTTTATAAGTGAAGGAATTAACTATCTGCTGATCGGTAACAAGACAGACATTAGCGGACTTGCTGCCATGCGGGAGAAATTCGCCACTGTCGAAGGGATATTATACATATCTGCTAAACAGCATGAACATATACAGGAATTGAAAGATCGCCTTGTACAAAAAGTAATGAGCGGAGATATCAACACGGAAGATACGATCGTTACAAATGCCCGTCACTATGCTGCTTTACAGGAAGTATTAAAAGCATTGCAGGATGTGCGATTCGGACTGGATAGCCAGTTGCCGGGTGATTTGTTATCACTGGATATCAGAAGGTGTCTTCATTATCTCGGAGAGATCACAGGACAGATCACCAATGAGGACCAGCTTGATTTTATATTCAGTAAATTCTGTATCGGAAAATAAGTATCAGCATTTATTAGATAAAATAACTACAAAGTGGAGCTGTTAAACAATAGCTCCACTTTACATAAGACCTCAAAACATACCCATCCTCCCCTAAACATATCTTCTGCTTTTTCCACTACCCCCGACCATTGTATTGTTAAAACGCAATACAATAAAATACCTCATAACGCTTATCATCGGTACGACCTCATTTACGCAGCTGCAGGCACAAACTATTGTTAGCCCTTTGACAACAGACCACATGCAAAGTCGTCAGTTGACAAACCTCATCACCCGTCTTATGGCATCTGGAGGAAACGCCACCAGTAAACAATAACCAACCCGTATTTGTACCTGATATACCTCTAAACATACCACTCGCTACTCCTGATTTCGCCTCATTTTTGTAGCGTAAAACAAGTAATCATGAAAACGCATATCATCTCCTATATAAGCATCCTCACACTACTGCTGGCCGCTTGTATCAACCCGTCCAGGCAGCGATCTGCAACAAAAGATTCAACACAAACAGTCGGTGAAACACCTGCAGTACTGGAAGAAGTATTTGCTGACAGCACCTATCAGCTGACCGGTGTTGCTGTTGCTGCGGATGGCAGATTATTCGCGAACTACCCTTACTGGCTGGATAAACACAGCTACTCTGTAGTGGAAGTAAAAGATGGAAAATCAGTCCCATATCCGGATGCAGCCTGGAACAGCTTTAAGAAAGGCGATAATGGAGAGAATAAATTTGTGTGTGTACAGGCAGTGGTGGCTGATGAAAAAGGTTATCTATGGGTGGTCGATGCAGCAGGTATCGGACTCGGCCCTGTTTATCAGCACAGCAACAAAGTTGTAAAGATCGATCTCGCGACAAATAAAATAGAACGCATCTATCACTTTCCAGATAGCATCACCGCAAGTGACAGTTATATCAACGATATCCGTGTGGACAACGTTAACGGATTTGCATATATGACCAGCTCTTCAAACGGCGGTATTGTTGTCCTGAATACCAACACTGGCCAGTCCCGTTTTGTACTGCACAATTCACCTTCTGTTCTGTCTGATACTGCCTATCATTTCACGATGGACGGCAGAGAATTAACTAAAACAGATGGCAGTATTCCCAAGATCAATTCTGATGGTATCGCATTGTCTCCGGATAAAGCCTGGTTGTATTACAAACCGCTTACAGATGATAAATTGTATCGCATCAATACGGGATTACTTCGCGACTTCTCCACACCCCCGCAGAAGATCGATAACAGTGTGGAAGACCTTGGTAAATTCGTAACTACCGATGGTATGGAATTCGATAAGAATGGCAACCTTTATCTCGGTGATCTGGAGAAAAGCAGTATCGTGAAAATCACACCCGACCTCAGGATGGATACGATCGTCACAGATACTATAAAACTCTCCTGGCCGGATAGTTACAGTATTTCAGCCGATGGTTATCTGTATATTTCTGCTTCGCAGATAGCACGTATGCCCTGGTTCAATAATAACCAGAGTCGCACAGTATATCCATATAAGATTTTCAGACTGAAACTGTAAGCCGATTGTATATGAAAAGGATCATCTTCATTTTGTTTTCTTTATTGGCATCCGCCACATCTGCAATAGCACAACTGGAAAAAGTAGCTACTGCTAATATGATCTGGAATGGTGTCACAGTCACTGCTGATAAACGCATTTTCGTCTGTTTCCCACGTCTTGAGGGGGATCAGGGCATCCGCATAGGAGAGGTGTTATCAGATGGAAAGATCATCCCATATCCTGATGCCGCCTGGAATGACTGGCAAACGGGCACAGCTACTAATCAAAAATTCGTAAGAACGAATTCCCTGCGAATAGGGCCTGATGGATTACTCTGGATAGTAGATACAGGTACGCCTGCAATGGGAGCAGCGCCTTTACCTGATAGCGCAGCCAAGCTTGTTGCCATTGATACCAGAACAAATGTTGTAGTGCGTATCATCCCATTAGCAGGTGTCTCTACTAAAGCCACATTTATAGACGATCTGCGTATGATAGGAAATACCATTTATCTCACGGACGCAGGGGATCCCGCGCTCATAATAATGGATAAGACTAGCGGACAGGGGAGAAGGGTGCTGGAGCATCATCCATCTACAACAGATGAGAAAGCAATATGGGCGGAAGGTCATATCATGAAAGATAAAAGTGGAAAAGCAATACATATTCATGCAGATCAGCTTGAAATCTCTCCGGATGGGAAGTGGCTGTATTTTCAGCCAGCTAGTGGTCCGTTGTGGAAAGTAGAAACCAGGTTCCTCAATGATCCTGATCTGCCGGAAAAAGATCTCCAACATCATGTGACGCTCTTTTATCAGACACCATCAACAGGCGGAACTGCAATGGATGCAGACGGCAATATCTACGTAAGCGATGTGAATAAACAACAGATCATTCGTATCTCTCCGGAAGGGAACTCACAGGTTATTGTGCAGGATAAACGCCTCAGTTGGTGTGACGCATTGTGGATCGATGAGGAAGGATATCTCTGGATGCCTGCCGGACAACTACATTTGCTCGCGCCATTTCAGCAAGGCGTGAATAAAGTAAAACTGCCCGTTGTGATCTACAAAATGAAGATTGACGCAAAGCCTTTCAACAGCTAAAGATTTTAGAATATTTATATGAGGTTACAGGATGCTACCTGTAACCTTTTTTATTTAGGACATCCCGGTCATACTTGCTTATGTAAGTATATTTCTCTACCATAATAAACTAATTCTACTTTCCGTTGTTTAAAGGGTATAATCAGCATGTTACATTTATATCTGGGAATCTATGTCAGAGAGACAAGTAACACATGAACGGAATCCCACACCTACATCGGAAACTCGCATTTCAAATCCACTGGACCTACGTTCTCTACAGGAACTCATCCATGAAAAAGCGTTGCTCTACCCCGATAAGTCCGCATTGCGCTTCAGGGATCACGTAATAACATATCATAAATTAAATAATTCTGCGAACCAATTTGCCAGACTACTGGTGGATTATGGCATTCGTAAAGGTGCTATAGTAGGGCTTGCTGTAGATCGTTCTCCGGAAATGCTCTACTGTATGCTGGCTATTGTAAAGGCTGGTGCAACTTATCTGCCACTGGACCCTGAATATCCACAGGCAAGGATTGAATTTATGCTCCAGGATGCCGGTGCTGCTTTTCTGATCACGTCTGAAAAATACAGTGGCAGATTTCAGACGAAAGCGCAGGAGATACTGATGGAAGACCTGCTGAGGCAGACGCCGCAATATGACATAGCACCACCGGATGTAGCGATCACCATGCAGGACGTTGTATATGTGCTATATACATCAGGCTCTACAGGGCAGCCTAAAGGTGTACAGATCACACAGCTGGGACTGGTTAATTTCCTGATAGGCATGCTGAAAGAACCAGGTCTTGATCAACATGATAAGGTGCTTGCATTGACGACTATCTCCTTTGATATATCCGGACTTGAATTATATCTGCCATTACTCGTTGGTGCGGAAGTTATCCTGACGGATGTACAGACCTCCAGGGATACCCGCCACCTGATGGAGATTGTCAGACAACAAGGTGTAACCGTCATGCAGGCTACGCCAGCTACCTGGAGAATGATGCTGGAATCTGCATGGGAGGACCGACTGCCATTGAAGGCTTTAATAGGCGGGGAAGCCCTGTCTAAAAAACTGGCGGAGAGACTACTGGAAAAGTGCGATGGCCTCTGGAACATGTACGGTCCTACAGAGACCACTGTATGGGCTACACTGAAAAAGATCAATATAGATGATGAGATCATTACTGTCGGTCGGCCGATAGAGAATATGTTTGCCTATATCCTGGATAATCAACTAAGAAAAGTGCCGGACGGTACCGTAGGAGAAATATTCATTGGAGGCGTAGGGGTCGGAGTAGGTTACCTGAACAGGGCGGAGCTGAATGAAGAACGTTTTATGGCTGATCCTTTTTCACCTTTACCTGACGCCCGGATGTATAAGACAGGAGATCTCGGAAGGATCGTGAATGGTGGAGAGATTCAGTGTCTTGGCAGAATGGACCACCAGGTGAAAATCAGGGGATATCGCATTGAGCTGGGGGAAGTGGAACATGCTTTAGGCAAACAGACCGGTATTAAGGATGTGGTCGTATTGCCCAAAGATGAGCGGCTGATCGCTTATGTAGTATTGGAGAGTAGTTCGTCTGCCAATTTCCCGGGTTGGCAACAGGCGTTAAGAACATCACTACCGGAATATATGGTCCCGAGCCACTTTGTATTGTTGCCCAGATTTCCTTTATCTCCCAATGGGAAGGTAGACAGGAATGCGTTAGAAGGCATGGGACAGGAAATAGAGAAGGCTAACCGTGTATACACAGCTCCCCGCACCGAACAGGAAAAGTTGATCGCAAAGATCTGGGAGGATTATCTCTATGTGGAGAAAGTCGGTATAAAAGACGATTTCTTTGAATTAGGAGGCACCTCCATCGTCGCCATGCAGATCATGGCGCGTATAGAAAAAGAGACCGGAAAAAGACTGCCACTGGCCAGTCTCTTCACCGCTAACACCGTTGAGAAATTAGCCACCGAAATGGAACTGGATGATCAATCCATTTCCTGGGACCTGCTCGTTCCTGTTAAACCAACTGGCACCAAACCGCCTATATTTATCGTGAACGGGTTGGACATGAATGTGCTGTTCTTCAATAATATCGCCCGAAATATGGAACCGGATCAGCCAGTGTACGGTTTCCAGCCTCGTGGGCTCAACGGCGTTGACGAACCTTTCGAAACACTGGAAGATATGGCAGCGGAGTATATCGCTGCACTACTCGAAAGGGATTTTCCTGATGGGTATGCACTGGCAGGATATTCCTACGGTGGGGTGGTAGCTTATGAAATGAGCCGGCAACTACAGGCGATGGGAAAGAAAGTAAAAATGCTGGCCATGTTTGATACCTATGCCTACAACAAAGGTCACTTTGAAACAGGTATGCCGAAGTACATCCGGAAGATCAAACGGCAGTTCCCCAAGTTCCTCTTTATCACCCAGTCTTTAATCCGGCATCCAAAGGAAACACTGGATTATCAACAGGCATTTTTTGTACGGAAGTATAACGAGATAGCGGTCTATATCGGATTGCAAAGACCGCCTGAATCTGATAGGGCAGAAGATAAGATTAATGAGAAATATGAAGCGGCTTATCGCAAGTACCATATGCAGACATCTGATGCATGCGCCATTGACCTGTTCCGCGTGGATACTCGTCTCTACTATCTGGATGATCCGCTTTACCTTGGATGGAAGCCATATGCGCTGAAAGGTATCAACGTGCACGATGTAAAAGGCGACCACAAAACATTTCTCATGCCGCCTAATGATAAAGATTTCGCTATCTTGCTGCAACAATTGGTAGATGAGCGAATGAAAGCCTGACGCCAGTTGCAAAAACTGATGACCTAAATGAAAAATCGTATCCTATCGTGCTCCTTAGCACTGCCATTCCTGTTGTTAAGTTTACACAGCTCCGCACAGGACAATACCAGACAAAAAGTAAATGAGATTGCTGCTACTGCCCGTGGACATGTGGGTATGGCAATGATGTCTCTGGAAAGTGGAGACACCATGACGCTCAACGGAAATGACCATTTTCCCATGCAGAGCGTATTTAAAGTACCATTAGCTATCGCTGTATTGGATCAGGTAGACAAAGGCAAATTGTCGCTTGATCAGGTGATCCATATCACGAAGAAAGAATTACTGCCTTTTACATGGAGCCCGATAAGAGAAAAGTATCCGGAAGGGACCGATCTGAAGCTGAGAGAAGTATTGGCTTACACTGTATCACAGAGCGACAATAATGGCTGCGATATTTTATTTAACCTGGTAGGCGGTACCGCTTACGTTGAACAATATATCCATGGCCTGGGTGTGGATAGCATGGCTATCAAAGCGAATGAAGAAAGAATGGCATCGGCATGGAAGGTACAGTATACCAACTGGAGTTCGCCGCTGGCTACATTACAGTTACTGAAAGGCATCCATACCGGAAAGTACCTGTCTAAGAGCAGTAATGATTTCCTGTTAAAGATCATGAGGGAAACAACCACTGGTCCTAAGAGGCTGAGAGGTATGTTGCCTTCAGATGCAGTAGTTGCACATAAAACTGGTTCTTCTGATACGAAAGACGGTTTGACTGCCGCTACCAATGACGCCGGTATTGTTACATTACCTGACGGATCACACTTAGCGATCGTTGTTTTTGTCAGCGATACAAAGGTGAACGAAGCGATCAGGGAAGGTGTGATCGCAAGGCTGACCCGTCTTTTCTGGGATGCTGCTAACTAAGTTGCTGCTGCTTTAGCATCGCTACCCTCGATTCATAATATTTACTCAGAAAATGATAGATCACCAGTTCATGTTTCCGTTGATTAGATGACAACATTCTGTTCAGGAACATGTGAATATAACTGGATAATAAGTCGTCCCATGTATGAACAGCCACTTCTTGTATAGTGGACCGTATATGGGACGATCTTTTTTTCAGTAACTGAATAGCTTCTTCGATCTCATTATCGGTATCCTGTTGCGGATCAAGGAAACTACTGATCTGCCGCATATGTTTCCGGTAACCGGTGTTCAGCTGTGTCTGCAGCGCCTGACCGCCTCCAAACTCCCGGAAGAAGTATTGCTGTAATCTTTTCAGGTAGGCTGATTTGTGGGCAAGTGTGTATCCGAAATCATCCATCAGCATATCCACTCCACGTATTGCCAGCAACCAGCGGAAATGCTCTCCCTCTTCTCCTTCCAGGAGGTCTATACAGCCTAATACCGCTTCACTGTCATAAGAGAAAATGTGCTCACTCACAGCCATAGTAGTTGTGCCGTATCTTTCCAGTTCCCGTACATAGGTATCTGTCTGTATCCTGTGGATAAGTGCCGGATCAATCGTTTCGGCCAGGCGCTCATGCAATGCCGCCAGTACGATTGTCCAGAAATCTTTACGGGTCGCATGATGAAAGCGTATCCTGATATGATCTTCCGGATCGGTATACCGGATGAAAAACCATTGGTCAATAATGCCGTTTTCTCCCATTTGTTCCACCAGGGGCTTAATCACACATGTTAGTATTTTCTCTGCCGTATTGATACCTGCATAGATTTTCACGTACAGCCACTCACTGCCGGGAGAGAAGTGTCTTTGCGGCTGGTCTGTCACCAGTCCCCGTGTAATAGCCGCCGCTTGTACCATACTGCTTTTAAAAGGTAGGATGATCTCATTGGTAAACTTCCCGGCATCTCCCTGTACCCAGCATTGCTCCGGTGTCTGTAATACCTCCTGTAATGTCAGCTGCTCCCGCTTCAACAAGGTTGTCACCAGCAGATGTACACAGGATGCGTTTTCGAGGTCAATAAACAGCTCATTGTCCCCGTCGGCTATACTTATATACCTGGGAAGTTTTAAGGCTTCTTTTATGCTTGAAAATGCCTTAAAATGCAATTGTACAGAAGCATTCTTCTCTAGTGAGGGATGATCTTTACTGTGAATAAGCCAGGTGCATTTCTGCAATATGATATGTTTATACCGTACCCTGGGTAAAAACGGTGCCTCTACCGGTAACTGCCATTGCCATCCGGTCGCATGCCGTAACTGTTGGAACTGCAAATCACAGAGGAACTTGTACATAGGTAAACTGCCCTTCGTGAAATTATGTGCCGTGCTCAGTCTGGGAATGACCCTTTTATTGAATCGCCTTGAGCGTAATATCACCTGTTCATTTTGTACGCTTACCATGAGATCGGTCACAGGTATCTGTTTTTCCTCCGCTACGCTGCCATTGCCCAGATAGACAATTTCATAATCCCGCAGCTGTGGTCTTAACAGAATATTGCCTGTCCTGGCCTCCGGTAGGTGGATGACCTCTGCATAGATCACGTCCGGTTGCTGGTCCGCCTCTTCATCCAGGCACTCCCTGACCAGTTCCTTTAATGCCGGATCACCATGACAAAAGCGGCCCAGCAGGGTAGCTGCCGATGGTCCGCCACAGGACGTGAAGTCAAAGAGATAATCGCCTTTATCAATGGCTGCTGCGCTTTCGCTGACAATGCTCCCCATCATATAGAAACTATCAGGGATCGGGACGGTTACTGCAGTAGCGAGACCGTCGATATCCTCGTCAGTCAGCACCACTTCTGATTGCTGCGCCTGCAGACAGTTCATATACCGCTTCAACTGGAACTCGCGCAGCTTATTCCAGGGGATCGTATCCGGCGTCCCTGTCGTTTTGGTCACCACTTCTTCCAGTAATGGGGCATAAGCCGCATAATGGCTGGTATAAGCGCCATAACCAATACCGGTCTCTGTATCCAGCGCGAGCGCCAGGGAGATTTCCTGCTCTTCATAACGCTGACTGAAGGCCTTGCAGAATTGTAGCAGATCGCCTTGTTTATTGGCGACAGCTAGTTTCCATAAGACTTCCATCTGCGCCTGTATATCATCGATGACACTAGTACTGATCGTATTGCCAGTAGTCGCCAGAAAAAGATCTGTCTGTACCAGGTCTTTATTTTTTGTTTCCGGCAATAACTGCCTTACCAATGCATGTGTATGCAGATACTTTTCTATGCCTGGCTGTGATACGTCCAGTTGCTCCCGGATAGCACAGAGTACCTCATATACAGGCCGTGTATCTTCCAGTCTGCTCAGCTTATCTGTCAGTACATGAAAGAACTCTTCACCGGTGACAGTTGGTTCCAGTTCACTGATCAGTATTTGACTGTCAATCAGTTCGTCGATAAATGAATGGAGCTCTTCCTCCGTGATATCATCATCTGTAATATGTTGATAAAGCGCCTCCCTGGTAGCTCCTTTCTCTGCTGATGTCAATACGCTTTCCAGATAGGGAGAATGATTCACCGCTGTCAGATCATACTGACGGAATTTATTCTTCACCGTAAAGGCTGCATAACGATAAGTATCTCCGGTGCGGTAAATGGAATTATTAGGGAAATAATGCAATTGCTTTTCTATGGCCGGTATACGTGCAATTGTCTCCGCCAGTTCGGCCACATAGTTCATATCCAGCCGGCAATGCTGTTTATGTGCTGCAACAGGTTGTATGTACACGTTCGTGGCTGATCCGGTATAACCGGTACTACAGCCGGCAAACAATCCATAAGGAGTGCAACGGGTGCTCATCCTCAACAGGTAGCGGAAGAGCGATAAAACCAGTTTCTCCTGCTCTTTTTCACTAATGACCTGTCCTTCCTGCCATTTCCTCAGTTCGCTGCTCAGTTCAGGGGAGGCAATATAGATCGCCTCGGCTAGATAAGGGGTCGTAAATACCTGTTTTATTTCATCAGCCAGCGCTTCGTAAGGCAGCTGTAAAAAGCGGGTTAAAAATGCTACCGGCATCAGCGGGACCCTGAGCAGGTAAAAGCCTTTATTAGTTATCATAGTGTTCCGGATACAAACAATAAGTTAACTTTTATCCATATAGTGACAGCCCCCCTTAAAAGGTGATATTTCAACAACTCGAAAAAAAATACAGAAAATCCCCCTTTCCAGTGATAGAGCCGAGCGGCCTTTATCCTTATCTTTAAGAATAATGAAACCCGAACCCTCATTGCCCACAATAAACCTGACTGCTAAAGAACAGTATTCATTTCTTAATATTTAAACCACTTGTTAACTATGAAAAAAGCGTCAAGCCGTAAGCTGAACCTTGGCAAGATCAAGATCGCCAGACTAAGCACAACGAAGCAGGAAGTTGCCAATCAGCAAGCTAATGCGCCAACTTACACTGGTTGCAGCCTGTTTAAATGTCCTCCTCCTCCGGATGCCAGAAACTAAGTACAGCAGTTTATTCAAAATCTAAAACCGCATTCTTATGAAAAAGAAAGTTGAAAAGAAACTCGATCTCGGTAAGATCAAATTAGCCAGTCTGAACCGTGAAAAACAGGACGCCATGAATGGTGCAGCTTTTGCTCCTACCACCACCGTGCTTTCCTTTAAAGTGTGTACAGACGATATTAGCCAGGGCGCGCCAATTTGCAGCGTAGACTCCTGCCGTTTCTAATTTTATGATCATGGTGCGGTGGTGTAGTAACGCAGACCGCATCATGATTTGTTGTGATGACCGTATATGGATTATAAGAAAAGTGCCGGAAGGATCTTACAGGATATCAGCAGCTCGCTGGACAGTTTTACAGAAAAGGATGCCACTCCCGGTTTACTGGGGGGCTATACAGGCGCAGCTTTATTCTATGCTTACTATTATCAGCTGACAGAGAAAGAAGAACACCTGAACAAAGTACATCAGCTGCTGGAACGTGCAGTGCATGATCTGGCGGCTACTGCATTGCCCTTCTCTCACTGTAACGGTATTGCCGGAATGGTATGGGGTATACAACACCTTATCAAAGCAGGCTTCGCCGGCGAAGATGAACTGGAAGATATCTTTGAAGAAGTAGATGAAGTGCTCGGTAAGGAAATGCTCTCCGCTTTACAACAGGGAGGCTATGATTTCCTGCACCAGGGGCTTGGTATTGCCCTGTATTTTCTTGAAAGGGACTATCATACTGTTGCTGGCAAATGGTTGCCCGCTCTTGTGGATAGCCTCCAGGCTACCGCCATTGAAACGCCTGCCGGTATTACCTGGAAAGATCAGCTGACCGGACTTGCCGGGCTTCCTGCAGGGGCGCATTCATTCAACCTGGGACTCGCCCATGGCATACCGGCTATCATCGCTGTGCTGGGAATGGTCCATAATAAAGGTATCGCAATCCCACAAACAGAAAATCTCATAAGAAAAGGGCTTAGCTGGCTCGAAGCCTGTCAGAATCTGCCTGATGAAGAAAGCGCTTCCCTATACCCCGTATTGGTAGATCAGCACCATAGAGCGCTTACAGGCAAACAAAGCCGTTTAGGCTGGTGCTATGGTGATCTGGGTATCGCCACAACATTGCTGAATGCAGGTCACTGGTTGCAGGATGATAACTATACAGAAAGTGCGCTGCGCATCTTCCATCACGCGATACGACATAGAGATCAACATAACAGTTATGTACATGACGCCTGCCTCTGCCACGGAAGCGCAGGTATCTCACACATTTACAGACGCGCCTGGCTGCAAACAAAAGAATCTTTTTTACTCAATGGCGCAACGGATTGGTTACAACATACCTTACAGATGAATACGCATAAGGAAGGCCCCGCCGGCTTCCGTTTTTTAGGTAAAGATGACTACGAGAACAGCTATGGCATCCTCGAAGGAGTAGCTGGAATTGGACTTTCACTCATGGCGGCTATCGATCCCGATACTGATCCTGCATGGGACCGGTGTATCTTATTATGCTGATATTTTCCTTATATTACATATAAAGCCGGTTGCCTCTTGTAAAGTCAAATGTTACCCATTACTGTCCGCATTGGCATATTTTAAATGGATACACAATGATCCGCCTGTATTTCGTAAACAATCATCCCCTCATTCTCGAAGGCCTGCATTCATTTTTTGATGACGAAAATGATATACTGATCGCAGGACACGCCAGGAGTGGTTATGGTTGTCTTAAATTCCTGATGCACAACAGCGTCGACATCATCATCATTGATACCTGCCTGCCTGATATAGACAGTGTGGCATTATGCGCCAACATCAGGATGGAATATCCATCTGTGATGCTACTGGTGCTAAGTTTCCTGAAAGAAGAAAGATATATCGACCGGTTGCTGCAGAGCGGCGTCAGCGGCTATGTACTCAATACTGCGGATAAAGATGAACTGCTTTATGCCGTTCATTCCGTTTATGCCGGAGAGGTCTATCTCTCCCCGGCCATCAAACAAGCCATAAGTAACGAGCGGGTTGGGCTACAAAAAAATTTCCCTTCTCTGACGAGAAGGGAAAAAGAAGTTTTAAGTCTGATATCTGAAGGAAATACAAATGCTGAAATTGCAGAAAAGCTGTTTATCAGTGCAGATACTGTGAATAGTCACCGGAAAAAATTACTGGCCAAACTGGAAGTAAAAAACACCGCTATGCTGATCAAGTACGCTGTTGACAACAAACTACTGGTCTGATCAGTTGCTTACAAAAGTGATCTTTTCTACTACAACGCCCAGTTTCTTCATCGCTGAAGCATCACTTTTCACTTTCTTATCACCGGTTACCTGATCGTATAATTTAGGATCGCTGGAGTTGTTGGCTTTGAACATGATGTTCACACCTTTACCTGCAAAGGCGCCGCCTTCCCAATCCGCTATTTCTCCACCGTTATCCCATTCAAAACCATTGATCCTGAAGTCACGGCCATTCACTTTCACTACTTTGTCCAGTGGGTCGCCTACCTTGATACCAAATGGCGGTTTCCATTTTGAGTTCTCTTTTGTGAAAGTAACACCGGTCTTAGTGCCTTCGAAGGATACTTCCATCTCATTATCAGTATCCGGGAATATAAAGTACGCAGTACCTGCATCATTTCCCTGGAAATCCTGTGCTGAACGTGCTATCACATTATCCTTTCCATAAAGGGCATATAATTGCTCCGGCTCACGCACTTTAAATATCGGTCTTACATCCCAGTTGAAATTATCTGCTGAGGCATTCGCGGGTGCAGCTGGTGCGCTTCCTGGTTCTGCAGGTACAGCGTTACCGCTGGCAGTAGTCGTCGCAGTGCTCGTTGCAGATTCACTGGTGGTGGAAGCGGCATCCGGAGAACTGCTGTTGCTATTGTCAGCAAGTGCCGGTGTTGGCAGCTGTAATGGCGGCAGATTGGCCGGGATCGCGCCGGTTGTATAGAGCGTAGCTTTTTCTTCCAGGAGTGCTTTGTTTTCACCCTTGAACTTATTCACCGTGTAAGTCGCCAGCGGGAATACGCTGTTGGTTTGCAGGTTCATTGCACGAAGATTGGCAATGAACTGTTGCCTGTTGGCATTACTGTACTGGTAAACAAATTTCAGGGAAGCATCCAGCGCAGCAGGATCTTTCACCAGTTCTGTCATTGTCTTATCAATATCCAGTCCGGCAGCCCCGCTTCTTGACATCTGTTCGGTCACAAAAACGATAAGAGAGTCATTCCTCACTTCATAACGTTTTGCAAACTTAGTGGCATAATCTTCTGCGATCTTGTCCTCCAGTTTTGTCTGCGCTTGTATGGTAAGGGGTAAAGTGAATGCTAATATGGCAATGATGCGTTTCATGCATGGTCGTTTTAGTAACAGGAAATTGGCCTGGTAACAACCAGACTATTACCATTACTAAATTATAGAATAATCCTGATTGTTAGTGCGGGTATAGCTTTTTTACCTTGCGGACCGGCTGCAGGGTGAAGAAAACTGCCATCCCCCCGGCCAGTATCCCTGAGAGTACCGACAGTAATATTCCGTTAAAACTGTAGTTCTCCGGTAAACAGATATATACCCCAACCATAGCGGCTAACGTCAGAACCAGGGTAATTATTGCGTTTATGGTCGCCGTTTTCAGCATGAAACGCAGCTTTATCTGTTTGGAAGGAATAAAGCTGACCAATTGTCTCTTTTCCAGTAATGTGGTGGTTTTGTTTAATATATCTATGGTGATAAAGAATGGTAACAATAATGCCATCGGTAACAGGAACCTGGCAACAGGATGCTCGCCCTGAAACAGGTACACATTATTCAGATCATCAAATCCGTAATAGGGCACCAGCGCATTGATCACCAGGTTGGTCGTAAAATAAAAGATCGCCTGGCGCTGCGAGAACTTCTCCAGAACACTATTGATGCGCGGGTTCATGCTGATGGTTTGTGGAAAGTAAAACCTGCATTTGCTGCAGAATGGTCCGGGCTTTTTCTGCCGGTAAAAACGCCTCCTGTGAGATAAAAGAAAAGTCCGCCTGTCCGTCGAAAGTGCTGATCACAAGTGTGTTAGCGTTCCTCCAGGGAAAAGCGGCACTGGGACTATAGATGGTTTCCAGTACAAAATGCTCATACCGCTCCGGGATATCCAGTCTGCCCATATTGGACAGCGTAACGTCATGCGTACCTTCCGTTTGTTGCAGTAACCTGACCATATATTTGCCCGCCGAATGAAAATAGTCACTGGTGAACAGGAGTTTTCGTATATCCATTTTATCTATAGCATCCGTCAGGTCATTTTTCAGCTGACGTGCCCTGGCCCAGAAATCAGCTCCTTTTTCTGCACTCGTTGATAATTCCGCTATCGGCGCAAAGGCAAATAGCTGGTCCTGTTTGATCTCAGGAATAAACCGGCGGATATCTACCGGCGAGATCACCTTCCCATGTGAGGCGGCTCCCATGACCTGCCGGTGTGCTTCCATAAAAGCTACCGCAAATGCGGCATGCATGGTCGTCTGTTCTGTTTTACAACGATTCGCCAGTCGCGCAGTCGTCGTTTTATCCATTTTAAAATGTACCAGGTAATGATTCCCGGGTACTGGTATTTTCCCGCGTGTTTTCAAACGAAGCACCAGCCAGGCAAGTCCTGACAATAAACGTAACCTGATCTTCAATCCCGCATTATTGATCAGCGTATCGGGAATAAATGTCCGGATATCTTCAAAGGCCGGATAGGTAATCAGTCGTGTCTCTGGTTTATCCAGCACCTGCAATAACTCCCGCATTAAGGTCAGAATAGAGGTACCATCACAAATGCAATGTGCACATACCAGCATCAGCTCCGAAACCTCCGATGAGCGCAGCCATATCAGTCTGGCCAGCGGCCCTTTGCCCACATCAAACGATTGCCGCCATTGCTCAGCAGATATAAGCTGCCAATCGTCATCGGAACGGCGCTCCTTGATCTGTACCGGAATAGGAGGGATCTTGGTATCCGATACGAAGTAGGGTCTGCCTTTCTCATCTTCCCGGATCACAACACCCAGTAAAGGGTGTTTCTGCTGGACCTTTGCCAGGGCATGGATCAATCCTTCCAGGGTGAGCTGACCACGTACCTTCGCCGTAAAAATACAGTTCACGGTAGCCGTGCTGTTCACATACATGATCCGCTCACCCAGTATTAGTTTTCTGTTCATACGCTGATTAAATAATTGATGACAGGGCTTCCACAGGCGCCTGTACCGGTAATTCTGCTGTTAACAGTGCCATCGCCTTTTCCTTGATAACCAATGCGTCCTGGTAATCCAGTACCTCGTAATTGGATACAAAGGAGAAGTCGATCTGTCCTTTATAGGTGGAGGCAATGATGGTGGTCGGGTTAGAAAATGGTCCTATCACCGTCGGACTAAAGATCGTGTCTACAGCGAAAGTCTGATACTGCTCGGGTACATCCAGTTTGCCCATATTGGAAAACATCAGGTCATACACCGGTTTGCCATACGTCAGGAACTTCCGCATATATTTAACGCCGCCATGTGCATATTCAAAAGGCAACATAAAAGCATAAGGGTCCATCTTTTTTATCTTCTGAGAGGCAACCGCCTGCAACAACCTGACCCGTTGCCAGAAAGGAACGTCCTGCGCATTATTGAGCGATAGCTCCAGCGATAATCCAAAAGAGAAGATCACATCTTTTGTGATCTCAGGAATGAATCTTCGGATATCTACCGGACAGATGATCTTATTCATCGCCTTTTCGCCTTTCACCTGTTTGAATGCGCGCAGAAAAGCCACACAAAGCGCCGTATTGACCGTTACTTCCTTTACTGCACAATACTGGAAGAGTGCGGCTGATACCTGCTTGTCCAGTTTCCAGTGTAACAGATAATCGTGCTGCCGGCTGATAGGCTGCTTTCCCCGGGTGCTGACAAACGCTGATATAGCTGCCAGCGCTCCCTTTATGAACAGTGCTTTCAGTCTCGCTTTTAATATCTCCTTTTTACCCTTGAGTATGTGAGCCGGTACGATATCTTCCAGGGTAGTAAAAGAAGGATGCATGCCGATCTCTTTTTCCGGATCATCCAGCACGGCCAATAGTTCTTTGACCAGCATCAGACCTCCGCCTCCATCACACATGCTATGATGAAAGGTTAATATCAGTTCGGATTGTGCTTCCCCCTTTAACCAGGTTAAATTGATCAGGGGACCCGCTTCAATATTGAAAACACTTGCCCATGCATCCCGGACTTCCTGCTGCCAGTCGACAGAAGAGGTACGTTCTTTAATGATCAGCGGGATCGGCTGATGGACTACCGGTATCTCGAACCACGGAGCACCGGTAGGATCATGGTGAATGGCTGCCCGTAACAGGGGATGTTTCGCCTGTATTTTGGCTAATGCAACGGCCAGTCCGGCTGCTGTGATTGCGCCGTTTATCCTGATCGCATAGACACCGTTAAAGGGTGCTGTCCCGTCTCCAAGCATGAGTCTTTCGGGAAGCAATAGTTTTCTTTTCATAACGCTGGATTTATTAAACAGATAGGGTACTTTGTTTCTCCTTTGCAAATATTTCCAGTAATGCGACCGCTTTGTCATTGCCGCCTGCTTTGATGAATGTCTCCCTGATATATTGTGCTGATTTCCGGTACTTCGGATTGTCCAGTACCTCCCACATCGCCGCTTTCAGATCAGGGACACGTAGTCTTTTATAACGTAGTTTGATGCCGCAGCCCGCATTTTCGATCAGGGCGGCGGTATGGAAATGATCATAGGCGATAGGGGTGATCAGCATGGGCAATCCGTTCACAAAAGCGTCATTCACAGTATTGAAACCGCCATGACAGATCACTGCCTGCATGTGTGGCATTAATGCCGACTGTGGCACAAAGCCCTGTACAATAAAATTATCCGGCCATTGCGGAAAGATCGCCGGATCAGTCGCCGCCACTATAGTAATAGGTTCATCTGCAAATGCATCTATCAGCTTCTGAAAGAACTCTTTCCTGATATCTACCAGCAGCGTGCCCAGTGATACAAATACCTTTGGTGACATGACCCTTGCCAGCTGGTCCCAGTCAAAAGGGGTATTATTAGGCCTTCCTTTGACTGGTCCTACAAAACGCATATGCGGCAGCGGGTCTTTGCTGCCTGCAAATTCCTGTGAAGTGAATACGATGTTCATCTCCCGGGAATGGATCACATATTCATCCGTATAGATGCCTGCCTCACGTTGTAGTGACCTTATCAGGTTTTGCTGCCATTCAAAGATCTTCGGAGACTGCATAGCATCTCCGGTTACATCCGGAGGGACCGGCGTCGTCGTTACACAGGGTATGTCTTTGATATGTGCGCACAGTGCACCGGCAAACGTAATACAATCACTGATGATCACATCCGGCCTGAATTCGTCTGCTATTCTCGATACACCTGCCAGCATATATTTCGCAAATGGGATATAGGTATCTTCCAGCGCTAGTTTCAATGTTTCCACGCCTGATAGTTTCGGCCCTTCATCCTGTAGCTGCAGGATGGCCTGTATCGCAGATTGATAAGGCGCGAGCTCTCTGTGCGGAACAATGAATCGTCCGCCGGCAGGGATATGTTCTGCTCCGAGTTCTTTCAAACCTACCCATATCACCTCATGACCTCTGGCCAGCAGGCTGCCGCCCACACTCAGGGTAGGACTGATGTGCCCAAAGAATGGCGGCACTACGAACATAAATTTTGACATGTGTTGACATTGATTAATGATGGAAATGTTTAGGGATAGCCAGTTCTTCCAGTAAGGCAATAGCAGTGGCAGCACCGCCTGCCTGCGCAAAAGAATGCTGTATGCGTTGTGCCGCTGTTTTATAAGATGGATTGGTCAATACGTCCCATACCGCCGCTTTCAGATGTTCCGCCTTAAACCGTTTGTAGTTCAGCCGTACACCGCTTTCCGCCTGTATCACTCTTCCTGCCACGTGCGATTGATCATAGGCGATAGGGATAACCACCAATGGCAGGCCATGAGATAAGGTTTCACATACGGTGTTATGGCCGCCATGGCACACGACTGCATCCAGATAAGGCAGGAGTTCCAGCTGTGGAACTTTCTCCTGTATAATGAAATTGTCAGGCCACGCTTCAAACAGACTGACATCTGACACGACGATCACGGAGACGGGCTCTCTGCCCAATGCTGCTATGACTTTACCGAAAAACTCTTTTTTATAACTATGGTCGAATGTAGTACCGATAGAAACCAATATCCGTGGGTGTTTACCCAATTGTCTGAACCGCTCCCAGTCAAAGGGATGCAGGGACTGCCTGTTCAGTATCACCGGACCCACAAACTTATAATGCGCCGGCAGCATCATATCACCAAAGAATGTCTTAGAAGTATATACCAGCGTCAGCGCCTCCGAAGTGGCTACTGAGGTGTCTCCGGGAATACCCAGTTCCTGCTGTAGACCCACGATCTGCCTGATCTCCCATTCATGTATACCCGGCAGGTCTTCCATCATCTTAATAGCCGCCGGTGCGGTAACAGAGGTCGCATAAGGTATTTTCAACTGATAGGCGGCAATAGCGCCGGCAAACAACTGATGATCATGGATGATCACGTCCGGTTGATAGCGATGTAAAGTGCTGATGATGCCATCATACATAAATCTGTTCAGCGGGACCAATACTTCCTCATATAAAAACTTGATGCTCTCAATACCGGAAACATTCTTTTTAGTGATCTGGTCAAGGTATTGCGCATTGTCTTTTTTCGCAGCATCATCCTGGTCATATGCTATGTGTAACAGTTCACCTCCTTCCGGTAGTTTGTCAGCCAGCGTAGCATCGAGACTGATCCAGCCTACCCGGTGCCCACGTTGCAGTAATGCCGCTCCCAGACTCAGCGTCGGATTGATATGTCCCATCAGCGGGGGAACTATAAACGCAAAGCTTGCCATAGTCTGTTATTGATCTGTTTGATTTTGACCTGCCATCCTTCGAAGAAATCTTTCAGTTTGCCTGCTGTTTCAGCTGGTTGTTGTATCGGCAGATTATGATCGCCCTCGATAAGTATCAGTTTGGAACGGGGTACCGTATGATATAGCTTTCTGCCGGAAGGCAGACAATTGGATGATTTCCCATAGATCAGCAGCGTTTCCTGTGGGATACTGTCCAGCGCTTCAGCAGAGAAGAAGAAACGTTCATTGTGCATATCTTCTTTAATACTGGTCTGATAAAACAGGTACTCGTACATCCGGTGATTCTTATCCAGCTGCCGCTTACCTACGCGCATCCGTGTAGTGTCCGTGTAGTTGTTGATATAGTCTACCAGGAATTCTTTACTGTAGATATCGATGATACTCAGTGTTTCACTGTCACTGGGATCAGGCGCCTCTATCACCGCCAGTTTCTTTACCCTGGATGGGTACCGCATGGCCATTTTCATGGCTACCAGTCCGCCGTAGCTATAACCCGCCAGATGTACCGATTTCAGGTGTAATGCATCCATCAGATCACGCAGGTCATCCGTCATGGAAAGCAGGTCATACCCGTACTCACAGCGATCGCTCATGCCATGGCTTTTCATGTCATATAACACGACATGAAAGGACTGGGCCAGTATAGGTGCGATATTGAAATAATACACGGAGAGATTGCTGAACATACCATGGATCAATACGATCGTTTCTTTCGCACCCTTATTGTATTCCTGGATATGAACGCTTTTGTTCTTTACTTTGATAACTGGCATGATTCAATGTATTTAATGATGTCATCCAGTTTAAGATTGATCAACTGGTCCAGGTCCATGCCGGAAAGCCAGCCGGTGAAGTCAATGTGTTCACCGAAGTGTGACTTTACTTTTTCAGAGAAGGAGACGATCTCGATGCTGTCCATTTCAAGATCTCTTGTAAAAGAGCTTTCACGCGAAATATCCAGGTCTTCTACAAATTCTTCTCCGATCACTTCAGTAATGAAGGTCTTAAGCAGATTGAATATCTGTTCACTGCTTAAATGCTGTTGAGTAGTTATAGCGTCCATCCTATGATATAGTTATTGTGTTTAATTGTTTGAACAGTGACATCGCCGATCTGTAATGTGTCGCTACTGATGCTGTCTATTTTGTATTTCTTCGGATTGCCCTGTAAGCCTTTTCCAAGGTATTTGCCATAGGCCTCTTTTGCTACCCAGCACCGGATGATCCATTCCGTCCTGTCGGTAGCCGGCAATAGCGCCAGTTCCTCCGGATGGAAAGACAGTTCAATAAAGCCGTCCGTCTTTTCAGCGATCAGTTCTATGTCAATACCTACGGGTCTGCAAGCGCGGGCAATACCCACGGCTTCCTTGTCTTTATGGGCGAGTGAGATATGGAGGTTTTGGGTCATGGCCCCTTCGGGGAATGGTTTTCCAGGCGCATCATTCCTGATCTCAAATTCGATGGGATAATATGCTTCCTGCTTTTCCTGCTTTAACAGGGCTCTTACGGCGTCTTTTACCGCTACCCTTGAGATAATACGTTCCTTTCGTTTATTGGGCAGCATGGCCCTTAAATCGGCCTTTTCTGCCTGGTTGAAATAACGCTTCATGATGAAATCCCAGGATACGACACGCTGATAAGAATTGCGGAACAGGAAGATGCCGGGTGCGATCTCTACAGACAGACTGTTATGCAACGGCGCCATGGACACTTTCCAGAGTGGTTCATCTATTTCCAGTCTGGCGTTCTGCCAGCCCCTGATGATCGCCCAGGTGCGGTTATTCCTGCGGAGAATGAAGTCGGCCGTGGCGGTATCTGCGGTCATTTCGGTCAACTGACAAGTACATTCGAACACGCCCTGCTGGTCATCCATATCTTCATAAAAGATCACCTCCTGTATCTTTACCGGGAAGGCGATCCTGTCCTTTTCCAGTGTCAGTTGGAGCCAGAGCCCGAATAGCTGTCCTGCGTTATCCAGCAATGAACCTTTACCCGTACTGCTCTCGATGATGCCCGTGATACCTTTATCTCCTACCGTGATGATCTGGCGGATACCCTGATAAGCAGGCCCGTGGAACATATGTTGCTCATAAATTTCTGCCGGGGTCCTGTTGATGGGCAATGGTGTACCGGCATGCAAATGCAGGCTGGGGGCCATCTCGTGTTTGTCTGTCATGGTAACCAGTGCCTGGGCATATTTGTCAATGCGCATGGCAACGGTATGCGGGTCCTGCCATTCTCCCTGCACGACTGCTCTGAAAGGCGCGGCTACATTCATCCACTGGAATACCTGTATCTGTGAGATGCTTTTTACCTTACTGCCAGCTGCATGTTCAGCAGCGATATCGGCAAACAGTTCAAAGATCATCGTCATAGGAATAACAGGGTCCATGTCGTCAGGACAATGCCAGCCGGGTTTCTGTCTGAGCAAAGCATGATCAATGAGATAAGGCGTATTCTCCAGGGAAATGTCCAGTTGCCTGGATACAGGTGTCCGCATACGGGGAACGGTCGCACTTGTGTTGAATAAGGCAATGATTTCCTCCTGTATAGCAGTGATTTCCTCACAGTTTTCCAGGAAGGACTGCATAACGGGTGTATCTGCTACCGGCATAGCTGCTCTCGCGTGTGTCGGCCGCAGCGATGCCAGTGCTGCGATATCCTTTACGATCGGTGAGCCCAGTTGTAGTTTAACAGGTATGCCTTTAGGGGCTGCTTTAACTTGTACGTTGCTGATGCCAAGGAAAGACAGGTCAACTGCTTTCCCTTCTACAAACAGCGCGGCCAGCACCCTTTGCAGTTGCTCTAATCCGGTACGGGTAGGTATATTGGCTGATAATGCGCTATATGATTGTCCTTTCAGTGTATCATCTACAAAGCCGGTCAGGCCGCCTGATCCTGCCTGTACAAATACCCGTACGCCCTGTTCATACAATTGCGTGATCAATTGCCGGAAACGCACGGGTTTGATCAGATGATCGATGCTGAGTTGCCGGATCGCTTCAGCGTCATTCGGATAAGTGCTCAGCGTGGTCGCTGACCATAAAGGAATGGTCGTTTCCCGGAATTCCACCCGGCTGATACCTTTGAGTAACATGTCCAGCTTCCCTGCCACAAAGGGCGAGTGGAAGCCGGACTGGAAAGGAAGTACCTGGTGGAACAGTTGTGCGGACCTGAGTACCGGTATCAGTTGATCTACGGCTTCATTAGTGCCGCAGAGGATTACCTGCTGCGGACAATTATCCATGGAAAGATGAATATCTGCAATGTTTTCCAGCAGAGGGGCCAGGCGTTCATAGCCGCAACCCACGACAAGAAAACGGGTGTTCTTTTGTTCGAATGCTGCCGGATTGAGTTCCTGCAATAACATCCTCACGGAAGTTTCTGCTGCCAGTCCTGAAGAACGACCCGCCAGCCATTCCCCGAGACTATGTCCCGCATTCATATCCGGATATACGCCTAGTTGTTTCAGCGCCGTATCCAGTACATGACTCTTTTCCAGCAACTGTACAGCTGAATCCCAGACGCCTTCTTTATCCACAGTAGCAGTAGCTGTCAATGGTAGCTGGAAGTATTCCGCCACACTGTCTGTTTCTCCGCCTGCAAGTCCGTCCAGACCAGGGAAGAGAAAAGCTACTTTACCGCCTTTACTGATGAGTGGCGTATTGGTAAACCAGATATCCTGTTTATTGCGCCAGGGTGAATTCCGCTCTACGATCTTGATGGCTTTGCGGATACGCTCAGGCGTAGGATCAAAAAGGGCAATACGATAGTCACCCTGACCAGGATCAGTATCCTGTTGCTCCAGTGCCTGTATCAATGCCTGCTGATTCTCTCTGGCCAGTAATAACAATGCCGGTGTAGCAGGCGCATTCCCATTGAATAATTTACGGGCAGGCATCATTTCTTCACTGACGCCTTCAACCACCACATGTGCATTGATCCCGCCAAAGCCAAATGCATTAATGCCGGCACGTTTGGGAAGTCCGGTTTCCTGCCAGTCAAGCGGGGTCGTGACAGGGGCAAAACGTGTCTGTGCCATTATATCCAGCGGTGTATCGCAATGCAGGGTAGGGGGTAGTTTCCCATGATACAATGCCAGCGCTGTTTTGATCAGTCCTGCAATGCCGGCAGCAGGCATAGTATGCCCGATCATTGATTTCACAGAACCAATACCGGCTTTGGGAAATTTCCCCTGCTGACCGAACACGCCGGCCAGTGTTTCCAGTTCCGTTTTATCACCCAGCGGTGTACCGGTGCCATGGGCTTCTATATAACCCACTTCTGCTGTTGATACGCCTGCGGCTTCCCAGGCTTGCCTGATCGCCCTGGCCTGTCCTTTTACAGAAGGGCTCATCACACTGGTCCCTGCTCCATCACTGGATATGCCGGTCCCTTTGATGACCGCATAGATCCTGTCCTGGTCGCGGACCGCATCTTCCAGCTTTTTTAATACGACAAATCCGCATCCTTCTCCAATCAGCAGGCCGTCCGCTTGTTGATCGAAGGGACGGATCTGCTGACGCCGGGATAATGCGCCCAGCTGAGTAAAGATGCTCCAGAAAGGAGCATTTTGTGATACGTGTACGCCACCGGCAATGATCATATCTGACCTGCCGGAGCTTAATTCCTGTATCGCGTGATCTATGGCAAGCAATGAACTGGCGCAGGCCGCGTCAATGGTATAAGCCGCACCGCCCAGATTCAGCCGGTTAGCTACCAGTGAGGCTACCAGATTAGGGATCAGTCCCATGGCTGTATCCGGACCGAAACGTCCCTTCTGCTGCTGGAACTCCTTTTTGACTTTGTCCAGGGGTTCCTGTCCCAGATCAGGTAACAGGTTTTGCAATACCTGTACGATCTGCTCTCCCGTACGCACGATCTCGATCGCCCTGGTAGCACCCGGACCTGTATAATTACCCTTTCCGATGATAATGCCCGTCCTGTCCAGCGGCGCATGGCTGTCTGTTACGCCGGCATCCTGTAATGCCTGTCTGGCCAATGTAAGGGTGAGCAGTTGTTCCGGTTCCGTCCCTTCCACCGCCAGGGGCAGAATGCCAAACTGGATAGGATCGAACCAGGCATAATCATCGATAAAGCCTCCTTTCCGGCAATAGAAACGATCTACATCGGTGGAGCGGGCATCAAAATAACTGGCGTCCAGCCGATGTCCCGGCACAGGCTGGATAGCGTCTCTTTTATGAATAATGTTCTGCCAGAACGTATGTATGTCTCCGGCGCCCGGGAATATGCCGGACATGCCTATAATAGCAGCGTCAACCTGTTTTTTCATTGTCACGACTTTAATTGTGGTAAGCGCCTATTCCGCCATGATCAGTACCTGACTCTCGTTGCCGTATTTCAGTTCGTTTACAAAGGTTTCCATACCCGCCTGTAAAGGGATCAGGGCAATACCTCTGCGCTCATACTCCTTTTCCAGTGTTGGCGATACCATGCCTGTGCCTTTCCAGGGGCCCCAGTTGATAGTCGTCACCTTTCCTTTGATCAGGTTTTTCAGTTCCCACGCATATCTGTCCAGTACACTGTTGGCCGCCGCATAGTCAGTTTGCCCGCGGTTACCATATACAGAAGCTACGCTCGAAAACAGTACGACGAACTTTGTATCTGACTGCAGTTTTTCAACCAGGATTCTCAGTGGGGTGACTTTTGTCGAGAACACCCTTTCAAAGGAGTCTGCCGTTTTCTGTCTGAAGAGTTTATCTTCCAGTAATCCTGCACCATGTACCACGCCGTCTATGCGACCATGGGTTTCATACAGGGTGCTGATGAGGGTTTGGAGCGCTGCTTCATTTCTCAGGTCTATTGAATGATAGGACACTGTGGCGCCATTGTTTTCCAATCCCCGGATCGTCTGTAGGATCTGATTGGATTTGTGGATATCTGCAGCACGTTTTTCAATGGCTGCCGGTGTTGTGATCTCACCTTCCCGGATCAGTTGTTGTTTGATATCCTCTTTTGTTTTCAATGAAGAATAGTTCGGGAGGTCCTGTTGACGCGGATCAGGAGACCGTCCTACCAGCACATAGTGGCAGGGATAGTCTTTGGAGAAACGCACCATCAGTTCTGCCGTAATGCCCTGAGCGCCGCCCAGCACCAGTACGACCGCATCTTTTTCCAGCGCGATAGCAGCGGTATCGCTGACTGGCAATTGCTTAGGCACGAGGTCGAAAATGTGCCTTATGCCATCGTGGTAAATAACTTCAGCAGGTGTATCCGGATGGAGTAATTCTCCCAGTATAATGGCAGGGATTTTTTCGGGGAATAGTTGTCCCGTCAGACTGATGCTTCTGCATTTCGCATGGTCCCATTCCTTGTCCAGGCTTTTCAGGAAACCGGGATAACCCTGTACTTCGCGCAGCTGTTGTATATCGCCACTGTTCAGACCAGAGATCGCATAGACCCATTGTACATTTTCAGGATGCAGCTTTTTGATAGTAGCAAAAGTGGACAGTATGTCCGGTCTGTCAGGGGCTGCGACCATGTCAAGTATGATCAGGCCCTGGTAGTATTCAAGTATATCATTTTCGGTAACGATATCTACCTGCGCACCCTGTTGCTCCAGTAGTTTTTTGATGGCCAGGGGCAGGTGGGTACCATCATCCGTAACGGCAAACTTTTTACCGCTGATGCTCACTGCATCTTTTTCATTGAATGCATAAGGGGTTAGTGAAAAAGTAATTCTCGACAGAGATGCCGGAGCGTTGCTGATGGTGGGTACAACGGTCGCTTCAATAGCAACAGATGCAGTACCATTGACAGGCAGATTACCTGTAATCCAGCTAACCAGTCCGTTTAAAGTTTTAATGCCTGCCAGCGCTTCTGTATTGCCTGCGGACTGTCCAAGTCCGCCGATCTTCACTTTCAGTTCACCCAGGATTTCCATCCGTTTGATAGAATCAATACTCAGGTCAGCTTCCAGATCAAGGTCCATACCCAGCATTTCAGTTGGGTAACCCGTCTTTTCGCTGACGGTCAGCAGTATGGTGCTCCTGATATCATTTTCCGTCCAGGAAGCGCCGGCAGGTGGAATATTGGTTGGTTTTTCAATAGCATGTTGTAAAGAGATACCGCCGGTTTCCGCCTTTGCATCACCGACATTATCGGCGATCCATTCCAGTAGTCCGTTCAGTGTTTTAATACCGGCAAGTTGTTCTACCGCGCCTTCATCACCTTTGCCACTTTGGTTAAAACCTCCCATCTGTGTTCTCAGTTCGCCGATGATCTCCATCCGTTTAATGGAATCGATGCTCAGATCAGCTTCCATATCCATTTCCATTCCGAGCATTTCATGTGGATAACCCGTCTTGGCGCTCACGACTTCAATGAGGATTTTTTTCACATCCTGTTTGCCTGTAACAGGTTGCGTGTTAACGGATACGGTGATCTGTGTGGGAGCCGTTTCTTTTCTGGCTGGTGTAACCGCTAATGCGGCCGGCGTAGCAGGGATATCCAGGCGATTGATATTCGCAGGGTTTTGTCCCAGGTAACCGAGGATCACATCCCGCTGTGCCTGTACAAGGTATTTTACGCTGTTCAGGTATTCCTGCACCATCAGTTCCGCATTACCGGATGGCGTTGCCACGACCTGTGCCGCCGCCGTTGTTCGTGACCGGACCGGCTGTAATACCGGCATCGCCCCATGTGCAGGTAATTTACCTACGGAAGGAACCGCCAGCTGGCCATTTACATGCCAGATCGTAGCGCTCTTTTTATATTGTTCAGGCGCGTCCAGGTTGATCGTGCGGGTGTTTCTGTCTGCAAACAGTTTATCCAGTTGCACGCTTCTGCCGGTAGCCATGTATTTTGCGATAGTATGCAGCAGGTGTGAGATCGCATTGGGTTCAGCATCTTCTGTATGTAGCAATACGTTGTCTTTACCCACAATAGAACGGGCTAATCCTGTCAGTACTTTGCCCGGACCTACTTCCACAAAGACCCTGGCGCCGTCTGCATACATCTGTTGTACCTGTTCGGAGAAACGTACCGGACTGACAAGATGTTCCGCCATGCGTTTTTTAATAGCAGCAGGTGTATCAGGATATAAGGCGGCAGTAGTATTGGACCATACAGGTATGGTCGTCTGGTTAAAGGTAATATCGCTGATAGCGGAGGTATACAGCGCAGCTGATTTTTCGATCAACGGGCTATGAAATGCACAGGCGACATCCATTTGTTTGAAAGAGATTTGCTGTGCTTTCAGTTCACGCATGAGATTTTCCATGGCCGGCGTAGTTCCCGCCAGTACCCATTGCTGCGGCGAATTATGGTTCACGGCGTAGACACCGGTACCTGCTGTGATAAATGGCGCGAGGACCTCTTTATTACTGCTTACCGCTACCATGATACCCTTGTCTTCTTCTACCGCATCAAGGATTGCCTGTGCTCTTTTCTCACTTAATGGTATCAGTGTATCAGCCGGGAATGCGCCTGCGAAACACAGGGCGGGTAATTCACCATAACTGTGTCCTGCTACCATATCGGGCTGAATACCCAGTTCCTGCAGTAACTCCGCCATTGCCAGATCAACAATGCCCAGCAGTGGTTGTGTGATACGGGTATCTTTTATCTTTTCTTTCTGTTGATTGCGCTTCTCTTCGCTGAAAGCGGCTGCCGGGAACAGTAATTTTTCGTACTGCGGATATTGTTTTAACAGTTTACGCATCTGCGGGAAAGCAACAAACAGCTCTCTTGCCATATTGATGCGCTGACTGCCCTGTCCCGGGAACAGGAAAGCCACTTTTCCTGCTGTCTTACCGGTTACATAGATTTCTTTGGACGTAGCGCCGGATAACGCCAGTTCCGTTTTCAGCAGGAGGTCTTCCCGTGTACCGGCAACTACTGTCAGCCTTACCGGCGCATCATTGTAGTGGTAAAGACTGTAGGCAATATCTTTTAACGCGATCTGGTCATTGCCGGAGAGTATGGTATGCACTGCCTGCATCAGTTGTTTTATATCCGCATCGTTCTCTCCGCGGAATACAAATAGTTCTGCGGGCCAGTTAGCCAGCGTCGTTGCTTTGGCACTTGCTGTCCGGTCATTGCCGATGACCGCATGAAAATTAGTACCTCCGAACCCGAATGCGCTGATACCTGCGAAGCGTTCTTCCTCCAGCCACAGACCGGCGGTAGTATTGAACAGAAAGGGACTGGTATGTTCATTATAGAAAGCGTTCGGGGCCTGTATATGCAGGGTAGGAGGCTTTATGCCGTGATATACCGAAAGCGCTGCCTTGATAAGACCTGCGATACCGGCCGCACATTTGGTATGCCCTATCTGTGTTTTTACAGAACCCAGGTAGGTTTGTCCGGCGGTAGCGCCTGACTGCACCAGCATATCAGACAAGGCGCTCAGTTCCGTTTTATCTCCTACGACGGTACCGGTACCATGTGCTTCTACCAGTCCGAGAGCAGCAGGGGATACCCCGCTTTGCTCATATGCCCTTTCCAGGGCCTTTATTTGCCCTGCTTTGCGCGGAGCGGTCAATCCTAAGCTCTTGCCATCGCTGGAGCCGCCAACGCCCTTAATAATGGCATAAACGTGATCTCCGTCCTGCTTCGCATCAGCATATCGTTTTAAAACCAGCATCGCTACACCTTCACCCAGGGCGATACCGTCGGCCGCGGAGTCGAACGTCATACACCGGCCTTTGCGGGACAGGGCATGTGTGCTGGCAAACATGAGATAGTCATTGATACCGTTGTGGAGGTCAGCTGCGCCGGCCAGTACCATGTCTGACTTACCCAGTATCAGTTCCTGGCAGGCCAGGTCAACGGCTGCCAGTGAAGAAGCACAGGCGGCATCAACGGTATAGTTACGGCCACCCAGATTGAGCCTGTTGGTGATACGTCCGGAAATGACATTGGCCAGGACACCCGGGAAGGAGTCTTCCGTGAGTTTAGGCAAGGCATTGTCCAGTTCTTCCGGCATCTCTCCCAGGAATTGTCTGTAAAGAGAGCGGAAACCATAATTATTGGCCAGGTCATTACCTCCTTCTGCTCCGATGATCACGGAGACATCTTCTGTATTATGATCGCTGTTGCCATAACCCGCATTTTCCAATGCCTGTTTGGCAACAAGTAAGGCTAATAATTGTGTAGGATCGATCGCTGCCAGTGATTGTGGCGGGATACCAAAAGCAACCGGATCAAAGTCTATACGGGGAATGAAACCGCCCCATTTCGAAGGTGATTTATCTCCATCATTGGAATTAGCATCGTAATACAGTTCTTTGTTCCAGCGTTCGTCCGGTACTTCCGTTACGCAGTCTTTACCTGCCAGTATATTGGCCCAGAACTCTTCCACATTGCGTGCGCCGGGGTAAATACACGCCATACCGATAATGGCTACGTCCAGTGCTTTTTCTGATGATGCGGACAGCTGAGGTAAAGCAGCCGCCTGTATATAGTTGAGGTATTCTTCAGTTACATCCTTATGCAGATCGGTCATCGATACAATGGCTTGTCTCATGGCAGCCACCTGACCGATCATATACATACCATCCTGCAATTGTTGTGTGGCATCGATCTGTACCAGTCCGTTCTCCTTCCGCTCAACACCTTTGGCGGCAATACGGAGTCTGCCGACATTCAGGTCTTCCAGTTTGGCCCAAATCTCTTTTTTATCCAGTTGTGCTTCCTGCAGGCGGGTCTTCTGTTGCTGGAAGAATGTGGTAAATGGTGACTGCAGACAACGGGTTTCGTGTCCTGGAGCTGTTTCCAGTAATACGGTGCTGTTGTGCAGTATGGCCTGGTCCTGGAATTGCTGGAGGATAGCGCCTGTGCTTACTGCTTCTTTGGTGTAGATATACGCAGTGCCCATCAATACGCCGATCTTAGCTCCTTTGGTGGCTAATGATGCCGACATTACCGCGATAAAGGCGGAAGAAAGCGCATCATGGATACCACCGGCAAAGAAGATACTAAAGGCGCCGGCCTGTTCTTCCTGTAGCAGGCGTTCGATCTGTTTCTCCCACAATACAAGGCTGGACAGTGGACCAACATGTCCACCGCATTCTCTGCCTTCGAAGACAAACCTTCTGGCGCCTTCCTTGATGAACATATCCAGTAAGGAAGCAGAAGGCACGTGCAGGAAAGAGGTAATGCCCATGTCTTCCATTTCCTTTGCCTGTGAAGGACGGCCACCTGCGATCAGTACCATCGGCGGCTTCACTTCTTTGATATAGGCGATCTGTTCATCCCGTAGTTCAGGAGGGGCAAATCCGAGTATACCAACGCCCCAGGTTTTTTTATCCGCCAGTGTTTTGGTTTGTTGCAGCAATGCTTTTGCGGTGTCTCCCTTTAACAGGGACAGCGCCACAAAAGGCAATGCGCCTGCATCTGCTACCGCTGCGGCAAATGCAGGAACATCGCTCACGCGTGTCATCGGGCCCTGGGCAATAGGGTAGGTGATGTTGAGCTCTTTGGCCAGTGCATTATCCGGAGATAATATATTGCCGGCTTTGGCTTGTACGATATGGCCACGGATGGCTTCCTGCAATCCACGGACCATCCGGCCGAGTTTTTTGTAGCGTTTCACCAGGTCAACGGAAATGGCTACATCCTGTCCAAGCGGCAGCAGGCCTTTGTCCAGGTCAATGATATCAAGATATGGTGTAATGTCTTTTTGTGTAGCATGCTCCGGCAGGGCAGGAGAATTAGGGCGTATCAGTATGCGGAACTGATCGATCACACGGGCTTCGTTCCCATTCAGTTTTTCACATACGTGCTTGATAGCGGCGGGTGCCTTACACTCAGGGAAAAGCAATAACTGGCTGTCCAGTACAACGCCAGCTGCGCCGGTGGCGATGAGTGCTGCGGTGGTATGGATACCGGCGCCACCCTGTACCCAGATCTTTGTATCCGGGAGGGCTTTGACGATCTGCTGAAAGAGAATGAAGCTGGATTCATCAGCTACTCTTCCTGCGCCTTCGTTCCCTTTTATTATAATACCATCTGCCTGTTCCTGCGCAGCGGCCAGGGCTTCTGACAGGGAGTGTACCTGGTAATAGGTAGTAATGTTTTGCGGTACACTGGTCCTTATGTCAAAAGGCGCAATGACCAGTGTAACCTGTGTCGGTAATGCGATGTCAGCCATATCGCTAACGGAATAGCATACACCGAATGTATAGTGGTGTTGAGATAAAACGTTTAATGCTTTTTCAGCAGCTGCTTTATTGCGTCCAAGATGTAATACAGGGAACGCGCCTGTCTGCGCCAGGGCAAGGGCTAATGGTGCATCAGGATGCTCCATCGGGGTAATACCGATAATTGTAGGTGTATCCATAGTTGATGTTTAATAGGTAACAGGCATGACTCATCCTGACCATGATTTTTAAATCATCGTGAGATGTTATACCGCGTGTATTAATTTCAAATTTCTAAGGTATATCTGGCTGCAATTCCTCGTTATGCCCCGTCAGACGTCATTTAAAAGGCACAACAATCCTGTTTCTCGATTAGGATATCAGCTTTTTCATAGCGCAGAATTATATAGGCTAAACGGCCCGATCTCTCACATGAGCATTAATTATAATCACTGTTCACTGTTCGTTGATTAATACAATCTGAATTATATGTGATAATATTTTTTTGCTGAATGTTCTATGTGAAAAGTGAATTGAATTAGTGGTATACCCTTACGGGTAACGTCTTTTACTCGGGTTATAGGATTCATAAAAAACAAATATGGTTGTTATGGTTATCTGAGATGCATCCTGAAAAATTGAATGCATATGTCTTAAAGGTCTGTTAAAAATAATGAAATAAATTCTATAAAAGAAGAGGTGATATGAATTATAAGTCGGTTAACATGAACTTAATATATACGTGCTTTTACATATCGTCTTAAAAAGACAAGTGGAACATTGTGACATCGCGCCACTATGTTCCACTTGCTCACTTAGTTAGAAGAAGGATTAATTGTCAGCAGACATTTTACCGACAATTTTATAACCCCGTGAATTATCGGCGTTGGTTACTTCCTGATAGTACATACCGTCCGGAGAAACATACAGTTGCTGACCGTTGATTTCTACACCGCGGCTACCATCAGGTAATGTCGCATATATTTCATCTTCCGGAGACGCAGTATTTTCATGCTGACCATCCTGGTCGTTACCTGTATTGAGTTCTCCATTCTTACCTACTACAACATATTTTGTCTGTTTATCCTGTTGTACTTCCTGATAGAAGGTACCATTTTTTTCATAGTAGGTATTGCCATCGATGACAACTGTTTTTGCTCCGCTTGGCAGGGATGGTATCACGACACCCATAGGTGGATCTACCACTTCATACTGTTCGGTCTGCGTTTGAGTATTTGCATATGGACGGTAGAAGAAACCATCGGAATAATAATATGGACCCCAGCCGGTGTTAAAGGTCAGGAAGCCGTAAGGTAATATGCCGACACGGAAGCCGATAGGCGGACCGTAATAGCGGTAAGGACGGTAGTAATAGCCCGGACGGTAATAGTGACCGCCATAATAACGTGAAGGGCCGTGATAATAACCCCTGCCACCCCAGCTCCGGTATCCGCCATAACCTACACCTACTCCTACGCCGATCCTGGTAGATACGCGTGGTGCAGCAACGACCTGTCTGGTTACACCCCGTCCGACGGATACATGTCCACCTCCACCGAAACGTCCTCTCTGGGCTGATGCGCTGTTTACTGAGCTCACGGTGGCCAGGGCAATGAGCGCGCCCAGTAAAAATATCCTGTTTTTCATTATTGATGCATTTAGTGTGGTGCCACAGCCTGATTGGTTGGCCGCAAATCAAACTGTATTACTACGCGTTTAAAGAGAGTTTTGTCTTCCCCCTGTTATTGATATTTAGACAGCTATCTAACGCCAGAGTTTAACAACTAATTTTATTTTAACAATTCCTGTACCAAATAATTTTCAATTGATTATCAATTAGATGTAACTGTTCCTGAATAAAGAATGATGGGATGATGCTGATGTACAGGGAGACAAATAAAGCTTAAAACAGGCAGTAGCTATTCCCTGTTCCGGAGTGAACAGTTGCAGCGCAGGGGAGCGGGGCAAGTAAGTTTTGGGCAGGTAATATTTCCAGCTTAAGCAGTGGGAGGTGATATAATGACGTGTAAGGATAAATTGCAGGAAGCAAAGCTTTTCCGGACTAGTAAAGCTGGTTCCGGAGTATTCTTTTGATCATATGTATAGTGCTACGGCTGATCTGGCCTTTATATCTTTCCAGGATGGCGTTTTCGCTCGATCCTGCACCCAGGTCATTCACGACCAGTAACCATTTACTAAGGAATTCAGAATTAGGAGTACGGTATTTCAGCAGCCGGCGTACGGTTTCGATCACTGTTTTGCTGACCAGGCCCTCGTTGAGCTCAAATATCTCATCCGTACTCAGGCCCAGCTCAATATCCTGCGCTACCCGGGAATAATCCTGCAGGTACTTCTCGTTGGCCTCCATGACCTGTAACAGCGGGTTGTCGCTATAACGGATCACGTTATACTTTCTGGCCTGCTTATGTAACTCGGTAAGCGCGTAGTTGCGTGCAATATTATCGCAGATAACAAGGTCTTCCTTGCTCAGCTCAAACCATTCACCTTTCACTCTTTTATGCTGAAATACGATATGCAGGCACTCTTCCAGTTCACTCATGTTCGCAGCAGCATACTGCCTGATCACCCGGAACATTACAGGCAGATGGGTATGATAGGCCGCGAGCCTTTTCTGAAGGTCCTGCGTCTTGCCTATTTTAAAAAGGTTCTTTCCCGTATTGATGATATAAACACACTTTCCGATCTGTACCTGTTCCATCGGTTGATAAGTTACGAGGGTGTCATAAAAGGTTACAGCTGCAAATTGCCGATTTTTTTTGAGAATCGCCCAGTTTATATGAATCGGAGGGTATCTGTTTAAACAGCTATCACTTGTTATCGGGGGCTATGATAAAATAATTGATGCAGGACTAGCAGCAATATTGAGCTGCTGTAAAGGGTATCCCGCATAAAATGCAGCAACTGTAAAGTGTTCACTGCACTACGGCAAACCATAAACTTTTTCAATGTGTGATAAGGACCTTATACATAAATCTTCTAGTGTATTGAATATCTGTTGTTTAGGTTATATTTTTTATAGATGTTCCATAGATGTCTCATAGATATCTCATATTTATAGAGATAGCTCATGTATGAAATATCTATGAGACATCTATGAGACATCTAGCCGATATCGGCCTGTTGTAGACGGCCAGCCTTACACCGTTTTTTTTTGGTATTCCGGTAATGGTATAGTCCTGATATAGGTTTACAAATGAAGCAGATACATCCGCTGTTTGTGTTGGAAAGCAAGCATCTTCAAAACGGCTGTTGCAATGTCGGTGTGATCAATTTGATAAAGATAATATCAAATTGATAAGTAATTGATTTTTAATTGTTTGTTTCATGTTTTTGAATAAACTTGCAGCTATGAAGCCTGCGAAAATATATGATGTCAGGGGAGGCAATCCTGACTATCATAACCTGTTATCCCCCGACAAGACATTCATTTTCTGGAACGAGGCTGAACTGGGTGATGCCACACCTGGTGAAGTTGTCTTTTTTGTTAACCGGGAGGAAAAAGAAGCCTTATACACCATTGCAACAGCGGTTACCTGTACCGCAGTCCGTAACAAACTTACCATGCTAAAGGAGTTTGATTATGAAGAGGGAACTTATGCCGGTACAGCGGGAGACGAATTTCGGCTATACGAGATACAGCAGGTAGTGGTTATTCCGAAAGGCTGGAAATGGCAAAAGCCACTCCGCCAGATCGCCGTTGCCAGTTTGTGGAGTGAAGAGGGAGACAATACCAACCGGCTGGAAAGGGTCAGTGATTTACAGGGGCTGTTCACTGACGGTCCTGCCCGGGATGCGCTGGAAGGATATAATATGCACGTAGAGGCTATAAACATACCTGTTAACCAAACGAACATACAAATGAAACTGGTAACTCCTGCCAAGAAGAAAGAGGGTTTAAAACAGCCTCAAAATCGCATTAATGGCAAAGTGTCTGCTATCGCATTTGAACATCCTTACCGCAAACTATTAATGGCTTTGCGGACAACGCCTTTTGTTTTACTGGGCGGTAACAGCGGGACCGGAAAGTCCTGGACGGCACGAAAGCTGGCTTATATGACCTGTTCTGACCCTGCTCTCCGTACAGGCAATAGACCAGGCAATTTTGAGCTGATCAGTGTCAGGCCTAACTGGCACGAACCGGATGATCTTCTCGGCTATGCGGTCACGCACAGTGGAATATTACGATATCATTCTACGAAGCTGCTGCGCTTTATGATAAAGGCCTGGAAATATCCGGAAGTCCCTTTCATTTTGTGTCTTGATGAAATGAACCTGGCGCAGCCCGAACACTATTTTTCGGACTTTCTGAGTGTGTTGGAAACTGCCAGGGTACACGAGGGCAAGAGAATATATGATCCGTTCATCGATGCAGAAGAAGTAGCTCGTTACAGCCATGGTGATCCCACTTTCTGGGAGCAGTTGGGTTTGTTGGAAAACAGCGGTCTGCAAGAGCAGTTCCTTGAAAACGGGATCAGTATGCCAGCTAATTTATTTGTGATAGGTACTGTAAATATGCATGAAATCACCCGCACCGTCAGTACCAGGGTACTCGACAGGGCTATGACCATCGAGGTGAAAATGAAACCGCTGCAGGAAAAACTGGTGAAAGAAACTGAGCAATGGGAATATCCGCCGACATATGAAATAGCGGCGTGGCTCATAGGCCCTCCACCGGACAGGTTCACTGCTTATCAAGATCATCCGGATATTGGTATGCGTATCGCCCGGTATCTTGAAAAGCTATATTTCATACTGGATGATACAAAATTTGCATTAAGCGATCGTGTGCTGCAGCAGACACTGGTCTACTGCTTCCTCCATTGTGAACAAAAAAAAACAGCATTACCGGCAGACTGGATATACGCCTTTCTGGACGAGGTGATCGCTATGAAGATACTGGTAAGAATAGCCGGGGACAATGATACCTGCCGCGTACTGCTCGATCGTCTGCTACCGGAAATGACACCTTTCCCCGTCAGCCGGCAGAAGGTACTGCGAATGCAGTCTGTTCTTGAAAATGTTGGTTATACATCTTACTGGTAGTATATGCATATACTGTCTGTTGAACATGAACATTTTATTTTAATGCTGGAGCTGGCAGATGGCAGAGATGGAACCGAGTTTGACGAAGCGTTCCGGACTGCTGCACAAAGGCATCTGGAAGCGAATTTTATCACTGCCTATGTTTGTTCTTCTAATAAATGCAGATTTCGCATATGGAATAGCAAAAATGATCACTTTGAAGAAATCAGTATGCTACAGGCAAATTATCCGGTTATCTTCGAGAATATTAGTTACAAGGTTAGTCTGAGCTTTGATCAGGATGTATTACATCCTTCGGTTTATACGAAACTTAAAAGTCTGGACCATCTTTTTCAGATGCATAAAACGAAAGCGGGCTCCATTGTATCGTCCGGTGTACTTGACTTCAGGAATGAACCCGGTGATTTTGAACTGATCCTGCATTATCAGTTCAAAACTATTCCAAATCGTGTTTCTTTCAAGTTTCAGGTTTACGCTGTAAATCTGGACTTTAAGCGGGACCTGCCTGCCATGCAGCGAAGTGTCGAGGTGATCCATCCCCGTTTATTCATTGACCATCTGAAAAAGACCTCTCATCCTTTTGAACCATGCGGAACGGATGATAGTGCCATAGTATGGTGGACAAACTTCAGAAATCTTTTTAGAAGTATTGTAAGGAATGTGAAGGCCGTAGTTGACGATCCTCACACGAACCCTGAGCTTGGAATGAAAAGGGTAAAGGGAACAACACTGGTAAACCCGGGAAGTAAACTTTCCGATAAGATGGAGATGTTTGTGGGCAGGCCAGGACACTTCTTTGATACGGTAGGGCAATGCCTAATGGAGGATAACGATGAGAACCGTTTTGTAAAACATATCATTAAAGATATTCTGTCAACTTATCGGGATGTCTACCAGAAATTGACCCGGGACAGCAGTTTTAAGAGAATTGCACGGGAGTATCGTATGCAGCTGGAATTTTCGGCAGAAGCCCTGAGTAGCCTACTGAAACGGAGCTTTCTAAAAGGCATCGGACCCTTTGATGGAGAGCCGCCAAATTCACAGGTGATGCACGTGCATCCAGGGTATGCGGGTCTTAAAAAAGACTGGGAAACCCTGCGGAAAGGATATCAGTTACTGGATGGTCTGTATGAAATGGAACTGAAAGACGTCGGGTATATGTATCAGGTCTGGACCTTCTTCGGTATGGCAGACCTTATAAGACAGGTGACAGGTGTCTCCCCGGAAATTCATAAAATGGCTGCGATTAAAAAGAAAGCAGCCGGCATCGTACCGCAAAAAGATGTACAGTCGAAAATGACCTTTCATTGTCCCGATGAAATAGTCGTAGAATTGTACCAGGAACCGCATTATACAGGCGATTTTATAGATACAATTGCTGGTGGACAGGAAGAAGAAATATGTATGCATATTATTATGAAGGTGGGACGTAAAGGCCAGCATCCCGATTTATACCAGACTTACATATTTGACCCAAAATATAGATTAATAGCGTCTAAGCAATACAATAATATAGACATTCCGCTGGTGTCGGATGTCCGGCAGCTGAATAACTACAAACGGGTATTTTATAACAAACCAAAGGGGGACGGAGGACATGGGTACAAAAAGGAAATAACAGCTGCCTATATTCTATTCCCTGGCAGGGAAGCGGGAACTGCGTACAAGAAATACTACGAAGAAGTGGTCCTGCCGAAGGACGAAGGGGGCTTCGCTTTCCTTCCTTATCACAAAGAAGGAAAGAACCTGCTAAAAAAACACCTGCGCAAACTGATCAAAGAAGACAGTAAAAGACACTTAGAGCATATATTAAATCCCGAAAGCCCTGCTATCCAATTAATGGATGCTTACGTGATCGTAATACCTGCAAAAGTAAATGACGCTACGTTGATCGAAACCTCTGCATCCCAGGAAGCAACATTATATCCGCTCCCACAACTCGATCCGGCAATAGGAGGGGGAATGGTGCGTCGGGTGGCGCCTTATTTTGAAGGACAGGGGATCATATGTTATTATGACATAACCGCGATACATATCAAGGCATGGCGGGATATTTATCCACCAACACATCCTTCGTTCCGGGATGAAGGCAGAAAATATGTTGTACTGACCCTGAAGAATAAAGTCATGCTGGACAATTACGTTCGTATAAAAGGTATGGCTAACAATAAACGCTATACGCAGCTAAAGTCCCTGTATAGCCCTGTAGATGGATTTATCAGGACGGTTGCCGGTGCGGAAGTGCTGGGCGCGACCCGTAAATCTCCCCGGAAAGGATAAGCAGAATTGCTTAAATTAGGTGTATGAACTACAATATACTTGGCAATTCCAATCTCGATATCAGTGAGATCGCATTTGGGTGTATGTCCCTGAGCGGCAATGCTGCGGAAAATGAATACCTGATCGCACAGGCCCTCGATAAGGGGATTAACTTCTTTGACACAGCGGACCTTTATCAGCAGGGAGAGAATGAAAAGCAACTCGGTAAGGCCTTAAAAGACAGGAGGAATGATGCGATCATTGCCACGAAAGTGGGCAATCAGTGGCGTTCGGATGGAAGTGGATGGGACTGGAACCCCAATCCGGAGTATATCAAAAAGGCAGTGGAAGACAGTCTCCGCAGACTGAATGTCGAGTACATTGACCTCTACCAGCTGCACGGCGGTACCCTGGAAGACCCTATTGACGATATTGTGGCGACCTTTGAGCAGTTACAGCATGACGGTAAGATCCGTTACTATGGTATCTCGTCTATCAGGCCGAATGTGATCCGGGAATGGGTACAGCGGTCGAATATGAGCAGTGTGATGATGCAATACAGTCTGCTGGACAGACGTCCGGAAGAGGATATGCTCCCCCTACTGGATAAACACAATATCGGCGTGCTGGCAAGAGGTAGTGTGGCCAAAGGACTGCTGGCAGGAAAGCCTGCGGAACCTTATCTGAACTATAGCGCAGAAGATGTGCATAAGATGGCGAATGCCGTACAGCAGATTTCGGTAGATAAGCGTACGCCTGCGCAGACCGCAATGTGTTATATTCTGGGTGAACCGGCTGTAAGGGCCGCAGTAGTAGGAATAAGAACGCTGACGCAACTGGATGAGGCGGCAGGAATGCCGTTGACCACTCCACTCACGTCAGCGGAAAGAGTCTTGTTAGGATACGAGCTGGTCGCAAATTATTACGACCAGCATCGCTGATAAAGATTTAATGAATACGGTTGCCGATACGGTAGTCCACCATCCCGTTGAATTTCGGAGAAGTGATGGAGTACTGGATAGCAGATCGTTGGTTGGCAGTACTTTGTGTTAATACCCGCGCATTGGCGCTGGTCCTGGCAAAACTGCCGGTACTGATATAGTTGAATATTTTGTCCAGGTTGTCGTCATCCGTACGATATCCCCAGGGTATATTGATATAGTCATTGGCCGGTTCATCAGGCGCTATACCCGTATAGTATCCTCCTGCATGATTGGCATTTTCTGTCGCGAAGTTGATAGCATACAGATCGGCAAGGTATTGCTTGGTATGTGTGCTGTCATACTTTGAGATATTGAACGTAATGAATCCCACCGGTTTACCATAAGTGGTGTCTCCTACCAGTTTCACATTCATGTAAGGCAACAGGTTGTTCAGCGTCAGTTCGCTGGCAGAAGCTGTGTGTGAAGACGTGATAAAGAAAACATTCCTGAGTGACAGTCCGCCGGTATTGGCCGGGAACGGTACGCTGCTTTCCAGTCCGGTACCATCCAGATCAGCGGTCAGCTTATCATTGTACTTATAATAATACATCGGTTTGCCTGCGGCGGATGCCGGTGCAATAGCGCTGTCCAGGTATTCTGCCGTAGCCACGGAGCCACCGCCATTGTAACGGAGGTCTACGATCAGGTTTGTGATACCGGCAGCTTTGAACTTCGCGAACAGGGCGTCCAGGGTGCTCTTGGTCAGTGTCGCTGCGCCTTTACTGTTGATGGTGTTAGTAAAGGTATAGAAGGAGAAATAACCTGTCTTCTGACTGTTCACCGTATATACTGTATCAAACAATACCGGGTTGATATTGTAGGAGCCTGACTGTAAAGTATAGTTGGCAACGGTACCGGTCACGGCTTTCTTTACCTGTAATGTAACAGAGGTAGAGTTATAGATGGCATTGGTTACTTTCTGTACGTTGGTATTACCGTCGTAGGAGATATTGCTATCGCCGTTGATGGCTACGATCTCATCTCCACGGTTCAGGCCTTTCTGGCCGGCAGGAGAGTTCTTATCTGCATAAAGAATGTAGAGATAGGTCTTACCATTGGTATCGGACGCATAACTGACTTCCATCCCGTAAGTACCAGTGGCGCTGACCTTATTAAAGGTTTCAGATAAGCCGTCCTGCAGGGAGCTGGACAATGAACCGGTCCTGTCCAGGAAGCTGTAACGGTCCAGTACCTGACCATTAGAGACGCTGTAGGTCTTCATGGTAGCGAGCAGATCGTCGGCGGTAGCATAGATGCTGGCAGAAGGGTCCAGTTGTGGTACCTGGTTGTACCAGAGATAAGTTGGCAGGTTGGTTGTTTTGTTACGTCCCCCGTCTACATATGTGACCTGCATAATGCGGTACATCAGGTATTTCAGGGAATCTTCGTCACTGACAACAGAAGAGGAAGTTGGCGTGGAATTGTCGACCTTGGCGTCGTTTTTACGGCAGGCGCTGAGCATAGCACTGCCAAGCACACCAACTATCGCCATTTTCATGGCTAACGTAAAATGTTTATTCATATGTTCAAATGTTCTTTAAAAGAAACTTTGTCAAATGGGACACTAAAATGAATGCTGAAATGGAATGGTGATTTGCATCGAACGATACTAAAACGGCAGATTTGCGCTTCTGGTATATTATAGATTCACATGGTCTCTTTTTGTCTGCCGGACCGTTAAATTCATCATTTGACTACCAAAGATGGGGCAGGTTTATTCTCATGACAAAAAACATATTAGGTTTTAAATAAAGATGGTTCTAAAGCTACACGAAGCTAAAACATTTTAGCCTGGCCATAGGTCATGGTATCGCCATTTATAAAATAAACTAGTACTTTTCGCGTGAAACGCTATTTTTACAGACTTATAAAAGCTAAAATTCCATTCAGTCTCAACATGAAAAGAGTTATCTTATCCGCCCTTATGCTGGCATCCTGCTGGGTAAAGGCGCAGACAGTCAACAGCGTCACTGATCCGGTAGAGTGGGTCAACCCGCTGATGGGTACCGATTCCAAAGGTTCCCTCTCTACAGGGAATACCTATCCTGCTATTGCTACTCCATGGGGTATGAACTTCTGGATGCCGCAGACAGGCAGAATGGGAGACGGCTGGGCTTATACCTATGCTTCTGATAAACTGCGTGGTTTCAAACAAACTCACCAGCCAAGTCCATGGATCAATGACTACGGTCAGTTTGCCATCATGCCGGTTACCGGAAAGGTGAAATTCAAGGAAGATGACAGGGCCAGCTGGTTCTCTCACAAAGCTGAGGTGTCTAAACCTTACTACTATAGCGTATATCTGGCAGATCACAATGTGACCACTGAGATCACGCCTACAGAAAGAGCAGCAGCTATCCGTCTGACTTACCCTAAGACAGACAGCGCTTTCCTGGTGATCGATGCACTGGACAAAGGCTCTTATATCAAAGTTTTACAATCTGAGCACAAGATCATAGGTTATACTACCAAAAACAGCGGTGGCGTACCTGCCAACTTTAAGAACTACTTCGTGCTGACTTTCGATAAGCCATTCACATATGTAGCTACATTTAAGAATGGCGAACTGAAACAGGGTGAAGCGGAAGCACAGGACAAACACGTAGGCGCCGTAATCGGTTTTGCTACTGCAAAAGGCGAGAAGGTGAACGTAAAAGTAGCTTCTTCCTTCATCAGTCCTGAACAGGCTGAACTGAACCTCCAGAAAGAGATCGGTAACAGCAGCTTTGATCAGATCAAAGAAAAGGCAAAAGCTGCCTGGAACACTGAACTGGGCCGTATCAAGGTAGAAGGCGGTACTTCTGAACAGACCCGTACTTTCTACTCCTGCCTGTACCGTACAATGCTGTTCCCGCGTAAATTCTATGAATACGATGCGAAAGGCGCTGTAGTACACTATAGCCCGTACAATGGCCAGGTACTGCCAGGTTACATGTTCACCGACAACGGTTTCTGGGATACTTTCCGTGCTACCTTCCCGTTCTTCAACATGATGTACCCGTCTATGAACGCACACATCATGGAGGGTATGGTGAATGCTTACAAAGAAAGCGGCTGGTTGCCTGAGTGGGCGAGCCCTGGTCACCGTGACTGTATGATCGGTTCCAACTCTGCTTCCCTGATCGCTGACGCTTACTTAAAAGGCGTAAGAGGTTTCGATATCAACACTGCTTACGAAGCCCTGCTGAAAAATGCTGATAATGCCGGTCCGCTGACTTCCGTTGGCCGTGCTGGTGTTAAATATTACAACGAACTGGGTTATGTACCTTACGATGTGAACGTAAACGAGAATACTGCCCGTACACTGGAGTATTCTTACGATGACTTCACTATCTACAAACTGGCAAAGGCGCTGAACCGTCCTGCTGCTGAAGTAGACAGATTTGCAAAACAGGCACGTAACTACCGTAACGTGTTCGATGCTGAAACAAAACTGATGCGTGGTAAAAACAAGGATGGCAAGTTCCAGACACCGTTCAACCCATTCAAATGGGGTGATGCCTTCACTGAAGGTAACAGCTGGCACTATACCTGGTCTGTATTCCACGACGTACAGGGGCTGATCAACCTGATGGGCGGTAAAGAAACGTTTGTTTCTATGCTGGATTCCGTGTTCAACATGCCTCCTGTATATGATGACAGTTACTATGGTGGTACGATCCACGAGATCCGCGAAATGCAGATCATGAACATGGGTCAGTACGCACATGGTAACCAGCCTATTCAGCACATGATCTACCTGTACAACTATGCAGGTCAGCCATGGAAATCGCAGTACTGGGTCAGAGAGGTGATGAACCGTCTGTATTCAGCTACGCCTGATGGTTACTGCGGTGATGAAGATAACGGTCAGACTTCTGCCTGGTATGTATTCTCTTCCCTCGGTTTCTACCCGGTATGTCCTGGTACACAGCAGTATGTAGTAGGTGCGCCTTTATTTAAAAAGACCACCGTTACCCTGGAATCAGGTAAGAAAGTAGTGATCGCTGCGCCTAAAAACAGCGATGCTAACCGTTACATCAAAGCGGTTACCGTTAATGGTAAACCTTATACCAATAACTGGCTGGACCACAATGAACTGATGAAAGGCGCTGTAATCAATGTAGATATGGATGCAGTTCCTAACAAGACAAGAGGTGTTTCTGACAAGTCAGTACCTTACTCCCTGACGCAGGAACTGAAATAAGATATAGGTAAAGGGGATGTAAGTCCTCCAAACCGCACAACAAAGCCCGGCTTCCTTAAAACGAGCCGGGCTTTGTTATTAATTAACAGATAATCATTAAATTAAACTACCAAAGAAGTATTCGATGAAGCCATATTCCCGTTTACTGTTATGGGTAATAGCCGCAGCCGTATATGGTTGTGCTCCAAAACCCTACGCGACGACCAATAAAATGTACCGCCAGCAGGCGAAACAGTATGCCGCCACCCTAAAAACGGAACCGGCAGCGGTACCTGCTGCAGGTGCGCCGACAGCAGTGAACTGGATCGGGACGACCAATTTTAATATGCGTAAGCCCAACTATGTGATCATTCATCATACGGCCCAGGGCTCCTGCGATACGACCTTTAATACATTTACACTGCCCCGTACCCAGGTGAGCGCGCACTATGTGATCTGTAAGGACGGGACGATCAATCATATGCTGAATGATTATCTGAGAGCCTGGCATGCCGGTATCGCCAAATGGGGAAATGTAACCGATATGAACTCCTGCTCCATTGGTATCGAACTGGATAACAATGGCCTGACGCCTTTTCAGCCCCAACAGATCAACAGTCTGCTGGTTTTACTTGATAGTCTGAAGCACCGTTTTAATATTCCTGCCGCCAATTTCATCGGACATGGAGATATAGCGCCCGGCCGTAAGGTCGACCCAAGTGCCTGGTTCCCCTGGCAGCAGCTGGCTGAAAAAGGCTTCGGATTATGGTATGGCGATACCTCAAAGATCATTGTACCGGGAGATTTCAGTAACAAACAGGCTTTACGTATCGTAGGGTATGACACCCGGGATACCGTAGCGGCTATTAAAGCATTCAAAAGACATTTTGTGCCGACTGATACCACCAATAGTACCAGTCTTGATGAAGGGGAGAGGAAGATCTTATTCAGCCTGATGGAAAAAAGCGAATAACCTTTTCAATCATATACATATGCGATCCTTATCACTCCGGTCCTGTTATCTTTTAGTAATAACATGTATGATGGCCGTTTCCGCGTTTGCTCAGAAAGGAGACTGGTATACCCTGACCACAGGAGCCGTGCCGGTCTGTCATATCAAAATCGATGATGATGATCTGGCGGTGGAAAATGCAGGCACGCCATCCAGGGAAATAAAGCTGGCAGGGGCCGGAGGGAAAGGAAAGGCAGATGCCATGCAGCATATCGACGTAAAAAAGATCAGCGCCAATGGCAGGTTCTATATGATCCTGCTCTCAGAGGATAACCTGTACTTCTGTACCACCTTCAAATACTTTAAAGACCGTGATTCCCTGCTGATGTATTGTGCCGATGGCGTGGATGATGGCTATAAGACCATGCAGGAAGCACTGAATGCTATCAAAAAGGATACAGGGTCACACTTCAGCATTACCCTGTACAGAAGAGAGCAACTGGATGTACAAAAACGTAAAACCCCGATCTCCAAGGTAACAGAAGAAGATTTCAGCGCAGGACTGACCCGTTTCTCTCAACAGATGGACCAGTTCTGGCAATTCCGGGGCTATGGCCGTTATGAGCCATTTTATCTGTGGATGGGACTTATCTATGGAAATGCCTTTGGCAATGCGTTCAATGAGGGCTATAGTACATTGAGCCTGGATGCGAAGAATCTAAAGGTGCCTATCAACAAATATGGGGGTAATCCTACGATAAAAAAGCAAATTGAGGACGCCGGTCTGGCGGGTACAGGAAACCAGTAAATATTTATCTTGTTCATTATCAACGCTATTTGTAAAGAAATAAATATTATTTCAGTCTATTTAGTCTACTCGCTTTGTAGATTACTAAATGTATGTTAATTTTGACCCCATACTTAAAGCCATACATTAAAAATGTTTATAGCCTATATGCTACATAAGGGTGCTGCAACAGGGGTCTGTACCAACGTCGTAAATTCAATGTCCGGGTGTTGTCCCAGAACATTCTGCTCTTCTTGTTCGTGCATGTAATAATGCCAGCTTCAGGTAAATAAAAATCAAACGAAACCAACTGACAGTAACTACCGGTCTTCACCGGCGGAAGGGGAATTCCTTTGCCTTGACAGATCTGTAATCCTTCTTATAACAATCTGATAAATTCTGATACAATGATCAAACAATTACACAGAACAGCCGTGATACTGTTATTGGTGTTACTGGGTCTGCAAGGGGCTCAGGCGCAGGATAACAAGGTGTCCGGTGTGGTAACTGCCCGTTCTGATGCACAGCGCATTCCGGGTGTTATCATTACTGTAAAGGGGAAAAACCGTGGGACAAATACAGATGCAGATGGTAAATATTCCATCGTAGCTAATCCGAATGATACACTTCACTTTTCCTTTATAGGCTATGGCGCCGTTGACCAGGTAGTAGGTACTGGTAAAGTACTGAATGTGGGGCTGGAAAGCACCGAAAGCAAACTGAATGAAGTTGTGGTAACTGCATTAGGCATTTCCAGAGAGAAACGTTCCCTGGGTTATGCAGTGCAGGAACTGAAATCCAAAGATATTGCAGATGCAAAGGAAACCAACCTGGTAAACGCACTGGCAGGTAAGATCGCGGGTGTAACGGTTACCAACAGCCAGGGTAATATGGGTTCTTCCCGTATCATTATCCGTGGTGAGACTTCCATCGCAGGTAATAACCAGCCGCTCTTCGTAGTGGACGGTGTACCGGTAGATAACAGTCAGCTGGGTATCGGTACCGGTCGTGACTTCGCGAATGCGATCTCCGATCTGAACCCGGACGATATCGAGTCGTTGAACGTACTGAAAGGCCCTAACGCTGCGGCCCTGTATGGTTCACGTGCTGCGGCAGGTGTGCTGGTGATCAAGACCAAAACCGGTAGGAGCGCAAAAGGTCTGGGTGTTACCCTGAACTCCAGCGCAACTTTCGAAAGCCTGCTGGTACTGCCGAAGTTCCAGGACGTATACGGACAGGGTTCCGGCGGACAGTTCTCTTATGTAGATGGCAAAGGCGGTGGACTGAACGATGGTGTGGATGAAAGCTGGGGCCCTAAAATGGACGGCCGTCTGATACCACAGTTCTTCTCCAACGGACAGCCTGCGCCTTTCGTTGCGCATCCTGATAACGTAAAAGACTTCTATGAAACAGGATATACCCTGAACAACGGTGTTTCTGTTGCAGGAAACAGTGAGAAGATCGATTATCGTTTCTCTTATAATAACACCAAACAGGAAGGTATCCTGCCAAATACAGGTATTACCCGTAACTCATTCGCATTAAACAGTACTTACCGTATTGCGCCTAAGCTGACACTGAGCACTTTTGCCAACTATACAAGAGCAGGCGCTGATAACCTGCCAGGTGTAGATGGCCGTCGTGGTAACAGTGTGACCTTACAGTTCATCTGGTTTGGTCGTCAGGTAGATACCCGTTTACTGCGTAATTATAAAGCTGCAGACGGTACTGACTACAACTGGAACCATAGCTACTATAGCAACCCGTACTGGATTCAGAACGAGAATACGGTTGGTCAGGGACGTAACCGTTTCTTCGGAAATGCACGCCTCTCTTATGAGATCACCAACTGGCTTTCTGCTAACCTCCGCGTAGGTACTGACAGCTACAATGACAAGCGTAAATATAAAGTCGCATTCTATACCAATGGTACGCCATTCGGTTCCTATACTGAAGACAACTATGTAGTACAGGAAACTAATATCGAGTTTACCCTGAATGCGAAGAAGAAAATAAACAGCGACTTCACTATCGACGGACTGGTAGGTGTGAACGAGCGTACCAACCAGTTTGAACAGAACTATCAGCAGGCGCCTAAACTGGCCGTGAGAGATGTGTACACCCTGAACAACTCCAGGGACCCGTTGATCTCTACCAGCTATTCTCCAAACTGAGAGTATACAGTGCATTTGCATCCGCTCAGCTGAGCTTCAGAGACTGGGCTTACTTAAACGTAACAGCACGTAACGACCGTTCTTCTACACTGCCTTCAGAAAATAACTCTTATTTCTATCCTTCCGTGAACGCAGCAGTTGTACTGAGCGATGCACTGGGTATTAAGAGCAATGTATTGAGCAGTCTGAAAGTAAGAGGTGGTTGGGCACAGGTAGGTAAAGACGCTGATCCTTACCAGCTGGTAAATACTTATCCTTTCAGTCAGCCGTTCGGTGCTTATCCGCTGCTGACCGTGAACGATAAATACCTGAAAAAAGACCTGAAACCAGAGATCACCAGAGCAACTGAGTTTGGTGTGGAAGCAAGTTTCCTGAATGACCGTATCCACACAGATGTGACTTATTATACTTCCAGCAGTTATAACCAGATCCTGCTGGCTGACGTAAGTGCGACTACCGGTTATCTGAAAAAACTGCTGAATGCAGGTAAGATCAATAACCATGGTGTGGAAGTGACCTTAGGTGGTACGCCGATCACTACGGCTTCCGGTTTCCAGTGGAATATCAACTTCAACTATGCGAAGAATATCAGTAAAGTGATCGAACTGGACCAGGAAGGATATCTGAACGATTACGTACTGGGTAGCTCTGGTAACATCCAGGTACTGGCCAGCAAGGGCAAACGTTATGGCGCGCTGTATGGTAAAGCATATGCACGTGATGCACAGGGTCGTATCCTGGTCAATGCAAACGGTACGCCGCAGATCGCAAATGATAAAAAAGTACTGGGTTACTATACGCCGAAATGGACAGGTAGCGTAAACAACGACTTCGCCTTTAAAGGGTTCACACTGGGCTTCCTGATCGATACAAGACAAGGTGGTTCTATCTGGTCAGGCACCAACTACACAGGTATCTATACCGGTGTACTGGCGGCGAGCCTGCCTGGTCGTGATGCTGAACATGGTGGTCTTCCTTACTACTATGCAGGTAACAATACCAACGGTACCGCAGTTAAACTGACTGACCACAATGCAGCAGCGCCAAACGGTGAAACTGTTTACCATGATGGTATCGTTTTCGATGGTGTAACCGCAGATGGTAAAAAGAACGAAGCGATCCTGCCGGCACAGCGTTACTATAAATCAGTATATAGTTCTTCCCTGAACGAGAGCAGCGTATACAGCGCATCTTTCATCAAACTGCGTGAAGTAAGACTGGGTTATGCACTGCCACAGGAACTGATCAAGAAATGGGGCCTGCAGGCGGTTAACCTGACAGTAACTGCACGTAACCTCTGGTACATCGACAAGAAGGTACCTAACATCGATCCGGAAACAGCGTTCAACACAGGTAACGGACAAGGTCTGGAAACATTGCAGATCCCAACTACCCGCAGCCTGGGTCTTAACCTGAGGGTATCCTTTTAATGAACCGATTAAAGCAGTAAATCATGAAACTAGTTAAATATATATTGGGTCTGGCTGGCGCCGCAGTGATACTGAGCAGTTGCCAGAAACAGCTGGAGGACATCAACAAGAATCCGAATGAATCAGAACAGGTACAGCCGGATTATCTGCTGACCAACGGTATCAAAGCGAACGTGGATACTTACTGGGGTACTGATGCGGCGATGGAAACAAGTCTGCTGTACGTACAGTACTGGGCTAAAATCCAGTATACTGATCCTGACAGGTACATTCCTGCTGCGACCAGTATCCAGACAGTATGGAACAACTTCTATGCACAGGGCGTGGCGGATTTTACCAAACTGGTAGAGTTAGGTGATACGCTGCACAACCCTAACTATAAAGCGGTGGGTATCATCATGCGTTCATGGGTGTTCCAGGTGCTGACCGATTATTATGGAGACATTCCTTATTCTCAGGCCGCACAGATCGATAAATATCTGACGCCAAAATATGATGCGCAGAAAGATGTTTATCTGGGACTGCTGGCAGAATTAAAAACTGCTTCAGGACTGATCACACCTGGCGCCAATACGATCGGTGGGGACATCCTGTACAATGGCGATATGAGCAAATGGAAGAAGTTCGCGAATTCCCTGAGACTGCGTATCGCACTGCGTATTTCTGACAAAGAGTTTGCTGCAGCAAAAGCCGTATTCGATGAGATCGGTGCTGATGATAACAACCTGATCGTGAACAATAGCGATAACGCACAACTGGTATACCAGGCTTCTCCAAACCAGAACCCGGTGGCAAAGAACAGGGAAACACGTAATGACTACAGGATCAGCAAGAGCATTGTTGATAAACTGAATCAATTGAACGATCCCCGTTTACCGATCTATGGTGCAGTGCCAAGAGATACTAATAAGATCGTTGGTGTAACAAATGGTCTGGCAACAGATTCTGCTGCACGCCTTGGTTTCAATAAAACTTCTGATGTAGGCGCTGTATTCACGGCGACCGCTGCACCGGCAGTATTATTCAATGCATCGGAATTATTGTTCATCAAAGCGGAAGCTGCGCAGATCGGTTTATTATCCGGTAATGCGGCTACCCTTTATGCACAGGCGGTGACAACTTCCCTGAAACAATATGGCGTAAGCGATCTGAACGTGACTACTTATCTGGCGCAACCAGCAGTATTGTATGATGCTGCCAATTACAGAAAGTCAATAGGAGAGCAGAAGTGGCTGGCGTTGTTTGGCGACGGACTGGAGGGTTTTGCAGAGTGGCGCAGGCTGGATTATCCGAAGTTACCGGCTGCTTATACCGGTGCACTGGGTGGTAAGATCCCTACCAGAATGACTTATCCTTCTTCAGAGCAGGCGCTGAACGGTACTAACTACAAAGATGCGGTTGGAAGACAGGGTGCGGATGCGCTGACTACCCGTTTGTGGTTTGATAAAGAATAAAGAAAGCGGGAGAGTTTTCCCGCTTGCGTAAATAAATTTCCGTTTTTGCTTTACAGAATGAGACAGGAATATGGATTTTTGTTAAATCAGATACACACTTGTTCAATTTGTAATAGTAAAAAGTGATGAATTAGGCCCCGGTTTTTGCCGGGGCTTTTATTTTGTAATAAACTTAGAGTACAGGTGTTCTGCCACCATCTACACAGATGTTCGTACCTGTGATGTAGGCAGCGGCCGGAGTGGCCAGGAAAGCTACTGCAGCAGCAATTTCTTTAGGGTCGCCAAAACGTTTCATCGGGATCTCTTTCAGATACTCTTCCTCAATATTGTTAAGCGTCGTATTACGCTTGCTGGCGTTATATTCCAGCATGGATTGCAGGCGTGCCGTGTTGGTCATGCCTGGCAATACATTGTTCACTGTGATGCCATAAGGGGCTAATTCTCCGGCCATGGTTTTGGCCCAGGAAGCGACGCCCCCGCGGATGGTGTTGGATACGCCGAGATTCTTCAGCGGCGCCTTCACAGATGTTGAAACAATATTGATAATGCGGCCATAGCCGGCGGCTGTCATGCCGGCTATGACTGCCTGTACAAGTATATGATTGATGATGAGGTGTTGCTGAAAGGCATCCGTGAACTCGTGGATGTCCGCCTCCATCACCGGGCCTGCTTTCGGACCACCGGTATTGTTGACAAGTATATGTACCGTCTTCTTTTCGGTGATACTTTTGATGGCCAGGTCCACCTGTTGGGTGTCACGGAAGTCAGCTACCACATAACTATGCTCCTGCAAATGGTCTGTGGCAAGTCCTGCAACTGCCGTCTTAAGACTTTCTTTATTCCTTGCCAGGAGGATGCATTCTGCGCCTAATGCAGCCAGTTCACCGGCTGTAGCCAATCCTATTCCCTGAGTGCTTCCACAGATAACGGCGGTTTTCCCCTTTAACGATAGTTCCATACTATTAGATAACTGATAATTACACAATGATCTGCAAAAGCCGTTGAGATTGTTTTAGCTAAGATAGCATATCCTGTCCTATTCTAAACACGTACGTATATACGCTTTTTATCAAGTATCTTACCGACACTCCAACAGAATAGCATATATACTAACGCAAATAACAGGGAACCCGGTTTACCAGGTGCTATCGGCTGGAAGATATTTGTATTGATCCATCTGTATACACTTATACCACCTGTCTGGAAGAAAAAGAGGAATATCACCACTACTTCTGAGAGCAGGTAAAGGAACAGCGGGTTTTTACCAAAAACGGTAAAGAAGCTTGTCCATCCTTCCTGTTTTTTAAAGTCGATCACATAGATCAGCAGGGAGATGATCAGCAGATCGATACCTACGGTGTACAGTACATAAGAGCTGGTCCAGAGTTTCTTGTTGATCGGGAATACCATGTTCCATACCAGTGCTACGAGTATCAGCAGGGCGCCCATCTGTAATAATTTGCCCAGGCCTTTTCCTGTTTTTCCTTCCTGCTGGATGAATAAACCGGTATAGTAACCAGCGATCACATTGACGATGGCCGGCATTGTGCTTAATAATCCTTCAGGATCGAAGGCGATGCCTTCTCCATGATACAGGTGACTGTCTCCCATGATGAGTTTATCAAAATGCAGGGCGGCGTTACCGGTCAGGCTATAGCGGTCCGCAGGGGCGCCAAATGTATACATGATGGCCCAGTAACCCAGTAACAGGAGCGCGCTCACTATCCATACTGCTTTTTTGGGCAGGTAATGGATCAGCAGGGAGGCGAAACAATAACAGAGCGCAATACGCTGCAATACCCCTAAAATACGTGTATCAGACGGTGGGATGAATTCCAGTCCGGACTCGGTATGTCTGACAAAAGGCAGCCAGTACATGAGGAAACCCAGGAGGAATATCAGCAGGGTACGACGGAAGATCTTAGAAAGTACGGCCGTGTTTTCCAGTTGCTGAAATTTACGCATACTAAAGCTCATGGCATTACCTACTGCAAAAAGGAAAGAAGGGAAAACCATGTCAGTTGGCGTACAACCGTTCCACTGTGCGTGATTCAGTATGTAATAGGAGGTGTCCCAGCCCGGCGTATTCACAATGATCATAAAGCATACGGTCAGTCCCCTGAATACGTCCAGTGGCAGGAAGCGCTGCGGTGTTGTGTTAGTCATAGCAATCTGTTGGATATTCTATAAATATAATACAACCATTTTACTACGCATAGTCAGAAATTTTCGCGTATCCGGAATGATTTTTTTACTTTAGTGGAAAGCATCCCCTTCGTTGAATAACAAAGTCACCATAGCAGACATTGCCCGAGAACTGAATTTAACAGGTGCAACTGTTTCAAGAGCCTTAAACAACCGCAAAGGTACCAGTGAAGAGACACGTAAGCTGGTGCAGGCCGCTGCGGAGAAAATGAACTACAGGCGGGACAGAATAGCCTGGTCGCTCCGATCAGGACGTACCAACATTATCGGCGTAATTATCCCCAGTGCGGAGATCAACTTCTTCGGATCTGTTGTCCACGGTATTGAAAGTCTGGCCAACCAGCATGGTTATAATGTGCTGATATACCAGTCTAATGAACAGCCGGAGTACGAAAAGAAGGCGATTGAAACCTTCCTGAGTACCCGTGTGGATGGTATCCTGGCGTCTATCGCCAAGGAGACCATGGAGTTCAGTCATTACCTGGAAATCACGGAGCGCGGCGTACCGCTGGTCTTTTTTGACCGTGCGAATGACAGCCTGAATATTCCGTCTGTGGTGGTGGATGACTTCAAGGGGGCTTTCTATGCGACCGAGCATCTGTTAAAGCAGGGCTATAGCCGTGTCGCGCACATTGCAGGGCAGCAGCACCTGAAGATTTTCAAGGACCGTCTGGAAGGGTATAAGGCTGCATTGAGCGCCAACAATGTTCCTTTTGACGAGTCCCTGGTGTACTTTGGGGACGTGTCCATTAATGCCGGCCGTCAGGCCATTACGCACCTGCTGGCTTTGCCTGCTCCGCCTGATGCGGTATTTGCCGTAGAGGACTTTACCGCCCTCGGTGCTGTCAAAGAACTGAAAGACAGACAGGTAGATATTCCTGCTGATTTTGGGGTGATCGGATTTGCCAACGAATCTTTTGATGAGCATATTACGCCAAGCCTTTCCAGCATAGACCAGCAAACGGTTGAGATGGGAAAGGAGGCATTCCGACTGTTGATGGAACTCATTGAGGGGAACGGGGCAGTCAGCACACAGGCACGTACCAAAATTGTACTGGAGCCGGTACCCCGTTTCAGGCAATCTTCACAGAAGTAACGTGTCGCTTAACGGCATTCCCATTTATCCGGGAAGCGTTTATTTTATCATATACCAGCTTATGCCGGGCACAGCCCTGGTATTAGCGACCCTAAACCTTATAGCAGGCATTTGCAAATTTGAAAGTAAACGATTACATTTATTGTCTATTCCACATTCTTTTTTCTTACAGTGTTGTTTATCAATAGTTTAGTTTTATAGATGCCAATAGCAAGAGAATGCCACACCGTAATTTTGAGAGAAGTATTGTAATCGTTTACGTAAATCTTTAACTTTGAGAATTATTCCACAAAAACTGAATTCCATGGATATATCCACAGTCAGAATATAAGTGTCAACAGCGTTTCTTCATACTTAACATACAAGCTCCACACAATTTGAAAAAACACATGAAAATGAAAGTATTTCTGACTGTACTGCTCGTAGCAATAATGGCCAATGTTGCTTTTGCGCAGGAACAATCCAGAGAGATCTGGTCTAAAAAGAAAGCTGCTAAATGGTATAAGCAGCATGCCTGGCAGCGGGGAAGCAATTTTATTCCCAGCTATGCCATCAATCAGCTGGAAATGTGGCAGGCAGAAACCTTTGATACTGCCGTAATTAACAGGGAACTGGGTTACGCGGCAGGCATCGGGATGAACTCCATGCGCGTATTCCTGCACCATGCAGCCTGGGAACAGGACCCGGCAGGATTTAAACAGCGCATCGGTAATTACCTGGATATCTCAGACAGAAACGGCATCTCCACCACTTTCGTACTGTTTGATGACTGCTGGAACAATACTTATGCTACAGGCAAACAACCGGCGCCTAAAACAGGTATACATAACTCCGGCTGGTTACAGGACCCAGGCGTACGCCGGGAAGCTTCTCCTGCACTGACCGATACCCTGGAACGCTATGTAAAGGACGTCCTCACCACCTTCGGTAACGACAAACGCATCCTGTTATGGGACCTCTATAATGAACCAGGTAACTCTAATTATGGCGATAAAAGCATGGACCTGTTGAAACAGGTGTTTGTCTGGGCAAGACAGGTACCCGTTACGCAACCAGTATCAGCAGGCGTATGGAATAAAAGCCTGACTGACCTGAACGTGTTCCAGCTGAATAATTCAGACGTGATCACTTATCATAATTATGCGGATGAAAAAGAGCACCAGCAGACGATTGACAGTCTCCGGAAGTTCGGCCGTCCGCTGATATGTACAGAATATATGGCCCGTACAAGGGGCAGCCTTTTCCAGAATATCATGCCGTTACTGAAGAAAGAAAAAGTGGCTGCGTACAACTGGGGACTGGTATCCGGTAAGACCAACACGATCTATGCATGGGACACCCCGATGAAAGATGGCGGCGAGCCGGCTATATGGTTTCACGACATTTTCCGTCAGGATGGTAAGCCATACAGTACAGAGGAAGTAACAGTAATTAAATCTTTGACGGGAGCGCAATAATCTCCTTATAGTTATATCATCAAAAAAATAAACACAGTGGAGCAAGCAAAATTAAATGCCTTTTCTCAACAGCACTTCGACCAGGAACCTATTATGGTGAGGGCGGCAGGACGTATTAACCTGATCGGAGAGCACACCGACTATAATAACGGGTTTGTATTGCCCGCTGCTATAGATAAAGCTATTTACCTGGCTATTGTAAAACGCAATGACAACAAGATCGTACTGCATGCGCTTGATGTAAACGATCGTTATGAAGGTACACTGGACAACCTGGTTCGCTCCCCGAAACAGTGGCCTGATTATCTGTTGGGTGTTGTACAGCAGTTACAGCAGGCAGGTCATATACTTGGTGGTTTCGAATGTGCTTTTTGCGGTAATGTTCCCCTGGGCGCCGGCCTTTCATCCTCCGCAGCAGTAGAATGTGCTACCATCTATGCATTAAATGAGCTTTTCGGACTGGGAATCGGCCGTAAGGATATGACCCTGCTGGCACAGGCTGCAGAGAACCACTTTGTAGGGGTCCGTTGCGGTATCATGGACCAGTTTGCGAGCATGTTCGGTAAAAAACAACAGCTGATCAAGCTGGATTGCGCTTCACTGGATTACGAATATATTCCTTTCAACTTTGATGATGTTAGCCTGGTATTACTGGATACTCAGGTAAAACACTCCCTGGCTTCTTCTGAATACAATACCCGTCGTGAAGAGTGTGAAGCAGGCGTGGCGCTGATCAAAAAGCACCATCCGCATGTGAACAGTCTGCGCGATGCGAACATGGATATGCTGGATGCTTATGTAAAAGGACACAATGCAACTGTATACGATCGCTGCCGCTACGTAGTGGAAGAGATCCAGCGTTTGCAGGATGCCTGTGCTGACCTGCAGCGCAATGACCTGGAAGCATTTGGTAAAAAAGTATTTGCTACACACGAAGGACTGGATAAGCTGTATAACGTGAGCTGTCCGGAACTGAACTGGCTGGCTGAATTTGCTGCCGGTCAGGAGGGTGTGCTCGGCGCCCGTATGATGGGTGGCGGTTTTGGTGGTTGTACGATCAACATCGTGAAGAAATCTGCCGTACCGGCATTGCTGGAAAAAGCAGCTGCCGGTTACGAACAGGCTTTCAAAACACCACTGAAATCATATGTAACCAGCATCGAAGATGGCTGCCGCACTGTGAATAATCTTGTCAATAACTAAGTCTATAGCAGAGGATAGTTCGTTACCATGTCCCGGACTATCCTCTATTAAATGTTCTGAGAGAATGTCTGAAAATACCTTTGATCTGACGGCACATCCTCATACCCGCCTGAATATTCTCACCGGAGAATGGGTATTGGTATCGCCACACCGTTCTAAACGCCCATGGCAGGGGAAAGTAGAAGCTCCTGCACTGGCGCAGCGTCCCACCTATGTGGAAGATTGTTATCTGTGTCCGGGCAATACCCGCGCAGACGGTACGAAAAACACACAATACGATGGACCGATCGCATTCACCAATGACTTCTCAGCCCTGCTGGCCGATACGCCAAAGGGAGCCGTGGATGAAGACGAATTGCTGATCGCACGTTCACAGAAAGGCATTTGCCGTGTGATCTGTTTCAGTCCACGTCATGACCTGACCTTACCCGAAATGGAACTGCCGGATATCCGTAAAGTGGTAGACCTCTGGCATACAGAGCTGGAATCACTGGTCACAGTACCATATATCAAATACATACAGATCTTCGAAAATAAAGGAGAGATCATGGGTTGCAGCAATCCGCACCCGCACGGTCAGATCTGGGCTTCCGAAGATGTGCCGATGGAACTTGAAAAAGAGACCCGTCAGCAACGCAAATACTTCCAGCAACACGGACGCAGCCTGCTGACCGCTTACCTGGAAAAAGAACTGAAAGAGGGAGATCGCATCATCGCAGAAAATGAGCATTTTGTTGCGCTGGTGCCTTTCTGGGCAGTATGGCCATATGAGGCGATGATCATCAGCCGTCGTCATGTACAGAGCCTGCTGCAGTTCACTCCTGCTGAACGTGATGGACTGGCCGCGATCCTGAAAGACCTGACCACCCGTTACGATAACCTGTTTGAAACATCATTCCCATATTCCGCAGGTATGCACCAGATGCCTTTCAATGATGGCGACAGTCATCCGGAATGGCATTGGCATATGCACTTCTATCCACCATTACTGCGCTCCGCGACAGTGAAGAAATTCATGGTAGGATATGAAATGCTGGCACATCCACAGCGAGATATTACGCCGGAATTTGCGGCGGCGCGTCTCAGGGAACTGCCGGTAGTGCATTATAAGAAACAAGCCGGTGTGCCTGCTTAAACTGTTTATTTTTTTGAACCAATAATGTGTGCGAGGACTGCTTTTTAGCAGTCCTTTTCCATGTAGAAGAGACGGAGCAAAAAGCGCTTTCTTTTTGATATAGTCAGACTATACTCACTTTGCCTTAGTGCTACCTTTTTTTTCGTAGCACTAACGTAGAGTAAGTATAGTCTGACTATACATATACACAGACAATATGCAGGAGAGAATATTGTTGTTGGTCAGTCCTGCGGTTATAACTAGTTGACTATAAAGTCACTCTTACCCCGCCATAATAGTTTCTGTCAGGAGCAGGATTGTAATAGCGCGCACCCACTGCATTCAGGTCATTACCCAGGTTATAACGCTGGTTGAGCAGGTTGTCAGCACCGGCATATACGGCCAGCCATTTATTTACACCCCAGTTCACTTTTGCCTGTACCAGGTGATATTCTTTTGCAAAAGCAGTATTCGCATCATCCAGTGGTAAGCGGTCAACGAAGTTATATTGACCGTACAGCGATACCCTTGCAGGCAGTTCTATCAGCAGACTGCTTGTTACGACCGTTTTTGGTACGCCGGTAAGGGCATTACCGGAGAAGTCCTTTCCGGCGCTGTTATAGTTGCTGAAACGGAAATGGCTATAAGTGAAACTTTCCTGTAACTGTATACCACGAAGGAAGCCTTCGCGACGAGGCAGCTGCAACCATGCGCTTCCCTGGAATTCTACGCCTGTCTGGTTAGTACCACCGGCATTGGTGAAGAACTCAGTACCATTGTCATGGAGCTTACGTACGATCGCATCCTGTAATTTGTAATAAAAGACCGCCGCATCTGCCATGAAACGGTTATTACGGGAGTTCAGGCGAAGGCCTGTTTCGTAGTTCCAGCCGGTTTCCGCCTGGAGACCGGTATTGATGACATTATCAGAAGCCCTTACCTCCGCAATAGAAGGAGGGGAGTACCCCCTGCTTACGGTCGCCCGTGCAGCGAGTGCTGGCGTGATCAGGTAAGACAGGGAGAAACGGGGCATCAGTTCTGCCGTGAATTTCTTTTTGCCGTCCACACCTGCCGCTACGTCATTAAAGTGATAACGGTAGTAGTTCACACTGACAGCTGCTTCTGCTACCCATTGTTTACCGGGACGCAGTGTCAGACCGGTAAAATAGAAGTATTGTCTGGCAGTGATATCACTGGCCGCCTGCAGGGTATCTCTTACACCTGCACGGTTGCCATAATTGTCGATATCAGAAGTGGTCTGCTGCCATTCCAGGCCTGTGGTCCAGTCGAGACGCATCCCGCTGTTGCCAAGGGGCTGGTCCTGCAAAGCGATATAAGTACGTGCGCCGGCCGTATTCTCGTCCCTTGCTTCATAATTGGTGATGAAGGGGTTCTCGAAGTGCGTATTGCTGCCATACACGGAAATAACATGCTGCCAGTGTTCAGCAAGCTGGGAGGTATGTACCAGTCCGCCGAAAGCGGTCTTATTACGGATACCGGCTTTCTGGGTAATGGCGCCGGGCAATGCAGGCGTCGCAGGGCGGGCCGCCTTTGGATTGGCGTTCATCTGTGCTTCCGTCAGACCACCTGGCGTACGATAATCCAGGTCGCTGTAAAATGCGATCAGTTTCAGTTGATTATGTGCATTGTATTGCCATTGCTGGGCGGTCTGTATATAATATCGCTGCATGGCGCTGTTATCGCGATAGCCATCGGAACGGTGTACTGCCTGATAAACATTCAGTTTGTAGTTACCCCATTGGTGCTGCCAGCCTACCTGTTCGCGGAACAGGCCATAACTGCCGCCCTGTATATCTGCACGTAAGCGGCTGCTGTCAGGTAAGGTCCCTGCGGGATGCAGGAGTATCACGCCGCCTGAGTTAGCGCCAAACTGGCTGCCGTCCGGTCCTTTTAATACTTCAATACCCTGGAAGCTGCCCGGATCGGAAAGGTTCAGGTAGGAGTTACCGCCGGCATCTGTCAGCGGAATTTCATCCAGGTAGAGCTTTACATTGCGGATGCCAAAAGGAGAGCGTAACAGGCTGCCTCTCAGGGAGAGCCGGTAACTGCCTGGAGAACGTTCTTCCATGCGGACGCCGGGTACGGTGTTCATGGCAGGCAGCAGGGTAACGCCCTGTTGCAATGCCAGTTGCCGGGACGTCAGTACGGTACTGCTGGTGGGTACCTGGAGCAGGGTAAACTGTTTACCGGGATATGCCTGGATGACTACTTCGCGCAGGCGATGCGTAGTATCAGAATATGATTGTGCGTACGTGGCCAGCGGGAATATGCCAAGCGCCAGAAGCAGTTTTTTCATCGGGTAGTGTCTTCTATTATTTCAAAGCTAATAGTATTTTCCCTATTTGACCTGCCAAATGGTATTACCGGCATCATCCGCGACAAGCAGCGCCCCATCTGCTGCAACCGCTACGCCTACCGGACGGCCATATACTTCGCTTTTATCCGCATCCGCAATGAATCCGGTAAGGAAATCCTCCGGACTACCAGCCGGTTTTCCATTTTTAAAAGGAACGAAGACTACTTTATAGCCGGAAAGTGTGGAACGGTTCCATGAGCCGTGTTGCCCTATAAAAGCCCCGTTTCTGTATTTTTCAGGCAATGCCCTGCCTTTATAGAAGGTAAGTCCGAGAGAAGCGGTATGAGCCCCTAATGAGAGATCAGGCACAATGGTCTTGTCAACAAGGTCAGGTTGTTGCTTATCTTCCATTCTTGGGTCCGGGTTTTTGCCCCAGTAAGCATAGGGCCATCCATAAAAGCCGCCCTCTTTTACACTGGTCATGTAATCAGGTACGAGGTCATCGCCCAGACCATCTCTTTCGTTGACAGCTGTCCATAATGTTTTGGTGCCGGGCGCCCAGTCCATACCAACAGGGTTCCGTAGTCCGCTGGCGTATATTTTTTCTCCGCTGCCATCAGGATTGATCTCCAGGATACCGGCACGACGGTGTTCGTTTTCCATACCATGTTCCGCGTTATTACTACCAGAACCAACGCTCACGTATATCTTACTGCCGGCAGCATTGGAGATGATATTGCGTGTCCAGTGATTGTTATAACCACCTGCAGGCAGATCGAGTATCTTTTTGCCTTTTGCGGTAATGGCGGTATCGCCGGTTTTGTAAGGGAATTGCAGGATGCCGTCTGTATTGGCGACATAGAACGTCTGGTCCAGCAGCAGCATGCCAAAAGGTTGATTTAGTTCCTGCAGGAAGATCGTACGCAGTTCAGGTTTACCGTCGCGGTCTGCATCCCTTAATAAGGTAATACGGTCTGCACTGTTGCCGAAATTCCCCGAACCAGCTCTGCCGCTCACTACATCTTTTACCTTCTTGCCTACATCTGATTTGGTGCTGGACTCCGCCACAAGAATATCGCCATTGGGCAGCACATATATCCAGCGCGGATTTTTGAGGTCTGTCGCCAGTGCCGATACGGTCAGACCGCCGGGCGCCAGGGGCGTTTTACCATCATGCCAGCCCATCACGTTGCTGTAATTATTGACGGACTTTGTTGCATAGGGAGCCGGTAAAGAATCGGCAGCAGCGGTCGTATCTGTGTTGGCGGTACTGTCAGCGGATGACTGACGGGAAGATGGCTGGTTGTGACAGGCAGCAAATAATAACAATACAATGGCTGCGGGTAGTAAACATTTTCTCATATGATTATCAGTGGTTTGCTCTATGTAAAGCGTACACAATTATTCTGCCTGAAAAAAAAATTATGCACTTGCATTTGGAAATATGATTTCATGCTGTATATTTGTCTACAGATTCAGTAGACTAATAAGAATTACCACCACCCGGAGAAAATCGCTGAGTACTTCTCCTTGTTTTGTCTCACCAGCAGAACAATTTTATCAGCTCGTAAAAATCAAAAACTGATTTCAATATGCAGTTGCATAACCAATTATTGATACATACATATGCAGTGGGTAGGGTGGTAATGAATGATCATATTCAATACTGTAAGGCAGCTGTTTACAGCAGCTGTTGCTGATCACAGAAATATCTTTTGCTATAAGCTGTAAATAAAATGCCCGGTCAGGCCAGCGGGGAAGGTGTGTTGCAGATTTATTGGTGGTAAATTCTATGTAATATACCTCCCGCGCCCCCTGGCATAATAGCAGAATAATAGTATTACAACATCCTCTGAGCGCAGAAAGCTACTTACCTGCATTTAACTACCGACCAATATTATTTAGTATACAACATATTCAACCTGTATGGTAACAGCATGATTGTTACCATTAAAAGATAGTGAATACTTCCTTTAGCAAATAGGTGATCCCGATCCGGATCTCAATCTGGAATGGTAAATTTTATTGATCCTATCTCTTTTATATTCATCACTATTTTATTTCCCGCTTAAATTATTTTAAAAGTTTTTTTGTCCATTCGTATGGAAAAGCATTTACGTCGCATCTATATTGTAAATGTTTATCCCATGAATGCAAGAACAATTATTAACGCAGATTTTCTCGACATTCTTTTTGATGGTCGTAATAAAGACTACGGCGCCTATGAGTTACGCAGAAGTGAAGAAAGACGTGTACGCAACGCTATTATAGGCACAGCCTCCATTGCTTTGGTGATTATCGGAGGCTATGTACTCAGTAATAAACTGATGGCTGCGGGCATGCATACACGAAGTGAAGTAGAAGCAACATCAACAGTGTTAAAAACATTGGAGATGCCGGAAGAAGCAACTGTAACGCCTCCACCTCCGCCTGTTACTACACCACCTCCGCCGGCCCGTTCATCCGTTGCTTTTGTTACGCCTACTATTACGGACCAGGACCTCGCAGAGAATGAAACAGAGGTGCCTAAAATGGATGATATCGGCAACAAGGCTATTGGTGTTGCTAATACCGTAGGAGATGATGTAAACGGTATTGAAAGTCCGTTTGAAAATGGTGTCCTTGGTGGAACTAATGTTGTGGAAGCGCCTAAGGTCGAAGAGAAGAAGACCATTTTCACCTTCGTGGAAATCATGCCTAGTTTCCCTGGTGGTGAAGAAGCATTAGCAAGATTCCTTCAGAAGAACCTCAGATATCCCCGCATGGCGCAGGAAAATGGTATCGAAGGAAAGGTCTTCATCCAGTTCGTTGTAAATACCGATGGAAAGATCACTGATGTACAGGCAGTAGGCGCCGCAAAAGGAGCCGGATTGGAAGAAGAAGCTGTCAGGGTCGTGAAGATGATGCCAAACTGGAAACCAGGCAAACAGAACCATGAGCCTGTAATCGTAAGATTTAACCTGCCTATCGGGTTTAAATTATCAGAGTAAAATCACTGATTTCTTTTTAGCAGATATTATTACTCATTTAACCTGATTATTCTCTCAACATGCCCCAAATCAACGGGGGACTTGCAACAAGCCGCAGCACTATGCTGCGGCTTACTTGTTTTAATAAGTTTGCATTCTACTTTGTAACTATTTTATATTATTTTTAGCTCCCGGTTGGCAAAGGCTCTTTTAATATTACGAAATTAAGTTATGGAAGCACCGGTTAATAATACCTTACAGTTGTTCAAGAACCTGGTTGGCACCAAGTTCCAGTTATACAATAGTCTTTTTACCGCATTACCTTTTCATAAGGTAGAGAGAACCGGCGTATTTCTGTCATTATTTCTTATCCACTGTGAAGAAGGGTACGCTAAAGAAAAAAGTCCCCAGGAAATTCTCAATTCTTATTTTCAGCAGTACACCTCCTGCAGCAATGAACAGCAGAAGCTGGACCTCATGTTCCGCTTTGTGCAGTATGCTGAACGTCAGGTAGTATTGTTTGACGCGCTGGAAGATGCAGCATTCCGTCAGATCCACGATGTGCATGGAGCAGGTACCCTGAGTCACCTGTTGTCCGAGATCACCTCAGAGCAGGCGGGAGAACAGCTTGCGAAGAAGCTACAGGATTATTCTGTGCGACTGGTACTTACCGCACACCCCACACAATTTTACCCTGGTGGCGTACTGACCATTATCAACGACCTGTCCAGGGCGCTGATCAATGACAATACCGCCCAGGTCAATGCATATCTTCAGCAGCTGGGTAAAACACCTTTCTTTAAGAAGGAGAAGCCTACCCCTTATGACGAGGCCATCAGCCTGATCTGGTTCCTGGAAAATACTTTCTACCCTGCCGCCGGACGTATTATTTCCAAACTCAAGTCACAGTTCCCTGCCGCCGTCAATAGTAATAATCCTGTTATCAGGATGGGCTTCTGGCCTGGAGGAGATCGTGATGGTAACCCCTTCGTAACAGCTGATATCACCTTACGTACTGCTGAAGCTTTACGTGGTGGTATTATCAAATGTTACTATCTCGATGTGCGCCGCCTGAAACGTCGTCTGACTTTCAAAGGCATTGAGCAGGAGCTGAATATACTGGAAGAAAAGCTGTACAACAACCTCTTTATTCCGGGACACAAAACAAATATCAGTCAGAAAGAAATACTGGATACCCTTGCAAGGGTCCGTATTATACTCATAGAAGAAAACAACGGCCTGTTCCTCACGATGCTGGATGATCTGGTAAGCCGCGTGGAGCTGTTCGGTTTGTTCTTCGCTACCCTGGATATCCGTCAGGATAGTTCTGTACATGGTCCATTATTGGAATGTATCGCAGAGAAAACTGACCTGCTGCCGAAGAATTATAAGGACCTCCCTGATAATGAAAAGATCACGCATCTGCTCAATATCAAAGGCACCGCAAATCCGGAAGTACTGGAAGATGCCCTGCACAAGGATACGCTCGCTACGATCGCAGCCGTAAAAGATATCCAGCAGAACAATGGCGAATTCGGTTGTCACCGCTACATCATCAGCCATAGCATGAATGCCCTGAACGTCATGGAAGTATATGGCCTGTTCCTGGCTTCCGGATGGCAGAAAGACAACCTTAGCATAGATATCGTGCCGCTGTTCGAAACCATCGATGACCTCCGCCAGGCAGGTAATGTGATGCGTGAACTGTATGATAATGCCGCTTACAAAGCGCACCTGAAAAAACGCTATAACAAGCAGACGATCATGCTCGGCTTCTCTGATGGTACCAAAGACGGTGGTTACCTGATGGCCAACTGGAGTATCTATAAGGCTAAACAGGAACTGACCCGTATCTCCAGAGAATACGAGATCGACGTTGTCTTCTTTGATGGCCGTGGTGGTCCTCCTGCAAGGGGTGGTGGTAAAACACACCAGTTCTATGCTTCTATGGGACGTGATATTGCCAACGAAGAAATTCAGCTCACCATACAGGGACAAACCATCAGTTCCAACTTCGGGACCGTGGACTCTGCCCAGTTCAACATCGAACAACTGGTACATGCCGGTATCGCCAATGAACTGTTCTCTTCCCGCGAACAGACATTGTCCAGCGAGGGAGAAACACTGTTACAATCACTTGCTGATGAAGGATATGTTGCATTTAACAAACTGAAACATCATCCTGACTTCCTGGATTACCTGGATTTCGCCAGTCCGCTGCGTTACTATGCAGAAACCAATATCGGTAGCCGTCCATCCAAAAGGAATGCTGCTGCCAAACTGAATCTCAACGATCTCAGGGCAGTACCTTATGTGGGTGCATGGAGCCAGCTGAAACAGAACGTACCTGGCTTCTATGGTGTAGGATCTGCACTGGAAGCACTGGAAAAAGCAGGCAAATGGGACGAACTCAGACAATTGTACAAAGACTCCCTGTTTTTCCGCACGCTCCTTGGCAACTGCCAGATGGCGATGAAGAAGAGCTATTTCCCGCTCACCGCTGCATACGGTAAACACCCGCGCTTTGGTGAAGTATGGAACATGATCCATGACGAGTACAAACGTACCCGTTCCCTGATCCTGAAACTGGTGGGAGAAACAGAACTGATGGCCGCTTATCCGATAGACGCCCTGTCTATCCAGATGCGTGAGCGTATCGTACTGCCGCTGCTCACTATACAACAGTCCGCACTGGCACGCATACGTGAACTGAATGAAGCCGGTAATGGCGATGGACTGAAGGAAACCTACGAAAAACTGGTCGTACGTTGTTCCTTCGGTATCATCAACGCCGGCAGGAATTCTGCCTGATCCGCTTATTACACACTTGTCATACATAAACGCTCAATGCATTGCATTGAGCGTTTTACATTCTGCATTTTTTGCGTAAATTAACGCAGGGAAGATCACTGAACATTTTATTAACCCATTCCCTTCAACATGTCAGGAAAGCTAAGGCACTATTTAAACCAACATCACTATGCATTTAACGGCAAGGGAAACTGAAAAACTATTGTTATACCTGGCAGGAGAACTTGCTGAGAAGAGAAAGGCCAGGGGACTCAAACTGAATTATCCGGAAGCAATTGCACTGATCAGCAGCCGTTTGCAGGAAGCAGCACGCGACGGACAGACGGTCGCACAACTGATGCAGTATGGCGCTACCATACTGACCAGGGAGGATGTGATGGAAGGTATTCCTGAAATGATCGACGAAATTCAGATAGAAGCTACTTTTCCGGATGGTTCAAAACTGGTAACAGTACACCATCCCATCAGATAAAACGCCCTCATCAACCAATATCTAACTTTTTATTACTTGCGTATGATACCAGGTGAATACTTTATAGCGCCCGGCGTTATAGACGCCAACAGTGGCCGCAATGTTGCTTCCGTCCGTGTAGTCAATACCGGCGACAGACCTGTGCAGATCGGTTCCCATTGCCATTTCTTCGAAGTGAACAGGATGCTTTCCTTCAACAGGGAAACCGCTTTTGGTATGCGGCTGAACATTGCCGCCGGTACGGCCGTGCGCTTTGAGCCGGGAGAGGAAAAGACAGTGGAACTGGTTACCCTTGGCGGCCGCCGCCATGCATATGGGATGAATAACCTGGTCAATGGGACCACTGTGGGCGATGAAGCCCGCGAAAAAGCCATGCAACAGGTAGCACAGCAACAATTTAAACATCAGCCGGAATGAGTCTTAAAATAAACCGCGACCGCTATGCGGCCATGTATGGTCCGACGACAGGTGACAAGGTGCGCCTGGGCGATACGGACATCATCATTGAAATAGAGCATGATCATACCGTATATGGTGATGAGGCGAAATTTGGCGGCGGAAAGACCATCCGTGACGGGATGGCCCAGTCTTCAACTGCCACCCGCGAACAGGGGGTACTGGACATGGTCATCACCAGTGTTATGATCATCGACCACTGGGGGATCGTAAAAGCAGATATCGGTATCAAAGACGGCCGTATCGTGAAGATCGGCAAGGCGGGTAATCCTGATACCATGGACGGCGTAGACCCTGATATGATCATCGGCGCCAGTACTGAGGTACACGGCGGCGCTGGCCTGATCGCTACTGCCGGTGGTATTGATACGCATATTCACTTTATCAGTCCGCAGCAGATCACCCATGCCCTGCACAGTGGTATCACCACGATGATCGGCGGGGGTACTGGTCCGGCGGATGGTACGAACGCCACTACCGTGACGCCTGGTAAATGGTTCATCCGGAAGATGTTGCAGTCTGCGGATGCCTTTCCCATGAACCTGGGATTCCTCGGAAAAGGGAACTGTGCGACCGATGCGCCTTTGTGGGAACAGATAGAAGCAGGAGCACTGGGGCTGAAAATACATGAGGACTGGGGTTCTTCTCCGGCCGTGATCAATGCCTCCCTTAAAGCTGCTGATAAATACGATGTACAGATCGCGATCCATACAGACACGCTGAATGAATCCGGTTTCCTGGAAGATACGATCAAAGCCATTGACGGCAGAGTGATCCATACTTATCATACAGAAGGCGCCGGTGGCGGACATGCTCCTGATATCATAAAAGCGGCCATGTACCCTAATATCCTGCCTTCCTCCACAAACCCGACCAGACCTTATACCGTCAATACCATCGATGAACACCTGGACATGCTGATGGTCTGCCATCACCTGGATAAAAGCGTACCGGAAGACGTGGCATTTGCGGATTCCCGTATCCGTCCGGAAACGATCGCCGCAGAAGATATCCTGCATGATATGGGCGTATTCAGTATGATGAGCTCTGATTCTCAGGCCATGGGTCGTGTGGGAGAGGTGATCATCCGTACCTGGCAGACGGCAGACAAGATGAAGAAACAGAGAGGGGCGCTGAAAGAAGATGAGGGAAAACAAAATGATAATTTCCGGGCAAAACGATACGTAGCGAAATATACCATCAATCCGGCTATAACACACGGTATTGCCACCCACGTCGGTTCGCTGGAACCCGGTAAACTGGCGGATATCGTCTTGTGGAAGCCCGCCTTATTCGGCGCCAAGCCGGAAATGATCATCAAGGGAGGTATGATCATCTGCAGCGTATGGGGGACCCGAATGCCTCTATTCCCACACCGCAACCTGTAATGTACAGAGAGATGTTCGGCGCCTTCGGAGGGGCTTTGCATAAGACCTGTGTGACCTTTGTTTCACAGGCGGCAGCAGGAAAGAATATCGCGCAGGAATATGGATTACAGAAGATCATATTGCCGGTAAAGAACTGCCGCAATATTGGCAAGAAAGACATGGTGCATAACGACAGTACACCCGAAATAACTGTCAATCCGGAAACCTACGAAGTTACAGTGGATGGCCAGGTACTGACCTGCGAACCGGCAACGGTGCTGCCACTGGCGCAACGTTATTTCCTGTTTTAAATACTGCTATGATCATTATAGAAAAAATAGAAGGCAATATCGTTACCTGTCCGACAGAACCCCGGATCACCGATCCGTTGCAGCTGGAATGGTTTGAAACAGGGAAACGCGTATTGCGCCGCTATACGCTCGGGGGACAGGAAGTAGCCCTGCGTTTTATGCGGGAAGCGCCCATGCTGCAACAGGGGGATATTGTATGGATGGATGATAAACGGGCCATTGTCGTCAGCATTCTGCCGGCGCAGGCCATTGTGCTAAGACCTTCAACGATGACGGATATGGCGGCGATCTGTTATGAGATCGGGAATAAACACCTGCCGCTTTTCCTGGATGGGAATGAAGTACTGGCGCCATTTGAGGAACCTTTATTCCGCTGGCTGGAAGCAAAAGGATATTCACCGGCAAAAGAACTACGTACACTGACCAATATGCTCAGAAGCAACGTCATTCCGCATGAACACGGGAGCTCCGGTTCCCTCTTCAGTAAGATCATGCAGCTGGCAGGAAAATAGACCATTATGCACACCTGGTTACCATACCTTTTACATTTAAGCGATCCTACCTTACCGATAGGGGCGTATACGCATTCCGGCGGACTGGAAACCTATGTGCAACAGGGGCTTGTCAAAGACGGTCCGGGAGCAGCTGCCTTTATCCGCAATATGCTGGAACATAATCTGCCTTACAATGACGCATTGTTTGCCGTACTGGCTTACCGTGCAGCATTGGAGGGAGATATCTCCACCATCGTCGCACTGGACCAGGAATGTACTGCTTTAAAAGGGCCACAGGAATTGCGCATGGCCAGTCAGAAACTGGGTGTCCGCCTACTGAAATTATTATCGCCACTGTTGGTACATGCTACCATTGAAAGTTACAGCGCGCAGATAAAAACAGGAGAGGCCCTTGGGCATTATTGTCTGGTATTTGGGGTGTATGCAGCTTTGTCTGGTATTCCGCTGGAAGAAGCGCTGACGGCCTTTTATTACAATGCTGCCACCGGTATGGTAACTAACAGTGTAAAGCTGGTCCCGTTGGGACAGCAACAGGGACAACAGATACTGTTTGAACTCTTGCCTCAGTTACCGGGGCTGGTAGCCCGTACCCTGCAGATACCCCGTGATATGGCAGGACGTTGCAGCTTCGGATTTGATATCAGCAGTATGCAGCATGAACGTTTGTATTCGAGATTGTACATGTCTTAAGAATGGTACGTAGGTACACGCGTTCCATATATTTTCATTTTGTAAACAGTTGCGACAATGGAAGCACGCAGATATATCAAAATAGGTGTAGCCGGCCCTGTGGGTGCAGGTAAAACCGCATTGATAGAAAGACTGTCCAGACAAATGCATCAGCAGTATAGTCTGGCGGTGATCACCAATGATATCTACACAAAAGAAGATGCTGAATTCCTGGTGACGAACAGCCTCCTGCCAGCCGAAAGGATCATTGGCGTGGAAACAGGTGGTTGTCCGCATACCGCTATCCGCGAAGATGCCAGTATGAACCTGGAAGCAGTAGAAGAAATAGCCACCCGTTTTCCGGATGTGGAGATCATATTCATCGAAAGCGGAGGCGATAACCTTTCCGCCACTTTCAGCCCTGATCTGGCAGATGTGACCATCTTTGTCATTGACGTCGCAGAAGGCGATAAAATACCCCGTAAAGGCGGACCAGGCATTACCCGTTCAGACCTGCTGGTGATCAACAAGATAGACCTGGCGCCTTACGTTGGTGCAAGTCTGGAGGTCATGGAGCGGGATGCCCGTAAAATGCGCCAGGGCAGACCTTTTGTATTTACTAACCTGATGACGCTGGACGGACTGGATACCGTGATCGGCTGGATCAGGAAGTATGCTTTACTGGAAGCCGTGGAGGAACCGGCATTGCTGCAATGATCAGTGAACTGGATATCAGGGCTGTCGCCAGGGGAACGCATACCTATCTGCAACACTGTTATTTTACCCGGCCATTTAAGGTGGCGGATATCAGTGGTGGCAGAAAAGGCGATCTGCATCTGACAATGATGACGGCATCGCCGGGTATACTGGATGGGGATTTTTACCAAATCTCGATCAGCCTGGAAAAGGACACGTCCGTACACCTGTATACGCAGGCGTACCAACGGATCTTTAACATGCAGCATGGCGCTAAACAGCGTTTACAGGTAAAGATGGCAGCGGGCAGTAGTCTGTATTATCTGCCGCATCCGTCAGTGCCGCATGAAGCGTCAATATTTGATAGCATCAGTCACATAGAAATGGCAGCAGATTGCCGGTTGTTGTGGGGAGAGATCATTACCTGTGGAAGAAAGCTGAGCGGAGAAGTGTTCCGTTGCAGTTACTACCGGAACACACTGGAACTGTGGCAGGATAAGCGTTTATTATTCAAGGACGTAACGATATTGGAGCCGGTAGTTATATCACCGGTGAATACCGGACAATGGGAAACATATTCACATCAGGCGTCCCTGTTATGGCATGATAAACAACAGGATATGACAGCGATGGGAGATGTGATACATGAATGTCTGTCAGCAGAAAAAGATATTACGGCCGGTGTATCACGTACGGCCTCCGGCGCTTTGCTGTTGCGGGTGCTGGGGCAGGGCGGAGAGCAGTTATATACGCTATTTAAAAAGATAGCCTTATTAGCGGGCGCAGAAAGAAAACTTTAAAATCAGGGGTGTATGCATACTGAATTGCAGGTCTTGATACTGACAGCGATTACGATCAGCTGTCTGCATACGGTGACGGGCCCCGATCACTACATCCCTTTTATTGCCCTGAGCAGGGTAAGAGGCTGGAATATAGGGAAGACGGTGGCCTGGACCTTACTGTGCGGTATTGCGCACGTGGGGAGCTCTGTATTGCTTGGATTGCTCGGTATTGGACTGGGCTGGTCCCTGTCCAGGATCAGCGGTGTGGAAGACCTGCGGGGAGGACTGGCGGGATGGGCCCTGCTGACCTTCGGACTATTATACACGATCTGGGGCCTGAAAAGGGCCTGGAGCAATAAAGTACACAAGCATTTTGACGTGTATGATAATGGAGAAATTTACGTGTATGAACATAAACACGGGGAGATTGTTTATCCACAGGAGAGGATGAAGGTCACTCCCTGGGTAATGCTGATCATTTTCGGGTTAGGCCCCTGTGAACCATTGATCCCGTTGCTGACCTATCCGGCGGCACAGCATTCCACATATGGTATGACCCTGTTGATAGTGAGTTTTACGTTGTTTACACTGCTGACAATGACGGGGATGGTGTTGTTGGGTTATTATGGGTTCTCTGTATTGAAAACCAGTCGTTTGGAGCGTTATGTGCATGCCCTTGGAGGCCTGACCATCCTGATATGCGGCATCGGGATGGTGTACCTGGGATGGTAAGATTTAAGGAAAATTTAAGAGTCGCCGGAACATTGCATTTATCGCGGATTCTAATGTACAAATGGCGGCAATTAGTATAGGATGTTCATAGTTTTGTCAGGACCGGTAATAGTATTTGCAATTGGTAATTGATAATTCGTACTTTTACTTCATTCTTTTAGGCACTTACACGATAATTTATGGCACAAAGCGTATTCGATTTTGGCATGATTGGTCTTGGCGTAATGGGGCGTAACCTGTTACTGAACATGGCTGATCATGGTTTTTCCGTTATTGGTTTTGATAAAGATAGTACCAAGACCGGGGCTCTGGAATCGGCTGCTACAGCTGGCACTACCGTAAAAGGAGTGGCAGAACTGGCAACCATGGTACAGTTACTGGAGCGTCCGCGCAAGCTGATGATGTTGGTACCAGCCGGTCAGCCGGTGGATGATGTGATCGAATCACTGATCCCACTGCTGGAAAAAGGTGATGTTGTGATCGACGGTGGTAACTCTCATTATACAGATACATTGCGCAGAGTAAAATACCTGCGCGAAAAAGGTATTCATTTCATGGGCATCGGCGTATCAGGCGGTGAGAAAGGCGCCCGTACGGGACCTAGCATCATGCCGGGTGGCGATAAAGAAGCTTATGAAAAAGTAAGACCAATGCTGGAAGCAATTTCTGCAAAGGTAAATGGTGAACCATGCGTTGCCTACCTCGGTAGGGAAGGTGCTGGTCACTACGTTAAAATGGTGCACAATGGTATCGAGTATTCCATCATGCAGCTGATCAGCGAAGCATACGCATTGCTGAAGCAGGCAGGACTGGATAATGACCAGCTGCACCAGATATTTAAAACCTGGAATGAAGGCGATCTGCAATCTTTCCTGATCGAGATCACAGCGGATATCTTCCTGCAGAAAGATGACAAAACCAGCGCAAGACTGGTAGATGTGATCTCTGATAAAGCGGGTTCAAAAGGTACCGGTAAATGGACCTCTCAGGACGCAATGGACCTGCCGGTAGCTATTCCGGTGATCGATACAGCAGTTGCGCTGCGTACCGTGTCCGGTTATAAAGAAGAACGCGTACAGGCGGCTGCTTTATACAAAACGCCGGATGCAAAACTCAATGTACCGGTAGAAACCTGGATCAAGCAGGTACATGATGCATTACACTTCGGTATCATCATCAGCTATGCACAGGGTCTGGCAATGCTGCATCAGGCATCCAAAGAACTGCAGATGGAAATTCCTTTACCAGAAGCAGTAAAAGTATGGAGAGGCGGTTGTATCATCCGTTCTACACTACTGGAAGTATACACACAAGCTTACAAAGCTGCTCCGGAATTACCTAATATCTTACTGGACAAGAACATCGCTGCCCTCGTAGAAGGCGCGATCGCCAACACACGTGCCGTAGTTGCACAGGCTGCACAGACAGGCTCCATCGCAGCGGGCACCATGTCAGCACTGGCTTACTTCGACGCTTACCGCACAGAGCGTATGCCGACCAACCTGGTACAGGCACAACGTGATTACTTCGGTGCACATACCTATCAACGTATAGATATACCTGGTAGTTTCCATACCGTTTGGGGAGAATAAAAAGTATTGAGAGTCCGCCCCCGGCGGACTCTCAGCTATAAAATATAGTTGTTATGCAGAATCATAAACGTCCGCCTGCTTCCATCATCTTCATCTTCGGCGGCAGCGGCGACCTGAATTACAGAAAACTTTCGCCGGCTTTATACAACCTGTTCCTCGATAATTACATGCCGGAAAAATTTGCAATTGCCGGTATTGGCCGTAGCCCATATGACAATAGCGCTTACAGGGAACGTCTGTTGGATGGCATCAAGAAGTTCTCCCGTCGTAAAGGAGAACAGAATGGCCACTGGGACGATTTCAGTCAGCATGTTGCTTATCTGCAGATGGATGCGGAAGACAGGGCTTCTTACAGCGCTATCACCGATTATGTAAAGGCAAAAGAAGAAGAGTGGGGTGAACATCCTAACGTGATCTTCTATCTGTCAGTTGCTCCGCAGCTGATGCCTGCTATCGCACAGAAACTGGGTTCCCTGAACCTCTGCAGCGATAAGCACAGCACCCGTATCGTGGTAGAAAAACCATTCGGTCATGACCTGCAAAGCGCGCATGAACTGAATGAACTGCTGTTAAGCATGTTCTCTGAAGAACAGATCTACCGTATTGACCACTACCTCGGTAAAGAAACCGTACAGAACCTCATCGCGCTGCGTTTTGCGAATGCGCTGTTTGAGCCTTTATGGAACCGTAACTACATAGATCACATACAGATCACCGCTTCTGAAACCGTAGGCCTGGAAGGTCGTGGCGGTTACTACGAGAACTCCGGTGCACTGCGCGATATGGTGCAGAACCACATCCTGCAGGTAATGTGTATGATCGCTATGGAAGCGCCTGTATCATTCGATGCAAACGAGATCCGTAACAAAAAAGTGGACGTACTGAACGCGATCCGTAAGTTCACCAAGGATAAGATCCATGAGAACGCTGTACGTGGTCAGTATTCTGCAGGCTGGAGACAGGGTAAACAGATGCCTGGTTACCGTGAAGAGAAAGGTGTTGATCCTGAATCAGCTACTGAAACTTACGCAGCCGTTAAATTCTATGTCGACAACTGGCGCTGGCAGGGTGTACCGTTCTACGTACGTACCGGTAAGAACATGCACCAGAAAGCGACCAATATCACCCTGCAGTTCCGCCAGGCGCCGCACTACGCGTTCCCTGCCGAATCAGCAGAAACATGGCGTCCGAACCGCCTGACCATCAGCATCCAGCCGGAAATGGATATCCGTATCCGCTTCCAGGCAAAACGCCCGGGTCAGAGTATGGAACTGGACCCTGTGGAAATGGTATTCAACTTCGATCGTCAGTACGGTGATGACCATGCGCCTGAAGCATACGAAACACTGCTGCTGGACGTAATGGAAGGAGATGCTACCCTGTTCATGCGTGCTGACCAGGTAGAAGCTGCCTGGAAAGTGGTCATGCCGATCCTGGAAACATGGGAATCCCGCACGCCGGTTGATTTCCCTAACTACGCTCCTGATTCCTGGGGCCCTGAAGATGCAGACGCCATGATCGCAAGAGATGGACATGCCTGGATCAATCTACCTAAATAAGAGAAATGGAATTACACATAGCAAAGAACACCCAGGAACTGAGTGAAAACCTGGCGGCCTGGATCAGCAATTACATCCAGGAAGTATTACAGGACCAGCCCATCTTTACATGGGCGCTCTCCGGGGGAAGTACGCCAAAGGCATTATACACGCTGCTCACAAAAGAGCCTTACAAACTGATCATCCCATGGGAGAAAATTCACTTCTTCTGGGGCGATGAAAGGGCTGTACCTTTTGAAGATGAGCGTAATAACGCCCGTATGGCTTACGAAACCCTGCTGGACGTTGTAGGTGTGCCTTCTGAAAATATCCATGTAATGCGCACTGATATCGAACCGGAAGCCGCAGCAAAAGAATATGAGTCTATCCTGAAGGAATACTTCAAAGACAGCGATACCACTTTTGATCTCGTACTGTTAGGTATGGGCGATGACGGACATACCCTGTCCCTCTTCCCTGGTCTGCCGATCGTACATGAAAAGAAAGCCTGGGTAAAAGCTTTCTTCCTGGATGCACAGGATATGTACCGTATCACACTGACGGCCCCTGTCGTAAATGAAGCTGCCTGCGTCATATTCATGGCTACCGGTAACGGTAAAGCCCTGACGCTGAAAAGTGTAATAGAAGGCGACTTCGACGCTGAAAAATTCCCTTCCCAGCTGATCCGTCCACAGGATGGAGAACTGCACTGGTTCGTGGATGAAGCAGCGGCAGGTGCGCTGGAGATGTAAACAAGATCAACAGGATAGTCACGGCTATCCACTGAAATAACCAGCAGAATAGGCTGTTTGCCATACGGCAGACAGCCTATTTCTATTTAATTCACTGTCCGGGCTGATGCTATCCCTGTATTCCCTGAATATACTACCGGTTCAGGTGCAGATGCTATTAGGAATTCATGCCCTGTCATTTTATATTTAAATATCGTTTATCAATCACGGTCTCTTACTATCAACTACTGTTATGAAAAAGATCATTCTCTATGCAGCCGCATTCCTCTTAGGCTGTGCGCCACTGGCCGCTCAGAAATATACTGCCGACTGGGCTTCGCTGAACAAGCGTGGTATACCTGCATGGTTCAATCAGGCGAAGTTCGGGATATTCATACACTGGGGCGTGTATGCGGTGCCTTCCTTTGCAGTGGTAGGTCCGGGTGGTTATTCAGAATGGTACTGGTATCAGCTGGATGGCGCTAATGATGAAACGCATAAGAAAGTACGTGCCTTTCATGATAAAAACTATGGGAAGGACTTTGGCTATCAGCAGTTTGAATCACAGTTCAAAGCCGAGTTATTTGATCCTGCACAGTGGGCCGACGTCTTCAAACGTTCCGGCGCTAAATATGTCGTGCTGACCTCCAAACACCACGAAGGCTATTGCCTCTGGGATAATAAACAGGCTGATTCTGTATGGGGCAGACCCTGGAACGCCGTGACCGGTACGCCTAAAAGGGACCTGCTGGGCGACCTGACCAGCGAGGTGAGAAAAGCCGGACTGAAAATGGGATACTATTACTCCTTATACGAGTGGTTCAATCCGCTCTGGAAGAAAGACAAGGCCAGCTATGTGAAAAACGTAATGACGCCTCAGTTCAAAGACCTGGTGACCCGTTATAAACCTTCTGTGATCTTCTCTGACGGAGAGTGGGAGCAGTCAGATACTGCCTGGCATAGTGCAGAATTACTGGCCTGGTTATTCAATGAATCGCCTGTAAAAGACGAAGTAGCCGTGGATGATCGCTGGGGTAGCAATACCAGGGGACATAACAACGGCGCTACTTATCTGACCTCTGAATATGGCAGTGGTATGCAACCGGGTGTGGTATGGGAAGAAAGCCAGGGTATCGGTAGTTCCTATGGCTACAACAGAATGGAAACGGTGAATGATTACAAGAAAAGTAATGACCTGGTCGTATTGCTGGTGGATATCGTATCCCGTGGCGGTAACCTCTTACTGGATATCGGGCCCACTGCTGATGGCCGGATCCCGGTGATCATGCAGCAACGGCTGGTGGACATCGGCGCCTGGCTGGAAACCAATGGAGAGGCTATCTACAACACCACACCATGGAAAGAAACACGTCAGTGGAGCGTGGGTAACCGTCCGGTGGTAAAAGAAGCCAGCTTTATGTCGGACTATAACGTCGCCAAGATGATAAAGCCTTCCAAAGAATACGCACACATCGAAATGTTCTTTACGAAAAAGGACGATGCTTTATACTGTATCGCAACTGGTTACACACCACAGCTGCGTATTAAAGACTTTACACCGGCTAAACAGGCGAAAGCAGTTATACTGGGCAGTGATAAAGCCATTACCTGGAAACAGCAGGGAAAAGACTGCGTAGTCGATCTGTCGGGCTTACGTCCTGGTGATCTTGGTAACAATCTGTTCGTCGTGAAGATCAGGTAATTAATCGCCCGCTTTAATAAAGCGTTTTACAAATATTTTCTTAGCGCCCTCGTATATCACACACAGGTATACGCCGGGCGCTATTCCTTTTAGGAAGTAGGTCTGTCGTACGCTGGTAAGCGGTCCTGTAAAGATGGTGCGTCCGGTCATATCCGTAATCCGTACCTGGAAGTCGCCCAGTCTGTTACTGATAAGTGTTAATTCCTGTCCTGCGGGTACCGGGAAGAGGTGGAAGTCCTGGTTGATCAGCAGCTGGACCGATTGGATATCAGAATAAATGATCCGCCCGTCTGTCAGCTCCAGTTTAACCCTGTAATAGAAGATGCCGGAACGTCCCGGAATGTCTTTAAAAATGTAAGTATCCTCCGTACCTATATCCTGTGAAGAAAGCGTTACAAAATCATTCCCCTGCAGCCTTTCCCAATAGACTTTCTTTATCCGCAGTAGAGCACTCAGTACTACAGAAATATCGACACTATTATCTTCCATCACATCGGCCAGTACCTGCCGGAAGAAGCAGCTAACGCCCTGTTGGTCGTAGTTGTAGGTACTGCTCTGCAAGCCTGTCCAGCCATCTTTTTGCACAGGACGGATGGTGATAAAAGAAGAATGCAGTTGGGTTTTAGGGATGGAAAGTATGGTATCGGGGGTGAGTGTCAGCCGGGAGAGGGTTTGTCCTGTCACCGTCTGTACATCATAGGCGGCGGCATTTTGTACGCCCTGCCAGTAGACCTGCAGGGTATCCGGACAGTTAAAGCTCACATTGATCCCTACGGGTGGCGATATGTTGAAAGGAGCGCTGGTCCAGCTGGTATCGGTAGCTGTGATACGCAGTAAACCCTGGCTGAATACCGCCGGGATATTCCAACGGGTATTACCGGCTGATAGGGGGATATTGGCCGCTATGGTCGTCCAGGTGGCGCCACTATCAATACTGTAAGCCAGGGCGCCATTGCCGGAATGCAGGGTGCGCCAGCGAACGGATATATTGTTGCCTGAACCGAGTTGTTCTCCTGCCGCCGGATATTGCCATTCAAAGGAAGACACCGGCACAAACTGATACGCCAGTGAAAAACGTTGTGTATTACCTGCGCGTAACTGATTGGCGCGTACGATCAACTGTCCTTTACCTGCTGCAGGCATATCGATCGTGATCTGTTCGATGTTATTCAGGGTATCGCGTCCTTTATAGGCGGGTTTCTTTAGTGAATCAGCATGTGGATAAGTGCTTAATACCCAGGGGAGATGCAGTTGCCCGGTTTCTTCTGCAAAAGTAAGGTCCAGGTCATTCAGCAATGCCTTTATGGCCAGTTCTGAAGCAGGTGGATCATTCCAGACGAGTGTTACTTTCATGCGGGCGGTATTAGCCGGGACCGTCAATGGAAAACTGGCGGTATTATTCGCGGCAACTACGCCGCTGAAAACCTGTTTATCCTTTATTGTTGCTACAGCTGCCAATGCGTTCAGGATACCAAAACCACTGCTATAATCCGGGCCGGGCATACCGGTATCATCCGCACTATTGATCAATATCGCTTTTACCATGGACGCGGAAGGGCTTCCGCCATATGTCTGCATATACGCTTCCTGTACCAGTGTGGCAATACCGGTGGTAGTTGCAGCTGCGTCAGAAGTACCGGCTTGTCCGAAGGCTACGACCTGCGGGGTAATACGCCCGTCAAATGTGGGCCCTTTGGAGCTCAGTGCAGGTACAAAGTAATTGGTATCTACGCCGCCTGCGATGAGCACATTTTTGGATTGTTTGAATGTACCGCTCAGGTTAGCGTACCCCGTCAGGCCTTTATAAAGTCCCTCCTGTGGGGCCGTATTGCCGATATTACCGGAAGAAAAGACATGTAACAGGGTATCCAGTGTAAACACCTGCGCGTCATATGCTGCTGCTTCTGCGGCATATTGGTTTTCGATGGTGGTGCCGTAGGAGTGATTTTGCAGACTGATACCTGCGTTTTTGAAGTAATCATTTGGATCGGGCAGGAGGCGCAGGTAGTCAGAAGAACTAAGCCTTGCTTTGATCGCAACACCTTTTCCTCTTAGCCCTGAATTCCCGGTCCCTGCGATCAGGGTAGCCATCATGGTCGCATGCGGGTTCAGGGTATTGGCGGCCAGGGGAGAAGGGACTGATTTGCCCAGCAGATCGATATCCGTTGTGTCAAACAGTTCTTCTTTAAGACCCACGATATGATGTGCTCCCTGCAGATCAGGATATTGTTGCTGTAATGCGTTGATAAAGTCAATGGAGGGTAATGCATTGTTGATGATCACTTCCGTATGCGGTGTGCGTAATCTGTCCGCAAAACGCACCTGTTCCTGTGCGGTGAACAATACCCAGTCTTTTTTTTGCACCACCGCCAGCGCTACCGGGTAATCCGTCGCAATACTGAAAGGACGGCAATAGCGTAACTGCCGGATATCTTGTGCATAAGATACCTGTACCCGTATGCTATCCTGCAATGTAGTTGTACTCAGTTCCTGTACCAGCTGATCACTGCACTTCCAGTTATAATTCGCTTTATTGATAGTGAGGACTTTTTTAACCTCCGTAGTATCAAATCTGACATCCTGCAGGATGTGATGCTCACTGCTCAATGAGCGAACGAGCCCATGTCTGGAAAGCACCTCATTCCCCGGAAAATCTTTGAATCTGACAAGAAAATAAGGCGAAGCCTGACCGCTTGTATCCGCATACAGGACACTGATACTGTCAATGCGCAGACGTTCCTGTGCAAATAGTTGAGATACAATGCATAGGTGAAGTAAAAGGAATAGACTGAATTTCAGCAAGCGGGCATTCATGGATGGGCAACAATTTTAGTTTTGGTCGACAGAATGAATGTAGGCAAAAATCGGGAAAAGCAAAAAGGGTACTTCAGTAGTTGAAGTACCCTTTTGCTTTTTATTTGTCTGGCGGTAATAACCTGCCGGAAGATCATGACCACTTATCAATACTGATCGTCTCCATTTCATGGCTGTTCAGCAATCCTCCCACCTGTGCACCTGGATAGATTTCTTCAAAAGTCTTCACCTGGTTCATGAACACACGACGGGAAATATGACTACGGGTAATACCGTGCGGTGTATCCAGTCCGGCGGCAGCAGCGAGTTCGATCGCGCTTTCGATGGTATCCTGGTGATAGTTGGCCACACGATGTTTTTTATCATCTACTACAAGACCGGCCATCAGCCATTTGTCCTGCGTAGCTACACCGGTCGGGCACTTGTTGGTATTACATACCAGGGCCTGTATACAACCCAGGGCCATCATCATCGCACGGGCGCTGTTACAGGCGTCGGCACCTAATGCCATTGCACGGAGCAGATGGAAACCGGTGAGTACTTTACCGGATGCGATCAGTTTCACTTTATGACGGATATTGTAGCCGATCAGGGTATCATGTACAAAGGCCAGTGCATCCATCAGTGGCATACCTACTGAGTTGGAGAATTCAGGAGGCGCTGCACCGGTACCACCTTCACCACCGTCAACAGTGATAAAGTCCGGATAAAAGCCGGTTTCCAGCATTGCCTTACAGATGGCATGGAACTCTCTTTTCTGGCCGATACAGAGCTTAAAACCAACAGGCTTACCATCGCTCAGCTGACGCATACGGGAGATGAACTGCACCATCTGTCTCGGAGAGCCGAATGCGGTATGGTAAGGAGGTGAAGCGACCGTAGTATGCGGTTTCACGTGACGGATCGCTGCGATCTCAGGTGTGTTTTTGGATGCCGGTAATATACCGCCATGTCCGGGTTTTGCACCCTGTGATATTTTCAGCTCGATCATCTTGATATTCGGAAGCGCGCATTTCTCGGAGAATAATTTCTCATCAAAGTCACCATTTGCATTACGACAACCGAAATAACCGGTCCCGATCTGCCAGATGATATCACCGCCCTGGTTCAGGTGGTGTTCGCTGATGCCACCCTCACCGGTATTATGTGCAAAACCGCCCAGTTTGGCGCCTCCGTTCAATGCTTCTACCGCATTGGAACTGAGGGAACCGTAGCTCATAGCTGACACGTTCAGTATACTGGCAGAATAGGGCTGTTTACAGTCACTACCGCCAATTAATACCCTCGGGTCTTTATTCATACTTTCGAATGCCCTTGGCGCGATGGAATGCGCCATCCACTCGTAACCTTCAGCGTATACATTGAATTGGGTGCCAAAGGGTTGAGAGTTCAGTTCCCTTTTTGCACGCTGATAGATCGTGGAGCGGTCAACACGGTTGATCGGACTACCGTCGATGTCGCTTTCTACGAAATACTGATAGATTTTCGGACGGATGTCTTCCATAAAATAGCGCAGACGACCCACGATCGGGTAGTTACGCATGATGGCATGTCTTTTTTGGGTGATATCCACCAATCCGGTGATAATCAATGGCGCAACCGGCACCAATAACCACCATGCCCAGGGAAAAAAGTATCCCAAACCGGTTATAAAAGCCAGGCTGACTAATGTAAAAGCAATAAATCCTTTCATATATAAGCTCCCTTTAATAAGGGGCTAAGATAGGAAAAATCAAATCAGCTTACTGTCCTTTAACACAGTGGTTATCTTTATAATGATTTCATTCTTTGTGTTTTCGAAAGTGCGTATGTCCTTATTGACGATCCAGCTGGAAACAGTGACTTTCAGGTTGGCCCCGTCTATATTTGAGAACCAGATATCCGGTTCCCTGCTTTCAGACAGATTTTCCACATCTTTCAAAGCGGTCGCGATCAGCTGTTTTATCTGTGGCGTGCTTTCATTTGCTGCCGGTACGTTGAAAGTGATCTCGGACCGTCTTTCCGGTGTCAGGGAGTGATTGATAATTGGTTTCTGGAAAATCTCCTTATTGGGAATAATGACATGCAGTCCGTCCATCGTGCGGATCAGCGTAGATCGCAGCTGTATTTCCTCCACATTGCCTGTAAAGCCATTGGTCTCTATCTGATGACCCACTTCAAAAGGCCGGCGGAAAGTGATAAAGATACCGGAGATGAAATTTGCCGTAAGGTCCTGGAAAGCAAAACCTAAAGCCAGACCAATGATACCGGCGCCGGCAAGCAGGGAAGACACGGCCTTTTCCAGTTTCAGTACGTCCAGGGCGACAAACAAACCGATCAGTATGACCATTACGGATATCAGATTGGCAAATAAGCCACTCAGGGCTGGCGTATGCGATACCTTTAGTACGAACTTGTACACCAGCATTTTAATCAGCCTGGCCAGGAAAAAGAAAGCGATCACCACCAATGCGGCAACGGCCATATTGGGTAGCATTTTAATCCCTGCGGCTGTCCATCTGTGCAGTTTATCAAATATCAGATCTCCCCAGTTCATAGCATCGGTATTCATAATGAAGTCGTTTTAAATGAGTAGATAAGTATGCTATTGTAATAACTGTGCCATCCGGATAAAAAGCGTAAACTGCGGAAAAACTTACACGATATCCGTTTGTTTTAAAAGGGTATCGACTTATCTTACAGAGATTAACAACTTCTTTCAGCTTATGCATTTTCGCCAATTATTACTCGCATGCGGACTATTCGCCGGGGCAGCAGCACCGGTGCATGCACAGGCGCCATTTGACGCGTCCAGGATTAAAGTTTCATGGGAAGTCGTGGAAAACAATCACCAGGGGAAAGCGCAGTTCTTATCTGCATTTACGTTGGTCAACAACAGTAAAGTTCCCTTCCCTGCTCAGGGCTGGCAATTGTATTTCAACTTCGTCAGGTCCATTAAACCAGGTCCTTTTGCCGGAGGGGTGACTGCTACGCATGTGAATGGCGATCTGTATAAACTGGCGCCCGTAGCTGCGGGTAAAGGAATTGCTCCTGGTGCTTCCCTGCGTATAGAAATTGTTGCAGATGCCTGGGCAGTGAATTTCACAGATGCGCCGGATGGATTGTACCTGGTGTGGGACAAAGAACCTGCTAAAGGCTATCGTATGAATCCGCTGGAAGTACGTCCTTCCACCCAGCCTAAACAATACCTCCGTTTCCCGGGCGATAAAACAGCCCTGACCTCTGCGGCAGATGTATTTGAACAAAATAAGGACATCAGAGATATTCCGGTGGCGCAACTGCCTGCTGTTTTCCCCACTCCGCAGGAAGTGATCCCCGGTACAGGCACTTACACGCTGCAACCTGGTCTGCATATCAGTGCAGCGCCCGCTTTTGCAAAAGAAGCAACGTATCTGGCCGGTGAACTGAATACGCTTTTCGGTACCACACCCGCTATCGGAGAAGGTAACGGCATCGCTTTACAACAGGATGCAAGTCTCGCGAAGGAAGCATATACGCTGGCCATTACAACCGACGGCATCGTGATCAAAGCATCCGATGCAGCAGGTATCTTCTATGGTATACAAACCCTGAAAAGCATTCTGCCTGCCAATTCCTGGGCGGGTAAACAAAAGACGGTCTCCTTAACTGCGATGCAGGTAAAAGATGCACCGCGTTATGGCTACCGTGCCTTTATGCTGGACGTGTCACGTAACTTCCACAGCAAACAGGATGTACTGCGTTTGCTGGAAGTAATGTCACTCTATAAGCTGAACATATTCCATTTTCACCTGACAGATGATGAAGGCTGGCGAATCGAAATACCGTCCCTGCCTGAACTGACACAGGTGGGCGCCCGTCGCGGACACACGCTGGATGAAAAGGAATCCCTGATACCGTCTTATGGTTCCGGACCTGAAACAAATGATCCTGCAGGTAGTGGTTTCTTTACGAAACAGGACTTCCTGGAAATCCTGAAATATGCGACAGACCGTCACATCACCGTGATCCCTGAAATAGAAACACCTGGCCACGCACGTGCAGCTGTGAAAGCAATGGAAGCGCGTTATGCAAAATTCCAGGCACAGGGTAAAACTGCAGAAGCGACACAATACCTGTTGTCTGATCTGCAGGATAAATCAGAGTATCATTCTGTACAGAACTGGAATGACAACGTGATCAACGTTGCATTGCCATCTGTATATACCTTCCTCGACAAAGTAGTGGAAGAGTTGCAGGCATACTACAAAGAAGCAGGCGCTCCGCTGGAATATGTACACATGGGTGGTGATGAAGTACCTGCTGGCGTATGGCAGAAATCACCGGTCGTACAGGAGCTTATGCAGAAAGATAAATCCATTAAAAATACAGATGACCTGTGGTACTATTACTACAGCAAAGTGTACGATCTGCTGAAAGCACGCGGACTGAAACAATACGGATGGGAAGAAATGGGTATGCGCAAAACGACTGTTGGTGGTAAACCGCACAACATTCCGAATCCTCAGTTCAGCAACAACGAATTCATGGTGGACGTATGGAACAATGTGATGGGTGGGGGCGCAGAAGACCTGCCTTACAGACTGGCGAACGCTAACTACAAAGTGGTATTGTCCGGTGTGAGTAACCTGTATTTTGACATGGCTTACATGAAGAGTTTTGAAGAACCAGGTTTCTATTGGGGTGGATTTGTTGATATCGACAAACCTTTCTACTTCATACCGGAAGACTATTACAAAAACTCTAAAGTAGATGCATTAGGCAATCGCCTGAACCCGGCTATTTTCCAGGGTAAAGATAAGCTGACCGCTTATGGCGCTGAGAATATCGTTGGTGTACAGGGCCTGTTGTGGAGTGAGACAGTAAAGAATTCCGACAGAATGGAATACATGATCCTGCCGAAATTATTTGGTCTGGCAGAACGTGCATGGGCAAAAAATCCTGAGTGGGCAACAGAGAAAGACAGCGCACGCAGTGAAGAACTCTATGGCAAAGCATGGAACACATTTGTAAACGTCGTTGGTAAAAAAGAACTGGTAAGACTGGACCATTACAATGGTGGATATAACTATCGTATTCCGACACCAGGTCTGAAACTGACCAATGGCAGTGTGGCTGCCAATATCCAGCTGCCTGGTTTCACCATCCGCTACACTACCGATGGCAAAGAACCTAACAGCAAGAGTAAAGTATACACCGGTCCTGTTGCAGATAAAGGCACGCTGAAGTTCAAAGCATTTGATACCCGTGGAAGAAGCAGCAGAACGGCTACAACGGTTAATCCGCTGAGAGCACAGACACTGTCTACTGATGGAATAAAAAAATAACCGGAACGAATGACGATCGTTAGATGCTAATACTTAGCTCTTTCATAAAAAACGGGGCGCTTCAGTGATGAGGCGCCCCGTTTTTTATTAACCCGGTTTTAATGTCGCTTAAAAAACACTTAAATACTTCGCCTCATTGTCGCCTACTTATATTAAATTTGCGTAATAAATGGGCACGCTCCCGCCTGAACCTACTACAACACCACAACATAGCCACTTTAAAATCAGAAGTATATGTCAAAGATCATGATAGCTGTGGATCTTAGCAGCTATTCTGCAGGCGTTGTAGCTGCAGGTATAGCATTGGCCAGAAGTACAAAAGCTCCGGTAGTATTATTGACCATCCTGGATAAAACAGGAGAAGTATTGCCCCTCATTGAAGCCGCAGGCGCGAGTTCAGACGAAGTAAACGTCCATCTTGAACAGGTTGCATCCAGCCTGCAGGTTTACAAAGACACTTATCCCGACGTACACATTACTGTCAATGCCGTATTAGGCTCACCTAATGAAGATATCCTGGAACAGGTTAACGAACAGGGTATCAGCACCCTGGTGATGGGAACACATGGTCGTACAGGGCTTGATCACCTGTTGATCGGTAGTACGGCAGAGTTTGTAATCAGGCATTCTCAGGTGCCTGTACTGGTGGTCCCATACAAGCGTTCAAAGCATTAAAATCTCATTAAAGTAGCCGTCCTGCGGGCTTCGCCGTTCAACTTACACGTAGTTTTGTTGTTAATGTTTCTATACGGAACATTTTTACTATTAACTATAACCTGTAATGTATGGCGTTGAAAGATAGATTGAAATTAGGACCACTACTGAGAAAACTGCACTGGAAAGAATTACTGGCCGTATTGTTCATACTGCTGGCGATTTACTTCTTCCGGCAGCAAAGGCATGAGTTATATTCGCTTGGACCTGCCATAGAACGGGCTGACCGTCTGTGGGTGATCATAGGCGTCCTGCTGACAGGAGGCTATATTTTGTTACAGGCATTAATGTACAGATATAGCTTCCGGTCAGTTGGAGGCCAGCTTGACCTGAACCGTGGAACGGAATTGTTCCTGAAAAGAAACCTGCTGAGCATTTTCCTGCCTGCAGGAGGTGTGAGTTCCCTGGCTTATCTGCCGCAAAGTTTGCGTCGTAGCCATATCAACAAACAGCAGGTACACCAGGCTTCCGGTATCTACGGTTTTACGGGTATTTTCTCCGTTTTCCTGGTAGGTATTCCGGTAGTAGGATATGCTATTCTGCATGATGAATCGATGGCGGAAGCTGTCGGCGGACTGATAGCCATCTGTGCCGTGCTGGGAGGCGTTGTGTGGATCGTACGTTCCATCCAGCAACGGGGTGCTGCCTACAATCTGCTGGCTAAATATCTGCCCAACGCTGTACGTCATGTGGACGAGATTTTCGCGTTCAATCTGCATCGTACTTCATTTATCAATACCATCCTGGTATCAGCAGGTATCGAGATCGTAGGGATCGCGCACCTGTATATCAGTATGAAGGCGACAGGCGCTGTGCCATCCCTGGAGGCTGCCTGTGTAGGATATATCGTGGCGACGATCTTTCTGATCGTATCGCCGTTTTTACGCGGTCTGGGGGCGATAGAATTGTCGCTCGCCTATCTGTTGACCAATTATGGTTTTTCTTCGCTGCAAGCGCTTGAAATCACCTTATTATACCGTTTATTCGAATTCTGGCTGCCTCTGCTGGCAGGCGTAGTCGCTTTTATCCTGAAAGGGAGGCATTTACTGCTGCGTTTATTACCACCGGTGCTGATCTTTCTACTGGGGATGGTGAACATCTTTTCCGTACTGACCCCGCCTTTGCGTGGCCGTCTGAGATTACTGCGCGCTTATATTCCCATTGAAAGTATTCACGCGTCCAACCTGCTGGTCGTTTTCCTCGGACTGATATTGCTGGTCACAGCAACTTTCCTGTTCAGGGGGCTGCGTAGCGCCTGGATCGTGGCCTTGTCCGTATCGCTGTTGTCAGTGGTAGGGCATATCAGTAAAGCATTGGACTATGAAGAAGCGGCGCTGGCCCTGGGTACGGTGATCACATTGATCATTACTTCCAGTCAGTACCGGGTGAAAAGTAACCGGCAACTGGTCAATATCGGGGTGATCACGGCTATTTCCACTTTACTGGTCGTCTTGTTTTTCGGGACCATCGGGTTTTATTTCCTGAATGCCCGTCACTTTGGGATGGAATTTACCTGGTTACGGTCGCTGAGGGCTTCTTTCCATGGATTCCTGTTACTGGAAGATGACGGCCTGAAACCGATGACACGTTTCGGAAGGGAGTTCCTGAGTGCGATCAGGGTATTGGGCGTAGGGGCCTGGACTTTCCTGTTCTACACGATCATCCGTCCTTATCTGCCGGCAGGCAAACATAGTAATGCGGCGCTGGAAAAAGCGCGTTATTATCTGAGCCAGTACGGTAGTTCTGCGATGGACCACTTCAAAGTAGGAGACGATAAGCTGTTGTATGTGTCGGAGAAATACCAGGGTTTTATCGCCTATCGTATTGCCAGTAGCTTTGCGATCGTGCTGGAAGAACCAGTATGTGCAGAAGATGTGAAGTTGCCATTACTGCAGGAATTTGAACAGCAATGCCGTACAATGGGACTGAGACCGGCCTTTTATCGTGTGGACGAACAGAGTATGTACTACTTCGAACACCTGCGTAAAAAACGCCTGTTAATAGGGCAGGAGGGCATTGTAGATGTAACGGCATTTACGCTGAGCGGTAAGGATAAGAAATCTCTGCGCAATGGTCTAAACAGTCTGTCGGCGAAAGGGTATGTAACGAAGATACATTCCGCACCATTGCCTCCGGCATTGGTACAGGAATTGAAGGAGATATCCGATGAGTGGCTGGCGCAGTATGAAGTAAAAGAGATGACGTTCTCTCAGGGATTATTTGATGCGGATGAGATACGTGAACAGGATGTCATTACAGTGACGGATGCAGATGGAAGAATTGCAGCGTTCCTGAATATCATCCCCGACTATGCACCCGGTGAGTGTACATATGATCTCATACGCAAACGTACTGAAGCTCCGGGCGGTTGTATGGATGCACTGATCATCGCACTGATACAGGATGCAAAAGAGAAGGGTTTACAATATCTGAATCTTGGTCTGGTACCTATGTCTGGTATACAACAGCCGCAGAATACCGCCGAACAGGTAGTGAAATTTGCTTATGAAAAAATAAAGGCTTTCCGCCATTACCATGGATTACGAGAGTTCAAGGAAAAGTATGCAACTGAGTGGTCCAACAAATACCTGGTATACGAGCATGACTTTGATCTGATCCAGTTGCCGGGCGCATTGAGTAAGGTGATGAGAGCATAAACTGATCATACAATGAGTGGAAGAAAATACATGCTGTTGCTGCTGACGATGTTTGTCAGCGCAACAGCACTGAAAGCACAGCAGCGGGACCTGAGTAAGTTACCGGTTACAGTGAAGGTACCGGCAGCAGGAGCGGCGGAACATCCGGTGGTATTTTACATTACCGGTGATGGAGGAATGAAGAAGTTCTCTGTGGATATGGTGAATACGCTGGCGTCAAGAGGGTATCCTGTTATCGGATTGAATGCGCTGAAATATTTCTGGAGCAAGAAGACGCCTGCGCAGGCGGCGGGAGATGTGGCTGCCCTGATGCAATATTATAGTACACAATGGAACAATCACACGTTTGTGCTCATCGGTTATTCAATGGGGGCGGATGTGCTGCCGTTCATTTATAACAGTCTGCCGGCTACATTGCAGTCGCAGGTACAACACCTGGTATTTATGTCCCCTTCTTCCAGTACGGATATGGTGGTGCATTTATCTGACATGCTGGGCAAGATCAGTACGCCGGGTAGTATGAATGTGCCGGCGGCCATGAACACTATTTCGGGCAAACCTTTATTACTGATCTTTGGTCAGGATGAAAAAGATTTCGACAGCAAATCGCTGACGATTAACAACTACAAACAGTTGGTATTACCCGGTGGTCATCATTATAATGACGATGCGGCAGGCGTAGTACAGCAGATCCTTTCACACTTGCTTCAACGTTAAACTACCCTCTTCGCTTAACAACACGTTAACGCACCTTTGTTTTCTTGCTAAAACGTTCAATCATAGCTTAAATCTAATTCTTTCATATACATACGCTTATATGTGGTGTGCAGGATAATTTTATTCTGTTAACATCTTATTAACTAATTTCTGCGACCTGAATTGTAGTATTACAACGTAGTGATGCAGCAGAGAAATTAAGGATATACCACTATTTGTCAGCCATGGATATAGCCCTCGGGTATCTACCTGAGAGTTTTTGACATACGGATGAAGGTTACAGCTATTTTGGATAAATATACTATACTGAATGATATTGCCCCGGTTGTGGAACAGTGTGGTCGAAAGCCGTGGTAGATAAGACTTTTAATGGTTGGTTTTTGATGAATACTCCCCAGGTTTCAACCGGGGGAGTTTATTCTTGCTGTAGAAATAACAGCAGCAAAAACCAGTCAGCCTGCAACAAAATAGCAGTAGTTTTTTTTAGCTTGCAGAGTGGCTATCCTTTGTGGGAGATGAGTTATGATCACATACCCTCAAAATATATATTGTATATGAAAATTGCACTTATGACTGCCATAAAAGGCAGGCCCTGTTTGTCTGATCCGGGTCGAACGACACCTAAAGAATACGCCTTTATGAGTATAATGTTAACATCATAGCAACCAGTATTTGATACAAAAAGACACATACACTATGGCTACTCACAACATTAGCCCGGAGAAAGCCGATGCGGTGAATAAGGATCAGCGAACTACTTGTTATTATTATTTCTTTTCATTGTAAACCCCACTATGCCAGCATGCCTAAACGTTATTTTGAAAGACTGCAGACCATTGATTATCTGATAAGGATCAAAGGTACAGGAAAGCCCGCCCATCTTGCCAAAAGGCTGCGCATTTCCGAAAGAACGCTATTTGAATTTCTTAAAATGATGAAAGAGCTTGGAGCTCCGATAGCTTATGATCGCTATAAGGAAAGTTATTATTACTCGGAAAAAGGAGGCTTTAATATCCGGTTCGTCAAGAACCTGACACTTGCCATGGTGGCAATCCATGGAATGTTTATGGATATTTCTCTTCTGTTGCCGTAAATCATTTTCCACCTGCGCTAAATTTTATTTTGCAGGGGATTTCCCTTGCCTGGACGGAATTGCTGCGGAGTCTGATACTCCGCAGTTAACTCCGTATTAACTATTGTATTAACAAGGGATTAACTCTCGCTGTTCGAATCCTCATTACCTTTCCTGCCTATATCTAAAAAGAACTTTTTCATACTACTTTTCTCATAAGACGGTTTAGATTTCATAAGCTTCTGTACGCAGGTTTCTATTCAGTTACCTGCCGGTTTTAAAACTGTATGCTATTAAAAACAATTAATCCCTGTAAAAGCAAATGAGTAAACACCATTCCGCGTTCTATATTTATTCCAAAGGTCAGCGTGTTCGCATCCCCGTTCGTGAATTGCAATTCGTAGAGGTCCGTGCAGATGGTTGTATACTCCACCTGACGAATGCCCACATTATTTCCGAAGAAACGCCAGAAAGGATCTGGTCCTGTTTGCCACAGGACGCTTTTGTGGCGGTAAGAAGGAAATTCATGATCAATCTTCACTATATCTCTGGTATCTGTGATCAGTACATTCACATGAATACAGGAGTGATTCCTCAGCGGGACAGACAAACGGGTAGGATTTGCTCGTATTGGCTGCACCCGGGTCATGTAGCCTGAGCAGGATTTACATGGCAGCGAGGCTCAATATATATCGCTGTAATCAATTGATTATATTCATGTTATCAGCGTCCTTCGCTTGAAATGACGTTAAGTAGGTAATCATTAGCTACTTATGCAGCTGTTCTTCGTATTACAACGAAGGTACTCCGCTACTACGCCGCTATTATTACGCTCATGAGCGTAGTAATAGCGGCGTAGTAGCGGTATAACGGCGGAATGATCGAAGGAATTGTTGAATAATGGTGGCAAACATATCTCTCAAAGATATCTGCGCGAATAATGACAGATCAGATACCAACAGGAGGATCATATACCCGGTATACGTATTAAAAACAGCTTGTATTGTTGTTGGGGACAGCTAAAATAAAGGCCCTTACCAACTCATGGGTAAGGGCCCTGAACATTCACATGTCAACCGTTGCGGATTTCAGAATGGCAAGAATAAACCTATACCGCAACAAAATAAAATCTTTTGATAATCAGCGCCAAATGGGGCTACTGAGATCAAAACTAGAGATTAAATTCGGATTCCATGGTTAACCGATTGTTAAGGTAGCATTCAGTATCTGTTCAGATTTCTCGGGACTTACATATTATCGCAGTCTCTTACATTATTGCTGATCAGATTCTCAGGATTTACCTGTAAATTGGTAGTGTAAATATTTCCGCGTTACACCTATGTCAAGCTCTGCCTGTAGAGAATATCCGCCTTCATTTTTGGATATTTTTAATATTGTATAATTTGTTTATTAGTATTTATTGAAAAATCATATACTTATCCGATTGACTACTGGCGGTATTTGTATCAAATTTGTTTCGGTATGTGAAACCATCAGAACTAGCCATTTTTTCCATTTTTGGCCATATTATCAGACGAGCTACCAGGACTTACAGTTACCGGAGAAGGTTTCGCAACATATTCAAACCCAAAAAATACATTATGAAAAATGTGAGGCCTAATAACGTTGGGCAGACTGATGAAGAGGATGCTTTAGAGATAAACGGGCAAGGCGAAGCCAACCAACTAATTCAGCAGCTGGCAAAAGATATAAGCAATATAATATTCATGGATATGGATATTCCAGGATTGACACCAACCGAAGCAGCCAGCATATTAAAAGCCGCCTACCCGGAAATGAATATCGTTCTGTACAGCATACACGGTAAAGAGTTTTCAGTCGCCAACGTACATCCACGTCAGATTAGTCATGAACCATCAGCTTCCCTGACAAACGTATTTTCCCAGGTATATGAAGCCGCGATGCAAACCAACATGCTCGCTGTGCAAAAGGTACTCGCATTTTTTAACCGTAAAAATGCAGGTAGCCATGACCACCGTTATGGTTTATCCCCCCGTGAGCTGGAAGTGCTCGATTGTCTTGTAAATGGAGATACCTACAAAAAAATCGCCGAACATTGCCATATCAGCGTAGGCACCGTACGCTCCCATATCATGAATATCTACCGCAAGCTGGATGTAAATTCCCGGTCCGGCGCCATTGTAAAAGCTATGCAGGAGCGACTGGTCGGCAGTTGAGGCTGTTTTTTCCCTCTCTTAACTTTTATTTCCCCATTTTGTTATATAATTGGAACATGCTATTTTACATCAGACCTATTGTCTGACAGAGCTGCTTTATCACCACTTTACATTTTAGTTGCTGTAGTAACCCGCAGTACCCCCTTGGCATGCTGTACAGCGGTCGCTTGTCCGTTTACCCGTACCATCTTTGTCATATTCTGAACAACAAACTAAACGCTAGAACAGTCAGCATTGAAAGATTAATCACACCCAAGCAAAAATCATCGTTATGAGAATTAATGGTACAAAAACAGCAGGCATATTGCTGTTGTTGTCACTGTCAGCGGTCATCTCCGCTTCAGCACAGCAATCGCCTGCACCAGGAAGCAGCGCTGTCCCCAATAGTATGGCAGAACAGGAAGGCCCCGTGAAAGGAACAGTAAAGGACAACAATGGCGTAGGCCTTATCGGCGTCACCATCCGTGTAAAAGGTACTTCGACAGGTACCACCTCGGGAGCGGATGGCGCCTTTTCGATCAATCTTCCCGCAGGAAAAGACACCCTCGTATTTTCTTATCTCGGTTATGTCAGCCAGGAAGTAAAGGCCGGCGCCGGACCGCTCAATATCATACTCAAAACTTCCGAAAGCCAGCTGGAACAGGTAGTTGTGGTAGGTTATGGTACCCAGCGTAAGAAAGACCTGACCGGGTCCATCGCCTCCATAAAAGGGGAAGACCTGCTCACACAACCGGTACAGACGCCTACACAGGCTGCCCAGGGCCGTATCGCCGGGGTGCAGGTGATCGCTTCGGGTCAACCCAATTCCCAGCCACAGATCAGGGTGCGTGGTACCGGTTCCGTATTGGCAGGGGCAAACCCGCTTTATGTAGTGGATGGGGTACTCACTGACGATATCCGGAATATCGCCACCGCAGACATCCTGACCATGGACGTACTCAAAGACGCCTCCGCCGCCATCTATGGGGTGCGTGCGGCCAACGGCGTCATCATTATCACCACCCGCAAGGGAAAGGCCGGTAAACCACAGGTCAGATATGACGCCAATGTCGGCTTCCGCGAAGCCGCCAGCCTCGTAGAAATGGCCAGCCGGGACCAGTACATCTCCTATCTCACAGATGCAGCTCCCGGTAAAGACCCGGTCAATAACCCATATGTGTACAATGGGACGACCAACTGGTACAATGACGTGCTCCGGAAGGCATTCCAGATGAACCATAACATCTCCGTATCAGGTGGTTCTGAAAAGAGCACCTATTACCTGAGTGCAGGGTATATCCAGGAGGACGGTATCGTCCAGACCAACAATTTCAAACGTTTCACCTTCAGGGCCAATAATGACGTCAATATCACGGACCAGCTGAAGTTCACTTCCATGATCTCTTATTCCCGTGCGATCTCCCGTGATGTGGAACTCGGTGATACCTACCGTAACATCTACAGGGCAGCGCCTATCGTAAAGGCGCTTGAAAATGGCCGGTATGGTAACACCTCCGGATGGGCCAACGTGGGTAATCCGCTCCTGGCCATCAACAAAAGAAATGATGGTCGCGGGGAAAGCCGTCTGCAGGGAAACGTAGCCCTGGAATACTCCCCGGTATCCTTCCTGAAACTGCGTTCCGGTTTTAACGCCGATCTCAAATTCGGGAACGACCGGATTTACGCCTATCGCTTCCTCAATGATGACGCTACCTTCCTGGTAGCCGGTGGTAACCAGCAGAACCAGAACAGCCGCCTTACCCGCGAAGAATACCGTTCTCAGGGCTGGATATGGGATAATACCATCACCTTCGATAAAACCTTCGATAAACACTCCCTGACATTACTGGCGGGTTCGGTGACAGAAGGGTTCTACAGCACCTCTCTCAAAGGGGTACGTATCAATGTGCCGGAAGCAGAAGACCTCTGGTACCTCGATCTCGGTGATCCTAACGTACAATCCACTATTGCCAACGTCGGTGATAAATATGCCCGTCAGTCATTTGTCGGTCGCGTGAACTACGGATATGATGGCAGATACCTGTTAAGCGCCTCCATTCGTGCGGACGGTAGTTCTAAATTCAGCGACCGCTGGGGCTACTTCCCGACCGTAGGACTGGGCTGGGTATTATCAGAAGAAAGTTTCCTGAAAGACAAAGGCATCTTTGACTTCCTGAAACTGCGTGGTAGCTGGGGAAAACTGGGTAATGACAACATTCCCACCAATGCCTACATAGCGGTAACCAGCGTTGACGCACCATATGTCTTTGACGGTACCGTCAGCCTCGGTGGCGCACTCAAAGAAGTGAAAGACCCTTTCCTGAAATGGGAAGCCACGACACAATATGACGTTGGTTTTGAATTTGCCTTACTGAAAAGCAGATTGAGCGGTGAGATCGATTATTACAGTAAGAAGACCACAGACGCGCTGGTAGTGGTAAATACCCCTGCTATTCTCGGTGACCAGGACAACTCCTACATCACCAATGCGGCTTCTTTCAAAAACCAGGGATGGGAAATTTCCCTGAACTGGAAAGATGATATCACCGATGACCTGAGCTATACCATTGGCGGTAATATCACTTTCAATAAAAATGAACTGACCGGCCTTAACGGCGGACAGGCATTACAAGGTGGTAACGTCGGGCAACAAAGCTTTGTCACCCGTACTGACAATGGACATGCTGTAGGTAGTTTTTATGTAAGAGATGCGATCGGCATCTTCCAGAACCAGGCTGAAATTGATAACTATAAAGGCCCTTCCGGTAATGCGATCCAACCGGGTGCAGCTCCCGGTGATCTGAAGTACCGCGATGTAGACGGCGATGGTGATATCGATGATAATGACAAGATTTATGCAGGCTCTTTCCAGCCTAAATGCTTCTTTGGCTTTAACCTGGGCCTGAATTACAAAGGCCTTGATCTCAGCGCTAATTTCTATGGTAATGCCGGTAATAAGATTTACAACGGTAAGAAGGCATTCCGTTTTGATCCTGCGGATAATATAGAGGCGGATTATGCAAGTAAACGCTGGACAAGCACGAATCCTTCCACAACCGATCCGCGGTTGATCACAGCTGGTACGCCTGCCTCCACTTATTTCGTGGAATCAGGTACTTATGTGCGTCTCAATAACCTGATGCTCGGCTACACATTCTCCTCCAAAACCATGAAGCTGATCGGTATCAACAGCTTCCGCATTTATGCGACCTCACAGAACCTGTTTACGCTGAAGAAATTCAGTGGGTTCAGTCCTGAGTTGCCCGGCGGTACGATCGATGACGCCAATGCGACCAACAACAAGAGCGGTATCCTGGATGCCGGTATCGAACTGAATGCGTACCCTACTACCCGCACGTTTGCACTGGGTGTCAATGTCTCATTTTAAAACGGAACAGCCATGAATCTTATACTGAATTATAAAAAACTATGGTGCTGCCTGATCGTACTGATGTTCACAGGCATCACTTCCTGCGATAATTACCTGGATGTAAAACCACAGGGACAGATCGACCAGGAGGCCTCTGCACTGGACCCCGCTACCGCACAGAAACTGGTGATCGGCGTCTATAACACGATGTGGGAAGGCAATATGCATGGTTTCTCCTATGTGGGGATGACCAACATCGCTTCTGATGATGCAGATAAAGGCAGTAACAGCGGCGATGATATGCCGAATTCCGGCGCTCTGGATAATCTGACGATGGATGCATCAGTAAATACCCTTAATAGTATCTGGAGCACCTTTTATCTGGGCGTAGCCCGTGCGAACCAGGCGTTGTCTTCACTGGAAGGCAGTACACTGGATGAAACACTGAGAAATCAGCTGATGGGAGAAGTTCGTTTCTTACGCGCTTATTTCTACTTTGACCTGGTGCGTTTCTTTGGAGGCGTACCAAAGATCGACAGGGTGATCACACCACAGGAATCTAACAGCGCTGCTTTTCAGACGAAAGCCAGTGCCGATGATATCTACGCGTTTATCATCAGTGACCTGGAGTATGCGCTGGCTAATGTGGCAGCAAAAGGACAACCGAATGCCGCAGCAGGCAGGGCCAGTAAAGCGGCGGCAGCAGGCATGCTGGCCAAAGTAATGCTGTACCGGCAGAACTGGCAGCGGGCCTTTAGTCTGAGTGATTCCATTGTTACACAGAAACTGGGTACATATGGCTTGCTGGACAACTATTTTGAGATTTGGAGAGAAACAGGGGCTAACAGTATTGAGTCCATCTTCGAAGTACAAACAGGCGAAAACTCCGCCTGTGAGGCCGCTATCGCTAACTATGCAGAATGTCAGGCGCCACGTGCCGGTGGTAAGTTTGGCTGGGCTGACCTGGGCTGGGGATTTGGCACGCCTTCTCAGAGTCTGCTGGACGAATATGAGGATGGTGACCGCAGAGAGGCCGCCAGTATCATCTTCATACAACCCAGCGGCACATTCCTTTGGGATGGTTTCCGTATACCAGGCAGGGACAGTGTGGAAAACGCCCGCTATAACTACAAGTCCTATCACAGCCAGAGTGCAGAAGCGAACTGTGGTAACAGGGGACGGCTGCCTAAAAACCTGCGTATACTGCGTTATGGTGAAATCCTGCTGATCCATGCAGAGGCAGCACTGGCTTTAGGCAATGGAGGAACTGCTGCAACTGATATCACCGCCTTACATCCACGTGCGGGTTTAGGACCGGTAACGAGCGTTACCCGGGAATATATCTGGCATGAAAGGAGAGTGGAGCTGGGGATGGAACATGACCGTTTCTTTGACCTGATACGCCAGGACGCATTGGCGCCAGGTAGAGCTGCGGCAGCGTTTGCAGCTCACGGAAAGACCTTTAATCAGCGTAATAAGGTATTTCCTATTCCTCAGCGTCAGATCGATCTGGGAGGGGGAAATCTGAAACAGAATGATGGCTACAATTAATGAGGCCCCATAGATATTCAGGAGAGCGTATCATACCGGTACGCTCTCTTTTTTATGTGAATGGCGATAGGTTATTCCCAGAAACCGGCAGGTTTGATCTGCGACGCACCCAGTTGTTTCAACAGCTTACGCGTCTGTACAACGAGCCGTACCTGTCCTGCCACATAGAACGTTGTATCCTGCAAAGGCAGTTCGTGTTTCGTCAACCACTCGATCACACCGCTCGTGTAGTTCAGAAGCGTGGTCACCGGCATATGCAGTAACTGTTCCGGTAAGGGCTGATGATGAGAGATCAAAGTATGGAACTGTTGTCCTGCTCCTTTCCTGAGATGGAGTGAAGTAAAATGACCAACTGCACTTGCATCGCCGATACATACCAGGTGTGTGGAGGCTGTGGGTTGATGGAAACCGCCTCCTGGTCCGACGTAAAGGGCTTTATCTCCGGGCTGTAATTGTCTGGCCCAGTTGCTGCCTGCGCCCTCATGTCCGGTGTCGATCAGCAGGGTGGCCTGTTGCCTGGCTGCATCCCAGGCGGCTACCGTATAGTCCCGGCAGTTAGATTTATCGACTTCAAATTTCAGGTGCTGGCAACTGCGCCATTTCAGATCATCCGGCAGTTGTAATGTAATTGCGAGCAGGTTGTTCGTGATATATTCTGTAGCAATGACGCTGGCGGTTTTTCCCATCCGGGCCATCAAAAAGGCCTGGGCTTTTTCTTTCAGGTATGACATAGTGCAAAAGTAGTCTGGTGTAAAGTGGTGCTGATTACACTATTCCGGGTCAGATAGATACTTTTCCCGGACTTTTTCCCTGAAGGCCGCGGGGGTATGACCGGTGTGTTGTTTGAAGAAACGATTGAAGTAAGACACCTCGTTGAACTGCAGGTGCCAGGCTATTTCCTTAATACTTTCTTTCGCATGCAGCAGTAGTCTTTTTGCTTCCAGTACGCGTCTTTCATTGAGATGTGAAGAGACGGTCTGTCCTGTATGCAGTTTGACAACTTCATTCAGGTGATCTACAGATACATGCAGGGCGGCTGCATATTGAGCCGGTTTTGTCCATTCCAGGAAATGTGCTGACAGCAGGCTACGATAGCGTTGCAGCAGGGGAGGGCCGGACTGCATATAAGCGCTGGCATGACGATACAACAGCGTGATGAGCAGGGACAGATAATGTTGTAACATCGCCACATATTGTGGTGTCTGCTCTGTGTATTCCCGTTGTAGTTGTGTGATGATGAGACAGGCCTGTGCAAAATCCGCGTCTGAGAGCCGTACAGGGCCGGAAGGCAGTGTCGGCAGACTAACTTCCTGATGCAGGAGGAAATCGGCCGAAAAAGCGATGATAAAGCCCTTTCCTGTATAGTCCCGTCTCGGTTCATGTACCTGACCCGGAACGATGAGTACCATTTCGCCTGCTTTCACGGTCATCGGTTCGAAATCCAGTATATCTGTGGTTTGTCCTTCTGTACAGAGTGCCAGCATGTAATAGGAATGGCGGTGGATGCCCATCAGGTGTGCATGTCCTGCGGCAGTATGGGCGCTAAGTTCTCCTACGACAAAGGGAAGTCCACCCGGAGCGAAATCTTCCAGCTGATAGGAAACAATAAAGGGAGCGGATGCGGGCATAATCAGATGCTTTGCTAATAGGTAGACGAAGCAGCATCGGATAAATTGTATGGAGGGGACAATAAAAAAAATATCTCCAACCCCTTGTTTATTAATTGTATTATGAATAAATTTAGATTCCTATGCAAAAACACATAACCTATGAAATGGATTGAAGAACTCAACGTTATTTACCAAAAGCTCGGCGCTATTGGTTTTGAAGAAGTAAAAAAAGAGATTTTAAGAGCCCAGATGAGCGGGCACGGTGGAGAAACCTACTATCTTGTTCTGCAGCAGCTCATTATGATCAAAAAAGATAAAGTACAGATCTACGAACTGATCAAAGGGGAAGTAGAAAGCATTATTCACTTCAGCAAACATATGATCCACCTGAACTAATAATTCAGTTCCTCCTTCAGTCTGGCTGCTTTCCAGTGTACCGGTGAGTTTTCCGGTATCTTCAGCACCCATTCCAGGCATTGCTGTTTATCATTTTCGCGGATATAACTTAATGCCATGTAGAAGGCGGCATCATATCGATAGCTGGACTTGCTGTTGTATACTTTTTTAAGATCAGCGCGGGCATCTTCGAGTTTTCCCTCGTCTACAAGGCTGACTCCCCTGTAGTAACGGGCAGTTGTATGTAAGGAGTCCCTAACTATTACCTGATTAAGCAGACCGATCGCTTTATTGAAATGACCATGATTGAAGGCTGCTGCTGCCTGATGCATCAGTAATGCGGTATCCTGCTCTGTAGACACATGATTGGCATGTACCATTTCCGTTCCTGAAAACTGACGGTAGATATCCTTATGCCATGGGCTGAGGAATAACAGTCCTGCCAGGCCTGCACCTATTATAGCAGTGATGATCACGTAGATGCTCACTTTGCTGTTAGGGCCTTCTTTGGTGTGAAACCAGCGTTCCCGCTGATCGGCGATCATTTCCTCCAGTTCTTCCCGGGTATTGTCCGCACCCTGTTTGGTATGTGGAGCAGCTAATGCTGCCTCTATATATTTGATATGCTGTTCATCCAGGCCGGGAGCGGGCACTTCGGGATGAAATGACATTCCTTTGTTAGGCGCTTTCTGCATGAGGTCCTGTTTCCATTTCAGCTGACAGGCGTACATGAAAAAAGGCTCAAAACGATTTGTAAGGGTTAATTTATGAAGATGAGCATAATCGTAAAGGGCGATTAATACATCTTCGAATACATTGGCTGCTTCTTTGATGTTGCCACCCCAACCTGTTACCATATGTTTTACCTTACGGGCAAAACGCTTATAGATCGCGTCAACAATTGCAGGGGAGCTGTCTAGCAAACCGTCGATGTATTCATCGTCGTTATTTATAATCCGGCTGGAAACCATAATTTGCGATGTCTGCTACTGATATTAAAAGTATTAAATCACTGGTCAATAGACAAAAATATTAATACAATGCCTGTGCCGAAATCCGCACTGGATCACACAAAGAGCGGGATTTATATTTGACTTTTTATCGCATTGTCGAAAAAACAAATGTATAAGCTGTTTTCGAATAGTTAGAAATAAGGGATTATGGAATTGACCCTGCTCATCTGTAAGTTATGCACATCCCTGGTTCAAGTACTGCTAAAAACGACCATGCCTGTCCCCGGATTTTCCAGAATCAGGAACAGGCATGTATAAAATGGAAAATTTATCAGCATTCGGGGTGTAAACTGAATACCAGTTTACGCAGGATTTGTTTCAGTGCGTCCGCGTCCTGCTGACCGACGATCGCGGTATATTCCGTTTGTATCTCCTGAAAGCTTTCCGCCGCGCAGATGATCAGCTTTTTGCCTTCATCTGTCAGAGAGATCACTGCTGCACGGGCATCGCTGACGTGTTTACTGGTGTGAATAAAGCCGCCTGCTTCCAGGTTCTTCACTACTTTACTCATGGCCTGTTTGGTAATACGGGCCTTTCTTGCCAGTTCGTTATTGATGATCCCCTGCGGGTCTATATTCACTATCAGCACAAGGTCGCCCAGTTTGAAGTTGTTGTAACCTTTTTGCTGTAGCTTTTGCATGATCCTACAATCCATGTCCTTTTTCAACAGACCTAACATTCTGATAAGACTCTGTTGACGTTGCGCCAGATGCTGCTCTAACTGCTCATCCAGTGAACTGTTCATATGATTGTTTTTTGGAGCTACTTAATAAATTGATCAGCCTTCTTTTATCCAGCTGCTTACTTTTTCGTTTCTTATCCCAACCTTATAAAGCTGCCAGTAGGCTGCAGGTGTGGACTTTCATTTCCCGGAAATCGACCGCGCGATACCCAGTTCTAAACCCCGGAGTTCCGCCAGTCCGCGTAAGCGGCCAATGGCGCTGTAGCCGGGATTTGTTTTTTTGTGAAGATCATCCAGCATCTGGTGACCATGGTCCGGCCGCATCGGGATAGAGAGGTTCCGTTTGTGCATCACATTCAGAATAGCTCTTACCACGGCGTACATATCTACATCGCCTTCCAGGTGATTGGCCTCATGGAAGTTGCCAATACTGTCACGCTGTGTACTTCTCAGGTGTATAAAATGAATATGCTCACCCAGCCGCTCCACCATACCCGGCAGATCATTATCAGCACGTACGCCATAGGAACCGGTACAGAAACAAAGTCCGTTGGATGCATAAGGCGCTGCTGCGAGCAATTCCCTTGCGTCCTGCTCTGTACTTACGATCCTTGGCAGTCCCAGGATAGGGAACGGAGGATCATCAGGATGGATCGCCAGTTTGATACCTACTTCCTCTGCGACAGGTGCGATCTGTTGCAGAAAATAGAAGAGGTGCAGTTTCAGCTGTGTGGCATCGATGCCTTTATACTTGTCAAGGGCTGCCTGGAAGAGTTCCAGTGAAAAGCTCTCTTCAGAACCTGGCAGACCGGCAATAATGTTCTTTTGCAGCAATGATTTCTCCGCATCGGTCATACTGTCGAAACGCTCCTTCGCCATAGAGATATCCGCAGGATCGTAGTCGTTCTCTGCGCCCGGGCGTTGTAACATGAACAGGTCAAAAGCGAGGAACGCGGCTTTTTCAAAACGCAGCGCTTTTGATCCGTCTGCAACTGTATACGCGAGGTCTGTCCTTGTCCAGTCCAGCACCGGCATAAAGTTGTAGGTCACTATATAGATACCGCATTGCGCAAGGTTGCGCAGGGATTGCTGATAATGCTGTATATATTCTTTGAACCTTCCACTCTGGGTTTTGATGTCTTCGTGAACGGGTACACTTTCAACCACTGACCAGGTAAGGCCTGCGGCTTCGATCATCTCCTTTCGCTTTTGTATCTCCTCAACTGTCCAGATCTCTCCGTTCGGAACATGGTGAAGGGCCGTTACAATACCAGTCGCTCCAGCTTGTTTGATATCAGCCAGGCTAACCGGATCATTCGGTCCGAACCAACGCCATGTCTGTTCCATTCTTAGCATACGCATATAAAGGTTTAAGCCCCAAAAATAGGACTTCCGGAAATTAATTAATGATTTAGTAATAAATGATTTCTCTCATGCTACAAGGTCAGTATAATGCTGTTGATCCTTTATCAAGCTAAAATAAGCGTGTATTCCAATGGTTTATGAGCGCGCTGTCCTTGTAGAATTTTTGCAAACCTAAGAAAATCTAATGGGATCAACCAACGCTTCAGGAAATGATTGCCAGCATGATGTCCATTACATTCGTTTGCGTGGGGCCGGTTTTGATCAATCCTCCCGCTTTTTCAAAGAAATGCCAGGCATCGTTCTGCTCCAGATAAGTGACTGGGTCCAACCCGTTTTCTACGGCCTTCAGCATCATATCTTTATCTGAAAAAGCACCTGCTGCATCTGTCGGTCCGTCGGTACCATCTGTACCGGCGCTGAGTATAAGCACACCTGGAACATCTTTTAATAAAATGCCCGCAGCCAGCGCCAGTTGCTGATTCCGGCCACCAAGACCATCACCCTTTACCGTTACCGTGCTCTCACCGCCCATGAGTATACACCCTGGTTTTTTACCTTGCCAGGCGCGTGCAGCGTTGACCAGTTTTTCTGCCAGCACAGTAGCCTGTCCGGTAGCCGTGGAACTGAGTATTTGCGTATCATATCCCAGAGATATCGCCTGTTGCTTTGCGGCCTCCAAAGCAATGTGATTGCTACCTGTTAAAAAGTTATGCACATGTGCCAGGTCCGCGTGTCCGGGTTTGGGTGTTTCGGCAATTTTTCCGGCACATCCCTGTTGCAGATATGCATGAATAGCGGACGGTAATTGCGATGTCAGCGCGTATTTATCAAGGACCGCCATGGCATCTCCAAACGTGGAAGGATCTGCTACGGTCGGACCGGAACCTATAATAGAAAGATCATCGCCCACTACATCGCTTAATATCAGACTGCACCATGCTTTGGTAGGGGCGAGTAAGGGCAGTTGTCCGCCTTTTACAGCTGACAGGTGCTTCCGCACAATATTCATTTCATAAATGTCTGCACCGCTTTTCAGTAACAATGAAAAGACCTGTTGTACCTGTGCAAGGTCTGCTCCCGCAGGATAATCTGCCAGCAGGGCAGAGGCGCCGCCGGAGAGCAGGAACAGGACGATATCACCGGGACTGGTGCCGCGTAATAAGGAGACCATTTCAGTAGTCGCTTTTACGCCGTTTTCGTCAGGTACAGGATGTGCTGCCTCTCTCAGCGTAATATGATTTAACGGTAATGCATGCGCATATTTCGTGATCACCAGCCCTTTTATCTGCACATCGCTAAGTACCTCTTCCAGTGACTTTGCCATGGAGGCTGCCGCCTTACCCGCACCGAATACCCATACCGTACTGCCGGGTGTGATCGTAAAAGACTGATCACAGACAGTTAATACACCATCATTGTATTGTACATGCTGGTGCATGAGGTGTGCCGGTTGTACAGCAGCTACAGCTGCCTGGAATATCGAAATAGCATCTTCTCTCCGCATCCTCTCCTGAGATAAAAAAATAAGGATGCCTTGTCAGCATCCTTATTCCATTCGTTTATAAAAAACCCTTCTTAGCGGGCATTACGTTTCTGTTGTTTTTTGTCCATTCTGGCTTCCATATGTTCTTTCTTCTTCATTTCCCAGTCATTCCATTTCTTGTACTGATCTGCCGTGAGCACTGATTTGAAACGCTGGTTCCTTTCTTCGTTCAACGCTTTCACCTGCGCCATCTTATCTTTTTTAGAAAGCGTCGTATTGCGTTTGAGCGCTTCCATGCGTTGCGTAATATCGGTATTGATGGTATGAATGTCTTTGTCCTGCTGTTTAGAAAGGTTCAGCCGCCGGTCAAGTTTATCACTCATTTTATCAGCACGCTGCTCCGGCGTAAATCGTACCTTCTTCACGGTGGAAGTATCCCTGTTTTGTGCCATGCTGCTGCCGCTCATTGCCAGAATGAAGCATAACAACAGCCCACTGATGCGGATCATATAACTTTTCATAAAAAACGGGTTATTCTCTTGGTTAAATATAGGTAATTAACGCAATATTACTACCAGTCATCAAAAATCTGTTGAAATATGCAGCAGCCACATTAATCATTTGTTACTTTTAGGCCGCAGCAGGTATTACCCTCCCGGTAAGACCTTTCTGATTGTCAGGATACTATGAACCCAAAATCTAAATTGACAAACACAAGCCAATGAGTAATTTTTTTTCGCCGCGTAAGCGGTTGTCCCACCTGTGTCTGTTGCTGAGCGGTCTGCTGGCCGGCTCATATGCTTCGGCGCAGGAAACTTTTCCTGTGAACGGCATCGCCGATCCCAGAGAAGGGTGTTATGCTTTTGTAAAAGCGACTATTGTAAAAAGCGCCGGTAATGTATTGAACAATGCCAGCCTCGTGATCCGTAACGGACGCATCGTCAGCGTTGGCAATGGACCTGTACCAAAAGATGCGGTAGTGATCGATTGCGAGGGTAAATATATCTATCCTTCTTTCGTAGATGCCTATAGTGATTATGGTACGCAACCTGCAAAGAAGACCAGCGGTGGGTACAGAAGTGATCCACAGTTCCTTTCTGCTACCAAAGGAGCATTTGGCTGGAACCAGTCTATTAAAAGTGAGATAAACGCTGCTTCCATATTCGAGGTGGACGGTACTGCTGCAGCGTCTTTGAGAAATGCAGGTTTTGGTACCGTATTATCTCACCAGCAGGACGGTATCGCCCGTGGTACGGGTGTACTGGTAACCCTGGCGGATGACCGTGAAAATAAGGTCCTGATCAGAGAAAAAGCCAGTGCGCAATTCTCATTCGATAAAGGCAGTTCCACACAGAACTACCCCAGCTCTTTAATGGGTAGTATCGCACTGCTGCGTCAGACATTCCTGGACGCCCAATGGTATCAGTCTCACCCCGCTAACGAAGGAACAAACCTGACCTTACAGGCCTGGAACGATAGTCGTGCTTTACCACAGGTATTCGACGCACAGGATAAATGGGACGCACTGCGTGCAGATAAGGTAGGGGACGAATTCGGAGTACAATATATCATCAAAGCCAGTGGTAACGAATACCAGCGTATACCGGAAATGGTGGCCACTAAAGCGGCTTTCATCCTGCCGCTGAACTTCCCGCAGCCGATCGATGTAGAAGACCCGAACGATGCCCGTTTCGTAGCGCTCAGCGATATGAAACATTGGGAACTGGCGCCAACGGAAGCTGCTGCTTTTGAAAAGGCCAATATCCCTTTCTGTCTCACGGCTACCGGTCTGAAAGACCTGAAACAATTCCTGGGCGCTGTCAGAAAATCGATCGAGTACGGTCTCAGTGAACAGAAAGCACTGGACGCACTGACCCTCTCTGCAGCACGCATCATAAAAGCAGATGATCTCTTAGGTTCCCTGGAGCCGGGTAAACTGGCCAACTTCCTGGTCACTTCCGGTGCGATCTTCAATGAAAATACCGTCCTGTTCCAGAACTGGGTACAGGGTAAGAAATATATCATCAAAGACGAAGGCTGGAAAGATATACGTGGTACTTATACCCTGACCCTGACGCCAGGTAATACCAAATATACCCTGCTGCTGAAAGGCACCGCTGCTACGCCGACCTTGTCGCTCCTGCAGCAGGATACCCTTGCTGGTTCTATCACCATCAATGATAAGCTGATCAAAATCGCTTTCCCGCTGAAAAAAGGTGGTGCACAACTGCGTCTCAGCGGTGTAGCTGGTACAACCGAATGGAGTGGTACCGGTCTGGATACTGCCGGCAAATGGGTAAAGTGGAATGCCGCATTCAGCGCAGCCTATACCAAACAGGATACTGCAAAACCAAAATCAGCGCCACAGCTGGGTAACATGTACTATCCTTTCAACGGATATGGCTGGGAAGCCCTGCCTAAACAACAGGATATCCTGATCAAAAATGCGACTGTATGGACCAACGAAAAAGAAGGTAAACTCGAAAATACGGACGTTCTGGTACGCAACGGTAAGATCGCACAGATCGGTAAAAACCTACCTGCCGGTAACGCACGTGTAATAGACGGTACAGGTAAACACCTGACACCGGGTATCATCGACGAACACTCTCACATCGCGATTTCCAAAGGCGTGAATGAAGGTACGCAGTCCGTTACTTCAGAAGTGCGTATCGCGGATGTGGTGAACCCTGATGATGTAAATATCTACAGACAACTGAGTGGTGGTGTGACCGCTTCACACCTGCTGCATGGTTCTGCGAATACGATCGGTGGACAAAGCCAGCTGATAAAACTGCGTTGGGGTGCTGATGCGGAAGAACTCAAATTCGCAGGGTCAGATCCATTTATCAAATTCGCATTGGGCGAAAACGTAAAACAATCCAACTGGGGCGAGCGCCAGCGCGAACGTTTCCCGCAGACGCGTATGGGGGTTGAACAGGTACTGACAGATGCATTTACACGTGCGCGTGATTATGAAAAAGAAGGCGCCGGCAAACGTCGCGACCTGGAAATGGATGCACTGGTTGAGATACTGAACAGCAAACGTTTCATTACCTGTCACTCTTATGTACAGAGCGAGATCAATATGCTCATGCATGTGGCAGATACCTTCCACTTCAAAGTGAACACCTTTACACACATCCTGGAAGGATATAAGGTAGCTGATAAAATGAAACAACACGGTGCAGGCGCAGGTACCTTCGCTGACTGGTGGGCTTACAAAATGGAAGTACAGGACGCGATCCCTTACAATGCTACCATCATGCAACGCGTAGGGGTGAATGTAGCCATCAACTCCGATGATGCGGAAATGGCACGCAGACTGAACCAGGAGGCTGCCAAGAGCATCAAATACGGCGATATGACGGAAGAGGAAGCCCTGAAACTGGTAACCATCAACCCGGCAAAACTGCTGCACGTAGCAGAGCGTACCGGTAGCATCAAAACCGGCAAGGACGCCGACCTGGTACTGTGGAACGACAATCCGCTGAGCATCTATGCAAAGGCTGAAAAGACACTGGTAGATGGTATCGTATACTTCGACCGCGAAAAAGACCTGGAACTGCGTCAGCGTATCAGCGCTGAACGTAACCGCCTGGTGCTGAAAATGCTGAGCGAGAAGAAAAAAGGTACGCCTACACAGAAAGCAGCTGCTTCCAGGGAGGAAATGTATCACTGTGAAGATCTGCAGGCTGGTCACCAGCAACGTCTGACAGATGGAAATAACGAATTGTAACCGCTGCACGCATCAATCAAACAACATGAAACGTAGTTTATTAACATATATCACCGCACTTTCCTGCTCCGCCGTAATGGCCCAGGAAACAATATACCCGGCGCCTCCGCAGGCAAAGCCGGTTTACCTGACCAATGCGACGATCCACATCGGTAACGGACAGGTGATCGAGAAAGGCTCCCTGTCTTTCGCTAACGGTAAGATCGTGGCTGTAGGCAATAATCTGCCGGCGCCATCTGCAGACGTGAAGGTAATAGACCTGCAGGGCAAACATGTCTATCCGGGCGTGATCGCGCCGTTGACCACCGTCGGTCTGACAGAAGTAGAAGCGGTACGCTCTACCAATGACTTCAGTGAAGTAGGGGAGATCAATCCTTCTGTACGTTCGCTGGTCGCTTATAACACCGATTCTAAGGTGATCAATACCCTGCGTTCCAACGGTATTCTGCTGGCACAGGTAACTCCTGAAGGTGGTATGATACCAGGTTCTTCTTCCGTTGTACAACTGGACGCATGGAACTGGGAAGATGCTGCCTATAAGGCTGACGGCGCTATCCATTTCTATATGCCAAGCCTGTTGCCACCGCCGGCTACACCCGGCCGCTTCTCTATCACCAAAGACAGGGCCGAGGAATTTGCAGAGAAAACAGAAAAGGTGCGTTCCTTCCTGAGCGAGGCAAAAGCGTATTTACAGGAAGATAAACATACCGCTGTTAACCTGAAGTTTGAGGCAGTCCGCAAACTGTTCGCCAAACAACAGAAGCTGTTCATTCACTGTAACCTGGTAAAGGAAATGCTGGTAGCGGTGGACTTTGCAAAGGAATTTGGTATTGAGGTAGTTATCGCCGGTGGTGCTGATTCCTGGATGATCGCGGATGTGCTCAAACAGCAAAACATCGCTGTGGTGCTTGCCCAGCCGCATAGTTTACCGGTAATGCAGGATGATGATGTAGACCAGCCATATAAAACAGCCGCGCAGTTACAACAGGCAGGCGTACTGTTTTGCCTCAGTAATGAAGGCTTCTGGCAGCAGCGTAACCTGCCGTTTGAAGCAGGTACCGCCAGCACCTACGGTCTTTCCAAAGAGGAAGCATTAGCAGCAGTCACGCTGAATGCAGCTAAAATACTGGGTATCGATAAGATCACAGGATCACTGGAAACCGGCAAGGACGCCAATATCACCATCAGTACAGGCGATCTGCTGGATATGCGTAGCAGTGTGGTGACGCAGGCGTTTATTCAGGGAAGAGAAGTTAGCCTTGATAATAAACACAAACAGTTATATGAGCGTTATAAATATAAGTACGGACTGAAATAGCTGAAACTTATAACAGGCAAGGGGCCCGGTGTTGTACTAACAATGCCGGGCCTTTTTCTTTTTTATATGGCATGAATTTTTATTGTTTCATACAAACACATTAATTCGATGGCAGCAATCCTCAAAAGAGAAGAGGCGATCAGAAAGGTCTCTGATCTGATTAACGATGTGCGGGTATGTATGTTTACTACCGTTGACGAGCACGGCCACGTTATTTCAAGACCCATGGCAACTGTAGACGTTGATAAGGAAGGCAATGTCTGGTTCTTTTCCAATGAATATGCCGGTCAGGTAATGCAGATATCAGAAAATAATGAACTGAATCTCATTTATTCCCACCCGGGACACAACACTTATCTGAACATCTTTGGTATCGGATCGATCGTGCTGGACCGTGAAAAAATGAAACAGTTGTGGACGCCGGCTGTTGAGGCGTGGTTCCCCGATGGGATCGACGATCCCCGGCTTTGCCTGTTAAAGGTGGATACCAAACAGGCCTGGTTCTGGGATAATTCCTCCAGTAAGATGGTGATCTTCTTCAATATGCTGACCTCGATCATACGGGGCAGACGTTTTGAGGAAGGCGAGAAGGGTGAACTGGATATCGAGTAAAACGATGATGGCAAATAAAAAAGGGCTGACGTATCTATGATACGCCAGCCCTCATGTTTATAAGGCAAACTTATTTTACGATTACGAGGTAGTAATTGTTCTTTCCTCTCTGTACAAGGATGTACTTGTCGTTCAGCAGCAGGCTTTTATCCACCATCTTATCGATAGCGCCCACTTTCACCTTGTTGATGCTGATACCGTTGTTCTGGATCATTTTACGGGCTTCCCCTTTACTCGGCAGGATGTTGGTCTCAGCCAGGAAAGTCAGGATATCTTTGCCCGCTTCCAGGTCGGCAGCGGCTACCTCTACCTGTGGTACGCCATCCATGATCTCCAGTAACTGGGTTTCTGTCAGGGATTGCAGTACTTCAGCGGTATCGTTGCGGAACAGCAGGTCGGATGCTTTCAGGGCAAATTCCAGCTCTGTCTGGCCGTGTACAAAGATGGTCAGTTCTTCTGCCAGTTTCTTCTGCAGTTGACGTTTACCCGGGTCCTGGTCGTGGGCAGCGATCAGTTCATTGATCTCTTCCTGACCCAGGAAGGTGAATATCTTAATATAGTTTTTAGCGTCTTCGTCAGCCGTTTTTACCCAGAACTGGTAGAACAGGTAAGGGGACGTTTTCTGTGGGTCCAGCCATATGTTCCCTCTTTCAGACTTACCGAATTTGCTGCCATCTGCTTTTTTCAACAGGGGACAGGTAAAGGCAAAGGCCTCACCATTGGCTTTACGGCGTATCAGTTCAGTACCGGTTACAATGTTACCCCACTGGTCAGAACCACCCATCTGCAGTTTACAGTTCTTCGCTGTATACAGATGATAGAAGTCATACCCCTGGATCAGCTGGTAGGTGAATTCTGTAAAGGACATACCGCTGTCGCCTTCCAGTCTTCTTTTCACAGAATCCTTGGACATCATATAGTTAACGGTAATGTGTTTACCGGTATCACGGATGAAGTCCAGGAAGGAAATCTCTTTGAACCAATCGAAGTTATTCACCATTTCAGCGGCGTTCGGCTTGGCAGGATCGAAGTCCAGGAACTTTTCCAGCTGCGCCTTGATACCGTTCTGGTTGAGCGCCAGGGTATCCAGGTCCAGCATTTTACGCTCTTCCGCTTTGAAGGAAGGGTCGCCCACCATACCGGTAGCGCCGCCAACCAGTGCAAAAGGCTTATGACCGGCCCGCTGTAAATGTACCAGCAGCAGGATCGGTACCAGACTGCCTATATGAAGAGAGTCTGCCGTAGGGTCAAATCCTACATAAGCAGCAGTCATTTCTTTCAATAATTGTTCCTCTGTGCCCGGCATTATATCCTGCACCATACCTCTCCAACGTAATTCCTCTATCAGGTTCATGATTAATTGGGATAATTTTTGCAAACGTAAGAAAAGAATTTTAAACGATATGGACGAAGCAGGGCATTGTGCCGGAAATTCGTACATTCAATCTTGGACAAAACCGCCATCTTTCTGTAAAGCGTACCATATGAAAAAAAGCTTGTTTTTAATTGCTGCAGCACTGCTGGCAGCGGTGAATGTATTATTCGCACAGGACTGCAAAAACTACTATTATCTCCTGAATAACGCCGAAGTAGAGATGAGCATGTTCGACGCAAAAGGAACGACCGTAGCGAAGAATGTATATAAAGTGTTGTCTGTCAATAAAGAAGGAGGCTCGACAGTATCTGACTTCACTGTGACGACAAAAGACGCCAAAGGCGCCTCCATGTCATCTGGTAAGGGAAAGTTCAAATGCACCGGTGGAGAGATCATGATCGATATGAAAATGTCCCTGCCTAATATGCCGCAGCTAAAGGACATGAAGATGGAATCTGACGGGAGCGCATTCCTGAACTATCCTGCTACTTTAAAAGAAGGACAGACCCTGCCTGACGGTTCATTCGAAATGAGCGGGAATGCTAATGGTATGGATATCAGTCTGCAATACCAGGTGACCGACCGTAAGGTAGCGGGCAAAGAGAAGATCACGACTGCCGGTGGCAGCTGGGAATGTTATAAGATCACTTATAAGATGAATCTCGGCCTGAAAATGATGGCGATGAACATGCCGATTCAAATGAATGCAACGGAGTGGTTTGCACCCGGTTTTGGGGTAGTAAAGACGGCTACGTTTAAAGATGGTAACCCGGTTGGACATATGGAGATTACCAGCTTTAAGAAGTAAGCAATTAAGAATTAAGAATTGGGTCAGAATGGCCGTTCCTTGAGATATCATTCCTATAAAAGACAAAGGCGCTTCAATACCGAAGCGCCTTTGTCTTTTATAGGAAGAAATTAATAATCAACTTTTAATTGTTAATTTTTAATTCTTAATTCCTTTTACAGCTGCTTGATACACTCTTTCAAACTCTCCTTCCAATGAGGGATCTGAATACCAAATGTTTCCTTGATCTTCTCCTTGTTCAGCACACTGTATGCAGGTCTTTTGGCAGGAGTTGGATATTTGTCTGAAGTGATCGGTGCCACTGTGCAGGATGCGTTGCTCAGTTCGCGGATAGCGACTGCAAAGTCATACCAGCTGGTAACACCTTCATTGCTATAGTGGTATACGCCACCATATTCGCCAGGCGCATCCCATACTTTGGTCAGCACGGTCAGCACTACTTTAGCCAGGTCAACGGCATAGGTAGGCGTACCTGTCTGGTCAAATACGACGTTCAGACTGTCTCTTTCCTGCATCAGCTCACGCATACGTTTTACGAAGTTGGCGCCGAACTCGGAATAGAGCCAGGAAGTACGAAGTACGATAGTAGCAGGGTTGAAGCCTATAGCAGCACCTTCACCACGCAGTTTGGAACTACCGTAGATGCTGTTCGGACTGGCGTCGTCTGTTTCTATGTACGGCACGTTCTGCTGGCCGTTGAATACGTAGTCAGTAGAGATATGTACTAACTGCGTATTGTGCTCAGCACAGATCGTAGCCAGGTTCAATACAGCTTCGAAGTTCAGCTTGAAGGCAAATTCTTCGTCACTTTCAGCTTTATCTACAGCAGTATAAGCTGCACAGTTAACACAGGCGTGTATTTCCTGCTGAGCAAAAAAATTGCGGACAGCTTCTTCGCTGGTGATATCCAGTTCGGTGAAGTCCGTATATACGAAGTTAAACCCCGGATAGTCCGCCGTTACTTTTTTAATTGCTTGTCCCAGCTGGCCATTGGCGCCGGTTATCAGAATATTTTTCATTATTTATCTGAATTGTAAATAAAGTTATGCGTGCAGTTCTCAAGCGTAGGCAGTATCACATCTTTTTCTGATACCAGCGCGTCCGCCAGACCGATACCCCAGTCGATGTTCAGTGCAGGATCATTGTAGATGATACCGCCTTCACTGGCTTTATTATAGAAGTTATCCACCTTGTACATGACCTCTGCGGTCTCGCTCAGTACAGAATAGCCATGGGCAAAGCCTTTTGGCACCAGCAGCTGCTTTTTGTTTTCCGCGCTCAGTTCGATGGTGAATACCTTACCGTAGGTAGGAGAGCCCTTGCGGATATCTACAGCTACGTCAATAATACGGCCTTCCAGTACCCTTACGAGTTTGGTCTGTGCATGTGGCTCCTGCTGGTAGTGTAAACCTCTCAGTACGCCATAGGTAGACCTTGCCTGGTTATCCTGTACGAATTTCAGGTCCAGACCATATTGTTGAAAGGCCTGTTCGCTGTAACTTTCAAAAAAATAGCCACGGTTATCGTTGAATACCCGTGGTTCATATACTAGCAGATCAGGTATCCCTGTTTCAGTAAAAGGCATATAGTTGATTATCTCTTTTGATACTGGTCACTGTAATATTCCTGGTAAGCGCCACTGGTGACATGGTCCAGCCATTCTTCATTGGTCAGGTACCAGTCAACGGTTTTCTCCAGGCCTTCCTCAAACTGAAGGGAAGGCGCCCAGCCCAGTTCTTTATTGAGTTTGGTAGCGTCAATAGCGTAACGCAGATCATGTCCTGCACGGTCTTTCACAAAAGTGATCAGTTGTGCGGAAGTACCAGGCGCACGGCCCAGTTTCTTATCCATCACAATGCACAGCAGGTTGATAAGATCGATGTTTTTCCACTCATTGAAACCGCCGATATTATAGGTTTCACCTAAACGGCCATTATGGAAAATAGTGTCAATGGCTCTTGCGTGGTCTTCCACAAACAGCCAGTCGCGCACATTCTCACCTTTACCATATACAGGTACCGGCTTGTTGTTTTTGATATTGTGTATCGCCAGCGGGATCAGCTTTTCCGGGAAATGGTGTGATCCGTAGTTGTTGGAGCAGTTGGAGATGATCGCAGGCAGGTGATACGTGTGATAGTATGCCATCACAAAGTGATCAGAGCTTGCTTTTGATGCAGAATACGGAGAGCGGGGATCGTAGGCAGTTTCCTCAGTGAAGAAACCTTCTTCTCCCAGACTACCATATACTTCATCTGTAGATACATGGTAGAACAGTTTGCCTTCGTAATTGTCTTTCCAGTATTTGCGGGCTGCATTCAGCAGCGTTGCAGTACCCATTACGTTGGTTTTGATGAACGCCAGCGGGTCCATGATAGACCTGTCCACATGGCTTTCTGCCGCCAGATGGATCACGCCGTCAAAAGAGTAGGTGGTAAACAGTTCATCAATGAATGCTTCATCCGTAATATCACCTTTTACAAAGGTGTAATTGGACTTGTCCTTAATATCTTTGAGGTTTTCAAGATTACCTGCATAGGTCAGCGCATCCAGATTAACAATCTGATAATGAGGGTATTTATTCACAAATAATCTCACGACATGGGAGCCTATAAAGCCGGCGCCACCGGTGATGAGTATGGTGTTGTGCATAATAATTATTTAATTCGGACAAGTTACGAATTGCAAATGAACCACTACTTTTCAGGGCAGTGGTTCATTTAGAAAACGAATTATTTATTAAATGCTTCTTTAAAATATTCGTAAGTGATCTTCAGGCCTTCCTTTCTATCTACTTTCGGCGCCCATCCGAGCAGTTCCTGCGCTTTGGTGATATCTGGTTTACGTTGCTTCGGATCATCTTTCGGAAGCGGATGATATACGATCTTCTGTTTGCTGTTGGTGAGCGCGAGAATTTCTTCTGCAAACTCCTTCAGTGTGATCTCTGAAGGGTTACCGATATTCACCGGCAGGTGATAATCGCTCAGCAGCAAACGGTAAATACCATCTACCAGGTCAGATACATAACAGAATGAACGCGTCTGTGAACCATCGCCAAATACGGTCAGGTCCTGACCAGTCAACGCCTGGCTCATAAATGCAGGCAGTGCACGGCCGTCATCGAGTCGCATACGCGGACCATAAGTGTTGAATATCCTGATGATCCTTGTATCTACATTATGAAAGTTATGGTATGCCATGGTGATAGACTCCATGAAACGTTTCGCTTCGTCATATACACCACGCGGACCAACCGGGTTTACGTTACCCCAGTACTCTTCCGGTTGCGGATGTACATTAGGGTCGCCATACACTTCAGAAGTGGATGCTACCAGGATACGCGCTTTCTTTTCTTTAGCAAGACCCAGCAGATTGTGGGTACCGAGTGAACCTACCTTTAATGTCTGAATAGGCATTTTCAGGTAGTCGATCGGACTTGCAGGAGAAGCAAAGTGTAAAATGTAATCCAGTTCACCTGGCACATGTACAAATTTGCTTACATCATGGTGATAGTATTCAAATTCCGGTAAAGGAAAAAGGTGTTCTATATTTTTGATATTGCCGGTCAGGAGGTTATCCATGGCCACAACACGGTATCCTTCAGCAATGAAGCGATCACACAGGTGTGAACCCAGGAAGCCGGCCGCACCGGTAATCAGGACTCTTTTCATATTAACTGGCATTGATAGGTTGAAGGTGATTAATTGTTTGTAGCCGCGCGTCCCACACTTTCGTAGTGGTAGCCTAATTCTTCCATTCTGGCTACATCAAACAGGTTTCTTCCGTCGAATATTACCTTGTTTTTCAGTGTGCTGCCGATCTTGTCGAAATCAGGCGTTCTGAATACGCTCCATTCTGTCGCAATGATCAGTGCATCTGCGTGCTCCAGACAATCGTACTGGTTAGCAGCATAAGTCACTTTATTGCCGATCAGGCGTTCTACGTTATCGCTTGCTTCAGGGTCAAATACAGCAACGGTCGCTCCGGCTGCTACCAGTGCATCGATCATATACAAAGCTGGTGCTTCACGGATATCGTCTGTATTTGGTTTGAATGCCAGTCCCCACAGGGCGAAGTGTTTACCCTTCAGGTCATTATTGAACCATGCGTCGATCTTCGGCATGAGGAACAGTTTCTGTCGCTCATTCACGTCCATCACCGCATTCAGTATTTTAAACTCGTAGTCTGCATCTTCAGATGACTTCACCAGCGCCTGTACATCTTTAGGGAAGCAGCTGCCGCCATAACCGATACCAGGGAACAGGAAGCGTTTACCGATCCTGTCATCGCTACCTACGCCTCTGCGCACCATATCAACGTCAGCGCCCAGTTTCTCGCACAGGATCGCTATTTCATTCATGAAAGAGATCTTGGTAGCAAGGAATGAGTTAGCTGCGTATTTGGTCAGTTCCGCAGATTTTTCATCCATGAAGAGGATAGGGTTACCCTGGCGTACAAATGGTGAGAACAGGTCTCCCATTACTTTACGTGCTCTTTCTGAGCGGGTCCCGATCACAACACGGTCAGGTTTCATGAAGTCGTCCACAGCCACACCTTCACGCAGGAATTCCGGATTGGAAACAACGTCAAAAGGATGTGAACAGTTTTTTGCGATCGCTGTCTGTACCAGTTCCGCGGTGCCTACCGGTACGGTACTTTTGTCAACGATCACTTTATAGTCAGTGATGATTTTACCCATATCATCCGCTACACGCAGTATGTAGGACAGATCAGCTGATCCGTCTTCTCCTGGAGGAGTAGGTAAGGCCAGGAAAATAACCTCTCCATGGTTAACACCTTCCTGGAGATTGGTGGTAAAGTGCAGACGTCCTTCTTTCAGGTTACGCTCGAATAATTTTTCGAGCCCTGGTTCGTAAATGGTGATCTGTCCGTTAGACAGTTTATTTACCTTGTTAACGTCAATGTCAACGCAGATAACGTCGTTGCCTGTTTCTGCAAAGCAAGTGCCGGTCACTAGTCCCACGTAACCTGTGCCTACTACTGTAATTTTCATTTGGAGTTTTGATTTAAGAATGATTTGACTGAATCGATGATGTGCTGGAGCTGATCTGCATCCATTTCAGTATGTATTGGTAAGGAAATGACCTTAGAGGTAAGGTCATCGGTAACCGGGAGATTGAATGCAGCACCACCGAAGTCCTCGAACATTTTCTGGCGGTGTGCAGGTACAGGGTAGTAAATCATCGCAGGGACCCCTTTTTCCTGGAGATATTGTTGTAACGCGTAACGGTCTGCACCATTCAGTTGCAGGGTATATTGATGATACACATGATAACTGTTGCTCGCTCTGAAAGGCGTGGTGATCTCAGGGATACCGGCAAATCCGGCATCATATGCATCTGCCACCGCACGGCGGGCTTTGATATATTCATCCAGCAGTGGTAATTTGATATTGAGGACCACTGCCTGTAAAGTATCGAGACGAGAGTTCACACCTACTACATCATGATAGTAACGTGCGGATTGTCCGTGGTTAGCCACCATTCTGATCTTGGCAGCCAGCGCATCGTCATTGGTGAACAGCGCGCCGCCATCTCCGTAACATCCCAGGTTCTTGGAAGGGAAGAAGGAAGTACAGCCTATCTGGCCGATCGCTCCCAGCATCTTTTTACTGCCGTCAGCAAAGGTGTAGTTACCACCGATCGCCTGCGCATTGTCTTCAATAACAGGAATATTATATTTTCTGGAGATCTCCATGATCGGTTCCATATCGGTCGCATGGCCGTACAGGTGTACCGGAACGATCGCTTTTGTTTTAGGCGTGATCGCTTTCTCTACCTGCTCAGGATCAAGACAGAACGTCTTTGGATCTACATCTACAAACACAGGTTTCAGACGTAACAATGCAATCACCTCTGCTGTCGCAATAAATGTAAAGGACGGAGTGATCACTTCATCACCGGGAGCCAGATCTAATGCCATCATCGCAATTTGCAGTGCGTCGGTACCATTGGCACAAGGAATCACATGTTTAACACCGAGATAACTCTGCAGTGCATTGGTGAATTGTTGTACAGGTGCGCCATTGATAAAAGCAGCATTTTCCAGCACTTCGGTCATCGCAGCATCAACCTGCGGCTTTATTTTCAAGTATTGGCGTTTTAAATCCACCATTTGAATAGGAACCATGAGTGGGATAGATATTTTGTTTAAAGTGAGCAAATTTACAAATTTTGACATAGGAAGGGCAGTATCTTTGCGCCTGATCCAAAAAACAGTAAAAGTACGTTCAGGCATGCCGGCAAGCACTTATATATATGATCTGGGAATAAGAGGTTACAGGGCAGCTGTTGGGCTGGCCGCCAGTACAGGCAATGCCAAGGCGCGCCGCTGGGTGGAAGGCCGCCGTGACTGGCGGAAATCCCTGGAGCAGCACCTGCCCGCAGGCGACCCCATCGTTTGGGTACATGCCGCCTCACTGGGAGAATTTGAACAGGGGCGCCCCGTGCTGGAAGCCATCCGCCAGGAATATCCCGGCTGTAAAATACTGCTGACCTTCTTTTCCCCCTCCGGGTATGAGGTCCGCAAAGACTACTCAGGCGCTGATCACGTATGCTATTTACCGTTGGATACCCGGCAGAATGCCCGGGATTTCATCAGACTGGTCAGACCAACACTCGCTATTTTTATTAAATATGAGTTCTGGTACCACATGCTGACCGCCCTGCACCGGGAGAAAGTGCCGGTACTGCTGGTATCTGGTATATTCAGACCAGGACAGCTGTTCTTTAAACCCTACGGAGGAATGTTCCGCCGTTTGCTGCAACAGCTGACCTATATTTTTGTACAGACTAAGGAATCGGTGGAATTACTGCAACAGGCAGGCATTTCCAATGTCGCCCTCGCCGGTGATACCCGCTTTGACAGGGTCTGGGCCTTACAGGAAGAGAACAGGGAGGTGCCAGGCATTACTGCGTTTATAGGTGGCCAGCAGGCCGTTATTGCCGGTAGCACCTGGGAAGAAGATGAGACACTACTGGCTGACTGGTGGAAAAAACGGTCGCAGGAAGGACGTTGCCTGATCATCGCGCCACACGAGATAGAGTCCGCCCATATTAATAAACTACTGGCGCTGTTTCCAACAACCATACGCTATACGGATTGGGTGAAACAACCCGGAAAAGAAGGAAAAGTATTGTTGATAGATAATGTCGGGATGCTGTCCGCGCTATATCGCTATGCAGCTGTCACCTATGTGGGAGGCGGCTTTGGAAAAGACGGTATCCATAATGTCCTGGAACCCGCTACTTATGGCAAACCAGTGGTATTCGGCCCTATATTCCATAAATTTCCTGAAGCGGCAGCATTGATCGCGGCCGGCGGTGGCATTAGTGTTCATGATCTGGAAACCCTTGAAGTACAGCTGGAGCAACTTCTGCAGGATAAAGAGGCCTGCCTGCATACAGGGGCACAGGCAAAAAAATATGTTGCTGATAATAAAGGCGCTACCGGTAAGGTACTACGCTATATTCAGGAAAAACGCTTCTTGACAAGGTTGTAGAACTGTCTCACCGTGCGGTTTTCGTCATCCCATCCCTGGCGGATTTTCAGTTCTCTTTCGATCCAGTATTCAGCCTCCTGTAAAGAATGTAATTCGTTGATCGTTCTCACAGAACGTTCATAGGTATCCACATCCCCACGGAATAACTCCTGGATAAACTGAAACTTGTCATTGATGCCGATGGCCTGACGCAGGTCTTTTACGGGCATATCTCCCAGTCTGTCAGCCACCTCGGCATGACTCTGGCGCCAGCGGTCGTTCAATGAAGTAGAACTCTGGGCTACCAGCTGATTCAGTTCTTTCAGCTCTTTACGTACGCCATTGGTTTCAGGCTTTTTCTCAGTAGCGTATGCCTTTTCACCGTTCCCATTGAAAACGGGAGCAGGGGCAGGAGGTACCGGAGGATTTACCTGTTGCTGAGCCTGGGCGTTGCCGTATATCGTGATGAAAGCTGGTTTCTTTTCTTCCTGTATTGGTTCAGGTGTAGGAGAAGGCGTTGGCTCAACCGGTTTGGGCATAGACGTATGATGACGCGGTAAGGTCAACGTAGATGCGGCAGCAGGTGCAGCTGCGGGTACTGGTACGGGCTGTTGACGTTCTTCCTGTACAATTGGTTCGGATGATGTCGCTACAGGTGTTTCGACTGTAATAGTGGCCGGACCTGTTCCTGTGGTTAGCGGAGCTGTCGGAAGGATCACGGCTATATGGCTATCCTGTTTTTTCTGTTGTGCGCGTTCCTGCTCTCTTTCCAGGGTCCTTGCATGCAGGATTTCGGCCTGTAGCAGTTGCACATAGTAAGAAATGGACTGTAAGCCAGCATTTGAATTCTTTAGTTCCTGTAACTTATCAATTAATGCACTTATTTTTTCCATAGCAGTAAAAAAATAAATTGAAAGCAAAATGCGTTCCATGCCTTAATTGTTAACGCGATATGGGGGAATTTATTTTATTTGCATAAAGTTAGAGCTTTTTAATTACTTGTAAATCAAAATACTAAGATATGTTTATTGAACCTTCTCTTGCGGGAGGGCGAAGGGGTTGGATAGAAGTGATCTGCGGCTCAATGTTTTCCGGAAAAACGGAGGAGTTGATCAGAAGATTGAAACGGGCCCGGATAGCCAATTTGAAAGTGGAAATCTTTAAACCGATGATAGATACACGATATGATGTACAACACATTGTGTCTCACGACGAAAGTCGTATCATCAGTACTCCGCTGGAAAATTCACAGCAAATCCTGCTGCTCGCACAGGAAGTGGACGTTGTGGGAATTGATGAAGCGCAGTTTTTTGATGGAGAATTGCCTGAAGTATGTGATCAGCTGGCACTGAGAGGTATCAGGGTGATCGTTGCCGGCCTGGATATGGATTACCTTGGTAAACCATTCGGCCAGATGCCTTTCCTCCTGGCCAAAGCCGACTATATTACCAAACTGCACGCAATATGTGTGAAATGCGGCAATATCGCCAATTACTCATACCGCAAAAGTAAAGACAGTCATACCGTATTACTGGGAGAAACAGACCTCTACGAACCCAGATGCCGGCACTGTTATTATGAAGGTGTCGAATAATACTGAAAAGCGTTCCACTCAAAGGGACGCTTTTTTATTGCCCCCTTTTCGCCATCCGCTGTCTGCTGCTCTTCCTCTTTCCATTCCATTTCGTTCTCTACATCCTCCCCCTAACATCCTCCATCCAACGTCCTCCATCTTCCATTTTCCTTGTCCCTCTTCCACTTTCCGTCCTCCGCCCATCTCCGCTGCATTCCAATTCTTAATTCTTAATTCCTAATTCTTCATTTCCAACTCTTTCCTATACTTCGCCGGACTCACCCCATTATACTTTCTGAACTGTCTGCTCAGGTGACTCTCATCCGTAAATCCCAATTCTCCCGCGATCTGGCTCACCGTGAGCGCACTATAAGCCAGCCGTTGCTGTACCAGTTTCATCCTGTAATGTGTAATATAATGTTGCAGGCTCTCTCCTGTGAACTTCCTGAAGTATTCACCCACATAGTTTTCTGAAAGATTGAATAAAACTGCCAGTTGCTCGACCCGTAGTTGTTCAGGATTGGCGATATGTTGCCGGATATGTAATAAAATCCTGTCTATCAGTGGTTCAGAGAGCTGTTCGCCGTTGCCGCCGGTGGCACTGTCAGCAACATTACGGGCAAGTATATTCAGTAATAGTGTGACGAAATGCTGCAGATTCTCTTCCCGGTAAGGCTGACGTTGTTCATACTCACTGACCATATTCTCCATCAGCATTTTGATCATCTGACAATCTCCCGGCTGCTTTACCAGCAATTCCTGGAAACGGTTATGGTGAAAGAAGATATGTTCCAGTTGCTTCAGCCACTGTGCGATCCGCTCTTTGTCCTGTGGCGTTTTGCATTTACCCAGAAAAGCCTCTGAAAACCGGATCGAACAGAAACGTGTAGGTGTCCTGATATCAAAACCCCGGCAGTCCCGCGGTGTGAACAAAAAGATGCTTCCCTTGTGATAAGGAAAAGTATTCATATTGGTGATGCGATCGCCTTCTCCCTCCAGTATCTGTACGATCTCAAAGAAATGATAGACCAGCGGACGCTGTTCCCAGCACTCCATATCTGATACATACAATTCAAAAGGTTCGTACAGTACTTTCTGTTCCATACCTGCCAAATTACAGGAAAAACCCCGCTTTGTCACTGTTCCTCTGTACCGGGCGCAGGTAATTTTGAGGTACAAAAGAATAGCATATGAATTCAGAAAAGAAACTGCTGACGCCATTGATACTCCCATCCCTAACGCTCGCAAACAGAGTGGTAATGGCGCCGATGAGCAGGAGACGTTCTTCCGGTGGCGTGCCTGGTGCAACCGCACATATCTACTACGGACAAAGAGCGGGTGCTGGTTTGATCATTGCGGAAAATAGTGCCGTAGCGGCCAATGGTATCGGGTACCTGGATGCGCCGGGTATTTATAATGAAGAACAGAAAGCGGCATGGAAAAAGGTGGTAGATGAGGTGCATGCTGCAAATGGTAAGATTTTTATTCAGCTGGTACATACAGGTCGTATCGGTCATCCGCTCAATCATGACAACAGCGCGTCACTGGTAGCGCCTTCTGTTGTGCAGGCAGCAGGAGAAATGCGCGTACCGGGAGATTTACATCTGTCTATTCCGGCTCCGCTGGAACTGAGTACTGCTGAGACACAGGAAATGGTGCAGGCTTTTGTAAGGGCTGCTTTAAACGCGATAGAAGTGGGGTTTGATGGAGTGGAAGTACACGGCGCACATGGGTTTCTGATAGAACAGTTCCTGCATCCGCATACTAATCACAGAACAGACCAATACGGTGGCTCCATCGCTAACCGCGCGCGTTTCCTGCTGGAAGTGACGCAGGGTATTGCAGCTGCAATAGGGAAGGAGCGTACGGGTATCCGCTTGTCGCCTTTTGCTGTACTCAATGATCTGCCTGCCTACACGGAGGAACTGGCTACGCATCAATACCTGACAGCAGCATTGGAAGAAATGGGTATTCTTTATATACACTTGTCCAGTCAGCCGCTGGACGGACAGCCCTCCATTACAAAAGACTATATCCGGGACATAAGAAGCCGTTTCAGTAGACTGCTGATCGTAGCAGGTACGCAAACGGAGGCTTCAGCAGAAGCATTATTACAGGAGGGACTGGTCGATCTGGTAGCATTTGGCCGTCCGTTTATTGCCAATCCTGATCTGGTGGAGCGCTTCCGGCAAAATCAACCTTTGAGCCCGGGAGATGCGGAGACCTTTTATCAGGGAGGGGATAAGGGCTATGTGGATTATCCTGTATGGGAGAAAACAAACCGCTGTATGGTATAAAAGAAAAAGACCGCCGGGTAGCGGCGGTCTTTTCAAATATATTAAACAGATCAGGCGCTTGCCTTGACCTTGAAGGTGAATTTCTTTTGCGTCAGGTAGCTGAATCCCACTACGAATATGGTAGTCAGTACTTTAGAGATGGTCGGGTAGATATGGAAATACTCTACGAACAACTTCATGAAACCGTAGTTCAGACAGATGCAGATGCCTACCAGCATGAAATATCTTACCAGTTGCACACGTCCTCTCAGATTGGATTCTGAGAATACAATAAACTTGCTCAGCAGGAACCCTGTCGGGAACGTCACGATCATCGCCATAAACAAGGCGGCAATGTGTGCACTGATGGTCAGGATGCCAAAATGTACCGGGTTTTCGTGCAGTATGAAATGAAAACTGACGTAATACAATAGGATATCCATAGCCGTATTACCACTGCCGCAGGCGAGGTAACGAAAGGTTTGCAGCGGCATGAGCTTCGCAAACGGCTGGTAAAAAAAATCCAGCACTAATAAAATGAACCTTTTCATAAAATAGTTGTACAGGGCAAAACTAGTCAGTTTTACCGTTACTGTATTGCGCTTTTGGATTATCTTAACAATTTCCTGTTTTTCCAAAGTTTTGGCTGCCCGTTCAAAGGTTGTTGCCTGATCCGGCGTTGCTGTTCCTGCCAAACCTGCACAGCCAGGATAGCTGCTGCTTTTGCAGCTTCGGGATCTCTCTGGTCCAGTGATTGTGGTGTAAAGTACTTTCCGATAAAGTTCGTGTCAAAAGCGCCTTCGATAAATGCAGGCTGTTGTAGTGCCCAGCGGCCGAATGGCAATGTGGTGCGGATGCCTTTTACCTGGTATTCGGCGATAGCGCGTAACAGCCGTTCGCGGGCTTCTTCCCGGTTGGCGCCCCATGCTATCAGCTTGGCGATCATAGGATCGTAGTAGATCGGAATGTCCATCCCCTGTTCATAACCATCATCTACGCGTACACCGTATCCCTGCGGACGAACATACGTCGTCAGCGTACCGGTATCCGGGAGGAAGTTATTGGCCGGGTCTTCTGCACAAACGCGCAGTTCGATGGCATGTCCGTTTATTTTAAGGTCCTGCTGACTAAAAGATAATTTTTCGCCCCTGGCCACTTTGATCTGTTCTTTGACCAGGTCCAGTCCGGTGATCATTTCTGTCACGGGATGTTCTACCTGCAGACGGGTATTCATCTCCAGGAAATAGAAGGCCAGGTTTTCATCTACGAGGAACTCGACCGTCCCGGCGCCATAATACTGGCAGGCGCGGGCCACGTCCAGGGCGCAATTGCCCATGGCTTCGCGGATGTCGGGCGTCAGACAGGAAGAAGGTGCTTCTTCGATGAGTTTCTGGTGTCTGCGCTGTATAGAACATTCACGTTCAAACAGATAGACGTAGTTCCCGTGCTGGTCGCCCAGTACCTGGATCTCTATATGACGTGGGGAACCCACATATTTTTCTATGAATACGGCATCGTCCCCAAAGGCGTTCATGGCTTCACTTTTGGCCATTCTGATCTGTTCCTCCAGTTCTTCAGGGGCGTTTACCACGCGCATACCTTTACCGCCACCGCCGGCAGAAGCCTTGATAAGGATGGGGAACCCGGTTTTCTGCACGACTTCCCTGGCTTCTTCCAGGCTGCGTAAGGGTGTTTCGGTGCCAGGCACCATTGGTACCCCGAAGCGTTGCGCTGCCTGTTTAGCCGCCAGTTTGCTACCCATCATTTCGATGGCAGCTGCGCTGGGGCCGATGAAAATGAGTCCGGCGTCCTTAACGGCCTGTGCAAAACGGGCATTTTCGCTAAGGAAACCATAACCAGGGTGGATGGCGTCCGCGCCGGTCTGCCGGGCTGCCCCAATGATCTTATCGATCAGCAGGTAGGACTGGCTGGAGGGTGCCGGACCTATACATACCGCCTCGTCCGCATACTGCACGAAAGGCATTGAACGGTCGGCTTCGGAATATACAGCTACTGTCGCGATCCCCATTTCCCGGGCAGATCGCATGATCCGTAGTGCAATTTCACCACGGTTGGCTACCAGTATTTTTTTCATGGAAGCGAATATAAGTGATTCTACTATCTTTGCCACCTCATGAAATCCAGTGCATTCAGACAAACACTTACCTTAGTAAAAAAGGACATTTTGCTCGAGTTACGGCAGAAATATGCCTTCTATGGTATCCTTTTATACATTATATCCACTGTGTTTGTAATAAATCTGATGATTGACAAACCGGAAGAAAAGATATGGAACGCCCTTTTTTGGGTAGTGCAGCTGTTTGTAGCGGTGAATGCCATTGCCAAAAGTTTCGTGCAGGAAAACAGGGGCCGCCTGTTATATTTTTATTCCCTGGTGCATCCACGTAGTTTTATTGCGGCCAAACTGATCTACAATGTCATACTCATGTCAGTGATGACATTGATTACCATGGGATGTTGTATGATGTTCCTGGGTAATCCGGTGACCAGTTTCTGGTATTTTCTGGGGGTGATCCTCCTGGGGGGCATCAGTCTTTCGCTGCTTTTTACCATGCTGGCGGCTATCGCTGCCCAGGCCAATCAGAATGCGGCGTTGATGGCGATTATGGGGTTCCCGATCATGCTTCCCCTGTTAATGTTGCTCTCTAATATTGCAAAGTCCTCTTTTATAACGGTTTATCAGCCGGGTTTACCTAAGATGTTCCTGATGATGGGCAGCATGGATATGCTGATCATCGCCCTGTCCTTAGTGTTATTTCCTTTTTTGTGGAAAGACTAGCAACAGTTGTATGGATGACGGGAAACAGGTTACTGAATTTTGTGATTAGTGATAAAACCTGTAGGTTTGCCCCCAATATAGTTGGTTTAAAATGGCAAAGCATTGGTGGAAAGCTCTAGCAGTAATTATCCTCGGATACGTTATCATCGCAGGATTTACTATTGAGATACCGATTATCGGCACAAACGGGCAATCTTCCCGCGGCCTTTTCTTTCACGTTCCCATGTGGATATGCATGTATACCATGTTCACTATCTCCGTGATCAATTCCGTTCTCTATCTTTCTAAATACGATCTTCGTAGAGATGCATACGCAAGTTCTGCTGCGAGCGTAGGGGTGTTTTATGGCATCCTGGGCTTCGCCACGGGTACATTGTGGGCGACCTATACATGGGGCGGTTCCTTTACCCGCGATCCGAAACAGATGCTGACGGCTGTTTCTCTCATGATCTATATGGCTTACCTCGTATTACGTTTGTCCATTCCGGACATTGATAAACGTGCGAGGATATCTGCCGTGTTTAACATTTTCGCATTTGCTTTGTTGATTCCCTTAACGTATATCATTCCGCGCATGGTCGATTCCCTGCATCCCGGAAGCGCCACCACGCCTGGATTTGCATCCAGTGACACCGATAACCACATGAAATGGGTACTCTACCCTGCGTTCATTGGTTGGACCCTGCTGAGTGTATGGATTTACACACTGCTTGTTCGGTACAAAAAATTAGAGCTAAAAAATATTTTTAAATGATCAACAAAGCATTTTCTTTCTGCTGTACCTGCCTGCTGTTACTCATTTCACTGTTTGCTAACGCACAGGAAAATCAAAATCAGAATACAGAGACAGGACCTGTCAACGAATTTTTTCGCAGCAATGGCAAGATCTATGTGATAGTAGGTGTGCTGCTGATCATCTTTATCGGGATTGTTATATTTTTAATAGCACTGGACAGAAAGATCAGCAAGCTGGAACAAAGAGAGAACAGTTTGCAGGGCAAATAAGTCCAACTACATATATATATTACCAAAACAATTGTCTATGGCGCAAGAGCAACATTATGACTTCTTTCAGAGCGTTGAAAGAAGTTTTGACAAAGCCGCAAAATTCACGAAATGGGAAAAGGGCATTCTGGAACAGATCAAAGCCTGTAATGCCGTGTACCGTATGAAATTCCCGGTACGCGTAGGTGACACGATCGAAGTAATAGAAGCCTACCGCGTTCAGCACTCTCACCACAAACTGCCTTGTAAAGGTGGTATCCGTTTCAGCGATGCTGTAAACCAGGACGAAGTAATGGCCCTGGCAGCATTGATGACCTACAAATGCGCTATCGTAAACGTTCCTTTCGGCGGCGCCAAAGGAGGTATTAAGATCAATCCACGTAACTATTCCCCGTTCCAGTTAGAAAACATCACCCGCCGTTATACTGCGGAACTTGTTAAGAAAAACTTCATCGGCCCGGGCGTAGACGTTCCTGCTCCGGACTATGGTACCGGCGAAAGGGAAATGAGCTGGATTCTCGATACTTACATGAGCCTCCGTCCCGGAGAGATCGATGGTTACGGTTGCGTAACCGGTAAACCGGTTTCTCAGGGTGGTGTACGTGGTCGTAAAGAGGCTACTGGTCTCGGTGTATTCTATGGTCTCCAGGAGCTGTGTAATATCAGGGAAGATATGCAGCGCCTCGGTCTCGAACCAGGTATCATCGGTAAAAAAGTAATTGTACAGGGTATGGGTAACGTAGGTTACCATGCCGCTAAATATTTCCACGAAGCAGGCGCGGTTATCGTTGGTCTGATCGAGTGGGATGGTGCATTGTACAGCGATAAAGGTATGGACCCTGATGCAGTACTGAAGCACAGAAATGAAACAGGTTCTATCGTGAATTTCCCGGGTGCTACTACATTGAAAAACAATGCAGAAGGTCTGGAAATGGATTGCGATATCCTGATCCCTGCTGCGCTGGAAAATGTGATCCATAAAGAAAATGCGCCTCGTATCAAGGCAAAGATCATCGGTGAAGCAGCGAACGGTCCTATTACGCCGGAAGCTGACGAGATCCTGAACCAGAAAGGTGTGATCGTTGTGCCGGATATGTTCCTGAACGCAGGTGGTGTAACCGTTTCTTATTTCGAATGGTTGAAAAACCTTAGCCACGTACGTTATGGCCGTCTGGGCAAACGCTTTGACGAAAATATGAACATTCATATCCTGAGCGTGATCGAAGACCTCACCGGTAAATCAGTATCCGACAGAGAAAGAAAGTTCATTGCACACGGTGCGGACGAAGTGGACCTGGTGTATTCCGGTCTGGAAGAAACCATGCACGCTGCATTGCATGAAGTACGTACTATCATGATAAACCATAAGGACATCCATGATATGCGTACCGCTGCTTATGTATGTGCTATTGATAAAGTAGGTGCTGCTTACGATCAGTTGGGTATCTTCCCTTGATATCTGCTTCACATAATTGTTTTAGAAAGGGGATACCAGCTGGTATCCCCTTTTGTATTGTACTATATTCTCCATGTTATCTTCCGATCATGTCCGCCTCATGTCCACCTTATCTCCAGGTGTAGGGTATGCGTACATCCTATACCATAGAGGGATCAGGCGGATTTATCCGCTGAAAAAGGGTTGTTTTTCCTGAAATGTGAAAATAGTATTATAAATGAGCAGGTAACGCCGAAATGAACTGCCATTCCTGTTCGGCCACCATATGCTGGCAACAGAAGGTATTTACCCCATTAGTGATCACCAGGTAGGCTGCCGGTAACACCATATGATAACGGACGATCTGCTCCAGTACCGACTGCGTCAACTGCACCTCCATCTCCTTACATTCTATGATCATCCAGGGTTGCATGGCCCTGTTATACACGACAATATCACATCGTTTTTTCAGCTCTCCCAGGTAAATTTCCTTTTCAACGCCTATCAGGGAAGCCTGGTATCCCAGTGTTTTTACCAGGTAATTGAGAAAGTTCTGCCGCACCCATTCTTCAGGGGTTAATATGACATATCGCTTCCGGAAACGGTCGAAAATGAGTGTTTTATCATTCTCCTTTACAATTTTGAAATCAGGGGTGGGAAATTCGATCGCGATCATGCCGCAAAGATATCTATAGTCAGCTATTTGACAGGGGGTATTATAGTAGTTATACTATAGTCATCCTTCATTGATGTTACGTTCAAAAGCCAGCACTGACGGAAGATAAGTATAGGGTGAGCGGCATAACAAATATTTAACGTCGAAATGCTCCTGATACAAAGGTATTACAGAGCGGATGACATGGCACTTCAGAGTTTTTTCCGTATATTCGTTTGTCAAAAGGCTATGAAGACAAAAGAAGAAATTGTAGCTAACTGGCTCCCCCGCTACACCGGAGAAAAACTGGAGAATTTCGGTTCTCACATCCTGCTCACCAACTTCAGTAACTACCTTAATTATTTCGCAGAATGGCATAATACCACTATCGTGGGCGAAGGTCGTCCTATGCAATGCGCTACCGCTGATGATATTACGATCATCAATTTTGGTATGGGAAGTCCCGGCGCTGCTACCGTAATGGACTTACTCAGCGCGATCCATCCCAAAGCTGTGCTTTTTCTGGGAAAATGCGGTGGTCTGAAAAAGAAAAACAATATCGGCGACCTGATACTACCTATCGCTGCGATCCGTGGTGAGGGTACCTCCAATGACTATTTCCCTGCAGAAGTACCTGCCCTGCCATCATTTGCTTTGCAGAAAGTAATATCCACGACCATTCGTGAATATGCTTGCGATTACTGGACTGGTACCTGTTACAGCACGAACCGTCGTGTATGGGAACATGATGTGGAATTCAAACGCTACCTGGAACGTATCCGTGCCATGGCGATCGATATGGAAACAGCCACCATTTTCTCTGTTGGCTTCTTTAACAAAATACCTACCGGCGCATTATTGCTCGTATCTGACCAGCCAATGATCCCGGAAGGTGTGAAAACAGAAGACAGCGATCGCCGTGTAACGACGGAATATGTGGAAAGGCATATCCGCATCGGTATCGATTCGCTGAAAAATCTTATCAATAGTCACCAGACAGTGAAACACCTGCTGTTTTAAAGCCGTCTGTTCCTCAATATGCAGCAGCCACTTTTATCCATCCGCGACCTGATGGTTTCCTTCGGCAGCATGCATGCTGTCAATGGTATCTCGCTGGACATTATGCCCGGTGAGATCATCGGTATTGTCGGAGAGTCCGGTTCCGGCAAATCAGTAACAGCCCTCTCCCTGATGCGGTTGTTGCAGCATCCCGGGCGGATCACAGGAGGAAGTCTGCAATACCATCTGTCAGGCAGTAAAATGCCGGTGACAGATATCGCCCGTTTATCTGAAGATGAAATGCGCTCCTGGCGTGGTAACGAGATTGCCATGATCTTCCAGGAACCGATGACATCCCTGAATCCCCTGCATACCTGCGGCCACCAGGTGATGGAAGCGCTATTACTCCATAAAAGAGGGATGAACAGGGAAGCAGCAAGACTGCAAACCCTGGCCCTGTTTAAACAGGTGCGTCTGTCCGATCCGGAGTTGATCATGGACAGGTATCCGCATCAGCTTTCCGGCGGACAAAAACAAAGGGTCATGATCGCCATGGCGATCAGCTGTCAGCCCCGTCTGCTCATCGCTGACGAACCCACCACTGCATTAGATGTTACTGTACAGAAAACGGTCCTTGAACTGCTGAAAGACCTGCAAAAGCAGACGGGCATGAGTGTGGTATTCATTACCCATGACCTGGGCGTTATTGCAGAAATAGCAGACCGGGTAGCCGTAATGTATAAAGGCCGGATCGTAGAAGAAGCAAGCGTAGCGCAGCTGTTCACGCATCCGCAGCATCCTTATACGAAGGGATTGCTGGCTTGTCGTCCGCCATTGGATAAACGCCTGTTCCGGTTGCCTGTCACCCGTGACTTTATGGAAACAGATCTGCACGGAGAGATCGTGGAGAAGGCGCAGGAGGTAAAGGCATTTGTGCATAGTCTGGAGATGCCACAGGACTTCATAGCCGGCAGGGAAGCAATGCTGGCGCAACGGCCGCTCCTGCTGGAGGTAAAAGACCTGCATACCTGGTTTCCCGCAAGGAAGAACCTCTTCGGGAAAGTCATCTCCTGGACCAAAGCCGTTAACGGCGTTAGTTTCGATATCAGGGAAGGGGAAACTATGGGACTGGTAGGGGAATCCGGATGTGGAAAAACTACACTCGGAAGGACTTTGTTAAGACTGGCGGAACCTACTTCCGGCAGTATCTGGTACAAGGGGAAAGACATTACTACATTACCCGCAGGAGCGTTGAGAGACCTGCGGAAGGATATTCAGATCATTTTTCAGGACCCCTATTCTTCATTGAATCCACGCATGACCATTGGCCGTGCAATTGAAGAGCCGATGAAAGTACATGGACTATATGGTACGGAGCAGGTGAGAAGAGAGCGGGTCAGGGAGCTGCTGACAAAGGTAAATCTGTTGCCGGAGCATTATGATCGTTATCCACATGAGTTTTCCGGCGGACAAAGGCAGCGTATTGTCATTGCACGCGCGCTGGCGCTGGAACCGTCCTTTATTATCTGTGATGAATCCGTAGCCGCGCTGGACGTGAGTATTCAGGCACAGGTTTTGAATCTGTTGCTGCAGCTGAGGGATGAGTTCGGATTTACCAGTATATTTATCTCCCATGATCTGTCGGTGGTACGTTTTATCAGTGACAGGATGATGGTGATGAACCGGGGGCAGATTGAAGAAGCGGGACCGGCCGCTGACGTGTATGAGCAGCCTAAAAGTGAATATACCAGACAGCTAATTAATTCTATACCGAAAAATATTTATGTGTAACTTCATGTTCGATAATGCATAAATAATCATTTTTGATAGAGTCCATAATAATCAATACTTTTGCAGCCTTAAAATTCATTCATACCGTAATATGAAACTATCACAGTTTAGATTCGATCTTCCTTTAAATCTGATTGCGCAGCACCCTTCCAAGACTAGAGATGAAGCACGTTTGATGGTGGTAAACCGTGCCACCGGTAAAATTGAGCACAAGGTGTTCCGTGATATCATCAACTACTTCAATGATAAGGATGTAATGGTGGTGAACAACACCAAGGTATTCCCTGCTCGTCTGTATGGCCGTAAGGAGAAGACCGGTGCAAAGATTGAAGTATTCCTGCTCCGTGAGCTGAACAAGCAGAACCGCTTGTGGGATGTAATCGTAGATCCTGCCCGTAAGATCAGGGTGGGTAACAAATTATACTTTGGCGATGATGAATCGCTGGTAGCAGAAGTGATTGATAACACCACTTCCCGTGGCCGTACGATCCGCTTCCTGTTCGAAGGAGATGACAATGAATTTAAGCAGGTACTGGACACCCTGGGTGAAACACCGCTGCCTAAATACATCAAGCGTAAGCCTGAAGAAGAGGATAAGGAGCGTTATCAGACAGTTTACGCAAAACATGAGGGCGCCGTTGCAGCTCCGACTGCAGGTCTGCACTTCAGCCGTGAGCTGATCAAACGCCTGGAGATCAAGGGTGTTAAATTCGCAGAAGTTACCCTGCACACCGGTTTAGGCACATTCCGTCCTATCGAGGTAGAAGACCTGAGCAAACACAAGATGGATGCTGAGTACTTCAACATTGACGAGTATGCCGTGAAAGTGGTGAACAAGGCAAAAGAAGAGAACCGTAAGGTTTGTGCGATCGGTACTACCACCGTGAGAGCGGTAGAGTCTTCCGTGACTGCACAGAACCTGCTGAAAGCAGCAGAAGGATGGACAAATACCTTTATCCACCCTCCTTATGATTTCGCTATTCCGAATGCACTGGTTACTAACTTCCACCTGCCTAAAACAAGCCTCCTGATCATGGTATGTGCTTTTGCAGGTTATGATCTGGTGATGGAAGCATATCAGCAGGCTATTAAGGAGAAATACCGTTTCTTCAGCTATGGTGATGCAATGCTGATCATCTGATAAGCAGAAAAAAACTATTCGAAAAGGTCCTGTTCCGTATCATGCGGGACAGGACTATTCATGTAAGGCCATATGGAACAGCGTAAAAAGATAGCGATCATTGTAGCCGGCGGATCGGGCACACGTATGGGAAGCGCCGTACCCAAGCAATTTCTGGAACTCTCCGGTAAGCCTGTATTGTGGCATACGGTGAATGCATTTGCAGGTGCGTTCCCTGATATACATATTGTACTGGTATTGCCGGAAGCGCATTTTGATTACGTGAGACCATGGCTGCCTGATTTTGATACCCGCGCTGCCGTTACACTGGTGAAAGGAGGGGAGACCCGTTTTCATTCTGTAAAGAATGGCCTGAATGAAGTAAAAACCCCGGCTGTTGTGTTTGTACACGACGGTGTTCGTCCGCTGATCAGCACAGCGCTGATCCGTTCCTGTTATGAAGCGGCCCTGGAAAAGGGAAGCGCTATTCCGGTGATCGATATGAAAGATAGTATCAGACAGCTGGAAGGAGAGGGGAATAAGGCGGTGGACCGTGAGCAGTTCAAGATTATACAAACCCCGCAAACATTCCTGTCAGAGTGGCTTTTGCCTGCCTTTTCATTACCCTATGATCCATTGTTCACCGATGAGGCAACCGTTGTAGAGCGGCAGGGGCACCGTGTACACCTGGTACCGGGAGAGGAAGCCAATATAAAAATAACGCGCCCGCTGGATCTGACCATTGCGAGCGCGCTGTTGAAAGAAAGAAGTTAAGCTGAATATATTTACTGAGCGGTGTCTGGTGACAGGCTCTTTTGGATTTTCGCCAGTATCTGGTGTGCAACTTCCATTGCCTGCAGACCATCAATTGCATTCACCGGCACCGGTTTGTTGTGCAGGATGCTATCGCGGAACAATTCCAGTTCCATGCGGATGGCATTGGTCTGTTTGATTTCCGGGTTATCGATAGCGATGGTTTTCTTCCCTGAATTCGTGTCGATATCCAGTGTGAATAAACCTTCGTCCGCTGGTGTTTTAAGTTTGATGATCTCCGTCTTTTTATCCAGGAAATCGATACCGATGTAGGCATCTTTCTGGAACAAACGCATTTTACGCATCTTCTTCAGGGAGATACGGCTGGAGGTCAGGTTAGCCACGCATCCGTTATGGAACTCGATACGTACGTTGGCAATATCCGGCGTATCGCTCATAACGGCTACGCCGCTGGCGGATATCCTGTTGACAGTAGATTGTACGATGCTCAGTACGATGTCAATATCATGTATCATCAGGTCGAGGATCACGCTGACATCTGTACCACGCGGATTGAATTCTGCGAGACGGTGTACTTCGATGAACATTGGTTTCAGTGTGTGACCTTTCAACGCCAGGAAGGCCGGGTTGAAACGCTCCACGTGACCTACCTGGAATTTGATATTGGCTTCTTCCACCAGTTTTACCAGTGTTTTGGCCTCTTCCATGGTATTGGTCATCGGCTTTTCCACGAAAATGTGTTTTCCGTTGCGGATAGCCTGTTCACAAATTTTAAAGTGATGCGTGGTTGGTGCGATGATATCAATTGCGTCGGATGCCTGGATCAGTTCTTCTGCGGAATTGAATCGTGGTATCTGGTATTGAGCTACGCTTTCGGCGTTGGCATTGCTGGGATCGAAAAAACCAACTATTTCTACGTCTTTCATCGCGGCCCATTGGGAGAGATGAATCTTCCCCAGGTGCCCCACTCCGAAGATGCCTATCTTGAGCATGTTACTATTTGATAATAAAATAATTGCGAATGTAAGGAAAAAGGGGGTATTAAATCCAAATGTTATATAATGAACCCATCTTCCACCATACTGCAATAGCCTGCTTCGGAAACGATAATGTGGTCGAGCACGCTGATGTCGAGAAGGCGCCCTGCAGCTTTTAGTTTTTCGGTGATCTGTATGTCGGCGGTGCTGGGGCGCAGATTGCCGGAAGGGTGATTATGGCAGAGGATGATCTGGGTGGCGCCCAGTTCCAGTGCTTCGCGGAAAATGACTTTGGGATCGACGATGGTGCCGGTGATACCGCCGATACTGATGCAGCGGTGCTGGAGCACGCGGGAGGCATGATTAAGATAGAGCACATGAAAGGATTCCAGTGCGGCGTCGCCGAGTAAAGGCTTAAAATAGAGCGCAGCGTCCCGACCCTGCCGGATCGTCATTTTCTGGTGCATGTAGCCGGCCTGCCGGCGGCGGGCGAGCTCAATGGCGGCAATGATCTTAGTGGCTTTAGCAGTACCAATGCCCTGGATCTTTTTGAGTTGTTCAAGGGTGAGCTTGCCCATTTCGCTCAGATTGTTGGACGCGGAGCGCAGTACTTCCTGCGCCAGCATAAGGGCGGATTTTTGCTTGTAACCATCATTCAGCAATATGGCGAGCAACTCTGCATCGCTTAATGCATGCGTCCCTTTGCTGATCAGTTTTTCTCGTGGCTGGTCATCTTCAGGCCAGTATTTGATGGCAACATATGTACTTGCCGGGTTAACTGCTCCTTCCATTTTGCTAAAAATATTAGCAAATATATCCCTTCCCACTCAGTTTTTTTATCTTCTCCCAATTTATTTTAAATTAGTCTTCCTGTTCTTAAGATTATTCGGGAATGTGTGTGTAATAGTCTGTCTATAAGTGTTTTATCTAATTCGCAATAAAGCAGGGCATTTGCCGTATTGCAGATTGCCCAAAAAAATAAAAGAATACGTACTCCAAAAAGCATAGTTTTGCAACCTCTTTAATATTCCATGCAACCATCAGTAAAAATTTTCACAGGGAACAGTAACACGGCTCTTGCAGAAAAAATTGCAAAGCGTTACGGTAATGGTCTGGGCAAACTGACCATACAGAAATTCAGCGATGGCGAGTTCCAGCCGATCTACATGGAAAGTATCCGTGGTGATTATGTTTTCCTGATACAGAGCACCAACGCTCCATCTGACAACCTGATGGAACTGTTGATGATGATAGATGCTGCTAAAAGGGCATCTGCAGGTTACATCACTGCTGTAATTCCATATTTTGGTTTCGCGAGACAGGACAGGAAGGACAAGCCAAGGGTAGCTATTGCCTCCAAGCTGGTGGCTAATCTGCTGACTTCGGCTGGTGCTAACCGGGTGATAACCATGGATTTACATGCTCCGCAGATCCAGGGTTTCTTCGATATCCCGGTAGATCACCTGGACAGTTCCGCAATATTCATCCCGTATATCGAGAATTTGAAGCTGGAAAACCTTACCTTTGCGTCCCCTGACGTAGGTAGCACCAATAGGGTAAGGGAAGTTGCGTCCTATTTCAATGCTGAAATGGTGATCTGTGACAAACACCGTAAACGTGCGAATGAGATTGCCTCCATGGTAGTGATCGGTGATGTAAAGGACAGGGATATCGTATTGATCGATGATATCTGCGACACTGCAGGTACACTGACCAAAGCGGCCAACCTGCTGAAAGAGAAAGGGGCGAGAAGCGTAAGAGCTTTCTGTACGCATCCGGTATTGAGTGGTAAAGCGTTTGACAATATCAGTAATTCCGTACTGGAAGAACTGGTGATCTGCGATACCATTCCACTGCAACAGCAGAGCCCAAAGATCAAAGTGATCAGTGTGGCGGACCTCTTTGCAGTAGCGATCCGGAACATGCACGAAAACAGGTCCATTACGAACCTGTTCGTTCATAGCCACCGCAGGGTTTAATTAACGAGCATTATTTATAACAACATAAATGTTTAATCAATGAAAACGATAACAATCGAAGGACAACTCAGGAGCGAGTTTGGCAAAAAAGCCACCCGCCAGGCACGTTCTGAGGGCCAAGTGCCTTGTGTTATTTACGGGGGTGCAGAAACCGTAAGTTTTTCAGCTCCGGCAGTATCTTTCAAAAATCTGATCTACACTCCTGATTTTCAGTTGGCTGAAATTAAATTAGGTAGCAAAGTTTACAGATGCGTACTGAAAGACAAACAATTTGACACTGTAACAGACGAACTGTCTCACATCGACTTCCTGGAACTGGTAGAAGATAAACCAGTAGCAGTTACCCTGCCGATCAGAATTGTTGGTCAGTCAGAAGGTGTAAAAGCCGGTGGTAAGCTGGTAGTTAAAATCAAAGCGCTGAAAGTTAAGGCCCTGCCTAGATATCTGCGTGAGAACATCGAAGTTAGCATCGACAACCTGGAACTGAACGGAAACATCCGTGTAGAAGACGTTGTTGCTGAAAACATCGAAATCCTGAACTCTCCACGTATTCCTATCGCGTCAGTAGTAATGACCCGTCAGTTACGTCAGGAAGAAGCAGCTGAAGGTAAAAAGAAATAATTCTTTCAGAATATTTTGCAAAAAGTCCCGTTCCGGCTCGTCCGGGATGGGACTTTTTCTATTTTTGCCCTGCATTACATTTGGCTTCGTATAAATAGGAGGCTTTGTATGCTACAGACGTACAGCAATTAAAATAGTAATCCGATGAAGTACCTGATAGTAGGATTAGGGAATATAGGGACAGAATACGAACAGACGCGCCATAATATAGGCTTTGATATAGCCGATGCTTTTGTTAAGAAGCACGGAGGCTCTTTTAGGGAAGACCGCCTGGCAGATGTAGCCGAAATAAAATGGAAAGGCCGCATTTTTGTGGTGATAAAGCCCACTACTTATATGAACCTGAGTGGTAAGGCGGTTAAATACTGGATGGACAAGGAGAAAGTGCCACTGGAAAATATACTGGTATTAGTAGACGATCTGGCATTACCATTGGAAGTAATACGTCTACGCCCAGGTGGCAGCGATGCAGGACAGAACGGGCTGAAAAGCATCCAGGAACTGCTGGGCACCAATCAATATCCGCGTTTACGCTTCGGTATAGGCAATAACTATCCGCGTGGAAGACAGGTGGAGTTCGTACTGGGTAAATGGACGAACGACGAATGGCCTGTGGTGATGGGCAAGCTGGGGAAATGTGTGGAATTGATCGAGAGTTATGCTTCCATCGGATTGCCCCGTACGATGAATGTCTACAACACATTGAGCTACCCTTATGATAAATAAATTTCGAAAAACTGATATGATCCGTTCTTTTAACCTTAAAACCAAGAAACACCTGTCATGAAAATTATTTGTGTTGGAAGAAATTATGCTGATCATGCAAAGGAACTGAAAAATGAGGTGCCAACCGAACCAGTGATTTTCATGAAGCCTAAGAATGCATTGTTACAGAATAATCACCCATTTTACTACCCGGAGTTCACCGACAATCTGCATTACGAATGCGAGCTGGTACTCCGCATCAGCAAGAATGGTAAACATATACAGGAGAAGTTCGCCGATAAGTATTACGATCAGATAGGTATCGGAATAGACTTCACTGCCCGTGACCTGCAGGAGAAACAAAAACAGAAAGGATTACCCTGGGAGATTGCCAAAGCATTCGACAATTCAGCTGTAGTAGGACAGTTCATGCCTATTACCCCTGAACTGGACAAAAAGGATATCAATTTCTGTCTGTATAAAAACAAGGAGATCGTGCAACAGGGGAATACCAAAGACCTGCTGTTTTCCTTTGATTTCCTGGTGTCCTACATTTCCAGGTATTTCACCCTGAACATCGGTGATCTGGTGTTTACCGGTACACCAGCAGGAGTGGGGCCGGTAGAAATAGGCGATTCCCTGGAAGCATTCATTGAGAATGACAGTATGCTGGAGTTTATGATCAAATAGGCTCTTTTACCGATATTGAAGCGCTTAACGCCGGACTGTCCGCAGTTGGTGTTAAGCGCTTTTTTGTGCCCTGTAATGCGCAATAAAGGCATACAGATTCCCTATCGCAGTCATGCGACAAAGCAGAAACCAGTTACCCTAAAAAACAGATGAGAAAAGCGCTAAGCTGGCAGATCGATTACATTAATCAGCCGCTTCGGGAGGCGGCGTCTCATAGTCAGGAACAAGTGGTAAGCGTCAATGATCAGGGAATGTTTTGATAGATAGCGTCCAGTATCCTGGTCAGTTCAATATAGTCGTGTTCTGTTAATCCGGCCCATCCTGTTTTACGCATGTCCAGCACCAGCGGACGAACATCCTTGTATTTCTCAGCGCCTTTGACGGTCAGCTGTAAATACACCTTCCTGCGGTCCTGCGGCGATCCTTCTCTGACTACCAGTTCCTTTTTCACCAGCAGTTCAATGATACGGGACACCGTCGTAATATCCTTTGAGGTCAGTTTGGCAAGCTCATTGTGCGTGATCTTCTTGTGCTTGTACAGGTTTTCAATCAGGAGCCACTGGTCAACCGTAATATCTTTTTTATTGGCATCGAAGGTTTTCTGCCAGTAATTACGTATCCGTTTGAGGGTGGCATCCAGCTTAAAAAAAGACGGATTGCTTACAAAAGTATCAGTCATATTCGTTAATTTGCAGTAGCAATAGTTGTATTAGCAACTAATTTAGTTTAACATCCAAAACAATCCTTACGTGTTTAAAGATAGTACAAGTGTACCAACTTTTAAAGCTGCTGTTCCCGGTAAGGAGCGGTCTTCCGGCAAACAGGTAACACTATTGAAAGCATACCGCTTCATGCAGCAGGCGGCCCATATGGCGGCCACCTATGAAGCGAACCGCAATATCTGCAAATATGTACATTCCACGTCCCGCGGACATGAGGCTATTCAGATCGCCACTGGTATGCAACTGCAGCCATGGGATTATGCCAGTCCTTATTACCGTGATGACAGTATGCTGCTGGCCATGGGTTTCACGCCTTATGAGCTGATGTTGCAGTTGCTGGCAAAAAGGGACGACCCGGCTTCTGCAGGGCGTTCTTATTACTCACATCCCAGCAGTCTGGACCCGGATAAACCCATCATTCCACATCAGAGCAGCGCTACCGGTATGCAGGTCATTCCGGCAACGGGTATGGCGCAGGGCATTCGCTACCTGGAGAAAACAGGTTCGCCGCTCCTGAAGACCGGTCCGAAAGGTGAATTACCGGTCGTGCTTTGTTCCCTGGGAGATGGCAGCGTAACGGAAGGAGAGGTCAGCGAGGCATGGCAAAGCGCCGTACTATGGGAGCTGCCTGTCATCTACCTCGTACAGGACAATGAATGGGGTATTTCCGCCAGTTCGGAAGAAACCCGTGTCATGGATGCCTACGAATATGCGGCCGGCTTTAAAGGCATGGAACGCATGCGTGTGGATGGTAGCAACTTCGAAGAATGTTATCATGCAATGGGCGCCGCCATCAGTTACGTAAGACAGGAGCGCAAGCCTATGCTGGTGCATGTCTGCGTACCTTTATTAGGTCATCACACCTCCGGTGTGCGCAAAGAATGGTACCGCACAGCAGATGATCTGGCATTACATGCAGAAAAAGACCCCTTACCATTACTGCGTCAGCGATTGCTGGAGATAGGCGTGGAAGAAAAAGATCTTTTGGCGATAGAGTCAGACACCCCAAAATATATCAGTCTCGAATTTGACAGGGCAACAGAGGCTTTCGAGCCAACCGCTGATACTGTAGCAGATCACGTTTTTGCCCCGGCAGCAGTGACCCTTGAAAAAGGAGAGAGACTGCCCGCCAACGGTAATAAGGTAATGATGGTGGATGCCGCACTGCACGCGGTAGAGGAAATTTTACAACAATATCCTGAAGCCATATTTTTCGGTCAGGACGTCGGTCGCCGGCTCGGTGGCGTATTCCGTGAAGCGGCCACACTTGCTGAAAAATTCGGTGACAACAGGGTATATAATACCGCCATCCAGGAAGCCTATATCGTCGGTTCGACCGCCGGCCTTTCAGCTGTAGGCGTCAAACCTATAGTAGAGATCCAGTTTGCTGACTATCTGTACCCTGGTTTCAATCAGCTGGTGACAGAAATCTCCAAATCCTGTTACCTGAGCAATGGAAAGTTCCCCGTGCAGACACTCGTACGTGTGCCTATCGGCGCCTATGGTGGTGGTGGACCTTACCATTCCGGTAGCGTGGAATCCACCTTACTGACCATCAAAGGCATCAAAGTCGTATATCCGTCCAATGCGGCCGATATGAAAGGTCTTATGAAAGCAGCATTCCTCGACCCCAATCCGGTTGTCATGCTGGAACACAAAGGACTTTACTGGAGTAAAGTCCCCGGTACCCAGGCCGCTATCACCGTCGAACCAGACGCCGATTACGTCATCCCTTTAGGTAAAGGAAGAGTCGTACAGCAGGCCCATCCCCGTGACGTCAAAAAAGGCGATACCATTTGTATCATCACCTATGGTATGGGCGTATACTGGGCACAGGCAGCCGCTACACAATTCCCCGGACAGGTCGAGATCATCGATCTGCGTACACTCTTCCCATTAGATGAAGAACTGGTGTACAGCACGGTGAAAAAACACGGAAAATGCCTCATTCTGACAGAAGAACAACTCAATAATTCCTTTGCACAGGCACTGGCCGGACGTGTACAACACGTTTGTTTCAAATCACTCGACGCACCGGTATTTGCCCTCGGAGCCCTTGATCTGCCTGCCATTCCGATCAATACCATCCTTGAAAATGCGATGTTGCCGAATCCTGAAAAGGTAGCAACTGCGGTTAAGGAATTATTGTCTTATTAAATATTATAAAGTTTTCTTTGGTTTTTTGAAATTGTCCATTATCTTTGCACTCCCGTTTTGAGATAAGACAACGGAAAAACGGCGAGGTAGCTCAGGCGGTTAGAGCGCAGGATTCATAACCCTGAGGTCAAGGGTTCAACTCCCTTTCTCGCTACACTGAAGGCCAAACATAGCAACTTACTATGTTTGGCCTTTTTAAATTGTATTTTCCTCCCCTAATTTCAAGCGACTTCAAGGTAGATAAATAGTTAACTTTGATCCTTCACTTCTTATCTCAACTTTATCAATATCCCCAATAGTTTCCTTCGCCTAAATATTCATATTTTTGGTGTACTTGTTTTTGATGTATTTGCCGGCTTGAAATAAGCATCCAAAAAGCTTCAAATTTTTTAATTAATGAAGAACTTTATATCTAACATAGAAATTTTAAACTTTAAATCAATCAGGCATTGCTCTTTAAGTGATTGTCGAAGAATTAATCTATTTATAGGTAGACCTAATGTAGGTAAGTCTAATATACTGGAAGCATTATCTATGTTTACGCTTCCATACATGGGAAACAAGGCAAAACTTTCGTCCTTAATTAGAGTTAAGAATCCGGCTGAACTATATTTCAATGGTGACCTAAATTTGAAACCAGCTTTTAGGTCCCAGGTAGGCGATTGGGATATTGAATTTAACCCTAAAGAAGGCTTAGAAATAAAATTTCATTATGCTAATCTTAAATCAAACCTATTTAGAATTAGTAGTGAAATGATTATTGAAAATAGGAGATCTTAATTTCAATGATGATCTCCCCATTAAAAAATATAGTTTTCGGTCTGATATAAATTTTAGAAAATCACATTCTAAATTTTTAATTCCTCCTTTTGGCCAGAATTTGCTAGGTGTCTTAGAAAATTTTGCTACATTAAGAAAGGAGATAGAGGATTTGTTTTCAGAATACAATCTTCAATTAGTATTTGATATATCAAATCAAAACTTACAAATTTTACGAAAAGGGGATATCAATAATAATAGTATTTTTTTGATTCCATATAACTCTATTGCAGACACTTTACAACGAATTATATTTTATAAAACGGCTATAGCTTCTAATGATAATAGCATAATAATACTGGAAGAACCAGAAGCTCATTCTTTTCCACCTTATATGAGCCATATTACCCAGGAAATGATCTACAAAAAAGATAATCAATATTTTGTAGCAACTCACAGCCCCTTTATTCTAAATGATTTACTTGAAAACGGAATGGAGGAACTTGCTGTTTTTATTGTAAATTATAGTGAAAATGAAACGGTTACACGTCCATTAAGTCGGGAAGAATTACACGATATTTATCAAAACGGTGTAGACCTTTTTACCAATAGCGAAAGTTTTGTATAATGGACCTCAATATTATACCAGAATGTTATGTAGACACAAATCTTATCGAAACACTAGTTCCCCCCAAAAAAGGTTATAATCACCAAATGGGTTGTGGTACTGTATCAAAAAAAATGCAAGAAAATTTTTCAGATAGTTTTGCTTTAGGTATTATTGATAAAGACAAAAAACAATTGGATTACCTCAAAGAATTTGATGAAGTAATTGTAAGAGATAACCTTTGTTTACTTAAGCATAAAGAGAAGCACCATTACATTATTCAAATAAGACCAGCTATTGAAAAGTTTATGCTGAATTGTGCTCAATGTTGTGGAATTAATATTGAACATTTTGGCTTGCCCTCTAAAATTGATGACCTAAAGAAAATTGCTAAAACCACAAGAAGTAAAAACGATCAAAGGTTTAAAGACTTCTTTAAATCACTTATAAAAGAAAAAGCTTCTGATATAGAAGTGCTTAGATTGTGGGTTAGCTATTTGAAAGACAATAATTATCATGCAAATTTAGAAACGTTGAAAAAATTAATAGATTGATTCATTCTTCTTCGTTTCTCGCCACAATAGTAAAACAACGCTTAGAATTTATTTCAAAATCTTCTTTGTTATTACAGATAAAGGAGTAATACTGACATCTTAGGATTAGCGAAAAATTAAGAGTCTGTTGGTCTAATGAAAAAAATAGGACCATTTTCATCTTCTTTATTAAGAGCTATGCTTTCCCATTCGTAATCCCCACCAAAAAATTCCATTTCACAATATTCTTCATAGCAGGTTTCTGGATCAAAAATATTCATCATAGTAATTACCGAAAGAGGATATAAAATAGAATCGTCAAGTTCATGTGCGAATTCAATGATGTCGTCAACGTCATCATATTCTTGGACCAGCCTATCTAGTTGTTTCCTGGAGTTCTCTTTGTGAATGTCCAGGTGTTTTGTCTCTCCAATTTCCCGCTTTATACGTGCATATAGTCGGGTCCAATATTCTTCCCATTCTTTACGCATCTGTGGCACGAAGACCTTTTTTTCTATTCCTCCATCTATATATATTTCACTCCAAATCGTTAAATGTGTTTCTGTATATATCTCGTCATATGATTTGTTTTTTATGAAAGTTTTCAATAGTTGAGTTCTACCTTCGTAGGTCTCCATTTCAAACTCATCCTCATTAGTATAGAAATCGATTTTGTGATCTACAGTTTCAACATGGAAATCTTTTCTAGTTAGTCCCGAGTAATGTTCAAATGCTCTAACAAACTCATCATATCTGGGTATTTTATGCTTTGAGTTTTTAATATCAAAAAGGTTCTTTGTAATCCCTTCAATGCCATTTCCTTTCAACATTTGTCTGATTTCTTGTCCCAGGGTATTTGGCACATTTGAGAGTTTTTCATTTCGAAGATTGTTATATCTTTCATGTATATAGTTTTTCACATCGAGTAGCGCGAAATAAAATGGATCTTCTGTAGCTAATTCTTGATTCTTTGTAATCCAATTTTTAGGATCTGGAATGTACTCTAATAGTATCTCTTCTGACGTATTTCCGTCACTCACACTACAACAAAGTTGCCCATCGTGTAATTTAGATAAATAATATTTTATTGTCATAATTAGGAATTGAGATTATTAAAAAGAATGTTCTCGACAATAGCTTATCGAAGATTGGCAATTGAAATAAATAAAGGATTTAATTAAATGAATTTTTGTTATTAGAGAGGAAACTTTAGAAAGTTATCTGAGAGGTTTTATTTTTTGGGTATTGAACGATTTTTAAACACTCACTTAACGCACAAATACTTTGTTTATACCAAAATGAATTAGGAAAATATTTTCTAAGCTCTAATTCACGCTATGTTCTATGTAGTACAGACTATGGGCCAATACTCATAAATGTTACCACAGTTTTTCATCTTCATAACAAACAAATTGTTTTATAGTTACTCTATAAGGTCATAAGCTGATAGTGACAAATTTCATATTAAAATCCATTAATGATGGTTAATTGATTGTTAATGTATCAGTAAATTTAATAGTCGGTTTTCATATAAAATGTGTGCATATAAAAATAAGATGCTCTATAACTAGTGTGACAAGCTCTGCTTAAGATTATGGTGCAATGAAGCTAATATGTTGTAGGTACATCCATACTACAGATCGCTATAACTTAGTAATGAAGGGAGCTTTATCATTAATGTTTTCCCATAGCCGTTTAAATTTTACGAAGTCTATAAAATAATGTATAAGCCAATTCGTCCTTTCTCGCTACAAGGTAAAAGCTTCAGAGAAATCTGAATCTTTTCTGTTTTAATCTAATTAAGCCGTTTAAGTTTCTATATAAGAAAAGAGGCTGCTCAATACTTTTGAGGCACCCTCTTTTCTTATATAGAAACTATTTTCGCAATAAGGAATTATCTTAATACGCTTTTAAGTTCCACAACATCGAAGTTATCGTTGTTTTCTAAAAAATGTTTTAGTATCGGAATATGTCCTTGCCCGAAAATTAAAATAACATATTTATCTGAGGGTTCAACTTGATTTATAATATTTGAATAAATAGCAAGATTTCTTAAATACCAATCTGATACAGCTTCTGCTCCTATATAATTTTTACCTGCTCCAATCTTTGCCATAAACTTCAGATAAATAGATAAATTTCTTTCTAATTGTTCTGGTTTGTTGATGTATTTTAAAACGTCGGTTATTGTACCTTTTTTCAATTTATCATTATAGTCATTTAGCATAACATTTGCCTGAGTCCCTAAATCTTTCAACAAATCAAGTTGATTATTATCTTTTGCGGTCGCAGCCATTGACTTATCATGTGACATCCCATAAAATTTGTCTATACAGTTTATGTGATTTAAGTGTAATTTTTTTGCTAACCTAAACCCAATTTGTTCTCTTTCTGAAACTGTTATTTTATAATGATCGGTTAAATATGAGTTGTACAAACTGTCGTAAGTTTGTTGATTTTCAAATCGCCTTTCAATCATTACTTTAGTAGCTTTTGTTTGAGCCAGAACATTAGTTAAATCTTCCAGTTCACCCTGTCTCTTTGCACTAGAAAAATCGTCTACTTTTAATTCGAATTCATCCGTGTGCGGGGTTTCAAAATGGATAGTTCCGATTAATAAAATTTTTGTCTTCTGAGTTTGTCCAAATGCTGTATACCCAAAAGTTAAAGCAACAATTAGTGTGATTAATTTCATATATATTATTCTATTTTGGTTGTGTCTTTTGTTTCTGATGTATTAGAAACCGCTACAGATTTAATGGCGTAACAAATTTCATACAATTATCTACTTTCAAATATATCACTTTAAAATTATAAGCCATCTTGAAGTAAAGCGTGATTTTCTATATCTTCTATTACCGTACTAAATCATATATGAAGTGGTTCAACATTTTCCCTTTCTGTTACGAAGATTAAAAAGGCTTTCAGCGTCTGCTGAAAGCCTTTTTGTAGCATTTCATTTAATCTCTTATTTCCTTCCTCAAAAAGAGAGAACACTTCATCCCTCATTGACAAAATATTCATTAAAAGAATTTTGCCCGACCATAGCCCCAAAACATGAATTCTCTTCAAACTTTAATCTTCTTTCAATAGATAACTCGTGCTTCTCCCTCCTGCGTTTTCTTTTACAAGTAAGCCATACTCTATTAAATCTTGAATATCTCGAATGGCTGTATCTTGCGAGACCTTTGTGATTAATCCCCATTTGGCTGAAGTCAATTTTCCCTCAAACCCATCAAGCAATTTATTCAACATAAGTTTTTGCCTTTCATTGATTGTTTGGGCGGTAGCGCGTTCCCAAAACTTTGCCTTCCTCATGACGGCTGCTAATGTCTTGTCTGTTGCTGCGATCGAGCGATTAAGACAGGCAAGAAACCATTCAAGCCATTCTGTTATATCAAGTGATCCTTTTTGTGTGTCTTCTAAAATATCGTAGTAAGCTTTTCGTTCAGCCCTGATTTGTGTTGACATGCTGTAATAACGTTTATTGCTATCATCAGCCCGAGCAAGCATCATATCCGTGATGGCGCGAGCGATGCGTCCATTGCCATCGTCAAACGGGTGGATCGTAACGAACCATAAATGTGCTATTGCTGCTTTTAGCATAGGGTCCATTTTTTCTCCTGAATTGAGCCAGGCAAGAAAAACGTCCATTTCATGTTGAAGACGGTCGGCATCTGGCGCTTGAAAATGTACCGTTTCGCGACCCATCGGACCAGAGACGACTTGCATCGGGTCATCATTGGTGTTGTTTCGCCAGGCTGCAACGACAATCTTGTGCATGCCACTGTATCCGGTGGGGAAAAGAGCCGCATGCCAACCCAAGAGCCGTTCTTGGCTTAGATCAAAAGAATGACGTTGCGTAGCGTCTAACATCATTTCGACAACACCCTCGGTATTTCGATCGGCAGGAACTAATCCGGCAATATCAATTCCAAGGCGCCGTGCAATGGATGAGCGCACTTGGTCCGTGTTCAATATTTCGCCTTCGATTTCACTGGACTTTAAAACATCTGATGTCAATGTTTGTAAGTTAGCTTGTTCCTGGAAGCTAAACCCAATTCCTTCCATTTGGCCCAAAAGCCGTCCCTGCTGATGGCGAACTTCTGCTAGGAGAGTGGTTATTATATCTTTATCCCATTGAAAATTAGGCCACTGTCTTAATAGATGAATATACATTCTTCGCGCTTTTTGCGTCGAATATAGCATATAATCTCCGCATCGCAAGATTATTCTACGCAAAATATGCGGAGATTATGTGTCCTATTCGCCGCATTACGCCCCAAAGTTTTCAACAGATTTCCCTTTCCTCATTAATCCATTTTTAAACTCTTGACCGGATTCATCGCAGCTGCCTTAATACTTTGAAAACTTACCGTTACCAGTGTAATGATCAAAGCACCGGCTCCACACATCACAAAGATCCACCAGGACAATGTGGTACGGTACGGATAATTATCCAGCCAGTTATGCATAAAGTACCAGGCCAGCGGCATAGCCATCAGCAACGCAATTATCACCAACAAGGCGAAGTCTTTTGAGAGCAGGCGCCATATACTATAAATGGATGCACCCATTACCTTCCGCACACCGATCTCTTTGATACGTTGCTCTGCCGTAAAAGCAGACAAGCCAAACAATCCCAGGCAGGAAATGAAGATGGCCAATATGGAGAAGAAAGCCACCAATGTGCCGAAACGTTCTTCGGCAATGAATTTTGCCGCATATTCTGCATCTGCGAATTTATAGTCGAACGGAGCTGAAGGGATGATCTTTTTGAAGACATTTTCTATTGCAGGTAGTGCCTTGCTCATACTAACACCAGGCTTTACCCTGATATCTATCCAGTTCACACCTCCATTTAACGATTTTACAAAGAATAAGGTAGGCTCCACCGATTTGTAGGGTGATTCCATGACCATGTTTTTAATCACCCCCAATATCTTATAAGGATAAGGTGCCTTATCCCGCCATTTCCATGTGATGGTTTCCCCTACGGGATCAGGGAATGCAAAATACTGTGCGGCAGCTTCATTGATAACCACTCCGGAAGAATCACCTGCGAGAGCCCTGGAGAAATCACGCCCGGCCATAACCTGCCAGCCTACCGTTTTACCAAATTCGTGTGTAACGGCAAGTGTTCCAAAACTTTCATCCTGCGCAGGATTACGGCCGGCCCAGTCGAACCCGTTATTTGAAGACCGTACTTCTGTGGTCTTGCCCATAGACGCTGCCATTTCATCCACCATCCCTGTATTTAAAAGAGATGTTCTCAATAGATCATACTTTCCATTAAAATCGGCGGACTTCATTTCCAGCAACAGTAGGCCTTCTCTGGAATAACCAACAGGCCTGTCTTTGGAATAATTCACCTGCCGGTAGATAACAATGGTACAGATGACAAGCACTACTGAAATTGTAAACTGCATCACTACCATTGCTTTTCGTGGAATGGCTGCAAAGCGCCCTGCACGATAAGTGCCTTTTAATACTTTAATGGGCTTAAACGAAGAAAGATATAATGAGGGATAACTTCCTGCCAGCACTGCTGTGATAATGATGAAGCCAACACCCATCACCCAGAAATAAGGGTTATTCCAGACCATGTTTATCTGTTTGCCCGCAAGTTGATTGAACCAGGGTAACAAGGCCGTAATAAGCAAACAAGACATTGCAAAAGACAGGATCACGACTAAAAATGATTCACTGAAAAACTGATAGATCAGCTGCATACGCATAGAGCCCAGGGCTTTGCGGATACCTGTTTCCTTTGCTCTTTTCTCAGAGCGCGCCGTGCTCAGGTTCATGAAATTGATACAGGCCAGCAACAACACAAATAAACCAATAGTACCTATCAGCCATACCATCCGCACAGGGCCATTGGCCGGTGTTTGCATCGCCTGTGGATAAAAATGCCAATCGCTCATGGGATGCAGAAATACACTGATACCGGCTTGCTCATGCTTTTTGAATTTCTCCAGTCCGCGGATGTTTTCAAGCATTGCATTTTTAATACGACTGTTCACTGCTACAAGATCTGCACCCGGCAGGATCTCCGCGTATAGTTTAATAAAACCATTATTCCAGTCGTTAATGGCACGTTTCTCTATCCAATCGTTCTGTGATACCCAATACTTAAAAGTAGAAATGAATTTAACGTCTTTAAACTGCGTGTTCAGTGGAAGGTCTTCATACACCCCCGTGATGTTCAGGCTTGTTTTATTATTGATCACAAGGATACTGCCTACAGGATCAATATCACCAAATAATGCTTTGGCTGCAGATGAACAGAGCATGATGGAGTAAGGATCATTCAGCCCTGCTCTTTTACCACTCAGCATTTTAAGTGTGAGCATTTCCGGACCGCCTTCATCCATAAATATACCGTTCCGGGAAATCTTTTTCTCCCCCGCTGAAAGAATATATTCCTGTGCCCACGATGCCCTCACAATGTGTTTGAATGCATCTTTATAATCACGCTGAAGTGTGGCCGTCAGCGGATAAGGCAGCGAGTTGTTTATGAATATGCCATCTTTGGGGTCCGTTCCTGTTGTCATTACCTGAGTAATGCGATCATAATTATCATGATACTTATTGAACGAGAGTTCATCCCAGATCCAAAGCCCGTTCAGAAGTGCAATGGTGATACCCATGGCAAGTCCGCCAATATTGATCAGGGAAGAGAACTTGTTATAGATAAGATTACGCCAGGCTATTTTGATGTAGCTTTTAATCATATGGCGGGGGTTTATGTTACTCCGTAGTGTAAAATCATGCCAGTTTCATACTTGTTGATCCTCAGTATATTAATGGCGTGATATAGCGGGAAAATGTCCGTTTTCAATACATCCGTTGTCCGCATATGAGGCAGGTGTTAAATCTTTATACATGATAGTGCATTGGCAAAGACAGAGAAATGCTGCAGATAGCCGAGTTGCTGGGCAGGATGTCATTAGGTAATAATTTTCAGCCGCAGGGCTTTCTTGAAAAAGCGGCGAAGAAAGCGATATCCGATGTGTATGGCAATATACCCGGCGATCCTGTTCAACTATTTATCGATAATGGTATTCTGACACGAAGGCAGTCAATTGCTACATTCTACCTGCGGTTTAATATGGATACGCTGTCGGAATACCTTGCTGCCTCAAAATTGTATGATGAACATAATACAGACCCTCAGCAACTATCAGATTTTAAGACGCAGATAAATAATCTTGACAATGCGGCCCTGGAGTTTAAACTGGCATTTATTCAGATCAGTGATTATACGATGATACATTGGATAGTCCCCGCTTTTTCCTGACAATAGATTATTAACACGGCAATTTTATTGGCGATAATAACCAGGATGTGCCATCTTCTTCCTGTTTGACATGCCAGATGGTAATACCAAGTGTAATATCCTTTGTTACCATATCATGGAGCATGAAAGGAGGTATCCACATCAGTTCTATTTCTCCGTCTCCGTTCCAACCAGCATTCAAGAATATCTCCTTTGCTATGTTTATATATTCCTCCGCGTTTTGCAAACAGGATTCCGGATTAATCGTGAAATTCAGATTGTCTATCCACTCATAAGCTTCCACTATAAAGGTCCTTAAAGTCTCTGCCGGATAGGTTATTATTTTACTTTTATCTCTTTGACTATTCATATGTTTTCTTCTCTTCTGTGTTACGTAATTTATCCTTTCTTGTTTAGTAAGGGTTCCTAAAGCTATTCATCTACCGACACACGATTTCTGATCATCTTGAACATAGCAATTTTTTTTGGTGATAGAAGCCAGGATACACCATCTTCCAGTTGTTTGACATGCCAGATAGTAACGCCTGCGGTAAGCTCCGCAGTTGGGCTGATTTTCAACATAAATGGGGGAATCCACATGAGTTCTATTTTTCCATCTCCGTCCCAGCCGGCATCTAAAAACATTTCCTTTGCTATACTGAGATATTCCTCCGCGTTGTTCAGGCACTCATCCGGATCAATGGTGAAATTTAGGTTATCTATCCATTGATATGCTTCCACGCTAAAGGTCCTTAAGGTTTCAGGGGGATAGGTTATTATTTTACTTTTGTCTCTTTGGGTATTCATATTTTTTGCTGCTTTAAGCTGATGTAGTATCAGACAATCAGGGAAGCTTAAAGATAGGAAATCTGAAAGATCATTTACCCTTGTATAACTCACGAAAAGCATGATGCATACTTATTAGTAAGTCTTATTTTTACTCACAGGCTTTAATTGTATACAGAAACGATATCGCAATGCACATTAATTTAGAAGATTACGACTTACGTTCGAAGATTTTTTCAGGTAAAAATCTGATCATCGTCTTTCAGCATAAGGATGACATCACGGAACGTCGTGTACTGGAGCTCAATGAAGTAGTTGGCTTTATCGATCATGCAGATAAACAGAAACTGGTGTCTCTCCGGATAGGGGAAGGAAGTTCCTATGCCTATGATCTTTCTCTGCGATTAGACCGTGAGGATGTCAAAGAATTCGCAGAGGTACTGATTTTTGTTGCAGGTACTGGTGGTCGTTTTTGTTTTAGAGCCTGTGCTAAAAATATCCTTTTCCGGGAATGGACTGAGAATGATGTCTGGTTGAAATAACGTTCTTATCAGCTGAGTAAAAGCCGCTGCATTTTTATACCCGCAAGTTGTCTATAAGGTTATAATTCTAATTGGATACCAGTGCAATGAAATCATTAGAACTCATTTCAAAATAAGCATCGTATTGTATACAACTTTATTTTTTCTGACAACAATTAGCATCCCTTTTTTCTTTTAAAGGTTTTAAATGAATCTGAATAACTATAATCTGTAGGCTCTTTTCCGTTATACACATAAAAAAAGCTTTCAGCAATACTGGAAGCCTTTTATAGAAAGATATTATTTCAAAAAATGAGCCGGAAGTTCTAGTTATCAAACTTCTTTTTAAGATTAAGAAATGGCATTTCTATATACTTATAAGAGATAGAGGCAACTATTATTGTAATGACAGTATATAACCCGAAGAGGAAGAACGGCGATATGCTCGCTAACCCAAGCTTCAGCAATACCATTTTGCCCAGTACAGGGATGGGCTTGTGATACAAGTATACACCATAACTGATCCTTCCGATATACTGCATTTGCTTGTTAGAAAAGAACGAATTAAATACAGAACCTTCCCAACCTTCAACTGTACTCAGTATCAGGAAAAATGCTGTAAAGCACAATAACACTTCTCTAACACTGGAGATAAGACCAGGGAGTGCGTTGTTTTGATAAAATACAACAAGGTAAATTACAAATGCCGGCAGCAGGAAATAGACAATCTTTCGCGAGTTCCTGGCTAAGGCTTCAAAATAGTGCTGTTCTTTGTGGAAGGTCATAATATAACCTAAGAGGGCTCCTGTGCCTAATGTATGAAAGTTGGCGGGAAGGAGCATTCTGAAGAACTCCTGGTCATTAAATCCATGTAAAAACAGACCTATCAGGATGATTGTAAATAATATATATTTTAACTGTTTGGGATTTGTAAAGACCACAATCCAGGGCCATATGAGATAAAATTGCTCTTCTACTGATAAAGACCAAAGATGGTTAAATAACTTCGACCGCCAGCCGTCATAATAAATAAGAATGTTGGTGGTATAAGTGTAAAAGTATTTCATGTCACCCGCGCCGCCTATATCCATTCCAATCCAGAACAGGATCAGAAAAAATGTTAAGTACAGATAGTAAATAGGAAATAGTCTGAGCGCTCTTTTAATAATAAAGTTTTTGATAATAGTCAGGGGATGACCTGTATTTACAGAATATTCCTTTGTTTTTAGCAAAATTGAGGTGATCAGAAACCCTGACAGGCAGAAAAATAAATCGACCCCCAATGTCATATATGGTATTTCGTAACCCCAGAGATCCAATACAAAATGAAGCAATAATGTCATTATTATTGCTATGGTCCTCAGGGAATCTAATTGGTCCCAGTATTTTATTTGCCTGCTCATATAGTCGAAAAAACGGCAATATAGATTTATTTTCAATATTTTTATAGCTGCAAATTAGTGCCAAGAGCACGAATCCCTGTCAAGCAACGATATTGATAAATATCAATGACTCCCACACCCCGGGTAGATAGTTTTGTCACATTCCATACAGGACATTGACAAATAAAACTATCTCAACATGACATCAGGTAATCAAAATTTAGTACAGGATACACAATCTGCCAGCAGGCAGGTCTATATGCTCATAGCTATCGCTTTGCTAATCGCACTACGGCCAACACATGCCTTCACCCAGGGATATATCGAAGGTGTGAATATCAGCTACGAACACATGCCCATGAAGATCGAAACTCCACATGGCGATCAGAAATTTACCGGCAGCAACTTAAAAGTAGCAACGACTGTCCCTATTTTTCTTACCCCTAACAGGTCTAAATACCTGTTGGTGGGGGGCAATCTGGAAGCGTTCAACTTTTCAGGTACTCATCCGGATTTTGAGGTCAAAAGAGTATATAGCATTTCTCCCACCCTGGGCTACAGTACAATGGTCAACAGGAATTTTAACCTTACGTTCCTCCTTACGCCGACAATGAACAGCGACTATAAGGACGTAAAAGGCGCCGATATCAACTTTGGAACGGTAGTAAGGGGAAGCTGGAAGGTAAGCGACAACCTGACCTGGAGAGGTATTCTTGGTTACCGCAGACAATTCTATGGGCCACAATATGTCGTATTGCTGGGTATGGACTGGAAAGTAAATGACAAGTGGCGCATATTTGGCGATCTACCCCATAGCACAACGGTGAGTTATACGGTCAATGAAAAGGTAAATACCGGTTTTAATCTGTTCGTACAACAATCAACATACCGCTTAAAAAACCAACAGCGCTATTTCGAATACAATACGGTGAACCCTGGCCTTTTCGCAGAATATTATGTGTCTCCTAAATGGGCTGTCCGGGCTACCGCGGCCTATACCCTGATCCGAAATATGGAAATCTATAAAAAAAATGATAAGACAGATGGCTTTATAGATTTCTATGAGATGGGTGATCGGAAAGACCCGCTCAATCCGGAGGTGGCCAGTGGTCTCTCCTTCAAAATAGGACTGAGTTATAGAATTGTTCCCGGAAGAAGATAGTATTCATTAATAAAACCACTGGCATGACTAAAATAATCATTGGCCTGGCAATTGGCTGTATATTAACATTATTGGATATTTATCCCGTTTATTCCAGCTTATTACCAACGTTTGAACCTATAAAAAGGGCCCGGTATTTAGCTGAGACAGGTAGCTTCAGAAAAAAATCACTGAAAATAAAATCACCCGAAGAAGCAATAACGATCAGCAGATTTTATCAGGATGGAAAGGTACACACCCTTGCAGTACTGGACGATGATGGTGAACGTGTAACAGGGGTGGACCTCAGTGCTGAACTGAAACGATATGCCCATCATTCATTTGACGTCATAAGAAATCTGGAATTTGATGAGCTTGTAAAGCTTATCCGTACGTCTTCAACGCAGCTTATTGTAAAATATGACGATCTGCTACCCTGTGTGGCCGGAGAGCAACACCTGGCCATCGGGATAAATTACGCGGAACATGGAAAAGAAACCGGGCAGGTAAGACCATTTATGTTTCCGAAATATGTGCATACTGATCCGGCGATTCACCAACTGAACTATACCGGTGGTTGGCTGTTGGATCATGAGGTGGAGTTGGGGATCGTATTCCCGTCAGCTGTTTGTGCTGTTGCAGACCTGGATCATATGATGATCGGATTTTTGGTGGTGAACGACTTTACTGACAGAGCTACGCTCATGCGGAAAATGGATAGCAAAGACGTAACGGGTGGTAAAGGTTTCCCCGATGCAAAAAGTAAAAAAGGATTTCTGCCAACTGGTCCTTATATAGTCATTCCCAGGGATTGGCGCGCATTCGTAAAAGAACTGAAGCTGCAGCTTTCGGTAAATGGAACAGTACGGCAGGACGGCGCCGCAAAAGATATGGTGTGGGATATCGAAAAAATTATCGAACATTCACTGGCCGTTAAAGGTGAAAAGAAAAGTTTTTATCAGGATAAAATGGTCGGATTATTTGAGGGGGACTGCATTCCTGCTAATAGTATTATCATAACAGGAACACCTTCCGGTGTTGTTTTCAACGCTCCAACGAAAGGCTTCATTTTCGGCACTGTCACTAAATACATTTTCACTGGCGGATTTTTTCGGGCTAAAATGCACCCATACATTTTGCGGCAGTACCTGAAAAAAGAAATTAAAAATCCACGTTACCTCAAACCAGGTGATCATATCGAAAGCTCCATTAGTTTTTTGGGATCGATAAAAACGAACGTTAAAGAATGATTGGCAATATATAGCATCAGGGAATAGTATTTATTAACGGGTTGGATGGTTGTACATGATCGTCCAACCCGCTTATACTTCCGGGTTGTTGCGTTTTTTAAGGTATATTACAAAGCGCTTTTAGATACTCCCGACTTGAAATCCACCTGTTTAATGGAATAGTTTTAAGAAAACACTGTAGTCATGGTAGATCCTCAATCGCTCATACAAATTGAAGCGTTCATAAGAAAAATAGTTCAGCCTGATCCGCAGGAATGGGAAGCGTTTACGCAGATCGTTCAATTCAAAACGTTAAAAAAGAAGGAGCTATTACTAAGAGAGGGACAGATTTGCAATTTCATCGCATTTGTCAATAAAGGTGTTTTACGGGAATATTCTTATCAGCATGAAAAAGAAGTAACAGCCGATTTTGTATGTGAAAATCAGTTTACCAGTGATTATCAGAGTTTCATATTACAGGTCCCCTCAAAACAAAATCTGGAAGCCCTCACAGACCTCGAACTTCTCATCCTTAGGAAGGAAGATATAAATGACGTATACGACAAATACAAGATTTGGGAGCGTTTCGGACGGCTGATTATTGAACGGGTATTTTGTACTGCAGAAGAGAAACGAAAGAAGATCATTGCGAATTCTCATGAAGAACAATATCGGGACTTTATGAACACCTATCCACAAATCATTCAACAGGTGCCACAATATTATATCGCATCCTATTTAGGACTAACACCGGAACATCTTAGCCGCTTAAGAAAAAAGAAAGGGTGAGGTGAGAAGGTTAGAAATAAAAAAGGGTGCTTTACGCACCCCAACGACTTTATCAAACGGTCACAGATACATTCGCTAATTGCCCCGAACTCTCTTTGATTACATCCGCCATATCGTCAAAATGCTGCTGAATGGTTTTCTTAACATCTCTTAAATGCTCACTATCTACCCTGGGTGGATTATTAATCAGGTTGCTGAATTCCTGAAAACACCTGTTTCCCGTTTCTGCATCACTTTCCCCTGCTTCAGGATAAGCCGAAACGATTTGTCTTTCCAGCCCAAACGGCTTGAGCAGATAAGTGATCCTCGAACTAACAAGCGGTTCAGTATTGATACAGACAAATGGTACATTTTGGATAATCGCTGAGATCGTACCATGGTAGGTATCACTTACTGATATATCAAAGCCAGCGATCATTTCAAATGTATCGACAGGGTCTTTATATTCTACAACGTAAGAGAATTTATCACCAAAAACGCTTCTCATTTTCATTACCGTAACATGATTGTCGTATTGCCGGCTGTAGGCATAAAAGCAAATGTCGAACTGAGACAGATCGGTGTTCTTTAGTATGGCAATAAGCGGATCGCACAATTTGAGAGAAACAGAGATGCCAATCAGTGGCTTTTTATTTGCCCTTTTCTCCACTTTTTTTAACTCAAGGTCCAGTACCGGATCAGGAATTGCTTTCACTTTATCAATCCCTATTTTATGCAATTCGTTTTTGAAGAATTCGGTCCTTACCGCAATGTACTTAGAGCGTTTTTCTATATTATGAAATAAGTGTTCTTTTGTCTTTACAGGTTCGAATCTATGCACACAATTGAATAACACCACCGGTTTTTTAGTAGCTAAAAAAGACGGTGAATCCAAAAAGAAAATTTTTCCATCTTTTTCATAATCTTCACTCCAGATTACATCTCCACCGATCACCAGCGCATCATATTGGGCAAGAACTGATTCCAGCAGGGCTATTCCCTCCCCTGAAGGAAAGAAATTAATATCCAGGCCATCTTTGTGTTCCTTAACAATTTCCTTGCTTTTGGTTTTAACATCAATGGCAAAAATGTCTATTTCGCAGTTCTCAATACGTTTTTTTAGTTCGTAACGGGTTTTCAGACAGATCATGATACAACCTGGATTGTAATCACCACGGTAATATCCACCGTACATGCCGATCATGGCAATTTTTGTTTTAATGCTATTCATAGAGATTTAACTAACAAGGTTTTTTGAGTCAGGTGCTTTATAAAGTGTAAAAATTTCTATTGTGTTTTAGCTATCTATTAGTAAGTGCTCGGCGAGCCCAGGAACAAACTTTTTATTTAGAAACAGTGGGCGTCGTATAATAGGACAATATTTTATCTGGTATTACTAAATATACAATAATCAGTGTAAATATTATATTTTTAAGCAATCATATCTCCTCAAATCAACTACGCCCACAAAAAATTACTGGATACAATCCTTTGAGAATAATGCCCGGATCGGTATTATGCCCCGTCCTATTGGCGGCGACTGGCTGGAAGATGAAAATGGGGATAGGGTGGCCTGAAAGTGCCAGACACTGACGAACAGATCAGCTGGTTGATCGGCATGGAAACGCGTGCTTATTAGTTAGCAACGAAGTATTCAGACACCTCACGGATAATCTCGTCAATATTCGCTTTATAAAAACCTGCTCCATTCATACATCCACACTCTACGATGTAATAAGCATCGCCGCAAAGGCATATATCCATCACAAATACATCATGGGGAGTGTATTCTTCACAACGAGCCATGGCAAAATCAATCACCGCATCAGGACACCCCGCTTCCTTCTTGAGCTTGAAATATTGCCGGTATTTTGACGCAGTTACCACTTTTTTGTTAACGATCCACAGCCGCCATTCATATTGAATATTATAGGGCTCAGCAACAACGATTTTGCTTTCAGGTGACAATGAGCTATTCTCTATTGCTGAAAGCTGGGCAAACCAATCGCGAATCTGATCATATTGTTTCAGCTCTCCTGCAAATGATTTATTATCATCATTCGGACGTATAAACAATAATTTATTTCCAGGGTATTCATTTTTGTCAATGAGTGACTGGAACGTAGTGATCTTTGCCTCATAATTGAGCATATGCCTTCCCCAGTGTTTGATATAATTTTCTATAGAGAACTGCTGCTCATCAAAGAAAACCCCTTCCCTTAATATGAGATCGTTCGCTGCTATTGCATTAAATGTAGTAGAACCGTAAATGATAGAACGACGCGTTTTGTCAAATGGAGGCAAAGTCGATGTAAAAGGTACAATGTCTATAGCATTAAATGGAACGCCCAGTCTGGCACACGCACTTTGCATCCCTTCAAAATCAGATAGGCTTGTAAGGTTGCGTTGTACAACCCATTGTATATTTTTGAACTGTTCCATAAATACAATATCCCTTAATGCTTAATGACTTCTTCCTGATGTTATCAGTTTCTCTACCAATATCGTACATCCAATTCCTATCGTATAACATACGATATCTGCCCAGGTAAAATAATTCCCGATAATAATATTCGCCGCCCTGGAATGTTCCAGGCCCAATAACTTAACCACTTTGAAATATTGTAACATCTCCACCAGGTAAGAAAATACCAGTACTCCCAATGCAACGGGTACTACGGGCGCCTGGATAAAACTGCGAACAAAACAATAGATCAGCACAACGACCAGTACATCTCCAAAATAGGGACGGATCAGATTATCATGTACATATAAGGCGATCAGCACCTCTACAACAAAAATAAGAATGGCCAATAACAGGTATGGCAGACTAAAACGAAATTTCATAGGAACTAAGATAATACTTCGGATGTATAGCGATATTAATAATTAATCTTTTTATGTACTTCACCTTTCTCATTATAAAACAGGATCTCAGGTTCGTTCTTTTCATTGACGATCATTTCCAGTCTTACCCGCCCTTTTGTATCACGTACAAAGACATGGATGTGTTGCCTTTCCCTCAACTTCTTCTTGTTTTTATAAGTCGTTGGTTGTGAGCTTTTGAAGCTCCTGTGACGCTTGGCGAAAAGATGCGGGAAAAATAGAAAAAAAGATGTGATGAAAGGATGTCGCGAAGTTTGTAGGGGAGTCTGAGAAGAGGCGCTTTCTTATTAGGAAAACAATCGATCGAAACTGAGCGTAAAATATTTTTCTGCAATCTTTTCAAAACGAGAAGGTGATCCGCTTAGCCCAACAATATTAAACGAGGCTCCCCGCAAATAGAGAGATTTAACCAGGCCTGTCATGATCGGAGGGAATACCAGGAATGAGAACGTATCCCGGCCGGAAAACCCGGCTTCACAGAAAGGAGCGGATCATAAAGTAGCTGGTCCGGAAGGAGAAGAGGTTCAGCTGAATCACTTAAATAAAGAGTCCGGGACTATCATGAGCAGTATCGCTAATTTTTTCAAAAACGGGATGTAGAATCCTGCATTACTGAGTCGTTTATAAAATATTGGTCTGAAGAGGAAACAGGCGCTGCCGGAGGGTAACCTGTCAGCAATAAGGCCAATTGCGGGAATAACAGAAAGGGTTCCTTTTGGGAGTCCTTTTTTATTGAATCCGGGGTATGGAGTGAAGCGTAATCTGTATTTCTCTCTACAACTCCATGCCGGATATTGGCTAATAAATTCAGTAGATACCGGCAGGCTTTATCGGGCATGGGGTTACTGATGCCGGAAGGGCCGGATCAGATGGAAGGCGGCCTTATACGCTTGATTGCTTCAAAATGCTTAGATGTCTCTTCGTCCTGTCAGTGAAGGCACTCAGATAAATATGTTTCCGGAGGCAGCGGGATAAACAGAACTTAATATGTAATGGAGCAGGGATATAAGATCATTGAGGAAAAATAACTTATATTGCTTTATTCTCAACTGCGTAATAATCTTGTCGTCCCATGCCTAAAATTTTTAAGGCGGAATTTTATCGTTCCATTGTCACAGCTTCACGTTTATTCATCAGTAAGATTATAGTAAGGATTACCAGATCATTGAATGATCTGGACCAGTGGGTGACCGGCTATAGTCATAATCCTAATGCACGTAATCATGAACATCTGGGGCCGAATCACAATGCCTCCAATAATACAATATATGAAGCCTCCCTGCTTTGGGCGTTAAGGGAACCGTTTATCAAAAATATTGCTGTAACAGGACCTTATGGTTCAGGTAAAAGCAGTGTTATTGCCTCTTTTCAGAGAAAAAACCGTCAGTTCCGGTATATAAACGTGTCACTGGCTATGTTTGATGAAACCCAAAAGAAAAACGATGATTGGAGGAATAACGTAGAATTCAGCATTCTCCAGCAGCTGATTTACCACGTTAAGAATGACAAGTTGCCGGAGTCAAGATTTCAGAAAATTAAACATTCCGGTGCATTAGGTAGAATCTGGAACAGCTTCCTGTTATTGGTCTTCATATTGGGGTTTTTGTTATTGTTTAAAGAGGAATACTACAAAAACATTCCGGTTTGGGACGACCTGACCGCAGAAGCAAAAGTATATCTGAAGTATGCTGCATTGGGAATTGTGCTGGTGGGCGTGATCAGGTTTCTTTACTGGGCATCCCGGTCGATTGGTAATCTGAAACTGAACAAAGTCGGATTAACAAGCGGGTCCATTGAATTAGAGAACAAACAGGATCAGTCGGTTTTCAATAAACATCTGGATGAAATTATCTATTTCTTCGAGATGACACGGCATAATGTAATTGTCATAGAAGACCTGGACAGATTCGGAGATACTGAAATATTTACAAAGCTGAGGGAAGTAAATAACCTCATAAACAACAGTCTTCAGGTCGATCTGTCTGTGAAATTTATCTACGCTGTTAAAGATGACATGTTTAAAGACAAGGATAGAGCAAAATTCTTTGACTTTATTATTCCGGTCATTCCTGTATTAAGTACCGCTAACGCGGGGGATAAGCTTGCATTAATGCTTCCTGTGTCAGCCAGAAAGAAAGTGAATGGTAACCTCTTATCCAATATATCACTCTACATTCAGGATATGCGGTTGTTGATCAATATTATCAACGAATTTCAGATTTATCATGCCCCAATAGGGGACAAGCTGGAACCCACTAAATTGCTGGCCGTTATTGTATACAAGAACCTTTATCCTAACGACTTTGCAAGAATTCATAATGGTGAAGGGGATATCGTGGCGGCATTCAACAGGAAAAAAGAATTCGTTGAAGAAAAGTATCTGATTTTCAATACAGAAATTGCCAGATTGCAAAGTGAGCTGGAAAGCAACCAACGTAGACTTTTGAAAAGTGAGGAAGAGCTCAGGTCTGTTTATCTGACGGCAATCCTCGCCAAAGCGCCTCTTTACTCGTCGATTTATGTAAGCAAATCGCTAATGCCCATCCAGTTGCTGCTGAATGAAATGGAGTTCAATCACTTAATGAAAGAAAAGAAAATCACCTGCCAGACCTTTAAAGATGGAGCTTGGAAAGATATTTCACTTAATATGAGCTTCGATGCCATAGAAAAGGAAATAGATGCGGAAAATACGTATTCAGAACGATTGAAAAATTTAAGATATCTGAGTCAGATGGATTCAGAAAGCACTAGAAAAGAGATTGTAAACCTTCGTTATAACGCGTCACGTGTCCGCTCCTACTCCCTGAAAGATGTATTAAACTATTGCGAGGGTTTTACTTTCCCGGAATACAGTGATAAAAAACCGATACTAAATTTTCTGATCTCAGAAGGGTATATCGATGAAATGTACCCTACTTATATTTCATTTTTCATAGAGGGAAGTCTGCTGCAGGCAGACATGGATTTTGTGATCAGTGTCTCCCAAAGACAACCACTTCCCGTGGACCATGCACTTAGAAACTGCAGTACTATTGCCTCCCGCTGGTTTTCCGTTACCACCTATGGTCATCCGGCTATCCTTAACATTAATTTTATTGACTGGCTGCTCCAGCAAACTGCGTATCCATCCGAACGGGATGAACTTGCCACACAGCTGGCAAACGGTGCAGGTACCTCATTTGAGTTTATCCGATTATATTTGGAGAAGGGTACAGAACAGGGTGCCTTTGTATCCTTAGTCTGTGGAAAGTGGCAAGGACTGTGGGATTATTTTTACAGGGACAGTGCAATGAAGGATGAGGTGAAGGATCAGTATTTCCTTCTTTTAGTGAATAATCTAAACCTTAATCAACTCAGCGGGCAGGATAGTTCGGGGTATTTAAAGATGTTTATAGAACAACATCCCGATCCGATAAGGTTATTGGGGCAGGAAAGCCTGGCTGCAATATCCACAGCGCTTGTTGAAATGCTCGTCGTTAAGCTCGAAAATATCATTTATGATAAGCAATTTAATAGTTTTTACCGCTTCATTGTAGAAAATCGGCATTACAGAATCAACCTCCAAAACCTGCTCTCCATTTTTTCATTGGGTAATCGTGGGCGGTCTTTTCCCGAAGGAGAAATGCTCTCGGGTAACTTTACATTTATATCGAAATATGCAAGTGGGATACGGGAATATATAGAGGGTAATCTGAGAGAATATCTTATCAATGCTTTTTTCAAAATACCTGACCATTCGCTGGAGGAAGAGGATGCCATGCTGTACATTTTAAACCATGATAACATTGACAATTCCCTAAAAAGGGATGTCCTCGGCGTAATAAATACGATTTTTTCTGATTTTGAAAAAGTGCTGGAAAAGTCGTTAGCACTGGAAATGGCTTTTAACCTGAAAATGAAAATGTCGTGGGACAACCTGGTCGCATATTTCTTAGAAACTTCGGTGATTGATGATCGTTTGGTGTACTGGATCAATAAAGCAGAGGATTTTGACACATTGAATAAGGAAGAATGGGCGAAACGCGCAGAACTCAATGACGCAGTATCAAAATCATTTGAGAGGGCAATATTGGAAACGGGAGGAATAGATATAGATCGCCGGATAGCATTGGCTGAAATGTTTTACCATAAACATGAAGGTTTGGATATCGAAGAGCTTGCGGATAACGAAATTTCGAAATTAATTGATCTGGACAAGTTTCAGTTAACTCCGGATTTCACTAAGGTGTTGACTGAACGGAATACAGAACTGGCAGGCTTTTATATTGGAAAACAGATTGAGTCTTACCTTACTTCTCCATTCTTACTGGCTGATGGGGTATATGAGTATCTATTGTCCGGTGATTCGGTCTCGATCGCAAATGGTTTGTTAGCGTATTTCAACGTACATGTTTTAAATGTAACAGATACCATCGCCGTTGCCATTACCAGCTATCTGAAGAAAGAAATGGAGGGCGCTACCCCACCAACAAAGGCGCTTGTGTCGACTTTACTAAAAACACGGGGAGTTGACTGGAAATACCTGCTTGATAAGTATGCTGACATGTTTGAGGATACTGAAATCCTTGATCAGATACGTTCGCTGGAAGAGCCATACAATCAGATAGCGATTAACTCCGGACAGCAGATACAGGTTCCTGCTGATGAAAACACGAAGTTCCTGCTGGAAATGTTGAAGAAAAGATTTCCGGGGTTTATTTCAAAGGTTAGTAAAACCCGTGATAAACAGGAGTTTTTGATTTTTCATAGTCAGGGAACTTTATAAATCCTTATCTGTTTGGTAAAGGGATGAGGTATACGCGGTTCCCGGGAGCTGATACATTTTATCTTTGAGACTATGGCAGATTATCGATACTATAAAGCTCCTGGGCTTGAAACCATTCGTTTTGATCCGGGGACTTTTTTACAGCTGGTGGCGGGTTGTCTTTAAGCCTATTTTGGTAAAAGTCCGGAAGAAGCCGGGGCGATAATACGTTCCGTAGCTTTGCTAAACGGTGATCATTTTCCGCCGGTGAATTATAATTCTATGGCCCTGCTGGACAACCAGACGCCTTAGATACCACCTGGCACATTTTACATTCAGTCAATGATCCTGCTCTTAACGGATGGTACAACCCTCCGATAGACGAATACCTGTCGTGGGAGGGCGATTTTCTGACAGGTTGCAACCTGAACCATGATTACATTAGCTATATGGACGGTGATGATGATAATGTAGAACAGTAAAATTGTTACATAATCGCAAATATGACAACCGGGTATTCCTACCCGGTTTTATTTTTTCTGCTACTCTTATATCGCTTTCAGTCCTGCTCCTGTTGCTACAGTTTTTTCAACATTGCGTTTATTACATCTTTCAGCACAGCATTTTCGTCCTCCGATTCCTTTGATCTCTTTCCTGTGGAGGTAGTTGTCTGACCGGCTGTCAATAATGTAGTAAGTACCTGTTTTCTTTCGTCAGAAGAGGTAGCACTTCTATAAGCCACATAAAACTTTCGTAACATCAAATCTTCATTCTCTGCGCGTAACATTTCATTGTAGTTATTCTGGTAAAGGCTTCTGAACCATCGGAGTATTGCAATAAAGAAGCTGATAATGACAACGCTCAAGACAACCCTTTTAATCAACTCATTTTGAGTATTGATCGGTTCATCCAGTTTTTTATCCGCTTTGGCCACAACAGCTTTGGCCTGGTTCATTACTGACTCAATGTGGTTGATGCCATTAGCTCTGAGTTCATTGAATTTCAGGCTCTGTTTATATACATTGTCCACTATCGTCATATAAGTCTCGCTAACCTTGTCTTTTGAATTTCTCAGCCTTTTTTGTCCTTCTTCAATATCTGCTAAAAAAATGTTGAAATTCCCGGATTCGATAAGCTTGGGGTATAATTCTGTCATAATACGTACATCGCTCTCATAGGATTTGCCTTCCAGCCCATCGAGATATCTTGGGGCATTTTGCAGCTTATCAAAGTCGATCGTTGCAATCTTGATCTTCCATTTGGTATCATTCATATCAAGCTTCAGGATTCTTATCGTCTCATCCGTTTCTGATAGCTGATTTTTTAATTCGTTGAAACTCCTGTTGATACCTACGGAAGATTCATTTAAAAGCACATAGCCGAAAAATACGGCAATACCTGCGAAAAACAGACTGAGTAGAATCGTTATCCACAGAAACATATTCGATGATCTTCTAAACCGGTTCTTTTTCTCAGTGAGATTCTGCAACATAAACGGGATGTAATCAAAGCCGTATTCAGTATCGTTTTTGCCAATCGGAAGACTCGTTGAAATAGCAGTATAGAAAGAGTTGGAATGGAAAATTTCACGCACGGCTGTTTCTGCATTGAAAGTGTCACCAGGTCGGACTCTTCTGCTTTTCAGAAAAAGCTGGATAATATATAACAGCACACCGATTGGAATCACACTGGTAATAAGATTGGCTGATTCAAGTGCATCTGCCAGAACCATTTCGTCCTGACTAAAATCCCATCTGAAATATATAGCACTTTGAATGACCGATTGCAGAATGATGAACAGGCCTAGAAACAGACACAGGATTTTACTTTCGGTTTTGTCAATAACACCTTTGTGACGGGCAAACAATATAGCTGTCATACTTGATGCTAAGAGTAAAACTGCAACAGTAAGTCTTGTTTGTGTGAATGTAAGAGCGTAGGAGTACATAACTGATATATTGTAAAATTTAACAGCCGTTTTAATGGCTTCAATTGTTTGTTGAATTAGTAATCTGGACGTGATTATTTAACACGTAACTAACTGCCGTACAGATACCGCATTATATCCCGCGTTACCCTGTCTGCGAAAGCCTTTGCCATCGGCCGGGTAAAGACTGTTTCCCCCCTGAACTGTGTGGCATGAACATCCTTTATTCCCTCCCTGAAAATTCTTCCTATCTCCGCTTTTTGCAGGCGTTCATCTGCAATCCTGATCAGGCGCCGGGTCTTACTGCTCAATGCTTCATAGTCATAATCCGTGTGGCTGAGTCCCAATATTTCCTCACGGGAAAGAATAAGCTTTATTTCCTTTTCTACCTTTTTTCCTGTGACAGGATCACCACTGTAGGTGTAACCAATGTTCCTGCCCTCATAGTTGTCGTTCAGTATAACGATAAAAGAATGTGTGCTGAAAAACTCTACATAACAGTATAACAGGCGTATATGTTTAATACCCTGTACATGAAGTACGTGCAACACCGAGTTAGGTTCCAACTGATACAATGGCCTGGTCGGGTTGTAAAAGCGAACCACATCGCAGGGCGCGATCCCCCGGATCATATCAAACAGATGTTGCACCTGGCTACGGTCGCCACCCTGGTGCAGATAGAAGTTAACAGCGCTCTTCGCTATCGAACGGAAGGCAGGTTCGCCCCCGAATTCCTGTCTGATGGAGATTGGCTCCCGCAGCCGTTCATCATACACCTTTGCCTGCCTGAGTCCTTCTTCCACATCAAAAGCAGGAAACTGCTTTTTAATTCCGCCTAACATACTACGCATCTCAGCATCAGTGCGGGCCGTAAGTGAGTAGAAAAAGCCATTCTCCGTCTTCTCCGTTCTGAAGACCGGCCGGGCAAGACTGGGCTTGTTGCCATTCAATAAACGATATTCAGTACCGTCTGCCGTAGTTAGCCCCGTGGTAGTGGGGATAGAACCGTTTTCCCTGTTTACCTGCAGATAACCGGAGAGGAATGCAAACTGACCGGCGAGTGCTGCATCAGCATCCGCACCCAGGGAACTGTTACACTTTTTACAGAGGATTTTATCTGATTTTAATCGTCCCCCCATTGCATTCAGAATAATATGTTCTACTGTTCTGTTAGTGGGTGTCAGCAGGCTGTCGCACAGATAACAGGTAGGTTCTTTCGTTACACTTGTCATATGAAAAGCATTATGCCAGGATTAGTATAGACCGTCGATCATTGCGCCCGGTTACCCGAAGCACAGCAGTTAGTGTAATGGCAGAGATGCTCATAACCATTGAAAAATATATACGATCGTGCAATGACGAAAAGTTGTGGTTTACAGGTAGGGAGCATATGTGTTTTTTTTATGACCAGGGTTATAAATATAAATCACATTTTCCAAAATAAGGCCCACAGACCGTCTCACGCAGATTTCTCCACTTTCGCGGATGCTTGTTGTCCCGGCATTCCCACATCCGTCATCCCCCGTTGCGTCGCACTCTTGTACGTCCCTCCCGCTAATCCCCATTCAATGGATTCTCTTATACATCCATCGGATTTTTTTTTAAACAAAGAGAACAAAAAGGCAGCGAAGAAAAGGCAGAGAGAGCACGAAAACAAGGCCTGCACCTTTTCTCCGCTGCGCTCCAAAAAGGTTTGCCGTGGGTTTGGAAAAGAAAATCTCCACCTCACATTTTAAGGTGTTCTCCCAGGGGGCGAACGGCATATGAGGTAGTATTTTCTTTCCCAAAGCCTTGTTGTCGCACTCTCTCAGCCTTCCAAAAAGGCTTTCTTTTTTTCTCTTTTTTCTTTTAAAAAAATCTTTTTAAAAACAGCACGATGAAGCACTCACAAAAATCATTAAACAATTTATCTCAGGTGATGCGCACGTCATGGAAAATACAGCGCGAGAAGAAAAGCTCACGCCGTCAGGCACTCGCCGCCGCGTGGGCAATCGTCCTGAATGCAGACATTATGGTGTATTACCTCGTTAAAAAACATGGCACCATAAGGTCTGCCCAAAACACTGTTAACACCAACGGCTTAACCCTCTTTCACTAATCATTTAAATCTGCTGTATCCCGTCAGCAACCTAAATAATAAAAAGGGTTTTGTTATGGATAACCTGAACTTTAACACCCTCACGGAAAAATGGGCTTTCTGTTCCCGTGAAGAAATTCCCTGGCACAAAAAAGGACAGATTAAGAAAGGCTATCAGACCAGTGAGGAAGTGATTATTGACGCGCAGCTGAATTGTTTTGTTGGCAAACTGCCCAACACACACAAACTCCCGGACGGAACGAAAGTAATTTCTGAAAACTCTTTCTTTACCTACCGTACAGATAGTAACGTCATCTTAGGCGATAAGATAGGCCCAGATTATACCGTAGTACAGAACCGCGATGCCTTCCGGTGGTTCGATGAACTGGCAGGAAAGCAAAACATCAAATACGAAACGGCCGGAGCGCTCGGTAAAGGTGGACGCATCTTTATAACTGCAAAATTACCATCCCATATAAAAGTCGGCGGAAAGGATGTATCAGAAATGTATCTGTTTATGACAATCAGTCACGACGGCTCAGGCTCCATAGTGATCGGCCTTACTCCGATCCGTATTGTATGTAACAATACGCTCACTATGGCTTTGAAGAGTTGCACAACATCCGTTAAACTTCGCCATACCCCGAACGTAAAACAACACCTGAATGACGCCGCCCGCGTCCTGAAAATGATTATAAGTTTACAGCATGAGATTTCAGCGCTTCAGCACTATGTTTCATTTTCTGAGGCTATTATGGTTGGTGTTAAGGATTTATATACCCAATGAGATGACCTTGATTTTCAGGATAGACGATTTATAGTAGACTGTATTTTTGATTGTATTTTATTTATAATCAATAAGTTGTTGGATGGTTATCATATTTGCTCGATTCTTTACTTGGCTCCAAGTCTGGACATAAGCAACGTAAAGACACCTGTTCGTTGACCTTGTTGACCCGCAAACATCCGCGTATAGCCAAAATACCCATCCGCTTTTAGTTTGTTGATCACTTGTTGCTGTTCCTGCTCGCCTTTTACCTTACTCCGGATAGAATCAAGTGTAGCCATCGTCTGATCAACCGGGAAGGAAGGTCGCTCAAAGACCGTCAGTCCTTTCGTATCATCGCCATTTTCCCGCTGAATGTAGGACAACTGCACCACCTGGTCCTGCTTGTATTTGTCAAATGTAATACTAAGTTCATTCTGGCCTTTCCCATTTTTCCCTTTCCCATTATATACCAGACCGCCACATTCTTCCCCTTCAGTATTATAGAACATTAGTCCTGCTTCATCGCCACCCTGACGACTCATCTTTTTGCCATTTACAACAGCCGGAGGAAGGTTTTCTTTATTGAACAGGGAAAGTTTAACAGTGCCGTCCGGCTCTACGATTTCAATCTTTTCTGCGCGTAAACTTTTGATAATATCATCCTGCGCTGATTTCCGGAAGCCATAACCAATAAAGGCCAGTATGAAGACGGACGTAATAATGGCATATACTTTAAAAAATGCCATCTGGCGGCGTAATAGGGCTACTTCTTTACGTAGGTCCTGCATGGTTTGCATGATTTTGGGTGAGTAATGTGAAATATTATCAGGGAAGATAACGAAAGGGGAGAAGTTCTGCAACGGTATAAACAAAGAACGGCCAGGTATAGACCTGACCGTTCTTTATATCTGTATTGTTAATAACTACTTGTTCAGATTAGGGTTGTTTTGCTCTTCACCCTGTGGTATAACGAAGATGTAATAAGGACTGTTAGCGGTAAAGGCTGTCCCATCAGAGAATGTCAGCGCTGTATGATACCTGGCCGGTACTTCTTTGGTATTACCATCGGGTTTTACCACTGTCACCTTGATATCATTGCCGTTGACGTCTACATAAGGCTTACGCACAACAGCCTGCTGGGTACGGATGATATCGGATAAACCAAAGCCTTCGCCCCACAGTTCTTTTCTCCTTTCTATCAGGATTTCTTTGATCAGATTTTCTGCTGTAGCGCCGTTGGCGTCAAACAGTTTAGCGCCTCTGGCCGTACGAAGCTGATTTAATGCGGCAATACCCTCTGGGATACTACCTGCACGGGCATAACCTTCTGCTTTTATCAACAGGGCTTCCGCACTTCTCATCAGCACCAGGTCTGCGGTTTGATCTGCTTTGAATTTAAACTTTTTGTATTGCAGATAACCTTCTCTGGCGGCAGCAGAACCGTCCCAGGAGAACAATGTTTTACGGATATCGCCGGCTTCGAATAACTCACCAAAGAAAGGATCAGCCATGTAACTATAGTAATAGGAAGATGAGGACGATACGTCCAGGAAATGGAAGCTATAACTGCCATCGCTCTGACTGGGTATTTCAGAATGTCCCCAGATCCACTCAGAGTTACCTGCATCATTGAAGCCCTTGCTGTACTCGGATGGCGCCATTAACGGGTAGTTCTGCAATGCTTCATTCGCCGCTGCTGCTGCAAATGCCCATCTGCCGGTATTCAGGTAAGCACGTGCCAGTAGACCATTTACAACATCGACATTGATCTTGTATTTCGCCGGACGGTCATAGCCCGCCAGCAATTCTCTGGCCTGCTGCAGATCAGCGAAGATGACTTCATAAATCTCTTTGAGAGAAGCTTTCGGATTACCTTGTGTACTCGCTGTTGTTGGCGTTGTATAGACAGGCGCTGTTTTCGCCGTGGAATCTTTCAGATAAGAATACTGGTAGAAAGAAGCAATTGTCAGATAAGTATGTGCTCTTAATGCCAGTGCCTGTCCTTTAAGTACTTTTTTAGTGGTAAGGTCTCCTTCGACTCTGTCCACATTAGCGATGATAATATTGCTATTGTTGATGATCTTGTATAGTTGGCCCCAGATAGCGGTCACGCGTGACTGTGTTTTATCGTTCATCTGAGTAAAACGATATGCTGTGGGGAAACCATACTTAGTAGTGATCAGCGCTACGTCATTAGCCATAGCATCGCTGGTCAGTGCAATAGTCTTAAAGCCGGGGTTACTGTAGGTACCTCCGTAGAAATCATCCATCATAGCCGCCCAGGTACCTTCAGAGATAGTGTTAAGGTTAGCTACATTTTTCAGTACAATGTCTTCTGATACCGCGTTTGATGGAGCGGTATCCAGTTGTTTGTTGCAGGCTGCCAATCCTAAAAGCAGCGCTGCCGTATATGTGTAAAATCTGATTGATTGCATGTTCATTCAATGTTTAAACGTTACGTATTAGAGTCCCACCTGTATGCCTACTGAGAATGTTTTCATTGCCGGATACTGATAGTAAGTGGTCCCATCTATAGACTGCTCCGGGTCCATGCCTTTGTGGCCGTAGAAGGTCAGGAGGTTTTCGCCCAGACCATATACTTTGGCGCTTTTAATACCAATTCTGGATAGCAACCTGTTAGGCAGTGAATATCCCAGGGATACTGTTTTAAGACGCGCATAGGTAGCGCTGTAGAGGAAGCGGGTAGATGTAGAGGTCCAGTTGAGGTTATCCGTAGTGAAACGGGGAACATCTGTGTTGGTATTTTCCGGCGTCCAGCGTTCCAGTAATTCTGTTGACCAGTTACGGCCAGGACTGGTCGCACCGCTCAGCAGAGATACATAATCCAGGTCCAGTACTTTACCGCCTATGCTATAGGACAGTAAGAAGGAGAGATCAAAGTTTTTATAATTGAAACTGTTGGTAATACCGCCTGTAACATCCGGGAGAGCAGAACCTGCATAATATTGTGTAGCAGAAGCATAGTTAGTGGTAGTGACTTTCTTCCCTTCAGCATCCGTCTGGTACCAGAGCGGATTACCCGTTTTTGCATCTACACCAGCCCATTCGCGCAGATAGAACTCATAAATAGAACTTCCCACCGTCAGCTTTTTAGTACCACTGATGATTTCCTTTTGCGGCAGCTCGGTGATCTTATTTTTGTTGTGCGCTACATTCAGCCCGATATTCCATTTGAAATCACGGGTTTGGACAGGGACAACATTCAGTTCCAGTTCAAGACCGGTATTGCGTAGTGCACCAATATTTGCGCTGATGGAGCTGAACCCGGTAGAAGAGGCCATTGGTTTTGCATACAACAGGTCCTTACTGGTCCTGTTATAGTAATTGATATTACCATACAGACGGTTGTCAAATAATGCGTAATCCAGACCAATATTCAGATTCAGGTTACTTTCCCATTTCAGACCCGGAGTAGCCAGTCTGGATGTGATAACACCGCCGTTACCCAGGTTATTTTTGATATCGAATAATGCGAGATATGCGTAGTAGGTGCTTAGGTTGTCGTTACCAGAAGCGCCATAGCTACCTTTCAGTGTCAGGGTATTTAACCAGCTGACAGAACGGAGGAACTGTTCTTCTGATAAACGCCAGGAAGCACCTGTCGACCAGAACGTTCCCCAACGGGAATCAGGAGAAAAGCGGGAAGAACCGTCCCTTCTTACGGAAGCAGTTAAGTAGTATTTGTTCAGGTAGTTATACTGTCCCTGACCAAAGAAGCTCAGTTTTGCATAGTTATCAGAAACACCCGTAAAATCATTTAACTGAGAGGCAGCGGCCGGTTCGTACAGGTCAGGCAGTGCGAACTTCTGACGACTGCCGCTCTGTGAACTGGAGTTGAAATAATAATATTCGTGACCGGCCAGGAGATTAAGGTGATGCCCGCCCAGCAGATCTGCATCGTAAGTCAGGATGTTGTTCCAGGTATAACTTAATCTTCTCCCATTACTTTTACTGATAGCACCACCTATTTCTGCGTCGCCACCCACCAGTGGGTTCGTGTAAAACAGAGAATTGGTATTTACATAATCAACGTTGTAACTGGTCTTGATATGTAATGCCTTGGTAAGAGACGCTTCCACAAATGTCCTGGCCGAGAGGTTCTCATTAGTATTCCTGTTTTTATCCAGCGGGAGGGACCCGATCAGATTCTCGCGGGCCAATGCTGCAGATGGACGGTATGCACCATAATCAAACAACTTCTGACCACTGGCATCCAGCAGATAGGTACCATCAGGATTTCGCTGGTAAATAGGATAGAAGCCGGGAACAGTCCTGCCGAATAGTACGACGTTATCTGTACGTGAGTCAGAAGAGGCTGGATAATCCTGTGCAGCGCTGGAACCACTCAGATTCAACCCTGTCTTTAACCAGGATTTTGCCTGTAAGGTGATATTGCTCTTGAAGTTATAACGTTTGAAACCAGAGCCCATATAAGCACCTTCGTTATTAACATATCCGCCGCTTACATAATAGGTCGATTTATCAGTGCCACCACTAAAGCTAAGCTGAGCCTGTGTATATTTCCCGGATTGTTGAATACCTTTTTCCCAGTCATCGTTCCACAAAGGATGTGCGCCCGCCACGATCTTTCCATCAGTACCCACAGGTTGAGGGAAAGTAGGCCCGTAAGGATTAATACCCAGATCAGAAACGACACGGGCACTAGCGGTTGCTGCTGCCTGAGCGGCTGATTGTCCGTTGGTGAGTTGTTTATTACGCAATGCTTCCCAGTACAATTCAAAGTACTGATCAGTGTTAAGTTTATCGTAGTCTTTCACTGCACGGCTGCTCCATCCCTGATTGAAGTTGATATTCACGGCAGACTCACCTTTTTTCCCTTGTTTGGTGGTAATGATGATCACGCCGTTAGCGGCACGTGAACCGTAAAGGTTAGCAGCAGTCGCGTCCTTCAATACACTGATAGATTCTATATCGGCCCCGTTGATCGCGTTGATATCTCCGTCATAAGGAGCACCATCTACTACGAAAAGTGGTGCGCTGGACGCATTGATAGAGCCGACACCACGGATGCGGATAGTAGAGCTGTTACCCGGCTGACCATTGGAAGAGGTGGTCTGCAAACCGGTTACCAGGCCCTGTAATGCATTGGTAACGTTGGGGGTAAGCCGGTTATTGATTTTATCTGAGCTTACAGTTGACACCGCTCCCGGATATCCGGAACGTTTTACATTCGTATAAGCCACTGCAACTACTTCACTAAGTGTCGTATTAGCCGGTTTTAATAGGATTACAACATTTTGGTCCCCTTCGCGCACCTCTGTTTCTGTCGTTTCTCTGCCAATAGAGGATACTGAAATAACGGTTTTGCTGGAAGGGACCGTCAGCTGGAAATGCCCTCCCTGATCTGTAGTGGTACCCAATGTGGTACGAATGATTTTTACTGTCACTCCCGGCAATGGCTGCTTATTTTCAGCAGCGAGCACCTGCCCCCGTATTTGTGTTTGCTGCGCAAAAAGCGCTGTGCTGAAAAGCAGCGCAAGCACGAGTGTTACATTTCTTTTGAACATGCGTGTTTTAATTAATAAAATGGAAGAATACATTGCCTTTCAGGCAATAAGATATCCGTCAGCTGCGGGTGGGACAGCTGGCAATGGTTTAACTCATTATTTACATAAATCAGGAAATACTACAATAACAGCTTATGCTTACAGATAAGGGTTTTGAATAGAATAAAGCTGATAAGAGTACAGTTGGTCTTCTCATAATGTCTAGATTCTTGTCGTTATTATACCAGTCTGATTCGGGAAGCAAAAATAGAATAAAAAATTAGTCTACCAAATGAGTAGAGTATTCTTTTTAATGAATTTTTGAGATCTTATCATGATAGGGGGCTTTTTATAAAATAAGCGATCCCGTTATAAATAGTCGTATTTTAAGTAAATGGAAACGAAACTGGAAGAACTGATAAAACAGTGGGAGCAGGCTTTTGATCGCAAGGAAGAGCTGCTGGCACACAAACAAAATGTGCAGGAAACACTATATGCAGAAGGGCCCAGGTATGACCTTAGCAAGTTTGACTGGCATTCTTTTCCTGCCGATGGACCGTTACAGCAGGATAAGACAGGATTGCATGCCTCGGCGTTGCATGAATATGGCTTCAATGCAAAAGGATTGCCCTGTTATACGACATTTAAACATGAACATAACAAGATTTTGTGGGAGGGCGTTTATGTCTACGGAGACACCTCCGTGGAGTATATAGAGTACTGTATGAACACGGGTGTTCCTTCCATCATTTCGCGCATGGAATTTAAAGACGGGAAAAAAGTTACTTATCAGAGTTTACGGGCCAATAGTGGTGGGAGTGGATATGGATGGTTATCTAAAGAAGATATCATAAAAACAATGAGAAATGATGATCACTCTTTCATTATTAATATAACAGACTTTGAATATGATGCCACCGGAAAAATACAAAGAGCCTCCAGCATACGCGTTTTTCCGGGTAGTGGTCAACATAAGTCCTATGATGAATACAATTATGATGACATGCAGGTACTCGATACGATCAGGCAATTTGATGATAAGGGTAATAATGGATTAATCTACTGCAGGCGTCCTGAAAATATGAGTCCTGAACAACTGTCGGAAGAATTAGCGGAAGCATTGGCAAAACAGGTTGTATTAACGCTGGAACATAATCAGATAGAGCAACCCATTGCTTTGCTGGAATTAGCGTATCGGCTTGGCGTCAATTACGCTCCTTACCTGGAATGCCAGTCTGTAAAGCAGATAACAGAGAAGTTGGCTAAAAATGAAGTAGTGTTTTTTGATACTCATTACAACGAATCAATGAATGTCAGTATCAGGCCTTTTGAACGACTTTGGGCACAAATGGAGCAGTTGATGGAAGATTATGATTATTTGGATGTCGGTACAAATATGATCAGAAAAGCGGCCTTTCTACTCACAAAAAATAAGCTCTTTGGCAAATTCGAAGTCTCTGATATATTTGCCGCTTATGCTGTCGACTGGTCAATAGAAGGACATGGTGACGATGAGTTTGAAGAAATCCTTACGGAATGTGGGGTAGACGCAGAACGCCTGGCTGCTTGGAAGCAAATAGGTATATTACCATTGAGTAAATAGACAGCCTGAAATTTCATTATCTTGCTTTCCATGAAATCTGCCCAAATATTCAAAGCTATCTTACTGGCACTACCATTTCTGATACTATTATATGTGTTTTTCCTCAGAGACAGAATAGATACCGGAGACGGTATCGGCGGCGGTTCGTATGACCTGACAAAGCCATACACTGCGATTGGCATCGGTCTGTATGCGCTCATTCTGAATCTTGTATTACTGATCCAGGATGCGCATGGTAATAGAATCTTCCTGCTGGGAGGAATAATTCTGCTGATCGTCACAATAATAATGGGTGTTCGTAGTTTTTAAGTCAGCTGGATTATTCCCGTATGGAAAACTAAACACCCCTTTTGAAATACATTGCTCTCCTGATCGCAATATTATTGAGTACATCTATGCTGTATGCACAGCGTATTCATTTTACACTTACTACAATCTCTAACAGCTTTTCATTGAACAAGGAACCGGTACTTCATATAAAGGCCGGAGATACCGTATATACCGAAACCATTGATGCGCTGGGTAGGGATAAAGCTGGGTTGAAACGACGGCGGGGAACGGCTGGCAGTGATCAGAAAACATATTGAGCTTAATTGGAGATCAACGGTAGCGATGATTAAAACATATGTGGATGGGTAAATGAAATATTGTTAATAAAAAGTATCGCGAATTAATCGGAAGTTTGAATTTGTACTTAACTTGCTTATAATTAGACGTTTGTTTTAATCTGTACCTGGTAGTTTAATTCCTATACTAATAATTGAAATAATGAATGCAATGAAAAGGTCAATCAGCGTATTGACAATGTTGTTCGTAAGTGTTTTTTCAGTACAAGCTCAGGCCCAATACATTGAAAACGGTATAAATACAGCGCAGGCAAATGCAAATTTCTGGATTTCCGGAGTCGGAAGAGCTAACAATGGACTATGGGTGACCAAACACGGTGCCGATATAGCGATCACAGGCATCAGAATAACCAATCCTTCCGGATTTAAAGGCGTCAACTTTCAGCTGACTGACAGTACGTCTGCTTTCCAGGGATTTTCTACCTTGCTCTATAATGGGACTACCTGGGTAGAGAGAATGAGAATAGCAGCACAGAATGGTTATGTCGGTATCGGGACCACTACGCCTACGTATAAGTTGGACGTGAACGATACCAGTTCAGTTAAGTATCTGCCAGAGAGTTCTTCTGTCGGCATTCCTAAAGGCCCTTCGATACAAATTGCAAATACCACGTCTCTGGATAATACATATACGGGTATTTATATGACAACCAGAAACAGCAGTGGATTTAATAATGTAAGTTATATCGGTTCTGTTTGTAATGCCGGAGCTGTGGCGCCTGAGATGGTTTTTGGCATAAGGACCACTTTCACCAGTTATAAGGAAGCAATGAGGATAACCGGCTCAGGGGCTGTGGGGATTGGTACAACAACTGTGAATAGCGAGTACAAATTAGCAGTAGCAGGTACTATCGGCGCTAAAAAAGTAAAGGTTACAGCGCTCGGTTGGGCGGATTTTGTATTTGATCCTTCATATAAACTGCCATCTTTGAATGAGATAGAACAGTATATAAAGGCGAATGGTCACCTGGAAGGAGTGCCATCTGCCGCAGAAGTAGCAACGAAAGGCGTTGATCTTGGAGAAATGAACAAAATATTACTACAGAAAATAGAAGAACTGACTTTACATCTGATTGAAGAACATAAACAGAATGAAGAAATGAAGGCCGAAATGAAGATGATGCAGGCAGAGATAAAAGCAATAAAAGAAGATAAAAAATAGATACTATAAAAAAAGGCTTTCAGGTAATTATCTGAAAGCCTTTTTATCAATATCGGTGTCCATCAGCCAGACAAGCCTCTGCATAATCTATAATTCCGGCTTCCTGCAACTGTACCAGGCGCTGCCTGATAGGCCCGTAATCCAGTCCGACAGGTATCCCCACTACAAAATACCGCTCGTTAAGCCCTTCACTCGGACAGCCCGCTTTTTTAAAATCAGCCCTTAATGAGCTTGCGTCCTTACCAGTATCTCGTACAATAACCTGTATCGCTGAGTTACCTGAACATTCAACCAGTTCGCGATAGGTCATCATTTGTTCATCCTCGTCATATTCCGCCAGAATGATATCGTCCGAAGCCAGACCCGGCACATAAAAAGGAATATTGTCAAGTTTATAATAGCCCTTTACCGGATCGATCATCAGCGCCCACAAGGTTTCAACCGTTGACTCTTCCAGGAGGTTGCTGTAAAAGCGGAATAAGATCTTTTTATATTCATATTTCGGAGCATCCATCTTACAATAATTGGAATGTGCCGTGAAAATAAGTAATTGCATGCATATTGGCCTACAACTGCACAATCCCGTGCTTCACAGCATACATGGCCATGGTCACTCTGGTTTTTACATTCAGCTTCTGAAATAAGGCTTCCCGGTAACCGTCTATCGTTTTCGGGCTCAGGTTCATCTTATCCGCTATCTGCTGATAAGTCATCTCTGTTGTGGCAAGTTTCAGGAATTCCCGTTCATTTTCTGACAAATAGAGGGATGCAGGGTTCGGCTTGATATTTCCCATAAGATTCTGATTCAGTACTTCAGTCGCAATTTCTGAATAATAAAACCCGTTACTGGCAATGGCTTCCAGTGCCCGGTTCATGTCTTCTACTTCAATATCCTTTGACAGATATCCCTTAACGCCGAGGCGTAGCATACGGAGGATGGCGTTCTCCGACTCGACCATAGACACCACCAGTACTTTTACAGTAGGGTGTGTGCGTTGCAGCCAGTCCACTGCCTCATATCCATCCATGTCCGGCATGTCGATGTCCATAAGTATAATATGGGGAAACGGAGGCTGCATCATCTTTTCTTTCAGGTCGTTCCCATTTTCGGCTTCAAACAGGATGTGATACTTCTGTTGAGAATCGCCCATATTAATGAGCTTGATGAGTCCTTTACGGAACAGATTATGGTCATCTACGAGGGCGATGTTGATTTTTTTGCTGGCATTTTTCATACAGCATAAGTTTTTAGTATTTGTGGATGTGGAATATTAATCGTGACAATAGTACCATTTCCGCTATGACTTGTGATATTCAGATCAGCGTTGATGAGGGATGCTCTTTTACGCATATTCAGTAAGCCGGTGCTCTGTTTTTCTCCGCTTTGCTGAAGCGCCTGATCAATATCAAATCCCTCGCCATTGTCAGCAATGGTCAGGATAAAATTATCATCTGAAAAAGAGAGCTTCGAAATAACTTTAGATGCTTTCGCGTACTTTACCACGTTATTGAGTACCTCCTGACAGAGGCGGAATAGAATGATCTCATGCTCTGGCTGCATCCGGTATTCTTCTCCGGTCTTTGTAATACTGACTTCATACCGGCCGGTCTTCGCAAGTCTGTTCAGTTCATTCTGCAGTGCCTGTACAAATCCTATATGAATGATATGATCGGTATTAAGATTGGCGCTGAGTGCCTTTAATTCACTCATCAGTTGCTTGGCCAGTGATTTTGTTTCAAGGATGTTTTCCCTTTGTCCCTCGGGACTTTTAGGCAATATTTCAGAAAGATTAATGTTAATCAGGGATACCAGATGACTAAAGTTGGCGTGTAACTCTTTAGAGATATGATTGAGCGTTTGCTCCTGTATCGCAAGCTTCGACTGAAGTAATACATGGTTAAATGCCTCCCGCATCTCAATCAGTTCCTGTTGATGTCGGAATTTTTTCTTCTGATAGAGAAACAGGAAATAAATAACGGCCGCACTGAGACTCATAACAAGCAAGGTTGATATGATGATGGTCAGAGAGGTTGCGAATGTTGAGGTTTGCATAAAAAGCTGATTAAATAACAGATGCAAATGATGAAATTGAAAATGTCGTTGATAAATAGGAGCGACAGTGCCAGGGGAGAATGCTGCATATTCAGAAAACCAAACATGATCAGGAACGGAAGCGATGCAGATTGGTATAGGAATGTTCCCAGGGTCATCCATATCATGGGTTCTTTGTGTAAAACAATGATACCGGGGGCCTGCAGCAGCTGTCTGAAATAACAGAGGCATAGTGCTATCAGTGTTACGTGACATGCTATCACGCTATAAGTATTGTACTGAAAGGGGCTCTGGATAATGAAATAGTCAGCCAGTCCAAACGCCAATATTCCTATAGTCACCGCATAAACTATTTTCTTTGTTCGGGGATCACATAAAATCTGATAAAAAATAGATGCCAGTAAAACTAAACGGACGAGAAAATAGAAGTTATAGATCCATAAGTTATTCCTGGAATAATTCCATCCAAACATATTATGCAGCTTATGTATCCATAGGTTCGCCAGTGCTTCTGCCAATAGTGTGGTCCAGATCAATACAGCAAATAGCCTATACTGCTTAGGCCATCCCGGCCTGAAGGTCTTCAGGCTTAGAATGGCACTAAGCAACAGAGGTAACAAATACATGTATTCGTAGCTGAAGAATCGCTGCATTTACTCAAATTACGTAATGTTATTGAGAAAATTCATCGTCACAGCGCGGCGGACAAGGGATGCCCATGTTGAAGTCCCTGATGTCTTCTCCTGGGTCTTCACCGGGGAATAAGATCACGTCTTTTTCCACAGAAGACCGCTCTGAATAATTAGGTTCTTTCTCAAGTATGACATTCGCATGTGTAATGGTATTGCCTACCTGTTGCTCTCTGGTTGTAACAAACAACAGACAGGTCTGACCGGCAAATTGATGTCCCTCTTCATAGGTACCAAAATAGACCCTGATACCGTCTCCACCGGCAAATTCAATTTCTTCTACGAGTTTCGTAAAATGTTCTTTCGAATACCATACAGACCTGGTATCGGGCTTGCCTGCCGCCTGACTTAAAGCAGCGTGTTTCTGTTTCTGGAATCTGGCGATCCTGTCGGCAGTGGTTTTCTGTCCTACATAGAAGAATGGTAGCGGTTTTACGGTAAGGTGTTGTTGCATAAACGAAGTTTTTAGGTGTAGTGAAAAATCGGGGTGTAAACTGTTTACGCTGCGAAACTATAACCGGAACGATCAAAAAAAATCAGCCCAAAGCAAATACCGGAAAAATCCTATCGACCCGGGGGAATTATCCGGGACTGTTTGTAAAAAGGGGATTTTTCCCCCCGTATACCGGTTTTTTCCGCCGCAATGTAATTTCATCTTTGCTCCGTCGACCAAGGACAATACCAGACTAATCCCAATGAAAATACACACGCATGAGAAAAGCATTAGTAGTCGGAATTGACGACTATCCCGGCGCCCGCCTCAAGGGCTGTATTAATGACGCAAACACGGTAGCAGAATTATTGGACAAAAACGCAGATGGCTCACCGAATTTTGAAGTAAAGCTCTTTATTACTGTAAAGACGAAAGCAGAACTGAAATCAGTAATCCGCAAAACTTTTAATGACAGTGATGATGAGATCAGCCTGTTCTATTTTTCCGGCCATGGTAATGTGACAGAATCAGGGGAAGGCTACATCGTTACCCCCGATTTTACCCGTGATGATGTGGGTATTTCTATGGAGGAAATACTAAAAATGGCGGGTTTATCAAAGGCGAGACACAAGATTGTTATCCTGGATTGCTGTCATGCGGGGGCTATGGGAACACCTACTCTTATAGGCAATAACAGTGCGGCATTCCTGGAACAGGGTGTGATCATCCTTGCCTCCAGCCGTAGTTCGGAGACGTCGGTAGAAAGTAATGGCCATGGCGTATTCACGGGCCTCCTGATCGATGCCCTGAAAGGAGGGGCCGCAGATATAGATGGAGAAGTAACCCCCGGAAATATCTATAGTTATATAGATAAGGCATTGGGGAGCTGGCATCAGCGTCCTGTGTTTAAAGCAAACATTGTCCGTTCTGTAAGCCTGCGTAAAGTAAACCCCACAGTATCGAAAACCGAATTAAGACTGTTAATGGAATATTTCCCTCAGTCCGATAAAGAGTTTCCGCTTGATCCCAGCTATGAATACACGACTACGACAGATACCCCAAATGAAAAGAACATTAATACATTTAAAATTCTGCGTAGGATGCAGCTGATCGGTTTGGTAGAGCCTGTAGACGAAGAGTATCTGTACTGGGCTGCAGTTCGGAATAAAAGTTGTCGTCTGACAGGATTAGGGACCTATTACTGGAAACTTGTCAAAGACGGTAGAATATAATCCCGATCACCTCAAATCCCATATACCATGAAGGGACCTTTTAAATATGATGTTGCTATCTCTGTCGCCGAAGAAGATACTCCTATTGCAGATCAGATCGCAAAGGAGTTAAAGAAACTAGGTATCCGATACTATTATTATGTTGAGAAAAGTGTTGAAAGTTGGGGAAAACATATTATTGATCTTACAATGGACACATTCGGAAGGCGCGCCAGGTTCGTGTTAATGATCACCAGTGCTACTTTTGTCAATAAATATTGGTCGGGAATAGAAAAGCTGATCGCCCTGGCGAAAACCAAAATGGGAGAACCGCACATTCTTCAGTTAAGGCTCGATGATACTACAATTGATGGCATCTCCAGGCATGTTGTTTATCAGGACTGGAAAGATAATCCGGAAGAGATCGCGCGAATGTTGAAAGAGAAGATCCGGGCTCAGAAAATACGTAAGTGGCGTAAGATAGGTAGTACAACAGCCTGGGTTAGTTCCAGCCTTGCAGTTCTATACGTTATATATATGCTGCTTTATCCCCCCGTCATTCCGGTTAAGAAAATGCAACAAATGTTGATTACCGGGTCAGGCATAGATTCTTTTTATATCAGCAATACGGAAGTGACAATTGATGAGTATAGAAGATATTGTAGAAGGGCTGGAAAACAATTTCCTCCACAATCTGCAGGTCTCAAAGGCAGTGCTCCTGTAGCTAATGTCACCTGGCAGGAAGCAGTTGATTTTTGTAAATCCCAGAATGGCAGGCTTCCAACAGTACTGGAGTGGGAATATGCAGCTGATGCCGGATCAGGAACTAAATACAGTGGGGGAAATAATGCGCAGAAAGTAGCAATATATAATACGAAAAAGCCGGCGTTAGTTGCTTCTCTGGATTCTAATTTATTTAAGCTATATGATATGACAGGCAATATAGCGGAATGGTGTGCAGATTGGTCTGATAGTTCACATCAATTTAAAATTGTCAAGGGAGGTGCTTATAATAGCCGTATTAGTCCGGAAAATGAATTGCTGATCAGCGCACGCATTCTCGAAAAACCTGAGGAAAGGTGCCCTAATGTCGGCTTCAGGGTCGCCTGGAATAAACAATAAAACTACATCAACATGAAGAATCCCAAATTTGAGCTTTTCTCCGGTATCGGGAAGAATGACTATTTCTTCAACCTGAAAGCCGGTAATGGAGAGAAAATCCTGGGAAGTGAAAGCTATACCTCAAAACATGCCGCTGTACACAGCATCGCTTCCGTAAAAAGAAACGCTCCCTATTATAAACAGTACGAACGAAGATTTAATAGTGATAACAACAGTTACACATTCGTACTAAAAGCTGAGAACGGAGAAATTATCGGTCGAAGTGAGACCTATCCCTCTGCCTATAGCCGTGACGAGGGCATTGAATCCGTAAGACGGAATGCCCCGGAAGCACCTACAGATGATCTGACCTGATACTTGTGAATGTGAGAATGCAATACCGGCAAAGTCAGATTTACACAGCAGCCAGTGACACTTTGCCGCTCCTGTTTATCCCTTTATTTATCCCTTTTGAATGTTAATAACTCAAACATGCCTTTAAGTCCCGAATTGAAAACACACTTTTTGAACCTATACCACATGGCGCTTGCAGATGAAAATGTGGATATCAGGGAACTGGAATTACTATACCGCATCGGAGAAGAAGGAGGTATCAGCAGAGCAGAAATTGAAACGCTGATCATGCAGGCAGAACAGCCTGTATTTACCGCACCTACAACACTACCGGAAAAGATCAGCTATCTATACGATCTCAGTCTGATGGCCTGTGCAGATGGTAAAATTGATGAAGCAGAGCAAAAACTGCTCATACGCTTCTGTTCCCTGTTTGGCTTCAGACAAGAAAACGTCCTGTCCATTTGTGAATATCTGTTGGGAGAAGCTATACGCAATGTTCCCATACAACAAGTATTAACCAATGTTTCTAAAAATCTCTAAACCATGGGCCTTCTAAAAGTCACCAAAGATTTGTTTACCGTAAACGAAACACCCTCAACCGGCACAACTACTGCTGAACCGGCCGAAACAAGAAGAACAGAAATTACTTACCAGGATTATGGCTACCACCAGGCCTCTTTACTGGGGGGCAGTATTGCAGGGTTACGAGTATGCCTGCAAAAGATTTATTATGATTTTAAGGAAAGAATTAAGAATGATAAAGAAAGACAGGATGAATTAAAGAAGCCGATGAAAGTCAAACTCGAGGAACATAAAGGAGATATTGATCGCTGGGAGAACCGGATCAAAAAGATTAAAGAAGAAGACCTTCCGGCTTTACTCCGTAAAATAGACGCACTCAAGGAAGAAAAGAAACATCTCCGTGAAAACCCACAGGAAATAGTCGGAGACCTTACAGGCAGACCCAGTTTTTATATCGGTTGCTTCATTCTGGCAACATTGACCATCTACCTGTTCGTCTTTTATAGCTCGGCTTCTTATGCTACTTTTTTTAAAGAATTTAAGCTGGGCGACATTGGTGTCGCAAATGCAATTTTTGATGCAGAAGCACTCTCCAATTCACTGAAAAGAGGTATTACGCAACTGTTGTTGATTATCACAATCCCTTCTATATTCCTGGGTCTTGGATACCTTATCCATAAATTCCAGGAAGAAAAAGGTATGCAGAAATATTTGAAGATAGCTACACTCATACTGATCACATTTGTATTTGATGGTATTCTGGCATACGAAATCACGGAAAAGATTTATGACATCAAGAGATATGATATCATCGACAGAGTGGTGCCGGAATACACTATAGCACTCGCTTTTCATACGATCAATTTCTGGCTGATCATATTCGCGGGCTTTATTGTATACCTCATCTGGGGATTTGTCTTTGATTTCGTATTAGCTGCCCATGGAAAGATCGATAAGGTCAATGTTGCCCTGAAGGAAAAGGACAAACAAATACAGGACGTAAACACACAGGTAAGCGATATGCATACGGGCATCGATAAGCTTACCCATTACATAGATGATGCAAAGACACAGATCAAAAAACTCCAGGAAGCAATCGCAGGTGTGATTATTCCCAGTGAGTTTGAGACTTGTATGTACAGCTTTATGGCTGGATGGCTGGCCTGGATGAGTGGCGCCGGAAAATCTGGTACAGAGCTGGATACAGCAGAGAACATCGTACGTGACTTTATTAGTACTGTAACATATACAACTCCCAAAACAGATGCCCTATGAAATATATTTTGTTGGCGCTTACAATGTTGCTTTTCGGCTGTCGGTCTCATAATGCACAAGAAGAACAGCCGGCGCCAGGAACTAAAACAATACCTAATGATCATCAGAAACAATTAAACCTTTCCATTCTGCTCGATCTTTCCGACCGGATCGATCCCAAAACAAATCCCGACATGCCTGCGCATTTTCAGAAAGACAGTGCACTGATTAGTTACCTGACCGAATATTTTAAAGGTGAAATAAGAACAAAGGGAGGACATGCTGCAAAACCAAAGATGCGAATCATATTTTCTCCCAATCCTGCTGATCCGGGGATTAACAAGGCGGCTGAAAAGCTGAGTGCCGATCTGTCAGGATTAATGCCCGTTGAAAAGAAAAAGATATATGATAATATCAGTGACACCGTCGCTGAGAATATCAGCTATATCTACCGTACCAGTCTTCGTCAGGCTTACTGGCCTGGTTCAGATATCTGGCGCTTCTTCAAAAACGATGTAGATATTACCATCGATCCAGACACGGCCTATCGCAACATCCTTGTCGTATTTACCGACGGCTATCTCTTTCATGAAGATTCCAAAGATGCTGCCGGTAACCGATATGCCTACCTGCTACCCGAATTGCTGGCTAAATACAAGCTCCGGAATAATCCTAAATGGTCCAGTGATATTGATAAGCTGGACTTTGGCCTCATCAGCAAACGTTCCGACCTTGATCGTCTGGAAGTACTGGTTGTTGAAGTCACGCCATCTGCCAAACATAAAAACGATGAAGACATTATCCGCAAGGTCCTGGATAAATGGTTCGCAGAAATGAAGATCAAAAGATGGAAAGTCCTGAATACCGATCTTCCGCAGATAACAAAAGGTAGGGTCGAGAGCTTTCTGAGAGACTAAGAGCGGCTTTTTATCCATTTCCCCCAATCCCCGATAAATGACTATTTCGACAGGGAGAGGATCAGCTCCGCTAGTAGTACATCTTCCGGTGCTGTATACTGCTCCCCAAGAAATGTCTTCACCACTTCGATCTTTCCCATAATGTGCTGGTTGAACATTTCCAGTTCCTCTGCGGGTACCCATAACTCATTGTGTGATCCGTCGCCTACATTCTGGATATCATATCTTTCCAGGAATGCTGTATCCACAGCAAACCGGGTCACTATACCACAGTAACCGGACGCTTCGTCATTGGTATTCCATTCCAGCGCGATCTGCTCGGCATAGGGCTGATTCAATACAGGATAAAATATTGGCTGCCAGGATAATCTCGGCGGAAAATGCCGGAAATCTGTCGCAGCGATCAGGGCTAACTCCTTTATTCCCGTCGGACGGTAAAGCATTGTCGTATTCATATTCAAATTCAATGTATAGTGATTGGGTCCCCTGCCATTTGATGGCTAAATAAAATTCTGTATTTACTGAAAGAATTGCTATATAGCATGCAAAAATAGCTACAAATGAAAGAAAAAGTGTCAGTTACGGATACGGGGATACAGTCTTCCGGCCTTCCGAAAGACTACATGGAAGCTGTGGCAGAGTATATCTGGAACGGGTTTGACGCCGCTGCTTCTGTGATAGACATATATTTTGAATCCAACGAAATCGATACTATCCATAGCTTATCCATAACAGACAATGGCTCCGGCATTGATTATGATCTGTTAAAGGAGACTTTCGGTCATTTTAATGATTCCATTAAAAAAGCCTCTTTCCAGAAAACTTCCTCCTTCATCAAAGGAAATAAGGGCCGTGGCCGCTTTTCTTTCTCTGCATTTAGCGGGAAAGCCGTGTGGCATACAGTCTATAAAGACGAGAAGACCGGCAGCATGATGGAATACGATATCACCATCAGCCGCAATGCAAAAGACTTCTATGATCCGGATGGAAAGAAAACAACGGTTAAGAAGGCAACCGGTACCACCGTTACTTTTTACGACCTGTTTGAAGTGTCTGGCTTTTCCTTTGAATCGGACGAGTTTAAAAGCTTCCTGATCCGTGAATTTGGCTGGTTCCTGATGCTGAACAGGGAAAAAGAATACCAGATCCGCATCAACGGTGTAGCGCTGGATTATCAGGCGGCTATTGCAGAAAGCGATACCGGTGTATTGTCCAGAAAGGATGCAGAAGGGAACGAACATTTTTTCAGGATCACCTTTGTAAGATGGTCGGAGAGGATAGGGGATAAGTTCTTCTTTTATTTCCTGAACTCCGGACAGTCCGAAGTATTCAAAGACCTGACCTCTTTCAATAACAATGCGATTGGCTTCTACCATAGCGTGTATGTGGAATCCCGGTATTTCGATGCCTTCCATCCCCGTGATGCAGAACAGACGGAGAATATGTTTGAGCGCACAAGACAGCATAACGTCTTCCGCGAAGTGATGAACCATCTGCATGAACTGGTAAGGCTAAGACAGAAGGCATTCGTAAAAGGAGAGGCAGCTGTGAAGTTGCTGGACATTTATGAGAAGAATGGTGTGTTGCCTGATACCGGCAACAGAAGAGAACTGAAGAAGTTCCTGAAAGGCATCTTCGCCACAGAACCAAGATTGTTCCAGGGCCTGAATAAAGAGCAGCAACGCGTATATCTCGGTATGATAGACATACTTCTGCAGAACGGTAAAAAAGAGGATTTGCTCGCACTGGTCAACCAGGAAACAGAAGCTTAACTGATCATCTTCGCAATAGCATAAGCAGCCGCTGCTGCAAGGATGCCGGTAAAGGCAACTTTCAGCGTACCTTTCAGCAGTGGTTGCCCTGTTACTTTCGATTTGAAATAACCGAACACGATCAGGGCTAGTATAGTGATTACGCAGGACCAGTAAAAGCCATGCTGGTTATTGGCAATGATAACATAAGGCGCCAGTGGGATTAAGCCACCAGTAAGGTAAGCCAATGCAATGGTGATCGCTGACTGATACGCCCTGTTCTTATCAGGTTTGTCCAGCCCCAGCTCAAAGCGCATCATAAAATCGACCCACTTGTCCTTATCCTGGCTGATCTGTAAAGTCACCTGTTTGCTGAGTGCCTCATCTACTCCCATCGAAATAAAGATTTCCTCTACCTCTTTCCGCTCTATTTCAGGCACTTTCTCGATTTCCTCATACTCCCGCTTCAGCTCTGAGTCATAATGCTCTATTTCAGTCTGGCCTGCCAGAAAACCGCCTAATCCCATTGAGATACATCCTGCCGCGATCTCTGACAAACCCGATACAATGATCAGGTGATTGGTGTCCAGTACGCCGCTCAGACCTGCTGTCAGCGCAAAAGGCACCGTCAGTCCGTCAGACATACCAATAATGATATCCCGTACAATATTGGAACTGGTCACATGTGTTTCCTGGTGCATAGGCCTGTTTTATCTAAAAATATCAAATTTCATTGCTCCATTTGAATTCTTCCTTTTTGATCTTCCATATGAAGCCATCAAGGATATAATGTGTGATCTGTGGCAACGCCAGTAATGGGACGATCAGGCTCAATAGCTGTTGACTCAGGTCAAATGATGGAAGACGGGCAGTACCAAAAACAGTGGCATGTTCCTGCCACACGGTCATATCCCAGAGCCCTTCTTCCACAAAGGCAAATACAAATATCAACAGTAAAAATACCACAATGCCATACTTGCTGAATACCAGGCGGAGAAAAGACCCACTCTTCCCCGGGTCTTTATACTGTTTCTGCCCATACAACCATATCAGGGCCATATACGGAATACCATGACTCACTACGTTCAGGAGAGTAAAAGCCATGTCCCCGTTATAGTATACAATACCAAAATACCATGATACCAGTGTACCCGCGATCACCGCATTTTTGGGGATATTGAACGTACGGGTGGTATAAGTGTTATAGAGCTCTTTCACTATGTAAACACCCACAATCGCAAAGTACACACCTCCCAGCATGTTCCTGATCAACACAGACTCAAAAAATACAAAGTCATTCTCTACAAACCAGTTGAAGTTCCGTGGTCCGCTAAGATGCCAGTAAGCCATCGGGTACAGCGCCGCCGTATAAACCGTAATACTGTCTATCATCTTGCTGATCCTGCCCGCATTTTCCTGCCGGCTGTATACCCGCATAAAACCGTATTGCTGCCGCACAAAATGAAATACCGCTACATAAGCCAGTATACGCCAGAATAATAAACTGCTGAGGGAATAGATCACAACACCGCCGATAAAGCTGAGCGCCGGTATGGTCCATAACAGGAAACGCTGCTGGCTCAATGCCTGTGGATCAAAATAAGTTCTGTATAGCGTACTGTATACATGCGCTACGTCTACGAGCAATACGAGTACTACCCAGCCCGCATCCGGCATGTTCTTGTTGTCCTGAAAGAAGGAAGGAAAGAGTATTATGATCAGCAGACTGAAAAACGGAGGTAACAGTATAAAAACACTGTCAGTCCACGGTTTGCCTATCCACGCTTGCTTGTTCATATCTTAGCTGATAATTGTGTCATTACTTTTTGAGCGGCTGTCAGCCCCTGGTAAAATGCCTCTTCAAAGAGGCTGTTACCTGCCAGGTCGGTATGCGCAAAATGCAGGCGGTCATTCACCGAAGCGCCCAGTTCCTGTCGTATCGTGCCATGGGCAGTGCCTGGCAAAGGCTTGGCCATAGCATGCCCCCATATCATTACATTGACCTCTTCAATATTCGTCGCAATATCAGGATGTACCAGGTCCAGGTCATCGACGATCATCTTCACCCACTCTGTATGCGTTCTTTCAATCGCAGCCTTTCGCTCCTCTACCGGGCTCTTTCCTGTCAGCGGCAGGTAATAGGTCAGGTTCTTTTGCCTTTTGCCCTGCTCTACCTGTTGATGGGTAGCTTCTACATAACCAAGGGAGGGACTGTCGTAGATGACATTGTCCCAGCTCAAAGCATAGCCTGTTCTTTCCTCCAGCGCATTGCTGCGGATATTGGCCACCATCCACGGACTATACTGTATGTGCTGATGTACTTTCCGGATACGCGCTTCGTCATGTAAGATCCTGCCGGCGACAAACTGCGGTACTGCAAGTATACACTGACGGGCATTGATCCTTTTCAAGCGGCTCTCTTTTACGTCAAAATAATCAATAGCCAGTTTACCGTCCTCTTCCTGTATACGGGCGACAAGCGCCTCATTACGGAAATAAGGCTGTAATTCTTTTTTCAGATGCGCGGCCAGCCAGCCATTTCCTTCCGGCCATGTCAGTACATCATGATGATCGGCATTACTGCCTTTTCCTTTTCTGCTGGCGAAATATTGAATGCCCACCCAGGCGCTGATCTCATCGTAAGTGGTGCCATAATCGTCCCGGGTGCAGTAATTCACATACCACTGTAGATAAGGAGATGTCCAGCCCTGCTGATGCAGCCATTCTTTCATGGTCAGTTTGTCCAGCGCTGTAAAGACAGGGTCTTTGCTGGAATTGTCCAGCGGAATGGCAAATGCGTCTTTTCCGTCTTCCCCTTTGGCAATCCGGAATGCCTGCATTTTATCAAGGAATTGCTGTATCTGTTTTTTCTCAGCATCAGGAACGCCAAATTGGGGAATGAGACCTTCCTGCCATTGTCCGTTGATATAGAGTCTTTCCTCCGGATCGAAGCAGATATAATATTCATTATAGGTAGGAAGGGGCGCTTCCGGCGGACTGGTGATCACACCACATTCCCGCATGAAGTCCGTATAAGCCGTAAGGTCATTGTTGGGAATAGGCACATAATGCGCTCCCCATGGATAACCGGAAATATCGTTGCCGCCACAGGCTGCATTACCACCCATTTCTTTTTCAAGGTCAAGTATGACCATGTTGGTGATACCCTGACGATGCAGGTGACGGGCTGCGGACAATCCACTGATACCTCCGCCGACGATCACAATGTCATGATCTGTAGTAGCTACCGGCGCCGCAAAGTTCTTATCCCGTAGTAGGTGTCCTGTATGCGAACTGGCCCCGATCACACTTCCTTTGATGACATGCTGCCGCTGACAGGAAGCCAGGAAGCTGCTCACCACTGTGAGGCCTGCTATAGATTGTATAAATGATCTTCTCCTCATATCTTAACGTTCAAGATATTTACTCCACTCTTCTTCGAAATATTTTACCAGTGCCTGGTTATTGAGTTTATTGATATCGAGCAACTGATGCGCTTTCATATCCTCCGGAAAGGTGAGCATCTGTTGTAATGTAGTCGGATTAAGAAACTTCAGCGGAGCCGGTATATGGCTGAACCATTGATGTGGCTCCTGCGGAGTGGCCATAATATATCCCCATTCACCAAAGGAAGGAACATAGTTATGATAGGCAATTGTATGCAGACCGACAGCTCTCAAGGTCGTGTCTACGCACCAGAAACTTTTAGGGGCAACATATGGAGAAGTGCTCTGAATAACAGCAATGCCATCAGGGCGTAACGCATGTTTCAGCAATTGATAAAAAGTAGTGCTGTATAACTTTCCGATAGAGAAATTAGAAGGGTCAGGAAAGTCGACAACGATCGCATCAAATTTCGTCTTGTTGTTCCGCAGCCAGGTAAATGCGTCCGCATTGTGTACCTGTACCTTCGGATTCAGCAGGGAAGAATCATTCAGCATGGTCAGCATACGCTGTTTGGAAAACAGTTTTGTCATGGCAGGATCGAGATCGACCAGCGTCACCTGCTTTACCGCTGGATATTTTAGTATCTCTCTTACTGCCAGTCCGTCTCCGCCTCCCAATACCAATACCTGCTCCGGATTGCTTAGAGAAGAAAAGGTAGGATGTACCAGTGCTTCATGATAACGATATTCGTCAGCGGTACTGAACTGCAGATTCCCATTCAGGAAAAGCCGTAGTTCATGCTTGTTTTTAGTGATCACGATACGCTGATACGGGGTAGAGGTAGAGTAGACCACATTGTCATCATAGGTCATGGCTTCACTGTAGGTCATGATCTTTTCTGAAAAGACAAAACATACCAGCTGAGACAATAACAGAATGATAGCACTAGCCTTTAAGAGACCAGCCTGTCGTACTTCTCCTGAAAATTTATAGGCCAGGTACCAGCCTACGCCAACATTCAGGATGCCGAAAAACAGCGAGGTCCTGATCAGCCCGAGGTGTGGTACCAGCAATAACGGAAAGATCAGGGATGCCAGCAACGCCCCGATATAGTCAAAGGTAAATACCCGGCTCACCAGCTCTTTAAATTCCACCTTATTTTCCAGGATACGCATCAGCAGCGGTATTTCCAGTCCAACCAGTATACCGGTGATGAGTACGATGGCATACAGTATCAGGCGGAAGGAGGCTGCCAGCGGAAACATAATAAATAACAAGGCGGAACTGAACCCTCCCACCAGACCTACCAGCAGCTCTATCCTGATGAACCAGGCCAGCAGGTTTTTGCTGAAGTATTTAGACAGGAAGGAACCTATTCCCATGGAAAACAGGTACACGCCGATAATAGTACTGAACTGCGTAATACTGTCTCCCAGCAGGTAAGAAGCCAGGGTGCCAGCTACCAGTTCATAGATCAATCCACAGGTGGCAATAACAAATACTGCCGTCAGTAACAGCCACTGTGCGCCGTTTTCTTTTTTAGACATCGTTTCGTTTACTTAGTGAATAGCAGATGCAATGATGATCGCCATTGCCAGCATGAAAAATCCTGCCAGTACAGCCACCGCCATGTTCTGATTGTCCATGATCTCTTTACGGAGGTTATGTCTTGGCGTCAGAACTTCCACCAGTACAAAGACAACGACAAGGATACCAATACCAACAAAGGAATAAAGAATAGAGTTAATAAGTGCGTTTGACATATTAGGTTGTTTGATAGATTATTTATGAAAATGCTGCTGACCGGAAGCGCTCCATTGCTGTTGTCCTGAACCGGAAAATATCCGATACCCGCTGGAATCAGAATAGAGTAACACGCCGCTTAACAGTGCCAGAATAAGGAGGAACCAGCGGAATGGAAACATGGAAGAATCCTCCTTGAAGGGATTGAAATTATTCAGATTCATAGTTAAACCTTGAGTATGAACTATTGGACCAGCGGTTCTTTTCGCTGTAATAAGTGAAGATGTATTTAAAGACAGGCCATATCAGCAACAGACCTATACAAATAAAGAGGTTGTGCAGATTCGATACGTCATAGTATGCTGTGACATGGTAAGAGCGTACAGGGAAAGTTCCTTTCTCACGTGTCGCGCTGAGTTGTACGGTGTAGTCACCTCTGGGAATACTATTCAGATAAACTTTGTCCTCCTGGCTTCCCTCTGACCAGCGTTCCCCTTCGGCCACGCCGCTATAATACTCCACCCCCTTACTCACACTATATTCAGTACCGTCCTTTTTGTTGACCAGTGTCGCTTCCACCTCTACCCAGGAGTTATCCACAGGAGAGTTGATGGTCAGCATGACATTACTGCTGCGTTTATCCAGGTGTACATCGCCCACTACGGCACTGTGTACATCGGATGAATCGTAAAAATAAAGCTCTTTATCGATCAGCACTTCCTGTTTGCTGCCACTCGTAGTGGCAAGGTGCACCACTATTAATACGAGAATAGCCACCAGGGTGTACTTCAGCATATCTTTTATGTTGATATAACCATTAGGCTTCAACATGCCGGTACCCACCTGTTTGGGAAGGTCTATTGCATCTTTGAAGGCATATTTGAGGTCCTTTGCGTCGATATGGGTGCCTCTAAACCAAACGATGCCTTCTTCCGGGCTCTGCTCTCTGGCCCACATCACAGGTGGGGCGATGAACTCCCAACATTTGATCGAACCGTCATTGAATGGATTTCCCGGGAATTCTCCTTTCCCGCATATCACCTTAAAAGAATAATCATTGTACAGATCAAAGTCACGTCCTTCGTATCTGAACCCATTCGTTCCGATAGTATCCGGCACCGGTGTTTTTCCCTGCTCACGCAGATAGATCCAGTGCCCCCCATAAACGCTCAGAAAGGCAAAGCCTTCTTTTTCGTTGAACAGTGCGTATTCCGTCCACCGGGCCTGATAGGAATTACGTTCCTCCTTCATCATGAAACCAGTAACCGTATAAGGTATACCCTTTATAATGCCCTTCGCGCCCACCTTAATAGCGGGTTGAGCGGGCATGGTATTGCCTTGTCCTACCTTGGCGAATTCGAGCTGGTTTCTATATACATACCAGTTACCGCAGCCGGTGCAGATCGTACTTTGGGCAAACGGGAAAGTGGCTACATGGTTATTATACCCGCATTTACAGGTAAAGGACCTGCCACTATTCTCATAGGGGCGGGTATTGGCGAGCGCCAGGCTGGTAAAGTCGGTGTGATGTACTTCGAATGTGGGCTGTATACGTGGCCAGTATTCTATGATATGTATGATCCTGCCGGATGGACTGGAGAAATCACAGGTCAGGAAGGTAGAATTACATTCCGGCATATATAATTCGCCTTCCACTTCCCAAAGTTTGGCAGTATCCTTACGCAACAGCATATATTCCTCTCCAAACATCAGTTTCTTCTTACCAGGCGAGATGGCCCGGATATTATCTCCGGCAATCTCAGGAGGTGTTTCTTTGGGCATATAAATGGCGTACATGCCATATCCTTCCGCCAGATAGGCGGCTGTTTCATCCTGGAAGATGATGGTCCAGTAGCTGAATACCGTTTCTTCCGTCCATATCCTGAAGCGTCCGGTAACGGTGAATTTCTTACCGTTCCATTGTCCGGTAGTACCTGGTGCAATTACAGATGCTTTATCCGCAATCGTCCGGAAGGGCCGGGGAAGAAGGGTGCCGTCACTCATCCTGTTGATCACAGTTCCGCATTCACATACCTTAATGGTGGTATGCGGAGAAGTGAAGTTCACGACACGGCTACAGGATGGGCATTGATAGATAGATGGGATCACGGTCATTTGTTTAGCGTTTGAGGAATTGTTCCTGTTCAACAGTCGCATTAAAATGATCTTTGATCGCGCTGTATAGTTTATCTACCGTACCGTCGTTATTCCGGAGATAATTGCTCAGGTATATGTCAATATTGATCTTGCCATGTTCTGGCCAGGTATGTATGGAAAGATGACTTTCACTCAGACACACGACGCCGGTATAACCGGATGGGCTGAAGTTATGGTAGACCTCCCCCAGCTTTTGCAGCTGGTGTGTCCCAATAAGATCATCTGTCAGTATTCTGAACGCTTCAAATGTATTAAGTAGTTGATGCTCAGTTGTATACAGGGTCGCAATCAGGTGGGTTCCCTTGTTGTAGTGCATAAGTATCCCGGATAATTCGGCACCAAAATAATGAATCCTGACGATTTATACCTGAAAACCGCTATTCCAGGCAGTTAGTTTTTGATCTACTTTTGACACCGAATCAGTACACAACATAAATGAAGCAGAAACCGTCACTTGCCTTTATTGCTACCTCCTGGCTCGCATTATTGATCGGAGTGGTAGGTTATGTAATTGGGCTGTGGAACGCAGCAATGCAGCTCAACGAAAAAGGCTATTATTTTACCATACTCATGTACGGCCTGTTTGCAGGCGTATCCGTACAGAAATGCGTAAGAGACCGTATCGAAGGTATCCCGGTAACAGACATTTATTATGGTCTTAGCTGGGTATCAACCCTACTCTGCATCGTTCTGCTGACAGTCGGTCTATGGAATGCGACACTGTTACCCAGTGAAAAAGGGTTCTACGCCTTCGCCTTCCTGCTGAGCATCTTTGGTGCGATCAGCGTACAGAAAAACACACGCGATACGCAGGCTGCAAAAGCCGGTATCGGAACCATGGACACAACTTCTGAAAGGTAACCCACCCTGATATTGATGGCACAAGGCAGGCCACAGTAGCAATACTGTAGCCCGGGCCACAAAAATTTAAACCATATCTTTTATGAAAAACCAAACGTTGGCTATTATTGCCTACATCACGTTGATCGGATGGTTATATACCTATGTCCGGTATCGAAACAGTCCTGATAAAAGCAGGCTGGTTCAATACCACCTGAATCAGGCACTGGGCATATTTATATTCGCTGCGGTTTTATGGATAGCAATTCAGATTATCTCAGCCATACTCCCTTCAATAGGCTCAATATTAGCGGTTGCCGGCCTTCTTCCATTGGTCTTGATGACTTTTGGTGCTGTTGCAGCATCAAAGGATATTCTAAGCCCTGTCCCCGGAGTTGGAAAATTGTTTGAGAACAGGTTTAACTTTTTGAATTAATCTGTCGTGGATCCGTTAGCCGTTAAAAGCATTATTGACTATATCCTAATACCCTATACTAACTGAAAAAGTAAAACCGGGGAACTCCGTCCTGGAGTTTCCCGGACCTCAGTCTTAACTATTCTTATTTATATATTTCAATCGTGATCTTACCATCGGCGGTTACCATACCCCTGTACATCCCCTCCGTATTGAAAGGAAGCGCAGCGTTCCCTTCTTTGTCCAAAGCTATCAATCCACCATTACCGCCTAGTTTACCTACTTTATCTATCACGGCCTTTCCGGCCTCCTGTACCGTTAACCCTTTATATTCCATCAGCGCAGAAAGATCATGTGCTACTACACTACGGATGAAAAACTCTCCCCATCCGGTACACGAAATAGCTACCGTATTATTGTTAGCATAAGTACCGGCACCGATAATAGGTGCATCGCCCACACGGCCGTATTTCTTATTGGTCATACCTCCGGTAGATGTTCCCGCTGCCAGATTACCTGCTTTATCCAGCGCCACAGCGCCTACAGTACCAAATTTGTTATCTATATTCTCAATGCCCAGTTTGCCGGCAGGACTATAACTGTGGTCCAGCTTACTTTTTATAGAATCTTCCCGCAATGCTTTCTGTAATCCTTCCCAGCGCTCCTGTGTCCTGAAATAGGAGGGGTCTACTATTTCCAGTCCGGCTTCTTTTGCAAACTGCTCTGCTCCATGCCCGGTCATCATCACATGTTCTGATTTTTCCATTACCGCCCTTGCTGCTGATATAGGATTCCGGATCGTTGATACACCAGCAACAGCACCTGCCTCCAGCGTTTTCCCGTTCATAATGGCAGCATCCATTTCATTGCGGCCGTCATGTGTGAATACAGCACCTTTACCCGCATTGAACAAGGGATTATCTTCCAGGACCCTGATCGTTGCCTCCACAGCATCCAGACTGCTTTTGCCCGCCTGTATCGCCTGATAGCCTGCATTCAGCGCATCGCGCAAACCGGCAGTATACGCCGCTTCTTTTTGTGGCGTCATATTTTTTTTCAGAATAGTGCCGGCCCCGCCATGTATAACAAGCACATATTTTTCCTGACGGAGGCTGTCTTCATGGACAATAGTGCTGGCGCCTGCCTGTATGCTGCTGCACATAATCAGCAGCCAGGCGGCGGATCGGAGAAAGAAGATTGTTTTCATACGGACTAAATTATAAAATCCGTTCCAGTTGTCAGTAGGACACTGTAGGATACTTTGTTAACCGAGATATTGCAAATTAATAATCGGTTTTTGCGCAAACGTTTCCATACATTTATCGAAATGTGTTTCTACGATGACGAATAAAAGAACATCCGTCCGGCTGATCGCGCTTTCATTGTATGTCTTTCTGCTACTGTCCGGCCTCTCCGCCAGTAGTCAGGAACGTATTGACCGTATAGCCCTTGTACAAAGACATCATGTAATCAACAAGCAATTCGATTCCCTTTCGGCACTGACCGTAGGGAACGGAGGTTTTGCCTATACGGTGGATGTTACCGGCATGCAATCATTTCCTGAAGCCTACAGCCAGGGTGTGCCATTAGGTACGCAATCTGAGTGGGGATGGCATAGCTTTATCGATACCGCTGGTTACCGTTTTGAAGAAAGCCTGAAAGCATATCATCTGGATAACCGTGATATCACTTATGCTGTGCAATGGAACTCGCCGGAAAGGAACAAAGGCGCTTCCGACTGGTTCCGCCAGAATGTACACCGGCTGCAATTAGGCAACCTGGGCATGCTCATTACCCTGAAAAACGGGACTACCTGTACTTTATCTGACATCAAAGACATTGACCAGGAACTGGACCTCTGGAATGGTATTGTCAAAAGTCATTTTACGATAGAAGGTACACCGGTGGATGTGATCACCGCAGTACATCCGGAAGCAGATGTTGTCTCTGTCAAAATATCTTCCGCTTTGATAAAAGAAGGACGTATCAAACTGCGTGTCCGTTTCCCTTATCCGACGGGTACTTTTTCGGATGTGGGCGTCAACAGGCAGTTCCCTGAAAAACATTCTTCCCGTATCATCGACTTTGACCAGCGTTCCTTTACCCTGGAACATGTACTGGATAAATACCGGTATTATCTGAAAGTATCAGGTTCAGAACCACTGACCGTCACTCAGTTACAACGGCATGATCATCTGCTGACGCCCGCCGCTACCGGTACTGTAATGGAGTGCAGTTTCCGCTTTAGTGAAGAGATACCGCTGGGACGTAATATCCCGAATTTCGGTGTCGTACGTATGTTGAGCGAAGACTACTGGCAGCATTTCTGGCAGGAGGGAGCTGCGGTTGATTTCTCGGGCAGTACAGACCCTCGTGCCACCGAACTGGAAAGAAGGATCATCTTATCCCAGTATCTCATGGCGGTACAATGCGCAGGTAATATACCACCACAGGAAACCGGTCTGACCTATAACAGCTGGTTTGGAAAACCACACCTGGAGATGCATTGGTGGCATGCTGCTCATTTTGCCCTCTGGAATCGTCCTGATATGCTGGAAAAGTGCCTGCAATGGTATTATAAAGTCGCAGAAAAGGCGGCTGCTATTGCAAAAAGGCAGGGCTACGATGGTGTGCGCTGGCAGAAAATGACCGATCCGGGCGGTAATGAAAGTCCTTCTTCTGTAGGTGCCTTCCTGATCTGGCAACAACCACATTTTATCTATCTGACAGAACTGCTCTATCGCCATTATCATGATAAAGGCACTTTGAATAAATACAAGGACCTGGTATTTGCCACAGCCGATTTCATGGCCTCCTATCCCACATATGACAGTGCAAAACACCGGTACACCCTGGGGCCTGGTATGATCCCGGCGCAGGAACGTTTTAAGCCGGAAAGCACTTTTAACGCGACATTCGAACTGGCCTACTGGCGCTGGGGATTGTCCACGGCCCAGGAGTGGAGAGTACGTCTTGGGCTCCCCCGTAATCCCCGTTGGGATAATGTACTGGACAGCCTTTCTGCACTTCCGCAGCAACAGGGCTTATACCTGGCTGCCGAGAGTGCGCCGGATTCTTATACGAACCCTCCTTACATGACAGATCATCCGGCCGTATTGGGCGCTTTAGGCATGTTGCCTGCCCGTCCATATGTGGATACTGCTATCATGCACAATACTTTCAATAAGATCTGGCAGTCCTGGAACTGGAAAGAGACCTGGGGCTGGGATTTCCCGCTGACCGCTATGACCGCTACCCGTCTGGGGCTGCCTGGTAAAGCAATGGATGCCCTTTTTATGCCGGTAAAGACGAATACCTGGTTACCCAACGGACATAATTACCAGGACGAAAGGCTGCGTCTGTATCTGCCAGGTAATGGCGGATTGCTGACGGCTATTGCCATTATGTGTGCAGGATATGATGGTTGTAATGTGGCGTTGCCAGGTATTCCTGACAATGGCAAATGGCACGTGATGTGGGAAGGGTTGAACCCGATGCCATAATGTTGATCCATCCACGTAAAAACTATATACAATGAAGATGCATCTTTTCGCAGCAGCCGCTTTGCTGTGTATTGGCAGTTATCTGCAGGTACAGGCACAGCAGGCGCTGCCGCCAAAAAAGGAGACCCTCAAAACCCTGACCCTTGTTAACCGTTATTTTATGGAGAAATGGCCGGATGCCGGCAAGGACATCGTATTGAAAAAGACATGGCCCTCTCACATCTGGACAAGGGCGGTCTATTACGAAGGTCTGATGGCCCTCCACCAGATCGATCCACAGCAAAGCTATTACGACTATGCTGTACAATGGGGCGATAAGCATAACTGGGGCCTCCGTGGCGGTATTACAACCCGCAACGCTGACAACCAGGCCTGCGGACAAACCTATATCGACCTCTACCTGCTCGATAAAAAACAACACGAAAACCGTATTCATGATATCAAGGCCTCCATCGATACGATGCTGCACACCGATGTGATCGATGACTGGGACTGGATAGATGCCATCCAGATGGCAATGCCGGTAATGGCGCGTCTGGGCAAGCTCTATAATGACACCGCCTATTATCATCGCATGTATGAGATGTATGCCTACACCAAATACAAGCATGGCACAGAAGGGCTATACAATCAACAGGAACACCTCTGGTGGCGCGACAAAGACTTTGTACCTCCCTACAAGGAACCAAACGGCGGCAACTGTTACTGGAGCCGTGGCAATGGTTGGGTACTGGCCGCCCTGCTAAGAACGATGGAACAGCTTCCCCAAAGCTCTCCCTACTACAAAATCTTCCTGCAGGACTTTAAAGACATGTCAGCAGCCATCCTCAAGCTTCAGCGTCCTGACGGCTTCTGGAACGCCAGTCTCCATGACCCCACCAATTTTGGTGGTAAGGAACTGACCGGCACCTCCCTCTTCGTATACGGAATGGCCTGGGGGGTACGAAAAGGCTATCTTGACAAGAAGACCTATCAGCCAGCCATCACCAAAGCCTGGAACGCCCTCACCAAAGAATGCGTACATGACAACGGTATGCTCGGTTACGTACAAAGCACCGGAAAGCAACCCTCCGACGGCCAACCCGTTACCTACGATAAGATTCCCGACTTCGAAGACTACGGTTTAGGCTGTTTCCTTCTCGCCGGCTCAGAAATATACAAGAGTAAATAGTTGCGAGCCACCAATAACGTAACAATAATGATAGTTACGTCAACAGCATCAATACCATCAATACCAAGAATATCCAGGATAACAAGGATAACAAGGTTACCAAGGATATCAAGAATATAAACCACATCGCCAATCTTTCATAAAACGGCCAGGTGACGTCATACAAATCGTCTGGCCGTTTTTCTATTATAAGAACATTCCCCCAGCGGTTTTCAGCTGGAGACCACTGGCCTTAGTTCTTTGAAGTATGCTGAGCCCATGCAACCAGGGGTTTAATCCAACCCCCACCGCCCAACTCTCCAAAAAAAGTCCCATAGCACGAAATTTCAAAGAACTACAGCCTGTGGTCCCAGACTGAAACCGCGGTATCCCCAATACCCGCTAAAAACAAAAATTCCCGTTTCGAGCATTCATTCCCTGCTATTTATCGCATCTTTAACCACAACCTTCGAACGAAAGCAACTGCAATTGCATATGACTGTAAAAAAACTCATTGGTAAAGTCCACCTCTGGCTGGGCTTTATTTCCGGTATCGGCGTTTTCATGATAGCCATTACCGGCTGTATCCTCGCGTTCCAGCAGGAAATAGAAAGCCTGACCAAACCTTACACGTACACCGCCAGCAAACCAGGTGTCAACCCGCTACCACCTTCCACGCTAAAAGCAATTGCAGTAAAGGAGATCAAAAACAAACAGCCGAACGGCATCAACTACCCTGGTAAGGACAAAAGCGCATCCGTAATGTTCTACGGTGCCGATCCGGACTATTACTACCAGGTCTTCATGGACCCTTACACCGGCAAAGTGATCAAGGTATGGAGTGAGGAAGGCGACTTTTTCCATTTTATATTACACGGACATTACTACCTCTGGCTACCGCCAAAGATCGGCCAGCCGATAGTCGCATCTGTGACATTGATATTTGTTGTCATGCTGATTTCCGGTCTGATATTATGGTGGCCAAAGAACAAGGCAGCAGCCCGTCAGCGTTTCAGTATCAAATGGGACGCAAAATGGAGAAGGCTTAATTACGATCTGCATAATGTACTTGGATTTTATATACTGGTGATAGGACTGCTGATCGCTACGACCGGTCTGGTATGGGGGTTTGAATGGTTCAGCAATGGCTTGTACTATGCCACTTCAGGCGGAAAAGCGCTGCCGCCTTACGCACCGCCGCTGTCAGATACAACGAAGCAGGCGCAATACAGTATCCCGGAAGACCAGGTCTGGCAGCAACTGCTGGCAAAAGCACCACAGGGCGCCGGGATCAATATCGGTTTTACAACAGGGAAATCTGAATCAGTGGCGGCGTCTGTGAACTACCGTCCCGGTACCTATTATAAGTCTGACAACTATTACTTCGACCGCAATACCCTGGCCATACTCCCTGCCGAGGGACCTTATACCGGAGAATATGCCAAAGCCAGCTTCGCCAACAAGCTAAGGGATATGAACTACGATATCCATGTAGGAGCTATATTAGGCCTGCCGGGAAAGATCATTGTTTTTCTGGCTAGTCTGGTCTGTGCCAGTCTGCCGGTAACAGGTATCTATATATGGTGGGGCAGAAAAAGTAAGAAAGTCAAAAAGAGCCCTGCTACCAGGGCGACTTCCCGGGCAAAAATCTGATCGGGTATCCCACTCAGAAAAAATAAGCGTAAAAACTACGTTTCAAATAAAATAATTTCTATTTTTCAGCAGCGGGAGAATGCACGGTGCTGTTGATTTAATCCACGGGTATCATTTTAAAACAGGTCTATGAGTCTCTGCAATTCTGCTGATATAGCAGAAAGGGTGGCGCATTTCCACGTATTCAATAACTCTTACATAAAGCTCCACAAATCATGAAGAGAATTTTTGGTATTGCAGCCGTACTGCTGTCACAGCAGCTGTATGCGCAGCAACAACAGGCGCCTGCCTATCCGTTGATCACACATGATCCGTATTTCAGCGTATGGTCGGCAACCGACAATCTGAACGCATCTGCTACCCGTCACTGGACCGGTACGGAACAATCCCTGACAGGGTTTGTAAAGGTAGATGGCGTTATTTACCGTGTGCTTGGTGCACCGGGACATTTGTACAAACAGCTGGCAGCGACCGCTGATGCCGCGCCTTATGAGGTGCGTTATACAGAAACGGCGCCTGCTAAAGGATGGGAAGACCCTGCATTTAGTGATGCAGACTGGAAAACTGGTAAGGCGCCTTTCGAAAAAGAAAGGAAAACAATAGGGACACCCTGGTTTTCTGATGACGTATGGGTACGCAGAACATTCAACGTGGATGATACCAATGTGGATAACCTGCTGCTCAAGATCAATCACGATGACAATGCTGAAGTTTATCTGAACGGAGAACTGATCTATAGTTACGTGGGATGGTTAAATCACATGTCCTATTTCCCGATCAAGGATGAAGTAAGAAAGAAACTGCGTAAAGGCTCCAATGTACTGGCCATGCATTGTACCAATACGAGGGGCGGCGCTTACCTTGATGGAGGTATCGTAACTGAGCTCAAAGACAAATGGGCAGATAAGGTAAAGCTTGCAGAGCAGAAAAGTGTGGAACTGACCGCTACACAGACAGCCTACAATTTCACCTGTGGAAAAGTAGATGTAAAACTGACCTTTACTTCTCCGTTGCTGATGAAGGACCTGGACCTGATGTCCCGTCCTGTTTCTTATATCTCTTATAAGGTAAAAGCAAACGACGGCAGTAAACATAAAGTGGAAGTATACTTCGGTGCTTCTTCTGATCTGGCGGTAAATACACCCGCACAGGAAGTGACTGCACAGCAATATAACAGCGAAGGGTTATCTATTCTGAAAACCGGTACGGTTGCACAACCTGTACTGGCAAAGCGGGGAGATGACCTGCGTATCGACTGGGGATATCTTTACGTAGCTGTTCCACAGTCTGCCGGTGCGAAGCAGTTCGTCACCGGAGAAGGTGTAGCAGTTGGCGCATTTGCAGGTAAAGGAAAAACGCCAACAGTTGATAAAGGTACACAGCTGGTGCTGAACACGACCGTATCACTGGGTAAAGTAGATAGTACGGAAAAAGAACAGGTATTCCTGTTGGGATATGATGACCTGTATGCTATTCAGTATTTCAATACCAACCTGAGACCATGGTGGAAAAAAGATGATAGTTATACGATCGAAAAAGAACTGAAGAAAGCGCAGGATGAATATGCGGCTGTCATTGGTCGTTGCTATACGTTTGACAAAGAACTGTATGAAGACACTAAAAAAGCTGGTGGTGAGAAATATGCAAAGCTCTGCGTGCTCGGCTATCGCCAGAGTATCTCTGCACACAAGCTGGTAAAGAGTCCGCAGGGTGAGATCCTGTTCCTGTCCAAGGAAAACTTCAGTAACGGTTGTATCAACACAGTAGACGTAACATATCCTTCTGCACCATTGTACCTGATATATAATCCAGATTTGATGAAAGGGATGCTAACTGGCATATTCTATTTCAGCGAAAGTGGAAAGTATACACAACCTTATGCGGCACATGACCTGGGTACGTACCCACTGGCGAATGGACAGGCATATGGTGAAGGTATGCCGGTAGAAGAATCCGGTAACATGATCATTCTGACAGCGGCAATTGCAAAAGCAGAAGGCAATGCTAACTATGCAAAGCAACACTGGAAAACGCTGACCACATGGGCAGAATACCTGCTGAAAGAAGGTTTTGATCCGGCAAATCAACTTTGTACAGATGACTTTGCAGGTCACCTGGCAAGAAATGCGAACCTCTCTGTAAAAGCGATCGTTGGTCTTGGTTCTTATGCTATGCTGGCTGATATGCTGGGTGATAAGGCTACTGCAGAGAAATACAGAAAGGCGGCAAAAGATATGGTGCCTAAATGGATGCAGCTGGCGGATGATGGTGATCACTATACACTGGCGTTCGAGAACAAGGGTTCCTGGAGCCAGAAATATAACCTGGTATGGGATAAAGTACTCGGACTGGACCTGTTCCCGAAATCTGTTTACCAGAAAGAGATTAAATATTATCTCACCCGTCAGTTAACATACGGCCTGCCGCTGGATAGCCGTAAAAATTACACTAAATCTGACTGGATCATCTGGACAGCAACGCTGGCAGATAGCCCTGCTGACTTCTCCGCATTCATTGATCCTTTATATAAATATGCACAGGAAACAACGTCCCGTGTACCGATCAGTGACTGGCATGAAACAGAAGATGGTAAGATGGTCGGATTCCAGGCAAGGAGTGTAGTAGGTGGCTATTTTATGCCATTATTAGGCACTACCATTAAAAAATAATTATAAGGCCTTCAGGCTGAAAGTGTGTGGGGTGGCTCTTCTACAAGAAGAGCGCCCCACACTTTTTTAAGTGTAGTAATACTACTACAAAAGAATTTCCAGGGCGGTTATATATTTGTATCAGCAACGAAAAAATAAACACTTCGTCAGCAAATTACTCCTACTGTCCTATACCGTAAAAAAGGTCCCCTTTCCCTATTATCAATTTACTGGAAGAATTATCTTATTCAAAATATTAATGCTGTATGCTGTTTCGGCATCCAGTGTGAAGAACTTGGTTTTTATTAGGATATGGTTAGAAAGGGTTGTCATTCTTGACGACCTTTACCTTTTTATATAGGTCCCACTCAAAACACTTTTCAGTTACGCTTTGAATATACTTACCCTTCGTCCACTCTTCCGTCTTTTTAGGTAAGACTGACGAAGAGTGATACCTTTCTGACAGATAATTAAAGCTGTTATAGCTGTTTGCGGAATGCGCATCTGCTTAGCTGTAAACCTCACTCAGTATAGCTTGCAGGAACTTATGAACATAGGAATTTATAATACGCCAATGCTTCGTACTCAACTATTAATTTGTAATAAAAAAGAACCCGCAAGTATTACTTGCGGGCTCTTCTACTTTTTGGGTAATGGATGTATGAGGTTTATAATGGATGCTTGCCTTGGGTACAATGAATGCTTATTTGGAGTACAATGAATTCAGGGTGCACAATGAATGAAATTTCCGGGGGGCAAACAATGAATGCCGGGAGTTAAATGGATGAAATTAACAATGGATGATGGGGCAATGAATGAAAATGGGGCGATGGATGAGTTTGGGGGCGAATGGATGAAAAATTAGTTCTGACTGAACTCACTAAAGAAGCGACGTGCAACATGTTTGAATCTGTTCACCTCTTCCTCGTCTTCCAGTCTTATATCCGGATGATTTGTTGTTGACTGATAATATTGATAAGCAACAGATGCAATATCCATGCTACTGTTAGCACCTGCAGTAGCTTTGATAGAACGGCTGTTGCTTTGCAGATAATGCAGGGCTTTGATATCGAAATCGAAAGTGATAATACCGTTTATCATAGTTGTATCGTTTTATGCAGACTCATATAAAAATTTCGTGCCAAACTAAATTCGTCCGGTGAAAAAGCCATCAAAAGCCACTATATAGGATACTTTGCAGAGAAGGGGTTGTGCATCTATTCCCCATTTTGTATCTTGACGAGTAGAAAAAACTCTGAATTCATGCAACTGACCACGTTACTCAAGCCCCTGCTCACCGGGGTACTATCATGCACACTTATCTTAAATAGCTTCGCAGATGTTCGTTTGCCCGCTTTGGTCGGTAGCAATATGGTGTTACAACGTAATAAACCTTTAAACATCTGGGGATGGGCTGATAAGGGAGAAAAAGTAACCGTTTCTTTTCGTAACGGTGTTTACAAGACCGTCACTGCTGCTGATGGTAAATGGAAAGTACAACTCCCGGCACAACAGGCCGGAGGACCCTATGCAATGACCGTTACAGGCCATAACACCATAAAACTGGACAACATTCTGGTGGGTGAAGTGTGGATCGCATCCGGACAATCCAATATGGAAATGCCCCTTAAAGGATGGGGCAAGATCCTCAATCATGATCAGGAGATCGCTGTCGCAAACTATCCGGAAATCCGTTTGTTCCAGCTGAAACACACCACCAGCACTGCTCCACTGGAAGATGTAAATCCATGGGATGGCGGATGGCAGGCCTGTACACCGCAGAGCATTCCGGAATTCTCTTCCGTAGGATATTTCTTTGCCCGTGAGATTTACACACACGAGCACATACCCGTGGGAGTTATCCACACTTCATGGGGTGGAACTGTTGCAGAAGCGTGGACAAGTGGGGAATCTATCAAAAAGATCCCGGCATTCGCAGATACAGTGAAAGCGTTTGAAAGTCTGCCGACGCCTTTAGCTCCCTCCAATCCGAATAAAGCCACCCTGCTTTATAACGCGATGATCCATCCGCTGCTGCCATATGCCTTCCGCGGTGTGATCTGGTACCAGGGAGAAGGCAATGCAGAAAGAGCTTACCAGTATCGTGAGGTATTCCCAACCATGATCAAAGACTGGCGTAAACAATGGCATAACGGTGATTTTCCTTTCTACTTCGTACAACTGGCCAACTTTAAAGACAAACAGGCGCAACCTGTGGAATCTGACTGGGCAGAGTTGAGAGAAGCGCAGTTAATGACGCTGTCATTGCCTAATACCGGTATGGCTACGGCTGTGGATATCGGGGACGCAAAAGATATCCACCCGAAAAATAAACAGGAAGTAGGCCGCCGTTTGTCCCTTATTGCCAGGGCAAAAGTCTATGGGGAAAAAATACCCTATTCCGGTCCGATTTACCAGTCAAAACTGATAGCGGGTAACAAGGTGACACTGACCTTCAAAAATGCAGATAACGGGCTTGTAATGAAGAATGGAACAACCCTGAAAGGTTTTGAGGTGGCAGGCGCCGATAAGAAATTCCATTGGGCACAGGCCACCATCAGTGGTAACCGTGTTATTGTATCAAGCAATGAGGTGGATAAACCTGTTGCGGTACGTTATAGCTGGGCTGACAATCCGGACGGTAATCTATACAGCGGCGCCGGTCTGCCGGCAAGTCCGTTCCGTACAGACAACTTCCAGGGAGTGACCTACGGTAAAAAATAAACTTTCCTCCTTCAACAGTGATATAAAGAGCAGGCATCTTTCCGGATGCCTGCTCTTTCATTTAATACCAGTAAGAATTGATAACGGGAATATCTACTTTTACAGCATCATATCAATCGCCGGGAATAATAATGCGCCAGATCGTAATAGGATTACTCTTCGCCATGCTATGGGCATCCGCAGCAGTGGCCACCAAAGTCGGTATTCACTCCGCAGATGCACTGATACTTGCCAATGTCAGGTTTCTGCTGGCAGGCGGAGGGATGTTGTTGTTTGCCTACCTGGGGCAGAAAGGGCAGCACAGGTTACCCAATGGAAAGGAGTGGAAGCAGTTGTTCATCTTCGGTGCACTGAACACCACCGTTTACCTCGGCTGTTTTGTACTGGCCATGAAATCCGTATCTGCCGGTATCGGAAGTTTATCCACGGCTACCAGTCCCTTGTTCATCATGGTAATATCCGCACTGTGGTTAAAGCGTTCCCTGAAATGGTATGAGGTGCTGGGAATGTTCCTGGGGATGGCCGGTGTAGGAATCGCTACTTATCCCTTACTACAGGACAGTCATGCGACAGTAGGAGGGATATTGACCTTGCTGTTCGGTATGCTGGCAGTATCTGTGGCAACGGTGTATTATGCGCGTATTAAATGGGAGATGGCCAATTTGGTGATCAATGGCTGGCAGGTGTTTCTCGGTGGACTACTATTCCTTCCCATCACTGCACTTTTTGCCAATTTCGAAACCACCCACTTCGATCTCCGGTTCTGGCTATCTGTTGGCTGGCTGATCATACCCGTATCCGTTATTGCTTTACAATTATGGTTCTACCTCGTACGGAAAGACGCCGTACGTGCCTCTCTGTGGCTCTTCCTGTGCCCTGTTTTCGGGTTCCTGTATTCCTCGGTACTGCTGCATGAGCCAATTACCTGGTTCACATTTGCAGGTACATTCCTGGTGATCGCAGGGCTCTATCTCGCACAAAGGGAAAAGTTTCAGAAAAAGACGGCAGCCGAAAAGTAGTAAAAGACTCCCCTGGCTGTCCATAGGACAGTCTCAGTTATACATTCCACCGCTTTTATTATTCCTCAAAATCAATTGACTTGATCTTGTTGGCGAGATTGTCGATGCTCTGCAATTCGATCTCGGCCATCTTCCTTTTCAGGATCGTAGCTTCCTCAGGTGAGATAATGCCATTCTGTAAAGCTGCTTCGATCTTCTTCTGTAACAGCTTTTTCGATCTCTCTACTTTCTTGACTTTGAAATATGCATTGGACTTACGGGAAATAAATTTCCAGAACACGGACAATACAATGGATACGCTGGGTGCAATGATCACCAGCCATGATTTAAGTGGATATGTATCAGGAAGATTACTCGCAAGCAGCACCAGTAATGTACCACCTCCTGCGCCGGCTATACTGGCGGATGTTGAATTCGGTTGCTGGATATTGGAAGCTTGCTGGGATGGGTTAGCAACCAGTGAATTTTCTTGTTCCAACGAAAAAAAACGGTTTATAGGATAATAGTATAGTATAGTATATAGTGGATGATGGTATTCTGACCAGGCGATAGTAATAAGCAAAATGAAGTGAAAACTATTTCCCTAATAATACATCGAGGGTACGGAGTATCTGTTGTGTATCATTCTTTTCTTCGAGATCAAGCACTACAACATGTCCTGATTTATCTTCTACTACCAGTGCTTTTGGCGGATATCTGCGGATTCTCTTGAGTCTGGCCGTTTCCCTGGAAGCGTTAAAAATAATTAACGCCAGCGAGGACAGTGAGGCGAACACCGCGATAATCACCAATATCATTGTAGAGGTAGCAGACATCATAATAAATTATGTTTTTCTGGTTTTGGCATAGCTATTAAATATACGCAATTTCTGTCACAAAAACACTTATCATATCTTTTATATATTGAACCTGCGTGGATTAAAATTATTCCTTATCTGACACTTCCCAAATATTTTTTTTATGCCTGTAAGTAGTTCTCCTTTTTTTCCTGTCCTTCTATAGATACCGGAACAAAGTCCGGGCCAGCCATAAATCAGACTGGACAAGCGCCTGGAAGGAAAACTGAGGATTACACGTAGAAAACTGATTCTAAGAGGATTAATGAGTACTATGCCAGCCCGGAAAAGAAACTATACCGCATAACAGCGTTCTAAAAACTGATAAGATCTTGATTGTTTAGAGTGTATTAATAACAAACGGGGTTAATTTAGGACTAAACCAAAATTAACGCTGGGGACAAATTCCGCGATAATGATGATTATATTTACCTCCCGGGGATTCTTTCCGTATGTAAATGAGAGTGCAGCACAACATACAGTATGAGTAACAGTGAAAACATCAGGTATTGGCAGCAGCAGATTGCTTGTGAAAATGATGAGAAGGCCTTTTCAGAGCTGTTCCGGCATTTCTATGACCGGTTACTGTATTTTGCCGTACAATACGTCTACACCCGCGAAGCAGCAGAAGAGATCGTTTCTGACGTGTTCGTTAAGATATGGAACCGTCGGGAAGAACTGGATAAGATCGCTAATCTCGAAGTATACCTCTTCGTTGCTGTCAAAAATCATTCGCTTAATTACCTGGAACAATATTCCGCGCTACGGATCGCTCCGCTTAGTGACGATTCCGGCCTTTCTCAGCTGACCAATCCCATCGATCCTGAAAGGACCATGGAATGGAAGGAAATCCTGTTCAAGATGGACCAGGAGGTAGGGCGCCTGCCCGACCAGTGCCGCCGTGTGTTCAAACTGATCAAAGAGGAAGGGTTTAAATATAAAGACGTCGCGGAAATCCTCAACATCTCACCGCGTACAGTAGAAACACAATTGTTCCGCGCCATGAAGCGCCTCAATGAAGTGATAGGTCCTTATATCACCAACAGACTGAAATCAAAAAATAAAAATCCTGATTCCTTGTAAGTAGTTTTTTATTTCTGTCTGTCCTTCTACCAGAACCACATATGATAAACGAAGAATTATTTACCACGTTAGCCGCCAGGAAACTGGCAGGAGAAGCTACCACAGCAGAATTGCTGGCGCTTGACGGTATGTTGCAGGAATATCCTGAACTCCGCGAACGCTACCAGCTGCTGCAACAGTACTTCAAAGTGTCCTCATATCATTCATCTGCCGATACAGAACTGGCGCTGCAACGCACCCTGTCCCGGATATCCGTTCCTGTCAGCAATACGCCTGTAAGGAAAATGTTCCCGTGGAAATGGGTAGGCGTCGCCGCTGCTGCTGTATTGATCGGCATCGTATCATTTGTGGTACTCAGGCCCAAAGATCATCCAATTGAAATGGCGAAGCTGATGGAAAGACAGAACGGTAAAGCTACCAGGGCCTCTATCGAACTCGCCGATGGCAGTAAGATCTGGCTTAATGCTGAAAGTAAACTGTCTTATCCGGAAGTGTTCGACGGAAATACGCGTGAAGTATATCTTACCGGGGAAGCTTTTTTTGATATTGCCCCCAATCCGAAGAAACCTTTCATCGTGCATTTCAACGCCGGCAGTGTCCACGTGCTTGGCACTTCATTCAATGTACGCGCTTATGAAAATGAAGCGGTACAAACGTCTGTAAGAACTGGTAAAGTAGCATTCATCCCTAACCGTAAACAGGGGGAAAAGCCGGATACGATCTTTATTACACCTGATGAGAAAGTAACCTTACAAACCACTGTTGCAGATACGAAGAGCAACGGTATCGTGAAAGAAATTACTTCCTCCGAAGAGGATAAAGCATGGACAGAAGGAAGACTTATATTCCGTGACGAAACACTGGAAGACATCGCATCCGAACTGGAAAGAACGTTCGGTAAGAAAGTGACCTTTGGTAATGACGCTCCACGGTATTACAGGCTCACAGGCGCTTTCCAGGATAACAGCCTGCAGGATATCATGTATTATCTCGCCAGGTCTAAAGCATTCCACTACACCATCACTGATAGCACGTTACTGATCACAGAATAATAGTTCACGTTTACAATAATCAATCAAATCAATTCATTCACAAACAGCTGCGTTATGAAAGAAAGACCGCTACCCATGCGTTTTTCAGGAATTTTCCGCTCGTTGTTCCTCCCGCTGCTCGTCTGCATGGCTTTATTAAGCATGCTTGACCTGAAAGCACAGAGTGCATTTGCTGCTGATGCAAATCATCCTGCCTACAGTCAGGGACAACAGGTAAAAAAAGATACTGAACTCCCTTTTGAAAGCCGTATCAGTCTGCAGGTAAGCAATGAGCAACTTGCACAGGTACTGGAAAAGATCGAAAAACAAACCTCCTATGTGTTTGTCTATTCAAACGATGAAATCGGCGCCGCCCAGAAAATCTCCCTGTCTGTAAAGGACAGAAAACTGGGAGAAGTACTGGAAATGGTACTCTCTCCGCTGGAGATCAAATTTGAAATGATCAATAACAAGATCATTCTCAAACAGCAGGCGGCCACCACCATTCAGCAACAGGCAGATATCACGATCAATGGCCGGGTCGTTAATAATAAGGGAGAAGGTATCCCTGGTGTGAATGTTCGTTTGCAGGGTACCAGCGTCGGTGCTTCTACAAATGATCAGGGTTTTTTTACGTTAAAGATCCCGAATGGGCAAGCCAATGGTACCTTAGTTTGCTCTTCCGTTGGCTTCATCCCATCGGAAGTAGGGATCAGCGGAAGGACCAACATCACCGTAATGCTCACTGAGGACTCTAAGGACCTGGGAGAAATAGTGGTTACCGCTTACGGCACACAGAAGAGAACACAAGTAACGGCGGCTATCAATACCATCTCCACTAAAGATATTGAAAGCCGTCCTGTTACAAATATGTTCCAGGCATTACAGGGAACTGCGCCTAACCTCATTCTGCAACAGAATACAGCAGAACCAGGTGCGCAGATGACCCTCAATATCCGTGGTGTAGGTAGTCTTACCGGTAATTCTCCGCTGATCATCATCGATGGGGTACAAGCCGGAAGAGATGGTCTGCAGAACCTGAACCCCTATGATGTGGAAAGCATCTCCGTACTAAAAGATGCGGCTTCTTCCGCGATCTACGGTTCTCAGGCTGCAAACGGTGTTATCTATATCACTACAAAAAGAGGTTCCAAAGACGAAAAGCCTTCCGTTACCTATAATGGTATGTATGGTTTCCAGACGCCCACTACGCTGCCCCGCAACGTTGAAGCCTGGGAATATATGACCCTGAAAAACGAGGCGCTGGTAAACTCCGGTAAAACACCGCAGTACGCCCCTGAAGATATCAGCTACTGGCACCAGCGTGGCTCTGAACCAGCCTATCTGAAAGAAATGCTGCGTAGCAGCACGCCACAGCAGAACCATAGTCTCAGCATGACAGGTGGCGGCAAAAGCAGCAGCTACCTGGTATCCCTCGGTTATGTAGACCAGGGGAACATGTTGCAGAACTCCTACGTATCAGAAGACTTTTATTACAAACGCTACAATGCAAGGGCTAACCTCGCTGTAGATGTGAGTAAATATGTGAAAGTGAATGTGAACCTCGCATATACAAAAGGTATCAAACGCAGACAGCAGGCTGATATCGGCTTCCTGATCCGCGATGCGATCCGTACGCCGCGTATCTATCCTGTACAGGATTCACTGGGCAACTTCGTAGTGCCTTCCCTGAACAGTAACAACGTGATCGCGCAGCTGAAATACGGTGGTTTCAACAAAGAAGAAAAAGATAACCTCCTGGGTGGTCTGGATATTACCGTAACGCCGGTGAAGCACTTCAAACTGAACTTCAACGCCTCCGGTACCTATACCATCACCAATCAGCAGGAACGCCAGAACAAGTATACTTACGCACCATATTATACTACGGCCAATCCTCCGCTGTACAACAGAATGTACGAGTATGAGTTCAAGGACCTCGCTTCCAACGTATATGCAACTGCGGAATACGAGAACACCTTTAACAAACACTATATCAAAGCACAGGTCGGCGGACGTAGCGATGCCATCAACGAAGAATACGGTGTGAAAGCGACCCGTTATGGTACTACAAACCTGGATGATGACTGGACCATCGGTGGTGGATACATTCCTAAACCGGACGGTACTTTCGATTACGCCAACATCGGTACTTACAACGATATCATCAATCCAAACCTGTATGCGCTGAACTCTGTTTTCGGCAGAGTGAACTACGCATTCAATGATAAATACCTGGCTGAATTTACCTGGCGTTATGATGGCTCTTCGAAACTGGCCCCTGGTCACCAGTGGCAGTTCTTCCCGGCTTTCTCGCTGGGTTGGAGGATCACAGATGAGGATTTCTTCGGTGATTTCAAGAAACGCTTTGGTAACGTGAAATTCCGTTATTCATGGGGTCAGGTCGGTAACTCCAACATCGGCGGCTTCAACTACCTGGCGAGAGTTACCCTGAACACCGGTAAATATCCATTCAACAATACACCAAATACCGGTGCTGATTTCTCTGCCTACAATGAAACATTGCAGTGGGAAATCTCTACCATGAGCAACTACGGTGTGGATGTAGACCTGTTCAATAACAAGATCAATGCATCCTTCGACTACTTTAATAAGAACACAAATGGTATCTACCTGTTCCAGGTAGTGCCTGGTACGGCCGGTATAGGCGCCTCCCTGCAGAACGTTGGTAAAGTGCAGAACAAAGGCTGGGAGCTGACAGTTTCCTATCATGCAAAAACAGGTGCGGTGAATCATACGATCTCCGGTAACCTGTCAGACAACCTGAACAAAGTGGTGAAATATGGTGAGCAGTCCGTACAGGGGTCTGACTTCGCCTTCATCATCAAAGAAGGTTTCCCGATCGCATCCTACTATGGTTACAAATCAAACGGTCTGTACCAGAACCTGGATGATATCAAAAATGCGCCAAAAGTGCCTTTCGCTTACAACCAGCAGGTAATGCCGGGTGATGTGAAATACATCGACCGTAATGGTGATGGTGTGATCGATGCTGACGACCGTTATGTATTCGGTAACCCGTTCCCGCGTTACACCTTCGGTTTCAGCTATGCTGCTAACTGGAAAGGCTGGGACTTCTCTATGTTCTGGCAGGGTGTGGGCAAAAGAAGCCAGTTCCTCCGTGGTGATATCGTAGAGGCCTTCCACAACAACGAAGACCATGCTTTCGAACAACACCTGGATCGCTGGACGCCTACCAACCCGGATGCTTCTTATCCACGTCTGACCATCGGTAATGCGGATGCGAACAACTTCGCTTATTCCGACTACTGGTTGTTCGATACTAAATACCTGCGTTTAAAGAACCTGCAATTTGGCTATACACTGCCTCGTAGCGTAAGCCAGCTGCTGCATATCCAGAATGCAAGGGTGTATTTCACCGGACAGAACATCCTGACCTTCACGCCACGCCGTTTCCGCGACCTTGGTGTAGATCCGGAATTCACACAGTTTGACGATAAACTGTCCTTTACCAATTACAACGCTATTGCAGGACGTAGTTATCCGAATGCAGCTACTTTCTCATTTGGCCTGGACCTGAAATTCTGATGATAGTGTTTTAATGCTCAATCGTATGAAGAAATTATTATTACCCATACTCTGCGTCACTGTGCTGTTCTCCTGCCGTAAGCTGGACCAGCCTATCACGCGCGACTATACAGATGCCGCTTACTGGCGTACTGCTGATGACGCCCTCGCTGCGCTTGCCAGCTGTTACGAGAACCTGTCTGACGACACTTACTACTTCGGAGACGAAGCGCTTAGCGATAATGGTTATGTAAACGGTACCGGCTACAAAGGTGTGTCCCTGATTGCCGGTGGTGCTTACGATCCTTCCAATCAGCGCCTTACGGAAGAATGGAAATACCGTTACACCTGTATCCGCAAGTGTAATACGGTGACGACAAATATCGACAGGGTTACCGGACTGGATTCTACCCTGAAGAACCGTATCCTCGCGGAAGCCAGGTTCATCCGTGCTTACTCTTATTTTCAGCTGGCTGGCTGGTTTGGTGATGTACCATTCTACACCAACCTGATCACCATTGAAGAGGCACGTTCTATCAGCCGTAGCAACCGCGAGACAATACTCGATTTCGTAGAATCCGAACTGGCCGCGATCCGTAATGCATTACCGGTGAATAACTACAGTGGTGCAGGCAACGGCTACCAGGAAAAAGATAAAGGCCGTATTACCCGTGGTGCTGCCATTGCCCTGAGCGCGCGTGTACATATGTTCAGAAGTGAATGGCAGAAGGCGATCGATGATTGCCAGCTGCTGATCAACAATGCTACAAATGGTACTTACGCCCTGCAAAACAGCTATAGCAATATCTTCAGTCCGTCGAATGAATTCAATAACGAGGTCATCTTCGATATTCAATATGGCGGTGGCCGTACAAATGGCTCACAGCGTAACTTCCTGCCACAGACGGTCGCATTGCTGAGAAGTACGCTGGTGCCTACACAGGACCTTGTTGATGACTATATCATGCTGAATGGTAAGGGTATCAGGGAGGCGGCTTCCGGTTATAATGAAAATGATCCTTATAGCAACAGAGATCCCCGTCTGAATGCCACGATCCTCCATGATGGTTCCACCATTACAGATTTCGATGGTAAAGTGCAGACGATCCTGACCAAGCCAGGCTCCACTCCGGCTACCAACAGTGTGGATGACCAGGGTGCTTCTCCGACCGGTTATTATTTCTACAAATATTACGACCGTACTGCTACCAACTACGCTTCCGGTCTGAACCTCATCGTGATCCGTTATGCAGATGTACTGCTGATGTATGCAGAGGCTAAGAACGAACTGAGTCAGCTGGACGCCAGCGTATGGAACCAGACCATCCGTGCACTGCGTGTACGTGCCGGTTTCAATGATGCGGGCGCTACTGAGTTCCCGGGTGTAGGCCAGGAAGCACTGCGTACCATCGTACGTCGTGAAAGAAGAGCTGAACTGGCTTTTGAAGGTGTACGGGCTACTGATATCCGTCGCTGGAAGATCGCAGATCAGGTGATGAGCAGACCAGTAAGAGGTATCAAAGTGTCTGGTGGTGCATTCAGGACCGATGCAAACGGTTATATCATCGCGGAAGACAGGCTCTTTACAAATCCTAAACACTACCTGTGGCCGGTGCCTACTTTCGAACGCGACCAGAATACAAATCTTGGCCAGAACCAGGGTTGGTAATTGTCAATTAGGAATTAACAATTAGGAATTTTTTCAAACTGATACGACATGAAAACATTTTTCAGCAATATACTACTTGCATTACCGGTTGCACTGGGTGTTATCCTCACCGGTTGCGGTAAAGATGACAATGAACTCAATACCAATCTGCAACCGGTAAGCAGACTCACTGCTCCGGTGAATGAAAAATATATCAAATTACAACCAGCTACCAGCGCGACTGTCACCTTCGAATGGGACCAGGCGCGCGCAGAAGACGGCTCTCTTGTATTATATGAAGTAGTGATCGACAAAGACGGCGGCGACTTCTCCAATCCGATCGCGAAGATCGCTTCAGATGGTGGTGGCGTACAGAACAAGCTGACCCTGTCTCATAAAGACCTGAACAGCATCGCGGGTAAAGCGGGGATTGCTGCCCTGGCTACCGGTAAACTGAAATGGACGGTAAATGCTTCTAAAGGATATAATATCCAGCCAGCTGCTGAGAGCCGTACACTGGAAGTAGAAAGACCGAACGGTTTCGCAGAAATTCCTGTAGACGTATTCCTGACCGGTGATGCGACAGAAGCAGGCGCTGATCTGGGACAGGCAGTGAAACTGAAATCTACTGCTCCGGGTGTATTTGAGATATACACTTCCCTGAAAGATGGTAAGTACAAATTTGTAGACAGGACCAGCGGTACGCCTAATAACTTCTTCATTGACGGTGGTGCGCTGAAAGAAGCGGGAGAAAGCACACAGTCCGGTGGTACGAAAGTATACCGTCTGCGTCTGGACTTCAACAACGCGGCTGCCAATATCACAGAGATCACCGCTATCGGTCTGTGGTTTGCTCCTGAGAACAGTATTATGTACGATCTGAGCTACACCAGCAAAGGTGTATGGTCATTTGAAAATAAACTGATCAACTTCCACCAGGAATCATGGGGTCGTGACGAACGTTACAAATTCCGCGTAAGCGTAAAAGCTGCAGATGGTACGCCGGGTACAGAATGGTATGGCAGTTCCAATGCGGATAATAACCGTCCGACAGCTACCACACCACTTTCTTTCTGGGAACTGAAAGCGATCACTAATAGCGATCAGTATAACTATTGCTACAAATTCGCTTCAGAGGTTGATACTAAAAACTGCGATGTAAAACTGTATTTCTCTCCTGACAAAGCTTACACCCACGAAGTGATCGTGCGTTAATCAGGGGCTGGAATCACATCATGCAAACGATCAATTAAAAGCTTATGCGTCGAATCTTTCTGCTATTTACGATAACAGCGGCTATGGCCACCACCTTCACCTCATGTCTTAAAGAGCCTGTGGATGATGGTCCGGGACCTGGCGCCGGCAAAACGACTTACCAGTACAACTGGCCTGCTATTGCCGATTCATCTGCTGCTTCACTGGTGAGCAATTTCTATAACCAGAGCGGCAAATATTTCAATAAGAACAATGCAGGTGACCTCACCTTCAACTACTGGCCGAATGCACACGCGCTGGATGTGCTGACGGATATTTATCTCCGTACCAGCAACCCGGCCATCAAAACCCGTATGGATGAATTGCTGGACGGTATGAAGACAAAGAACGGCAACACCTACATTAACCACTTCTATGATGATATGGAATGGATGGTGCTGGCTTGTCTCCGTGCTTACGAAGCGACCAGCGACACCCGTTATAAAACCACTGCAGAACTGCTCTGGAACGATATCAAAGGTGGATGGGATGAAACCTGGGGTGGAGGTATCTACTGGAATAAAGACCGTCAGAATAAGAATACGCCGGCCAATGCGCCTGCTGCTATTATCGCGGCACGCATGTACCAGCTGAACAGGAACGGGGAAGACCTGGCCTGGTCCAGGAAAATCTATGACTGGCAGAAAGCCAATCTCGTCGATCCGGTAACAGGATTGGTATGGGATGGTCTGGATGGTACCGGTACCAATAAGGCATGGAAATTCACTTACAACCAAGGCGTATTTATCGGCGCCGGTGTTGAACTCTACAAGATCACCGGTGAACAGGTATACCTCAGCGATGCATTGAAAACGGCCAATAACTCGCTTACAAGCGATTTCGCCAGCAACAACATCATGAAAGATGAAGGTGGCGGAGATGGCGGTCTGTTCAAAGGTATCCTTGTACGTTATATGATGCTCCTGATCACGGATGGCAGCATTAACAGCAGCGATGCGTCGAAGTTCATCAACTTCCTCCAGCTGAATGCCCAGACAATGTGGTTACAGGGCACTGCCCGTCCGCAGGTATTATTTAACACCAGCTGGACCAAAACGGCCACGACCACAGACCTTACCACACAGCTGAGCGGCGCTATGCTGATCGAGACCGCTGCAAGACTGAAGGCGCTGGAACTGATCGACTAGACTCCTTTCGCCATAACGGGATAGCATTCCGGAAACAGGAATCAGGCGTTTGAATAAAAGGTTGAGTATACACAGGACGGACCTGTCTGTGTAGCTAATACTTATTCAGATGCCCGATTCCTGTTTTTTATGAGTATATTCGTCTACCTATGAATCAAGGCAATAGCAAGGTTACCTGCATGGGGTAACCTTTACTTATTTCAGGAATAACTCTTGTTATGTACACCGTTTATGTCCTATTTTCCCGCCAGTTCGAGAAAGTTTATACTGGTCACACCTCTGATCTCGTGAAGCGTTTTCATTTTCACAATACCTATGGCCGCCAGAAAGGTACCTGGCCTTACCGTCCCTGGGAAGTCGTTTATACCGCTCATTTCGAAGATAAACAGCTGGCACTCAGGTGCGAGTGGTTGCTGAAATCAGTGAAAGGGCGTACGTGGCTATGGAGCCGGATCAGGGAGGATTATTATAGAGATGGGTATATTAGTGGTGCGGTACCGGAGTGAGGTTTACATATGCTTCATTAGTTCCTCAACCAATTGAAATACAGTAGTTGAAGATTCCTGTTCCGCTGGACTAAGGTGCGCAAGTGACTGATGGTTTCTTCTGGCCCGATTGATCGCGAGAACGGTTCTTCTGCATTTTGTGGCTGGATCTACACCGGTTAACAGATCAAAAAGCGTGTCAGAAACCTGCTTATCCTCTTTTCCGTTGTAAGATGCTCCCATTGGACGGATATGATTGTTAATAACAGTATGATAATCTTTTCTATTCATCCTATTCCCCTGATGATCAGTGAAATGCAGTACCAGCCAGTATTCAAAAGCCTGGTTAGACCATGCGACACCAAAACCGCTGGCCTTTGCTAATCTGATAGCCTCGTTAAAATCCCTGGAGGAAAAATCATCTTTGTCAAATACGCACCATACCTGCTCGTATGGCCGCTGGCCAGCCAGTTTAATGGCTTGTTTTACTAGTGCAACAGTGCTGTTTCCGTTACCTACGGCTTTGATCGTCGCTGAAGAGAGTCTGAATTTCCTGAAGTAGGAAGGTTCTGTATTTTCTCCCTCGCAGACGATAAGAATGGTAGGACGCTCGGTTAGCCTGGGTAAAGAACGTTTTAATGCGGGTGGCTGGCTTCGAAGTTTTTTAAACAATGGTCGTTTTTCATCGTGTTGTTGGTCTGATGCATGCGTTTTAATCTTGTGGTTTTGTGTTGTCATTAATGGATGGTATTTGAGTAACAAAAAGTCTTGAAAACTCATTAAGGATCGGAATGGCGCCATATCTTCCATGAACATAATTCTGTGCAAAATTGTCATTTCTTCTCACGTCGGATTTAAAATCGCTTAGTGAATACAATTTTGCAGCACCATATCTATCTTTCTCTGTAAACCATATCTGGTCTCTCCGGAAGAGGTCTGCATTCAGTAAGTTGGTGTCATGTGTATTGAATATCAGCTGCGCATACAGTTGATTGGTCGTAGAGGAATTATACAACTCTACAAGTTTACCAACCAGGTTTGGGTGTAATTTTGAATCCAGTTCATCTACGATCAGAGGGTAGCCGTTTTCCAGTGCATGCAACACAGGTCCCGCAATAGCAAAGAATTTCAGTGTTCCTGATGATTCGTCTTTATCTAATGAGAGCTGTACGTCGCCAATGTAGTTGCCGGTGGAATCGTATTGCCTGTGAGTAGTAAGTACCTCTTGTTGCTTTTGTGAATCTACTGATAAATCTTCCGCATTAGCACGTTCAAGTGTAATATCATGTATGCCTAAATCTGCGACAGACAGTAATTCCAGTATCTTTTTCTTTTGTATGTGGTCAGTCGTCTGACTTAATGTGAACTCCCGGTGATGATCTTCCCGCAGACCGGAGATGATCTGCAAATGATGAAACCAGTTAATAACATCTCCCGCCAGCTGGTCATTGAACTGTGCCGCAACGGACAGTAATAATGCATTGTCCCGCACCAGCTGTTCCTTGGTTAGAATATGTCCTTTCGAAAATCTTTTTACATGATATTCGAAACGTTGTCCCTCTCTGTAGAAAATCTCTATTTCTTTGGTTTTCGGCCGGTAATACAGCCATTCCGCGAGTACCGCTTTCCGGGATATCTCAAAGCCATACCGGTATAGTTCATTGTTATAAATGAAAAGGATCTCGAATGTAGCAGCACCTTTTTCACTGTCAGGGTCCAGTTTGAAAAGATCAATATTGATCTGATCTCCTTTCTGACTATCAATGGAAGACCGCATGATGAATGTCTTCATGAAGGACAGTGCATTGATAAACGTACTTTTCCCGCTGGCATTAGCGCCATAAATAACAGCGCTCTTTAAGATTCGCAGATTGAATGCAGAAATGGGGATAACATTTTCTGATTCGCGGGTATCCTTATCGTAATTCGACGCAATAAGACTAAGTGTAGCTTTGTCTTTAAAAGTCTTGAAATTAGATACCGAGAATTGGATAATCATAATAAATCCGTTTTTTGCATTATTTATACAAAAATCGGATTTATTATTCGTAAAAACAGATAATAAGTGGAGTTTTTACAAGAATTATCAGATTGAGAATTTTATTTCCTCCCTCTTCCCACCAGCCACAAAATAATCCCAACTACAAACGCAACTGCCAGCACACCTACCCATACTCCGGCTTTGAATATACCTCCCACTACTTCACAGCTGCTCAGTAACATAACGGCAAAGGCCAGCAGGCCCAGTTGTAAGCTTTTCATATACTCTTTTTAAGGAAGTATATCATACTCTGTGCCAAGGGCGGACTATACCTTACTGCGTTTGAAGTCCAGCAGCAATGATATCATATGGGCCGATAAACCGTCTGAGCGCTTGTAGAACGCATACCGGAGCCCGATTTCCTGGAAGGAATAGTGTCTGGACACCTGTTTGAACAGTGCATAACGGGCATTGATCCCTGCTTTATAACTGTTGAAATGACTCAGATCATAATCAGACGTATAGTAGCTTTCCTGCAGCTGATGTGTTTTATACGGCTTGAAATATTTCGCTTCCGTCTGGGTATAAAAGCGGAATAAAGGGGCGATCGTCAGCTGTGGTGTGGCCTTTACAGGGACTTCCAGCTGGAATGTGTGTCCGGTGATACCGAAATTATCGTGGTAAAAACGATAATAGGAGCGGATAATGGTACGTCGACCGGCGAACACATTGAACTGCAACCCAATGGGGAACTTCCACCGCTCACGTGGCAGGTTTTCCACTCTTGGGGCATTCTGTTCTGTGAAGTAGACACGGTGAAAAGGAGTGGAGAGTAGTCCTTTCTGGTACACCAGTTCGGGGAACACGGCAAATTGCATCCGTTGATTGACAACCTGGTAAAGGGCCAGGTTGAGGTTATAGGAGCTGCGCCGGTAGATATCGAACCAGGCGGTGTCTCTTAGTTCGGAGGGGTAGACAAGTGTCTCCGGACTGTAATAATCCGGATCAAACCTTCCCCATCGCAGGTCATCAAAGTAACACTGCAATCCGGCAGACCATTGCCGGCTGTGATCTGCATTGTCATGCTCAACAGATACACCAAGGGGTACGGACAGATAATCTGACTCCAGTGCCAGTCCGCTGTTGATACCTACGCGGACACTCGGTTTTTTCAGCTGACGGCTATAACCCGCATTCAGGTGAAAACGGTTATCATGCCGGGAAGCAGAAGATTTTACGAAATCGATATTATCTGTGGAGGCGGAGGTGATCATATCTATGCCCAGTCCGAGAGAGTAGGTGTTCCGCAGGTCCGGCCGGTGTGTAATGGACACATCCGTAGCATATACCTGTAGATTTTCCGTACCTGTTCCTCCGGTGACGGCAGAATGATTCCCGTCCTGTGTATAAAAGGAGAATAATACCTGTATATCCGTCTGAGATACCTGTTGTTTCTTATACGCCGAGCTGTCGGTCCTTTGCTGCGCGGATGCTGAAAAATAGCCTGCCAGCAGTCCCGCCGCAATAAATAGTCTTTTCATGCCTGATTAGTTACAACCACAACCTCCGCTGCTTTTGCCACTTCCGCCGCCACTGCTTCCTTCACGATAGGTCTGTACGTTTTCATCAAATTTTTCCATTTGTGTTTTGCCCAGTTGCATTGATTCATCATTCAGATAGGCACGCTGATAGGGTTTTACTGCTACGCAGGATTGCAGTAGCAATATGCTCAGTATAGCTGCCGCGCTGAAGAAGAGAATGCTCCCGCTATGACGCTTTCGCATGTATTTGAATATTATCCGATTGAAAAATTGTGTTCTTCCCGTCTATTATGATACAATGTATGTCCGGTAACTGATTTACCAGATTGAGCCCCACTGCAGGACCCATAACGGTGATCGCGGTGGCCAGTGCATCAGAAAGCTCCGCACTCGGACTCACGACTGTCACGCTTTTCATATACGGTACAGGCCATCCTTTGCGTGGATCGATGTTATGTGAATAACGGACCCCGTTTCGTTCCACATACTGCTCATAATTGCCGGAAGTAGCTACCGATGCATTATTGACCGGTAACCATAAAGATATCTGCTGTGGATCATCAGGATGTGCGATCCCTACTTTCCATGGTCCGCCATCAGGTTGTGTGCCCCAGGCAGTCAGATCGCCACTGGCATTCACTACACCACTTGTGGCGCCATCTGCTATCCAGAGCGCTTTTACTCTGTCCGCTGCGTAACCTTTGCCAATAGCGCCAAAATCAATACGCATACCCGCACGTTTCAGTTGTACACGATGATGATCAAGTAAGGTAATATGTTGAAAGCCGGTACATGCCATCGCCTGTGTGATGGCATTGTCGTCAGGCCAGGTAAAATGATCGTATTTAAAATTGAAAGGCTTTTTCAATACACCAGCAGTAATATCAAAAGCACCCTGTGTGATCGTACTGATCTTATTACAGCGAAGCAGCAACTGATATACTTCTGCTGGTACCGCAAGCGGAGTACCGCCTGCCTGTGCATTGAGCTGTGCCGTCACAGAGGTCTCGCTGAACACTGTAAGTAGTGATTCTATCCGTTTGATCTCGGCTACTCCCTGCTCCAGTCTGCGATTCGCAATAGCTTCTGTTGCGCCGGTGGCTATCAGTTCAAAATCAGAACCCATTAACCGCGTATGAAGCTTACTGCTTTGCATGAGGTATTATTGAAGAAGGTGTTTAAGCGTAGTGATAAACCCATCTGGTGTTTCCTCCCGGTAGGGGATGTAAGCAAGCAGTTTTTTCTGCGGACTTAACAACACCAGTTGTGGAAATGCGCCATCCGGATTAAATGCCGCCGCCAGTGAATCATACTGTTGCCGGAGGGGGGCGGCGATCTTTTTTCTCTGCGGAAAATCAGCCTCCAGTAACACCAGGTTCTCTCCTGCAAAACGCAGGAAGCTGCTATCTGAGAGTATCTGTTTATTGAAACGGATGCAGGGTATACACCAGTCGGAGCCGGAGAAAACTAACATGATTTTTTTGCCTGATGCCTGCGCTTGCGCGAAAGCTTTATCAGGGGATTGAAGGACCTGTGCATGTGCAGATCCTCCCAAGGCTACAATCAGAAGCAGGAACAAAATACTTCGCATATCGCGACTGGTTTATATTGGCACGGTTACCTGCTGCAAATGTACTGGAAATTTGCCATACGGTTCCCGGCTGCCGCTATCGTTCATGTTAGTACAACTTCACCTGTTATGGATTCGGAGCAGGGCTTTCCGGTGATGAAGGCCTTTCTCCGGTACCACCAGTTCCCGGCGGAGTTCCCGCAGGTGTCGGCGTTACTGCTGCTATCGGTGCAGAAGGTGTGGCCGGTGTCGGAGCAGGTTGCTGTTTCCAGATACCTGGTTCCATATTGAACTGGAATTGCTGTGGTCGCGGATAGGCGATACTGATACCCGCCTCCTGTAGTTTGATATAGATATCCGTGAGCACCTCGCTTTTCGTCACGCCTGCCTGACCAAGATCACTGATCCAGAACATCGCCTGTATATCTACGCCTGTATCACGGAAGTTCTGCAGTAACACCGTCGGATCAGGCGATTTCAGAATATCTTCCTGGTTGACCAGGTACTCTTTGATAACAGTCAGCGCTTTCTTCAGATCACTGCCATAAGCAACGCCTACCACTACGTCTACACGACGCGTTCTGCTGGTCAGTGTCCAGTTCACCAGTTGCTGTGCGATCAGATCGCCATTCGGTACGATCACCTCAGAACCGTCTCCGGCAGAGATTTTACTGGAACGGATACCGATCTCTTTCACTACGCCCGACCTGCTGCCTAACTCTATCACATCTCCTACCTCTATCGGTTTTTCAAATGCCAGTATGATGCCCGATACCAGGTTATTCACAATGTTCTGCAGACCAAAACCGATACCCACACCAAGTGCACCTATTACAATGGCCAGTTTGTCCATCGGTATACCAGAGGCCGCAAATGCCAGCAGGGTACCTGCAGCCAGTACTGCCAGCCGTATCAGCAACATCGCCGATCCCAGTTTCTTCTGTGGCTGCGATGATTGACCGGTATAACCCAGCAGATAAGAGAGGATCTGTGTCACAACAGTAGACAACCAGATGATCAGCAGGAAAATGATCACGCTGCTAAAAGAAAATGTAAAGTTGCCGATCTTTCTCTCGGCTACCAGCATATTACTGATCATCTCTGATAATCCGTCGTACATGTAAAGATTACGCGCCAGTAATGCCAGCCAGCCGATAGAAGCCGCGATATAAAAGATCGTCTTTAAACGTGATTTGATGTTCTGATAGTCGATCATGGAAATGAAGGTGCTGGAATCCTTTTTGGCTTCCACCTGTATATAGATCGCCTCCATCAGTATTTCCACCATCAGCACAATACCCAGCGCCATAGTAATGCTTACCACACTGGCCGCCCCCATTATCTTGGCGGCTGCTACACGGGCTATTGATACAAGTATAACAGAGAATCCACTCAATATGATAAATATCCATATGGCAGAACGGGAATATTTGGGTAATGGCAACGTCGTATTCCGCAACGTACGTAACAGATAGGTACCAAGGATGACAGACAATATTCCGCCAATGAAGATGCCCCATTGCTCAAAAAATGTCACCTGTATCAACAGGTTATTGACACAGTATAAAGCTAACAGGAACACCAGCAGGTACCATCTTTTTAACAGATTGGGAGGAATGCTGTCGCGGATGATCACTGTTGTGGCAATGGCCGTGATCATCCAGCAGATGCCGGAATAAAATATCGGATATTGTATAGAGATCAGGAATGAAAGGGTAGATGCAAGTAATATCGTACTGGCGATAGGGTAGCGGTACAGATAACGGGAATGTTGAAGAATGGTCTCTGCTTCCCGTTCTTCATGTTTGCTTTTAATTTTACGGGCATTAAATTTTACCCACCAGAAAAACAACGCTGCACCAAATAGCCAGATCAGGTAAACAGGTCCGCTGACAGCAAAGAATATCTTGAGGATGTTGAGGTTTTTGCGGACCGAGCGATGCAGTACTTCCGGGAATCTGGGACCTTTCTTATCCGGTAAGGGCGGCTCCCACAGATAACTGAAGTCTTTGTTAAACATACGCTGGCTAAAGCGGGTCAGCTGATAGTCCATGTCCTCCAGCAGATTGGTCACGTCGATATAACGTTTGGCAACCTTATTCTGCAACAATCCTAGATGCAGCAGATTTGTCTTATTGGCGCTATCTACCTGCCGCCACTTCTGGATGAGTGATGCCATTTGTCCGACGTAAATACCCCGTAGTTCATCTTCCGCAGGAATATTACGCATGCTGGTATCTTTTCGCAGCAACTGAAGCGTGTCTGTGATATTTACCAGTCTGTCGTGAAATTTAAACAGTATGTCCTGCCAGTTGTCCAGTTTTCTTTCCAGCTGCACCAGCAGTACCCGGTTCGTATAAAGATCATGTACGTTATTGGTGCTGCCGATAGCGGTCATGTCTTTCTGTACCACCTTCATAGATGAATCGATCAGTGGAAGATTTTCACTGATCTCAGCCGTATCAAGTCCACGTCTTAAGGTGCTCATCACCTGATTCAGCATCAGGGTATAGGTTTCCAGTCGCGTAATGATGATCGCTACAGAGGTATCCGATAATCGGATCACCGATTTGCCGGAAGTATCTTTTACCTGTTGGGAAATGATTTTGCTGAGTGTCGCGCTGTCAATAGGCTTGGGTGGAGCCGTTGGATGCTGGTTCTGTGCGAAGAGGTTTGCACTGACAAGAAGGGCGATCAGAAAGATATGGAGGCGCATGGCAAACAAGAACAATTAGGAATTAACAATTAAGAATTAAGAGTTAGGAGTTAAAACTAAAGTGGAAGGCAATTAACTTCCAATTCTTAATTCTTAATTCCTAACTCCTAATTAAAATTACATCCATTTGAATTTCTCTTCCACTGGTTTCAGTCTTCTGCCTTCGGGAACCTGTTCGTCCGTATAGCCGAGATAGAAGAAACCGAGCACTTTGTCTTCTTCACGTAAGGCAAGGTATTCCTTCATTGCCGGGTGGAAGGTCATACCACCTGAACCCCAGTAGCCGGCCAGTCCTTTTTCGGTCGCACCGAGCCAGAGGTTTTGTGTTGCGCAGGCAACGGAAGCAATTTCTTCCAGCTCAGGAATGGCTGGTTTGTTGCCTCTTTTCATACAGATCGCGATCACATGAGATGCGAGATCACCCTGCTGTTGCAGTTTCTCGTAGCTTCCCTGTGCAAATTTCTCAGCAGGCGTATTGGCTTTATAAATGTCAGCATGTGCCTGACAGAATTGTTTTACGCCTTCTCCGCTGAATACGACGAAATACCATGGTTCAGTATAACCGTGCGTTGGCGCCCAGTCAGCCAGTTCCAGTATTTCACGTACCTGTTCATCGGGAATTCTTTTCCCGTTCATGCTCGCCGGTTTGATATTACGACGTTGCCTGATGATATTCGTCAGATTTCCGTTTTCCATTCTTATGCTTGATTGTTTATGCAGATATTTTTTCTTTCCATTCTTCCGGAAGTCTGGCGACTTTCCTGTTGGTATAATCAAAGAAGATCATACCTGATTTCGCTTCCGCGATGATGATGGTTTTACTATCACGGACCGTAGTGATCCTGTAATAAATGTCAAAGCCGAAAGGAGAGATGTCAGCTGCTCCGATGGCGATATCAAAGATGTCCTTCAGGAACCCTTCACCTTTATATACGAGTGCAGCGTCAGCCATGATCAGACCGGTTTCCGGACCTCTTTCTTCCAGTCCCAGGGCGTGCAGGTAATTGATCCTGGCCTGGTGGAGAATGGACAGGATAGCGTCATTGCCTACGTGTCCGCCATAGTTTACATCTGTTACTCTCACCGGTATCTGAGTCGTGTAACCCAGTTTTTCCGGTATATCTATTTTAACTCTTGCCATGCTTTATATTGATAGAACTTTTACTGCTGTTAAGTGTACTGCCTGTCAGTGTATCCTCAGAGAGGGAGGCTTTTGGTACCTTCTGCTTTCAGGAAGGTGACCAGTTGCTGGAAGGCTTTAGCACGGTGACTGAACTTATTCTTTCCCGCCATATCCATTTCTGCGAATGTGAGGTCCGATCCATCGGGCACAAAGATGGGGTCATACCCGAACCCTTTACCGCCGCGGCTTTCGGTGAGGATGGAGCCCGGACATACACCGGTGAACTGATACTCCTGTCCACCGAGGATCAGAGAGATGACAGTTCTGAAATGCGCTTTCCTGTTTTCCTGACCGTTCATTTCTTTCAACACTTTGGCGATGTTGTCTTCCGAAAGTTTTTGTTCACCGGCATAACGGGCTGACAGTACACCCGGAGCGCCGTCCAGTGCATCTATCTCCAGTCCGGTATCTTCGGAGAAACAGTCATTACCGGTCATATCAAAAATGACAGTTGATTTCTCCCTGGCATTTTCTTCCAGGGTATTATGTGGTTCAGGAATATCGATATCGATACCGGCTTCCTGCAGGGTAATGATAGAAAAGCTGTCACCCAGTACAGAGCGGATTTCCTTTACCTTGTTTTCGTTATTGGTAGCAAATACAAGTGTCATTAGAAAAGCGGTGTTTAATGTCTTTGGTAAATATTATATACCCAGTAATTGTTTCAGTCCCATCCAGAGTTTTCCTTTCAGCATCTTATCCTGGGAGATGATCTGCAGATCATCGGAGCAGATCAGCTGACAACCGTTCACCTGTACCAGCTGATAGGTGGATACTGCTTCCAGTCCCATAGCAGCCGGAGGGATACCAAACAGCACTGCCTGCTTCATGGGTACGGCCGCCTGCCAGGTAGAGAAAGGCAGATTACCGTACTGAGCGGTGTTTATGAGTGCGATATCCTGTACGCCGAGTTTACAGGCGTTTAATATATTAGTTAACAGGTTGAACAAATCATCGTTTAAGTATGCATCACCGGCATTTTGTATGAATAGCGCGATGTTTTTTTGATTTTCACCTAAAAATTTGACTTTAGGAGCAGCCTCCGTCACGACTGCAACAGGTTCCTTTTTCCCCGGAATGATAGGCTGGGTGTATATCCTGGCCAGTATGTAAGGATCGAGTTGCAATTTATCAAAAGACATGTTTATGTGTATTTAACTTAATATATCGCTCCCCTTTGGGGAAAAAATCAGTTTATTTGCATCTGACAGTGAGCAAATGTAAGCGTATTCAATTTTAGATTCAGGATTTCCGACTTTAGATTTTAAACGGGAACAGGACCAGGAATTGAAATTCAGACACCAAAACATCAATAAAAAAATTTAAAGGTCCTTATGATGGTAGACAATCCAACGACAAATGCCGTACTAGAAGAGGCAGTTAAGAAGATTAAAGTGACCCGGACGGCTCAGAGCCGGATCAATGAGATTGATTTTAACAACCTGGTATTCGGGAAAAAGTACGCCGACCACATGCTGGTGGCTGACTTTGACGGAAAAGAATGGAAAAATGCAGAGATATTACCTTTTCAGCATCTTTCTGTAAGTCCGTCCAATGCCGCCTGGCACTATGGTCAGGCTATCTTCGAAGGTATCAAGGCATACAAGGACCAGGAAGGTAATCCTATGATCTTCCGTCCGTATGACAACTATGCACGTTTTAACACTTCCGCGGAGAGAATGGGTATGCCAGAAGTTCCTGAATGGTTATTCATCGGGGGTATGGACATGCTGATCGATCTCGACCGGGATTGGGTGCCTTCCAATGATGGTTGCTCACTGTACCTGCGACCTTTCATGATCGCAGCAGATGAATTTATCGGTGTAAAACCTTCTGACACCTATAAGTTCGTTATCATTAATTCTCCATCAGGTCCGTATTTCAACAAGCCTATCAAACTACTGGTACAGGATAAGTATATCCGTGCTTTTCCTGGCGGCGTAGGTTATGCAAAGGCTGCCGGTAACTATGGTGGAGCTATGTATCCGACTATGCAGGCACGTAAACAGGGATTTGACCAGATCCTCTGGGTAGACGGCCTCGAATATAAATATTTACAGGAGTGCGGTACGATGAACGTATTTGCGATCATCGGTAACAAGGCTATCACACCTGACCTGAACCAGGGCACTATCCTTGCAGGGGTAACCAGGACGAGCGTAATGGATGTACTGACCGATATGGGACTGACCGTAGAAGAACGTCCGGTTTCTATTGAAGAGGTGGTAGCTGCCTGGAAAGATGGTACCCTTCGTGAGGTATTCGGTACAGGTACTGCATCGAGCGTAGCGTATGTGGAAGAACTGCAGTATAAAGAGCACCAGATTCACCTGGATACTACCAAATATGCGGTAGGAGCAGAGCTGCTGGAACGTCTGGACGCTATCCGTACAGGAAAGGCAGACGATACCCGTCACTGGAACTATAAAGTATCAAAACACTAAAAATAGTCTTAGTTGTGTTAGTTAGGGGCCATTTGCAGATGCGGATGGCCCCTTCTCTATAAATTAACAATGAACAATTAAGAATTTAGCCCTGAGCCTGATAGGAGGTCCTTTACCCTTTAATAATGCCCGTTTTATGCCTTACTATATATTTACCATCCTTCATTGATCCTTCGTTGTGTGAACGAAAGATCAATGAAGGAGAATAAATACATAATAAAGATCAGAAAGGGATCGGGGCGCCGGGAATGGCTTGTCTGGAGGAAAATCGCTGTACGCAATATACATATAATGCCTGCAGGTCTACGGGAGTAGCAACAATGACTAATTTTATTCCTCATTAAATGTTGATAATCAATATGGTAATAGGGGTAGATACAGTGCTGTCCGCAGTTTGCCCGTGTAAACATTATGCATTCACGGTGAAAAAGTGCATCTTTGCAGGATGACACTTTCTGCTTTTCTGGAATCCCTCAGCCAGGCTATGCCTCCCGCGGGCACTTCTCCATACCTGGCCTCCCTATGGTGGGACGGCAAAGGAAACTGGCAAAAGGCGCATGATATTATAGAGCATCTGGATGGCGATACGGCTGCCTGGGTGCACGCTTATCTCCACAGAAAGGAAGGCGACCGCGGTAATGCACGTTACTGGTATTCCCGCGCAGGCCAACCAATGCCGGAGGTGTCATTGGAACAGGAATGGAAAGACATGGTGACCGTTCTGTCAGGTCGTTAGAGGGTTTTCCAAAAAAATGTTCAAAACATTTTGTTATTAATAGGGAGAAATGTACCTTTGCCCTCCCAAATTCCCATTCTGGGTGATTTGGATGTCATTGTAAACCGACAGAAAAAAAACTTAGGTAGAATGCCTACTATACAACAATTAGTAAGAAAAGGAAGAGAAATTATCCGGGCTAAATCCAAGTCCAGGGCTTTAGATAGCTGTCCTCAGCGTCGTGGTGTATGTACCCGTGTGTACACAACCACTCCTAAAAAGCCAAACTCTGCGCTGCGCAAGGTTGCAAAGGTGCGTCTGACAAACAAAGTAGAGGTGATTGCCTATATCCCGGGTGAAGGTCACAACCTTCAGGAGCACTCCATCGTGCTGATCCGTGGTGGTAGGGTGAAAGATCTGCCAGGTGTTCGTTACCACATCGTTCGTGGTTCTCTGGATACAGCAGGTGTGAAAGATAGAAAGCAGAGCCGTTCCAAGTATGGTACCAAAAAGGAAAAGGCTAAGAAATAATATTTTTACAAATAGTTGAAATTTTCCAAATAAATGAGAAAGCAAGCCGCAAAGAAGATGCCTCTGGCTCCGGATCCGCGCTTTAACGACAAACTGGTTACCCGGTTTGTTAACAACGTGATGGAACAGGGCAAAAAGAGCATTGCCTATAGGATATTTTATGATGCGATTGACAGAGTAAGCCAGATAACCAACGATAATGGTTACGAGGTTTGGAAGAAAGCTCTGGCAAACGTAACTCCTGCTGTAGAAGTTAGAAGCCGTCGTATTGGTGGTGCTACCTTCCAGATCCCTTCTGAGGTTCGTCCTGACAGAAAGGTTTCTCTGTGCATCAAATGGTTGATCCGTTACGCTGGTGAGAGAAATGGTAAGAGCATGGCTGAGAAACTGGCTAACGAAATCGTTGCGGCAAGCAAAGGTGAAGGTGGCGCTTTCAAAAAGAAAGAAGATACTCACCGTATGGCTGAAGCGAACAAGGCATTCTCCCACTTCAGGATCTAAATCTACTGCCGCAAGGTAGATGGTTTATAAAGATATAGGAGAAACATCCTCCGGGCTATACCGGAGGATGTTCTCTTTTTTTGTGCCCGTTATTGACTGATGCTAGTCTATCCCTGAAAGCCGGCTGCACATGCCATCACTGAAACATGACCGTTTGTACGGTTAATGAACAGTACTGAATTTGGTACACGCTTCAACCCGTTACCTGCCAACATGAAAACGCTAGTTGTATCCAGACCATTCGACGCTCTGTTGTAAGGTTAGTTGAGAGATGTTTTCAGTGCACAATTGTTTTCCCATAGTTTATACCGGTATTCCCGATTTTCGCCAGTAATCTGGTGAACAGGTTATTTTATGTCCGATGGTCATGATGATCGTTCGGCAGATTATTTTCCTATATAGTAGTTATTGATGTCCTTCTTACTGCAAAAGCAGGGAGAGGGTTTTATTAAAAGCAGGCAAGGGGTTAGTGTTGTTATTGCTTTGTTTATAAATAATACTGGTTTATTGACAAGAGAGATTTGGCGCTGCTTATTGCTTATGGTGTATATCAGGTAGTCAGGGCGGTAGTGCTCTTATCCCTTCGTTTATAAATGATACTGATTTATTGGTAATAGAAATCGGGGTGTGCTTAATACTTATAATGCAAGGCAGGCGGAGGATCAATATTACCAACTGATTTGCCGATAAATAGCATAGGTCTTCCGGTTTGGGAACCTGGATATTACTTACGAAAAGCGGGGTAATGGAGCGAAGATTTTGATTATTTATAAAAAGTACAAGTACTTCCGATAGTACATGATAAAGTAATACTTTATGGCTGGCGAGAAGAGTGTTGGGGGAGATAGTTGGCTCATGATACTGTTTATAAATAATACAAGTCTTTCAGTAACAAAGCATCAGGTAGTACTTATGGTATGTAATCCAAAGCGAAGGCAGACAGGAAAGTCAGATATGTTTGGCTGCTGGCAGCGCTTTGACGCGCAGGCAAAAAAACGGCCGGACAACATTGCGTCGTCCAGCCGTACACGGTTAGCTAGTATTAAAGCGTTTTATCTTACGTTTACAAGTACTTTGATCAGACCAGTACCCTGGCCGTCAAAGGTTTCCAGCGCTTTACCAATTACCTGACCCGGTTTTACTTTATCCAGATCAGCTTTCATGGCGTGGCCTGCTTTGCTGGAAGTCACCAGCAGATCACCTCTGCGGATAGCGCCACCTTCTCCACATACTTTAGTCGGTATAACTCCGATCACCCCCATTGGTACTTTATCCGCCAGTTCATCGTCAATACTTTCTTCTGTCAGCAATACACCTGGTTTAGTGGCGTATACACCTGCTACCAGGGTAGAGTATGCCTGAGAAGACAATGCGACAGTTCTGTCCGCGTCTTCCGCGATTACCAGTACATCACCGGGTGCATATTGGTTCACATGACCTTTAACATCAAATGCTTCTGCAACGTCCGCGCCACTGTTTTGAGTACCGCCATTAAAGAACCCGCGACCCGCTTTGTTAATACGGGCTACGTTACTGCTGGCACTCTGGAACTGCGCTATGTTACCTGATGCACCCTGATGATTAACCAATAATGTGCTACCGGTACCCGTGGTTGTGATATGTACAACAGGCTGACCGTTCGAATTGTTGAAATTTGCAAATCTTCCTGCTTTACCGGTGCCGAAATTGGGGATAAATCCGGAAACAGCATTGCCTGTACCGTCACAGCTGGCCTCAATACCATCGCCGGTACCGCCGGCATTGGCGGTAATACCGTTACCATTACCTTCGGTAAGCGCCAGCAGCGCCGGACCGTTACCTCCCGGGTTGGAAGAATAGAAAAGTCCGGCATACCCGCCTGTACCGGATGATTGTCCGAATACACCCGCTGTTCCGAAGTTGGCGAAGATAGAGTTCACTTCACCTTTTACCGCCGGAGAGGTACCGGTTGTTCTGTCCACCAGGAAATTACCTGCTGTACCATTCCCAACGGTTTTTACCGTGATCACCGGATTTTCATTGTCTTCATTGAAGATCTCGAACCTGCCTGCACGGCCTTCACTGAAAGTCGGCACCCATGCATATAAAGCAGCACCGGCACCATCGACGTTGGTTTCGACACCATTCCCATCTTTACCAGCATTGGCAGTGATCGCATTACCATTACCATCGGTCAGTGCGATCAGCGAAGCGCCATTACCAGAAGGATTGGATGCATAGAAAAGACCCGCACGGCCACCTGTACCGGAAGAAATACCAAATACGCCTGCGGCGCCGAAGTTGCCGAAAATAGTATTCACCTCTGCACGTACTGCTGCACCTACGCTGTTATTATTGTCCAGCAGGAAAGAAGAAGCATTACCCAGTGTATTATCAGGGATATTACCATTACTGTTGCTCACTACATCGAGGATATTTGCTTCAGTATTGTCCTGATTGAAGTTCTCGAATTTCCCTGCCATGCCAGTACTGTTGTTAATACCTACCTGGCCATATACACCGATACCGGTATTGGCAGTACTGGTAGCCACGAAACCTCTTACGCCATAACCACCGCCGTCATTACGGCCTACTACAGCACCGGCAATATCAGAGGTCGTACGGCCGACGATCGCTTCCCCGGCACCGTTGTTATCACCAACGATACCGGCAGATGTTTGTTCGGAGGTAATACCATGTACGCCAAAACCGCCAACGGTACTACTCAGTATGCCTGCGCCATTACCGGTAGTGCTGACATTGATAACGGTACCATTACCAACAGAAGAGGCATTCAGCACGTTGTTATTGTTGGCGTTATTATTAATGTTTATAGTGGCAGCGATACCATTTACAGAAGTGGCATTCAGACCTATACCGCTGTTGCTGTTGGCAAATACACCATAGCCATTGGCGGAAGAGTTACCATATACGCCAAGACCATTTGGGGTAACGCCATATACGCCCCATCCTGATCCGGCCTGAGAGCCCCATACACCGATACCCAATCCGCCAGTGCCATTATTGATACCTCTTATTGCGCTTGAAAATCCACCAGGAGCTGTGCTGTTCACAATACCACGTACGGCTGTAATACTGGAAGTAGTGGTGTTGTTGACACCTTCTATAGAAGTACCATCGCCATCATTGGTCAGAGAGAACAAAGTAGCGGCGTTGTTTTCCACAGTAATATAAGGAAGGGTAAATCCGCCACCGGCTATACTGGGCAGCCAGTTAGTACCGTCATATCTCAGGATCTGTCCTGCAAGAGGGGCAGTTGCTGATACGGGGATGTTCTGTAAGCGCACCACATTCGGATTCGGATAGGTACCACTGAGATCGCCGCCTGCTGCTGCACCATTGATCTCACCAGCCGGTCCTGCGGGGCCCACCGGTCCTATTGGTCCTGCAGGACCAGCTACACCCGGATCACCTTGCGGGCCTGTTGCACCTGCCGGTCCTACGGGGCCTATTGGTCCCGCTGGTCCTGCTACACCCGGATCACCTTGCGGGCCTGTTGCACCTGCTGGACCTACGGGGCCTATTGGTCCCGCTGGTCCTGCTACACCCGGATCACCCTGTGGGCCAGTTGCACCTGCCGGTCCTACGGGGCCTATTGGTCCCGCTGGTCCTGCTACACCCGGATCACCTTGCGGACCTGTTGCACCTGCCGGTCCTACCGGACCAACTGCGCCTACCGGGCCTTGCGGACCAGCAGGGCCTGCATCACCCTTAGCACCTGCTGGTCCTATAGGGCCTATTGGTCCTGCCACACCTGGCGCTCCTTGCAAGCCAGCTGCTCCAGCGTCTCCTTTGGCGCCAGCCGGGCCTACAGGGCCTATTGGTCCTGCTACACCTGGTGCTCCCTGTGGGCCAGCTGAACCTGCGGGGCCGGTATCGCCTTTTGCACCTGCCGGGCCTGTAGCACCAGCATCACCTTTTGCACCGGTTGGGCCAGCCGGGCCCTGAGGTCCTGCGGGTCCTGCCGGACCAGGCGTACCATTCGCAGCATATAATGCGTAGGGAACACTCAGCAATTCGGTCGTGCCGAGGCTAACAAAGCCGCTGCCGGTGTTTACTTCGACTTTTAAATATTGATTCGCGTCTGCCCAGGGGATACCTGCAAATGTGCCGGTAGTAGCGTTACCCTTACCGATCTGGAGATTGAAGAGACCCAGCGTACTGGTTTTCACTTCATGTGTTTCTTCATATTGTACCGGACCGGCAGCGGAACCGCCAAGAACGGATATGCGGACAGATATGTCTTTATTGGCGACAACGGTACCATTGGTGTTGCGGACTACCGCCTGGTAATTGGTGCCTGCCAGTCCGTTCTGGGCATGGGCGCCCGCACAGACAGCAGCCAGTAATATGATCAGTAGATATAATTTCTTCATGGTTATGTGTTTGTATGCTTAGGGGTTATTGTCTGGCGCGTTGGAATGATTTATTCACAGGCGCTGCAGTGGGAGCCTTGGTAGCTGGTTTTGCTGTATTGCCGGGAGCAGGTGTGATAATACCGGAGTTGCTGTGTGCCGGTGCATTCAGATTTTCCTGTGCATTACCCTGTGTAGGTACTTCAACGGGAGCCGGCAGTTTCAGCTGTTTGGACCTTACATCCTTTGCTGCGTCTGCGGCGCTTACATCAGAAGTGTTTTTGCCAGTTGCTTTTTTAGCGTTCAAAACCCTGCTGCTACGTGTTTTAGTGTTTTGAGGACGATAATCTGTGAATAGCTGTTCTTTGGTAGAACGGGTACTCTGGGGTTGAGGAGCTGCCTTTAACTTATTCTCCTTTTGCTTCATTTTGGCGATGTCCTCATTAAAGTGGGGGAATAGCTTGTCTCTGGTACGTTCCTGAGCCATGCTGACGCTAAGCCCGGAAAAGAATAACGCAATCAGTAAAGCGTACGGTTTCATATGTTGGAGTTAATGTGTGATTGATGAATGGGATTGTTATCTGGAGCCTCCGCCTACGTGATAGGCGATGGTAAACTTGAGGGTCTTGCGCTGATACAGACTGTTTGCCGTAGGCATGATATAGGCCATGTCAAGGGATACGCCTTTAATGCAGGTGCCTATACCGGCTGAAAAGTGCTGCCGGTAACCTTTCTGAGGATGTTCATAAAAGTAGCCTGTACGGATAAACAGCTGGTGCTGGTAGGTGTATTCCAGTCCGCCGGCAACCGTAAATTCCCTCACCTCTTCCTGGAATCCACCCGGAGCGTCCCAGAAGGAGGTAAAGAGCGATTCTGTCATACTGCGGTTAGGGTCTTTACCATCGATGATCTCGCCGGTAGGTTGTCCATTGGCATCCACGGCGTATTTCGGTGGCGTGGGGATGAGCAGTTTATTGACATCTGCCAGGACGGTGAACTGGTGTTCTACTGTATTTACGAAGGTGTAACCACCACCTATACGCAGATTTGCGGGCAGGAAGGCTTTACGGTCACTATCATCGGTGTAGTTCAGTTTTGAGCCTATATTGGTGAAGGCGATACCCCAGGAGTAGCGGTTGCCTGCCGGATCACTTTTACCATAGTTCTGCGAATAGAAGGCGATATCGCCGGCTACAGCGCTGGCGGGGTTCTGCTGGAGGCCATTGAAACTACCCTGTCCAAGGTCGCTCCTGATATACCGGAGGCTGATGGCCAGGGAGTAACGGGCGCCAAGTTTACGCGCATACGTTGCATCGATGGCATATTCTCTGGGTTTATACCGTTGCAGCTCGGTACCGTTATCATCCCTGAAAATGATGGTACCGTTGGTAAAGTACCGCATAGATACGCCGATACCTTCTGTATTGTCTTTGAAGTTTTTAAAGGCGGAAACATAGCCCATGTTGGTCCGTTGGTCGCTGTTGTTGAGGTCCCACATCCAGGGAGCGTAGGAGGCGCTGACGCCCCAGTCGTCGGCAAAGACGATCTTGGCGGCATTGGCGAACAGGGAATTTGCATTGGGTTCGAGACCGGTCACAGCGTCACCGGTACCACTGCTGCGGGCATCGGGATTAACGAGCAGGAAGGCGGCGCCGGTATTGATGGTCTTGATACCTTTCACCTGCGCCATCGATCCGCTATGGGCGAGCAAACCGGCGGCACAGAGCCATAGTGTAAAATTTTTCTTCATGATCTTGGTTTTGGAGGTTATTGGATCACCAGTTTCTCTTCATACATATGACCGCCTGCTTTCAGCACTACGGTGTAGATGCCGGCGGCAAACCTGGTGACCGGCAGTGTGATCAGCACTTTACCGGCGCCATAAGACCTGCTTTCCTGGTGAACGACCTGTCCGCTGCTATTGACAATGAAAAAAACAACCGGGTTGTTGGACAGCATGTCGAACTGGAGCTTAAGCGTGGTGGAAACCGGGTTTGGGTAAAGAATGAGGTTGACAACTACCTCTGCACCAGCCGGGTTCGGAGGGAGCTCTTCTGCCTGGTGGAAGCCCTGGGTCAGCAATATGGCTGATTTTTGCAGGGAGCTAACGGTAATTTCGCCGACGGTATACTGGAAGACATAAGCCCCTGCGGGGCCTCCTCCTCCGGTACTGGCATTGACCTGTCTGTTGAGCAGCTGCGCCCTCGCGGTGGGAACGCCACCGGCAGCGATACACAACAGTAGGAGCTGTTTGTAGACAATCTTCATTTAAAGATATGTTTGGGGGTGAATAAATGACAACGGTAAAAGCATTCACGCATGACAGTTCGGCTACCTAAATCAATGGTATGGGGTCAGGACATATTAACAAGGTTATATACAAATATGTTTTAAAGGGGAAAAAAATGCAATAGCAAGTTCCTGGCTGGCGGGATTATTCTTAAATCCGGTAGGGCAGGAGGGACAATTGGTTTTCAGTGTAATAACAGATCGCTGGTAAGGTGGTAAAATTGGATTACCTTTGCGGCGTTAATTGTGGGGTAAAGCCTTTTCTGTAAAGGAATTCTTAAATAATGATTTGGTAAATCAGCCCATTTTATTTATTGGTAAAAATCATTTACCTTTGCCCCCCAAATTGCATTAGTAATACAGTCATTTTAATATTATGGCAGACTTAAAATTTCAAAGAAACTTTGGTATTGCGGCGCACATTGATGCCGGTAAAACCACTACCACAGAGCGTATCCTGTACTACACAGGTAAATCCCACAAAATAGGGGAAGTGCACGAAGGTGCTGCCACCATGGACTGGATGGCACAGGAGCAGGAGAGAGGTATTACCATCACATCTGCTGCTACTACCTGTTTCTGGAAATTCCCAACTACACAGGGAAAGCTTCAGCCAGACACTAAAGAATACAAATTCAACATCATCGACACTCCGGGTCACGTGGACTTTACCGTTGAGGTAGAGCGTTCCCTGCGTGTACTGGATGGTCTGGTAGCATTGTTCTGCGCTGTATCTGGTGTAGAACCACAGTCTGAGACCGTTTGGCGTCAGGCTAACCGTTACCGTGTACCTCGTATCGGTTTCGTTAACAAAATGGACCGTGCTGGTGCTGACTTCCTGAACGTGGTAAAACAGGTGAAGGAAATGTTGGGTGCTAACCCTGTTCCACTGATGCTCCCTATCGGTGCTGAAGATACTTTCAAAGGTGTGGTTGACCTGATCACTATGAAAGGTATCATCTGGGACGAAGAAGGTAAAGGTGCTACTTACCAGGAGATCGAAATTCCTGCTGACATGAAAGATGAGGCAGAAGAATGGAGAGGTAAACTGGTAGAAGCCGTTGCTGAGTACGACGACACCCTGATGGAGAAATTCTTCGAAGACCCAAATTCAATCTCTGAAGCTGAGATCCACGAAGCTATCCGTAAGGCTACTATCGATATCGCTATCATTCCAATGCTGTGTGGTTCTTCCTTCAAGAACAAAGGTGTTCAGAAGATGCTGGATGCGGTTTGCCGTTACCTGCCTTCTCCACTGGATATCGAGGCAGTAAAAGGTACCAACCCTGACACTGGCGCTGAGATCGAGCGTAAACCAGATGCAAAAGAACCATTCTCTGCACTGGCGTTCAAGATCATGACCGATCCTTTCGTAGGTCGTCTGGCGTTCTTCCGGGCTTATTCCGGTCACCTGGATGCTGGTTCTTATGTACTGAACACCCGTACTGGTAAGAACGAGCGTATCAGCCGTATCATGCAGATGCACGCCAACAAGCAGAACCCGATCGATTTCATCGAAGCTGGTGATATCGGTGCTGCTGTAGGTTTTAAAGATATCAAAACAGGTGATACCCTGTGTAACGAAGATCATCCGATCGTTCTGGAGTCTATGACATTCCCAGAGCCTGTGATCCACATCGCTATCGAGCCAAAAACTCAGGCGGACATGGATAAAATGGGTATGGCGATCGCGAAACTGGTAGAAGAAGATCCTACCCTGAAAGCAAAAACTGACGAAGAAACCGGCCAGACCATCTTGAGTGGTATGGGTGAGCTTCACCTGGAGATCATCGTTGACCGTATGCGTCGTGAGTTCAAGGTAGAAGTTAACCAGGGTGCGCCTCAGGTTGCGTTCAAAGAAGCATTTACTGGTGTTGTAACACACCGTGAAGTGTACAAGAAACAGACCGGTGGTCGTGGTAAATTCGCTGACATCCAGGTTGAGATCGGTCCTGCTGATCCAGAATGGCTGAAAGAGAACGACGGTAAAACGTTCCAGTTCATCAACGATATCTTCGGTGGTTCCATTCCAAAAGAGTTCGTACCTCCTGTACAGAAAGGTTTCGAAGCTTCAATGAACCAGGGTGTACTGGCTGGCTATCCGCTGGACAACCTGAAAGTTCGTCTGTTTGATGGTTCCTTCCACCAGGTTGACTCCGATGCAGTATCATTCGAGCTGTGTGCAAGATCAGCTTTCCGTGAGGCTGGCCGTAAGGCGAAACCAGTTCTGCTGGAGCCGATCATGAAAGTTGAAGTACAGACTCCTGACCAGTACATGGGTGACGTAACAGGTGACCTGAACCGTCGTCGTGGTATGCTGGAAGGTATGGAAATGAGAAATGGCGTACAGGTGATCAAAGCTAAAGTTCCGCTGAAAGAAATGTTCGGTTACGTAACTCAGCTGCGTTCAATGTCATCTGGTCGTGCGACTTCCATCATGGAGTTCTCTCACTACTCTGCAGCTCCAAACAGCATTGCTGAAGAGGAAATGGCAAAATCAAAAGGTAAAGTGAACGCTGAGTAATTTCAGGTTCATTTATCCATCTTATAGAAAAAGGGATGCCGTTGAGGCGTCCCTTTTTTATTTTATAGGATGTGACCGTTCCCGGTATGGGACTACTTGTGTTCGTTATCATGTATATGGCGATATTATTCCGCAGAAAGCCCCGTTATGAAATTGTTTGTGCTCCAGTGAACACCTTGTCTTAGTAATTGTTTTTCTAACAGTTACAAATTTGTGTAGGATCATATACAGATTTCCTTCGTCGTGACCATTAACTACACATTTTATAGTGATATTTTATTCATTGTCAATAAGTTTTGCTGATATAACGGTTGAATGGCACCAAATTTGGGTTTCGTGAGTTGTCCCCTTTAACCCATTAGAAGTCATAGTGTAATGTATCCGTAAGTTCCCCTGTAGAGGGCCTTTATAATTTTCGATGGCAAGTATTTATTCAATTAAACTTCAGAACATGAAAAAAATTCGTCTCTTAACCCTTGCGCTGATTGCTTTATTCATCGGCAGTACTGCTTATGCCCAGACCCAGAAAGGAAACCTGATGGTTGGTTCCGACATCACAGATTTCGGATTTAATTTCCAGAAGGAGAGTACGATTTTCCACTTCACGTTAAACCCTAAACTGGCGTATTTCATCAAGGATGATCTTGCGCTGGGAGCATATGTTAACCTGGGTGTACAGACGACGGGGGGAAATGGTACGAACGTAGACTATGGTGTGGGTGCACTGGCGCGTTATTATTTCCAGGACAAGAACATCCGTAAGATGGAGTTTTCAAAACGCGTACGTTTCTTTGGTGAGGCGAATGCGGGTTTTGGCGGTAGTAATCCGGCGAGTGGTGCATCGACCAATGGTGTACAGTTAGGCGTTGGTCCGGGTTTATCTTATTTCATCACGCCAAATGTGGCGCTGGATGCGTTGGTAAAGTATGATGTGATCATTGGGGGAGGTAATTCCACTACGTCGCATCAGTTAAATTTCGGACTGGGTTTCCAGATTTTCCTGCCTACTGCGAAAGCGCGTGCGATCATGCGTGAGGAGATGGGTAAATAAGGAAGCGGGTTGCAGGGAGTTATCGTCAGTGTCATTTGAACACACTGAATGAACTGATTGATAATGAATAGGAATGAACAACTTTTTAATGGTGATCCGAATTTATCTTTATCCTGTTGGCAGGGAAGCGTATTCACTGTGAACTGGGATTGCCGAAAACCAATAAAAGAGTAGGCGTGACACCCTTATTAAAAGCATATTGTTATGACATCCTCCATCCTCTCTGCAGTCATTGGATTTCTGAGAACTGTATTAAGAAGTTTGTAATTTCCACAAACATTTGAAATTGTTGGGCCCTGGCGTAAGCCGGGGCTTTTTTTATCGTGGTAGGGGCTGTTCGATCCATTGATAAAAGGCGTGTTCGTTGTTCATTTTATGGCCGGCTTCGATTTGAACAAAATGATCTAATTGATTGAAAGTGAACGAAAGTGAATATGGAGATTTTGTTAGAGGGGGTTAATTTTACTTCAGGACCAGATGATCATCTCCTTTGGGATTACCGAAAACCAAGAAAAGAGTAGGTACTAACCACCAAAACTTAAAGTAATGGATCTGTTGAATCAATTACTGGCAACTATCATTGCGTTGCTGAATTCTCTTCTGGGAGGTCTGTAATTATTAATTCCCCCAAGTTCCCGGGACTAGTTTACCTGCCACGAGGTTAAACTAATCCAAATTATTGAAGAGCCTCTTTGAGTCGGAGGCTCTTCGCTTTTTTTGTAGCTAATATTGCTTTTGTGTGGTATTTGTCTGATGGGTGTCTATATAATCTGCCTTTGGGTATCGATCTCTTACTTCTGTTAGGCTTGTAGTGATAAAGGAGCTGCATTTTTGCGCTTATGCCTGAAAGTGTATGGAAAGCTGCCTGGATTTGATACTGTATGAGGATACGTCCGGTGCGCATGCGCCAGGTTCTTACGGACCATTGATTTTCCTGCTGCTATTAATGTTATTTGTGGGGATAAGCATAGTCTGCTTTTGTTCGTTCATTCTCTTTCGCCTTGTGCATTGTTCTTTGGCCATAAAGCCTGTGCCTGCTGATATGTTGGATTGTTTGCAGGTAGTACTACTGATATACCCATGGGTTCTGCCCGTCGTTATTGCCTCCGTCTAATACCATTATACTCCCGTGCCACTTATTTTTTGACTGTTGCGGTAATAAGCCAGGATTATTCTGTTCATTTAATTTCCATTGTCTTAGGTAGCAGGTCCCCGAAATAGTGAAGGCTATTTGTCTGCCCTGGCAAGGGACCAGGGGCGGCCGTATTTCACAACTCCAACAACCGCGCTGTAAAAGGGCTGGCAATGTTCAGACAGGCAGGAACCTGTTTTGTTCATTTTTCTGCAACTCAACCGTTCATTTTGAAATCTCCTGTTCATTTTTGTTCACTGTGTTTTTCTCTTCAAATGCGTTGATAATGAACGAAATGACCGTTTGCTAATTCCCTGCATGCGGGTAAATTACACTCATGCTCCTGTATGGTGGGTAGCATTTGGGATTGCCGAAAACCAAGCAACAGAGTAGGCTTAACCTTATGAAAAACCTCAACAAACTATGGATTTATTGAACCAGTTATTGGCTTTAGTTCTGAACTTGCTGAATTCATTATTGGGGAATTTACCCATCTGAGTTTTGACAGGTTGAGAAATATTGCTTATTGCATTCCCAGACAGGACAGGCCACCGGTTCCCCGGAGGCCTGTTTCATTTTAGGTTAGTTCCGGGGGGTATGATGTAGTGTTCCTGCGGGGAGGGAGAGGATGGGCTATAAATGGCGGTTTTAGCTTGTTCTGGCGTTGCATCATGGAAGACGAAGGACACGGGCATGCTTATTTTCAGGATAGGGAAATCGGTTCATGTTGCGATCGGGTTGCCAATATGGTTTTCCCGGGAAGAAGGGGGAGAGGTGGCCTTAATTGCTCTTAAAAGGTCATATTTCCCACATATGAGGGTAGACTGTACTATAAAAGCATGGGCCTTTTCAGGCCTTTTTATGTGTAAAGATGAATGTAAACCCCTTTACTACAGCTGTATCAGCAGCGTGGACAATGTTTTTTTGGTATTTTATTGAAAAACAGTATTTTGCTGATCCTCACCACATACTTCTTTTGTGCATAATACAGGTTTCTCAGTCCTGGCATGCGCGACCTAATTATTTTTCCACAAAATTATTTGTGAAGTAAAAAAAACGGGTTACCTTTGCCCTCCCAATTTGTAAGGGTAAAAACAAGAAGAAGTTCATTGCATATGTCTCAGAGAATTAGAATCAAGCTGAAGTCCTACGATCACAATCTGGTAGATAAATCTGCTGAGAAGATCGTTAAAACCGTGCGTAACACGGGTGCCGTGGTAACAGGTCCAATTCCTTTACCAACAGAAAAGAAAATTTTTACGGTGCTGCGTTCACCGCACGTTAATAAGAAGGCACGTGAGCAGTTCCAGTTGTGCACGCACAAACGTCTGCTGGATATCTACACTTCTTCTTCCAGAACAGTAGACGCGCTGAGCAAGCTCGATTTACCTTCCGGTGTTGAAGTAGAAATTAAAGCGTAGGACATCAGCCAGGTGGACGAAAGGTCTGCCTGATTTGATTTAATACTGGTTGTTGCCTGGTTGGGGTACTGAATCACCCGAACCGGATTGGAAAACAACACTTTAAGAAATATCGGTCACGCCTTCTGGGTGGCCACCCAATAAAGCATTTAAACCGCTCATCCTGGGGATAGCTAGATCCACCCCCAGGCGCTGGGCAAAATATATATAGTAATGAAAGGTATTATTGGTAAAAAGATCGGCATGACCAGCATCTTCGACCAAAATGGTAGACAGACTGCTGTAACTATCATCGAAGCCGGTCCTTGCGTTGTAACTCAGGTAAAGACAGTAGACACTGATGGGTACAACGCTATTCAAGTTTCATTTGGTGAGAAGAAAGAAAAGAACACTCCCAAAGCTGAACTTAATCACTTCGCGAAAGCAAGCACCTCCCCTAAAAGATTTGTAAAAGAGTTCCGCAACCCGGATGTACAAAAAGCTCTTGGTGAGACCATTACCACCGAAATATTTGCAGAAGGCGAAACTATCGATGTAGTCGGTACCTCTAAAGGTAAAGGTTTCCAGGGTGTTGTTAAACGCCATGGATTCTCCGGTGTGGGTGAAGCTACACACGGTCAGCACGACAGAAGCAGAGCTCCTGGTTCTGTGGGTGGTTCCTCTTATCCTTCCCGCGTTTTCAAGGGTATGCGCATGGCAGGTCAGACTGGTAACGAACAAGTGAAAGTGAAAGGTCTGAAGATCGTGAAGATATTCGCTGAAAAGAATTATATCCTGGTAAGTGGTTCCGTTCCCGGCCACAATGGTTCAATCGTTTTAATCCAGAAGTAACATGCAAGTTGATATTTTAAATAAAGAAGGTAAGAAAACCGGAAGGACTATTGAGCTTCCTGAAGAGATTTTCGGTGTGGAGCCTAATAACCACGTTATTTACCTGGCAGTAAAACAGTATCTGGCCGCTCAGCGTCAGGGTACTCACAAGGTTAAGACCAGAGCTGAAGTGAAAGGTGCTTCCCGCAAACTGCACAAACAGAAAGGTACTGGTGGTTCCCGTAAAGGTAACATCCGTAACCCACTGTATAAAGGTGGTGGTACCATCTTCGGTCCAAAACCACACAAATATGACATTAAGCTGAACAGAAAAGTAAAGGATCTCGCAAAGATCTCTGCTTTGTCTACTAAAGCTAAAGAGAACAGCATCATCGTAGTTGAAGATCTGACACTGGATACACCAAAGACCAAAGCGTTTGCAGGTATCCTGAACAATCTGAAAGTAAACGTATCAGGCCGTAAGACTTTGTTCGTACTGCCAGAGTATAACGATAATGTTTACCTGTCTCTGAGAAACATTCCTACTGTGGATAGCGTAATGTTGAGCGATATCAACACCTACGAGATCATGAACAGCAATGTTCTGGTGTTCACAGAGAGTGCAGCTAAGATCTTCACTGAAGAGCCAGTAGAAGCTTAATTGTCAATATTACCAAACACAAGCTTGCGGTTAGCCGCAACTCAAAGCTATAAAAGATGAGACTTTCAGACGTTTTAATCAAACCGGTGGTTAGTGAAAAAGTGAACAAAGCCACTGATAAATTCAACCGCTACTACTTCATCGTAGATAAGAAATCCAACAAACTGGAGATCAAAAAAGCAGTGGAAGAATTCTACGGTGTAACCGTAGCTGAAGTGAATACTGCCGTAATGCCAGGTAAGGCTAAACAGCGCTTTACTAAAGCAGGCTTCATCGCCGGTAAAAAGCCTTCTTACAAGAAAGCTGTAGTTACACTGGCTCAAGGAGAAACTATAGATCTGTATGCTAACATATAGTGCTCATTCCTGCTAAAAACAGGATGATGGATGTATATACAGATCACTTTTAATAAACAGAACCTAGTTAAACGAACACTAGATCATGGCACTGAAGAAATACAAACCGATGACAGCCGGTACCCGTTGGAAAATAGGCAACGCGTTCGCTGAGCTGACCACGGATACCCCTGAAAAAAGCCTGCTGGAGCCTATCAAGAAATCCGGCGGTAGAAACGTACAGGGTAGAAGATCTATGCGCTACATTGGTGGCGGTCACAAACAACACTACCGTATCATAGACTTCAAACGCGACAAACACAATATTCCAGCTACTGTTAAGACTATCGAATACGATCCGAACCGTAGCGCATTCATCGCTCTGCTGAACTATGCAGATGGTGAAAAACGTTACATCCTGGCTCCTCAGGGTCTGCAGGTTGGTGCTACCGTATTAAGCGGTTCCGATGCTGCTCCTGAAGTTGGTAACGCGCTGGTGCTGAAAAACATGCCTTTGGGTACTGTTGTTCACAACATCGAATTACAGCCTGGTAGAGGTGGTGCTATCGCGAGAAGCGCTGGTACTTACGCTCAGCTGTCCAACAAGGAAGAAAAATATGCAGTACTGAAAATGCCTTCCGGCGAGCTGCGTAAAGTATTGATCACTTGTGCTGCAACTGTAGGTACAGTTTCTAACTCAGATCACGCGCTGCAGTCAATTGGTAAAGCAGGTGCTAACCGTTGGAGAGGTATCAAGCCTCGTAACCGAGGTGTGGCGATGAACCCAGTGGATCACCCGATGGGTGGTGGTGAAGGTAAATCTTCCGGCGGTCACCCAAGATCCAGAACAGGTAAATATGCGAAAGGTCTGAAAACCAGAAAATCGCATAAGAGCTCTGACAAACTGATCATCAGCAGGAAAAACGGTAAGAAATTATAATACTTAACGCCTTAGCAGTTCCGCTGACGCAGCAACGCAAAAGCGGAACTGTATAAAGCGATCTGGAATAAAAACAACAAGACATGGGTCGTTCCATAAAAAAAGGTCCTTACGTTGACCAGAAATTAGAGCAGAAAGTTGTGAAAATGAATGAAGGCACCAAGCGTACTGTTATCAAGACCTGGAGCCGTCGTTCTACAATCACGCCTGATTTTGTAGGCCACACATTTGCGGTACACAATGGTAACAAATTCATCCCTGTTTACGTGACTGAGTTCATGGTAGGCCACAAACTGGGTGAATTCGCGCCAACCCGCAACTTTAAAGGACACGCTAACAAGAAAATGTAGTAAATCGTTTGAAGTTTAAAGTTTAGGGTTTTGACTTACCTCTAAACCCCAAACTTCGGACCTCAAATATCAAATTATAATAGAAAATGGAAGCAGTAGCTAAGCTTAATAATAATCCGACATCTACCCGCAAAATGCGTTTGCTGGCGGACCTGATCCGTGGTCTGGATGTGGAAAAAGCTCTGAATATTTTGAAGTTCCATCCAAAGCATCCCAGCGTTCCGTTGGAAAAACTGCTGTTGTCTGCAATCGCTAACTGGAAAGTTAAGAACGAAGGCGCAAGAGTAGAAGATGCTAATCTGCAGGTTAAAACCATCTTCGTTGATGGTGGCCGCATCCTGAAAAGAATGCGTCCGGCACCACAGGGTAGAGGTTATCGCGTTCGTAAAAGAAGCAACCACGTAACACTTGTTGTTGATAGCCGTCCTGCAGTGGAAGCAAAATAAAAGAAACTAAAACTATTTATCTAATAGACAAATAAACCAGAACATGGGTCAGAAAACAAATCCTATTGGTAACAGGTTAGGTATCATCAGAGGATGGGACTCCAATTGGTATGGTGGCAAAAAAGATTATGCTACCAAACTGATCGAAGATAACAAGATCAGAACTTACCTGAATGCCCGTATCAACAAAGGTGGCATCTCCAGGATAGTGATTGAAAGAACTTTAGGTAAACTGATCATCACCATTCATACATCTAAACCTGGTATCATCATAGGTAAAGGTGGTGGAGAGGTAGACCGCATCAAGGAAGAACTGAAGAAACTGACATCTAAGGAAGACGTACAGATCAACATTCTGGAAATCCGTCGTCCTGAGATCGATGCAAATATCGTAGCTGAAACCATCGCTAAGCAGATCGAAAGCCGTATCAACTATAAACGTGCGATTAAAATGGCTATCGCTACTGCGCTGAGAATGGGTGCTGAAGGTATCAAGATAAAAGTAGGTGGTCGTCTGGGTGGTGCTGAGATTGCTCGTTCTGAAGAAATGAAACAGGGTCGTGTTCCATTGCATACTTACCGTATGGATATCGACTATGCTTCCCTGTTCGCGCTGACAGTTTACGGTAAAATCGGTATCAAAGTATGGATCTGTAAAGGTGAAGTACTCGGTGAACGTGACCTGAACCCTAACGCTATTTCTGCTAAAGATGGCGAAGGTGGTGGACGTACCGGTGGTGGCGACAGAAGAGGCGGTGACAACCGTGGCGGCGACAGAAGAGGCGGTGATAACCGTGGTGGTGACAGAAGAGGCGGTGATAACCGTGGTGGCGGTCGCAGATAAGCTTACTTAAAAAATTTACATTAACAATTAACAACATACCAAGATGTTACAGCCAAAAAGAACGAAACACAGGAAGATGCATAAAGGCCGCATCAAAGGTAACGCTAAGCGTGGCGCGGCCATCTCCTTTGGTAGTTTCGGTCTGAAAGCATTAGAACCTAAGTGGATCACCGACAGGCAGATTGAAGCTGCCAGGGTTGCTCTGACAAGGCATATGAAACGTGAAGGTAACGTGTGGATCCGTATATTCCCGGATAAATCTATTACCGCCAAACCACTGGAAGTGAGGATGGGTAAAGGTAAAGGTGCTCCAGATCATTGGGCTGCTGTAGTAAAACCAGGCCGCATCTTGTTTGAAGCGGATGGCGTTCCTTTACAGGTAGCTAAAGAAGCAATGGAACTGGCTGCACAGAAACTGCCGATTAAAGTGAAATTTGTAGTGCGTCCCGATTACGTTGCATAATCCCCGCAACCCGCAGGAATGCAAACGCAAAGAGATAAACTATAAACGATAAACCAGAAATAATATACAATGGCAAAAGATAAACTGGATCTTAAAGGCTTAAGCGACCAGGAGCTGAAAGAGAAACTCTCTGAAGAGCAATTACGCCTGAAGAAAATTACATTCAGTCACGCAATCACGCCAATTGAGAATCCAATGAGCATCCGCTCTCTCAGACGTCAGATCGCACAGCTGAAAACCGAGCAGCGTAAAAGAGAACTCGGCGCAAAAGCCTAAATAATAAAATTCATTAGCCCTGCCGGTAAAACGGGAGGGTTAAAGAGTAAATACTTTCAACAATGATCGAAAGAAAATTAAGAAAAACCAGAACTGGCGTGGTATCCAGCAATAAGATGGATAAAACAATCACCGTTAGCGTTGAGCGTAAGGTGAAACACCCAATCTATGGTAAATTCGTTAAGAAAACTACCAAGTTCATGGCGCACGACGAACAGAACGAGTGCAGCATCGGCGATACCGTAAGAATCATGGAAGTTCGCCCTCTGAGCAAAAACAAATGCTGGAGACTGGTAGAAGTTATCGAAAAGGTAAAATAATTATCTGTTTCAAGCTCCATCCGGCATTCCCGGTTGTAGCCGCTGATTAAACAACTTAACAATCTCATAAGATGATACAACAAGAATCAAGGCTGAATGTAGCTGATAACAGTGGTGCCAAAGAGGTACTGTGTATTAGGGTATTAGGCAACTCCGGCCAGGATTACGCTAAAGTGGGTGACAAGATCGTAGTGACTGTGAAAGATGCAATCCCAGGCGGTGGCGTAAAGAAAGGTATGGTAACCAAAGCTGTTATCGTTAGAACTAAAAACAAGCTGCGCCGTAAAGACGGATCTTATATCCGTTTCGACGATAATGCCGTTGTATTGCTGAATAACTCTGACGAGCCACGCGGTACCCGTATTTTCGGTCCGGTTGCCCGTGAGCTGCGCGATAAGGGATACATGAAGATTATCTCTCTGGCTCCCGAGGTGCTGTAAATCAAAGCATTATACAAGCAGAAAGCATAAAGCCCGAAGTAAAAAACTTTAGGCTTTGTGCTTTCAGCTTGAATACGTATCTTTGCAGCCCGTTTCAAAAACGAAAATTTTAATCAAGCGGAACCGGTGTTTCGCTTGGCGTTTTAAATAAACAAATAATGAAAACGAGATTCAAGCCTAAGTTCAACATTAAGAAAGGCGACACGGTAGTGGTGATTGCCGGTGATGACAAGGACAGGACCAAGCCACGCAAAGTGCTGGAAGTGATCCCTGACAAGGCACGCATTCTGGTTGAAGGTGTGAACATCATCACCAAACATACCAAACCAACTGCGCAGAACACCAAAGGTGGTATTGTTAAGCAGGAGGCACCTATCGCTATTTCCAATGTAATGTTGTGGGATGCTAAGGCTGGTAAACCTACCAAAGTTAACAGGCAGCGCGAAGAAGGTAAATTAGTTCGTATAGCTAAAAAATCAGGGGAGGTAATTAAATAATGGCAAACACTACATATACACCCAGACTGCAGACCAAATACCGTACTGAAGTGGTAAATACGCTGCACAAGAAATTCAACTACAAGAGCGTGATGCAGGTGCCACGTCTGGTTAAGATCTGTCTGAACCAGGGTATCAATGGCGCTGTTGGAGATAAGAAACTGGTAGATATTGCTGTTGATGAAATGACCCGTATCTCTGGTCAGAAAGCGATCGCTACTTTATCTAAAAAAGATATCTCTAACTTCAAACTGAGAAAGCACATGCCGATTGGCGCCCGCGTAACACTGCGTGGTACTAATATGTATGACTTCCTGGATCGTCTGATCGCAGTATCCCTGCCTCGTGTACGTGACTTTAAAGGTGTGAATGAAAAAGCTTTCGATGGCCGTGGTAACTATACCCTGGGTATCACTGAGCAGATCATTTTCCCTGAGATCGATATCGATAAAGTAACAAAGATCTCCGGTATGGATATCACTTTCGTTACTACGGCACAGACCAACGAAGAAGCTTACGAGCTCCTGAAAGAACTGGGTATGCCGTTCAAGAATATGAAGAAGGATAATCAATAATCTGATATCAAATTCCAAACCCTATCCGGGATTTGGAATTTGGAATTTATAACTGGAATCATCAACTCATCATGGCAAGAGAATCCGTAAAAGCTCGCGAAAGAAAGAGACAAGCACTGGTGGCTAAGTTCGCAGAAAAGCGTGCCGCTCTGAAAGCAGAAGGTAACTACGCTGAACTCGATCAGCTCCCAAGAAATGCATCTCCTGTTCGCCTGCACAACAGATGTCAGCTTTCCGGTCGTCCAAAAGGTTACATGCGTCACTTCGGTATGTGTCGTAACATGTTCCGCGATCTGGCACTGGCTGGTAAAATCCCTGGCGTAAGAAAAGCTAGCTGGTAAGCCGACACCAGTGATTGCTCCCTCCCTGCAAGGCAGGCCGGACAATCGAAACAGGCATCATTTTTTGATCTTCCTATCTATTACTGATTGGATATCGCATTGTAAATCGTTTTTAAATTTTAAGAACAATGGTTACTGATCCAATAGCAGACTTCCTGACCAGAGTCCGGAATGCGCAAATGGCCAACCACAGGATTGTGGAAATTCCTGCCTCCAAACTGAAGAAACGTATCACAGAGATACTGTACGACAAAGGTTATATCCTGAAGTACAAATTCGAAGAAGATAACAAACAAGGTGTTATCAAGATAGCGCTGAAATATGATCCTCAGACTAAAGTACCTGCTATCACTGATATGCAGCGTATCAGCCGTCCTGGTTTACGCCAGTACGCGAAGCCTGGTGATTTCAAACGTGTAAAGAACGGTCTGGGTATCGCTATCGTTTCCACTTCTAAAGGTGTAATGACCGATAAAGAAGCTAAAGTACAAAATGTAGGCGGCGAGCTCGTTTGCTTCGTCTATTAATATATATGGTGCTGCACTGATCCTGATAGCGTTCTGCTTCGGTTATCGGTAACAGGCCAGACCAAATGGGCCTTCTGACAATTAAGCTTTCTATACGGCGCTGAACACTGAAGGATCCGGCAATTCAAACATAACAGTAAAACTGCAATTATGTCTCGTATAGGTAAAAGTCCTATCAAATTGGCAAGTGGTGTAACAGCTTCTGTTTCCGCTGCTAACGAACTGACTGTAAAAGGTCCTAAAGGTGAACTGAAAAGAATCATCGACAGGGATATCAAGATAGAAGTAGTGGATGGCGTTCTTACAGTTGTTCGTCCGACTGATCAGATCCGTCACCGTGCACTGCATGGTCTGTACCGTGCATTGATCAACAACATGGTGATCGGTGTAACTGAAGGTTTCAAAAAACAACTGGAACTTGTCGGTGTGGGTTATAAAGCCGCTAACCAGGGCCAACTGCTGGACCTGTCTTTAGGTTACTCTCACAACATTGTGATCGAGATCCCTAAAGAACTGAAAGTAGCTACGCTGACTGAAAAGGGTTCTAACCCTAAGATCATGCTGGAAGGTATCGACAACCAGCTGCTGGGTCAGGTAGCCGCTAAAATCCGTAGCCTGCGTAAACCAGAGCCTTACAAAGGTAAAGGTGTTCGCTATAGCGATGAAGTGGTTCGTAAGAAAGCAGGTAAGTCTGCAGGTAAATAATTTTAATTAGCTAATCAGCGCGTGCCGTTGATTAGCTAATTCAACAACATTCCGGCAGTATCGGAATGATTAAAATAAAATCAGAAATGAGCACAAAAGTTAATAGGAGACAGAAGATCCGCTACCGCATCCGTAAAAAGTCTGTAGGTAGTTCACAGAAGCCGAGATTATCTGTATTTCGCAGCAATAGCGACATTTACGTGCAATTGATAGATGACGCTAACGGCGTTACTCTGGCTGCTGCTTCATCCCGTGATAAAGATATCCAGGCACAGAAAGGTACCAAATCCGAGAAATCTAAGCTCGTAGGTGCTGCTCTGGCTACCAAAGCACAAAATCTGGGTATTACTACCTGTGTTTTTGATCGTGGTGGTTATCTGTATCATGGTCGCGTAAAAAGCGTAGCTGATGGCGCCAGAGAAGGTGGCCTTCAATTCTAAATCAAATTGATTAAATCGTAATTCGCAAATAACAAAATGGCAAAGAATACATTTAATAAAGTAAAGGCTGGTGACCTGGAGCTGAAAGAAAAGGTTGTGGCTATCAACCGTGTTACTAAAACAACTAAAGGCGGACGTACTTTCAGTTTTTCTGCCCTGGTAGTAGTAGGTAACGAGCACGGTGTAGTAGGACACGGTCTGGGTAAGGCTAAAGAGGTGCAGGAAGCTATCACTAAAGGTATCGACGATGCTAAGAAAAATCTTATCAAAGTCCCTGTAATGCATGGTACTATTCCTCACGATCAGTTAGCTAAAGAAGGTGCTGCTAAAGTTTTGATCAAACCAGCTGCTCATGGTACTGGTGTGATCGCGGGAGGTTCTATGCGTGCCGTACTGGAAAGCGCAGGTATCACCGACGTTCTGGCAAAATCACTGGGTTCTGCTAACCCTCATAACGTGGTAAAAGCTACATTCAAAGCACTGGGTCTCCTGCGTGAGCCGGTTCAGATAGCTAAAACCAGAAGCGTATCACTGAAGAAAGTATTTAACGGATAATAACACTATCCAGTTAACGGGGTGGAAGATCCTTTCCCGGCAATTGTAAAGTGCTAATTCAAATAACAATGGCAAAGATCAAGATCACCCAGGTAAAAAGTGGTATAGACCGTCCTGAACGTCAGAAGCTGACCCTGAAGGCGCTGGGACTGAAAAAACTGAACGCCACTGTAGAAGTGGAAGCTACCCCCCAGATCCTGGGTATGGTACGTAAGGTAAATCATCTGGTAAAAGTTGAAGGAGAGCAGGCTTAATAATTTTATTAGCCGGAAAATTATCCTACATTTATATCGGATACTTACGAAATAACAATTACATTTAAAGCGAGCGGTTAATTTCCGCGTAAGTAAAACAATTAATAATGAATCTGCATACGTTACAACCTGCACAGGGTTCCGTACATAAAGAGAAGCGCCTTGGTCGTGGTGAAGCATCCGGTAAAGGTGGTACTTCCACAAAAGGTAATAAAGGTGGTCAGTCACGTGCTGGTTATCAGAGCAAAAGAGGTCACGAAGGTGGTCAGATGCCAATTCAGCGTCGTATGCCAAAACGTGGTTTCAAGAGCTTAAATCCAACTGAATATCAGGTGTTCAACATCGGTCAGATCGACCACCTGGTTGAAAAATATGGTCTCCAGGATTTCTCTCTGGAAAACCTGTACATTAACGGGTTGATCAACAGGACCGCGAAAGTGAAAATCCTGGGTCAGGGAGAACTGAAGGCTAAAGTAACCGCAAAAGTGAATGCGATCAGCGAAAAAGCCAAGCAGCTGATAGAAGCAGCGGGTGGAACGGTAGAGCTGGTATAAAGATTTCACGACTGAGGAGACGCCTACGCAGTAGTGCGTCTTTTCACATTTTATCAAGCCAGAGAAAACAACACAAATCCCGGCCGGAGTTACTGGATAGCAGCTAATGCCTGTTCGGAATTTGGTCCCGCCTCAAACGGGATGAAATTTTGAATATTAAACATTCATCTTCCTGTGAAGAAATTTATCGAAACGATTAAGAATATCTGGAGCATCGAGGATTTGCGTAGCCGCATTCTCACTACATTGCTTCTTGTCCTCATCTATCGTGTAGGATCCTATATCGCGTTACCCGGTATTGATGCCAACAGTTTGGGTATGGGAGAGTTTGCCAACAAGTCTGAAAAGGGTATCCTCGGACTATTCAACATGTTCGCAGGTGGTTCCTTCTCCAGGGCTTCCATTTTTGCTCTCGGCATTATGCCCTATATCTCTGCATCCATAGCCATACAACTGCTTACAATTGCCGTGCCTTATTTCCAGAAATTGCAGAAAGAAGGTGAAAGCGGTAGAAAAAAGATTAATCAGTTCACCCGTATACTGACGGTGATTGTGACTGGTCTGCAGGCGAGCGCATACGTTGCGTTTCTGAGACAACAGTCTGCAGGTTCAATAATCCCGGAATACGGTGCAGCTTTCTTCTGGCTGACCACCACTGTCGTACTTACAGCAGGTACCCTGTTCGTAATGTGGCTGGGTGAGAAAATCACAGACAAAGGTATTGGTAACGGTACTTCTATCATAATCATGGTCGGCATCCTTGCCCGTCTCCCTCAGGCGATCATTCAGGAGTTCTCCTCCAGAAACGCGCAGAGTAATGGTGGTGCGATGCTGTTCCTGATAGAGCTGGCTGTATTCGTACTGATCACTATCGGTCTGATCCTGCTGGTACAGGGTACCCGTAAGATCCCGGTAAACTATGCAAAACGTATTGTTGGTAACAAACAGTTCGGCGGTGTACGTCAGTTCATTCCACTGAAAGTAAACGCTGCTGGTGTAATGCCGATCATCTTTGCACAGGCGATCATGTTTATTCCGGCTACAGCTATCGGTTTCGCAACTGACAGCAACTCTGGCTTCATTCGTATTTTCAGTGATCACACAAATGGCTGGTACAACCTGATCTATGCTGTACTGGTAATTGTGTTCACTTATTTCTATACTGCTCTGATATTCAATCCGACCCAGATGGCGGATGAAATGAAACGTAACAACGGTTTCGTACCTGGTGTTAAACCTGGTCAGGCTACCGCTGATTACATCGGCGCTGTAATGGACCGTATCACCCTCCCGGGTGCATTCTTCCTGGCGATGGTAGGTATCCTTCCTGGTGTTGCAGCAGCTGTGAATATCAACAGTAACTTTGCTACCTTCTTCGGAGGTACCTCCCTGCTGATCATGGTGGGCGTTATCCTGGATACGCTCCAGCAAATAGAAAGCCAGCTGCTGATGCGCCATTACGATGGTCTCATGAGCACCGGCCGGATTAAAGGAAGAACAGCTCCGGCTAACGTCTAATTAATCCGGGCTAACTGGCCTAAAAGCCACAGAAGCATAAGACCAACAGTGAGATTACTCCGCTGCGGGTTTTATGCTTGCGTGGCTTCATCTTTTAAGTAAAGAGCTTTGAGAATTCAAGGCAAGTGCAGGCCCCGTCTTTTATGTGGTTACGATCATTATTGACACAATGTGCTACCGCACTTTCGAAACTGAACTTTCCGAACCCGTTTTTTAGTATGGTGCATTATAAAACTAAAGAAGAAATTGAGCTGATGCGCAAAAGCGCATTACTTGTGAGCGCTACACTGGAAGAAGTAGCTAAGCATCTGAAACCGGGTATGTCTACCCTTGAGATCGATGCGATCGTGGAGAATTTCATCGTTGCTAACGGCGCCGTTCCTTCATTCAAAAACTACAAGGGATTTCCGAAGAGCTGCTGTATCTCTGTGAACGCAGAGGTGGTACACGGTATTCCGAATTCCTACGTGTTACAGGACGGCGATATTGTCAGCGTTGATGTTGGGGTATTACTGAACGGATATCACGGCGATAGTGCCTATACTTTCGCTATCGGTAATGTAAAGCCGGAAGTGCTGGAACTGATGAAGGCAACCAAGGCGGCATTGTATAAAGGTATCGAGAAAGCTGTGGCTGGTAACCGTATCGGTGATATCGCCCACGCTATTCAGGATTATACCGAAAAACAACGCGGTTACGGCGTTGTTCGCGAGCTGGTGGGACATGGGCTTGGTAAGAACCTCCACGAGGACCCTCAGGTCCCTAACTACGGTAAACGCGGCAGCGGTCCTATCATGAAGGAAGGTCTGGTGATAGCAATTGAACCAATGATCAACCTGGGTGTAAAGGAAGTGGAATACATGGAAGATGGCTGGACCGTAATCACACGGGACGAAAAGCCTTCTGTTCATTTTGAACACAACGTGGCCGTAATGAAAGGCAAACCGGACATACTTTCTTCATTTGAAGGTATTGAAAGGGCAGAAAAGAACAACCCTGCCCTCAGTTCAAGCCACTGATTATCAATGAGTAATCGTGAATAGAAAAAATTATCCACAATAATTGTTCACGTTTGATTCATTAATTTTTCTTTTTCTTAAGATTTCACTATCTTTGCAGTCCTAAAAATTTTTATGGCAAAACAGGCACTCATTAAACAGGATGGAATAATACTAGAAGCCTTGTCTAACGCTATGTTCAGAGTTAAGTTAGAGAACGGGCATGAGATTTTGGCGACCATTTCCGGTAAGATGAGAATGCACTATATCCGCATCCTGCCTGGTGACAAAGTAGGGGTTGAGATGAGTCCATACGATTTGAGCAGAGGCAGAATCATATTCAGATATAAATAACAATACAGACTTATAATTTATAACTTATGAGGGTAAGAGCTTCCATAAAAAAAAGAAGTGCAGATTGCAAGATCGTGCGCAGGAAGGGTAAATTGTTGGTAATCAACAAAAAGAATCCCCGTTTTAAGCAACGTCAGGGATAATCTATTTAATACAGTAACAAAGTAAATTAAACTACAAATATGGCACGTATAGCCGGTATCGATCTTCCTAAAAATAAAAGAGGAGAAATTGGCCTGACCTACATCTTTGGTATTGGTCGTTCTACCGCTCAATATATTCTGGAGAAATCTGGTATAGACTTCAACAAGAAAGTTAAAGACTGGAACGATGATGAGCAGGCTGCAATCCGTAACGTTATCAACGGTGAGTTTAAAGTAGAAGGTCAGCTGCGTTCTGAAGTGCAGATGAACATTAAACGTCTGTTGGATATAGCTTGTTATCGTGGTCTTCGTCACAGAAAAGGCTTACCACTCAGAGGTCAGCGTACCCGTACCAATAGCCGTACCCGTAAAGGTAAACGTAAAACGGTTGCAGGTAAGAAGAAAGCGCCTAAGAAATAAACTTGATAATACAAATAACAAGTTCCGGTTTCCAGTAGTCGTATATATGGCAAGAGGAATCTGGAACCTGGAACCTGGAATTTTATACAATTATGGCAAAAGCACAAAATACAAAAACTGCTGCTAACAAAAAGAGAGTAGTTAAAGTTGATAACTACGGTGATGTTCACATCTCTGCTAGCTTCAACAACATCATCATCAGCATTACCAACAAACAGGGTCAGGTTATCTCCTGGTCTACTGCAGGTAAGATGGGCTTCAAAGGTTCTAAAAAGAACACTCCGTATGCAGCTCAGCTGGCTGCTTCTGACGCTGCTAAAACAGCAATGGAAGCAGGTCTGAAAAGAGCTGATGTTTTTGTAAAAGGCCCAGGTGCTGGTCGTGAAAGCGCAATCCGTGCGATCGCTAACTCCGGTATCGAGGTTAACATGATCAAAGACGTAACTCCTTTACCTCACAACGGTTGCCGTCCTCCTAAAAAGAGAAGGGTATAGGATTCAAAATATTCTGTGGTATTTCGAAAGTGGAAGGACTGGAATATTTTCGGTCTGCTGCTTTCGAATTTCCGCTTGAGAGTTTTATTAAATAATGGGTATATGATCAGGTTTAAGATTTTTTAAAGATCATATACCGGAACTAAAAAATCTATTAAAGAAAATGGCAAGGTATACAGGACCAAAGACCAAGATCTCCAGAATCTTTGGAGAACCGATTTTAGGAAACGGTAAATATTTAGGCAAGAACAGTAACCCTCCGGGTCAGCACGGTGTAAGCCGTAAACGTAAACAGCTGGGTGAATACGCACTGCAGCTGCGTGAAAAACAGAAAGCGAAATACACCTATGGTGTACTGGAGCGCCAGTTCGCTAACCTGTTCGTTGAAGCTAACCGTCGTAAAGGTGTTACCGGTGAAGTATTGATCAAATTGCTGGAAGCACGTCTGGATAACGCAGTATTCCGTCTCGGTATCGCTCCTTCCCGTCCTGCTGCACGTCAGCTGGTTTCTCACAAACATATCACTGTTAACGGCCAGGTAATGAACGTTCCTTCTTACCAGCTGAAACCAGGCGATATCATCGGTCTGAAACCATCTGCAGCAAGCAACACCGCTATTACAAGCAATATCCGCGGTAAAAATCCTAAATTCAGCTGGCTGGATTGGAATGAAAAAGAACAGAAGGGTACTTTCATTGCATATCCTGAGAGAGAGAGCGTTCCTGAGAACATTAAGGAGCAGCTGATAGTAGAATTGTACTCTAAATAATAATATGTCTTTAGCCGTTAAGCATGGGTCATTAGTTGCCAGCGTATTTAATGTACGTAGGTTGCTAAGGGCTGCATGTTAATGGCTAAAGCCAGTTTTACATAAACAATTAAACTTAACATATCAATGGCAATTCTGAATTTCCAAAAGCCTGATAAGATCGTTTTGCAGAAGTCAACTGACTTTGAAGCTCAATTCGAATTCCGGCCGTTAGAACCGGGTTACGGTGTGACTGTGGGTAATGCGCTGCGTCGTGTGCTCCTGTCATCTCTGGAGGGTTATGCCATTGTGGGAATAAAGATTGAAGGTGCTGATCACGAGTTTGCAACTTTAAAAGGTATCACTGAAGACGTAACTGAAATCATCCTGAACCTGAAACAGGTACGTTTCAAACGCATCGTTGAGAACGAAGTTAACAACGAGAAAATTCAGATCTCTATTAAAGGTAAAACTGAGTTCCGCGCTGACATGATTGAAAAAGCAACCAGTGCTTTCCAGATCATGAATCCTGAATTGCTTATCTGTACGCTGGATCCATCTGCAAAGCTGGATATCGAATTAACTATCGGTAAAGGCCGTGGTTATGTACCAGCTGAAGAGAATAAACCTAAAGATGCCGTTTTCGGTTACATCGCGATCGACTCTATCTTTACGCCAATCAAAAACGTAAAATATAGCATCGAGAACACCCGTGTGGAACAAAAGACTGACTACGAGAAACTGATCATGGAAGTGATCACTGATGGTACGATCCACCCGGAAGAAGCTGTAAAACAAGCCTCCCGTATACTGATTCAGCACCTGATGATCATCACAGATGAGAACATCAGCTTCGATACTAAAGACACAGAGAAGGAAGATGTGGTTGACGAACAGACACTGCAGCTGCGTAAGATCCTGAAAACGCCGCTGGAAGATCTGGACCTGAGCGTTCGTGCCTTCAACTGTCTGAAAGCAGCTAAGATCAACTCCCTGAGCGAACTGGTACAGTACGAACAGGAAGAACTGATGAAGTTCAGAAACTTCGGTCAGAAATCCCTGAGCGAGATCGAGCAGGTACTGAACGAAAGAGGTTTACATTTCGGTATGGACCTGTCCAAACTGAAATTAGACGAAGAATAGTCGAAATCAATTAGAACATAAGTACCCTGTAATTCCTGACACGGTATAGGGGAATCTTTAAAAACAAAGCGTCATGCGTCACGGAGTAAAATTAAACCGCCTCAGCAGAACTTCTGCTCACCGTCAAGCCCTGTTATCTAACCTGGCTATGGAACTGATTAAGCACAAACGTATCACTACCACCCTGGCGAAAGCTAAGGCGCTGCGTGTGTATGTTGAGCCACTGCTGACAAGAGCAAAAAGCGATTCTACCCACAACCGTAGAATTGTGTTCAGCTACCTGCAGGATAAAGAGGCAATCAAAGAACTGTTCGGTGCTATCAGCGAGAAAATCGCTAACCGTCCAGGTGGTTACACTCGTATCATTAAATTAGGCAAACGTGTTGGTGACAACGCGGAAACTGCGCTGATCGAACTGGTAGACTTTAACGAGATCTATGGTGGTAAAGTTGCAACTGAAGCAGCTCCAGCTAAGAAAACCCGTCGTGCCGGTGGTAGCAAGAAAAAAGCTGAAGAAGGTACTTCAACTGAAGAAAAAGCAGCTGAATAGTCATTTAGCATTCGCTTCAATTCATAAAGAAAGTCCCGGAGTTTACTCCGGGATTTTTTTTTGCCTGCTGTCCCTCCATCTGTAAAAGCGGATACAGATTAATTATATTTTTTTGTAATATCGTGGCTGGAAATGAAAACCACGGGAAGATCCGTTTAAAACTACTCTATATCTTATGACTTACCTGAAATGTAAAAGTTGCGGGCACTACAATGAATTAAAATCAGAGTTTCTCACCTTTTGCGCTGAATGTGGCAAAAAACTGTCCGCTAACTATGCCGACTGGAAACTGAAGCACCCTGAAGGCACCTTTGAACAATTCCAGCAGGAAACCGGCATAAAGCCTAAAAAAGCAAGGACCAACCATATTGGCTTATTACAACAACGATACCTCGCCTGGGCCGGCAGACGTGGCGTTATTATCACTATTATACTTGTTATCGGACTGGCAGCTGTAGCTGGTGGATATATTGGTAAAAAGGTCGTATTTAACCTGATCTATCCAAAGATCAATAAGGCCTGGTTATATTCCTCCTGGGAGACAGTCAAAATAGGCCGTCAGACGATCGAGATCAGCACACCCATGCACCTCGGGGTAAATGACAAGCCCCTGGCGCCTGAAATAGCCCAGTTCGTAGAATATGCCAAGAGCTACCGGAACAGGGTAGAAGAGGGGATGCAGGTGGAAGTGAATATGTACAGTTATCGCGCTAATGTATCCAACGATCTGGAGGTAGCCGGAGCAGCAGCCGCTACGGAAATGAAAAAGAACCAGGAAATCTCTGATCTCCAATATAAGACCGATACCCTGACACAGAATGGTATGTCTGCTCTTTTACAGGAGGGTAGTTTCATTTATAAGAACGGTATCCGCCTTGCTTTCTCTAACCTGTTGATGGTGAATGGACAGCATCGTTGGGAGGTCGTGATCAGGTACCGCGAGGACGATACTGTAGCGTTGGCGACGGCACATCGTATTATAAAATCGATTGATGTCAAATAATTGAGTGGAAAGATTAACAATTAATGGGTGGAATTCTTAATTGTTAACCATTTATTCAATAACTTTGCACGATTTTTTAAAACGAAAAAATAAGCATGCCTCAGACTAGATCGATCCAGCCGGCCGTACTGTTATTAGATGACGGAACGGTATTTTACGGAAAAGCTTTTGGTAAAATAGGCACCGCCGCCGGTGAATTGTGTTTTAACACTGGAATGACAGGATACCAGGAAGTATTTACGGATCCTTCATACAAAGGCCAGGTACTGATCATGAATAATTGTTACGTTGGTAACTACGGTGTTAAGAAAGACGACGTAGAAAGTGACGATGTGAAGATCAGTGGCTTGATATGTAAAAATATCTCTCACAATTACTCCCGCCAGATGGCTGACGGTTCTCTGGAAAAATTCCTGTCAGACAATAACCTGGTTGCGATCCATGATGTAGATACCAGAGCGCTGGTTGCTCATATCCGTAGCAAAGGTGCAATGAACTGTATTATCTCTTCTGAGATCCTGGATGTAGAGCAGCTGAAAACTAAGTTACAGCAGGTTCCTTCTATGGAAGGTCTGGCGCTGTGTGCAGAAGTATCTACCAAAGAAGCTTATAATGTAGGTAATCCGGATGCTGAAATCCGTATTGCGGTACTGGATAATGGCGTGAAGCGTAACATGCTGAAATGCCTCTCCGAAAAAGGCGCTTACCTGCAGGTATTCCCTACAGATACACCATTCGAAGAGTGTGAGAAATTTAAACCAACCGCTTATTTCATCTCTAATGGACCTGGTGACCCGGCTCCTTTGAAATATGCTGTTGACACCGTAAAAAAGATCCTGAACGCAAATAAGCCAATGTTCGGTATCTGTCTTGGACATCAGCTGCTGGCTCTGGCAAATGATATCCCGACATATAAAATGCACCATGGTCACCGCGGTCTGAACCACCCGGTAAAGAACCTGGCAACCGGCCGTTGCGAGATCACCACCCAAAACCACGGTTTTGCGGTCGATCCTAAAGCGATTGCTGCCAGTGAGACAGTAGAAGTAACACACGTGAACCTGAACGATTCTTCGATCGAGGGTATCCGTATCAAGAATAAACCGGCATTCTCCGTACAGTACCATCCGGAATCAACTCCTGGTCCTCACGATAGCCGTTATTTATTTGACGACTTCTTTAACATGATCAAAGCGAACATGTAAATCTGCTGAAGATAAAAATAAAAGAGGCGGTCCTGATTGCAGGCCGCCTCTTTTTATTTGTCTATAATGTATCGATAGGTGTGTTCGGTATAAGGGAGGTTTTCTATAAAAGACTGATTATCAATTATCTTTATCAGTATAGGGCAAAAAAATACGGCTCCGTGATCGGAGCCGTTTGCCTTTATAAATTCCACGTTATGAAAAACTGATACAAAAATACGGTATTTTGCTAAAACGTTTTAGTTTCTATCTAACTTTTTTACAGAAATCTGATAAATCATACTTCCGTGTTATTAACTCTGCTTTTTCAGAATTACAGATCGAAGTTCCACAATCTAAAACGCTTATCGAAATTCTTAAGGTTAAATTTATGCTAAACAAGTGTTCCGCTATCAATACACCTCATTGCTATCTTACTTGTTTGCTTGCCTTTCGCACTTCAAATATACAAAGAAAATTGAAGTAAAAAATATTTTATACAATAAAATGTGCTTTTCGTTTAAAAATTATGTACATAGATTTTTTCTTAATATAAAAAAAGAGCCGTTTAGGCCCTTTTTTTGTCGAATACAGAAAATATCTGTTATATAGAATTTAAATTAATGTGTTTTATTGCTGACCGGCAAGTGTTGCTTCTTTTACAGCAGTACGACCTGGATATATTTCCAGTGCTTTCGCAAGACAGATCATTGCTTTTTTAATGTCTTCTGTATTAAGCACATAGGCAAGGCGTACTTCGTTTGTACCCAATCCCTGAGTTGCATAGAATCCTGTAGCAGGGGAGAGCATTACTGTCTGCTGCTCGTAAGAGAAAGATTCCAGCAACCATTGACAGAATTTGTCTGAATTATCGATTGGCAGTCTGGCGATAGCATAAAATGCTCCTCCCGGGTTCGGACAGAAAACACCAGGGATATCATTCAGCATGCTAACCAGCACATCACGACGGCTCAGGTATTCTGCCTTGATCTCATCGAAATAGTTCAGTGGGAGGTCTATGGCTGCTTCACCAGCTATCTGGGCAAAGGAAGGAGGACTCAGACGCGCCTGGGCAAATTTCATTACAGCATCCAGTACGGTCTGGTTTTTGGTCACCAGCGCACCAATTCTGCCTCCGCAGGCACTGTAACGCTTGGAGATAGTGTCCATCAGGATCACATTTTCCTCCAGGCCTTCCAGGTTCATGGCAGAGAAATGTTCGCCAGTGTAGCAGAACTCACGGTATGCCTCATCAGAGAACAGGTAAAGATTATGACGAAGACACAGTTCCTTTAATACGGACAGTTCTTCTTTACTATATAAATAACCGGTCGGGTTGTTTGGATTGCAGATCATGATCGCTTTAGTGCGGGGAGTGATCGCTTTCTCAAATGCTTCCATTGCCGGCAGGGCAAAGCCAGTTTCGATATTTGCAGTGATGGTACGTACCTGTATGCCTGCTTCGATCGCAAAACCATTATAGTTAGCATAGAAAGGCTCTGGGACCAGTACTTCATCTCCCGCGTCCAGGCAGGCCATAAAGGCGAACAGGATCGCCTCAGAGCCACCTGTTGTAACGATGATCTGCTGATGGTTCAGCTTGATACCGAATCGCTCATAATAGGTCACCAGTTTACGGCGGTAGCTTTCATTACCGGCGCTGTGACTGTATTCAAGTACTTTGAAGTCTGAATGACGTACTGCATCCAGTACTGGTTTTGGTGTTTCAATATCTGGTTGACCGATATTGAGGTGATAAACCCTGGTTCCGTTTTTCTTGGCTGCTTCTGCGTAAGGAACCAGCTTCCTGATAGGAGAAGGTGGCATTTGCTCCCCTCTCTTACTAATGGTAGGCATAAATTGTTTTGATTTTGAGTATACAAAGGTAGTGGTTATGGGGCGATCTGCGGCTAAGAATGATTGACGTGGACAGTAGTGGTTACCGGCTATAAAAAACGCCTTACAGGGTTACTGTAAGGCGTTTTTTACATTTATAAGGTAGTTGTAATGATTAGTTTTCAACTGTACCTGTCAGGTGGAGTTCTTTATCCTGATCAACACCTTTCAACCTTACCCAAACAGTTTTGTTCTGCTGACCAACGCTGTTTGCGCTATAGCTGGCAGTTACTTTACCTTTCTTACCTGGCAGAATTGGTTCTTTAGTCCAGGTAGGAGTAGTACAACCGCAACTAGCACGTGCAGTTTCGATCAGTACTGGTTCTTTGGTAGTGTTTGTGAATTCAAAATCAACTGAAACAGGCTTGTTCAGTTTGGTTTTACCGAAATCGATAGTTTCCTGTTTGAATTTCACTTTTGCATCAACAGGGTTTCCGGTCTGTGTCTGCGCCCAGAGAGCTGTGGTTAACAGCATGCTCGCAAATAGGGATAAGATAAATTTTTTCATGTATAATGTGGTTTTAAAACGATTGGTTAAAAAAAAGATCATCGTTTACTTACTAACAAATTTACAGCCAAAATTAATGTCGAACCTAAGAATTTATTAAAATCTTATTAAAAAAAATCCAATTATTTTACGCATTACATTTTCAGACATTTTGCAACTGTATAATTAACTATAATTAACCTTACTTTTGTACTTTAACAAAGAGGCATGATAGAAAACAATGAACTGACTATGAATATGGAAAGCCGGTTATCATTCGACGAATTTCGGAAAGAAGTACTGAATGATTATCGCCTGGCCTGCGAAAGCAGGGAAGTTAGTCTGCTGGCCCGTAAGGAAGTACTTACCGGCAAGGCCAAGTTCGGTATTTTCGGAGATGGAAAGGAAGTGGCACAGATTGCCATGGCCAAATATTTCCAGCCTGGTGATTTTCGCTCGGGTTATTACCGTGACCAGACTTTTGCCTTTGCTACAGGTATTGCTACGCCAGAACAATTCTTTTCACAGATGTATGCCGACCCTGATCTGGCGAATGAGCCATTTTCAGGAGGACGCCAGATGAATTCCCATTTTGCGACACCTAACCTTGCAAAGGATGGTAATTGGCTGGACCTGACCAGTATCAAGAACACCGCAACAGATATGTCGCCGACCGCCGCGCAGATGCCACGCGCGCTGGGACTTGCCTTCGCATCCAAATTATTCAGGGATGTGGAAGTATTGAAAGACTTTTCAAAACTGTCCAACAACGGTAATGAGATCTGCTTCGCTACTATCGGCGATGCATCTACTTCAGAAGGACATTTCTGGGAAACCATGAATGCAGCCGGTGTACTACAGGTGCCCCTGGCGGTATTTGTATGGGATGACGGGTATGGTATCTCCGTACCACGTAAATACCAGACCACTAAAGATTCAATCAGTGCCGCACTGGAAGGATTCCGTAAAACGGAAGACTCTAACGGTTTTGATATTTATACCGTAAAAGGCTGGGATTATGCCGCTATGTGTGAAACCTTTGAAGCCGGTATCCGGAAGATGAGAGAAACACATATTCCTGCATTATTCCATGTTGAAGAAATGACGCAGCCACAGGGACACTCGACCAGTGGGTCCCATGAGCGTTATAAAACCAAGGAGCGCCTGTCCTGGGAAAAGGAATTCGACTGTAACAACCAGATGAGACAGTGGATACTGGAAAATGCCCTGTCAGACGAAGCGACCCTGCTGGCAGTGGAAGCTGAAGCCAAAACAGTGGCCCAGAATGCACGTAAGAATGCCTGGGAGAAATATATCACGCCTATCCGCCAGCAGGTACAGCAGCTGTTGAGCTATGGTGAAGCCGTAGTAGGTCTGCCTGATGTGGATAGTCAGCTGGTGAATGGTCTGCTGAAGGAATTGCAGGCAAACCGTGAACCGCTGAGACGCGATGTCCTGAAAACCGCCGCTACCATCCTGTTTGCGCACAGACGGGTAAAAGCGCCTGCGATGGATGCGCTGAAGCAGTATTATGAAAACCTGCTGGCGAGCGAAAAGAATAATTATAACTCGCTTTTATATGCCGAAGGCGTAAACTCTGCGCAGAATGTACCAGTGGTGCCAGCAGAATACAGCAATGATGCGGTTATTCTGAATGGTTACGAAGTACTGAACAAATACTTTGATCAGCTGATCGAAAACAACCCTAAAGTATTCGCTTTCGGGGAAGATGTGGGTAAGATCGGTGATGTGAATCAGGGTTTTGCCGGTTTACAGCAGAAGCATGGCACAGAACGCATATTTGATACAGGTATCCGTGAGCTCACTATTATGGGCCAGGGTATCGGTATGGCACTGCGTGGATTGCGTCCTATTGCAGAAATACAATACCTGGATTATCTGATCTATGGTCTGCAGCCGCTCAGCGATGATGTGGCCAGCCTTCAGTACCGTACAAAAGGTATCCAGTACTGTCCGATCATTGTTCGTACAAGAGGTCACCGTCTGGAGGGTATCTGGCACTCAGGTTCTCCGATGAGCATGATCCTCGGTTCACTGAGAGGTATGAATGTATGTGTGCCGCGTAACATGGTACAGGCTGCCGGTATGTACAATACCCTTCTGGCAGCTAACGAGCCGGCACTGGTGATCGAATCACTGAATGGCTACAGACTGAAAGAGAAACTGCCGCAGAACCTGGGTAGCTTTACAGTGCCACTGGGCGTACCGGAAGTAGTACACGAGGGTACAGATATCACCATCGTTTCTTATGGTTCTACGCTGCGTGTTATCGAAGAAGCTATTCATTCTCTGGAGAAATTCGGTATTTCCTGCGAACTGGTAGACATACAGACTTTATTACCATTTGATATCAACCATCAGATCGTTGAATCACTGAAGAAGACGAACCGTATTCTCTTTGTAGATGAAGATGTTCCCGGTGGAGGTACTGCCTATATGTTCCAGCAGGTAATGGAACTGCAGGGTGGCTATAAATGGCTGGATGTGGCGCCAAGAACATTGAGTGCACAGGCTCACAGGCCTGCTTATGGTTCAGATGGAGACTACTTCTCTAAACCAAATGTAGAAGATGTGATCAGGGTAGTGATGGAAATGATAGAAGAATAATCACTGATTATAAGAAAACGCAAGGCAACGAGCCTTGCGTTTTTAATTTGATGTGTAGATTGTAGGTTTAAGAAGATGTTAATGTGTATCGCAAATATTATAAATTCCTTCCATGATAAATGCATTATAAAATAATAGAATGATTATTTAACATAGCAAGCTGTCCCGGTACTTCCTGATAAGATTAACCAAATGTTATTTTCTATTCTTAGTGATAATTAATATATTAGACATGCTTATTTTTTGTTAGGTTGCGAATGAACGAAATGAATAGATATACAGTAGATTGTGTCGCCAAAATTTAAAAGAATAAAGCTAAATTGGATAAACATTTAGTCCACGTTAAGAGTTAATAATTTGTCATTTTGTAACACTATTTTGTCAGGAAATGACTTCTAAATTAACCATCAACCCAAATCCCATTTATGAAAGCAGGAGTTCTGTTAGTAGAAGACGATCATTTTTTCGCCAAAGTCATCAAAAGCCATCTTGAGAAAGCGGGCTACCTGGTAGTACATTGCGCTGACGGAGAAGAAGGGTGGAACACTTTTCAGGAACGCCCATTTGATATTTGTCTGTTAGACGTGGTTATGCCGGGAATGGATGGATTTGCCCTGGCCAGAGAGATTAGGGACAGAAACGAGAACATACCTATTATTTTCACTACCTCAAGATATATGGAGCAGGATAAACTGAACGGTTTTGAATGCGGTGGCGATGATTATCTGGTGAAGCCCTTTAATATGGAAGAGCTGCTTTGCCGCATGGACGTATTCATGAAAAGAAGCCGTCTGCTGCAAAACGACAAACAGATAGTATTTAAACTTGGTACGCTGATCTTTAACTACAGCGAATTCAAGATCTATCATCCTCCAACCAGTCAGACGATCAATCTGCCACCTAAGGAGGCTGAACTCCTCAAATTCCTCTGTGATAATCCAAATAAACGCTTAAAGAGAGAAGGTATCCTGCTGAGCGTATGGGGTAACGATGATTTCTTCACCGGCCGTAGTATGGACGTGTACCTGACCCGTATCCGTAAGCATTTTAAACTGGATAATACTATTAAACTGGAAACGATTCATGGCAAAGGCTTACGCCTTGTTATTGAAAGTGAAGTATGCCGCGTGCTCTGATCAACCAGTAAACCTGCAACTCATCAACTGATTATATAAAGGGAAAGGCCTCGTCACAAGACGAGGCCTTTCCCTTTATTGTCTTTAGAGGAATATTAACGGAGGTTGTGGAAAACCTGCTGTACGTCATCATCCTGTTCCAGACGATCGATCAGGGTCAGTACTTCTTTCGCCTGTTCTTCGTTCAGTTCTACGGTTGTAGTAGGAATACGCTGCAGTTCCGCACTGATAGGAATGATATTCCTTTCTTCCAGTGCTTTGGACATGTTACCAAACTCGGTGAATGGTGTGTGCAATACGATATTGCCTTCGCTGTCCTCACCGATTTCTTCCAGACCAGCATCGATCAATTCCAGCTCCAGGTCTTCCAGGTTCTGGCCTTCGTTCTTGATCTTGAATACACCGGTACGGTTAAATATGAAACCTACGGAGTTACTGTTTCCAAGGGTACCGCCTTCTTTGTTGAAGTGCATGCGCACGTTAGCAACTGTACGGGTGGTGTTGTCTGTAGCAGTTTCCACCATTACAGCTACGCCATGCGGAGCATATCCTTCATATACAACTTCTTCATAGTCAGTCTTGTCCTTACCCATTGCCCTTTTGATAGCCGCTTCTACACGGTCTTTAGGCATGTTAACACCTTTGGCGTTCGCTATACAACGGCGGAGTGCGGGGTTATTTTCAGGATCAGGACCTCCACCTTTTACTGCAATCGCTATATCCTTGCCTATCCTGGTAAATTGTTTGGCCATCCTGTCCCATCTGGCAAACATGGTGGCCTTTCTTACTTCAAATATTCTTCCCATAGTGGGTATAATTAATTATTAAGAAAATCGAGACGCAAAAATAGTCACTTTTATAGTAATAATAAGCTTCTTCCGCTCTCTTAAAACAACAAGGCCGGAAAATCATACGCTTTTGCAGCCTGATTTTCCGACCTAGTTATCTGTATTGTGAGAATAATTTTATTTCTGGTCCATTTTTCTGGCCTTACTGTTCTTAATGCTATAACCGAAGTAGATAGCAAAGCCGATCAGCAGCCATACGATAAGACGTGCCCAGTTCTCAATACCCAGGCTGACAATCATCGTCAGACAAAAGATCGCACCCAGTACCGGAACAAATGGTACAGCCGGTGTTTTGAATGCACGTGGCAGATCAGGGTTGGTCTTTCTCATTACGATCACACCCAGACAAACCAGTACGAACGCGAACAGTGTACCGATGCTCGTCATATCACCTACAACGCTGTCCGGAACGAATGCAGCAAACAGGGATACGAAAACGAAGAACAGCAGCTGAGATCTGTACGGCGTACGGAATTTAGGATGCAGGTTAGAGAATACTTTTGGTACCAGACCGTCGTTAGACATAGAGTAGAATACCCTTGTCTGACCTAACAGCATCACCAGGATCACAGAAGAGAAACCTGCGAGGATAGCGATAGTTACAAATGTAGACAGCCACTGGTAGCCTGGCATATAAGTATCAATTGCATAAGCAACGGAAGCTTCTCCACCCTGTTTCAGGAAGTCCTGATAAGGAGCGATACCAGTCAGTACGTATGAGAAGAGGATGTACAGTACGGTACAGATAGCCAGTGAAGCAAGGATACCTACAGGCATATTTCTTTTTGGGTTCTTGGTTTCCTGTGCAGCCGTAGAAACCGCATCAAAACCAATGAACGCAAAGAATACAACACCGGCGCCCCTTAATACCCCTGGTATTCCATGGAACCAGAAGTCCGCATAGTTCACTACTTTACCATTGTGCATAGTTACAGAACCAGCATCAGCAGGAATGGTGAACGGCGTGTGGTTAACCGGGTTGATAAACTGCCATCCCAGGATGATCAGCAGGATTACGATAGCTACTTTGGTAATAACGATGATGTTATTAACAATTGCAGAACCTTCGATACCACGGATCAGTAACAGAGACAGGAGCAATAATATAAATACCGCAGGTATGTTCATGATACCGTGAACGCCTGCATCGGAAATTTCGAAAGGACTGTGAGACCACTCATAAGGTATTACAAACCCGGGCCCGAATACCTTTTCAAGCAACTTGTTGAGATACTGAGACCAACCGATAGCCACAGTAGCGGCGCCAAGCGCATATTCCAGCACAAGATCCCATCCAATGATCCACGCAATAAATTCACCCATTGTAGCGTAAGAGTAGGTGTAAGCACTACCGGCGATAGGGATCATTGAGGCAAACTCAGCGTAACAGAGACCTGCCAGGGCACAACCAATAGCAGCGATAATGAAAGAGATAGTAACAGCCGGACCTGCATGCTGTCCCGCAGCAGCCGCTGTTCTTACAAAAAGCCCGGCACCGATGATAGCCCCTATACCCAAAGCTATAAGTGATCCCGCACCTAATGTACGTTTGAGACCTTTCTCAGATTCGGACGCTTCAGCTAATAACAGGGAGATTGGCTTTTTTACAAAAAGTTTGCCCATACAAATTGAGATATTGTGGTTGACGTTTAAGTGGTTTAGTTTTGTTGTTTCGTTTTATTACAGATCGCCAAATATAAATATCAAAAAGCAAACCCTCAGCTTTTATTTTACAAATGAGCTTACAACTTTACAGTACTAACCTTATTTTTGGGGAATTTTAGCGTTTAGCATAAATATTAATTGTAATTAAAAGGCAAGGAATGAAGAGATCCAACCGGCTTACCTTATTTATATTCATAGCCATGGTATTGGGTATCCTCACAGGATACATAGTGAACGTGAATTACACCGAAATCTACGGTGGTGGCGCTCAACAGACGATAACTGACAACGGTGTCCATGGTGGACTTACCGGATATATCACAGGATTGAATACAGGCAGGGGCAGGACCGGGGAGACCACTATTCTGAAATTCGCAGATAATATTTCAATTCTTACTGATATATTTTTACGACTGGTAAAAATGATCATCGCTCCGCTCGTCTTTTCCACGCTGGTAGTGGGTGTGGCTAAATTAGGCGACATCAAGGCGGTGGGACGTATAGGCGGCAAGACCATGTTATGGTTTATTTCGGCTACTTTCGTTTCCCTTTTCCTTGGACTGATACTGGTAAACATTATGCAACCAGGTCACTCCCTGAACCTGCCTTTACCCGACACACATGCCAGCAGCGGTGTAGCTGCCTCCAGCATGACCCTCAAAGGATTTTTCCAGCACGTATTCCCCGATAGCGTGGTTAACGCGATGGCACACAATGAAATTCTGCAGATCGTCATATTTGCATTATTCTTTGGTGTAGCGACTGCCGCTATCGGTTCCGCCGGCGATATCGTTGTGAAATTCATGGACAGCGTAGCGCACATCATGCTGAAAGTGACCGGATATGTAATGAACTTTGCGCCATTCGCCGTATTTGGCGCCATGGCAGCGATCATTTCACAAAAGGGACTCGGTATCCTGCTGACCTACGGAAAGTTCATCGGACAATTCTATGTCGGTCTGGCGGCGTTATGGATCGTGTTAGCTTTTGCAGGATTCGTTGTACTGGGTTCCAGGGTATTCACTTTACTCGGTCTGGTAAAAGATCCGTTGTTACTGGCTTTCAGTACAGCGAGCAGTGAGGCGGCTTACCCGCGTACCATGGAAGAACTGGAGAAATTCGGTTGTGATAAACGTATCGTTAGTTTCGTACTGCCATTGGGTTATTCGTTCAATCTGGACGGCTCCATGATGTACATGACGTTCGCCAGTCTCTTTATCGCACAGGCGTACAGCATGCACCTCGGTATAGAACAACAGATTTCCATGCTGCTCGTACTGATGATCACCAGTAAAGGCATTGCAGGCGTACCAAGAGCATCCCTGGTGGTAATTGCCGGTACATTATCTATGTTTAACATTCCGGAAGCCGGCTTATTGCTGCTGCTCGGTGTAGATCACCTGTTGGACATGGGACGTTCCGCGACCAATGTGATCGGTAACGCGATGGCTACCGCCGTTGTTTCCAAGTGGGAAAACTCACTGGTAGCCGAACCAGCGGGCGAGTTAAAGGAAGTATAACAAATCAATAACAGTTTTATGCTTATTTTGCCCATTATCTGTGGAATACAATGCCGGACAGGCATATGATGCGGAAGGAAGGCAGTGTAAGCACCTATATTAGTACCTGATTTCGAGATTATAAAGAACATATGGACCAGTTTATAGAGTTATTTAAGCACCTTATTAACCCCCAGTGGATCATTGATCATGGTGGATTGTATTTATTACTGCTGATCATTTTCGCAGAAACCGGCCTCTTTGTTGGTTTCTTTCTTCCGGGAGATTCATTGCTTTTTGTAGCTGGTATCTATGTTGGATTGCTCAGTGAAAGCTTTTATAATGTGCCTTTCGTGTTGATCATGGTGATGATCGCGTTGGCGGGAGTAATTGGTAACTATGTCGGATTCTGGTTTGGCCGGAAATCAGGCCCACTGTTATTTAATAGAAAGGATACGTTCTTCTTTAAAAAGAAACACCTCTACCAGGCAAAAGAATTTTATGAGAAATATGGCGGCGGCGCAATCTTCCTGGCCCGCTTCCTGCCTATCATCCGCACATTCGCTCCGATCGTAGCGGGTATCGTACAGATGGAACAGAAACGTTTCATGTTCTTCAACATCATCAGCTCTTTCTGCTGGGTGTTTTCCATGATGCTGGCTGGTCACTATCTGGACAAAGCTTTTCCTTCTTTAAAAGAACATCTGGAGCTGATCGTAATTATATTAATTATTATTACTACATTACCTGTTCTTATTAAACTAATCTTTGGAAAAAGCAAAACACCTGCATCCTGATCCTGTGATGCAGATGGACTAATAATTATTTCACTGTTATGAAACCGGGTAAGAGCACCTCAACGATTTTCAATGTGGCTGTTTTAGTCGCCTCATTGGGCTATTTCGTGGATATCTATGATCTTTTGCTGTTTACGATCGTCCGGGTGCCAAGTCTGAAAGACCTTGGCGTACCTCAGTCTGAAATTGACACTGGCGTCGGACTCTTACTGATCAATATCCAGATGCTGGGATTACTGCTTGGCGGTATTTTCTGGGGTATCGTAGGAGATAAGAAAGGTCGTTTGAAAGTGCTGTTCGGGTCCATTCTGCTTTATTCAGTCGCTAATATTGCCAATGGCTTTGTTACGGGGACCACGGGTTACCTGTTCTGGCGTTTTGTTGCCGGACTGGGACTTGCCGGTGAATTAGGTGCGGGTATCACCCTGGTCGCTGAAATCCTTCCAAAAGAAAAAAGAGGTTACGGCACAATGATCGTCGCCACAGTCGGCGTATCGGGTGCAGTAGCTGCTAACCTGATCGCTAAACTGGTGCCCGACTGGCGTTACTGCTACTTTATCGGCGGAGGATTGGGCCTTATGTTGTTATTCCTGCGTATCAGCGTAATGGAGTCACATATCTTTAGTCAGACCGCTGAAAGTAATACACCCGGCAGAGGCCAGTTCTTCGCATTATTTAATAACAAAGAGCGTTTTATTAAATACCTGAAATGTATCCTGCTGGGTACCCCTACCTGGTTTGTAGTAGGTATTCTTGTTGCATTTTCTAATAAGTTCGCGATTGAGATGGGTGTAAAATCACCGATCGATCCCGGTAATGCAGTTGCGTTCTGTTATGGTGGACTGGTACTGGGCGATTTCTCCAGCGGCTATCTGAGTCAGTTGTTAAAAAGCCGGAAGCAGGTCATGCTGATCTTCCTGGGACTGACCGCCGCCTGTGTGGCCCTTTACCTGAATCTTTTCGGTGCAGAGGAATGGTTATTCTATACAGTTTGTTGTGTATTAGGCTTTAGTGTAGGCTTCTGGGCCATCTTTGTGACGATCGCAGCAGAGAGTTTTGGTACTAACCTGCGTGCGACGGTGGCGACGACGGTACCTAACTTTGCAAGAGGGATGCTGTTGCTGATCACAATGGGTTTCAAAGGCTTACAGCATTATGTAAGCTATTTGCAGAGCGGAGTGATTATGGGTGTGGTCTGTATCGCGATAGCGATCGTAGCAGCTTATACGGTGGATGAGACGTTCGGAAAAGACCTTAATTACGTAGAGAAAATATAAAAAAATACCGTACTGATTGAGTAATACTACTCAATCAGTACGGTTCTTCACCGCTTTTAGTAGCGTGTGAGAATCTTGTCCAGCAGTAGGTTTAGCTGCGCAGCTTCTTCTTCCGTAAGCGATAATTTCAGAGAATCTTCTAAATCAGGCAGGTCCTGATCCATTACTTCCAGCAGTGCCAATCCTTTTTCGGTGATCTGTACATCTACGGCCCTGCGATCTACTTCACTACTTTTTCTTTCCACCAATCCGGCTTTTCTGAGACGTTCGACAAGGCGGGAAACGTCACTCATCCTATCCAACATCCTTTCTTTTAACGTATTGATATTAGCTGCCTTAGGATGCTGTCCGCGCAGTATGCGCAGGATGTTGTATTGCTGCATGGTGATGTCAAACTTCTTGAAGAATTGTTGATGACGTGACACTATCCAGTTGCCGACGAAGATGAGACCAATTAACCCTTTATTATACTCGCTGGTAAAATTTTTCTGCGAGATCAGTTTTTCTATGTTTGACATAAGTGAGAATGTAGTCGGGTTAAAAATACGAATAATCAATCATGCATTTGGCAAACAAAACAGCAGGTTTTGTATAATAGCCGTTGAAACGAATGTAATGAAACTTTTTAGTGACCGGAAAGTATTTATTCCGGGGATAGCAGGAGAGAAGAGGAAAAGAGAGGGTTTATACTCAAAAAGCGGCATAAAGAAAGGCTGACCTGTACCCGGGCATTTTTGGATACAAAGTCAGCCTTTTATATTAGGATCAATATATTATTATCAGGCTACTACCTTCATGTTGTCCAGCACGTCCATCACTTCCTTAACGTGTATAGCAGAGGTATTCAGCAGTTCTTTTTCGGCGTCGTTCAGCTGAAGCTCCAGTATTTTTTCGATACCGTTTTTGCCGAGAACAACGGGAACACCCAGGTAGATGTCTTTCAGGCCATATTCGCCGGTTAGCCATGCGCAGCATGGGAATATTCTCTTTTCATCTTTCAGGATGGCTTCTACCATCTGAGCGGCAGCGGCGCCGGGTGCGTACCACGCGGAAGTGCCCAGCAGATTTACGATCTCTCCTCCACCTACTTTAGTGCGCTGAATAATAGCTTCCAGTTTATCCGGAGCAACGAGTTCTGTGACCGGTATACCAGATACGGTCGTATAACGTGGGAGTGGCACCATGGTATCTCCGTGACCACCCATCAGGATGGCCTGGATGTCTTTAGGGGAGCAGCCGATTTCATCTGCCAGGAACGCGCGGTAACGGGCTGTATCCAGGATACCGGCCATACCGAATACCTTGCTGCTGTCTTTCTGAGCAGTGAGGAACGCGCAATATGTCATTACGTCCAGTGGGTTGCTCACAACAATGATCACCGCATCCGGAGAGTATTTGCTGATATTTTCCGTAACTGACTTAACGATATTGGCATTGGTGGAAATCAGGTCATCCCTGCTCATACCCGGTTTACGGGGTAATCCGGAAGTGATCACTACCACGTCGCTGTTAGCCGTTTTCGTGTAATCAGAAGTAACACCCGTCACCTTTGTGCTGTAATAATCGATCGGGGCCTGCTGCCAGGTATCCAACGCTTTTCCTTCTGCTGTACCTTCCTTAATATCCAATAACACAACTTCCTGCAAGAAATCTCTGTGGGCCAGCACATTAGCACAGGTTGCGCCTACATTACCAGCTCCTACGACAGTAACTTTCATCGTTTGTATAAAATTTAAGAGGTGAAGAATATGAGGATAAAACAAATGTAACCAATGGCCACTGAAACAGGCCCGCAATGGATTAATTAAGATATGTCATCAATTCTTCCATTTTTACTGTGCCTTCAAAGCCTTTCACGAACTTCTGTTTTTTGTCATAGACAAACAGTCCGGGGAAGTAATGCAGATTGTAGAAATACATGATCTGGCGGGTAGGCTCACTGGCCATTATGATATTCGGGTAATTTTTGATGTTGTAACTGTTATAATACTGTTTCATCTGTTCCGGCTGGAACGGCGTCAGCATCAGGATACGTGTTTTCTTGAACTTGTCGATGTGCTGCAATACTTCCTGGGTCAGGTGTTTACAGTGGTCACAATCTACACTAAAAACAAAGACAAGCGTCTTTTCGTTCTTTTTCAGACTATCCTTTGTATTAATAATATGTCCGTCGGGCAGGGTGACTTTATAATTTGGCACTACCGGGAACTGCAGATAAGGTGGCTGGTCTGTTGGTCCGACTGCTGTTTTGGATTTGCTTTGCGCTTGTAATAGAAAAGGCAGGCAGCAGCATAAGATGGTCAGAAAACGCTTCATGTGTTAGTCTAATTTTGAACGCTTGAGTTTTGTATCAGACTAAAGGTATCGAATTTTGTAATAGCCTAAACCAGGGCTAAGCCTCTCATAACCTTTATTTTGGACCCTGATTCTACTTAAATAAGGGCCATGAAGGTACCTTTGGCGCCAGGTATGGACATACTTTCGATTTTTTTATAAAAAAATTACTAGATTACCCTTCCTTACACTATGTTTGCATTCCTAAAAAAAATAATAGGTAAGAAGAGGGTCTCTGTATAACACTAAAACAAATCGGGAAGCAATCAGTTCCATGAGGGATTTTGTCAGAATGACTTACTTTTGCAATCCTAACGTATTTTTAACTTTATAAAATTTAGTATCCTTTTATGGCTACCACTGCAGATATCAGAACAGGATTGATTATAAAGCTGGATAACAGCTTATATTCTGTTGTAGAGTTTGGTCAGAACAAAACAGCCCGTGCCGCTGCTAAAGTATGGGCTAAACTGAAAGGTGTTGACAATAGCAGATCTATTGAACACACCTGGAACTCAGGCGACACTATATACCCTGTGCGTGTTGAGAAGAAGGCATTCCAGTTTTTATACCAGGATGACAGTGGTTACAACTTCATGGATAATGAGACTTTCGAGCAGATCGCTTTACCAGAAACGATGATCGATGCTCCTCAGTTCCTGAAAGAAGGCCAGGAAGTAGGTGTTTCTATCAACACCGAGACTGAACAACCAATGAGCGTAGAACTGCCTGATAAGATCGTTGTAAAAGTTACTTACTCCGAGCCAGGCCTGAAAGGTGATACAGCTACCCGTACGCTGAAACCAGCTACCGTTGAAACCGGTGCTACCGTAAACGTTCCACTGTTCGTAAACGAAGGTGAGCTGATCAGAGTAAACACCAAGAATGGTGAATACATCGAGAGAGTAAAAGAATAGTTTTAGTCCATATTATCTACTTACAAGCATTAACTAAACCAAAAACTGTCTACATGGATTTTAAACAGATTCAGGAGCTGGTAAAAATGGTCAATAAGTCCAATATCAGTGAACTGAGCATAGAGCAGGACAAGTTTAAGATTACAATAAAACAAAAAGATAACGAACAGCCGGTTTACGCTGTTCCCGCAGTAGCTGCTCCGGTTTATCAGCCAGTACCACAGGCCGCACCTGTAGCTCAGGCAACAGCAGCGCCAGAAGCGCCTAAAGCTGAAGCAAAAGCTGATAACCTGGTGACTATCAAATCTCCAATGATCGGTACTTTCTACCGCAGCCCTGGTCCGGACAAACCTTCTTTCGTTAATGTCGGCGATGACGTAACTTCTGGTAAAGTGGTTTGTATCATTGAAGCAATGAAACTCTTCAATGAAATCGAAAGTGAAGTGAGCGGTAAAATAGTAAAGGTACTGGTAGACGACGCTTCCCCTGTGGAGTACGATCAGCCTTTGTTTTTGGTAGAACCATAATTTAATTCTTTAAAAGGTTGGAATATTATGAGAAGGAAAACGAAATTTCCATGCCTCATAGTTTTCCAACCTTTTAGGTTTATTACTTTTCTTTAACCTATTGAAAAAACATGTTTAAGAAAATATTGATTGCCAATCGTGGAGAGATCGCCCTGCGTATCATTCGCACCTGTAAGGAAATGGGTATCAAAACGGTGGCTGTTTACTCTACGGCAGATAAAGATAGTCTGCATGTAAAGTTTGCAGATGAAGCGGTGTGTATAGGTAAACCACAGAGCAGCGAATCCTATCTGAATATACCTCACCTGATGGCGGCGGCAGAAATAACCAACGCTGATGCGATCCACCCGGGTTACGGTTTCCTCGCAGAAAATGCGCGCTTTGCAGAGATCTGTGGTGAACACGGTATCAAATTTATCGGCCCGACTCCGGAGATGATCCGTAAAATGGGTGATAAAATGACTGCGAAAGAAACAATGATCGCAGCAGGCGTACCTGTAATCCCCGGTTCTGAAGGCCTCCTCCAGAGTCTGGAAGAAGCTAAGAAACTTTCCAAACAAATGGGTCTGCCTATCATCCTGAAAGCAACTGCTGGCGGTGGTGGTAAAGGTATGCGTGTGGTATGGAAAGACGAAGAGCTGGAGAACGCCTACAATATGGCTAAAAATGAAGCCCGCGCCTCTTTCAATAACGACGGTATCTACATGGAGAAATTCGTGGAAGAGCCTCGTCACATTGAAATACAGGTAGCAGGTGACCAATATGGTAAAGTATGTCACCTCAGTGAGCGTGACTGCTCTATTCAGCGTCGTCACCAGAAACTGGTAGAAGAATCTCCTTCTCCTTTCATGACGCCTGAACTGCGTGAGAAGATGGGTGAAGCGGCTATCAAAGCTGCATCCGCTATCAATTACGAAAGTGTTGGTACGATCGAGTTCCTGGTGGACAAACACCGTAACTTCTACTTCATGGAGATGAACACCCGTATCCAGGTAGAACACGGCGTAACGGAAGAGGTGATCAATTTTGACCTGATCAAAGAACAGATCAAGATCGCTGCCGGTATTCCTATCTCCGGTAAGAACTATACTCCGGAAATGCACGTGATTGAATGTCGTATCAATGCGGAAGACCCGTACAACGACTTCCGTCCGTCTCCGGGTAAGATCACTACCCTGCATATTCCAGGTGGTCACGGTGTACGTGTGGATTCCCACATCTACGCTGGTTATGTGATCCCTCCGTACTATGATTCAATGGTGGCCAAACTGATCACTATTGCACAGACCCGTGAGGAAGCGATCAACACCATGGAGCGTGCGCTGAGCGAATTCGTGATCGAAGGGGTGAAAACAACCATTCCTTTCCATCAGCAGCTGATGCGCGATGAGAACTTCCGTAAAGGTAACTTTACGACCAAATTCACAGAAACTTTCAAACTGGTATAAGCTATCAGTATGATATAAAAAAAGCCGGCACGTCTCAGACATGCCGGCTTTTCTGTTTAAACAATCTGCACTGCCGCTATTTACATTTGTAAACGATCTTCATGTTCGTTAAATCTGCATCCAGGAAAGAGACTGGCTTCCCCTTCACATCATTCGGGAACTGCAGCGGAAGACCATACTTATTGTACGTAACAGCGGTCTGGGTGTTGTTTTCGCTGTAATTACGGGTGAGTAGCTGCCATACCTTATTCGTCTGCAGGAAATTGATCTTATGGTCATAAGGGCCATAATAAGTGGTATCTACCACCCAGCCTGTCGATCCCCAGCTGGCCGCCAGCTTTTCCAGATTGTTGGCGCTGTTGTACAGGTATTTCTTCTTATACCAGCCGCTGCCGTCTTCAAAAAAGGAATTCTCTTCTATCAGCCGTCCTTTGGCGTCATAGTTAAAGTAGATCACAATGAGCAGCGGCTCCAGGAATGGATAGGGTATCGGATTGTCGCCTATCGTACCATTGTTGTAAAGACTGTCCATATAAGGCCTGTCCTGGTTATTATGGTATTTAAACCGGTGCCATTCCCTGAAATCTGAACCATAACTGCCATCTGAGTAGTGCAAAATCTGATCGGTCAGTCTTTGTTTTGCATCGTATCTGTAAGATTCGTTCTCGTTGCCGGTGGCTACATCAGAACGGGTGCGCAATACCGGATTACCTGCCTTGTTGTAGGTAAGGTTATTGATCACATGCCCTTCCCACCAGTAGTTATCACCTTCAAAAGATGTTATCTGGCAAAATTGAGCGCCACAGTCGGGCGTGATGTCTGTTTTTCCACAGGAAGCAATCAGACATAGGAGTGCACCTGCGATCATCGCATGAAAAGGAAAATTGAGACGTGTTCTCATGAGGGAGTTTTTAGGGGTAATAAATGAAACGTGTCTTTTTGAAATCAATAAAGCAGATCAGATTGCTTAAACAGGGGTAGGAGGGGTATCGGGTTAAGAGTGTACTGAAGGTAAGCAATACTTATAAAAACACAAAGCCCCGGGTAAATACCCGGGGCTAATCATACACCAAAACAATCTTACGGTTTTATCGCAAGAAAAGCAGCTCTCTGTACTTAGGGAGACTCCATTGTTTATCATCTACAAGGAACTCCAGTTTATCCGCGTGATAACGGATAACATCAAAGTACGGCTTAATTTTATCACAGTAATCTATAGCTTTTTGACGGCTGTCAGTAACTTTATTAGCTACTTTACGCGCTTCGATCATAGCCTGTACATTCTCACTGATGACATTGATATGTTCAGCGATCTTAGAGGCGATCTGTGTTTGCGCTTTAACAGCACTGTCACCGAGACCGATACCTTTCAGACCATTGATGTTAGTGATCAGGGTGTTCAGGTAAGTGATCGCAGAAGGCAGGATCGTGTTGGTAGCCAGATCACCGATAACACGGGCTTCGATCTGTACTTTTTTCACGTAGTCCTCGAGCAGGATCTCATGACGGGCATGCAGTTCTTTCTCGTTGTAAATGCCTACTTCAGTGAACAGTTTAGTTGATTTTTCGGTAACGTATGCATCCAGTGCTTTAGGAGTGGTTTTTACGTTAGCAAGACCTCTCTTTTCAGCTTCTTTTTCCCACTCTTCGCTGTATCCGTCGCCTTCAAATAAAACTTTCTCCGAATCTACAATATATTTCCGAAGAGTTTGCATAATAGCAATCTCTTTTTTCTCGCCTTTTTCAATCAGGGCGTCCACTTCAACCTTAAAGGTAGCCAGTGTTTTAGCCACGATCGTGTTGAGAACAGTCATCGCAGAAGCACAGTTTGCAGAAGAACCTACCGCGCGGAACTCAAACTTGTTACCAGTGAAGGCAAAAGGAGAGGTACGGTTACGGTCAGTGTTGTCCAGCATCAGCTCTGGAATGTGACGGTGCAGGTCCAGTTTCAGGATCGCTTCGTCCTGCTCGTCAAATTTGTTATTTACACGGGTTTTAACCTCCTGCAGTACGTCATACAGGTATTTACCTGAGAACACAGAAATGATAGCCGGAGGCGCTTCGTTAGCACCCAGACGGAAGTCATTGCTTGGAGAAGCAATAGAAGCTCTCAGCAGGTCTGCGTAGTCATGAACCGCTTTGATAGTGTTTACAAAGAAGGTCAGGAACATCAGGTTGGTCTTCGGAGTTTTACCCGGAGCCAGCAGGTTCACACCAGTATCTGTAGCAAGGCTCCAGTTGTTGTGTTTACCTGAACCGTTTACGCCTGCGAATGGTTTCTCATGCAGTAACACTCTCAGTTTGTGACGTTTTCCAACTTTGGTCATCACGTCCATCAGCAGGGAGTTGTGGTCAACTGCGATGTTCACTTCTTCAAAGATAGGAGCACACTCGAACTGGGAAGGAGCTACCTCATTGTGACGGGTTCTCAGCGGAATACCCAGTTTGTAGGATTCCATTTCGAAATCGCGCATGAAAGCATATGCACGCTCAGGGATAGAACCGAAGTAATGGTCTTCCAGCTGCTGTCCTTTGGACGGAGCATGACCAACTACAGTACGGCCACACATTACCAGGTCAGGACGGGCATTTGCCAGACTTTCATCTACCAGGAAGTATTCCTGTTCCCAACCCAGGGTAGCAGTAACCTTGGTTACATTTTTATCGAAATAGTTACATACGTCTACAGCCGCTTTGTCGATAGCAGAAAGTGCTTTCAGCAATGGGGCTTTGTAGTCCAGTGATTCACCGGTGTAAGCAACGAATATAGTAGGAATGCACAGCGTTTTACCTTGACCCTGTTCCAGGATGAAAGGAGGGGAGGATGGGTCCCATGCAGTGTAACCACGCGCTTCGAAAGTAGCACGCAGACCACCATTCGGGAAGCTGGAAGCATCTGGCTCCTGTTGTACCAGCGCATCGCCGTCAAAAGTTTCCAGAGCGGAACCATCACCTTTCAGGGTGAAGAATGAATCATGTTTTTCAGCAGTAGTACCTGTCAGCGGCTGGAACCAGTGTGTATAGTGAGTAACACCCTTTTTCATCGCCCACTGTTTCAGACCTGAAGCGATCTGCTCAGACATCTTGCGATCGATCTTGGTGCCGGATTTAATAGAGTTCATTAAGCTCTTATAAGCCTCATCACTCAGATTCTCACGCACAACTTTTCCTGCGAAAACATTGCTGCCGAACACTTCGGTGATCTTTGTACCGTTGAGTTGCTCGGGCTTGATTTTTAAATCAACACCAGAAAGGCCTTCCAGTGCGGTGAAGCGTAACGATTGCATGCTGTAAATAATTTTATACAAAAGAACGGTCTTGCTATAACATAAGCAAGAAATTAGTGGATTTTAACTAAAAAATTACATTTATTGGTGAAAATCGTTAATTTTTCTGATTTTTAACTAAAAAACCAATAAGCGATCGCTTTAAAACTGATGTATTTAAAAAAATATAATTTGTTCTGCCTGCATGAGTGTCGCGTTGGACAATTTATATATTGTTTCCCCCTTTCAAAAAATGCCCAAAAACTGGCATAATTCTTTTAGTCTCAAATGACTGCAAGTTGTCAATAACTTTGTCAATTGGCAGAAAAACCAGTACGTTTGTACTTCATTTCATCTATTCGCACTTATACAATTAGTTCCATGCAATCTAACGTAGAAACTACAGATAAGTTCTCCCAAACAACCGTCGAAACTGCTGAGCAACTCGGTCTTACAGCAGACGAATTTGAGCGTATCAAAGGTGTATTGGGCCGTACCCCCAATTTTACAGAACTGAGCATGTACTCAGTCATGTGGAGTGAACATTGCAGCTATAAGAATTCCATCGTATGGTTAAAATCCCTGCCCCGTGAAGGTGAGCGCCTGCTGGTAAAAGCCGGCGAGGAAAATGCCGGTCTGGTAGATATCGGCGATGGTTATGCCTGCGTATTCAAGATCGAATCCCACAATCACCCTTCAGCCATAGAACCCTTCCAGGGTGCAGCTACAGGGGTAGGCGGCATTCACCGTGACATCTTCACCATGGGTGCGCGTCCAATTGCAGCGCTCAATTCTCTTCGTTTCGGCAATATCAACGACAAGAAAACGCAACACCTTGTGAAAGGCGTTGTACATGGAATTGGCCACTATGGCAATTCTTTCGGTGTGCCAACTGTCGGTGGCGAAACATATTTTGAAGACTGTTACAATACCAACCCGCTTGTCAACGCAATGAGCGTTGGTGTGGTAAAAGTTGGTCAGACCGTTTCCGCTACTTCCTATGGCGCCGGTAATCCGGTGTTCATCGTAGGCTCTGCAACGGGTAAAGATGGTATAGGCGGCGCATCTTTCGCCAGCGCTAATATCACAGAAGACAGTGTCGAGGACCTGCCATCCGTACAGGTAGGCGATCCTTTCCAGGAAAAGAAACTGCTCGAAGCCTGTCTTGAAATTGTTCCTACAGGCGCACTCGTTGGTATGCAGGATATGGGCGCAGCCGGTATCACCTGCTCCACCGCTGAAATGAGCGCTAAAGGCGGACATGGTATGGCCATCCAGCTGGATAAAGTACCTACCCGTCAGGAGAACATGAAAGCCTGGGAAATCCTGCTCAGCGAGAGCCAGGAAAGAATGCTCATCGTTATACACAAAGGCCGTGAAGCCGATGTGCTGAAAATATTCGAAAAGTGGGACCTGCATTGTGCGCAGATAGGTGAAGTAACGACCGATAAGCAACTGAAGTTCTATCTGAACGGTCACCTGGAAGCCGATCTTCCTGCAGACAGCCTCGTATTGGGTGGTGGCGCTCCTCAATACCACCGTGCCTATACGGAGCCAACCTACTTCGAAAAAGTAAAGGCTTTTGATATTCATAAAATACCAGACACCCTGCATGCCCGCTTCGCAGCAGAAAGACTGGTGAAACTGCCTAACATCGCTTCCAAACGCTGGATCTATAATCAGTATGACAGCATGGTAGGTACCGCGAATGCCAGCACGAATGCACCAAGTGATGCAGCTATCATTACGGTAAAAGGTTCTAAAAAGGTATTGGCGCTGACGACTGATTGTAACAGCCGCTACGTGTATGCTGATCCGCATATAGGTGGTCAGATCGCTGTAGCAGAAGCTGCCCGTAATATCGTGTGTAGCGGTGGTGAACCGGTAGCTATTACCAACTGCCTGAATTTCGGTAACCCTTATGACCCGGAAGTATATTACCAGTTCGTGTATGCGATCAAGGGAATGGGAGAGGCCTGCCGTAAATTCAATACACCCGTTACCGGTGGTAACGTAAGTTTCTATAACCAGTCGCCTGAAGGCGCCGTATACCCAACGCCCACCATCGGTATGCTGGGTCTCCTGGATAATATCGCTGATCGTATAACCCTCGACTTTAAAGAATCAGGTCACCTGATCTATTTAATTGGCCGTAGCCGCAATGATATCAGCAGTTCTGAATATCTGCATAAATTGATCGGTATTGAGTTCAGCCCTGCCCCGCACTTCCACCTGGAAGAAGAGCATCGCCTGCACCAGGCAGTCGCGAAGCTCAATAAGGCCGGCGTTGTACAGTCCTGTCATGATATCAGCGAAGGTGGCTTGTTTATCTCCCTGCTGGAAAGCGCTATGGCCTCAGGCTTAGGCTTCGATATCCACAGCAATCCTAACTTCCGTAATGACGCATTCCTCTTTGGTGAAAGCCAGAGCCGTGCGATCGTTACTATCAGACCGGAAGACAAGGAGAAGTTCGATGCTGTGATGCATGCAGTGATTGACGCTACAGAACATTCAGTGAAAGCTGAGAAGCTGGGTGTAGTGAAAGGAGAGCATATTATAATAGATAATGAGGACTGGGGAACTGTAGACAGCTGGAAACAGCCATATGATATAGCAATTGAGTCTCATTTATAGTAAAAAGATTATACATTAAATATTAAGAGGTACAACGTATATACCACATGGGTGTTACGTTGTACCTCTTAACATTTATGGACTGTCCATCATACACTTATAGCATATACGCTTTTATGAAATGCGCGATGGATAAGGTTTTTACACCTCTTCGAGTATTATTGTAATGTTAAATCCTTTTAACAAGTCATTAACAAAATCCCATGTTCGTGTGAATTTATATCCCCCGGCTTAGAGTACTTTTGATAAAGAGAAATGCGAATACATCGGGTCTGATAAAAAAGACCAATCCAATATATTTTATCCCTGGAATCATGAGAGTGATTCCTGTCCTATGAGAGCCAATGCCAATTTTATCCCTGGAATTGAAAGAGTTCCAGCCTGTGAAATCAGAAGAATTATTTTTATCCTGCGGAATCTAACACATTCCGACCTATGAAATCCAGTTATTTATCCTACGGAATCTAGCAAATTCCGGTCCTATGAAATCGAGTATTTTATCCTGCGGAATCTAACACATTCCGGTCCTATGAAATCGAGTTATTTTATCCTACGGAATCTAGCACATTCCGGTCCTATGAAAGCCAATTAGAATCAATCCCCGGAATTAAAAGAATTCCGGCCTATGAAAGCCAATTATTCAGAACAATTAACATTCCTGGAGACGAAAGGATCCAGACCTATGAAAGCCAGTTTATTTATCCCAGGAGCCTACGGGCTTCTAATTCTATGAAGACCAATTGTTCTACCATGTCCTGATGAAAGCTAAGTGAAACTTACACCTAGTGAGAAAGAACGATTTGTTGTGAAGCCCCTCGTATTCAACGAGGGGTTTACTTTTTTCAGCTGTTTCCATTATAACGCAAATGTTATGCCATTAGTATAAGGGCAATAAAGAATTCAGCCCCAGGGGGTAAGAATTAACATTGGGGCCTACACGGAGGTAGATATCTGCACCTCGTATTTTACCGCAAGCGGCAGGTCAGGCATAGGTGTAAACCTCTATCGGTATTCCATACACGATCGATCAATTAAAAATCAAGGAGTTAGGAGATGTAGTGTAGCTAACGTGTATACACGTGCGTGAGCTGTAGTAACAAAGGCTGAACTTAGGTACAGGCATAGGGCAATATGCTGTTTATCCTGTAATGGTTAATTATCAATTGATTATGGAATGTATGATGTGATTGATATATAGATATGCAGGGGTTCAGTGTGATGAAGGGTAGCTGAAGATAATTGCAGACATCCGCAGATAGGCTGTTTTATTACTTCATGATTAATTGTCAATGAATTAGCGTGTCTCTCATATCATTTACGTATGTACGCCAGTCCTTCAGGGTATTATCCGGCGATAGGTACGAATAGCTATCAGGGGCAAAATTTACCATCTGGCAAAAGCAAGCCTTTTCATACCATATACATGCTTCATACACGACGTATATACGACGCATCTCCTTAAAAGAGTATGAACTACAGGGAACAGAATGTCCAGGAAAATGGATTTTCCGCCTCACTAAAATAAGTAGTCCTACATATTATATGCTAAAACGCACCTCCTTCACTATTGCCTGGCGCTGATCCCGTAAGTTGATCAAACCCTGGTGCAGGCTTTTCTCCCGCTGATATCCCCATGTTGCAGGTACATACAAAGAGGCAGACATAATATTCCGGTCAAAGGGAGGCCTTCCATTTTCGTCAGACTCAATTCCTAATTCGTAATTCATACAAACACAAAGCCCGGACCATCAGGCCCGGGCTTTGTGTTTGTATGAACCACTGATTATACCATCGGTATTTCAGCTACTTCGTATACTTTCTTATCCAGCTTCTCTTTCGTCTCAGTGAACGCTTTCAGCGTCAGCTCGATATCCTCATCGCTGTGTGCAGCTGTGGGGATCAGACGATAGATGATCTGTCCTTTTGGAATAACCGGATATACTACGATAGAACAGAAGATGTTGTAGTTCTCACGCAGATCAAGACACATGGCTGTCGCTTCCGGAATATCACCCTGCAGATAGATCGGTGTTACCGGAGAGTTAGTTCTGCCGATATTGAAACCACGATCACGCAGACCCTGTTGCAGTTTAGTCACATTGCTCCAGAGTTTCGCTTTCATCTCAGGATGCTTGCGCATCAGTTCTACGCGTTTCAGGTGTCCGATTACCAGTGGTAAAGGAATTGATTTTGCGAAGATCTGGGAACGCATGTTATAGCGCAGGAAGTTGATGATCGCTTTGTCGCCGCTCATGAAAGCACCGATAGAAGCACCAGATTTTGCGAAAGTATTGAACAGCAGGTCAATTTGGTCCTGTACACCCTGTTCTTCACCTGTACCGGCACCGGTTTTACCCATTGTACCAAATCCATGTGCATCGTCTACCATCAGACGGAACTGATATCTTTCCTTTAAACCAACGATCTCTTTCAGTTTACCCTGGTCACCGGCCATACCAAACACACCTTCCGTAACTACCAGGATACCGCCAGGGGTACCTTTGATCAGTTGCTCTGCACGTTGCAGCTGCTTTTCACAGTCAGCTATATCATTGTGTTTGAATACATAACGCTTACCTGGGTGCAGGCGAAGACCATCGAGGATACTTGCATGACACTCAGCATCGTATACGATCACGTCGTGACGGTTACAGATAGCATCGATAGCACTCATAATACCCTGATAACCATAGTTCAGCAGGGTAGTGTCTTCTTTGCCCATGTAGTCGGATAATTCTTTTTCCAGCTTTTCGTGATAATTAGTGTTACCACTCATCATACGGGCCCCCATTGGAGTGGCAAGTCCGTAATCGGCTGCTGCTTTTGCATCAGTAGCACGTACCTCGGGATGGTTGGCAAGCCCCAGGTAGTTATTCAGGCTCCATATAACTTTCTCTTTACCCCTGAAATTCATGCGGGGACCAATTTCACCTTCCAGCTTCGGGAACGCGAAGTAGCCATGGGCTCTGTCAGAGTGTTCGCCTATAGGGCCCATGTGCTTAAGCAGTTTCTCAAAAATATCCATATGTTAAATAATAATTAAGAGTGATCATTCGAAAACCCGCACAAAGGTATTAAAATATTAGTTTTTGTAAACTTGGGTTACCTTTGAAAATGTGAATAATAAATAATGTATTTAAGAATTATGAATTGTAAATTCTTGTCGTGTGTTTTGTCCGCGGCAGCCCTGCTCGTTACACAATCTCTGAATGCTCAGAAAGCTACCTCTCCTAAACCCGGTTTTGCGACTGCATGGAGCAAACCGGCCGCTCCCAAGAATGTTACCCGTCCCAAGCTGGTGGTAGGCATCGTGGTGGATCAGATGCGATGGGACTATTTGTATCGTTATTCCAACCGCTATACAGATGGTGGGTTCAAGCGGCTGTTAAAGGATGGGTTCTCCTGCGAAAATACGTTAATTAATTATACGCCGACCATTACCGCCTGTGGTCATACCTGCGTATATACAGGTTCTGTTCCTGCCGTGCACGGTATCGTCGGTAATGACTGGTACAACAGGGAGCTGAACAGAGACGTATATTGCGCGGAAGATTCTACTGTGAATACCGTAGGAAGTACTTCCGCCGCCGGTAAGATGAGTCCCCGCAACATGCAGGTGACCACCATCGGAGATGAACTGCGCCTGGCGACCAACTTCCAGAGCAAAGTAGTAGGCGTGGCTATTAAAGACCGTGGCGCTATCCTGCCTGCCGGTCACAGCGCTACTGCTGCTTACTGGTATGATGGCAGCACCGGCAACTGGATCACCAGCACCTATTATATGAATCAGTTACCGGACTGGGCAACGGACTTTAATAGTATGAAATGGCCTGCCCGTTACCTGAGCCAGCCATGGACGCCAATGTATCCGATCGATACCTATACTTTAAGCACTGCTGACAATAAACCTTACGAAGGCCCTTTCAAACCGGGTATCGCGTCGGCATTCCCGCACGATCTGGGTGGTACGACCGGTAATCCTTTTAAATCGATTTCCTCTACGCCATTTGGTAATACCATGACGCTGGAGTTTGCAAAAAGAGCACTGGAAAATTACCAGCTGGGTAAAGGCAGTGTGACAGATATGCTGGCTATCAGCCTGTCTTCTACTGACTATGTCGGTCACCAGTTTGGGCCTAATTCCATCGAAATTGAAGATACTTACCTGCGTCTGGACAAAGACCTGGCTGAATTCTTCAAATACCTGGACGCCAAAGTAGGTAAAGGACAGTATCTCTTCTTCATTACTGCGGACCATGGTGTGGCACACGTACCAGGCTTCAGCCAGGAAAACAAACTGCCTGGTGGTAGCTGGAGTGAAGGAAGAGCAGTGAATGAACTGAACAGACTGGCGAAAGAACAGTTTGGTTTGGATAAAGCGATCCAGGGCGCCAGCAACTATCAGCTGTACCTGAACCATGATGCGATCGTTAAAGCGGGTAAATCTTCTTTGGAAGTACGTGATTTCCTGATCAATGCTTTACTGAAAGACCCTGCTGTAGCTAATGCGTTCCCTTTACAGGAACTGATGACCACCACCCTGCCTGAACCAATGCGTACGATGATGGCGAATGGTTTCAACAGAAAACGTAGCGGCGATATCCAGTTCGCTCTGCAGCCAGGGTTCATCGATGGAGGCAAAACAGGTACTACCCATGGTTTATGGTACCCTTATGATGCACATATTCCGCTGGTATGGATGGGCTGGGGCATTACGCCGGGCAAAAGCAACCGTACTGTAGGTATGACAGATATCTCTCCGACCATCGCAGCAAAACTGCATATACAGATGCCTAACGGTAACGTAGGCCATGTAATAGAAGAAGTTGCGAGATAAGCGCAGCATTCCGGAGAATAGCTCATTTCAGATCGCGGAATTTAACAAGTTCTTGTTATATTCATTCCGCGATCTGAAATCGCTAATCTGATAACAATGGTTTTCGAACATATCCTGTATAATGTAAGCGGACGTGTAGCCACGATCACGCTGAACCGTCCTGAAAAACGTAATGCGCTTAACGGCGCAACAGTAGGAGAGCTACGTACGGCCTTCGGTCAGGCCGAGACAGATCCCGAAGTGAAAGTAATTATCCTGAAAGGCGCCTGTGAAGCTTTCTGCGCCGGAGCAGACCTAGAATATCTCCAGCAACTCCAACGTAATACCAGAGAAGAAAATCTTGCCGATTCAAAAGAACTGATGCAGCTGATGCAGCAGATCTATTATCACAATAAAGTAGTCATTGCCCAGGTAGAGGGACATGCGATCGCAGGTGGCTGCGGACTCGTAACGATCTGCGACCTGAGTTATGCTGTACCTGAAGCCAAAATGGGATATACAGAAGTAAAGATCGGCTTTATCCCGGCGCTGGTATCCGTATTCCTGGTCAGGAAAATAGGAGAGGGGCGTGCCCGCGACCTACTGCTCACAGGTAGATTGATCACTGCCGAAAAAGCGGAATATTATGGTTTAGTAAATGAAGTGGTGCCTGCCGACCGTATTGCCGCCCATGTGGCAAAAGTGGCGGAAGAACTCTGTACCGGCGCCTCTGCCAATTCGCTTAAAGTGACCAAAAAACTGATTACTTCTGTATTTGATCAGCCGATAGAAAATGCCTTGCTGAACGCCGCTGAAATGAATGCTGAAACAAGAGAACACACTGATTGTCAGAAAGGTATAAACGCTTTCCTGGCTAAGGAAAAGATGGTCTGGTAATCCGGTATGATTTTTTCATTTAAACCTATAAAGCCACGCATAATTATCCCTGTACAACGGAAGCGTTATGCAGAGGCGACATCCGGCCTCAGCTTTTAAAATAATGCGGATGAAATTATTACTGTCATGCAAAAAGCTCTTTTAACACTTGTATGTTGTGTGCTGCTCTCCGGTAGTCTGTTCGCGCAGCGATTGGTGTCAGACGCGAAAATTATTTACCGGATCGAAACACCACCACAAACTGATGCCTCATTCGAAGGCGGTACTTTAACCCAGTACATGAAAGGACACCTGAGCAGGGTGGACCTCGATTTCAAAATGGTGCACTACAGTTATCTTATCAACAGCCGAGAAGAATCGGTCGTAACACTGATCGACAATCATGGGGATAAGTACCTGATCCGCGCCGGCAAGGAAGAATATGCAAAAGAACTGAAGGAATATCTTCAGGTGCAATTTAAGGATGCCGGTGAGACCAAACAGATCGCAGGTTATACCTGTAAGAAAGCGATCGGAAAGATGGCGGACGGTCAGACTTTCGAAGTGTATTACACACCCGACCTGATGCCGGAAAACAAGCAGTATAACCGCCGCTTTGTCAATCTGAAAGGATTGCCCCTGCAATTCGAGATTATCAACAAAAATGGCTCCCGTATGCACGTGATAGCGACCAAAGTAGATATCTATGCAGTGCCGGGTTCTTTCTTCGATATTCCGAAAACGGGATATAAGGAAATTAGCAGGGAGGAACTGTTGAAAATGGGAAGTTGATAATAACGGAGCGGTCCGGAAATGATACAAAAGAAAAAGGTCCTGTATGTTACAGGACCTTTTTCTTTTTATGCAAATGCAAAGTAGACGATGATCAGTTCTTCCTGAACGGCAGCACAATGTGCAGTTGATGGAAGTTATTGGTAGTAGGCTGCTGAATCTGCGTAGCATATGGCAATACATATGTTACGTTACCCTTCTTGATAGTCATTACTGACTTGAAGTTGTATGAGTTATTATCAGACAGCTTAAAGTTGGAGTTCATCGCTCCATTGAAACGAAACCCTGCGTCAAGGCTCAGGTTGGTCTTACCTGACAGACCTGCCAGGGAGATTTTATTTTCGTTCTTCTTTATCTTGTCTTTATTATCGGAGGTTAAATTATCGTTAGCTTTAGCAGTTAATCCACTGATTACCAGGAGCCCTGCCAATAAGAAAGACAATGAAAAGGTCTGCAATATGTTAGTTTTCTGTTTCATTGTATCACAAATGTACAAACTTTTCTATATATTATATAACAAATCCTTAACGAAGATACGGAAAATTCATAAAGTAATGTTAAATATTTTTAACAACCAGGCGCAAAGCGGCTCATAGCTTGCCGATTCAAAAAATACTTATATTTACATTAATGAATCAAGACTTTCCATTTTTAAACGACGATTTTGAGGAGTTAAAAGACTTGTTGCAGCAGTTTGAAAACCTGAAAGCAGGCACGTCTCACTCCTTTCTCGACGAGGATTCTTTCGAACTGATCATAGACTATTATGATGAGCATGATGAACTTCCTAATGCCATGCAGGCTGCTGAGATGGCAATAGAGCAGTTTCCTTATTCTTCTACGCTCTTACTGAAAAAGGCTAATCTACTTATAGAATCGAAGAAATACCAGGAGGCCATGGACCTGCTGGAAAAAGCTTCCATATTGGACAGTACGGATATTAACCTGTACATCCTCCAGACCGATGTATATCTTGCGATGAACCAGCATGAAAAGGCTGCGGCCCTGCTGGAAGAACAGATAGCTGTTTTTGAAGGGGACGATAAGACGGAACTGCTGCTCGAACTGGCTGATGTGTATGATGACTGCGAAGAGTTCGAAAAGGTGTTCGATTGCCTCAGACTGGCGCTTGAACACGCTCCCAATAATGAAGAGGCCCTGCATAAGATTTGTTTCTGGACCGAATTTACCGGCCGGAACGAAGAAAGCATCCGCCTTCACACCAATATTATCAACGAGCATCCTTACAATCAGCTGGCCTGGTTTAACCTGGGTACGGCCTATCAGGGGCTTAAATTGTACGAAAAGGCAATCGATGCCTATCAGTACGCGATCGTTATTGACGAGAAATTCGATTATGCGTACCGTAATATGGGCGATGCCTATATCCGCCTGCGCAAGTATGCCGAAGCGATCGATGTGCTGAAAAAACACCTCGAAATTGCGAAACCGGAGGATGTGATCTATGAGGCGATCGGTCACTGTTACGAACGCCAGCGTAAATACACACAGGCCCGCTATTACTACCGTAAAGCGTCCCACCTCAGTCCGGGCGATGACAAGCTGTACTACAAGATCGGTATCGCCTATATGACAGAGGCCAACTGGGAAAACGCCATCAAGTCCATCATGAGCGCTATCAAGATCAATAAGAACAGCGCCGAATACCTGATCGCCCTCGGTCAATGCTATATTGAACTTGAAAAGAACAAAGAAGGCCTGATCCACCTGCTGGCCGCCGTACGTATCCGTCCTTCCAGCATCACTACCTGGCAGGAGTTTATCCGCGGGCTCTATATTTCCGGTTTCTATGACGAAGCCCTGGTCCAGCTGGATGCAGCTGTCCAGAAAGTAGGTCATAAACCGGTATTACAGTACTACCTGGCAGGTATCATGTTTGCTACCGGGAAGTCAAAAGAAGGTATGCTGCAACTGGAAACAGCCCTGCAGATGAATGCAAAACACGTCAGGAAACTCATAGAACTTGACCCGACCTTGCTCCAGCATCCCGGTATTGTAGAGCTCATTACCAGGTATAAAAAAAGCAAAAAAACGAAGTAATCTGAGTATACTCCGGAACACCCGTTCCATAAATGCGTAATATTATGTGCTGTAATTTAGCATCATATATTACGCATTTTTCGTTTTAATATATTGATGTACAGATTGTTATGAGATATGAAATTTTCTTTCCAATAAAAACCTTTATTTGAGAGTCTTTAACCGGAATGTGTTAATTTTGCGCCGGTTAAATAAAGATGGGCAGCTCCCTATTCCGGAAAACCAGTGAAGTATAGTTGTTTGATTTACAAACAATCATGACGATAAAAAAACGTTCAAATGAATTTTAATCTGACACAAATTCCCGATCGGACAAAGAAACCTCGTAACCATGGTCTGACCATGGTGATGGATAAAGGGCTAAGTTTGGAAGAAGCCAAGAATTTTTTATCGGTTGCGTCCCCTCACGTAGATATCCTGAAACTGGGTTTTGGAACGTCGTTCGTTACTCCTAACCTGCGCCAGAAAATAGAATTATACCAATCTGCCAATATACCCGTTTACTTCGGTGGAACTTTATTCGAGGCATTCCTGATCCGTAATCAGTTTGATGACTTTGTGAATGTGATCAAAGATTATGGTATTAAACATATCGAGGTTTCCGACGGCTCCATCACGATCCCGCACGCTGAAAAATGCGGTTATATCGAGAAGCTGGCTAAAATGGCGACCGTATTGAGCGAAGTAGGTTCCAAAGATGCAGAACACATCATTCCTCCTTATAAATGGATCGAACTGATGAATGCAGAGCTGGGCGCCGGCGCTACTTATGTGATCGCAGAAGCACGCGAAAGCGGTAACGTAGGTATCTATCGCGGTACCGGTGAAGTACGTGAAGGTCTGGTACAGGAAATCCTGACCAAGATCCCGTCTGAAAAAATCATCTGGGAAGCTCCGCAGAAAGCGCAGCAACTGTATTTCCTGGAACTGATCGGTTGTAATGTGAACCTGGGTAACCTGGCGCCACACGAAGTGATCTCCCTGGAAGCAATGCGTATCGGTCTGAGGGGAGATACTTTCCACCTGTTCCTGAATCAATAAAGCTTTATCAGGTACCTATGAAGGTCTACGGTCTTATTGGATATCCGCTGAGTCATTCATTCTCCAAGGGCTTTTTTGCCGAGAAGTTTGCACGCGAAGGCATCAAAGAATGCATGTACGATAGTTTCCCGATCCCAACCATCGGAGACTTACCTGCTTTACTGACACAACAGCCGGAACTGCAGGGGCTCAATGTGACCATCCCTTATAAGGAAGTTGTAATACCATATCTTGATGAATTAAGTCCTGCTGCCGCTAAAATGAAGGCAGTGAACTGCATCCGGTTCAAAGATGGCCGTAAGATAGGTTACAATACGGACGCCATCGGTTTCAGAAGGTCCCTTGAACCTTTACTCCAACCACATCATAATAAGGCATTGATACTGGGTACCGGCGGTGCAGCAAAAGCTGTACAGTACGTACTCGAAAGTCTGAATATACCGTATCAGCTGGTCAGCCGTCAGGCATCTGCGGAAACCATCAGTTACGAACAGCTGGATGCTGCTACCATGGCTTCACATACGCTGATCGTCAACACCACGCCACTGGGTATGTACCCTAACGTGGAAGCAGCGCCCGCTATGCCATATGAACTGCTGACAGCAGCTCACCTGTTGTATGATCTGATCTATAATCCCGCAGTGACCACCTTTTTGCAAAAAGGAGCTGATAAGGGAGCGACCATTAAAAACGGGCATGAGATGCTGATCCTGCAGGCAGAAGCCAGCTGGGAAATCTGGAACGAACAATAAACAGACATAAAAAAGAAAGAGGCGGTTCATCACCGCCTCTTTCTTTTTTATGTCTGTTTATATCCGGACCGGATAAAGTGACTACTGCGCCTTTATCATATAATAAACACAGGTCGTAAAGAAGTTCCTTACAAACGGTACCGCCGCTACCGGCCCCCATTGCAGTCTTGGCTTCAGACCGAATTTATATTTGTAGATCGGATTGATCAGATAGAACTGCTTCTTCGTAATATCATATCCCTGCTGTTTTACGATCCGCTCAAAGCGCTCAATGGAAATACCCGTTTCCTTGATCTCCATCAGCTCTGCAATGATATTAGGCGGTTCGCCGAAAGCACGTAAAACCCCTCTGTAGAGCGGGTTGGGAAGCAGATGTATATATGGCATCATATTCAGGACCTTGCTTTCGCAGGTCTGCTGATGACCGCCATGTGGCATATACCAGGGAGGAAAGCCGAAATAGACTTGTCCGCGGGGAGTAAGCAGGTTCTTGAGATAGCCAATGATCTTCGCCTGGTCAGGAATATGTTCGATCGCATCTTTCAGAATGATAAGATCAAAAGAATGTTTGAACTCACCCAGAAAATCAACATCATAAATATTTTTGTTGATCAGCTGCATGTTGCCCGCTGCTACATATTCTTTCAGATAATCATGCGCCAGTGCGATCTTGTCGTCCGACAGGTCCACACCCACACAATGACAACCTTTTTCCAGGAAAGGTATCAATACGCCTCCTTCACCACAGCCTATTTCCATGATCCGGAGATCAGGTGTTACCGGCATGGCCGCATCGATAAAAGGCAGCACATAGTGAATGGAATTATCCACCTGTTGCTGGTATCTGACATTCGCGTTGCTGTGTTGTACTAAAGACATATTATGAAAATTGCGTGAAAATACTGAAAAAGCGCATATTTTCTACGCTTGCACTGTTTCACCCGTTGAACGCTGCATCCTGTGTTTCTATTATCTTTGCGGGATGAATCAGACTGCTGAAAAAAATATTTACGAAGAAGGACAAGTGGTATTGATCAACAAGCCTTTGAAATGGACGTCTTTCGATATCGTGAGAAAGATAAGGAACACGACAAAAGCCAAAACTGGTCACGCCGGTACCCTCGATCCGCTGGCAACGGGTCTGCTGATCTGTTGTACAGGTAAAATGACAAAAAAGATCAATGAGTACCAGGCACAGGAAAAAGAATATACCGGTACTTTCACTATAGGCGCAACTACGCCCACTTACGATCTGGAATCTGAACCAACAGATTTTAAACCACTGGACGGTATTTCCGAACAGCTGATATATGATACAACAAAACAGTTCATTGGTGAATTACAGCAGTTACCGCCGATTCACTCCGCGATCAAACAGAATGGTAAACCCATCTATGAACTGGCAAGAAAAGGCGTAGAGGTGAAAGTAGAACCTCGCACCATCGTGATCAAAGAATTTGAAATTACAGCCATCGCATTGCCGGTAATACACTTCCGCGTAGTATGTAGCACCGGTACCTATATCCGTTCACTGGCCAATGATTTTGGCGCAGCGCTGGGCGTAGGTGGTTATATGAGCAGTCTTTGCAGAACAAGGATCGGGGAGTTTAAGCTGGAAGATGCCTGGGAGATAGAGAAATTTGTGGAAGAACTGGGTGGTACCTTCAAAGCGAAATCTTAATAATACAATTGTGAATTAGTACGTATAAAAAAGCCTGATCGTCTGATCAGGCTTTTTCTATTGGAATAAGAACGTATTTAGAACGGGTAACCGATGGCAATGTTCCAGATAATGTTATCTCTGCGCCAGTCCGCATTGCCCAGTTGCCATTGTCCCAGGTACCAGCCGCTTTTGTTGCCTTTGAAATAAGGTACTTTAACCGGCACACCCCAGTCAAGCCTGATAAGGAAGAAGGAGAAATCCAGTCTCAAACCGGCGCCGGTACCCACCGCCAGGTCTCTGTAGAGATTTTGTAGCCTGAACTCACCACCAGGACGAGTGGTATCTTTCTTCAGCATCCAGATATTACCAATATCCAGGAAGGTCGCGCCTTTCAGGTTGATGCTGCCGTCAAAAAGACGCAACAGGTCAAAACGGTATTCAATATTTGCTTCCAGTTTCATATCACCTGTCTGATCAGGGAATGTACTGGCTGTTAATGAACTGTCTTTAAATACACCAGGACCCAGCGTACGCAGTCGCCATGCACGGATACTGTTAGGACCGCCGGCCGTGAACTGACGGATATAAGGCATTACATCCGATTTGCCATAAGGGATGCCCACGCCGCCATAAGTACGCGTAGCAAGTACGGTATGGCTGGTCAATGACCAGTAATGCCTGTAGTCGGCCTCCAGTTTGAGGAAGTTCGCGATCGGCATATTGGTCATCGTTTCCAGGTCATTGCCGTTGCTGGCAACAGCGCCCCATAAACTGTTGATACCATTCAGCCAGGCGCCGGACTCTTCTACGTTTGCGCGGAAATAAGAATAATGGTTCTTATGCAGTGCGTCGTTATTGCTATAAATGTAGGTGACGTTTTCTCCACCGATAAATGCCGGTTCAAAACTTCGTTTCAGGTAAGGGTTCAGGTTTACCACCGTCTCACGGAATACCTCATTCAGGTTTACGCCAACATAGTTCAGGGAGATCGGTTTTACGATCCAGCGTTTGTAAGGGGAAGCGTTCCATTCATAACCAAAGGACGCATTCACGTTGGAAATGTAAAACTTCGAAGAACGGGTCAGATAATCGACACCCGCTGTAAGCCTTGTCCTTACTGCGGAACGTGTACCCTGTGCGATATGGAAAGGCGTGATAAAACGTGGGAATATCAGACTGACCTGTCCGCCGATCTCCTGCGATTGCAGCATCCATTTACCTTGTGCACGGATCAGCTCAATACCTGTATTCAGACTCACGTTCAGCTGTGTGGCAGAGTGGCCGATATTCAGGTGTTTATAGTTCAAAGTGATGCCACTACCCACAAGATAGTCCGAGCTCGTACTGACCTCAAAGTTGGCCCCTATTTCCTGTCGGCGTTTTGGCGTCAGGTAAATGTAGGTATTGAGCGTATTCGGCGTATCCTTTCTTTCGCGGTATTGCAGCGTTACAAACTGCCAGGCGCCCAGGTCATACAATCTGTTGATCGCGTCATTGGTACGTTGCTGCGAGAAGGTATCCCCGCTTTTTAACAGGATGGACCTGTATAAAACGGAGGGCTTCAGAATATTCTGACGGTAACGGATCGTCAGTTCTTTTCGCTGTGTGGTTTTGAAGATAGAGTCCGCATTGTTACCATACACAGGGAAATCAGGATAGGCAACGATGCTGTCCAGTACATATTTCTCATAACGGATAGACGAGTCTTCCGGATGCCAGATACGGACGGATATATCCATTTTAGGTCTGTCCTGTCCTTTACGTTCATTGTAGACGTTCACGATACCTTCAAATGGGTTCATGAGGTTTCTGAACAGGCTTTTATGGAGGGTGTCTATCTCAAATTCAATAGCGTCACGGTCAAATTTATAGTAACCTGCATTACGTATCACACGCATCAGCCGCTCTCTTTCACTACCCAGTACTTCCTGTTTATAAGGCATACCGGTTTTGATCAATGCAAGTTTCTCGTTGTCCTTTACGATTTTCAGCAGATTGGTATCCGGTATTTCGTAATAGATTTTATTGATCACAAAGTTTTTGCCGGTATTCACCTTGTAGGTCACGCTGACTTTCTGCTTTTTGATGGATTCCACACGATCGATGGTCGCATAGAAATAACCCTGATTATTCAGGTAGCCAACCATGCGTTTGATAGATTCTTTTGTTTTGGTAGAATCATAGATCACAGGATCTTCCAGGTTGCGGGGCGACAGCATCAGGTTCCAGAACCAGTTGGATTTTTTCTCGTTATGTTTCTGGTTATAGAGCCATACTTTGAAGCGGGTACCGACAAAGAGTGTGTTCGGCTGTTGCAGCATCAGCTGTTTGGAGTAAAGAGAACTGCGGATATCCTGTTTGTCAATGGAAGAGGCTTCCCCTTTGACGTCTACATCCGCATCGATATATAAAAGCTGATTTTTCTGCAGGTATTTTGTATTGGAACATGCAGCCAGCGCGATTGAGATCATCAGGATGATTGAATAGTTCAGGTAAATAAAAAGGGAACTATGTGGCCGCTGCTGCATCAGAGTCAATACAATTATTAATAGTTAGAAGCTTTGTTTTCAGTTTAATTCCATAGAGACCAGATCCGGGTGGCTTTGCCGATTAAAAGAATTCATGTAGGTTTGGCTCTATGTTGTCGAAGGCGCAAATTAAGTATATTCAATCATTACAGCATAAAAAATACCGTCAAAAATCCGGCCAGTTCATGGCAGAGGGCGATAAGATCGTTCCTGAGCTGCTACAGGAGGGCGTTCCGGTAAAAGAGGTGTATGCAACTTCCGCCTGGATCGCTGCTCACAGGGCATTGCTGGACCGCACGAAAGACGTGAATGTGACGGAAGTAGACGAAAATGTCTTAAAACAGTTGTCCGCACTTACTACGCCGAATCAGGCGCTGGCTTTGCTGGATATCCCCGGATCGCCTGCTATAGTGCCCGGATCGTTGAAAGGTACTGTATCGCTGGCACTGGAAACTATCCAGGACCCCGGCAATCTGGGTACGATCATTCGTATAGCCGACTGGTTCGGTATCCGTCAGATCATCTGTTCGCCTGACTGTGTAGATGCCTATAATCCAAAAACGATCCAGGCTACGATGGGGAGTATTGCCCGTGTAAGGATACTGGAGAGTGATATCAGTACCCTGGTAAAAGAGGCTGGTGTTCCTTCCTATGCAGCCACACTGCATGGGCGCGATATCACAGAATTTTCGAAGCTGGAAGAGGGGATTATCCTGATCGGGAATGAGTCCCGCGGACTCAGTGAGGCCGTGATCACTGCCAGTACCCATAAGATCACTATTCCCCGGTTGGGTGGTGCGGAATCACTCAATGCAGGTGTGGCAGCAGGGATTATCTGTGGCAGATTATTGATATAAAGCTACTTTTTCATAACAAAAAAGGCGGCTGATCTTTGAAGGATCAGCCGCCTTTTTTATATGTTTTTATAGCCGGTTTGATGATGCTTTGATCTTTATTATCCTTCGTTCATCCTTCATTCACGAACGAAGGATGAATGAAGGATAATAAAGATCAAAGCCTTATCAAAACAAAGATCAGCCGGCTTTATTTGAACTGAATAGCTTTTACCGGGGTAATTCTCCGGATTACCCGTGAAGGTATGATAAGTACCAGGAGACATATCAGCAGTGTTCCTGCATTGATCGCCAAAACTTCCCACCAGTGCAGGGAAATTGCGGCCACTGACATATAATAGGACTCTTCCGGTAGTTTAAAGAAACCGGTCGTTTGCTGCAGAATAGCAATACCGATCCCCAGGATATCGCCCAGGATAATACCCGCCAGCACAATATACCCGGCCTGATAAATGAAGATTTTCTGAATATTGAAACTGCGCATTCCCAATGCCTTTACGATACCGATCATATTTGTGCGTTCCAGGATGAGTATGAGGATAGCAGTGATCATGTTAATAACTGCTACGATAGACATGATCACGAGTATGATGACCTCATTTTTATTCTGCAACCGCAGCCAGGCAAAGATATTAGGATAGATTTCCTGGATGGAACGCATGAATAAGGTTTCAGGTATCACATCATAGGCTTCCATCGCGATCTGCTGGATATTACGGTAATCATCAGTGAATACCTCATATCCGGCAATGCTGCCCGGTTTCCAGTCATTCAGTTTACGTATCAGTTCCAGGTCACCCAGAATGTACGTTTTATCATATTCCTCGATACCTGTTTTAAAAATACCGCCTACTGTCAGTTTACGTGCTCTTGGCGGCTGACCAGCGCCCTGTATGAAATAAACGATCAGCGGATCATGCAATTTCAGCTTTAATTCTTTTGCCAGACTCACAGAGATCATGACTTCCGGTGCATAACTACTGTCATTATACCGGATAGGGCTGCCTTCCTGGAGGAATTGTTGCAGATGGCCCCAGTCGTAGTGACGGTCCACACCTTTGAAAATAACGCCTTCCAGGTCTTTTTCCGCCTTCACGATCGCAGATTTGGTAGCATAGGCATTCACCGTGGTAATGCCTTTTATTTTTTTCAGACGTTCCACAATGGTGCTGTCTGGCGTAAAGGGTACCTGTTCTGTCAGCGGACCAGCATTAGGCTGATACTGGGTAATGTGGATATGTCCCCAGAAACTGAATATTTTCTGCTGGATTACCTGCTGAAAGCCGTTTACCAGAGCCACCGCCAGTATCATGACCGCCACGCTGATAGCAGTAGCGACAACAGCTATGTTGATGATAAACCTCGAAAAGGAAGAGGACCGGTTAAATGCGATCCGTCTGGCGACAAATAGAGATAAACGCATGCGACAAATGTATTGAATATAATCCTAAACAGTTCTATACCCCGTTCTCACAAGGAGTGCTGCTGCTACCCTCATCATACGAAAGAACAGGGCCATCGCGTTGTACAAGTTGAAAAAATAGTACCTTAATGCTTACTTGAAACGCGATTATGAAGTTAAAATCCCTCTTCTGTATATCTGTAATGTGTTTGCTGGTGTACATGTTGCCTGTAGCGGCACAAGAAAATACCATTGGGCCTGATCACGTATACTACAATAATATTCAGTCAGTTAAACTGAATCAGGCCGGCGACCAGCTGAGTTATCCGATTATCACGCTGAATGGCGATGAAAAGCTGGAACTCAGCTTTGATGACCTCGATAATGACGTAAAGAACTACTTCTATACATTCGTTTTGTGTAATGCTGACTGGACACCTGCACAGATCACACAGGTGGAATACCTGCGTGGTTTTTCAGAGAACAGGATACAGGATTATCGCTTTTCCAGTATTGCCCTGCAGAAGTATACACACTGGACGGTACAGTTACCTAATCAAAACTGTTATCCTACGAAATCAGGTAATTATCTCCTGAAAGTATATATGGACAGCGATACCAGTCAGCTGGCATTCACCCGTCGTATGCTGGTGGTTGGCAATAAAGCAGGCGTAAGCGGTTTTATTCAGCAGCCGGTGACGCCAAAGATTTTCCGTAGCCATCAGAAGATCAATTTTTCTGTGAATATGGCGGGACTGAACGTGGTGAACCCTTTCGATCAGATGAAAGTGGTGATCCTGCAGAACTACCGTTGGGATAATGCGATCAAGTTCCCACGTCCGCTTTTCATCAAAGGAAATATCCTTGAATATAACTGGGAAGTGGATTGTGTAATGCCTGCCGGTAAAGAGTGGCGCTGGATAGATTTGCGGAGTTTCCGTTTACAGACAGAACGTGTGAGAAATACAGAGTACGCCAAAGATCATACAGACATTTTTGCATTGCCGGATTACGAAAGGGGAGGGAAGATGTACCAGTTTATCAAAGATATCAACGGACTGTATTATCTGGCTACACTGGATGATTACAATCCTTTTTTTGAAGGGGATTATGCTACTGTGCATTTCTCTTATCCGGTACCAGAGCCATATGCGGGCTATAACATGTATATCCTGGGAGAGCTGACCAACTACGAGTGCAATGATAATACACGACTGGTCTTCAATCCTGCGACCAAATCATATGAAGGTTCGCTGTTCCTGAAACAGGGTTTTTATAACTACGTATATGCGTTAGTAGATAATACCATTGCTGGTAGTAAAGCGGATACAAAACTGACTGAAGGCGACTGGTGGGAGACAGAGAACAACTATACCATTCTCGTTTACTATCGTGCATTAGGCGGTCGTGCAGATGAACTGGTGACAACTACTACACTGAACTCTATCCTAAGCCGTAAATAAATCATCAGCCAAAGATAAAAAGACGAAGGCCAATTGGTACACACCAACCGGCCTTCGTCTTTTTATTTTCTTCAATCAGGAAATCCAATTTGACGGCGCTTTCTCCACAATTCTTAATTGTTAATTCCTAATTCTTAATTGACCTAATTGACTGTCTGACGCAGCTTCACAATATTCGCAGCGCCACGTTTGATAATAATACGTGTACCACGATCAAATGTAAAGTAACGGTAGAACCAGTTACTGAATACCACCAGCTTGTTCCTGAAGCCTAAAAGACTCATCAGGTGTACTGCCATCCATACCATCCAGGCCATAAATCCGCTCAGTTTCATACCTGCGAATTCAGCTACGGCGTGGTTACGACCGATAGTAGCCATGCTACCCAGGTCTTTGTATTTAAACGGTTTCAGCGCCTGTCCGGAAGACTTGATGGTTTTAAGGAGGTTTTCTGCGAGGTTAGCACCCTGCTGGATCGCAACCTGTGCCACCATCGGATAACCTCTCGGGAATTTCGGATCGTTCACCATCTGAGCGATATCACCGATCGCGTAAATATTTTGTGTACCGTTTACCAGGTTGAACTCATTCACCTGGATACGGCCGTTCGGCAGAATGACTTCAGCCGGAATACCTGCTACAGGAACGCCTTTTACACCAGCCGCCCACAGGAGGGATTGTGTACTGAGGGTTTCACCATTGCTTAATACCAGTGTTTTGCCATCGTATTCTTTTACAACAGCATTACACAGTACGTTTACGCCCAGTTTCTGTAAGCTTTCCAGTGATTTCTGAGAAGAGTGTTCACTCATACCGTTCAGAATACGGTTACTACCTTCAATGAGATAGATATTCATGAGAGATACCGGCAGTTCCGGATAATCTTTCGGCATGATATATTTACGTAATTCAGCGAATGCGCCTGCCAGCTCAACACCGGTAGGACCGCCACCCACCATGACGAAGCTCAGTTTTGCCCTGATCTGTGCTTCATCTTTCAGCAGCAGACTTTCTTCAAACTGTTTGATCACATAGTTACGGATTTGTACAGCTTCTATCAGTGACTTCATCCCGATCGCATGTTCTTCAATGATCTTATTACCAAAGAAGTTGGTATTACTACCAGTTGCGAAAATGAGGTAGTCGTATTTCAGTTCGCCGATCCCTGTTTCCAGTATGTTTTCCGCCGGACGTACACCGGTTACTTCGGCCATTCTGAAAATGAAATTGGATTGGTTTTTAAAGATACCGCGGAGGGGGAATGCAATACTATCAGTTTCAAGACCGGCGGTGGATACCTGGTAAAGGAGGGGTTGGAAAAGGTGATAGTTGTTCCTGTCGAGCATTACTACCTGAACAGGGGCATGTTTGAGTTTCTTAGCGAGGTTAATACCTCCAAAGCCACCACCAACAATTACTACACGAGGTTGACCAGTTTCCGGAATATTCGGTTGAATCATAATACAATCATTTAGCAGTCAGAGAAATAAATCAAAAATGATCGTGTTGTTCTCTTTGCAACACTATGTATTCAAACGCCGGAAATTATAAATGCATATCAAAATTACAATACTTTCAGAAAAGAATGAAAGTTTATTGTAAAAGAGATAAAGAATATGCAAAAATAGGGAGGAAAAGAGGAATTACGGGCAAAAAAAATCCCCGATGCATGGCGTGCACCGGGGAGTATACCATCTAAAAGTACGATTACATTTTTTTCGCGTCTTCCAGGAATTTGGCGAGACCGATGTCAGTCAGCGGGTGTTTCAGCAGACCCAGGATAGAATCCAGTGGGCAGGTACAAACATCAGCACCAACTTCAGCACATTTGATGATGTGCAGTGGAGTACGGATAGAAGCCGCCAGGATCTCAGTTTTGAAGCCCTGCAGGCTGTAGATCTGAGCGATCTGAGCGATCAGTTCAACACCGTCCCAGTTGCTGTCATCGATACGACCGATGAAAGGAGATACAAAGCTGGCGCCTGCTTTAGCAGCCAGAATAGCCTGACCGGCAGAGAATACCAGTGTACAGTTTGTTCTGATACCGTTGTCAGTGAACCATTTCAGCGCTTTCACACCGTCTCTGATCATTGGCACTTTCACCACGATGTTCGGGTGAATAGCAGCCAGTTTCTTACCTTCTTCGATGATTGAATTGAAGTCGGTGGACAGTACTTCTGCACTGATAGGACCATCTACCAGCTCGCAAATTGTTTCATAATGTTTGAGGATGTTAGCTTCTCCTTTGATGCCTTCTTTAGCCATCAGGGAAGGGTTGGTGGTAACACCGTCAAGAACGCCAAGGTCGTTTGCTTCTTTTATCTGTGCAAGGTTTGCAGTATCTATGAAGAATTTCATTGTGAAATGATTTAGTCCTTTTTAAATAAAATTGCCGGTACAATAGTACGCAACAAATAATACATAATCAACAGTAATCAACTATTCATCTTTTAATGAATACAAGAAACCGGACAATCACGCAATAAACAGTTGGAAAGCATTGGGTAGATTCTCAGGTCATCTTTATGTTAAAGAGAGTTGAATAGTGTCTGAATGATCGATAGACGCCCGATGACCTGGAATAAAAAGAAAAAAAAACGGCAAGTTACTTACATCGCACCGCTACAACCACCTACCCTTGCTACATTCCTGTCCTGGGGGAGTTCAGTAGGAGCTGGTCGTATAAGACTTGCCGGGTGCAAATGTACACCATTTGGAATAACTAACAAATATTATTCAGGGAAATTTGAGTTTTTTTCAAAAAAAGTAAATAAAAATGTGGTTACCAGTGATCAATTATGTAATTTATAATGTTATAAAAGCTATATAATGTGATTGTTGGCCCCTGTTGAGCTCCATTTCCATGAAAAGTCGTTGTTGTTATAGAAAAACTATGGGACATTCTAATCGTTATACATACCTCAATTTTTCACCTAAACCTTTTAATTATGCAAGACTATTCGTCGTATGATTCTTCCGGTGGCATACTTGCCGGAGTTTCTGCTGTATTTATTTTAATTTGGTTGGCCTTTGTCGTATTTTACATCTACTGTAGCTGGAGAATATTCGAGAAAGCAGGTAAACCGGGGTGGGCAAGTATCGTCCCGATATATAGCACTATCGTCATGCTGGAGATTATTGGCAAGCCGTGGTGGTATATATTTATGTTCTTAATTCCTATTTATGGATGGTTCATTTTGCCGATCATTCTTACACATGAGTTCAGCAAAAGTTTTGGAAAGGATATCGGGTTCACACTTGGTCTGCTTTTCCTTGGATTCATCTTTATTCCTATCATGGCGTTCAGCAGTGATATCCGATATATTGGTCCGGGTGGCCGCCCTTCAGGCTCATCTCTGGATAATCAGATAGGAAGTATCGGTACGCCGGCCGTCTGACAACTTTTTGCCATAATTAGTTACCTGCCGGTTGTGATTCAAAAGCAACCGGCAGTTTTTTTTTGCGTTGTTCATTAATTTTTACTTTCTATATGCAAAACCAATTTGGGGATAATATCCATGAAAAAGGACTGATAGAAGATCTGCACGCTATCCAGTATACCAGAAAGGCAGAGAAGATACAGCGTTTTGTAAATTATGTGGTGGATTATATCATCGCTATATCATTAGGTGTGATGTTTTCAGTGGGGATAGCGATCATGATAACAGCGTTAAGCGACGCAACGTTTGACGAAGATGGTGCACTGGTACCCCTGTTCTACCTGACGATGGGGATAGGTTTCATTGCTTATTATACGGGCTTTGAATATGGTAATGGCGGTCGTACGGTTGGTAAAATGATCACTGCTACCTATGCGGTGCGTGCAGATGGAAGTCCGCTGACATTACAGGATGCGTTCCTGCGCTCATTATGCCGCCTTGTACCTTTTATGCGATTTTCTGGATTTGCGGATACACCATGGCATGACCAGTGGACAAACACCATGGTGATCAAAAGATAACTATCTGGTAGTATAGTAGTTATAGTCGTTTAAGATCGTTTCGAGAAATTCTCCCGGCATCATGTCCGTCTGAATGTCCAGTACATCTCTTACCCGGTAGGCCACGCGTGCTGTCAGCTCGGGATTGTTGGATTTGACTGCCTGGTCCATCAGGTTCTTGATCTTATTCATATCCCTGTCTGACAGCCGCAGTATCTGTGGAAAACGAGGCGTATAATCTACTGCAGACATATCCCTGAAGATCGTACCGCTCAGACTGGCTTTGGTTTTTGTACTCACCACGATCGTACCTGCCACTACATCTCCCAGCCGCTGATAATAAGGAGACCTTAACATGGCGATCAGCGGGATCAGCCCATTGATAATGATGTAAGGCGTTTCGATGATGCGGAATAACCAGCGTATCAGGTGTTGGCTCATACTGGGTTGTCCGCCCTGCATATTCCTCACCCTGATATTCATCAGGAGCTTACCAGGCGTTTGTCCGTTCATCACGATCTCCAGCACAAGGAAATAACAAATTATTGGCAGACCCCCCAGGAAGAAATAAACGACATAGCCCGCTACTTCTCCCAATTGCAGATTTTTGACAGTATACCCTAACACAATAATATACAGGCCCTTGATGAAAGAATCGATCAGCCAGCCCATCAAGCGCTGGAAGATATTGGCAGTTTCAAACTCAAGATCTATATTGAAGGAAGTGGGTATTTTTATATTGGCCATGTATAAATTTAGTGATTAATCAATATGTTTGTAAGCAGTCTGTTCCGCACAGAAAACAGACTAATCTAGCTACATTTCCTTAATATAAAATTTTATCGGCACATTTTTTTGTATATTCTGAACGAATATCCGACTGATGAGCAAAACGTCGCACATCGACTGCCGGTAAACAGGCACAGCCCATGCGTGAATCAACCTTTATAAAAAAGAACCTCCAGCGCTGGAAAAAGTATCAGGATCAACCTGCGGACGATCCGGATGAAATGGCAGAACGCTTTACAAGCCTCCTGGATGATCTGGCGTATGCCAAAACCTTCTATAGTTTCAGCAAAGTAACGAGCTATATCAACGGCCTGGCGGCGAATATTTATCATAGCATCTATGGTAATCGTAAAGAGCAGGATGGCAGATTCCGCAACTTCTTTAAATATGAATTGCCCCTCCTGTTCCGCAGATATCACCGTTTGTTTCTTTTTACATTCTTATTCTTTCTACTATTCTGTATTATCGGCGCATTCTCTGCCGCACACGATGAAACATTCGTGCGTGGTGTACTGGGTGATGAATATGTGAGTATGACGGAACAGAATATCAGCAAGGGAGACCCCTTTGGTGTGTATAAGCAGGAGAATGAACTCGTGATGTTTTTGCGGATTGCCCTGAATAATATCATAGTGGCCATGAGGACCTTCATAGGAGGCATTTTCTTTGGTATTGGCACACTCTGGTATATGATAGACACAGGTGTGATGCTGGGTTCTTTTCAATATTATTTCTTTTCAAAAGGATTGGGTTTTAAATCTGTGCTGGTCATCTGGATTCATGGTACATTGGAAATATCAGCTATCGTGATCGCTGGTTGCGCCGGTCTGGTGATGATCAGCGGATTTATATTTCCCGGCACAAGAAAACGCCTGGAGGCATTGAAGAAAACAGCGCGTGACGGTGTGAAGATCATGGTTACGCTGATACCCATATTCATAGTGGCGGCATTTCTGGAAGGGTTTGTGACCCGCCATACTGCCATGCCTTTATCCGCCAGTATCAGTATCCTGTTGATATCACTGACGTTTATTATTGGTTATTTCATTGTTTACCCGATCTATCTGCACAAACAAGGATATAAGCTCGGTCCGAAAGCAAATATTATAAAGCCGGTGAAATGAGGAAGATGCGTGTTTATTATATCCTGATAATACTGGTCCTGCCATTATGTGCAAATGCACAGCAATCTGTACCGGCTGAGAAATGGGACTCCATGGTAGCAGCGGATATGGAGCAGACGGTTACAAAAAAAGAAGCGGATGAAGTGGCGGATGATTCAGCATTGGCAGCTGCTACGGATAAAGTTGTACAGGAGCATTACCTGTGGGACCAGGCCACGCCGGTCATCGCAGATACCGTAGAAACTTATGCGGATTATCCACTTGTTGTACGCAGCGTGCCGGACACGATAATGAAAGTGCTGCAGGGAGATAAAAAGCTACAATACGTGCTTAAAAAGAAAGAGCCGCCACGTCGCTCCGGTTGGGATAAATTTCTGAACGTTGTCTTCAACTTTATCGGAGCTATACACAAACTGATCATTGCGGTCGTAGTGGCTTTTCTGGGTTGGTTGCTCTTCCTCTATCTGAAACAAAATGGTTATCTCTTTAAAAAGGCGCCAGCGGATGTAGGGAAAGAGGTAAAACTGACAGAAGAGGAGCTGGATGTGGAAACCTATCAGCAGCAGATAGAAGAAGCGATCGCTGCCGGCAGGTTCAGACAGGCCGTAAGACTGCTTTATCTGCAAACACTGCGTGTACTGATAGATAAACAGGTTATCACCTATAGCAGGGAGAAAACAAACACGGCTTATCTGCGCAGTATGTTGTCAACACCGTGGTATAAGAAATTTGCCGCACTTACATTGAATTATGAATACATCTGGTACGGAGAATCTCCTGTGAATGATCAGCAGTTTGGTGATCTGCACAAAGAGTTCCGTCAATTTATGAACGAATTAGGCTATACCCGGTGAAATCAAAAACAGTAGCAATAGTAGTTATCAGCGTCTTCGTCGTGCTCTTCCTGGGCCTGCTGGTTTTTTCAGCGGGAGAGGGAATGGTAGATAGTAAAAATATCGACGAACAGGAACTGGCGCGTCAGAGCTTTTCCTATAAGGACAAGCGGCCGGGAGGATGTTATGCCATGTTTAAAGCCATGTCGCAGTTGTTTTATTATGACATCAAACCTCAGGTCGTTACCAAGCCATTTACACGTACTTATACAAAAGATGCAACGCTGTCGTCAACAGACTATAATCTGTATATACTGGTAGCAGATAAGTTATATACTTCTCCGGAAGACGCAGCTAATATGATAAAATTTGCGGCTGCCGGCAATCAGTTGTTCATTGCTGCCAACAAGCCGGACAGCATACTGCTGGACCTCCTGCATCTCCATGTGGATGATGAAGGTTTTTTCCAGTCTATGACAAATGCAGACCAGCGTTATGTGAATAAGAACCTGGCGCCCGATACGGCCTTTTCACGCAAAGGGATCAGGGGAGGCAGCTATATTACAGGCATGGATTCCAGCGCTACGACCATCCTGGGAACAGATGCATTTAACCGGCCGAACTTTGTGAAAATAACGGTGAATGAAGGAGCAGTATTTATGCTGTTACAACCATCTACACTGACGAACTATTTCCTGATGCATGGTCGTAATATGGTGTCTTTGGAAAGACAATTGTCTTATACCAATCATTACATGGACCATGTGTACTGGGATGAGTTCTATAAATACCAGTATGCCAGACAATCATCCGATTTCAGCGAATGGCAGGTGCTGATGCGTTATCCTGCTATGAGGTGGGCGTTATGGCTGGGAGTGGGATTATTACTGCTCTATATCATATTTGAAAGCAAACGCAGACAGCGGATCGTTCCTGAAAGACCCCCGCTGGAGAACAACTCACTGGAGTTTGTGGATGCGCTGGGGCAGCTTTATTATCAACAGCATGATAACCGTAACCTGGTACATAAGATCATTCTGCAATGGCAGGAGTTTATACGTACCCGTTATTATCTGAATACCAATAATATGGACCATGCATTTGCAGATGCATTATCGCGTAAAGCGGTCATGCCGGTGGAGCGGGTGAAGGAAATACTGCACGACATACAGCACATGCGGGATTCCATGACCGTTTCAGATGAGTTCCTGCAACAGTTCTATAAGAAAATACAGGCGTTTTATATAAATACGAAATAATGGAAGAAACTATATTCCAGCATCGCACGGACTTTACAGCACTGCATGAAGCAGTATACGGTATCCGTCAACAAATAGGAAAAGTGATCGTTGGTCAGCATGAAATGATCGACCTCTTAATAGCGGGCCTGCTTACGCATGGCCACGTGCTGATAGAAGGCGTACCGGGTGTTGCAAAAACACTTACGGCCAAGTTACTGGCGCGTTGTATCGATGCAGACTTTTCCAGGTTACAGTTCACACCGGATATCATGCCGGCTGATGTAGTCGGCACATCTGTATTCAATCCTGAAAAAAGAGAGTTTGAATATAAACGCGGACCGGTATTTGGTAACCTGGTGCTGATAGATGAGATCAACCGTGCTCCTGCAAAAACACAGGCAGCATTGTTTGAGGTGATGGAAGAAAGACAGATCACCAATGATGGTATTACACATCCGCTGCCGGCGCCTTTTATGGTAGTCGCTACACAGAACCCGATAGAGCAGGAAGGAACCTATCGTTTGCCTGAAGCACAGCTGGACCGTTTTCTGTTTAAAATAGAAGTGAAATATCCTTCACTGACGGAAGAGGTCGTGCTATTGCAGGCCATGCATCAGCACAATAGTGTTGCTGATCTCACCCAACTGATACAACAGGTAGTAACCGCTACACAGATCATTGAATACCAGGCACTGGTCCGTAAGGTGCATATCGAAGATAAGCTGCTGCACTTTATTGCTGCACTGATACATGAAACACGTAACAATGCTTCTTTGTATTTAGGTGCTTCTCCGCGTGCATCACTGGCGGTCATGAACTGTGCAAAAGCAACAGCTGCCATGGCCGGACGTGACTTTGTAACGCCGGATGATATTGTGAATATGCTGCCGCATATATTGCGTCATCGTATCGTACTGACGCCTGAACGTGAAATGGAGGGTATTACAACTGATGAAGTGATCGCACAGATCGTGAAAGCAGTAGAAGTACCAAGGTAAACACAAGGTTATGTTGAAACGTTTTTTTCTCTCTTTATTCTTTACGACCCGCTTTTATATTTTGATGGGGAGCATGGCCATCCTTTTTGTGGTCAGCTTCTTTTTCCCATCACTGTATATCGTGGCACAATTGATCACGGGCGCTTTATTGTTCCTGTTACTGCTGGACCTTTTCTTTCTCTATGTGGCAGGAAAAGAGCCCCTGCTGATCTCCCGTAATATGGCTGGTCGCTTCAGCAACGGAGAAGAAAATGATATCCATCTGAAAATAAAGAACAATTATCGTTTTCCCGTTACTGTTATAGTACTGGAAGAATTGCCTGTACAGTTTCAGGTCCGTGATTTTCGTAAGAAGGTACAACTGAAACCGGGCGAGGAACAGGATATGAGTTATACTTTACGTCCGGTAGAAAGAGGGGAGTATAACTTTGGAAAGAGCAATGCATTCGTGCGTAGTCTGCTGGGACTGGCGCAACGGCATGTAGCGGGTGCAAATGAAGCGCTTGTCAAGGTCTATCCTTCTTTTGCCGCTTTGCATAACTATGAGTTCTTCTCCTTTAATAACCGTCTGGCAGAACTGGGCGTACATAAAAAAAGGGTGATCGGGCATAGTATGGAGTTCGATCATATCAAGGAGTATTCCCGTGGAGATGATGTGCGTACTTTGAACTGGAAGGCGACGGCCAGGAGAGGTACGTTCATGGTGAATAACTATGTGGAAGAAAAATCGCAACAGGTATATTGTGTGATCGATAAGGGACGTGCAATGAAGATGCCGTTTAACGGTCTTTCGCTGCTGGACTATGCGATCAATGCTTCCCTGGTATTCAGCAATATTGCTTTACAGAAAGGCGATAAGACCGGGCTCGTAACACTGGCTGCGCAGCAGGTAGATGTATTGCCTGCTTCCGGTAAGAAGACGCAGATGAACCTGTTGCTGGAGCGTTTGTATGCGCAGGAAACGCGATGGGAGGAAAGTGACTATGAGCGGCTGAGCGTGTCATTGCGTAGTCTGTTCTCACAGCGTTCCCTGCTGATCCTGTTCACCAACTTCGAATCTATGACAGGGCTGCAAAGACAGCTGCCTTATCTGCGAAAGCTGGCAAAATATCATTTATTGCTGGTGGTATTTTTTGAGAATACAGAACTGAAAAAGTTCACAAAAGATAATGTGCATACAGTGGAAGATATCTATCGTCAGGTGATCGCGCAGAAGTTTGCTTATGAAAAGAAACTGATGGTAAGGGAACTGACCCGCTATGGTATTCTGTCATTGCTGACTACACCTGAGCAGTTGACACTGAATGTGGTGAATAAGTATCTTGAACTGAAATCAAGATCATTGATCTGATAATTGTTTGACCGGTATGGTACTGGATACAGACATACCGGGATCATTTTTATTGACGGCTGTAACAGTAATGGAACGGGTAGAACCATCATTACTGTTTAACAGCAGGTCCTGCCCCAATAGTTTTCCTGCATTTGTTTCAAATTTTATAGTGGCTGTATCCAGCGGATAAATCTTGCCACTTGTAAACGTACCTTCTACATTCAGATAGAAACGAAATCCTCTTTTAAGACTATCTGCATAATGATTAAAGCGAATGCCGGTCAGGTGAGGAAGCGCAAGTTTTGTGGTAACAGGCGTAGCTGACTCAGGAATGGAGATGGTCAGTTCAACAATATACTGCTGACTGGCCAGCTGCTGTCTGTTGATCAGGAGATAGCCATTTTCTACGCTGCCATTGGAACTGGTGATCTTTATATTTCTCCAGCGATAGGCGCCCTGTAAATATCCTTCTGTTTTTTTTGTTTGTCCATTTTCATATCTGAACTCCAGTCCAAGTGGTATACGGTCATACAGCTCTGCAATAGCCCCCGGATCATAACTGGCTTTTATGCTGTTGATGTTGTTCTGTTGCGCTTTTGTTTGCGTGAATAGGAATAATAGCGCAATGATTAAGAAAGCTCTCAATTTGTTTTTTACCTGAAAGCTGAAAAAATCATTCCACATTTACAAGTCCGCAGACCATTTATTAATTCTTAACAGATATTAACAATGTAATGCAGGAGCGGTGTACGTAGAAATACGGATATATAAGAATGTGGAAAAGTTGTTCGAATGATAGATTGCAGGTATTTGTCTTTGGCCGATCTGTAAATGATTGACAGGTAGGCGTATATGGCCGATCTGCACGCAGTGTACTGCTATTTAATACCTGATCAAGTCCACGTCTGGTCTATGTCTTGTGCGAATGTAGTCCGGGGAATACGGCTGGGAGTGGTTACCAGGTTACGTCGTAAATGCCGCTATGCTATACGGGAAAAACAGCAGACAATGCCATAAAAAAATGTTAAATTGGGAGAGCATTCATTGTACGCAATATTCCCCTTATGGCAAAACAACTTCAATACATTAAAAGCACGCCTGCACACCTTTCCCGTGTGTTGTACTGCATTACGTTTTTCACGCTGATCAATCTGTTTACTGTGTCTTATATCAGACTGCTGGCTGGTACGATGGGACGCGGTATTTATCGGGATAATCTGAGTGAGCGTTCATGGGTGCTTATCATTTTTATGTTGTTGTGCACACTTGGTTTCTTTTGGGGGAATAAAAAAACTTTCAATTCTGTAAAAAGAGAGTCAAATCGCATATGGGTGCTGCACCTGGGTATCGATGTGTTAATTTACGCTGCAAGTATGCCGCTTGTGCTGCTCATCCATCCATTTCTTGATAAACCGGATGCCGTGATGACCGATCTTTGGAATCCGGTGATGATGTTATTGCTGCTTTCAATCAAGTACACCATTTTACGGATAAGATATGCGCAGCGGGACGATCCGTATATGTCCCGTTAACCCGCTGGTTTAAAGCAAGGCATCTTACCTGATCGCAGATCAGGCTTGTGAAGAGGATGACATCTCCTTCCTGATCTTTTCCCGGTGCATTGTACCCCAGTCATTCAGTGAATGTAATACCGCGCCTAATGTATCGCTGTAGTCTGTCAGTTCGTACTCAACCACCACCGGACGTCCTTCATATACCTTTCTTCTGACAAAGCCGTTCAGTTCCAGTTCACGCAGCTCATTGGACAGTACCCTTGCGGAAATACCTGATACCGCACGCTGCAGTTCGTTGAACCTTTTATTGCCATCTTCGCGGAGCACAATGATGATCTTCAGCTTCCATTTGCCACCAATGGCATAAAGGGCGTCATGAATGGCGGATAATCTCGCGGAGCACTCTTTCGCACTTCTTTTTACTTTTTCAGCTACCTGTGTTTCCATATCCCGAAGGTAAATAACTATCCAACAGGTTACTACTAACCTTTAGTATACTACTAACCATTTGCTAGTAATTGTGAATAGTTTTGCTTCATCAATTTTTTTAGATGAAAGCGATCAGAATTACTTATTGGGCCACTACCGCAATTATTGCGTTAATGATGACCTATTCCGCCTATGCCTATTTAACAAATCCAGAGATGGACCAGGCTTTTCAACATATCAGGTATCCCGCATATTTCCGGATCGAACTGGCCATCGCCAAACTGATCGGAGTGGTGCTTTTAGTGCTTCCATTGGTGAAAGGCCGCCTGAAAGAATGGACTTACGCAGGTTTTGCCTTCACGTTCGTATCAGCAGCTATTGCACATGCCGCTTCCGGCGATCAGATGCCTGTTCCTGTAATACCGGTGGTATTCCTGGGAATACTGGCAGCCTCTTATTTTACTTATCATAAGCTCAAAAAATAAAAATAATCGTATGAAAAAGATATTGAAAGTTGTATCCAGTGTGAGTGGCGCTGCGTCTAAGAGTACACAGCTGGCAGATGGTATTGTTGCGAAGTTGCAGGAACGCTACCCGGGTAGCACAGTGAATGTAAAAGACCTGGCAAAGGATCCTTTAGGCCATTTTGATGCATCTCACCTCCTGGCCTTCCGTGGTGCGGGAGATGCGACAGCAGAGGCTGCGGCTATTGTAGACAAACTATCAGAAGCGGCTATTAAAGAAGTGGAAGAAGCGGATATCATCATATTGGGTGTAGCGCTGTATAATTTTAATATTCCGTCTACGCTGAAAGCGTGGCTGGACCACGTGGTACGTGCCGGCAGAACCTTTTCTTATGCTACTGGCAAACCGGAAGGGTTGTTAAAGGATAAAAAAGTATATATCGCGCTGGCTACGGGCGGTGTTTATTCCGAAGGCCCTGCAGCGGCATTTGATTTTGCTTCTCCATATCTCCAGAGTATCCTGGGCTTCATTGGTCTGACGGATATACAGCTGGTGAGAGCAGAAGGGTCTGCTATTCCTGGTTTACAGGAAACAGCGGTGCAGAAAGGATTAGAGCAGGTTGTAATTGCGTAAGTACTTTCGCTGCATGATAAAAAAGGGCTCCGTAAGGAGCCTTTTTTCGATGTGGCAATTAGAATGGCGAATGTGAAGGCAGCCACTTACATATACTTCATGGCGGGATAGCCTAGTAATCTTCTCCATAAGGCCAGTTGTCCGATACAGTTCGCTTCCCGGTAAATCTGGAAGGAAATGAGCTCAAACAAGGTCATTTTCATACCAGGCATTTCAAAAGGTTCATCCAGTTTCTCATCATCCGCTTCCAGCAACGCTTTTCTCAGCAAAGGAGAAATGATCTTCCAATCCTGTTCAAATGTCTGCAGCGCAGGATATTGCACTCCTTCCTGTATCCCTTTGTGATCTTTGAATAATTCATGTGCCTGTTGCTGTTTGTTTATACCGAAAGACCCCGCCAGTTCAAATCTTTCCTGTACCAGACTGCCGGCCAGCCATGCCATATGGTTGGCTTTTGTCCCTAGACGTTCGCCGGCGTCTTTTTCTGAAATGTCCACGATAACATTGGAGAAAAACGTGGTATGCATGTCGTACAATACCATGAAGCCATACGTTCTGCTGCTAACTGTTTGTACTTCCATTATTAATAGTATTGGTGTAGTCCAAGGTAGCTTATTTGCCCACAGGAGCGGGTCGGTAAAGCAGCCAATTATGGGGGGTATTTGTGACAAACAGCGTAAATTCGTATTCAACACCATATAGTTATGCCATCTCAGACACTGGATAGCCGTACGATAGACACATTGAGAGATCTTCCTGATCTTATCCCCGTATTCAGAGAATATTTTGAGGACTGGACCATAAGGGTATTCGACCGGGAGATACACGAATGCCGCAATTATCTTTCTCCTAACCGCCGCGATTTTTATAAGGTACTGTTCACAACAAAAGGGGCGGGCGTGTTTACGATGGGCTTGAACACCTATTACCTGGACGAGCCGTCCATCTTATTTATTCATCCCAATGATATTATTTCCTGGAAGAACCTTTCTGAGGAATCCGGTGGGTATTATTGTCTGTTCAGGCGCTCTTTTCTGACTGAATTTCCCATGCTGAAGGCTGGTATGGATAAATTCGGCCTGTTTACAGATAAATCGAAGAGCGTGATCCGCATTCCCGTAGCAGATGTGCCGGTATTGGAGCAGCTTTTCGCCAGGATGAAAGAAGAAGAAGTGACGGGCAGGCAATTGAGCGGAGATGCTTTGCAGGCTTACCTGCAACTGATCATGGTGGAAAGTGTCAGGAAGGCTAGTTTTCCGCCGCCGGCGAGCGTATCCGACGAATACCGGCATGTACATGAATTTTTCAGATTGCTGGAAGATGAGACAGGAGGTATTAACAAGGACCATCCCATCAGGATCAGGACCGCCAAGGAATTCGCAGCTGATCTTGCTGTACATCCCAATCACCTGAATGCTTTGCTGAAGAAGCATACCGGGCAGAATGTGAGTACGCATATAAAGAACAGGTTACTGGATGAGACGAAGGTATTGTTGTTGCAGACTGACTGGTCTTTGCAGGAGATCGGTTACAGTATTGGTTTTACGGAGCAGCCTAACTTTAATGCTTTTTTTAAGAAGAATACCGGGCTGACGCCTGCAGAATTCAGAAAGAACTATCCACATCATGCATAATACCGGCGGAGCTACTGTTGAGCGTTTAGCGAAGCAGCATCCGCAAAAGAAAAAAGGGCTTGTCTGCCGATATGGCTGACAAGCCCTTTTTTATCGGACTAAAGAGAGGATCGTTTGTTATGACCGGGTGAGTAACTGGCTGGTTTTTTCCAGTGTTTCTTCCAGTTCCTGCACAAGACGGCTTACGATATCGCTGATCGGGCTGATATCTTCCACCATTTCCACGCTCTGGCCGGCAGTCCACAGTTGCTGATAGTTACCAGGTTTGACCGCCTGTTCCAGTTTTTTCATGCCTTTTAGCTGTACCAGCATTTTAAAATACTTACGGGTGCTGGCATTTTTATTCAGCTGTTTCTCCAGCCAGTTCTGTTTATAGCCCATTTTCTTTGCGGCGGGCGTATTGATCACGTTGCAGGGAGTGCCGGAAAGGCGCTCTGTGAGTACAATATCTTCCATACCGTAGTCGATGATGGCATTTTTATAGGCGTCGCTGACGCTGGCTTCCTGACTGGCGATGAAGCGGGTGCCGATAGAGGCTCCGTGCGCGCCGAGCACCATGGCGCTGGCGAGTTGCTGACCGGTAGCGATGCCTCCGGCGGCGACCAGCAATTTATCCGGAAAGGCTTTTTGCAGGGCCGGTACGAGAATATGCATAGGGTAGGGGCCGGCATGGCCGCCTGCGCCTACGCAGACCGCAATAAATCCATCACACCCTTCCTGGGCCGCTTTTTCTGCATGCTGAATATTGGTGACGTCGCAGAGTACTTTTGCGCCGTAGCTGTGGGCGGCGGCGATTACTTCCCGGGGATTGCCCAGTGAGGTAATATAAAAAGGTACTTCGGCTGCTACACAATCTTTCAGGTGTTTTGCATAGAGCGGGTTCGTCTTCTGGACGATCAGGTTAACGCCATAGGTGCCTTGTCTGGCGGATTGTGCCCGGTATTGGTTCAGCTGTTCCAGTACCTGTTTCAGCTCTCCTTCCTTTCGGTAGTTGAGGGTAGGGAAGGTACCGGCGATACCGCTGTCCATGGCTGCCCGGACCATTTTTTCATTACTGACGAGGAACATGGGCGCCATGATAACCGGATGGCGGATGGCAAGGGCTGAGGTTAATTGCATAAGTGGATGTTTGAGCTATGATCTGACAGCAAGCTGCCTGGCCACGAATTTGCCCAGGATATCAAATTCCAGGTTGATCGTGTGCCCGGGTTGAACGGCTGAGATATTTGTGTGTTCGTATGTATAAGGAATCACGGCGATGGTGAATTCCGTATTGGTCACATTATATATGGTCAGACTGATACCGTTGAGGCAGATGGAGCCTTTTTCCACGATGAGGCCGGCGAATTGTTCCGGGTAGCGGAAGCGGAGTTCCCAGCTGCCGTTCTGTGGCGTTACGGACACGCACTCACCGGTACTGTCGACGTGGCCCTGTACGAGGTGGCCGTCAATCCTGCCGTTAAAGATCATGGCTCTTTCGAGGTTGACTTTCTGGCCGGGTGTCAGTTGCCCGATATTACTTTTAATCAGGGTTTCGGCCACGGCGACGATATCATATGTCTCGTTGTCCACGCGGGTGACGGTCAGACAAACGCCGTTGTGGGCCACACTCTGGTCAATTTTCAGTTCGGGTGCGAGGGAAGAGCGGATGGTGATGACCATGTTACTGCCTTCCTGCCTGGTAGCTATTACTTCTCCTAATGATTCTATTATTCCTGTAAACATGAGGCTAATTTAAGTAATAATGAGGATACGGGGTATGAGCGGGAGGGATTCACATTATTTTGATAATTAAAAAGAATGTTTTACTTTTGCCTTCCTGAAAAAAAAGGCTATTAATTATGTTGATCATCGATTCCAAAGATTGCGAAAACATTGACAAGGCGCTCAAAAAATATAAAAAGAAATTTGAGAAAGCCCGCATCCTGCTTCAACTCAGGTCACGTCAGTCTTTCACAAAACCATCCGTTAAGCGTCGTACTGAAGTGCTGAAAGCTGTTTACAAACAGCAGTTGGCCAGTGGTAAATTAGATTGATTCTATCGGGAGTAATTCCCCGCGCAAAATATCTGATGATTGTAAGGTTTGTTTTAACTTTACAATCATCAACTTTTTTATTTTGAGTGAAGTCTTACACCCGGTAGCCAATCAATTTCTGGCTTATATTCAACTGGAGAAGCGCTATTCTGCGCATACTTTCACTGCATATCAGCAGGACCTTACCCAATTTTTTATTTTCCTCAGATCACAATATGGCGATGTGTCCCTTCAGGGCATATCGCATTTGCATGTCCGTACCTGGCTGGCCTGGCTGATGGAAGAGGGCATTGTTGCTAAAAGTGTTAACCGCAAGATCTCCACGCTCAAATCTTTTTTCAAATATGCGATGCGTCATGGTGTAGTAGTGACTTCACCGATGACGAAAGTGACTGCGCCCAAAACGGGGAAGCGGCTGCCTGGTTTTATTGATGAGAAGGGGATGGAGGCGGTGGAGGACAACCGGAGCATGCGCAGGGGGCAGGAGGACAGGCCGATTTTTGCGGATGACCTGGATGGGAGGACGCACCGGTTGATATTTGAATTGCTGTATCATACGGGAATACGTTTATCGGAGCTGATCGGTTTACAGGAAAGGCATGTCGATATCTCCAATCTCACATTGAAAGTATTGGGAAAGGGGAATAAGGAGCGTATTATTCCCATCAGTATAAATCTGCGGGACGCAATAAAGGAATACAGGGAGATGCGCAATAAAGCGCTGGAAATGCCCGATAGGGAGGTATTGCTGGTGAACCCCCGTAGCGGAAAGAAGTTATACCCCCGCTATGTATATAACGTTGTGAAAGGTTACCTCACAGAACATGAGATCACGACGATCAGTCGCAGGAGCCCGCATATACTGCGGCATACATTTGCGACCCATCTTACGAACAATGGTGCGGACCTCAATGCGGTGAAGGAGTTGCTGGGGCATGCCAGTCTGGCGTCCACGCAGGTATATACGCATAACAGTATTGAGAAGCTGAAGGAGGCGTACAGGAAGGCGCATCCGAAGGGAGAGTAGGGAAGTTCTGCAGCTTTAACAAAATATTACTAAATGGTTATGCAAAAGAGTTGAAAGTTCATTAAATTAGTAATGAGTTCTTTGTATACTTTTTTCATTAGTCGATATCCATGACCATTAACACAATGAAAGCCTATGGACGTAATGTTACGAGCATGTACAAGATTGTTAAAACTAAAAATTAGTGCTATGAACGTTCAAATTCAAACAGTACACTTCGACGCTGACTCCAAATTGATTGATCATGTGAGTAAAAAACTTCAGAAACTCAACACTTTTTATGACCGGATCATCAGCGTGGAGGTATTTTTAAAGCTTGATGGAATAGCTCATCAGGTGAAGGATAAAATAGCAGAGATAAAAGTCCACATCCCGCGCCAAGACTTATTTGTAAAGCACGAATCCAAATCTTTCGAAGAGTCATTTGACCTCGCTTTTGACTCGGTTGTTAACCAGATAAAGAAGACGAAAGAGAAAAAATTTCAATAAAAGCTTAAAAATATTTTGGAATTAAATATCTGATTACTACCTTTGCCATCCCGATCAAAAAAAGGGATCGGCGAAGGTAGTAAAGTTCTTTACAGTAGGGTGTTTTAGCCGAATATACAAGTCTCAAAAAGGTTGTATCCAGGTGCTGAAAAAAAGATAAAAAAAGATTTGGAAGTTAAAATAAATCAACTATCTTTGCACCCTCTTATAACGGATATCATTTATAAGATTCTTATATAAGATAAGCCAGCATAGCTCAGTTGGCCAGAGCTACTGATTTGTAATCAGTGGGTCGGGGGTTCGAATCCCTCTGCTGGCTCCGGATAAATTCCGAAGCAAAAATGGTCCGGACGGACGAGATTTGGGAAAGGAGTTTAAGGAAAAATGGGCAGGTTCCAGAGCGGCCAAATGGGGCGGACTGTAAATCCGCTGTCTACGACTTCAGAGGTTCGAATCCTCTCCTGCCCACGTAGCGCAAATGTTCCGCCTTTGCCCCTCGCAAAGGCGGAACTTGTCTGTTAAGTGCAGGTTCTCCATAAATAGGAGAGAAGGTGAGTAGGAATAGAAGTTCTTTATAATGTTTACCATTATATAATTATATGCGGGAGTAGCTCAGTTGGTAGAGCGACAGCCTTCCAAGCTGTAGGTCGCGGGTTCGAGCCTCGTCTCCCGCTCACTAATAATACTGAAGAACGTTGTTCATTAGTATTATGTGAGATGAAAGTTCTTAATAAGATTTTCAATGCTGTTGTAGCTCAGGGGTAGAGCACTTCCTTGGTAAGGAAGAGGTCGTGAGTTCAATTCTCATCAACAGCTCAACGGATTTCCAAACATCCGGGATCCGGATTTCGTTGTAGCTCAGTGGCAGAGCGTACCGGTCGATACCGGGAAGGTCGTGGGTTCAATTCTCATCAGCGATACAAGTTTGTAAAACCGTTTTTTAAAAACAACTATCAATACAATCTTTACAAACCATCTAAAAAAAATACAATGGCAAAAGAAACCTTTAAGCGGGATAAACCCCACGTAAACATTGGTACCATCGGCCACGTTGACCACGGTAAGACTACCTTGACTGCTGCCATTACCAACATTTTGGCAAGCAAAGGTCTGGCAGAGAAGAAAGGTTATGATGAGATCGATGCCGCTCCTGAAGAAAAAGAAAGAGGTATTACCATCAATACAGCACACGTTGAGTATCAGACAGCTAACCGCCACTACGCGCACGTTGACTGTCCTGGTCACGCTGACTATGTGAAAAACATGATCACTGGTGCTGCGCAGATGGATGGTGCTATCCTGGTGGTTGCCGCTACAGATGGTCCGATGCCACAAACTAAAGAACACATCCTCCTGGCTCGTCAGGTAGGCGTTCCTCGTATCGTTGTGTTCATGAACAAGGTTGACCTGGTTGATGATCCTGAACTGCTGGAACTGGTTGAACTGGAAATCCGCGAACTGCTGAGCAAATATAACTACGATGGTGATAACACACCAATCATCAAAGGTTCTGCAACCGGCGCTCTGGCTGGTGAAGAAAAATGGGTATCTGCAGTTGATGAACTGATGACCGCAGTAGATGAATACATCCCACTGCCTCCTCGTCCGGTTGATCTGCCGTTCCTGATGTCTGTAGAAGACGTATTCTCTATCACTGGTCGTGGTACTGTTGCTACAGGTCGTATCGAGCGTGGTAAGATTAAAGTAGGTGAAGCAGTTGAAATCGTTGGTCTGATCGAAAAACCACTGACTTCTACATGTACTGGTGTTGAGATGTTCAAAAAATTACTGGATGAAGGTGAAGCTGGTGACAACGCTGGTCTGCTCCTCCGCGGTATTGAAAAATCTCAGATCCGTCGTGGTATGGTTATCGTTAAACCTGGTTCCATCACTCCGCACACTGAATTCAAAGGCGAAGTATACGTACTGAGCAAAGAAGAAGGTGGCCGTCACACTCCGTTCTTCAACAAATACCGTCCTCAGTTCTACTTCCGTACAACTGACGTAACAGGTGAAGTTGAATTACCAGCTGGTGTTGAAATGGTAATGCCTGGTGATAACGTAGGTCTGATCGTTAAACTGATCGCTCCAATCGCTATGGAAAAAGGTCTGAAATTCGCTATCCGCGAAGGTGGACGTACCGTAGGTGCTGGTCAGGTTACTGAAATCATCAAGTAATCACTTTGATATAATTAAAGACCATTAGCAATTAGTAAATTGCGGCTGGATAATAGATTTAAATTTTGTAAATTTGTTCTCCGGATTTCATTCAGCTAAAAGCTAATGGTCTTATACACGGGCATAGTTCAATGGTAGAATAGAGGTCTCCAAAACCTTTGATCTGGGTTCGAATCCTAGTGCCCGTGCTAAAAAATGGTGAAAAGTGAAGAGCTTTTCACCTTTCATGTTTTCAAACGGTTAATTTTTAAGACCCATGAATAAGGTTAGAGCATACTTCCGGGAGTCCTATCACGAGCTGGTGCATAAAGTATCCTGGCCTACATGGCAGGAACTGCAGTCTTCCACAATGATCGTATTAATCGCTACTATAGTTATCACTGCGCTGGTTTGGGGTATGGATGCCCTGTCTCATCTCATGCTGACTCAGTACTATAAAATTATTGCCTAATGATCGATGCATCCAATAACCCTGCAGAAGAAACAAACATTCCGACCCAGGACACCAAATGGTACGTTCTGCGCGTAGTGAGTGGTAAAGAGAAAAAGGTGAAAGAATACCTGGATATTGAAGTACGCCGCTCCGATTGGGGTAACGTGATCACCCAGATATTTTTACCAGTAGAGAAAGTCTACAAAGTGCAGGCAGGTAAAAAGGTGATGCGCGAGAAAAACTTCTACCCGGGTTACGTAATGATCGAAGCGATAGATGGTAAAATGACTGACGAAGTTATCCAATCCATCCGTAACGTATCAGGCGTTATTCACTTCCTGGGTAAAGATAAGCCAATCGCCCTCCGTAAGGCTGAAGTGAACAAAATGTTAGGTAAAGTGGATGAAATGTCTGACAACGGACTGACCATGAGCGAACCTTTCATCGTTGGCGAAACAATCAAGATCATCGATGGTCCTTTCAACGACTTCAACGGTATTATCGAAGAGGTAATCGAAGACAAGAAGAAACTAAAAGTAACTGTGAAGATCTTCGGTCGTGCCACCCCTGTGGAACTGAACTTTATGCAGGTGGAAAAAATCAGCTAACTATTTCAGTAATCATATTAAAAACGCCTCGTTTCAAGCGAGGCGTTTTTTATTGTTATAACTGAACGGTTATTTCTTTCTGGTAAAGTCAATTTCCATTGTCTTGACTTCTTTACCATCATTGACCATGTACATCTCCATGTGATGGTGGTCATCATCTATGATCTTGAAGATTTCTTTTACACCCATGTCTTTGCCGCTCATCGGCTCATACATTTTCCCAGTAAAGGTGATGGATTTGGTGGCATCATCCCAGGTACCTTCCATATTCATGATACCGGTACCCATGTTGTCAACCCAGGTGCTCTGGAATATTTTCTTCGCATTGTCGTAAGCCATCAGTCCATGTCCTTCGAATGGCATACCCATGATGGTGCTTTTGTGAACCGATTCCTGATAGCGGCCACCCAGTACCATTTTATTCATGGTGGTGCCATTGCCTTTTGTGGGAGGCTGACTTGGGTCCATCCACATAGACATTTCATAGCTCCATTCACCGTCTGATTTGGCGATCATCTCGTGAACAGGACCTGGCTTCATATATTCCATCCAGGCTTTTTCTTCGGCGGATTGTGCCTGTACCTTCATATTGAGCGAAAGACAGATGGCGATAGCTGAGGCTGAAAATAACAATAGACGTCTCATAATTGGTGGAGTTTTTTATTTAGACATAACGCTTAAAAACGGAGAAGGTTGCTGCGTAAGGGCGCTAAATCATTGATTATCGCTACCTTCGTGACTACTTTCGTTATATATATGAGATCTGTATACCTATTGTTAGCTGTTATTATATCATTTTCCGTTTCCGTATACGCCCAGCCTAAAGAAAGAGTCAGCACTGAACCTCCTGCACCTGCTTCACTGAATATTCCGGAAGGAGATAGCCGTACGCCGGCAGCACTTAGTCAGTATCTGAGGGCGCATACTGCGTCCAATAGAGAGTTCGTGCGTCAGCTCTATAGCTGGATCGTGTGGAATATCAGTTATGATATCGCGAACATGTACAATCCCGGTTATTATAAGGATACGCTGGATGCAGCGAATAAGACCTTGTCGACGAGAACAGCCGTTTGTCAGGGGTATGCGAATCTTTATTACCTGACCTGTAAAGAAGCAGGTATTCCTGTGCAGCTGATCGGTGGTTATACCAAAACACAGGGGAAGATAGACAATGCGAGTCATGCGTGGGTGGCGGTAAAGCCGGACAGTGTGTGGTATATGAGCGATCCGACCTGGGGCGCGGGTGTGGTAAATAATAATAAGTTTGTCCGCAAACCGGTTGATAGTTATTACCTGGTGGCGTCTGCGGGATTTATCAGAACACATATGCCTTTTGATCCGCTGTGGCAGTTGCTGGAGCGTCCGGTAAGGAATGAAGAGTTCAGGGATAACAACTGGACGGCTGCGGCAGGCAGAAGTGTCTTTCATTACAAGGACTCACTGGAGACCTATAATACCATGAAGGACGACCTGCTGAAGTACCAGTTGGTGATCAGCAGGATAGAAGGGATGGGCATTACCAATCAGATGATCAGTCATGAACTGGTATATTATAAGAACCTGGTGACGTTTATAGCAGAGAACCGTAAGGTAGTGGCGCAGAACAGGGCGGTGGATGAGTTCAATGCCAGTAGTAGCCGGTATAACAGGGCGGTGAACCTGTTCAATGAATATGTGCAGTTCAAGAGCAACCAGTTTAAGCCGGCGAAGGCTGACCAGGCGATAAAGGAAATGGTGGATGCGATCGGTAAGAAGTTGTCTGAGAGTAAACAGGGATTGGCGGGGTTGAACAGGAATGAACCCTCATTGAAACATAATATTACAGAGCTGGAAGAGTCTTTGTCGGTATTGCAGAAGAGAGTGGAGGAAGAGCAGGCGTTTGTAGACAAATATATTAAGACTGGCAAGCTGTTCAGAAAATCTTTATTTTATAAGACACATGGATGGGAATTCCATTAAATTAAATTAGATTTGTTGCGAACCATTAAGACGAATGTTGCCCCCTATGGTATTTACCGAACAGGGTTAAGATAAAATAGTTTTGTTATAGAATTGTAAAATTTTTGTCCCGAACTGATTATAATAGCAAAAAGAATGCCCGAAAGCAAATTCTTTTTGAGATTTAATACATTATTATATACCTTTGCATCCCCTTTAAAAGGTAAATTTTTCTCCTTTTAGTTTTGGGAGTTTCGCCAGAAACGAGACGTTCTAACCAAATTAAACTTTATAACATGGCAAAAGAGATCGCTACGTACGTGAAATTGCAGGTAAAGGGTGGCGCGGCCAACCCGGCTCCTCCAATTGGTCCAGCGCTGGGTTCCAAAGGTGTGAACATCATGGAGTTCTGTAAGCAGTTTAATGCCCGTACCCAGGATAAAGCGGGTAAGGTATTGCCTGTATTGCTGACAGTTTACACTGACAAATCATTTGATTTCGTAATCAAGACGCCTCCTGCTGCTGTACAGCTGCTGGAAGCTGCCAAATTGCAGAGTGGTTCTAAAGAACCTAACCGTAACAAGGTGGGTAAAGTTACCTGGGCACAGGTAGAAGCAATCGCGACAGACAAGATGCCTGACCTGAACTGCTTCACCAAAGAAAGCGCTATGAAAATGGTCGCTGGTACTGCCCGTTCTATGGGTATTACTGTTGAAGGTAACGCTCCCTGGAGTAACTAATTGTGTCACCCTGTACAAGCAGGTTAACTTTTAAAACATTTTGCAATGGCAACTAAGAAAAGAAAAGCAGCCGATACAAAGGTGGACAAAAACAAGGTTTACAGCCTGAAAGAAGCTTCCGCACTTGTAAAAGATATTAACTGCACCAAATTCGACAGTTCTGTCGATATTCATATCCGTCTGGGCGTTGATCCCAAGAAAGCAGACCAGGCTATCCGTGGTTCCGTAACGCTTCCCCACGGTACTGGTAAAACTAAACGTGTACTGGTTCTTTGCACACCTGATAAAGAAGCTGCTGCAAAAGAAGCTGGTGCTGATCATGTTGGTCTGGACGAGTTTATCCAGAAGATCGAAGCTGGTTGGACTGATATCGATGTTATCGTAGCTACGCCTGCTGTAATGCCGAAGATCGGTAAACTGGGTAAGATCCTGGGTCCCCGTAACCTGATGCCTAACCCTAAAACAGGTACTGTTACTAATGATGTAGCAGCAGCTGTTAATGAGGTTAAAGGTGGTAAAATCACCTTCAAAGTGGATAAGGCAGGTATCATTCACGCTTCTATCGGCCGTGTTTCCTTCGCTTCTGATAAACTTGAGCAGAACTCCCAGGAGCTGATCAATGCTATCATCAAGCTGAAACCAGCTACAGCGAAAGGTACTTACCTGAAAGGACTGTCAATGGCGAGCACAATGAGCCCGAGCATTACAGTTGACACAAAATCAGTTCAAAACTAATGATTGGCCGGTTGGCAGATCAACAAACTGACAAAAGCTATGAACAAAGATCAAAAAAATGACGTGATTGAACTGCTGAAAAGTAAGTTCACTCAATATAACAACTTCTACATCACCAACACCGAGTCTCTGACCGTTGCACAGGTGAACAACCTGAGAAGGGTTTGTTTCGACAAGAACGTGGAAATGAAGGTGGCTAAGAACACCCTGATCCGCAAGGCGCTGGAATCTCTGGATGCTGAGAAATACACTGGTATTTATGATGCACTGAACGGCGTAACTGCGCTGATGTTCTCTGACAGCCCGAAAGAACCAGCACTGATCATTTCTGCTTTCCGTAAGGAAAACAAGAAAGTTGAGAAGCCTGAGCTGAAAGCTGCTTTCGTTGCAAATGAAATTTACACTGGCGATGCTCAACTGGCTAACCTGGTGAAAATCAAAACCAAGAACGAACTCATCGGAGACGTTATTGGTCTTTTGCAATCTCCTGCAAAACGCGTTCTTGCTGGCTTGCTTGAAAAAGGTAAGAAAGAAGGCGCTGGTGTTGAAGCAGCACCTGCTGAGTAATCAGCTAAAAGCCTTTACCGGCTTACATAACAACAATGGCTTCCAAGTCACAATATAAAAAAATTCAATACTTAAAATTCTTAAAAACACTATACAATGGCAGACGTTAAAGCATTAGCCGAACAATTAGTAGGTTTAACTGTTAAGGAAGTTCAGGAACTCGCAGATTTTCTGAAAAGCGAGTATGGCATCGAACCAGCTGCTGCTGCAGTTGTAGTTTCTAATGATGGTGGTGGCGCAGCTGCTGCTGAAGAGAAAACTGCCTTCAACGTTATCCTGAAAAATGCAGGTGCTAGCAAACTGAACGTAGTTAAGATCGTTAAAGACCTGACCGGTCTTGGTCTGAAAGAAGCTAAGGAACTGGTAGACGGTGCTCCTAAGCCTCTGAAAGAAGGCGTTTCTAAAGCTGAAGCAGAAGATCTGAAAGCTAAGCTGACAGAAGCTGGTGCTGAAGTTGAAATTCAGTAGTCTTTGCTTAAAGATACCTCTTTATAAAGGTCAAAAGTGCTTCTGGCACTTTTGGCCTTCTTCCCTTTGGGAAAGTGTCTTTTTGGAGCGTCAATAAGAGGAAATCACCAGGACGGTGGAGTCTGACACAACAAGCGAAGACAGAAATTTTGAGGGTATTTGGCAAAGATGTCTTAATTTCCCCGATTCATGTTGTGATTTACTTCACAATATTATATAAGTTAATATAACTGCTAACTTCGAATATGTCTCTAAAAAAAGCCCAAGCAAACGAAAGAGTAAATTTTGGAAAGATCAAACAAGTTACTGAGACACCGGATCTGTTGGCTATCCAAATCCAATCTTTCAAGGATTTCTTCCAGTTAGAAACCACACCAGACAAACGTAACAATGAAGGCCTTTTTAAAGTATTCAAAGAAAACTTCCCGATTACAGATACCCGCAATATCTTCAATCTGGAGTTTCTCGATTACTTTGTAGACCCTCCGCGATATACGATCGAGGAATGTATTGAACGTGGGCTTACTTATTCGGTACCGCTGAAGGCTAAATTACGCCTGAGCTGTAACGATGAGGAACACGTTGACTTCCAGACGATTGTGCAGGATGTATTCCTCGGGAATATACCCTACATGACGCCTAGAGGTACATTCGTGATCAATGGCGCGGAGCGCGTGGTAGTATCACAGCTCCACCGTTCTCCTGGTGTATTCTTCGGACAATCCATACATCCAAACGGTACGAAAATCTACTCTGCAAGGGTGATTCCGTTCAAAGGGGCCTGGATGGAGTTTGCAACCGACATTAACAACGTAATGTATGCTTACATCGACCGTAAGAAGAAGTTCCCTGTAACTACCCTTCTGCGTGCGATCGGCTACGAGACAGATAAAGATATCCTCCAGCTCTTCGGAATGGCTGACGAGGTGAAAGCAGATAAGAAGAGCCTGGAAAAATACGCCGGTAAGAAACTGGGTGCACGCGTACTCAGAAGCTGGGTGGAAGATTTCGTAGATGAAGATACCGGTGAGGTGGTGAGCATTGAACGTAATGAGATCATGCTCGAGCGTGATAGTATCCTCGATGAAGCGAATATCGAAACCATCGTGGATATGGGCGTGAAAAGCGTGTTCGTGCAGAAAGAAGAGGTGAGCGGCGACTTCTCAATTATCTACAATACTTTAAATAAAGATACATCTAACTCCGAACTGGAAGCCGTTCAGCATATCTACCGCCAATTGCGTGGTGCCGATGCGCCGGATGATGAAACAGCAAGGGGTATCATCGATAAATTGTTCTTCTCTGACAAGCGTTATGACCTCGGTGATGTTGGCCGTTATAAGATCAACAGAAAACTCGGTCTGCCTACGCCGCTCAACATGAAAGTGTTGACCAAAGAAGACATCATCGCGATCATTAAATACCTGGTACAGCTCACCAACAGTAAAGCGGAGATCGATGATATCGATCACCTGAGTAACCGTAGGGTGCGTACCGTGGGCGAACAGTTATATGCGCAGTTTGGCGTTGGTCTGGCCCGTATGGCCCGTACCATCCGTGAGAGAATGAACGTTCGTGATAACGAGGTATTTACGCCGGTAGATCTGATCAATGCAAGAACACTTTCTTCTGTAATCAACTCCTTCTTCGGTACCAGCCAGCTGAGCCAGTTCCTGGATCAGACCAACCCGCTGTCTGAGATCACGCACAAGCGTCGTATCTCCGCCCTCGGTCCCGGCGGTCTTAGCCGTGAAAGAGCAGGTTTCGAGGTGCGTGACGTACACTATAGCCACTACGGCCGTCTCTGTACTATCGAAACACCGGAAGGTCCGAACATCGGTCTGATCTCTACGCTTTGCGTACACGCGAAAGTAAATGACATGGGCTTTATCGAAACTCCTTACCGTAAGGTGAACGAGGGTAAAGTTGACATGGATAATGTACGCTTCCTGAGCGCTGAAGAAGAAGATTCCGTGAAGATCGCACAGGCGAACGCACCACTCGATGAAGAAGGTCACTTTGTAAATGATAAGGTGAAATCCCGTGAAACCGGTGACTTCCCTATCCTGGACAGAGAAGAAGTGGAATATATGGACGTTGCACCTAACCAGATCGTTGGTCTGAGTGCTTCCCTGATTCCGTTCCTCGAGCATGATGACGCCAACCGTGCGTTGATGGGATCGAACATGCAACGTCAGGCAGTACCATTGATCAACCCACAGGTGCCTATCGTAGGTACCGGTCTGGAAGGAAAGGCTGCACGCGACTCCCGTCTGCAGATCACTTCTGAAGGTAAAGGTGTGGTTGAATTCGTGGATGCAAACGAAATTCATGTTCGTTACGAGCGTGATGAAATGCAGAAACTGGTTTCCTTTGAGGATGACCTGAAAATATATCAGCTGACCAAATTCGTTAAAACCAACCAGAGCACCTGTATCAACCTGCGTCCTGCAGTGAAGAAAGGGCAGCAGCTCGTGTTTGGCGACTTCCTCACAGAAGGTTACGCTACACGTGGTGGTGAATTGGCACTGGGCCGTAACATGAAAGTGGCGTTCATGCCATGGAAAGGTTACAACTTCGAGGATGCGATCGTAATCTCTGAGCGTGTAGGACGTGAAGACCTCTTCACCTCTATCCACATCGATGAATACGAACTGGAAGTACGTGATACTAAACTGGGTGAAGAAGAACTGACGCCAGATATTCCGAACGTAAGTGAGGAAGCAACAAAAGATCTGGACCAGAACGGTATCATCCGCGTTGGTGCACACATCAAAGAAGGTGACATCCTGATCGGTAAGATCACTCCTCGTGGTGAATCTGATCCTTCTCCTGAAGAAAAACTGCTTCGTGCGATCTTCGGTGACAAGGCTTCTGATGCGAAAGATGCTTCCCTGAAGGCGCCTCCAAGCACAGAAGGTGTGGTGATCGACAAGAAATTGTTCAGCCGCGCTAAGAAAGATAAGAACTCCAAGACCCGTGAAAAAGCGGCGCTGGAGAAACTGGAAAAAGTACACCAGAAGAATGAAGAAGACCTGCTGGAAGTACTCATGGGTAAATTGCTGACACTCCTGAAGGATAAAACTTCTCAGGGTATCACCAACACTTACGGTGAAGTACTGATCTCCAAAGGTTCTAAATTCTCTTCCAAGAACCTGGCGAACATCGATTTCCAGAACGTGAATCCGCTCGGCTGGACTACCGACGAGGTAACCAACGATCAGATCAACACACTGTTGCACAACTATAACATCAAGTACAATGAAGAACTCGGACGTTACAAACGTGAGAAGTTCAACATCTCAATTGGTGATGAGTTACCAGCAGGCGTACTGAAACTGGCTAAGGTTTACCTGGCTAGCAAACGTAAGCTGAAAGTGGGTGATAAGATGGCGGGCCGTCACGGTAACAAGGGTATCGTTGCGAAGATCGTTCGTGATGAAGACATGCCATTCCTGGAAGACGGTACACCGGTAGATATCGTACTGAACCCATTGGGCGTACCTTCCCGTATGAACCTTGGTCAGATTTACGAAACTGTACTGGGTTGGGCTGGTCTGAAACTGGGTATACGATTTGCGACACCTATCTTCGACGGTGCTACTACTGAAGAAATAGCTGGATATATAGACGAAGCTGGTTTACCAAGCTTTGGCCATACTTACCTGTATGATGGCGAAACCGGTGAGCGTTTCCACCAGAAAGCTACCGTGGGTGTTATCTACATGCTGAAACTGAGCCACATGGTTGATGACAAAATGCACGCCCGTTCTATCGGACCGTACAGTCTCATTACACAACAGCCGTTGGGTGGTAAGGCGCAGTTCGGTGGTCAGCGTTTTGGTGAGATGGAGGTGTGGGCACTGGAAGCATATGGTGCATCCAATATCCTGCAGGAACTGTTAACCATTAAGTCTGATGACATTGTAGGCCGTGCCAAAGCATATGAGTCTATCGTTAAAGGCGATAACATACCAAAAGCAGGCGTACCGGAGTCCTTCAATGTATTGATACATGAACTTCGTGGTCTGGGTCTGGATTTGAAATTTGATTAATATTTGTCCATAAGTGATGGTCCATAGTCCCTGGCAATCGCCTGGGACTATGGGCCTTAGGCTTTAGATAGTCAGACACGGTCCATGGACAAGTCTATGACCCGCGCACTGAATTACATGTGAATTTTCTTTAAACAACATACAATGGCCATCAAGAAAGAAAATCGTCCTAAATCAAACTTTAGCAGCATTACCATCAGTCTGGCTTCTCCGGATTCAATCCTGGAGCGCTCATACGGGGAAGTGCTGAAGCCGGAAACTATCAACTACCGTACTTACAAGCCGGAGCGTGATGGTTTATTCTGTGAAAGGATCTTCGGCCCCGTAAAGGACTATGAGTGCTATTGCGGAAAATACAAACGTATCCGTTATAAGGGTATCGTGTGCGACCGTTGCGGTGTGGAAGTAACTGAGAAAAAAGTACGTCGCGAAAGAATGGGTCACATCCGTCTGGTTGTGCCTGTTGTTCACATCTGGTACTTCAAATCATTGCCAAATAAGATCGGTTACCTGTTGGGTATGAGTTCTAAAAAACTCGAGACCATCGTTTACTACGAAAGGTACGTGATCATACAGGCAGGCGCTAAGCAGGAGAAAGGCCTGAACTACGGCGATCTGTTAACTGAAGAAGAATATCTTGATATACTGGATACCCTGCCGAAAGACAACCAGCTGTTGCCTGATGAGGATCCAAACAAGTTCATCGCTAAAATGGGTGCTGAAGCGGTAGAAATGATGCTGGCCAGAATCGATCTGGATAGCCTTTCTTACCAGCTGCGTAACCAGGCGGCAACTGAAACCAGCCAGCAACGTAAAGCGGAAGCGCTGAAACGTCTGAGCGTGGTAGAAGCTTTCCGTGAAGCAAATGGTCGTGTTGAGAACCGTCCTGAATGGATGGTAATGCAATACATCCCTGTAGTACCACCAGAACTGCGTCCGTTAGTTCCATTGGATGGTGGCCGTTTCGCGTCTTCTGACCTGAACGACCTGTACCGCAGAGTGATCATCCGTAACAACCGTCTGAAACGTCTGATCGAGATCAAGGCGCCAGAGGTGATCTTACGTAACGAAAAACGTATGCTGCAGGAAGCAGTTGACTCCCTCTTCGATAACTCCCGTAAATCAAATGCGGTGAAGGCAGAAGGTGGTCGTGCACTGAAATCCCTGTCTGACGTACTGAAAGGTAAACAAGGTCGTTTCCGTCAGAACCTCTTGGGTAAACGTGTGGACTACTCCGGTCGTTCCGTTATCGTGGTAGGTCCTGAACTGAAACTGCACGAGTGTGGTCTGCCGAAAGATATGGCTGCTGAACTGTTCAAACCGTTCATTATCCGTAAACTGATCGAAAGAGGTATCGTGAAAACGGTTAAATCAGCGAAAAAGCTGGTTGACAGAAAAGAAGCAGTAGTTTGGGATATCCTGGAAAACGTTCTGAAAGGACACCCGGTAATGCTTAACCGTGCTCCGACCCTGCACCGTCTGTCAATTCAGGCATTCCAGCCTAAACTGGTGGAAGGTAAAGCGATCCAGCTCCACCCACTGGTGTGTTCTGCGTTCAACGCCGACTTTGATGGTGACCAGATGGCTGTGCACGTACCGCTGAGCAATGCTGCGATACTGGAAGCACAGTTGCTGATGCTGTCTTCACATAACATTCTTAACCCGCAGAACGGTACGCCGATCACCCTGCCTTCACAGGACATGGTCTTGGGTCTGTACTATATCACCAAAGGCAAGAAATCTACCCCTACTGAAAAAGTAGAAGGTGAAGGTAAAGCCTTCTATTCTGCGGAAGAAGTAATCATCGCTTACAACGAGCAGAGAGTAAATCTGCATGCGAACATCCGCGTAAAAGCAAATGTTCGTGACGAGAAAGGTGAGCTGGTGAACAAACTGATCGAAACAACCGTAGGTCGTGTGATCTTTAACCAGCACGTTCCAAAAGAAGCTGGTTATGTGAACGCACTGCTGACAAAGAAATCACTGCGTGAAATCATCGGTGACATTATCAAGTACACTGATATCCCTAAAACTGCGAAGTTCCTGGATGATATCAAACAGCTTGGTTTCCGTACCGCATTCCGTGGTGGTCTGTCCTTCAACATCAATGACCTGATCATCCCAGAGGTGAAACAGCACATGATCGATGGTGCTGCCAGCGAAGTTGACGAAGTATGGGATAACTATAACATGGGTCTGATCACGAATAACGAACGTTATAACCAGATCATCGATATCTGGTCACGTGTGGATACCAAAGTAACAGAAACGCTGATCCGTGAACTGGCAAATGACAAACAGGGCTTCAACTCTGTATACATGATGCTTGACTCCGGTGCGCGTGGTTCCAAACAGCAGATCAAACAGCTGGCTGGTTTGAGAGGTCTGATGGCTAAACCGCGTAAGAGTGGATCTACCGGTTCAGAGATCATCGAAAACCCGATCCTGTCCAACTTTAAAGATGGTCTGAACGTATTGGAATACTTCATCTCTACGCACGGTGCCCGTAAGGGTCTTGCGGATACGGCACTGAAAACGGCGGATGCAGGTTACCTGACCCGTCGTCTGGTGGACGTTGCACAGGATGTCGTGATCAATGAAGAAGATTGTGGTACCCTGCGTGGTATTGCGACTTCCGCACTGAAAGATAATGAAGAGGTGGTTGAGCCACTGTATGACCGTATCCTCGGCCGTACTTCACTGCACGATGTATTCGATCCTCATACAGAGGAACTGATCGTTGAAGCAGGTGCTCAGATCACTGAAGATATCGCTCATCGTATCGAAGACAGCGCGATCGATACCGTTGAAATCCGTTCCGTACTGACCTGCGAAAGCCGCAGAGGTGTGTGCGTGAAATGTTACGGTAAAAACCTCGCTACGGGTTATATTACCCAGCGTGGTGATGCAGTTGGTATCATCGCAGCACAGTCCATCGGTGAACCTGGTACACAGCTGACCCTCCGTACCTTCCACGTGGGTGGTGTGGCTGGTTCTACATCTGTTGAAACCGGCTTACAGGCTAAATTCGATGGTACAGTGCAGTTCGACGGTCTCCGTACCACTACATACGAAAACAACGAAGGTGAAAAAGTACAGGTGGTAATTGGCCGTACCGGTGAGTTACGTATCGTAGATGTGAAAAATGACAGATTACTGATCACTAACAACATTCCTTACGGTTCTACACTGCTGGTGAAAGACGGACAGAAGGTGGCTAAAGGTGACATTATCTGTACATGGGACCCATACAACGCCGTTATCGTATCTGAAATCGCAGGTGCTATCCGTTTCGACGCTATCATCGAAGGTATTACCTTCCGTGAAGAGGCTGACGAACAGACTGGTCACCGTGAGAAAGTGGTTATCGAAACCAAAGACAAGAACAAGATCCCGTCTATCTATGTAGATGGTAATAAAGAGGTGAAATCTTACAACTTACCAGTAGGTTCCCACATCGTTATTGAAGAAGGTGAAGCAGTAAGAGCAGGTCAGGTAATCGTGAAAATCCCTCGTATCCTCGGTAAACTCCGAGATATCACGGGTGGTCTGCCACGTGTAACTGAATTGTTCGAAGCACGTAACCCAAGCAACCCGGCTATCGTATCTGAGATCGATGGTGTGGTAGCATTCGGTAACATCAAACGTGGTAACCGTGAGATCATCATCGAAAGCCGTGAAGGTCACATCAAGAAATACCTGGTGCCATTGACACGTCACATCCTGGTACAGGACGGTGACTTCGTGAAAGCAGGTACTGCACTGTCTGACGGTTCTATCACTCCAGCTGACATCCTGTCCATCAAAGGACCGTTTGCAGTACAGGAATACCTGGTAAATGAGATCCAGGAGGTATACCGCTTACAGGGTGTGAAGATCAACGACAAGCACATCGAGGTAATCGTACGTCAGATGATGCGTAAAGTGAACATCGAGGATCCGGGCGATACCCGCTTCCTGGAAGGTGACACTACCGATAAATTCGAATTCTTTGAGGAAAACGATCATATCTTCGATAAGAAAGTAGTTACCGAAGCTGGTGACTCCGGCTCTCTTAAAGCTGGTCAGATCGTTACCCTGCGTCAGGTAAGGGAAGAAAACTCCCTGCTGCGCCGTGCAGATAAGAAACTGGTGGAATTCCGCGATGCCAAACCGGCTACCTCCAGCCCGCTGTTACAGGGTATCACGAAAGCGTCCCTGGGTACTCACAGCTGGATCTCTGCCGCATCCTTCCAGGAAACAACCAAAGTACTGTCTTCTGCTGCCATCAACGGTAAGATCGATGACATGCTTGGCCTGAAAGAGAATGTGATCACCGGTCACCTGATCCCTGCAGGTACTGGTCTGCGTGAGTTCGAAAACATGATCGTAGGTTCCAAAGAAGAATACGACATCCTGGCCTCTTCTAAAGAAGTGTTCCAGTTTGACGAAGAAGAATAGAACAGATACACGCATGTATAAAAAAAATGTCCCGGCACTACGTCGGGACATTTTTTTTACGTGTAACTTTCGGCCAATTAAAATCACCGGATGATTATTATGAAGCACTGGCGTTATTGTTTATTGTTAATACTCGTCACCGCAGGTATTTTCGCCTGTAATAAGGATAGTGATGAATCTATTCCTGTCACCAGTTCCAACATCAATGTATTTCAGGCAGTGCCAGGCAAACTGTTTGATGTACTGATCGATACCATGACCATGACAACGGACCTGGCCTATGGTGAAAGCTCAGGTTATCACGCCTTTGAGGCGAAACGCTATAACCTGCTGGTACATCTGGCCGGGAAACCTGATTCGCCCTACATCGGTGGTCAGATCAGTCTTCGCAACGGACATTATTATTCCGTATTCCTGTCACTCGATAATGAGAATAACCCACAGGCTCTACTGGTGGAAGACGCTTTAGGTGGTACCCGCGCCGGCTTTGGCAGAATGCGCTATATCAACCTGAGTGATTCTTATATCAATCGCGCCAGCAGACTGACAATAGATATCAAGACTTTTACGACTTCAGATACCAGACAGGATACTGCCCGCTATTTCCGCCGTCTCAGCTATCTGGCCGCTACTGATTTCGTAGATGTACCTATCGGACCACACTCCCTGGTGGTGACCTACCCGGATTCTACGCTGTCGCTCAATGGGAATGGACAGGCTTTCCAGGTAGATGAACGGAAAGAATATACCTTCATAGGCTACGGGAATGCATTGAAGGCGGATTCGTTTAAAATCGCCACATTTATACATTAGTCCGTCCGATAATCACGGCTGTAGTAAAATTCATATGTGAAAGTGTTGTTAAGATAGAGAGGGACTAAGTATAATCATCTAAAAACCTTATTTTAGCCGTTCAAAATTTAAAACGTATTCAAGGATTCAAAATCCACTCAACAACATGCGCACTACTAAACAATTTGTGAAAAGCGGATTATTAGCGGTATTAACAGCCGGAACATTTATTGCTTGTCAGCAGACTAAAAATGAGGGTACCGGTAGCCCGGCGGCTGCTGCAAAAGATGGCGGTGCTGCTTCTAATAGCGGCTTTATCATTGCTTATGTGGATATCGATACCGTTGAAGCTCACTACGACTATTTTAAAGTAAAGAAAGCAGAACTCGAGAAGAAACAACAGGCGATCGATAATGAATTAAATGCTAACGCACGCGCATTACAGAACGAGGCAGCTGATTTCCAACGTCGTGTAAATGCTAACTCCGTAACACAGGCAGAAGGCGAAGCAACACAGCGTGCTTTGTACAACAAACAACAGCAACTGGAAGGTAAAGCACAGAACATGCGTTCTGAGTATGCTGAACAGGAGAATAAGTTCAATGAAGAGCTGCAGAAGAGACTGAATGACTTCCTGGCTAAATACAACGCTGATAAACGTTATGCCTATATCCTGTCTTATCGTACAGGCGCAAGTAATGTTTTATACAAGGATGACAAATATGACATTACTACTGAAGTAATTAAGGGTTTAAACGAAGCCAGCAGGGAAGCGTCTGAGAAAAAATAATAGTTGCTATAGCAAAAACATTAAAAAATAATATATCTTGGAATCCCGTCTCATAAACTGAGGCGGGATTTTTTGTAATCCTCGATGTATGGACAACCAAAACACAGCTTTTCGTCCCAGTCTTAGTTTGCTGGACGCAACCATGATCGTTGCCGGTTCTATGATAGGTTCCGGTGTTTTCCTCGTATCTGCGGAAATCACACGTAATGTTGGCTCTGCCGGCTGGCTGACCCTCATGTGGGTACTGGGTGGTATCGTTACCATTATTGCCGCTGTAAGCTACGGAGAGCTGTCTGGTATGTACCCTAAAGCAGGAGGGCAGTATGTCTACCTGCGCGAGGCTTATAATCCCCTGGTCGCATTTCTGTTTGGCTGGACACAGTTCAGTGTTATCCAGACCGGTACGATCGCTGCCGTAGCGGTCGCCTTTGCGAAGTTCTCTTCTTATATAATCCCCGCATTCAGCGAAGAGAATTATTTGCTGGACCTCGGTTTCCTGAAGATTTCCGCGGCACAGATCGTGGCCATCATATCTATTATACTCCTAACGTGGATCAATACACGTGGTATAAAAAATGGTAAGATCATTCAGACAGTTTTTACACTGGCAAAACTCTTATCGCTCTTCGGACTGATCATCTTCGGATTTCTGCTGGGAGCTAAACAGGAGATCTGGAATGCTAACTGGACCAACGCCTGGCAGGCTGTAAGCCTTACACAGGACGGCGGACAGGTAACAACCACATTACTGTCAGGACTGGCATTGTGTGGAGCTGTAGCCATCTCCATGAAAGGATCACTGTTCAGTAGTGACGCCTGGAATAACATCACGTTTATCGCGGCAGAGATTAAAAATCCACAGAAAAATATTGGTAGAGCACTCTTCCTTGGTACACTCCTGGTAACGATCGTATATGTCAGCGCGAACCTGATGTACCTGGCAGTAGTGCCTATGCATGACATCGCTTTCGCCGCCAAAGACCGTGTTGCAGTAGTTGCTGCACAACAGATCTTTGGTAACAGCGGTGCATATGTGATCGCTGTGATGATCATGGTATCTACCTTCGGCTGTAACAATGGGCTGATCCTGGCAGGCGCACGTATTTATTATACCATGGCGCAGGATGGACTGTTCTTTAAGAAATCAGGCGATTTAAATGAATACAATGTACCGGCAAACGGTTTGTGGATACAATGTCTGTGGGCTTCGTTGCTTTGTCTGACAGGTAAATACAATGATTTGCTGGCAATGGTAATATTTGGTGTACTTATATTTTATGTTATCACAATTGCTGGTATATTTGTGTTACGTAGTAAGCGTCCGGATATTCCGCGTCCTTATAAGGCATTTGGTTATCCTGTATTACCTATGATCTATATTGTAGTAGCTTCTGCACTGGCGTTATTACTGCTGATGTTTGAAAGTAGCTACGCTTTGTTAGGTTTACTGATCATTGTTATTGGTTTCCCGTTGTATTATCTGGCCATGAAGACACAAAAAACCGCGTAGTAGACAACGGAAGACTAGAATGGACAAAAAATAGTCCGTTCTTACACAAAAGTTGTATGTAAAATGGTTGAAAATTTATCTTACTGCTGTGGAACTTTCAGTGAATTGATGTAATTTGCAGGAAGACTTCCGAATTAGAGGATTGATTTGTGTGTAACCCTTGACGCAACGACACGTATGAATAGAAAACCCTTTGTCAACTGAGAGCGCTGCTTTACCACAGGAAGCAGTGAAAAATGGGGAGGGAACCTATCATATTAACACTACAATTGGAAGCCCGTTTAGCATAGGAGTAGTTAGGAAGAATATAAGTTCAAACATCCAGATAAGGGCATGTAAGAATGATTGTTCGTCAACATTGTTTGAAGATAGGTATCGCGTACAGAAAAACGAAGGTTAACATTAGAAGACTATATGCCGACAAACGACATCAAAAAAGACATTCATCATAAATAATTATAAGGCAATTATTGCTCATTAGGTGAGGTGAAAAAGATTTGAAGAAATCTTTCAACCCTGTAATGATATTAAAAGCCTACACGATTTGCATTCTCGAACATTCACATGACAATCTTAACAACAAGCGTATGGTATCTACCATACGCTTTTTTTATGCCCGGAAAGGGCTTAAATGAGGTCAATGTTAAGGAATTATGAAGTCCGGTTTTCCGATTGGTACATCCCTTTTTCTCCGGCGTACTCTCTTTGTAAATTGAAATAATCAGGACTACGAATACCGGAAATGAAAATAGATAAGCAATTACTGGAAAAATACTTCAAAGGTGACTGTACAGCTGCGGAAGCTGAACAGGTTGCGGCTTATCTTGATCAGTCAGAGACGCCGGAAGCAGATGAATGGTTTCATGCGATGTATGAAGAGGTAGAAAACGAAATCCCGCAGGAAAGAGAACTGCCTGCAACCCAGATTACCAGAAAAGAAAAGAAAGGCACCTTAATATATAGCAGATGGTATAGTATCGCAGCAGCCGTAGTAATGTTGCTGGGCGTTTGCACCTGGTTGTTCCAGACAAGACAACGTAATGGTGGAAAAGCAAACCTCGCGCTTACATGGGATACCCTTGCCAACAATGATAAAAGTATCAAGCTGATGACCATGACCGATGGGTCACGCGTATGGCTCGCACCCCATTCGACAGTAATTTATCCCAATAACTATAACGACACCAGCAGGGAAGTCTGGCTGAAGGGAGAGGCATTCTTTGAAGTAGCGCAGGACCCGACAAGGTCTTTCAGTGTACACACTGGTGACCTGAAAACAATAGCGCTCGGTACTTCCTTTAATATTTCCACCGGCAACTATGCAGATGGCAGTATCCAGGTGAGCCTGGTGCAGGGAAAGGTTGCCGTTACCAGCCAGTCGTTCTCTCTGATATTAAAACCCGGCGAGATGGTGCGTTATGACGGAATTCGCTTATCCCATCCCACTGAGTTCAGTATAAGAGAAGTGATGGACTGGAGAAATGGTAAGCTCGTATTTGATAAAGCTGCACTGGAAGATGTATTCGCAAAATTACAAGCCCGCTATGGATGTAAGATCGTAGTCAGTGAAAAAGTAGCTGGATCGCAAAAGGTATCCGGCGTATTCCGTGCAGGAGCACCGGTACAGAACATACTGGAAGCCATACAATATGTACACGGTTTTCAGGTCATTAAAAAGGATGATAACACGTATGAGATAACTACGGGAAAAAATTAAAAGGTCACAACATAATTTATCGGGGATACCCTAGCCTGTATTTATTTACTATCAAATAGCAATTTCTAAAGTATGCAAAAATCTACAAACAGATTTTGTAATGGGGGAGTTATGCACAGTTGGAAAGCTTTCCTGTTATGTTTTGGTGCAGCGGGTTTCCCTACTGTACTGGTGGGACAATCTTATCAATCATTAGGGGACAAAGTGTCTGTGAATCTGCAACACACAAATGCAGCAGCTGTTGTTAAATCGCTTGAACAACAAACATCTTATACATTCGCTTACGATCCGGATTATCTGGCGCATTGCTCACTGGAAGCAGTAAAGTTCAATGGACAGCCACTGTCGCAGGTATTGAGTTACCTGGACGCTTATGCGCCTATTGATATCGCATTTGCTAACAATACCGTCGCCCTGAAACAGGGTAAGCAGGAAAAGTCTGCTGTGAAAGAGAAAGGACGCGTGAAAGGAAAGGTCGTTGATAATAAAAATGAAGCATTACCAGGTGTAACCATTCAGGTAGATGGTGGAACAGGAGTGGTGTCCAATGTTGATGGTTCGTATGAACTGAACCTGACGCCTGGTACATATACTGTTACATTCAGCTTTGTGTCTTACGATACGCGTAAGGTAACAGAGGTGATCGTAAAAGAAGGTGATATCACACCACTGGATATCATACTCAAAAGCAGCAGTTCACGCCTGAAAGAGGTGACCGTTACCGGAAATTATAAACGTGCATCTGTAGAAGGCCTATATGCAATACAGAAGAATAATGCCGCGATCACTGATGGTATCAGCTCTGAACAGATCAGCCGTACACCAGATAAGAACATTGGTGAAGTATTGAAACGTGTTACCGGTATCTCTACTGTAGATAATAAATATGTGGTCGTACGTGGTCTCAGTGAGCGTTACAATCAGGCTGTATTGAATGGCCAGGTAATGCCAAGCACAGAGCTGAACAGAAAGAACTTCAGCTTTGATATCATACCATCCAACATCGTGGAAAATGTGATCGTAGTGAAAACATTAACGCCTGATCGCAGCGCTGAATTTGGTGGCGGTCTGGTAGAAGTGAATACGCTCGACATACCTACACAGAACTTTTTGAACATAGGTGTTGGCGGTAGTATCAATAGCCTGACAACGGGAGAGAACTTTCGCTCACTGAAACTCGAAGGAAAAGAATATTGGGCAAAAGCATCTGACCATCGTAACCTGCTGGGAGAAACAAAGTGGAACAGCTCTGCAGACGTGATCGCAAAGTATAACGCCAGCAATAAAGATTTCAAACAGTTCAGCAATAACTGGGGTGTATACGAAATGAAAGCGCCAGCCTCTCAGAACTATCAGTTGTCCGGTGGTAAGGTGATCAAACTGGCCGCTACGAAACAACTCGGTATCGTTGCTTCTGCCAGCTACAGAAATACTTTTCAGACAAAAGACATCGTCATGAGCAGAGATGGTTTTGACGGCTATCTGAACGGTAAACGTTATGAGTTCGGTGCTAACCTGGGCGGGCTCCTGGGGATTGGCTACAGAAGCGAACGCACTAAAATAAGTTTACAGAGTTTATACCTCCGCTCACTCGATCAGCAATTACTGTTAGGTACTGGTCAGCACGTAGACCCCTCTGGTTATATGCTGGCGTACTATGACCTGACGAACCAGACCTCGCTCTGGCAGAACCAACTCAAAGGTGAGCAGGCAATAGGTAAACGTGGTGTTAAATTAAAATGGTTAGGTAGCTACGTGTTGCTGGACAGATCAAGACCAGACAACCACCAGATGCTGGCGGACGTAATGAAGGACAGCAAACTGCCTTCCAATGAATTCAACATCAGTAACCCGATCAATACCGTTATCAGTGAAGGCGCTTTACGCTGGTGGAGCCGCGCTTATGAAAAGGACTACAACTGGGATGTGGCAGTAACAGTGCCATTCACATTGGGTACAGGCAATCTTCACACAGATAACGTGTTTAAAACAGGTTATTCCGGATGGAGCAAAGACAGACTGTTCTACGTATTGAACACTGGTTCCAAAGGTTTTAACACAAGTGATTATCCTCCATTAGCACAGGCATTTTCTCCTGCAAGAGGTGGTGAAATATACATGAGCGAATTCTCTGATGATTTTCACAAAACAGCTGCGCTGCATGGCCTGTACGCAATGTTAGATAATAAGATCAATGAGAAGTGGAGACTGGTATGGGGCGTAAGAGCAGAATACTACAACCTGAATAATATCAACGGTGTGCTGGATTCTGTTTTCAGAGCGATCAATGGTTCAAGACCAGCAGGACAGGAACTGGACTACAGCGCCATCCTGAACCGCGAACCGAACTGGCACCTGTTCCCATCAGCAAACCTGACCTACAGTCTGAATCAGTCGATGAACCTCCGTGCTTCTTATGCGAAGAGTATCATCCGTCCTGACCTGAGAGAACTGTCCTTCTTCCGTGAGTATGATTTCGAACTGGGTGGCGCATATGAGAGCAATCTGGTAAAGTCGACCACCGTACAGCACTTTGATGTGCGATACGAATGGTATCCTGGTCCCGGAGAGATCATCTCTGCATCCTTGTTCTACAAGAATTTCAATTCACCGATGGAGATTTATAAACAAGGTGATATCAGGTTGTATTATCTGAAGAATAACAGCCGGGCAAAGAACTACGGACTGGAAGTAGAAGTGAGAAAGAACCTGGCATTTACAAAGGTCCCTGTGATTAAGAATATCACCCTGTATGGAAACTTTACAGCACTTGATGCACGTGTGACGCCACTGGATGTTGACTTTAACAGAATGGACCCTAATAATCCCAACAAAGTATTGCCAACAGAAGTAGAAAGAAGAGAAGAAAAAAGACCACAGACCGGGGCAAGCAACTACATGGTGAATGCAGGATTCTATTATGACGCAAAACCTGCCTCCTTCAGTCTGGTGTACAACTATGTTAGTAACAGAATGTTCAGGCCTGCTTTATACTACAGCGAATCATTGTTCGAACGCCCGCTGGAAGCACTGGATGCGCAGCTGGGAATCAAACTCCTGAAAGAAAAGATGCTGGTACGCCTGAACGTCTCTAACCTGTTGAACAGTTATTCAATCGTATATCGCAATTTTTATAAAGACGAAGCTATCAGTACCAACAAAAAAGACCCAAGCATAAAAGACCTGCTTTATCAGAAAGACACAGATCGTATAGATTATCAGGCTAAACCAGGCAGGACTTTCAGTGCAACACTCACGTATAATTTTTAAGCTTTTTGCATACGCGTAAACCCGAGATAAAACCCTGATCAGGTAAAACTCAGACACAAACCAAAAAACAAACAAACTCAAAACGAGAACCCATGAGAAAACAATCTCTGATTCTTTCCGTTGCAGTAGCGCTGATCGCTTTCAGCACTGCTTGTAAGAAAGAAAACAATGTCGTAAACGATCGTCCATTGACAGCTGCTGCAGCAGCCCACACTTGTGGTGACAGTACCATCTCAGGTGTAATCACTTCTAACCTGTATCTCGGTGACTGTAAGATCTACAAACTGAGCGGCATTGTGTACGTTTCTAACAACGCTACACTGACTATCGCTCCAGGTGCACTGGTTCAGGGTATCAAAGGAGCTCCAGGTGGTACACTGGTTATCACCCGTGGTTCTAAAATCAACGCTGCTGGTACTCAGACAGCTCCAATTCTCTTCACTTCTGACCAGGCAACTCCTGCTTCTGGCGACTGGGGTGGTGTAGTAGTTTTAGGTAAAGCTAACATCAACCAGGGTGATTCTGCTCTCGTAGAAGGTATCGGTGGTACACCTCCTGCTAGCGCTTATTATGGTGGTACAGTAACTAACGACAACTCAGGTGTGCTGACTTATGTTAGAATCGAGTATGCTGGTTATGAACTGTCTACTGACAACGAACTGAACGGTCTGACACTTGCTGGTGTTGGTTCCGGTACTACAGTTCACCACGTTGAAGTGTACAAATCAAAAGATGATGCATTCGAATTCTTCGGTGGTTCCGTTAGCGCTTCTTACCTGATCGCTGCTTATCCGCTGGATGATATGTTCGATTTCGACAACAGCTTCGCTGGTACTATCAACTATGCATTAGGTCTGTCTGACCAGACTCGCGCTGACAAGAGCCAGTCTAACGGTATCGAGTGTGATAACCTGGCTACAGGTGATTCAACCAAGACTCCGATCACTAAACCAGTTATCAACCACATGACTATCATCGGTCTGCCTAACGCTACACTGGCGTCTACTACAACCGGTGCTCCATCTGGTACAGGTAAATATGGTCGTGGTGCTCATTTCAGAAGAAGCTCTCGTTTTGACCTGAAGAACTCTATCTTCATGGGCTTCAACACTGGTATCTCTCTGGACGGTACTTCTCCAAGCAACACTCCATGTGCTTACTTCAGAGGTCTGTCTGTACTGGACAACAACCTGGTACACGCTTTCACAAGCCCATATGGTCCTTTCACTATCGAAGGTGCAAGTGCATGTCTGACTTCAGCTACACTGTACGCACTGGCTACAAACCTGAACGGTGGTTACGTAACTGCTGATCCTAACGCTGACATTAAACTGGTTGCTCCATTCGGAACTACTGCTGCTGGTTTCTTCCCTCAGTCTACAGGCGAAGCTTTCACGTATAACGCAGGTGCGTTCACCTTTGGTGGCGCTGACTGGACTGTTGGTTTCTCTCGTTTCGGAAACTAAGATATAGTCATCACTGTTGTAAGTGTGGAGAGCATTGCTCTCCACACTTTCTTTAAAATAAACAAAAACATGCTGAGAATTTCAAAGGTAATTTTATTAGCTGCCGTTGTGTTACTGGCAGCCTGCAAAAAGGGGGAACCTGTTAATGAATTTTATTTTGCTTCTTTTACGGCAGAATTGCTCGCATTACCTGGCACCACTACTGTTGACATTTATGTTGGGGACAAAATAATTGATTCACTTACCGCAGGAACAACGAAAGGTGTGATCTCGCCTATGATGCTTGCGGCTAACCAGCCAAGTACAATATCATTTAAAAAAGCAGGCACTGACATCCTTTTACTGGATACCGTGCTGACTGCTGCTCCTGGCGATCGCGTGCCTTTAAAACTGGCATATAGTGCAGAACTGGGCATTCAGAGTTTTATTACCGGTAGTGCTGAAAATATACCTGCCGATTCAGGCGTATTTTTCCTCTTCAATCAGCTGCCCGTTGAACTACAGGCGGATGATGTATATGTAGATGCACTCTTATTCAGATTCAACGGAGCAGAATATGAAGACACAGGTGTATCCTGGGATAATCTGGAAAAGAACAAACTACACCCTGAACAGAAAACAATTGCGGTTACTGAAAATGAAGTGCCGATCCAATATATTATCAGACTTAAAAACAGAGCTACAGGCGAATACCTGGGCGATGCGCTTGCACTCACAGATATTTCTACCACCTTCCTTCCGGGACAGCGTCAGATCGTATCTGTAAAAGGAAGACAAACAAGAGGTAAATGGCGTTTTTATTCCGAAGCCGCAGCTTATTAAAATCGATGCTGGTAAAAAGCTCGACTTAAAAGACGGACATTAACCCCTTTATACAATATGATGTTATCCGCTGATAACATCTCCTAGAATGTTTCACGAAGTGGTATGTTGTATCTACAGCATACCTTTTTTTATCTCAATGCAGTCGGTATCTTCAATACATTCTTATCAGCAACTGTCGCCTGCGCATCAAAGTATCTTTGCACCACTGTCTCCGGATATGCCCGTTCTCTGCCGCCTCCTGATATGATCGAAACTGCTTTTGCGATCAATGGGTCTTCAACATCTCCTACAGGCGCCAACGGTAAGACTGACAATTCATCGATACGATAATCAGGCGTGATCCCATTGACATAACCACCTTCGCCTTTTGCATTGGCGAGATTGTAGGTAAGCGGTAACATGGTATAAGGGATACGCTGCGGCGAACGCATGTCCGTAATAATAACAGCCGCTTTATCTTTTCCCAGTGTACCCAGGCCGATCTGGACTACCTGCATATAAGATTTCAGTGTATTAATAGTCAGTTCAGCAGCGGAAGCGGTTTGCGGGCCTGTCAGGATAAATACACGTTGCAGGGATAGTCTGCCAGCTGTTAATCCGCTGAATGCTATCGGACCACCACTTTCAGGAACTGAGAGGGCTGATTTATAAGATACCGTACGCTGCCCCATGTTGTTATTCCCGGCATATTTTGCAAACACACTGTTCTCATTGATGCCGGGTGCGATCAGGGCGTTTAGTAATGCTGCTCCGGCTACGCTGCCACCCGCGTTATAGCGCAGATCAAGTATAAGTTCTGTTGCGCCGGCGTCTTTAAACTGTTTAAACGCGTTCAGCACATTTGCATTGTAGTAATCATCAAATGCATTGTAAAACAGATAGGCGACCGTCTTTTCGTTGATGTGCTGTATACTTTGTGTGTATATCGGTTGTTCACGGATGGTCCGTGCGGTGAGCGTAATATCTTCTCCTTTCAGTACTGTATTGCCATTGACGGTTGCCATACTCAGTACTGCGTTACCGCTATTGAGTATTTCCTGGCTGAGCGAAGCCGCGTTGGCCGTCGTAATGGTAGTGCCATTGATGCCAGTAAAGTAATCCCCTCTTTTTATGCCCAGTATAGCGGCGCCGGAACCGGGTACAACGAGTCCGGTCACGCCAATGGCGCCTCCGGGTGCAGCAGGGTAGCTGATGACATTGAAGGTGATGCCAAAAGAGTAGAGCATATATTTTGGAAAGCTGGATGGATCATCCTGCTGATAGATCACTGAAAAGCGGTCCGCCTTGTCTTTTAATCCTGCAAAGAATGCGGTGGCAGCAGGCTGACTGTCCGCCAAAGCAGGCAGTCCATTATTCCACAGATAGAAATACCGCATACTATCCAGTATCCAGGTATTGATCTCCTGCCGGGTAACAGGCCCTGTAGGGACTTCCGGTTTGACCACATCGTCTTTTTTGCAGGCAATTAACAGTAAAGATAAGTTCAGGGCAATAAGGGGCTTGCGGTACATATCGGATTGGGTTGATTGAATTACATGTCGTAATGGGCCATCATTTCCCGCCTGATGTATTGCAGGGCGAGCGTAAGGTGATTCCTTACAGTAGTGGGCGACAGACTTAGCTGGTCTGCGATCTCTTTATGGCTTTTTCCTTTGTCGCGGCTAAGCAGATAGATATTCCGGCGTTGTTCCGGCATCTGTTCGATCAGTTTGTGGACCTGTTCACTGAATTCCTTACGCATCAGTGTATCCTCATCCCCCCTGTCAGATGAGACCTGGTTGGATGACAGTTGTGATAATGACTTTCTTTCTCGGTATAGTTTTCTCGTTTCATCGATCACAATATGTTTTACAAATACAAATAAGAGCGGGAATACATCCTGGTCTTTATGTACCTTATGGATGTTTTCCCATAGTTTGATGAAACATTGTTGTGTCACTTCCTCCGCCCGTTGCCGGTCGTCGGTAAGTTTGAATGCGAACCGGTACACCTTTTCCCTGTTGGCTTCAAATAATTGACCAAAGAGTATCCTGGATGGGTTATCAGACATAGAGTTTGATATGTGGTTGCTATAATGGAAAATAAATGTAAGTAGTACATGTTACTTGAATGTTAAGCTTGAACAGCAGGGGATTTCAGCGGATGGAAACGGTGGAGCACCGGTCTATTATAAACAATTTCATCAATTTATATACATTTGCCTCATGTCTACAGAATTGTACAATCAAATATTTGATCAGTGTATTGCTGATTATCATGTGCACAATAGTGTGCACCAGCCTATCAACAATCCGTATGAAAAATCAGCCTTTGAACACCTGTTATATCTGAAAAACTGGATTGACACCGTACAGTGGCACCTGGAGGATATCATCCGCGATCCATTGATCGACCCGGTAAAAGCACTGGAAATCAAGCGTTGGATTGACCGTTCCAATCAGGAGCGTACCGACGTGGTAGAGTATGTCGACAGCTATTTCCTCGAACAATATAAAAGTACAGCTCCGGTTGCCGGCGCTACTATCAATACTGAAAGTCCGGCATGGGCGATCGACCGTCTGTCTATCCTGGCGCTCAAGATCTATCACATGCGTGAAGAAGCGACCCGTCCTGATGCGACACCAGAACACCGGGAAGCCTGTCAGCGTAAACTGGATATCCTGCTGGAACAACGCCAGGACCTGGGGAGCGCTATCACACAGTTGCTGGAAGACATTGCTGCCGGTAGAAAATACATGAAAGTCTACAAGCAGATGAAGATGTACAACGATCCTTCCTTAAATCCGGTGCTCTACAAGGGAAAATAATTTATGCCTGAAAAACTGAGAACAATACTGGCGATCCGGTTTTCCGCCATGGGAGACGTAGCAATGACCATTCCCGTGATGCAGCAGGTATTGGAACAAAATCCCGGTATACAGATCGTTTTCGTATCTAACAGGAACTGGGGCGCCCTTTGTGCCGGTATTCCCCGCCTGATCTTTTTCCCTGCCGATCTGAAAGGAACACACAAGGGATTCAAAGGTTTATACAGGCTTTTCCGGGAAATCAGCAATACGTATAAAATTGACGCCGTTGCCGACCTGCACCACGTATTGCGCTCACAGATCGTACGCTCGTTTTTCCGGCTGAGCGGCCGTAAAGTAGCTGCGATCGATAAAGGCCGTGCTGAAAAGAAAGCGCTTGCCCGTCCGGAAGAAAAGATACTGATACCTTTAACCAGCACTATAGAGCGATATGCGACCGTTTTCAGGCAATTGGGCCTCCCGGTCACCATTTATCCAAAACAGCCTGTATTTGGCCGTCAGGAGTTAACAACGGCCATACTGGAAGTCACCGGACCCAAAAACGGCGATAAGTGGATCGGACTGGCGCCATTTGCCACCTATAAGGAGAAAACTTATCCCCTGGCCAAAATGGAAGAAGTACTGGCCGCACTCGTGAAAAAGAAACAGACAAAAGTACTGCTGATGGGAGGGGGCGCCGCTGAAGTCACACAACTGACCACACTGGCCGTAAAATATCCGGAAGCAGTAATAGTCGCAGGCAGGTTCCGTTTGCCGGAAGAAATGGCCATTATCAGCAATATGGATACCATGATCAGCATGGACTCTGCCAATATGCACCTGGCTTCCCTTTTTGGCGTACCGGTTGTTTCTGTCTGGGGTGCTACACATCCTTTCGCTGGATTCATGGGTTTCGGACAGACCGAAGACAATGCCGTACAGCTGGAAAGCCTTTCCTGCCGCCCTTGTTCCATATTCGGTAATAAGCCCTGTTTTCGCGGCGATCATGCCTGTATGGAGTGGATACCTCCCACTGCGATCACTGAGAAAGTGACAAAAGTGGTCGGTGAATCCTAAATTTTTAAAACTTTTTTTTGTAGATTAGGAAAAAATACTAATTTCGCCATCCCAAATCACGGTGCGCCGCGGTACAAAAGGAGTAAGACAGATAACGATCTGTTAATCCCTTCCGGAAACGAAAACATCGCTTTGAGGCTAAAAGGAAAGAAGATATTTTAAAGATATAGTTTGTCCTATAGTATAATGGTAGTACATCTGATTTTGGTTCAGACTGTCTAGGTTCGAATCCTGGTAGGACAACGAAAAAAACCGCTCTCGCAGCGGTTTTTTTTATGCCCATATTTTTCTACGCCTGCATCCTTCCCCCTGAAATTGATTCGTATTTTGTCTCGTTGTATTTTAATTTTGCGCTGAATATCCGGTGACGGTTAAATTATTGAGCAATGAATTTCTATACACGTAAATGGGTAAAACCTGAAGACCTGAATGCACACGGAACTTTATTTGGAGGAAGTTTGCTGCGTTGGATAGACGAAGAGGCAGCTATCTATACCATTATTCAGCTGGGTACCAACAGATGTGTAACAAAATACATGTCCGAGATCAATTTTGTAAGCTCCGCCAAACAGGGCGATATTGTAGAGCTGGGGATAAAAGCCACTCATTTTGGCAGAACTTCCCTGACATTAGCCTGCCAGGTCAGGAATAAGATCACGCAGAAAGTGATCCTTACGGTGGATAAAATGGTATTTGTCAGTGTGGATGAAAACGGCACCCCATGGCCGCACGGTCGTACAAAGATCACCTATACAGATGAGCGCCTGCGCGAAGAGGATTAACGGGCCTGAGGTGTATGCTCCAATACACACCCTTTAAGGATTTCCATTTTGACAAAGGAGTCGGTTTCCCGGAAACCGGCATCTAACCATTGCTGCTTACACTGCGGATTGGCATAGAGTATTTTCAGAGGGCGCTGCCGCCGCTGGAGACTTTCTTTTACTCTACTGATGAACGCTTCCATGATCATTTCATCGAAGGGGTTAAACAGGAAAATAACGCCTACCGTTTCTGGAATAATGTACTCCCTGGCATCTTCACAGGATATATTGATCCGGATGTCCTTATACCGGTCATACAAGCTGTCACGCATTTGGATAGATGCCTTGTATAAGCGGGGGGATAAATCAATGCCGGCCAGTGCCTGAAAGCCATATGCTGCACCCATCGCCAGTACCCGTCCTCTGCCGCAACCTACATCGAGCAGGGTAGTGGAAAGATCGGCAGGCTGCACATGGTCAAGCAGCCAGGTAGCTGTATAATAATTCACAGGTTCGTACATGGCTACATGTTTCCTGTCTTCTGCTGATACTTCTGCCGCCAGACTGTCCGTGCCGATCGTGCGGATACCATACTTCTTCTCTCCACGTATCTCATGCCTGATAATGAAGAAAGCCAGGTCTACGCCCCAATGCCATCCGATGTAAATAAAATATAACAGGTACCTCATAATGTTCATTGCACTGCAAGCCGCTTACAGTACGACTATTCTCAGGTTGTAGGGTGTTAGAATAACACGCTAATGTAAACAAATTCCGGGAGATGAGACCGGTGGGCAGTGCTATTGATCGCCGTCTTTCAGCCTTGGCTGATGCAACTGTACAGGCTTCGTACTCTTTGATTTCATCTTCAGGTTCAGCATCTCGATAAATACAGAGAATGCCATGGCAAAGTAGATATATCCCTTAGGTATATGTTGTTCAAAGCTTTCTGCGATCAGTGACACACCGATCAGTAACAGGAACGAAAGCGCCAGCATTTTAACCGTAGGATGTTTATTCACAAAATTACTGATACCCTCTGCCGCCACCACCATGACGCCTACCGCAATAATGACCGCAACGATCATGATCTGGATATGATCGGCCATACCCACCGCAGTGATAACAGAGTCAAGGGAAAATACAATATCCAGCAGCAGTATCTGGATGATCGTCCGGGTAAAACTTGCCGGTTTAACCGGTCCGGTGCTGTGTTCCCCACCCTCCAGCTTTTCATGGATTTCCGCTGTGCTTTTATAGATCAGGAACAGACCGCCAATCAACAGGATAAGGTCTCTGCCGGAGATAGCCGTTGCTTCCAGCCATTTCTCAGAACCAATACCTATCCATTCGCCAACGTTAAAAAGAGGGGTGGTTAGGGACATGATCCAGCTGATGGATAATAAAAGCAGGATGCGAACAAACATCGCCAGTGTCAGGCCAAGACGGCGCGCTTTTTTCTGTTTTTCTGCAGGAAGCTTGCCTGCCAGGATAGAGATGAAGACAATGTTGTCAATGCCCAGTACAATTTCAAGTACGCTTAAGGTCAAAAGGCTGATGAGCGAGTCTATTGTAAACAGACCCTCAGCGGAAAAAATATTTTCCATGTTTAGTTCGCATTAAGTTGAAATAGCAATCTTACAGTTTTTTCGGTATACCCGAAATTCCATTTGATAACCGGCGAATCATACCTCCGAAAATAAAGTAATGGAAAGGAAGCATGGTAAACCAGTAAAGTCTGCCCCATAAGCCTCGAGGGCGAAATGTGGCAGTTTGTTTCAATATAGATCGATTATCTTTTTCCGTTATCTGGAATTCCAGCCATGCTTCACCAGGAAGCTTCATTTCCGCAAACAATAAAAGTCTGCGTTGTTTTTTATCTGCCACCAACACCCGCCAGAAATCAAGGGCATCGCCTGCATGTATATCTACCGGGTCCCGTCTGCCTCTGCGTAGTCCTACGCCTCCTACAAGTTTATCGAGAAAACCGCGTATCCGCCACAGCGTGTTTGCATAATACCAACCGTTATTACCACCGATCTTCCAGATATTGTTAAGGACAAACGTATCATCCTGCTCAATTGGAATGCACTGCTCATCTTTCAGACAGCCAAAACTGGGCACTTCGATGTTGTCCATCCACGTTTGAGGGGTATTAGTTGACGAAAAAGAATCTTTCCAGCTGCTTGTTACAAGGTTCTGTTCTATTCTGCCAAATGCCAGCTCAACAGCCTGTTTATAAGTGAGTAATTGTATACCCAGGTCTTCAGCCAGGTTGTTAGGCCGTGCTGTGACATCCACCTTCATGCTGTCAACCAGATTGACTGCCAGTTTGTAAGAGGTCGAGGTAATGAAATAAAGCCAGTAAGAAGAAAGCCGGGGCGTCATGACAGGCAGGGTCAGAATATATCTTTTCAGCTTTCTGACAGCCGCATATTGCAGTAATAGCTGTTTATAAGTAAGTACTTCCGGGCCGGCTATGTCATAATTGGCGTGATAGGTGGCTTTTTTCCCGAGTACACCACAGAGAAAGAAAATGACATCTCTGATACCGATAGGCTGACAACGCGTGTTCAACCACCGGGGTGTCACCATTACAGGCAATTTCTCCACCAGGTCCCGGATAATCTCAAAAGAGGCGCTTCCGGAGCCAACAATAATACCTGCCCTTAATGCTGTCAGCGGGACCGGACCTTCTTTCAGGATATTCTCTACCATTAACCGGGAGCCAAGATGCCTGGAAAGCTCCTTTTGGTTGACTATGCCGGTTAGATAGACCACCTGCCGGCAATTGGTAGTACTGATCAGCCGCACAAATGTTCTTGCAGAATCCGCTTCTCTTTCCTCAAATTGTCCACCACCGCTCATGGAATGTACCAGGTAATAAGCGACGTCAATATCGGTAGGAAAGACTGCCGCCTGCGGCTGCAGAAAGTCAATCTCGATGATATCAACCGGATAGTTATGCTGCTGGTTAAACCGGTCCTTGTCCCTTACACAACAGGTAATACGATGGCCCTGTTCCAGTAATACCGGGATCAATCGCTGACCTATGTAGCCATTTGCGCCTGTAAGCAGTATATTCACGATGAAAGTTATTGGTATACAGGTTGTTTACTACAAAATCTGCACCAGTACAGCAGTGAACTTTTATGGTTAAAAAACGTGGAAAACCCATACTTATTGGATACTTTTGTTACATTAACCCCCTAGTCTGAAGATATATGAGTATAAAAGTAATTGCCTTTGATGCGGATGATACATTATGGATCAATGAACCCTATTTCCGCGAAACAGAAGCTGAGTTTTGCCAACTGATGGAGAGTTATTTACCACAGCACACCGTCGCACGTGAACTACTACAGACAGAGATCAAAAACCTGTCCCTGTACGGCTATGGTATTAAAGGATTTATGCTGTCAATGATAGAGACCGCCCTGACAGTTTCCAATAAGACCATTGATATCAGTGCCGTGGAAAAGATCATCGAATATGGCAAAGCCCTGCTGGCCAGACCGGTAGAAATACTCGACGGCGTACCTGAAGTACTTTCCGTGCTGAAAGATCATTACCGCCTGGTCGTGGCTACTAAGGGAGACCTGCTGGACCAGGAGCGTAAACTGCGTAATTCCGGCGTTCTGCATTATTTCCACCACGTGGAAGTAATGTCTGATAAACAGGAAGGCGATTACCGCAAACTACTAAAACACCTGGATATCATCCCTGACGAGTTCCTGATGATCGGTAACTCCCTGAAATCAGACATATTGCCGGTACTGGGCATTGGTGGAAGCGCCATTCATATTCCTTACCACATCACCTGGGAACATGAGCATGTAGATGTGCATATCGATAACCCCAATTTCAGACAGGTCGGAAATATTTCAGAGGTCCTGCCATTGTTGTACGCGACGTCCGTGTAAACCATAAACAGTAATTTTTACTGCGTAACTGTCCTATACTGTCTCCACAGTAGCAGGGATTTCTATTGCTTTTTAATGTGTATTATTAAGCAGGATTTCCTATTTTGTAGCCCACGTTAAAATTCCATATTACTCACTACTCAAGTCAAGCAAATGAAAATTAAATGGATGGTGTGTTGTACACTTCCAGTGGTTTTCATGTTACCACTGGGGGCACAAGCCGGCATCAAACAGGTCTCACCCGGCGCCTACACTCGTCCCGCGTACGAAGCAGTACGCCTGGGTAATGTTAAACCCACGGGCTGGCTCAAACGTCAGCTGCAGATTATGCGTAAAGGATCATCCGGTCATCTGGATGAATATTACAGTAAGATTAAAAATGATAACGGTTGGCTCGGTGGCCGTGGCGATGGTTGGGAGGAAACTCCTTACTGGCTGGATGGCGCATTGCCACTCGCTTATCTGCTGGATGATGCTGTTCTCAAAGACAAAGTGCTGCGTTATGTCAACTGGACACTCGATCACCAGCGTAAAAGCGGGTATTTTGGTCCGCTGACCAATGCTGAGATCACCCGCCAGGTGGACATAGATGCGGCGCATGCCGCAGAAGGAGAGGACTGGTGGCCTAAAATGGTCATGCTGAAAGTATTACAGCAGTATTACACTGCTACAGAAGACAAACGCGTGATCAAATTCATGTCCAGGTACTTTCGTTACCAGCTGGAAGCGCTGAAAGTAGCGCCGGTAGGTAAATGGACAGAATGGGCACAATCCCGCGGAACGGAAAATGTCATGATAGCCCAATGGCTGTATAGCATTACCGAAGATGATTACCTGCTGGAACTGGCTGAAACGATCGAACAGCAGTCCTTTCCATGGACAACCTGGTTCGGTAACAGGGATTGGGTGATCAATACCACCACCTATCGCAATAACACCCAGTGGATGAACAGACACGCCGTGAACGTCGCCATGGGATTGAAAGCACCTGCGGTCAACTACCAGCGTACGGGTAAACAGGAATACCTGCAACACCTGCGTACAGGCTGGCAGGACCTCATGACCATTCACGGTCTGCCAATGGGCATCTTCTCCGGAGATGAAGACCTGAATGGAAATGACCCTACCCAGGGAGTAGAACTTTGCGCGATCGTAGAAGCCATGTATTCACTGGAAAATATCAGTGCGATCACAGGAGATGTGTACTATATGGACGCTCTTGAAAAGATGGCTTTTAATGCCTTACCTACCCAGACGACGGATGACTACAATGAGAAACAGTATTTCCAGGTCGCCAATCAGCTGCAGATCAGCAGAGGGGTGTTCAATTTCTCATTGCCTTTCGACCGGGAAATGTGTAACGTATTAGGCGCACGCAGCGGTTATACCTGCTGCCTCGCCAATATGCACCAGGGTTGGACCAAATACACTTCTCACCTCTGGTACCAGACGGCTGATAAAGGGCTGGCAGCATTTGAATACGGTCCCTGTACAATGACGGCGGAAGTAGGAAAAAAGCACAGGGATGTGACGATCACAGAAGTGACAGATTATCCTTTTAATGAAGAGATCCGCTTTCAGATCGCTATAAAGAAAGAAACCGAGTTCCCGCTCCAGCTACGTATACCTGCCTGGTGTAATGAAGCCGTGATCTTACTCAATGGCCAGCCTTTAAGAAAAGACAAAGGCGGCCAGATCATCACCATCGAACGTGAATGGAAAGATAAAGACGAACTGACATTGCAATTGCCTATGACCATCAGGACCGGTACCTGGGGACGTAACTCCAGTGCGGTGGAAAGGGGGCCGCTGGTATATGCCTTAAAGCTGGAAGAACGTTGGGTGAAAGACGCAGACCCGGCAGAAGGGGCGTATTACAGCGTATATCCTGCGAACGACTGGAACTTCGCATTGCGCCGCAATGATATACGCCATGCTGCCGATAGTATGAAAGTGACAAAACAGCGTCCGCTGGATTCCACTTTTGTATGGAACCTGCAACATGCACCACTGGAAATCACCGCAAAGGCCAAAAAGATACCATCCTGGCAGGTAATGAACGGAGTGGCTTATCAGCCTCCGACCGACAGGGAAGGGCTCTATAAAGGGAAGGTAGATACCATTGTGCACAACATCACATTAGTGCCCTATGGTTTTACAAAAGTGAGGGTTGTCGCATTCCCTGTTGTACCATAATTTAAAATAACTGACATTGAGAATAATTCTGACCGCAGCGCTATTACTGATCACCAGTATTGTAAGCGCACAGTATACCGACTGGAAAGGCAGCTGGATCACCAATACGGAAGATACCACCGCTACAAAGGCGCCTTATTTAAGAAAGACATTTACACTGGATAAGAAGGTAGTCAGCGCGACTGCCTACGTAGCCGGTGTGGGTTATCACATTGTGTTCGTAAACGGTAAACCCGTTACGGATGCTGTGTTGGAGCAGGCATATACCCGATATGACAAACGCCTGTTATACAAAGTATATGACGTAACAGCATTATTGTCCCGTAAAGGCGCGCAGAGCATCGCGGCCGAATTAGGCAACGGATGGTATAATATCCAGTCGCATGCCGTATGGGGATTCCAGAACGCTCCATGGAGAAAAACACCGCGTCTGTTACTGGACCTCGTTATCCGGTACGATGATGGAACGACTGAGACGATCACTACGGATAATAGCTGGAAATGTGCCACAGGCCCCAGCCAGTTTAACTGTTTATATTCCGGTGAGATATATGACGCCCGTCAGGAAGTTGCTGGCTGGAACCAGACGACCTTTAATGACGCCAGCTGGAAACAGGTATTGCTGACATCTTCGCCGGGTGGTGAATTACACGAGCAGATCATGCCTTCCATTAAAGTGATCCGCCGTATTAAACCTGTTTCTATGAAGGATCTTGGTAACGGAAAATACCTGTTCGACATGGGGCAGAACTTTGCCGGTGTCGCTACACTGAAAGTAAAAGGACAGGCCGGTACGAAGGTGACGATGTACTATGGAGAGGTGTTGAAAAACGGTGAACTGGATATGGTGCATAATACGGAACATATGCGTAGCATGCCGGGTGAACTGCGTTTCCAGACGGATGTATATTATCTGAAAGGAGGCGGCCCTGAAGTGTTTACGCCGCGTTTTGTATACCACGGTTTCCAGTATGTGCAGATAGAAACAGATCAGCCGCTTAACATGAACGTACAGTCACTGGAAGGGCTTTTCTACAGCACGGCGTTTGAAGAAGCAGGGCATTTTACAAGCTCTGATCCAATGATCAATAAGCTGTATGAAGCAGCCCGTCAGTCTTACCGCAGTAACTTCCTCAGTATTCCTACTGATTGTCCGCAGCGTGAAAAGAATGGCTGGACTGCCGATGCACACATTTCTACCGAGATCGGTCTCTGGAATTACCAGACTACGGAAGGTTATCGTAAATGGTTGCATGACGTACGTGATGCCCAGTTGCCAAGCGGCGCTATGCCAGGTATTGCACCATCCAATGGCTGGGGATATGACCGCCCGGGTAATGAAGAATTTACCTTCGGTCCTGCCTGGGGAAGTGCTTTAGGTTTTGTTACCTGGTATATGTATCTCTATCACAACGATACCGCACTGGTAAGAGAACACTATGATGCATTTAAAAAATATACGGATGCAGTAGCAAAAGGAGCAGAAGGTTACCTGTTCAAACATGGATTGGACGACTGGATGTCTTTGGTGAAAACGCCAATGCCGTTTACTTCCACTGCTTATTTTTATACCGATGCAGAACTGGTAGCAAAGATGGCGCGTGTATTAGGCAATAAGGCCGACGAACAGACATACACCAGGCTGGCAGACAGCATCCGTGCTGCATTTAACCGTACTTATTTTGATGCGGGTACCGGCGTTTACAAAGACAGTACAATGACCGCATTAAGTGCCGCAGTCTTCCACGGACTGGCATATCCGGAAGCAGCAGCAAAGACAGCCGCACAATTATCTGCAAAAGTACAGCGTAGTAACTATCATGCGGACTTTGGCGTGATGGGTACCAAATATGTTTTACCCACCCTGAGTGATTATGGCTATGCCGACGTAGCATTCCGCATGCTGACTGATACAGGTTATGCCGGTTGGGCGCATTGGATCGCCAACGGCGCAACTACCTTGTTTGAAGACTGGCCGGGAGAGTTATCCCATAACCACATCTTCTTCGGAGATTACTGTGCATGGTATTACAAAACACTTGCAGGTATCCGTCCTGATGAAGCAGCGCCTGGTTTTCAACATTTTTATATACAGCCAGCATTTGTAAAAGCATTGAATTTTGTAAAGGCGGATTATGCCAGCAGTGCAGGGATGATCAAAGTGGAATGGAAGCGTAAAGGAGATGGCATAAAGTTGTCTGTTGAAATACCTTCCCGTGCAACACTAAGATTACCAGCCGGTATGACAGATGGTAAAAATGCAACGCGTATTACCTTGAATGGTCAGCAGTTTGATCAGATCGTACTGACACAGGGCAAGTATACATTTAACCTGAAATAAGCGGTTGATAAATAGTATAAATAATTGAAAACGTCTGGTAACATTACCAGGCGTTTTTCTTTTGATGACTTTACAATACTTACCCTATGTAAATCTTCCGCTGATGTTGGCTTCCAAACGTAGCACTAACGGAAGATAAGTATAGTCTAACTATAGTAGGACCGGGGAATGACTAAGTGAAAGTACAGAGGCGTAATGTGGATAAATGGCAGAGAGAGGTAAGATGGTATATTATTTTGAGGGAAGGGAAACGGCCGTGCCGTTAAGCATAAATACTACCTGTTTCTGGACGATGCTTCATAGATAATCTGGTTTTGATATTCTCCGATCACTACTCTGCCATAAATATTCCTGGTCCAGCCGTTTTCAAATCCATGATTGTTAGCGATCAGATACCCTTTATGTGCGTCCATTTTGATGATCTTATGCGCATCGATGTAATGCCCTTTTACTTTGCAGAATACAATGTCTCCGATCTTGTATTCGCTGGCTTTTTCGAAGGTCAGTTGCGAGCCGCTCTTAAGAATGGGTAACATCGAGCTGCCAAATGCCTTCATCTTTCCTTTGCCGGTTTGCTCTAACTCGGCTTTTAATCGTTCGAATTTGTTCATGTTTTATAGTTTTCATGCTGATTAGTTTTCAATGGTAAATATCGGTTATATGTGTGCAACCTATTTGCGCAGGAGGGAACAAATTTTTTTAACAAATCGTAAAAGGTTGAAAATGTGTTTTATGGAAAATGGTAGATAGATGACCGTTACCGACGGAACAGGAGATATAGCACAAACTGCTATCTTGAGGACTTAACAACAGGAATGTGGATAACAACAACTTCATGACAGATTTTGGCTGGGCAATGCTCAGAGGGCTGGGAAATATCGTGAAATGGGTATGGAGTGAATAAAAGAATGACCATCCTGCTTTAATAAATTATAGCAGGATGGTCTGTATATATGGTCATGATTGAGCGACTTAAAACCGATGGGGGTAAAAGTTCAGCGCCTGGTTCTTTCCTTCACTGATCGTCACATACCCCGAATTATCCGGCATGATGGCAATACCTTCTCCCTGTTGTTCAGGCACATACGGTAAGGTAACCGCCGGTCTGGCCATCGCCGCTTCCACTGTTTCGCCTGCCTGCCGGCTCCAGTAATACACCAGGCTTTTATCCTTGATCACAATGTGCTTACCATCCTGTGAAATATCGCCCGCGGTGATCCAGGTATAAGGCACTGTACCCACCTTCTGCAATACGACCTTATCTCCATCTTTGAAGTTCAGCGGCGTTTTGTAAATACCGACCGCCTTCTCTCTTTTACTTACCACATACAGGAACTTGTCAATCGGGTCTACCATGACCGTCTCCGCATCTCTGGGGCCATCAGGATAGCTTATCAGCAGTGTCTCCGGCTTGATGGTCGTTTTGCCGGCTGGAGCCTGGGAAGGGGCCTGAAAACGATAAATATGGGTATGCAGGTCCAGACGGATATTGTTACCAATATCGCCAACATATACATATTGCTTATGTGGAATCGGGCCGGCGCCTTCCGCGATGTCTTCCCAGTCGCGGTTTTTAACGCCTTCCAGCTGCATAGTGCTGATCAGTTGTCCTTTATTATCAAGGAGATAGACCTCGGGTTTATTACCACTATCGTTGTGTGTCCAGAAGTGACCCGGCAGCGCCCTGCTGGCGGCAAGACCGGAAGCTTCCTGAATGGCTGGACTATTGACGGTCCCCAGCACCTGTGGCCGGACAGACTCGTTGAGCTGTACTTTCTTTTTCTTAGCAGATAATTGTTCCTGTTTTTCCTTCTTCTTATGTTCTTTTTTCTTTTTCTGTGCAGATGCTGATATGGCTATGGATAGCAATAATAACAGCAGGCTGTTAAAGATGGTCCGTTTACTCATTATACGATACTACGAAATAATGAGCATATAACCCATTCTAAACCAGTCCCGTCTGTAGGGCGACCTTCACCAGTCCCGCGGTGTTTTTTACTTCCAGTTTGTGCAGGAGACTGATACGGTGGTTTTCAACCGTATGCAGACTGAGAAACAGTTTGTCGGCAATTTCCTGATTAGTGTGTTCGTCGATGATCAGTTGCAGGACTTCCTTCTCCCTTCTGGTCAGGGCCGTATTTTTCTTCTCCGATTTCTTGTTCCGGAACATATCCTCTATCAGTTGCTGATTCAGGGCAGGAGAGAGGTATTGGCCTCCTTTCTGCACCGTTTCAATGGCTTGCAGGATCGTGACATCGTCCGACTCTTTCAGCAGATATCCCATACAACCCAGCTTCAGCATTTTCTTGACAAGGAACAATACATCAGAACTGCTGAGTACCAGAATACGTACCTGCGGATAGTTTTTCAGGATGCTCGCAGCCAGTTCAGGCCCGCTCATATCCGGCAGGTGCATGTCCAGCAACAGGACGTCGGGTTGTCTTTCCCTGATACCTTTTAAAAGCGTGTTTCCATTGGTATAGATGTCGGTCACTTCTACATGGGCAGCATCACGTAATATGCTACAGATGCCATTCGCTACAATAGGGTGATCGTCAGCAATCGCTAGTTTGATAGGCATGTCTGGCAGTATTATTATGTTTAATCGAAATTTCTATATGTACGCTGGTTCCCTCTCCAGGTACGCTCTCAATATGTAAATCCCCGTTTAACGAATTTACGCGTTCCCGGATAGTTTTCAATCCTATACCATCAGATTGTGCAGATGATAACATACCATTACCGTCATCTTCAACAGTTACAGCAAGTTGTGATTCATGACAGCCGATCTGAACGATGGCGTGTTTCGCATTGGCATGTTTGAGTATATTATGGACAAGTTCCTGTATTATACGGTAAACGGTCAGTTCTTCTGCGGAGCTTAAGCCGGTATGCGTGCCGATGGACTGGAAGGTGATCTCCAGGGTATGTCCTTTTCTGACGCGTTCGCAGAACAGGGCAGTTGCTTTTGTCAACCCTTCCTGGAGTAGTATTTCCGGCATCAGGTTGTGCGCGGTTTTACGTAATTCGACGGATGCTTCCTCCAGCAGGTGCAGTACTTCCCTGAAATCTTCTGTCACATCTGTCGTGGTATATCTGCGGAAGATAGCGCTGAGGCGTGTACGGATCGTTCCCAGTGTACCACCCATACCATCATGCAGGTCACGGGCAACACGGCTCCGCTCTTTCTCTTCTCCGGCTATCATCGCCTGTAAATTACTGATCTGTAATTCCTGTCGCAGGTTCCGTATCTTCTCCAGTTGTAACTTCTGTTTATGCAGATTATTACGATATATCAGCACACTGATCAGCAGTATCAGCAGCAAACCGGAAGACACCGCAATAATTAACATGTTTTTCGTCTTGATCCTGCTTTCATTACGGGTAATGGCCAGTTGCTTCTCTGCCAGTTCCTTGTTCTTATCCGCGATACGGTATTTCATTTCCAGGTTGAACACCAGCTCCAGTTTCTCCACCTTCATCATACTGTCCCTGATCACTGTATACGCCTTCCTGTATTCTGCCGCTTTCTTATACTGTCCGACAGCTTCATAAGCATCTGCCAGCACCTGGTTGCCCCGGCCTACCAGGAGGTGGACCATATGCCGTTCTTCTGCATTATTCAGCGCCGGTAATGTAACGGTGATGGCTTTGTTATATTGTTGCTGCATCACAAAGGCCTGACCAGTGCAGATATCTGCAAAGATCTGGTGCCTGTTGGGAATAGGATTGTTCGCCGGAAAGAGTGATTTCGCCTTTTTCAGGTATTCAATGGCAGGTACCGGATTTTTATCATCCAGGTAGGTGAGGGCGGTATTGATCAGCAAACCGGCTTCCATACTGGCGGATATCTTCGTGGCCTTTCCCATCTGAATAGCAGACGCACAGTAGTAACGGGCGGAATCATTCTGAACGATGTTATTAAAATAGCCCGCTTTATAATAGTAAAGCATCATCAGTGCGGTAGTATCCTTTTTGATACTGGCGCTGTCGATCAGGTTGTCGATATGGCCCATGATCTGCTGAATATGCGAGTCGTTCTGGATATTTTCATTAATATTCAACCAGAAATCGAGCAGACTGCAATACACACGTGTCTGCATCCGCCGGTCTGTTACCTTGTTCGCTTCCAGCAGGTCCAGGGCTGCATAACGGTAGTAGGCAGAAGAATCATACTTGCCCTTGTAATAGAAGCTCTGCGACATAAACAGGTAAATGTTCACCCGCATCTCCAGGCCCTCCTGGTTATCTTCACAATAATGAAGGGCCAGCCGCTCACAGGACAGGGCCTTGTCCTTCTCATTGTTATTATTATAACAAAGCGCCAGACCGGCCAATGCATGCGCCACGCCATTATTATACTTCAACATACGGGCATCTTCCATCCCCATATAATAAAGGCGAACGGCATTACTGGTAGCAGTATCTTTTTTGGTGCCGGCAAGCTTCAGCAGACTGTCCACATGTTTAATACTGGTCCCGGAATGCGTGACACTCCGTGACAACTGGTCAGTTACCGTCTGGGCACTAAGGGACAGGCCGTTACCCATTAAAAGTAACAGCGCGAAAAGCAGCGTTCTACGGACCTTGCCGTGGAACAGGTTACTAAGGTTACCCATCATTAGAAGTCATTTCATTCTCCTTGTGGCATCATGGCAAATTTTTCCTGTAAAATTGACAGTTATTACAGGATACGAAATAGATTCTGGTTGCAACAAAGGATTTCCTATAAAATAGTGTCGTTACGAATATAAAGTTTGGTTGATTCCGGGGAGTAAGATAAGAATTAAATAGTGGTTTACCGCTAATTTCTATAAAGGCGGTTTACCCGGATGCAACAACCTTCCCAACTGAATAATTTTAGCTTTTGAAAAAAGGAACCTAGTTCGCAACATTCTAAAGGGGTATTGACAGTTGAATGTTAATTCGTTACAGCTAAATCTAACGCGTGGAACAGTAAAAGCCGGATAGTACGTCACACTATCAGGTCAGGAGCAACCAGAAGAAGATATTTTTTACAACCAGGATCATTTCAGTAAATCAGCTATACATATGACATTACCTATACATGGTAATCAATTGCCGGCGTCCCTCAAAAAGCGCCGGAGGGGAATTATTACGGTTACAATACTGCTATTACTATCCGGCGCAGCACATGCAGCCGGAACAAATGATGCGGCTGACAGCCGTATCGTAAGAGATTCTATGCCTATGGGCCTGGCGAAAGGAAGAGTGACCGGTGCTGAAGAGAAAGTAGCGCTGCCCAATGTATCAGTGGTCAATCTGTCTACCAAAAAAGGTACCGTGACAACTATTGATGGCGATTTTACACTGAGCGCCCGTTCCGGCGACAGCTTACGCTTTTCTTTTATCGGTAAAAAAGCACAGGTGGTCCTGTTCACGGGGCAGGCTTTAGTGAACGTCCTGCTGAGTGGTACGGAAGGCTCCCTGTCAGAAGTCGTAGTGACTGGTTTCCAGAATATTGATAAAAAGAAATTCGCGGGTTCTGCCGTGTCTATCAAGGCAGAAGACGTAAAGATAAATGGTGTGGCGGATGTAAGCCGTATGCTCGAAGGCCGTGTAGCGGGCGTATCTGTACAGAACGTATCAGGTACATTCGGTACTGCGCCTAAAATCCGTATCCGTGGCGCTACCTCCATTAACGGTGATAATAAACCATTGTGGGTAGTGGATGGTGTGGTACTGGAAGACGTAGCCAATATCTCCAACGATCAGCTTTCCAGTGGCGATCCTACCACACTCCTGGGTTCTGCTGTTGCAGGTTTGAACTCCAATGACATTGAAAGTTTCGATATCCTGAAAGATGCTGCTGCAACGGCCCTGTATGGCGCCCGCGCAATGAATGGCGTAGTGGTGATCACTACCAAAAAAGGCCGTGCAGGTAAACCTGCTATCGCCTATAGCGGCAACTTCAGTACGCAATTGAAACCTACCTATGGAAACTTTAATATCATGAACTCCGCCAGGCAGATGTCTGTACTGGCGGAGCTTGAGCGTAAAGGGGTACTGACTTCTGACATTCTCTCCCGCGGCGACGTGGGTGTATACGGAAAGATGTACGATATGCTGCAGACCGACGTGAATGGTCACTTCGAACTGGAGAATACGCCTGAAGCGCGTAAAGCTTTCCTGATGCAATATGGCAGAGCCAACACCGACTGGTTTGATATCCTGTTCCGTAACAACTTCGTACAGGAACATTCCATCAGCGTATCATCCGGTACGGACCGCTCCCAATCCTATTTCTCCACCAGTTACTATGGTGATAACGGATGGACAATAGCTGATAAAGTACATCGCTATACCCTGAACTATCGTAACAACTATAAATTCTCCGACAGGTTCTCTGCCGGTTTCTCTACACTTGGTTCTGTACGTCAGCAGAATGCGCCCGGCGCACTGACGCGTAACAGTAACCCGGTAGAAGGCCAGTACGATCGTGACTTCGACATCAACCCTTTCAGCTACGCATTGAATACCAGCCGTACCCTGAGAGCATATGATGATAAAGGCAACCTGGAATATTTCAGACGAAACTTCGCTGACTTCAATATCATCAATGAACTGCGTAACAACTACCTGTCACTGAACGTGATGGACCTCCGTCTGCAGGGCGATCTGAGCTGGAAGATCACAGAAAAACTGAAGTGGGAATTTGTAGGCGCACTGCGTTATGTGAAGTCTTCCCGTGAACACCAGATCACAGAAGATGCGAACATGGCCAACGCCTACAGAGCGGCAGATAATGCCACCATCGCACAGAATAATAAATTTCTCTACCGTGATCCGGAGAACCCGGATGCGCCACCAGTGATCGTATTACCGGAAGGCGGCTTCTATAACAGAACAGAAGACCAGCTGGTAAACTACGACTTCCGTAATACACTCAGCTATAAAACGACATTTGGCGATAATCATAACCTGAATATCCTGGCAGGTCAGCAGGTGAAATATGCTGACAGACAAAATGCTTCCAACACAGGTTACGGTTACCAGTACAACAATGGTGGCGTACCTTATATCGATTATCGTATAGTGAAGCAGACCATTGAAGGCAACTTCCCTTACTATGGTATGGCGCGCGACTATGACAGGTTCGCAGCCTTCTATGGTACAGCTGATTACTCTTATGCGGATAAATACAGCATCAGTGCCAACGCCCGTTATGATGGTTCTAACCGTCTCGGTGCTTCTTCCAATGCAAGATGGCTGCCTACCTGGAGCTTTGCCGGCCGCTGGAACCTGGACAGAGAAGACTTCATGCGTGACTTCCGTAATGTAGATTATCTCTCCGTACGCGCCAGCTATGGTCTGACGGCAAGTATGGGTCCTGCTACCAACTCTAATATCGTTTATCAGACCGTAAACAGCCGCCGTGCACATCTTAATGAAGTGGAATCTGTGATCCAGCTGGCTCACCTGAAGAACACCGAATTAACCTGGGAAAAGTTATATACTTCTAACGTGGGTGTGGAAGCAGGTTTCTTAGACAGACGCCTGAACATGACCCTCGACCTTTACAGCCGTAAAAGTTTTGACCTGATCAGCCTTATCAAAACTTCCGGCATCGGTGGTGAACTGTACAAAGCAGCCAACTATGCGGATATGACCTCTAAAGGTATCGAAGTGATGGTAGGTGGTGAGATAATCCGTAAAAAACACTGGGGATGGAGAACTAACCTGACTTTCGGTTACAATACCAACAAGATCACCAATGCGAAAAACTCCCCGCTGATCTTTGACCTGGTAGCTGCTGAAGGTGGTAACAAGGAAGGTTATCCTGTACGCAGCCTCTTCTCTCTCGATTATAAAGGACTGGACCCACGTACAGGTGTGCCGACTTTCGTTACGGGAGATGGCAAGACCAGTTCAAACGTTGACCTGCAGGATGATGCAACCGGCACACTGGTTTACCAGGGCCCTGTTGATCCTCCGGTAACAGGTGGTCTGAACAACACCTTCCGCTACAAAGCTTTCTCACTGAACGTTTTCATGACTTACCAGTGGGGCAACAAGATCCGTTTATATCCTGCTTTCAAAACGTCTTACTCTGATCTCGACGCTATGCCAAATGAGTTCTACGACCGTTGGGTAATGCCGAAAGATGAGACGAAAACAGATGTACCGTCTATACTCGATGCATATGAGCAGACACTGCTTGGTGGTGCTTATCCTTATAACAACTATAACTATTCTACAGCGCGCGTAGCGAAAGGAGATTTTGTCCGTCTGAAAACAGTATCCCTGAATTACCTGCTGCCCGCCAGCTTCTTAAAAAGAACAGGCTTTAGCAGCCTGGCTGTAACAGCTGCTGCGAATAACATGTGGCTGATCTATTCAGACAAAAAACTGAAAGGACAGGACCCTGAGTTCTTCAACGCCGGAGGTGTGGCACAGCCGATACAGAAGCAGTTTACATTATCTCTTAAAGTGGGCATTTAAAAACAGACCGTATGCAAAGAAAAGCGCTATATATACTCCTGGCCATTCTCCCATCCGTAACAGGATGTAAAAAATATCTGGACCAACAGCCGGATAGCACCTGGACACAACTGGACACACCTGAAAAGGTGAGCCAGCTGCTGGGCACTGCTTATCCACAGGCTAACTATATGACTTTCTGTGAAGCCATGTCAGACAATGTGGCCGATAAAGGTACCGGTGTTGACGTACGTACCAACAGAGACCCTTTTTATTTTGATGATGTGCAGAACATCAATCAGGACTCTCCTGAATATTACTGGGCAGCTGCCTATACCGCCATCGCCGCGGCCAACAACGCCCTGATCGCCTGTGAAAATGCAAAAGATACAGCGGCTTATAGTCGTCAGAAAGGCGAAGCGCTGGTAGCCCGTGCCTATGCACATTTCATGCTGGTGAATATCTTCTCCAAGAGCTATGATGCCACAACTGCTAACGCAGATATGGGTGTCCCTTATGTTACAGAACCGGAAGAAGTAGTGTTCAAACAGTACGACAGGAAAACGGTCGCTTATGTATACGATCAGATCGAAAAAGACCTGCTGGCAGGCTTGCCATTGATCCGTGATGATAAATATAAAGTGCCGAAGTACCATTTCAATCAGAAAGCAGCTTATGCTTTTGCCGCAAGGTTCTATCTGTACAAACGCGATTATCAGAAGGTGATCACCTATGCTGATATGGCCTTCCCGACAAGTCAGGCAGTGAGCTATCTGCGTCCATGGAATACTTCCTATGTATTCCTCTCTCCACTGGAATTGTTCAACATCTATTCCAACTCCAGCGAGAATGCCAACTTCCTGCTGGTAGAGACCAATTCAAGCTACGGCCGTAATCTGGCGCAGTACCGCTTTGGTATGAACTTCCCGATGTACAGAGCGATCATGGGCAGTAATGTAACAGGTGGTGACTGGTGTTTCCCGGCATATACCTATGGTACCGCGGATTACTTCATCCCTAAGCTGAGTGAATATTTCGTGAAGGAATCCGTGAACGCGACCATTGGTTACATATACACCATGGTGCCTTTGTTCACCGCAGAAGAAGTACTGTTCAACAGGGCAGAAGCAAATGCGCAGTTGGGTAATACCACTGCTGTGCTGGCCGATCTGAATACCTATGCCAGCACCCGTATCACTAATTACGATGCCAGCGCAGATGTAGTGACACTGGCAAAGTGTAAAAGCTACTATGGGCTATCAGATAACAAAAATGCACTGTTAAACACCGTACTGGATTTTAAAAGAGCGGAATTCGTACAGGAAGGTACACGCTGGTTTGACCTGATGCGATACAAGGTGCCTGTTACCCACGTAACCAGTCAGGGACAGACAATGATACTGGGAGCAGACGATCCGCGCAGGGTCTTCCAGATCCCTTTATCCACAAAAACATCCGGACTTCCATTAAATCCCCGCTAAACATTTCTCAGGATTTATCCCGCAAACAGCATGAAAAATATAAAGACATTATTCCTTCTCCTGACGGTGGCCTTGTTTGCCGCATGCGCCAAAGATGACGATCTGAGTAACCTGGAAGACATTCCGGGACTGGGTGGAGATACCTGGCAAAAGACAGCGCTCGACAAATGGCTGTACGATACCCTGGTGGTACCGTATAACATTGAAGCCAAATACAAATGGGACCAGTTTGAGTTTGACCTGAACAAAACACTGGTGCCGCCACAGGAAGCCATGGTAAAACCAGCCCTGCAATCCATTAAAAAAGTATGGATCGATACTTATGTACAGGAAGCCGGTATCGAGTTCTTCCGGCAGAACAGTCCGAAGTTCCTGATCCTTTGCGGCAGCGCCAGCTGGAATGTGGATAACGGTACTATCACTTTAGGTACTGCGGAAGGCGGCCGTAAAGTGGTGCTTTATTCCATCAATTCTTTCCGTATCAAAGGCATGCCGAATTACAAGCCTTCGGACTCAGCGACCCTGAAGCAGATATTTCACGTAATAGAGCACGAATTCGGGCATATTCTTCATCAGACGATACTTTACCCACCAGCCTTTAAAAACATCTCTGCAGGGCGTTATTCTGCGAACTGGACCAATATCAGCGATGACGAGGCACACGCCAATGGTTTTATCACGCCATATGCGATGTCCGGCTTTGACGATGACTTTGTGGAAATGATTTCCATTATGCTGACAGACGGCCGTGCAGGTTTTGAAAGACTGATCGCCAGTATACCGGAAGGTACAGCGGCCAGCGGTGTGACACAGGCCCAGGCGATCGCTGCCCTGCGTCAGAAAGAGGCCATGGTAGTGGCCTACTTTAAAACAGCCTGGAAAATAGATTTCTACAGTCTGCAGACGAAGAAACGAAAAGCAGTGGAGTCGCTGATCTACTAACAACAGCTGGTGACAATCATTTCAAAACACTAAGAAAAGACGCAAGATATTATGTATAAACGCTTACTTCTGATATGTTTTACCATTTCCGTGCTGGCAGCCTGCCAGAAGTCGGATGAAGACGTATTCAGTGCTTCTCCCGATACCCGTCTGAACGATACCCTGAAAAAGTATAACGATATGCTGGTGGCGGCGCCATACGGCTGGAAAGGACTGGTATATCCTTCCGGTCTGGAGCATGGTATATTCTCCTTTTACTTTCAGTTCAATGACTCCAACAGGGTGAAGATGTATGCAGATTTTGACTCTGCATCTTCCGTGACCATGGCAGAAAGCAGCTACCGCCTGAAGGCATTGCAGCAGCCATGTCTCCTGTTTGACACCTATTCCTATATCCACCTGCTGAGCGATCCCGATGGCTCTGTAAATGGTGGTGTGTATGGAGAAGGGCTGTACTCCGACTTCGAATTTTCCATCGAAGGCATGAGCGGCGACTCGATCGTGCTCAAAGGAAGATACCATGGCAGCAGAGCAGTACTGGTAAAAGCGACCGAAGCAGAGAAGAACGCCTACAGCGCAGAAAAAAGCAACCGCCTGATCGATAAAATAGGTAGCTACCTCACTTACTTCAAACGCCTCACTGTTAACAGTAAAGGATATGATGTGGCTTTTGATGTTGCCAGCAGAACGATTACGATCAGCTGGGTAGATGAAGGTGGCAATAACCATACAGAAAGCACCGGCTTTTACTACACACCTACCGGCGTAGCGTTCTCTCCCGCGATCAACACAGGTAATGAAACGCTGACCGGCTTTGATAATGTTACCTGGAACGCATCCACCACTACACTGGGTTTTACTGCCAATGGTAATACCGGTACGATCAAAGAAACAGCTAAACCACTGGTAATAGACAAAGAAGCGGCGAAAATCTGGTGGCAACAACAGGTAGATGCAGAAAGTTACTGGGTGACGGTAGATGGATTCCACGTAGACGGTATTGATGATGCCTATGGCATTCAGAAATTGCCTAACTATTCCTTTGTTGTATTCTATCCGAAATTCGGTACAAGCGATAACACAGTGTATGACCTCTTAGGTTTTGTAACCCGCACTGACGCCGGACAGTACATCGAATACGGACCTGCATTCAGCGCGCCGACTTTCAAGACGGACGGTCGCATCATATTCCCTTACCTGGGCATACTCGGAGAACTTCCCGACGGAGAGACTGCTGTCTCCAACACCATTACGAAGATCACAGACTCCAACGGATTCTACCTGGTAAAAACGAATAGCGGTTACGATATGGTAAGCGCTAAAGACGGAAAATCCTGGATATCCTGGTTTTAACAATCCAAAAAGAAAGTTATTCACATGAAACGGTATTCTACACATTCTTTTTACAGGAGTTTGTTGCTCATGGCAGTAGCACTGCTGGGTATACTGCCTGTTAAGTCCCAGACCAAGGATATTAAACTGGGCTCCAGCACCTTCGGTAGTGAGATCAGCTGGTATCCCTGCCCTTTGCAGGACTATAAGCAAGGCGCCCGTGCACAATACCTCTACCTCGCATCCGACCTGCAGGCAGCAGGCATGAGTGCAGGTAATATCAGTGCCCTGGGTTTTAATGTGCTTAACCTGCGTGGTATGAGCATCATAGAAAACTATGTAATAAAGGTAGGTTTCGTGACATTGAATAACCTGGATGAAACCAGATGGGAAACCGTGACCAACCAGGTATACGGTCCTAACCACTACCTGCCGGTAGCGGGTTATAATAAGTTCGCATTTAATGCACCGCTTACCTGGAACGGTTCTGATAATATTATCGTCGAGGTATGTAACGGCGATCCTTCCGGTGGTACCAGCAATGAGAACCCGGAAGTAGCCTTCACGACCATGATGCCTTATAAAGCAGCGCATACCTTCAGAGGGAACGATGGTACGGAATGTAGTACTACGTCTACATCCAATACCGGCGACCTGAATACGCGTCCTGATATCCTGTTTACCTGGACGCCGGCTGCGGCTTGCACCGGTGCGCCTGTCGCAGGAACAGTAGTAGCGAATGCAGCAGAACTTTGTGCAACAGGTAAAGTATACCTGTCACTGACAGGCACTTCTCTTGCCTCCGGTTTAACCTTCCAGTGGCAGTCTTCTGCTAATAATACTACCTGGACAAACATCAGCGGCGCCACACTGCCAAGCGTGACAGTGACACAGACGGGCAGCACCTGGTACCGTTGTGTAGTGACCTGTACAACCGGTAGCGCTGCTACTTCTGCCAGCCAGCAGGTGGTAACGCCTGCGCCGGTGAGTGGTACTTTTATTATTGATAGCAGACAGCCAACTGCAGGCAATAACTTCCATTCCTTCGCAGATGCGGTTAACTTTATCAGATGTGGTATCAGTGGTAATGTCATCTTCAACGTGGCTGCCGGTTCCGGTCCTTACAACGAACAGGTATCCATTCCTGAGGTTACAGGCGTATCTGCCACCAGTACCATTACCTTCAATGGTAATGGCGCGGTACTGCATTTCCTCTCCGCGGATGCGAAAAAACAATATGTACTCGAACTGGATGGTGCAGATTATGTAACGGTGAATAACCTGCAGATAAAAGCAGAAGGTACCGGTTTCCAGCAATATGGTACCGCTGTACACCTTACAAACGATGCAGATAACAATACTATCAACAACTGTACGATCACCAGTGATCTTGTTACTACCATCGACCAGTTCGTAGGCATTACTTTAAGTGGCGGCCCTGGCGCAACGGAAGAAGACGCAAAGTGTGATAACAATACTTTAAGCAATAACACGATTACCGGTGGATACTATGGTATCTCCATGTTTGGCGGTCAGTTCACATCTGTGTCCGGCAACAAGGTACTCAACAATAAAATATACGACGTTCACAATACCGGTATAAAATTACAAGGCTCATTCAATACGCTGGTCGAAGGCAATGAGATCAGCAATCCAACCAGAACGACCCAGTGGTATTTCGCAGGTATTGAACTGAATGGCCTGAACACTAAAGCCATTGTGAACGCGAACCGTATCCATACGCCGTATGGTGGTACGCCGGGAAACCAACAGCCTGCTACCGGTATCAATGTTAATATGGTGGTGGCTATCACCGGTCTTGAAAATAAGATCACCAACAACCTGATCTATGATATGAACAGCGGCGCCGATGTTATCGGTATCGCCTGTTACTATTCCAATAATATCTGGTTGTACCATAACACGATCGTCCTGGATGGCGCTGCCGCTCAGGGTACTTATGTAACAAAAGGTTTTACTGCTGATAATGGTGCGGGTGGCCTCCAGTTTAAAAATAACCTGATCTATATTTCCAGAACGGGCAACTTTAAGAAACACGCCATGTATACAGATGGTGCGGGCGCCGGACTGGAATCTGACAGAAACGTGTTCTTCATTGCGAATACAGTGACCAATGCTTTTGTCGGATATGAAGGACAGGACGCCGCAACGCTGGCACAATGGCAGAGTATCTCCGGTCGTGAGCAGGCTTCTGTTTTTGCGCCGCCATTATTTGCAGACCCTGCAACCGGCAACTTCAAACCACAGAACAGTTCTGTAGATAATAAAGGCGCCTTTGCAGATGTAGCCCTGGATATCACAGGTGCTACGCGTAGTACCACTACGCCTGATGCAGGTGCTTATGAATTTACGCCGCCTGCCTGTACAGCACCGCCTACGCCGGGAACTGCGACACTGTCTAAACCAGTGGTATGTCAGAACACTGATGTCATGCTGGGTGCAAACGGCAACTCTATCGGTATTGGTCAGAGTTACCAGTGGCAGACTGGCGCAACAGCAACCGGTACTTTCACTTCCATTGGTAATGTGCTGTCTGGTCCGGATACCACGATCACGGCCACCACAACACAATACTATCGCCTGGCAGTCACCTGTAGCGGAAATACTACTTTCTCCGTGCCGGTACTACTGACGGTAAACCCACCTATGGCGCCGCAGACCTACACCATCAACAAAAATGCGCCGGCTTCCGCATTCAACTTCACCAGCTTTACATCCGCTGCTGATGCATTGTCCTGTGGTATATCTGGTCCGGTAGTGTTTAACGTAGTGGCAGGTTCCGGCCCTTATAACGAACAGATGATACTGGACACGATCAAAGGCGCGTCAGCGACAAATACAGTTACTTTCAATGGTAACGGTAACACCATCGCTTACAGCTCTGACGTATCCTCAGAAAGAGCAGTGATCAAACTGCGTCATAGTGACTATGTGATCATTGATAGCCTGACGGTAAATGGTGACGGCAGTGGTCAGTACGGCGTTGGTATACAGCTGATGGACCATGCGAATAACAACATCATCCGCAGATGTAACATTATAGTGAGCACCACAGATTACTCCAAAGGCGCCGCGATGGTGATCAATGGTAGTGGTACGGACGAAGGAGAAAGCTATAATGCATCCTATTGTAACAATAACCTGATCGAAAGAAATAACATCGTAGGTGGTTATTCCGCACTGACGCTGTTTGGTAAAGAAGAATATCCTGCCGCAAATAACAGGATACTTAATAATAACATCTCCGAATTTACACAAAATGGTATCCTGACAGATGGTACCCTCTATACAACGATTGCCGGTAATATCATCAGCCGTCCTACGCGTAGCGGTAGCATGAGTGACTTTAACGGTATCAAATCTTCTACGCATAATGGGCTCCTGATCGAGAATAACCGCGTGATCAATCCTTTTGGTGGTAACAGTACCGCTTATGGTGGGTTCGTAGGTATTTCCGTAGAACAGACAAGAGGTAGCATATGGAATACGGTAAGAAACAACATTATTCACGCCACAGGTGGCAGCGGATCAACTGTTACCGGTCTCTATGGCGGATTTACCAATAAAACCGGTATCTATCACAATACGATCGAAATAGAAAGCGCTCCTGAAGCGGACGTACTGGGTTTCTCCCTGGACGGTAATGCGGACAGCCTCGCTTTCAACAACAATATCATCAGCCTCAGAAGTGCAACAAGTAACAGATATGACAGGATCGGTATCAAACTGGGTAATGCCAGCCAGCAAATCCTGAGTATCGGTAATAACAATATCTATCTTAAAGCAGCAGGTCGTTCTTATATCGGTAAAATAGAATCTGTAACGGTGCCTGATATTGCGACCTGGCAGGCGACGCCTTTTGGTATCGCTTCTATCAGCGTTGAACCGATCTATGCAGATGCGCCAAATGGCAACTATGCACCGGTAATCTCTCCGTTTGACAATGCCGGTATACCGGTAGGAGTGACGAAAGATATCATTGGTACAACAAGAAGTACCACTACGCCTGACTTAGGTGCATACGAGATCAATATTCCAAAATGTACAGCGCCTCCGACAGCAGGTACAGCTACAGCTACTCCGGGTAGTGGTATCTGTCTCGGTGATACAGTGAAACTGGACCTGACAGGTAACTCTAAAGGTGGCACACAGACTTACCACTGGCAGCGTGCAAAAGCAGCTACCGGTCCGTGGACAAACTTTGGTGAATGGCAATTTGTGTCCACACTGGCTACACCGATCACTTTCGAAAACTACTTCCGTTGTATCGTGGTATGTGGTACTGACACCACTTATTCTGCTGCGGTAAAAGTAAATATGAACGCCGCATTTGCAGCAGGCCGTTATACGATCGATCCTGCAAAACCTGCCGGCGTGACTAACTTCCAGTCTTTCAATAAAGCCGTGGAAGCGCTGGAATGTGGTATTGATGGCGCCGTCATCTTCGATGTAGCCGCAGGTACCTATAATGAACATATCAGCATGCATGAAGTAGCAGGCGCCGGCCCTGACGCAAGGATCACCTTCCAGAGCGCAAACGGTATCGCTGCAAGTGTTATACTGACCTATGCTTCTCCTTATGATACCAACTATGTAGTAAGTCTGGATAGCGCCAGCTATATCACCTTCAATGCTATCACCATGAAGGCGACAGATAATAACTACGGTAAAGTAGTGGTGATCGCTGGTGCAGCAGCTTATGACAGCATCCTGAATTGTAAGATCATTGCGCCGGATGTGATCAACAGCAGCACAGACGTTGCCGCTATCATCGGGGAAAACTATGTGGGTAACAACATCGTGATCAAGGGTAACACAATTGAAAATGGTTCTGCCGGTGTGTACTTCTTTGGTCTTGGTGATCAGAGTCAGTCCCTGGACCATGTGATCGATAGTAACACAATCAACAACAGCTTCAAATGGGGTATCTATGCACAGTATACCAGCCGTCTGCAGATGACCAGAAACACCATCAACCTGGATGGTGATATGAGCAGCTCAGGCTATGGTATCTATGTCTTCGAATCTGATACCGCATGGCAGATCAACCAGAATACGATTAACATTCTGAATACAGTATCCAGCGATAAAATATACGGTATCCAGGCAAGATGGAGTAATACTGAAACCTACGCGCCTTTTGAGATCATCGGTAATAAGATCATCGGATTGACCAATAATAAAGCGTCACTCTACGGTTTATACACCGGCGATAACAACAATACCAGTATCGTGAATAACGTCGTGAGCCTGGTAACCGCCAACAAAACAGTGTATGGTCTGTATGTAGATGGTGATAAAGCCGCTACTTACTATAACAACACGATCTATAATGGTTCTCCTGATCTGTCAGGTAAAACCACCAATATCGCCGCCCGTTTCAGAGATGATGATGGTAGCAGCGTAGTGGTAAGAAATAACATCTTTAGTCACGGTGCAGCAGGTATCGCGCTGGATATGGGTAGCGTAACAGGAGAGAATACAGACTATAACCTGATCTATTCTTCCGGTGCAGTACTGGCTTCTACTTCTCTTTACAAAGATGCTACCCTGGCTTCATGGGTAGGACATACCGGACTGGATGTACACTCTATCTTCTACAAGCCGGAACTGAACCTGGCGGATGGTAGTCCGGTACTGACCGCTCCTGGCGTATGGGCGCTCAACGGCCGTGGTGTACAGATCCCTTTCAATGATCACGATATCAAAGGTCAGCCAAGAGCGACCACCTTACAGGATGGCGTACCTGACCTGGGTGCATATGAATTCGTACCAACTTCCACACCAGCCCTGCTGACAGCTACGCCTGCGGCGCCTGCTGCCGGTACTACCCAGCACTTTATGATGGGTTCCGATAGTGTAATGTCTATCACATGGGCAGCTGGTGCACCGGTTCCTGCTACGGTGGATATCAGAAGGTATACAGGTACCGTACCACCGAACGTAGATGCAGCTGTAGAAAAAATGTACTTCTACAATGACGTGACAACCAGTGGTACCGGTGCATACGACTTCTCCGTGAAGACGTTCTATATGGACCCATGGCAGGGTTTTGTAAGACAACAATCACAGTTGGGCCTGGGTAGAACAGATGCAGCTGACAAGTGGCTGGTGACCGACAGCAGCAAAGTAGATGAATACAACAATTATATCACGGAATCCAAACTGAGTTTCCTGGATAAGTTCACAGGCCTGGTAGATAGCGCAAGAGCGGTTGTACCTGTGGTGATCCCACCTGCTGACAGCTCCAACAGAGGCACCCGTTTCTGGGTGGCATATGGTCACCACGAATTCTTCTTTGGTAGCAATGATCAGGATATGGTGCTTTATCTGAGTGCACAGGAAGCTGCTGACGTTACCGTGAAAGTGAATGGTACCAGCTGGATCAAACATTACCACCTGGATGCTAATTCAACATTATCAACAGATAAAATACCAAAAAATGGTCTGGAAGATGCCCGTCTGGTATCTGAAGGTCTCTTTGACAGAGGTATCAGTATAGAAAGTGATAAGCCGATCGTAGCCTATGCACATATTTATGGTAACCAGTCCTCAGGTGCAACAATGCTCCTGCCGGTAGGAACCTATGGATATGAATACTATGCACTGGGTTATAACCAGGTATATGGCGCGGCTGACTACTCATGGGCGTATGTGATCGCAGACCAGCCAAATACGGTGGTAGAGATCACGCCATCTGTTCCGACAGCTACCGGTCGCCCTGCGAACGTGCCATTTACCGTAACCCTGAATAAGGGAGATGTATACCAGGTAATGGGTGCAAGAATAAGTGAAACGACCGGTTACGATGTGACAGGCACCATCTTCAGATCAGTATCCAACTCCGCCGGTAAATGTTATCCGATCGCCGTATTTACCGGTAACAGCCGCACTACTGTAAGCTGTGATGCAACAGGTAGTGGTGGTAGTGGAGACAACTTTATTCAGCAGTGTTTCCCTTCACAGGCATGGGGTAAGCGTTACCTGACTGCGCCGACTTCAGCTGATGAAGATCCGGCAAAACTGATGGGTAACGTATACAGGATCATGGTGAAAGACCCGGCTACGGTCGTGAAAATAAATGGAGTGAAACTGACGGGATTGAACAAGGGACGTTTCTATCAGCACGTGAGCGAAGAGCCTGGCTATATTGAGGCGGATCAGCCGATCATGGTGGCACAGTATATGGCCTCTAACGGAAGATGTTTCAATACAGATGGCTACGGAGATCCTGAAATGATCTATTTAAGCCCGATCGAACAGGGTATTAAAAAGCTTGGTTTCTATCGTAATACAGAAGAAGGTATTATCACCAACTATCTGACGCTGATCATCCCGACAAATGGCGTGAGTAGTCTGAAAATAGATAACAGTACGCTGTTCGACTATAAATATCCTCACCCTGCATTGCCAGGTTATACAGTAGTTGTGAAACGCTGGGATGCTGCGAAAGCACAGAGCTATGTGGAAAGTGACTCTGCATTTACTGCGATCACTTACGGTCTGGGTGAAAATGAAAGCTATGGTTATAACGCCGGTACACTGGTCAGGAACCTGAATACCCGTGCTTCGATCTCCAATGTGAATAACGGTACAGGTGCTGCCAATGACTACACCTGTGAGAATACACCGTTCCGGTTCACTTTTATCTCAACACAAAGACCGACCTCTTTACAATGGAATATCAGTAAGGTAAGCAACATTACACCTGCTGCTGATGTGACACAGGATAATCCGGTACCGGTTGATTCCTTCATGGCTAACAACAAGAAATACTACCGTTTCGCGATCGATGCGGACTATTCCTTCTCTAAAGCAGGTACTTATTATGTACCAGTGGTGATGCAGGACCCATCGTTCGAAGGTTGCGATAACAAAGTAGAGACCTTCCTACCAGTGAATGTAATAGCGAAACCGAAAGTAGATTATACCGCCACTTTCAACGGTTGCGTAAGCGACTCCGTACACTTCGAAGGAACAGGATCAACCACGAATAATGCAGCTATCACTAAATGGAAATGGGAGTTTGGTAACGGCGCGATAGACAGCATACAGTCCCCTGTATACCTGTACTCCGCCGGTGGTACCTATGACGTGACCATTGGGCTGATAGCAGAAGATGGTTGCGTGGCCGATACGACCAAAGCACTGGAAGTAAAAGGCCCTGCAGAAGGCTTACTGGTAAATGACTCACTGACCATCTGTATGGGCACGAATGCTTCTTTCGAAGTACAAAGCCCTGCAACCGGAGTAGACTACAGCTGGTATGATGCGGCAACAGGAGGTAATAAAATAGCAGATGGCAGTACGCTGAGCGTCACCAATGTTACTGCGAATGCGATCTATTACCTCGAAACAAATAAAGAAGGTTGTGCTTCACCAGTGCGTACGCCAGCAGTACTTTCCGTATTGCCTCAGCTGACATCACCGGTCGTAACGCTCGATTCTACCGGTGTAAATGCCCTGCGTTTCGCCTGGGATGCAGTACCAAATGCATCAGGCTACGAAGTATCGACCGATGGTCTGAACTGGACGGCTCCTTCTTCCGGCAGCAAAGGATTGTTCCATACCCTCACTGGTTTACAGCCCGTACAGGAAGTAAAACTCTGGGTAAGAGCGCTGGGCTGTAAACCTGCAGAAGCAGGACCGGTAAGCGGCACCACACTGCTGGACGGCATCTATATCCCGAATGCGTTCACACCGAATGGCGATGCGGTGAATGATGAACTGAAAGTGTATGGTAGCATCATAAAAGACATCCACCTGATGATCTTCAACCAGTGGGGTGAAAAACTCTTCGAATCTGATGTACAGAACCGTGGATGGGATGGTAACTATAAAGGCAAGCCACAGCCATCAGGTGTGTACATGTATGTATGCAGACTGCAACTGACAGATGGCACTACGGTAGATAAGAAAGGAATTATCAACCTGATCAGATAACCATGACGACATTCGTAACCAACATTTTCAAAAACATGCAGGCAGCGGTTCGTACAGGCGCTGCTGCCTGCTTACTCACACTGTGCGGCGTTAGCGCGATGGCTCAGGGACTGTCCAACAGAGGTAAGGAATTCTGGGTTGGTTATGGACACCATCAGTTTATGGAACCGGGCTTCACCAATAGTCAGAACATGGTAGTGTACCTGAGCGCAGAAGATGCCGCCAACGTAACCATAAGCATCGATGGGACCGCATGGTCAAGAACATATAGTATTCCCGCTAACACGGTGATCGTAAGCGATCTCATTCCCAAGGCCGGTTCTGTAGATGCCAGGCTGTATTCTGTACCGCCTTCCTATGGTGGTACAGGTGGGGAAGGGGTCTTTAGCAACAAAGGTATTCATATCACAAGCGACGTACCGATCGTTGCTTATGCACACATTTTCGGAAGTGTATCCTCCGGTGCTACCATGCTGATGCCGGTATCTACCTGGGGCTACTCTTATATCTCATTAAATAGCCAGCAGAGCTTTGCAAATGACTGTTTTTCCTGGATGTATGTCATCGCGAAGGAAGACAATACGATGGTTGAGATTAACCCCTCAGAGTCGAGCCGTAACGGTCGTCCAGCTAACGTGCCGTTTACGGTGACACTCAACAAAGGCGATATCTACCAGCTGGTAGGTGCGCCGCTCGGTGGCGGTAAAGGAAAGGAACTGACAGGTACGACTGTTCGCTCTATCGCCAATGCATCCGGTAAATGTTTCCCCATAGCGGTATTTTCCGGTAGTAGCCGTACAAGTATCAATTGTCCGGGTAGTACCGCAGGCACCAGCGGAGATAATAATATGCAGCAAGTATTTCCCTATCAGGCATGGGGAAAACGTTACCTGACAGCGCCTATCTCCGGCAGAGTAGCCACCAGTTTCCAGACCAATCTGTATAAAGTAGTCGTTAAAGACCCTTCCACTGTTGTAAAACGTAATGGTGTTGTGCTGACAGGACTCTCCAAATCGGCTTATGAATTCACCAGTAATACTGCCGATTACATCGAAGCAGATAAACCCGTATTGCTGGCGCAGTTTATGGCCTCTCAGGGTGGTTGCCCGAATACCACCGGTATAGGTGACCCTGAAATGATCTACCTCAGTCCGATTGAACAGGCTACGAAGCAGGTAGCCTTCTACAGGAATAATGTGGAAAAGATCGAAGTGAACGGGCTCTTACTTGTCATCCCTGACAACGGTATCCTTTCACTGAAAATAGATGGTCAGCCTACTTTTGACCTGAGTTATCCACACCCGAATCTGCCAGGATATACCGTAGTGGTAAAACGCTGGACAGCTGCCGCTGCACAGTGTACCGTACAGAGTGATTCTGCCTTTAATGCCACCACCTATGGTCTGGGCGACTTCGAGAGCTACGGATATAATGCAGGTACTTTTATCAATAACCTGAATGCGATCGGACAGATCCACAACCAGGCAGATACTTCCAAACCAATGCACCCCTTCACCTGTGTGAATACGCCACTGGACCTCTCTGTGCTGCTGACCTATCAGCCTACGAAACTGGAATGGCAGCTCAGTAAACTGGGTGCTAGTATCAGTCCTGCTGCCGATGTTGTGCAAAACTCACCAGCTCCCGCTAAACAACTGGTGATCGAAGGCGTGCAGTATTATCAGTATACATTACCACAACCTTATAAATTTCCTAATGCGGGGTACTATGATATCACCGTATTATCCACAGCGCCGCATATTGACAACTGTAACAATACAGAAGAGGTCAACTTTACTGTAGCGGTAAAAGGAAAGCCGGACGCGGTCGCTGCTTATACTTTCCCTACTGCCTGTGAACTGGACACCGCTTATTTTGCCGGTAAAGACAGCAGTAACGGTTATAAACTGACGCAATGGAAATGGGGTTTCCCGGGTGGAGTAATATCCGCATTACAACAGGCAGGCCAGCGCCTGAGCGCAGGTACACAGACCATAACATATGCAGTAGCTACAGAAGATGGTTGCGTCGCAGATACAAGCTTTAACCTGACAGTCTATAACAAACCGGTGGCAGATTTTGCCGTTACAACTGCGGCAATCTGCGCTGGTAGTACTGTTACTTTCAATGACAATGCTGCTTATGCAGGTCCGGCGCCAATAAAGGAATGGAATTGGGACTTTGGTAACGGTACCAATACGACCAACACGACCAACGCCGCAACAACAGCAACCTATATCGACTATAAAACCTATACGGTCAGCCAGATAGTGAAAGTGAGCGACCTGTGTGTGAGCGATACGGTGAAGAAAACAGTGACTGTATACGCAGCGCCGGTAGCCTCCTTTACTTACCCGGATGATTGTATCGCACAGGGTACGCCGGTACAGTTTACAAGTACTGCCACGGCTCCCGACGGACAGGCAATAGCAACTTACGCCTGGGACTTCGGAGACGCCAATGCAACACCTGGTAATCCAAATACATCTGCTGTAAACAATCCTTTGCATTCCTATACCTACTATGGTTCCTATAAAATCCGGCACAGTGTGACGACCGTAAACGGTTGTGTGAAAGACACGTTAGTAACAGCCACTTTCAATGTAAAGCCTGTACTGACCTATGCAAGTATTCCAGCTGTTTGCGAAAGCGTAAAGGGCTCCGTGTCCATTGCGCTTGCCGGGGTTACGAATGGCGTGACCGGGGCCGGTATCTACCGGGGCCCGTATATTGATGCTGCCGGCAATTTCAGTCCGTCGGCAGCAGGCGCCGGAACACATACTGTCACATATGTGTTCACTGCGGATAGCGGCTGTAAAGATTCTATTACTGCCAGCGTGAACGTATTGCCTGCACCAGCTGCGGACTTCTCGCTTACTGCGGATGTCTGCCTTGGAAGCGTAGTGACTATCACCGATCAGTCTACTGTAGGCACTGGCAGCATTACTACCTGGAACTGGCAATTGGGAGATGGTACCACCGCTACACAGAACAGCAGTAATCCTTTCGGCCAGCTGTATAAAGCCGCAGGTACCTATACCGTGAAATTAGCTGTCGTAAGTGACAATGGTTGTGTAAGCGATACGACTACAAAGAACACGGTTGTGCACGCATTGCCGGTCGCTAATTTCAGTCTGCCTGTTGCGATCTGTATGCCGGAAGGTAATGCCGTATTCACCAACTTATCCACAGCAGCGAATACCTACCAGTGGAATTTCGGTGATGGCAGCGCTGCTGCGACTGACAGAAATCCTTCACATGTCTACACAACAGCCGGTGGCTATGATGTGACCTTATCGGTCGTATCTGCTTTCGGTTGTACACACGATACCTCAAAAACACTTAGCGCATTTTTCAATAAACCTACAGCTGCTTTTACAGCCTCTCCTGATACATTATGTCAGGGTACAGACAATTTCTTCGCCGATAACAGTACGGTGGATAATGGCGCCATCAATGCCTGGGCCTGGGATTTCGGTGATGGTAGTTCGGATAATATCGCAGACCCTGTGAAGCGATACCAGGAGCCCGGTGATTATACCGTACAGCTAATCGTAACAAGTACTGCCGGCTGTATCTCCGAGCCATTTACCGCACCGGTAACCGTGTATTTACAACCTGTAGTAGACGCCGGTCCTTCTTTCGTAGTAGCAGAGGGTACTGTGATACAGTTTACGCCTGTTGTGAATAATGAGAACGAACTCACCTTCAGATGGACGCCTGCTACTGACCTGTCCAGTCCGGATATCCTGAGACCTATGCTGACAGTAACTGCAGATGGTATCTATACCCTGACCGCAACTGGCCTGGGTGGTTGTACCGCCAGTGATGACCTGTCCGTAAAGGTGTTCAAGGAAGTGAAAATCCCTAATGCTTTTTCTCCGAATGGAGACGGTATTAACGACACCTGGATAGTGACAAACCTGTCTGATTACCCGGAATGTTCCGTTGAGATCTTTAACCGCTACGGACAGAAAGTATTCCAGTCCACCGGTTATAACACACCCTGGGATGGTATGATGAATGGGCATCCCCTGCCACTGGCTACTTACTATTATGTCATAAAAATAAAGAATGGATCTGCGCCGCTGACTGGTTATGTAGTGTTGGTGAGATAAGTATAAACAACTATTTAAAAACATTGATCAAATAAAAAAGCTGACATCATGAGAACTTTTACCAAAGCATTGTTGATGCTGTGCTTAGTGGGCCTGACCGGTAAAAAGCTGCAGGCGCAATCCGACCCGCACTTCTCCGGTTACTATGTGTATCCGGCATGGTTGAATCCTGCGCTGACAGGTGTATTTGATGGTGATTACCGTGTATCTGCCATCTATCGTTCTCAGTGGGGAAGCGTGAGCAGCCCTTTTAAAACTTATGGTATTGCAGGAGAAGTGAAGACGAATAACAATATCAATTTCGGCGCCAGCGTACTCAATCAGAAAGCAGGCGATGGTGGTTATAACTATACGACCGCCTATGGTAGTGCTTCTTATACCGGTGTCCGCTTTGGTGCGTTCGAACAACACAGGGTGGTGTTCGGAATACAGGTGGGATTGATCCAGCGCAGATTTGATCCTGCTAAACTTCACTTTGGTGATCAATGGAACCCTATCACTGGTTACAATCCCGGTCAGGCTACCAATGATATGTTCAACAAAACAACCTCCGCAGCATTTGATGCGGGTGCAGGTGTACTGTATTATGATGCGCAGCCAGGTAAGAAATATAATCTCTATGGTGGGTTCTCAGTGATGCACCTGAATAAACCAAGTGATCAGTTCAGCGCTACCGGCGATGCCCGCATACCGATGCGTACGACTGCACATGCCGGTGTAAGAGTGACGATCTCAGAACTGTTCAGCCTTACGCCCAACGTGCTGTATATGAAACAGGGCGCTGCTTCCGAGAAGATGCTGGGCGCTTATGGTCAATACGCTGTCTCCGCTGAAACAGATGTGATGCTGGGTGCAAACTACCGTCTCAAAGACGCCTTCTCTGTCTATACAGGCGTAAGCTATAAAAGCTTTATGCTCGGATTGAGCTATGACGTCAACTCTTCCGATCTGGGTAAGATCACCAGAGGTAATAACAGCTTCGAACTCTCTTTATCATTCATTGGCAGGAAATCAGTGAAAACACCAGCCGGTGATTTCGTTTGTCCAAGGTTATAAAGAAAAAAAGATTACAACATGAAGAAAGTATTTCTGACAGTAATAGGCCTGGCCGCTATGCAGCTGGCATGGGCACAACATAAAGTAAGTTATCTGAAAGCTGCGGACAGCTATTACAAACAGGCGGATTATTATTCAGCCTCGATGTACTATGAAAAATACCTGGCGGTGAATACCAAAGTTGCTGCTAAAGATGGATATAGTCCGTATACAGCGCCTGGTGGCACCACAAAGCCCGCACCTTCCGCAGATGAAGTGCTGGCAGCTTATCAGTTGGGTGATAGTTATCGTCACTTACACGATCATGAAAAAGCAGCGCCTTTGTTTGCAAAGGTAGTAGCCGCGGATAGCACCCGTTTTCCGCTGGCCGCTTATTACTACGGAGAAAGTCTGCGTTCACTGGCAAAATACGACGCCGCTGAAGCTGCGTTCAAAGATTTCCTGTCCCGCTATGATAAAAAGGATGCATACAGTACTGCGGCAGCGCAGGAGCTACGTAACCTGCCTTTTATCCGCGAACAGTTACAACAAAAAGAGCAGTCCGATTACCATATAAGAAAGGCGTCCGCCGCGCTTAATGCCGGCGGCGCTTCTTATGCGCCTGTATGGGCAGGTGATCAGTTATTATATACTTCCACCAAAGAATCGAATTACACCAACCGCATCTATCTGGCAAAGGATACTGCTGCTGCTGCTACCAGCCGTGCCGGTATCCCACAGGCAGCAAAGACCCATCAGGGGGCAGTGAGTATCGCTGCTGATGGTAATGTGCTGTACCTCACCCAGTGGACAACCGCAGAGGGTAAGAAGTCTGCCGCTATCTATACCAGCCGTAAGGAGGGTGATAAATGGAGCGAACCGGTAAAGCTGGATGCCGTGATCAATGCAGCAGGCGCCAATACGCAACAGCCTTTTATCATGGCTGATGGCCGTCATTTATTGTTTGCCAGCGACAGGGCAGGAGGGCTTGGTGGATATGACCTCTGGAGCGCCGAACTGGATGCTGCAGGTAAACCATTGTCTGTACAAAATCTTGGACCAGCCATTAATACTTCTTCAGATGAAGAAGCTCCTTTCTTCCATCCTGCTTCCGGTACCCTGGTGTTTGCCAGCAACGGCCGGACAGGCATGGGAGGTTTTGACCTCTACTATGCAAAAGGTAGTCTGACGAAATGGGAAACACCTGTCAACTTCGGTTATCCGGTGAACGATGTGAAGGACGATATGTATTTCTTCAGTCGTAGCAAATCGGAATATATCCTGGAAGATGCCTGGTTCTCTTCTGACCGTTCCGCAGAATGCTGCCTGGAGTTATTCAGTCTGCACCTGGCGCCGCCGCCGCCCCCTGTGAAAGAAGAACCAGTAGTGGCAGTGACCCCTCCGCCAACCCTGGCAGACACCATCCTGAATGCGCCGGTGAATACAACCATTACCATGCAGGAGATTTACTACGAGCTGAACGAATTTATACTGACGCCTGCTTCTCATCCGGCACTGGATAAACTGGTGGCCTTACTGAAAGATCATCCGCAGATGGAAATAGAGATCAGCGCGCATACGGATAATACCGGTTCTAATGCTTACAACCAGCAGCTGTCAGAAAAACGTGCACTGAACTGTGTGGCCTACCTGGTGGATAAAGGCATCGATAAGAAACGTTTGCAATACAAGGGATATGGCGCTACCAAACCGGTCGCTCCTAATACCAACCCTGACGGAACGGATAATCCGGAAGGCAGAAGACTGAACAGACGTATCGAACTGAGGATCTTAAAACAGTAGCGTATGCAGCTGAAGGGCATGATAACAGCGATAATACTTGTACTGGCATGGCCGGTACAGGTATTGGCGCAACAGCAACCACACTATACACAGTATGTACTGAACACGTTTATCATTAATCCTGCTGTAGCGGGGATAGAAAATTACTGGGATGTAAAGGCCAGTCACCGTCACCAATGGACGGGCGTGAATGGTAGTCCGGTCACCACTTATCTGACCGTACACGGTCCTTTGCGTAAAACGGACTATCCACAGGCTTCCGCGACAGGATTTAATCCCGAGGGTTCGAACCCTCGTGGGAAAGCCTATTGGGAAACCTATACAGCGCCTCCCTCACATGCAGGCGCAGGATTTACCATCCTGAATGATAAAACGGGGCCACTGAGCCGGTTTTCCGTCAGCGGTACCTATGCCCATCATATCGGGATAGCGCCTGGTACCAGTCTGAGTGCAGGTATCAGTGTCGGTGCGCAATGTATCTCCCTGGACGCAACGGCTTTGGAGTTCCAGAACCCTTCCGATCCTGCGATCGCTTCCAGTACTGTTTTAGGTCGGTGGAGGCCCGATGTGAGTGCAGGGCTGTATCTCTATTCGTCGCAATATTTCGCCGGTATTTCTGCCCAGAACGTGGTGCCTTCGGGGATTGGTTTTGATGATGGGAAGGTAAAGGGAGATAGTGTCTACAGAGGCAAACTGGTACCGCATTTATTCGCGACAGCGGGATACCGTTTATGGGTAAATGAGGATGTGAGCCTGCTGCCTTCCTTCATGATCAAATATGTGACCGCACTGCCGGTGAGCTTTGATCTGAACGCCAAACTGCAATACCGCGACCGCATATGGGTAGGGGGCTCTTACCGCTATAACGATGGCGTTGCCGCGATGGTGGGGGTTAATGTGAATGCCACTTTTAACATCGGTTATTCGTACGACTATACAACTTCCAACCTGAACATAGCCAGCCATGGTTCACATGAGATCGTACTGGGTATTATGATCGGGAATCGCTTTGCGGACCTGTGTCCGCGTAATATGTGGTAATGCTTATGCAGCACAGCTACTTCAACGGAAACTATCAGATGGAGATAATTCAAACACTTTAACTAAAATTCAAAACCTAAATCGAAACATGAGAAAGATGTCATTGTATGCTTTAATGTTATGCGGTATTATTTTCTTCGGTGCATGTGGTAAAGATGGTGAAGCGGGTCCTGCGGGTGCAAAAGGTGATACCGGCGCTACTGGTCCTGCAGGTACGCCTGGTAAAGATGCGACTTCCGGTATTATCTATTCTGAATGGCTGGACGTCACCTTCACAGCTGTAAAAGAAGAAACGGATGACAATGGTAATGGCGTACTGGATACCATCTTCTTCGGCGCACAGATCGAAGCAGAAAAGATCACTGACGAGATACTGTCAACCGGCGACGTAAGAGTATTTATCAATACTTATTCCGACGCAGAAAAAGATATCGCGCCTTTGCCATATGTTAGTCCGGTGACCGGCGCTACTATCAGCCCGTCTTTTTCCACTGGTCTGATCACGCTGCTGGCAAATGGTCCGTTCAATACTTTTACAGATGGTACCGCAAAATATCAGCAATACAGATATGTGATCATTCCTGGTGGTGCTGAAGCCCGTAAAGCAGCCGGTATCGACTGGAATGACTACAAACAGGTAAAAGCTTATCTGCACCTGAAAGACTAAGAAATAGTAAAAAGGTCATAAAAAAGAGACTCCGGCTTTGGAGTCTCTTTTTTCATTTGTACTTTACCTGTCCTATCATGCAAAAAGGAATCTAATGAAAAGAAACAGGTACTTGATAAGTACAGCCATTTTATTCTTAGGAATTACCACGTCAGCGTTGGCTCAGGTGGGTGCCAGCAGCATCTGGAAACCTACAGGAAATTTAACTTACGTAGACCCTACTATCGGTAGTGTCGGACTGATACTGGAGCCTACCAGGCCCGCAATGTATCTGCCCAACAGTATGGTGAGGGTGTTCCCTTCCCGTAAAGATCAGCTGGAAGATCAGATCGACTTTTTTCCACTGACAATAGCCTCCCATCGTCAGCAAAGCCTTTTTGGCTTTATGCCGCTCTCCGGTGAGGTAACGACCGAAAACTGGAAGCGTTCGCGGGTATATGACCGGGAGAAAGTATCGCCTTGCAAATACACTGCATATCTGGATGATACTGACGAGATCACATTTGCCCCCGCAGCGCACAGCGGATATTTTGAGATTGATTTCGCCGGTAATACCCCCCATTACCTGAGATTAAGCATTCTCAACCGTGACGGAGAACTGACCGTAGATGGCAAACGTGCTATCAGTGGCCGGGAAACCTTTAATGGGATGAGCGCTTATTTTTATGCGGAAGTAAATGCTGATATCACCGGTACGGAATACCGCGGAGATAAGAAACAGCACCTGTTTGCCGCACTGGGCAACAATCCGCAGAAAGTAGCGGTACGCTATGGTGTTTCCTTCATCAGCGTAGAACAGGCGAAAGCTAACCTGAAGAAAGAAATCCCTTTATGGAATATCTCTCCGCTCGTTATCAAGGGCGCAGCAGCCTGGAACAAGGTGCTGGGTCAGATCAACGTAAAAGGTGGTACAGAAGCACAGAAGCGGGTATTCTACACCTCCCTGTACCGCGCTTATGAGCGTATGGTAAATATCAACGAGTATGGTCAGTACTACAGCGCTTATGATCATAAGGTACATACCTCCGACAAGCCTTTCTATGTGGATAACTGGCTCTGGGATACCTATATCGCGCTGGAACCGCTCCAAACACTGTTAAATCCGGAAATGGAAGCCGACAAGATCCGCTCTTATGTAGATATGTACGAGCAAAGCGGCTGGATGCCTTCATTCGCAGTAGCGCATGGCGATATGCCTTGTATGACGGGTAACCACGCTGCGGCATGGATGGCGGATGCCTGGTTCAAAGGCGTGCGCAATTTCGATATCGCCAAAGCATATGAAGGACTGAAAAAGAACTCCTTACAGGCTACTTTACTGCCATGGAGAAACGGTCCTGCCACCTCTCTGGATGCATTCTACACAGAACATGGGTATATGCCGTCCCTGAAACCGGATGAGAAAGAAACGGTGAAGGAAGTGCATGATTTCGAACGCCGTCAGGCAGTAGCTGTAACACTGGAAAACAGCTATGACGACTGGTGTATCGCACAACTGGCAAAAGCAGCGGGTCACCCGGAAGATATTCCGCTGTTCCTGAAACGTGCCACTAACTACAAAAATGTATACCGCGCAGATAAAGGCTTTATGTGGCCGAAAGATGCAGACGGTAACTGGATAGAACCTTTTGATCCTAAGTTCTCCGGCGGACAGGGTGGACGTGACTATTTCACCGAAAACAACGCCTACACCTATAACTGGGATGTTAAACATGACCTGACCGGCTTATTTGACCTGATGGGTGGAAAGGCTAAGGCAGAGGAAAAACTGGACCAGTTATTCCGTGAGAACCTGGGTCGTAGCAAATACAGCCTATGGTATACTTTCCCGGATGCGACAGGTATGGTAGGTCAGTTTGTAATGGGTAATGAACCAAGTTTCCACATTCCTTACCTGTACAACTATACCGGTGCGCCATGGAAAACGCAGAAACGCATCCGCATGCTGCTGGATACCTGGTACACAGATAACCTGTTTGGTATCCCGGGTGATGAAGATGGTGGTGGTATGACCGCATTTGTGGTATTCTCCATGATGGGTTTCTGTCCGGTAACACCTGGTATTCCGGTGTATAACATCGGTAGCCCGGTATTCTCAGAGATCACGATCAAACTGGCCAACGGTAAGACATTCACCGTATCGGCACCAGGTAGCTCTGCTGCTAAAAAGTATATCCAGCGTGCTACGCTGAACGGTCAGCCGCTCAATGTGCCCTGGTTTACACATGAAGACCTGCTGAAAGGAGGCGTACTGGAACTGGTAATGGGCGAATCGCCTAATAAACAATGGGGTACCGGAGAGCAGGCATCACCGCCTTCTTCCCTGAACTACAGCCCTGCTGCAAAGTAAGTTTTGTGACTATTGGATAATAAAAATAAAGATGCCTGATCAGACCGATCAGGCATCTTTGTTTTATAAAAGAAATAAGGTATATCTGATGAGTTAAAGCTCTTCCTGGATGTGAAGCCCCAGTTTCCTGATCGCCTCTTCATTTCGCTTGTAATGTGTCCATTGCCCTAAACGGGTCGCTATCAGCAGATTAGCCCGCTGTAATAAAGACAGGTATTCTGACACGGTGGATTGTGTCAGTCCTGATTTCTGCTGAATGTGTCCTACACATACACCTGTTTTCGCAAACTCACCACATTCCTGTTTAGGGAAATGCTTTTCCGGTTCCTTCAGCCAGGCTAATATTTCGAGCCTCTTTTTGTTGGATAAGGCCTTAAAAACGTCTACTTGATCCATAATACAAAGGTATCGGAATTCCCCGATTTTTAGTGGTAGCGATTTTATAATGTTTTCATAACAATAATTTCTGCTATCTTAATGTTTTATAGATAATTTATTATGGATCTGTTTCAATATAAGAATGGCGTACTGTATTGCGAGGATATTCCTGTAGACAGTCTGCCGGCCAAAGGCCTTCCGACTCCTTTTTACCTGTATTCTGCGAACACGCTCAGGTTGCATTATAAAAAGATTTATAGTGCTTTTGAGAAGCTGGACCCGGTCATCTGTTTTTCAGTAAAATCAAGTAATAACGTACACCTGCTCAATGAACTGGCTGCCCTGGGCGCCGGTATGGATATCGTGAGCGGGGGAGAGCTGTTTGTGGTGAAACAGAGCAATGCCGACCTCTCTAAAGTAGTTTTTGCAGGTGTCGGTAAATCTGATGAAGAGATCACTGACGCCATCCTGAGTGAGGTAGGTTATATCAATATCGAATCAGAACAGGAACTGGCAAGGGTACAGGAACTCGCAGGAGAACTGAAAAGAGAGGTGAGTGTGCTGATCCGCATACAGCCCGATATCACCGATGAAAAGACAAATGAAAAGACCCGTACCGGCTATAAAGGCGCGAAATTCGGTATTGACTACGCAAACGTGGAAGCGCTGATAGAAGAGAATGCAGATCATCCATATGTAAAGATTAAAGGCCTGCATTGTCATATTGGTTCGCCGATATCTTCTTATACATTTTACGAAGAATGTATCCGTAAGATGGTGGGTCTGACGGAGTCGCTGAAGCAGAAGAATATTATCCTGAAAGTATTGAATATCGGTGGTGGGTTCCCGGCCAATTATGTGGATAACGACAATTTCTCCTGGGAGAGTTTTGCCGGTCCGATCATTGAGTTGCTGGAGCCATATGTCAAGCATGAAGGATTTAAGATCATCCTGGAACCGGGAAGGTCTATTGCTGCGAATACAGCAGTTTTAGTAACTAAAGTGCTGTACGTTAAACAGTCCGGCGACAAGAACATTGCCATACTGGATGCCGGTATGACAGAACTGATCCGTCCGGCCATGTACAATGCCTTTCACTTCATATGGCCGGTTAAACCGGAAGCACAGCACCTGCTGGCGAACAGGAACTATCCGGTACAGCAGGAAGGATTGACAACGTATGACGTGGTAGGGCCTATCTGTGAATCGTCAGATTACCTGGCGAAAGAACGTGCTTTGCCACCATTACAACAAGGAGATTATGTGGCCGTATTTACTGTAGGCGCCTATGGAATGGTCATGGCCAGCAATTATAACCTGCATGTGAGACCCGCTGAAGTAATGATCGATAAAGACAAAATATATATCATCAGGGAACGTGAAACCCAGCAGGACCTGGTGAGAAAAATGATCAGACACGAACTGTAATGTTAAGCACCAATTGTTAAATGTTAATCACCTATGACAAAGGAAGAGTACAGTAAACTGTTCACGGCCGATGATGCTGTGGGCTGGCTGGCAATTGACAAACAGCTGGACAGCATTTATCCGGGACAGGAACCAAGGCACTATGCGCCGCCTTTACATTTCATGGTCGGGGGAGAGGACCCTATTGATGGTACCAGCATCTATGACAGTGAAAAGCAGATGAAACACTTACATCTCATCAGCTATGGCATGTCACAGTTATATTATGATGAAGAACAGGCTGGTAAGGAATTCAGTAAGTGGGGCTTCGAATTTACCTTCCGCTTAAAACCATTTGCAGAAGATGAGGGCGATCCCGGATGGGCGATCCGGATGATGAATAACCTGGCCCGCTATGTATATAAAAGCGAGCGTTGGTTTGAACCTTACCATTTTGTACCTGCAAACGGGCCGATCAGATTGGAAACGGCAACGGATATAGTAGGACTGGCATTTGTCCCCGATCCAGAACTGGGTGTGATCAACACGCCGCATGGTGAAGTGACCTTCCTGCAGATGGTAGGACTGACAAAAAAAGAAGTTGAACGCTTACTGGCTAAACCACAAACCAGTGAGGTCGAAAAGCTGATCGACGAGATGCGGGAATATAACCCGCTGCTGATCACTGATCTCGACAGAGCAGACTAATTGAAAGGGCCCGCCTGAAAAGCGGGCTCTTTTTTTGCAGACCGTTTAAGAAAAAGTTAACACCTGTTTATGGAATTCCGTTGTTACCCGCATCCTATTAAAAACGTTGTTGCTTGAAGTACTTATCCTGGGCCTTTGTGGTCATGTTTGTTACCGCGGTTGCCGTACTGTCCTGGCAATATTTACAGGCCAAAGCACCGCATCCGATAGTAGCCGCTCCTGCTAAAACAGTAGGGCAGCTGCCATTACCGCCTGGTTTTAAAAGAGAACCCGTAGCGAAAGGATCATTTGGTGAATGGCTCAGAGCTGTTCCCTTAAAAGCAGACAACACCGTATACCTGTATAACGGCCAGCGAAAAGGGAATCAGACCGCGCAATATGCCGTGCTGGATATCTCTGTTGGTAAAAAAGACTTACAGCAATGTGCTGATGCAGTGATCCGCTTATATGCAGCGTATTTATATGCATCACACCAGTATACGAAAATCGCTTTTCATGCTACTGACGGTACGTTGATGGACTACAACAGCTGGATGAAAGGATATCGTTATCCTGTAAAAAAGGGCCGTTTACAGCAGCAGCTGACGGCTACGCCCTGTAAAGGAGACGCCTGTTTTGCTGATTTTCTGCAGACCGTTTTCTCTTACGCGGGTACCTTATCGCTCAGTAAAGAGTTGAATGCTGTCAATGGTCCTGCTGCTATCAATATCGGCGATGTATTTATCCGTGGAGGTTCTCCCGGTCATGCTGTGATCGTAATGGATATGGGCGTCAATAACGCAGGCCAGAAGACCTTTCTGCTGGCGCAGAGTTATATGCCCGCACAGGATATCCATATATTGCAAAATCCTGCCAGGAATCAAAACCCCTGGTATCAATATAACGGCGGAAAAATACTAAACACACCCGAATGGATTTTTGACTGGGACCAGCTCATGAGGTTCCGATAAGATTGTCACTCCCTATACCATGCAATGCCGGCCAGGCTGCTGATCCACACATCAGCATGCCTGCCGGCTTTTTGAATGATGGTATTTCCCAGTATATTATACTGCCTTGCAGTTCAGGTGAAGTGCAGTAATATGCTTATCAGCTTTCAGAATATCAGCATTTTCGGATATACCATACAGCTTTGGCAATTCAGGTGAAGCGCATTGGTATGCCTATCGGCTTTCAGAAAACCTCTCTTTCCTCGTATACCACTCCACTTTTGCCGTTCCCGTAAATTTGAATATTTTGCAATGATGTAACCCGTTCCTTCTATCATTCACCAACTTTTTTATTCGCTCAAAACAATCCGATGAAGTGGAATAATGAACCCAAAAACTGGTCAGGCAATGAAGCAAAACTCAGCTGTACCATTGAACCTGATACCGACTACTGGCGGATCACTCACTATGGTTTTATCCGTGATAACGGTCCCTTTTTCTATAAAGAAATGGCAGGCAATTTCGAAGCCAGTGTAAAGATCAGCGGACAGTACAAAGAACTGTTTCACCAGGCAGGTTTAATGGTCCGTATTGACGAAAAGAACTGGATCAAAACTGGTATCGAGTATGTCGATGGTGTGCAGAACGTAAGCGCTGTCGTGACCCGTGAGGTATCAGATTGGTCTGTGGTACCAAGACATGACAGTCCGCCGGCCATCTGGCTTACCCTGCTCAGAAAAGGCGATTATGTAGAAATAAAATATTCTTTTGATGGCGTGAAATATGAGATGTTGCGACTGGCCTATTTCCCACCCGATGTAAAAGCAGGTATTGGTATCGTGGCCGCGGCTCCGGGAAAGGAATCGTTTGAGGTGGTATTTGAGGATTTCCAGGTGAAAGAAATCAACAATTAAGAATTAAAAAATTAAGAGTTGCTTCGCTCTAAAAACTTTTCCCGAAACCCTAGACATTTATCTGAAAAAGATGTCTCCAATAGTACAGGGTCTAACAAATTCTAAATTCTTAATTTTTAATTCCTAATTAAAAAAGGGCCGGTCCAAAAGGACCAGCCCATTTCTGTTGTTGTCTTTTAATGATCAACCTGGGATAACTGCCTGTTACATTGCTGTAACAGGCCGATTATAAAAGGCAACCACTGTCTTTTAATGATTATTGGTTCTTATTGTTGTCAATAGCCTGACGGAACATATTTCTTTCCTGTTCAGGAATGTTCTGTCCGTATTTTTCCAGGTAGGTATTCGCTGCGGAAGCATAATTAGCCCAGTCCTGTTTATTGAAAGTATATACTGTTTTAGCACGCAGATAGATCTCGTCACCCGGGTCACCATAAGGTTTGATACTGTTGGCGATCGCTGACCAATCAGGATCAGTGCTCTTCTGTAATACCGGATCGATCACATCTTTGAATACGATATTCATCAGTTTAACGGTAACCGGTCTTTTCTCTAACTGAGAATTGCTGGCCTGCAATTGTTGCTGTAATACAGCGAAACCTTTGTCTTTTGTACTGTTGGTGAACTGAAGGATCAGGTCCAGCTGTTCAGGCGTATAAGGGGCCTGTAATGAAGCGATATAAGCACTGCCGGCCAGGTTCGCACCTGTTTTGTCGCCAGCCTGTTTTGCCATCATCGCCAGTTTAAAGAGGAATGAAGCATCGCGGCGACCTCCTACGTATTCCTGCAGCATTTTACTGTAGGCGACTACCGGGTCGGTCAGGTCTGCGTTCATGGCAGTTACCTGCGGTACCGTACCCAGATCAGGGTTCAGTGACGCGTGGATATTACGCATCTGTTCAAACGGTATTTTCACTACTTCACGATCGTAGGTCAATAAACCGTTCTGTTCACCTTCCACATCAAAAGGCTGTGTATAGATAGAGCCGGACAGTCCATCTGCTTCCAGCAGTTTCAGGTGCTGGTTCATGATGCTGTATTTAGCAGCTAATGCAGCTGGTTTTTCCTGTATATAACCCCAGGCGCTGCCGGTATTCCACTGATGTTCAGGAATGAATACACCGATACCGCCAAACTCACCCAATACCCTTGCTTTACCTGGTTCTGCAGGTGCGTTCATCGGGTCAGGGTAGGAGTGTACGTCGGTCATATCTGCGCTTACCCAGGCATTCGGAGATGGGCTGCGGAGTTGTTCGTTCACGTACAGCATTTCGCCGGAGTGGCCATTGACGATACGGGAAGGATCAGCGCTTTTCACCCATTCAGTGATACGCTGCTGATCATACGCACCCCATTTCTCGTTAAAGATCACCCAGGTAGTGATAGATGGATAGTTATGCAGTTCCTCCAGCGTTTCTTTGGTTTCTTTCTCATACTCCGCTTTAGCGCCTTCCGGTAATCCCTGGTTAGGGTTCACGAAATCCTGCCATACCAGCATGCCCAGTTTATCCGTATGATAGTACCAGCGGGCTGGTTCCACCTTGATATGTTTACGGATGGTATTAAAGCCCATTGCTTTAATGGCCTCGATATCAAATTTCAGCGCATTATCAGTAGGGGCGGTGTACAGTCCGTCAGGCCAGAAACCCTGGTCGAGTGTACCGAGGTTGAAGTATGGTTTATTATTCAGGAAGATGCGGTCAATGCCTTTTTCATCTTTCTGGATAGCGATCTTACGCATACCGAAGTAGCTTTTTACTTCGTCCACTGTTTTGCCGCCTTTGCTCAGTTTTACTGTAAGATCATACAGGAACGGACTGGCGGGGGACCACAATTTTGCGTTCTTTACAGGCAGTTTTAACGGCACGCCTGCTTTGCCTTTTATCTTGCTCACTTCTGTACCGTTGTCAGTGGCGATCAGTTCCACGTTAGTACCAGCCGGTGCGTTTACGCTCACGTTCAGTACGTTCTTGTCCACGTCCGGAGTGAGGGTTAGTCCTGCGATATAGGCAGCAGGTACTGTTTCCATCCAGACGGTCTGCCAGATACCGGAAGAAGGGGTATAATAGATATTAGCGGGGTTCAGCACCTGTTTACCATGAGGGCCAACGCCTTCGCTGGTAGGATCATAGACTTTCACAACGATCTCGTTCTCTCCGTCTTTCAGGGCAGCAGTGATATCCTGAGAGAAGGACTGATAACCACCGGCATGTGTACCGGTTTCTTTACCGTTTACATAGACAGTTGCCTGCCAGTCTACGGCGCCGAAGTGTAATAACACATGTTCGCCGTCTTTCAGTGGCGTCTGTACAAATGTGCGCTTATACCAGAGGTTTTGCGTAGGTAACAGCGGCTTTTTTACACCTGACAGTGCAGATTCCAGCGGAAACGGCACGAGTATCTGATCTGCAAAGGCAGATGGCGTGGCGGCGTCTTTAGGGGTAATGGTATACTGCCACAGGCCATTCAGGTTTTGCCAGTTCTCACGCACCATCTGTGGACGGGGATACTCCGGAAGGGCATTCGTTGGGGAGACTTCCTGCGCCCAACGGGTTTTGATCGTTGAGGACTGTGCTTTCCAGCCGGTCTGCGCCATAACGGCCTGACCAAGCGCGACACTTAATAAACATACACTAGCAGTCTTAATCAGATTCATTGCTGTAATTGATTGGTTTTTAATTGATTTTAGTTGTTGTGGAATCAGACTTCCGCCTCAGTGTAATCGATTACGCAGCGTTAGATAAAAGATCATCGTTGAGGTATAACACTAATAAGTATTTATTGCTGAAATGGTAACGTGCGAATTCGTTGTCCTGTCTGCGGATGCGATTGTTTTGGTCTTAACTTTTTTGGTCCTTCGAAAGACCAAGATACTAAAATTTGGCTAAAATCATTGATAATCACTCAACTTTCATCACCGGACTCCTTTTGCCAATACCATTTTCACTCAGGGCCTCGATCGAAAAATAATAGGTAGTTTGTTTATCAAGCGCTTTCAGATAGTACTCGCTGGCATTATACACCATGATGCTGCTGTAGAGTTTATCGGGGGCAATGCCATAGTAGATATTATAGGCATATGCATCACTGGAAGGGAACCATTTCAGCCAGGCATTCCGCTTGTCAGATTGCTGGCGCAATACGATGAAGTTCCTTACTGCTGCCGGCACAGGTCCGTTTCCTTTACCGAATACCCTTAATCCGCTGATGGCGAATTTACCATTCGCCATATGGACGTTCTCCAGTTTGATATACCGCGTGTTTACAGGCTGTGTGAGCGCAATATAGTCATGCGGTACGTCTGTCCTGTTCCGGCTTTTATCACATAACAACTGCCACTTTTTGCCATCCGTCGAATGCCACAAACGGTACTGATGATAGATGTCTGTCCGTTTCCCCAGAATATCGGCATCCTGATCTGCGTAATTGATCTGTACTGCGTGTACGGCCGCTATCTTTCCCAGGTCGGTCTGTATCCATTCACCGGGGTTAGCTGTCCTGGCGCACCAGTACGTTTTGATGTTCTCATCTACTGCATTATTCGCAGTAAAAGCACCAAAGGTGGAAGAGACAGCGACCGGCTGTTGATAATTCAGCAGCATCCAGCCGGTAAATTGTCCGCTTTCGGGTTCACCGGGAAGATAATGTGGATAATCTCCAAAGGCGGTATTACAATAGAGGGTACCATCATTGTCAAATCCGGCAGGCCATATCCCGATCCTTCTTTCGAAGTTATTCTTCACATTCACCACGATCGTCGATACATGCCACCAGTGCCCTTTTTTATCCTGAAAAGTAGCGCCATGACCAGCACCCCGGGCAAAGCCGCCCGGTTTATAACTAAAGGGATTATGCGCCTGATAGGTAAAAGGCCCCAGCGGATGCTCACTAACATATACGCCATCTGCATAACCGCTGAATTCTGTGCCGGGAGCGCCGTACTGGAGGTAATACTTACCATTGTGTTTATTCATCCAGGCGCCTTCCATAAAGGGCGACATAAAGTTATTGTCATTATACTCCCCAAAACGTTCCCAGCCATGTTCATCATCATGAAGACTGATAAGATCATGCCGCTCCCCGATAGGCTGCAGGGCATGCCGGTCTACCTCCTGTCCATAGAGTGGATAAGTGTTGCTTGAACCATGATAGAGATACAGGCGGTTATCGTCATCCAGGAAAAAGGCCGGGTCCCAGGCCCCGGCGCGGAAGGAATCGACCGCTTCCGTCCAGTCATCTGTACGGGGATGGGTGCTCATCCATATAGGGAAATTCTTTTCATAGGTCGACCCGATGACCAACAGCGTATCGCCTAAAACAAAGATCGCAGGTGCACATAATTCGTCATAGACCTTGTGATAGGGTTTGAGAAACTTCCGGGGTACAAAGTGCCAGTCGGACATGTCGCTGCTCCACCAGTATCCCCACTGGTTGGTGGAAAACAGGTAATAATCGCCTTTGAATAAAGTAATAACAGGGTCCGCCGTCGCCCGGTGCCTGCCGGCTTCTGAAAAGTTGGGAATAGGGGTAAAACCATAGTCAATATTGATGGGGTTGCAGTAGGTGCGTTGCTGGGCATTTCCCGTATTGAAGAGACAAAGCAGGGAAATAAGGTAAATTGTATTTCTCATAACCAGCCTTTTTGATGCAGTACTAAAATTAAGAAAAACAGGGGCATAGGAGCGTACTGTTTCCCGTCCTGATCTTTGTTTGATATTAATCATCCTACATTGATCCTTCGTTCCGGCAACGAAGGATCAATGTAGGATGATTAATACTTAAACGGCATCAAACCAATATTGCTACATGAAAAAGGTGTACCGGGGAATATACCGATACACCTTTCCGGGGTCTGATGGATGATGATGCTCCCCGGAAGGTGTGGAAAAATACACCTGTCAGGGAGGGAATCTGGTCATTGGGGGTACTGGAAAGGCAGGGGTTAAACAACAGGGGTGAAAGGACGGCTGAACTCTTTTACAAAAGCGTCTTTGCTTTGCTTTTTCTCAGATGGATCATAGATCGCAAAAACTACTCTTTTGAAGGCATGTCGGAATACCTCATTATGCAGCAGGTGATGGGCAAACCAGGCCGCTACATCAGAAGTTTTATTCCTGAATACACCGCAACCCCAGGCGCCAAGGATAAGGGTGCTTTGTTTGTTTATAACAGCTACTGATAACAGCTTTTCAATTCTTTCCAGCATTACGGTTGCTATCCGGTGTGCATTATTGGGCTGATTTTCGATCAGTGCGCCTCTGTTGACAGCAGGAGAGGTAATGATAGATACAAAATAAGGGCGCTCGATCAGCTGATCGGCATCATTTCTGAATACCGGTACCAGCGGGGAATAGATCATATGGTCGGAGTACAGCAGGTTGCCATCTGCACGATTGAAATGATACATTGCAGGTTTGGCTTTCAGCGATGCATATAGTCCGCTGGCCCTGGCCAGACTCTCTTCCTGTGCCTGTGCGCCACCAAGGAAGCCACCGCCAGGGTTCTTCGCAGAGGCAAAATTCAGACAACATACATCTTCCATCCCGAGTTCCCGGACCAGCCTTGCAGCAGCGCCAAAGGTCGTTTCTGACGTCACTTCATAGATACAGCTGTCAGCAACAGGAGTTTTCAACATCCTGTCTCTCGCAATCAGCACGTTTTCAAAATCATCAGGGGTATAATGGACCGTGTTATCCACTGTGTATTGCAGTTCTGCACTGATATCCACCAACTCTTTCTTAGGGTTGCTATACTGACCCGTGCTTAAAATATCCAGGGTCTCATTAGCGATCGCCACTCTTTCATTTTTGTTCATAGTGGGTTAATTTTACTTTGCGTTAATTCGACACAAAGAGAAATCTTTTTCCTGAAACAGACAAATTATTTTTCGCGAAAGGCGTAATTTCCCGGGCCTAACCTTACCCTATACTGCTATATGAGCCGCACATTTGTCGTAGGAGATATCCATGGATGTTATGATGAACTGATACAACTGACTGATCTGATGGGATTACAGGCAGATGACCTGTTGCTGTCCGTAGGAGATATCGTGGACCGCGGAGGAAAATCCCGCGAGGTATATGAATACTTCCGGAGCAGGCCAAACAGTAAAGTGCTGATGGGTAACCACGAACGTAAACACCTGAACGGCGTGCTCAGTTATGCACAGGAAATCGTCAAGCTGCAGTTCGGAGAAAGCTACCCGGCATTCCTGGAATGGTGTGCCACATTGACCTATTTTCATGAAACACCGGAAGCCATTATTGTACATGCCGCATTTGAGCATGATGTGCCTTTATCAGCTCAGCGGGAAGAAGTATTATGTGGGGCTACCGCCGGAGAACGTTACCTGGAAAAGAAATATGGCAACGCACCGGAATGGGTGGACCGGTATCCGGGTCATAAACCCCTGATATATGGTCATCATGTAACCGGCGCATTACCCGAAATAAAGAACCATACCTGGGGAATTGATACCGGGGCTTGTCATGCAGGTTATCTTACTGCGATAGAACTACCCGGTTTTATCATGCACCAGGTAAAAGTGGAACGTGATTACTGGAAAGAAGAGCAGGCTATCTGGCAGATACCGGTACTCAAATCAAAAGACTGGGAGAACATGACCTTTGAGCAGATACAGAAACAGCTGGAAAAACTGGCCTATATAGAAGTGCCGGAAGTGAAGGCATACCTGTCAGCCATTGCAGAATGGTCTGCCCGTTTATCGGCCATGTACCCGGCGCTGATAACAGGGATAGCAGCATTTGTGCAACAGCTGACCGATACACATGGAGCGCAGTTTTCCCTGGCCGCCAATCAGTATGCGTTCAAAACATACCTGTTTAAAAGTAAGGCGGGTAATCTGACAGTAGCAGATATGGGAAAAAGCCTGAACACACCGGCTAAAATAACGGCATTGGCAACAGCCCTTGGAATGTCTTTATAAGACAATGAGTAATAAAACGCTGTTTTTTGTTTTTAAACAAATTTGCCATAATTTCAGTTCGTGGGATATTAATCACAACGACTCAGAATAATCTATACTATACTCAACATCGACCTCGGGAATTAATCAATTCAATTCACATTTGAACATACGATGCAGCTGCACCACGGCGCTTCGTGTTTTTTGCTGCGGAATTCAATAACTGGTAAAATAATCTTATTTGTTGCAGGTAGCCGGCATGATATGCCCGGACATGTTTGCTATTGCCCATAGTATTCCTCGAAAGATCATTGTAAACCACAACTCATGCAAAACGAAACATTTACCGTCGCGGATTATTTATTAACCCGGCTTAGACAACTGAATGTGACAGAAGTCTTCCAGATCCCCGGAGATTATGTAAAACATTTCACACAAACACTGGAACATTTCCCCGGCGTGAATGCGGTTGGCGCTATCAATGAACTGGATGCTGCGTATGCTGCGGATGCATATGGCCGTACCCGCGGACTGGGAGCTGTATCCCTGCAATACGGGGTAAGTACCTTCATTGCGCTCAACGCAATCGGTGGCGCGTTTGTAGAGCGAAGCCCCGTTGTGGTTATTTCTGCTACTCCCGGCGCTGATGCAAGACAGATCACCAAGATGTATGATGTGTTGTACCATCACTCGACTGGTAATCTTGCTGCTGACCAGGAAGTTTACGAGCAGGTAACCGTTGCTTCAGAAACGCTGAGTACTTCTGCAGGTGCAGCGGAAAAGATCGACCAGCTGATAGTGGCTGCCCTGACCTACAAGCGGCCGGTATTTATTGAGTGTTACAAAGAAGTATGGGGAGAACCCTGCGTACGTCCTTCAGAAACACCACTGGAAGCGATCAAATTCGTAAGTGCGCCACTGGCGTTGGAAAACGCGGTAAATACAGCGTGGGCACAGTTGACAGCTGCACAGAAACCCCTGATCTTTGCAGGTGTGGAAGTATTACGTCATGGACTTTCCCCGCTTTTACAGGAACTGATTGACGTCAGCGGATACCTTTACACCACCACCAGTTTAGGTAAAACAGTTTTAGATGAAGGAGGCGATAAGTTTATCGGTACTTATTCCGATCAGGCTTCCATTGAAAGCGTACGTAACCTGGTAGCGGAATCAGATTGCTTCCTGACACTGGGTACTATCATCACAGATGACTATCTGTGGTTTATAGAGAACAAGTATGCTGACATGGTACTGGCTACCACCGAACTCGTAAGAGTGGGTTACTTCATTTATGAAGAAGTGACCATGGAAGATTTCATGCGCGCACTGATCGATCGTTTCAAACTACACGGAGCTCCTTATCCGCTGAATGTAACCGCACCTCCGCAACCGCCTTATCCGGAACCATGGGTATCCAATTCAGATCCTGTTTTTGATGTAGAACCGCATATCCTTACTTACAACCGCTTCTTCCAGCATACCATGAAATTCCTGAATGACCAGAATATGCTGAGAGATATCGTCTGGACATTTGGTATCAGCTCTGCCATGTATGTCGCTACCAATGCTTACGGCTTACCACAGAACAGTTTCCTCTCTTCAGCCGCCTGGCAGATCATCGGTTATGAAACCGGTGCTACTACCGGTGCACAGCTGGGCAGTGGTAAACGGGCATGGGCCGTGGCAGGTGATGGCGGCTTTATGACGGTATGCCAGTCATTATCCACGTTGGCCAGAAATAACCTCAATGCGGTCATATTTGTAATGAGTAATGCGGTATATGCCATCGAACAGGTGTATGTGAATATGGATGCGTTTAAACCGGGTCCGGAACACAAATTCGATACATTCGATCTCCTGCCGAAATGGGATTATCTCGCATTAGCACAAGCTTTTGGTGCACAGGGCTTCCGTGTCACTACTGTAAAAGAACTGGAAGACCTGCTCCCTACCATCGCTGCAATAACGAATCAGCCAGCACTGGTAGAAGTCGTTATTCCTGAGAAAGACCTGCCTGGACAGATGCGTCGTCTTGGCCTTGAACCTTGATTATTTACCTCATATTTCCTCACCTTCAAATCACCACAAAAATGGCTAAAACATATTCAATTTTTGGCGCCGGAGCAGCAGGCCTTTATACTGCCTGGCGATTGCTGAACGGTAAAGTAAGGGACACCGGTGCAAAGGCAAAACAGCTGACTGCCGGAGATACACTGGACCTCATCGATTTCGGGCATTATGCCTTTAATGATAAAAATAAAGGTACACGTGAACCAGGCGCACGCGTATGTACATGGCACTATAAAAACGATCCGGACAATTCCTACCTGGAAGTAGGTGGCATGCGTTATTCCTACTGGAATGGGGATAATGACGCCAAAGCAGGTGGACACCGCCTGGTAACCACCGTGATCAAAAAACTCGGCCTGGATAAATACGCGGTACCTTTTAATGAATCCACCAATCCGCTGTATTATCTGCGTACAAAGAATATGTACCTGAACCAGATCTCTTCGAATAATCCTGCTCCTTATAATGTGGATAACTACGGTGCAGCAGCTTCTCCTGATACCGGTTTTAATATCGTGGAAAACCTGGCAGTGACTGCTCATTCCGGTCCGCAGACGAGGGCCGAATGGTGTAACTTCTACGCTAACGGTGTGATCAAAGTCAATATGCCGGACGGATCAGCCTTCAAAAAAGGGGATAAGTTAAGCGATATCGGCTACTGGAACCTGATGTTCGATCAACTGGGAACAGAGGGATTCAATTATACTTCGGATGGCAACGGCTATAGCTCCAATGTAATCAACTGGAACTCGGCGGTAGCATTCCAGGCCAATAATGAATTTACACCGGGTACGGAGTACAAGACATTGACAAAAGGCTATTCTTACATGTTTACAGCCCTGTTTAACGCCATTGAAGACCTGGCGAAGGAAAAGGGCGTAAAACTGAATTATAAGCATAATACGCGTCTGCATTCCATTTTGCAGGTGGGCGATAAGATCAGGTATACGACGGCTTCCCGCGAGAACCCCAATAAGAAAAATGGCGTCTTTGAGACAGATGCTGCCTGGATGGCGATGTCCCGTGCGCCGATCGAAAAAGTAGCACAGGCGACGCGTTATGAAGACCTGGACGGTGCAGTCGATGTACTGAATACGTCCAAAGTACAGCTCTATCTGGAATCGGCTATTTTACAGCCGTCCTATAAAATAGGCATGTTCTTCCATGAGCCGTGGTGGGCGGATAATGCAAAAACCCCGCCGACCTATCCTGCTCAGATCAATGGTTATGAGATCACACAGGATGTGATCGAGCAACTGAGAAAAGCAGGTTTTCCGGAGCAATATCTGAAGGATATCAAAGAGAACACCAACATTTTTGAAACGCCATTTGCTTCTACGGATACCTTTGTGAAGACCGTGGAACTGGCGATTGATAACAGACTGACAGTAGGGCAGGAAAAACAATTGCTGCTGGCCGCACATCGCAATACGATCGGCCCAAGCGTGACAGACATGCCTATTCGCCAGGTTGTTTATTTCGGGGATAATGCCCTGAATAAAGAGGCGAAGAAAGTGTATGGTCTGCTGGCCGCTTATGATGATGAAACATATGCCAGCTTCTGGAAAGAAATGGAACTGGGACCGGACCAGCCGCGTCTCAGACCTACTTCTGAAGACTTCCAGACACTGGACGGACCAAGAGAGCCATCTAAAGCAATGATCAAAATGCTGCGTACGCAGCTGGCAGCCGTGCATTTTGGTCCGCAGTCGGATTATACCTTCGTTCCAGAGCCGCTGGAAACAAGGTTTATGGACTGGTCCTTACCGCCTTTCAATGCCGGTTACCATGCCTGGGCAGCGCATTATGATGTATGCGATGTACAGCAGAAGATCCGTAAGCCATCGTCACTCAATCCGGGTCAGGACGCAAATATCTTCATCGTAGGAGAAGCATATTCCAATGACCAGGCCTGGGTAGAAGGAGCTTACTGTACAGCGGAATCCGTACTGAATGACTTTTTTGGTATAGAACCGCTGATCGATGATACGGATTATCCGTTCATCTGTCCATATGTACAACCAGAAAAAGAAAAGGAAAAGAAAAGTAGCAAAAGCGTGGAGGCAGCTGAGGTAGCCTAAACCATCAGGCATCGTATGAATGGCGCTGTTGCCATGAATAAAAAAACAGGTGTTGTATCTGCTATAGATACAACACCTGTTTGTATTTAAGCAGATCTTATTTCGGAGCGACTACGCTTTTCGCGTCTGCCAGCTTTAAAGAAAATCTTGTAATAGAGTCATTGATCCCTACATATTTCTCCTTCAGGAATTCCTTTCTTCTGCGATCAAGATTGTTCATGGTCAGGGAATCCGTGATATTCGTCAGACTCTCCTTATACCGGTTGAATCTTTCATGTTGTGCCGGATTGTGTTCTCCGTCAATGTATTTCTGTAAGGTATCCAGATAGCTATTCTGCCTGGTTTGTACTTCGCCGGCCAGTGGACTGTCCATATTACGGGAAAGACTGTCAGACAGCAGCTTAGCTTTCTGGGAAGCGGTCAGGATATTCACCACGGTATCTTTACTCTTGATCAGGGCTGCCTGATCGGAGATCACGTTATTCTTATAGGAAGTAGTCATGAAGGTAAAAACACCGACGGTCACTGTCATGATAAAACAAACCAGCATATAGCGGTTGATCATCTTGATGATGTTGGGATTAACGTTGGGTATGGGCACCAGACTACTGATCAGTTTATATGCCAGATACATCAACAAAAAGCCAAATCCGGACAGGCCGGTACCTAATATCTGTACGATATCTAAATTATCCATTGGTATAGGTTTGAAATTCAATTCCAGGTCAAATATAGAATATTTCGAATGTATTATTTAATAACGACTTAGGAATGAGTATAAAAAGAAACAGCCCGAAAACGGGCCGTAACTTGTTTTTTCTCATTTATTACCGTCCTACTTTTTCTGTTTGTCAATTTTCTGAATGATCTTTTTTCCGGGATAGCTGGCGTTGAACATCGAAAACGTATAGTCGGCCGCAAACTTCGGATTGGTGTCACTTGGAATAGGCGCGATCTGCGTGAACCGGTGGCAACCGGTACAGGTCTGCGACTGAATGTAAGTTTCCATCGTCGTGTTTGCAACTGGCTGGTCTTTCGGGGACGGCGCCATAGCTATCGGATGTAAAGGCTGTATCTGCGGCTTTTCCGGGATACTTGGCGGCGGGTTTTTGGTAGACCACAGTACATTCACCAGGTGGTAATGTGACCATATAGAACCTGCATAGTTTTTGTCGATATACGCATGCAGTTTTTTGTTCACCAGCTTCGCCAATGTGTCTATCGGGAACTGTCTTTTCACCTGAATAGGAACAGGTCCCATGCCTCTGCAGAGATAGTAGGGCGGTGCCTGGTTAGGCAGTGATGAGAAGGTAACGGTGGTATCTTTATTATTACAGCCACTGATCACTTTGACGGTTGGCGGCTTGTAATCAGGGCTATAGAAATTGTACGCAATAGAAGTCGTATCTGCCTGATTCATATCCGGCGCATTCGCTTCATGCTCAAAGGTTGTCCACACCCATTGTGGCTGAGAGGTGGTTTTCTGGAGAATGTGTAATCCGACAAGAGCTACAAGTGCATAACGGTAAGTGCCTGTTTTAATATCTTCTACAACTGCTTTGGATAATTTGTAGGTCTTCCACTTAGGATTATCCGGATCAGTTACTTCCAGCCAGGCAGATTTCACTTCTACCGCACCGGTAGCGCCATTATAGGCGCCGGATGGAAATACGATAGGTACGCCTTTATTCACTGCTTCATGCTGCTTATAGGCATCGTAGAATTTGTTGTTTACGATATAGTTATACTCATCCTGGTTGAAATGGATGGCGTACCATACATTGGTCCCGTTTTGCGCACCCAGCCATGCAGGACTGAACTGAGGTTGTGCTTCCTCTGTATTCATACTGTCCAGGAACATCGGCAAGCCATCGAATTTGCTGGTCATACTCAGCAGGAGTGTGGCTTCCTTCATACGTTCGTCCTTTGCCAGTACGTCTTTAGACAGGTTTAGGTGTTCCCGCAACTGTGTCCATGCACGTGGAGCTGCACCATCAGATGGATATAATTCTTCAGAAGTGATATAGTTCTCCCACTGTACCGGAGCCGTGCTGCCGGGTTGACCGAAAAAGTCCCCTTGCGTAGGCCAGTTCAATGTGACGAATTCCCACCATCCAAAGCAATTGGCATTTTGCTGGGTGGAGAACTGACCCGGAGGTAGGTCTCCCGGAACATTATTATTGAATGGAATACTTATACTGTCACTACATTGGCAGGAGCCGGCATCATCAGCATTCGCTGCTGGCGTTTTCTTTTCAGCGTTATTTGCACAGGAAAAATAAATAACGGCTGTAACGGGCATGATCAGCAGCCATATCTTTCTATTGAATATGTACTTCATTTTACAATGTGGATTTGGGTGTGATGGTGTGGAAAAATGAGACAATAGTTTCACCGGCAGGCATCACTCCTGCATATGAGTTGTTGTGATATGACATGTCAGTACACTACGCTGGACTATTGTCGCGTGGATATCAGATAAGGCTTACACTAAATACTAAGGATTTCAATTTTTGAACTGGTTGATGTAATCGGTTATGGTCTTCTGAGTCGTTATTTGAGGTGCGGTCTGCAAAATAAATATACAGATAATTCGGACAAGTAAATCAATTTACGCTCCTAAATATTTTAAAATGAGTTGATTAGTATTATAGCGTTTTTTAAATTGTTGAGAAGATTATATATGTTGTCCTGTTTTTCGCGAGTAGTTTAACTTAGGGTAGGTAATCTGGATTACAGCTGCATTAAATTTGTCACTATGAACGAGTTGGAAGTACTGAAGCAACATATATCAAAGCGGACATTGCTGCCGGAGGATGAACTGCATGCCTTGCTCGCAGCCTTTGCGGTGAAGCGTATTAAGAAGCGGCAGTTTATCATTCAGCCTGAATTTACGGCGCGTGTCCGGACATATATTGTCAGGGGAGCTTTCCGCGCTTACGTGGTAGGCCCCGATGGTGCAGAACATACCATACAACTGGCGATAGATGACTGGTGGATCAGTGACTATAGCAGTTATATATTCCAGAAGCCTGCTACGATGTTTGTGGAGGCATTGCAGGACAGTATAGTGATGCAGATAGAATATGAAGCAGAGCAACGCCTGAAACGGGAATATCATAACATTGAAACCTTCTTCCGGATTGCCGCAGAAGGTCTTGCTGCCTACCACCAGCGGAGGATCATTGCCTCACTGACGCGCACTGCTGAAGAAAGATATAATGACTTCATAACCGCTTATCCCGGCATGCTGGAAAAGGTACCGCAGTATGCGATTGCCTCTTATCTGGGAGTCACTACACAGTTTATTTCTAAAATCCGTAACAAAAAAGCGGCTTTCAAATCACCAAAAAGTTAATCCAGGTGAACTGTTTTTTTTAATCTGCTTGATTTTTGTCCTGATATTTCTGTGAGAGCTTTGTGACAACAAAACAAAGAGATATGTCACAGAAGTTAAAGAACAAGGTAGCTGTGGTTACCGGAGGAAACAGCGGCATTGGTTTAGGTACAGCTAAGTTATTTGCACAGGAAGGCGCTAAGGTGGTAATCACAGGCCGTGATACAGAAACGATCAATAATGCGGTGGCTGAAATAGGAAATAGTGCAATGGGTATCATTAGTGATGTAAGTGATATGAGCAGTTTCGCCCCACTCTTCCAACAGGTGCATGCCACACAGGGGAAAATAGATGTATTGATCGTAAATGCAGGTATCATGCTGACGGCGCCAATCGACGAGTTGACAGAAGAGATATTCGACAAAGTGACGGATATCAATTATAAAGGGGCCTTTTTTACCGTAAAACATGCCTTGCCATATATGAATGAGGGAGCCTCCATTGTTATTACTACGTCTACTGTATCTGATAAAGCCTTTACCGAAGGTAGCGTATATGTAGCCTCCAAAGCCGCAAAAAGAGCGCTGGTAAGGGTATTGGCAGCAGAACTGGCGGCACGGAGAATAAGGGTGAATGCATTAGCGCCGGGATTTATCGACACGCCTTTTTTAGCAAAGTCTGGTTATACCCAGGAATATGCAAATTCGGTACGCGGCTTTTTTGAGGGTGCAGTAGCGATGAAACGCGCTGGTACGGTAGAGGAAATGGCAAAAGGATTTTTATTCCTTGCGTCTGATGACTCGTCTTATATGACAGGAGGGGAGTTGCTGATGGATGGTGGTTACAGGGACTTGTAAATAGTATGTTATATACACAGCAAAGGCAGGAATATTCCTGCCTTTGCTGTGTATCGTTATTTCTTCGTCATGGCGATCTTGATACCCATCAGGATATAGACTGCACCTGAAGCCTTATTCATCCAGTTATTAAACCATAGAAATTCCTTCTTTATACCAGCCATTTGTTCACATTTTGAGGTGCAAAGATACGAATTAATGGGCCGGGGGCTGGTTTGTTATTATAAGTGTTTCATTAACAGGTAAATAAACGCATGTCTATCCGTTCCTTCTGCCGTAAATGATGCCGCATATGCATCTCCATAAATTGTACCCATTCAGCGGCGCTGAAATATAAAAGCCCCGGATGCAGGGATTTCCCTTTTGCCTTTAAAAGCTGTTGATCTTCAGCTGATTTATTCACATCTGCTTTGATCTGTAACAAGCCCTCCCTTAGTTCCTCTTTACTTTGAGGTTGCCTGATAGGTGTATTGGTGGCCGGACCTTCGATCTGCATATCTGGAAAACTGTTATGCAGGAACATCTGTCTGGCGTTAGGGTGCATGTCTTCATGACTGTGGTGTACATCAGACAGGGCCAGTTTCATTTGTCCGGCCTGGTACTGCGTATCGTCAATAATATGGATATACACCTGCCCCAATGACCAGCTGCCAGGTAACGGTTGTTTGTGTAACATCTCAATAGTATAGTCGTCCAGGTAGTTTATCCAGGTAGTGATAGTATGATTGAATTGCTCCAGAATGCCAGCAGGATCAATTGTTTGCATAATGTGGATTTTTTTAATGGCTTAAGTCATCCCGAATTTATATATTTATCCCTCCATAAACTCTATTGTAAGCCTCATTTTTTTGAAATTCTAATTTAAGATATCTTATGGGACTAGATTGGCGTCCGTTGGGTAAACCCAAACCTGAATGCAAAGAAAGGTTTGATCAACTTTTTCGTATACTCAATGGATCGGAACCTATACCTGTAATTCCTGGCACAAAGAAGCGATATTCAAGAGAAGCGCTGAAAGAAGAGTGGTTTGAGATACAGATACCGTCTTATGAAACCATCAAAGCACCCATGGTAGGAAGAGATCCTGAAGCAGATGAATGGGTAAAAGCACAGTATGATGCAAGTGATAAATCCGATAGCCTGGAATTCTGGTATCAGCATTATAAAGGATATTATGTGATCGAGCTGGCGAAAGAGACAGACGGAGTACCTGTATATATATCAGAGATACAGGATGAGAATGTGTTCAGGGGTAAATTTTTGACAACTTTCTGTGAAGAACTGATAGGGAAGGAATTATATGAGGCGGCCTGGGAAACCCACCTGGCAGACAGCACGCTCCAGTATGGTGAACGACTGCTGGAGGTTGCCGATCAAATGGCTGCAAAACATGATCTGTTGTATCTGAAAGACCAGCATTTACCACCGGATATAGAGGTTGGCTCATTGCCAAGTCAGGTACATATACTATATTCTGCCGCCCGTTGGCTGATCTTTTATGGAAAGAACGGTCATGGATTTGAGGCAGATGAATGATCGGTTTTTAGTCCGGTAAGGTTTAGTTGTGCAATCCACACCGTAGCATGACCACACTGCGGATCGTTTTCCCGATAAGTGATTACCTGAAAATGATGCGCTTCCAGTAACGTTTGGTATTGATCACGATTGAGTGAGGCATGGAACAGGTTTTCACCACCATTCAGGCCCCATGCTTCTCCGTATTCCGTACCGGATGTGAATATCAATACGCCTTTATCGTATAAATGGTCCCTGAAGACCTGGAACATAGCTGGTTGATCTTCCGCAGGGAGGTGAAAGAAGCTGTTCCAGGCAATGATGGCATGGAACTTCCTGTTCAGGCGGAGCGTACGCATATCGGCTTGTATAAATACAGCGGATGGCAGGTTTTGTTTGGCGATTTCCAGTATACGATGACTACCATCGACCCCCGTCGCCTGCAGGCCCTGGCCGATCAGATAATGCATCATGGGTATCCCCGTCCCGCAGCCCAGGTCGAGTATATGGGCATCTTTACCTGTCAGTTCGATCAACTTATCCAGGTATGCTTTCTCCATCAGTTCCTGCGGACGGTTTGCCGCAAACCAGTCCGCGATGATGTTGTATATGTTGAAAACATTTTTCCGCTCTTCCATGCAACAAAGGTAAAGCTGTCTGGCCGATATTACTTCCAACCGGAGACGAGTAATCCCTTAGCCGCCTTTTCACTACATTTCTGATATTTTGCATAGGCTTTTGCCGCGCGTTCCCTTACATTTTCTGCCGGCTGAATGCTGATATAACTGCTCAATGCGTCATGTAAAGTATAGGCCTCCGGACACATCAGACCGGTCGTCCATAACAGCGGACGGGCCCGGGTAGGCGCCAGATGAGGGCTGAAATAATCCCTGCTCATACAGGCTAATATGATCGCATCTCTGCGGATGCTGTCCGTGCCGGCAAAATGCTCCTGTAAATCAAAGTCCATCAGGCCGTCATGGCCAATATAAGCCAGTAACCTGGCATTGCCATTGGTCCCCAATACCCTGTCCTTTACCTGTGCCGTATCCTTAAGCAATCCGGCACAGCTTTTTAGGAAGTCAACTGTACATTGTTTGATGTACCGGCCATCGTAAGCATCTGCTATCAGATAAGCGGAAGACTGCACATGCCGGAAGATCAACCGTTCCAGTCTTACATTGTCCATCCTGTACTGCTTTACCAGCTTCCATTCTTTACTGTTTTTAAAGTAGGTACGGATGCCATTGCCGCAACCCCAGTACAGGTTTTTGTCCGGGTCCTGACCATTGCCGATTGCTTTAGGTACGGGAACGATGCCCTGGTTGTCGTTGTCGCAAAGGGCGACGAAGACATGGATGTACAGGGAGCTAGAATCAAAAGCAGCATTACTTACTGGAAGGGAGTCTGTATTCCGGGTAATAGCTGTAATGGGTTGCTGAGAAGTGCCTGCCTGGCACGCCGCTAAAAGCAGGGAAAACAATAGTAATCTGTTCAAGGCCTTGGGTTTGTATAGAGATGCGGGAGGGGTGAAATTCCATATCTAATATAGCTATCTACGATGGAATCCTATTGAAACCTAAATTGATTCCTGGCTACTGAGGCCATTTAAGATGCTAATCAACATAAGAAATCTTATTACAGGTAGTTATTTTTCTCAATGCTGAAATAAAATTAGAAGAAATTCTAGCGGCCAAAAGTTTTTTATGAAGAAAAATCATTGTAATTTTCTGTAGCACTGGCGCTATATTCAGGGTATTTAGTCCCTTACCTTATCTTCATTTCAGGGTGTCCCTGTCAGCGCAGTTTTCCTCACCAGGGTTCCATTTATGACTGCAGCACGCAGCAGTTAACACGGCCACCATATACCTCCCGTATTGTTTGACCTTTTAAACCTAAAGGAATGCCCATCAGTTATCATTTACCTTCCCACATTGAGTCTGACGCGCAAACATCAGGCGAAATTCCACCGCAATATAAACGCCTGAAAATTTCACTACCAGGAACAAAAGTCATTGTCAAAACCGGCGATTGGGGAATAATTATTCACCAGTCGGTAAAGCTTGGAGGTAATCTATATAGCGAATTGTATGTGCTTACTAAGGCCGACCTTACTATCTCTGTTCTCTACGATAGCAATATTATTTCAATGCATGCTGTATACGAAGGTAGTATCGTTCTTAAAATTATGGACCAGGCCATTGTCTTCAGACCAAAGTATCAGTCCATGCACTATATCCCGAAAGGAGATGTACACCAGGCAGAAATCAGCGCCGGAGTACCTTATCACTCCGTAATTCTTTCTCCGGAAAGATCACTGCTTTCCAGGATTGCCATTACATTTAATCGGCTGGATGCGATCCTGGAGGCATTTACGCACAACTTCCACCATCACCTCATGCTGCCCTTTACCCGTTTTCGCAAAACTTCCCGAAGTGAGCTCACAAAACTGAGGAATGTAAAATACCCAGGCATTGGTATGGATGAATACCTGCACAACAGGGTAAGCGATTATGTACTCGGATATGTCAATCAAATCCATAATGAGTACCCTGATGAAGTAATGTCGCAGGTAATCAGCGATAAAATTGATGGACTCATGAATATGATTGTTCTGGATCCGGCACCCTCTTTATCGCTTTCTGAGACAGCGTCAAAGCTGGGCCTACCGCAGAGTGTTCTTAAAAGTGCCTTCCAGGTCAAGGCTGGAACTACCCTTATGTCCTATGTGATACAGGCCAGGATAAGTAAAGCCAAGGCTCTTTTAGACCGTAAAGAGCTTACAGTAGCCGATATTGCCATGACTGTAGGATATAGCGATCACTCTTATTTTACGAGGCTTTTTAAGAAAATTACAGGCTATACGCCCTCAGAACTAAGAGGGGCGCAGGATTAGTTCTGGTATAGGACAAAATGAAATTAGGAGATACGGAATTGAAGATAACACCCCTAACGGAATTGAAAAGTTCTTTCGATCTTTGAGTCAGAGAAACAAAATAACCCAAAACGATAAAAGTTAACCACAGCCAGGATAAAAGAAAGTGAAAGCAGTTTGATATGTTAACCATGAATTGTGAAATAAGCTAAAAGAAGGTATCCTCTTACACCACATTATTAATGTCAGTAGTCCATCTCAGAAATGTTATCTGTTACACAGATAGCTTTAGGTAGTCCAAGTTAATATAATAGCATATTGGCTTATGTCAATAAGCAGGGCATTAGGCCTACCGCAGGAGTTACTGGGTGCTATCGATATCACCGCTTTTTGCCTATTCATAATCAATTAAATGCTAAACTTAGGGTCATCAGCTTTCGGCTCCTTACTGGATCTGATCAGGGTGTAAGGAGCCGCTGATGAGGTTTCAAATTTGACTTTTACTATTCACCTATTAGAGATAATTACAATGGCAAAAATATACTTGACAGGCATAATGATATTGGCATTTGCTGGCGTGATTTTTATGATGTTATTTTCATCATACATAATACCGCAAACATTTTATCAATTTTATAAAGCAGGAATTTTGGGCTTCTGCACGGCAGTAACTTACATTCCTTATACAACGAATGTTTTGGATGCAATAGATACGACACCAAATATACAAAACCAATATTATACCACAGCCGTGTCTGGGAGTTGCCCATATACAATAATTTATAGGGCTACTGACGAAACAGTTAATAATTATGAAATAAATAGTAAGAACTACTATCAATAATAGCATGATAGAATTTAAGGCTATGACTATTAAAGCAAAACTACTACTGATCTTATAATTATTATAATAATACAGATTTGATATTTGAGTTACTTATTGAATAGTATTTGACGTCAAAATTGGGGAAGCTGAAAACCAATAGAATAGAGTAAGCATTTACATTAATCAGATGTTTAGCCTTTTGAATTAAAAGGCAATAATGCCATGAAAAGAGCGAAATTAGCATTAGCCGCAATTGCAACATTTGCCGTGATCGGTGGTGTATTTGCATTCAAATCAACTCGTGATGTCTCTGCATTCTATACTACTAATGCAGCCGGTCAGTGTAAGGTTACGGTATTCCTTCCTTATACAACTAACGTGTTGGATGCAACTACTACCATCCCAACAACTATTACGTACTCAACAACAACAACTAATGCAGCTTGTCCTACAATTAGAGTTTATAGCTTTGATTGATTATTGATTGGACATCATTTAATAAACAAAGGCTAGTGTAATCACTAGCCTTTGTTTATTAAATGATGTTATGATGGATTTTAATCAAAGCCTTTTTCGGTAGAGGCATTTTCAGCTCTAATACCATTTTTCATCCATCTTGGCAACGTATTTTTTAATAAATAATGATTAAAAAATTGAAACATCCTTAGACCGAAGTCCATTGATTCTGCCGGCTTGAATACACCGTGGTTTCCATTGCCGTACTCCAAAAGCCAGACCTTTTTTTTCAATCTTCTCATTACTAAGTACAATTGAGCTCCCTGTGTAAAGTCGACTGCATCATCTTTTGTTGTGTGAAACAATAATAAGGGCGTACTTATGTTTTGAACCTTAAATAATGGAGAACTTTCAATAAAAGCATTTGTGTCAGTCCAAATGTCTTTAGTCATTCTATATTGCCCGTAGTTAAATGAAGTATATGTGTTTTCAAATTCTCCACTATAGTAACTAATCAACTCCGACACACCTGAGGCGGTACAAGCTGCTTTGAATAATTGTGAATGAGTAATTATATAGTTCGTTTCATACCCGCCAAAACTACATCCTTGTATTCCCATTCTAGTAGTGTCTACCCAAGAGAACTGACTTAAGTAATTTACAACTGATAGGATACTTGTCAATGCCGATTTGCCGGATTCATTTGGTTTGTAATATATGTCAGGCTTAAAAATTAAATATCCGTTGCTTGCGAAGTAAACTGGATTAATTGTACATCCACCACAAATCGGACTTGGTTCGATATAGGCATTTAATGAATTTGAAAGTTTTTCATAAAGCTGAAAGATAATTGGGTATTTTTTGGTTGAATCGAAATTCTCAGGTTTAATTAAAACTCCTTGTATCGGTTTACCATCTGGTAGCGTCCATGAATGAAGCTCGCTAGTTACCCAATTGTAATTTAATTCTGGTCTCAAATCTGATAAAGCGTTAAATGATTTAAAATCCGATGTAGTATAATAATTGGGGAATTGATTGCTGCTTTCGCGTCTAACTATATATATATTTGAAGAGCTCGCTTTAATTGGTATCATTCCTGTATATCTCGATACGGGATAAAAAGGTAAATAATAAATATAAGCTCCCATGCTTAATTTGATTGGATCCTTTATTGACTGTTTGATGGCTAATTTATAGAACCCATTTTCCTTTGTTTGGATGTTTAGTGCCGTAATTACTAGATCTTCTTCTATTGAACCCTCTTTTTCTCTAAAATCCTCAATAAAGGAAAATATAAGGTTGTTCTTCCGACCAAAACCATTCGTTAAATTTAGTGGTAAATTTTTGCCGGTTAAATCGAATTTCCATATATCATTTGAATCATATATGTAGACGGAATGTTTATCAATATCCCAACCGGCAATTCCTCGTTGGCCACTAGGTAAATATTTAGATGTGTCGATTTTCGAAGTACTAAAAGTTGAATATAAAGCTTTCCTTGTTATTTCAACTAATGAATCGCTAAGAGTGTAGTAACAAAAATAGCTGCTTTTTTCATTGTCGTAATAAATAATATACTCTTCGTTTGGCGATAAAAGACAATTGTAATTCTTATGGTACAACAAGGGAATTTGCTTTTTGTTAGCATTGTCAATATCTACAAGAAGCCATTTTTTATCACATGCTGGATTCCACCATTCTCTTGGTGAACAATCGCCTTCGGATTGCGAAATTAACCACTTATCGCCCCACTCGCTTGGAGATTTGAATACATTCCAATCTTCTCTTTCGTATTCTAACCTAATCAATCTCTTTGATAATGTAGAAACAGCCCCTAAGTATTCTTTTCCAGTCAAGTCTCTAATTTGATCTGGTTGTATTTTTTGATCATTATAACTCCAGACTTTCAGATTGATATCGCTTGGAGAGTATTTTTTCAACTTGTTGTTTCCCAACGATACTATTACATTTTTATTATTCTTTGTAAAAGCAATTATTCGTTTAATGGTTAGAGTATCTGTAGTCCTTTCTGTTACAGAAAATTTGGAATTGTCTTTAAGATTTACAACGATAAAATTTAAAATGGAATCATTTCCTAAAAAAGCTATTTTGTCAAAAGTAGAATTGAATATCAGAGACCCTAAGTTTTTACCTTGCCAAATTGTTGTTTCCTGTAATGTTAAAAGGTCGATTTTTACCAATTTACTTTCGTCTGAATTTATTGAATCTGACAGTTGCAATAGAATAGAATTTTTATCGTAAGTATAGTTATAGTCGAGCACATTTTTAAATGTTATCTTCTTACGATTAAATACAACTAAAAGATTCGTTCCTTCCAAAAAGGAATAAAGGTTATTGTTCTTATAAGACGCTTTGTATGAACTATAGCCAGAGAAATACTGTACATCTTTACCTAAAGTAACAACAAGAATGGTATCTTTGGCTATTGCAAAAATGGCTTTGCTATCGTCAAAAAAAATATCAGTATTGTCACTTTTGCATATAAAAGACCTTTTCCAACCTGGCAGCCTTGAATTTAGAACAACGGTACATTTGCCCACAGGTTCATTTAATATCTTGTATGCAACATATTTTCCACTTGGGCAAATCATGGGGTTGTCATGTAAAGGCCACTTAAAAAAAATGTTTGTGTCAATGTTGGGTTTTTGTGCATATAAATAGGCATGAATTAACAATGCAACAGAGAGAAGTGAAAAAAGACGTGATTTTCTTTTCATAAGGAGAATAGTATTCTTTTGAAATTAATGATTCATTTTTTAAAATAAGTCTTAATGAGCATAATTGGATAGGATGTAGCGTATTTTTACTTCCAAGTCTTTTCATTTCGAATCATTTTTTCATAGGTTAGTTTGTAGCTATCTCGATTGTTTGAGAGTTTAATAGCCTTTGATTCCCAATACAAAGCCTCTTCTTTGTTTCCAACTTTATAAAGGAGGTTTGCATAAGTGTCTAAAGAATTTGGGCTCAGGCTATCATATTTATCAATGTTGTACTTCATTACTTTAACGGCAAACTGAAGTATTTCAAGATCATTAATATTTTCGAATATCGGCCATGACATATTGTTAATATGTAAGCGATTTCTATTTGTGGTAATGGCATTCTCGAAGTATTTCTTATAGTTGACGCTGTAATTTTTCCAATCTTTTTTATTTAGATAATAAAGAAGTTTTGTTTGGGTAATTCTTTCTATAGCAAGATCTCCATAAAGACTCTCGAGCTGATTTTCCATCTTTTCCCATTCTATATTTGATTCATTTAAATGAGGGAGGATTTCCTCCTTATATATTATATTCATTATCGTGTACTCCGCAACATTACGTCCTAAATTAATTTTGGCTACATCTCTGTTGCGGAGTAAAATCTTAAAACCAGTATCAATTGTGCTAAACGTATATTTGTTGATAAATCTTAAATTAATAGGAGCTAAAGGATCAATCAACGTTTTTATATAGTGAGGGGAAATTATTCTGCAAAAGTTTGTGTCTTTTTTGCTGCAAGACATTGATATTAATCCTCTTAAGAAGAAAGAGTCATTTTTCCCTGATATAAATTGTTTTTTTCTCATTTCATAATTATATAGGGTTGTATCTACCATCTTTACAAAATAAAGTTGTGTTGAAGGCAGTGTTCCTGTTAGTTTTGAATTTAGCTTTTGAACTGTTGCAATTGGCATTTTTATTATCGATCTATCATATGTAAGTATCCCATTTTGCTCAGATTCAACGTCAAATGGTTGTGTGTAAATGGATCCACTTAATCCATTCTTTTTATACAAAACGAGCGAATCTATCATCTGGGAATATAAATTTGTGAGGTCAGATGGGGTTTGAATTCCATCATATCCCCAACCAGAGATAATATCGTCCCATATGTGACCTTCAACTGGAACTCCGATGCCGCCAAATTCACCGATCACGCGAGCTTTATTTGGAAAAGCAGGAGCATTCCTAGGAAATGGATAAGAATGAACGTCAGTCATGTCAGATGAAATGTAAGCGTTGGGTGAAGGACTCCGCAATTCATTGTTAACATAAAGTAGTTCACCTGAATGACCATCCACAATACGAGAAGGATCGGAAGATTTTACCCATTCAGTTATACGCTGCTGATCGTATGCGCCCCACTTCTCGTTAAAGATGACCCAAGTAGTGATAGATGGATAGTTATGCAGTTGCTCCAGCGTTTCTTTAGTTTCTTTTTCATACTCCGCTTTGGCGCCTTCCGGTAATCCCTGATTAGGGTTCACGAAGTCCTGCCATACCAGCATCCCCAGTTTGTCAGTGTGATAATACCAGCGGGCTGGTTCTACCTTGATATGTTTACGGATGGTATTAAAACCCATTGCTTTAATGGCTTCGATATCAAATTTCAGTGCGTTATCAGTAGGTGCGGTGTACAGTCCGTCAGGCCAGAAACCCTGGTCCAGTGTACCGAGGTTGAAGTATGATTTATTATTCAGGAAGATGCGGTCAACGCCTTTTTCATCTTTCTGGATAGCGATTTTACGCATACCGAAGTAGCTATTAACTCTGTCTATTACTTTGTTGTTCTTAATTAATTCAATATTGAGATCATATAAAAAAGGGTCAGCCGGAGACCACAAGTGAGGGTTTTTCACACGTAGATGAAGGACAGCCCCGGCTTTCCCATACTGGGTTCCAATCTTCGATCCAGCAGCTATTCCAGTTACTCTGATTTGAAGCTCTGATGGCGCATCAACAATGATATTTAATATCTCTTTATCAATATCTGGAATGATCTTTATTCTATTTATGTATTGAGATGGCACTGTTTCAATCCACACTGTCTGCCAGATACCGGAAGAGGGCGTATAATAGATATTGGCTGGGTTTAGCACCTGTTTACCGTGAGGACCAACACCTTCACTAGTAGGGTCATAAACTTTTACTACGATTTCATTTTCTCCGTTTTTAAGAGCTGCTGTAATATCCTGGTAAAAGGATTGATAACCGCCAGTATGTGTACCGGTTTCCTTACCGTTTACATATATGGTAGCTTGCCAGTCAACAGCACCAAAATGTAATAATACATGTTCGCCGTTCTTCAGGGATGCCTTGTTGAATGTGCGCTTATACCAAAGATTCTGGTTGGGAAGCAGAGGCTTTTTTACACCTGAAAGTGCAGATTCCAGTGGAAAAGGCACTAGTATTTGATCAGCAAAGGCAGATGGCATGGCAGCGTCTTTGGGAGTAATGGTATATTTCCATAGGCCATTCAGGTTTTCCCAATTCTCACGCACCATCTGTGGACGTGGGTACTCCGGAAGGACATTAGTGGGGGAGACTTCCTGCGCCCAAGGGGTATAAATTGAGGTTAATTTTGAATTCCAATTTGAATGAGTCTGCGAATATGTTACGCATGTTGAAAATAAATATATTATTGTTAATAATTTAAATTTTATTGTGTTCATGAGTTGTTGAAATTTATATAATAATATATGGCAATAAGGTAATCTGGAGTATGATTGAAGTATCTTGTATAGTGGATTTCCAACGCCCTAATATCCTGGATTTTGATTGTCATTTAAAGAAACGTTCTTTAAAATGTCAGTAAGTGGGATTGGATACAATTTATCAGTTGGCTGCCATGTATTATTTTTCAATGGCTGCAATGTCTGATCTGCAATGTTGAGTCTTTTTAGATCAAGCCAACGATGTCCCCATTCAGTAAAAAGTTCGACCCGCCTTTCAAATATTATTTCGTTTAGTATATCATTTTTTGACATTGATATAAACGGTGATAAGCCGGCGCGATTTCTAATTACATTGATATCAGAAATAGCTCCTGACAATTCGTTTAACTTCAATCTTGCCTCAGCCCTAATTAGATACTGTTCACTAAGCCTTAAAACAACCGTTTGTTCAGTGACTGGTGCCTCTGGAGTATTTATTTTATATTTAGTGGGGTAGTAATATGTAGCGTTGTCTGTTATAACAGAATCTGTCCATTTAATTTTTCTCTCGTCATTTTCGTTCATCGAAAAGACTAATTCCTTATTCATTACAACTTTGTAATTGTCAATGCTTGGTCCAGTAGAAGGAAGGTAAAACAGCATTGCATCTGAGGTGTTCGTAATAAAATTACTTACTGACTGCAATTGCCATATTGACTCTTTGTTATTTGCTAAGAATACGTCAGCAATAGATACAGTGTCGTATAGCACTTTATTATTGATTATCTCATCAGCTTGTGACTCAGCATTTTTCCATTCCTCTGTGAATAGGTAAACACGAGATAAAAGAGCTATTGCAGCTGATTTATTTGGGGCTGTCCTTTCTATAGAAACATTTAATAGAGTTGCATCGAGATAATTATCATTCAATAGATTTTTAGCTTTTTTGAGATCGGAAATGATTTGTTTATAGACATCTGTAGTTTTGGAGCGGCCTACTTGAGAGTTTTGTTTATAATCGGTGGTCAAAACAAGTGGAACATCTCCATATAAATTGATTAGATAAAAATAGCAAAACGAACGGATAAAAAGAGCTTCACCTAATAATTGGTCTTTAACAGTTGGGGTTAGATCTTTACTTGCTGTTAATCCTTCTATTATTGCATTAGAGGAAAAAATATAGGATGAATATAGATTTGTCCAATAATCGACTCCACCAGAGATACTTGATGTTAAGTCATTTTTATAAAAAGATATGTAGACAGGGTCAGTTACATCATCAAATAAATTCAATTCATCCGCTGATAATCCTGTATATAGGGATATTGAAGTCAAGCCGCTAGTTATTCCTTGTTGGCTCATTTTTTTATATATATTGTTTAATGTCGCAATTGCAGTGGCATCACTTTTATATACCAAATCTGCGTTAACACTTGTAATTGGATTATCAATATCAACAAGTTTATTGCAGAAAGTAAAGAGCAAAAAGATAGAGCAAAGGATCATAAATTTAACAAGACCTAGTGTTGAATTTATAATTGATCTCATGATCTTTATAGCTATTAAATAATTATTGTTCATGAAAGTGGTTTTTTTTAGAAAGTTAGATTAACTCCAAAAGTTATTACTCTTAAAGGTGGCATTGTGAAACTTGACTGTGTCTCAGGGTCCAAACCTGTGTATGGTGTGATTGTAAAAAGATTTTGTGCATTTATAAATAAACGGCATGAATTGATTCTTGCCTTAGACAACCAAGAAGTAGGGAAGTTATATGAGAACGCAACGTTTTTACACCTAATGAAAGAGGCATCCTCCCAGTAATAGTCGCTTTGTAGCTGGTTAAAGAAAGCCGTAGCGATATCAAATTTTGAAGAAGTATATCGCTGCACTGGTGCTATATCCCCATCTTTTCTCCAACGATTAAGTACGAATGTTGGTTGATTGTTTTTTCCGGTACCTGGAGGATTCCCAACATATGGAGCATTTTTCCCTTTTTGTTTTACGTATTGAAATAGTATGTCTAAAGAGAATCCCTTAAGACTAAAAGAGTTGTTTATACCTCCATAATACTTTGGATTTGGATCTATAGTTTGATTATAATTTGCTATGTCTGTACTTGGGGTTTCAGTTATTTTTCCCTCTTTATCATAAAACTGATATCTACCGGTAGTCGCATTTACTCCTGCTGATTTATATACTCTAGAAATGTTAACTGGACTGTTTAAAATGTATATATTTTTATAAGGACTTGATTCTAAATTCGAAAATGATTTCAGTTTATTTTTAGGAACTGTAAGATTAATATCAGTTGACCATTTGAAATTTTTGGTTCGTATATTTAAAGTTGATAACGACATTTCAATGCCGCTATTTTGTATTACAGCTGGCAGATTGGCAATTAAACCTCCAATGGGCCCAGCTGTTGATGGTACAGATGCCGTTACTAACATGTTGGATGATCTATTCTTATAGAATGTTGTATTAGCAAAGAATCGATCATTTTTAAAACCAATATCCAATCCAATAGAGAATTTTTGGGTTTGTTCCCATTGTAAGTATGGATTATAAATCCTATTTATTTCTAAGGATGTTCCTCCTCTATAGGGAATGTCACTATTGAAACTTTCATACAAGCTTAAGTAACTATAATCGCCTACTTGGTCGTTACCCGTCGTTCCGAAACTACTTTTTAATTTACCAAAGCTCAGTACTGGGAAATATCGTTTGATAAAAGATTCATTTGAGAAAATCCATGCAACACCCACTGCTGAAAAATTATGAAATCTGTTCTTTATTCCGAACCGACTACTTCCATCTCTACGACCAGATATATTTATAATGTATTTATTTCCCCAGTTATAGTTCAATTGGAAAAATGCAGCGTTATATTTATATTTTGATATTATCGTAGAATTAGGTGGAGTTGTGATTTCTGTGGCAGCACTTAGATTTTCCAATAAATCATCATTTGAGAAGCCAGAAGCCATAATCTCCTTACGGTTCTTATTACTTTGTTGTATGCTACCACCAAGAAGTAGACTTAGTTCCCCATTCATTATGTCTCGATTATAGCTAATTTGAGGCTCAATTATCCATGTGCTTATTTTATTGAACCCGAATGTTGACGTTCTTGTGAGCATAGGTCTACGTTCAGGTGGCGCTGCACTCGTTGAAACTGTTGATAATTCATCAGTCTGAAGAGAGTTGTATCCCAAGTTTGTTTTAATACTTATTTCTTTTGAAATATGATAACTGAACACAGTATTGCCTATTAAATTATTTGTATTGTTCTTGTATAGTTGTGTCAGGTATGCTAAAGGATTAGGATTAATTGTGCTAATTCCTGTACTTGTTTGTGCCCAATTTAGACTACCATCAGCATTTAATAAACTGGGCATATTCGGAGCAAGGATCATTGCTAGTTTTGTTATGTCTTGAACAGGTAGGTTGTTATCACTGTTAAGGTAGCTTCCGGAAAATGTAACTTTGAATTTGTTGTCGTTCGAAGTTGCATCTAAGTTGAATCGCACAGATGCCTTTTGATTAGATAAGTCAGTTGGGAAAACAGTTGTCTCTTTGTGATAACCGCTACCAATTAGGTATTTTATATTTTCGTTTCCTCCAGAAATACTAACTTGTATGTCATTATATGTTGCTTTATTTCCAATAAGCTCCTTTTGCCAATCAGTATTTTTTGTTGAGTCCCATGTGCCATTAATATCATAATCTGTTGAGCGGATTTGGGCCCCATCATTTAATTTCCCCTCTCTTCTCATGCTAAGATATTCTTGGGTATTCATTAACGGCATCATTTTTGCCACCTTTCCAAATCCTTTCTGATAAATGATGTCGGCTTTCATTTTTCCAGATTTCCCCCTTTTGGTAGTTATAATTATCGCTCCATTTGCAGCACGTGATCCGTATATTGCGGTTGCATCCGCGTCTTTCAATATTTCTATGCTTTCAATGTCATTGGGATTTATGAAAGATAGCGGGCTACCATTTACGGCACCGTCTCCATCCCCTAATCCAGAAGTCTTAAGCACATCAGCTAAATTTCTTAAAAGAGATTGAGTGTATGGCACTCCGTCTATAACATAGAATGGACTAACACCCTTCTGCAAACTATTTAGGCCTTGGATAACGATATCAACTCCTCCTCCGGAAAAACCAGATGCTTGAGTTATTGTTATGCCTGGAACTCGACCTGCAACCGCAAGTATTGGATTGCTAACTGGGGAGTTTTGGATGGCCTTGAATTTTACAGTTGAAACATTTCCAGTTAGTTTCCGCCCTGTCGTAGTTGTATAAGCTAAGATGACTGTTTCATCTAATTGTTCAGTCAACTTACTTAATTCAATTCTTCCAATATTCTTTTTGTTATGAACTGATATTTCCTTCGAGAAATATGATACACTGGAAATTATTATTGTTACATCGTTTGGAACGTTTTTTAGAATAAATACTCCGTCAGAATTAGTAGTTGTACCTGTCTGCGTACCTTTAATAAGCACAGTAGCCCCAGGAATGGGGCTGTTTTGTTCATCGGTAACTGTACCGTTTATGTCAATCAAGTTGTTGGCTGATTTAGGCATACCGGTACCTGATTGGTTATTGCTTACTGATTTCGGATCCGCATCAACAGGGCTGCCTATATCTTTTTCGTTTATTAGGATATTGTCATTGCGGGTTTTCCAGGATAGACCAGTCTTTTTTAGAACCGTATTCATCACCTCATTGAGCGGTGTATTGGTAAATGAAACGTTTATCTTTTTCGTATCATCAAACTTTGAGTCGTACCAGACGACTTTCCCGGTTTGGCTTTTTATTTCAGAAAAGATTTCACGGTAACTTGCATTTTTTACATTCATCGTTATTCGATCATCACCTGTATTGTTTTGCGCAAATATTGCTATTGGGATTATAGCAAATAGCGTAAGGAATAGGCATACCTTCGGTAATGCCAGACGAAAGCGTAAAGTTGCTTCGGACATAAGTAATGGTTGATAAAGATTAAATAATTTGATACGTAAGCTGTCTACTAATCTGTAGTAGATTTTTTAACATTGGGATCGGTTGGTTTTTACTTTAGTGCAGTTTACTGGTTCTTTTATTTAGTTAGTACAGTTTATAATAGCTTTCTTATACCTTATTCACTCTAAAACCCATTTTGACTAAAAATTGTTGAGATCTTTCAAGAAATTGTTAGACGATGAAACATGAGAATATAGTGATTATGCCGACATTTGCAGGAGTCATTAACAATACACCAAAATCAATCAATCCAAAACCTCATGGAGTTTATTCCGACAGACACGATTCGTTGGGGGTATGTACCGGAGAAGTTTAGCAATAAGAGAATTCCTATTGCACAGGTATATTCCTATCAGCAGGATGATTTAACCGTTTTTTCTCAGGTAATAGATCTGCCCAGATACCAGATTCACTTTCACATATTTGACGCCGAAAGCGATGTGATAGTACGTCCAGATCCGCATGGCGACATACTGGCGATACATTATATGTTGCGCGGTAATATTGATTGTGTATTAAGGCAAGGGGCGCAGGTAAGTCTTGTCCAGGATGAATATAATATGTTTGTCGTACCAGGGAGGCGTCATTACGCGCGTCTGAAGAAGGGAATATATGAATGTTTTCATATCAATATAAAGGAAGAAGTACAAGGTCATCTTGACGACCTGATGTTATTTGATTTTTTCAGGGAGAATCTGGCTCGTTTCGGTGGGATGCTTAATCTCAAACCTTTCCGCATAGCCCCAAGAGAGCACTTATTAATTACTAAGATTTTGAATTGTAAAAAGACGGAGGAGCAAGGTGTTGAACTACTTGAAATACTGGCTAATGAGCTGATAATGACATTTGCTGAACATTACTCATCATCAGTTAGAGCTATTTTTAACCGGATCAACATTTCCGATAAATACCTGGCCAATATTTATTCAATTAAGGCCCATTACGCCAAAAACCTGAGCTGTACCCACGATATTGAAAGTATAGCAGCGCAGTACGCTATGACACTCACTGAGGTGGAAAACGCGTTTGAAGAGGTATTCGGCTATCCCTTTTCAGCATATTTTGAAAATCAACGTATGGTAAGAGCATTTACATTACTGCCTTTAGATAAATTGTCTTTGGAAGCTATTGCTATTATGTTGGGATATGATTCAGAGGACGAGCTGGATATTCCTTTTGAAGCCTGCTTTGGAAAGACACTTAGAGAAATGAAGCGGTTGCTTAGAAGAAGCAGTTAATAACATTTTATTAACTAAATGAACGGAGGTTTATATTAACTTTATATTATAGAGAAAATTTTTGTTGGTATAATATACCGGCAAACTGTATTTATATGCACGACGTATATAAAGGGGAATAACTGGATAAACTGCACATTTTTTAATTACGCTGTCTGGGTTTGCGTATGGGCCAACTTGTACTTTGTTCATTCTCATGAACAGAAGATCTCATAATTTTAGAAACAGTAAAATATTGTAAAAGAAGTATTGCTTAGGCGACTCGGAATACTTCTTACAAATTTATTTCGACTCAAAAGACGAGTCTGTCGAATGCGTATGTATCGAAGCATTCTTACTTAACAAAGGGAGGTTTATAATTTTTTGTACCCGTTATGTCAGAAATCTATTATGTCGGAAATTAGTGATGATATCTTACTTAAGCGACTTCGAAGTGGAGATCACTCAGTGTATGATGCCTTATACCGAAAGTATTTTAAGGTCCTGACGCTTGAGGCAGAATGCGTGGTTTGCAGTTGGCAGGCGGCCAAAGATGTGGTACAAGGCACCTTTCTTATTTGGCTGGAAAATGACACGCTGAAAACTTTGAGTAGAAAAGAGAATATTAAACTCAAAGCGTACTTAAAACAATCTGTAAGAATCCAGGCATTAAGGTACCTAGGTAAAGAGCGGAACAAGATGAGAAGAGAAACTATTGCGCATAGACTTGATGAACAAATTGTTGAGATAGTTCATAGCATGGATGACATAGATTTTGTTATCCGTGAATTTATTGATGGACTTAATCCGATGCCAAAAAATATGCTTACCGAGCGTTATATGAATGAATATAAAGTGGATGAAATAGCTTCTGGTTATGGGATAAGTCCCAAAAAAGTCAGAAATTATTTGTATAACGGACTAAAAGCATTGCGATTTAAATTAATCGGTAAAGCCGATCACCTGTATTAGTATTTTTTCCCCCTCAAATTACCATCGTTATTATAACAGTATCTGCTATGGATAATCTGCATGAAGAAAACTATTCTGCATATATACGCTCGCTTTGTCACGATAAGATAACGGGTGTTTTAAATCCTGATGAGAAAGCCTTTCTGGATGAACAACTGGAGGAAAACCCGAAAGCGCTTGAAATCTGGAATTGTGTTGTTGAAAAATACAACAGTAAGGACGCACAGGATTTTTTCAATAATCCTTTATCATCAATGCCCTCTGAAAGATTAAATCAATTATTTAACACACCCAGGCATCCAAAAGGTCGCCGGGGCATAATGGTGGGTCTTCTGTCAACTGCGGTGCTTACTGTATTTGGCTTTTTTGTTTTTATGTTGATTAGAAGCCGCTCTACTCATGATAAGCCGTTTGGAGATCAGATATCACTGTTAACAGCTGAAGGCAAAGTAATTTCATTGCAAGGCAATAAACATTTTGTAACCTCCAATGTGACGGTTTCTGCACAGGATAGTGCGATGACTTTCTCAGGAGGGGAAAATGCCACTGCAGCAGCTACAAATACGCTGACTGTGCCTGCAGGTCATGATTATAAAATAACACTTTCAGATGGAACGCTCGTCTGGCTCAATTCGGCGTCAAAACTGGAATTCCCCTTTAAATTCACTGGTAAACGGGAAATCGCCATTACAGGAGAGGCATATCTTGAAGTAGCGCAGAATGCTCAGAGCCCATTTACCCTCCGGCTTCCGGGAGGTCGGATTATTCAGGTGTTGGGAACTTCTTTTAATGTGAACGCCTATGAGGCTAAAGAGGCCCGTATTTCCCTTGTTAGCGGATCTGTTAGGGTATTGTCAGGGGAAGACTCAATGATGCTTAAACCAGGTTATCAGGCCGTTTCTAAAGAGGATGGAATAGAAGAAATTAAATTTAACGCTACAGATGAACTTGCGTGGAGAGAAGGGAAATTTTTCTTTAACGCCATGCCTTTGTCCGAAGTTGTAAAAGTGTTGAGCAGGTGGTATGGCCTGACGGTATTAATTGATAATCCGGAAAAGGCTAACCGCGGTTTTACTGGTAGTCTGGATCGTAGCAAGCCTATTGACGAATTCCTGGAGAATGCAGCAGACATTATAGAAATATCTTACTACAAAAAAGAGGGAGTGCTGCATATTAAATAATACCAGCCTGGTATTAAAAGCAAAAACCGCTACAAGTTACTTGTAGCGGTTTCTTTTGTTGCCTGACCTGGATTCGAACCAAGACAAACAGAGTCAGAGTCTGTCGTACTACCGTTATACTATCAGGCAAGGTAGTTTTTGTTTCCCTCTTTCGCTTTGCGTGTTTGGGATGGCAAAATTATGCAAATCTTCATAACTTCCAAAAAAATCTAAAAAAAATTTATAAATCATTGAAAATGAAAAAAGTAGTTCCGCATATGCGAAACTACTTTCTATTGGAAATCGGAGATTGATTGTCTTATTTGTAAGTGGCAGCCAGTTCCAATGCTTTGTAAGCATTTACCACACCACCTGTACGACACAGTTCCGTCATCTGCACAGATTTAGGCTGATCTTCCACCATGATGTTAACCGGATGCTCAACTTTTACCACAGATTTCAGGATGATATCTTTTACCTGTACCGCGCTCAGTTTTGGATAATAGGAGCGGATCAGGGCTGCCAGACCTGCTACAACAGGCGCTGCCATACTGGTACCATCGTGATATTCGTAGTGAGAACCCGGAGTAGGAGAGTAGATACCAACACCCGGAGCGAAAACGTCCACGTTTATTTTACCATAGTTGGAGAATGGGGCAGCCAGTGTCTCATCATCTTCAGGACCTGAAGCACCTACTTCGATCCATGCTGTTGCGGTATCACCGTTCTGATATACGCGGCTTGGATAGTTAGGCGTAACGTCGTTGTTCTCTGCATCGTTACCTGCTGCGTGTACCAGCAGTACGTCTTTGGAGATCGCATATTTCACGGCTTCATCCACTACATCCTTGTTAGGAGAATAGGATTTACCGAAGCTCATGTTGATCACTTTAGCGCCATTGTCTGTTGCATAACGGATCGCGTTAGCGACGTCCTTATCTCTTTCGTCACCGTTAGGTACCGCTCTTACTGACATGATACGTACATTGTCAGCAATACCATCAATACCCATGCTGTTATTTCTGCCGGCGCCGATGATACCTGCTACGTGCGTACCGTGATCAGCATCCGGACCGGTAGCGTCACCGGAACCATAATATCTTTCTGTTGCATTACTATAGTCATCTCCAACGATCGGACGTGGATCATAATCCAGGTTGAGGGAGTAGTCTACCTGCTCTTTATAATGTTTTACGGCAGCATCCAGTTCTGTAGTCCTGAAAGTCTTGAAATCAGGATAACGGTCCAGCTGTGCAGAGATCACCTGTTTGATCTGTGCTTCTGCAGGGTTCTGTGGCGTATAAGCCTGTAAGTCTGCAGCCGTTGGGTTAGGATTACCTAACTTCACCAGCATGGTATCCAGCATTTCTACAAAGCGGCTGATACCTACCAGCGTTTGCTGTGCTTCTGATAATTTCAGGTCGTACTTATTTTTCAGTTGCTTGTACTGGTACAGTCCGGCAGTATCTTTTGATACACTGTTCAGACTGCCGAATTGTTTTTGCTGCTGACGGACCATACGGGTCAGCTCCAGGTTGTCAAAGTCAACATTCCCTTTAGGAGAGCCGATGAAGTTCCATCCATAAATATCGTCAGCATAGTGGTTTTTATCGTCGTCCTTGCCATTTGCTCTCTTCTCCTTAGCATTGATCCAGAGAATGCTTTTCAGGTCTTCATGCGTCGTGTCAATACCGCTGTCGATAACTGCGACAACGACTGTTTTAGACTTCTTGCCTTTCAATAACTCTGAATAAGCTTTTTCAGCACTGATACCAAATACTGAATCTTTCTGAAGGTCCATGCTCTGCCAGTTATGTTTCTGTGCATCCGCAACGAATCCTGACAATAATAATGTGGCAATGACTGCCGCTGGCTTACAAATATTCATGTGATAAAATGTTCATTGATCAGCTGTAGTCCTGTTCTGTGTATGACTAGCTGGGGTTGGTTTATTGAATTGTGTGTTAATAATGCTACATCCAATCCTGAGTGCTCTGACCCGTGCTCCTGACGGAATTACTGTTGCGCAAGGTAAAGTTTTAATGGCATTGAAAAATGTTAAAAGTTGTCAGGCGGTCACAGATTTATTCAATTGGATTAACTGAAAAATCTACAAACGGCGTGTTATGGTGTTAATATTGTATTGAAATATAAGTTTTCGTGGCATATTAATGCACGTCCTGCTGGAAGCTGGAAGGCCGCTTATTGGTTAGCTGATAGAAAACCTTACTGAACGCAGCAATACTACTATACCCCGTCTGATAAGCGATCTCGCTTAATGTCTGGTTCGTTTGCAGGATCATTTCAATGCCCCTTACCACCCTTAAGGTCTGCAGATATTGCACAAAAGACATGTCCAGGATATTGGTGAAAAGCCGTGATAAAGTACGCGGGCTCATATCAAACTGACCACTGACGCTTTCTAATGTCAGCTGTTGCTCAAAGCTTTGTGCGATATACTGTAACACCGGACGTAAACGCTCGTGTTGCGTAGTCGGCAATGCAACAGGTAAAGCACTTGTACTGATATCCGGCAAGATATCCTTGATCGAACTGAGAAAACGGAATCCAGGCTCTCCTGGTAACACATGCCTCTCCCAACGGGCAGAATAGTTGATCATTTCCAGTAACAGATCATTCACCGGATAGATGCCCATTTTGTTATAAAATGGTGTGAGATGATCGTCCTGACTATAGAAATAAAGGTTCCTGGTCGTAGTTGACTTGGAATGCCTGATCTGCATATAATGCTCTTGTTGTTTAGGTATCCATATATAATGGCGTGCAGGTATTACATAGGATTTGTCCGGTAGGTTACAGAATGCGATACCACCCTCAACATAGGTCAGCTGTCCTTTAATATGCGAATGCATAGAAAACTTACGCTCAACTTTTTCATGCATCACATATACTGAGTCCGGATATACATCTATTTCGTTCAGATAGTCTGCCAGTAAGTGCATAGCGTCAAATGGCTTGAATGGACAAATAATTGGCAATTTAGATAAAAGCGTTCATATCTCATCACAGTACCTTTGCAACAGAATAAAGATTATGTGTACTGATATAAGAAAGGTGGTGTTGATGCTACCTTTTATGTTTTTGACAATGTGCGTAACGGCACAACAACCTCATGACACTACCAAACCGTTACATCTAACACTAGCGCAGATATGGGAACAGGCAGAACTGAACAACAAAAGGATAGCTATGTCCCGTTTGCACGTGGAAAGTAGTGAAGAAGCATGGAAAGATGCGAAGGCGGAACGTCTGCCTGAGATCAATGCTGCCGGCGCTTATGCCCGTGTGACAAATATGCCTGTCTACGAAGATGGCCTCTTTCATACACCAGATCAGTTTCCCGTACTGCACAACTTCTACAAGGTAGGCGGAGAAGCTTATTTCAACATCTATAATGGCAATAAGACGAATCTTGAAATTCAGAAGGGAGCAACGGAACATGCAATAGCAGAAGAACAAAAGAACCTGACCGTATCAGAAGTAAAATTCAATGCGGCGGTCTGTTACCTGGACCTGGCGCGCAGTTGCCGGTTTAAAGAACTGATAGCAAAGGATATTGAAGAACAGGAAAGGCAACTGGCCCACATCCAGGAATTACAGAAAAATGGGGTTGTACTGAAAAGCGATGTACTGAGAGCTATGCTGAAATTATCCCGTCAGAAAATGGGGATGATACAGATAGAAAATGACATCGCTATCGCCAGCCAGAAACTGGACCTGATGATCGGCATCGATGAACACGTGTTGATCCAGCCAGATAGTACGATGACAATGGACCTTACCGTACCGGGTACTTATGATGACTACCTGGCGGCAGCCGCAGAACACGCACATGAATACAAAATCTCAGAAAGAGAAACTATACTGAAAGAACTGTCGCTGAAACAGGTAAAAGCGAACGTCTCTCCAAAGATAGGGCTGTTTGCAGAGTACAATTGGTCCTACCCGCAGATACAGTTTTATCCTTATGGTGATGCGGTGTATGGATTAGGGATGTATGGTGTGAAAGCATCTTTCCCGATATCCTCATTTTATCACAATAAACACAAGGAAAAAGCAGCAAAGCTTCAACTGGAAAGACAGGAAGTGGAGCATAAGGAAACAGGCGATGTCGTAAGACAACAGGTGAACGAAGCTTATCTGCGTTATAAGGAAGCGCTTACCCGTATCGACGTGGCGGAAACAAATATCAAACAGGCCACCGAGAACCTCAGGATTGTAAATAATACCTATTTCAACCAGCTCTCCCTTGTTACAGATCTTTTAGATGCAGATACACAGATGCTGCAAACAAAATTTGACCTGGTATCAGCGAATATCGCTGCCCGCGTCAGATATTACCAGTTACAAAAAGTTATAGGCAATTTATAAATTAGTATGACAGCTAAGAAGAACAACCATGCCCGGACAGACAGATTAATTACCACCATCACCGGATGGGTGGCAGGTATTATTCTGATAGCACTGGCTATATGGGGAATAAGCACATTATTCGAACTGCGTAAATATGAAGAAACAAACGATGCGCAGGTAGAAGAATATATCAATCCGATCACCGCAAGAGTGACTGGTTATATCAGCAGGATCAATTACGAAGAGAACCAGGACGTAAAGAAAGGAGATACCCTGCTGATCATTGATGACAGCGAGTACCAGCTGCAGCAACAGGAAGCAAATGCCGCACTGTTGAATGCACAGGCGCAGGTACAGGTACTGGAAAGTAATGTAACTACCACTGCAAAGAATGCGAATACATCGGAAGCACAGATAGCCGCTGCAAAGGCGAAACTCTGGAAGCAGCAGCAGGAATATGACCGTTACCAGAAACTGTATGACGCCGAATCCGCTACGAAACAACAGCTGGAGAACGTTGAAACAGCCCTGAATGTCGCAAAAGCAGACTACCAGACGGTTATCAATAGCTACGATGCTGCCGTTTCAAAAATAAATGATATTAAATCCCAGAAAGCAGTACTGGCTGCTGAAATAGAACGCAGACAAGCTATGCTGGGACGTAATAAGCTGGATGTGTCCTATACGGTCATCCGTGCGCCATATGACGGCAAGATGGGACGCCGTACCATCCAGGAAGGACAGTTGGTCCAGGCCGGACAAACGCTTGCGTTCATCGTTAATCAGGCTACCGGAAAATGGATCATTGCCAACTTTAAAGAAACACAAGTCAGTCATATGCATATCGGACAGACCGCCAATATCGAGATTGACGCCTTCCCCGGTAAAACCTTCAACGGCACAATAGAATCCTTATCACCCGCTACAGGTTCAAGGTTTTCATTATTGCCTCCTGATAACTCATCGGGCAACTTTGTGAAGATCGTACAACGTATCCCCGTACGTATCAAACTCACCAGCAACGTAACAGAAACTGCTTTACTGCGTGCCGGCATGAATGCGACTGTAGCAATCACCAGGAAAAATGGCTAATAGTACTCCCATATTCAAACCATGGGCCTCTGAATGGCTGATCAGAATAGTGATATTCCTGAACCTGATGCCATCCATGCTGATGTTCGGTATCTCTACCGCAAGCGGCTCTAATGCCGCTGGTTACTACGGTATAGAACCGGCAGATGTACAGTACTCCATGGTGTTGTTTTATGCATCGCTGGCAGGTTTCTTCGCATTGGAAAGAAGGTTCTTTATTTACATTGCCAGTAAGGAATATCTGCTGATCGGCGTTATTATACAGATCGTAACCTCTTACGGATGTTTCATTACGCGTGAGCTGTACGTATTGTTACCACTCCGTTTCATTCAGGGGATGGCGAACTGTATTACCACGAGTGTGTGTATTACGCTTGTATTCAGTCGCCTGAGAACAAACCGTGCACGTGAGATCGGTTATTCATTGTTCTATGGCGTACTACTGGGTATCACTGCTTTTACGACACTGGTCACGGCGCCAATTATAGATGCCTTTGACTTTAATGTACTGTACAAATGGATGATATTTACTTATATTCCAGGCGCGATATTACTGGTCATTATCATGAACAGGATACGCCTGAACAGGAAAATACCTTTGTATCAGCTGGACTGGGCCAGTTATGTGGTATATACCACCATGCTCTGTCTAATCGGATACATCCTTTTGTACGGACAGCAATACTACTGGTTACAGGATGAACGTATTATGGCTGCCAGCATAGCGGTAGTTTTATTGCTGGTTATCCATATTGTCAGACAACGTTCCTTAAAAAGACCCTATCTCAGTCTGGATGTATTCCGTTATCGTAACTACGTCATAGGAGTAAGCCTGATTACGATACTATACGTTTGCAGAGGTGCTTTCAATATTACCACGAACTATTTTATAACCGTCCTCGGGCTTGATCCCAGACACTTGTCCTATATATTGCTGGCAAACATCGGCGGTATCATACTAGGTGTACTTTACTCTTCCCGATGGATACTGATGAAGCGTTCCGTCAGATGGATCTGGATGGCGGGTTTCTCATTGTTACTGATATTTCACCTGTGGATGCATACCTTGTTCGCCACACAAGCGGATGTACCGACTTTTATCATACCCCTGATCTTACAGGGGATAGGTGTGGGACTGCTGATGGCGCCCATGATCATCTATACTATTTCTTCAGTACCTGCACATCTGGGTGGGACTGCTTCCGCAACAGGGGTGCTGTTCCGTTTCACAGGTTTCTGTATCTCTATTGCACTGATCAATTACTTCCAACTGTTTTCCAGAAAAGTTCACTACAACCGCTTTCTGGACCTGGTCACTTCGCTGGATCCCTTAGTGACGGCTAAGCTGGTAAACTACAAAACGGCTGTTGCAGCAAAAGGGCTTCCGGCAGATCAGGCAACAAAGATCGCGAACGGATTGCTGTACCGCTCGGCCGACATACAGGCGCAGATAAGATACTCCATGGACTATTACTACATGATCAGTTGTGCATTGGTTGTGATTATACTGATGATCGCCTTCGTGCCATACTTGAACAGAACGGTGATCAATCTGAGGAACAATCAACCCGCGCCGGCATCTTATTAAGCAGGATTGATACGATACAATTCAGGTTAGCTGTCAATGTGTATATATAGAGGAAAAAGAAGCGCTTCAGCACTGAAGCGCTTCTCATTTTTATACCTATCTGAAAAGTATTAATTCTTCATCTTTTCCTGCAACACTGTTCCTAATGATTTTCTTTTTAGTTTAGCTTCGATCCATGCACTGAAGTCAAATAACTTCAGCTGCTGCCGCTCATATTTGTCCGCTCTTATTTTATCAAAGCTGGCATTGATCTTCTTCCATAAGGCAGTACGAAAAGAAGTAACTGCCGGTATTTCCCCGCTTCCCAGGAACTTAATAACAGTACGCTCCAGCATATAAGAGCGTCTGGCATCTGGCTGTAAATGCCTGCGGAAGGCCCTGGTCTCATACCGTATGTATTCAAAGTTGCCCAGCTCATATTGTATCAGCAGGTGTACCAGCCGGCAGGTACGGTAAATAGGTAATGTACTGTACAGATTACTTTGCAATACCTGTTCAAGACTGTTATGCGCATTGTTGATATCTTCATTGCCCAGATAGATCAGTGCCATATAGAGATATATTTCGGCCTGCTTGCTGATATCCATTAAAGGAATATTCTTCCTGATCGTAGGCGCATATTGTTGCAGCAGTTTTAAGGCAAAGCTAAAGTCGCCACTGTCAATATAGGCTCCTGATTCATAGATAAAAAGCAAACGCTGTTGCATGATCTCAAAATAGACGCCATCGCTTTTGAGACGTTTTATCTTATCAACAAAAGAGAATAGTTCTTCATAATGTTTTCCTGCACGCAGACTGTCCAGTATACCTTCGATAATAAGCAGATGGTCCGCAGGCGTATCTTCAAAAAGCGCCGGGTGGGTTTCCAGTAACTGATTCAGCTGATGGAATACCTGCAATGCCGCGGGATGGTCGCTGGTAGCAAGATGATAGTGTGCCTGGAAGAGCAGGTGTGTCTTCAGACTGGTAGCAGAATCAGGTACAGGAGCTGGCATCCCCGCATGTAGTACATCTACTGATTCCTGTTGACGGATAGTACGGGCACTGCCTCTGTATAGCAGTGTATGTCGCAAGGTTTCGTATAGTGATGTCTGTTTCCGTATCTGCTGTATGTCATCTAAAGTATGCTGAATGTCCGACTGCTTATGGGAAAGTTCTTCAGCTGTAATGCCTGAAAAGTTCAGCTGTTGCAGTAGCTGGATTTCCTGTTGCTGTGCCCATAGCAATAATAACTGCTTTTCATTGGTGGTTGCTGTCGCCTGTATTTTTTGAAGTTGTTTCAATGCCTCTTCATGCAGGGAACGCTCAAACAGAATGTCACATTTTAATATACCCGCAGTCAGCATAGCGGTGGACTGCTTCTGCAATCGCAGATGCAGCAGGCAATCCAGCAAGACTTTATAGAGATACTTACTACATACATCATAACTACATCCTGCATGCTGTTGTTGAAAAGCGAGTTTTACTTCCGCTGTACTTTTAAATGATTGGTGCTCCATCAGGTCAAACAGGTTCACATAATCCTTATTGCCTTGCTGGAGCGCAGTATACATACGGAAATACCTTTTTTCAGCCTTGGTAAGTGTATTTATAAGTCTGCTAAGCATGTCAGCTTTAGCCATAGTCCTAACGGTTTTTTAATTTATAAGGCCCCCAAACTTTCCATTTTTTCAATAACAGATCTTGGTTGATATGGAACAAAATAAGTTAAATAACGAATAGTAAGTAGTGAACCCTCAGATGGCATGTTTATGCTTTTGGATTATCCGAAATGTATGCAGATTATATTTTATTTATCTGGTCTATAGGATACTAATTAATTGATTTTGAATTGTTAATAAGTTTAGTGAATTGTTTGAAAAGGCGACATTACTTAAATTGGGAATGTCTATTCTTTATAAAAAAAGGTTAAAAAGTTATCAGACGGCTCATTATATTTGAATCGTAATAAAGGCACAAATGCAAATAGCATTGTCCGGTATGTTATAAATTCCCGTTAGCGAGCCCTGATGAAATTGAAGAAGTTTAGTTAATCGCATATATTCAACCTAATAATCACCGTAGAAAAATTGTAGCAGGATCTAAAATTTTGAATTAACAGGAGTATAAGTAACCAGCAACTTCGCAAAGCATCAACAGCCAAAATCATTTTTTTCTAAAACCTAAACACAATTTATTTTGATGAAAGGCACTAGCTAAAACGTTTTATACAACAGTTAGGAGATACTATCCCAATGCAGAAAAACTGCATCATTATCTATTTCACGTTATAGTTTCCACGGGTCCGGAGCGTATTGTTCACCCTGATCTCTAGTATAAACACCTCTTTTAGCAGATGCTATGGAAGGCTCAATGACTTTGGTTGTGCGCTTCCGGTAATTCCAGTTTATAAATACATGATGTAATCGATTACTCAGCGCAATACGCTGATGTGATCAACTCTGCCTGTCTTAAATTATTTACCTTATGCGTGTACTCGTACGGATCTTCATTTCGTGCCTGGCGCTGTATTGCCCAAACCTTTTGTCAGGGCAGGATACAGCGAAATTACACAGACCGCAGGTCCGTGTAACAAAGGCCGATTCTATTTCAGTGGAACGTGAAAATGCTTATCCATATTCCTCACTACATCAGTTGCTGAAAGGCAATGCAGCTGGTGTATATATACAGGAACCAAGTGGAGAACAAGGTGCTTATAGCAGTATAGCATTGAGAGGTGCTGCTATTCCCTTTATCAGCAGTAAGGATATTTATGAGTCGCAACCTACAGTTATACTCGATGGTATTCCATTGATCATGGACCATCCCTTCACTTTTGATATCCAGCTGTTTGGTTATAATCACCTGGGACCTAATACCAATCTGCTTTCATCCATAGATCTGAACAATATTGAAAAGATCGAAGTGGTGAAAGATTTTGGTCGTGCAGCGATGTATGGTCCGTGTGCAGTGAATGGCGGCGTTATATTACTTACTACGAAGGCGCCGGTAGTTGGCCGCCGGAGAATAAGTTTTAACACCTATTTCGGTATGGTGCAACGTCCGCATATCTACACTACCAACGCTAAATTTGAAAACGATTTCCGGCAGCGTTTTTATGATAAGTATGCCACTACTGAACAGTTGCAGACATATCCGCTTTACCTGCGCGATTCCACTAATAATGCCTACTACGGCCCTTCCAACTGGACGGACCTCTATTTCAAAAACAGACCGGTATATGGTGTGAACGCCAGTCTTTCCAGTGGAACAGACCGCGCTAATTTCATGTTTGCAGCAGGTAATCAACGCTCCGCCAACACAGCTGACAACAGCAAAATGGACCGCTACAATGCGATGTTTGAAATAAACATGGTGCCGCTGAAAGGACTGACAATATCGTCTATGATCAGTGCCGCCCGGCTGGAAAGGACCCGCAGCTCCTGGTTGCGTGATCGCTTCGCGGAAATGCAGTACCTGCCTGATCTTAGTAGTCCGCTGCCTCCCAATAAGAACTACTACGGTCAATACCTGAACGAGTTCCAGAAATCATTCGATGACAACAAGACCAATGAAGTAAATGGTTACTTTAAGGTGAACGTCAAACTGGGTGACAGCTGGCAGATAAATTCCATGTTCGGGTTTGACTATAACGAAGGCCTGCGGGATCTCTTCTATCCCAGCACACTACTGGAAAAGGTGAACTACCTGTCCAACTATTTCGGCTATAATCAGCGGGTATTCTTCAATAATAGTATCCAGTACAATCATACCTTCAATGAGAAACACCGCATCAGCGTAGAAGCTGGTGAAGGCTTTCAGGCGGATTATCACCGGTATAACTATGCATATGCATACAAAGGGCCGAATGACCTGATACGTATTAACCTGCTGCATTCCGATATTCTCAAGAATGAATACCTCTCTCCCAAGTCTTTCAATCACGCACTGATATTCTCTTTCCTGGATAAACAACGCGCGCGTCTGTTATCCTTCTATGGTCGTGCTGCTTACTCCTACAATGATCAGCTGGATGTATCCGTATTATTCCGCGCAGATGGTTCTTCCAGTGCGCAACCTGACAACTGGTGGTTGTACACGCCTACAATCACTGCTGGTGTGAATATCAAAAATATCTGGCTGAAAGAACAGAACAGCATTAATGCCCTGAAACTACAGGCCAGCTGGGGAAGGATCGGCAGACTGATGCCGGATGACCGCTTTGGTGAAGGTTCACAGTACACATCGGATATGTCCTTCAGTAACAACCCGGTCCGTTTCTCTTACAACGGCTTCCCGGGTATCAGCAGGGCCTATTCCTCCGGATATATAGGCTATGGCATTACCTGGCCTTATGCAGATCAGTTGAATGTAAATCTGACCGGCGCATTCCTGAACAACAAACTACAGGTCTCCCTGGACCTCTACAACAAGGAAGATCACAACATGTTGCTCGGCGTACCATTCGCTGCTGAATATGGCTACAACTTCCGCTATAAGAACGGCATGGACGTCCGCAACAGAGGTATTGACCTTGGTGTAAAAGCCAGCGTATTACCTGCAACAAGCGCCCTGCAATGGATACCTGGTATTACGCTCAACTACAATAAAAACACCTTGCTCGCTTTACCCGACGGCAGAGATGAACTGGTGGTAGCCAACGGCAGCAAACTATTACGTGTAGGACATGCGATCGATCAGTACTGGGTACTGGAAAACGAAGGCATCTATAACCGCGATGGTGAAATTCCTGTCAGTGCGGAAGGAAAAAGACTGAATTATAAAGGTATTGCCTTACAGGCGGGTGATCCGCGCTGGAAAGACAAGAACGGGGATTTTATCATTGATGATAAAGACAAAGTCCTGAAAGGGCATGTGTTACCGGTGATTTCCGGTGGCTTTAACAGTGACTTCTACTGGCGCGGCTTTACCATGGGCTTCTCTTTCTACTACACCCTGGGCCGTAAGGTCATGAATGCGGAAGTGGCCGATCGTTTCGATTTTATCAATAAAGAAGGTAAGATCGATATGAGCGCGGTAAAGGAAATCACCTTCTGGAGCAAAGTGGGCAACTACGATAAATATCCCCTGTATAATCCCTGGAGCACGGTGGATGCCTACCGTATTGACCAGGACCTGTTCCTGGAAAATGGTTCGTTCCTGAAACTGCGCAACCTTTCGCTGCAATATGACCTGACCACTGCTAAATGGTGGAATAAAAAAGGAAAGATCAATGGACTGGCTATCTACGCTACCGCTACTAATCTGTTCACCATCACGCCTTATACCGGTGGTGATCCGGAGCTGGTAGACTTCAATGGATTTGATACCGGTTATTCATTACCGCTTTCCAGGACTTATACCATAGGACTTAAAATGGATCTCTGATGAAACGCTTACTGCTTATAACGATTTGTTGTTGCACGACTGTGCTGACAGGATGTAACAAATTGCTCGATATTAATTCTTCTCACGCGGTATCAGAAGAAAACTTCTGGAACTCGCATCAGGATACCCGTACAGCACTTATTGGCGTTTATGGACTCTTACGTGCCGCTATGGCGGACAATAACGCCTGGTGGATGTATGGTGAATTCCGTAAAGGAGATTTTGTTGCCATCCAGCGACAGGATATGAAGGCGCTTATCCGTAATGACCTGCGGGCCGCTTATCCTTTACTGGAGCAACTGTCCAACTGGCGCCGATTCTATGCCGTGATCAATGCTGCGAATATGTTCCTCGAACATGTAGGAGAAGTAAAAGCCCGCGATCCCAAATATTCTGATGAGAATATGCGGGTAGACATCGCGCAGATGCGCTGTATACGTGCCTATGTTTATTTCTTCCTGGTAGCTGTATGGGGAGATGTCCCCCTGATCACAGCTTCTCATGATGGTGAGTTTGCCAATAAGGCAAGAGAAAGCAAAGAAAATGTGCTGGCATTTGTGGAAAAAGAGCTCGTACAGTCGGCGGCTGATCTGCCCTATAAATACAGCGCCAATGATCCGCAGCAATCTGGTAGTTATTACAACGAAACAGATACCCGCTGGTCTGGTGTACTGGCCCGTAAACATACCGCCTACGCTATTCTTGCCCATGTGGCGGCATGGCAGGGTAAGTATGTGGATGCGTCCGTGTACGCGCAGTTTGTACTGGATAACTACTCAAAAGGTGGCAGCTATTATATTAATACGGATGAACTGGTCAACAGTAACGGCTTTTTCAAATGGAAAAAAGACAACCACATACTGGCTTTCAACTTTGACTGGGGCCATGTGGACGCTACCTTCTCCGGTCACCTGGAAGAGCTGACCCTGGCTGCGCCGGTTGTGAATAAAGCCCTGCCGGATATTTATGTACCAAAAGATACGATCCTGTCTGTCTTTGACAGGCCATCGGACGAACGTTTCAGTCTGGATACGCTGACAGGCGTACCTACTTCCCAACGCTACTTCGCCAATTTCAACAGCCAGATTCCCATTTTCAATAAAATAAAAGTGATCCAGGATGGTAATACATCAGACCCATCCTTCAGGATTTATTCCAGCACTATCATCATTACCCGGCTGGAAAACATCGCCCTGTTACAGGCAGAATCACTGGCTGTAATTGGTGAACAACAACGGGCGATCGATCTGCTGAATACCATCAGAGATTTACGCAAGATCAAAAGATATGACGCTGCCAGAGAGGGCGATCTGATCGACGCCATTTTCAGAGAACGCCGTAAGGAACTGATGGGAGAGGGTTGGCGCTGGTTTGACCTGATCCGCTATAACAAGATCAAACAGAATGATCCGGCATTTATGGAACTGATCGCCAAAGGCGGTATCTATTGGCCCGTGGCAGAAGATGTTATAAAACAGAACCCATTGATCACCCAGAATCCTTATTGGCAATGATTAAAAAAATGAAACACATGCTGAACATCCGGTACCTGCTTGCGCTGAGTATTTGTATCGTGCTGCTCTATGGCGGATGCAAAAAGGACAGTGGGTATTATGGTTATGATAATCAGTTACAGGAGTTTGATGGTACTACCTACGATTTCCTGAAAAATGAACATCAGTACGATTCCTTCCTGCTGGCAGTAGAAAGGGTGCACCTGACGGATACGCTGAAGAATGGTTTATATACTGTGTTCGCACCTACAGACGCCAGTTTTAAACAGGCGATCGAAAATATGAATACCCTGCGTACCATACAGGGAAGAGCACATATGTATATCAATACCGTTCCCTATGAACAGCTTGATACCCTCGTATGCCGGTATTTTGTAAGAGATACCTTTTCCTCACACGTGATGACCTTACAGGATGGTCTCGGATTAACAACTATCCGCTATAACTATCCCATGCACGGCAAATTCAAGCGTACAGATGCAGAAGGCCATGTGAGCGGTGGTCCTGGTGTTATCACCTACAGCGATACCAAAGGTGTGATCTACACCAATCGCTGGAGCAATGCGACTACTGTTGCACTGGATATCGTGACGAAGAATGGTTATGTCAACGTCCTGGAAAAGGACCACATGTTCGGGTTCGACGAATTCATTCCAAGAATGAACCCGACAGTTTCTTCCCCCTGGAATGATTATCCATTCTATATACCTGGCGTAGTCGGATTAGAACAATATAACCGTGGCGGTAATAAGGTGGCCTACCTGGATTTCTCCCTGAACAATCAGGGTGGCCAGTATCGCCCTGCCGATCAGGTGGACATTACGACTGCCGGTGAAGGCGGACTGAAAGTCGGATGGACAGAGACCGGCGAATGGATGGATTACACCGTAGAAGTAGGTCAAACGGGCGAATATGATATGACCTTACGTTATGGTAGCGGTGGAGATGATGGCCGTGTACACCTGGAAATGGATGGCCGTCCGGTGGTAGGCAGCGCTGTCGTTATGCCTGGTTCCGGTGGCTATGATAACTTCCGGGATATTACTACCACTGTTCAGTTGACAGCTGGCCGGCATGTCATGAAGGTCTATTTTGACTTTGCCAACTTCGATCTGCGCTTCCTCAAATTTGTCATTAAGAATGCCCCAATGCCTATACCTGGCGTTATTGCCCTGGAAGATTATGATCCGGGTGGGGAAGGTGTTGGCTACCACGATACCAATACAAAGAACGAAGGTAATAAGTACAGACAATCAGAAGGGATAGATATTGACTTCGCCAAAAATGAAGGGGGTGGTTACCAGGTAGGATGGAACTCTACCGGTGAATGGATGAACTATACGGTCAATGTAAAAGAAACAGGTACCTACAACACATTCATACTCGTCGGTTCTGAAGGCACGAATGGTATATTCCACCTGGAGTTTGACGGCGCCGATGTGACCGGACAATTAAAAGTCCCTAATACCGGTGGATACCATAAACGGCAGAACATCGCTACCAGCGTATTCCTCACAAAAGGTGTACATGTAATGCGCTTTTTTGTTGATCACGACGGCTTTGATGTGAAGTCTGTCACTTTCCGGCCTTTAAACTAAAATATCAAGACCCATGCGAAAAAGCTTATTATTTTTATCATTGCTCCTGTTGCTTTTCGCCTGCCGGAAATGGGCGGCAGACGATCTCGACTTCCTCAGCAAACGGGCAGTGTACAACCAGAAGGTATTTGCTCCCATACTGGGCAGGACAACCCTGTACTCCCAGATCTTCAATACAGATAATTCAACTACGCCAATTGGCTTCCGTATCCTCAATGTGCGGTATAAGAAAGATGGCAAACCTGCCAGTGATTTCGAACAGCAGACCGACGTGCTGGTCTGGAAATCTGCTTATACCGGTGAGGAAAAGTCACTGGCAGAAATAGAAAATAAACGCGCTGTAGAACGTCACTCCATATTTGAGATCAGGCCTACCTCCGGCGACTTCGTACTGTGGGCAGAAGCGGTACAGTCGAATATGCGTCATCAGCCTGACTCAGGCTACCTGTTTGACGTGGAAGCCACCAATTCCGGTGGCACCAACGTCTACAAGGACCTTTCGCTCATGCCGATGCGGGAACAGCCATATGCACCATACGAGTATGATGCGGTGACCGGCATACACCGGGCGAATTTCCCCAATCCGAACGACTCTTCCGTATTTGAGCTCATCTACAATCATCCGGGTGTGTATAACATGGTGGACGATGATACCAACCTCGATCTGAAAGGTGACAGCGTAAGGGTCTTCTTTCATAAAAAAGGTAATGGTAATTCCCTGTCATTCAAGTTTATGGATAAAGACTCATTGCCTATCGATCCTGCGAAATTCAACCTGACTCCCTGGGATTCTCTGATGCATGGTTTTGATAAAAAGATCACGACGACAGAAGTTACCTATCAGGTTGCGTATCCCATACCTGCCATGCGGTTCAGAACCAGGTATACCAACGGTGACGGTTCACAGGCTTATGTGAAATTCAGTTTCACCCGCGTTGCATTTGGTAATATTCGTCAGACAGCGGTACTCGACCTCAACTTCAACATCTACCAGAAAGGCGACTGGGAAATCATTTTCTATTTCAGGAACAATCCCCGGTTCAGGGATGAATGAGTTATCAACACAAAAATCTATCGCTATGCAATGTAAGCGTATGTATAAATTTTCAGGACTGCTACTCATCCTGCTGTTGCCGATCTTATTAAGGGCGCAGGATAAAGTGCAGGTCAAAGGGGTAGTTAGGGACGCCCAGACAAATGAACCGCTCGTGGGTGTAAGTATCATGGCGGGTACACCTCCGAAGGCGGTGGGTGTGACCAACGCGAACGGGTCATTCTCAGTAGCTGTACCGGCAGATGCGCAGCTGGTATTTCGCTACATCGGCTTCTCTGATTACAAGATCAAAATGAAAGATAAACGGGACCTGGTGATCCGTCTGGTGGTGACTGAGAATAAACTGAACGAGGCGATCGTGATCGGTTACCAGAAAAAGACCAGAGAGGTGACGACCGGTTCTGCGGTGATCGTAAGTGGTAAAGAATTGCAGGACGTTCCCGTATCCAACGTAGAACAGTTATTGCAGGGCCGCGTAGCGGGTCTGAATATCCAGAATAATACCGGTACACCGGGTGGCCGTGGTCTGATACAGATCAGAGGTCTCTCCAATATCAGTGTGTCGGGTAATGGTAATGACGCTTTCCTGTCGCCAACATCTCCCTTATATGTGATCGATGGAGTGCCGGTAGAAGCGGATGCCAACTTCGAATATGGATACCAGTCTGCCGGTCCTGGTGTAAGTCCGCTGTCTCTCATTCCTCCGGAAGATATCGAAAGCATGGAGATACTGAAAGACTCTCAGGCGACCGCCTTATACGGTTCCAGGGGTGCTTATGGGGTGATCCTGATCACCACCCGTCGTGGTAGTTCTCCGATCCCGCTGGTAAGGTATACCGGTAACTTCTTTGTGAATAATCCACCGAAATTACGTCCGACGATCGGAGGTAAGGAAGAAAGAAGGATTCGCCTGGGTATGATCTATGGTGGCAGCAATATGGAAGATATCTATCAGATTTCTACCAAACCTTTCCTGGCGGATAGTCTGAACCCTTACTACAACAATTCCACCAACTGGCAGGATGTATTCTACGCCACTACGGCCAACCAGACGCATAACGTGAATATCAGCGGTGGTGATCCTAAATTCAACTACAAGGTCGATCTGGGATACTATCATGAGAATGGTGTGATCCGTAATACAGGCTTTGACAGGTATTCCATCAACACGAATATGCTGTACCAGCCGAATACCAAACTCCGCGTATTCACTACTTTATCCACACAGGTAGGCAGAAGGAATAAAGGGAATGGGAATGGCCTGACACAGAGCGGCGTATCTTCCAATGCCTCGGCTTCATCCCTCTTACCTGGCCCGTCTTTTTACCAGAGTACCGCAGGTGTTTTATCTGCTTTAAACACACGCAATGACAATAAAACAGGGAACGTGCGAAGTAGCCTGGATGTCAGCTATCAGCTGGTGCCGGGTCTTAACCTCGGATCGAGCGTGAGTTATGAATATGCTTCCAATACGGAAGACAGGTTCACGCCGGCAGAAGCCAATAACGACTTCTCGCAGATATATGCTTACAACGACCGTAAGTTTACATTATACAACCGTAATACGATCTCTTATAACCGTGTTATTAATACGGACCATAACTTCTTTATCTCCGCATTTAACGAATTCTATAACCGTGGCTTCCAGGCGCAGGTGATCCGGCAGGAGAAAACGCCGAATAACCAATACGAAGGACCGCTCGGTTATGATGGATATGCTTCCCGTGGAGGGGGCCTCCTGGATAACTACAGCAAACAGCATGTGGCCTCCTTTGCAGGAACATTTTCCTACAACTATAAACAGAAGTATGTAGTAGACTTCAGTTACAGGATGGACGGTACGTCCAGTTCCGGTTTTGAAGACCCTTATTCTAAAAACCCTGCTATCGGTTTCAGGTGGAACTTTAACAAAGAGGCAGCTATGAGTGAGAAGACCTGGCTGACCTACGGTTCCCTGCGTGGTAGCTGGGGACAGAACATCGTTCCCTCCGGCGATATATTTTCCATCTATGGTACCTACGATCCGAGAGGTACCTATAATGCGAACCCGCGTCTGGGGATCAGTTTTAATCAATTACCCAATACTTACCTGCAACCTACAGCTACAACACAGTACAACGGCGGATTCGAGGCCGGTTTCTTCGACAGCAGGATAGAGGTGATCTTCGACGCTTATTACAAGACCGTGAAGAACCTTCTCCGTACCAAGTCGCTGTCCAATATCACAGGTTTCAACGAGATCACCACAAACGAAACTTCACTGATCAACTACGGGTATGAGCTGACCCTGACTTTCCGTCCGCTACCCCGTACCAGTGAAGTACAGTGGACACTCTCCCTGAATGCGGCGTTGAATAAAGACGTACTGACCAGTCTCCCGAACGGCGCAAGACAATTGGTACAGTATGACAACTCCACCAATCAGCATACACTCTTCCGTGTGGGCAGGAACAGTTTGACCAACTACCTGCTGAAAACGGAAGGGGTGTATGCCTCAGATGCGGACGTACCTGTCGATCCTGCTACCGGTCAGCGTTACCGTACTTCCAATGGTGTTTACTTCAAAGCAGGTGATCCTATCTGGAAGGACGTGGATGGCAACTTCATCCTCGATGCAAATGACTATGTAGCCGCCGGTAACTCACAACCGCTGATCACCGGTGGTATACAGTCTTACGTGAACTGGAAGAACTTCTCACTGAACATCAGTACTTCCTTTACCCTCATCAGGGACATTCTGAACAATGCATTCGCGGAAAGAATGCAGTTCCTGGGCGATCCTTATAATCCCAAGGCGATGGTTGATTTCAGTGATGTGGATTACTGGAAAGGTCCGGGATCTACTTCGCATTATCCGAATCCTTTTGACTACAAGCGCTACAACGATATCAGGCCTTACCGCTATGATCAGACGCTCATACAGGAAGATGGCTCGTATTTCAAGGTGAATACCATGACGCTGGCCTACCTGGTGAACAGGAAATTCACCAATCGCTATGGTATCAACTCTGTCCGCATGTACCTGTCAGGCAATAACCTGATCACCTTCTCACCATACAGCGGCCCTAACCCGGAAAACGTATCGGCCATGGGACGTGACCAGTCAGGAGGTTATCCGATTGCCCGCAGCTATAACGTGGGATTGAATGTAGAATTCTAAAGTTTTAAATGTATTGCTATGATCCGGAGGTTTATTTATATCACTACCTGTTTACTGCTGCTCAGTCAGTACGGGTGCAAAAAGTTCCTGAACGTGGAGCCGCTGGACCGGCTGTCAGGTAATACCTTCTTCAAAACAGCGAAAGATGTGGAAGATAATGCCTGGGACATCTACGGTCTTTTCAGGGATGTAACAGGTTCCTGTCCGCTGTTCGCTATGGCAGGGGAAGCCAGGGGCGGCATGCTGGCCATGTCGCCGAAAGGTGACGGTGCCGACAGGACCTTTGTGGAGTATATCGCCAAGAATGACCTGCTCTCGGTTATTTACAGACCGGCAGGAAAGGAATTCTGGGACATCTTCGACCTGTACAACATGGCGGACTGGAAACCCTATTACCGCGTTATACAGGCCTGTAATATCCTTATTTACGAAGTAGACAGACGTCAGATACCCGATCTGACAGAAGCCCGTAAAAAGGCTTATAAAGCGGAAGCGACCTTTATGCGTTGTCTGAGCTATTTTATCATGGTGAGAATGTGGGGGGATGTGGTCTACTACACAGACGCCTATCATGAAGCGCCATTGCCCAGGGAGAAGATGGTCAATGTGGTCAATAACTGTATCAATGAACTGACGGCCGTATTGGGCGATATGCCATGGTCCTTTACAGAACCGGCCTACCAGGGCGCCAGGGCGAGTAAAGGTTCCGCTATTGGTTTGCTGATGGAGTTACATATGTGGAACGCCGGTTTTGATAAAGCTAATGCACAGCAACATTACCAGGCAACCGCCGATCTGGGTGATCAGATGATCAAGAGCAACGCTTATACGCTGCTGCCTATCGAAGAATCGTTCACCATCTTCAAAGGACGTTCAAGAGAAAGTCTGTTCGATATCGTGATCAGCTCCAACTATGGCGAAGGACTGGCAGAAAAATGGAATGACCTCTCTGAGTTTGTGGTGCACTACCCATATAAACGCCCTGCATACAATCACCAGTATAGTTTTACCTACTTCCGTGCAGAATACCTGCGACGCCTCTATCCATCCGGCGTACCTGACGCAAGAATAGAGATGTGGTTTGATTCACAGATGTATGCCAACGACGGCACGTTCATGTTCCTCAAGTATAACAGTCTTTATGAACAGGGCAATTCAGACGTGAATGTGGATAACAACCTGATCGTATTACGGTACGCAGGCGCCATTCTGCTCAGGGCGGAAGCACTGGCAGAACTGGGCGAGACGCAGACGGCAGAGGCCATCAGGATGATGAACATGATCAGGCTGCGCGCCAAAACACCTGTATACCAGGGTGGAGGCGGACAGGCACTCAAAGACGCCATCTTCACGGAAAGGGCCAAAGAGCTGATGATGGAAGGCCACTACTACTTCGACCTGGTACGTACCGGCCGTGTCACCAACCAGCAATGGTGTTACTACCCGCTTACGCAGGCGCAGTTTGACAATGGGGGATGGACATGGCCTATCAATACCAGCGCCCTGGATAACAACCCTTATATGCAACTGAACAACTATTGGTTAAGATAAAAACTGTTTTATGCGGACAATACTCTGTTTAATGACAGCCTTTTTTATGGTATTCACTGCCTGTAAAAAAGATGAATACTTTCAGGATTCAGGTAAACATGATCCTGCTTTTAAAGGAACGACAATGGATTACCTGGATGCGGTCCCTCTATACTTTGATTCACTGGCTACAATAGTGAGACTGGCAGGAATGGAAGAGGTATTCAAAAGCGATACCCTGACATTCTTTGCCCCCACCGATAGAAGCATCCTCCGGTTGGTGCAGGAACTGAATTACCGCCTGTATTTTCAGGGATACGATACAGTAAAAACGCTTGCGGACGTACCACAGCGCATCTGGCAGAAGTATCTGCAGATGTACATGTTCCACGGCGCCAACGAGCTGAAAGATTATCCACAGATAGATTACAACCTGCTGAATACTTATCCTGGTCAGGGATATCTGTCCTGGTTCGGTACGCCCATGAATATCGGTGTTATCTACAATGATGACAACGGGGTGAAATATGTTGGTTACCGCCAGTTAACCCTTGCCTGGATACCCGATCCGGCGAAGCCAAAGGACAACTGGATCATTGAACGCATCGCTTCCTGTAATATCACGACCTACAATGGTGTGGTACATACGATCAATGATAATCATCTTTATTTCGGTTTCAGCGCGTATCTCTTTATCTCCGATGTGATCGCTGCAATGGAAAACGGAGGTTAATAAAAAAGTCAGTATCACATGAGAAGAATAACAACAGCAGTGCTGCTGATGCTTGTCATCGCCGCCTGTAAGAAAGATGAGAAATTCGAAGACCCTTATGCTGGTGGCAAGGAACCACTGGGCGTCCAGCTCAGTACAGAAATACCGGCTCCTTCAGAGGCAGCGCCGGGTACGCTGATCACCTTCAAAGGGAAAGGCCTCGTGAAACATAAGGATGCCCTGCTTTTCAATTTCAACGGCGAACCGGGTGAAATTATCAAAGTAGATTCGGCCAGCATACAGGTAAAAGTACCGGTTACCGCCAGCACAGGCGTTACGTCTGCTACTATCGGGGACCAGATATTTTTTGGTCCGCTGTTCAGGGTAAGAGGCAATCTTGAGATTGACCCTAACTATAAAGTAGTGGTAGGGGCGAATAACTGGGTGAATGACGTATACCGTTATGCCGACGGCCGGCTTTTACTGGTGGGTGACTTCCTGGACTATGAACGTAAAGGTATTGTCCGGCCTATCAGCAGGATCGTACTGACTTCCAAAGACGGAGAAATGGACCGTAGTCTTCAGTCAGGAAGAGGTGCAGATGGTTCCCTGAACAGTATTGCGGCGTTACCTAGCGGTAAACTGGTAGTGGGTGGCAACTTCGCCTCCTACGACATCCATCAGGCAGAGGTGCACAATATTACTGTACTCAACAGCAATGGCTCACTGGATTCCATGAGCGTGACCACCTTTACCGACAAGGACACAGTGCCTGCCTTTAATGGTGGTACGGATGGCCGCATCTCCAGATTGTTTGTCCACAATAACCGCATTACCGCAGTCGGCAGTTTCAACTACTACCTCCAGTTTGTATATGGTAAATCTGATTATCTGAAGGAAAGGGATTCCCTGATCACAGATAGTGTACTGGTCCGTCAGCTGGTACGTTTCATGCCGGATGGCTCGCTGGATTCCACGTTTAACTATGACCTGACCCGTCACAGGAGCTTTGACGGCCCTAACGGCCCTATTTCCGACGCTTATCAGCAGGCGGACGGTAAGATCATCATCGTAGGTCGTTTTACCCGTTATAACGGCCAGCCGGCCCCTTATATCGCCCGTATCAATGTTGATGGAAGTCTGGACCCCGGTTTTGGTGGCGGCGGAGCAGATAACTCTATTCTCTCGATCCGTTTCAATGAGGCCACACAACGGTTCGTGCTGTCGGGTAGCTTTATCAAGTTTGATAATGCGCCTGCCAGCGGATTGGTGATGCTGAAAACAGATGGTACGATCGATCCGCAATTCAATGTACGGGGGAAAGCCAGTAACGAAAACTATTGGTGTGCACAACAGCTGAGTAACGGCATGGTGATCGTCAATGGTAATTTCAACCGGTATGATGGTGTACATCGTAGTGGCTTCATGGTACTGGACAATACCGGTAAACTGGCCCAGGGATATAACAATACCGGCGACTTCTCCGGTTCCATTTCGAAGGTATTCGAGACAATCAACACTTCCGGACAAACACAGGCATTGCTCATGGGTGGCTTTAGCCGTTTCAATGAGAAAGAGATCAGTAATGTAGTCCGCCTGTTATTCAAATGATAAAATTAACCGCATATATGAAGAAGCTCAGATGGCTGACCATCATCATCGGTGTACTTTGCGTAGCCTGTAACAAAGGTTATGACCGGATGCTGGAAAACAGGGAATATGAAGATACAACCGGTGTAACGGGCCGGCAGCCTAAAATACTTTTCCTGGTAGTGGACGGCGCACGGGGAGAGTCTGTCAGAAATGCACAGGCTACTCATCTGCAGATGCTGGGAGATAATGCGATCTATTCCTGGAATAGCCTCAGTGATACACTGAACCTGAATGCGACCGCATGGGCAGACCTGCTGACAGGCGTCCGCAAGGAAAAACATGGTGTGGTAAAAAGTGATTTCAGTGATAACCGCCTGTCACAGTACCCGGTGTTCTTTAAATACATCAAAGCCCGTATGCCGGCTTTTCGCATTGCTGCATACAGCGCTTCCGATTCACTGGGTAAAATGCTGATCACCGATGCAGATGTAAACCGCACCTTTGCAAATGATGATGATGCAACAGAATTAGCGATAATTGATGAACTGAAGATCGATACTGCCGGACTGATATTCGGTCAGTTCAGCCAGGTGGCTACCGCCGGTAAAACATATGGCTATGATGTGAGCGTACCGGAATACAAAGCCGCTATCCGGCGCGTGGATGATTATGTTGGCAATATCATGAACGCGCTGAAGCAGCGTAAGAACTATGCACACGAGAACTGGCTGGTGATCGTTACCTCCGGTAATGGCGGTCCGCATGAATTAAAGCCGGAAGACGATGACGGTACCATTCTCAGTAATCCTAAGATCAATACCTTCACGATCTTTTATTCGCCCCGCTATGTGCCAAATTTCATTGACCGTCCTTATACCGGGAACCGCTACACCGGGAAGTCGGTAAGATTGTATGGTAAAACAGCAGCTACTGCTGTATACGCAGATATCAGTGACGGGAAAGAAGACCTGAATCTTGGCAAGACCAATCAGATGACCATTGCCCTGAAGATCAGGAAGAACAAGACCATTTATGGCGATTATTCCTATACTTATCCCAATATCATCGGTAATAACCTTTCCAACGACTGGTGGAAAAATACCGGCTGGAGCATGTCGCTGGAAACAAATGCCTGGGGTGTACACTATGGCCAGAATGGCGCTGGTTTCAATATGGTGACCGGTGCGAATATCAGTGATGGTAAATGGCACGATCTGACAGCGGTATTCCTGAACAGGGATAATAAGCGTTTTATCCGCCTGTTTACCGATGGCAATTTCAATACAGAACAAGAGATCACTTCCTATGGAAATTTCGATAACGGGTCTCCGGTCACATTAGGTTGGGTGCCGGCTAACGTCGTGGATGATAACCGCTGGCTGAATGCCAATGTAACCGAGATCCGTTTCTGGCGCGCCGCCTTACCGGATAGCGTGATCAAAGCGTACGTCTGCGCAGAAGAACTGCCTTCTTCTCATCCTTACCGGGATTACCTGATAGGGTACTGGCCCTGCAGGGACGGTTTTGGCGGTGTCTTTAAAGATCAGTCAGAATACCGGCATGACTTTGTCATACACGGGGCCTATCAATGGGATGACTTCAATGATCTGATGTGCCCGAGTACAGCTACCAATCTGGCGCAACTGGTGCCTCAGCCGGTCGATGTAGCCCGTCAGGTACTGAACTGGCTACAGATAGCTGCAGATACAAAATGGCAGATGGATGGAAGGGTATGGGTTACCTCTTATGCCAGCCTCTGATCATTTATTAAAAACCGTAAATAAGCTGATATGAGTCGCAATATATTCCCTGTGCTGTTGCTGCTATGTTTGTCAGGATTGTTTTCCTGCAAAAAGAATGAAAAGTTTAACGACGAACAACGAACGCCGGTAAACGTCTCCATCCGCAGCGCCAATGGACGGATCACGGTGCCCTCGGGTAATAATTACACCCGGACGATCGATAATGTCACTATTCCTGTCAATATCGTATTGTCCGCTACAGCGCCGAAGATATTCACAGTAGATATACATGTGAATAACGATACTATTAAGCATATGATCGACGCCGGACAGTTGGGCGACGCTGTTTTGCTGGAGGAAAGTTATTACCAGCTGACGAAGACCGCTGAGGTCAGATTTGGTATCGATACGCTTTCTATTCCCTTACAGGTCAGTATGCAGGCAATAGAAAAATACTATGGAAAGACGCTGGCGCTCGCTATCAGTCTGGCGGACGTAGGCAAACAGAATACCCTGGACGCCGCCGGAAAAATGGCGGTCTTACTGATCAATACAACGGAAGTGATCAGACAGGAGGATATACACTATCTCTTCTTTACCGGTGGCGGCAATGTACTGCAGCAACCTTCCGGTACAGATCATACGCTGGGTACCAGCTTTGTGGTACTGCCGGTAAGCGTTACACTGGGCGGTGTGGCGGGAGGCTCCTTTTCGGTGAATATCAGTTCCAGTGCCGATACTGCACAGGCATTGATCGATGATGGTACACTGGCAGGATCTACGCTGCTGAAAGAAGGTGATGACTATACGATTCCAGCTACCCTGAACTTTCCAGCCAATAGCAATACAGCAAGATTTGACCTGGTAGTGAAGACTGAATCGCTGAAAAAGTATGAATTGAATAAACCGGTGCTGGCCCTGAGCCTGAGTAATCCTACCCGTCACCTGCTAGACGAGACACGCAGCAAAGTGGTGATGCAACTGAACCCTTCCAAATTAATAGAAACTGATATCACTAACACAAATATTAGTTATAAGACACAGTATGAGAATAATAGTAATGCTAATGAAACGTCAGGTAAACTGATTGATAACAATGTCAATTCCAAGTTCCTGTTGGGCAGTTTCTCTACTGTATGGGCACAACTGGAGTTTGCCTCACCGATCACCACAGGCGCCTATACTATGACGTCTGCTAACGATGCGCCGGAACGTGATCCGAAGAACTGGACACTGGAAGGCTCAGATAACGGCACTGACTGGACAGTATTGGATACGCGTACAGACCAGTCATTTGGCTCCCGTTTCCTGACAGTAAAATATACGTTTTCCAACCAGGTTGCTTTTAAGTTCTATCGTTTGAATATTACTGCTGTGAAGAACAGCGATTTATTCCAGCTGGCAGAGTGGAGACTTTTAAAGCGCCCATAACTTTTTCCTGTTCCCTCGAAATCAGGAGGTTTTAGATCCGCAGGCCGGCTAATTAGCCGGCCTTTCTTTTTATAAATATTCAGATGAATTTGCCTTCTTTGAAGCTATAGGTACTGGCTTTACCATCACGTAGTGACAATATCAGTACTTTACCAGCCTCGCCGTTATTGCTATCTGATCCGCCGGAAAGAATGAACAGCTGATCTTTTATCTGCAATACCTTACTGATATTCCGGAAGTTGGTGGAAATATGCCAGCGTTTGTTCCCGCTGGTATCAACAGCCGTGATAATAATGGTCGCATTGGACGCAATGGATGTTTTATGTAGTATGATGTGACCACCATCCGGCAGTTGTAATGTTGTCTGCGTATTTTGATTGCCCCTGCTGAGCAGCTCATATGCGCCTTTGTAAAAATCAGCTTCCTCTCTGTTAAACAGACTGCTGTCCATACCTGTTGCTTTCAGAAAACCACCAAAGAGGAATACGTCCTCACTCACCTGTTTCAGTGTAGCCGCTGGATTGGATGCTGCAGTAGTATAGAGTGAACGCCTTGGGGCTTCTGTAGTACCATAAGGTGGCTTTTCCCCCTTCTGCAGCAATGCCTGGTCGTTATCATCCATAAATGCATACAGCTGTCCGTTCTCTTTCGTAAAAGTTACCAGTTGCTCATGATAATTGCTGACCGCCGTCTCACGGATATATTGCTGCTTTTCACTGAAGTATTTAACGATATTAATAGCTGGTGCGGGACGCGTTTGCAGGGTATTGCCATCCAGCAGATAGGCTAGTCCGTCAGCGCCTTTTATTACAACTGCCTGTAGTGAATCATCATACAGGTAATTATTTACAGCAGTAGGGAACAGGGAGCTTTCATTCATCAGCTTATCAGCAATTTCTTTCAGGTCTTTATTACCAGCTACGAGTTTACCATCTTCTTTATTGATCACATATAGCTCGTTTCTTGAGAAGAAAAGGTATTTGGCAGACTGTCCCAGCAGGACTGCATCTCCCCAGTTTTTGCCCAGATTGTTCTTTGCATTCAGTTTGATGCTCCATAATTTTTCTCCTTTTTCCAGATCGAATGCACAGGCGTAATAACCGGATGAGCCGGATACGCTGGTCGTGCCGCCACCTTTGCGTACGGAATGCGCGTTGAACTCTTTAAGCACACCGGCCAATACCGTCTTACCTTCATGTGTGTAAATGACAGCATCACTTTGTATGGCCTTTCTGCTGTGCTCATGCATGGTGGAGAAGATGATGTACAATAACCCGGCAGTAAACAGGATGCCGGTTAAAATTGACAGAATAATTAAGAGCCTGCTGTTTTTATTCATATGTATATTTAAAAGGTCGCTACAGGGTCACAAGTTATAAATTTATTAATTTGAGTGCGTTTTAAAGTATTATACCTATGTTTAGAATCATACTGTTATTGTTAATAGGAGCGCCTGCGATGGCACAGACCGACAGTGTAATAAAGCATATCCGTGAACAATATCAGGTGGTGAATGCGCATATTGGTCAGTACAGAAAAGCGGAAGTGAATATGGAAGGGATCAGTACCGAAGGTGCAGTACTGGAAGGTTATTACGCAGGAGATACGTTGAAACTACTGGTGCATGATGTGTATGGAGAAATGTACCGCTGGCGGCTGGAAATCTATTATGAAGCGGGAAAGCCAATATTCTGTTACAGGCGTCTGCATAAATATGCGGTGCCTATATACGAATCAACTTTTACTGCCAGTCAGGTAACTGTCGATGAAGACAGGACTTATTTTAAGGATGGTAAAATGATCCGGTGGATAGATGATAAAAACAAAACTTTTCAGCAGCGGAATAGTCTATTTATAAAGACAGAGAAGGATTATCTGAAAACGGCAGTAGATTTGCGTAAAGTTATAAAGACAGGCCGTTACGATCGACGGGACTGGCAATAAAACATATGACAGACATATGAAGATTACATTAATACAGGGAGATATCACCCAGATAAAAGCAGATGCCATCGTAAATGCCGCTAATTCTTCTTTATTAGGCGGAGGTGGCGTGGATGGCGCCATCCACAGAGCGGGTGGTCCTGCTATACTGGAAGAGTGCCGGAGGATCAGGGACAAACAGGGTAGATGTGCGACCGGCGAAGCCGTGATCACTACCGCAGGCAAATTGCCCGCTAAATATGTGATCCATACAGTAGGGCCTGTATGGAATAAAGGAAATGATGAAGAAAAGAGATTATTAAGGAACGCTTATATCAATAGTCTGCTGCTGGCCGTGAAAAATGGCGTAGAGACGATTGCCTTTCCGAATATCAGCACCGGCGTATACCATTTCCCAAAGCCGGTTGCCGCTGAAATTGCGGTGGCGGCAGTAAAAGAATTCCTGGCGCAGGATAACAGGATCACCAACCTGATATTTGTGTGTCATGAAAAGGAAAACTATGATATCTATTCGGAGTTATTATCCAGAAATTAGACCGGTATTGACTTTCAGGTAAACAGTGCCAGATAAGTATAGCGCGCAGACATATAAAAATGGCTGCGCGTTTTTCTTTTTCCGACTTCATTTTGTACTTTATATCCAAAGCAAAAGATGATGAAAAAATTCCCGTTATTATTGTTGGTACTTTGCTGCTGCATGCCATTGTTTGCGCAGCAATTCAATGGTCTGGACATGAATATGGGTAACCTCTACCGGCTATCCAATGCGAAGACCCGTTCTATCAGTCCTGAGAATTTTACCGGTGAAAAAGGAAAAGGAGGGATGGCCGTTCCGCAGAAAGATGCAGCCCCCAATACGGCTAATGCGACTGGTCCGGCACGAGAACTGGGACAGGGCTGGAAAGTAAATCCATTTGTGATCATCAAACCAGGGCAAACCTTTACCATGGCCGAAATAACAGGGCCGGGCGCTATCCAGCATATCTGGATGACGCCAACCGGTGTATGGCGTTATTCTATTTTGCGGGTATACTGGGATGATGAAAAAGAGCCTTCTGTAGAATGCCCTGTAGGTGATTTCTTTGGGATGGCCTGGAATGAATATGCACCATTGAATTCAATGGCGATCACTGTCAATCCCGGCAGCGCTTTCAACAGCTACTGGATGATGCCTTTTCGTAAGAAGTGCCGTATCACCATGGAAAACATCAATACGGAACAAATGACGCTGTATTACCAGGTTGATTACACCCTGACGGACGTACCCGATGATGCGGCCTATTTCCATGCGCAATTCCGTCGTACAAATCCGGATACAGCATCCGATTATGTGCTGGTGGATAATATCAAAGGAAAAGGACAGTATGTAGGCACTTTCATGGCATTGGGTGTGAATAATTCCGGTTGGTGGGGTGAAGGGGAGATCAAGTTCTTTATGGACGGGGACAACAAATTTCCGACTATCTGTGGAACGGGGACAGAAGACTACTTCTGCGGATCATACAATTTTGACAGGGGAGGAAAGTATACCGAGTTCTGCACACCATATGCCGGATTGCATCAGGTAATACGTCCGGATGGTACTTACCGGGCGCGTCAGCGGTTTGGGATGTATCGCTGGCATATTATGGACCCGGTGCGTTTTGATAAAGATTTGAAGGTTACAATACAAGACCTCGGTTGGCGGGAAGGCGGCCGCTATCTGCAGCAGCATTCTGATATCTCATCTGTGGTGTATTGGTACCAGACAGAGCCGCATCAGCCATTTCCGAAACTGCCTGTAAAAGACAAACTGGAGGTTTATTGAGCCAGTGCTTTGGTCAATACTGATTCCAGTTGTTTACATAATTCGCCGAAACTGGAAGGTTTCGTCAGGAAATGAGCAGCGCCCATCTCAGCAGTTTCTATACCGTCTTTTTCTCTCAATGAAGTTGAGAATATGACAACAGGGATGTTGCGGTAGGCGTTGTTCTTTTTGATCTCAGCGAGGAACTGTTTGCCGTTCATTTTCGGCATATTCAGGTCCAGAAAGATAAGGTCACATTCCAGGCTTTCATTTTCCAGCATGCGCAGTCCTTCTTCTCCGTCAGAAGCGAAATAACAGGTGGCTTCACTGTCCACTATAGACATTGCCTCTCCGAAAAGCTCCTGATCATCTAAATCGTCGTCTACCAGTAAGATTACTTTTTTAGCCATATGTGCCGCAAAAGTAGCGATAATCCCTGTACTAATATGTATATTGAGCAGATTGTTTGCGTTTATTTGATATTAAATAAATCAAATATAAGTATGTAATTTGCTACCATTAAATTTCCTATTCCCTTCTATATGACAACCTATTTCAGCGCGGAGCAGCGGCGGATATTGCGATATTCCTGGATACCTGTGATCATTTTTTTGTGTTGCTTTCTTTCGGCCGACCTGCTTTCCTTACATCCTGGAATAAATGATAGCACTACTAAATATCTGCCTTCTCTATTGCTAAGATTACCACTGGCATTATTGCCTGCATATGAGTTTTTAATGAGGAGAAGGTACCGGGATATGATCTTTATGATATTGCTTGCAGCTATTAGCGTTGTGATAATGCTCTGGGAATTCTATCAGCGTGTACAAGCTGGGCCGATATTATACGGCTTTAGTACACTGGCGATATCCTTAGGTTTCAGTTTCATTATTTTAAGCCTGCGTGCCTGGCTGCTGGGATTAAAGAATATATGGTTCACAACGTTACTGGCGGTGTCAGCGACTTATTTTGCGCAATCTGTATTCACACAGATCGATCTTTTTACGGAAGGAAAGGATATGTCCTTTTATGTGCGTGAACTGATCACATTACCTTTTAAAATAGTATTACCTGTGCTGTACTTTACGGTATTATTTCTTGCAGATAATGTAGTGGAATACAGCAACTATTGGTATAAACTGCAATCCAAATTGCAGGTGATCAATGCAAAAGAATATTTGTTATTGTCTTTTTGCGGTATCTATGCCGGTTTCTTTGGCGCCGTCGCTTTGGGATGGAGCCTGATGATCGTTTATGTCAAAATGAGGGGCGTCAGTCTGCTGAATATGGACTACTTCAGCGTCTCTGTATTGGTTATACGAAGTCTGATCTTTCTGGTTGGCTGTCTCTTAAAGGGATATCTGTTTCGTAATATAGTTATCAGCAGAATGATGACTACCGGCAGGAAGAACGCCTGGTGGTTTGTACTGCATTATTTGTTGCCTGTCAACATCCTGGCTGTCATACTACTTGCCGGAAAAAAAACAATACATACGACGACGGAAGAAAACCTGCAATGTTATCTCTCTGAGAGAAAATCGTCTGTTGGCACAGTACTGATATATGCCGGTTGTATTGGCAGATTATTAATCGTTGGTGTATTTGGCATATTGTTATTCCAATGGCCTGATCTTAATGCAGGGATAGCCGTCGCCTTCATTTTCTGCTGTGCCTTGTTGTATCCTTTTCTGCGACGTCACAGGGCTGTCTTTGTCGCCATTACTGTACTAAACGCGACGCTGCTGTGCTTCCTTTATGCCGCAGCAGACTATGACAGCAGCTTTGCACTCTTTTTTATGATTGTATATCAATACATTTTCGTGTTCCAGGAGGTTTTCTACCCCGGGCTGGACGGTATGGAAAACGGAGGGGAGCAACCGTTGTTTGTTGAATAGTAAATAAGTTTAATATAAGTATGTAACTTACGGGCTCAAAATCCCTATAACCTACTTTCATGACAACCTATTTCAGCGCAGTCCAGAGACGCGTCCTCAAATTTATCTGGGTCCCCGTGCTCATTTATCTGGCCTTTTATCTACCGGGAGACATCCACCAACGTGACTTTTACCTGAATAACGTTAACAAGCTGGATTATGTGTCAAATGTACTGTTTGTACTGCCATTTTCATTTGCTGTCGGCTATGAGTTCCTGATGCGGAACAAGTACAAAGAGCTGATAATCCTCATGCTTGTTGCGCTGGCAGGAAGTTTCCTGATCGAGTTCGAGTTCTTTTTCAGGTTTAAGGCAAAAAATCATTCGTATGGTCTGAATTCCTTCTTACTGGCTTTATTTGTCAATTGCCAGTTACTGACAGTACGCGCTTACCTGCTCGGCGGTCCACAGATATGGCAACGGGCATTTGCCGGATTGGCCATCACCTATTTCACGGCTACATTGTCCAGTCACATTTTCACCCTTACGAATCCGTTCCACATCAATACTTTCTGGTTGCGGGAAGTGATTACTTTACCTTTCCGGGTGCTGTTCCCGGTTTTGTATTTCACTGGTTTATTCCTGGCTGATAATCTGTTTACTGAAGAAGGCTATCTGGAAAAACTGAAATCAAAACTGGAACGTATCAACAGTAAGGAATACCTGGTGCTGTACCTTTTCCTGTCAATGGTATGCCTCTTTGGCGCAGCGGCCTTTGGTTATCAACTGGGTATATTGTTCGACAAGTTCGATAGCCACGGATCATTTCAAGCGGGTTATTATTCTATATACATAGTGATCATTTTCGTACTCGCTTATGGCACTGTATGTGCAGCAGCAGGTTATCTGTTACGCAATGTTGTCATCAGCCGTATGAACACTATCGGCAGTGATAATGGCTGGCTGTATGTACTGCATTATTCTGTACTGTTCAATATCATTCCTGTGATCTTCTGGAGCAATGCTGCATCCGTTCATGAAACAGAAGAAGAGAATGCGGTATTCTATCTGACTAAAACACCTTCTTCCATAGGGATGGTGATCATGTGTGTAGGTACTATCAGTGCTTTTGCAACAGGGTTCTATATTCTGTCGGCAATGAGCCATGCCGCCGGTGTTTATATACTTGGATTTTCTGCCATCTGTCTCTTTAACACCTTTTTGCATCCGATGCTGAGAAAGTTTAAAGATGCCGTATACGGAATACTGATTTTAAATGCCATATCAGTGTTGCTGTTAGCCCTGGCAGCCAGAGGCGAAGGCATGTATATCGGCAGTATGCTGATGACTATTTATCTCTCCTTTTATGTGTTGATAGAAGTATTTCATCCAGGTCTGGAAAAATATCAGTTGCCGGAAGAAACATATCAGGAAGATAAAAATCCCGGAGAGATCAGTTTTTAACGAAGTGTCCACTTTTAACAAGTGAGTAGGATGTCTTATAGATGTTCCATAGATGTCTCATAGATAAGCCATATCCTTAGAGATAGCGTGTATATGAAATATCTATGAGACATCTATGAGACATCCTACTTATATGGATAACCCCTGGTACAAGCGTCTTAATTATCCGGGAACCCCGTTTGATGTTGATAATCATAGTTGTTTGCCCTTTTATTGGTCTCTCATACATTACGTGCAGCAATCGTATATGGGATGGAAATTCATGATGTCCCAGCGTATGATATTATAAATGTCAACAGCTTATAACTATTATTAATAGTTGTAATTTTTATTCGTGGAAATTTTGTAAATTCAACCGTCACATTCTGCACTGAAAGTGACTACTGCATTTGTTTTGCAGTAATAGCCAAGGGACCGGCAGTATTAGTACACATGGGCATATTAGGTTAACCTGAAATGAAATGGAAGACAGTTATCAAATACGCTTATCAGGCGTAGTGTCTTTAAAATTCCGATCGTATTTCACTTTTCCAGGTGTTCCGGCAAACAATCATCAACATGACTGCATCTTATCTGCAGTAAAACCCCTGAACCGGCTTAATCCTCACCCCGGATAGGACGGTTACAACCAATTATCCTGTTATCCTCTTCACTTCAAATAACTAGCTGACATGAAACTTGATGTTAACTTTAATTCATTACTACCTTTTCAACAATCCGAACACGTACCTGCATCTTTTGAACATTATTTGTCTTCAGAAAAGCCGCCACTGTATTATGCCACACCACAATGTAGTGTGCTGATACAGCAGATGCAGCTTTTTGAAAAAAATTTCTGGTATACAGTCATTAACGCTACAGAGGATAATCTGTTATTACGATTCGATCTCACGCCTGGTCTGAGTAAATTATTGATTTACACGATCCAGAACGATAGTGAGATGATGTTTTTGCACCAGGATATCGGGATCGATATAGGCGAGAACGATTATTGTTACCTGGGCGGAGGTTTTCAGCCCAAAGACCTGCGCGTATTGGTCAGTAAGGGTAGCTATCAGTCACTGGCTTTTCCGTTCTCTCCTGAACAGGATGACAGTGAAAGCATGAAAAGCGCCGAAACGTTTGCGTTTGTTAACAAGTTCCTTTTTGCCCTTGGTCTGATGAATACGGAGACCAGAAAATAAAGGACAAGCCCATGAGTCTTTAAAACCTAATCAATATGCCAATAGAGTTCCGGTTGCCTGCGCATCTGACGCAGGATACAGCGATAACGCATGTTGTGCCCCCGCGTTACCGCAAATTACGATTGCCGATACATGATACGGGTACTGCTTTTGTATCCGGTAAATGGGGCGTACTGCTGAAGCAGCAGGTACAGGTGGCAGAAAGCTTTTATGCCGAATTGTATATCGAGCCAACAGCTGATCTCAGCATCACGATGGTGGTCAGTCAGCCGGTGATCATTATGCAGGCAGTTGTAACAGGCAGTACCCGCATGCTCTATCCGGACAGCCACATACAGTTGCAGTCGGGTAAGATGGGTTTGCAATATCTGTCGCCGGATGTAGAATATACCCTTAAACTCACAGCAGGGCAGCCCTTCCGCAGTATCTACTTTCAGACACCGGTCACACTGCTGGATGGACTGGCAGATACCTATCAGCAACTGAAAGAGATGCTATATGCCATCAATACGGATAGCCGCTTTTCAGCACATCTGCCTTACATCCGGCTGAGCGCGTCCGTGCGTACGGAGATAGAGAAAATGAAGAATTGTCCGCTGGCCGGTCAGGCCCGTGCCCAGTATTATAATAACCGCATCAGTGACGTTGTTATTTCCTATCTGGACAATATGCATCGTATTACACTGCAGGACAGCAGACTGATATTACTACATGAAAAAGAGATAGATGAATTTATTGAAAGCGTGGACCGTTCTCCGGAAGAACCTGTGAACGTAGAACAGCGTGCGCATGCATTGGGACTGACGGAAAGGGCCCTGGAAAATGCTTTTAAACTCAAACTGGGCAGCACGGTAAAAATCTATGTGTTGCAGCAGAGAGTGGAAAAAGCCAAACAACTGCTGGTCGCCACTATGCACACCATCACTGATATCGCATTGGAAGTAGGGTACTCAGATCCATCCTATTTTATCAGGATTTTCAAACAAACAGAAGGCGTCACTCCAGGTCGGTATAGAAGTGATCACAGTGCGGCTATTTAGCTGTATATAGGACAAAAGAGATAAAAAATACCCGCGGGTTCTTTGCCTTTGTCCTATCGTTTTTTCAGACTGCTTGCGATATTTGTAAGGTGACTATGAGATTAACCCGTAAATGAAGTCGCATCATCAGATAGTTAATGCCACAATAGTATTGGAATGAAACCTTGTTTGTAATCTGATTGAAGGTCTTACTTAAAAACTATCATTGCTTTAATAAACATATTTGCCTTTTCATAATAATGCGGTCAGGCGTTCTCCATAGAATGCTGTTTTCCTCAACTACTTACGGAGTAAGTATGTCCGCACGAAGATCGATCAGCCGGATGCCCGGACCTTTGTTGAACGCTAAGGTCAGGCCTCCGCTGATAATGGAGGCCTGAAAAGCAAAATTCTTTTAATGGTATATTGAGGATATCTAGCTGTTCTGCTTATCCAGGCGGGACATTCTCTGAAAAATATTATAACGTATTAAGTTATCATGGAGATGGTTGGTCCTTTGGGACAACCCGTCAAAAGCGATGCTTGTTCGTAAACTTTTTTAGTGTTGGTCTATTGTCTACCGCGATTCTTCATCCCTTCGTTAACCCACAACCAAAGGTAGGCAGGACTATTGTAGCACAGTTTCGGTATGGCCCGACTTTCCCTCGTTAACAGGTAGGGTCAGCAGGAACTGCTAATGATCATTCCGGGAGAAGGCCTTCAGGCTTTTCCCGGAATTTGTTTTTATGGGCGCGTCTTTTCATTACTTGTCACTCATTTTCACTAAATTAGCAGTGACCAAACACCTGGCAACGTTACACCGGAGAAAACCTCAAAATATGTACAGATTGCTTTCCCTGATTAAGACGGGGACGGATGTTTTGCAGGAAAACAGGAAGCGCACAACTGTCGTTATAGTAAACGTAATGGCGATTATCCCTGCTATACTGGCATTCATCATGGGACCTGTGTTATATGCTATCACCGGCAGCTGGCTGACGTGGATCTCTCCATGGATAGAAGCGGGCGTGTTAACCATCGCAGTGATGCTGAATAAAAGACACCAGTTTAACAGAGCAGCTTTGCTGACTTTCCTGGTGCATTCCTTCGGACTCTTTTTCTTTGGCCTGTTTCTCGGACGGGCAGCCTGTATAGAAGGCATTGTGATCTTTATGATCGGCTTTAGTTTTCTGCTATTTGAACGCCGGAAAGAACAGGTACTCAGTATCTCATTTTTACTGTGTATCGCACTGCTGCTTGAGATCAACGCATTTTATAAAATAGTCGATCACCTGTCTTATCCCGAGAGTGCAGGTAATCTCATGTACGGTATTATCTTCTTCCTGGTGACATTCCTCAATATCATGGTGCTCCGCTTTTACAGTCAGGACTTCTCTGACTGGATCAGACGGCTGGAGATAAAAAGTATGTCTAAGAGCAATTTTATCGCCAAGACAAGCCATGATCTCAGAGGTTCTATCAATGTGATCGAGAGTATCCTGGAAGACTGGTTTGACCCGGCACATACAACGCCCGGAGAGCCGATCGTGGTGGATTATGACGAAGTATCCAGCATGTACTTCGCCACGCAGGATGTAAAGCTGGTGATGAATGATGTATTGAGCCTGAGTAAAATAGAATCCGGTTCTTATGATGAAATTACCCGCTCTTCTGTGAGGGTACGTGAATGGTTTGCCAAACGTGCCGCCGGTTATCAGGTACTGGGCAACAGGAAAGCAGTAAAGATAGCCTGTCGCATCAATGATGACGTTCCCGAGTATATTATCACCGACGCCGCAAAAATGCATCGTATCGTGATCAATCTGCTTACCAATGCGATTAAGTTCAGCCGGAATGATACGACGGTCCGCCTGCATGTCTATATCCTGAATAACGCGACCATTTGCCTGGATATCACGGATGAGGGCGTGGGTATCGAAGAAAAGAACCTGGAGCGGATATTTAGCCCCTATGTGTCCCAGCAACATCAGCAGACGGAATCCACGGGACTGGGACTGACCATTTCCAGGCATTTTGCCCATCGGATGGGGGGCAATATCACCGTCAGGAGTATTCCCGGAAAAGGCAGCACATTTACGCTGACGCTGCCATTGGAACAGGGCGCCACTCCACAGGCCAAGATATTGCAGCCCGTAGCCGCCGTAAACAGCACAAGCGGGCAGGAAGACCTGCTTCCCCTGCATATACTGGTGGTAGATGACGATATTATGTGCAGGACCATTGCCGAAAGACTGCTGCGGAAGATGGTCAGCAGCGTCATGGTGGCCGATAGCCTGGATAATGCTTTATGGCTGGCGAATGAACGGCCGCCTAACCTCATCTTATTGGATTTGAATATGCCGGGTATCAGCGGCAAGGAAATGCTGTATAAGATAAAACACCACTCCCAGCTGGCCGATGTACCTGTGATTATCTGCTCCGCAGATGCCTATGAAGAGACGATCAGCGATATGAAAAACTTTGGCGCAGACGGTTACCTGGTGAAACCCATTACTACTTCAAGTCAGCTTTATAACGAGATCATCAAGTTTAGTCAGACAATAGCAAACTGATTAATAGTAGTTTATCTCTCCCGAAGTATATACTTCCCTGATAAATGCACGCATGGTTTTTTTTAAATTCAAAGTGATAAGAGAATCTCCTAACATTTCTAAATCACTTTGTTATGTTGTATCCTACATTCAGCATTCCTGCGCTGTATTGTCCCTTCAATTCCCAGATCAGTCCTTATGCCAGTGCCGTCGAAGCGCATACCACGCAATGGGTGGAGCGGTTTGGACTGCATGAGGCGATCCACGGGTACCGGGAGGCTAAATTTGCCTATATGACGTCCCGTTTTTATCCCACAGCTGAATATGGACGTCTCTGCCTGGCCAATGACCTGCTGGTATTACTTTTTCTCATGGATGACATTTTTGACAACAAGGATGAAGAAGCACAACATCCGGAGAACCTTAAAAAACTGCTCTATGCCTGTCTGGGTATCCTGAAAGACGGACACCGTTATGCACTGGAGGACTGGCATAACAGACAGGCGCCTGGCCAGGATATTGTGCACAAAAGCATTACCCAGGCAATGGTGGCAAAAGAACATGTAAATATCCTGGCGGCACTGACCGATGTATGGCAAAGGGTACAGGCCTGTACCTCCATCAATTACCAGCAGACCTTTGTACAGGATATGTTCAAACTGTTCAATGCCGTCAACTGGCAGAACCAGAATGTAAATGCAGACCGTATGCCCTCTGTTGCCGATTATATCGAATCACGCCCCCTGATCGGTGGTGCGCATATCGCGGCGACCCTGATAGAACTGGCGGAACAGGTGCATCTGCCGGAAGACATCATTAATCACAAGAAACTGTCCAATCTGACCATGTTATGCGGTCACCTGGGATGTTGGGCCAATGACCTGTATTCGCTTGGAAAAGAGCTGGAACAAGGCGATACGCACAACCTGGTGCTGGTCATCCGGGAGGAACGGCAACTGGACATAGAAGCCGCCATCAACGAGACGGTCCGGCTGCATAACCAGGAAATGATACAATTTGAGCGCATCTTCCATTCTTTGCCCACATTTGACGATAAAACAGATGAAGAAGTGTATAAGTATGCTTTTTGTCTGGCCATGATCGTACGGGGAAATATTGACTGGAGTCTGCAGGATACGGCCAGGTATCAGCAGGTATATGCGTGAATAACAGATGGGGACAGATCTTTTTCACAGGCGTCCCATTTCCGGAAAATAGTGGGGCGCCTGTGTGGATAACGCTGTGTATCCAGCAACTATTTTATTACCTTAACAGCCCATAAAATTCCTTGTATATGAAGAATGCATTGTTTTGTCTGGCCTTTTGCTGCCTTGTTGTGCAGGCATTTGCCCAGCGGGTCCATATTATACCGGCGCCTGTTTCGGTACAGGAGCAACCGGGAGATTTCACCATTGATAACAGTGTTGTCATTATTGCCCCTTCAGCAGGTACACAGCTGGATAGTACCCTGCAATGGTTCAGCGACCGTATGGCGACAGCCACCGGGTTTCATCTGAAAACAGCAAAAACAGGGGCTAAAGCCCTGCGTATCGTGTTGGATAAAGCGGAGAAGCAGGAAGGGTATAAGCTGAAGGTAACGCCTAAAGAGATCACCCTGACGGCACAAAGTCCGGCGGGCGTATTTTATGGTTTGCAGACATTGTTGCAGTTGTTACCGCCGGATATTGAAAGCAGTCAACCTGTTACACGTACCTGGACGGTACCCTGTGCCGCTATTACGGACTATCCCCGTTTCGGCTGGAGAGGTCTGATGCTGGACGTCAGCAGACATTTCTATACCAAAGAAGAAGTGAAACGCTATATCGATGAGATGGCGAGATACAAATACAACATTTTCCACTGGCACCTCAGCGATGATAACGGCTGGCGTATTGAGATCAAAAGTCTGCCGGAACTAACCAACGTAGGTGCATGGCGGGTCGCCCGTACCGGCAGATGGGGTACATTCGAGTCGCCACAGCCTGGAGAACCTGCAAAAGAAGGTGGTTTTTATACCCAGGAAGATATAAAAGAGATACTCGCCTATGCGCAGGCCCGGTATATTACCATTCTGCCGGAAATAGATGTTCCGGCGCATAGTCTGGCGATGATCGCGGCCTATCCGAACCTGTCCTGTACCCAGTTGCCTTACAATGTCAATCCGGGTAGTCATTTTTACAAAAAGGAGGACAATGCGCTGTGTATTGGCAATGATTCGGTATATCTCGTACTTGATAAGGTATTTACGGAGATCGCGGCTTTGTTCCCCTTCAACTATATTCATGTAGGGGGAGATGAGGCTTACAAAGGCTTCTGGGATAAATGTCCGAAATGCCGCAAAAGGATGGAGCAGGACCACCTGAAGAATGTGGATGAACTGCAAAGCTATTTTGTAAAACGGATGGAAAAAATACTCCAGAGTAAGGGCAAAAAGCTCATTGGATGGGACGAGATACTGGAAGGCGGATTAGCGCCTGAAGCGACCGTAATGAGCTGGAGAGGCATGAAAGGAGGGATAGAAGCAGCGAAGATGAATCACCATGTGGTCATGAGTCCCTGGGAGTACTGTTACCTGGACCTCTATCAGGGCGATCCTGCTGCTGAACCGCCTACCTATGGTATGTGCAGACTGAGTGATTCGTACAACTATGATCCGGTACCGGATGGCGTGGATGAGAAATATATCCTCGGCGGACAGGGAAATCTCTGGACGGAATCCATCGCTAACTACCGGCATATTCAGTATATGACCTGGCCGCGTGCACTGGCGCTGTCAGAGGTTTACTGGAGCCCTAAAGCGAACCGTAACTGGGATGATTTTGTACAGAGAATGGAGGTGCATTTTGTAAGATTTGACACTGCGCATGTTAAATACTCCCGTAGTGCATGGAATGCTGTTGTAAAACCATCAAAAGATAGTAACGGACAACTGTCAGTACAACTGTCCACCGAGATCAAAGGACTGGATATTTACTACACATTTGATAATTCTGATCCGGATAATATGTATCCGCAATACACCGGACAACCATTAGTATTTCCGGCGGGTGCTGCAAACCTGAGTGTCGTTACTTATCAGAACGGAAAAAAGGTAGGAGAACTACTTACCGTTGGTAAAGAAGACTTGTTGAAACGGTTAAAAGATAACTGATTAATATACAAGAATGTAATACAGTAAAAGGGCGGCCGGTATATCGGCCGCCCTTTTACTGTATTACATATATAATATTTTTATTCTTTTTTCAGGAAACTATTGCGTACTTTGATAGTAATTAACTATCCGGAAAGCCTGATGACTATACCAATTAAGAGGACACTTCCCTCAGTGGCTCTCACTATTATTTATTGTCTTGTCTCAACTATTTTTATTCACGCACAGAATAACAGTATCACAGACAACATCCAGCTTTTTCCGCAGTCTGACACAGTGGCAAAAATAGTGGACAGTGTATTTAATCAGACGCCTGACGCTGATAGTATCCCTGTTGTAATGGCCATTACTACTGATGCTTCAGATGGTACATACGGTATCGGCAATACGATTACATTCCAGATAATTTTTGATCAGTTCGTACATGTAAGCGGAGGAACGCCTGTTCTTCAGCTGAACATTGCAGGAAGAGCCGTCAGCGCATCTTATGTTTCCGGAGATAGTACCAATACGCTCGCATTTACTTACACTGTTAGCCGTGGAGATACCAGCAGCAGACTGGATTATGCTGCGGCCGACGCCTTACAGCTCAATGGGGCCACCATTCGTGGTAGCCGTGGCCCACAGGCAGTACTGACACTGCCTGCGCCAGGCAATCCGGGTTCCATCGCGGCACAAAGTCTGATCATAATAGATGGCAATGCCCCACCTTCGCCAGTGATCACTGTGCCGGGCAGTAATGCGGTATTTACACAAAAAGATATGATGATCAGTGGTTTGGCTGAGCCGAATACACTTGTTACGATATACATCGATGGGAAAGTACTGACAACTGTTACAACTGACGCAAGTGGCAGCTGGACGATCGTTACAAACGCAGCTGTTACTGACGGTAATCATATACTGCGTGCCACCGCTACAGATGCAGCTGGTAATGTAAGTCCGCAGAGTGCCGGCGTACCTGTTATCACTGATCTGACTGTGCCAGGCGCTATGTCAGTCGTTATTTTATCTGCCAATAAGAACCCTGCGTACGCCACGATCGGAGACGTGATCACCGTGTATTTTTCAGTAGATGATGTGATCGATCTGCCAGAAATCACTATCGGTAAAAACCCCGCAAACGTAACAGCGTTAGGTCCTAAGGAATATGTAGCAAGATATACGGTAGCTGTAACTGATGCCGACGGACAGGTACCGTTCCGCATAGTATTCAGAGACCTGCATGGTAATACAGGCGATACGATCACCACTACGACCGACAACAGCAAAGTATTCATAGATAAAAAACCTCCGGCAGTGACGCTCAATACGATCGAGTCATCGCCATTCAGAGCGGCCTTCCTGGTCTATATCAGCTTCAGCGAAGCCATCGCAGATTTTGATCTGAGTTACCTGCGTGCGACAAATGCCACTATTTCAGACCTCAACAGTATCAGTAATAACGTGATGACAGTACTGGTGACGCCGATGTATGATGGTCCGGTAACGGTTGACCTGGCAGCGAATGCTGCACATGATGCGGCAGGAAATCCGAGTCAGGCATCTGCACAGTTGCAGGTACAGGCGCTTTTCGGCGGTTATTTTGAAAAAGTGTATCCTAATCCGGCCAGCAGTACGATGCGCTTGCAGTTTACCGGTACGGTGAATGAAAAAGCAACGATTACGATGGCCAGCTTCCGGGGTGTGGTGGTCTATGAAAAGGAGCTTTTTATGGATAGTAAGGTGCTGACGCTGGATGTGAGCAATATACCGTCAGGCGCGTATATCGTGACGATCAGGTCTAAGAATTATAGTTTTTATACGAATGTGATGGTGGTGCATTAGGAACAGCTGCCTTAAATACCGCATTTTTAAACGTCTTCCATACTGTTGTTACAACATTTCTACTATTGATATTCCCTTTGTCTTTTATATATTTTCAATATAATTTCCCCCGCTAACCCGCTCCGGTTGAGGATATGCTGCTCATGTCCGGCGCTGCTGTACTACCCACAGCATGCAGTGTAAATACCGCCCTTTATTTCCGGCAACGATTGCGTAAATAAAAAGTAAGAGAAGTAAATAATTCTGTAGCTTGTCGGAAATTAGTGTCACTACGACACTGTAGACAAATAGTTATAAACGATTCCATGGTTGTGCAGGGGGGCTGTAGCTAAAGACTGGTCCAGTACATATTGTCAAGTGCTTCGGTGAAGGTAAGAAAGACTTAAAAATTCCTTTGGTATGAAAAATTTTGTATTCCACCACCTGATCGCGCAAAAGACTTTTTGCCTTCGATTATGGCAATACCGTTTCCTGAATTAAGGATACCATTACTAGTAATTCCACAATTAAAGCAGCATTTCGTTATGCCAACCGCTTAATACATGCTGTATTTCAGCAAAAAAATCAGCTGATGAAAGACTTTTTATTCCACAAAAAACTGTTATTGCCCGGAGCCTTGTTATTGCAAATGATGGCATCCGCACAGCAACTGGCCGTTAATAATTCCAACGCAACGCCGCCGGCCATTGCTCAGGCAAAAGAAATTATCCTCAAGGGGAAAGTAATAGGGACAGAGGAAGGTACCGGCCTGCCCGGAGTAGTTGTACGCGTAAAAGTCGGCAACAAAGGGACAACCACTATGCCTGACGGCTCCTATACACTCAAAGTACACGAGAACTCAACCATCGTTGTATCCCTGATCGGATATGTTACACAGGAAATCCCTGTGAACAAAAAAGAAAATATTACCGTTTACCTGGCCAAGGATGTGAAAGCACTGACAGAAACAGTGATCATCGGTTATGGTACGCAGAAACGTGCAAATGTACTTGGTGCTGTCGCAGCCGTGAATGCCAGCGATATTGAAGACCTGCCGGTAGCCAATCTCGCAACAGCCCTGCAGAACAAGGTACCGGGCGTGTCAGTGGCACAATCCTCCGGTCGTCCGGGTTCTTCTACCAGCCTGACCATCCGTAATCCGGTGACCTGGGCTGCTACCGGTTCCTCCATTGATCCATTGTATGTAATCGACGGTTTCCAGCTGACAAAACAGGATTTTGACAACCTGGACGCTACGCAGATAGAAAGCATTACTTTCCTGAAAGACGCAGCCGCTTCCATCTATGGCGCCCGTGGCGCAAATGGTGTGGTGCTGGTGAAAACCAAAATGGGCCGTCCGGGTAAACCGCGCATCAGTTATTCCGGTTCTCATGGTATTTCTTCTGCGACCTATATCCCGGAGATGCTGACAGCTCATGATCATGCGGTATTGCTGAACAATAAGTATACTGCGCTGAAAGACGCAAATACCAATAAGTTCTATACGCCCCAGGAACTGGAATACCTGCAGACGCATAACAATAACTGGATAGATAATGTATGGAAAAGCTCTCACCTGAGCCGTCATACGATCAATGTCAGCGGGGGGACAGAACGGATCACCTTCTTCGCAGGTGGTAACTACTACTCAGAAGATGGTAACGTCGGCGACCTGAATGCCACCAAATACGGTCTGCGTATGGGACTGAATACCAAAATCACCGACAACCTGACCGCCACCATTTCCTTTGCAACAGATAATTCCAAGATCAATCGTCCTACGCCTAAAACAGTACAGTCCGGCCTGACTGAACAGTCAGATCAGATGAGTGCTACCGTAAGCGCCCTGCTGCTTACGCCAGGATGGGTCCCGATGTATATTGATGACAGACCGGTATTTTCATCTGTACCGGGATGGCACCCCGGAGAACTGCTGAAAACAGGTAGTTACAGCCGCTCGCGTACACAGGGTCAGACGATCAATGCTGCCCTGGAGTATAAATTACCGGCTATAGAAGGCCTGTCTTTCCGCGTGCAATATGCACGTAGCAACAGGACGAACTTTGGTAAGGAATTCTATGTGCCTTACTCTTTGTACAACTTCGTAAAAGAAGGTACACATGAGACCACACAGAATGTGATGTTCACCAATCAGCTGACTACCAACAATCCGACCACGCTGATCAAGAATGGTAACCTGATGACAGAATCCTACGGTGGTTCTTCCAGTTATCAGCTGAACGAGGCGATCAACTATGCCCGCACATTCGGTAAACACGATATCGCTGTGGTACTTGTGGCAGAACAAAGCGAATCTTCTTCTGATGCATTTGATACCCGCCGTGAGCAGGTCGTGATACCTGGTATCGACGAACTGTTTGCCTTCAGCCAGGATAAAAGTTTTTATGATAACTCTGGTTCTTCCGGAGAAACAGGCAGGATGAGTTATGTCAGCCGCGTGAATTATGGCTTCAACGACCGCTACCTGCTGGAAGCGACCTTCCGGGCAGATGCTTCCCCTAACTTCCCGAAAAGTTCAAGATGGGGTTATTTTCCTTCTGTAGCAGTGGGTTGGAGGGTTTCTCAGGAGAAATTCTTCCATGACAATGTAAAGTTTATCAATGACCTGAAGATACGTTTCCAGGTAGGTCTGACCGGTAATGACGCTGTGAAGAACTACCAGTACAAAGAACGTTATACACAAACGACCGGTATGCTGTTCGGTAATACCCTGACCAGCGGTCTGAATAACAATGATATCCCAAACAGTAGTATTACCTGGGAAAAAGCCTTGTATAAGAACCTGGGTTTTGATGGTAGTTTCTTCGACCGCCGCTTTGATTTCGCCATTGACCTCTATCATCGTTACAACTACGATATGCTGATGCAACCGAGCAATACAGTACCTACCAGCTTTGGTGGTGGTATTGCTGACCAGAACTATGGCCGTCTGAAGTCATATGGTATTGAGGCGGGCCTGACTTACAACGGGAAGATCGGTAAAGAGTTCAACTACTATACTACTGTCAACTTTGGTATCAGTGATAATAAAGTGATCCGCAAGTACTATGGCGCTGGTGATACTGCCTGGAGAAATCCGATCGGCCGCAGAACAGACAGCGGACTGGAAGGTTACAAAGCCGTAGGTATGCTGCGTACACAGGCAGATGTAGATGCGCTGCTGGCTAAAAATCCGGATTGGACGATCGATGGAGAAAAGCCGATTCCCGGATACATGAATTATGAAGATATCAATGGCGATGGCAGGATCAATGAAATGGATAAGACCCGTATTGCAACGAGAGGTAGCAGTCTTTTTGGCGTAGGCTTCAACCTGGGTGCATCCTGGAGATCGTTCAAGTTCAGTGTGAACATGTCCCTGCAGGTAGGCGGTCAGGCAGTATATGATAAGACAGCGAGAACACCGGCTAACGAAAATCAGCGTGCCCTGGCTATCTGGAAAGATTCCTGGTCACCGGAGAACCCGAATGCAAAATATCCGCTGATCAATGCACCACTGATCAAGGAAATATCCGACATCTGGATGGTAAGCGCTACTACCATGAGAGTGAACAACATGATGTTGTCTTATGGTCTTCCGCAGAACCTGTCGTCCCGCTGGAAAATACCTGACCTGCGTGTTTTTGTGACAGGTACGAATCTGTGGTCTATTATCAACCATCAGTCTTACAAAGATCCGGCTACCAACCTGGCAGTAGATTATCCTGCCCTGCGTACCTATACTTTTGGTCTGAATGTAAGTCTCTAAATCATTAAGCCATGCGAAAATTATTCAGCTATATATTACTGACCGTCAGTCTGACCGCGTGTTCAGATATACTTGATAAGACAGACCTGACAGGTATCGATGAGCGTACATGGGATAACGAATCTACTGCGACATTGTACCTGAACAGGGTATATGATCTGTCAATGCCCACCTGGCCTAATCTGGCCAGTGCAGCAACACTGCCAACCGCTATTCATGACATCTCCGATGACTATAATGGCGGAGACCAGAAGATATGGTACGGCACTTTGTCTGTGGATAATATCACTGACTTCTTTGGCGGAAATGCCTCCAATAATGTGTGGGCCTACATCCGTAAAACCAATATACTGCTGTCGGAAATAGAGAAAGGGCCTTTACCGTTGGATGTAAAAACAAAGATCAAGGCACAGGCGTATTTCCTGAGAGGATGGTTATATTTTCAGTTGATCAAGCTGTATGGTGGCGTACCCTATATCAGTCACCCGCAGGACTGGGTAACAGAAAACCTTTTCGTTACCAGGAATAAGACGTCCGAATGTATTGATTCCATTGCCCGTGATTTTGATATGGCTACCGCTTTACCAGGTACCTGGGGAACAGCAGATAAGGGCCGGATCACCCGAGGCGCAGCATTAGGCGTAAAAGGCCGTATGCTGTTATATTGGGCAAGTCCGCAGTTTAACCCTACCAATGATCCTGCACGCTGGGAAAGGGCTTATAAAGCCAATAGGGCAGCATATGATACCCTGGTGATGGATGGCTATGGATTGTTCTCCAATTATGCGAATATCTGGCTGGATGAAGGCACCGGTAACAAAGAAGTGATCCTGCTGCGTTCTTTTGATGGCGCTACCAAGGCCAGCACATTTGATGATGCGGCCCGTCCGAACTCTGAATCAAATGGCGGCGGTGGTGCTTATCAGCCTACGCTTGAACTGGTGAATACTTACCCTACTATAGACGGTTTACCGATCACTGATCCTAATTCCGGTTATGATCCTGTATATTACTGGAAGAACCGTGATCCGCGTTTTGATGCCACTATTGCCTACAACGGTTGTATCTGGCCGCTGAGCAATAAGACCGGCCGCAAGCAGTGGAACTATGTCGGGGTAACAGAAGACAAGAACAAACCTACTGCAACAGGTTTCTATTGCCGTAAGAATGTCAATACATCTACCATCAAGGATAACACCAAGCTGGGTAAGACCGACTGGATCGAAATGCGTTTCGCAGAAGTAATGCTGAACCTGGCGGAGTGTGCCAATGCAACCGGTCGTACACAGGAAGCTTACGACATGCTGACCGCCATCCGCAAGAGGGCCGGCATTCGTCCGGGTGAAGGTGGTACCTATGGTCTGAAACAGGGTATGTCCAAGGATGAAATGTTTGAGACCATCATTAACGAGCGTCGTATAGAACTGGCATTCGAAGGCAAACGTTATGATGACCTGCGTCGTAATAAACTGTTTGATAAACTGAACGGTAAGAAACGTTCTATCCTGAAGATCACCATCAATGCACCTTATACAGCCGCTGATCTGGAAAAAACAGATGCGACCGGTATTACATTGCGTGATAAACTCGACCTGAACGGACCGGATTATACGACGTATTTTACAGCTACGGTTGATGTGCTGGATACGCAGAAGCCGATCAACTATCCGTCCAACTATTATTTTTACGCCATTCCTACCACCAATATCACAAGGAACCCAAGTCTTGTACAGACGACTGGCTGGACGACTGGCGGCTTTAATCCATTAGACTAAAAATATAATAGCATACCATTATCTCTGGACTGTTGAAGTTCATAGACCATTAAACTACTCGCATGAAACATTATCTCGCCGGAACGTTGCTTATTGCTGCCCTTGGAGGGGCGCAGGGTGCTTATGCCCAGTATCCGACCATACCAAAGGCCGTACAGGAAGTCAGTGACTCACTGATGGAAGGCGCTAAAAGACATTCAGATGCTGCATGGGAAAAAGCATTACTTATCGTAAAAGAGGAGGCCCGTCAGGGGAAACCTTATATTCCATTTGCCTCCAGACCAACTGATCTGCCGCAGGCACAGATCCCTGCTTTCCCGGGTGCGGAAGGTGGTGGCGCTTACACCTTCGGAGGAAGAGGCGGAAAGGTCTTTGTGGTGACCAGCCTGGAAGACAGCGGTCCGGGTACCTTACGTGACGCCTGTGAAGCTGGCGGCGCTCGTACCATCGTATTCAACGTTGCGGGTATCATTCACCTGAAAACACCGATCATCCTGATGGCGCCTTACATTACTATTGCCGGACAAACAGCTCCGGGTGATGGCGTTTGCGTAGCAGGAGAATCATTCTGGATCAATACGCATGACGTTGTGATCCGCTATATGCGTTTTCGCCGTGGCGAAACAACTGTAGGTCGCAGGGATGACGCATTGGGCGGTAACCCGATCGGTAACATCATTATCGACCATTGTTCTACCAGCTGGGGATTGGATGAGAACATCTCGCTCTATCGCCATATGTACAATCCCGGTACCGGTTATCAGGACGAAAAACTGCCTACTGTGAATATCACTATCCAGAATACTATTTCTTCTGAAGCACTGGATACCTACAACCATGCATTTGGTAGTACACTGGGTGGAGAAAACTGTTCTTTCATGCGCAACCTCTGGGCATGTAATGCAGGCCGTAACCCGTCTATCGGCTGGTACAGCATCTTCAATTTTGTGAATAACGTGGTGTTCAACTGGAAACACCGTACCGTAGATGGCGGTGATTACCGTTCACAGTTCAATATTGTGAATAACTACTTCAAACCAGGCCCGATCACACCTAAAGATGATGCAGTAGGCCACAGGATACTGAAACCGGAATCAGGTCGTAGTAAACTGAAATACCGTGAATTCGGCAGAGCCTATGTGAATGGCAACATCATGGAAGGTTATCCAAAGATCACTGCCAACAACTGGGATGGCGGTGTACAGATAGAAGATATGGACAATGCGGGAGAGTATGAAAAAGACATGCGTGTGAGCAATCCATTGCCAATGCCACGTATGATGATCATGTCAGCAAAAGACGCTTATCAGTATGTGCTGGATAATGCCGGCGCTACACTGCCTGTGCGCGATGCGGTAGATACAAGAGTGATAGAGCAGGTGAGAACAGGTAAAATTCAATACAAGGAGAAAACGGATTCAAAGATCGGCAGCGAATACATCAAACGCCGTCTGAGCCCTGATTCCTATAAAGAGGGTATTATTTATGATATCGCACAGGTTGGTGGTTATCCTGAATACAAGGGTAAACCTTACAAAGACAGCGATGGTGACGGTATTCCTGATGAATGGGAAAGCCGTCATAAGATGAATCCGAAAGACCCGAAGGATGCGGTGCTGGATAGCAATGGCGATGGTTATACCAATATAGAGGACTTCCTGAACGATATCAAAGGCGACAAGAAAAGCTACCAGATGATCGTAACGGAACGTGCTTCTAAGATCGTATCTACACTTGATCTCCGTGATGCAGGTAAATCCATTCAGGTACAGGATATCATTGCACAGCAATATGCTGATCTGCATGACCTGGATGAAAAGAAAGACACTACCCGTATACATCAGTTGCATGAGCAGTATTTATCAAAACTTTCCTCCGTACTGAGCACCGAACAGGTAACACGTGTAAAGGACGGTATGACTTATGGTGTGATGCCGATCACCTATAATGCTTATCTGGAAATGCTGCCACAGTTGACCAAACAGCAACAGCAGCAGATCAAAACCTGGTTGGAAGAAGCGCGTGAGAAAGCAATGGATGCAGGTTCTTCAGAACAAAAGCATGCATGGTTCGGTAAATACAAAGGACGTATCAATAACTACCTGTCATCAGCAGGTATCGACATGAAAAAGGCGGAAGCCGACTGGAAGAAACGTAGGAATGACTAAGCGATTATTAACAATATGTGTTGCCTGCTGGCTGCCTTTACTGGCAGCCGCACAGGCAAAGAAACCGAAAGCGCCTTTACCTCCTGTAGCATGGGAGAAAGGACAGCTGGTATATCAGCCGGATGAAAAAGGGAATCGTATCCCTGATTTCTCCTGGTGTGGATATATGGCCGGCGAACAAGCATTGCCCCTGACCCCCATAAGGGTCAGGGTGCCTGTTATGAAGGGGGATGCGACCGCCACCATACAGGCGGCACTGGACTATGTAGCGTCCCTGCCGCTGAAAGAGGGTATACGGGGCGCTGTATTATTGGATAAAGGGACTTTTGAGGTGAGTGGCAGTCTCCGTATCAATACCTCCGGAGTAGTGTTGAGAGGCAGCGGAAACAGTACTGTATTACTGGCGACGGGATACAGTCGCGCGATACTTGTCCACATCAGCGGTCGTAATGATAAACAGCTATCCCCGGCCGCAAAGATCACCGATGCTTATGTACCTGTCAACAGCAATGTAGTACATGTACCATCAGGTATATCACTAAAGGAAGGAGACGAAGTAGAGATAGTACGTCCCTGTACGCCTTCCTGGATACAACAACAGGGAACGGCACATTTTGGCGGTGGTATTACTGCCCTTGGCTGGAAACCGGGGGACAGGGAAATACACTGGTCACGGAAGGTAATGAAAGTAGCAGGGAATACAGTTACCCTGGATGTGCCGCTTACCAATGCGCTGGATACTGCTTATGGCGCAGCTACAATTGCGACGTACAAATGGCCCGGATCGATTACACAGACAGGTGTGGAAAACCTGCATTGCCGTTCAGTCTTTGATGCCGCCAATCCGAAGGATGAGGACCATTGCTGGACAGCCATCGCAATAGAAAATGCCACAGATGCCTGGGTAAGACAGGTCAGTTTTGAGCACTTTGCCGGTTCTGCGGTAGCAGTACTGGAAACAGCGCGAAGGGTCACCGTAGAAGATTGTATATCAACAGCGCCGGTCTCAGAGATCGGAGGTCAGCGCAGGTATACTTTCTTTACTGCCGGACAGCAGACTTTGTTCCAGCGTAACTATGCACAACAGGGTTATCATGATTTTGCTGCCGGTTTTTGTGCAGCAGGTCCGAACGCTTTTGTGCAATGTATGTCTGATATGCCCTACAGTTTCAGTGGTGCCATCGATAGCTGGGCGACCGGTTTGCTGTTGGATAATGTAATTGTCAACGGACAAACCTTAGGTTTTCCGGACCGCGGTCAGGACGGACAGGGAGCTGGATGGACAGCTGCGAATAGTGTACTATGGCAATGTGCAGCTGCGAGAATAGACTGTTATCGTCCACCGGGGGCGAATAACTGGGCTTTCGGTGCATGGGCGCAATTTGCGGGAGATGGCGAATGGTATGCTTCCAATGAATACATCCAGCCGCGCAGCTTATACTATGCACAATTAGCAGCCCGCCTGGGTGAAAAAGCTGCGGAACGTGCTTATTTATTACCTGAACTGGGAGACGCTTCCAGTAGTCCGACAGCCGATGTTGCTGCCGCATTGTCCCGCCAGTCTATGCAACCTGCCACTACTTTACAGGAATGGATCGGTATGGCGGCAACACGTACACCGATTCCTGTCAATGCAGCTGGTGTACGCATACAGGCGCCTGTACAACAGCTTGTATCAGCAGCTGCGCCTGGTATGAAAGTCATGAACGGATGGCTGGTGAATAATGGTACCGTGATGACGGGAGACCGTAGAGATGTATCCTGGTGGAGAGGAAATATCAGGCCCGATGGTATACAGGAAGCTACGCCACATATTACACGGTATGTGCCGGGTAGAACAGGCACGGGGCTGACAGATGATCTGGATTCCGTATCTGCCTGGATGAGCCGTAAACACATCGTCGCGATCGATCATAATTACGGATTATGGTATGAAAGAAGAAGAGATGACCATGAACGGGTGCTGCGATTGGATGGAGATGTATGGCCACCTTTTTATGAACAGCCTTTTGCGCGTAGCGGACAAGGAACTGCCTGGGAGGGATTGAGCAAATACGATCTGACGAAATATAACCGCTGGTATTGGTACCGGCTGCAACAGTTTGCCGCACTGGCTGACAGGAACGGACAGGTGCTGATCCATCAGCAGTATTTCCAGCATAATATTATCGAGGCAGGGGCGCATTATGCGGACTTCCCCTGGCGGCCTGCCAACAACATCAATCAAACCGGATTTCCGGAGCCGCCGCCTTATGCAGGTGGTAAGCGCATCTTTATGGCTGAACAGTTTTATGATACGACAAATGCTGTCAGAAATAAACTGCATCGTGCTTATATCCGTCAGTGCCTGGACAACTTCAGCAATAACCATAATGTCATTCAGCTGATAGGCGCTGAATTCACAGGGCCTTTACATTTTGTGGATTTCTGGGCGGATGTGATCAGGACATGGGAGCAGGAAAAGCAACAGCATCCTGTTGTCGGATTAAGCACCACCAAAGATGTACAGGACGCTTTGCTAAAGGATGTACAACGTGCATCAGTGATCGATCTGATAGATATTCGTTACTGGCATTATCAGGAGAATGGAACTGTCTATGCGCCACAGGGTGGGCAGAACCTGGCACCCCGTCAGCACGCACGTTTGCTGAAACCAAAACGTAGTAATGAGAAAGAGATCTATCGGGCAGTACGCGAGTATCGCGATCTATATCCGGGTAAAGCCGTGATGTATTCTGCAGATAGTTATGATAAATACGGCTGGGCTGTATTCATGGCAGGAGGTTCTCTCGCCAGTATTCCATCCATAGCTGTTCCCGGTTTTCTGTCTGCCGCTGCTGGTATGCATCCGGCAGACATGCCGGGAGTTTGGGCATTGAGCAACGATCATGGTGATTATATCATCTATACTGCTGGTGCCGCCAATATTGATATTCCTGCCGCCACAGCTGCCTACAACGCTGTGTGGATCGATGCGGAGAATGGCAAAACCCTTCAGAGTAAAAAGAATATTAAAGCCGGTACCGGTCATACTTTGTCAGCGCCACAAGCAGGTGCACAGGTACTCTGGCTGATACGCAAATAAAGGACCTACTATGCTGAACAGGAATTGTATTGCGATGATCTCGTGCTGTTTTCTACTTTGTTTTACAACATGGAGCCATGCACAACAGCGACAACTATTACCACTAAAGGTGGCTGCTAACGGAAGGTATTTTCAGACCGGTGATGGTAAACCCTTCTTCTGGCTGGGTGATACCGGCTGGCTGCTTTTTACCAGACTGACCCGCGAAGAGACAGAACACTATCTCGACAACCGTAAAGAGAAAGGCTTTAATGTCATTCAGGTGATGGTATTACCTGCGGTAACTGCTGTTAATATCTATGGCGACTCTGCACTGGTTGGTGCCAATGTAGGTAAACCACTGACCACAACAGGTAACCAACCTGCTGATACCGCGCAATATGATTATTGGGACCATGTAGATTTTGTAGTAGCGAAAGCAGCAGAGAGAGGTTTATACCTGGCCCTGGTGCCGGTATGGGGTAGTCCGGTAAAGGCCGGACTGGTAAAGGAAAAAGATGCGGTAACCTATGCTTCTTTCCTCGCTGATCGTTATAAAAAGTACCCAAACATCATCTGGATGAATGGGGGTGATATCAAGGGAAGCGACTCCATGAATGTATGGATGGCAATCGGGAACACCCTGCATAAACAAGACCCCGGACACCTGGTAACTTTCCATCCACGCGGCCGTACACAATCCTCCGACTGGTTTCATGACAGCTCCTGGTTGGCGTTTAACATGTTCCAGTCCGGACACAGAAGATATGATCAGGATACTACGAAGGGTGATAAAGCCTATGGAGAAGACAACTGGAAATACGTAACGACAGACTATAACAGAAAACCGGTAAAACCTGTCATCGATGGAGAACCTTCTTATGAAGGTATCCCACAGGGCTTACACGATCCGGCAGAGCCATTCTGGAAAGATAGCGACGTACGGCGTTATGGGTACTGGTCTGTATTTGCCGGCGCCTGTGGATACACCTATGGGCATAATGCAGTAATGCAGATGCATAAACAGACAGACGGAAAGGGTGTGTATGGCGTACGTGAATACTGGAATGATGCCATCAATGCGCCTGGCGCAGGACAGATGCAATACCTCGCAAAGTTGATCTATTCACATAACTACGCAACACGCGTGCCCGATCAGTCATTGGTGGCTGACAATGGTAAAGGCTATCAGCATTTACTGGCTACCCGCGGAAAAGACTATGCATTTATCTATACCTATACCGGGAGGAACATTGCTGTAAATATGGGCCATATCTCCGGTCGCCGCGTAAAGGCTGCCTGGTATGATCCAAGAAATGGCGAGACAAAAGAGATCGGTACTTATCCCAATGAAAAGGGGACCGTCGTATTTGATCCGCCGGGAGATGAGAAAGAGGGGAATGACTGGGTTCTGGTAATGGATAGTGTTAAATAGTGATGTTGTGTGTAACATGAAACGATTTGCTCTCTACATATCGATTATTCTGCTTGCGGCCTGCCGTAGTAACAAAGAAGTGTACATGTTCACTTCTTTTCATGAACCCGGCAAAGACGGGTTGCATTTCCTGTACAGTTACGACGGCTATAAATGGGATAGTCTTCGTGGCAGTTTCCTGCATCCCCAGATGGGAAAAGATAAGATCATGCGCGATCCCAGCATGGTGAAAGGACCTGATGGTACTTTTCATCTCGTATGGACGAGCAGCTGGAAAGGGGATAAGGGATTCGGTTATTCCTCTTCAAAGGACCTGCAACACTGGACGCCGCAGCAGTTTATTCCCGTGATGGAACACGAACCTACGACTGTCAATGTCTGGGCGCCTGAATTGTTCTATGACGATGTGGAAAAGCAGTTCATTATTATCTGGGCCTCCTGTATACCGGGACGTTTTGAAAAAGGAATAGAGGCGGAGGATAATAATCACCGGATGTATTACACAACTACAAAAGACTTTCAATCATTCTCGCCGGCTAAACTATTCCTGGACCCTGGTTTTAGCGTGATAGATGCCGTGATCGTACAAACAGGGTCACAGGCATATACACTGGTGCTAAAAGATAATACCCGTAATGAAAGGGACCTGAAAGTAGCTTTCGCACAGCATCCTTTGGGGCCTTATCAGCAGGTATCTGCACCATTTACCGGAAAATTGACAGAAGGGCCTACCGTATTGAAAGCCGGAAAGGACTGGCTGATCTACTATGATGATTATGGTAATAAACGATATGGCGCTGTTACTACTACCGACTTCCATACATTCAGGGATATCAATGCCAGCATCGTAATACCTGAAGGACATAAACATGGTACGGTGTTTAAAGTCCGCCGTAAAATATTGGATAAGCTCAAATGACGACTATGAGGATCACCGCAATGATAGGTTTGCTATTGGTTTCACTGACAGTTACTGCACAGGAAAGCATCCGCTATACGGGTAATACGCTGGTTAATGTGGATTATCACCACGGACAACTGCGTCCGGTAATGGGTGTGCATAATATACAGATTATGCGGGCCAACAGGGAGCATCCTGCGCTGGGAGATGATATGGGCTGGACATACAATCATGCGCCTATGCTGGCCTGGTGGAATAAGCGTTTTTATGTGGAATACCTGAGTGATCAAGTAGGAGAAAGTATTCCTCCGGGACAAACCTTACTATTATCATCAGCCGATGGTTATCACTGGGATAAGCCGGTAATACTATTCCCTCCGTATAAAGTGCCGGATGGCACGACCAAAGAAGGAAACCCTGGTGTCGCGAAAGACTTATTCGCAGTCATGCACCAGCGTATGGGATTCTATGTAGCTAAGAATAATAAGCTGCTGGCGTTAGGTTTCTATGGTATCTGCCTGGATGCAAAAGATGATCCGAATGATGGGAATGGGATTGGAAGAGTAGTCAGAGAGATATTGCCGGATGGCAAATTCGGCCCTATCTATTTTATCCGTTATACAAAGAAATGGAACAAGGATAATACCAGTTATCCGTTTTACACCAGCAGTAAAGACAAGGCCTTCGTTGCCGCCTGTAATGAATTGCTGGCTACTCCGCTGATGATGCAGCAGTGGAATGAAGAGGCTGACAGAGATGATCCGCTCATCCCTTTACAGAAACAATACAAGGCGTTCTGTTACTATCACCTGCCGGATGGTAAAGTGGTCGGACTGTGGAAGAATGCACTAACCGCAATGAGCAAAGATGAGGGACGTACCTGGAGTACGGTCGCACGTGCGCCTGGTTTTGTGAATGCTAATGCGAAGATATGGGGACAACGCACCAGTGACGGACGATTTGCAACTGTGTATAATCCTTCGGAATATCGCTGGCCACTGGCATTGTCAGTAAGTGAGAATGGTATCGACTATACCAATCTGCTGCTGGTCAATGGTGATATTACACCTATGCGCTATGGCGGTAACTACAAGTCTTATGGTCCGCAGTATGTGAGGGGAATTGAAGAAGGGAATGGTGTACCGGCTGATAGTAATCTGTGGGTCACCTACAGCATGAATAAAGAAGATATCTGGCTATCTAAAATACCGGTACCGGTTACAGACAAAGCGCCTGCGCATGTAGATGAAGTGTTTCCTGCATTAACACCCGCTAACGCATTGTTGTACTGGAATATTTATAGTCCGCGTTGGGCGTCTGTATCACTGGGTGTTACACCCGCTAAAGAACAACAGCTGGTCCTGGAAGATAAAGACCCTTTTGACTATGCCAAAGCGGAACGTTTATTTCCGGAGGCACAAAAACTGGAAGTCGCTTTTACAGTAACACCTGCACAAAACAGCTTTGGTATGTTACAGATCGAGTTGCAGGATGGTAAAGGTACGCCGGGTATCAGACTGGTATTCGATGCGGATAGCGTATTCAAGGCAAAAGCCGGCGCCCGCTTTAAGCACTTTATGAAATATACACCGGATAGTGTGTATAACGTACGATTGAACATCAATACCTCGAATCGTTTCTATACGATCAACGTAAACGGAAAAGATGTATTGACAAGTCTCCTGTTTGCGCCTGTGGATAAAGTAGAGAGAATAGTATTCCGCACCGGGGAGCCCAGGCATTTTCCTGACGCAGATACACCGGCAGATCGGGAGTATGATCTGAAACAGGCAGGCGAACAGGAAGCACATACCGCTAAATTCTATATCAGGTCTCTCAAAACGTCACCATTGTAATGCGCTTTTATCTCTACATACTATTTTTCTTCGGATACATGCAGTCCGTAAATGGAGCTGCTCCTGTATCGCTTTCCAATCTCCGTTGTGAGCTATTGGTCAATCCACAGGGTATTGATGTGACGCATCCGCGTTTTAGCTGGGAAATAAATGCCGGCAGCCGTAATGTGATGCAGGTCGCCTATCAGATTCAGGTGGCTTCTACAAAAGAAAAACTACAAGCTGAGCAGGTTGATCTCTGGAACAGTGGTAAGGTAAATGCGGGTACCAGTATTCATATTCCCTATGCAGGAAGTGCCTTGCAAAGCCGGCAGCATTGCTACTGGCGCGTGCGGGTGTGGACAAATACCGGTGTGGCTGAATGGAGTGAAGTGAATGAATGGAGCATGGGGCTGTTACAGGCAATGAATTGGAAAGCCAGTTGGATAGGTGTGGATAAAGGCTTCCCCTGGGATAGCGCGCACTCGAAATTCTCGCGTTTGTCTGCCAGATATTACCGGAAGTCTTTTGCTATAAAGCGACCAGTTAAAAGAGCGACTGTATATATCGCCGGACTGGGACTCTACGAACTGTACATCAACGGACAACGTACTGGTTCTGCTGTACTTTCGCAAGCGCCCACTGACTACAGAAAGTCGGTGAAGTACAATACCTATGACGTCACTACCGCTGTACAACAGGGTGAGAATGTGATAGGAACGGTATTAGGGAATGGCCGGTATTTTATGATGCGTCAGAATTATAAACCACATAAGATCACCACATTTGGTTATCCGCGTTTATTGCTGCAACTGGAACTTGAATATGCAGATGGCAAAACGGAAACCATTATCAGTGATGAAAAATGGAAACTGACTGCGGATGGCCCTATTCGTACCAACAACGAATATGATGGGGAAGAGTATGACGCGAATAAGGAAATGCCGGGATGGAATAAGCCTGGTTTTAAAGATCAGCAATGGTTAACTGTATCAATCGTACCTGCACCGGCAGGCGTGTTGCAGGCGCAGATGAATGAGCCGATGCGTATCGTCAGAAGAATGGTTCCTGTATCTGTCAAAGAAAAAGCAGCAGGTGTATATATCGTGGATATGGGGCAGAATATGGTGGGCTGGCTGCAGATGAAAGTAAAAGGCAAACAGGGACAACAGGTGGTATTACGCTTTGCAGAAACACTGAAAAATGATACCGCCTTATATGTGGATAACCTCCGCGATGCGAAAGTAACTGATAGTTATACCCTGAAGGGATCAGGTACCGAAACCTGGTCGCCTTCTTTTGTGTATCATGGCTTTCGCTATGTAGAGATCAGTGGTTATCCTGGTCAACTGGACAAAGCTGATTTAGAAGGACAAGTGATCAGCGATGATTTGACTGCTACAGGGACCTTTGAGACTTCTGACCCAACGATCAACAGTATCTATAAAAACGCTTACTGGGGCATCATAGGCAACTATAAAGGTATTCCGATAGACTGCCCGCAGAGAAATGAACGCATGCCCTGGTTGGGAGACCGCCCGATAGGCGCTTATGGAGAAAGTTTCCTGTTTGACAATGCCAAATTGTACGCTAAATGGCTCGATGATATTGAACAGTCGCAAACTGCCGCGGGAGCTATCCCGGATGTAGCGCCGGCTTATTGGAACTATTATTCGGATAATATGACCTGGCCTGGTACCTACCTGATGATCGCTGATATGTTATATCATCAGTATGGTGATCTGCAACCCATCAGAAAGCATTACGCTTCCATGAAGCGCTGGCTGGACTATATGCGTGCAAAATACCTGGTGGATGGTATCATGACCAAAGACAAATACGGTGACTGGTGCGTACCGCCTGAGTCTAAACAACTGATCCATTCAAAAGACTCTTCCCGCATCACGGAAGGCGCTTTGTTATCCACTGCTTATTACTATCGTTATCTGCAGATGATGGGCCGCTTTGCCAGTTTGCTGGACCAACAGCAGGATGCAGCCACATTCAAAACTGCTGCTGAGCTTATAAAGACCGCTTTCAATAAAAGATTCTTCCACAATGGCTATTACGGTAACAATACCGTGACCGCTAATTTGCTGCCTTTGTCTTTTGATATGGTGCCTGCTGCTGATCGTAAACAGGTGTTTACCCACATTGCAGATAGTACGCTGTTGAAATACGGAGGTCATATCAGCACAGGTGTGATTGGTACACAATGGCTCATGCGTGGATTGACAGCTGAGGGTCGTCCTGATATCGCTTATCTCATTGCTGCTGACAGGGATTATCCCGGATGGGGTTATATGGTCGCAAACGGCGCGACGACGATATGGGAGCTCTGGAATGGCAATACGGCCAATCCGGCAATGAACTCTCATAACCACGTCATGTTGCTGGGTGATCTGTTGATATGGTTGTATGAAGATATTGCTGGTATTAAAAGTGACGGACCTGCATATGGTAACCTGATCATGCGTCCCTCGCTGGTGCCGGGAATGGAATATGCGAATGCGGCTTTTCATTCAATACATGGGATGGTGCGTAGCAGCTGGAAAAAAGAGGTGAATAAATTCAGCTGGAAGATCAGTATTCCTGCGAATACGACCGCTACCATTTATGTTCCTGCGTACGCTATGAATTCCGTGCAGGAAAGTGGAATGCCTGTATCCGGCAATAAGGATATCAGTTTCCTGCGGATGGAAGATAACAAGGCGGTATTTAAGATCGGTTCAGGCGATTATACCTTCAGCTCCGATCTGCAACAACCCTGGAAGAAAGGTATTGTGGAAGATGAATACATATTCATGGACGCACCTTTCCCGGAAAGTCACGCAGCTACGATAGCAGAGACACCGGATGGTTTAATCGCTGCCTGGTTTGGCGGTACAAAGGAAAGGAATCCTGATGTGGGGATATGGGTGAGTCGTAAGGAAGGTAACAAATGGACCGCTCCGGTAGAAGTAGCAAATGGTATCCTGTCAGATACTTTGCGAGTAGCGTGCTGGAATCCGGTATTATACCAGGTACCTGGCGGCGAATTACAGCTGTACTATAAAACAGGTACAAAGGTCGCTGCCTGGGTAGGGTGGATGCGCATTTCCAATGATAATGGAAAAACATGGTCTGCCGCCAAAGCTTTACCGGAAGGTTTTTTAGGTCCGGTGAAGAACAAGCCCGTGCTACTGGATAATGGTGAATTGCTTTGTCCATCCAGTACAGAAGGTAGCGGCTGGAAAGTACATTTTGAATGTACGAATGATAATGGCAGGACCTGGACGATGAGAGGGCCGATCAATGATGGTAAGTCATTCAATACTATTCAGCCAAGCATTCTGACACATGGAAAAGGTAAGCTGCAGATATTGTGTCGTAGTAAAGAGGGGTCGGTTGTACAGTCATGGTCGACGGACAATGGGCGTACCTGGTCGCCTATGTCAGCTACTGAATTACCCAACAATAACTCCGGTACAGATGCGGTGACATTGAAAGATGGCCGTCAGCTGATCGTGTATAACCATGTGAAAACGCCAAAGGGAAAGTCCAAAGGCGCGCGCACACCATTGAATGTAGCGGTATCTGAGGATGGTATACATTGGTCAGCTGCGCTGGTGCTGGAAGATTCTCCTGTAAGTCAATATTCTTACCCATCCGTGATACAGACCGCAGACGGTTATGTACACGTGGTCTATACCTGGCGCAGACAGCGGATCAAACATGTGAAGATCGATCCGCGGGCGCTGGAACTGAAACCTATAAAAAACGAGCAATGGCCATGACAGCAACAACAAGCAGAAGACAGTTCATTGGTAATGCCGCTTTGCTGGCAGGCAGCCTCTTATTGCCGGATATATTAATGGCAGCGGTTAAAAAGGAACCGCGTTATCGTATTGCGGTATGTGACTGGATGATCCTGAAAAGACAGAAACTGGGTGCTTTTCAGCTCACAAAGGATATTGGTGCAGATGGGGTGGAAGTAGATATGGGTGGATTGGGTAACCGGCCAACCTTTGACAGTAAACTGTCTGATCCTGCTGTAAGAAAGCAATTCCTGGATACTTCCAGAGATTTGAACGTAGCGATCAGCTCCATCGCAATGTCGGGCTTTTATGCACAGTCATTTGCAGAACGGCCTGAATACGAAAAAATGGTGCAGGATTGTATTGACACGATGATAGCCATGAAAGTGAAGATCGCTTTTCTTCCTTTGGGCGTTACCGGCGACCTGGTGAAGCGTCCTGAGTTAAAGCCTGTTATTATACAAAGATTAAAAACGGTGGCTGTTCAGGCAGAAAAGGCAGGTGTGGTGATCGGACTGGAGACGGCTTTGCCGGCAGCAGAAGAAGCACAGTTACTTGATGAAGTGGGTTCACCTGCTATCAAAAGTTATTTCAATTTCTCGAACGCATTACAGGCAGGCCGTGATCTGATTGATGAATTGAAGACACTGGGTGCAAAGCGTATCTGTCAGATCCATTGTACAGATACGGATGGTGTGTGGTTGCAGCATAATACGCGCATTAATATGAAAGAAGTAAAAAAGACATTGGATAAAATGCGCTGGAGCGGATGGCTGGTCATTGAGCGTTCCCGTGATGCCAATGATCCGCGTAATGTAAAGAAGAATTTCAGTGCCAATGCGGCTTATCTGAAAACTATATTCCAGTGATCACTGACCTTATCTTGTTGTTATTCTAAGCCGGGAAAAGTTCCATTAGCACAGTCCTCTGATAAATAGTTATGAAAAAGTATTGCTTACTGATCGTATTGCTGATAAGTGTATATGCCGGCAGCGCACAAAACCTGGACAGTTTGTTCTGGCAGCCGCCTGCTACGGCAAAGCCCTGGGTATTCTGGTACTGGATGCATGCCAGTGTGTCAAAAGAAGGTATTACAGCTGATCTGGAAGCCATGAAAGAAGCGGGCATTGGTGGCGCTTACCTGATGCCGATCAAAGGAAAAGCCAATCCGCCTTATATTGATCCGCCGGTAGAGCAGTTAAGTCCTGCCTGGTGGGAAATGGTACGTTTTGCACATAGTGAGGCTGCTCGTCTGGGCTTGCAGTTGGGAATGCATTTTAGTGACGGATTTGCGCTTGCGGGTGGTCCATGGATCACACCTGCACAGTCCATGCAGAAAGTGGTGTGGTCGGCTACCAATGTCAAAGGCGGTACTGATTTCAATGCCCTCCTGTCCCAACCACCTACCAATGAAAAGTACTATCGCGATATCGCCGTACTGGCATTTCCTTCGGTAGCGCCGCAGTCACAGGTACCGGTAGTGACGACCAGTCAGCCGGGAGTAGCCGCTCAATTCCTGGCGCTGCCGGGCAGTAAGGAAAGCTTTCGCAGTCAGGACCCCTGCTGGATACAATATGCTTATGAAAAGCCATTTACCTGTTATGCGGTTACTATTAATACGAATGGAAACAATTACCAGTCGCATCGCCTGCATATTGCGGTAAGCGACAATGGCGTGGATTTTCGTCCTGCCGGTAAGATGGAAGCGCCCCGTCATGGGTGGCAGGATACCGATGCGCCGGTTACACATGCTATTACACCGGTCGCTGCCCGTTATTTCCGTTTCTATTATGATAAGGAAGGTTCAGAACCAGGAGCAGAAGACCTGGATGCAGCGAAATGGAAACAGAGTCTGAAGGTGGCAGGTATTCTCTTATCTGATCAGCCGCGTATTCATCAGTTCGAGGGCAAGAGCGGTGCGGTATGGCGTATCAGTCCATATACCACGACGGCGCAATTGCCGGAGAAGGACTGTATTCCCCTGAATAAAATTATCGATCTCACTTCGCAACTGGATGTGAATGGACGTCTGCATTGGAAGGCGCCTGCCGGTAACTGGACGATATTACGTATTGGTCACACTTCTACCGGACATACCAATGCGACTGGTGGTGCAGGTAGCGGACTGGAATGTGATAAGTTCAGCAGTGCCGCTGTACGTGTACAATTTGACCACTGGTTTGGAGAGGCGAGACGTAAAATAGGACCGGTACTGGCGGATAGTGTATTGAAAGTATTTCATGTGGATAGCTGGGAGTGTGGTAGTCAGAACTGGTCGGCCGGTTTTCGTGATGAATTCCGTCGTCGCCAGGGTTATGATCTCCTGCGTTATCTACCAGCAATGGCAGGTTATCCTGTGCAGAATGCACAAACATCCGAGACGTTCTTGCATGATGTGAGAGCGACGATCACCGCACTCGTACAACAAAACTTTTATGATACACTGACGGCACTGGCGCATGCACATGGTTGTCTATTTACGGCCGAAAGTGTAGCGCCTGTAATGCCGGGAGACGGGATGCAGCATTATAGGTCTGCGGATATACCCATGGGAGAGTTCTGGTTGCGTAGTCCAACACATGATAAACCGAATGATATGCTGGACGCTATTGCCGGCGCGCATATTTATGGCAAGCAGATCGTTCAGGCAGAAGCATTTACAGAACTACGGATGCGCTGGGATGAACATCCGGGCATGCTAAAAACACTGGCGGACCGGAATTATGCGCTGGGCATCAACAAACTGGTATATCACGTTTTTGCCCATAATCCCTGGACGGACAGACAACCGGGAATGACACTGGACGGTATAGGGTTGTATTTTCAGCGTGATCAGACCTGGTGGAAACCAGGAAAAGCCTGGGTGGCTTATGCACAGCGTTGTCAGGCTTTGTTGCAGCAGGGAAGACCGGTTGCTGATATAGCTGTATTTACTGGAGAAGAAATTCCCCGCAGGGCGATATTACCGGAAAGGCTGGTCAGTGTATTGCCGGGATTATTTGGGGATAGTCTGCTGGCCTTTGAAGCACAACGGATGGCCAACAGCGGTGACCCTTTAAGAGAAATGCCTTTGGGTGTTACCGCTGCTGCGAATATTACCGATCCGGTTAATTGGGTGGATGCCTTGCAGGGATATCACTATGATTCGTTTAACAAAGACGCATTACTAAGACTGGCAAACGTAAAGGATGGCAATGTTGTATTACCCGGAGGTGCCGTGTACAGGATGTTGGTATTACCTGGCGTAATGGCCATGTCGCCGGAAGGCAATCTGTTATCCCGTGAGACTGTCTTTCATCTCAGACGGTTGTTGGCACAAGGTGGAACGGTGGTGGTAAATGGGCCGCTAAGATCGCTGGAAGCGCCTGACAGTATGATCGTACTAGACGGAAAAGGCGTATTGCAGGGCCCATGGCAGCGTGCGTCTTTTGCTGCATTGGGACTAATGCCCGATCTGCTGGTGAAGGAAGCAACTGGCAAAAGAGCTCATAGGATTGCCTGGACACATCGTACGGCGCCTGACTTTGATATTTACTTTATCTCCAATCAACAGGAGATGGAGCGGACTATTCAATTCTCTTTCCGTGTGAGTGGTAAACTGCCTGAGTTATGGGATCCTGTTACCGGTGAACAACGTACAGCGGCTGACTGGCAAATACAGGCCGGTCGTACGGAATTGTCTTTACAATTGCCTGCCAGTGGTGCTTTGTTCGTTATTTTCCGCAAACCTACGCCACAGTCATCCATGCATCATGCACCTAACTGGCCGTCATTCAATACTGTCAATACCCTGCATAATGAATGGGAAGTCCGCTTTGACAGCACCGTGGGAGGTCCTTCAAAACCGGTCGTGTTCACGGAGCTGAAAGATTGGAGTAAAGATGCCAATGAACATATCAGGTATTATTCAGGCACGGCGTACTATAAAAAGTCATTTAACTGGAACCGGGGGAAACAGGATACTATGTCGCGTATATTCCTTGACCTCGGCAAGGCGGCCAATATAGCGGTTGTAAAAGTGAATGGTGTTGATTGTGGCGCCACCTGGACGCCCCCTTATAAAGTAGATATTACTACTGCTATCCATGAAGGGAATAACGAACTGGAAATAGCGGTGACAAATACCTGGGCGAATCGCCTGATAGGCGATACGACATTGCCGGAGCATAAACGTATCACCCATACCACAGCGCCTTTAAAACTGGATAAAATGCCATTACAGGAAGCCGGTTTACTCGGGCCGGTTGTATTGCAGCAGGAACAGGTAACAGCAGGGACAGAAGTGGCGCAGTCCGTGATGCAGCAGGTTTATCAGGAGATAAAAACCCCTTACAAGTATGGGATGGTGATGGTGCCTGGGGATGATAGTAAGAAACTGGACTGTCCAAGTATTTTCAGGAAGGGCAGGAAATGGTATATGGTGTACATCATCTATGACGAGGGCCGCGGATATGAAACCTGGCTGGCGGAAAGCAAAGACCTGTTACACTGGAAGACGAAAGGTAAGATGATGTCATTTGCAGATAGTTCTACTACGTGGGATGTCAACCAGCGTGCAGGTTATGTTTCTTTGCAGGACCATGTATGGGGTGGTAATTACAAATGGTATTCCTATAAAGGGAAACATTGGATGAGTTACATAGGTGGTGCGCAGAATGGTTATGAGCAGGGTTTGTTATCTGTGGGGATTGCCAATACCCGCAAGCGTATTACCAAAGCGCATGAATGGAAAAGATTAGATAAACCTGCATTGATGGCGACAGACAGCAATGCTGGCTGGTGGGAGAATAATACGATCTATAAGAGTTCGGTGATGTGGGATAAGACAAATACAACAGGGCATCCTTTCATAATGTATTACAATGCAAAAGGGGATAGTCTGAAACCTAAGCGCGGAAAAGAACGTATCGGTATGGCGGTGTCAGATGATATGGAACACTGGACAAGATATGGAAAAGACCCTGTGCTCGACCATTTTACAGGTATCACGGGAGATGCCGTGATACAGCGGATGGATAATATGTGGGTCATGTTTTATTTCGGCGCATTCTGGAAAAACCGGCCAACTGCATTCAACCGTTTCGCCTGTTCATACGACCTGGTGCATTGGAGCGACTGGAATGGCGCTGATCTGATCAATTCTACTGAAGATTTTGATGGTCGTTTTGCACATAAGTCGTTTGTGGTCAAATATAAAGGAGTTGTTTATCATTACTACTGTGCCGTGAATCAGAAGGACCAGCGGGGAATTGCGGTAGCGACTTCTAAAGACCTTGGAAAAAGTACACTTCATTTTATAAAAGCTAAATAGATCATGCGTTGTTTGTTGATGGTTTTTCTTGTTAGTATCTGTTGTATATCAGTAAAGGCGCAGCGTGTACGATCATTTGATGACAACTGGTTATTCTGGCGCGGCGCTGCACAGGGTGCAGAAGATACTTTGTTTAAAGATACTGACTGGCGTAAGGTGTCCTTACCGCACGACTGGAGTATTGAAGACTTACCGGGTACACGATCGCCTTTCAGTAAAGGCGCATTGAGTCAGGTGAGTGGTGGTTTTACGACAGGAGGTACGGGCTGGTATCGCAAGCATTTTAATGTGCCTGTGGCTGATAAAGGAAAACGTATCGTGATACAGTTTGATGGCGTATACATGAATGCACAATTGTGGATCAATGGTAAGAAGTTGGGCAAACATCCTTATGGATATACTTCTTTCTGGTATGATATTACACCGTATGTGCGGTATGACAGAGAGAACATACTGACAGTTAAGGTGAGGAACGAAGGAGAGAACAGTCGCTGGTATGCAGGTTCAGGCATATACAGGCACGTATGGATGAATGTGCTTGAACCGGTGCATGTGGCGCAATGGGGTACTTTTATTACCACACCGGATGTGAATAAGCAAAGTGCTACTGTGGATGTAACAACGCGTATAAAGAATAATACGGGCGCGGCTGTTACTGCTGCTTTACTGACACGCTTAGTGGATGTAAAGGGTAAGGTAGTAGCAGCAGAAAAGGGACAACAACTGATCAGTGCCGGAAGGGACAGTGCATTGCGACAATCATTGATCGTGAAATCCCCGCTGTTATGGGATATCGCATCTCCTGTTTTATACACGGCAGTTTCTTATATCTATGTGGATAATGTGTTAAAGGATAGCGTGAAGACGTCTTTTGGTATCCGTACCATTACAGCGGATGCACAAAATGGCTTTCAGCTGAATGGTAAAACCATCAAACTGAAAGGAGGTTGTGTACATCATGATAATGGTCCGCTCGGTGCTAAAGCTTATGACAGGGCAGAAGAGCGGAAAGTTGAATTACTGAAGGCCAGTGGCTATAATGCGGTCCGTTGTTCACATAATCCGCCTTCACCTGCATTCCTGGACGCCTGTGACAGACTGGGGATGCTGGTAATAGATGAGGCTTTCGATATCTGGAATGATGGCAAGAATCCGGAGGATTATCATTTGTATTTTGAGGAATGGTGGCAGCGGGATATCGAGAGTATGTTGTACCGTGACCGGAATCATCCTTCGATCGTGATGTGGAGTACCGGTAATGAAATCCCGCATCGTGAAAAGCCGGAAGTAGCGAAGGTAGCGCGTATGTTACGTGATCATATTCGCAGTATAGATACGACACGTTTTATTACCTGTGGCGTTAATGGTATTGCGCCTGATAAAGACGCGTTCCTTTCTACGTTGGATATTGCGGGTTATAACTATGCCCGTACGCAATATGTGAAAGATCATGAGCGGGTGCCGCAACGCGTGATGATGGCGACAGAGTCTTTCGCCATCGAAGCAGCAGACTATTGGATGGAAGTGGTTGATCATCCATGGGTCATTGGAGATTTTGTATGGACCGCTTTTGATTACATTGGAGAAGCCAGCATCGGTTGGTTGGGTTATCCACAGCAGCAAAGTTTTTATCCATGGAATCTGGCTTATTGTGGTGATATAGATGTTTGCGGATGGAAGCGTCCGCAATCTTACTACAGAGATGCATTATGGATGCCGGAGCAATTGTCATTGTTTGTGAAACCGCCTGTACCTTCTTTTGATACCAATGCACATAAAATAGACTGGAGTCAATGGGAATGGCATGATGCGAGAGATAGCTGGAACTGGGAAGGGCATGAAGGTAAGCCGCTGGATGTAACTGCTTATACTTCCTATGAGGAAGCAGAGTTATTCCTGAACGGGAAATCGCTTGGCCGTAAGAAAGCGGGCAGGGGAAATAAGTTTATGGTGGTATGGCAGGTGCCTTATGCGCCTGGTAAACTCAGTGTTATCGGGTATAATGGTAAGAAGAGATCAAAGGAAGTGGTGTTACAGACAGCAGGGAATGCGACCGTTATAAAGTTATCAGCTGATAGACAACTGATCAATGCCGATGGACAGGACCTGAGTTATGTGACGATCACGCTGACAGATGCTGATGGTAACATCACTCCGGATACTGAACAATTGTTACAATTCAGTATTAGCGGACCGGGTACTATTGTAGGTGTTGGAAATGCCAATCCGATGAGTACAGAAAGTTGTCAGCAGTTACAACGGAAGACCTGGAGAGGTAAATGTCTGGTGATCGTGAAAGCCGATAAGCAGGCAGGTGATATCACCTTAACAGTGAATGCGGCAGGGCTTCCCTTAACAACAATCAAGATTATAGCTACCGCTAAATAGAAAGATCGTATGAAGCAATTCACTGGCATATTGCTGTTTTTTTTATCTATGCAAACCAGGGCGCAGCAATTGGAGGTGGTTCACCTGAGAACGGACAATAAGCTGAATCCGGTCGGATGTCAGCTGTCGCCCCGATTAAGCTGGCAGTTGTCCGCGAAGTATAACAATTGTATACAACAGGCTTATCAGCTACAATTTTCTGATGACAGCACCACACTGAATAATAAGTTGCATACAGGTAAGCGTGTTGAAAATGCGGTGTCTTTTTTGAAACTACCAGCTGCTTTTGCCGGTATCACTTTATTACCTGCTCATACTTATTACTGGCGGGTGCAGGTATGGGATAAAGCAGGAAGGGTTTCCGGCTGGAGTAAGGTGGCCAGTTTTACAACTTCCTTAAGCGGAACTGCTGACTGGAAAGGCGCTAAGTGGATAGGGTATGAAGATGTGGTGGATTCTATGCTTGTAGTGCCAGGTGTGCACAATGGTACGGACAAATTTTATCAGAAACATAAAGCGAGACAACGGACGGTAGTGCCTTTGTTCCGGAAGGAGTTCAGTGTGGAGGGGAAAGTGAAAAGTGCGCTGCTGTATATCAGTGGCTTAGGACAGTATGAGGCAAGTTTGAACGGTGTACGTCTGGGAGATAACTTCCTGGCGCCTGGCTGGACGCATTATAATGAGACGGCGTTGTATAATACCTATGATCTGACAAAAACGCTGCAATCAGGTGAGAATGCATTAGGAGTAATAGTAGGTAATGGGTTCTTTAATGTGAATAAAGAACGTTACCGCAAGTTGTCGGTAGTATATGGTATGCCGAGAATGATCTGCAGGTTGCTGATCACATATGAGAATGGCAAGACGACGAATATTGTTTCAGGTACGGATTGGAGAACAAGTGTGTCCCCGATCACCTTTACCAGCATTTATGGCGGAGAGGACTATGATGCCGGAAAAGAACAAACAGGATGGGACCAGCCTGGATTCAATGATACGCAGTGGAAGCCGGCGTTGATAGTAAAGGCAACAGAAAAACGATTGTTGCCGGAGGAAGATTATCCGGTGAAAGTAATGGAAGTTATACCGGTACGGCGTATTACACAGCCGCAGCCAGGAGTATACATGTATGACTTCGGACAGAACGCATCTGGTATCGTCGGATTGAAGATAAAAGGAAAGAAAGGGCAGACAGTTAAACTGATACCCGCTGAACTGACCAATGATAAACAGCTGGCCAATCAGAAAGCGACGGGGAGTCCGTACTACTTCACTTATACTTTAAAAGGAGATGGTATAGAGACCTGGCAGCCGCGTTTTTCCTACTACGGGTTCCGTTATGTACAGGTTGAAGGAGCTGCGCCTGATACTGCCACGCGCACAGACGATTTGCCACAGCTCCTTTCACTGGATTTGCTGCATACCCGTAATGCGGCTCCTGTGAATGGTACTTTTTCCTGTTCGAATGATTTATTCAATCGTATCCATACGCTGATATTATGGGCAATAAAAAGCAATATGCAGAGTGTGTTAACAGATTGTCCGCATAGGGAAAAACTCAGCTGGCTGGAACAGGATTATCTGATGGGCAATGCGATACAATATAGCTATGATATTGATCTGCTGTACCGGAAGTTGATCCGTGATATGAAGGAAGCGCAGACGAGTGAAGGATTGGTACCTGATATCGCGCCTGAATTTGTCTTTTTTGATGATCATGGTTTTGGCTTCAGGGATTCTCCGGAATGGGGGAGTGCGGGAGTAATAGTACCCTGGATGTTATATCGCTGGTATGGGGATAAGACTGTCATCAGTGAGGCATATCCGATGGTTAAAAAATATGTGGAATACCTGGGTGCAAAAGCGCAGGGCAATATACTGTCGTATGGTCTGGGGGATTGGTTTGATAATGGTCCGCAGCGGCCGGGTGTTGCACAGCTCACGCCTAAGGGCGTTACCGCTACGGCGATCTATTACTATGATCTTGTGCTGGCCGCTGATATGGCCGATCTGTTAGATAAGACAGCAGAAGCGAAACAGTTCCGCGTGCAGGCAGATAAAGTAAAACAGACTTTTAACCGCGAATACTTCAATGTTTCAACAAAGGTGTATTCAACGGGTAGCCAGACGGCTATGGCGATGCCTTTGTGTGTAGGATTGGTTGATGAGCAATACCGTCAGGCGGTGTTCAATAATATGGTGGATTCCATTCGTCAGCAGGGTAATCAATTAACTGCCGGTGATATTGGTTTTCATTTCCTGGTGCAGGCTTTACAGGAAGGTGGAGCGTCTGATCTGCTGTATGAGATGAATAACCGGAGTGATGTGCCGGGTTATGGGTTTCAGTTAGCGAAAGGGGCTACTACTTTAACAGAATCCTGGGCTGCGCTGGAGCAGGTGTCTAATAATCACCTGATGTTAGGGCATCTGATGGAATGGTTTTATACCGGATTGGGCGGTATTACGCAGCAACAGGGTTCTGTGGGGTATAAACAGCTCCAGATATCTCCGGAGATAGTAGGCGATATTACCTGGGTAAAAACGTCCTATAACACCCCTTACGGCACCGTGCGTAGCGAATGGGAGAAGAAGGACGGTAAGCTGTTGTTTCGTGTCAGCATTCCCCCTAATAGCAGTGCGATCGTTAAACTGCCGGCTAAAAAGGAGGGAGGGATAACAGCAGGTGGAAAGCTGCTGAACGGTCAGGCCTTGTCCTTTGAAAAAGGAAGGGTTATAATGCATTTAGTGTCAGGAGATTATGAGTTTTCTTCGCTTGAGTGAGGGCTATGTGTATGGTTCTCAATACGATAAGGGTTAATTCTTCGCTGTAGAACGAAGGTATACCGTTATTAAGCCGGTATCTATCCGCCTGGAAGCGAAGGGATATGGTCGTAATAGTGGCGTAATGACGGGGTAATACGAAGAGGATACATTGAATGAGCGCTCCGGTAACGATTGCGTAAATAAAGCCGCTCCGCTGTTGCAAAAAAGCAGGAGAAATTTTTTAGCTTGTCAGTGCCCTGTGTGCGATAAAATTCCTTGTTATGAAGAAATATTTTCCTGTAATTTTCTTTCCGTTTTTAATGTTCCTGGTAGTGTCCCTGCGGGCTCAAGACCCTCGTGCGCGACTGGTGGTAGCGGCGGATGGAACAGGAGATTACAGGACCATACAGGAGGCGGTGAATGCGGTCAGGGATTTTACCTTATTCCGGGTGACTATTTTTATCCGTAAGGGGATATATCACGAAAAATTGTGTGTGCCTAGCTGGAAGTGTACCATTACACTACAGGGAGAGGACAGGGACAGTACGGTCATTACCAATGCAGATTATTCAGGGAAAGCATACCCGGGTAAGGATGCGTCCGGCAGGGATAAGTTCGGCACATTTACTTCATATACTGTGCTGATTGCCGGTGACGATATCATTGCGGAAAATCTCACTTTTGAAAATGCTGCAGGTCCTGTGGGACAGGCGGTGGCCCTCCATGTGGAAGGAGATCGTTGTATATTTCGTAACTGTCGGTTGCTGGGCAATCAGGATACCTTATATGCCGGAAAAGAGGACAGCAGACAATATTACCAGGATTGTTATATAGAAGGCACGACCGATTTTATATTCGGCGCTGCGACGGTGTGGTTTGAAGGCTGTGCCATCCACAGTAAAAGAGATTCTTACATTACAGCCGCTTCTACGACACAACGGCAATCTTATGGGTTTGTATTCAACCATTGTAAATTAACCGCAGACAGTGCAGTAAAAAAGGTATTTCTGGGCCGTCCATGGAGACCTTATGCAGCAACTGTCTTTATGAACAGTATCCTGGGGCCACAGATATTAGCCCAGGGCTGGCATAACTGGGATAAGAAAGAAAATGAGCTGACTGCAAGATATGCCGAGTATCACAATACAGGCGCCGGTGCAGCACATGATAGACGTGTGCCCTGGTCTAAACAGTTATCGGCGCAGTCTGCAAAAGATATTACACTCACTAAAGTATTTGGCAATTGGGACCCGTTAAAGTAATTATCGCTGTTTGTCTGTTCCTGCCTTTGCGTTTACTGGCGCAGCAGGTGAATGTTTCTTCCGGGAATGCAATGACACTGGAACCGGTGCTGAAAAAGTACGTGGACCGGTTTAATAATCTTGACTCGGAGTATGTGAAAAACTATGTGCCTAATGCCGCTGCTTTCGACTGGCTGAAGGCAAATGTGCCCTTGCTGGATTGTCCGGATAGTACTATCGAGCAGACTTATTACTATCGATGGTGGACATTCCGTAAGCACCTGAAAGAGACGCCTGACGGCTTCATCTTCACTGAGTTTATCACACCTGTTAAACACGCCGGTAGATTTAATGCACTCAGTTGCGCCTTTGGTCATCATGTGTATGAAGGCCGCTGGTTGCGCAATATGACTTACCTCGATCAATACATACAATACTGGTACCTGAAAGATGCGCAACAGAAAGCCCCACGCTTTCATCAGTTCAGCAGCTGGGCTGCTGATGCGGTATATAGCCGTTTTCTGGTAGATGGAGATAGCAGCTTTGTAAAAGCATTGCTGCCTGCTATGGATGAGGACTATCGTCTGTGGGAAAGAGAAAAACGTCTCCCCGATGGATTGTTCTGGCAGTTTGATGTAAAGGATGGTATGGAAGAATCTATCAGTGGCGCACGAAGGGAAAAGCATACGCGTCCTACCATCAGCAGCTATATGTATGGCAATGCCAATGCGCTCGCGAAAATAGCAACGATGGCAGGTAATGATACTTTACGCGCCCGTTATACTGCTGATGCTCAAAAGATCCGGACCCTGGTACAAACAACTCTCTGGGATGATACCGCTGCCTTCTTTAAAGTAAGACAAGTCATTAAAGGCAGTGAAAACACCCGCTTTTCCAATGCACGCGAACAGATCGGTTTTATACCCTGGTATTTTGATTTGCCTGCGGATAAGCCTAAATATGCAGCTGCCTGGGAACAGTTGACCGACACCAGTGGGTTTGACGCTCCCTGGGGATTGACGACCGCTGAAAGAAGGCATCCGCTGTTTCGTTCTCATGGTAGTGGCGGCTGTGAATGGGATGGCGCGATATGGCCTTTTGCAACTACACAGACGTTGAAAGGACTGGCGAATTTACTGACGCATTACAGGCATAAAGATGGCATGACGCCTGCTGTTTATTACAATACCTTGTTGGTGTATGCCCGCTCCCAACAGAAGAATGGCGAACCCTATCTTGGAGAGTATCAGGATGAGCGTACCGGTTACTGGTTGAAAGGGGATGATCCAAGGAGTAGTTATTATAATCATTCTGGTTTTTGTGATCTTGTGATCAATGATCTTATTGGTTTGAAACCGCGGGCGGATGGGAAGCTGGAGTTGTATCCGTTGATACCACAAGGAAAGTGGGACTGGTTTTACTTAGAGGGTGTGCCGTATCATGGGAAGGTGGTGAGTGTGAGATGGGATAGGACAGGGGAGAAATATGGTAAGGGTAAGGGGTTGAGGGTTTTTGTGGATGGGAAGGAGGTGTATAGTGGGAAGGGGTTAAACAGGGTGGTGGTGAAGGGGATTTAGTTACTAGGCCATGGGACTTCTTTGCGCGGTATGAAATAGCCTTTTATGAGGTTGGGATTGCGGATGCAGATTTGGATGTGGGTCTTGTCGAGGAAGCCGGCGCTGTCGTATACTTCCTTGCCTTCAAAGAATGCTGCTTTAACAGAATCAAAAGGAGGGCCTCCAATAACCTGTAATTTCTCATGAACATTTTTAATTACTTCACAATCTAGTCGCCTTAGTATTTTATCATTTGAATTTTCGTTATTTTTTGGATTAGTGTTTTTTGGAAGTGTTTTTCCTTCTAATTCTGCGGTTGTATTCAAGGCGTTGAATGAACCCTTTAGTAAGTCTATATATTTTTTGTCAGTAAAGTCCAGGCAATTTCCTAAACTGAATACTGCACCAAGTACAGATGGATTATCAATCTTAACAGTCGGAGGAGGATTGCTGGCATAGTGATAAGCTCGCTCATAATTATTTTGCCAGAAGTAAATTCCATCGCCTAGCCAATCCCATGGATTATTGCTTTGACGTAGAGCTGTTTTTCCATTAATAATCTCATCTCTTAATTCCTGGGAACAACCATGAAAGCCAATAGTCAGGCCTGGATCGGCCGAATAAATATAGTTTGTCGGAATCATACTTTAAACAATGGTATTTTAGATTTAAAGAATAACTTTAAATATACAAGGAGTGTTGGCCGTATTATTTTGCGTCGTTTTTACGCGCTATATTTTTAGAATTCTTTTTTTTAGCAGATGAATTAATTGGAACAAGAATATCTCTGATTCCCATTTCATCGATGCAACGACGTGCTGCTTCTTTTGAGGTACTAACTTCACGCAGTTCCTGAGTAAGGGCTTTTTTAAGTTTTAGATAATTTTGAAGGTCCATTGTATAAAGCTTGAAGTGTTTTGAATAGATTTTTAATATTAGATAATAGACAAAGTGATTAATCAAACTTTCTTGAGTATTGAATATATACTATGAATTTTTGACAAGGTGTTACTTAGCAGTAGTCTTGCCTCCAGGTGCTTTTGGTCGCCTTTGCTTTTTAACAGGATTAATGGGAACAAGAAGATCCCTGATACCTAGTTTGTCAATATAGCGACTTGCCGCTTCGGGCGAAGATGTTGCTTCCCGCCATTCCTCAATAAGTGCCTTCTTAAGTTTTAAATAAGTCTGATGGTCCATTTTATATAGTTTTAAATGTGTTTAAAAAATAGAAAATACAGTAACGCAGCCAGTAACCTGACCGTCCATGTATATTTAATTTAAGGGTGAGAATCTTCCAGTGTAGGGACACAAAATTACATCATATTTTCTGTGCAGTATCATCACACCCACTATTTCACCCATAATGAACAAACTGAACAACAACACCTCCATTCCAAACTTTTCCTACCTTTAAGCCCACTTTAACTCTAAACGACACAGTTATGAAGAACCCGAAGCGCCTGCTCGTAGCCACCCTGCTACTGGCAGCTCTTAGCGTGAAGGCACAGACCCCTAAGCAGACCTTCCTGAATAGTCTCATCAAGCGGATGACGCTGGACGAAAAAATAGGCCAGCTAAACCTGCTCACCAGTGATATGGACGTTACCGGCCCATTTATGAAGCCGGGGTATAAAAAGGACGTCGAAGCTGGTCTATGCGGCTCCATATTCAATGCCTACACACCGCAATATACCCGCCAGCTACAGGAAATGGCCATGAAGACCAGGCTGAAAATACCGCTGTTATTCGGGTATGATGTTATCCACGGACACAAAACGATCTTCCCCATTCCATTGGGAGAAGCCTGTACCTGGGATATGGCCCTGCTGGAGCAGAGCGCCCGTATCGCTGCGCAGGAAGCCAGCGCTGACGGTTTACAGTGGACTTACTCCCCGATGGTGGATATCGCCCGTGACCCCCGCTGGGGCCGGGTGGCAGAAGGTGTAGGAGAAGATACCTGGTATGGCGTACAGGTGGCGAAAGCCAAGGTAAAAGGCTACCAGGGGTCCGATCTGTCGGCTAATAATACCATTCTGGCCTGCGTGAAACACTTTGCTTTATACGGTGCTATTGAAGCGGGACGCGATTATAATACCGTAGATATGAGCCGCCGGCAGATGTACCAGTATTATCTGCCGCCTTATAAAGCTGCTATTGATGCAGGCGTGGCGACTGCCATGACCTCTTTCAATGAGATCGATGGTACACCGGCTACGGCCAATAAATGGCTGCTGACCGACCTCCTGCGGAAGGACTGGGGCTTTAAGGGCTTTGTGGTGACAGATTATACCGCTATCAATGAAATGATTGCCCACGGTAACGTAAAAGATGAATATGAAGCAGGTGCAGCAGCCCTTAATGCAGGTGTCGATATGGATATGCAGGGCGGTATTTTCGCCGGACAGCTGAAAAAGCTGCTTCAGGACAAAAAGGTGACCCAGCAGGAAATAGACAGCGCCGTATACCGTATTCTGGCTGCCAAATATGACCTGGGTCTGTTCAAAGACCCTTTCAAATATTGTGATAATGAAAGAGCCGCAAAAGAGATCATGTCAGCTGAAAACCTGGCCGCTGCGCAGCAAATCGCGGAGCGCTCAATTGTACTCCTGAAGAATGAGAACCAGCTGCTGCCCCTGAAGAAAGCCGCGAAAATCGCACTGATCGGCCCACTGGCGGATAGTCAACGGGATATGATCGGTAACTGGTCGGCAGCCGGCGATTATACCAAAGCAGTTACCCTGCTGGCAGCGCTGAAGAAACGCGCTGCTAATGTACAGTACGCGCCGGGAGCGCATTATACCCAGGATACCACCCTCTATAAAAGATCCACGCAGAAATTAAAGCTGGATGCGGCAGATACTGCCGATAGTCAGCAGATGCTGGCGGCTGCCGTTGAACTGGCGAAGCAATCCGATATCGTGGTAATGGCGCTGGGAGAATCCCAGGGTATGACCGGAGAGGCTGCCAGCCGTTCCGATATCAGTATCCCTGAGAACCAGCGGGAGCTGCTGAAGGCGGTCTATGCTACCGGCAAACCGGTAGTCCTGGTATTGTCCAATGGTCGTCCGATAACACTGGAATGGGAAAATGCACACATTCCGGCGATCCTGGAAACCTGGTTCCTGGGTACAAAAGCCGGCGACGCCATTGCGTCCGTACTGTTCGGCGACTACAATCCTGCTGGTAAGCTGACCATGAGCTTCCCGCGTAATGTAGGTCAGATACCTATCTACTATAACCATAAGAACACGGGCCGTCCGCTGAATCCGTACAATAAGTACTCCACTAAGTACCTGGATACGGAAAATGACCCGCTGTTCCCATTCGGATATGGTCTGAGCTACACTAGTTTCAGCTATGGTGACCTGAAACTGAGCAAACAACAGATTTCCGCTACTGATAAATTACAGGTCAGCATTCCCGTGACCAATAATGGCAATTTTGACGGAGAAGAAGTGGTACAGCTGTATGTAAGGGACCTGGTAGGCTCCGTGACCCGTCCGGTAAAAGAACTGAAAGGCTATAAAAAGATCACCCTGGCGAAGGGAGAGACAAAGACAGTGACCTTTGAACTTTCCGTAGAAGACCTCAAGTTCTATGACAAGGATATGCGCTGGAAGGCAGAACCGGGTGATTTTACTGTATTTGTAGGTACAAATAGCAGGGATGTACAGTCAGCAGGGTTTACATTAAAATAATGGTCAATAAGGCAAAAATTAGTTTGATTATTCAAAATTGTTATTACCTTCGCATCGTTATTTCAAACTATGAGCATTAACGTACATACACATCATCACCATCATTCTTACCGCGCAGGTAGGCTGGGATGATTTTATGTACTAAATAATAAAAACATTAGAACATAATCAGGGGCTTACCAAACGGTAAGCCCCTTTTTTGTTTTCACCGGAACATTGTTAAAAACATGAAACTGAGAATTGCTATTCAGAAATCAGGTCGTTTGCACGACGACTCCATCAAACTGTTGAAAGAATGTGGTATAGACATCAACAACGGTGTTAATAAACTGAAAACAGAAGCCAGCAATTTTCCGCTGGAGGTCTTCTTCCTGCGTGATGATGATATTCCGCAATACGTTGAAGACGGTGTGGCAGATATCGGTATCGTGGGTGAGAACGTGATCATTGAAAAAGCCCGTCCTGTAAAGATTGCAGAGAAACTGGGCTTTGGTAAATGCCGCCTTTCCCTGGCAATACCAAAAGCATCGGAGTACAACGGCGTAAAGGATATGGATAAACTGCGTATTGCTACCAGTTATCCTGTTATCCTGCAGAACTTCCTGAACGAACACAATATCACTGCTGATATTCACGAGATCAGTGGTTCTGTGGAGATCGCTCCTGGTATCGGTCTGGCAGATGCTATCTGTGACCTGGTGAGCAGTGGTTCCACCCTGTTCATGAACGGTCTGAAGGAAGTAGAGGTGATCCTGAAATCTGAAGCAGCACTCATCAGCAATGATAACCTGACTGCTGAGCAGGAAGCACTGTTGCAGAAACTCCTGTTCCGCATACAATCTGTAAAGAAAGCGAAGAACAATAAGTACGTACTACTGAATGCTCCTAATGATAAACTGCAGGAGATCATCAGTCTGTTACCTGGTATGAAGAGCCCTACCGTACTGCCACTGGCAGAAGAAGGCTGGAGCTCCGTACACTCCGTACTGAATGAGAATGCTTTCTGGGATATCATCGAAAACCTGAAAGCTGCCGGTGCACAAGGTATCCTGGTAGTGCCGATCGAAAAGATGATCATATAAATATTCATTATAGATAAGCGGGCTGTAATTACAGGCTGCTTATCTCCTGGAAACAGGAATTAATACGAAGTAATTCTTAATTCCTAATTCTTAATTCCTAATTCCCAATTGCGCATGCAGGTATTCGAATATCCCGAACGTTCACAATGGCCGGAATTACTGCAAAGACCGGTTTTAGATACAACAGCACTGGAAACCAGTGTAAGCAATATACTCGCTGCTGTTAAACAGGAAGGTGATACAGCTGTACGCAGATATGCACAGCAATTTGACAAAGTACAGCTGGAAGCCCTGGAAGTCACTCCCGCAGAATTTGCGAAGGCAACTGCATCACTCGATGCAGAACTGAAGAAAGCTATCCTTCAGGCGAAACATAATATTGAGGTTTTCCACAAAGCACAACAGGAACACAGCAAGGTGATCGAAACGATGCCGGGTGTACAGTGCTGGCGTAAACCTGTCGCTATTGAAAAAGTAGGATTGTACATTCCGGGCGGTTCTGCTCCTTTGTTCTCTACTATATTAATGCTGGGCATTCCTGCTATGATCGCCGGTTGTAAAGAGATCGTACTCTGCACGCCATCCAACGCTGCCGGAGAAGTACATCCTGCGGTATTGTTTGCCGCACAGGAAGTCGGTGTAGAACGTGTATTCAAAATAGGCGGTGTACAGGCGATCGGCGCAATGGCCTATGGAACAGAAAGCGTACCTCGTGTGCATAAAATATTCGGTCCGGGTAACCAATACGTAACCTGCGCAAAACAGCTGGTGAATAAAAGCGGTGTGGCGATCGATATGCCTGCGGGTCCATCAGAAGTAGCCGTGCTGGCAGACGAAACATGCGTACCTGCGTTTGTAGCTGCCGATCTGCTGTCTCAGGCAGAACATGGTCCGGATAGCCAGGTATTACTGGTCACTACAGCTCCTGAAATCATTTCAGCAGTACAGCAGGAAGTAGCGGCACAACTGGCGCAGTTGCCACGTCAGGATATTGCTGCACGTGCACTGGAAAACAGTCGCATACTACTGGTGAAAGATACCGCTGAAGCAATGGAACTGCTCAATGCATACGCGCCTGAGCACCTGATCGTAGCCTGTAAAGATGATATTGCTGTTGCTGATGCAGTAATCAATGCAGGTTCTGTATTCCTGGGTAACTACTCTCCGGAAAGTGCCGGTGACTATGCATCAGGAACGAACCATACACTGCCGACCAACGGTTATGCTACTGCTTACAGTGGTGTATCACTGGACAGTTTTGTGAAGAAGATCACCTTCCAGCGACTGACTCAGGAAGGGCTGCAACAGATAGGCGCAACGATAGAAACAATGGCGGCAGCAGAAGGACTGGATGCGCATAAAAATGCAGTAACAGTACGTCTGAAACAAAAGGCTCAATCTTAAACTCTACTACAATGTTCGATCTTAATAGCTTACTACGCGACAATATAAAACGCCTGGTGCCTTATTCTACCGCCAGGGATGAATTCAAAGGAGAAGCTTCTGTCTTCCTTGATGCAAATGAAAACAGCTTTGGCTCTCCGCTGCCGGTTAACTACAACCGCTACCCGGACCCGATGCAGTGGAAAGTGAAATATAAACTGGCAGATATCAAAGGTGTACCACCACAGAATATCTTCCTGGGTAATGGCAGTGATGAAGTGATCGATGTACTGTACCGCTCCTTCTGTCGTCCGGGTATTGACAACGTGGTACTGTTCCCGCCTACATACGGTATGTATGAAGTGAGCGCGAATATCAACGATGTGATCGTAAGAAAGGTATCGCTTACGCCAGACTACCAGATAGACATGGCCGCCTTACAGGAGGCTGTGGATGAGCGTACGAAACTGATCTTTATCTGCTCTCCGAATAACCCAACCGGTAACTCCATCGAGCGTAGCGATATCGAAATGATCCTGAATAATTTTGACGGGATCGTTGTTGTTGATGAAGCTTATATCAATTTCGCCCGCCAGAAAACATTCATATCAGAACTGACTGAATATCCAAACCTTGTTGTAATGCAGACCCTGTCCAAAGCATGGGGACTGGCGGCACTGCGTGTCGGTATGGCTTTCGCCGGAGAAGATATCATTAATGTACTGAACAAGGTAAAACCTCCGTACAATATCAATCAGGCTGCACAGGACCTGGTACTGGAAGCACTGGATAATATCAACCAGGTGAATGAGTGGATCCGTGAAACAGTTATCGAAAGAGATAAGCTGGCTGCAGGTTTGATCGGCCTGCCACAGGTACTGGAAGTATATCCGAGCGATGCCAACTTCCTGCTGACAAAAACAACTGATGCAAAAGGTATTTACAATCACCTGGTAGAAAAAGGCATTATCGTACGTGACCGTTCCAAAGTAGAGCTCTGTAATGGTTGTCTGCGTATCACCGTTGGTACACCGGAAGAAAATACCGTGCTGCTGGAAACGATCGCACAGGTTGCCGTAAACGCATAATACCAGGAAAGATATCAAACCGGCACTATCAACAATTGCCGGTCCTACAAACACAAAGCGCCATAATAAAACAGTATAATGAAAAGAGTCCTCTTCATAGACAGGGACGGTACCATGATCAAAGAAGTACCGCCTACTTACCAGATCGACAGCCTTGAAAAGGTTGAGTTCTATCCAAAGGTATTTACATATCTGGCCCGTATTGCAGCGGAGCTGGATTATGAACTGGCGATGGTTACCAACCAGGATGGTCTGGGTACCAACAGCTTCCCTGAAGCTGATTTCTGGCCGGCACAGAATTTTATTCTGCGTTCCTTTGAGAATGAAGGTGTGAAGTTTGACGAGATTTATATTGATCGCTCTTTCCCGCATGAGAATGCACCTACGCGTAAACCACGCACAGGCATGCTCACAAAATATTTCTCTCCTGAATATGATCTGGCCAATTCATTTGTGATCGGTGATCGTATTACGGATGTGGAACTGGCAAAGAACCTGGGAGCAAAAGCGATCTGGCTGAATGAAGGCACCGGGCTTGGTGGCGCTGAGATCAAAGACAGCGCGGCTGCTTTGAAAGATACCATTGCACTGGAATCTACCGATTGGGAGAAGATTTATGAATTCCTGAAGGTTGGGCTGCGTACGGTAACACATACGCGTACGACCAAAGAAACAGATATCACGATCTCGCTGAACCTGGACGGTACCGGTAAAGCGGATATCGAAACAGGTCTTGGTTTCTTCGATCATATGCTGGACCAGATCGCACGCCATGGTAGTATTGACCTGACGGTGAAAGCAAAAGGCGATCTGCATATTGATGAGCATCATACGATCGAAGATACCGGTCTGGCACTAGGAGAAGCGATCGCACAGGCGCTGGCGGATAAGAGGGGTATTGAACGTTATGGTTTCTGTCTGCCAATGGATGATTGTCTGGCACAGGCTGCTATTGATTTCGGCGGCCGTAACTGGATCGTATGGGACACGAAGTTTAACCGTGAGAAGATAGGAGAGATGCCGACCGAAATGTTCTTCCATTTCTTCAAATCCTTCTCAGATGCGGCGAAATGTAACCTGAACATCAAAGCGGAAGGTGAAAACGAACATCACAAGATCGAAGCGATATTCAAAGTATTTGCAAAAGCGATCAAGATGGCGGTAAAACGCAATCCGATGAACATGCAGCTGCCAAGTACAAAGGGCGTACTGTAATGACAATTGCAGAACGCAGCGTGCTTGCCAGTCAGCCGATCGTATGGATGGCAATAATTGGTGGTGGATCGTATATGATATGGAACTTTCAGGAGGACCAGCTATTAATGAGGATGGAGAACATGGAGCGATGTGCCGGGGCGGTGGGAATGCCAGGAAAAAGGCAGAAGACGCGGCCCGGCTTTATCTGCAAAACCTGCATATAGGGTGACTGTCCATAAACATATCTGAAAAATCGTGAAATGATAAAACCGGTTATTATTAATAGAAAATCAATAAATACACGGGAACTTATCACTTTACAAAGAATCTCAAAAAAAATTTGCATGTTTTCAAAAAACACCGGATATTTGTTCCGCAAGAAATTAAAACATGACAACAGTTATTACAAACAAGCATTGGTGGTGGCACGATATCAGATCCTGATAGTGTGTTACAGTGCCATGTTTCGTAATGAAATATAATTTGGAAGGCCCGCTGTTACACAGCGGGCCTTCTTCGTTTTTCAGATAGTCACCCAACAAAACTCAATCACAAATCCAATGGGTAGTATTCAAGTCAAATCAAAATTCAAGAAAATGCTGGCAGACGTCTTCACGCCTGTTGGTATTTATCTGCGGCTCCGCGACAAATTCCCCGGTACGGTACTGCTGGAAAGTACTGACTATCGTGCCAGCGAAAACAGCTTCTCCTTCATCTGTATTCAGCCGATAGCAGGGATAGAAGTTACCAGTACAAAGGATTTTGAATTTAAATATCCTAACCTCCCGCCAGAAAGAAAGCAACTGAAAAACAAACAGAGCGTACTGGACGAGTTGCAGAAATTCCTCGGTAATTTCTCATTCGCTGATAAGCCTGTACTGCCTGTTGTACACAGCCTGTTCGGATACAGTACATTTGAGTCCGTTCAGTTCTTCGAAACAATAGAATTCAATAAGGACAAGCAGAACGGGAATACGATCCCGCTGATGCGCTACCGGTTCTACCAATATATCATCGCTATCAATCACTTCAAAGACGAACTGTATTTATGCGAAAACCTGGTAGACGGCCTTGACAGCGAGTTTGACCACATCGAATCACTTATCAGACAGAAAGATGTGCCCAGCTACGGATTCAAGGCAGAAGGCGGAGAAAAGAGCAACCTGACGAATGAGCAATTCATGGAAATCGTCGAAAAAGGTAAACAACACTGCTTCCGCGGAGACGTTTTCCAGGTAGTACTCTCCAGAGCCTTCCAACAGCAATTCAAAGGCGACGAATTCAATGTGTACCGCGCCCTCCGCTCTATCAACCCTTCTCCTTATCTCTTCTTCTTCGATTACGGTGATTACAAACTGATGGGCTCTTCTCCTGAAGCGCAGCTGATCATCAAAGACAATAAAGCCATTATTCATCCGATAGCAGGTACATTCAAACGTACCGGTGACGACGAGCAGGACCGTGAACTGGCAGCTAAACTGCTGGAAGACCCGAAGGAAAATGCAGAGCATGTGATGCTGGTTGACCTGGCACGCAATGACCTCAGCAGACTGGCAACAGATGTGGAAGTAGAATCTTACAGAAAGATACAGTACTATTCACACGTTATTCACCTCGTAAGTGAAGTGACCGGTAAGATACAGCCCGGACTCAATCCTTTCTCTCTGCTGGCTGCAACTTTCCCTGCAGGTACCTTATCTGGTGCGCCAAAGTATAGAGCGATGGAGATCATCGATGAGAATGAGCCGACCGCACGTGGTTTCTATGGTGGTTGTATCGGTTCCGTAGGTTTCAATGGCGACTTCAACCACGCTATTATGATCCGCTCCATACTCAGTAAAGCGAATACACTTTATTATCAGGCAGGCGCCGGTGTAGTAGCAAAATCTGTAGCATCGTCCGAACTGGAGGAAGTGAACAATAAACTGAATGCATTAAAACAGGCCATCATCCTGGCTCAAAATATCTGACATGAACATTCTGGTGTTTGATAATTACGATTCTTTTACCTACAACCTGGTGCACCTGGTGGAAAAGATCATCAATGGTAAAGTGACGGTGGTGCGCAATGATGAAATTCCGTTAGAGAAAGTAAAAGACTATGATAAGATCATTCTCTCTCCTGGTCCCGGTATTCCTGAAGAAGCAGGATTACTGCTGCCACTGATCAAAGAATATGCGCCGAGCAAATCCATCTTCGGTGTATGTCTTGGTCAACAGGCAATAGGAGAGGCTTTTGGTGCGAAGCTGATCAACCTGAAAGATGTGTACCATGGTGTGGCTACCAATGTGAAGATTACTGCAAGAGACGGCAGACTGTTCAACGGCCTGCCTGATACACTGGAAGTAGGTCGTTATCACTCATGGGTAGTAGATGAAGCAACATTGCCGGCAGAGCTGACCATAACAGCAAAAGACGACAATAACTATATCATGGCGCTGCAACACAATACATATGATGTGAGTGGCGTACAGTTCCATCCTGAAAGTGTACTGACGCCGCGTGGTGAACAGATCCTTCGTAACTGGTTGAATGCATAAATTCCGAGTAATGAAAAAGATACTTAATTACCTTTTTGAACATAAAACATTTACCCGTGAGGCAGCTAAAGAGATACTCATCAGTATTTCCAAAGGCATGTACAATGAGAGTGAACTGGCGGCATTCATGACCGTGTTCCTCATGCGCAGCATTACGGTAGAAGAACTGCTGGGTTTCCGCGACGCATTACTGGAACTCTGTATCCCGGTTAATCTGAACGGATATGAAGTACTGGATATCGTTGGAACTGGTGGGGATGGTAAAAATACCTTCAACGTATCCACTTTGTCCTGTTTTATCGTAGCGGGCGCAGGCGGAAAGGTGGCTAAACACGGTAACTACGGTGTGTCTTCCATCAGTGGCGCCTCTAATCTGATGGAGTCAGCCGGATACAAATTCAAGAACGATGACGCGAAACTGAGAGAAGAACTGGAAGAATCAGGCGTTTGTTTCCTGCATGCTCCCTTGTTCCACCCTGCATTGAAAAATGTAGCAGGCATCCGTCGTCAGCTGGGTATCCGTACGTTCTTCAATATGCTTGGTCCGCTGGTAAACCCGGCTTTCGCACAGCATCAGCTGATAGGCGTATACAGCCTGGAACTGGCGAGAGTGTACAATTACCTGTTCCAGCAGACTGACAAGCAATATGCGATCGTTTATAGTCTGGACGGTTATGATGAGATTTCCCTGACAGCAGATACACGTGTCATTACCAATGATGGTGAAAGAGACTGGACGCCTGAGCAACTGGGTAAACGCAAAGTATACCCGGAAGATATCTACGGTGGTAATACAGTAGAAGCAGCTTCCAAGATTTTCATGAAAATTCTGAAAGGTGAAGGTACCTGGGCACAGAATTCTGTAGTAATGGCGAATGCCGCTATGGGTCTGTACTGCATGAAAAAATATGATAATTACGCGGATTGTTTCCAGGCAGCTGTTGAGTCACTGGAATCAGGCGCAGCACACAACGCGTTTAAGAAGTTGATAAGCTTGCAATCATGAAAAATATCCTTACAGAAATAGTAGCCCATAAGCATGTGGAAGTGGCAGCCCGCAAACAACAGCGGAGTGTGGATGAGCTGGAACAGGCATCCTGGTTTAAGCGTACCTCACTGTCACTGGCGCAGTTCCTGCAAGACCCTGCAAAGACAGGTATCATTGCAGAATTCAAAAGGCGCTCTCCTTCAAAAGGATTGATCAATGGCGACGTGACCGTACAGGACGTGACCACTGCTTATACCCGCTATGGCGCATCCGGATTGTCAGTACTGACAGATGAGAAATTCTTTGGTGGTTCTTCTGATGATCTGCAACAGGCGCGTACATTGAACAATATTCCCATCCTGCGTAAGGACTTTATTGTGGACGAGTATCAGATCGTTGAAGCAAAAGCAATTGGCGCTGACGTGATCCTGCTGATCGCAGAATGTCTCACTAAAGCAGAAGTCGCACAACTGGCGAAGTTTGCGCACAATCTCGGACTGGAAGTATTGCTGGAAGTACACAGCGGCGATCAGCTGGATAAAGTGACCGATCATATACAGCTGGTAGGTGTGAACAACCGTGACCTGACAACGTTCAAAGTGGACTTTAACCGTTCCTGCGAACTGGCGCCACAGATACCAGCAGGTAAATGTAAGGTGGCAGAAAGCGGCATCAGCAATACAGATGCGATCATTACACTGAAAGCAGCAGGCTTCCAGGGATTCCTGATCGGAGAACATTTCATGAGACAGGAAAATCCACCCAGAGCATTCGAACAATTTGTGACAGAACTGACCAACAAATCAGCACAATGAAAATAAAGGTCTGCGGTATCACCCGGAAAGAAGACCTGCAAAGACTGGTCGAATACCAGGTGAATTATGCCGGTTTTATATTTTACGAAAAGTCTCCCCGCTTTGCTGCACCGAAAATAGATGCACGCACCGTGAGAGAGATAGATGGTATCAAAAAAGTAGGCGTGTTCGTAAATGCGTCACTTGAACAGGTACAGCGTACGATACTTGATTACGGACTGGATATGGTGCAATTGCATGGTGATGAAACGCCTGCCTTCTGTGCCGCGCTCCGTGAACAGGTACAGGTGATCAAAGCTTTCAGAGTAGGCGGGCATGTTAACTGGGAAGCGCTACTGGCCGCCTATATACCGGTGACAGATTATTTCCTGTTCGATACAGAAGCGGGTAAGGCTTATGGTGGTACCGGCAAACGTTTCAACTGGGAGTTGCTACAGACATATCCATATACGCATCCTTTTTATCTGAGCGGTGGTATCGGACTGGACGAAACGCATGAACTGCTGCAATTACAATTACCCGCTTTATTCGCAGTAGATGTGAACAGCAGATTTGAGGACCAGCCGGGTGTGAAGAACATGGAAAAGGTGCGTTTATTTACAGATCAGATTCAATCAACTTATTTAAAATAATCATAGCATGAAGATAGCGGAAAACACGTTCGGCTCTAAGTATCATGTAGATGAAAAAGGCTTTTACGGCAGATTTGGCGGCGCTTACATTCCGGAAATGTTGTTCCCGAATGTAGACGAGCTACAGCGCAATTACCTGCAAATCCTGAAGGACCCTTCATTTCAGGATGAGTTTGATCAACTGTTGCGTGATTATGTAGGACGTCCTTCTCCCTTGTATTTTGCAAAACGTTTGTCTGAGAAATACAAGGCGCAGATTTATCTGAAACGCGAAGACCTGAACCATACCGGTGCACATAAAGTGAATAACACCATCGGACAGATATTGCTGGCAAAACGCCTGGGTAAGACGCGTATTATCGCAGAAACCGGTGCTGGTCAGCACGGGGTGGCAACTGCTACCGTGTGTGCGCTGATGGGACTGGAGTGTGTGGTGTATATGGGGAGTATTGACATTCAGCGTCAGGCGCCGAATGTGGCCCGTATGAAAATGCTGGGCGCTACAGTGGTCCCTGCCACCAGTGGTAGCCAGACGCTGAAAGATGCCTGTAACGAGGCGATCCGCGACTGGATCAACAATCCGGTAGATACGCATTACATACTGGGAACAGCTGCTGGTCCGCATCCTTATCCGGATATGGTGACCCGCTTCCAGTCTGTGATCAGTGAAGAAATAAAGAAACAATTACTGGAAAAGACCGGCAGGGAAAATCCTGATTACGTTATGGCCTGCATCGGTGGCGGTAGTAATGCCGCCGGCGCTTATTATCACTTCCTGGATGAACCGGATGTAAAACTGATCGCGATAGAAGCAGGTGGTAAAGGCGTACATTCCGGACATTCGGCAGCGACCACGCAGTTGGGTAAACTGGGTATTATTCACGCGAGCAAGACATTGCTGATGCAGACAGAAGACGGACAGATCACGGAGCCTTATTCTATTTCTGCAGGACTGGATTATCCTGGTATCGGCCCTTTACATTCACATCTGTATGAGACCGGTCGTGCCACTTTCCTGAATGCGACAGATGATGAAGCCTTACAGGCAGCTTATGAGCTGACCCGTCTGGAAGGTATCATTCCGGCGCTGGAATCATCTCACGCACTGGCAAAACTGGGACAGGTAGCCTTTAAACCGGAAGATGTGGTAGTAGTGTGTCTGAGTGGCCGTGGTGATAAAGACATGGAAACATACATTCGTAATTTGCCTGCTAACACTGGCGGTAACGTATAAATATATTTTATGAGCAATCGTATAGATCAATTATTTGCCGGCAAAAAAACGGGTGTACTGAACATCTACTGCACAGCAGGATTTCCTGAACTGAACGATACGCTGCCTGTCATGCAATCTTTACAGCAGCATGGGGCTGATATGATAGAATTGGGTATGCCATTCTCTGATCCGCTGGCTGACGGGCCCGTGATACAGGATAGCAGCACCCGCGCTATTAAGAACGGTATGAGTCTGAAGGTGCTGTTTGAACAGCTGAAAGACTTCAGACAACACATTCACCTGCCGGTATTACTGATGGGATATCTTAATCCGGTGTTACTGTACGGGATTGAAGAATTCTGTAAGAAATGTGCGGAAGTTGGAGTGGATGGTATCATCGTGCCGGACTTGCCGATGGATGAATATGAGCAGGAGTACAGGCCTGTATTCGAAAAATACAACCTGCACCTGATCTTCCTGGTAACGCCGGAAACAAGTGAAGAGAGGATCAAAAAGATCGATAGTGTCAGTAAAGGTTTTGTATATGCGGTATCCTCTTCTTCCACTACTGGTAAGGATAAGGATATGGGACATCAGCAGGCATACTTCGAAAGACTGAAAGCGCTGGACCTGAAGAATCCGGTACTGATCGGTTTTGGTATTAAAGATAAAGCTACCTTTGATGCAGCCGCCTCCAACAGTAATGGGGGAATTATCGGTACTGCCTTTATCCGCGCAATTGAAAATACGACCAACCTGGATGCTGCAATAAAACAATTTATTGCGGGCGTAAAACACAACTAGAATATGAAAACGGTTATCATAAAATACAATGCCGGTAATATCCGTTCGGTGATGTTCGCACTGGACAGGATCGGCGTGGAGGGCATTGTAACAGACGATCCGGAAGCGATAAAGTCAGCAGACAAGGTGATCTTCCCGGGTGTGGGAGAGGCCAGCACTGCCATGAACTATCTGAAGGAAAGAAACCTGGATAAGCTGATCAAAGACCTGAAACAGCCTGTCCTCGGTATCTGTCTGGGCATGCAGCTCATGTGCAAGCATTCTGAAGAGAATAACACGCCTTGTCTGGGTATCTTCGATGTGGATGTAAAACGCTTCACATCACCGGTGGATAATCTGCTGAAAATACCTCAGATCGGCTGGAACAATATCACCGGATTATACAGCACGATGTTTGAGCAGGTGCCGGAGAATTCGTACATGTATTTTGTACACAGTTACTATGCAGCGCTGGGGCCTGATACGGTAGCGACGACCAACTACGTGATTAACTACAGTGCAGGATTACAGAAAGATAACTTCTATGCTGTACAGTTCCACCCGGAGAAATCCGCAACTGTAGGACAGAAAATACTGGAAAACTTCCTGAAGTTATAAGTAATGATTCGAGCGATAGAGATAAGAAGGATCACAACCGACGAAACACTGGAACTGCGCAGAGATGTATTGTATCCTGACTGGGAACTGAGCAGGGTGAAGCTTGATCATGATGAAGATGGGTTGCATTTCGGTTTGTTTGAAGATAACAGACTAAGAGGTGTAGTATCACTGTTCCCACAGAAAGATCAGGCGCAATTCCGTAAACTGGCGGTGCATCCGGATTGTCAGGGTAAACGCTATGGCAGCATGCTGATGCAGCATATAGAAGACTTTTGCAAAAAGGAGCATATCGCTATATTATGGTGTAATGCCCGTGATGCTGCAGAAGGATTTTATTTAAAACGTGGGTATGAGTATTGGGGAGATCATTTCGTAAAAGATAATATTGTCTTCATCAAGATGAAAGTTCAACTGGATAAAACAACGGATAACGGATTTACCGTGATTCCGGCTATTGACATTATAGATGGCAAATGTGTGCGCCTGACACAGGGCGACTATGCACAGAAGAAAGTATACAATGAGCATCCGCTGGAAGTAGCCAAGGCTTTTGAGAGCATTGGCGTACGCCGTTTGCATCTGGTCGACCTGGATGGCGCAAAGAAGGGCGCTGTTGTCAACTGGAAAGTACTGGAAGCGATTGCCGGTAAGACCGATCTGGTGATCGATTTTGGTGGCGGTATCAAAACAGAGGACGATCTGCGCATCGTATATGAGAATGGCGCTGCACTGGCAACCATTGGTAGTATTGCGGTGAAGGACCCTGCACTGTTTTCCGGATGGGTGAAAAAGTACGGGTCCGACAAGATCTTCCTGGGTGCTGATGTGAAAGAAGAGAAAATCGCAGTAGGCGGCTGGCTGGAAACGACTGAGCTGTCTGTGTTTGATTTCCTGGAAGAGAACGTGAAACAGGGTGTGCAACACATCTTCTGTACGGATATTGCCAAAGATGGTCTTTTACAGGGACCTTCCGTTGCCTTATATGATAAGATCCTGCAGCGTTTTCCACAGATCGACTTTGTGGCGAGCGGCGGTGTGAGTACGATGGCCGATGTGCATGCACTGGCGGAAGCTGGATGTAGCGGTGTGATAGTTGGAAAGGCGATCTATGAAGAAAGGATCAGCATGAAGGAACTGGCGGACTTTATTAAATTAGGAATTAAGAATTAAGTATTAAAAATTACGAATTACGAATTACGAATTACGAATTACGAATTACGAATTTAAAATTAAGTAGTGGTACAATATTATGCTTCTGTCTTCGACTACAATATTGAAAGACAGAATTTATGTGTTGGGCAATTGAGGCGGAAATTCTCAATTCTTAATTTTTAATTCTTAATTAACAAAATACGTATTATGTTAACAAAACGCATTATCCCCTGTCTTGATATAAAGGATGGACGCACCGTTAAAGGTGTGAACTTTGAAAACATACGCGATGCCGGCGATCCGATAGAACTGGGTGCATTATATGCAGAACAGGGTGCGGATGAACTGGTATTTCTGGATATTACCGCGACCAATGAGCGCAGAAAGACTTTGTCCGAACTGGTGACCCGTATTGCTAAGCATGTGAACATCCCTTTTACCGTAGGTGGAGGTATTTCATCAGTGGAAGATGTGAATGTACTCCTGCAATCAGGCGCTGATAAGATATCTGTGAACACATCCGCTTTCAAACGCCCGGAGCTGGTAGATGAACTGGCCCGTGAATTTGGTAGCCAGTGTGTGGTATTAGCCATTGATACGCGTTTTGAGGACGGCGACTGGTTTGTGTACCTGAACGGAGGACGTGTGAAAACAGATATCAAGGCTTACGACTGGGCAAAAGAGGCTGTGCAGAGAGGTGCAGGTGAAATTCTGCTTACTTCCATGAATAATGACGGTACCAAGAAGGGATTTGCACTGGATATTACCGGTAAACTGTCGCAAAACCTGAATGTGCCTGTGATTGCCTCCGGTGGAGCAGGTAACATGGACCATTTCATGGACGTATTTGAAAATGCGCAGGCCGATGCGGCACTGGCAGCCAGCATTTTCCACTATAAAGAGATCGAGATACCTGCCCTGAAGACTTATCTGTATCAACGGGGTGTTAATATCCGGTTCTAAGGAATAGAAAAACCACTAATTTTGCGATCACCTGTTCTATAAGTCATTAAGTACGAAGGATTACATATCAGGGATCAGGGATGTAGAGAGTATATGATTAACAAACAAGAGCACTTCATGTATAATAACAAACAGATCAACTTTCAGAAATGCGCCGACGGTCTGGTGCCTGCCATCGTTCAGGATGCGGCTACCTCCAAAGTGCTGATGCTGGGATATATGAACCAGGAGGCCCTGGATAAAACCCTGCAGGAAGGCAAAGTGACCTTCTTTAGCCGTTCCAGACAGCGTCTGTGGACAAAAGGGGAGGAAAGCGGTAATTTCCTGACCCTGCAGGAAATCAGGGTAGACTGTGATAGCGATACGCTGCTGATCAAGGCCATTCCTGCCGGCGTGGTATGCCATACCGGTGCAGATACCTGCTGGGAAGAGAGCAATGTCAGCAATGACTTCCTGTCAAAGCTGGAAAGTATCATTACCGATAGAAAGAACAATCCTGCTGATACATCCTATACTTCCTCCCTGTTTGCAAAAGGGATCAATAAAATTGCCCAGAAAGTAGGGGAAGAAGCGGTAGAAGTCGTTATAGAAGCGAAAGATGATAACGAAGAACTTTTCCTTAACGAGTCAGCTGACCTGCTGTTCCATTACCTGGTGCTGTTGAGCGCTAAAGGTTATCAGCTGTCAGATGTACTGGCCGTTCTGCAGAAAAGGCATAGTAAATAGCAGTTTTTTTATATATTAGTGGGAATGAAACGATTTGTTACCGGTGCCTTCGCGGTGCTATTTTCATTTACAACCTTTGCCCAACAGACTGTCTCCGGAACATTGAAAGGAGCAGAAGGTAAGAAGGTCTATCTGTATTCAGACGACGATAATAATCCGAAAGATTCTGTAGTACTGAGTGGCAATAAATTCTCTTTTAAGGTGCCAGCCACTGAAGGACCAAGGGTTTTTGCCCTTATCCTGCAGGATGTGAACAATCCGTTATTGCTGGTATCCGGCAAGGAATCTCTGCAATATACCCTTGAGGCACAGCAGTTTCCGATAGCTTCTTCTTTTAAAGGAAACGATGAGAACAAGACAATGCAGGCTTATCAGCAGACATTTCTGGCACTGGTGCAGAAAGCACAGGACCTGAACGCGGAAGCTGCAAAGATCGCCGGTGATGACGAAGCAGGAAAGAATGCATTTCGCGCCAAGGCGTCTATGTTCAATGAAGATGTGGTAAATACCGGTACGACCTTTATCAAGGGACATCCAAAACAGCTGGCCAGTATCTGGATACTACTCAATGAGTTACGTGGCAGACTGGAACCAGATGATTTTCAGGAATATTTCAACTTACTCGATAAACCGCTCAAAGAATCCAGGTATGGACAGGCAGCACTTAAATACCTGCGGAGTGTAAAAGGTGATGTAGGTGGAGTGGCGGCTGATTTTACACAGGAAGATGTGAACGGAAGACCTGTCAGCTTATCTTCCTTCCGTGGCAAATACGTCCTGATCGACTTCTGGGCCAGCTGGTGCGGTCCGTGCCGGGCTGAGAACCCGAATGTCGTAAAGGCTTTTGAGCGTTTTAAAGACAAGAATTTTACCATCCTGGGGGTATCCCTGGATGACAATAAGACCCGCTGGATGGGCGCCATTAAGCAGGATAATCTGCAATGGACCCAGGTCTCCGATCTGAAAGGATGGGGCAATGAAGCCGCACAGATGTATGGCGTTCGTGCAATTCCTGCCAATTTCCTGATTGATCCTCAGGGCAATATCATTGCCACTAATTTAAGAGGCAGTGCATTGGAAGCCAAATTGCAACAAATATTAAAATAATTGACTTACCGGCCTCGTACCTACACGAGGCCGCTTCTTTTACTGTCACCACCTTCACCGTTTATCACAATCAGGTTGATTTTCCTGCCGGGATATGTGAATTTCGTTAGTATTAAATAATCTGATCAATGAAGTCCGTAATGATGGCCGTGGCGCTTCTTGCGCCTATGGTCCTGTTGGCGCAGGAAAAATGGAAGGGCGAGCAAGCGTTTACGATACAGGGAACTGTTACTGCATTACAGAAGCCGGCAAAAATATACTTAAATATCAGGCGTTGTGGTGATAATACACTGGACAGTGCGGAAGTAAAGGAGGGTAAATTCTCCTTTTCCGGTAAACTGGCGGAGCCTACAATGGCCAACCTGTACCTGAAGGTGCTGGAACCCGTGCTGTCCGATGGGCAGGAACGGAAGAGCTGTGATGTGCTGACCTTGTTCCTGGACAAAGGGAACATTACTATCACTGCAGAAGACTCTATCAGTCATGGCGTTGTGAAAGGTGCGGTAGCTAATGACGATTATAACCATCTCAACGAGCTCCTGAAAGATGTGAACGGTAAGCTGGACGAACTGGAAAAACAGTACCGTCAGGCGTATATGGCTGAAGATGAAGAGGGTATGAGGAAACTGGAGCCACAGTTCGATGACCTGGAAGCCCAGCAGAAACAGATCCTGGCCGATTATCTGAAGAATAACAGCAATTCACCTATTGCATTGTATGTGCTGAATAAATATGCCGACTACGATATTGATCTGGTGCAGATCGAGCCAATGTTCAATAAGCTGGGTAAAACGCTGCGTAATACGCCTTCCGGAAAGGATTTTGCCGCAGCACTGGATAAAGCGAAGAAAACAGCCGTAGGACAGCCGGCCATGGATTTTGCACAGCCGGATAAAGACGGAAAGGACATTACATTGGCCGCTTATAAAGGAAAATATGTATTATTGGGCTTCTGGGCCAGCTGGTGCGGTCCCTGCAGAGCAGAGAACCCGAATGTATTGAAGGCCTACAGCCGGTTCAAAGACAAAGGGTTCGACGTAGTATCCATCTCTCTGGATGAAAAAAGAGAGAAGTGGCTGGCGGCGATACAGGCAGATAACCTGGCCTGGGTACAGGTGTCTGATCTGAGAGGTTGGAAGAATGCGGTGGCCGAGAAATATGGCATCAAAGCGATCCCTCAGAACCTCCTGATCGATCCCAACGGAAATATCGTTGCCAAAAACCTTCGGGGCGATGCGCTGGAACGCAAGCTGGAAGAACTTTTAAAGTAAGTACACGTAGATATAGTGACGAAAACCACCTGCTTAAAACAGGTGGTTTTATTTTTTTATTTGGTTTGTTACGAAAGTTTCGTAGATTTACGAAACAATCGTAGATGATTGTCTTTAAACTGAATCAATATGGAAAAGCTTACGCAGCAGGAGGAAATTGCCATGCTGGCAATATGGAAAACGGGCACAGGGTCAGTAAAGGATTTTCTGGAGCAGCATCCATCTCCACAACCTCCTTATACGACGCTTGCCTCCACGATCAGGAACCTGGAGAAAAAAGGTTACCTGACCAGCCGTAAAACAGGCAATGTATATGAGTATACGCCTGCGATCGTTGAATCTGAGTACAAACAGAAGTTCATGAGCGGGTTTGTAAAAGATTATTTCGAGGATTCCTATAAGGCCCTGGTGACCTTCTTCGCAAAGGAGAAGAAAATCACTCCTGAAGAACTGAAAGAAATTGTCAGGATGATCGAGAAAAACTGATAGCCATGCTTATTTATCTGCTTAAAGCCAACATAGCGCTTGTTTTGTTTTACCTGGCCTATCGCTTCGGTCTGAGGCGGCTGACCTTCTACTCGCTGAACCGCTTTTTCCTGATTGGCGGTATCCTGTGTGCGACAGTGGGACCATTGATCGACCCCTCTGTGTTCATACAAAGGCATCATGAGTTGAATGTCGTAGCAGAGGCTTATATGCTTGATCTGTCATCCCTGCAAAAGCATCCGTCAGAGCCTTTTATCAATACACTGGTAAAGTATGTGTTCTGGCTGGGAGTGATCATTATGACCATTCGGTTTGCCATACAGCTCTTCTCTTTATGGAAACTGCATCTGCAGACCCGGAGAACGGTCTTCGGGGACGAATCACTGCGTATTATGGAGCAGCATGCCAATCCGTTCTCCTTCATGCGTAACATATATATCAATCCAGCTCTGCATACACCAGAGGAATTCTCTTCCATCATCGAGCATGAAAAGGTGCACGTGCGGCAATGGCATACACTCGATGTACTACTGGGAGAACTGAACAAGATATTCTACTGGTTCAATCCCGGCGCCTGGTTAATGAGTATCGCCATCCGTGAGAACCTGGAGTTTATTACAGACAGAAGCATTCTCCGGCAAGGTATAGACGCAAAATCTTATCAATACAGTCTTTTAAAAGTAAGTGGGATCCCATATGCGACGGCCATCGCGAACAATTTCAATTTTTCACACTTAAAACAAAGGATCATGATGATGAATAAAAAAAGATCATCCCGCTACCATTTACTGCGTTATGTAGTATTGGGCGCTGTGATGGGGATCGCAGTACTTTCCCTGAACTTCTCCCGTGCAATTGCCAAAGCAGAGACGTCTGCACATAAATTGGTAAACGCATTCCAGGAAGATACATCGAAAGTGAAGGTTCCACCACCACCAGCACCACTTCCGCCCCCTCCACCGCCTCCTCCAGCACCTCCGGTGAAGGGGAAAGGAGCAAAAGTTCCACCTCCACCACCACCAGCACCACCGGTTCCTGCTGCTCCGGCAGTAGCTCCTGCACCAGCCGCAGCTGCTGCACCAACTCCGGCAGGAGAAGAACTGACCTTGAGTGTTGCGGAAAATGCAGATGCTGCAGCTACTGATAAACCTAAAATTGTCATCAGGGGTGGCGCAAATGGACAGGCAAAACCGCTTTATCTGATAGATGATGCGGTCATCGGTACCAATCTGCCGGAGGGTATGATCAATCCGGAAGACATCAGTTCTATACATGTGCTGAAAGGCGAATCTGCTACCACTATTTATGGAGATGCTGGTAAGAACGGTGTAGTAAAGATTTATACTAAAGGTTACATTGGAGCTCCGATCGTAAAGCGCGACGTCCTCGTCCCTGCTAAACCAGGTACTACTTCTACGGCGCCAACAACAATAAAATTTGTACCTGCCGGTGAAAAGAAAAATGATGAGGTAGTCACTGTTATAGGCTATAAGGATGGTAACACTGTTCGTACTATAACGGCTGGTAATAACATCAATGTCAATACAAATACCGATACTAAAACAGACGTGAAGTCTGAAGACAAAAAGTAAGTTGGTATTACATCGCTTTATAATACTGAATAAATAGAAAAAGGCTGGAATTTCCAGCCTTTTTCTATTTATTTTTTACACATCTGAAACCAAGGTTTTCCAGCCCTGACTCCGGTGACGTTTTCATTCTTGCCGTCACCCTGTAACCCGAACAATATTCATCGGTACACATGAAAGAACCACCGCGGATCGTATGTTTGGCGGTAGAAGGGTCTTCCGGATCATAGCCCGCAGCAGGTCCTTTGGGATTATCTCCCTGCTTCAGACCGTAATAACGGCTATCATACCAGTCCGCACACCATTCCCATACATTTCCCGACATATCGTATAAGCCATAAGCATTAGGCGCAAAGCTTTTTACAGGCGCAGCGCCGAAATAACCATCTGTCTGTGTATTCTGATAAGGGAAATGACCGTTCCAGGTGTTGGCCTTTACCTTTCCTGTTGTCAGTGCCTCAGTACCCCAGGGATAGGGCTGGTCTTTGAGACCGCCTCTGGCCGCATATTCCCATTCTGCTTCTGTAGGGAGGCGTTTACCCGCCCATTTTGCGAAAGCCTGTGCATCATTCCAGGAGATGTGTACAACCGGCAGGTGTTCCTTTCCGGTGATATTGGTCGTTGGTCCGCCGGGATGTTGCCAGCTGGCGCCCTGTATAAAAGACCACCATTGTGATACATCGTCCAGGGGGACAGGATGAGAGGGAGGCGTGAATACAATAGAGCCCGGGAGCAGCATACTGCTGTCAGGTTCAGGTGAACCGGCCGGTAACTGCTGCATCAGTTCTTCTTTGGAAATTGGCCGTTCGGCAGTAGTAAGATAACCTGTCGCTTTTACAAAAGCGGCAAATTCGGCATTGGTCACTTCATGTTCATCCATCCAGAAGCTGTCCACACGTACATCGTGACGTGGTTTTTCGTCCGGATGCGCCTCCGCATCGTCTGCTCCCATCGTGAAAGCACCACCTGGTATGAGCACCATGCGGTTAAGTGTATCGCTCTCCGTGAGTGATGCAGTGGTATCGCCTGCAGGCGTCCCGGATGGCGGGTTATTCTGACAGGCGCACAGTAATATGCTGAGGCCCAGTGTCCATATGGCAATAGGATTACTAAACATTCCCCTAAGATCGTGAATCTGTATGTTAAATTTTAGCTCCCTTAACAATTAAATAATGGGTGATACAAATAAACTATTGTAAACTGCATCCTTGTTTTAGATATGGAACAACTCAGCGCACCTTTCAGCCGTCATGATTTTGGAGAGAATTTCCTTTGGGGAGTGACGATTTCCGCATTTCAGAATGAAGGTGCCTGTGATGCCGATGGTAAAGGAAAGTCTATCTGGGACGAGTTTACCACGAAGAAGGGAAAGATCAAGGATGGCACTAATGCACTTGTGACAGTTGATTTTTATAACCGTTACCGGGAAGATATTCAGCTGGTCAAACAAATGGGTTTTGATGTGTTCCGTTTTTCTATTTCCTGGCCGCGTATTCTGCCGGAAGGGACCGGTAAGGTGAATCAGGCGGGCATCGATTATTATCACCGGGTGATAGACGCCTGTCTGGAAGCCGGTCTGATACCATATGTTACTTTATATCACTGGGATTTACCGCATGCAATTGAACATAAGGGAGGATGGTGCCACCGTGGCGTCATTTTCGCCTTTGAAGAATATGTGCGTATATGCGTGCAGGCGTTCGGGGATAAAGTGAAGAACTGGATCGTGATGAATGAGCCCTTTGGTTTTACCTCATTAGGTTATATGCTCGGGGTACATGCGCCTGGTAAGTTCGGCGTATCCTATTTTCTCCCGGCGGTGCATCATGTGCTGCTTGCTCAGGCAGCAGGTGCAAAGGTCATCAGAGAAACCGTTAAAGACGCCAATATCGGGACTTGTCTGTCCTGTTCATACATTTACCCATACACACAGCAGGAAGCCGATATACAGGCTGCAAAGAAGGCAGATGCACTATTTAACCGCCTGTTCCTGGAGCCGGTCCTGGGTATGGGATATCCGGTGAACGATTTTCCGTTGTTACGCCGGATAGAAAGACGTTATGCCCTATGGCGTGACTGGGACCAGCTGTCATTCGATTTTGATTTTATCGGGGTACAGAACTATTTCCCCCTGGTCGTGCGCAGGAATGCGTTCATGCCGGTGGTCGGCATATCCGAAGTAAAACCGAAGTCCCGCCGGGTGCCAATGACGGCATTGGGGTGGGAGATCAGCGGCGAAGGGATGTATGCTATTCTCAAACAGTTTAGCGCCTATAAGGGCATTAAGCGGCTGATGGTGACAGAAAGCGGGGCTGCCTTTGCAGATATTATGAGTGGAGGCGCTGTCGATGATCAGGACCGGATCAGTTATTTTAAAGAGTACTTGTCCGGGGTGCTGAAGGCAAAGAGAGAAGGGATACCGATAGACGGGTATTTTGCCTGGACACTGACAGATAATTTCGAATGGGCGGAAGGATACAAGGCCCGTTTCGGATTGGTGCATGTAGACCGTGATACGCAGGTGCGTACCATGAAAAGCTCGGGTCAGTGGTTTAGTGAATTCTTGAAGAAATAAAGCAGCGTTTGCTTCGAAGAGAAACGTTTCAATTGATCATAATATAGAAAAAGCCCATAGCATACGCTATGGGCTTTAATATTTTCGGGTAATCCGTTATCAGATCAATCGTATGTTCTGCGCAGGAACCAGATATCTCTCAGGGAGAAGTGGAACACACCGTTGATGTATGTTTCCTTTACAAGACCACCGCTGGTAGTACCTCTCTGTCCTACTTCAATACCTATGTAGTAACGCAGGTAGTTGGATTTGGAAGGAAGGGAAACACCGACAGTACCTGCGATATCCTTGATCTGGTTGTTGTTGACTACCAGGTAGGATTTATAGTAGGAAGCACCTGCCTGTATCACTACACCTTCGATCTGCTGAGAGCCGTACATACGTCTGAAGGTATATTCCAGGCCAGTAGACATGCGCTCAGAGTTGGCGAACAGGTAGTTAGTGCTGGCAGGTTTGGTATCGGCCCACATCTGTTTGCGGTAATCAGCCAGCCAGCTGATAGTACCGTTGCCCAGGTGGATACCGGCGCCGTACTGTTCAGGCAGGGTATATTTTTCTTTAGCGAGATCATCCTGAAACAGTGTGGTTTCAGATGAGTTCATCACTATCAGTTTTTTCTCGTAGCTCAGTTTGGTCTTGAAGCGGTAAGTAGCACCGAGGCCCAGTACCCAGTCACCACCCAGTCTGCCGGCATATTGTACACCTGCATTGAAATTGGTATTGAAAGCGTAACGCTGGATCTTGGTAGATACGGTATCGCCACCTACGTTTTCTGTGGTGTTGTTAGGACCGAACAGGAAGTTAGTGGACACACCAACGGCGAAGTTTTTGGTTATTCTTACACCATTGGAAATGTATGCTTTATAAATACCGCCAGTACCTTCTGTAGTGGTCGTCTGGGGTGACGTATCAACGAATTTGGTAGAGACCAGCTTGTAGTCGACGTTGCTGAACTGACCGAAACCGGCGCTCATACCCCATCTGCTGTTCACTTTGAAACCCATCGCCAGACGTTTGATGTTAACATCGCCGGCCTGTCTGTTCAGGGTCGTAGCATCTTTATAATTAACGGATTGCGCGCGCAGGGATACATCGAACATGAAATGCTGACGAGGCAATGCCGCGTAGGATGCAGGGTTCAGCTCGTTCAGGTAGTTATCTGAACGGCGACCTATACCAGTGCTACCCACACCGAAGTTGCGGGTGTAATCATGTTCCTCCTGGTCACCGATGGCATACGCAGAGTAGAGTGAATTGATACCGTGTTGTGCCATTGCCTTGCCGCCCAGTAAAAGCATCAGGCCGCATAAGCCGGTCGTATATTGTATTCGCTTCATGTAGTCAATTCTTGATTGCATTATTTATACCGCAGGTAATAAATCTGTATTGTAATTCTGTTGGTGGAGTTCCGGTTGTCTCCGAGGATCGCACGGTCAAAGTTACTAAGACCTGTGTTTCTTGGAGGCAGTAAGGCCAGTCCGCGGTAAGAATTGTCAGTCGTATTTAATTGTGCAATGCAATAATTGGTAATATCGTAGGTATACGCAGTACCTGTGTTGTAGATAACGTCCGTTACCAGGCTTCCGTACTGGATAGCGCCGGTCAGCGGGGAGCGGAGTGTATCCTCGATCACGTTACCGCTGTTGATAACGCCGAGCGGCAGGTTGGCAGGCAGGAAGTAAGGGTACTTGTAAGTCGCCTTTTCCGGTCTGACAGTGAGGGTGGCCCTCATGATCTTGGAGAACTTGTTCAGCTGGTTGAACGTTTTGAGATAAGGGAAGTCGATACGGCCTACGATGTTGGTCAGCGGCTGTACGAATATTCTGCGGCCTGCGTCAGCAGAAGGAAGTAGTTTTTTGTTAGTACCTAATACGGCCAGCGGAGAACCGGCAGGACGTTCCACGTCTACGTGGTTGAACTGCATGGCTGAATTGTATACAGCGAAGTCTCTGTATTCCTGTTTGATCTCACCCGGTGTGGTATGGAAGAAGAGACGCAGGTTCAGGGAATCATCTGCTCTGAGCGCAGTGATCAGCTGACTGTTAGCGCCTGGTTTCAGTGCCAGACCTTTAAAGTATTGCAGGAACTGCTGCTGATTGGTAATGGTAGTGCTGTTCTTATCCGCGAGGTCAAAGAACTCTTTACCCAGCACGTCACTGATCCTGATACGGATCGTCGTATCACGGTGAGGACGGATGGTCACCTGCCTTGAACCGATCGGAGTAGGTTCAGTGGCGAAGTTGCTGTAGCTATATAAAAAGGCGCTGTTACCCTGACGTTTCATGGTCTCGGTAACGCGGTATACTTCAATGTGCTGAGGAAGGGTGGTATCGCCATAATGCTCCAGTGTCGGATGTACCATCAGCACCATGGAGTCATAGATAGCCCTGTCAGGAATGGCGGTGCCGCTATAGGCGTTTACCTGCCAGAAAGAGGTAGAGGAGATCTTACCAAAATAAGGATCATTGTTGATACCAACGAGGGCGGTACCCAGGTTGGAAGTCGGAACAGAATCAAGGTATGCCGTGCTCATCGTCATAGTGATGGTGTCTGTTACCAGATACTCTGTACCACTCTGATCTGTGATACCATCATACAAAAAGCCTTCTTTTTCACAGGCAGCGGCGCCAGTGATCAATAATGCACAAACCAGGTATTTACAGGCCACTTTGGCGCGGATACTTTTATTCATGGAGCGCAATTTTAGACAGGAACCCAACTTCACGCTTATTTAATATGCGAATAAGCTCTTTTCATCGACGAATAACCATTCATATTCGTTGTGCTACTGTTGGGGTAGCAAGCTCCCCCTTACAGGAAAAAACCCGTTGGCAGATAAAAAGCCATGATTTGTCTGCCAAAATTCCCCAAATATCTATTTTATGATTGAGCTTAAATAAGTGCGGATAATTTTGGCAGCTATTAAAAAAGTAAAAATAACTTATGCGCTATTTAAATGTATGTTTTCTGGGATTGGCCGCACTTACGTTAGCCTCCTGTTCATCAAGCGACGATACGACCAAGCTGGGTAACTGGGTAAGAAGAGCAGATTACCAGGGCGACGCCAGAAGGGAAGCAGTAAGCTTTGTGATCGGAGATACAGCGTATGTGGGAACTGGCACCAGTGGTGTTGATGGAGGTACTTTATTAAGTTCATTTTATAAGTACGATCCGGCGAAAGATAACTGGACTATGATAGCGTCTTTACAGGATCCAAACGATGCTACTAAAAACCTGGCACGTACCGGTGCTTCAGCTTTTGCTGCTGCAGGTAAAGGTTATGTAGCTACTGGTAGCGATGCAGATTTCAAATCACTGAAAGATACCTGGGAATACGACCCGACTACAAATAAATGGACCAGCAAAGCTGATTTTCCGGGTGCTGCGCGTTACTTCGCTGTGGCATTCTCTGTAAAAGATCAGGGTTATGTTGGTACAGGTTATGATGGCGGTAACAACATGAGCGACTTCTTCAAATTCAATCCTTCAACTAACAGCTGGAGCCCGATCACAGCACTGAAAGATAAAAGAAGACAGGCAGTTGCTTTCGTTATCAAAGACAGCGCATACGTTGTAACAGGTACCGGTGCAGGTACAGTGCCTACCCGTATGTATGTTTACGATGCTGCTAACGACGTATGGAAAGAGAAAGCTAAGATCGAGAACGCTACTGACGATTCTTTCGATGATGATTACTCTTCTATCTCCCGTTACGGTGGTGTTGCTTTAGTGATCAACAATAAAGCATACGTAACTACAGGTTCCAGCTCTGCAACATGGGAATATGAGCCAGTTAGCGACCGCTGGACAGAAAAAACCGCTTTCGATGGTGCAAGCCGTACCAGCGCAGTAGGTTTCTCTGTTAAGAACAGAGGTTTCGTAGGAACTGGTTATTCCAGCAGCACTTACCTGGATGACCTGTTTGAATTCTATCCTGACCAGGAAAACGATACGAATGACTAATAAGAGGTCTTTTCTGATCGCTTCACTGGTTGCCGTACTGGCCTATACAGCCTGTCAGCAAAAACAGACAGAACGAACTGAACATACTCAAGAAACAGCTACTACCGCAGTGCATGACAGCATTGCGGTAGTAACGTTTCAGCTGGACAACAAGGGTGGATGGGGCTATAAGATCAACAAAGGCACTCATACCTACATTGAACAGCCATTCATCCCCGTAATAGTTGGCAACAAGCCTTTTCAAAGCGAAGAGGACGCCAGAAAAGTGGGAGAAAATATTGCCGCCAAGCTCAGGAAAAACCCCGGCGGACTGCCAGATTTAACCCGGCAGGAGCTGCTTGATATGAAAATAGCCGGTGTAGAGTAGCACTAAAACTCTCCGGTAGACATATTGAAACTTATATTAATATTGGCCACAGTACTGTGTCTGGCCATACCGGCTACCTATTCCCCCCGAAATTTTAACATTCCTTTTACTACACTTAACAAATTTTAACAGCCTGTTTACGGGAATTGAGTGTAAGTTTATCGCGCTTTTGGGCTACATGATAAATTTAAAACAACTCTATAAGAACCGGTTATTCAGGGTAGGCCTACACATTGTAGTCTGGACCAGTTTCCTGTTCTTTCCCTTTTTTATCTACCGGATCAAGATCCAGCACCCCTGGTTCTTTGCCCGGGAAATAGTGGACAACCTCTTTCTCATAGGCTTGTTTTATCTCAATTTTTATGTACTCATCCCCCGGTTTTTCACATTAAAGAAAATCGTTTACTACCTGTCTTTTGTGGTATTGACATTGGTCTTTATCATTGTACAACAAGCAGTTACAGAATACGTTTTCTGGAAAACCTTCGCAGCTGAAGAGACGGTCATGGTACCCGCCAGGAATGGTGACACCCGGTTAACCCCGGCGCCTTCCGGATTTATGCGCTACCATCTGCTGGAAAGCCGGCTGCACGATAAAGAAGGGGATGACAATGTACCCCTCTACGCCGCCGCCAGTCTGAACGACTCCATGGGGCTCCGTGGCAGGGAATATATCAGTAGCCAGCAGGAACTGTCTTTTCTGGATTATATCCTCTTTCCGGACATTTTGCGGAAATCAGTTTTTGCAGCACTGCTCATGCTTTTTATGAGCGGATTTATCAAAATAGCACAGGAGTGGTTCAAGAGCGAACAGCAAAGGGAGGTCCTGAAAGTCGAAAATCTCAATGCTGAATTGAAATTTCTGAAGTCGCAGATCAATCCTCATTTCCTGTTTAACTGCCTGAATACCATTTATTCACTGGCTCATAAACATTCCGCCCAGACAGAACACGCAATCGTCAAACTGTCTACCATTATGCGGTACATGATCTATGACTCCAATGAAGACAAGGTGCAGCTGCAACAGGAACTGCAATACCTGGAAGACTATATTGATATTCAACGTCTGAGAATGCCTGACGATATAGTAGTGGATTATGCGGTACAGGGAAATCCGGCAGGACTAAAAATAGCCCCCATGTTATTGGTGCCTTTCGTAGAAAACGCCTTTAAGCATGGGATCAGTTACGCTGAACCTTCATTCATTGCCATCGCCCTGGCAATTGAAAAGAATGAGATGAGACTGGTTGTGGAAAACAGCCGCTTCCATCAGCGGGTGGCAGAAAAAGGTGGCATCGGTTTACAGAATGTGCGTAAGCGCCTCGAATTACTGTATACCGATCACCATGAGCTGGAAATCACGGAATCCGAAACCCAATTTATTGTTGATTTAAAAATCGTGTTGAAAAATGATCAGGTGTATAGCGGTGGATGACGAGCCACTTGCGTTGGAAATAATCACTGATTTTGCAAAGAAGGTGCCCTTCCTGCAACTGGTAGGCACGTTCCAAAATGCGACCGAGGCATTGCGCTTTCTGCAGGAAGAGCGTGTAGACCTCCTTTTCCTCGATATCAAAATGCCGGACATTACCGGTATTCAGTTGATGAAGTCCCTGAAATATCCGCCTATGGTCATCTTTACCACTGCATATGGAGAATATGCACTGGAAGGGTTCGACCTGGAAGTGGTGGATTATCTCTTAAAACCCGTACCGTTCGAACGTTTTCTGCGCTCGGCCACCAAAGCGCTGGAGCTTAGAAGTATGTCCCAGCAGAAGAACGGGGACAGCAGCAACGGGCATGTCAATGACTACATCTTCATTAAAACAGAATATAAGATCATCAAGATCAATCTGGAAGATATTTTATTCATCGAAGCACTGAAAGACTATACGAAAATTTATACTCCTCATCAGCCGGTACTTACACTGCGCAGCCTTAAATCATTTGAAACCCGTCTGCCCGCAGAGAAATTTATAAGGGTACACCGCTCTTATGTCGTATCACTGAACAAGATCAATTCTGTGGAAAAGAACACCGTCATGATCGCTAATCAGTCTATCCCCATCAGTGATGGTTACAGGGATAAATTCTATGACGTGATCAACCGGAACAGTTAAATACGTCTGTAATAACAATAACATTAGCATAAACGAAAAACGGTAAACAGTGTGATACTGCTTACCGTTTTCATTATTTATGAATGTTCTTTTGCGGACCGCTTAGATGATCTCTTTCAGTTTAGCGATCACCGTATCTATTTCCTCAGTGGTGTTGTCTTTACCAAAAGAGAAACGTACGGCAATTCTGTTAGGATCGCTGTTGATGGCGCGGATCACGTGAGAACCTGCATCCGCACCGGATGTACAGGCACTGCCGCCGGAAGCGCAGATACCATTGATATCCAGGTTGAACAACAGCATTTCACTTTTCTCCGTTTTAGGGAAAGAAACGTTCAATACGGTATACAGACTGCGTCCATACAGGTCGCCATTGTATCCCACATCAGGAATTTGCTTTTTCAGCTCATCCATCATGTACATACGCAGGTCATTGATATGTTTGCTGTGCGCTTCCATATGCTCTGTAGCCATTTCCAGTGCTTTCGCAAAACCAACGATACCATATACGTTCTCCGTACCGGCACGCATGTTACGCTCCTGTGAACCGCCATGGATGAACGGAGATATCTTCACATTCTCATTGATGTAAAGAATACCCACGCCCTTAGGGCCGTTGAATTTGTGCGAAGAACCATTGATGAAGTGTACCGGCGTGTTACGCAGATCAAACGGATAGTGTCCTACCGTCTGAACGGTGTCAGAATGGAAGATCGCGTCAAACTCCTTACAAAGGTTACCTACAGCATGCATGTCCAGCAGGTTACCAATCTCGTTGTTGGCGTGCATCAGACTTACCAGGCAACGCTCAGGAGAGTTGGCCAGTAATTCACGGAGATGTTCCATATCCACGTGACCGTTTGGCAGCAGGCGTACATTGCTCAGCCTGATCTTTTCTTTCGAATGAGCATGCTCTACAGAGTGCAGGGTAGCGTGGTGCTCAATTTCAGAAGAGATAATGTGACGGCAGCCCAGGTTGTGTATGGCCGCACTTACGGTCGTGTTGGTACTTTCAGTACCGCCGGAAGTAAAGAAGATCTCTCCCGGATGCGCATTCAGGATTTTGGCTACGGATTTACGTGCGTTTTCGATGGCCAGTCTGCTCTCACGGCCGTAGGAATAGATCGAGGATGGATTTCCGAACTTCTCTGTAAGATAGGGCAGCATCACATCCAGCACTTCTTTATCCAGCGCCGTGGTGGCTGCATTATCAAAATAAATTCTTTTCAAGTGATGGTGGTTTTTGATAAAAAAATGCCGTTGGCGGTCACAAATGTCTGATTTTTTTAGAAATTAAGCCCAATGTAATATGCTACATGACATTATTGTGATGATCGGTCCCAGGGAAATCTGCGGGGACCATTGCCCGCTTACTGGATCGCCCTTGTCTTCCGCTTAGCAGTTCATCCACGGGGAGTTAATATTGAGTTTACATCCGGAAGGTATATCCGGGGGGACTGGTACAGGAGAAAAAGTAGTAAATATACTAATAGTCTGTCTATAGTTATCTTTCGTTGGTCTTTCGTTTTCTAATGAAGGATCAATGAAAGATGACTGATACCTAAGTATTTTAAGATAAAAAACCTGTTGTAGGCTTATTTGTCCTGAATGCCCCCTATTGGGGCAAAAACCAGGGTTGACACGACGCATACACGACGTATATACGATGCATCTACGACGTATCTATACTACATCTATGTAAAAAACGGCAAGTGAAGGGAATGAGGGGTGTCAGGAGCTGATCTGTAATAAAGCAAAAGGGCTGACTGTTAGTGAGATACTTCCAGTCGGCCCTTTTATTATTTAATCAATTGATTATTAGTGCATAAACTCGCGGATGTCCTGCATGATACGTTTCGCGATGTTATCGGCGGTCGTTTCATTCTGGCTTTCTGCGTAGATACGGATGATCGGTTCGGTATTGGAGGTACGTAAGTGTACCCAGTCTCTGTCGAATTCGATTTTCAGTCCGTCTTCTATATTGATTGGCTGATTTTTGTATTTACCTCTGATCTTGTCGAAGATGGTCACTACATCGACGCCTTTATCCAGCTCTATTTTATTTTTAGAGATGAAATAATCAGGATAACTGTTGCGAAGGGCTTTCAGGTTCTTTTTGCTCAGGGCCACGTGGCTCAGGAACAGGCCGATACCGATCAGCGCATCGCGGCCATAATGCAGGTCAGGAACGATGATACCACCGTTACCTTCACCACCGATCACGGCGTTTACTTCTTTCATTTTGCGTACTACGTTCACTTCTCCTACTGCGGATGGGTGATATTCGCCACCATTTTTCAGGGTAACGTCTTTCAGCGCCTGTGTGGAAGACAGGTTGGAAACGGTGTTACCTTTTCTGGTTTTGAGTATGTAGTCAGCGACTGCCACCAGGGTGTATTCTTCGCCGAACATACCACCGTCCTCGCATACGAAGCAGAGGCGGTCTACGTCAGGGTCAACAGCGATACCCAGGTCAGCGTCGGCTTTGTTCACCTCATTGCTTAAAGCGGTCAGGTTTTCCGGAAGGGGCTCCGGATTGTGGCTGAAACGGCCGTTCACTTCGTCGAACAGTACGGTGATCTCTTCCACGCCAAGCGCTTTCAGCAGGGCCGGCACGAAGATAGCGCCGGTTGAATTGACAGCATCTACCACGATTTTGAAGTTGCGTGCTTTGATAGCGGCAACGTCAACCAGTGGGTAGTTCAGCACCATATCGATGTGCTTCTGCATGTAAGTGTCGTCCTGTCTGTAGGAACCGAGTTTATTGACATCTGCGAATGTGAAATCTTCGCGGGCGGCAAGGTCGAGTATGATAGCACCATCTTCTCCGGAAATAAATTCGCCTTCAGCGTTCAGCAGTTTTAGCGCATTCCATTCTTTAGGATTGTGGCTGGCGGTAAGGATAATACCACCGGCAGCCTGCTCCGCTGTTACCGCAATTTCAACAGTAGGAGTAGTGGAAAGGCCTAAGTCCACTACGTCCAGGCCCAATCCGTTCAAAGTAGCTACGACGAGTTGCTTCACCATTTCTCCCGAAATGCGGCCATCACGTCCGATTACCACTTTTTTGTTGTCAGATTGTTTGAGTAGCCAGGTGCCGAATGCTGCTGTGAACTTTACAACATCAAGAGGGGAGAGGCCTTCTCCAGGTTTACCTCCGATAGTTCCGCGAATACCAGAAATCGATTTGATCAGTGCCACGAATTTCAATTTTTAAAGGAAGGGCAAATATAAAATTACAATCAGCAAAGAACAAATGAATTAAATGTATTGCGCTGTCTGATAGTGACATATTAAAATAAAAGAATGTGTTAAAGTTTTAATGTAGGCTAATTATATAGGGGTTAGGAAACTTTAGACCGTTTTTCTTTAATGCCGCAGTTTAGCATACTTTTGCATGTCAAATTAATCAACAGCTACGTTTACATGAAATATTTATGGAAGAGTATACCCAGGTATATTCGGTATGTGATCGTTCAAGTCTTATTCCTGTACCTGTTCATGGTCGTTTTCCGCCTGGTCTTCTTTCTTTTCTTCTTTAAGACTACCGTTACCGGCAGCGCACCTATCCTGAAAGCCTGGGGGCTGGGGTTAAAGTTCGATATGCGCCTGGCCCTGATCTTAGGGGTACCCATCTTACTCACCGCTTTTATTGCCCGGAATCATTTTTTTACCAAAGGCGCCATCCGCAGGCCCCTGTTCGTATACCTTTTCATCGTATACCTGGTCCTGACCTTTGGTTATGTATTTGATCTGGGGCATTACGCTTACCTGGGATTACGCATGGACCCGACGGTCACGCGTTTTCTGGCTTATGGCGAACGTGCGGACAATGCACGCATGTTATGGCAGAGCTACCCCGTGGTACGTACCCTGACCGGCATCAGTTTGTTCCTGTTCCTGATCACGGTACAGTTCACCCGTTCCTATTATCGTATGGGAAAGGAGCCGGCCGTAAAGCTGGGGAACTGGAAATATACGGGCTGGCTGGCATCAATGGTTATTCTGTTTGCCGCAGGTATCTATGCAAATATTGCCTATTTCCCGCTGCGCTGGAGCCAGGCCATGTTCACAAAAGATAACGGTGTTACCAGTCTGGCGTTGAACCCGGTACTATATTATGTATCCAATATGTCCGTACAAAAGGACTCTTACGATATTCTCAAAACAAAGGAGTTCTACCCGGTGATCGCAGACTATCTGAAGATAGACCAGCCCAATGTGGATAAGCTGGACTTTGTACGGAGCAACCCCGGCAGAGCAGGTAAAAAAATGAACGTGGTACTGGTCATGCTGGAATCGACCGGCGCAGCTATCACCAGTATGTATCATAACCCGATGATGCCGACGCCAAACATGAAACAGCTGGCGGACAGCGGTATCCTTTTCAATAATTTCTTTGTACCGGCCATCAGTACGGCAAGAACGGTGTACGGGGTAACAACGGGACTGCCAGACATCACCCTGACCAAAACTGCTTCCCGTCACCCGCAGATGGTTGATCAGCGTGTAGTAATGGACCAGTTTAAGGGGTATGAAAAACTGTACCTGCTGGGGGGAAATACCAACTGGGCAAATATCCGGGCCGTATTTACCAACAATGTTGAAGGCATCCGGATTTTTGAGGAAGGGTATTATAAGGCGCCAAAGGCAGACGTCTGGGGCGTATCTGACTTTGACCTGATCACAGAAGCAGACGAGATTTTCAGAGATGCTAACAAACGGCAGCAGCCTTTTGTAGCGTTTCTCCAGCTGGCGGACAATCACCCGCCATATACCACCACAAAAGGAAGAGGGGATTTTAAGAAGGTGACGGAGAAGGATATCGACATGGAAAAGTTCAAAAAGGCTGGTTTTGTGTCGATGGAGCAGTTTAATGCTATCCGTTATGAGGACTATAATGTGGGCCACCTGATGGAACTGGCAAAGAAAGGCGGTTACCTGGAGAATACTATTTTTATCATGTTCGGCGACCATAACTGTACCCTCAATCCCTACCATTTTATGCCGACGCCGGAGTATGAACTGATCAGCGGAGGGGTACATGCTGCCTGCTTTATTTACTGTCCGGCACTCGTGAGACCACAGGTAGTGGACTATGCGGTGAGCCTGGTGGATATTTATCCGACCATGGCGAAACTGGCGGGCGTACCGTTCAAAAACTACACGCTCGGCCAGGATATGCTGGATACTACGGTTACCAACCGTTATGCCTTTGCTACTTATTTAAAGAACCTTCAGACACATATTTCGATCATCGGCCAGCGTTATCAGTATGAAATTAATACCTATACGCAGAAGTCTTACCTGTATGATATGCAGGGAGATCCGCTGAAAGATGTGAAGCAACAATATCCGGATACTGCGAAAGCACTCGATAATTTAACGCGGGCTTTTTACGAAAGCACCCGATATTTGATGTTTAACAATAAAAAATAGAGCTTTGGGGCGTTCATCTGATCATGGAAGTTTTTAATGAATTAGCAGTGGAAATACAAAAACATTGGTTTAAAGACTGGTTCAATTCTCCTTACTATCATCTGTTGTACAGCAACAGAGATACAGCGGAAGCAGCAGCATTCATCGATAAGCTCCTGCATTATCTGCGTCCGCCTGCTAACGCGACCATGCTGGATGTGGCCTGTGGTACCGGCCGTCATTCCAGTTATCTGGCATCCAAAGGGTATACGGTAACAGGGATCGACCTGTCTATCCGTAGTATTAACATTGCGAAGAAGCTGGAAAATGACCACCTCAGCTTTTTTCAGCATGACATGCGGCTGCCATTCCGGGTGAACTATTTTGATATTGTATTTAACTTTTTTACCAGCTTTGGTTATTTTGACACCGCGCGTGAGAACGAGAATGCGTTGCGGACAATGAAAAATGCCCTGAAACCGGGCGGCAGACTGGTACTGGACTACCTGAACAGCCCGCATGTGGCGGCTAATCTGGTACCCAATGAGGTGAAAGAGAAAGGGGATGTGGTATTTGACATTGTGCGGGAGATAAATGATGGTAAGTTCCAGAAGCAGATCAATATACTGGACCGTGCACGCCTGCAAAGGGCGACATTTACCGAGAACGTAAGCGCTTTTACACTGTCAGACTTTGAAGATATGTTTGCCCGCCAGGGTTTACAGATAACTGATATCTTTGGAGACTATCATTTTAATAGTTACGATGAACAGCATTCGCCTAGACTGATCATCATTGCTGCAAAACAATAGCCATGCTGGAAAGACTGCTTAGACTGGATTACAAACTATTTTTTCATATCAACAACGTATGGCAGCATCCTGTACTGGACGTTATCATACCCTGGCTACGGGAACCTTTTGTATGGGCGCCGCTCTATCTGTTCCTGTTGTTGTTTGTAACGATCAACTATGGTTGGAAGGGGTTCTGGTGGATCGTATTTTTCCTGATCACTTTCGGTCTGGCAGACCAGTCAAGCTTGTTTATCAAAGAGGCGGTAGGCAGATTAAGACCCTGTCGCGATCCGCTGATGCAGCATTTTGTAAGAGTACTGGTGGTATATTGTCCGGGCAGTGGTAGTTTTACCTCTTCCCATGCAGCCAATCACTTTGCAGTGGGCACTTTTTGTTTCTTCACTTTCAGGCAAATCTCCAAATGGTTTGCCGCTATGTTTTTTGTCTGGGCCGCTGTGATCTGTTATGCACAGGTCTATGTGGGCGTTCATTACCCGTTGGATGTACTGGGTGGCGGCGTGCTGGGGCTTTTCCTTGGAAGCATGAGTGGTAGTTTTTTCCAACGGCGTATCAGACTGGAACCTGAATTAGCAACATGAACTGGATCTTTTTATTAATTGTATTACTGGCCACCTTAGGTGGGGGCCTTATTCCAATGGTGGTGAAAAGGGTAAACCCTAATTTCCCCATTTATATGCTGGCATTTACCGGCGCCTGCCTGTTCGGGATCACTATCATGCACCTGTTGCCGGAAGTGTACCATGAACTGGGGCATCAGGCCGGCATCTATATCGTATTGGGCTTTTTTCTGCAGGTAGCACTGCAAACGCTGTCACATGGTGCGGAACACGGGCATACCCATGTTCCGACGGATAAACATCAGCACGTGCAACTGGCGCCGTTGCTGCTGGGATTGTCCATTCACGCCTTTATGGAGGGGATTCCCCTGGGATTCCGTTTCCAGGACCAGGCAGCACTGTCCTCCCTGGTAATCGGGGTGGCGGCGCATAAACTGCCAGAGGCCTTTACATTGATCACCGTAATGGTACACGCGCATCAGCGGACGTCAAAACTCTGGCGGATACTGATACTGTTTTCACTGGTAACACCGGTAGCGGCATTACTGGCGTCAGAATTAGGGGCACATTCGGCATTTATTTCCAGTTTTACCGCCTATATTGTGGCGCTGGTAATAGGGGCCTTTTTGCACATTTCTACCACCATTTTTTACGAAAGCGGGACCAAACACCATGAGCTGAGCTACCGGAAGGTACTGGCCATAGCGGGAGGCCTGGTTTTAGCATTTCTTACCTTAATATTTGAATAATTCTTTATTTTTAGGCTTTTAAACATGGAAGTCGTCGTCATTATCCTCATCCTTATTCTACTAAATGGCTTATTCTCAATGTCAGAGATTGCCATGGAATACGCTCGTAAAGCGAGGCTCGAATATCTGGCCAATCGAGGGGATGAAAAGGCCAAGGCAGCACTCAAGCTTGCCAGCAATCCGGACAGGTTTCTCTCTACTGTCCAGGTAGGTATCACACTTATCAGCATTTTAATAGGCGTTTTATCAGGTATCAGCCTCAAGCCGGACCTGGCGTCCTATATTTCCGGTTACGCTCAGTTAAGCGCATATAGCGATGGTATTGCCATCACCATTATCGTGGTGGTGGTGACGTATTTTACGTTGGTAATAGGAGAGCTGGTGCCTAAACGTCTGGGTATCCTGCGGCCGGAATCAATAGCCCGTCAGATGGCTGGGCCGATGAAATGGATGGCAATAGTCACCTCTCCTTTTATCTGGCTGCTGACCATCTTTACCAATTTCCTGGTGAATATCTTCAATCTGAAACCAACGGTGGATAACAATGCCACAGAGGAAGAGATCAAAGCGCTGATCAACGAAGGCGCTACTTCCGGGGCTATTGAAGAGACTGAGCAGGAGATCATCGAGCGTGTATTTCACCTGGGAGACAGGAATATTACTTCGCTGATGACCCACCGTACGGACATCGTATGGCTGGATGTACATGATCCCAAAGAAATTATCCGCAGTAAGATATTCGAAAGTCCGCACTCAGTATACCCTGTCTGTGATGACGAAATCGATAATATCAGAGGTATTGTTTCCATCAAAGACCTGTATATGGCAGCGGCTGATAATGTGTATGCATTGGGCCCTGTCATGAAAAAGCCGTTATTCATACCCGAAAATAACTCTGCTTACCAGGTACTGGAAAAATTCAAGGAAACACAGAACCATGCCGCATTTATCGTTGATGAATACGGTACGTTCCTGGGAATGATCACCCTGAACGATATCCTGGAAGCGATCGTGGGCGATATGCCAGAAAGAGGACAGGAGGATGATTATGAGATCGTTCGCAGGGAAGATGGTTCCTATCTGGTAGACGGACAGATCCCTTTCTATGACTTCCTCAGTAAATTTGACAAGGAAGACTGGATGGGGGAATTTGAGCAGGAATTTGACACGATGGCCGGATTTATCCTGCATCACCAGGAGCATATTCCTAAAATCGGGGAGAAGTTCGCCTGGAGAGGATTTACTTTTGAAATTGTTGATATGGACGCCCATCGTATTGATAAAGTACTGGTTGAGGCGCCCGAAGAAGATATTGAAGAAGGCTGATCACACATACCATAGTTGGAGAACGCATTGGTTACGAATTGTAAACAGGTAAAATACGTAGGTTTATCATGCTTTTAAATTACGTAGTTCACCGTTTGTGATTCGTAATTGTTTTTTGCTAATTTTGAGCACTTTTTTACATAATCAAATAATTTAATTTAAGATAATGGTTGTTTTAGGAAGTAAGGTGCTTTCACTGGACGAAGTGTACCGCGTGTTATTTGATGGGGAGGAGCTGAGCCTGGAAGAAGCCGCTTTACAGCAGGTATCTGAGAACTTTGAGTTTCTGAAGACTTTTGCGGCCAAAAAGCTGATTTACGGTATCAATACCGGTTTTGGTCCGATGGCACAGTACCGCATCAGTGAGAGCGATACGCACCAGTTACAGTACAATCTTATTCGCAGCCATAGTTCAGGGTCCGGCAAATTTATGTCGCCCCTGTTAACAAAAGGTCTTATGATCGCACGTCTCAGCAGCTTTATGCAGGCACATTCCGGTGTGCATCCTGAGGTGGTGAACCTGCTCAAAGACCTGATCAACAAAGATGTTTATCCTTGTGTGTGTGAACACGGTGGCGTAGGCGCCAGCGGTGACCTGGTACAGCTGGCCCATCTGGCGCTGGTGCTGATCGGAGAAGGAGAAGTCGTATATGAAGATAAAGTACGTCCTACTGCAGAGGTATTTTTGCAGCTTGGCCTGAAACCAATGGGTGTACACGTGCGTGAGGGACTGGCCGTTATCAACGGTACCTCTGCCATGACCGGCGTAGCCCTGGTGAATATCATTGAAGCAAAGAAACTGCTTGGCTGGAGCTGCATCCTGTCATCCATGATCAATGAAGTAGTGGAAGCATTTGATGATCACCTGTCCAGGGAACTGAACGCTGTAAAGCGTCACGTAGGACAGAACAAGGTCGCTGCCGCTATGCGCAATATTCTGAAAGACAGTAAGATGATCAGACATCGTCCTGATCACTTCTATAAAGAACTGGAAGAAGAGATCTTTAAAGATAAAGTACAGGAATATTACTCCCTGCGTTGTGTACCGCAGGTACTGGGCCCTATCTATGATACCCTGGTACAGGCAGAACAGATCGTGGTACAGGAGCTGAATTCTGTGAGCGATAACCCGGTAGTGGACCATCATCAGGAGAATGTGTTCCATGGTGGTAATTTCCATGGAGATTATATCTCTCTGGAGATGGATAAAGTGAAGATCGCGATCACCAAGCTGTCTATGTTGTCTGAAAGACAGCTGAACTACCTGATGAACGATAAGCTGAACCACAAATTCCCGCCGTTCATGAACCTGGGTAAACTGGGACTGAACTTCGGTATGCAGGGTATTCAGTTCACCGCCACCTCTACCGTTGCAGAGAATCAGACGCTTTCTTTCCCGATGTACGTGCACAGCATTCCTAACAACAATGACAACCAGGATATCGTGAGTATGGGTTGTAATGCTGCGCTCATGACCAACCGTGTGATAGAGAACGCATATGAGGTGCTGGCTATACAGGTAATGACCATGCTGCAGGCAGTTGACTACCTGAACTGTCATGAGCGCCTGTCATCTTTCTCACACCGTATTTACAGTGAAGTAAGGGCAATTTTCCCTAAATTTATCGAGGACAGTCCTAAGTATAAAGACGCTAAAAAGATCAAGGAATACCTGTTACAGCATGATCCAGCAATCGTGTGGTAAACCTATTAAAACAATTAACGGATGAAATGTGCTTTAATAACAGGTGGCTCCAGGGGTATAGGCAGGGCGATATGCGTGAAGATGGCCGAATTGGGCTACTATGTACTGATCAATTATAAAGGAAATGAAGCTGCTGCTAACGAAACACTGGAAGCTGTAAGGGCGAAAGGAAGCGATGGCGAACTGCTGCAATTCAATGTAGGCAACAATGAGGAAGTAATAGCGGTCTTAGGGGGCTGGATAGAAAATAATAAGGAAAAACAGATCGAGGTACTGGTGAATAACGCCGGTATCCGTGAAGATAACCTGCTGTTCTGGATGAATGCAGACCAGTGGAGAAATGTGTTGAACATCAGTCTGGATGGTTTCTTTAATGTGACCAAACAGGTCGTGAACAACATGTTGATGAAGCGTTACGGGCGTATTATCAATATCGTATCGCTTTCGGGCATTAAAGGCCTGCCTGGTCAGACGAACTATTCTGCTGCAAAAGCAGGTGTGATTGGCGCGACCAAGGCATTGGCGCAGGAAGTGGCCAAACGTGGCGTAACCGTAAATGCAGTGGCGCCTGGTTTTATCAAAACTGATATGACGGCCGAACTGAATGAAAAAGAACTGGCAGCACAGGTGCCGATGAACCGTTTTGGTACACCGGAAGAAGTAGCAGAAGCTGTGGCGTTCTTTGCCTCCAAAGCATCTTCTTATATAACAGGAGAGGTGTTATCTATTAACGGAGGACTTTATACTTGATTCAATTAAGAATCAGGAATTAAGAATTAAGAATTGAATGCAGCGGAGATGATCGCGGCGTAAATTCCTAACGCTTAATTCCTGATTCCTAATTCAAACAGATTCGCATGAACAGAGTTGTGATAACAGGATTGGGAATATATTCCTGTATTGGTAAGAACCTGGACGACGTACGTGATTCATTATACCAGGGTAAATCCGGTATCATCCTGGATCCGGCGAGAAAAGCTTTTGGCTATCGTTCCGGTCTGACGGGTTTTGTAGACCGCCCTGACCTGAAAGGAGTACTTGACCGCCGCGCCCGCACAATGATGCCGGAGCAGGCGGAGTTTGCTTATATGAGTACCCGTGAGGCAATGGCACAGGCAAAGATCGATCCTGATTATATAGAGAGAACGGAAGTGGGATTGCTGTTTGGTAACGACAGTTCTTCCAAACCGGTGATCGAGGCGAATGACATCATGCGGGAGAAAAAAGATACGATGCTGGTAGGTTCTGGTTCTGTGTTTCAGACGATGAACTCTACTGTGAACATGAACCTGGCCACTATTTTCAAGCTGAGAGGTATTAATTTCAGTGTGAGCGCGGCCTGTGCGAGTGGATCACATTCTATCGGACTTGGATATATGTTTATCCGTAATGGTATGCAGGATTGCGTAGTGTGCGGAGGCGCCCAGGAGATCAATATTTACTCCATGGGTAATTTCGATGGTATTGCTGCATTTTCTGTAAGAGAAAGTGATCCGGCAAAGGCCAGCCGTCCGTTCGATCGTGACCGTGATGGCCTGGTGCCAAGTGGCGGAGCAGCTACCGTGATACTGGAAAGCCTGGAAGCTGCGCAGCGCAGAGGGGCTACCATCCTGGGAGAAGTGATCGGTTACGGATTTTCTTCCAACGGCGCGCACATTTCTAACCCCACTATAGAAGGACCGGCACGTTCCTTGCAAATAGCATTACAGGATGCCCGATTGCAGGCGAAGGATATCGAGTATATCAATGCTCATGCGACCAGCACACCGGCAGGCGACGCCAGTGAAGCGGCTGCGATCGACCAGGTATTCGGCGATTCTAAACCGTACGTAAGCTCTACGAAGTCTATGACGGGGCATGAATGCTGGATGGCAGGGGCCAGTGAGATCGTTTATTCCATGCTCATGATGCAGAATGGATTTATCGCGCCGAACATCAATCTGGAAAATCCGGATGGAGCGGCTGCCCGTTTAAATATCAACAGTACGACTATTAATAAAGATTTTAATATATTTTTGTCTAATTCTTTTGGCTTTGGGGGAACTAACTCTTCTCTCATCGTTAAGAAATGGATGGAGTAAATAGTTAACTGTCAACACTTTTATACTACAAAACAGGCAATATTTAATATCTGCCCGGATATTTTTACCTTTGAGGGGACTAAAAACACGCGCAAGGAAGGTTGATCAGCTGAACGATTTATTGGAAGACAACATTGAAAGAAACATTAGTCCGGATTAACAGCCAATCTAAAGCGAACTATTATTTTCTGAATAACAACGAATATAGCTCAACCTATATCCTAGAGTTACACTGATATGGACAAACAAGAAATCATAAAAATCACGAATGCATTCCTGGTAGAGGAATTTGAAGCGGATGGGGACAAGATTACGCCTGATGCCAATCTTAAAGCTACCCTTGATCTGGATAGCCTTGACTATATTGATCTGGTAGTAGTCATTGAAAACAACTTCGGATTTAAAGTAAATCCTGAGGATTTCCATAGCATAGCCACATTCCAGAACTTTTATGACTACGTGGCTGATCGTATCAAACAAAAGGAACTGGTATAATGTCTTCCTGGGAGGGGAAATCCAAAGGAAATAAGCTGGGGTACAGTATTTTTATCGGGACGTTGCGTTATGGAGGCGTACTGCCTGCTTATATATTATTAAGGTTTGTGGCCGCGTACTATTTTTTGTTCTCCTACAGCTCCTCACGCCCCATTTTTCACTATTTTAAGACCAGGGTAGGATATGGCTGGTGGCATTCCCTGATAAGTCTGTACCGGAACTATTATGTTTTCGGTCAGGTACTTATTGATAAGGTCGTTGTCATGTCCGGTATCCAGAATAAATTCACCTTTGAATTTGAAGGGGAAAAGTACCTGCGGGAAATCACTTCCGCCGGTAAAGGCGGTATTATGCTCAGTGCTCACCTGGGAAACTGGGAGGTCGCCGGGCACCTGTTCCGTCGGCTTGAGACCCGTATTAATATTGTCATGTTTGATGGCGAGCATGAGCGTATAAAAAAATACCTTTCATCCGTTACAGGAGAACGTAATGTGAATATTATTGTTATTAAGGATGATTTGTCGCACATTTACGCCATCAATGACGCATTGAGTAACAAGGAACTGGTATGTATGCATGCCGACAGGTTCCTGGCAGGCAATAAAACAGTGACTGTTCCCTTTATGGGAGCAGATGCCCGTTTTCCGGCAGGACCGTTCCTGCTGGCGTCTACGTTCAGGGTACCGGTATCGATGGTGTTCGCTTTTAAGGAAACGAATACGCATTATCACCTGTACGCTACCCAACCAAGGGAATATCATGGTCGTCGCCGGCAGGGCGTAGAGACCGCCGTTCAGGATTTTGTACAGGAACTGGAAGTCATGGTGAAGAAATATCCTGAACAATGGTTCAATTATTACGATTTCTGGTCAATGCCGGAAGAAAAATAAAGCGTTTATGTTCATCCACACCGACAACATTACAGCATATATTCCCCAGCGTCCGCCGATCGTGATGATCAGCGGTATACTGGAAGTAAAGGATGCCATTACCCGTACCGGCCTGCAGATCGCGGCCGATAATATTTTTGTGGAAGATGGTGTGCTGAAATCACCCGGATTACTGGAGAACATGGCCCAGACCGCCGCTGCCCGTGTCGGATATATTGCGCAGCAGGAAAATACGCCTGTGCCGATCGGTTTTATTGGTGCGGTAAAAGACTTTGAAGTGTTTGGATTCCCACCGGCCGGCGCCTTTATTGAAACCACTACAGAAATACAAACGCAGGTGTTCAATGCTACCATGGTAGCTGCCAAAGTGACCCTGGACGGAAAAGTAATGGCGCAATGTGAACTGAAAATTTTCATAAATCCGTAAAATCCATTTGTAAATGACCACCTTAAAGAAATGCCTGCTGGCAAGCTTTGCACTGGTTGCTGTATGCCTGTCTGCAGGTAATACCCATGCTCAATCCCTGAAAGACTTTTTCGGCGATGAATCCACTCCTTTAACTTATCTCGGTGTTGACTTCTCTGCAACAAAAGTAGAGGGTGAAGCAGCTACCGGCGCTGACATTGTGAATAAGTTCGAGCCGATCAACTCCGTGATCGTTGTAGAATCTAAAAAGTATGATGTAGCCGGCACCTTCAGAAGGGCCAGTGTGACCAACTCACTGGAAGCCGTAAAAAAAGTGAATGCTGCTGTTAGTCCTGATAAGATCAAAACAGATGCCGTAGGCGATGTTACAAAAGGATTGACGACTGCTGATATCGAGAAACATGTGAAGAAATATGACCTTTCCGGTAAAAAAGGTATCGGACTGGTATTCATCATGGACGGTATGAGCAAAACGAACAAGGAAGCATACATATACGCTACCCTGATCGATCTGTCCTCTAAAAAAGTATTGCTGTCAGAACGTATCACCGGTAAGGCACAGGGTTTCGGCTTCCGTAACTATTGGGCTTACACAATTTATAAAGTACTCAATTCCATTGACCATGGAAGATATAAAGAGTGGAAATCCAAATCAACTGCTACTGCTGATACAAAAGTAGCGATCGCCGATAGCCAGACCTGGCAGATGGCAAACTAATCAGGAAAAATAAAGACGATGAGCCTTGTATTGACCGAGCGTGCAAATATACTTGTGAAGTTTAATGAAGCGGACCCTCTGGGAATCGTATGGCATGGACATTATGTTCGCTATTTTGAAGATGGAAGGGAAGCTTTCGGTGAAAAATACGGGCTGCGATACCTCGATATTTATAAGGAAGGATACACCGTTCCGGTTGTGAATGTGCAATGTAACTACAAACGCTCGCTCCGTTACGGAGACCGCGTGATCGTAGAAACTACCTATGTGAATACAGCTGCTGCCAAGATCAGGTTCGAGTATAAACTCTATAACCCTGCAACGGGCGAACTGGTAGCTGATGGTAGTTCGGTGCAGGTATTCCTGGATGTACCTACATCTTCCCTGCAACTGACCATTCCTCCGTTTTTTGAAAAATGGAAAGCCGATCACGGACAGGTACTTCCTCCTAACAATGTGAAAAGATGAAAAGTGTGTACGTAGTGGCGGATAATATTTTATCTCCGCTGGGCAGAACAACAGAAGAAAACTTTGCGAATGTCAGTAACGGACAAAGCGGTATCAGTCTGCATGACGATCCTGCCATGTCCGCAGGGACATTCTATGCAGCCATGATGGCGGACGGTCAGCTGGAGAGCAGCTGGCATGACGAAGGCCTGGAGCAGTACACAAAGTTTGAACAGCTGTTGATCCTGTCAGTACAGAATGCACTGGACAGAACGGCTATCGATATTACGAACGGACGGACCGCTTTCATCGTGTCCACCACCAAGGGTAATATCGAATTGCTGGAACAGCAGGAAAATCCTGTAGATGCGCCTTTGCAGGAAATGGAGCTGTTCACTACAGCAAAAAAAGTGGCGCAGTATTTTCATTACAAAGAAGATCCGATCGTAGTCAGCAATGCCTGTATCTCAGGGTTGCTGGCTATTCTAACAGCCAGAAGGCTGATACTTTCAGGCCGATATGATCATGCCGTAGTGACGGGAGCAGATGTGGTGAGCAGGTTCGTATTATCCGGTTTCCAGTCCTTCCAGGCTGTCAGTAGTGAACCATGCCGGCCATTTGATGCAGAACGTAAAGGTGTTACACTGGGAGAAGGCGCAGCGACTGTGGTCCTGACCAGTGACCCCGCGCATGTTACACCGAACGCTATCCGTGTTGGAGCAGGCGCGGTGAGTAATGACGCCAATCACATTTCCGGGCCATCCCGTACCGGTGCTGAGCTGAGTACAGCGATGCAACAGGCAATGAAGGGTTCCGGACTGACGCCCGCAGATATCGGATTTGTTTCAGCACATGGTACGGCTACGCTGTACAACGATGAAATGGAATCCAAAGCACTGCATCTCGCAGGACTGCTGGATGTGCCGGTGAATAGTCTGAAAGGCTATTACGGGCATACACTGGGTGCTGCAGGACTGATAGAAGCCGTGATCGGCATGCATGCATTACAGCAACAGGTAGTGATACCTACGCTGGGTTTCCGTTCGCTGGGCGTGCCTCATCCGGTAAAGGTGAGCAGTCAGATCAGCAGCAGACCTATGCAGCATTTCCTGAAAACGGTATCCGGTTTTGGCGGTTGTAATGCAGCTATGATATTTTCGAAATAATCTAATCTTAATTCAGAATGGAGTTTTTTACTAAAGAGACGAAAACAGCACTACAGGCGCAGGAAGCAGCGTTAAGACTGGCCTTCGCACCAATAGCATTTCAGGCCACCCGCGCATTACGCGATATGGGTATCCTGCAGGCTATCAGTGACGCCGGACAAACAGGGCTGACCATCGAAGAGGTCCTTGAAAAAGTATCCATGTCCCGTTATGCTGTACGCGTATTGCTGGAAGCAGGTCTGGGTATCGAACTGCTGATCATCAAAGACAAAAAATACATTCTGACCAAGACAGGTTATTTTATCCTGCATGACAGACTGACCCGTATCAACATGGACTTTTCCCAGGATATCTGCTATCTCGGTATGAACCATCTGCAGGAAAGTCTGACAGAAGGAAAACCCGCGGGCCTGAAAGAACTGGGCCCATGGGACACCATCTATCCGGGATTACCATTGCTGCCGCCTGAAATAGGTAAAAGCTGGTTCGACTTTGACCATTATTATTCCGATCTGGCATTCCCACAGGCATTGCCGATCGTATTTGAAAATAAACCCCGCAGACTGCTGGATATCGGTGGTAACACAGGTAAATGGACACTGGCCTGCACAGCCTACGATAAGGATGTACAGGTGACTATGTTTGACCTGCCCGGTGAGATCGCGATTGCCGCACAGCGGGCAAAAGACGCCGGCGTAGCCGACCGCGTTTCCTTCCATGAAGCAAATATCCTGGATGAAAGCCTGCCTTTCCCATCCGGATTTGATGCTATCTGGATGAGCCAGTTCCTGGACTGCTTCTCAGAAGAGCAGATCGTATCTATCCTGAAACGTTGCGGAGACGCGCTGACAGAGACAGGTACCATCTACATCCTGGAACCTTTCTGGAACAGACAGCGTTTTAAGGCAGCAGCTTTTTCCCTGCAGCAGACGTCGCTGTACTTTACCGCCATGGCGAACGGTAACAGTCAGATGTACCATACCGATGATTTCTTCAAGTGTATTGATGATGCAGGCTTGCAGATCATTGAAGAGAATAACGAGATGGGCCTCAGCTATACACTGCTGAAGTGTAAGAAAAAATAATCCATGTAACACAACATATCCCATGACTACAGAAAAGGTAGACGTATTAGTGATCGGTGCAGGTCCTGCGGGATCGGTAGCGGCATCCATTATCCATCAGGCGGGTTACTCCGTGAAGATTGTGGAAAAGTTGAAATTTCCGCGTTTCGTGATCGGAGAAAGTCTTTTGCCCCGGAGTATGGAAGCGCTGGAAGAAGCAAAATTCATCGATGCGATCAAGGCGAAAGGCTTCCAGGAGAAGTTTGGCGCCAAGTTCGTAAAAGGTGACAAAGTTTGCGACTTTACCTTCAAGGAACAGCATACAAAAGGCTGGGACTGGACCTGGCAGGTAACAAGGGCTGACTTTGACAAGACGCTGGCGGATACCGTAGAATCAATGGGAGTACCTGTGGCTTACGAAACGACCGTGACGGACATCCGCTTCAACGGATCGGACTCTGTAACGACCGTAGAGGATATAAATGGTAATAAAAGCCAGATAGAAGCGCGTTTCATCGTAGACGGCAGCGGATATGGCAGGGTTATTCCCCGCCTGTTCAACCTGGAGAAAAATTCCGTATTACAGCCGCGTAAAGCGCTGTTTGCCCATACAGTAGACGAACGCCGTTCCATGGCAGATGAGCCAAACCGTATTACAGCGGTGGTACATCAGCCGGGCACCTGGATCTGGATCATTCCGTTCTCAACAGGTGTGACCTCTGTTGGTTTCGTGGGCGATCCGTCTTTCTTTGACGGTTTCCCTGGTACCCAGGAGGAAAAATACAGAGCGATGCTGGAATCAGAACCATTTACCAGAGAGCGTTTCCGCGATGTGGAATTTGTGTTTGAACCACGCGTGCTGGAGTCCTGGTCGGCAACTACTGACAAATTCTATGGCGACGGATTTGTATTGACCGGTAATGTAACCGAATTCCTCGATCCTATTTTCTCATCCGGCGTAACTTTGGCCTGTGTTTCCTCACAGACAGCAGCGAAGCTGGTGATCCGCAAACTGAAAGGAGAAGCGGTAGACTGGGAAAAAGAATATATGGAGCCGACCATGCAGGGCGTAAATACATTCCGCTCTTATGTAATGGCCTGGTATGATGGTACGCTGGATAAGATATTCTTCTCTGAGGAAAAACGTCCGGATGTAAAGAACCAGATTTGCTCTGTACTGGCAGGGTACGTATGGGATATGAGCAATCCTTTTGTGCAGAATCACGATACTGCACTGAAGCGACTGGCACGTGCCATCGAATTAACGGGAATCTTAAAACACGACAACTAGTTTGCATAACGGCGAGGCATATATAACGGGTAGTTGTGTGATCCGCAACAACCGGGTGTACAGAGATGGTACATTATTGTGGGAAGCGCCACAGGAACTACCTGAATTTCTCCGTGGTGGATATGATCATTTTTCCGGTCAGTATCCTAAGTTTCACAAGATGGACCCTTTGAGTAAACTGGGTTGGCTGGCAACAGAAGTACTGCTCAAAGAGCAGCCGTTGCAGTATCCGGCAGAGAAGGTCGGATTGGTACTGGCTAATAGAAGCGCCAGTCTCGATACTGATCTGCGCTACTTTGACACAGTAAAGGATATTGCGAGTCCGGCGTTATTTGTATACACGCTGTCCAATATCGTCATGGGAGAGATCAGCATCCGTCACGGGTTCAAAGGTGAGAACGCCTTTTTTACCGCTGATGCTTTTGATGCGGACCTTATTGCTGCCTATGTCGGTCAGTTATTTGCAGAAGAAGCCATTGAGGCCTGTATCTGTGGATGGGTGGAAGTGATGGGACCTGTGTACGATGTGTTCCTGTACAGGGTAGAGCGGAGTAGTGGCGGTGTTGTATTCAATGCTGACAATCTGCAAAAAACAATTAGTATTTAAATCATTATCGCGTAATACATAATCATGGAAAATTTGATGGCGGCGCTGAAAGCCCAGATCGTAGAGCAACTGAACCTGCAGGAAGTAAAACCTGAAGAAATCGGAGATGACCAGCCTTTGTTCAAGGATGGATTAGGACTGGACTCTATCGATGCGCTGGAGATCATTGTATTGCTGCAGCAGCAGTATGGCATCCGTATTGCCAATCCGGAGCAGGGGCCTGAAATATTTCATTCCGTGCGTACGATCGCAGCATTCATTACCGCGCACCAAACCAGTAAATAATGCATAGTGATGTATGGATTGCCGGGGGCGGCGTTATTTGCGGTATAGGCAATAATCTGTCTGAATGCATGAACGCATTCAAACATATGGAGCCGGGTATGGCCCATATGGAGTATCTGCACTCCGTACACCGCCATACATTTCCGGTAGTGGAAGTGAAAGCTTCTAACGAAACACTGGCCGGATGGACCAAAATGCCTGATAAGATCAGCCGTACCGCATTGCTGAGCCGTGTAGCGGCAGAAGAAGCCTGGCGCAGCACGGGACTGGGAGATATCCGTCAGTACCGCGTAGGGTTTGTTTCTGCGAATACAGTAGGCGGTATGGACAAAACGGAAGACTTCTTCGCAGCATACCTGCAGGATAATTCCAAAGGTCATCTGAGTCAGGTGATACACCACGAATGTGGCGCTATTACTGAACTGGTGGCTGATGCCATGGGCATCCGTCATCATATATCGACGATCAGTACAGCCTGTTCTTCCGGTGCAAATGCGCTGATGTATGGAGCCCGGCTGATTAAAAATAACATGGTGGACGTGGTGATCGCCGGTGGTACCGATGCATTGACCCGCTTCACCCTGAATGGTTTTAATACCCTGATGATCCTGGACCAGGCAGCCTGTCGTCCTTTTGATGATACCCGTACAGGGTTGAACCTGGGAGAAGGCGCCGGTTATGTGGTACTGGTAAGTGATGCACTGGCGGCGGAAATGCCTGTAGGTAAAGCCCCCTGGTGCCGGTTGAGTGGCTATGCGAACGCAAATGACGCTTATCATCAGACCGCCTCTTCGCCGGATGGTATCGGTAATTACCTGGCGATGCAGGGCGCAATGGAAATGAGCGGTATCAAACCGGCAGATATCAGTTACATCAATCTGCATGGTACCGGTACCCAGAATAATGATGTGGCGGAAGGATCGGCTATTGCCCGTCTGTTTGAGCCGCATTATCCACCGGTTAGCAGTACTAAATCTTTTACTGGTCATACGCTGGGCGCCAGTGGCGGTATCGAGGCCGCATTCTCTGCCTGGGCAGTGAAGGAAGGCATTATCTATCCGAACGCCAACTTCAGTAAACAGATGAAAGAACTGCCGTTCGCGCCGGTAACACAATTCAGTACAGGGAATCAGCTGCAACACGTCATGTCCAATTCATTTGGTTTTGGTGGTAACTGTTCCAGCCTGGTATTTTCAAAAAGCGCGCAATCGTAAAAATATGAACATCTATATACAAGGGACCGGTTGTGTATCGCCGCAGGAAACTGCACAGGGCGGAGCATTTCCAGAGAATGTGCTTCCCTGGGAAGGTGCGCGTCTGAAAGCGAACGAACCTGATTACAAACAGTGGATAGATGTGAAGCTGATACGTCGTATGAGCCGCGTAATTAAAATGGGCGTGGCAGCGGCACAGCTTAGTCTGCAGGAAGCAGGCATACAACAACCCGATGCCATTATCACTGGTACCGCTTACGGTTGCCTGGATGATACCGGTGTGTTCCTGTCAAAAATGATCAATCAGCAGGAAGAGATGTTAACGCCCACAGCGTTCATCCAGTCCACTCACAATACCGTAGCCGGACAGATCGCTTTAATGCTGGGCTGTCATGGCTACAACAATACATTTGTGCACAAAGGCTTTTCTTTTGAAAGCGCCTTGCTGGACGCACTGATGATCTTAAAGGAAGGCCGTTCTAAAAGCATCCTGACCGGTGCAATGGACGAGCTGACCAACCACAGTTTTAATATCCTTTCCCGTTTCGACCTGTATAAAAAAGAACCTGTTACACCCGCATCCCTGTTACATAGCCAGACGCATGGCACTGTGGCAGGAGAGGGGGCAGCCTGTTTTGTACTGGGGACCGAAAAAGGGGCGAATACAAAGGCTAAACTGACCGGGGTGACCACATTGTACAAACCGGCAGGAAAAGCGGAAATAGCGGCTGATATAGCTGCTTTTCTGGCTGCGCACAATTGCAGTGAAGATGAGGTCAGTCTCGTGATACACGGCCGTAACGGCGATGCCAGCGGAGATGAATGGTATGAGCATATGGAGAATAATGCACTGGCCGGTAAACCGGTCGCCTGCTTTAAACAGCTCTGTGGCGAATACCCTACTGCCGCTTCTTTCGGCATGTGGCTGGGGGCAAAGGTGATCGCAGCACAACAGGTAGCTGCGGCTGCCATGTTCAGGGGAACTGCGCCAACAGAGATAAAGAAAGTGTTGATCTACAATCATTACAAACAAACACATCACTCGCTGATCCTGTTAACCGCATGCTAACACACCGTACCGCAAATATCGGCCTGTTCGTGCTGCTGGCAGTTGCGCTGCTGGTACACAATCTCTGGCTGACATTGCCCTGGTGGTTGTTCCTGTTACTGCCTGTCCCTTATGTGGCGGCGCTGGTATGGGGAGCCTGTAATATAGGGTCTGATTTTTATGTGCCGGTGGTATGTGCTGCCGATACACAGGAAAAGAAGATCGCGATCACGTTTGATGATGGGCCGCTGGAGGCATATACACCTGTCATCCTGGATATACTCCGACAGGAGCAGGTAACAGCTGCTTTCTTTTGTATCGGGGACCGTATAGGGGGAAGAGAGGCTTTATTGCGTCGTATAGATGCAGAGGGACATGTAATCGGTAATCATAGTTTTTCCCACCATTTCTGGTTTGATATGTTTGGTCCGGCGAAGATGCTGACGGAACTACAGCAAATGGATACTACAGTGGAAAATGTCACCGGTAAACGTCCACGCCTGTTTCGTCCGCCATATGGCGTCACCAATCCGAACCTGGCTAAAGCGATCAGACGGGGTGCATATACACCTATCGGGTGGAATATCCGCTCGCTGGACACGGTGGCGAAAGACAAAGCAGAGCTGTTCAGCAGAATAAAGAAAGGTATCCGTCCCGGAGCAGTATTGCTGATGCATGACTCCATGGAAGTGACCGCACAGGTACTACCAGAGTTGATACAGCACCTGAAGAAGGAAGGATATAGAATAGAACGAATTGACAAATTGTTAAACATACCCGCTTATGCGTAGATGGCTTTTGATATTGGGATGTATCGTAAGCGCCCTCCCGATGATGGCGCAGACCGGTTTTAAACCGGTGGCTGACGTAGCCGCTTTCAAACAACAGTTTGCAAAGGCTTCACAGGCGACACAGTCCATACAGTGTGATTTTGTGCAGGAAAAGAACCTCAGCATGCTGGCTGATAAGATCACCTCCAAAGGGAAATTCTGGTTCAAAAAGGAAAATAAAGTGCGTATGGAATATGCACAGCCTTCCTACTACCTGCTGGTGATGAACGGAAAAGATATCAAGGTAAAGGACGGACAGAAAGAGAACCGTGTTTCTACCAAAGGGAACAAGCTGTTTGAACAGATCAATAAGATCACCATTGATTGTGTGCAGGGAAATATTGTGAATAACGCGGACTTCAACACCCGCGTACTGGAAAACGGACAATCCTATCTGCTGGAGATGACGCCGGTGAACAAGGCGCTGTCCCAGTATTTCAAGTCTATCCATCTGCTGGTGGACAAGAAAGATTATTCTGTATCAAAGATTGAAATGTATGAAGCCGGTGGGGATGATACCAGCATCAGTTTTCTGCATAAACAAATGAACGTAAATATTGCTGATGCGGTCTTTGCTGTTAAATAGCATACTGTTGACAGGCTTGTTGTCAGGTTGTTCTTCTGCATATAAAAATCTGCAGCAGACCCATGCCGATGTACAGTGTATCACAAAGTTCCGTCCGCAGTTCACCAATACATTATACAGTACGCAGGTAGATGTGTTAAAACATCATCTTAGCGGGCTGCTCTTCTTTAAGCAGATGCCCGACAGTAGTTTAAGGGTCGTATTTGCGAACGAGATGGGCTTTAAGTTTTTTGATTTTGAGTTCACAAAGGATGGCGGTTTTGTAAAGCATTATATGCTGGACAAAATGGATAAAAAAGCAGTGGTAAAAACCCTGCGCGGTGATTTTGAACTGGTGCTGCTGCGTCCTGATCTTAGTGAGGCAACCGTGAAACAGGACAGCAGCTATCACTATGTCGTAGTGCCTACGGAAAAAGGGAACAACTATTACATTACGGATACGGCCTGCCAGCAGCTGGAAAGGATTGAGAAATCATCTAAGCGCAAGCCGGTGGTGAAAGCGTGGCTGACTCATTATACAGCTGGTGTACCGGACACGATCAATATCCGTCATCAGGGTTTTAAATTTAATATTTCACTACAACGCGTACAGAAATAATGTTAGCAGGAAAATTATATACAATTGAGCAGGCGCACATGGGAGAAGGTGAGGATAACAGTACTTATCATCTGGTATGGAATGTAACACATCCCATATTTGAAGGTCACTTTCCCGGCCGTCCTGTAGTACCGGGAGTTTGCATGATGCAAACTGTCCAGGAACTGCTGGAATTGATGTTGCAGTACAAAGTGGTACTGAAGAAGGCTGCCAATATGAAGTTCCTGAACATGATCGATCCGAATGCACATCCGCGTGTAGTGACGGAAATTCAGTACAAATTGCAGGAAGATGAAATAAAGGTGACAGCCTCCCTGAAATACGAAGCGCTCACTTTTATGAAATTCCAGGGAACATTTGTTAAAGCATAATGACCGATACCGCAAAATATAACGATCAGTTCACTGCCCGGAAAGCAGCCGTACTGGTGCCGACCTACAACAATGCCAAAACGCTGGAATCCGTTATAAGAGACGTACTTTCTTATACTTCCCATGTCATTGTAGTAAATGATGGTAGTACCGACGAGACTGCCGATATCCTGGATACTTTTCCTCAGATACAGCGTGTGGATTATACGCCAAACAGGGGAAAGGGCATTGCTTTGCGTCGTGGTTTCCGCTATGCTGTTGAGCAGGGCTATGATTATGTGATCACGATAGATGCCGATGGACAACACTTCGCGTCTGATCTGCCGGTAATGCTGGAAAAACTGGAAACAGAACGGAAGGCAATTGTTATCGGCGCACGTAATCTGCAACAAGAAAACATGCCAGGCAAGAACACCTTCGCCAATAAATTTTCCAACTTCTGGTTCTATGTGGAAACAGGGCTGAAAGGACCGGATACACAATCCGGCTATCGCTTGTACCCTGTATATGCTATGCGCAAGATGCGCTTCTGGTGTACTAAATATGAGTTCGAAATAGAGGTGCTTGTCAGAAGTGCCTGGAAGGGCATTAAAATTGACTGGGCGCCGATAAAAGTATATTATCCACCGGCAGAAGAAAGGGTCTCTCATTTCCGACCTTTCCGCGATTTCTCCCGTATCAGTGTGTTAAACACAGTGCTGGTAACGATCGCTTTTCTGTATATCAAACCAAGGGATTTCTTCCGTTATCTGATGAAGGCGGAGAACTGGCGCAGTATGTGGTATGACCATGTGCTGAACAAGGAAGAGTCTAATTTCAGAAAAGCCATATCCATCGGCTTTGGCGTATTTATGGGCATTGTACCTATCTGGGGTTTCCAGATGGTGACCGCTATGGCGCTGGCAGTTTTGTTCAGACTGAACAAAGCGCTGGTGTTTATGTCGTGTCATGTGAGTCTGCCGCCAATGGTCCCATTTGTGATCTTCGCCAGTTTTGCTACTGGCAGGATCTGGGTAAAGGATGGTAGTTTGTTGCTGCCCTTCAGCACGAATTTATCACTGGGTATGATCAAAGAGAATTTATTTCAATATTTAACAGGGGCCTGTACGCTGGCAGTCGCAGCTGGTATACTGGTGACGCTGATCGTATATGTGCTGCTGGCCATTTTCCGGAACGATCCGGCCAGGCAGCGAGAGGTACGTTAGTATTCGGTATTAAGTAATATGGGTAAGTTATTTGTAAGCATATATGATTTCTTTAACCGGCATAAAGCCTGGCTGTGGATCTGTACGATCGTCAGTTTTGCGCTGGCTGGTTTCTTTGCTTCCCGCATTGAGCTGGAAGAAGACATAACCCGTATTCTTCCGAAAGACAAAGCCCTGGATAAACTGCAACAGGTCTTTAATGACTCGCGTTTTGCAGATAAACTGGTGGTCATCATTTCCCAGAAAGATACCACACAGGCGCCGCAACCAGATAGCCTGACCGCTTTCGCACAGACCTTTACTGACACTATAAGTGCGAAGTATGCAGATCACATTAAATACTTTCAGTCAAGGGTAGAAGACAATACCGTTCTTGACCTGATGCAGGTGATACAGCAACACCTGCCTGTATTCCTGGAAGAAAAAGACTACCGGCAGATCGATTCCCTGATCATGCCTGACAGGTTGCAGCAGACGCTGGAAAACAATTACCATACACTTATTTCTCCCGCAGGACTTGTCGTAAAGAAAGTCATTGCAGCTGATCCGGTAGGTATGTCCTGGCTGGGTATTAAAAAGCTGCAACACCTGCAATATGATGAACAGTTTGAACTGTATGATGGCTTTGTCATGAGCAAAGACCAGCGGCACTTATTACTGTTCATTACACCTGCTAATCCACCTAGCGCAACGGCTAAGAACCAGGCACTGCTGAATGGATTACAACAGGAGATCAATGCCCTGCAAAAGTATTCTGCCAATACAACGGCATTCTACTTCGGTGCAGCAGCTGTTTCCGCAGGAAACGCCACCCAGATCAAACAGGATTCCTTCCTGACATTAGGTATTACCATTACCCTGCTGGTCGTGCTGATCGCTTTCTTCTTCCGCAGAAAACGTGCACCGATCGTGATCATGCTGCCGGTCGCATTTGGAGGACTGTTCTCCATCGCGATCATTGCCCTGACACAACATAGTATTTCCGGTATCGCACTGGGTGTAGGAGCGGCAGTACTGGGTATTGCTGTCAACTATTCCCTGCACATCTTCAATCATCATCGTCATTCTCCTGATATCCGTGAAGTGATCCGCGACCTGGCGGAACCAATGACAATTGGTAGTTTCACGACTGTAGGCGGGTTCCTTTGTCTGCAGTTCGTACATTCTCCTATGCTGCGGGATGTGGGCATGTTTGCTGCCTATAGTCTGATAGGTGCAGCGCTGTTTTCCCTGATTTTCCTGCCCCACTGGATCGTATTAGGCCGTCAGTCCGTGCAAAAGGATGCACATGCACACACCTGGCTGGATAAACTGGCCGCATACAGACCTGAAAAGAATAAAGCACTGGTGATCGTTATCCTGGTGCTCACTGTATTTTTCTTCTTTACCTCCGGTAAGGTGGGATTTGAAAGTGATATGATGCGCATGAACTTCATGCGTCCCGAACTGAAAGCAGCTGAAACGAAGTTTAATCAGATCAATGCCTATACAGCACAATCTGTTTACCTGGTAACGGATGGCAAAAACCTTGAAGAGGCACTACAAAACAGTGAGCAGCTACAGGGCCTTGTGCACCAGTTACAGCAACAGGGTGTGATCAAAAAATATGCAGGTGTCAATACACTACTGTTCTCAAAACAGGAACAACAACAGCGGATACAACGCTGGAATAACTACTGGACGCCTGAAAAGAAACAATTACTGATCAATTATCTGCAACAGCACGGACCAGCGGTTGGTTACAAGCTGGCAGCTTTCGGCCCTTTTGAACAGTGGTTACAGCAGGACTTTACCGTGATCCCGGAAGAGGATTTACAATCATTGCGTGCTGGTAATCTGGGTGATTTTATTACTGAGAAAAAAGGCAGTGTCTCACTGGTGACATTGCTTAAAATTGATCCGGCACAGAAAGAAGCAGTGTACAAGGCTTTCGGAGAACTGGAGCATACCACCATCTTTGACAAGCAATATGTGGCGAACCGTCTGGCGGTAGTGATCCGAGATGAATTCAACAGCATTGCCTGGATGACCTCATTGCTGGTATTTGTAGCCCTGCTGATATCTTATGGTCGTATAGAACTCGCGTTGATCACATTTATTCCTATGCTCATCAGCTGGGTGTGGATATTGGGGATCATGGGATTGTTCGGTATCAAATTCAACATTGTTAATATTATTCTAAGCACGTTCATTTTTGGTTTAGGTGATGACTACAGTATCTTCACCATGGATGGCTTGTTACAGGAATATAAATACGGGAAGAAAGAGAACCTCGCATCTTTCCGTTCTTCCATCTTCTTATCGGCACTGACAACGATACTGGGTATTGGTGTGATGATATTCGCACAGCATCCATCCCTGAAGTCCGTAGCACTGATCTCCATTATTGGTATCAGTTGCGTGGTACTGACTTCACAGGTGCTGATCCCTTTATTATTCAACTGGCTGATCACAAATCGTGTGCGTAAAGGCAGGGCTCCCTGGACCTTACATGGCTGGCTGAAGTCCGTATTCTCCTTTACTTATTTCACGATAGGGTGCCTGGTATTGACCGTGATAGGCTGGGTATTGGTGAAGTTCAATCCGTTTAAGAAAAAAGAAAAAGCAAAATATCTCTACCATCGTATTTTATCTGCTTACACCCGTTCCGTGATCTACATCATGGGCAATGTGAAAAAGAAGATCATCAATCCGTTGGGAGAAAAATTGGATACACCTGCGGTGATCATCAGTAATCACCAGTCATTCCTGGATATACTGATATCTACCATGTTGCATCCGAAGGTGATATTGCTGACAAGCGAATGGGTATGGAACTCACCGGTATTTGGCGCTGTAGTGCGTATGGGTGACTATTATCCGGTAGCAGAAGGTGCGGAGGGCAGTATTGACAAACTGCGGAAAAAGGTAGCAGAAGGGTATTCCATCGTCGTATATCCTGAAGGTACCCGCTCTACAGACGCCAGTGTAAAACGTTTCCACAAGGGCGCGTTTTATATTGCAGAGCAGATGGGACTGGACATCCTGCCGATCGTGTTGCATGGTACTGCCTATACAATGAGCAAGAATGATTTCCTGCTGAAGGATGGTACCATTACGATCAAATACCTGCCAAGGATCAAAGCAGGCGATAGCAGTTGGGGGGAAGGATATGCGGCACGTACCAAACAGATCAGCCGATATTTCAAAACCGAATATGAACAACTGCGTCGTGATACTGAAGTACCTGCTTATTTCCGCGAACAGTTGATCTACAGCTATATCTACAAAGGGCCGGTACTGGAATGGTACATGCGTATCAAAACAAAACTGGAAGGTAATTATGCCCTGTTTGATCAGTTGTTACCGAGGAAAGGACGCATCCTGGATATTGGTTGCGGATATGGCTTTATGAGCTACATGCTGCACTGGTTATCCGCAGAAAGAGAGATAAAAGGACTGGACTACGACGAAGAGAAAATTACGACCGCACAACATTGTTACCTGCGGAACGAGCAGGTGAGTTTTGAACATGCAGATATTACCAATTATACTTTTGAAAAGTACGATGCTTTTGTGATCCTTGATGTGCTGCATTATCTGCAACCGGGAGAACAGGAGAAGGTGCTTTCAGCCTGTATCAGTCAATTGAATGAAGGTGGCGTTATCATTGTACGTGATGGCGATGCCGATCTGAAGGAGAGACATGAAGGTACCAAGCTGACGGAACTCTTTTCTACAAAGCTGATCGGTTTTAATAAAACTAAAGATAAACCCCTGTCTTTCTTCTCATCTTCCCGGATCAGGGAAATCGTTACTGCCAATGGTGCTGTAATGGAACAGATAGACAACACAAAGTATACCTCAAACGTAATTTTCATCATTAAAAAGTTATCCCCTTTACATGCAGTATGATGTAATCATAATAGGAAGCGGGCTGGGAAGCCTTGTTTGCGGCGCTATTCTCAGTAAGAATGGTTACCGCGTCTGTCTCTATGAAAAGAACAGACAAATAGGCGGCTGTTTGCAGACCTTTTCGCGCGACAAAGCTATTATCGATTCAGGCGTACATTATATTGGAGGGTTAGAGGATGGACAAACGCTGAATCAGGTATTCCGTTATCTGGGTATCATGGATACGATGAAACTGAAGCGGATGGAGATGGATGGATTTGATCATATTCATTTCGGAGAAGAACAGAAAGTCTACAAACTGGCCCAGGGCTATGATAATTTTACCCGGCAGTTGTTAACAGACTTTCCTGGTGAAAAAGAAGCACTACACGCTTACTGTGAAAAGATGCAGGAAGTATGCGGCAAGTTCCCGCTGTTTAACCTGCGGATGGGAGATTACCGGGAGAAGGAGAGTGTCATGAAGCTGGATACCTACGACTTTCTTTGCAGTATTACAGATAATGAGCGCCTGCGGCAGGTGCTGGCAGGTAATAATCTGTTATACGCCGGAGAACAGGGCAAAACACCGTTGTATGTGCATGCCCTGGTACAACACAGTTATATTGAAAGTTCCTGGAAATGCGTGGATGGCGGTTCTCAGATTTCCCGTGCTTTGAATAAGATCATCAAACAGAATGGCGGTGCGATCATCCGCAATACGGAAGTAAAGCGTATCGTGGAGTTTGACGGTAAGGTTGACCATGTCGTTCTGGATAATGGGGAAGAGGTGAGCGCAAGGCATTACATTTCAGGGTTACATCCGTCTGTCACCATGCAGATGACGGAAAGTGTCAGTCTGCGCAATGCGTACCGCAGTAGGATACAAAGCCTGGAGAATACGCCTGGTACGTTCATGCTGAATGTCGTACTGAAGCCAGGCACCTTCAGGTATCAGAACTATAACTATTACCATCATGCGTCAGATAATGCGTGGGATGGCGTGAACTATACAGCGGACAACTGGCCTAATACCTATGCCTTATTTGTAGCAGCGGGTACAGGCAGGGATGAATATGCAGATAACCTGTCTATCATGACCTACATGCGCTATGAAGATGTAGCCGCATGGCATGATACGTTTAATACGGACTCTTGTCCGGATGAAAGAAATGCTGACTATCAGGCATTTAAAAAGGAAAAGTCAGAGAAACTGCTGGATGTGGTGGAAAAGCAATATCCGGGTCTGCGGGACTGTATCCATGCTTATTATGCTTCTACTCCGCTGACCTACAGGGATTACCTGGCGATGCCGGAGGGAAGTATGTACGGGGTGGCTAAAGATGCCAATGATCCTTTAAAAACGGTCATTTCCGCTGCCACCCGGCTGCCCAATTTGTATCTTACCGGGCAAAATCTGAACTTGCATGGAATTTTGGGCGTAACGATGACGGCAGTGGTGACAAGTTCGGTACTGCTGGGCATGGAAAAGCTGATAAACGATATTAACGCAGCATAAATACAAACTGAGCGATGGCACTGAAAAGGGGAAAAAAACGGAGCGGATGGCGTAAACTGGGAAGGGCGCTGTTATACATTACCGGCACGATCATACTGTTGATTATCATACTGGTGGTCTATGTGATGAGCGTATCGCATATTGATCCGCCGGAGATAGCAGATAAATCATCCCTGCAGTGGGAGCGTAAAGCACTGGACAGTAGCAGCTACACACTGGGTAACAGCTGGTTCCGTAAGAGTGAGAGCGGACTCTATGAACTGTATGTAGAGGGTAAGCCATTTGAAAGGGGCGTAGTGGAAGGTAAACTGACCACTGAACTGGTAAAACGCCAGGAAGACCATTTTACTGATCAGATCAAGAAAATGATCCCTTCACAGTCTTATCTGAAGTTCCTGCGCTACTTCGTTGGTTTCTTCAATAGAAATCTCGCTGATAATATTGCTGAAGAAAATAAAGAAGAGATCTATGGCATCTCTTTTTCCGCTTTTGATAAATACGATTTCATCGGTACCAACTATGAGCGTCTGCTCAACTACCATGCGGCGCATGACATCGGCCATGCTTTGCAGAATATGGCGCTGGTCGCCTGTACCTCTTTCGGTACCTGGGATGGCGCGTCGGCGGACAGCAACCTGATCATCGGCCGTAACTTCGATTTTTATGTAGGGGACAAATTCGCAGAAGATAAGATCGTTGCTTTCTATCATCCTGAGAAAGGTTATCGTTTTATGATGGTGACCTGGGGAGGCTTTACAGGTGTTGCTTCCGGTATGAACGAAAAAGGGCTGACGGTGACCATCAACGCGGATAAAAGCGATATCCCTACCGGTTCAGCTACGCCGGTATCACTGGTTGCGAGAGAGATACTGCAATATGCGAAAACGATCGATGAGGCCTGGACAATTGCCAATAAACATAAGATGTTCGTATCAGAGTCTTTCCTGGTAGGTTCTGCCGAAGACAACCGTGCAGCTATCATAGAAAAGACGCCTGAGAAAATGGATATGTACGATCCGAAAGATCAGTTCATCACCTGTACCAATCACTTCCAGGGTAATGGTCTGGCGGCGGAGGAAAAGAATATCAAACAGCGTGAGGAAACCGCTTCCGGCTACCGCTTTAACCGTTTATCGCAGTTGCTGAAACAGAAAGGTCCGAACACCGTACAGAAAACGGTAGATATCCTCCGTGACCGTGCTGGTATGGGCGGAAGGAATATCGGTATGGGAAATGAAAGAGCGATCAATCAGTTTATCGCCCATCACTCCATCGTATTCGAACCGAAGAAGAAAATGGTGTGGGTGTCAACGGCGCCCTGGCAGCTGGGTAAGTTTGTAGCTTACAACCTGGATTCGATCTTTAGTATGAAGGGCCTGCAATACGATCATGAGGTGTATGACAGCACACAGACGATCGCAGCCGATCCTTTCCTGCAAACACAGGACTACCAGGCATTTGTTGCCTTCCGTAAGATCAAGACCGATATCATGGACGGTAAGGACGCTGATGTGCAACAACTGATCAGCCTCAATCCGGAATACTACCATGCTTACGTGCTGGCGGGAGACTATATGTTCAAAAGAAAAGATTACACCGCAGCAACGGCTTATTATAAGAAAGCACTGACAAAAGTAATAGCGACGAGAGGAGAAGAAGATCATATCCGCAAACAGCTTGAAAAATGCGCTAAAAGCAAATAATCATGATTTACGGGATCGGTACTGACATTGTTGAAGTAGACCGCATTGCGGTGAAGATAGAGAAGGGAAAAGGATTCCGTGACCTGGTATTTACAGCGCATGAAATAGCTTATTGTGAGCAGCAGGTACATCCTGCACAACATTATGCTGCCCGCTTTGCCGCTAAAGAAGCGTTTCTTAAGGCAATGGGAACAGGCTGGGGGTATGGGAAGATCAACTTCAACGAGATAGAGATCGTCAATAACGAGCACGGAAAACCTTTACTGCAGCTGACCGGTACGGCAGTTGCCAGTTATAGTGAATTACAGATTAAACAGATACATGTCTCTCTATCACATGTAAAAGCGACGGCTGTCGCAATGGTGCTGATAGAGGTCTGAAAACCGACAACCATGTACATACCCGACATTGAACTGCAATCTACAGCTGCCATCAGGAAATATCAGGAAACAGAAGTACTGCGCCTGCTGGGCTATCTGCGTCAGTTTTCTCCTTTCTACAGAGAATGGTTTGCGCAGCATGGTATACAACCTTCTACCGTTAAATCGCTGAATGATCTCTGGCTGATACCACCCGTTACAAAAGAACATCTGCAACAACAAAACTGGGAGTTCCTTTGTGTGGATAAGAGCCGGATCGCTGAATATACAACTACTTCAGGCACGCTAGGCAATCCTGTGATCATTGCATTGACTCAGAAGGACCAGGAGCGGCTGAGCTATAATGAATACATTTCCTTCTGCTGTGCCGGTGGTACAGAAAACGATATTTACCAGCTGATGCTGACGCTGGACCGCCAGTTTATGGCCGGTATGGCGTATTATAATGGTATCCGTAAACTGGGCGCCGGCGTATTACGCGTAGGCCCGGGCGTGCCTTCCCTGCAATGGGAAAATATCAGCAGGATACAGCCGACCACTATTGTGGCGGTACCTTCTTTCATTGTAAAGCTGATCGCTTTTGCGAAGGAACATAATATCGATATCAACGCTTCATCCGTGAAAAGCGCGGTATGTATAGGGGAGAATATCCGCAATGTGGATTTCTCGCTGAATGTACTGGGAAAGAAGATCACAGAGCAATGGGATATCAAGCTGTATTCGACGTATGCTTCTACTGAGATGCAGACGGCTTTTACAGAATGTAATGCAGGTCAGGGCGGGCACCACCATCCGGAGCTGCTGTATGTAGAATTACTCGATGATAATAATCAGCCGGTAGGACCTGGCCAGGACGGGGAAGTCACCATTACTACCCTGGGAGTGGAAGGGATGCCGCTGCTGCGTTATAAAACAGGGGATATCTGCCGTTATCTTGAGGAACCCTGTTCCTGTGGCAGACATACCATGCGTTTGTCACCAGTGATCGGTCGTCGTAAGCAGATGATCAAGTACAAAGGCACGACCTTGTATCCACCTGCTTTGTTTGACCTGCTGAATGATATGGAGGAAGTGAAAGAGTTTGTAGTGGAGGTGTTTTCTAACGAAATAGGTACAGACGAGATCCTGCTGCATCTCTGGCCGGTAGCGGAAACAGAGGATGTAGACAGAAAGATCCGTTCCTATTTACAGGCAAAACTGCGTGTAATACCACAGGTACGTTACTGTTCACAGGCAGATGTGATGAAGATGCAGTTCCCCGAAGGCAGCAGGAAACCTATCAAGTTCATCGACAGACGATAATCAGAAGGAGAAGTCGGCATCCGCTTTCGGATTGTCCAGTTTTGTACTTTTTCTGATCCCGTTCAGGATGACATGGACCATATTGATCTGGTTAGGATGCTCGTCGTAGAGTACATTATTCCTGACATGGGCGGTTTTAAAGGCAGGTATATTTTCGGCAGCAAGGAAGCACCAGGCGGCCTCTTCCTCGATTTTATAGCCCAGGTATTGCAGGCGGACCGGCTTACCATCAGTGGTTATGAACAGGTGTTTGCGCAGATAGCCGGCAATCAGGCTGTCAGTAGCCGCTTTATTGGCCGGGTGAATGATATCCAATGGGGTTTTAGACTGCTTTCTGAGGGTGTTTTCCAGGTCATCTGCAAAAATGCGGCAACTGATTTCCAGCTCATTACCGGATTTGTTATGCGTAATTTCTGTAACACTTACGTAAAATGGATGGAATACCATCCAGGCCGAAACCAACCATTTATATAATAATACCCCCACTTGCCTAAAAAATTTTAAATATTAAGATGCGCTTTGTATAATTACTGAAACTAGCAACAAATATAGGGTAATGAATGAGTTTGTGATGTACTTTCAAATGGGGTGGCAGCATATTGTGGATTGGGAGGGCATGGACCATATACTGTTTATTGCCGCCCTGTGTGCTATTTACCTGCTGGAAGACTGGAGAAAAGTGCTGGTGCTGGTTACTGCTTTTACGATAGGGCACTCTATTACCCTGGCATTGAGCGTGACGAATGTGGTACATATCAGTAGTAAACTGATAGAATTCCTGATACCTGTCACTATATTTATAACCGCATTTTCCAATATCATCAGGAAGCAGACTGTACCGGTAAAACTGCAGATCAATTATTTTTTTGCAGGCTTTTTCGGTTTGATCCATGGAATGGGTTTTTCAGGATACCTAAAAAGTTTACTGGGAACACAGACAAACATTGTTAAACCCCTATTGGCATTTAATCTCGGATTGGAATTTGGTCAGATACTGATCGTTACAGGTGTATTACTACTGGCAGGAATTATTGTCAACATTACCCGGGTAAAACGAAGGGACTGGAACATGTTCCTCTCTTCTGCTATTTTCGGGATCGCTTTTATGATGGCCGCCGAGCGGTTTAAAGAATTAATGGTTAAGTAAGCAGTATCAACCAGCTGCGACCTTTGAAATATAGATTTGTTTATGAGAAAAAGATCCTTCACACTGGCGCTTGCCCTGGGCTTTATGACGGCCGTGGCGCAGGCGCAGAATCCTGGCTCTAATCATGGTAACCGCTTTGAACAGCTGGGTACGATGATCGCAGATCCAAACATGTACCGTTCTGCTTCCGGCGCACCCGGACCAAAATACTGGCAGCAACGGGCTGACTATGACATTACCGCTACCCTGGATGATGAGCAGCAGAAGCTCACCGGCGCGGAAACCGTTACCTACTTTAACAATTCTCCCGATCCGCTGACCTACATCTGGTTACAGCTGGATGAGAATGAACATGACCTGAAAAGCGATAACAACAGCTTCGATGGCAGTACCATGTCAGAAAGAATGAGCATGCGTACGGTAAATGGTTTGCTCGGTAATCCCGGCAGCAAAGCTTTCGGTGTGAACATCGTAAAGGTGACGGACGAAAGTGGTAAGGCATTGCCTTATACCATCAACCAGACCATGATGCGTATCGATCTGCCACAAACCCTGCAACCGGGCCAGAAGCTCCGTTTCAAGGTAGAGTGGTGGTACAATATCTCTGACCGTATGGTACAGGGTGGCCGTGGTGGTTATGAATACTTCCCGGAAGATAAAAACTACCTGTACACCATCACACAGTGGTACCCTCGTCTGGCAGTATATTCCGACTTCCAGGGATGGCAGAACAAGCAGTTCACCGGTCGTGGTGAATTTGCCCTGACCTTCGGTAATTTCCATGTGAGCATGAACGTACCGGCTGACCATGTAGTAGGTGCTACCGGTGAATGCCAGAACTACAAGGAAGTACTGACCGGCGCACAATATCAGCGCTGGCAGCAGGCACAGACAGCTAAACAGCCTGTTGAGGTAGTGACGCTGGATGAAGCGAATAAGGCACTGGCAGGTCATGCTAACGGTCGCAAGACGTGGGTATATGAGGCTGACAACGTACGTGACTTCGCCCTGGTATCTTCCCGCCGCCTGGTATGGGATGCAATGGCGACGAACGTGGAAGGCAAAAAAGTAATGGCGATGTCTTACTATGGTCCTGAAGCGTACCCGTTGTACAACCGCTATTCTACGAAAGTAGTGGCGCATACTGTAAAGACGTATTCCAAACATACTATTCCGTACCCTTATCCGGTAGCGATCTCCGTAGAAGCTGCGAATGGTATGGAATATCCGATGATCTGTTTCAACTACGGTCGTGCAGAGAAAGACGGTACCTACTCTGAAGCTACCAAAAACGGTATGATCGGGGTGATCATCCACGAAGTAGGTCACAACTTCTTCCCGATGATCGTAAACTCTGACGAGCGTCAGTGGACATGGATGGACGAAGGTCTGAACACCTTCTGCCAGTTCCTGACAGAACAGGAGTGGGATAACAACTTCCCTTCCAACCGTGGTCCTGCTTACAAGATCACTGACTACATGAAAATGCCGAAAGATCAGCTGGAGCCTATTATGACAAACTCTGAAGATATCTCTCAGTTCGGTCCGAATGCATATGCTAAACCAGCTACAGCGCTGAACATTCTGCGTGAGACCGTAATGGGAAGGGACCTGTTTGATTTCGCTTTCCGTGAGTATGCACGTAGATGGGCATTCAAACATCCGACACCTGCTGATTTCTTCCGTACAATGGAAGATGCATCTGCGGTTGACCTGGATTGGTTCTGGCGTGGTTGGTTCTTTGGTACTGAGCCGGTTGATATCTCTCTTGACAGCGTGAAATGGTATCGTCTTGACACCAAAGACCCACAGATCAGCAAAGCGGAAGCAAAGGCAAAATATGACCGCGCAGCAGATCATATCTCCCGTGCACGTAACAAAGCAGCGGGTATGACTTTCGAAGTGGATAAGGATACAAGTCTGCAGGACTTCTATGTAAAATGGAACCGTTTCGAAGTAACGCCTGAAGATAAATCTGCTTACGATGCATTCACTGCTGGTCTGACACCTGAAGAGAAACGTTTGTATGAAAGCAAAAAGAATTTCTACGAACTGTCTTTCTCTAACGTAGGCGGACTGGTAATGCCGTTGATCATCGAGTGGACATTTGCAGATGGCACCAAGGAAACAGATCGTATTTCTGCTTATATCTGGCGTAAAAATGAAAACAACGTAACGAAAGTTTTCGCAAAAGATAAAGAAGTGGTAAGCGTTAAACTGGACCCATTACGTGAGACAGCTGATATCGACGAGGCTAACAATAGCTGGCCACGTGCAGCAGCTCCGTCACGTTTTGAGCTGTTCCGTCAGTCACAGGGCATACGTGGTGCATCCACAGGTGGCAACCCTATGCAGAAAGCGAGGAAATAGTAAATGAAGGATTTACCTCACTGTATATAAAGAAGGCCTGATCTGTTACAGATCAGGCCTTCCTGTTTTAATGATGTTGCGGCAACTGACTTATGCCGGATCATTCTTTTTTGGGGGCTTTTCAGGCCCTTTTTTAACCGTACGTCCTGCGTCTTTCAGCGCACGGTGTATGATCCACTCCAGCTGACCATTGATACTTCTGAACTCATCCGCAGCCCATTTCTCAATTGCTTCATACGTTTGGGTATCAATCCGTAATACAAATGTTTTCTTATCCGCCATACCCGTTATTTACCTGGTTATTGATGGAGGGTGCCTGTGTTGACAACAGGTGTTACTTTTGATTCGCCGCAAAGTACTACCAGTAGATTGGATACCATAGCAGCTTTACGCTCCTCATCCAAAACTACGATTTCCTTTTGTGATAATCTGTCGAGCGCCAGTTCAACCATACCTACAGCACCTTCCACTATCTTGGTACGTGCAGCTACGATAGCCGTTGCCTGCTGCCGTTGGAGCATCGCGCCAGCGATTTCAGGCGCATAAGCAAGGTGACTGATACGTGCTTCCATTACCGTGATACCGGCGGGGCTCAGTCGTTCATTTAGCTCTTTTTCCAGCATCTCATTTACTTTATCACCACCACCACGCAGGGTGATGTCTTCATCCGTTTCGGTGTCTTCCATTCTGTCGTAAGAGTAGCTTACTGCCAGGTGACGTACCGCCGCTTCACTCTGTACATTCACATATTGCAGATAGTTATCCACCTCAAAAGAGGCTTTGTAGGTATCCGTTACACGCCATACGGTTACGGCAGCAATTTCAATGGGGTTACCCAGTTTATCATTCACTTTCAGCTGCTGACCATTGTGGTTGTGCGCTCTCAGGGAAAGGTGTGCTGTTTTGTAGAAGGGATTTACCCACATTAATCCGTTTTCTTTCACGGTACCGATATACTTACCAAAGAAGGTCAGTACGCGTGAGTGGTTGGGGTTCACTATAATAATACCTTTTACAGTGAAGATGAACGCGATAAAAAAGACGATTCCCAGCAATGTAAAAATGCCTGTCCCTGTCTGTGTTCCTGCAAAAAACAGGTAAGCAGCTGCAATAAAGCTGATAATGCCAAGAAGGATGGCCAGATAGCCGGAGACGGGTTTAACGATCTTTTCCATAATAGTATAGTTTTGATATCGAAATGATATCAAAAATAATCAAAAGGAATGGAACCGCCAAAAGAGAGTTTTCCGGAATTTGCAGGCATCGCTTAAACGCATTATTTTAAGGCAAAATTCACGATATGAAGTATGTATTAGGCGTAATGTTGTTATTGCTTGGATTTACGGGCGCAAAGGCGGCCCAGGTGGATACAATAGCGATCTATAGCAAGGCAATGCACAAAAGTCTGAAATGTGTGGTGGTCACACCTGATAGTTATAAAGACAAACACGACCATTATCCGGTAGTATATATCCTGCATGGGTACAGTGGTAATTACGCGGACTACGTCAAAAAGATACCGGGTCTTGCAGCAGCAGCTGACACATATCAGCTGATAATGGTCTTCCCGGATGGCGGCTTCAGTAGCTGGTACCTGGATAGTCCGCTGGATAGCAGTGTACGTTTTGAAACATATGTAGGTAAAGAGATCCCTTCTTTTATTGATCAGCATTATCGTACGAAAACTGACCGTCAGCATCGCGCCATTACAGGACTGAGCATGGGGGGCCATGGTGCACTGTACCTCGCTATCCGTCACCAGGAGACTTTTGGTGCGGCAGGTAGTATGAGTGGTGGAGTGGATTTTCGTCCTTTCCCTAATAACTGGGATATCGCAAAAAGGCTGGGGACTTTAAAAGATAATGCCACTAACTGGGATAAAAACGTCGTGGTCAATCAGCTTGCTGATCTGAAGAATGATTCATTGTCACTGATCATTGATTGTGGTGTAAAGGACTTTTTTATAGATGTGAACCGTCAGCTGCATCAGCGCCTGCTTGAACTGGGAATATCACATGATTATATCGAAAGACCAGGTGCGCATGCCTGGGATTACTGGAGTAATTCTATCATGTACCAGCTGATGTATTTCCATCGTTATTTCAAATAAATATTCACAATTTATATGGGCTGACCAGCAGGTATATGTTTGCCTGGGGATGGCTTATGTATAGTTAGACTATACTTATCTTCCGTTAGTGCTACGTAGAAAACGGAGCACTAAGAGAGGATAAGTATAGTCTGATTATATCAGGAAGAAGTGACAGCTACAAAATTAGCGTCATTGCATGTTGAAAGATTGCAGTTGATATTATATCCTTCATCCTGTGTAATGGACAATGCAAAATGAAACATCAGTGTGTGAAGTTCAGCGGCTTGAATGTCAATACCCTGATAATACTCTCCAACCTCGATTTACCACAACCTGTTTTTACCAGCTGTTCAAGGTCTTCCGCTCTTCTCGCCAGGTCATTGAAGGTCCATTTGATGGGAGCACCGGTAGGTCTGCCGGCCGGATCGGTCACGCGGAATAAGCCATCCACCTGTGCCGGATCGCCGGTCAGGAAAGCAGCCAGAGTGGGTTTAACACCAAATGGCTGTGGTGCTATCTGCAGGAAGGCAGCATGAGAAACCCCGGCAGGATCATTGATCAGGTTACCCACGGCCGTATTGGCCTCTCCACCATGACAACCGCTACAGGTATTCACAGAAAGAATATGTCTTACCGTATCATTGGTAATGCGGGAGGCGCCTGCGGCAGTCGCCGCGTCCCAGAAATGACCGGGTGTCAGCGTATGTGCCTTACCACCCAGGAAATTGGTCCCTACTTCAATATCCTGGATCGCGTACGTCTGGTCGAGGATAGACGGTTCGTTACCATTGGCATATGTTGCCAGTAATAACTGATTGGCCGGCGTAGCACCTGCGATCCGGTTGAATTTCAGGTTGGGCTCCTGTTTAACCGTTACCTCATCAAATACCCCTTTTTTACTGATCACGAACTCTCTCAGTTCCCATGGGCTACCTATCGCAAGTTCATTCGTTCTAAGCTGATTTAAGCTACTTCCGTTTGGTTTGGATGGACTGGTGCCTGCTGTGGTGAACTGGTCTGTAATCGCCTGTAAAGCGTTATTATAGGCAGCCGAACCGGGTACCAGGTTCTTGAGGTTATACCATTGCTGTGCAAAGTCCACTAATTCCTTACAATTGCTCTTGGGGATACCATATTCCAGGATGGTGGTAAAACGAAGCGCATTACAGTTGGTATTCAGTACGCCGAATACGAAACGTCCTTCCCCGGCATTACTTACGGTATACCCGCTGTTACCGCGCAGGTCGAGACGGTTGACGATGGCCAGCAAACGGAATGGCGCCAGGGTAGGATCGATATTGAACGTTTTCCAGTTGCTGATGGTCACCGTAGCGCCGGGATTACTTTTCTGTACCCAGGGTAGGATCACCGCATTGAACATATTGGTACGGGCGTTCACTACATCGGCATTGATCGTTTGTGTGGCCAGCCATTTCTCCAGCCACGACTGGATAAATGCGGTCACGCTGATGCCGGAAACCGGCGTATTGGCCATCTGGGTGATCAGGTGACCGAATGTCCACACGCCTTTGGGATTGCCCTTTTTTGTACAGGGATTGAATGTCCTGGTAGGGTCTTCTATAACCCCCAGGTCCGTGATCATCAGGGAACGTTCTCTCAGTTCCGGATCAGGTATGAGTTTGAATATATCCGGATCAAGTGTGGCGCCTCTCTCAAAATCAAGGCTTTTTACCGGGCTTTCCCTCACGATATTATCGATCAGTGTAGCAGACCTGCCGGACCATCTGAAGAGATGTTCCCGTTTGTTCAGTTTTTCCAGATTGGCATTCTGGATGGCTATCAGGTCTTCCTTGAACCGGTTGAGGTCTTCATTCACCGTAATGGAGAAAACGCCGTCTTCAGCCTTCTCATCCCCATCTGCGCCATCGTCACGGAGACTCAGGGTTTCATCACCCACAAGAAAGGAAAGGGTGTTATCTCTTACGGTTCCCCGGGGAAAGGTTGCCGTGAGCAATACGTTGTTGCCATTTAGGGGTTCTTTCAGGGTTTTTACCTGGATGTTGCCGGCAATAGGAGGGGTACGTTCAAACTCCGGTATGACTGCAGCAGCTGTTGCAACATTCTTTGCAGGTGTTTTCTTTTTACTGTCTTCACATGCGTGAAGAAAAATTGAGGCCAGCAGTATACCTGCCGGTAATAATCGGTTTGACATGAATTGTCTGTTTTTGGGGTGTAAAAAATATAGTGTTACATGAATAAAAATGTTGTGGATATCCTCATCGGTAAGGTGTGTTGCAGGGGGCGTATATGACAGAATGCTGCTGTAAAGATAATGTGGGGTATATGTAGTTGCACCGCAGTATTTGCCAAAAAGGAAAAGCCGGACCTCGATAGGTCCGGCTTGTTATTGCTGCTTTTTTTATAGCGGTATAGATGGCTATACGAGAATTGTTACTGCTTATCCCACCATACTGGGGTGGTCAAAGCATTTGTGCCTTGTCTTGTAATGGCTTCCTGGTAATGAGTAGGGTTAGAGGCTAACTCTGTAGAAGGATACAGCATTCTGCGCGGTATCTTTCCACCGGTGGCATTGCCAACATAGTTGATCTGGGTCAGCTGCGGATAGCCGCTTCTGCGCCAGTTTGACCATGATTCATACCAGTCGAGCAGACAAGCTGCCCAATATTGTGTATTGATCTGATTGTAACCGTCAGCATCAACATATGGATGCGCTGTCAGATAAGTTTGAATCGCTTCACTGCTGATAGTAGCGGTAGCACTGTATTGTGCGAGTTGCTCCATTGCTGCTTTTACACCATTATTGTAGTGGGTAGCTGCACTGGCGCCAACGTTCCATCCTCTCTTTGCAGCTTCAGCCAGTAAGAGTTCGGTCTGTGCGTAGGTCACCAGGAAGGAAGGACCGTTCAGTTTCAGTAATACGTTCTTGTTCAGCACTGAATATTTCTTCAGGTCACCCGGATAACCAGGTGCTTTGGAAATATCGGTAGGGCTGCTGGAACCATTGGTGTCATAACCGTTAGGCATGCCCAGCTGGTCGGCCGGTACTTCACTGTTGCTGGCCGGTACGACAGCAATATATTGCAGACGTGGATCGCTGTTGTTTTTCAGGAAATCCATGAACGTTTTGCTGATGCTGGCTTCACCTGGTGTATTGATCGCGTTCCATTCTCCGGAGAGGATGTTGCTAACCCTGTTTACAGTAGTTCTGCCGCCGGTCGCATCGTGCAGGATGTAGGCATTCTCTGCGTTAGAAGAGATAAGGCCACCTGCATATGCTTTTTCTGCCCAGCTTTTTGCCAGTGCTTCGTCTCTTTTGGTAAGACGCATAGACAAACGGAGCATCAGGGAATAAGCCAGTTTCTTCCAGTTGGTTACGATCTGCGTAGCGTTCTGGGCACCGCCTTTGTTATAGATCAGGTCACCCTGGCCTGGTACCTGTTTGGTAGCATCCAGCGCCTTTGCTGCTTCGTCCAGTTCTTTCAGCATATCCAGGTAGATGTCCTGCTGTGCATCATATTTTGGATCGAAGATGCGGTCGCTGTAACCTTTACCTGCTTCGGAGTAAGGAATGTCTCCGTAGATATCTGTCAGGCGATGGAAGATCAGCACTTTTGTGATACGGGCGATGTTGTACAGATTCGCCTGGAAAGGATTGTCTTTTGTTACCCTTACCACATCTGTGATATATTTCACCTGATCAGGATAAGCACGTTCAAAGTATGCACTGGCCCAACCATCGTTCTGCAGGTATTTATCGCCTGCATACCAGGTCGCATTGGACAGTTGCTGCATCATCATCGAGCAATAGATGATGTTCACGCGCCAGGTGTCATAACTATAGTCGCTGTTACCCGTGAATTCCAGCACAGCGCGGGAGAAGTTGTATTCAGGTACACCGCTTTCCTCGCCGGATTTGTTCTTGTCAGTGTTGATATCTTCAAAGTCCTTCGTACAGGCAGTCGTCAGTAGTAAAGCTGGCAGACCGAGTACAAGTAATAATTTATGCAGAGATTTCATTATTCCAGATTTTAGAATTTAACATTCAGGTTCACACCGATTGAACGGGTAGTAGGCAGACCTGCATATTCCAGACCCTGTGCGTTGCTGTTGCTGTAGTTGGATTCAGGATCGATGTTAGGCGTAGATTTCTTGATGTAGAAAAGGTTACGTCCTACCAGTGAGATACTGATACCATTCAGTTTTTCGTGCAGCGCTGTTCTGGAAAAGTCATATGTCAGTGCCAGTGAGCGGAATTTGATGAAGTCTGATTTATATACCTGCAATGCAGAGATGCTGGATAGTCTTGCGTAATAGTCGTCAGCCACAACAGTTGTTGTTTTTGCGTCGCCACTTTCAGTTACACCGGTTACGACAACACCACCTTCACGTCCTGCCAGTGTTTCTTTGTGCAGACCATAGCTGTAAGCGTTGGCATTGGTACCGGAATAGATCTTGCCGCCTGATTTGAAGTCGATCAGGAAGCTCAGGTGGAACTTGCCATAAGAGAGTTCGTTGCTCCAGCCGCCGGTGTAAGGCGCTACGCCTGAACCTGCCGCGATGAGCGCATCTGTACGCTGAGGTACGCCTGATGCATCTACGATCAGTTCTCCTTTCGCATTGCGTTTGAAGTCATACACCATGATCTGGGAATAGGGCAGTCCTACCACGTGATTGATGAAACCATCTTCTGTACGGGATTCACCACCTTCTACCAGCATAGATGCCTGACCTTCTGCCAGCTGTATTACCTTGTTTTTGTTGTAGGCAAAGTTGAAAGTAGTGGTCCATGAGAAGTTAGCGGTCTTCACAGGCGTACCACCGATCATCGCTTCAATACCTGTGTTTTCCAGTTTACCAACGTTCACCAGTGCGCTGGTGTAACCTGATCCGGAAGATACTGTAGCTGTTACGATATCATTGGAAGCCTGTTTGTTATACCAGCTGAAATCTCCGAATAAACGATTGTCGAAGAGTTTCAGTTCAGCACCCACTTCTATCTCTTTTACCTTGAGCGGTTTCAGTTCCTTGTTAGGGATTTTATTGTCGATGTCGCCCAGTGGTACGCCATTGACAGTATTTCCCAGTGTGCTGTAGTACAGAGCTGTCTTATATTCATCCGCATCGCCACCTACCTGTGCATAACCTGCTCTGATCTTACCAAAGCTGAGCCAGTTGGTCTTGATGTTTTCAGAGAAAACATAGGAACCGCTCACAGATGGGTAGTTATAGGAATTGTTTTTCTTCGGCAGCGTACTACTCCAGTCGTTACGGTCAGTAACGGTCAGGTATAAAGTGCTGGCCCATGACAATTCCAGTGATCCATATACGGACTGTACCTGTTTATTGTATTGTATGATGGTGCTGTTCTTGGTAGCAGCCGTAGCAGGGTTGTAAACAAATGGGAAAGCGAAATTGGATGCGGTTACATCATTTACCTTATCTACCTTCTTTAACAGGTTAGCACCGGCGGTGAAGCTCAGGTTTAACTTGCTGGTGATCTCTTTGTTGATACCGAGTAACGCGTCCACGTTGGTTTCATTGAACTGACGGTTACGCTCCAGGTCCAGGCTTCCCGCAGGACGGTAAGCAGTACCGGTAGGCGTGATGGAAGTAGCATTGAAACCAAAGTAGTCATTCGCTACACGTGCCTGTACAAATAACCATGGTAAAGGCGTATAACGTAAACTGGTTACACCGATCACACGGTCTTTCTTTGTATTGTTCCGGAAGCGGTTAGCTGCAAAGAAAGGGTTCGTGCTGAAAAGATCGCTGCTATACACCTGTTCTCTGAACTGTCCGTCATAACCTGGGTCCAGGTAGCTGGCAGCTACGTTGGCAGGCAGGAAAGCGATACCATAGTTACCGTTACCAGGAGCATCGCTCAGGTTAGAACGGTTGTTGGTGATTTCCTTTGCGTAGATAACATTGGTCTGTCCGCTGAATTTATCAGACAATTTATAGTTGACATCAATGTTTACGTTATCGCGGATATACTCTGTGTTTGGATATACGCCCTTGCTGCGCAGGTCACCCAGTGCTACACGGTAAGTTGTTTTATCACTACCGCCTGCGATGGATAACGTGTTGCTGTAAGTAGCGCCTGTTTTATAGAAGTCTTTAATATGGTTACCCTGTTTGGAGTAAGGATGTGCTTTACCATCAAATAAGGTAGTGGAAGAGCCATCCAGTTTGCTACCCCAGCTGGACAGGCCACTGTTCAGTGCTGACTGCTGATCGGTAGGTTTTGCACCTTTGATACCCTGACCATATACGTCCTGGAAATCAAAGAAGTCATTTACTTTTTCAACTGTAACGTTGCTGTTCAGTTCAACGCGCATCTGACCTGCCTTACCTGATTTGGTAGTGATCAGGATAACGCCGTTTACGCCGCGCTGACCATACAATGCAGATGCTGCTGCACCTTTCAGGATGGTCATGTCTTCGATATCATCCGGGTTAATGCTGGAGATACCGTCGCCAAGGTCGGTACCACCCCATTTACCGGCAGAACCGAGGTTGGCATTGTTCATAGGAACACCGTTCACTACGTACAATGGCTGGTTGTTACCACTCAGAGAAGAGTTACCTCTGATCGTTACGCGGGAAGAACCGCCCGGACCTGTAGCAGGAGGGGCACTGTTGACACCAGCTACACGGCCTACCAGTGCATTGGCTACGCTGATCTCCCTTGCTTTGGTCATATCAGCGCCTTGTACTTTTGATACGGCGTAACCATTGCTGCGGGCTTCTTTACGTATACCCAATGCTGTTACTACCACTTCATTAATGTTGGCAACATCTTCGAGCAGGGTTACATCAATGGAAGATTGTTCACCGGCGGGTACTTCCTGGGTTAAATAGCCGATGAACCTGAATACGAGAATGTCAGTAGGGGATTTAACAGAGATAACAAATTTTCCGTCCGGACCGGTAGCAGTACCTACTGCGCCGTTTTTAACCAGAACGTTGACACCTGGGATGGGATTGCCGTTTTTGTCCCTAACGACACCCCTTACCTGCTTCTGCTGCCTCATGCTGGAGAGGGGCATAGGAGCTGCGTATGAGGTCTGAATGCCTTCCGTAAGCATCAGACCGAGCATTACTCCTGCAGTAACGCATGCTTTGTTAAAGCGTAGTTTACTTCTCATAGATACTCCTTTTGGTTGAAATGTTTGAACCCTTTTTTTTGACATAGTACGGGCGTCTGGATGCGGGGATGCATCCGTGCATTCTTTTTCCAGAAGCCATCTATACTATTTCTGTGATACGTGTTTCCTTTGGTTGATGAACGGCATAACAATGCATACCAGTGTGGTTTCCACACATGTGAATGTTGCGATTCGTCTTAGTTGATATTAATAGTTACATGTTCATTACGTGATACGCGGCCTTGTCCCTTTGTGTCTCAACAAGTAATACCGTGCGCATAGAAAGGTGTCGTGCGGAAATTAAAATGGTACCATGCGAAGTGAAAAAAAAATTATTCTTTGTCCCACCACAATCTGGTGCCGCCGTTATCTTCTCCTTTAAGCTTGCTGACAGCGCGTTTTACGCCCGTAGGATTAGTAGCGTATTCAAATTGTATGAAAGGAATGCGGCGGATAAATAAGGTAGAAGAAATTTTACCACCGCTGTTATTAACGACCACCGGGAAAAGTTTTGGGTAACCGGTGCGCCGGAATTCAGACCAGGCTTCCTGTCCGTCAGGGAATACAGCGATCCACTTCTGTGTAATAATGCGCTCCAGCTTTTCATGTACGGATGCATTATGTACCCATTTGATGGTGCGTTTACTCAGGTAAGGACTGCCCGCCGGAATATTGTTCAGGTTATTATGAGGGTCACTATAAGCTTTTGCAGTAAGGGTATCATCATTTATATACCGGTCATAGCGGCTAACGGGTATATTATATTGTCTGAAGGAAGTGTAAATGCCTTTTTCATAATTATCCTTTGCATCGCCGGCGCCTTTCCATGAATAGAGTGCGGCTTCCGCCAGCAGGAACCAGGCCTCCGCTGCTGTGCAAAGTTGTATACGCGAAGGTTGCCAGGCCAGTTTGGAAAATCCTGCATAGACATCCTTACTGGTAATGGTAATGCCATTGCGTATGCCCTGGTAAATAGAATCTTTTGTATCTGAAGGCACAAAATAATAAGGCAGTCTTGGATCATGATAGCCGCATAAAAGAGACTCCATAGGCGCGCCCATCCTGATATCATTCCAGGAATTACAGATAACGTTCAAAGGATGTGTAACCGGGGCGATATTGATATTGAAGTTTTCATCAGAAGTGCTGAGCAGGCCATAGGTCTGGTTGATGGCGGCTTCACCTTCCTTTCTGGCCCTCGAAGGATTTACATTGGAAATACGCAATGCCAGCCGCAGGCGCAAGGTATTGGCCAGTTTTATCCATTTGACATAGTCGCCGTTGTAGGAAAGATCAAATTTTTTAAACCGGTTGTCAGTAGCAGAGGGCACATATAATGTCAGTGCGGTGACTGCTGAGTCCAGGTCTTTAAAGAAAGCATCATACGCCTGCTCCTGCGAATCGTAATCAATGCTTCTGTCTTCGTTGATAATAGCGTAATGCGTATAGATAACAGGTCCGTAAATATCGCTGAGCCTGTGCATGGCCAATACACGGATGATCTGTGCCCAGGCATAGAAATCCGGGTATTTACCTCTGCATTTATCCATTACAAAACGGCAGTTGGGCATGACATTACCATAGGCGGTCAGCCAGGCGTCGTCATTCCAGTTGTCCAGCAGATCATAGGTAATATTATTACGGTTGTCCTGGAAGGGGCTGGGCGTCATCATGTATCCGGAGAAAATATCTCCCATCAGGTTCTGCTGTAATTGCAGCACAGATACATCGTTGCTGACATAAATATTCAGCATGGACTGTACCAGTGGGTCGCCGATCAGTTTAAAGTCGCCCTGCAGTTCATCATCGTAAACATCATAGGGGTTGGTGTTGATACTTTCAAAGTTGCGTGTACAGGCAACCTGTAATATCAACATCGGTAGCAGCATAGTGATTGCTCCAATGACAGATCTTCCTTTATTCATTCATAAGCTCTTTTTAAAGAACCAGTTTAATGTTGGCGCCCATACTTCTCAGCGCTGACACACCGAATGCGTCTATACCCTGTAATCCATTGCCGCTGCTCATGGATACTTCAGGGTCAAACGGTGCGTGAATACTGAAGAAGCAAAGGTTTCTGCCGATCAAACCTACCTGCAGTCTGTTGATCCATTTGCTCTTTAACGGTAATTTACAGGTCAGTGATATCTCTCTCAGCCTGATATTTGTGGCATCGTACATATACATCTCTCCGATGCCTGCTCTTCCTCCGATCGTAGCGTAATATTTGCGTTCGTCGTATTGGGTCGTAAGCGGGGTGCCGTCTTCATATACTGCGTTGATAGTCACTCCGCCTGCATCCCGGGCCTTTGCACTGGCTTCGCTGACGCCATAAGCATCCAATACGGAATTGGTGACGCTCATGACTTTGCCGCCGAAACGGCCATCGATCAGAAAACTTAGTGCAAAACTCCTGTAGCTGAGAGAGTTATTCCATCCGAGCATAAACCGGGGATTAGGGTTGCCTACTTTTTTCAGTACGTTGCGTGTTTCAAGATTTCCTCTGCTGTCGATTACAAACTGTCCTTTCTCGTTTTTATAAAGCTCTTTATTGGTATAGATATCTCCCCAGGAACCGCCTTCTTTAATGAAGGACCCATACATGTTCGTGACGAAATCCGTCAGGATATAGTAGTTGTCAGGGCCGGCGCCGGGAATACTGTTATTGCTCAGCTTCACCACCTTATTGTTATTGATGGTAAGGTTGAAGGTACTGCTCCATTTCAGGTTTGTATGCTGTACCGGCACCAGGTTGACTGCTGCTTCCCATCCCTGGTTCTGAATATTGCCCAGGTTCAGGTAATAGAACAGATAGCCCGAACCGGAAGGTGCACGTACTTCCATGTACTGCTGATAGTTATTGTTTTTGTACCAGGTCAGGTCGATGCCGATACGGTCCTGCAGAAAACGTATCTCTGCTCCGGCTTCCAGTGAACGGTTATCTTCCGGTTTCAGATAAATACCGGGATAAGGCGCACGGGTATTGAAATTGACACGGGTAACACCGCCGGTGGTCTGCAATAGAAAGCGGGCAGGACGGGATGCATAAGGTGCGATATCATTACCTGCCTTTGCGTAAGATATTCTCGCTTTCGCGAAGCTGATCGAAGATGGTAAGGTAAACCATTCACTCAACACAGAGCTCACGCCCGCTGAATAATAAAAGTAACCTTTGTTTTTGATCGGCGTAAATGCAAAGGTGCTTGACCAGTCATTACGGCCTGTCAGGTCCAGGAAAATGCGCTGTTTCCAGTTAAGCTGCGCACTGCCGAACAGGGCCTGCAATTGCTTTTTATCTATGCTCTGTTGCGCATCCAGGGCGCTGGGAGAGATGTTATGTACAGAAAAGATATTGGGGATGACCAGGCCTGCTGCAGCAGTTGGATTGGTGCTGACCAGCGCGCGGTCATGCGCCTTTACATCTGTAATGCTGACGCCCAGCATGGTCTGTAGCTTGAAGCTGGGGGATAACTGACGACTGGCGGTCAGCATCATATCTCCATAGACCTGTGTGTTATGTTCGGCTTCGCGGGTATAGCGGCCATTCGGCGGACTTAACACCTGTTGTGTGCCTGCGCGGGCTGACATCTCATAAAGATCATAACTTCTGTCCACATTGCCCCTGATCTGTAAGGAGAGCCAGTCCTTCAGTTTATATTTCAGGGACAGTGAGAACATCGCACGGTTCCTGCTTTCATGACGTTGCGCATTATATTGTATCCAATAGGGATTCTGCTGATCATCCAGTCCGGACCAGTTCAGGTCACTGTGGATATTCCACCAGTTCTGTAAGGGCAGATTACGCTGTATATCGAAGTACTGATATTGTTTGTAGTTGTTAAAGTCCAGGCCTCTGGGGAGGTTGTATAAACCTGTCAGCGGATTGTAGTAAAGTCCGGAGGAAGGTCTGTTCCGGATATCCTGTATCAGGTAAGAGAAGTTCGCATCTACGAGCAGTCTTTTTTTGAGCAGATTGGCTGTAATACGCGTATTGAAAGTATGCCTTTGCAGATTATTAGCGGGCAATATGCCCCTGTTCATCGTATTGGCATATGACAGATAATATTGTGTGTTGGCGGCCCCGCCACTATAGGACAGGCCGTTGGTGGAGGTCAGACCGGTTCGGAAGAAGTCCTGCACATGGTTACGCGCTTGCGTTTTACTACCCCAGCTGTCGGAGGAACCAGGCTGCAGATTGTCTTTGTCATCTTTATAAGGTCGGATCGTTTGTCCGTAGCGGAATTGCAGGTCCGGCAGCAGCAAAGGTTTATCGATCATCAGATCGGATGATACATTGATATGCGATTTACCTGCCAGTCCTTTTTTCGTCGTGATCATGATCACGCCGTTGGCCGCCTGACTACCATACAATGCGGCAGCGGAAGCGCTTTTCAGTACGCTGATGCTTTCAATGTCATCGGGATTGATATTGGAGATACCGTCCCCGCCGTCCCGCCCGCTGGAACCTACGATACCAGATGACTGACCCCATATGTCCGTTGGTTGTGAAGGCGTGAAATTAGCCATTGGTACGCCGTCTATAATATAAAGGGGCTGGTTCTCGCGGGTGGATTTATTTCCTCTTAATATCACCCGGGCAGAACCACCGATACCGGATGCGCTTCTGTTGATCATGACGCCGGCGATCTTACCCGACAGGCTGTTGATCACATTGGCGTCTTTTACGGTGGAGATATCTTCATTCAGCAGCTGACCGGTGGAGTAGGGGAGTTCTTTATTGCTTTTGGGAATACCCAGTGCCGTCACTACCTGTTCATTCAGTCCCTGTACACTTTCAGTGAGCGTAACATCGATCAGCAGGCGTTCGCTGATGCTGATCTCTTTGTTGATAAATCCTACGGAACGGAACATCAGTACGTCTGCAGGAGTGGCTTTGATACTGTAATAGCCTTCGTCATCCGTATGTACGCCTTTATGGGAATCTTTTACGAGGATAGTAGCGCCGGGAATTGGTCGTCCGCGGCTGTCTTCTACCCGGCCTGATATCTGTAGCTGTTCATTACCGTCGGCAGTCTCTGTTGCGGAACTGCCTGTTTCCGGCATACCGGCCCATACGATGATCTTATCACCTTTTACGAGGAAGGACAATCCGGTACGAACGGCTAATTTATCCAGTACATCCTGGATGGGAAGGTCTTTACAATGAAGGGATATTTTCTTCCGGAGGTCAATGGCCGTTTTGTCATAGTGGAAATTAAGTCTGCTTTGTGTGGATACTTCCGCCATGACATCCGCGAGGGTTTTATTATTGGCGGCAATGGTGATACATTGCGGACAGGAAGCGGATTGTTGGGCACGCAGGGGACTGACTTCCGTCAATGAGGTCATTAACAGGAAGCTGGCAATAATACATACTCTGCAGAAGTATGATTCTCCCATCATATAGCCCCATTTACGTTTAAATACAAAGCAGCTTTAGTAGTAAAAAGTTCTGCGCCCGCTGACGGGGCAATTGTACTGTCAGCATATTTTTATTTATTCTTTAATAGTACGGTGTCCTTTCCTATCGTGTAGGAAAGTGATTCTGTGAGACAAATGGTTTCAATCACATTTGCCAGGGTTTCCTGTCTGAAGTTGCCGGTGTACGTCCAGTCTTTTTTGTCGCTCTGATTGACGATCGTTACACCGTACCGGTTCTCGATAGCGATGCGTACCTGTTCATAAGAAGCGTCTTTGAATACGAGGTAGCCTTTCTGCCAGCCAATAGTTTCTTCCGTGTTAAATGTTGTTTTTACCAGCTGTAAAGAACGGCGGTCAAAGCTGGCTTGTTCGCTTGGCTGTAATATAACAGGGGCCTGAGCATCGGTAGTGACTTTCACCTTACCGGTCAGTAGGGCCACTGTGATCTGTTGTTCATGGGGATAAGCGCGTACATTGAAGGTAGTGCCGAGGGCGGTGGTGCTGACGTTCCCTGCATGCACGGTAAATGCATTTTCAGGCCTCGGGGCGGCATCAAACCAGGCCTCGCCTTCCTCCAGGTATATATCGCGGCTATTGCCGGTGAAATGCTCCGGATAGCGTAAACGGGTGGCGGCATTGAGCACGATCGTACTACCGTCTTCCAGCACCAGTTGTTCCCGGCTGCCTTTGGAGGTATTTACGGTGACAAAGCCATCCGCTACGGTGCGGCTGGTCCGGGCGATATTTCCTGCCATGGGTTGTTCCGGTGAGGAAGGATTGGCAGCCCGTTGCTTTTGCTGGAAAAACCATGCGCCTGCTGCTACCAGTACGGTTACGGCGGCTGCTACGTAATACCAGGAACGCATGAGGCGGCGTACCGGGGTGGCAGGTTGTATATGATTCATGAGCGTACGTTGTACTGCTGCGAGGTCTGCCTGGATCTCGCGCTCATTTTTAGGCGACGTATACTGGTCGCCAATGCTGTTAAACCACTCTTCGATAACGGCTGTTTCTTCCGGGGTGCATTGGCCTTCGTTATAACGTTCTAATATTTTCCTGATCTGATCTTGCTCCACTGCTTGCAATTTTGAAATGTCCCAATGATAATCTGATGTCGTACCAGAGCGGTAGAAGTACCATTAATTGGCAAAAAATGAGTACATCGTCTGTGTAGTGAGTAGAAACAGTACAAGATCTGTTCTGGCATGATTGGCTCGAAGTATCTTAAGGGCTTTGGTAATCTGATTTTTAACGGTTTGCTGGGAAAGTCCGAGCCTGACGGCTATCTGTTCAACTGTCTGATGCTCAACGCGGCTCAGCATAAAGATCTCTTTCATACGCTCGGGAAGATGATTGATGGTCTCAAACACGTCCTGTGTACGGGTCTTGCTGTCAACCAGTTCGGCAATGCCGCCGGGTTGTACATCGAAGTGCTCGATCAGTTGTTGCAGGTATTTGCGGTAGGTGGAATTTTTACGGTAGATATCAATGATCTTATGTCTGGCTGACTGGTACAGGTAAGACTTCAGCGATTCATTGACACTAATTGACTGCCTCCTTTCCCAGAGAGAGGTGAAGAGGTCCTGGAGCACGTCCTTGCCGGCTTCAGCACCGTCTATTTTACTGAGGATATAAAGGTATAAAGGCTGACTGTAACGCTCATAAATAACGTTAAAAGCATTTACACTGTCTTGTTGGAGCAGCGATAGTAATTCTTGGTCAGTATAATTACTATACATGGAATACAGAAAAAAGATTTTGGTTGATAAATGGTTTATTATCAGCAAATAACTCCATTTATGTTGGCATCTTTTCGTTATCAGCCGGAAGGAAATTAATACATTTTACCCAATTACCAAATAATTTAGAATGGTCTATCCGCGCCATGGTGCTTACCTGGCTGAGGATCAGTGCATAGGATTACTATTTTTAGGAGTAAGGCACTATAAGCGTATATCTCACGCTTCTTTCAGTCTTAATTCGTTCTTATATTCCTTTGGTGTTTTACCGACGATCTCCTTGAAAAAGCGATTGAAGTTGGAAAGGTTCTTGAATCCACAGGAATAGGCTATTTCTGCAATAGACCAGTCTTCCTCTGTCAGTCGCTTACAGGCATGGCCGATACGTACCTCGTTGAGGAACTGCACGAAGGATTTCTTTGTACGGTTCTTGAAGAAGCGGCAGAATGACTGTGGAGAGAGGTTGGTAATGCTGGCTACATCCTGGAGGGATATCTCTTTGGAGAAATTACCCATCACATACTTGAACACTTCGTCGATCTTATGATTGTCTTTGGCATTGAAAGCATGTGAATAACCTGTGCTGGCGAGGTACTGCACATCTTTCGTTTCCGCCAGTACCTTAAGGATGCTAAGCAGGGAAATGATGCGTTCCAGTCCTTCCTTTTTAGGCAGGGACAATATCTGTTCTTTCAGCAGGTCATAGGTAGGTCCCAGTATTTTCATACCGCGCTGCGCCCTGTGGAAGAGGTCCGTCAGCGATTTGGTTTCCGGCAGACCATAAAACTTCTCTCCGAAAATGTCTTTCGGAAAATAGATCACCACTGACCTTGCTTTCAGCTGATCGTTGTTTTTGTGGTAGCTTTCGTCATTGTACCATACGTGTGGAATATGTGGCCCCAGAAATACCATGTCGCCTACATCAAAACTTTCAATGCTATCCCCCACGATCCTTTTACCATTACTTTCCATCACGAATACCAGTTCGCATTCCGGATGAAAATGAAAAGGCGTATTGAAATAAGGATCACATCGCTCGATGATCGTGATCTGATTGTCGGCAAATGCCCCCACTTTTATAAGTATGGGTTTCATGTAATTATAAATTTAAACTTCCCTTTAACCCTGTAATGACTCTCGAAACAGTAGTAAACACTATCCTGGTATATGACCCCTGCCATTGCAAGCTGGCAGTATTAAAATCCCCCTGACAGAACTTTTTCTCAGAAAGTGCCAAATTATCAAATTTTGGTTAAAAAAGCATCATTTATTCGTAATAATCACATTGAAAAAAATTCGACCCTGATATTATTTTATTTGGCAATCTGCACTTAAGATTCTAATTTTCTAACGAATATCAAACCAAATCTGAATTTCGTGAAAGGAATATCCATTAAAGATATTGCCCAAGAGGCAGGTGTTTCTCCTACAACAGTTTCTTTTGTATTAAATGGTAAAGGCAAAGAAAAAAGAATCAGTGAACAGGTCAGCAAAAGGATCCTGAAAATAGCAGGAAAACTGAAATATAAGCCTAACCAGCTTGCCAGAGGGCTACGCACCGGCAAAACGAAAACTATCGGATTAATAGTAGAAGATATCGCCAACATCTTTTTTGCCAATGTTGCCAAAGTAGTTGAGGACGAAGCTGATAAGTTCGGTTATAAAGTGCTTTTCGGCAGTACCGAAGACAATGAGGAGAAAGCCAAAGGCCTGCTTGAAGTATTGCGTTACCGCCAGGTAGACGGTTATATCATTACCCCTACGCTCAATCTTGACAAGGAAATTGCCGCTTTGCAAAAGCCGGTCGTACTGATGGACCGCTATTTCCCCAATATTGCCGATTCCAACTACGTGGTGGTAGATAACTTCCAGGGAGCCTATACTGCTGTCAGTCACCTGGTTGAGCAGGGCTATAAAAAGATCGGTATCATCACTACCACTTCCGCCCAGATCCAGATGCAGCAGCGCCTGGATGGTTTTGTGGATGCCCTGAAGAAACATGACCTGCCCGCAGATAAAAATGTGATCAAACGCCTTCCTTTTGACCTGGACAGAGCCGGATTTATTCAGGAGATTACTCAGTACCTGCAGCAAAACAAAGACCTGGATGCCTTGTTCTTTGCCACTAACTACCTGGGTATCTGTGGAATAGAAAGTATCCGTTCTATCGGACTGCATATTGGCACTGATATCGGTATGGTGAGCTTCGACGATCATGACATTTTCCGCCTGCACAGCCCTTCTATCACCTGCGTAGCACAGCCGGTAGAGGAAATAGGCCGCCGGCTGATACATATGCTGATCGCAGAACTGGAACATAGTACTGAAGTAAGCGCCCCACAACATGTTGTACTGTCTCTTGAGCTTAGAAAAAGAGAATCATCTATACCTGCTGTTCACCATGTGAACGCCTGATTCCACGTGCCACGATATGGGAAGACTGATACTATGCTATCATTTATTGTACTAATTTTCAAAAAACAAGGTAGTTATATATAACTTTTCTAAGGCGCCAGCCTTCCATGGTCTTTTCATGTTATAGTTTCAGATATTACGTGTGTTACTACTCAGGAATATAACATCATTGTGTCATTTGATTAGCGCGGAACTGCTGTATTTTTACCGAACTGTAAGCGAGAACTACTAAAACGTTTTTATAGCATCTGCCAAGGCAGGAAAACGTTATCAACAATATTTAAATCAACTGGAACTAAATCATTCCACCAACAACTAATTATTCAGGACTCGGGAAATTTCTAAATAATTAATTAACAAAACAGAGGGACAGAAACACGGAAAAACAAACGGGAGCTGCTTAGCTGTATGCAACTTTTGCATATCGGTTTAAATAGTTGCATTGTCATATTTTTTATTATCCACATTCATCATCAATCTATCGAACTATGAGAAGATTACTGATCTTTTTATCGCTATTCCTATGCGTATGCTTCAACGTGTCCGCCCAGGATAAACAAGCGGTATCAGGTACTATCAGAGACGCAGACGGCAGTCCGCTGCCAGGCATTACGATCCTCGAAAAAGGCACTAAGAACGGCGCGCTTACAGATGCGGCCGGCTCCTTCAGATTACAGGTAACCCCCAAAGCTGTGCTGGTAATTTCCGGAATCGGTTTTATCTCACAGGAAATAGCCGTAAATGGCAACTCCAGCCTCAATGTAAGTCTGGTAGTAGACAACAAAAACCTCGGTGAAGTAGTAGTAACGGCACTGGGTATCAAACGTGAAAAGAAATCACTGGGTTATGCATTGCAGGAAATAGGTGGTGAGAAACTGGTAGAAGCCAGAGAATCTAACATCGCTAACGCAATGACCGGTAAAGTAGCCGGTTTGCAGGTATTACGTTCAAGTAATGGCCCTGCAGGTTCAACTAAGATCAATCTGCGTGGTTTCAACTCACTGAACAACAACAACCAGCCGCTGATCGTAGTAGACGGGGTTCCATTGGATAACTTTACCGGTGCTACGAACAACGACTACTGGAACCCTTCTAAAGATATGGGTAACGGTCTGGCTGACGTCAACCCTGAAGATGTTGAGTCCATGTCAGTGCTGAAAGGCCCTTCTGCGGCTGCATTGTATGGTTCCCGTGCAGGTAATGGCGTTATCCTGATCACTACTAAAAGCGGTAGAAAACAAAAGGGTGCAGGTATTACTTACTCTTCCCAGATCGGCTTTTCTGAAGTATTCGCTACTCCTGACAGACAAACCACTTTTGCACAGGGTAACGAAGGTGTCTTCGCAGCAGATGGCGGCAGCAGCTGGGGGCCGGCTATTGAAGGCCAGAGCGTAACTGACTGGTCAGGTAAACAAACTACCCTGCAGTCTTATGACAACGCAAAGAACTACTTCAACAAAGGTCTTAACTTCAAGAATACGATCTCTTTTCAGCAGCAGGTAAGCGAGGGTACTTCTATTTACACCTCCATTACGCATCTGACTGATAAAGGTATCATCCCTGGTAGTAAACTGAATCGTACCAACCTTACTGCACGTGCAGTATCCCGTTTTGGTGCGAACAAACGCTGGACAAGCGATACCAAAGTACAGTACATCAATTCAAGAGCTAACAACCGTCCACAGAACGGTGATAATACCGGTAACGTATTCCGTACTATCTACGGTCTGCCATCAAATATCGATATCAGAGATTTCAGCGCTGCTAAAAGAGATAACGGTAAAATGCTGTGGTTCGGTTCTGGTAATGCAGTGAACCCTTACTGGGCTAAACTGTATGACCTGAACGAAGACATCAGAGACCGTTTCCTGATGACAGGATCATTGAAATATGATTTCACTTCCTGGTTGAATGCTGAGTTGAAAGCAGGTGCTGATATGTACGGTACCAATGTTGAAGCAAAACGTTATGCAGGTAGCCCTTCTCCTGCGAACGGTAGCTATAGCCGTGGTAAAGAGACTTTCTCTGAGGTGAACTACAGTGCATTGATCTCTGCCCGTAAAGACAATCTGTTCGGTAAACTGGGTGGTGCGGTAACAGCAGGTGGTAACCTGATGAGACAACAGCGCGATCGTCTGGACGCGAGTGTTGGCGAACTGCAGATCCCTGACTTCTTCTTCCTGAACAACGGTAAATCTAATCCATCTATTACGCCGTTATCTTCTGAAAAGAGAATCAACTCTGTATACGGTACGATTGGCGCAAACTGGGACGCTTACTGGTTCGTAGACGTAACGCTGCGTAACGACTGGTCTTCTGCGCTCAACAACGCAAACAGATCTTACTTCTATCCATCCGTTAGTACTTCCCTCATCGTAACTGATATGGTGAGTCACATGGGTGGTGAAATGCCAAAATGGTTATCATATGCTAAAGTACGTGCATCCTATGCACAGGTTGGTAATGACCTTGCCCCTTATAGCCTGTACAACACTTATGATGTAAGTAAAGATCCTAATGGTAATACAGTTGTTAAGAGAAAGAACATCCTGTTCGATCCAAACGTACAAAGTGAGCTGATCAAATCTACAGAGGTTGGTGCTGAAGTGAAATTGTTCAACAACCGTCTGAGTGTAGATTTCGCATGGTATAAATCCAATGCTACCCGTCAGCTGATCGATCTGCCAATGGACCCGCTGAGTGGTTATTCATTCAGAAAGATCAACTCTGGTGATATTGAGAACACAGGTGTTGAGTTAATGCTGAATGCACGTGTGATTGATAATCCTTCCGGATTGTCATGGGACCTGGGTGCTAACTTCTCTAAAAACAAGAATACTGTTAATGAGATCGCACCAGGTGTTGCGCTCTATAGCTTAGGTGGATTTGACGACGTACAGGTATATGCTGCAGCTGGTCAGAAATACGGTGAGATCTGGGGTACTGCATTCCAGAGAGTAACTGACCCTAACAGCCCTGCTTTTGGCAAAATGATCGTAAGCGCAAGCGGTTATCCGTTAGCAACAGCAAATAAAGTAAGACTGGGTAACCAGCAGCCGGATGCGATGTTGGGTGTGACCAACACCTTCTACTACAAAAACCTGTCTCTGGGCTTCCAGGTAGATGGCCGTTTCGGTGGTAAAATGTTCTCCGGTACACTGTCTGGTTTACAGAGAAGTGGCGCTGCTGCAGAAACTGTTGTGAATGGCAGACGTGATGATATCATCGTGGATGGTGTGATCTACAATGATGCGACCAAAACATATGATGCAAACACAGTTGCTGTAAGACCAGAACAGTACTTCGCAAATGCGCTCAACGGTACTAACGTAGGTATCGTGGAAAACAACCTGTATGATGCTTCTAATATTCGTCTGAGAAATTTGAACATTAACTACAACCTGCCTACTAAGTTCCTGTCTAAAACACTGGTACAGAAAGCAACCGTAGGTTTCTCCTGCACGAACGTATGGCTCATTTCCAGCCATATGAAAGGACTTGATCCAGAGGCTGTATATGCGACCAACACGAATGCTATTGGTTTTGAAGCCGGTAGTGCGCCTACTTCCCGCACTTTCCTGTTCAATTTATCCGTTAGTTTCTAATTGCTGAAAAAAAGATTTTATGAAAAGTATAATAAAGAGTGCTTGTATATTAATGGCCGGTAGCATGCTGTTTCAGTCATGCTCCAAATTCGAGGAGATTAACAACGATCCGAATTCGGCAAATGAAAATCAGGTAGAGGTTGAATATGCGATCAACGGTTCTATCACCGGTGCGCAGATGAACCCCGATGTAGCAGAACGTTCTTTCGTACTGTACTGGAAAACAGCCGGCCGTCAGCACAGACAGGGTGGTTTATCCAGCGGTGGATATGATGATGGATGGACAACCGCTTATTACAACCAGGTATCTGGCTGGCTGAATGGTGTGAACCTGGCAGTACAACTGGCAGAATCAAGAATTGCTGATAACACGGCAAAACCATACACCAAAAATCTCTTACAGGTTGCGCGTATCTGGCGTGCTTACCTGCTGAGCGAAGCGTCTGATAACTTCGGTCCTATGCCGATCGAAGGTTTCCAGGGCACAAACCCATCTTTCTCCAGCGTGAAAGATGTGTATTACTATGCACTGAAAGAACTGACCGAAGCAGTAGCCGCAATCGATGAGTCAGTAGCAAATGCAGATGGTCTGGGTAGCTTTGATCCTGCATATGGATACGATTATAAAAAATGGAAACGTTACGCGAACTCACTGCGTATGCGTCTGGCCATGCGTTTATCAGAAGTAGATGGTGCAAAAGCGAAAGCAGAATTTGAAGCAGCCGCTGCTTCAGGCATGCTGATCACTGATGCCGATCATACTTTCAAAGTACAGGAAAAACCAGGATGGGATGACCTGACCGGCGTAATGAGCCGTGAGTGGAACGCACAGCTGCTGTCAGCAACACTGAACAACCTGTACATCGGTCTGGGTGGTGTTACTTCTCAGCAACAGCTACCTGATTCCCTGCAGGCTTATATCAAACCTGCCGCTTACATCGGTCTGAAGTTTGCAAATCACATGGCTTCCTTGTCTAACGAACCAACGATCGGTTACTGGTTTGATGGTCTGCATGAAGTAATGGACCCACGTGCTTATAAAGCATTTATCATTCCTGGTCAGTTTAACAACGCAGACTTCTCTCCTTATCCAACTTATACCAATGATGCGAAAACTGTAAAACGTAACATGGATGGTTATGGTGAAGTAGATGCAACATTCACCTGGAATGCTTCCACTACCGGTGACTGGGGTGAGAAAGGCGCTAAGAACTTCCTGTATACCTATCCTGGTACTAACCCGCGTCTGGCACAGCGTTTCAGGAACAGTACTTCTCAGCGTATCTTCTTCGGACCTTGGGAAACTTACTTCCTGATGGCGGAAGCTGCGGTAAGAGGCTGGACTACGCCGGTAGCTGCACAGGCTGCATATGAAACAGGTATCGCAAAAAGCTTCGAGTACTGGGGTGTAACCCAGTTCCTGGGTACTTACCTGACTTCTACTACTTACAATAACGTAGGTACTTCCGTAAGCTGGGGACATACCGCAGAACCACCTGCTACGCATACAATGAACTACATCGATGCTTATACAAAAGCACCAGGTACAGCTAACATCCTTTATCCTTCCAACACACTGTATAAAGGTGGTACTGTGAAGAACGATGCGTTGACGAAGATCATCACGCAGAAATTCATTGCACAAGTACCTTGGTTACCACTGGAATCATGGAACGATCAGCGCAGATTGGGTCTGCCGTTCTATGAAAACCCGGCGATCGAGCGTCCGCTGCCAAACCTGCCAGCATTGACTGCGAGCAACTACATGACCAGCGACATCAAGTTCTTCCCACAGCGTATCAGATACCCGAGCAGCCTGTCTAACAGCAACCCTGCCGGTTATCAGCAGGCCGTTTCTCTCCTTGCAGGAACAGATGCTGTACTGACCCCGCTCTGGTGGGCTAAGCACTAATACTCAAGAGATATAAGGAAAACTCCATGCATCATGCATGGAGTTTTTTTATTACCTGTTTTATTGTATCTTGCTTCCACGTGAAAAACATCTAAGGGATTTAAGCAACCGGACCATCTGTAGAATCTATGAGCGCCTGCGTACTGTTCGTGTACCACGCTGCATCATCAACGATCGGATTTATTGTTATGAGAAAACGAAAGTCACTATGCCTAAACTATTTGTGTGTGTCCTGCTGGCAGGACTGCTATCCTTACAAACCACTACGAAAAAACTGATAGCAGGTACCGGATTTACAACAGGAGGGAGCCTGAAAGATTACAACGGAAAAACGCATACCATAAAGCCAAGAGGAAAAGCAGTCGTATATCTGTTCCTTTCACCGGAATGTCCTTTATGTAAAAACTATGCCCCCGTGTTGCAGGCGATGCAGCAGAAATATCCTGAAATACAGTTCTATGGTATCGTGAGCGGAAAAACGTTCACGAGAGAGATGGTTGCGGAATATGCAAGAGACTATAAAATTACTTTTCCGATACTCATGGACCCTGATAAACATGCAGCTGAATCGCTGAGAGCGACCGTTACGCCGGAAGCACTGCTGATAGGTGAGAATGGAAGGGAATATTACAGAGGACTGATCGATGACTGGGTGACCGGTCTGGGTACAAAACGTGTGAAAGCAACAAAACTGTACCTGTCGCTGGCGATTGAAAACCTTTTGTCAGGAAGCGATCTGACTTATGCTACACAACCGATCGGTTGTCTTATCAGTAACTATTAATTCAATATGCCAATCAGGTGAGTATGCGGTGCAGGGTTGTAATAATTTTACTGTCGGTATTTTTATGGGAGATGCAGGCTGCGTCAGCGCAGAAGATTACATGGAATCAGCACATTGCGCCGATCATTCATGCTAATTGTACCCCCTGTCATAAAAAAGGAGATGCTGCACCGTTTGAACTGATGACATATGATGATGTTGCCAAAAGGGCCACATTTATAAAGCAGGTCACCCAAAACAGGTACATGCCACCATGGAAAGCGGATAGTCACTATGCTTCTTTCGCGAATGAAAGAAGACTGACTGATGAAGAGATTGCCATGATCGCTGAATGGGCTGACAATAAAATGCCGAAAGGAAAAGAAGTGGCCCGGCAGGAAGAAGTACACTTCGTGGAAGGAACACACTATGACCGTAAGCCAGACACTGTGCTGCAGATGCCAAAAGCTTTTCATATCCAGGGTGATAATAAAGAACGGTTCATTGTGTATAAGATACCGTTCGAGTTAGCAGCAGATATGAATGTGGAAGCGATCGAGTTTGTGTCGAGCAACCGGAAAGTGATCCATCATGCAAATTATGAGATCGATGCAGTGCCTGATCCTAATCTGGACATTTATGCCGGACAGGATTATATCAATCTCACAGAAGAAGACCGGAACAAATATGTGCAGTATGTACCATTTCGCCAGCATATGATCTACTATGGAGGATGGATACCAGGTGCTACCTGTGAATCTTACCCCAAAAATATCGGCTGGATAATGCCAAAGCGTGGTGTCATATTATTGACTTTACACTATGCACCGGTCGGGAAAGAAGAAGATAATATCAGTGGGATTCAGCTGTTTTTCACTAAAATACCTGTCAAAAGAGAGATCCGGGCGGTTAGTTTCGGATCAGGCGGGGTAGGAGAGAAAGACATTGACCCCTACTTTTATATACCGGCGGATGCGGTGAAAACCTTCCGTCTTAAAGTTACAGTGCCCGAAGATCAGTCGTTGATGTATGTGTGGCCACACATGCATTACATCGGAACAAAATTCAAGGCATTTGGCGTTACACCTGCTGGAGACACGGTTAAAATGGTATCAGTAACTGACTGGGACTTCAAATGGCAGGAGGTCTACTGGTATCCGAAATTGTTGAAGTTACCCAAGGGTACGATCATCCATATAGAGGCGACCTACGATAACACCGCTGCTAACCCGGCTAACCCATCGTCGCCACCACGGCTGATTTACTCGAGTGGAGATATGAAATCGACAGATGAAATGTTAACACTTGTGATGCTTTACCTGACATATGAGAAAGAAGACGAAACTATTAACCTGAAAAATGAAAGCAAAGTGAAATAAGGACTAATACTATTTTCTTATTTCTTTGTGAAATATTATCATTTTAACCCAATTGTTAACTAGAACACAAAAATCTGTTAAATGTTTCTTGTTCATTCTGTTTTTATTTTTTAGCTTGGCGTTCAGAAGTGAAATAATAATATTATTTAATGTGTGATTTGAGGAAAGCGAAAGAATAGGGACATGTAGAACAATGGAAATTCAACAATGGAAGTAGCGGGAATAAATATCTAAAATACCTATGCCGAATTATTTATCCCCGGTACCATTTTCGTAAGCTAGTCTATTGTAAGAAGAAGGAAACTGTGCCAGGCGGTATATCGAAATCTGCTTTTTAATCTCAGCATTGCAAGTAAATTTTTTATGGAGTAACATAATGTGTTACCTCTTAATGGGAGAGGTGCATCTATACCTGTGTGTTTCATAAGGACTAAACAAAACATAATAAACTAAAATCCAAAAGAAAGCTATGCGAAGATCTCTCTTAGTGTGTACATTGCTTTTCTTATGCTGCTGCTTTACTGCTTTAGCACAGACTAAGATAGCAGTGACGGGAACTATCAAAGACGCCAAGGGCACACCTCTCCCTGGCGTAACCGTTAAAGAAAAGGGCGTTTCTAATGGCGCCATGTCAAATCCGGACGGGTCTTTCAAGCTGTCGGTTCCAGCTGAAGGCACATTAGTCGTTTCGTATGTAGGGTTTGTTACCCAGGAAGTTCCAGTTGCTGGAAAAACTACTATCAACGTAACATTGGAAGAAGACAATAAAAACCTGAATGAGGTAGTTGTTACTGCAATGGGTATTAAAAGAGAATCACGTGCACTGGGTTATGCCGTAAGTACTGTGAGCTCTAAAGATTTAACACAAACTGCCAGCCCAACCATCGGTTCTGCCCTGTATGGTAAAGCTGCGGGTGTGAAGATCACGCAGGCGCCAGGTGGTGCTGCAGGTGGTGTGTCCATCCAGGTAAGAGGTGTATCTTCTGTAGGTCTGAACACGCAGCCACTGTACGTAGTTGACGGTGTGCCTTTGAGAAACTTCAGCAACCCTACTAACAACAGTTTCGGTACCAGCAATGGTCGTATCGATGGTAACGGTGCCAACGATATCAACCCTGAAGATATCGAAAGCCTGACCGTTCTGAAAGGTGCGAGTGCAACTGCACTGTACGGTTCAGAAGCAACCAACGGTGTGATCGTGATCACCACTAAAAAAGGTGCAAAAGGTAAAAACGGTCTGGGTGTAGAAGCTAATTACTCTTATAACCAGGAAAGACTGGCTATGTCTCCTGATTATCAGAACGAATTTGGTCCTGGTTATACGCCGGCACTGAACCTGTCTGCTTCAGGCAATAAGAGCCGTGAAGGTTGGATCACCGAGAACAATGGTGATGTTCACCCATACTACAGAGCTTATGGCTCTTTTGGTCCTAAGTTCGATGGCCGTCAGGTTACTTACTGGGATGGTTCTAAAAGAAAATATGAGGCACAGCCTGATAACTATAAAGATTTCTACCAGACTGGTTACAATTCCCAGGCTAACGTAGCGATCTCTAACGCAAGTGATAAAGGTAGCTTCCGTTTCTCTTATACACGTCTTGACTACAAGAGCATTATGCCAGGTAGTGATCTGTATAAAAATAACTTCAACTTCAATGGTACACTGAAACTGCATGAAAGAGTAACCCTTGATGTTGTATCCAGCTACAACAACTTCTTCAGCCACAACCGTCCGAACACCATTACTAACATCACCAACTCTTATAATGGTTTCTTCGGTCGTATGGATGATATGAATGTGCTGAAAACAAGATATCAGACAAGAGATGGTTATAAATACGTGCTGTACAATAACGACGCTTATGGCGCTGAGGACAAGTTCCTGTACAACATGAGACCTTCTCAGTTGCTGGATTATTTCTGGGATAACCTGCGTAACAGCTACAATGAAACGCAGAACCGTTTCATCAACAGTGCTACCCTGAGCATCAGATTACTGGATAACCTGACCCTGAGAGGTAGAGCTGGTGGTGACTTCACCAACCTGGCCGCTGCTGAAACAAGATATAACGAAAAGCCTGCAAGGCTTGGTTATAGCGGTTCTTATGCAACAGAAAGCAGAAATAATAACGTATTCTATGGCGACGTACTGGCTGTTTACAATCCTAAGCTGACAAAAGATCTGGATATGACAGTTACAGGTGGTTATACCGCGCGTAAAACTACTTACAGATACAACAAAGTATCCACCAATGGTGGTCTGGTATCTGAAAACTGGTTCAGCATGGGCAACTCCGCTCAGCAGGTGAATGCATCTTCAGAACGTGCTACCCAGTATGATGTTGCTGGTTTTGGTATCCTGAACTTCGCTTATAAAGGCTTCCTGTATGTAGAAGGTACTGGTCGTTACGAGTCTACTAACACATTACCTGTAGCAGTAAACTCTTACTTCTATCCGTCTTTCAACGCAGGCTTCATCCTGTCTGACGTAGTGAAAATGCCTAAAGCAATTAACTACGCGAAGATCAGAGGTTCTTATGGTTTCGTAGGTAACCACCCGAACCTGTATCAGGCGAATGTACTGTATACTCAGTATGGTGTTGCTTATGGTAAAAACAACCTGCTGTATCAGCAGCCAAATGGTAAAGCTTTCGGTAATGAAGACCTGAAGTCTGAAAGAAAGAGAGAATCTGAAATCGGTCTGGAAGCAAGATTCCTGGATAGCCGTATCAGCCTCGACCTCAGCTACTATAACAATAAGGTAAGTAATCAGATCCTTTATCGCTCTATCTCTAGCTCAAATGGTGCTTCCAGCCAGCTGGTGAACGCAGGTGATATCTCTAACTTCGGTTACGAAGCTGCCATCAGCGCAACTCCGATCGAAACTAAAGATCTTCGCTGGACTACCCGTTTCAACTTCGCGATCAACAAAAACAAACTGACAAGACTGCCTGATGGTCAGACCTTCCTGGATGCAACAAACCTGGATAACCAATATGTTGTGATCCGTTCTCAGGTAGGTGAGTCACTGGGTAATATCTACATCCACCCATCTAACACAGATGGTAAAGGCAACAAGCTGGTGAATGAATACGGTCTGTATAGCACTAATACCGGTGAATATGTGAAAGTTGGTAACATCCTGCCGAAATTAGTAGGTGGTTTCTCTAACACAGTTGCTTACAAAGACTTCTCCCTGGACTTCACCCTGGACTACCGTTTTGGTGGCAACCTCGTGTCAACTCCATACTACTATGCAATGGGTGCAGGTTTGCTGAACAACACCCTGCAGTACAGAGATCTTGCGAGAGGTGGTCTGTCTTACAATGTAGTAGGTGATGAGGCTAGTCAGGATCCGTCTCAGTTCACATTGGCACAGGCTGCAAATGGTGTTCACCATGATGGTCTGATCCTGCCGGGTGTTAAAGCTGACGGTACTCCAAACGACAGAGTAATCACTGCCAGCGACTTCTACTTCAACCAATACCAGTGGGGTGGCGATGGCGACTACAGTGCATCTGTTCTGAAAAACAATTATATCAAACTGCGTGAAGTTGCTATTACATACAACATTCCTAAAGCGTTTAGCGATAAACTGCACTTCCAGGGATTGCAGGTGTCTTTAATCGGACGTAACCTCCTGTATGTTTACAAATCACTGCCTAAGGGTCTCGATCCGGAAGTTGGTGTAGGTTCTATGTGGTGGCAGCAGGGTATCGATCAGGGTACTGCAGGTCCTACAAGAAGTTACGGTGCCAGCATTCGTGCACGTTTCTAAAATGTAATTGTGAAAATCGGATAAAAAGAAAATAATGAAAAAAGTATTCGTAAATATAGCTCTCTTCTGCTCAATGGCTGGCTTGTTCAGCTCTTGTTCAAAAACGATCGAAGAGTCTTACGCAAACCCTGAGAAAATCTCCGAAGGGTCTTTGAGTAAGCTGTTTTCTGGTATGTATCTGAATAAGAGGATACATCCAAGCTACTATGACTATTATACATTCCTGATGCCGGCGATGGCGAACTACACTCAGCTGGTTGCAACCGCTCCTGGCAATCAGATGTATGTGCCTAACCCATCTTATCTGGAAGGTCGCTGGACAGATTTTTATTCCGGCTCACGTGCGGATGATGGACAGACACCTGACTATAACTACAATGGTCCTGGTATCCTGAGCTCCTACCGCGAGATGCAGACAACCCTGAGCAAAATGTCTGCAGATCAGCAGGCAAGAAACCAGGTGTTCATGAAATGTGCTGAAGTGATATTATACGATCAGACAGCGCAAATGATCGATCTTTGGGGTGATATTCCTTTCTCCGAAGCAGGTGGATTGAATAGCCCTGATCGTACTGCCAAGAATGTACCTTATGATGATGCGAAAGCAACATATACAAAACTCATCGCTGAACTGAAGGCTGCAAACACTTTCTTCGACACAGTAAATGTTGCAACTGACGTTAAGTCTGAACTGACAACTGCTGATATCGTACTGAAAGGTGATATGACTGCATGGCAGCGCTATACAAACTCCCTGCGTCTGCGCCTGCTGATGCGTATTTCTAACAGTGATGCGTCTGCACAAACTGAGATCTCCGCTATGCTGGCTGCACCGGCTACTTTCCCGTTAGTTGCTTCTAACGATCAGAACGTACTGTTCCAGGAAAGCCCAACCGCAGTAAGAAGTGACCTGATAGATGCATTCAACGGTTCTTATGCACCTGAGTATCTGATCAACACCATTCAGGAAGCAAATGCCGATCCTCGTCTCCGTGTAATGTGGGATGAAGATGATGAGAATGGTTACAAAGGTTTCCCATGGAATGGTACCGTTGGTGATATCGAAAACTCTAAGCGTCTGTATGCTGTATTTGATACCGCTACTTTCACTTACAATGACAATATCCCTGGTGTTATCATGACTGCTGCTGAAGTAAGTTTCCTGAAAGCTGAAGCATTCGAAAGATTCGGCGGTGGCGATGCATCTGTTGAATATAACAACGGTATCAGACAGTCCATCGGTTTCTATTATAGTGTCAATAAAGCCGCTATCAAGAGACAAGGTCAGGATAACTTCAGCCGTGAACCACTGGCATCTCCTACTGACGCAGAGATAAACACATATCTTGCTAAAGCAGCGGTTGCTTACACTGGTACAGGTACTGAAAAGCTGGTGAAAATCTACACCCAGAAATGGGAGAACTTCTTCATCATGCAGGCTGGTCAGGCATGGGCTGAACTGAGAAGAACAGGTTACCCTGTATTGAACTTCCCGGTTTCAGGTAGCCTTGCGCCTAAGCCACCTAAACGTCTGTTGTATCCGGCTAACGAACAACTGTACAACACAGTTGAGTACAACAAAGTAAAAGCAAAAGATACGCGTGATACGCCTATCTTCTGGGAGGCTAAATAATCTCCAGTAATGATATCTGAAGAGGGCCGGCATAATGCCGGCCCTTTTTTTTGCCCCGGCCTTTCCCCGTTTTTTTCTACCTTACAGGTCTTAACTGATTCCTTATTCCTGTGAAAATGCTGCACAAAGTCTTCCGATCATTTTGCTGCTGCCTCCTGCTGATATTGCCGTTGCGCCACGTTTCCGCACAGCAGGTGACCTGGTCCCAGCATATTGCTCCCATTATTCACCGTAACTGCACACCCTGCCATCGTCACGGTGAAGCCGCTCCCTTCTCGCTTGTGACCTATGACGAGGTCGCCAAAAGAGCCAACTTTATTAAACGGGTGACGGAAAGCCACTATATGCCGCCATGGAAACCTGATCCGCACTACGTCACTTTCGCGAATGAAAGAAGACTGAGCGATGAAGAAATTAAACTCCTGGGTGACTGGGCAGAACATGGTATGCCGAAAGGAGAAGGTGAAGTAAAAGAAGTGCCGCAAACCTTTGTAGACGGTACCCTCTTCCATCGTCCGCCTGATCTCGTTGTGAAAATGAATACCGCTTACACCCTCAAAGGAGATAACGTAGAACGTTTCATCGTTTATAAACTACCATTCGAAATACCGGATTCCGTAGCTGTTGAAGCGATCGAGTTTACTTCGAATAACCGCAAGGTCATTCATCACGCCAACTACGAGATAGACGATGTACCGGACGCGGATTTTAACAATACAGCAGACTATGTGGATAACACAGAGTCACACCTCGACTATTACCAGCAATACGTACAATACCGTAAAAAGATGAAATACTTCGGTGGATGGATTCCCGGCAGCAGCTACGAATCATATCCCGAAGACATCGGCTGGGTAATGCCCAAACGGGGCGTCGTACTGCTGACAGTACATTATGCGCCCGTAGGGAAAGAGGAGGAAGTGATCAGTGGGGTGCAGTTCTTTTTCAGAAAGAAGCCGGTAAAACGCATTATACGGGCTACTTCCTATGGTTCCGGCGGGGTAGGAGAGAAGGAGATCGAGCCTTTTTTCTATATTCCTGCAAATGTGGAAAAGAGCTTTAAAGTGAATGTAACACTCACCGAAACACAATCACTCTTATACGTATGGCCGCATATGCACCTTCTCGGACAGACCTTTAAAGCGTATGCCGTCACACCGCAAAAAGATACGGTCCGCCTGATATCCATTCCACAATGGGACTTCAACTGGCAGGAAATATACTGGTTCCCGAAAATGGTGAAGATCCCGAAAGGGACCGTACTCACCATTGAAGCGAAGTACGATAATACCGTAAATAACGCAGCCAATCCATCCTTCCCCCCACAACTCGTCTATGGCGCTATGCGTACAAAAGATGAAATGATGACCATGATTATCATGTCGCTGTCGTATGAGAAAGGAGATGAAGAGAAGGATGTGAAGCGGCCGTGAGTCAATTAGGAATTAGGAATTAACAATTAGGAATTTATTGCTAATCGCCTGAAACTATATAAAAAGGGAGCGGTTCTTCAGACCTGAAGAACCGCTCCCTTTTTATATTCACAGCCACTCGCTGCATTTTAATTCCTAATTCCTAATTGTCTACAACAGATTCTTAATCTCATTCAGCTTCAACAACGCTTCCACCGGCGTCAGTCTGTTAATATCCACATCATTCAGCATATCCCTGATCTCTTTGAAAGTATCGCTGTGCGCATCAAAGATGCTGAGCTGTACTTTCTGCGTAGGGCCTGCCATCTCTTTCACATGTTTCTCCAGCGGCGCATCAATATGTTTCTGCTCCAGATGTGACAACACTTCATTCGCGCGTTGCAGCAACTGAGGGGGCATACCCGCCATACGAGCCACATGTATACCAAAGCTGTGACGACTGCCACCCGGCGCAAGTTTACGCAGGAAGATCACCTTATTACCGGATTCTTTATTGGTAATATGATAGTTCTTGATACGGCCGTGTTTATTCTCCAGTTCATTCAGCTCATGATAGTGCGTCGCAAAAAGCGTTTTAGGTTTATGCGGCGTCATGTCATGCAGGTACTCCACGATACTCCAGGCAATGGAGATACCATCATAAGTGCTGGTGCCACGACCGATTTCATCCAGTATCACCAGACTTCTTGGTGTAATATTATTGATAATGCTGGCCGTTTCATTCATCTCGACCATGAAGGTGGATTCTCCGCCACTCAGGTTATCAGAAGCGCCTACACGTGTAAAGATTTTATCTGTTAAACCGATCTCCGCTGCTGCTGCCGGTACAAAACTACCCATGTGGGCCATCAGCGTAATGAGGGCGGTCTGTCGCAGTAATGCGGACTTACCGCTCATATTCGGACCGGTCAGAATAATGATCTGTTGCTGTTCTTTATCCAGTACGATATCATTCGCTACATAACTTTCTCCTGGCGGTAAACCTCTTTCAATAACCGGATGTCTGCCTTCGCGGATATCCAGGTGATAACCTTCCGTAACGTTCGGACGACGGTATTTATATTGGATCGCGTTATTGGCAAAACTCAACAAACAATCCAGTCGCGCCATCAGCTGCGCATTCTGCTGGATGGCCTGAATGTGCGGTTGCAGCGCAAGGAGCAGTTCGTCGAACAACTGTATTTCCAGTGCAAGGATTTTTTCTTCCGCACCTACGATCTTTTCTTCATATTCTTTCAGCTCTGGTGTGATATAACGCTCTGCATTGGCCAGTGTCTGTTTACGTATCCAGTTCTCAGGTACCTTGTTCTTATGCGCATTCGTTACTTCAAGATAATAACCGAACACATTATTGAACGCTACTTTCAGACTTGGAATGCCGGTCGCATCAGATTCTGTCTGCTGAATACGCAGCAGGTATTCTTTACCGGAATGAGCGATCGTACGCAGGTTATCCAGTTCAGTATGTATACCGTTCTGTATAACGCCGCCCTTGCTCACCAGTATCGGTGGTGTTTCAACGATCTGTTCCAGGATACGGCAAAGGATGCCCGGGCATGGGTTCAGTTTCTCACCGATGGCAGTCAGATAAGGATGACCCGTCTTTGCCAGCAGTTGTTTGATACCTTCCACCTGCTGTAACGCTTTCGCCAGCATCATCACTTCACGCGGATTGATCTTCCGCAGCGGTATCTTGGAGACAAGTCTTTCGAGGTCGCCTGTCTGTTTCAGGTGTTGCAATACATCTCTTGAAAGATCGGTCTCTTTGATGAAATACTCGGTTACATCCAGTCGCTCGTTGATCTGTTTGATATCCCTTAAGGGTAATACCATCCAGCGTTTCAGCAATCTGGCGCCCATAGGGGTCACCGTCGTGTCCAGTGTTTTCAGCAGGGTATGTCCGTTTTCCACACTGCTGCCCAGCAGTTCCAGGTTCCTGATGGTAAAGCGGTCCATCCAGAGAAAATCATCCTGTTCGATGCGCTGGATGTTGGTGATATGTTGGAGGTGTGGATGTTCTGTGTCACGCAGATAATGCAGACAGGCGCCCGCGGCAATGATAGCGTCGGGTAAACCGTCCACGCCAAAACCTTTCAGACTATGCGTCTCAAATTGTTTGAGCAGGGTCTCTTCTGCGTAATTGGTTGTGAAGATCCACTCTTCCAGTGTATATGTATAGAATTTGGAACCGAATTGTTCCTTGAAATGTTTCTGTTGCGGACGGGCAAAGATCACTTCTGCCGGTTTGAAGCTTTGCAGGAGTTTATCCACATATTCCAGGTTCCCCTGGGCTACAAAGAATTCACCGGTAGAAATATCAAGGAATGCTACACCGGCCAGTTCTTTTCCGAAATGAACGGCCGCCAGGAAGTTGTTGCTGGCATTTTCGAGGATTTTGTCATTCACAGCGACGCCCGGAGTGACCATCTCGGTCACACCACGTTTCACAATACCTTTAGCCATTTTAGGGTCTTCCAGCTGATCGCATACAGCTACGCGATAACCGGCTTTGACCAGTTTATGCAGGTAAGTATCGAGGGAGTGATGGGGAAAACCTGCCAGGTCCTGTTGTGAAGCAGAACCATTGGCCCTTTTGGTGAGTACAATACCTAAGACCTTGGACGCGATGATTGCATCGTCATTAAAAGTTTCATAAAAATCTCCCACGCGGAACAACAACACAGCATCCGGGTAACGGGCCTTAATGGCGTTGTGCTGTTGCATGAGCGGGGTTTCTACCGATTTGCTTTTTGCCATTCGGCAAATATATAATAATGTGCGGATGTGCTGAATTTGAGATGTACACATCCCTGTTGAGGGCTGTGAAGATGTATTTTCCTTTGAAAAACAATTATTTAGATATCTTTTTCAGGATGTTGTCCAGGCGTCTGGCCCCTGCAAACCCCTTCAGTCCCTGAACACTTTACATTTTATCGTACTTTTGCAAAATGCGAAAACTAAGCATGGATGAGCTGGGCCGTAAGACGGTCGACCAGTTCCGGGCGGCAGATAAAACTCCTTTAGTCCTAATACTGGACAACGTACGCAGTATGCATAACGTAGGATCGGTGTTCCGTACAGCGGACGGATTTCTCCTGCAGGGCATCGTTCTCTGTGGATATACACCTGTGCCTCCTCACCGGGATATTCAGAAAACAGCCCTGGGAGCTACTGAAACGGTGGAATGGCAATACTTTGCAACAACGGTCGAAGCAGTGGCAGCACTCCAGGAGGCAGGTTATACAGTTATGGCAGTGGAGCAGGCGGTGAACAGCATTATGCTGGACCAGTTCACGCCTGCAGCAGATAAGCCCCTTGCGCTGGTTTTCGGAAATGAAGTTACCGGAGTGGATGCGGAGGTGATGAAAATGGTAGAAGGCTGCATCGAAATACCGCAATCCGGTATGAAACACTCTTTGAATATCTCTGTGAGTACTGGTATTGTGGTTTGGGATATCTTTGCAAAACTGAAAAACAAACAGGTATAATGATCGCAACGGTTAATAAATATCTATCGCTGGTTAAATTCAGCCACACCATCTTCGCAATGCCTTTCGCATTGACAGGCTTTTTTATTGCCACCATCAAGACCGACGCCTCTTTCAGCTGGCAGTTGTTCTTACTGGTAGTGCTCTGTATGGTTTTCGCACGTAGTGCGGCGATGGCTTTCAACCGCTATCTGGATGCTGATATCGACAGGAAGAACCCGCGTACGGTACAGCGTGAGATACCAAGAGGCGTGATCACAGAAAAGAACGCGCTCATATTTGTGATCGTGAACTGTCTGCTGTTTATGGCGGCTACCTGGTTTATCAATTTCTTATGTTTCCTGTTATCGCCGGTAGCATTGCTGGTGGTACTGGGGTATAGTTATACGAAAAGATTTACAGCGCTTTGTCACCTGGTGCTGGGATTGGGATTGTCACTGGCGCCGGTAGGGGCCTACCTCGCAGTGACCGGTCATTTTGCGGTACTGCCGGTATTATTGTCTGTCCTGGTATTGTGTTGGGTAGCAGGCTTTGATATTATCTATTCCCTGCAGGACGAAGACTTTGATCGTTCGCTGGCCTTAAATTCCATTCCTACCTGGTTGGGTAAGGCGGGGGCGCTGCATTTCTCCGAAGGTTTACACCTGGTAGCAGGCGCATTGGCAGTGATCATCGGTCTGTATGGTCAGTTCCACTGGTTATATGCGATCGGCGCCCTTGTATTTATTATTATGCTGGTGTCACAGCATCTGTTGGTAAAACCCAATGATCTGAGCCGTGTCAATATTGCATTTATGACTACAAACGGTATTGCCAGTGTGGTATTTGCCGTATTCGCCATCGCCGATATGTTCATCATCGGATAAAACAGAAATATGGCGCGTATACTTGCAATTGACTACGGAAAAAAGAGAACAGGGCTGGCGGTAACTGACCCATTACAGCTGATAGCAAGCGGTCTGACCACTGTTGCGACCCACGATCTCATTCCTTATCTGAAAAAATACCTGGCGCAGGAAGCAGTGGAACTGTTTCTGATAGGAGAGCCTAAAAACCTGGATGGTGGCGCTACACATGCGACCCCGCTGGTGATCGAGTGCGTACGTATCCTTGAAAAGAACTTTCCACAGGTGCCTGTAAAGAAAGTGGACGAACGTTTCACTTCTAAAATGGCCTTCCAGACGATGATTGACAGCGGGCTCAAAAAGAAGGACCGCCAGAATAAGGGCCTGGTTGACGAGATCAGCGCCACGATCATACTACAGGAGTACTTGCAGAACAAGTAATTCCTAATTCATTCTTACCTTTGCATTTCGAAAAAAATATAAAATGATTCTACCTATAGTTGCTTACGGTCATCCGGTATTACGTAAAATGTGTGAAGATATAACCCCTGATTACCCTCAGTTAGAGCAACTGCTTGCCAATATGTGGGAAACCATGTATGCTTCAAATGGTGTGGGACTGGCAGCTCCGCAGATCAACAGACCTATCCGCCTGTTTGTAGTGGACAGTGAACAGATCATTAACAGTCTGGAAGATGATGAGAAGAAAGACTACCCTGGCGATAATGGTATCAAACAGGCATTTATCAATGCACATATTGTAAGCACTGGCGGAGAAGAATGGGCGTACAACGAAGGTTGTCTCAGTATCCCGAAAGTGCGTGAAGACGTATACCGTCCGGAATCCGTAACGCTGCGTTATGTAGATGAAAAATTCCAGCCACAGGAAAGGACCTTTACCGGCATTACCGCCCGTGTGATATTCCATGAATACGACCATATCGATGGTAAACTGTTCATTGATCACCTGAAACCATTAAAGCGCAGAATGATCAAAGGTAAGCTGGATGATATCTCCAAAGGCAAGATCAACGTGGATTACAAGATGATATTTCACAAATAAAACAAGTGAAAATTTTGTAATGTAAGAAATCCCTTTTATTTTAGTGCCTGCAAACTAATACAATACATTGGGAGCAGCAGTCACATATACAGAATCCGAATTGGTACTTGGCCTTAAAGCCAGGAACGAAAAGCATTTCGGGTACTTGTATGATCATTATTCACCGGCATTATATGGTATTGTTCTCAAAGTCCTGAACGATGAGACGACAGCCGGTGATGTGCTGCAGGAAATCTTTCTCAAGATCTGGCGCGGTATCGAACGCTACGATAGCGAAAAGGGACGTCTGTTTACCTGGATGGTGAACATTGCCCGCAATACTGCCATTGATACCCTCCGCTCAAAGTCCCATAAGATGGGACAAAAAGTTGCAGAATTAGGGAGCAACGCTCTTGCGTCAGACCAGCTGGCTATTCATCCGTCCGTAGATCACCTCGGACTGGTGAAAGTGTTGGAACAACTCAGCAAGGAACAACGTGTTATTATAGACCTGGCTTATTATAAGGGATGCACTCAGGATGAGATTGCGAAGATATTGGACATCCCTCTTGGAACGGTGAAGACCAGGATGCGTAATGCGATCATACAATTGCGGAATATTTTAAAACAGATCTAAGCAAGTGGATGTTCAACGTTACATATCGTCCGGTGTTATTGAAAACCATGTTACGGGATTACTATCAGAACCAGAATCACGTGAGGTTGTCAGCGCCATTCAGCAACATCCTGAAATAAAGGCTGCTGCGGATGCGATACAACAGGATATGGAGTACTATATACAGCTGTGGGCCCAAAAGCCACCGGCCGGTATCAGACGTCAGCTGATGGAACGTTTACACAAAGATGATGTACGCGAAGAACCAGTCGCTACCGCAACGCCCGAATTAAGCACAGCCACATACGAAGACATTTTCTCCGAAGATAAAGGGACAAACAGCGCTCCATCCCGTGTATGGCAATACACCGCCGCCGCAGCGATCGCGTTGCTGATAGGCAGTGTTAGCCTGAACATTATGTCATACAGCAAATCAGAAAGCGTTACCGGACAGCTTGCTACCCTGCAGGATGAACAGACAACCCTCTCCGCAGAGAAAGAAGCGCTGAAAGAACAGCTCGATTATGCACATAAGGAACTGGGCCTGATGAAAGACCCTTCTTTCAAGTGGGTCCGCATGCCAGGCGTAGGTAAACATACCGGCGCATTCGCCACCATCGGATGGAACCCGCAATCAAAAGAAGCATTCATCCTCGCTCAGGCATTACCTGAGCCTCCTGCTGATAAACAATACCAGCTCTGGGCCATCGTCAACGGAAAGCCCATCGATGCCGGCGTATTTGAACTGGGCGCAAAAGCGCATACCTTACAAAAGGTGAAACCGGTTGAAAATGCCCAGGTATTCGCAGTAACCCTCGAAAAGAAAGGCGGCAGCCCTGAACCGACACTCGAACAAATGTTCGTCGCCGGTAAAGTGGCAGGTTGACCTTAACGCTTCATTTACTCCTTTCCTCCAACTATAGCGCTCATTATCAATTATTCCGTAATAATTGCTATCTTTCCTTTATTATTGCATTCCCATTAACCATCATTTTAGGACTTATTTGGATTGGAACATCAGGTTGTACTGGTAACAGTTTCGAGTACTGTAGCACCTGCAGCTGAAATGTGGTGAACACTGTGAAAAGTATTTTTAACAAAATTTTTAACTGTTTTGGAATCCGCGTTCACATATACGGAATCTGAGCTGGTACAGGGGCTAAAGGCCAAAGACCAGAAGGTATTCGGCTACCTGTATGACCGATATTCGCCTGCTTTGTACGGTGTAGCACTCAAAGTGCTCAACGACGAAAGCAACGCGAATGATGTATTGCAGGAAGTGTTCCTTAAAATCTGGCGTAATATAGACCGGTACGATGAAAGCAAAGGACGTCTGTTCACATGGATGCTCAATATTACACGTAATTCCGCAATTGATACGCTCCGCTCAAAGGCACATAAAATGGATCAGAAAATCCAAGACATTGGAGATGACGTACATTTATATACAGGTAATTTAACTGTACACCCATCCGTTGACCATCTTGGACTTTCAAAGGTTCTTGAAAAATTAACTAAGGAACAACGAATCATCATTGATTTAGCGTACTATAAGGGTTGCACCCAGGAAGAAATTTCCAAGGTGCTGGAAATTCCTTTGGGTACTGTGAAAACGAGAATGAGGAACGCAATTATCCAATTAAGAAACTTGTTAAAATTAGTATAAGAGTGGACGCATCACGTTTCATATCGTCCGGATTGATCGAAGCTTATGTTAGCGGACTCGCCACCTCCAACGAAATAGAGGAGCTGGAACGCGGTATGGCACAGTATCCGGAAGTGAGGGCTGCAGTGGATGACTGTCAGCTCGATATGGAACAATACGTTACATTACAGGCGAAGCCACCAGCACCTGAATTAAAACAGAATATCCTCCGTATCATTGCCGACGAAGAAACTGCCAAAGAAAACGGAACTTATGTTCAAGAGACTGAAGTTGCCTTTCCAAATGAAGAAAAAGTTTATGTAAGCAGCGCCTGGCGCTGGATCGCAGCTGCCGTGTTTGTCGCACTGCTCGGGAGCCTGTATATGAATTACGTATACTCCGGGCAGATCAATGACTATAAAGGCCGCTACGAAGCCTTACTTTCCTCACAAAATTCACTGGCGTCAGAATCTAATCTCTACCGCACCCGCCTCGAGCAAATGGAAGCTTCTATGAACATCGTTAAAAGCCCTTCCATCAAAGCAGTAAAGATGCCTGGCACCAAACCTTTCCCCTCCGCACTCGCTACCGTATACTGGAATCAACAGTCCAAAGAAGTGTTCGTTATGGTGAACAACCTGCCGGAACCCGCTGCTGATAAGCAATACCAGCTCTGGGCCATCGTAGACGGTAAACCCGTTGATATGGGCGTATTCGAAACAGGTAACAAAGATGAACTGCTGCATAAGATGAAATCCATCGATAATGCAGAGATGTTTGCCATCACCCTTGAGAAAAAAGGCGGTAGCCCTGTTCCCACTCTTGACCAGATGTACGTCGCAGGAAAAGCCAGCTAACAAGAAAATACATAATTTCGCATCATGCGAAAACTCTGGATCTACACTGTCACACTGTTATTTTTTCAGCAAACCTATGCACAGGATACAGCTCATTACAAAGGAATGACTGTTAACCTGGATGAAGTGATCGTGGAAGCCAAACGTATAGGCTTTGACGTCAACAGCTTTATCAAAAGAGTAGAAGATGATACTACTTTTTATCGCGCCTTTAAAAATTTGCACCTGCTCGGTTACACCGCCGACAACGATATCCGCATCTATAATAAAAGCAACGAAATACAGGCATCCCTGAAAAGCCAGACACTGCAGTCCATGCAGGGAAGATGCCGTACCATGAAAGTGCTGACGGAAAACATTACCGGCGACTTCTTCGACAAAAAAGGCAATTACAATTACTACACCGCAGAGTTATATGGGAACCTCTTTTTTACCAAAGGGACTATCTGCGCAGATGCGACCGGAGAAGAACCAGAAAGTTCCAAAGGCAGTATGGCCCGTCATAAAGCACAACTGAAACAGTTAATATTCAATCCGGGTAAACCTGTCAGAGGTGTGCCCATCGTCGGTGGAAAGGTAGCCATCTTCGATCCGGAAGTACAACGCTTTTATAACTTCGCTATCTCTTCCCAGGAATATCTCGGCGTATCCTGCTATGTGTTCAGCGCAAAAGCAAAACCCGATCTGAACAGTCTCGACAGGGGAGATGTAGTGGTGAATGAACTGATCACTTATTTTAATAAAGATAACTTCGAGATCGTCGGACGTACATATTCACTTTCCTACAAAACAATGCTGTTCGACTTCGATGTGAAAATGGATGTACAGATGACCAAACAACAAGGTTTACTGATCCCCGCACTGGTTACCTATGATGGTACCTGGGATGTGCCTTTCAAGAAACGCGAAACAGCAAAATTCATCGCAAGGTTTCATACGTTTACCACACCACAGTAATAAATATATCGACATAAAAAGCGAAGAGCGTCTGCCACCGGCAAGACGCTCTTCGCTTTTTATGTCGTATGTTACTTGTCTTAGTAGATCACTGTGACAGCACCTGTCTTCTTCACTTTCTCTCCTGTTGATACCACTTTGTAATCCATCATCCAGACGTATGTGCCGAATGGTACTCTTCCTTTCTGCCACGTCCCTTTCCATCCTACATCGGGATCAGTGGTGTAGTAGATGCGCTGGCCCCACCTGTTGAAAATGACCAGCTCAAATTCCGTAATGGGACATCGGAATTTCGGTCGGAAGTAATCATTCACACCATCTGCATTTGGCGTAAAGGCCGTAGGCAGATACACCTGACAACCACATTCCTGGAAGGCAATATCCACTTCATCGATCGATTGCCCGCAACTGTTATCTGCGACGATCGCATAGTGGCCGGCCTGTGTGACCGGGAAGATCGGCAGCGACGAACTATCCTGCCATTTATAAGTCATACCTGCTCCGTCGGGATGCAGATTGTATACTGTCCCCATACACAAGAGGGTATCGTGGCCCAGGTTCGTGCGTAAGGTATCTTCAAACTGTACGTGAATGGTATCCTGGTCTATACAACGGCCAACTTTTGCTTCTACCCAGTAATAACCGGTTTCTCTCACATAGAAGGTCGCCTGTTTCGAAGTATCCTGCCAGCGGTAGGAGGCTGTTCCGAAATCTGCTTTCAATACCAGTGTTTCGCCTTTACATACGATCGTGTCATTGCCAAGATCGAGGGCTCTGTCTGGTTTATAGCGGATCAGGATCGTATCCAGTACTTCACAGGTATTGTTGATCTCAACAAATACCCAGAGGTCCCAGTTACTTCTGATCGTAGTGGTCGGTGTGATCGCGCGGTTACCCCAGCGGTAGCCGGTAGCGCCAGGTGTGGTCGCATCCAGTGTGATGGATTCTCCCGGACAAAGAATGGTGTCTTTACCCAGTGAGAAAGGATGTGCTGCACCGGCAAAAGCGATATAGATCGTATCCTTGTACAAGCCACAACCCTGTGCATCCGCCGTCACGATGTACGGCGTAGATGGCATCGCCACATCGCTGTGTACGATGATATTAGGCGTGATTGCGCCGGTATTCCAGATGTAGGTACAGTTCTGCGCAGTGGCATCCAGTTCGATGGTCTCACCGAGACACAATATCAGACTGCTGTCACCCAGATCTATTTCCGGAACGGGTGTGTAAAAGATGTTAACGGAATCGGGTATAAGACAGCCATTGATCTTCACCTTATAAGTGGTCATGCTGTCAACAAGGATACTCCGGCCGGTAGAGCCGTCCTGCCATTCATACGTGGCGCCAGGTACGTCCGGTGCTGTCAGTGTAATGGTCGTACTATCACAGAGGGTCTGATCGGTAGGGCCGAAATCATAGATAACGGGCGCCACAATGTTCAGGTTCGTGGTAGATGTTGACGGTACGCCTGCTCTGTAGGCGATGAGTTGCACAGTGTAGGCACCGACGGTATTGTAAAGATGGGCGCCTTTGATTCTGCGGGATGTATCCGCAGCACCGGAGGCCGGGTCGCCGAAATACCATCGTACGGAGTCTATGCCTGCGAGGTCCGCTTCAGCTATTTCAAATCTAACACTATCATTCTGGCAGGTCGTCGAGTACGTAAATTGTGTCTGTGCCTGGGCACTAAATGCACCCAGCATGGTTATTAAAACCGCGATTAATAGATATAGGCTTCTCATGAAGGGACATGGGTAAGGTGCTAAATTAAAACAAAAAATGATATGTTTTAATTTTTTAATGGATTTACTATTCTAATGGTCTTGCGCTCACATAGCGTCTCCATTTTTCCAGAACGGCTTTAAAATCATCAGGTAACGGACTTTCAAAATGGATAGGTTTACGTGTACGTGGATGTATGAAACCAAGCGTCTGCGCATGCAGGGCATGGCGTGGCATGATTTCGAAACAGTTTTCAACAAATTGTTTGTATTTGGCAAATACGGTGCCTTTCAGGATACGGTCACCGTTATAAGTATCATCATTGAACAGGGAATGGCCCATGTGCTGCATATGTACCCTGATCTGGTGGGTACGTCCGGTTTCCAGACGGCACTCGATCAGCGTCACATAATTAAAACGCTCCAGCACCTTATAGTGTGTGATCGCCTCTTTACCATATTCTCCCTCAGGATATACATCCATGATCTTACGGAAGCGCTGGTGACGGCCAACGTGTGCCTCGATCGTGCCTTCATCTTCCTCAAAATCACCCCATACAAGGGCCATATAACGACGTTGAACAGTATGGTCGAAGAACTGCTTCGCCAGATCGTTCATGGCTTTCTCCGATTTGGCAACTACCAGTAATCCACTGGTATTCTTATCGATACGGTGAACCAGCCCGAAACGGGGCATAGTTGGTTCAGGCGCCGGTGTTGTGGTGCGGTCACCCAGGTACCAGGCCAGGCCGTTTACCAGGGTACCAGTATAGTTGCCAGAGCCCGGATGTACTACCATCCCGGGTAACTTATTGACTATCATTAAGTCTTCGTCCTCATATACAATATCCAGCGGCAGTTCCTCCGGTATCACCTGCGTGTTTTCCGGATTCTTGTTGGAATACACCACGATACGATCGCCCGCCTTTACTTTATAGTTGGATTTAACCGGTTTGTCATTGACGATGACCATGCCGTTGTCGCATGCCTGCTGAATTTTGTTACGGGTAGCACCTTCCACCCTGTTCATCAGGAACTTATCCACACGAAGTGGCTCCTGACCCTTGTCAGCTATAATATTCACCCGCTCATACAGCTCCTCGCTGCCTTCGCCGTTCTCCAGTTCATCGTCAATTTCAATCAGTTCTTCCGCCATGAGGATTCAAAATTTTGGCAAAGGTACGAATAACCGGGCGCAAGTCCACAGTTTGGGTAAGCTTTGATGTGGAGTCTCCTGAGGAAAACATGGGTAACGTCATTAAGTGATATTCATTTTCAGGGAGTAATACTGATATAGAAGACGACAATTTACCATATGCTGATAAGCACCCGGTATAAGCGAAAGCAGGGATGTTCCATCAGATAAGGCATAGATACTCTCTGTATACTCCGTGTATAGTGCGTGTCTGAGCTATATTTTAGCTTGATAGGGGGCGTTTGGGACAGAATACGGCTCCCAGGGTGCTGGTTTGTTTATAATTAGTTGTAAAACAGTTGTTTGTGATTGGTGATCTATATGTGCAAAAAAAAGTGCTCCATGGCCTTTCCGGCTGCAGTCTCGCGTAGTAAATTATGACAAGACCAGCCCCCGGGTCAAAAGAGCAGGTACTTTCGAGGGTCTGGCTATAGTTATACTATACTTACCCTACGTTAGTCTTACGTCTTTCTCGGCCATCTGACGGAGAGTAACTATAAGCTGACCAATGAACAGTGATAGCCAAACATCGTTAGGCTAATTCTTCCATACCACATCGTTCCGGATAGATCATAGCAAATGGTAATTCCGTATTTTTGCACCTGCAATATGAACAAGAAGATCCACACGAACGACCTGGGAATCATTGATTATCAGAAGGCCTGGGATTATCAGGAGCAGCTTTTACAGCAGAATGTACGCATCAAGCAGGCATTGGCAAGAGGTGAGGAACTGCCGGGGCAGGCACAGGAAACGACAAATTACCTGTTATTCTGCGGTCATCCGCACATCTATACCCTCGGTAAGAGCGGACATATGGAAAATCTGCTGCTGGACAACCAGCAGCTGGAAGATAAAGGCATTACTTTTTCAAGTACGAACCGAGGTGGCGATATTACCTATCATGGTCCCGGTCAGGTAGTAGGATATCCTATCATGGACCTGGAAAATTTCATCACAGATATAGGAAAATACCTGCGTAACCTGGAAGAGGTGATCATCCTCACGCTGGCGGACTATGGCATCAAAGGCGATCGCTCTCCAGGAGAGACCGGCGTATGGCTGGACCCGCAGGACCCTGCCCGTGCCCGCAAAATCTGTGCGATGGGCGTACGTTGCAGCCGATGGGTGACCATGCATGGCTTCGCCCTCAATGTCAATACCAATCTCGACTATTTTGGCAATATCGTGCCTTGCGGCATTGTTGATAAAAAAGTGGCTTCCATGCACGAAGAACTAGGCAGAGAAGTGCCGGAGGCGGAGGTAAAAAGCCGTATCGCGCAGCATTTCGCCACCGTATTCGGTGCGGAAATGATCATGGACTAAATACAGCGTAGCGTTTATAAAAGAGAAAAGGCCTTTCCACCTATGGCGGAAAGGCCTTTTCTCTTTTATAAACGTGTTAATTGTTAGTTCCTGTAAGTCAGCGGGATATAGAGATTCCATTTCTCATACGCTTTCCCTTCCTGGTAGATTTCGAAATTGAACCAGCCTGCATGCAGGAAAATTGCCTTTTCCAGTATGAGGAAAGGCTCTTTTATCTGTGGTATCTCAAAAAGGAAGGAGCCATCCGTTTCGAAAAACTTAACACTGTATCTCTTTTCCGCTGCATCCGGCAACTTGATATTCACATTGCCGTCTGCTGTGGTATAAATATAGTTGGATGGATGCCAGACGATCTTTTCCTCTTTTGCCACCTTCTCTTTTGCTGTTGTAGTAGTAGGATTGGTACCCGTATTGATACCCGCTTCTTTCGCAGCAGCGATCGCCTCTTTCACATCTGATAACTGCAGCTTCTTGGTAGCGTCTATGGTGCTGTCCGGTACCGCCAGCACAATCTTTGAGTGCAGGTAGCGTCCGTTATTGAATTGAATAAAGAGACGGTAGTAGTTAGACCCTGGCAGCGGTTTGACGTCATTATAGCTGTTCCTGAAATCATTCGGATTATTCACCAGACCGATCGTACTGAAGTTCAGTACGCTATCAAGGGAGCGCTGTACCCCGATAAACTTCACATCCCGGAAACCGGAGATAAATTCCAGTGATATCTTGCCTGTCTTAATGAGGGCAGAGAAATCAGGTAATACCGGTGGTGTATTCGATTGGGTCTGTGCCTTAACTGAAAATACTGATGCTGTAAATATAACTGCGAATAAAATAAGACGCGACAACTGCTTCATAAATGCTAATTCCTGTACTGTATCCGTATCTCCGGGGTTTTTGTTCACACAAGAACGCCGGGTTTCCTCTTTAAGTTGGCAAAAATAATAAAATGATAGACCTGACTGGTATCAAATACCGTTAAAAAAATCCAAACAAAGGTAGCATGACTGTCCTGAGCCTGGAAATAGTTACTACCGTAAATATAAACAAATCTGCTATATGGCGTTTCCCTGCAATCCGCCGGTGTGGATAAGTAACACCTTACTACCATCGGGATACCTGCCCTCCTGTATATCCTGTCTGAATCCCATCAGTAGCTTGGCCGTATAGACCATATCGAGCGGAATACCGGTTTCAGCATGAAAGTCAGCCATGAAAGTCTTTAAGGCAGGCGTCACTTTCGCATAACCTCCCCCATGATGTTCATGGAGCAATTCCCAGTCAGGAAGGGGAGCAGGATGGAGCAGGGACTGTATCTCATCAATCAGGTAACCGGCCCCTTTTAGCACAGCATAACCAAAGACGGTTTGCCGGGGGGCAGCACTGTTGATAATACCGGCCAGTGTGGTGCCGGTGCCGACAGCGCAGGCAATGTGACTAAAATAGGTAGTAGCCTCCGCCGGGGAAATAACACCTTTATCAACGGTCTGCAGTTGCCTGATGGCCAATGGCAGGATTTCTTCACAGCCCTTCGCTCCCAGGGCGTTGTTACCGCCTTCGGGTACGGTCCAGGCATCCGGATAAAGCGCGGCCCAGTCCGTATCCGTTTTATGCCGGTAAGCTTCCCGGCTGATGAATACCAGTTCCATATTGCGGGCAGCTGCGTCCTGCAATGTATGGCTCAATACAGGCGCTCTTTCTCCCCGGATAATGCCCGTGCAGGGAATGCCCGCGAGTTGACAGGCAGCGGCAGTAGCGGCGATGTGATTGGAATACGCGCCTCCGAAAGTGACAATACGCTGCTTACCCGTTTTGATAGCGGCATCAAGATTATACCTGAGCTTAAACCATTTGTTACCCGATACTTCCGGATGCAGCAGGTCCAGCCTTAATACAGCGGCACGGATACTGGCGGGTAACCAGGAAGGTGTGATGAACTGTAATCGTATATTGTCGTAATCGAATTGCATGCAGCGCAAAGTAACGACATTGAGGGGTATATATAAAACGGGTGTGCCATCAGACACACCCGTTGCAAAACGATATGAACAGCTGTTTACTGACCGGTAAAGAAGATATCTGCCGGATTCAGTTTCTCTCTGTGTCTGTAAATACCTGCATCCAGCCAGGCGCCGGTACTGGTATTAAAGTATTGTACCCTGATGCGGTGCAGCCCTTTACGCAGGGGCATAAAACCACTACGGTCCTGCAGATCATGCTGTCCGTCATTATCCACCACAATCTGATCATCTATATAAAATACCGCGCCATCGTCACTGTTCAGATGGAATTCGTAGAGATCATCCGCAGGGACCTTTACAAGTCCGGTGAAAGTAACACCGTACTCTTTTACCGGTAACGGACGGATATCCACCGCTGGCAGTACGCCACTGCTATCGCCTTTTTCAGGCAATTGCTTTGCACTGGCAGGCACTGTTTTTACCAGTGAGAAACGTACGCCTTTCGCGCCTTGTTTTGTCGCAACAGCAGGAAGGAAAGCCTTTCGTACATAGGTGGCGCTGTACAGCGGACTCACACGTCCGGTAGGCAATACCACAATACAGTTTAACTGTGCAGTACCGTTTTCAGGAACATTGATCGTGATAGGTTGTGTATAAGGTTTGCTGCGCAATCCGGGTTGCGTGCCATCAGTCGTATAGTAGAGCATACCACCTTTCACCGGCGTCTTCAATGTGACAGTAGTGGTTGGTGTGGTCACTACTTTACTTTCCAGTCCGATAGGCTCCGGTATACGGAAATTAATACCTGCATAACTCATTCGGGAAAGCTCCAGTGGCAGCTTACGCATGAAACGGTCGTAATTCTTTTTGCCAGGTTGTGCCCAGGCTATTTCAGATAAGGCCAGTGCACGCGGCCACAGCATATAATCCAGCAGCTGTTGATCAGGAATGAACTCGGTCCATATATTACCCTGTACGCCTTTAATATAACGTTGTTCCGTTGGCGTTAGTGACGGTGGTAAAGGTTCATAATTGTATACGGTCTTCAGTGGCAGATAAGCAGCTGCGTTCAGTGGCTCTGTAGATGGCTGTCCCTGTGTATAGTCAAAATACAGATAAGTGTTAGGCGTCATGATGACGTTGTGTTGCTGTTTGGCAGCTGCGATACCACCTTCTTCACCACGCCAGCTCATAACGGTCGCATTGGCTGCCAGTCCGCCTTCCAGTATTTCATCCCATCCGATGATAGAACGTCCTTTACTATTGACAAACTTTTCCATCCGCTGAATAAAATAACTCTGCAAAGCATGTTCGTCTTTCAGTCCCAGTCTGCGTATCATCCGCTGTACTTCTGCGGATTCTTTCCACCTGTCTTTCAGACATTCGTCTCCGCCAATGTGGATAAACTGGCTGGGGAAGAGGTCGATCACTTCTGTCAATACATCCTGAAGGAAGGTGAACACAGAGTCATTCACAGGGTTCAGTACATCTTTGGATATGCCCCAGGTGCCGCGTACTTCATAAGGACCTTTGGTATTACCAAAGGATGGATAAGCTGTGAGTACGGCCTGTGAGTGGCCCGGCATTTCTATTTCAGGAATGATGGTGACATTTCTTTCTGCTGCATATCTGACGATATCGCGTACTTCATCCTGTGTATAATAACCGCCATAAGGTTTGCCATCATAGGTAGTACTACGGCGGTGATGACCGACGATGGTCTCTTTTCTGATGGAAGCGATCTCCTGCAGACGTGGATATTTTTTGATCTCGATACGCCATCCCTGGTCATCAGTAAGGTGCCAGTGGAAGCGGTTGAATTTATAAAGCACCATCATATCGATGAACTGTTTGATGGCGGCAGGAGGGAAGAAGTGACGGCTAACGTCCAGCATCATACCACGATAGGCAAAGCGTGGATAGTCCTGGATCTTTACGCCGGGCAGATGAAGACTGCCATTATAAGGTGTTTGTCTGACAGTGTCAGTTGCAGGTTTAATGTTCTTATTAACAGGGAACAGCTGTATCAGTGTCTGTAAGCCATAAAACAGTCCGGCGGCGTCGCCCTGCAGATATACCCGGCCGGTATTTACTTCAAGGATATATCCTTCCGCTTTGCCATTGCGTGTCTCCACGATTTTGATGATGGAATTGGAGGCTTGTCCGGATGCGGATACCTGGCTGACAGGGAGCTTGAAGTTATAATTACGTTGCAGGTAATCATTCAGGAATGCGGCCGTTTTTTCAGCGCCTTTGCCACTGTATTGAATGGCTGCCTGGTCGTTCACAACAAAGCTGCCTGGCATAGGATTGAGCAGCAGGGGCTCAGGGATAATGGTGATGTCGCCGGTTTTCAGCTGTGCCGTACCGGATAGGTAACAGCAGATCGCGAGCATCGACAGGAATAATGTTTTCATATGCATCATGTTGGTATGGTTATTTACTGGCCGTTCCATGTCATTGTCCATCTCCTCGTTTACGCTATGGGATCAGCAGTCCTGCCATCAGGAGGACTGCTGATATTGTTTTATTCATTTGTCAGGAATCCGCCTTTACCACGGTACAGCTTTATTTTGCCGTCCAGTTCCAGCGCCAGTACAGTCATGTATTTATCCTGTACATTGGCAGGGACGTCAATATATACCAGTCCGGGTACAGCGCTCCAGGAGATCTTACCTACCACTTTATGCGTCAGTTGCTGACCATTGCCTAACACACTGATCTTTTTAATATTGTTCACCAGGCCTTTCACCATGACCTGACCGCTTACATTGCCGGCCAGGAAGAGGTATAAGGTAGTGGAATCTTTTGATAAAGTGGTAGGACCATAAAAATGTCCTGCCGGAATTCCCGCTACCGTATTGAAAATGGCAGGCGCATGTTTTTTATTCCATGCACCCAGTTCTTTGAGCACATGCACTTCTTCAGCAGGAATGGTGCCATCTTCGGCAGGGCCGATATCCAGCAGCATATTACCGCCATTGCTGACAGCATCCGCAAAGATGGTGATGACTTCATATGGTGTTTTGAAATTGGTATCATCCGGGTGATAGCCCCAGTTATTATTGATGGTCATGCAGAGTTCCCACCAGTTATAATGTGGTCTGGATACCGGGAAGTTCTGTTCAGGAGTATCATAATCACCATATCCCTGTAAACGGCCATTGATAATGGTATTCGGGTTATGACCGGTCAGCATTTTCCTGATCTTCACGGCTTCCCATTCTTCTGCGCTGTGTTCCCAGTCGCCGTCAAACCACCAGAGATCAGGGTTGTACTGCTGCATGACTTCTTTCAGCTGCCCTTCATAGAAGTTCAGGAAGCGTTGCCAGCGGGCAGGGTCTTTCTTTGCATCATAGCGGCTGCTGTCTTTCAGGAACTGCGGATAATCCGGATAACTCCAGTCGATCAGTGAGAAGTAAGCGCCGGCTTTGATACCCTGCTTGCGTAGGGCGGTAAAGAAAGGAGTAAGCACATCACGTTTGGCCGGCGTACTGTTGGCCATATCCAGTTTGCTCAGTTTACTATCCCATAAAGCAACGCCGTCATGGTGTTTGGTGGTCATTACGGCATAGCGTGCACCCGATTCTTTGATCAGTGCGGCCCATTCTTCAGGATGATAATTCTTTGCAGTAAAGCCTTTCAGCTGTTGCATGTAGTCGGTGTAAGCGATCTTCCTGTTATGGAAGGACCAGGATTCGTCTACTCCGTTGACGGAATAGATACCCCAGTGGATGAAGATGCCGAGTTTTGCATCGGCGAACCATTGCATTTTTTCACGGATGGAATCAGCTTGTGTGTGTTGTTGTGCGTTGAGACTTTTAAGCAGTGGTAGTATAAGAGCTACCGATAATAGGAAACGTTTCATTCTATATTCACATGTGTTTATTGTGTAATATTTTATTATTCTGGTAAATTGCCCCGGTTGGTACGGGATTTGTTGCATGATGGCCCATAGGCGTAACAGTTTGGTAACAAAAAGAAGCTGTGAAAATAGTTTTAATGATTAAATTTATCGCCAGGAAAATGTTCATCCAATACATGAAAACACAAAAAACAATCTATAAATGCAACCAACTTTATTGATCCTTGCTGCCGGTATGGCTAGCCGATACGGCAGCTTAAAACAGATCCAGCAGTTTGGCCCCAGCGGTGAAACAATTGTCGATTACTCCATTTACGATGCTATCCGTGCTGGTTTCGGCAAGATAGTGTTCATTATCCGCAAGGATTTTGAAAAAGAATTTAAAGAAATATTTGAACCTAAACTAAAAGGTCGTGTAGAGACTGATTATGTATTTCAGGAGATGGACGCATTCACTGATGGTTATCAGAAGCCTGCGGACCGTACCAAACCATGGGGTACAGCGCATGCTATCTTGTGTGCAAAAGATGCTATTAACGAGCCTTTCGCAGTGATCAATGCAGATGATTTTTATGGTCGTGATTCATTTGAGAAAGCAGCGGCTTTCCTGAAGAATGACGCAAAAGCGGACGTATACAGTGTAATTGGTTATGAGCTGAGCAAAACGATCAGTGAGCATGGCTCCGTGTCCCGCGGTGTATGTGCTGCTGACAGCGAAAGCAACCTGGCTGCTATCAATGAAAGGACCAAGGTGTATAAAGATGGTGAGCAGATCGTGTATGAAGATGCTGATGGCAGCAAACACGAACTGGCGCCGGATACCCCGGTTTCAATGAACTTCTGGGGTTTCCATCCTTCTGTATTTAAACTGAGCCAGGACCTGTTCAAAGACTTCCTGCAGCAAAATGGTGATAAACCTAAGTCTGAGTTCTTCATTCCGATCGTGGTAGATCATTTCATTAAGAACAATTTAGGTGTTGTAAATGTGATCCCTACAGGGGCGCAGTGGTTCGGTGTTACTTATAAAGAAGATGCTCCGGGCGTACAGGAAAGTCTCTCTGCCCTGGTAAAAAGCGGCGAGTATCCGGACAATCTCTGGAAATAGAAGCTGAAGAATTGTAATAATTTTGCTATTTGTATGGAATTTAGCTAAAGAATCGATGTTTTATTTCAAAAACTTCAAAAAGTGAAGTTTTGTTTGCGAAATAACTAAATCTTTGGATTGTATTGTTTTTTAGTTTTATGACCAATACATTTGTAGAAGCAAAATAAAAAGCATCCCTCCATGTGGGTAAATAAAGACAACAATAAGATTAATCACATCGTAGCTCAGCTGAACTGGGCTATAACACTAGTCGTGATTGTCGTTGTCATTATTAGCCACCAGTATGGAGGATAGGTTAACGTGTACAATCACTAATGATAAACAAGACGCCTTCCTCCATCAGAGGAAGGCGTTTTTTTGTGCCTGTAATTATAAAGCAATCCAAAATCGAATTCTAATATCTGAATTATGTATAGCTATTACAACGAGAACACCATTCTTTACATTAACGGGGAGTATAAGAAAGCTACCGCGGCCACTACTGATCTGTATGGTCAGTCATTACACTATGGGTATGCTGTATTTGAGGGCATTCGCGCTTATAAAACAGCTGATGGAACTGTGAAGATTTTCAAAGCAAAAGAACACTTCGACAGATTTAAGCGTTCCTGCGAATTAATACACATGCCGTATCCATTTGATAATGACGAGTTGGTGAAAGCATGCTACAAAGTGCTGGAACTGAATAATATGGAAGAAGCGTACATCCGTCCGCTCGCTTTCTGCCCTCCGAACATGACACTGAAGGCTGCCTCCGAAACACATGTACTGATCTGTGCATGGGAATGGGGTGCATACCTGGGCGAAAAACTGCTGCGTGTGATGACCTCATCTTACCAGCGCCCAAATCCAAAAGCATTCAAGATCGAGTCCAAAACAGCCGGTCTGTACGTAAACTCCATCCTGGCTTCTCAGGAAGCAAAGGAACAGGGTTACGACGAAGCGCTGCTCCTGGATATCAACGGCTTCGTAGCTGAAGGTCCTGGTGCTAACCTGTTCTTCGAAAAAGACGGTAAGATCTTTACGCCGCCTCCGGGCAACATCCTGCCAGGTATTACCCGTGCTACCGTGATCGAACTGTGTCACGAACTGGGTATTCCACTGGAAGAGAAACTCTTCACTACTGACGAACTGAAAACAGCTGACTGCGTATTCTATTGCGGTACTGCTGCTGAAGTAGTTGGATGGGATTCACTCGATGGCCAGACCTTTAACAAGCCATGGGCTACTTCCCTGGGTAAACTGCTGCAGCAGGCTTACAAAGCGAAAGTACTCGAGAAAGAATTCGATCGCGCTGCGGTCCCGGTCGCGTAAGCCACTGGTATCAGTACACAGATATTCATGAAAACTCGTGCTGATTCAGGTTGTATTTCCTCTATATACTTCACCTGAGAGTGATACGCTATTGTTTAAAACCAATAGTATAGTATCCCATTTGAATCAGATAGCTAACAAAGCATCACGCTTTGTACCCATGGTATAAAGCGTGATGCATTCTATAAACACTTCGTTCAGGCCTCACATTCTTCCCGTTACAGCCTTTTTTAACCAAGTTGGAATTTGGATTTTTGAAAGTACGTTATCCAATACCACAGCGGATTTGGCCATAAAACGAAGAGATTTGAATACCGGCTAACCGGTCAGTAATTGGTTTGGAACTTGGCTTTTATCACTGCTATTTTGTACCTACTTAAATAGCAACCCGGAAATTTTTATAAACAGATGGAATTAAACAAATACAGCAAAACGCTCACGCAGGATCCAACACAGCCCGCCACACAGGCGCAGCTGTACGCTCTCGGTTTAACTGAAGAAGACCTGAAGAAAGCGCAGGTAGGCATTGCCAGTATGGGCTATGACGGTAATCCGTGTAACATGCACCTCAATGACCTCGCACAGGAGGTCAAGAAAGGGGTCTGGGCTAATAATCTCGTCGGACTCACTTTCCACACCATTGGCGTCAGCGATGGTATGACAAATGGTACTCCGGGTATGCGTTATTCCCTGGTCAGCCGCGACCTGATTGCTGATTCCATCGAAACCGTTGTAGGCGCTCAGTACTATGATGGCGTGATCACCGTACCTGGCTGTGATAAGAACATGCCTGGTTCCCTGATCGCAATGGGACGCCTGAACCGTCCTTCTATCATGGTTTATGGTGGTTCTACCGCCCCTGGTAAATACCAGGGTAAAGACCTGAACATTATCTCTGCATTTGAAGCGCTGGGTCAGAAAATGGCTGGTCAGCTCAGCGATGAAGACTTCAAAGGCATTGTACAGCATTCCTGCCCCGGCGCCGGCGCCTGTGGCGGTATGTATACGGCAAATACCATGTCTTCTGCTATTGAAGCATTAGGTATGAGCCTTCCTTACAGCTCTTCTAATCCTGCACTCAGCAAGGACAAAAAAGAAGAGTGTCTGTCAGCTGGTAAATATATCCACATCCTCCTGGAGAAAGATATCAAGCCTTCTGATATCATGACGCTGGAAGCGTTTGAAAATGCGGCTACCGTTGTGATGGCGCTGGGTGGTAGTACCAATGCCGTACTGCACTTCATCGCGATCGCAAAGGCAATAGGCGTGAAATTCGGCTTACCGGAATTCCAGCGTATCAGCGATAAAACACCACTGATCGCTGACCTGAAACCAAGTGGTAAATACCTCATGGAAGACCTGCACAACATCGGCGGTGTTCCATTGGTAATGAAATATCTGCTGAAAAAAGGATACCTGCACGGTCACTGTCTGACAGTAACCGGTAAGACCCTGGCAGAAAACCTGGAAAGTGTACCAGATCTGGAATTCGAAGGACAGGATATCGTTGTTCCGGTTGAAAAACCAATCAAGGCGACCGGTCACATCCAGATGCTGTACGGTAACCTGGCAGAACTGGGTTCCGTAGCAAAGATCACCGGTAAGGAAGGTTTAAGCTTCCGCGGTCCTGCACGTGTATTTGAAGGCGAGTATGAGCTGATCGCTGGTATTCAGAACGGCCGTGTGAAAGCAGGCGATGTGGTGGTGATCAGACAGGTGGGTCCTAAAGGTGCTCCTGGTATGCCGGAAATGCTGAAACCAACATCCGCTATCATGGGTGTAGGTCTCGGTAAGAGCGTAGCGCTGATCACAGACGGACGTTTCTCCGGAGGTACACACGGTTTCGTGGTAGGGCACATCACACCGGAAGCGGTAGAAGGTGGTGCTATCGGACTGGTACAGGACAATGACATAATCGAAATTGACGCCGAAAAGAATACGATCAACGTGGAACTGAGTGCAGAAGAACTGGCTGCCCGCAGGGCGAAATGGGTGAAGCCCGCGTTGAAAGTAACTAATGGTGTATTATATAAATATGCAAAACTCGTTTCAAATGCAACAGAAGGATGTGTTACCGATGAAGCCTGAGCCGGCTGAAAAGCGGACAGCTGCGACTGCTCCACTTAATATGACTGGTTCTGAGGCAGTGATCCGCTCGCTCATTGCAGAAGGTGTTGAAACCATTTTCGGCTATCCAGGCGGCGCTATTATGCCCATTTATGATGCCCTCTACGATTTCCAACAAGAAGTTCATCATATATTGGTCCGTCACGAACAGGGTGCTACGCATGCCGCACAAGGCTATGCGCGTTCATCCGGCAAAACAGGGGTGGTCTTTGCTACCTCCGGTCCGGGTGCTACCAACCTGGTGACAGGTCTTGCTGACGCCTATATGGATTCTACCCCGATGGTGTGTATCACCGGTCAGGTAGCAGCACATCTGTTGGGTACAGACGCTTTCCAGGAAACAGACGTGATAGGTATTACCATGCCGATCACCAAATGGAACATCCAGGTAACACGTCCGGAAGATATTCCGGGCGCTATCGCCAAGGCATTCTATATCGCAGGTAGCGGCCGTCCCGGTCCGGTACTGGTAGATATCACCAGGAATGCACAGGTTGCGAAATTTGATTTCGAATACAAGAAATGTGATTATATCCGTAGCTACCGTCCCGTACCAAGACTGGACCTCGAGGCAGTAGAAGCGGCAGCAGAACTGATCAATAATGCAAAGAAACCATACATATTCTGTGGTCACGGCGTATTGTTGTCAGGTGCTGAAAAAGAACTGATCGAACTGGCTGAAAAAGCAGGCATTCCGATCGCTTCTACCTTACTGGGTCTGTCAGCTGTTCCGGTTGACCATCCGAACTACGTAGGTTATCTCGGTATGCATGGTAACTATGCGCCGAATATCATGACCAACGAGTGTGATGTACTGATCGCGGTAGGTATGCGTTTCGATGACCGTATCACCGGTGATGTATCACAATATGTGAAACAGGCGAAGGTGGTCCACGTAGAGATCGACGCAGCTGAGATCAACAAGATCATCAAAGCGGATGTGGCAGTACATGCAGATGCTAAAACTGCACTGGAAGCTTTGCTGGCCCTGGTAAAACCTGCAAAACACGACGAATGGATACAGTCCTTCCGTGAGGCAGATAAACAGGAAATAGAAAAAGTATCTACTAAAGAACTTTATCCTACCGAAGGTGGTTTAAAGATGGCGGAAGTAGTACGCCTCATCTCTGAAAGAACAGAAGGTAAGGCAATACTGGTAACCGACGTAGGTCAGCACCAGATGGTCGCTTCCCGTTACTATCGCTTTAAAGATCCGAATACCAACATCACTTCCGGTGGTATGGGTACAATGGGTTTTGCCCTGCCGGCAGCGATGGGTGCGAAAGTAGGTGCGCCTGAAAAAGAAGTAGTAGCGGTGATCGGTGATGGTTGTTTCCAGATGACATTGCAGGAACTGGGTACGATCTATCAGTCTGAAATAGGCGTGAAAATAGTGATCCTGAATAATAACTTCCTGGGTATGGTGCGTCAATGGCAGCAGCTGTTCTTTGACAAACGTTATTCCTCTACAGAAATGACCAACCCTGACTTCGTACAGATCGCAAAAGGGTTCTTCATTCCGGGTAGAAAAGTGACTGACCGTGCGGATATCGTTGCTGCTGTAGATGAGATGATCTCTCACAATGGCGCTTATCTGCTGGAAGTAGTTGTGGAGAAAGAAGACAACGTATTCCCAATGGTGCCTTCCGGCCAGCCGATCGCAAATATCAGGCTCGAGTAGCAGGAAGAAAGGTTCAGCAATCATTAACAACGAACACTATGCAAAAAGAATATACAATAACGGTTTATACGGAAGACAGGATTGGTATCACCAGTCGTATAACCGTTATTTTCACCCGCCGTGGAATAAATATCACGAGTCTTACAACGGCTGAAACTGAGATTCCCGGCGTATATAAGTTCATCATCACAGTGCTTTCTGAAAAAGAAAAGCTGGTGAAGATCGTAGGTCAGATCGAAAGACTGATCGAGATCCATCGCGCATTCGTGCATGAAGAGGACGAAGTGGTATACCAGGAACTGGCGCTGTACAAAATCTCTACAAAGGCGCTGCAGAACGGTAATATCGAACTGCTGATCCGTGAGAACAATGCACGCATTCTCACGATCACTGAAGACTACTTCGTACTCGAAAAGACCGGTCATCAGCAGGAGCTGATCGATCTGCAGGCAAAGCTTGCGCCATATGGTCTGATCGAATATACCAAGAGTGGAAGGGTAGCCATTATCAAATGGAGCCGCCGTTTCCACGATCACCTGAAGGAGCTGGAAACACAGCGTCCTGACAACCTGAAGCAGGCAACGTATAAAGAACACAAAGAAGTGTCTGCAGAAGAAGAAAGTATCTAGTTTACAATATTTATAAAAAAAACAAACACTATCAAAACATGGCAACCATCAATTTTGGAGGGGTACTGGAAGACGTAGTAACCAGAGAAGAATTCCCAATGGAAAAAGCTAGAGAAGTGCTGAAAGATGAAGTGATAGCTATCATCGGTTACGGCGTACAGGGTCCCGGCCAGGCACTGAACCTGAAAGATAACGGCTTCAACGTTATCATCGGTCAGCGTAAAGATTCTAAAACCTGGGATAAAGCTGTTGCTGACGGCTGGGTTCCTGGTCAGACGTTGTTCGAGATCGAAGAAGCTGCTCAGAAAGGTACGATCATCCAGTTCCTGTTGAGCGATGCCGGTCAGATCGCACTGTGGCCTACACTGAAACCACACCTGACTAAAGGTAAAGCTTTATATTTCTCCCATGGTTTTGGTATCACTTATAAAGACCAGACTAACATCATTCCTCCTGCTGATGTGGATGTGATCCTGGTAGCCCCTAAAGGTTCCGGTACATCTCTGCGCAGACTGTTCCTGGCTGGTCAGGGTCTGAACTCCAGCTTTGCTATCTATCAGGATGCAACTGGTAAAGCACGTGATCGCGTTATCGCACTGGGTATCGGTGTTGGTTCAGGTTACCTGTTCGAAACAGATTTCAAAAAAGAAGTTACTTCTGACTTAACAGGTGAGCGTGGTACCCTGATGGGTGCTATCCAGGGTATCTTCGCTGCTCAGTACGAAGTACTGCGCAAGAATGGTCACTCTCCATCTGAAGCATTCAACGAAACAGTAGAAGAACTGACGCAGTCGCTGATGCCGCTGGTTGCAGAAAACGGTATGGACTGGATGTATGCTAACTGTTCTACTACCGCTCAGCGTGGTGCGCTCGACTGGTGGAAGAAATTCAAAGATGCAAGCCAGCCGGTATTCGAAGAACTGTACGCAAGCGTTGCTGCAGGTAAAGAAGCTGCACGTTCTATCGCATCTAACAGCACTCCTGACTATCGTGATAAACTGAACGAAGAACTGAGAGAACTGCGTGAAAGCGAAATGTGGCAGGCTGGTGCTGCGGTAAGAAAACTGCGCCCAAATAACTAATCAATACAATTAGGAATTAGGAATTAGGGAATTAGGAATTGATAATGCAGCGGAGATTGTCTTCACTGATCACATTTGAATCCTGATCTTTAATTCTTAATTCTTAATTCCTAATTCTTAATTCCTAATTAATAATGTCCCAGGTAATAACAAGCGTGAATCCGCTCAACATACTCGATGCAGCGGTGAAGTTAAAACCTGTGGTGAACCGTACCCCGCTTACTTACAGCGCCACGCTCTCCCGCAGGTACAATGCAGATGTCTATCTCAAAAGAGAAGACATGCAGATTGTAAGATCTTATAAATTGCGTGGGGCATACAACCTGATTAGCAGCCTGGATAAAGAAACGCTGTCAAAAGGAGTAACCTGTGCCAGCGCGGGTAACCATGCGCAGGGCTTTGCCTATGCATGCCGCCAGCTGGATATTAAAGGCGTGTGTTTCATGCCGATCATTACGCCAAAACAAAAAGTCAACCAGGTAAATATGTTCGGTGGCGAGAACATTGAGATCAGACTGGTAGGCGATACATTTGATGATTGTGCGGCAGAAGCCCAGGCTTTTACTAAAGCGCACAATATGACTTTCATTCCTCCTTTCGATGATCCAAAGATCATTGAAGGACAAGGTACCGTAGCTGTAGAGATACTGGAAGACCAGTCGAAGATCGATTATGTGTTCGTGCCTATTGGTGGCGGCGGACTCGCAGCAGGTGTCGGCACTTATTTCAAAACATATAGTCCCCAGACACAGATCATTGGCGTAGAACCGGAAGGCGCTCCGTCTATGAGCCGTGCACTGGAGGCAGGCGAACCAGTTACACTGAGCGAGATCGAACGCTTCGTGGACGGTGCTGCCGTAAAAAGAGTAGGTACGCTCAATTTCAGTATCTGCAAAGACGTTCTGACAAAAATGCAACTGGTACCGGAAGGGAAGGTTTGCTCAACTATATTAAGGCTGTACAATGAGGACGCTATCGTGGTGGAGCCTGCAGGGGCACTGTCCATTGCGGCGCTTGATTACTACGCAAAAGAAATTGAAGGCAAAAAGGTAGTTTGTGTTGTCAGCGGCAGCAACAATGACATCGACCGTATGCAGGAGATCAAAGAACGCTCCCTGTTATACGAAGGTCTGAAACATTACTTCATCATCCGCTTTGTACAGCGTCCGGGCGCACTGAAAGAATTCGTGAACCACGTGCTGGGACCTAACGATGATATCACCCGTTTCGAATTCATTCAGAAACACAACAAGGAAACCGGCCCCGCACTGATCGGCGTGGAACTGAAAAACAGGGAGGATTATGATATCCTGTTGGCTAATTTCCGCAAGTATAATATTCACTTCACTGAGTTGAACAAGGACGATAATCTGTTCGGGTACCTGGTTTAAGTACTTAGTGATAAATGGCTTCTGAAGGGGCATTATGTTTTGGTTATAAAACATAATGCCCCTTTTGCATATGTGGCAATTATCGTTTTTATCGCTAATTTGAAGACAAAATCTGCAAGTATGAGTAATTTTATGCAGGCGGCTATATTGCCTGAGTTCGGGCCGGCCACTGCTTTCAGAATCGAGAAAGTAGCGATACCCCTGCCGGGAGCCGGGGAAGTACTGGTCAAAGTGAAGGCCATCGGATTGAACCCTGTTGATTTTAAAACCCGTTCCGGAAAAGGATACGCGTCGTTCCAGACGCTGCCCGCCATCTTAGGCTGGGATATAGCCGGTGAAGTAGTAAGCGTGGGTGAAGGCGTGAGTAAGTTCATTACCGGCGACCGTATATTCGGTATGAGTAACTTCCCAAATCCCGGTAATGCATATGCAGAGTATGCAGTCGTACAGGAAGATGAGTTTGCCATTATACCTAAAGATATATCCTTCGAAGTAGCCGCAGGTACCCCACTTGCCGGACTCACCGCCTGGGAAGCCCTGTTTGATCATGCCGGTATCACCTGGGGACAGCGTGTCCTGATCCAGGCAGCTGCCGGTGGAGTAGGCCACATTGCTGTACAGCTGGCCAAATGGAAACACTGTTTTGTAGCAGCTACCGCTTCTGCCGCCAATCATCCCTTCCTGGAACAGTTAGGCGTCGATCAGCTGGTCGATTATAAAACACAAAAGTTTGAAGAAGTACTGGACGGCATGGACGTTATCATCGACGGCATGGGTGGCGAAACAGCGCTCCGTTCACTTGATATACTCAATCGTGGCGGCATACTGGTGTCCTTACCAAGCATGTACAAAGATGATCCTGCGGTGATTGCCAAAGCAAAAGAGAAAGGAGTAGAAGTGAAATGGATGTCGGTAAGACCGTCCGGAGAAAGAATGGAACAACTGGCCGTTTTACTCAGAAATAACCGTCTGAGAGTGGAGATAGACCAGACTTTCCCGCTGACCGATATCGTAAAGGCGCATCAGGCACTGGAGAACGGACATGGAAGAGGTAAAATAGTACTAACAGTGTAGCGAGAATGGACAAAGGATTGATGATTGATTAATGTCAGTTTGACATCTAAAAATAGTGTACATTTGAATACACAATACATCGCGGGTTCCGACGTTTTGAAAAACAGGCTGTTACGGCTAAATCAGAAAGCATGTTAAGCTACTGGGAGAAACAGAGCCTTTTACAATACGACTATATCATTGCGGGCAGTGGTATAGTGGGGCTTTCTACGGCCGTAAGTCTGAAGGAAAAACTGCCGGCCGCGCGGGTACTGGTACTGGAAAAAGACATACTACCTACCGGGGCAAGTACAAAAAATGCAGGTTTCGCCTGTATTGGAAGTCTCACGGAACTGTTATCAGACCTGAAAACGATGCCTGCCGACGAGGTGATCGCCCTTTTACAGATGCGCCGTAATGGTTTACAGCTGTTGCGTAAGCGGATCGGGGATGAGTATATGGAGTACCATGAGAATGGTAGCCATGAGCTGATCGGGGCACAGGAAGAACATACGCTCACAGAGATAGACCGGGTAAACGCCCTGCTGCGACCATTGCTGGGCGGCGAGGCGTTTACACTGGTTAATAACAGGATAAAGGACTTTGGCTTCAACAGCCACTATGTAAAGGCCCTTATCAGTAATAATTATGAAGGAGAGCTCCATACCGGAAGGATGATGCGCTGTCTGATAGACCTCGCCATTACAAAAGGGGTGGAAATCAAAACAGGTTGCAGCGTCAGCCGCCTGGAAGATCTGCAGACGGGGGTACGCGTAGTGGTACCCCGGAGCAACGGAGAGGAAATCGGCTTTATGGCCAGGAGAGTGGCGGTATGCACCAACGCTTTCGCCAGAGAACTGATGCCGGACATTGACCTGCAGCCGGGAAGAGGACAGGTGCTACTGACAAACGTGATTCCGGACCTTCCCTTCAGGGGGGTATTTCATATGGACGAGGGTTATTTTTATTTCCGGGAGCTGGACGGCAGGGTGCTGTTTGGCGGTGGCCGGAACCTCGATTTCGAAAAAGAGGCCACAACAAGCTTTGATCTTAACCAGGAGATACAACAGCAATTGGAAAACCGGCTCCATGACATTATCTTACCAAAGCATTCCTTTATGATCACTGACCGCTGGACAGGTATCATGGCTTTTGGAAAGACCCGCCAGCCCGTGATACGGTTCTATACCCGCAACATTATATCGGGTGTCCGGATGGGCGGTATGGGTGTCGCAATAGGTTCCGCTGTAGGAGAACAACTTTCTTCTCTTCTGACTGAATAAAAATGAAAAACAAACAAATATGCCCAACACGTAGTGAAAAATTTTAAACGTAAATTTTACGTTTATTAAAAATGTTGCTATATTGATTCCTAATTTAATTACCACGTACCACGTTTTTTTATGCAAAAGAGTTTACAATTCCTCGATTATGTTGTTTTCTTAGTGTATTTCGTGATTGTTGCCGGTTACGGTCTCTATATCTACAAAAAGAAAAAACGCGAAACAACAGATTCCAAAGACTTCTTCCTGGCGGAGGGTTCCCTTACCTGGTGGGCTATTGGCGCTTCCCTGATCGCTTCCAATATTTCTGCGGAGCAGTTCATCGGGATGGCCGGTTCCGGTTTTAACATAGGTCTGGCTATCTCCACTTATGAGTGGATGGCGGCTGCAACGCTGATCATTGTTGCGGTTTTCTTCCTGCCGATCTATCTGAAGAATAAGATTTATACCATGCCGCAGTTCCTGCTGACGAGGTATAATAAAACGGTAAGTACGATCATGGCCGTCTTCTGGCTGTTGCTGTACGTGGTGGTAAACCTGACTTCTATCCTTTACCTGGGTGCGCTGGCGGTGAATACGATCTCCGGCATTCCTTTCTACCTGTGCATGAGTCTCATTGCGGTATTCGCGATCGTGATCACACTGGGTGGTATGAAGGTAATTGGTTATACAGACGTTATCCAGGTGTTCTTCCTGATCCTGGGTGGTCTGGTAACGACTTATCTGGCATTGAGCCTGGTATCAGAGCATTTCGGTGAAACCGGTGTACTGAAAGGCTTCTCTCTGATGACTAAAAATGCGGAAGAGCATTTCCATATGATCCTGAAAAAGGATAATCCGCATTACCTCGATCTGCCTGGTCTCACAGTACTGGTAGGTGGTATGTGGATCGTAAACCTGAACTATTGGGGTTGTAACCAGTACATTACACAACGTGCATTGGGTGCAGATCTGAAAACAGCGCGCAGCGGTCTGCTGTTTGCGGGTTTCCTGAAACTGCTGATGCCTGTGATCGTGGTATTGCCTGGTATCGCAGCTTATGTATTATATAAAGAAGGCGTGTTTTCCTCTGAAATGATGAAAGCAGGTGAACTGAACCCTGATAACGCTTACCCTGTGCTGATGAACCTGCTGCCTGCAGGTATGAAAGGGCTGGCTTTTGCAGCACTGACAGCAGCAGTGGTAGCGTCTCTCGCAGGTAAAGCCAACAGTATCTCTACGATCTTCTCTCTCGACATTTATAAAGAGATCTTCAACAGAAATGCAAATGAAAAAGAGATCGTGAATGTAGGCCGCGTGGTGGTAATTGTCGCCATGATCCTCGCTATCATTATCTCTCCGTTCCTGGGTATCGATAAAAAAGGTGGTTTCCAGTTCATTCAGGAATATACCGGTTTCGTATCGCCAGGTATCTTCGCCATGTTCCTGTTAGGTTTCTTCTGGAAAAAGACCACTTCCAATGCCGCATTGTTCGCTATGATCGGTGGTTTTGCAATGTCTATCTTCCTGAAATTCCTGCCTAACTGGACTGACCTGTCTTCCCTGTATGACCTGGGTATGGCGGTACCAAATGCAGCAGGCGTTTATGAAATTCCGTTCCTCGATCGTATGGGTATCGTGTTTGGAGTGTGTGTAGTGGGTATGATCATCATTTCCCTGGCTGCTCCTGCTAAGAAACAGGTGCTTGTTGGCGGTACGCTGGTTACTTCCAATGAATCAAAAGGCCTGGAAGTAGATGCTTCCATGTTCAAACCTTCTACCGCATTTACCGTGATCGCATTGCTCATCTGTGGTATCCTGACAGCACTGTACACTATCTTCTGGTAGTCGCAGGTAGCTGAAACAAATTAACCATCAAGAAACGAAGAAGATTGCACTATGAGATATACGATCGGATATGATATCGGTTCTTCCTCTGTGAAAGCGGCCCTATTGGAAGTGGAAACGGGGAAATGTCTGGCCACGGCTATCAGTCCTTCACAGGAAATGCCGATGCTGGCGCCTGTAGCCGGATGGGCAGAACAGGACCCGGAAATGTGGTGGCAGGAAGTTCAGAATGCTACAAAAAAACTACAGCAACAGCACCCCTTTGACGGGAGTGCTGTTGCCGGTATAGGGATCGCATACCAGATGCATGGTCTGGTATGTGTGGATAAAGACCAGCAGGTGCTGCGTCCTTCCATCATCTGGTGCGACAGCCGCGCCGTTGAGATAGGGAATGAGGCTTTCAACAGCCTGGGGCATAACTGGTCCCTGCAATACCTGCTGAACTCACCCGGTAACTTTACAGCTTCCAAGCTGCGCTGGGTGCAACAATATGAACCGGAGATTTACAGCCGTATCGATAAAGTGATGCTGCCGGGCGACTTTATCGCGATGCGTCTCACCGGTGAAGCGGCTACTACTATCTCTGGTCTGTCAGAAGGTATCTTCTGGGACTTCAGTGGTCGTCAGGTCTCTCCCGTATTGTTGAAACACTATAATATCGACGAAAAGCTATTGTCGGCGATCGTACCGACTTTCGGTCTTCAGGGCAAGGTAACGGCACAGGCAGCTGCTCTGCTGGGAATAGCAGCCGGTACACCGGTTACTTACCGCGCAGGCGATCAGCCTAACAATGCGTTCTCGCTTAACGTACTGAAGCCCGGCGAAGCCGCTACCACAGCAGGTACTTCCGGTGTGGTCTACGCAGTACACGATCATATCGCTTTTGATGAAGAAAGCCGTGTGAATACGTTCGTACATGTGAATGACTCCAAAGAAGAACCACGCAACGGTGTACTGATGTGCCTCAATGGTACCGGTATTCTTAACAGCTGGTTAAGACAGGCGACGGGCAACCTCGATTACAATGAAATGAATATACTGGCAGGTAAAGCGCCAGCCGGTTCCCGCGGATTACAGATATATCCTTTTGGTAACGGAGCAGAACGCATCCTGAGCAACAAGGAAACGGGAGCAATATTCAATGGTCTCAACTTCAATATACACAGCCGCGAACACCTGTTGCGCGCAGCACAGGAAGGTATCGTATTTGCCCTGAAATATGGTATGGATATCATGACCGGTATGGGTCTGAATATTCAGCGCGTAAGGGCAGGACAGGCGAACATGTTCCTCAGTCCTCTTTTCCGTGAAGTATTTGCCAACACCGCTAATGTCGTGATCGAACTGTATAATACAGACGGTGCACAGGGTGCGGCCAGGGCTGCCGGAATAGGCGCAGGACTGTATAGCGAACAGGATGCATTCCGCGGCATGGAATGCCTGGCTACCATAGAGCCGGATGCCGCATTGCAACAACAGTACGCTGGTATCTACGACCAGTGGCTGCAAGGCTTACAGCGTATTATTAAGTAACTGAATTACACGTTAGCAGTTACATTACATATTCACACGTATTGGTTCAAAAAAAGAAAGACAATGAGTATTACTTTAGGGAATCAGGAGTACTTCAAAGGCATTGGGAAAATCGCCTATGAAGGACCTCAGTCAACAAATCCGTTTGCCTACAAATGGTATGACGAGAACAGAAAGATCGGTGGCAAGACCATGAAGGAACTGTTTCGTTTTGCAGTATCCTACTGGCACACCTTCTGTGGTACCGGCGGAGATCCGTTCGGTCCGGGCACCAAGGCTTTCCCATGGTTAACTGCAACTGATGCAGTGCAGAGCGCGAAAGATAAAATGGATGCTGCATTTGAATTCTTTACCAAACTGGGCGTTCCTTACTACTGCTTCCACGACGTGGACCTGGTAGACGAAGGCGCATCGATCAGCGAGTACGAAAGCCGTATGCAGCAGATCGTGGAGTATGCAAAAGAAAAACAAAAAGCCAGCGGTGTAAAACTGCTGTGGGGTACTGCGAATGTGTTCAGCAATCCGCGCTACATGAACGGTGCTGCTACCAATCCTGACTTCGCTGCTGTCGCTTACGCAGGTACACAGGTGAAAAACTCCCTGGATGCGACCATCGCACTGGGTGGTGAAAACTATGTGTTCTGGGGCGGACGAGAAGGTTATATGACCCTGCTGAACACCAACATGAAACGTGAACAGGAACACCTGGCCCGCTTCCTGACAATGGCGAAAGACTACGCACGTAAACAAGGCTTTACAGGTACCTTCTTCATCGAACCTAAGCCTTGCGAACCTACCAAACATCAGTACGATTATGATGCTGCTACCGTAATAGGTTTCCTGCGTCACTTCGGACTGGATAAAGACTTCAAACTGAACCTGGAAGTAAACCACGCGACCCTGGCAGGTCATACCTTCCAGCACGAGTTGCAGGTAGCTGCAGATGCAGGTATGCTGGGTAGCATCGACGCTAACCGCGGTGATGCACAGAACGGCTGGGATACTGACCAGTTCCCGATGAACCTGAACGATATGGTTGAATTCATGCTGGTGATCCTGGAAGCAGGTGGCTTCGCCGGCGGTGGTGTGAACTTCGATGCAAAAACACGCCGTAATTCAACAGACCTGGAAGACATCTTCCATGCACATATCGGTGGTATTGATTCCTTCGCACGCGCTGCTGTTATCGCAGAGAAAGTGCTGGAACAATCTCCATACAAACAGTTCCGCAAAGACCGTTACGCTTCATTTGACAGCGGTAAAGGTAAAGACTTCGAAGCGGGTACCCTGACACTGGAAGATCTGCGCAGCTTTGCCGTAAGCAATGGCGAACCTAAGCATATCAGCGGTAAACAGGAATGGCTGGAGAATATCATCAATCAGTATATCTGATCAGCTGATCATCGTTGAGTTGAAAATATAGAACAGTCCTGCGTTATGCGGGACTGTTTTTTTATTGGGGCAGAATGAGCCATTGCTGCCACTATGAATAGTTATTAAAATAACCCAATGATGGGGCGGCGTGCATGCATCTTTATGTTGAATAAGAAGATGCGATGAGGAAAGGGATCGTCCGGTGTAAATAGTGTTTAATGACATTTTAAGTACCAACAGATAGCGGTCCCGGACCGGGATATAGCAGGAAGATGAGGGTGGGGAAGAGGGCATATGCCTTCTATTGTGCCATAAAGTTTGCGTAACTTCCCGGGCGTGATAAACAACCAGGCAGTTGTTGGATATATTGCTACTGCTTAAATACAGACGATCGTTTTAAACTGGCCATAACACATGTTTTCAATAGAACAATTTCATAAAGACGGCTTTGATATCATTGCATTGAAAGATGACCTCAATGATATACAGGTGGAGATCATTCCCGCGCACAGCGCTATGCTGCATGCTTTCAGGATACCGCACGGTGCGGAAGAGCTGAACATCATTGATGGGTATAGTAGTCTGCAGGACTATCAGACAAATATGGCAGAGTACTTCAAAGGTGCGAAGCTAAGTCCCTTTGCCTGCCGGATTCCCGGTGGCCGTTATGAATGGGAGGGAAAGGAATATATCATTGAGAAAACAATTGCGCCAGGTAGCTGGATACATGGTTTATTATATGATGTAGCTTTTGATATCGTGCAGTTGCAGGCGAATGAAAGAAGCGCGGTGGCTACATTGCGTTATCAGTATAAAGGTGAAGACAAGGGATATCCGTTCCCGTATGATTGCGAAGTGACTTATTGTTTACAACCGGACATCCGGCTGGATATCAGTACTACCATCAGTAATCATGCAGCAACCGCTATACCGGTGATGGACGGCTGGCATCCTTATTTTACAACTGGTACGCCTATGGATGATATGGAACTCCAGTTCGCATCGGAACAGATAGTGGAATTTAATGCGCAGCTGATTCCAACGGGTAGGGTATTGCCTTATGACAGGTTCCTGGAATCCTCCCCGCTGGAGGGTATTCCGCTGGATAATTCCTTTTTGCTGAACTTCGGCCAGCATGCTTCTTCCTGTACGCTGAGAGACCCCTTGAAGCATATTGCGGTCACTTTTTACCCGGATAGCAGCTATCCTGTACTGCAGCTGTATATCCCGCCACACCGCAGGAGTATTGCGATCGAGAACCTGACAGGGCCGCCCAATGCCTTTAATAACGGTATGGAGCTGATCTCCCTGCCAGCGGGCGAAAGCAGGACTTTTAGTACGGGCATATCCGCCGCCGCCTGGTAGAAAAAGGCCCCCATTGGCATAGTCTTTGGAACTTTATATGTATTGTTCACCCAAAAAAGATATGTTATGGATACTTTAGAAATCAAAGGCAAATGGAACGAGTTAAAAGGTAGGATCAAGCAGCAGTACGCTGATCTCACAGACGATGATCTGCTGTATGAAGAAGGTCAGGAAGATCGTTTGATAGGAAAACTTCAGCAGAAATTAGGCAAGTCACGTGATGAAATTATTAAACTCTTAAAATCTGCGTAAAATGGGAAGTCTGTTATATATTATAGCTGTAATACTCATTATAGGCTGGTTGCTGGGTTTCTTCGTTTATTCCGCAGGTGGGCTGATCCACATCCTACTGGTGATCGCGATCGTAGCCATCCTCCTTCAGATCATAAGGGGGTCAAGATGAGTCTATTTTTTTAAATATCATGCGAAACCTCTCAAATACTGAGAGGTTTTTTTCGTTATTTTTTTAGGATATTGCCTGTAGAATAATTCATCAGCTACATGAAAAGACTCATTACCGGAATATTATTCCTGTTCTGCTGCTGCAGCCTGCTGGCTGTAAAAGTACAGGCGCAGGTTACAGTTACGGGAACTATTATGGACAAGGAAAATAAGCTTGTCCTTCCGTATGCAAGTGTAACGAACAAGAGCACGGGCCGGCGTTCCTATTCTGACAAGGGCGGTTTTTATAAGATATCTGCCAGTCCGAAGGACGTCATTGTATTCTCCTTCCTGGGGTATAAGTCCGATAGTCTCGTTGTTATACAGGCCAGCGGTACGGAAACCCGGAATGTTTCCCTTGTGGTTGAGGCCCGTCAGTTGCATGGTGTAGATGTAGGAGCGCAGTATAGTCCTTACCAGGCGGACTCCATTTCCCGAAGGGAGCAATTTGGCTATATCCTGGATAAAAAGGACATGCCGCTGGCTGGTGGAAGTACCCCGGTAGGGGCAGGTATCGTATTTAGCCCTTTTACCCGGTATTCCAGAAAAGAGAAGCAGAAACGTGAGTTTAAGAAGATTTTTGCGAAGGCAGAGCAGGAACGCTACATCGATTCCAGGTATACAGCGGCATTTGTAAGCAGAGTGACCAGCCTGAAGGGAGATTCTTTACAGCTGTTTATGCGGGACAATCATCCTGACCATAATATGCTGAGGACGATGCCACAGGAAGACCTGATCTACTGGATTACGGACAAGTACAAGGCATGGGTTAAGAAAAATTAGGAATTAAGAATTAATTCAAAATGCCTATTCCTGATTTTTAGGTAAATAAAATTAAAGGGAGCAATTCTTCAGACATGAAGAGCTGCTCCCTTTAACTTTTATACGAGGCGCTTGCCTTCAATTCTTAATTCCTAAATCTTATTAAATTAGTAACGGCCACCCTGTTTCCAGAGTGGCCGTTTGCATGCAGAGGCCAATAGAAAAATATCTTATCAATTATAGACTTTCACCATATAAACAAAGTCTTCCAGTTTCTTCACCTGCTCTACGCGGCTCAATCCTTCGAGTTTATTGTTTTTATGGTTCCATTCTTTTTTAGGCAGTTTGTCTTTCGGCATTTGTTCCAGCAAACGTTTCAGGTGAGCTGATTTTACTGCGAAGGCGATACCATCAGCAGTGGTCTGTTTGCCGGTTACGATACCCACCACGTCACCTTTGTTGTCCATAAGCGGGGCGCCGCTGTTACCCGGGTTAACCGGAATGGACACCTGGTAGGCTGCGCTGTCACCGTTAAAGCCGGTCTGGGCGCTGATGTAACCTTCTCCGTAAACGATCTCATCTCTTGGGTAACCCAGCGTGAAGACCTGTTCGCCACGCATGGCGCGCTGTGGTTTCAGAGAGTAGGGCAGTGGCTGACCTTTAAAGGTGGAGTCAGTGATCTTCAGGATGGCCAGATCGGCGCTGATATCCTCGAATACGCTGGCGGCTTTAAAGGCTTCCCCTTTGGTATTCTGTATATAAATAGAGTCCGCTCCTGCAATGACGTGGTAGTTAGTCACGACATAACCATTATTAGATACGGCAAACCCGGTGCCACCATAAGTGCCGGGGTTGGCAGGCGCTTTTTTAGAACTGTTGATATCGTTGATCAGGGCGTTCTGGGAGCGCTGAATATGGTTCAGTACGCGTCTTACGTCCTCGTATTCAGCAGTGGTCTTCTGTCTGCTTGCTCTTTGTATAAGCGCAATGGTAGACACGGAGGTCAGCAGGGCTATACCAGCTGCCGCGGCCATATTGATAAGCAGTCTTCTGCTGATAAAGAATACTTTCTTTGGTTCCGGCGTCGACGAAGGTGCAATTGATACATGTTTATTTGCCAGACCAGCATGGATTTTATCCATTTTTTCCTGCAACGCTGTCCTGCGTCCAAAGTACTCCAGCTGTTTAATGAGCTGCTGGTGAGCCAGCACCTGCTCATTGACCGCCGGGTCGGACTGGCGGAGCGCTTCGAAGGCAGTTTTTTCCTGCTCGTTCATTTCGCCCTCCAGGTAGCGTTCAATATCACGTATCAATGAAAATTCGTTCATCCCTGTAACCGCTTTTTATAGATCTGTCAGGTATTACACCTGTCAGGTCCTAAGATTTATATTGTTCGAAAAATAGTTTCTTGAGTCGCATCAGGCATTTATACTTCTGATTCTTGGCATTTTCTGAGTTCGTATAACCGAATTTCTCAGCAATGTCCTGCATCGAGAGTTTCCTGACATAATAATCTTCAAGGATGGTCTTGCAGGGTTCCCCCATGCTGCCCATTGCCTGTTCCATGATCCTGAACTGCTGGTCTTTCTCCTCGTGCTCGGCGATGCCATTGGTGTCATCGGCAGGCAGTACTTCTTCAAGTTCTTCGGGGAGGGGCAATTGCCAGCTTCCCGTCTGTAACCTTTTTAACCACATATGACGGCAAACTGCATACAGGTATGTTTTCAGCTTGCTATAAAGGTCAAATTCCCCTTTCTGGGCCTTTTCGTATAAAACGATCATGGCCTCCTGGAAAAGATCTTTAGCGTCATCTTCAGACCCATTATACTGTAAAACCATTCTTAATATAGAAGGATAATTCTCCGTATAGATGGTCGCCAGCGCTCTGTCGTCATTCCTGGTTAATCCCAGTAGTAATTCCCGATCCCGTTCTATGTTCTGATTATGCTTCACTTATTAATACGATTAAATGGCTTTGGTAACCCAAAGTAGCAGAAAAAAATTCCAAATCCCAAATCGGGCAGAACACTTGTCTTTTTAGCCGGGTATTCGGGACCCTGATTCATATATAGTTTGACGTCTATATATGAAAATACCCTGCCATAACCTGAAAATGAAGGAAAAAAGGGGTGAAAAAATTTTTTTTAAAAAAGTGGGTTACCTTTTTTCAAACCCGGTATAAAGAGTAAATAATATTTCAAAAACCTAAAACATAGTCAAAATGAAAAATGCTCTGAAAATCGGTTTCTTCGCTTTAGCTCTGGGTGTATTCGTAGCTTCTTGCGGTAATGGTGGTTCTGCTTCTACAGAAGATACTACTGCTGCTGCAGCTTCTATCGATTCAGCTGCTGCAACTGTTGATTCAGCTGCTGCTACCGTTGATTCTGCTGCTGCTGTAGTAGATTCAGCTAAAGCTACCGTTGATTCAGCTAAAGCTGCACACTAATCACCTGGTAAGCAAATAAAGGCTTTTATATAACCGCTCCGTCTCTGACGGGGCGGTTTTTTTTTCGCTAAGCCCCTTCGTTTAGCCTTGTTTTTGAACAAAATGACGAAAATGGCATTGTTTGTTAGAAATAATGTAATTTTTGACAAAGACGCTTGGATAATTCAAATCGAGGTGTATTTTTGTCAGGCAATTAAGCAAATATGATACAGCAAACAACCTTTGGTTACTTTTATGGTTTCTATTATTTCTGGTACCAGAAATAGGGAGGTCGTTTGTAGTACTCGAATATAAAAGAAACTAGCAAAGGCCTCCCGAACGGGAGGCCTTCTTTTTTTCCGACAACAGTCAATAACGCATTTATGTTACGTCGTTTCAGCCTTTATTTCTTTTACTTTTCCTTTTACTTCTTTTACGTCGTAAAGGCCGGGACTCTTTTGTAAAAAAATGCACGAATAAAATAACTGCAAATAAAAAGGGTCCCGGCTCCACCGGGGCCCTTTTTCATTTTATACGGTAGTTGCTACAGCAACTACAAATTCAAACCAAACATTAAAAAATGCGTATCGCGATCCAGGGTTTTGAAGGATGTTTTCATCAGATAGCAGCAGAAGCTTATTATGGCAAGGGAATAGAGATAGAATGTTGCGCATCCTTTCCGGAACTCGTTAAGAAAGTAAGTAAACAGAAAGATGCAGACGCTGGTGTGATGGCCATCGAAAACTCCATCGCCGGCAGTATTCTGCCAAACTATTCGCTGTTAAAAAACTCAGGTCTGCACGTAATCGGTGAGGTTTACCTGCATATCAGACAACACCTGATGGTGTTACCGGGCCAAACCCTGGAGGATATACGCGAAGTACACTCACATCATATGGCGCTGCTCCAGTGTACGGAGTTCCTGGAAAAGCATCCGCATATGAAACTGGTGGAAACAGAAGATACAGCATTAAGCGCCAAACACGTTGCGCAGAAGAAACTGAAAAGCACTGCAGCTATCGCCGGTAAACTGGCAGCTGATATATATGGTCTGGAGATCATCGCACCGAATATCCATACCATCAAAAACAACTATACCCGCTTCCTGGTTATTTCTCCCAACGGAGTAACGCCAGCGCCGGACGCCAATAAAGCCTCCGTTTACTTCCAGACCTCTCACGAGCGCGGAAGTCTGGCAAAGGTGCTGACACAGGTAGCACAGGCAGGGATCAACCTGAGTAAAATACAGTCCTTCCCGATGCCTGCTAAAGAATGGAACTATTACTTCCACGCGGATTTCGAATTTGAAAATCTGAGCCACTTTGAAAAGAGCATCAGCAAAATTCAGCCGCTCACAGAAGACCTCAAGGTATTAGGTATCTATCAGAAAGGGAACACACATTAATCACATACATCAGGACGCGGAAAACAAAGCACTATGAACTTACAGGTAGCAAAAAGGCTGCAGCAGACGGAAGAATATTACTTCTCCAAAAAGCTCAGGGAAATAGACGAGATGAACAAAGCAGGCGCTAAGGTGATCAACCTTGGTATCGGTAGTCCGGACCTGCCGCCTCATCCTTCCGTTATTTCCACTCTGCATGAATATGCACAAAAGCCTGACACACACGCATACCAGGGTTACAAAGGTATCCCGGCGCTTCGTAAAGCAATGGCCGACTGGTACCAGCGCTTCTATGGCGTATCCCTGGAGCCAGAGAAGGAAGTGCTGCCGCTGATCGGGTCTAAGGAAGGTATCATGCATATCTGCATGACCTACCTGCAGGAAGGTGATGAGGCCCTGGTGCCAAATCCCGGCTACCCGACCTACCGCTCTGCCGTGAACCTGAGTGGCGCTACCGTAGTGGACTACGATCTGGAAGAAAAGAACGGATGGCTGCCTGACCTGGACGCACTGGCTAAAAGAGACCTGAGCAAAGTGAAACTGATGTGGGTGAACTATCCGCACATGCCAACAGGCGCCCGCTTCAATGAGGCGTTCGCTCAAAAACTGATCGCATTCGCGCAACAGCATAATATCTTAATTTGTCACGATAATCCTTATAGCTTTATCCTGAACAAACAACCACAGAGTCTGCTGCAGACCCCGGGTGCAAGAGAAGTGGTACTGGAACTGAACTCCCTCAGTAAATCGTCCAATATGGCCGGCTGGCGCGTAGGTATGCTGGTAGGCAAACAGGAATGGATCAATGAGGTGCTGCGTTTCAAAAGTAACATGGACTCCGGTATGTTCCAGCCGCTGCAAATGGCCGCTGTAAAGGCACTGGAGTTAGGTCCGGAATGGTACGCTGAACTGAACGGTATTTATGAAGGCCGCCGGCAAAAAGTGTTTGAACTGCTGGAACTGCTGAACTGTACTTTCGATAAAGACCAGGTAGGACTGTTCGTATGGGCTAAGATACCTGCCGGTGCAAAAGACGGGTTCGCGCTCACAGACGCTATCCTGCAACAGGCACAGGTTTTTATCACACCAGGCGGTATCTTCGGTAGCAATGGCAATGGTTATATCAGGGTAAGTCTCTGTAAGGATGAGAAAGTATTTGATGAAGTGCTGGATAGGATAAAAACAAAATTTAAGCAGTAACAGTCATGATCGCAACTATAGTAGGAACAGGATTAATCGGAGGTTCACTGGCTATCACCCTGAAAGAAAAAGGGGTAGCTAACTGGATCATAGGGGTAGACCAGAGCGAAGCAAACCTGGTAAAAGCACAGGAGCTGAAGATCATTGACGAAGGTGCATCCCTGAAAGATGCCATGCAGCGTTCAAAGCTGATCATACTGGCTATACCGGTTGATGCGCTGCTGCAGATATTGCCAACTGTAATGGATAACGCAGGACCAGAACATGTGATCATGGACGTAGGTTCTACAAAAGAAAAGATACTGCAACTCGTTGCCGGTCATCCCAACAGAGGACGCTTCGTAGCGGCTCACCCGATGGCCGGCACGGAGTACTCAGGGCCGGAAGCTGCTATCAAAAACCTTTTCACACAAAAGACCATGGTGCTTTGCGATGTGAAAAACAGCGATGAAGATGCGCTGGAAGTAGTGGAAAACCTGGTGGATAAATTACAGATGCGCCTTGTGTACATGAACGGTGTAGAGCATGATCTGCACACGGCATATGTATCTCACATCTCCCACATTACTTCATTTGCACTGGCACTGACAGTACTGGAGAAAGAGAAGGAACAGGGCCGCATCTTCGAACTGGCAAGCGGTGGTTTTGAATCTACCGTAAGGCTGGCAAAAAGCTCCCCGGATATGTGGGTGCCGATTTTCAAGCATAACCGCAACAACGTGCTGGACGTACTGGATGAACACATCAATCAGTTACAGCAAATGAAGCAGCTGCTCGAAAATGAAGATTACGAAACATTTTACAAACTGATCCAGAAATCAAATAAGATCAGGAAAATATTAAAATAGCCGATAGTCGGGTTATAACAAGAAAACAAACAATCACAGGATTATGGACGACTATCGTCTATGGTCTGCAAAGCGTCAAACGATGGAACAGATTCTCGCAAAAACAAAATTCTCCGATCCGACTTCAGATAAGAAGCCGCTGATCATTTCCGGTCCATGCAGTGCAGAAACCGAAGAACAGGTACTTGATACAGCCCTGAGACTGGCTAAAACCGGTAAAGTAGACGTATTGCGTGCTGGTATCTGGAAACCACGTACCCGTCCGGGATCTTTCGAAGGTATCGGCGTTACCGGTTTACCATGGTTACAGAAAGCAAAAGAACTGACCGGTCTTCCGCTGGCAGTAGAAGTAGCTACCGCTAAACAGGTAGAAGAAGCACTGGCGCATAACGTTGATATCCTGTGGATCGGCGCGCGTACCACTGTAAACCCGTTCTCTGTACAGGAAGTTGCTGACGCACTGAAAGGTGTGGATACAACTGTACTGATCAAGAACCCGATCAACCCTGACCTCGAACTGTGGATCGGTGCTGTAGAACGTGTACGTAACTCCGGCATCAACAAGATCGGTCTGATTCACCGCGGTTTCTCCAGCTACGGTAATACTGAATACCGTAACGCTCCGATGTGGCACCTGCCAATCGAAATGAAACGTCGTATGCCTGAGCTGCCTATCATCTGTGACCCAAGCCACATCGGCGGTCGTCGCGATATCCTGCAGGAAATTGCACAGGAAGCAGTTGACCTGGATTACGATGGTCTGATGCTGGAATCTCACATCGATCCGGATAAAGCATGGAGCGATGCTAAACAGCAGGTTACGCCTGAAAGACTGGCAGAAATTTTGGAAGGTATTACCTGGCGCCATGAGCATACCAACAAAAAAGAATTCAACTCTGCACTGGATAAACTCCGTGGTCAGATCAACCAGATCGACGATGAAATACTGCTGCTGCTTGGCAACCGTATGAAAGTTGCTGAAAAGATCGGTCTGTACAAGAAAGAGAACAACGTGACCATCCTGCAGACTAACCGTTGGAATGAGATCCTGGAGCGCGGTATTGCCAAAGGTGAGAAACTGGGTCTGACAAAAGATTTCATCCTGAAATACTTTGATGCGGTACACCTGGAATCCATCAACAGGCAGAACAGAGTGATGAACGAAGACAAATAGACACAACACAAAATATGAGAACGTTATCTTACCAGTTCCAGCATAGTAATACGAAATATTATCTGGGAGACAGCCTGCTACAGCTGGGCAATTATGCTGATCCTTCCCGTACCGTACTGGTACTGGATGAAAATGTGGACGAACACCACGGGCATAAACTGCCAGGCTGGAAAAAGCTGGTGATCCCGGATGGAGAGGAACATAAAAGCGGAGAAGTCCTTGATCAGATCATCAACGGTCTGATTGAACTGGAGGCCGACCGTAAGACCATGCTGATCGGCATTGGCGGCGGTATGACCACCGATCTGACAGGATATGCGGCCAGCATCTACATGCGGGGTATGCCTGTTGGTTTTGTTCCTACTACCTTGCTGGCACAGGTGGATGCGTCCATTGGTGGCAAGAACGGTATCAACCATGGTAAACATAAGAACATGCTGGGTACGATCCGCCAGCCTGAGTTCATTCTGTTTGACTATTCACTGCCGCTGACAATGCCGGCAGAAGAATGGCACAATGGCTTCGCGGAGATCATCAAGTATGCCTGCATCCTCGATGCCAGCTTGTTCAACTACCTGGAAGAAAACCGTGATAAAGCCATGCAGCGCGATGTGGCCGTCCTGGAATACCTGGTGGAACGTTCTGTAGAACTGAAAACCAAAGTAGTACTGGAAGACGAATTTGAAACCGGCTCCCGCCGCTGGCTGAACTTCGGTCATACGCTGGGACACGCGGTAGAAAAGATCGAGAACATTGCGCATGGGAAGGCTGTTGCTATTGGTATGGTAGCAGCATCCAAGATCTCAGAAAAACTGAAAGGATTGCCTGTTGAACAAACCAACAGGTTGATCCGTCTCATTAACGATTACCAGTTGCCGGTGACGCTCACCTCCAATAAAGAAGAAGTGTTCAACATCTTCAAGCTGGATAAGAAGCGCGAGAAAGATGCGATTCACTTTGTGTTGCTCGAAGAAATAGGTAAGGCTACTACACAACCTGTACCTATTACAGAACTGAAGCAATTGCTGGATGAACTTTAAATCAAACTAATTATGCAAGTAACAATATCGCCCGGCGCTATCAGTGGTACAGTGACCGCCAATCCTTCCAAAAGTGCGATGCAACGCGCAGTTGCAGCCGCATTACTGAGCAATGGCACCAGCATTATCCGTAATCCCGGTCTGAGCAATGACTGCCTGGCAGCATTGGACGTAGCGGGAAAACTGGGTGCTGAGATCAAGCGTAATGAAGATCATATCGAAATAACAAGCAAAGGCATACAACCTGTATCCGGAGAGATCAACTGTGGTGAGTCCGGTCTGGGTATCCGTATGTTCACACCAATTGCAGCACTTTCTGAAAAAGCCATTACTATCAATGGTCATGGTAGTCTGACGGTACGCCCGATGGACTTCTTCGAGCAGGTACTGCCACAACTGGACGTTAAATGCACCACCCGCGAAGGCAGGTTGCCACTGAACATCCAGGGTCCTTTGCAACCAAAGAACATTACGATCGATGGTTCACTCAGTTCACAGTTCCTCACCGGTTTGCTGATGGCATATGGTGCTGCTGCGGAAGATGTGACCATCACCGTAAAAGACCTGAAAAGCAAACCTTACATCGCACTCACCCTGCAGCTGATGCAGCAGTTTGGCGTACAGGTAAAGGAAGAGCAATACGAGCAATTCCACTTCGGTAAGCGTCAGTCTTACAAGGCTGGCGAATACACAGTAGAAGGCGATTGGAGCGGTGCTGCTTTCCTGCTGGTAGCTGCGGCTGTAGCTGGTAAAGCGGAAGTGCATCACCTGAATACACAATCCGCACAATCTGATAAAGCGATCCTGGAAGCACTGGAAAAAGCAGGCGCTGGTCTGCTGCCAGGCGTGTTCACCGTGATCGTGGAAAAACAACAACTGAAGGCGTTCGATTTCGACGCAACTGATTGTCCTGATCTGTTCCCTCCGCTGGTAGCACTGGCTGCTAACTGCGAAGGCACAACGAAAATCATCGGTGTGAACAGACTCGCACATAAAGAAAGCGATCGTGGTAAAACACTGCAGGAGGAATTTGGTAAAATGGGTATCGAGATCGAGTTGCATGGTGACGAAATGCTGGTACATGGCGGCACCGGTATCAAAGGCGCGACCGTGAGTTCCCACAATGACCACCGTATTGCAATGGCTTGCGCAGTAGCAGCACTGACTGCTGATGCACCTGTCATCATCGAAGATGCAGAAGCCATTAACAAATCATACCCTGAATTCTACGATCATCTGGAGAAGATCGGCGGTATAGTAAAAAAGCAGGGTTCAGCAAGCCTGACGCATTAAAATAGTAACGGTAAGGGATATATCCTTACTGTAAAAAATATTCAAACAGCATGAACAGTTTTGGTAGATTATTCCGGGTGAATGTATTTGGCGAATCGCATGGCGCCAGCGTAGGTGTGAATATAGATGGCATCCCTGCCGGTATTCCGCTTACCCAGGCCGATTTCCTGCCTGATCTGGAAAGACGTAAAGCCGGTGCAAAAGGTACTACGCCCCGCAAGGAAGAAGACCTGCCTTTTATCAAGTCCGGCGTATTCAATGACCATACTACCGGTGCTCCCATCACAATATTATTCGAGAACAACAATACCCGCAGTACCGACTATGAGAAGCTCCGTGAGTTCCCACGTCCTGGTCATGCGGACTTTGTAGCAACGCATAAATACGGTGGTTTTGAAGACTATCGCGGCGGTGGTCACTTCAGTGGCCGTCTGACCCTCAACCTGGTAGCAGCGGGCGTAATAGCCAAGAAAATACTGGGTCCCGGCATCTCTGTAAAGGCGACGCTGAAAGAGGTAGCTGGTCTGCCGGACGCAGAGCAGGGCCTGGAAGCTGCTATCGCAGCAAAAGACTCTGTAGGCGGTATTGTAGAATGCGTGGTGGAAGGATTGCCTATCGGTTTAGGTGAACCTTTCTTTGATTCTGTTGAATCTACCATCGCACATGCAGTATTCTCCATTCCTGCCATCAAGGGTATTGAATTTGGCGCTGGTTTCGCAGCTGCACGTATGAAAGGTGTTGAGCATAACGACGCCATTCTGGACGCCAGCGGTAAAACAGCTACCAATCATGCCGGCGGTGTAGTGGGTGGTATTACCAATGGTAATCCGCTGGTATTCCGCGTAGCGGTAAAACCAACTTCCAGCACGCCAAAAGAACAGCATACGCTGAATATCAAAAGCGGTGAAGTGGAAATCTTCAGCGTAAAAGGCCGTCATGACCTGTGTATCGCATTGAGAGTACCAGTGGTACTGGAAGCAGTTGCAGCAATGGCGCTGGCAGATTTTATGCTGCTGGAACAGCGTAGTGCAAGAGTGTTCCGTTAATCAGGAATAAAACACTTTACATAAAACAAAGCCCCGGTCTGTTATAGACCGGGGCTTTCTCTTTATCATCGTTGCAGACGAAACTATTTTTCAATAGCGATCAGTTCTACTTCGAATACCAGCGCACTGTTTGGGCCGATTTTTGGTCCTGCCTGACGCTCGCCGTAAGCCAGATCGGAAGGAATGAACAGCTTCCATTTGGAACCTACAGGCATTAACTGTAAAGCTTCTGTCCAACCTTTGATCACACCGCTCACAGGGAAGGAGATCGGCTGACCTCTTTCTACTGAACTGTCAAATACAGTACCATCGATCAGTGTACCGTGGTAGTGTGTTTTTACTTTGTCATTGAGGGAAGGCTTAGGGCCTGTACCTTCAGTGATCACCTGGTATTGCAGGCCGCTAGGCGTTGTTACCACACCTGGCTTGGTTTTATTTTCTGCCAGGAACTGTTCGCCGGCTACTTTGTTTTTCTGCATCTTTTCCGCTTTTAACTGTTGTAAATAATCACTTACACTCATATTGCCTTGTTCTTTAGTAATCAAAGGTGTGCCGTTATTCATGGCATCTGTCAGTGCTTTGGACAGTACTTCTGTTCTAACGCTGTCCAGTCCCTGCATTTTCAGCATACTGCCAAATTCCAGGCCAATGGCATAACTGATCGTATCCAGTTTGGTCTGTAATAATGGAGCCGGCGCTACAGCTACCGGAACCGCTTCGTCTTTTTTAGACTTCTTTTTCTTTTGCGCGTAACCCGGAAGGGTAGCCACGCCCAAAACTCCAAGTAATAGGGCTTTTCTGATCATATAATGGTTTATTGAACTGTACAGTTGCACCGGTAGGAATACCCTGCCGGAATGGCCTGCAAGTTAGTAACTATTTGATTACCGGCAATTCTATATGAGAAGCATGCTGTGCGTCGTGGTAGATACGGATATCCGCCTTACGGAAGTCCTTATCATCACAGGTATAAATGTTGGTAAATACCTGTGGATTTCTGTCTACCAGCGGGAACCAGCTGCTCTGTACCTGTACCATGATCTTGTGTCCTTTTTTGAAGGTATGCGCGATGTCCGGTATATTGAAATTGACGTCTGTTGGCGTGTTCGGTTTGAACGCTTCCGGTTTTTCAAAGCTGTTACGGTACTTTCCCCGCATGATCTCGCCACGTACCAGCATCTGGTAACCGCCCATCGGATATGTATGGGATGGCAGTCTGCGATGCTCGGAAGGCGCGTCTGTTTCGTATCTGAAATCATTCGGGAATACGTCGATCAGTTTTACCACGAAGTCAGCATCTGTACCGCTGGTGCTCACCACCAGTTTCGCCAGTAATGGTCCTGCTACGGTCACATCTTCGGTCAGTACGCCTGTTTCAAAAGTCGCTACATCCGGACGTCTGGACGCAAAACGCTGGTCATCGGTCATGTAGGATATTGTACGGTCGAAGTGTACGTCCTCGGTATATGGTACTGGTTTCGCCGGATCGCTGACATATTCAGTAAAGCTGTCTGCATTCAGTGGTTTGCTGAAATCCAGTTTACCATTTGCCTGCAGATACAGTTGTTTGGTCTGCGCCGGCAGTGGCCATTGCGCCAGTTTACGCCATTGGTTTTCGCCGGTAAAGAAGACAGTAGCTTCCGCGATACTATCAGTACCTATGCCTCTCAGGTAATAGTTGAAGAAAGGCTCTTCAATATTTTGCTGATACCAGTGTGAGGTAGCGCTGCCAAAGCGTACATTCCCCAGGGCGGAGCCATCGTTCACTTTGGATGACCACTGACCATGGTACCATGGCCCCATGACAACACGGTTATTGGTTTTGGTGCTCTGCTTTTCAATAGCCTTATAGGTATTCCAGGCGCCGAAGCAGTCTTCCGCATCAAACAGACCGCCTACTTCCAGCATCGCTGGTTTTACGCCGGTCAGGAACTGTCTTACGTTACGTGCTTTCCACCAGTTGTCCAGATCAGGATGTGCAACGAGGTCTTTCCAGAAAGCGATACTGTCGCCCATCAGTCTGGTAAAGTTCTTTACCGCACCGGTACGCAGGTAGAAGTCATAGTTATCAGTATTGTGGTACTCAAAACCACTTGGGCCGATGGTGGTCGGTTTGGGTCTTGGTTTACCAAAACTGGTATAGAAAGCGAAGGCATCTGTGATAAAGAATGCGCCGTTGTGATGGAAGTCATCTCCCAGGAACCAGTCGGTTACCGGCGCCTGCGGACTTACCGCCTTCAATGCCGGGTGACCGCTTAAAGCTGCCATAGTAGAGTAGAAACCAGGATAGGAGATACCCAGGATACCAACATTACCATTGTTGTTTTCCAAGTTCTTTACGAGCCAGTCGATAGCATCATAGGTATCACTGGCTTCGTCGATGTCCTGTTTACCCTTTTTGTTGGGATTAAAAGGGCGCACATCAACAAAGGTACCCTCACTCATCCAGCGTCCTCTGACGTCCTGCTGAATGAATATATAGCCCTGTTTCAGATAAGACATAAAGTGGCTGTTCCATAGCGGCAGGTATTTATCCTCGCCATAGGGAGCACAGGAGTAAGGCGTACGGGACATGAGAATCGGATGTTTCTCAGATTTGTCCTTTGGCATATAGATGGAGGTGAACAGTTTTACACCGTCACGCATCGTGATATATACCTCTTTTTTGACGTAGTTCTCACGTACCCATAGTGAGTCCTGGTTAATGGCTTTTACACAGGAACTGTGCAGGATCAGCGCTGCAACAAGCAGCGATAGCAATTTTCTCATAAGCAAATGAACGGTTTATAGTAGCTAAGATAACAGGCTTTCCCTGTCTTTTTTTGGCAGTGATTTGACAACGAGGTCGTAAGAGTCTTTTATCCACTGGAGTATCAGCTTATTGGGGATATTGGAATGCACGTCTACGGTATTCCAGTGTTTTTTATTCATGTGATAACCCGGTGTAACGCCATCATATCGCTCACGAAGCTCTATGGCGATCTCAGGATCGCATTTCAGATTGATGGTTTCGAAGTTATCAAGATGTGTCAGGGTAAATAGTTTTCCTTTCACCTTATACACGAGTATTTCTTCGCCAAAAGGAAACTCTTCAGTTACGCCTGGCAGGGTCAGACAGTATTCCCGGAATTGCTCAATATTCATAAAATATGCAGTATGTACGATGGAGTATCGTCAAATATAAAAAAAAGAGGCCAACCTCACAGGATTGGCCTCTTACTTATGATAGAGGTTGATAGTGCTACATGCGGCAGATATGGTTGGTTTATGATGAATTTACAGCTTGGTGATAGCGAGGATCACACGGGAATAACGGCCGTATATGATCTCCACCTGCTGACCGGTCCTGAAGTCGTCCAGACGGCCACGCATCCAGTAGAAGAGACGCTTTCTTTTCTTCACTCCTTCCTGCTGCACAATGAAGCTGGTCTGCATCTCATTGTTGCCCTGATAGATGGCTTCCAGCGGCACCTGTATCTGTCCTTTTTCCAGTTTTGTAAGGTCCTTTTTGATGGTATAGTAACGTACATCAGTTACTTTGATCAGAGCAAAGACCAACGCCAGCACAAAAGACATCAGCCACACCCAGAACCAGGCGTTTTTATAGGAGAAAAGAGATTGGTTGATCTCTTCTTCGCTGAGACGTTTGCTAAGGAAAAAATGAGGTACAAAAGCTGCGATGATCACCAAAAGCAGACCGAACGATATGAATTTGTAGATCTGTTTTTTGTTTTTTTTCAACGCATCCTGGAGGAGGAAGATCTCTTCAGTGGTCATAAAAGAGTAGTCCTGCATAATTATAACGGTTTTTCTTATATGTAATATATGTAAAATATTAATGAATTAATAATAGTGAGTATGGAAATGAGGGTAAGTTTGTATCAGTTAAGAGTAAACGCCTGGTAATCAGGATAAGTTTTTTTAGGGGGCGGGAAGGATATTACAAGGGAAAGACAAAGGGGGAAACAAAACAGCGGAGATTTAAGGTGGTCACTGTGTACATACACTTAAATCTCCGCTGAAGCATTCTGTTATGCAGCCTTATTCAGGCATGCATCAGGAGGCGGAGTAATAGTTGGTTGTTGCTTTTTGTAAGTAAAATATCTTTTAAGATCATTAATTGGCTTTTCGAAGGCAAACCAGGATAAGCTTGCGATTGCCACGCTACTTACTGTGCTGAGTATCTTAGGGTCCATATGCGCCAGCCAGGCTGGCATGGCGGGTGTGATCAGCTGAATAAGGTACGGGATGATAAAGTGATACACGTATAATCCATAGCTGATCTTACCTATATAGACGATCACTTTGTTTTCGAGTAGCTTTTTCTGTGTTCCCTGATAACCTGAGAATGCTGCTTTACCTACCAGGAAGACGCTTGCTGTGGCCAGTAAAGGACGATTGAACAGGATATTGAGGTAGCTGACAGGACCTTCAAAAGTATCTGTCATCCATAAAAGCGCGGAGCCGGCCAGTAAGGCAAGGACTGGTAGCGTCCAGTTCCTTGTTGTAAAAAATGCTTTTGCTTTCACGTAATAATAGTATTGGGCGAATGCCAGCAATCCGCCTATCGCAAAGGCGTCCAGGCAACAAGGCGTGAGCCGGTGCGCCATCCAGTTGTTTTGTGTTGAATTACCAGTATAAGCATGCCATAATACAACGGCAATTCTTGACATAAACGCAAATGCGATCAATCCTACAAGGAATTGCTTTGTATGTTCTTTCTTTATCCATAGAAATACTACAGGAAAGAAAATATAAAACTGCTCTTCCACGCCGAGTGACCAGAGATGTGAGTAGTATCTCAGATCAGCCTGTGGAGGGCCGGGCACCCAGTTGGCCACATATGTTAATAATGCGGCTACATGTTCTCTGCAATTAGGTACATCTAATATCCAACCTGCTAATATGGCCAGATAATAGAGCGGGAATATCCTAAGGAATCTACGGATATAAAACTGCCGTAGAATAAAAGCGTTGCTTTGTGCTGATTCCTTATTATCAATAAGGATTTTGATGATCAGAAATCCACTAAGTACAAAGAACAGGGTTACACCAAATGCTCCAACGAAATAATTAAACTGCTCTCCGGTGGGTTTAGGAAAAATGGTGGTATAGTGTGCGACAATTACAGCGGAAATAGCTAATGCTCTCAAGCCATCCAGCTGGATTAAATATTTGTTGGCATTCATCAGACAATCTGCAGAATAAAAATTGGCAAAGATAATATATAATATTTTCTACTGGGATTATATAACGTAAAAGGTTATACTATATTATCCTGGGATGGTGGTTTTTAACATAAAAAAGCGGCGATATCATTTGATATCACCGCTTATATTATTTGCCCGGCTCAATTACCGGGGCTTTATCTTCAGTGCTCAATATCGAATTACGCTTCTGCTTCTGCATAGGAGCTAACAGGCTCACAGGTACAGATCAGGTTACGATCACCATGTGTGTTATTCACACGGCTGATAGAAGGCCAGAATTTATTCAGTTTCACGTAGTCCAGCGGATAAGCTGCCTGCTGACGGGTGTAAGGACGTGTCCAGTCGTCGGCAGTGATCACGAACTGTGTATGCGGAGCATGTTTAAGTACGTTGTTCGCTTTATCAGCGGCACCATTTTCTACAGCAGCGATCTCTTCACGGATGGAGAGCATGGCGTCGCAGAAGCGGTCCAGTTCATCTTTATCCTCACTTTCTGTAGGCTCGATCATGATCGTACCAGCAACAGGGAAGCTCAGGGTAGGAGCGTGGAAACCGTAGTCCATCAGACGTTTTGCCACATCTTCTGCTTCAATGCCTGCAGAAGCTTTGAATGGACGCAGGTCAACGATGAACTCATGTGCGCAGGTACCGTTCACACCATTGTACAGGATATCGTATGCCTTTTCCAGACGTGCTTTCATGTAGTTAGCATTCAGGATCGCGAACTGGGAAGCCTGTTTCAGGCCTTCAAAACCCAGCAGGCGGATATATGCATAAGAGATCAGCAGGATGGAAGCAGAACCATAAGGCGCTGCAGATACTGCCTGTGTATGTGCTTTGGTATCCAGGCTTACGTGACCTGGGAGGAACGGCGCAAGGTGTTTACCTACGCAGATCGGGCCCATGCCAGGACCACCACCACCGTGAGGAATTGCGAAGGTCTTGTGCAGGTTCAGGTGACAAACGTCAGCACCGATCAGACCTGGAGCGGTCAGACCTACCTGTGCGTTCATGTTGGCGCCATCCATGTATACCTGTCCGCCGAATTCGTGAACAGTATTACAGATGTCTTTTACGCTTTCTTCGTATACACCGTATGTAGAAGGATAAGTGATCATGATACCTGCGAGGTTCGCAGCGTATTGTGCAGCTTTCGCTTTCAGGTCAGTTACATCGATGTAACCGTTTTCCAGCGCTTTTACTACGACTACCTTGAAACCAGCCATTACAGCGGAAGCAGGGTTTGTACCGTGTGCAGAAATAGGGATCAGCATCACGTTACGGTGACCTTCGCCTCTGCTTTCGTGATAAGCTTTGATCACCAGCAGACCAGCATATTCGCCCTGAGCGCCACTGTTAGGTTGCAGGCTACAAGCGTCGAACGCAGTCACTTTACACAGGTAATCGCTCAGTTCATCCACGATCTGCTGATAGCCGCCTGTCTGTGTTTTAGGCGCAAACGGGTGCATCTTGCTCCAATGGCTCCAGCTTAACGGGATCATTTCAGTAGCTGCGTTCAGTTTCATGGTACAGCTACCCAGAGAGATCATGGAAGTGTTCAGGGAAAGGTCTTTGTTTTCCAGCAGCTTCATATAACGCATCATCTCAGACTCGCTGTGATGTGTGTTGAAGACAGGGTGTACCAGGTATGCAGAAGTTCTTTCCAGACCTGCAGGGATGCTGGTAGCTTTCAGTTCAGGACTTTCGCTGGTGATAGTGCCTGCTTCGAAGATGCCGAGAATATCGTTTACATCCTGGATGGTTACGGTTTCATCAAGAGAGATGATCACGCGGCCAGCTTCAGGATAGAAGAAGTTGATACCGATCGCTTCCGCTTTTGTTCTGATCGCAGCACTGTTGCTTACACGTACTTCAACGGTGTCGAAGAAGAAGGCAGCACCCAGTTCCAGACCTTTTGCTCTCAGCTTTTCAGCGATCGCGTTGGTCAGGATAGCTACGCGGGTAGCGATGTTTTTCAGGCCTTTAGGACCATGATATACTGCGTACATAGCGGCCATGTTAGCCAGCAGTGCCTGTGCAGTACAGATATTGGAAGTTGCTTTTTCACGTTTGATGTGCTGCTCACGTGTCTGGAGCGCCATACGCAGTGCGCGGTTGCCCTGTGCGTCGATGCTCACACCAATGATACGGCCCGGAATAGAACGTTTGAACTCATCTTTTACAGCAAAGAAAGCTGCGTGAGGACCGCCGAAACCTAATGGAACACCGAAACGCTGTGCGGAACCTAAAGCTGCATCAGCACCCAGTTCGCCCGGAGTGGTCAGCAGGGTCAGCGCCAGCAGGTCGGTCGCCATTGCTACATAAGCACCAACTGCATGTACCTTCTCGATGAAGCTGCGGTAATCTTCAACACCACCAAGACTGTTAGGATACTGTACCAGTGCGCCGAAGTAAGATTCGTCGATGGCAGCTGTATTATAGTTACCTACTACTACCTCGATGTTCAGCGGGGTAGCGCGGGTGTATATAACATCAATAGTTTGCGGGAATGTGTTGGCGTCAACAAAGAACTTCGGACGGGAGAGTTTATCGTGGTCTTTGTTCAGTGCGCTGAAGAACATTGCCATTGCTTCAGCAGCAGCGGTTGCCTCATCCAGCAGGGAAGCGTTGGCGATAGGCAGACCGGTGAGGTCGCTTACCATCGTCTGGAAGTTCAGCAGACTCTCCAGACGGCCCTGAGCGATCTCAGCCTGGTATGGCGTGTACTGCGTGTACCATCCTGGATTTTCAAACACATTACGTAAGATCACGCTTGGAGTGATCGTATCGTAGTAACCCTGTCCGATGTAGTTGCGGAATACATGATTCTTCAGAGATACTTCTTTCAGATGACGCAGGTAGTCGCTCTCACTCATTGCAGGAGGTACCGCCAGCGGATGCTGCATACGGATGGCTCCAGGCACTGTTTTGCTTACCAGCTCTTCAAGGGAAGATACTCCTACGGTATCCAGCATGTGTTTAGTCTCAGCTTCATTTGGCCCGATGTGACGGCCAACAAATTCATTCTGTTGTATATCAAAAAGATTCATGATGTAAAGCAGGTATGATTGAAAAGAATGTGCAAAGCTATATTGTTTTCCAACAATGGCCAAACCATGGCGGTCGTTGGGGAAATTGCGGTGATAAATCGTGCAATCAAAGAAGGAGGATTGTCATGAGAGTGTAAGTTGTTTATAGCAGTGCTTGGCTTCGATCCAATCAACTATTCTTCGAACTACCCCCTTATTACGCCACCATTACGCCGTTACCCCTCCGCTCACAAGCGAAGAGATAGCGGCGTAATCACGGCAAATATACGTTGTAAGCGAAGGAAATAGGCCTGATTTGAAGCCTGGTAAAGCTTTCGACGGACTATTTGCAAGGTGCTGTTAATCCTTATCTTTGCGGCAAATGGACGAATTACTTATCAACTGGGAGCAGAAAGCCCAGGAGCAGCAGAAGGAGAACAAGCAGTTCCTGCAAAAACTACAGACAAAGAGGGGAAGGGGCGTAGAGAAGTTACTGCCGGATATGCACGATGAAGCTTTCAGCCATGTAGATTGCCTGAAATGCGCCAATTGCTGCAAAACGATCAGCCCGCGCTTTAAAATGCCCGATATCAAACGTATCTCTAAATACCTGGGCATGAAAGAATCTGCATTTATCGAGAAATACCTGCGGATGGATGAAGACGGGGATTATGTAGTAAAGTTCAGTCCATGCCCATTCCTTGATGCTGACAACTACTGCAGCATTTACGATGCCCGTCCCGGGGATTGTGAAAATTACCCTTACACAGACAGCTTTGATTTTATCAAGCGCCCTAACATTACATACCTGAACAGTACGATTTGTCCTGCGGTATTCTATGTGCTGGAAAAACTGAAGAAAGTCACCAAACTCTGATGCCGTCAGGCTTTGAGGTCCAGTTTGCGCATGGCGGGTGAAATGATATAGGTGGTGATCACCACGCCCAGTGTCACGCATCCGCCGAAGACCACAGAAGGCACAAGGCCCATCCAACGGGCCATAAAGCCGCTTTCAAATGCACCCAGTTCATTGGAAGAGCCCACGAACATGGAACTTACTGCTGCTACACGTCCGCGCATGTCGTCGGGCGTTTTCAGTTGCAGGATGGTCTGACGGATGATCACACTGATACCGTCCAGCATGCCGCTGATCAGCAGTGCAAAGAAGGAGAGGAGAAAGCTGGTGGAAAGTCCGAATACGATGATACACAGTCCGAAGCCAAAAACAGCCGCCAGCAGCTTCAGTCCGGGGTGGTAGACCAGTGGTTTGTATGCCAGTACGAACATGGTGGTCAGGGAGCCAACCGCCACGGCGGCACGCAGGAACCCGAATTCCAGTGATCCTACATGCAGGACGTCTGTTGCGAAGATCGGCAGCATAGATACCGCTCCGCCAAACAGTACGGCAAACATATCCAGTGCCATCGCATTCAGTACCACTTTGGTCTTCCAGACGAAACGCATGCCTTTGGTCAGGCCATCCAGGAAGCTTTCGCCCTGGGCTTTATAATGGATCGGTTTAGGTTTTATTCTGATCAGGCAATACAAAGGCGCAAAGAACACGCCTACAACCAGCAGCATCGACCAGTGGATACCCAGGAAGTAAATGAACAGGCCTCCCAGCGCCGGTCCCGCCATACCGCCGATCTGCCAGGCACTGCTGCTCCAGGTCGATGCATTGGCATACATGGTCCTTGGAACGATGAGCGCCATGAGAGAGAAGTTGGCCGGACTAAGAAAAGCCCTGGCTACCCCACCAAGGAATACCAGAAAATAGACCATATTGAGTACCCATTTTGTAGGAATACCCTCCACAGCTTTGTCCCAGGTAAGCAGGAACAACCCCGATCCGATAATGATATAGGCAATGACACACAGCAGCAGCAAGCCTCTTTTCTCCCGTTTATCCACAATATGACCGGCGAAAGGCGCGATCAATACCGCCGGGATCACTTCTGCCAGTCCGATAAGACCGAGCGCAAAAGCATCGTGCGTGAGGGCATTCACTTTCCATTCTACGATGGTGAATTGCATAGCCAGTGCGAAGACCAGCGCAAAACGGATGACAAGGTAATAATTGAATTCTGGTATGCGTAACGAAGCGTATGGGTCGTTCTTGATGGTCGCCGGATTATCCACTTTGCAGTTTTTTGTAGCCGCAGCAAAAATACAGTATTTGACGCATTGAGAGGTTGGCTAATCTGATAAACGGTCAGACAAAATCGGTAGAAGATGCTTATTTTTATATATCAAATCTCCTGATAGAAGTTGGTCTGGTTTTGGCAATTGTTAAAGCGTAAAATGTAGCAACCTGTTAAGTGCGAGCCAATTGCATGTTCTGCTGCATTGTACTGTTTCTCAATCTTTTGTTAAAAGCAATTTGCCCTTCTGACTGGATGGGGTATTTTATGTTATATTTGATGACGCTCAATTTTGGATTTCTATGAGAAGAATGAAAGTGATTATACCAGTTGCCCTGCTCTCCATCTCAATGGGGGTTTTAGCATTCAGCAAACTGCATAAAGAAGATCCTCCCGGCAGATACGAAGTGATCATGGGCCTGGTAGGACAAATACTCACTCAGGGACACTATCAGCCTAAGGAGATTAATGACGCCTATTCAAAGGAAGTTTTTGATAAATATCTGAAGAGCCTGGACCCCGAGAAGAAGTTTTTTCTGAAAAGTGACGTTCAGGGACTGCAGACAGTCGCTACACATATCGACGATGAACTGCAGGGCGCTCCGCTGGACTGCTTTTCTGCGGTGAATACGCTGATCAAACAGCGTGTAACCGAAGCTGCAGCCTTCTATCCGGAGCTGCTCGCACAGCCGTTCGACTTCAGCAAAGAAGAAAAGGTAACACTGGACCCTGATAAGATCGACTATCCTGCCGATGAAGCGGCCCGTAAGGACGCCTGGAGGAAAGTGCTGAAATATCGTGTGCTGGAGAAATATGTGGAGTTACAGGAAAGCCGCGACAAACAAAAAGATCAGAAGGATAAAGCTGCCACCGAAAAGCCTAAGACAGATGCCGAACTGGAAGTTGAAGCAAGGACAAAGGTGAAAAGCGTATATGATCGTTACTTTGATCGTCTGAAGAACAAACAGGATGATAACGAACGTTTCAGCCTGTTTATCAATGCGATCACCACTACCATGGACCCGCACACTGACTTCTTCCCGCCTGCTGAAAAGCGCGCATTTGAAGAGCAGATGGCTGGTAAGTTCTTCGGTATCGGCGCGCAGCTGAAAGAAGAAGACGGCAAGATCAAGATCACCAGCATCGTAACTGGTAGCGCCAGCTGGAAAGACGGTCGTCTGAAAGCGAATGACGCGATCCTGAAAGTTGCCCAGGGTGATAAGGAACCTGTAGACGTTACCGGGTACGCCGTTGAAGATGCGGTAAAACTGATCCGCGGTAGCAAAGGTTCTATCGTCAAACTGACAGTGAAGAGCGTGGACGGTACACAGAAAGTGATCGATATCGTTCGTGACGAGGTAGTACTGGACGATACATTTGCGAAATCAGCCATTATCAATGGTCAGCATAAACTGGGTTACATCTATCTGCCTGAATTCTATGCAGACTTCAACGATAGAAACGGCGCCCGTTGCGCAGAAGACGTTGCAAAAGAGATCACCAAACTGAAAGCAGAGAACGTAGAAGGTATCATCCTCGACCTGCGTTTCAATGGTGGTGGTTCCCTGCAGGATGTTGTACAGATGGCCGGCCTGTTCATTCCGGAAGGTCCGATCGTACAGGTAAAATCCCGCAGCGGTGATCCAATGATCCTCCGTGACCGTGATAAGAGCGTACAGTATGGCGGTCCGCTGGCGATCATGGTAAATGAGTACAGCGCTTCCGCTTCTGAGATCATGGCAGCTGCTATGCAGGATTACAAACGTGCGGTGATCATCGGTAGCAATACCTTTGGTAAAGGTACCGTACAGCGTATGCTGAACCTGGACGACTTCTATTCCAACAAGGAAATAGGCGCACTGGGAGCGATCAAACTGACACAGCAGAAATTCTACCGTGCAAACGGTGGTTCTACACAGCTGAAAGGTGTGACTTCCGATATCCTGCTGCCCGATCCTTATTATGAAGTAGCAGAACGTAAAGATGATGATGCACTGGCATGGGACGAAATCCCTAAAGCGCCTTACACTACCTGGATCGATCCGGTGCCTGTAGACGCGCTGAAGAGAAACAGCGAGAAACGTATGGCTACCAGTGAGGCATTCAAAATGATGAGTGAAAACATCAGCACCCTGAAGAAACTGGAAAGTCAGGAAACCTATTCACTGAACATGCAGACATATAAAGCAGAGCAGAAGACAAACACTAATGCCCTGAAACGTTATGATGCAGTAAATGATAAGGTGAAAGAGCTGAACATTGTTAGCCTGAGAGTTGACCTGGACAGACTGTCCAGCGATTCTTCCAAACTGGCGCGTAACAAAGACTGGTTGAAATTCAGACAGAAAGATATCTATCTGGATGAAGCAGTGAATGTAATGAATGACCTGATCGCATTGTCTTATCCTAAATTACAGGGTAAACCGGCGAATAAATAAATTAAGAATTAAGAATTCACAATTAAGAATTACTTCAATTGTGGTGTTATAAATGAAAGAGGTGTTCACGGAAAGTGGGCGCCTCTTTCGTTTATAATTGAGCTGAGATAGTTCTTATTGGCTCTGATGCGCTGTACAAATCAGATTAGGTTTTACCTGATACTTACTTGCCTGAATAACTATTCTTTGGAAAGAAATATATGATTCATCGCCATTAGATAGTGCTGGGAGTATGTTATGAATTGTAGCTATAAGCATAAATAGCAGTAATTATGGCGGAGCTTAATTTTTAATTCTTAATTCAAAAAAGACGGCTCGTGTTCAGCGAGCCGTCTTTTTTATATGTAAGCGTGATTCTGTAAATGTGGTAGTAGTTTATTCCTCCTGTTGCTTATCGTCCAGCAGTTTGATCAGTGTCTTAAGCTCATCCCTTCTAAAGGCGTCTTTTTCGTCCTGAAAGCACTTGATCAGTTCTTCCAGCAGGAACTGTATAACGCGTTTATTAGACTGTGGTTGAAAGTAATAAGGAGTAGCCGGTATGGACATCCGTTTCAGATAACCTTCTACGTCCTGGTGGGAGTAGATCTGTCCCTGAATAGGGTCTATAAAGAACAGGATACGGGTATCGTCCGGTCTGGGCATTTCGGTAAAGTCATAGAAGGTATCGAAATAACCCAGTATGAACTGGCGGGGAATGTTCACCGCGTATACAGGCAGGTCCAGCATGGCGCAGAGACTCTGGTATACGATACCGTTGGTCAGCGGGTTCCCTTTACGGGATTCGATGACCTGGTTGATGAAGAACTGGTTCTTCCGCACATAGGCCACTTCTTCCCCTTTCAGTCCGAAGTAGTTGTAGATCATGCTGTTGAGGACATTGATCTGCTCCAGCGGTGTGAGATAGTTATTCAGTTCCAGCCAGATATTCCTTTTGATCCGTTCTATTTCGGCGACCACCTGTCCGGGTTGCATATCAGGGAACTGATAGCGGGCTACGAGAATAGCACCCTGCAGGAGGTCAGGCGTTTCGGCTTTCGTCCATTGCTGAAGGGCTACCTGCAGATCGCTGTAATGCACACGGTGGATCAGCTGTTCTATCCTTTCCTGGATAGACTCATCCACTGTATTTTCCCACAGATTTTCCAGATTAGGGATGATCTCTTTTCCAAACAATAAAATCTTGTTGGCAACAGTATCATACACCTCCTGATCGGGATCGTCCAGCAGGTGGAACAAAGCATTTATTTCTTTGGTCTCGTGCATAAAATGAATCTACAGGTGTCCATTTATTCCGCCTTTTTCTTCCTTGGAGGCGCTTTTTTCTTAGGAGGATTGGCCTTCACATCTTCGATGATAGCTTTGGCTTCTTCCAGCGTTATGTCAGCGGCGGCGTCGATCTTTTCTTTAGGGATCTTATAGTTTCTAAGCCCCTGTTTAATATACGGTCCGTATGGGCCTTTGAGTATCTGAATCTTTTCCTTTTCGAAAACCTTGATGGTACGTTCGTCCTTCGCAGTTCTTTTTTCCACGATCAGTGGCGCTATTTCATCCAGTTCCACCGTGTATGGGTCCATTTCCTTTTTCAGGGAATAGAATTGTTTATTATGTGCTGCGTATGGGCCAAAGCGTCCGATGTTCACAAGTACGTCCTGATCTTCAAACTGTCCCAGGTTACGGGGAAGTCTGAACAGTTCCATTGCTTCCTCTAAAGTAATGGTTTCTATACTTTGAGTGGACTTCATTTTTGCGAACTTCGGTTTTTCCTCATCTTCCGCTTTACCGATCTGGATCATTGGGCCATAACGTCCCATACGTGCCACGATCGGTTTACCGGTTTCAGCGTCGGTACCGAGCTGACGTTCGCCTTTTACTCTTTCCGCTTTTTCCAGTGTGTTTTCCACATCTTTATGGAAAGGCGTATAGAAGTCGTTCAGCATCTTATTCCAGATCTTCTTACCATGTGCCACTTCGTCAAACTCTCCTTCGATCTTGGCGGTAAAACCGTAATCCATTACGGAGCTGAAATACTGGTTCAGGAAGTCTGTTACGATCATACCGAGGTCTGTAGGGAACAGTTTGGATTTCTCCGCACCGGTATTTTCGCTCTCTGTTACTTTCGTGATCTTGTCAGCTTTCAGGCTCAGGATGCGGAAATCTCTTTTGATACCTTCCTTATCGCGCTTCTCTACGTACCCGCGTTTTTGTACGGTGGTAATAGTTGGTGCGTAAGTAGATGGACGACCGATACCTAATTCCTCCAGTTTTTTTACCAGGCTGGCCTCCGTATAACGCGGCGCAGGACGGCTATAACGTTCTGTAGCCTTCATTTCCTTCAGGTCCAGGGCCTGTTTTACAGTGAGGGCAGGTAAAGAACCATCTGATTCTTCTTCATCGCTTACATCTTCATCGTCTTTACCTTCCATGTATATTTTCAGGAACCCGTCGAACTTCAGCACTTCACCACTGGCAGTGAGCTCTTCGTGGTTGGTGGAGATATCGATCTTTGCGATGGTCTTTTCCAGTTCTGCATCACTCATCTGGCTGGCGATGGTACGCTTCCAGATCAGTTCATACAGTTTTTTGGTATCACTGTCATCGACAGTCGCATTTTCCATATATGTTGGACGGATGGCTTCGTGCGCTTCCTGTGCTGATTCATTTTTGTTCTTGAACTTACGGTACTGGTGGTATCGCTGCCCATAGTTGGTCGTGATAGCGTTCTGGATATCGCCGAGAGCTGTATCTGACAGGTTCACGGAGTCAGTACGCATGTAAGTGATCTTACCACTTTCATAGAGTTTCTGAGCGAGCAGCATTGTTTTGGATACGCTGTAGCCCAGTTTACGGCTGGCTTCCTGCTGGAGTGTAGACGTTGTAAAAGGTGCGGCAGGTGATTTTTTACCTGGTTTTACCTGAATGTCTTTCACTGAGTAGGCAGCGCCAACGCACTGCTGCAGGAACTTTTCGGCATCTTCCGCCGTCTTGAAACGGGTAGGTCCTTCAGCCTTAAAAGTAATATTTTTGCCCTGAAGATCTTTAGCAGTAAAGAAAGCTTCTACTTTAAAACTGCTAACGGCATTGAATGTATTGATCTCACGTTCACGCTCCACGATCAGTCTTACCGCAACAGATTGTACACGACCGGCAGACAATGAATTACGCATGCTCATTTTACGCCAGAGCACGGGAGACAATTCAAAACCTACTATTCTGTCAAGAATACGTCTGGCCTGCTGGGCATTGACCAGGTTCATATCTAATAGGCGGGGTTGTTGTACGGCTTTTTCGATGGCAGGCTTGGTGATCTCATGGAAGACGATACGCTTGGTCACGTCAGGGTCCAGTCCGAGGACCTCACACAAATGCCATGAAATGGCTTCACCCTCACGGTCCTCATCCGTTGCTAACCAAACTTCGTCAGTATCTTTAGCGAGTTTCTTTAATTCCTTAACAATCTTTTCTTTATCGTCAGGTATGGTGTACTTAGGTTTGAAGTTGTTGGCGATGTCGATACCCATGTCATCCTTCTCCAGATCACGGATGTGACCAAAGCAGGACTTTACCTCGAAGTCTTTGCCCAGTATCTTTTCTATCGTCTTGGCTTTCGCCGGAGACTCAACTATTACTAGATTTTTTGCCATTTATGCCGTCTTTATGAGCTACTAGATACGTAAAATTTCGTATAAAAAATACAAATACGAATTTTGCAAGTATATAAAAGTAGCTTGAGAATAAAAAATAAGACTGTTTTAATGTATTGAAGATAAATGTAATATTTTTGATAAATTCATTAAAAATGAGTCATTAACAGTTTAATACTTAAATTGCTGGATAACAGCGTAGCTAACAAGGGAAGTTGCCCAGCCATATAAAGATATGAGTGCGATACCTCTGCATTGCTTTTAAAAGAACCGGTACACCATAATATATATTTAACCTTACACCGAATGGATATAGTTATTATTGGCGCAGGAAATGTGGCGCATTGCTTTGGTCATTTATTGAAACTGCACGGTCACCAGATATTACAGGTGATCAGTCGCAGTAAGGAACATGCCGTGGAACTGGCGGAGTCTTTACACGCTGCCGGCACCAACGACCTGCTGGACATTAATATGGAGGCTGATGTGTATATTATGGCCGTAAGTGACTCGGCTATTCCTGAACTGAATGACGAATTAAGACTTGGTAAACGCTTTGTCGTACATACGGCAGGGGCTGTTCCGCTGGATGCGATTAAAAAGATCTCTATTAATACCGGAGTAATGTATCCGTTACAATCGCTCCGTAAAGAGGTGCGTAATTATCCGGCGATCCCTTTATTGCTGGAAGGCGCTAATGAGGAAGTGATGCGCAGACTGCGCTCAGTTGCCCAGAGCGTGAGTCCCGACATCAGGGAGGTCAATTCCCAGCAACGTCTCCAGTTGCACCTGGCGGGCGTATTGTGTAACAACTTTACCAATCACCTGATAGCCAGGGCGAAACGCTACTGCGAAAGCGCAGGGCTCGATTTTTCCCTGCTGCAACCTATTATTAAGGAGACTTTTGACCGCCTGGAGAAATTCCCGCCGGAATCTGTACAAACCGGTCCGGCTATGCGGAATGACGAAAGTACGATGGCCAGACACCGTGGACTGATCGAAAATGAGGAATACCTCAAACTGATCTACCAGGTAATGTCGGATAGCATCTATGACTTTCACAACAGCTGATCTCTAAGGGAGGTCAGGTGACTTCAAAAATCTGTATTACTTTTGGCAACCAGGAAGCGGGCATCAGGAATTAAGTATGGGGCGACTGTATAGCGCCGCCATCTTCATTCCTGGTTCCTGCTCCTGGTTTCTAATTATTTACTAATGAACATATTAGCTCTCTTTAAGCCTATTTCCACTTTTGTTTTTGATGTTGACGGCGTATTGACAGACGGTACCGTACAGCTCCTGCCCAACGGAGACCAATCCCGCAGAATGAATATCAAGGACGGCTATGCCTTGCAGCTGGCGGTTAAAAAAGGATATCGTGTGGTGATCATCTCCGGAGGAAAATCTGAGAGTGTGGTGAGCCGTTTGCAGGGATTGGGCATAAAAGATATTTATACCGGTGTGCTGGACAAACAGGAGAAACTACAGGACTACGCATTTGAAAATGACCTGAAATGGGAGGAAATCCTGTTCATGGGAGACGATATTCCTGATTACAGGGCCATGCAGCTGGTAGGGCTGCCGGTTTGTCCTGCGGACGCTGCACCGGAAATCAAAAGCATCTGCCGCTATGTGTCACCTGTGAACGGAGGTTTCGGTTGTGTGCGGGAAGTGATCGAAAAAGTACTGAAACTGAACGATCACTGGATGATGGATGAGGAGATCGCCAGCAGATAACGGCTGCGATCATATTATATATAACAGGAAATATTTTTACCGCAATTATTGAATTATGAAATTGCTGATTGCCTTCCTCAGGCTGGTCCGATATCCAAATCTTATTTACATAGCGCTGACCCAATTCCTGTTACAGTATTGTGTGGTAGCACCGGTACTGACCTATAACGGAGAAACGCCTTCGCTGTCCTGGCTGTCCTTCTGCCTGTTGTCTTTATCAACAGTATTGATCGCAGCTGCGGGCAATATTATCAATGACTATTTTGACATCAATATAGATATCATCAATAAGCCGGAAAAGATGGTACTTGATAAGATCATCAACCGTCGCTGGGCGATGGCCTGGCATACCATATTTAATATGGCCGGCGTTTCCATCGGTTTTATTGTGGCCTGGCGTATCGGTGTGATCTACCTTGGATTTACCCAGGTGATCTGCTCCCTGATACTCTGGTTTTACTCTACTTCCTTCAAACGTCAGGTGCTGATCGGGAATGTACTGATCTCTTTGCTCACGGCGCTGGCGGTGGTAGTGGTTGGTTTTTATGAGAAACAGATCTATGAAAGCTTTGAAGCGATCATGTCGCCTATCGGCAGAAAGCTGATACAGGTGATCGGCGTATATGCCCTGTTCGCTTTTATCATTTCCCTGATCCGGGAGATCGTAAAAGACCTGGAAGATATGCTGGGAGATAGCAAAGATGGATGCCGCACCATTCCGATCGTATGGGGTGTCAATCCAGCCAAACAGATCTGTTATGCACTGATGCTGGCATTACTGGTCCTGATCCTGCTGGTGCAGGTACGGATCGCCTTTATCGGCTGGTGGTCTGCTATTATTTATCTGGCCCTGCTGGTACAAGCGCCTGTTTTTTATATTTACACCTTACTGAAAAAGGCGCATCTGCCGGAACATTATCATAAAGTAAGCTCTCTTGTGAAATGGCTGATGTTGTCTGGTATTCTTTCCATGATCTTCTTTAAAATATTGCTCTGATGTATACCGGAAAACGTGTGATCCTTGCGTCCCAGTCTCCCCGTAGAAAACAATTGCTGGAACAGGCGGGTATTCCTTTTGAAGTGAAAGTGGTGGATACAGCGGAGACCTTTCCTGCTGATATGGCGATTCCCGAAGTACCTGTGCATATTGCCCGGCAGAAATCTGCTGCCGTAGCTGCATTGTGTGCAGATGATGATATCGTTATTACCGCTGATACGGTTGTTGTACTGGATGATACGATCATTGGTAAACCTAAAGACAGGGAAGATGCGATCCGCATCTTATCTGCCCTGAGCGGACGTATACATCGCGTCATCACAGGCGTGGTGATCAAACAACAGGGTCAGGAGTCGGCCTTCTCCAAAGAGACGGAAGTACATTTCAAACCCCTGACCACTGAGCAGATCACTTATTATGTAGATGCTTATAAGCCTTACGACAAAGCCGGCGCCTATGCTATCCAGGAATGGATCGGGGCAGTGGGCATCGACCGTATCGATGGCTGTTTTTATAATGTAATGGGATTACCTGTGAGCAATGTCGTAGAAGCGCTCGAGGCGATCGGTAAAAAATAATTACTGAGTAAGGTGGCGCCAGCCATCTTACTTTTTCTTCTTTTCAGCGTTTTGTTTGACCCTGTATTTTACGATCCGTGTGATCAGGTCCAGCGGCATTGGCTGGTCCAGCGGAAACTGTACAGACCCCTTTCCCTGTTTATATACTGATAATTCCTTCTCAAATTCTTCGATACCCGTTGGGGTGGGATAGAAGCCGATATGACTTTTAAATGCGGCGAAATGCACCAGGTTGCCGTTCAGTACGAATGTTGGTATGGCATATTTGATATCTTCTGTGGCTTCAGGGGCTGCTTTATGTATAGTAGCGCGTACCTGCTGAAGGATCGCCTGTACATCTTCGGGGAAATCGGCTATGTAAGTGTTGATATCCGGGGCAGTGTTTTTCATAATGGCGGTATTTATTACAAATATATGCGATCAAAACGCTAAGATTTAGGAAGGAGCTGTCTTTATATAGGTATACCCAAATACCATTTAACACCATGAACATTGTTTTTAAAATAAGTTTGCTGGCCCTTAGCCTGTTTTTACCTATAGTCATTCATGCGCAGACAAAGGACTTTCGCCTGATTGGTGAGTTTAAGAATGCAAGACCGCATACAAAGGCGTACCTGGCTATTTTTTCAGGAGGCGAAAAATGGACAGTAGATTCAACAGAACTTAATAATGGGAGTTTTGTATTCAAGGGTAAAATTGAGGACTACAAACAGGCTTTCGTTGGTTTGTCACCTGCCTTTAATGGAGGTCCTATCGACAGGAGAACAATTTATCTTGAGTCCGGAGATATTTTTATCAAAAGTGATGGATTTTTATCTGCTGCTACTTTTCCAGGATCGAAATTAAACGTCGATTTTAGTATTGTGGAAGCGGAGAGACAGAAGTATAGTGATGCGGAAGACAGTCTTAACAAGATTAAATATACAGACGGCGCCACTCAGTATGCTGACAGGCAACAACTGGAAAGAAAGTATGATCAATTTGGAAAGGATTATATCCGTAAAAATCCAGACTCATATTTTAACCAGTTTTTTGTGCAGGAGCTTCTTGAACATAAGGAAATAAGTCCGCTGCAGGCAGATTCACTATATAAAAGTTTTAGTAGTAAGTATAAGCTTGGTGAAAGAAGCCGTCAAATTAGAACCTATATCGATAATTTACTGTCATTGGAGAGTGGACGATCTGCACCTGATTTTACCTGCCAGGATCTGAATGGCAAGCGTGTGTCATTGTCTGATTATCGGGGTAAATATTTATTGTTGGAATTTTGGGCATCATGGTGTAGTCCCTGTAGAGCAGAGAGCCCTAATCTGAAAGCGGCGTATGATAAATATAAGAATGCCGGTTTTACAATATTGAGTATATCGGTTGATAAGGAAGCTGACAAAGAGAAATGGCTCAAGGCAATTGAACAGGACGGAACAGGTGGCTGGACACATGTAGCACAATTTCAATCGGCTGAAACTAAAATGTCAAAGTTATATGCGATACCACATCTGCCGTTTAATGTGCTGATTGATCCATCCGGTAGAATCATTGCCAAAGAGTTGCGTGGAGAGGCGCTGGCTGATACATTACAAAAGATATTATAGTCCTATGTCCTATTAGATGATCCATTTATCCCGATGCTAACCCGCTTCATACATGAGCACCTGGTCCCTAAAGGATCAGGTGTTTTTTTATAAAAGAAAGGCGTCTCGCCAATGGCGGACGCCTTCTGCTAATATATGGCTGATTAACTGATGACTAACGTGCGTGGTCTTCGCCCAGTACCAACAGATTCACATCTTTATTTTTCAACCACTCTGCTTCTTTTAATTTCTGCAGATTGATCACACCTACTACATAGTTGTAAGTGGCAGATTCGTATTTTTCAGAGATGTTGTAGAAGTCTGTCAGATGCACCTGTGATGCATTGCTGTAACGCAGGTAGATCTTCAGCTGTACGTCGTTGGTGAATGCCGGCTGATTGGACTGTTTGATCTTTTTGTATTCGTAACGATAGTTGTACAGCAGGGCAGAGATATCGGAGAGTACGGCACTTCCGGTAGCGGTACCACCAGCGCCTTTACCTACGAAGAACTGTTTGTCGGTGAAGGCACTTTCCAGCAGCACGCCGTTGTATTCATTATATACATCGTACAGCAGGTTGTGCTCACGGATCAGGTGTGGCAGTACATATGCGTTCACATGACCATTTTGTCTGCGGCAGTTACCGATCAGTTTAATGGTACAGTTACGTTGTTTTGCGAACTGTATATCGAAATCATTCAGGTGATGGATACCGAAGTTGAATACTTCTTCTGGTTTTACGAAAGTACCGAAGGCATGTAACAACAGGATCACGATCTTAAATTTAGGATCATAACCTTCGATATCTAATGTAGGGTCAGTTTCTGCAAAACCTAATTCCTGCGCCTGTTTCAGGGCAGTTTCAAAGCTCAGGTTCTCTTCGAATATCTTGGTGAGAATGTAGTTGGTAGAACCGTTACAGATACCTTCTACTGCATTCAGCAGGTCGTTGTCATAGTATTCTTCCAGGTTGCGGATGATAGGAATACTTGCACAGCTGGATGCTTCGTAGAGGAAAGGTACTTTGTTCTCTACCTGCAGCTGATACAGTGCAGGCAGGTTTTCTGCGATCATGCGTTTGCTGGCGCTAACTACAGCTTTACCATTACGCAGTGCAGTGCTTACTATTTCGAATGCAGCATCTGTTTCATTGATCAGTTCTACTACGACGTCAATGGTTGGATCATTGAGGATCTCATTTTTGTCTGTAGTGAAATAACTTGCGTCGATAGGACGAGGCTTGTTAGGATCTTTAATACATATCTTTTTGATACGGGCATTGATACCTTTCGTTCTGTTTAGTACCTCGTATAACCCTTGTCCCACACAACCAAATCCGAAAATGCCTAAATTGATGATTTTGTTTTCCATGTTCTATACTTAGTGCTTACTTCCATTTTAATGCAGCCGGTTGATAAAAATTGTGCTGCGTTATGTTGAAAAAAAGTTTGTTGTAAATATTTGTCCCCTGTGCTGTGGATACTCCTTTTGAAGGAATTGTTTATTGCAGCACTGTCATTTGTTTTCCGGCAGGCAGGTTCAGTTTATCAAGTGCCTGTTTAAGATCGTTGATCAGATCTTCTGCGTCTTCGATACCGACTGACAGACGGATACAGGAGTCTGGTAAACCGGTCCTTTTACGGAATTCTTCCGGTATGTTCCGGTGTGTCATTGTAGTCGGATGGTCCAGCATACTTTTTACACCACCAAAGCTTTCTGCGAGTTTGAATAATTTGGTTGCATTTACTACACGGATCGCATTTTTGATATTGTCATTTTTCAGCGAGAAGCTGACTAATGCGCCATATTGTTTTTGCTGTTTGCGTGCGATATGATGGTTCTTGTGTGTGCTCAGTCCCGGATAGAACACTTTATCCACAGCGGGATGCGTAGATAGCCAGGTGGCGATAGCCATGGCATTGCTGCACTGTTTATCCAGCCGCAGGCTCAGTGTTTCGATACCTCTGATGGTGAGCCAGGCTTCGAACGGACTGAGAATACTACCGGAAATATTCTGGTTAAAGCGGAGCTGATCGGCCAGTGATTTGGTATTGACCACTACGAGGCCTGCGATGACATCGGTATGTCCTGCGAGGTATTTGGTAGCGCTATGGATAATGATATCTGCGCCCAGCGGCATTGGTTGCTGCAGCAGGGGAGTGCAGAGCGTATTGTCGACTACCAGCAGGATGTTATGCTGTTTGGCAATTTTGCTGATGGATTTGATATCGGAAATGCGTAATGTCGGATTGGTGGGTGATTCCAGCCAGATCATTTTTGTATTGGGCGTGATAGCCGCCAGTACTTTGTCTGTATTGCTGGTATCGACGAAATTGGCTTTGATACCGAAGCGTTCAAACATGTGCTGGAACATCTGGAAGATGCCGCCGTAGGTATCTTCTACGGCCATGATCTCGTCACCGCTTTTCAGGAGTTTCATAACAGCGTCGATAGCTGCCATGCCGCTGGCGAAAGCGAAACCTGCATGTCCTTCTTCGAGACCGCAGATGAGGTTTTCCAGCACTTTTCGGGTAGGATTATTGGCACGGGAGAACTCAAAACCCTTATTGATCCCGGGAGACTCCTGCACGAAGGTAGAGGTCTGGTAGATGGGGACGGAGATGGCGCCAGTCAACTCATCCACCGGGATGCTATGCAATAATTGAGTAGCTATTTTCAATCTTCAAAGTAATTATACTGTTATTAAACCCTGGTTGGCACACGCACAAACAGACATTCATTCGGTCATATAACTACCAGAACGGGCATAAAAAAAGCCCTTCCGATGTTGGAAGAGCCTTCAAGTATTTTATTACAGTGAATTTCAATCTCTGCCAACTTATCTTCCCTCGGTTATCGTATAACCGGGGCCGGAATTAGCACCTTTCCCTACATTTCTGCAGGTTGGTTGCTAAGGCATCGCAGGGCCAAGTCCCTCCGCCTTTCTGGATAAGTCATGTGTAAGAACTGGGTGCAAAGTTAAGGGTACTTTCATCAAATTTCCAAATGGCTGTATTTTTAATTTTTTTGACCCACCTGTTTTTTTACTAATTTGATATATCTAATCTGACTTTTAATTATTCTGTTAACCAACCAATTATGACCATTGTACCTGTTGATCCGATCATGTCGGAAGAGCTATTCCAGCATATCTGGCAATTCCGCTTATTTACACAATCGGGGCTTAGCACCCTGGAAGGAGATCCTGTGCAGATAGATCATCCCGGGCAACTGAACCGCCATGCGGGACCTGATTTTACTGCTGCGCGCATCCGCATCGGCCATACTTTATGGGTGGGGAATGTGGAACTGCACCTGAAAACATCTGACTGGTTCCGGCATGGGCATCAGTATAATCTGCAATACCGGAATGTTGTGCTGCATATCGTTTTTGAGCATGATGTAGCCGGTGAAAATACCCATGGTATCCCTATTCTTGAACTGCGGCATTGTATCCCGAAGTTGTTATTACAGCGTTATGAGTGGCTGCGGCAGTCGCGTGCTTTCGTACCCTGTGCAGGGTCTGTGGCAGAGGTGCCTCCACTGGTATGGACGGGATGGAAGGACCGGTTGCTGATAGAACGGCTGGAACAGCGGGCGGATGTCATGAAAACCTGGTTACTGCAAACGCAGTATGACTGGGAAGAGGTGTGTTATCGTGCGCTGGCAAAAGGAGCGGGCATGCCGGTAAATGGAGAAACGTTCCTGGAACTGGTCAGGTCATTGCCCTATAAAATGCTGCTCCGTCATCAGCATGATCTGTTGCAACTGGAGGCTTTGTTATTTGGCCAGGCAGGCATGCTGGAAGAAGAGAACAGGGATTTTGCGGACGATGACCAGGAACTGAAGCGGGTTGATATAGGACAATTGGGGCAGAAGAACAGGAGCGTAGGTGGAGATGAGGTGGACTTGATCCGGGAAAGCATTGCAGATCATAGACTTATGGAGGCTGGTAAAAAGACGATGACACCGGATGATTATATGATGTACCTGCAACAGGAATATGCTTATCTGCGGCATAAATATAAACTTATTCCTATGGATGGGCAGCGTTGGAAATGGCTACGGATGCGGCCTGCTTCTTTTCCGACCATGAAAATTGCCGCGCTGGCGGGTTTACTGCACAGACATACGCACCTGTTTTCCGCCATACTGGATGCGCAGGATATAAATACGCTGGTAAAGCTGTTGGACGTGGCCCCCTCCGGTTACTGGCAAACGCATTACCGCTTTGGGAAACTGGTGGGGCGAACAAGGATGCCGGGCAGGCGGGCAGTACATAATATGCTGATCAACACGGTTTTACCATTATTATATGTCTATGGAAGAGAGAAAAAGGACAGCTATTACCAGGAAAAGGCTGTGACATTGATGCGGCAGTTGCCACCGGAGGATAATCACCTGATACGTGCCTGGAAGGCCTTGCATATTGGCGCCGGATCGGCGGGAGAAACGCAGGCATTATTAGAGCTGAAACAGGCATATTGTGAGGAAAAAAGGTGTCTGCATTGTGCGGTGGGAGCACGGCTGGTAAGGAGCGGAATTGCCTGATAAACAAATCTTGTAACCATTTTCCATCCGGGGCGTTATATATACATGGGCGTGGGTTTTCAAAGAAAAACAAATTTACACATGAAAGAAAAAACGTGTAGGTTTGTAACAGCAGGCATACCAATATGATGCCCCTTACGTTTATATAGTATAGCCCGGCGGCTATACTCCGTTAACTAAACAAATCTATACAGGTGAAAAGACTATACTTATCCTTGCTTTTACTGGCCATGGCGGGTGGTTTGTATGCCCAGACTTCGACTACTGACGAACCTTCCAAAAAGGAACAGCGGGAGGAACGGAAGCTGAAGCGTATTTCATTGTTTAAACAGCTGGAAGAGGGTGAGAACCTGTATCAAAGAGAATTTTCCATTGGTGGCCGTATCAATACGGATGGCTGGGCCGGTTTTTTTGAACTGGGCTGGAGAAAGAGCAGGCAGAAGGTGACTTATTTCCAGTTTGAGTTTGCCGAGAAGAAAAACCCGAAGGAAGATAAAAAGCCGGGCGCATTAAAAGATATTGATCAATTTGGCTTTATCTATTCAGAGAAGCCATATATATATGGTAAGCAGAATAACTTTTACCAGGCAAAACTGGGCGTTGGTCAGCAACGACTGATCGGCGGTAAAGGGAACAAAAACGGGGTGCTGGTAAATGCTATCTATTATGGTGGTCTTTCCGTTGGTCTGAAGAAGCCCTATTACCTGAATGTGGTAGACCCGAACACTTCAAGAGGCGTACAGGTGAAATATGGTCAGGACCCGTTATATGATCAGGCTTTCCTGGACAGGTCGTCAATTATCGGCGGTGCTGGTTTCGGAAAGGGCTGGAGCGAGGTAAGTATCGTGCCTGGTATACATGCCAAAACCGGTCTGCGCTTTGACTGGGCTCGTTTTAACGAGGTTGTCAGCGCCCTGGAAGTGGGTGTGAATGCGGAGTATTATACCAAAGATGTCGATATTATGATCGACCAGGACCCTAAGAAATTTTTCTTTAATGCATACATTGCGCTGCAGTTTGGAAAGCGTTGGGACAAGAAATAGTTGAGAAGTATTAAATTTGTGTTCTAAAGAAAGGATCAGAGATGGAAGAAACACCGATCACGACAGCAACGCCATGTAGTACAGCACCTGCTGCACCAAGAACTAAAAAGCCTGATTGGCTGAGAGTTAAGTTGCCAATAGGGGAGAGTTACAAACAGGTCCGTAACCTGGTTGATACGCATAAATTACACACGATCTGTGAGAGCGGTAACTGCCCGAATATGGGTGAATGCTGGGGAGCCGGCACCGCTACTTTTATGATACTGGGAAATATCTGTACGCGTAGCTGCGGATTCTGTGCGGTTGCCACCGGCAGACCGGAAGCCGTAGACTGGGATGAACCTCAGCGTGTTGCGGAAGCTATTTACCTGATGAAGGTAAAACACGCGGTTATTACCTCCGTGGACAGAGATGAACTGAAAGATGGTGGTTCTATCATCTGGGCAAATACCATTAAAGCTGTCAGATCACTGAATGCTGACACGACTATGGAGACATTGATCCCTGACTTCAGGGGCCAGTGGGAAAACTTACAGCGCATCATTGATGTAGCGCCAGAGGTAGTATCCCACAACCTGGAAACAGTGGAGCGTCTGACAAAACAAGTTCGTATCCAGGCAAAATATCATCGTAGCCTGGAAGTGATCCGCCGTTTGAAAGACGGAGGCATGCGTACCAAGAGCGGTATCATGCTCGGTCTCGGCGAAACCAAAGAGGAAGTGGTACAGGCGATGCAAGACCTGTACGATAATGGATGTGATGTGGTGACACTCGGACAATACCTTCAACCTACCCCAAAACATTTACCGGTTGTCCGTTTTGTACATCCCGATGAGTTCGCAGAATTGCGTGAAATAGGATATAACATGGGTCTTGACTATGTAGAATCAGGACCATTGGTAAGATCCTCCTACCATGCAGAAAAACATATTCACAGTGGACGTACTGCTAAGGAAATTTAAACTATTGTTTAAATTTCCATCAGTGGTAACATGTTTCTGATTGCGAGTCATTATCTTTGCCCTGCAATTGCGGGAACGAGGTTAGCTACAGCTCCCCCTGGGAGCTGCTTTGCCGCCTTTTTAGGCGACAGTATCCCAAGATTTGTTTAAACCGTTAACGACCTGAACCTACCTGTTTGCAGTTTGTGCATAATGCTAAACTGTGCCCGTCCGATTTTTGCTGAAGATCACATTAGCATCTAATTGAATAACAAATATATAGTGGACAATATCGTCGTTGTCCTCCGATTGGTGTAAAGAAGATTCTGATTGTCAAAACCTTTTATGAAAAGAGTATTTTATCTGACCGCCGTACTAAGCGCCGTGCTGTATAATGCACCGTCTTATGCGCAACAGGTCTCCGATTCACTGCTTCCTCAAGCCACCCTCCAGGCTTGTATTCAGTATGCGCTCACCCACCAGCCGGTCGTAAAACAGGCCAAACTGGATGAGGATATTACTGAATACACCATCAAGGGAAAGCTTGCGGATTGGTACCCGCAGATTGGGGTAGATTACAGCCTCAACCATTATCTCAAGATTCCCACATCCTATTTTAACGGGAACTATGTACAGTTGGGCGTGGAAAACAACTCTGCTGCTTTGTTTCAATGGAACCAGAACCTGTTTACCCGTGATCTGCTGCTGGCAGGCAGAACTGCCCGCGATGTACGCAAACAGGCAAAACAGAACACAGAAAGCTACCGTATCGATGTTGTCGCTAATGTGACAAAAGCGTATTACAGTATGCTGCTGACAGGACGCCAGATAGATGTACTGGATGAAGATGTGGTACGTCTGGAACGTAGTCTGAAAGACGCTTATAACCAATATCAGGGTGGTATTGTGGATAAAACAGACTATAAAAGGGCAACTATCTCCCTGAATAACACCCGTGCACAGAGAAAGACGGCAGCTGAGCAGCTGAAAGCCAATGAGGCACAGCTGCGTGAGCTGATGGGGTATCCTGTGAAGGGGCCGCTGCCATTGGTATATGATACTGTGCAGATGCAACAGAATATACAGCTGGACACGACTGTCACGGTAACCTATAATAACAGGATAGAAATACAGTTGCTGGAAACGCAGAAAACGTTGTTAGATGCACAGCTGAAGTATAACAAATGGAGTTTTATCCCTACTGTATCAGCGTTTGCGAATTACAACTTCAACTACCTGAACCCGGAATTCTCCAAGTTGTATAATAACAACGTACCGAGTTCTCAGGTAGGACTGAAAGTCTCGCTGCCTATTTTCCAGGGTTCCAAACGTATCTACAACATCCGTCAGGCTGAGTTGCAAATTAAACGTAATGACCTGGATATAGAAAATCTGCGTAACCAGATCAATACTGAATATACCCAGGCAATGGCTACCTATAAGAGTAACCTGAATCAGTTTTATGTGATGAAGGAGAATGTGGACCTGGCACAGGAAGTCTATACCCTGATCGAAATGCAGTATAAGGAAGGCGTGAAGACCTATCTTGAGGTAATCACCGCACAGACAGATCTGCGTTCTGCCCAGTTAAACTACTATAATGCAATGTACACCGTACTGTCCAGCAAAGTGGACCTGCAACGTGCATTGGGTGTAATATCAACTAACAACTACTAATAAGGAAACTGGTCGGGTCCGTACAGCCTGACCATTGAAAGGACAAATATTTTCAGATGAAAACAAAGCAACACATTCTCCTCATTGGCGCTACAGGCTTATTTTACCTGGCTTCCTGTAAAGGCCCGGCTCAGAAAGCAGCCATGGTATTGCCTCCTACACCGGTAAGCGTAGTGCCGGCAGTTACTGGTACTGCTATTTACTACGATAAGTATCCAGCTACAGTGGTAGCCTTGAACCAGGTTGAACTACGTGCACAGGTGACAGGATACATTACCGGCATTTTCTTCAAAGAAGGTGAAGTGGTACAGAAAGGAAAACCGCTCTATGAAATAGACCGTCGTAAGTATGAAGCCACTTACCGCCAGGCAGAAGCAAGCATTGCCCAGGCAAAGGCTAATCTTACAAAAGCACGGAAAGATGCAGATCGTTATCATAAACTGGCAGAGCAGGACGCGATCGCCCGTCAGACGCTGGACAACGCCGATGCTGCCCTCGACGTAAGCCGTAGCCAGCTGGCTGCTGCGGAAGCTTCTTTAATGGCGGCCCGCACAGACCTGGACTATGCTGTCATCAAAGCTCCTTTCACCGGCCGTATAGGTATCTCTCAGGTAAAACTGGGCGCACAGGTGGGAGCAGGAACGACCCTGTTGAATACGATTTCTTCTGAAAATCCGATAGCTGTTGATTTTGTGGTAAACGAAAATGACATCCCGCGTTTTTCTGCTATGCAGGGTAAAACGGTGGTTCCCAGCGATTCTACTTTCCGTTTGCAGCTGCCTAACGGGCAGGCTTATTCTGAGCCGGGCCGTCTGACAGTAGTGGACCGTGGTGTAGACAACCAGACAGCTACTATCAAGGTGCGTATTGAGTTCAATAACCCGAAGAATGAACTGAAAGAAGGTATGAGCGGTGTGATGAACGTACTGAACGATCAGTCAGGCGACCGCGTTATAATTCCTTACAAAGCAGTGGTGGAACAGATGGGTGAATTCTTCGTATTTGTTGCGAAAGATACTGTTGCAGAACAGCGTAAAATACATCTGGGCCCTCGTCTGAGAGAAAGCATCGTTGTGATGGACGGTGTTAAACAGGGCGAGCTGGTGATTTCCGAAGGTATACAGCGTTTACGCGATGGTGGTAAGATCGATACCACTACGGTAAAGAAAGCGCCGGATGCCGCAGCTAAGAAATAGATAACAGTTTGAGTTTGAATCAATAGAAGAAGAAACATGATTGCAAATACTTTTATACGCAGACCAGTCACCGCAATAGTTATTTCTGTTGTACTGGTGCTGGTAGGTTTGCTGGCGATGACCAACCTGCCCATCGGCCAGTACCCGGAAATTTCGCCCCCCACCGTACAGGTGACCGGTACTTATATCGGTGCGGATGCACAGACGGTGGAGCAGACAACAGCTACTCCTGTGGAAGTGCAGGTGAACGGTACGCCTGGTATGACTTACATGACCAGTAACAGTACCAACAGTGGTGCAATGAGTTTGACCGTGAACTTTGAAGTAGGTACTGACATCAATATCGCCGCGCTGGACGTACAGAACCGTGTGGGTATTGCACAGCCAACCCTGCCTCAGGAGGTACAACGTTTAGGTCTGACCGTAAGAAAGCGTAACCCCAGTATCCTCATGCTGGTGGCCTTATATTCTCCGAATGGTACCCATGATGTAACCTTCCTGGATAACTATACCAACGTTTACATTAAGGATGCGTTGTTGCGTGCGAAAGGTGTGGGTGATATCTTCACCCGTGCGGATGATTTCAGTATGCGCGTATGGCTGAAACCTGACAAGCTGGCCCAGATGGGTGTAACAGCAGAAGAGGTGAGAGCTGCGATCACTGAACAGAACGCGCAGATCTCCGCAGGTACTGTAGGTGCTCCGCCTCAGAAAACCGGACAGACATATGAGTATACCATCTTCGTAAAAGGCCGTCTCGTAACAGCTGAGGAATTTGGTAATATCATTATCAAAACCCGTCCGGATGACGGAGCAGTTGTATATCTGAAAGACGTTGCCCGCGTGCAACTGGGTAAGTTCAGTTACAGCAACAACTCTTATGTGGATGGTAAGAGAGCGTCTTATCTGCTGGTTTACCAGGCGCCAGGTAGTAACGCGATCGAAACAGCAGAAGCGGTATATGAAACAATGGAACAACTGAGCAAAAGCTTTCCGAAAGATGTAGCTTATGTAGTACCATTTGAATCTGTATCCGTGATCGAGGTGTCTATCCATGAGGTGGTGGAAACCCTGCTGGAAGCACTCGTACTCGTGGTGATCGTGGTATTCCTCTTCCTGCAAAGCTGGAGGGCAACCATTATCCCGGTACTTGCGATCCCTGTGTCTATCATTGCGACGTTCATCTTCTTCATACCACTTGGATTTACCATCAACACCCTCACCCTGTTCGGTTTCGTACTGGCGATCGGTATCGTGGTGGATGACGCCATTGTGGTGGTGGAGGCGGTCCAGCATAACATGGACCATGAACAGATGACGCCGAAGGAAGCGACCTATGCAGCGATGAAGGAAATCTCCGGACCGGTAATGGCCATCGCCCTGATCCTTGCGGCGGTATTCGTACCGGTAGGATTTATACCTGGTATCGTAGGACGTCTGTATCAGCAGTTTGCGATCACGATCGCGATCTCCGTACTGATCTCCGCGTTCGTGGCATTGTCTCTGACGCCGGCGCTGTGTACGCTGATCCTGCGACCTATGCACCTGGATAAGGACTCAAAAGGTCTGAATAAATTCTTCTTTAAGTTCAATACCTGGTTTGGTCATGTGACCAGCCGTTATTCACTGGGAGTGAAGAAGAGTATCCGTTGGTCACGTTATGTGATCATACTGCTGCTTTGTATTGTGGTGGGCACATTGTTCCTCTTCAGAGGTAAGCCGACAGGCTTTATCCCGACAGAGGATGATGGTCGTATATATATCACTTTTGACCTGCCGGAATCATCTTCCACTGAACGTACGATTGCTGTAATGACAGAAATGATGCATACACTCGATAGCGTAAAAGCGATCGGTCACTATGCAGCATTGGGTGGTCTGAACGTAGTAAGTTTTGCGACCAAATCAAACAGTGGTACGATCTTCTGTCAGCTGAAGCCATGGGATGAACGTAAAGACAAATCTCAGCAGATATTTGCGCTGGTAGGGCAACTCCAGGCGAAACTCTCCAGATTTAAGGAAGCCAACGTGGTGGTAATTCCGCCTCCGGCAATCCCTGGTCTGGGTTCTACTGCAGGTTTCTCCTTCATTCTTCAGCAGAAGAGCGGTGGTGGCGACATCAAGGAATTTGAAGGTGTACTCCAGAAATTCACGATGGCGATCAACCAGCGTCCTGAAATAGCAAGAGCGTTCTCCTTCTTTACCGCACGTACTCCCGGTTACCAACTGGAGATCGACCGTGAAAAGGCGAAGAAGATGGGCGTACAGATATCCTCTATTGCTACCGCATTGCAGACCTATCTGGGTAGTGCGTATGTGAATGACTTTACGGTGTACGGCCGTAACTTCCGTGTAGTGACGCAGGCGGATTCCACTTACCGTGGAGATATCAAGGACCTGGCGCAATATTTTGTAAAAAACTCTTCCGGTACAATGGTGCCATTGAGTGCGCTGACATCCTATAAGGTGACGGAAAGTGCGCCGGTTATCTCTCACTATAACCTGTTCCGTTCTGCGGAAATAAACGGTAGCCCTGCACCTGGTTATAGTAGTGGTGACGCGATCAAGGCGTTGCAGGAAGTTGCTGCGCAGGTATTACCGGAAGGTTATGGATATGAGTTCTCTGGTTTGAGCCGTGAGGAATTATTATCAGGATCGAAGACCGTTTACATCTTCGCCCTATCAATCATCTTCGTATTCCTCTTCCTGGCAGCCCTTTACGAAAGCTGGTCGGTACCGTTCTCTGTACTGCTGGCCGTACCTATCGGGGCCTTTGGTGCGATCCTGACACTGACGTTCCTGCCTGCTCTTACCAATAACGTTTATGCGCAGATCGGTCTGATCACGCTGATCGGTCTGTCTGCAAAGAACGCGATCCTGATCGTGGAATTTGCGAAAGAGCGTGTGGACAGAGGGATGGAACTGGTCACGGCGACCGTGGAAGCGGCCAAGCTGCGTCTGCGTCCTATCATCATGACCTCCCTGGCGTTCCTGTTGGGTATCATGCCGCTGGTATTATCCAGTGGTGCGGGTGCTGAATCCCGTAAAACAATGGGATGGACCGTATTGGGTGGTATGTTCACTGCGACCTTCCTGGCGATCTTTATCGTACCGGTGCTGTATGTGGTAATTACCCGTCTGGCATATGGTAAGGATAAACTGAAGCAAATGCAGGAAAATTACAAAGCGATGCAACACGAATTATAAACGGAAAACATTGCAACTGAAAAGGCGCCCACCGTATGGTGGGCGCCTTTTTTTATTTGAAAGAAAATAAAAGTCTGGTTATTTACCGATGGTCATATAAGAGAAAATAATTGCAGCAGCCATAGATGCAGCGATCATTACCAGGAGGGAGATGAGTAATATTTTCCAGCCTACGTGTACCCTCATTTTATTATGAGGTGGCTGTACGTCTTCATAATGGACATCTTTCCTGTTATACCATGTGCCGGTAGTAGCCGGCGCTGCGGCTTCCTGTGCGACCTGTTGCATGATCGCTGTTTTCAGGTGTGCTGGTGGCAAAGCGGCGTCCTTGAACGCCATGCGTTCTATGCGGCGCTCGATCTCGTCCTGTTCGGTCTGAACTTCCGGAAAGAAATCCAGGTGTATCCGATACTCGGCTTCCTCTTCAGGACTTGCGAATCCAAGGAGCACTTTCTCCAGATTTCCATCTGATATGTAACGTTCGTAGTCCATGGTTACATGTGGGTATTTCTCAAGTTAACGCATCCGTGTCCCGGATGGAGATATAATATTGCAGTTCTGCGAAGGTGGTGAAAAAGTCAGACAAAAAGTTGTCCAAACTAGTGAAATAAGTAAATACACTAAAAAAATGAAAACCGGTCCTTGGTAAAAGGAAGGACCGGTTTCGCAAATATTATAGTTTAGTTACTCTTCTTTTTAAAGATATTTCCGATAGTACTTTTTACCGCTTGTTCCGCTTGTTTCCCGGCATTCTGCAAAGGTTGTGCCTTAGTTCCGGTAGTATCTTTCTGACCTGTGATCTGTTTGGTGATCTGGTCTTTCAGACCGGCAACAGCGTTGTTTTTGGCAGCATTCAGTGAATCTTTGAGGGCTGTTTTCACGGTATCTACCCTATTTTTCACCATGTTAGTTGCCTGATCTTTCAGGTTGTTGAGTGTACCGGAGGTGGTTTCCTGAAGGTCGGTTTTATAAGTTGGTTTCGTAATGTTACCACCGAGCAACACGTTCAGGTGAATGCTGTCGCTGATATTAACAGGGATACCTTTAGCTGTAGCCTGAGAGGCCAGACTTGTCACCAGGGCATCACCCTGTTTTCCGATCACGCTGCGCGGCAGGGTCATCTGTAAGGTGTAGTCCAGTGACTGGTCAAAGCCGTGGGAACCACCTACCAGCATACTGATGTTGCTGACGTTCACTTTGAAAGGATTCACCTTTACGCGTCCGTTCTCAAATGCGAAATAGGTTTTGATATCTCTCAGGGAGAAGTTTTTGAGTTGAGATACATTCAGGGTGCTTGCCAGCTGGTCAATCGGACCGAACTTCTGCAGCGCACCTTCCAGTACCAGCAGGTTACCGTCACCTGTAAGGCTGCTCAGTAAAGGCATCATATCCTGACCGAGTTTGCCGGTCAGCTCCATATGTGAGTTGATCTTACCATTCAGGAATTTAGCCACCGGCATCAGGGCCTGTACGGTATTGAATGCGTTGAATGTCTGTTGTACGTCTACTTTCTGTACACTGTAAGACATGTTGATATCCGGATTGGTCTTACTGTTTTTGGTGCTGTAGCTACCATTCACTTCCATGTTACCCTGTAAGGCATTTGCCTTGATCTGTTGCATGGAAACGGTTTCGTCTTTCAGTAACAGGTTACCGGATAGGTTAGACATATCGAGTTTATCGTAGTGTACTTTATCAACCTGTGCCTGCAAAGCGAGGTTCAGGTTAGCCGGCACAGCGAAGGGAGCACTTGCCGTATCGGCTGGTGTTGCAGCGGTAGTGGTTGCTGTAGTACCCATCCATTTGTCCAGGTCTACCTGGTCTGCTTTGAAGGCCAGTTTACCATCCAGCGGCTGATTCTTCAGCATATAAGCCAGCATATTATTCACTTCACCGTTTGCCTGGAAGTTGGTACCCATGTATTGTCCGTCGAATTTAGACACTGTTACGTTCTTCGGATTGAACTGCATGGCCAGGGTATTTACTTTAACGCCATCCGGATAATCTTTGCTGCGATACAGCAGATCGCTGATCAGGATACTACCGGCAGCGTAGAATTTATCATATGCCTGTTTTTCGATGGCGCTCATGTTACCTTTTGCAGAAACATCCGCATCTACGATACCACTCAAGGCGGTACCTGCTTCCAGTTTTACGAACTGGGATACTTTTGACAGGTCGAGTTTACCTTTTGCTGCACCGTCCACATACATGTCGGAGATCGGTGTTTTTACCAGGAGGCGCATATCCAGTGGCGTGTTATCCATTTCCACATGTGCGGAAGGAATGTCTACGATCGTGTGATCAGGTACGCCATCCGGGTTATTGACGCTCATTTTTACCTGGATATTCTTCACAGGCTTAGGGAGGTCAGGATATTGGAAGAAACCGTCCTTAACGGCCAGGTTTAATCCGAAGGCAGGCATCTGGGTCGTGCTGTAAGTACCTTTTACATAACCGTCGAAGGCTGCGGTACCAGAAGTTTTGATCTTATCAAAATCCTGCATGAAGATAGCCGGTACGAGGGATAGTATGTCTTTAAACTGGGTAGATGGCGCTTTCATGGTAAGGTCCATGCCGTAAGTGCTGTCATCGACGAGTTTAAAGAAGCCCTGGAAGGCCAGTTCGAGATTGTTCAGCGTAGCTTTACCTTTCTGGAAGGTATAGGTGCTGGTTTTATTATCTACCTGAATGTCTGCATCCATGGTCGTTTTGGTACGCAGCAGGTAGGGGATAAGACCATAGCGGAAGGTAACGCCTTCAGCCTGGGTGGTTGTCTGGAGGGTGAACAGGTCCTGTGTGAAGTCACCTTTACCCTGGTGGTCCAGGCCTTCGATGAGCATACTCATATCACCTTGTTCATCATCGTAGCGGATAGTGGCATCTTCGATGCTGTATTGCTGGAGATCGAGGGCGAATTTGGTGGTGGCGGTATCTGCCGGGGTAGTCTGGGCGGTGTCTGGTTTGGTAATATCCCAGTTCACCAGTCCCTCTTTATTGATAATGGCATGTATGCGGGGCGCTACGATATCCACATTGTAGATATCCATTTTATCGCCTTTGATCACGCTCATGAGATTGAGTGCCAGATCGATTTTCTTAACGGCAAACAGGGTATCGCCGGCGAAGGGAGCTCTGTTTACCACGCTCAGGTCTTCAAGGGCTACTGCCAGCCTTGGAAAGTGCCTTATCAGACTGATATCTACATCTTTAAAGTCGACGTCAGCTACGAGTTGTTTGTTCAGCTCTGTTTTAACGATAGACATGATCTTGCCCTTGAAAAAGTATGGGATGGCAATAGCTGCGATAACCAATACCAGCAAGAAAATTCCTACAATTTTGAGGATTTTTTTGAGCATTTTTTAAATAGATGTTTTTTAGTATGTATGAAGGTAGTAAGGAAAAGCGGTATTCTAAAGTCCGATTTAAGTTAAATTTGTGCTCTAAAATATATACTTACCTGATTATGACGCCGGAACGTAGAGAAAGGTTACTATCCGTATTAAATAAAAGACAGGCAGGTTTAACTGTCGTCCTGGAGAACGTATTTGACCCGCATAATGTATCTGCGGTATTGCGTACATGTGATGCTGTGGGCATCCAGGATATTTATGTACTGAACACTCAGACTCCCCGTCGCAAGAAATGGGGACACAAAAGTTCTTCCAGTGCAGCCAAGTGGCTGACCGTGCATCAGTTTAATGATACCGCAGCCTGTATAGCAGCTGTAAGAGCAAAATACGATAAGATCTATACGACACATCTGGCGGCAGATGCAAAGAGTCTGTATGAGCTCAATTTTACCGGTTCTGTAGCATTGGTATTTGGTAATGAGCAGGAGGGCGTAAGTGAAGATATCAGGAAATTGTGTGATGGTAATTTTATCATTCCGCAGGTGGGCATTATCAAATCGTTGAATATTTCAGTGGCTTGTGCCGTAAGCATATACGAAGCGATGAGGCAAAAATCGATTGCAGGTCATTATGAACAAAAAAACCTACCGGATGCTCAATACAATGAATTGCTTGAGGAATGGGGGTTTCAGGAAGATGACATGTGAGTTGGATAGTTTTGTGGACGTTTGTTGAATGGGATATTATGCTAATTTCCGTTGCAATAAAATTTATGCAAAATGGACGTTATTGTAGACATTCAAAGAGCGTTTATGAAAGAACTGCAGCGGAAGCTGGACAACCCGAAAGCATCTGCTATTGCTAGGGAAGGAATATCCTTATTCAGTTGGGCGGTGAATGAAATGATAAAAGGTAGAAAGATCGTTTCATTAGACCAGGAGCAGGGCACCTATGTTGGAATTACCAGCCCGCTTTTGAGAAAGGTAAAACCAGCTCCTAAACCAGAACAAAATCCTTCCAACTAAAAATTAATCATTCATGTTAACCCAGTTACAGATAGAAGACGAATTATTAGTCGTCCCTTCAGAAGGCAAATTCAGATTTGCGCTGACCTTCATGACATTGTTTATTGTTCTGATATCTATTATCATTTTGATCTCATTATTGTTTGTAAAACCATTTGATGGATCAGGAGATATCAGTCATATCATATCTCAAATCAACAGAGAGACTGTCAGTGATAGTTTGATCAGCGATAAAACAACATTGGTGAAATATCTGCAGGAAGAGAAGAAGGGCTTTCGGGATTTCTTTCTGCAATTGTGCCAATTAGTGCTGTTAAATTTATTATTACCAATTGTAACCGCAGTTATGGCTTATCGCATAGGGGCAAAGGAAAGTGAGTGAATGATGTTTACTGAATAAGTCTTAAGCGATAAAATTAAAAAGCGGCAGTTCCTTAACTGCCGCTTTTTAATTTTATTCCGCTGACGCTGTTTGTAACAACGCGCTTATAAATGTTTTCGCGCCTGTAAACTGAATATCCGTATAACGGCGATTATTCAATGGGAATAACTCCGTGCTGAACATACTTTTCATATACTGTAATTGTTGCCAGGCCGGATATAATTCATTTTCTCCTTCAGGATGCGCGGCCCTTTCACGTTGAATCAGCGCCAGTAAATCTTCCAGGCTCCCCTGACGGACCAGTTTAAAATCCTGTTCTTTCAATTCACCTGCAATTGTCGCCAGCTCTTTAGGGCTTGCCTGAAAACCGGCAATACGCAGAAAGCGGGGAGTAGTTGCATCCATTGCTGAGGCAGCGGTAAAGGCGGCCACATCGTCCATGGTTGTGAAGTCTATACGTTTATTTTCATCTTCCCAATAACTGACACTGTTATTCTGCAGATCAAGTAAGGGATTATTACGCATCAGTATTTCTGCAAAGGCGCCATTGAGTATCGATGTGGCGGCTATGGGGGCTTTCTCCAACTGTTCGTGGAATTTACGCCTCAGATCGAAGTTCCTGTTTTCTCCGGCTGGCTGTTTAGTAAAGTCGCTGGCATAATCAGAAGGTATGAAGCGGGGAACGCCCGCGTTAACCGCTGCCTGGAGCAGCATTGATTGTACATCGATAATTACATCTTCCAGGCCCTGCAAGGCAGATACCACACAGTCTACGTCTTTACAGGCCAGCGTCAGTTCATTGATATTGTGCATATCCGTCTGAATAACACCGATATCATATTGTTTCAGGGCGCCTATTTTTTCCAATGCAGTATTTGGACGGATTACAGCACGTACATCTGCGCCTTCGGCAAGTAGCCCACGGATGATCTTTTCTCCAAGATGGCCACTTGCACCCGCTACCAGGATTTTTAAGTTCATACAATCGTGTGTTTATGCGATTATACACCGCATTATTAATGCCTGTTTTTACAAGGTGTTGGAATAAAAAAGGGTAGTCTTGCGAGACTACCCTTTTACTATAATGATGTGTTATTATTTCATCAGGCGCTGCAGGTTACGCAGCCTTCTTCCATGGTGCAGACTGCGCCCTCAACAAATTCAACTTCGTCGAGTTTGGTATCCACTGCTTTGGCAGCTTTGCTTTCACCGGCTTTCTTTTCCACCATTGGTTCCATCTGCTGACCACCTTGTTTTTCAACGGTAAACTGTACTGCCTGAGCAGCTGCCTGTGTACGCAGGTAGTACATACCTGTTTTTAGACCTTTCTTCCATGCGTAGAAGTGCATAGACGTCAGTTTTGCTGCGGAAGGCGTATCAACGAACAGGTTCAGTGACTGAGACTGACAGATGAAAGCGCCGCGATCGGCTGCCATGTCAATGATCGTACGTTGTTTGATCTCCCATACTGTTTTATACAGTTCCTTGATCTGTGTTGGGATTTCAGGGATATGCTGAATAGAGCCATTGGAGGTAATGATCTTATTCTTCATATCATTATCCCATAGACCCAGTTCCACCAGATCTTTCAGCAGGTGTTTATTTACTACTACGAACTCACCGCTCAGTACGCGACGGGTGTAGATGTTGGAAGTGTAAGGTTCAAAACACTCGTTGTTACCCAGGATCTGAGAAGTAGATGCAGTTGGCATTGGCGCCAGCAGCAGGGAGTTACGCACACCATGCTTTTTGATCTCTCCTTTCAGTGAGGTCCAGTCCCAGCGTGTAGAAGGTGTTACACCCCACATATCGAACTGGAGGATACCTTTTGATACTGGTGAACCTGCATATGTTTCGTAAGCGCCGTCTTTGATTGCCAGGTCTTTTGATGCATTCAATGCAGCAAAGTAGATGGTTTCAAAGATTTCGCTGTTCAGTTTTTTCGCTTCTTCGCTTTCGAACGGATAACGCATCAGGATGAACGCATCAGCCAGACCCTGCACACCCAGACCGATAGGACGGTGACGGAGGTTACTGTTACGGGCTTCATCTACAGGGTAGAAGTTATTATCGATGATACGGTTGAGGTTCAGCGCTGCCTGATAAGTTACTTCGTACAGTTTCTCGTGGTCGAATTTACCGTCGATCACGAAGCGTGGCAGTGCCAGTGAAGCCAGGTTACATACTGCTACTTCATTTGCATCAGTATATTCGATGATCTCTGTACACAGGTTGGAACTTTTAATAGTACCCAGGTTCTGCTGGTTAGATTTGCGGTTTGCAGAATCTTTGTACAGCAGGTAAGGTGTACCTGTTTCAATTTGTGCATCCAGTACAGCAAACCAGAGGTCCTGTGCTTTTACTGTTTTACGTGCACGGTTTTCTTTCTCATATTTAGTGTAGAGTTTTTCGAACTCTTCACCCCAACATTCGTGCAATCCTGGTGCTTCGTGTGGACAGAACAGGCTCCATTCGCCGTTTTCTTCTACACGTTTCATGAACAGGTCTGGTACCCACAATGCGTAGAAGAGGTCTCTTGCACGCATTTCTTCCTTACCATGGTTTTTACGCAGGTCGAGGAATTCGAAGATATCAGCATGCCATGGCTCCAGGTAGATAGCGAAAGCGCCTTTACGTTTACCACCGCCCTGGTCTACATAACGTGCGGTATCATTGAATACGCGCAGCATCGGAATGATACCATTGGAGGTACCGTTAGTACCGCTGATATAAGAACCTGTAGCGCGGATATTGTGAATGCTCAGACCAATACCACCAGCGCTCTGGGAGATCTTCGCAGTTTGTTTCAGTGTATCATAAATACCCTCGATACTATCATCCTGCATGGTGAGTAGGAAGCAGCTGGACATCTGTGGTTTAGGTGTACCAGCATTGAAGAGAGTAGGTGTTGCGTGTGTGAACCAACGCTCACTCATCAGATTGTATGTCTTGATCACAGCATCGATATCCTCTTTGTGGATACCAACGGACACACGCATGAACATATGCTGTGGACGTTCAGCTACTTTACCGTCTAATTTCAGCAGGTAAGAACGTTCCAGTGTTTTGAAACCAAAATAGTCGAATGCAAAGTCACGATCATAGATGATGCTGGAATCGAGGATCGCAGCATGTTTCATAACGATCTCGTATACATCGTCCGCTAACAGTGGAGCAGGTTTGCCTACTTTCGGATCGACGTAGTTATACAGGCTCTCCATTGTTTTGGAGAATGACTTCACTGTATTTTTATGGAGATTGCTCACCGCGATGCGCGATGCGAGCAAGGCATAGTCAGGATGTTTTGTAGTAAGCGACGCTGCAGTTTCTGCGGCAAGATTATCCAGTTCGCTGGTTGTTACTCCATCATATAAACCCTGTATTACTTTCTTAGCTACGTCTATGGCGTCTACGTACTCCGCATTCAGTCCATAACACAGCTTTTCAACACGAGCAGTAATCTTGTCAAACTTAACAGCTTCTTTGTGGCCGTCGCGCTTAATTACAAACATGGTTAAATGAATTTAAGAGGTTGAGTAAAGTATTTATTAAAATGTGGTTGTTGGCAAATTCTGCAATAACATGCAATTATTATGCCTTTATCAGAAATCTTCGTCAAGACTGAAAGTCTGTGTATCCTTTCCGGACATTACGCCCGCTTTCTGATAGTCACCCACGCGTTTTTCGAAGAAGTTTGTTTTACCCTGCAGAGAGATCATCTCCATAAAGTCAAACGGATTTGCTGTGTTATATATTTTAGCATATCCCAGTTCACCTAACCAACGGTCTGCAACGAACTCAATGTATTCGCTCATTAATTTACTGTTCATACCGATCAATGCTACCGGTAATGCTTCAGTGATGAATTCTTTTTCAATGGTTACTGCATCACGGATAATGGTGTGTACCTGTTCTTCCGGCAGTTTATTTTCCAGCATGCTATACAGCAGACATGCAAATTCACAATGTAATCCTTCATCGCGGCTGATCAGCTCATTGGAGAAGGTCAGACCCGGCATCAGGCCTCTTTTTTTCAGCCAGAATATAGAGCAGAAACTACCACTGAAGAAGATACCTTCTACGGCTGCAAATGCAACAAGACGCTCAGCAAAGTTGCCGTTCTCGATCCAGCGCAATGCCCACTTTGCTTTTTTAGTAACAGCAGGCACTGTTTCTATTGCATGGAACAGACGATCTTTTTCAACGGGATCTTTTACGTAAGTATCTATTAATAATGCATATGTTTCAGAGTGGATGTTTTCCATCATGATCTGGAAACCATAGAAGCAACGTGCTTCGGGTAACTGTACCTCACTCATGAAATTAACAGCGAGGTTTTCGTTAACGATACCATCACTTGCTGCGAAAAATGCGAGTACATGGGTAATGAAATGACGTTCCCCATCGTTGAGATTATTCCAGTCCTTCATATCTGCACTGAGATCGATCTCCTCTGCTGTCCAGAAACTAGCCTCATGTTGTTTGTATTTCTCCCATACTTTCGGATAGTTGATAGGCAGCAATACAAATCTGTCTTTGTTTTCCTTTAAAAGCAGTTCATTCTCTAAATTCATCGCTCAATAAATTTTATATATGGTTAACGTATGAAGATAGAAAGGACATGAAGGAGAGATTATCCCCATTTTAAGTTATTCATTGGACCCTTTCCTGTTACCCTTTGATACGTGAATGTGTTCCGATCGAAATTTCTTGTGCCAGCTCGGTTTGAAATATTCATACCCGGCTTCCGGGGTTGCCCTCATATTCCTGGAGACTTGTTAATCGTATCGCGAACTGTTACAAATGTACACAGGAATAGCTGGGACGACTGTTTAAGTTTTTAACAGAATGTGGAAAAAGAACAGACGAATTTTGGAAAGGTAATCTGACAGGGCAATTAGCCGTTTTAAAGGAATTTAAATCCACAATTTTGGGTTTTTAACCGTTCCCAAACCCGCAAAGTTTTGTTAAATCCACTACTGGCAACTGAAATTCAGCCATTTAATCCACATATTTACAAATAAATCATATCTTTTTTCATGGCATCGCATGTTATTAATCTTCAACAAGTTGTAAAAAGCTATCACAACACCGTCATACTCGATATCCCCGGTCTGGAGCTGGATTATGGGGTATATTGGCTGCTGGGTGGTAATGGCGCCGGCAAAACAACTTCTATGAAAGTAATGGCAGGCCTGATCCCATTCCAGGGAGATATATTATTGGACAATACTATCAGTTGTAACAAACAACCTGTGCAGTATCGCCGGTATGTGAATTACGCAGAGGCTGAACCGCTGTACCCGGGGTTTATCACTGGTAGCGACCTGGTTGCATTGTATGTGAAAACAAAGGGAAAAGGGTTCAGGGAAGTACAGGAAATGATTGATTTACTGGGACTTGGGTCATTTATCCACAGACCGGTAAGTGGCTACTCCAGTGGCATGTTGAAAAAGGTCTCGCTGCTCCTGGCTTTTACCGGTCGCCCGAAAGTTATATTATTGGACGAACCCCTGATTACACTTGATACACAATCACTTCCGTTGTTATACACATTAGTGGAAGAGTTTCATCAACAATATGGCGTTACTTTCTGTATTACTTCGCATCAGCCGGTAACGGCAGGATCTGTTCGTCTGCAGGTACAGGACAAAAACATTGTGAAAATCTAAGTTATCCACAATGGCATTATCCAAGATATTCACGACCCGCTTCTATGCGAAGAATACCGGTTTCTTCCTGGTGATCTTTTACTTTTTCTTTGGGATCGTCCCTGGCGGACAACTCCCTTCTTACCATTATACACTTATAAAAGGCTTTACCGGGAGCCCCAGCTTCCTGGCGCTTGTCTGTTTGTTGTGGTTACTATATAATCTGAAGTGTATTGCATTTATCATCAATGTTTTATCTACAAAAGAGCATTCATTTCTATATGGCACACTGGGGATACTGGAGGGTAGCGCCAGGCGGCGTACCTGGTTATGGGTGCATCTGACCTTATATGCGCCGGTATTGATCTATAGTATTATATCGGCAGGGATAGCAGTGAAACTGGGCTTTTATCCGGCGGTGTTCGTGATCGTATTATTCAGTTTGCTGATGCTGATCGCGCCGCTGTGGATATATGTGCATAAGATGAATCATCCCGGTACTGTTTCCATATTGTCCAGGTGGCAGCAATGGTTCAACAGGACTGTCCGGAAACCAATATGGTCTTTTTACGGACATGAATTACTCAATAATAATATGCGATCACTGGGTATCGCAAAAATAGCGTCGGCAGTCATCGTCATCGTGACCTGCTCTTTTATGGCAGATAAGTATGACGAGCGTGTCTTACTGGTGGGTATACTGATATGCGTACTTGCCCAGAGTGTACTGGTGTATAATCACAGGCGCTTTGACGACCTTTACCTTTCTATGCTGCCACAGCTGCCGGTACCTATGTGGAAAAGATATCTGCAGATGGGGGGATTGTACCTGGCGCTTGTTGCTCCTGAAAGTATATTGCTCATATATAAGACCTGGCAGCAGGCAGCCCCCATACACTGGGTAATGTTAATAACCAGTAGCCTGTCGATGCTGATGTTGTTCCGTAGTATCCTGTATTTTCCACGAATAGACCAGGATAAGTATTTCCGGTGGGTGCTGATCGTTGTCGTAGCCATACTTTTTATGGGGTTAGCCCGGCTTTACTGGTATGGTATTATAGGCATGCAGCTGCTGGCAGGGACTATTTTTTACAATAGGTATTACCGTTATGAGGCGCCGTTGGAAAAAGTGGACTAAAAGCCTTCATTATCATAATAAAAATATAGGTATATTCGTTCGAAAGGCTGTCACAACTGTTAGGGAAGGCACAAAATATACATAACCATTCACCTATGGGTTTCTTATCAAAATTCTTTGGTAAACGTAGCAAAGCTGTTTTAGAGGACCAATTGCCGGTTGTACACATAGCCGATGATGATGAAAGGATGAACTGGGCCATTGAGAAAGCAAATGCCACTTTGCATTATTTCCAGTATAGTTTGTTGCAACCGGAACCGGTACAGCAATACTTCTCCGTAAAAGTACTGATCGATGATGGTGTAAACCGCGAACACCTCTGGTTAACCTCTCCCAGTTTTGATGATGAAGGAAACCTGTATGGCGTAGTGGGTAATAAGCCCGTCTATGTTAATTCTGTGTTTGTTAATCAAAAGATCGGTATTGATCCGCGTTTTATTTCAGACTGGATGATCATTGAAGATGGCCGCCTGATAGGCGGATATACTATCCGGGCTATCCGTGAGGGGAAACCTGCACATGAATGGCCCGAATTTGATCGTCAGGTAGGACTTTATATTGACGAAGGAATTGATTACTTTGTACACGACTTTTCCACGCCAGAAGGCGCCATACTATGCCTGGAAGATGCTTATGATGAGCATAATATAGAAAAGGCGATCGCCTGTAAGAATTTTGTAGAGGAAGGAAGACTTTTGCTGATGAGAATGAATGACATTTACAACGGTAATGACATTCTGCAGACTACTGCCGACATTCTGCGTACATCTTTCATAAAAAGCCTGGAAAAAGAGGGATTTCCCATGTTTAAGGGGATTCGCCGCGCTTTCCCTTATCGTAAGAAGATCACGGAACAACTGTACCTGATTACAGAGGTTTACATCTTCCCGAATGGAGAAAAAGCCAGACAGCAGATCTATACTTTTAAGGGTAAAGATGGCTGGCGGGTATTAAACATTGCTGAGTAACAAAAACACAGGTCCATATAATCCATGTCATGATGAAGATTTTAAGCCAAACTATGCTGCTCTTGCTGGCAGCCATTACAACTTTTGCACAGCAAAAACCATTGAACGTAGGCGTTGCCGGCCTTACACACGACCACGTGCATCTGCTGATGCACCAGTGGAAAAAAGGGCAGGTCACGATTGCAGGTATCGCCGAATCGGACGCACAGCTGATCGCCCGTTATAAAAAGAGCTATCAGTTGCCGGATTCGCTTTTTTATCCGGACCTCGCCACATTACTGGCACATAAACATCCGGACGCCGTACTGGCTTACAATGCGGTAGCAGAGCATATCAATGTGGTAGAAGTCTGCGCGCCAAAGGGTATTTCCGTAATGGTAGAGAAACCGCTGGCGACCACGGTAGCACAGGCGGACCGTATGGCAGCCCTGGCCAGAAAGCACCACATTCACCTGTTGACCAATTATGAAACCACCTGGTATAATACCAATCAGTATGTGTATGACCTGGTGAAGAAACAGGAAGCTGTTGGTCCGGTACGGAAAATGGTAGTCCACGATGGTCACGAAGGTCCACGGGAAATAGGTTGTTCTGAAGACTTCCTGAAATGGCTGACCGACCCTGTAAAAAATGGCGGTGGCGCCCTGATGGATTTCGGTTGTTACGGGGCTAACCTGATGACCTGGATGATGGATGGCAAGGCGCCGATCTCTGTTACGGCCGTAGCTCGCCACATCAAACCTGCGGTATACCCGAAAGTGGAAGATGACGCGACCATTTTGCTGGAATATCCGGAGGCGACAGGTATCATTGAAGCTTCCTGGAACTGGCCTTTCAGCATTAAGGACTGGGAAGTATTCGGTAAGTCCGGTTACCTGCATGCGCTGAATCCGAATGATCTGCAACAGCGGAAAAAAAGTGAATATCAGCCGCTTAAAGTACCTGAGGCAACCTATACGGATAATATTACATATCTTGCAGCTGTATTGAATGGCTCATTGAAGCCTGATAATGATCTTTCTTCGCTGGAAAATAACCTGATCGTTGTGCGTATACTGGAAGCAGCCCGCACTTCAGTGAAGGAAGGCAGAAAGGTCATGTTAAAGTAGTCGTTAGCTACCAGACAAGCAAACAACATTAAACATATGCGCAGCCACACCGTTGTCCACAAACAACGGTGTGGCTGTCTTGATATAAGACTATCCAACAGTAACACTATTTTAAAAGGAATCTATGTCTAACCAAACCAAGAGAATTCAGTCGCCAAGAGAACGCGCCTGGATCATTACCCTTACCGCGCTGTTTGGAATAACAGCTGTCCTGCTATTCTACATTATCATTTGTATCTGGCCTTCCGGTTATGTAAGCAGCAAAGACCCTTTCCGCCTGTTCGGCGCCGTGTATACCATTACAGCAGAACACCGTTTCCTGTTGCTGATGATACTCGGTGGTGCACTGGGTGCCAATGTTCACCTCATCATCTCATTTACCGCATTTGTGGGTAACCGTATGTTTGTTACGACCTGGATTCCCTGGTACCTGTTAAGACCCGTGATCGGCGCTGGTATGGCCATGTTCTTTTATATGCTGCTGAGAGGCGGGATATTGACTTACAGTCCGCCGGTAGCGCCACAATTGCCGGAAAATAGTCAGGTAACAGAAAACACGTCTTCCGCACCTGTTACAGAAGGAAATGTGCAGGAAGGCAATGTACAGGAAGGGAATGTGCGGCCGGACTCTCCGGAGCAGGCTGCTACACACACTGATACCGTTAAACCAGATTGTCCGCCGGTAGTGAATGAAGCAATACCAGCGGCTACCCGCGATGAAGCGAATCAGCCAAGAGACAGCGTTCCGCTGAACCCTTATGGTATGATGGCGATCGCATGCCTGGTAGGGCTGTTTTCCAAAGAAGCGTCCGAGAAACTGGAGGAAGTATTCAAGACCTTATTCAACGTAAAGGAAAAGCCTGCGTTTAAGGACCCATTACCAAAAGACAGGGAACAGACTGCGCAAAACGATACTGATCCTTCTACTGATGCGGATACCGATCTGACAGATCAGAAAACTGAACCAGCGGAATAGCAGATCATATCCTTTTTTCTTTCCGAACGAATTTCCGGTGTATGATCTCCTGCACCGGAATTCCTTCGATCTTACTTTCCAGCCATGAGATGATGTCCAGATACAGGAATGACCTGCGTTCGTAAGGATTCTGCGATAGCTGTACCAGCCTTTCTTTCAGATCGGCAAAGGCGCTGCGCAGGGCTTTTGGATGGGCGTAGATGTTCCTGCGGAGGAATTTGAGGATTTCCTCCATCATCTGACCAAGGTCTTTGTTTTTGGCAATGAAGTGGTAGACTGACTTGATCAGGTATTCCACCAGACTGTAATTTTCCAGTTCGTAGTGGGCAATGAGGTGTAATATTCGTGCAAAACACTGAATGTCAGCTCGTAAGTTACCTATACGGAGGTGGATGATCTTATTGAGGTATACAATTGCCTTGTTATTGTCGCCGCTACCGAAGTACAGACAGGCGATCTTGTAATAGAACAGCAGCACACGATGCTGGTCTATTTTCAGCTGATGCTCGGCGATATCGGCTTCCAGTTGTGGCACCAGTGACAATCCTTCGCTGAAAGTACCTTCCAGGAAGTAATGGTTGATACGGGCCGTATACACATATACAAAGGCGGAAGTCTTGGTGTTTTCGTTAAAACTCTCCTGATTCTCAGTAATAAATGTTTCCAGTTCGGCCAGGTCCCTCATGAACTTGTCGTGGTTCATGGTGTAGAAGTGGGCGGTCAGCAGGTTGTGCATCGCTTTGATATACAACTCTACGTCTGTGCGCTGGAGGGAAGGGTATTCCTTGAAAAGGTTCACCCATTTCTGGGTATAGCGGTAAAACATGACAAAATCCTGAAGGATATAGTAATACCAGCTATAGGCCTGATAAAGGTGTATCTTCTCATAGAAACTCATGTCTTTGCTGCAGTCGGGTGGTAATTCGTGCTCAAAGAACGACTTTACCATTTTGGCGTCTTTCTCATCCCTGGCATGGCCTAATTTCAGGTACAGGCCGTACATGCGGAGGGATAAGGTGGACAGGCGACTGATATTGCTGAGGCGGAGTTCTATCTGGCGGGATTCTGCACTGAGCTCATCAGCCCGGTTTTCCAGACTGCGGGTGATGTGTCTGCTCTCGATCTGCTTTTCAAACTCAATAATTTCATAGCTTAGCATCACTTCTTCCTGTTCAATAGCCGTTGCTTTAGCCTTGGAGAGAATGCGAAGGCTCTGGTTATAAAGTCCCTTACTGTATAACACGCGTGCATAGTCCAGCTGTTCCCTGAGGTCGATCAAGGGGTCTTTCTGCTTGTACAGCAGGCGGAGGCTGGTCAGCAATTGTTTATACAAATGGGCCTTTACATTACTGAGCTGTTGTTTTTTAATGGCGGGTATCTTTTTGAGGATCAATTCCTCATCATACTCCTTTAACTTGTCCAGGGTATTGAATAACTGAATGAAAAGGACGTCCTCTTTAGTATTATTTTTATTAAAAGCAAGTTGAAAATTCCGTTTTTCGGCTTTCGTCAGTGTTTTTATTAATATAAACAGAGCGTCGTGCTGGTTGTTGGACATCGTTAATAATGTGTTATAATTAGCTGACAGTCAATTTGATATCGCTTGTCAGGCGTAGTTATATATCGTAATTAAGTCAAATTTAGCTATATGTTAATTAACATTGACCATTAGCTTTGAAGGTACAAACAAACTAGGAAGCACAAAATTATCAATTTAGCTGGTGCCAATGGGCCGATCATCTCTGCCCGGCCCGCCACAAAATGTAAAATTACGGATGGGAAAAACATTATTTGACAAGATCTGGGACAGCCACGTAGTGGTTAGCAAACCCGGCTTTCCGGATGCAGTATACATCAATACACATTTTATTCACGAAGTGACCAGTCCACAGGCTTTTGACGGACTGCGTAAAAGAGGTATACCGGTTTTCCGTACGGCTAAGACCCGTGCTACTGCCGACCATAACGTACCTACCATTGACCAGCACCTGCCGATCAAAGAGGCACTGAGCCGCAAACAGGTAGAGATGCTGACAGCTAATACCAAAGAATTTGGTGTGGAACTGTACGGTCTGGGTCACCCTTACCAGGGTATTGTGCACGTAATCGGCCCCGAGCTGGGTATTACCCTGCCAGGTATGACCATTGTGTGTGGCGACAGCCATACCAGTACACACGGCGCCTTTGGTGCGATCGCTTTCGGTATCGGTACATCCGAGGTTGAACAGGTACTGGCTACCCAGTGTATCCTGCAATACCGCCCGAAACGTATGAAGATCGAGGTGAACGGTCAGCTGAAAAAAGGCGTTGTTTCCAAAGACATCATTCTATATATCATTTCCAAAATATCTGCTTCCGGCGCTACCGGTTATTTCGTGGAATATGCCGGTGAGGCGATCCGCAGCCTGAGCATGGAAGCCCGCATGACCATCTGTAACATGAGTATCGAGATGGGTGCGCGTGGCGGTCTGATCGCTCCTGATCAAACCACTTTTGATTATATCAAAGGCCGTGAGTTTGCGCCAAAAGGTGCTGACTGGGATAAGGCGCTGGCATATTGGGAAACACTGTATACAGATGCTGATGCAGAGTTTGATGTTGTGCTGACGTTTGACGCAGCTGACATTGAACCAATGATCACTTATGGTACGAACCCGGGTATGGGTATCGGGGTAACCCAGCACATTCCGTCGCTGACCGAAGTGGATGACAAAGAAAAACCATCTTTCAGGAAATCCCTGGAATATATGGGACTGGAACCTGGTAGCGGGCTGCTGGGCAAGAAAGTGGATTATGTATTTATTGGTAGCTGTACCAACTCCCGTATCGAAGACCTCCGTATGGTGGCTGACTTCGTAAAGGGTAAGAAAAAAGCTGAAGATGTAGTGGTATGGATCGTACCTGGTTCCAAACAGGTAGAGGCACAGGCGAAGGAAGAAGGTATTGATAAAATATTTGAAGCTGCAGGTTTCCATCTGCGTCAGCCAGGTTGCTCTGCATGTCTGGGTATGAACGAAGATAAAGTACCTGCCGGCATGTATTGTATCTCTACTTCCAACCGTAACTTCGAAGGTCGTCAGGGCCCTAACGCCCGTACCTTCCTGGCAAGCCCGTTGTCAGCAGCTGCAGCAGCTATCACTGGTAAAGTAACAGATGTAAGAGAACTGGTATAATATAACTGAGAAATGTCCTGGAACGCTGAATTATATAAGGAAAAGCATGCTTTTGTATTCGGTTATGGTAATAACCTGATCGAATGGTTGCAACCCGCAGCAGGAGAACAGATACTGGACCTTGGCTGTGGCACCGGCGAACTGACCGCTCAGGTAGCGGAAAGCGGTGCGAAAGTAACAGGACTGGATAGTTCTGCCGGGATGATCGCCAGCGCGAAAGCGCATTTTCCACAGGTTACTTTCCAGGTGGCAGATGCTACGTCTTTCTCACTGTCAGCGCAGTTTGATGCTGTATTTTCCAACGCTACCCTGCACTGGGTCCGCCAGCAGGAGAAGGCGCTGGACCGTATACATCAGCATCTGAAGCCCGGTGGCCGTTTTGTGCTGGAAATGGGAGGTAAGGGAAATGTGGATGACATTACCGGCGCATTGGAGAAAGCGATGGCGAACAGAGGATATACTTATAAACCATTCTGGTATTTCCCTTCTGTGGGTGAGTATACCTCGCTGCTGGAAGAGTATGGGTTCAGAGTGAACCAGGTCCTTTACTTTGACCGTGAAACCGAACTGGCAGACCCTGAGAATGGCATAGTGGAGTGGCTGCAGATGTTCGGATCACACTTCCTGGACCAGGTACCGGAGCAGGACAGATTACCGCTCCTGCAGGAAGTACAGGAGTCGCTCAGAGCGACTAACTTCCGCGATGGTAAATGGTATTCGAAGTATGTGCGCTTACGTGTAAAAGCAGAGAAAATTAAAACAGATCTTTAACTTTAAAATGAAAGACCTTCTCCGGAAGGCTATAATATAATGAGTAAGACTTTTCAACACCTTGTATCCACCGCAGTGCCTATTGCGATTGAAAACATCGATACAGACCAGATCATCCCTGCCCGCTTTCTGAAAGCAACTACAAGGGATGGTTTCGGGGAAAATCTCTTCCGTGACTGGCGCTTTGACACTAACAATGAGCCTAAGCAGGATTTTATCCTGAACAATCCGATCTATAAAGGTGAGGTATTGGTAGCAGGTAAAAACTTTGGTTGCGGTTCTTCCCGTGAGCATGCTGCATGGGCCATTGGCGACTATGGTTTCAAAGTTGTGATCAGCAGCTTCTTTGCTGATATCTTTAAGAACAATGCGCTGAATAACTTCATTCTGCCGATCACTGTGACTGACGAATTCCTGGACAAGATCTTCAAAGCGATCGAAGCAGATCCTGCTACGCAGCTGGAAACTGACCTGGAAAAACAATCACTGAAGATCGTAGCTACCGGTGAAGAAATTTCTTTCGACATCAATCCGTATAAGAAAGCCTGCCTCATTAACGGCTATGACGATATTGACTACCTGTTGAGCCTTCGTAAAGAGATCGAATCGTACGAAGCCAGCCGTGAGTTTAATTTTTAACATTTCACTTCAGTGGTTTAGCTTTACTTTTCAAACGAGAAGTAGACCACTGGGTGTACCGAACGAAGTAAACATCAATTTAAATCAACTCTAAACTAAATGGGCGTAGACAAAAAGATACTGGTAATTCCCGGAGATGGTATCGGACAAGAGGTGACAGCCTGGGGTCAGAAAGTATTGGAAACAATTGCTGTAAACTACAAGCACAATTTTGTTTTTGAAGAAGGCATAATGGGGCATGTTGCCATCGAAGCTACCGGTACTCCGCTGCCTGACGAAACACTGGAAAAAGCCCGCAAAAGCGATGCGATCCTATTTGGTGCCATCGGTCATGCGAAATACGACAATGACCCTACACTAAAAGTACGTCCTGAGCAGGGATTGCTGAAAATCCGCAAGGAGTTGGGTCTCTACGCGAATCTGCGGCCTATTAAGTTGTTTGATGAACTGCTGGAAGCGTCCAGCATTAAGCCGGAAATACTCCGTGGAGCAGATATCCTGTTCTTCCGTGAGCTGACCGGGGATGTATACTTCGGTGAGAAGAAACGTTCAGAAGACCGCAACACGGCATCTGACCTGATGATCTATCACCGTTATGAAGTAGAACGTATTGCCCGTAAAGCATATGAAGCTGCTCGTTCCCGCCGTAAAAAACTGTGCTCTGTAGATAAAGCGAACGTACTGGAATCAAGCCGTCTGTGGCGTGAAGTGGTACAGGAACTGGCCAAAGAATACAGCGACGTGGAAACAGAACATATGTTCATCGATAACGCTGCTATGCAGCTGGTGAAAGATCCGAAACGTTTTGATGTGGTGCTGACAGCAAACCTGTTTGGCGACATCCTGACTGACGAAGCTTCCCAGATCGCAGGTTCTATGGGTATGCTGGCATCAGCTTCCGTAGGCGACAGCACTGGTTTCTATGAGCCAATTCACGGTTCTGCGCATGATATCGCTGGTAAAGGCATTGCCAATCCGCTGGCGTCTATCCTGTCTGCAGCACTGATGCTGGATATTTCTTTCGGACTGAAGAATGAATCCCTGCGCGTGATCAAAGCTGTTGAAGCTACCCTGAAACAAGGTTACCGTACAATGGACATTGCTAACAAGCATACGGAAAATCACTACGTAATGGGTACAGATGCAATGGGTGCAAAAGTGCTGGAAAATCTGAACTGATCAATATCCGACACAATTACCTGAATAAAGTAATTTCTCCAATAACACAATTAATTTAAGATGAGCGATAAAAATCGTGTATACGTCTTCGATACTACTCTCCGTGATGGCGAACAGGTCCCTGGTTGCCAGCTGACAACCGTCGAAAAGATAGAAGTAGCCAAGGAACTGGAACTGCTGGGAGTAGATGTTATTGAAGCTGGATTCCCGATCTCCAGTCCTGGTGATTTCCAGAGCGTAGTTGAAATATCCAAAGCAGTAAGCGAACCTATTATCTGTGCGCTGACACGTGCCAATACAATGGATATTGATGCAGCTGCTGAAGCACTCCGCTTTGCAAAACGCAAACGTATCCATACTGGTATCGGTGCCTCCGATATGCACATCAAATATAAATTCAATAGTACCCGCGAGGACATCCTGAAACGTGCAGTTGATGCTGTGAAGTATGCCCGCAAATTCGTGGATGATATTGAGTTCTATGCAGAAGATGCTGGTCGTGCTGACAACGAGTATCTGGCAAGAATGATCGAAGCCGTTATCAGTGCAGGTGCTACTGTAGTGAACATTCCTGATACGAATGGTTACTGTCTGCCTGACCAGTATGGTGCGAAGATCAAATATCTGATGGATAATGTGTCCAACATTGATAAAGCGATCATCTCCGTACATTGCCATAATGACCTGGGTCTGGCTACTGCCAATACCATTGCAGGTGTTATGAACGGTGCACGTCAGGTAGAATGTACGATCAATGGTATCGGTGAACGTGCTGGTAATACTTCTCTGGAAGAAGTAGCGATGATCCTGAAAACGCATCACGCGATGGGTTATCATACTGGTATCAATTCAAAACGCATCTTTGGCATCAGCAACATGGTGGAAACCATGATGCGTATGCCGGTACAGGCGAACAAGGCGATCGTAGGTCGTAATGCATTCGCACATAGTTCCGGTATTCACCAGGATGGTGTGTTGAAACATCGTGAAAACTACGAGATCCTGAATCCGGAGGATGTAGGTATCGAGTCCAATTCGATCATCCTGACTGCACGTAGTGGTCGTCATGCGCTGAAGCACCACCTGGAGCGTCTGGGCTATAAGATGGACAAGATCAACCTGGATGAAGTATATCAACGCTTCCTGGTAATGGCCGATCAGAAGAAAGACATCAACGATGCAGATCTGCAGGAACTGATGGGTGATGGTGATGATAAGAACTTTGATGATGATAAAGCGATCAAAGTTACTTTGCTGCAGGTAGTATGTGGTGATCCACTGCGTCCGATGGCAACTGTAAAACTGAAGATCAATGGTGAAGAAAAAGAAGCCAGCTCCGCGGGTAATGGTCCTGTAGACGCAGCTATCAATGCTATTCACGAAATCATCAAAGATCAGATCGACATTGATGAATTCAACATCCAGTCAATGCGTGGTGGTAGTAAAGATGTAAGTAAAGTAAACATGCGTGTAAAACACAATGGCCAGTCTTACTATGGCTACGGTTACTCTACTGATATCGTGAATGCCTCTATGCATGCGTATGTAGATGCACTGAACAAGATCTATTAAGCAACACTTATATGAACGAAAGAGCCTCGTCACTGACGGGGCTTTTTTATTTGATACTGCTGAAGGGGATATCCATCAGAGGATATTGTTGGTAATCTTTCAGATAATAATGCCACCATTCTGTAGGGAGGGCAGTGAAACCATATTTCTCCATTGTAGTACGCAGCAGTTTTCTGTTGTCCGACACAATAGTATCTGCAACAACATAGGTATGATGCGCCTTTTCTGTGAAGTCGTCAAAATCAGTAGGCATCGCTACCGGTTTGCCACTGCGTAAATAAATAATAGTAAGGTCCACAGCAATACCCCGGTTATGCCCTGACCCGTTATGAGGATCGGCCGCATAACGGTCATCGGGTACGATCTCCCACATTTTCTCTGTAATACTATATGGACGGTAGGCATCGTAAATCAGTAATCCCAGTCCTTTTTTATTAAGCTCCTGTTGTACGGCCCTTAATGCTTTAGCGGCAGGGAGCAGCAGGTATACGGCTGCATTGGGATATAATTGCTGATGGGTAAAATTTGCCTTGGTAGCATAGCGGACGTCTTTCAGTATGCCGGGAATATAAGTATTGATATCCACCAGGACCTGGTTGCTGTCTGCCGTTGCCAGCTGTTTATACAACGCTACTGTATTCACTACTAGTAACCCGTATTTATTCAACGGGACTTGCTGCGCAGATGCCGTGAATATATTGCTTGTCAGTATGACATATAACAGAAAAATAGCTGACCTGGAGGCAGTCCGGTAATTGATTTTCAACTGTTTTTTATTTAAATATTCTGAAATATGGTAATAAAGTACAAGTTACTGGTAAAAAAGGATAGTTTTCGCCTTGGTAAAAGGGTTATTTTAGAACCCTTAAATTAAGGAAAATATGAACCTGTTTAGATTAGACAACAAAGTGGCTGTGATCACCGGTGGTGGTAGCGGCATAGGGCAGGCAATAGCGAAGGTATTTGCAGCGCAGGGCGCTGATGTACATATTATTGAATTGAACGAGGAAGGCGGTAAACAAACGGCAGCTGAAATCGCAGCAGCAGGCGGCACTGCACAGGTACATGCCTGTAACGTAGCACAGCAGGCAGCTGTTGTCAGCACCGTGGATAAGATCATCGCTGCGGCAGGCCGTATCGATATACTGGTCAACTGTGCCGGTATTGCACATGTGGGCAAACTGGAATCCACTACGGAAGAAGATCTGGACAGGGTATATAATGTGAACGTGAAAGGTACGTACAACTGTATGTTTGCCGTGATCAAACAGATGAAAGAGCAGAAAGGCGGCGTGATCCTGAACGTAGCTTCCATTGCTTCCAGTGTGGGTATTCCTGACAGGTTTGCGTACTCTATGAGTAAAGGTGCGGTGCTGACCATGACCCTTTCCGTGGCGAAAGACTATATCAATGATGGTATCCGTTGCAACTGCGTGTCTCCTGCGCGTGTACACACACCGTTCGTAGACGGTTTCATCGCGAAAAACTACCCTGGTAAAGAGCAGGAAATGTTTGATAAACTGTCAAAAACACAACCGATCGGCCGTATGGCTAAACCTGATGAGGTAGGTACACTGGCTTTATTCCTGTGCTCTGCTGAAGCTGGATTTATCACTGGTTGCGATTATCCGCTGGATGGTGGGTTCATCAAGCTGAATAATTAAGGAAGCGTAAAATGCGGCTTACGAATGATGGATTGGTTATATTCGTAACTCACATTTCTTAATTCTCATTCGTAAATCAACGCATAATTCCATGAAAGCTTGGTCTTTATTACTTATTGCAACATTATTCTTTGCCTGTGATTCCAACCAGAAAAATGCTGCTGCTGATGCAGATGACACCACTACTGCAGGTGAAGCATTTCAACCGGTAGCTCCTGCAGGAAAAGTAACTGTTTCCTTTCCTGTGACAGATACTACTGAGATCAAAATGGTATTCGAACTGGATGGAAAAACAAAGGAGAAAAATTTCGAACTGCCACTTGCAAAAGATGTGCAGGAGAAAGATCTGTACCGCCTGGTATGGGACAAACCTAACAGCTGTTATATCGGTGTCCTGAAACAGAACCGTACTACCCGTTACTACCACGCCAGCGTGGACGATAAAGGGTATCTGCAGATCAATCATGTGGGAACTCCACCGGCAGGCGTATGGCAATATGCAGAGAATAAACTCGGACTGGGCAAGGTAAGCGCGACCAGCGAAACACAGATCGAGCAGACTTTAACTACCAACCTGAAGTCCGGAAATATCATTGCAGACTTTATCGTAAAGATCGTTCCATTGTCCTCTAAAGATTCAGTACATGTATATGCTGAATTTGCGGGCGCTAACAGGACCCTGACACAGACCGTACCTGCCGGTAATAAAGTAGGTATCGTAGCGTCAGGAAAAGATAAATGTTTTGTTGTGCTGGAGCAGGATGGTAAGCTGACCAATACCTACGAAATAAAAGTAGAAGCGGGGCGTCTGGGGATCAATTCATTAACAAGATAGTATGACGGCCTTGAAAGGTCATAACGTTTAGTAAAAACAGTAAATTTTTATATGAAACTGATCAGATTTGGATTACCGGGTGCAGAAAAACCAGGTATCGTAACAGAAGCAGGTACATTCGATGTAAGTGCATTTGGTGAAGACTTTGGTGAGAAATTCCTGGAGACGGACGGTTTACAGCGTCTGGCTGCATGGTGGGAAAAAAACAGCGGTAGTTGTCCACAGGTACCAGCAGGTACCCGCCTGGGAGCTCCTTTACAGCGTCCTTCAAAAATCATTTGTATTGGTCTGAACTACGCTGACCACGCAAAAGAAACGAACGCACAAATCCCACAGGAGCCAATCGTATTCTTCAAGAGTACTTCCTCCCTGGTAGGTCCCAATGATGATCTGACCATTCCACGTAACAGTGAAAAAACTGACTGGGAAGTAGAACTGGCAGTAGTGATCGGTAAGAAAGCCAGCTATGTTGAAGAAAAAGACGCACTGGACTATATCGCTGGTTACGCATTGCATAACGATTACAGCGAACGCGCATTTCAGCTGGAACGTGGCGGACAATGGGTAAAAGGTAAGAGCTGTGATACATTCGCTCCACTGGGCCCATGGCTGGTAACCAAAGATGAAGTAAAGGATGTGGATAACCTGCGTCTCTGGCTGACCGTAAACGGTAAGACCATGCAGGACGGTACTACCGCTAACCTGATCTTCAAAATACCTTTCCTGGTTTCTTATCTGAGCCAGTTCATGACCCTGCTGCCAGGTGATGTGATCTCTACCGGTACACCGGCAGGTGTTGGTCTGGGTATGAATCCACAGGTATACCTGAAAGCAGGTGACGTGATCGAACTGGGTATTGACGGACTGGGTACTTCTAAGCAGACAGCTGTTGCATTTAAATAACTCAAAAATTAAGAATTAAGAATTAATAATTAAGAATTGGGATGGAAGCGTCCTAATCGGGTGTAATAGTCTAACGCTCAAATACGCTTCCTTTCCGTGTTCTCGCTCAGAGCGCTTAATAGCTAATTCTTAATTCTTAATTTTTAATTCTTAATTGTTTATGAAACGTTATTGCCTCGCACTTGATCTTGTAAATGATCCTGTGCTGATAGCAGAATACGAAGCCTATCACCGTGAGATATGGCCTGAAATAAGAAAGAGTATCGTTGACAGCGGTATCACCAATATGGAGATCTATCGCATCATGGACCGTCTTTTTATGATCATGGAAGTAAACGAAAGTTTCTCTTTTGATGCAAAAGGTGCGGCAGATGCGGCAAATCCGAAAGTACAGGAATGGGAAAAACTGATGTGGAAATATCAGCAGGCCCTGCCGGTAGCTAAACTGGGTGAGAAATGGGTGATGATGGACAGGATCTTTTCACTACAGTAATGTAGAAAGATAGCAGTAAGGAAGTATAGCTTTATAGCCACTGATAAGGAAGATAAACGTTATGAAATAATGATTATAGACGCACACCAGCATTTCTGGCAATATCACCCTGTAAAGGATGCCTGGATCACAGATGATATGAAAGTGATTCAGGAAGATTTTCTGCCACAGCACCTTTTACCTGTATTACAGGAGAATGGCGTGGATGGCTGTGTCGCTGTACAGGCAGACCAGTCAGAAACTGAAACCGGCTTTCTGCTGGAACTTGCAGATCAACATGCTTTTATCAAAGGAGTAGTAGGATGGGTAGACCTTCGTGCGGAAAATCTTTCCGACAGACTGGCCCATTACCGTCAGTATGAAAAACTGAAAGGTTTCCGTCATATTGTGCAGGGAGAACCTGATCCTTCTTTTATTCTCAGGGAAGATTTCTGTAAGGGAATAAGGGCACTGGCTGCGCATGATCTCACATACGATATACTGGTGTATCCTGTGCAACTGCCTGCAGTTGCAGCATTTGTACAACAGTTCCCTGATCAGCGGCTGGTCATTGATCATATGGCCAAACCTTACTTTAAAACAGGTGATATCAGCGCCTGGGAAACACATATGCGGGCGATCGCGCAGCAACCCAATGTTTACTGTAAACTCAGTGGACTGGTAACAGAAGCAGACTGGCAGCAATGGGAGGCTTCCCATTTTGCACCTTTCCTGGATGTTGCGCTCGATGCTTTTGGAGCAGAACGACTGATGTTCGGCTCTGATTGGCCGGTATGTAAGCTGGCTGCCAGCTACACAGAAGTGAAAGCAATTATTACCGATTATATCAGCCGTCTTTCCGATGCGGAAAGAGCGGGCATTATGGGCGGAAATGCGGTAAGGTTCTACAGACTGTAGCGCCTGCGCTTATTTAAAATTATTTAAACCATTGACATGGATCTTGGATTAAAAGACAAAGTATTTATAGTAACAGGTGGGGCGAAAGGAATAGGAGAAGCTATCTCAAAACTGATTGCCGCTGAAGGTGGTATTACTGTTATTGCCGGCAGAAGCACGGAGGATAACAATAAAACCGTTGCCGCGATCATCGCTGCCGGCGGACAGGCTGTGGAGGTAACCGGTGAACTGGGCGAAGTGGAAGCCTGCAAACGTGTGATCGAATTCACTGTACAGCGCTTCGGACGTATCGACGGACTGGTAAACAATGCCGGTGTGAATGATGGCGTAGGACTGGAAAGCGGTAGTCCGGAGAAGTTCATGGCTTCTTTACAGAAGAACATTTCCCACTACTACAACCTGGCGCATTACGCACTGCCATACCTGAAAGAAACAAAAGGTAATATCGTCAATATCGGGTCTAAAGTAGCAGACACCGGTCAGGGTAATACCTCCGGCTATGCTGCATCCAAAGGTGGTATCAATGCCCTGACACGCGAGTGGGCGGTAGAACTGCTGCCTTATGGTATCCGCGTGAACACAGTGATCCCTGCAGAAGTATGGACGCCACTGTACGAAACCTGGATCAACTCTTTACCTAATCCGGAAGAAAAGCTGGCGTCTATCGTTGCCAAAATTCCTTACGAAAGACGTATGACCACTTCAGAGGAAATAGCGAATATGACCGTATTTCTGTTGTCAGGCGTATCATCCCATACCACCGGCCAGATCGTGTACGTGGATGGTGGTTATACACACCTGGACAGATCCATCAGCTAGTTGCCAACAGCAATTTTCATCATATAAATTATACTTATGGCCGGAGCCGCAATGCCCACTTCCACAGTTAAGGCAAACATCGATACAAAAAAGAGTTACCTGTTCCCGTTTATACTGGTAACGAGTTTATTTTTTCTATGGGCGCTGATCCATAATATGAGCCCTATCCTTATTCCACACCTGAAGAAGGCCTGTCAGCTGACAGACATGCAATCTGCATTTATTGACTCTGCGGTCTTCGCGGCCTACTTCCTGATGGCATTGCCGGCAGGTGCGGTCATGAAAAAGTTCGGCTATAAGGCAGGTATTATTCTGGGGCTCTGCCTGTATGCAATAGGTGCATTTCTCTTTCTTCCTGCCGCCAGCACCCGTGATTATACTTTCTTCCTGGGCGCTTTGTTTATTATCGCTACTGGTCTTACTTTCCTTGAAACGGCTGCAAATCCTTACGTATCAGTATTGGGTAGTCCTGAGACGGCTACTACCCGTCTGAACCTTGCACAATCCTTTAATGGTGTGGGCGCAATGATCGCACCGATATTAGGCGCAAAATTTATTCTTTCAGGTACGGAACTTTCTAAAGAACAACTGGCCGCCATGTCTCCGGACGCTTTACAGCAATATCTTGTCGGAGAAGCCAGCACAGTGAAGATACCTTACCTTGTGATCGGCGTAGTAGTACTGTTGATCGCAGCGCTTTTCGTTGTGACGAAAATGCCGGAAGTGGTTGAACCGGAGGATGAGAAATTTGATGAAACAGCAGGTACAAAAGGCAGCATATTCAGACACAGACACCTGATCGCTGCGGTTGTAACAATGTTCTTTTATATCGGCGGACAAGTTGGCGTCAATGCTTTCTTTATCCGTTTTGCGAAGTATACTGCGGGTATTGGTGAAAAAGAAGCTGCCGTGTTGCTGGGTTCTGTAGCAGGCTTGGGCTTTATGATCGGTCGTTTCTTTGGTACATTCCTGATGCGTACGGTCAAGCCGCAAACATTACTTGCACTCTATGGTATTGTGAACGTGGCGCTGATATTGATCGCTATGACAACCAAAGGACAGGTTGCTATCTGGACCGTACTGGCGGTACCGTTTTTCATGTCTATCATGTTCCCGACAATATTCTCACTGGGTATTAAAGGCCTGGGTGGAGATACGAAATTTGGTTCTTCACTGATCATTATGTCTATCGTAGGTGGCGCTATTTTCCCGCCGCTGATGGGGCTGATCTCTGATAATTCCAATATACAGATGGCCTATATCCTGCCATTGATCTGCTTTGCGGTAGTGGTATGGTTTGGCACAAAAGGGTACAAGCTCGATAAAGCACACTAGCTATTTCGTGATATCATTTAAAGAGGTTGTTTCAAGGGTACATCTGAGTACATTGAAACAACCTCTTTACTTTTATTACTTATTCAGCAATTCATCGAGTTTTTGTATTAACGCTTCGCCACGTAGATTTTTAGCTACGATGATGCCATTTTCATCTATCAGGAAATTGGCGGGTATCGCTCTTACACCATATGTTTTTGCAATGTCGCTTTTCCAGTAGGTCAGTTCTGATACCTGCGTCCAGTGCAGCTGATCTTTTTCTATCGCGTTGATCCATCCTTCTTTGCTTTTATCCAGTGACACACCGAATACGCTGAAGCCTTTATCCTTATATTTCTGGAAGGCAGCTACCACATTCGGGTTCTCTCTGCGGCATGGTCCGCACCAGGATGCCCAGAAGTCGATCAGTACATATTTGTGATGATCATCGGATAGTTTTACCGGTTTACCTTCCGGGTCATTTGCCGTAAAGTCAGGCGCTTTTTTTCCGACAGCCACGGTCTTCAGTACTTCCTTAAACGCCTGTAGCGATTTCACGTATGGCGTTTGATGCAGCGCCGGGTCGAGCAGTTGTATATTCTGTTCTATTTCATCGGCAGTCAGACGATAAGCGTAGTTCCTGTACAATACATAAGCAGATACCAGTGACGTTGGATGGTCTTTGATATACTCGCTGATATTGACATCTTCCAGCTTTTTAAATGCAGTGAACTGGTCCTGCAGGGCAGAGCCGGATACTTCAGAATGACTGTAATATGCAGCCGAATCCAGTTTAACTTTCACTTTGCGCTGGTCCAGGAAAACATATAAGTTAGGCCCGGTAGTATCCAGGGTCAGACCATAAAGTTCAGGCAGTTTGAGACTGGTGCGGAAAGAGAACTTACCATTTTTGATCTTCGCTGAATCGATGGTATTGAATGTCTTGTTATCAAAGCGTTGCAGATAGACCGTTCCTGCAGTTGCCGGCGTTTCTCCCTGGAGTTCCAGTTTTTGGGTTGTCTGTGCGCTGGTGCTCATTCCTGCCAGCAATAGCGCCACTGGTAGTAACTTTTTGTATTTCATGATTTCGTTTTGCCAGTTAATAACTTGGGTTTATACAACGATTCCTGCCCCAGAAAACATTCCTGTATTTGGTGGTGAAATACATCCGTTTTTTACCAGAAGAGGGAGTATTGGTTGGCGTTATTAAAAGTCTACTTGTTTTGTAGACATTGCAAATGTATAGATTTATTTCTTAACGCCAATGATAATTCCCGAAGCCCAGACCTGCTTTGTCAGCACCAGGTCTTCTCTTGCTTCCAGGTCTTTTATCAGCTGTGTGGCCTTTTCCTGGTGTCCTTCCGGCCAGTTAGGCTGCGGGAGCATATCGTCAATGATATAGAGGCCGCCTTTGTTCAGCATGGCCAGCGTTTCATCCAGCATCAGGTATTTGCCGTGCCAGGTATCGGCGAAGATGTAATCAAATTTCCGGCGTCTGTTTTCCTTTAACCATTCTCCCCCGTCAGCATTGACAAGTTTTATTCTGCTGTCATCGTTCAGAAAACGGATCGCGATATCCAGGTATTCCTGTGCATTATCAACTGATATCAATGTACTTTCTTTATCCATACCATCCAGTATCCATGAGGTAGACAGTCCGGTACCTGTACCAAGTTCAAGAAAGCTGCCATAAGGTTTAGCTGCCGCCAGGCTGCGGAGCAGGGAGCATGTCAGTGGGTCTGAAGCCATCGTAAATCCCGATGCGTTCGTTGCGTCAACAATGTACTGATAGTGGTCAGGGTATTGCTGGAGTATGTCCTGTGTCATGAGCTGTTTATTAAATAGGTCCTACGACAAGTTAGTAAAAAAAATCACTTACTTTCGGTATTATGAAGCGCCTGTTATCTCTGATATTCCTGTTTATCTATACGGGCACAGCCGCACAGCAGGTGCAGCTGGATATCAACCACGTGGTAGGAGGGCTGCCTATGCAACTAAAAACGGGCACCTACAACAACGCTGCAGGAGATACCTTCAATATCACACTGTTCCGATATTACCTGAGTAATTTCTCTTTCTCTGATGCAACTGGAAAGACAGTGGTTGTGGAGAAAGGCTATTTTCTTGTCAGCGAAGATAGTGTCCCGTCCAGACAGTTATTGTTGCAACAGTGCCCGGAGGGGCGTTATACACAGCTGAATTTCATGATAGGTGTAGATAGTGTATTGAATTTCAGCGGACCACAATCCGGAGCGCTTGATCCGATGTACGGAATGTTCTGGACCTGGAATAGTGGCTATATCATGGCCAAGCTGGAAGGTAATTCTCCGGCTTCCCGCCTGCCTAACCACATGATACAGTTCCATATAGGCGGCTATCGCGCCCCGCATGTCACACAGCGCATGGTGACCCTTACACTGCCGGAACCTTTGACCATCAGTCAGGGTAAGACGCCACAATTATCATTGGAGGCAGATGCGGCTACCTGGTTTGATGGTGCTTATAAAGTCAGTTTCAGACAGTTAGCCGGATTTATGGCGCCAGGTACAGCGGCGGACAGGATCGCGGATAATTATCAGCATATGTTTTCCGTTAAGAAAATAGTAAATCAGTAACGGCACATGACCCGGAAGGTGATATATCTGCTTTGTGCTTTCTGCCTGTGGTACTGGCTCATGGGAGGGGACCGCGATGTATTGACGGCTCACTCACCGGCGGTGGAATACTATCAGCTGAAAATACCGGACAGTCTGCCCCCGCCGGTCTATAATTTCAAAAATAACCCGCTCACAAAAGAAGGGATTGCCCTGGGCAGACACCTGTTCTATGATCCTAAGCTCTCCGTAGATAGTTCTATTTCCTGTGGTTTCTGCCATCAGCAGTTTGCCGGTTTTGGTCATTATGATCATGCCCTCAGTCATGGGGTACTGGGCAGAACAGGTAACCGGTCGGTGCCTACCTTGTTCAACCTGATCTGGCAAAAGGATTTTATGTGGGACGGAGGTGTCAATCATCTCGATATTCAGCCTTTAACGCCTATTACAGACGAGAACGAGATGGGAATGGACCTCAAGGCCTTAATTGATCGTTTGCAGGGAAATCAGACCTATAAGAAGCTTTTTAAGGCAGCCTATGGCTCTGAAGAGGTTACCAGTGAACGTATGTTCAAGGCGTTGTCACAATTTATGGCGACCATGCTCTCTTTTGAGTCAAAATATGATAGTGTTATGCGCAGGGAGCCGGGTGTTACTTTCACGGCAGAAGAGCAGGGCGGGTACCGTACGTTCATGCAGAAATGCGCCAGTTGTCATAAACCGCCTTTGTTCACTGATTATAGTCTGCGGAATAACGGATTGCCCTATCTGCCTTCTATGAACGATGTAGGCCGTATGCGTATCACCAACAACACAGCCGATTATCTGAAATTTAAGGTGCCTTCGCTGCGTAATGTACTGGTTAGTTCACCCTACATGCATGACGGCCGTTTCTTTGATATCTTCCAGGTATTTGACATGTACGATCACGGGCAGGAAAAAGGGAATACCATTGATCCTCTTGTCAAGAACGGTATTCCCCTGAATCCGAAAGAACAGCGTCAGCTGTATATGTTCCTGAATACGTTGACCGATAAAAAATTCATCAAAAACCAGGACTTCAGCGAAATCCTGATCACTGATTGATACTTACAGTTTCCACTGCTCTATCAGCGTAGCTACCTGCTGTTTGTAAGTCGCTAAATCTGCCAGCGTCTGCTGAATGAAACTGTTATCATCCAGTTTACCGACCACTGCTTCCATCTCTGCTTCGTTTTCATAAGTCATCTGACGGAAAGGGTTCTGATAATCTTTTGCGCGGGAGCGATAAATATTTTCCGTTAAGTAGGTCTGCATATGCAGGGACTGCATCAGACAATCTTTCAGGAAAGCAGGCGTGAAATCCCTGGCTTTCTTTTCTTCAATATGCAGTAGGGAAGCGATCGCATGTTGCAGCTTATCTGTGGCGTAATGCGCGCCGATGGTCCTGTAGTTCTCATGCAGTTCAGACCAGCCTTTGATAGCGCCTGTACGTATCTGATTTTTCAGATCGGCCAGTGTTTCCTCTTTCATTAGCTGTCCGCCGACATTATGCCATGGGCCGCGTTCTGCTGTTTCAATAATACCGCGCAGCGTTGTGAAGTTATGCGTTTCATCCTGTGCGATATAGCTGAATATGTTTCTTACAGCATAGAGGTTGATCAGTTCTCTGAAGAGTGGATAGGAGCGATGCACTTTCAGCAGTTGTACCTTACGCGAACTGTTTTCCACATTGGAAGCGTAGATCTGTAATCTGCCTGCTTCTTCCGGATCGTGCAACAGCAGGTCCTTTCCTTTTTCCTGGAAGTCATGCACAGACAGCGAACCGTTATCATGTTCATGTTTCAGGTACCATGCCTGGCCGGTAGCGATCTCCATCAGCGCCATCGAGTGGATCATTTCTTCCACACTGTCCGGCGCCAGGTAATCGTATTCTATCAGCTGTTTTTTATCTGTACGTTTATCGCGGTCGATATATTTCCAGGAGTTACGGGCCAGTGCATACATGTTGTGCATGAACCAGTAGCCTGTCATTATCCGGAGCGTATTGTGCTGTTCGTCATTCAGTACAAGACTGAATGGGAAAGGCACATCCATTTCATACATGTAGGTGCCCTTTGCGATCAGCATAAAGCTGGCAAAGCGCGAGTTGTGTTTGAGACTCACACAGAGTCCCGGCCAGAATCCGCGTCCTGCAATGACTTCGCCATCCGCGCCGCGTGAGTTATGATTGGAACCTATCGTAGCGCCGGCAGCCATATTGCTCTGTCCCATGATCAGTGCTGCGCACAGGAAAGAGTTATTATGGTGTTGTTCGTGTGCGGGAAAGATGAGTGAATTCAAGACTTCGCAACAGGAGATCGTTGCATTGTTGCCCAGGTAGGAGTTGATCAGACGTGCGCCGTATTTCAGCTGTGAATGAGAGGCCATCACAAAACGTACGGCTTTCACACCATAGAATACACGACAGCCGTAACCAACGATACCATTTACCAGTTCGCAACCTTCTCCGATCTGGCTGGTGGCTTCTGCAGAACTGTTGATCGTAACGTTCTTGATCTTATTGGCGCCTTTCAGATAAGCATCTGTACCGATCGTCACATCTTTGATGATCTTACAGTTCTTGATCACGCTGCGGTCGCCTACCATACCATAGTAACCGCGTTTTTTATCGAACTGATTTTCTGTAAATACCTTGAATTGTTGTTGCAGGGCCGCGTCGTCGCGATTGCGTGTCCAGAGCCATGCATCACCCGGCAGCATACCATCGAAAGGCATGACGCTTCTGCCGCCGTTCTCATTGCAGAGCTCCAGCCAGATACGCAGTGATTCCGACTCGCCTTCCTTCACGATACCGTTACCGAATTTGGCGTGATCAGTGGTTGTCATTTCATTGACATTACAGATGATCACTTCGTTGCCGATAATATAATGAGAGAGATAGTTGACGTTATGGATGACTGCATTATCGCCGAAATCGCAGGAGGAGATCGTGCTGTTATACAGACCAACGGGTAGTCTCAGGTTATGGAACTCAAGATAGTAAGGTTCCAGTTTTCCGATACGTACCACACCAAAGAAGTGGCAGTGTTTTACCTGTTGCGGATTGAATTCGTTGGCAACAAAAATGTTATTCCAGTCGTCTGAGGTATTGTCGTTACGCACCAGTATTTCAATCTCAAGCGCCGTAAGTTTACGGTAGTTGGTTTGCTGTTTACCCAGTTGCCTGTTTCGCAGGTAATACTCGTCTTTGCCTTCAGGCAAATAAGGAGCCGCTACAAAATTGTAGCCTAACTCGGTGAGTGGCTTCTTCTGTATTACATTCATCAAAAAAGAGTTGAGTTTTTACTATTCTACGGTTACTGATTTGGCCAGATTTCTTGGTTTATCCACATCAAATCCTTTCAGTACACCGATATGATATGCAAGCAGCTGCATTGGAATAACAGATAAAATAGGCGCTACCAGTTCATCAGCAGCAGGCACCTCGATCACATCATCTGCCAGGCCGCGGATCGTCTGATCGCCTTCTGTTACGACCGCGATCACTTTTCCTTTACGCGCCTTTATTTCCTGGATATTAGATACTACTTTCTCGTAATAGCTGTCTCGTGTAGCAACAAAAACGACAGGCAGATTTTCATCAACCAGTGCGATCGGCCCGTGTTTCATCTCAGCAGCAGGATAGCCTTCTGCATGTATGTAGGAAATCTCTTTCAGCTTTAAAGCGCCTTCCAGGGCTACGGGGAAATTATAACCACGTCCGAGGTAGAGGAAGTCGCGTGCGTCTTTGTATTTATCTGCCACCTGTCTGATCTGATCATTCAGTTTCAGTACCGTCGCTACTTTATCAGGAATAGCATCCAGTTCATCGATCAGGTGCTGTAAGCGTTGCTGTGTAATGCTGCCTTTTTCCTGTGCAACTTTCAGTCCTATCATACACAGTACGGCCAGTTGTGCGGTGAATGCCTTGGTGCTGGCAACCCCGATCTCAGGACCGGCATGTGTATAGGCGCCGGCATCAGAGATGCGTGCGATAGAGGAACCTACTACGTTACAAACGCCGAGTATGATGGCGCCTTTCTGTTTGGCGCTTTCAATGGCGACAAGGGTATCTGCTGTTTCACCTGATTGTGATACGGCGATGATCACATCTCCTTCACCAACTACCGGATTACGATAGCGGAATTCGGAAGCATATTCCACTTCCACAGGAATACGGCATAATTCCTCGATCATGTACTCAGCTACCAGTCCGGCGTGCCAGGAAGTACCACACGCTACGATGATGATACGTTTGGCCTGACTCAGTAAAGCTGCATGCTCACGGATACCGCCCAGTGTCAGTGTACCACGTTTCGCATCCAGACGGCCACGTAAGCTGTCGAAGATGGTCTGTGGCTGTTCAAATATTTCTTTCAGCATGAAATGATCATATCCGCCTTTTTCAATGGCTGCCAGTTCGATATCCAGTTTCTGGATATAAGGCGTCTGACGCTCATTGGAGATATTCTTCAGGATCAGTTCATCGGATTTGATAATAGCAATTTCGTAGTCGTTCACATACACTACTTCTTTAGTGTACTCCACGATAGGGGAGGCGTCGGAAGCAAGGAAATGTTCTCCTTTGCCAACACCGATCACCAGTGGACTACCCTTACGGGCAGCAATGAGGGTATCCGGATTGTCCTGGTCAACGAGCACGATCACATAAGCGCCTACTACTCTTTTCAGGGCAATACGCAGGGCTTCTTCCAGACCGCATTGATTGCTCGTCTGTATCTCTTCTATGAAGTGGATCAGGACTTCCGTATCTGTATCGCTTTTGAAGATATGACCTTTCTTCAGCAGCTCCTGTTTAAGCTGGGCATAGTTTTCTATGATACCATTGTGTATCATAGCGAGTTTGCCATTGCCGGAAGTATGAGGGTGAGAGTTACGATCACTGGGTTCGCCGTGTGTGGCCCATCTGGTGTGTCCTATGGCTATATGACTGTGTGTGTCTTTCCCGCTGAGAAAGTCTTCCAGTTCTGCTACTTTTCCTTTCTTCTTATAGACTTTCAGTTCTCCATTTAATAGTGCTACGCCAGCACTGTCATATCCGCGGTATTCTAATCTTTTCAGTCCTTTCAAAACGATTGGGTAGGCTTCCCGTTGGCCTATGTAAGCGACTATTCCGCACATAAAATGTTTTTCAGTTTACATGGATAAAGCGTGCAAGTTGTATAAAAAATGTGAAAAACGTATAAAAGATTGCGAATTATGGCCCAGAATAACAAAATGAGGCTCATGCTCTTAGTCGTCAAAATAATCTTTAGGTACTATTACTTATACTTTTTGGGCCACTCACCATCATCAAATTGTATGCCTGCCTGGAAAATTCGTAATTTGTCCCCCTTAACCGAACATGAGGTCCTATGAGATATGTAATAATACTATTACTAAGCTGCCTGGCATGTGAACAGGCGCCACCTGAAAAACAAGCGGTCCCGGTTGCGGAAGACAGCACCTTTCTTACCGGCACCTTCTACCTGGTGCGTCATGCTGAACAGGCCGGAGTTGATTCTTCCATAGCGGCAACCGCACATCTGCAGGCAGGCGCACTTTACCGCCTGTTACAGGACTCCGGTATCCAGAAGATATACTTTACCCGTTATCCCGGCAGTCTGGACATGGCTGACTCTATGTACCAGTATCTCAGTCTTGACACTGTCTCTTATGTAGCTGATTCCTCCGGAGAGGGTTTATTGTATGAGATCACCCGTCAGAAAGACTGGGGAAAGAAACTACTGGTGGTGGGGAATAACCGCGCGCTGGTGCCGATCATGCATTCGCTGAAGGCAAAGCCTAAAATTGACTCTGTTGCCGGAAAAGATTATAGCAGTCTGTTTATCGTCAGAAAGTACAAGGATAGCGTTCGTTGTAAAAGACTGAATTATTGACATAAAAAAACCGGAATAGAAAGGAGCTGTAAATGCGCGCTTGCTATTCCGGTCCGGTCACTATGTGACACTTTTATAAGGTATTGTTACAGTGGTTGTTACGTGTTTGCCATAGCGATGAGTACCCGTTTCAATCCATTATATATGAAGCTGTTATGGACATGAGGCGGACTTGATGCGTATCTGAGCGCTTTTTATCAGAGCATTACCCCCTTTAACAGCGTATAAGCTACTGAGAAATAGATCAGCAAACCGGTTACGTCTACCAGTGTAGCCACAAAGGGCGCTGATGAAGTAGCAGGATCTGCCCCCAGCCTTTTCAGGAGCAATGGCAGCATAGAGCCAGAAAGCGTTCCCCACAGGACGACCCCGATCAACGATATGCCTACCGTTAAACCGATCAATATAGTATGATCGCCATAGGTATGAAAGAAAGCGTTCCATAGCAGGATACGGATAAATCCGATCAACCCTAACACACTACCCAGTAACAGACCGGAGATGATCTCCCTGCGCATTACTTTCCACCAGTCACCAATACTGATCTCACCCAGCGCCATCGCCTGAATGATCAGGGTAGAGGCCTGAGAACCGCTATTACCGCCACTGGAGATAATAAGTGGTACAAAGAGGGCCAGTACCACTGCTTTGGCTATTTCGTCCTCAAAGAAGCTCATGGCGGTAGCCGTCAGCATCTCACCAATAAAGAGTACGACCAGCCAGCCGATCCTCTTTTTCATCAGTTTAAGCAGGGGAATATCCAGGTAGGGCTCATCCAAAGCCTCGGTACCACCGATACGCTGGATATCTTCCGTATGTTCTTCATTGGCGATCCAGAGGATGTCATCGATGGTGATGATACCCAAAAGGATACCTGCGTCATCCACGACTGGCAGCGCGACCCGGTTTTCCATACGGAACACCTGGATTGCTTCTTCCTGGTCATCGCTGACATGTAAGGCAACGAAGCGGTCATCCATCAGGGTATGTACAACGGTATCGGGTGCTACCAGCAGAAACTCCCTGATCCGGAAGTCATCTATCAGTTTCCCTTTCTCGTCCACCACATAGATCACGTCGATGGTCTCACTGTCTTTACCGTACTCCCTGATATAGCGTAGTACCTGTTTCACGGTCCATTCCTCACGCACCGCGATGTACTCCGGCGTCATGATACGTCCCACGCTGGTTTCAGGATAGCCCAGCAGGCTAAGGGTGATCTTACGTTCTTCCGGGTCAAGTAGCTTGATCAGCTCTTTTACCACGTCACTATGTAATTCCCCCAGGAAGGCGGTACGGTCATCCGCAGGTAGTTCGTTCAGCAGTTCAGCGACTTTTGCAGCGGGCAGTTCCCGGATCACGTCTTCCTGTATATGGAACTCCAGTATCCTGAAAGCTGCGGAAGCACGGCCTATGGACAACTGATTCATGATCACGTCAGCATGCTCCGGCAGCTCGTGAATGAGCTCGGCGATGTCTGTGATAAGCTGGTCATCCAGGTACACTTTCAGTTCCGGGTAGTTCTGCTCAGCGACCAGCGTCTCAAATTTTTCCAGTAATACTTCATTTTCCATATTCCAAATGCTGTCAGTGAGGCGAAATTAAAGAAAGTTGAGGTCCAGATTACAATATCTCTCCTACATGTTTGCGGATATTGGTAGAAATCGTGTCCGTAGGCAGGTCATTCGCATCAAATCCAAAGGGGTCTTCTATCTCTTCAGCGATCAGCTCAAGGCTGGCCAGTACATAGAAAATGAATACCACTACAGGTATGATAAGATAGTGCAGGGTAAATACGTAACCCAGGGGCAGGGTCATGACAAAGAAAAAGATAAACTTTTTAATGAAGACACTGTACGAAAAAGGAATAGGTGTATTCCTGATCCGCTCGCAGGCGCCGCAGATATCCGTAAAGGATAGCAGTTCGGGGTTCAGGCTAAGCAGCTGTTCTCCGCTGATCTGTCCCTGGCGGTACAGTTCATGAACATGCGCCATGATCTGGGCCGCTATCTGATTAGGTACATGTTTATCCTGCTGCAGCTGCATACTGTCTGTCTGCTGAAACTCTTCGGGCTTATACTGGTTACGCAGATGGTTCTTCAGACCAAAGGCATAATTGGGGATCATGGTCCTGAAGAACTCACGGGAAGCGGTATTTGAAGCAGGTAACATGGCGTTCAGTTTAAGCGACAGGTTACGGCTGTTGTTCACTAGTGCTCCCCACAGCTTACGGCCTTCCCACCAACGGTCATAGGCCGTATTGGTGCGGAATACAAGCAGGAGGGAGATGACAAACCCCAGTAATGAATGGATTAAGGTGATCTGTTTCAGATCACTGTTGGGGGACAGCTTCAGTAATTCCAGTTCCAGAAATGCGATCAGCGCAGAATAGGCAGACAGGGCTATAAACATGGGAAACAGCTTCCGGACAGTGTCTGCCTTATGGAAGCGGAAGATAAAAGTAAACCAGGCTTTTGGGTTGTAATCGATCATATTTAAGAATATACGTTTTCGCAAACCTAAAAATTTTACACATGATTTTGATAACTTCCTGCTTTACCTTTATTTTACGCTTCCTTACATTATATTATGATCAAGCCATATTTATACGTCGACAAAACAAAAGGCAAGGGCCGCGGAGTGTTTACAAAAGAAAGAATACCAGCTGGCACACGCATAGAAACCTCGCCTGTACTTGTTTTGTCCTATGACGATACCGAGATTGTCGATAAAACGAAACTGCACAATTACATCTTCTTATGGGGTGTTCGCGAAACCCGTTCCTGCATTGCGCTTGGTCTCTGTTCCATCTATAACCACTCTTACGATCCCAGCTGTGTGTACGAAATGGACTTCGAAGAAGAAACCATGAGTATCATCACCCGTAGAGAGATAAAAAAGGGAGAGGAACTCAGTATCAACTACAATGGTGATGTGACCGATTCATCGCCGGTTTGGTTCGACGTAAGAAAGAAATAGCCGGAGAGTAGGGCCTAACCGCCTTTTCCGAAGAAATAAATAAGGAATTGAGAAATTCCTTATTATTGTATCAAAATATATAAGTACTTATATAATTTTACTATGAGCTTTTACGCTTCACTGGGATACCTGGTTTTTGGCAGCCGCCTCAGACGGCTGAGTGAATACTTCCTCATGGAGGTCAATAAGGTCTATGAGCAGGCTGGTATTGCCTTTGACGCCAGCTGGTTCCCGGTTTTCTATATCCTTTCCCGTCAGCAGAACATCCCGCTGATCGACATTGCCGAACAGCTGGAGGTCTCTCACTCGGCCATCAGCCAGCTGATCACCAACCTGAAAAAGAAAGGGCTGGTGAACACCGCTCCCTGTCCCGATGACGGACGCCGGCAGCTGGTCATGCTTACAGACAAAGGAGAGGAACTGCTCCAGCAGGTACAGCCCATATGGGAAGCCATTACCACAGCTATGCAGGAGCTGACAGAAGAGAACAAGCAAAGCAAACAGTTGCTGGAAGCCATCAGACAGGTGGAAAGCGCTGTACAGGGAACGTCACTGTCCGCAAGGATACAGGCGTCTATGAAAAACTGATCACGACTCAATCCAATCAACAATGATACACCAATTCAAGTACGGTATTGATCAGCTCACCGTGGCAAAGGCGCTGGACATTGCGTCAGGAAAGCTCTCCGGTATACTCGTACCGGAAGTGACTGAACGCATTAAGGCCAGCGCTGCCCACGTGCAGACCATTGTCGCCGCTCACAGCACCGTATATGGTATCAATACCGGCTTCGGGCCGCTCTGCGATACCAAGATATCCGAAGAAGATACCCGCGCCCTGCAATACAATATCCTTCAAAGTCATAGCGTAGGGGTAGGTAATCCTATCCCCGAACTGGTAGCCCGCGTCATGCTGGTGACCAAAGTACAGGCCCTGGCGCAGGGATATTCAGGGGTAGCACTCGCTACGCTCGAACGTATCATCTGGCATATAGAACATAATGTAACGCCGGTAGTGCCTGAAAAAGGTTCCGTAGGCGCTTCGGGCGACCTGGCGCCTTTATCACATCTCTTCCTGCCGCTGATCGGTCTTGGAGAAGTATATTATAATGGTCAGCGACAGCCTTCCGCTGCTGTGCTGCAGACGGAAAAACTGGAGCCGGTCATATTGGGTCCTAAAGAAGGACTGGCGCTTATCAACGGTACCCAGTTCATTCTCTCCTTTGCGGTTACCGCTTTACAGCGTATGCACAATGCACTGGAAGCTGCTGATATCATTGGCGCATTATCACTCGAAGGACTCATGGGAACTGCCCGTCCTTTTGATCCGCGTTTACATGCTATCAGACCTTTTCCAGGCAATCAGCTGGTTGCCCACAGACTGAAGACCATGCTGGAAAACTCCGGTATCATGGCCGCTCACGTTGATTGTGGCCGTGTACAGGACCCTTATTCCCTGCGTTGTATGCCACAGGTACATGGCGCTTCCCGTACCGCATGGCATCACCTGCGTGAACTGACAGTGATAGAACTGAACGCAGTGACGGACAACCCGATCATCTTCAGTGCAGAGGATACGATCAGTGGGGGTAACTTCCATGGTCAGCCGTTGGCGATACCGCTGGACTATGCCACTGTCGCCGCAGCAGAACTGGGGAATATCTCCGATCGCCGTTGTTATATGATGATCGAAGGCCGCTACGGACTGCCAAAACTCTTAATCGAGGACGCCGGGCTCAATTCCGGTTTTATGATACCTCAATACACAACGGCCGCCCTGGTAACAGAGAATAAGACCCTTTGTTTCCCGGCCAGTGCTGACAGTGTACCGACTTCCCTGGGTCAGGAAGACCATGTATCCATGGGCTCCATCAGCGGTCGCAAACTGCACCAGGTGATTGACAACCTGGAATATATACTGGCGGTCGAACTGCTGTATGCTGCACAGGCGGTGGATTTCAGACGGCCTTTACAATCAGGACCTATCCTGGAAGCCGTACATTCCTTTGTGCGCGAAACCGTTCCATTCGCAGCCAAAGACAGGATATTTGCCTATGATATCAAACAGCTGCATGGGCTGATCACCAATCAATCTTTAGTGAACGTGGCTAACAACGCCGCACTTGACAATCACCTTTCTCTAAACGGTATTTATCATGAACAGTTCGGACTTTATTAAGACATATGCGGCACACCCGCATTATAAAGCGCCCCGTGGCAATCAGCTGCACGCGCGCTCCTGGCAGACGGAAGCGCCTTTACGTATGCTGTTGAATAACCTGGATGCCGAAGTGGCTGAGAACCCTGATGAACTGGTGGTGTATGGTGGTATCGGTCAGGCAGCACGTAACAAAGAAGCCTTACAGAAGATCATCGAGATACTGCTGGAACTGGATGAAGATCATTCTTTGCTGGTACAGTCAGGTAAGCCGGTAGGCGTCGTACGTACCCATCCGCAGGCGCCACGTGTAATGCTGGCAAATAGTAACCTGGTACCTAAATGGGCTACCTGGGAACATTTCAACGAACTGCGTGCAAAAGGGCTTATGATGTACGGACAGATGACCGCAGGCAGCTGGATCTATATCGGCACACAGGGTATCTTACAGGGTACCTATGAAACATTTGTGGCCTGTGGCCGTCAGCATTTCAATGGTGATCTGAAAGGTAAACTGCTGGTAACAGCCGGTATCGGTGGCATGGGTGGGGCACAACCTCTGGCCGCAACCATGGCAGGCGCAGTGTTCCTGGGCGCAGATGTGGATGAATCACGTATCCGTAAACGCCTGGCTACCCGCTATATCGATCGTATCACCCACTCTTACGAAGAAGCTATTGCCTGGGCAATGGACGCCAAAGCCAAAGGTGAAGCATTGTCCATCGGCCTGGTCAGTGATGCGGGAGATATGCTGGAACGCTTGCTGAAAGACAATATTATTCCGGATGTACTGACTGACCAAACTTCCGCACATGATCCGATCAATGGATATGTGCCTAACGGTCTTTCGTTAGCAGAAGCAGTGGCATTACGTAAAAAGGACCCGGCTGACTACAAGGCCCGCTCTTTGAAGAGTATGGCCCGTCATGTGTCCTTGATGCTGGCTTTACAGGAAAAAGGCGCTGTTACCTTTGATTATGGGAACAACCTGCGTGAGTTTGCACGTGAAGGCGGAGAACCCAATGCATTCAATTTCCCGGGATTCACGCCCGCCTATATCCGTCCCCTGTTCTGTGAAGGGAAAGGCCCTTTCAGATGGGTGGCTTTATCCGGCGATCCTGAAGACATTTATACTACCGACAAGGCATTGATGGAAGCCTTTCCGGAGAATACAGCACTGATCAACTGGCTGAAGAAAGCACAGGCACAGGTAGCCTTTCAGGGTTTACCAGCACGTATCTGCTGGCTGGGATTGGGTGAAAGAGAAAAAGCAGGTCTTATTTTTAATGAACTGGTGAGAACAGGTAAAGTGAAAGCGCCTATCGTGATCGGTCGCGATCACCTGGATTGTGGTTCTGTCGCATCTCCCAACAGAGAAACAGAAGCCATGAAAGATGGTTCGGACGCAGTGTCTGACTGGACCTTGTTAAACCTGATGGCGAATACAGGCGGCGGCGCTACCTGGGTATCTTTCCATCACGGCGGCGGCGTAGGTATGGGTTATTCACAACATGCAGGCATGGTTGTGCTGGCGGATGGTTCTGAACGTGCGGAAGCCTGTCTGAAAAGAGTATTATTCAATGATCCGGCATTAGGCATCTTCCGGCATGCAGATGCAGGATATGAAGAAGCAAAAGCAACTGCCAGAAAATTCAATATCTGATCTATGGAACTGATAGGCCCTTTTTCACAGATATTACCACTGACCGCACTGCCTGTAAAAGGAGCATTGCAGGACGAACAACTGACCATCATCCCGCATGGCGGTGTTGTGACAGATAAGGGTAAGATCATCGCAACAGGCGATTTCAGTGCATTGCAACACCAATATCCTGATTGCGATGTTACCCATATTACGGTACCCGCTGTATTGATGCCGGGATTTATCGACTGTCATACACACATCTGTTTTGATGGTACCCGTAACCGTGATTATGCGATGCGCATAGGAGGTAAATCATACCTTGATATTGCGCGCGCAGGTGGTGGTATCTGGGATTCTGTCACTAAAACAAGAATGGCAGACCATGAAACATTGGTATTGAATACGGCTGCCCGCGCCAACAGACATCTGCATGAAGGCGTGACTACCATTGAAGTGAAAAGCGGATATGGGCTGAATATGGACGGCGAACTCAATATGCTGCGTGCGATCCAATCCGCCGCTGGTCATACCAAAGCCACGCTTATTCCTACCTGTCTGGCAGCACATATGCGTCCGAAGGATTTTGAAGGTACAGAAGAAGCCTATCTTGAATGGGTATTGCGTGCTTTGTTGCCACTTATTCAGACGGAACAACTGGCGCAACGTGTGGATATTTTCATAGAAGAAACCGCCTTCTCAACAACTGCATCGAAACACTTCCTGCAACAGGCAGCTGAAATGGGTTTCGCAGCTACTGTACATGCCGATCAGTTCTCAACCGGTGGCGCTGCTGTGGCAGTTGCAGCTGGCGCTTTATCAGCCGATCATCTGGAAGCAAGTGACGATAGCGCCATTGCTTTACTGGCAGCAGCGGATATTGTCGCTGTTGTGTTACCAGGTGCTTCTTTGGGATTGGGCATGCATTATGCACCGGCAAGACGATTGCTGAATGCAGGTGCTTCCCTGGCCATAGCAAGTGACTGGAACCCTGGTTCTGCACCTATGGGGGATCTGCTGATGCAGGCCGCTGTGTTAAGTGCAGCAGAAAAATTATCAGCAGCAGAAGTATTCGCAGCATTGACAAGCCGCGCAGCGAAAGCATTACAACTAAATAATGTAGGACAACTGGCGACTGGTTTTATTGCAGATATGCAGGCCTATCCAACGGCGGATTACCGGGATATTTTATACTATCAGGGGAAAATGAAACCGATCAAAGTCTGGAAAGAAGGCGAACGGATCATGTAGGCGCCGGTAGTCGGCAACATATTTAAAAGGGAGCATCATTTAATTGGTGCTCCCTTTTTTGGTGTTGGCAAATGCTGTTGTGAAAGGATTATTGTTTGATCACTTTACGTGTAATGGCTTTTTCGCCATAGGTCAGTTTCAGTGTATAGATACCTTTTGGCAGATGGCTTGCTGCGAGGCTGGTGTTGTACTGACCAGCGTCCAGACGGCCGCGTTTCAGTATAGCTACCTGTTTACCATTGATGTCATATACCGCCAGTAATACATCTGCTGGTTTGTCCAGGAAGAAACTTACGGTGCTGTTATCATCAAATGGGTTTGGATAACTGGTCAGCGTAGTAGCCAGTTTTACAGGTGCTTTTTCTGGTGCGCTTACTGCCAGTTTAGCTGCTGATGGTGTAGAAGCGATCACCAGCTGAGGCGCTGTCAGACCTGCTTCCTTCGATCTCCAGATCACACGCGGATCAGCGCCGGTGCTGCTCAGTAATGCCAATGAAATACCATTACGTCCTGCTGCTTTTTCAGTCTGTACATAGTTGGTGATATCCCATGAATAGTACCTGCCAACAGAGTCAGTTACGACAGCTGTCTGCAGTGCCGTGGTACCGGTTGCCGGTTTGTTATTCCAGGTGAGCGCTGATTCTGTCCAGCTGGTATTAGCGACTGCATACACACCGATAGGCAGATTGGCTACGCGGGTATCTTCAATTTTACCATATACTTTCAATACGGCAGAAGAGATGTCGTTCACACCACTTACATCAAAACGAAGGAAGCTTTGTCTGTCGTAACCTGTAGTAGCAGTGGCATTTATTTTAGACGCCAGTACTGACGCATCAGTTGTGCCATGTGTGATAGCGGCATAATCGCCGTTCCTTACATAAGCATCCTGTAAAGGCGCCAGTGTTGATTGTTGTGTGGAAGAAGAAGTAACGATACGTACTTCTGTCAGACTGTTCCAGGCGCTTGCGCTATTACCATGACCTACGATCCGCACATGTTTTGCACTGCGTGGTGTGAAGGTAAATGATTCCAGTGCGTTGGATGTGCCGCTGCTTTGCAGACCAGTTGCTGCGGATACCCAGTTGCTGCCATCTGTGCTGGTCAGGATGTCGAAGAAGGTACGTCTTACCGTACCACTGTAGAACGCGATATTGACGCCGCTTACAGTGGAGGTGTTGTCCAGACAGAATTGTATCCACTGACCATCGCCTTCTGCTGACCAGCGCGTGTTGTAATCATTATCCTGTACGTTAGCCGGTACGTTGCCATCGTTCGCGCTGGCAGATACAGGCACACATACATTACCTCCCGGGAAATCATCTGCAGGGTTCAGGATACGCTCACGTATCCAGGCGCCCGCAGGTTTCAGTCTGGCGGTTGTCCATGGGCCATTGGAGCAGGTGCCTGTTATCCATACAGCGCCGGAACGGAAGTCGTCAGAGTAGTTCCAGTTCGTCCAGCTGATCTTCTTACGCGCCATCAGATCGATGTATTGCTGCGCCATGGTGAAGTCATTAGCGCCATCTCCGCTGGCTTCCTGCGTACCGAATTCTGTCACGAATACGGGCAGTCTGTCAGACGCAGTGTTCAGTTGATTGAGATAAGCTGTGCGATGATCTTTCGCATAGAAATGGAAAGTATACATCACGTTGCCCTGTGTCAGCGGATTGTTGAAAATATCCTGTAAGGAACCATCGCCGGAGAGGCCCATGGTAGACCATCCGTGTGTACCCACCAGTATTACGGCGTCATTATCGATGGCGCGTATGAATGGGATCATCTGATCAGCATAGGTTTTGATCTTTGCCCAGGTAGCGCCTGAGTTAGGTTCATTACAGATGTCATAGATGATGTTGTTTTTGTTCTTGTGTGTGTTGGCGATGGCGGAGAAGAAAGTCTTTGCTCTCGCCAGGTTGTAGTTAGGATCGCCGGGTGTGAGCTGATGCCAGTCCACCAGTGCGTACATACCACGTGCTGTGGCTTCTTCTATCAGGCGGTTCACCTGATTGGTAAAGCCGGTAGGATCGGTTTCATAACCGCCTTCCTGTACATAGAGGGAGATACGCAGGATGTCAGCGCCCCAGTCGTATGCCAGCGCATCGAGTGAAGCGGCAGTCAGACAGCTTCCCCAGCCATACCACTGGATACCGTGTGTGCTCATGCCTCTGAGCTGGATCGGGTTACCATACTGATTGCATAATTTGGTGCCGATCACCTGCAACTGACCGTTTTTCTGAACGGGCGTCTGTGCGTGTGTTTGTGAACTAAACCCCAGCAGGCATACTAAAAATGCAGCCAGCCGGAAAGAAAGGGTAGATCCATTCTTTTTCATTTGGATAGTTGTTTTGAGGGTGATAAAAAATAAAAACTATGTTGATATTGTAATGGTTACATACGGTGGAAATTGATATGGTTACTACATAGGTCTTCGCTACAGGTTATAGGCTGTTCAGTCGCTACAGGTCTTTATGCAATCGTTTGCGCAATATATGGAAAAATATCAAAAGGGAAGCCCTCTGGTAAGAAATTAGGAATTAGGAATTAAGAATTGTTATGAATGATCTTCAAAGCAATAGAATAAGGTCTTCTGTGATCAGCTGATTGGTCGGGATGAATTTCGGGTGATTTAGGAGGTAATAAAAAAGGGTCTTCTATGATGAGCTGATTGGCGGGATGAATTTTCGAATGATTTACGAGGTAATAAAAACAGGGTCTTCTATGAAAAGTTGATTGGTAGATACGAATTTCTATGGACACAATTTCCGCATGTAATTCCTAATTCCTAATTCTTAATTCCTAATTGTAACTTTGTCTTCTATGATGAAGCCAGATTTTTACAGACAGCCTGCGGGGTGGACAGGACGGATAGATGGTACAGACGAAGAATTGCTGCGCTGGCACCAGCGTGTTACGCCTGTAAACCTGTTGACCGGATCATTGCCGTCCCTGAAGCCGCATCAGCAGGGTGTAGCATTTCTTGGATTTGCGTGTGATGAAGGCGTGCGCCGCAATAAAGGCCGTGTAGGCGCAGCTGAAGGTCCGGCTGCACTGAGAAAGGCCAGTAGCAATTTTCCTGTTCATTTTGACAGTGAACTGATACTGGCGGACGTAGGAGATGTGATATGTAAGGATAACCTGCTGGAAGAGGCACAACAGACATTATCCGATGCTGTGCTGACTATACGTAAGGCTGGTTATCTGCCGGTATTACTGGGTGGCGGTCATGAGATCACTTATGGACATGCACATGGTATTTATCAGCACCTGCGTGTGCGCAAACGTGGCGAGAAACTGGGGCTGCTGAATTTCGACGCGCATTTTGATCTGCGGATGAAAGGAGATGAGGGGAGTACTTCCGGTACAGGGTTCTGGCAACTGGCGCAGGACTGCAAACTGGAGGGTGTACCTTTTTATTATCTCGCGCTGGGTATCCAGTCTAACAGTAATACACAACAGCTGTTCCGTATCGCGGGTGACCTCGATGCGCAGTACGTGGATGCAGATGCTTTTCACCTGCAGGATAAAGCGCTTTTACATGCCGCTATCGGGCAGTTCTTAAGAGATGTGGACCATGTATACCTCACCATTGATCTCGACGTATTTTCGGCTGCTTTTGCCCCTGGCGTAAGTGCGACCGCCTATAATGGTATAAGACCTGATGGTCTGTTCCTGGAATGTTACCGCAACATTCTGCAGAGCGGCAAACTGGCGGGTATCGATATCGCAGAACTGAACCCTTCCCTGGATGTAGATAATCGTACGGCGAAACTGGGTGCTGCCTTATTATTTGAAATGATCAGCAATCTGCACTACCATTAATAGTAACACATAGTTGCTGTCTGCAATATCTTGTCATTGTCCCCTGTAAAGCGCTGCGTATTTCCCGCAATTCTTTCCGGGGGATTGTCTTTTCTTACAGGGCTTTTTTATATTTGGAGCATTAAAACAAAATTGCCATGAAATTGATCCCAAAAGTAGCTGCGATAGCTGCTGTCATGTTATGTTCCTCTCTTTTGGCAGATGCCCAGAAAATCAAAGTGCAGGAAGGCGATGTCGCCGTATTAAAAGAACAAACTGAGATTAACACGGAATTTACGTACGACCATGTAAAAGTGGGAGAGTTCGATAATGAAGATGATTATATCCAGAAGAAAAAAGACGAATACAATAAGAAGGAAGCTGGTAAGGGCGAAACCTGGGCCACTGCCTGGAAAGCCGACAGAGCGGCCCGTTTTGAGCCAAGATTTAATGAAATGTTCACAGAAGGTTCCAATGGTATCAAAGCAGGTAATTTTCCTGCTGCGAAGTATACGCTGATCTTTAAGACGACCTTTGTTGAACCAGGTTTTAATGTAGGCGTAATGCGTAAGAACGCCTATATCAATGGAGAGATATGGATCGTTGAAACAGCTGATAAGAGCAAGGTGGTGGCAAGGGTTTCTGTGGATAAGGCGCCTGGCAGAATGGCGTTCGGAATGGACTTTGACACCGGTGCACGTATTAATGAGTCATATGCGATGGCCGGCAGATCGTTTGGTCGTTATGTACGGAAGTAGAAAGGAATTACGAAATTAGTTTCTCTAATTGACTGAAATGATATTAATAAGGGTGCGGTTATTCAGGACTGAATAACCGCACCCTTATTAATATAGCGTATGTTCCTGAATCTAAATTCGTAATTCGTAATTTTTAATCAGAATACGATCGTCTTGTTGCCATGTACGATCACCCGGTCTTCCACATGCGCTACCACGGCCCTTGTCAGCACCTGTCTTTCAATATCGCGTCCCAGCATCACGAGGTCGTTGACCGCATGACGGTGGCTCACACGTGCTACGTCCTGATCGATGATCGGCCCTTCGTCCAGGTCGTCCGTCACGTAATGCGCTGTGGCCCCGATGAGTTTTACACCGCGTGTATAGGCGTTTTTATATGGATTGGCGCCTGCGAATGCGGGCAGGAAGGAATGATGGATATTGATGATCTTTCCGGGGAATGTGCTGACGAATGAAGGCGAAAGTATCTGCATATAACGCGCAAGCACGGTAAAATCGGCTTTTGCGTCCTGGATCAGCTGAATGGCTTCTTTTTCCCTTTCGGCCTTATTTCCGGCATTTACGGGCAAATAATGGAAAGGGATACCGAAATCTTCTGTCAATTTCCGCAGGTCTTCATGGTTGGAGATCACCAGCGGGATATCTACCGGTAATTCCCCACTGCGCCAGCGCCATAGCAGTTCCATCAGGCAATGGTCGTAGCGGGATACCATGATCGCCATTTTCTTGCGGTGAGAAGTGTAATCGATACGCCATTCCATTTTCAGGGGAACGGCTACTTTTTCCTGGAATTGTTTTTCCAGTTCTTCCATGGTAACCAGGGTGTTTTCCAGGTGAAAAACCATACGCATAAAGAACAGGCCTTCTTTCGGATCGGTGCTGTGCTGGCTCGCATCGAGGATGTTTGCACCACAGGTAAAAAGGAATTGTGACACACCGGCAACTATGCCGGGCCGGTCAGGACAGCAGATGAGCAACCTGCCGGTAATATCGGTCTGCATAAAAATAGGTATATATATTCTCAGTAAAATACTAAATGTTATTTTACTTTTGGGCCCAATTTTGACGCATGAAGAAGATAGGATTGATGTCAGATACCCATAGTTATCTCCATCCGGACGTATACAGATATTTCGAAAAAGTCGACGAGATCTGGCATGCGGGAGACATTGGTAACCTGGAACTGGCGGATAGACTGGAGGCTTTTAAGCCCTTCCGTGCTGTATATGGGAATATTGATGGCGCCGAACTGAGAGTGCGCTATCCGCTGCATCTCCCTTTTGAAGTCGAACAGGTGAAGGTGTTCATGACGCATATTGGCGGATATCCGGGCAAATACGCCCCTGGCATCAAAGATCTGTTGAAGGAGCATACACCCAAATTATTTATTTGCGGGCATTCTCATATACTAAAAGTAATGCCCGACCCCGCTATGCAGCTGATGCATATCAATCCGGGGGCATGCGGTATACAGGGATGGCATAAAGTCAAAACCCTGGTAAGGTTCGATCTGTCAGAAGGGAAGATCGGTCAGCTTGAAGTAATTGAGCTGCCAAAGTAGTGGAATGGAATGCGTAATATATTTAGAACTGTGAAATGATGTTGAGATGGCTAACTTTATTGTCGGTGTGTCTGCTTTTTTGTGTAGCTGTTTCTGCACAACAGAAAACCTCATTGTTTAAAAAAGCCACCCGATGGCTGGAAACGGAAAATGATTCCAATTATATCGAAGAGCATACAAAGGATATCACATTTCGCGTTTTCGGCTCCCGTAAATACAATAACTACGATATCGTGGATAACGGCATCGTAGACGGTAGTATTACGGATAATGGCCTCGTTAACTCCAAAAATTCAAAAGAAGTTTTATATCGTCCGAATACTCCTTTTAACGTTGGCGTAGGCGTCAACTATCGCTTTATTGCAGTAAACATTGCCTTCAACCTGCCTGCGATCAACAAAGACAGGGGGGAATATGGTAAAACCAAAATGCTGGACCTCCAGACGCATATCTACACCCGTAAGCTGGTAGTGGATTTCTACGGTCAGATATATGAAGGTTACTATATTGCCAATACGCGCAGACTGATCAACAGCTTTGGTTCAAATGCCGGTTCCAACAATGTGGAAATGATCCGTCCGGATGCAAAAAATGTGAATCTTGGCCTCAATGTACAGTACGTTTTCAATGCGAAACGCTTTTCCTATCGCGCGGCCTATCTGCAGAACGATTACCAGAAAAGGAGCGCCGGTTCCTTCCTGGTGGGTGGAGAGGTCTTTGGGGTGAGAATGAAGGCCGATTCAGGCCTGATCCCTTCCTATATCCAGAAAACCGGTTTCTTTAACGGAGAGAACTTCTACAGGACCCGTATTTTCAGCGGCGCTGCCAATGCGGGTTATGCACATACCTTCGTATTTAAACAGCACTGGTTCACGACCCTGTCTTTGAGTGGCAGTCTGGGAGTGAATTATACCGTGATGAACCGGATCAACCAGGTTGATCTGAAAAAAGCCGGTATTCAGCTCAACAACAATATCCGTATTTCCCTGGGTTATAACTCCAGCCGCTACTTTGCCGGCATTCACTACGTATACCTGACCACACGGAGTCAGTCGCCCGTGCCTGATACTTATCAGACAGTGGGGGCGGGCAATTTCCGTATCAGCCTTGCCAGAAGATTTACACTGAAGAAACAGCTGTTTTAGAAGGATTACAGCGATTGCAGTTCTGTCAGCAGGTTCTGACGGGCAATCGTTTCGCGTTGTTCGCGGAAACCGTCTGTCTTAAAGATGGAAGGCTGGTCCAGGAAATGCTGTAATACTTTCTTTCTGCCTGTATTATATACCTCATCAGGGTAGATACTATATTCTTCACGTATCTGCTTTGCATAACCCTCATAGACGTCAGCTGGTGTACCCAGTATAGACAGATCAAAGTCCAGGAAATAGTCCAGATCAGGATGCGCATTCATATTGATATGCGTTTTGGTGGCGCGGATAAGGTGCATAACGCCTTCTATGTCAGCAGCAGGGTAGCTGGTCTGAAACAGGTATTCAGCGGCGGCCATAGCGCTTTGTTCTTCATTATCGGCCTGTTTTACATCATAAACGAGATCATGGAAGAAAATGGCCAGCAGAAAGTTCTCATTGTCTGCAATGAGGTCGCTATGCTCCAGCTGCAACTGCAGCAGGGCATAGAGATGATGTAGGTTATGATAATGACGGTCTGCGGCCGAATATTGACGGGTGATCATTTCGAATCCCTGGTCTATCAGTGCCTGGCTTTTGGTATATGGTTCCAGGAGTTGATTCCAGACGTTGTTTAAAGTATCTATCTGCATAGCCGTAAAGGTAAAAATAAAAATCCCGCCTGCCGAAGCAGACGGGATCATTTATGATTTATAGCTATGGGCTATTGTGCTTTTTTAGCAAACTGTGCACGGATCACGTTCAGCGCACCACCTGCTTTGAACCACTCGATCTGTTGTTCATTGTAAGTGTGGTTTACCACGATCTCGTCCTTGCTGCCGTCTTTGTGGTTAGCCACAACCGTCAGCTGTTTACCAGGCGCGAAAGTAGTCAGACCCAGGATATCGAAAGTATCATCTTCCAGGACCTTATCGTAGTCTTCCTTGTTAGCGAAGGTCAGTCCGAGCATACCCTGTTTTTTCAGGTTTGTTTCGTGGATACGGGCGAAAGATTTCACCAGGATCGCACGAACGCCCAGGTGACGTGGTTCCATCGCTGCGTGTTCGCGGCTGGAGCCTTCACCATAGTTTTCATCACCTACTACAACAGAACCGATGTTAGCAGCTTTGTAAGCGCGCTGTACAACAGGTACGCCTGCATATTCGCCGGTCAGCTGGTTCTTCACGCTATCAGTTTTATCGTTGTATGCGTTCAACGCACCGATCAGCATGTTGTTGGAGATATTGTCGAGGTGACCACGGTATTTTAACCACGGACCTGCCATAGAGATGTGGTCAGTCGTGCATTTACCTTTTGCTTTGATCAGCAGTTTCAGTCCTTTCAGATCAGTGCCTTCCCAGGCAGCGAATGGCGCCAGCAGTTGCAGACGGTCGCTGGTCGGAGATACAATTACCTGTACACCGCTACCATCAGCAGCAGGGCCCTGGTAACCAGGATCATCTACATCAAAGCCTCTGGTTGGCAGTTCGAAACCGGTTGGTTCGTCCAACATTACTTCCTGACCATCTCTTGTTTTCAGCTTGTCAGTCAGCGGGTTGAACGTCAGGTCGCCAGCAATGGCGAAAGCGGTCACGATCTCCGGAGAAGCAACGAAGGCGTGTGTAGCTGCCAGACCATCATTTCTCTTTGCGAAGTTACGGTTGAAGGAAGTGATGATGGAGTTCTTACGGTTAGGATCATCGATGTGACGCGCCCACTGGCCGATACAAGGACCGCAGGCGTTCGCCAGTACAACACCGCCGATCTGGTCGAACGTATTTAACAGACCGTCTCTTTCGATGGTATAACGTACCAGTTCAGAACCCGGTGTGATGGTATATTCTGCTTTAACGTCGAGGTTTTTATCTACCGCCTGTTTCGCCAGGGAAGCAGCACGGGAGATATCTTCGTAAGAAGAGTTGGTGCAGGAACCGATCAGGGCAACTTCCAGTTTCTCCGGCCAGTTGTTTTCCCTTACTGCCTGCGCGAATTTAGAGATAGGCCATGCTAAGTCCGGTGTGAACGGACCGTTTACATGTGGCTCCAGTTCGTCCAGGTTGATCTCGATCACCTGATCGTAATATTTGGAAGGGTCTGCATACACTTCTGTATCCGGACGCAGGTGTTCTTTTACGCCATCAGCCAGTGTAGCGATTTCCTGACGCTCAGTTGCGTTCAGGTAAGCAGCGATCTTGGTATCATAAGCGAATACGGAGCAGGTAGCACCTATTTCCGCACCCATGTTACAGATCGTACCTTTACCGGTAGCGCTCAGGCTATCAGCGCCTTCACCAAAGTATTCAACGATGCAGCCTGTACCACCTTTTACTGTCAGTACACCTGCAACTTTCAGGATCACGTCCTTAGGAGAGGTCCAGCCACTCAGTTTACCGGTCAGTTTTACACCGATCAGTTTGGGCATTTTCAGCTCCCATGGCAGACCAGCCATCACGTCTACTGCATCAGCGCCACCGACACCGATAGCCAGCATACCCAGACCACCTGCATTTGGCGTGTGAGAATCTGTTCCGATCATCAGACCGCCCGGAAAAGCATAGTTTTCCAGTACAACCTGGTGAATGATACCGGCGCCTGGTTTCCAGAAACCGATACCGTATTTGTTAGAGATAGAAGAGAGAAAATCGTATACTTCCTTGTTAGTATCCACAGCGGTCGCCAGGTCTTCTGCAGCACCTGTTTTAGCCTGAATAAGGTGGTCACAGTGTACGGTCGAAGGAACTGCTACTTTATCACGACCACAGGTCATGAACTGCAAAAGAGCCATCTGAGCGGTAGCATCCTGCATCGCAACGCGATCGGGCGCAAATTCCACATAAGATTTTCCACGCTCAAATGCCGCAGTGGTCGGAGCATATAAGTGCGCATATAAAATCTTCTCAGACAGTGTGAGCGGGCGTCCCAGCATTTTACGGGTAGCTTCCACCTTACCCGGCAGTGCCGCATACACTTTTTTAATCATTTCGATATCAAACACCATGGAAAAAAAATTTTTGACCTATTAGAAAATGCATCGCAAAATTAATTAAATTAAGCCAGTTTATAAAAGACATGTAGGCGACAGTCTACGAAGGCTCAGCACACAAAACGCCCGGTTACCCTACCGGTTCACAAAGGAAATGCCACTAATTCACTGCCAACGCACTATCAGCCAACTCCGGGGCTGAACTTGGACTTGTTTTTGACCCGGGATTGTAATAAATTTGATATATGAATCGATTTAAAGATTTCGTGGAATGGCAGGCCTTTGGGGTCTGCACAGCTATCGGCAATAAGCTTGGGATAGCTACCTCACGTATCCGCTTGTTTTTTATCTATACCTCATTTGTTACGATGGGTTCTCCGCTTATCGTTTATATGATCATGGCATTCTGGGTGAATATGAAAAATTATATCCTGAACGCCCGCAGAAACCCCCTTAGGTACTTATAGTTTCCATTTAGGCTTATCAGTTAACCTCGGGCAATTTAAATAATTGACAGATGCATCCCGCTTCGGGACATGCTATTGGCATCTCATGCGATAATATGTACAATATATTACCATAACTGCTGCTGGTTTTTACACATTTTACCGGCACCAGGTTCCCTTTTTCTCATATAGAAGGTATTTGCTGCAGATCCCTTTACTGATCTGTTATTGTTATTTGTTTATACGCTGTACAACACCATTATGCCGTTACTACGCCGCTATCTCTTCGCTCATGAGCGTACAGATAACGGCCTAATAACGGTATACCTTCGTTGTAGAGCGGAGAACAAAGTAATAATGAATTATAAATGAATCATTTAGTGCTTTTTGAGCGAAGGAGGCTTGTAATTGAAACGGCTGCAATGCGTTATAGGTTATATGGCGCTTTTTGTGAATGTTAAAGCCTGTCATTGGTTATGCTGTTTTTACAGCACCCGCCATTTCACGTTGTACACACAGCATGCAGTAAGAGTGAACACATTTTTTATATTTTTTTCTCATTTATTTTCAATTGATTGTAGTCCGTAAAGGCGCAATCTGTTTTGAAATTCAATATATCTTTAGAATCCGGCTATACCTTGCCTTTATAATTGCCATAAAATTTTAACCAAATACACTATAAAATGAAAATGCCTGCACTCAAACACATGGCAAGTGGTATGCTGCTTTTAAGTACCGCGTTATTGATGTCTGCCTGTTCGAAAGATGACAACCAGGGTAAAGCGCGTATTCAGGTCGCTCTGACCGATGATCCCGGAGATTTTAAAGCTGTTTACATCGATGTTCAGGAAGTGAACGTCAATTACAATGATAGCGATGACAATGGCTGGCAGCCATTACCAGGCATGAAAAAGGGACGGTATAACCTGTTGACGCTTGTTAATGACAAGGATACCGTATTGGCGGATGCCGAAATTAATGCTGGTACCATTAAGGAAATCAGACTTGTATTGGGAGATGATAACTGGGTAGTGACCAACAACGGTGATTCTATCCGGTTACAGACGCCCAGCGGACAGTCATCCGGCGTAAAATTAAAGATCAACATGCCGGTATCTGGCGGCATTCTTTACAAGCTGCTGCTGGATTTTGATGTGGCAAAATCTATACACGAGGCGGGCAATTCAGGGAAATATATCCTGAAACCTGTTATCAGAACTGTACTGGAAGCGCAGGGTGGTAGTATCCAGGGCGTCGTATTGCCGGCAGTGTTACCTTCAGCAGTATTGGTGCTGAACGGGCAGGATACAGTGGCAAGTACCTATTCCGGTATTGGCGGCGCTTACGTATTGAAAGGGATCGCTGCGGGTAGCTATTCACTGCATTATATATCTGTGGATTCTACGTTGCAACCGGCCGTAAAACAGAGCGTTGTGGTGGAAACGGGCAAAGTAACTAAAATAGATACACTGACTTTAATACGTTAGTCTTAACAACCAATCTTTTTAATAGCGCAAATAAAAAATCCATCTGCTGGCGGCGGATGGATTTTTTGTTTGCTGATTATTTTAATCCAGATGGAAATTTGTCATTGCGTGGTAATGGTTCTGCAACTGATTCACAGTGATGGAACCTTTAATTTCCCTGTGTTCGTCCCGGTAATCCAACCTGGTGGCCGGGTGACCGTCTTCAAGGGTGTGCAGTTTTACAGAGAATGGCCCGCGTACATAGATCTCGCCGCCGCCGTTCACTGAGAGAGATTCGTCTTTTTTGAACTTTAGTTTCAGTAACTGTTCTTCATTTAGTGGAATTGAATAAAGGTCCTGCAGGTCATACCAGAATTCCTGTTCTCCGGTTAATACACATACCTGTTTGTCTTCGCGGTTAACTTCCAATACCTGACCTTCCACCGTATTTCCTTCATACTCCACTAAAACTGTATCTCCTGCTTTTACATCATGTAAATTGATCATGGTGAGTAAAATTTTTGGGTGTTTAGTATTATAGTTATAGTCTGAAAATGAGTTGGTCGTAGTCTTATCCTAAGATAAGAAATAGTCCATAGACTATAACTATTTTCCTGTCTTGTTTTTATACAAAAGGCAGGCCAGCTATCGTCTATGGACTATCAACTATAATACAGGGAACGGTCCCTTATCTTACTACTTCACGTATCCTTACCAGGTCTTCCAGTAATCCTTCCAGTAAATCCAGGTGCAGCATATTGGCGCCATCAGATTTAGCTTTGGATGGATCAGGGTGTGTTTCGATGAACAAGCCATCTGCGCCGGTAGCAATAGCTGCCTTGGCGATAGTGCTGATCAGTTTCGGGTTACCACCGGTTACGCCGCTGGTCTGGTTAGGCTGTTGCAGGGAGTGTGTACAATCCATGATAACAGGTACACCATGTTCACGCATGATCGGAATATTGCGGTAGTCTACCACCAGGTCCTGGTAGCCGAAGGTGGTACCACGTTCGGTCAGCCAAACTTTATCATTACCTGCCTGTTTTACTTTTTCAACGGCAAATTTCATGGCTTCGCCACTTACAAACTGACCTTTCTTCACATTCACCACTTTACCGGTTTCCGCAGCTGCGATCAGGATGTCCGTCTGACGGCAAAGGAACGCCGGGATCTGCAGGATGTCCACATACGCAGCAGCCATAGCAGCTTCCGCAGCAGAGTGAATATCTGTTGTAACAGGTAGATCAAATGTTTCTTTGGTCTTTTGCAGCAGGTCCAGTCCTTCCACATCACCAACACCGGCGAAGGAGTTGATGCTGGTACGGTTCGCTTTACGGTAAGACGCTTTGAAAATATATGGAATATTCAGTCTTTTGCAGATTCCTGAAACTTTTTCAGCTACATGCATCAGCAGCGCTTCATCCTCTACTACACAAGGACCGGCTATCAGAAAAAAGTTGTCAGGATTGTATTGATCCTTAAAAAGGGATTTCAGATGTGTTGTTGCTGACATGATTTTTGTATTTGAGATCGCAAAGTTACGCTATTCTAAGGGATTACTTTTCAGTTGGAATGTATGGGCTATTTTCTGTAATTGTCATAATATTGTAATGTCAAACCATGAAATGTTCGCTGGACGTGCATCTTTTACAAAGTAATTTTCCGGATTGTTACCACATTGTCATGCGCTGAAGGGAGTTGTTCTGAATTACTACAGAACCTGTTAATATTACGTCTTAATTAAAAAAGCCATTCATTCGAGATAGCATGAAGAAAGATAAAATACTGGTAATCGGCGCCTGCGGGCAGATTGGTGTTGAACTTACACTCGCATTAAGAAAGATGTACGGAGATGCGAACGTGATCGCGTCCGATCTTCGCGAAGAACACGACCTGCTGAAGGGGACCGGCCCTTACGTATCCCTCGATGTTATGAACAAAGAGATGCTCCACGTACTGGTTATCCGTCATAATATCACGCAGATCTACCTGCTGGCTGCGATCCTTTCTGCTACCGGTGAAAAGAACCCGTTGCTGGCATGGCACATCAACATGGCGAGCCTGCTGAACGTGCTGGACATTGCGAAAGAAGAAAATATCGATAAAGTATACTGGCCAAGTTCCATTGCGGTATTCGGTCCGAACTCACCAAAACAGGATACGCCTCAGCATACCATCATCGAGCCGACCACCATTTATGGTATCAGCAAATTTGCAGGTGAACGCTGGTGCGAATACTACAGCCACCGTTATGGCGTAGACGTTCGTAGTCTGCGTTACCCGGGTCTGATCAGTTATAAATCAGCACCAGGTGGTGGTACTACCGACTACGCTATTGAGATCTTCCATGAAGCGCTCGAAGAAAAGAAATATACCTGCTTCCTGTCAGAAGGCACTTACCTGCCAATGATGTACATGCCGGACGCTATCCGCGCTACCATCGAACTGATGGAGGCTGATAAAGATAAAGTCAAGGTACGTTCTTCCTATAACCTCGGTGGCATGAGCTTCTCTCCTAAAGAGATCGCTGCTGAGATCAAAAAGCACATCCCTGAATTCACTATCAGCTATGAACCAGATTACCGTCAGCAGATCGCTGATGGCTGGCCACAGAGCATGGATGACAACCTGGCCCGTCAGGACTGGGGTTGGAAACCGGAATTCAACCTGGAAAATATGACGATCGATATGCTGAAGAACCTTAAAAAGTAAGCGCTTATTCCTACATTTGGCTCAACGCAAACCTTCAATTTTCGCGTATGAAGCTGGAGAACGGGGAATATCTGGGTAAAAACAGCTGTACTTTTCATGTGGATGGACTTATCATCAATAAGACCAGCTATCATGAGAAAGTATTTGAAGGATGGCATTTTCATCAGAACAACCATCTTTCCTTTATCCTGGAAGGAGGCAACCGTGAATATCGTAAACAAACGGACCATGTGTTGCTGCCAGGTAATATGGTGTTTTATCCGGGAGGTGAATGGCACCGCAACAGGCATACGCAACATCCTTCGCTCAATATCAATCTTGAAATAGAAGATCGTTTTTTACAACATTATGAGGCCTGCTTTACTGCCGGGCCTCATAATGCTTTTAGGGCATTAGATAGCCTGCACCGCTCGTCCTCTCCGGTCCACAATCCCCTTTTTCATACCCAGGCAAAATTGACCGCGCTCCGTATTTATCATGACTGTCAGGTAGCTGATCAGCACAGTAGTTTGTCTGTTCATCAGCAACTATTATCCTTATTGCAGACAGCCGGAACGAGTGAAAAAACAGACAAACAATTATTCGGCGGACGTGTGGATAAAGTCATTGAATTGCTGCATGACCGCTGGAATGAGAACATTTCCCTGCAAGACCTTAGTGCCGTTACTGCGTTACATCCTGTTACCGTATCCCGGCATTTTACCGCTTATTTTGATTGTTCCCTGGGTGAATACATGCGCAGGACCAGGGTGGAAAAATCGCTCTTACTGGTCAGACAACCTACGTTGTCATTGACAGAGATCGCTTATCAGTGCGGCTTCTTTGACCAGAGTCATTTTATACGGGCATTTAAAGCACAGACGGGCTTTTTACCAAAAGCATTCAGAAAATTATGACCGCATTCCTCAGCGTCCGCTAAATCCATCCAATTTTAAGATTACCGGATCATTGAACTTTGCAGAAAAAGAAAGTATATGTATTCCCGGAGCTGCTGGTTAACAGTTATTTACAGCATTTTTTGTATGGCTGCCAATGCACAGGCGCCTGCTAAAAAAGAGATCGCTGATGCGGTGGATAAAATGGCGGTCCTTTTGCAGGACCGGTATGTTTCTGCGGAGAAGGGACTGGCGATTGCCGGCCACCTGCAGGGAGCGTTGAAAGCAGGTAAGTTTACAGCTGTAAAAAGCTGGCAGGAATTCGCGGAACTGGCGACTAAAAGTTTACAGGACTTTAGTCATGACGGGCATCTGTATGTCAGGAATGATCCCCGGAGATGTCAGGAATTACTGGCTGCGGATAATGCGGCGGCGCCGTCGGCAGTTAGTAGTAATACGCCCGGCGAAGACCCTTTCTTTTATAGTCCGGTAGCAGCAGATCATAATTATGGTTTTAAAAGTGTGCGTATCACTGCTGGTAATGTGGGTTATCTGCAGCTTGCTGAGATCAATATTTCCCGTAAGAGCCTCGCTACCTTATATGCGGCCATGGCATTTGTGGCCAATACAAGAGCGCTGGTAATAGACCTGCGGAATAATGGTGGGGGAGGAAGTGATACCGGCGCTGTATTTGAAAGCTATTTTCTACCGCCAAAAACCCCTTTACTGACCTTTACCAGCCGGACAGGCGAACATACCTCAGATAGCACCGTATCGTGGTTAAAAGAGCCCCGTTATGAGCGTCCTGTTTTTATGCTGATCAATCGTAAAACAGCATCTGCCGCAGAGGCGTTCGCGTTCGTATTGCAAAAAATGAAAAGAGCGACGGTGATAGGGGAGGCTTCTGCAGGAGCGGCGAATATGAATGTCTGGTTACCGGTGAATAAAGACATCTTTATTTCGGTCTCAGAAATGGCGCCGGTCTGGCATGGTACGACAGATACCTGGGAGCGGCAGGGCGTACAGCCTGATTGTGCAGCGAAGACGGAAGCAGAGATCGATGCATGTATTCATGCGAAGATCGGACGACCAGAGTTCAGGCCTGTTCATTAAAAGTATCTGCATAAAAAAAGACGAATGCAAACTGCATTCGTCTTTTCTATTTTGAGTAGTTGAGCTATTTATGCTACGAATCCGACAGCAACGGTTGAATTGCTCATTTCATCGATCAGGATGAATGCGCCATTCGCAGGATTGGCGTCATAGCTGTCTGCAAATATCGGATGTGCTGTCTTCAGCGTGATCTTACCAATGTCATTCAGCCCCATTTCCTTTTTGTCTTCCAGGATGGTATTGGAGGTGACGTCGATCACGTGCTGTATCTGCTGTACTTTCGCTTTCACACGGTTTACGCCATGCTGCAGCAGATAGGTTTTACCCGGCACCAGTTTGGTCTGGTCCATCCAGCATACCTGCGCATCGATCTCTTTCAGCAGGGAAGGCGCATTTTCCGGTCTGGACAGCATGCTGCCACGGCTGGTATCAATTTCATCTTCCAGTGTGATCACAACGCTCTGACGCGCTTCTGCGGTGGTGAGTTGTGTTTCGAACTGTTCGATGGTTTTGATACGGCTTTTCTGCTGAGAAGGCAGGGAGATGATCTCATCGCCTACGTTGAAATGTCCGCTTACCACCTTTCCTGCGAAACCGCGGAAGTCATGGTAGGCGTCTGTTTTCGGACGGATCACTGACTGTACTTTGAAACGTGCAGGGTGACTGCTGTCTGCGTGGTCGAAAGTGATCTGTTCCAGGTATTCAAGCAGGGACTCTTCGGAGTACCAGCTGATCTTTTCAGAACGGGTAGCCAGGTTCTCTCCGTAGATGGAAGAGATCGGGATGTATTTGATAGAAGGCGCTTTGAATGGCGCTTTAGCGATCAGTTGCTGGAAGTCTTCCACGATCTGGTTAAAACGTGCTTCGCTGTACTCTACCAGGTCCATTTTATTCACGCATACTACCAGGTACGGGATACGCAGCAGGCAGGCAATGAAGAAGTGGCGGTAAGTTTGTTCGACGATACCTTTACGTGCATCGATCAGTATCAGGGATACCTGTGCGTTGGAAGCACCGGTCACCATGTTACGGGTATACTCGATGTGCCCTGGTGTATCGGCAATGATGTATTTACGGGTAGGAGTGGAGAAGTAGATATGTGCCACGTCGATGGTGATACCTTGTTCACGTTCAGCCACGAGGCCGTCTGTCAGCAATGACAGGTCGGTAAAATCAAGTCCTTTGCGTTTGCTGGCAGCATGTAAAGCTTCCATTTTATCCTGTGGGATAGAATGAGTATCATAGAGCAGCCTGCCTATCAGAGTGCTTTTACCATCATCTACACTGCCGGAAGTGGTTATACGTAAAACCTCCATGTTATATTTTTTGAGTGGCGGAGCATTGTGGTGTTCCACCATAATTTTTATACAAGTTAATAAGTGCGTATGCGACAGGAAGGACTAGAAGTAGCCTGCCTGTTTTCTCTTTTCCATTGCCGCTTCAGAGCGTTTATCGTCAATACGGGCGCCTCTTTCAGATATCTTGGCCTCGAGTATTTCGGAGATGATATCTTCCAGTTTATCTGCCTCAGAAATAACAGCAGCGGTACAGGTCATGTCGCCTACTGTGCGGAAGCGTACTTTCTGGCGGAAAGGCGTTTCTTCTTCTGTTGTATTGAGGAATGGGGAGGTCGGCCAGTACATGCCATCTCTTTCGATGATATCTCTTTCGTGGGAGAAGTAGATGGATGGGATTTCCAGTTTTTCTCTGCGGATATAGTTCCACACGTCCAGTTCTGTCCAGTTGGAGATCGGAAATACGCGTACGTTCTCACCCATCTGTATTTTACCGTTGAGCATATCGAACAGTTCAGGGCGTTGCATTTTAGCGTTCCACTGACCGAATTCGTCCCTTACGGAGAAAATCCTTTCTTTCGCACGTGCTTTTTCTTCATCACGACGGGCGCCGCCGATGCAGGCATCGAATTTCAGTTCTTCGATAGCGTCCAGTAGGGTGACAGTCTGCAGGGCGTTTCTGCTGGCATATTTACCAGTTTCTTCCTGCACTTTACCCTGGTTGATGCTATCCTGCACATATCTTACCTTAAGATCAAGACCCAGTGATTCCACCAGCCAGTCGCGGAACTGAATAGTTTCGGGGAAGTTGTGGCCGGTATCTACGTGTAATAAGGGAAAAGGTACTTTACCAGGATAAAATGCCTTTTGCGCCAGGCGCACGATCGTGATAGAGTCCTTACCACCTGAGAACAGGATAGCAGGGCGTTCGAACTGTGCAGCTGTTTCACGTAAAATATAGATGGCCTCGTCTTCCAGTGCCTGCGGAAACTCCCACTGTATTTTATTGGTCATAAGTCTTTTTATTTAAATGTCCCTCGGGGACCAGATGAATCAAATCAGTTACAAGTTAAAAAGGGAATGTCAGATCAGCCATGTAAGCCGCATTCTTTTTTTGACAGTTCCCACCACCATCTGCCGGCACGGGGATGTTCGCCCGGTTCGATGGCACGGGTACAGGGGGCGCACCCGATAGAAATGAAGCCTTTGTCGTGAAGTTTGTTATAGGGAACATTCTTCTCGTTGAGGTAATTGATCATTTCTTCGTAGCTCCAGTTGATCAGTGGATTGTATTTGTACAGCTGGCGTTGTTCGTCCCATTCCAGGGCATGGAGCGCCTGGCGGTTTTCAGACTGTTCTGCACGGAGGCCGGTGATCCAGACCTTTACACCCTGCAGGGCGCGGTTCAACGGTACCACTTTACGGATGTTACAACATTCCTTACGGTTTTCAACAGATTCATAGAAGCTGTTGGGACCTTTTTCCTGTAGCAATCTCTCTACCGAAGCAGTTTCCGGGAAATAAACTTCAAATGTCTTTTTGTAGCGGGAGCGGGTGAGGTCCATCAGGTCATAGGTTTCCTGAAACAAACGGCCGGTGTCCAGTGTGAAGACCCTGACAGGCAGGTTAGCACGCCAAATCATGTCTGCAATCACCTGATCTTCCTGTCCAAATGAGGTGGAAAAGGCCACCGCTCCGGGAAATTCTGCTGCCAGATACTGCATGGCAGCAATTGGATCTAGCCCTTCCAGTGCTGTACTGATATTCTCCATGTGATCTATCTCAATAAACTGACATTCATCCGTAGTTGCCTGCGAATGCCAGTGATACTTCCTTTAATTATAATTGACAACTGGTGCTGTATACAAAAATACATAAACTCTATAAAAAAGATAGGGTTTTTTTAAATAGTGGGCGTAGGAACCGTTAAGGTTGTATTATGTATTGATTGTTAGTTGATTGTGTTGTTTTAGAGTATGAGGGGGAAGAGTGGAGGAAAATAACCTTCAGGATAATGGATAGAATGGGGTGCGAATTGGGAGGCTTGAGCCTGGTGCTGTTTGCAGTGTTAAGGTGAGGAAGAGCGGAGAAAAATAGCTTTTAGATGTGGCAGCGGTGATGGGAGGGAATGGCGTACTGACCGGGAGGCCTGGGCCGGGCTTAGTGCCTGGGGGGTAAGATAAGGGGAAGAGGGCCAGATACCGATAAAAAAAGCCGGAGCGTGAACTCCGGCCTTTCAGCTATAATATTGAGACATTTCTGGTCAATATATCCTTCAGTGTTTTAGTCTCAAGGATTTTCAGCGTCGCATCTCTCACCTTCCCCATTACGTCGTTCAGGCCGCACACTGCTTCATCCCGGCAATTCTCACATTTTTCATAATAGTTGAGACTTACGCAGGGGAGTAGCGCTATGGCGCCATCCAGCAGGCGGATGATCTTCGCCAGAGGAATTTCCTTCGGTGTTTTCAGCAGGTAATAGCCACCGCCTTTACCTTTTTTACTACCCAGAATTCCGGCATTTTTCAGTTCCAGCAGGATATTCTCAAGGAATTTGATGGAAATGCTCTTTTCCTGTGCTATTTCAGATATCAGAATTGGTCCTTTATCTGCATTCTCTGCCAGGTGTATGAGCGCGTGAAAAGCGTATTGCGTTTTTTTAGACAACATATCGATTCTCCCAGATGATCTAAGAATAATACTGCAAAGATAACAGCTTTTTCTCTTTTACAGGCTCAGTACGTCTTTCATACCGAATACGCCGTGTTTTCCCAGTATCCATTCTGCAGCCACAACAGCGCCGGATGCAAACCCTTCACGGGAATGAGCGGTGTGTGTGATACTGATGTCGTCTATGCTGGACGTATAGGTGATGCTATGTGTACCAGGAGCCGGGTCGATACGTTTGGAGACGATAGACAGCTGTTCAGGCTGTGCCTCTTCTGTATTTACCCATTCTTTTTTGCGCTGTACCTTATCCATTACCTGTTCTGCCAGGGTGATAGCGGTACCGCTTGGCGCATCTCTTTTCTGTGTGTGGTGGATCTCTTCCATTTTCACACCGTACTGAGGCTGATTAGCCATCAGTTCTGCGAGGCGTTTGTTGATCTCAAAGAAGATATTCACACCTACGCTGAAGTTGCTGGCATACAGGAATGCCTGGTGTTGTTCCAGGCATACTGATTTTACTGTTCCGAGATGTTCGAGCCAGCCGGTGCTGCCGCAAACGACAGGTACATTGGCTGCAAAACATTTCAGGATATTGCTATAGGCAGTTTCCGGACCGGTAAATTCGATGGCCACATCTGCCTTGCTGAGTTCTTCTTTCTCGAGCAGGTGCAGATTACTCAGGTCAATACGATGAACAATTTCGTGTCCTTTGGCAACGGCGATCGCCTCAATTGCCTTTCCCATTTTTCCGTAACCGATAAGCGCTATTTTCATGATATTCTATTAGTAGAAGGGGAGATGATCATCTTGCGCCGAGAGCTAAACCCCGGCTGTAAGTTTTTTTCTTGCCGATATTCACACGCAGACTAAGTCCCAGTGCCTGGTTGTTGATAACAGTGGGAACGATCTTCATACTGAGGTCATCTGACATATTGAAGTCCTTCAGATGGGCGAATACGGTCGCATCTATGATATTGAGGCCGTAGGCCAGTACGAATACGAGTACGGAGTAGTCGACGTATTCCCGGTAGGCGTCCCTCAGTGATTTGAGGGAGTTGGGATTACGGTACAGGTTCTCGAACTGGTCTTTGGTATCGTCGTTTCCGTCCATACGGATGCGATAGGCATCGCGGTAGGTACGGTATTTATCCATGTTGAAAATGAAGGTACCGGTAGTGATACCCAGTGCAGCGTATACCAGTGGTAACTTCCAGTACTGGCGGTTGTAAATCTGTCCCAGACCTGGCAGTACAGCGGAGTAAAAGGCTGCTTTTCGCGGATTGTGCGGACTGCGTACCGGAGGTGGCACTGAATCTCTTTTGATGTACAGTTCAGTTGAGTCCACCCGGCTATCGGGTTGTTGTTTACGAAGGTATGCGGCTTTCAGGCTGTCCTGAGCGAACAGACAGATGGGCATACAGATAATAACAACCGGAATGACCAGTAAACAGATGCGTGATAAATGAAAGGAGAAAATATTCCCGGACGTTCTAGCCACCGTATAAGTCTATTTTTTCTAAGATGCTGTCAAGTTCTTCGTCGGAGTAGAACTCGATGGTCACGCTGCCTTTTCCATTCTTACTTCTGTCCAGCTTCACTTTTGTTGCAAAATGGGTCGCGAGATTGTCTTCTATTTTCTGATAAGCAGGCGGTAATGTGATTTTGCCGGCAGCCTTTTTAATGTTGTTCTTGTCGAGGCTGGCAGCTTTACGTACCAGTTCTTCCGTCTGGCGTACAGACAGTCCGTCGCGCATGATCTCATTGAAAACGAAGAGTTGTTTTTCTACGTTTTCCACAGCGATCAGTGCTCTGGCGTGACCCATACTGATCTGGCCATTGCGTACGGCAACCTGGATATCAGGTGGCAGTTTCAGCAGGCGTATATAGTTGGTAACGGTACTTCTTTCTTTACCCATACGGTCGGCTACCTGCTCCTGGGTGAGTACACACTCTTCCATGAGGCGTTTGTAGCTAAGACCGATCTCTATGGCATTCAGATTTTCACGCTGTAAGTTTTCCAGCAGGGCCAGTTCCAGCAGTTCCTGATCATTTGCCTGGCGGATATATGCCGGGATGTCTTTCAGACCCGCCATTTTACTCGCGCGCAAACGTCTTTCACCTGCTATCAGCTGATACTTCTTAGGCCCTATCCTGGACACGGTAATAGGCTGTATTACGTCGTGCAGCGAGATGGACATACTTAACTCCTGTAAAGCTTTCTCGTCGAAATCCCTACGCGGCTGTTTCGGATTGATCTCTACCTGCTCAAGCGGGATACGCTCCATACCGGTAGCCTGTGCCACGACCTGTTCGCCCAGCGCGCTGGTGGTCTGTTTCAGGTCAGTATCAATGTTTTGCAGCAGCGAGCGGATACCTTTCCCCAGCGCCTCTTTCTTATTAGGATTGCCCTTACTCTGATTGCTCATTGTTAATTGCTAAGATTTTATCTTCCAGGTTAATACGTGTAAAGTTGTTCTTTTGCAGAATTTCCTTTGCCAGGTTGAGATAGTTGATCGCACCGGTACTTGCCGCATCATACATGATAACGGATTTACCAAAGCTTGGGGCTTCACCCAGTTTGGTATTACGGTGAATGATCGTGTTGAATACGCTTTCCTCGAAGTGTTGTTTTACTTCGTCTACTACCTGGTTGCTGAGACGCAGACGGCCATCGTACATGGTCATCAGGATGCCCTCAATGGCCAGGTTGGTATTCAGACGGCTCTGGACGATCTTAATGGTATTTAACAACTTACCCAGACCTTCCAGTGCAAAGAACTCACACTGTACAGGGATGATCACGGAGTCAGACGCCACGAGTGCGTTCACAGTGATCAGACCCAGGGAAGGGGAGCAGTCTACTATTACGAAATCATAGTCCTCTTTTACAGCATCGATCACCTGCTTCATCACCTGTTCCCTGTTCGGGTGGTTGATGAGCTCCAGTTCTGCACCTACCAGATCAATATGGGAAGGCAGCACTTTCAGGTTCGGCGTATCCGATTCCAGGATCACATCTTTGGCCTGCCCGTCATTCACCATACAGTCATATAAACTCTGCTGTATATTACGCAGGTCAAAACCTAAACCGGTGGTGCTGTTAGCCTGCGGGTCCGCATCTACCAGCAATGTTTTATACTCCAGTACAGCCAGGCTGCTTGCCAGGTTAATAGCACTGGTAGTTTTTCCTACCCCACCTTTCTGATTAGCGATTGCAATTACTCTTGCCATTGTTGATTAGGTATTTCTTAGGTTTTCTATAGGACAATAAATAGGCATGGCTGAGGATGTCCCGAAGACCCGTTCACCATGTGAAAGAATATGCTTTTGCTAAAGATCAATGCTACTTCCTATTGCCGGCAGTAACAGTTCCAGGCCTGCGGCCGCAAACTGCTGCTGCGTTTTCTCCTTATCTATCTTGATATATCCAAAGGTGTCATAATGAACCCCGATAATACGTTTGCATTCAACAAACCCTGCCGCCACAATTGCATCGTCAGCTCCCATTGTGAAATTATCGCCTATTGGTAAAACTGCAAAATCCAGTTTAGCAAACTTTGGTATGAGTTGCATATCTAAAGTCAGCGCTGTATCTCCTGCAAAATAAAAATTTCCTTCGTCAGTTGTAAAAACGAATCCCATCGGATTACCTCCGTAGGAACCATCCGGCATACCACTGGAGTGATGGGCAACCACACATTTCACGGTCCCGAAGTCAAACTGCCACTTACCGCCCGTGTTCATCGGATGTACCCGCTCAAGTCCCTGTTTGCCCGCCCAGCTTGTCAGTTCATATGCGCCAACGATGGTCGCATTTGTCCGTTTTGCCAATACCACAAGGTCAGCCACATGATCGTCATGCCCATGGGAGCAAAATATATAATCTGCTTCTATCTTGTTGATATCCACTGTTTTTGCCAACTCGTTGTGTGTAATGAACGGGTCAAAAACAATCTTCTTTCCTTTAATCTCTATCCCGAAACTCGAATGGCCGTAATAGGTAAACTTCATCCTGCAGGTATCTATATGAACAATAGTATATAACTAACCAAGTGTACAAAAGTACAACGAATAGCCTATAATAAGGTCTAAGCCGCTATTTATTTATTCACAGCGATTATATAAACAACTTGTTAATTATCTTAAAATGAATCACTTAATAAAATTTGTTAAAGTAAATCCAAATTCTCCCCTTTCGTACAATATCCGGAATGGCCGTACGTCATAACAGGATACTGCCTTCGGTACCAAAAAAAATGTAAGCTGTGCCGAAGGGTTTATTTTTGCAAGGACAAATAACTCATATGCGCACCGGATGGAATTCGATAGTACTGATATTCATACTCTTATTACTGGATTTGTACGTTTTCATGGCTATCAGGGCCATTTTTAAGAGCTCTTCTAAGAAAGTTCGCAATATAGCGGCCGGGACCTACTGGACGGTTTCTGCCCTGGTCCTCATGACGATCGCTCTTTTGCCTTACCTGAACTGGCAGGACTGGCCGGCCAATACCCGGTCTTATATCCTGACCGTACTCTTCGGGATCGTTTTTGCCAAAGTACTGGCAGCCGTATTTATGCTGCTGGACGATCTGCGTCGTGGTATTCAGTGGATTATCAGCTATTTTACCCAACGGTCCCAGCGTACGACCTCCTTACCGGGCGGCATCTCCCGTTCCCGCTTTTTCTCCCAGGCAGCCTTGTTGCTCGGTGGTGGTATGTTTGCCACCCTGATGTACGGACTTTCTAACAAATACAATTACCGGGTACATAAACTGAAACTCTCCTTTAAGAATCTGCCGCCCGCTTTCAAAGGCCTGCGCATCGTGCAGATATCTGATATTCACTCCGGTAGCCTGACCGATAAGGAAGCGGTGATCAAAGGCGTGGAGATGATCAACGCCCAGAAGGGGGATATTATCCTCTTTACCGGCGATCTGGTAAACGACCGTGCTTCCGAAATGGATAATCTGATGGACGTGTTCCGCCAGGTAAAAGCGCCTATGGGAGTGTATTCAACCCTCGGTAATCACGACTATGGCGATTATTACGCCTGGCCGGACAAGGATGCCAATGGTTACAGCGTATTGCGGACAAAGAACCTGGAACAGCTCAAGCAGGTGCACGCCGATATAGGCTGGCGACTGCTGATGAATGAACATGTGACGCTGGAGCGTGGCGGACAGGAAATTGCGTTGCTGGGTATTGAGAACTGGAGCGCCATGAGCCGTTTCCCTAAATACGGCGATATGAAAAAGGCTTACGCGGGCGCGTCACACCTGCCCTTTAAAATACTGATGTCGCATGATCCTACCCATTGGGATGCCCAGGTCAGGACAGAATACCCTGATATTGACCTGATGCTGGCCGGCCATACTCATGGTATGCAGTTCGGTGTGGAAATCCCTGGTTTTAAATGGAGTCCCGCCCGTTTTATCTATAAAGAATGGGCCGGCCTGTACAAAGAAGGCGATCAGCGGCTGTATGTCAACAGGGGCTTCGGCTTCCTGGGATACCCCGGCCGTGTGGGGATCCTTCCGGAGATCACCGTTATCGAACTGGCTTAAGTGATTGCAGTGCCCGGTCGGGCCGGACACCATAATCGCCGACAGGGGGCCGGTTTCCATCGACTATCAGCTAGGGGCTATCGACTATTTGCGTTATCTTGCAGGCGTATAAAATGCTCCATGCATGCGCTGCTGCTTTATTATCATATTTCTGTTATGTAGTCAGGCTGCTATGTGTCAGTCCCTAGCTGAGTTGGAAAAGCAACTGGACTCTCTGCTAAGAAAGCGGGAGAAAAGTGAGCTGATCGTAGGGATCGGCTATGGAAACAGTCCGGCGTACGGGAAAAAAACATCGACCTATGAGACGCCGGTCATCATGAAGCCATTTTTGTCGCCCACACTTTCCTATTATCATAAGTCAGGACTTTTTGCAAGCGCCAGTTCCTATTACCTGTTTGAGGCAATCGGTAAGCCCTGGTTTGAATGGGACCTGTCCGTAGGATATGATTATTCTAAAAACAGGAAATTCCTGACCGGGATATCCTATACCCGCTATATTTTCACCGATTCCTCTGATATTCCGGTTACACCGATCAACAATGAGTTGTTCGCCTATTTTTATTACCGCGACTGGTGGTTACAGCCTGGTATCAGTCTGGACCTTGGATGGGGTAATGCAGAAGAAACCCTTGCCGGCGGCCGTTTAAGCAGGAATCTGTCCGGTACGGACTTTAATATCGTAGGAGCCGTACGTCACCCTTTTATTTTCCTGGATGTCTTAAAGCATGATGATGCCATACTGCTGACGCCATCGATCGGCGTGACCGCGGGTACCGCTAACTATTACAGCAACCTCAAAGCTTTTCAATACATTTCCCGTTCCCCAAAACTCCATACTGAATGGAACAGAAATCCACCGGGAGGCGATAGACCACCACCTGCCGATGCAGTCAGGAACTTCCTGAGCTCTTCTACAAAAACCGGTTTTGAACTGAGGGCTATCGACTTCACCCTAAATGCTTCCTATGTGATCGGAAAGGTGACGATATCCCCGGCCTATACCGTTTTTAAGCCATTCCAGGGAGAGGATAAAAGCCTGATCGGATACTTTACCGCGAGATTGGGGCTTACTTTCAAATAATCTGCATACTTCTCACGTTATTAAATTTCCTATTTTATTATCCACACGTTGCCATGTGTTAATAAAAATAGCACGTAATTTGCTACGTGTTGTTTAGGGGTATGCTTTGTGAGGAACGTTATATATGATCAGATCTGGAAAAACCTTTAATAACAATACAATTTTCATCCTCTTCGAAAAAAAACAACTATATGAAAAAACTGTTTCTCGCGATCGCAGTACTCAGCGTGACTGCCGTTTCTACTGTAAATGCTCAGACAAAATTCTTAAGATTCGGTCTTAAAGGTGGTGCAAACCTGGGTAAACTGGACGGTCAGGGTTACAAAGATGGCTTCAAACTTGGTTACCACCTGGGTGGTTTTGCACAGGTAAATCTTACCAAAGGTTTTGGTGTACAGGGTGAGTTGATCTTCTCTTCTTCTACTGTAAAAACTACAGACGATTTCAGCCAGGTATACAATCCTGATAACCTGAACGATCCTGCGAACAACGACAAAAAAATTAAACTGAACTACCTGAGCATCCCGATTCTGGCGAACATTTCCCTGGGTAGCCCACGTGTGAAACTGCAGGTTGGCCCTCAGTTCAGTGCACTGGTAAGTGACAAGAACGTGATCAAAGGTGCGGACGAAGCCTTCAAAGGCGGGGACGTATCCGGCGTTGCGGGTCTGTGGTTACAGCTGCCTATCATTAACATCAGTGCCCGTTACATCGTTGGCTTCACTGACGTTAAAGGTGTAAACACTGTAACAGACAAAGGCAACTGGAAAAATCAGAGCATCCAGCTGGGTGTAGGTGTGACTTTATAAGATATTGGTCAGATCATATTGCAAGTCACCTCGTCTGAAAGCGGGGTGACTTTTTTAATTTTAGCTTTTTCTGTTCGTGGCATTAATCTTGACAATATACCTGTGCTTATAAAAAAGAAAGGAAAAGGGGTCGCAGGCTGACAAATTGGCCGCTTTTCTGTTTAAATTACGCAGATGAATAAATTCTATTTTGCAAACTCGGAAGAAGAGATGGAGTTCATGCCGATTATCCCTCTGAACGAGGAGACCGATGGGCTGGAAGATGATAAAATACCTGATGAACTGGCGTTATTGCCACTTAGAAATACAGTACTTTTTCCTGGCGTAGTGCTGCCGATCACCGTTGGCAGAGACAAATCCATAAAGGCAGTCAATGATGCCTATAAGGCAGATAAGCTGATCGGCGTGGTTGCACAAAAGGATAGTACCGTTGAGGATCCCAACCTTGTAGATCTTTCCAATGTAGGCACCGTTGCCCGCATTGTCAAACTGATAAAAATGCCGGATGGTGGCACAACCATCATTATTCAGGGTCGTAAACGTTTCAGGATCAGTGAAGTAGTATCGGAAGATCCTTATTTCAAAGCCCGCATCGAATTGCTGCAGGATGAAATAGTAACGGACGATCCGGAGTTTGACGCTTATATCTCCTCCATCAAAGACCTGGCAGGGCAGATCATTCAATTATCGCCTAATCTGCCATCCGAAGCCAGCATCATTCTGAAGAACATTGAAAATGAGTCTTTCCTGGTGCACTTCGTATCCTCCAACCTGAACTGTGATCTGAAAGATAAACAGCAGTTGCTGGAAATCAATAACCTGCGCACCCGTGCAGAGTTATTACTGAAGCTGTTGCAGGTAGAACTGCAACTGGCGGAGCTGAAAAACAAGATCACTAATAAAACCAAGGCAGATCTCGATAAACAACAACGTGAATATTTCCTGCAACAACAGCTGAAATCCATCAAGGAAGAACTGGGCGGCGATTCTAACGACCGTGAAGTGAAGGAATTGCAACGTAAGGCGGAAACAAAACAGTGGACAGAAGCTGCTGCTGAACTGTTCCGCAAGGGCATCGAGAAACTGGAGCGTATGCATCCCAGCACACCGGATTACTCCGTGGTGTACAACCACCTGGACCTGATGCTGGACCTGCCATGGAAACATTATACAGAAGACAGTTACGACCTGAAAAAGGCGAAAAAGATACTGGACAATGACCATTATGGTATGGACAAGATCAAGGAGCGTATCCTGGAATACCTGGCCGTACTGAAACTGAAAGGGGACATGAAGTCGCCTATCCTGTGTTTTGTTGGTCCTCCGGGTATTGGTAAAACCTCCCTTGGCCGTTCCATTGCCAGTGCTATAGGCCGTAAATATGTAAGACTCAGCCTTGGCGGTCTGCATGACGAAAGCGAGATCAGAGGTCACCGTAAGACATATATCGGCGCTATGCCGGGTCGTCTGTTACAGTCCATCCGTAAGGTGAAGACATCCAATCCGGTAATGATCCTGGATGAGATCGATAAAATAGGTAACGACCACCGTGGCGACCCAAGTTCTGCGATGCTGGAAGTACTGGACCCTGAACAGAACGGTACTTTTTATGACAACTACCTGGAGCTGGAATATGACCTGAGTAAGGTGTTGTTTATCGCTACTGCGAACAATATCAATGCGATCAGCCCTGCTTTGCGCGACAGGCTGGAAATCATAGACCTGAGCGGTTATTCCATTGAGGAAAAAGTGGAGATCGCGAAGCGTCACCTGGTGCCAAAACAGAAAGAGGCACATGGTCTGAAATCCCTGAAAATGCGTATCAGCAATGGTATACTGGAAAGGATCGTGCAGGATTACACCCGTGAAAGCGGAGTACGTGAACTGGACAGACAGCTGGCTTCCATCATGCGTGCCATCGCGAAGGATGTGGCGCTGGAGGAAGAAGTGCCGGATAGTCTGACAGAAGAACATGTGGAGCGTATCCTGGGTAAGGGCCGTTATTCCAATGAAATCTATAAAGTGGGTAATCCTCCCGGCGTAGCCGTGGGATTGGCCTGGACATATGTGGGTGGCGATATCCTGTTTATCGAGACCAGTCTGAGTGAAGGAAAAGGTGAGCTGAAACTGACCGGTAACCTCGGTAATGTGATGAAGGAGTCTGTAAGTACGGCTTTGAGCTATCTGCAGGCACATGCGGCCGAGTTCAAGATCGATCCGAAGTTATTCGGACAGCGGACCATTCACGTACACGTGCCGGAAGGCGCCGTACCGAAAGATGGTCCGAGTGCGGGTATCACCATGCTGACGGCATTGACGTCCGCTTTCACCGGCAGAAAAGTGAAGTCTTACCTGGCAATGACAGGCGAGATCACCCTGCGCGGACAGGTACTGCCGGTAGGAGGTATCAAGGAAAAAATCCTGGCTGCCAAAAGGGCGGGTATCAAGGAAATCATCCTGTGCTGGCAGAATGAAAAGGACATTAAAGAGATCAATCCCGACTATATCAAAGGCCTGAAATTTCATTTTGTAAAAGAAATGAACCAAGTTGTCGATATAGCGTTATTAAAGAAGTAACATTTCACTGCTGGTCTTTTTAACAGTTGTGACCGGCAATGGATACTAATGTTGATTGTTTTAAGGGTTTAAACCGAAGCCATTCTCCAGATGACGGGAATGGCTTCGGTATTTTTTTTAGCTTTATGCTTCCTATGAGGAAGAACATTATTGCGCTATTGCTCGCATTGCCATACCTATGTTGTCTGATGCCTTCTGCCAAAGCCCAGGTCCTGGGTGGAAAGAATGTGTTTTCATTCCTTGATCTTCCGGTGGCGCCACACGTCGCTGCATTGGGCAGTGCGAATGTGAGTCTGCAGAACAACGACATTGCCCTGTCCTCTCTCAATCCGGCCTTACTCCGTCCATCCATGGACCAGCACCTGCAGGTGAATTATACCAGTTATTTCGGGGGCGTACAGTATGCCCACGCGCTTTTCGGTTATCATGCGGAGAAATACCAGACGACTTTCACGGGTGGTATTCAATATATCAACTATGGGAAGATCACGGAGACGGATGCTACCGGTATGGCGCAGGGTACTTTCTGGCCCCGGGATATGGCGGTCCAGGTAACTGCTTCCCGCCGTTATCTGGAAAGGTGGTATTATGGTATTACTGTGCAATATGTACATTCAGCCTATCAGCAGTACAAGGCTTCCGGACTGGCATTTCATGTGGGACTGAATTACCAGGATACGACGCATCACTGGCAGGCCGGTCTGGTATTCCGCAATATGGGCGTGCAACTGAAGACCTATACAAAGGGAAACCAGGAGCCTTTGCCTTTCGATCTGCAGGTGGGTGTTTCCAAGAAACTGGAAAGTGCGCCTTTACAGTTTTCAGCGACAATCCATCATGTACATCAGTTTGATGTGCGTTATGCAGACCCTGACTTCCGGGAGGGAACAGTTATTTCAAATGGCGATACGGCAAGTACTGGCGGAACGGCGGATAAGATATTCCGGCATTTTGTGCTGGCTGCGCAATGGGAGATAGGGCGGTATATTGAACTGACCGCGGCGTATAACCATCTGCGCCGGCAGGAGCTGGGGATGCCACAGCAAAAGGGGATGAGCGGCTTTTCCGGTGGAGTAGGTATTATTACAAGAAGACTGCAGTTAAGATATGCCCGTTCCTGGTATCAGCGGAGTGAAGCGCTCAATCAACTGGGTATCAATTTACCGTTAAAGGAATGGCGGTATTAGGGAATAAAAGAAAAAGGGATGACAGTTATTGTCATCCCTTTTTTTATGAATATCATGATGTTGGCTATTCCACTTCTGTGAGTTGTCTTTTATACAGCTGGATGGTATTTTCCAGACCATAGTACAACGCATCGCACACCAGTGCATGTCCGATAGATACTTCTTTTAACTGCGGAATATGCAGTTTGAAGAAGCGCAGGTTATCGAGGTTCAGATCATGTCCGGCATTCAGTTCCAGACCGATAGCGGTAGCTGCGCGTGCAGTGTCCTTATAGGCATTGAATAATTGCAGGTTCTGCGGTTGTGTACGGGCACGTTCATACTCTTCTGCATATGGGCCGGTATAGAGTTCTATACGGTCAGCGCCGGCAGTTTTGGCCGCTTCTACTTTATCAGCTTCAGCATTGAGGAAGATAGAAACACGGATACCGGCAGCTTTCAGTGTACCGATCACTTCACGGAGGAAGGACTGGTGCTGAATGGTATCCCAGCCGGTATTGGAAGTAATGGCATCCGGTGGATCGGGCACAAGGGTAGCCTGATGTGGCTTCACGGACAGTACGAGATCCATGAATTCTTTGGAAGGGTAACCTTCGATATTGAATTCTGTTGTAACTAAAGGTTTCAGATCGATCACATCCTGGTAGCGGATATGTCTTTCATCCGGTCTTGGGTGTACGGTGATACCGTCTGCGCCGAAACGCTCACAATCCTGCGCCACTTTCAGAATATCCGGCATATTGCCTCCCCGCGCATTGCGGAGCGTAGCAAATTTGTTGATGTTTACGCTTAGCTTGGTCATAGTGCAAAATTAGTGGAATTACGTGGATACTCCATCGTGACAGATAATGGGTTATACAACTAAAAAGCAATAGCCCATAACTGTTCAGCTACGGGCTATTGCTAATATAATGATTAATCAGATTAGTATCTGTAGTAATCTGGTTTGAACGGACCTTCAACAGGAATGTTCAGGTAAGAAGACTGTGTTGGCGTCAGGATATCCAGTTCCACACCGATCTTTTTCAGATGCAGGCGGGCAACTTTCTCATCCAGGTGCTTAGGCAGAACGTATACTTTGTTTTCGTAGTTGTTCGCATGCAGCCACAGTTCCAGCTGAGCCAGTACCTGGTTGGTGAAGGAGTTACTCATCACGAAAGATGGGTGACCGGTAGCACAACCCAGGTTTACCAGGCGGCCTTCAGCCAGCAGGATGATATCTTTACCATCGATAGTGTATTTATCTACCTGTGGTTTGATCTCAACTTTAGTATTACCGTAGTTCTTGTTCAGCCATGCAACGTCGATCTCGATATCGAAGTGACCGATATTAGATACGATACATTTATCTTTCATCAATTTGAAGTGCTCACCAGTGATGATGTCGCGGCAACCTGTAGTGGTAACGATGATATCAGCTTCTTTAACAGCGTCGTTCATCTTTTTCACTTCGTAACCTTCCATTGCGGCCTGCAGTGCACAGATCGGATCAATTTCAGTAACGATCACACGTGCACCTGCACCTCTCAGGGATTCAGCAGAACCTTTACCTACGTCACCGAAACCAGCAACTACGGCAACTTTACCCGCAATCATCACGTCAGTAGCACGACGGATCGCATCTACACAGGATTCGCGGCAACCATATTTGTTATCAAATTTAGATTTGGTAACAGAGTCGTTGATGTTGATCGCAGGGATAGGCAGGGTACCTTTCTCCATACGCTCGTACAGGCGGTGAACACCAGTAGTGGTTTCTTCACTCAGACCTTTGATATGCTGGATCAGCTCAGTGTATTTATCGAATACCATGTTGGTCAGGTCACCACCATCGTCCAGGATCATGTTCAACGGACGGTCAGCGCTGCCGAAGAACAGGGTCTGTTCGATACACCAGTCAAAATCCTGCTCATTCAGACCTTTCCAGGCAAATACAGGCACACCTGCAGCAGCAACAGCAGCAGCAGCATGGTCCTGAGTAGAGAAGATATTGCAGGAGCTCCAGCGTACTTCAGCACCCAGGTGTACCAGGGTTTCGATCAGTACAGCTGTCTGGATAGTCATGTGCAGACAACCGGCAATACGCGCACCCTGTAAAGGCTTGGTGTTACCGTATTCTTCTCTCAAAGACATCAGACCGGGCATCTCGGCTTCTGCAAGTTCAATTTCCTTACGTCCCCATTCAGCCAGAGACATATCTTTTACCTTGTAGGCAAGGTTAAAGTCGATGTTAGAGTTTGCTACTGTAGACATTTATTCTTGTTTTGTGCAAATCTAGTGTTATTTTATGGGTTTAAACTATGCATTTGTTCTTTTTTTCTTTCCCGAACAGAACACCTGTACTTTTAAGCCTTCATTTTATCCCTTCCCGGGTATTAATTAGATGTTGCCACTCTTATTAAACAAAAAAATAATAGTTTTTCCACCGAAAATGTGGATTTGCAAAAAGCTGACCACTAATACTTAGGGTCACTTATCCACATTCCTGACCCTGATATATTCACAAAACACATAAATAAGTTTGTGTAAGTATCAAAAATCAAATATGTTTGTATTTAATATATATGTATTGTCTTTTATTTTATCAGATAATACGAGGTGGTTCCTGGGGGAGGACCTGATGTGAATTGTTTGATGAACTGCCAAAAAATACTGGCGCCATCACCTGTGTCCAGGATAGCCATCTTTATTGAACAATGACCTATTAAGTATTTGATGGATTATACAACTGAACACGTACTATGTTGAAGCTTCCCGATCCTATGCGACGTAGCATTGCGTCTGCGTTAAGTAAAGCGCAGAATGCCCTTTGCAGGATAGTGCTGCCGTTATTTTTATTACTGTTTATCTGCAGTGAGGTGAACGCACAGACCGTTAAGGCTGTGATCAACCCCACCGGAGGTACGCCTGCATTCAATGACCTGAAGATAGAGATCCTCAGTGATGGTGGTATTAAGGTCACCCGCAAAGGTTTACTCGAAAGTTATATCAGAACGGACAGCTCTCAGGGTATGAGGGCTTTTTTAGATTTTAAGAATAGCGGCTATCTGGCCAGTGCTAATCTGAAAAGTCCGACTGTCTGCTATATCTCTCCTGTATCCGGTACCGGTGAATACTGGGACCCTTATAAGGTCCACATCGTAGGTACCATCGTAGACAAGTATAAAAACTATCCTACCGGACAAACCGGTACGGTCACCATTATCGTTTCCTACGTGAAGAGTACCAACTACTTCTTCATGGACTATGTGCTGCACATGCCGCAGGTCAGTGGTTTCACCAAGGCCATGCTGTATCAGTCAGAACAGGTCGTAATGGGTGCTGCCGCAGGAGATGATCCTGATGCGGCCAGCCCTTGTGCATATGGATTTATTAACGCTGCGGGAACAACCATGGGGGTATATCGTGACGCCAGTTGTTCCACAACGCCTGAAGCGCCACGTAGCCACGTGTACCGTGCGCTGCGTAAGTTCGACTCATGGGAGGTCTCTGTCCCTGGTCACCGCTTCTATATAAATGACGCTGGTTCTTTCCCTTATAATACCGTTGCTGATGGTGTGGATGGTAATGGCCGATCCATGGGTATCATGAAATCGCTGGGTGCTATCTTCCGTGATGGTTCACTGGACCCTGATCCGATGAACTTCAAGACCTACCGTCTCCTTTCCGGTTATGGTACGACCATGACGGAGTTCGATACCGTAAAGGCGATGATCGATACGATCCCTGTTCCCGGATTTGCTGCTGTGAGCATTAAATTCTCCAACGGTACATTGTCCGGTAATGAGGGTAATACCGTTGATGGTGAACAGGCCGCACAGGGTCTGACCCTGACCGTATCCGGCGGTAAGCTGAACGCGCCGGCCTATGTACTGGTAAAATATGATGCAGCCTATGCATCTAACTATGCACATCCTGCTGCTCCGGGCACTGACTTTACACTCACACAGGAAGCATTCCTGGTGCCTGCCGGAGACTACACTACTCCCAAGACAGTTACCATCCCTAACCTGCATGTTATCGGGAACGATCAGCTGCAGTACAGCCGTACCTTACGTCTGAAACTCGTAAGCACCTGTACTTCCCTGTTAAGCATTTCCGGTACTTCAGAAGTGGATTATACCATCGTGGATGATGAGCCAAGAACGCTCACCATGAATATCGACAGTACTTCGCTCTATGAGGGTAACTCTTCCAAAGCGAGAATTACATTGCCGATCGGTATTACCTGTCCGGAAGATATCGTGATCAGCTTTTCCCGTGTAGCAGCATCTACTGCCGGTGATACTGATTATACCGTACCGCCGAATATCGTGATCCCTGCTAACCAGACAGGTACCGCGATCTTTAACTTCAGCGCAAAAGCAGATAAAGTACTGGAAAACACCGAAAGCCTGTCCCTGCGATTCCAGGGTACGATCTTAGGTATCGGTGTAGCCAGCCAGAAAGATATTCAGATCAAGGATAGTACGTTCCTCAACCCGAATTATTCACAGATCATGGCCGACTGTGTATCTCCGGATGCACCAAGGCCGGTACCTGAGGGATATAATGGTTATCTCTCCCTGCACCTGCCGCCAGGTGTTACTTCGGAGGTGACGATCAATATGCTGGACGTATATGTGGACTGGGACAATGCAACCGCAGAAGACCAGGTGGATTTTGACCTGAACTACTATTCCGGTCTTGAGTTCAAGATCACACCGGGTACTACAGAAACAAGAATTCCTTTCTATGTATTCCCGGATAAAATAATGGAAGGCCCGGTACCTGAACATTTCGACCTGCTGATGCTGGCGATCGATGATGTGGGTGCTGGTCGTGTATATAATTATGTAGGCCCTGCCATCACTATTAAAGATGTGGATGCGGACAGCAGTCTGAAACTGATCGTAACCGCTACGCCAAATACGATCAAAGAAGGAGACGCTGGTGCAGCTGTTACCATTGCTTTCCCTGACGATATCGTTTCTTTATATGATGTGCCGGTAACCATTTCAAGAGGTCTCAGTTCAAAAGCAACTGACCTCGATCTGGAAAGTCCGTTACCTACCAACTTAGTCATTAAAGCAGGTAAGAACTCAGTGACTTTCCCTGCCAATGTGAAGGCGAAAACGGATAACGTACTGGAATCAGATGAAAGTCTCTGGATCGTTACTACACCAAATGGCTTCACCGTGGATTCTTCCCTGATCACCATTCAGGATGTAACCGGTGAGATACCAGGTAACAAGGACATGAAGATCGAACTGGTAACACCAGATCTGAAAGAAGGTAACACTACCGGTATCAAAATCAGTTTTGTAAACAGCACACTGACCGCTGAGGAGCCTATATCCATCACATTGTCACATGATGCGGGTTCCGCAGCTGCAACAACGGACTATTCTATTCCTGCGACGATCACATTGCCGGCAGGCCTGAGCACTTATACAGTAGCTGATGCATTTGCTGCAACTGCTGATAAGATACTGGAATTAGATGAAGCGGTGAAGGTGACAGGTGTGGCGACTACCATTCCGGGACTGACCGTTACAGGTTTCAGTGGCACTGTACTGGATGCTACCGGCGATGATCCTAACAATAAAAAGATCACTGTTACTGCCAGTCATGCAGAAATGGACGAAGGCGGTTCAGGATATAGCTTTACTTATAGTCTGCCTGCAGGTTATACAACTGAAATACCAATTATCATTACACCGGCACTGATGACAGGTTCAACTACTATCGCCGACGATTATCTGCTGGACAGCACACAGCTGACCATAGATAATGGACATAGTACAGTATCAACTGGTGTTACGATCAATTCAGACCTGGTAATTGAAGGCGATGAGATCATGGTAATGGGTGGTACCGCTGCTACATCACTGAGTGGTGTGCAGGTAGTACCAGCTTCAGTGATCATAAAAGATAAAACACAGATGTCTGCTCCGAAGGTAACCGTTGACAGAACGGACCTGGTAGAGGGTGGCGCTGGTGCTTTCATCACTGTGACCATGCCATTGGGTGCAGTTCCATCCACACCGCTGACAGTGACAATAAAAAGAGGATTGAGTTCTCCGGCTACATCAGGTTTCACCGGCGTACCACAAACTATCACACTGAGCGGTAACGCTGTAACTATTCCGGTACCGGTAGCTGCAAGTTCTGATAACATACTGGCGGATGATGATCAGCTGGTAGTAGTTGTGGAAACAGAAGGTTATCCGGCAGATTCGATCACTTTTAACATCATCGATGTTACCATCAATGATCCTGCAAATACTAAAATTCACTTTACACCGGAACCCGTAAGTCAGGGTAACCGTGTGAAAGAAGGCAATACATTTACTGTTCGTGCAAGTTTCCCTCCGGGAGTAACTGCTGCTAAATCATTGTTCGTACAGGTTGCTGCTACGCCAGCTTCTGTAGCTACGGGCGCTGATTATAGCGGTCTGCCAACGACCTTCACCATGAATCCCGGAGTGAATCATGCTGACTTCGATATCGTTGCGCTGACTGATAAAGTGATTGAAAATCCTGAGCTGGTAAGATTCAGCGGAGCTGTGACCTTACTGCCGATGATCGTGGTAGATAGCTTTGACCTGTATATAGATGATGCGACAGCGTCTGATCCTTCCATCGCAGCGTTGAAGATCACGTTTGATTCCAGCGGTATACACAAAGGTTTGGGATCGACCAGAGTAACGGTTGGTTTTGCTGATCCGCTGGTTACTTCAGAACTGCCGATCACGATCAATATAACACCTGATCCATCTTCTACTGCTGATATCACTAATTATGTAGGTCTGCCGACGGTAGTAACCTTACCGAAGGACAGCAACAGGGTTACGTTCTTCCTGAGTGTACCGGATAATCATGTAGTGGAAGGGAACAAGACATTACAGTTTGCTGCAAGTGCAACAGGTTATACTGTGTTGCCGGTGCCGCCATTACAAATCCTGGAGATCGCTGGTCAGGCATTGTCAGTAGAAAAAGTAAGCGACGCGGCTGAACCTGCAAAAGATGGCGCCTTTATTATTAAGATGCCGGTTGCAGCCACTTCAGATGTAACAGTAAGTTTCAGAGTAGATTATAACGGCACCAATATCGAACCTCTTCCATCGGCGGTGATCATTCCTGCCGGTTCGAAGGAAATCACTGTACCGGTACGTATCAAGGACGACCTGATACTGCAGGGTGATGAGACATTAAAAGTGACACTGACCAGTGCTGTGGCTGACAATGGCGGTAATCCGCTGAACCTGACAGTTGATATCGGACCTGCTGAAATACTGGTAACAGACGATGAAAATGCTACTACCGGTCCGAAAGCAGATGCACGTAAACTGTTGATCGAGCGTATTGCTGATGCAACACAACCAGCTACAGCAGGTGCATTCAAGATCCGTTTCCAGGACCCTACGCTGACTGCTTTTGACAATGTGAAAGTGGTATATAGTCTGGCTGGTACCGCAACTGCCGGTACTGACTATGTTATCCTGCCAGGTTATGCGATCATCCCTAAAGGACAGAGTGAAGTAATGGTGAATGTGAATCCTGCGGGTATCACATATGCAGGACCAGATTTAACAGTACAGGCCACATTGATGGATGCATCAGCTGCATTGCCGAATGTGAACTGGAATTTTGTAGACAATCCAGTTGCGACACTGATCATCTATAACCACAATATCGATACGCCGACGGTGAATCTGTTCGCAGCAACCAGTCAGCTGAGAGAAGGAGATGAAGTGGAATTCTTTGTAAGACTGAGCCGTGCTATCACTGTAGATATTCCGATCACTATAGACATCACGAACGACATCTATCGTACACTGACGCTTTCCGGTGGTACTGTCAATGGAAAAGCGGTAACTGTAGTAGTACCAAAAGGTTCCAAAGAACAGAGCTTTAAAGTGAAAGTAAACGAGAATGAACTGAATGATGATGATGGATGGGTGAAAGCTGCGGTGAGAGATTTTGATCTGAACAGTGGCAATCCGGCTTACTACACAGGTTTAGCAAGCGAAGTATCGAATACAGTAAGTGATAATGATTCTATGAAACTGACCTTTACAGAAAGTCAGTATTCAGTGAAAGTGGCTTTTGATACGATCGGACAACCATTACCATTTACCGTTCGGTTCAACCGGACAAGCTCCCGTATCATAACCGTGTATTACGAGTTCTTTACGCCGGCGCCAACAGAAATCCCGGCTAATACATTGCTGGCGGTTGCACCGAAAGATTATGATCCGACCATCTTCCCGATATTATTGCTGCCAGGTCAGACAATGATCGACATACCGGTACCGGTGAACAGTGTGGAGAAAGACAAAATCTTCGGTATGCGTTTGCTGAGAGCGACCGTAGCATCTAATCAGAACGTACCTGCGCTTGATTCTATCATGACAGCGAGTGGTCTGATCAAAATCTGTATGGATTGTGACGTGGACGGTGACGGTGTGCCTGATTATGTAGAGCGTTTCATCACGGACGGCAGATGGAGAGATAATAATAACGGTGCATTACGTGTACATCCGGCTATGTCGCCTAACAATGACGGACTGGGTAACGAAACACTGGAGATCGAGAACATTGACAAGTTTGCTGATAACGAAGTAACAATATTCAACCGCTGGGGTGGTACTGTATTTACGACGAAGAACTATCATAACCAGACGAACAACTTTAATGGTAAAGGCAACGTTGGCGCGACCAAGGGCCAGGACGTTCCGGACGGTTCTTACTTCTTTATTATCCATACGAAAGATGCAAGTGGTAACAAAGAACGTTACACAGGGTTCATTGTAATAAAACGATAGCGATGACTGCTAACAAAAAATTCCTTTTGGGTCTGCTGATGGCTGCTGCCTGTTATGTACCGGTAAAGGCGCAGCAGAGCCCTATCTACTCACAGTACATGTTGAACGGGATTGTGATCAATCCGGCTTATGCAGGTACAGACGAATCAGCGAGTCTGAGCGTAGTGGGACGTAACCAATGGGTAGGAGTGGATGGCGCGCCAAAAACGGCGACCATGAGTTTCTATTCACCACTGAATGACAGGGGGACCCATCTGGGTTTCTCTGCAATGAAGGAATCGATCACTGTACAATCACGTACTGATTATAATGTACTGGCAGCGCAGAGCGTGAATCTGAGTGAAACGGTGAAGCTGGCGCTGGGATTGCAGGCTGGTATGTCACAGTATAAAGAGAATAACAGTCAGCTGACAACCACAGATCCATCTTTTGCGACGAATCTGGCCTACTGGAAAACACAGGTTGGTTTCGGTTTTGCAGTATTCTCTGAAAACTTTTATCTCGGTTTATCTGCACCTGCTTTTAAAAGCTTTGATCTGGGCAACAGTGTAAATAAAGTGAAGGCAATTTCACACATGTATTTACAGGCGGCATATGCTGCAAGAGTAAATGATGACCTGTTGGTAAAGCCTTCGATATTGTTGAGACAGGCCCAGGGTAGTGGTTTGCAGTACGATATCAATACCAGCGTATTATTGAAAGAAGTGATCTGGTTAGGTGTTTCCTGGCGTTCAGAAAAGACAGTGACCGGATTAGTGCAGGCGAGACTGGGAGAGAAGTTCCAGATAGGTTATTCATACGATACGCCAATGTCATCCAATCTGAAAGGTGCACAAACAGTATCTCATGAGCTGATGTTGAACTTTAGGTTCGGATGGAGTGTTGATCATGAGATCATCCCACGCGTATTCTAGTTAAGTTAATATTACCGAAAACACATACTGATTTATCAATTTCCCGCATTTTCTATGCGGGATTTTTTTTGTCGACATATCTCATTGATAATGAATGAAAAACAAGATCGTATTTTTTTCAAAAAAAAGAAAATCTTAAAATCCGTGTTTAAACATTTATCGTAAGTATTTATAGACAGGTGAAGAAGGAAAAACGCTTTTCCGGATACACCTAAAGAATTTTAATTAGAAAAGTTGTGTCTTTTAATGGTTAACTTGGGAAACAGCCTGGTATTTTTACCAGGCTGGATTTTTTTATAGCGGTCTTCTCATGACGTAATCGAGCATCCAGTAGCCATTACCGATATCGGTGTCTTTCTCTTTGAAAATGGTGAAACCCTGTTTTTCATAAAAGAACCTGGCCTTATTATCTCTTTTCACGTCCAGTTCGAGGATGTTGCCATTCTCTGCCTGTACTCTTTCCACCACATAATCCAATAATAGTTTTCCTACACCTTTTCCCTGATAATCGCTGTGCAGATATATTTTCTGCAATTTGAAAACGCCTGCTTCATCGGTGGTGCTATAGGAAGCAAAACCGATAGGACGCTGGTCGTCATATAACAGGAGGAATCTGTGTGCTTTCTCTGTTATCTGGCTGGCCAATGCGGCAGTGCTGTACATCATTTCCAGCATGTACTCTATCTGTTCGGGAGTCAGCAGGTCTTTGTATGTCGGACGCCAGATCTCGTCCCTGAGCTGCTGAATAACGGGTATGTCGTTTACGTTTGCTAACGTTATTTTATACATGATGTTCAGTTCCTTAATTTCCGCGTATGATTTTTTTTATCACTTCCAGCAGGCTCTCCAACGGAGTATATCCTTTTGCGATAAGATAGTATTGCGTTCCATCGTCGAAGATAGCAGCCGGAAATCCTGTAATGCCCCATTGTTGAACCTGGTTGAATTCCTGGATGGTATCATATCTGTTGGCATCATCTTTCATTTTCTCCAGAAACTCTTCCACCGGTAACTGATATTTTGCGATCAGCTCACGATAGGTCGCTTCCTCATTCAGGCTTTTGCCTTCATAGTTGAGTGCGAGTTGCATATCGTGTGCAAAAGACAATGCCTTTTGCGGCAGATATTGTTTGAAAACAGTGAGCGCAATACTTGGTTTTTCTGAATCCATTATATCGTCGGTGTGGAGGTACCCTTCAAGGAATGCTTCTCCGAATTGTACGCCTGTAGTAGCTTCTACCTGTTTGTGTGCTTCCTTTATGTAGTTATACATAGCAGACGCAGGTCTGTGGTTGGAGCTGAGCAACATACCTCCGGAGAGTACTTCCACTTCCGTTCCGAGTTGTTTTTGTAGTTGTTCGATAACAGGTGTGAATCCATAACACCAGCCGCATAATGCGTCGTATATATAGATCAGTTTCATGATTGTGCTCTCGTTTTTAGTTGGCGCTGTTGTGCTATTTTTTCTTTTTGCTGGTGAATGCTTCCAGTTCGGCGGCGCTGAAGCTGCTCAGGTTATGTGCAGCGGTGAGTCCGCCTTTTCTTGCAGCGAGCGTACCATAATAGATATCGTGGAAACCGTCAGTGCTGTGTGCATCCGGATCAATGGACAACAAAACATTTTTCTCCAGTGCGTATGGTATCCATTCCCAGTCGATATCAAGACGGCGTGGATGTGCATTGATCTCAATGACCACATTGTGTGTAGCGCATGCATCGATGATCTGCTGATGATTGACAGGATAACCGTTACGGCTGAGCAGTAGACGGCCGGTCATATGACCGAGTATGGTCGTGTAAGGATTTTCTATTGCTTTCAGGAGACGCGCCATTGCTTTTTCTTCACTCATTTTCAGATTGGAGTGTACAGATGCAATGACGAGATCGAATGAGGCGAGTATTTCATCCGGGTAATCTAGGCTGCCATCGTTGAGGATATCAGCTTCTACACTTTTGAAAATACGGAATGGAGCGAGTTGTTTATTGAGTTCATCGATCTCTGCATGTTGTGCCTGTATACGCTCGATACTGAGACCATTTGCATAGAAGGCAGAGCGGGAGTGATCACTGATAACAAGGTATTCAAAGCCCTGTTCTTTTGCAGTGGTTGCCATTTGCAGCAGGGTATGTTCCCCATCGCTCCAGGTACTGTGACTGTGAATAATGCCTTTGATGTCTTTGTGTGTGATCAATACCGGCAGTTGTTTCTTTTTGGCGAGATCGATAGCAAGTCCGCCGTTACGCAGACAAGGCTCAATATAATCCATTCCTGCCTGTGTGAAGATCGCTTCCTCTGTTGCATTGGCAGGAATGCTGTTCAGGTCAAGCGATGCCTTGAAATGCTCCAGGAAGGATGCAGATGCGGTAGTGGTGAATAATACTTTATTAAAATCTTCTGCGGAGGCAGGATAGATTTTGATCCTGATGTGTTGTTCGTGTTGCCAGACGATTGCTTCTCCTGTATTGGCGGGAGCGGTCAGTGCCGGCAGTACGGACAATTTTTCTTCCAGCGCTGAAACAGGAAGGGCAACGACAAATTCTATTTCATCGATGATATTTTCATTGCGACGGAATTGTCCGGTCAATGAAACAGCGGCAGGCGCCAGCAGTTGGCTGAATTCTTTTTCAAGTGAAAGCGCGAGAGTTGCTGCCTGTGCGTAGAGGTAGCGGCCCTGGTTACTGAAGTAGAATTCGATGCTTTGTTTAACGGCGTCCTGTGTTTTTTGTCCGAAGCCTTTGAGTAAGGTCAGTCGGTTTTCATTACAGGCGTATAGCAGTTCTCCGAGGCTTTCTGCTTCGAGTTCTTTCCAGATGGTCGCTATTTTTTTAGGGCCGAGGCCTTTTATTTTCATCATCTCCAGTATGCCTGGAGGTGTTTTCAGGAGATATGCTTCGAGGGCAGCGAATTTGCCGGTCTGCAGCATTTCCTGAATGGCTTTGCTGATCGAGTCCCCTATGCCTTTGATCTTAGCGATTTCTTCCGGTGGCGTTACCTGCAATTGTATGGGGAGTTTCTCCACGGTAAATGCGGCGCTGGCGAAAGATTTTGCTTTAAAACTATTATCTCCCTGTATGTCCATGAGTTTGGAGATCAGGGAGAAATTATCGGCAATAGCGTAATTATCGAGCATAAGTAGAATTGAAATGCGAATTTACTGAGGGCGGGGTATATATAAATAAAAAAAGATCCTGGCGGTAGCCAGGACCTTTTATTTTACAGTTTGTAAAGTCGAGCTTACAACTCTGGAGCGATGGTAGTCGCTGGAGTTGAGTTTGGATTTTCAGCTGGTTTACTAGCTTTTTTCCTTGCAGCAGCTTTCTTCTTAGGAGCAGCTTTCTTAGCAGCAGCTTTTTTAGGAGCGGCTTTCTTAGCAGCAGCTTTCTTAGGAGCAGCTTTCTTAGCAGCGGCTTTTTTAGGAGCAGCTTTCTTAGCAGCGGCCTTTTTAGGAGCAGCTTTCTTAGCAGCAGCCTTTTTAGGAGCAGCTTTCTTAGCAGCAGCCTTTTTAGGAGCAGCTTTCTTAGCAGCAGCTTTTTTAGGAGCGGCTTTCTTAGCAGCAGCTTTTTTAGGAGCAGCTTTCTTAGCAGCAGCTTTTTTAGGAGCGGCTTTCTTAGCAGCAGCTTTCTTAGGAGCGGCTTTCTTAGCAGCAGCCTTTTTAGGAGCAGCTTTCTTAGCCGCTTTTTTAATTGTTGCCATTGTTTTTTGAATTTTGGGTTAGTAATTAAAATTGGGTATTAGAAAAAACTTTATGGCAAACACTGTTCCAGACTTACGCCTGAGCAGTGGTGTCAATTGACTTTACGGAAACGATGGTTCTGTTTTCACGTCCTTTTCTGAACTCAACAACGCCATCAGCAACTGCGAAAATGGTAAAATCTCTACCAATTCCTACGTTAGCTCCTGGGTGATAAACGGTACCACGCTGGCGAACAATGATGTTACCAGATACGGCTGCCTGACCACCAAAAATTTTTACTCCCAGCCTTTTGCTTTGGGAATCACGGCCGTTCTTAACGCTACCTTCACCTTTTTTATGTGCCATTTCTTATGTACGATTTTAGAACTTTATCAAATAAAAATTAAGCAATCTCGTTGATCCGGATCTTCGTAAAGTGTGTACGGTGACCAACTTTCTTTCTGAAACCTTTTCTGCGTTTCATTTTGAAAGCAATTACCTTATCACCCTGAACGTGGCTCAGGATCTCTGCTTTTACCACTGATTTTACATCAGTACCTACGGTCGGCTTACCACCATTATCTACTAACAACACTTCAGAGAACTGCACTTTATCTCCAATATTTCCCTGCAACTGTTGTACGAAGATTTCTTGGTCTTTTTGTACTTTGAATTGCTGACCTGCGATTTTTACAACTGCAAACATAGTTATCCAAAAATAATTTCCTGCAAAATTAGGAATTGTTTTCTAATTGACAAAGTTTTCTCAGCTTTTTGCCATCAGACCTGAAAACAGGCTGATTCCGCTGAGAAATACAATTTATATTTTCAAAGATACATACTTTATTTTAATATAGATAATTACAATCTTTCCATATATGGCCGATTTCGCTGGAATCCTTACCGGCATTGCTATCCGGCTTAGTACTCAATCCGCTGAAAACCCTTGTAATATGAGCTATTATAACAATTTTTATTTTATACATTTGTCCTTTCTCTTATCCTAAAATACAAGGGCATGAAGCTTAAATCACTGCTTGCCAAACCATTTGCTTCCATTGTGGCCAACAAGATCAGGAAGGAAATGCAACGGGCGGTAGAAGACCAGGAAGCGATCCTGGAGGAGTTGATTAAAACAGGCAGGAAGACTGAGTTCGGAAACGATCATCATTTTGGAAATATCAATAACTACAATGATTACAAACAGGCGGTGCCTGTGCGGGATTATGAACAGTTCAAGCCCTATATCAATAAGATAAAGGATGGTAAACAGAATGTATTGTGGAAAGGACAGCCGATTTATCTGGCTAAAACTTCAGGCACTACCAGTGGTGTGAAATATATTCCTATTACGAAGGACTCGATCTCCAACCATATAGATACTGCCCGTAATGCGCTGCTGAACTATATGGCGGAAACCGGGAAGACAGAATTTGCTGATGGCAAACTCATATTCTTATCTGGTTCTCCTATTCTGGAAAGGGTAGGTGGTATTCCTTACGGCCGTCTCAGTGGTATCGTGAATCACCACGTGCCACGTTATCTGCGTACGAATCAGTTACCAACATATGAAACGAATTGTATAGAGGACTGGGAAACCAAGCTGGACAAGATCGTTGATGAAACGATTAATGAAGATATGCGTCTGATCAGTGGTATTCCACCATGGATGCAGATGTATTTTGACAGACTGATCGAAAGAAGTGGAAAATCTGTTGGGGAACTGTTCAAAAACCTGGATGTACTTGTTTATGGCGGTGTGAACTTCGAACCTTATCGTGCGAAGCTGATGGCGGCTATTGGTCGTCCGATCAATACCATTGAAACATTCCCGGCATCAGAAGGTTTCTTTGCTTTCCAGGATACGCAGGAGCATAAAGGACTGCTGCTGAACACCAATTCCGGCATTTTCTACGAATTTATTCCGGCCAATGAAATATTTGACGCGAACCCTACCCGTTTATCACTGCGTGATGTACAGGTGGGTGTGAACTATGCGCTGGTGGTGAGCACCAATGCCGGTTTGTGGTCGTATAACATTGGCGACACCGTAAAATTTGTTTCCACTAACCCATATCGTTTGCTGGTAACAGGACGTATTAAACATTTCATTTCCGCATTTGGCGAACATGTGATCGGAGAGGAAGTGGAGCATAGTCTGATGCGTGCGGCGAAGGAGGAAAACCTGCAGATCACAGAATTTACCGTAGCGCCAATGGTGGCTCCGGATGGAGAGTTGCCTTTCCATGAGTGGTTCGTAGAGTTTGAACAGCAGCCTGCCGATCTGGGTGCTTTTGCAAAAAAGGTGGACAGTTATATGCAGGAGAAGAACATTTATTACAATGACCTGTTGACCGGAAGCATTCTGCAACCATTGAAGATCAGACCGGTACGTAAGAACGGGTTCATCGATTATATGAAGTCGGTAGGCAAACTGGGCGGGCAGAACAAAGTGCCGCGTCTGAGTAATGACAGGACACTCGCCGATGAACTGAGTAAGTTTCTTTTATAATTAGTGAGCAGGAATTGCGGATAATGAATGCAGGCGTTTTTGATGGGCGTCCTCCATTCATAATTCGTAATTCCTAATACCTAATTGTCTTATTTCCCTTATTATTGCAGCAATGAGTAAGAAGAACATAGCCATCTTTGGCTCCACAGGATCTATTGGCATCCAGGCATTGGAGGTGATTGAAGCACATCCTGACAAGTTCAGCGTGGAAGTATTGACAGGGGGGCAGAACGCCAACCTTTTGATAGAGCAGGCTTTAAAATTTCGTCCGAATGCGGTGGTGATAGCCGATGAAACACAGTATGAGAAGGTTAAGGACGCATTATTCGATAAAGGTATCAAGGTATTTGCAGGTGCGAAAGCCATGGTGGAAGTAGCTGCCTGGAATACAATTGATATGATGCTGGCGGCCGTAATGGGCTTTGCCGGTCTGGCGCCAACATTGGCTGCCATTGAACAGGGTACCCCGATTGCACTGGCAAATAAAGAAACCCTGGTGGTAGCAGGTGATATCGTGATGGCAGCGGCCAACAAGAGAAATGTCCCTGTAGTACCGGTAGATTCTGAACACTCAGCTATTTTTCAGTGTCTGTTAGGTGAAGACCTGCGGAAAGTGGATAAAGTGATCCTGACCGCTTCCGGTGGTCCTTTCCTCGGTAAAAAACCGAACTTCCTGATCAATGTGAAAAAAGATCATGCGTTACAGCATCCTAACTGGAGAATGGGCGCAAAGATCACCATTGACTGTGCAACACTGATGAATAAAGGTCTGGAGATGATCGAAGCCCGCTGGTTATTCAATCTGCCGCCTGAAAAGATCGAGGTGGTGATCCATCCGCAGTCTATCATTCACTCTATGGTCGAATTTGTGGACGGTTCGCTGAAAGCACAGCTGGGCGTACCTGATATGAAAATGCCGATACAACTGGCATTAGGATTTCCGGAAAGATTAGCCAACGATTTCCCGAAATTCTCTTTCAAAAATAATCCTACGCTGACATTCGAACAGCCTGATACCAAGACTTTCCGTAACCTGGCCATTGCCATTGAGGCAATGCACAAGGGAGGAAATGCTGCCTGTGTAATGAACGCTGCGAACGAAGAAGTGGTGCATGCTTTCCTGAAGAACAGGATCGGTTTCCTGCAAATGACAGAAGTGATAGAAGAGACGATGGCGAAGATCGCATTTGTGGAAAAACCTACGCTGCACGACTACTATGAAAGCGATCAGGCTGCCAGGGAATATGCAAATTCCATGATCAATGCTATAGTGATTTAATATTACATTAACGCTGTACTGCAGTTGAACCGCCTATATTTGCCGGACTATCTATAGTTTAATAACATTATATATTTACTGTCAGATTCATCTACATGACCACACAAGAAATATTGGTAAAGGCCGGGCAGTTGATACTGTCACTATCCATACTGGTCGTTTTACACGAGCTTGGGCACTTTATCCCCGCCAAGCTTTTTAAAGCAAGGGTTGAAAAATTTTATCTGTTCTTTGACCCCTGGTTTTCGTTGTTTAAAAAGAAAAAAGGAGATACAGAATATGGTATTGGCTGGTTGCCACTGGGCGGATATGTAAAAATATCCGGTATGGTGGATGAGAGCATGGACCGTGAACAGATGGCGAAACCGCCACAACCATGGGAATTCCGCTCAAAACCAGCCTGGCAGCGTCTGATCATCATGATCGGCGGTGTTACGGTTAACCTGGTACTTGGCTTCCTGATCTATGCAATGATGCTGTGGCACTGGGGCGAAAGCTATCTGCCAACCAAAAACCTGACTTACGGTATTGCGGTTGACTCCCTGGCAGGCAGCATTGGTCTGAAAGACGGAGACATGGTATTATCTGTGAATAACGAACCGGTTGAAAACTTTCGTTCTATTCCTGCTGAGATCATCCTGCGTGAAGCGACCAGCATCCAGGTAGAACGTGAAGGCAAACCTCTTGACATCAAGATCCCTACCGGTTTTATCCGTGAAATGATCAAGCGAAAAGGCACGCTGATGGATGTGCGTATCCCGTTTGTAGTGGATACGGTATTGCCAAAATCTCCGGCAGAAAAAGCCGGTTTCAGAAAGGGCGACAAGACGCTGGCTGTAAACGGCGCACCTGCCAGCTATTTCCATGAGTTCAGAAAAGAATTACAGCATTATAAGAATAAAACGGCTACTATCCAGGTTTTACGTGATGGCGATACCCTTCAGTTGTTCGCGCACGTTGCCGAAAATGGTACCGTAGGTATGGCGCCGGCTAATCCGGAGAAAGACTTCAAATTCGCTACCAGAGAATATACCTTATTACAGGCGATCCCTGCCGGTTTCTCCAAGTGTATCAATACCCTGGTGAAATATGTGCAGCAGCTGCGTCTGATCTTCGTTTCCAAAGAGGTAAAAGCCAATGAATCACTGGGTGGTTTCATCAGCATCGGTAACCTGTTCCCTGCTCATTGGGACTGGATCGCTTTCTGGGAAATGACGGCGCTGTTGTCTATCATCCTGGCATTTATGAATATCCTGCCGATTCCGGCCCTGGATGGTGGTCACGTACTGTTCCTCTTATATGAGATCATTACCGGCCGTAAACCAAGCGAGAAATTCCTGGAATATGCCCAGATCGTTGGTATGATCATCCTGTTCGGTCTGTTGTTATATGCAAATGGACTGGATATCTGGCGAAGTATCTTTAAATAGATTGATAATCATCTGATTATAGGAAAGAGGCCTTTAGGGGCCTCTTTTTTTGTACTTAGACTATAGTTCTTCTACATTACACCTTCGTTCGTGAACGAAGGTGTAATGTAGAAGAACTATAGTCAGACTATTTATTGAAATTTCATAAAATAGTCATATCTTTGTAAGCTGCGAAAGCAAACTGGGGTCGCCTGGTTTTGACAGCATAGATCTTTGAAAGTGTAAGCATGTCGTGCGTTGTATAATTAGCACGTAAATCTGAATATACAACCTTTAATTGGCGAATCTAACTACGCCATGGCTGCCTAATCAGCGATTAGCGCACCCATTTTGGCCGCCGCAGTTGCTGTCTGCTAGAACTGCCGCCGCCTAATCAAAACCTTAGCGGAATAGGTACTCATGGTTTCTGTGAGTGGGTACTGAAACTAAACGGATACGGACCAGGCTGGTTAGTTGCGCCCCTGGCAAGGTCCCGACAAACTAATGCGTAAATAAGCATGTAGAAAGCTTTCGGCGGATATGTTTGGACGCGGGTTCGATTCCCGCCGACTCCACACTTGAGGTACATCTGATTTTTCTGATCGGGTGTACCTTTTTTATTTTCGCTATATTTCGTTTCCAGACCGGATAATAGTACTAATACTTCATTTTTGTTCGCGGCCGGACATAATTCCGGTACTTCGTTTATCTTCAAAGACCTATGAATTTCTATACCATCACCCAGGACAGAAGCTATACTAAATGGGTGGCCATGCTTCCAAATTCGGAGGAACGTCAGCTGCATTTGAACGACCACATTACACAAGATTCTTTCTGGGAAAATGCTCAGACTATTTATATGAAGGTGCTCGCTTACCAGGATCTGACGTCGACCGTGCTATATGCCGATACACATGCATGGAAACATGACACGAGTTTGGATATGGTAGCGCCACCCTGGGCTAACAAGGTCATCATTTCACATCGTTTTAAAAACCTTCTGGACGAGTTTGAGGGGCCAGCGCACCGGCTGTATCCCATGCTTATGTCAAACTACTATAACACAGGCGACGAGAACCGGGGTTATTTTTTGCTGCACATACCTTATAACCATTTTCAAAATCTGGATTACAGCCGTGTGACCTTTGTCGTAGCTCCTTTCGGGGAAATGCACAATCCCTATAAATGCTTTGCTGAAGGAGAGGTCCCGTCGTACGACGAATACGTGCGTATAGCCCGGGATATGGAGGTTGAATTTCCTGATGGTACGCTGGAGCCCCAGGTTTGGATCTATGATAAGCCCTGGGATTTTCTATGGTCTACCACTGATGACATTATCGTAAGCGAGCGTATAAAGCAACGCGCAGAACAGGAAGGTTTGGTCGGCGTATCATTTGAATTGTTCAGGGATGTACAGGTTATCACAAGCTGCAATGCATAATTGCTCCCTGGTAAAAGCACAAGTGCACTTGTTTTACACCTTGTCCCTAACTATCGTTCGCATGCGTGTTATACCAGATAAACATGCTACATCGTATGTGCATTACGATTTCTGGCCAGTGTTGTTGCGGAGGACTAAAGAACCGGGCAGTTCCGGACAGTCTGTCTATTTAAGTATTTCTATAACCGATATAAGAAAATAAAACCTGATTTGGCAAATGGAGTCAAATAAAAAAAGACTGCAGATCATTACTAATTATGAAGATCTGCTGAGGAAAACTATCAAAACTTATAATGAAGTATATAAAACAGACTTTGAAATAGCAGGGTTTATGTACGATGAAGTAATGCGTGCGCTTGTGGATTTTAGTGAGGCGTCAGTTCATGATGTATTTCAAATGGGAGTTGTTTTTGGACGTGCCTGTGAGCATTTGGATAAGGCCTCATCTCAGGCTCCACGATCCAGTTGGGATTAATTTAGTGCGATCTGGGATTGCTGATTACAACACAAAGTAATATGGTTTCGTCTTTGAGTGCATGGAGCGAAAGAATTAAGTTGTAGCTCAGGTGATAAAAATTTCACTGAACCTTTCTTTATAAAAATCAACTTTCCAGTCCTCATCTATTGGGTTCACTTCGTCCAGTAATGTCTCATACAGGGCCCCGCATGTATTTATTGTATGCTCCAATGGGACCATATTGATGTAATGATTCGATTGAATAAGTACATAATCCAGGTATCCGCAATCACCTCCGATCTGTATATTTACCAGGCTGTTTATATGTGCTAATAGTTGTGGTAGCGAGGGCTTTTGCGCAGGATCAGAGAATAACTGTAATACTGTTTCCTTACTTTCAGCAGGGCAAAAAGCAAAGCTCCAATTGGTTACATCGCTCGAATATAACTTTACATATTTGGCCAGATCGTTTTGACTGATTTCAACGATATAGAAATACCTGTTTGTCAAGTCTCTGTTTGAGTAATTAACAGCTTCTAAAAAGCCTGCAGGGTTTTGAAAACCCAATAAAGTACAAAGTTCGTTATCCGCTATGTATTCTATTGAGTAACGCCACTCACATCGTTTTGCCTGCAGGGTAGTGGATAACATCTGCGTAGCATGTTCACTGTCAAAATAGATCAGATAACATGTATTGCCGGGAAGGAGCTCTTTTAATATTAGATAATACAGAAGCGAGTTTTCGCGGGACGCAAATGATGATACGCCATGCTCACTTAAAAAGGTATTAAATTCTTCATGTACTGGTCCTTCCAAATCCAATTTACTATCAAAAACAGACTTACTTAAAAAACCATTGAATGGGACTGGTAGATGATATTCGAACCTGTCTGCAAATGCCTTTTCAATGAATTGTACTTTATTCATAGGGTATAGGTTATAGTATTATGGTTGCATGAGTCCCGTTAACTCATAGTGGTTCTGGAGGTGCCTGACCATGATGGTTTCGCCTGCGCCTACCTGTATTACATTGCCTCCATCTGCGCCATAGCCGCCGAGTGCTGCGGAACGGACGTCTGCAATATAGCCAGGCCATTTACCACCACTCCAGGAGTAGCCAAACAAAAAGCCATTGGCATTGGCCAGTTTCATTTTGTCCTTCCAGTCTAGCTGAAATTGCACAAACATCTCTCCGGGACAAATAGCAAGGGATATACTTTTATTGATCAGCATTGTGATAAGATGTACGTTGAACTCTTTTTTTGTGTCATGTCTGCCAATGAAATGTAGTGAATCTATTTTATAGTTAATGTCTGTTTGTGCATCGGCAGGCATAATAATATTTTTTGCGAGTTTGCTCACTTCCCAGGCCAATAATTCACCAGTGCGTTCCATAGGTGCGTAATCGGTTTTTACAGGATCAGTAGGGCCGGAACGGCGGGGACTGATCATGAGCGATTCTATATTACCTCCACCTCCATTTACAAAAAGGCAATTGAGCTTATTATCAAAAGCCGCTTCTACTTTGCGCGCAGCTACACCGGGGTAGTCGGCAGATACCTCATAGTTAAAGCACACCACATCTGCGTGCATGGCGTAATTCATGATCAGTGCACGGGGATTATCCTGCAGGTCTGTTATTTTTAAAACGCCTACTTCAGGATCTACGGGGCCAAAGGGAATACGCTCGGGGTTTTCTACCCGGTAATGTGCATCTCCTATCCACGATTCTCTGGCGCGGCCATCTTCTCTTATTATAAGACGATTAAAACCCAGTTGTGGGAAGGTACTTTTGCCTGCGGCTATTTTAGCCTGGAACAGGTGTGCTGCCGCGTCACCTACAATTTTAATGACCTGGTCTTCATAAAAAGCCTGAAATGGGCTATTTAGCGCAAAGGTGATCTTATTATCCACCAGGGGAGCGGAGTGATTATGAGAAGAGCAGAGTACCACTTTTGAAATGTGATATTTCTCCTTACATATCTGCTCAACACGTTCGCTGGTAAAGATGGGCAGGTCTACGGATACAAATGCGATACGCTGTCCGTTTACATCCAGCACCAGACTGCGGGCATATATAGAATCGTGTATGGGCTGGTCTGTTTTAGGGGTAATGTTGATCTTACTGGTGCCGGCCAGCAGTTTACCGGTATCGGCGTAGCCTGTTTGAAAGATCAGCAGGCATATTATAACAAACAGGCTATTGAATAGTCTTTTCATAACAGGATAAAGTTGGGTTTATTTATATTTAGGGTAGGCATTTTGTATATTGGTAAAATAGGTATTTTTAGTCTGATACCATTTGACTTTGCAATAAATGAATAAAAATGATCAACAAGACCTTGTTTCTATTGGTGTTTTTTAGTTCAATAATGACCTTCCTCAGGGCGCAGCATATAAGTATTGCCAATGACACAAATGCTAAACAGGTGGTGTTCAGCAATACTAAAATGCAAGTCCGCCTGAATTACGATCAACAGGCTAATATCTCATTTCTGACAGTTAATGGTCAGGAACTGATAAATGGACAAAAAGGGATCTTCTCCGAAATCAAATTAAAAGATACGGCCTATTCAACATTACATCTTGCAAAATCTCCCGCTGTTAAGATTGCTAACAACACCATCATACTCTCAGATATAAAATACGGAGGCCCGAACCTTTCGATCACAGAGCATTGGACCTTCACGCTTAGTGATAGTGCTATTAAACTCAGTATTCAGCGTACTGTACCCAGAGATATTGAAGTAGCGCAATTATCATCCCCGGCCATTCTGTTTAGTAATATCAATGTTTGGGATGGCGCATTTCAGGATTATGGAGGTCTTGCCTGGTTTTACCTTTTTAATCAAAAACTGGATACCTATGGTACCCATAGTCGTTCTGCCAAATTCTGGAACAGCAAAACCGGCAATGGTTTAAATATTGTAATTGATGCTCCGGGAAAAGAAGTCGCAACAATTTATAGCCGAACGGCCAATGATGAATTGTTATGGTCTGCAGCTGAATCCTTGCAAAACATCATGCCCCGTTATGATTCCGGTACAAATCGCAGGCGCTATCTGCGTGGATTAGGGACAAATGTCTGGGCGCCGATCAAAATTAATGCAGGCACCTCTAAACTGGGGGTTACAATTTCATATTATGATTTCAAAGAAGAATATGACAGAGGAAATTTCGTAGGTCTTAACGGAACACAGATCAGTGATGTACTGAATACGATTGCCCGTATAGGTGTGATCGACAAAAATCATTTCGGCGGAAACAGCTGGCATACGCCTTACGGACCTATCTGTCTGCATGAACAGTATATTGGGCAAATGGGGCTTGCGATCAATGATCCGGCTTACCTTAAAGGGTATCAGCAGTGTCTGGACTTTTACAGGGACAATGCCATCAAACCTGATGGGAGGGTATACAGCAGATGGGCTTATACTAACGAAGACGCAATGCCGGGAGTATTTAATGAAAAAGGTTTCTATGAAGCACAATGGGGATATCTCCTGGACGCGAACCCTGACTTTGTAACAAACGTATCAGAATTATTTGACCAGACTGGTGACAAATCCTGGATTAAAACACATCAGCTATCCTGTGAAAAGGCGTTGGACTGGTTACTGGAAAGAGATCGTGATCACAATGGTCTGGTGGAAATGATGAACGACAGCATGCAGCAGAAAAAAAGCAGCGACTGGATAGACATTATCTGGGCTTCCTACGAAAATGCTTTTGTGAATGCAAAGCTATACCACGCGCTGGTCTTATGGGCTGATATTGAAAAGCAGCTTGGAAATATGGAGCGATCAAAATACTATGCTTCATTTGCACGACAACTGAAATCCAGTTTCAATAAACGTACACAGGATGGCGGCTTTTGGGATGAAGAAAATCAATGTTATGTGCACTGGCGGGATAAGAATGGCTCTATTCATGGCAGGAACATGGTCACGCCTGTAAACTTTATGGCGATTGGCTATGGTATCTGCGAAGATACATCGAGGATTCAGACAATACTGGATGGTATCGAAACTAAAATGGAACAAGAGCACCTCTTTTTCTGGCCCTTATGTATGACCAGCTATGCTGCAGGAGAAGGTCAGGATTGGCAGTACCCTTTCCCAAATTATGAGAATGGCGATATCTTTCTATCCTGGGGTGCCCTGGGCGTTAAAGTATATGCCGCCTATAAGCCGGAAATCGCGCTGAAGTATGTGAGGAATGTCCTGGACCGATATGCAAAAGATGGTCTCGCCTTTCAACGATATGGTAGGTTAAAACAAGAAGGGTTAGGAGACGACATACTATCGGGCAACTGTCTGTCGGTTGTTGGATTGTATCAGGCTGTTTATGGTATCAATCCGCTGTATAATCGCCTTTATCTTGATCCTCACATCACTGATGAATTGGCAGGTACCAGCATAAAATACAATTACAGAGATCAAAAGTTAAAAATAGATCTGGCGGTGGATCGCTATACTATATCTAACGGGCAGTTTAAAATAACGGATAACAAAGCGTTTGGTTCATTTTTTTCAAAAAATGAACTTACTTATTTCCATCACGCAAATGAAAGTGCATCCATGAAGATTCTGGCCGATACTGAGGTAGGTATTAAGCTGAAGTCGTGGAACGAACAAGCTTATTCATGGAGTCAGTCGAGCCAAAGTGCGATAAAAAAGAAGGTAACTTATCAGTTGATGCTGCTTAAGCCCAATAGTTACTACACTATACATGTCAACAAAACCCTGTTCCGGAAAATAAAAACTACCGGTGAGGGAACGTTGATATTTTCTATTAATGAGTCAAATAGAGAAGACGAGATTACGGTCTTCGGACAGTAAATATGTACAGAAGGAAGGAATTAGAGATTTGAGCAGTCCATGCAGTTAGCTCTCTATTGTGATATGGTCGAATGTGCCATCTTCTGTGCGTGAAATTACTAACAGGTGATCAGTAAAATCGCTGCCGAATGAATAGTCAAAAATTGCAAAATAATCTCCTTTTTCCTGCTCTGGATAAATACCTACGCGTATAAGTCGTATCTCCTTTAGCAACCGTTCTTCAATGGTTCCGTCTGTGTTTTCTTTACTAAGCAGTTGACTAATTTCATGTTCAGAGCAGTCATCGAAATGAAATTGAAGATAATCTCTGACGGTATTATCATTTATATAATCCTGTTGAATTGTCTGTAGGTTTTGTGTATGGTAATCTGACAGATTGTTGAGGAAATTGCTGATTTTATCTATAATAGAATCAGCAACGCTATCATTTTCGAAGTTCAGATCAATATCGATCGTTCTGTTGTCAAATGGAACAGAAGTATCATAATATTCATCGAGATCATTAATGTTAATGTCGGGAAAGTAAGGGATTGTTTTCATGGTATATTATCTCGTGTTGTTTGTTGGAAGAGACCTCATTTCAGGCCAGCATTTATATGGATATAAAAATAATAACCCTACTCGGGAGAGCAGGGTTATTACTTTTATATCCATATAATAACTTAAAACACTAGTAAGACAGACTATCTGTACGCTGTGCACTTGAAGTCATATTCTTCAGCGGAGGTGCGAACTTAGTCAGATCGATACCTACTACTGCAGCTTTATACTCTTCCATGTTAGGGATTCTTCCCAGAATGGCAGAAAGCACAACTACTGGTGTAGATGCCAGCAGGGATTCACCTTTCTTACGATCAGAATCTTCAACAACTCTTCCCTGGAAAAGACGGGTAGAGGTAGCCATTACAGTATCACCTTTAGCGGCTTTTTCCTGGTTACCCATACACAGGTTACAACCTGGACGCTCCAGGTACATCATATTTTCGTATTCAGTGCGGGCAGCGCCTTTTGGAGCGTTATCATTGAATTCAAAACCGGAATACTTCTGCAGGATTTCCCAATCTCCTTCAACCTGCAGTTCATCAATGATGTTATAAGTTGGAGCTGCCACTACGAGTGGTGCGTGGAACTCAACTTTACCTGTCTGTTTTTCCAGATTTCTGAGCATCTGAGAAACGATTTTCAGGTCGCCTTTGTGTACCATGCAGGAACCAACGAAACCAAGATCTACTTTTTTCTCGCCGCTATAGTAAGAAAGTGCACGGATGGTATCGTGTGTATAACGTTTAGCAACATCATCGTTATTAACATCCGGGTCAGCGATCATTGGTTCAACGATAGCATCCAGGTCAATTACAACCTCTGCGTAGTATTTTGCATTTTCATCTGGTGTCAAAGCTGGTTTTTCACCGGACTTGATCTCTGCGATTCTCTTATCTGCTCTATTGATCAGGCCCTGGAGCACTTGTCTGCTGTTATCCATGCCCTTATCGATCATGATCTGGATCCTGCCTTTAGCGATTTCCAGTGACTGGATCAGGGTGTCATCTTCAGAAATACAGATGGAAGCTTTTGCTTTCATTTCTGCTGTCCAGTCAGTGAACGTAAAGGCCTGGTCAGCTGGGAGCGTTCCGATATGCACTTCAATAATTCTACCCTGGAAAACGTTCTCACCAGCAAATTTCTGCAGCATCTGTGCCTGTGTAGCGTGTACTACATCACGGAAGTCCATGTGCTCCTTCATTTCTCCTTTGAAGGTAACTTTCACTGATTCCGGAATTGGCATAGATGCTTCACCTGTAGCCAGTGCCAGTGCAACGGTACCTGAGTCAGCACCGAACGCAACACCTTTTGACATTCTTGTGTGAGAGTCACCACCGATGATGATCGCCCACTCGTCCACTGTAATATCGTTCAATACTTTGTGGATTACGTCCGTCATAGAGTGATATTCACCTTTTGGGTCACGGGCAGTGATCAGACCAAATTCATTCATGAATTTCATGAGTTTTGGAATGTTTGCCTGTGCTTTTTTATCCCATACGGATGCAGTGTGACAACCTGATTGGTAGGCGCCATCTACAATTGGAGAAATCACAGTCGCTGCCATAGATTCCAGTTCCTGTGCGGTCATCAGACCGGTGGTATCCTGAGAACCTACGATGTTCACTTCTACGCGAACATCTGAACCAGCGTGTAATATTTTACCTGGAGTCGTACCAACAGCATTTCTGTTGAAGATTTTTTCTACTGCTGTCAGACCCTGGCCTTCATGAGAAATCTCTTTTGGCTGAGCGAATACAGGAGGAAGATCGATATTCAGGAGTTTAGCAGCGATAGTCTGGATCTTTTTACCGAATACGATAGCATATGATCCGCCAGCCTTGATAAATTCCATTTTCTGAGGCGTCAGTGCCTTAGAAATGTCGATCAGTTCCTTATCGCCATTATAAAGTTTCTTCTTCTTTGTGTTGATAGTAAGTACAGTGCCGGTAGCAACGGAGTATACTTCCTCAAGAATATGCTCACCAGCTTCATTGCGTACCAGTTTGCCATTCTCGTCTACTTTTTTCACCCAGTTTTTCAGGTCGATACCGATACCACCGGTAACGTCAACTGTTGTGAGGAAGATAGGAGAGATGCCATTTGTACCACCTACAATAGGTGCAATGTTAACAAATGGAACAAAAGGACTTGCCTGTTTGCCGGTCCAGAGTGCCACGTTGTTTACACCGGACATTCTTGATGAACCTACACCCATGGTGCCCTTATCTGCGATCAGCATCACGCTCTTGCCAGGATGTTGTTCCTGCAGCTTCCTGATTTCGGCCTGCGCCTCAGGAGTGATCATACATTTACCATGCAGTTCACGGTCAGATCTGGAGTGCGCCTGATTACCCGGAGAGAGTAAATCAGTTGAAATATCACCTTCACCAGCGATGAAAGTTACCACCTTAATTTCTTCAGGTACGTCAGGCAGTTTTGTGAAAAACTCAGCCTGTGCATAACTTTCGATGATTTCTTTTGCTATCGGATTTTCGTTTTTGAATGCCTCTTTCAGGCGGTCAGTGTCCGCATCATAGAGGAAAACCTGCGTTTTAAGCACTTTTGCGGCTTCTTTCGCAGTAGCCAAGTCATTACCCAGGGCCAGATCCAGCAGCACTTCAATGGAAGGACCACCCTTCATGTGGGATAACAGCTCAAAAGCAAAGGCAGGTGTAATTTCTTCCACCTTAGCTGTTCCCAGGATGATTTCCTTTAAAAACTTAGCTTTTACACCAGCAGCACTGGTGGTTCCAGGTAACACATTATAAATGAAGAAATTAAGAGAATCTTTCCGGTGCTCGTTCCCGAGATCTCTAATTTGTCCGATGATGTCATTTAACAATTCGGCACCATCAATCGGCTTTGGATGAAGTCCCTGGCCTTTCCTTTCTTCTATTTCCTTAAGATATTCATTATAACGGCTCATACAATTTTCTTTTTGAATGCGAGTCCGCAAAGGTAACTAATGTCCATAATATTACACAGTGATCTAAATAAGATACCACTTTAATGGAGTGTAAATGACACTTTTTATCGGGGCCGGGCGTTATTCCAGTGTTTTCAGATTCGTCCAAAAGCTGTTTATGGGATAATGTGTTTAGTTGTAAGTGGCTGAAATTGAGATGGATGAATTTTTTGCTTTGTCCAGGTAAAGGACATTTCCTGCAGAAAAGTCCTCATGGGGCATCAGGCATAGAATATACCCCCGCCACTGCCTGTCTGGGAATTATTTTTGTTTTTAACATATATTTATGTCTTTAATTATCAAAGTTATCCCTATTCCGTTGTAGTGCTAAAGCAACCTGGCTATGAAATTACATCTCCTGTTCCTTATTCTTCTCTGTGGATGGTATACGACAGTTCCGGCACAATCTGTCAGGGTAAATACAGCCATTATTAAATTGATTGACAGTGCAAAGAAGGCATTTTGTGAAAATGATACATCAAAAACGATCATTATTCTTGACCAGATCGGCCAATTGTATCCGACTGACCCGATGGTCGTTTCTACAAATAAGGTTTTAGCCGATCTATATGTCGCAAAAGATCAAATGGCAGCAGCCAAAGTCAGATTAATATACGCTTTTACTTATATGCCAACTGGCAACCGGTTTCTCCTGGAAAAGGATACCTGCAGGAGAAGTCTGCATTTAAACAATAACTATGGTCAGGCAAAAGCGGATGTATGTGTTGCTTTAAGTCAGCTGTATTTCAGGGAGAAAAGATTCGACAGCACAGGCTATTATCTGCATCTTGCAGACGGAGAATATCTTCCTTACCAGGACTGTCTGAATGGAGTTCATTACTATCAGGCTTTTTTGTCTCCCTATTTTGCTGACTACTATTTGGCAATTGGAGATAGGGATAAGGCAATAGCCAGACTCCTTGATTGCTTTATGAACAGAGATGGGGATATGGTATTAATTGTCAGAAAACTACAGGCAATTTTACTACAGCAGTGGACACAGAAAGAAATAAAAACACAAGTGAAGAAGGGGCTTAGACAGATGAAATTTACTAAAGCAGATGATGATCGCTTTAGGATAAGCATTACCTTATTTGATCATACTATCACCAGTGCAGGTTACGGAAGCAGAAGACATTGTAAAGTAATGTATAGACAGCATCCGGGAGTGAGGGCCCTCCTGTCAAACCCTGTACAACGTTAGCGGTGTTTTTTTTGAAAGAATAATCCGGGTAACAAAATGGTTTGGTATCTACATCCGCAAATTTGTACATTTATAGGCATTATTTTATATCACATTGTCGAGTGAACCGTCATACGAGGAAAAAGAGTTGCTTGCCGCCATCGCCAAAGGGGATACCAGGGCCTTTGCATCTATATTTAAAAAATATAGAATGCCTGTGTTTATGCACACGCTCAGTATTATTAAATCCCCTGAAAGGGCGGAGGAGATCACACAGGATGTTTTTTTGAAAATATGGCACTATCGCGAGGGATTAGATCAGCTGACCTCCTTCGAAAATTATCTTTTCATTGTTACCCGCAACTATACTGTTTCAGAACTCCGCAAAAAATTCATTCCCACAGATCCGGAAGTTGACCAGGCCTATAGCTGGACACCCGAAAGGCAGCTCCAGTTTAAAGAGCTCAGCAGTCGTTTACATGAAATTATTAACCGGCTTCCTCCCCGCAGGAAACAGGTATTTGTCATGAGCCGCTTTGAAAATAAAACGCATCAGCAGATAGCTGATGAATTAAAGATTTCGTCCGGAACGGTCAATCAGCAGCTGATGGCGGCTTTGAGTTTTATCAGGGCCGAACTGGCCGGGTTTCCGGAGCTCTGTTTATTATGGATATCGCTGGGTTTTATCTTTTTTTAAAAAAAAGTGCATTCCGGATCTATGTACTTTAAAAAAAATGCGTCTTTATATCTGAACAGGGCGCGCTAAAGGATAATAATTATGAATGATGCTGCTATTAAGGAGCTATTGGATAAGTATCTGACAGAGACATTGACCGCTGAGGAAATGTCGCAATTCCGGCAATTGCTGGAAGATGAAAAGCAGCTACCTATCCTTGATTCCAGGCTGAGAGAACTGTTTGATTTTCACCTACAGCAGGAATATTCGCTTCCGGAAATAGATCAGCGGATCGAGCAGCACGTGATGTCTGTCATTCATAATGAAGTACCCAAGCCATTGTATCGCAGGATGCCCGTTCGCAGATGGATGGCGGCAAGCGCCGCGGTCTTGCTGCTGATACTGGCAGGTGGTGGGTATTATCTGTCCAGACGTTCGGTACATACACAAAATGTGAAGGTCATGGCAGACATACAACCGGGACGGAACGGTGCGATACTGACCCTGGCAGATGGGAAAACAATACACCTGGATTCATTGCGGAATGGTAGAGTGGCATTGCAGGGTGGACAGGTTGTACAGGTACAAAATGGCGCGCTGGTCTATAATGGCGAAGGAAATGAAGTGGTATATAATACGGTCTCTACGCCTAATGGCCGCCAATATCACCTTGTTTTGCCGGACGGTACAAAAGTCTGGTTGAATGCAGGTAGCAGCATCCATTATCCGTTGTTGTTCAATGGTAAGACGAGAGGTGTGGAAATAACCGGAGAGGCCTATTTTGAAGTAGCCACAGATGCTGTAATGCCTTTCGTGGTGACTGTAAATAAGAAAGAACTGATAGAAGTATTAGGTACAAGCTTTAATATAAAGGCATATAATGAGGAAAACAGCATAGCCGCTACCTTACTGGAAGGCCGTATACGGGTTGCGAAAAATACAATACTACAACCCGGACAACAAGCGGTTCTCCGGAATAGTACAACGGAAGTGACTGCTCCTGATCTTGAAAAAGTAATAGCATGGAAAAATAATCTCTTTGACTTTGATGACAGCGATCTGAATGAAGTGATGCATCAGATAGCACGATGGTATGATATAGAAGTGGTGTATGCGGGCCACCAACCGAATATACAGTTCACCGGAAAGATCAGCCGGAATATGACTTTACAAAACTTATTGAATACACTGGCAGTCTCAGGTGTGAAATGCCAACTGGAAGACAGAAAACTGATCGTCTTCCCCTGATTTAGCCAATAACATAAAAGACAAACAACCAATAATGCCGGGTAGTTGACGAACTGCCTGAGAGGGGTCTTTATTTTTGAGAATCAACCAATTTCTAACAACTAAACATCACGAGAAGTGTATGCAAAAACATCCTTTTGCGTTCCGAATGTTCCGTAGTGGTCCGTTTCTAAACTTTTCTCCGGCCAGGCGGATAACAGCATTGTTCTTTACTTTTTTATTATTACATGTAAACGTCCGGACTCAGGCACAAACTGTTACACTCAAGGGGAAAGATCTCTCTTTAAAGCAGGTGTTCAAAGCTATTGAGCAACAAACCGGCTATGTTGTTTTTGCTAACAAAAGTTATCTGAACGATACAAAAGGTGTCGCAATAGAGGCAAATGCAATGCCGCTGAGACAATTTATGGAGGCGTGTACAAAAGATCAGCCGTTTGGCTTTACTATTGCTGATAATACGATCACGTTAACTCCAAAGACGAAGTCCAGATCAGGCGATAATACTGTACCGGCAAAAGATAATATAGAAGGAAAGGTTTCCGGCGCCGATGGTCAGGTACTGGAGGGCGCCTCCATAAGGGTAAAAGGAAATACCAATGGTACTTACACCGATAAAGCAGGCAGATTTTCCATAGATGCTTATGAGGGAGAGGTGCTTATTATCTCATTTGTCGGATTTGAATCCAGGGAATATAAAATAGGCAATAACCATCAACTGAATATTGTCCTCAATCGTGCCAGTATCACCGCGGGTGAGGTCGTTATCTCTACCGGTTATCAGCAGAAAAAAGTTAGCGAAATTACTGGCGCTTTACAGACAATAAAAGGCGATGAGCTGCGTAAAGGCGTCTCTACGGTCAATGCACTGGCTATGCTAAAAGGAAAGGCCAGCGGACTTTACATCGTTGAAAACGGTGGTAGCGTAGCTACAAGAGGGCAGGTAGTTATGCGTGGACAGGCTTCCATGCCTGATCAGTCCAATACTAATTTCGGTCCCTTGCTGGTGATAGATGGTGTGATCAGTAATGTTCCCAACCTCCAGGATATAGTCAACCCGAACGATATCGAAAGTATCACTATTCTGAAAGATGCTGCTTCTACGGCGATCTACGGTTCCCGTGCAGCACAGGGAGTTATTGTTGTGGTTACCCGGCGTGGCGCTAACGGTAAGATGAAAATAGGATTGAATACAAGTTATGGCAAAGTGAAAAACAACAGGCTGGTAAATTATATGAATACCAGTCAGCTGACTTCTCATATCCGTAATCACATGACATCATTATATGCAGCATCTCCGTCTTTAAATAGTATCTATGGTAGTTTTGATAACTACTTCAATACGACCAGGATCTACACAGACGATGATCTGCAACACGATTACGACTGGAGTAATAAAACATTTTACCCGGATGGCAACCAGAGTGATATCAACCTCTCTATGTCAGGAGGAAATGAAAAGATCAAAGTATATACTGCACTTGACTGGACCAGACAGGATGGAACAATACTTGGGGATAACCTTGACAGAAAAGCGTTTCGCTTAAATCTCGATCAGCGTATCAATAATAAGCTGACCCTTACCATCAACACCAATGTATTGATCGATAAGTATACATCCTCTACTTCGGAAACACAGAATTATCTGTTCCTTCCATGGGTCACTCCTTACTATGCGAATGGCGCTCTGGCGGATTCTGTACCTAACTATATATATAATTCTTCCGGGAAAAGAGGAACTGTATACTATGACAATCCATTATACTCTTATTCATATAATACTGCCATTACCAAAAGACAAAGCTATCTGCTCACGGGTAAGCTGAAGTATGACATCCTGCCGTGGCTGTCCGTACAAACGACCAATACATTCCAATACATCAATAACAATCTTAATTCTTATAAAGACCCACGGACCTACAGGGGCCGTTATGATGGCCCTGCTAACAACAGGGTATATGTAAATGGTGCTTTGACTGTTTCCGATGACAGAACAAATTATTTCCTGACATCGAATCTGATCACAGCCAGCAAACAGTTTGGCGAGCATTCCCTGACCGCTTTAGCCGGCCAGGAATATGGTAAAACCAATACAAGTTCTTTCGCCGTATCAGTATACGGTTCACCTTATCCCGGAGAACGTACGCTGGGTGCTTTTCAGAATTATGGGAACTATATCAATAAGCTTTATGGCACAATAGCGACCCCTTACGCTGCAGCTCCTGTTGAAAAAGGTTCGTTCTCTGTGTTTGGTGAGTTGAATGATAATTACAAAGAAAAATACTTTGCATCTGCCTCATTGAGAAGGGATGCATCTACCAATTTCGGTCGTAACAACCGATACGGCACTTTCTATTCTTTGAGTGCGGGTTGGCTTATCAGTAAGGAGACATTTATGAAATCGGTAAAACCAGTTACTAATCTGAAACTGAGAGCTGCCTACGGTACCTCAGGCAGGGAAGCCGGCGCCGATTATCTCAATTTTACTACTTACACAGATGTGTTCCGGTATAACGATGCAAATACTTATGGCTCCACTATTCAGCGTTTAGGAAACGATCAGATCACCTGGGAGACGACTTATACTACCAATATAGGACTCGACCTGGAACTCTGGAAGCGTATTAATTTGAGTGCCGATTTGTATAACCGTCGTAGTGCCGGTCTGCTGCAATCGGTGCAGTTACCCACCTATATCGGTTTTGCAACACAGATCAGGAATATCGGAGAGCTAACCAACAAAGGAATAGATATTAATCTGTCGACCGTCAACGTTCAGACAAAAGACTTTAGATGGACAACTGAAGTGAACATCAGCTTTAATAAAAACAGGCTGACCAAAATATATGGAGACTCACTGATTGACGGTTTTACCGGTAACTACTATCGGTACAAAGGTGAGGACATCAACACATTAAAAGCAATACCTTACCTGGGTGTGAACCCCGATAACGGAAGACCTTTATTCCAGCGGACGAACGCAGACAAAAGCGTATCAATAGTTGATTCCCTGCCGCTGGCCAAAGCCGCAGGATTGCAAAACTATCTTTATATGGGAACTGCGACGCCGAAGTTTTTTGGCGGCTTTACCAATACATTTTCCTACAGGAACTTTACGTTAAGCGCCTTGTTTAACTTCTCTTATGGCAATAAGATCGTCAATAATAATATGCGGAATTTTATGGACCCCACTGGCTGGCAGAATGGGTTTAATATAGCAGCGCCTACAAAGGAGCAACACTTCTGGAAAGCCCCGGGAGACAAAAATGCCAACTATCCTAATTTCTATGATCCGGCGTTTAGTCAGCGGGGAGCGACCAATTTAGGTTCATCGCTGGTCTACCAGGATGCCAGTTATTTAAGATTGAGGAATATTCGCTTATCCTATGACTTCCTGCCACGTACACTGCAAAAGATAAGTATGTCCTCTCTTTCCGTGTATGTAAGTGTTGATAATGTATTTGTGATCAAAAATAAGGAGCTCTATGCCTCTGATCCGGAAGGCGCTACTATTGGCGGAACGTCGAATAGTTATGCTGGTACGGGTATTAACGGTGCAATGCCCAGACGGTTTGTCATAGGGCTGAATGCGGGTTTCTGATTTTCTGATCTTTTAATTTTTAACTTATATGGGTATTATAAAATTGAAATTAAGCGGTGGGTGTATTGCGGCGTATCTGTCTTTGCTGATATTGGCTAATACAGCGTGTAATAAACAGCTGGATGAGCTGACGCCACACAATGTCAATTTCGAAGATCAACAGTTCCTTACAGCGAATGGTTATACAAAGGCGACGATCGGAAATTACAGTTATTTCGCCTCATCAAACTATGAAAATTCATGGTTCAATATCAGTGAATTCAGAGGTAATAATGTAAGGATCATTGATCAGACATCCACGAACAACCTGGCTGAGGCCAAAAACATAGATGCGTTCAATTATACTAATTCAGAGTCCAAGGACTATGGTTATTCCTATCAATTCTGGCAGGCGTCCTATCAGGGACTACTAGGGATTAACATGGTCCTGAAGAATGTCAAAGAGGATGAAACAAATCCGGTCATCTTGCAGGCAAAGGCAGAAAACCTTTTTTTACGCGCCAATATGTTGTTTAACCTGGTAAGGGTATATGGCCGTCCTTATTATCAAAGTCCGGAAACTAATCTGGGGGTACCACTGATCCTGTCGCCCATTACGACTACCGGTAATCCTCCGGCCCGTGCTACTGTAAAGGAAACATATGCGCAGATATTGAAGGACCTTGTGACTGCTATTCCATTGTTCTCACAGGTGAATGCCAATAGCTATGCAGGTAAATATGCAGCGTTTGCCTTGATGTCAAGGGTCTATCTGTATATGAGCGGAACATTCAGTCAGCCGTCAGCTGAATATGCAAAACTGTCTGCCCGGTATGCAGACTCTGTGATCCTCAATAGTGGGAACAGGCTGTTGCAGGGTGCAGAGTATGTCAGCTTTTATACCAGCCCTAATCAGAGCAATAAAGAGACCATATGGGCCGTCAATCATGAGATTAGTACCATGCAGCTGCCTATATTACTTAATCAGCCTACGGGCGTTTATACAGGCAGTACGCAATATTCCACCGGACAGGTAAAACCCTCACCTGATCTGCTGGGTTTACTGGAGGCCGGGGACCTGCGCCGGAATTTTTACAAGGTGGATAAATATCCCAATAACAACATAGATACATTCAGCACAACGAAGTATACCTATAAATACACGGCAGTGTATTATAGTAATGCAGCGGTTCACCATCTTCGTCTGGCGGAAGTTTATCTGAACAGGGCAGAGGCGCGGATGAAGGCTGGAAATAATGATGGAGCGCTCGACGATCTCAACATCATCCATACCCGCGCAGGGCTTAATACTTTAACAGGACTGGCGGGGCAGGAGCTTTTTAATGCTATTCTCAAAGAACGCAGATTAGAGCTTGCATTCGAAGGACATAATAGTTATGATGATTTCAGGAACGGTCTTCCTATGGTCCGGAACTATGCTTCTTTTAATTCCGTGCCACTTACGGTTAATGCCACGGCTGCTAATATCGTTCTGCGTATTCCCCTGGATGTAATGATTGAAAATGCTAACATGAAACAAAACGAACAATAATAAAGCTGATTATGAAATATTTATTGACGCTCCTCTCACTCGCAGTAGTTATTCCCTGCAAAGCTCAGTTTGTACTGGACGGAAAAGTGTCTGGTTATAAAGGAAAGTATATTTATCTGCAATATACAGATGATAAGGGTGCATATATCCGGGACAGTACGGAAGTCAAGAATGGTCTCTTTCGTTTCTCCGGTAATGTAAGCGAACCTTTTCTGGCGGCACTGAAGAACAACAGTGATCCACGTTCATATAGTGATTCAGGGACTGTAAGCCTGTTTCTTGAACCGAAGAAGATGACTATTTCGGTAGAAGCGGGGGATTTCGCCAATGCACAGGTAGATGGATCTGCATCTCAAAAACAATTTGGAGCTATGCAGCAGCAGATGAGGTATGTGAATAAAAAATGGAAAGTGGTGATGGATACGCTATCTGCTGTGAACAAACGTAGCAATTTCGAATACCAGGAGCTTAAGAACTGGGTGTTAGTACCTTTCCATATGGATATGGATGAGATCTATGATCGCTCAATGAGGCAAAATCCCGCTTCCTATGTAACGGCCTATTACCTTCGTTTTAAGGTCAATGAGCTCAGTGCAGATTCACTGAAGGAGTGGTATGCAGGATTCCCGGAGAAGGTAAAACAAAGTAAATACGGCAAGATTCTTAATGAGGAAATTCAGAAGAAGAAAATCGGCATACCCGGAACAATGGCCAGAGGGTTCTCTTCGGAAGATATTGAAGGGAAACCATTAAGCCTTGCGGATTATAAAGGTAAATATGTGTTACTTGACTTCTGGGCCAGCTGGTGTTTGCCTTGCAGAAAAGGTAGTCCACATCTGAAGGAACTGTATGGAAAATACAAGGATAAAGGATTTGAAATTATCGGTATTTCAGATGATGATTCAAAACCAGATGCATGGAGAAAAGCGGTTGAAAAAGATGGGACTGGTGTCTGGAAGCATGTGTTGAGAGGAATGAAAAGAACGGACAGCGGATTTGATCGTACAAATGATAAGTCTGACTTTTATAATATACATGCTTTGCCGACTAAAATCCTTATTGATCCTAAGGGACAGATCATTGGAAGATATACAGGAGAGGGAGAAGAAGATAAGAGTATGGATGAAAAGCTGGCATCTATTTTTGAGAAATAATTAAATGGGGTTGTTCACTTGTGAACAACCCCATTTAATATAAATTTTATAGTGGCAAGATTGGCCGGATGTTTAAATCCTAGGTCAGTACCGACTATCAGCCAAATCCTCTCCTTCGAGTAGTTGTTCTAAAAACGCTTTTGATTTTTTGGCTTCTGTTTTAAACGCGAATGAACAAAGTAGAGAACCGAAAGCGAACATGGCAAATGGAATTAACACGAAAGGAGAAAACCCTTCACGGAACAGCTGTGGAAGCTGCGAAAGTCCTGCGAGCAGAATACCCAGACAAACCAGTCCGACAGTTCCTAACCAGAAAGACATAAATATTAACACAAAAGTCACCGGTTGCATTTTAATGCTTATTTGTGTTTCACCAAGATAGCTGGTGATCTCTCCCGTAATCTGTGGCAAGAATGAATTTCTGTAGTTTATAATCCTGCTCATTTTAAATGAGCTGCTTGTTATCTGCCCTTCATATGGTTTGTATGAGTTATTATTCAGCTGAGAGAAGCGCAGACCTTTTCTGATTTCGATGTTATCATTCAGGCGTTTCATTACTTCCATTACAGGTAAGCGGGTTGTCAAAATATAGTTTTCGAAAGGAAGAAATTTTTTGATATTCATTTGTAAGGGATAATAATGTTAATAGGTACGTCAACTTATACGTGTATCTTCAGGTTAAAGGTACACATATGTATGCTGGTCTACAAATGCTGATGCGCGTTTCTTTTTCAATTAAAAAAGAAATAACTTGTAATTAATTTCCACAGATAGAACATACACCAAACTCCAAAAAAATCTCCTTGTATGGGTTACTATATCAGAGTTCTAGGGACACAGGACCCCGACATTCACATTGACGATCTCATTCAATCGTTAACCTCCAATGGCTTAGTGGCGAAGTTCGAGTTTGACACAAGAGAACGGCCAGAGAAATGGACAGTGCTTAATATTCTAAATCGGGAAGGAACGCCGTTGGCACAGTTAGAAAGAAACCCTGTTGTAGAAGGAGAATTAGGACAGGAAGAGCTGGATGAGTTCAGGGAGGATGTTCAACATTATAAACCCTTGTCTGCTGTTGACTGGCTTAGCGCTTATTTTGATAGCGTAAAGGTGATATATGCCTTTCAGATGTTGGGCGCCTCTTTTAAAGACGGAAATTTTGAGGTAATAAGTGCGATTAAACAGATGATATGGAATCGTACGGATGGCATTTTGCAGGCAGATAATGAAGGCTTCTCAAATGAAGATGGTGATCATATACTCTGGCAATTTGAAGACGATGTGGAGGGGGAATGGCGCTGTGCGGTGAGGAATATGACAGGCCAATGGGAAAAGTTTGAAATGGAGCTGGGAGATGTGAAGCAGCGGGAGGAATTTAAAAACGGTAAGGTGCCTGATGGCGCGAAAAGACTTTAGGTATAAAAAGGGAGGGAACATTACTGTTCCCTCTTGTACTTGATCCCCTATCCAAATAAATATCATCATCTATCCTCCATCCACGATAAAAAATTAGTGGTTCTTTCCTTATTAATAAGCAGCTTATCTGGTGCGTCCACCAACAGGTTTACACATAACTTGCGTGTGAAATATGGCTCAACTTCTTTTATCGCACTGAAATTGACAACATACTGGCGGTTAATGCGGAAGAACTGATGGGGAGATACTGCATTAATGATCTGGTCTAGTGAATGGTTGATGGTATAGACCTGTTTATCGAAGCATTTAAACGATACACAGTTGTTCCGGATATAGAAGAAGGCAATATTATCAGTCTGAACAGTAAAATATTTTTGATTCCTGAAAACAAGGAAGCTCTTTTTCCAACCGAAGTGGCCTGTTTTGCCGGGATCACTCCAGCCAGATACACCGGCATTCCCGTTGACTGATCCTAATGCATATAAAATATTTTTGTCGGGAAGCTGGTAGGTACCTTTCAGATGCTGCATTTCCGGCGTTGCTGTTCCGCTTTGGTGAATGGCCCCGCTTCCACCAATGTATAGCAGGCAATCTTTGATCAATATAAAATCCTGGCCAGCTCCGTTCTTGTATACATCCATAATCGCGTCTGTTTTAACTTGGTGATTATCCATACGACTGATTCATTTTATAGTTTAACCTTCAATGATGACTGCCAGGAAAGGCGCCCGGCGGTAATATTGTAATACAAAGGCTGTACCAGTGCGTTAACTGTTTGATTGGTAGCTGATTATCTCGTTTTTTAATGTCGTGTTCACCACAGTATATCGTGATATCATTTAAAGCAGCACGACATTTCATGATAAGGATATAAGTGAATGTTCAGTACTATCCGATTTGCATGAAAAACGCCCCGTTATACACTATTCAATAGTGCATAACGGGGCGTTTCTGAGCGTGGTTAGTTTTTAATCGAATCGTTTGGATATACCCAGTTTTTTCATCCTGGATTTTAGTGTGGAAGCGTTGATCTCCAGCAGATCGGCGGCGCCGCCACGTCCATATATTTTCCAGTCACATCGGGACAGTACTTCCAGGATGTGATCACGTTCATTTTCTGTAATTGTTTTGATAGGTGCAACCTCCGGCATTGGCGCCTTTTTAGATGCGGGGAGGAATACATTATCAAGTAGTGGCTCATCGCATAACAATACGCTGCGTTCAATAAGGTGTATCAGTTCGCGTACATTACCAGGCCAGGAATAGTTGAGCAACATTTGTTTTGCTTTGTCCGAAAAGCCTGCGATGATCTTATTGTTGGCAACAGTACATATCCGTAGATAGTGTTCTGCAATGGGGATAATGTCTTCTTTTCTATCCCGTAAGGGAGATAGCTGAATAGGAAATACAAAGAGCCGGTAGTAAAGGTCCAGACGGAATCTGCCTTGTGCTACTTCTTCTTCCAGATTTCGGTTGGTGGCCGCAATGATGCGCACGTCCACTGTTTTACGTTTTCCTCCGATCGGGCATATTTCTTTCTCCTGTAGTACACGTAATAATTTGGATTGTATTTCAATAGGAATTTCTCCTACTTCATCCAGAAAGATCGTGCCGCCGGTGGCCTGTTCAAATTTACCTATCCTTTTGTCTGTTGCGCCTGTAAAACTTCCCTTCTCATGTCCAAAGAGTTCGGACTCTATTAGTGTTGGTGTCAAAGCAGCACAATCGACAACCACCAATGGTTTTTTCTGTCGTGCAGAATTTTCATGGATGGATCGCGCTACTACTTCTTTGCCTGTCCCGCTTTCACCGAGTATCAGCACAGGAGCTGTTGCAGCTGCTGCAATGCCGATATACCGGGTGATTTCCTTTAGTGTACTACTGTTACCGATCATACCAAAATCAGTAATAGTCTTTTTATCCTGGGCAGTTGATACGATATTGCTTGCTGACATACGCGACAGTGCAAGATGTTCCTCATGCAGGTTAGCTGCGATGTCAAGCATGGCCAGTACATCTTTTTCGCGGAATGGCTTTACCAGGAAACCATAAGGGTTGGTTTGCTTTGCAAGCGCGAAGGTATGTTGGTCCGAATTCGCGGAAAGATAGATAAACGGAATATTTTGTTTCTTCAATATTACAGCCAGTTCGATGCCTGTCTGATCACCATTTAGAAAAATGTCCAGCATGACGAGGTCAGGTTGTTCGGTGGAAATGATCTTCAATGCCTCTTGCACAGACCTCGCGATAGTGCAAACATGGTAATCTGCTGCTCGCAGTACCATACGCAGATTATTTGCTTCTATAAACTGGTCTTCGACAATTAATATTTTATTTTTCATATAACCTGATAATCCATTTACTGTTCAGCACTTAACCGGCATTAAAAGCAATGTTAATACGGGTGCCGTTATTTACTTCAAAGTTGATGGCTGCACCAATATCAGCACAAAGGCCATGCATCAACTCCATACCCAGGGACTGTTTGTCAGAAATGCCCGGATGGGTCATTCCGATACCGTCGTCGCTTATTGTCATCCTGTATACCTGTTCATGCGTTTGCAAGGAAAGATTGATCTCTCCGGATGACCTGCCCTCAAATGCATATTTGGCTGCATTGGTGAGTGCTTCATTTGCAATAAGCGCGAGTGGCATCGCCAGATTGAGTGGTAACGAAATGTTTGTCATCTCATGGGTGACCCTGATATTCCTCGTTTCAAGGTCGAAACCTTCCTGTAGAAATAGCAGGAACTCTCTCAGGTAATTTCCAAAATCGACATGTTGAATATTACCTGACTGGTAAACTTTCTGATGAAAGAGGGACATGGCATAAATGCGATGTGTGCTCTTTTCAAGCGCACTACGTGCTTCTGGTGTAGCAGTGCGTGCCTGACTTTCCAACAGACAGAATATAGTATGAAGATTGTTCTTTACACGGTGATGTACTTCTTTCAGGAGCCATTCTTTTTCAGAAACCAGCTTTTGCAATTGCTGATTTTTATGCGCCATTTCCTTACTGCTTCGTTGCTTTTGCCGATAGAAGGAGAAGAGTAATAGCATGATGACGACGGCAAGCACTAAAGCTCCGGCGATAAGCAAACCGATCTTTTCAGATTGTTGTAGTTTTTCCTTTTGCGTTTTTGCCTGTCGTTGCAAAAATGTGATATTCTGATTTTTAAGTTTGAGTTCCTGTTCTTTTTCGCGCGCCTGGTAAGTGACCTCCATTTGTTTCACTGCTTTATCCTGCGCTAATCTTACTTCAGCAAAAGCCTGTTCATTGCTTTTATTTAAATGCTCAATGGCGGCAAGGTAATGTTGGGTAGCAGAATCAGCCAGGTAGAGCATGTAGTGCAGGTAGCGCAGGCCAGCAGTGTTTTCTTCAGGTTTGCTCAGTGATAAACCTTTGTATAGGAAATGCCTTGCTTTTTCAAACTTACCGGCATCCAGGTAAACATGACCAAGGTTTATATTCGCATGCTCTTCATCCTTGTGAAGACGATAGGCAATATCGTATATCTGCCTGAAACAATTTTCTGATTTATCAAACGCTTTCTGTTCACGGAAGGCGTTTCCCAGTCTTAGGAGATAGGTCAGACTATCCTGTGTACCACGGGGAGGATATTGGTGCAGGGCATTCAACATATAATTGGTTGCCGCTGTTGTTTTACCCATTTTGTTATATGCCGCACTGATGATCTCGTGGACCATGGGAGAGGATACGTAATAAACACTGGGATGATGTTCATAAAATTTCAATGCCTGTTTGCAGGCGCGAATTGTCTCGTCATATTTTTCGCGGCGATAAGCCAGTACTGATTTTTCAATATAGATATCGCCTGCGGAGAGGGTGTCTCTGGTCGCATCTACTGCAGCCACCGCTGCTTCTGAATAAAAATATGCTTTGTCTGTCTGGCGTATAAAATCGAAATAACAGGTTAAGGGATAGTAGATATACTGTAGTTTTTTGTATCCTGTCCGCTTATATGTTTCAATGATCTTAAGAACTTCTGCTTCCGCATCCGGCTTTTTCAGGTATAAGTTGTTAATGGCAATATTACGCGCGGCCATCAGCGTCAGCTCTTTTAAACCCAGGCGTTCACTTATTGTGGCCGCCTGTCTGGCGTAGTCGCTGCTTTTAAGATAATCGGGAGTTTTGTCTATCGCATCTCTTCCCCACATATAGAAGCTCAGTTGCAGGAAAAGTTTGGCCCTGGTCGAGTCATTTGCTTTGGATGGCAGCTGTTCAAAACTATCCAGGTGATCACTGAAATAATATAGTTGTCCCAGTAACAGCAATGCTTCAGACATACCTGGTTGATCGTTTATACTGGTAGCTGCTGCGAGAGCCTGTTTGGCATATTGCTCCGCAAGCTGAAGGTCCGCCGGATTTTTATATGGCAGGTTATGGTAAAGGTTGCATAACGCATTTAATACCCTTATACGCTCATGTGCATTTCGTGCCGTCTTTAGTTGCGTTGATAATGTATGCAGCTGACTGGCTGCAACTGGTGCAGGGGCAGGATAATATTGTGCATATGATCTGCCGGGCAACATGCAGGCAAGTGCCAGGATACAGTTAAGCAGCCATCGTTTTACCTGTCTGCAAAGTGAAATATTATCAGCATATGTTCCATGCTCCAGTAGCATCGTCGTTAATATTAGGCGCAGCCGCGAACTAACAAGGAAATTTAAACCTCTGTCTTAGTCCCGGAAATTAAGTTGGTTATGTAAAGTCAGTCAGGCCGGTGATTGATCCTGGCTCCGGGACCGGAAAAGCAACATTCAAACAAATTTTCGTGAAAATAGTAAACGCGTGGTATTTGCAGAAAATTGCCCAAACCAGGCAGTAAAGTACAATTATTTCCGGCCCCGGAACTTTTAAAGACCCGTTAACCTGTTAATTGTCAAGAGATACCCTGTTTTTGACAAGGGAAAGGGGAGTTTGAGCCCGGAAAATGCCTTTGCCGGCTTTCATTTTGTCCACTTCACACAGAATGTATTTATCTCTATGGGGATATCTCCCCAGTTTTGTAGGGTAGAAGGCATAGAAATACATTTCATTTACCTCATAGCAATGAACATGAAACACATAAAGAGCGTCTATATCAATGGCAAATTCGTTACGCCTCATGGCAGTGAAGTGGCCGGTATCGTAAGTCCGCTGGATGGTGAAGTGATTGCCCAGCTGACATATGCAGACGAGACGGATACGGAAATGGCGATACAGGCGGCAAGTGCAGCGTTGGAAAATTATGCACAGACGAGCATCAGTGAAAGGGCGGAATACCTGCAACGTATCCATGACGAAATTCTCAAAAGAATTGATGACCTGATCGATATTACTATCCTGGAATACGGTGCGCCCAAGGAAAGAGCGAAATGGTCGAATATGATAGCAGCTACCACTTTCCTTAATCAGATCGCGGTGCTGAAGGACTATCCATTCACAAGGACCGTACATGAATCCACCGTCGTAATGGAACCTATTGGCGTTTCGGCCTTGTTCACACCTTGGAATTCTACCGCAGGCTCTATTGCCGTGAAGGTGGCGGCGGCACTGGCTGCCGGTTGTACGATCGTTCTTAAGCCAAGTGAATTTAGTCCGTGGCAGTCCCAGATCATTATGGAATGTATTGACATGGCAGGTTTACCACCAGGTGTTGTCAATATGGTCAATGGGAGAGGGGACGTAATCAGCCGGGCTATTATTGCAAGTCCGGCCGTGACTAAAATTTCCTTCACCGGTTCTACCGTAGTGGGTAAAATTCTGGGGAAAAGCGCTATCGATACAATGAAAAGACTGACACTCGAACTGGGTGGTAAATCAGCAAATATCATTCTCGAAGATGCAAATCTTGATACCGCGATACCTATGGCACTGCAGGCAGGGTTTATGAATAACGGACAGGCATGTATCGCGGGATCAAGGTTACTGGTGCCTGCTTCCAGACTGGATGAGATAAAAAGAAGGCTTGCACATGAAGCGCAGCAGTTTAAGGTAGGTGATCCCTATGATGATACCACCAGAATAGGACCCCTGGCCAGCCAGAAACAGTATGACCGTATCCAGCAATATATTACCACTGGTCTTATGGAAGGGGCGGAGTTATTATACGGCGGACCAGGGCATCCGGAATCCTTTGACAAAGGATTTTATGTGAAACCGACTATTTTTGCGGCTGTCAACAATAATATGAAGATCGCCCGGGAAGAGATTTTTGGTCCGGTGTTGTCGGTGATCGCTTACCATGACGAAGCAGAAGCTGTTGCTATTGCCAATGATTCCGACTACGGACTAATGGCTTATATCAGTTCCGCCGACCACGAAAGGGCAGCACGGATCGCCGGACAGTTAAAAGCGGGAAGAGTATTGATCAATACACTGAAACATGATCCGCTTGCACCGTTTGGTGGATATAAGCATTCGGGTATGGGACGTGAAAATGGTCAGTTGGGTATGGAAGCCTTTTTAGAGCCGAAAACCCTGATCATTTGATCAGATACACTTGTTGCCATTACAAGACAAAGGTCATAAATCATTGATTTATGGCCTTTGGTATTATCAGGTTGTTGGGAAATTTGTGTATACTAGCAGGAATATATCCCATTTTGCATTTAAGTAAACCTATGAAGAAATTGCTCGTTTTGGTGCTAACTGTGTGCACCTGTATATTATTGGCAGCCTTATATGGAGTGATCAACGATCACGTAACTTATACGATCTCTCCGGAATACTATACCCGGTTTAAATTTGAACAATTCGGACTTGAAACGGTATGGTTTGGAGGAATAAGACAGACGGTTACTGTCGTCGGTATAATGGCCACCTGGTGGGTCGGGCTTTTCATTGGTCTGGTGCTTGGGCTTACAGGCCTTATTTTTAAAGATCATCATTACATGCGCCGGGCCATTCAGAAGGCTATATTTTACACGTTTACATCTACTATTGTCTTCGCTATAGCAGGGTACTTATATGGCCGCTTTGTATTGGCCGGAACGGGTGTAGACTGGTGGTTGCCGGAGGGATTGTTGAACGAGGCGGCGTTCATTACCGTTGGTTCTGTTCACAATTTCGCCTATATGGGTGGCTTCTTTGGATTGTTTGCAGGCGTGTATTTTCTTATACGATTGAACAGAAAACAGCATTTAATTAAAAAGGCTATTGATCATTGATCAATAGCCTTTTTAATTAAATGCTGTTTTAGCACTATTTCGCCTGTAATGCCTGCCCCTCAAAAGCAATACCTGACCATCCATGTGCCATGAATTGCCTGATATTCTGGTGATCGGTAGCATCAGGTGTATTTAATACTGCCTGATAATGTTCTGCAAATAAGAAGAGTGTATCTTCTTTGCTCAGGTTATTCAGCTGCGCAAAAGAAAAGACTTTCGCACTACCCTGGTTTTGCGTTGCTTCATTATATGCCTCGCCATTTTTAAAGGCGGTTGGCTGGTGCTGGTAATATGTTTCTATGAATTCAATTACCTCTTTGAAGGCAACTGCATTGCTTTTTAATTGCTGGAGTAAGGTAGCAAGTTGATCTTTCATCCGAATGTCCGATGTTTAAGTATTAGTATGAAGGAAACGCCCACTCAATCCTGAGCGGGCGTTTCTTTTTATGCTTTTTTATTTCTTATTTGCTTCACACCATTTCTTCGCGTTCACAAAAGCCTCTAACCATGGCGTCACTTCATCCTGACGGCCTTTTGGATAGTTAGCCCAGTTCCACTGGAAGATAGAGCGTTCGATGTGTGGCATTGTCACCAGGTGACGACCGGTATTGTCGCACATCATTGCAGTATTGAAGTCTGATCCGTTAGGATTATGCGGATATGCATCATATGCATATTTAGCGGTGATCTTGTACTGATCTTCGGTATTTGGCAATTTGAATTTACCTTCTCCATGAGAGATCCATACACCTAATGTGGCGCCTGCTAAGGTTTTCATCATGATGGAATCGTTCTCCTGTATTTTTACAGATACGAAGTTGGATTCGTGTTTAGCAGAGGTGTTGTGATGCATCTTACCGTGTACTGCGTGCTCCGGATTGATAAGTTCCAGTTCCATAAACAGCTGACAACCGTTACAGATACCTACCGACATTGTATCAGGACGGGCAAAGAAATTATCCAGTGCCTTTTTCGCTTTCTCATTGTACATGAATGCACCGGCCCATCCTTTAGCGGAACCTAATACATCGGAGTTAGAGAAGCCGCCTACAGCGCCAATGAACTGAATATCTTCCAGTGTTTCACGACCGGAGATCAGGTCAGTCATGTGTACGTCTTTCACATCAAATCCGGCCAGGCGCATTGCATTCGCCATTTCACGCTCGGAGTTGGAGCCTTTCTCGCGGATAATAGCTGCTTTCGGACGAGGTTTAGTTGCGTCGATCGCAGGTTTTTTACCATCAAATTGGGCCGGGAAGGCGTAAGTTAACGGTTGTAATTTATAGTTGTTGAAACGCTCCTGCGCCATGCCGTTCCTGGATTGTTTCTGATCCAGCAGGAAGGAGGTTTTGAACCATGTATCGCGGGTATCGGCGATATTAAAGGTGAAGGTATCAGCGTTGTTTTTGAAACTTACTTCCTTCGCTTCTTTAACGGTACCGATCTTTACTGCTTCGATACCTGCATTTTTCAATGCCTGTTCAAATGTAGCGTCGTTGTTTGCCTGTAATACGACTGCTATGTTTTCGTTGAAGAGCGCTTTTACGGTGTCAGCTTCGTTCAATCCGCTTAAGTCGTAATCAGCAGCCAGATTCACATCTGCAAAACACAATTCCAGCAGGGTAGTGATCAAACCACCAGAGCCGATATCGTGACCAGCCGCTATCTGATCATTGTTGATCAGGTCCTGGATGGCGTTGAACGCTTTTGCAAAGTAGTCTGCATCCTGAATGGTCGGAACTACAGGGCCGATCTTATTATTGATCTGCGCGAAGGAGGAACCGCCTAATTTGAATGCATCTTTTGATAAGTTGATATAGTATACGGAACCAGCTTTCTTCTGCAGTACAGGTTCTACTACTTTATTAATGTTTGTACAGTTACCGGCAGCGGAGATGATCACTGTACCAGGCGCAATAACATCCCCATTTGGATATTTCTGCTTCATGGACAGGGAGTCCTTACCGGTCGGGATGTTGATACCCAGTGCGATCGCAAAGTCGGAGCAGGCTTTTACCGCTTCATACAGACGTGCATCTTCTCCTTCATTGTTACAAGCCCACATCCAGTTGGCAGAGAGGGAAATACCTTTCAGGCCGTTTTTGATCGGAGCAAAAACGATGTTGGATAATGCTTCTGCAATAGCGTTACGGGAACCGGCAGCCGGATCAACCAGTGCTGTCAGCGGAGAATGACCTACAGTAGTGGCAATACCTTCTGTTGACTTGTAATCCAGCGCCATTACGCCAACGTTGTTCAGCGGCAGTTGTAATGGTCCGGCACACTGTTGTTTTGCAACGCGGCCACCTACGCAACGGTCTACCTTGTTGGTCAGCCAGTCTTTAGCGGCAACAGCTTCCAGTTGCAGTACCTGGTCCAGGTAAGCAGGTACGTTCTTCACATCATAAGCAAGATCGGCATAGTTACGCTGTACTTTGCGGTCTTTCATGATGGTCTTTGGAGAAGAACCGAAGAAGTCTTCCAGGGCAAAATCCATAGGTTTTACGCCTGTGGTTGCAGATGCGAACGTAAAACGGTGATCACCGGTTACGTCACCGACAGTGTACATTGGCGTACGCTCACGGTCAGCGATCTTCTGCAGGTTCTCTATATCTTTTTCACCGATCACCAGCCCCATTCTTTCCTGGGACTCGTTACCGATGATCTCTTTTGCGGAGAGGGTAGGATCGCCAACTGGTAATTTATCCAGATCGATCAGACCACCTTTTTCTTCCACCAGTTCAGACAGACAGTTAAGGTGTCCGCCTGCACCATGGTCGTGAATAGAAACGATGGTGTTGTTATCAGATTCTACTAAACCACGGATGGTGTTAGCAGCGCGTTTCTGCATTTCAGGATTGGAGCGCTGGATCGCGTTCAGTTCGATACCAGAACCGAAGGCGCCGGTGTCAGCAGAGGAAACTGCAGCACCACCCATACCAATTCTATAGTTTTCACCACCAAGGATAACGATCTTATCGCCTTCTTTCGGGGTGTGTTTTTTCGCCTGGTCCAATTTACCATAGCCAATACCACCAGCCTGCATGATCACTTTATCATAACCCAGTTTGCGTCCTTCTTCTTCGTGTTCGAAGGTCAGTACGGAACCGGTGATCAGTGGCTGACCGAATTTATTACCGAAATCAGAAGCACCGTTGGATGCTTTGATCAGGATATCTACCGGCGTCTGATATAACCATTTACGCTCCTGCATGCCGTTCTCCCACGGTCTGTCTTGTAACAAACGGGAATAAGCCGTCATATAGATAGCGGTACCAGCCAGCGGCAGAGAGCCCTGGCCACCTGCCAGACGGTCGCGGATCTCACCACCTGAGCCGGTAGCGGCGCCAGCGAATGGTTCTACTGTAGTCGGGAAATTGTGTGTTTCTGCTTTCAGCGATAAAACGGAGTCAAATTCTTTCTCTTCATAAAAGTCAGGTTTGTCGGCTGACTTCGGAGCGAACTGCGTTACTTTCGGGCCTTTTACAAAAGCCACGTTGTCTTTATAGGCAGAAACGATATCATTAGGATTCGTTTCGGAAGTCTTCTTGATCAGTTTGAAGAGGGAAGTAGGCATTTCTTCACCGTCGATCACGAAAGTACCATTGAAGATCTTGTGACGGCAGTGTTCTGAGTTAGCCTGGGAAAACGCAAATACTTCTGAGTCTGTCAGCTTACGGCCGATCTTTACAGAGAGTTTGTTCAGGTATTCTACTTCTTCCGGATTCAGGGACAAACCTTCCTGTTTGTTATAAACATCGATGTTGTCGATCTCCAGAATAGGCTCAGGCTGAATATTGATCGTGTAAAGGTCCTGGGTTAAAGCCTGGTACTTCTGCGAAATCATTGGATCGAACTCGTTGAAATCGGCAGGGACCGGCTCGAATTCTTCGATACGGATGATGCCGGCGATCCCCATGTTCTGGGTAATCTCCACTGCATTCGTGCTCCACGGGGTGATCATCGCAGCGCGAGGGCCCACATAGGTACGGTTCACAGTAAGTTCGTCTAATTTTTTGGCGTTGCCGAAGAGCCAGTTAAGCTTCTGAATGTCTTCTTGAGAAAGGTCGTTTTCTGTTTGAACACAATAGACAAAGTCTTTTTGGTTCACAAAGAAATGAATCATTATAGTGCGTTATGAAGTCTATGAAACGAAACCGCAAAATTAGGAAATTCTAATCATTTGAGAGCCGTTTATGTGATCATAGATAGAATATATAAGCGTTTGCTGGCCAAATAGACAATAAAAATCGAATATCTTTTCTGTTATGGCTCCTTTTCTCTGTTAAAAGGCTGATACTCCTTTGGTTAGCTGCCGGGCCTTCCCGTTTTAAGCAGATGATCTGGAGAAAATGTACCATGTATGCCCAGGTGAAATGCTCCTGTTTATATTGTTTTTTCTATTGATTATCAGTTTATTAGTTTATTTGTTGCGATCATTTCAGTGATTACGCCCTGTCGAAGTGAATAGTATAATGATCGGCTGAATCCCTCACATGGTAAAAATGTCTATTTCAGGCGAAATACCCCCTGTAATAACCAAAATGTTCCTTTTGGCTTGAACAAGCTACCATTTGGTTAGTTCTGTTTTTTGATTGATGCGGACTTTTGTATCATCAAAAACACAGAGATATGAACATCGTATTAACAGGCTCATTGGGAAATATCGGAAAACCACTTGCAAAGGAACTGTTGCAAAAGGGACATTCCATTACCGTGATCAGCAGTAATGCAGACAGACAACAAGAGATCGAAGCATTGGGCGCAAAGGCGGCTATAGGCAGCATGCATGACGCGGCGTTCCTGACCGCAGCTTTTAAAGGAGCAGACATTGTCTACCTGATGGAAACACTGGAAGCCGTGGGCAGCTTCTTTGACAAGGAGCTGGATTTTATTGGTGCGATCAGCCAGATCGGCCATAACTACAAACAGGCCATTGAGCAAACAGGTGTAAAAAAGGTAATACACCTTAGTAGTATCGGCGCTAATATGGAGAAAGGAAACGGTATCCTTGCTTTCCATCACAATGTGGAAAACATCTTGAAACAACTGCCGGCTGATGTGGCGATCAAGTTTATGCGCCCCGTAGGGTTTTACACCAATATGTTTTCGTTTGTCCGCGGACTGAAAGCGAAAGGCGCTATTGTGCAGAACTGGGGTGGCAATGATAAGGAACCATGGGTATCTCCGCTCGATATTGCCGCTGTAATTGCCGAAGAAGTAGATACTCCTTTTGAAGGCAGAAAGATGCGTTATATCGCGAGCGATGAAGTTTCTCCTAATGAAATTGCTGCTGTTTTAGGCGAGGCTATCGGAAAACCAGACCTGGCATGGGAGGTGATCCCGGATGAGCAGCTGCTGAATAACTGGCTGACAATTGGCATGAACCCACAGATCGCTAACGGCTTTATGGAAATGCAGGCCAGCATGCGGGGTGGCGTATTGTATGAAGATTATTTCCGTCACAGACCAACCCTGGGTAAAGTGAAACTGACAGATTTTGCCCGGGATTTTGCAGCGGTATACAATAAGGACTAATCTGCATGTGCTTACACGTGACAGGAAGCTTTGCCGGTACGGGCAAGTCTTCCTGTCAGCTGTGAGCAATTATTACAGTAACTTTAAAGTGGTTTTATCTTCCCGTTCATGGTAAATGTAAAAACACACAGAATTAAGACGATCAGTGAGTTTCATCAACTCAGGGGATTGCCTACGCCAGAGCATCCGCTGATCAGTATAGTGGACTATGCTGCTATCAAACGCCCACCTGATATCAGTGAAATAAACTGGGTATGCGACTTTTACAATATATCACTTAAACGGGGGTTAGATGCTAAACTGAAGTACGGTCAGCAGGAATATGATTTTGATGAAGGTCTCATGTTCTTTATTTCTCCTAACCAGGTTTTTCGTGTCGCAGCAGAGCCGAATGCTTCTTCAGAGCGCTCCGGCTGGATGCTGCTGATTCACCCGGATTTTCTCTGGAACACACCGCTGGCGAAGAAGATACGGCAGTATGAATACTTCGGTTACTCCGTGAATGAGGCGTTATTCCTTTCTGAAAAAGAAGAAACGATCATCAACAATATCATTCAGGCGATACGGCAGGAATACCATTCCAATATTGATAAATTCAGTCAGCAGATCATTATTTCCCAGATAGAGACTTTGCTCAATTACTCCGAGCGATTCTATCACCGGCAGTTCCTTACCCGTAAGATCAGTAACCATAAGGTGCTGGACAGGATGGAAGTGATACTGACGGATTATTTTAATAATGAAGAAGCACTGAAAAATGGGTTACCGACAGTGCAATACCTGGCGAACGCCCTGCATGTCTCCACCAAATACCTGAGCAGCCTGCTGAAGGTCTTAACAGGACAAACTGCCCAACAGCACATTCATGAACAGCTCATCGAAAGGGCGAAAGAGAAGTTATCCACTACTGATCTGTCGGTAAACGAGATTGCCTATGAATTGGGATTTGAGCATCCGCAGTCGTTCACCAAGCTGTTTAAACTGAAGACCAGTCTTTCCCCGCTGGCATTCAGGAAGAGTTTTAATTAAAAAAGCCGGTAAGGAATTACCAGCTATTTTTTAACAATGACTATGCAAAAAACAATAATGAGGACTAAAAATGGTATTGGGATATTAGTACTCATTTTATCTGGGGCTAACTAACCAACCTATTTTAAATAATATATATTGTTGACTGAGTCGATGGTGTATTCGCTTGCGAATTGCTCAAGGAATTCACTGGCAGGTTCGTTGAATTTAATTTTGATGTATGCCTGTTGTACTAACGGTCGCTCAAATTTGATGTTAATACTGAGATATTGGGCAACGGCATCCTCCACTTCCTGTGAGCTTTTGCATTGCATATATATTTCTCCGTTTCGCCAGCCCGCCAGACTGTCCTGATCAAAGGCGCCAACCGTGATAGCGCCTTTTGCGTACGTAGCGGATTTACCAGGAAGAATAGATACGCGTTTGCCATTTGCGAGGACGTTGACCTTTCCTTTGGTGAGTGACACGATGACCTTTCCTGTGTGGTCACTATTGACGTTAAAAGAAGTTCCAAGTACTTCCGTTTTAGTATCGCCTGCATATACTACAAATGGTTTTCTATCGTCAGGGGCCACTTCTACATAAGCTTCTCCCTGGACACGTATTGTTCTTACCTGATCAAATTTTCTAAAAAATGTTACCGTTGATTTAGCGTTTAATGTTATGGATGTTCCGTCGGACAACTTTAGTTTATAACGGCCACCAGCCGGCACATAAATCGATGCCGTATCTATAACAGGGCCGGTTGTGTTGAATACGACTCCTTCATTGGTCGTAATTCTGCCATTTTCATTTACTTTCAGACTATCTCCATTGATGGTCTTTTTTGTCGGAAGACTTAGCGTGATAGGCTTCCGGTTACCAATGCCGGTTGTCTTATCTCCGCCTGTTAAAGCAGCCATAAACGTATCTTTTGTACGGTCGGGATTTAATAGAGAAACGATAATTATAGCGGCCGCGCAGGCGGCAACAGCAGCGAGAAGCATCGGTTTCAGGTATGTCTTTTTATGTATTTCAAAAACGTCAGCATATTCCGGTTTTTTTTCTTCGGTAACAGGCCCAATGATCGTGTTGATATCTTTAGGCGCAGGTATTGGTAACTTACCCAGTTTTTCGTGTAGGTATACCGAAAGCTCCATTACTTCCGGAGATTGGTCACGTAAGGTGTTTAAAGCATTCAGCTGTTCCTCGGTGATCTTACCAGTGATTTCGTATATGATGAGGGTTTCTATTTTAGCGGAAATATTGTCCATATAGATATTTTTTGAAGATAAGTGGGGGAATGGGATGTTGCGTGATTTTCGGGTTATGTGTTTCTCAGAATTTCTTTCACATTCTTATATTGTGTTTTTGCCGTCTCTACGGACACACCAAGTATATTTGCTATTTCGCTTAGTTTGAGGCCTTGAAATACATGCATGTCAAATACCTGAAATGCTTTTTCGTGTTTCCTTTTTTCTATGACCTGCTTTTGTTTTTCTATCTTATCATATCTGTCATCTGTTGATGCGCCTTCGTCTTCACAATTTTTCCAGGATTGTGACTGATCTATTTCTTCCATGTCGTCTGTCAGCGTGATCTTGATTTTTCCTTTTTGGCTAATCCGTTTTAATTGTAAGGCCCGGTTGCGGGCAGATGTATACAGATAATCTTTTAAGCTCGATATTTCTAACTTATGGCGATTATCCCAGATATATTTTATAAGATCATGAGAAATATCTTCACAATCCTGCATTTCAAATAGGATTGCGTAGGCAGCCGTAATCATCAGATCGTGATACTCACGATAAATTTTTTCAAGCGCCTGCCTGGCAAATTCCTCATTATTACTCTTAAGGTCATGTAACACGTCATTATCATCCTGGGGTACGGCCATTTTTCGCGGTTATTTGGTAAATGGAAAAAGTAAAGCATAGCTGGAGCACGTTGTAGAGATTCATAGTAGTAAAACATAAATGGTTTTTTTTGAGGGTAAAGATTATACCCTATAGAGTCAGTTTTTTAGAAAGAGGGTATCGGTAAATTATATTTGTGACAATACTGTGATAATTATGAGATTTATATTATCACAATTGTAAAAAATCGATAAGCATATCCAGAATCGGATACCCAGTTTAGGGTATTTTGTACTCTAATAGATACATCGTCGTTAAATCCGATGACTTCCATTTTATGAAAGAGAGGATATCTGTCACTAGCTGCTGTCTGTTATTACTTATAGGTGTTTTTTTCTCTGAAAATGGCTACGCCCAGAAAAAGTCTGTTGAGACGGCCCTGGTTACTTTAAATGCGGACGGCACACCACTTTCTGTAGTTGTCAAAGAAATAAGGAAGCAGACAGGCATTTATATCCTTGGATTAGTCGCTTATGACAGTATTAAAGTCTTTATTCATGCTACATCACAGCCATTGCCGCTCATAATGGATACGATTTGCAATAAAAATAACCTCCGGTGGAGAGTTGTAGATAAGGATATTCGTGTTGAAAATAAGAACCCCGTGGCAAGTTCATTATCTCCTTCGTCAAAAGCCGGGGTAAAAGATCGCTTCAGGTTTATTGGACGGGTTTTCTCAGAAGATGGCCGACCGTTACCACATGCCAATATCATCATATGTGGTACTAACAGTGGCATCATAGCGGACGCTAAAGGATGGTATGAGTTGCATGCGGATGACTCCGTAATTGTAGCGGCAGCCTCCTTTCTCGGTTGTGAATTGGTAGAGCAGACGCTTCACTATAAACAGCTGCACAGGTTTGTCTTAAACTCAGTAAGTATCGATCTTGACGGGCCACAGGTGGTTGGCTATGGTAAGAAGTCGCGCAGGAATACCTTAGAAAATGCGTTTACAATTACTGCCGCAGAAATGTCAACAGATCATGCAAACAATCTGGCTGCTTTATTACAGGGAAAAGTACCCGGATTGAACGTAGTACGACTGAATGGCGTAACCGGTTCCTCTTTTAAATTCGAGTTGAGAGGAAGAAATTCCATATTAAACAAAGGAACGCCTCTCTTCCTTATCAATGGTATACCCATCTTTGATGAGAACCTTAATCAGCTTCCCAGCATTATAACAAATAATACGCCCGCCGGCGCAGGTCCTTTCATTATCATTAATGAAGAAGAGATCGAATCTATTCAGATATCAAAAGATGCAGTTGCTACAGGTATCTATGGCAGCAGGGGAGGGAACGGGGTCATATCGATCCGGCTAAAATCAGCTACGCCGGGGGCTACACGGATAACCGCCGACGTTAATTCAGGGTTTAGCATTGCCAGTCCGGGCTACCGTACTTTAACGCCTCAGCAATACATTGATCTGCGTAGGGAAGCATTTGTGAACGACGATTTAATACCTGGAAATATGCGTGGGCAACTTAATTATGCGCCTGATCTGTTTGACACTTCGGGACGATCTATTGATTGGCCAGGACTGCTGTTCGGTGATCCCGCATTTCAGACAGACGTTCATCTGGCTGTTTCAGGTGGTTATGACAGTCTCTCGGGGTATATGGGGTTAGGATACACCCGGGAAGCTTCTGTGCTGAACAATGCATTGTACTTCCAGCGTCTATCCTTTCATGCAGCAGGACAGTTGACCTTTCCTGATAAAAGATATGCTATTCAGTCGCAACTGTATATTTCTTCAAATACCAATAAATTATATAATGGATCATTGTTAGGCGTATTGTTACCTCCAAATGCGGCATCTGTCAGGGAAGGAGGTAAATCTTTGCAATGGGCAGACTGGATGGACTGGTCGAAAAATCCGCTGGCGGACCGGATGAAGGCGTATAAGATGAATATCAACAGTATCCTCCTGAATATCAGCCCTGGTTTTACCAGTAAGAATAAGGCATTCAAGATCAGGGCCGACCTGGGCATGAATACAAATTTTGTTAATGAGAACTCGGTCTTACCAACCGGTGCACAGATGGCCATCCCTGATAACTCCTTACAAAATAAATCATTCCTTGCCAGCAGTATCTCAAATACTATTATCGCCGAGCCGGTGGCGGAGTACACCTATAAGCAGTTCAAATTTATGTCAGGAGCTACTTATCAGTATTCCAGGATGAGTGGGGACAGCAGTGTAGGTACGCCTGCGTTATTATCCGGTTTCCTGCCGGTGATCCGTAAATATAAATATGTGTCCCTGTTCGGTCAGGTGGATTATATCCGGAACAATACCTACTTTTTCAATCTGACGGTGCGCCGTGACGGGACCAGCAGATATGGGCCGCAGACGAGATACGGCACCTTTGGCGCTGTTGCCGCAGCTATAGACATTGCAAAAGCCCCCTTTCTGGATATTCCCCGGAATGTATTGCAATATGCTAAACTACGTATCAGCTACGGCCTGACAGGTAGTGATCAGATCGGCGATTACAAGTATCATCAGTTTTGGAAACCTATAAGGGAGCTTTTCCCCGGAACTGATGGTATCTCGCCTGAGTCACCTTATAATCCGACACTCTCGTGGGAGCAAAGCAGAAAACTGGAGCTGATGCTCGATTTTCTCTTATTTAAAGAGAAGTTATCCGGAAACATTGCTTATTACCGGAATATAAATAACCGGCAGTTGATCGACTATAAACTTTCTCTGCAAACAGGTTATGAGAGCGTTCTTAAGAATTTTGACGCCGGTATAGAGAACAGGGGCATTGAATTATTCCTGGAAGCAAAACAACTTAAACTAGGTGCATTTGAGTTGAATGCCGGGTTTAATCTGGCTGTAGCAAGAAACACGCTACGTTCATTCAATGGATTGAGTAAATCGGCTTATGCATCCAGGTTCAGCATTGGTAAATCGCTGAATGCATTGAAAGGGTATCATTGGGAAGGAGTGGATACGGAAACAGGGGTCGATAAATTTCAGGATGTCAATGGCGATGGAGAGGTCGATCAAAAAGACCTGATCTATTTCGGAGATACCGATCCCAAATTCCAGGGTGGATTGACACTGACCGTCAAATTTAAAAACTGGTCGCTGAATGTGTCTTCAGAATTTAAAAAGATCATGGGGCCGGATTATATCTATAATGCAATGATGGGTGGGGCCAGCCTGGGTAGTCAATGGAATCAGCTGGACATTGTAGCGCAGCGCTGGCGTAAGCCGGGAGATAATGCCCGTTTTTCAAAGGCTTCCGTACTATCTAATAGTGAAGTAAATATAGAAAGAGGAAAGCTGCCTGTTTCCGATAGAGCCTATACTGACGCCAGTTTCATGAAGATCAGAAATATCGATCTTAATTATACGATCAGATCAAGGGATGCATTGGGCAGATATCACGACAAAATTCAGTTCTACCTGAGTGGAGAGAACATATTTACGTTTTCTCCGTATAATTCCGGTGATCCGGAGATGACCAATTTATATGCCGTACCAACACCCAGAACTATCAGAATAGGCGCAAAAATTTATTTTGATCAATTATTTAAGTAGCAACAAATGAAGTATACATCCTTTGCCAGCCATTTGACTTTTTTGATATTTTGTATGATAGTAACAGGTGGATGTTCAAAACTAACGAAGGTAGACCCACCTGATAACACCATTGTGGGGGAAGATGCTTTTAATAACTATGCAAACGCCAACAGGGCTATTATGGGCATGTTCAGGAAAATGGGAGGGATGTCCAATGTTGTTTGTGGTGGTCTGAGCATCTTTGGGGACCTGTATAGCGGCAACGCGAAGTTGCTGGACAATGATGCAGAATATCAGAACTTTGTCAGTGGTCTTATTAATCCGTCAAATAATACGTTCAGAAATATTTTCTGGATAAGGACCTACGGTGTGATAGGAAGGATCAATACCTGTATGGAGGGGTTAGGTAAAAGTAAGGGACTCTCTGCAACTACACGCGATCAGCTAATAGCCGAATGCAGGTTCGCCCGTGCATTAATGTATATTAATATGACCGGCATATTCGGGGCCGTACCCTATATCACATCGGCATCAGATTTCGAACACACACAGTTCCAGGCACGGGACCGTGTCAATATGATCGATAGTTCCTGTTTGGGTGATTTGTTGAATGCAAAGAAAATACTGTATGAGCAGGCAGAACATGTTGGACAAAGGGTGAGACCTGACAGGTTTTGTGCAATGGCATTGTTAGCGAGGTACTATCTTTTGAAGAATGAATGGCAGCAGGCAGCAGCAGAAGCTACAACGATCATCAACAGCGGAAAGTACCAACTGGAAAACCTGGATGGTGTTTTTCTGACCGGGAGCAAAGAGGTTATTTTTCAGCTGCTTCCACAACATGAAAGCAATTATTCCATGGAGGCTATGTTGATCTATCCCAATAACAGTAAGTATCCGAAGATCGCTTTGTCTGATTCGCTGTTGAACTGCTTTACCCCCGATGACGGACGAAGGAGTCACTGGGTCAAAGAGGTAATGATTGATAACCATGTTCATTACTGTGCATATAAATATAAGAAAAGATTTCAGCAGGCAGTCGAGGCATTACCCTCCGAGTTAACAACCGTGATACGTCTTGCGGAGATTTTTCTTATCCGTGCGGAATGCAGATTGAATATGGGTGATCTGCCCGGAGCGCTGGCCGATCTGAATGTTGTGCACACAAGGGCCGGTCTGGAACCAATACAGACAGATATGTCTTATGAAAAGATAAGAAGCCTGATCGAACGCGAACGCCTGCTGGAATTTTTTACTGAATGTGGACACAGCTGGTTTGATCTTGTCCGATCAGGAAAAGTAGATGTTGTGATGCAGCCGATCAAAATGAACTGGGACCCGCGCAGGCGTTTCTGGCCCATTCCGCAGGCGGACCTGGACGCTAATGAATACCTGATACAAAACCCAGGTTATTGAGCTGCTGCCATCTTCAATGGTCTGTCACTACTACCATATCAGGTAGCCCGTGGTGTAAATAAAGACGTTGTCTTTGGCTCTCAGACATACTGCTGGCGTTCCCGAACAATAGGCCTGGGCTTCCTGTTGCGTGAGCCCATATAAAACAGTTTGCCCATTCCAGTCCATCCAGTCATGTACAACATCAGCAGCTGAGAGATTTACATTTGCACTAACAGCGGCGCCTATGCCGAGAACTGCGGCGAAGGTCATTACGAGGATTTTTGTTTTTTTCATAGTCATTGTTTTAGATTATTCGAGGTTGATATGCTTTCGGCGATTTTGAGCAATTCAATAAGAGAACATACCGGTTGCGTCAGGGCGCATGGTCCGGGTCCTGTCAAATACAGGCTTTCATAGTGCAGGCGTTATTGCCGTAAAAAATAAAGAGATATTGGCCGGATGCTTTAATGCTGTTTCAGTCCCCTGTTATTTACCTGGCCGGTATCCTGGTATAGCTATAATGTGTCTTTAATTCTGTTGCATAATACAGAAATATCTCATCAAGTTTGTTAATCACATGTTAACATAGCACTATTGTTGATTATTCATTATCAACTGGTAGCCATAAAAAACGGGGCTAATCCTTAAGGATAGCCCCGTTTAAATATAGTCTGACTGTACTTATTCTTCGTTAATGTTACGTTTGAAACGAAGCACTAACGTAAGGTAACTATAGTCAGACTATATCTGAGAGATGTAAATTTAACTATACACATTGCTGCGCAATTGCAGTTGATGTATTAGTTCACCTCAGCGAAATAAACTGCATACAATATTATCCCAGTACGTGTTGCGCCAGTACTTTCTGCACTTCGTATACATCTACTGACTTATTGAACTGTTTGCGTATGCTTGGCTGTACCTCACTGGATATCCAGATCTTCAGTTCTGCGTCCAGGTCAAAAGTGCCTGCCGTTTCGATACTGAACCTGGAAATGCTTTTGTAGGTTACGCTCAGGTATTCTACTTTGCTACCTGTGATCCCCTGCTTGTCAACCAGAATCATACGTTTGTTGGTGAAAATAAAGGTGTCCCTGATCAGTTTGAAACCTAGCTCAATGGTTTCTGTAGGGGTTAAAAGTTTACCGTAGTCTTTCATGAGTTGCGCCTGATCAACGGCGCCGGCGTTTCCAAGTAAGCCTGAAAAAAGTCCCATTTGATAAAATTAATGAAGTATAGGTGATTAATAATAAACAAGATAGGCATTTACGTGGAAGCCATCAAATTCTATCCACAGAAATAAAATTTGAACAATATGGCGGAAATAGCGTTATACCCTAACTACTCAGAATGACCATCTGAAAAACCATTCCTAACAACCACACCAATCTAATGGCACACTCAAGACACGTTTTTGTACAGGTAGACTGTAGTCGCCTTATCGCAAGTATCGGTATCAATCCACCTTCAAATGCACAGGTACGCGAGAACACCGCGATATATGACCAGGGAGCGATGGCGTTGGGTAATCCTGTTGAAAGCTTTGCTATTCCTGTGACAACCGATCAGGACGTATATTTTACGATCCTTCCGCTGGTATTGTATTCCTATCATAAACTGTATTTCACTGATTTTAAAGTGATCAATTCGAATGGCGGTATTACCGTTCCCGATGATATTAAGGTAGATGGACACCAGGTTAGTTTTAAAGTGCCTATATCCAACGTCTCTGCCGGCGGCGAACTGAGTTTCGACCTGTATGCCATGCTGGAATATCAGATCGCGAATGAGCTTGTCAAGATACCATTGTGTATCGATCCGGTACTGAGAGCAAATCAGGGTAATGGATAATGACTAAACCAGCGCTCAATTGAATGGAAGACAGTTCATACAAGTACTCTGTTGTCTGATATTCGGTATCAGCGGGACCTTATATGCGCAGGACCAGGGGAAAGCGGACAGCCTTAAAAAGATATTGCTTGAGACAGATACATTGTCTCCGGTATCCCAGATGGCGATGTTCGCGAAAATAGCGGCCTATTCTTCCTCTCCTGATGAAGTATTGCTGTATGCAGATACATTGCTGGAACTGGCGGCGAAGCACCATGAACCGAATTATATTATTGAAGCCCTGCAGTCCAAAGGTGTTGCCTATCGCTTAATGGGCAATCTGAAAAAATCACTGGAAAACCTGTTCCGCAGTGCCAACCTGGCCATCGAAAAGGGAGCGCACAAACGGCTCACCACTGGTTACCTTGAAATTGCCAACACCTATATGGCCAACAATGATCTGAAGAACGCTATTCTATATAATAAGAAAGCAGTTGGCCTTATCAGACTGCATGGTAATAAAGAGCAACTGGCTATTAATCTGCTGAACACCGGTTATAGTTATTATTCATTGAATGAACTGGACTCAGCCTTATTGTTATACAATGAGGCTGAGCCTATTTTTGTGCAGATCGGTCTGAAGATCGGTCAGGCCTATGCGGTAGGGAATAAAGCCCTGGTCTACTGGAAACAGGGTAATAATGATAGCGCCAGACAGGGACTACTACGGGCTATTGATATGCTTGGTCCACTGGGTGATCAGTTTGGAATGGCGGATTATCATAATCAGCTCGGCAAATTGTACGCGGAAGAAGGTAAGACAGAAGACGCCATCCGGCATACCAGTAAAGCCCTGGAAATAGCAAAGGCGCTGGACTTAAAAGAGCAGATGCGGGATGCTTCGCTCCTGTTGTCGAATTTGTATAAAACAAAGAAAGACTATGCACGGGCTTTCGATTATCAGAGCAGATATATTGTATATAAGGATAGTATAGAAAACTCGGGCACAACCCGGCAGCTGGCCAATCTGCGGACGGAATTTGAAGTAAGTCTGAAAGAAAAAGAGATCGCATTGCTCGAAAAGCGACAGCTGCTGAACAGGATCTATATTATCGTCGCGGTGTTCTTTCTGCTATTGGCAGTACTGATGTTATTGTATTTCCGGCAACGTTTTCTGAATGCACGACTGTTGGCGGTGAATGAGCAGAAATACCATGACGAAAGGATCAGGAACCTGCTCAATACACAGGAAACAAAAGCCTTACAGGCGATGGTACAGGGGCAGGAGAGTGAGCGGAAACGCCTTGCCAGGGAACTGCATAACCACTTCGGAAGTCTGATGGCGACCATTAAAGTCAATATGCATGCGGTAGATGAAAAGGCGATCCCTAACTATCAGACCCTGTCCGTACTGATAGATCAGGCCTGTTCGGATATCCGCAATCTTTCGCATTCCCTGAATGTTGGTATCGCAGATGATTTTGGTCTGGTGCCTGCATTGGTTGAACTGACAGCACATCTGCGTCAGGCGAACAGTATGGAGGTGGAATTCTCTGCTGCTATGTGTGAACAGAAAATGGAAGCGCGGAACGAGATCATCATATACAGGATCGTGCAGGAGCTGGTGAGCAATGTATTGAAACATGCAGGAGCGACAAAACTGTCTATTTCGCTGACCTGCTTCGACGAAGATAACCTTATTAATATCATCGTACAGGATGATGGGATAGGATTTGATGTAGAGGAAGAAATTACCGGTTCCGGTATGGGATTGAATACACTGAAAGAAATGATTGTAGATCTGCGTGGTGAGATCCGCTTTGATAGCAACCCTGCAAGCGGCACCACGGTAAATATAGACTTGCCTGTTACTCCGATAACACTTAACTGAGACCTATGATAAAAGTATTGATAGTAGATGATCACCATCTGTTTGCAGAAGGGGTTGCTTCTTTGTTTAAACCCGAGGATGGTATATCGGTAGTAAAACATACTACCAATGGTAACGAGATCCCTGATATTCTGGCCGGTAGTGAAATCGATGTCATACTGCTGGATATTGACATGCCCATTCTGAATGGGATTGCCTGTATGGAATTGCTGAAACAAAAAGGCTATGATAAACCTGTTGTCATGCTGACGATGCATCAGTCCATGCGGCAGGTCAAAGATGCATTGGAGAAAGGTGCACAGGGATATGTGCTGAAAGATGCCTCCAAAGCAGAGCTGGTGCAGGCCATTAACAATGCCAGTGAGCGGAAGAATTATTTTCATCCAAAGATCAATGACCAGGTGTTTGATTATTTCAGGGGGAAGAGTACCGGGAAAAGCGGCTTACAGGAGCTTTCCGAAAGGGAGAAGGAAATTATCAAATGTCTGGCTGAAGGGATGAATACCAAAGCTATCTCCAGTTCTCTTTATATCAGCGAGCATACGGTGAAGACCCACCGGAGAAATATTATGCATAAACTGAACGTCAAAACCTCTGCGGAACTGATCCGGCTGGCCATAGACAGAGGCATTATCTGATAGCGTACAGCAGCCGCTACTTATTAATTTTCAGAGCGTATACCCCAATTGGGGTATTGGGGAAAACCACCCTTTCTTGCGACGATGACAGTGGTTAATTTCTTCACCTTTGAGATGTCTTCAATGCGCATTAAAGTAAGACAGGGCGTCTCCGAAAAGCCTTTAAAAGAGTAGGGAAAATAACCAAAATTTATAATCATGTCCGCAATTAATTGGAACCAGGGTCAGCTTATCAGTTTTGGCCAGGGCGACACCGCAACTTGTACCGGTGGTCTGAACAAAGGTCAGCTGTACGGCCTCTTCTTTTACAATGCTGCAGGAAATGATGCAAGCACAACCGTTGTTGTTACCGGTAACAACTCATTACCTCCGGTAACCGTTAACGTTCCAGGCACAACCGCTAATCAAGGTCTTGCTGCTATCTGCTTTGTCAGTGGCGATGAGACTGCTACTATTGCAGCTTCTATTCTGAATGGTCAGCCAGGCGCCAATATTCAGGCGTTTATCGGCAGCGTAAAGATGCCTACTGATACCACTGGTATCAACAACCAGGGTCTTTCACTGAATGGCCAGCAACAGAGCTTCCAGAAATTTACCCGTTTCTACGCAGTACCTGCTTCTCACTGGTATGCAGGTCAGATCACCAGCAATATTAATGCATTCATGTCGGTGCAGTTCACAGAAAATGCAGCTACGGTTATCTGCGTAAACGCGCCTTCAACAGGTATTACCGGTGTAATTGCTTACTACGGTACACAGGCACAGCCTAAAGTTACATTGAATCCCGTTCCTTATCAGTCTGCGTCCTGGAGCCTCTTTGGTAACGGCCAGCAGATCGTATGGATCAACGCTGACAGCGTGCAGAATTCACAGAGCGCAACAATATCTGTTCAGTCACTGCAGGCATTGTATGCTGCACCCAAACATGATAAAGCTGCCGCCGGCGTTGCTTAACTGATCGGTCCCACAACACTAATGGTCTTCTGAGTATAGTAAAGCGCTCTCCCTTATGGGAGGGCGCTTGTTTATTTAGCCAGTTTCAATATCCATCTGATACAATCATCTGCATCAACAATTGACCAGGAATGCGGATGCCGGGTACCGTCTACCCGGAACCCCTTACCGACAGCAGGAATGAACTCCACTTTCGTACTACCACGCTGCATGAGGAAGTTCGCCATTGCAGACAGATCGGCGGCGTTCATACCATAGTAGTCCCTGGCTTTGTTTTTCAGTTGCCATACAATATCCGGATCACAGTATAGTCTTACGGGTACGTCCACCAGGTATTTCGCATTTCCGCCATCTTCCTGGTCCCGGGAGAACTGAGAGCCTGCTATATATTTTTCGGGAAACTGGTCCGGTGAGCCGCCATACTGTGTATGAAAATAGTCTACCAGGAAATGAGCTTCTGTCAGTGCCACCTTTTTACTCTCCGATAATGCGGCGCCTTCTTTTTCGTAAAGAGGGATCTGTTTTTGCACATTGTAGTACAGACCGGCCATGTCAACAGGCGGATCGATACCGATAGTGGCCAGCGGTTTTATCGAGGTGTTATACTGTGTATTTCTCGACATTTCGGTGTACTGTAAGGCATTCTCACCTCCCAGGGACAGACCGCTCAGGATAAATTTATCGCCGGGTGCTTTGAACCTGGTGATCAGGTCATGAAAGACGGTTTCGAAAAATGTAAGGGCTGGTTTATCTGTTTCCAGGCCTTTGTTATAATTAGCGCTTAGTACTGCTGTCAATATATGCTTATTGAAGGCTTGTTGTATAAGCGCTTTATTGCAGCTGATCACATTTTCAGCTGTTTCTCCTGTGGAAGGGAAAAGAATGAGTACAGCGGTTATTTTCCCCTGGGGAATAAGCGTATAGTAGAACAGTTTACCGGCTCCATTATCATTGACATAAATATCGGTGCTATCCTGGCTGATGTCATATTTTTTCAGAAGCGTCAGGTATTGATCGTCCAGGTTTAAAAAGTCGCCTTTTACAAAATTGCCGATCGTCTTTCCGCCGTTCTCAAACCAGGCAGCGCCTTTTCCGTGCAGGAGGCCATCAGCAAAAGTACCTTTCAGGGTAGCATAACCGGGGATGACATATTCGCCTTTGCCATTGGGTTTACCGTCTGCCATGATGCCCGTATAGGTAGCTACTTTTTTATTGTCCTGGTACCAGGTTAATATACCGGCTCCGGACGCATGTCCGTTTTTACAGGCGCCTGTCCATATTACGCTGTCTTTTGGCGAATAATCTTCATCCCAGACCAGGCATTGGTGCCGGCTGTCTTTTATAAACTGACCTGTTTGTGCATAAGTGGTCTTGACGGCCAGTAATGCTACGACCCAAAGTATCTGTTTCATATATTTTGTATGGCTGTAAAAAGGAAGGGGCTTAGCGGCTGGATTTTGTATATTTAGCCAATACCACAAGACCCAATAACCCGAAAATATGCCAATAAACGTTCACCACAGACAATTTATCCCGTACAGGTTATTCAGCACGCTTATTGTATTATTGCTTTGTTCTTTTGTATCTGTCAGCTATGCACAGGAGAAATTTGTTATCCGCGGTACATCACTGAATTACAAAGGAAAAATTTATCTCGATTGGGATAACCATGTAGATACCGTGCTTATAAAGGATAATACGTTCCGGTTCGAAGGGACAAGTCCACGTATCATGAATACGAGATTATTTATTGATAGTGATCTGCCGGTAGAATCTAACAAGCTGTACCTGGAATCGGGAGAGACCATCATTACCATCGATACAACTGTCACTACAAGCTTGGGCTCCGATCAGATGGTGTGTATGATAAACATACACTTTACAAAGGCAGGCCCCATCAACGAAGTACTTTCATTAGAGGAAAAGAAATTCAGAGCGCTCGTTCCCCGCTATATTCATGCCTCCGAAACTGAGCAGTTTCAATTTGCGGTTTCTTTTACGAGGGATATGTTCAGGGATTATCCGGAAAGTCCGGCGCCATTGTTTGAGTTGGTGAGTACGGGGACAAAAGATTTTTTGCCACCTTCCTTACTGGACTCTATTTATAAGCGGTTGCCAGACCATTTAAAAGCGAATGAATACGGTCAGGCAGTTAAAAAACGACTGGAATATTATGAACGTACAACGGCCGGGCAGACAATAAAGAATTTTAAGGCGTTAAATGCCGCAGGAGATTCAATCAGTACTGCCGGCTTTAAAGGAAAATATCTCCTGGTTGATCTCTGGGCATCCTGGTGTGCCCCCTGTAGAGAAGAAATACCATTACTGAAAGAGTTGTATGAGCAGTATAAAGGAAACCGGTTTGCGCTGTTAGGAATATCTATTGACAGAGATTGGGCGGACTGGTTAAAGGCCGTAGAGAAAGAACAACTTCCCTGGGTGAATACGATTGATCCGAGACACTTTGATGCGGAGATATACCGTTATTTCCGGGCGAATGGAGTGCCTTTTAATCTGTTGCTGGACCCTGAAGGGAAGGTCGTGGCTGTGGACCTGCATGGAGAGGCGCTTAAGAATAAGCTGGCGGAGGTGTTGAAGCAATAATATATCCGGCATTATCAGGATAATTAAAAGCGTAGGGATGATACCTGCGCTTTTTTAATGCCTACAGACAGGCCAGGCATAAGGTAGCCTGATAGGCTGTACGGTGCAATGTTTTCAGGGAGCCTTGAAACTTTCAACAGTTGCTGTATCTTGGGAGTGTAAAACGTCAGGGATAATATTGCCGGATAAACCATCAAATATAGAACAGGGGGTGCTGCAACAGATCGCGGAAGGCGATGAGGCTTCATTTCGGCAGCTGTATGCCCGCTATTATCCGCAACTGCGCCCTTTCATCTGGAAATATACCGGATCAGCCTTACAGACAGAAGATATCTTACAGGAAACATTTATCAGGATTTGGCTGAACAGGGACAAGTTGCCGGAGATCGAAAATCTTAGTGCCTGGATTTTTAAGGTCGCCTCCCGGGAATACCTTACCATGCTCAGAAAGCAATTGGTGTATGAAGAAAAACTGGCTACGTTTAATATAAACATGGACAAGGAGGGTGATCTGGCGCCGCTTACCCCAGATGACCAGGCGCACCTGGCGGATATCAGAAGGGTGATCGGAGAAGCGGTCGCACGTCTGCCGGAACAACGCCGCCGTATTTACCGCATGAGCCGGGATGAGGGTATCCGGATACAGGAGATCGCCGATACGCTGTCCATTACACCACGTACCGTAAAGAATGTACTAACTATCAGTCTGAAGGAGATCAGGGAACACCTGGCGGCTTCAGGATATACTTTTATGATCCCTCTTTTTTTGTTCCTCAAAGATTATTAAAAAAAATTTGGGACCCGGATGGTACCATTTCCGGTTTCCTGCTTCTTATATAGTAAAGGGGGCGTATGGAAGAACGTATCGCTTATTTATTGGAGCAACATCGCCGGGGGGCATTAACGGCTGCTGAACGTCAGGAATTGCAGCACTGGCTTGATGTGCCAGGTGATGCTACCGTGGATACGATTGCTGCCCTGATGGAACAGGAGGCTGCAATGGCGGAGCCGCTGGATGAAAGCGCCCTGGAAGAGCGCGTCGCCCGTATCGTTTCTGTGGATAAAGGAGAAGAAAAGAAAACAGCTACTATCCGTCCCCTGCGCACCTGGTGGTGGGCGGCGGCAGTCCTTATACTATGTTTCTCATTATTGGGTATTTACCGCTGGCAACACAAGCAGACAGCGATCGCCGACAGACTGGCACAACAGTCCAATCCGGTTATCATGCCCGGATCAAACAAGGCCGTTCTTACGCTTGCCAACGGCGAAAAAGTTAACCTCGACAGCACAGGCCACCAACTGATCCGTGAGGGGGAAACAGCTGTACAACAACAGGGAGGCAGTCTGCTATATGCTGCAGGCGCCGGAACAGCTATCACTTATAATACGCTTACCACGCCACGTGGCGGACAATTCCAGCTGGTATTGGCAGACGGGACCAATGTATGGCTCAATGCGGCAAGTTCCATCCGTTATCCCACCACATTTAACGGTGATACACGCCAGGTGGAAGTGAGCGGAGAGGCTTATTTCCAGGTGGCCAGCGACCCCGGACGGCCATTTACCGTACATACAGCAGGGCAAACCATCGCGGTATTGGGCACACAGTTTAATATCAATAATTACGGGGACAACGGACATATTATCACCACCTTACTGGAAGGAAAGATCAGGATCGATAACGGTCGCCGGCAGGTAGAACTGGCGCCCGGAGAACAATCAATCGTTAATGCAGCAGACATTTCAGTTAACAAAGAGGTAGATACCGATATGGTGATCGCCTGGAAAAACGGACTTTTCAAATTTAACGGTACCAGACTGGAAGATGTGATGAAACAGCTGAGCAGATGGTATGATGTGGATGTAACTTATGCAGGACCAGCCCCTGAGCGGCGCTTCTCAGGTGAGATCACCCGCGGGGCAGCTATCACCGAAGTACTGGACATGCTCAGGCTTCTGCAGGTAAATTTTAAAATAACAGATAATGGACCACGTAAGATGATAACGGTGGTGCCGGATTGATCAACCAAAATTTATAAAACTTATTAAATCAGCCAAACATGAAGAGATAACAAGACCAACCATCCGGACGGGGTTATATCCAAAGAAAAAGCGCAGAAGTGGTACGAACACTTCTACGCCGATTGATTTTTGGATTAACCCTCCCTTCCGGGAATCTGATTAGCAATTATCATTTATTAATCCAAACAGTACAAAAGTAATGAATTTCCATTCTTTTACTATGGCAGCGCCATGCCCGCTGCTGTCAAAAAGAATCCTGATGGGTTTGAAAATTGTCACCTTTCTGATGCTTGTCACACTAATGCATGTGAGTGCTCGCAGCTTCAGTCAGGCAATCAGTCTGAATGAAAAGGATACACCCGTCGAAAAAGTGCTGGAACGGATCAGTAAGCAGTCTGGCTTTCACTTTTTTTATGATGCCGCCACCTTTGCTAACTACAAGGTGACGATCAGCCTTAAAGATGCGCAGATCGAAAAAGCATTGGATAGCTGTCTGCGTGGATTACCGGTGACTTACAAGATCATGGGTAAAAATGTCGTGCTGCTATCCGCAGAAAAAAGCAGCAACAACTCGGCTCAGCCACAACAGGCGCGGATTGTAAAAGGTACCGTGTTTGATGAAGACATGAAGTTGCTGATTGGCGTAACGGTCCGTAACCGCAACAGCGGTAAAGGTACCGTGACCGACAGCAAAGGCGGATACGCGATACCTGCCGATATCGGGGATGTACTGGTCATCAGTTTTGTGGGATATGTGACCCGCGAAGCAACGGTAGGGAATCAGCCTACGATCGATTTTCAGCTGAAGGTTACAAATGCAGCCCTGAACCAGGTCGTGGTAGTAGGATATGGCAGCACCAGGAAGAAAGACCTCATCGGGTCTGTCGCTACGGTGAACGTGAATGAAATACGGAATGTCCCTTTTGCCACTATTGATATCGGTCTGGCAGGTAAAGCTGCGGGTGTACAGGTGATACAGTCAGACGGTTCTCCCGGTGGTGTGGCTAACATTCGTGTACGTGGTGGTACTTCTATCCTTGGAGGTAATGATCCTTTGTATATCATCGATGGTGTACAGATCACACCGACCAGCCGTTATATCAAAACGCCTGGTGAAGTAGTTGATCCTGTTGCTCGTTCTACCAATTTCAGTGATCCTTCCAATGCTATTTCCGGCGCTTATGCCCGCGGACTGAATAGTCTGGCAGGATTGAATATCAATGATATTGAATCCATCGATATCCTGAAAGACGCGTCCGCAACAGCCATCTATGGTTCTAAGGCGGCCAATGGCGTCGTGATCATTACGACCAAACAAGGTACACAGGATACAAAGCCATATTTTGAACTGAACAATTATACAGGTGTTTCCCGTCCGGTAAAAGCGGATGTGCTGAACGCAGACCAATACCGGATGATCCTGAAAGAAGCCGCTACCAACTATAACGCTGACAGGGTAGCTATGGGGCAACAACCTTCGGCCACTGCAAATAAGATCATCAATGATCCTGCCTATCTGGGTACAGACAATACAGACTGGTTGTCGCTTGTATTAAGGAACGGTCTTACCCAGAACACGGACGTTTCTGTACGTGGTGGTGGCAGAGGTACCCGTTATTATACTTCCCTTTCTTATTCAGAACAGAAAGGCGTGGTAAAAGGCACTGATTTCAAACGCCTGTCTGGTAAACTGAACCTCGATAACCAGGTCAATGCCCGGCTGAAGTTTACAACAAACATCAATTACGCATTCTCTACGAACAACATCACCAATGGTGCATATGCCCAGGCCTTGTATGCGCCGCCTACACGGGCGCCTTACAATCCTGATGGTACACTGGCCAACCTGGCAGGAAGTGCTGTAAACTCGGATAATTTCAATGGGTTTCAGAACCCGCTGGCATTGTTGAACGGTATCAACCAGGGTAAGAACGGATTGTTCCTTGGATCACTTGCGCTGGAGTACAATATCGTCAATGGACTGAAGTTCCGTAGCCAGGCTTCCATCAATTACAACCAGTATCACCAGCGTAACTACACGCCTTCTTCTGCTCAGGTACAAACCGCCAGTGGAGCCGGCAGTTCCATGGGTGGTATCGGGTCACAGGGACAAACGGAAACGACCAGCTACCTGTATGAAAATACCCTGAGCTATAATAAGCAGTTCGGGCCGGACCATCGTCTGGATGTAGTAGCAGGTACTTCCTGGCAGGAAGACAGGTCTAATTCATTCCAGGCTTCCGGACAAACCTATCCGGACGATTTTATCCTGAATAACCTGTCATCTGCTGCCGTCACATTGCCAAGTAAGTCTGCCGCTTTTCAGAACGCTTTACTGAGCTTTTATCTGCGCGCTAACTATGCTTTCAGGGATAAATACCTGATCACGTTTACCGGCCGCTCGGATGCTTCTTCCAAGTTCTCTTCTGATAACAGGGTAGGGTATTTCCCTTCCGGTGGTATCGGCTGGCGCATCTCGCAGGAGAAATTCATGAAGCAACTTACCTGGATCGATGATATGAAATTACGCGCCAGTGCAGGTTATACCGGTACACAGAATATAGGTAACTATCTGTACCGTACGCTGTATACACCTGTGTCCTACAATGGTACGAATGCCGTGATCCCTTCTCAGCTGGGTAATAACAAAGTGAAATGGGAGCAGACCTTACAGAAGGACGCCGGTATCGATATCTCCATGTTCAGGTCCCGTCTGGTGGTGAACGTGGGTGTGTATGAGAAGAAGTCTTCCGGTTTGTTATTTAATCAGCCATTGCCTTCCAGTTCGTCTTATTCATCGGTGATCGCCAACCTGGCGGATATCCGTAACAGGGGACTTGAAATTGAAGTTTCCGGTAATGTGATCACAGGTAAACATGCAGGCTGGAGAAGTAGTCTGAATATGTCCTTCAACCGTAGTCTTGTAACCGGTCTGAATATGGACTATACCGATCCGAATCATGGCGACGGGGTTACTTCTTCCGGCGGACAAAGCTATATCATGTCCAATACTGTACTGAGAACAGGCTATCCCGTAGGACAGTTTGTTGGGACGCCATTCAATGGTATCATTCAAAATAAAGAGCAGCTGGCGGCCTATCAGGCGGCATTTCCGTACTATGCCTTCTTTTCGCCTTATCTGAATATAGGCGATCCGATGTATGTGCTGGCCAGCAGTGGTCCGCTGTCAGGATTCCCTGATTCATATGCACTCATTGGCAGCGCCGCACCCAAGTTCTATGGCGGATGGACGAACACCTTTAACTGGCGTAATTTCACCCTGTCAGCTTTAATGACCTATTCCTATGGTGGACATATCCTCTATGCAGCGGATATTGCCAATAAATCAGTGAATGATCTTACGAATAAAGGTGTGCGCATCCTGGACCGCTGGACGCCTGAAAATAAGGATACGGACCGTCCGAGGCTTATTTACGGACAGAATTCCAATTTCACCAGCAGCAATGATATTTACAGTTCGTCCTTTATCAAACTGAAATCTATAACACTCAATTACCAGTTTTCGCAAACGCTGCTGAAGCGGACGAAAGTGCAGTCGGCTTCTATCTACGCTTCTGCTACCAATCTGTTCACGATCACTAATTATCCGGGTCAGGACCCGGAGGTGAGTAACGACCCTTATAGTATTGTAGATGGTTATACGGATTCTAACAATTATCCTACTATCCGTCAGTTTGTACTGGGTTTCAGATTTGGATTCTAAGCGTGTGATTTATTATGATCTTAAAGGACATTAAAGATGAAAAAAGCTATTATCATATTATCGGTCGTATTGATGGCAGTCAGTCAGTATAGTTGTCAGAAGCAACTGGACGAGCTGCCGAAAGATGCGCTGGTGCAGGGAAATACGATCGTCAATCAGCAAACCGCCAATATAGCGCTCAATGGCGTGTACTACCGTTTTGCCAATGCCTCACAAACTAATACCAACTGGACAGCCAACCAGGTTAATCCTGGCATACTGGCAGGCGTGCTGGATGATGGACATAATACATTGAACGAAGCGAACAATGTATTAGGAAGGACCAATTTTAATAATGACTGGGGACGGTATTACTCCCTTGTGAATGCAGCTAATGGTATCATAGACCAGGTATCTGTACTCAGCGGGACCTTGTTCTCCAATGGAAGAAAGGAGCAGATACTGGCAGAAGCCAGGTTTATGCGTGCGTTTGCCATATTCAAGGTGTTGTCGCTGATGGGACAGTGGTTTGATATCAACAGCAGCTTTGGGGCATTATTGCATGACAAGTTCCTTACTTCAACGACTTATGCCAGGGCCCGTTCTGACGTAAAGAGCAGTTATGAGTTCATCTTGTCTGACCTGGATTATGCGGTGGAAAATGCGGCTACGACCGGTAGCAATGTATATGTTACAAAGTGGGCCGCCATGGCATTGAAGATGCGCGTACTGTTAGCCCGTGGTCAGCAGAATGATTATGCGCAGTGTGCAACGCTTGGTAATGATGTGATCAGTAACAGTGGTTATGTGCTGGAACCAAGTACCCGTGATATCTTTTATTCAAAAGGATTGAGCAGTAAAGAGGTGATGCTGGGCGTTACGCCACAGGCGAATCAGGGCGCTTATTACTACAATACCAGCGGTGTATATGTGCGTCGTAACTCTTTTTATGTAGCGACCACCGTACTAAAAGATATGCTGGCAAATGATCCGCGTCAGCAATGGTACATCGGAAATGCAAATGGTGATAAAGCAGGTACTTTCTACTTTATCAAGTATGTGCAATCTACGCTGACTACGACGCAGTTGTCAGAGGTGGCATATGCGATCCGTTTGTCTGAAGTATATCTGATGACGGCTGAGGCGACCATCCGTTCCGGCGGTAGTCTGGCTACTGCAAAAGGACTGATACATGCTGTACAGGCAGGTGCCGGTATTACTGCAACGGCTAATACAGATAGCTATCTGGCTGTTGAGCAGGCAACTACACCGGAAGAACTGCTGTTGCAGAGCTACTATGAGTATGTGAAAAGCTTTGTGGGAGAAGATGATCAGTACTACTTCGCCTTACTGCGTTTTCCGCTGGCGACCGTTACTACTTTGCGACCAACTATCAAAAATAAAGAACAATACATTTACCCTGTTCCGCGCTCAGAGTTTGTCAATAATCCACTGATCGGCGCACAGAATCCGGGATACACGCAATAAAAAAGATCATCATGAAAATACAGTATGTCTTATTGGCGGCTGCGTTATGCAGTACCGCAGGCGGAGCTTTTGCGCAGAAAAAAACAAAACAGTTTGTATTGGAAGGTACATTGACTGCCGGTAATCCTGACAGTGTGAGATGGGCATATACCGATGCTGCGCACAAACAGGTGGTTGTTGTAAAGGCGGTTAAAGAACACCGGTTTACGATCAGGGGGAATATCGGCGGACCAGGTACTGCGTCAATTTCGTTTGTTTTTAAAGGTCAGCAGACAACAGATAAACACATGCAGTCAGGGAAAGACTACCGGGTGTTTTTCATAGAACCTGCTGTCATGAAAATTACAGGTGATGCTACCGCGCTACAGACACTTGCGTTAACTGGTTCTACAACACAACGGGAATCTGAAACGCTGGAGGGTATGCTGAAACCGATAGATGATCAGAGTACAGCTTTACGTACTGCGCTTAAGCAAACAACAGATACAGCTGCTAAAAGAGTACAACGTGCGGAAATAGACAAGTTGCAGGAGCAGCGTAATAAAACGTATTACGCGTTTATGTTACAACATCCGCATTCTTATGTGACGCAGTATTATCTGAATTTTTATATGCCTTTCTACAGCACAGCAGAGATCAGAAAAGTGTATGATCTGTTCACTCCTGCGGAGCAGCATGGTCTGTTAGGAAAGGCGATAGGAGAAACACTTCGTGGCATGGAGGCAGGCGCTCCGGGACAACAGGCCATTGACTTCAGCGTGAGTGATATTAACGGTAAACAACTGTCATTGTCAGATTTCAAGGGTAGATATGTGATACTGGATTTCTGGGCTTCCTGGTGTGTGCCTTGTCGTCACAGTCATCCGCACCTGATAGAATGGTATAATAAGTATAAGGGAAAGGGACTGGAGATCATTGGTATTGCTTCTGATGATGGTCGTGAAGCTGCCTGGAAAAAAGCAATAGAGCAGGATGGTATTGGCATCTGGCGCCACGTACTGGCAGGTGTAGACCAACAGAAAGTCATGCAGCTGCAGCCTAATCCCCGGGATATCACTATAAAATATGGCGTCACTGCTTTGCCTACAAAACTGATCATTGGTCCGGACGGAAAGATACTTGCACGTGATACAGGAGATGGCGACCAGATCGGGAAAGAGTTAGAAAAGATATTTAATAACTGATCAAAATTTCAGGATGAAAAGAATATTCACAACAGCGCTGTTTTGCATGCCAGGTATGCTGTTCGCACAGCAACCCTTCAAACTATCAGGTAAGGTAGGCACACTGGAGAAGCCGGCAAGAGCTTATCTCCTGTACAGTTATAACAGCAAAACTACTCTGGATTCAACAGATATTATTGCCGGTAACTTTGCGTTCAGCGGCAAACTGGATTATCCTGTCACAGCTACTGTTATTATCAGCCATGATGGTAAAACAATGCGCGAAATGAAAGGACAGGATAAGCTGAACATCTATCTTGAGCCAGGTGAGCGTACGATGCAACCGGCTGATTCCATCGCGAGATCAGGTGTTAAGGGTTCCGCCATCAATGACGCCTATGCGGAACTGCATAAGGCGTTAGACCCTGTGGAAAAGGAGCGTATGAATATCTATATGAGATATAGTAGCGCCACAGCAGAAGAGCGTAAGTCGGAGACTTTCAAACACGAAATGGATGCGGCAGATGAAGCCAACGAAAAGGCGAAAAAAGCCATACAGCTGGCATTCATTCAGCATCATCCGAATTCAATTGTAAGTCTGCATACCATACAGGATTATGGTGGCGCAGTACCTCAATATGAAGCAGTGCAGCCACTGTTTGAAGGTCTGTCGAAAGCGATTAAAACCTCCGTACCGGGGAAGAAATACAGTCAGTATCTTGTAAAGATATCCCGTACTGCTATTGGTAAAATGGCCCCGGAAATTGCTTTGCCGGATACAGCGGGGAATGTGATCAAACTTTCTTTCCTGAAAGGTAAATATGTATTGATCGATTTCTGGGCTTCCTGGTGTGGCCCCTGCAGGGCGGAAAACCCGGCAGTTGTGGAAGCGTATAGCAAATACAAATCCCACGGATTTGAAGTACTGGGGGTTTCGCTGGACAAGGGCCCATCAAAGAGCGCCTGGATAAAGGCGATCAAAGATGATGGGCTCACCTGGTTACAGGTATCCGATCTGCAATACTGGAAGAGCCCGACAGCCGAAGAATATGGTATACGTGCGATCCCACAGAATTTCCTGTTGGATAAGGAAGGGAAGATCATTGCAAAGAATCTGAGGGGAGAGGAACTGGATAAAAAGTTAAAAGAGACCTTCGCTATGTAAATAACAGATAACCGGACATTATCCGGGATATCAACAAGCTGACCTGGCAGAGATGTCAGGTCAGTTTTCTTTTTATAGGCAGGACTGTGAACCCTTTGTTAATATTATGGCTTGTATTGTTAAAATCCTTACCCTCAAAAGTTTCCTCAAAATCTATTCAGAATTCCCGTCTAGCTTCGTGTTCAATAGATTATAAAACAGTGGACATGATGGATATTTTAAACAGCAGATTGCTTTTGCTTACAGCTTTTATCTTCCTCGCCGCATGTAAAGGGAAAAATACGACTACAGAAAAATCAGTAGTACAGGGTTACCCCGTCATATCATTAGAGCCGGCAAATGCAACGGTCTACACCGATTATCCCGCAACGATTCAGGGCATACAGAATGTTGAGATCAGACCTAAGATCGATGGCTATGTAGAAGGTATTTATGTGGATGAGGGCGCTACAGTACACAAAGGGCAGTTGTTGTTTCGTATCAGTGCGCCGCAATATGAAGAGAACGTGCGTACAGCAGAAGCGAATATCAAGATCGCTGTGGCGGATGTAAATGCCGCGCAGATGCAGGTGAATAAAGTGGAGCCATTAGTAAAACAGGACATTATCAGTCACTTTGAACTGGAGTCTGCTCAATATACGCTTGAAGCAAAGCGAGCTGCATTAGCTCAGGCAAATGCGGCGCTGAACAATGCGCGGATCAATCTGAGTTATACAACTATCTCCAGCCCTGTAGATGGGGTGATCGGCATCCTGCCTTATAAGATAGGAAGTCTGATCTCTGGTACTACTGCACAGCCGTTAACAACAGTATCCAATATCACCAGTATTTATGCCTATTTCTCTATTAATGAGAAACAGGGGCTTGACTTCTTTCTGGCATCAAAGGGAGGTACGATGCAACAGAAACTGGCAGCATTGCCGCCCGTGAAACTGGTACTGGCCAACGGAACGGTATTCCCGCTGGATGGAAAAGTGGAAACCGCGAGTGGATTGATCAATGCAGAAACAGGAGCAGTGAATATGCGGGCCACTTTTTCCAACCCTGATGGTCTGGTCAGAAGTGGCAGCAGTGCTGTCGTGCGCATGTCGCAACAGATAGATACCGCATTGCTGATACCACAAAAGGCAACTTACCAGATACAGGGTAAGTTATTTGCTTATGTGGTAGATAAAGACAACAAGGTGAACTCTGTTGAGGTCAATACCGGTAATACCTATCGTGATTATTATGTGGTGACCGGCGGTGTGAAACGTGGTGATAGAGTAGTGGCGGATGGTATCAGTAATCTGCGCGAGGGAATCACAATAAAGCCGCAGGTATATATGGATTCAACGCTGAACAAAGGAAACTAAAGTTATATGTTGGGGAAATTCATAGAACGGCCTGTATTATCAACAGTCGTGTCAATTATCATTGTGACGCTGGGGGTGCTTGGTATGGTGTCATTACCCGTATCGCAGTATCCTGATATCGCGCCGCCTACGATTCAGGTGCAGGCGTCTTATAGCGGGGCGAATGCGGACGTTGTGTTAAAGAGTGTGATCGTACCACTTGAACAGCAGATCAATGGCGTGGAGAATATGGATTATATCACCTCTACTGCAGGGAATGATGGTTCTGCGAATATTACGGTCAGTTTTAAGATTGGCAGTGATCCGAATATGGCAGCCGTGAATGTGCAGAATGCCGTATCGAGAGCGACGCCATTGTTACCACAGGAAGTAACCAGGGCAGGTGTAACGGTGCAGAAAAAGCAGACCAGCACCGTACTGATATTTTCTGTGTACAGTGACAATCCTGCCTATGACCAGAGTTTTCTGCAAAGCTACTCTGAGATCAATATTTTACCTGTTATAAAACGTATTCAGGGAGTAGGAGATGCCTCTTCTCCCGGACAGATGACCTATGCCATGCGCATATGGCTGAATTCTCAGGTAATGGCCTCTTATGGCCTTGTACCGGCTGATGTAACAGCAGCGCTGGCAGAGCAGAATATACAAGCAGCTCCGGGACAGTTCGGCGAGCGTTCCGAACAGGCATTCCAGTATGTGATACGTTATCCGGGTACACTGGTATCGCCTCAGCAGTTTGGCGATATTATCATCAGGTCTAATTCGCGTAGCCGCCTGTTACGGCTGAAGGACATTGCACGGGTAGAATTAGGTGCGCTCAGTTATTTCAATAATACCCGCACGAATGGTTTAAACTCTGTTTCTATTGATGTGGCGCAGGTCGCCGGATCGAATGCAAGGGCTGTGATCAACGAGACCTTGCAGGCGATGGAAACTGCTTCGAAATCCTTCCCGAACGGTATTCATTATGTGGTGATGCAGAATGTGGACGACTTTCTGACGGCGTCTATTGATAAGGTGTTACATACCTTATTTGAAGCGTTTATACTGGTGTTCCTGGTAGTGTTTGTATTCCTGCAGGACTTCCGTTCTACGCTTATTCCCGCCATATCGGTGCCGGTTGCGATCATTGGTACTTTCTTCTTTCTGAATATACTGGGGTTCACCATCAATCTGCTGACCTTATTTGCGCTGATACTGGCCATAGGTATTGTAGTCGATGACGCCATTGTGGTGGTAGAGGCAGTGCATGCGAAGCTGGACAGTAATTATCATTCTGCCAAACAAGCCAGTGTGGATGCGTTGGGAGAGATATCCGGTGCGATCATTTCCATCACGCTGGTCATGTCGGCGGTATTTATACCGGTGAGTTTTATCGGTGGTTCTTCCGGGGTGTTTTATAAACAGTTCGGTTTGACATTGGCAATCGCTATTGTTTTATCTGCGATCAATGCGCTGACTTTAAGTCCGGCGTTGTGCGCCATCTTTCTGCGGCCGCATCAGGAAGGGACTGTCAAACGAAGCCTGTTATCCGGGTTCTATGTCGCCTTTAATGCCTCTTTTGAGAAGATGAGTGAAAAGTATGGTCGTACGATCGGGTTCTTTAGCAGGAGGAAATGGATACCTATCACCTTATTATTGTCCTTTGTCGCCTTACTGGTAGTGCTGGCGTACAATACCCCCAAAGGATTTGTACCTAATGAGGACCTTGGTTCTATCAGTTGTAATATCAGTCTGCCACCGGATGCTTCGCTGGAGAGAACGGATGCTGTTACCCGAAAGGTAGAGGCAATCGTTCGTACGATACCAGAGGTGAATAACATATTAGCAGTAACGGGACGCGGACCTTTATCAGGTAATGGGAATAACTATGCGACGGTAGTTGCACGGCTGAAGCCATGGGCGAAGCGGAAAAGAGATGCGCAGGCGATTACGAAGGAGTTGTTTGCCAGAACCGCGGATATTACCGAGGCGGAGATCAAGTTCTTTGCGCCTCCTACGATACAGGGTTTTGGTACTTCGAATGGATTCTCTTTTCAATTGCAGGATAAGACAGGTGGCGATATCGCTAAGTTTTACAAGATCAGCAAAGACTTTCTGAGTGCATTAAATCAACGTCCGGAGATACAGTTTGCCACAACTGCATTCAACCCAAACTTTCCGCAATACCTGATGAACGTGAATGTTGCCAAAGTAAAAGAAGCAGGTTTGGATGTAACTGATATTACCGGTGTCATGCAAGGGTATTTCGGCGGGATTTATGCTTCTAATTTCAATGAATTCGGACAACAATACCGGGTGATGGTGCAGGCAGACCCGCAATTTAGGATGACGCCTGAGAGTCTGAATGCGGTCTTTGTGCGCACCCCTGACGGACAAATGGTGCCGGTTACGGAATTTGTAACATTGACACAGGATTATGGTCCGCAAACGATCACCCGCTTCAATTTATTTACCTCTATCAGTGTTAACGGAGCGCCTAACAATGGTTACAGCTCCGGACAGGCGATCCAGGCGATCAGAGAAGTGGCCGCACAGGCTTTGCCTGCCGGATATGGATATGAATATTCTGGTATTATCAGGGAAGAGCTGTCTGGTCAGTCGCAATCTGTTTTCATCTTCCTGCTTTGCCTTGTCTTTGTATATCTCTTACTAAGCGCACAATATGAAAGTTATATCCTGCCACTGGCTATTTTATTCACAGTGCCTGTGGGTATTGCGGGTGCATTCCTGTTTGCGTGGATGTTCAATATCAGCAATAACATTTATGTGCAGATCACACTGATCATGCTGATCGGCTTATTGGCGAAGAATGCCATATTGATCGTGGAATATGCGCTGGAAAGAAGAAAGCAGGGTATGGGGATTCCGGAGGCAGCGATAGCAGGTGCGAAAGCGCGTTTGCGACCCATATTGATGACTTCTTTTGCCTTTATACTTGGTTTAATTCCATTAATGCTGGCGACAGGAGCCGGTGCACATGGTAATAATTCTATTGGTACAGGCGCTGTGGGAGGGATGCTGATTGGTACATTGTTCGGACTGTTCATCACGCCGACGCTGTTTATCATCTTCCAGAATATCCAGGAAAAGATCAAAAAGCCGGTGATACAGCAGCCGGTGATGCATTAACGTATTTATGTCGTGGAATTATGAAACGAAGGCTTAGCATATATAGCATAATAACGATCATACTGTTTACAGGGTTGTTTTCCTGTAAGGTGAGGCAGCCTTATGCCGGTCCTGCGGGACCAACCACTGATCTGTACAGGGACAAACCTGCGGATACGGCTAATATCGCCGACCTGCACTGGAAGGAAGTGTTTACGGATACATTATTGCAACAACTGATCACGACGGGTATTTCGAATAACCTTGATTTGCAGACGGCCTATTCCAGGGTAAGACAGGCACAGGCTTATCTGACGCAAAGTAATATGGCATTTCTGCCATCAGTGAATGTGGGGGCAACTGCAAGTATTAATGGCGCTTCAGACGCTGCTATTGCTGGTAATAATGCGTCTGTGAACCGCTTTGAAGTACTGGCGGGCGCCAGCTGGGAAGCCGATATATGGGGCAAACTACGGAGTAGTAAGCAGGCCAGTCTGGCGGCTTTATTACAGGCAGATGCGAATGCGCGGGCGGTGCAGACAGGTTTAGTAGCGGATATTGCCACTTACTATTATCAGTTGCTGGCGCTGGACAGACAGTTGTATTATACACAGCAAAGCGTCCGCAACTGGCAGACGACGGTGAATGTTATGAAAGAACTGAAGCAATCGGATATTGTGACGGAAGCTGCTATTGTACAGAGTGAAGCGAGTAAGTACGCGGTGGCTGCGACAATACCTGATCTGGAAAGGTCTGTCAGAGAAACAGAGAACGCACTGAATCAGTTGTTGGGAAGAGCGCCTGCTCCGGTACAAAGAGCCGTATTATCTGCTGAACAGCCGTTATCTATGTTATCTACAGGGGTGCCTGCACAGTTGTTGTCTAATAGGCCGGATGTACAGGCGGCAGAATTGAATTTCAGGTATTATTTCGAACAGGTAAATGTAGCGCGTGCTTATTTCTATCCGTCACTGACATTGTCTGCATCCGGAGGGTATCTGACAGTGGATAAACTGTGGAGTCCCGGTTCATGGATCAGCAGTCTTGTTGCCGGACTCACACAGCCTGTTTTCAGTCAGGGGGTTAACAAGACAAGATTGAAAGCTGCACGGGAGCAACAGCAACAGGCCTTGCTGAATTTTCAGAATGTGTTATTAAGCTCAGGTAGAGAGGTATCAAATGCCCTATATGCCTATCAGGCATCTATGCAGAAAACGAATGTCAGGGACAGTCAGCTTGTGAACCTGGATAAGTCTGTATCCTATACCCAACAGCTGGTGCGTTATGGCTTTGCCAATTATACAGAAGTGCTGACAGCGCAGCAAAGTCTGTTAAGTGCACAGTTGAATCAGGTAAATGACAGATTACAGCAATTGGAAGCTGTTGTTGCCTTGTATAAATCTTTAGGTGGTGGATGGAAATAAAAATGATCTGCCTTAATTATATGTCAGATATACAGTTAATTTATTTTCGTATTTTACAGTTTCACGGTATGGAAATAGCATATTGTAAATAACGGCACTATATGAAATCGCTGCTTTTACTGACAGCTTTTACACTGGCATGTCTGTCCGGATATACACAATTAAAGACACCTGATAAGGCTGTAAATCCCATTATTTATGCAGATGTCCCCGACCTGGCTATGATCAGGGTGGGGGATACCTATTACATGAGCAGTACGACCACGCACATGGCGCCTGGCGTACCTATTATGAAATCCACTGATCTTGTCAACTGGCAGATGGTGGGGTATGCCTATGATGTACTGGATGATATGGACGCGCTTAACCTGGATAATGGGAAGAGCGCTTATGGCAGTGGTTCCTGGGCGAGTAGTCTTCGTTATCATAATGGTACTTTTTATCTGACCACCTTCTGTGGTACTACCCATAAGACGTATGTATATACTACGAAAGATATAGAGAAAGGGCCGTGGAAGAAGGCCTCTTTTACACCAATGCTGCATGATCATTCCCTGTTCTTTGATGATGATGGGAAGGTATATATGGTATATGGCAGTGGAAAGATCATGCTGGCTGAGTTGAATAGCGATGCCGTCGGTATTAAGCCGGGTACAGAAAGTAAGGTGATCATAGCCAACGCCAGCGCGCCTGCCGGACCGAATATCGGTCTGCCGGCAGAAGGATCTCAATTATTTAAGATTGACGACTGGTACTATCTGTTTAATATCTGCTGGCCTAAAGGAGGTATGCGCACGGTAACTGTTCACCGCGCGAATAAGATCACAGGTCCCTATGAAGGACGTGTCGTGTTGCAGGACAGAGGTATTGCGCAGGGAGGATTGATCAGTACACCGGAAGGAAAGTGGTATACCTATCTTTTCCGGGATTTCGGCGCTGTTGGGAGAATCCCGTACTGGGCGCCTGTGCATTGGGAAGATGGCTGGCCGGTATTGGGTGTGAATGGCGTAGTACCTGATTCCCTGGACTTACCTGCTTCAAAAGGCATCATGGGAGAGATCGTGGCATCGGATGAATTCAACAGGAAAAAAGGCGACCGTGCGTTGCCATATGCATGGCAATGGAATCATCAGCCTGCGAACAGTTTGTGGTCATTGCAGCAACGTCCAGGCCATCTGCGCTTAACTACAGGCCGTGTGGATACTTCTTTGTTCCTTGCCAGGAATATGCTCACGCAACGAACATATGGCCCTCAGTGCGCGGGTATCACTGCGCTTGACGCGACAAACATGAAAGATGGTGATTGTGCAGGGCTAACCTTATTTCAGAAAGAGTATGGCTGGATAGGGGTGAAGGTAGAGAAGAACAAACGTTACCTGTTGATGGTCAGTAATGTAACAGGTCAGCCTGTAGAACAGGAGCGGATACCTTTGCAGCAAAAGACCATCTATCTGAAAGCGGATTGTGATTTCCGCGAACTGACTGATAAAGGGTATTTTTATTATAGTCTGGATGGCCGATCCTGGGTTAAGTTCGGAACAGTGTTACAGATGAAATACACCCTGCCTCATTTTATCGGCTACCGCTATGGGTTGTTTAATTACGCGACTAAAACGGCCGGGGGATATGCAGATTTTGATTACTTCCGCTGGAATTAATAAGAAGAGGTTGTCTCAAAAGTAGAAAAGAAAAAGCGGAGTCTCAATTACTTTTGAGACTCCGCTTTTATTTACCTGCACTGTGTCAGATTTCTGTATTTGAATAAATTAAAAATTTATAGATATTTAGATCCGATTTTTAATTTAGAACAATCCCAATTTCCCGACAGAATTAAAAGAAACACAAAAATGATACTGCAGGATTTAATAAGTCTGATAGGAGTAAAAAGTACGGACCCCAGGATTGCACAGCTATTTGAACAGAATAGTCTGGGTAAACCGCCTAAGACAATCACATCTAATCAGGGGCAAAAAGCATTCAAGGACAAACAGCAGCTGATAGACTATACTTTCAAATTTGATATCACCAATGACAGGTACTACCCACCGGTAAGTGTCAAGAATGATGATTACACATTTGACAACTACCTGAGTAATATGGTAGTATTTTCCAAACCAGAACGTGGGAAAAAAGAATTCGTTGATCCTAAACCAATAAGCTTTTGGGATGGTTTCATAAATCCCGGGAGTTCTTTAGAAGAATGTCTTGCATATTTTAACAATCAATCAAGAAGTACACGCAGCAGTACAATTTTTGAAAAGTTATTGAATGATATAGCAGAAATAAAAGTGTGGTTTGCAAACGATAAAAAACAGGTGACGACTATTGAAATAAGAATTATCGAAGATACTGAGATCTTTGCTCATAGCGATTTCAATCCCGCAAACAAGTTTAACACTGTTCCGCAAAGTTATTCTTTATTGGTAAAATGGTTATTTGACAATAAGTACCTGAATCTTTCAGAAGAAACATATAGCCAGGAATTAAGTCTTGATCACACAGATATTCTGGCCTTTGCAAAGACTCACCTGAAAAGTCATATATGGGATACACAGATCAGAGACATCCCTTACCTGCGATCGTTTTTATTTGAAATTGCTTCGAATTCTTCTATTAAAAATAAGGATGGAGAGGAAATAAACTTTTATATAAAAAATCTATACGTCAAAACAGCTGGTAAATGGGAAGAACATCAGAAAATTTATGACGCAGACATCTCAGGTTTAAAGGATTTCGAAAGTACTATCTTTTTAGATGCTACACAATCCAGTCAGTTTTTAGATACTTTGACTGAGCACTTTACTTTGTTTGCTCAGCTGACTGAAATAAATGAATAGTTTTTCTGCAACAGGATATAACAAAAAAGGGGCGTCTCAAAAGTTTTGAGACGCCCCTTTTGCTATGTATTATTTGAATTGTTCTTCTAACCTGGAGATGGCGCTATTGATATTACCCAGCTGGTCTTTTACCAGTCTTGTATGACTGTAATGTGCAAGCAGGTCTTTTAACACCTGATAGCCTTTCTCCATTTCTCCTGACTGTAAAGCTTTGGCTGCCTGTTGGTACAGTTGCTGTGCTGCATCCTGATCGGGATCGGCTTTAGGGAAATGTCTGTATTCAAAGGTTTCCCACAGTTCGTTGTTCCAGGGCCATTGTTGCTGAACGATATCCTTGTTCATGCCTTTCAGGATATCCGGGAATTTCTTACCGGAGAAGTCTGGTTCCAGTCTTTGCTGCACTTTACAGATCGCCACATATACCTCTGCTGCTGCATTTGACAATTCAGGCGGTACCGGGTTGCCGTTCATCAGCCTTGTGTAGTCATTCCACTTTTTCCAGAACAGATATACCATTCTGTCCCGCAGGCCATTCGTTTCCGGCAGGATGCGGATGTTATCGGCTAACTGGCGCAGGAAAGCCTGTAATGTCTCTGCGTTACTATAGACTGTTTTAGCCCAGGTATTGCTGGATTTTCTGAAAAGGTGTTCCAGTACGAGGTACTGGAGTGTTGCTTCAGGTGCATCGCTTGCAGACGGCGGCGCAGAGAATAATTGTGTAATCAGTTGTCCGGGCTCCATCGCGAATACCAGTTCAGCTATCGGCCAGTCGTTATACGCGCTGTACCAGCCGCTATATTCCCAGTCGTTAAGCGTGCTGTAACGTTTTTTGGAATGAAGGGTAGACAGGTTGTGTTGCATGTAACAGCGGAAGTTGTCCTGTGTGAACAATGTTATGACCCTGTCCCGGTATTCCAGGTCCATAAAGCCGGTGCTTTCCAGGTATTTTCTTACCATGTAAGTACCGTCTTTGTCGATGGAGGTCAGGAGGTAGTCAAGACTGATCTGTACCAGTTCGGGTGTAACAAGTTTGCCCGTCTGCATAATGTTCAGCAGGCGTTGAAGAATGCCGTCTGTCTTCGGAAGACTTAACAACATCTTATACAATGCGATCACCTCGGTCTTTTTGATCGTCCTGTTCTGCCAGGCTTCATTCAGCATTCTTTCTGCTTCCATGAAGGTCTGCATCCCGTTCTTCTTCAACAGTGTCTCTTTGAATGCAGGCAGGAAAGCGCCTGTCTGATCTGCTTTTTCTGTTTCTGACAAGAGCCAGTTCGCTTTGGTCAGGGAAACGATATAAGGTAGCTCGGCTCTTATTGTTGCATCCTGAGCGGATAGTTTTCCGAGTGTCTGTACCCATTCGTCCAGTGGCGCCTGTGGATAAAATGCAATGTGTCTGTAAAGTACATTGATCATAGCTGGCGCCAGCTGATTTATATCCGTTTCCAGTGTCTTTAGTAAGCTGTAGATACTGGCGACTTCCGATATGCTTTTTGCCTGTTCGAGCATCAGGCTCAGACTGCGTTTCAGATCGGGAGAATCGCTGTAGGAGAAGGTACGCAGGCGTTCTGTAACAGCATGTTTGATAGCGGAAGAGAAGTAAACGCCTTCCATGATCTCGCGGAAGAGTTGCAGTAAGAGCGCTTTATTCTCTTCCGTAACAGGTACCTGCGTAGCAGCTTCCGCCAGTTGTATTTTCAGATGATGTTCGGTTTCTGCTAACGCCAGTGATATGATCGCCGTTTCTGTGGCGGGCGATTTACGACCGGTGTGTATCAGAACGGAAATCAGTGCGCTACGTAATACGGTGAGCGGTTCTTTATTGATCGCGGCTATCAATGCAGGTTCGATCGTATCCTGGTAACGAACGAAGTGTTGTTGCAGATAGGGAATGGCAGCTTCTCTGACGTAAGGATTGGTATCCTGTAAGCCTTTTATCAGCAGCGCAGGTATCTCACTGTGTTTGAGTAAGGAAAGCAGGCTTATTTTTAGTCCGGCGGAGGGACTCTCTGTAAACAATTGTGACAGCTGTTCTGCCAGTTCCGGATGTGCCGTCAGTCTGTCTTTCAGTATGGCCAGTAATTCCGGCTGATCGGGCATGCGCTGCAATGCTGCAAGAATACCCGGGAATAATGAATTGTCTGCGGTTTTCAGTCCGGCGAGCAATTGAATGATCGCCGTGCGTACGTTCAAATCATTTTCTTCAAGAAACTGTGTTGACAGGGTACTGATCACTACCGGAGAAGGGGACGGCAGCGATGCGAGGAAGCTGATGGCATCCAGTCTGGTACTGCTGCTTTCCAGTGGGGACAGGAATTGTAATGCCAGTGTTGCGGCTGATTCCAGCGGGAACTGTTTTACCAGCTGCAGTAAACCGTATTTGGTTTTTGCAGGCGCCACTGGAATGAATTCGCTGATCTTTTGGATGGTGGCAGGTGAATGCTGTACGCTGTTGCCGAGGCCAAGGATACATTCCAGTTGTATGGCGATATCAAGATCGTTGACCAGTGTTTCTGTCAGGATTTCCTGCACGAGGTCTACGTGTGCTGCAAGTGCTGCCAGTTTATGCACAGCCTGCAGGCGTAGCGCCCGTTCTGTTTCCAGACAGGCAAACCAGCAAAAGGTATCAATATAGGTACTCCGTTGTGTAAGCCGGGTGATGGGTATGTCGGACAGGAGTTCCAGCATCCGCGCACGTACAGTGATGGAAGCTTCGTTTCTCGCTGCGAGGGACAGTTTTTCCGCGGCTTCGTCTGTGGCGAGGAAGGGCTGCAGACTGTTCAGGGCATCCAGACGTTCTGTCTCTGAACGTTCCGGTGCTAATAGTATGTTGAATAAAGCTAATTCTTCAGGCATCGTTTAAAGTTATCGGGTCAGCAAATAGGTATCCGGTATCGCTGTATGATCAATCAGCGAAACCAGGTCCTTCTTCGTCAGCAAATCCGGGTTTCTCCGGTACGGCAGTTCGCAGCATTTTTTCCAGGTCCATACCCGCATTACGGGTGGCTTCCTTCAATGCGCGCATGGCTTCGGCATCCTGTTGTACAAAAGGCTGCTGTACGGTCCATTGCAGTAATTCCGGAACAGGCGCCCAGGAGCTGTTGGCCGTGAGATAACTGATATAAGGCTGGATGCCAGCAGCAGTTAACTGTTTTTGCAGGTGCTGACGAAATACTGTTTCCAGTTCCTCGCCCCAGATGAGCTGATTCAGTTCATCGAGCTGAAGCAGATTGATATAACGACCTCTTTTTTCCAGCAGGGACCACAATCCTTCTTTTAATTCGGCGAACTGCGGATTGCTTTTTAGCACCAGCAGGTATTGCTTGAATTTAGACTCATTGCCGAGGTCTGTGGTCAACAGCTGGTTCAGGGTGTATCTGCTGAGATTATCGTCTATACCGGCCTTAATAGCCAGAAAACGAAGTATATCTACATCGGAGACACGTTCCTGGTAGAGCGAAGAACTACCGCCTGGCGTAAGCGCTGCCCAGAGGATGCTGCGGGCCATAGCAGGATTGTCGTCATAATACATCCAGAGATGCGGGAAGATACCGGAGAAGTCATGTTCAACATCTGCTTTATGCAACCATTGTTCCCAGTTGATATGTTCACCACCTGCCTGAGAGATCGCGCTCTCCTGCACCTTTGTACAGATATCACGGATGGTGGCATCGGTTTCATGATCAGCCAGTTTGCTGAACACCTGTATAGTAGCAGAAGATAACTCCGGAATAGTGCTGATCTTCCTGGCCAGCGTGCGGCGCAGGTCAGCCTGTAAGTCCGGATACAGCAATACAGGCGCTGCTGCTTCTACCGTCGTGATATTGCCCCTGGTCAGCGGTATCAGCAGGATGCCCCTGATACCTGCCTCTTTGATGGCAGGAGAAGGAGCGTCAAGCGCTTTCAGGTAGAAGCTGTTCAGTTCATCGCCTGTTGTCACAGCAGCAGCGATGGCATTCAGTATGGCGGTACGGCATTCCGTATGTTGTTCCTGTTCGAATAACTGTACGAATTTTTCAAACAATGCAGGTCGTTGCGGGATCAGCTTACCCAAAATCTCGTAGATACGTACCGCAAGTGTCGTCTGGATATTTTGCCCGATAAGCTGTAACAGTGCATCGGACAATGTTTCATGTTGCGCGGTATATGGCGCCAGCATGTTGATCAGTCCCAGTGCGATACCGGCTTCTTTCTCTGTGGCCAGGTTGGTGCACAGGTGCGCGATGATCGCCGGCGTCAGTTTAATACTATAAGAGAATGCATGCAGCGCTGCATTTCTTACACTGGCATCCGGATCGTTCCTGCCGGATTCGAGCAGTACGTCGATCAGTTCAGGGCTATCTATGCCGTGTACGGCCAGCAATTGTATACAGCGGATACAGATCAATGGCGATCTGTCCGATTTTATCAGTTGTGCGAGTGCCTCAGCAGGTACATACGATCTGTCAAAGCAGAAACGCAGCACCATTTCTTTGATCAGGAATGGTTCTTCCGGTGTCAGCAACTGGCTGATCAACGGGAGGTCTGCTTCATTTTGCAAAAGGAGTCTGTTGACGAGTACCAGTTTGTCGGCCTCGTCCACTTTATTCAGTATATCTTTGTAGAAGCTGAGGTCTTCCGGTGTTGCATCCAGCGGTATCAGCAACCAGGATAGGACCATACGGCTAACGTCCCTGTTGTCCTGCTGACGATAGAAGGATATGAGGTGTTGTCTGGCCTGTTTATCCGTTATGGAGAATCTGCCCAGCAGCGGAAGGATAATATCCCTGCTTTCATCCTGTCGGAGGGAAGCGATCAGTACACTGATAAAGCGTTCTTTGATAGCTATCTGGTGCATACCCGTGGCGGCTAGCTGTAACAACATGTCCGCTTTGAGCTGCGTATCCTTTTCTGCTTCGATCAGGTCTATCCATTTTGCAGCGATCGCAGGGTCCTGCAGGTATGGACTTGCTGACGAGAGCAGGGAATATTTTGTATCTGTATCAGAAAGCGGCACCATATCCAGCATCATCAGGGACTGTTCAGTATTGGCCGTTCTTCTTTCTTTGATCTGTTCAAGAATGTTACTCATGTCAGGATGTTTTCAGCGTATTGGGTTTAGTACCTGCCAGGGTTGCTGTGAGCGTGTCCTGCTGACCGGCTTCCAGGTTTAATTTCAGAATGGCGTCCAGTGCTTTTTGCCTGGACTGCGTGTCGACCATTTCATTGCGTACGACAGATAGTAATACGTCGAAGCGTTTATCTACGCCGGGGCGCAGATAACCATCGAGACAAATCCGCAGTAATTCCCTTTCGGTATCGTACTGCAATACGTCTTCCAGTGCAGCCGGTATCTGTGGATAGAGTTCCGCTACACCAGCCAATATGCCTGCGCAGGTAACCCTGAAAGGAGAACCCGGTTCTGTGAGTTCTGTACAGAAGGCGTCTACCAGTTGCGGGTGACGGGCAACGGACAATGCCTTTACCTGATTGAACAGCATTTCCCGCAGGCTTTCGTCCCTTTCTTTTGTGAATAACTGTAGTAATGTATCCAGTACCTGTTCGGTTTTCAGACGTCCGATCAGTAATGACAATACCTTTTTACGTTGTGCCGTATTAGACAGGTCTTTGATACCGTCGAGCAACATATTGCTGATCTCTGGATCTCTGCCTGCATAAGGGGCCAGCATATCTGTGAGCTGATTGAATTCTGCATCGTCAAAAACACCGGGATGGGAACTGAATGCCGCAGCGACCGTATTACGGATCTCCGGCAATCGCATGACTGGTTTCAGTAATTCCAGCACAGTGAGACGTACACCTGCTGAGCGGTCTGCCGCAAGGGACGCTGCCAGTTGTATTAACTGTTCATTGCTCAGTTCCGGCATTTCTTTCTGCAGGCGTAATGCCTGTTGACGGATGCTTTCGTCGCTGTCGTGTACGGAAGACCAGTATATCTGTACCACCATCTCTCCATTCCAGGGGCGGATACGCTGTAAGGCGAGTAATGCCTGCGCGCGCATATAAGATTCATTGTCAGTACGCAATACCTGTATCATCAGCGGTGCATAAGCTGCATCCAGCAATTTCGCATCCGCCAGGCGTCTGAGGATGCGTATGCGTATATCCTTATCATTTTTTACATCCAGATAGGGCTGTAACGCGCTTACGATCTGCTCTCCCCATACCGGGCATTTCTCTGCCAGTGTCAGCGCCTGCGTCTGTAATAAGGCGCCGCCATTACGGTGTTTGTCCAGTGCTGCCAGTGCGATATCTTCCGTCACTGCCGGCAATGTGGATAAAGTATCCTGTACGGCGGCCATTTCCTGTTCACTGAGTTGGCTATCAGCGCCCAGTGTAATAAAGAAGGGCGCCAGGCGGCTGTCCTGGTGCAGACTTTCCTGTAAACGGTATAACAGGGCAGTACGGGTATCACGGTCTTTCTCCTGCTGAAATACCAGTATCAATGTATCAAACAATGCATTGAGGTCCGTAAAGCGGGAGGTATTCAATGATGCCAGGAAGAAAAGCAGTCTGTCGCGGGTTTCTTTGTCCTTCGTTTGTGGCAGCACTTCCAGCAGGGCAGTGGTCACTTCAGGTACATGCAGGTTCTGCGATGCCAGTTGAATGATCTGGGCTTTTATCACCTGTTCTGCGTGGGGGCTTCCCAGTACTTTCCGGATCAGTCCCGGCAGGGAATGTTGGGTCGTATTGTCCATCCTTTTCAATTAGATATGATATAATAAAAGAGCGCGATCACAATGTTTCTATCGCCTCTATTTTGTCTGTTTTGATCGTACAGCGTTTGCCTTCAGCAGTTCTGACCTCTACGGCGCCGGGATGCAGCTGACTGACAATTCCATGCACAATAGCGCTTGTCAAAAATATAGAGACGGGCTGTTGTTCTGTATAACTGTTTTCCAGTAATTTTTCGAACAGGGTTGTTGACATGACGAATGGGTTTTGTTAACCAATGGGGTGAATTTCGAACATTTACTGCGCAAAAGTAGAATTTAATTAGGAATAATAAACTTTTGGGGATATGGGGAAAACGCAGCAGGCCTGCGCTCCAATCAGGAGCGCAGGCCTGCTGCGTATAGTAAGTAGCTTGTTACGATCGGTTAGAACCTGAAAGTAGCATTCACTGACAGACGTCTTGGCATTTGTTTTTCCAGGGTGGTCCATCCAGTGAAGTATTCTTTGTTGCTTACGTTGTCCAGTTTCACGCCGAGACGGTATGATTTTGCATTGTAGAATACGGATGCATTCAGTACGGTGTAAGAAGGTATTGTAAACAGACCGGTGGTCAGACCGTTGGTCACGTTGTTATCACTCGCGTAGTTACCGCCGAAGCCCAGACCAAGACCTTTTACAGTGCCTTTGGTGAAGGTGTAGCTGATCCAGGCGTTCGCCAGGTTGGCAGGACCGGCAGATACAGGTCTTCTGTCCAGGTATTCTTTGTCTATCTGTGTAGCCTTGCTGTCATTGTAGCTATAACCTGCTACGATGTTCAGACCTGGCAGCGGATTCGCGATCAGGTCAAATTCAACGCCTTTGCTTTTCTGTTTGCCATCCTGGATGGTCACATTGTAAGCAGTGCCTTCACGTTCTACGGTGATCTGACGGGTCATGTTAGATACAAGCAGGTCATAGTAACTGGCAGTCAGCGCTACTTTATGGTTCAGTACATCCAGTTTTACGCCACCTTCCCATTGGTTAGCCTGTTGTGGCTTGAAGATGTTAGTGTAGTCAGGCAGTACTCTTGTACCGGGAGGGGTGTTGCTGAAACCGTTCATATAGTTACCGAATACGCTTACCTGGTCTTTAACGATCTGGTATACGAGACCAAATTTCGGAGACACTGCTGTCTGGCCATATTTGTCGCTGGTCGTATTGGTGGAGAAATCTTTGTATCCTTTGCTTTCGAAGCGGTCAACACGCAAACTTGCCATTGCGCTCAACGCGTCCGTGATATTCAGTACATCGGAGATGTATGCGCTGTATACCTGTGCGCTGCTACCGTCTTTAGTAGCACCCTGTCCTGCGAGTTTCGCATCTACCGCTGCTCTTGTCAGCTGTGCATAACGCGGATCGTCATTACGGGTTACGTTTACGAAGTCGAACAGTGCATATGCGCTGTTATTGTTCACCGTGCTCTGGTCATTGAAATCCAGACCGAACACTACGCGGTTACGCAGACTACCGATCGTGAAATCTCCGATGAAGTTCTGTTGGATATCAGTGGTGGTAGTGGTAGAGTTCTGGTTGTATGCAAAGCGGCTCAGTAACGTATCGTTTGCCACGGCAGCTCCCATATCCAGGAACATCACATAAGAATAGTAACCATCGCTTTTACGGGTGCTTCTTGACAGTATTGTCTGGGAAGTCCATTTATCAGAGAGCTTATAGGTCGCCTGACCATACAGGTTCATCGTAGGCGTTTTATGCGTCAGGTCATTACTGGTGTAAGACCTGTTGAAATCCATATGCAATTGTTCAGGCGTACGAGCGATCAGCGGACGATATCTGTTGAAGAACAAACTCATCGGGTTGGTGCTCTCTGCGTTGTAGAACTCAGCATTTATGAGGAAGGATAATTTGTCGCTTGCTTTGTAGGAGAAGCTTGGTGCAAAGAAGAAGGATTTTTTGAAACCCGCATCCTGGAAGCTGCCTTCATCGTGGTAAGCCGCATTTACACGCAGTAAAGCAGTTTTATCGGCATTCAGGGGCGCATTCACGTCAGCTGTCACACGGTTCAGACCAAATCCGCCTGCAGTGTAACTTACTTCACCACCGAAAGTATCATAAGGTTTTTTGGTAACGATATTCAGTAAACCACCGAAAGAAATATAACTGCTACCAAATAAGGTACCGGATGGACCTTTGATCGATTCAATTCTTTCTACGTTAGCAGGATCGATACCACCGTTGGTCAGACCTGGGATACCATTGATCATGGTTGGCTGTACAGCGAAGCCACGCATAGAGAAGTATCCGGCGCCATCTGTCGGACGGCCTGTAGATGACCAGAGTTTGGTGACACCCGGTGTATTTTTCAGTGCGTCGTCAAAGTTGGTCACCACCTGTTCCTGCATCAGTTCTTTAGACACAACATTGTATACCTGTGGGTTCTCCAGATTTTTCAAAGGGAGACGCGCTACGTAGTCAGATTCTTTTTTTGCGAACTTGCTACGGCCGGTCGCTACTTCCACTTCGTGCAACTGGATATCTGACAGCTGTAAGGTAACGTTGATCTCGGTCGTATTATCAGAGGTGACGATAACAGTTTCTTCTTTTGCGCCATGGCCCAGCAGGGTCACCTGTAAGGTGTAGGTGCCTGGTTTCACATTGTTCAGTAAAAAAGCGCCATTCTCGTCCGTAATGGTCGATTTCTTCGTGTTTTTTAATGTCACTGATACCATTGCGGCTGCCTTTCCGTCTGTCGTCTTAACTGTACCTTTAATACCTCCGTTGCCATCTTCTGCGAAGAGTGCACATGGACTGAACGCCAGGAGCATTAAAAGTAAGGTCTGAAGTAATCTCATATAATACTTAGGTTTTGGGCCGCAAAGTTGGGGTATAAGCGGCAGGTCCGTTTATACAATCGGGAAAATGATTTACGCTATGCGGAAAAATAGTTGAAGAGCCAACTATAAGGGGGACAAGAAAAGTTGGTATGCCTTGATGGTGTGATGTATAAAGTGTTGATTAGACATTAAATAGTCATTTACCGGCTTATTTGTATATTGTATAGCTAACGATTCAGATATGAAGATAATATTCACGATTGCCACGCTTGTTACGTTGTTTACCTGTCCCGCTTCTCATCCGGGGACGAAGATCACTACTGTTCCGAAAGAGAAAGAAGATGCGGGGATCATTACCGGGGCCAGTCAGACCGCTGCCTATCTGCCATTACTGAAAGGGAAAAGGGTCGCTGTGCTGGCCAATCCTACTACCGTTATCGGGAGTAGTCACCTGGTGGACAGCCTGTTGAAGAGAGGTGTTAAAATTGTCAAGGTATTCGGGCCTGAGCATGGCTTCCGGGGGAATGCCAGTAATGGGGCTAAAGTGAAAGATGAAAAGGATGCCGCTACCGGTTTGCCGATCATCTCACTCTACGGCGCGAAGCGGAAACCAGGCGCTGCTGAGCTGGCAGATGTGGATATTGTCATCTTTGATATACAGGATGTAGGCTGTCGCTTTTATACCTATATCAATGTGCTGAGAGATGTAATGGAAGGTTGTGCGGAGCAAAATAAGGAAGTCTTGGTCCTGGACAGGCCCAACCCGAATGGTTACCTGGTCGATGGGCCGGTATTGGATATGCGGCTGAAGTCGGGTATCGGACAATTCCCGATCCCTGTTGCACATGGTATGACGATCGCTGAGTTTGCAAAAATGATCAATGGCGAGGGCTGGTTGCCCGGTGGTAAAACCTGCAAGCTGAAGATCATTCCGCTGAAGAACTACCGGCATGATATGGAATACACATTACCCGTAAAGCCATCGCCAAATCTGAATACACAGCAAAGCATCCTATTATACCCTTCTACCTGTTTATTTGAAGGCACTGTGATCAGTCAGGGCAGAGGTACACAGTATCCTTTTACGGTGTTGGGAAGTCCCGCATTAAAAGACAAATACAGCTTCTCTTTTAAACCGGTGAGCATTCCCGGTATGAGTGAAACGCCGCTGCATATGAATAAGGAGTGCTATGGTCTCGACCTCAGAAACTATGATGTAGCCGAACTGCGTCGTCAGAAAAAGATCAACCTGGAATGGATGATCTCATTGTATAATGCTTATCCTGATAAGGCACACTTCTTTGATCGTTCGATCAGCAGTCAGATCGGGAACATCGACTACCTGGCCGGTGTGTCTGAATTTAAGCAACAGATCATTGCAGGAAAGACAGCGGAGGAAATCCGTGCATCCTGGGAACCTGCTTTGTCAAAGTATAAAGAGATGCGTAAAAAGTACCTGCTATACCCCTGAGCGTAAAGGGGGGATTTTTCCGGTTTTTGGATAGGCATGATTGCGCATGCGGGCATTTCTTTGATATTTGCCTGCATACGTGAAAAACTATTTTATCCCAAAAACATCATTCCATGGCATGGAGCTATAGAAAACGCATTAAAATTATCCCCGGCGTACACCTCAATATCAGCCGCAAAGGTATCAGCACTACTATCGGTGTCAGGGGCGCCAGTCTGAATATCGGTCCCAACGGCACCTATCTGAATACAAGTATACCTGGTCTGGGTATTTATAACAGGCAAAGGTTATCAGCTGCGCCGGGACAGTCTCAGCGACCGGAAACCTATGTACCGGAAGTGGCCACGCTGGAGCCGGAAGATCGTGGCAATATATTCAGCGTAGCACCCAATGACGTGACAAGTAATGACATGCAGGGCATAAAGGCCACGATCATTGCTGCACATCGTCAGAAGAAAGAATTGGCGCAGGACCTGACGAAGGTCCAGTCAGCGCTTTTCGGGTCCCGTGTAAAGTTGTTGTGTGCTTATGTATTGTTGTACGGACTTTTTATACGTAAGATACCTGCACAGATAAAAGAAACGATCGCTGCACAGCAGGATGCGATCCTTCGTATCAAGGAACAGATCGATAATAGTTATATGCAGATGGACATTGAATTCGACACAGAAATGAAAGCGAAATTCAGTGTGCTGGAAGAGGCCTTTAAACAGTTATCCCGCTCGCAGAAAGTATGGGACGTTACCAGCGCTGTACATCAGAACAGGGTTGCGGCCAGGTCGGCTGCATCAACACTGGTGATGAAGAGAGAGGTAGCGATCGCTGTAAAGGGTATTCCTGACATCAGATCAGAGATATCGCCTTTGTGGCTGAAGAATGCGAACGGCGCAGACCTGTATTTCTATCCGGGCTTTGTGATCATGTATGACTCACGTGACCAGTTCGGTATTATCGGGTATAACGAGTTGCAGTTTGACTTCGGGCCTGTTCGTTTTGTAGAGGAAGGTATTGTGCCAGGGGATAGTAAGGTGATTGACAGGACCTGGGCAAAGGTGAACAGGAATGGTACGCCTGATAAACGATTTAAAGACAACCGTCAGATCCCTGTAGTAAGATATGGTAGTATATCACTGAAGACAAGGAATGGGTTGCACGAAGAATATGAATTCAGTAATTACGAAGCAACTGAGTCCTTCGGTAACGCATTCACCAATTACATCAGGTCCATCAGCAATTAAGTAAATAACCCTGCCGGTACGGACGGCATTTGCTGTCCGCACCGGTGTATATGATAACCCCGTATATTGATGAAGTCCCCTCAAAAAAGAAGTTGTCTGCCTTCCGTTGTCAAGGCCGGTATTGTATTCCTGCTGGTATACATCCTGTTTTTGCTGATGCCGGGATTGCATTCTCAGTCAGTGTATAAAACGCCTTATGGCAGGAAATATCACACGGCAGATTGCAGGATGGTAAAGAATGTTTCTCAGCGCTTATCTCTGACAGAAGCTATCCGGCTACACCTGGACCCTTGTAAGATTTGCCACCCGGAATTGCAGGAGTCAATAGTACAACCTGTACAACAGTTACTGCAACAGCCTGTAGAACAGTTCTCCGAAAGACCCGTAAAGAAACCCGCAGGTACAGGACGTACCGTGCGTTGTAAGGGGATTACCAAAAAAGGTACCCGTTGTAAACACATGACAAGTATCGGTAACGGATACTGTTTTCAACATCAGCCAGATTAAAGGTTACGATTGTACAAAGTGCCAACAAACGCCTGCAATGTCAATGATATTCACTTCTCTGCCGTATGGCTGATCAATAGGTTTACCGAGCTTAATACCGAATCGTTCGGGTAGTTGTTTCTCCGATACTTCTTTCCAGAAATCATCTGCGTTTTCTATCCCAACGCTGAGCATAAAGTTTTGCGCAAAGGGTTCATTGTCGTATTTCTGGAGGATGAAATTGCATCCATCTTTTTCAAACCCGACATAGTCGCCGCCATCCCAGGCGATATTAAAGCTCAGTTCCTGGAAAAGCTGCTTAGAAGCATTGAAATCGCTGCCGGAGGGTACGAAGGGGGCAAGTGAAAGAAACTTCATATGAGTGTGTTTGTGTGTGAATAAAGTGATCTTTTAAGGGGGGAGTAATGCTATACTCTTTCTGCTGCGATCCCGAAGATATAGTATTCGTGTTAACGAAAGGAGTACTATATTTAGGATGAATCACCCTATGCATATGAGCTCACGTCATATTTTCATCCCGGTTTTATTGCTATTTCTTGTTGCGTGTGGTAACAAAGTTGAGAAGAAAACATTCGATCTTGGTGTTTTCAAACTGACAGTTCCTGCTGATTGGACGAAATTTCAGGAGCGGGGTATCGATACCTATGTCGGCGGGATAACTAATGGCAGGGATACACTGCATTATGGTTATGGACTATATAATGAAGATGTCAGTGAATTTTCGGATGAGAAAATGAGGTATGCAGCTGATGTTATAAATGGATATCGGGCAAATATAGGATTATCTGAAGCTCCGGGACACGTGGCAGTAATGATAGTAAATGTTAATCAGGGGATGCAGTTTATTATGGATGGATACAATTTATCACAGCCTGATGTTGCGTTGGATATTTTCCGGTCTGTTGTTTTTAAAGGCAGTGATGTGTCGAAGAATCGTAATACGCCCATTGATAGCTTCAACGTCCATGCTTCCGCTTCAGGAAAGTCGCTGTTCAGAACAAATTGTGCGTCCTGTCATTCTCTCCACAAGGAGCTTACGGGACCCGCTTTGAATGAAAGAATGGCGGTCAGAGATAACCAATGGCTATATAAATTTTTAGCCGACCGTGCATCCGTCAGTGCAGATACAGGTCAGGTAATGTTGAAAAAGCAATACGGTTTTGAATGTCCTGATTTTTCAGCTATGAGTGAGGAAGAGTGCCGGGCATTGATCGACTATATCAGAGCCCGATAACCTATACCAACCTTTTTAAAGTTTCCCTACGAAACAAAGATTTTGCAGGCTCCCCCATTGTTGTTACATTTAATTGTAAAGTTTACATTTAATAATTTAATTCCTCCGTCCTGCACAGATTTGTATACCGTGAGTCATCCGCAGGACCGGAACAGCTGTATCTTACTATCTGAAAAATTTACTGTACATGTATATGCATGAACAGGTATTTGTGCTGGTTGAATACTATCCCCGCAGGATAATATGCTGCTTAAAATGACCCATTCGAATAAGCGACGAACAAGCGACGGCGAAGCGACGAATCTGTGACGAATAAGCCCTGTTACTGAAGACCATTTCCGAAGGACCCATCTCCCATATCTCCGCCTGAAGGACCCTAATATTTTATCATTATAAATCTCACGTATGAAAAGAAAAATTCCCCTTCTTGCATTTGCCATCACGATGCTGTTTGGCTGTAAAAAAGACATTGAAAGCAGTATCGCGAATGCTTTACCCGTTCCGGCTGTCGCCGCTGTAGCTGCAGCCCTGCCTTCTTCCGATTTTAAAGGTGTTAACTGGGCGGATACCCGGGATAACTTTGCGGATGATGAACTGGTCTTGTCAGGCACGACTATCAGCGACAACTACGCCACTATTCAGACAAAGGCTGATTATATCCTGAGCGGTTTTCAGACGGCAGGCGCCAATACCGTGCGCCTGCCTGTTAATCCTCCCACAGTGCTGGGTACCTGGTGGCAGGCATACAAGGGCGCTATTGACAAAGCCAGCACTAAGAATATGAAAGTTTTACTGGCGTATTGGGAAGGTGCTTCCTCCCGCAATGGACTGATCGATAATACCACCACCTTCTGGCAGATGTGGGATGCGATCATCGCCACCTACAGGGCCAATCCGTTGATCTATTTTGAGGTCTTTAATGAGCCGCATGGATATAGTGCAACTGACCTGCTGACACTATACAATCAGTTCGTAACAAGGTATCCTGGCGTGCCTAAAAACAGGTTTGTACTGGATGGCACCGGATATTCCACCGGTGTGAATACCGTGGGCGCAGATACCCGTTTTGACAGCTGTCTGCTTTCTTTCCATGATTATACCTGGTTTGAAAGCAGTAAAACGACAACGGCCGACTGGGAGCAGCCGGTTAAATCACTGGCTTATCCGGCCAGAACTATTGTCACGGAATTTGGTACGGTAATGACAGACGGTACGAATTATTCCGGCGCACCGGGATCAAATGTGAATAACACATATCTGCAGGGGATGACGAATTCGCTCCGGGAACTGGGGGTAGGTTGCGTATACTGGCCTGGCCTGAGAACAGGCGATACTTATAGCATGTTTACCGCTAATGGCACATCCCTTGCGACTAATAATAACTCAGGTTTAACCCGTTTAAAATATGCCTGGGGAACCGGCACAATTACGCCTCCTTATGCATCGTTTACTACAGGGGCTTACTATAAAGTTATCAATAAACATAGCGGTAAAGCGCTGGAAGTATATAACCAGCTGACTACTAACGGCGCTACGATCGATCAGTGGGATTACTGGGGAGGTAACAGTCAGCAGTGGTCATTTAACGCACTGGGAGGCAATTATTTTTCTGTTATCAACCGGAACAGTGCTAAGTCGCTGGATGTGAATGGTCAGTCTGCTGCCGCAGGAGCGGCAATTGTGCAATGGGACTACTGGGGAGGCAACAATCAGCAATGGCAGATTGTTGATATAGGTTTTGGTTATTACAAGTTATTAAACAGGAACAGCGGTTTCTCATTGGATGTCAATGGTCAGTCAACAGCCAACGGAGGTAATGTGATCCAGTGGAACTGGAATAGCGGGGCTAATCAACAGTGGCAGATCATAGCGCCTTAAATAAAGAACAGCTGACATATCAATACTTTACTATTTTTGCGTATATGTTAGTATCCTACAATTATCCCCGGCACCTCAAAGCCGGTATCTTTTCCCGCATTACATGGTCTGTACTGCTTGCACTGTTACTATCACCATTCCTGCTCCGGGCACAGCATACTAAGCGGCCTGACTATCAGTTGCTCTGGCGTGTAGAAGCACCCGGAATCAGCACACCCTCTTATCTGTTCGGTACGATGCACCTGACAGAAAAGAGGGTGTTTGATTTCAGTGATTCGGTATTGCTGGCATTGCGTAACACAGATGCATTCGCCATGGAGATCGATCTCGATTCTGTGATGGCGTATATGCTTTCTCCTGGTGGCCCCTTGCGTGATACTGTTAACTACATGCGTAAAATACTGACGCCTGCAGAATACAGATTTGTGGATAGTCTGGTAGTGAAGAAGTCGGGCGTTCCTATTGCGCAGCTGAACCTGAAAAGACTCTGGTTTGTGGAAAAACTGTTACTGGATGAAGATGAAGTGATCAACAAAACGGCTGGTACGGGTGCAAAGGCGGAGAATATTTTCCTGGATGGATGGCTGCATCAGAAAGCTACATTTATGGGGAAGCCGGTGCATAGTCTTGAGCGGTTGGAAAACCAGCTGTATTTCATGAGCGCTGATGTAAGCACCTTACAAAAGGAGATCTTTCTGGAAAGTATCGGTTATCAGGTAGCGGCCAGCGAAAGGCCGGCAGAAAAGGAGTTATTCGATGCGCGGGTAAGTTTCCTGGATTCGCTGGTAAATCTCTATTATGCCGGTGATCCGCAGAGAATGTACAATCTGGTGGACAAAGCAAAGGAAGATGATATGGGGCCGGGTTTAGGTAAGCGTAATGTTGAGATGGCGGCTAACCTGGCTACATTGATAAAAAGTAAAAGTGTGTTTGCTGCTGTAGGTGCGGCACACCTTTCCGGTAATATGGGATTGATCACGCTGCTGCGTGCCAAAGGCTTTAGTGTTAATCCGGTGAAGGCCACCTTTACAGGTGTGGCGCAACGTGAGCGGCAACGACTGGACAGTGTGAAAGGATACACACTTAACAGGATGGCAGATGGATATAGTGTTGTATTCCCCGGTATACCTATCGCTTATCCGATCCCTAATATGAACAGGAAGATGTATGTAGGTACTAACGATAATGAAGCCGCATTTTCCCTGACCATGGACCTGCCGCAACTGGATAAAAATGAGAAAGAACTGGTGGATATGCTCATCGCGAATATGGCGGCACAGGGTAAAGCTGAGCTGAAAAGGTCATATCCGATCGTTTACAGGGATATCGCGGGTACAGAAGCTGTGATGATGCAGGGAAAACTGCCCTTCCATATGCGCCTGTTTATCCGTAATAACAGGGCTTTTGTTTTTATGTATGGGTCGGAGGGGACTGACAGTGTTGCACGAAAAGATTTCTTTAAATCAGTTCGTTTTTATGATGTTGTACGTGCGGTCAGTGTGTATGATACCTTGTATCGTCCGGAGCTTGGATTTTCTGCGCTGATGCCTTCGGATGCCAATTATGTGAAGGCCGATCACAAAGGGGAGACGCGTCCGGTAGAAGCTTATACGGCACTGGATGATGCGAACCGTATTTCCTATGTGCTGCGTGTCGAGAAAATGAAACCGGGGTATTACAATACAGACGATGCGGCTGCATTGGCCGGTATCCGTACGGTGTTACTCAGACAGGACTCTACCTTACAACTGATCGATTCTACCATGACCAGGAAAGACGGTTATGCGTTCTTTCAACTGTTGTATCGTCATACCAGCGGGTATATGTCCCGTCTGCATTTTATATCCAGGGGAAACCTGGCTTATAGTCTGCTTTGTACTTATGATGGTAAAAGCAAAGACAGTAGTTACTGGAGGGGATTTCTGGACGGTTTCAGGCTATTGCCGGTGAAGGCACAGGATTTGAACATACCATTTACTGCAACTGACAGTAGTTTTACGATCAATGGTCCGGCACGTTTTACTTTCTATGGTCATGATAAGGCAGTGACAGTTACCGATGATGTGTATGCGGCGCTGGATAGTGCTTCTTTCTCATCTTACATTGTAACGATCAACAGATTTTCACGTTATCATAGTGGTGATCCGGATAGTCTGATGAAAACGTTCCTTCATCCTGAAGACGCTTCTGTACTTATAACAGATTACAAAAAATCAGTTGTCAATGGATGGCCGGTGTATGATACGGAGCTGAAATCATTGAACACAAGCCTGCGTTCCTACAGAAGAGTGATCGTGGTGGGACATGTGATGTATTGTTTATCGGCGATAGTTCCCGAAGAAGTCGTTCATGCCGGCCGCGCACAGCAGTTCTTTGATTCTTTCCGCCCTGGTGAAAAAGAGCAGGCTTCTACGCTGAAGATCGGAGATAAGAAATTAGCTATGTTACTGGCTGACCTGCAGGGTACGGATACGACGGCATTTAAAGCTGCCGGTGAGTACCTGGTGTATATGCATCCTGACAGTCTGGATAAGACGACCATTTTAAAAGCGCTGCAGGCGCCATTCCCCTTAGATACCACTGGTTACAAAAGAGTGCAGTTGCTGGTGAATCTTGAAGAAATGGCAGATGATACGATCGTAGCTGCTACGGAGCATTTATTTGCGAATGTAAAGGATACAGGATTGCGTATCGAGTTGTTGAATTTTCTCAGCGGATTGCCGCTGGATACTGCAATGCAGACATTCATACGTCTGGCGGCAGCCATCCCGGAGGACAATGAGATCAACGATAATATTTTCTCCTATGCGATGGAAGACAATGGTATGCAGGAAAAATATCTGCCAGCGATTATTGCGGCAGCGGAGAGATCTGGGAGTATACTGCAACAGTTTGTTGTCCATTTCAATGAAGATTCAATATGGAGAGCGCCCTATTTTGAAAAGTATGGTCTGGAAAGACTGGCGCCGGGTATGGTACAGTTGCTGGCGCGTCAGTTGAAAGCTTGGAATGCCGATCAGAAAGAGAACGGTGGTTTTGTACTGCTGAGCCGAGTACTGGCTACAGGTAATACACTCTCTCTTCCTGGAATGCACGTGAAGGCAGAAACTGTTTTCTCTCCGTTGCTGACAGACTCCATTCCGGCTATCAGTGCATTTGCCGCACGTGGATTGATCAATCATGGTATCAAGGTAAATGATAAAGTGCTGAAAGATATCCTGCATGATGATGCAGTAGGCTATTCATTCATTGTGGATGTGGAGAGTGATCAGCACCTGTCAAAGATTCAGCATCTGCTGACACAGGAATTAATAGGCCGTGCTTATCTGGCTTATAATATGGAGGAATACAATGCAGATGCACCTATAGAACAGGTGAGCCGTATTAAGGTGCAGATCGATAATAAACCTGCTGTATGGATCACGTTGTATAGCTATAAAAGTTATGATGATGAACTGTCCTATATCTTTAGCGGACCTCAGCCGCTTGATCCGGCAAAGTTCAACACCAAACCTGAGCTGTTCTCTCCGCTGGAAGATGTAGAAAAAGTGAAGAACAAAAAGGAGTTGACAGCAGAAGCCATCAGGGCGTATAGAGCATATCTTGCACCGCCGCTGGCAACAGATGAATATTAAGAGTTTGACTGGTTATCTTGTGCATAGTCCCCCGGCTGATAACCGGGGGATTTTTATGCGTATCCGCATTTTTTTTCGTTAACTTTAAATAAAAACGATGGAAAACAGAGGGCTGCTTTTTATCCCCGATATAAGTGGCTTTACTCGTTTCGTGAATGAGATCGAACTTGAACATAGTCATCATATTATTCAACAGCTGCTGGAGGTATTGATCAATGCCAATCAGGCCGGGTTCGAGATATCCGAAATAGAAGGAGACGCCATTCTGTTTTATAAGTTCGGTGCACCAATCGAACTGGAAGTATTGTATAAGCAGGTGGAAAGAATGTTCTGTGAATTCCACCGTCACCTCAACGCTTACGATCAACGGAAAATTTGTCAGTGCCACGCTTGTGTGGCAGCTGTCAATCTCACCCTGAAAGTGATCACACATTATGGCGAGTTTACTACTTACCAGGTAAAGAATTTCAGTAAACTGATAGGGAAAGATGTGATCGTAGCACACCAGCTATTAAAGAATGATATAGCAGAACATGAATACTGGCTGGTTACAGATAAGCTTTTCAAAGATGAATCCCGGCCGGACCTTGCTTCCTGGATGAAGTGGAATGCCAGCAACAAAGAAACAGAGACCGGCAATGTACTGTTTCATTATACACAGCTGGGTGAACTGAGAAAGCAATTACCACCAGAACCTGACCCACAGCTGGAATTATCCGGTAAAGTGAAAGCGTTCTCTGTATCGAAGGAATATGATGTTGATATCAAAACCCTGATATATACCGTTGTGCACTTTGAATTCCGCCATCTCTGGCAGATAGGCCTGAAAGCCGTGGATGAGGTAGAACACTTCCTGCCGGGTGTTGGAAGCCGTCACCGGCATGTAATGAGTAACGGAAGAGAAGTACTGATGTATACCAGTAGTTTTTCCTACGATCCGGAGGATAAGGTCGTATTTAGCGAAACAGAAGAAAAAAGGAAAAGGGCTACCTATTACACGGTAGAGAAAATAAACGATCACAAAGCCAGACTGACCCTGGACTATTATCTGCGTAAAAATCCCATCAACGAATTCGTTTTTAAACTGACAGAGAAAACAGCACTTGAAGCTGATCTGAGAAAATCACTGGACAATCTGGTCCCGATCGTTATGAATATGAAATTACCATTGGAATTCTGATAAGCGGGCACATTCAAAAGTGGTCTTTTTTGTTAATACCCTCGCAGTACGCTGTACGCATTGACAATCTGATAAATTTTCCGTCAATGGTACAAATCCTCCCTTATTTCTCCGTCTATGGTAATAAGTTTCATTCAACTTTGCGCCGACGATACTATGCCATTATTCCATTACATGTCTCTAATATAACCTGATGATAGTCAGAATGATTTATTGCCTTCTGGTAGCTGCTGTACTGTGCAGCGCCTGCGGCAAAGTATATGACCTTAACGGCGTGGACTGGGAAGCGGACGTACCACCCAGTGATTCCGCATTTAACCGTGAAATACAGGTCCTGGACCTGGGTGCTCACCTGCCTGACGGGCATCAGCCACTGGATGATACGGACCCGATGTTTTTCAGCCTGGAACGCTTTACCTCCATCGGCATCGGCTATAGAAGCACCGATCGCTGGGATATTGCCTTCAGCGGAATGGCACGCGCTAACATTACTGCCAACAATGGCGCTAAAAGCGGTTTTGGATATGGTACTTCGGCTGTCGGCGGACTGGTCGTACTAGATGCTGCTTTTGATGATGTGACCGAAATACCGGACGATAGCCAGTTTAAATATCCTGGTGAGACCGGTCTGGATGATCAGGGCGCTTTTGGCCAGCCCCTGGGGCATGTGGTATATACTTTCGAAGGTAATTTCCTCCGTCCGGACATTATGAAGGACATCGACAATCCTGATCCTGCTATACAGGTACAAGTGAATAAGTACAGACACATGATCTATTGTCTTTCACAGGAAACTGTAAAGACATTTAAAGGTGTGCGGACATTAAGACCACGTACCATCATCATCAAAACAGCAAAAGGCAACTACGCAAAAATGGAGACGCAGAGCCTGTACGACGGCATTATGGATGCCATGCAGATGCGCAGGGATAAGGATATCAAAATGCCGGTATATAGTTTCCGGTATGTGCTGGCGAAGGCGGGAGAAAAACGGTTTGGCTTCATGGTAAACCGGCCTAAGATCACCGTTACATTATAATAAACAATTGCTACTAACATATATACAATGAAACAAACTGTCAACCACATAAAGCAATTTTGCCGGCTTGCGGTCATCGCTGGTTTAATCACAGGCTTCTTTGCCTGTAAGAAAACAGAGGTGGTGCCTTTTGAACGTACGCCTGATAACACTATACAGGAATACCGTATTACCAATGCCGCAGATACTTTGTTCGGCGCGATCGATAATAGTAAGAATACGATCACACTGTACATTCCATATTATCTGGGTATTGAATATGTTGTGCCTGAGATCAGGATCGATAAGAACGCCAGACTGGTTGATGCGGCCGGCAATACGATCAATCTTGATGGAGGTATACTGCCGGTGCCTATTGACACTACCGGATATCAGTATACCGTAGTGAGCAGTGATAACAGCATGCGTAAGTACACGCTCATTATGCAGATCGCACCGCATCCTGATAGTCTGAGAGCTGGCTATTCCTTTGTGACAGCTGGTAGTACGGAGATCGCCTACAATGCAAGTATAGAAAGAGTGGTATCCGGAAGATTGCCTATCTATGGTAACTTCGGCTCTACCAGTACGAACGCGAAGTTTACATTGACCAATCAGGCAACCGGTAAAAGCTACTCCAACCTGATCACCACTTATGATATTACGCCGGGAGCCGCTTATTATACATTACAGGTGGATATTTCTCCGGAAGCAGACAGTGGCTATTATAATGTCGAGATGACGCATCAGGGGCGTACGGCGAAATTACCTCCGATTCACCTGATCTACAGGAAGCCCAAATTTACCAATCTGAAATCCACATCTGTGTATGCACCCGGTGATACCGTTGTATTTGCTGCGCAGAACCGCAGTACCAATGATGCCCTGAATGGTAATATTATCGGCCTGGACAGAGTGTATATGAAGTTCGTGAAGTCAGGTTTCAACTTTGGAGGGTCTTACCCGGCTACTTTCCCGGAAAGTCTCTGGAGCCAGGAACTGGAAATGAAGGTCCTCAGCGTGAGCCGTACAGAAGTAAAAGTCGTTTTTCCTGCGTTACCGGCAGGTGCTGCAGGTCCTTACATTTATTCCTTCACACTTGATTATCCTGGTATCGGCTTTTATTTCGATTTCAAAGACGAAACCGGTTGGGGAAAGAATAACATGCTGGCCACTATCGGCCGTTACTTTACCATTGCTGAGAAAAAATAACAATACTAACTTATATAAGCATAAATATCATGAAGCGATTTTCTGGGATCGTATGGGTACTGGGAGCATGTGTTTGGGGCCTGTTACAGGGTTGTTCGAAGACGGAGTATGAATATGAAAAAAGACCTTATAAAAATATAGAAAGTTTTGTGTTGATGGGATATACGGGTGATTCCATTAATGCTACTGTCAATAATGGTAACATCATTGTATACTGGGCCGCAGAAGCAGCATTACCCAAAACGATCAAACCCGTTATTGCTGTGTCAGCGCACGCGACCATTTCTCCTGCTTCAGGAACAGAAGTGTCTTTCAGTAGTGAAACAGTATATAAGGTGACGGCGGAAGATGGTTCTGTACAGACCTTTCGTCTTAAACCAGTGATCAATCATGCTGTACCAAGAATATCCTCGATCAGTCCTAATAATCTGCATTGGATATCCAGTACGCAGGTGACTGTATCCGGTGAATATTTCCTGACCGGCGATACTGCTGATGTGCATGTGTATGCGCAGCGTTTGCGGGATGGATTTGAGTTTGATCTGCCAATCGATTATACAAAAATTTCCATGACAAGTATTACTGCTAATCTGCCTGCATACGCAGATATTCAGGATACCGGTCTGCATAAAATATTTGTTAAGATCGGTGACCGTGTGTCTGATGAAAAAGAGGTTACGTTGAGAATGCCGGATATATCATACACCACTTTGCTGCACCTGAGCTTTGATGAGGCAGGCAAACAGGTGGCCGCCGGTGACAGTGTGACGCTCAGGCTCAGTGATGATTATAATGGAGATGTGATCAAATGGTATGCGAAGCATTTTACAAAGCTGGTCATTGAAGACTATGTGTTTGAAGCGGATGCCCTGACGCAAACCAGCAATACCATTAAATTCAAAGTGCCGGCTACACCGCTGAACAGCAAACCAACCGGTATCGTGCTTTATTTTATGAGTCCCTATTACAGCCCTATCTATCTGAGCAAATTACTCAGCCAGGATGTGTGGCCCATTTTCCCGGTTAAAAACTGATGAAAAGATCATTCTATATAGTGATAGTAATATCCCTGCTGGCAACTGCCTGTTACAAACAGGAAGATAATACGGTGAACTATGAAGATCGTCATAGCACCGTTGTCTATGATCTTCCCGGTGATACGCTTGCTTCTGATGGATGGGAATCTGCTTATGCAGACGGGGATACCTATATGCGGCAGCGCTTCTTTAACTCGTCCTGGACGGATTCTATCCGTATACTGCCCCGGGGCAATGAAAAGCTCAATGCGGCTGCGGGTGTGGATATCAATGAAGATGCTGCTATCAGGTGGTTATCTCCCGGGACCAAACATCCGGAAAGTGTAACAGAGAACAGTGCCTATACCAATACTGCTGATAACAGGGATTATATTTATCGTAGCGGTGTATGGTATCAGATGAGCATTGACCGCTATACGGCAGCTAATGACGGAAAATCGCTTAACTGGCGCGGTACTTCCATACAGCCACCTATACATCCGGAGATTGACTGGGCATACTGTGATGGCGACAATATGCGGGTGTATATCTATACAGGTAATGCCTGGGCGTTGCTGGTCAACAATGCGGATTACAGAAGCAATGTTGACTTTGTGCAGATACAATATAGTAAGAGCGGCAAGGAAACAGGTAAATACAATATGTTCCTGTATAGCTTCCATGACCATCAGCAAATCTTCATACGCGACGCCGCAGATTCTGCCCGTTATCTCCGCACGACACAATGGGATATTGCCTTCACCGAAAATTTCAATGGTCTGATATGGCTGAATAATGCCCGCTATGAAAAGAACCCGGGGTATGGTAGTCCGCTGACTAAAACAGCTGTGCTCATGTATGAATATGGATATGAATTTATGAACGAAGCGCCCGCTGACAGCCTCTTTGATGCTGTGCCGGTAACCGATATGCAGATAGGCTATTCATCGGAATATGGAACGGGTGTCAATGCCTGGTACGAATACAGTACAACAACGCATATTGCGCAGCCGTTCCCATACAGAGCTTATTATTTACGTCTGCAGCAGATCGATCCTGTTACAGGCGCCAGTACATACAGATATGGGAAGTTACAGCTGATCAGTATGTACAAGGGAGCGCCGGAAGTGGTAACAGACCTCAACTGGCCTTCTCCCTATTTCACTTTCCGTTATTTCATTCAGGAAGATGGCAGCCGTAATCTGAAGACCAGAGACTAATCCTGTCAGCTATAATTACAGATCAATGAGATTATTTATACTGCTTGTAATTTGTCTGGCTGCCTTGTGCAGCGTACAGGCGCAGCAGATCACCTTACAGGGGAAGATCACCGATAGGGAAGGGAATGTGATGCCAGGCGTAATTGTGTCCCTGGGACCTTCCGGTAGGATGATGACAAGTGATGAACATGGCGGGTACCGCTTTTCGGCTATAACGGCAGGGCAGGTCACACTGACGGCCAGGATCATCGGGTATAAGTTATACAAAGAGACATTCCGGCTATCAGCCGGTGTGCATACCAGGGATATCCACCTGGATGTGGATAAGCGTGACCTGCAACAAGTGAATGTAGTCAGTCAGCGTGTGGCGAATGCAAACGCAGAGAGCCTGATCAAAGTAGAAAACAGCATTATGCCGGTAACGATCATTGATCGCCGTACCATTGAATTAATGGGCAGCCGCAGACTGGATGATGTACTGAAAGAACAGACCGGTGTAGCTATTGTAAATGATATTGGCGCTGGTTCGCGTTCGATCGGCGTACAGATGCAGGGCTTTGGCAGCGAGTATGTCATGGTGCTGATCGACGGACAACCCATGATCGGAAGGAACAGTGGCAATTTTGATCTTTCCCGTATCAGTGTGTCTAATATTGAACGGGTGGAAATTACCAAAGGAGCGGCTTCGAACCTCTATGGCGGCGATGCATTGGGAGGTACGATCAATATCATTACAAGACATATCGTTGCTGATCCGCAGGCAATGGTAGCTGTGATCTATGGTAGTAATGAAACATTAGATGTGACCGCGGAAGGGGAATCGCCTATCCTGAAGCAGAAAGGAAGTGTATCGTTGAGCTCCAACTATTACCATACCGGTGGTTTCAATACCAGCACCGGTACGATCAAGGGTACTACCGCTCCGCCATATGATAACTATGCCACGCAGGGACGTTTCAGGTATCGTTTCAATGATAATAATCTGTTGTCAGTAAGTGGTCGCTTTGGCTTACGCCGGAGTTTTATGACGAAAGATTTTGGCGCCAGTTATATTACCAAAGATGTATTGGATGAACAGGACCTGAATTTGTCTGCTGCCTTTGATCACCGTTTCAACAGCAGATGGCGCAGTATGACCCGTTACTATTTTACCCGTTACAATGCGGACATGAGTATTGCCCTGACACAGGGAGATAGCGTGAGTCAGACGGCATTCGGACAAACATTACACCGTGCGGAACAACAGGTATCTTATGCCATAAGAGAAAAGCTGGACATTGTCGGTGGTGCAGGGGGGAACATTGAACATATTGATCAGAATATCCTGGCGGATGTTAATGATATCAAATCTTACTTTGCTTATACACAGGCTAACTGGAGAGCAATATCAAAGATGGAGTTTACCCTGGGGCTGCGTTATGATCATATTGTAGCTTACGGGTGGCGATTGGACCCCAGTATGGCGCTGCAATATAAAATATTGCCGACACTGAGTCTGAAGGCGGCTTATGGAACAGGTTTCAAGGCGCCTGATATGAAGAAGCTCTACCAGGTTTTCTATAACCCTTCCTACAATTATATGGTAGTAGGCAGTGCTGTGATACGCAATATCATCAATCAGATGATGGAAAGCGGACAAATCAGCAAATATGAGCTGGAGCCTGTATACAACGAGATAAAGGGAAAGATGCTTGAAGCTGAAATGAGCAAATCCTACAATTTCAGTCTTAACTGGGAAGCTCCTTCTAAAAAGGTAAAGGCAGAAGGTAGCGTCTTTTATCATGACATCACCAATCAGATCAATAGTGTGCTGATAGGGACCGATATCAACGGCCGCGCACTTTATTCCTATCGCAATAATGCGAAGGCATATTATAAGGGAATAGAGGCATCCATTTCCTATATGCCGCTTAGTAATCTTACTATCAGTGGCGGTTACCAGTACCTGATCGCAAAGGATAAAACGATAGAAGACGAGATCAGGGAAGGAGGGAAATATTATGCCCCGCTATTTGATCCTAAGACCGGATACGTCAATTATACACCTTCTGCAAAGGATTACTGGGGACTGGAAAACCGTTCCAGACATATGTTCAATCTCAGGGCTTTTTATACTTATCAGCCCTGGAACCTCAGTGGTAATGTACGCGTCAATTACAGAGGTCGTTATCCCTTTGCTGACAGGAACAACAACGGGTATATCGATCGTTTTGATACGTTCGTCAGAGGGTATTACCTGCTGAACGCCGGACTGGAAAAGAAGCTGATGAATAACAAATTGTCGCTGCGTTTCAATGCAGAGAACCTGCTGAACTTTATAGACCCGAAAGTGCCTTCTCAGGCAGGACGTTTGTTCTTCGCAGGCATTGCGTATCATCTGCGATAGCAAACAGTTATTTTCTCACTTTGCCGGGTCCGATACCAAAATGTTTGGTAAAAGCGCGATTGAAGTGGGACACATATTTGTAACCGGTCAATGTGGCCACTTCTGTAATGGAAGTACCTGATTGTAACAGTTCTTTTGCCTGATTCATTTTGGTAAAATGCAGGTAGCCGAATACGGTGGTACCGAACACTGTTTTGAAGTGACGTTTCAGGTATGCATCGTTGGTGCCTACCTGGTGCGCGAGATCAATGAGTGAACAGGGGCTTTGGAGGTTAGAAACGATAATTTCCCTGGCCTGATGCATCCTTTCAATGTCGGCCGGTCTGAGCGTTTTTTCTGTCTTACCACGACGTGTCGTCTGCAGGTTCTGTTCGAATGCATCCAGTTCGATCGATAACAGTTCGCCCAGTTTACTTTTGATATAAAGCTGTTTATATCTGCCGTCCAGCGGACAATTGATCATCTTATAAAGGATGCCGTTACTTTCTGTTTGCAGGAAAAGATTGGAGCTGCTCATGGGCGTAGTCTCATTCTTTTCAATGCTCCGGTGTAACAGGGCATAGAAGGAATGTTCCTGTGGCAGATAGTTGAGCATTAATTCCGGACTGACGCTGACTTCAAAGATTTCAAGCCGTTCTCCGGGCTGCCAGTTCAGCTGTACCTGTTCCTTTGAGAAAAACAGGTAATTGTATTCCTGTTTTTTGAAAGGAAGTACGCGGTGTTTACCGTGATGTACCTGGTAACTTTTGTTACCGCTGATCGTGTAGGTAAGTTGTATGAACGGGTTCGTGTTTTTAATAACTACTTTGCCTGGCTGGCTGGATGTTACATTGTAATAGCCGAGGTTGATGCCATCGGGGGAGGATAGTTCATAGATAACTCCTTTGTGTCCGTGTTGCGCCACTGAGCGGCGTCTTTCCTTTAACAAAGCTTCTTCCGCCTGATATATGTCAAAATTACAATACATCACACCTGCATTCTTTTCAAAAAGCATGTCTTCCATGGAGAGGAACGAATATTTACGGTTGGTCGAATAGGTAAATACCGCAATACTATGTTTTTAATGTCAGTGCCATTTACGCATTTGGGAAAATTTTCTCTCCGGCAATAAAACTCATTTATTTACAATGACATAGACGGAAAATTAGATTCCGTCTATGGTAATTGAATTCCGTTTATGGTAACTATTTCTTCTCTTCCTTTTTTTTCACTGCTTCATCATCTTCACCGAAATTATCTTCTCCGATCTCTTCCAGCTTTTTAATGATGGTAGAAATGGGGCCTTCCATATGCTCCTGCGGTTCCGGTCCCAGTGTTTCAGGATCGGGTTGTATACCGGCATCTTCATTTTTCTTTTTTACTTCCTTTTCTTTGGGATCATTGTTTATCATGGCATTATAGGTTTAATACACTATAAGCGTCAAAAAAATCATGCCAGCGCAAGCGCAACAATAGGAAGGATTGTCTGTTTTCCCTGTAAAGTGCCGGTAACGGGATACCAGGCTGGTGGTTTGAATTTCGTAATCATCGCATTGATATTCGCAAGCTGTGGAAATTCAGGTACGGTTACCTTTGTTGTCAGCAATTTAAACGTAAACATATATGAAATTAACAGGCAATAAAATTCTGATCACGGGTGGCGCCAGCGGCATCGGTCTTGGGTTAACTGAGCGGTTTCTGCAGGAAGGCAATACGGTGATCGTGTGTGGCAGGAGAGAGGCGGCATTGAAAGAGGTGACTGATAAGTACCCGTCGGTGATCACTAAGGTTTGTGATCTATCCACAGAAGCGGAAAGGACCGCACTTTTTAAATGGGTAGAGGAGCAACACAGCGATCTGAATGTGCTGGTAAATAATGCCGGTATTCAGCAATGGGCAAATATTACCGATGCTGATTTTTATGAGCGTGCAAAGGCCGAGATTGCTACAAATGTGGAGGCGCCTGTACACCTGACGGCCTTATTCACCGGATTGCCGGCGCTGAATACGATCATGAATGTGAGTTCCGGCCTTGCTTTCGTACCTTTTACGAAGGTGCCGGTATACAGTGCTACGAAGGCATTTTTCCACTCTTTTACCCTTTCCAGCCGTTATCTGCTGAAAAATAAGGGCATTGAAGTGATAGAGATCGTTCCGCCTGCCCTGAATACAGATTTAGGTGGCAAAGGACTGCATGATGCAGCACCGCCGGTAAGTGAGTTTATTACCGCTATATTTGCACAACTGGCTGAAGGTAAGACAGAACTGAGCTTTGGCTTCAGTGAAGCGATGGTGAAGGCTGGTCCGCCGGAAATAACAGCCGCTTTTAACAGACTGAATCCGGTGGTATAAACCGGCTGTTATTATTATCTGAATATACTCAGACTATAGTTATTCTTCGTTCGTCTTTCGTTAATCAACGAAGGATGAACGAAGCGTAACTATAGTCTGAGTATTGTATTTATACCCTCTTTGTCCTGAATGCCCCCTTTTGCCCTAAAATCTCACTTAGCATGCTTTCTACATGCTTCATACACGACGTATATACGACGCATACACGACGCATCTCCGGAAGAACAGTCAATGGAAGTGCTATTTTACACCTGCTATTATTGTTAAAATAGCGGTTTTTTGTGGATAACTAGTGTTTAACTTGTAAGCGGATGGTGGCGATCTGGAATTGTTTCAGGGTAAAATATATGATCCCGAACATGGCCCCGAATGAAAGCGTAAAGGCCCAGGTGGACAGATGCTGATGAGGGAGGAAAATATGCCCTGCAAAGGCCTGTAAAAGCTTCTGTGGATTAACGACCGCATCCCAGCTATTAAAACGCAGATATCTGCCAATATAGACCCCGTAACCGCATAAAACGAAGCTGAAGATGACCAGTCTTCTGACCCATCTCACCTGCATATGACGGAGCAGGTATTGCTCTACCTGCATCAGCGATACAATACCTAATAATAATCCGTTCCAGGCGGCTGTCGTCACAAGCAGCAGGTCATACCATTTGGGCATGGGCGGTTTCTCTTCGTAGTGGAACAGATCAGTGATCAGGTAAGGCGCATTTGGGAAAAACGCCAGCCAGCAGAGTATCAGCAGCAGTGCTTTTATATTGTATTTGTACTGGCGTAGCAATATATGACTGAATACGAGCGGCAGTATACCCAGGAAGGTATTCCAGGCATAGAAAATATAGGTAAGTTCCTGTGTATAGTACACGCGTACTGCCAGCAGCGACATGGTAAATGTGATGGATACCAGCAGCATTTTTTCCAGGGGAGAGAGCCGTTTGATCATAAGTGTTAAGCCATTACGCTGTTTAAATAATAGGGTGTCTTCTGACTGATCGTATTATGAATACTCTTATAGTACTTGTATCTCATTTTCCGCAGATAACTGCTGAAGGTATTGCCTCCAGCTATGAACACTTTTTTATAGGCTGTCCAGGCGATGAGCACAGTGCCGGCAAAGAACACTTTGTATAGGTGCCTGCAGATGAATCTTGTAAGCGGGGACTTATGCTGAAAGAGTAAAAAGAGGCGTTCACGCTGGAAAGCGACATGATGTGCCTCATCGATGAGGATATCTGTAGATATCTGTTTCAACAGTGTACACCCGGTTGCGTCCTTCAGGGACTGATAGAATAGCTGGGCGATGTTTTCCACCACTAATACGGATAAGGTCCAGATTTCCATACTGGTGTTGAAATACCTTACTTTTCTGAAGATGGTATCGCATATATCAGCTTTTAACCTGGGTTTGCCGATGCGGTCCAGGTATGTGCCCAGGTTGTCGCTGTGTTTTTGTTCTTCGCTGATGAAGAGACGGATAGCCTCCAGGTAGGAAGGGTCATTTATTTGCCGCGCATATTTCCGCGTAGCCTTTAATAGCGGACCGCTATCGGGTGTTTCCCCCAGTTGCCATGACTGAAAGGACCGCAGGATAGGAGATAGTTCCTGTTCTGTGGCAGTGGGCGATAATTGCCAGTCAATGCGCTCTTGCGTGGCATTATTGCTGAAATGTGAGATCCATTGATGACTAGTTCTCATGTTGCGTGTTTTATCAGGTTAGTCTTGGTTTGTTTAAAAGTGCTTTGTTTTTCAAAGTAAATGATGCAAAAAAAGGGCCTTGTGGCCTTTTGTTATATATGGCTATGTTGGTGACAGACAGTGGGAATGCTGTCTGACATGTATTAATAGCCGGGTATGTATTTACTTTGAAATACAAAGTAAGGGAATAAAAAGCATATTGTGGAAATTATTTTATGGGAAATTGTTGAAATTGGGGGAGGGTAGGAGAAGAGGGGTATGAAACTCCCCCTTATTTATCCTCTTCAGCTAATTCGTGTTCCAGGTCAGCAATATCAGGTAACTGAGATTTTAATTCTTCCGGGATAGCCTTCGCCAGTTGGTATTCTGCTACACCAATTGGATGTGATATCCCTTTCAATGCATATTCTGCCAGTACCTCATTCTTTCCTTTGCATAATAACATACCGATAGTGTCGTTATCTCCCGGCCCCTTTATCTGATCATTGATAACATTGATATAAAAATTCAATTTTCCGGTGTCAGCAGGATCAAAGTCACGTGCCTTTAGTTCGACAACTACGTAAGCATGCAGGCGGGTGTGGTAAAGGAGTAAATCTATATAAAAGTCCTGTCCACCTATTTCTACATGTACCTGTTTACCGATAAAGGCGAAGCCTTTGCCAAGTTCTAATAGGAATTTGGTGATATGGTCAGTGAGTTGTTGCTCAATATTTCTTTCATCAGCTTTTCCTTTCGCCTGTACGAAGTCAAAAATGTATGGGTCTTTTATAATATAGTTAGCAAAATCAGTCTGTGGTTCTGGCAGTGTTTTAGAGAAGTTTGTTATTTTTTTTGCTGCCACCTGTCGTTCAAACAGCTCACTTTTTATCTGCATGGCCAGCACGTTGCGGCTATTACCATGTTCTATTGTATTGAGCATGTACCAAAAACGCTTACCTGGATGCGTAACTTTATCCATTAAAATTACGTGATGTGACCAGGGTATCCTTGCTATTAAAGACCTTAGAAAAATGCCTTCTTCTAATTGCGCAACAGGTTGTTGCGTAATTTCAATTTTCTGATTATCAATTGATAAGAAAAATTCGGAAGGATGCTGACCAAGTGCGCCCGGCGTATTTATCTGGTGTTCTAATTGTGTAAATTGCTGCAAACATGGTATGGGATAAGTCTCTGAAAATTGCTTCATATACAGCAGATTTCTGGCTGAAAAACCTTTGATTGTGGGAAATGCTTTTTTCAGATCAGTGGCTAGCAGAGATATAATTTTGGCTCCCCAGCCCTCTGCATGTTGATGCCTGACAATAAAATTTCCCATTTCCCAATACAAGAATAGCATATGTGCGTTTGCCGCCAGCACTGTTTTTACCTGGGCATGCTGTATCTTGTTCTTAACCTCGGCAAGTAATAATTTGTAATCTTCCATAAGAATCTAAATGAGTTTGTATTTGATACTAACTGGTAACGTAGATTCAAAAATAATTGGAGTCAGCTATTATTATTTGTTTCCGTAGAAGATGAATAGAAATGAATGAGTCAGTAGATAGTACGCATATGCAATGAACGAATTGAACAAAAAAGCCCGTATCAATTTTGATACGGGGCTCTTTACCACTTCTTAATTATTTTCCTGTATAACATTTACATAAATAATTTCCGGTAATCCTTTGAACACATATTCTGTTACCTCACAAAGCCACATCTCCTGGTTAACGGGCGTTCCTCTGTAGTGTTCCATCAGGTAATTACCACCGCCGATAGACTGTTGAAGATTCTCTATCAACCTTATCGGGTCTGCGCCTTCAAATGGTTCATCGCTCATTTCTATAAAGCATTCACTCGTATAGTCGCTTACTTTATCGAGCATGGTATCTGCACCTAATACCATTTCGAGTGCGGCAATATCATCCTGCCATTCGGGAATGTCAATGTACCATCTGTTTTCGGGCGTTTTGTAAAATCTAAACGTATTTCTCATGACAATAGGTTTTGGGGACCGCAAAGATAACGCTTTAGAAAATAGAAAAAGGCAACATTGATATGTTGCCTTTATAGTTGGGAAATTCAATACAATAGATGTTACCACATTTGCACAGCTGTGGCTTAACTAATAGAAAGACCTAAAAACTATGTGAAACAGATGCACTTAAAACTTCTCCGCTGGATGATCCTTCTTCTTTCATCACTCCATCTACAAATACCTGTACTTTCAGTGTGGAACTGGCATTAACGCCTGTTGCACTTACAGCGGCATTTGCTACAATAGTACCTCCAGGGACTTCAAATTCAGGGCTTGTCCAGGTAGTGCCGGACAGGCTGCTTGCAGTTGTGACCTTACCGTCATATCCCCATACGGCGACAGAGATGCTGGAACCTGCACTTGCAACTGCTTTGAAATAAACTTTGTGAGAGGATGAAGATGGCTTATTGTCATCATCTTTGGAACAAGCAACAAACACAAGAGATAACAACAGCGCCAGGAAAGCGTAATTTTTCAATAATTTCATACAAATGGTTTAATAAAAGTGCCTACTCTATCATTCAGTTTTCGGCGTACCTGTTCATCGGATGACAAAGGTAAACCGGCCTGCCAGGCAGGGCAATACCGGGAACCCATGATTTATTTCTACCTGTTTCCAGGTATTTGTTTTATTTTTCGGCCATGATCCGTTTATATATCCTGATTGCATTAACCATAACTATATCAGTATGTTGTAAAGCCCAGATGCCGTTGAACCAACAAAGGTATTTTGATAGCCTCACCACGATGTTGCGTACACCCGGAACGGACAGCGTGAAGGCCAGGGCTAATTTTGCATTGGTAGTGTACTGGGTATCCAGAGATACGGCCAAAGCAAGACAGTGTATCGATGAAGGTCGCCGCCTGAGTAAAGGTTCCTCTTTCCTCTATGGGTTGTCGTACGCGCATGAAGGATACCTATACTATGGGTCTGATGTAGACAGAAGCGAAAATGCTTTCAAAAAGGCAGATAGTCTGCTAAGCCCTTACGCTACAAAAGACGCTTATCAGATAAGGGCAAACGTCTGGATCAATCTGGCCGTTATTCAGCAACGGAAAGATGACGACAGGGCCTATATTGACTTCGTATTGAATAAGGCAATTCCACTCGCTTCTAAAGCAGGCGACAGTGTTATTCTTGCTTCTCAGTATGTAGGCGTAGGGGTTGCTTTTATGAACATAGAGCAATATGACAAAGCAGAAATATACCTCGACAATGCCATCAGTATCTATAAATCCATCCACGCATCAGGTCCGAAACTGATCTCCGCTTATAACAGGGCAGGAGAGAACTACATCTGCCTGGAAAAATATGAAGAGGCCAAACGTACTGTTGATGAAGTAAAACCATTACTGGCGCCTTATCCGGAGTCGGAATTGTATGCAGGTCATTACATGGTGGAAGGCCTGTACTATCATCACCGGCAACAATACACAGCTGCAATCCAATGCTTCAACAAAGGAATGGCGGCAGCCAAAGGGCCTAATAAAGTTTATGCTATCCAGGAGATACAATTCTACAAGGTTAAATCACTGCTGGCCGCTAAGATATACGGACCGGCAAAAGATATCCTGCTGGAACTGATGGAGGATGAAGATGTTATGTCCCTTAACAGCAGCCGTCTGGAAATCTATGAAGGACTGGCGGAAAGCTACTCGGGCCTCGGCCAGATGAAACCTGCCTATGAATGGCTGAGACAATCAAGACACCTTAGTGATAGTCTGCACGAAAGTGATGTGGCCAATGATATTAATGCACTGGAAATGAAGTATCAGCGTGCGGAAAGTCAGAAGCGGATCATTGCTCTGGAAGGTAAGAACGCCCAGGCAGCACTTGCTGCAAAGAACAGTCGTCTGTACAGCTGGTTATTCGCCTCCACCAGCCTGTTCCTCCTGGTAGTAGCCACTTTTGCTTTACTGTACTATCGTAGTAACAAAAAGCTCCTGGCGCAGAAGGAAGTGAACCATCTGCAACAACTGATAGATATAGAACAGCAACAGCGACTGAAGTTCGGACAGGCGGTTTTACAGGGAGAAGAGCAGGAACGTCACAGATTGGCACGTGATCTGCATGATGGGCTTGGTGGAATGCTGGCGGCTGTGAAGCTTAATCTCTCCGGACAACTATCCGCCGTAGAAACGAAACAGACTGAACTGCGGAGGATCATCGGGCAGGTGGATAGTTCGGTAACAGAACTACGTCGTATTGCGCATAATATGATGCCGGTTAATCTGTTGAAGTTCGGACTGGAAACAGCGTTAAGGGATATGTGCGAATCACTGATGACCGATGAGCTTACAATTGATTTTCAGGCATATGGCATCAGCAGAACATTACCGGAACAGAAACAGGTACATATCTACCGGATCGTACAGGAGATGCTGGTCAATGCCATCCGTCACGGAGAAGCAGACAACATCATTTTACAGTGTAACCAGGATGGCAATAACTTCCTGATCACATTAGAGGACAATGGAAAAGGATTCGATACCGCTATCAGCGGAAAAGGAATAGGGCTCAGCAACATCAGGAACCGTGTCGGTTTCCTTGATGGAAATATAGAGATCACTTCTGTTATTAATGAAGGAACAACAATAAATATAGAACTGCATGTCGGATAACAGCGCCAGACTGGCCATAGTGGATGATCACCTGATCGTATTGGAAGGATTGCAGCAATTACTGCTGAATGCAGCGAACATTTCGGTTGCGGGTACCTTTACAACGGGGACCGCATTCCTCAGTTTCCTGAAGGAACATACCATCGATATTGTACTGCTGGATATCAGTCTGCCGGATATCAACGGCATTGAAATATGCCTTGAAATAAAGAAACTTTCTCCCCATACCATCGTCCTTGCGTTAAGTAATCACAACGAACGCAGTATGGTATTGCAGATGTTACAGCAGGGCGCTTCCGGATATTTACTAAAGAATATTTCCGGAGAAGAACTGGTCGCCTGTATCCATGAAGCATTGGATGGACAGATCACTTTCAGTCAGGCGGTAAAAGAGATCATGTCCCGTCCATCTGTCACGGAACTGAAAGGTATACCCCGGCTGACGAAAAGAGAAAAAGAAATATTACAGCTGATCGCAGAAGGACAGACCACACCGGATATAGCAGCTACGCTGCATTTAAGTCCGCTGACAGTGGAAACACATCGCAAAAGTCTGTTACAGAAATTTGAAGTGAAAAACGTTGCATTGCTGATCAGGACAGCCGTAGAACAGAAACTGCTGTAGGTCAGAACCGCATATTTCTTTTCTGCAGGAAAGCACTACACTTTTTACAGAAACCCGTTTCTTGGTCCGTAGGATCACCACCTTTGGCATCCCGCATATAGCAGGTGCTGACCGGACAATGAGGTAGTCCCATATTATGGCCTAATTCGTGTACGACCAGTTTGGTGAAATTCTTTTTGTTTTTCAGCCGGTAGCTGGACACGACACAGGCATTCCCCGGACAATATCCCAGTCCCATGATCCCGTAGTCCTCATGTTTTCCTTTGGATGCACTGATATCCTGCATCGTAATGCCCACATATATTTCACCTGGTTTCGCCATGTGGCTCATCCACTTTATCAGTGAATCGGCCCTGTTGCGGTTACGTGGTTCAAAGTAGGTAAATGCCGGCATATCCCGGGCAGGCAATACTTCCGTCGTTGGTGAGATGTCTTTTAAGACCTCATAGGTTTCTTCGATCTGGATGTCTTTTACCCTGCCCAGTGGAAGTATTTTGATCTGTACGCCTTTTAAAGCGATGTGTGACTTGTTTTTGTTGATGCAGGCCGTCAGCAGGAGACAGATCAGCAGTAAACTATATCTGTTTGCCATTTTCAGCTCTGTCTTTAACGATTTGCAGAATATTGTTCTGGATATCTTTCATGATCCATCCCGCCCACCAGCTGGCGTAGAAGTTAAAGGAGGTGGTCAGTTTGAAATGACTGAACAGATGCAATCTGAAAGTATTGTCATCCAGTTGCTCCAGTTCATAAGTGCCATTGAGCACATCAAAATAAGCACCGCCTATTACCACATGTTCATCCATGGTGGCGGATGGAATATCGTAAGGATTGGCTTTGATGGTAAATGTCATTTTCCGCTCATGTTCATATTCTGTTACGACTTCGTCGAAGACCAGTCCTTTATCAAAAATGGCTTTCCGGTATCCGCCGAGGCCTTCGTAATTCAGTTCTGCCTTAATAGGGCGGGGGAATCCCAGCAGCCGGGTAAACCATCCTTTGTCCTGTGCGGTGCTGATCTCACTCACCCTGGTCACATTGCTCCAGATGTTTTCTTTTGGAGCATGAATATCAATATAGGTGTCTGCTTTATAACGACCTGGGATCTTTGTCAGCTGTTGTTCCAGTGGAGACAGTAATAAAGGCAGGAATGCAAGCAGGGAGATTTGCAGGGTTTCCCGTTTATGTTGTTTCAGTTTATAATGCCCCGCTGTCAGACCACCGATGGAAGCTGCAATCATAAAGAGCGGAAGCACCATGATCCAGCATGCCCAACCTTCCAGTTTCAATGCAATGCTTACAACCAGAAAGACGATGATGGGTACCCAGGGCATCATCAGGCGATAGTGTCGCTTTTCCACATCGTCTATTGGTGAAAAATAGATAGTAATAGCTCCCATGGCAAAGGGAACGCAGAAAAGAAAGGCCAGTGTCATGATGCAGAGTAGCTGCCCGGTGTCGTCCAGACCGAAAAGCACCCTTGTGAACAGGGCAAACAAAACGGGTGGAATGACGCTGATTAACAGTTTCTTAGGTAAGAGACGGGAAAAATACATTGGTATAGGATAATAAAGGCCAAAGATACTCAAAACGGCTGCTGGAAATAAATTTATTTGTCCGGGCAACCCTTTCACAGTAAACTGCATTTATAAGTGTATAAACCCATTGTGCTTTTGATTACACCTGAACTTATCAAAGAAGCCAAGAAAGGCAGTGCTGCCGCCCAGCGATTACTGTTTGACCACCTGTCAGACAGGATGCTGATGGTATGCCGCCGTTACGTCAAAAACCAGCAGGACGCAGAGGAACTATTGCTGGATGGGTTTTATAAGTGTTATGCCGCTCTGCCGGGATTACAATACCAGGGAGAAGCGGCCCTGTATAGCTGGCTGAAAAGGATCATGATCAATGAATGCCTGATGTTTCTGCGAAGGAAGAACACCTTTGTGATCGTGTCTGAACATGTAGCGGAGACAGTCGCTTTGGAAGAGGATGTACTGAACAGGCTTTCAGCCGCAGAGATATTTAATCTTGTGATACAGTTGCCCGCAGGTTACAGAACGGTTTTTAACCTGCATGTCATAGAAGGGATGAATCATGGAGAGATCGCGGGACTGCTGGGTATTACGGAAGGTACTTCCAAATCCCAGCTGAGCAAGGCGAAGTCGTTATTACAAAAAATGCTTACGCAGCAAAATATTACATATGCTAAACGAAAATCACAGCAATAGCCTCTCGGAAAAGATGGATGCACTGGACAGACTGCCAGGGGAAGCGCCTTTCAATAAAGGAGCTGCCTGGGACCGTTTACAGCAGAGAATGGAAACACAAACGCCTGCAAAGCGGAAAATGTGGTACTGGTGGGCTGCGGCAGCTGTATTGATAGCAGCAGTAATACCATTCCTGTTACAGGACAAAACAACACCGGCCTTGCCAGCGGCGCCGGAAGTCGTGTATACACCGGTGGGGAAGCCAGCATCAGCCCCTGCTGCTGTAATAAAAACGGCAGATGTGGTCAATGTAGTTACGCCGGAGAAAATACCGGCCCTCCGGAGGAATGAACCACGCACTATGCAAAGTGATACAGCTACTGACATACAGGATGTCGCTATCGTACAACCAACAGTGGAGAGCACTACTGTCAATAATGATACGCCATTAGTGATGACAACGGCCACCGCCCTTACGAACGCCCATAAAATGCGCGTCGTACATATCAACGACGTTGGCGGGGACGTCATCGGTAATACCTATATCAACCCGGACCATAAACAATTCAGGATTGGGGTCGGTGGACGCACCGGATTCGCCAGTCAGATTGTCTCGGATAAATCTTCAAACAACATTCCCAAAAACTAAATAATAGATGAAAAAAGTTACTTGCTTTCTGATGCTCCTGCTGAGCATCACGGGGACCCTTTATGCCCAGACCAATACACGGACTTCCAATGAAGACAAGGTATTTGAGATACCGGAACAGGAGATCAACAAGCGATTCCTGATAGCGTTGGATAAGGGTGATAAGATGCAGGTGGAACTGGTAGATATGAGAGACCTGGCACGTGTGGGCAATATTGATTCCCTGCTGAAAATATTCCTGAAAGATATTACCCCATTAAAGGATTCCCTGCAGGATGAATTGTCCGTTAAACGCATTGATTATGTCATGGAACCTCCGGCTGCCAAGAAACTACGATTTAAACAATTCCGTCCCGCCGGTACAAGTTATCTCGTGCAACAGGGAGATGTAGCAGCGCTGAAACTGGAACAGGACACCGTGCATTTCATTGGTATGGTGCCCGTGCCGGGAAAACAACAGGTACATCGTTTTCGCATCAGCTTTTTTGTAAATCAGCTGAATGATCTGGCTGTTTATGCTGATGGACGTCTGCAGGCGAAACTGGTCAGCCTCCGGGAAAACGTGCATTCAGATTGGGTAAAAGATGATAAAGGGATGATGCATATCCGGAAGGATTATATGATCTCGTCCAGTCTTTCCGGCGGTAATGTCGGTACGCATAGCGACTATCTCTCTTTAAACGGGAGTGTGAATATCCAGAATTATAAAAACTATTTCGTGCCCTCATTTAGCCTTGGAGCGACCGCAGTAACTACTGTATTCAATGGAAAGCGTACCATGGAGTTTGGCGCATACTGGGAACCAAACTTCTTCTTTGGCCGGGATAGCGAGGGGAAATTAAAGACTTACCGCAATGACTTTGTAACGCTGATGTATGGTGTGGGGCCGGCTAAAAGAGACCAGGGAAAGAAAGAACCTTATCTGCAGTTTGTCGCCTCTGTCGGCTATCTCGTAAATCGCAGCGGAGACTATTTTGATAAGCACTCCTTCCGTGTGGGATTAGGACGTCTTTCACTGCTTGAAGGCAAAACGAAGATAGAACCGGTGATATACTTCCATGAGTTCTTCAAGGGAGTAACGCCTGGACTGCGTCTCATACAAAGTTTTTAATACCCTGTTAACCCCTTTCTGTTGTATACAGCTGGCCATTGTGCCGGCTGTTTCTTTGAGTGGTATCTGCAATTAACTGAAATACCCGTAATTTTCAGGCATGTATATCAGGAACCTCACCCAGCAACTGGAGATCGACTATGTGGTCAAGGATATCTGGCCTTTTCTATTGCATAAACATACACATTTTGAAATGCTGTATATCATGCGGGGAAGAGGACAGCATATGATCAACGGGACGGCCTACAACTATGAAAAAGGCGATCTGTTTATACTGGCGCCCCAGGATAATCACTTTTTTGTCTTCCAGGAGCGCAGTGCTATCTGTATCATGAAATTTCATGAGGGGTATTTCAGCGATTTTCTGCAGGATGCCAAATTTAAGGAACTGTTTACTGCATTATCTTCTCCCTATCGCAAGGTATCGGCCGGTTGTAAAAACAAGCAGGATATCATGCAACTGATGGAGCTGATCGTCCGGGAGCACCGGAAGGAAAGCGCCCATCAGCAGATCATTATAAAGCATGCTTTGTCACTCATCGTGACGCTGACAGCAAAGGACGCCGGTGAACAATTATCATCTGCCAAAGACGATAAAATACAGTCTGTTCTGAATTATATCCACCAGCATATTGCAGATAAACACCTGTTGTCTGTGCAAAAGATGGCAGATACTTTTCATATCAGTAGAAGCTATTTTAACCAATATTTCAAGAACGCTACCGGTAGTGCCTATAAAAAGTATGTACAGGAATATGCCCTCAAACTGATCGCCAGTCAGCTGGTGGTCAGAAATAAGACCCTGACCCAGTTGGCCGAGGAATTTGGGTATAGTGATGAAAGCCACCTGAACCGTGCATTCAAGGCCTATTTTAATCTCACACCTTCTGCCTTTAAGAAACAGCAGATGGCGCTCTGATCGCTGATCTATAGTTTATACAGGATAATCTCTGTTTCGTTCAATGGCCGGTCCGTGCAGACAGGTGAACTTTGCATGACAAGTTTAAAGGGATCACACATGCATATAGATCATACTACGATAAGGACGGACCATCTGACCGAAACGAGGGACTTTTTTATCAAGGTCTTCGGACTGACAGAAGGCCCCCGGCCTGCGGCCATTGCCAAAGCCATACCTGGTCATTGGCTCTATTGGAAAGAAGCGCCCCTGGTACACCTGATACCTGCCTCATTTTATCATGACAGGACCGGTCAGTCACCGGCAGAGGCGATTGACCATACCGCCTTTTATATGGAGGATTATGAGGGCTTCAGACAGCACCTCAAACAGCTGGGCATCCATTTCTCCCCGATGGACCTGCCTGATATAGGAGAACGGCGGATTTTCCTGCGTACGCCAGCTGGCATACTACTTGAAACAGTTTTCAGAACAGATAATGACATAAGTACGCCAGCGCAGGAATAGTCCTTTTACGGTTCTTACGTATGTTCATTAACTTTGTAGTAATCCGCCAAAGAATCTACGCATGAAAAAGGACATACTGGACCTCTCCGGTGAAAAGGCACTGCCTCTCCAGCTGGACGCCGCCATTTCTTTCAGACTATTCACTGACTATCTCCGGAAAAGAGCAGGGGAGGAAAGAACGGCCAAGGCTGGTATCTATAAACAGACCCTGGAGCTTTTTGATAAATACCAGGTGAGCAGCAAGGATATTGCGCTCGCTGATATACATGAGTACAGTGAGTTACTGGAACAATTATATGTTTGCCTGTCACCCCCGCTGGCAGATGAAAATGAAATGGCCTGGGGCCTGAGCTTCCCGTTTCACCCGCTGATCTTCTATGGTACAGAGACCCTGTATCAGCTGATGTCCAATAGGGTGGTCGATCATGAAAAGTATATCGTGTCCAGGACGCCGGAAGAATTTCACAGGAGCCGTCTGCAGATGATCTATTCCTTCATCCTGCAGCGACTGTATAACTTCCGTATGTCTGTCAAAACGGAGCAATACCATGCGGGTGTCAACAGAGAAACCGGACTGTTGCAATACTTCCAGGTGCATATCAATGCGGATTTTCTACAGGTAGAACCTATAGGCCCACTGCCTGCGCCTGATTTCGGGGAAATATCACTGATGCTGGCTGAGGATGAAGGTTATGACCTGCTGCTGAAAATGCTGCCCCTCTCTGCTTTCCGTTTCAGGGGCTTCTGTATCGTATCAATATCTGATGTCACCGTACAGAAGGCGGTGGAAAACATTGAGAATGTGCGTCTGAACCGTACCCCGGATAATGATGAGAGCAGTTACCTGAACGTCATACAATCACTTAAAACCATTGTTGGGAACAAACAGATCGAGTTTGACCTGTTCCCGCTGGTCAAGATCAATCATGAGCCTGTTTATGGCTATAAAAAGGCCGGTACGGGCATCCTGTTTGAGGTATGGGGAGACCGGCTGTCACCGGAGGTCTTCCGTAAACAGGCCAAGGGTTATTTCTCCAATCCGAATTCCTTTTTCTCTCATGACCTTTTCGGCCCGAAGGAGATGGAAATCGCTTTCCTGGAACATTTCCGTAAACTGAAAGTCCGTTCATTGTCTTTACTGCCGGTATTCTATAATGCCAAACCGGTAGGTGTACTGGCCATGCATACCTGGGGAGACGAGACATTTGAAGAAACGACCGTTTCGTTACTGGAACCGGCATTACCTGCTATTGCACAGTTATTCGAAGTATATATCGATGAGTTTAATCTGGAGATCGAGAATATTATCAAGGAGAAATTCACCTCGATCCAGCCATCTGTACAGTGGAAGTTCAACGAGGTAGCCTGGCATTACCTGCATGACAGGAAGAAAGGACTACCGGAAACGGCTGAAACGATCTGTTTTAACGGGGTATACCCACTTTATGGTGCGGTAGATATCCGGAACTCGACCATAGAAAGGAACAAGGCGATCGTCACCGATCTGGATAGCCATCTGGACCACCTGATGAGAACACTGCAGTCATTGCAGGATGAGCATCATTCTGTGTTACAGGAAGAGATGATCTATAAATGTGGTAAATGGAAGGAGACCCTTGGCGTACAGCAATTGAACGGGAATGATGAAAACAGGCTGGTAACCTTCTTCCGGGAAGAAACCACTCCCTATCTGAAACATATTTCAAAACAGAATGGCAACAGCCAGTTACTGGAAGAATACCTGAACGCACTGGATAAATTCAATAGTAATCTGTATGGCAGCAAGCATGCGCTGGAAATGTCCATGCAGATGATCAATACAGTGGTGAACAACTATTTTGAAACGGAGAAAGATCTGTTACAGGCTTCCTATCCCTGCTATTTTGAGAAGTTCCGTTCTGACGGTGTTGAGTATGATATTTATATCGGACAGTCCTTCGCCCCAGAACAGGCATTTAATCATTTTCACCTGAAGAACCTGCGTCTGTGGCAATTGTCCTCTATGGCGGCAGTGGCGCAACTGACAGCTTCCTTATTGCCGGATATGCCGGTTGCCCTGCGTACAACACAACTGATCTTTGTGCATAATCATACCATTGATATCAGTTTCAGGGCAGATGAGCGGAAGTTTGATGTGGAGGGAGCCTATAACATCCGGTACCAGATGATCAAAAAGCGGATCGATAAGGTGCATCTGCGTAATACAGAAGAACGCCTGACGCAACCCGATAAGATCGTACTGATCTATTTTGATAATAAGGATATTGAGGATTACCTGCCATTTATCCACTATCTGCAGGAGAAAGGTACGCTGAACAATGACCTGGAAGAACTGGAACTGGAAGACCTGCAGGGACTGAGTGGTTTGAGGGCATTGAGGGTGGGCGTCGCAAACCTGTAACTATAACGAGTAGTATTTTGAGCAGAATTATGAATAATAATAAAGGCGCTCAGAACAGTAGTCGTAAAATTACGATATATCGTAAGTATAGTTTATGAAGACGCTGGTATAATTAGTTGTTTTTCAATTATTTATCCCTGTGGCATTTTGATTGCCTGTTATAGGTCAATTAAATAGGCCAGTTTCATGATACATAACCAGGAAAATACACAATTGAAATCCAGGATTCAGATACACTCATTTGAATCATCAGATATGATCAATACGTTCTCCGACCAGGAAGCGTTCAAACGTGAAAATGTAGAGATTCTCTGGTCGAAATATGGTACCGGTACGGTACAGGCAGATGGTAAGATCATGCAGGTGGAAGATCATCAGATTTATTGTTTTCTGCCCGGTCAGATGAGAAAGTTTCAGCTGGACGGTCCTGTCAATGGGTACTATATTTCTTTTTCGCCTGATTGTCTTTACCTGGCTTATAACCTGAAGGATATGATGTCCTCCTTCGAAGAGTCCATATTAAATATGCAGTTGCTCAACTTCAGAGCGGATGAAGAAATGCAGGAAGAATTGGAGGAGATCGTCAGGAAGATGCAAAGGGAGTGTGAGAGCGATCTGTGGATGCGTTCTGAGGTATTATCAGGGCTGCTGAATGTGTTTATGATCTATCTGTCCCGGGAATTAGGCGTAGGCGGACAAACACAGGTACTGTCCAGAGAGGGAGATGTAGCCCGGAAGTTTATGACCATGCTGAAACAGCAGTTTGTGCATTGTAAGAAAGTAGCGGATTATGCAGATGCTTTGAATGTGACGCCTAACTATCTGAATACAGCAGTTAAAAAAGTAACCGGTTTCACGGCCAGTTATCAGATACATAAACTGATCATTCTGGAAGCTAAACGCCGGATGTTATATTCCGATAGTAGTCTGAAGGAAATTGCTTTTGATCTGGGTTTTGACAATCAGGCGCATTTCAGTAAGTTCTTTAAGGCTAAAACAGGGATGAACTTTACTACCTTCAAACACAGCATGGCCGAAATGGTCTGAAATAAATACAAATAAAAAAACCGGGAAGAAGTTGTCGTCATCTTCTTCCCGGTTTTTTTATTTGTGTTACTTTTTATTGCTGATAAGCAGTCAGTGCGTGTTTTACTGCTTCCGAAGAAGGTGCATAAAATGCAGGACCTGACAGGATGGTCAGTTTCAGTACTGGTTTAAATACGGACATCTTTTTTTCTTTCAGGTGCAATTGTGTGTTATAGGCATCAAAGGCGCCTTTGATAACGTTCTCTGCTACTTCAGCAGTAGGAGAATCGATACCTGCATCTTTGATATCGCTTGCATGTGAATAAGCCGTTACGCCCAGCCTCAGGGCTTCTCTCATGCCAATAGCACCTATGGTGTACATTACATCTGCATTGAAAGTATTTCTGTTGCCCAGACCGATCAGCAGTAACTGTTTCGCTTTGATCGTGCCGGGAGGTGGCGTGATCAGCAATGTTTCAAATGCGTGCCCTGTAAATTTGCCGCTCTTCCGCAGGTCAGTGATAATGCCATGTAGGGCTTCATCCAGGTGCAGCATGCCATTCAGGGGCGCCGGTAATGCCGGTGGATTGGTGATATCTCCTTCCGTGTACTCAAACACACAGGCGATCTGCAAAGGTGTTTCCTGCGCGGATGGCCCCTGTACTTTTACTTCTACTGCAATGCCATTTGCTTTTCCTACTACTGCGGATGTGCCGACTGCCGGCAGGTCCTTCACCTGTGCATTTACTGCGAATACGACAAACAGCAGTAAGCTGGTCAGACTTGTTTTTAACGTTTTCATATATTAGAACTTAAATGATAACTGTGTATTGATGAAGAAAGAATTGGCGGAAGGATTGACCTGTTGTTCGATGAAGTCGCCGGTATCAAAGTATTGCAGACCGCAGCTTAGTTTAACGAATTTGCTGAATACATAATCACCGCTTAACAGGTAAGCCGTTCCGATATAGCGTTCATCTGATCCTGCGCCCGCCATATTGAATGAACCACTGGGTCTGTACACGCCATCACCTGTTGAGTACCGCCAGTTGAATACCGCGTCTGCCTGCATGGAGAACTTACTGTTGAAGGTCAGCGTACCATAAGGATGGATGTCGATCAGGTTGGACGGTCCGATACGGGGATTGAATCCAAAATATCCACCTTTAGGGTACAGCGGATTGAATGTCTGCAGCTTTCCATCGCCGGGTGTTTTATCACCGGAAATGTAATCGTTACGTATGTTGATACTTGGTTGGTACCTGGCGTGTTCGAATGTATAGCCAATGTCGATGGCGGTGGTCCATGCGCTGATACGGCCATTACCGAAGGTGCCGAACTGGTAGGCGGATTCCAGGTTGTAGATAAAGCCGCCGCCGTATTTCCAGTAACGTACGGCAGCGGTATGTCTCAGTTCCTTTTGTATCCCTTCTTCAAATCTTCCCTGGTCCCTGTGGATGCCCAGGTAGTAAAGATCGAAGTTGCCCTGTTTGGGAAGGATGATATAGGAATAAGCGCCCCACAGATTTGCTTCATGTATCAGGTGGTTATCGAATACGCCGGGGTTTATCTCATCATCCATCATGACAAAGGCGTCTACGCCAAAGCGGGGGGCATTATACATTAGTTTTCCGCCGGTAAAGTATTTACGTACGTTGGTGCCTTCTCTGACGGAGATGAGTCTGCCGGTGCCATAATCAAGCTCCTGTCTGCCTGCCCTGGCCACGAGTTTACGTTGTTTCGTGCTCCATGTTTTAAGAGTGACGTCTATAAAGAGGTTTTCCACATTCAGTGCGTCCTTATTGACGGGGCTGGGGTCGAATTTGCTGAAGTCTTCCAGGGCGCTGTTCAGCTGTGCAAATATCCTGACAGCAGACCCCAGATGGAGATCAGCATGGAGACTATAGCGCTGGAGGACCATGTCATTGTAGCCATCGTCATATTTCAGCCAGTTATCATGAACGGTGGCGGCATATTCATAACGCGCCTCTCCGCCAAATGACAGGTAATAATGATCTTTATTGAAAAGGGGGATGTACTTGATATGGTTGTACCAGTTACCTGTCGTATCGTTACGCAGGTAATAGTAGTCTTCATTAAAGCGCATCAGTTTAAAGCTCTGGGCAGACAATGACTGTATACCCTGATATAGCAGGAGGAAAAATAGTGCTATGATCTTTTTGTTCATAATAATCGTATTCTGCCATTAGGAACATGCACTAAGCCTGGTCCGGGCTTATTACATTGTTCCGGGATCAAAGGTATCTGAAACTGGCAGTACAGTGGATTTACAAATCATCGCAAGTGTTGTACAATTCCATATATCCGAAAAAAGATCATATAAAAAGGGGGCAAACAGGGTACTAATGAAAATGCCGCAGTTCATATGACTGCGGCATTTTCTATTTTTATGATAGAGTAGGTTTTAACCTCTGTAGTGGGCTCTTAACATCCACGCCATTTTCTCATGTTCTTCCATCAGACCCGTGATGAAATCACTGGTACCTGCGTCTTTGAACGTGTTGGCAAATGCGTCGATATTACCACGGATAAATTCGATGATGCTTTCATGATCGCCCAGCAGTTCTTTAATGAAACCAAGGCTATCATTCTGTCTCTCGCTATACTCTGTCAGGTGTGTCAGTTCCAGGAAGCTTTTCAGTGTAGCCGGTGCATAGTGACCGAGGGAACGGATCCTTTCTGCCACGCTGTCCATGATCTCATCCAGCTGATTGTACTGGGATTCGAAGAACAGGTGCATTGCATGGAAATCTGGTCCTTCTACATTCCAGTGTGCATTACGTGTCTTTGTATACAGTACATATTCATCAGCCAGTAATTTGGCCAGCTGGTTAGATACCTGCTGTCTGTTTGCTTCTGTGATGCCAATATTCGTATTCATATGTAGCTAGTTTTAAATGCTTGGTTTGTGTACTGCTAAGGTATGACATTCCCATTGGTTTAAGACCATCAGGTTATAATTAACACATCGTTAGCAGTAATGATGACAAACATAAATCAACGTAATACAGCGAAACAATATATGCCGGGATAATGTAAAGTTACGTAAGGCAGTAAAACGAAACGAAAATCAGCGGTATGCCTTTAGCAGCAGATAGCTGCTGTGTTTTGATACTACCTGCTGGAATATACGAAGCGGTTACCGGGAGATGGTCTGTCTGACGATCTCTAATCCGGCCAATACCCTGTTCATATCTGCTTCTGCCCCCATGGCGATCCTGATATATTCGCCGTTAGCGCCTGGTGCGGCAAAGAAGGCGCCTGCCATTACTTCCACTCCTTTCTCCCGCAGATCATGGTATAACTGAGCGGAGGTAAATCCTGCCGGTAATGTCAGCCAGCAGTGAAAGCCATTTTCATGCCCCTGTACTTCGAATCCGGACAGAAAGGCTTTAGTCTGTTCCTGACGTCTCTTTCCTTCTGCTCTTTTCCTGCGCGTCAGATCGGCCAGTTCTCCGTTCCTGATTACTTCAGATACGAGTGAGGTAAAGAAGGTGGAAGGATTGCTGGTGGTCAGCTTGATGGCTACGGTGATCATCTCCTTATATTGTTCGGGAGCTACGATATAGGCGACCTTGATATCTGGTGCGAAGGGTTTGGATAAGCTATAGATAAACCAGCCCAGATCGGGCGCCAGTTGTGCGAAATTAGCGGGTGGATTTTCTTCCAGGAAACCATAGGCATCATCATCGATAATGATCTGTCCGTTTTTACGGGCTACTTCGATCAGTTCGAGTCTGCGTTCAAGCGGCATCACAATACCGGTGGGATTGCTGATAGTGCCCATGACATACACTGCCTTGATGTTATGTTTTGCACTGGCAGCTGCTAATGCGGAAGGCAGCATGCCTTTTTCATCACCGGGACAGGCAATCACCGCTATGTTCATCCAGCGGGCAATGCTCACGAAATTTGAATAGGTATATTCATCGACAGCAATTGTGGACCCCTGAAGGGCAGCTGCGATCATGGTCACCATAATGGCCTGATGTCCTGAAGTTACAATGGATATCCTGTCTTCACTGATAGCGGGTCCTTTACCGGATAGCCAGGCGGCTGCGGTCTTTCGGTCTTCGGGCGTACCGTCGGCGGGTTTCACGTTCAGCCACTGGTTATAGGTGCTATAGTGCCTTTCTATAATGCTTTTGAAGTCGGTCTGCTGTTCTGCGAGTACCGGGTAGTTGGAACTTAAGGAGATCATGTGAAGTGGGAATTTGGATCGCCAAAAGTACAAATAAATTGTGCGAAAGAACTTATCCTGTCACGATCCTTTATTTATTGCTCATCAGATATCTTTCCTGCCTGTGATGCCAGCAGCGTGATACCGGTACCCAGTAAGGCAATGATGGCAAATGACCAGCGCAGGCTGGTGGCTTCTGAGATAAAACCTATCATAGGAGGTCCAAGCAGAAAACCAAAGAACCCAACGGTAGATACGGCCGCAATGGCGATGCCGGGCGCCATTGTTTTAGACTTTCCTGCCAGGGCCAATACTAACGGCACCACAGAAGATACGCCGAAACCGATCAGCAGAAAGCCGATCGTTGCTGTTATAAGATAGGGGAGACAGATGGCGATGAGCAGTCCGGAGGTGGTCATGATCCCGCTCATCTGCAAAACTCTTTTGGTACCCAGGCGGGTAACAAAGCGATCTGCCACAAATCGTCCGCCAGCCATTGTGCTCATAAAGGCGATATAACCTACGGTCGTAAGATGTTCGGGTGCTGCCACAATTTTCTGGAAATAGATACCGCTCCAGTCAAACATGGTGCCTTCTGTGACCAGGCTGGAGAAGGCGATCAGTCCTAATTTGAGGATGCTGTTGTCCGGTCTTGCAAAGAGCGGTTGTGCATCATCCTGTGTTTCATCCGCAGGTAGCAGGTGCCTGTAGGAGAACAGTACCAGCAGCCAGCAGATGCCGCAGATCAGCAGGAAATGCGGTAATACAGGCATATCCAGCGAAATAGCGATCGTGCCTATGCCTACGCCGGCGAAGCCGGCTAAACTCCACAGACCGTGGAATGAAGCCATAATGGACCTGCCATATAAAGCCTCTATTCCAACAGCCTGTGTGTTCATGGATATTTCAAAAACGTTGTTCATAAAACCAAAGCAGAACAACAGTAACACTAACTGCCATATACCTGGTGCGAGCCCTATTCCGACAAGCATCAGCGGAAATAAAAGTCCGGCGCTGATCAATACCTTACCGCTTCCTATACGGGTCACCAGCCAGCCTGATATCGGCAGACTCACCATCAGCCCCACCGGCAGTGCAAACAATACACCACCCAGCGCGGCATTGTTGAGACTGAAATCCGCTTTGATATCATGTATCCTGCAGGCCCAGCTGGAGTAGGTCAGTCCGGCGATAAAGAAAAATACGCTTGCCGCAATACGGTGTGTCCGCTTCAGGTTTAAATTGACAGTCAGGTCTTTCATTTGCTATCAGGAAGTTAATGTCAAAAGGCCAATATGCTGTTCCAGCTCATCATAATCGGATATTTTAATGATATCCTGTAAGTGTGCCAGTTTCTTATTATCAATACCGATAAACTTTATGCCAAGTTGCAGCGTCGCCTGATAATCCCAGTTGCCATCACCCACATAGATAATGTCTGACAGATCGGGCGCCGTGTTGTGACGTTTGTTCATCTTACTGATGGTATGACCGATGATATCGCGTCTTGCAAAGGCATCCTGTGCAAAAGATGCGGCGCTGCAACCTTCGATATCGATACCGGCACATTGCAGTTTGAAGAGCGCGGACTGTTTCCAGCCACCTGTGGCCAGGCCTATGCGCAGGTCCTCATTGCGGACCAGGCTGCTGATGATGCTGCCGGCTTTGGGTATTTCCTGGAAATAATGTGGCTGTTTTTCATAGGCACGCTCCAGCAGATTGCAGAAGCAGTCGATAAAATTTTCTAACTCGGTCACTGTGCAGGGACGGTCCCTGCGCTCCAGCGAGAGCTGATTGAGAATGCCTGAGTCAGTGGTATTCTCATAGTGACCGTAGTTGGTATTAAAATCGGAGAAACCGAAGGTTTCAGCGATGGCCTGTGTATAACAGAGATCGTCTATCTCTGTAGTATTGGTCAATGTGCCATCTATATCGAAAATGATGTACTTCATGAAAAGCAGATTTAAAACTTGATAACTGATTTCAGACTGCTGATGTCATTGTTGCGTTGCTGCTTACTGACATTACAGCCGAGGTCCAGTACGGCGTTCTGGAATTCATCGATGCCATAGGATTTGGTGATGATCTTTTCCAGTCCGAGTACCTGACTGTTGATGAGATCAACAGCGTGTTTAAAAGTGTCCTGTGAGTCGATGGAACCGATGATGGAAATACTGCGGTCCGTGATCTCTCTCGGATTGATGGTCTGCTGATTGTTACGCAGGCCTATCAGCGCAATTTTTCCACCATCGGCAACCGCATCGATTGATTTTTCCAGCATGCTGCCTGTTGTATCAACAATCAGATCATACTGATGTTTACGAGGTGCAAAATGACCGGACAGGTACCATCCTGAACTGAGTATATCATTACTACTGATCAGGTCCGTTCTGTTGGCAGACGTTTCATAAATGGTACCCGCCTGTATACCGTATTGTTTCAGCGCGAGATAGAAGAGCAGTCCTATCGGACCGCCACCCAATATCGCTACATTGTAGAAGGGGTTGACTGCCAGTTTTTTTACGGCAGTGAGCACACAACTCAGTGGTTCAGACATTGCGCCCTGTTCGAAGGGAACATTGTCGGCCAGCGGATAGATAAAGCGTTTGGTGGTCTTGAAGTACTTTGTGAATGTACCATCGATAGACACGCCGGCTTCCGTACTGGATTTCTGGATACAGTGATTGCGTAAGCCCTTGCGGCAATTTTCGCAATAACCGCAATAGTAGGTAGGATCGATGATGACACGGTCGCCTACATTGAAGTTTTCCACACGGCTGCCTTTTTCTATGATCACGCCAGCTGATTCGTGGCCGATGATCACTTTCTGTTTAGCGTTGTATTCTCCGGAAATGATGCTGAGATCAGTGCCACAGATACCTGTAGCACGTATTTCAACAATCACCTCATCGGGTAGTGTAATCGCCGGTTCTTCGCGTTCTTCCAGCTGAATGTTCCAGGGGCCGTTATAAACTATAGCTTGCATGGGTAACTGTTTTTACCTGACTGAATATTTTGTCCAATCTGCCGCAGATCTCTTCGATATCATCTACCGTGGCTGTGAGTGCGGGTCTTACCTTTACGACATTACCAAATCCATAGCGTGATCCTCTGAGGATGAGCTTATGGTCTGTGAGGGCATTGTCGATGATCCTGTTGGTGAGTTTTACATCGGGAGCGCCGTCTTTGTCTACTATTTCGAGGCCCCACATGTATCCCATCCCTCTTACATCCCCGATGAAATGACCGTACTTTTCTTTCAGGCCGTTCAGCAGATTACCCAGTACGACACCGTTGTCGCGTACGTTTTGCAGGAAGCCTTCACGGGACACGATTTCCATGGTCTTCTTTGCAGCGCCGAGTGATAACAGGTTACCACCAGAGGTGTAGGAATGTTCCCATTTTTCCAGTACGGCAAACTCCGGTTTGTACAGGATGGCGGCAGTCGGGATACCAATACCACCAAGACCTTTGGCCAGTGTGATAATGTCTGGTTCCATATCGAAATGCTCGCTGGCAAACATGTATCCGGTCCTGCCGATACCTGTCTGTACTTCATCGGAGATAAGCACGATGTCCAGTTCTTCGCAGATCTGTTTGATCCTTTCGAAATAGCCTGCCGGAGGCACGATGTTGCCACCGTTACCCAGAATAGGTTCCATGATCATGCAGGATACATGATTGCTGCTGCCATATTCAACGTAGTCATATACAGCTTCTGCGCAGAGATATCCACAGTTAGGATATTTGGCAGAGAATGGACAGCGATAACAGTAGGGGGCAGGTACTACTGCATGCTGACTTTGCATGGTGTTGGAGAATGATTTTCTTCTGAACGCGTTCCCTGAGATGTTCGTCGCAAAGAGCGTCTGTCCGTGATGAGAGAGGGACAGGCTGATGACTTCATTCTTTCCATTGAACTTGTTAGCGATCTTCACAGCACCTTCATTGGCCGTAGAGCCAATGATATCGCGCATCCATCCGTCAGTAATACCCTGCGGCGCATGTTCGAGTATGCTGTTTAAAACATCGGCAGCAAGGTCGCCGGTAAAGGAGGAGGAAACGTGTATCAGATCTTTTACCTGTTGCTGCAATACCTCGACAACTTCCGGATGACTGTATCCGAGTGCGAGGTTAAATGTGCCGGATACGGCATCAATATACTCTTCGTCATGCGAAGTGTAAAGGCGTATGCCACTGCCTTTCGTGAACTCAATGTTAGCAGACATGAGGGTTGGGTTTACATAGAATAAAAAAAATAGTGGAAATGGGCGTAAGATAACGGTCAGATAGACTGAGTTACATAACGAACAAGGGTTTCATGAACTTCCTGCAGGGAATCCGGGTTATACAATCGGTTTTTAGACGTGGTAGAAAAAAACTTGCATCAAACTTCGATATCAAAATTGACGATGGAAAAGTAGAATCTATTTGCGGAAATTTATTTTTTTTCTTTTGACCGAATCCTTTATTTTTTATAAAATAGGTTAGTAGATACGGTGGTGAAAACGTAAGATAGGTTCGGTTGTGATGCTTTGTGGTGAATGGTTACAGTGTTATGGTGTAGATGTACTGCATGTACTTCTCTGATGTATTTCTGCATCGCTTTGTTGATAAAAAGAGGGTTTTATAATTACTTACTGAAACAACGCAGCAGTTATAAATTGATAGTAATTATATAAAACAGTAACGGCTATTCCGAATAGATCGAAACAGCCGTCGCCGCATTATTTTTTCATCTTTTTATACAGAACAACAAACGTTGCTATTCTACCGAAGTAACTTGTCCTCTGAAATATCCTGAAATCTTATGGTCTTTACCAAATTCCAGTGTATAAGAGAATGTCTGATAGCCGGGACCGGGGTTGAACGTGACTATTCCGGCTGTAGGTTTACTGTATGTCTGCCCACTGTTGTCTATTTCTGCTCCGTCCTTATAACTCACATTTTTGTACAGTATGGCGATGTCGAAATTCTTTGTTTTGTCGAAAGCCGCTGAATCAGACGGCATGTATGTATAGTCCCCGTGTTGTTTTAGCGTATCCAGTAAAAACTGCACAGCATTTACTTTACCTGTGAATACCGTTGTAGGTAGTAAATCTGTAAAAGCGATCACTGTTCCTCCTGTCCAGTTCTTTTTAACGGCATAATCAGTGCGTATAAAATTGCCGTTGGTATTATATCCGTTAACAGGATTTGTTTCTTCATCACCAAAAGTGCAGCCGTAGAAAGCAAAACATAGTATTACAGCTAATAAGCGGTTTGCTGATCTAGTCATTTAGTTGTAGGTTTCGTAGTCTTATTACTGATTATGGCTGCAAATATATAAATAGTTTCTGATGGAATAAACACATTTACAGCACATAGATTTTTTTGTAATGCTATATTAATGTCCTGAATATGAAGTAGAACAATGACCCGAAAACCTTGTGCATGGTCTGTTTTGCGGGTATTTGTCAACAGTTATATTCAGCTTGACCCTATTTACTTTTTCTGAGCTCTAATTTACTGATAATGTGATTATTGTGCCCGAAAAAGATTTTTTCTGAGATCACAGCGCTTTTCCTGTATTAACAGTATGTTAATGAGTAGGTGTGAGTTCGCCGTTATATTCTCCTTTCACTGTGGTATTTACATATTTCAGATCGTATACGATGTTGTACACGTTCTCTACAAATCTTAAAGTGACCGTTCCCCCGGTCAGAGAGTCCTGTACCTGCGCATTTGCGGCAAATTCGCCATTGGCAAAAGGCTGGTTATTATAGACAGCCGCATACCCAAAATGCTGCTTTTTATCGTAGCCGGCGGCATCGCTCTTTTTGAATGTATATGTCTGACCGGAGATCAGGGTATCCAGGTCTATGCCTACTGCACTGGCGTTGGTTACCAGGCCTTCCAGCGTCAGCTCTTTATCAGCAAATATCAGCTGACTCCCTTCACTTCCCCAGTCCATGATATAACCATAAGGGGTACCGGTTTCCTGTCCGTTGTAGGTAAAACTGTTGGCCGGACTTTGATTTTCATCCTCGTCCTTTCCGCATGATGTGAGAAATAGGGCGGCTGCCAGCAGGCAAAGCGCTAGTTGCTTCATGTTTTCTGTAAGGTTTTATAGGTATAGGTAGAATATATATGCAAATATATAAATATATGCTGGTATGATAGACATAAATCCGGGCGTAATCTTTGATCCGAGAACAATGATCAAAACTTTGTTACAATGGATCAAGTTGCTGCACCGGTATTGATTGATCATGCTACGCATACTATTACATTAACGATCAATAAAATACCCTACGAACTCAAAATACAGCCCTGGGTTACCTTGTTGGATGCGATACGCGAATATGCGCAGCTAACGGGCACCAAAAAAGGTTGTGATCATGGTCAATGCGGAGCCTGTACTGTGCTGGTAAACGGAAAGCGGATCAATTCCTGTTTGACGCTTGCTGTGATGAAAGATGGGGCGGATATCACCACTATAGAGGGTATTGCGGAAGATGGAATGCTCCACCCGCTGCAACAGGCATTTATCGATCATGATGCTTTTCAGTGTGGCTACTGCACCCCTGGACAGATCTGCTCGGCTATAGGTCTGCTAAATGAAGGAAAGGCAAAAACAAAACAAGATATCCAGGAACTGATGAGTGGCAATTTATGCCGCTGTGGCGCTTATACAAATATTGTGGCAGCTGTGCAACAAGTAAATGATAAATTATGAACAATTTTATCTATTCACAGGCAACCGGTATAGACAATGCAGTAAATGAGATCACCGGACATGAGCAATCTATGTTCATCGCTGGCGGTACCAACCTGATAGACCTGATGAAGGAAAATGTACTGCATCCGGATCATCTGATAGACATCAACAGATTGCATTTGAACAGTATTGAGTTACTGGATGATGGCCGTTTATTCCTTGGAGCGCTGGCGACGAATGCAGATACGGCATGGCATCCGGAGGTGGAAAAAAAGTACCCACTGCTTGCTGAGGCGATACTTGCAGGCGCTTCTCCGCAGCTACGCAATATGGCCACTAATGGTGGCAACCTGATGCAGCGCACACGCTGTTATTATTTTTATGATACGTCTACACCCTGCAATAAACGGACACCGGGAAGTGGATGCTCTGCCATTAACGGCTACAACCGCATTCATGCTATACTGGGTACCAGTCAGCATTGTATTGCGGTACATCCCAGTGATATGTGCGTGGCGCTACGGTCTATGAATGCAGTTATTCAGGTAAAAGGGAAGGCAGGGGAACGCCTGATCCCAATAGAACATTTCCACCGCTTACCCGCGTACACTCCACAAATAGACAATAACCTTGCACACGATGAATTGATCACCGGTATTATACTGCCGCGCGAATATTTTAATACCCATTATAAATATCTCAAAGTGCGCGACAGGGCTTCTTATGCTTTTGCGCTTGTCTCTGTTGCTGTAGCCTTACAGCTGAAAGATGGTGTTATTGAAGAGATAAGGATCGCACTCGGAGGGGTAGCGCATAAGCCATGGAGGGATGAAGGTGTAGAAAACTGGTTGAAAGGTAAACCAGCTACTGATGAAAATTTGGAGGAAGCAGCCGACAGGATATTGCAGGAAGCTAAAACATTTGGGGCAAATGATTTCAAACCGGCACTGGCAAAGCGTTCAATCATACGGGCATGCCGGGAAGCTTTAAATCGTGAGAAATGAATAATGAAACTTCATATATAGGTAAGCCGGTCAACAGGGTAGACGGATATGCAAAGGTGACCGGCGATGCGAAGTATGCCGCTGACTACCATGCAAAAGGTCTTTGTTATGGCGTAGTGGTTTCGGCAGGTATTGCCAGAGGCAGGATCGTACATATTGACGCCTCCGCGGCCCTTCAGCTGGAAGGTGTATTCCAGGTGTTCACACATGAAAATGTCTCAGGTCTTGCCTGGTTTAATATGAGTTATAAGGATATGGATGCTCCACCAGGTCAACATTTCCGCTATCTGCAAACCGATATAGTGACTTACAGCCAGCAGCCGGTGGCACTCGTTGTAGCAGAAACCTTTGAACTGGCGAGATATGCGGCAACGCTGGTGAATATCACTTATGCTGCCGATGCGCATACAACCAGTCTTACAGGAAACCTGGATAACGCAAGACCACCTAAAGGGAAAAAAACCGGGTTTAAAAAGCCAGCGAACAGAGGGCATTTTGAAAAGGCGTTTAAAACGGCCCCGGTAACAACAGACGTAACATATTATCAGGGGGCTGAACACCATAATCCAATGGAAATGCATGCCACTACGGTGCTTTATTACAAGAACGGCGGCATTACAGTATATGATAAAACCCAGGGCGTATTGAATACCCAGAGTTATATCAAAGGCGTGTTTGGGCTGTCGGGGAAAAAAGTGAAAGTCCTGTCTCCATTTGTAGGCGGTGCGTTTGGATCGGCATTGCGTCCGCAGTACCAGTTATTCATGGCAGTACTGGCTGCGCTGGAATTAAAGCGTTCCGTCAAAGTGGTGCTGACCAGGCAACAGATGTTTTCGCTGGGATTCAGACCCATTACTCAGCAATCATTGTCACTGGGCGCGCAGGAAGATGGTTCGTTACAGGCTATCAGTCACAAGGCAATATCAGGTACGTCGCAGTTTGAAGACTATGTGGAAAACATTGTTAACTGGTCAGGTATGCTGTATCATTGTAAAAATGTGCAGCAGGATTACAAACTGGTGAGCCTGGATACTTATACACCACTGGATATGCGTGCACCAGGAGCGGTAACGGGTGTATTCGGGCTGGAATGTGCGATGGATGAACTGGCGTATAAGCTGAATATGGACCCGCTTGCGTTACGGCGCATCAATTACAGTGTGGAAGATGGATCGATGAGAAAGCCATATTCCAGTAAGGCTTTGATGGATTGTTATGAACAGGCCGCTGCCAGATTCGGCTGGTCGCGGCGAAATCCACAACCAGGGTCTATGAAAAGCGGGCACCTGTTGACCGGCTGGGGAATGGCCACAGGTATGTGGGATGCTATGACCGTACCGGCGCGAGCCAAAGCTACTTTTACTGCTGATGGAAAATTAACTGTTGGTAGTGCCACCGCAGATATAGGTACCGGTACTTATACTATCATGACACAGATCGCTGCGGAAACCCTGGGGCTTCCGATCGATCATGTGACCTTTCAACTGGGAGATGCTTCCCTGCCTTTTGCTTACCTGGAGGGAGGTTCCGCTACTGCGGCGTCTGTTGGTACTGCTGTGCAGAAAGCATGTTTGCAGATACGGGAGCGTTTATTGTCACTAGCTAAAGATATTCCTGATTCACCCTTCAGGGAGCTATCCATCGAGCAACTCACGTTCGCAGATGGAAAAATGTACATGAGTGAAACACCTGCTAACTTTATTCACCTGAAAGATATCCTGACACTGACAGCGACAGATGCAGTTAACGTGACCTCCACGCCACTTCCCAACATCTTCAAACAGATGAAATATGCGAAAAATACGCATTCAGCTGTTTTTGTGGAAGTGCAGGTGGATGAGGAACTGGGATCAGTAAAAGTAAGCCGGGTGGTAAGCGCAATAGCCGCCGGGCGGATATTGAATCCAAAGACTGCCAGAAGCCAGATCATCGGTGGTATCGTATGGGGAATATCGGGCGCTTTGTATGAAGAATCTGTGATGGATCATCAGTTTGGACGTTTTATCAATCATAACTATGCTGAGTATCATATCCCGGTAAATCTGGACATCAATGATATCGAGGTCATATTTGTGGAAGAAAATGATGATGTGGTGAATCCACTTGGTGTGAAGGGCGTTGGCGAGATAGGACAAGTAGGTGTGGCAGCTGCTGTCGCCAATGCAATTTACCATGCTACAGGAAAAAGGATTCGCGATCTGCCCATTACACTGGACAAGTTATTATAAACATAAACAAAAAAAGGCTGCATAATCATAATGCAGCCTTTTTTTGTTTTCAGCTATGGAGCCTGACCGTGATGGCCAGTATAAGTTTATAAAGACTGACCATTGAGCGCCGCCTGTAACTCGGCTTCATTGGTCAGGTCGAGTCGTAAAGGAGTAATAGAGACAAAATCGTTCTCTACTGCCCACCTGTCGGTGCCTTCTTCTGCCGGTTCCAGTGGCGTGACGGTGAACCAGTAATGCTTACGGTTCATCGGATCAGTGCCGGGAACGATCTTACCATCGTATAAACGTACGGATTGTCTCGTCCAGCGGATGCCCTTCGGGTGGGGAGGGAAATTGACATTGAAAAGGCTTAATCCGGGCTTTTCCAGCAGTAATTCCAGCACCTGTGCCACATATTCCTCAAAAGCGGCAAAATCAGGCTCAGATTTACCCACAGGGGTACTCAAAGCAATGCCTTTAATACCTAACAGTACAGCCTGTTTGGCTGCTGCCAGCGTTCCGGAGTGCCACATACCATTGCCCAGGTTCGGTCCCATATTGATGCCAGACAATACCACGTCTGTCTTGGTGTACAGATGTGTTCCCAGGGCGACACAGTCGGCCGGGGTGCCATTTACACGATATGCTTCGATACCCTCAAAATTGATAGGAGATGCTTTGAAGGAAAGTGGCCGGGAATGTGTTACCGCATGTCCCATGGAAGACTGTTCCACATCCGGAGCAACTATCCTTACTTCTCCGAACCGGGCCGCTGTTCTGGCCAGCGCTGCTATGCCCGGACTGTAAATGCCGTCGTCGTTTGTGATTAGTATTCTCATACCAATGCGGCCTCCAATTTCATGCCATTGGGGTGGTATCCTTTTTGGATATTGATGTGTATGAAAGCGCATTTACTGCATAACCCCAAAGCTGGCGACCAGGAACATTCTGAGGCAGCACTGATGAAAAAGATCAGTGACCAGCAGATCAATTGTAAATATTCATCTGCCAAAAAGAACTGGTGTAAGGAAATCTCCCCTGATACGGACTTTGTGATCATCGCCGGTGGTGATGGCACTATCCGGAAAGTCATTCTCGAATTCCTCACCGGCAGGGCAGGAGAGAAACGTTATCCCCTGGCCTTATTACCCATGGGAACTGCCAATAATATCAGCCGCTCCCTGCATGTTACGGGTGAAGAAGAAGATATCATCGCCTCCTGGCATAAGCATCATGTACAACTCTTTGATGTGGGCGCCATCGCTGGTTTTCATGAAGAAATGTTCTTCCTGGAAAGCTTTGGATTTGGCATCTTTCCAGTACTGATGGAAGCCATGAAACAATTGGAGGAACCTGATGAACCAGCTGAAAAGATCAAACTGGCGCTTGAAATGCTGCATGATATCATTGACAACTATCAGGTGCAGGAATGTAAGCTGGAGATTGATGGGGTAGACCACTCTGGTAGTTACCTGATGGCGGAAATTATGAACATACGCTCTATCGGCCCGGGTCTGAACCTTAATGGCGACGCTAATGTAGGTGATGGGGAAATGGAGATCGTGCTATTAGGAGAGGATAAAAGAAAGGCATTCTCGGCCTATATCAAAGACAGGATCGCATCTTCAGCACATAAGGACTATGACCTTCCGGTGATCAGAGGGAAAAATGTTCGTATTTCCTGGGGGGATGAACATGCGCACATTGATGACGAACTGATACGTTCCCGGGATGGTAAAAGCTACATTGTCAGTATTTTGAAGCGGGAACTGGAGTTTTTAGTGCCAGCCTGAGCGGCTTTACTTGCTTCCTCCCCGTTTAAGTGGTAATTTGCAGCTTTTTATGTGATATCAGCTTTATATGAATTTGTTAGAAGTAACGGACGTGCGCAAGCAGGAAGGGGAAGAAGAAGTGCTGAAAGGCGTAAGCTTCACACAGAAAGCTTTCCAGAAAATAGCTATCGTGGGAGAGTCAGGATCTGGTAAGAGTACCCTGTTGAAAATAGTGGGTGGTCTGACACAATCAGACGGCGGTGAAGTACGGTTTGAGGACGTGAAGGTGAAAGGACCGCTGGAGCGGTTATTACCTGGTCAGCCAGGTATTGCCTATCTTTCCCAGCACTACGAACTGCGTAACCATTACCGCATGGAGGAAATCCTTGCTTACGCCAATATGTTAGCTGATGAGGATGCGGAAAGGCTCTATAAGATTTGCCGTATCAGTCACCTCATGAAAAGAAAAAATGATCAGTTATCCGGTGGAGAAAAACAACGTGTGGCATTAGCCCGTTTGCTGACTACAGCTCCCCGTCTGCTGATCCTCGATGAACCTTACTCCAATCTGGACCCCATTCTCAAAAATACGCTGAAAGCGGTGATCCGTGAGATCAGTGAAGACCTCAATATCACCTGTCTGCTTGTATCTCATGACCCGGTTGATACGCTTTCCTGGGCTGATGAGGTGATCGTCATGAAAGATGGTCAGATCGTACAACAGGGTGCTCCCGAAGTTGTATACCAGCAACCGGTCAATGAATATGTAGCGGCGTTGTTCGGCAGCTATAACATGATCCCTTCTGCACAGGCAACTGATTTCAGCAAAGTATCCGGCGTGCATCTCAATGGTAAGCGTCTGTTTATCCGCCCGGAACGTTTCCGTGTTGTGGAGAAAGGACAACATGGGTTGAGCGGAAAGATCAAAGATGTGAGCTTTATGGGCAGCAGTTATGAAGTGTCGGTAGAACTGCCTGCTGCGACTATCACTGTAAAAACAGATAACAGCGATCTCAGAAAGGGAGAAGATATTTATCTTTCTTTATCCCCAACGGACGTCTGGTATGCCTGATAATAACAGGAGATGATGTAAATTCGGGCCATGAATTTGACCCAGGAGCAGGCTGCCATTATCAAAAGTAAAGGAGACATCAGGATCATCGCCGTTGCCGGCGCTGGTAAGACCACTACCCTTATTGAATATGCGAAAGCAAGACCGGATAAAAGCATCCTTTATCTGGCATTCAACAAGACCGTTAAACAGGAGGCTGAACGGAAATTTGCGGAAGTGAAACTCGCAAATGTGCGGGTGGAAACAGCGCACTCACTGGCGCATTACTATATTGTCAGAGGCTCAAAATATACCATCAAGGGTGAAGGGTATAAACTGAATGAGATCGTGGATATACTCAAACTGCGTGGTCTCAAGGGCAAACATACAGAGTCTATTCTCGCTACACATATCAACGCCTATCTTTCTTATTTCTGCAACAGTGCGCCCGCAAAGGTGCAGGACCTTGATTATGAAGATACGCTCACTGACAGGGAAGCCATCGAATTTGCTACTAAGTACAAGAAAGATATTCAGTATCAGACCCGGCTTTTCCTGGACAAGATGAATAAGGGTGAAATCCCTATTACACATGATTTCTATCTGAAGAAATTCCAGCTCGCAAGGCCCAGACTGAACTTCGATGTGATCCTGTTTGATGAAGGACAGGACGCCTCCGGCGCGATGCTGGACGTATTCCGTTCACAGGAGGGCACCAAGGTACTGGTAGGCGATAGCCACCAGCAGATCTATGGCTGGCGCTATGCCGTCAATTCGCTCGATAAACTCAATTACCCTTTATACACACTCAGCACCAGTTTCCGCTTTGATCAGGATATCGCTGATCTGGCGTCCTATGTCATTCAGTGGAAGAAGCTGTATAGCAATCCGCTGACGGTAAAGGTCATCGGTTATGGTAAGTCCCGTAAAGCCAATACAAGGGCTGTAGTAGCCCGGACCAACGCGGGATTACTGGTAAAGGCCATAGAACTGCTGATCGAAAAGAAGGAGATCAGAACGATCTATTTTGAAGGCAGGATCGAAAACTACACTTACGCCAATGATGGCGCTTCTATCTATGACGTACTGAACCTTCATACCGGAGATGTTGGCCGTATACGGGACAAGACCATTGCTTCCATGGACAGTATGAAAGACCTGGAAGAGTATATAAAAACGACCGGCGAAACACAACTGGGCATGTTGGTGGACGTAGTGAAAAAGTATGGCGAGAAGATCCCTGGTTATATCAAAAAACTAAAAGACTGTCACCTCGATCATGATGATAAGGAACAGGCTGATATGATCTTTTCTACGGTGCATCGCTGCAAAGGCATGGAATATGATGAAGTGACGCTCACCAATGACTTCATTACTCATGATAAGGTCGTTAAGCAGGCTGAGAACATCGATAACGTCAATATGTCGAAGTTGTCAGAAGAGATCAATCTGTTATATGTTGCTATTACAAGGGCAAAGAGCCATTTGTACATCCCACAGGAAATCCTGACCGGTCAGAAGAAAGCGATACCGGTGCTTAAGCAGAAAAGGGTCTCCGGAGCAGAAACAAAGGGTGAGAGCTATGTCTACGCCGGAGTCAAAAAATAAAGATTAATTCTTTTTGAAATTGAGCAGGTCGATCATCAGGTTGAAGGCATCCATTGCGGATGGGCTGTTGAGTTTCAGCGGTTTGATGATATAGCCGGATACACCGAATTTTTCGGCAGTGATCTTGTCTGTTTTGTCACCGGAAGTAGTCAGTACAAATCTTTTGATCTGTTTCAGTTCTTCTTTCTGGTGCATATATTCCAGTACTTCAAAACCATTTACCTTGGGCATGTTGATGTCAATGAGCATAACATCAGGTAAGGCTTCATGGCCGGTGCTGATCTGCTCATCCAGCAGCGTGATGGCCTCTTCGCCATTTCTGGCATTCGTCAGTTTATAGAAAATATTCAATTTGTCAAGTGAACGCTTAATATCTATCACATCCAGCTTATCATCTTCTACCAGTAAAATATTAATCGGTTGCATTTTAATCTTTTGACCAGGTGAATGAAAAGACAGAACCCTTGCCCGGTGCGGAGACCACATTGATATGCTGCTTTTTGGTCTCTATAATTTTTTTGACAATTGCCAATCCAACACCTGTGCTTTCGAAACTATCCCTGTCCTTTAAAGTCTGAAAAATAGTAAAAATCCGCCGTTGATAGTGCTTTTCAATACCATTTCCGTTGTCTTCAATGAAAAATTCATAGTGATCAGGCCGTTCTTCATAGTAGATTTTTACAGCAGGGCCGGGCTTTTCGTTGTGTTTGACCGCATTGCCGATAAGATTTGAAAAAATCTGGAATAACCACAGTTTTTCTCCGTGAATAACGGGAAGATCGGTCATTTCAACCTTTACGTGGTCCATATCGGGTAGTGTGTCGATGACTTCTTTCACCAGTGAACTGAGCGCGATCTCCTCTTTTTCGATCTCTTCCTTGTCTGCTCTTGCGTAGGACAACAAACCTTCTATCAGGTTTTCAGCCCTTATTACACGGCCTTTTATCAGCTCCATGTATTCGCTCATTTTCGGTGTAAGTTCCTCTTTATGATCTTCTTCTATCCATGATACGACGTTGCTGATGCCTCTCAGCGGCGCTTTCAGGTCATGCGATACAATATGCGCGAACTGGTCCAGTTCTTCATTGGACCGCTTTAACAACGTGATATTCCTTGACAGTTCTTCCGTCATATGATTCAGCGCATCGCCCAAAGCACTCAGTTCATCACTGCCTGTATCTTTGATCGTTACGTCGTAATTACCACCGGCGATATTATTGGCCATATCCGTCATCACCCTGATACGGCGGGATATTTTCATGGTTACATAGATGATGATGAAAAGTCCGAGTATGATGGAGGCTGATGTCAGTAACAATGACAGGACATTGGTTTTGGAAACGGATGTTGCCAGTTCCTCCTTGCGATCATCGCGGCGCGCATATTCATACGCTGCAAATGTTTTGAATTTATCCTGCAAAGCTCCCTGGATGGCCTGTTCATGTCCTGACGCAAACTTTTCCTTGTAGATCATGTTGAAAGTATCCAGGTGCTGCCGGCTGATAGAAGCTGACATTTTCGCCTGTTTCAATGGATCGGTATATTCTTCTGTCCATTGGTCATTCAGCTCTTTGATCTGCCTGAGCATATTGATCTGTATGGTGTCTGTGAGCATAGAAGATAGCTCCTTCAGGATGAGCTCATTTTCGATGTTCGCTGTATCATAGGCATCTACAAAAGACTTTTCACCCGTGAGCAGATAACCTCTGAGACCATTGACCATGGTGAGTACGTTCCGCTGAAAGCGGCTGCTGTTACGCACCAGGTTGGTCGAACGGGTGAAATAGGCATTGTTTTCTGTCACTGCATTGGACAGACTGAAGTTCACGAACGTCGTAATGGAAAACAGTATCAGTACTGATACGAATCCAAGGAATATATAGTGAGAAATCTTCATAGTGCGCAATGGTAACAAAAAATGTGGAAACGGTAAGAGATACTATTCCCGGAAATAGTAAGCAAAGTATCAAAGTTCCGGTATAGTTTTAGCGGCAATCTATTCTGTGTCAGATTACTTTACGTACGTCAATTACGCTATGTGTTGGCAAACATAACGCTTTTGTGTCTTAATGCATACTATTCAGTAAATTGTATATCATCAGCAGCTGAAATGTTTTTAACCTCGTGATCACATCTGCCATTCGTCATATTCATAGCCGCTGGTATCTGATAAATTGACTATGTTGAATTCATCCGGCTCAGAGATACAGCACAACCCTGTATAAGTACTATTACACAGATAAGGAATAAGAAAAATACTGTCAAACTGATAACGAAGCAAGATTATGGACGACCAACTCAGGAATGAAGAGCAGAACGGTACTTCCCGGCGCTCTTTCCTTAAACAAACCTCTTTGATGACAGCGTTGGCGCTTGCGCCTGAAACGGTGCTCAAAGCAGCTGAAAACGGCCTTGATGAAAAGATCGCGGCCGCCATTGAGACGATGCCGCTGAACGTGGTGATCAATGGGGTGAAGCAAAGCGTCAGGATAGAACCGCGTGTGACCCTGCTGGACCTGTTACGTGAGCGCTTACAGCTGACAGGTACAAAGAAAGGCTGTGACCATGGACAGTGTGGCGCCTGTACAGTACACATAGATGGAGAGCGTGTGAATGCCTGCCTGACACTGGCGCTTACAACAGAAGGTCGTGAAGTGACTACCATCGAAGGACTCGCAGACGGAGATAATCTCCATCCCATGCAGGAAGCATTCCTGGAGCACGATGGCTTCCAGTGTGGTTACTGCACGCCCGGACAGATCATGTCAGCGATCTGTTGCATCAGGGAAGGACATGCAGGCACACCTGATGAAGTGAGAGAATATATGAGTGGCAATATCTGTCGTTGCGGCGCTTATTCCAATATCGTCGATGCGATCATGGACGTAAAACAGGGAGGGAAGAAGATATGAAACAGTTCAGCTACGTAAGGGTCACTTCCCCTGATGCAGCCATTGCTGCTGTCTCCAAAGATAAATCAGCTACGTTCCTGGCTGGCGGTACCAATCTGGTCGATCTGATGAAGAGCGGCGTGACAGGGCCGGAACGGCTGGTGGATATCAATCGCCTGCCACTTACAAAGATCGAAGCAACAAAGACAGGATTGCGTATCGGCGCACTGGCTAAAAATACAACGGTAGCAGAGCATCCGCTGGTCATCAAACATTTTCCGCTCCTGTCCCTCGCATTGAAAGCAGGTGCTTCCCCGCAACTGAGGAACATGGCGACTGTCGGTGGTAATATGATGCAGCGTACCCGTTGTCATTATTTCTATGATACGGCCATGCCCTGCAATAAACGAACGCCTGGTTCAGGTTGCGGCGCAATAGGAGGATTTAACCGTATGCATGCCATCTTTGGCGCGAGCGATAAATGTATTGCCGTACATCCCAGCGATATGTGCGTGGCATTGACCGCACTGGACGCAGTAGTAACTGTGCAGGGCCCCAAAGGGGAACGTAAAATCCCTTTTGGCGATTTTCACCGCCTGCCGGGAGATACACCTGAGATAGATAATACATTACAGCGCGGAGAACTGATCACAGCAGTGGATATTCCTTTTAACGAAGTAGCCGGATATGCGCATTACCTGAAGGTGCGTGACCGTGCATCCTATGCATTCGCACTGGTATCAGTAGGCGCAGCCTTATCGCTTAAAGATAACAACATTGCTGATGTACGGTTGGCGATGGGTGGTGTGGCACACAAACCATGGCGCCTGAAAGAAGCAGAAGCTTTTCTCAAAGGAAAGAAAGCCACGGTGGAAAACTTCCGGGAGGCCGCCCGTATGATAATGGGACCTGCAAAGTCGCAGGGCAGTAATGAATTTAAACTCACATTAGCGCCCAACACCATCGTGGAGGCACTGAAACTCGCCGCTGCAAACGGTAATATCTAAACGCTTAAAACCCGAAGAATGGGAACAGATAAAAAAAGTGAACCGCTGAACAGGGTAGACGGAAGAGCTAAAGTAACCGGTAAGGCGAAATACTTCGCAGAGTTCGAAGTACCGGGTCTTACTTACTGTGTGATGGTGACAAGTACAATTACCCGCGGTACCATTGCTACGATCAATACAAAAAATGCTGAACGTGCACCTGGTGTACTGGCGGTATATACACACCTGAATATGCCCGCCGTACCTGGTTGGGCCGATCAGCCGAACAGCAATGCGAAACTGCCTTCCGGCGGAGAGAGATACCGCATGCTGGGCAGTAATAAAATACTCTTCAACAGTCAGCCGGTCGCGCTGGTAGTCGCCAATACTTTGGAGCGTGCACAATATGCTGCTTCACTGGTGACAACGACCTACAATAAAACCGAGCATCAGACCGATCTGCTGAAAAATACACAGAAAGCAGCTATGCCCGGCCGCTTTGGGGACTATACGCGTGGTGAGCAGAAAGAGGCGCATAAAACGGCGCCTGTGACCATCGCAGCTGATTATACGATCCCTGTGGAAGTGCACAACCCAATGGAACTGGCAGGTATACTGGCTATCTGGGAAGGAGAGGACCAGCTGAAGGTATACGCTAAAACACAGGGTGTAAAAGCGACACAGCGCACGCTGGCAGGTGCATTTAAAATACCGGAAAAGAACATTCAGGTCTACTCTGAATTTGTCGGTGGTGGTTTCGGCATGGGATTACGTACCTGGCCGCAGGAAGTTGCCGTAGTCGCTGCTGCACGCCAGCTGAAAAAGCCGGTTAAACTCGTCATGACACGTCAGCAGATGTTCTCACTGGTAGGGCACCGTCCTTACACCATACAGCATATCAGCATGGGGGCGGACAAGGATGGTCAGTTACAGGGTATCTATCATGAAGCTACCGCAGAAACGGCGAGTTATGACGACTTTACGGAAGGAACTGTAGCTATGACACGGTTCATGTACGCCTGTCCGAACGTAACCACTAAATACCGGATCGTACCACTGGACAGAGGCGTTCCTATCTGGATGCGTGGCCCTGGTGAAGCGACAGGCGCTTTTGCGCTGGAATCGGCCATCGATGAAATGGCGTATAAAGTGAATATGGACCCGCTGGATTTCCGGGTGAAGAACTTCGCGGAAACCGATCCGGAAAAGAACAAACCTTTCTCCAGTAATAACCTGAAAGAAGCCTATCAGCTGGGTAGTGAAAAGATCGGCTGGAATAAACGCAACCGGGAGCCCCGTTCTATGAAAGATGGCGAATGGCTGGTCGGATACGGTATGAGTACCGGCGTATTCGGCGCACATCGCGGGGAATCTGCCTGCCGTGCACAACTGAATGCAGATGGTACGCTGATCTTACAAAGTGCGACCAGCGATATCGGTCCGGGTACCAGTACCGCAATGGTGCAGATCGCACATGAAGTAACAGGATTACCTATCAACAAAATACGTTTTGAGCTGGGAGATGCGTCTTTACCGCCATCTGGCAGTCAGGGCGGATCAGCTACGGTATCATCCGTGGGTTCTGCGGTATTTGATACCTGCACGGCCCTGAAAGCATTACTGGCAGAAGCGGGTCTTGCATTTGAGGATGGAACGGTGAAACCGGTAACAGGTAAAACAGCGACCATGCAACAGGTGCTGACCACACAGAACAAAACTTTCTTCGAGGTCACTAAATCTTCCAAAGGTGGTGCTGAGCAGGATAAATATTCCATGTATTCCTTCTCCATCCATTTTGCGGAAGTAAGGGTGCATCCGCATACAGGCGTGGTGCGTGTAAAACGGGTGGTAACGGTCGCAGACTCCGGCAGGATCGTCAGTCCGAAGACGGCTGCCAGTCAGATGATCGGTGGTGTTACCGGCGGTATCGGAATGGCGCTGACAGAAGAAGCGATCATCGATCACCGTTTTGGCCGTTTTGTAAACAACAATCTGGGTGATTACCACGTACCGGTAAGTGCCGACGTACCACATATTGAAACGATTTTTATTGACAAACCCGACCCATACAGTAATCCGATGGGATCAAAGGGAATGGGGGAAATTGCCCTGATAGGATTTTCCGCTGCTGTGGCCAATGCGGTGTACCATGCTACCGGAAAGCGTATCCGGGAATTGCCGATCACACCCGATAAGATATTGTCTGTCTGACGGTTTTGTAAGAGGCTCCCTGCAGGGGGCCTCTTTTTTGTATGCAACCGTGCAAAATCGTAATTTCACAGATTGCCTCTGTCGGGGAGGCTGACGAGATATGCATACAATCAACGACGTCCACCAACAGTTTGCAGAATATTTCCAGATACCGGCCTTAAAGCCGTATGCTTATCTGCTTTCGCGAAAACTCAGCGAAGGGCATATCTGCCTGCACCTGAATAAACCTGTGGAGGCTGCTGCCGACCTGCCGGCTTTCTGTGAAAATCTGCCTGCCGGCAGCAGGACTTTACAGCAAATCCCACTGGTGGCAAAAGGCGGCAATGATGGTCAGCCTTTTGTGCTGTACCAGGACCGACTGTACCTGCAACGGTATTTCCGGTATGAGACCATCTTCCTGCAACGTATTCACCAGTTCCTCGCCACGGAAAAGGAAGTACTGGCCGACAGACTGAAAATGCTGGAGACCAACCGTCCTTTTATCAGTAATCTGTTTGCCGCCGGACCTGCATTTGTGGCGGATGGTGGTGATCCGGCCGACTGGCAGCTCAGTGCTGCTGTCAGCGGTGTACTGAATAACTTTACCATCATTACCGGTGGTCCGGGTACAGGAAAGACCACTACGGTAGCAAAAATACTGGCGATACTCTATTACCTCGATCCTTCACTGAAGGTAGCCCTGGCGGCTCCGACCGGTAAGGCAGCTGCCCGTATGGCGGAAAGTCTGCGTAATACGCAGTTACCTGTGGATGACGCCATCACCGCACAGTTCCGGAGTCTGGCCCCAAGTACCATTCATCGTTTATTACGCTCCAGGAAAGACAGTCCTTACTTTGTGTATAACGCGGAGAACCCGCTGAACTTTGACGTGGTGATCGTGGACGAATGTTCCATGATCGATGTGGCGCTGTTTGCAAAACTCCTGGACGCTATCGGTAATGGCACCCGACTGATCTTACTGGGTGATAAGGACCAGCTGGCCTCTGTAGAAGCGGGTAGCTTGTTCGGTGATCTCTGTCAGGCACAGGATGAGCTGAACATGTTCACTAAAGAACGCCTTGCGCTGATCAATTCCTTTATCCCGGATGAAAGAAGAAAGCTGCCGGCCAGCCAGATCAAAGACAATGAACATCATCCGCTGTTCCAGCATCTTGTTGAGTTACGTCGTAGTCACCGCTTCAGTGGGGACAAGGGGATCGGTAAATTCAGCAAGGCGATCATAGCGAATGATCAGGCAGCTATACAGGGCTTTCTGACGCCGGGAGCAGATGAACAGGTGGCAATAGATGAAACCTATTCCAAAGAGCTGTTTGCGCAATTTGTAGGCGGTTACAGCGCTTTTATTGTGGAAAAGGATATCCGCAAAGCATTGCAGCTGCTCAATGACCTGCGTGTCTTATGTGCGATCAGGGAAGGAGAGGAAGGTTTGTATGCCATCAACAGAAACATAGAAAAGATACTGCACGATAAACGCCTGATCCGTGTGAATGCTGAATTCTACGAGAACAGGCCTGTGATATTGACCCGCAACTACTATGAACACGGACTCTTTAACGGGGATACCGGTATTATCCGTACGGATGAACAGGGTGTACTGATGGCCTGGTTTGAAGACAGTAATGGCGAACTGAAAGCGATCCTGCCCGGATATCTGACAGAAGCAGAAACTGTTTTCGCGATGACCATTCATAAAAGCCAGGGGTCTGAGTTTAAAGAAGTAATGGTGATCCTGCCACGCGCAAAAGATGTTCCTATTCTGACAAGAGAGTTGCTCTATACCGGTGTAACCAGGGCGAAACAGAAAGTGTATGTACAGTCATCAGCAGAAGTGCTGTTACTGACAGCAACACGTTTTGTAGAAAGAGCTTCGGGTATTGGACAGCGTTTTGCCGACGATCGCCCCTGACAATTGAATAACACGTATGGCACTATATCTGAGAGTGTCCAATTCACTGGAGAATCTCTCCATGGGACTGGCACAGACACTGAAAGCTTCCAATAGCCAGGTGTTTGAACAACACCTTATCGTCACACAGACGGAAGGTATGAATAACTGGCTGAAACTACAGCTGGCAGAATACCTGGGTATTGCTGCCAATTGCCGTTTCCTGAAACCGAATGACCTGATCCATCAGATTTATTTCCTGATGGATGGGCAGTATTCGGAAATGCTTTCCGGCAGAAATCTTACCTGGCTGTTGTATAAACTGCTGGGTGAAGATATATTCCGTGAAACCTATCCCGCCGTCGCTACTTATTATCATACAACAGAACCGGATAGTGATCTGAAAAGAATGGCCCTGGCAGAAAGGACAGCTGACCTTTTTGACCAGTACCAGATCTATCGTCCGGAGATGATCAATGAATGGAACGCGCCACCGGAAGACCCGTTCGCAAAGGTGGACTGGCAGCAATATCTCTGGACAGAAGCCAAGAAAGTATCCGGTCATGCGCTGCCTGATAAAACCATTATCGGTCAGCACATCCTCGATATGCTGAAGAACCCTGATCATCAGGAGACGCTGGCACACCGGATGAATACCGTACACCTGTTCGGTCTCTCCATCATCACGGCTTATCACGTGCAGATACTCCATGAACTGTCTTCCTTCATTGATATCTATTTCCATATCATCAACCCTTCTCCGGAACTCTACTGGTTTGATGATAAGAGCGAAAAACAACAGGCGCGCTGGCGACTGAAAGGTCGTCCTATCCACGAATCTGATACAGCGGGTAATCCGCTGCTGATGGGATGGGGAAGGGTCGTGCAGGATACTTTCGGTCTGTTCTTCAAGTATGATGCTTTTATCAACGCCTACGAAAGCGAAGGGCTGGTAGAGCCGCAGCCAGATACGCTGTTGAATAAGGTGCAGCATGATATCTTTCTCAACGCCAGTGGGGACCGGCATCCCATCTTCCCGGAAGATGTAGAGGACGGTTCCATCACCATCAACAACTGTTACACCGTTGCCCGTGAAGTAGAAGTGCTGTACAACTATCTTGTACATCTCGTAGATAAAAAAAGAGAGACCTTATCTCCCCGTGATATCGTTGTCATGGTAAGAGATATCGATGTATATGCGCCTTATATCAAGGCGATCTTTAACAATGCCCCTTATAAATTCCGGTATACCATCGCGGATGAAAGTTATGCGGACAGCGATAATCTGTTCAATGCCCTGCATGCCATCCTGCGATTGAACGAGGATAATTTCAAAGCGGAGGAAGTGCTCCAGTTACTCGATTCTTCCTATATCCGCAAGCGCTTTGGTATTAACAACGTCCCCCTGATACGGCATGTTGTTGACGAGGCCAATATCCGTTTTGGCATTCACGGCACTAAAGAAGATGAGACCTATCTTGTCAGCTGGAAATACGGTATCAAACGCATCATGTATGGTATCTGTATGAGTGGCGATCAGGAGTATGGCAGGGGAGAAGAAGGCTTCTTCCCGCTGGATATACTGGAAGGCAGCGATAGTCTGGAGGTGGTCCGCTTCTGTCATTTTGCGGAGGTGCTGATCTCCGCGATAGAAGATCGTAAAAAAGGACGTAGTATCAGTGGCTGGGTGGAGTATATCGAAGGTATACTGCACAACATGGTCTATGAACCGGAAGAAGAAGTAGACGAAGACTACAATACACTCATGCAGCAGTTGTCGGATTACAACCTGCTGAATGAATATATGAGCGATACCGTGGCTTTTGACGTATTCAGTCATAGCTTCCTGCAAACACTGACAGGTACGACCCGCACGGGCTTGTTTGTCAACGGAGGGATCACCTTCTGTTCCCTGATCCCGATGCGTAGTATCCCTTTCAGGGTAGTGGCGATGCTGGGACTGGATTATGATAAGTTCCCCCGCCGGGAACAGCCGATCGGCTTTAACCTGATGGAGAAAAACAAACAGCGGGGCGATCGTAACGTAAAGGATAACGATAAACACCTGTTCCTCGAAACAGTACTGTCTGCACGGCAATACCTCTATATCAGTTACGTCGGACAAAGCGCCAAGGATAATAGTCGTATGCCGCCTTCCGCATTGGTGGACGAGCTGCTGGATTATATAGAATCCGGTTGTGAAGACCCGGAGGGCGTCAGGAACCTGCTCGTTACCAAACAACCTTTACAGGGCTTCAGCAGGAAATACGGACAGGGAGACGAACGGCTGTACAGCTATCTGAATACCGCCGTACCGGAACGCACCATTACCCGTGCTGATAAAGCGATGGAGCAACAGCCAATCGAGGAAATCGACCTGGATGAACTGGTACGTTTCTTTAAAAATCCTTTCAGGGCTTACTATAACAAAGTACTCGGCATCTACTATAACGATGAACAGGTACTGTTGAATGAAACAGAGATTTTCCACCTGGACAGTTTGCAGAAGTGGAGTCTGAAGAACGAATTATTACAGATGGATACCAATGCCATTGCCAACATGAAAATCCGTCTGGTAAAGACAGGCAGGCTACCGCTGAAGAATATGGCCTATGTAGCTTTGCAGCAGATTGAGGCAGAGGTACAGCCGGTACGTGAGAAATTCAGGGCCTGTATCAATGGGGCAGAAGAACGGTCCGTACAGGTGAACCTGGATATTGAAGGTACCTTGCTGAAAGGAACAATTAACAGCGTGTTCGATGATAAGCTGGTACAGGTATCCTGGTCTAAAAGAGAGGATAAATACCTGATGGAGGCTTATATCCGCTACCTTGCAGGACGTGCGGCCGGTGTATTGCAGGGTATGTGCTTTATCTCAGGCGCCAGTAAAAGAGAAGCCTTTGAGGCGGTCCCGCTGGCACAGAACGAAGCCTTACGAAGGCTGACCGCATTGGTGAAAATCTTCAGGGAGGGTTTTGAGAAGATCACCCCGTTTTATCCTGACTTTGATATTAAACCGGCTGATGTAGCCGGGCTGGATTTTACGAAGTTCAGTAAAAAGGTGGATAAAGCATTGGATAAGGGAGATGACATTACGATTGATCCATACATCTCCCGGGAGTATGAAAATGGTTTCTTTAAAGACGAAGCCATACTGGATACGTATAAAGTGATTTGCAGTCATCTGCTGGTACCGCTGGCAGAAATGATTCCGGGTTATTACAATTAACACAGGTAAGGACAAGATGAACGAACATATCAACTACCAGGATTTTAATGCGGCTACAGTGCCTCTGCAGGATAGTAACCTGATAGAGGCGAGTGCCGGTACAGGGAAGACCTATTCCATCGCTATTCTCGTACTGAGACTGGTGCTGGAGAATGGGCTTTCTATTAAAGAAATCCTGATGGTGACCTTCACCAAAGCAGCTGTAGCTGAGCTGGAAGAACGTATCCGTTTATTTGTGCGTACTGCCTATAAGATCAGTCAGGGGCAGGAAACCAGGGATGAGAACATCTTCCGGCTGGTGGAAGAGGCCGTAGAGCGTAATGGTCTGGAGGCCGTACAGCAACAGTTGAGAGATGCAGTGCTCTTCCTGGATGAAACAGCCGTACTGACCATTCATAGCTTTTGTCAGAAGACCCTGAACGAGTTCGCCTTTGAAACAGACCAGCTGTTTGGCGCAGAGATGATCCAGGATACCAAAACCCTGATAGCAGAAGAAGTACAGAAGTTCTGGCGTAAATATGTCACCACGCTGCACATCCGTTTGCTGGAAAAGGTATGGGAGCCGGATATGATGCAGGGGATCAATGTTGCGCTGAATGAGCACATGGGCGGGAAGCGTTATTATGCTTATCAACCTGGTCAACGATATATCATCAGACAGAAGGAACAGGAAGAGTGGTTGCAGCAGCTGGATACGATAGATGAAAAGAAAGCGGCTGTTGAAAAGGTACTGCTGGATTATGTGATCAATGAAAAGGAAACATTAAGCCGATTGTGTGAAGGGAACAGGTATGCAAAGACGGCATTACTGCCTTGTGTGGATGATCCGGAATTATTTATAAAGACAGTTGCTGACAAAAGAAGCAGCGCCAAATATATCAGTACCCTGCTGCCTGACATGCTTGCACACATGGACCAGGTAGCCGTTGTGGATGAGGAACGTAAAGGCATTGTACAACAGGTGATCAGCCGTTTGTATTGCTTCGCGATAGAAGAGATCGTGGCTGGCGTAAAAGGCTTTAAAAAGCGGAATAACCTGCTGAGCTACGATGATATGATCACCAACCTGCACAAGTCGCTGGTGGATAGGAAAAATCCGAAACTGGAAGAGGTGTTGCAGGAGAAATACAAGGCAGTATTTGTGGATGAATTCCAGGATACTGACAGAATGCAGTATGAGATCTTCGAAAAGGCTTTTGGAGAAAGCACCATCCTGTTTTATATCGGTGATCCCAAGCAGAGTATCTATGCCTGGCGTAAGGCGGATATCTTTACCTATTTCAAGGCAAGGGCCAGCGTACAGCATGTGTATGGCATGAACCGTAACTTCCGTTCATCTGAGCCCTTTATTGCAGCGATGAACCAGTTCTTCCTGCCGGTACCAGGGTTTGATACTTTCTATTTCGAGGGAGAAGGGAGCGCCATCAACTATATCAAGGTAGATAGTCCTGACAGCAATACCAAAGGATTACTTTTCAGAGGAGAGGAACCTGATGTGCCGATCTCCGTTTTTAATGCGTCCAACGGCGCCGAACTCTCTGAGAGCGTGGCCGCACAGGTAGCTGCTTTACTGAGAAGCGGAGAGTATTTTATTGGCGATGAAGATGAACGCCGTCCCGTAAAACCATCTGATATCGGTATCCTTGTACGTACCGGTCGCCAGGGCAGGGAAATAAAGGCACAGCTGGCGAAGCTGGGTGTACCTGCTGTGACAGTAGATGATGCAAAAGTATTACAATCCGAAGAAGCGACATATCTGTTATACCTGATGGAAGCCATGCTGGCGCCTGACAGGTCTTCTATCAACCGTGCCCTGTTATCGCCTTTTACAGGGTTGAAACTGGAATCTGTACTCACGCTGGATGATGAAGTAACGCTGGGTTTATTCGGTAACTATAAAAACAGGTGGCAGCAGGACGGTATTTATACCGCAATGATGGACTTCGTTACTGACTTCAATGTCCGCAACGTGTTGTTGCATGCACATACAGAAAGTGGTGAACGTATCATTTCCAATCTCTTCCAGCTGACTGAACTGGTACACCAGATCCAGAGCCGTAAGAACCTGTCTATGACTGAACTGGTATCCTGGCTTAAACGCGGTATAGACGGGATGGCCACAGAAGGCGACGAGTACGAGCAGCGTATGGAAAGTGATGAAGAAGCGGTGAATATCGTGACCATTCACAAGAGTAAGGGACTGGAATATAAGATCGTGATGGCGCCTTATCTCGACTTTGTGGAAAACAAATACATAGAGTTCTTTAGCTTCCGTGACCCATTGACGGGTGACTATGTAGGTGTAGAAAAGAAACGTATGAGCGAAGAACAACGGGCCTCTTATGCGCGTCAGGCGGAACAGGAGAACAGACGTCTCCTGTACGTGGCGATCACCCGTGGTGTGTATAAATGTTTTGTATTCCGGAATAACTATCATAAAAAATCTACCCTGCTGACTTTCCTGGAAGCCCTGGTCGCAGCAGCTCCTTCTCCTGACATTATCCGTTTTGAAGAAGGTATGCCGGTAGCGCCTGCGCAACAGGCCGGCAATAAGGTATTACCACTCACTCCGGCTGATCCGGATACGCCTGTGAGATTTGTGCTGAAGGAACAGAACTGGCGCAAGATGAGTTATACCATGCTGGCGGCAAAGGCAGAACATAATCTGCGGACAAGGGCCTCGCAACAGGAAGATCCTTACGAGACCTTTATTTTTCACACGCTAAAACGTGGCGCGAAGACGGGTAATCTCCTGCACTTCCTGTTTGAAAATATCAACTTTTCTGAGGATAGCCGCTGGGAAAAATGGATCACTGAAACAGTACGCCGTTTTGTACCCGGACAGCAGGAACTGTACGGCCCTATGTTACGGCAGTTGCTGGAGCATGTGTTACAGACTGATATTACGGTGGATGGCCGCACATTCCCGTTGGCAGCTATCATCTGGCATAAACGTATTCCTGAATTTGAGTTTGACTTCCCGGTATCCGCGTTTTTCCCGGACATGCTGAACGGCCTGTCTGATGACAGAACGAGTGTAGTGGTACGCCGTTTTCACGAACAGGGTAGTAGTGAACTGGAAGGCATCATGAACGGAAAGATGGACCTGTTCTTTGAGCATGAAGGCAGGTATTATATCCTTGACTGGAAATCCAATTACCTGGGAGGGACGCCGGAAGATTATACCCCGGCTGCTGTATCCGCAGCGATGAATGAAAACAACTATCATCTGCAATACCTGATCTATACACTGGCAGCTAAGAAATATCTGGAGAGCCGTTTATTTGAATTTGACTATGAAACGCAGTTCGGTGGCGTGATCTACTGTTTTGTCAGGGGTATAAGAAAAGGGCAGTCTACCGGTATATTTACCACTAAACCACCCTTATCTAAAATATTACAACTGGAGAATAGTTTGTCTCCCAATGCGAACAGGAAACAACCTCCTCAGCAGAAATTATTCGACATCTACTAACACGGCCTGTCGCTGCTGTTCCAGTTTCGCCTGTACCAGCAGTGCGTGCAGCACTTCTGTGGAAAAACCATGTAATAACAGGCGGAATGCCGCACCAGCCATTGGCAGTGGTATCATCGGGTGTTTGTTGTTAAGCGCTGTCAGCTTTTCCGGACAATCCATGATCGTCGCTGCGTATATACCGATCACTTCATCCAGTTGCAGTGAGTTGGTCGCCCGCCAGAAATCAGCGTCTGTCAGGTAAAACTGGTATACCGGTGTGAATATCTCTATCGCCGTACCCAGATCGATGAAGTTGGTCCACCGGTGACGGAACTGTTCAAAAGGGATCGGTGTAGCGGATATCGCACTGAAATCAGGCTTTTCCTGTTTGCTGACCTTTACTCCCTTCTCATCGATCGCCTTGTTCAGGTTAATGATAAAGTTATACAGGTTCAGGTCATGCTCCAGGAAGAGATTATCCCTTACATGACTCACGGCCGTCGGCTTCAGCGGGTTCATAGGAATGTTTTCTGCACCCCTTACATTATCCTTAATAAAGCGTAATACCTCAGAACCCAGGTAAAAATGCCGTAAGATCAAAAAGTTGGCCTCCGGTGTGATAAAGTATTTCATGCCCCAGTAAAGGCTCTTATGCAGCATTTTGGGGGCATTGATCAGATTGGGGATAAAGATCTTGAAGACCTGCATCAGTACAATACTGATCCTTGCAAAGGCTTTTACCACCGGATAAAGGAACTGCCTGCTTTTAGTAGAGGAATCGTACAGGAAAGCGGCTTTTGCATCCGGATTGAAAGGAATGCTTTTATCGAGGAAGAGCGCATGCCAGTGACTCGGATTACGCGTGTCATGCGGCATCTGCTCATAGTATTCTTTGGTATGTAACATGTAAATAGCTTTATTAGAAATTGTCCAGTTCCTCCAGTTGCATGCGATAAAGCCTTGCGACCACTTTTGCCGTTTTCACGATCTTCTGCGCCATTTCCTGTGTCAGCAGTTCGGACTGTATAGCGTTCTCAAAACGTTCGAAATGGTTGTCATTGCTGTCGCTGCTTTCATGATAGATGAAGAAGGATACCTGATCTGCATTCAGCTGCAGCTGTTGCTGGATCGCACGTCCCCATTTACCGGATACCCTGTTGCCCAGGCCCTCGATGATAAACATCCCCCCTAAAAGATCAAAAGGGTCAGGCTGACTGGCGCGCTGGAACATATAGGCGCTCAGCGCTTCACTACCGATATTCTTTTCGCCTGTGTACAGGTCTTTTTCATTCCCGCCACAGTTAATATAGTTCTTTTCCAGGATCTGATAATCGCGGTGCTCGTCAGATGAGTGTCTGATAAAAGAAGAACGCACATGGAAATATTGCATGCTGACATTGGAGGCCGCACGTGCGATCCATTGTGAACCGTCAATGACCTGTTGACGAAGGTTCAGCAACAGGCGTTTGTATTCTTCGATTGTCAGCTGACCGTTGAATATTTTCTTTACGATCGGTACCTGTTGCAGGGAACGTTCGAAGTCAAACCATACACCGGTCAGTTGTCTTACCAGCCATTCCTGTACAGGTTTCTGCTGTGTCCTGATCTCCGGCGCCTTGATCGTAGCAATGTCTTCAGTGACTGCACCGGGAGCTGCCGGGGCTACGACCCTCAGCATCATGTAACCGGTGATGAAACGGCCGCTTTCGGGTACCATGCAAAGTACCTGTTGACCATGTTTCAGTTGACCGCTACGAAGCAATTCATCCAGCATGACGAAGATGGAAGCAGAACCGATATTGCCAACGGTGTATAGGTTGGTAAACCATTTCTCTGCCGGAATGTTGGCGCCGCCTTTTTCTAACAGATCAGTGATCTGTTTTTTGAAATGATGGGAGGAATAATGGCAGACCAGCCAGTCGATCGCTGCAGGCGTGATCTTCTTTTCATCCACCAGTTCAAAGAAACGCTGAATGCCCAGTTTGACGATATTGTCCACCAGTTGCATGTCCTGCTTCAGGTTAACAGCGCCGTCTTTATCGGCCGCGCTCATGCTCTCGTAGTCCAGCCAGGTTTTGGTAATACTGCCGTCCGCCTGTTTGTTGGTGCCGGTGTACATACAGAGTTCATACTGGTGTGCATAGGAACGGAGATCGATCCATTCAATTTCCAGCGATACGCCTGTACGGGAAGGAGCAGGTTGTAATAACATCGCGCCTGCGCCATCGCTCAGCATCCAGCGGAGGAAGTCAATATCTGCAGGTAATGCAGCGTCTGCGCCAACAATAGATTGTCCTGCAAAACGGGAGGCTTTGAACATCCTGCTGGGCAGTTCTGCTGCACAGGATACTGCATTACGCGACTGCCCGGCCTGTACATGCATATAAGCGTTCTGTATGGCCATAATGCTGGCCGCACAAACACTCTGGTGTGAAGCCAGCGTACAGGCGCCGATGCCACTTTCTCCCTGTACCATACTGGCGAAGCCGGGTACAGGTAGATCACTCTGTGTGGTGGCAGTACTGAGGAAATCTATATTTTGCTTACCGGCGGCAGCACCCTCCAGACAATCGTCAATGGCTTTGGCTGCCATTTCATAGGCCTGATGAGTGGTTTGCTGCTGTGTATCGAGTGCATAATAACGTGATTTGATACCATTCTTTCTCAGGAAAATATCTTTGGTACGGGATGGCAGTCCGTTAATTCTGCCCAGGTAGTCTTCAATCGCTTCATTGGGGATAGACGTATTGGGTAAAAATTTTCCGGTAGCCGTGATAAATACTTTGTGCATGCAACTACGTTTACTAAATATTGGGTATTGTCCTGTTAACAAAAAAAGCCCTGTTCCATCACTGAAACAGGGTAGAAATATAGATAAAATCCTATAATATATTGGATCGTAGCTAAATTTTTAGCAATTCTGCAACATATCCGGCATTCACTACAGGCGAATCAGCTGCCTGTAATACCCTGTCGGCATGTAAGGCAATACTGTCTGAAAAGTTGTTGCCCTTCTGCTGAATGCCGTATCTGTTGCATATCTCTTTATACACACGAAAGGGTTGACGGAATAGTATCTTATCTGCAATGAAAGCAGCAAACGTCAGTTGTATCGCCCCCAGCAATTTGTGTATAGTACCGTTTTCCGGTGCATATTTTCTGACAGCTGTGTCGCCGAATGTCAGGACCGGAATATGTAGTTTATTGCGTACGATCGGGCCGGCGCTGAACATCCAGTCAGTGATCATCATGTCAAATGCAAAGATGTCCCGTATGTCACGGATGTCTTCATAGTATTTCGTCGCAGGGAGTATGAAGTAATGCAGCATGTCGAAATTCATACGCGCTGCTTTGTTACTGATGTTTTTTCGTTCCGGCAACATGTCATTGATGTTCCGGCTGTTCACATCTTTTGCTCTTTTCAATGGATAACTGTAGATCATCAGTTGCTGGAACAGTTGCGTATAACATTTCGATGCATACCATCTTACATCGCAACCTGCGTGTTGCAGGTATTGGGCTAAACCGGTGAGGGGGTGAATATGCCTGTCGCCAGATACCGTTGCGAACAATATCTTTCTGCCGGCAAGTTGTTGTGTACTACTTGTCATAAAAAGTCTGAATGGAATATGTTGATTAAACCTGAAAAAGTATATCTGAAAATGGTTATTCCTATGTTAGGATGAACAGTGGAAACGTGTTGTGTGGTTTCAGCGTAGGTCTGTAAAGTGATACAAATCTAAACGTTTTATTGAAAAAACAATATTAAAATCCAGTAGCTGTTAATTGTCAGTATAACACCTTATTTTTATAACAGTTAAAGGCCCACGTTCCATGTATAAGATGAAAGACTGGCACATATCGCCTACCGTCGCGCTGTTAACGCTGTTCGCAATTTGTTGTGTGCAGCGGACTGTTGCACAATCTAACACTGTATCCCGTTATGATGTTACCTGGGATTCCCAGAGCCGTAATGCAGGAGAATCTATGCCTTGTGGTGGTGGCGATATCGGACTGAATATATGGGTAGAACAGGGCGACCTGTTGTTTTATGTGTCGCGCAGCGGAACTTTTGATGAAAATAATGCCATGCTGAAACAGGGCCGTGTAAGGATAAAGTTATCTTCCGGACCTATCAGTAGCAATGGATTTATACAACAACTGAAATTAGCACAGGGTTATATCAATATCCACGATGCGCATACCAATATTGATATCTGGGTAGATGTATTTCATCCTGTTATTCATGTAGAGGTGAAAAGCGCAACACCGGTAAAAGTAACAGCCACTTATGAATCCTGGCGATACCAGGACCACCTGATCACCGATAACCGTGAATGCAGAACAAACTCCTATAAACGTTTACAGTCTTTCCCGGTTATTACCTATAAGGATAGTATCAGTTTCCATGGCAACGAAGTGTTGTTCTACCATCGTAACCGCTCAGATGTACAGGACATATTTAACTATACCGTGGATAAAGAAGGAATGAGCAGCGTTAAGCGTGAACTGTATGATCCGCTGCGCAATAATACATTTGGCGGTATCATGCGTGGTGAGCAGATGATAGCAGCGGGTCTGGATTCCGGGAAATATGCGGATGCTGCTTTTTACGCCTGGTCTTTGCAGAGTAAACAGCCGGTGCGGAGACAACAACTGACTATCGGACTGGCAGTAGCGCAAACGGAGCGCCTGGCTGAATGGATGCAGGCATTAGAACAAACCATGCAACAGGCAGAAAAGAACGTGACAGTTGATCGCCGTAAAACGGTCCAGTGGTGGAAGGAGTTCTGGGACAGGAGTTATATCCATATCGAGAGTAAAGACAGTGCTGCCGTTACCGCCGGGCGCAATTATCAGCTATTCCGGTATATGCTGGGTTGTAATGCCTATGGTCAATGGCCGACCAAATTCAATGGCGGTTTATTCACCTTCGATCCACGTTATGTGAATGAGGAACTGCATTTCTCGCCTGATTTCCGACTATGGGGTGGGGGGACAATGACAGCGCAGAACCAGCGTCTTGTTTATTATCCTTTTCTGAAGGGCGGGGACTTTGATATGATGAAAGCACAGTTTGACTTCTATCTCCGTACAAAGCGGAATGCCGAGTTACGCAGTGAAACTTACTGGCAACATGCAGGCGCCTGTTTTACGGAGCAGATCGAAAACTTCGGACTGCCTAATATCTTCGAATATGAACTAAAGAGACCTGCCAGTGCCGACCCGGGCGTGGAATACAATGCCTGGCTGGAATATCAGTGGGAGACAGTATTTGAATTCTGTCTGATGATGCTGGACGTGAATAGCTATACGGGTATCAGTCAGCCGGAACACCTGGCATTTATCGAGAGCTGTCTGACCTTCTATGATGAACATTACCGGCAACTGGCCAGGAAGAGAGGTGTCCGTGAACTGAATGAACAGGGGCAGTATATACTTTTCCCCACATCCGCAGCGGAAACCTTCAAGATGACCTATAATTCCACTACCGTGATCGCTGCTTTAAAGGTGATCGTGGAAAGGATGCAGGCATTGCCTGAGATACAGCAGGACACCCTTCGCAGTAAAAAACTGCTGCAAATGCAAAAGCGTATCCCGCCGATCGCGCTGACAACATTCGACGGGCATCAGACGATTGCTCCTGCAATGGCCTGGGAGCGGGTACAAAATTCGGAAGCGCCACAGTTATACCCCGTTTTCCCCTGGGGAATATACGGAATGGGGAAACCGGGACTGGACATTGCGCGTAATACCTGGGAATATGATCCACATGTGGTAAAATACCGTAGCCATGTCGGCTGGCGGCAATATAATATTTTTGCTGCCCGTCTGGGACTGACGGAAGCCGCCGCTCAATTTACCCAACTGAAATTTGCCGATGGTCCCCATCGCTTTCCTGCTTTCTGGGGGCCTGGTTTTGACTGGACACCTGATCATAACTGGGGCGGTTCTGCCATGATCGGATTACAGGAGATGCTGATGCAGACCGATGGAAAGAAGATTTACCTCCTACCAGCATGGCCTGCGAACTGGAATGCCGACTTTAAGCTCCACGCGCCTTATAATACCGTCGTAGAAGGGCGGGTGATTAATGGCAAAGTGACCATATTAAAAATTATTCCCGCTTCCCGGAAAGAGGATGTAGTCCTCCTGTAATTATGGTGGCATGTGGTTTGCATCAGCATCAGCGGTCTTTCCTCAAAAACTACAATGAACTTTATATGAAAAACGGTACGATGATGCAGTACTTCCACTGGTATACGCCGGAGGATGGAAGTCTATGGAATACGGTGAAAAAAGAAGCGCCAAAACTGGCTGCCCTGGGTATTAATGCTATCTGGCTGCCACCTGCATATAAAGGGGCAGACGGTGCCCGCAGTCATGGATATGATGTCTATGATCTGTATGATCTGGGTGAGTTTGATCAGAAAGGGTCTGTTCGCACACGTTATGGTACCCGCGAAGAATATGAAGCTGCTGCAAAAGCTATTCAGGAAAATGGCATGCAGGTCTATGTCGATGTGGTGGCCAATCATCTGATGGGAGGTGATGAGACTGAAAAAGTGACCGTTCGGAAAGTAGATGGAGAGAACAGGAATGAATTCATTTCAGAACCGATGGAAGTGGAGGCCTATACCCGTTTTACTTATCCGGGCCGTAAAGGCGCGCATTCTGATTTTGTATGGGATCACCAGTGTTTTACCGGTATTGATCATGTCAGCAACAGTGATGAAGAAGGCATTTTTACGATACAGAATGAATATGGAGAAGGATGGGAGGAAGTGATCGATACGGAAAAAGGGAACTATGACTATCTGATGGGCGCTGATATAGAATTCCGGAACCCTGCAGTCAGGGAGGAGTTCAGAAGATGGGGAGAATGGTATTATAATGCCGTGAAATATGATGGTTTCCGCCTGGATGCGGTGAAACATATCACTCCTTCTTTCTTCAACGAATGGCTGGACCAGATGCGGGAGTACACCGGCAGGGAATTGTTTGCGGTAGGGGAGTACTGGGCGCCCGGTCAGCTGGATTTGCTATTGAAGTATATTGAGGCGACAGAAGGGAAAATGTCCTTGTTCGATGCCTCCCTTCATCATAATTTATATGATGCTTCCCTGAAAGGAAAAGACTACGATCTGACGACCATCTTTGATGGTTCGCTGGTACAAGCGAAGCCTTTCCTGGCCGTGACGGTTATCGGCAATCATGATACCCAGCCTTTGCAGGCACTGGAAGCACCGGTGGATTACTGGTTCAAACCGATCGCTTATGCGTTGATACTATTGCGGGAGCATGGTTATCCATGTATATTCTATCCCGATCTGTATGGTGCAAAATATACGGATAAGAATAAGGAGGGTGAGGATACGGAGATCGAACTGGTACCGGTAGAAGGACTGGAGTTACTGATCCCGGCGAGAGACCAGCATGCCTATGGCGTACAGCGTGATTATTTCGATCATGCGAATTGTATCGGCTGGACACGTGAGGGAGATGAAGAACATACCGGTTGTGCTGTGGTGATCTCTAACGGAGAAGAAGGGAACAAACATATGGAGATCGGCAAGCGTTATGCCGGCAAGCGGTTTAAAGACATACTTGGCAAACGGGAAGAAGAGATCGTTGTGGATGAAGAAGGATGGGCTGAGTTTCTTTGCGCGGCGGGTTCTGTATCTGTGTGGACATTAGCTGAATAATGTGGTTTTCTGCCCGTATTTTGATGGCATTTCTCCTTTTATCCTAAAATAACAAAAGGAGAAGTGGTGATATATTATATTTACGGGAGAACCATTTATCAATCAGTTTATGATCAGCAAAATCTTACTGCCCCTGCTGCTGGCGGGCGCTGTGTTTACACAGGCGACTGCACAGACTTCTGAGGCGCAGATGAAACCCTCACCTTCCCGATTACTGGCGATTGACTCCGCTGTAGTGACCAGACATGAAGTAACGATCAAAGGACAGCGTGTGCCTTATACGGCTACTGCCGGCAGCATTCCGATCTGGGATGAAGAAGGTAAACCACTGGCAGGTGTATTTTATACTTATTATGAGCGCGAGGACGTGAAAGATAAATCCGGCCGTCCGCTGGTGGTCTCGTTCAATGGTGGCCCAGGTACGCCTTCCGTATGGATGGAGATAGGATACACCGGTCCGCGCATCCTGAATATTGATGATGAGGGATATCCTGTACAGCCGTTTGGTATGCGTGATAATCCGCAGTCCATCCTGGACATTGCTGATATCGTATACGTAGACCCTGTGAACACAGGCTATTCCCGTCCGGTACATAAAGACGTCCCTGGCAGTAAGTTCTACGGTGTGAATGCGGATATCAAATACCTGGCGGAATGGATCAACACATTTGTCACCCGTAAAGGTCGTTGGGCCTCTCCGAAGTTCCTGATCGGCGAAAGCTATGGTACGACCCGTGTATCCGGTCTGGCGTTAGAGCTGCAGGACGCGCAGTGGATGTACCTGAATGGCGTGGTGCTGGTGTCTCCGACAGAACTGGGCATAGACAGGAATGGTCCGCTGGACGCAGCTTTAAAGCTGCCTTATTTCACGGCGACCGCCTGGTACCATAAGAAACTCCCGGCCGATCTGCAGCAGAAAGACCTGAATGAGGTGTTGCCGGAAGTAGAGAACTTTACGATCAATGAACTGATCCCTGCCCTCTCAAGAGGCGGTTCACTGGATGAGGCGCAGCGTAAAAGTATCGGCGCCAAAGTGGCCCGCTACAGTGGTTTGAAAGAGATTGTGGTACAGGAGAACAATCTCGATGTATCTACCAATCTTTTCTGGAAAGAACTGCTGCGTGATCAGGGGTATACTGTAGGTCGTCTGGATTCCCGTTACAGAGGTATTGACAGACAGACCGGTGGCTCCAGACCTGATTATAACGCAGAACTGACTGCCTGGTTGCAGGCTTTTACACCTGCTATCCAGATCTATCTGCGGGAAGAACTGAACTATAAAACGGACCTGAAGTATAATATGTTTGGTCCGGTGTTCCCCTGGGATTCAAAGGACAACAAGACCGGTGAGAACCTGCGTCAGGCAATTGCCCAGAACCCTTTCCTGCACCTGTTGGTACAATCGGGTTATTATGATGGCGCCTGTGACTATTTCAATGCGAAATATAGTATGTGGCAGCTGGACCCCGGAGGTAAACTGAAAGACAGGCTGAAATGGGAAGGTTATCGCAGCGGCCATATGATGTATCTGCGAAAAGATGATCTGGCGGCGGCTAATGAAAATCTTCGCAAATTTATCCTTCAATCGATACCGGCTAAAGGACAACCGGCAAAATACTAACAATGGGAGGCTCCGTTTCGGAGCCTCCTTTCTTTGGTGTAATATTGCGTATGCAAAGGCTTCTCGCACATATCGGCAAGTTTGTCGAACTTACGGAAGAAAACAAAGAGACGATTCTTTCCATCATGCAGTATCAGCAGGTAAAAAAGAAGGAATATCTGCTCAGACAGGACGCGGTGTGTAATGCGAATTATTTCATCCTGAAGGGCTGTTTCCGCAGGTATTACATCGATGAGAAAGGCACGGAGCAGACGATCCAGTTTGCTATTGACAACTGGTGGATCACTGACTATGATAGTCTGGAAAGAAGAGCGCCATCCGAGTATTTTATCCAGGCTGTTGAAAACGCTGAAATCGCTGTGCTGGATAAACGGGTACAGGAAGACCTGTTCCGCCAGGTACCGGTGATGGAACGGTACTTCAGACTGGTGCTGCAAAGGGCCTATGCCGCATCTGTACAGCGTATCCGCTATATTTACGACTTCTCCGGAGAAGAGCGTTATAATCACTTCAGTAACCTGTTCCCCGAGTTCCTGCAACGTATTCCCCAGTATATGCTGGCTTCCTACCTGGGTTTTACCCCTGAGTTCCTGAGTAAGATCAGGGCTAAGAAAATCTGAGTTGTCTTTTCTTGAACTTGATTAAGTTTTAAGCGCCCGTAGTGTTTCAACTTTGTGTCAACAAAAACACAAAATTATGCAAACACGTTTCAATATGCCCCAGGTAGAACCAGAAGGTTACAAAGCATTACTGGCAATGGAAAAGTACCTGCAGACAACAAAGATCGAACCCCTGCACAAAGAACTGATCAAGATAAGAGCATCCCAGATCAATGGTTGTGCTTACTGTATCGATATGCATACAAAAGATGCCCGTAAATATGGTGAGACCGAGCAACGTATCTATGCATTGAACGCATGGAGGGAGACCCCGTTCTTTTCCCGCGAAGAGCGCGCTATTCTGGCACTTACAGAAGAAGTGACCCTGATCAGTCATCATGTAAGCGAAGCCACCTATAATGAAGCAATAGAAGTATTGGGAGAGCAGCTGACAGCCCAGGTAATGCTGGCGGCAGTCGCTATCAACTCCTGGAACAGGATCGGTATTGCTACCAATCTGATGCCGGTAAAAAGCTAGTGTTTGGCCGTATTTCCGGCTTATTTGTTCGATTAAACCGTTGCTACGCCGCTATTACGCCGCTATTTCTCCGCTCATGAGCGAAGAGATAGCGGCGTAATAGCGGCGTAGTAGGGTGATACAGCGAAGAAAAGACCGGCAATGTTACATCGGGGTATAATATCTGGTTCATACAGAGATACTTACATAGTTCCGGATGAACATGACACTGTCACCCCGGGTGAGATATCACCGGGTAAGCGCCTGCCAACCTTCCGATTATGATCTCCATCACGGCAATACATTACCCGTTATTCCCTGACTGTCGTCCTCGGAATATGCAGTAAGTTGTCGCGGTGAAAAATCAGGGCCGGCGGCCACATACACGTTCCTTTTCCCTGTTTATTGAACGCCCAGGCATTGCCGGTGCCGGTAGAAGCACTGGTTAATTCTGAGGGACAGGGATAACTGGTTACAGCTTCAATGACGAACTGCCGGGCAGTCACAGGGTGAAGGTTAAGGAAGTGGCTGTTGCAGGAAGAAAGGAGAGCCGTGGCATTGTAAACAGGAATTAGGAATTAAGAATTAAGAATTGGGCTGTTTGAATGGTCTTACAAAATACAAATTGGATGTTTTTTACGATCTGATATGTATTAGGTATGATTAAACTGGTGGAAGACTATTATTATGCGAATTCCTAATTCTTAATTCCTAATTCTTAATTGTTCATCATTCTTACTGCTTTTGCTGCTGTTGAATGATGTTCCTTATTACAAATTCGGTGAGTGCATTGCGGCCGGCTATGCCGAGTTTGCCCGCAATTCTGTACCTGTGATTCTCGATCGTACGGATGCTCACATTGAGTTCGTCTGCCATCTGCTTGGTACTTTTTCCCTCCGCGATCATTTTTATGATGCGGTTCTCAGCTTTACCGAGACGGTGATAAAGTGCCTGTTGCGCAGTAGTTGAGTTGGCCAGGGAAACGCTTCTTGTTTCATCCGGCGTGTGCACATGATTGAATTTAGCGAATCTTCCAAGACGGGAGCGGATACTGAGCAGGAGGTCCCTTTTTCTGAAGGGCCTTGCGAGGTAGTCGTCAGCGCCGAGGTTCATCGCCATACGCATCTCCTGTTTGTTATCTTTTACGCTTATGAAGATCAGGGGAATATGGTCAAATCCAGGATCATTTCTTAGTGCCATGATAAAATGGTGTCCGCCTGTTCCTCGCAGGTGGGCGCCACAGATGATAAGGTCAGGTTGTTGTTGCTGACAGATGATGATTCCTTCTTCTTCTGAGGAAGCTGTGTAAATATCATAAGATTGGGTAATCAATAACTGCCGGGTCTGTCTCACAAATACCTGGTCCTCATCTACAAGTAAAATTTTATAGACTGCAGTATTCATCAGAAAAGTGTTTGCAGGTTGATATACAGGTAAGATTGTAAACAGTTACAATGCCCATACATAAAGCGGGTACTTTTCACATATGACATACGGAACGGGCCTCCGAGCAGCGGAGCAGCGCTTGTTATAACAACAGAATGGAATGGTCGTGTGCATTTTAATTTGGTTAATATTAAGAAGTTAGCGGTAGATGCAGATACACGAGATGGCATAGTAACTCCGTCGTGCATCCAGCCTCCATCAGCTGTTTAAACATGGTTTTTCAGGTAGAAGATATGGGAATGGTCTTTCCAGTGGCGTAAATATGTATAGAATAACGGGTGCGATTTCAACTAATGCTCGTCGTCATATATAAAATAAGCGCTAGTACTCAAAAAAAGGTGTGCATATACTTACTCCCTGTTCCCGCCGTGGCTGCTATTCTCAGCATAAGCGGAGACCTTTATATAAGTAAATATAGCGATTTGTTTGAATATGGGGATGCCGGCAGGAAGGTGCCGGAAAGTTTATCTGCAGGAAGGCGCTTTTACATTTTAGTAAACGGACAGGATAAGTCTAAAAAAGGGGAAGAATATAGTAAGGATGAGAGCTATTCCGAAAAGTTGTTTTCTGATCGATCCATCGATGAATGTCAATGACTTTCGTTGACATAAAAGCCCTCAATATCTATCATAATCAGTTAAAATAATATTAAGAAAAAAGTACTACTCAAAATATGCTTACAAGTACTCCCTGGAAAGTTATCCACAAAAATCATCGTTTTTAGGGGTTAAAATGTGAATAACCTCACGTTTCGTGTACGCGATGAAGATAGCTATAACGTTGACTACCTGCCTCTTTATTGTATAATATAAAAAATATATTTGAATGCGCTGAAGCCCTTTACAGGAGGGATGATACCTTGCCTTATATGTTCATTAAACACCATGTGAATCCTCCCGGAAAATGGCCATTTTTGCATGGTAAAAAGGGTAGTATGAGGGCAACTTTCATTTGTAATCTTCTGATTTATAATTGAGAAGTTGGAAGGGTTAAGGGTTATTAATTTTTAAAAAGATATTGTTTTATCAATAAATATAGATATTTTTATATTCGAATTTACTATATCCCTGACTATTGGATACTAATAAATCATAATCCATAACCAATGAAAAAATCTGCCTTATATGAATTGTGGACCGCTCTGGTAGCGGTATTTCACAGGTCAGACCGTCATCCCCGTCTTGCACGGATATATATATATAATAATAAGATGACAGTTCCTTCACGCCGTTTCTAATGAGCGCGATCAACATTGGTACAATAGCATTCAAAACATACTATCCGCAGTAATCCTAAGCCTATGCGCACAAATTGTTACAATTCTACTCGTGTAAACCTGCTAGAAGCTATGCAGCGACGAGTTGGCCTGGTCCTTACTGATATTAAAAAATTGTCTGATCTCTGCCTGATCATGCTCCTTTTCATAGTGGGTATGACATGGATGCCGGCCAAAGCAGCTTCTTTGCCAGCTGATAAGACAGATAAAAACAGTATCGCCTCAGGTGTAAGACCCTATACCAAGTCAGCCCAGATATGGATGACCTATGGTTATACCCCATCCGGTACAGATCAGGCTGTGACCACTGGTGACAGGATCGACTACAGGATCTATATCCGTAATACCGGTGACGAACCGCTGACAGGTGTGCGCATTGTGGATACCATTCCGCTGCATACGACCTTCTTCGGTGCGACTAACGGTGGCGGACTGAATGGTGGTCTTTCAAATGGTGTACTGACATATAATAATGTAACGATCCCGGTAGGCGCTACCATCTACGTGAATATCTCTGTGGATGTATCAGCTAACCTGACAGGTGTTGACTTTATTAATAACACAGGCTACGTTGATCTGGGCGATGGCGCTGGTCTGCGTCATACCTTCGGTCCGGGCGCTGATAACAATATCACTGCTGCACTGGGTGGCGACAGAGGCTGGCCTTCTACCAGGACGCCGGTTGATAACGGTATGAATACCGTTGCATGGAAAAGCTCTGGTTATATCGGTACAGGCCCTGACCGTACCATCCAGACAGGCGACGTGATCACTTATGTTATACATGTGAAAAATACAGGTACACAGACACTGACCAACATCCTGGTGACTGACTACGTGCCTTTATATACGAACTTCTACGATGGTGATGAGAACGTGACACCTGACGCGAACAATCTGCTGTCATGGACGATCCCTTCACTGGACCCGGGACAGACAACGGTCCGCACTTTCCGTGTAAGAGTAGCGACTGACCTGACCGGTGCGAAGTCAATCGATAATACTGCATATGTAAATAACGGTAATGGTAAAGGTTCTGTTGCAACATTGCCAGCTTTGTCAAATGATCCAAGTCAGCCGGATCCGGGTGGCCTGGGCAAACCTTCCACTACTATTCCGATCAAGAGCGTTACCTCATTCGAAAGCTGGAAAATCGTATTGAACAGCAGCGGTGAGACAAGCGTAAACTCCGGTGAAGAACTGTCCTATATCATATATGTACGTAACACAGGTAACATCACTATCCCATTATTACAGGTAAGTGACCCTGTCCCTGATTTCACCACTTTTGAGAGCGCTTCTGATGGTGGTCTGCACTTCGATGGTTCCAATACCGTTGTATGGGCAGTGAACAACCTGGCAGCTGGTGCGATCGCTACCCTGCACTTTAAAGTGAAAGTGGGAGATATCCCTGCAGGTATCGGTAGTATCAATAATACGGCAAGGGTACAGATCGGTGGTAACTCAGATTCTACATCCAAACCAACTTACCATTGTGATCCGAAAGAGGCTGGTTGTGATAAAGGTACTGTGACCAGTATCAAAGCGGTGATAGGACCCAAAGGTCTGATGGTTTCCAATGTCGTGACTCCAAATGGTGATGGCAAGAACGATTACTTTTTTGTAAGAGGAATAGATAAATATCCTAACACACAGTTGATCATCTTCAACCGTTGGGGTGGTGTTGTATACCAGAATAAAGATTATCAGAATAACTGGAATGCGACGGGACTAAGCGAAGGGACCTACTATTACCGGCTTGAACTGAATGACCCTGCCGCCGGCGTGACTGTTTACAAGGGTTGGGTAATGATTATTAGATAATGAACTGTGATCCTAAAAGTGCAATTATGTACACGACAAAAAAATGGTTTACTGTAGTATTATTACTTTGCCTTGCAGCAGGTTCCCGTGCGCAGCAAAGTGTCCAGTTCAGCCAGTATATTTTTAACGGATTGGCAATCAACCCGGCCTATGCGGGTTACAAGGATGTACTACACCTCAACGCTTCGTATCGCCAGCAATGGACAGGATTTGAAGGTGCTCCACGTACCGGGTCCATCTCTCTGGATGGTCCGCTTAACCGCGGCAACAGAGACGCCAACGTTGGTCTTGGTATACAGGCGATGATGGATAACCTGGGACCACAGAGTGCGATCTCTCTCTACGCTTCTTATGCTTACCGTATCCGTCTCGACGAAGAAGACACCCGTCGTATTTGTTTCGGTCTCGGTGTGGGCGCTACGCAATATGGAATGGATGGTAAGGACCTGATATATGAAACAAACGGTGACCGTATCATTCCTGATGGATCTGCAAAAGCAACAACACCTGATGCACGTGTAGGTATCTATTACTATACTCCTTCTGTTTATATCGGTGTATCCGTACTGGACCTCCTGTCCAAATACACCAGCTCCGGTTATAAATGGAGAGGTTATACATATGAAAGTATCCGCAGAAAACAACACCTGTATGTGACTGCCGGTTACATGTTCAATGTGAACGACGACATTTCCCTCAAGCCATCAGTACTGTTTAAAAGTGATTTTTCCGGTCCGGCAGGATTGGATGCTACGCTGATGATGCACATCGATGAACTGTTATGGGTAGGTGGTTCTTACAGAACGAACCTGTCAGTATTAAACAAGAAATCTGTTGTGAACAATACGGCCCTTGACAAGGCCAATGCAATTAGCGGTATCCTTGAATACTATATCTCGCCAAAATATCGCATAGGTTATTCTTATGACTATAGCATGAACAAACTGGCAGGTATTCAGACTGGCTCACATGAACTTTCGATCGGTATATTATTTAATTCAAAGCTATTCAGTACGTCCAATCCCCGCTATTTTTAATTTCTAAAAAGATCATCAAATCTTTATATGCTACGACGTTGTTACGCGATATTATTGTGCACCACTCTGACGGTTCCGGTGATGCTGTATGGCCAGGAGCAGAAAAGCGTTCGGGTAAGGGCTGATGAAGCTTTTGAAAGACAGGAATATGCTGTAGCGGCATCTCTGTATGGAAGGATCATTAATAAAAAGAAAACGAAAACTTCCATTGATCTGCTGCAACGTATCGCACTCTGCAACCGAGAGATCGGTCAGTATGAGGATGCTGCTTTCTGGTATGAGAAAATGGTAGACCGTCCGGATTGTCCGCCAGTAACGTTTCTGCAGTATGGGGAAGTCCTGAAAAGTGTGGGTAAATATGTTGAAGCAAAACAACAGATAGCCAAGTTCACCACCGGGAAACAGGATAGTCTCAGACTGAGGAATGTGATGATGGCGGGCTGTGATAGCGCCATCGTATGGAAGTCCGGCCGTCTGGACATGGCGATGGAAAATATCAAGGAGCTCAGTTCTTCCGGTTCTGATTACGTGAGCGGGGTAACAAGACAGGGTTTGCTGCTGGTATCCAACGGGTATCGTAAAATGACCATGAACCTGCTGCCTGAACGTAACCCGGCAATCGACACACGTACGAACCAGCCTTATTACAAAGCATATATTTTCAAACAATATTCCCAGGGTGTGGCCAACACTTTCGTAGAAGAAGTAGTGCCGCAATTATTAGCCCTGGTGCCTTATCACATCGGCCCCGTTTGTTTCAACGCAAGAGAGGATACCATTTACGTTACACTGAACTCCTGGCAGCAGGATATCGCCAACCGTAAAAAACGCGGTCCGGTAAATGGTGAACGTGTAATGATGGTGTTCTGGTCAGTGAAAACAGGCGATGACTGGAGACCACTGGAACCACTGAGAGAGATCAATTCTCCTGGTTCTTCTACCGGTCATGTGGCTTTGAGCCGTGATGGTAAAACCATGTACTTTGCTTCCAACAGAAAAGGCGGACAGGGTAGAATGGACATCTGGTTCAGTGAAAAACAAAAGAACGGCAGATGGGGTAAACCCAAGAACTGTGGTCCGATCATCAATACTCCTTTCGACGAAGCTTTCCCTACCTATAATGAAGATAACATGCTTTATTTCTCCAGTAAGGGGCACCCCGGTCTGGGAGGGTTTGATATGTTCCGTATAAGAGGAAAAGGCGCTGAGTGGACCCGTTTACAGAACCTTCGCTATCCTTTCAACTCCGGTGGCGATGATCTGGGTTTCATCATGAAAGCGAATATGTATGAAGGTTACTTCTCTTCCAACCGTCCTGGTGGTGGTGGTAGCGATGATATCTACCGCTTCATGGATACACACTTTGCTGAAAGATTTGACAGAGATCCGGGTATCCAGCCTTATAAAGAGATCGAAGCAGGTATTAAACCAGATATGCCTGCCCTCGCAGATAATACAAAGGTTGCTACAGACGTTCCGGCAGAAACAGTAGCGAAAGCGGAAGGTCAGAAACAACCAACTGTGATATCTCCAAGACAACAGGTAGTTGCGCCGATCACTTTGCCAACAGCTTCTGATCCTGTTCCAACTTCTTCTAAAACAACAGAAGAACCGGTTGTGACGAATCCAAGACAGGCAGTAAGCGCACCGATCGATCTTCCGGGTTCCGTACCTACTTCACATCCTGCAGAACCGGTAGTAGCGAAAAACGATCCTGTTGCAGCACCAGTGAAGGAAGAACCGGCGAAAGAACCTACATCAACTGCGCCTGTAAGACGCGGACCGGGTTCAAAAACACCGCCTGTTAAGAAACCGGGTGTGAAAACACCAGCAGTAGCAGTCGCTGCGCCAGTAGTAGCTGCACCTGTAACGGAAGAACCGGTGGTAGAGAAAACGCCTGAAAAAGCACCTGAGAGAACGCCGGTAAAACCAGTTGAAACTGTAGCAGTGACGCAGCCGGAAGCCAGACAGGAGACAGAAATGAACGAAATGGACGCAGCTATCCAGCATAAGATGGAAGGTATGGAGTTCTACTATGACTATAACAGTGCGGTACTGACCACCAAGTCAAGAAACCTGCTGGATAGGGTAGCGGTAGTACTGAACCAATATCCTGACTGGAAACTCCTGGTCCGTTCCTATACTGACAGCCGCGGTTCTGATGCATATAACAAGGACCTCTCTGCACTGCGTTGTTATGCTGTAATTGAATACCTGGTACGTAAAGGTGTATCTTCTACGAAACTTTACTACGAAAACATCGGTAAAGATCCTGAAGATCCATGCGGTAAAGGTGTACCTTGTACGGATGAACAGTATATGCACAGCAGACGTACTATGTTGAAAATCATTCACAAATAACCGAATACATTTTACAATAAGAAACGCCCTTCCGGTAATGCACCGGGAGGGCGTTTTCTTTATGGCAAAAAAAATTACATTTGAGATAGTACTATACCACGTTAGGTACGACACCTTTATCAGAGAGTCTGGAATTAGGAACCAGTAGTAGACAATTAACCATAATACCTTAAAATACCATTTTACCTGTGAAAACCGGTCTTATATCTGCACATCCCTATTTAGAGAGCAAACTGACATCGTAATATTACCTGTGGCCCGGGCATGTTAGCAGACATAAACCAGTACTTCCATATCGTCTCAAAAAAACCGTTATAAATGAAAGTAAATTCTACCTTTCGTAGCGCGGTGTCTTACCATTATGTAAGACATGCATTGCTGTTTTTACTGCTCATGATGGGGCTGTCCCCGCTCATGGCGCAGGTGACTCCGCAAGTGCCCGCCACCACGAAGAACCACAGCAAACAAGTGATAGGTTATATCACCCAATGGGATGCCTGGAAAGACGTAGCCGGTATCGTTCCAAAGGGCGGCTATAATCAGCTGAACGTGGACTATTCGCAGTACACTATCCTTAACTTTTCTTTCTTTGGCGTAGCTAAAGACGGTTCCCTACACAGCGGGGACTTTCGTAACAAAAACATTTATCAGGTAGGCGCCGTACAGGAGCCGGGAGCACTGGTAAATGAAGATATCTACAGCAGCTGGGATATGTTCCTGCTCTACGGTGAACTGGATGCCCCACTATATTATATTTCAGAAGGAAGCTACGCCTACACGCTTGGCTACCGTAATGAAGGCAGTGGCTGGAAAAATGTTAATACCGGCAAAACCGGTGCTTTCCCTTTATCTGTACCTAAACAGGGTGGCGCACAGGGCGTACTTGACCTGGCTCACTCCAAAGGGGTAAAAGTAATGGCTTCCATCGGCGGATGGAGCATGTGTAAACACTATCCTGAAATGGCGGCTGATGCCACCAAACGTGCAAAATTCGTAGCCGGTTGCGTTGAGCTGATGAACATGGGCTTTGACGGTATCGATTTCGACTGGGAATATCCGAACGATCCGGGTATGAACATCGAAAGATACAGCACTGCCGATTATAATAACTTCGCTGCACTGGTTGAAGCTGTAAGAACTGCGATCGGTCCTAATAAACTGATCACAGCTGCTTTCGCTGCTTCTCCGGCTAAACTGCAGGGTTTTAACTGGTCCCGTCTTAATAATTCCATGAATTATTATAACATGATGACCTACGACTACAATGGCGGATGGTCTAATAAAGCGGGTCACAATGCCCCTCTGTACGATTATCCAGGCGCAGAATACACCAACTTCTCTGTTGACGCAACTGTAAAAGCACTGAAAGCACTGGGCGTAAATATGTCCAAAGTAAATATCGGTGCGCCTTTCTATGGCCGTGGCGTAGTAACTTCCGGTGCAGCAGCACTGAATGGCGCTACAACCAAACGTGCTGAAACTGTACAGCCGGATGGTCCTATTCAGACCTGTGCTGATTATACTAACTGGGCGAAAGACCTCTGGGATGGTACGCCTAACTACAGCTATATCCTGCAACAGACCTCTTCCGGCTGGACTGAAGGATGGGATGATGTAGCGAAAGTACCTTATAAAACTAAAGGCAACTATTTCCTGAGCTATGACAACGAACGCTCTGTAGGTGAAAAAGCCAAATATATCAAGGACAATGGACTGGCAGGTGTGATCATCTGGCAGGTATACGGCGACATGCTGAACATGACCAGCAGTACCGTTGCTAAGGGCAAGCTTATCTATTGTCCTAATACTACTTCTCCACTTGTAAATAAGATGAATGCCGTTTTTGCTGATGGTAGCACGCCTGTCAATCAGGCGCCTGTAGTGAACCTGACCGCACCAACCGCTAACGCTACTTTTACAGCGCCTGCAAGCATCACCGTTAGTGCGAATGCAACTGACAGCGATGGCAGCATCAGAAGAGTACAGTTCTATAACGGCGGTACCAGCCTGGGCATTGACTCAGTAGCGCCATACAGCGTTTCCTGGAGCAATGTGGCAGCAGGTACTTACAGCCTCACAGCTGTAGCAACTGATAACAGCGGTGCAAGCACTACTTCTGCTGCTGTGTCTATCACTGTGACCGGCGGTGGTACAAACCCTCCGGTTGATAATAACAAGGTAGTAGTAGGTTACTGGCAGAACTGGAACCTCGCTTCCGCTCCATACATCCGTCTGCGCGATGTAGACAGCCGTTATAATGTGATCGAAGTAGCATTTGGTACGACCAGCAGCGATCTGTCTACTGTAAACTTTACACCAGAAGGAACAACTGTAGCTGACTTCAAAGCTGATATCGCTACATTACAGGCACAGGGCAGAAAAGTATTGCTGTCACTGGGTGGTGAGACCGGTACGCTGGTGATCAACACTGAAGCCAACAAACAAGCTTTCATCTCCAGCATGAAGAACCTGCTGGATAGCTACAACTTCGATGGTTTCGACCTGGATATCGAAGGTGGTATTTCCTTACAGCTGAACAACGGCGATAATAACTTTACAGCGCCAACTACACCTAAAGTAGTGAACCTGATCGCTGCTGTAAAAGAGATCATCACTTACCGTAAAGCACAGGGTAAAAACTGTCTGCTGACCATGGCGCCTGAAACGTACTATGTACAGACCGCTTATGGCGCAACATATTCTCCGCTGGTAGGTGCATATCTGCCTATCATCTACGGTCTGCGTAACGAACTGTCCTGGATCCAGCCACAGTTATACAACACCGGTTCTGTAATGGGCCTGGATAATAAAGTATACAACTCAACTACTGCTGACTTCATCGTATCTATGACTGAAATGCTGTTGCAGGGCTTCCCTGTATCAGGTACCAGTCAGACATTCCCTGCACTGCGTGAAGATCAGGTAGCTTTCGGTCTGCCAGCTGCACCAGGTGCTGCAGGTAGTGGTTACACTGCTCCGGCAGAAGTGAAAAAGGCACTGAACTATCTGACCAAAGGTCAGTCTTACGGTGGTACTTATGTGATCCGTAAAGGAGCAGGTTATCCTGGTCTGCGTGGTATCATGACCTGGTCAGTGAACTGGGATAAAGTAAACAACAGTGAGTTTGCGGCAAACTATTATCCATATTTCTTCGGTACTACTCCGGGCAATCAGTCTCCGGTAGTAAGTATCACTTCTCCGGCAGCCGGAGCATCTTTCACAGCCCCTGCTTCTATTACAATTACGGCAAGTGCTTCAGATGCTGATGGTTCTGTTGCGAAAGTTGAATTCTACAATGGTGCGACCAAACTGGGTCAGGCTACGGCAGCACCTTATTCCTATACCTGGACGAATGTAGCTGCGGCTACTTACAGCTTAACAGCTGTGGCGACTGACAATGCAGGCGCCGTAACAACCTCCGCTGCGGTATCTGTTACAGTAAACGGTACCGGTGGCAACTCCTGCGATGGTATTGCTGCGTGGTCAGCTACTATTGCATATAATGGTAACCAACAGGTAGTGTACAACGGTAAGATCTACACTGCAAAATGGTGGACACAGGGCGATCAGCCTGATACGCACAGTGGTGCTGACCAGGTTTGGGCTTATGTACGTGATTGTGGTGGTAGTACTGATCCTGGCAACCAGGCTCCGACAGTAAGCATCACTTCTCCATCAGCAGGTGCATCTTTCTCTGCTCCGGCTACAGTAACCATCCAGGCTACTGCTGCAGATGCAGACGGTACAATTGCTAAAGTTGAGTTCTACAATGGCAACACCAAACTGGGTGAAGTAACTGCAAGCCCATACACTTACACATGGGGTAATGTAGCAGCTGGTGCTTACAGCATCACAGCTGTGGCTACTGACAACGGTAGCAAGTCTACGACCAGCGCTGCGGTAGCTATCCAGGTAGGTAGCGGCAACACGGGTAACTGTGCAGGTGTGGCTACTTATCAGCCTTATCCTCAAGTTTACAACCAGGGAGATAAGGTAGTGTATAACGGTATCCTGTACGAAAGCCAGTCAAATGGTCTGTACAACGTAACGCCGGGTACTGCTGACTGGTGGTGGAAACCACTGGGCGCATGTGGTGCAGCAGCAAGAGTAGCTGTAGTATCTCCGGTACCTGACGCTGTTAATGCAGACAGCAAACTGGTCGTATTCCCTAACCCGCTGACAGGTACTGTACTGAAAGTACAGATCAATGCAGCACAGGGTGAGAAAGTACTGATCGAACTGTGGAGCACTAATGGTAATGCTATACTGCGTAAACAGATCATCGCGGGCGCTAAAGGTCAGCAGACCGTTGATCTGGATGTGTCTCAGGTACCAGCAGGTTCCTGGATACTGAAAACCAGCAATCAGCAGAGCGGCCGTAAAGGTGCTGCGAAGGTGATACGCCTGTAATATTTTAAATAGGAATTAAGAATTAGGAATTAAGAATGACTGCCCTTGCAAGATTCTTAATTCCTAATTCCTAATTTTTTTCGAGTTGCTATCAACCATGTCAAGCGAGAGTCTGTATGCTGCTTTTTATGTACTGTATTTTCACGTGCTCTTTCTGTGGAGCTGGCTATGATAGCCTTCTTCACTTCCCTCAGAATAAATAAGGTTCACAGTTAACGCTAAAATTCCAACGTATGATGATGAAATTTACACACGTATTATTTCAGGTTTTCATGATCAGCTGCCTGCTCCTGGCGGCTTATGAAAATATATCTGCACAGTCAGGTATCTATGGTGGCGGTCCTATCTACAAAAACCGCAGTTATGCTATTAATGAGCTGAGAAATTCCGGTTACACCTATGTGGTGGTATGGACCATCCACATCGATGCAAGCGGTAATTTTAACTTCAACGCGGAATTTCCGTTGGTGCAGAACGGTACCTATATAGGCGGGAATTCCTATCCGAATTTTGTGGATGATATGGCCAGACTGAAGTCTGCGCCGACCACCATCAACAGGCTGGAATTTTGTCTCAGCGCATGGGGTTCATCCACTTTTACCAATGTAAAAAATCTGATCGCTGCACAGGGTACCGGTAGTACCAGTACGCTGTACAAAAATTTCCAGGCTTTGCGCAACACCTTTCCGATGGTGGACGCCATCGGTTTTGATGACGAGAGCGCCTATGATGTAAGCTCTGCTACAGCACTGGCCGTGATGCTGGGTAACCTGGGGTTTAAGGTAAGTCTGGTGCCGTATACCAATTCCGGTTACTGGACAAGTGTAGCGACCAATACAAATAATCAGCGTCCCGGTACAGTAGACAGGATCGATCTGCAATGTTATGCCGGTGGCGCGGGTAATTCTCCGTGTAACTGGAATTTCGGCGCCATACCGGTATATGCCGGATTGTGGGATGCGGAGAAATCAACCACACAGGTACAGAATCAGCTGAACACCTGGAAGAACAGTTGCAGTGCGCGTATCAAAGGTGGCTTTATGTGGCTGTATGATGATATTGATAACAGTTCCCAGACGGCGGCTTATGCAACCGCTATCAGGAACGTGTTTGGCGGTGGTACATTGAGTACGGCTGCTGTTACATTTTATCGTGATTGTAATTACGGAGGTCTGGCGATCAGTTTGCCTACGGGTGATTATACCCTCGCCAGACTACAGTCTTTCGGCATCCGTAATGATGATATTTCTTCTGTAAACGTCAACGGTGGTTACAGCACCCGTCTGTATCAGAACGATAACTTTGGCGGAACCTCCCTGGCGCTGACAGCCAGTAATTCCTGCCTGGTAGCAGCGGGTTGGAATGATGCAGCCAGTTCGCTGACCGTACGTGCGGGCAGTGGCGCAAGAACCGCTGAAGATATGGCCGTACAGAAGAGCACTATACCTGTGACATCTTCGAAAGGATTCCTGCTCTATCCTAATCCTGCAGCAGGCGAGTTGAGATTTCGGGCGGATGAGGACCTGAGCGGTGCACGCATACAGATCTTTGATCTGAGTGGCCGGCTTGTCATGACTGCCCGTAATATGGCGAACAGACTGGATATTTCCAGGCTGCATGCCGGCGTGTATACCATTGTGTTCAACAGCAATGGCAGCATGATCACCCGCCAGTTTGTAAAACAATGAAAATAACCATTTAAATCGCTGATAAATCCTTTTTGCAGGTTCTGCTTTACACTTCTTGTAATTGAACGTATTAAGGGAAACACTTCTTTGCCTGGAGGCGGTGGGCGGAACTTGCAATCAGTAACGCCGGTGTATGGCCGGCGCATTTTAAATCCCTCAAAACATAAATCATGAAAGCAAAAAAATGGATGAAGGCAGGTCTGCTGTTTGCAGCAGGTTTGTTGCTGTCCGCACAAACTTTTGCACAGTTTAAAGTAGTAGGCTATATGCCCTCCTGGTCTGGTAGCGTAAGCGCTATCCAGTACAGCAAACTGACGCATATTAACTACGCCTTTGCCTTGCCTACTTCCACAGGTGGCCTGCAGCCAATTGAAAACCCGTCTAAATTATCCAGCCTTGTGAGCAGCGGACACGCCAACGGTGTGAAAGTACTGATCGCGATAGGTGGATGGAATAACGGAGATGATGGCGCATTTGAATCACTGGCAGCCAATGCTACCTACCGTACGAACTTCGTGAATAACGTCATGAATTTTGTTAATCAGTACGGTCTGGATGGTGTGGATATGGACTGGGAATACCCTGACGCGGGTGCTTCTGCCAATAACTACCTGGCGTTGATGCAGCAGCTGTCCACAGCACTGCATAACAACGGCAAACTGCTGACAGCAGCAGTGGTAGGGACCGGTGGGGCCAGCATCCTCAACGGCGTATTTAATGTAGTCGATTTCTTAAACCTCATGGCTTATGATTATAATAATTACGAACATTCCACTTACACTTACGCATCACAGTCACTGAGCTATTGGGTTGGCAGAGGTTTGCCAGCTTCAAAAGCGGTATTAGGCGTACCATTCTACGCACGTCCGTCATGGAACAGCTATGCTACTTTGCTGGCGAATGGTGCAAGTCCTAATTCCGATTATTTCGGTAGTGACTACTACAACGGTTTGCCTACTATCAGAAGTAAAACTAACCTGGCATTTGATCAGGGCGGTGGTATTATGATGTGGGAACTGTCACAGGATGCAACAGGCGCTAATTCTTTATTAAGTGCTATTTACCAGGTGAAATTAGACCGTACCGGCACTAACCCGCCTACGGGCAGCACCCTCATCCAGGCAGAAAATTATACATCCATGTCAGGCGTACAGGTGGAAGCTACCACTGACGCAGGTGGCGGCTCCAATGTGGGCTATATCGAAACCGGTGACTGGATGGCATATGCAAACATCAACTTCCCTACTTCCGGCGCATACAAGGTAGAATACAGAGTAGCCAGCCAGAGCACAGGTGGTCAGTTATCACTTGACCTGAATTCCGGCGCTATCGTACTGGGTTATCTGAACGTACCTGCGACTGGAGGATGGCAGACATGGACGACTGTTTCACACAATGTAAATGTTACGGCAGGTACCTACTCACTGGGCGTTTATGCACAGTCAGGCGGATGGAATATCAACTGGATCCGCATCACCAAAGTGGCTTCCGCTGCACGTACAACTGCTGCAACAAGTGTGAAAGAGCCATTCTTTGACAACAAGGTGGTTGAAAAAGCCCCATTACTCTTCCCGAACCCTGTGGCTACTTCACTCAACCTGAGAGGTGACTTCAACCAGCCGGGCGGTATCATTACCATTTATGACCTGAATGGTAAACAGGTACTGAATGCCAAAGGTGGTGTTACCAATATCAGTGTTGATAAACTTCCTGCCGGTACATACCTCCTGGTGTATGTAAAAGGCGCGAAGAAAGTAACACAGCAATTCGTGAAACAATAATCTGACCGCCTGCTTCCGGCAAAGAGTGTTTCCCTTATTTACAAGTCCCTTTTTATTAACCATTTAAAACAAAAACCCGTATGATGCGATCATTAAAGATGACCCTTATGTTAACCGCTGGTCTGGCACTCGGTAGTAGTGTCGCGTCGGCCCAGAACTGGCAGCTGGTCTGGCAGGACGAATTTACGAACAGTATAGGCCCTGACTGGGTATTTGAAACCGGCACCGGTTCCGGTGGCTGGGGAAACAATGAACTGGAATACTATCGCCGCGAAAATGCGACCATCGAAAATGGTCAGCTGGTGATCACCGCAAAGCAGGAAAGCTTTGGCGGTATGAATTACACTTCTGCCCGTATGAAAACCCAGGGCAGAAAATCCTGGACATACGGTAAGATCGAAGCCCGTATAGCCATGCCGTCTTTTCAGGGCTCCTGGCCGGCGTTCTGGATGCTTGGCAGTAATATCACTTCCGTAGGATGGCCGTCCAGCGGAGAGATCGATATTATGGAACATGTTAACACAGACGCCAATGTACACGGTACCGTACACTGGACCGGCACCAATGGAGGCTATGCTTCCTATGGCAGCTCTACGCCGGTAGGGGTAACAGGTTACCACGTTTACAGTATCGAATGGGACGCCAATGCCATTAAATGGTTCGTAGACGGCGTACAATTTAACGTTATTAACATTGCCGGTAATGTAGGCAGTACAGAAGAGTTTCACCGCGACTTCTTTATCCTGCTGAACTTTGCCATTGGCGGTAACTGGCCCGGCTTTACAGTGAACAATGGCGCGCTGCCTGCAAAAATGTACGTAGACTATGTGCGCGTATACCAGAACTCAGGTGGTAATAACAATCCTTTTTCCACGACTATTCAGGCCGAATCTTATAGCTCTATGTCCGGCGTACAGATAGAACCTACTACTGACGCAGGCGGAGGATCAAATGTCGGTTACATTGAAACAGGTGACTGGATGGCTTATCCATCAGTGACCATTCCTACAAGCGGTACTTATAAAGTAGAATATCGCGTTGCCAGCCAGACTGGCGGCGGACGTTTATCGCTCGACGTAAATGCAGGCGCAAATGTGCTCGGTTACCTGGACGTTCCGTCTACAGGCGGATGGCAGAACTGGACCACGATCTCGCATAATGTGACGATCAACGCAGGTACTTATAATTTTGGTCTGTTTGCGCAGACCGGCGGATTTAACATTAACTGGTTCCGCATCACCAAATTGTAAACCATCATCTTTTAACCAACATCTTCAAACAGTTTTACCCTATGAGCAAAATGTTAAAATATATAGCCGGCACGTCTCTGGCGTTAATGGCGACCGCTGTTACTTTTGCACAGCAAAAAGAACCCTATCGTCTTGGTACACCTGCCGGTCTCCTGCAGGATATCCGTACCCAGGCCACAAAACCACATGCAAGGCTGGTAAGCGCTGCCGAACTGAAAGTAGGTCCTGGCACTGTGCTGACCGGTAAAGTAAATACCCGTCGTACAGATGGTAAGAACATGGAGTCTATGATCGGTGAGATCGAAAACGTACCCGGTTCTTCTTTCTTTCTTCAGGTAAAGGATGGCGCCGTTACCGGTAACATCATTCTGCGTAACAGCAAAAAAGGGTATAAATATTATACCGATAATACCGGTACCGCTTTTGTAAAAGAAGTTTCGCTGGATTCACTGTTGTGTATCGATTATAACAAGGCACCGCAGGAAACAGCCGGCAGAACGGCCAGCGCTAATGATGTTGCACTGGCGCTTGGTGAACTGCAAAGTCGTCCGAACGCTAACGGTGTTGTACTGCTGGACTTTGACGGACAGTACGTATCCGGTACCCTGTGGAACAACGGTAATCCCATCAATGCAGCAGCCGCTACGCTGACAGAAGCACAGCAGCTGGAAGTATGGGAACTCGTAAGTGAAGACTTCCGTCCGTTCAATCTGAATATCACCAACAGCGAAGCGGTATATAATTCATATCCTGCCAACAGAAGAATGCGTTGCATCTTCACGCCTACCAATACAGCTGCTCCGGGAGCAGGTGGTGTGGCATACATCGGCTCATTCAACTGGGGTAATGAAACTCCTTGCTGGGTGTTCAATGGTGGCGTAAAAGGCGCAGGTGATGCTGCTTCCCATGAAGTAGGTCACACTTTCGGTCTGGGTCACGATGGCCGTACAAGTCCTTCAGAAGGTTATTACGCTGGTCATGGTAACTGGGCGCCTATCATGGGTGTAGGTTATTATGTACCTGTTGTACAGTGGAGCAAAGGTGAATACACCAGCGCCAACCAGCTGGAAGACGACCTGGCTAAAATCTCCAGCAGCACTTATGGCGTAGGTTACAGAACAGATGATGCAGGTGGTTCTATCGGAGCTGCATCTGCACTGACCATTAACACCGGCGGCGCTGTGAACACCAATGGTGTGATCGAGCGTACCGGCGATGTGGATTTCTATAGCTTTACTACTGGTGGTGGCGCCTTGTCACTGAATTTTGCGACGCCAACCCGTCATCCTAACCTGGATATCCTGGCTACATTATATAATAGTGGCGGCGGCGTAGTGGCGACCAGCAATCCAAATGACCTTTCTGCTGCAATCAGCACAAACCTGAGCGCAGGTACTTATTATGTATCTGTAACGGGTACTGGTTATCTGAACCCATTGAATACAGGTTATTCTAATTACGGTTCACTGGGTAGCTATGCGATCACCGGTTCTATCTCTTCTGCTACAGGTGCAGCCGCTACAGTATATAAAGACTGTAACTATGGTGGTTATGCAGTAACCCTGCCGGTAGGCAGCTATACCCTGTCTCAGTTGCAGGCGAGAGGCGTAGTGAATGACGATATCTCTTCCCTGAAAGCGGCCAGCGGATATGAGGTGATCCTCTATCAGCACGACAATTTCGGTGGTGATGCTTATGTATTCAGAGGCGATTTCTCCTGTCTGGTAGACCTCTCATTAAATGGTGCACCGCTTAATCTGAACGACTGGACCTCTTCTGTGGTAGTACAGCCATCAACAGCAGCAGCTGCACGTACAACAGGTACTATACAGTACATTGAGAAGGTGCAGACAGCGGCAGCAGCTGAAAGCAAACTGAATGCAACCCTGAATGTGTTGCCGAATCCGTTTGTAAATGAAGTGGTTGTAAGAACTACAGCGACCACGAAAGAGGGTTATCTGTATGTAAGCGTGTTCGCGCTGGACGGTAAGACCGTATTGCCAGCGAAACGCATCGTAAATGGCGAAAGGATCGATCTGTCAAACGTTGGGACCGGCGTTTACCTGATCAGGATCTTTAACGGTAAAGATACCGAGATCAGGAAGATCATCAAGCAGTAGTAATTTTCCTGTCTGACAGGATCATTTAATGGGCAAAAAACGGGAGTACCACCTAAAAAAGGTGAGGCTTCTGTTTTTTGCCTTTTTTGTTTTCTCCTTTTCTACAGCAGTAAATACATTTCAAATACTTTTAATTTAATTTTTTGTTATAAAATGCTATATAATAAAAAGAATTGTTACTATTTTATATGTCGAAAAGATGGAGAAAACATTGTAATGAAAACCCGGAGCCATTAAAACTGCCGTATAATTTGTACCGAGAGGGGCGAATTATATAAACGACGTGATATGAATACACAAGATGCCGAGTTAGTTATTAAATTACTTGCCGATGATGTAACAGCCTTTGATGCCCTGTACTGGAAATACCACCAGGCAGTCTACCGGAATATTTTCAAGTTTGTTAAGGAGCCCATTGCAACAGAAGATATTTTGCAGGAGGTCTATGCCAGACTGTGGGAAAAGAGGAAAGATATTAATGCTGGTCAGTCCGTAGCCGGCTGGTTGTTCGTAATCAGTTTCAATCTTTCAGTAGATTATCTGAGAAAGAAACTACGTGAGCATACTTTCCATAAGGAGTTATACAATCTGAATATCGACGCTGGTGACTGGGAAGATAATCCCGGTGCTTATGAAGAACAGTATCACCTGCTGGAAGAGGCCATCTCACAGCTATCTCCCAAGAAACAGAAGATTGTCACCCTATGTAAACTCGAAGGTAAAACTTACGATGAAGTAGCAGAAGAAATGAAGATTTCCAGGAACACCGTCAAAGAGCATTTATCCATCGCGATGACCCGTATTAATGAATACATTCAGAAGAACAAGGAGCACAAATATGTGTTGTTGCTGCTGTTGTTCCTGAAGAATTAGTTCGTAAACCCGTGACAGACTGCCGTTGCATAATAACGAAAAGCAACGTCGGCGCTGTTGTACAACCAGAAACATATGTCAATTATCAACCAAAATCACCGTGGACACATTATTAATAAGAATATGTAACAAATTTCGTAAACACACCCACCCATATGCTGAGGGGCACCGTATTTAGGTTAAATAATCATTAAAATAGTGCAGAACAGGAAGGAATACCTAAAGCAACTGTTGCAACAAAAGGAGTGGAAACAGGAAGACCGGGATTGGCTGCTGCAGTATTTAAATGAGAACGACCTAAGGGATCTGCAGGAAGTAGCGTCAGAAGTTTATAACGCTGAACTGCAAAGCGCAGACCCTGTACTGGAACGAGAACACTCAGCGCGCATACTGGAGCAGATACATCAGCGCATCAGCGTACCGAAAGGCGCTGTTGTGAGAAGTATGTGGTTCAGTCGCTGGAAAGTAGCTGCTGCCGCCATTATTATCCTGGTTGCAGGAGCAGGCATCCTGAGCCTGTTCAGAAAACCCGTAAAACAGCTTTTAGTTACAGCGGAGAAACAACGGAAGACATTTACACTGCCTGATGGCACCATCGTGTATCTGGAACCTGGAACGACTATACAGTATGCTACCAGCTATGGTAAAGAAGAACGTAACGTGACACTGACAGGTGAGGCACTGTTTAAAGTAGAAAAAGATGACGCACATCCATTCATTGTAGCTTCATCACTGATCAGCACCAAAGTATTGGGTACCTCTTTTAACATGGAGGTAAGAAACAGTTCTGAAGCAAAAGTAGTAGTGCTGAACGGTATGGTGCAGGTGGCCGCAAAAGGAGAGGAGAACCAGAAAGGGAGGGAAGTGATCCTGACGGCCAACAGGAGTGCGGTATATAATAAGGATACGCATCTGCTTGAAATGTCTGATGCCACAGACGATGCACGGTTTTATTCGCAAAAACAACAAGGACGGTTTGTATATGATGGAGAAGAAGTTATAAAAGTAGTAAACGACCTGCAGAGATACTATAACGCGGAGATCAGATTAGATAAAAGAATACAGCACTGTGCATTTTATGGAGATGTAAACATTGTGGATGACCTGGAGAAGGCACTCGATCTGATCGCAGTGTCGCTGAACGCCAAAATCAATAAGGATAAGAATGGGAACGGCTATATAATTGCCGGAGGTAACTGTCAATAGGACAAAAGACACATCGCCAACAGTTAACCTTGCCTGATGCCTTAGAATGTACTGAGCATACACATGTATGCTAGCCAGCTTGTTATTATACGTAGATTAAATATTGCACACAACCAAACTAAATCGCTTTATGACGAATCAGGAAAGAACGCCATCCGGTTAACTATGCCCTATTAAGTTAACTCAGTAACGATAAAAATTGAACTGCACCGCAGCTGGTGCCCTATTGCCCTGGTCCCGCAAGGACCGGTAATGGGAATGCTATTTCCCGAACCGAACCAAAATCAAATCATACACGAAATGCTGAAGAAGGCAACCCTATCCCTCCGCCTGATCGTGCTTGCGCTGCTGATCCTGTTGTCACAGACCATCGCAGTTCCCGCAAATGCTTCAGGAATACAGGATGCGCTCGACAAGAAGATTTCTCTGGAACTGAAAAATGTGTTGCTGAAAGAAGCACTCGACCAGATCGGTAATCTCGCAGAAGTCTCTTTTATCTATGCAGGCAACAAGACGATTGTCGGCAATAAGGTGGATGTAAACGCTCACAATGAAAAAGTGAGCGACCTCCTTAAAAAGCTGCTTAAACCGCTGTCTCTTTCCTATACGGTCGTATACGATCGTGTGGTGATCCGCCCCGTTGAAAAAAAAATGGAAGGCCTCTCCGTACCGGAAAGCCAGCGCCAGGTGGCGCCGCGCACCCAGGACATAAGAGGTACAGTAGCGTCCCCAAAAAATGAAGCGCTACCCGGTGTGGCAGTTGTTATTAAAGGTACTACCCGTGGCACAACTACTGATGAAAAAGGATTTTTTCAGTTGAAAGGCGTTCCTGCGGATGCGATACTGGTATTCAACTTTACCGGTTATCAGCAGGAGGAAGTAAGTGTGGCTGCTTATAAAAATGGCGTGATCAACATTCAGCTGAAAGAGAAAACAACCAAACTACAGGAAGTAGTGGTGACAGGTTTCCAGGATATTGATAAAAGCAAGTTCTCCGGTGCTGCTGCCCGTATTAAAATGGATGAAGCCAAGATCGATGGTATGGCAGATGTAAGCCGTATGCTGGAAGGACGTGTAGCTGGCGTGGCCATACAGAACGTATCCAGCACTTTTGGTACAGCGCCTAAAATACGCGTACGTGGCGCTACCTCTATCAATGGTGATAACAAACCGCTGTGGGTGGTTGACAACGTGGTACTGGAAGATGTGGTGAATATCTCTAATGACCAGCTGTCCAGCGGAGACCCGACCACATTGCTCGGTTCTGCGGTTGCAGGCCTGAACCCGAACGATATCGAAAGCTTCGACATCCTCAAGGATGCGGCAGCTACAGCCTTATACGGTGCACGTGCGATGAACGGCGTAGTGGTGATCACTACCAAAAAAGGACGTTCCGGTTTAAAACCTGTCGTTACCTACAGTGGTAATTACAGCACTCAGCTGAAGCCTAACTATAACAACTATAATATCATGAACTCCGCCCAGCAGATGTCAGTACTGGCAGAGCTGGAGCGGAAGGGCATGCTCACTTCCGATATTCTTTCCCGCGGTGATATCGGTGTATACGGTAAGATGTATGAAATGCTGAATGCAGATGATAAAGGTAATTTCCCGCTGGAAAATACACCGGCTGCAAAACGCAAATTCCTGGAACGTTACGCTTCCGCTAATACTGACTGGTTTGATATCCTGTTTAAGACAAGCTTTATACAGGAACATTCCCTGAGTATCTCTAACGGTAATGACAAGGGTCAGTCCTATTTCTCTACCAGCTTTTATCATGACAACGGTTGGACAATTGCAGATAAAGTAAGCCGCTATACGCTGAACTTCCGCAACAACTACAAGATCTCTGAAAAAGTAAGCACCGGTTTCTCTGTACTGGGCTCTGCGCGCCAACAAAGAGCACCGGGTGCTCTGTCCCGTACCAGCAACCCCGTAGAAGGTCAATACGACCGCGATTTTGACATTAATCCGTTCAGCTATGCACTGAACACCAGCCGGACTCTCACCGCCTATGATCAGGACGGAAAACTCGAATACTTCAGAAGGAACTATGCGCCGTTCAACATCATCAACGAATCGGCTAATAACTACCTGAACCTGAGTATGATGGACCTGCGTCTCCAGGGAGATGTATCCTGGAAGGTGACTAAAAACCTGCGTTACGAATTTGTAGGTGCACTGCGCTATGTAAAATCTTCCCGAGAGCATCAGATCACGGAGAACAGTAACATGGCGAATGCCTATCGTGCCGCGGACAATGCGACAATCGCAGAGAATAACAAATTCCTTTACCGCGATCCGAATAACCCGGATGCTTTACCGATGATCGTACTGCCTTACGGTGGTTTCTATAACCGTACGGAAGATCAGCTGCTCAACTTCGACTTCCGTAATAGTCTGAACTATAGCACCACGATCAATCAACGGCACAGTATCACGGCCATGGTAGGTCAGCAGGTAAAATATGCAGATCGTCAGAATTCCTCCAATACAGGTTACGGCTACCAGTACAACAATGGTGGGGTACCGTTTACAGACTACCGCATACTTAAACAGACCATCGAAAGCAGCTTCCCATATTATGGTATGGCCAAGGATTATGACCGCTTTGCGGCCTTCTTTGCAACCGCTACCTACGGACTGGATGGTAAATATAACCTGACCGGTACCACCCGTTATGATGGTTCCAACAGACTGGGACGCTCTAAGAGCGCCCGTTGGTTACCAACATGGAGCGTGTCTGGTTCCTGGAACATCGATAAAGAAGATTTTGTGCAGGACCTGGGCTGGGTAGATTACCTGGCGCTGAGAGGAAGCTATGGTCTGACGGCAAGTCTTGGCCCGGCTACCAACTCTAACATCGTATTCCAGACAGTTAATTCAAAAAGAACACACCTCGATGAGGTAGAATCAGTGATCAAGATCGCTCACCTTCAGAATGATGACCTGACATGGGAAAAACTCTACACGACTAACATCGGTCTGGATGGTACGCTCCTTAACAGACGCCTGAACTTCTCCATCGATGCTTACCGCCGTAACAGCTTTGACCTGATCAGTATCATCAAAACTTCCGGTATTGGTGGAGAGACCTTCAAGGCAGCCAACTATGCAGATATGAAATCGAAAGGTATAGAGTTGCTCGTAGGCGGCGATATCATCAAACGTAAGAACTGGGGATGGAAAACCAGTGTGACCTTTGGTTATAATACCAACAAGATCACCAATGCGAAGAACATCCCGCGCATCTTCGACCTCGTAGTAGCAGAAGGTGGTAATAAAGAAGGATATCCTGTAAGAGGCCTTTTCTCACTTGAATACAAAGGACTGGACCCGCAGACAGGTGCACCACAGTTTGTTGACCAGCATGGTGGTCTGAGCAAGGATGTGTTCCTGCAGGACCTGAATACAAGTCACCTGGTATACCAGGGCCCTGTTGACCCGCCGGTGAATGGTGGTGTGAATAACACCTTCCATTATAAAAGTCTGTCACTGAACGTATTCGTGACTTACCAGTGGGGTAATAAGATCCGTCTCTACCCTGCATTCAAAACAGCATACTCTGACCTGGACGCAATGCCAAAAGAATTCTATGACCGCTGGATAATGCCGGGAGATGAAAAGGAAACACAGACGCCTTCTATCCTGGATGGACTGGAGCAGGTGATGCTGGGTGGTGCTTATCCTTACAACAACTATAACTATTCAACTGCCAGGGTAGCAAAAGGAGATATGATCCGCCTGAAAACGGTATCGCTGACCTGGCTGGTGCCGGCACCTGTACTGAGAAAAACAGCCTTTAGCAACATCTCAGTGACCGGCGCTGCCATCAATCCATGGCTGATCTATGCTGACAAAAAGCTGAGAGGACAAGACCCAGAGTTCTTCAACACAGGCGGTGTTGCGCAGCCGATACAGAAACAATTTACACTATCCTTAAAAGCAGGTTTCTAAATAAGATGGTTATGACGAAATTTTTTACAAGAGCATCTGTTCTTACAGGATGTTTGATAGCCATGGCCGGATGTAATAAATATCTGGATAAGTCGCCGGATAGTACCTGGACAGAACTGGACTCACCTGCAAAGGTATCCCAGTTGCTGGGTACCGCTTATCCGCAGGCCAACTATATCGTGTTTGCGGAAGCCATGACTGACAATGTGGAAGATAAAGGCGCCGGTGTTACCGACAGAACGAACCTCGACCCTTATTTCTTCAACGATGTATCGGCTACGGAACAGGACTCTCCGGAATTCTACTGGCAGGCCTGCTACGCAGCTATTGCGGCAGCAAACAATGCATTGAAAGCCTGCGAAGCAGCTCCCGATAAAAGCCGTTATACAGCCCAGAAGGGAGAAGCACTGGTAGCAAGGGCCTATGCGCACTTTATGCTGGTAACGTTCTTCTCCAAATTCTATGACGAAACAACTGCCGCCAGTGATCCGGGTATTCCTTACGTGACGGAACCGGAGAAAGTAGTGAATAAGCAATATGAACGTAAGACGGTCGCCTATACTTATCAGATGATCGAGAAAGACCTGTTAGCAGGTATGGCGCTGATCAGCGATGAAAACTATGCGGTGCCACGCTATCATTTCAATAAGTCAGCGACCTACGCATTCGCTACCAGGTTTTATCTGTTTAAGAAAGACTATCAGAAAGTGCTGGAATATGCGAACCAGGTATTCCCTAACAATGACCTGGCCAGCAACATGCGCCCCTGGAATACGACGTATAAAACACTCAGTCCGGCTGCTATCTGGGATACCTACGCAAAGGCAACCGAAAACGCGAACCTGCTGCTGGTGGAAACACAGTCCATGTATGGCAGATATGTAGCGCAATACAGATACGGACTGACCTATAATAAACAAATTGAAATACTCGGCAGCAATGTAACGGGTGGCAGCTATGCTTATCCATTATACTACTATGGTACAAGAGACTACTTCGTACCAAAACTGACGGAGTATTTCGTAAAGGCTTCTGTAAACGCAACGATCGGAGACCCTTATGTGATGGTGCCGTTGTTCACTACGGAAGAAGTACTGTTCAACAGGGCAGAAGCCAATGCTTATCTCGGTAACAACAATGACGTACTGGCTGACCTGAACCTTTTTGCCAGCAAACGCATGACCAATTACAACGCTGCTTCACACAGAATTACGCAAACCAAGATCAGGACTTATTACGGTATCACCGATGTGAAGAACGGCCTGCTGCAAACCATACTTGATTTCAAACGAGCAGAGTATGTACAGGAAGGGCATCGCTGGTTTGACATTCAACGCTACAAAGCGGCTGTTACACACTATACCGATAAAGGAGCAAAGATGGTACTGGAACCTGGCGATAAACGCCGCGTATTACAAATCCCGGCTGCTGCTACCAATTCAGGTATCACATTGAATCCAAGATAATAGCAACCATTCATACAAGAACTCACAGATATGAAACGTATAAAAATATTCTTCTTGCTCCTGACAGTAGCTGTATTTGCAGCCTGTGCAAAGAAAGAGGACGATCTCAGTGGTGTGCAAGATATCCCGGGCCTGGGTGGCGATACCTGGGTACCGGGATCTTTAGATGCCTGGTTACACGATACGATGACTGTTCCCTACAATATTGAAGTAAAATATAAATGGGACCAGTTTGAGTTTGATGTAACAAAAACCCTGGTGCCTCCGAGAGAGGAAGTGGTGATCCCTGCTATCAGGGCGATCAAAAAAGTATGGATAGATAATTACATCAGGGAGGCGGGAGCGATTTTCTTCAAGAAGTACTGCCCTAAGTTCTTCATCCTGTCAGGCAGCGCCAGCTGGAATGACAATGGAACGATTACACTGGGTACCGCAGAAGGCGGCCGTAAGGTAGTAATGTATCTACTCAATGATTTCCGTACGAAAGAAATGCCGGGATATAAGAAGAGCGATACCGGCAACGTGAAACAGATATTTCATGTGATAGAACATGAATTCGGACATATCCTGCACCAGACAGTAATGTACCCGGTAGAATTCAAGAAGATATGTGCAGGTTATTACACTGGTAACTGGAACAATATCGCTGACTCAGAAGCAAGAAAAGACGGCTTTGTAACAGCATATGCCATGTCAAATGAGAACGAGGACTTTGTAGAAATGATCGCTATGATGCTGATAGAAGGAAAGGCAGGGTTTGACAGAATAGTGAACAGCATTCCGGAAGGGTTCAGTGTGAACGGTAGTTCTCAGGCACAGGCAAAAGAAAGGCTGCGTCAGAAGGAAGCGATGGTGGTGAGTTACTTCAAAACTGCCCATAAAGTCGATTTCTATAGTCTGCAGGATAATACCAGAAAATCCATCGTACAACTGCTTTACTAAGCCTTTATCAACCAAGATCAATCAACACTCCTTATGAGAAAAAATCTATCATTATATCTTTTACTGCTCATTGCCGTATTGGCTTCCTGCCGGAAGGAGTACGATGATGTATTTGATGAATCGCCAGACGAAAGGATCAACGAAACACTCGCTGCTTATAATAAAACGCTCATAGGCGCTCCGAATGGCTGGAAAGCGCTGGTGTACCCTTCCGCCCTGGAAGGCACCGCATTCGGCTTTTATTTCAAATTTGACAGCAGTAACAGAGTGGATATGTTCTCAGACTTTGACTCGGTGTCTGCCGTAACCGTACGCACCAGCAGCTTCCGTCTGAAATCATTACAGCAACCTTGTCTGTTGTTTGACACCTATTCCTATATCCATGTACTATGTGATCCGGATGCGAGCAAGAATGGCGGATACTATGGAAAGGGTTTATTTTCTGACTTTGAATTTGCCATAGACGGCGTCTATGGTGATACCATAAAACTTACAGGACGTCTGAATGGCAGTAAGGCCATCTTCGTCAAAGCTACCTCGCAGGAGGCACAGGATTATTACGATAAAAAACGGAACTGGGAGTTCAATAAATTTTCCCGGTTCCTTACTTATTTCAAACTGCTGACTGTCGGAAGTAACAAGTATGATATCTATGTTGATCAGCTGTACCGTCGTATTACCTTGAAGTGGGTCTCCAATAATGGGGAGAAAGAGTTCCATACTAACTATTATTTCGATAATAATGGGATATCGTTCACGACCCCTTTCAGAGATGGGGCTGTGTCTTTTTCCAATTTCTCTGATATCAAATGGGATGTATCAGCACAACGCCTGACCGTTAAAGCAGGAGAGAACAATGCGGTGATCACCAGTGCCATTAAACCCCAGGTACTGGATAAAGAAGCCGGAAAACGCTGGTACAATACTGCTGCCGCCACTGAAAGTTACTGGGCATCGCTGAGCGGTTTCCATGTTGACGGTGTGGACGATGCATATGGCGTGACGGACATTGCCGGCTTCAACTTCATGTTTTATTACCCCGTTTACGATGGCGAATATGACTTTGCCGGCATACTGCCAGCCGAGCGCCCATATGGTCCCGCCTTTACCCCGGTGTTCAATACGAATGGTACTGTAACATTTGATTTCTCAGGACTGGCCTTTGGTCAGATACCTGAAAACGCTTCAGCTACCATCGGCAACATCATTACCAAGTATCAGGAAAGTGCAGGCTTCTATTTCGTGCAGACAGGCGAAAGTTCCTATGACATGGTCAATGCAAAAGATGCCAGGACCTGGATCACCTGGCAGCAGTAATGGCATCGCCCATCGCATTATTTAAAGAAAGAAATACTTAAAACAAACAGCCATGAAAAATCAGCCTGTTTCTGTATTATACAAGGCTTCTTTATACCTGATCATGTTGCTGCTATCTGGTCTGCATACTTTTGCACAGATAGACATCTCGATCGGGTCTAACAGTGGTGTCAATGGTAGCACCGGTTACCCCTGTCCATTGCAGGATTATTACGAAGGCTCCCGATCACAGTTCCTTTATCGGGCCAGTGAGCTGACAGCCGCCGGTATGCAACCGGGCTATATTAATGCAGTAAAGTTTACTGTCAATAGCCTGAACAATACCGGTATTGTCGAGGACTACACGATTAAAATTGGCAGTACCACCATTGCGACGCTCGATGCGGCCAGCTGGGTGCCTGTTAATACAACTGTTTTCGGACCGGTGAACTATCAGCCGGTTGTTGGTGTGAACGCCTTCAACACCTTACCCACTTTTTTCTGGAACGGTACCGATAATATCGTTGTAGAAGTATGTAACGGTGGAGATAACTTCACCAATAACCCCAGTGTAAGATGGACAACAGGTCTGGGTTTTAATGGCTCTCACACATTCAGGTCGGATAACCTGGGTAACCTCTGTGGTACGGCAAATGTCTCCAACACAGGTACCATGACCACCCGTCCTGATATTATATTCAATTACACACCTGCCGCTGCGTGTACAGGTACGCCGCAGGCAGGTACGACTGTTTCCACACAGACCACTGTCTGCTCAGGACAATCGTTTTCACTTTCCCTCAGCGGAAACACTGCTGCTACTGGTCTGACTTACCAGTGGCAGTCTTCTACTGACAATATCAGCTGGACAAACATACCAGGTGCTACAACTCCTTACCTGCCTAATAAATTACAGACAGTTACGACTTACTACCGTTGTGTGGTAACCTGTTCCGGTAGCGGAGCCGTAGCTAACTCCACGGCTTTACAGGTTACCAGTCCTGCATTGGTGCATGGCGTCTTTACGATCAATAAGAATGCGCCTGCCGGTAACGGTAACTTTATATCCTTCAATGCTGCCTATGACTATATTAAATGTGGTATTGACAGTGCGGTTGTATTCAATGTAGTAACAGGCAGCGGCCCTTATGACGAACAACTGATCATTACCCCTGTCGGTGGTGCATCAGCTACCAATACTATCACTTTCAACGGTAATGGCGAGACCATCACCAATCTTTCGCCAAGTACGGCAGAATGGGCAGTGATCAAACTGAATGGTGCGGATTACTTCACATTCAATAATCTCAAAATAGTACCGAAAGGCACTACGTCTTCTCAGCGTGGTATTGGCGTACAATTGCTGAATGATGCTGATTTCAATACCATCAAGAATTGTACGATCACTTTACAGGCGACCATCACTTCTTCCAGTTATGTAGGTATCGCGCTGAGCGCTTCCGCTACGGACCCGGTAGGAAGAGGCGCTGCCAATTGTGACGACAATACTTTCAGTGACAACACCATCATTGGTGGTTACTATGGTATTACACTGGTGGGTAGCTCTTCTGTGGCTAACCAGCGTAATAAGGTGACGGGTAACACTATCACTGAGTCTTACTACAGAGGTGTCTATGTACACGGTGCATTTAATGCGCTGATCAAAAATAACAAGTTCAGCCGCCCTACCCGTGATAACGTAACTACCTACGCGGCCGTTCACCTGCAGGACCTGAGTACTAAAGTGATCATCGATGGTAACAGGATCAGTGATCCTTTCGGTGGATTGCTGACCACTACTTCTTCTTTCTATGGTATCTTCCTCGAGAATGTAGAGGCTATTTCCCAGCTGGAAAACGAAGTGACCAATAACCTGATCTATAATCTCAATGGTCAGGCAAACCGCTATGGTATCTATAACAGCAATGCGAGCAATGTTAAGATATATCATAACACCATCTCCATGGATGGTACTTCTACTTCGACCAATAACACTTATAAGATAGCAGGGTATATACAGACAGGTGGTGCAGCAGGTGTTGAGTTTATCAACAACATCATCACACTGACCACGACTTCCAATATCGCGCAGTTTGGTCTGTATTATGGTAATGCTTATCCTAATACGGATGTGATCTCTGATAAGAATGACATCTTTATCACGCCGGCTGCGAATAACAAGTACACCGGTTACTATACCAAGAACCTGCCTACTTTACCTGAATGGCAGGCTGCCAGTCAGCAGGACGCAGGCTCATTTGCCGTAAATCCGCTGTACCAGGATATTGCCACCGGTAACTATTCGGCCAGCAATGCCAGTCTGAATAACAGGGGTAATGTGGTGAACATTGCGGTGGATATCAATAATACCGCCCGTAACATCAGCGCTCCGGACCTGGGCGCCTATGAGTTCACACCGCCGCCATGCGTAACGCCGCCAACTGGAGGTACGACGCAGCTGAGCAAACAGATCGTATGTGCCGGTACACCGGTACTGGTCAGTCTGGCGGGCAACTCTATGGGACAGACACAGACTTATCAGTGGCAGACCTCTCCAACACTGGGCGGTACTTATACAGCTCTGGGTACGTCTTCTGAATATGCGGATACGACCATCATCGCCAACACGACACTGTATTACAGGGCCGCGTTGACCTGTGGTGCGAATACCAGCTATTCAACGCCGATACTGCTGACAGTAAATGGCGCACTCGCTCCGAATACTTATACGATAGATAAAACATTGCCTACCGGTGGTCTGAACTTTACCAGCTTCAATGACGCTAAACAAGCGATGATGTGTGGTATAGCTGGTCCGGTGATCTTTAACGTGGTAGCAGGTCGTACGACTTATGAAGAACAGCTCATACTGGATTCTATCCCTGGTGCATCTGCGGTGAATACCATCACTTTCAGAGGTAATGGAAATACCATCCACTATTCCAGTGCAGATGGAGCAGAAAGAGCGGTGATCAAACTGCGTAAGGCTGACCATATCACTTTCGACAGTCTGCGGATCGATGCTACCGGTGCTAATACCTATGGATGGGGTGTACAGTTGTACAATCACGCGGATAGTAACGTGATCACAAAATGTGAGATCATTACAAAGGCTGACGGTACGACCGGCGACCACGCAGGTATAGTAATGAGCACATCAGAGACCGATGCGGCCAGCTCGGGCAGCAATGCGTTCAGTGTTGGTAATACCTTTAGTAAGAATAAGATTACTGGTGGTTATTACGGTATCACGGTGATGGGATACACTAACGCAGGTACATCCAACAACCGCATCATTGCAAATGAGATAAAGGATTACTACAGCAGAGGTATCTACTCTTCCTATACTGGCTTTACCCTGATTACAGACAATATCCTGACCCGTCCGACCAGAACTGGTTCAGACTGGACGCTGTATGGTATTGCCCTGACGAGCAGGCATAACAATGCGAAAGTACTTCGCAATGCAGTGTCTAATGGCACGCCGTCACCAACCACCAATACGGTGTATGGTATCAGCTTTGACAACGTGAACGCGGATGATACCAAACAGGATACTATCGCCAATAACATCATATACAATATGAATGTAGATGGTAGCTGCAGAGGTCTCTCACTGACCTGGTCTACCAATATTATTGCGTTGCATAACACGATCTCCATTGACAGAGAAGGTTCTGCACAAACATGGAACTCTTCTTATGGTGCGTATATCAACTTCTGTAATACCAGCAAGTTTATAAATAACAATATCACTGTCACCAGCACAGGTAACGAATCGAAATATGCTATTTACCTGAGCGGAGATGCTGATATCCAGAATAACAACTACTATGTAAAAGCAGGTGGTAAAGAAAACTATACCGGCTATTTCAACGGCGCCCGTAAAACATTGGGTGAGTGGAAAGCGGCTACACAGAAAGATTCTGCTTCTACAGACTATGATCCGATCTATGCTGATCTGCCGAATGGTAACCTGCAACCGGCATTCTATAAAATGGATAATACCGGTGTGCCACAGGGAGTAGCGACAGACATCCTGGGAAGAAGCAGAAGTACGACTACGCCGGACGTAGGTGCTTATGAGATCAGTCTTCCATTGTGTCAGACCCCGATCAACGCGGGTAAAGCAGTGGTAGCGCCAAATAATAACATCTGTATGGGTACGCCGGTTAGTCTGGACCTGATAGAGAATACGACTGCTGGTCGTCTGACCTATCAGTGGCAGGCTTCCTACTCCGCTACGGGTCCATGGGTGTATATCAGCGATACTGCTTATGTACCGACATTCAAGACAGAACTGGGTGCGAACAATTACTTCCGTTGCCAGCTGGTATGTAGTGGTACAGATACAGCCTGGTCAGAAGTGGCCTTCGTAAACATGAACCAGCCACTGATCAAGGGTGTTTATACGATCAATCCGGCAGGCTCCGGCAACAGGAACTTCCCTTCATTTACAGCGGCAGTAGCGGCGATGGAATGTGGTATCGCGGGAGAGGTGATCTTTGACGTGGTGCCTGGTACGTATACGGAACAGGTATATATGCATAAGGTCCCTGGTGCATCTGATACCAGCCGTGTAACCTTCCGTAGCCAGAATGGCGACCCTGCATCTGTGACACTGACATACGCAGGTACAACAGCCAGAAACTATGTACTGAGACTGGACAGTGCCAGCTATATCACTTACAAAAATATCACGATCACTGCCACCGACGCCACTAACGGCCGAGCAGTAGTATTTGGCGGTAATGCGGTAAAAGATAGTCTGTTAACCAGTAAGATCAATGTGCCGGTTGCGACCACAGACAATACAAATGTAGTCGGTGTATTTGCGGACGACTTCAAAGGTGGCAACATCGCTATCGTTGGTAATACGCTCAAAAGCGGCGCAAGCGGTATCCACTTCTCCGGTACTTCTAATGATGATGAAGTACGTGGACTGTTAGTCGATAGCAATAATGTAAGCGGCGTATTTGCCAGCGGTATCAATATCAATTTTGTCAGCCGTCCTGTGGTATCCAGAAACATTGTGGATATCAAAAGCCCGATGACTGCATCAGGTTACGGTATCGTACTCAGCTCTGGCGATAGTGCTTATAAAGTGATCGGTAATACCCTTACCATCAGCAATCTGAGTACTTCTATCTGGGGTATCGCACTGCAGGATTGTAAAGGTTCTGCTGCTGCTACCGGTCTCATAGAAGGCAACAAGGTGATTGCGGTAACTGGTAACACCGGTATGATCTGGGCACTGGCGAACGTAGGTTCTTCTTACAACACGACAGTGAATAACGTAGTGTCTGTAAAGACCACCGGTGCTGTAGCCTACGGTTTATACAGTAATGAGGGTAATAACATCAACTACTATAATAACTCCGTATACAATGCCTCTACAGCGGTAGGTGCGAATGTAACGGCTTACATCTCTCATACAAGTCCTGCGGATGGTAACGTGAAACTGCGTAACAATATCTTCTCCAATGAAGGTGGCGGTCTCGCAGCTGAAATAGCGCTGAGCGACTATATCAACAGTGACTACAACACTTATTATACAACAGGTACGACACTGATCTCCAGAAGTGGTACAGGTGATGATTATGATAACCTGACCGACTGGATCGCTGCTTCTGACCTCGATATCAGTTCCATCGTACACAAGCCTGCATTTGCAAGCATCAATACCCTGGAACCTGAGCTGACAAACCCTGATGTATGGGCTATCCATGGTCGTGGCGTACAGATACCAGGTAACGACCACGATATCAACAAAAAAGTAAGACCGGTGACGCTGACCGCAGGCGTACCTGATATGGGTGCGTACGAATTCCTGCCAACAGCAGTACCTACCGTATTACAGGCGATCCCGGCAACACCGGCCCCTGGTATTACACAACAGTTCCTCTATGGATCAGACACGGTAGCGAAAATCACCTGGGACCCTAATACTGCCGTACCAGCTACTATCACCCTGAAACGTTACTCAGGCGTAGTACCGCCAAATCTGGCACAGGGTACGCCATTCATGTACTTCTATACAGATGTGGACGTGACAGGTGCGGGTAATTATAAATTCAACCTGGAGCAGTTCTATGTGGATTCATGGCTGGGTTATATGGACAGAGAGAAGAACGTGCGTCTGGGCAGAACGGATGCTTCCAATACCTGGATCGTCAATGACAGCAGCACAGTAGACGTAGCAAGGAATATCATCGCTGATACGGCCCTTCATTACCTGGATAAATTCACCGGTCTGAGAGGTAAACTGATCTTCGAACCGAATGGTCCTGTTGGTGCAGATACTTCAAATACAGGTACGCGCTTCTGGGTAGCTTACGGTCATGACAGAAGTTTCATTACCGACAATGACCAGAACCTGGCGCTGCACTTCGTAGCAGGTGCTACTGCAGCACATGTGGTGGTGAAAGTAAATGGTACTGCATGGGGTAAAGACTATACAGTGCCTGCAAATGGTTCCTTCACTACTGACTTTATACCAAAATCCGGTCTGAGCGATGCCCGTCTCTCCGGTGAAGGTTTATATCCTTTCGGTATCAGCATTGAAAGTGATGCACCGATCAACGCCTATGCACACCAGTATAGCTGGTCTACAGCAGGTGCTACACTGTTATTGCCTGTAGGTACATATGGTTATGAATACCGTCCGATGACCGCCCGCCAGTACGCAGATGCAGACGCCTTCTCCTGGTTCTACATCATCGCTGACAATGACAGTTCGGTAGTAGAGATCACGCCTTCACAACTGACAGCAGGCGGACATGCGGCAGGCGTACCATTCCAGGTAACGCTGAACAGAGGTGAGGTCTACCAGGTATTAGGTGCATCGAAAGACCTGAATGAAGGATACGACCTCTCAGGTAGTATCGTTCGCTCTATACAGAATGAAAAAGGTAAATGTTATCCGGTAGCTGTATTCTCCGGTAACAGCTTTAGCTCCTTCGGTTGCGGTGGCTCCGGTGGACCAGTTGGTACAGATGGTGAGAACATCGTACAACAGAACCTGCCGGTACAGTCATGGGGTAAAACATTTATGTCAGCTCCATCCTCTGGTATGACCGATCCAGTCCGTCTGATGAACAACATTTATCGCGTACTGGTGAAAGACCCGGCAACGATCGTGAAGAGAAATAATGCACAGCTGCCATTGAGTACGCTGATCAATAACAGCTACTATGAGTTTGAAAGTAAAGTAGCAGAGTATATCGTAGCTGACAAACCGGTAACCGTTGCACAGTACTTCGCTAACGACGGTGCATGTGGCAATGCAGCTGGTGGGGACGTTGAAATGGTATACCTGACGCCTGTTGAACAGGGTGTGAAAAAAGCCACCTTCTATCGTAATGCGGATGCCAGCGTAAGCGCCAACTTTATTTCCCTGGTGATCCACAAACAGGGGCTGAACTCCCTGCTGATCGATGGTAGCAATACATTCAGCTACACCTTTAACCATCAGAACAGAGCTGACTATGTAGTGGTCGTTAAACGCTGGAATGCCAGTGAAGGACTGAGCACTGTGAAGAGTGATTCTGCATTCACCGCGATTACCTATGGTTTCGGATATAATGTCAGCTATGCGTACAACGTAGCGATGCAGATCAGGAACCTGAACATACAGCCTGCGTTTACCAATACGAATAATCAGACTAATGCTAAGAATGCTTATACCTGTGCGAAGACGCCATTCCGTCTGAGCGCTACGCTGCCAATGATACCGTCAACACTAACATGGCAGTTGAGCGAAGTAGCTAACCTGGCGCCGGCAACAGATATCGTAACCAACAATCCGGTTGCTGCCGATACGCTGGTAATAGACGGTGTGACGTACTATCAGTTCCAGCTTACAACAGACTATACTTTCTCTGCTCCGGGTGATTATGTGGTCCCTGTAAAAGTGACCGATCCGGCTATCGAAAGCTGTGATAACAGTATCACTACTTATCTGAAAGTGAAAGTAATGGCTGCTCCGCATGTAGACTTCGCCATCAGCTATAACGGTTGTATCAGCGATATCGCGGTACTGAACGGAACAGCAACAAGTGAGAACAATGCAGCGATCAGCAAATGGAAATGGCTGTTTGGCGATGGTACGACTGCTGATACACGCAATGTGACCAAACAATACCCTGCTGCTGGTGAATATAATGATACCCTGCGGGTGATCACGAAAGACGGTTGTGTGGGAGATACCGTGAAGAAGATCGTTGTAAACGAGCCAGGTGCTGCTGCACTGATCGCAGATACACTGACAGTATGTGCGCACACGGACGCCACGTTCACTATTCAGAACGCTGATGCCAACGCTACGTACAACTGGTACAATTCAGCGACCGGTGGTGCATTGATCACATCAGGCCCTGCGCTGGAAATCAAAGATGCGGTAAGTCCTGCGGTATACTATGTAGAAACTACCAAGGGCGGTTGTGCCGGTGTGGCACGTACACCAGCCACCTTACTGGTGAAACCACAACTGGCAGTGCCGGTACTGAGAGTGGATTCTATCGGTGTAGACCAGATACGTTTTACCTGGAATGAGATCGCGGGTGCTGAAGGTTACCTGGTATCTACAGATAACGGTGCGACCTGGACTGCGCCATCTTCCGGTGGAGAAGGACTGGAACATGTAGTGAAAGGCCTGAAACCACAACAGTCGGTGACCCTGATGGTGAAAGCCACCGGTTGTGAGGATAAAGTATCACAGGCTGTTACAGGTAAGACATTACCAGACGGTGTATACATTCCTTCAGGCTTCTCGCCAAATGGTGATGGTCTGAATGATACATGGCAGGTATACGGTGCTATAGTAAGAGAAATTCATTTCATGGTATTCAACCAGTGGGGTGAGAAAATATTCGAATCCAATAATCAGAACCTGGGATGGGATGGTAGTTACAGAGGCAAAGCACAGCCTTCCGGTGTATACATCTACATCTGTAAACTGAAATTGGCTGATGGTACCAGCATCGAAAGAAAAGGTACGCTCAACCTCTTGAGGTAATCTAAAAAATGGTTTTATGGAGAAATGGACATTCAGATCGACCCAACAATTCTTTGCTTGCTATTGCTCTCCGCCTGCTGGCGGGAGCAACAGCAGCAGGATGTTGCTCCGCAGCTGTTCTGCTGCCTTAATAATCCTGTTAACCTGTTTGCAAACCTATGGTCAGAATTTATCCAACAGAGGAAAAAGCTTCTGGGTAGGATATGGCCACCACCAGTTCATGGAGCCCAACAGAGGTAACTCACAGGAAATGGTACTCTACCTGAGTGCAGAAGAACCTGCCAATGTTACTGTTACTATTGATGGCACCACCTGGTCAAGAACTTATACAATTCCTGCCAACACTGTTATTGCAACCGACCAGATACCGAAGACCGGTACCTTTGACGCAAGACTTTATTCCGTTCCGCCTACTTTTGGTGGTACAGGTGGTGAAGGCTTATTCCAGCGGAAAGGTATTCATATCGTCAGTGACGTTCCCATTGTAGCTTATGCACACATTTATGGTAGTGCTTCATCCGGAGCGACCATGCTGATGCCTGAAGATACATGGGGATATTACTATGTATCACTGAACAGTCAGCAGGACTATGACTTTGACTGTTTCTCCTGGATGTTTGTCGTTGCAAAAGAAAATAATACGGTAGTAGAAATTACCCCTTCCGTACCTACCCGTAATGGTAAACTGCCCGGTGTACCATTTACAGTTACCCTGAACAGGGGAGAGATTTATCAGGTGATCGGTGCATCGCTTGGTGGAAGTGCCGGACATGAAATGACCGGTACGACCGTCAGATCGATCGCCAATGTGAATGATACCTGTTTTCCTGTAGCGGTCTTCTCTGGTAGCAGCCGTACAAGTATTGCCTGTGTCGGCAATTTCGGCTCCAGTGGTGATAATAATATTCAGCAGGTCTTTCCATCACAGGCATGGGGAAAACGTTACCTCACAGCGCCAAGTTCTGTTGATAATACGCCCAGCAGTTTTATGACCAATCCTTATAAGGTGGTGGTAAAAGACCCGACCACTGTGGTAAAACGTAATGGTGTACAATTAACAGGATTACTGAATAACGCTTACTATGAATATGAAAGCAGTACGCCGGATATCATCGAGGCAGATAAGCCGGTATTAGTCGCACAATATATGTCATCTACCGGCGCCTGTAACAATACAGGCGGGGATGGTGACCCTGAAATGGTGTACCTGAGCCCTGTAGAGCAATCTATCAAAAGGATCGGCTTCTACAGAAATAACCGCGAGAATATCAACGTGAACTACCTCACGATGATCATACCCACTGTTGGTCTGAACACACTGACGATCGATGGTGTGGCTAACTCCTGGAATGTGGCGATCCCACATCCCAATGTGCCGGGCTATTCTGTCGTTGTTAAAAGATGGAATGCCACGCAGGCCCAATGTATCGTACAGAGTGATTCCGCTTTTACTGCGGTGACCTATGGTCTGGGATCGGTGGAAAGTTACGGTTATAATGCAGGTACGCTCATCAATAACCTGAATGTGATCGGAGTTATCCACAATGAACAGGATACCTCATCTTATAAAAATGATTTTACCTGTACGCAAGCACCGGTGGAACTGTCCGTGCTCCTGGCATACAAGCCAACAGAGATGCACTGGAACATCAGTAAACTGGGGAATGTCGTGACGCCTAATGCGGATGTTACACAGGTGAACCCTGTAGCGGTAGGCGAAGAACTGGTAAATGGCGTGCCTTATTATAAATACACCTTACCAGGTACTTACCTTTTCAGTACGATCGGTAAATATGAAATTCCGATCGTTAACACACATCCGAGCATTGAGAAATGTGACCATAAAGAAGAAGTAAAGATTTCTGTAGATGTAAAACGTAAACCTACCGCTACATTCACTACCGACTTCACCGGTTGTACAATGGATACGGTGTATTTCAAGGCAGATAGCAGTGGTAATGGTTACACTATCGATCGCTGGAAATGGACATTCCCCGGTGCGGTGAAGGATAGTGGAGCAGTAGTGCAACGCAGGTTCCCGGTAGGACAGCAGAACATTCAGCTGAGCGTGATCTCAAAAGAAGGTTGTCTGGCTGATACAGTTATACCTGTTAATGTAGTAGCGGTCCCTGTAGCTGATTTTACTACAGCGCCGGCTGCTGTGTGTGAAGGAGGAAGTGTACAACTGACGGACCAGTCCACTTACGGCGGCACAGCCCCTATGAAGAACTGGTACTGGGACTTTGGAAATGATACGACTGCATCAGTTGATAACGGCGCAGCACAGAAAGCGAACTACAGCACATATGGCACTTATACAATAGAGCATGTGGTGAAAGTAAGTGAGCTGTGCGTGAGCGATACAGTAACGAAAACGATCGCTGTCAATGCGAACCCTGTATTAGGATTTACCTATCCGGATACCTGTCTGCTGGCAACCGGGGAAGTACAGTTCAACAGCACAACGACTGTACCTGACGGACAAGCCATCAGCACCTATGCCTGGGATTTCGGAGATGCGAACGCTACTCCGGCCAATCCAAATACAGCTGCTATTGCTGATCCGCTGCACAGCTATTCCAGGTTTGGTACCTATACAATAAAATACGCGGTGACAACCGCTCAGGGATGTAAGAACGATACCACCGTACAGGCCACCTTCAATCTGAAACCGGCGCTGACATTTGGTGCGACATTGCCTGCTGTTTGTATCAATGATAAAACGATCATCTCTGTAGCAAAAGCAAATGTAACAAATGGTGTGACCGGTACCGGTATCTACAAGGGTACTGGCGTGTCACAGGCGGGTATATTCAATCCGTTGACAGCCGGCGCAGGTACACATACTGTCTGGTATGTCTTTACCGCACAAGGTGGTTGTACAGATTCTATTTCTGCCACTATCACCGTGTATCCCAAACCACAAACTGCCTTTACTGCGAATGCAGACGTTTGTCTGGGTGAGGCAGTCAGCTTCGCAGATCAATCTTCCATTACCACCGGCAACATTGTTACCTGGAAATGGATATTCGGCGACGGCAGCACAGAAAACCGTACCGACAATACCACATTTGATAAAACCTACACAGCATGGAAAAACTATAATGCAAAACTGGTAACTGTCAGTGACCATGGATGTATCAGTGATACGGCTGCAAGAACGGTGGCTGTACATGCGCTGCCGGTGCCTGATTTTGCATTACCGACCAATATCTGTATGCCGGAAGGCGCTGCACAGTTCAATAACCAGTCCGCAGTTCCTGATATGTCAACCCTGGCATATCAATGGACATTCGGTGATGGTGGCACTGCAACAGATGCTTCTCCGTTACATCATTACCAGGATGCAGGTTCTTATACAGTAGTACTGACCGCTACATCTGTATATGGCTGTACCGCTACAAAAGAGAAAGTGCTGGCTGACTTTTACGCGCAGCCGATGGCTGATTTTACCGTATCACCGGATACGCTGTGTCAGGGTGCTGATAATGTCTTCACTGACAGAAGTGTTGACGCCAATAACGACATCGTGGCATGGGCATGGACCTTTGGTGATGGTAGCGGTTCGACAGATCGCAATCCTGTAAAACGCTATACAGAACCGGGAGATTATCCGGTACAGCTGGTTGTTTCCAATGGAGCAGGTTGTGTATCCGTTCCGTTCACCAGCAATGTAGTGGTATATCTGCAACCGGTAATAGACGCAGGTCCATCCTTCATCGTTGCACAGGGCAGTCAGGTGAGGTTTGCACCAACTGCAAATGATTCTTCCCTGAGCTTCCGCTGGACGCCTCCGGATGGACTGTCTGATCCTACTGTACTGAGACCGGTGCTGAATGCGATGGAAGACCAGGTGTACACATTGACGGCGATAGGAGAGGGCGGTTGTATAGCGACAGACGAGACCTCCGTGAAAGTCTTCAAGAAAGTGAGTATCCCTAACGTGTTCTCTCCGAATGGTGATCAGATCAACGACAGATGGGTATTGACCAATCTGTCTGATTACGCAGAGTGCACAGTGGAGATATTCAACCGTTACGGACAACAGGTATACTATTCCGAAGGATATAAGACGCCATGGGACGGCACCTATAAAGGCCATTTATTACCGCAGGCCACTTATTACTATGTCATTAAACTAAACAATGGTACAGCCCCAATGACAGGCTATGTAGTCATCTTACAATAACATCTGAAAATATCGACCAAAATGAGAAATATACTATCTATCATCCTGGTATTGCCCTTTCTGATCTTCATAGGGAATACAGCAACAGCACAGACAGATCCGCATTTTTCCCAGTACTATGTGTATCCGTCATGGCTTAATCCGGCATTGACCGGTGCATTTGATGGCCAGTACCGCATTGGCGCCATCTATCGTAATCAATGGGGAAACATCAGCGATCCGTTCACAACGTATGGCGTTGCTGCTGATTTCACGACTGACAAACAGTTCAATTTCGGCGCCAGCGTATTAAATCAGAAAGCGGGCGATGGTGGCTATAACTACACGACTGCCTACGGAAGCGCCTCCTATACCGGCGTACGCTTTGGTGCTGAAGGGTACCATCGCGTAGTGTTCGGCTTACAGTTCGGTATGATCCAGCGTAAGTTCGATGCCTCCAAACTCACATTTGGAGACCAATGGAACCCTATTACCGGTTACAATCCCGGTACGCCAAGTGCGGATGGTTTCAGCAGAACGTCCGCCACTTCTTTTGATGCAGGAGCAGGCGTACTGTATTATGACGCGGAACCAGGAAAGAAGTATAACATTTTTGGCGGTTTCGCCGTATCGCACCTGACACGTCCGACGGACCAGTTCAGCGTTACCGGTGATGCTCGTTTTCCTATGCGTTTTACAGGTCATGCGGGTGTGAAACTGGCTGTGACCGACGCGATCAGTATAACCCCTAATATTCTGTACCTGAGACAGGGTAATGCAGAAGAGAAAATGGCGGGTGCTTATGGCCAGCTGTTCGTAAATCCGATCACGGACGTATTGCTGGGTGTCAACTACAGGTTCAAAGATGCGGTATCCACACACGCAGGTTTTACTTACAAGGGTGTAACACTGGGTGTAAGTTATGATATCAATACCTCTGAACTGAGCAAGATGGCCAGAGGCTCCAACGCCTTCGAACTGTCGCTCACTTTCATCGGCAGAAAGCTTTTCAGATCACAGGAAGTGGAGTTTGTTTGTCCGCGTCTCTAATATGAACCTCATCCGTCAACACGTATCAAAAGAAGAACATGAAACGTATTTTTCTTACCATAGCAATGTTTTCAGCAGTAGCGATCAGTAAGGCACAGGTAGCCTACAACTACCTCAGAGCTGCTGACTATTACTATAAGAACGCAGAATATAGCTCTGCTGCACCCTATTATGAAAAATACCTGGCAGGCGCCAGGAAGATCGTAAGTAATGCAGCATACAGACCATATAATACACAGGCGTCTGCAAAGAAGTCGCTGGCAACTGTCAGCAGCGAACAGCAGGCTATTTATAAACTGGCGGAAAGCTACCGTCTGCTACATGACTACAGCAAAGCAGTACCCTGGTATGCAGAAGCGACTGAGTTTGATAAAACGTCTTTTCCTTTGGCAGGTTACCACTATGCGGTAGCACTCCGTGCACTGGGAAGACATGAACTGGCAGAGAAAGCATTTACTGACTTCCTGACCTATTATACTGTAGAAGATAATTATCGTGCTACTGCACAGCGTGAGTTACAGAACCTACGTTTTGTGATCGCTGAAATGGCCAAACCTGACCTGGACCTGTACAAGGTAGAGAAGGCGCCGGCATTGATCAATCCTGTAGGCGCTAACTATGCACCGGTATGGTACAAAGAAAATGTGCTGGTGTTCACTTCTACCAGACCCGATAAAGATGTAAAAGGACACGCCTTCGTAAACCGTCTCTATAGCGCGGATTATACAGCCGGGCAGCCTGATACGGTAAGCCATCTGAATATCCCGCAACCTAAGGATGTGGATCAGGGTGTGATCGCCCTGACACCTGATGGCAATACATTGTTCCTGACCCGCTGGACAGTGAAACAGGGGAAGAAAAGCGCCGCTATCTACAGCAGCAAGAAAACAGGCGATACCTGGAGTGAGCCGGTAATACTTGATACGGTGCTCAACGTACCTGGTTTCAGCGCACAGCAGCCCTTTGTAACCCCTGATGGCAAACGCCTGATCTATGCGAGTGACAGACCAGGAGGCGAAGGCGCATTTGATCTCTGGGAAGCCGAGCTGAATGGAGAAGGCACTCCTTTCTTCACAAAGAACTTAGGGCCTGTTGTGAATACGCCATGGAATGAAGAAGCGCCTTATTATCATGCTGCTTCCGGTTTGCTGGTATTCTCTACTGATGGCCGTGTGGGTATGGGCGGATTTGATTTCTTCTATACAAAGGAATCAGCAGGTACATGGGCTGCACCGGTGAATTTTGGTTATCCGGTGAATTCCGTGAAAGATGATATGTACTTCACCAGCAAAGGCAGTAAAGAGAATATCCTGGAATCAGTATGGTTGTCTTCCGACAGAGATGCCGCCTGCTGCCTGGAACTGTTTTCCTTGAAAAAAGTAGTACCACCGCCCCCGCCACCTCCACCGGCACCAAAACCGGAACCACAGATCATTGCACTGGAACCACCAACAACAGATGGTCCTATTGTACTTGAAAATGTGTATTACGACTTCAATGAGTCTTATCTGCAACCTGCTTCTTTCCCTTCACTGGACAGACTGGTGGCTATGCTGAAAAAGTATCCGAAGATCACGATCGAGCTGAGTGCGCATACCGATAGCAAAGGTTCCAATGACCTGAATGAGAAATTATCCGATGCACGTGCGAAGAGCTGTGTAGACTATCTGGTAAGTCAGGGTATCGAAAGCGCCCGTTTGCAGGCAAAAGGATACGCTGCTTCCCGTCCGGTAGCGCCAAACACCAACAAGGATGGTTCTGATAATCCTGAAGGCCGTGCGCGTAACCGCAGAACGGAGTTCAAGATCCTCAGCCGCGAATAAGCTAATGCACACCACTAAAAACAAAAAGCTTATGAAAAGAAAACCATTGTTGCTGCTGTTGCTGGTAGTCTTATCGCAGGGCTTACATGCACAACAACAGCCGCATTACACACAGTATATCCTGAATCCTTTCATTATCAACCCTGCAGTGGCTGGTATTGAAAATTACTGGGATGTAAAGGCAAGTCACCGTCATCAGTGGACAGGGCTGAACGGAGCACCGGTGACGACTTACCTGACAGTGCATGGTCCGCTTCGCAAAAGCGATTATCCTGTGGCCAGTGTAACCGGTCTAACCCCTGCGGGAGAAAATCCCAGGGGCCGGGCGTACTGGCAGGAATATACCACACCGCCGGCACATGCAGGTGTGGGTATGACCATCTTAAATGATAAGACAGGCCCGTTGAACAGGTTCTCGATCAGCGCAACATATGCACATCATATTCCACTGTCAACAAGGCTGAGCATCAGCGGAGGTATCTCCGTAGGTATGCAGTCCGTATCGGTAGATGCGGCGAAGTTACAGTTCCAGCAACCAGGCGACCCTGTAGTAGCGTCCAGTGCGCTACTCAACAAATGGAGACCTGAAGTAAATGCAGGACTGTTGTTGTACGGCCCGGATTTCTATTTAGGTGCGGCTGCCCAGAATATCGTTCCCCAGGAGGTAGCCTATGATAATGGTAAAGTAGTGGGTGACTCTCTTTACAGAGGGAAGCTGGTGCCGCACCTGTTTTTCTCCGGTGGTTACAGATTATGGCTGAGCGAGGATTTTACCCTGCTGCCATCTGTGATGGTCAGACTGGTAACAGCAGCGCCGGTAAGCTATGATGTAAACGCAAAGCTCATGTATCGCGACCGTGTGTGGATAGGCAGTTCTTATCGTGTGAAAGATGGTTTTGCTGCTATGCTGGGTGTGAACGTCAGTTCCACCATCAATATCGGCTATGCCTACGATTACACGACCTCTTCACTCAATGCGGTCAGTAAGGGCACACATGAAATACTGATCGGTTTTCTGATCGGTAACCGCTACGGTGACCTGTGTCCCCGGAATAATTTCTGATCAACGGATAGAATGACACGCTTATAAATTATTAAACCAAACATCTTAATCAAAACACAAACAATTACTTATGAAACGAATTTCCAGTTTTTTCTTTGTCGCAGTTATGTTCTCTTTAATGGTAGGTATGGCTTCCTGTGGAAAGGACGGTGATGTAGGACCTGCAGGACCTGCCGGTGAAAATGGGTCAAAAGGCGACAAAGGAGATAAGGGAGACAAAGGTGACGCAGGTTCTGCGAATATTATCTACTCCGAATGGCTTGAAACACAATTCGCACTGGATACTGCCAGCGGCGAATACGAATGGGGTGTTGAAGTACCTGAAATTACAAGCGAAGTACTCAACACAGGACTTGTAAAAATATATTTCAATCTGTACCTGGCTACAGATCCAAGAGTATCATCTGTGCCTTACATAGAGGGAGATCTGTACATCAGAGATCTGCTGGCTGAGGGTGGATTGATACTGTTAAGTAACTACAATGTAAGTACACAGACGAACTCCTCTGGTCAGAAGAGATTCCTGGTAAGATATGTGATTATTCCTGGTGCTGCTGCAGGACGTGTGTCCAAAGGCATCAACTGGGGTAACTATGATGAAGTAAAAGCTTACTTCGGTCTGAAGAACTAGTTTACTAATGACCATCTCCATCAAAACCACATGTAAGATGGCTGCTTTATCCAGGGCGGCCGGTTTTTTAAACATCTTTTTTGCCCGGTATTTAAAAAATTAATGACATGAACAGCTATTGTGACCTGACAGATGAAGAACTCATAAGATTGTACAGATCCGGCAACGATCGTGCGTTTACAGTACTTGTGCACCGACACAAGAACAGGATTTTTACGACCATCATGCTGTTGGTAAAAGACAGATGTCTGGCGGAAGATATATTCCAGGATGTGTTCATAAAGATCATCAATGCCTTCAATGAGGGCCATTACCTTGATAACAGCCGTTTTATAGCCTGGGCCGTCAGGATTGCCCACAACTGTTGTATCAGCCATTTTCGTAAAAAGACAGCAGCTTTTGCCATTATCTACAGAGATGAAATTTCCAATCAGATATACCACCAGGTGGAAAGCCAGGAGCAACGTATTATCACCAGAGAAACGCATGCGTCTGTACAAATGCTGATAGACCGTTTGCCTGAAGCACAGCGGGAAGCGCTTATCTTAAGATACTATGCTGACCTCTCCTTCAAAGAGATCGCTCAGATCGTCAATGTCGGCATCAACACCGCATTGGGAAGGGTGCGGTATGCCGTCATGAATATGCGTAAAATGATGGAGAGAGAAACAAGCCCTGAAGTCGTATAAAAGCTCCGTATGGAGCTTTTTACTGCTTTTATCCCCATACCGCAATCAGTATGCAGTAGCACCATATTTTTAATGGCTATCTCCCTAAAAATGACTAAATTCATCGGGTAAACAGCATTATGCTGAGAGGATACTTTTGCCACTTTACAGGATACCCGGAATCATGATTGTTTGTTATTAGCCGTATAGTCAAGTTAACCAGTTTGCCAGTTAGCCCGTAATCAGCAGTATCCATCCAACAGGTCTGAAATGAACTCCATATTTTCTTATGAAGAGGATTTTCCTGCTCATTTGTTTTTTTTGCTGCCTGCAGGGATTGTCGGCGCAAACAACATATAACGTGTCAGGCACCATCAGAGACACTACCGGCCAGGAAATGATCGGCGCCAACGTATGGCTGGTGGCCGGACGTGATACTATGCATACCATCAGTAACGAAACCGGCAGATTCTCTTTTCAACAGGTACGTCAGCCTATATTTACCATCCGCGTCAGTGTACTGGGATACGAGACCTGGTACCGGGAATTTTCTTTTAAGGAAGCCGGCGCACAGATCGACCTGCCCCTCATCAGACTTACCATGAAAACCAGTGAACTGAAGGAAGTAGTGGTAAAAGGAAGACTCTCTCCCGTCATCATAAAGGAAGATACCGTCGAATATCGTGCAGACCAGTATAGGCTGCGGCAGAATGCTGTCGCGGAAGACCTGCTGAAACGATTGCCGGGCATGCAGGTGGACATGGAAGGAAATGTCCAGACGATGGGTAAGAAGATTACCAAAGTCCGGATCAACGGGAAGGACTTTATGATCGATGATATTAAAACCCTGACCCGCTTACTCCCCGTTGACCTCATCGACAAAATACAGCTGATCGACGACTATGGCGACCTGGCCAGAGCTACCGGCAGAAAAGTAGGGGAGCCGGAGAAAATACTGAACATACAGACCAAAGCTGATCTGGAAAAGGTATATCAGGCACAGGCGCTGGCAGGGACCGGCAATGATGGCCGGTATAATGCCGCTTTACTGGCTAACTTTTTCAGTGAAAAACAACAACTCTCTATAAACGGGAATACAAATAACATAACGGCACAGGTAGGGAATACGGTTACCTCCACAGGTAACATCAACTACCGGGGTGTTTATTCAAAAGAGTTTTCTATGAACGTAGGGGTGATCGGGGGACGTACCACCAGCGAACTGGAATCCCTGAGCACTGTAAAGACGGTTACCACCGACGGCACATTATCCAGCGTCAACAGCAGTAATAATGCCAGCCGGAATGATAATTACAATATCAATATCGGGACTGAATACAAGCCCAAAGAAGGGGATATGCTCAATTTTAATTTCAACGTAGCTGGTAATAAGAGCTTCAATAACAGTTATACCAGCGCTATCCAAAGCGGCTTACAGCGAAAAGACCAGATCACGTCCAGTAGTAACACGAATAATACGCCGGTCTATCTGGCGGGTCTCTTTGCGACACATCGCTTTTCCGGATTGGGCAGGATACTCTCACTCGGCGTGTATGCCAACTCTACCAAAAATGACAATCTGCAGGACGGTATAGATAGTCTGCGTTATTACAATCCCGATAGTACCGTTGCAAAAGACTCTGTATTACATCAGTTGTTAGATAAGCGGAATAAGAACTTTACCGCTAACGGACAATTATCCTATGTAGAGCCACTGGATTCTGTGAACAGCCTTGAGTTCCGTTATTCCCTCAACTATAACCGGACAGAGAATATTCAGGATACCCGTTGGATCAATGCAGAAGGAAAGATCAACCGCATCGATTCGCTCAGTAATAGCTACTTCTACACACAAACACAGCATCAGATCGAGGTAAACTACCGGCGGGCCAAAAATAAATGGGACATGACCTTTGGTATGCGGCTCCTGCCTGCAACGCTGAACAGCAGTATGGCGGGTGGACTAAACAGAGCAGTAGTAAAAAGCAACAAGCTGGTGCCGGTGTTCCGTATACAATACAAATTACCAAGACAGTCCATGGTGAGTTTGTCATATGCAGGGAATGTAATATTTCCGACCTATCAGCAATTACAGCCGGTCCCCGATCTGACGAACGCACAATTCCCTATCATAGGTAATCCTGATCTGCGGCCTGCCTTTGCGCATTCCGTGTTTTTTAACTATCGTAATGCCGGTCTGAATACCTTGTTTGTACACCTGTCGGCTAACTATACTCAAGATAAGGTGGTGACAAATGTCTCACTTGTCAAGGATAGCTTTAATACCGTAAAGCAGGAGACCCGTTTTTTGAATACGGATGGTGATTATAACTTCCGCTTTATTTACGGATGGTCTTACCGCATCGATGATGGTAAGTATAATTTATTCCTGGACGGAAACAGTTCATACAACAATAATATCCTCTACATGGACAATGTGCGTAAGACGGGTCAGAACCTCGTGATCAATCAGGCAATAAGAGCAAATATGCTGCGCGATTGGCTGGAACTGACAGGCGGTGCGGCTTATACTTACAACCGTAACGTCTATGTATTGCAGGAGAACAATATTACGAATATCAATACCTGGAACTTTAACTTCAATGGAAAAGTATATTTTCTGAAAACGTTCAGTGTGGCAGCTGATCTTACTAAACAGCTGAACAGTGGGTTTAGTGGTGCGCTGACGGCAAATCCCCTGTTAGTCAATGGGACAATCGAAAAACTGTTTTTCAAAAGAAAACTGACATGCCGTATACAGGGCTTCAATCTGCTGGACGAAACGTCTAAATTGTCTCAGACGATCAGCGGGAATACGGTGGTAGAGAATCAGAACAGGTTACTTGGTCGCTACTTTATGCTCTCTTTGCAGTGTGATCTGCGACTGTTCAAGGGGGTCGGGAAATAGTAAATCTTTATTATAAAGAGACAAATAAAAAATGGCATGTGGTTTTATAACTACATGCCATTTTTTATGTAGGAACTTATGTTAAGCAACATCGATCTCCTTTGATAAATAAATATCCTGTATCGTGTGCAGCAATGATACGCCTTCTTCAAACGGACGTTGGAATGCTTTTCTACCGGAGATGAGTCCCATACCACCTGCGCGTTTGTTGATCACAGCTGTTTTAACAGCTTCTTTCAGATCGCCTGCACCCGATGATGCGCCACCTGAGTTGATCAAGCCGATACGACCACTATAACAATTCAGTACCTGATAGCGGCAGAGATCGATCGGATGATCGGTAGCCAGATCGGTGTACATTCTTTCATCCAGTTTACCATAACTGCTATTTCCCATATTAAGCGCTTTATAGCCGCCATTGTTCTCAGGCAGTTTTTGTTTGATGATATCTGCCTGTATGGTCACGCCCAGGTGATTCGCCTGCCCGGTAAGATCAGCTGCTACATGATAGTCCTTTCCGCCGGTTTTAAAGGCGTCATTACGCAGATAACACCATAGGATGGTGGCCATACCCAGTGAATGTGCTTCTTCAAATGCAGCCGCTACTTCTGTGATCTGACGACGTGCATCCGCGGAACCAAAATAAATAGTTGCGCCAACTGCAACCGCGCCCAGGTTCCAGGCGTCTCTTACAGTGCCAAACATGATCTGCTCAAAGCTGTTGGGATAGGTAAGCAGTTCGTTGTGGTTGATCTTGACGATAAACGGTATTTTGTGTGCATACTTGCGCGACATGAGTGCCAGTCCGCCGTAAGTAGTCGCCACGCCATTACAGCCTCCTTCAATAGCCAGTTTAACGATGTTTTCCGGATCAAAATACATGGGATTCGCAGCAAAAGAAGCACCTCCGCTGTGTTCTATGCCCTGATCGATTGGTAAGATCGATACATATCCTGTTCCGCCCAACCGGCCTGCACCATATAATTGTGCGAGGCTTTTTAGGGTCTGGGGCGTTCGGTTGGAAAACACAAAATGTTGGTCGAGAAAATCAGCTGAGGGGAGGTGTAATCGTTCTTTCGGTACTTTGGTGCATTTGTAAGTGAGCAGGTCCTGGGCTTCGTCCCCGAGTATACTATTGATTTTTTCTGGAGTCATGGTTTTGTGTTTTTTGTGATATGATGAACTATTCAGCAGCGCCGTCTGCAATACCATTTTCATAATGATAATGTTTCTGACCTGCTGTTGTAAACTTACCGATAAATTCAGGAGAACCCTGTGATTCGTTCTTAGGCGTAAACAACCCTTCCTGTATCGCCCAGTCGTATACGCCTGTATTAATTGGATAGGCTGTCAATACGCCGGTCAGCCGGTTGTTATATATCCATTGCTCCGCCATTTCTTTCTCTGTGAAAACACCGCTGGCAAAGCGTCCGTTCATGCCGTGAAACAGCCAGATACTATTAGTTGTCATATTTTGAATAAGCTATATAGATGGTTGTGTCAATTACTTATAACACCTGATCGATTGCCTTTGTTAATTGCTGGCGTATAGTTGCCTGACCACCTTTTGCAACAAATTTAACGATCCCTTCTTTATCGATTACGAAGCTCACCGGCCAGGAGGTCACGTTATACGCTACATCCGTGTCATGAGAGTCGGGCACCAGGTTATAGTCAAATACATGCTCATCCAGGAAATCAGTCACTTTCTCCTTATCGTTATAAGTCATCGCCAGAAATACTACCTCTTTTGATCGGTAGTCTTTTGTCAGCTCGTTCAGTTCCGGCATTTCCTGTATGCAGGGAGGACAGGTAACAAACCAGAAGTTCAGCACCACTACTTTTCCTTTCAGGTTTTTCAGAGACCATTTCTTACCGTTGAGGTCTCTGAGAGTGAAAGCAGGGGCCGGCTTGTCTAACATGCCTTCCAGTAATTGCTGTCTTCTGACGCTGGCCTCTTTCATCTGTTGGGCCATTTCATCACTGATTTTGACAAGATGTATGATTCCTTTGCTGTCATCTTTGGCGTTGTGACTGAATACGAGCCTGCCAGGCCCCCAGGCGGCACGCAGGCTATCCAGTTTATCCGCTGGGAGTACTTTCCCGTTTGGCAGTATATATTTGGTATTACGAGGTGTTTGTGCAGCTAACTCACAGATACCACAAACGAAAAGAAAACAGGCAAGGAATAAAACGGTTGTTTTCATGAAAATGGGTCTTTGGGTTGATTAAATGTATGTTGAAGGTATGAACAAAGTATAATGTTCCCGGCACACGGTTGGCATCTTCTTATATCAATTTATCCTTAAGAGACCGTACGACTTCCGTGCCAGAGGAGTAACTGGTTGATCTTTAATAGCTTTTTTCTAAGCTAAATAGTTAACACGATCATATTTCGCCGATCAGCGAAATATAACCGGTCCCCGGAACCTGGTTTCTCCTACAAGTTGTTATAAATCAGTTTATTAAAGAAATGGCATTACACTTGTTCATCCTGTGTCGAATTGATCAGGATATCCGATAAGCAGACTGTCGGTTGTCCATGTAAGCAGTTCGGTTTCTCAAGTATTGGATCCATTATTATCAATTGATAGCATTTTCGCTTTGAATACATTAGCAATTGCCTTCACCATTACTCACAACTTTATGTGCCTGCATTCCATGTTTGTTAATACCGGTACCAGGTATCCGGTATATATTATCATAGTAATTGTATTAATGTTGGTGGCGGGTTTTGTGATCTGGCGACTGAGGTGGCAACATTGCAGGGCGCTTGAAGAAGCAAAAAGTTTAAGGTGTAAACTGAATGAATTTGACCGGTACCTGGGAAACATTACCCGTGAAAAAGACTGGCTGCTGGAAGAAACACATCATAGGGTAAAAAATAACCTGCAGATGGCAATCAGCTTACTGAACACCCAGTACACTTTTCTGGCAGATAATGAAGCACGTCAGGCGGTCCGTAATACACAGCACAGGATGTTTGCCATTTCGCTGGTCTACCAGAAACTGTATCAGGAAGATGCGTTGTCAACGATCGATATGCCCCGGTATATCAGCGAACTGTTGGATTATCTTAAAGATGAATATGAAACAGAACCCGGTATAGACTTCGACCTTAAAACAGTACCTTTAAAGCTCGATGTAACACTCGCTATACCCTTCGGACTCATTATCACAGAAGCTATCAGTAATATTTTCAGACATGCTTTTGCCGGCAGGGAAAAAGGTAACGTGTACATCTCCCTGCAAAGCAATGATAGCAGGCAATATAGCCTGCTGATAAAAGATAATGGGAAAGGGCTCCCCGTCTCTTTTGATCCCTATGGGGGCACCTCTATGGGATGGATGCTGATGACAGGACTAAGCCGGCAGATCAGAGGTACTTTACATATTTACAATGATAACGGTGTTACCGTTGCATTGGATTTTCTGAACGATGGCAGGCTGCCTGAGAATTTATAAATTACATTGAGAAACGACCATGAAGGAAAATATACTGATCGTCGAAGATGAGTTCATCGTAGGAAATGACCTCCGACTTATGTTGATAAAAGCGGGATACGCAGTCTGTGGCATCGCTGCCTCTGTGGACGAGGCTATAAGCATGATAGAGCGTAATAAGCCAACCTGGGTATTGCTGGATATCTTTCTGCTGGATGGCTCACTGGGAACTGACCTGGCTGGTTATCTCCGGCAGAAAAACATCGGATTTATATACATCTCTGCGAATACAAACCAGAGTATACTGGAAATTGCCCGTGCTACCAGACCTTACGGTTTCCTGGTAAAACCTTTCAGGGAAAAGGATCTGCTCATCATGCTGGACATTGCCAGGTACAAACATCAGAGTAACCTGCAACTGGCATTGCAACGCGAGCAGTTAATGCAAAAACAGTTACAGCAGATCATTGAGGCGCCTTTTGAACTTGCCGATAAGATCACCCGTATCCCTGATGTATTACAGACATTCGTTCCGTTTGATTATCTCCATATTGCTATCACCGGTAAAAGATCGAATACACTGGAAGATCTGAGCTTCCAGCGGACGGGCTATGATGAATATGAACAACTGGACAATGCAGTACTGTGTAAATCGCTGGGGCTTGAGAGAAATGCGGTCCTTGCCGAGAGAATTGAGCAGTTGCAAAATGAAACAGGAGGATATCTGAATGATACCGAATTCAGAAAATGGGTAACTTATACAACATGGGAAAGTAAACTAAGTGGTCATCTGCGCTTGAACGCCAGACTGGCTATTACCAGCACCCTGCCAGCCGGTAATGTGGCCGTCATTTCTTTTTATAGCCGTAATGCCGACACATATACAGAAGAGCAGTTTACCCTGCTGGGAAGAATGGAAAACGGCATCCGTCAGTTACTGGAACAGATCCAGCAGAAGAATGATCCGCTGAGTGCGCGTATTGTCGCAAGAAAACGGGTGGAAAAAACGACCATGGATAATGATGTTTTGTTTGAAGGGATCGTCGGCCGTAGTCCTGCTTTTCTGAGTGTATTGCATAGTATCAACATGGTGTCTGTAGCGCCGAGTTCTGTACTGATACTGGGAGAAAGCGGTACTGGCAAGGAGCTGATCGCACGATGCATACATAAGCAGTCTCCCCGTAAGAATAAACCATTGATCACGGTAAATTGTGCCGCCCTACCTTCCGAGCTGATAGAATCAGAGTTGTTCGGTCATGAGAAAGGCGCGTTCACTGGAGCTACTGATAAACGTGCAGGTAAATTTGAATTGGCTGATGGCGGCACGATCTTCCTGGATGAAATAGGTGAACTACCGGTTGAATCACAGGTAAAGTTGTTACGTGTTTTGCAGGAGAAGGAGTTCGAAAGGGTAGGAGGGAGTAAGATCATTAAGGTAGATGTACGTGTGATCGCGGCTACGAACAGAAACCTGGAGAAAGAAGTGGCGGAAGGTCGTTTCCGCCTTGATCTCTATTATCGCCTGAATGTATTCCCCGTGGAATTACCATCGCTCAGAGAGCGCAAAGATGATATTCCTTTGCTTGCACAACATTTTGTGGATAAACTATCTGAGAAGTTAAGCCGTAATATCACAGATATTAGCCCTGATGCCTTAAAAGCGTTACGGTCATACGACTGGCCGGGAAACATCCGTGAAATGGAACACGTGATGGAAAGGAGCCTGCTGATGACTACAGGCACCGTCCTGAAACAGATCATGCTGCCTAAAGTGGCTGCGCAGTCAGTAGGAGCTCCTATATCTTCTGCTGATGGAAACAGGGTCAAAACCCTTGAAGAAATGGAAATAGAACATATCCTGCAGGTATTAAAAAGCTGTAAGGGAAAAGTATGTGGTGTGGGTGGCGCTGCGGAACTGTTAGGGTTGCCGCCCAGTACCCTGAATTCGAAGATCAGGAAGCTGGGGATAAAAAGAGATTTCCATTTTAGAGATTAATACTTAAACTGTGTAGTTGCCCTTAGTCTGCGCCTTTACGCCCAGCAGATTTATTTTCTGTACGATGATCCGGATATGAAACCCTTCTTCATTCCTGAACTCCATCGTTCCGCCCAGCTGCCTGGTTAATCCCTGCATCAGGTTTATGCCAAGCGATGAACTGGTGCTGAGATCAAAGTCTGGTGGAAGTCCGGCGCCATTATCACTGATGCTGAGCAACAAGCCCCGTTGCTCCTGTTGTCTGAACGAAATATTGATTTTTGCATCCTCCTGCCGCTCCTTAAATGCATATTTGATCGCGTTCGTAATTGCTTCGTTCAGGATCAGGCCTAATGGTACCGCCTGAGATACATCGAGCATTAAGCGTTCTATATCCATCAGGAATGCGATCTTTCCCCGCGTATCAAAACTATCCTGCAGGTAAATGGCCAGTTCGAAGATATAGTCCCGCATATCGATACCAGACAAATTATCACCCTGATATAACTTCTGATGTATCAGGGAAATGGAATTCATCCTGTGCTGGCTTTCCCTGATGACATTTAATACGGCATTGTCTTTCAGATAGAGGGACTGAGAGTTCAGCAGGCTGATAACGATCTGCAGATTATTTTTCACCCTGTGATGAATTTCTTTCAGCAACCATTCGCGTTCATTGACCAGTTGTTTAAGTGAATCATTCTGTAGATTGATGGCAGTTTGTTTTTCTTCCAGCTGCCGGTTCGCCTGCTGTTTCAACCGATACCGGCTATATCCCAGTAATAGTATCAGTCCGAGTAGCGCTATGCCGGCAAATAACAGATTTCGGGAGATCGCTTCACTGCTCAATGCTCTTTTTTGCAGATCGTTTTGCTTTTGCAGCATGTGTATATCATTTGCCTTATTGGCAATGTCTATATCTTTTTTCTCCGTTTCAAACTGTATTTCCATTTCTGCAATCTGTTTGTCGTGATTGCGTTTGTTGACGGTGTCCAGTATGGCTCTGTATTTCTGATAATGTGCAATAGCTGATTGATAATTGCCCATCATCGAATCTGCCATGAACTGATATCGTTCTATACTACCAAGTACTTTCAATTCTTTGGTGCTATCTGCAATTTTCTTTAGCACATCTATATGTCGCCATACTTTGCTGACTTCCTGTTTGCCCAGAAACAGATTGATAGCAGCATAGTGGAAGTTCGCGATGTATGGTTCGGAAGCATGATCTCTTCTGACCAGCGGATTAATCTGGTTATAGTAACGTTCTGCCTGCGTGTATTCTTTTACAACGGTATGCGCTTCCAGTAGTATACTCACAAGATGTATGAGATAGGTAGTATCCCTGATGGGATATCTGTTTAATACGTCTGTTAGCGTTTTTATGGCTTTTCTGGGTTGATTGGAATGGATATAGGGTGAGCCTGTATTGGAAGTGATCAGTATAATGGCAGAGGTGTCGCGATTTCGTTTGGCATAAATGAGCGCTTTTTCAAATGCTTTGGCAGCATCTGCAAAGTTGTTCATGTAGTTGTAGATATATCCCAGTCTGTTGTAGGTGGCAATGGCAGTGCCACTACTGTCTTTTTTACGTTCTATCAGCCGGGCACCTTTCAACTGGTAATCGAGTCCTTCCTTCAGGTGCCCTGTCTCCACACTTACAAAGCCCAACAGACTGTATAAATCCTGTATGTCCGTATAATGTGCCTGCTGGTAGAGATGGAGCGCTTCTTCCAGGTATTGAAGCGCCAGTCGTGGATTGCCTTTAAAAGCAACCAGATCGCCGAGAAATTTAAGTGCATCAGCCTGTCTGATAGCATCTGCGCCTGTCTGTTTCAACAGCCTGACTGCCCGTGTGTAGTAAACGATCTTTTTATCCAGCTCCCCTTCATTGTCTATGCTGTAATAGGTAGATATCTCCATATAGGCAGCTGCGGCTTCTGCCGATGCAGATGTATTCTCCGGAAAATAACTGATGGCTTTCTCTGCATATGCTTTTCCTGATTTTCTGTCATCTTTTTCCCTGTATATCTGTGCCAGCAATGCGTATGCTCCGCCTTCTCCTTTGGAAAAGGCCAGTTTATGGGAAAGTGCAATAGCTTCTTTAGCGTAAGAGAGAGCTGTTTGCATATCAGACACTTCGCTTCCCGGTTTATTCACATAGTAATTACCTGTTTCTATCAGCAAGCGGACCCTATTGGTATCTGCTGCTGCATTGGTGAGTTTGTGGAGTAATATTTTCTCATTATCGCTCTTTTGAGCAAAGCCCGTTGTTATATACAGTAGAAGGATAAATACAATATGATATTTGTATATATATGAAGGCATGAAATGCTAAGTTTATACAGGCAGAAACCATGGGACAAACTTAGTCAATCATTACTTAAAATCGTCAGAATTGTCGTCATTATGACAATATACCCATCCGCCTGAAGACGGACGGGTGTCACTCACTCTTAGAAATCTACATCTAAAACAACGCGGTAATTCGCTTTGCCGGATTCGAGATGCGCAATGGCATCATTGATCCTGCTCATAGGGAAATGTTCCACCATGGCACGGACATTATGTCTGGCCGCAAAGCGGAGCATTTTATCAAAAGCACTTCTGGAGCCGGCAGGAGAAGCAGATACGACCGCCTGTGGTATTAGCAGTGATAACACTGTTACCGGAATTGCTTCATAAGGAATACCTACGAAGTGTAGTCTTCCTCTTGGCGACAGCATGGAAATGATCTTCTCCCATTCCAGAGTCACGCCCACAGTCACGATGATCAGGTCGAAATGACCTTTCAGGAATGACCATTCCTCACTGTTTCTGCTGGAAACCACATGGTCTGCTCCTAGCTTTTTAGCTTCTTCAAACTTCGCCGGCGTAGAGGAAAATGCGGTTACTTCTGCTCCCCAGGCACGTGCGAACTGTACTGCCAGGTGTCCGAGTCCGCCTACGCCAATAACACCTACTTTATCAGTGGCCTGGACACCATATTCCAGTAAAGGATAGAACACGGTGATACCAGCACAGAAGAGCGGTCCTGCGTCCGCCGCATCGATACCTTCGGGTACTGGTATTACCCATAGCCAGTGCGCTTTGATACGGTTGGCAAATCCACCATGATATCCCAGTACAGTGGCTTTCAGGTTTACGCATAAATGTGCATCTCCTGCCAGGCATGGATCGCAGTGTCCGCAACTTTCTTTATTCCAGCCTACGCCTACTGTTTGTCCGACAGACAATCCTTTGGTTTTTGCCACTTCACCCATGGCAACAATGCGGCCGGTGATCTCATGTCCTGCTACAACAGGAAATGGTAGTCCGAAGTCGCCATTTAGTACAGCAAGATCTGTATGACATAATCCGCAATTGTCAATAACTATTTCCACTTCCTCCGCTGTAACGGACGGTAGTTCATAACTATAGGGGTGTAGTTGCCCCTTTGGCGCTAGCTGAGCCCATGCATTAACTGTTGACATACGCTGCTGTTTTATGTTGAGATGGGAAGGCCCATTTTGATCCAGTCAAAGTCCCAGTCTCCGAGACATGCAGTTATACTGTGATACATCTGTTAAATGATTGATGGCGTTATTTTTTCACGACATGATCTGTACTGACTGACACTGTTATCCAGCGGGCGGCTTCTTCCAGCGTAGCTGCTGCGTTGTTCCTCAGCATTTCAACAGCATCTGTACCTACAGGAAGATGTAAAGGCGGATGATCTGCATGTGCTATTTTTATGACTACCTCTGCCAGCTTTAAAGGATCGCCGGGTTGTTGTCCATGCAGCTGTTCAGGTACCTGTCTTACCTGTCCTACAGTGTCGTCATAGTCGTCTATCTTGTTGGCGCTTTCCTGGTAAGAACCCTTGCCGAGAAAGTCAGTAGTAAACAATCCGGGGGCAAGGGCGGTTACCTTAATGCCAAATGGCGCTACTTCTTTTGCCAGCGCTTTTGAAATGCCTTCCACCGCAAATTTGGTAGAACCATAGATGCCCCAACCGATGACGGCGTCGTAACCAAAGAGAGAAGAAATATTAATAACATGACCACTTCTCTGTTGCCGCATGGAAGGCAATACGGCACGCAGTACATTCAGCAGACCGAATACATTTGTATCATATTGTTTTTTGACTTCAGCATCAGTAGCCTCTTCTACACCTGCCAGCATACCATATCCTGCATTATTGATCAGGACATCGATCTTTTCGGCTTTTTCAAGTGCGATCGTTACTGCCTCTTTTACTTGTGCTTCGTTGGTAACATCCATCGTCACTACCGTCAGTGCTGCCGGTTTTCCTAACGCTGTAAATAAATTATCTGCGCCGGAACGAACAGTTGCTACAACCTTGTCTCCTGCAGCCAATGCTGCTTTTACTATTTCCAGTCCGAATCCTTTAGATGCGCCTGTTACCATTAATACTTTCTGTGATGCCATGTTGATAATGATTTAAGATTAATGAAACTGGCGTCAAAATTACCTGTCTGTGAAAGCACAATCAATGGATGAATGATTATAAAAAAGGTATGCTTCGTCACTACAGATAGAAGAGCATGTATCGTGTATTGCCGGCGACGAAAAACAGTGTTATCAGCGAAATATCGCTGATAGGGTACATTGGATGGTTTTTAAGTATTTGATAATCATTGTTTTGTTTGGATGGCATGTTATTCGGGTTTATGGGAGAACAATAGGAAAAACCTAAACTCAGGACTTATGATAATGAGACCAACATTTGCCCCGGATAGCGTTATCGCCACAGCCATCAGTGAACATCCGCTGAACGCGGGAACTTTTTCTATAGAAGAAATTAATGCGGAAGAATCGTACATGATTGAAAACGCTACACAGGATAACCATTATAAGATCATACTACTGACGCAGGGGCATTGTCATTGTCATCTTGGTCCTGTTAGTCTGCATATGAATACTTCCTGTATTGGGGTAATACGTCCTAAACAGGCTTGTACGATGCTTGTCGATGAGCGGACAACAGGTTTTCTGTTGTCTTTCACTTATGATTATCTCCAGTTGATGGCGGGTATGCCTGGAACTATACTGCCCCATCTGCATGCGGGTTTATCTGAATATTATACAATACCAGTGACGGCAACCGAACGTGTGCCTATTACAGAAATTGCGTTACAGATCGTTGAGGAATATCGTTCTTTTTCTTCGCTCAGGGAAGAGATGATCAGAAGCCTGTTCCGGATTTTTATACTATATGTATGCCGTCTGAATAAAGTGAAAGGTGATATTGACTATAACAGATGTCCGCCACTCGTAAAGCGCTTCTTCGCATTGCTGGAAAATTATTTTCTGACATTGAAGATGCCGGCGGATTATGCGGACATGCTGGCCGTTACGCCTGCTTATCTGAATGAATTAGTAAAAAGAAGCTGTGGCTTTACAACCAGCTATTGCATACAGCAACGCATCGTCGCGGAAGCCAAACGTCTTATTATGAATTCGGAGTTGAGTCTGAAGGAAATATCTTACCGGCTGGGCTTTGATGATGCCTCTCACTTCAGTAAGTTCTTTAAAAAATTCACAGGGAAACGTTACTCTGATTTCCGCAGACAAATTATCAACTGATGATAGGCATACTATAACTACCGCTAACGATACATTGATAGCGTTGTGGTGTGCAGCTAACTTCGACAACAGATATAATCTTTTTATGAAAAATACAAATGATTTACTAAGCCGGGTGCTGGAAGCCCATGGCGGAATCGAAAAATGGAATGCTTTGCAGCATATAAAAGCGCATGTACAGATCGGCGGACTAACATGGACGATCAAAGGGCATGAGGGAGTACTCAGCGATATCGTGTTCTCCGGTGCGTTACACGAACAAAAAGCCAGCTGGGCATCTATTTATGCACCAGGTTGGGCATCTGTGTTTGATGCCAGTCATGTAGCATTACTGGACGCCGAAGGTAAGCTGGTAGAAGAGTTGCATAATCCCAGAGCTTCTTTTGCAGGTCATACCATTGAAACGCCCTGGAGTCGCATGCAACTCATCTATTTTTGTAGTTATGCAACCTGGAACTATCTCACTACTCCATTTAATTTTACCTTGCCTGGTTATCAGGTAAATGAGGTCGGGCCATGGCAGGAGGGAGAGGAAACATGGCGCCGTCTGGAAGTGATATTCCCTGACAACATTGCTACCCATAGTAAAAAGCAACTTTTCTATTTTGACCATAACTATCATTTAAGAAGACATGATTACTGGCCTGAAGTATTGGGTGGTGCTGCTGCGACACAGATCATCAGTAGATATAAAGACTTCTCCGGTATTAAAACCGGTACAGAGAGAAAGATCTACATATTGAATGCAGATAATAGTTATCAGACGGAACCTGTACTGGTATCCATTGATGTATCAGATATACAGTTTTCCTGACCATTAAAACGATTACAATGCATACACCGCTAAATGATCACGCAACAGCACCCACACAATATATTGAGGTAAATGGTACCCGTTATGCTTACCGGTCACTGGGGGCGCCTTCTGACGTTCCGTTAATATGTTTTCAGCACTTTACAGGCACCCTGGACAACTGGGACCCTTTGATCACAAATGGACTGTCAAAAGACAGACAGCTGATTATTTTTGATAACAAAGGGGTGGGCCTCAGTTCGGGTACAACTCCTGACAGTGTTGCTGATATGACAGCAGATGCACTGGCATTTATAGCAGCACTGGGTATTAAGCGATTTGATGTGTTAGGGTTCTCTCTTGGTGGGCTTATTGCGCAGTATATGGCGCATATCCGACCTGATATGATCAGGAAGATCATTATTGTAGGCGCTGCACCACAAGGCGTGAAAGTGCTGCATACATTCCCCGACCTTATTGCCCGTGCAATGCAGCTGGAGCCTAAAGAACGGTTTTTATTTATCTTCTTTGGAAAGTCTGAGCATAGCCGAAATAAAGGACTGGCGACGCTTGGCAGACTGTATGAAAGAACGACGGACAGAGACCTGGATGCTTCCGCGCAGGCGATTGGTGCACAGCTGACAGCTATTACCAACTGGGGAAAACAGGCGCCCACTTTTGACGTTGCATCTATACAACACCCTGTATTTGTTGTGCAGGGTAGCAATGACGAAATGATGGATACATATAATTCCTATGATCTGTATAAGCGTCTGCCGAATGCAATATTGTCGTTGTACCCTGACGCAGCACATGGGTCATTTTATCAGTATCCGGAACTGTTTGTCAGCCAGGTAGAATATTTCCTTAACAACTACTAATATAAAACCAGCATCCATAAAATCTATGAGAGCGTCTAAGCGGTTTTATGGGTGCTGCTCTTTATCACTATCTTTTCTTTTCGAAGTATCTTCCCTGATAATATGTATATCCTGCTGCGGGAATGGAATACTGATATTATTAGCTTTAAATACCTGATCGATACTGATGATCAGATCACTTCTGGTAGGGAAACCATCATTCATGTCCCGTACCCAAAAGAATAATTTCACATCAATTGCGCTGTCTCCAAATTCCTGGAAAATGACGGCTGGTGTTGGATGTTTTACAATTCTTTCATCCGCTTGCATAATAGCTGTAAGTAGTTCCTGTACTTTTTTCAGATCGGTACCATAGGCAATACCAAGCATTAGGTTCATCTTTCGTTTGCTTCCTCCTAATGTCCAGTTGATCAGATGTGAATTTAACAGGTCGCCATTGGGCATCACCATATCCGCCCCATCTCCGGTTGAAATAACACTGCTTCTAAAGCCGATGGATTTCATAGTGCCTGCCTGATTGTCTATTTCTACAACATCTCCTACGTTCACTGGTTTTTCAAAGGCGATAATGAGTCCGCTGACGAGGTTGTTGACGACCGTTTGTAATCCGAAGCCGATACCGACACTCAATGCACCAATGACAATCGCGAGTTTATCCATAGGGATACCTGCTGCTGCGAAGGCGAAGAATAAGCCGAGACTGATGATGCTTATACGTATCAGTAAAAGCCAACTCCCTATTTTGGGTTTATCCGCCTGTTGCCCGGAGACGGGTAAGTGTCTGTCAGAGGCAAAATAAGAAACGATCTTTGATACCATCACGGAGAGACCCATAATGAGGATAAATAGCAAAAGCGTGTCAATCGAGAAGGTATAGTCCCCAACATTCCTATCCTGCGTAAGAAAGTCCTTTACAGGCCCGGATATTAATCTGAATGCGTAGAAGTTACGTCCGAACAGTATAAACCATCCTACTATCATAAAACAATAAAACAGGATGGGGGCTCTGTCGCCGACGCGGGAGAAGTTGATAAAGAAAAGCTTTTTATCCTGACGGGTATATACATGTGCGGCAAGACTGATACCTTCATTGATAAGTCGAACGGTCCATAGAAACATAATGGCGATGATAACATTGAAATAGCCACTGGTAAGTAGTGTTTTCGCAAAATTATACCGGCCGGAGAGATTGGCAATGAGCGATGTGAATTCCAGTAACATCAGAAAGCCTATGAAATATATGATCCATCGCTCTTTAAGTTCGCCGATTGTGCCTTTCAGCAAGGCTAATAGTCCGACTGTGATACCCATAGCTGCAAGTACTAACATGCCCCATCTTTCACCTTTGGATACCGGTAGCAGGACATTGTCAACACAGGCCAGAAGGAAAAGCAACATCAGCGATAGCCATACATTCATCCAGAATCCCTTGATAAAACCTTTGAACATATAGGTAAGTGTCAGCGCTGGAATTATCCAAAATATTGCATTAAATAAAAATGGAGGCGCCGGGAAGATAAACTGGAAAACATTCAGTACTATAAAGATAGCAGATAATACAGGGTAGCGTAAGACAAGTTGTCCATTGAAATCATTGTTTATAAGGTTTTTCACCCTATATATATTTTTCAGCGACCTTAGATATATACCAGAGATGAATACAAGAAGTAACAGGATGACAATATTCTCAATATTGTTCTTAGCATAAAATCGTAATGTGAGTAAGCCCTTTGCTGTAGAGTAGCTGATCGCGTAGGGAAGAGACTGATAGCTTGTATCACTGGAGGATGTTAGTTCGCTGCTGAAAGTGTTGCGATAGATAGTCTGCTGATAAGATTCTATCTCTTCCTTCGTGCCCGCAATTTTGTACACCTGCATATTTACCTGTGTCTGCAAGGTCTGTACATCTCTCATAGCTTTCTGAAGCGTACTGTCTACCGGGGATATTTCATAGGCGACTACAACAAGTTTTTGCAGGTATTTCATCAATGCTGTTGAATCGTCCGGAAATGCAAACATGGATGAATCACTGCTCAGTGAATCGATCTGAAACCTGAAAACGGACAGTCTGTGCTGGAAGTTGTCGAGTGTTATCTTATGTTTCGTGGCTCTGTTCTCCAATACATTCAACAGATTGAATGTAGTAGTCAGATCCCGGTACGTGATAAGAGATTGTTTGTTTGTAAGAATACCGTTGCTGGCAACAACATGCCAATGTTGAATGTTTTCGAGGTCTTTACTTATACCGGTTGTGTCAAGGCCATTTTTCAGATATGCTTTAGCCCGTTGTATGCTCCTCTTTACTGTTTCCAGTACCTGATCCTGTATCATCGCAGCTTTGTCGCTTTCCCGCTCAGCGATACTTTTTCTTTTGGTTTCTTCTGCAAATCTTTTCATGCGCTGCACAAAGCCATGTTGTGCAGTATCGGAAGCAGTGCTTGCAGTGGTGGTGTCGGCGCTTTGCGCAAATAGTATGGAATAAATATTTGTAAATATTAGAATTAACAGCAGAGGGCGCATTACAGACATATGCTTTGCTATTTATTTGGAGTTATGAATCGGCCAACTGGTAGCTTATTTTTGTTCTGAAAATAACCAAGTTTTGTAACTTTTCACAATGGATATACGCGCTTTTATAGTATGTAGAGTTCGCTGTAGGGGCGTGTTTTTTATAAAAATTAAGTATTTTTAAACCATTATTGTTAATGCCGTGTTATGTAGAGTATTGCTTATATGATGAAAAATATGAGCATGAATTTGTATCTTTTTTTACCAGATATAATTGTCAACATGAAAACAACCCCAATGCGCAACCGTGTACTGTGCCTCCTGGTAATTATCCTTAGCTTTTATCGCGTTCATGGTCAGACGGAAAAGAAACATGACGTTGTGTTGAAAACAGATGGTGAGGAAATGAAAGGAGATGTTACCGCTATAGGTGACAGTACGATCACCTTTAGTTATGCAGGAGAGAAGTTAGTATATACTATCAGGAAAGCAGAAATTGAAAAAATTACGTTTGCCAGTGGGAGGGTACAATCATTCAATAAGCCAACAACCGCTGCACAGCCCCCAGCACCTGTTCCTTCAGCGTATCCGGCAGCACCTTCGGGAGATACGCGTAACAAGGTAGCTGTATTGCCATTTTCTTATATAAAAGATGGGCAAAGCGTAGCCCCAGAGGTCAGTGAAGAAATACAGAATGAATGTTATGCTATGTTGAGCAAACATGCGGGAGTGTATAATATTGTAAGTCCCCGCGCTATCAATGTACAGCTGAATAAGGCAGGAATCACAAGGGCAAATATCCTGAATTATAGCATGGCGGAAATATGTCAGAAATTAGGGGTTGAATATGTGGTTGACGGTATGATCACACAGAACCGCACTACTCAAACGAGTTATGGTAATACCACCTATAGTAATAAAACAAAAGATAGTGATAAATCGAAAGATAAGAAGACGACTGGAACCGAAAGTTCCTATTCTACGAATGTGCAGAATTACCAGACGGTGATGGATATGAAAATCTATAACGATAAAAGTGAAATAATTTACAATCAGAATAGGAGAGCCTTCTGGAATTCGGAAGATGCCTATAAGAATACTATGGAATATCTCATAAAAAGATGTCCTTTATACGCTAAATAAGCGATGAACTTAGTGTAAGCTGAAATTCATTACCTCAAATATTTAATGCTATGAAAAGAATCGCCCCCTTTAGTTTGGTGCTTATTTGCATATTGTTGTCTTTTAACTCTTTTTCTCAGTCCAATACCGGACAAATCTGTTTTATTCGGGCCACGGGTTATGTAGGATCAGCTGTCAATTTTCGCGTGTTTATAGATGATAGCCTTGCCTGTAAGATGCAGAACAAAACCTATTCTATACATACTGTGAATGCGGGAGAACACACTATATCAGCCAATAGTGGAGGACTCGGCTCTCGTAAAAAGTCCACGCCTTTTAAAATAACCGTAGAAGAAGGTAAAACTACTTATGTGGATGTAATTTGGGCCAACACTGTTTCCTGTGAAGAAATAACAAAGAATTCAGCGGAAGTGAAGCTGAAGAAACTTAAACAGAATACCAGATGCACGAGTGGCGAATAAAGTATTGGCCGTTGCTGTTGAATGGTATACTGTCGTTTACTTTAGTCTTTTACAGTGAAGATATTATTGCTCAGGATACAGCCTTCAGTAAAAGATCATCCGACAGCGGTTGGATCGAGAAATTTGACGATCAGATCAATATTAAGTTAGCCCTGATCAATACAGCAGATGCACTTGCGTTACAGGCGGATAGTTTCAGGCAGGTATTGCAGCCTAATCCTTCGGAGCTATTCCGTTTGTATGTGAACTATTCGTTCATTTCTTTTTATATCAACTATGTGCCACATTTTTTGCCGGGTAATAACGATAATGATGAAAAAGGACGTACATCCGGTATTGGATTAGGTACCAGTCTGAATTTCCGGAACTGGTTCACAGACTTATACTTTTCGCATACCAAAGGATATTATCTGGAGAATACCAAGGATTACCGGCCCGACTGGCAGCCGGGAGATCCTTATTTTCAGGTGCCTGATCTGCATGTGATCCGTTTTGAAGGACAAACAGGATATAACACCAACGCGAGACATTCCCTGCCGGCCATGGTGTCTCAGACAGAACGACAAATGAAAAGTGCAGGCGCATTTATACCAAAAATATTATACAAGTATGATATAATTGATAATCGCACGCCAGGTACTTATTCTACACAAAAGTCACAAAACCTGCAATTCCTGCTAGGGGCAGGTTATCAGCATACATTTGTCATAAAAAGATCGCTTTATGTACTAGGAGGCTTTTCCCCTTCGTTTGGCTACATATTCTATAAGGTAACCACAAGGATGGGGACAGAGCGCTTTACATTCAATAACCGTGGTCCCATCTATCAGTGGGATGCAAAATTTGGATTTGGTTATAACGGGCATCGTTTATTTGCCGGCACTTATCTCAGTGCTTATTCTGCCAGGTATGCGCAGGGACTGTCTACTCTGGTAGATCAGGATGCAAGCGTATTTTTCCAGTTGTTTGCAGGCTTACGATTTTCGGCTCCCAGGTTTATCAGGAAAAAAATGGATAAAGTATTTCACTGATGGTAAGGCTAATATTCTGTTTCCTATTATTGTCTTTTACTTCTTTACAGGGTTTTTCCCAGCTAAGGGTGGATACCGTTGCTCCAATTAAAAAGAAGTTTTTCAGAGCCGCCGGTGAACTCGTCATTACAGAATTATTACCCTGGTCGTTCAACCGCTTTGTCAGGAAAGCTGAATTTGCAAAGGTGAGTTTCAGCAGTATCGGCACCAATCTTAAACCTTCCAGCTGGGAGTGGGATGATAATAATTTTAAGACAAACCAGTTTGCGCATCCTTTTCATGGGAACTTATACTATAATAGCTTTCGCACAAATGGTTATTCTTTCTGGCAGTCTGCACCCGCGGCCTTCGCGGGCAGTTTTTTATGGGAAATAGCAGGGGAGACGCATTTCCCGGCTCCCAATGATTTTATCAATACCAGTCTGGGAGGAATAGCATTGGGGGAAATGAGTTACCGTATTGCCAATAAGATCGTAAATAATGGTGCGGTAGGTGTTAAACGCCAGTTACAGGAAGTCGTAGCGCTGGTTATTAATCCGGTGAACGGATTAAATCGCATTCTTGACGGGAACTGGGGACGGGTATATGGTGATACTGATAGCACAGCATTGGCTGTTTATCTTAACATTGGTACGCGCCATTTTAATATCCGTACACTGAATGAATATACAAAGGGAAATAATGAACTGTATTTTCGGTTACGTCTGCTTTATGGCGACAGGTATAAACCTTCCAATATTCCATTTGAAAGCTTTTATGCACAGATAGAGGCAGGCGGTGGTGATTCAACCTATCTGAATACTGTTCAGGTGATCGGTGCATTGAAGACGTGGACGCTGCAGGAAAGTCCTGATCAGCTGCACCTGTATTCAGTAACGATGAATTATGATTTCATCAAGAATAATGCATTTCAATATGGCGGACAGAGTTTCACATTCAGACTATTATCAGACTGGTTTAAAAAAGGGAAAACGAAACTCTGCACCGAAATAGGAAGTGGGATTGTTGTGTTAGGCGCCGTTCCGGATAAGTATCTTTATTATGGCGAAGGACGTAACTATGATTACGGTCCGGGTATTAGTCTGACGACGAGCGTATTTTTAAATGTAAATAACCGCTTTGAAACAGAGCTGAATTATAAAGGCAGTCGTTTTAAAACAGTGAATGGAAATAATTCTTCCTTTATATTGAATACATTATCGGCAGATGTAAGAGTGCGGATTGTAAAAGATTTTACGCTCGCTGCGGGGATAGGTCAGTATACGTTAAACGGGTTTTATAAAGGGTTCCGGAATGTAGCGGAAATTTATCCTTTTGCCAGGTTTTCTGTAGGGTATAAGTTTGATTAATTGCTAAATTACAGTCGTGCTATAGTCAGATAATACTTATTCTCCCTTAGTGCTGCGTTGAGATCGGAGCACTAACGGAGAATAAGTATTATCTGACTATAGAAAAATATTTTCCTGAAAAATAGTATCAAATTGATCCCGCAATTATTATTTTTCCTAAACTTGCATTATAGTTATACCCACTCAAAATAAACCCAAAATGACCTATTCAATTTTCACTCCTAATGCTATTGCCATGAATTTACCTATGTTCACTGCTAACATGAGCGCACTCACTGTATCTTATCTTTCCAACCTACGACTATCCCTACTACTATATTCCCTAGCAGGCCTAAACCATTTCTCCGACATGTTATTCCCTTCTTTCAACCCTCACAAATTATCCTATGTACGAACATATTTTAGACAAGCCAATATTACTTCCCCACAAGGGCAATATTTATAGACCCGTCTACTTACGAGATATTATTTATGCAAAAGTAGATGGCGCTTATATAGTTATAAAGTACGTCAACGGTAGTACAGTTCCCTTTGAATTAAGCATGTCCAGGTTACAGGAAATGCTTCCTCCCACCTTCTTCTGCCGCATCAGCAGAAACTATCTGGTCAGTATCCGGCATATTGACTTTCTTGAGAAAAACAATCACACAATTACAATAGGTAAAGAATCGCTTCCCCTGAGTGAGAACTTCAGGAAGGAGTTTTATAACCGTTACATGCTTGCAGGTTGACGGCAAGATATTCGTAAGGCAATTTCCGGCCTTTATAAGCCGCTTTGACCTGTTTGTATGGTTTGTTATTTGTGGTAGCCTGAATCGTCTTTAATATTGCTTTATCAATCTGATTTATAGATCACACCTGGCTGTGGTAGCAGACTGCGGCCAGGTGATGAATAAATGATTTTATAAATGATAGCGATCAGCTGCTATTGTTAATGGATGAACTATTGCCTTTAGTTTCGATTTTATTATTAATCTTTTAAATACGCACTATTATGAACACATTAATGTACTTCGAACAAATTATCAATGTAGCGTTGGATGAAGAATTTGAAGAAAGTAAAGAATTACGTACCGAATTTATTGAAGCCGTTTTATATGGCGGGTCCCGGCACAGAAGAGCGATTAAAACAAACTTTATCTTTTTCACGGAAGAGTTAAATACTGACAGCGAAACGTTAGTGGCGGTCCGTAGACATCAGGGGAAGTTGATCGCATTAATGGATAAAGTGTTTTCATTTATTCCGGTACAGTATCAGGAGGATACTGAATTATCGGAAGAAAAAGATACGGTGTATCTCTTAAAATATCTTTACCAGAGTCTCCTGTCAGGCTTACACTACATTGAGCGGAACTTCACCCGCTATATAGATCACGACATCAGCATTCCCATGGGTGAACGTATCGCTTTATCGAAACGGGCACGCGAACAACTTCCGTTGATCATCGATACGCCACGCATGCGCGGAATTGGTGATGTACTCAGGGATATTGTTACCAAACCCTTATTACAATTGGTCTCGGATAATGAGGAAAAGGAAGTCGTCACCTGGCGGAAGAAGGCTTATTTAGAAAAACTGATGAAGCAGTTAAGAACATTTACTCAGACTACAGAAGAATCAACGACCGCTGTTATGGAAGTACAATTACAGGGCATATTACAGCGGATGAATTTTAACAGCGCGGCTTATATAAATTATATGATCAGTGTGATGGATGACGAGATCAGCGAACAGCGTTCTCATCGTGAGAAATGTACGAAGATCATCGCACAGCAGAGAACGATCAATAAATATGTGACAGAGAAGAAGATCGCATACGACGTTTATCAGATGCCCTTAAAAGATATATTACTGGAATGGCTGAGTTGTGAGTTGGATTGTTTTGAAAGTATGATCCGGCTGGATGTGATGACGCAATCCCAGGGGCATTGTATGAACTAATCACGCATGTTGGGGTTACAAAGTTTAAACTGATGGGGCACTAGTCTTGTTGCCCCGGATTACTGTTCCGCCCGTTATTAGTTTGAGTTTTAACACTCAACCAGCGTAATCTCCTCGAACGTTTTTACAATGGTAACACTGGCATTAATAGCGCCCAGTATATATCCTCTTTGTTTTTGCAGGGAGGTATTATTTTCAGTAGAAGTGTGTTGATAGATTTTAAAAATAGAGGAAATTTCTTTTTTCAGCACTCCTTTTACGTGTGTGTTCTGACACATAAATGCACAATAAGCAAGTGAGATACAGGTTTTAAGGAGGGTATTCCTGAATTCTTTACGGTCTTCCTCCGTAAATAGATACTGTTGTTGCAAAGACTCACGCAGGTGTACGAGGGTCTTTAGCTGATTGGCTAGTGACAAATGCATTGGTAGGGTGTTTACATTGGATTATGGAACTTACTTGTCTAGTTGGCTGTGTTACTATTAATGGTAAAACCTGATGATATGTGAATATACGTCGTTGGGAAGATTCTGCCAAGTGAGAAATGTTATAAGACGATATTTTTTTCTTTTAACATGTCAATAAATACCCCCAGACTAGGGTTAGAATAGGCATTTGCCATCAGAAACTTGTTTTTGATATAGGATTTACTGATCTTCCAATAGTCAGGAGTCATATTGCTTTTGTTGTGTTTGTCAATATAGATTCCCAGTTTTTCTTTGATCTTTGGATTCAGTTTATGTGTGCAATTATTAGTGGCGGCGCTTATTTTATCTTCAAAATATATGGGCAGCAGCCAGCATTCGATCTCTTCAAGACAGATAGCATAAATGATCCTGTCCCTGAACAGTTCGTATTTTTGCGACCCGAAGGCAGCAATAAATAATTGATCAAACCGACGGATAACATCGTTAATCAGCATTTCATCAGACTTGATCTCTCCCGCAGCTGTTTTTCTGCTTACGTCAAAATGTGTTTGTTCACAAACGTCCGTATCTATCTGGATAATGAGATAGTCGTTTTGCTCCAGGGCATCCAGAAAGTACTGCGATTGACAGTATTCAAGCACATTGAACCAGCCGCCTTTGCTGACCATCTGATCTGTATGGTCTTTTAAAGGCTGCAGGTTATTTATGTAAGTGGTAAGGTCCGGTTCGTTAAAGAACCCTACGAGAATATTCTGAATTACAATCTGGTCCGTCGGACCTTCCGCGATAATGCCGAATGTTTTCACTTAGAAGTTTTTGGGTAATCCGCCTATATATCCTCTCATAAACTGTTCGGATAACTTTACGGATTGTTCCCCTTCAAGTGGTGTCTTTTTTTCGACTCTTTTTGCACGTGTGTGGCCATTTGCATTTCTTGCGATAACAAACAATCTTTCATTTTCATCATTTAGATTCAAGCCGTCCAGTACTGACGGATTATGTGTTGTGATGATTACCTGCTTGTTGTGTTTAACAGCAAGCTGAGATAGGATCGTAATTAGTTTACTGCATAATTTGGGATTCAACGCAGTGTCGATATTATCGATGGCAAAAAACGACGGTGTATAGTCGCTTGTGAATAAAGTTATGTAAAAAAGCAGATATAGAAAACCTTCATTGGCGTTTCTGATATCGAATGATTTGAGACCGTCTTCGAGGTATTTATCAGTGATATAGAATTCTGTGTCTCCGAAAGAAGCGTCTTCTTTGACGTCAAAAGAATCAAACCAATCAATCAGTAAGAGATTTTCCCGGATGCTTTCATATTGTTCCGGCTTTTCTTTTTTGATGATCTTAATAAGTTTTAACAGACCTTCGCCCCTGGTTCCCAGGGGCTCGACATATGTCTCTTGCTGACTAAAATTTCGAAGGAAATAAATTTCTGGTGAGAAAATTATAAACCCACTTATATCTGAGTGTCCACTATTTTTAGTGTTAGGATCAAACCAGGTAGACAGAAATTCTATCTGGTTGTGGAAGTCGATAATGTCATTTTCAGATATTGCGTTATTTTTTTCCAGACTTGAGAAACGCTGTAATAGTTGACTGTACAGATCAAACTTTATGATCGATGCTTTTTTGTCATTTGATTCTGATAAATTTAGATTTAATGCCTTGTCACTCGCCACTAAAGATGTCTTCCACTTTGAAAATGGTAGATTATCATTTTGAAAAGTAATGTCTATAGTTTTGTTAGATGTTTTTAGACTAATTAAAATATCCTGAATACTATTATTCTCGGTGAAACCGCTTCTCATTAATTGAGGGTCCGATGCTCGGGCACCTCTTGCTGAAAGGAATTCATTTTCAACATTATGACTTACTCCTGCTGCAGCAAACACAACACCTTCCAATATATTACTCTTTCCACATCCATTCTCCCCAATCAAAACATTAAACCGTCCTAGATCAATGGAAAGATCATCTATAGATTTGAAATTTCTGATTCTGATACCGTCCAGCATGTGTTACTATTTCGTTCAATGATAAATTTATTGAATAAAATCCGTTATTCCTTATTTCCACACCCCCTTCACCATCCGCTCCTTCCCAAACAGGTCCTTCTTAATTTCCACATCCACATATCCCATGCCTTCCAGTACAGCCGCCGTCTCTTTCCCAAACGCCTCATTGATCTCAAAATACAACATACCACCGGCCCGTAACTTTTCCTTCCCCATCAAGCCGATTTCCCTGTAAAACAACAGCGCATCATCATCCGGTACAAATAACGCAAGAGAGGGCTCATATGATATTACCTGTTCCTGCATATCCACGCTTTCACGCTGACAGATATACGGTGGGTTACTCACAATAATATCAAACACCGGCAAATGTGCCCATGCTGCTTTATCAAGAATATCCACCAGTTCAAAAGTAACATCCAGTTGCTGCTTTACGGCATTATCCTGCGCCGTTTGTAAGGCGCCTTCACTGACATCTACTGCCTGTACCTGAGCCTGTGGGAGCTCTTTTTTGATGGCAAGTGGAATGGCGCCGCTGCCGGTACCGATATCGAGTATCCGGGGATGGGAGAGTGATGCGGTACGAACGTCCTGTACGATCCATTCCACCAGTTCTTCTGTTTCCGGACGGGGGATCAGTACATGTGGGTTCACCTGTAGTTCCATACCAAAGAACCAGCTGGAGCCGATCACATATTGTACAGGCTCATGCGCCAGCAGGGCTTTTACCGCGGCGGTCAACTGCGTGGTCTGTGTGTCCGTCAGCTCCCGTTCTTTGTATACGATCCTGTCCATTTTAGACATACCGGTTACATACTCCATGACGATATGTGCGATATTGGCTGCTTCACGCTGCCCCTGTATGGGTTCCAGCGATGTGACGATATGTGTAAAGGCGGTCTGTATAGTCATATAAAAATGGGTCTTACAGGGAAAATCCCTGCTGAAACGATATTTTTGCACACAAATGTATAATATCAGACGCGATCATGGACAGCTCTCCCGATGAATTTTACATGCAAAGATGTCTGCAGCTGGCAAAGCTGGGGGCAGGAAATGTAGCGCCCAATCCGATGGTAGGGGCTGTATTGGTATATGAAGGCCGTATTATCGGTGAAGGTTATCACCGGCAGTATGGTTTTGCACATGCCGAAGTGAATTGTGTACATTCCGTAAAACCGGAGGATAAACCCCTGATCCCGGCATCTACAATGTATGTGAGTCTGGAACCCTGTGCGCACTATGGCAAAACGCCTCCCTGTGCAGAACTGATCGTATCGCAAAACATAAGCACGGTAGTGATCGGTTGTGTGGATACCTTTTCCCAGGTAGCTGGTAAGGGTATTGAGATGTTGAAAGCGGCAGGGATCACTGTAAGGACGGGCGTACTCGAAGCGGCTGCCCGCGAACTGAACAGCCGCTTTTTCACATTCCACGAACAAAAACGGTCGTACATCATACTGAAATGGGCGCAAAATGCGGATGGGTTTATGGCAGGGGCGGATGGACGACCTGTTCGTATCTCTGATAAACTGACCGACAGGCTGGTACACCGCTGGCGTAGTGAGGAAATGGGTATACTGGTAGGGACAAATACCGCTGTTGCGGATAATCCAAGGCTGAATAACCGTCTCTGGACAGGAAAAGACCCTGTCAGAATTGTGATAGACCGTACACTGAAAACGCCGCATAATTATCATCTCTGGCATGGAGCAGCTACCTTGTTCATCACCGGTGAACAAGCAGGAAAGCAGGATACCGCTGAAATGGTGACAGCAGATTTTGCACAGCCCCTGTTGCCGCAACTGATGAAAATCCTGCATGACAGACGTATACTGAGCGTATTGATAGAAGGGGGAGCGCATGTATTAAAGGAAATGATAGCAGCAGGATTGTGGGATGAAGCCCGCGTCATTATTGGGGATAATCCATTGGCACAGGGCGTGAAAGCACCTGTACTGCCGCATGCTTTGCTGAAAGAAACATACACACTGGAAAGTGACCAGATACTGTTTTACCGGAATAGAAAGGAGGAAAAGACGGCATGAGATATTTACTGCGTCCTATATACCTGTTGATCGTATTTTGTTGCTGTATGCTGACTGCCAGCGCCCAGAAAGATAAATGGGTGGGTACCTGGTCAATGGATTATAAACCCTGGCCAACCACTGGTGGGATTAAAATGCAATTGCAGATCGGCAACCCTGTATATAATACCTTATATCCTGCACAGCTGAAGGTGATCTACCCACCGTTTTCAGGCACTTATGAAGTCTTACTGGCAAAGAAGAATGACAGGCAACTGGGTATCGGCCGTAATAAATATCCTGTTTCCGAAGCACCCTTCCGGTTGGGCGCCTGGATGCTCTATCTCAATGGCACATTGAGCTATGAAGCGAAGAGTACCCCGGAATTGTCAGTACAGCGTATGTGGATCAACTCACAGGACCTGTACATGCAGGGATTGTATGATGATGATGAGATGTATGCATACATGAAAGACCTGCTGAGAGAACTGTTATCCAGAAAAGAGATCGCGCTGAAGAAAATAAATAACACGCCCTGGCAACACAAGGACATCCAACGTATACTGCATCCGGAGGGCGATTCCATCTACTTTGGTATATATGATAAAGTAGATATTTATGACAGCATTGTTCCGCTTTCTATCAGAGATGAAGATGCGATCGACAGAGATACCGTGACGCTGTTGCATAACGGAAAAGCATTACTGGATAAAGCCTACATCACTGAAACCGGTAAAGTGTTCCAATTACCGCTGGACACCGGTATCAACATCGTTACTTTATTTGCGGATAACTATGGCCGTCTCCCGCCAAATACCGGCGCATTCCGGGTGAAAAGTTCTACCGGCGGATATATCTATGATTTCACGGACCGTCCAAACCGTTACGCTACCTTCCTGGTCGCACAACTGAACCGTGTGCCACGCAAGCCTGTTATAGATAGTGCAGCGCAAAAGGTGAACCTTGACAAACTAAGCGCCGACGCCAGACAAGGTATACCGAATACTGTAAGTGTAAATACCACAGGAAACCGGCCATCGCTTATAAACGGGAAGATCGTATCGGCACAAGAGAATACAGCAACAGGTATTACAGGACAACGATCATCTGTAAATAGCACAGATGATAATCAGTCAGGTGGTAATACCGATGAAACAACAGCTACGGAGCGCAATGATATATCAACCCTGAAAGGCAGACATAGCGGTCATCCTGCATGGGATACGATCAAACCGGTGCTGCTGAAACCTATAGATGATAAACGCATCACAGAACGTAAGAACAGTTTGCTGGAAAAGACATTTGAAGTCGATGAGGCAGAGATCATGCTGGAATTGTGGGATGATGCGGCAGAAGATGGAGACAGTATTTCTATCCGTCTGAACGGACAGGAAGTGGTAACAGGATTTCCGGTAAAAAAGAAGCGGCAGCAACTGAAGGTCACCTTGCAGGAAGGAGAGAACCGCCTGATCATGGTGGCGGACAATCTGGGCAGCATTTCTCCCAATACAGCGGTATTACGTATCGTCGCCGGCGCTTTACGTAGATTTGTGAGCATTAAGACGAATATGAAGCAGAACAATATGCTGCTGATCGTATATGAGCCGAAGCCAGTTTCTACCGGCAAACCCGGGAAAGGGAAACCCCGAAAAAAATAACGCATGGAAGTTTACTATACAATAGAAAAGTCTGCAATGGCGGAATTCAAGGACAGGGGCAGTAAGTTCCTGGCCTATGCCTGGCCTGTGAAAACAGTAGAACAGGTGAAAGAATGCCTGCAGGAAATTAAGAAAGAACACCCGAAGGCAACGCATCACTGCTTTGCTTACAGACTGGGAACTGACGGATTGCAGTTCCGCGCCAATGACGATGGAGAGCCTTCAGGTACGGCCGGTAAACCCATCCTGGGACAGATAGACAGCAAACAGCTGACCGATGTACTGGTAGTGGTAGTACGTTATTTCGGAGGAACGCTCCTGGGCGCACCAGGGCTGATCAATGCCTACAAAGTATCCACCTCAATGGTGCTGCAACTCATACCGCCAGTGCAGAAGAATGTGGAAGCTAAATATCACCTCACCTTTGACTATACGATCCTGAATGAAATTATGACGGTTGTGAAACAGCAGAACTGTACGGTTTATTCGCAGGAATTACAACTGTTTTGTGCGATGGATATTGGCGTGCCGAAGGCCGTACAGGAACTGACATTGTTAAAGCTGAACGATATAAGAGGGCTGGAGATCAAGGCAATTAAGAATTAGCTTTTAAACAAGCTACAAATAAAGTAAAAGGCGTCCGCTATCAGTGGACGCCTTTTACTTTATATTATGCAAGCAACGATCTCCGCTGCATTATAATTCTTAATTCCTAATTGAAAATCTGCTACTGACTACCAGGTCCTTACTGCCTTTCTCATACTTGTAAAATCCTTCGCCGCTTTTCACACCCAGATATCCTGCTGTTACCATATTCACTAACAGCGGACAAGGAGCATATTTCGGATTACCAAAACCGTCATGTAATACGCGCATGATGGACAGACATACGTCCAGTCCGATGAAATCGGCCAGTTGCAATGGCCCCATAGGATGCGCCATCCCCAGTTTCATCACGGTATCAATTTCAGCCACACCAGCTACGCCTTCATACAACGAATAGATCGATTCATTGATCATCGGCATCAGGATGCGATTGGCGATGAAGCCAGGGTAGTCGTTCACAACGCAGGGTACCTTGCCTAATTTTTCGGACAATGTAACGATGGCGTCAGTCACTTCTCTGGTGGTGGCGTAACCATTGATGATCTCTACCAGTTTCATGACCGGTACCGGATTCATGAAATGCATGCCAATGACCTTTTCAGGTTTTTTGGTCACAGCCGCAATGCTGGTGATAGAAATGGAAGAGGTATTGGTCGCCAGAATAGTGTCAGTAGCTGTGTGCTGGTCCAGTTCACGGAAGATTTTCAGCTTCAGTTCAGTATTTTCTGTAGCTGCTTCTACGACCAGTTCAGCGGACTTTACACCGTTCGGAATATCTGTGGATGTAGTGATATTCTGTAGGGTTTGCTGTCTGATCTCTTCTGTAATAGTGCCTTTGCTCAGTTGGCGCTCCAGGTTTTTGTCAATAGTTTGCAGCGCTTTTTCCAGCGCGGGGGCAGAAACATCAATGAGGTTCACTTTAAAACCGTTCTGTGCAAATACGTGCGCGATACCATTTCCCATGGTACCTGCGCCGATGACAGCAATTTGTTGCATGGTGTATTGATTTAAAGAGATGGTACTCAGGCCATCCGGCTAGTAGCCATAATCGGTACCGCCGTAGCTGTAGTTGTTATTGTTCTGTTTTTTGAAGTCACCCCGTTTCCAGGCCTGGATAAACTGTGCCCATGCCATCGGGTTGAGGATATTCTGTGGAGGCACCTGACCGGCGTAGTACAGTGATTGCGCCTGTTTGTTCAGGAACATATTGGTCGCTTCACGTGCGTCCGGTGGTGTATAACGGGAAAGTGCGCGCATACGGGCATTCTCGGTGTTCTTACGGGCCAGTTCATATTCGTCATCCGGAATGTCGGTGCTTACGAATGCCTTATCAAACTCTTCTCTGGTAGGGTAGGGCCTGATAATGGTTACCGGCAGATACGTAGTATCATCCACCAGCAGTTGTATCATGGAATAATTGTTTCCCGGCAGGTTCATCGGGATCTTATAGTCTTTCTTTTTAAAACCTACGGCACTGAATGTCAGGGTATCTCCTTTAAAAGCAACGATCGAAAACACACCCTGGCTATTGGAAATGGTACCACGGCGTTGTCCTTTCACCAGTACGCTTACCGCCGGTACTGCCCGGAGGCTGTCCGCTGTCATGGTAATACCGGAAATCTGGATAATGCTGTCTTTGAATTGAGATAGCTGGGCCTTTACCAGGAAAGGGAGAAACAGGAAAGACAACAGTATGTAGGTACATTTTTTATTCATGCCGCCTCTAAGATAAATTATTTGTTTTAAAACGTTGGCCATAGGATTGTGTTCCAGTCAATATAGAGGATGAATGGAAATGAGATCGACAAAAACTATGACAGCGGGGACAAATTAACTCTCAATTGGGTTAACTTTGCACTCTGGAATTAAAATTAACAACTATTTATGATCACTACGGAGCAGATATTGAAGGCTTTGAGCAATGTGGAAGAGCCTGATCTGGGGAAGGACCTGGTAACACTGAATATGGTGAAAGACATTGAGATTGATGGTAATAAGGTGAAATTTACCGTTGTCCTCACTACCCCTGCCTGCCCGCTGAAAGATCTGATCAGGAATGCTTGTGTGAATGCAATTCACCACCTTGTAAGTAAGGATGCGGAAGTTCAAGTAAATATGACAGCTAACGTCAACTCCAACAGAAAAGATGCTAGGAGTGTTTTACCTAATGTGAAAAATATCATCGTTGTCGCTTCCGGTAAAGGAGGCGTAGGTAAATCTACTGTAGCAGCTAACCTGGCCCTGGCACTGTCCGAAGGCGGCGCTAAGGTTGGACTGATGGATGCAGATATTTATGGTCCGTCCGTTCCCATCATGTTCGGTATTCGCGGAGAACGCCCGATGATGGAAACTGTAGAGGGAAAAGGCATGATCGTCCCGATAGAAAAACATGGCATTAAGCTGATGTCCATCGGGTCTCTGATAGATGAGAAGCAGGCAGTTGTATGGCGTGGCCCTATGGTCAGCAGCGCATTGAGACAGTTCCTCACCGATGTAAACTGGGGCGAACTGGATTACCTGGTAATTGACACCCCTCCGGGTACAGGCGATGTACACCTGACACTGGTACAGACCGTACCGGTTACCGGCGTAGTAATGGTGACCACTCCGCAGGATGTGGCCCTGGCTGACGCTAAAAAAGGTATCGCTATGTTCGGTGGCGGTCAGATCAATGTACCGATCCTCGGTCTGATCGAGAATATGGCCTATTTCACACCGGCCGAGCTGCCTAATAATAAATACTACATATTTGGTCAGGAAGGCGGTAAACGTCTGGCAGAACAGCTGGAAATACCATTCCTGGGTCAGATACCACTGGTGCAGAGCATCCGTGAAGGTGGTGATGATGGCGTACCGGCAATGGTGGGCGGAGATAATCCGACCAAACTGTCCTTTATGGGTACTGCGAGCATCGTGGCGCGTAACATCGCTATGAGAAATGCGAACGTACCGCCTACAAAGATCGTTGAGGTCTTCGTATAATAAATAAATGTTCTTCTAATAAAAAAGCCATCCGCCGAAAGGCGTGATGGCTTTTTTCGTTTTTATAGCGCATCTGATACCACTACATGATAAATGGCTTACCACCCACCATTACTTCCTGCGTTTTTTCGTCGAAAGTTGCTTTCAGACCAGTACGGTAAGCCGCATTGGCCATGATCAGCGCGATAGAGTGAGAGTAAGCAGCCTCGATAGGCGCATTGGCTGGCTTGCGGTCGCGTACACACTGCATCCAGTTGCGTACGTGGGCATTGGTCAGCGGATCGCCGCCCATATTAGCGGAGGTAGCTATTTTGGTTTCGTTGGTCGCCAAGGTCATTTCCGGCAACAGATTGGCATGCAGGCCCATTTCCTGTGCTTCTCTTTCTGTTAAACCGCCCGCAGGAGTGATCTTGTTCTTATCAATATCGATAGTACCACCGTTGGAATAGTACATTTCCTTGGTACCTCCGGAAGAGTTGGAGAAACGGGAACTGTAGGATACCTGGAAACCGCTGGTCGGATCGTTCTGCGGACCATAATCAAATACCGCCGTAATGGTATCTGCATTCACACGACCGTCTTTCCACATGTAAATACCACCATTAGCTACTGCTGAACGTGGGTGTTGCAAGCCAGTAAACCAGTGTACCGTGTCAATCTGGTGTGTCATCCACTGACCGAAAATGCCAGAAGAATAAGGCCAGAACAGACGATATTCCAGGTATTTACGCGGGTCCCAGTTGTCTTTCGGACGACCAGCCAGGAAGCGTGTCCAGTCTGTGTCTTCCTGACGGATCTCTTTCACCAGTGCTGGTCTGCGCCACCGGCCGGGCTGATTTACGTTCCAGGTCATTTCCACCATGGTGATAGGCCCGAATTTGCCTTCCTTGATGAAATTGTTGGCCGCATGGTAACTGTCGCCGCTACGGCGCTGTGTACCTACCTGGAAGATTTTACCGGAGTCTTTTACCGCTTTCAGGGCTTTGCGGGCATCGTCCATGGTTTCTGCGAATGGTTTTTCACAGTAAACGTCCATTTTATTGCCTACCGCCTCTATTGTATGATAGGCGTGCTGGAAATCGGCAGTGGCAACCATCACCGCATCCAGGTCCTTCATTTTATATAATTCGTCATTATTGACACAGGCCTTGATCTCATGACCTGCTTTCTGCTGCAGGAAGGCCTTTCCTTCCTCACGTCTGCGGCTCCAGATATCAGATACCGCTATCATGTCAAAATTCAGTTCTTTATGATTGGAAAAGAAACAGGGCAGTAACGTTTGTCTTGCACGGTCAGAAAAGCCTACCAATCCTACATTGACCCTGTCATTGGCGCCCATGATACGGGCATAGCTGCTGGCAGGGAGGCCCATGGCGCTGAGTGTTACACCTGCGGAGGTAAGCAGGGAATCTTTCAGGAATTCACGACGTGATTTCATTCTATATGAGATTTAAAGTGTTTATTGTTTTTTGTAAGCGTTGCGTATCTGTTGCTGCATGTATTCCAGCGTAGGACGCGTTTGTGCGGCCATATCGTCCCAGCGGCATTCCAGGGATATCCGGCCGGTGTAGCCGATACTGCCCAGTGCTGTGATATAAGGCGCTACATCATCACCAGTAGAGCCGGGGGCTGTCCGTTTTTCTCTTTCGGCAATATGACAATGCACCAGATTTTTACGCGCCTTCTTCAGCATTTCAGGCGATTCATGCTCCTTTAGCATATGATAGATATCGGCAGTCAGTTTGAAGTTAGGATGGCCTACCGCCATTACGACAGCATTGGCTTCTTCCAGCGTGGTCACGAAATTCGTCTCCGTGGTGTTCAGGTTCTCTATCGCGATCACGATCCCATATTTCCCCGCTACGACCGCCATTTTGCGGCAAAGATCGACGAACTGCATAGTAGCCGAATCTTTATTATATCCGTCCGGCAGTTTACGCGCATTGCCGCTTCCCAGTACGATCAGTTCAATACCAGCCCGTTTGGCCCTTGCCATCACCGTTTCTACATAGTCCAGTACCTTTTTCTCATCCACATCAGCGCCCGTCAGGCGGATCTCAGCCGGGAAGAAGCTATTACAGGTCTGTACCTGGCACTGCATCTTCCGCAGCTGGGCCAGTTGTACGTTAAAGGTGTCATCTGAGATGGCAGGAGAAAAGAGCTTTTGTACACCTTCTTCTATATAGGCGTAGCCGGCAGCATGTAACAAACTGTCATTTGCACGGGAAGTACAAACACCAACCTTGGGTAATCCGGTTTGTGCATTCGATTGCAAAGCGTGCAGGAATATCGCAAAAAATAGCAGCCAGGAATAGTTTTTCATAATTTCTTTTTCATGAACGGGAGGCTAAAAGTTAGGAACAATATTTTATAAATCCAAAAGGTCACTGTGGGATACTGCCGTTGTCCGGTACGTATCTCGCTGAAAAAGAAGCGGTTTGCAATAATAAAACAACAGCAGCGGTATTTAGGGTACATGACCGGGAACCCCTCCCGGTCTTCTTTCCGATAGTTTTCCTATATTTATAATAGTCCGGGAACTGTACGCTGTATTCCATATTTTACTAATATTTTCATTTCAAACGGCATTGCTTAAGTTTTACTTAACTTTGCGCCCCAAATCAATCATTTATGAACAGACAGGAACTGGTGAATCTGATTAAAGAGAAGCAATCTTATCTCTGTGTGGGATTAGATACTGATCTTCAAAAGATCCCCCGCCATCTACTTTCCCATCCAGACCCCGTATTTGCTTTCAACAAGGCCATTATTGATGCAACAAAGGACCTATGTGTATCCTATAAGATCAATACTGCCTTCTATGAGTGTATGGGTATCCGTGGCTGGGAGAGCCTGCAACGTACGGTGGAATATATCCCTTCCGGGCTGTTTACCATTGCAGATGCAAAACGTGGAGACATTGGCAATACCTCCACACAATACGCCAAAACATTCTTTGAGACATATAACTTCGATGCAGTGACCGTAGCGCCTTACATGGGCCGCGACAGCGTACTGCCTTTCCTGGCTTTCAACGAGAAATGGACCATTATGCTGGGCCTTACCTCCAACGAAGGCAGTCAGGACTTCCAGTTACAGCAGTCAGGCGACGAGTTCCTGTATGAAAAGGTGATGAAGGCCGGTATGAACTGGGGGACGCCTGATAACCTGATGTTTGTGGTGGGCGCTACCCAGTCCGCTCAGTTGGGATACATCCGTAAGCTGGTGCCTGATCACTTCTTCCTGGTGCCTGGCGTAGGTGCACAGGGTGGTAGTCTCCAGGAAATCTCTGCACAGGCCATGAACAAAGATTGCGGATTACTTGTAAACGCCAGCCGTTCTATCATTTATGCCGGTAACGGAGAAGATTTCGCCCAGGATGCCCGTAATGCTGCGCAGCAGTTACAGCAGGAAATGGCCGAATACCTTAGTGTAAAACAGACGTTAGTTCCTTAATTCAGTGCGCTAACAGCGGCTGAAATATAGCGGTCCATAGTCAGCATTCATCTCCTTTCCCGGAATGTTCGCAGACTATGGACTTTTTTTGTCGGTGAATCATTAAATTGAGACAGACTTAAAACGTGTTCCACATGCTTAAAGACCTGTTTCAATCTCCCGATTATTTCCACGTAGATGGTTTGTTGACCGAAGAACATCTCATGGTGCGCGACGCTGTACGCCAATGGGTGAAAAAAGAAATCTCCCCGATCATAGAAGATGCCTGTCAGCAGGCAAGTTTTCCCACTCAGATTATCAAAGGTTTAGGTGAATTGGGCTGCTTTGGTCCGACCATTCCACAGGAGTATGGCGGTGGCGGCATGGACCATATTGCCTACGGACTGATGATGCAGGAGCTGGAAAGAGGTGATAGCGGGGTCCGGTCTACAGCCTCTGTACAGGGATCACTGGTGATGTACCCGATCTTTACCTATGGGAGCGAAGCGCAAAAACGGAAGTATCTGCCTAAACTGGCCAGCGGGGAATGGATGGGCTGCTTCGGGCTCACAGAGCCGGACCATGGTTCTGATCCCGGTAGTATGATCACGCACTTTAAGGACGCAGGTGATCATGTGGTCCTGAACGGGGCCAAAATGTGGATATCCAATGCACCTTTCGCACAGATCGCAGTGGTATGGGCAAAAGATGAGGAAGGAAAGATTCGCGGACTGATCGTAGAACGCGGTATGGAAGGATTTACCACCCCTGAAACCAAAGGGAAATGGAGTCTGCGGGCCAGCGCTACCGGAGAACTGGTATTTGACAATGTAAAAGTGCCAAAGGAAAATATACTGCCTGACGCAAAAGGCCTAAAAGGCCCCCTTGGCTGCCTTTCTTCCGCGCGTTATGGTATCGCCTGGGGAGTAACCGGCGCAGCTATGGATTGTTATGATATTGCGCTGCGTTACGCGAAAGAACGCGTACAATTCGGTAAACCGATTGCCGGATTTCAGCTTACGCAGAAAAAGCTGGCGGAAATGGTTACTGAGATCACCAAGGCACAGTTGATGAACTGGCGCCTGGGCGTACTGAAAAATGAAGGGAAGGCAACGGCTGCACAGATATCCATGGCCAAAAGGAATGCCTGTGAAATGGCGACCCGTATCGCCAGAGACGCCCGGCAGATATTAGGTGGAATGGGCATCACCGGAGAATATCCGATCATGCGGCATATGATGAACCTGGAAAGTGTGATCACCTATGAAGGGACACATGAGATACATTTGCTTATCACCGGACAGGATATCACCGGATTGGATGCATTCCATTAATGACAGTTCCAGATATACATATTTATTAAACAACAGCCAACTATAATGACCAGCAGACCGGCTTTTGCAGGATGGGGCATCCTTTCAGCTATTATTTTCAGTGCGTGTGTCCCGGCATCCGCTCAGCAACTGAGGGAGGTATCAGGGCCCGCACAGGGGACTTACTTTATCGTAAAATATCTCTCAGACGATACCACTGATCTGCGTCCGCAGATAGATTCCATTTTCGATGTTATTGACAATTCTCTGTCGCTTTACAGGCCGGGTTCTCTGATTAACCGCTTCAATGAAGGGGCCTCTGTTGAGATGGACGAACACATGGCTAATGTGGTACGCCGCTCTATCGAGATCAGCAAGGCAACCAAAGGCGCATTTGACATTACTGTCAAACCTCTGGTGGATGCCTGGGGATTTGGCGTGCATAAACCAGCTGTCAGGACGGTGCCTTCCGCAGATACCCTGAAAAGCATATTGCATTATGTCGGTTATAGTTACCTGAAGGTGCAGGGGAAAATGCTTATTAAGACGAAGAAGGAGGTACAGATCGATTGTAATGGTATTGCACAGGGATATACAACGGATGTTATTGCCCGTTTTTTACAACAGAAAGGTATCGCCAATTATCTCGTGGATGTGGGTGGAGAATTAGCCGCCAGGGGAAAGAACCAGCGAGGTAATATATGGACGGTGGGTATAGAAACGCCATCGGCGCAGGTACAGGACGCTCCCGCACAGGCATTACAGGAACTGGATAACCGTGCGATTACCACCAGCGGCAACTACCGCCGTTTCTTTGAACAGGGAGGGACACATTTTGCCCACAGTATCGATCCGGCTACCGGAGAAGCTTTACATAGCAACATTATAGCTGTAACAGTAATGGCCAAAGATGCGATCACTGCAGATGGATATGACAATGCGCTGATACTGATGGGGGTGGATAAAGGACTGGAATTTGTCAGGAAACACCCTTCATACGGGTTAGAGGCGTATTTCATCTACAAGGATGAAACAGGTAAGATCACGGTTACATTTTCCAAAGGGTATAAGAACATGGTCCTGTTAAAATAGAAGGTCCCGTGTATGCACGGGACCTTCCTGAAAAGTGGTTTTTTATAGTATACAGCATACTTAGTTGATGTGAAATCTCAGTCCCACATTTGCCTGCAGCACGTTATAACTTGTGATCTCCTGCTGTTTATAAGGCGAATAACTGTATTGCACACTGGCATTGAACAATAGCGGAGAACCCTTGCCAAATGGAATATTGATCCCTACTTCCGGAGAAACGGCAAACTGCCAGCTGTTATCTCTGTCAGTAAACTGACCATAATATTTATTGTAAAGCATATTCACTGTACCCACACCCAGACCTACATAAGGAATGATAGCGGCATCAGGCTTTGTCAGCTGATATTGCACGGTAGCCAGTATCGGCGTTACCTGTAAGGTACGTGTCTGTACGGCGGAAATATCTGTTCCTTTATCGGAATAAACAGCACGCGGCACGCGCTGATAAAATTCCTGGAACCCGCTTCTGAGGCCAATAGCCAGCTGGTCGTTCAGCTGATATTGTAAACCCGCCCTCCAGCCGCGGAAGCTGGTTTTATCGGTATAGTTTTTCAGGGAGCCAAAAGGCTGTGCGATCGAATAATCTACGTTGATGGATAAAGGAGAACGTACCTGCGAAAAAGCGCTTTGTACGCCCAGAGAGGCGATCATCAGCAATATCCAGAGCTTTATACTTTTCATCTCAGTCTCTTTTAAAGTGAATTCATTAATTGTTGGTTGCTTTCAGATAGGTAGACTGCGCAAAAACAGCAGATACCATACTGTCCACATTGTTGATGTTCCATACGCCACTACCGCGTAACATTGCGTTCCATACCGCTACCAGCTGGTTATTGTGCGGATTCTTCAGGTCAACCATATCGATTGACACAGCACGCTCTTTCTGATATACCTGGTAATAGGTCGGCCAGTAGTAACCGTAACCGGGATAGCCCCAATAGAACGGATCATAATAGCCACCGATACCTGTCCAGTATCCGGGATCGTAATAGATCGCGCTGTACGTGTTGTCTATACGCGTAAGGTTAATGGCCAGGTCCGGTTTTGCAGCCCTGTCTATACGCGTATACCCCCTGGCTTCCAGCGCCTGCGCCACGTCTGCGATCAGTTTCTTATCATAGTCGGTTGATGCACGACCTTCGCCGGAATTTGTTGCTACCGCCACTGAGTCGACAATACTGAACGTCTTATAGGATGAGAAATTTACGCTGTCGTCGTAGTTGGTTACATAAATTCTGGATTCTTCTTCTGTCATATCTTTCAGCGGATCTTTACTGCAGCTGCTGATTGACAGTACGCCTAATGCGGCACACATTAATAACATGACTCTTTTCATATTCACGGGTTTTATTTTGTTGTTCTTTCAGGTAGGTAAGGGAAGAAATGAGACCTTTTCTGTATGATAACAGATAACATGAAATGTGCCAATGGCTTCCGCAGTTTGTAATAGCACAACTTTATAACGTATTTGAACAACTGATGTTACATGAGGTTTATCCGGGAAATGTTAAGGTATTCCTAAAACGTGCACAGCATATGATCAGGAATTAAGAATTGGATCGGAATGTCTGGGATGTTATTAAACTTCTTCAGATATAACCGGGTATAAAGTGAATAATAAAATATTAACAGGATGCGTAAAGATAAGATGCGGGATATATGCGGGCGGGTAGCAATGCTTGCAGTATCAGGGACGCTATTTGGAAATCGTCTGTCTCGAATTAAGTTGCTCCTATAGCACGTAAATCCAAATTAAGTGTATTTCTTAATATGAGCCCGGTAGAGGTTCGATAAATAGGTGTCGGTATAAAAGCAAGCGGCGATCCAGGTATCCTGGATCGCCGCTTGCTTTATCTATAAGAATTTATGAATGTACCGCAGAAAGATAGACGGCCTTTTCCGCCAGTTCACTTTTAAGCTGCATGGCAGATGTAAAATGAATACCGTCAATGCCGCAGGCCGCCGCGCCACGGATATTACGCTCATTATCGTCGATGAACAGGGTAGAAGAAGGGTCGAGTTCATAACGGTCCAGCAGCAGGTGATAGAACGCTGCGTCCGGTTTACGGATTTTTTCTCTTCCTGACACAACAATACCGTCAAACCATTGAAGGAACGGATAAGTTACCAAAGCCAGGGGAAAAGTCTCATTAGACCAGTTTGTCAGTGCATACAGCTTAAACTGATTGCATTCTTTCAGCTCTTTGAGCACCTCTACGGTCTCCTCGATCTGTCCACCAAGCATTTCCTTCCAACGACCGTAAAACGCTCTTATTTCGGCCTCAAATTGCGGATGTTGGGTAATCAGCAGTTCTGTGCCATCCTGCAGACTTCTGCCGGCATCCTGTTCTTCATTCCAGGCGGAAGTACAGATATTGGAAAGAAAAAAGTCGGTTTCTGCTGCTGTCGCAAATATCTTATTGTACAGATAACGCGGGTTCCAATCTATCAGCACAGCGCCAAGATCAAAGACCAGGTTGGAATAATTTTTAGTAGCAGCAGTATTCATGTGGATAAAGGTAATATATTTTATAAATTAGGGAAAAATATAAATTGTTGCAATGATGCAGAAATCAGCCTTATTTGTTTTCACGCATATCTCTGAGTAATCTGATGGTAAGCAATGAGATGAGTATGATGATACCTATAATACCGGCCCAGATCCATCCTTTGGTTTTAAATATTGTAGGTTCTTCTTTCGTAACAGTTGTTGGCTTTGGCGATATAACGCCGGGAGCCGCCATGATATTGTCTGCCTTCAGAACAGGGATACGTACAGGCAATTTCCCTGCGAAATAAGGCAGGTCATATACAGGCGCGCTAAGCGCCGGATTGCCTGTCTTTACAACATAACTTTTCCCTTTTTCCAGCCAGGTCGTCAGGTGATAAGCCGCCTGCCAGGCATGCACCGTTTTAACTTTGAGCGCCTGGTTGTCTTCATTTTCTATCACAATGTAGCACTCCGTCGTTTTTAAAGGCGTACGCAGTTTAACGATATTGGCCTGTCCCGTAGCCAACGCAAATCGTTCGCCGGATGCAATACCCGAGCGCCAGTCATCCGTGATATACGCAATACGGTAATAATAACCAGGCGTATTGACCTGGAATTGCAACTGCTTTATCAGGGAAGCTGCTGCAAATTGCAGATGCAGCACCGTCTGTGTTGCCGGCGCTTCTTTTACCGGTGTAACTACAGGAGCTGGTAAGGCAACGAACTGATTGCTGTCACACGCCAGGATATAGGAAACTACTTTCTGCTGATCATAAATCCTGATATCTCTCAGATCGGCGCCATTGCTTTTGGCTACCAGTTCAGGTGTGACAGGGATATTATAAAACCCTGAATCCGGTGTGACCGGCAGGTTGGCCTGCCACGCGAATTCCTGTGCAGTGGCGGACAAACCCGTTATTGTCAGGAATAAGGTGAGTAATTGTATGAACTTAGCTGGCTGTCTTGTCTTCATCGGTCAGTAGTATTTTTTTCAGGCGCTGGTACATGAATGAAATGACCAGCAGCAGGATACCCAGGGAAATAAATGCGGCGATCTTGCCTCCTTCTGAAAGGTTGCGCAGATCGAATGCAAAAAGCTTCAGTAGTGTAAGCGCGAATAAGCTAATAGAGATAATGCGCACCTGTTTTGATTGCCATCTGAATCCCAGATAGATCAGGATAAAGGCAAAGGCCCCCCATAAGATAGTATATCCCATACGCTGACTGGTATTCTCCAGTTCTGCATGTTGTATACCCGTTAAGGCCACAATATGGTCCAGCGAAGCGCTCAGTACATATAACAGTACGAAGGTGGCTACCCACTGGAAGATGTGCATCGCGTCTTTTTTATCAGCTGCTTTCACTGTAAGATATGCCTGATACAGCATTGTCAGCAGTTCTGCGATCAGCAGATAGGACAGCAGGAAATGCAAAAGTGGTTTATGGTTTTCCAGGTAAGCGGTACGCACATTGATGATCACCCAGTTGTAATAGACGATAAATACGATGAACAAGATAGCCGACAGTACGATGCTTGCCAACTGTAGAAAAACATGTTCTTTTCTGCTACGGTACAACACGAATGCCAGGAACGCATAGTTATAGATACCTGAGCAGATAGGATTGATCGCTGGCCAGTGTACATTCGTCTGATAGTAGATTTCCAGGATACCTGTTGTATAAATAAGCACGAGGACCAGCAGACCAAAAGCATACCTTACAGCAGATACCGGTACTTCCGGCAGGAACTTTTCTTCCGTTTCTTTCTTCAGCAAATGCCGGATCATAAACACTGCCGCTATGCATATAACACCTGTAATAAAGCCCTGGTTCAGTAATGGCCACATATCGCGGGACTGTGCATAGCGTAAGTCGCCATATACCTGTTCCCAGTCCATCAGCAGACTGCATGTCATCAATGCAAATACGATACAGGCGGCGTACTTCATCAACGGCATACGCGAACGCTGGAACAGCCATAATAACAATACCGATTCAGCCCCCCAGAATAAGGTGATATGATTGCCCTCCAGTTGTACGGGCGCAGCGAGGCTCAGGAAGCTTAAGGTAAGACCGATCAGCAGATAGATCAGGTTCTTGTCAGCATGCTGATTACGATACAGTGAATAAGCAAAAATGAAATTGAAGATGGCAATGCAGGCTGTGAACAAACCCTGGAACATGCCATTGTGTATATGCGCAAGTATTACCATACCCGCCGCATAATACAGGAAGGTATTACTCAGCAGGATGATGATCTCTGTAGCTTTGAAGCTTACCCGCTGTTTCAGGTTATTCACCACATTCATCAGAAAGAATACAATGTAAAACAGCGTCGCAAATACCAGCGCTGTTATATAAGGCACAGGTTTGGTGGCCTCATTAACGATGCTAACGGACAACCAGCTGCCAAACAAAATAATGGTGGCCGCATAGCTGATAATGTTTACAATGTTCCATTTCTTATAGTATGCCAGTATCAGCATACCAACGTTCAGGATCAGTATATAAGTAAATAAAACAGCCGCATTACCCGCGCCGGTGCTGACCAGCAGGGGAGATGAGAATCCGCCCAATATGGCGAACACGGCCAGTTCCTTTCTGTCATAACTCAGTGAAAGCACCACTGTAAATGCAGTGATCAGTATCATCATGACAAAGGCCAGCGTCTGACTGATCAGATGATATTGCTGGAAGGCAATGGTAATACTGAAGTAAAGCACGGCCACGCCTCCGCCTACCAGCACAGAGCTGAATGCATTGAACGTTTTGCGTAAACGGTGTGCAACGCCGATCAGGATACCTCCACAGAGAATACCGATGAAGGTACGGCCGGTTTCATTGATCCAGTTATTATCGATAGCGTATTTCAGGAAGAAGCCGATACCGATCACCAGTATGGCAATACCAATTTTGTTGAACAGGTTTTCCCCGATAAACTTTTCCAGGTCCGGATTTTTCTCCCAGAAGGATGGTTTGGGTTCCGCCGGTGGTGGTGGTGTAAAGGCTGCCTCCAGTGCAGGTGTGGCTGCTGGTTCAGGTGCCGGGGTAGCCGGTATGTCGATAACAGATGTTGTTGATATTGGTGGTGGCGGAGGTAGTGGTACATCCTCAACGATCGGTGGTGGTATGTAGGGTTTGGGTTCGGGTCTGACAGTTGCTTGTCTGTCCCAATCCCGCCGTGGTGTATATTCTTCCTGGTGGGAAGAGGGACCTGTTTCCTGCTGTTGTCGCAGTAACCGCTCCAGTTTGTACTCCAGTTCCACGAGTTTACTTTTGAGCGAGTTCCCCGTGTTAATAACAATGATCAGGATTACAATTAGAAGGATGAACGTAATTACAGCCATAAGCTATAGGTATTTAATGGGAGTATTGCATGAATATAGCTGATTATTGATAAAAAGCCCCGCATTCACAGGAACACGAGGCTATATCAACATTGCAACTGAGTAAACGAATTTGTTGATGGATTTCTGGAGCGATGCTCACCAGATATGTATGCTGTAGGTTGTTTGCCTTGTGCTGACAGTTTTCAATGGCCAAAGGGGGAAAACGACCTCTCATACGTGAATATATCCTGGTTGAGATGCGACCTTACTCTCTAGTACTCAACAAATATATTCTATTTTTTAATATAAAGTTGTCTTTTATTTTTTGTATAGGGAGCTACATTATAAAACCACCCGCTGTACGACTACAGCGGGTGGTCCAGGGGCTTTGTACCGGTAGAAAACTTATTTAAAGTCGGTAGACAGGGTCACTTCACGGTTGGCCGCAATACCCTGTTGCAACATATCTATCTTATAGTTTGCAAATTGCAGGGCATCCGAACCCAACAGCAGGCGCAGTGGCGCTTCAGCAGCTGTTGAAGTAGCAATGATCACTGCTGCCAGTTTAGCCGGATCGCCTAACTGTGTGCCAGGTACCTCTTCCTTATGTTTACGTTTATCTTCCTGAATAGCGCTATAAGCGGCTATCGGATGCTCCGGAACGGTAATGGAACCACTGCTCAGGAAGTTTGTACGTACATATCCTGGTTCGATGATCGTTACCTGGATACCGAATGGCTGTACTTCCTGCGCCAGTGCTTCGGAGATACCTTCCACCGCGAATTTACTGCCACAATAAAGACCCCATCCAGCACCAGCGATCAGACCAAATACGCTGGAAAGATTGAAGATACGGCCGCTGCCAGCTGCACGCATATGTGGTAAGATGGCACGGGTGACGTTCAGCAGACCAAACACATTGATATCAAAAATTGCCTGGGCTTCCTTTGCAGATGTTTCTTCTATACCACCGATCAGGCCATAACCTGCATTGTTCACAAGTACGTCAATAGACTTAAACTGGACAATAGTAGCGTCTACAGCTTTTGCAATGCTTGTTTCATCATTCAGATCAACCTGTAAGGGGAGGAACTGTGCGGAGGTATTGCCTACCGCTTTTTTCAATGTATCGAGGTTACGGGCGGTAGCCGCTACGTTATATCCTGCTGCGAGTAACTGATTCACCAGTTCAAGACCAATACCCTGCGAACAGCCTGTTACAAACCATGTTTTTCTTTGTGTGTCCATAATTCTGATGTTTTAATTTTATGACACAAAGGAACAAACATTGCACTGTCAGGGGCTTGATCAAACCGTAACAATACTTGTGAGTTTCAAATATTGACCTGCGACAAGGCATTTTTCCTGAACCTGGAAGGAGAGGTATGTTCTTTTTTATTGAAGAAGGAGGTAAAGGCAGCGTGTTCTGAGAAACCCAGGGTATAACTGATGGCATTAATATCCCAGTCCGTTTGTAATAACAGGACCTTGGCCTCATATAGTAATCTGTCCTGTATATGTTCCCGCAGGGTTTTGCCGGTCTGATTCCTCACCAGTGTATTCAGGTAGTTGGGATGTACGTTCAGCTGATCAGCAAATTCACCCGCCGTTTTCATTTTCACAACGTCGTCCATCGTTTTTACCTGGAAATTGGATTCCAGCAAGGAAAGGAAACCATGTATATAACGGTAATTATCAGGAACGGCCGAATTAACCAGGTTCCTGCCTGCACGCTGGCTTTCCAGTAAGATCATCTGGAGATGCAGGAGGATGGCCTGTTTTTTATCTTCGTTCTGTCCGCGGTCTTCTTCCCATATCTGTTCAAATGACTTGTTGATATTGGCGGATTGTGCTGCTGTGAGTTGAACGACGGCATTGGCCGGTTGGAAGAAAGGATAGTTCCGGAATAGCTGTAGTAAATGCGTCTCCTGAGCGAAATAGTCAGGGTGGATCAGGCAAAAGTGTCCGCCTGTTTCCCCGGAGGTAGTTTGCCAGGACATGATCTCATCAGGATGCAGAAAGGCGATCTCGCCCGCATTCATCATGTATTGGTGCAGTCCGACGGTAAGGACGCCCGTCCCGGCTGTCATATGGAAGATTTTGTAGAATTGCCGGCGGTTAGGGGAAATGTAATCTTTTACAGGATAACGTTCTCTGTTCTCTACACTGAAATATTTTGCATCAAGCGGATATAGTTCCACATTTAAAAAGGGAACTTTGAAATTTTCATTGGCAAAACTTTCCAGCCCAAGGCGTGGCACATCTTTTTCCATACTGAAAGTTACAAATTTTATTGCGTCCCAGGGGCAGGAGAATCAAGAATTAGTCAGGTATAGGATAATAGCGTATTACCTCCCGGGACTCAATTCCTGACAGTTAATTCCTAATTGAAAGACTATGTGCGTTTCCCGTTATTAATAATGCTAATTTTGTTATACGACGATATCTCGTGCATTCATCTAAAATGGGATTATGAAGAAACTATTCTTTGTCTTTATACTGAGCCTTGTTGTACTGCAACTATCCGCACAGACAAAATTAACCGTTGCTGTTGCTGCGAATATGCAATATACCATCAAGGCCCTGATAGCAGCATATAATAAGACGGACAAAACAAAGATAGATGTGGTGATAGGCGCCTCCGGTGGTCTTACACAACAGATCATGCACGGTGCGCCGTTTGATATTTTTGTATCTGCGGATAAGGAGTTTCCACAGAAACTGGCTGAAAACAACTTTACGCTGTTGCCGCCAAAAGTATATGCACAGGGACTGCTCGTATTGTGGAGCGCAAAGCCGGGTATCCGTCCGGATGCCAATATGAAAGTATTGCTGGGTGCAAACATTAAAAGCATCGCGATCGCCAATCCGAAGACCGCTCCTTATGGCAGTGCCGCAGAAGCGATCCTGAAAAAATATGCGCTCTATGATAAAGTGGCTGCCAGACTGATAAGAGGCGAAAGTATCACTCAGACAAGCCAGTTTATTGCAACACAGAACGCAGATATCGGTTTTACGGCAAAGTCGATCGTGATCTCTGAAGAAATGAAAGGCAGGGGTACCTGGGTGGAACTGAACACAAAAGACTATCCGGCTATCGAACAGTCAGCCGCTTTGCTGAAACATGCACAGGAGAATAATAAAGCCGCAGCGGAGAAATTCTATAACTTCCTGTATTCTGCGGAAGCAAAAGCAATTTATCACCAGTTTGGATATATCGTAAAATGATAGAACTGGACCCTATATGGCTTACTTTAAAACTGGCGTTGAACACAACCCTGATATTATTCATCGTGGGAGTGCCTTTAGCCTATCTGTTAGCTGTTAAGAAAACAGTATTCAGTCTGCTTATCGAAGCGATTGTGAGCATGCCGCTGGTATTACCGCCGACAGTGATCGGATTTTATCTTTTGCTGGCGTTTAGTCCGGCGAACTTTTTTGGTCACTGGCTGGAAGAGACCTTTGACATACGTGTCGTATTTTCTTACAGCGGGTTACTGATCGCCTCCGTTATCTACAGTCTGCCGTTTATGGTGCATCCTGTTCAGTCGGGATTTTCTTCATTACCACCAAGTTTGAGAGAGGCCAGTTATTCCCTGGGAAAATCAAAATGGGAGACTTTTCTAAGAGTGCTATTACCGAATATCAAACCCTCCCTATTGACAGGTATCGTACTGACATTTGCACATACCGTGGGTGAGTTTGGCGTGGTGTTGATGATAGGAGGGAATATACCTGGAAAAACCCGTACAGGCTCCATCGCTATCTATGACGAAGTAGAGGCATTCAATTATCACAATGCGAATGTCTATGCCGGCATTCTGCTGGCCTTGTCTTTTTCTATTCTGTTAGTGCTCTATGCATTTAACCGGAAGGCAGGACAATCGAAATTCTATTAATCTGCAAATAGCTATATACAGCTTATGATCGATTTCGCATTACAGAAGACTTTGCATACCGCAGAAGGGGAACTACCATTCAATGTCAGCGCGCGTATTGAAAAAGGGCAGTTTGTGGGTCTGTATGGGGTGTCCGGCGCGGGAAAGACTTCCATATTGCGCATGCTGGCAGGGTTCATGAAACCAGATGATGGTCATATAAAAGTAGGGAGTGAGTACTGGTTTTATGGCGAAGAATCATTTCATATGCCAACACAAAACCGGAGTATCGGGTTTGTGTTCCAGGATTATGCCTTGTTCCCCAATATGAATGTGGAAGAGAATATCGCGTTTGCTTTGCGTAAGAACGAATCCCGTACTATCGTAGATGAACTGCTGGAATTAACGGGATTAAAGAACCTTGCAAAACGAAAGATACAGACCCTTTCCGGTGGACAGCAACAGCGTGTTGCATTAGCAAGGGCGATCGCGAAAAGGCCGGCTCTATTGTTACTCGATGAACCCTTATCCGCATTGGATAGTGGTATGCGTGCACAGTTACAGCAGACTTTACTGGATGTGCATAAACGTTACGGACTAACCACCATCCTGGTAAGTCATAATGCGGAGGAAATGGTGAAGTTAGCTGATACGGTGATTCACCTGGGGAATGGCCGGTTTCAGCGGCAGGCGTCCCCGGCGGCGTTCTTTCTGAACGGGGAGGATAGTTCCGGTCTGAAGGGAAGGGTAGTAGCCATAGCACCAGACGGAGAAGTAGTGGTACAGATAGAGAGTGGCGTATTGCGCTTAAGATCAGCTAAGCAGGATATACGTGTAAACGATCAGGTGGATATCTCCTGTAATGTGGATATGTATCATCTGAAAAAATTATAATCCGCATGTATTACCCACCGCCAACGTTAATTAAATGTTGCGGTATTGCATAGGAGAAGGAATGCGTTTACTTTTATTGTGTATAGCATGTTGGTGAATGTTCAAAAATATGATGTGAAACAAACTGTTCAATCTCTCCTGTTTATTGCGCTTTTATTGGCCGGGATGCAATTATCCGCGCAGTCTCCGGCACTTAATAAATCTTATCGGCTCATCGCTCACAGGGGCGGTATCGTAGATAGTACAACCGACCAGAATAGTGAGAAGGCACTTGCAAAGGCGATCGCCAAAGGTTACTGGATGGTTGAAGTTGATCTGCGGATGACCAGAGACAGTGTCCTCATTACACACCATGATAAGAACTTCCGTCAATCTTTTGGCCTGGATTCCGCAGTATCTTCCATGACCTGGGAAGCTATCAGTAAACTCCGTAATGCCAATGGCTATCATGTACAGCGATTTGAAGAGGTACTGGCACATTGCAAAGGTAAATTGGGCGTCATGATAGATAATAAGCTGGATGGAAATGATACGGCTGTCTGGACGCAGTTGATCACCTTGTTGAAGAAGTATGACTTGTACAATAGTGCACTGATGATCGGTACAGACGAATCCACGGAATACTTCACCGGAAAGATCAGGCTCAGTTGTACCCGCCAGCAGCTGGAAGCCAATATCAACAGACTTGACTACAAGGCCTCCAATTATTATCTTTTTTCCGATAGTATCAGTAAAGCGGATTATACCTGGGCGCACCGTCGCAACATCCTGGTGGTGGGTGTGATCAATGCCTGGGCATTTAAGCCGGGAGAATCGGCATTTGCAGGAGCGTTGTATGGGGCAATGATGAAGGAGTCTGGTGTCCGGTGTTTTCAGATCGATGCGGAATATGAATCGCTGTTTGAAAGGTAAAGAAGAGCCGGGTGTATGAAGGAATACCTGATCCCAAGTACAAGGAATAGCAGAGAGGGATTAAGTATATACGAGATAGGAAAATATATATTAAGAAGAACGGGTAATTGTCTGTCTTAAAATAAAAAAGCGAAACGATCTAAACCGTTTCGCTTTCGTGCGGAAGAGGAGATTCGAACTCCCAAGCCCTTTCAGGCACTACCACCTCAAAGTAGCGCGTCTACCAATTTCGCCACCTCCGCAGCTCTGAAGTGGTGCAAAATTAATCGGTTTTTGATAACGAACAAATTTAATTAGTAATTAACATCATTTTCTTAGCAGAATTCTGAAGGTCGTTCCCTTGTTAAGCTCCGACCAGCGTACAGTTAGCCGCCCTTTGTGGTATTCTTCAATAATTCTTTTTGCAAGGGATAATCCCAGTCCCCAGCCTCGTTTTTTGGTGCTAAAGCCGGGTTTGAAGACTTTTTCGAAATTAGCTTTCGGGATGCCTTTACCATTATCGGTGATGTCAATGACGATGTTTGTGGGATGATTTTCTATATAAAGGTCGATAGTACCTTTTCCTTCCATGGCATCCAGCGCATTTTTCAAAAGGTTTTCGATGACCCAGTCAAATAATGAAGGAGATATCATCCCGGGGATTTCATGTTCCTGGCAATGCATGGTCAGGATAACTTTCTGCGGTGCTCTTTTCCGGATGTAGGTGACCATTGATTCCACCTGACTGACTACATCGCGTTCTTCCAGTTGCGGTACGCTGCCTATTTTAGAGAAACGTTCGGTAATGAGTTTCAGGCGGTCGACGTCTTTACGTAATTCCGTCGCTACCAGTTCGTTGCCTTCATTGTCTTTCAGGATCTCTATCCAGGCCTCGATAGAGGAAAGGGGAGTACCCAGCTGGTGGGCCGTTTCCTTGGCCATACCTACCCAGAGCAGGTTCTGGGTAGCACGGTTGGAGGTGGACAATGCGACCAGTACGATACTGATAAACAGGGCGACCACGATCAGCTGAATATATGGGTAATAGCGTACCTGTTTCAGGATCAGGGAGTCGCCGTAATAGATATAATTATAGAGATTGTTTTTGGCGTCGATCTCCATAATGAACGGCGGGTGCTGATTTTTGAAAGTGGTCAGCTGGTCTTCCATGTATTTGGGATTACCGGCCAGTTTGGTGGTATCGAGATTACGGGAGTCGATGATGTGCCCATTCTCGTTGGTGATAATAACGGGAATGCTGGTATTATTTGTGATGATCTCAACGGCCAGATTCAGGTTCGCTTCATCGGAAGCCTGGAGCAATTCGCGGTTGGCAGCCACCCAGGTGGCTACTTTCTTGGTTTCTTCTTCTTCCAGTTTGCTGGCGATGCTGCTTACGTACCAGATCGTACCCACAATGATGATCACCGCTGTGGATACCAGTACAAACTTCCAGCCTATAACCTGTTTAAACATACTGGGGACTAAATTAAGTATAATGTGCAATAAGTGTTGTGTAGTCAGAAGCTATTATAATTTGTTGCATATTTGTAAGGGAAAAAATATTATTCACGCGTAAAAGAGTGCTTTTGTCTGTATTACCATCGGTAGCTGTTGTTATATTGAATTGGAATGGACGTAGTTTTCTGGAAAAGTTTCTGCCATCAGTATGCAGTTCCACTTACGGGAACCTGCAGTTGTATGTGGCGGACAATGCTTCAACAGATGATAGTGTGGCGTTCGTACGTGAAAAGTTTCCGCAGGTCAACATTATTCAGAATCCCACCAATGACGGGTTTGCAGGCGGTTATAATACGGCCCTGCAACACGTAAAGGCGGACATATATGTATTACTGAATCAGGATGTGGAAGTGGAACCCGGCTGGATCGAGCCGGTTGTGGCACAGATGGTGCGCGATCATCATGTAGCTGCCTGTCAGCCTAAATTACGTTTCTACCATAATAAGCAGGAATTTGAATATGCCGGAGCGGCAGGAGGGTGGATGGATATCCTGGGTTATACCTTCTGCAGAGGCAGAATATTATATACCACCGAAATGGATGAGGGACAGTATGATGATGCACAGGATATTTTCTGGGCAACAGGCGCTGCATTATTTATCCGTTCGGCCTGTTTTCATGAAGTAGGCGGTTTTGACGCCAGTTTCTTCGCCCATATGGAAGAGGTAGATCTGTGCTGGCGACTCAAAAGAGCGGGTTACCGTATCTGTTATTGCCCGGATTCTATTGTATATCATGTGGGAGGGGGGAGTCTGCCGCAGGGTAATCCCCGTAAGCTGTACCTGAACTTCCGGAATAACCTGATGATGCTGTGGAAAAATCTGCATCCGGCTGACCGCTGGATCGTGTTATCGCAACGTTTCTTCCTGGACCTGCTGGCCGCTGTGAAGAGCCTGGTGGCAGGTAAACCTGCTGATATGAAAGCGATATTCAGGGCTTATGTGGATTATCGCCGCTGGCGGAAAAATTATAAATTATCGTCTGACCGGCTCCCACAGAAGCGTTTGCTGGAGTTGTCAGGGGTTTTTCATGGTATCATGATATGGCGTTATTACTTCCTGAACCGTAAGACTTTCGGAACTTTGGAAAAATAACTTGCAATATTATTTGACATGATGTAAGTTTGCAATGCGAAATAAATAGCTATGGAACACAATACTGTTGAAAATAAGAGCGACTTTACCGGTAGCTGGGTATCATCTTCCCGTTTCCTGTTTTACGTGACAATCTTCTGCCTGCTGTCATTTGTTTTAGGTGGATGTTATAATCTGTTCAAGCATCGTTACAAGGGTAAACCTGAAGTTGCTGTACCAGAGAATACACTGTACAATCCGAAATATAAATAAGAGACTTAATTATATTGGTAAAAGCCTCCCGGTACTACCGGGAGGCTTTTTTTTGCCTATCCGGCCCGCCTGAAATAGTTCATACTCCTATATCTCCACATGAATCCCTGCCTAAGTTCACGTCTGTTCTATATGAAAAGCGTGTATTTGATTGATAATCAAATTTTTATAATCGACTGGATGTCCCGGGAGGAATCAGCAGTTTCTCATACATCCATCTTCTCATAATAAGAATAGAAGCTGTATCTGTCACATATACGCCCCTGGTAATCTGTCTTCCATGTTATCCCACGCGAACTGTCGGCTCACATAAACGCTTCTTATTTTATCAAATAGTTATTCATTTCGTTTGGTTATCAACTATATAGGTGAGGTTTTTTATAGATGTCCCATAGATGTCTCATAGATATTTCATATCCATAGAGATAACTCATGTATGAAATATCTATGAGACATCTATGGGACATCCTACCGATATCGACCTGTTCTGTTTACCCCGCCTTACACCCGTTTTTTATACTGTCCTGTGATGAAAAAAACTTGCGGTTGACGGATTGAATTACAGCCTGGAGATTGCTTCAGGAAGCGCTTTATAAGCTGGAATATGCCCTGATATAAAAGGGCCTTACAGCTGGCATATCGAATGAAGGAGTAGCCACAGCGGCCGGGAAATGGCCCTGCTAACGTTTTATAAGGCAGCATCATATATGAACATTCAAAAACCAGTAAATAGCGGTATCGAATGGATGGATGATACCAGGGAGATAAGCACTTTAAACCATTATTTCATGACCAACGAAGGACTGCATAGTCTGCAATACGCCCCTGGTAGCCGGCAGTTGCTTATATAATTGATATTCAATAGTAAAATGATTGCTGGAAATGATATGCTGATAATAAGGTCCGTATGCCGCAATGAAGGAGAAACATTGCCGGGAAAGAAGATAAATACTGCTTAAAGGGCATAAAAAAGTCCTGATGTATAACACCAGGACTTTTAAAAGAGAGCGGAAGACCGGGCTCGAACCGGCCACCCCGACCTTGGCAAGGTCGTGCTCTACCAAATGAGCTACTTCCGCGGGTAAAAGAATCAATTTAATGTAGCGAATGACTACCCTGAACTGATATCTATTTGTAAGAACTTTATAAAAGAGAGCGGAAGACCGGGCTCGAACCGGCCACCCCGACCTTGGCAAGGTCGTGCTCTACCAAATGAGCTACTTCCGCAGGTGAAAAATCAATTTTATGTGGCGAATTGCTTACTTAAAACTGACCGTCTTGTTAAGAACTTTTTTCGTTTTCCGTTCGCGTTGTTCGCGATTGGGATTGCAAATGTACAACATTGTTTGAAACCACAAAATATTTGTGCAGTTTTTTCAGAAAAATATGCAATATATATTGGACTGACTATCGCAATGTTTGTTCTCTTGTCCGCTGGAATGCTTTCCAGTAAAGTGTTTTAAAGCGTATGTATGACAGCGTCAGGGATATTGTCTTTCGTTGTTTTTTTTATAACATGACAACGTTTTCGTATACCAGACAGGAAAATTATCAATGCTTTATCAGACTATCTCACATAGTTGATCAATACAACTATACAGTGTTTATACCCTTTCCGTTTATCCCTTTTTTATACCCTGATAAGACAGTATCTAAGAGAATAAAATAGTTGTATGATTGACATTTATTTTCTCTATCTTAGCAACCATTCCACGTCTTCACAAAAGATCTGCCTAAGTCAATTGTACATAAATTCTATATTATGAAGCGCAAGTTGTCCTTCCTGTTATTACTGCTGTGTGCATTCGCAGCACAGGCACAAAACACTGCCAGTCTGGTCATAAAGCCAAAATCAGATCATACCATCAGCCGTCATATTTACGGACATTTCTCTGAACATCTTGGCCGCTGTATCTATGATGGTTTCTGGGTTGATCCTGCATTGAACGTACAAAAGAAAGACCGCATCCGCCTCGACGTCGTAGATGCCCTGAAGAAAATCCATATTCCCAACCTGCGCTGGCCCGGTGGTTGCTTCGCAGATGAATATCACTGGCGCGATGGTATCGGTCCGAGAGAACAACGTCCGAAAATGGTGAATACCAACTGGGGCGGTGTGACAGAAGACAACAGCTTTGGTACGCATGAATTCCTGGAGCTCTGTGAACTCCTGGGATGTGAACCCTATGTTTCTGCGAACGTAGGTAGCGGTACCGTAGAAGAAATGGCAAAATGGGTCGAATACCTCAACTTCGATGGTATCAGCCCGATGAGCGCCATCCGTAAACAGAACGGTCATGCAGCTCCCTGGAAAGTAAGCTTCTGGGGCGTAGGTAATGAAAGCTGGGGTTGCGGTGGTAATATGACGCCTGCTTTTTATGCGGACCAATATAAAAGATATGCCACTTATGCGCGTAACTATCCCGGCGCTCCGTTAAAAAAGATCGTCAGTGGCGCCAACGACTACGACTTTAACTGGACAGAGACCATCATGAAACAGGTGCCTTTGCATCAGATGTGGGGTGTCAGTCTGCACTACTATACCGTACCGCTGACCTGGGGTAATAAAGGGTCTGCCACCAGTTTTAGCGAACAGGAATACTTCACTACGATGAAGAAATGCCTGGCCATGGATTCACTTGTGATCAAACACGCAGCGATCATGGATAAGTACGATCCTAAGAAACGTGTAGCCCTTGTCGTTGATGAATGGGGTATCTGGACGAATGTGGAACCTGGCACAAATCCCGGCTTCCTGTATCAGCAGAATAGTCTGCGTGATGCACTGATTGCCGGTACCACGCTCAATATCTTCAATAACCATAGTGACCGCGTGAGAATGGCCGAACTGTCGCAGACCGTCAATGTATTACAGGCGCTGATACTGACGGATAAGGAGAAAATGCTGCTGACGCCTACCTACCACATATTTGACCTGTATAAAGTGCACCATGATGCGCAATACCTGCCTGTTCAGCTGAACAGCCCTGCTTATACCTCCGGCAACGAACAAATTCCTGCTGTGAACGTATCTGCTTCGCAGGACTCAACAGGCGTTGTACATATCTCACTGGTGAACCTGAACCCTAATCAGAAGATCACCGTATCGACCAGTTTACAGGACGTGAAATGGAAAACAGTGAGTGGTCAGATAGTAACTTCCGGCAAAGTGACCGATGTGAATACATTCGATCAGCCAAACAAGGTCCACATTGAGAAATTCAACGGCGCAAAGAAACAGGGCGATCAGCTGGTAGCTGAACTGCCACCTGCTTCTGTCGTAGTACTGGAACTGAAATAAAGCGGTATAGATATTACCCTGGAGGGTAGCACAGAGAACAAGAGAGGCTGTTCGCGGAATGCGGACAGCCTCTCTTTTATAATGGCTAATAGACCAGATAGTATTACTGGTGATAAGAATAACGGATGGTCACGCCATAAGTGCGTGGATCGCCCAATACAGCCGCATAATGACCCGCATTACCTGCCGCCGGCAGTAACTGCTCGAAGTAATCTTTATTCAGCAGATTACGTCCCCATACAAAAACGGTCAGTCCGTTCAGTGCACGGAAACCTGCACGGGCATTGAACAGGGTATAGCCGTCAATATTCAGGTATTTGGATGGTGATGGACTGGAAGAGAAAGAAGAGCGGAAATAAGCATCTGCCCCTACAAAGAAGCGGGCATTCTGTCCCAGGATGATACCCGGATTGGATACGATCTCTCCGCCGATGGAACCTGCCCATTTGGAAATACCGGGCAATTCTCCGCCGGAGATATCTTTAAAGGCAGATGGGCCACCTGTTTCTTCCAATGGCACCGGAGCGTTCTTGAAAGAAACATATTTGCCATCTGTATAGGCGAGGGAGCCATAGAGAGACACGGCACTGTGTATCCGCAGACTTGCATCCAGTTCCACACCCTGTACCCTTACTTTTTCAGCATTGGCCAGGTAACCACGGTTTACGCCCACTTCTGCTGTCTGTACCTGCGTCTGGTAGTCTTTGATATCTGTTCTGTGGTAAACGATATTCGCCGTGGCATTCTTGCCTGGTGATGTTTTAACGCCTATTTCAAAGTGTTTTACAGATTCAGGATTGATCCTGGCCAGTTCTGTCATTACTTTACCACCTGACGTAGGTAAACCGCCAAGATTCACACCGATCGGTTTATAACTGGTGGAATAGGTCGCAAATGCGTTGATGGCTTTAGTTGGTTTATAAGCAAGTGTCAGCTGACCGGATACATTGCTTTCATCTACATCCGCATTGAAGGTCTGGTTGGTATATACAATGTTCTTCAGCGCGATCAGATCAGGATCGTCTGTCTGTAAACCGCCATATGTCTTACGGTCGTAGTCTACTTTTTTCTTGTCATAGTTATAGCGCAGACCAGGCAATACGTGTATCTGATCGGTGATAGCCCAGTCTAACTGACCGAATACAGCCCCACCGAAAGTCTTCAGACGGGAAACTGTTTTTATGCCATAACCATCAAATAAACCCGGTGTAGCCCATAATTCGCTGGTTGAGCTTTGAGAGAAACGCCACTGCGCATCGCCCGATTCTTCAATATGCGCCGGATCAGTTTTCAGGTCCTGCCAGATACCAAATACGCCTATCACACCGCTCAGACGGGAAGTCAGGTCACCGGCGTAACGTACCTCCTGTGTCCATTGTTTATGTTTGGAGGTAGCCTGCGACAATTGTAATACCGCCAGACCGGTAAAGTCCCTGTCATTGGATGGGTCCCAGTTCCAGTAACGCCACGCTGTAGTGGAAGTCAGCGTACCGCCGCCTATTTTGGCGTCCACATTCAGTGCTACGCCACCCAATTCGTTACCGGAACGCCATGGGGTATTATGATCTACCAGCCGGTCGAACGGGTTCTCGCTGGGCAGTTTATAATTCAGGTCTGCAATGATCTGTTTGAACTGTCTGTAAGCAGGACGTAAGGTAGGCGCCACACCTGCCACTACCTGTGCATAACCTTCCGGATGCTGCTCGGAATTATCCGCGGTCAGGGTGATCTTCACCTTGTCTGACGGCGTATACAACAGCTGTCCGCGTAAGCCCAGGTTATTAAGATCATTGATATGTTTTTGTGTCACCACATTATAGAGCGTACCATCGCGCTGTGTACCGGAGAAGGACACGCGGGCGGCAAATTTCTTACTCAATGGGCCTGATACGGCTGCTTTTGCCTGGATATAGCCATAGTTGCCATAGCTGACTTCGAAATTAGCTTCCGGGGTAAAACTGGGCTGTCTTGTAGTGATATTGAAGGCGCCTGCGGTCGTGTTTTTACCAAAGAGCGTACCTTGCGGTCCCCGTAAAACTTCTACCTGTTCTATGTCGATAAAATCAAGCGTAGTAGCTGCCGGACGGGCATAATACACCCCATCCACATAGAAGCCCACACCGGGGTCAATACCATCGTTCGTCAGACCGAAAGTAGACCCGACGCCACGGATATTCAATGTCGTATTCCGGGGATTCGAGGAATATAATTGTACAGTAGGTACGATCTCTTTCAGGCGGTTAACATTGAATGCACCAGCATCTGCTACCAGCGATCCGCTGATGACGGAGATCGGGATTGGTACCTGCTGTGCAGTTTCCAGACGGCGGCGGGAAGAGATCACGACTTCCGACAGACTGTTATCGCTGGATAAGATGATGGCCAGCGGACTTGTTGGAAGACTGGTCAGTTTTACTTCCTCCAGTTTATATCCCAGGGAACTGATTAACAGGGTGAAGGGAAATGCCCTCCGCAATGGAATACTGAATCGTCCGCTTGTATCTGCAATAGCGTGAACATTGGTGCCCTTGATTACCACAGTTGCCCCCACAACTGACGTCCCCTCACCATTTTTTATCACGCCTACAACAGCATCCTGGGAGAATACCGTGCCGGCCAAAAGTAAAATTGGCATAAGGAAGAGTAATGATTTTCGCATAATTAAAACATATTAGGTGATAGTAATTCAAACGTGTTTTGGGTACAGACATGCAGATAGCACAACATACAGGTGATCCCTATGCTACAGACTTACAGTATGTATTTAAGTTAATCCGCGAGATTGAAAAGCTGTTATTTCATCTAAATAGTCATGCATTCAGCAGACTGCATACTACAGGTTGATACGCATCCTGGTTGCTCGCGGGATCGACATGCTGGTGGCTCACGTCAATGATAGGCAACAGAATGCTTATTAGTCTAGTGAATTTGTAGACAAATATATAAATAGGAATGCAACAATGGAAATTTTCGGGAGAAATCTTTTAAAAACAGGTGATTGAGCGCTTGTTACCCTCCATTACAATACATATATCTCATCGCAGCAGATAGCGGCTTTTTTGCCTGCAGGAGCGTCTCTCCAGGCAGGAATTGCTTGCAGGTACCGGCCGGTTACCCTTACATAACGGGCTTTTACAGTTGGTAGAGAAAAACGGTACGTATTGACCTTTGCATCATAGTCTTCTATAGCAAGGGGGGAGCCTGACTGTTTGCCGGCAGGGGTGAAGTTAGTTCCATCCACAGAAGTTTCTATAACAATATCAGTAGGATTAAAAATATAATGACGGGCATCCTGTAAGAAATTCATCTGTATCTCTTTGATTGTCTGTTCAGTACCCAGATCAACAGTGGCTATCAGGTCTTTACCATAGATAAACAGCCAGTTGATACTGAAATCCTTATCACCCTGTAAGCCGTCTGTCAATGTCTGTTCTCTCTTAGCTGGATAATCTTCTGCCCAGGGATTTACAAGGCCTACTTTTCCACGGAATGCCAGACTATTGATCCATTTGCGGGAGAAAATCTGCTCCCATTCCTGTTGATAAGCATCGGCATTACCACCGCCTTCGGATAGTTCTTTTACGCCAGCCAGTTTACACTGCGCAACGAATTTCTTTACGCGTTCCGGCCAGCGCGGATTGACAGCAAAACCATTCCCTTCGGGAATAAGGTAACCGAATTTCTCTGTGCCAAAAAAACGCGATTGTTGCAGCACTGTATATTCCAATGGCAGTCGCGTATTGTATACTCTCGCCAGTAAGGAATCGTTTCCTTCCACTGCTTTTTCCGCTTTATCCAATAGGGATGAATACTGATCGATCGCTTCGGGGGACAGATAATTTTTGTAGTTGTTGACAGGATTACCGTAAATATCCAGCTGCGTTTTGGTATTGTGCAGCGTAGTGCTCAATGCCTGGATATATTGTGCGATAAATGGTCCCGCTTTGCCATAATAGCCGCTGAGGAAATCATTGGTGATCTCTTCTGTTGTCAGTCCGGGATTCCACAGCAATTTGGCCTGCAGATAACTGTTGTAGGCGGCCATATCGCTATAGGTATCACCACTGCCCTGAGAAAAAACGCCCTGTACCTTATGTGCCGCAAGATATTGCAGATTTGCCTGCTGATTGTTATAGTCAGGGAAAGGCGCCAGGTAATTAGTGAATTGCGTGGTATAATCCCACAGGAAAATATTGCCGGTCACAGCGCTCCATCCTTCCAGGTCTTTTCTGAAAGCCGCGGCAGAAGGAATACTGCTCAATGGCTCCTGACGATATGCATCGATACTACTGAGCATGATGTATACATTGCCCGCCGGTTTTGTTTTCAATGGAGGATGTGCGGTATACTGATAGGCGAGTGTTGTAAACTGTTGTTGCGGAAAGACCGCCGCGATACGATTGATGAAACGGATCAATGTACCCTGCGGACCACCCTCTGCTGCATTGACCTTACTACACTCATCACAGGTACAGAAACCACCGCCATCTTCGGGTGCGATAGACCAGTACATGGCATCCGGATTGTCAGCGATCGCCTTACGGAAGTAGTCTACCATGAAGGTATAAACACCTTCATTGCTCAGACAAAGCTGACTGGCCTGTCGTTTTCCATTGACGAGTGCATAGTAGTCCGGATGTGCCGCGAAATAAGTCTTAGGTGGCAGTATTTTAAAGAAGGAATGTCCCCATAGTCCCCACAGGTCTTCAAAACGGTGTAACTTATGCCATTCCAGGTATTCATCATTGAAGGCCGCAGGATAGTAGGTTTCCCGGTACAAAAAGGCGGGCGTCTGTTTATCTCTCAATTGTTGCGGTAACTGCAGGTCTTTAGATACAGGTACAGTGACAGGTATGTCTGCATATTTCCGGCAACCGAAATAGTTCTCCAGTAAAGTATAGACCCCGTACAAAATACCTTTGCCGGTGCCACCCTTAATACATACATCCTGTTTGTTGGTAGCGATCAGGAAACCTTCTCCTTTTACTTTCTCCGGAAAAAGGGCAATTGCATATGCTGTATTGCCTATAAAGATGCCTGGCTGGTTTTTGTGCGCTTTTTCTGAGATGATCTGCAACGAAGCACCTGACAGGCGTTTGATATAATCCTGTAGCAGGGCAGCTGCTTTCGTTTCATGCCTGGTGGCTTCATCCGGCAGGACAATGACATATTTTGAACTGCCATCTGACACCAGATCAATATTCCCTTTTGAGGACTGACAACTATTATAGGTCAGCAGCGTCATAATAAGCAGTAAGCTGTGCATCATCCTGAACATGAATAAAGTGATTAGAATTTGCGTTGCAGGGTTATATAGATGTCGTACTGGTTCTGGAAATCGGTATTGGTCACTTTCTGGTTGATCCATGTACCGAATATACCTGCGGTCGTACGGTATTTAAATGTTTTCTGGTAACCTGCTCCCACACTACGGGTCAACAATCCTGCCAGTTTAGGGAACTGTATCAGACGGCTGCGGTCATCCGGAGAAGTACCGAGACCCGCTGTGAATGAGATATAATCCTGCTGACGGTTCATGTAATAACGCGTGGTCAGGTTGTATGAAGTATAGAATTCCGGAGAGTCGCTGATGAAATAAGCCCTGAAGTTCACCCAGAAGTCTTTCCAGGTCTTCGCGATGGAAGCTACACCGGAAATACTGTTGGAACTGTCCGCATTCAGATAACGCACACCCAGTTCGCCTTCAATATCATGTTTAAATGTCTTGAAGACGGAGTACGCCAGCCTTGTTCTCGGGAATACCACTTCGTTTGAATAGGTAGCCAGCGCATAGGAGTAGAGTTTCGGATTATGTGTGTAATACAATTCCGCTTCTCCCTGTAAGCCTGTTCCCTGCTGACGGCCGGCATAGTTCAGCCGTGCGGCATAAGAACCGCGTTTGAAGAAATGACGGTATTCCAGAGTTGCGATGTTATACTTTGTATCCTGGTAGTCATAGCTGGAATGCAGGAAGAACATACCAAACTGGTCCTTCATTGTTTTGCTGTGCAGATAATCGGCATAATCTGCATTGACAGGATTGCCATTCAGTTTTACAACGGAATCTGCCGCCAATGCTGCGTCTGCATACATCTTTTTATTTTCCAGCGTAACGGCTCTCTTTTGTATGAACGACTCATTGTTTGGATAATAACGGATGCCCTGATTCGCATAGGCCAGTGCACTGTCATATGATTGTTTACCATTCAGCAGATTGATACTGTATTGTAATGCGAGAGAATCTTTTCTGTTGATATTGAGCACTTGTCTGTATAAAGCCAGTGCACTGTCCGGCGCATTATTCCGCTGATAGGTATTGCCTTCTGCAATGAGTCCGTCAGTGTAAGCGGTACGATATTTAATGGTGAAAGGATAACGTTGCATCAGCTGATAGGAAATAGCATTTGCCTCACTGTACCGCTGCATATCGGTCAGGATGCCTGCTTTTTTCAGTAAGAGGTCTTTGTTATCCGGATAATATTGTAAAGCCTGATCTGCATATACAAGCGCGCTGTCGGACTGTCCTACAGCTGTTTCCAGGTTGATCAGGTAATTCAGTGCTTCAATATTGTTAGGGGATTGCGCCAGTACGGCCCTGAATTCACCAGCAGCCATATCATACTCTTCTGCCTGCATCAGTTTACGGCCGGCGGTCAGGCGCAGGTCGACCAGGTTGGCGCTGTATTTAGCATCCTTAGGATGCTGATCCAGGAGTTGGGCAGCGATATCAGCTGCTTCATCATATTGGCCTGTTTCAGCCAGTACGCTGGACTTTTTCAGCAGGAACCTGCTGTTGCCGGGATAAACTGCCAGTGCCTTGTCCAGCACCTCCAATGCGTGTATATGATCTTTCTGATTGATATAGGTATTGGCCATCAGGTCCATGGCAGTCGTATCACGGGGATCGGTCTGCAGGGCTTTATCAAATTCGGCCAGCGCCAGGTCGTATTGCTGCTGTGAAAGATAGTCACGTCCACTGGCTATTTTAAGGCTGGTATAACGGCTTCTCTGATCGGCTGAACCTGCGCTGTTATAACGCAATCTTTCGGCGAGAAGGGCCGCTTCTGTGAATTTACGATCGCTTTCCAGTACATCCAGTTTAAGCGACAACAGGCGTTGGTCATTCGGATTGGTTCTCAGTCCGCGGTTGATCCAGGCCAGTGCCTCCCGGTAGGCGCCACGGGACATACTCATACCGATCACCTTATCCAGCGCTTCTCTGTTACCAGGGTTCTTTTCTGCGATACCTGCATATAACAGGAAAGGGTCTGTATTGGAATACCACGCGGCGGCTTCCATACGTAAAGCAGTTTCGGTGCTACGTGCTTTTGCATCGCCTGGCCAGCGTTTTATTATCTGTTGCAACTGATCGATAGCGCCGGCATAGTCATGCATATCCTGTAGTAATCCCAGTTTACGCATCATGAGGTCATATGAACCCGGATTGGCTGCCAGGGCTGCATTTACCTGCTCGATCGCTCTGGTATAGCTGCCGCTTCTTACATACATGCTATTGATGGCTGCTTTGGCTTCTTCATTGTCAGGGTCCAGCATCAGGGCTCTTTCATAGTTCTCCTGTGATAAGAGTTGGTTATTCCGCTGCTGGTAATAATGTCCTGCCAGCAGGTAGTGACCTGTATAGGCACGTTGTACCGCGGTATCACCGGCATATTTGTCCAGCAGGTTATTCGCATAAACGCCACCCTGGAAGAAGCGTTCCGCCGCATCCATTATCCCCAGCTTTTTCAGCATGAGCTCTTTATCTGACGGATAATGATAGAGCCCTTCATCCACATAACATTCGGCCTCTTCATATTTCTTTGCGCCCAGTTCAATATTGATAGCATACAGGTATGCATCTTTATACATCGGGTCTTTTGCCAGTACCTGTTTCACATATTTTCTCGCAAGGTCTGCATTACCTGTCAGCATGTATAGTCTGCCGAGCAACAACTGCTGATCTACAAAATCAGGTCTTTTCTCCAGCGCTTCTCTGGATAGCTGGATCGCTTTCTGATAATGATTCAGTTTCGTTTCTTTTACTGCTTCATTGTATAGTTCATCGGCATCTTTTCCCTTGCTGAAGATCTGTGCCTGTACCTGTAGCGAAAGACAAAGTACCGTTCCGGATAGTATATATTTGAAAAGAGACATCATGTTTAAGTATTTGCTGGTTTCTTCTGTCCGAATCCCTGACGTTGCATATTCCCCCAGGTATGTTTTTTACCGGTGATGAAGTTGAAATAGCCACGGAGCGCGAAGAATACGATCAATGGATGGTACACAAAAGGTTCGATAAATGCCATTGAGGCAAGTCCTATCACTTCTCTCCAGGTTTTATAATGTTTGTAGGTGATCTGGTCCCATAATACCGCCAGCGTTGTGATCATTACAGAGTACAGATACACGAAGAGCAGTAAGATCAGGGCATTATGCCAGTTGATGTTACCAGTGATGATCTGGTAGATATAATACAGGATACCGGTGAATTCAATGATCGGCGCCAGGAATTCAAAGAAGAGGTTATAAGGGAGTACGATCAGTCCGAGTTTACGGTAACGCGGATTGAAGATCACCTTCCGGTGGATGGTGATGATCTCTGCCAGACCACGTCCCCAGCGCGTACGCTGCCGGCTGAATACTTTCATATTTGGCGGACCTTCCGTCCAGCATTGTGTAGTAGGAATATAGCGGATCGCGTATTTCAGTTTGTTGTCGATCATATAGGTACACATACGCGTTACGATGTCCATATCTTCCGCGAAGGACTTACTGTCATAACCACCCGCCTTGATCGCAATTTCCTTATCAAACAGTCCCAGACCACCGGATACGTTGGGTACACAGTTGATCACGCTCCAGCCCATTTTACCCAGTACATAGGCACGCAGGTATTCCATTTCCTGGAAGCGTGGGAGCCATTTTTCCGGCGGACGTACACGGGTGATCACACCTTCGTCGATCTCACAGGAGTTGGCGATACGCAGGGTAGCGCCAGTGGCGATCACACGTACGCTGTCTTCCTTAACGTGTATGTACCCGCATTCCGGACAAGGCTCCCCTATTTCTTTGATCTTGTTATGTTCCTCATCCATGAATGGTTTTATCATGCGCAGCAGCGTATCCTTTTCGATGATACAGTCTACGTCTGTACACAGGAAGTAGTCGTAAGCGGCGGCATTGATACCGGCATTGGACGCATCGGCTTTACTCTTACCATTTACTTTATCGATGACAACCAGCTTATCGTAAGCGGTGTTGGTAGATTTAAAGAGACGCTTTACAGGCTGGGACTTAATACGTTCATTGTAGGCAAAATCCACTTCCTGTAACTGAAATTCATTGATCAGTTTTGTAAGGGTATCATCTGTACTTCCGTCGTTGACAATGATCACTTCAAAGCGGGGATAATTCAGCGTGAGCAGGGAGCGCACGTTGGAGATGATCGTTACGCCCTCATTAAATGCAGGAGCGATGATGGATATGCCGGGCGCCAGCGGGGACTGGAGCATTTTATTATAATCCACGTAACTGTTCTTTCGCTGGAACCGGATGATGCCCCGGAGCGACAGAATAGCCAGTAGTGCGTACATGAACAGCATCGTACAGCCATACACAAATACAAAGCCCTCGTAAAAATTTCTAAACAGTTCCACAGTATCTTCCTTGGGTTTTTATTATGATTATTTGGCAGTGACCGTAGCGGCTGCCTTTTGTGTGGTCTGGAAGCCGCGTCGCTGCATATTGCCCCAGGTACTCTTTTTACCCGTGAGGAAGTAATAGTAGCCGCGCAGGGCGAATATTACGATCAGCGGGTGATAGAGGAAGAATTCCAGAAATGGCGTCGTACATAGCAAAGCCACCTCCTTCCAGGTCTTATAATACCTGAAAGTGAGCTGGTCCCAGAGGATCGCTATGGTAGTGATCATTACGGAATAAGTATATACAAATACGAGCAGCAGTAATGCCGTAGGCCAGTTGATCAGTCCCAGACATGCCATGACGATATAATAAATGATACCGGTAAATTCTATGATCGGCGCCAGCAGTTCAAAGAAGAAGTTATACGGGAAAATGATCAGTCCCATTTTTCCGTAGCGGGGATTGAAGAACATACCGAAGTGCGCATACATCAGCTGTGCAAGACCTCTGGCCCAGCGCGTACGCTGACGGTTGAAGATCTTTACGGAAGCAGGTGCTTCCGTCCAGCAGAGCGTTTTCGGTATATAGCGGATGGCGTAGTCGATCTTATTGTCCTTTGCATAACGGCACATACGGGTCATCAGTTCCATATCTTCTCCAAAGGAACTATGGTCGTATCCACCGGAACGGATAGCGATTTCCTTATCAAAGAGGCCCAAACCACCGGACACGTTCGGTACACAGTTCAGCAGGCTCCAGCCCATTTTACCCAGTACGAACGCACGGATGTATTCTACTTCCTGGAAGCGGGGCAATAACTGACTTGGCGGACGCATACGGGTCATTACCCCCTGATCAAATTCACAGGAATTGGCAATACGGAGGGTAGCGCCCGTGGCGATCACCCGTTTCTTTTCTTCCTGCATCACCGGTTTGATCAGTTCCAGCAGGGTATTTTTATCGAGGATACAATCCACGTCCGTACATACAAAGTGATCGTAGAGCGCTGCATTGATACCTGCATTTACGGCATCGGCCTTGCTCTTACCATTCACTTTGTCTATGACCATCAGTTTGGCATACGCCGGATTGGTGGATTTAAAGATCTTTCTGACAGGTTTGGTCTGTATTTTGGCGTTATAGGCGAAGTCGACCGGCACCAGTTCAAATTCATCGATCATTTGTTCCAGGCTGTTATCAGTACTACCGTCATTAACAATAATGATCTCATACAGCGGGTAGTTCAGCGTCAGCAAAGAGCGCACGTTGAAGATGATGGTAAGGCCTTCATTGAAGGCAGGCGCCAGTACGGTAATGCCGGGCGCAAGGGGAGAGCTGAGAAGGGTATTTTCCTGATGGAACCTTTCCTTCCTTGCGTAAGCGCGCACGGATATCATCGAGAACACTGCCAGCAATGCGTAGGTGATCAGCAATATGCTGCCGTAAATAAAAACAGTGCTTTCATAAAATCTCCCTATCGTTTCCCAGATATTCTGCTCCATCTCGGCGATTAGAATTTAATTAAAGGGTTCATGCTATGTTTGAGGATCAGCTTGTTCTCTGCGGTAGCGGTATCTATCAGTTCCTGGATCAGTCCTTTCGCTGCCCACTGGTTTTTGATCAGTGATTTGGCAGCGTGCTTACGCACATCGAAGTCGGTCGCATGCAGGAATTCCTGGCGGAGGAAGTCCACATTGCGTCCGCTGTTGATACGGCCAATGGCTTTGAGTATCTCGAGGCGGCAGTTCAAGGGCTGGCTATTGTACATATGCAGGAGCTTCTCTTCCACATCCTCGATCTTCAGTTTACCAAGACAATTGATCGCATCTGCCCGCAGGTAGTGATCTTTTGTATCGAGCAGTCTTACGACAGCCGGCACGGCGCTGACCTGATTGTAGTGAACAACCAGTTTCAGGCAGAAGGATACGATACTTTTATTGGAAGAGTAGGTGATCCATTGTGCGAAGTTGGGAATGGCAATATGTTCGGTAGTGGAAATGATCTTGAAAAGCTCTACCTGGTCCCACATGAGCAGGGGTTCGGTTACTACGTCGAAGAACTTGAAAGGTTCGTTTTTACTGAGCTTGATATAAGCATGGCGGGCAGCGGCGCGTAACTCACGGTTACGGCTGTTGGTCAGCGGAAGGATGGTTACGTCCGCAATGGACATATTCATATTACTGAGTTCGGCCAGCGCCTGTACTTTCTTATCCCATTTGCGGGACTTCATCTTCCTGAGGGAGTCCTTGTCGAGTTCCAGCTGGATATACAGGTTCCTGAGCTGTTCGCCCATGGAGCCTCTTACATTATTACGGTATTCGATCAACCGGGCGATCAGTGCCTCACGCGCCCATTTCTTCTCAAATACCGGCAACCGGAACACTTCCACCGGCAGAATTACCTGGTCGGCTGGTACATTGCTGGCCAATTCATCATTGAGCAGGATATGTTCCATGAGCAGGTCATCAATAATAGGGTGGAGGCTGGCGAGTTTCTTTTCCCGTCTGTGTGCCCGGTACCTGCCGGTAAGGATGGACAGGTAAGCTATTACGGTACATGTTACCGCAATAAAAATAAATATAATGGCAATCTGAATGTTCAGGGATGCACCCCTGAAGTCATAAAGGCTGTATTCCATAAAGGACTGGTCAATTGGTCAAAGGTTTCACAAAGGAGAGTAAACAATGAATGAGTGCCCGATTTACTTAGCGGCGTATTGTATCAGTAGTCTTTTTACACGGATCAGTAGTTCACCGGGAATAACCGGCTTTTTAAGAAAGTCATCTGCACCCAGTTTGAAACCCTCCAGGATCATCTCTTCATTCCCTGCATTTGAAACAATTATTACAGGAATTGGTTTGGCGTCCTTTCTAGTTTTTACTTTACTCAGGATCTCAAAACCATTGGCATATGGCATCATGATATCTGTAATGATCAGATCATAATTGTAGTTGTTATCCTCCAGCCGCTGGAATGCCTCCTTTCCGTTTGTCACATGTTCTATCTTATATTCTTCCTTATGAAGTATCCTTTCCATGATTTTAGGCATTACTTCATCGTCTTCTACGAGCAGAATTCTGGTACTCATAAATTGGCTTTTTGTATAAATGGCAGCTGGTGGAAATTTTGATCCTTCAGCATTGTTCAAAGGTATTAAAGTGTCAATGTTTGTGGCTGAAAAGTATCTGCTGTAATCTGTCATTTACAGGGGAGTATTCCTTTCAAAAAGTCTTAATGGTATAATCCCTATATATACTGAAAAACACCGTCCAGGGATTTGCCAAAACGAAAAAATTAATAATACAATTACATTGTGAAAAAATACAATTTATTGGAGGTGTTGAATGTATCAGTTGCGTTAATCAGACAACAAAGTTACGCGCCTATCTTTTAAGATAACCATATTATCCTGAGAAATATATATGACACATAAGGGGTAGTATTATGGGCAACGACTATTCCCTATATTTGTCCAATCGTATTGTCATAATCCTATTTGTACGCTTACTTGATATGAAAAATACCTTAAAACTTCGCTTGTATATAGGTTTTGCCCTGGCTCTTATTTGCGTGACCGTCGGAGGTATTTTTTCGTACGTCACTTTTACCCATCAGCGGACTGAAGGTAAATGGGTAGAGCATTCTTACGAGGTCATTACCACAGCGCAACGCCTCAACAGATACATTTATGAAATAGAATCAGCAGGGGCCGCTTACCGCGCTACGCATGTCAGCAGGTTTTTATTGCCTTATCTACAGACAGGCCCTAAGGTATTGCCAGTTGCTCAGGACCTCCGCAAAATGGTGACTGATAATGCCGGTCAGTACAGGAGAGCCGGCAAACTTGAGAACAGTGTCATTTCCCTATTAAATTACTGGCAGGACCTGCGAAAAGATTCGGTGAACGTATTTGCTAATTCTTTTCAGGTCACACAGGAAGAAAGACCGTTACTGGATAGCGTACATAACCAGATAACAGAAATTATTGTAGAAGAAAGAGGCTTGCTTATTACCAGGACAAGTTCTAATGAGGCCTCTGTGGGTAGGGCAATCAATATGCTGATCGCAAATACGGTCTTCATACTGCTGATTGCAGTGACTTTGATGGTAGTATCTTTCCGGGAGCTGTCCAGCAGAATGAAAATCCAGCAGGAGCTACGCAGACGCCTGAAAGATGTAGAAGACCTGAACCAGCAAACGAGCGAGACGAACTGGTTACTGACGGGAGTAGCTCATATTAATGAGAGCCTGAGCGGAGAAATGGAGACGCGTGTCCTCGCTACCCGCTCTCTCGAGGTAATGGTAAAATACCTGAAAGTGCCGGCAGGCGCTTTTTACAGGTTCGACAAGAATGAGACTACCCTGAAGTTATGCGCAGGTATTGCCTTACCGGCAAAAGTGAAAAAAGAATATGTCTTAGGGGAAGGCGTGACGGGTCATGCCGCAACCAAACGAGAGATCAGTACGATAGAACGTGTTCCGGCCACCTACTGGAATATAGAAACGAGTGGTGGTAGTGCGCAACCAGGTGCGATCATCTGTTTACCGTTGTGGCACAATGATGAGTTGATGGGCGTAATGGAGCTGGTGACCTTTGGAGATATTTATCCAGGTACGCTGGACCTGCTGAAAACGACTTCCAATGCCATCGCCGTCGCGATCAACGCAGCAGAGGCGAGATCCAGCATACTGGGACTGCTGGAGCGGGTACAGGAGCAGAAAGAGACCCTGGAAACCCAGCAGGAGGAACTGAGACAATCCAATGAGGAACTGACCCGTCAGTCGGAAATATTACAGGCTTCCGAAGAAGAGCTCCGTGTACAGGAAGAAGAACTGCGTCAGATCAATGATGAGATGACGGTACAGAACAAGGCCCTGGAGATCGCACGACAGGAACTTTCCCTTAAAGCAGAAGAACTGGAACAGAGCAGCCGGTATAAATCGGAATTCCTGGCGAATATGTCGCATGAACTGCGTACGCCGCTGAACAGCGTATTGATACTGGCACGGTTACTGGAAGAGAATAAAGACCGTAATCTGACTAGCAAGCAGGTGGATTATGCCGGGATTATCCATAAATCCGGTTCAGACCTTCTGAAACTGATCAATGATATTCTTGACCTTTCGAAGATAGAAGCCGGTAAAGTGGAAATGCAGATAGAGCCGGTATCTGTCAGCGCCATGGTAGGTGACCTGGAACAATTGTTCAGGGTGGTGGCAGACGAGAAGAATATACATTTCTCTGCAGCAATAGCCGCTGGTGTGCCTGCAACTATTCAGACGGACCGGCAGCGCCTGGAACAGGTGATCAAGAACCTGTTGTCCAATGCATTTAAGTTTACGCCTAAGAACGGTAGCATCCAGTTGCGTCTTACGGCAGCTGCAGATGGTGTACATATTGCGGTGAGCGACACCGGTACCGGTATTCCGGTGGATAAACAGCAACTGATCTTTGAAGCCTTCCGTCAGGCAGATGGGTCTACCAGTCGTAAATATGGCGGTACCGGTCTGGGACTTTCCATCAGTAAGGAACTGATGAAAAGACTCGGAGGAGAGATAAGACTGGTAAGTAAAGAAGGGCAGGGTAGTACATTCACGGTTGTACTGCGGATGGATGGGATCGTAGCGGTAAAACAACCAATAGAGAAGCCGGTCGTTCCGCAGCAGACCCTTGTAAAAGAAACACCTGCACCGATACCAGTGACAGTAACGCCTCCACAGGTTACAGAGGCGCCACAGGTAGAAGATGACAGGGACAAGCTGAGTAAGCAGGACAAGCTGGTGCTGATCATAGAAGATGATATCAGTTTTGCGACGATCCTGCGTGACTTTGCAAGAGAAAAAGGATATAAGACGATCGTGGCCCTGAACGGAAATGATGGATTGTTCTTTGCCCGTAAATATCTGCCGGCGGCCATATTACTGGATATGACCCTGCCGCTGATAGATGGCAACAGCATTCTGAAAATCCTGAAGAGCAACGAAGAGCTGCAGCATATACTTGTCCATGTGATATCAGCCGGTGAGATTTCCTTACAGGTAAGAGACAAAGTAGAAGGCTATACACAGAAGCCATTGCAGGTAACAGATATGGAGTCTGTATTCACGGGTATCAGTGACCGTTTACAGGCCCGGTTTAAAAAGGTGCTGGTTGTATCAGATGGTGTGTTACTGCACCATCCGTCCTTACAATCAATGAGCGACGAGCGGCAGTTGCAGACACAATATCATCGGGTAAGTGATCTGGAAGCGGCAGGCAAAGAATTAGCGGAGAAGAATTATGATGCGGTGATACTGGACGCCGGGACGAATATCACAGATGGTCTGAATAAATTGTACAAGCTCAGGCAGCTGGCCACCAACAAAGGAATGCCTATCATTGTTTATCTTGATCATGATATTTCAGAAGCAGATGAATTGCAACTGAAGAAGGAAGCAGCAGCTATTGTAAGAAATTCTACGTTTTCGACAGACAGGCTAATGGATGAACTGGAATTATTCCTGTATAAATTGCAGGAAACGACCCCTCAGCTGAAAGCGGAACTGTTAGCATCAGAAAGCACATTGTCGGGGCAAAAAATACTGCTGGCAGATGACGACATGCGTAATGTTTTTTCTCTAAGCGCCCTTCTGGGTGAACAGGGAATTGACGTCATTACAGCGGCAGACGGTAAGGAAGCACTGGAACGGCTGGAAGAGCACAATGACATACGATTGGTGCTTATGGACATTATGATGCCGGAGATGGATGGCTATGAAGCGATGCGCAGGATCAGGGCAAATGGCCGTTATAAGACACTGCCGGTGATCGCTCTTACGGCCAAGGCAATGGCGGGCGACCGGGAGAAGTGTATTGCTGCAGGTGCTTCCGACTATATTGCCAAACCGATCGATAGCAGTAAACTTTTATCACTTATGCGTGTGTGGATGGTGTAAATCTTATTGTTTGTTATGAAAGAGGAAATCTTAAATGCAGATTTCCTGGATATCATTAACATTGTCAGGTTACAATACGGGTATGATTTCACCGGCTATGCACAGGCTTCTATAAAACGGCGTTTGCTCCGTTTTATGGGGCATATGCGGCTAAGTTCCGTTTTTGAACTGAAGCATAGACTAGTTAATGACCAGGAATTCTTTTCCAGGCTGGTACAGTATATCACAGTGAATGTGACGGAAATGTTCAGGGACCCCCAGTTCTACCGTACATTGCGTGAGCAGGTATTGCCTAAGCTGGCAGCCTACCCCAATATCAAAATATGGCATGCTGGTTGTTCTACCGGGGAGGAAGTGTTTTCCATGGCCATCCTTTTGCAGGAGGCCGGACTGTTAAGCCGCACGAAGATCTACGCAACTGATCTGAATCCGGCTAACCTGGAAAAAGCTGTCACGGGCATTCTGCCATTGGACAATATGAAAGACTTTACGCAGAATTACATTCAGTCCGGCGGACTGGCAGACTTTTCTAATTACTACACCGCCAGATATGATAATGTACTGATCAAAAAAGAACTAAGGGAGCATATCGTATTTTTCCAGCACAACCTGGTGACAGACAAAGTATTCAATGAGTTTCAGCTGATCTGCTGCCGGAATGTGTTCATTTATTTCAACCGGGAACTGCAAAACAACGTCTTACAGTTGTTTTATGATAGTTTATCACCCCGGGGGTATCTGGCGATGGGGATAAAAGAAACGATGCGCTTCGCGGATATTCACCGGAAATTTGAAGTGGTACATTCCCATCACAAGATATACCGACGTAAAGAGTAGCAGACTATAAGATTATTACCGTGTATGAACAACAGATTTGACGTTATAGTCATTGGAGGGTCGGCGGGCAGCCTGTTAGTGCTGACCGAGATCCTTGATGCCTTGCCTCACCAACTGGCGCCTCCGGTCGTGATTGTATTACATCGCCTCCGGAACGTGCAGAGTGAAATGGGGCGTTTATTATCTACCAGGAGAAAGATCGTTGAGCCGGAGGATAAAGAACCTGTGCGGGAGCATTGTATTTATCTGGCGCCACAGAATTACCATCTGATGGTAGAGGCGGAAAGGACCTTTATGCTGGATTATTCCGAACTGGTGAATTATAGTCGTCCGTCCATTGACGTGACGTTTAGTAGTATTGCTGAAGTATATGGTGCAAGGACTTTAGGTATCTTGCTGAGCGGCGCGAATAAGGATGGCGCAGAAGGCCTTAGTCAGATTATGGCGGCAGGAGGAACAGGCCTGGTACAGGACCCGCGCACGGCGTCTTTTGATGCGATGCCGCAGGCTGCTATTGATATGTGTCCGGGAGTGATCCCCCTGGGAATAGAAGATATTAAGAAATTTATAATTGGTGAAACGTAAATGTATAAATCGTCGTATATACGATCAAAATAGCCGTTAAAAGAATTTAGAAGGATGACTAAGAAATTTACTATTCTGCTGGTGGATGACCGGATGGAAAACCTGCTGTCTCTGGAACAGATGCTGCTTGCTGATAACAGGGCTTTTTTGCAGGCTACATCGGGGAATGATGCACTGAGGCAGGTATTGAAGAATGAAGATATAGGGCTGATCATGCTGGATGTGCAGATGCCTGACATGGATGGCTTTGAAGTAGCACGGTTATTAAAAGCGAATCCGAAAACCCGCGATATTTCGATCATTTTCGTAACAGCGATCAATAAAGATGAATATTATGTGCTGAAGGGATTTGAGAAGGGAGCGGTGGATTACCTGTCCAAGCCTTTAGATATCAATGTGACCCGTGCCAAGGTCGACGTCTTCGAGCGACTCTTTTTTTATCAGCATGAATTAAAGCAGGCAGTAAAAGACAAGGAGCTGATCAATGGTCAGCTGGAGCGCTTTATGCATGTGGTGGCGCATGATCTGAAATCGCCGTTATCCGGGATCGCCGGTTTGCTGCTGTTGATGAAGGAAGAAGAGGAAATTATCAAGTCAACATTCCTGACAGAATATACCAACATGGCGATCAACGCCACTTCCCAACTGGCGGACATGATCACGGCTATACTGGATTACAGCCGGGAGCACCAGTTCAGGCATCAAGAGGAAGATGTAGAGGTCGGTGAGTTGTTGCAACAGCTGATAAAGCTCCTGTTCCCTCCGGCGAAGGTGCAGATAGCAATTGTGGATGAGATGCCGATGATCCATACCAGTCGCCAGAAATTACAGCAGGTCTTTCAGAATCTGCTGAGTAATGCGATCAAGTACAACGACAAGGAGAGGACGGAGATTACGATCGGGGGTAAACAGGACGGGGATTTCTATGAATTTTACGTTAAGGATAATGGTCCGGGCATAGAGGAAAAGGACAATGAGCGCATATTTAAGCTCTTTGAAAAGGTGGATAATGAGGACGACAAAGGCACTGGTATCGGGCTCAACATCCTGAAATTACTTGTTGAGACCCAGGGTGGAAAGGTTTGGGTGGAGTCTAAGTTAGGCGATGGCAGCAGTTTCCATTTTCAGTGGCGCCGATAAAAAAGCGCACAGGTAACGAAAAAAAAGCATAAATTAATAGTTGAATGATAGGAATAGCCCATTCAATATGTGTATGACAGAGTTTTATTTATATTCAGACAGGGACAATGAGCAGAAATCCGCAACTGGTAATGAAGAAGAGATACTACATACCGGCTCGGGAGGTGCATTTGATGAAACTGAATCCGCCGCTGACGAAGCTGAGTGGGAGATGACGGATGAGCAACTGGACGAACGACTGGAAAATCCTGAAAAGAAAACAAAGAGAAAGCGACCTGCTTATTGATTGATATAGATTCGTTTACGATAGGGCATAAAAAAAACCGGCACTAAAGGAATAAAGTACCGGTATTTCATTTTGCATTGTTCGTAAACGAAGTTTATAGTATCTGACCCGTATTTTACCGGGAGTTACTATTTAATATGTATAGTATCATTTTTGTAGTAGTATTCTGCACTTCGGATGATCTCCAGCGTCTCCAGGAATGAACCTATTCCTTCGGACTTGTCGATTTGTCCATTAATGGTCTTTTCTGCAACGGCGGGATTGTCAGGTACGATCTTCACATCATACCACCTCTCGAGTATGGGAATGATGTCTTTGAGAGGTGTTTTGTTGAACGTATATTTCCCTTCGAGCCATGAAAGTACGTTGTTTTTATCAAATGGACGCGTATTGATGCCTTTTTGAGTAGTATATTCTGCTTCAAAGCCTGGTTTGAGTATTACTTCCTGCTTACCGGCCAGCACTTTTACGGCTCCCTGTACGAGGGATACAGCCGCTTTATCCGCATTATAAGTATTCACATTGAATTCGGTACCAAGCACCTGTATGGTGGTTGTCGGCGTGTGCACTGTGAACGGCTGTTCTGCTGCTGTGGCTACTTTCACATAAGCTTCTCCACTGAGCGTGATCTCACGGGTCTGGCCATTGAATCCGAAGGGGAATTGCAGGGTACTTCCTGCGTTCATACGAATTTCTGTGCCGTCTGCAAGTCTGATGGAATAGTCTTTACCGGGAGGTACTACCAGTTTATTTAGCCCGCTGTTGTTTCTGTCCGCAATGAAAGTCAGCGTATTGTGACTGGTATTGAGTGTCACGTTTCCTTCTTCAATGCTATAGTGCTGCTCATTGCGGGAGAGATCGAAGATCTCACCATTTTCGAGTTCAAGGTAGACACTTTTCGGCGGAATTTGCTTACGACTGTCAGCCAGGACTTTAGAGGTATGGTTGGTTTTTGTGAATTGGTATATTCCGAATGCGCCGGCTCCGATGAGGGCGGCTGCGATCAGTAGCTTTTTGAACGGAAAGCGGGGTGGTTTATAATATGCCCTTCTTTCCATGACGCCTTCCATTATTTCGTCGGCGGACATTGTCTCAAAATCTTTCCTGCGCTGCTCGTCTTTCAGGAAGAACTGCTGAAGATCATTCCAGGTAGCGGCTACTTCAGCATCTTTTTTGATGAGCGCATCCACTTCTGCTTCTTCTTTAGCACTCAGGTTACCCGTAAGCTTAAGCAATAATAACTCGTGTATGTCAGTTCTTTCGCGCATGTACTTCTCAATGTGACAATACCAGTAATAAAGCTTTAGTACTTACAGGATTTTTTTCAGCTTCTCCTGTAACTTTTTGCAGGCGGTATGAATATGTACGTTCACGGTATTAATGGAGAGGCCCATATCGACCGCTACTTCCTTTCTTTTTTTGCCTTCAATATATACCTGTGTAAAGATATTGGAGGACTGCAGCGGCAATGTTTTAATTGCTGCTGAAATGGAACGTTTAAGTTCTTCTCTTTCCAGACTGCTTTCTGCCTTGGTGACAAAATCCTGGAAGAATGACCATGCATTTTTCTTATGCTCTTCGGTGTCTTTTGTTTTTATATGCCTGTAGCATTTATAACGAAGAGATTGGAACAGGTAGGACCTAATATTGGTTTGAACGTTTGCAAGCGAACGTTTTTCCCATATTTCAATAATCAGGTCCTGTACCATGTCTTTGGCTTCCTGGCTGTCTTTCAGCAGCCTGTAAGCTTCTGCCCAGAGGGCTTTTGCATGGTTCTGGAATATAGTCTCGTATGTGACATTATCGTCTGCCGTTTGCAGATCGTTAGTATTCGCATGACGCATTATATAACCCCTTTACTATTTACGAATGTGATGCTGAATCCCCGTTGGATGCTGATTTTGCTGTTTAAAAAGCGGGGCGAAAGTACTAAACACATAGATGTTATTTTGAAATTAACTTATGGGTACTCATGTTAATGATTTGTAAATGCGATCCTGATGTAAGTACGTTAACAATGCTACGGTCTTGTAAATGCTTGTCTTTTAATCCTTTGGGTAAAGCTAGTAATCGTGGATGTCTTTTATTGAGATTGTTATGGCACTGAGTACATATACGTTAAAACACGCGAGGCGGATTTATGGTTTGCAAAAAAAAAGAAAATTTTTTTCGCTAAAGCTTTTTTGGATAAAATGTCACAATACTACTTGAACACACTGTTACCATGTAAAGTTACATCAGATCAGACCAGTGCAATTGTGGAGTAAACGATTTTATTGACCACTCTAATTTCTGATAATTATGTATCACCGTTGTTGGGACTGTATTTTATACAGCCTCGGGGTCTTTGTTTTATTTGTATTCCCTATTCATCCTGTACTGTCACAGGACCAAAGCAGCCAGCAGAGAGTATCCCTGCAATATGACAACATCCAAATCGCTGATCTTTTCCATATCATTTCGCAACAGACGGGATACATTGTTTTCTACGATAATCAGATTGTTAATGGGCAACTTAAAGTAACTGTACATATGGATAATGTACCGTTACAACAGGTGCTGGAAAAGATATTACCGGAAAAGGGATACGCCTGGAAAGTCAAGTCCGGTAAGCTCTTCATCTTTAAAGGTAATAAGGATATCAAGTCTGATAAGAAAGAAACAAAAGAGCCGGTATATACGGTCAGAGGTATCATCAGCATGTCAGATGGTACGCCGCTGGAAGGCGCCAGTATCAGCGTTGCCACTACAGGCGCCGCCATTACAAGGACAAATGAAAAAGGCCTTTTCTTCTTCGATACAAATACCAGTGATACACTGGTCCGTGTGAGCTATACTGGTTTTAAGTCCCAGGAGATCAGAATGAAATCAGGCGTATCGGCCAATGTTATATTACAACCCATGATCACAGATCTCGCTGCAGTCGCCGTGAGAAGTAATGGTTATCAGAAGATACCGCAGGAGCGGGCAACAGGTTCTTTTGTACAGATCAATAATCAGTTGTTCAACCGCAGAGTAGGTCCTACTGTACTTGAACGCCTCGAAGGTATTGCCAGCGGCGTGTTATTCCCCAATAAAAACATTCCTCCCTATTCCAATGAAGCCTATATTTCTGTACGTGGCAGAAGCACCATCCTCGCAAATGCACAGCCTTTGATAGTAGTAGATAATTTTCCATATACAGGTGATATTAACCTGCTCAATCCGAATGATGTGGAGAATATCACTGTACTGAAAGATGCAGCTGCAGCATCTATTTGGGGTGCTTTTTCAGGGAATGGTGTAATTGTGATCACGACGAAAAGAGGTAAACTGCAGCAGCCGTTTAAAGTGGAGGCCAATATGAATATTACTGTCGGCGCCAGGCCCGATCTTTATTATGATCGTGCTTTCCTGCCTGCGAATGAATTTATAGATGTAGAGAAGTACCTTTTTGATAAGGGTTTTTATGATGATGACCTGTCTAACACTTTCACATACCCGGTTATTTCACCTGTAGTGGAATTACTGGATAAAAAGCGGAGCGGACTAATATCAGCTGCAGAAGCAGATGCTGCCATTGATAAGTACAGACAGCTGGATGTCAGAAAGGATTACGAGAAGTATATGTACAGGAATAGCGTGAACCAGCAGTATGCGGTGAACATCAGTTCAGGAGGGGATAGGAGCGCGTATATGTTGTCTGTAGGGTATGACAGGAATTTAAGTAGCAGGGTTGGGGCAGCTTCTGACAGATTTACGTTGAATAATTATAGTACGTTTAATTTCTGGAACAGAGCTGAATTGTCGACAGGTATTTCGTTCGTGATGAATAAAAGTGATAATGGAATAAGTAGCCAGATCTATCCCGGCGGTGGAAAGATTGTATATTATCCTTATGCACAATGGGCGGATGCCAATGGAAATGCATTGGATTTGCCCAAGGATTTCCGGTATAGTTTTATCAGTAACCTGCATGATGAAGGGTTATTGGATTGGACGTATAGGCCGTTGGATGAGTTGAAGTTCGCGGATAATACCACGCGACAGTATCATATTCGGCTGAATCCAGGGTTGAAGATACATATTGTAAAAGGGCTGGACGCGGAGATCAGGTATCAGTTTGAGAAGCAGTTATCAAAAATTAAAGAATACAATGGCATCGAAACGTATGCGACCCGTAGCGCTATTAATCTTTTTACGCAGATTGAAAATGGAAATGTTAACCACCCCTTGCCTTTGGGTGGTATAATGATAGAAACAAACGGAGAAATCACAAGTAATAGTTATAGAGGACAGTTGAATTTTAATCGGGAGTTTGGGAGACGTCATTTCATTACGGCGCTTGCTGGTGTCGAGCAGAGGGAGAGCATTACAGAAGAGGGAACACATACTTATGTAGGTTATAATAAGGAGAGGGGGACATATGCTACCACATTGGATTATTCAAGATATTATGACAGCTATATGTATCTGGGAGAGGCAGGATATATCCCCGGAATAGGACCTTTAAGGAGATATAATAACGAATTTATTTCTTACTATGGGAATGCAGCTTATACACTTGACGGAAAGTATATCTTTTCAGGTAGTGCAAGGCTTGATCAAAGTAATATATGGGGGGTCAATACCAATCAGAGGGGAGTACCACTATGGTCTGTGGGGGCGGCATGGAATCTTGACGAGGAACGTTTTTATCATTGGGATTTATTTCCTGTATTGAGATTAAGAACAACTTATGGTATCCATGGAAACTATGATCCGTCTTTAACAGGTAAGCTTGTAATTTCTAATTCAGGCGTAAATAGTGCGGGGCAACCAACAGCAGGTATCGAAAATCAGCCCAACCCTGATTTAAGGTGGGAAAAATCTGCAATGCTCAATGCAGGAGTTGATTTTGAAATAGCGAATCACATTTTGAGTGGAAGTATTGAGTATTACAGAAAGAGAGGAACAGACCTCATTGGCAACCAGCTGGCGGCGCCACAGACAGGTACCTATGGTTATAAAAGTAATTCGGCAAATATGAGCGGTGGAGGAGTTGATGTGGCGTTGACATCTATCAATGTTAATAGAAAAGTTGGCTGGACAACAGATTTTTTGTTTAGCTACAATTGGGACCAGATCGTTGAATATAAAATATCTCCAAACTTCAGGGGGATTGTAGGAAGTGCAGATGGTACAACGTCAATGTTGTATCCTACTATAGGAAAGCCTGTATATGGACTTTATAGCTTCAGGTTTGCAGGATTGGACGCAGAAAACGGTGATCCTTTAGGTTATGTCGATGGTAAAGTAAGTAAGGAGTACGATAAAATTATATCGCCTGTTAATCTGAACGAGATAAAGTATCATGGTCCTGCCCGCCCCACTATATTTGGAGCACTACGTAATACCATATCATATAAGTCATTTACATTATCAGCGAATATCGCATTCAAAATGAGATATTATTTCAGGAGATCTTCCATCTCATATGAAAACCTGTATAATGCCTGGCGGGGACATATAGATTATTTGAGCCGTTGGCAGAAACCGGGAGATGAATTACATACAAATGTGCCTTCAATGAATTACCCACAGGACCGGAATAGGGAAGAATTTTATCAGTATTCTGAGCCTCTTGCAAACAAAGGGGACCACATACGCTTACAAGACCTGCGGGTGAGTTATTCTATGAGTCCTTCTTTTTTGCGTAAAATCGGAGCAAATGATTTTCAGGTATATGTCTATGCTAATAATATTGGAATTCTCTGGCGTGCAAATAAATATAAGATAGATCCCGATTTTATATTGAGTGAACGTGTGCCCAGATCATTTTCTTTCGGATGTAAATTTGAATTATAACGCATTAATCCTTTGAGCTATGCCAAAGCATTTGTTGTACATATCAGTACTGTTTGTGTTATTAGGATGTACCAAAAAACTCGATACGAAGCCGGATCAATCAAAGACCATACCTCAAACTATTGGCGATTTTCAGGCATTGCTGGATAATAGCGATATTATCAATGCTTTCATTCCAGCATATGGAGAAGCTGCTGCCGATAATTATTATATAACCGATGCGCGTTTTAATGCACTGCCCCTTAATGGCATGAGGCAAGGGTATATATGGGGAGATGATATTTTTCCTGTTAATGATTTTATATCGGACTGGTCAGGTAATTATATACGCATAAATTTCTGTAATCTCGTGCTGAATGGAATGAGTGACATTTCCGAAGGAGTAGGCAGTTCCGCATATAATAACCTTAAAGGTTCTGCATTGTTTGTTCGCGGAATGTCTTTTTATCTGTTATCAGGGATATTCTGCAAACCTTACGATAGTGCTACTGCGGTTTCCGATCTGGGTATTCCACTAAGATTAAGTCCGGATGTGAAGAAAATTTATCAGCGTGCGAATTTGAAGGAAACTTATGATAGAGTTCTCAGTGATTTAAAAGATGCAATTCCGTTGCTTCCCCGTCAGCCTTTGAACAAAATGCGTCCATCTAAGGTATCAGCATATGCATTGTTGTCAAGGATATATCTGGGATTGGGTAACTATGCAGATGCAATTAAATATGCGGATAGCTCGTTGGCTATTTATAATGAATTACTGGATTATAATACTGTATCGGATGAAGGAAATCTGCCCTTTGATAAATTTAATTCGGATGTAATATTATATGGTATTTTATCTCCTTTCCCATTGCTTAGTATGACCAGCTCATATATTGACACAACGCTTTACAAACAATTTGAAGAGAATGATTTAAGGAAATCCCTTTTTTTTAGAATAGGATCGGCTGGTCAGATATTATTTAAAGGGACTTATTCCGGCGATGTTTTTGTACAATTTGGAGGCATCACAGTGGCTGAGGTTTTACTGACACGCGCGGAATGTAATGCAAGAGAAGGAAAAGTATCTGCAGCTATGTCCGATCTGAACGCCCTGCTCCGCAAAAGATGGAAGTCAGGGACCTATATTGATCTGGCATTGGGAGACGCTCAGTTGGCGCTAAAAAAAATACTGGATGAACGAAGAAAGGAATTGATATTCAGGGGGCTTAGATGGTTTGACCTGAGACGCCTGAATAAAGATGCCCGTTTTGCAAAAAAACTTACCCGAAAAATTAACGGTAACGTATATGAATTACTCCCTAATAGTCCCAGATATGTTTTCCCTATTCCTGAAGAAGAAATTGCGTCAAGTGGGATACAACAAAATGTAAGATGAAATTTGTTTTGCAATGTTTATCGCTATTGACCATGTTTGGTATTTCTTCTGTCTCAGCGCAGGATACAGAAACGTTTTCAAACACCCCCTCTGATGTGAGGCCGGTTATAAGGGGACAACATGTGCCTGATTTTACGTTGTATAATGTATTAAATTATGAACAGGACCAGGCGACATTCAAAGACTTTAAAGGAAAGGCGATGTTAGTTGATTTTTGGGCGATTTTTTGCCAGCCTTGTCTGGCCCAATTCCCTAAACTGCAACGTCTGCAAGAGAAATTTGCGGAGGATCTGCAAATTGTCACTGTTACCTATGACAGTCTTTCCAAAGTAAAAAAATTGTTTGAGAACATTCGATATCAGGGATTTAAACTATTAACCGCTACTAATGGCCCGGCCGGATTGAATGATAGCCTGTATTTTAGCTTTCCCCATAAATATATTCCTCATTATGTATGGATTTCCAGGAATGGAACCGTGATCGCCTCTACGGGGCATGAAGCATTAAATGAGGATAATGTAAAAGCTTTGATCGACGGGAGAGACTTATCTCATCTTGATGTAAATAAAGATAGCATAGCAGGGATAAAACATCCTGCAATGTTTTCATATCAGGAAGCGGATATAACTGAAAGGATGATGTTAAATGATTCCATTACAGGAATGCTTGCCTATTCTATGTTGTCTGGTTACAACAAGAAATATCCACCTAGTTTAGGTATAGATTGCCTGGGGATTTATAACGAAAGAAGGTTGCGAATATGGAACCTTCCATTGAGTACGATGCTGAGATTGGCATTTGGAGAGTTAAGTCCGGACCCGAGAGAGCAGCGACTTGTACCGGTGCCAAGAGTTTTCTTTAATATCCGCAATAAGGCTAATTTGGAAAGGCTAACGATAAATTACACGCAGGCGCCGGAAACTGCCACTGATCTGTATTGTTATGATCTTATCGTACCGGAGAAAGGAATGAGAATGTTGCAGGAAAGGATGAAGGAAGACATCTATAGATATTTTGGCGTAAAGGGAACGATTGTGAAAAAGAGATTGGCATGTTATACATTGTATGTAAGTGATAGTAGTATGCTGAAAACTAAAGGTGGCAATCTGATTGAGGAGGGTAACATTTATTATCTGAAACTAAGGAACGTTCCATTTTCAAAATTAGTGGAACATATCAGGTCGTATAATGAGGGAGGCACAGCTGCTTCCTATCGTGGACTGGAGTCTGCAATTATCATAGATGAGAGTCACCTTCATGCTAAGATAGATATAGACCTTGCGGCTAAAATGAATGATGTGCAGGCATTAAAGCGTGCGTTACATGCATTTGGTATTGAGCTTTGTGAAGAAGAGAAAAATATCGATGTGTTGCTATTGGAAGACTAGTAAGTTCATCTAAAATGATTTAAGACCGAAAATGGTAACCATGGAAGATGCATTTCTTCTGATGGTGACAGTATTGGCTCCCTGCAGCTGTGTTACATATTGACTCGAACTGCCTGCAGCTATATAACAACATTGTATTGATGCACTGTAAGGGCATTCATTGTTGATACTTACTCCCGAGGATGTCGGCACAGTAGAACAAAGGTTAAGTCTATTGGTGTTACTACTGGTTGCGTATGCGCCCAGCGCACTAAATAGAAAAACCGCTAAAGTTGGATTCAGCTTAATGTATTTCATTTTACCCCATGATGTTTTAAAAATGCACTTAGTCGCATTCAAATTTCACAAAATATTATCCAGCTGGATTTATCCAATCAGACATAATTTGATACCATTCCGGCATTCTCAATAATACTGGTGATGGGATCTTATAAAGATATGTGGTTGATATGTGCTCTATTCCCGTTCATAAAGATACGAAAGGACGTTGCTTTGGGGTATTGGTTGGAGTGTCTAATGTTTGTCCATATTAGCATATAAAGAGCTCTTACATTTATAGTATACCCTTTTTTACGCTAATATGGACAAAGTCCTTATTATTTGAGGCCAAAAATTATCGTCATTTGTACCGGACTTCTTCTGATAATAACCGTCCCGCTGGATTGCGTTTGGGTAACATATTGAGAAGTACTTCCCTGAGCAATGTAACAACATTGTACTGTTGGAGAAAAAGGACATTCCCAATTAATAGAAACACCAGCTGTTGTTGGAGTTGTTAAACAGATATCAAGGCGGTTTGTCTTTTTACTACTCGCAACCGCCCCCAAAGCACTCAATAATAACACCCCGGACAGATAATTGATTTTCATTTTTTTCATGTTTACTTATTTTAAATGAATACATAAACAATATCCTGTTAAGGTAACTCATACACCGAAATCCTATCCTTATAGGTGACCACTAAGCGCTTTCCAACCACCCTGAAAGAACTCAATCTCTTCACATTCCCCAGTGGTACATAAAAACTCTCCAGGTACTTCCCGTTCCCTGCATTATATACATCGATAGTTGTCTCCCGCTGATCTGTTGCCATTGTTTCATTATCAGATTTTAAGAGACTATTCACATACAACTTCCCATCATACACCTGACTCAGATAATTGATCAGCATGCGATCTCCTTTGGGCTTATACAACATATCATCACTACCCGTCTTGTTATGACTGATATATTCTCCGTGAGACTGTGTAAAAGTGTCAATCGTATGTGCAGGTGCACCCCGTTGGAGGCTGGTATCAAAAAGCAGGATATTATTGCTGAACTGTCTTACATAAACACATTGCGCATGGTGTGCATCATACAAAAGGTTACCGCTGCCAGATAGATCTGACTCTGTAAGCAGGCTATCTGTATGGTAAGCCGCTGTGTAAAGGTTCAGGCGGCAGAATGACTGATCCGTTTCATTTCCGGTGAAATATCTCAGTATGAAGCTGGAATCGTTTATCCGTGCAGCGCCGGTATAGTTACCCGGAGCATTGATCTTTGTAAGTGTCTTCTCTGGTATATTATATCTGAAGATGCTGGCCATATTATATGCATAGACAAAGGCATCCGGATAATGTACATAGGTACTGAATCCGTTAGCCATTCCTGCTTTTACGCTGTCCAGCGGAAGAGGGATCGTTTGCAGCTGATGTAAACCCGTATCCGCATAGGTAATAAATGAAGGATCGTCGCTATGGAAGTAAATAATACTATCGCTGTTGCCCGCTACGAATAGTATGTGAGGCACAATTGCCGATGCCAGTAACTTTATTTTATTGTCATTGAAAGTCCGGTTAAAACCATGTTTTGTATCAAGAGGTTTCCTGGAATTGCTCACCAGGAAGAACATAATGCCACCAGTCAATAGGGTCAGCAGTAAAACTGCAAATAGTCTTTTGATCATAAAATTAGATTATTTCTTTTTGAATGGTAAGAAGAAGATACCTGCCATCGCAATGAGCGTAAATACGATATTAAAGATGAAATGCTGGTCCCAGTTCATCTGCGATAGGATACCGCCACAGGAACAGGGAACAAAATAGCTGTAATGTAACATTGCATAGATATAGATCGTGAATGCCAGCATCATGGCATAAGAGAGATAGAAACCCGTTAATCTTGTGCCGGGAATAACAAGCAGGGCGGCTATCAGTAACTCAAATGAAGGCAATGACCAGGCAAGGAGACCGGCATATCCTGTTACAAATGGCGACTGTCCCAGTTGATATTCGAAGGTGTCGTACTGCATCAGTTTACTGATAGCGGCATAAGTGAAAAGAGCTACTAATAACACTGCGGGTAACTCAATGAATAGTTTACGTGTCATAACGGATTAAGGCGTTTGTTTATATAATTTAAATTTGTCTGTTCCGGATATTTAATCTGACGACTTTAGGTGAACAATCAAAGTGTTTTCTGAATTCACGGGTAAAACTGGAAAGATTGCTATACCCTACTTCCTGTGCTATATGAGCAAGTTTATTGTCAGAAGCCTGTAGCAGCTGCATCGCACGTTGCATCCGCTGTTCCTGCAGGTAGGCGAGCACCGTCTGCTGCTCAGATCTCTTAAAATCTTTTTTAAGCTTGGACTCGCTGATGAAGAATGCTGCTGCTATGTCTGATAAAGTGAGCTTTTGACTCAAGTGCCGGTTGATATACACTTTAATGTCAAAGATGAGGTGTTCATGTACGTCACTTCCGGTGGGCAGATCAGTCGTTTTCTCCAGATTGTCAATCGCAGCGGTGATCAGTTCTGTAAGCTGTGCATAAAGACGCAGCTGTTGAATACCATCTTTGATCGCCGTTTGGCGGATATCGTCTATCAGTTGCCTGAATTTCTGTTCCATCGGCTGTGGAGAGACGGAAGCCTGAAAGGGTAAGGGTGAAGTCAGCAGCGAACGTACGAGTGTAGATGCAGGAACGATGTCTGCAATCAATGTGGGTGGAATATCGATCTGAATGAATTCACTAAGACCCGCAGGGAGCAGCATATCATGCGGACCGGTATTCATTTTTAGTAACCGGTATTCACCGGGAGCTAATGAAACCTTACCCTCCATGGGCACAGACCACGCAACAGTGCCGCGTAACATAATGTGCAGGGTCAGCGCATCATTCTTACGACGCACCCGCATCACCGTTTCTTCCTCTACAAGGGTGGTGACATTCATAATACGGCAACCGCGGATAGCAATGATCTGCTCTATCCGCGTAAATGCAGGCGTGGACCTGAAAATGGGTTTGGTAAAAGGATAGACATGTGCTTGAAACTCCTGTGGAATGACCTGCGAGGTCTTCACCTTCTCGGGCAACAGGATATCAATAAGAGACGGCATGTGTTGTGTGTTAATGGTGAACGGTTCTCAGGGATGTTTTGTTAAGGATTAATACGGCGCAGATGTTGGCTAACGTGTATATACGATCTGGCACTGAACGAATATAGAGAATTTTTACTGCAAAATGATAACCCGTTTATCACAGAAATATACACTTGCAAAATCATTTTTATATCTTGCTTCGGCTTAATGAATTTTAACCATAACATGGAGCAGAAAAAGAATCAATCCAGAAGGACCTTCCTCAGGAATGGTATTGGCGCCGTTGCCGCATTTACAATAGTGCCCCGTCATGTATTGGGGCGTGGGTATCTGGCGCCCAGCGATCAGCTCACAAAGGGTGTGATCGGTACCGGAGGAATGGGAAAAGGGCATTTCGGATATGCCGGTACCAGGGTAGTGGCTATCTGCGATGTAGATAAACTGCATCTGCAACAGGCGCAGGAGATATTGGGCGGAGGGGTGAAGACCTTTGACGATTATCGTGAACTCATACAACTACCTGAAGTAGATATCGTACATATCGCCACGCCTCCCCATTGGCACGGTATCATGTCTGTCGAAGCCGCACGTGCAGGAAAGGACATCTGGTGTGAAAAACCAATGACGCGTACCATAGGAGAGGGAAAGCGGGTAAAAGAAGCCGTACAGCAATATGGGCGGATGTTCCGGCTGAATACCTGGTTCCGTTTTGAAGATAATTTCTACGGAATGAATACACCTGTAAAGCCGATCAGGAAACTGGTTAACAGTGGTATGCTGGGCTGGCCGCTTACCGTAACGCTGAGCCGCCATACAGGTTTCGACTGGAAGCAGCAATGGGTAGGTAAGACGAACCTTCCTGTAACGCCGGTGCCTGCTGAGTTGAACTACGACCGCTGGCTGGGACCTGCGCCGTATAAACCCTATCATCCTGACAGAGTACATCAGCGTTTCCGGGGATACTGGGATTATGATGGCGGCGGACTGGGAGATATGGGACAGCATTACCTGGACCCCGTACAGTATATACTCGGGAAAGATGATACCAGTCCGGTCGCTGTAGAAATAGATGCTCCGCAGCAACATCCGGATGCAGTAGGTACCTGGAGAAGGATCACCTACACCTATAAGGACGGCTGTAAGATCATTCTTGACGGTGAAGGCACAGATGAGAAAGCCGCATTTATCGAAGGGCCTTCCGGTAAGTTATATCCTGGTTTCCGCTCAGATATTCCTGATCTGGAAAAGAAACTGGCGGCATATCCTGATCCGCCGCCACAGGTAACCGATTTCCTGGTTGCTGTAAAAGAACGCCGGAAATTTGCCCTGAACGAAGAGAACGGCCATCGCTCCTGTACACTGGTAAACATAGCTAAGATCGCTTTGCAGGTAGGTCGTTCCCTGGAGTTCGATCCTGAGAGACAGGTATTCCTGTACGATGATGCCGCTAACAGCCTGATTGACCCACCTGCCCGCACTGGTTGGGCCTAACAGACAATTGTAATCCTATGAGAACAAAAATACTATTCGTCATACTGTTGCTGAGTGGTGCCACACTATCTGCACAACAAAAGCAAAGCCCATATGCAGCGAGGATCAGCCGTGTGCTGAAACGGATGCCTGCAAATAATCAACTACAGATGGACAGTTGTATGCAGCAGATAACAGCGCTTGGCAGCAACGGACTGACTGAAATGGCCTGTATGCTGCGTCCTCCGGGTAAGGGAGACAATACGGCCCTGCAATACGCATTGAATGGCTATGCCAATTACATTGCCGACGCTACAAGAGATTCCCTGCGCAGGAAAGCAGTAAAAGCATGGGGTAAAGCGCTTAAACTGACCACAGCTGTAAACGCCAAAATATTTCTGATAGAACAGTTACAGTTCTTTGGCGACAATACTGCTATACCATTATTAAAACCTTACCTGCTTCAACCTCGTTACAGTGATCCTGCAATCCGTGTACTATCGCAGATAAAAACTTCTGCATCCCTCATTGCTATGGAGCTGGCGCTGGATAAAGCGAAAGGGAATAGCGAAATAGCCTTGATAAAAGCCCTGGGCGATCGCCGGTATATAGCGGCTGAGAACGCGATCACTTTACGAACTTCTTCTGCTGATCCGGTATTGAAAAGAACAGCATTGTTTGCGTTGGCGAATATTGCGAGCGAGGACAGTGAACCCGTATTATTTGCTGCCGCTGAAAAAGTGAACTTCACCTATGATTCAACAGGCGCCACAGCGGCCTATCTGTTATTTATCGATAACCTTGGCCATAACTGGCCGACAGCGCCTGCACAGGCCGCGGCTAACAAAGTGCTCCGGCAATGCAAAGGAGACAGTCTTTCACATGTACGTATCGCTGCATTGAAAACGATCGTTGATATTATGGGTGATAATGCGACCAATACATTGACACTGGCGGCTGACAATAAAGACCCGCAATACGCAGCAGCTGCTCTTGCAATGGCGGAAAGAGTCATGAACGGGGCCAATGCGGATATCTGGCTGCAAAAAGGCGAACGTTCTCAACCCGCTACCAAAGCGGCTGTCATCACTATGTTGGCCGCTACCAGACAACGCGTAGCAATATCATTGTGTACAAAAGCGTTAAAGGACAGCGATGCGCGCGTAAGGATGGCTGCTATTGAGGCTAGTGCACAAATGCAGAGCCCAGAGATGTTGAGTCCTTTACTGGTAGCCATGAAAACGGCTGATTCCACAGAGGTCAAAGCTATCGGTAATAGTCTCCTGAGTATCAGAAGCAGAGATGTGTCCGGTTATGTAGCAGTAGCGCTGCAACATGCACCTCCCTTTGCACAGATCACTCTACTGCATGTACTGGCTTATAAGAAGGCCGCTGACAAAGAACGTTTTATCCGCCTGCTCCTGAATAGCGAAAATCCGGATGTAGCAGCAGCTGCTAAAACTACACTGGAGGCCGTTAAAGAGTAAAATCTTTTTTATGGCACTTTATTTGTTAATGATATGATATCTGATAAACCTTTATCATATCAATCTATATTAAATCACTATCAATTCGGCTCTCATTATGAAATCACTGTTGCTTCTGCCTATGTTGCTGTTAGGTTGCGTAATCACCTTCAGCAGCTGCACCAAAGAAGAAATAACCCAGGAAGTTGTTATACCTAATAAAACTATTCAGTTTGAAGTAAAGCCTGACGCCTGGAAATTTGACAACACCACAAAAACTTATTATGCACAGATACCTATTCAGGAAATAGATGACTATGCAAACCTGAACAGTGGTATCCTGGTATATATTTCAGATGATCAGAAGTTATGGGAAGCAATTCCAGACGTAATCAACGGCTCTACTTATATCTACACTTACGAAACCGGTAATCTGTACCTTGAAATACAGAACGTTGACGGTACGACGCGTAATCCGCCTACCAGATCAGTATTCGCCAAAGTGGTGATCGTAGAGTCAGATCCTGCATAACATTTATTAATTGCCATATATGAAGGGTGGAAGGTGATCATGTCACTTTTCACCTTTTTTTATGTATGAGCGGTAACCTGCTGGTAAGTAGTTTACTGGAGGAAACCTGGCCTTTTATTGCCGCCTGTAGCTGTACCTTTGCAATAGTAATTACGTTGTCTGACAGCGTAGTATACAGTTGTAGGTTTAAACAGTGCTGGTTTAGTCTTATGCCAGCAATTTTTTTAATACTTCCCGCTGCTGATAGTTAATTCACAAATAATGGTCGATTATTGATTTTTGCGCCTCCTGCCTGCCGTCTATCCATTATTCTCCCTCCGGCATTTTGATTTTGGCTTGTCAACCTATATTTTTGTTTTATCAGTGAATGAGGCATTTCTGCCTGTAAACTTTTCATGCACATTATGGTTCGGAAATTACTGAATGCGACAGGTCTTTTACTAGCACCTTTTTTACCATTGGCTGCACAGAGCCAATATGAATTAAACAGTGGCTGGCAATGTAACAATATTGCGAAAGTGACTGTAAAGGGAGAGGCGCTTTCTGCCCCATCCTACAAACTTTCAGGCTGGATGCCGGCAACAGTGCCCGGAACAGTACTGACAACATTACTGAACAACAAACTGGTGCCGGACCCTTTCTACGGCATGAACAATGAGCGTATTCCGGACATTTACACCACCGGAAAGGATCGTTACACGTATTGGTTCGTAAAGGATTTTGCAGAGCAGAAACCAGGCGCTGATGGCCAGGTATGGCTACATTTCAGAGGTGTGAACGATGGCTGTGATATCTATGTGAACGGTCACCGTCTGAATCCGGACACACATTTCGGTACTTATCTCAGACATTCCTATAACATCACCCATTGGCTGGCAAAAGATGGTAAGAACCGTCTGGCGGTAGTAGTATATCCGCCTGCTGTTGTAGGTAATCCTAATGGCGGTCAGGGTGGCGACGGTACCATTGCAAAGAACGTAGGCCCTCAGTATACAGCTGGTTGGGACTGGATTCAGCCAATGCGTGACCGTAACACCGGTATCTGGGATAAGGTGACCATTGAAAAAACGGGCGCTGTACATATTAAAGATCCACAGGTTATTACCAAAGTAGCAGGCGTAAGATTGCCGGAAGGCCCACAGGCGCCAGCTACCATAATGGTAAAAGCAACGCTGGAGAATGCGACCGCTAAGAGCGTAGAAGGTACACTGCGTTATAAACTGGCAGGTAATACCATTTCACAGAAAGTAACGCTTGCAGCGAATGCGACTACTACCGTACAATTGCCTGACCTCGAACTGAAAGAGCCTAAGCTTTGGTGGCCAAGTGGTTATGGTCCGCAGCAGCTCTATAACCTGCAACTCGAATTCGCAGAAAATGCAGGCGTAGATGATGTTGAAGAGGTGAATTTCGGCGTAAGGGAAATACAGACCTATTGGAACGCACATACCAGCAGCCGCGAGATCGCTGTAAACGGTCAGAAGATCTTTATCAAGGGTGGTAACTGGATCACTTCCGATGCCATGTTCCGCTTCAGCAAAGAGCGTTACGATGCAGAGGTACGTTTCCACAGAGATATGAACCTGAACCTGATCCGCATCTGGGGTGGTAGTCTGACGGAAAGACCTGAGTTCTACGAAGCCTGTGATAAATATGGTATGCTGGTGTTCCAGGATTTCTGGATGTCCGGCGACTGTAACGGCAGATGGGTTGACCCGATGAAAAAAGAGGACCAATGGACACGTCGTCGTTATCCTGATGATCACAACCTGTTCGTAGAATCAGTGGCTGACCAGATCAAAATGCTGCGTAACCATGCTTCACTGGCTTTCTGGTGCGGTGGTAATGAGATCACTCCTCCGGCAGATATCCTCGCCGCGATCAAGGATTCCCTGCTGCCGTCACTGGATAATACCCGTTTCTTCTTCCATTATTCCAATACCGACAGTATGTCTTACAACAACCTGGGTGGTAATGGCGATGGTCCTTATAATATACAGCCGCTCTCCGTTTTCTGGAACGAAAGGACCTTCCCTTTCAACTCAGAAGTAGGTTCCGTAGGTGTGGGCGATTATGAGTCACTGGAAAGATTTATCCCGGCGGCGAACATGAAAGCGCCTGAGAATAGAAAAGGCGGTGTGGATTCCGTATGGGACTACCATAAATATATCCCTTATTTCGACCAGGTGGACCCATATGGTAAGCCGAAAGACGTGAAAGACTTCGCTAACAAGGCACAGCTGGTGAACTATGACCAGTACCGTGCATTGATGGAAGGTTTCAGCGCCCATATGTGGGACTGGTATACAGGGGTGATCATCTGGAAAACACAGAACCCATGGACAGCCCTGCGTGGTCAGATGTATGATTACTACCTTGATCCGAACGCCTGTCTGTATGGTAGCCGTACCGGTGCTGCACCGCTCCACGTGATGTGCAACCCGACCGACGGTAACATCTTTACTGTCAATAACACATTCAGATATTATACAGACGTAATGCTGCAACTGACAGCATACGATATGGAAGGTAAGAGCAAACAGCTTACCCAGGTATTCACAGAGATCAGTCCGAAGACCGTACAGAAATACCTTTCTGTGAAGCATGGTCTGGATAAAATGGCCGCTAAAGAAGGTGTATTCCTGTCTTTACGCCTGCTGGACAAAGACCAGAAAGTGATAGACGATAACCTTTACTGGTTCCCTGACAGCACCGGCAACTACTCCGGTTTGCAGAAAATGAAGGCTGCCAAAGTACAGATCGTTGCACAAAAGGCTGCTAACGACAGTATTATGGTGAAGATCAGCAACCCAGCCAATGGTCCGGTAGCGTTCTTTAACCGCGTATCACTGGTGGATAGCAAAACAAAGAAGCGTATCCTGCCTGTATTCTATAATGATAACTATGTGTCCGTATTACCGGGAGAAGAGAAACTGGTGACTATCAGTGGAGAAGCGATCGGTAAAAATGGTAACGCAGTAGTAACTGTTTCAGGATGGAATCTGGCTGAACAAACGATCAGCATCAAATAGTTAAAAAAGTATCACTTTTTGATAATTTCAGGGGTCGGAATCATCATTCCGGCCCTTGCTGTTTTTATCCCTGAATATGGCGATTTTTGGCTTTTTGAGTAAAAAAACATCCTTCTGCCTAGGAAAAGTGAAAAAAATTACTAGTATTTTTAATGTGTATAAGTAATTGTAAATGATCGCCTTTTAAGCCCTTTTTCGGCTCTTATTGATATGATCTTACTGTATTATTAATATAAAAAAATATTAATAACTAAACTATTTACTATATTTATTACTCGGTTGTACACCTTTTGATGTATTGAGCCAACAAAGAGATTGTCGTTTATATCTGATTTTATCAGTTTTTCCCTATATGGAAAAATCAGGTACAGGCCGGTCAGTGTCAGGTAGACTGGTAGTGTTGCAACAATACGGATTGAGATAGCAGGAATGAAGAGTCAGCGTATACCTATATCCAATATCCTGTAACCTTATGATATCATTTAAACGGAATCTTATTTCGAAATATTGTCTTAAAAGTATTAAGGGTTTTGATGAATATTCAGCAATGCGGCATAAGTATATATTATTAGCATTCGTTATTGGAATTTCAGGGTTATTAGTAGCCTGTGGTGGTGGCGGTGCAGGCGGTGGTAAAGAAACCGTATGTGACCTGGGACTGAAACCTAAAATATCCTCTAACGCACCTTTGGGCCAGAATGACACCCTTAGGTTATCAGTTTTTGGTATCGATGAACCTAAAACTTATACCTGGCAGGGCCCCGGCGGTTATGTATCTCATGAAAGAGCTCCTGTAATCCCTAATCCTCCAAAGGGAAGCCAGACTTATACATTAAGTGTGGTAACCAATGGCGGTTGTACTTACACGGCTACATCTGATAAGATCACGATAACCGGTCCATGGAATCCATGTGGCCTGGATAGTAACGTGTTGAAAATAGTGAAGGCGACCACCATGTCCTTCAACCTGGTTACCGGTATGGTAAGTGGTTCCAACTACCTGATCAGAGCAGAAAGTAAAAACCTGGCGATCTGTGATTTTCAGTTCCCGGGTAATCAGCCTCCTACCGAAGGCACTTACACCATTCAGGTAAATGATGGTGTGATCGCTCCGGGCAGAGTAAGGATCGTATCAACTGTTAGTTCCCTGCAACCATTCTATGGTGCATCGGGTACGGTATATGTTGCGATCAATGGTACTACCACGATGGTCAGTTTCTGTGGCGTGAACTTCACCTCCAGCAATGCCGGCGTGACCAGTACGACTGCAGGCGCCAACATTATGTGGCTGCCCTGATAGCAAGCTCCATCCTCGACATTATTTTATCGATAGAAAGATATTCAAGAGCATATCTCCGGGCATTTCCGGTGATGTGCTCTTGGCTTTTACTGACAGCCTGTAATATGCCATCTGTCAAAGCCTGGGCATCATCCGCCGGCACCACGATCCCCATTTCATTTTCCGTTACCACTTTGTAAAGACTCGTATGTTCATTCGCAGTAACAACGGCTACTCCGCCAACTGCAAGAATAGTGGTCAGTTTTGAAGGCATTACCAAGTCTCCCGCACTCGCTTTCTGTATGACCAGATGCACGTCCGCCATATTCAGTAAGCGATTGAAGTTGTCAAACGGTTCCGGGTCCCTGAATTGAATATTACCCAGGCCTGCTGTCCGTACCTGCTGCTGCAATTTTTCCCTGTAAGGGCCCGCACCGCAGATCAGGAACTTGATATGTGACTGGTGACTTACCTGTTGCGCTACCTGCAGAATAGCTTCCAATCCCTGTTTCTCTCCGATGGCGCCGGCATATAGTATGACGGTATCAGTACCTGCAAAGCCATACATCGTTTTGATCTGCTGTTTATTTTCCAGCGGATGGAATAACCTTACATCCACCCAGTTTGGAAAACTGGTAATGGCATGCCCGCTTTTTTCCCTGATCTTTTGGACCATACCTTCAGAAATGCTGCTGATAATATCAGCCCTGCGCAGTATAAATCTTTCAATATTGAAAAGCAGTTTTATCAGGGAAGGGGATGATATCATCTGCAGGTCCCGGGCTGCCTCGATCTGTAAGTCCTGTACGTGATAAATAAAAGTCGCTTTTCTAAGCCTGCTGTATAACACGCCTAATAATCCCAGATGAAAGGGGGGAGCCACTACCATGACGAAGTCTGCTTTTTTCCTGAATAACTCCAATAGCAATTGAAAAGTGGCGCTGATCGCAAAGCTGAGGTCCATCAGTAACCTCCTGCCACCTGATGGCCGGGCAGGAATATACTGCGGACATCTGTAAACTTTCACATGACCATAGTATCCTGTTTCTTTTTTATACCAGTACCTGCTTTTAGTATAGGGCGGCTGTATTTTCCATTGCGGATAATGCGGAAAAGAGGTGATCACTGTACAATCATAACCATTGTTCGCCAGCCATCCGATCATCTCTCCATTGTATTTTCCCACACCTGTCAGTTCAGGGGCAAAGTTGCCCCCTATCAGTAATAAACGTTTCGACATATCAGCTATTAGTACGCATTTTTATCCCCCTTGATCATGTTCATCATTGTCTGAAAGATGATCTGGCAATCCAGCCAGAAACTGTAATTTTCTATGTACCAGATATCCAGGTCAACGCGTTTCTGCATCTGTCCTGAGAACCGGGTTTCTCCCCTGCAACCGTTCACCTGTGCCCAACCGGTAATACCAGGTTTTACCATCTGCCGCAGCATGTAATGCTGTATGGTCTCTCTTGCTTCAATATGCAGGGGAGTAGCATGAGGGCGTGGTCCTACAAAAGACATATTGCCCATCAGTACATTGATACATTGTGGTAGTTCATCGAGGTTGGTCTTACGCAGAAAGCGTCCTATACTTGTTACGCGTTGGTCATCCCGGGTGGCCTGCAGGAATTTACCATTGCTGTCCACTTCAGATGCCTGCACTTTCATAGAACGGAACTTATAACAGGTGATCTTTTTGTTGTTCAATCCCCATCGTTCCTGTTTGAAGATGACAGGTCCTTTGGATGATATTTTAATAAGTATCGCTATCAGTATGAACAACCAGCTGAACGAGAGCATCATGGTGAGCGTAAAACAGATATCAAATGCACGCTTCAGCCGCTGATGTCCGGGATCGTCCAGTGCAAAGGAACGAAGGTTCACCAGCGGTATGTTCCCCAGCAGATTCACACTGGTCGTAGGCGTACAATATTGCTGCATATCTGAAATGAGCTGTACCCTTTTGGCCGCTCTTTCACTGGTGACGATGATCTGCTGTGTTTGTTCCCTGGAAGATTCCGGTAATGCAACGATCACATCATCAATTTCATTAGACTCCAGGATATTGGTCAGTTCGGAGATTTTCCCCAGATAACGCCCGTTCACCAGCGAATTGGTCTGATCATCTACGAAACCAACACAGTTATAACCGAAATGATTATTGGCCGTGATCGTTTGATAAAAATTCATGCCTGTTTGTCCCGTACCAACGATCAGTACGTTTTTGGGATTGCGGTGAAGGGACCGCCAGCGTAATGTGAGTTTCTTTACAATATACTTAGTCGTAATAATACCCGTGAATATGTACGCTCCATACAGTAATGTGAAAGTACGGGGATAAGGGTATGATTTAAAAAAGTAAAAGAACAGAAAAGACAAGATGCATACATGCAGCAATACATTTTTCAGAATAGCTACAAATTCGAAGGAATAGGAAGACGTCTTCCGGTAGTCATCATACATCCGGAGAGAAGTACCCGTGACCGTCCATACGAACAGACTTGTCATCAGCAGGAGGACATTGAAATTGGATAGGAATACATCTCCCTTATCTGCGATGTATTGCCTGGTTAACAGAAAAGCGGCAGTCAGTACTATGTAATCGATCGTCTGCCTTAGAAACTGAGTAGCATGAATACGTCGTTTCATATGGATGTACTTTTATAATGGTGCATGATAGAATTGGGGTGCGACTATGAAATAACGTGCTCTTAAGGTTAAACTCCGGAAGCTTATTTCCTTCTTTTGTAGAGAAGGTCCATTTGCAGGATCTGCAGATCATCTGTTTGTAAAAAACCTACTGGTGCGATAAATTCGAAACCAAGCTCCTTTACATAATTGTGCATCTCATCGAACAATGGCTCTCCGTCGTACATCTGTACAAAAGATGTTTCAAACAGGAGATAGTCTATTTGTCCAAGACAATGAACGGCCCCTTTCAGTACTTCCTTCTCAAAGCCCTGTACATCCAGTTTCAGCAATACCGGTGCTTTTACGGACATAGTAGGCAGCAGGTCGTCCATACACTTTACAGGCACGCTGATCTGATCTGCTGCTGCTGTCTGGGGTAACAGCTGCTGTTGCAGGGAGGACACATGTAAGGCGGAGCTGGCATGTGAATAATGATTCGCATAAAACTCCAGCACACCGTTTGAACTACCCAATGCAAAGTTGTAGGTATGGATGCGTGGAATATGCCGTGTATTCTGTTGCAGGGTAGAATACACTTCCGGTATGGGTTCGAAGGAGTGGATACCTGCGCCCGGATAAAAGTGTTTGGCAGAAAGTGCAAACTGGCCCCTGTTGGCGCCTACATCCAGGATCGTGTTTACTTCGGGGATGTAATGCTTACAGTTGTGTAACAGTTGCGTGGAGGCGATAGATACGCCCTTCTTCAGGAGTGAAGTTAATCCTCTGCCGGATTGTAAAAAGACTTTGGCAGCGTCTGCCAGTTTGAAGATAAGGTTCATGATGCAAATTTGTTGTTCCAGCAATCTTTATAAAAACGTATTGTTTCCCTGACACTCTTTTCCCAGGTGAACAGGCTTGCCTGTGCGATCCCGGCTTGTATGACCTCCTGCCGGAAGCTGTCATCTTCCAGTTGCAGGATCTTTTCCGCAAATGCCCTCGCTGTTATTTCTCCCGCCAATAGTCCCGCGTTCCCTACTACTTCAGGCATAGAAGTACAGTTGGTGGTTACCACAGGGCAACCGGCCTTCATCGCTTCTCCCGGAGGGAAGCCAAAGCCTTCGTAGCAGGAAGGATACAGCAGACAACTGGCGTGGTTGTAAAGCATATTCAGATTGGCAGGACGTACATTCTCAGCAATGAAATAACGTCCCGGTAGTTTTTCTGCTATCAGCTGCTTCTCCTGTTTATGCCAGGGACCTCCACCCGCTACTACCAGTATGTAGGTAGATGGAAGCAGGGCAACGGTCTCCAGCGCTATCGCGAAGTTTTTGTAATTGTCCCTTCCGCCTACATACAGTATGTAGGGCTTATTGATGCCTGCAGGAAGGAGAGAAGCACTGGCTGCTGTTTTATCTAACGGGAAAAAAGTGTCGGCAATGCCGTGGTACACTACCCTTAATTTTGAGGGATCGGTATCGGGGAAAAAGTGCAGTAGTTCTTTTCTGGTACTGTCTGATATGCAGATAATACCATCCGCCCGTTTGATGCCATAAGCCTTCTGCTGTGTATTGGCAAGCCCTCTCGGGAAACGGGTGGCTATTCTCCGCTCATGTGCGAAGTCATGTACTGTCATAATGTTCAGCACATTTTTCTGGGGGGATACGCGCAGGTATCCGGCGTGGAATATGGCGCTATGGGGTAAAGTATATTGCAGGGGCAGATAACGCAGATATTTTGGGGGAATCCAGCTTTCCCGGATACAGGGATGCTGCTGATAGTTCAGCTGCCGTTCAAAGATATTACCCGGATTAAGTCCCGCATTCAGAAAATTCACAGGTAAACCTGCATTGCACATTCCCTGCAACAGTTCATACCAGTAAACTGATACGCCACCTGCTTTTTGTATGGTAAATACGATATTGTCCAGGAAAATCTGCATAAGCCTAGTAAGAATGTTTCAGTTGATATATACCCGGTTCCGGTGATTCGTTTTCATTATGCGCACATAAGAGTGCCGTGACAATAAGAAAGAGATCGATCTGACTGAAGAAGAAACAAACCCATATAAAAGCAAAGTAGCTGCTCTGAAATAAGGGAATATCCTTCCGTGTATGTGTGAGTATGAAAAAGAAAATGATCAGCGAGAAGCAGCCAAATTCAGCCAGTATGTAGAACCATCGCATATTGAGATTGTGCCCTCCCACACCATTGAGCCTGTTCTCATAGTTCATCTGTCCGAAGAAATACCGGGCCGGAATGAACGTACTGTTACCTGCTCCATACCCTGATAACAGCAGATAGGGCTGGTCCCTGAAGAAGTCTACCACCGGCAGTTCCATGTCACGCTGTAAAGGCATGCCTAACACAACATTGTCTTTCTGCCAGATCTCATTATCATACCTGTACACCGATCTTTTAAACACCAGCTGATACATCGCGCTGTTCTGGTTTTTTGCATACAGTTTGATGAAATAGTTTTTTGATTCATTGATGATGAGGAACAGGCTGATGATAATGCCCAGTGTACCGGCTATTTTTATGCGGGTAGATGGGAAACGGCCTACTACCAGGAAAGTGATCCCAGCCGACAGCATATTGATCCAGAAAGTCTGTGATACGGTCAGTAAACCCATTAGTATGCTCAATGCGGCCAGCCGGTAATCTTTGTCACGTATAAACAGCGGTATGGATACCGAAAGGAATGCGCTGAATACTTTTGGTTCTCCGAATAAAGCCTGCACACGCATACCGAAAGCAGAGCCGGAAGATTCTACCATGTACCGGTGTTGTAAACCGATGAGTTCTCCCAATGTCTCATTACGGAGGATCAGCTGACAGAATATCTGTAACGCAGCAATGACAAAAGAGAACTTAGCGATCTTTCTCATTACGCCTGCATAGTACTCGAAAGACAGTTGCTCCTTATCCTGTAATAACTTAGCGCCTATTGCAAATAATGGTAAGTAGGTCTTGATATAAAAGTAGAGCGGTCGCAGATAGAAGTCATTCTGTTTTCCCGGGGGATAATAGAACGGGTCTTTATACAGCTGTACGACCAGAAAGATCACCAGACTGGATACTGCAGGCAATACAAGTAATAACAGATATCGCCGGTTAATAAAGATTTGTCCCTTGATAAGATAATGTAGCTGCTCAACTGTAAATGCAACACTGACAAAGAATGTCGCCGTAAAAGTAGGCCCGATCCTCAGCATCGTATATGCCTCCGTCGAGAAAGCATACAGCAAGGCTTCCAGTGCCGTGATACGTCCCTTGTAATGCAGATGCAGCAAAACGCCGGCAATGACCAGTGGCATGGTTTCCTTGAAAACCTCCACATATATATTACTGCTGACAAGTAAATTATAGATACTATCCATCGCCTGCTGTTTTATGATATGCGTTTGTACAGACTGTACAACAGCGTATTATTTTTGACCATCTTTTTCACCACATGAAAGAAGTAACTGGATTTGAATACCGTATCTATTGTATAATTATCCGCTTCATCATTTAGCTGATGAGATGAAGGATGCTGAACGTCCGGGATAGCGCCATATATCATCTTCTTAAACCAGGCAGGTTCATTTCTGGTATGCGTGGCGTCCTTGCCATAACCGATGTTTCTGACCAGATTAGTGTTGGGAGTGATCGCTATTCCCTTATTAAAAAGTACAGAGAGGAACCATTGTGTATCCCAGGTATTCACCTTTTCTTCAAAGAAGGTGTCCAGGTCTCTTACGAATTGAGGCGGTAAATCCTTTGTGGAATAATGACGATAACGATGTAACGAAAAGTCATAATAACGCCAGGCTCGCCTCCAGGTAGCCCATCCCCATATATGTGCATAACGGGAGAAATAATAGGAGCCATCGCCTCTGGTAATGCCTGCCTGATAATTACTACCTCCTATATGCATGATACGGTCATTGTCGCGATAGCGTTCCAGCAGTTGTGTACAGAGTGTATAGAAAGTAGGGTCCGGTAAACAATCATCCTCCAGTATAATTCCTTCCTCCACTTCGGAGAAGAACCAGTCAATGGCGCTGCTCACAGCCCTGGCGCAACCAAGATTGTGGTCCCTGAACAGGGTTTTGACCTCACATGGCCAGTCTATAGCATTGAGTACGGTATCTCTGGTCTCTTTGCACAGACTATCCTCTCCGGCTTTGTACCGGCGCGGACCATCCGCTGCTACGAACAATTGTGCGGGTCTTTGCATACGGATAGTTTCCAGTATACGCATGGTCTGACCAGGACGGTTAAAAATGAGTAATAAAACAGGTGTATTCAATGTGCTTTATTTTATAGCCTCCAATGCAACTGCGCTCTCGAATCTCGATGCTTCTTCTACAAGCCTGAACATATCATCCGGACAATCATTGAACCGGCAGGTCCTGACCTGTTTGAATCCTGCCTGTTGTAATATATTTGTAAGGGAAGGTGTATCCCACATATACAAGTGCTCTCTGTTACCAAGCGTGGTTTGAATGAGTCCTTTGAAACCACGCAGTCTTTGCTTTTTACCCAGCATGGTCTTTTCCAGGAATTTAGTATTTGCTTCTCTGTCATGATTGGAAAGGTCCTGTACATATTCCCGTGCAGCACTTTCCAGATCGGGTACCACGCAGCGGAAATAACCGCCCGGACGCATCATTTTATACGTGTTCTGTACTGCCAGTACGCAATCATCATATGCCAGGTGTTCCAGCACATGAGAACAGTATACGCCGTCACAGGAGTCAGCGTCTATACCTGGCAATTCTCTCAGGATATCACCCAGTAAAACATCTTCAGGAAAGGTTACATGCATCCTGTTCTTTAGCAACCCACCTATCAGCGGCAACTGTTGTATGCGCAGTGTCGGTGATGCATCAAAGTTTTTCCAGCCTTTGGGTGCTGAAAAAGGGCCACAACCATATTGGACATATAACTTACTCATGATTCATGTTTTTAAAGAAGTAGGTATAATACGTTTTCGCGAAAATGGCATATCCCGCCTGTTGCATAAATTGCCCCAGTTCGCAGTTGTCCATATCGGAAAGCAGGAAAGGATTCGATTCGACCAGTATGTAAGTGGGGCGATATTTCTTCCAGTTATTCGACCGGAGCACGTCCATATCCAGCCCTTCCGCATCGATCGTGAGAAAATCAATTGATCTCCCTGCCGGCAGATAATGATCAAGTATATCTGCCAGTGGCCAGGTCTCGATCTTCTTTTCTTTGATCACCTGGTATTTCGGGTCCTGTGTGTACTCTTCTACCTTGTCAGGTGAAAAGGTATTCAGTGCCGGTTCGTTGAATATATGATAGGTCAGCTGTTGCCTGGTGGCGGATACGCCCATCTCCAGGTTGACGTCCTGCGGCCGGTATTTATCGAACAGTGCCTTTGAGCCGGGCATAGGATCGATATTGATGCCTGTCCATTTCATTTTATAAAACAGGTAGGTGTTGGAAACACGGAAAGGGTGATGCGCACCTACATCCACATATATACCATTCGTTTTATTGTCGAAGATCCTTTTCAGAATAAGGTCTTCTCCTTCGGAACTATAAGCCGGCGCCAGATACCGTATCTGTGGGGCAACTTTTGAGGCCAGGGTTGCTAATATTTTTTTTACACTCGTCATTTCGTCAAATACTTTTCACGGATTACTGATAAGAAATTGTCTGCAAAGATTTTGAAGGCGTCGAACATATACCTGACATCCGCCACTGCTTCTGCCGGGTATAACATTTTTTGCATCAGCAGAACAAGCCTGCCTGTTTTGTCGAGCGCCACCAGTGAAGTACATACTGCCATATAGGATACCACAGTGGCAATAGCGGCTCCGATCCCGCCCAGGGATGGTATCAGCAGTATGTTGATGATAATGTTTACGACAAGGCCTGCGACGCTGGCATATAGATTGGTTTTGTAAGCGCCCTCTATCAGCTGATACTGCATCAGCGCAGTACAGAGAAAGACGGGGATATTTGCCCAGATATGAATAGACAGAATAATACCTGATTTAGGGTACTGTATACCGTACAATAACTGTGTGACAGGCGCCGCAAAAAAGCTCATCGCTAATGCGATGATTGTACTGGTCCAGAATGACAATCTTAACCATCTTTCCATAGCCTGTAAATATGCGTCCAGGCTCGCCTTCTTTTTGGTGATCAGTCCCGGCAACAAGGCCGTACCGATCACTGTAGGCAGTGCATACCATAATTCAGAAATTCTGGCCGCCGCCGCATATTCTCCCACCTGTACCGCCGTGCTGAGCGTATCCAGTAATAGCTGATCTGATTTCAGATAGAGCACGATCAACACGCCTGTGAACATCAGCGGCCAGCTGTGCAGCAACAGATACCGTACTTCCGTCAGACTGGCTGCCGTTATCAGGTGTCTGTTCGCTTTACGCAGATAGTTGAACAGTATGATCAGATAGGTCAGCAGCAGCTCTGCAAAAGACAGCCATAAAAAAACTAACAGGGCGCCGTTCAGATAGACGAACACAATTTTGATAATACAAAAAGAAATAAACATCACCATCTTGGGAATGATCACCTGCTGTACCTCGTTTTTTGCCTGATAGAAATAGTCAAATACATCAAAGCTCTGCAGAATGATGGTCAAACCGGTGATCAATGTGCAATAGAGGTATACGGGTGAATCGGACTTCGTAAAGTATACTACCGCTGTACAGACCATGAATGCCAGCAGACCGGCACCAAAACGGATCACCAGGGTAGAGGCAATAATGCCGTTTTCCCTTTCAGGGTGAGAAACAACTTCCTTCACAACTACCTTGTCCAATCCCAGTATCGCCAGACTACCCACAATGGCTGTAAGGGCCAGCGCATAGTTCCAGATGCCAAATGCCTCCGGACCAATATGCCGCGCGATCATCGCCATCGTAATAAGACCGATGAAGAGCCTTGCCAGCTTATCTGCCAGCAGCCAACCACTATTTGTAAATATTTTATGCAATGCGTTGTTTCATTTTTTTAGCTAATGAGGACCATACCTTTTCTTTTTGTGCGTTCTCTGAATAAGAATAATGATCGTAATAGTAGTAAGGGTAGAAAGAGTCCTGCTCTATACCATTGAAAATGACCCCTGACTTGCGGAAGAAACTTTCTCTGACATTCTCCGCTACAGCCGCCATCTTTGATTTCAACGTGAAATTGTAGCGTACCATGAAGAGCGTACAGTCCACATAAGGTGCAAGGCTCTTGGCATCCGATACGATACCGATCGGCGCCGTATCTATCAATATGTAATCGTAACGTTGTTTCAGTGTTTCCAGCAGGTTCCGCATTCTCGCGCTTTCTATCAGTTCCACCGGATTGGGAGGGATAGGGCCGGAAGAGATCATATGGAGATCAGTACCGGGTACCTTCTTAATGATTTCTTCCAGTGTTTTGCTCTCAACCAGATAGCTGGTAATGCCCACCTGGTTGTCTAATCCCAGGGAACGTGATAACTTGGGTTTACGCAGATCGAGTTCCAGCAGGATCGCCTTTTTGTTGTTAACCGTCAGCGCATTGCCCAGGTGTGCGGTCATGAAGGTTTTTCCTTCACCGGAGATACTGGAAGTGATCATGATGGTCGCCGGACTATGATGCTCATTCAGCAGGAAACGGAGGTTCGTACGCAGGTTGAAGATTTGTTCCAGTAACACCGACCTGTTATGAAGAGACAGGTCTTTTTGTCCTGTTTCATCCTGATAGATTTCTGCCATTACAGGTCTGCCAAAGGCCTGCTCGATCTCTGATTTATCCAGTACCCTGTTGTTGAGGAAGTATTTGATGTAGATATACACCGTGCAGAGCACCAGTGCTGCTGCCAGGAAACCAACAAATACCAGCGTTTTCTTCGGTGATTCCGGTTTGGCAGGAATGAAAGCCGGCGCAAGTACCTTGTTGTCTGTTACATTACTGGCATAAGAAATCGCCGCTTCTTCCTTCTTTTTCAGGAGGTGCAGATAGAGGTTCTCTTTTACGCTCTGCTGTCTTTTGATATTGATATATTCTCTTTCATATGCAGGTATATTGGCGATCTTCGCCTGTATCTGGTTCACTTTTGTCTGCATCTGATTTTGCGCTACCCCTGCATTACGTTTATATCCGGAGATATAATTCTTGATCGTATTTCTCGCATCTAAGATTTGTGCATCCATATTCTGTAATATCATACTACCTGGCTGCAGCGATAGCGAGAGGCGTTTCTTTTCCTTCAACAATTCTTCATAGCGGTTGATCATACCCGTCAGCGCCTGATCGACATTACCGAGTACAGGTGCAAAGGGGTAATCCGTACCGGGGTCATTGATATAAGACTCTACCTGATCAAATACAGACAACTGCATATTCGCATCGTTCAGTTTCAGATCGGCGTCCTTTACCTGTTCCAGCGCCAGTTTAGAGCTGCCTTCTATATCCGTGATACCACGCTGTACTTTGAAGCGTTCCTCCTGTTTCTCCAGGAATCCCAGCTCATCTCTCAATGAATCGATACGTACGGTGAGGAAACGGATGGTCTTTAACGCGACCCTGTTCTTATCATCCAGTGTATATTCATTATAAGCGTCCAGCAAGGCATTCAGGAAGTTCGCGGTACGTGCGGCAACACGGTCCTCATAGGTGACCATCACTACTGTAGCGTCCCTGTTCACCAGGGCCGTACCGATATCATCTATTTTTTCATAAGCCAGTTGTTCAACCGAATCTACCTGAATGCGGAAGGTATTATTGGCAGCATCTATGGATGGATCGTAGGTAATACTAAAGCGGTCTTTGCCGATAAAGAAAGGATCGCCGGAATGTACATGAAAGACAATGTCTTCATCTTTTGGATTATTGACCCATTTTACGTTCAGCAGACTTTTATCAGGCGTGATGTCCAGTTTGTAGTTACCTACACGCGCACTGTCACTGAGAAAGTTCAGCTGTAAGGGGTTCCTGTCATAAATCTCTTCATTACGAAATGCATTCTTCTGGAAGTAACGTATGTTGAAGCGGTTCTCCCGTATTACTTTTTCAACAAGAATAGGCGATTTCAGTACCTCCATCTCATTTTCAATATTCTTGCCGTTGTTGAAGATGGACAACGATTTGAGCATATCTGATTCTTCCCCGTTCTTCTTCTCATCCTTCAGGTACAGCTTGGCGCTGGACATATACCTTGGACGGGCATATTTCAGATATGTCATAGCGCCGGCAGTGGCGATCAGGAGTACGATGAGATAAAGCGGCCAGTGGAAAAGCAGTTTTTTGAACAGGTCTCCCAGATCGATCAGTGCATTTTTATTATTGAGATCTTTGTTTCGGTTCATTTGGTGTATCATTTAACAGAGACGATGACGATGGTGGTGATTAAGGAAAGAATGCCGATTGCTGCCGGTAAGAGTTGCACCAGCTTCGATGTGCCAAAAAGTTTGTTAGAGCCAGGCTTCACATAAATGACATCGTTGTTGTTGAGATAATAGTATGGCGAGGCCAGTGTCTTGCCATCATTCAGGTTAAGGGAGACATATGTTTTCTCTCCGTTCACCTCCCGTATGATCATAATATCGTTGCGGACAGCAGTGGGGTTCATGTCGCCGGCCATACTGAGTGCATCCAGCAGGGAAGCTCTTTCGCCGGCTATCCGGTAAGAACCGGGATGGGCGACATCACCCAATACCGAGACCCTGAAATTGGCTACGCGCGTCGATACGTACGGGTTCCTGATCGTCTTGTTCAGTTCCTGTGTAATGATGTCATTGATCTCTGAAGTCGTTTTTTCTTTTACGTAGACTTTTCCGATCATCGGCAGACTGACAAACCCGGCACTATCTACGATGTAGCCCGGGTCCATGCCCTGCTGACTTACAGGAGAGGCGCTGACTGCCGTCGGGTTCAGAATAAGTGAAATGTCTTTGTCGATCGTTGTAATGGTAATTTGCAAGATATCCCCGGACTGTACTTTGAAGGATTGTAACCTGTTGGCGGTTTCAATTCCGTTAATTTTCTCCAGATCATTGAAATAGGTGATTTTTTTGGTGTTGACACAGCCTGTAAGAAGGGCGGCGGCAATAAATAACAGTAAATGGATTCTAGCTATCATATTCGATTTTGATTAATAAAAACAAGGTGATAACAGTAAGACGCTATTGGCACTATGTATTACGTGGTAATTTGATTGTTGACGGCGGTAACGGGTACCGGTGCAGGCTTCCTGAGCAGCCGCTTTCTGAATAGTTCCTGAATGGGAAGTTCAAAGTAATAATGAGTAAGTATACTTAGTGGAATTAATACGGCATAGAATACCAGCAGCGTAAGCGGTGAGTGAAATACCTCCCTGCTGATGCCCAGTACGTCCACCATGATGAAGAAGGTTACCATCAGTGGGAAGTGTAGCAGGTACAATGCATAGCTGGCATTACCCAGCACCAGCATCCATTTTATTTTGAGTCCGCCCCTGGTCGTTTCCGTCAATGCAAGCGTCAGTATAGTGATAGGCGATATGATGGTACGGAAGAAGGTATTGCGCGACAGATTGAACAATGCAGTATGAAAGGCCTCATCCTTGCCGGGTAATACTGTTTTCAGCAAAGGCATAGAGAAATCCCTGATGTAGGAAAATGCATATTCGCTCACGACGATCACCCAGAGTACGATAGCTGCTATGGTCACGCCATTTGCGATACGGCGCAACTGCTTTTTTTCTGACATCCATGCATAGATGTGATAGGTGAGTCCGCCGAGAAAGAAAGAATAAATACCCTGTCCGATCATGGAATAGAGGTACTGTATGACTGCACCGGCCACGATCATAGCCACGATCAGACCTTTGTTCCGATGCAGTTTTCTCCACGCGATCAGGAAGAAGAGCAGGTATAGCAGCAACTCTACGGATACAGACCAGGATGGGCCGTTAAATCCGTTCAGTGCAGGCGTCTTTTCAAAACCCCAGCTGTGTATCACCAGGAAATTGAGCAGGAAGTGGTAGGTGTCGTTGTTCTGGATGATGAATGTGTGCCCGTTCATACTGAACATCACGTACTGTATCAGTGCGATCGCGATCAGCGTGATAAGGTGAACAGGATACAACCTTGTGATCCTGTAACACATGAAATTACCAAAAGGTGTTTTTCTGTCCGCGATCTTATCCGCGTAAAACCAGAAGAAGATGAATCCGGATAACAGGAAGAAGAGGTCCACCGCAAAGAAAGCGTGGTGGTAAAAAATTGATAGGATGGGAAATAAAGGCAAGCCAAGCTCTTCGAGCGGTTTGGTTTGCAGCGTTTGATCGGTATAAAAATAGAACTGCCAGTGGCATAGCACGACAATAAGCGCAGCAAAGCCTCTTATGGCATCCAGGCTGAAAAAATATCTTGGTGAGGACGTGTTAGGAGTCATGGAATGGCTATCAGATAGAACAATAAAATTCCTTATAACGGCTGGGGTACCATTATGCAAATAAGAATTTTGCAGATTTTATTGATTATGCATTCGTAGACTCAGGCAAGTTAAATCAAAAATATCATTTGCACAAAATTGCAAAAAAAAGATAAGCAGGCGGAACTACGCCTTTGTCATATTGAGTATCCGCAGAAGAGTCGCTAAACCGGATATGTTAGAAATTATTACGAAATGAACAATATTTATATTATTTCTGTATTTATGAGTTGACATATTTTCGGAGACCACTCCGTTCACCTAACTCATACCATGTTTTTAATGAAACGAATGACGAAATTGGTTAATGTCCTGCACCATTTTTTGTATACCACCAGGAAAGCGCAGCAAACAGATCTTTTATTGTTAGGTACCCTGTTAGCCCGTCAGAACAAGGACCTGCCTGTGCTGGACAACATTGCAGCCGCCGAGTTCAAAGTGTTTTCACAAACAGGAGATGATGGTATTATTCAGTACCTCATCAATAAAGTGCATATACCGGAAACGACCTTTGTTGAATTCGGTGTGGAAAACTATGTAGAGTCCAACACACGTTTTCTGTTGAAGTATAATAACTGGTCGGGCATGGTGATCGATGGTGCTGAAAAGAGCATACGTTATATACAGTCGGATGATATCTATTATCAGCACGACCTGAAAGCTGTGAAGGCATTTATCACCACAGATAATATTAATGAACTGATAGGTTCGCAGGGACTGAAAGGGGAGATAGGATTATTATCAGTCGATATTGACGGTAACGACTATTGGGTGTGGAAAGCGATCAATATAGTTGACCCCGTTATCGTCGTAGCGGAATATAATAGTGTATTTGGTATAGAGAAAGCCATTACCGTACCTTACAAACCGGACTTCGTCAGAGAGCGTGCGCATTACAGTCATCTGTATTTTGGCGCGTCGCTGAAAGCGCTGTGTATGCTGGCCGAAGAAAAAGGATATGCATTTGTCGGCTCCAATTCTATAGGTAATAATGCTTATTTTGTGAAGAAAGATCGTCTGGGATTGCTGAAAGCACTTACACCTGAAGAAGGTTATGTATATTCCCGTTTCCGTGAAAGCCGTGATAAAAAAGGGAACCTCAACTACCTGTCTGGCCACGATAGATATGAATGCATTAAAGGTATGCCTGTGCACAATGTGGTGACAGGCGTGCAGGAACAACTATAAACTAACTCCAATCCAAACAATCAACCAATGAATGTGCTCACAGACACCCTTAGGAAAGTCTATGTATTCATCTTTGCACGCAAAGCGCTCTACTCCTTTAACCTGTTGTTATATAAACTGAGTATGCGGGGCCTGGGTATTATGAACCACGAGAACGACGATATCAGCGGAGAGAACGCCTTTGTTAAATACATGCTCTCTACCGGCAGGTTCGACTCAGGTGTGATCCTGGATGTAGGCGCTAACATCGGTGGCTATTCTATCATGTTGCGTAATAAAAAGGTCTCGTTACCGATTTATGCATTCGAACCTCATCCTGTTGCATTTAATAAGCTGGAAGAAGCAGCTTCCGTGCATCATTTTATTCCTGTGCAGAAAGGCGCCGGAGAAACAGCATTGACCACATATATCTATGACTATGTGGAAAACAAGGGTTCGGAGCATGCAAGTATGTATAAAGAAGTGATCGCCGATTTTCGCAAAAGCGAGGTGGAGGAAATTCCGATCGATCTGACAACAATAGATGAGTTCATCGAAGACAACAGACTGTCCAGGATCGCCTTGCTGAAAGTAGATACTGAAGGGAACGAACTGAATGTATTAAAAGGCGCCCGTAAGGCGATTGAAGGAGGTCTTATCAGTGTCGTTCAGATCGAGTTCAATGAAATGAATGTCATCTCGCGTACCTTCTTTAAAGATATCATCGACATTCTGCCGGGATATGACTTTTACCGCCTGCTGCCAGATGGTCTGAAAGCCTTGGGTGAATACAACGTAGCCGCTTTTGAGATCTTCGCTTTTCAAAATATTGTGGCTATAAAGCATTGATAATTATATAGTTTTATTGTTTCTGTTAAATAATTTTGAAGTGCGCAGAAAAAGTGCGCACATTGTCCTGAATATTGCATTATTATTATAACCAATAACAAATGCATATGAACAGGATTAATGGTAACGATCTGTTAGCTATCGGTTTTACTCAGGGAAAAATATTAGGTCTTGCACTGCAGGTACTCGAAAATAATTACCAGGACGCTGACCGTGATATGGTCCTGTCCATGATGAAAGCATTGGCGGAAAAACCGGAGTTATACCTGGACCATGAGATACTGGAAGACCTGGCAACTAAGATCATTGAAGAAGCCAGCGCGCCAAAAGATGAAACGATCGAACTGAATGAAACTGCAAAGAAGTTTGCAGTATATGGTCAGGAACATATAGACGAAGGAGCTGTTAAACAGATGAATATTGCCATGCGTCTGCCTGTTACGGTAGCAGGTGCTTTGATGCCGGATGCGCATCAGGGTTACGGTCTGCCGATCGGTGGTGTACTGGCTGCAAAAAATGCCGTAATACCTTACGGTGTAGGTGTGGATATCGGTTGCCGTATGGCCCTGTCCATCTTCGATATTCCGGAGGACCATTATTTTGAAAATCCTGATTTTTATAAAAGAGAACTGATCGCGCATACCCGCTTCGGTGCAGGACATGGCTTCCTGAGAAAGGAGCGTACAGCACATGCTGTACTGGACCGTAGCGAGTTTAACATGAATCAGTTTGTCAAAAATCTGCATGATAAAGCATGGTCTCAGTTAGGATCATCCGGAGGTGGTAACCACTTCGTGGAATGGGGGATCATTGAATTTTCCGAAGCAGATAAACCACTGAACATTGCAGCAGGTAGATACCTGGCATTATTGTCACATTCCGGATCAAGAGGACTGGGTGCGACGCTGGCGGGCCATTATACCCGTATCGCTAAAGATATCTGTAAACTGCCAAAAGATGCAGCGAACCTTGCTTACCTGGATATGAACAGTGAAGCTGGTCAGGAATACTGGCTGGCAATGAACCTGGCAGGTGATTATGCTTCTGCGTGTCATGAAGTGATCCATGAGAAAATGGCAAAAGCCATTGGCGGACAGCTCCTGGCTAAAGTGGAAAACCACCATAACTTCGCCTGGAAAGAGATATGGAACGGGGAAGAGGTGATCGTACACCGTAAAGGCGCTACCCCTGCAGGTAAAGGTGTGATGGGGATCATTCCGGGTTCTATGACCGCACCGGGATTCCTGGTGAGAGGTAAAGGAGAAGACCTGGCCATTAATTCTGCTTCTCACGGCGCAGGACGTCAGATGAGCCGTACACAGGCGACAAAGAATATCAGCCATCAGGATATGAAAGCGATCCTGCAGGCCAACAATGTGACATTGATCGGTGCAGGACTGGACGAAGCGCCTATGGCCTATAAGGACATCAATGTGGTGATGAATGCGCAGAAAGACCTGGTAGATGTGGTAGCGAAATTCACCCCAAAAATGGTGAGAATGGCTGATGACGGGAGTAAAGAGGACTAATAACGGCTGGGCTTGTTGGACTGAGCATGAGTTTTGAGAGAGAGAAGACAGTGTTCATGTTAATTCCAACAAGTATGAAAAAGCAACAAGCACTGGTTAAAATTAAAGCATGTGCAGAACATGATTGGTTTTCTGTAGCTCCCGGCGTATGGGGCGTACGCGATAAGATTGTCAATGTTTATTTTGTACACGATCCTTCTACCAACCACTGGGTGCTGATCGATACCGGTCTGCCTGGTGCGGCTGCAAGGATCAGGAAGGTGTCAAGAGAACTATTCTGGCCGCAGGCCACCCCCGCCGCCATTATCCTGACACACGGTCATTTCGACCATATCGGCGCTGTAAAGCAGCTGGCTGATGAATGGGATGTACCGGTATATGCGCACTATCTGGAAGCGCCATATCTGACAGGGCGTTCTGCCTATCCGCCACCTGATCCGACAGCAGGAGGCGGATTGTTTACCTGGCTCTCCTTTTTGTTCCCGAAAGGCCCCATTGACCTTGGAGGGAGATTACTGCTCTTACCCGAACAGGGTAATGTTCCCGGACTTAAAGAATGGAAGTACATTCATACCCCTGGCCATGCGCCTGGTCATATCAGTCTGTACCGGGAACATGATGGTGTTCTCCTGGCCGGGGATGCCTTCGTAACTACCCGTCAGGAATCATTGTTTTCCGTCCTGAAACAGGAGAGAAAGCTGTCTGGCCCTCCCCGCTATTTTACATACGACTGGGCGGCTGCCGAGAAATCTGTACAGGCACTGGCTGCCTTACAGCCTTCCATCGTAGCTACTGGTCACGGACATATCATGGAAGGAGAAGCCCTGGCAGCATTGCAGGAACTGGCTGATAACTTCCGCCGGGACGCTGTACCGGCCCATGGACGTTATACCGGCGATCCAGCCGTAGCAGGTATCAGCGGGGTAGAGTACATTCCGGCCTCCAATACACGCAAAACTTTGCTCCGGACTGCGGCAGTACTGGCATTGGTGGGTATCGGCGCCTTACTGGCAAGTGAAGCAAAAAAGAGATATAGCTAAAAATCAGGAGTATATAAATGCCTGAGCATAAATGAAAATAGCTCCCGTCGTTGGCGGGAGCTATTTTATTAATTAAGGATGGGGTTTGGCGCATGGCCTGTTGAAAGAGAAACGATTACACCTATGTTGATATTATAACTTTGTTTCAAATAATAATAATACTATATTGGTTGCGTTATATTTTGTAACGCTCGTCACTATTCCACTTTACAAGTTCCGCTCCATGTAAACGGAGCGAAACCTGCGAAAGTGAAATTCCTGTCCGATGAGTATGCAAATTACTATAAGAGAACCAGTTAAGTAAGCGTAATACTGCGGAAGATGCTGCGTATAAATACGGATATTTCCAGACCGACACAACCCGTAATGTAGCAACCGCGCCTCCATAAAAAATTATAATACTATCCTTCAAAATGACCAGAATCAAACAGCTAATCGTACAGAACGCCGAAAACCGGGAGACAGCACATGCGCTGCTGATAGTAGCCTTCTTATTGATGGCAGCCGCCCTGCTTAAAAGATAACATCGGCCATAAATTATATAACAAGCGCTTGAAATTATATAACAAAGCTTCCGCTTTGTGAGCCTATCTTTGTCTTCACATGAAGTCCAGGACGACTATATCATTTCGGGCGCTTTTGCTGCTGATCGTATTTCTGATGAATACGGCGGTAGGTTTTGCCTGCGCACTGGAGTCAGGTCTCTGGACAGACAGGCATCATGATACGCACCAGATGCATGACATGCACGATATGCATGGAAAGCATCAAATGGACCATACGCCAAAGAAATCCTCACACCGTTGCTGCGGAGACGGGATGATCCGATTCGAACTGCTGGACAAAACCCAGTCCCATCACGATGATATCAAGTGGCTGCCGCTACAGGCCGTACTTTTTCCCGTGAGATGGCTGTCAGTTCCACCGGTATCCTGGTCAGCTGCTCCGCACAGATACGTTGCCCTTCGTCAGCACCCGCCCCCCATTGATATCCGGGTGTCGATCCGATCTTTTCAGATTTGATTTTGTTTGAATAGTCAGCTGCCTTACTAACAAGGCAAACAATTTTCTATTATTCAAACACTAAAATCAGATTACAATGAAAAGTCTTATCATCGCAACCACTATATTACTCGCTACTTTTTCTGCACAGGCTGCAAATACTTCATTATCTAAACTGTTATCACTTTACTACGACGTAAAGAATGCACTGGTGAGCAGTGATGCTACTACTGCGAACGCAAAAGCCGCCGAATTCGTAAAAGCGATCGGTAGTGTGGATATGCAGGCATTATCAGCAACAGAACATGAAGCGTTTATGCCTTTACAGGAAAAACTGACTGCGGATGCCAGCGCTATTGCTGCCACCACAGACCTGAACAAACAACGCGAACAGTTCAAATCTTTCTCCAATAATTTCTTCACACTGGCCAAAGCCGTTAAGCTCTCCGATGCACCGGTATACCAGCAGTACTGCCCTATGCAGAAAAGCTACTGGCTGAGCAATGAAGCTGCGGTAAAAAATCCTTACTACGGCAAGCAGATGCTTACCTGCGGAAAAGTAACAGAGACGCTGAAATAATTAACAGAACACGCACAAGTATTCAACATGAAACGTTTTCTGTTAACGGTAATCGTATTACTGTCGTATTACTTTGCTTTCTCCCAGGCGCCCCGCACCGTTCGTTATGACCTGTATGTCTCAGATTCCATGGTCCACAGCCATGGTAAAATGGTCCATGCAATGGTGATCAACGGTGGGATTCCTGCGCCCGTATTGACCTTTACAGAGGGTGATACCGCCGAGATCTATGTGCATAATAAAATGGATATGGAAACATCCGTACACTGGCATGGGCTGATACTGCCCAACCGCTATGATGGAGTATCCTATCTCACGACTGCACCCATTAAGGCCGGGGAAACGCATCTCTATAAATTTCCGCTTGTGCAGAATGGTACCTACTGGTACCATTCTCACACTATGTTCCAGGAACAGAGCGGTATGTACGGCGCCTTTATCATCAAAAAAAGAAATGCGCCCGATCAGCTGGAACATACCTTGCTGCTGAGTGACTGGACCAATGAAAACCCTGCTCAGGTAGATCGTTCATTACATATGGCGACCGACTGGTACGGGGTAAGAAAGAACAGTGTGCAGAGCTACGTGGAAGCGATCAAAGCCGGCCATTTTTCCACTAAAGTGACCAACGAGTGGAAACGCATGATGGCTATGGATGTGAGCGATGTATACTATGATCAGTTGTTCAGTAATGGTAAACCGGTAGAAGTACAGCCACAATTCAAAAAGGGAGATAAGGTAAGACTGCGTGTCGTAAACGGTAGTTCTTCCACTTATTTCTGGCTGAAATATGCCGGTGGAAAAATTACCGTTGTCGCCAATGATGGTATGGATGTGGAACCAGTTGTTGTAGATCGTCTTATCGTAGGTGTTGCGGAGACGTATGATGTAGAAGTGGACATTCCGGCGGACAGCAGTTATGAATTCCTTTCTACAGCAGAAGACCGTACCCGTTCTACTTCCGTTTTTCTGGGGAATGGTCCGCAGCAGAAAGCATCACCATTACCACGCCTCAAATATTTTGAAGGCATGAAGATGATGAACGGCATGATGAAGATGAATGGACAGATGGATGATATGGATATGTCCATGAGTTTGCAGCAGATGGATATGAACGCGGTGATGTATGCGGAAGACCCGGGTGTGACATTGAATTATGCGATGTTGAGATCGCCTGTAAAGACGACACTGCCGGAAGGTCCTGTAAAGGAACTACATTTCAATCTGACCGGAAATATGAACCGTTATGTATGGACGATCAATAATAAAACGGTCTCTGAATCAGATAAGATACTTATTAAAAAGGGAGAGAATGTACGTATCGTGTTGTACAATGGTACGATGATGCGTCATCCGATGCATCTGCACGGGCATTTCTTTCGTGTATTGAATGGACAGGGGGAATACTCTCCGTTAAAAAATACGCTGGATATAATGCCGATGGAGACAGATACACTGGAATTTGCCGCAACAGAAAGTGGTGACTGGTTTTTCCACTGTCATATTCTCTATCACATGATGAGTGGCATGGGACGTATTTTCAGTTACCAGGATTCTCCGCCTAATCCGGAAATTCCTGATCCGAAGAAGGCGATCAGAAAGATATATGCTGATGACCGCAAGATACACTCCGCTGCCAGGATTGGTCTGGAAAGTAACAGCAGTGATGGTGAGATCGTGTTCGCTAATACACGTTACCGCTTTCAGACGGAATGGCGCGCAGGTTACAATGGAGAGAATGGTTATGAAACGGAAAGTCATTTCGGACGTTACATCGGGCAAATGCAATGGTTATTCCCTTACATCGGATGGGATATGCGTTACCGCCGCATGCACGGACCGGAAAAGAACCTTTTCGGACAGGTCAGTACCAAAAATCGTCGTAATGTATTACACGCAGGTCTGGAATATACTTTACCTATGCTGATCGTTGCCGATGCATCTGTCGATACAGATGGCAGATTGCGCTTTCAGTTGAGCAGGGAAGATGTGCCCATTACCCGCAGATTACGCTTCAATTTTATGGCGAATACGGACAAGGAGTACATGGCCGGTTTCAGATATATTATGACGAAGTATTTCTCTTTCTCTACGCACTACGACAGTGATATGGGGCTGGGCGCTGGTATCACCATCACGTATTGATAAACAGCGGGTTTCTTGCTGCCGGATAAGTTATAGGGTATATAAAAAAACGAACGGGTGTATGATTACACCCGTTTCTACCTAAACCTACAACTGTTTATTACTGTAATTATTTTTTTCGTGTTTCGTGACACAAATGTAGCACCTCGAAAGGTTATATGAAAAACCAATATTTCGGTTTAAGAAACCAATTTTTCGGCTTGTCTAAAGAAAATCTTGTCATCGGAGAAATTGGATATTTTTTCCGTGAAATTGGCATTGACCAGCAACTGATTACGATCTACTTTTGTGTCATCAGATTTATACAGCAGCTGCGATATAAAAGAATCAACAAAAGACGAATAGCAATAGAATATAAGATTAACAGAAAAAGATTTAAAACGAAAGACGATGAAAAAGACAATTAAGGCAGGCGTAACTACATTAGCATTATTATTAGCAGTAGCAGTAGGCGTAAAGGCACAAACGAAAGGAAATAGTGATTCACAGAGACCATCATTCTCGCTGAGTGTTGGTCCGGAAGCAGGAATACCGGTTGGAAGTTTCAGTGACTATTATAAGTGGTCCTTAGGCGGTTCCGTACAGGCAGATTATGCTATCATCAAGAAGACTTTATATGTAAACCTGAATGCAGGATTTGCAAATGTATTCGCAGATGATATACCTGGTTTGGATGATTTGCAGTGGATTCCCGTAAAAGCAGGGTTAAGGTATTATCCTTTCCAGCGCAATAATCTGTATGTACAGGGCCAGGCCGGTGTAAACTTTATCACCAACGGTCCGATTGGCAACAAAACAGCAGCATTCACCTATAGCCCACAGATCGGCTATCTGATCCCACTGGGCAAAGGAAATTACCTGGATGCTGGTGTTAAATTCGACGGCAATTCAAAATTTGTAGATGGTGGCGATGCTGCTAATCTGATAGGTTTGAGAGTTGCTTACACATTTGGCTTGAAATAAGTACAGTAAGATAGGACATAATTGTTTAAGGGGTTTATAATCAAATGAAGTAGGGCCTTCCTTTTGGGAGGCCCTATCGTATTTTACGCGATGGAATAATAATATTAAGCGACAGATAACTTCTTGAAATCAGAAGGATTTTCGTCGGCAAACTTTTTAAAGAAACGACTGAAATGCGAACTGGTATCAAAGTTCAGCTGGTCCGAAATTTCCTTTACACTGAGAGAGGAAGTCGTCAGTAATAATTTCGCTTCCAGGTACAGCCGGCTGTGAATGACCTGCAGGGCATTTTTGCCGGTTTCCTGTTTAACGATCTCGCTCAGGTGTTTTGCAGAGATATGTAACATGTCCGCATATTCCTGTACCGTTCGTTTATCCAGAAAATGTTCTTCCACCATATCACGGAAATTGACGAAGGTGGAATATTGTCTTGTTAACTGATGATTCGGTCTGCTCTCCTGGCATTTCTCAAATGCACGGTTCACCTCATACAGTAGTTCCACCACCTGCAGACGCACGATCTGCAGGAAAAAAGGACTACCTTCCCGGTACTCGCGGTCTATTCTTTCGAACAGCTGTTTTGTTTTCTGGAAATGAACATCTGACAAGGTGTACACCGGTGCACAGGAAGGGTTGAGATCGATCAGCGGATCAAGCGCACTTTGCTTGATAAAACTGTCGGTGATAAACTCCTTCTTGAACATGACCATGTATAACAGCAGGTCGTCAGAGGCATTGTCAAATGAGGTGGTATGTTTTGGTGATACGATGTGCAGGGATTGCGGGCCTACATCAAATGTAAAGGCGCCGATCGTTTTCTGGCAGGTGCCGCGGATACATAAAATAATGGCATAGTGGTCGGTCCTGATAGGTGCGCCACTTTTGACGCTACCCTCATTGCTCAGTACAGCAAAGTTGTCAGGGTGAAGCAATTCATCGTATTTATCCATCCCAAAACTTTGTGTCACCGGTTTGTCAAGTGACAGATAATAACGTATCGTTGACGGTATATCGAATATTGGCAGGTTCGTGTTCATAATCAGGGTGCAAAATTACGGTAAAAATCAGTGTAAAGAACTCCGCAAGAACCGGGTTTAAGTCATAAAGGCGAATGGCTACTTTTGTATTGTAAATGAAATAGATATGACAACACAGGAACTGACTGACTATGAGCGTATCGCCAGGGCAATTGAATACCTGAAGGAGAACTTCAAAAAACAACCTTCCCTGGAGGAAATTGCGGAGAATGTTTACCTCAGCCCGTATCATTTTCAACGCATGTTTACGGAGTGGGCAGGGGTAAGTCCGAAGAAATTTACCCAGTATCTCAGCGTAGAATATGCCAAGACGCTGTTAAAGGAGAAACAAACTTCCCTTTTTGATACCGCTATCGAAACCGGCCTCTCAGGCACCGGCAGATTACATGACCTTTTTATAAATATTGAAGGCATGACACCGGGAGAGTACAAAAACGGGGGAGAGGCTTTGTCGATCAACTATAGTTTTGCAGAAAGCCCGTTTGGCCCCCTTATTCTGGCGGCTACTCCCAAGGGGCTCTGTTACCTCGCATTTGGAGAAAACCGGGATTTGGCCTTCCGGGAGTTACAGGAACAGTTCCCTAACGCCCGCTATACCCAGGTACTGGATATGGTCCAGCAAAATGCCCTTTACTTTTTTACCCAGGACTGGAGCACCCTCGGGAAAGTGAAACTACACCTGAAAGGCACTCCATTTCAGTTAAAGGTCTGGGAAGCCCTTTTACAGATCCCTATGGGTGATCTTTCTACCTACGGAAAAGTGGCGATGAACGCCAAAGCAGACCGGGCTTATCAGGCAGTAGGCACTGCTATCGGTAATAATCCGGTTGCTTTTCTTATTCCCTGTCACCGGGTGATCCGTTCAAATGGTGAATTCGGTGAATATCACTGGGGAAGCACCCGGAAAATGGCCATGATCGGTTGGGAAGCCGCAAAAAGTACTTCGCTTGGCTCGCTTTGAATGTCCCGTTACACCGGCATTATACCGCCATTACGCCGCTACCGCTTCGCTCATGAGCGAAGCAATAGCGGCGTAATGGCGGTATAATATGGAGATACAGCGGAGAACCGGTAAATTCCTGCCGCCGTAAAAAGAGCATCCGCACTGCTGTAGGAATGCCAGTAAAATGCTTATTTTGCATCTGTTCTAAATGATTGAAGAACAGTTATATATACTGATCAAGTCCACCTCATCCCCGCCTCATCTCCAATGCTGCGCTATCTACCCTTCCGGCGTAATAAATATTTCATATACATTTTAGCAGTATCTTTACTACAATTAATAAAAACCCGATATTACATTTGTGTTACAGACCATGTAATATTTAACCCTTTAAACTGTTAACTGAAAAACCTTGGAACGCCCAAATGACCCTGACTACATATACCATATATGCTCCTGAGGTGCAATCCGCTATTCGCATTGCACAGGCACTGGCCAAAGAACATCACCATGCTAATTATACGCCTGCCCACTTATTGCTGGCATGTCTGCACAAGGAAGTCGGATTGACGCCGCAACTACAGGCAATGGATATCGATACTTATTACCTGGAAGAATGGGCAGAAGTAAGACTGGACGGCGTACCCAAAGCAGGCCGTTTACCGGAAGAGCCGGAAGCAGACGAATATGCAGCGAATGTGTTGCAGGAAGCAGATGCCGTAAGACTGGAATACGATCTTGATGCAGCAGACGCCTGGTGTGTGCTGGTTGCCATCAGTACGCCGGGAGTTGGTTTCTCTTTCGAGCAACTGAAAACATTTCCATTACAGCGGGCACAATTGCTCGCGCATTTCAGTAAAAAAGATAATAACAGCGCAGCCCCGAAGACGACCATCGTCACCGGTAAGAGCGTTGCACAGAAATATATTTATAAGCTCACTGATCCGCAGCGCCTCCAGACGCAACACGCGCTGGCCGGCCGCGATGCGGAGGTGCGTACGATGATGGAAATACTGACCCGTAAAGGTCGTTCCAGTATTCTTATCACCGGAGAAGGCGGCGTGGGTAAAACCGCACTGGCAGATGCACTGGCACGCGCTATTGTGCAAAAACAGGCGCCTTTACAATTACAGCAGACGGATATCTATGCACTGGATTATGGTGCATTCATAGCAGGTGCTGCGTATAAAAATGAACTGGAAGACAGGTTGCAGCAGATCATGGCGCAATTGCAGGAAGCTGGCCGCCACGTGCTGTTCATTGATAACCTGCATACCCTCCTGGATAAACAGCCAGGATCGGCCGGCGGCATCGGTAATGTACTGAAAGCCGCTATGAATAAAGGCGATATCACCCTGATCGCGACCAGTACCCCGGAAGGTTTCCGTAAACTGATAGAGCCGGATGGCCTGCTGCGTCACTGCTTTGAAGTCTTACAACTCGCAGAACCGGATGAAGCGACCGCTGCCCGTATGATACAGGCAGTAATGCCCGATTATGAAAGCTATTATAACCTGAAAGTAGCGCCAGAGGTGATCAGTGAAGCCATTAAACTGTCACGCCGTTATCTGAAGGAAAGAAGCCTGCCGGATAGCGCCGTGAACCTGCTGGACCGTACACTGGCTGCCATACGCACTACACAGGATACCGGAAAGATCACCCTGGATGATCTGAAAGGAAAACTGGAAGCGGCAGGAGATAGCCGGGAGGAACTGCTCTGGTGGTACCAGCAATGTATGCAGCGGTATAGTGCATTGGTCACTACACGACTGCAACCACAGCAGGACATCTACAAAATTGAAAATGAAGCGGCCCTGAAAACGGCCTTACTTGATATTATTTCCCAGCTGGAACCACTGGTAGAAACACAGCATGTTGCTGTAACAGGCATCGACCTGGCCACGATGATCGCGGAAAGTACCGGTATCCCCCTGGGTAAGATACAATCAGGCGAACGCGAGCGGCTGGTGAATATGGACCTCGAATTGCGGAAGAGGGTGGTAGGGCAGGACCATGCACTCAAGACCGTCTCTGAAGCCATTCTGGAATCACGTTCCGGTCTTAGCAGACCAGGACAGCCAATAGGCTCGTTTTTCTTCCTGGGACCGACCGGGACCGGGAAAACGGAATTAGCGAAATCTTTGGCAGACTTCTTGTTCCAGGATGAACGGTGCATGATCAGATTTGACATGTCCGAATTTAAAGAAGAACACTCGGCGGCATTACTATATGGCGCTCCGCCAGGTTACGTGGGATATGAAGAAGGGGGCCTGCTGGTAAACAAGATCCGCCAGCAACCTTATGCCGTAGTATTGTTTGACGAAATAGAAAAAGCGCATCCATCAGTATTTGATATTTTCCTGCAGATAATGGACGAGGGCAAATTGCATGACCGCCTGGGTAAAACCGGTGATTTTTCAAATGCCCTGATCCTGTTTACATCCAACATCGGTAGTGATGTGATCGCCCAGTCGTTCAGGCAGGGAGTGATCCCCGCCTCACAGCAACTGATGGAGATCATGGCCAGAAATTTCAGACCCGAATTTCTGGGCAGGCTGACAGAGATCGTTCCATTTGGTCCTATCCAGCAGGAAAATGTTGTGAAGATATTTGATATCCACCTGAAACATCTGCTGCAATTATTGACGCAGCAGCAAATAACCCTCGACGTTTCTGTCGCCGCAAGAGAAAAGCTGGCAGCAGAAGGGTATTCGCCGTTATATGGCGCACGTCCATTGAAAGAAGTGATCCGGAGCAGACTGAGAAAGCCCTTGTCACGGATGATCATTGAAGGAAGTCTGCAACCCCATACGACCGTTAAACTGGATATTGACGCTCAGGGTGAGCTACAATGGCAAACCGGCGCGCAGGGATGATCAGGCGAACTGACAGAAGAACCATAGAACATTTATTGTTGTAAAAACCAATTGATATGAATGACAATTACGGGATTGGTGGTAATGAGGTGAAACTCGACGCCAATGAAGCCATTGTTGAGATCTCTCATAACCGGACCCTGTTTGCTGAAAAGTTGACCCAGCAAACGCCTGTTAAACCGGAAATCGTGCAGGGACTTACCACTGTAGAAGGAGTATTTGAACATTACAAACCGGCTGTAAACATGCTCTTCCATGATGCAGAAGGACGTACTGTTCCGGAAAACCTGGAATTCCACAACCTGGGCGACTTCGGTATTAAAGGAATTACCGCACAGAGTACATTCCTTGACAACCTTGCCACAGAAAAAGAACAGTACCTGAAGATCATGAAACACCTCAAAACAAATAAGGTGCTGAAAGCTGCCCTTGCCGATCCAGCTGCCCGACAGGCGCTCTTAGAGTCGATAAGGTCATTAGTGGCTGATCTTGAAAAGAAATGATTGAAGAAAGAAATCATCCCAGAATTAAGAATTAACAATTAATAATTAAGAATTAAAGTATAACGTCTGATGCATTTGTTATCTGGCCGTCAATACACAGAGCATATTAAGCCCACCAATTCTTAATTGAAACATGTAACACCCAATTCTTAATTCTTAATTCCTAATTCTTAATTGAACAAGTCTTATGGCTGAATTACAAAAACAGCAGGAGCAGCAGGACCAGCTGCAGAATGCCCCTTCCCAGCAAACCGCAGCTTCTCTACAGGAGAATATAGATATACTGGCAAAATTTGGTGGCTTTGATCTGCTTGAAGGTGCGATCGAAGGTGTTCAGAACCTCAATCCCGATCGTAAAGCACGTCGTAATATATTTCTTACAGAAAACACCAAAAAAGGTGAACGCGATAAGCTGAAAAAAACACTCGAACTCTGGGAGAAAGTACTGACGGAAGCACAGGACCTGCCCGATATGGTGAGCTTCTGTACAGAACATTCAGAACAGGCAGAGCGCGTATTGAACAATAACCTGGCAGAAGCGGTAGAAGCTACCCGTGAACTGGAACAGTCTTACCGTAACGTGGCCCTGTTCTTCAAAAACACAGAGTCGGACAAGGTAAAAAATGTAGCCTTTATCAACGTGGAGCAGGACCAGCTGAAAGACCTGGACAACACCCGTTTTATCGATGCCATCCAACAGGAACTGGTGAGCAACTACGATCGTCTGGACCTGCGTGATAACTATAGTCTGCTGGTTATTCCGGGTTATCTTGGTTCAAACAAGGTATTGGAAAAGTGGGCTAAGATCGCTTATGAAAATAAGACGATGCTGATCACTGACTTCTCTCACCTGGATGCACCGGATGACGTGATGGAAATGTTTGAACTGGCTAACCTCACCGGCGGTGAAATACACAGGTCCAATGTAATGATGACATGTAACTGGCTGGTAGGTCGTGGTAAGTTTGATGAGATCAACGAACAGGATAACCTGTACGTACCACCATCAGGCGCACTGGCTGGTAAAGTATATAAAACACTCATGTCACAGGTAACTGCCGGTAAGAAATTCGGTGGTATGAATGAAGTGGACGGTGTGAAATTTGAACTGAAGAAGAGTGAAATAGCAGGTCTGGAGAAAATGGGGCTGATACCTATGGTAAAGGAATATGGCAAGGTAATGGCCTTCAGTGCAAAGACCTTGTTCAATGGTGATAATATCGGTTTACAGACCTATTCCGTAGTACGTGTATTCGACTACGTGACTAAGGTGCTGATGGACTTCCTGAACCGCCGTGCATTTGAAAACTTCAATGCCAATACCCGTAAAGACCTGATGAAACAGATCATCCGGTTCCTTGACAGTATTACCGGTCCTGATAAACTGATAGAGGACTTTAACGTACGCAGGTTCGAACAGGACCCTATACAAAAAGATCGTATCCACCTCAATATTCACCTGAAACCGTACTTCCCGGCTAAGAACTTCCTGATCAAAATGGAAGGACATAAAGGGGAAGATGCGACAGAATGGGATACTGAATATGAACAGGATAAAGCATAATATTAAAACAGCTAGGGCTGATCATGATAGATGGTCAGCCCACTGTTTTCATTACTAAAAAATTTCAAGAAAGGAAAAGATTATCAGATGAAGTATGTCTTAGCAGGCGTCTTCTGTTTTTTATTGTCATGGTGCAATGCACTGGGACAGTCACAGACAGATAGCATTATTACAACTAAAGGCGCTGTCACCCTTATTACCTGTGGATCCGCAATTACCACTTTTCAGATTGGAGATGGCAAGAACGCAGACTATGATTATCGCATTGTAGACGGTAATGTTGTATTTATCCGGCCGGTAGTGGCTAATCCAAAGCCTACCAACCTGGTGATCCGTGAAGGAGATAATATACATTACATGATACTCGCTTTCCGTGAAAGAGCAGAATTATCGAGGTTGAAATATACCCTGTCTGCCAGCGGAGCAGCTAAGAATACCGGCAGCACGGGTACCGGCGCCGGCAGCAGCGGTAGTACTGCTGCTACTACGGGGGACAGCAATGAGTCCGGAGAAACAGCGCAGGACGATCCGGCAGTGGCTGCCGGGATCGATACGGTGACTGTGGGCAATATTGCAGAAGATTTTCGTAAACAACGCAAAGGCGGTCATCAGTATGAAACAACTGCTGATGGCATTACACTGACCTACTCACAGGCGATGAGCCTGAACAACCTGGTTTATTTCAGTTATCATGTCAGGAACCGTTCAGGTGAACCATTTGTGATCAGTAAAGTGTCGCTGATGCATAAAACGAAACAGGATACCGCATCGTTGTTTACGATGCCGGTATTATATCGTAAAGGAACAGACGCTATCGCAGGAAAAGCAGATGAGAGCATTGTTTTTGTAGCGGCTGCCCGTGATTTCAAAAAGAATGATGAAATTATCCTGGTGATGTATAATAAGGCGAATAAGAATCAGGTCGTGTTATACACGCCTGCCAGCGCTTTACCAAAATATATGATCAGTAAATAACACGTGCCATCGTGCGTATTCAACTCAAAATATTATTTGTTGTCGGTCTCTGGCTGTGCACATTGACGGGCAGCGCCCAGCAGGTGAATTTCTGCGGGGAATTCGTGCCTATGGAGCGCGATTTCGTTTCCTACAAACTAATGGACGTTATCAAAGGGCATCTGAAGTACCGCAATTTTCTACCGGTACTGAAAGCGAAGACCGACATCTATTTCCCTGTGATCATTCCCATACTGCATCAGTATAATATACCAGAAGATTTTAAGTACCTGCCTGTAGTAGAGAGTGGTTTTACCAATGCCACCTCTGCTGTAGGCGCACAGGGCGTATGGCAGTTCATGCCTGAAACCGCGGCAGCCATGGGACTGGAAGTCAGATATGACAATGATGAACGGAACCATCTGCTGAAATCAACACATGCGGCCTGTCGTTATCTGCAACAGTTATATAGTCAGCTGCATTCCTGGACATTGGCTGCAGCTGCTTATAATGCAGGCGCCGGTAATATTTCCCGTAATATGAAAAGACAGGGAAGCAGTGATTATTATCAGCTGGTGCTGAATGATGAAACCGCGCAGTATATCTATAAGATCATTGCTATCAAGCAACTGTTTGAGAGTCCTGAATTGTATATGCCTGGCTTTGGATATAATGTTTTCAACAAGGGCAATGCAAATATGTCCGTGTTTTCCACACCGGCTTCCGGCATACGTCAGCCAGGACAGACAGCCGCTAAACAGATAGAAAATAACGCCGGGGATTTTAAATCTATCCGTATTACCGTCGATACGAAAACCCGTGGTAAGACACCGGTCGCAAGTGCCGCTTTCGCTGCGAAACTGCAGAAGAACAATACATTTGAAGATGGTCAGCTGATCAGTATCCTGTTACTGGACGACCTGCAGGCGAATGGTGTGTATATCCGTAAGAATACAAAGATTTCAGGTCGCGGATGGATAGTCAGCGATCGTATTTATGTGGACCTTGGTTTTGGAAATACGATCACGCTATGTGATGCAGGCGGCAAAAAAGGGGTGCCTGCGGATGCATTGAAAGCCGGACAGGACGTAAGGCTGCTGAAGATATAAGAGAAGTTAATTAAGAATTAAAAATTAAGAATAAGAGTTAGAATGCAGCGAAGATCGCAATAAAATATTCCATAAATAAAGAGGCGTCCAGTTTAAGTGGGCGCCTCTTTATTTATGGAATGACTGTTGAAATAATTCTTAATTTTTAATTCTTAATTTCTTCAACTCACATCAACACCTCATTCATATAAATCCTGTAAGGATAGTTGTTCGCTGAACGCTCTTTCAGCTGTGATAATAATTCATCTTTGAGATAAACCAGGTTCACCGCCGCATAAGCAGTTATAGGTTGTGACATCGTTAACCTGATATCCAGTGTCCGGGTATATCCTTCGGCTGCGCCAGGCAATACAGAAACACCTTTGGCGACACTTACATTACGTAACTCATTACCGACAACATACCGGCAGAGCGCTTTGATGTCTTCGGGCGTTACTACACGGTCCCTGCTAAGCAGGTGATAACGATAAAGATTTACTTTTTCATCGATGCTGAGACGGTCCTTGCCACCCTGCGTATTGGAAAGAAGTGTGATAGAACCTGGTTGTAACTGTACGCTGCCATACTCCTGCAAACGCGTTCCCATGCGGATATTATTAGCCACGCTACCATTTGTGGTAAAGAATTCGATAAAGAGGAAGTCAGCTTCTTCACGTGGTTTTACCATGAGATATGGAATGTTGCCACGATTGACACTAGGTTGTAACTGCTCTTCCAGGGAGGCGATCAGCTGATGTAGTTCGCGGATACGGTTGGCGACATAGTCGTTACGCACTTCTTCAAAAAGCGAACTTTCATCACGGATCACTTCGATGAGATAAGCGATGATCTCTTTTGCCTCACGGGTATCAAATCTGCCGATACCGCTGCTACGCACGACCAGTTCACCTTCCTGCATTTCTCCTGCCGTTGTGAAGTTGCGCACGTGATAGTCCGTACCGCTGGTATCATGTACACGTTTAACATCAAAGTAGATATCGGCAGTATGCAACGGCATGATGTTGAGATAACGGTTCAGGCGCTGTGACTGTTCATTGATACGTTTATTGACAACAGGGAAGCAGTTGATATTGCAGAAAAGGTCTTCCAGTAAGGTATGCCGGATGGTCTCAGGAAATTCAATTCTGATCCAGTGCGTATTGGGCTGGATTTTATTGAATGCTGTTCCGAATATATGTTGCAGCGCTTCCGGCGCAGGAGATTGCAGGGGAAGTGAAGTGTGTTTGCTGATGGTCAGGAACTGATGACGGAAGCGATGCAATATCTGCTGGCTGTAACGGGTGTTGGTATCAAAGGCCGGATGCATGATATTATCGACATCTTCAGCAGCAGCGTCCTGACTATGACTATAGCCGCTTTTTATGGTCAGTTCTGTATCATTGAGATAGAAGCGGGCCAGTGGGAGATAGTAGTAAAACATCTCCTGCTGATGAACGTTCCTGAGGTCAAAGAAGAAAGACATTTCTTCGATTGATGAGGGGCTGCCTTCCAGGGAAAGACCTATCCAGAGATGATTGGGAGGCGTGTCTGCCTGCATATTGCCCTGCAATATCTGTTCTTTGAACCAGTGATCACGGGTTTCAAAAAGACGGTTGCCGATGGCCATGTATTTGACCTGTCCGCGGAACAGGCGATGCCTGGTCAGCGGCATGAAGAAAAGGTCTTTTGAATTGAAGCCGCTCTTTGAGGTGTAGAACAACTGATGTTCTGCATCGATGACAGTGGACGGTTCATTACTGCCGGCATGTAATACGCCGTAGGCAGGCTGACTGCTGGTGATCGGTTCCGGCATCATGATCTGCGCCAGTCTTTCTACCAGTCTTGCATGGGAAACGTCCACTTCGCCTGATATTTTTTCCAGTTCGCTGGAACAGGCTTCCAGCAGGAGTTGTACAATGGGATCGAAAGAAGACTCCACTTCTGCATCCGGATATCCCCAGAGTCTGGCGGCCGTTTTGAGCATCCGGTCCTTTATTCGTTCTTTCTGTTCTCTTGGCATGACATAGGTTTAATCGTACGACAGCGGACTTACATAAAAGAAGCTGCTGTAATGGAATGGCGTTTTATTACGGGCGAGTGTACCGGTGATGGTCACCCGTATCTTTTTCTTGACCTTTTTGGCGCTGATGCCATTGAGTTCTTCCTGGCTGACCATGGCGGACACCCTTACCTGCGTAATACGCTGTTCATAGCGTACAATGGCGCTTTTTACGGAGAGTTCCACCTGTTCCTTGACCTCGTTGTTGGAAGCCCGGATATCGAAATCGAAATCCCATATCCGGCAACCGTACTGGGGATCGTCTTTGTTCTCCCCGAGTACGGTTGTAATGAGCAATTGTATATGCTGGGCCACGGAGTCTTCCAGATTGCAGTCAGGAAGGTCCTTTTTTTGCAGGATCCGGGAAAAGTCCAGTGGCAGTTTATAATACTGATTCTTCATATCGACAGTCTGAAGTGATTAGAATATACCGAGGAATTTCCTGTCATATCTCACCCTGATCTCTTTCACACAACCGTTCTGGTCCTTGATGAGGTTGACGAGCTCGATCTTGAAGCGCTTTTTACCCCTGATGCGGGAACAAAAATGTGCAAAAGTATCAGTGTCTTTATCGTTGAGTAACACCCTTGCGTTCATGTTATCGCAGAGGTAAGGAGAGAAGTCGGAAGCACTTTTTTGTTTATCTACTACTTGAGTTAGGAAGAACTTAAACTCGTCATCCGAAACAGACGGTGTTTTAGGCTTTTCCGGCACCGGAGCAGCGCCTGCGTTAGGATCGACCGGTTTAGGGTCTTCAGGGAAAGGAATGGGGTCAAAATGGTCGTTTCTGGGCCTTTGAGGACCTCCGTCGAAGACGGTAATATGTTTGGTTACCATTTTACTGCTGTCTCCGTTTACGATCAGGGACAGGATGCGTTCACCGGGAGTGCCGAAGGTATACTTCACAGAATTACCGGAATGCACTTCGGCATTGGGCTGGAGTAACTGCCAGGACCAGCTGCTGGCGCCGGCCGTACGGTTACTGAAGGTGACGGTGCGGCCGGTAAAGACCTCTTCCGGACCTTCGATCACGGGGTAGATGTCCCCACTGCTGGAAGGCGTTTTTTCAGGAGCTGCATTGATGACAATGACTTCCTGGCGCCAGTCGCACTTGCCACGATGAAGGATAACAGTGTAAACCCCTGCTTTGCTGAAGGCATGGTATACCTGTACGCCTGGTGCGGAGGCAGTGGAATCCCCAAAATCCCAGTTGACGCCGGCTATGCCGCCGCCTTTGAGATCGGCTCTGAAAGTGATCACCTCACCAGTTGTGAATGTGGTGGATTTACCCGCACGTTGCTGGCTGGCTAACACAATGGCAGCGTCCGTACATACTTCCTTATTGGAGGCCTGGAATGCCAGCAGGACAATGCTGATCACCAGTAAAGACAGGAATGTATACAACACCATTGGGTCAATATGGCTTGTAATCTTGCTAAAGGGTCTATACGTACTTACTTTACGCTCATTTTGGGTCTTGCGCGGGGTCATGGGTTTTTCAATTTCTGCAATTTTAAATATTTTTTTACATAAATGGCTAAACAACCTACATTCGTATTTCAATTTTTTAGTTAATTGCTGTGTCGGTTGAAAGCCTGAAGAAGAACCCTGATTAATCGAAAAACCTAAATTTTAACCCGTTGATGGTAAATAATGCCCAAAAAGCCGCAGTGCTCGAAGAAGTGATCGATCATATACGTCGTCTCCATTATGACGTACGCGCAGAAGTTGTTGTCGGAGAACTGCTGGACAATGATGTGCAGGAGTCGGAAGTGGCAGTACAAATGCAGAACGTTTTTACAAGAGCTTTCAATAAAGATATCTTAGATGCACAATTAGATGATTCACAGCCATATCATCCTTTCATTACTTTAACGCTCTCCCGTGACGGACTGTATGACCGTTTGCCTGAAGGCCTTTTTCATGCCTTTACAGCCCAGAAACAGCAGGAAGTGAGTGAGATGGTGGCCAACTATAAAAAACACCAGCAGGAGGAGCAGGAGGCCCGTAAATTCTTCCGTCCGCTGGAGCATGAGTTCTTTCTGCAACGCGTATTTTTAGAGCAAAGGGAAAAGCACCTGTTATTTGATGCGCTGGGAAAGGATGCAGATGAATTATTTTTATCTTTCTGGGGTATTCCGGAGGGACTGCCCAAGGAACCCGTGAATAAACTTATCAGGTTATTACCGTATATTCATCGTATAGCAGGCAACCTCCCTTTGGTGCAATTATACCTGCAGGCGATACTGGATGAACCGGTGACCATTACATGTGAAAACGGACCTGTTGCCGTATCCTCAGGTATACAGACCGGCCTTGGAGAATGCAGGCTGGGAGTAGATACGATGACAGGGAGTCTTTTTTATACCGATATGCCTAGAGTCATTGTGAAAGTAGGTCCTCTGCAACATCGCCGGGTATACGATTTCCTGTCCTGGCAGCCTTATGGTAAATTACTGGAAACCTGTCTGGGCTTTCTGTTGCCGGCGGATGTTGAAGCCGAAACTTTACTGGAGCCACATCCGGATGAAAAACAAGTAGTTGTAAACGATAGCCGTCACAAGGAAGGATTAATGGGATATAATTTTTTCCTATAGCATTAAATGGAACTATTTTTGCATCTAATGTTGGCTCTATAGACTGTTTTAACCCTTTTCCCCAATTGGAAAACTTATGATACTTAAAGCAAAAATTTATCTTGTATTAGCCGCTATCATGGCGGTAGGCGCTCTTATCGTGGGATTGCTGAGCCGTTATATTAAAAACTTTACCCTATATAAGAAAAAGGCATTGTGGTATCTGTTCGTGATCACCATTGTATTTGCTGTGATCAGTTCGATACCCTTCCTGTTCACACATCAGAACCTGGTCAGCCAATATTTGTTTTACCAGGTATGGTTCCTCGGACTGGGGGTAGCGCATTGTCACATCATGTACACCCGTTTCTGGGCGAATGAGCGTACCCTGACCTCAGAACTGGCCTTTATCGTGGCCATTTACCTGTTTGGCGGCGTAGGCTTTATGCTGGTACAGTTCCTCTTTACCAAAGGGGACTTTCTGTACTATCCGATGCTGACCTGTTTCCTGGCTTTTGCCCTGCCCACTTTTGTATACAAGACATTTGAAAAGATGATGGCAATTCCTGTGAAAGTGCATAAATGGTGGCAATATCCTGCCTATCATGAGCAGCCGGAAGTGAATGAAGACGATATGAAAGACCTGATCGTGATCGGCTTCGAATTAGAGAAGAACACGAAGGATATGGACCGCACTTATTTCAGGGCCCGCACTCCTATTAAAATGGACCTGGGCGACCTGTTTTATCACTTCGTGAATGACTATAACGACCGTTACCCCAATACACCAATAGATGTACTCGATAAGAACGGACAGCCTTACGGATGGGTATTCCACCTGAAATCAAAATGGCTGGGCGTAGCACGTACACTTGATCCTGAAAAGCCTGTCTTCATGAATGGCATGCAGGAGAACAGTGTGATCATCTGTAACAGGGTTGTGCTGAGTAACAATTGATCCCTCATACAATTAAACAATCTTTTTTGACCAAACAATCATCCCATGGCAGAACCGCTCAAATATTTTCCCGTCAACTGGGTGGATGGAATGAAAATTAAGAAGCAGCATTTCATAGAAACTGAAAATGCAATGCTCGATCAGATCCGGGATGCTATCTCCAGCGGTTTGCATGCGCAGAACTATGGACTATTGCCGGCTAAAGCAGAGAGTAAGGAATCCCTTCGCTGCTGGTTCGTAACAGATAATCAGCATCAGTGGCGTATCAAACTGACAGAATGCCGTGCAGTGACTCCCGGAGGCGCACGCATCGAGATACCGGAACATACCGTACATTCTCTGAAGTATGCTACTACATTCCCCGAAATATCTTACCGGTGGGACCCGCAGCATACAGAAGCTGCTTATTACATCCTGATACAGGTAGATCCCTTCGATCGTCAGCCAAGTGGTGAACCGCTGCTGCATGAAGATCCGCCACGTTTGCCATATGCTACGCCGGAGTACGAGTTGTTCATACAACCAGCATCACAAATGCCACAGGGACAGCTGGGCGCGTATCAGATGATACTGGGACGCATCACCGTAAAGGATGGACGTCCGCAGCTGGACGATGATTACATCCCACCCACCAGTCTTGTATCAGCACATCCTGCACTGGCTGATCTGCATCAGGAACTGGACCAGTTCCTCGGTTACCTGGAACTGCATGGCGTACAGATCGTGCAGAAAATCTATGGTAAAAACCAGAACAATGATCTGGCGCAGGTCGTATTGTACATCACAGAAAGAATGGTGCAATACCTCGGTACGCGCATCTCACAGTTCCGCTGGTTAGGTTTGTATCAGTCACCTGCAGAGATGCTTGAAGTAGTAGCAGGACTGTCCAGGACAATGAAAAATGCGATCGACCTGCGTGCACATACAGGTAAAGAGGAACTGCTGAATTATCTGTCAGAATGGTGTGAACTGCGACAGGGCGAACTGGAAACACTGATGGTGAACTGTTCGAATATCCGTTACAGGCATACAGATGTAAGAGAATGTCTGGAGCCTATGATACCTTTCGTACGTGCGATCAGTAAACTGTTTGAAAGTCTCAGCAGACTGGATTACATCGGCAGCAAAACAGACAAGGGCATCTTTGTCAAGGAAGAATCTGCAGAAGATTCAGAATACCTGCGTAAGCATAAAACCAAAAGATGGTTTTTCACAGATTGATTTATTTATAACACTATAATACATGCGTGTACTAAACAAACAGGAGCGAACAGCTGCATTTCTTTGGTTCCTTCTTTTCTTTGTCGTTTCAGTTGGTCTTTTCGTACTGGCCGTATTTTTTAACTATCAGGTGCCTGCAAAAGAGAATGATGATCTGCGCAAGCAATTGACCTCATTCCGCCAGGAGCAGGCGTTCCAGGGAGATTTTCTGCAAAGGATGGAGAAGGTTAAAAATAATCTGGACTCTATTAATCTGCCAACGCAGAATGCAAATTATATGGACCAGGTAGTGGCGCAGGACCTTGTTACAATGCGTAACAGTATTCCCAAAGAATCAGTAACGCACTACGGACTGTACAATAACATTATTCAGAACTTATTGTCTATCCAGCAAGGCAAGCAACAGATGAGAGGATTGCAGAATGCACAGCAGACAATTGCTGAGCTGAAAGAGAAGATCGCCGATCTCAACCGCGAGCTGGAAACAACGCGTAACGAACTTGATTATAACAGACAGATGATGAGATCAAGATGAGTTAAAATTTTGGTTGTATTAAAGGATTACTTTAAATTTGAAGGATAAATAACTACATAAATAAATAGCTCATTTTTGTTAATTCTTTATTGCAAACCTTAAACATTTAACCCATGTCCTTCAAATCAGTGTTTGAAGTAGCTGGCAAAAAATTGGTGGTAAAACACTGCAGCTACGACCTCACCCAAGAAGTAGACGCTACCGGTCGCCCTTCGGCAATCACACGCGGTGGCAGAATCCGTTTAATTGTTGAATCAACAGGAGAAACAGATCTCTTTGAATGGATGGTAAACAATTTCGAAAGAAAAGATGGTACCATTACTTTCTACAAAAGAGACTCTGATGCTCAGTTGAAACAATTGAGCTTCAAAGAAGGCTATCTGGTAAAGTTTGAAGAGTCTTTTGACGCTGATGACAAAAATCCGATGAGCGTTTCATTCACCATTTCAGCTCGTGAATTAAGCATGGGCAGTGGCACCCATATTAATGAATGGGTTTGATTGGTATAATTTGTTAACTGAACGTAATTGTACCAGAGCCCTCGCGAAAGCGGGGGCTTTTTGGTTTTAGTATATGGATGAACGTTATGATGAAATAAATTGTAACTGCAATGTGAATAACCGGTATTACAAGTCCCCTGTTTCCCCCCAACGATAACTGCTATTTACTTTATTGCTTAGTGACCCGTACATACAACCGGCAGGCGCACCATCCATAGTGCTCCTGTTTATCGCTATGGAATAACAAGTTTCGTTGTGTCTGAGATCGATCCGGGAAATAAAACCGGCAGGTGCACCATCCATAGTGCTCCTGTTTATCGCTATGGAATAACAAGTTTTGTTGTGTCTGAGATCGATCCGGGAAATAAAACCGGCAGGTGCACCATCCATAGTGCTCCTGTTTATCGCTATGGAATAACAAGTTTCGTTGTGTCTGAGATCGATCCGGGAAATAAAACCTAATGGCTGACAATAACGTTATGAACGCGCTGTATCATTCGTGATAGGATGGGGATAAAAGTTAACTGAAACGGGATGGCATGCAATAAAAGTAATTTTGTAGCTGTCAGCGTTTTCGGATAGGCTTATACTATACTTAGACTATACTTATCTTACGCTAGTGCTACGTTCTTTACGCAGCAATAGTGTAAGATAAGTATAGTCTAAGTATATAAAACCAAAATTGGGAGGGATACCTTTTTGGCTGGTCTGCTTTTAAGATTTAATGCCTGCAACCGGTTTTACTACAAACCAGGCAAGTGCGGGAAACAACTGCATCGGTATTACCAGACCCGGAAATAATTCCGGTCTTTCTATATCCAGCGGTAAACTGATCATAAAAGGAATGATCATACTCAGCATGGTAATACCTGCAACCAGTATACTTGTCAATATCTCTATTTCTTTCTTAAAGAAAGAACGGACCGTATAGCAGCATAAAGCCATCAGCATACCTGCGAAGAGACATGCGCTGAATATACTTGCTGTAGAGACAATACCTGCAAAATTCGCTGCTGTTACAGCGGTGTAGATGCGATGGTAAAAAAAAGCAGCAAGTCCTGAAAGTAGGCCTGCCGCTATTCCTGCGAGAAAGTATTTTTTAAACATGCAATGATAATGCTTATTGTGTAACAGGTACGCTTACCTGCAGTTTGAATACATCATCCACTCTGCCGCCTGCTTCACCGATACCAAAGTCTACGCGGTTCACATCGAAGTTGCCCGTGAAGGTACCGCCGTTACCATTTTTTGCAAATGTAAAAGGAATTGTAAAAGGCTTTTTCACACCATGCATTTCCAGTTCTCCCTGTGCATCATAACCGGTAGCAGTTTTGGTGACTTTGGAAGATACAAAATGGATGTTGGGGAATTTGGAAGCATCAAACCATTTACCACCTTTTGCATGTGTGTTTTTTAAGCCGTTACCGGTGTTAATGGAGCTTACCGGAATTGTTACATCAAATTTGGAAGCTGCCAGATTTTTCTCATCGAATACAACCTGTCCTTTTAAATCTTTGAATATGCCGTTAGCGCCTGAGCCGGAAAATTTAACGGAATACCCTTCTGCGATCTTCCAGTTCTGGGAGGAAACGAACGTGAAGGCAGAAGCGAATAATACAAGCGCAAATGCTAATGGATAGAGTGCTCTTTTCATTGTAATGTTCATTTATGTAAATGACTGGTTTCAAAAGTAACGTGATAAATCATCTACTGCAAAAAGAATACCTATAAATTAATGTTAATAAGTGGGTGTGGTAAAAGCTAACATATGTTAGTCCGCCGGGTACTCATTTCAGGGAACTTTGTATCAAAATCAAGGTTATGGCATTCTTATCCGGACTTTTAACAATAGGCTTATTACTACTGCTGACAGGACACCTGTTCAGTATTACCTGGTTACAGCAGCTGCAAAATGACGCTATGATCGCTGCGGCAGTAATGTTCGTGCTGATCGGGATGATGCACCTGGCAACGCCCCGTAAACTGACCTATATGATCGAAGGCTGGCTGCCTTATGCACTGGAACTGGTACTGATCAGTGGCGTACTGGAAATCGTATTCGGAATAGGGTTGCTCGTGCCGGCAGTGAGATCATACGCGGCCTGGGGATTGATCCTCCTGCTGATCGTCATGTTCCCGGCAAATATCTATGTGGCGGTAAAACAGTTACCCGCTCCCGGCGGACTACCCGCTAAGCCCTGGTATACCTGGAGCCGTCTGGTCTTTCAGCCGGTTTATATAGCGTGGGTATGGTGGTGTGTCAGGTAAGGCCTTTGCGGATCCTGCTCAGGCTTTCAGGCTCGATGCCCAGATAAGAGGCGATGTATTTCACAGGGACCTGCTGCACCACCTGAGGATACTCATCCAGTAGCTGGATATATCGTTCACGCGCGGTGAGTTGCAGAAAGGCCAGTTCCCGGCGATATTTGCGGAGATACTGGTACTCTGCCAGCAAACGGCCGGTCCTTTCAGCTGCATGACTTTTACTGTACAGCTCCTGCAAATCCTTATAATAGAAAGCAAAGCCATTTACAGGCGTTATAGCCTGTAGTGAGACGATGGAAGGGCTCTGGGTGATAAAAGAGGCATAAGCGGTCGAAAACTGCCCCGGAAATGCGAAATCGAGGCATACTTCCTTATCCTGATGTACGGTAAAGACCCGCACGATGCCGGAACTGATAAAATAGATGGCGGAAGAGACCCTGCCCGCATGGGCAAGAAAAGAGCCGTTACTGCATTCCATGGGTTGCAGTAACGGCTCAAATAAGTGCCAGCTATCTCCTGAATGCTTATCAAGCTGTAAGAGCGCCTGTTTTATCGCAAGGATATCTGGCATATGTTATATTTTAGATCAGATCCTTCTGAGTTTCAGCGACTGGACAAAATGATGGTTGCCTTTTTCCAGTATCAGACTGGCCCGGAAACGGGTAGGCAGGATGTTCAGCTCCAGATTGGGCTTATTGATCTCGTTCCAGATATTGGTAGCGATCACTTCCGATTCTGCATCAGAAAGATGGGCATACCGGTGGAAATAGGATTCCGGGTTCCGGAAGGCGGTCTGCCGCAGGGATTTGAACCTGGAAATATACCATTGCTGTAAGTCGTCCAGTTCCGCGTCCACAAAGATGGAGAAGTCGAAGAAGTCGGATACGAAAATAGTCGGTTCCTTATGCTGCTGCCGGTGTCTTACCTGCAATACGTTGACCCCTTCAACAATTACGATATCAGGCGATTCTATCCACTTTAACTCGTTGGGCAGAATATCGTATTCCAGATGACTGTATACTGGTACGGAAACCCTTTCCCTGGCAGATTTTACATTGGTGAGGAACTGTATCAGGCGGCGGATATCATAGCTTTCCGGAAAGCCTTTCCGGTTCATGATGCCTTTTTGTTCCAGCACCTTGTTAGGGTAAAGGAAACCGTCTGTTGTAACCAGGTCTACTTTCGGGTGATTGGGCCATGCAGATAACAGGCGCTGCAATACACGGGCAGTAGTACTTTTACCTACTGCGACGCTACCGGCGATACCGATAATAAAAGGTACTTTCAGGAACTGACTGCCCAGAAAGCTGTTCGTGGCTGCGTGTAAGCGTTGTGCTCCGCTGACATAGAGGTTTAGCAACCGGGAGAGCGGTACATATATCTGGGTGATCTCTTCCATTGTCAGCGGTTCGTTCAACCCCTGCAAGGTCTCAAAATCATTCAGTAGGTGTAACATAGGATCGTCACTCCTTTTTGCCCATTCCTCCCTGCTGATGGTAATATAGGGAGCATAATTATTCCTCGTCATGCAGATTTTGTTGCCTGTTTACTTGTTGTACCTGTAATTTTCAGGCTGCTAAGCTATGTAAACCGTTTTAACATTCAAAAATTCATGTGTGCCTTCGAGGGACAGTTCTCTGCCGTAACCGGACAGTTTTACGCCACCAAAGGGCAAACGGGCGTCTGAACGCACCATGGCATTGATGAATACATTACCACTATCTATTTGTCTGGCCAGCTTTTTAGCCTTGTCAATATCGCTTGTCCAGAGAGAGGATCCCAGTCCGAAAGGCGTCTGGTTAGCCAGTTCGATCGCATGGTCCTCATTTCTGGCCCTGATAATGACTGCCAGTGGCCCGAAAGTCTCTTCCTCAAAGGCGGTCATCCCTTTTTGCACGTTTGTCAGCAGGGTAGGGGCGAAATTAGCCGATTCCTGTTGTCCGCCCAGTGCCAGTCTGGCGCCCTGGTTAATGCTCTGCTGTAGCTGCTGGGCCAGTTCGCCGGCCAGGTCAGGACGCGCCATTGGTCCCATATCAGTGGCCGGATTGAAAGGATCGCCTTGTTTCATTTCCCGGAGGATACGGCTGACCTTATCTGTAAAGTCTTCAGCCACTGTTTCTTCCACTATCCAGCGTTTGGCGGCGATACAGGACTGACCGGCATTCTGCATACGGGCTTTTACCGCAATCCGGGCAGCTTCCTCCAGATCAGCGTCTTTCAGTACGATGAAAGGGTCGCTGCCGCCCAGTTCCAGCACGGACTTCTTAATATATTTCCCTGCCAGTGCGCCTACACTTTGACCGGCAGCCGTACTTCCTGTCAGGGTGACACCTTGGACGCGGCTGTCGGCGATAACGGGTTCGATATGTTTGGAATTGACCAGTAATGCCTGGAAGGCGCCTTCCGGAAAACCTGCCTGCAAAAAGGCATCCTCCATCGCCAGGGCGCAGCCGCTGACATTGCTGGCATGTTTAAGCAGTCCGGAATTACCGGCCAGCAGATTGGGGATCGCGAATCGGAATACCTGCCAGTAAGGAAAGTTCCAGGGCATAATGGCCAGGATGATCCCTTTGGGCTCATAGGATACATAGCTCTGCTGCGCATCTGTGCTGATCAGTTTAGGTTGCAGCATTTCAGCGATGTGCTCCACATAATATTCGGCGGTGGTCGCGCATTTCAGGACCTCTGCTTTCGCTTCTTTCAGTGTTTTGCCCATTTCACGCGTGATAATGGCCGCATGCTGATCTACGTTCGTCTTAAGTAACTGTGCCAGTGCAAGCATCCATTCACAGCGCTCCTGCAGGGAGGTGTGCGCCATATGACGGAATGCCTGGTGGCCCCATGCCAGTCTTTGTTCTGTGTCTGCCTGCGTATGAGCGGCATATTCAGCTATTGTTTCCTGATTGTACGGGTTGATGCTCTGAAAGGTGCTCATAAGAAAAGAATTTATCTTATAACTGACAACATGTATGCCGTCTGCAATGGTGTAAATGTACTGTTTCTGTATAACCTGGGGAGCATGCCGTGGTCATAAGGAGAAAACCAGTGATGACCGGAGTTGTGGGCATAAAAAAAGAGGGTGTGTCAAAAATAAACGAACGTTCTCAGGTTGCGTAAATGACTGACTGATTCCATCAGGTACTTGAATAAAAAAGAGGCTGCTCAATACTTTGAGACAGCCTCCTTTTCATTCTTGCTGGTATCTGGATAGCGATATATCGCTGTTAACATTGTTCGTGGAAAACCTCCGCGTTACAACCGAAGTATTTGCAGAATGCGGCATCCAATGCAGCATAATTCCTGAAGCCTGTGAGCCGGGCGATACTTTCAGGCGGCATGCCTTTTATGGCCAGCAGTTTGGTGCTGAACTCCATGCGGTACAGGTGAATGAAACTGCGCAGGGAAATACCGTTCAGCTGCCGGAAGCCTTTTTCAAGCAGGTTCGGGCTGATGTTGAACTGTCCGGCCAGTTGCTTCACATTTACCGGCTTGTTAATGTTCAGTTTGATGTATTCCTTTACATAGTCGAGCGTCAGGATTTTCTGATCGGTCAGCTCGATTTTTGGTTCGCGGATATACATTATTTGTCTGATGAAATGTTCCAGCATCAGCTGGCATTTCTTTTCGCGGTAATATCTGCTGGCTTCCTCATTGAAGTTACACTGTCTGATCTCATGTATGAGCATCATGAAATAGGCGTCCATAGACACCTGGCCAGGCTCATTGAGCATACCGCCCATCTCTTCTTCCACCTGTTTTACTTTCTTCCGGAACTTGTTGTACAGCGCTGCAAATGCCTTCTTTTTCAGCAGGCGGAACAAGGTCTCGTTTTTAAAAGCGATGTGGAAAAAGCAGTGTTTCCCCGGAGGCAAAACCGCGATATTGATCTCTTCCAGGTAAAAGAGATTGACCTCCCGGGGTTTTAGCTCAACACCCTGTTGGCCGTTAACATAGGCGTCGACTTCATTGTCGTCCATCGAAACGTGCAGGTGCAGAGACGGGATAAGGGGAGTAGGCAGGATTTCTGTTTCCGGCGCATTGCACACCACATGGTGTTCAAAGATCTCATAAAAGCCTGCCGTAATGCGTTGAAGAAAAATGGTCTTTTGCTGGTCGCCGTGTAGCACTTTGCTGGAGTGTTGCATGATCTTGCTGGCAAATCTTTTTGGAACATCTGAGGGGGAGTGCAGCTCCCTGAAAAATTCAATGGACTCTGCTGAAAAGAGGTACATCTTTAGATTGGTTTTTTTGATTGAGAATACAGCATATTATTATGCCGGGCTTACGCCTGTATAAACATTCGGTAATGTTATGCGATGCGGAGAATAACAGACATGACCATCTACTGCACAGGGGCTGGAAAACATGGCGGCTGAATTCCAGGAACCGAATATCTGGATTCTCCTGTTAACGGTATAACAAGACGTGGAAAATCACATGTTGAGCAATTTAACTATCACAATGACATCGTATAGTTGATCTCTTTAATTAGAGGCTGCGTTTACTAGCTGAGCATAAAGTTATCTTTTAGTTTTTGCTTAAAAGTTAATGACTAGTTAATGCTTTCTGATTGTTTTTCCATTAACTGGAAAAAATGATCATGAGAAGATTAAAATGTTGATTTATAAGTGACTCGGTTAAACAAGTGTTAATAGATAGGTGTTTATTATTACGTATGCCGACCTATAACAAATAGAATGGATGTATGCGTTATAACATTTAAGTATATACTACTCAGTAGCGGAAGGGTGTTTTAACTATATGTCTGAAATAGGTTATATTTATCTATAACCCAAACCAAAAGCAATATATGATGTCAACCAGGAGTCTAAATCGAATCGTATTTTTATTGTTATGCCTCTATGTACCATTTGCTGCTGCATATGCACAGAAACAAAGAATCACAGGTAAAGTAACGGATGCCACCACAGGGGTGCCCCTGGAAGGTATTACCGTGCGGGTAAAACTGAGCGGTACCGGTACACTGACGGGCAAAGACGGGGCTTATGCCATCGAAGCTAAATCGGACGATGTGCTGGAACTCAGCGCCATTGGGTTTAAACCATTATCCGTGCCGGTCAATAGCCGTACAGTGGTGGATATTCAGCTTACTTCCAACGTATCTGAACTGTCACAGGTCGTACTGGTGGGTACCCGTTCCGGTGGTCGCGCCAGGATAGAGACGCCTGTACCGGTCGATGTGATCTCCATGAGCCAGACCGCCTATCCGACGGCCAAAATGGACCTGACAGCCCTGCTGAACGTGTCTGCGCCTTCTTTTAACTACAACAAACAAAGCGGAAGCGACGGCGCCGACCAGATCGACCTGGCTACCTTACGTGGACTGGGACCAGATCAGACCCTGGTGCTGGTGAACGGTAAACGCCGGCATCAGACGGCCTTTATTGCCGTATATGGTACCCGTGGTCGTGGTAACTCAGGTACTGACCTGAATGCCATCCCGGAGGCTGCTATTGACCGTGTGGAAATACTACGTGACGGTGCATCCGCCCAATATGGCTCTGATGCGATCGCGGGTGTGATCAATATCATCTTAAAGAAAGAAGTGAATCACCTGTACGTAAATGCCGGATATGCCGGGTATTACGATCATAAATACAATACTCATTTCGGTCAGGACCTGAACCAGTATAAAAGCGGTGGCGCTATAGATGGTAACGCCGTATCCGTAGGTCTCAGTTATGGGGTGCCTTTGGGTAAGAATGGCGGTTTCCTGAACTTTTCAGGCAATTTCCTGAAACAGGGCAAAACCTACCGCCAGGTACTGGATACCAACCTTGCTAACAAAGATGCCCTGCCGATCAACGTCGTGAGACGCTCTTATGGCGATGCTTCCAAAACTACCGGTGGCGGTATGCTGAACCTGGAACTGCCTTTTGCCGATGGAAAGACCACTTTCTATGCGTTTGGGGGGTATAATTATAAGTTCTCCGACGCATATGCCTATTCCCGTCACTTTAATGGTAATAACCCCAGTTCCAGCGGTCACCCGGACCGTTTCCCTACAGACGCCAACGGTAACCTGATCTTCTATAAGGATATCATGTACCCGGTATCTTCTCCGGGCGGTGCTGCCAATGACACAGTATTTGATCCGCATATACAGAATAAGATCAGGGATTGGTCTGCTGCCGCAGGTATCAAAGGAGAATTTGGTAACGACTGGACCTGGGACCTGAGTAACACCATCGGCCGTAACGACTTCCACTTCTATGGCGATAAGACCTTTAATGCTTCCATGGGAGCAAATACGCCTACCCATTTTGACGACGGCGGCTTTTCCTTCCTGCAGAATACCGCTAACCTGACCGTTGGTAAAGAGTTCAGTGGTGTGGCACATGGTCTGAACCTGGCATTAGGCGCTGAATACCGTTATGAGAAGTATCAGATTTATGCCGGTGATGCTGCCTCTTACACCAACTATGATCCTACTTTCTTCAAGGCGACCGGTGCACAGGGTTTCCCTGGTTATCGTCCGAGTGATGAAGTGGATGCCAATCGTTCCAATATTGCCGGATTTGTAGATGCAGAACTGGATGTAACAGAGAAATGGCTGATCGGTGCAGCTGTACGTGCTGAGAACTACAGCGACTTTGGTTTTACCAGTAACTATAAATTCGCTACCCGTTATAAAGTGACCTCCAATTTCAATCTGAGAGGTTCTGTAAGCACGGGTTTCCGTGCACCTTCCCTGCAACAGATCAACTTCAGTTCACAGTATACTAACGTACAGGGGGGAACTATTACGGAAGTGAAGATCGCCCCTAACAACAATAGTATTACCAGAGCGGCCGGTATCCCTGATCTGAAACAGGAAAAGTCCGTCAATGCGAGCCTGGGTTTCACCTGGAAACCGGTGAGCGCATTGACCGTGACCGTAGATGGTTACCTGGTAAAAGTAAAAGACAGGATCGTGTTATCCGGCCAGTTCAGCGCTGCAGATACGACCCTTTCTCCTGAGCTGTATCAAACGCTGAATGACCTGCATATCGATAATGCACAGTTCTTCGCGAATGCTGTGAATACGACCAATACCGGTGTCGATATCGTGATCGACTATAACAAACGTTGGGCTAATCAGCGTTTCAGGGCTTTAATAGCGGCTAACTTCCAGCATATGAAGATCGATAAGATCAATGTGCCTGAAAAGCTGAACGATAGCTATCTGCATAGAAAATCATTCTTCAGCGACCGTGAAGAGCGTTTTGTACTGGCTTCTGCACCGCCGGTGAAGATCGGTCTGAACCTGGATTATGGTATCAGCAAATTCGGCGTGAGCGCCCATGTCACTTACTTCGGTAAGGTTGAATTGTATGGATATGGCTGGAGCGGAGACCTGGCGGGGACCGGTATTAATCCTGTTGTAGGACTGGATAGCGATCCTGATAAACTGGTGCCTGAGCTGTTCAAATACAAAGGCAAGGCGGTGACTGACCTGGCGGTGAATTACAAACTGACCAAACAGTTGAACTGGTTTGTAGGCGCTGATAATATCTTCAATGTACATCCTTCACTGGGTGTGGTAGATGGCGCCAGATTATCTGCTTATGACAGCGAAAGTGGTGGCGCCTGGGATGCGGTACAGATGGGTTTTAATGGCATCAGGCTGTTTACAAGATTTGTCCTGACACTATAAAAATAATTAAGAATTAAAAAGGAAAGGCGTTCACCATCGGTGAACGCCTTTCCTTTTTATGTTGTTCCTTTAATCGCTTATTCAGCAACTGTAGAAATCTTGATCGCGTTGGTTGGCAGGTGCTCTTTTACAGGCGTGCTACCAGTGTTTACCACAACGTCACCTGGTTTTACGAAACCTCTTTCTTTCAGGATTTTGATCTGGTCAGAGATGATCTCATCCAGGCTCTCTTCTCCGTCATAGTAGAAGGCGCGTACACCCCAGCTGAGGCTCAGCTGATTAACCAGTGTTCTCTCTTTCGTGTAGATGAACAGTGGAGAACGAGGGCGGTAGCTGCTCAGCATAAAGCCGGTGTAGCCGCTCTGTGTCATACCGATCAGTGCATCTGCATCCAGGTCTTCCGCCATTTTACATGCATTGTAGCACAGTGCATCGCTCAGGAAGGTTGGAGAGTGACGGTGAGGGATCAGGTTACGGTTATAGATAATGTCTTCTTTTTCAACTTCGTCGATGATCTTTCTCATGGTCTGGATTACCAGCTCAGGGAATTGACCGGTTGCGGTCTCACCGCTCAGCATCACCGCATCAGCACCTTCCAGTACAGCGTTAGCTACGTCGGTAATTTCGCTACGGTTAGGACGGGTACGGTCGATCATGCTTTCCATCATCTGTGTAGCCACGATTACAGGCTTAGCACGATGGATACATTTACGGATAATGTCTTTCTGGATCATCGGGATCTGCTCAACCGGCAGTTCCACACCCAGGTCACCACGAGCGATCATTACGCCGTCGCTTTCCCAGATGATTTCCTTCAGGTTAGCAATTGCCTCAGGTTTTTCGATCTTAGAGATCACCTTCATTTTGGAATTGCGCTCTTTCAGGCGTTTACGGATCAGAAGGAGGTCATCTACGTGTCTTACGAAGGACAGGGCAACCCAGTCACATTCGTTGTCGATGATGAATTCCAGGTCGATCACATCCTTCTCGGTCAGAGCCGGGAGGGATACTTTGGTATCTGGCAGGTTGAAGCCTTTTTTGGAAGACAGTACACCTGGCAGGCTTACTACTGCTTTGATTTCCTCGTTAGCAGTAATTTCTTTTACGACTGTTTCGATCTTACCGTCATCCAGCAGGATTTTCTGGCCTGGTTTAACGTCTTTGTGCAGGTCTGCGTAGGAAACGTAGATCTTTTCTGCATTACCTACCACTTTCTCATTTACGAAGGTCAGGATCTGACCAGCTACCAGTGGTAATGCGTTGTTCTCGATTTCACCAACACGCAGTTTAGGGCCTTGCAGGTCAGCCAGGATGGCTACATTGTAAGGCTCAGTTTTGTTGATCTGACGGATATACTGGATGATACGCAGTTTATCCTCATGAGAGCCATGTGAGAAGTTCAGACGGAACACGTTAACGCCGGCGCGTACGAGTGCTAATAATCCTTCATAAGTATCGCAGGCTGGGCCAACGGTTGCTACTATTTTTGTTTTGTGCAGGGAATGTGCACGGGAAGCTGCATGATCCATCTGTTTGTGTACGTATTGTGATAAATCTTTTGTACTCATAGCTCTATTTTTTAACTCGCAAGTATTTTAACCATCTTTAACCATTCCGGATCAAGGTGTTCTTTAGCCTTGATTGCCTGCTCCAGAGGTGTATATTGGATTTTGTTGTTTACAATGCCTATCATCACGTTAGAAGTACCGTTCAACAGTGCTTCTACGGCTGCGTAACCCATACGGCTGGCCAGTACACGGTCCTGGCTGGTTGGAGAACCACCACGCTGAATGTGGCCAAGGATGGTTACGCGGGTATCCAGCTGAGGGCAGCTGGATTTTACCATGCGGGCTACTTCTTCTGCACCGCCGGCAATAGAACCTTCCGCTACTACGATGATATTTACCAGCTTTTTGCGGCGTTCGTTCGTCTGGAGATCTTCGATGATGTCTTTTACATCGATCAGGTGTTCAGGCGTCATGATGTGCTCGGCGCCAGTGGAAATACCACTGTGCAGGGCAATATAACCAGCATCACGGCCCATTACCTCTATAACAAATAAACGGTCGTGCGCATCAGCAGTATCGCGGATCTTATCGATCGCGTCTACAGCTGTGTTCACTGCCGTATCAAAACCAATAGTGAAATCAGTACCGGCAATATCCTTATCGATAGTGCCAGGGAGGCCGATACATGGGATATCAAACTCTTTGCTCATTTTATAAGCACCGTTGAATGAACCGTCCCCGCCAATAACTACGATACCGTCAATGTTGTGTTTCTTCAGATTTTCGTAGGCTTTAGCTCTTCCTTCAGCTTCGTAAAATTCTTTACAACGGGCGGTCTTCAGAATGGTACCTCCGCGCTGAATAATGTTAGCCACAGATTTGGACTCCAAGGGAAATATCTCGTTCTTCAGCATTCCCCTGTAGCCATACATAACACCATACACATTTAACTGATGGTAAATTCCGGTTCTTACGACTGCACGAACAGCGGCATTCATGCCCGGCGCATCGCCACCGGATGTAAGGACTGCGATGTTAGAAACTTTTTTCATAGTTATGTTTATTTCCCTCTCTACGTTTTTATGTTGGATTCAGGGAACCCCGACGTTATTTTAAGCTTCCTATTACCCTTATATACCCCAAACGTGTGATATTGCACTCCCGATTGTCATTCTCCTCCTTTACGTTTTTTCCTGAAAATCACGCTGCTTATGCATAAATTGCCAGAGAAATATCTAAGTGGCGCACAAAAATAACATTTTGCCCTAGCTTTCTAATAGTATTCTGATGAATTACACGAAATTTTCATTTTTAATTAACTAACACAACAAAATTTTTAAAAAATATACATAGATATAATTTAAATACAAACCCGCAAATGTTTCAAATGAAAACAAGTCGATCATCTCGCCCTATCTTTACCGCATTGTATTTACTCATGATAACAGGACCCGTAATGGCACAACAGTCAGGAATTACTTATCCGAAAACAAATAAAACAGACGTTACAGACAATTACCATGGCACAACCATTGCCGATCCGTACCGTTGGCTGGAAGATGATAACAGCCCTGAGACCAAAGAATGGGTAAAGGCTCAGAACGCTGTCACTTCCGAATATCTTAATAAGATACCTTTCCATGGTGTAGTCCGCAAAAGACTGGAAGAACTCTGGAACTACCCCAAGATAGGCGCTCCCTTCAAAAAAGGAGATTATTATTACTTCTTTAAAAATGATGGTCTGCAGAACCAGTCCGTACTCTACCGTCAGAAAACCCTGAACGGTACGCCGGAAGTCTTCATCGATCCGAATAAGTTCTCCGCCAGCGGAACAGTCGCGCTGGGTAGCATTTCCTTCTCCAAAGATGCGAAATATATCGCCTATCAGATCGCGAAAGCCGGTTCAGACTGGCAACAGGCATTTGTAATGGATGTGGAAAGCAAGCAACTCCTGAAGGATTCCATCGACTGGATCAAGTTCAGCGGGATCTCCTGGAGAAAGGACGGTTTCTACTACAGCCGTTACGACAAGCCGACAGAAGAGAGCAAACTGTCTAAAAAGAACGAATTCCATAAAGTATATTATCATAAACTAGGCACCTCCCAGGAAGAAGATGCACTGATCTTCGAAGATAAAGAACACCCGCTGCGCAATGCCGGTGCACATGTGACCGAAGATGAGCGTTTCCTCATCCTGAGCCAGAGTGAAGGCACTTCCGGTAATCAGGTATTGTACTGGGATTTACAGGACCCTTCCCAGAAAGGATTTAATCTGCTGGTGAAAGGGTTCGAGTTTGAACCAAGCATCGTGGACAGCCATGGGGATAAACTCATCCTGCTGACCAACGAAGGAGCTCCTAATTATAAAGTGGAGCTGATCGATCCTAAAAACCCTTCCAGCCGCCAGCTGCTCATTCCGGAGCAGAAAGAAGTGCTGCAGGGGGTAGGTACCGCAGGCAAAAGACTCTTCGCCAGCTACCTGAAAGACGCTGCTTCCCGTGTGGCGCAGTATACCTATGATGGTAAACTGGACTGGCAGATCGAATTGCCGGGTATTGGCACCGCCAGCGGTTTCGGCGGCGAAGACGGGGATAAGGAGTTCTTCTATTCCTTCACTTCTTTTGTAAATCCGGTAACCATCTATAAATATGATATCGCCAGTGGTAAGTCAGCCCTGTATGCTAAAACAGAAGTGAAATTCCACCAGGAGGACTATGAAACCAAACAGGTATTCTTCAACAGTAAGGATGGCACCAAGGTGCCTGTGTTCCTGTCTTATAAAAAAGGACTTAAAAAGGATGGTAAAAATCCGGTACTGCTCTATGGTTATGGTGGGTTCAATATCCCGATGACCCCTGGGTTCAGCGTTTCCAACCTGTTTTTTATGGAACAGGGAGGTATCTATGCGGTAGTGTGTCTGAGAGGCGGTAGTGAATACGGAGAGGCCTGGCACAAAGGCGGTATGCTGGAAAAGAAGCAGAACGTATTTGACGACTTTATCGGCGCAGCTGAATTCCTGGTCAAAGAGAAATATACCAGTCCTTCCAAACTGGCGATCCGTGGCGGCTCCAACGGCGGTTTACTGATAGGCGCCTGCATGACACAGCGCCCGGACCTGTTCAAAGTAGCCCTGCCGGCAGTAGGGGTAATGGATATGTTGCGTTTCCAGAACTTTACCATCGGATGGGCATGGGTAACAGAATATGGCACCAGCGCCAAACCAGAACAGTTCAATTACCTGATCAAATACTCTCCGTTGCATAACCTGAAAGCAGGTACGCAATATCCGGCAACCCTGGTCACTACTGCTGACCATGACGACCGTGTCGTACCAGCACACTCCTTCAAGTTTGCCGCGACCTTACAGGCCGCCAACGCAGGCCCTAACCCGACGCTTATACGTATCGATACCCAGGCCGGCCACGGTGCTGGTAAACCTACGTCCAAGCTGATCGAAGAGGCAGCAGACGTGTGGTCATTCACAATGTATAATCTGGGTATGAGCTTTAAATAAGCATTACTCACAAGATAAAGTCCCTGGGGCTGTCCGCTGTATGGTGGGACAGCCCCTTTGCATTCCAGCTGGTACGGTGGCAGGGCTATCATTATGACCGGCCGGCTTTTTGCGGGATAAAAGCGAATCGTATGGCCGTGCAGGCGATCTGACCTGTCCCGGGGACATATACTTGTCAATGCCCTGCAAAGCCGCGTGCTGCCTATGGATTAAAGGTTATAGCATTACGGATAAGGAATGAATATAATCCTGAGATCACCTTGTAATTCGTAACCGGTATTTGAAACTGAATTCGTAATTTTAGTAAAAGGCATAGATCATGAAGGTATTAATCACAGGAAGCAACGGATTATTGGGCCAGCACCTTATTCCCGTTTTTTTGGAGGATAGCCGGTATCAGGTAATAGCCAGCGGAAGAGGACCTAACCGTCTGCCGCAACAGACCGGATATATCTATGAAGCCACCAACCTGCGGGATGCCACCAGCGTGAAGCATCTGCTGGAAAAATATCAGCCGGACATTGTCATTCATGCTGCTGCTATGACCCAGGTAGATGACTGCGAACGTAACAAGGACCTCTGCTGGGATACCAATGTAGCTGCCACCCGTTACCTGCTGAAGGCCGCCGAAGCACATAACACCTTCTTCATTTTCCTGTCTACCGATTTTGTATTCGACGGTTTAAAGGGACCCTATGCAGAAGAGGATGCGGTAAATCCCATCAGTTATTACGGCTCCAGCAAAGTGGCCGCCGAAAACATGGTACGCGGCAGTAAATTGCCATGGGCGATCGTACGTACCGTACTGGTATACGGTATCGCAGCTGACTCCAAACGCAGTAACATCATCACCTGGGTGAAAAACAACCTGGAACAGGGCAAAAAGCTGAAGGTCGTAGATGACCAGTGGCGCACCCCAACCCTTGTACAGGACCTGGCAGCCGGATGTAAGCTGGTAGCGGACAAAAAAGCCGCCGGTACATTCCACATCTCAGGTAGCGAAACGCTGACCCCTTATCAGATGGCAGTACAGACTGCCGGTTATTTTAAGCTGAACACACAGTTGCTTGAAAAGGTAGATGCCAAAAGCTTCACGCAACCTGCCAAACGCCCTGCTAAAACTGGTTTTGTCATAGATAAGGCCGTGAAAGAACTGGGTTTTGCTCCACATAGTTTTGAAGAAGGACTGGAGATCTTGTCAAAAGAGATTTAGTGTATTTGTAGCTCCGTTTCCGATTACATAGCTGAAGATTGTTTCTCAGGAAAGTTCTGCTGTTGTCAGGGCTTGGGCGAAGCCTTGTCTTTTTTCCAGGCTTTATAGGGCTGGGGCTTACGCTGCGGTTTCAGATGGGACCACTGGCTGACACGCTCTGAAGTTCTATGTATGGGGCTTGGGAGGGCGTGTTGGGCGTACTTCAAAGTGCTAAGGCCAGGGTCTCCATCTGAAAACCTTCGCTGTGACAGAGTTGTAGATATTCAATAAAGTTTTTGGAGGATATTGCCTGTAGAGGATAAGTTTTGGGTATGGAAGCAGGGTAAAATAAAGGGGTCGTAGATCCTTATATACATTATATAAATAAAAAGCCCGTCAGTATGAGCTGACGGGCTTTTTATTTATATGTAATAGTCTGTTTATTGCTATTTGTTATTGCTTCGATGGCTGGATAAACACCTTGAACTTAGGCTTGTACTTTTGCTGGATAGAGTCCTTTATAGCTGTTGTATCTGCGGCTGGTGTGTTGAATTGCTCTGCTACCATGAAGGATGATGAGTCTGCATTGGCCAGTAAAACAAATTTTACTGGTTTGTCCTTCTGCCAGCTTGATTGCTTTTTGAACATATCGTCAGCGCCTTTTCTGGTCTTATATGTAGCAAAAATAACGTCGTAGGCCATCTCCTGTGCATTGGCCGCTGCGGCAGCTGTAGCTGCTGCTTTTTCTGCACTGTCGGCTTTCGCCTGACTGGCGGCAACGGGTGCTGCCTCTACAGGGGCTGGATTCAATGCACTTTCGGCCCTTGTGATCTGAGGGCGGTTCTTATTAACAGAATACCATACGATACCGGCTGTTACAACACAGGCCACAGGAATGGCTACCCATAACCAGCGTAATTTGGAGGGGATTTCCTGGGCATATTCATATTCGTAGTCATTACTGCCTGTTCCTGTGGTACCGGTGTTGCCAGTGGTCACGGTAGACGCCGGTGTTGATGGCGTAGTAGCAACTGGTTCCGGAGCAGGAGTAGGGGCAGGTGCTGACGAAGATGAAGAGGATGAGGATGAAGACGATGGAGATGCCGTCAGGTGGTCTACCACCTGTTTACCCACCATTTCTCTGTTCCCTACTGTCACTTTATGGATCGCGTCCTGGCGTATTACCGGACTTACATGCAGCACATCGCGTGTAAGGGCCGGAGGTTCCTGGTCGAAGGAAATCCTGCCTACGTTGTTCGCTTGTAGTTGTCCGACACCCGGAATGACGATCGCTTCGCCATTTTTAAGCACTTTCCTGAAATCGTCCAGGTATTTCTCCATTTTTAATTGGGCAATCGCAGGCACCAGGTGCTCTTTTTGCGAAATCCATTCCAACAGGCCGCCGTCATTCGTCAATGTCTCATCAAACGTAATGATCTCTCCGGGGGGTAATATCGTTTTGCTGGTAACATCGTAACGAGCGGGGGTGTGCGTCAGTCTGAACACGCCTAGTTGGGGCAGGCAACAGATATGCTGCCTGAACAAAATTTCCTGTATGTATTGCTGTAGTACCAATTACGTAGATATTCCTGTTATTATAAAATGACCCTCTGTATCAGTAGAAAATTGGGAATTGAAAGCGACATCAGGCATCTGTTTAAAAAGTGGTATAGTCTGCATGTATTATACTAAAACACTATTTATACAAATTCCTGATGCCTGGTTTCCAATCGTAACTGCAATTGTACGACTTTAAAATTTAATCATCACACCTCCTACCACATTCAAACCATAAGTCTGGTATCCGTACCAGCGCTGATATTTTGAATTGAAGAGGTTATTTGCATTCACCCAGATGTTGAAATTCTTGCCAATATCATAGTTGGCGCCAGCGCTGAGGTCCCATTTGCCTTTGGTTTTGTCAAAGTCCTGGGTAGCGAATACCTGGTAATAAGTACCGCCCAGGTAGTACAGATTAGCATTCAGGTGCAGCTTTTTAGCCAGTGTATATTGCGCGAACGCGTCAGCCTGGAATGGGATCAGGCCCCATGGCTTGATCTCACTCTTTTGTTTGTTGTAGTTGAACCAGTCAAAAGCCAGTCTTAACTGGAACTTCTCTTCCTGGATGTAACCTACTTCCGCATGCAGATTGAAGGCTCTCAGTTCTTCCTCATTCTTTGTATAGAAGGTTTTGCCATCTATACTGTCATTCACGAACAGTGGCATATTGTGCCAGGTTACAGCAGCAAATTTGGTGTTGTAATTGAAATGGCTGCCGATCGTTCCTTTGATACCAGTGTATTTTTCCTCTACCCTGGTATTCAGGATACCTTCACCATAGCTGCCCAGGAAAGGGTTCTGGTTGGCCAGGTTACGGAAACTGTTCTTATTGATATAAGAGGTCCATCCACTGCTCAGGATCACTTTTTTGTAGATGATATGCGACTCGTTCACGATATCCGGCAGCAGGTAGAACTTACTGTTGGTCCAGGTCGGATTCACGCCTGCATGCAGCATGAAGCGGGGCTTTACGATTTCCAGGGCAGGGTGGATCGCCACTACGTTGTTATTAACCTGCGGATGATCATCTTCTTTAAAGGAAGAAAGGTCAAAAACGCCTTCAGCTTTGATATAGATATCTTCAAACAGCTGCTTGGACACCGGTACCTTGAAGACTACCGTTGGTTCCTTACGCTTATACGCATCGCTGAAGTAGATGAATCTGGCAGAAGGTTCAAATCTGAAAGCCCAGTCATTCAGCGGTCTGTTTTTTACACCTACCTGCGCTGTGAACTGGTTGAAGTTCTGTTTTACGTCATTTTTACTGAACTCCAGGGTGGCATGATCATAACCGTAGTAGTGTATCTGATTACGGTCATATCCGATGCTACCACTGATCTCCCACAGTGGGGTGAAATAAGTGCCTGAACCAAGCACATTCAGTGTGCTGTAGTCCTGGTTTTTAATATCACCTTTGGAAGAGGTGTAGTTAACATATACACCGAGGTTGTATTTTTCCTGACGGCCGGTACCAAAACCTGCCTGGATCAACGGTGTGCTGAGGTTACCGTAACCTGCCTTGATAAAGTTGTTCTGTAATCTGCTCAGTGAATCTTTACCCAGCGCCAGCGGTTTCAATGGGATCGGCTGGTACATGAAGTAAAGGTTCAATGCCGGCACCTGGTATTGTAAAGCAGGGCGGGTCGTGTCAAAAGATGGCAGTGATGCGGTCAGGTTCAGTTTTGCCGCATCTCTCAGCTTCGGACGGTAATTGGAAATGATGTCAATGGTCTCTTCCTTGAGATTATCTTTCTCTTTTTGTGCGAATGCCTGCTGCTGCGTCAGGATACCTGCGCTACAACCTGCTACTGCCAGAAACCGGTGAATATTTTTGATATAAGCGTTCATGCTAACGTAATTCGGAATTATTTACTTGGATTTAATTTTAGAGGCAGCTTTTTCGTCTGCTTCTACTTTCGCCATTTTGTCTTTCGCTTCCTGTTTCAGTTCAGCGATCTGACAGTTCTCTGCAATGCTCTGGAAGGTAGCTTTTGCATTGAAATAGTCTTTCTGGCGGTGGTATACATCTCCCAGCAGGATGTAGGATTTAGCTACCCACATTTCATAACCAGGTGTATTCTTTATTACATCAAAGCCTGCTTTTTCAGCGCCTGCCAGATCATTCTTCTGTAACAGACAGTAAGCAATGTTATAGCGGGCTTCAGCACCGATTTCTGACTTGGTCAGACCAGCTGCTATTTTGTATTCTTTGATCGCTTCATCGTAGTTACCACCTTCCTGTTCTGCGCGACCCAGGTACGCATGACCTACGATCTGGTCATCTGTACTGATGTTGCTGCTGGAAAGCAGGATCTCTGCATAACTGTTCACCTCATCCCAGTGTTTCAGCTGGTAGTTGCTGCGCAGCAAACCACGGGTAGCGGCGAAGGTGTTTTCTTTCGTAGTAGAAAGGTCCTGCAGCTGCAGATAGTAAGTGCGGGACTTCTCATAGTTCTTCACCTGATAGAAGTTGATATTTGCGGCCTGTAATGCAGCACGTTCTGCATACAGACTGTTGTTCTTGGTCAGTACGAACTCATAACCAGGTAATGCGCCTGTATAATCTTTATTGTTATATGCACATTCTGATTTGTAGAAGTTTGCAGGCAGTACGAACGCCCCGTTAGGGAAGCGTTGCAGGTAGCTGTTGAATGCAGGGATTGCACCAGCGCAGTCGCCATTGCTGAATTTAGATTCAGCGGCTGCATAGCTCAGGGAGTCTTCAGCAGAAGCGGTGATGGTTTGTCCGGATGCTTTCAGCAATGCGATATAAGCATCGGTTTTACCCTGACCCACATAGATATCTTTTACAGCTGTCAGTGCCGCATTAGCTTCCGGAGAGTTCGGATATTTCTCAATTACCTGGCGATAGTAGGAGAGAGCCTTATCGTCATTGTCTTTATTGAAATAGCAGAGACCCAGTTTCAGTAATGCACGTGGTGCATTCGGACCGTTCGGTTGTTTCTGCAATACGTTTTCCAGGTAAGGGATCGCTTCGTTGTATTTCTCTTCTGCCAGATACGTGTTCGCGATCTCCAGGTCTGCATCATTACCAAAGCCGGAGCTTGGGAACTTGTTACCCAGTTGTTTCAGCAGGGCCACTTTCTCGTTGGTCTTACCCTGGATACCCAGAATGATACTTTTCTGATAGGTAGCGTAGTCGGAACCTGGCTGATTGTTGGCGATGATCTTCTCATACAGCGCCATTGCTTTCGGATAGTCTTTCAGCATGTAATAACAGTCAGCGCTACGGAGGGCCGCATCTGTGGTGATACGCGCTGCATTGGGTCCGGTAGTGCGTTGAGCTGCTTCAAAGTGCTGTAAAGCGCGGGTATAATCTTCTGCTTTTAACAGCGCATAACCCATATTGTAGCTGGCCGTCTGTGCATTGGCTTCACCAGAAGAAGGCACTGCGCCGGTCAGATAAGTATTCAGGTGACTGATCGCGTCCTGTGTTTTGTTCTGACGCATGGAAATTTCCGCTTTCCAGAAATGCGCCAGTTGCACAAGGTTCTTATCATAAGGATTTTTCAGAGAGATGTCCAGCAGACGGTCTGCTTCAGCCAGTTGCTGGTCATTGATCACTTCTGTTGCACGGCCGTAAGCTACTTTCTGGTAAGCTTTCAGTACAGCCGGTGATTTCTCCGGCATTGCCTCGATGATGGTCAATGCATCGTTATAGTTGTTGGTATTGGCAAAGAGGGTTACCAGTATCTCGCGTGCTTCTTTGGTATAAGCGGAACGCGGATAGGTATTGACAAAGCTGGTCAGTTCAGATACGGCGGCGTCCTGATAACCCAGTTCGTAGGACAGTTTACCGTAGTTGAAGCGGGAAATTTCCTGTTGCTGCGGATTGGCGCTGTTGCGTGCACAGAAGGCGAATGCGTTACGTGCATTGGCTTTCTGGTTGGTGCGCAGGTAACAGTCACCCAGCAGGTACATGGAGTTTTGTCCCAGTGAGTCTTTTTCGCTGCTCAGTTGTTTGAAACCATTGATCGCTTTGCTGAAGTTGCCGGTCTGGTAGTAGCTGTAAGACAACTGGTAGATATCTTCTTTTCTTACCTCGTCTGCATTGTCATTGAATTCCTGCAGGTAAGGCAGTGCTTTCTGGTATTCTTTTCTTTCGAAATAGGTCTGCCCCAGTAACTGTTTCAGTTCGGCTTCGTAATACAGTCCGCCTTTTTTAACAAGCGGTTCGCCGTAGCTGATCAGCTGATCTTTCTTATTCTGGAAATAATAGATCTCAGCGATATAGTAAGGAACGATGTTACCATATTTAGGTTCATTCACCACGCGCTGGAAGCTGGTGAGGGCCTCGTTATACTGACGGTTGTAGTAAGCGATGAAACCGTAGTAATAGTTGGCAGGCATGTAGTATTTGCCCTGTACTTCCTTGATGGAGCCGAACAGTGGCTGTGCCTTCTGGAAGTCTTTTACGTTGAAATAGCAATAGGCCAGTTCAAACTTTGCTTCTGCGATTTCGGCGTTGGAAAGGTTCTCGATATTGGCTTTTTCGTACAACGGAATGGCTTCTTTGAGCTTATTCTGATGGAAGTAGTACTTCGCCAGCTGGTAGCTGACCAGTTGCTCCCTTGCGTTGTTATTGTAGTTGGCGAGGAAGTCCAGCGCCAGTTTTTCGCCATTCGCCTGACCGAGTTTCAGTGCGCAGACGGTGTAGTAATACTGGGCGTCTGTCTTTACGAGACTACGGCTTGTCTCCTGAAAATAGCCAATGTTATCGATCGTTTGACGGAACAATTGCATGGCCACGGCGTATTTTTCCTGCTGGAAAAGTTGCTGGGCATCCTTGAAAACTTTATCCGGCTCTGTGTATACGCGCGTTTGCTGTGCTTTCGCCGCAGGTGCGGCCAGTATACAGAAAGAGGCCAGGAATAAGTACCAATGTCCGGAAACAAGAAACTTTCTTATGAATTGCATGCTTTTAACCTGTTATAACTTAAATTATGCGTTTAAAACGAATCCCGCACAGAAATTATTTCTGTTCAGGATCAATAAAATATTGTTTGAGGGAGACAAAAACAGCAACAAATATAGCTATTGGATTTAATTAAGCTATACGCCGTCTGTCTTAGATGGCGGGAACCGGATGGCCGGCGCCTGATACGCGGAACCTGTCTGTGATACTGTTTGCCCTGATCCTGAATTAAGGTGTTGACTTGCAAGAATTAAACCAACTTAAGTAAGGGGGTTGGGAAAACAGGAAGATATGCACATGTATGTGGATAATCCCTGTCTATATTACTTGCCACCGTCAGCTACTTCATTTCCCTTCACTGTAAGCGCCCATTTCGGGTGGTAATGAGTCCTGTCGGGGCTCCGGGGCCTGTGTCCGGGAAAGGAAAGCTTAATGCGGTCTGCACCTGGCAGCCTTTTAATTGTTTATTATTAATCATATTTTTGGCGCATTCTATGACCTGAAAGGGAAACCAGATTTTCTAATATGCCTGAAAATGCCTCGGTGACAAGCGATGGAAATGAACATTTTACAGGTAAAACCAGATTTCTTTATGAGTAAACTATTTACTTCGCGTGTGAACGCCGGCGCCGTTAACTTTGCCATGCTTGTATTACGGGTGGTATCCGGTGGTATGATGTTCACGCACGGATGGGCAAAACTGAATGCTTTTTCAGCTAAAAAGGACGGTTTTCCCGACCCATTGCATATCGGACATGCAGTATCGATGTCACTTACAGTCTTTGCAGAAGCGCTTTGCGCTGCATTGATCGTGGTAGGATTGCTGACACGCCTGGCGGCTATACCGCTGGTGATCTGTATGGGAGTGGTGATATTTATGGTAAAGAAAGGAGCGCCGCTGAATGAAAATGAAATGGCTATCCTGTTCCTGGCAGCGTTCATCGCTATATTATTTGCTGGTCCTGGTAAGTTCAGCCTGGACCACGTATTTGGAAAAGGAAAATAAACTTAGTACCTGACAGAACGCCTACCGGGGAAACACGGAATGTATTTTGCGGTAAGCGTTCTGCATCAGGTTTTATCAAGCAGCATATTATGTTTACACAGACGACACAGATTCGCGTACGCTATGGAGAAACAGACCAGATGGGATACCTTTATTACGGCAATTACGCATTGTACTATGAAGTAGGACGTGCGGAAGCCATCCGGACGCTTGGTTTTACCTATGCGGAACTGGAAAAGCAGGGCATCATCATGCCGGTAGCCGAACTGAATTCCAAGTATCTTCGTCCGGCTTATTATGATGATCTTATAACCGTTAAGACTATATTGAAGGAACTGCCGGTCGATCATAAGATCCGGTTCCATACGGAATTATATAACGAGAAAGGCGAATTATTGAACGTAGGCGTGACCACCCTGGTATTCCTGCATGCAGATACCAAACAGCGTTATGGAATGCCTCCTGTAATGATGGAACGCCTGGCTCCTTTTTTTGAGAAAAGCCTCTAAATCATGACAATACAAGCGGATAAGGTAGTAGCTACCATCATCACGATCGGAGATGAACTACTGATAGGACAAACGATAGATACGAATTCTGCCTGGATAGCGCAGCAGCTGAACGCAATGGGTATATGGGTACACCGCCGTGTAGCCATCGGAGATGTAAGAGAGGCTATCCTGGACGCATTGGAGAAGGAAGGGGCGGTGTCTGATATCGTGTTGATCACGGGAGGACTGGGCCCTACGGCGGATGATATTACCAAACCCGTTTTATGTGAATATTTTGGCGGAACACTGGTGAGAGACGAAATTACCTACCGCCAGGTCATGGAATTCTTTGAAAGCAGGGGATTGCCTGCCCTCAAACGGAACGAAGATCAGGCCCTTGTTCCTGATGTAGCCACCGTGCTGCATAATACCAGGGGTACCGCTCCGGGCATGTGGTTTGAAAGGGATGGAAAGATATATGTTTCTATGCCTGGCGTTCCTCATGAAATGAAAGGACTGATGACAGACCATGTGCTGCCACGTCTGCAGGAGTATTTTCAGACGCCTGCAGTTGTGCATCAGACCTTGCTGACATCCGGCATGGGCGAATCTTTTGTGGCCGAGCGGCTGACGCATTTTGAATCTGCATTGCCACCGCATATCAAACTGGCGTATTTGCCATCCTATGGTTTGCTGAAGTTGCGGCTGACTTCTTCCGGTCCTGATAAACTCTCTACCGCGGCTGCATTATCTATCTATTTTCACCAGCTGAAAGAGATACTGGCGGATATCACGGTATACGATCAGGACCTGCCGATGGGAGAGGTATTGGGTACTTTACTAAAAGAAAAAGGGAAGACGGTAGGTACGGCCGAAAGCTGTACGGGCGGCTTTATTGCCCATAATATTACATTGGTGCCGGGAAGTTCTGCCTGGTATAAAGGCAGTATTGTGAGCTATGCGAATGAAATTAAAAGCAGTCTGGTAGGCGTAAAACCAGAAACGCTGCAGGCTAATGGCGCAGTGAGTGAAGCGGTAGTGCTGGAGATGGCGAAAGGCGCGCTGGCACAACTGAAAACAGACTATATTATAGCCGTGTCAGGCATTATGGGGCCCGACGGCGGGACCCCGGCAAAGCCTGTTGGCACCGTATGGATCGCAGCCGGTAGTGCAAAAGAACTGGTAACAATGAAGTTCCAATTGCGTTACGACCGGTTGAGTAACATACAAATAACAGCAACTTATGCGATGAATGAATTGAGGAAGTTGATAGTATAAACCTTACTTTTGTTTCCGTACCTAAAAGCTAAACACAATTTTATGGCCATTGTAGAACTGGTAATGCCCAAAATGGGGGAAAGTATTATGGAAGCCACCATATTACGTTGGCATAAGAAGCCGGGAGATCAGGTAAGAGCTGATGAAACCGTGCTTGAAATTGCAACGGATAAGGTGGATAGCGAAGTACCTTCTATTGCCGATGGGGAGATTACCGAGATACTCTACGCAGAAAATGACGTCGTACCAGTAGGTACTGTCATCGCACGTATCAATACTACTGCTGATGCCGGCTTTGCAACTGCAGCTCCGGTAGCGCCACCGGCTGCACAGTCCGCGCCTGTTGCCGTAAGTGAAGAAGTGCATGTTGTAACAAATGAACCTGCGAGCGCACCTTACGAAGCGCAGTTCGTGACGAGCGGCGCCCGTTTTTACTCTCCGCTGGTGCTGACGATCGCACAACAGGAAGGCATCAGTTTCGCCGAATTGGAAAAAATACCAGGTACCGGCAATGAAGGCCGTGTTACCAAGAAAGATATCTTAAACTTCGTAGAAGCCAAGAGTAAAGGACATGTTCCTGCCGCTGCACCTGTTCAACAACAGGAAGCTCCTGCTCCGGTAGAACAACCTGTAACCCGTCCGGCAGCTACGACGCCTGTTACCACTGTTCCAACCGCAACGCCGGTCAGCAGCAATGGAATGACTACTCCACAGACGACACAACAACCAGCTGCCGCTCCTATAAGTATGGGTAGCTACACTGGTACTGTGGAAATCATTGAAATGGACCGTATGCGTAAGCTGATCGCAGAGCATATGGTACGTAGTAAACATACCAGTCCGCACGTAACCAGCTTTGCTGAAGCTGACGTGACCAACATGGTAAAATGGCGTGATCAGATCAAGAAAGAGTTCGAAAAAAGAGAAGGAGAGAAGATCACTTTTACGCCGCTCTTTATCGAGGCACTGGTAAGATGTATCAAAAAGTATCCACTGCTGAACAGCTCTCTTGAGGGTGATAAGATCATCCTGAAAAGAGATATCAACGTCGGTATGGCTACAGCGTTACCATCTGGTAACCTGATCGTTCCGGTGATCCGCAATGCAGACATGCTGAACCTGGTAGGTTTAACCCGTCAGGTAAATCATCTTGCAAATGCTGCCCGTCAGAACAAGCTGAAACCTGATGATACACAGAACGGCACTATCACCCTGACCAACGTAGGTTCCTTTGGCAGCCTGGCAGGAACGCCGATCATCAACCAGCCACAGGTAGCCATCCTGGCGGTAGGTGCTATCAAGAAGCGTCCGGTAGTAATTGAAACACCGCACGGTGACACCATTGCTATCCGTCACATGATGTACCTGTCCATGTCTTATGATCACCGTATCGTAGATGGTGCATTGGGATCTACTTTCCTGAGTGCAGTGGCAAATGAACTGGAACATTTCAATCCTGAAAGAGAATATTAGCAGCATGCAGCACTGGCCTGCGTTGTTAGTGAGCAGGAGGGTGAAGTAATTGATTCTTAATACCTTTTTAGATAGGATATTTATAAACAAAAAGCGCCTGGATATTACGTCCAGGCGCTTTTTGTTTATATAGTTAAGTCCTTTGTTCGGATATATGGGAACAGGGATTATGAGGATTGATTGCATGACAAGCACCCTCTGATATACTGTTTCAGGCATTTTTGTTTACATAGTTAAGTCCTTTATTCAGGATATATGTAGCGGGGACTGTGAGGAAGAATTTCATGACAAGCACCCTCTGATATACTGTTTCAGGCACTTTTATTTATATAGTTTAATCCTTTATAAGTCTTTTCAGAGGCGAAAATCATTCTATAATATTGATCATATAACAATCAGTAGAAGCGTGCTTCACCAGGCGATTGCCAATCAGGTTAAGGGACAAAACAGATGTCTTTTACGCTGTATATAGGGGAGTGCGATCATTGATAAATACGATATAATCACTTACAAACGAAGGAAATAGATAATGCTGATAACACCGTATTCCACTGATATGAGTAAAAATAAAGAGAGCTCCATAAAGGAGCTCTCTTCAATTTCTTGACCGTGATAAGCTTGGGCCAACAGAATTAATAACGACCACGGCCGCCGCCGCCGCCGTATCCACCGCTTCCACCGCGATTAAATCCACCACCTCTTGAGTTATTATTCGGTTGTTTAGGTCTTGCTTCGTTTACCATCAATTGTTTGCCTTCGATTTCAGTACCGTTCAAACTATCCATAGCCTTGCTACCTTCTTCCTGGTTGGGCATTTCCACGAATCCGAAACCGCGTGAACGGCCAGTCTCGTGGTCCTTGATAATTTTAGCAGAAGTAACCTCGCCAAATTCGCTGAATATCTGGTGAAGGTCTGCATCGTTCAACCTGTAGTGCAGGTTGGCTACGTAAATGTTCATGACTAAAAAATTAAAAAAATGAAAAATAATATTGAAGATAAAGAAATAAGTTCAATAAAAACATCGCATCCGGAAATAATTTCATAAACAAAACATACCGGTAACACAGACCAGAATTACCGCTCCCATTTTATGGATACTTGCTCATTTTTTTGTAAATTAATAGGTATAATCCATTAAATTAATTTGGTATGAGTAGCCTGAGCGAGACGTGGTTTGCGGACGGTTATATCGACTTTGAGCAGAAAAAGTATACTTTATTAGCCTATCTGCAACAAATAACCCGCTATTTCAATGAAAATAAGCTGTATCCCCAGCTTTCAGACGTTATTTTCCATTACAACAACCTGGTAGCCTTCAAGGAAAATAAACAATTTCTGCAACAACAGTTCCCTAAACGGCTGACAGCCATTAACCTGGAGCGTCTGCAATTGCTGTATGAACAGATGGTTTCGGACGATGAACTGATGCAGGAACTGGAAAATATTATTCAGTACGCTATAAAAAAAATGAACGGCGCTATCCGGGAAGGGACTGAAATCTATGAATTTGTGGAAGGAAGTCTGAATATTTCACCGGTCGGACTGATCCCGCTGGATACCCAGGAGGGCTATCTTTTCCTTTGTGATGGCCGGTACAGGGATATAGTCGTGTATGAATACCGTCTTAGTATTTTCGAAAGACATGATGAAAAATACAGAGGTATCCATACGCATTACCTGGATACCTTTTCAAAGGACCTTGTACATACCTGTGAACATATTAAAACAACATTGATCCGTCAGTACAAAAAACTGCCGAATCCAGCGGTATACCGTATTGACACCAACCTGGTATTCCCTGTAAATGAGACTTTGCTGCCGATTGCGAAGCGTTCTCTGGTAAAGTACATTGCGACAAATGCGGCCTGATGAAGGCATGGCCGGGTTAATGCATCCGAAGAAGCCATGCGCACAGTATAACTGCGCCCTTTGCTAATTCAGCAGTACCGGCGCACTATTCCCAAAAATCACTTCCAGCTCATGGTCCTGCAGGAAGGGTTGGTAGTACTGCCTGATAATCTTTGTCAGCTTTTCTTTGGATTGATTGATATACAGCTGATTATTCTCCAGCTGCTCACGGGAGGTCTGGTACAGTTTACGCTGCACGTCCGTATAGGTTTCATCGTCCTGGAACAGGAACCAGCCTTTACGGTTGGAGGTTTCCATTTTATCTACTTTCAGCTCGTAACTGAGCAGTTTAGGCTGCGGAATATTGATCGTGATCTTCTTATCAGAAACAGTTACTTTGAAACTCTTCTCGTCCACATTGATGCCATATTTGCCTGTGTATGGCACAGATACCCAGATCGTATTCTCCAGAAAAGCCTTCTTCAGATTGGTCGTCCATTCTCCATCATCATTGATATTACTACGTTTGATCGTCGCATTCCCCTGCACCTCCAGACTCGCCAGTTCCGCGATCTCCCGCACGATCTGACTATTAGAAAGTATGCTCTGGCTCACACTTTTGCTGCCGAATTGTTTACCCAGCCAGAACAGGAGGACAGCGATGGCAATGAAAAAAACGAGACGAAAAAATCTTTTCATAACGGAAGAGATAGTAGCTGCAGACGATCATCCTTCATGGACCTTCGTCTTTAGAGACAATGTTTTAGTTAGTAATGTATTTCAACAGGCTGCAAACCACAGGCCACGGCCCGGTCAGATCTTGTGCTTCAGTGTTGTGCCCTTTGTATATAAGTTGTAACTCATACAGTAATTGCTGACGACCACAGCGAATATAATATATATGCCGGATAGTTGCCAACTGATATCAGTCAGTCGATAGATGTTAACCGTGTACCAATGAGGCGATCAGTTCCGCATGCTGAGGATATACGGCCCGCAGATTGTCTTTGGTAGCCAGTTCGAAATCCGCAAAGTCGAATCCGGGCGCCACTGTACAACCTACCAGTGCAAAGCCACCAGGCACTTCTACTCTTGAAGCAAACCAGTGACCCGCCTTTATTACGAGCTGTGGCTGTTCACCCTCTTCGATATTGAGACCCAGTTTATGTACCGTCAGCGTTCCTGAAGGATCAATGTCATAGATCGCCAGGGAATAACCATCATAGAAATGCCACATTTCATCGGCTGCAATACGGTGAAAAGCAGAAAACTCACCTTCTTCCAGCAGGAAATAGATGCCGGTCGACGCACTACGGTCGCCCTTCATTGCCGGCGGCAATACTGCCTGTTTAAACTCCCATGAAGAACGGTAGGTTTCCCTGAAAGCGCCACCTTCTACATGTGACTGTAAGTTGAGATGTTCGCGCCAGTAGGCGGCATTGTGTCTTGGGTTTTGCATATCACAAAAGAAAGAAAATAGCGCGAAATGAAAAAGCCGTCCCGTGAACGAGGCGGCTTTCTTATTTTTCATTTTTTTAGTCAGAAAATCTTAGGCCACAGCTACAGGGCGGGCTACCGGCATTTGTGCGATAGCTGTTTCCTGGTTCAGTACCGGCACTTCTCCTTTGAAGAAGAGGAAGTCTTGTATAAATAAAGCCTGGCTGTAATAATCGTTATTTGTGATAAACGTCTGCCACTCTTCCACATTCATCCGCTGCATGTGACGCATCGCATCTCTGAAGCGCAGCATACGGGCATATAACTGCGGCGTCAGACCAATCACCTCCATGAACTTACGCTCCATGGTATGACGGGAAAGTTTGAATTTCTTCGTCAACCACTCAATATTCGTATATCCCTGTGTGCTGAGTATGTAGTCTGCAATCTCGTCTACCTGTTTCAGGTTGTGTGATTGTCCACACATCATGTTGGTAAACGCATTGTCCAGTACCGCATCCAGGGTAGTAATGTCGTTGTGTGCTGCAATCGTTCCGGCCAGGTCTTTCCAGCATTCACGGTCCTGCTTCAGCAGATCGCGGAAATAGTTATTGAAAGAGGACATATCCAGTCCCGCCAGTTTATAACAACCATATGCATTCAGCTGTATCACTGTCATTTTTACCGGTCCTTTCACCATGATCTGATGATGACAGGTAAAATGTCCTACTACAGATGCCTCAGGCAATGTAAAGGATGCATGTTGTGTTGGCTGGAAAATCACTTCTCCTTCCTGCAGGAACACCATATAGAGGTCTCCGAGAGAAAAAAGATTCTGCGGCAGATTAATAAGTCCGGAATTCGTGCTCTGTAAATGATAATACTGCTTAACATAGGGTGCCAGCGAAGTTGCCGGGTTGTAGATACGGAAATTCATAGGAACATGTATAAGGTTATCAGATCGTCACATTCACAATGTCGGCTAGGTCTTCAATTATCAATACAAACTTAATCGTTTATAAGTATATAAAAAAAATTAATTTGAGTAAGTTGAAAGACAGTCAATTGCAGCAGATAAATTGGATAAAAGCCTGTATTGGTCAGGTTTCAGGGCGGTTTTCAGGGCGAAGAGGCAGGGAAATGATATGACTTGAATGAGTAGTATTTGGAAAAAAGAACAGGATACCGGCCAGAATATCATGTATAGGGATCTGATATTCCGGGAAATCAGGAAGGTCGTTATTCCCTCTACCGCCCTTCATCCGATCTGGATGCCGGTTATAGGGCAGTCTTGACCCGGGAGAAAATCTGCCAGGGAACTGCCTGATGATTGTTGTATATCCGTGGATGAGATAAGGAGATAAGCTGGCTGACGACATAAAGGCTATGACATTGTATCATCCTTTTATAGCTTTATGTCTTATCGTGCATCAACGAAATATATGTAAAGGATAGCTCCGCAGGTGGGAGAAGTCAGTTAGTCAATGAAACTCATTTTCTCAAAATAAAAGAGCCGGTCATTAGACCGGCTCTTCATATATCTCAATTAACTTCATTATTGCGCTCCCGGGCCGGTTTCCCAACCCCAGTTCCTGCCTTTCTCCGTCGCCGGTACACCTGTCTGCATCCATTCCGGTGCAGGTGCATTTTTCAGGAAGTGATCAAAGAACTGTTGCTCACGGCGTTGAATGTCCTTTCTGTTCTGACGTTGTACCAGGTTGTGTGCCTCATTGTTATAGTTCAGCATCCATACCTGTTTGCCCAGTCTGCGCAGACCGGTGAACAGTTCGATACCCTGATACCAGGGCACTGCACCATCCGCATCGTTACTCATGATCGCCAATGGCGTCGTTACTTTTGGCAGATGGAACAAAGGAGAGTTCTCAATATACAGCTCCGGTTTATCCCATAGTGTCGCACCGATACGGCTCTGAGAACGCTCATACTGGAACTGACGGTTCATACCGCTTTCCCAGCGGATGCCGCCATAAGCACTGGTCATATTCGCTACCGGCGCACCTGCCCATGCTGCCTTGAACAAGGAAGTACGGGTGATCAGATAGGCTACCTGGTAGCCGCCCCAGCTCTGTCCCTGGATACCCATGTTCAGACTGTCTGCCCATGGATGTGCCGCCACCGCTCTTGCACCACTGACGATATAGTCATAGGCGCCCTGACCCGGGTGACCATTTTCATATGTCACATCCGGCGCAAGCACCAGGTAACCACGGCTTACAAAGAAAGAGATGTTCAATCTTGATGGCGTAGGCGCCGGCGGGTTGTAGCTGTATAATCCGTCGGATAATTTCTCATAGAAATACAGCAGTACAGGGTATTTCTTTGTACTGTCAAAGTTCTCTGGTTTGTAGAGAATACCTTCTGCCGGTTTACCATTGTACGCTGTCCATTTGAACAGTTCAGCGGTACCCCAGTTGTATTCCTGCTGTTGCGGATTGATATGGCTGATCTGCTCCGCCTTCGCCAGTGATGTACCGGTATACAGGTCGGGTGACAGCACATAACTTGATTTCGTGAAGATATAATCAGGCGCATTTTCCGCCTTTACAGGATCACCGAAAGTATAGGGTCCCAACACCAGTAATGCAGGCTTTACAGGCGCTTTTTTGAACGTGCTGAACGTTGTATAGAAACCGTTTTCTTTGGTTGTTTCGCTGAAAGTTTCCAGTAACAGTGCCTGTCCTGGTGTGAAGAAACGTTCTTCCTTATCCAGCTGTACATAACGGAAACGCAGTTTCTGTTCACGGCCATATCCTGCGGTCAGCAGCTGTGGCGCTGCCTTTCCGGAAGGATCAACCTGCCAGATATCGAAACGGTCGTAGATATACACGGCTTTATCATCTTCCAGCCATCCTGCCATTCCGTATGGGCCGGGCATGTCCGGATGATCATCATCTTCTTCGGAAAGAGAAACTGGTATTTTCTCGGTGATATTGCGGGTGGTACCGGTACTTGTTTCGTACGCATACCATTGTTTCTGTTGCAGGTTATACCAGGTGATATAACGGCCTGACGGAGAGATACGGCTAACGCTGTCCATGTTCTCCTGTAGCATTTTGCGGTTGCCATTTTCCAGGTTGACGAGGTAGGAGGTTTTCAGCGAATGACCTGTCCATTGCATCGCCACACGTTGTCCTTTATCGGTATATCCAAGTGCATAAGGACTATTACCCCTGTTTGCCAGCTGGATATTCTCCATATCCTTATCGGCCAGTTGTAATACCTTCTGCGTGCCGGGATAGTAAACTGCCTGATAGCTTTTCTTCAGGTCTCTATCCAGGTTTTTCAGCTGCATAGGTTGCAGGTAATCATCCTGGTAGTTCCAGATGTCTACTTTGGCCACTTCGAAGTCTACAATGTTGGTATCTTTTGGCGGCAGTATCGGAGCTGTTCCGAAGAACAGGCGCTGACCGTTTTCGCTGAACCAAACCTTGCCATCCGGACTTACCGACCAGTTAGCAGGGAAGGAACGGCTGGTCTTATCTGCCGTGATCACACCGCTATCCTGTCCGGAACGGTAGTAATACAGCGAATAGAATTGTTGCAGGGCTTTTACGCTATCGCGGGAGCTGCACCAGGCAGCCTGTTCGCCTTTTTCATCAAAAGCGAACTGCTTACGTAAAGCTGTTCCGCGACTGATCGTATCTGCTTTATGGGTGGCCACATTCCACAGCAATACCGCGGAACGGGAGAGAGAGTCTTTTTTATCGGTAACCACTTCTGCCAGCAGACGGTTACCCGGTTTGCTGAATATGTAGTCCTGTACGTTGCGGATGGTATCTGCTGTCTGTTTATCCAGATAGAAGATCACGAGATGCCCGCTGGCAGTATCTGCCTGTGGTTTCTCTTTCAGATAAGCCAGTACGCCGGCGCCTTTTTCGGGTGTCTTGAAAGAGCGTACAGCTGGTACCTTGTAGACATTGTTATTGCCGAGAGTGACAATACCGAGGGAGTCTTTTGGCATTTCGGACGCCTTCTTCTTTTTGATCTTTGCCTGTCTGGTGACCGCAAAAGGGGCCTTGATCGAGAAAACCGCATAGCGGCTATCTTCTGTGATCACGGGATTAGCGCCGCGTGGCACTTCCAGGCGTTGTTTGGTTTTGTTATTGTAAATGAAGAGAGAGGCGTCACCTTCCTGTGGGGTGACGGTATATACGGTCCATTGGCCGTTATTACTGATCGCTTTGTTGCCAATACTTTGCCAGCCATCGTATACAGAATGGTCCAGTGGCTTTTTCGCTGGTTGTTGCGCATAGGTCAGTAGGGAGAGGCCGGATAAGGCCGCTACACACATGAGTTTTTTCATACCGCCTAAAATAGAAAAATCACAATTATTGCGTAGATTTTTCCGGATGGACGGTTAAAATCAGGCATGAGAATGTTTCAGGGTGCGGGCAACCCGCGTCATTTGCAGGGCTACTGATAAAATGATGCAAGCCAATCCGATATAAAATGCGTAGGTCAGTTGTTTATTCTCATGAAAGAGGATAAAGGCGATGACGATACTGTATACCGGCTCCAGGTTAAAGGAGAGGTTTACCGTAAACGGAGAGATCTTTGTGAGCGCATTCATCATCAGCATATACATACCTACGGTACATGCCCAGGCCAGTATCAGCAGATAACTCAGGTCAGCCGTAGAGGGCAGCGCCAGGGGCTGTGGGAAGAAATACAGGTAGGCTGGAAGCAGGATGGTCAGACCAATGAAGCCGGCTGTCAGCTCGTAGAAGGTGATGGTAGGCGGATCGTATTTGACGATCAGGCGTTTATTGAAGATGGTGAACAATGCTGCAAACATTGCGGAAATGATACCGAGAATGATCGCTGTACGGTATTGCGTATCAAAATGGAAGATCATGAAGATACCCAGCAGGGTAATACCGCTTAGCAGCAATTCTGTTTTGTCCAGCCGGCCCCGGTTGATCAGTGGATCAAAGAGGGCGGTGAACAGGCTGGTCAGCGCAAAGCAGACCACGGCAATAGAGACGTTGGAGTATTTGATACTGGCATAAAAGAACAACCAGTGTAATACGACAACCATGCCTGTCAGTCCGATCGGAATGATCTGTTTGAAATTCAGTTTGGTGAGCATACCCCTCCAGCGGAAGAGTATGTATAAGGTGATGATGGTGAAGAGCAGTCTGTACCAGACCAGCATTCCCTCATTCAGGGTGATCAGTTTACCCAATATACCCGTAAAACCTGCCAGAAATACCGACAGGTGTAATTGTATCAGTGCTTTTTTCATTGCCCGCTTATTCGCTATTTCTTACGCGTCTTTCATACTTGCGGAACAGGCTTTCCCATTGAATTTTGAGTACACCCAGGACACCTTCTTTGATGATGCCTTTGCTCATTTTGGAATATCCTTCTTTACGGTCTTTGAAAGTGATAGGTACTTCCTTGATCTTGAAGCCTAACTTCCAGGCCGTGAATTTCATTTCTATCTGAAAGGCATAGCCCACGAACCGGATCGCATCCAGGTTAATGGCTTCCAATACCTGTCTTTTATAGCAGACGAAGCCGGCAGTGGCGTCTTTTACCCTTATCCAGGTAACAAAACGCACGTACACGGAGGCCCCATAGGAGAGCACAGCTCTGTCCCATGGCCAGTTTTCGGTTTTACCACCTTTTACATAGCGGGAACCTACTGACACGTCGCCACCATCCTTCGCACAAGCATCATAGAGCCTGTTCAGGTCAGCCGGACTGTGGGAGAAATCAGCATCCATTTCGAAAATGTACTGATATCCCTTTTCCAATGCCCATTTGAAGCCATGGATATAGGCGGTGCCTAAGCCTTGTTTACCACTTCTTTCTACCAGGAATAATTCGCCGGAGTGGGACTGCTGCAAATTCCTAACAATATTACCGGTGCCATCGGGCGAACCGTCGTCCACGATCAGTATATGAAAGTTTTGTCGCAGGGCAAAAACCGCGTCAATGATGTTACGGATATTATCCTTCTCATTGTACGTGGGAATTATGACGAGCTTTTCCAATCTAGCAAATGTTGTTTTAGGAGTGCGAAATTAGCACAAACCCCAGATAAAGTATGGTTTTTGCAAATATTAAATCTTTTTTAACATCATACTATGATATATCTCTGTGAGTTTCTGCTTGGTATTGAGCGGGAAATCAGCTTTCATCATCCAATCATAGTACTGTGGCTCAATTTTGAGCACCTCGCGTACTGCACGGCCTTTATATTTACCGAAATTGAACATTTCCACCCCATTCTGCACAACCATTCTTCTCGCGAAGTCAACGTAGTCGTCTTCTTTAGTGAATTCGGCCAGTGGCGCCACTTCTGCCTGCAGCTGCTCATAACGGCTTAACTGTGCTTCCAGGATCTCATAGGTTGCCAGTGCGTCTGCTTCAGCGCTGTGCGCATTCATCAGGTCTTTATCGCAATAGAACTTGTAAGCAGCGCTCAGCGTACGTTTTTCCATCAGGTGGAATATCTTCTGTACGTCGATGAACTTACGGTCTTTCGTGTCAAAATCGAGGCCTGCACGGAGGAATTCTTCTACCAGCAGGGGTATATCGAAACGGTTGGAATTATATCCGGCCAGGTCACAGTTTTCCATGTACTGGCGCAATTCATTCGCGCATTGTTTGAACGTCGGACAATCTTTAATATCCTCATCACTGATACCATGGATAGCAGTGGAGGCCGGAGGAATAGGCATGCCTGGGTGTATCCTTTTGACTTTCGTCTGAACAGACTTGTCAGGGAACACTTTGATAATAGCAATTTCAATAATACGGTCCGTAGCCACGTTGGTACCGGTCGTCTCCAGATCAATTACGGCCAGCGGCCTTTTAAGTTGCAAAGAGGGCATGACTAATTTTTATAGATACTTTTTCAGCGAATTTACGTCCAATCCTTCATAATCACCCGAACTCATCATCAGCAGGTTCGCGTCTTTGTATTCCTGTTTATCCAGGAATGCAGTTAAATGCTCTCTGCTGGTGAATATCTGCAGGTCTGCGCGGCCAAAGCCCTGTGCTACCACATCAGGCATCAGTTCCGGCATACGTTTGATCTCCAGTGCGTGTTTGCTGTAGAACACGACCGGTATATCGGCTTTGTCCATACAACCCTGGTACTGTACCATGAAGTCCGCATTCAGACTACTATAAGTATGCAGTTCCAGTACGCCTATCAGTTTGCGTTGCGGATACTGGTCACGCAGTGCGCTGATGGTTGCTTTCACCTTGGAAGGCGCATGTGCAAAGTCACGGTAGATCGCGCAATGATCATTTTTTCCTACCAGTTCCAGTCGTTTAGCGGCGCCTTTAAAGGTAGCGATCGCTTTCAGGAATATTGCATCATTGATACCCAGTTCGTTACAAACGAGACGGGCTGCATGCATGTTCAGCAGGTTATGGTCGCCAAAGACTTCCAGGTCGGTCTGCTGATCGCCGAAGTGAACAGTGGTAACGCCATTGTTTATCTGATGCTGAGGAATATCGTAAGGAACAAGTTTCAGGTGAAGACCTTCGGCCTCTACAAGTTTCACCAGTTCCGGGTCAGTATTATTGTAAATGAGCGTATGGCCGGCTTTCATCGTACGAAGGAAAATGGCGAACTGCTCAAGATAGTTCTCAAACGTCGGGAAAACGTTAATATGGTCCCAGGCAATGCCGGTCAGTACGGCAATATGTGGGTGTAAAAAGTGGAACTTCGGACGTTTTTCGATCACAGAAGCCGGGTATTCATCCCCTTCACAAACGATCACAGGCGCATCAGTTATATTCACCGACTGTGGAAAACCCGCCAGACGCGCACCGACCAGGTAGTCAAATGCCTGACCGGACTGTTGCAGTACGTGCATGATCATTGCCGTGGTCGTCGTTTTACCATGGCTGCCACCCACTACTACCCTGTTTTTCTGCTGGCTTTCCTGGTAGATGTATTCAGGGAAGGAGTAGATCTTCAATCCAAGCTCCTTTGCTTTGATCAGCTCAGGATTGTCTCCGCGGGCGTGCATACCGAGGATAACAGCGTCAAGGTCTGCCGTAATACGGCTTTCATCCCAGCCCATTGATGCCGGTAAAATGCCTGCCTGTAACAGATTGCCTTTCGCAGGCTCGTAAATCTCGTCATCACTGCCGGTTACCTGGTAACCCTTGATTTTCAATGCGATTGCTAACTGGTGCATCACACTGCCGCCCACAGCGATAAAATGTACTTTTGCCATATAATATTAACCGGATTACCTGCGTTTATCGTTATATTTATATATCTAAGGGAAAAAGGAATGATATTATAGCTAAAATCTTTAATATAAATTTTATATTTGCAAAGTAACGTCAAAAATTGGCGATTAAAAAAGTGATATCACCATTCCCTATGAAATTTCATTATTCAACTAAACATCCCTTTATGCAAGTATCTTATCTGAAAGTTTTGGGCGGCGCCTGCCTTTTCTTTATCTTTACGGCTTTCTTAACTTCTTGTGCATCACAGAATAAGTTAGGTTGTCCGATGAAAATTGGTAAAGTGACGCACGGGGCAAACGTGAAGGATTGTTAATGAACTGGATACCACTTACGACAGAATCACAGTTATCCGAAATAAAGGAATCATCAGTAACTAAACCGGTAGTTATCTTCAAACATAGCACGCGTTGTTCAATCAGTGCAGTAGCTAAGTCCAGACTGGAAAGAGCTGCCGCGCCGGAAACGATCTCCTTTTATTACCTGGATCTGATCAAATTCAGAGACATTTCAAACAGGATCGCAGCAGATTTCAATGTTGAACATGAATCACCACAGATTTTGCTGATCCGCAATGGGGAATGCGTGTATGATGAAAGCCACAGCGGCATCTCTATGGATGAAATTGTGACTCATTCAAATTAAGGAAGCATTTTCACTATTTATTCCAAAGAATTTAGTACCGGCCGATGGCCGGTATTTTTTTTGCCCTAGCTTTGTACTCTATTAAGCTGAGAGAATGAAACATCGTATAGTTGTAGCGGTTACGGGAGCCAGCGGGTCCATTTACGCCCGGCAATTACTGAATAAATTGCAGGCGGCTTCCGCACAGACCGACCAGATAGCACTGGTGATGACCAATAATGCCCGTACCGTTTGGGAAACAGAGCTGGGAACAGACGATTACAAGCAACTTCCTTTTAGAATATACACCCAACAGGACTTCCACGCACCTTTCGCCTCTGGTTCCGGCAGGTTTGATACCATGATCATCTGCCCCTGTTCCATGGGGACCCTGGGCCGTATCGCCACAGGCATCTCCAATGACCTGATCACCCGTGCGGCAGATGTAGTGCTCAAGGAAAGAAGAAAGCTGATCTGCGTTGTAAGGGAAACGCCATATAATCTGATGCATATCAAGAATATGCTGGCAGTCACAGAAGCAGGTGGTATTATCTGTCCGGCTACGCCTTCCTTTTACAGCGTGCCTAAGACAATAGAAGAAGTGGCAGCGACGGTTGTAGACAGGGTGCTTGATCTGGCAGGGATAGAACAACAGACGTTCCGCTGGGGAGGAGAAGCGTAAATAATTAGGAATTAGGAATTAAGAATTGGGTGCAGCGGAGATAGGTGCGAAGCAGGGCAGGCCAGGTAGGAAATGGGAATTAAGAATTGAGTGCAATGAGGGTTGGAATGATGGAGGCATGATGTCAACTGGGAGTTGTGTATAGGCTGAAGGGAGACAGGCCAGGGATCAGGAGTTGAATACAGCGAAGATGTTGACGGCGTGGGTATGAAATCAATAAGCGTTAAAAACAGCATTTTATTAATACGAATCATCAATATATGCAGATAGCGATTATCAACGGACCTAATTTAAATCTCCTGGGAAAGCGGGAGCCGGGTATCTATGGCAATGAGTCTTTCGAGTCTTATTTCGAAAAGCTGAAAGCACAGTATCCTCACGTGCAGCTCACTTATTTCCAGAGCAACATTGAAGGTGAAATGATCAATCATCTGCATGAAATAGGTTTCTCCTACGATGGTATCCTGCTCAATGCAGGTGGTTATACACATACCTCTGTAGCCCTGCGGGATGCGATTTCCGCGGTTAAGACGCCGGTACTGGAGATTCATATCAGCAATATTCACGCAAGGGAAGAATTTCGTCACAAGAGCATGATCGCGCCTGTTTGTGTAGGCAGCATCTGCGGACTGGGAATGAAAGGCTATGCACTGGGCATTGCTTATTTCCTTTGATCTTATAACAACATATATCCGATACATAGAAAGAGGGAGTATGCCTGATGACGGCGTACTCCCTCTTTTTTATTTGTACGGCTGTTAACCTTACTATACCATTGGTACTCCCAAAACGAAGAGATAGCAGCATGAACAATACCGCCTCTTCTATCGCTGCGATCCCTATTGATTTACAGGTACCTGAAGTTCGTTTTTGGTGTGATGTTCAACAGCGTCTGGTAGATCAGCTGGATGGTGTTTTCGATATCATCCTTCTTGATCATTTCCACGGTCGTATGCATATAACGCAATGGAATACTGATCAGGGCAGATGGCGTGCCATCGTTGGAATAAGCAAAAGCATCTGTATCTGTACCGGTGCTACGGCTTACTGCATGACGCTGGAACGGAATATCGTTCTTCTTAGCTGTGTCGATGATCAGGTCGCGGAGGATGTTGTGTACAGCAGGACCATAAGTAATGCTCGGGCCACTACCACAACGAATTTCCCCTTCGATATTCTTGTTGATCATCGGCGTGGTGCTATCGTGTGTTACGTCCGTGATGATAGCTACGTCAGGTTTGATCCTTTTAGCGATCATCTCAGCGCCACGGAGTCCTACTTCTTCCTGTACGGCATTGACTATGTACAGTCCGAATGGCAGCTTCTGTTTCTTTTCTTTCAGCATACGCGCTACTTCCGCGATCATAAAACCACCGATACGGTTGTCCAGTGCGCGGCAGATGAAGTAGTCATAGTTCAGTTCCTCGAAACCATCTTCAAAGGTTACCACACATCCTACATGTATGCCCAGGTCTTCTACTTCTTTACGGTTGCGCGCCCCGCAATCCAGGAAGATGTTTTCCACTTTTGGCTGTGGGTCTTTACCCTCTGTGCTACGCAGACGGGTATGAATAGCCGGCCAGCCAAACACAGCTTTTACAATGCCTTTTTCTGTATGGATGTGTACGCGTTTTGAAGGCGCGATCTGCTGATCGGAGCCACCATTGCGGATAACATATATTAAACCTTCAGGAGAAATGTAATTGACAAACCAGGAGATCTCATCAGCATGTGCCTCTATCACCACTTTAAACGGGGCTTTAGGATTGATAATGCCGACTGCCGACCCGTAAGCATCCACGTATTGCTCGTCAATATATGGCTTCAGGTATTCCAGCCACAATTTCTGTCCTTCTTTCTCAAACCCGGTAGGGGATGGATTATTGAGGTAATTCCTCAGGAACGTAAGCGCCTCTTTGCTGAGTATGGATTTTTGCTTTTTAGACATTGCTGTTACATGTTAATTGCTGCAAAAATAAGTGTTTGGCAGCTTACAGCAATCCGGGTACCGGCTATATGTTGGCAATGATAAAGTGAAGCAGGGAAGAGAGCATGACCATACCGTCCACCACGAAATAATAATAGTGATCAGACCGGGTTTTCAGGGTGTATCGTGTAATCAGCGTTGTTATCGCTACCGGCGCCAGCAGGACGGCTGTCAGCAACCAGTTATCTACCGGGTACAGTGCCAGGGCAAACCCGGCAGATAGTATCAGCGAAGTGATATATAGTCTTTTGAGATTACGCGGGCTCAACCAGGTGATCAGTGACCGGATGCCCTCTTTTTTGTCTGATTCCAGGTCCCTGTAATCAAACAGGATACACAGCGCATAGACCAGGAAGAAACGATGCAGGGCAAATAACAGCAGGTGATGTGAATAAGGTATGTGTTCGATCAGCACCGGCATTACCGTGGTCACATAAATCCATACGGTGGTCAGGAAGATGGTTTTCCCGATTGCGATCCTGCGCAGCCATACAAAGGCTTTCTGTGGTAGTTTAGGCGCTGAATAAAGAAAGGTCAGTACTGCGGCGCCACTGAGCGCCAGCCAGTGTTCCTTCAGCAACCAGAAGCCGTACAGCGCGCCAATAGCGCCGAGCGCACATAGACCCAGCTGTAAACTTTTATGTCTTGCTCCCCACTGGATGCGTTCAGAGGTGGAGTAATCGGCAGGGGTAAGGTACCAGTGGAAATTGTAACTGCACATAGTGGCGCAGAACACAAAGAAGTAATAGGCGCGGTTGATGTCCTGTACATGCAAAAGGGCATTGGTCTGCCATATCATGACGATAGCAATACAGGCGACGTAGATGGAAGAGAAAAGAATAAAATTGAACAGGCCGCGCATTATTCAATTAAGAATTAAAAAATTAAGAATGAATTGGCTGCGAAGATCGGTGTAGAATTCTTAATTTTTTAATTCTTAATTCTTAATTTTTATAGTGGGATGTTCCCGTGTTTTTTCCTCGGCATGCTCACCACCTTATTCTCCAGCATCGCATAGCCTTTGATCAGCTTAATACGTGTCTGATCGGGTACGATCACTTCATCGATATACCCCTTTTCTGCTGCCAGGTAAGGGTTGGCAAAGCGTTCCGTATACTCGGCCACCAGTTCGTTCATACGGGCTTCCGGATCGGGAGCTGCATCGATCTCTTTCTTGTAGATGATCTCTACAGCGCCTTTGGGGCCCATTACAGCAATTTCAGCCTGCGGGAAGGCGAAATTGAGATCGGCGCCGATATGTTTGGAGTTCATTACACAATAAGCGCCGCCATAAGCCTTACGGGTAGTAACGGTGATCTTGGGTACGGTGGCTTCGCTTAATGCAAAAAGCAGTTTGGCCCCGTTGGTGATGATACCATTCCATTCCTGATCAGTGCCGGGCAGGAACCCGGGTACATCTACCAGTACCAGCAAAGGAATATTGAAGGCGTCGCAGAAACGGGTAAAGCGGGCGCCTTTTACGGAGGCGTGGATATCCAGCACTCCGGCGAGATGGGCCGGCTGGTTGGCTACGATACCGATACTTCTGCCGGCGATACGGGCAAAGCCTACGATAATATTTTCAGCAAAGTCCTTGTGTACCTCGAGGAAGCTGTCTGTGTCCGTCAGTTCACTGATGACGTCTTTCATGTCATACGGCTGATTGGAGCTGGGAGGAATGATCGTGTTAAGGGATGTCCTTATTTCATCGCCTGCTTCGTATGGGTAGACAGGGGCGTCTTCCTCACAGTTCTGCGGCATATAACTGAGCAGTTGCCGGATGTTCCGGATACATTCTACTTCATTGCCACAGGCAAAGTGGGTTACGCCGCTTTTTACCGCATGGGTATGTGCGCCGCCCAGTTCTTCAGAAGTCACTTCTTCATGTGTAACGGTCTTAACAACGTTAGGGCCGGTTACGAACATGTAGGAGGTCTCTTCCACCATCAGGATAAAATCGGTAATGGCAGGAGAATATACAGCGCCGCCTGCACAAGGCCCCATGATGGCGGATATCTGCGGAATTACGCCGGATGCGCGGGTATTGCGGTAAAAGATATCGGCATAGCCACCCAGGCTGACCACGCCTTCCTGTATACGTGCCCCGCCGCTGTCATTGAGACCGATCAGGGGAGCGCCGTTCTGCATGGCAAGGTCCATGATCTTACAGATCTTACGTGCATGTGGTTCGGAAAGACTGCCGCCATATACGGTAAAGTCCTGTGAAAAGACATATACCAGGCGTCCGTTGACAGTACCATAGCCGGTTACGACACCATCGCCCGGAAATTGTTCCTGGTCGGTGGTCATCCCACGGTTACGGTTATGCACAAACATGTCGAATTCTTCGAAGGAGCCTTCGTCGAGCAGTAGCTGTAAGCGTTCCCTTGCAGTAAGTTTTCCTTTTTTATGTTGAGAGGAGATACGTGCCTCACCGCCGCCAAGCATGGCTGTCGCGATCTTGTTCTGGAGTTCGTGGAATTTGTCCATAAACCAAATATAGAAAATTAGGAATTAACAATTAAGAATTGAATCCATGTTAAATGGCATAATTCTTAATTGTTAATTCCTAATTCCTAAATGATTTATTGGTAGAGTACTTCAACTTTCGGCGTCACAATGGTGTCGCTGATATTACCGGCATTGTCAGTAATGAAAACGAGGTAATGTAAGCTGTCTTTCAGGATCGGCTGATCGCCGGTCTGCGGAAAATCTGTTCCATAGAGGTGAAGTATCACCTCTGCAGTGAGATTTGTTCCTTTATGTGCATCCACGCCGGGCATCGGACGGGATTCAAAAGCGGTATCAAGTGGCTGGGTATCGTAGATAGCGGCGAAATTGAAGGAGTTTTCAATATCCCCGTCACCATCCTTTACCTGGAAGTTCACATCCATCCCTACGGAAGCAATCACAGGGGAGGAGGAATACGAGAGGAAAGTGAGCATAGGCTTGGTGCCGATGGAATCCTTTCCGCAAGCGCCACAGATAGCTGCCACTGCAAACAGGGATAAAACGAGTATTTTCTTCATATAACAAACGTACATTATTTTTTTAAGTCTAGCTAATGCCTACAGATGAGCGGCACCACTGAGTTATAACGTAAAATATCGTTTGATTGTTACGTATACCCTAAATTTGTACGTTCAAAGCAAGCGACATGAGTGGCATTAATACGGCAGCACTATTTACATTAAAAGAGCAGGATACGGAAGCAGCGGCCCTGGAGCTTTTCCAATACCAGTACAGGGAGAATGATATTTACCGGGCTTATACTGACGCCCTGCACCGGAAGCCTTCCGAAATACGCTCATTGCTGCAGATACCCTTTTTACCTATACAATTCTTTAAGACACATACAGTTACCTGTGGTCCCTTTACGCCAGAACTGGTGTTTGAAAGCAGTGGCACCACCCAGACGATCAACAGCCGGCACCTGGTAAAGGAGGCTGCTGTCTATGAACAGAGTTTTCTGGCCGGTTTTGAGCGGTTTTATGGTCCTGTTTCCGACTTTGTGGTACTCGGACTGCTGCCGTCCTATCTGGAAAGACAGCATTCTTCCCTGGTATACATGGTCCAGGATATGGTAAAACGGAGCGGACATGCCGAAAGTGGTTTTTACCTGTACGAGCATGATAAGCTGGCAGCGCATTTACAGGAACTGGAGGCACGTCAGCAAAAGACGCTGCTGATAGGGGTGACCTTCGGGTTGCTGGACTTCGCCGAGCGCTATAGTCTGCACCTTGAAAATACGATCGTTATGGAAACCGGTGGTATGAAAGGCCGCCGGGAGGAATGGACCCGCCAGCAGGTCCATGGTTATCTGAAAGAAAGACTGGGCTGTAAACAGGTCCATGCGGAATATGGCATGACAGAGCTGTTATCACAGGCTTATTCCTATGGCGATGGCTTATTTACCACGCCACCATGGATGAAGATATTGGTCAGGGATGAAAACGATCCTTTTCAGCTGTCAACCGCCAACGCTTCCGGCGTTATCAATGTAGTCGATCTCGCGAATGTATATTCCTGCGCGTTCATTGCCACGGACGATATCGGAAAACTACATGCAGACGGCAGTTTTGAAGTACTCGGCCGTCTGGATAACTCTGCTTTGAGAGGGTGTAGTCTGATGGTCAGTTAAACCGCTGACAAACGCGCTTTTTCCAGCAACGCTTCCAGTTTTTCCGGTTGTGTTTGTATGGCCATCAGTTCCTGTATGTAAGGGAAACTGCGGTGGTCCATGCCGAATTTTGCCATGAGATAGGTATTCAGGGCATCGGTATGTTGCGGCTGTTCCAGGAAACTGCGTAAGAAGTACAGAAAGTGTTGTCTTTCTTTTTCAATGATAAGCGCCAGGGCGATCTTTTCCTTTAATGTGTTTTCCGGTGTTGTACGGAATAACTGTAAGACCTGTCTGAATTGTGTTTCGGTCAGTTCCTCATGATGTGCAGGCAGGAAATCAAAACAGAAATACTCCACAGCAAAATCATCCATAATACCAGCACTGAGCTGATCTTCTTCTATGGTGTACCAGGTGGCCCAATCCAGCAATTCCTGTACAGTGATCTGTTTACTCAGCAGTGCTTCCAGGTGATGCACCAGTCCTTTACGGGTTGGTACGGTACCGGAAGTATGTTGAATGCTGTCTACGATATCTGCATAAAAGGCGTCATTCATCTGATGTGCCGCAGCGGTCAGGAACTGGCTTACTTCGTTATGGGCAGCAGCGGGAAGCAGATCTGCTGTTTCAGCAAGTATCTCGGGTTTTGTTTTATGGCCCTGCAAATAAGATTTGATCAGGGATATAAAGTAGGTGGAGGTGATATAAGGCAGCTTATCCTTCATTAATTACAGGTTTAGTCTCAGATGCTCATTGATTGTGCTAAATGCTGCATCGGGAATAGTTATCAGGCATAGGTCGCAGTTCGGTCCTGCAACTGTAAGGTACCACTAAAATCCCGGAAAAAACAGTGGAATCCCGGAAAATGAGCAATCCGCCGGAAAATTTTAAGCGTTTTTTCACATATACAAATCATTGAGTACTATAGACGTGCCTGCTTTTGCTGGCATGGTTTTGGACTTTTGTTATCCTGAGTAGACTTATATTTCTAAACCATAAAAACGTAAGATTATGGCAGTAAGAGACAGGTCGATCGGTAGTACCGGTCTGGAACAGGGAGGTCCGAATCTGGGTAATGATTACAGTCGTGATATCACCCGTGAAAAGACAGCAGACGATACCTTGAAGGTGATCATCCCAAAAGACAAAAAAGCATCGTCTGAGAAAAATAAAGACAAACGCGACCCTGAAAGGCGCGACAAAGCAAACAGATGACAATGGGTTGATCTACCCCTTGCTTGTCCAGAAAAAGGGGTAGTTTGAACATAGATTTTGAGATCATCTGTACTCATAAAAGGCATAGGGTTTCCTATGCCTTTATTTTTTGCGGTAGAGCGCGCTACTACATTGAGTACTAATTGGATAAGCGAGTTAAATTTTAAGAAAAACCTTATATTATATTAAAACATATTGTATCTTTATTGAACTGGGAATGTAAACTCAAAGCAAGCCATTAATTTAATTAGCGGAGGATGCTCCTTATCCTCTTCACCATACCTGTGAAATTAAATCAGACGAACTAGCTGGGCTGCTTTTCCATGTCCATTGGAATTGCTAATCACAAGAACAAGACGATGTTTTATTGATTGTGTTCTAACTAATATTCCTATGATTGTAACTAACCAGGCCGGCCACACCCGGCTAATGGGAGAACCATGTTGTTATCTCACATATCTTTCTATGAAGGTATGTGTACTATGTCTGGTCCTGTTGTTGAGCTGTCTGCCGAATGTAGCATCTGCACAGCACCTGACGTTGCGAAATTCCTCTCTGGAAGGAAAGCCTGGTGTTAAAGTAGCGCCCACAGGTTGGCAGATCGCGGCCAATACACCGGATGTATTACCTGGTGTGATGGGTGTATTTAAGCCTGCGAAGGAAGGAAATACCTTTGTCGGTCTGCAGGGCGGACCTGTATACAGAGAAGGGATCGAGCAGGCGCTGACGGAACCGCTGGTGGCGGACAGGACTTACAGTATGTCTTTTGATCTTGCGTTCAATGAAATGTATGGTCATAAGCATTGCTATGGAAACCTGGCCATCTTCGGCGGAAGCGCACCCGGTGATACAGCAGAATTACTGTGGACTTCCGGCAGTTTTACCGACACCGCCTGGCGCAGATGGAATGCGATATTCACACCTAAGCAAACACATACTTATATCGCGTTATATGCTTATCCGGCAGAAACATGCCCTATCAGTAGCTTTGGCGTACTGGTGCTTGTCGACAATCTTTCCACTATCCGACAAATACTGCGTACAGAACTGACGGCTGCCACTTCCTGTAAGAATGAAGGAACGGGTAGCGTGCAGGTAAAAGTGAAAGGAGGCGCGGAACCTTACACGTATCTCTGGACGCCTGGTAATTATACCACGGCACAGGTTTCTGACCTGCTGCCGGGCGTGTATTCGGTAACGGTTACTGCTGCCAATGGCGTGACGGCAAAAGGTGCTGTAGAAGTGAGCGCTTCTGATCTGCAAACAGAGAAAACAGTGACGATATCTGATTGTGCAGGAGAAAATAAAAACGCCATTTCACTGGATATAAGCGGCGGACTGCCACCCTATGATCTCTCCCTGAATGGTGAGATTACACATATGCGTACATTTAATCATCTGCAGCCAGGTAATTATGTCTTTGTATTAAAAGACCAGCAGGTGTGCAGAGATACCTTTAATATTTTTATTCAGGAACCAGCGCCACTGGTGATCCGTAAGATCGCTACAGCACCCTGTAGTTGCAGTGAAGTGAATGATGGTAGCATTCGCTGGGAGGTAGATGGCGGTACGCGTCCGTATAAATATCGTGTCAATGGAGAGATGTGGCAGCCGGACAGTTTACAGCGTAATCTCAAAGCAGGTGATTACCGGTATGAGGTACAGGATGCAAATGGTTGCGCTGATGCAGGGAATACCGTGATCACTTCTCCTTACCAGCATTGTTTTGTAATGATGCCATCAGCGTTTAGTCCTAACAGTGATGGTTCGAATGATGTGTTCCGTCCAAGGATATATGATGCGGTGACCAATTACCGGCTGAATATTTTCAACCGCTGGGGAAGTCTGGTATTTCAGACGAATGATCCTAAAGTAGGCTGGGATGGTTATTCCCGCGGAGTGCCACTGACGCCGCAGGCATTTGTGTATGTCTGTACATTTACTACCAGTAAAAATGAACCCAGGGAATACAGAGGAACTGTGATGCTGGTGAAATAAGTTGCTGGCATCGATTCGTAAAAAGCAGGTATTGGCATCTATAAGCCTGTTTTAGCCCCTTTTAACTAAGGTAGTGAGTAAGCTGTTATGAAGGGCTTATATGCTGAGAAATATGCATCCTGTGGTCTTCTTTCATTGAAAAGTGAAGGAAGGCCACAGGATGAATTTTTTTCATGCCGGTCTTAAGGTGTAAACCTATACCAGGACTATATCTAGTAAAAAAAGCGGCTGTAAGGTGGGGTAAGCAGAACAGGCCGATATCGGTAGGATGTCTCATAGATGTCTCATAGATATTTCATACATGAGCTATTTCTATAGATATGAGATATCTATGGAACATCTATGAGACATCTATGAAAAACATATCAGAAAAAGATAATTTGAACCCGTCCTGTGGAAGACACTTTTGAGTCTGAAGGTCGTGCGTTAACAGGCTATTAACGATTGATAATCAGAGATTTCGTTATTTCGGGCTGTCAAAAAAGACAAATGGTATTGCGAACCCCCTGTAGCTATGGTAAATTATCCTCATATACCAGCCGGCAGGTCATGTGTAAGCAGCTACTTAGTAAATCAGCATTATTAACTCCAAAACCAACCATCATGGCAGAACACCGTGTATTTTTTGAATTACCCACAACAGAATTAGGCAAAGCCGATGCGACCTTTCAGGTGAAGAGAGACGGAAAAATACTGGGCACGATCCATATTTCTCATGGCGCCCTGGAGTATCAGCCTAATGGCTTCATGAAAAAGAACAGTATCAAGATCGACTGGGCAAAGTTTGATAAACTGATGAGAGAAAGTGATCAGTAAAGGAAATTCTTTTTACACAATGACAATGACACAGGTGAGCGCCTCACCTGTGTACCGTGTTTTTATGAATGTTGTTATTATTCTTTTGCTGCGATCATGGAATTGCCGAGCAGGCGTTTTATTTCTTCATGCAGATGTGCGAATACGAAAGGCTTGGTCAGATAACCTGCTGCTCCTTTCTGCATGACGAGCTCAATTTCATGCGCTTCATTTTTTGCACTGGCAATTAATACGGGAATTTTTGACAGCTGTGGATCGGCGCGGAAACTATCGAGTAATGCATATCCATTCAGAACAGGCATCGTAATGTCGCTGATGACGAGATCAGGAAAATATCTGTTGGCGATGACCAATCCTTCCTGACCGTTGCTGGCAGTATACACGGTGTAGTTGTGTAGTTCAAGCAAACTTTTTAGTGTATCTAAAAGTCCGGCTTTGTCTTCAATTAAAAGAATTCTGGCGTTCATGTGTATATTTTACTGACAGGTATCAGGGTACCTGAAAGTAACTGTAAAAACCGTGCCTTTGTCGGGCTGGCTGTTAACGGTGATATCTCCTTCGTTAGCGGTGATAAATGATTGGACGATGCTGAGACCAAGGCCTGTACCTGAAATGCCATCTACATTGCCGGCTCTGAAATAAGGCTGGAACAATTGCGGAAGATCGTTTTCGGGAATGCCGATACCATCATCTGTAATAGTGATCACGACTTCTTTTTCCTGATAGTCCAGATGAAGTACAGGATCGCTTTTTCTGGAGTACTTGAACGCATTGCTGATAAGGTTGGAGAGCACACGTGAGAGTTGCGCAGCGCTTGCACATATCTTCTTTGGCGTACCTGTTACGTGGATGATCAATGATCTGCCATCGTCCGGAAGGGCCTGGTACTGCTCTTTTAAGGGAGATAGCAGTAAGCCGATGTCCATCATCTCCCGCTTGCTCTGAATGTTGCCGTTAAGAATATTATTTATCGTCAGCATTTCGTCTACCATACTGTTCAACGCAAAAATTTCAGATGAAATCCGCGATAAATTTTGCTGATAAAATGCATTCATGAGATGATCGGCCTGTAATTTGCTAGTAAGCAGGTCGACTATTGAATTTATTGTAGTGAGTGGCGTTTTGAATTCATGTGCAGTGATCGCGATAACATTACTTGCATTACTAAGTAATGTATCGCTTCCGGAAGAATTAGTGGAGTCCATTGTTCTATAGTTTACAATCGCCGATGGTTAAAATTTAGAGATATTGAGCTCAACAATATGTAGAGAATCTCCACAAGTGTTGAATACACAGATTTAAAGCAATTGAAAGGCAAAATACTTAATAAAGGAATAATTAACCAGTGAGTATTTAATTTAAAAACGTATTTTTACTAAACCAGTGACACATGACGTGAATTTCGAGAAAAGTTAACCGAAAGATCATATTTTAAAAAAATACAATAGCTTAAAAACTAGGCCATTAGATATTGAGTCAAACCGACCTTAATCTTTATTGTTCTCGCAATCAACGAGTTACAAATTTGCCTTATAAATTCTCGTTTTTGGAATTATTTTTGTGACACCAAGTCTTTATTTATATGCCATATTTTTTTATTGAATCGATTATAAACCTTGTCAACTTATTACCCCTATGATCAATATTGGAATTATAGAAGACAATTATTTCCAGTTGAACAATTACAAAGAGTTTTTAGAAGATTTTCAGGAGTGTAAGGTTGTTTTTGCTTGTAAGTCAATGGAGGAGTTCAGAGCACTTCCATTCAAGGAGACAGAGGTGAACGTAATATTACTGGATATTTCGCTGCCAGGGGAATCAGGTATACAAGGGATGCAGGAACTGAAACGTATCTACCCTGATGCCAAGCTGATAGTATTATCAGGGCACGATGGAAAGCATTATGTTATTGAATCGATCCGTCAGGGTGCGAGCGGTTATATTATTAAGACCAGCCGTTTGATGGAAATCTATCATTCAATCATGGATGCAGTCAGTGAAGGTGGAACGCTGTCGCCAAAAGCAGCGCACCTGCTGATCAATTATATCGCCAAAGATCCATTGGAAGATATAAAGCACAAGCTCACGAAAAGAGAATACGAGTTGCTCGCGCTGCTCAAAGAAGGCTACTCATATAAGGAGATGGCAGAGAAACTTTTTGTAACAGTGTTCACGGTAAATCAGCATTTGAAGAAGATTTATCAAAAACTTAATGTTGCCACTAAATCAGAACTAATTTCGAAGATTTGGTCAAATAGTTTGTATTCTTTCTTTTTAATTACGAATTCTTGGATTTTTTTTCAAATGCTTTCATTTGAAAATATGATGCGGTCCATTTAAAAAACGTTACTCTTTTCAGTAAGCACGTTTGTGTTATAAGTGCGTTTTTTACTCTCTTTAGTAGTAGTGATGACAAACGCTATCGACTAATATTGTACTACGGAAAGCGCGGAAGAAAAACCTTTAAATATTCAAAACGGTAAGATGATTCTAAAGAAGGATTATTTACGTTATATCTTTATTATTCCGGTCCTTATCTGCTGTTTCTTTTTTACATCTTGTGTCAGTACTCAGAAGTCAGTGTATTTCAAAGATCTGCCTGATACTGTTATTGCCCCTGTAAAAGGAAATTTTGAGCCGGTAATACATAAAAATGACGTATTACAAATTGTTGTTAGCAGTATGAACCCCGAGGACGCTGTTGTATTCAACACCCCAAGTGTTACAGCTGTCGGAACTCCAGGAGGTGGTAATCAGGCAACGGGTTACCTGGTAAATGAACAGGGATATATTGAATATCCGGTACTTGGTAACGTCAAAGCAGAAGGACTTACCAAAGAACAACTTACAAAGCAGTTGCAAAATGATCTGAATGAACGGAAGCTGCTCAAAGATCCGGTTATTACCATTCGCTTTCTCAATTACAGAGTGACTGTTATCGGCGAAGTAGCTCACCCCACGGTGGTTAATGTCAACAGTGAGAAAATAACAATTCTTGAAGCGCTTGGATTGGCAGGAGATATCACGGTCTACGGTAAGAAAGAAAATGTAATGCTTATCAGAGAGGTAAATGGCGAAAAGACGATCAGAAGACTCAACCTTAATAGTACTGAAGTACTATCATCTCCTTACTACTATTTACAATCCAACGATGTGGTATATGTAGAGCCTAACAAATCGAAAGTTGCTGTCGCAACCGGTAGCAGGACTACAATACCAATCATCATCAGCACACTGTCTCTGATAGTGCTTTCAATTGATAGACTGGCAAACTGATCAAGCTGATGTCACACCAATATTTTCATCCTACAAACTTGTGTTGAGAGTCATGCAACAGAAAGTAATCAATACGCGCACAAAGAGGGAGGAGCATACAGGTCTTCTGGAAATGATCAGGCATAAATACCAGCCTTACTGGCCACTATTTGTGATTGCGTCAGTAATTTCTCTCTCAATAGCATATGTTTACCTGAGATATGCAACCCCATTATATAAGATGAGCTCTTCTTTGCTGATCAAAGAAGATACACGTCCTACCGAGAGCTCTATCATTGAAATGATGGACCCGCTCGGCAGAGGCAAAAAAGTTGATAACGAAATTGAGATCCTCAAATCCAGAACAATCGCAAAAACAGTTGTAAGGAATCTTAACCTCTACGGAGAAGTCTTCGAAAAAGGTAGGATCAGAGACATCTCCATGTATAAAAAAGGTCCGCTGCAATTCAATTTTATTGATCCGGACCTGATCAATCCTGACGAGAACAAGATCGTTGAACTGCAATATGATTATAAAGGACAAAAGGTTTCCCTCGATGGAAAATCATATCCTTTAAATGATACCGTGCATACGCAATGGGGCCGTATGGTCATCAAGGCTGTACCAGGTTATAATCCTGCAGGACAGCATGGCGAAGGGTTTTATCTGCGTGTAGCGGGTGACAAAGTACTGGGTGGCGTATTCCTCAGTAATCTGAAAATCGCTGCTGCTACCAAGAACTCCAATGTACTCAGACTTGAATATGTTGATCCGGTGCCTCAGCGGGGCATGGACCTGCTCAATGAGGTAATGAAAGCTTATGATAACGCGTCTATCGATGATAAGAACAAAACAGCGTCAAAAACAATGGCGTTCGTTGAAGACAGGCTGCGTATCATCACAGCGGAATTAAGTCAGGTAGAAGGTCAGATACAGGAGTATAAAACAAATGAAGGGATCGTTGATATCGGTGAACAAAGCAAGATTTTCCTGAATGCAGTACAGGATAACGATGCGAGACTGAGCGAAGCGGACATGCAGTTATCCACACTGTCTGCGGTTGAACAATATGTAAAAGGTAAGAAGACAGAAGATAACCTTGTTCCGGCTACATTGGGTATTGCAGATGCAACCTTACTGGGCCTGCTGGGTAAGTTACAGGACGCAGAACTGCAATACGAAAGACTGAAAAAGACAACGGGTGAAAACAGCCCCGTGCTGGTTAGCCTGAGTGCGCAGATCGATAAACTGAGACCTGCCATTATGGATAACATCGCCAGTTTACGCGCTAACCTTGAAGCATCGAGAGCTAAGCTGAGCACACAGAACAATCGTTTCCTGAGCATGCTGAAAGGTGTGCCGAGCAAAGAGAAAACTTTGCTGGAAGTAAGCAGACAACAAGCGATCAAAAACAATATCTATACATTCCTGCTGGAAAAACGTGAAGAGACACAGTTGCAATATGCTGCTGCTATTTCTGACAGCCGCATCATCGATCTGGCAGAAGCGGAGTCTTTCCCATTCAGTCCGAAGAAATCAATGGTAATGGCGCTGGCGCTGATCGCTGGTATCGCTGTTGTAGCTGGTTTCATCGCTGTGAAAGACCTGATGAACCACAAGGTGATGTTCCGTTCAGATATTGAGAAAGGAACTTCTGCACCGATCATTGCAGAGATCATGTTCGACAAGAGCGGCGCTATCGCTATCACAGAAGGTAAGCGTACGCCGGTTGCAGAACAGTTCAGGGCATTGAGGACCAGCTTATCTTATATAGGTATCAATGGTGACAATAAAACGATCCTGGTTACCTCTTCCATCTCTGGTGAAGGAAAGAGCTTTATAGCAGTGAACCTTGCGCTGAGCCTTTCCCTGACAAAGAAGAAAGTGGTGTTACTGGAGTTTGACCTGAGAAAACCAAAAGTAAGTAAGATACTCAATGTGCCACACCATCCGGGTATCAGTAATTACCTGGTAGGACATTCATCACTGAATGATATTCTGAAGCAACCAATTGAGAATAATGAATACATGTACCTGCTTTCTGCAGGTGTCATTCCGCCGAACCCAACAGAGCTGATCCTGAACGGCAGACTGGAACATTTACTGGCCACCCTGAGAGCTACCTTTGACTATGTGATCATTGACTCCGCTCCGGTAGGTCCGGTAACAGATGCCCGTTTGCTGGCGCCGTTCGCAGATGCTACACTGTATGTGGTGCGTCATGAAAGAACGCCGAAGTTTAATCTCAAAATGATCGAGGACCTCTATGAACAGGGTGATCTGGGCAAACTGAATATTGTATTCAATGGCCTCAAGATGCGCGGTGTGCCTGGTTACGCATATGCTTATGGCGGAGGCTATGGCTATGGTAACGGGCAGGGATATGGCTACGGCTATACAGATGATCACAAGAACGGCTCCGTGAAGAAAGGACGGTTTACCAAGATTTTTAAGTAAGTAATAAGGGAATTCCGGTGAGGATTTCGCCGGAATCTCCCTGACATATATTTATTGAAAACTACTCATCATGTGACTGAGGAGGCGAAGCTATGCCACTTGCCTTCCTTTCTTTCCCGCCTTTTATAATTTCCACCTTATCGTTATTCATTCATTAATCATGCTTTATTAACTTCTAAACCCACTGAAATGGAACAGAAGACACACACCTGGTATGCAGTTTATACTAAACCCAGATGGGAAAAAAAAGTAGCCGATGCGCTTGTTCGTAAGCAAATCGAAACTTACTGTCCAATAAACAGAGTAACTCATCAGTGGAGCGACAGAAAAAAGATCGTTGAAGAACCTCTTTTCAAGTCGTATGTTTTTGTCCGCATTCCTGAGGACAAAAAAACACTCGTCCGCGAAACAAGCGGTATCGTGAATTTCGTTTACTGGTTAGGAAAACCTGCTAGCATTCCTGATCACGAAGTTGAACTCATCAAACGTTTCCTGCGTGAATACCAGGACGTACAGGTTGAGCGCTTCCCGATCCAGGAAGACGATCTGATCCGGATCACCGCAGGTCCGCTGATGCACCAGCACGGAAGGGTAGTGGAAGCCGGTAAGAATACAGTGAAAGCTGTATTGTACAGCATGGGCTTCTCCCTGATCGCTACTGTGAAAACAAGTGATCTTATGCTGGTTAATAACAATGCTAAAGAATATTCCGGTGCGGCGAAGGCCAGCGTCGGCAATGTTATCTAAAAATATCAACCCTGGACATCTATGCTACACGTATTATTATGTGGAGGGTCAGGAACCCGTCTCTGGCCACTATCAAATAAACAGACGCCTAAGCAATTACTGCCTTTATTTGATGGGCAGAGTTTATTGCAATTGACATGGATACGTAATAACAATTTCTGTGATAGTGTGATGGCCGTGGTGAACGAACAACAGGCTGACATGGTAAACAGTCAGCTGCAGGAAGCAGGCGCCATCGATATCCAGATGATGGCGGAGCCTGTTGGCCGTAATACCGCTGCTGCAATCGCACTGGCGGCATTCTCCACAGACCCTGAGAACGTTCTGCTGATTACGCCTGCCGATCACCTGATAGGAACACCTGATCTGTATGCTGAAACTATTCAGAAAGCAGCTTCACTGGCAGCAGAAGGCCACCTGGTGACCATCGGTCTGCAGCCAGCTTACCCTGAAACAGGATATGGTTATATCCAGTATGCCGGTTATGATGTGGTACGCTTTACAGAAAAACCAAACGCTGTTACAGCTGAAGCAATGCTGCAAAGCGGCGACTATCTCTGGAACAGTGGTATCTTCTGTGGAAAAGCAGGCGTGCTGTTACAACAGTTGCTGGAATACGCTCCTGAAATTTATGCAACGGCAGCAGAAGCAGCAGCTATCTGGAAAGAAACAGGCGTTATACCACTGGCAGCAATGAGTGCGATCCCATCTGACAGTATTGACTATGCGGTACTCGAAAAAAGCGATATCGTAAAAGTGGTGCCAAGCGCTATGCAATGGAGCGATGTAGGCGGTTATGAAGCACTGGCGGAAGCACTGGCAAGTCACTATCGCTATAGCAACAACCAGGCGGTATTCATCGAAAGCGATCCGGTTAACAGTATGGTCATCGGAAAAGATAAACTGGTAGCATTGGTAGGTGTGGAGAACGTGGTAGTGGTGAACACGCCGGAAGCCCTGCTGATCTTACAGAAAGGAAAAGGACAGGAAGTAAAACAACTGCATCAGTGGGTGAAGGAAAACAGGCCTGAGCTGCTGTAAACAATATAGAACCGTATGCAACTGAACGATAAGATATATATAGCTGGTCACCGTGGAATGGTGGGCGGCGCTATCAGCAGAAGATTACAAACACTGGGATATAATAACCTGGTGACAAGAAGCTCCGCAGAACTGGACCTGCGTTCACAGGCTGCTGTTAATGAATTTTTCGCTACAGAAAAGCCGGAATATGTATTCCTGGCTGCAGCAAAAGTTGGCGGCATTCATGCCAACAACACATATCGTGCAGAGTTCCTGTACGATAACCTCATGATGGAGGCTAACATCATTCACGCTGCATGGCAGCATGGTGTTAAGAAACTGATGTTCCTCGGTAGTTCCTGCATTTATCCGAAGATGGCGCCACAGCCACTGCGGGAAGATAGTCTGCTGACAGGACCATTGGAACCAACCAACGAACCTTACGCAATTGCGAAGATCGCAGGTATCAAATTGTGTGAAGCATACCGTGACCAGTATGGCGCCAACTTTATCAGTGTAATGCCAACGAACCTCTATGGTATCGGCGATAATTATCACCCTGAAAACTCACATGTACTGCCGGCACTGATCCGTCGTTTCCACGAAGCGAAAGAAGCAGGTGCAGCGAGCGTAACAGTTTGGGGAAGCGGCACACCAAAACGTGAATTTCTTTATGCCGACGATCTGGCCGCAGCCTGCGTTTACCTGATGCTGCATTACGATGAGAAAGAACTGGTAAACATTGGAACTGGTGAAGATCTGACCATCCGCGAACTGGCAGAAACAGTAAAAGAAGTGGTAGGCTACACAGGAGGTCTGGTTTTTGATACATCCAAGCCCGACGGTACGCCGCGTAAGCTGATGGACGTTTCAAAGCTGCACAAGCTTGGCTGGAAACACAGCGTAGCGCTCAAAGAAGGACTGGCGCAAGCCTATGCCGACTTTTTGCAGAAAACACAGATGGTCACATTGTAATATAAATTGTTTAACCGCGTCTCAACTTTTATAAAATGAAAGCAATCGTAATTGGTACTGGATATGTAGGCTTGGTTACCGGCGCCTGCCTCGCAGAAGTAGGTACGCAGGTAGTATGTGTGGATGTTAACGCCGAAAAGATCAATAACCTCAAGAACGGCATTTTACCTATTTATGAACCGGGTCTCGAAGAGATCGTTACCCGTAACTATAACAACGGCCGTTTGTCATTCAGCACTAGTCTTGCTGAAGTGATCCCTGGTGCGGATATCGCGTTTATCGCGGTAGGTACCCCTCCGGGTGAAGACGGTAGCGCTGACCTGCAGTATGTATTGCAGGTGGCAAAAGAGATCGGTACACACATGACCGATTACCTGGTAGTGGTGACAAAGAGCACTGTGCCTGTTGGTACAGCTGTGAAAGTGAACAGGGAAATTAAACAGGCGATGATGGACCGGGAAGCGCTGATCGATTATGATGTAGCTTCCAATCCTGAGTTCCTGAAAGAAGGTGCGGCAGTACAGGACTTCCTGAAACCTGACCGTATCGTGGTAGGTGTGAACACTGACAGGGCAAAAGAAGTACTGGAGCGCCTGTATCACCCGTTCCTGCTGAATGGCCGTCCGATCATCTTCATGGACATCGCATCCGCAGAAATGACCAAATATGCAGCCAATGCAATGCTGGCCACTAAGATATCCTTCATCAATGATATCGCAAATCTCTGCGAACTGGTAGGCGCTGATGTGAATAAAGTGCGTAAAGGTATCGGTAGCGATGCAAGGATCGGTAACAGCTTTATCTATCCCGGTATCGGTTACGGTGGCTCCTGCTTCCCGAAGGATGTGAAGGCGCTGGTACGTACCGGTATGGACTATGGTCACGGACTGCGTATCCTGGAAGCGGTAGAAGCGGTGAACAATGATCAGAAACGTGTACTGTTCAACAAGATCAACAAACATTTTGATGGTCTGCTGAAAGATAAAACATTCGCAGTATGGGGCCTTTCTTTCAAACCTGGTACTGATGATATGCGCGAGGCTTCCAGTCTGGTACTGATCGAAGCACTGCTTGAAGCAGGTGCGAACGTAAAGGTATTTGACCCGGTAGCAGCGCACGAAGCGAAGAAGACACTGAATGACAGCGTAACCTGGTCAAATGACCTGTATGATGCTGCTGACGGTGCTGACGCGGTATTGCTGGTAACAGAATGGAACGAATTCCGTCTTCCTGACTGGGACCGCATCAAACAATTAGTGAAAACCCCTGTTGTATTTGACGGCAGGAACATTTATGATAACACATATCTTGAGAAAAACGGTTTTATCTGTTACAGCATTGGTATCTCCCAGCCGGCAGTGAGCGTACTCTCCAGAAGTTAATGACATTATTTCCCCCACTTATCTTAATTAAAAAACATAGTATGAAAGTTGCTTTAATCACCGGTGTAAATGGACAGGACGGTGCGTACCTGGCAGAGCTGCTGCTTGAAAAGGGATACATGGTGCATGGTATTAAACGCCGTGCGTCTTTGCTGAATACAGACAGAATTGACCATTTATATCAGGACCCTCATAGCGAGAACGTTCGTTTCAGATTACACTATGGTGATATGACCGATAGTACTAACCTGATCCGTATCATTCAGGAAACACAACCTGACGAGATTTACAATCTCGCTGCTATGAGCCATGTGAAAGTAAGTTTTGATACTCCGGAATATACTGCGAATGCAGATGGTATCGGTACACTGCGTATCCTGGAAGCATTGCGCATTCTGAAACTGGAACAAAAAACAAAAGTATATCAGGCGAGCACTTCCGAGCTGTATGGTCTGGTACAGGAAGTACCACAGAGAGAGACAACTCCTTTCTACCCACGCAGCCCGTATGCCGTTGCTAAATTATACGCGTACTGGATCACCGTTAACTACAGGGAAGCATACGGTATGTTTGCCTGCAACGGTATCCTGTTCAACCATGAAAGTCCGCTGCGTGGCGAAACTTTTGTAACACGTAAGATCACCCGCGCAGTTGCAGCGATCGCACTGGGCCTGCAGGATAAGCTGTATCTGGGTAACCTGGACGCACAGCGTGACTGGGGACATGCGAAAGACTATGTGGAAGCAATGTGGAGAATCCTGCAACAGGATACCCCGGATGATTATGTGATCGCAACCGGTATCACTACACCAGTACGTGAATTCGTACGCATGGCGTTTGACGAACTGGGTATCGAACTGAAATTTGAAGGTACAGGCGTTGAAGAAGTAGCTTACGTAAGCGCCTGCCGTAATAAGGAATTCATTCTGCCGATCGGTAAACAGGTACTGGCAGTAGACCCTGCTTATTTCCGTCCTACAGAAGTGGAACTGCTGATAGGCGATCCTACCAAGTCTAAAACAAAATTAGGCTGGGAACCTAAATATGACCTGCAGGAGCTGGTAAGTGAAATGGTGACCTGTGACGTAGAATTATTCAGAAAGGACAGTAAAACTCAGTGGGAACAATTGGCAGGATAAGAGCTTGCTTTGCCGGAATCTGTTATGCGCGTAAAAGTATTCAATCAGTTATCGAATAATCCTAAGTACACCAAAACGCTGCAATGGGTAAAACTGGTCAGCGTGACCGGTTTCGCCCAGGTTTTTGTACAGGCGGTCAGTTTATTCAGCGGTATCCTGGTGATCCGCATGCTGCAACCTGAAGAGTACGCATTGTACACGCTGGCTAACACCATGCTGGGTACAATGACGGTACTGGCCGACGGTGGTATCTCTACCGGTGTAATGTCCCAGGGAGGAAGAGTATGGCAGGACCGTGATCAGTTGGGCACTGTCCTTGCTACAGGGATGGACCTTCGCCGCAAGTTCGCGATAGGCAGTTTACTGGTGTCGATACCGGTGCTCATCTACCTGATGCTGCACCATGGGGCCAGCTGGTTGATGTCAGTATTGATCGTTCTTTCACTTATTCCTTCTTTCTTCATGGCGTTGTCAGGCACTATCCTGCAGATCGCGCCGAAGCTGAGACAGGATATTGCACCGCTGCAAAAGAACCAGGTCTACATGAACTTGGGCAGGCTGGTATTGCTGGCACTGACCATCTTTATTTTCCCTTTTGCTTTTGTAGCAGTACTCGCAGCAGGATTGCCTCAGATATGGGGAAATATGAACCTCCGGAAGATATCGTCCGGGTATGCGGACTGGCATAAGAAACCCGATCCTGAGATCAGGCAGAACATTATGAAGATGGTACGCCGTCTGCTGCCCATGGGAATCTACACCTGTCTGTCCGGACAGATCACCATCTGGCTGATCTCCATCTTCGGTACTACCAAAGGGGTGGCACAGCTGGGAGCACTGGACAGGTTGTCAATGGCGCTGAGTTTTATTACGATCGTTTTTGGCACCGTGATCTTACCAAGGTTTTCAAGACTGCCTAATAACAAAGGGTTGCTGATGCGACGCTTTGTGCAGATACAGGGGGGATTACTGGCAATGGGCATCTGCATCGTCTTCACGGCATGGCTGTTCTCTGCACAGATCCTGAAAATACTGGGGCCGAATTATTCGAATCTGACGAACGAGGTAGTACTGAAGATCACGATCAGTTGTCTTGGTATTATCGCAGCCTCTACTTTTTCGTTGTTCACAAGCAGGAGCTGGGCGATCAATCCGTTCATCTCCATTCCGGTGAGTATCGCATCGATCGCATTGGGCGTCGCATTTATCGATGTATCGTCCCTGCACGGTGTACTCTGCATGAACATCATGATACAGCTGATACAGGTAGTGATGAACGTTTCATACACTTTCCTCAAGATCAGCAAAACAAACAACTCATTACCCACTGAAAATAACAAAGAAACTATATGACATATTACTATCAGGTAGAAGGATTACTCCGTAATAATATCGGAGATGTACTTCAGGGAATGGTCGCAAAAGACCTCTTGCCTGAAGGCGCAAAGGTAGCTGACAGGGAAGCACTGGCTGACCTGGCAGGCAGAGACAGCGGACTGCTGGTCGCTAATGGCTGGTACATGCACTCTTTTGCGAAGTTTCCCGCACCAGATAATATTACGCCTTTATATGCTGCTGTGCATGTCGCTAACTCTGCTTTGCTGTCAAGCGAACATGTAAGAACGCATTTCAAACAGCACGCACCTATCGGCTGCCGTGATACAAAAACTTTACGTCTGCTGCTGGGCTGGGGTATTCCTGCTTACTATTCCAGCTGTCTGACCATCACTTCAAAACCACGTGGTCCTATCAACAAAAATCCTGATGGTGAGATCATCCTGGTGGATAACGTAGACCATCCGGTACCGGATGCAGTGGTGGCCAAACTGGAAAAAGTACTGGGCAAGAAGATGGTGAGAGTATCTCACGATCCACCAGATACAAGCGGTTCCATCGAATCATATGCAAAAGTATCGGAAGAGCACATGAATAGTCTGCTGGCACGTTACTGCAATGCATCCCTCATCCTGACCACCAAGATCCACTGTGCACTGCCTTGTCTGGGTATGGGAGCGAACGTGAAACTGATCCATCCAAATCCTGCTGACCCGCGCCTGGCAACGGTAGCAGAGTTCATCGATATTATTTCCTATAAGGATATCCTCGATAAAGAGGATGCAGGTCTCAACGATTCTCCTGTCAACAAAGAAGCGCTGGCAAAGAGAAAAGCGTTCCTGTTAGAGCTGGTGGCTGACTCTGTGAAAGAAGGCGCCAATGCTGTACAGGTATCAGGTAAAATGCGTTACCGTCTGATCAGAATGAAAGCTAATCTGCTGTCTAAGCTGTACCGCATGAGCGTTGTACTGTCTTACCGCACAGGATTTGCAAAAGAAAAGATCCAGAGAGTATATGGCGCAGGTTTCTGATAAACAACGTATACTGGTTTATTCTACCCAGTTGATGGAAACTGGTGGTATAGAAAGCCATCTGCTGGAATTCTGCCGGCAGATGGCTGCTAACGGTACGGAAATAGACCTGGTGGTGCTGAATGCAGCGACTACCGGCGAGACAGAACAGTTTTACAGAAGTATCTGCCGTAAGGTACACTTTGGAAGACACGGCCGCTCCTATAAACGTTTACTGTGGATGTTGCAGACAGGTCTGAAACTGCGCAGTTCCCGTAAATACGACGCGGTTTATACCAACGGTCAGGGAGAGAGCATCTGGATGTTGTCCCGTATGCTGCCGGGTTATGCTACCTGGGTACACCATCATCATACTTCCGGTGATGCGAAAGACCAGGCTACCTGGGGCGAGAAATACAAAAAGACGCTGCATACTGCCACTACCATTATTGCCTGTTCTCATAGGAACGCAGGCGATATGCAAAGCGTACTGCAACGTCCCGTAGATACGATCCCCTGTTTCTCCAGAAACGTGGAGGTCTCTTTTACCGAAAACAATTCAGGTAAACTGCGCTTTGGCTATTATGGCCGTCTGATCGCGGAGAAAGGTATTGACCTGATCTGCAGGATGAGTGAGGACGCAGACCTGAAAAATGAAGTGGAATTTCATCTGTGGGGAGAAGGAAAGAACTATCCTGCTCCTTATTTCGAGCAATATCCCAATGTACACTATCACGGTACGTTCGCAGGAGAAGCGGGTTTAAAGAGCGCTATTGCGCAACTGGATGCCTATCTGCTGCTGTCCGTACATCCGGAGGGACTGCCTATCAGTCTGCTGGAAGCGATGAGCGCAGGATTGCCCTGGCTGGCGACAGACAGAGGCGGTATCCCTGACATTGCCTGTGATCCTTTGTCGACAAGAGTGATATCAGCAGCATCTGATTATGAAGCAGCGAAGAACGCGGTGATGGCATTTGCAAAAGATATCAGGAGCGGAGTGGTGACAAAGACAACGCAGAAAGACCTGTATGCAACCAGATTCTCTGCCGTGGCATTACGCACTGCCTGGAGTAATGTACTTGGACTTCAAAAGCAAAACTAACAATGGTCATTATATCACATCCCACCGGTAATGCCAATCTGAGAGCCGCAGTAGCTGGTCTCGCAGATGCAGGCATACTGTCTGAGTTTCATACGGCCATTGCCAGCTTTCCGGGATCAGCGTTCGGACGCCTCGCCGGTTTCGGGCCATTGTCCGAGATCAAACGCCGCGGTTATGAACCACGTCTGGAAGCTTATACCCGCTTACATCCCTGGCATGAACTGGGACGCCTTGCGGCGACAAAAGCGGGCTTTAAAAGCCTTACAAGGCAGGAAAAAGGCATGTTCTCAGTAGATGCGGTGTATCATGCCATGGACAGAAGGGTAGCTGCCCGTCTGAAAAGCGCAGGCCGTAAAGCGAATGCGGTATATGCATATGAAGATGGCGCTATGCTTTCATTCAGAGAAGCGGAGCGCCTGGGAATGAAATGCCTGTATGATCTGCCGATAGGTTACTGGCGCGCTTCTCAACGTCTGCTGTCACAGGAACTGGAACGCTGGCCGGAATGGAAGAATACCATCTCCAGCCTGAGCGCTTCCCAGAAGAAGCTGGACAGAAAGGACGAAGAGCTACAACTGGCCGACAGGATCTTTGTAGCCAGCAGTTTTACTGCCAAAACACTGAAAGATTACCCCGGACAGCTTGCACAGATAGACGTGATACCTTATGGTTTCCCCGCTGTGTCTGCGACAAGGGACTATCATAAAATATCTGGCCGGCCACTGAAAATATTGTTCGTAGGTGGTCTGTCACAAAGGAAAGGTATCGCCGATCTTTTTGCCGCTGCTGATAAACTGGGCAATGCGGTAGAACTGACGATCGTAGGAAAGAAGATGTCGGACAACTGTCCGGCACTGGATAAAGAACTGGCGAAGCATACCTACATTCCAAGTCTGGCGCATGCAGATATTCTGAAGCTGATGAGAACACAGGACGTATTCATCTTCCCTTCGTTGTTTGAAGGGTTCGGACTGGTGATCACAGAAGCAATGTCACAGGGTACGCCGGTGATCACGACTGACCGTACTGCGGGACCAGACCTGATCACGGATGGAAAGAACGGATGGCTCACCGCTGCCGGTTCGACCAATGCATTATATGATGCGATCGCTGCTTTGCTGAACAATCCTGACAGTGTACCTGAAGCGGGCCTGGCAGCGATGGAGAAAGCCCGCAGCAGACCATGGGCAGTGTACGGGCAGGAGCTTGCCGCTGCTATCTCAAAAGTTTAATTACATGACGTTTGTATAAGTGTGAAAATGAATAATCAGTATCCCAATAATATGACAGCAGATCGCAGGGCCGATCTGGCATCCAGGCGCTTTCGCGAGATCACGGCGATGAACGATCAGAAGTTCATGCTGCGACTGAAGCAGGGCGTATGGGCATATCTGCTGCTGTTGTTATTTGAGGGTGCTTTGCGTAAATGGTTCCTGACGCCGCTGGCGACGCCTTTACTGGTGATACGTGATCCGATAGCTTTATGGCTGATCCTGATGTGCTGGCACCGTCGGTTGTTCATTCCTTCTTATGCGTTGCCGCTGATGACGGTCATTGGCGTGCTCGGGTTGGTATTCGCGGTCACTGTCGGGCATGGGAATCCCTATGTAGCGGTGTTTGGCGCGCGTATATTACTGATCCATTTTCCCATGATATTCGTTATTCAGGGGCTATTTACACGAAAGGACGTTGTACAGGTCGGGAAGTTTATGGTCGCCTTATCGATACCGATGCTGGTCCTGATCGCGTTGCAGTTTTATAGTCCGCAAAGCGCCTGGGTAAACAGAGGTGTTGGTGGTGATGAGGGTGGTGCAGGTTTCAGTGGCGCCATGGGATATTTCCGTCCGCCAGGCACCTTTTCCTTCACGAACGGTACAACTTTGTTCTTTAGTTTACTGGGACCTTTTCTACTTTATTTCTGGTTGAACCCGGATGGTATCAAACGATGGGTATTGATCGGTGGTACGATCGCCCTGCTGATGGCAATACCATTGTCCATCAGCCGCGCATTGTTGTTCCAGACCATCATCGGTGTGATGTTCTGTATGTTTGCAGGCTCGAGTAACCCTAAGTACGCGGGTAAATTATTTGGCGCATTGTTCGGCCTTGTAGTACTGATCCTGATACTTAGTCAGACGTCGATCGTAGGAGGCGCCATTGAAGTATTCATGGCGCGTTTTGATTCGGCGAATGAAAGTGAAGGTGGTATGGAAGGCGTATTCATAGATCGTTTTCTCGGTGGATTGGTGGGCGCATTTAACACTACTTCTGCATTACCCTTATGGGGATATGGCATTGGTATGGGAACGAACGTAGGTTCCATGCTGCTGACCGGAGGCGTTACCTTTCTGATCGCAGAAGGGGAGTGGGGCAGGACCATCGGGGAGTTGGGGCCTATTCTTGGTCTGGGCGTTGTATTCATCCGTATGGGAATGGCGCTCAATATGGGCTGGCTGACCTTCGATAAATTGCGCCGCACCGGAGATATGCTTCCCTGGATGTTGTTCAGTGACGCATTTCTGCTGGTCGCTCAGGGACAATGGGGACAACCGACAGGTCTTGGTTTCTGTGTCTTTATCGGTGGATTGTTACTGGCAGCCCTGCGCGATGATCCGGAAGAAGAACAGGAAGCCGACGTAACAGCAGAGGAAGACAAACCTGCTGAGCAGAAAATTATTTACTATCATAACTAGGAAGACCTGCGAAGTCAATTAGAAATTAAGAATTAGGAATTAAGAATTAAACTTCCCGACGTCTGATAGCAGTTAAGACGCTTTCGCCAGGACTGATCGGAGAGTGATATAACCATACTTATTGTTCGAGGGACCTTATCTGTCTGTCCTTTCTTATGTTGATATGAGGCAGACAAAAATCTCTCCTTCAATACCTGTATATAGCTAAGCCGATTGTTGACGATCACAATAGTTTATCAGGTTTTCATCAGTAGACCAATATAAAGTTTAGAAAGCCAGGAATGGCTTGTACTATGCTGCTTTAACCAAACCGCTATGAGCACCCAATCAAGAATTGCATGGATCGATACCCTGAAAGGTATTGGTATTTTGACGGTAGTGGCCGGGCATATCTTTCCGGATGCTGTGTCCAGGTACATCTTTCTTTTTCACATGCCCCTGTTCTTTTTTATCGGAGGGTTTCTGTTTAAACCAGTTGCCGATCAGAAAGAATATCTGACAAAGAAATCGTTTCACCTGCTGGTGCCTTATGTCGCATTTCTTTTGCTGATCTATGTGCCATATGAACTGAAAGAGCTCATGGCAGGCCGTGAAACGTATGTGAAAGCAGTGATCAGACCTGTGCTGGGTGGACGTTATCTTATTGAGTGGTTGTCTGCGTTCTGGTACATCACTTGTTTCTTTCTTGTGCAACAGGCGATGAACGTGCTGGTGAACAAAGTGAGTAAAAAAGTCATTGATCTGTTGATGTTGGTAAGTCTGCTGATCAGCTATGCACTGAGCAGATTTTTACCTGCTTTCTGGTTGCCATGGAATGCAGATGTGGTATTCGCAGCATTGCCGATATTCTATCTGGGTTACCTGTACAAAGGCGCACAGGAGCAGATCAACAGGTATAAGATCGTATTGTTTGTATTGCTGGCTGGCGTGATCGTATTCACTTATTACTATCCGGCAAACAGGTATGAAATGAAATCGGCTGTGTATGGTATTCCTTTTGTTACACTATTCTCCAGCCTGGTCGTTGTACTATGCCTGATAGAGTTATCAAAACTGATCGCCACCAATACCGGCATCAGTAAAGTGTTCAATGAACTGGGTACTGCTTCGATGATCGTTATGTTCCTGCATCAGCCTATACAAATTATCGCCAAAGAGCAGTTTGGTATAACTGATCCCACCACGCGTTTTTTCATAGCAGTGGCATTGTCAATGGCGGGTTATTACCTGCTGAACAGCATGGCTTTCGGGAGAGCCGTTTTCATGGGATCGCTGACAGACTTCAAAAAGATATTCAGCAGGGAAAAGCTGGCAACGGTATAAAAGAAAAGGAAAAATTAAACGGAACGTATGCGCATTGTTTTAGTAGGGAATTATCCGAAGGATAAACAGGAGAGTATGGAGCGGTTTGCCAGAATGATGGAAGCCGGTTTTAAGAACGCCGGCCATGCTGTGGAAATCTGGCGTCCGTCTGTCTTCTTCGGTCGTCCTTTTAAAGCAACAACAGGAGGGATCGCCAAATGGTTCGGATATCTGGATAAGTGGTTGTTATATGCCCTGGTATTGCGTGTAAAGCGATCGTTCGCAGGAGCAGATACGCTGTATCATGTATGTGATCATTCCAACTCATTTTATGTAAGACATCTTCCGTCAAACAGGACGAGCATTACCTGTCATGACGTACTGGCTATCAGAGGCGGACTGGGATATGCAGATGCCTATGCGCCTGCATCCGGTTTTGGTAAATACATGCAACGCTGGATACTTTCCAATCTGCTCACAGCAAAGAAGATCGCCTGTGTGTCTCAGTTCACACTGGGACAGCTGACCGATCTCGCTAAGGATAAAGGAAAACAGCCTGCTGACTGGCGCGTGATACATAATGGATTCAATGATGATTTCAGTCCTGTCAGCAAAGAAGAAAGCAGAGAGCTGTTGAAAAGCGCAGGCGTTAATATAGACGAACCTTACATCCTGCATGTAGGCTCCCGTCAACTCCGTAAGAACCGTAAGATGCTGATCGATATGGTGCATGCGGCCGGTGACAGGTACACCGGTAAGATCGTGTACGCCGGCTTTGAGATTGAACCTGCTTTATATGCGCATGCAGAACAGCAGGGCGTAAAAGACAGGGTGATCGGTGTGACCAAACCACCACATAAAGTATTGAAGGCGTTATATAGTTCCTCCTATGCTTTTGTGTTCCCTTCCTTATCAGAAGGATTTGGCTGGCCGGTGATCGAAGCACAGGCATGCGGTACGCCTGTTATCGCCAGCAGTACAGCGCCGATGCCGGAAGTGAGCGGGGGAGCTGCATTACATGCTGATCCATTGAACCCGGAAGGATTTGCCAATGCACTGGCGCAATTAGCTGATCCGGCGGTAAGAACAAAGCTACTGGAAGACGGAAAGCGTAACGTTACGCATTTTACGCCTGAGATCATGATGGACGCGTACGAGTCCATGTTGGGCATCAGTACAGACAATAGCAAAGCAGGGGTACAGGAACGTAGCAGGTCTGTAGCATTGCCCCAATAAGAAAGTAACAATCACCTAATTAATAGAAAAGAAAGCACCGATGAATATTTTGCATATCATCCCTTCGTATAAACCGGCATATATCTATGGAGGTCCCATTTATTCCAGTTCTGCGCTGTGCGAACAGCTGGTGGCAGACGGACATAAAGTGACCGTACTGACGACGACCGCAAACGGAGAGGTGGAACTGGATGTGCCTCCCGGTGTGGCGCAGAACATTGATGGCGTAAGTACGCTGTACTTCAAACGTGTCACCAAAGACAATACGAATTTCTCACCTGATCTTGTTAAATACCTCTATAAGAATATCAAGCAATATGACGCAGTGCATATTCATTCCTGGTGGAACCTTGTCGCCATCTTCACCGTACTGGTATGTTATATCAGGAGAGTGAGACCGGTGTTTTCACCAAGAGGAATGCTCTGTCAGTATATCCTGGAAACGAATCACCCCTTCCAGAAGAAGATCATACAGACAGTGATCGGTAACAGACTGCTGCCTAAAGTGAAATTTCATGCAACGTCTACAGCGGAACTACATGAGATCAAGGAATTGTATCCTTCTTCACAGGTAGAAGAGATTTTCAATTTCGTATCTGTTCCTGAAACGCCAACAGTACCAAAGGCCCCTGCGGGAGAAAAGATCAAGTTCCTTTTCATGAGCCGTATCGATCCGAAGAAAGGACTGGAACTGCTTTTCAAAGGACTGAGCATGGTTAATTTTCCATATGAGCTGAACATTGCAGGCCCTTATAAAGATGAGTACCTGGAGCAGCTGAAAGCAGCTACACGCGAGCATGGCATTGATCAGCATGTGAACTGGTTAGGCCCTGTATATGGCGAGGCCAAGTTCAAACTGCTGCGTGAGAATGATGTGATGGTACTGACTTCCTACAATGAAAATTTTGCCAACATCGTGATAGAGTCGCTGGCGGTTGGTACGCCGGTGTTGATCAGCAACATGGTGGGGCTCAGCACTTATATCTCCAACAATGATCTCGGATGGATCTCAACGATCGATCCCGTGAATATTAAAGAAACACTGGAGAAGGTTTACGCAGAAAAAGAGCGTTTACCTGAATTATCGATGCGTGCACCGCAGATGATGAAGAAAGATTTTGACAGAAAGAGCCTGGTGAATAAGTACCTGGACCTTTACAGGGCGAACTAGGCGCGTGTCTGTTGTATTGAATAAAAAATCCGAAAGGGAGATCAAGGAAAGAATGTCAATCAGATTAAAGAGAAGCACTGTTATCATCCTGTTGGTAGTGTATATACTGGCGGTGATATACGTTGTGTTCCTCGATCCAACGAGAGTAGCAGGCGAGCGGTATGCGGAGCCGAGATGGATGCCACTGAAGAGTACCTATGATTTTATTATAGAAGCCGGTAAGTCAGTCCGGTATATCCGTTACTGGGCGTTCTTTTTGCTGAACCTTATCGGGAACGTTATCATGTTTATGCCACTGGGTTTTCTGCTGGAAGCATTGTCCGCAGGAGCTACCAACAAAATAAGAGTAATCGCGATCGCATTCTTTTTCAGTCTGGGTATTGAGTTACTGCAGCTGGTGCTGATGATCGGTGTGTATGACGCCGATGACATTGTACTGAACACACTGGGCGCCTGGCTTGGCTTGTGTATGTACCGCAAAATGGCAAAGAAGAATGTGGTCCTTGTTCATAATAATTCCTGAATAGTCATGAATAATTTTTATCTGTCACAGGTCCGCCTGAAGGACTTTGACGCATCTGAAGGTCTGAACCGCGGAGCAGGCAAGTTCAAAGAAGCCTGCTGGTATATTGTGAAGATGTTTTTCTTCCTCACTGCTTTTCCTATTCCTTCTGGTCTTAAAGCCAGAATGCTGCGCATGTTCGGTGCGAAAGTAGGGAACGGTGTAGTGATCAAACCAAGAGTGAACATTCACTTCCCCTGGAAGCTGGAGATAGGAGATGATGTGTGGTTGGGAGAAGAAGCTTACCTGCTGAATTTTGAGCAGATGGTCATTGGTAACAATGTGTGTATCTCACAACGTGCGTTCCTGTGTGGCGGTAATCATAACTATCGTCATCCGGCCATGCCTTACCGTAATGCACCGATCGTACTGATGGACGGCTGCTGGGTAGGCGCCTGTGTATTTATCGGCCCTGGCGTAACCGTAGGAACAGACACGGTGATCACAGCAGGTTCCGTTGTAACGGCCTCTGTATCTCAGAATGGTATCTTCAAAGGCAATCCGTTGACCTTTGTATCAGAAAGATGGAAATAACCCGAAAAGCAAACAAGAAATCTATATAGCGGTATGTCCAAGCGATTATTACTGATTGGAGGTAATTTCTCACCCGAACCAACCGGAATAGGCAAGTATAATGGTGAAATGATCAAATGGCTGGCAGCCGGAGGATATGATTGCACCGTCATTACAAGTTATCCTTATTATCCGGAGTGGAAGGTGCAACCTCCATACGACAAGCACAAAAACTGGTATAAGAAGGAAGTAATTGAGAGTAATGGACAGGACGGAGGTAAGATCACAGTATACCGTTGTCCGCAATATGTGCCTGACAAGCCTACCGGCAAGAAGCGCATTATGCTGGATTTTTCATTTGCAGTATCCGCCTTTTTCAAGGTGCTGCAATTATTACCCCGTAAGAAGTTTGATGTAGTGATCAGTGTGGTGCCGCCTTTTCATTTAGGATTACTGGCGGTATTGTACAAGAAGTTCAGAGGTGCGAAGTTCCTCTATCACATACAGGATATGCAGATAGAAGCAGCCCGTGATCTGAATATGATCAAATCTCCGAAAGTGATCAAGGCCCTTTTCGGACTGGAGCGTTACATCTTTAAGAACGCTGATATGGTCAGCAGTATTTCTGATGGTATGATGCGTAAAATCCAGGAGAAGGCCGGCAAGGATATATTCTTTTTCCCGAACTGGGTGGACGTAAGCCTGTTCCATCCTATTGAAGACCGTGTCAGACTGAAGACAGCGTATGGATTTGATGTCAATGACAAGATCGTACTTTACTCAGGTGCGATAGGTGAGAAGCAGGGACTGGAATCTATTCTGAAAACAGCGGATACACTGAGATCAGATACACAGCTGAAGTTCCTGATCTGCGGATCGGGTCCATATAAAGAGAAGCTGAAAGCAGATGCAGAAGCACTGGGATTGTCGAATGTGATTTTCTTTCCGCTACAGCCTTTTGAGAAATTTAATGAGTTCCTGAATATGGCAGATGTACACCTGGTGATACAGAAAGGAAATGCCAGTGACCTGGTGATGCCTTCCAAACTGACCACTATTCTGGCGGTTGGCGGACTGGCGCTCATTACGGCCAACGATGGCACCAGTCTGCATGACCTGGTGAAGAAGCACAACATGGGCATATTGGTGAAAGCAGAGGACCAGCAGGCGCTGACTGACGGTATTGTCAGAGCGATGGGGGACAATGCAGCAGAACTGGCCAGGAATGGACGCTTATACGCAGAGGACCATCTGTCTGTAGGTAAGATCATGTCACGATTTGAAGAAGCCGTAGTCATTAATTAACACTACTGAACCGTACTTTATTATGTTAGACCGTTATCTCAAAATATGTAGCATCCAGATACTCGTGCTGGACTTCATATGCCTCAATGCCTTCTTTTTCTTTACGCTTTCCGGGATGCAGCAATATGGTATACCCGTAAGCGTTAATAAAGACACCTTCCTGCTCGCTACGAACATTTCCTGGATCGTGGCGCTGTATACCACCGGTCTTTATTTTATGAGCACACATATGTCTGTGGAGCGGATTACCAAAAAGCTGCTACAGAGTATCATGTTATACCTTCTGCTGATGCTGGTGTTTGTATTCCTTACAAAAGAGGCATTCAACAGGATCTTTATTTTGTCTTACTGTACGTTGTTCGTTATTATCGTATTGTTAGACAGGATATTCTTTTATATGCTGACGAACTACATCATTCACCGTAAGGAGATCGAACGCAGAGTAGTGATCGTGGGATATAATGAGCTGTCTAAACAGCTGGTGGATAACCTGACCGGACGTAAGAGCAATCTGCGCTTTGAAGGTTATTTCGAAGATTATCACAACGTACATGAGTTGTCCCTGCATCCGGTGATCGGGAACCTGCGGGATTGTATTCCGTATGCGCAGTCAAATGGTATCAAGGAAATCTATTCAACATTATCGCCTGAGCAGTTCCCGTATCTGTATACGCTGGCGCATGAAGCAGAGCGGCATTTCATCCGTTTCCGTTTTGTGCCTGACTTCAGGATGTTTGTGAACAGACAGATTTATGTAGACTATCTGGATAACATTCCTATCATCTCTCTGAGAGCGGAACCGCTGGATGACATTGCAAATCGCTTAAGGAAGCGTATTTTTGACCTCGTGTTCAGCGGCGCAGTGATGCTGTTTATCCTGAGCTGGCTTATTCCGCTGCTTGCCCTGCTGGTGAAACTGGAATCAAGAGGTCCTGTATTCTTTATACAGCATCGTACCGGTCGTAACAACCAGACATTCCGTTGTTTGAAATTCAGGAGTATGTATGTGAACAATGAAGCAAACTCCAAACAGGCAACGAGGAACGACCGTCGTTTTACGAGAGTGGGCCGTATACTGCGTAAGACAAACCTGGATGAGATGCCTCAGTTCCTGAACGTGTTTCTGGGTGATATGTCTATCGTAGGACCACGTCCGCACATGTTGAAGCATACAGAAGAGTATTCTGCTATTATCCAGAAATATATGATCCGTCACTTCCTGAAACCTGGTATTACAGGATGGGCACAGGTGAATGGTTATCGCGGAGAGGTGACAGATGAATTACATCTGCGCAAACGTATCGAACATGATATATGGTATATGGAAAACTGGTCTGTATGGCTGGACATTCGTATCATATTCTTAACCGTATTCAACACAGTAAGGGGCGATAAGAACGCATTTTAACATTTCCTATAGCATATTTTACTCGTATTAGTAGGAATGTTAATAGAAAAGAAAGCGCGTTAAGTGTTATTTTTACACTCCGGTAGTAGTCAGGATACGCCGGAGTCAACCAGGGATGCCTGTAAACAACGTTACATGAAAAGTTCCGTTTTAGCACAAAATTTCCTTGATGACAATCGGCTTGTAGAAGACATCTTTCATGAATTGAAGTCTATCGTAGCAAGTATTCTGTCAAGTGTAGAGTTGATCGTATTATATGACGGAAAGGCTATGGGGAACAAGATCACCCGTCAGGCTGAGTCAATAAAATCACAGGTAATAGAGCTGGATTTTCAGCTACAGAATATAAGGATCATACAGCACATGCTTGATAAGACATTTCAGGTAAAGCGCAAAATGACCAACCTGTTATTCTTCCTGGGGCAGCTGGTACGTGAAGAACCATATAATAACCTGCTGTCACCCGCTGTTGAATTACAGCAAAGCAAAGTACCGGTGGAAGCCAACATAGATGAGTCGGTACTGCGACAATTGATCCTGAACCTTTTTTTTTGGATGAACCGGCATTCAACCACCCATCAGATACCTCGGATGGCGTTTAGTTTTGAACCGGGCGTCTTTAAGATCAGAGGATCATTTTATGCGAACTATATCTTTTCCTCTCCTTTCAAATCTTCGGAGAAAGGGGATAGTGAAATAATACACCAGCCGATATGTAAGATGATGTCATTTCTTGCCTCTTTACACGATGGCACGTTTGAGATCGTTACTGAGCCAGAGAAGAACGTGGAGGTGCTGGTGACCATCCCCTGCAAAGCCTAGTGCGGCGCAGGCTGAAACAAGTCTCTTAGAAACAATAAGATAAGGTTAAAACAAAAGGGGATATTTCCATATCCCCTATTCTTTTTTATACCAGTATGTGAATTATCTTATTTCTTCAGTTGCAGTACTGCGTTGGACCAGTCTCTCACCTGCTCGAGCAGGACAGGATTTTCCGCCAGTTTCTGACCATAGGAAGGGATCATTTCTGTCAGTTTATCTTTCCACTCTTTTGTAGCAAGGTATTTAGGGAAGCAACGTTGCAGCAGTTCCAGCATGATGGACACGGCTGTAGAAGCTCCCGGAGAAGCGCCTAACAGCGCAGCGATAGAGCCATCTGCCGCACTCACTACTTCTGTACCGAATTCCAGTATACCACCATGTTCAGGGTCTTTCTTGATCACCTGTACACGTTGTCCTGCTACTTCCAGTTCCCAGTCTTCTAATTTTGCTTCAGGGAGGAATGCCTGCAGGGCTTCCAGTCTTTCTTCCGGTGACTGACGTACCTGATCGATCAGGTATTTGGTCAGCGGCAGGTTGTCCATACCGGCAGCCAGCATCGGACGGATGTTATTGAACTTGATGGACCTTGGCAGATCGAGCCATGAACCATTCTTCAGGAATTTAGTGGAGAAGCCTGCATAAGGGCCGAATAAGAGGGCTTTTTTGCCATCGATCATACGGGTATCCAGGTGTGGTACGGACATCGGAGGAGCGCCTACAGATGCTTTACCATATACTTTTGCAGCGTGTTTTTCTACGACTTCCTGATTGGTACAAACCAGCCATTGTCCGCTTACAGGGAAACCACCAAAGCCTTTACCTTCAGGAATGTCTGATTTCTCCAGCAGTGGAAGGGAACCACCACCAGCGCCGATAAAGACGAACCGGGTGTGTAATTTCCTTTTCTTGCCTGTTTCCAGGTTCTTCACTTTCAGGTACCATCTGCCGTCTTTCTCCTGTTCCAGATCACGCACCTCGTGTTTAAGGCTCAGCGTTACGCCGTTTTGTTGTTGCAGGTAGTCAATGAGCGCGCGGGTCAATGCACCGAAGTTGATGTCAGTACCTGCGTCCATACGGGTAGCAGCTACCTTGTCAGCAGGATCGCGTCCTTCCATCACCAGCGGGATCCATTGTTTCAGTACTTCCTTGTCTTCGGTGTACTGCATCCCCTTGAATAAATTATTGCTTTCCAGCGATTGCTGGCGTTTTTTCAGGTATTCTACGTTCTTTTCGCCCCATACAAAGCTCATGTGAGGAATGCTCTGTATAAATGTCTCCGGGGACTTAATGCAGCCATTCTGTACAAGGAAAGACCAGAATTCCTTGGATACCTCGAAGGACTCGGCTATCTTGATCGCTTTACCGATCTCGATATCACCATTGGATTTTTCCGGGGTGTAGTTGAGTTCGCAGAAGGCGGAATGGCCTGTCCCTGCGTTATTCCATGCATCCGAACTTTCTCCTGCTATGATATCCAGTCTTTCGAATATCTCAATGGTCAGTTCTGGTTGTAATTCTTTCAACAGTACGCCTAGCGTTGCACTCATTATACCTGCACCGATAAGGACGATGTCAGGCGCCGATTTAGGAGACATATTATCTTATTTTCACGATTTGCACCGCAAAAATAGTACTAAATACATTAGTTGTATATGCTTTTACTAGTTGCATGCATACTTTTTACTATAATATGGCACAAATTTTCAGTGTAAACACCTGCTGTAGTGCATATGCGAAAAATGTAAATGTATTGTTAATCCTGTGTGTTGGCCAGCCATCCCAGTGAAGTTGCAGGAACAGTGGCAAAGCTTTCCTGTGGTGCGTCACAAAGTGAGCAATGATATGTGGATGGGAGTGTGGAGAATGCCGTCCCTGGCGTAATTCCCTGGTCGGGGTCTCCGATCGTCTCATCATAGACCGTCAGACAGCGTGTACACTGGTGCACCGCTTTCTCTGTATGGGTGATAGCTGTAACTGTCTGCTGACCAGCTACATAACTGAGCAGCGGATCGGTTGGCGCGCTGTTATCGTAGAATTCCCTGCATAAGGACGTGATATAGGGCCCGAGATGTTCTTTGGCCACTCCTGTGCGGTAGGGTAATAAAGTGCCGGAATTGGGCTTAAAATCCTGTGTATAGAGAATGTCGTAACGATGGTGTCCCTTCAGCCGGCTTTTGTATTTGTCCTCCTGCTTGCTGATCACAATGGAACCGAAGCAGTTATTACCGGGATTGATCCGGATACTGAAACACAGGCCATATGTTCTGACATCAGCATTATCAAAATGCCGGATAATATGTCTTTTGATGATCAATGCATCTTCGCTGTTGTCTTCGACATGCCAGTTCAGTTCATTGGCGGCATGCCGCACATTGATCCCATATTTACCAAGAATATAATCCCAGAGCCTTCTGTGCTCCGGCGCAATGTTCTTGATGATGAGCGACTTCCAGGAAGTCGCGTATAGTTGTCCTGTCTTTGTCTCCAGACAGATATTGCACAGGTTGCGCAGGAACGCTACCGGGAATTCCTCATCGCGCCGGTAGATACCCAGCCAGTAATGATTCTCATGCCGGTTAAACCCTTCGTAATAAGGCAGATGGAAGGCGGGCAGTTCCAGTTCGGTAGTAACCGGTTTACTGTTGTATTCCAGTTGCGCTTTCACCGCTGTATGTAAAGCTTCATTGCTGATATCGGGTGTGGCCGCCAGTACGGACTCAATACACTGGCTGAGTTGCGCAATGTTATTGGTGTAGATCAGATCAGGCCAGGCAAACAGGCGGCTGCTTTTCGGGAAACGGATAAACAGGTGCCAGTAATGCGCTGAAGCTGCTGCGATCCAGTTGATATGCCCGGAAAAGAAGGGCGTGAAGGTCTGTTTATTATCGCAGATATTGATTTTTAAGGCAGGTGTATAATCGAACAGGGAGAATACATCCTTATAAATCCCTTCTGTAAGCCAGCCTTCATTAATGAAGATACCAGCGCCGGGATAGGAGCTGGTGATATTCGGAGCTGTACCGTAGCTATGCCAGTTGATCTGCTCACGTTCACAATCTGCCTCAAACTGTTCAGCATACTTACCCTGTACTTCCAGCAGCAATTGTTGCCGCAGGCCAAAGCGTACCTGTGTCACCCTCGATGCTGCTGCTATATCAAGGATTGTCAGCAGCTGACCAGGAGAAATAATTCCCCCGGTGAAATTAATGCTGACGGTCTGTGTATATCTGCTCATGTTTAGGACAATTAGGAATTAGGAATTAAGAATTAAGAATTACGCCACCTGAATAGGCACAATTCTTAATTCTTAATTGCTAATTGTTAATTTCAATCAGTACGTTTCTCTCTTTCTTCTTTACAGGTGTCTCCTTTTCCAAAATGGCCTTGATCTCCGGTCTGCAGCTGCCGCAACCCATACCGGCGCCGGATGCTTTGCACACCTCTTCCAGTGTATGAGAGCCCTCTCTGATCTTCTCACATATATTACCTTCTCCCACGCTGCCACAGCTGCAAACAAGCTTACCGAGCACCGGTGCGGCTTTCCTGCCTGAACGTAACAGTTCCAGTCGTTTCTCAGAAAGCTCTATTTTGTTGGCTATCAGGTCCCTGAACTCCAGGAACTCTGACTTGTCACCGATCAGGATAGCGCCTACCAGCCGGTCATTGTGGATAACGCACTTCTTATAATAACGTTTGGATTTATCAATGAACACGACTTCTTCGTAAGCCGGGTCCGCAGGTGTTTCTATCATCCCCAGTGAGCAAAGGTCCGTACCATGCATCTTGAGGATATTCATAAACAGGGAGCCCTGGTAGTAACCGGTAAGATCGCCCGCCATATGACGGGCCACTACTGCGGCCTGTTGTTCTGCTGCTGCGGTGATGCCAAAGAGCGTACCATTGAACTCAGCGATCTCTCCGATCGCATAGATAGCCGGATCGCTGGTCATAAGGTACTCATTGACGATCACGCCGCGTTTGCATAATAAAGAAGAAGCTTTCGCCAGTTCTATATTCGGAACGGTGCCGATAGACATTACTACTGCCTGACAGGTGACCTGTCGTCCGCTTTTCAGGCGGATACCGTCCAGTTTATTCAGGCCGGTGAAGCGTTCTATTTCATCGTTGTATAAAATTTCTATGCCGCGATCTGTCAGTTCTTCATACAACAGCTGGCTGCCCAGGGCATCCAGCTGTCGGTCCATCAGTTTAGAGGTACGCTGTAATACAGCGACCTCTATATCCATTTCTCTTAGTGAAGCAGCTAATTCAATACCCAGCAGTCCTCCGCCTACGATCACTACCTTTCCTGCTGCCGGATCAATGTGCTGTACAAAGGCATCGGCATCCCTGCGGTTACGCATGGTGAAAATGCCTGTCAGCGATGGTGTGTCTTTCAGTGTGGCCGCACGGCTACCCATGCCCAGAATGAGCACATCATATTCGTGTACGCGGCCTTTACTGTCCGTTACTGTTTTTTGTTCCCTGTCTATCTTTTCGATACTGACGCCCCGGTGTAATGTGATATCCAGCATCGATTCCTCATCGTCCGTCATCTTCACCAGTTGCTGCCATTGCTGTGTGCCGCTGATATAGTCAGGCAGCATCACCCTGTTATAGAAAGGTTGATCTTCTTTGCTGAATACGGTAATGGTATCGGTCGTATTCAGCTCTCTGTATGATTTTACAAAGCCACAGGCGCCTGCGCCTGCACCGATGATGAGAATACGTTGCAGGGGTTTGCGGTAGAGCTGTACCTGTACAGCTGTGTATTTCAGGTCTGGTTGTTTGGATATCTTATCCACCAGTCTGTGGGTCAGGTTGTTGGCCCTGTTCAGGTCATTGTCCAGTATCTTACCCCAGTGCATGGGCAGGAATACCACTCCTTTTTTAATGGAAGTGCTCAGTTGTGCCTTCACACGTACAATACCGTTCTCACTGAATATCTCCACGATATCCGCTTCTTTGATATGCCGCTCTCTGGCATCTTCCGGGTGTATTTCCAGCAGGGGAGCAGGAATGTGTTGTTTCAGCTTGCTCACCTTCCCGGTCTTGCTCATCGTATGCCATTGGTCCCTTATACGTCCCGTAGTGAGGATGAGCGGGAACTGCGGATGAGGTGGACTTGATCTGTTGTCATCCGGGAAAGAATGTATGATCGCTTTGGTGGATGATGTATAGAAATGGTGATCTGTAAAGAGTCTGGGCGTACCCGGACCGGTCGTGCCGGCAGGGTAGGGCCATTGCAGGGAGCGTTTTTCTTTCAGCACCGCATAATCTACGCCGCTGACATCGATGTTGGTACCGGCTGTCAGACGGCTATGCTCTGCATAAATGTCGGCAGGACTTTTATAATCAAAGCCTTTGAACCCCATTTTCTGTGCGAAGCGGCAGATGATCTCTGCATCAGGCAGCGCTTCTCCCGGCGCTTCGTTGACGCGCTGGAGATAAGTAACCCTTCTTTCTGCGTTGGTCATGGTGCCTTCTTTTTCGGTCCATGCTGCGGCGGGTAATACAACATCTGCGTAGCGTACGGTTTCCGGTTTATTCGAGATTTCCTGGACAACGACAAACTTTGCCTTTTGCAGGGCGGCTTCCGCCATACGGGCGTCCGGCAGACTAACCAGCGGATTGGTGCACATGATCCAGATGGCTTTGAGCCGTCCGTCGTTCAGTGCTTCAAACATTTCAGTAGCGGTCAGACCTGGTTTGTCAGAGATTGTCGTGCCTCCCCAGAAAGCTTCCACTTCTTTACGGTGCGCCGGGTTATCCAGCACACGGTGTGCGGGGAGCATGTTGGATAATCCGCCTACTTCTCTTCCGCCCATCGCATTGGGTTGTCCGGTAAGCGAGAAGGGACCACAGCCTGGTTTGCCGATCTTACCGGTGATCAGGTTGAGGTTGATCAGGCTCAGGTTCTTGTTGACGCCAACAGCGCTCTGATTTAGTCCCATGGTCCACATGGTCATGAAACTGCGTACATTACCCAGCATGGCTGCGGCTTCATAGATCAGGTCCTCTGTAATACCACAAACGGTGGCAGCGCTGCTGATGCTGCGCTCCATTACCGTATCCCGGTATTTTGAGAAACCTTCTGTATGTTGCTGAATGAAATCCTGATCGATGTGACCAGCTTCTATCAGCAGGCGTCCGATGGCATGATGTAATACGATATCGGTACCCGGCATGACTTGCAGGTGTATATCGGCGATGGCGCAACTTTGTGTGACGCGGGGATCGCTGACAATGATCTTCAGGTGTGGATTTTTTGCTTTTGCAGCTTCGATCCTGCGCCATAAGATCGGGTGACACCAGGCAGGGTTTGCGCCTGCTACGAATATGCAATCCGTCTGTTCGATATCATCATAACAACCAGGTACGCTGTCTTCTCCGAGAGATAATTTATAGGCAGCTACTGCACTGCTCATACAGAGCCTGGAGTTGGTATCTATGTTATTACTGCCGATGAAACCCTTGATCAGTTTATTGACGACATAGTACTCTTCAGTGAGACATTGTCCGGATGCATAGAACGCAACGGAATCAGGGCCATATTGCTCAATCATCTGTTTAAACACGGCAGCGGTGCGTTCGAGCGCCTGGTCCCAGGAAACGCGCTGTCTGGGCAATTGCCGGTGATAGCGCATTTCCGGGTAATAAAGCCTGTCTGATGTGTCCATCACTGTGTAGTGGAGGTTCATGCCTTTGGAACAAAGCATGCCTTTATTGACCGGATGGTCTTTATCTCCTTCCACTGTGATCTTTCCCTGCCTGTCCCTGTTGACAATAATACCGCAACCTACGCCGCAATAACAGCAGGTGCTACGGTAACTGCCCGCAGGAAGTTTATTATGTTGATGATTGCCTGTCATGGTTAATCTGCAAATGCTACCTGCCCGGTAGTGGCGGTGGAGACTTCAGTAGCTGGTTTTTTAATGAATCGGGTGAGCAGCACAATGACTGATACTGCGATCACGATATAACCGATGTAGGTGAATGCTTCCACATAGGTGATAGATTCCGATTTGAAGAGGAAGCCAAACAGCATACCGCCAAGGTTACCGCCTGCTCCTACGATGCCACTTACCAATCCGACATTCTTTTCGTTGATGAACGGCACGATACCATAGGTAGCGCCATTGGCCATCTTCAGGAATAAGGCGAAACTGAGCATGGAGATAATAGCCAGCGCCAGTGTGCCTGCCTGTGCAAACAGCAGCAGACCGATCCCTTCCAGTAAGAGTACACAGGCCAGCAGTATACCTTTACCACGCATACCGGATCTGGCGCCTACCTTATCAGATATGATTCCTCCCAATGCTCTTGCGAAGATGTTCATGAAACCGAATACGCCTGCCCAGAAACCTGCGCTGCTTTGTGAAAGGTGGAACGTATCCACGAAGTGTAAAGAAGCGACGTTATCAAAAGTGATCTCCATACCGAAGCACATGCCATACGCCAGCGTCAGCGCCCATATGCGCCAGTCGCCCAGTATGCTCCAGTCAGTTTTTGATTTTGTTTTATCGCTGTTACGTCCGATCTCATCAAAGTTGCCCGCAGGCGTATCCTTGGTGAATTTGTAGTACATCCATGCCACGATCAGCATCATCACGCCCGGTACGATCATCGCGAAGCGCCATGCTTCCTGTTTGGTATAACCGAAACCTACGATCGCTGCGAATATCAGGGGCATCACCATATTGGTCACACCGCCGCCCAGGTTGCCCCATCCACCGGTGACTGCATTGGCAGTACCTTTGATATTAGGAGCGAACATCATGGAAGTATGGAACTGTGTGATCACGAAGGAAGCGCCAATAACGCCAATGGCAAGACGAAATAGTAAAAACGTTGTATAATCTTTTGACAGCCCTACCAGGAATACCGGCAGCGAACCTGCTATGAGTAATCGGATGGCTGTTTTGCGGGGTCCCCAGGTATCACAGAGCTTACCGATGATAAGTCTTGCTATGATGGTGCTGGATACGGATGCAATGATGATATTACCTACCTGTGCCTTGCTCAGTCCCAGGTCTTCCCTGACCGTTGGCATGAGTGGCGCAAGGCCGAACCATCCGAAGAAGCAGACGAAGAACATCAGCCAGGTAGTGTGAAAGGTGCGCATATGCACCGAGTTCAATGTAAAGAGGGGGAGTTTATTTAAAGGTTGTGTGTTCATGTTGAAAAGATCTCGGTTGTTAATAATCCGGTGCAGCCAATGTTTATCTGCGCCGGTGACACTTTTATGATTGGTAGTCTGTCTTCACTGTCCGGTCTGTCTTCCGTTAATTTTTCAGCGCCTGGAGCACCATTTCCGGTTTGATGTTGATCATCACATATGCCCAGTTGCTGTTGCTTTGTGCGTTGGCGATATTCTTCACGCCAGGCGAAGCGAGTGAAGCGGTGCTCCAGAAATGGCTGTAGCCTGCTTCGAACGAGATGACCTTCGTCAGTGTATAATTAGCGACCAGGTCCGCTTCTGTACCGAATTTCCTGCTGAGATTATCCGGTATATCGCTGGTGCTGTAGAACTGGTGCAGGTCAGCGCTCAGCAGAAATTTTGTATTGGGTTTGTATTTCGTTTTCAGGTAATAGTCCTGCAGACCTCTGTTACCGAAAGCGCTGGCCACATAGAAGTAGTCCATATATCCCCAGAATTTATGCGGTGTACCGTACAGCGGATCAAATGCATGACTGGTGCCGTCAGTACCAATACCGCCGGTGGTATAATCAGCGCCTAAACCGGCACTGAACGTACTGCACAGCTGGTATTGGAAAGCGGCTGACAGCAGCCCTGCACTTAAGTCCTGTGCATTGGCATTTTTTCCGAACTGGTAGTACCCTGCGGCGGTCAGGGTGAGCTTATCAAGGGTATTATTATAATAAAGTCCTGTTGTCATGCGGGTGTGTACGCCTTTATCCCATATCTTGACGCCTGTGCTGTCCGGATGGAATTTTGAGAACTGGTCCGCGAGAAAGAGAAAGGAGAGATTACCTTTTCCTAATTTCTTTCCTGCGTACAGGTACTCGAGGCTTTTGTACATCGCAGCGCCATTGGTATTGGCGGTATAGTTGCCCGGTGGTGTCGGATTGTACACGGTACCGGCCGCATTTTCCCTGTTCTGATTGAAAGCCGCGCCAAGATGCAATGTATACGGACCGGTCTCATATTTCAGCACAGCTGCGTCGTGTCTTCTGCCTTGCTGTAGCCATTCCAGGTTACCCAGCAGGCGGCTGTCATCATAAACAATTTCCTGTCTGCCTATCTTCAGGTTGAGGCTTTTGTTTTTTACGACGGTGTCCAGCAGCATAATTTCCGCCCAGGCTTCGTGTAGTATCAGGGCGTTGTTGTCTTGTGTGGTCGTCCTGTTAATGGTCGATGCGTCCTGTCCCCATACCCGGACGTCCTGAATAGTGGCGCCCAGTTTAAAACGATAACCGCTGAATCCTGCTGAGAGGCGGGTACGTTGTGAGGTGAAGAATGCCGGCGAAGCGCCTTTTGGCAAGGGAGCCGCCTGGCCATCCCGGAATTCCGAACGCGTTCGGAGTTGTGCCCCTATGGTGAACTGTGCCCACGCAGAGGGAGTGAAAAAGAGCATGCATAGCAGGCTGCAAACGCCTGCAGAGAATAGTCGTTTCATGCATTCTGGTTGATAATGTGAGCAATAAGAGTATTCCCGCTCTCTCTGCTGTTATTATGCTTCCTGCATGATCCCGATGTAGACCCGGTCACCCTCTACTTTTACAGGGTACGTGGTCAGGGAACATTCTGTATCGTCTGACAGGCAGCGCCCGTCTTCGAGTGAAAATGTTTTTTTATGGAAAGGGCAGGCCACTTTAGGCTCGCCGTTATGCGTACCTGTCATGCCGCGGCTAAGGGCCATCTGCTGGCGGTGCGGACAAAGATTCTGTGTAGCGTACCAGGCATCGCGGCGCGCAAACCGGAACAGGGCGATCTGCACTTCATCATATTTTACACACACGCCTCCGTTATTGGGAACGTCGTTTACATTACAGGCATAGAACCATACTATCGTTGTGCTTGTGCTAATGGCGACTGACATAAGTTATCATGTTGATTGATATAATTATTTCCATTCGGCAGCTTTCTTCTGCTCTCTCAGGTTGTCAAATTTTACGGTCGGGTCTTTGGTGCCGGGGGCATTGACAAAGTGTGAGAAACGTTTACGCAGCTCAGGACTTTCCACCACTTCTCTCCACTCGCATTTGTATCTGTCTACAAGTCCCTGCATTTCTGCTTCCAGTTCGGCAGCTATGCCCAGACTATCATTCACCACCACATTGCGGAGGTAAGTGATGCCGCCGTCCAGTTTGTTCAGCCAGGTAGCGGTACGCGTCAGCGGATCAGCCGTTTTGATGTAGAACATCAGGAAGCGGTCAATATAACGGATACAGGTTGCGCTGTCCAGGTCTGAGGCCAGCAGTATGGCATGTTGTGGTTTGGAGCCACCGTTGCCGCATACATACAGGTTCCAGCCTTTTTCTGTTGCAATGATGCCGAAGTCTTTGGACTGGGCTTCCGCACATTCCCGGATACAACCGGATACGGCGGATTTGAGTTTATGGGGAGCACGTAAGCCGCGGTAACGTTCTTCTATCTGTATCGCAAAGGTGACACTGTCATGCAGACCGAAACGGCACCAGGTAGAACCTACACAGCTTTTTACTGTACGCAGGGCTTTACCATAGGCATGGCCGCTTTCAAAGCCGGCATCGATCAGTTCTTCCCAGATGTTAGGAAGATCGTCCAGGTGTGCGCCGAAGAGATCAATACGTTGTCCACCGGTTATTTTGGTGTACAAATTATATTTCAGGGCTACCTGTGCGATCACCAGCAGTTTAGCCGGGGTGATCTCTCCACCGGGAATGCGTGGCACGACAGAGTAGGTACCGCCTTTCTGTATGTTGGCCAGGAAGCGGTCATTGGAATCCTGTACGGTATCATTTCCTTTGTCCAGGATCATATCATTCCAGAGACTGGCCATGATAGAGGCTACTACCGGTTTGCAGACCTCACAGCCATCACCCGCGCCATAATGGTCGAGTGCATCATCAAAAGAACGGACATTTTTGATGCGGATCAGGTCATAGAGTTCCTGGCGGGAGTAGGCAAAGTGTTCACAGATGACGTTACGGATATATTTACCCTGCGCTTTCATGGTGCCTGTGATCAGGTCTTTTACCATCGGCGTACAACCACCACAACAGGTAGCTGCTTTGGTACATTTCTTAATAGTGTCCAGCGTTTCATTACCCGCTTCCACGGCAGCGCAGATATCGCCTTTGCTGATGCTTTCACAGCTACAGATGATCGCGTCATCCGGAAGTCCCAGTACGCCTGCGCCGGTCTCCTGACTACCACCACGTGCGCCTAGCAGAACATCTTCCGGATTAGGCGGGAGGATGACCTTGTTCTTAGCGGTCTGCAACAGCATATTATAAGCATCTGCATCACCGATCAGGATACCGCCGAGCAGGTGTTTTCCGTCATTGGTAATACTGATACGTTTGTATACGCCTTTCATTGTATCTTCAAACACGATACTACGGCAGGTATCAGCAGGCGCAAAAGGATCGCCGAAGCTGGCTACGTCCACACCGATCAGTTTCAGTTTGGTGCTCATGTCAAAACCGGTGAAGGTCTTTTCAGGAACAGGCGCTGCGGCCAGACTATTATATATATGTGTGGCCACTACTTCCGCCATTTCATAACCGGGAGCTACCAGACCGTAGATCATACCGTTGTAAAGGGCACATTCGCCGATGGCATATATCTCAGGATCAGTGGTCTGCATGTATTCATTGACGAGAATACCGCCCCGGTGACCTGTTTCCAGTCCGCTGAGTTTGGCCAGTTCATCCCTTGGTTTGATACCGGCGGAAATCACCAGCATATCTGCATCGAGGTGGGTCTCATCGGCAAACTGTAAGCCGGTGATGGTATCGCCACCGAGTACTTCACTGGTATTTTTATTGGTGTGGATAACTAAGCCTAACTGGTTCAATTGCTGTTCCAGGATGCGGGAGCCATTTTCATCGATCTGGCGGGGCATCAGTCTGGGAGCGAACTCGATGACGTGGGTCTCAGCAATGCCGAGGTCCAGCATGGCTTTAGCCGCTTCAAGACCCAGCAGACCGCCACCTATTACGACGCCTCTTTTAGCACGGGGAGCATAGTCCTGCATGAGTTCGAGGTCTTCGATGGTGCGGTAGATGAAGACGCCTTTTTTGTCCACGCCGGGGATAGGAGGTACAAAAGCGGATGAGCCGGTAGCTATAATGAGATAGTCGTAGGCTTCCGTAATACCTTTATAGGAGTGGACCGTCTTGTTGGAGCGGTCGATCTGCTGAACAGGATCGCCCAGGTGAAGGGTAATATCGTTGGCAGCATACCAGTCAGCCGGCGCCATTAAAAGATCGTCTGCTGTTTTGCCGGCAAAAAATTCACTTAAGTGGACACGGTCGTATGCGGGACGGGGTTCCTCGCCAAAAACTACGATCTCAGCTGTACCTGCCGGAATTCTGGAGATTATTTTCTCACAAAATTTGTAGCTGACCATGCCATTGCCTATAATTACAATTTTCATTGGCAAAGAATTGAGTTGATAAAATGAGAAACGGCTAAGTATTATGAAAAATATAATATGATAACTATTTTCCTGATCGAGTGATAAAAAGTGCCGTTTTTTATGATCTGCATCATGAAATTAGGAATAAAGGTTCTAATTTTATAGTGATTAGTATGATTATACTCATATAATTTTATTTGTAATATATCTCATATGGCATATTTATCCTTAGTAGGTGCTGGACCTGGCGATCCTGAACTCATTACGCTGAAAGCGATCAATGTGATCCGTCAGGCGGATGTCATCTTATATGATGCGCTCGTTAATGAGACCTTATTATCCTATGCAAAGCCAGGTGCTGTCGTTCGTTTTGTAGGAAAGCGGTATGGATGCCATTCGCTGTCCCAGCAGGAGATCAACCACCTGATAGTAGAGTACGCTCAGTCGCATGGCCATGTGGTAAGACTAAAGGGTGGCGATTCATTTGTATTCGGAAGGGCGACAGAAGAAATAGCTGCCGCCAGAGGGGCCGGTATTCCCGTTCAGGTAGTGCCTGGTATTTCAAGTGCCTTGGCCGCGCCGGCAGGACAGATGATCCCGCTGACCTCCAGGGGTATGACCGAAAGCTTCTGGGTAACGACGGGTACCACGCTGACAGGGGAAATCTCTGCGGATATTCAGCTCGCTGCCCAGTCTACTGCTACTGTCATTATATTAATGGCCATGAGCAAGCTGGAAGCAATAATGGATATATTTGTAGGGTACGGCAAAAGCAGTATCCCGGTAGCGATCATCCAGAACAGTACAACTGATAAAGAAAAGTTCGTTACGGGAACCGTTAAAGACATAGTATTCAAAGCGCAACATGCCGGCATGTCCAATCCGGCGGTAATAGTGGTCGGGAAAGTGGTGGACCTGAGGGATATGGCTGGCACGGTGCAGCAATTAATTGACAGGAATGAAGAAAGATAAACATGGTTGCGATCTGCAATCCTGTATGTTGTGTACATTATGTATACCCGCCTGGAAACCGGCTTTAGCAGCACATCGGCAACATCTTACATTTAAAAAAGGTGAATTGCTTTTTCGGGAAGGAGAACCAGTGAATGGAATTTATTTCGTGAATGCAGGTAAAGTAAAAGTGCATAAGCACTGGGGCGAAGGCAAAGAGCTGATCGTCCGTTTTGCAAGAGATGGAGATATCGTAGGGCATAGGGGAGTAGGCAGTGAAATGGTCTATCCTGTGTCAGCGACCGCCCTCGAAGCAGTGAACATCTGTTTTATAGACATGACCTTTTTCCAGGCAACACTGAAAGTCAATCATGATTTCCTGCAGGCCTTAATGATGTTTTATGCCACCGAACTGCAGGAGTCAGAAAAGAATATGCGCAACCTCGTGCATATGCCGGTAAAAGGGCGTATTGCCCATGCATTGCTGAATTTACAGCGGAAGTTTGGCGTTAATGAAGAAGGCTATATCAATATGACACTGAGCCGGCAGGATATTGCATCCTACACCGGTACCACATATGAAACCGCCTTCCGTATCATGAGCGATCTCATACAGGAGAGCATCATTGCGATCTCCGGTAAAAGCATCGCCGTGAAAGACCCTGCGCGCCTGGCCCTGCTGGAGCAGGAAGCCGGTTAAAGCAGTTTATATTCCGACGCCAGTTTTACTACGGAAGTGGTGTTATTCACACCAAATTTCTCCATCAGGTTCTTACGGTGACTTTCCACTGTATGCGTACTGATGAACAGTTGGTCCGCGATCTGCATGGTCGTCAGTCCTTTACCGATCAGCTGTAATATTTCTTTTTCCCTGCGGGTAATGCGGGGGATCGCTTTTAACAGTTCCATGTCTGCATTCTTCAGCGCCTCTTTGGTGCTGCTGCAGAGATATTCTTCTCCATCCATGATCGCATAGATGGCGTGGATGATCTCATTGCCCAATGCGTTCTTCTGCACATATCCGCTGGCCCCGTTCTGTAACATGCTGTGAATAACCGGTTGTTCGTCATGTGTACTCAGTGCAATGATCCTGATATCTTCGTATTTCTTTTTCACTTCACCACAGAGATTCACGCCACTGATATCCGGCAGATTCACGTCCATCAGCATAACGTCAGGCTGTCCTTTCTCAAGTGCCTGTAATACGCTTTTACCATCTCCGTAAGCACCGCTCACTTCTATACCTGCATCGCTACGCAGTATATTCTTCAGTCCTTCCACCATAATCGGGTGGTCTTCCACTACTACTACTTTGATCATAATTTACCTGGGTTTTACTAGTTTAGAGAGGTCGCACATTCAATGGTTATCGCTGTTCCTGTGCCCGGTTCAGACTGTATATCTATTTTACCGCCGAGGAATTCCACCCTGGCCTCAATATTGGCAAGGCCTGCACCTTTCAGTTTATTACCGGCAGCAGCATCAAAGCCTTTACCGTCATCTTCTACGGTGAGGAACAATGTCTTGTCTGTCTGTTGCAGCAATACCAGAATTTGTGAAGCTTCTGCGTGTTTGATCGCGTTGTTCACCAGTTCCTGCATAATGCGGTACAGTACGACCTGCCGGGTATGTTCCATATCGGCAACCTGGAAGTTAAATACCTGGCAAACGATATTATCGGTACCGGTTTTCTTCAATCCTCTGCAATATTCAACTGTAGCTTCTCCCAGTCCGTATTTGATCAGGATTTCCGGCATCATGCTACGGGCGATACGACGCAATTCATCCATAGCGCCATCCAGTCTTTGCAGGGTATTCTGTATGAGTGACTGGCGGTGTACATCTGTCTGGGACGGATTGACGGTAGACAGTTCCAGTTTGATCCCTGATAGTAAACCTCCCAAACCATCGTGCAGATCACGCGCCAGTCGGGTACGTTCTTTTTCCTGTCCTTCCAGCATGGCAGAGAGAAGGGATATCTTATGCTCCTGGCGGATGCGTTCTACTTCAAATTGATGCAACTGGCGTTGTTGTTCCAGCAGTTTACGGCCATTCCGGTAGAAAAGGTAACTGAGCGCCGCCACTACAAATAATGACAACATGATCACCACCATCAGAGAGATAAGGAGCCTGTTTTTCTGTAAGGCAAACTCCTGGCGTTCATTTTCATGCTGCAGTTGCATGATACGGTTCTCCTTTTCGGAGGACTGATACTCTGCTTCCAGTTCATGTATCTTTTCTGTGACGGTCAGTTCCTTCAGACTGTCCGCCAGTATAATATACTGTCGCAGATAGTTGTACGCCTGGTCAGGAAAGTGTTGTTTGAAAGACAGATCGGCCATCAGGTCCAGTGCGCGTAAGCGGAACGGAAAGTCCTTCAGCGTATAGGATAGTTTACCATATTCATCCATGAGCACCATGGCGCGGTCATACATTCCCTGTTTTTCAAACAGTCTTGCGAGTGAGTACAGGTTGTTGCAGATGGCGCTGTTATAATTAGTTCTGCGGGCAATGGATAAACCGGCGTAAAAAGTGGTCGCTGCACGGTTGTACATCTGTCGTTTTACATCGAGTTTCCCCTGAAGGTGATAATAATCTGCCCAGATATTGATCGAGTCTACGCCTGTTCTGTCCAGCTTTTCCTTTGCCGCCGCCAGGTTTGTTTCCATGTTATGCAGACTGTCCAGATGGTACATCGCATTGGCCAGTCGCAGGTGTCTGCTGGCAATCAGGTGACAATAAGGCGCCGGGTCGGCATAGGCCCCCAGACTTTTATAATAATAAGCGATAGCGGTTTTATACTGTGACTTGTTAGAGAAGATATCCCCCAGGCTCTGATAGGTCTCATTCAGTTCCGGAACGGCGTTCGCCTTTTCCAGTATAGGGATGGTTTGCAGGTATTCTTCTGCCTGTAGCTGGGTCTGACCTTTGTTACCCAGTACAATAGCCAGATTTACCTTGGTGCTGGCCAGCAATAAACGTCCTTCCCGGCTGGTATCCTTCAGCATGTCCTCACGGGCGATGAGCAGTTGTTTCTCTGCTTCGTTATAATTGTTGATGGAATTGTACCAGCTGCCAATAGCCAGATATGTACGGGCAATGCCCAGTTTATTTTCGTTTTTTTCTTCCAGCTGCAATGCCTGCTGAAAATACTTTAATGCCTGTACGCTGTCACGCAGGGGTGATTTCCGGGCTAGTCTGATATACAGATCGGAGGACACGGCGTCGGATGACGCCCGGTTCTGCGCGTATAAACCAGCCGTTATGCAGCAAAGGATGATAAGTATAGGTACTCTCATAGGACATAAATCAGCCCGAAATATATAATTATTTGAGCGACATATTATTAATATTTTTTAACATAAGTGGATTAGGGAGACCTCCCTGATAAAACCCCTGTTTTCCGGGATTCTTTTTCCCTGATCTGGTATTTACTTTTGCATCGTGATTATGAAAGCCCTTGATGAGAAATGATGTTACAGGTATAGCTGCTTTAAGATTGTCGTGGAAAATTGTTTATGAACAATGACTTACGTGCAAAGGCATATGCTGCATCGCCACCAATAAGGATGCTACGCAAAATTACACCAGGAATATAAGAAGAAGCTACAGTAAGTAGTGTGAAGATCGGAACAGTAGGATTTATTTCCTGGAGACGCTTTTAAAGCGTTCAATTCCAAGAATCTCTTATAGTATCAACATAGTATCGAAAACCATTTTTTGAGACACCCCAGATTGTATTTTTGTTGAAGAACCTAGATGAGAGGCAGCGGGTGTGTGGACCCGCTGCCTTCCAACCAAACAAGATCAGGCCGGTACCTTACGGGGTTTCTCCCGCTCCCAGAACCGGTGTTGCGCAATCGCCCTGATAAATATCTCTCCCAGTTTTTCTACATCTTTCTGAATAACAATGCCTTCCATCAGTGCTGACTCTTCTGAATCGTCCTCAGGTAGTTTCTTCGCGAAATAGGTGGCTTCCAGTACCTGTCTGGCATCCCCGTGTGCGGCGATAGCCTTACAATGCCTGTAGGCTTCGTTGAGGAAGTGTACGGCATCTGCGTCTGCTTCCAGTGTCGCCGAACTGGTAATGCCCGAAGGCACGTATAAAGCATCATAAAACACGGATGAGGCGGTCAGCAGACTTTTTTGCACCGGAATGGCTGAATGATCGGCCGCTATAATTTCTCCCAGGTGAGGGGCGATGATCTCCACCACAGCACCTGCAGCTTCCAGCGCGCTTTTTATCGTGTTCACCGCATCTGCATCAACGCCATCCGCAGCAAGGAAACCGATCTTGCGGGTCTGGATGCCATCCTTTATTGTATTGGCCATACTCAATGCTGCCGAAATATCAGGCACTGGTGCTTTAGGCGGGAACGGCTCATATTGTGCCGGGTCCGCGTCTGCCGGAACTGCATGATTGACAGGTTGTTCCGGTCCTGCAGGGACTTCCAGTCCCAGTCCGTAAGCTACCTGTGCGGCCAGGTCTTTATCTACCTGTGTCAGAATGCCGATCATTCTTTGTCTGATCGCAACTGTTTCTACCTTACCCAGCTCGAATCGCAGGGCATCGATAATATGCTGTTTTTCCGGAGTAGACTGACTATTAAAGAATAAGGTTGCCTGTGAATAATGGTCAAAGAAACTACGGCTTCTTTCCCTGATCTTTCTCGCATCGATCTTTTCTGCATAGGACCTGAAACCGCCTTCAGCCATTTTTGCCTGATAAGGACAGCCACCGCCAAGTGAGTTGGGACTGTAGCTGGTCCGGCCTTTATTAATGGTCTGCCGCATATAGCCATCCCGCTGGTTATTATGCACCGGTACAGTGGGGCGGTTAATGGGTATCTCCTGGAAATTCGGTCCGCCAAGACGGATCAATTGTGTATCTGTATAAGAGAAAAGCCGTCCCTGCATCAAAGGATCATTTGTGAAATCGATCCCGGGCACCACATGTCCCACGTGAAAAGCTACCTGCTCAGTTTCCGCGAAGAAATTATCCGGGTTCCTGTTCAGCGTCAGTTTACCGATACGTTGTACGGGCACCAGTTCTTCGGGAATGATCTTGGTCGCGTCCAGCAGGTCGAAATCGAACTTATGTTCATCTGCTTCCGGTACGATCTGTACACCCAGCTCCCATTCGGGAAAGTTGCCGCTCTCTATCGCTTCCCAGAGGTCCCGGCGGTGGAAGTCGGGGTCTTTTCCGGAGATTTTCTGTGCCTCGTCCCACGCTACGGAATGTACACCCAGTAATGGCTTCCAGTGGAATTTTACAAAACAGGATTCTTCATTCGCATTGACGAAGCGGAAAGTATGTACGCCGAACCCTTCCATCATCCGAAGACTACGTGGAATAGCCCTGTCGCTCATGACCCACATGATCATGTGGGTAGATTCCGGCATCAGGGAGATGAAATCCCAGAAGGTATCATGGGCGGATGCCGCCTGTGGCATTTCATTGTGTGGTTCTGGTTTAACAGCATGTATCAGGTCGGGAAATTTGGTGGCATCCTGTATGAAGAATACCGGCATATTGTTACCTACCAGGTCAAAGATGCCTTCGTCTGTATAGAACTTTACAGCGAATCCCCTTACATCACGCGCCAGATCTGAAGACCCTCTGGAGCCGGCGACAGTAGAAAACCGCACAAAAACAGGCGTTTCTCTTGTTGTATCGGTAAGAAAGCCTGCTCTGGTATATTTTTCCATTGACTCATAGACCTTAAATACACCGTGAGCGGCTGAACCACGTGCATGTACCACTCGTTCAGGAATACGTTCATGATCGAAATGGGTCATCTTTTCGCGGAAGATAAAATCTTCCATCAGGGTAGGACCTCTGTCACCGGCTTTCAGCGAGTTATGATCATCACTGATCTTTACGCCGGTATTGGTGTTGAGGTATTGACCATTGCTATCTTCTTTATTGGGGGACAGTTCCGTAATTTTTTTATTTTCAGTGGAATTGTCTGGTGTCTTTTTTTTATCGGGCATTGTGTGTTTTTTATGGTTTTGATGGATGAATTGGTGGATGATAATGTTTATTCACTGGCGGCTTCGCAATTAATAGTGTTCTCAGCGATCTCGGTCAACAGTGCGTCTGTTTCTTTTTCTTCCGTCAAAGTAGCTGCCAGTAATTGGGCAACATCAGTCAATGAAAGGGAGTTCGCCAATTGTGCCAGTCCGCCATAAGTAGCGATCTCATAATGTTCCACTTTCTGGGCCGCCAGTATCAACCCGGCATCTCTGACAGCTGTACCTGGTTCCGTCTCTGCAATGATCGATTCTCCTTCCAGAACAATGCCTTCTATTGCTTCACACTTTTTCCCTCTTACAGGTTTACCTAATAGTTCAAATGCCTGTTCCAGGCGGCTGATATGGCCCTCGGTCTGTTTCAGGTGGTCCTGGAATGCAGCCTGCAGGACAGGTGACACAGCGGATTTTATCATTTTCGGGAGCGCAACCTTAATATGATTTTCTGCCCAGTAGATATCTTTCAGCTGATCACAGAAGAATTCTTTGAGTTTATTATCGCCATTTTCATAAGCGGCATTGCCAATAGCTGCCGCAGTTTTCGCAATGGTCTTTTTTACCGGACCAGTGCTGGTGGAGGAAGTTCTTGCCATAGTAATGAGATTTGCTGATTCTCACACCAACACCATACCGTAATGATAGCTACGCTGACAGCGGCTTGTTTTTCAGGGAATTGTAAAGTCTGTAGTAGTTTTTGCACAGAATGTCTAGACTGAACAATAATGGAAGCGATAGACCAGGGGTATAAAAAAGGCCGCCGGTTATCAACCAGCGGCCAAAAGGAAAAGTTACTCGTTACAAACTTAAACACCAGAAGGACTGGTATTCTCTTTATAGTTTGGCTTATATCTTACGAAGAAAGCCAGCCAGATCGTTCGTGATACCCGCATGATAGGTGGTTGTAAAGCTACCAGCAAAACGCCGTTCACACCCAGCCACCAGAACATCCGGTTGTCATACAGGGAGAATCCTATCAGTACCCACCAGGCAATAAATGTTGCCACGCTAAATGCCACGGTCAGCGCATAGCTGACATACCCGGTACCGTAGTAGAACCCGATCTCCCGTTCAAAATCCTCTCCACACACAGCACAATGATCGTTCATCTCTGTGAAGTGCTTCAGGTTATATGCGTTATCAGATTTGAAAATTTTTCCTCTGCGACAGGCTGGACACCTGTTCGTCAGTATACTGCCCAGCAGATTGGGCTTTTTTTCGGTTTTCACTGCACACATAAAAATGTTATTTATCAGACCCAAAGTTAGCGCAACCGGTCTCCACCACTGTGGTAGGATTCGACTTAAATGTGGTATTTTTTACCGATTCGTCGGACAAAAAAGGAGCTACATATAAATTATTTTTATTTTATAGGGGTGCTTTCTATTTTTGTCGTTAGTTATCATTTAAGACAAGTCTCAACACCATGACTGGCAAGACGCGAAAGAGGGTTCTCCGTATCTTATTAATACCTATTGCTATATTGATAATATTGGCCGGCATTGCGGTCGGGGTGCTCTACTCCCAGCAGCAACGCCTGATTAACCTGGCAATCAAAGAGTTAAATAAGCAGTTACCCGGAGAACTGGTGATCGGAGGAAGTATGATATCTCCGTTTCAGAACTTCCCCTACATATCGATCGGCCTGAAAGACGTACAGTTTTTTGCCACCAAGCAGAAGACCGGCCGTCCTATGTACCAGCTTGAAAAGCTGTATGTAGGGTTCAGTCTGCCGGATATTCTCCAGCAGAAATACAATGTTAAGGTGATCTTCCTTAAAAAAGGCCACCTGGACATCGTCAGGGACAATAATGGTAACCTCAATATCGTAGAAGCCAACAGGATACAGCAGGACACCGTCAGCACCGTAGCTGCGGAATCGGCTGCTCTGGACCTCGATATCAAAAAGATCGTGCTGAGCGACCTGGATATTTCCTTTACAGATAAAGCGAGTGGCCAGCATATCAATGCCCGTATCGATAAGATTAAAACCGCTTTTAAGGCGGCTGATAATAAGATCTTTGCCGACTTTACCGGTGGTATGGTCGCTGATTATATCACTCCTAAAGATTCTTCCCTTTTCCGTAATAAACACCTGAACGCAGATTTTACCGTTACCTACGATCAGACAAAGGAATTTGTCACCCTGACCAAGGGCAACCTCAAACTGGAAGACTTTAGTTTCAGCGTTTCCGGTACGGCTGACCTGAAAAATGGTAATAATGTTGATTTCAAGATTAAAGGCGATAAGCCGGATATCGGACAAATAATGTCTTTTGTGCCTGCTTCTGTAGCTGACCAGATGAAACAGTTCAAGTATGACGGACGACTGTACTTTGACGGTCTGATCAAAGGAAAGCTCGCAGGTGAGCAAATGCCATTGATCCAGGTGAATTTTGGCTGCGAAAATGGCTGGCTGATGAACCCGGATGCCAAGAAAAGGATCGACTCCCTTGGTTTCAAAGGTTATTATACCAACGGTGCAGAACATTCCCTGAAAACATCGGAACTGCACCTGATGAATATGAGCGCTATTCCTGAGAAAGGTGTTTTCAAAGGGAACTTCGTCATGAAGGACTTTACGGACCCTAAAATGATCATGCAGATCAATTCAGAACTGGAGCTTGAGTTTATCGGCGCCTTCCTGGGTATCGCTGATCTGCAGCGTATCACGGGTCATATCAGCATGAAGATGGACTTCAATGAACTGGTGGATATGACATTGCCGGAGGCGTCCATGGGTAAACTGAAAGAAGGTATACAGAGTGAACTGAGAGTAAGCGATCTGACCTTCCGTATTCCGAACTATCCGCATATCATCCATAAACTGAACTTGCATGCAGACATGAAGAACGGTTTTGTGAAACTGGACACGCTGTCTTTCTTCTTTGGTAATTCTGACTTTGCGATGAACGGCTCCCTGAGCGATCTGCCGGCGCTTTTCCATCAACAGGAAAAACCGGTACTGGTGACTTTCACTGCCCGCAGTAAAAGGATGATCATGAAGGAGTTACTGTCTTATGATACTGCACTGGCCAGAAAGGCAAAAGAAGAGATCTATAATTTCAATATCGGCCTGGCGCTGGAAACCTCTGTAAAAGAACTGCAACATCCCAATCCATTGCCTAAAGGCAAGTTTAAAATGGAGAAACTGTTCGCCAGCTTTAAAGAGTACCCGCATGCTTTCCATGATTTCGGAGCAGAGCTGAATATCAACGATACCGCTTTACTGCTGCGCAATTTTGGTGGTATGATCGATAGCAGTGATATCCGTTTTAGTGGTCGTGTGATCAACTATCAGTTGTGGTTTGACAAGATCATGAGAGGAAAGACCCAGGTGGCATTTGACCTGAAATCACAGCGCCTGGCGATGAGGGATATACTCGGACCTATCAGCAAGAAATATGTGTCCAGGGATTATCACCAGGAAGTGGCTGCCGGTCTTTGGTTACGTGCGAAGGCTGACCTGCGTTATGATTCTGTTTTCAAATTTGCCAAAATAAAACTGGCCAACGTGTCCGGCGAATTGCTGGAACATAAGATCAAGGTGGATAGTGTGAAAGGTACCGTGAAAGTGGGGGCAGATAGCTTCCTGAGACTGGATACACTCACCGGTCGTATCGGTAAAACAGACTTTGACGTCAGCATGCGTTTATACATGGGTAAGGATACGGTGAAACGTAAGAAGGAGAACTTTCTGCAGTTTACTTCCCGCAACCTCGACCTGGACCAGCTGACCAACTATAAGCTGACAGCGAACGAAGATGAAGAAACGGTGGTAGCAGCGCCTGCGGCGACGCGTACCGTGGTAAGAGATACTTCACATGCCAGCGGCTTCAATATCTTCAGTATACCATTCATTGACTTCAGGGCTACTGTGAATATCGGCAGACTGAAATACCACCGGCTGTGGTTAAGGAATATCGTTTCGAACGTGCGTATGCAGGCCAATCAGCATCTTTACCTGGATACCCTGGGAATGGGGATCGCAGATGGACAGATCGGTATGAGAGGACATTTCAATGGTACCGATCCTAAGAAAATCTTCTTCCGCAGCAGAATACGCGCGTTTGATGTAGATCTGGAAAAACTGATGCTGAAACTGGACCACTTCGGACAGGATTATGTGATCAACAAGAATATCAAAGGCCGCCTCAATGGACAGATCAGAAGCCGTATACAGATGCATCCTGACCTGACGCCTATTATTGATAACTGCGAAGCAGAACTGGACCTGGGCATTTATAATGGCAGTCTGGTGAACTTTGCACCGATGCAGGCGATGGCAGGTTATTTCAAGGATAAGAACCTGAATAATGTCCGTTTTGATACATTAAGGAATAAGCTGAATCTGAAAAATGGCGTCCTGAATATTCCGAACATGAATATCAACTCATCATTGGGCTTTATGGAGATATCAGGTAAGCAGTCACTGGACATGAGCATGGAATATTACATGCGTATTCCGCTGAAGATGGTGACAACCGTTGGTTTCCAGTCCTTATTCGGTAGAAAGAAAGAAGAAGTTGATCCTGACCAGGTGGATGCTATTGAGTACCGTGACAAGGATAAAAAGGTGCGTTTCATGAATATCAAGGTAACGGGTACGCCGGATAACTTCAAAGTGGGACTGGGTAAGGCTAAGAAGGCGTAAACCTGCTGTGGCTACGATAAAATGGCTTATTTGTTCAGTTAAACCGTTACTACGCCGATATTACGCCGCTATTTGTCCGCTCATGAGCGAAGAGATATGGGTCTAATAGCGTAGTAGTAACGGAATTAAGCGAAGACATAGTCAAAAGAAAAAGGCTGCGCCATACGGCGCAGCCTTTTTCTTTTGACTATGAATTACTTATGTGTTCCTCGTTCTGCCAGCCCTGCCTGTACCACGTCCATCGTTGCTATTGTTACCGGTCCTTCCGCCAGGTGCATTGTTATTGTTGTTATTGCTGCGGGGAGGCGTCTGGTAGTTGCCACGGGGGCCACCTGAATAGTTACCTCCGGGAGCGCTCTGGTAGCTGCCATTACCACGATAACCCCGACTGGCGCGGCCGCTATTGTCATTTTCACCGGAATAATATCCTCTTGTGCCAGGTCGGGAATAGTTGTTATTACGACCATCTGACCAGCCATTGCCGTTGTTGTTATTCCCATAGTTGCCAGGGCGATTACCGGAAGGACGGCCGTTATTATATCCATTGTAGTTATTTCTGCCGCCGTCATAACGACCACCGTTGTACCGGCCGGGATTATATCCGCGATCGGCTCTGTAGGAACGGTAATCAGTAACTACTACGCGGTTCCGGTTGTATACGCTGCCTGCGTAAGTTCTTACAGGATAGTACATGACACGCGCAGGCGGTATTCTGCGTACCGGCGCATAGGCATAACCATATCTGAAGTGGTGACATACAGGGCGGTAAGCATATACCGGCATCGGGCGCCATGATCTCCACCATACAGGAGGATTGACCCATGACCATGGGGAGGTCCATACGACATAGGCAGGTGCATATACCCTGCGTACACAAGGCCAGAACCATACGTTGACGATGACATGTGCGGGTGCGAATGATGGGATATCGGCTTCAGCAGAAGGGCCATGTGTACGGGAACCGCTTTCATTATACCAGGAATTCCTGTTCGGATCGTCCGGATAGACGTTGTCGGTCACTTCGGTCGGTTCCGTCAGGACGGTTTCACCATAAATATCTTCATCCCCGGCGATCTGGATAACAGCGGTATTCTCACCGGTCTTTTCCAGTTCGATAACAGCTACGTCCTGGCTTTCCTGGTTGGACACCAGTGCCTGTATGATAAACAATTGTACCTGGTCTTTTCGCTTATTGATGACGCGGAGGTAATCGATCCTGCCGTCTTCGTTGAGGTCCAGGTTATTGACTTTATTGGATTCTGTATTAAGCAGTCGTTCAAATTCTTCAGGTGTGCTGGCCTGTTTGAAGAGAGAAAGTGCACCCTGCAGACTAAAATTATCGCCTGGTAAACCGGTAGAGTCCTGATCAGGAGGGGACCAGCTGGCCTCATCCCATTCGTCGGTCTGTTCCTGTAATTGTTGTCTGGAATATGGGTCCTGTGCATGAGCGGTAAATGCCGAAAGGCATAATAACAGTACAGGTAGGGAATGGCTGATCTTCATGGCAGTAAAGTTGTTGGTATAGCTATCTGTAAATGAATATACAAAATCTTTAATGCAATAGGTGTGCCAGAGACGGCAGAACCCGGCAGGAGCGCAAAAAAAGAAGCGGTCTTATAATATGTTGCTGTGATACAACATCTTATAAGACCGCTACTATTATCAGCAGTTTTTACTGTAAAGTTATCAGGTATTTAGTTCCCTCTGCCTGCCCTGCGGCCCCCACTGTTCTGGCCACCATTACCGCGGCTGTTGCCGCCTGTGCGGCCCCCGTTACTACGACCACCATTATTTGTACGGCTCCCACTGACGCGGGTGCCTCTATCTGCTCTGGAAGGGGTATAGCTGTTATTGCCTCTGTCGGCCCCACCCGGACGGGAAGGGGTGTATTGTCTGCCGCCATTGCCATAACTATTTCTGCCGCCATTGCCATTATAATTATTATTCCTGGATGGTGTTACCCTTTCAACCCTTCTGGTGGTGCGGTAGTTATTAACGACCACCCTGTTCCTGTTGATCACGGTCACGGAAGTGGTCCTTACCGGACGATAGATCACCCTTGCAGGCGGTATCCTGCGCACCGGCACAACTACATAATGAGGGGCATAAGCATATCTGTAGGGGTGGTATACGCGCCATGGCAATGGACGCCATGGGTGGTACCATACGGGACGGCTTACCCAGGTCCATGGAGATACCCACACGGTATAAGCCGGTGCATATACATAACGTACGCAGGGCCATAGCCATACATTCACAACGATCCCTTCGGGCGCGTAGGCGGATGGGCCGTGCGTAGCAGGAGAATAATTGAATGCGTTATCAGTTTCTTCAGTTGGTTCGGCGATCACTGACTCGCCATAGATATCCGGATCGCCTATGATCTGGACGATGGCATTGCTTTCGCCTGTTTTTTCCAGTTCGATGACCGCAACGTCCTGACTTTCAGTGGAGGACACCAGTGCCTGGAGTATGAAGACCTGTACGTCATTCTCCTTTTTATTGACCACACGGATGTAGTCTGCGTTACCATCGTCGTTGAGATCGAGGTTATTTACTTTATTATCAGGTGAATTCAGGCTTTTTTCGAATGCTTCGGGGCTTGGGGACTGTTTAAAGAGATCGAGGGCGCCCTGCAGACTGAAATTGTCTCCCGGCAGACCTGTAGAGTCCTGTGCCTCCTGTTCCTGTGCATGGGCCGTGAAGGCGGTAGCCAGGCAGACAGCGAGGGCGGTGAAGTAATGGCGGATACTCATATATACTGTTTTGACTTGATAGATGGAATAATGATATAGACGATCAGCCAGGTGAAGGAGATCAGGAAGGCGAATACGGCCAGAAAGGCGTTCATCCGCCAGTGCAGCAGGTAAGCGATACCGGCGTGCAGGAGGGCGAATTGTACGACAAAGCCGCTCACCTGACGTGTTTTATTGGCAAACCCCTCAAGACTGTGCAGGAGCAGCAAGGGGAGGTAAATATATCCGATCAGCGCTCCGCCGGAGAGGATCACAACCCTTCTGAGGGGCAGATGTTCCATGCGCATATAGATGCCGGTCAGCAGGACGGCTACGGCGAAGAACAGGAATTTGTTGAGGAAGGCGGCGTTGAGGAAGGCGGGGTAACTATAATAGCTTTCCTTATTACGGCCGATTTCCAGGAGTTCTTTTTGCTCCCATTCCTTGCATACGGTCTGTAAGGCCGTTTCAAAATCTGCACCCTGCGTCATACGCATTTCGATCGAAATAGCGAGATGATCAGCTATTTCCTGTTGCAGTTCAGGGTCAGTTATCTTATTGGCCTTCAGATAGTCTATGATACGATCTAGTTGTTGTTCGGTGATGCCTGGTGTCATTAGGAGGACAGTTTAAAGTCTAAGATCTGGTTTAGGGAATGCAGAAACGAACTTAGTTCCTGCATTTTTGATGCCGAAATGTCCTTTCCGGCCTCAGAAATGTGATAATATTTTCTTTGCCGCCTTCCAATGTGGATAATTTCGGTGCTGAGCACCCCTATGGCCTCCAGTTTATGGAGGGTGGGATAGAGGGCGCCTTCGCTGATAACGATCTTTCCCTTGGTCAGATCTTTAACCTGTTGGGTGATCTCATATCCGTACATACTCTCTTTTTCGACCAGCAACTTCAGGATGATGATCTCAATAGTTCCTTTCAGTAGTTCCTTTGAGTACATGTATAGTAGACTCCGGGAAAGGCAAAGGGTTTAATTACCTTGTATACCAAGGTATAACGAAAACAGATTATTTTTTGCGTGTAAGTGATTAAAATTGAATTTCAGATAGTTGTTACTAATGTTGAGCCGGTTATAATAAAGATGCTGAGATTAGCGATTTGTTGTATATATGTAATATTTTGGTGTTATTCCCTACTATTTTTGCCTCTTATTTGAAAATTTTTCCTAATTTGGTGCCGTCATTCCGGTTTAATACGTGTAAAATCGGCTTATGAAACTGCCTTAAACCACAACTATATACGCTGTTAGACCGCCACTATCACCTATTGTTTCGTTCGAACCCATAGCTGCAAAAGCTATCATTAGTTTAAACCGCAACTCGCATACTGTTAGAAATTACGAAACCTTCGTATGAGGGAATTCGTAGTTGGATGAAGTATTATTAGACACTAGCTTGTTTGCGGGGGACTTATCAACTTACCGTCGTCAATTCACTGCAAATTTTTAGTGTTCAATATATAAATTTGGATCTGAAAACGTTTTCAGAACAATAATCTTATACTTTCGCGTAAATAAACAAGTGTAAGTATAAGATTATACAACAGCTTAAGAGAAATATCAGATGAGCAAATTGTTACGTGCAAAGGAAGCCTCATTGGCCAGAGTTCACACCACTAAGGAAAAGGGGATCTACCCTTATTTTAGACCGATCTCTTCTTCTCAGGACACTGAGGTGGATATCGATGGTAAGAAGGTGTTAATGTTCGGATCAAATTCCTACCTGGGACTGACTAATCACCCCAAGGTAAAAGAGGCGGCCAAGCGTGCCATAGACAAGTATGGTACGGGATGTGCAGGGTCCAGATTCCTTAACGGTACTCTTGACCTCCATCTGGAATTAGAACGGCGCCTGGCGGAATACGTAGGCAAAGAAGCCGCTCTCGTATTCAGTACCGGGTTTCTGGCAAACCAGGGCGCATTATCGAGCCTCACCGGCCGTAATGATTACATCATTCTTGACGAACTGGACCATGCTTCCATTATCGATGGCAGCCGTCTGTCCTTTTCCAAGGTGATCAAGTACCGCCATAATAATATGGAGGACCTGGAAGCTAAACTGTCTGCGCTGCCACAGTCATCAGTACGTCTGATCGTAGTGGATGGTGTATTCAGTATGGAAGGCGACATCGCTAAACTGCCTGAGATCGTAGCCCTGGCTGATACCTATGGTGCGAATATCATGGTGGACGATGCGCACGGACTGGGTGTGGTAGGTCTGAATGGCGCCGGTACGGCTGCTCACTTCAACCTGACAGACAAAGTTGACGTGATCATGGGTACTTTCAGTAAGTCTTTTGCGTCTTTGGGTGGATTTATCGCAGGCGACGGCGACGTTATTGAGTACCTGAAGCACTCTGCGCGTTCACTGATCTTCAGTGCGAGTATGACACCTGCTGCTGCTGCGAGTGTACTGGCTACGCTGGATATCATCCAGTCAGAGCCTGAACATATCCAACGTCTGTGGGATAACACCAACTATGCGCGTAACCTGCTGAAAGAAGCTGGTTTTGATACCGGTCATGTGTCTGAAACGCCTGTCATTCCGATCTACATCAGAAATGAAGAGCAGGTATTCCGCATTACCCGTATGCTGCAGGACCAGGGTGTATTTGTGAATCCGGTAGTTCCTCCGGCTGTACAACCAGATGCAACGTTGATCAGATTCTCTCTGATGTCTACACACACGTTTGCACAGATTGAAACAGCTATCGATAAATTAACGGAGACATTTACACTTGCGGGTATACCCTTAAAGCAAAAAATATAAATGGAAACTTTGCAAACCTCTCAACAGACGGTACATGCTCCAGTGTCAGGTGGCGTTTCGGCAGTGACGGTTATCCCGGTTACTACGAAAAAGCAGCTGGCTCAATTTATTGATTTTCCGCACGATCTGTACAAGGACGATAAGAATTACGTTCCAGAGCTTTTTATTGCTCAGCGTGATCTCCTGAGTCCGGGTAAACATCCCTTTCATGAACATTCCAGTTTACAGGCATTTCTTGCCTTTAAGGGGAATAAGATCGTAGGGAGGATTGCAGCCATAGACAATAAGAACCACAACGCTTTTAATAAAAAGAACGACGGCTTCTTCGGCTTCTTTGAATCTATCAATGACATTGAAGTGAGCCAGGCTTTGTTTCAGACAGCTACTGCGTGGCTGAAGGAACGTAAGCTGAGCACCATGATAGGCCCTGTTAACTTTTCTACTAACGAGACCTGCGGTCTGTTGATACAAGGGTTTGACGGTCCGCCGGTAGTCATGATGCCCTATAATCCTCCATACTATAGTAAACTGATTGAACAGGCAGGGCTAACCGAAAACGTTACCCTGCTTGCTTATAAGATCATTCCGCAGTACATGAACGATCGTCCTTACAGGATCATGGAAGTACTGCAGGAAAGACTGGCCAGACGTAATATCACTTTCCGTAAAGTCAATGTTAAAAACTTTGACTTTGAAGTGAAACAGATCATGGCTATCTATAACAGCGCATGGGATAAAAACCTTGGTTTCGTACCGATGACCGACAAGGAATTCGAGTACCTGGCGAAGGACCTGAAAATGATCATGGACCCTGACTTCTGTATCATCGCAGAAGAAAACGGGAAGGCCATCGGTTTTGCACTGGCAATTCCTGATCTGAACCAGATCCTGATCAAGATAAAGAGAGGTCGTTTATTACCGACCGGTATATTTAAGTTATTACTGGGCAAAAAGAAGATCAATGCTGTAAGGGTGTTGACGCTCGGCGTACTGGAACCTTACCGTAAGCTGGGTATTGACGGTTGCCTGTATGGTGAACTGATGAAGACGGGTAGAGAGAAAAATGTAGCATATGGTGAGGGTTCATGGATACTCGAAACCAATGAGATGATGAATTCGGCGATGTTGGGTATCAATGCCGATCCTTACAGAAAATACAGGATTTACGAAAAAGAGATATGAAACCTCGCGTACTGATAACAGGTGCCAGCGGTTTTGTAGGATATCATCTGGTGGAGGCAGCCCTCGATGCAGGAATGGAAGTTTACGCTGCTGTTCGCGCATCGAGCAATGTCTCCCACCTGAACCATTTACAGGTAAATTATGTTTATCCTGATTTCAGCCGCAAAGAGGCGCTGACGGAATTATTAAAAGAACACCGGTTTGATTATATCATTCACGGTGCAGGAATAACAAAAGCAAGGTCTTTAGACGAATATAACAAAGTTAATGCAGGGTATACCCAAAACCTGGCGCAGGCAGTCAGCGAGTCAGGCATACCTCTTAAGAAATTTTTATTTATCAGCAGTCTGGCGGCCGTAGGCCCCATCGCATATGATGCCAGCTGGCCCGTACCGGATGTAATAACACCCAGCCCGGTCACCAGTTACGGAAAAAGTAAACTACTGGCAGAAGAATTCCTGGGCGCTATTTCGGATGTTCCCTGGGTTATATTAAGGCCCACTGCTGTATACGGGCCGCGCGAGAGAGACCTTTTCGTATTGTTCAAAACATTCAGACGGGGTTTGGAACCTTATATGGGCAGAGGTGCCCAGTGGCTGAGTTTTGTGTATGTAAAAGACCTCGCGGATGCAGCTATACTGGCGCTAAAGGCCCCGGTATCAGGAGTCGCTTATAACATCTCAGATGGTAACAGTTATGACCGTTACGCACTGGCGGCGATTATCAAACAACACCTGAAGCTGCGCACACTTCGCATTCATTTGCCTTTGCCTGTCATTAAGATCGTTGCCGCTATTTCAGAAAAGGTGAGTCGTGGCGCTCCTTTGCTGAACAAGGACAAACTCAACGAGCTGACAGCCGCAAACTGGAATTGTAATATAGATAGCATACGCCGGGACCTGGGTTACCAACCGCGCTATAATCTTGAAAAAGGTATGCAGGAAACCCTGGACTGGTACTCGGCCAATAAGTGGTTTTAGATTAAAACAGAAAATAAAGTTTAAAAATGAAACATCAAATTAAAGAAGCAAAAGGTAAGCTGGGTGTTTTGATGCCAGGCCTTGGCGCGGTGGCCACAACATTCATCGCCGGGGTGGAGGCAGTTAAGAAAGGATTAGCACAACCCATCGGTTCCGTCGCTCAGATGGGACACATCCGACTGGGTAAAAGAACTGAGAACAGGAACCCGCTGATCAAAGACTTTGTGTCTTTAGCAAGTCTGAATGATCTGGTATTTGGTGGTTGGGATGTATACGAAGACAATGTATACACTGCAGCTGTAAAAGCTGAAGTGCTGGACAGATTCCAGCTGGAAGCGATCAAACCTGAACTGGAAGCCATTGTTCCAATGAAGGCCGCTTTCGATAAAAACTTTGTTAAAAATCTTGACGGCACACACGTTAAAGATAACAAAACCCGTTACGAGCTTGCACAGGCCGTAATAGAAGATATTAAGAATTTCCAGAAAGAAAAAGGCTGCGACCGTGTCGTAATGGTATGGTGCGGTTCTACCGAGATCTATCACGAAGCTGCGGACGTACACATGTCCCTCGCTGCTTTCGAACAGGGTCTGAAAGACAATGACCTGCGTATCGCTCCGAGCATGATCTATGCTTATGCAGCGTTAACACTGGGCGTTCCTTTCGCAAACGGTGCTCCTAACCTGACCTGCGACATCCCTGCCCTGATCGAGCTGTCTAAAAAGACAAAAACCCCGATCGCAGGTAAAGATTTCAAAACCGGACAGACCCTGATGAAGACCATCCTGGCTCCAGGTCTGACTGCACGTGCACTGGGTATGGAAGGCTGGTTCTCCACCAACATCCTGGGTAACCGTGACGGATGGGTACTGGACGATCCGGATAACTTCAAAACCAAAGAAGTTTCCAAACTGGGCGTACTGGAAGACATCCTGCTGCCGGAAGAAAATCCTGAACTGTATGGTGACATGTACCACAAGATCAGGATCAACTATTATCCTCCACGTAAGGATAACAAAGAGAGCTGGGATAACATTGACATCGTCGGCTGGATGGGCTACAAAATGCAGATCAAGATCAACTTCCTCTGCCGTGACTCCATCCTGGCTGCGCCAATCGTACTGGACCTCGCACTGTTCATGGACTTCGCAAAACGCGCAGGTATGAGCGGTATCCAGGAATGGCTGTCATTCTATCTGAAGTCTCCGCAAACAGCTCCGGGGCTGCGTCCTGAGCATGACATCTTCAAACAGCTCATCAAACTGCAGAATACACTGCGTTACCTGATGGGTGAAGATCTGATCACGCACCTGGGTCTGGATTATTATGAAGGTATTTTAAACGAAGAATGATCCGAATTCACAAAATATTCGCTACCAGCCTGGGTATAGGCTACATTGGCAAAGGCGGGGGCACGGTCGCAGCGGCCGTGGCAGCGCTCTGCTGGTACCTTGCACTGGCTGGTAGTGCATTTGCAGGCCTATGGCCATTAGTTTTCACCGTAGCGATCACAGTGCTCGGTGTCTGGTCCGGTAATGAAGTAGAACCGTACTGGGGCAAGGACGATAAGAAAGTGGTGATCGATGAAGTGGCCGGTATGTGCGTCAGCCTGCTGTTCCTACCGGTAAATTACTGGTATGTGCTCGCAGGGCTGGTATTATTCAGATTCTTTGATATCGTAAAGCCATTAGGCATCCGCCGCACCGAACAACTGAACGGTGGTCTGGGGGTAATGATGGACGACGTGGTAGCAGGGATATATACAAACTTGTTACTGCAGATTGCCTATCACAGTAACCTTTTTGGAGGATGATTAAATTTTTAAAGGCGCAGGCCTCCTCATTAATAGCAACAGGCGTGGACTTTACATTAGTGGTCCTGCTTTCCGCGCTGGCCGGAGAATGGTCAGCCGGCGTTAATGTGATCGGCGCCCTGGCTGGCGGTACAGCCAACTTTATGATCAACAGGCAATGGGTCTTTAACAGGGAAAAAGGAGCAATAGGAGGACAGGCATTGCGCTATGGTATCACCTGGGTGGGGAACATGCTGTTAAATACAGCAGGCGTGTGGTTGGTACTGCATTTTACAGGATGGCACGATGTTTCCAGTAAAGAAACAGCGTTTAGACTGTCCATCGTAAAGTTGTCAGTTTCGTTGCTGGTTGGTTTTACTTACAGTTATATAATGCAGAAGCGATTCGTTTTTAAATGATGTTAGATAGATGAATGGTAGTAAAAATATTAGTTTAGGTCTTTTGTTATTGCTTACGCTCGGCTTTAGTTCAGTATTTGCACAAACAACGACAGTTAAGGGGCTTGTTACCGATAAGTCGGGCTCCCCTTTGCCATTTGTAAGCGTTTTTGTGCCTGGTACTTCCTTTGGTATCTCAACAGATGCTGCCGGAAGATACGAATTACAGTTTGATAGCCCAAAAGATAGTGTGCGCTTTTCCCTCATGGGGTATAAAGCCATTACAATACGCATACAAAAAGGACAGGAGCAGGTACGGAACATGGTACTCGACAACGGAGCAAAACAGCTCACAGAGTTTGTCGTGAAGCGTAAGAAAGAAAGATACAGGAACAAGGACAACCCGGCTGTAGAGCTGATCCGACTGGTCATTGATAATAAATCAAAGAACAGGATGGAACACTACGACTATGCGAACTATAACCAGTACGAAAAGCTGGAGTTCGCACTGAGTAACCTCTCGGAAAAGATACAGAACAGCCGCTTTACCCGCAAGTATAAATTTGTGTTCGAAAACCAGGATACGACCAAAATGGCCGGCCGCTCGCTGCTGCCTATGTACCTGGAAGAAAAGCTCGCTGATGTATATTTCCGGAAGGACCCTGAGAAAAAGAAAACGATCATCACGGCTGATAAGAAGGTCAGCTTTGAGAATTATATTGATAACCGTGGTCTGAGTGCTTATCTGAACCACATCTACCAGGATGTGGATATCTATGATAACAACATGATGCTGTTCACCAACCAGTTCCTCAGCCCGATCGCCAACGCAGGTCCCACTTTTTACAGATATTATATCGCCGATACGATCGTTACAGCTGACAGCTCCAAACTGATCGTACTGGAATTCTATCCGCGTAATAAGACGGACAGGTTACTGGAAGGTAAATTGTATATCACGCTCGATGGTAACTATGCCATTCAGAAAGCGGATATGACCGCCAATAAAGAGATCAACCTGAACTTTATCCGTGATTTTCACCTGTATATGGACTTCGAAAAGACTCCTGACGGGCGCTATTTCATGAATAAAAATACCCTGATGGCCGATTTCGGTCTGTTTAAGGGAAGCAGCGGCCTCTATGGGGAACGTACCGTTTCCATCAAAAACATGGTGATCAATAAGCCAATGCCGGATGGTTTCTATTCGGGGACAGCGGTTGTGCAGAATGAGGACCAGGTGGAAAAACCGGATAGCTTCTGGATCGCCAACAGGCATGATAGCCTCACTACGGCAGAATCCAAGGTATACCAGAATATCGATAGTCTGCAGAACATGAAATCCTTCAAACGGACCATGGATATCGCTACCTTCCTGCTGGCAGGATGGAAGAGCGTAGGGCCGAAATTTGAGGTTGGTCCGGTAAATACCTTCTATAACTTCAACCCGGTAGAAGGTTTCCGTCTGAGACTGGGTGGTAGAACGACGCCTAAATTCAATAAGAGTCTCTACCTGGAAGGTTACACCGCCTACGGTTTCAAGGATGAAAAGTGGAAATATTACTTCGGAGGTTCTTATGCCTTCAACCATAAGTCTATTTACGACTGGCCGGTACGCGCCCTCAAGGCAAGTTACCAGCACGATACCAAGATCCCGGGTCAGGAACTGCAGTTCGTACAGGAAGATAACTTCCTGCTGTCCTTCAAACGTGGTAATAACGATAAATGGCTGTACAACGACATTTACAGGTTGTATTACCTCCATGAATTCGACAACCACTCTTCCTTCCAGCTTGGGTTCAAACACTGGGGACAGACACCGGCAGGCACCCTGTCTTATTACAAGGGGCTTACCCAGTCTGACAGCGTAAAGAAGATCACAACGGCAGAACTGTCACTCGAACTGCGCTGGGCGCCACACGAGGAATTCTACCAGGGTAAGAACTTCAGAATACCCATCCCCAACAAATATCCTATTTTTACATTCAGAGCGATCGCGGGAGTGAAAGGCCTGTTCAACAGCGGGTACAATTACCAGAACCTTTCCCTGAATATTTATAAGATGGTATTCCTGGGACAACTGGGTTACAGCGAGGTAGTTGCAGAAGGTGGCATGATCTTCGGTAAGGTACCGTATCCTTTGCTGACGATTCACAGAGCGAACCAGTCATATGCTTATCAGTTACAATCGTATAACCTGATGAACTTCCTGGAATTTGTGAGTGACCGCTATGCAGGGGTAAATATTGACCATAACTTCAACGGATTTATTTTCAATAAGATACCTTTGCTGAAGAAACTGAAGTGGCGTGAAGTAGCAACCATAAAAGTACTGTATGGTGGACTGAGCAAACAAAATGACCCACGTCAGGACCCTTCAAAGATCCAGTTCTCCAATTATGCAGATGGAACGCCGATCACCTACACGTTAGGCCGGGAGCCATATGTAGAAGGCAGTGTTGGTGTTTCTAATATATTCAAATTACTCAGGCTTGACCTGGTAAAAAGGTTTACTTATCTGGACAATCCGCTCATCTCCAACTGGGGTATCAGAGGCAGGGTCAGATTTGATTTTTAATTGACGTTTTCAATCGTAAGCCATGAAAAAACGATTCAGAGATAAACTACAGCAAGCAATTTACGTAGTGATCAACCCTTTCGTAAAAGGGCTGATTAAAATGGGGCTGACGCCAAATGCTGTCACCCTCATTGGTTTCCTGCTGAATATAGGTGTTGTTGTAATTTTTGTGACAGGCGTAGAGGAAGGTAACAGAGGCGACCTGTCATATGTAGGATGGGCCGGCGGTCTGATCCTTTTTGCAGGATTATTTGATATGCTGGACGGTCAGGTAGCCCGTCTGGGAAATATGGGGTCGCGTTTCGGCGCTTTATTCGACTCCGTACTGGACCGTTACAGTGAAATGGTCCTGTTCCTGGGTATCTGTTATTACCTCATCGGACACCACTATTTCCTGAGCTCCATATTCGCTTTCATTGCCCTGATCGGCTCTATGATGGTGAGCTACACCAGAGCACGTGCAGAAGGACTGGGTATCGAATGTAAAGGTGGACTGATGCAGCGTCCGGAAAGGATCGTGATCATCTCCCTGTCAGCGATCGCCTGTGGCGTGACCTCGCATTTTATCGGAGGCGACTATAAACTGTTCATTCCGGGTATTCCTTTCCATGTATTTGAGACCATTTCGATCTTCACTTTCCCGCTGTTCATCATGGCGATCATGACCAATATTACAGCAGTAGGCCGTATCCTGGATGCGAAGAAAGCGATCGATAAGCAGGACCAGGTGACCCGCGTCATCAGAAGCGCTACCACCACACCGGTGATCGCACTGCTGATCATGGTGCTGCCTGTTATGGCGGTGGCTATGCCAGCCGGCGGCGGACAGGGTAAAGAACCTAATTTTCCCGTGCCGTCAGGTATCCCGACCATGCTGTTTTATATGCAGCGTACGCCTAACGCCAACACCATCGTTTATGATCTGAACCTTCAGAAAGACGGTACGCTCGATGAAGATGAGCCCGTAAATATCTACTGGATCAGATACACAGAGAACAGTGAAAAGAAGGGATTAAACTATATACAACGTAAATTTGCATACGGTCTTAAAATAAAACAAGTATCCAAAGACAAGTATGAATTGCGTTCTGTCGCCTATGACAAGAAGAAGTTATACCTGATGAAATCTGCTGAAGGTCAATACCATATCTACACACAGATTGGTAACGTAATGGCCCAGCTGAACAGAATATATCTTCAGATCGAAGGAGGTACCTTCTGGTTGCCGAATGTTGTTTACATAGAAATGAAAGGAATAGATCCTGCCACCGGCAAAGAAATCAAAGAGCAATTCAAGCCCTAGTTGATTGTTAAATTCGCAACGATGAGTAATAGACATTACATTTCCAACTCTCATGAGTCTACTCAGATGTTTAAGAGTAGCCTTTTCGAGAAACTATCAAAAGTTCATTTCAGCGTTCCGCTGTTTTTATACATTCCTGTTATCGCGTGGTGCTGCTGGACAGCCCTGTTTGTACAGCAATCTGGTGTGATCATCTGGGCCCTGAGCATAGCCGCGGGTCTGTTCGTATGGTCATTTGTAGAGTATGTAATGCACCGTTTTGTATTCCATTTCGAACCATCCTCCAAATGGGGCAGAAGACTGCACTTCATTTTCCATGGCGTACACCATGATTATCCAAACGACGCGCTGCGCCTGGTATTGCCACCTTCTGTGAGCATTCCGCTGGCGACAGGCTTCTTTTTTCTGTTCAAGAGTTTTATACCTGAAGTATATTTCTATGGTTTCTTTGCAGGCTTTATAGCCGGATATCTTTTCTATGATATCTCCCACTATGCCTTGCATCATTTCAATTTCAAAGGCAGATTCTGGAAGAAGTTAAAGAAACACCACATGATGCATCACTATGCCGATGCTACCAGAGGATATGGCGTAAGCTCATCCTTCTGGGACAAGATCTTCAGGTCAGATTTTCAAAAGTGAGATAAGATGGACGCACCTGTTCCTGCCAGGCCTACAACTGCATTTTTAGATAGGCGATATATGCTGATCGTTACCGCGATCAGCATTGCCTATCTGCTGCTTTCAGCCTGGCTGCTTGGATTTAAGACCGATCAGCTCTGGTTGATAGCTATTTTCAATGGTTGTTATTATGCATCCCGGCCTACCCGCCGGTTTATATTAGGATTCTCGATCTTTATTTTCTACTGGATCGTGTTTGATTATATGAAAGCGTTCCCGAACTATTTAACGGGACCTGTGCATATACAGGACATTTACGAGAAAGAAAAGGCCTGGTTCGGTATTATGATGGATGGCGTGAGAGTAACGCCGAATGAATACTGGTTACACAATACCCGCGTATGGCTGGATGTGCTGACCGGTTCTTTTTACCTCTGCTGGGTGCCGGTGCCACTGGCATTCGCTGCTTACCTGTTCTACAAAGACAGACTCCAGTTTATACATTTTGCCCTGACATTCATATTGGTGAACTGGCTCGGATATATCGTGTATTACACGTACCCTGCTGCGCCACCATGGTATGTACAGGTACATGGTTTTGATTTCATCGCGAATACGCTTAGTAATGCAGCCGGACTGTTAAGATTTGACGATGCGCTGCACGTGAACGTCTTCGGTTCTCTTTATGCAAAAGGATCAAATGTATTTGCGGCCATGCCGTCACTGCATTCTGCCTATCCGCTGATCGTATTCTTCTATGCGAGAAAGACAACAAATATCTTCTTTACCACGATCTTTGGTATCATCGCTTTAGGTATCTGGTTTGCAGCCGTTTACACCAGTCATCATTATGTGCTGGACGTACTGGCAGGCATTACCTGTGCAAGCGTCGGTATTGCATTATACAGACTTGTATTGATGAAGAGCGTGGCTTATAATGAGCGGATCGCGCAATTCTATTCAGTGATCACGAAGTAGCTTTTTGATTATCCAGACGGCGTAATAACTCTTCCACCTCGTTCCCGTAATTGCGTTTGAAGTGAAAGCGTTGCGCCTTCTGGAGCATCTCCCTGGCCGTCTCCACATCCTGTTCCTTCAGGGATAATAATGCCAGGTTCCTGTAAGCATAAGCATTCCCCTTATTGATCTGCAATGATTTGAGTATCAGTTCTCTGGCTGCAACCGGAAATCCCAGGTGCATCAGTACATAGCCTTTGTTGTTATATGCATAGGCACAGTCCTCATCATATGCGATCGCCTGATCGAAATACGAGATCGCTTCCACATACAATTCCAGGTGAATACATTCAAACCCCAGACTGTTCAATAATTCGGAAGAACCCGGATTCAGGGATAGGGCATGTGCATACAGTTTCATGGCCCATTCATGATTGCCCATCTCACTATGACAATGCGCTACTTCGGCGAGTACGCCGGTATGCTGCGGATGTTTATGATGTACTTTATCGTAGAAAGGCAGGGCCTTCTGAAAGTTACGTTCCACTCTCCAGGTCACACCAGATAACCACAATGCATTGACATGGTCAGGCTGCAGCTGTAATACCAGGTGACATAAGGTCCTGCACTTATGAATATCATTGTATTGCAATAATGACTGCGCTTCACTGAAGTACCTTTCTACCGCATTTTTCTTCTGCTGCGGACCATAAAACAACTGTAACAAAGGATGGAAAAAACTGATGTAGGAAGTCTTGATGCGGGGACTGCGGAAAGGCACCTCTGTTGTAGCTTTTCGTAGTGAAAGCAGCTGCTCCAGGTATGTTTCGAAGATGATACCCAGTGACTTGAATTTATACTGACAACGATTTTCTATTGTAAGTATCGAAAGAATGATATGCTGTGGATGGAGTTGTTCATCCCCCAGTTTTTTCTGGAAATAAGTGGCGTTTTCCAGCATCCTTTCTGCTTCTGTCATGATAGGCACCTTGGGTTTGTTACCCGTAGGAATAGGGGCGCCGGGCCGCTGCTCCCAGTCCAGTGCGTGTAACCACTGGAGCATCTTTTCCCTGTCGCCTGCCTCAATGGCTACATCGCTGGCGTAAGAGTCCAGGATACCCAGCAATATCATCTGGCTATCAATGTAATAAAGCTTCCTCTCCAGGCTGAAACTCCTGGCATAGGCAAATGCTGTCTTTAGTTCATAGGAGGACGTTAATAGCATCAGCAATGGTTGAGTACAGTATCAAATTTATGTTTTTTATGGGTATCTACCAGCTGCCAGACATCCATTATTCAATGCGCTGGTAGTACAGCCCGGGGGCCTGCCAGTAAGGATTATCACAAAAACTGCTCCATCGTCAGACAAGTTTACTTGTTTTCACTGCAATTGAATTGTAACTGAAAGGGTTATCTTCCTGTAATGCTGTAAGCGATGCAGAGGTGTGCTGAAAACCCTTATTATCAGCCGGGGATTTTTTCCTCAAAATATCCTTCCACCACTGTTCCCGCTGACCTTTGATATTCATATCCGCCGGTTTTTTAATAATACTTACCTTCAGTACATGGAAGAATCAGAAAAGCTGAAAAGGGTCGTTGAAGCCCGTATGAAACTCAAAGCCCGCTTTGAGGGAAAAATGAGCCAGACGCCGTCTATGGCGGATGACAAACCTATGGGCAGTGGCAGACCTAACCGTCACGGCATGCCGGTTGTACCGGTAGGACAGGTACTGACCCGTAAATGGCCGGTACTCGACCTGGGTATAGAACCCGAAATTCCGCTGGATGAATGGAAGCTGGTGTTGGATGGCGCAGTGGAGCATCCGATAGTACTGAACTGGGATGATTTTATGGCCCTGCCGCAAACAGAGGATACTTCCGATTTTCATTGCGTGACTACCTGGTCCAAACTGGACATGAACTGGAAAGGGGTACGTTTACTCGACCTGGCGGCACTGGCGCAACCAAAGGAAAATGCCACGCATATCCTCTGTTACGGATACGATGATTATACGACCAATATCTCGCTGGAAGAAGCCCTGAAACCCGACGTACTGCTGGTGCATACCGTAGAAGGGGCGCCTTTGCCGGTTGAGCATGGTGGTCCGGTGAGAATGATCACCCCGCAGTTATATGCCTGGAAAGGCTCCAAATGGATCCGCAGGATAGAGTTCCTGACGGAAAACAAGCTGGGTTTCTGGGAAGAGAGAGGCTACTCGGATACGGCCTATCCCTGGAGAAATGACCGCTATAGCTGATCCATCACTGCAATAACTCCTGTTTCAGACAGGTACCCGCATAAAAAGAGGGCACTTCAACTTTTGAAGTGCCCTCTTTTCTTATTTTCTATACCCGGAGGTATACAATTGTTTGATTTTTATCAGAAATGCTTTGTTATGTATAATTCTGCGCACTTAACAGTGTGTAGTTTTGTGCTCTCAATTGAACGCATCTCTGGTCAGGCGGCAAAACAGCCGGCTCACTCAAACCGGGGATAGAAATGACCGGGTTTGGTCATTTTCATTGCGGACAAATATTTTGAGCTTTGTATACATCATCCAGATACCCCCTGCCGTGACAACTGTGGCAGTCAAGATATGTTACATGAACAGTGTAAACAGTTGTAGGTTTAGCAATGGCTGGAGTATTCCTACTTTAGCCTTTTTTTTATTCTTCCGGTGCGAGCCAGACCAGTTTTGCGCCTTTCCCTTTTGCTGTTACTTCCAGTTTCAATGTCACGTATAAGTTGCGCTCACTGTTGTAGTCCGCAATATTGAATACAGACAATGCATGCGTTTCATCTTTTTTCAGTTTCCCGAAAAACGGCGTACGTTCCGGCGTTGTCGTACCTGCGGTATAGATGTAGGCCTGTCCGTTGGAAGGGACCTTCAGCTGTATCACTTCTTCTGTTGCGATGCCTTTATTCTGCTCTGCATCGTTCATTAGAACGTACATCCTGTCCTTAATATTCAGATAAGAAAAGGAGCGGTACTGATCTCCCAGTATGAACTGCTGTGCCGACAGGTTGCGATGGGCCAGGTAGAAGCTGGAGTAAGCGGTATTTTTCAGGTATTGCTTTTTGGGAATAAAGCTGGTGAATGTCACCTTGTTACCCGTATCAAAATTGCTGATCGCCATATTGTCCAGGTTATAATAGGTATAGGGCTGACCATTGAGCGGTTCATGTTTCTCCGGGTTCAGTTCTTCGTAGACGATCGAATAACTGCCATCTGTATGCAATACCAGGTCCTGTGGTGTACCGGTATAGCTTTGTTTGGGCCCAAAGAGCTTCTTTTTCTGTGCATCTGCCTCAGATGGATAGATGTCCAGGAATTGCTCTGTTTTGCCCTTTAAAGGGTCTATAATCGCTAAGAACCCACTATATGGCTGAGGGTTGGCATCTTCAATATGTGAAGTACCCAGCAGCATCAGTTTTTTAGTCACAGGATTAAAACGGACGATCGCGCTGTCAGCAATGCGGTCGTCAGGTAAGTCCAGCAGTTCTGCTTTCATTTTCCGGGCGCCTTTGGTCAGGGAAAGCAATACCAGCTGTCCTTCTCTGTCGCTGGCAGCGATCTGGTTGTAGGCAAAGCCCAGGATACATACCCGGTCATCACCCAATACGGCCATGTCCAGGTAGTTCAGGGAAGCGTATTTGTAAGGCGGCTGATAGTATGCCCTGTTGGTTTCGTGGTGCTGCCCATCGTACATGACCACTTCCATCTGGTTTTTATCTGCAAATTCATTTCTGTTTCTGCGGATGAATACTGCGTAGTTGTCACTGTAGGGGTCTTTGCTCACAGAAAAGGAGTTCACCGGATCAAATTCAGGTATCCAGCGTACATCCTTGAACTGAAACTTCTCCGCTTCCGCGATCTTTTCCTCTCTTTGCAGGTTACCGGTAACACCGTCGAATACGAGTCTGTAAAGCATAGGGGTCCTTTCCTCTACTTCGCTGATCATAATAACGACAGCACCATCGGCCTCGAAAATGGCATTTACACGCGCACCTCTCAGCTTTTGAAAGATAGGGTCATGGTGTTTGTTCACCGAAAGTTTGTGCTGGGGATCGTAGAAAGTCAGATTGATACCGCTCCTGTTTGTCAGATGGATCACTACGGTGTTCCCGTTCTTTAGTTGCAGGAGTTTGGCAAATCCGGACTCAGGTTCCTTAAATAAGGGTGTTTCAGCTACAGTTTTGAATTGCGCGAATGCAATTGCCTGTATTAAGGCAAGCAAACACGATAGGATAGTTGCTTTCATAGGTCCAGTTGTTCAGTTGTTAGGATTTTCCGGCACTAAGGTATCAAATATCCCCGTTAGTTGTCCATAAATTCCCATGCGCTCTGGTAGGCGTTCTGCTGCTCTGCATAGGCTATAAACCCTGCATAGAAGGGCAATTGGGACAAGGTAGCGCTGTCACCTATGATCACCAGCTTCTTTCGGGCCCTTGTCATAGCGACATTCATACGTCTGATGTCAGAGAGGAAGCCGATCTTATTGTCGTTATTGCTCCTTGTCATGCTGATATAGACAATGTCCCTTTCCTGGCCCTGGAAGCTATCGATCGTATTCACAGATATCCTGTCTCCGTAAGCCTGTAGCTCCGGTACCGACAGCAATTGTTCTTTCAGGATATTGATCTGTTGTTTGTATGGGGATATAATAGCGATGCTGGGGAATTGCTGCGGCTGATAATGCGTATGCAGTCCTGTAACAAATTGCCGCAGGTGTTTGAACAGGAATGCTGCTTCTTCCGGATTGGTCGTACTGGTGCCTTCTGTCTTTTCATCAAAGCCACAACCGGCAGTATCTACAAATGACAATGGCATATCATCGGGGAACAGCGTATGCGCTGCTACAGAGGCATGTGCCTTCAATTTATCAGCATAGAAAATAGCAGATGAATAACCCATGATCATCTCATGCATACGGTATTGCTCTTCCAGCAATACCACTGATTCCGGATGAAGGGCGATACATTTTTCCAGCAGGGTAGTGCTTAACCCGTTCCTGGCCGCTTCGTCCGATTTTACAGTAGGGGACAGCTGACAATGGTCGCCGGCCAGCACCACTTTCTGTGCTTTCAGTATAGGTATCCAGCAGGCTGGTTCCAATGCCTGTCCTGCTTCATCGATGACGATAGTATGGTATTTCAGCTTACGTACGGTATAATGATTGGCGCCGACCAGGGTAGCCGTAATGATCTGTGCTTTTGCCATCAGATCGTCCATGATGTACTGTTCGGTGTTCTCTACCGATTTCATGATATTGCGGGCCTCGTCAAACAGGGCCTTGCGTTGTTCACGCTCTGCCTTTCCGAAGTTACGTTTGTATTTGTGGGCCATGTCCCTGAACTCATTGGCCTGTTTTTTCAGGCGTTTGATCTCCTTCATACTGGCATGTTCCGTCATACGGCTATCCAGTGTCAGGGAAGATAAACGTTCGGACACACGCGCAGGATTACCTACCCTGAGTACGTTGAGACCTTCTTCAGACAGCTTTTCACTCAGCAGGTCCACAGCGGTATTGCTGGGCGCTACGACGAGTATCTGTTTATTATCCTGTCTGATCAGTGCCTTGATGGCCTGTACCAGTGTAGTGGTCTTTCCGGTGCCCGGAGGGCCATGCACAATAGCAAGATCGTTCGCAGCAAGTATACGGTTCACAGCATTTTGCTGAGATGCGTTAAGCCTGGGAATGGTGACAGGAGGGAGGTTGTCATGGAAGGTAGGCGACTTTTCGCCTGTCAGCACCCGGATAAGACGATCGTTTTCTCCCTTATCCGCAAGGGTATCAGCCTGTTTGAGCGCATTCTGCATCTCATCATAGCTGTTGTCGTCAAAAAGCAGGTCGATACCCAGTTTACCGTTACTGGCCCATTCGGGCAGTTCGTCGGTACGCAGGGTGATCTTCAGCTTATTACCGCCCTGGTAGGTGATCGTGCCTTCCACCCGGTCGGTTTTTGGATCATGATTCGAAAAAAGCACTGCTGATACGCCAAAACGGAGCTGGTGACCGATATCCTGGTGCGTGGTACGCTCTACCTCTACGGTGAGATAGTCCCCACGGCTCATTTCTGACCCCCTGATGGCGATAGGGTACCAGCTGAGCCCATTCGCCCTGCGCTCGGCTACGGACGTGGAGGCTGTCATTTCCAGGTATGCTTTTCTATCTACTTCCCGCTCTGTCTTCAGTAATTCAAGCTGCTTTTTGAAATAATCCATGGCGCGAAGGTACGGCAATAATACTTTTGCCAGGGGAAGATGAGCATACAAAGAGGTATCCGAATAAAGGTGGGGCTGTATCTTATGCAGCCCCCTTGCTTTTTTTATGACTTCTTCAGGCGGGCAAGAATATTCGTTGTATAACTCACATCCTTCGTAATGTTCCCGTTCTGATCTTTATTATGATAACTGCATCCGAAAATAAACTCCATCATACCGGCGCCCTGGAAGGAAGCGCGCAGGGTATCTGCGATCTTCAGTTCTTCTCCTGCCGGCGTCTGCTGACCAGCCGTGATCGCACAACCGGCGCCCACGCCGATCAGTACGTTCTGCTGACTGCCGATAGCGTCCGTATATGATTTTACGATGCTCCTGATCTGATTGGCCCTGTTCCAGTAAGACATTGTCTGTACGTAATCCAGGTATTGTTTGGAACGTTTGATCTGTGCGGTGTTGTAGTTGTTATAGTCTACTACGGACAGTATCCTGCCGGTACCGGATGCCGGTCCTGCTACCTTGCTCAGGGCAATGACGCCACTGTCAATGTTGGCTGTTCGGCCACTACTGTATTCCAGATCGAGGTCTATACCATCCAGTTTCCATTTATCGAGGGAATCCCTGACTACTTTCGCCATAGAGTCGGCAGCTGCGGCAGACAACTTTACCAGTGAACCGGCGAAGGAAGTGGCCACTACCCTGATACCCCGTTTTTGCAGGGCATATGCTTTGGTCAGTACGTCGCTCCATTCATTCTGGCCGGATACGCCTCTGTGCTCAAATTCCCATCCACCTGCAGCCGTTCTGCCAATACCAAGCGTAAAGATATTCACCACGTCTATGCCGTCAGGGATAGCGTCCAGCGGACCAACTGATGACCTGTCGTAACAGCAGCCTCCCCAGTATTCCACCATAGCAGGACGTTTGGTGAGAGGAATACCGTAAAACGGAGAACGGTCTTCCTCATGGGTCGTATCAGTACCACCACCGGTACCCGGCTGGTCAGGGTTATTGTCTTTTTTACAGGAATTGGATAGGGTCAGTACGGCTCCGATGCAGGCAAACAGGACAGCGTACTTCAGCATAAAGTAGAATTTGGGTTTCATGTGTGTAACCGGTCGTTTAAAACGTTATAAATAGATGAGTGGTTTATCAGTGGATGTCGACATAGACAGGCAGCCCCGGTCACCAGGGAGCAGGTATAATGGTAAAGTATGATGACGGGAAAGTAGGTATGAGGCAATCGCTGACAGCAATAATAAACGCATGAAAACACAGAATCGTATAATTGGCTGACTTGTTTTAAGAAATAGCTATTTTAGGAGTGGTGACAGAATTTTTTCAGATTTGGCCCCGATATTTGTTGACACCCGGTCCTGAGACTTCAATTTATTATGATGTGATATGGATTTGATACTAACAGCACAGCTAACGGAGAAATATGTAGTTGATCTTTTTGAACGGCTAACGCCTTCATCCCTGCTATACCATAATTTATCCCATACGCAGCAGGTGGTAGCACACGCCACCGAGATCGCCACTTATTATCAGCTCGATGAACAGACCCTGTTTATTATAAAAGCAGCTGCATGGTTTCATGACACCGGTCACCTGGTGGGGGAAATGGCCGTACATGAGGCAGCCAGCGTCGATCTGATGCGCGTCTTTATGGAAACGCAGCAGATCAGTGATACCCTCATAGACGAGATATCCCGTTGTATTATGGCGACGCGCTTTCCTTCTCACCCCCAAACGCTTCCGGAGTCAATTATTTGTGATGCAGATACTTATCACTTCGGAACGCCCGAATTTAGAATAACAGATGACCTGGTAAGAGAAGAATTTCAGCTAAGACTGTGCAGGCAGTTTCCTGACTGGTACGAAGGAGCATTGAGGTTATTGAAAGCCCATCATTTCTTTACCACTTACTGCCAGAAAAAATTAGATAGTGGAAAATTTAATAATATTTTATATATTGAAAAAAAATTAGAAAACAGATCTGTCTGAAAGTCGCTTTCTTTGGATTGTCTACAGAATTGTCTTTTAATTTTACCTATGACTAATCAGCATGTTATGAGCGCTTCCTATACCAGCCACTGATAACATCAACAAAAAATTTACGCACCTACAACTGTTAAGATTATGCTTAAAAAAGTGTTCAGCTTTTTGCTGCCTGCTATTGTCGTTTGCTGTCAGTATTCATCCGCCCAGCAATCTTTGCCGACAACATTAGCGCTATCCGAAACTGACTCCGTGTATGGTTATGTGCAACCACCTTCCAAACATCTCGATGGCCGTTTAATTGCTATACCAGTTACGTTTATTGCATATGGCGCTGCTTCGCTGAAACTGGGTGATCTGAAGAAGCTGAACACGCATATGAACAATGAGATTTTCCTGGAGAGCCGTCACAAGCCTCTACACTTTGATAACTATCTGCAATATGCGCCTGCGGCACTCGTCTATGGACTGAACCTCGCAGGTGTGAAGGGTAAGAATAACTTCATCGATCGTACCATGATCTATGGCATCTCCAACGCGATCTTAGGCGCTACGGTGATGACGACAAAACACTTTACCCATGAATGGAGACCAGATGGTTCCAATCAGATGTCTTTTCCTTCCGGACATACCGCTACTGCTTTTGCCGCAGCAGAGTTCATGAGAAGAGAGTACCAGGATAAATCTGTATGGTACGGTGTGGCTGGTTATGCCATGGCAGCGACAACGGGCTATATGCGTATGTATAATAACAGACACTGGTTCGGAGATGTAGTAGCAGGCGCCGGTGTGGGTATTCTGTCAACTGATCTGGCTTATTTTCTTTATCCGAAGATGAAACGCATCTTTACCGGTACAAAGGACAATGGGGCTACAGTAGTTACGCCCACCTACCAGGATGGAGCTGTGGGAGTGTCCCTGGTGCATATGTTTAAATAAATAATTATATCCTGTTACCGGTATCCCCACATTCGGGGATATGCCACCCGCTTCTTTCTACAGACCTTCGTCCCGTCAATACGGATGATGTCTGAATCTAAATCGAAATTACCTGGCTTGTGTAAAATGCCTGAACAGTATTGCATCCTATTGTATAAAAAAAAGAGGCTGTCTCAAAGTATTGAGCGGCCTCTTTTTATTCGGGTACCTGATGGGATCAGGTAGTCATTTAAGCAATGCTGAGAACGTTGGTTTATTTTGATACATTCTCTTTATATTTTTAGTCATTTACGACTGGCATCTGTCCGTTGAAGTTCCCCTGTATCACGGCTTCTGTGTAATCCAGCACATAATTCACGCGATAGCTTTCAGAAGGGTCTTTTTCGATCTTCACACTACCGGAACGAAGTTCAGATAATTGTGTTCCGGTACCATTTACGATATTGCCGCTGTTGAAATCAACATCCAGCCCTGTTGTTGCGATACTGAAGTTTTTGGTTTTGTCAAAAGAGGCAGACTCTCTCGGCATGTACATGTAGGTCTGTCCATTGACAAATGTATCTATCTCGATCTGTATGCCGGTTAATTTACCGGAGAAAGAAAGGTTATTCACATTCGCATTTGATATCAGCATTCTGCCGCCTTCCTCTGTACTCCATTGGATACGGAAGCCGTATGGAGTTTCAATAGGATTGCCGCTGTTAAGGCTGAATGTGTTTTCCGGCACTTCGTTGGAACCGTCTTTGTCTTTACTACATGCGGAAAATAATGCAACAGCAATAGCGCAACAGAAGATTAATCTTTTCATGGTTTTGTCTTGTCGTTTAAGAAAGTTCAGGTTTAAAAAGTATGGTTACATTTCGAACGTACAGTAGTTCTCATTGTAGGTAGCATGGCTCACAAAACGGCAACAATAATGCCAGATATAAAAGAGACCGGCCATATCCCCGGGTTTGGGGATATGCTTATTTTATCTGCCTGATCCACTCCTGCATGGTGTGCAATACTGTCAACAGGTCTTTATCACTGATGATGTAAGGAGGCATCAGGTAGAGTACGTTCCCTATAGGACGCAGCCAGACGCCTTTCTTTTGTGCGAACTCCCTGAACCCTGCCAGACATTGTGCATCTTTCATCTCCAGGGCTCCAATGGCGCCGATGCTACGTTTCTGTATTACAGCGGGCGCGCTGATCTTGTCAAACTCCCCGCGGATGATCTCCTGTATATGGGCGATCTTTTCCAGGTAGTTTTCAGACTGTATGATATCGATGCTTTGCAGGGCGACTGAGCAGGCCAGCGGATTGGCCATAAAAGTAGGACCATGCATCAGCGCTTTTTCATAGTTGTCTCCCAGAAAACTATCAAAGACAGCACTCGTTGCAAGTGTAGCAGCATGGCCCATATAACCGGCCGTCAATGCTTTTCCTAAGATCATCAGGTCCGGTGTGATGCCCGCATGATCTGCTGCAAACAGTTTTCCGGTGCGCCCAAAGCCGGTGGCTACTTCGTCAAACACCAACAGTACATTGTATTTTGTACACAGTTCCCTGGCTATTTTCAGATATAAAGGAGCGTAAATATGAAAGCCGCCTGCACATTGTACAAGGGGTTCAACGATAAAGGCGGCAATATGCGCATGTTCACGTATTAACAACGCCTCCAGCTGATCTGCGGCCAGTTGTACGGTAGCTGCGTCGGCATCGAATCCACCGGTAGGAATATCAAGTATAAAACCCCGGTCCAGTACATCTGCAAAGGCCCTGGTAAAGTCGGAATCATCACTCACTTCCATTGCCTTAAAAGTATCGCCGTGATACCCGTTCTTCAGAGAAATGATCTTGTTTTTACCCGTATATCCCAGGTTGCGCCAGTACTGAATGCTCATTTTCAGCGCCACTTCCACACCAATGGAACCGCTATCGGAAAAGAAGACATGATTCAGTCCTTCCGGCGTAATACTAACCAGTTTATCCGCCAGATCGAGGGCCGGATGATGTGTCATGCCACCCAGCATAACATGTGCGAATTTGTTGGCCTGCGTAAGGAGTGCTTTGTTGAGTACCGGATGATTATAACCATGGATAACGGCCCACCAGGAAGAGATACCATCTATCAATGAACGGCCGTCTTCGAGGTGCATGATCACGCCTTCTCCGGCTACCATTTTGGGTAATTCGCTGATCTGTCTCATCTGTGTATAAGGATACCAGAGGGCGTTTGTAGATTTCGGTGCTGACATTATTTTTAATTACGAATTACGAATTACGGATTAGGAATCCACGTTGAATGTGACGGGTCTCATTCGTAATTCCTCATTCGTAATTCGTAATTTTTCTGTGTATAATTTGCCGCAAAGATAGACTATCAGCACTAACTTTCTTCCGGCTGTAACACCGACAATATATTCCCTGCCGGGTCTTCAAACCAGGCTATCAATGGCCAGCCCTGCCGGCAAATGCCTTTCTCATCCGTCTTGATGGGTTCATCATACTGCAGAAAACGGATGCCTCTTGCCGTCAGTCCGTCTACCGCTTCATCTATATCCTTAACAGGAAAATTGAGGATTGTAAAGCTTGCTGCGGAATGATTGGGTTTCTCATAAACAATGATATGTCCGCCGCCATTAATGTTCAGCTGCAACATACCTTCCATGAGGTCTTCTACATCGAGTCCCAGCGTATCTGCATAAAAACTCCTTGCTTGGGCGATATCATTGACAGAAAATCCGCTGAATGCTTTTGTATGCCTGAACATAAGGTGAGGTTTTGGTGATACAGAGAGGGTATCAATAAGTGGGCCGGATCAGCTCCCGCTCAATATGAACAAATTGTAAATATCTTATAAGTGTGTAAAAAATCGTATATTTGCGTCCCTTATCTATGAACCTGGCTATAGATAACACCAAATAAAATTTTGTAACCCTAAAACACTTCACAAATTCAGAAGTACAACAATGGAAAGGAAATTAGTGTCCCCGGTTGTCATTGATGACGTACAACCAATAGAGGGTGCGGACCTTATCGAAGTGGCCACCGTTAAGGGGTGGAAACTCGTTATTAAAAAAGGAGAATTCGTAATAGGCGATCACGCGGTCTATTGTGAGATTGATTCTTTCCTGCCGGTTAAGGAGGAATTTGAATTCCTGAGAAAAAGCTCATTCCGCAGAATGGGAGAGCAGGAGGGCTTCAGGCTCAAAACAATGAGAATGAGAGGGCAGATATCTCAGGGTCTCTTATTGCCAATCAGATTGCTGGAAGGCTATACTTATCAGCTGGGTGAGGACGTGTCCGCACACCTGGGGGTAGTTAAATACGAACCACCTATGCCAGCTGCACTGGGCGGTATCGCCAAAGGGAACTTCCCTTCCTTTATCCCTAAAACGGATGAAGAAAGGATACAGAACCTCAGCAAAGAGTTTGAGTCATACAAACAACATACTTTTTATGTAACGGAAAAACTGGACGGTTCTTCTGTGACATATTATATGAACGAAGGCCTGTTCGGCGTATGTTCCCGTAACCTGGACCTTGAGGATTCTGAAGAGAACAGTTTCTGGAAGGTGGCTGCAAAGGAGAACATTGCCGCTAAACTGGCTGCGCTTGGCAGGAATATCGCGATTCAGGGTGAGCTGATCGGGGAAGGTATACAGGGGAATGCGTATGGTCTCCGCGGACAAACCGCACGCTTCTTCAATGCGTTTGATATCGATGCCTACAGGTACCTCGGACTGGATGAATTCACTGCGTTGATCGCATCGCTTGAGTTGCAGACAGTGCCTATTCTCGACCTGAATTACACATTACCTGCTACGCTGGATGAAATGCTGACCATCGCAGATGGTGCGTCAGTACTGAGCCCCGCGGGTAAGTCTGTGGAAAGGGAAGGCCTGGTGATCAGGTCTACCGACAGAAAGATCTCATTCAAGGTAATTTCGAATAAATTCCTTTTGAACGAAAGATAAAACGAAAGGGTCCGTTATCAGCGGACCCTTTTATATTACTTAAAGCTTCTTCTATAGTTAGACTATACTTAACTTACGCTCGACTTTCGTTGAAAACGCAGCATTGAACGAAAAAGATGTATATGCAGACTGCTTGCAGAAAGGTGATAATACTTATTCTTCATACATGATGCCTACTCTCAGCGGCTTTAAGAACGGATATCAAGAAGTATAACAATAGACATTTATTCGCTCAATTCTTAATTCTTAATTGAATTTACCTCCTGCTTTCCACCGTATAAATAAAACTATCTGACTTATAATAACCCATATTCAGTTCAATTGGTTTCTCATCCTGATCATACACAAAACGTTTTCTGAACAATACCGGACTACCCGCATCGATCTCCAGTTTCCCCCCTATAAAATTGTCAGCAGCCTTCGCGCTGATCTCTTCTTTGGACAGGGTGGCAGTCACCTTATAATCCTGCTCCAGTATTTCATATAACGGCCGTTTGAAGTCCTCTTCACCACTCAGTCCGATAGAAGGATGAAAATAAGATACAAAGTACACAAAAGGACCTTCGGGCCGTCCGCGTAGTCTTTCCAGTTTCAGTACCTTCTGCTCAGGCTTGATATCAAAAAAGTGCACCAGTTCTTCCTGTGGTTTTACCCAGCTGATATGCAGTTCAAAGTTCCGGATAGGAATACCCCTTGCGGCCATCTCCTGTGAGAAGCTTTTCCAGTTCATCGACTTCGAACTGACCGTCTTTTCAGAGACCTTCGTTCCGATCCCTTTCTTACGCACCAGTAATCCTTCATACACCAGTTTATTCAGGGCCTGGCGCAGGGTAGTACGGGAAATCTCCAGCTGTTTGGATAACTCTACTTCGTTAGGAAGGAACTTCCCGTTGCGGAATTGAGGGTCTTCAATCATTTTGCGCAATAGTTCCTCCGCCTGAATATGGAGGGGCACATTGCTGTTATGGTCAATAGAAAGATGCATCATACGGGCCGAAAATATCAAAAGTAAAAGACTATGTCTAAAAAAGGGGCAAAATAAATTGCTTTCTATGAACAATGTTTTATATGTTTGTACATATATGAATACTGTAAGTCGCTTATTTACAGTATTAATTCCTAAACCGAACGACTAATACTATAATATCAATTGTATATGTATATACATATTATGAATAGGCTAAAGCGATGGTATACAAACAAATACTGTGTGTTGCTGCTGGCAGTGATGACCGTCAGCGCCGTCCATGCACAGCAAAAGCCTGCTTTTACGTCTATCGGGCTACAGCCTACTGTAGCTTATCTGAAGCACCAGGGCGGCGCTGCCAGGATGGTCAGACTGCTTTTTCATGGTGGGAACAGTTATGCGCCAGCCATGGCTTATATGACGTTTAATGGCCTGTATGACAGTATCCCGCTGACGGCAACTGAAAAAGGCATGGATGTATTTGAACTGCCTTTACCCGGCGGACCTGTACAACATGAAACACAGTTATATGTAAAACTCATATCCGGTGGAAGGGAATATACCGCCCGTTGTATGGTAGCGCCTGCGCCGGAATGGAAAGTGTACCTGTTGCCGCATTCTCATGTGGATATCGGGTATACCAATGTGCAGGAGAAAGTCATGCAACTGCATATGAACAATATTGACGAGGCGATCAAGATCGCGGAGCGTACCCAGAACTATCCGCCGGATGCCCGTTATAAGTGGAATACAGAGGCTTTCTGGGTGGTAGATCACTATCTGGCTGCCGCGGATGAAGCAAAGAAAAAAGCCTTCTGGGAAGCTGTTAAAAAGGGATGGATCAATATCGATGGCGCTTACGCCAATATCAATACCAGCGTGACAGATTCCCGTCAGCTCATGCAGATGTTCTATACTGGCGTAAAGACAGCTAAAGATCATGGACTGGATATCAGCACCATGTTCCAGGGAGATGTACCTGGCGCTTCCTGGGGACTGGCCAGTCAGTCGGGCATCACCGGTATCCGCTATTTCTGGGGCGCTCCCAATGCAAGTGACCGTATCGGTCAGTCACCCGGCTGGAGAGACAGACCATTTTACTGGCAATCGCCCGGTCAGCAGAAAATGCTGTACTGGCAAAGCGAACCTTATTCCATCGGGTACACATTAAAGGGTAGCAAGATACCTAACTTCTTTACCGTTGAAGACCCGGTGCCTTATTATACCGGTCATCCCTCAGAGAACTTCCTGAACCCTTATCTGTTCAGTTACCTGGCAGCGCTGGACAAAAAGAAGTTCCCCTACAACATGACCATCATGACATGGGCAATGAGTGATAATGCGCCTATTGACCCCGAACTGCCGGAAGCAGTGAAAGCATGGAATGAGCGTTATACCTCGCCAAGACTCGTCATTACTTCCGTGAAGCAGTTCTTCAACGATTTTGAAGCAGCGTACGCAGATAAAATACCGGTCGTTTCCGGTGATTATACAGAGTTCTGGACAGATGGTATTGCATCCGCAGCAAGAGAAACAGGCTATAACAGAAATGCTTCAGAAACATTGCAACAGGCAGATGCGATATGGGCATTGCGTGGTAAAGCAGACTATCCGGCAACAGCCATAGACACCATCTGGAATAATATTCTGCTGTTCAATGAACATACCTGGGGCGCTTACAACAGTATCTCCAATCCCAATGATCCCAAAGCGATCTCACAATGGGGATATAAACAGTCCTTCGCTTTGAAAGGGCATGCACAGTCTGCCGCTATGCTGACAGTAGCAACCGGCGGAGACGTCATCGCCAATGCCATAGACGTATACAATACCATTGGTGAGGACCGTACCGAATTGGTACTGGTACCTGCTGCACAAAGTACTGCCGGCGATCTGGTAAAAGACAGCAAGGGAAAGAAAGTACCATCGCAGCGTCTCAGTACGGGTGAACTGGCCATACTGGTACAACACATCGCGCCCTATGCGAAACAGCGGTTTACCATACAGGCAGGGAAGGCGTACAGCAATACAAAATCCGTTGTCAGCAATACCACGCTGCAAAATGACCTGTATAAAATAACACTGAATGCGCAAACAGGTACGATCGAAAAACTGGAGCGTAGTGGTATACCACACAATCTTGCAGATTCCGGTGGATTGAACCGTTATTCCTATCTGCCTGGTGATTCATTGAAGCATATAGCATACGCTGGTCAGGCCACCATCACCATCAAAGAAAAAGGGCCACTGGTAGTTAGCGTACTGGTATCCGCTGTCGCCCCCGGTGCGAATGCACTGAATACAGCAATAACACTGGTGGCAGGTGTAGACCGTGTACAGATCATCAACAATATCGATAAGAAAGCCGTTACAGCGAAAGAAGGCGTACACTTCGGGTTCCCTTTCAATGTAGCCGATGCACAGGTGAGATACAGCATTCCCTGGGGGAGTATCAATGTTGAAGCAGATCAGTTGCAATATGCCAACAGGAACTGGTATACCGTACAACACTGGGTGGACGTATCCAATAAAGACTATGGCGTAACCTGGTCCACACCAGATGCGCCATTGTTTGAAGTAGGCGCACAGACAACGGCCGATCTTACCGGTGGATTATATGATTCTCCTAAATGGATCAGCTTCACAGAACAGCATCCCGCGATCTATTCCTGGGTGATGAATAACCTGTGGCATACCAATTTCAGGCATGCACAGGAAGGGCCGACTACTTTCCGCTATTACCTGACCGTACATCATGGTTATGATGCCTATGCTGCGAATCAACAGGGACTGGCTAATCACCGTCCTTTAATAGCGGCTCCGGCAAGCGGTCCGGCGACAGAGTCCCTGCCTTTTACCATCCAATCCAAATCGGTCTACGTAGAGAGCCTGAAACCCGCAGCCGATGGTAAAGGTGTGATCGTATGGCTGGTGAATGCAGCGCCGGTTGAGAGCAGCGTTTCCTTCAATACAAAGAACACTACAGCAAAACTGCAGATCACCGCAACGAATATGCTGGAAGAAGATAAGCAGTCATTAGACAACACCCTCACATTGCCTGCAAAAGGTGTGATGATGGTACGTGTGGAAAACAAATAACAATAATCAGATTGGTCATGTTGAACGCCGAAAAATATATCACTACGCAGCCTGTATCTGCAATGACTTCAGACAGCTGGCGTAAATCCGGTCAGCCTTTGCTGCCTTTACAGCAGCCCTCCATACCGGAAGGCTATAATATCTACCCGGCGCATGCACTGGGCAATGGGAAAATAAAAGAAGGGTATGAGACACTGGCCACATGGATCGCCGGTCATTCCCAGGTATCGATAGACGGTTATACAGGTGTGTTCTGGGATGAGATACAGGATTCGCTGGAAGTCATATTCGCAGCAAAAGGAATACGCGTAAAGTGGCATTACACAGCAGCTGCAATGAAAGATACAGCTACTGTAGATGAACTGGTAGCGCCCTTTACCGGTGAGCATGGCGCTGTGTGGGGTACCCGTACAGACCTGCAACTGACGGACTTCTTTGATGCACAAAAGCTCGCAGCGATACAACCTGATCCTGCCTGTGATGTCAATATCGTGATAGGTGTTGGCGCTGCGCTGACAACATGGAAAGCGCCACTGATCTATCTGGATATTCCGAAGAATGAACTGCAATACCGTATGCGTGCAGGTACTGCCGGTAATCTGGGTACGCAGACGATGGACAAGCCTGCCGAAATGTACAAACGTGCCTACTTCGTTGACTGGGTCGTACTGAACGCATATAAGGCATCTATAGCAGCTGATATCAGTGTTTTTGCAGATTCGCAGTGGGGACAGACCCTTACCTGGATACAGTCAGAAGACCTGTTAGCAGGTATACGGCATATCAGTCAGGATACCTTCCGCGTACGTCCCTGGTTTGAAGCAGGCGCATGGGGTGGACAGTGGATGAAACAGCATATTGCTGGTCTGCCGCAGGAAGAGGTCAACCTTGCCTGGTCTTTTGAAATGATCGTACCGGAAAATGGTGTATTATTCGAAAGTGATCACTATCTTTTCGAAATACCGTTTGAATGGCTGATGTTCCTGCAGTATAAAGCTATTTTGGGCAAACACGCAGAGATATTCAAATATGAGTTCCCGATACGCTTTGACTTCCTGGATACGTTCGATGGCGGTAACCTGTCTATTCAGTGTCATCCTTCCATGGACTATATCCGTGAGCAGTTTGGCGAGACCTTTACACAGGATGAAACCTATTATATTTTAGACTGTAAAGAAGGCGCGGGTGTATATCTTGGTTTTACGGAGAACATAGACCCTGAGCAGTTCAAAGCTACGCTGGAACACAGTCAGCAGCATAACCAGGCGCTGGAGATCACGGATTATGTACAACGGCATGAAGCAAAGAAACATGATCTGTTTCTGATACCGAATGGTACGGTGCATAGCGCAGGTGCGGATAACCTGGTACTGGAGATCAGTGCAACGCCCTACATTTTTACCTTTAAGATGTACGACTGGGTAAGACTGGGACTGGATGGTCAGCCAAGACCGATCAATATCGATCATGCATTTAATAACCTGGTATTCAGCAGGAAAGGAGCACGTGTACAGCAGGAGCTGATATCGGCGCCGGCATTGATGCAAAAAGGCGCTGACTGGCAATTATGGCATTTGCCTACACACGAGCAGCATTTTTATGACGTAACGCGCGTTGAACTGGAAACCAGCGTATCTTTTGATACCGCAGGACGCTGTATGATATTGATGCTGGTAGAGGGTAGCGCGGTGGCGGTAAAAACAGCCAATGGAAAAGAGACATTGTACCAGTATGCGGAGACGTTTGTCATACCCGCTGCTGCAGCTCATTATACACTCATTAACAAAGGTCCGGGAACAGCAAAAGTGGTGCAGGCATTTCTGAAAGAGGACCATCCCGTATTCAGCATTATCAGTTATGAAAAAACGATCTAGCTTACTTTTAATGACCACGATGGTCGCCTCGCTGGGCGGCTTCCTGTTTGGCTTTGATATGGCCGTTGTATCGGGCATACTGCCATTTGTACGGGAGCAGTTCACCTTATCTTCTGTCCAGGAAGGATGGTTTGTTTCTTCCGCACTGGTGGGGTGTATTATCGGCGTTATCTTCTCCGGTAATCTCAGCGATCGCCTGGGCAGGAAAAAGCTGTTATACATGGCAGCTGCTCTTTTTCTGGTGGCAGCCCTTGGCTGTGCCTTCTTTTCTACGCTTTTCTGGATCATTGCAGCGCGTATCGGCGGTGGGGTGGCTGTGGGTATTGCTTCGAGCATCGTGCCGCTGTATCTGTCTGAAATTGCCCCTGATGATAAAAGAGGCAGACTGGTGACTTATTACCAGCTGGCCGTTACCATCGGTATCCTGGTCGCCTATTGCAGTAATGCCAGACTACTGAGTTATGCAGAAGCGCATAAGGCAGAAAGTACTGGTGGTGTGTTACACTTCCTTTTTGTACAGGAAGTATGGCGGGGGATGTTTGGGTTGGGTATGTTACCGGCAGCCTTGTTCCTCTTCGGACTGATATGGGTACCGGAGAGCCCGCGCTGGCTGTTACAGCAGGGCAAGGAAAAGGAGTCCGCAGGTTATGCGCCGCTGTTCGTACCTGCGATGCGCAGGGCATTGCTGATCGGTATACTACTGCCTTTGTTCTCGCAGTTCAGTGGTATTAATGCGATCATTTATTACGGTCCGACCATACTCAATAATGCAGGTATTACGCTTAGTAATTCCTTTGTCAGTCAGATCATCTTTGGCGCGGCCAATGTCTTCTTCACCATATTTGCGATCTGGAAGGTGGATAGTCTGGGCAGAAGGCCTTTGTACCTCTGGGGAACAGCAGGAGCTACTATCAGTCTTATCCTGACAGGGCTCTGTTTCTATCAGAACGTGGCTACGGGTATTCCGTTGCTGCTGTCTGTTCTGGCTTTCCTGGCTTTCTTTGCGTTCTCTATTGGTCCGCTGAAGTTTGTGATCGCCGCAGAGATATTTCCTGATAATATCCGGGCAAAGGCCTTATCCCTTAGTATCATGGTGATGTGGATATCTGATACGATCGTCGGACAACTTACGCCCATATTACTGCGTAACCTGGGTACGGCACAGACGTTCTGGTTTTTCGCCGTATTTTGTCTGGGGGCATTTATAGCGGTTTACCGTTTATTGCCGGAAACGAAGGGACAGTCATTTGAACAGATAGAACAGTATTGGAAAAATTCAATCAAAAAGACAGCATAATGAACGGACTGGTATTAGCGGTGGATATAGGCGGTTCTCATATTACAACGGCCCTTGTTGATATGCAGCAGCGGACATTATTGCCCCGCTCTTTATGGCGTGCGCATATCGATTCGCATGGCAGTGCAGAAGAGATCATCGGTGGATGGGTGGACGTCATGCAACAGTCTTTAGGCAATGCCAATGGCGCTACCCGTATCGGGATCGCGATGCCTGGTCCTTTTGATTATGAAGCGGGTATCAGTCTGATAAAAGGACTGCATAAGTACGAATCCCTGTATGGTCTGAATATAAAAGAACTGCTGGCGAAAAGGCTGCATATCTCTCCGGATGCGATCAGATTTACCAATGATGCTTCCTGTTTTTTACAGGGAGAATTATTTGCTGGTGTGGCAGAAGGAGCGCAATCCGCGCTCGGACTGACATTAGGTACCGGCTTTGGTTCATCTGTGGCGGAAAATGGGATGGCGCAGGAGGGCACTTTCTGGAAAACCCCTTTCCGGGAAACGACCGCAGAGGAATACTTCTCCACCAGATGGTTTTTACGCCGGTATGAGGTATTGAGCGGAGAGCAAATCAGCAGTGTAAAAGACCTGGCTTTAATGGCGCATGAACCAGGGTTCGCAAAAGATATATTTGAGGAATTCGGTCATAATCTCGCTGCGTTTCTGAAAGAACAGCAACCGCTCCCTTCACTGGTGGTATTAGGCGGAAATATCGCGCAGGCTTTTCACCTGTTCTTTCGGGGTTTGGAGGAACAGTTGCCGGATGTGCAGTTTGTCGTGTCTACATTGGGAGAGGATGCGATATTGTTAGGCGCGGCAGGAGCGTGGCAAAGAAATTAATTCTTAATTGTTCATGATACGATAGTATAGTATCACTACTCCGCTACTAAACGACCTTGTCCGCATAAACTCCAACCTTACCTTCTCTTCCATATCCCTGAACATCGGCACACCGTTCTGGATAAACACCGGGTGTACCCATATCTGGAACTCATCGATCAGTCCCTGGCGGATGAAGGATTGTACGATACTGCTGCTGCCGTAGATGATCATATCTTTCCCGGGCGACTGCTTCAGTTTCAGTACTTCTTCGCTGATATTACCTTTTACCAGCCGGGTATTCTGCCAGCTGGCGCTTTCGAGTGTATGAGAGAATACGACTTTTGTATGGTTGTTCATGAGTTCCGCATATTCCAGTTCTACCCCTGTGAAGGTCCTGACCGGCCAGTAACGCGCCATGCGTTCATAGCTACGCCTGCCCAGGAGGATGGTGTCCATCTTTCCCAGCTGATGACAGATATAGAGCGACATTTCCTCGTTCCAGAGTGGAAAATGCCAGTCCAGTTCACCATTGATGCCCGCCATGAACCCGTCCAGCGTAACATTCATAGATACGATTATCTTTCTCATTCCATAAGAATTGCTCAATATCAAAGGTACAGTCACTGGATAGGTTGGAGGGGGCGTGTTCCGGACTTGTGGCGGGGTTGTTTCTGACATGCAAATTTCCTTACTTTTGTTGGGCAACCTGTTTAAAATCACATTCCCGATGAAACACATTTCAATCCTCGTGCCCGATGAGGCTGTATTAGGTACAATTGCTGATACACGCTACATGTTCACGACACTCAACGAGTTCCTGGAGGCTGATGGAAAATCTCCCATGTTCCGCGTGCAGCTGGTGGGATTAGGCGGAGAAGTAAGGCTCAACCAGGGTCTTTTCTCGATCCACCCTGATGTGCTGATCGGGGATGTGTCGCAAACTGACCTGATCGTCATTCCGCCTTTAAGCGGGAATCTGAAAGCCACCCTTGAAAGGAATAAGGCATTTCTTCCCTGGATCATCGATCATTACCACCAGGGAGCAGAAGTGGCCAGTCTGTGTATCGGTTCTTTCATGCTGGCGGCAACGGGATTGCTGAATGGCAGGGAATGTTCCAGTCACTGGGCATCAGCGGCTGAATTCAGGGCGATGTTCCCGGAAGTAGACCTGATAGATGGCAGGATCATTACGGAGGAACAGGGGCTGTATTCCAGCGGAGGCGCCACCTCTTACTGGAACCTGCTGCTGCACCTGGTGGAGAAGATGACTGACCGTGAACTGGCCATCAGGATAGCGAAACTGTTTGCCCTGGAAATAGACAGGAAAACACAGTCGCCTTTTGTCATGTTCAACGGACAAAAGAAACACGAGGATGAACCCATCAAAAAAGCACAGGAGTTTATTGAATGTAATCTGACGGAAAGGATTTCTGTGGATGATCTGGCGTCCCGTTTTGCTATCGGAAGAAGGCACTTCGACCGTCGCTTTAAAAAGGCGACCAACAATACACCCGCTGAATATATTCAACGGGTGAAGATTGAGGCCGCAAAGAAATGGCTGGAAAACAGCCATAAGAATGTGAATGAAGTTATGTACGAGGTAGGCTACAACGACACCAAATCTTTCAGGACCGTGTTCAAAAAGATTACAGGATTGTCGCCTATCGACTACCGGAACAAATACAATAAAGAAGCGGTAGTGGCCTGACCTAATCCAGGAAATTGGATGTCAGCGTATCCCACACTTCCTTACCATTACCGTTGAATACCTGTTTCAGGGCATACATACCAAAACCTTTCGCCTGAGAAAACTCGATCTTGGGCGGCATGACCAGTACGGATGGATTGACAACAGCATCTATCAGTACCGGACCGTCATGTTCGAACGCCTTTTGCAGGGCGGTACGCACATTGGCGGGATTCTCCACACGTATACCTTTGATACCGATCGCTTCCGCCATCCGGGCAAAATCAGGGTTTTTCAGGTCGGTACCGTATGGTGGCAGACCGGCCACTTTCATTTCCATGGCGACAAAGCCCAGCGAACTGTTATTATACACGATGATCTTCACCGGCAGGTTATACTGCACGATGGTCAGAATATCTCCCATCAGCATGGAAAAACCGCCATCGCCTGAGAGGGAAATGACCTGTCTGCCGGGATGTGTCAGCTGTGCGCCGATGGCCTGTGGCATGGCGCTGGCCATCGACCCGTGGTTAAATGATCCCAGCAGGCGTTGTCCCTTTTTCATTCTCAGGTAGCGGGCTGCCCATACGGTAGGTTCCCCTACATCCGCGGTAAAGATGGCGTCCGGACCGGCCAGTTCGTTGAGGATATGCGTCAGGTACTCCGGATGAATAGGCGTAGCAGCTGCCTTACCAACTGCATGACTTTCCAGGGATTCCCGGCTGTTATGGTAGTGCGTGATACATTTATCCAGGAAAGCCCTGTCTGTCTTTTGTTTGAGTAAAGGCAGCAGACAATAGAGCGTATCTTTCACATCGCCTACCAGTCCAAGGGAGATGGCACAGCGTCTGCCCAGACGTTCCGCCCGGATATCGACCTGGACGATCTTCGCTTTGGAAGGGAACCAGTCTTTATAGGGGAAGTCAGTACCCAGCATGATCACCAGGTCACTGCGTTCCATGGCATGATAACCGGAGGAAAACCCGATCAGGCCTGTCATACCCACATCAAAAGGGTTGTCATATTCCACAAATTCCTTTCCTCTTAAGGCATGCACCATGGGAGAGTAGACCTTTTCACCAAAAGCGATCAGTTCATCGTGTGCACCTGCGCAACCCCGTCCGCAAAGGAGGGTGACTTTTTCAGCGGCATTGATCAGGTCAGCCAGTTTATGCAGTTCCTTGTCAGAAGGCCGGATGGCGGGACGGCTGACCAGCAGGGGATGTTCCAGTCCGTTACTCTCCACCGTCTGTGTGGCGACGTCCCCTGAGAGGGCGATCACGGCTACACCACCTAAACCGATGGCATGCTGCATGGCGGTTTGTAGCACCCGGGGCATCTGTCGCGCAGAGGCGATGGTCTCGCAATAGTGACTACATTCCCGGAAGAGGGCTTCCGGCCTGGTTTCCTGAAAATAGGAAGTGCCTATCTCCGTACTGGGGATTTGTGCGGCAATGGCCAATACGGGCGCCATACTCCGGTGTGCATCGTAGAGCCCGTTGATCAGGTGCATATTGCCGGGGCCGCAGCTACCTGCACATACCGCCAACTGGCCTGTCAGCTGTGCTTCGGCGCCTGCTGCAAAAGCAGCGGCCTCTTCATGCCTGTAATGTATCCATTCCAGTTCTTTACGCTGGCGTATCTCGTCGGTGATACTGTTGAGCGAATCGCCTACCACGCCGTGTATTCTTTTTACCCCGGCGGCTATCAGTTGTTCTACTATTTGAGCAGCTATTGTTTTGGGCATAAACAAGGTATTTGTGAATTAAATGTACTGTTTCAAATCAATGCGTCAGGTCGCTCAGCGGGAATTTCGTTGATTCCGGCATGAAGAACCATAACCTGTACAAAAAGAGATGAGACTACCAGAAAAACTGAAATGCTCACCATTTTTTATCCCGGGGAAAGCGTAAACTTGTATACTAAACCGTAAACGCAATGATCACAGTGTTGTCAAGTCCGGCCCGGAATGGTGTTGTGTCCCTGATAGTATCAAAAGAACAGGCGGAAAAGATCAAAGTGCCAAAGAAATATGTCGGCCGCAAGGAAGAGATATTTCAAAACTATCTCCAGCTGATAGATCAGCATCTTGCTGACCTGCTCGCCGGAAAAGTCGATGAGATGTTTGAACTGAGAGACTTCGCAGAAGCGCTGTTCATTCACCCGACACACTTAAGCAATGTTATCAAAGAACATACCGGCTACCATCCCTGCTATTTTTATGAAGAGAAACTGTTGGGGGTAGCAAAGGAGCTGCTGATGGATAACAAGTATTCGGTGGCGGATGTTGCAGCTTTGCTGACGTATGATCCGTCTAATTTTACGAAATGGTTTAAGGCGTTTGAAGGAATGACGCCCTCACAATACAGGAAATTAAGAATTGACAATTAAAAAGTAAGAATTATAAGAAAGAGCGCTTCAACGAAAGAAGCGCTCTTTCTACTTATATAAGAAATGTCTTCCCAATTCTTAATTCTTAATCCTTAATTTTTCCAAGATACTGAAGTAGGTACCATTTTCCCTTAACTGTTCACCATAATCACACCTCCCCAATGTCTCACCTTTGTCTTGTTAATAAAACACAAAAAAATGGCAACACAGAAAATAGCACTGGTAACCGGCGGTAGCCGTGGATTAGGAAAGAATGCTGTACTCGAACTGGCAAAAGACGGACACCATGTTGTGTTCACTTATCATAGTAAAAAAGAAGAAGCACAGGAAGTCGTAACAGCAGTGCAGCAGTTCAATGTGGAAGCGGTCGCTTTACAACTGGACGTAGCAGCTGTTAAGTCTTTCCCTGCTTTTAAAACAGCCCTGCAACAGGCATTAAAAGAAAAATGGCAAGCAACGCATATTAATTTCCTGGTGAACAATGCAGGAATTGATCGTTATTCACAGATTCCCGACACGACAGAAGAGGATTTTGATGCATTGATGAATACCCATTTCAAAGGTGCCTATTTCCTCACACAGACCTTGCTGGATACTATCGCTGATGGCGGTCGTATCGTCAACTTCTCTACCGGTCTGGCGAGATTTGTAACACCTGGTTATGCAGCTTATTCTTCTATGAAAGCGGCCATATATAACTTCACAAAATATCTCGCTAAAGAACTGGGTAAAAGAGGTATTACTGCGAATGTGGTAGCACCTGGCCCTATTGAGACAGATTTTACCAGACATGCATTTGAGATACCTGGTGTGAAAGATCACCTGGTCGGACAAACTGCTTTGGGCCGTATGGGCGTGCCGGATGATATCGGCGGTATTGTAGCTTTTCTTTGCAGCGAAAGAGCAAGATGGATCACTGCACAGTGTATAGAGGCATCTGGTGGATTGTTCCTGTAGTCTTTTATTTATCTTGTAGTAATAGCGCCCGCATGGTTATGCCATGCGGGTGTTTTGTTATTGGCAGTAAATATTATGCCGGATATTTTGATAACTGATTTTTTGAATTATATTTGTCTACATAATTAGTAGACTAAAGTATCAACCAACTATATGTCAGCTTTAATATGTTGAACGACTGATCTTTGAGCCCGTTGTATCCCACCAGCACAATAAGGCCCATTTCTGTAACACAATAGCAACCTTTCCATAACTATCAACAGTATGCTGTTGATACGGCATACTATTATCCAAACTGTTCGATGTGAAAAAACATTTACATGCTCCTATTGTCCTGTGCATGCTGGTGGGGCCATTACTGAGTAATGCACAATCTTCCGCACCTCCTTCTGCGGACACTATTATCGCTTCCTCTATGAATCGCACATTGGGCGATGTCATTGTGGTAGGATATGGTGCGCAAAGCAGAAAAGCAGTGATCGGAGCGGTTACAAGTATTAAGGCCGCAACGATCAGAGACAGGCCTGTTGCCAGTTTTGACCAGCAACTACAGGGACGTGCTCCTGGTGTGCAGGTAAGCGCTAATACAGGTGTTCCCGGCGACGGTATCTTCTTTCGTATACGTGGTACGACTTCCATCAATGCAGGGAATGATCCGCTCTATGTAGTAGATGGTGTGTTTATCAACAATCAGTCTTTACAGAAGGTCACTACGCAGGGACAGGGGAATAATCCACTGGCAGATATCAACCCTGCCGATATTGAATCTATCTCTATTCTGAAAGATGCGACGGCTACTGCCATATATGGTGCGAGAGCTGCGAATGGCGTAGTGCTGATCACTACGAAAAGAGGGGCGTATAACAGCAGACCTAAAGTAGGTTTCAATACCTATCTGGGATTAGCCTGGGCGCCTGAACTGTGGGAACTGGTATCTGGTCCGGAACACGCGACCATCATCAATGAAGCCTGGGTAAATGACGACAAACCTTTTGATACACGGCCCTTCCGGCCTAAATCAGCTGGTGGGCGCGGATTGCCGGAAGAACAACCTACCTATGATCGTTTACATGATATATTCCGCACCGGCGGTATACAGAATTATGACCTTTCCTTATCAGGTGGTAATGAAAAAACAAGGTATTATCTCAGCGGCGGATATAATAAACAACTGGCCAGTATCAGGACAAACGACTATCAGCGTGCCAGTCTGAAAGTCAACATCGATCAGCAGATCACAGACAGGGTACGTGTTGGCAGCAGTAACTCCCTGTCCCGTTCGCGTCGTACCAATGCGAGAGTAGGGGATGGTCCGCAGGGCGGTATACTACAGGCAGCATTACATACGCCTACCTATCTGCCGAAATTCAATGATGATGGTAGTTACGCGAAATGGGCCGGTTTTGACAACCTGGACGTACTGATCAGGTATACAGACATGAACTCGACCAGCATCCGCTATATCGGTAACCTTTATGCGGAGGCAGACATTCTGAAGCAACTGAAATTCCGTACCAGCTGGAGCCTGGATTACAACGACTATGACGAATTTGAGTACTGGAACAGTTATACTAACAGAGGCAGCGCCAGTAAAGGACTGGCTACTTCCAGCGTCAGTAAGAACACGGTATGGGTGAACGAACAAACATTATCTTATCGTAATAACAGCCAGCGGCATGCAATAGGCGTATTGGTGGGTAATTCCATCCAGGGAAATATTGCGCAGCAAACCTGGGCACAGGGTACCAACTTCCCCAGCGATGCATTCAAACAGATCGCTTCTGCTGCCACCACTACAGCTTCCTCTAACCGTGCTGAAAACAGACAGGTATCTTTCTTCTCCCGTGTAGAATATAACTATGAAGGGAAATACCTGGCAGAAGTCAATTTCAGAGCAGATGCATCTTCTAAATTCGGTAAAGATAATCAGTGGGGATACTTCCCTTCACTGGGCGTCGCCTGGAGAGCAAAAGAAGAACATTTCCTGCAGGGCATAGACGTGATCAGTGATCTGAAACTGAGAGCGAACTATGGTCTGACCGGTAACCAGAACGGTATCGGCAACTTCGCATCCAGAGGTTTATGGGGTGGCGGCGCCAATTACCTGGATAATCCTGGTACCATACCACAGCAATTGGCCAATCCACAGTTGGGGTGGGAAACGACACGTCAGTGGAACTTCGGATTAGATCTTGGTTTAATGGATGATCGTATTAATGTAGAGTTTAACTGGTATGATAAGTATACTTCCGATCTGCTGTTAAATCTGCCTTTGCCGGTAAGCAGCGGCTTCAGAACCATTGCGAGTAACTCCGGAGAGATCAGTAATAAAGGCTTTGAGTTAGGGATCAATACAGTGAATATCCGCATGAAGCAATTCAGCTGGCAGACAGGCTTCAATATTGCACGTAACATCAACCGTATCGAAAAACTGAATATTCCGATCGATGCGTCTTATGCTGTGGAGCGAATGGCGCAGGGTTACGCAATGCATTCTTTCTTTGTGTATAAGCAGTTGTATGTAGATGAGAAGACGGGTGATGCGGTGTATGATGATGTGACAAAAGATGGCAAGATCACAGCGGCTGACAGACAAATGCTTGGACAGGCTACGCCGAAGTTTTTCGGTGGATTGAATAACACATTTAGCTATAAGGGTTTTGATGCATCCGTGTTTTTCAATTTTCAGTATGGCAATAAAGTATATAACAGTAACCGCTTCTTCCATGAATCAGGCGGCACCAGAGATGACCGCAGGGCTATCAATAAAAATCAGCTGAACAGATGGCAAAAGCCAGGAGATGTAACAGATGTACCAAGGATCACGACCATTGGTAACAACTATGCGCTGAACCCTATCAGCCGTTTCCTGGAAGATGGATCTTTCCTGCGACTCAGTTCGCTGACGCTCGGATATACGGTGCCCGCAGGAGTAGCTAACCGTATCCATGCAAGCAATATCCGTATCTATTTCAGCGGTAGTAATCTATGGTTGCTGAAGAAATACAAAGGACCCGATCCGGAGGTAAACGTGACTTCCGATCCCAATGTACAGGGATATGATCTGGGTACGCCGCCACAGCCACGAACAATACAATTTGGTTTAAATCTGACGCTTTAATCTGCTTACAACATGAGATCAACATATACGATACTGACCACTGTATTATTGAGCACCGTTTCGTGCAGTAAATTCCTGGACGTACAACCAGAACAGCAGGTAGATGATTCGCAGGCTATCACGAATGCAGGCAGTGCTGAAACTGCGGTTAATGGCCTTTACAATCTGTTAGGTAGTGATGGTTACTATGGATCGAATTTCCAGGCGCTTTCCTATCTCTCCGGAGGTGATATACAATGGACAGGTTCACAGTCTGCCCCGCAACAGATCGCCAACCGCCAGCTCAGTGCTGACAATGGCAATGTGGCTACATCCTGGGCCGCGATCTATCGCACTATTCTTTCAGCTAATTATATAATTGACGCGATCCCGCCTTTATCTGATCCTTTATTTACACAGGCCAAGAAAGACCAGCTGACAGGAGAGGCCTATTTTCTGCGGGCATTGGGTTATTTTGATCTGGCGCGCGGCTGGGGTGGTGTGCAGCTGATATTAACGCCTACCCGTTTACCAGGTGATCATAGCGGTATAAAAAGAAGTAGTCTGACGGAGACTTATGCACAGGTATTGAGTGACCTGACTAAAGCAGAACAACTATTGCCACTTACGACCAATCGTAACCGTGCAACACGTAAAACCGCCTGGGCACTGAAAGCACGTTACTTTTTATATCAGGCACAATGGGATTCGGCAGCTGTTTATGCGACGAAAGTAATATCCGATGCGGCGAATTATAAACTAGCTAAACCTTACAGCGCGTTCTTCGCCAATAATGCGGTAGCGACCACCGAATCTGTACTGGAAATCGCCTATAGTGTATCCTACAAGAATGGTCATTACAACTGGTGGTTACCGCCTGCACTGGGTGGCAGAAGAGAATGGGCGCCGAATGCGCAGCTGGTTGGTCTGTTGAATGATCCGGCAACAGGCGGCAATAGAAATGCCCTGATCGGACAGACTGCTCCTCCGGGTAATCTCTGGTATGGTAAATTGTACTATCGTACACCAACAGGCACTGATCCGGCTTATCTGATCCGCGTTGCGGAATTGTACCTGATCCGCGCAGAAGCAAGGGCAAAATCAGGAGAACTGACAACTGCGCTGGAAGACCTGAATGCGATCAGGGACAGGGCAGGCCTTGCTACATTTACAGAAGCAACCCAGGCGGAAATAATACAGGCCGTAGAACAGGAAAGGAGGCTGGAGTTTGCATTTGAAGGCGATCGTTGGTTTGACCTGGTACGTACCGGCAGAGTAGCGACCGTGTTGGGTGTAACAGATAAGAACCGGCAGGTGTTCCCGATCCCTGCCGACGAACTGCTGGCGGATAAATCCCTGGAACCTAATCCGGGATATTAATACATGCTTATATATTCATTAAAATGATTACTATGAAACGCTTATTTGTCGCTGTTTTTTCGCTGCTGTTGATAGCAGATATAAGTCTGGCGCAACAGAAGAATGAGGCGGTTGTTGGTCCGCAGAAAGGCGCCCTGGTGATTGTAGGAGGTGGTAAAGTAGGGCCTGAGATATGGGCACGCTTTGTCGAACTGGCAGGTGGCCCTAATGCCAATATTGTGGTGATCCCAACCGCAGGAGAAGATTCTGCATTGGCCACAGGAAAGTCCTTTGAAAAGGAACTGTTACAGGATCTGGGAGTTGCGAATGTGACCGTATTACATACCCGCGATCCGAAGGTTGCTAATACGGAAAGTTTTGTGGCGCCCCTGAGAAAGGCGACCGCTATCTGGTTTCCCGGAGGAAGACAGTGGAAGATAGCCGATGCCTATCTGCATACACTGGCAGAGAAAGAGATCAAAGCGGTACTGACACGCGGAGGCGTGATCGGTGGTACTTCTGCCGGTGCGACGATACAGGGTTCTTTCCTGCTTCGCGGAGATACTAAAGGGAATGGTATACTGGAAGGAGATCATGTGCAGGGACTGGACCTTATTCACAAGGTGGCGATCGATCAGCACATCTTACGCCGCAACAGACAGTTTGATCTCACTGGTGTTATCAAGGCTCATCCTGAATTGCTGGGGATCGGTATAGACGAAAGTACGGCGATAGTCGTGCAGCAGGATACATTTGAAGTGATCGGTAACTCTTATGTGGCGATCTATGATATCGCGCATATTAACGGTAAGGAGAAAAGTCCGACGGGAGAATACAACACCGATGGCCCTTTTTATTTTCTGGGCAGAGGACAGCGTTTTGATCTGCAGCAACGTAAAGTGATCACAACCACCCCTGTACGCCAGACAAGCGTTAATACGCCGCGTCTGAGCAATAATTAGTATTTACTCAGAAAATCGCATATTGACCCCGGTTTTCAGGCAATAAAAGCAGCATTGGCGGACCCTGTGAAGAGCCTGAAGGTCGAATAACTGTATGGAAGATATAATGTCTGATACCGGGTGGACGTCTGCCCGGTATTTTTTATTGTATGTAATGGCGGAGAGGGTATCCGCGAGATATTGAAAGAAAGAGCTGGACAGGACTATCCAGCTGTCATATCTCACGTTATGAAGAGACATGCTTCCGCATGTCTATCAGGCCCGCAATATAGCGTCCTGAACCAAAACAAGCTATTAATGCCCTGTTAAAAGAGTTGTTAAAAAACGTCCAAAGTAATCATGTGAATCGTTATGCAGGAGGGCTGGCAGCCGCTTCAGTAGTACGATTTTTCGGCATATGAGCCAACAAATGCATGTCGTAAGGGGTTAAAAGGAGGAAAACCTTTATTCATATCTAAAACACTATGTACTATGAACATCCGGTCATTTTTAAAGAAAGCAGCAGCTGTTGTGCTGGCCGCGGTCTTTATGACTGCGGGCGCTTATGCGCAGGAACCTTATAAACATGATTCCGTGAAGGTGCATCGTAAAGTACAGCAGGAAGAAAAGAAGGCTAATAAGGAGATCGAAAAGGCAGATAAGAAAATGGACAAGACGGAGAAAAAGATAATCAAGGATGAAAAGAAAATGGAAAAACAACGAAAGGATTCGATACGATAAAAAGGAGAACTTACTATAAAAACAGCGGCAGGTGACAGTTCACCTGCCGTAATTTTTACAGGAAATAGGGTTGCTTTCTGTAAAAAGTTATATCTTGGCAGGAATTGTATGTTTATAGCATAATATCCTGTGAATAAATATATAGTAGAAGCCTAATTAGATAAATGTTAGCAGCACGAATTACAAGAATTGAGGAGAGACTCGCGCAACATGGAATCAACAATTATCAGATCGCGTATCCCGAATACCTGAATTTTGATCACCAACTATTTGCGACTCCGCGGGAAGTAGGGTGCAGAGTAATGATTTTGCTTGCAATTGCCTACACTATACAGGACAATTCGAAGAAATTCGGCATTGTGAACTGGCTCAAGAATGAGAATATCTGGTCTTATGTGAGCGAAAAGGAAGCTATCTACCTGAATGGTGGTACCGTGAGCGATGATACGCTGACGGCCCTGTGCTGGAGAATAGAGGCCGCTTATATTCTGGCCTGGTCACTGAATCTGGTAAGGGACAGACCCGTACCCGGTCAGGAGCTGAGCGAAGACCAGATCAGTGAACTGATCGATAGTCTGCCCGCGCTGGGCGATAACCTGGGAGACTTCCTGGACCGCCTGTATTTCCGTAATCCGGAAGAGATATACGACGAAAATATCTTTTACGAACTGACCACCACGCACTACAGGGATAACCTGTTTGCCGGCCGCAGAAGCACGGCAGACGTACATGTACCTGCTTCTTTTGAACGTCACCTGGCGCTGAACTGGCTGAGACGTTTCATGAACGTGCGGGACTGGGACCTCACAGATACCTCTACTTTATAATATCCGCATATCAGCAGCTTTATGCAGGCCGTATCTTCCCTTGTATTGGAAAATACGGCCTGTATGGCCTATATTGTAAGTAAACCAGAATCACTATGCAACGCAGGTCTGTTTTACTGACATTGTTCTGCCTGATGTCAATTTCCACGCTTATAGCCCAGGATACGGCCAAAACCTTCTATTTGTGGCCCAATGGCGCACCTGGTTATGAAAGCCGGAAAAACGAGCCGGAAGAGGCCAAAGATTACTACATAAAGAACATTCACAATCCTTCTGTCACCATCTATCTTCCACCAAAGGAAAAGGCGACCGGCGCAGCTGTCGTGATCTGTCCCGGCGGAGGTTTCCGTTTGCTGGTCTATACTTCCGAAGGACTTGCGCCTGCCCGTTTCCTGAACAGTATAGGCGTAGCCGCGATCATCCTGAAATACCGCCTGTTCCGGGAAGAGAATTCTCCTTATACCCTGGAAAAAGAGATCCGCCAGGACGCCTACCGGGCCATGCGCTTTGTACGGAGCCATGCCACAGCATGGAATATCGATACCAACAGGGTCGGTATCTGGGGCTTTTCTGCCGGCGGAGAAGTGGTATCCCAGGTTGCCTATACACCCGGATATGGCGATCCGGCTGCCAAAGACCCGATCGACCGCCTGAATGGGAAACCTGATTTTCAGATACTGGTATACCCCGGTCCATTGGGAATCCCCGAAAAAGTGCCTTCAGATGCCCCTAAAGCCTTCCTCATCGCTGCGAATGATGACGAATGCTGTTCTGTGCCTATCGTGCAATTGCTGGAACGTTACCGGCAGGCAAAAGTGCCAGTAGAGGCGCATATTTTCGCCAATGGTAACCATGCCTTCAACATGGGCTACCGTTCCAACCTGCAATCCATTAAGGCCTGGCCGTCACTGCTCACCAACTGGATGACAGATAGCCATATACTGACACCGGAGACGGCAGCTAAAAAGTAGCATATCGCTTTTAAATATATCGAACCCCGGACCTATCGCGGGTTTTTATTTAAGTTCAGTTGGTAGTTTTTATAAAGTGTTATCAGTCATCTATTTATCTTGTATTTTAGATAGATGTCTCATAGATGTTCCATAGATGTCTCATAACTATAGAGATAGCTCATGTATGAAATATCTATGAGACATCTATGAGACATCTTCCCGATTGAAAGCCGACGCCGATAACCCGTCTTACACCCATTTTTTTTCCGGGTATAGTCCTGATATAGGTTTACACTACACTACAGAGAAGAATGTGTTATACCCTATAATGAGTGATTTTATTAATATATCGACATGTGACAATTAAATGACAAGTTGAGGAATTGTCATTCAATTGCCATCGGGCAGGAATCGATAAATTTGCGATAATGAATAAGAAATTAGACATTAAAAGAATTGAAAGAATATCAAAAGCACTCGGTGACCCATATCGCATCAAGATCGTTGAAGCCATAAAAAAAGAGCAGGACTGGACGCAATGTACCGTTCTGCTGGAAATGCTCGACCTCGCACAATCCACCGTTTCCCATCATATCAAACAACTGGTAGATGCTGATCTGCTGATCGCAGAGAAGGAGGGACGTAATGCCAAATACAAGCTCAACAAGGAGATATTTGCAGAGTATATCAAATACCTTTCTGTCTTCACCGCGTAAGGAGTGATAAATTAAAGCACACCGTTGCTTTTTTTTAATGTCTATTGATCGAAATTTTTAGATACATATCCGCCTTCTAAAAGATACCGTGCTATGCTTAAACACTTTGAAATGCTGGACAATCCGGTCTGGCATGCTTTACAAACAATACACCGGTCATTCGCACAGGGAACGGCCCAGGTACAACGATATCCTGCAGGCGTCCTGCAGTTCATGGGATGCGCCGATCCGGCGACCGCTGATATCAATGAGCTGTTACCCTGGACGACTGTAGGAGAAAAGCTGATCATCATCGGTGAATTACCTGCATTACCTGATAACTGGGCGCTTGTACGTCAGCTGGACTGTATACAGATGACCTGTGAAGAAACATCGCGTGTTGATGAAAAAGAAGCAGTGATCGCGCTGGATGAAAAGGATATTCCCGACATGCTGGCGCTGACCGGTCTGGTACAACCAGGTTTCTTTTTTGAAGGTACGCCGCTGCTGGGTCAGTACTATGGTATCCGGCAGGAAGGGCAGCTCGTGGCAGTTGCAGGTGAACGTACAAGGGTGACAGGAATGGTAGAAGTGAGCGCTGTGTGTACACATCCTTCTTTTACCGGCAGAGGATATGCACAACAACTGGTAACGCATATCATGGATACGAACATTGCTGCAGGAAATGACCTGTACTTACATTTTGTCAATACCAATGACAGGGCAAGGAAAGTATATGAGTTGCTGGGATTCAGATACAGACGTCCGATCGTATTCTGGGAGATCATCAGAAACAGCTGATAAAAGAGAAGGGTATACCAGTTTGCTGATATACCCTTCCGTGTTAAATGCGGCTCTTTTCTTACTAACCACCAGTTATCAATGGTACCCGTTGTTTTGTTGTAATGTTATCTTACCTCCATTCGTAGAAAGATCAATTTGTCGTTGCGGAATAGCAAAATATTCATTCGTTCCCTTTATAAAACTTGCACCCTGTATATCCAGTGTAACGCGTCCTTCAAAAGCAAAGAACGCATTCATGGCCTGGTCTGCAATACCCCAGCGCACCAGGTCAAAGAAACGATGCCCTTCCATCGCAAGTTCCAGTTTACGTTCGAAATAGATCGCTTTTAATGCATAGTCTTTTCCTTTGGAAGAGAAGGTACCCGTAGGATAAGGCGACACCTTATAACTGGCTGCCGGTACATCTGAAAAACCATCCATCGGTTCACTGTCATCTTCATACTTATACACAGCGCTTTCCGGTCTGGCGGCACGTGTACGTACGATATTCACATATCTTTCTGCAGCATCTGTATTCCCCAGTTGTGCTTCACATTCTGCCGCCATCAGCAGTATATCCGCATATCTTATCACGTTATAGTTAATGGCATTGCCAGGCGCCCAGCCACGGGGATCGTAATATTCATCCTGCGTAGCCTGCCAGTAGACATTTTTCTTCGGAGAATAGTGACCTGCTGTGGACGCTTCTCTGATCCAGGTGTCACCGGGATGTACACCCCAGTCGAGATAAGGAATGTCTTTCCGGCCGACGGTCCAGTCCAGCCGCGGATCGACTGTTTCTGTATTGACATTATGCGTATTATAGCCATCCAATATGGGTAAGCCCTGTGCATCGGTGATATAAGAGTTCACAAGGTCCTGTGTAGGCTGGAAGAAGCCGCAGCAGCTGAACGGGCCATTGTAAGGATAGTTCAGCATCTGTCCCTGATTGGCATTCGCAGAAGTACCTGAATTATCGTTCGCATCATATTGAATAGCGAAAACAGATTCTGAAGTGTTCTCTGTAGCCGCATCAAAGTTATCCTCAAAGCGGTTCCTCAATGCATAACGATCGCCTTTTGATGTAACGCCTGTCGTCGTGATCAGATCAAACAACGGCTTTGCTTCATTGTACTTGTGTTCATACATATACGTCTTGGCCAGATAGGAAGCTGCCGCCCATTTATTCGGTCTTCCTACTTCACCTTGTGTCAGGGCAAGATTATCCATGGCGAATTTGAAATCTGCTTCGATCTTTGGCCAGATATCCTGGTTATTGGGCGTCTTCATGTCGGTAGTGGTCTCATCGATCCATGGCACCATGTTGAACATCTTTTTCAGATCACTGTAATAATGTCCGCGTAAGAAGTGTGCTTCTGCTGCGATCTCGGTCTTCTCATCTGCTGACATATCGGTTGCTTCCGGCAGTAGTTTCAGCACCGTATTACAACGTGTGATACCTTCATAATTCACGCGCCATTTATCGTTCAGAAAACTATTGGTCGCACCGGCACTGAAACGCGCGAGATCAAGGGTAGGAGGTGAATCGAAGTGATCGCTGCCCTTGTGTGCATCACCACCACATACGCTGCCATATATCCAGTTATCCGGAGAGACGGCATAACCACTACCGCCTGAAAGGTTCGTCATATCACCATCGGTGAAGTCCTGTCCGTCGAGCGCACCATATGCTCCTACCAGTAAGGCATTGATCCCTTTTTTATTGGCCACCAGTTCTTCTTTTAATGAAGAAGGCGGTACCCTGTCCAGGAATTTACTACAGGAAGATATACCCAGGCTTATGCCTGTAAAGAATAATATAGAGAGTGATTGATACAGTTTCATGATTTTCAGATTTAACATCAGAAGGTAAGATTGAGACCGGCCAGGAACTGGCGCTGACTTGGGTAAGTACCCTCGTCAATACCAAAGCTTCTTACATCGCTGCCGCCTATTTCAGGGTCTATACCACTGTATTTTGTGATCGTAAACACGTTAGCTGCCTGTACATAGATGCGCAGTCTTTCGATATGCAGTCTGCCGCCCATTCGTGCAGGGAACGTGTATCCCAGTTGTATGTTCTTACAACGCAGATAAGCGCCGTTTTCCACATAGTAAGAGTTAGGGACAGCGTTGGTGCTAAAAGAGCCTTCTCCTTCCTGTATAGGTGCTTTGGCGTTCATGCGCTCGGGCAACCACGAGTCATACAGCGCAGTTTTACTTTTGGCGCCATCAAAGGAAGAAGCGAAGTCTGTCCACCATTTTACCTGGTTCCATATCTGATTGCCTTGTACACCGAACAGGAACATGCTAAAATCAAATTGTTTGTAGGTCAGTCCGAGATTGACGCCATAAGATACCTTCGGATTAGGATTACCGAGGAAGGTGCGGTCATCTGCATTGATCACACCATCATGGTTCATATCAGCATAACGGAAGCGACCCGGAGCGGCATCTTCCTGGAAACTGGCGGAAGGGTCATTGGTGGCAGCCTGCGCACCCTGATCAGCTTTATCTATATCGCTCTGACTGTTCCAGAAACCAGCGATCTGATAACCGTAGAAACTAGAGATAGGCTGTCCGACCGCATTACGGATAATGCTTTCGCTGAAGTTGCGTGGCTGGCTGTCAAAGTAATCTACACCCTGCGCAATTTTTACGATCCTGTTTTTGAAGGAAGTGAAGGTCACGGTCGCATCAAACTTCAGGTCTTTTGCAAGGTTCGCATGTGTGGAGAGGGAGATGTCTACGCCTTTGTTTTTCATGTTGGCAACGTTGGAATAAGGCGCTGGCGCGGTTCCAAAGGTACCGGGTAATTCACTGTTATATAAAAGGTCTTTGATGTTTTTCTGATAATAATCTGCCGATATTTCGATAGCGCCACCGAGCAGGGTCGCATCAAAACCGATATTGGTGTTGATATCGCTTTCCCATTTCGCATCAGGGTTACCGATCTGTATCTGCTGGAAACCTAACACGATACTATTGTTGGTGCCGAGCAGATCGTAGTAGGAGGTATTCTTACTGCCACCATAAAGTGTAAAGGCATTGCCCGGCGTAAGGCTCAGCTGATTACCCATGATACCCCATCCACCACGTATTTTCAGGTCAGTCAGCCAGCTGATATCTTTCATGAATGATTCCTCTGAAATACGCCATCCTGCGCTGGCGGCAGGGAAGAGGCCATAACGGTTATTGATGCCGAACTTGGAGGAACCATCACGACGTAAGGTAGCGCTCAACAGGTATTTATCACGGAAGCTGTAATCGATACGGCCGATGAGTGATAACAGTCCTGCGGAGTAGCGGGAAGCCGCAATGACCTGTCCGCCGGCGCCTGTACCATTATCCACATAATCAGGATCAAAGGAGAAATAATCCTGTGTAGTACCGATCTGACTACGTGAACGTTCATCATAAGCTTCTGTACCGGCGAGGATATTTAAGGTATGTACTTTATTAAAGGTATTGTGATAGGTCAGCGTGTTGGTCCATGTCCAGTTGTGTGCGAAGTCGCTGGATTCTGTATAAGAGTTGACGCCTGCGTTTTCCTTATTCTCATACTGCGGATAAGTAAAGTTATGTCTCCATCCGGAATTTACCTCACCGCCGAAACTGGTATGGAACGTAAAATGATCCAGGAAGTCGATATCTGCATAGATATTTCCAAATACCCTGTTTACCTGTCCGCGGTCATTCCTGGTACGGTATTGCATCGCTACAGGGTTCATGGCATCACCCAGTCCGAGACCATTCGATCCACCGAAATTGCCTTTGATATCATATACCGGAATGATGGGTTGTTCACGGAGAGCCATGCCTACTGCGCCACTGGCAGTAAGCAGGTCTACCGTTGGATTATCTGTAACGGAGAAAGACAGGTTTTCGCCTATTCTGATGTTTTTGCTGAGGCTGAACTGACTATTGGAACGGATGATATATCGTTTAAGATAAGTGTTCATCAGTGTTCCCTGTTGATTATAGTAGTTCAACGAAAAGAGATAACTTCCTTTATCTGTGCCACCGCTGACAGACAGATTATGACTGGTCATAGATGCGGGATTAAATATTTCATGAAACCAGTCAGTGCCAGCTTTATTGGCTTTGGTGATGTAATAGAAACTGTTGTAGTCATCCTGGTCGGTATAGTTGGGATTGACATAATAGAGGTCAGGATTCACCCGGGGATCGCCTTCCATCAGACCAACAGGTTGTATATAATCAGGCAGACGGGGAGTGGCGCCTGTGCCGTATAAGGTATCGCTGAGTGGTTCGCCTGTATTCTTATAACGTAACCAACGCAGATTGGCCATTTCCTGCGAATTGAGCGTATGCCATACATTTCCGCCTTTAGGGTACTGACGGCCGTAAAAAGCGTCGTATTTGATCTTCACCTTACCGTTGCCTTTCTTCGTCGTAATGATGATAACACCATTGGAGGCGCGGGAACCGTAGATCGATGCAGCACCTGCATCTTTCAGCACCTGCATGGAAGAAACGTCATTGGGGTTGAGGTCATTGATACTTTGTGTCGGTACGCCATCTACGACATATAGCGGTGTATTGTTGTCAAATGTATTGACCCCGCGGATACGCACCACGGGTTCCTGTCCCGGCTGACCGGAACCGATGACAGTAACACCTGATGCCTGTCCCTGTAACTGGCTGGTGACCTGCCCCGAAGGCTGTTTGGTCATTTCGCTGATATCGATCACGGTAACAGCACCTGTGAGGTCTTTCTTCCGCTGCGCGGTATAACCAGTTACGATCACTTCATTGAGCGTGCTGGTATTTTCTGAAAGTGTGATGTTGATCTCCTGTTGTGTACCGATGGGAATATCCTGGGACTGATAACCGACGAACGTTACTTCCAGTACTTCATTACCGGCGCCGGGGATATTCAGTGTATAGGTGCCGTCCGCAGCAGTGACAGCACCGGTTGATGTGCCTTTGATACGAACGGTCACACCTGGTAATGCTGCGCCTTTTGCATCGACCACCTTACCACGTATGGGGCGTTGCGCCATGGTGATGACCGGTGCGGGCGGGGCTTCCTTTGCTTTTATTACATAAAACTTCTCGCGCACTTTTTCGAAGGCAAGATTAAAGTGTGCCAGTACTTTCTCCAGTGCTTCTTCCGGCGACTTACAGGTAGCGATATCCACGCTCGCTTTCTGATTGGTCACCAGTTCTGTTTTATAGGCAATGGAGACGCCGAATTTTGTTTCCGTTTGCCGGAATAACTGCTTCAGGGGAATCTCATCCTGCTGGATATAGCTGGCAGCAGACGGATAAGCGATCGCAGTTACCGGCTTTTCAGCCAATGCCTGGGAGCATAGGGCGCCTGACGCAAGGGTATGCATCAGCAGCACACGTAAATGTTTTTTCATGTGCGATTTAGTTTTGGTTAATAAAAATGTCGGGTATCAGTCTTTCTTCGTGGTTTATTTATCCTGTCTGAAAAAGCGTGTGTTAAAAGCTTTTTCAAATTGTATAAGCATCGTGTCTGCGTTATAACTAATGGGCATCGATCCTGAAATACTGTATTGCAGCGTCTTTTTGTCTTTGACCGTTACATGTCTGTCAAATACCTGTTGCATGAACTGTATAGCGTCCGCTACGGTGTAGTCGTCCATGATCAGTTGTCCGCGGGTCCATGCGCCTGCTTTTTCCGCATCTGTTTTACTCTTTGTATAAGCGCCGTCCGTTTTATTATAACGTAATGCCTCTCCCGGCCGCAGATACAGCTGCGTAGGCGTTTGTCCGGGCAGTTCTGTGATATTCAGTTTAACGCTTCCCTCCTGCAATACGACCGCTATTTTATCCCCAGCGTTATTGACATTGAATTGTGTGCCGAGTACTTCCACAGAGAGTTTGTCGTAGGTATGTACGATAAAGCGGCTGTTGGCTGTGGTATGCTTTACATGAAACCAGGCCTCTCCGTCCAGCCATACTTCACGCACGCTGATGTCTTTCTGTGTATACTGAATTTTTGAGGCGGCATTGAGCCAGATTTCTGAGCTGTCGGGCAACAGGAAGTGTTTTGTCTGCCCTGTCTGCGTGGCCATACTGGCTGTTACAGGCCTAAAAGCAGGCTGTTCCCGCATGAACCATAATGCGCCTGCTACCAGCAGGATAATTGCAGCAGCGGCATATTTCCAGGGAAACTGCCGGTGGACAGTGGCTGGCATTGTTGTTTCATGCTCGCTTTCTGCGGCAATGCTGTCCCATATGTTGTCCCAGAGCGCTTCTTTTTCAGCTGGCGGCATAGCATAGTCGCGGAAATGGATGGATTTTATCAGTCTGACGGCAGCGGCTACAACATCTTTTTTCTCCGGGTGTTCTTTCTGCCAGTTTTCCCAGTACCAGGTGTTTTTCACATCCGGACGCAGGACCCATTCCTGGAAGTATTCATCCAGGGCAAAGTCGCGTATGGTGTAGAGGTGGTATTGGTTCAAAAGGGTGTTTTATTATAGAGAGACGGGGAGCAGAAGAATCTCATCGTTTTTTGGAAAATATTTTTTGGATAGCAGGTATTTGCGCAAAATACCAACTACTTGGTATTTTTTCTTAACCGTCCCGGACTGACATTTGAATACGTATTTAGTCCATAAAACCACCTGCTGAATAAATGTGAAGAACAGGGAAATGTACCGTTTCCCCGATAGTAGACCAAACCTCAGGTAATCATTTTTCTAATTCACAAATAACATAGGAAGTTATTAGATATCGTCTGTTTACGTCTTTAAAAAAGTATATTATGGCTTTACCCCGTATTTCCTGGCATAGAACAGGATCAGCTCCGCTTGCTGAAAATGTCCTGCCGGCCGCTTATCATGGCTTTATTAAGAACAGATCAAAAGATCTGCTGACAGAAACTGCATTGAAGGATATCGTACTGGAACCGCCTGTTAGTGAGTTGATGTCCGTCTTAAAGGAGGTCGGTACTCCATTTGTAGAAGCAGCAGAGAGCCCTGTAGAGGAAGCTGTTGGTCTGCTGAAATTTGCCGCAGAAGTAGAACATGCGCTGATGGTGCAATATTTATATGCAGCCGCATCTATCCAACGGGATACCCCTGAAGGAAATGACTGCTGGACTAAAATAATGAGCGTTGCTGCCCAGGAGATGGGCCATCTGATATCAGTACAGAACTTATTGTTGCTTGTCGGAGGACCTGCTAATTTTCATTTCGGCAGGGATAGCATACGGGCGACGAATCCGGAGAACCCGATCCCGTTGGTGCTGGAGTGTATATCCAAAAGATCGCTTACCAAGTATATAGCTGCCGAAATGCCGGCGCATATCGACGATGCAACTTTAAGTAAAAGAGTGGCACAGTTAATTACCGACCTGGGAGATATCAAGCTACACAGGGTAGGCGCACTGTATGCAAAACTATTCTGGCTCTTTCAGCCCAATGATGATCCGTTCCCGCCTATGAACCTGACGCCTGATCCTGACGCGGGACTGGTTCCCTACTGGCATCTAAAGCCAACTGATTTTAAAGCGAGAGATGTACTGGAGAAATATAAGATAAGCCCTGATGAATGGTTTCGTGGCAGCGTCAGGAAGTTCATTCTCGAAACGGTGGATAGCGCAGCATCCGCATGTAATCTGATCGCTGATATATCAGAACAGGGCGAAGGACTTAGCGTAGAACATGATTCTCACTTCTATGAATTTATCGAACTGCTTGATTCTTTTGAAGGAGAGAAATTAAAAGTTGAGCCTTTACCTGAGATTGATTTAACGAAATCACCTATACCGATATCTTCGAATCAATACGCAGCATATTGGGTGGAGTTGATGGATATCCGTTATAGTCTGCTGATAACGGACGTATGGCATGCGGCAGCTGTTCCTATCGGGCACCAGCGTAAGGAGATTATCAAACTAGCTTATGATAATATGAAATTCCTGACACTGCTGATCGCGCAATTGTTATTGCTCCGGAAAGAATCAAATATAAAGGATGCAGCACCGCTTTTCCAGCTTTTATATGAAGATTTCCCTGATACCGATCAGTTGCGCTGTAAGCGTCATCGCGATCTTTTAGACAAGCAGAAGAAAGTGATCGATAATATTAAAAATAGCGCCGAGTTCCAGGAGTGTGCCGATGGAGAATGTACGCCTGTTGATTTTAACGGGTTTGACCTGATCGGCAATATCGAACAAAATGACCTTGGCAGAACGAGTTCATTCCCTGCTATCTAAAGTGATTTGATCATATCATCCCTCATATTATTTATTCCTCACTATTCTCAATTACATTATCATGATTTATCGGATTTATCCACCCATCGGCATCGCCAGATTGGGTAATCACCCTACTGAGTTTTTTATAGCAAGTGAATCTCCTGATGGTCCGGGTACGGAGATAACAACCACCGGTGAAGTGCCTGTATCTGAATATAAATCCGGCTTAAATGGATCGACGGCTACCAGCTTTCAGGTGAAACGTCAGGCGGCCCGTTTCAGGATTTATGAATTTGAAAATGAAACTTCTCCGGGCAAAGAGGTGGTGCTGCCGCGTGGTAGTCATATCAAATGGTCTGTCAGACTTGTCAACAAAAAAGATGCGGTGAAGCGTCCTGGTGGTCCTCCGGCTAACCTGGAGGAAACAAAAGTGGTTGTAAACAATGACAGAAGAGAAAGGATCATAGATTCAAACGTGCAGTCTGTCTCTTCTCAGGGAGGTGCGCCTGTCCGCCTTGCCGGTACATATGTCGGACATGATGTATTGCTGGGTGAGATCAGAACAGATGATCGTGGCAATTTACTGGTACTGGGAGGTGCGGGTATATCTAATACCTATGAGAACCCACCGGCGCCTGTCGGAGGGGACTTTTATAATAATCCCGGTTGGCACGATGATGTGTCCGATGGCCCTGTAGCGGCTACCATTGTGCTGAATAATGGTACTGAGCTATCCGTACAACCAGCATGGGTGGTTGTCGCGCCGCCTGATTATGCACCTGCTGTCAGAGGGGTGGTAACATTGTACGACAGAATACTGGATGCGGCCCTCGAAGCTACGCCAGCGTTGACAAACATACCAGCCAAGCCTTCCTTTACACATCATATTATGCCGATGATAGAACGCGCACGCGGACTTCGTTGGGTACATAATAGTGTGACCTGGGGCGCTGTTTCAGGCAATTTTGCGAGCTTGTCAGATACTTCGGCAACAGCGGCGAGCAAACGCAAAAATGTGGTAAGAGCTATCACCGCCGTTGAAACCCAGTTTACGCATGCAGACTATGCATTTAAACTGTGTAAATGGCAAAGGGACTATTTAGACAAATATGAACAGGGCGATTTTGTAGCTGACTTTGGAACGGCAACACCTGTTGATCCTGCAGCTCCGGAAGTGCTTACAAAAACGGTCCTGGATGGCGCAGTTGGCGAAGGATTATTTCCGGGTATAGAAATGGGCCGGTTGATCACCAATACCAATTTGTATCAATCGCCTTTTACCTTCCATCTTGATCATGCGAAAGTGAAAGAAGGTGATCTCACTGCGCTGATGGCATTGCCATGGCAGGCCGATTTCCGGAAATGTGCGCAGGGCTGGTGGCCGACACAACGGCCGAACCAGATACCGGGTCAGCCGCCGCGGAAGGATTGGGACAGAGGTATTACCGGTCATCAGGACCTGATAAATAATGTAATGCGACTGGGTGTGATTACCCGGAGAGCTGATGTGAATGGTCAGGAGGTGCAGGAAGAATCACGGAGAGATACTACATTACCAAATTAGTAATGCGTGAAGGTGATGAAACAGATTCATTGTGACGTATTGATCCTTGGTGGTGGACCGGCGGGAACGCTGGCCGCCACCAGGTTGTCAAAAAGTGGTATGGATGTTATACAGGTCGTTAAAGGACCAGGTAACCAGGTCAGACCTTATGAGGTATTGGCCCCGGCCACCAGACAGTTATTGTTTGCCAACGGCTTATCTGAACCTGTACAGGGTACCAGCGATTGCAGAGGCGTATTAAGTATGTGGGAGGGGGCAACGCCGCATTTTTATGATTATCGTTTTATGACGGCGCAAACCGGTCTTACTATTGATCGTGACAGCTTCCATCAATCGCTTGCGATAACGGCAAAAGAGGCCGGCGTACGTGTCATCAGCATGGATAATGATCGTCCTTTACTGCCGGATATAGAAAATGATAAATGCAGTGTCATAACAGTTGGGCAGTGCACAGAGATCACGTTCAGGTTCGTAATAGATGCCAGGGGCCGGCAGAGCAATCCGATAGGCGCTGGTCATATAAAAAGAGAGTACCATAGTGAGTTGATCGCCTTATCTACGCCATTTGTACTACAGGAACAATGGCATGACTGCCTGATAGTGGAAGCGGCAGAACATGGGTGGTGGTATATTCCGCCGACTGTCGGAAAACATAGTCAGCTGGTATTCCTCACAGATATGGATATCTTACCAAAGACGGCTGACAATAAAAAAGAGTGGTTGCGTAACAGCTATCGTCAGTCCTTGTTATTGCCTTCGCTGACCGACCAGTTGCCTGCATTTGATCAGATCAAAGGAACAGATGCGCGTTTCTCACGTTTGAGCTGTCCCCGTCATCATAACTGCATGGCGGTGGGGGATAGTGCGATCGCTTTAGACCCTTTGTCGGGTACCGGCACATGGACCGCCCTTAGCAGCGCTGAAATGGCTGTATCGGTAATATTAAATAACGGTGAGGCGGAAGTCTATAATAGCTGGTGTCAACAGGTCTTTGAGCATGAGCAGCAAATGTATTTTCAGACCTACGCATCCGCTGCTCACAGGTTTCGGGAGGCAATATTCTGGAAGAGAAGACTGGATGGAAAGCACTGAGTTATTTAGGATGGTATAACAACAATACCAGCACGGCGGGCGGTAGCATCTTTTTCAACATCCCGATCGCCTTCGAAATGATATTATATACGGAATCCACTTTCATTGACATCATACCTGCTATTTCCTGATAGGACAGTTCATGAAAGAACCTCAGATAGATCGCTTCGCGCTGTCTGCGGGGCAAAGCATTCAATGCGGCATATAACTGTTTCAGCTGTTCCTGCTGATGCTCATCCTGTATGATAAGGTGTTCTTTACTGGGAATAAGCTCAAAATCACCGGCCATGTCCACGGCGCTGGTCAACAGGCGTCTGTTCTTTTCTAAAGTCCTTAACAGGCGGCGCCGAAGGCTGCTGAGCAGATAATAACGGATGTTCTGGATCTGACCGGCAAGATGTTCCCTTGTCTGCCAGAGATCGTGAAAGAGCTCCTGCATGGCGTCTCTGACCAGTTCTACGTCTCCGCAGAAATGGCAGCCATAATGATACAGATGGTCTGCATGCTCCTGGTAGATCAGGGCGAAGGCGTCACGGCTACCTTGCCGGAACTGGTCCCATACTTCCTCCTGTGGAGATACTGTTGGCGAAGCAGTGATGGCGGTTTTTACTGCTTTCATGCTGATATTTTGGTTGATACTTTCCTCTTGCCTTATAAAAATAAGCAATTTGGAAGATAATAACCAGTATTACCGGGAGAGGCCCTGACCTGGCAGTAAAACGACGTTATTGAAGGTCCTTGACGGGTAGTCTTGATTTAATGAAATAAACGATGACGCCAGCGACGGTTACGGTCAGTCCGGCCAGCATCATGTGAACGCCTGTTGATCTGAATATACAGGCCCAGATCAGTATTGCGAGGATTACTGGTATGGGATACAGGGGCATGTGCCATTTAAAGAAGCCCCGGCCGTTTCTTTTACTGAGTAACAGTAATCCTATTGCCTGAGCGATGAATTGTATCATGATACGCATGGCGAGTATAGCGTCAATTACTTCCTTTATTTTGAACAGCAGACTGAATACAAAGGCGACGCCACCCAATACCAGCAGGGACACGTGGGGGAAGTTCTTGGTAGGATGCAGCCGTGCGAAGACGGAGAAGAAAGCGCCATCTTTTGCAGCTGCATAGGGGATACGGCTGTAACCTAATGTGGCAGAAAAAACAGACGCAAATGCCACCCAGAGTATTAATACCGTGCCTATTTTAGCAGCAGTACTGCCCATCAGGGCCTCAATGAACTCACTTACCACAAAACTGCTTTGTTCTATCTGGTCCTGTGGCAATACGGAAGCCACGCTGACATTCATACAGAGATAGAGGACGGAGATACCGGCAATGGAGATCAGCATACTACGGGGAATATTCTTCTCCGGCCGGGTGATCTCACCCCCCAGGTGACAGACATTATAATATCCCAGGTAACTATACACTGTTTTTACGCTGGCCATACCCAATGCGGACGCAAAGGCGTAATTGAGTTGCAGCCCGTCGTTTACATGTCGGATAGGCTCCATGAACTGGCCATGCGCAATACCTCCGCCGATGATCCAGGCCATGGTCACCAGTACGCCCATCCAGAGGAATACGCTGATACGGCCGATGGTCTCTATTTTCCGGTACAACATGAATATGATCAATAGCACCATCCCGCCACTGACCGCTTTGGTACCCCAGAAGCCCAATGGAACAATATACCCTGCATAGTGGGCAAAGCCGATTGCGGCCGAGGCGATCACCAGGGGGGCCTGTATCATGGTCTGCCACACAAAGAGAAAGCTCATCAGCTTACCCGTCCGCGGACCAAACCCTTCTTTCAGGAAGTTATAGCTGCCGCCGGCCATGGGGAAGGTGGCGCCCAGTTCACTCCAGACCATTGCATCAATAAAAGACAGGACAGCACCCGCTACCCAGGCATAGAGAAAACCCGGTCCATGCATAGTTGTAGCCACTATGCTCAATACTATAAATGGGCCGATGCCCACCATATCTGTCATATTAATAGCAGTCGCCTGTAAAAGACTGATGCGCCGGGAAAGTTCTGGTTGCTTCATTTCTATAGTAAAAATAAATATTTTGCAGTCGTATGCCGAAATATTTATTGAAGGATGTCAATATTTGAATAAGAATATCAACCACCAGGTATGCGCTGCTGTTATACCTGTAAAAAGACGAACGGTGTTATCCCTACTGTCGAGTAGCATCTTCAGACCGTTCGCAGCAGTTAATAATTTTTTAACGTGTGCCGAGCAGCCGGATTTATAATTTTACGTTCTGAAATGAGGCCACCAGATACAGAAGATAATTTTTCACTGTTCTCCGCCGCTAAAGGGGATGATACTGTTGCATTTAAAGCTTTGTACCAACGATATTGGAAGAAGCTTTATGTCAGCGCCTGCAAACGAGTGGACACAGATGATGCGAAGGATATTGTGCAGGACGTCATGCTGACCCTGTGGAGACGAAAGAATGAAATTACGATTGATAGCGAGGAAGACCTGAGCCGCTATCTGTATTCCGCCCTGCGTTACCGGATCATTTCCTATTATGCCTTCAGTAGCTCCACTGTACAGATACCTGAATGGTTTGACCAGCCGGTACATTCTTCTTTTGAATCTTCTTTTGACGTCCGTAAACTAAAAGACCTGATCGACGGGGAAGTAGACCGGATGCCTGACCGGATGCAACAGATCTATCACCTGAGCCGTGAGGAAGACCTGTCGGTAACAGATATTGCTATTCAACTCAATCTTTCTGAGCAGACGGTCCGTAATCAGTTGTCCCTGGCCATGAAACGCCTGAGAGACCTGTTAAGGAACCATCATCAGAGTGACCTGGTGATCTGTTCATTATTAGTGGTAGACATATTTTTAAATTAGGAATTAGGGAATTAGGAATTGAAATGCAGCGGAGACCGATAAGTAATTAGTGTAGATAATCATAGTATACAATTATTTGACCTCTTTATAGAAGGCGCTTCAGGTAACTGAGGCGCCTTTTTTATTTTACTTAAAGCATTGGTAGCCTGATATGTTAGCTTAAGAAAGTTGCTCAATGAAATTCCTAATTCTTAATTCCTAATTCCTAATTGAATTAGTTAACATTCTGTTAACACACTTCACCCGGTATGAAATCCATTTTCTCCGATGTAGAGATATAGTGTGATATGAAATACCTGAAAATAAAACGCTCATTCAGGAAATACCTGGCCGAAAAGGCGGATCATGAAGAGCGAAGATTAATTGAACATTGGTATGATAAACTCGATAAACGCGAGCCAATACAACTTTCAACCGCTGAAGAAGAACAGCTGGAAGAAGACATCTGGCAAAGGTTAGAGCCGATGTTGTCAGCACCACAACGGAATACACGCAGATTATATACCTATATCAGTGTAGCTGCCAGTGTTGCCGTACTGGTATTCGCCAGTGTGATCTATCTGAAACGTAGCAAAACAGAAGGACAGAAAACGGCCGACGTCAGTGAACTGTTCCAGGATTACTATACCGCCAAAGGAGAAAGAAAGCAACTGAGACTACAGGATGGTAGTGTGATCGCCATGAACAGCGCCACACACGTAAGGGTATACCTCGATTTCAGTACCAGCAGACGTGCCGACCTGACAGACGGAGAAGCGTTCTTCGAGATACAGCATGATCCTGCACATCCTTTTGTTGTCCGTTCCGGTAAGCTGATTACCCATGTATTAGGTACCGCTTTCAATATCAGGGCCTATAAAGAACTGAAAGAGATTTCCATTGCGGTGACAGACGGAAAGGTACAGATATCCGATACCCTGCAGGCACTGGGCATCGTCAGCAAACAACAGAAACTGGTGTTCAATCAGCAACAGGCGACCTACGATATTCAGGCTTTTTCAGAAGATGTAACAGGCTGGAAAAGCGGAAAGCTGATCATCAAAAATGCACTTTTTGAAGATATGGCATTACTCATGGAAAAAAATTACGGCATAACACTCTCGACGGCCAGCGCCGATCTGCGTAAAAAGAAGTTCACTGCAAGCCTTCCTTTATCGCTGTCAGCCGCCAAAGCCGCTGAGGTCATCGCATCTATTCATCAACTTAAAATCAAACAGGGGAGGGATACTATCGAACTATACCGCTAACATTCAGGAAACAAAGAAGGCTTTGCTGCAAACAAAGCCTTCAGAAACAGCCGCTGCAACGGCTTTCGCTCATTATTTTCTCAAATTAAAAAGCCATACAATGTATGAAAAAAAAGGGACAGTCCAGTAATAAGAAGAAAGATTTTATCATAAAAGCTATGAGATTAACATTTCTTTCCATAACTATTGTGCTTACTACTTCCCTGATGCTGTCAGCCAATAGCGGCAAGGGTCAGGAACTGAGTAAAAAGATTTCAGTGAGCATCCGCAGAGGATCACTGGAAAAGGCATTGAAGCAGATGGAAACACAGCTGAACCTGAACTTTGCTTATGATCAGCAGATGCTTCAGCGTTATCAGACTGACGATCACAGATTCCAGGACCAGCGTCTGGATGGTGTGCTCACACTGTTGTTTGACAACAAAGACCTTTCCTTCAAAGAAGTGAATGGTGTTATTGTGATCAATGCAGCTAAAAAAGAACGTGTTGTAAAACAACAGCAGGGTAAAATACAGGGTAAGGTGACCGACGAACAGGGCGCCCCTTTACCAGGCGCTACTATCAAAGTGGTAGGCGGTACACAGCATGCTATCAGTGATGCGGACGGTAACTTCTCCATCGCGATGGAACCTGGTGTGTACACATTGGAAATAAGCTTCATCTCCTTTAAAGTACAACGTGTACAAAACGTCGTGGTGAATACCGACGCTCCGGCAGTGTTGACCGTAAAGATGAAAGCGGATATGGGCTCTCTGAACGAAGTGGTAGTAGTAGGTTATGGTACACAGAAACGTAGTGAAGTGACCTCCGCTGTTTCCACTGTAAGAGCAGATAATTTCAACAGAGGCGGTATCCGTTCCACCATGGAACTGATCCAGGGTAAGGTGCCTGGTCTGAATATCACCAAAACACAGGGAAATAACCCGAATGCGGGCGCTTCTATCCAGTTGAGAGGTGTTACTTCATTAACTGGTACAACCGCGCCATTGGTCGTAATAGACGGTATTCCGGGTGGTAACCTCGATCTGTTACAGCCGGATGATATCGAGTCATTCAGTGTACTCAAAGACGGTTCGGCTGCAGCGATCTATGGTACCAGGGGTAACGCAGGCGTTATCCTGATCACTACGCGTAAAGGTGCTGCCGGCGATCCCCGCTATGAGTATAACACCTATTTCCAGCGTGATTATACTGACAAGAAACCAAAGTTCCTGTCAGCAGAACAGTTCCGTCAGAAGATCGCTGAAGGTATTATCTCTCCGACGTCTGACCTGGGTGGTTCTACCAACATGTACAATGAACTGATCAATAAAAATAACCTGAGCCAATACCACAACCTGTCTGCTTCAGGTGGTAGCGAGAAGTCGAACTACAGGGCATCCCTCTATTACAACGACTTCCAGGGTATCGCAAAAGAGAATGGCAGAAAACAGGCGGGCGGCCGTCTGAACATCAACCAGAAAGGTCTGAACAACAAACTCACCATGCAGGTGAACATGGTGGCTAACTTCAATAAAGCTAACCTGCTGGGTGGTGATGCCGGTTATTTCGAACAGGCGGTTGCCTGGAACCCAACTGCTCCTATCTACAAGGCAGATGGTAATTTCTTTGAGATCAATGAAGCCTTTAACCCGGTAGGCCGTCTGAATAACCGTTTGAGCCAGCGTGATCAGCAAACCTTCGCGGGTGATGCAAGATTCAGCCTGGCACTGACCAAAGACCTGTCCGTATCCCTGTTCGGTTCCTATCAGCGCGATAACTATAACGACCGCTACTACCGTTCCATGAACGATTTCGAACAGCGTCCGGGTACCAGCTGGCAGGGTATGGGTTACGCCAGTAAAGGCAATGAACTGAACTGGACCAAAACCCTCGATCCTACTGTTAACTATGAGCATAGCTGGGGTGCGCATACCCTCTCCGCTATCGCAGGTTATAGCTATCAGTACAGCACCAGAGAAACTTTCAGCGCCAATAACAACGGTTTCACTACCGATGCGTTCCTCGACTGGAACCTCGGTGCAGGTAGCGCGACCAACAATACCGCATTGCCAAGACCAGGTCTGGGTAGCTTCAAGGAAGACAATACCCTGATCGCTTTCTTCGGTCGTCTGAACTATGCTTATAAGAATAAATACCATGCGCAGGTGATCCTCCGCAGAGAAGGTTCTTCCCGCTTCGGCGCCAATAACAAATGGGGTAACTTCCCGGCTGCTTCCATTGGCTGGACGATCACAGAAGAGTCCTTCATGGAGAACGTTGATTTCGTAGATAACCTGAAACTACGTGTTGGTTATGGTGTAACCGGTAACCAGGGTATTCCTAATTATCGTTCCCTGATCACGCTGGGTACAGGTGGCGTATATCCACAGAACGGTATCTATCTGCAAACCTACGGTGCATCCCGTAACCCTAACCCCAACTTACGCTGGGAGAAGAAACTGGAATGGAACTTTGGTCTGGATTACGCCGTCCTCGATCACCGTATCAGCGGTTCCATCGATGTATACTCCCGTGAAACCCGCGACCTGCTGTATAACTATGCAGCACAGCAGCCGGCCTTCGTCCGTGATGGATTGTATACCAACGTAGGCACCATTAAAAACCATGGTGTTGAGATCCTGATCAGTGGTCAGGCAGTGAAAACAAAAGATTTCCAGTGGACGATCGATCTGACCGCGAACTCTCAGTTCAACAGATTGTCTAAACTGTCGAATGAACTGTATAAAGCGACTTACCTGACCTTCGCAGATATTCCAAATCCGGGTGCTATGGGCCCTGCTATCCGCCTGGACGAAGGTGGCGTAGTAGGTAACTTCTACGGTAAACGTTTCGCAGGATTCTCGGAAGAAGGTAAATGGTTGTTCTACAAAGCAGATGGTTCAAAAGCACCTGCTTCCCAGATCAATGAGAACGACAGAACGATCATCGGTAACGGCGTACCTAAATACAATGCCGCCCTGAACCAGACCTTCCGTTATAAGAACTTCGATCTGACGCTCCTGCTCAGAGGTAAGTTCGGATTTGATATCCTGAACCTGCAGGAAATCTTCTTCGGTAACAAAAAGTATCTGCCGAACAACATTTTCAATAGTGCCTTCGATAAACATGCTCAGCTGAACGACGATCCGCAGTACTCCGATTATTACATCGAGAAAGGTGATTTCGTGAAACTGGACAACCTGACACTGGGTTACAACTTCAACTTCAAATCGCCTTATGTGCGTAGTCTCAGAATGTTCGTATCCGGCCGTAACCTGTTAACCTTTACCGGTTACGACGGACTGGACCCTGAACTGGAAGATACCGGCTTTACCACTGGTGTGGACTCAAGAGGTTTCTATCCGAGAACACGCTCCTGGACAATAGGTCTGAACGTTGGATTTTAAGTAATAAGCGGCATTCATTAAAAAGTGTAACGACATGAAATATCTGAAAAAGTTAATATACTGCTGTGGCATCGGTTTACTGTTAGTGCAGGACTTCGCCTGTACCAAACTGGACGAGACCGTATACAGCGACATCTATAAAGAGAACTTCTACAAAAGCAGAACAGAGGTATTACAGGCAGCACTGCGTCCTGTAACACATATGCAATCCTGGATCGCGCCTATCCGTGGTGACGGTTATTACTATCATGCTGAAATGTGCTCCGATCAGGTAGCATGGCCGCAGAAAGGTCGTCACGCATATGACAACGGTGACCACATGAGACAACACTATCATACCTGGACCACCAATGAAGGCAGGATGCGTAACGCATGGGTTGGTATGTGGACAGGTGTCGGTTACTGTAACGCGGCTATCGAAGACCTGGAAGCACTGGATTATACGAAACTGGGTATGCAGGAAGCAGAGATGACAGCGATCATCGCAGAACTGCACGTACTGAGAGCGTTCCATTATATTAAACTGATGGACCTCTGGGGTAATATCCCGGTAGTTACACAGGTTGGTAAACCGGCAAATCCGGCTACACAGCCAAGAAAAGAAGTATTCAACTTCATCAGAACAGAACTGGAAACATATGTGCCTCAGTTACTCCCTTACAAACAGGAGCTTGTAGGCAGGATCGGTCAGACCGGTGGTTACGCCATGCTGGCGGAAGTATACCTGAACGCGGAGAAATGGGCAGGTACCCCGATGTGGGACCAGTGTATCGCTGCATGCGATAAGATCCTGAGTGGGGATGCGGGTGGCCTCGGTGGTAAACCAACATTGGCCACTGACCTGAAACAGACATTTGCCAACACGAACAGATCAGCTTCTGAAGCACTGTTCCAGTATGCTTACAGCAATAAAGGCGGTTTCGTATGGGACTGGATCCCATTATTTGGCTTCAGCAATATGAGTGCTGCACTGGATGTAGGATATGCGGGTAATAACGGTTATGTCGTAATCCTTTCTTTCTTTGATACCTATGCAAGCAATGACCTGCGTAAATCAGAATGGTTCCTGTTTGGCCCGCAATACAAATACGGTACGACTGACCCTATTCTGGGAACAGAAGAATACAATGGTAAACCACTGGTATATGTGAACTATATCAGAAGAGCCTCTGAGAATAAGACAGAGAGCACGATGGCTACCGGTGAAGAGAACAGCGGCGCACGTTTCAATAAGTACAAGACAGGCCGTCTGAGCGATCCTAACTATCGTGAGAACCATTTTATGATCTATCGCCTGACGGAAATCTATTTTGATAAAGCAGAAGCGCTGATGCGTAAGAACAATAAAATAGCGACACAGGAAGCAGTTGATCTGATCAATGAAAGCCGTAAGAGAGCATTTACGCCGGCAGACTGGCCAGCGGCAGCTTACACAACAGCTACGCTGACGATGGATGAATTACTGGCAGAGAAAGGTCGTGAATTTGTATTCGAAGGCAGACGCCGTACAGATATTATTCGTTTTGGAAGATTCAACAGTGGCAGCTGGTGGGATCACACGCCAACAAACGATGTAAATAAAGAGGTCTATCCTATTCCAAGCACTCAGATCGCAAATAACCCGAATCTGAGACAGAACGACGGATATTAGAAGAGTGATGAAAGGCCGCGCCATTTTTGGCGCGGCCATTTTATTATTTCTGTACTTTGTATTTCATCCATACCACATCGTCTCCCAGTTGTTCCACTTTCAGCAGTTTCAGGTGTTTGTAAGGAATGCTTTCTGCGGATGTAAGCCCTGTATCTGTGATGGTGGCCGTAGCAGTACCATCCGCAATAGGGTAATACAGGATGCTGAATTCATCGATCAGACCAGCAGCATGAAATGAACCATTCACTCCGCCGCCGCCTTCCAGCAGGAGCTTATTGATATTAAAATGCTGTTGCAGCTTTTGCAGCACTGCTGCCAGATCAACCTGATCAGCACCTCCAAAGAGATAGGAGATCTCTTTGGATTGCAGATAGCCCAGATATTCCGCTTCGACTTTTTCAGTTAGTACCACAATAAGCCTGTCTCCATCCAGATCATTGGACTCCCATCCCAGTTTACCGGCAGCATCAAGTGCCACGACATAAGACTTTGCCTGTGTATCGGCGATATAGTCTGTTTTGTCGGATACCTTTTCAAAACCGGATACATCAGGTTTTTCTGTAGCAAAGTGTTGTTCCATGGTAACCCTTCCGCAGAACCAGGCATCCGCTTTCTCCTGTTTGCCGGTCTGTTCGTAGTACTCCACTCCCTTAAAAGGTTGCCAGTTTTCTGTAATGATGCGTCCGTCAATAGAGCAGAGCATATGACAAATAACGTATGGTTGCATATTCTTCTGTATTGTTGATCAATCGGTTTGTACAAAGATGATGCAAATTAGGAGACGACGGCTGATAAAACACAAAGCCTTCAACTATGAAATCAGATAGCAATGGTGCTTATTCAGCACTTTTTACCAGGTGTTTGACCGTTTTTGTACCATTGATATCGAGTTGTATCAGGTAGACGCCTGCTGGCAGCCGGCTCACATCGATCGCTTGTCCTGCATATATAATCCTTGCCGGTGCTACCTGACGGCCTACTGCGTCAAAGATGCTCAACCTTGCATGTTTGGCATTGAATTGCAGACGGACACTGTTTTGTGCCGGGTTAGGATAAAGGAGGATATTTTTTTCCATAGTATGGACATCCTTACCTGTAAGCGCCAGATTAGCTGCCGTCAGTGCAGCTGAAGTTGCATAGAGCTGGTTTTTCGGGATGATCTCTTTACCCTGGTTAGGACCTGACCAGGACAGTCTGCAGTTGGCGCCGCCAAAGTCTTCAAAGTACTCTACCTTAATATCGTATTGCTGTCCTGCTACCAGGTTAATCGTACCGGAGTATTCAATATCCCAGTCATTCAGCCATTTGTCGATGATCAATTGATTATTGACCCAGAGACGACGACCGTTATCACTGGTCATGTAAAAGGTATAAGTACCGGTATATCTCGGTTCTACTTTTCCTGTCCATCTGATACTATAGCTATCATTGGTAATGCCTGTACCCGGAGCACCTTCTCCCCAGTCAAAATCGATCGTTTTATCGATACGGTTGAAGACGAAGGTTTCAAAGTTTTTACCGTTGTAATAGTTGCCGCTGAGACCATTGCCATTGCCGACAGTTGGTACGGATAACAGCTGCCATCTGGCGCTGGCCTGACCATTACCGGTGTGCTGTACTACCTTGGCTTCAGGTGCTGTACTGTTATTCAATGTAGCAAGCACTTTGCCACTCAGTACAGAGATGAATTTATAATAACCACTATCAGCTGCTACTGCAATGAACTGTTGATTGCTGGCTTCCTGCGCTGTCCATTGCCAGAGACTGACATCTTCATCCAGGCTGGATTGTGGAATATCCAGGCTTTTCGCACTATGATAAGCTGTAATAGTATAACGTCCCTCACCCAGGTGTTTCAGGGTAAAGGTCTGGTTGGCCGCATTGGTGCCGGTCCATAGTTGTATCGGAGAACCATCACCTGTACTACCTAAGCCGCCCCGCACATCGAGAAAGAGATTACTGGCCACGTTCCTGATCGTATAGGAGCCTGCAAGATTGGGATTGCCATTAGCCAGCACTTTGATAGAACTGGTCTTTTCGTCCCAGTTACTGCCCAGGGAAGGACTGCTGGCTGTCAGTACAATAGAATCGCCGGCAAAGTTTTCGTTTTCAAACAGTATGACTTTATACCCTTCTGCTACTTTGATAGATGATATCTCATCATTCTGTACACCTTTCAGTTGCAGACCAGCCAGTTTGTAAGCACCAATCGGCAGACCTGCATGAAAGCCGCCGTACTGTGCATTTTCATAGACAGTGACAGGGCCATTGCTGGTATCAGGTCTGCTATACAACTGGGCTTTAGGGATGGCTTGTCGCGTTTGGGAAGTACTGGACCATTGCAGGTGACAGAACGCATCGCCATTACCTTCGCCATACTCTAATTCGATATTGTATTTCTGTCCAGCAGCAAGTGTGATCGTGCCGGTGCGTGTATAAGCGCCCTGCGTTTCATAATCATTGATGAGGGTTTGTCCGTTGACCGTGAGTTTCACCCCATCATCCGAATAGACATGGAAGGTATAAGGTTCAGAATACAAGGGTTGCACCTGTCCTGACCATTTTACGGAGAACTGGTTAATACCCAGCTGTGTTGAGTCGGGAGAACTCTTACCCCAGTCAAAATCTACGTTGCTATCTGTCTGTGTATACTTGAGCACATCTTTGTGATAACCTGCATAGTATGCTGCTTTCAGTCCGTTACCTGTACCTACAGGCAGGTTTCTGAGGTTCTTGCGCACCAGCCATACAAATTCGTCCGGCGCTACCACACGTACGTTAGGCCCGAGACGATTGATACAGTCCTGTACATCGTCCACATCTCTTGACCAGATATGTACAGATACGAGACTATAACCATCGGCAGAATTGATATTGGTAGATGCCTGGTTCAGTTGATTAGCCAGGGATTGCGGAGAAGATAAAGTGCCCCATAGTGTATATCTGCCGCCAATAGAAGGTTTGTCATTGTACCAGTCTATCTGTCCGTGGCGACCGGTATAATTGGCGCCATAACTATAGTAGAATAATGCGTCGATATTATCCTGTTTAAGGTAAGAAGAAGGATCATTATCGCTGTCGTCAGCGTCAATGATATTGACGATACGGAGGTCTGCTTTTTTCATATAGCTGTTCAGCAGTTTTGATTCCGTTTCCAGGTCTGCATCCGGCATACGGCCAGGGAAGAAATAGCTTTTACCGGAAGGACCGGCAATAAGCACATTTCTGCCGTCAGGTGTTGTGAGACAGTTATCCACATACTTTTCATAAACAGCCGGTGCGAGTTCGGCAAGGGAGGGAGAGATCGTCCATCCCAGATTGACATGTGCACGCGCAGGATTATTCCAGTTGTTGATATTGTCGTGAGAGCCGAGCAGCCATTGTACGTTATCACCATCAGTGATCACAAAGCAGACGGTGTGTACGCCTGTTTTTACTTCGAATGGTTTGATCGGTTCTTTCTGCTTGAAGACTTTCGTCTTTGCCGGAATATTACTGAGGGTGGACATGTTAGCCGCCCAGTCGGAAGGAATAATGGACATGGATTTCAGGGAAAGCTGTTCTACCGTACCATATTCTTCCGGTCCCCAGCCGAAGAAGGTCGCTCCTTTGTTCATACGGTTATAAGCGCTGTTAGCGATTGCACCGGTAGGGGAATTGTCCCAGAACTGAAAGGCTTTCGTATAGGCACTGTAATCGCCCATAAAGGATACGCGGTCATCGGAGCTTTGCTGATAAGTGGCGATCTGTTTACTGAACAGGTCCCCATAATTGGCCAGTGCCCATGCCTCATCTCTGGCTCTGACGTCCAGTAGTCTTGTGAGTCCGGCGTTAATGGCTGTCTGCTCAATATCCGCAGGAATAGCAACAGCGTTCATTACACCTGCCAGGGAAATGGCCACATTGGTAGAACGGTCTTTCTGGTTACAGAGAATGTAGCCGGAGAGCCTGTTGGCGAAAAAGGCCAATAATCCCGGGAAGTTGTTGTAATAAACATCATTGACTTTAATACCTGCTTTCTCCACGAGTGCGCGATGACCGGAAAGGTCGCGCAGGATAGCAGGTTTGGTTTGTGCGATCACACCCTGAAGGGTTTGCAGTGCGACGCGTTCGGAGACAGAATAATTCTCAGAAGTGAGAAAGACGCTGTCGGGTACAGCAGATACCGGATAAGGACTGCCTGGTACACGTAGTGTCTGTGCCTGTGACAATAGCACGGGCAGGCATACGACAAGCAGCGTGTAAAGGATTTTCTTTTTCATGATGGAATTGATTTGGGTTTTGCTTACATGAGTACTGAACGTGAAATAAACTGGACTTGTAGTGGAATGGGTTGATATAGTTTTCAGCTATTACGAGCTACGGGGCGGATTCGCACACACTAATATAGTGATGAGTCTGTGCATTTCATAGCGGGTGTATAAAAGTTTTTAAAAAGGTAACCGGACGGCTGGTAAAATAAGAAGGCGCTGCCTGAGTGGCAACGCCTTTTAGTTGTGTCCTGGTCCTTTTTGTCCTATGTTTCTGTGTCCTGTGTCCTTGTGAGAATTAAAGCGGTTTGGGGATGGCCGTCTTTTTGGGAGACAACATGCGGGAGAATAATCCCATGACCATTTTTATTTTCATACTGAACTTTTTCTTAAGCGGATTAGCGCCATTGTCCAGTAAAAGATCGACGATATTGTGATGTCCGAAGGTAGCTGCATAAGTAAGCGCAGTTGCGCCATGGTCTGTTTCTGTGGCGACAGAAGCGCCTTTTTTCAGTAACAGCTTTACGATGTCAGCGTGTCCTTTGAAGCAGGCCCCCATTAATGCGGTATGCCCGAGATTGTCTGTCAATTCAACTTTAGCGCCTGCCTTCAACAGATAAGATACTGCTTCACTATGATTGTAGTAAGCAGCAATGATAAGTGGGGTAGATGCCCTGTCGTCTCTTGCGTTTAGTAATCCGTCTGTTACAAATTCCTTCAGGAGCGATACGTTATTGGTTCTTGCTGCTTCAAATACGTCTATCATCATAACAAATCTTTTCTGTTGATTATGTAATTGATCTGTGTATAGTCTGACTATAGTTATCCTCTGCTCGTGCTCCGTTCTGAAGGTATGTGTAACGGAGAGTAACTATAGTCAGACTATAGCATAACCGGTGAAAGGCTTGTCTATAATGACATTTTACCCCCTTTGGAAATGCTAACCGGGTGCAATATTATCCATTATAAAGATGTATTTACCTCATATAAATTAATATCATAGCCAATAGATTTTGTCTATTGGGATTCTCTTTTATATAAAGGTCTCTGATGGCTGATCAGTTTTACATTGAAACAACTATCTTTATCTAAAGAGATGTATTACAATCTCAATCCCCGTCTGGTAACCGCACAATGCCTTTCTTGATAGAAGCGATCTATTGGTGATCTTATTTCTTTATTCCCTTTCCCACATGTCGGGACCGGGATACTTTTGTCAAAAATAATCACACAAAAAACGCGCTTTATGAATCAGGACGAACAAGCTAAGAGCAATGGACAGGCAGGTGCAAACCAGGCAAACCGCAATCTGACCACCCGCCAGGGGCAGCCGGTACACAACAACCAGAGCATGCGGACGCTGGGCAATCGTGGCCCTGCCGTAATGGAAAATTATCAGTTCCTCGAAAAGATCGCGCACTTTGACCGCGAACGCGTACCGGAAAGAGTGGTACATGCACGTGGAGCAGGTGCACATGGCATATTTGAGGCGTATGGGACTGTGGGAAATGAACCGGCATCAAAGTATACCCGTGCGAAATTATTCCAGGAGAAAGGCAAACAGACGCCGGTATTTGTACGGTTCTCAACTGTCATACATGGCGGTCACTCACCGGAAACATTAAGGGACCCCAGAGGTTTTGCCGTGAAGTTCTATACCGAGGACGGCAACTGGGACCTGGTAGGAAATAACCTGAAAATCTTCTTCATCCGTGATGCGATCAAGTTCCCCGATTTTATTCACGCATTGAAACCAGATCCTGTACATCATCGTCAGGATGGAGGTCGTGTAATGGACTTCTTCAGCAATTCTCCCGAGGTGATGCACATGATCACCTGGTTGTTCTCTCCATGGGGTATTCCGGCGAATTACCGGCAGATGCAGGGTTCCGGCGTAAATACCTACAAATGGGTAAATAAAGCAGGAGAAGCGGTACTGGTAAAGTATCACTGGGAGCCGGTGGCTGGTATCAGGAATCTGACGCAACCGGAAGCAGAAGCGATACAGGCAAAGAACTTCAATCATGCCACACAGGACCTTTACGAAGCGATCGAAGCAGGGAACTATCCACAGTGGGAATTATTCGTGCAGATCATGAGCGACGACGAACATCCGGAACTGGATTTTGATCCGCTGGATGACACGAAGATCTGGCCGGCGGAGCAATTCCCCTGGTTACCGGTAGGCAGAATGACGCTGAACAGAAATCCGGAGAATTATTTCGCAGAAGTAGAACAGTCGGCATTCGGACCAGGCGTACTGGTAGATGGAATGGACTTTTCTGATGACAAGATGCTGATCGGCCGTACCTTCTCTTATTCTGATACACAACGTTACAGGGTAGGTACGAACTATCTGCAGCTGCCGATCAATGCAGCAAAAACACATGTAGGTACGAATCAGCGGGACGGCAATATGACTTACAAAGTGGACCTGCCTGCAGGAGTAAACCCACATGTGAACTATGAGCCTTCCAGTCTGAATGGTTTACAGGAAGCGCCACAGACAGAAGTGGCGTATGAGCCCAGCTATGCAGCAGCGAGGATCGTGCGTCAGAGTATTGATCGTACGAACAATTATCAGCAGGCGGGAGAACGGTACCGTTCTTTTGAAGAATGGGAGAGAGCTGACCTGATCAGTAATCTGGCAGATACACTGAAGGATGCGACCCCCGCTATTCAACAAACCATGCTGGAACATTTCTATAAATGTGATGAAGACTATGGCCGTAGGGTGGAAGAAGGTTTAAAAGCGGCATTGAGCGCGAAAGAAAAAGCAAAGGCATAACAGGGATGGCTGTAGTAAAAAGCCCGGCATTGATCAATGCCGGGCTTTAATGTATATCAGATAAAAGCGATTTTATATATTTCGCTGCTTTAAGCTTCTATCAGTTCCTTCTTCGTTTTGGTTTTCAGTCTGGGAGGAACCAGTGAAATGACTTCTGTTTTCAATGCCTCGATCATTCTTCTCTTCGCAAAATTCTTCATGGTAATCAGACCAATTTCTCTTGCTGGTTCAGGTGACTGGAAATATCTTAACTTCTGTTGCTGTTCTTCACTCAGGTCATCCAGTGCCAGTTCAGGAAGGATCGTAGCGCCGTTATTTTCATCTACCATACGTTTCAGCGTCTCAATACTACCGGTATTGTATTCATAGTGTTGAGAACCACGCGTCGTTTTTCTATGCTGACAGATGTTCAATACCTGATCGCGCATACAGTGACCGTCGTTCAGTATCCATAGCTCTTCTACATTGATATCTTCCGGTTTCAGTTTTTTCTTTTTGGCCAGCTGACTTTCTTCAGATACATAAGCGACAAAATTCTCGTAGAATAATGTTGTCTCTTTCAGTTGGGGATCATGCAAAGGCGTAGATACGATACCACAGTCGATCAAACCCAGTTTTAGCTGTTGTGTGATCTGTTCTGTGTTTTGTTCCCATACCAGTAGTTTGACAGCCGGATATTTTTCTATGAACCGGGTAATGATCTTCGGAACGATATAAGGCGCGACGGTAGGAATGATACCGATCTTGAGTTCACCGGAGAGTTCTTTGTTCCTATCGGAAACAAGGTCCTGTATCTTCTGATATTCTGCCAGCAGTACACGTGCCTGTGCGATGATCTCTATGCCGACTTCGGTAGGGGTCACCGGTGACTTACTGCGGTTGAATATTTTTACGCCGAGCGAGTCTTCCAGTTTCTGGATCTGCATACTCAGCGTAGGTTGTGTAACATAGCAGTTCTTCGCTGCCAGGTTAAAGCTGCGGTAGGTATCTACAGCAACGATATATTCAAATTGAACGATGGTCATATATGATCTGTCATTTATCCGGGGAACAATACGGTCCCCTGGCTGCAAAGTTCCTGATACGACCCGTGAAAGGAAATATCAAAAAGTGTAAAAAGGTTGCCAATAAATGCAGCTTTGTTTATTGTTTTGTGGCGGCGACCAATGTTTCATATCCTGTAGGGTTCTCCTGTAGCAGGGCATAGTCTATCGGATTTCTCCCGAATTTGTCCTTCTTCAGCGGAGATGCGCCATATTTCAACAATAAAGGAATAAGCTCATTCCTGCCGAAAGTCGCTGCAAAAGTCAGGGCCGTAGCGCCATTACCATTTTCTGCGTCCACAGCGGCGCCGTGTTCCAATAGTATCTTAGCGATCTCTGTATAACCCTTGAAGCTAACGCCCATCAAAGCGGTATTTCCCATTGTATCCTGTACTTCTGTATTGGCGCCTGCATCCAGCAGGGCACTTACTGCGGCTGCATGGTTGTAGTAGGTGGCAATGATCAGGGCGGTGGAGCCACGGGAGTCTTTGGCATTGATCTGTTCAGGTGTGAGAAAGCCCTCGAGGGCTGCTATATTATTGGTCCTTGCTGCTTCGAATATGTCCATGGTCTGATGATTTGAAGCAATATTAGGCCATACCCGCTGATTATGGAGAGGAATAGGATAATATCATAGGCTATAGATGAAATCTATTGGCTTTTAACTTTCTGATAACTGCTAACTATAAATAACGATGTTAAGTCGGATGTGGATAGATTGATATATAATTTTATTATTCTATCTTCGCGCCTGCGGGAAGAGATGTGGTCGATCTGGAACGGCGCCCCCCTCCAACGGGGGAAAAATAAGTTCGAATCTTATCTTCTCTCCTGCACTTTACAGGGGGATAGTTCAATTGGAAGAATGCTGGTCTGCCAGTCCAGTGACGTAGGTTCGAACCCTACTCCTCCACAGATAACGACTTCATCTTTACTTAATACATCGAAGGGATAGCTCAATTGGAAGAGTACCGGCCAGACACGCCGGCGATGCAGGTTCGATGCCAGCTCCCTTCGCTCTTTTACGCAATACATCGAAGGGATAGCTCAATTGGAAGAGCGCCGCCCCGGCACGGCGGAGAATGCAGGTTCGAAGCCTGCTCCCTCTCGCTCCTTATGGCCCACTGATAACCAGTGGGCTTTCCATTCCCTTTTAAACATTATCGCGTTATTGGCTGTTAAATAGATAATCCCGATTAACCAGCCACCATCATCCTGGAAATAGACCGACCTACAGTTTACACCTACGTTTTATACCGGAACAGTATATCCGGTGACCGCATATGTTATGAAAAAACTTTTATTACTGATACTGTCCCTCCTGGCAACCCCTTCGTTTGCGCAGGATAATAGCACCCTTCGTCAATATGATACACACATACAGCAAAAGATCAGAAGGGTAGATGATCACATGCAGAAAAGGATACTACGTTCGCTGAACAGGCTGATCGTTGATGAACAACGTATGAGAAAACGGCTGATGAGGTCTGATGCCGCCGCAGCCCAACGTATTTTCGACGGGGGGATCGATAGTATGACAGCGTTCAGGACACGCGCAGAAAAACAGCTTACAGCTGTTGGAGAGATCACACATAGTTACAATAGTTATCTTGATACCTTACAGGTAGCGATCAGATATCTCTCATCTTCCCGGGAGCTACGTCAGCTGGTGGACCAGTTACGTACTGCTGTTGGCATATCTGAGCAGATAAGTGATTATCTGTATAAACGTCAGTATGTGCTGAAAGAGCAGTTATCTCTGTACCCATCATTTACAAAAGACCTGCAACGGCTGCATAAACAGGTATACTATTACCGGGCACAGATCAGAGAACTGGGCTGTACTATCCGGGAGATGGGGCCGCCGGAAGTGCGTATGATGGCATTACTGCGTGAATCATCCGCATTCCGGGATTTCTTTAAGAAAAACTCCCTCCTGGCAGATTGGCCTGGTATATCCTTTACCAATAAATGAACGAAGCGCTATTCATTTTCCAGCTTAAGTAATTGTTGCTTCACCTGCTCATTTTGTGTCCAGGTAAAGTTCTTGTTGACGATCGTTCCGTGTTTATCTACAATCGCGTAGTGGGGGATGCCCACTAAATGGAACATACCGGAAAGGTGATTAAACTGGTCTACGCTTAGCCGGTAATGTTCTCCTTTGATACCGGGCATAATGACCTCATAACTTTTCTCCGGAGAAGAGGTGTTCGTGATATACAGGAACACAATGTTTTTGTCGCCTGCCAGTTCTTCTTTTAGTGGTGCAATTCTTTTGATAGCATCCATACAGGGACCACACCAGGTTGCCCAGAAATCGATGAAAATAACTTTCCCTTTATACTTCTCCAGTATTGTCGTGAACGTACTGTCAGTTGTTGTTGTTGCGGACAACTGATTGTAAGTATAGCCTTTTTGTGTTTTAGCGTTCCTGATACTTTCTTTTATACTGTTATCCAGCGCATATACATCTGCTAAGAGGAATGGGTTTTTGATATTTGATCTTATCGTTGCTAATTTCTCTGCGGATAGTGTATCCTTATTTGCATCCAGCTCGTGTGTGATCGACTGCAGATACATGATGTCTAATTCCATGGAAGGAGCAGCTGGTAATAGCTTTTTGAATATGATAGGTCTTGCTCTTTCCAGTGAACCAGCGAGCGTTACATTGCGGGCAATCATCTCCTCGTAATGACTGATGGTATTTTTAACGTCGGGATCGGATGTGTCCTTTGTTTTGAGCAAAGCCAGTTCTTTTTCATAGTTGATACCTTCCGTACGAGCCAGTTCATATACAGGCTCCATATACATCAGGCGGTTGATGACAATGAAATAATTAAAAGACCTTATTGCTAAGGGATCATTGAATTTTAATTCTTTCAGGAAGCTATAGTAACTGCTATCAGGTCTTACAGGGTTGGACAGTGGTTTTCTATCATCGAAGGACAAATTGTTTACGCGACGGTAGGCAGATTCCATCGTGCTTTTATAAAATAGCAACATCCCTACGATATTATATCTTACATCCCGTTGTGCGAGGTCATAGGTTGTTTTATTGAGATGATCTGCCTTGGCTATACTATCGATCTGAAACAATTTGTGTGATAGCAGCTGCTGAAAATAGGCTTTATATTGCGGGGGTGTCAATTTATAGATATCCGCATCGATCCCGTTCCAGTTATAATCCCTTACTACCTGCCTGACTTTGTTCATGTCATTATTGACGGCTGCGCTGGCGCCTTTAAAAACACATGTAACATCAGCCGTGTTACTGATATCAAAATCCTGCACAAGGTCTTTACCTGGCTCAAGATATATAGTGCTTTGGAAGAAAGGAAAGCCAATCCATATTTCCTGCTCCCTGTTTAATGGAATGTCCACAGAAAAAGTACCATCAGCTTTGATAGTTATGATATAACTGTTATAGAGTCCTGTAATTGCGCTGTTGGCAGATATCTGTGCAGTTGTGAATCCCATATCAGGACTATATCCTTTGATGGTCCCCGAATACCGGGTTATTTTTGATTGAGCTGATATTGTTAACGTGCAGCATAATAAGTAAATGAACGCGAGTGTCTTTTTCATTTCAGGTATTGTAAAGGATGAAGTAAGAAAGGGATATTTTTTTAATTGTATCACAATAAAAAAGAAACATCCGTCTTTCATATGTTCTACGTGGTTATAGACAAGATTGTTCAAAAAATATAAATTATCTACTTGTTTAATTAAAATTTGTTACCTACTTTTAATCTGATTTCAAAACCCTGAGGAAAGCATAACCCCTTTCCAACGTAAACGATACCATTGATTTTTCACGACCAGATGTGCTAAAGAGAAGTCCCATACAGTTCCACGGAATCCCAGGCGGACACGATATTCTGAAGGTCAATTCCATTAAATCACTTACCGGAGGGAGTATCTCCTTCACATTAAAAAACAGCGAAAAGAAGATGTCCTGATTTTTAAAATCCATTCATGTATCAAGGATAAAATAATTGAGGTCATTACATAAAATGTAATGAATAGGTACTTTGTTAGCCAGGTATCTGAGGTATGCTGCGATCATATCCCTCAGTACAGACCATCGCATGCAATAAACCAATTTTCCACATTTTAAATCGTTAACCATGAAGAAAAAAATCTATGGCGCGCTCGGCGTAGCGGCAATCGCATTGGCTGCATTCCTTACTACCAACACTTCAAGTTCAGCATCTGATACCACGCTGTTCAGCTTATTCAAGATCAACGCTGCAAACGCGGAATGTTGCAGTACCCCTGCTAACAATGGTCGTTGTAGCAAATTAACCGGTAACTGTTACCCGGATGCTGGTGGTTCTAACAATGACTGCGATTCTACAAAAGGTAATTGCTGATTTTAAGTAAACAGGGCTATCTGGTCCGGTCTGCATTGGCTATGGCAGTATCCGGGGCAGGTAGCCCTTATCTGACACAACGATCTGTTAAAATGTATGAAAATAGCGCATTATGTCTCTCAGAATACCTTTAATGTCACATAGCATTGCATATGCCATTATCCTTTGTTGCCTTATATCCTGTAAGAATAACACAGGTGTTGAAATGAAAAATGACAAACGTGGAAGCCTGAAGGCGGCAAAGAAACTTGAACTGGACGGTAATAAGCAATTTTCGCTGGACAGTCTGTCTGCTCCACGTCCCCCTTATATACAGCTCTATAACGATGCCAACGGTAACGAATACATTGCCATGCTGAGCGGATACTCAAAGAACATCTTTATATATAATTACGATTCGGCTAATAATCCTGTCAACCAGATACCTATTACTACTGTACAGATGCCCCTGGCATTCCATATAAAAAACATGGACTCCATCTATGTGTACAATGACAAAATGATGGAGATGGTCCTGCTGAATAACAGATCAGAGATCGTTTCAAAAGTTTCATTGATCAACAATGAAAATATGAAAGACTTATCCTGGACCACCAAATACCCACAGTATGTGCCGCATACGGTGAATGCAATTATTGAACGTGATGGTAAGCTGGTTTTTCCCGGACAATTTATCTGGACGCTCCCGGATACGATCGCACAACAGTTTAAGTTCACTTCACTGATCGATATTAATACTAATAAGGTGGACTATGTGCATAAGTACCCTTATGATATATATGGGCACGGGTACCTTTGGGATGAACCGATGTTTACCGGTGTGTATTATGATATCATGCCCGACCACAAAAAAATGGTGTACAGTTTCCCGGTATCCCATGATCTTATCGTACGCGACCTCGATACAGATAAAGAAGCAACGATCTATGGCGGTAGTAATGAGGCGGCAAGCATTACCTCCCTCGATGTAAATAAGGTCAAAAAGTCCGGCGAGTACATCTATCAGAAAGCCTGTACCAGCGATCTGTATGGTGGTATCCTTTACGATAAATACAGGGACGTCTACTACCGTTTTCTGAGAAAGGCGCTTCCTGAAAAAGGTGTGCGGCTCCGCTGGGAGAATAAAAAGGTAGCAGTGGTGGTAATGGATAAGGACTTCAAGTACCTGGGCGAAACAGAACTGGGAGACATGAACGAGTTCTATCCTGATAATTCATTTGTGACCAAAGAAGGGCTGAATGTGGAATATGTAGCGCCTGATGACATGGAAGAAAAATACCTGACGTTCAGGGTCTTCAAATTAAAAGACATTTAAAACTTATTATAATGAGATCAAGAATTATTTTGTGTTGTCTCATGCTGTCGCTGATTGCATTATCTTGTGAACAAACGGAAGGAAACAGAGAAGATACTGTTATTGAAGAAGGCATAAAAGAGATTAAATTGAAGCCGGAATACAATTGGCTGGTTATTTTACCCGGACTCGGCTGTAGAGGTTGTATTCAGGAAGCGGAAGCCTTTATGCGCGACTACATTGATAAGCCGCATATACTGTTTGTATTGACCAAGGTGCAGTCCATGAAGATGCTGGAGCAGAAGATAGGCAAGGAACTGCATACCCGCGGAAATGTTTACATTGATAAACAAGGCTTCTTTGATATCCCAACCAATAATACTATTTATCCCTGTATAGTGCAGCTCGAAAAAGGGAAAGCTGTCCAGCACCAGTTTCAGTCACCCGCAAACGGACAGGCTTTTCAGTTATTGAAGACACAAATTGAGTAAGTAAATATCCACGAATGAATTGTACCGTACGCATCTTCTTTGTCGTTAGCCTGCTTTGTACAGTGGTCAGCTCATACGCACAACCCGGACGTGCGATGATAGACAGCCTGGCACACCGGATGGAGCCTTATTCTAAAACCGGAGGCACCAGTGTTTATCTGACCGGTAATAAAGATATTTATATCGCGGGAGAAGATCTATGGTACAATGCTTTCGTACTGGACCAGCAAACATTTGCGCTTGCAGAACAGGAAAGCATCTTATACCTGCAACTGATGAAGGAAGGGAGTGATATAGCCGTCTGGAAGGAAATGTACCCGGTTACACATGGTATATCCGCCGGACGTGTATACCTCCCACAAACCCTGGAGCAGGGTAAATACCTCTTAAAGGCCTATACCGCGCGTTCTTTTTTTTCGCTGCAACCCTTCTTCTATGCTGTGTTCCCTCTCCAGGTAGTTCAGGACCCGCGTGCTATCAGGAATAACTGGCAGCTGGGTCAGTCCAGGTCTATCCGTCAGGGAGAGCAGTTACGTGTGACGTTCTTTCCGGAAGGGAACACGCTGATAGCCGGTATAGACAATACAGTCGCTTTTAAAGCGGTCAATAAAGACAATGAGCCGGTTGACCTCAAAGCGGAGCTCTATAAGAACGGAAAGGCGGTATCAGTTGTGCTGACAAAGCATGGTGGTATGGGGTTGATACGGTTTACGCCTGAGGCAGACGCGTCCTATCTGCTTCGTTATGAAGGCCGGGATTTTAAATTGCCGGCTGTTGTGAAAGAGGGCATAGGTCTTCATCTTGAGAGGAATCAAAATGATAGCCTGCTGTTCAGGCTCAGGTCTACTCTGCGGGTAGAACAGCCTGTCCTGTTAAGGATACAGGTAAGAGGGGCGGTGCAGGTCATCGCTGCCGGGTTGTTGAAAGATAGTCTGCTGATGAAGATACCTGTTGCAGCCCTGCCCCCCGGAGTAGCTGAGGTAACACTGTTTGATGAGCAACAGCGGGTATTAGCCACACGTCTGGTATATGTGCATCATGAAAAGAAGCTGTATGTGCGTTTCAGTCAGCTGAAAGATACTTACGCTCCCAAAGAACAGGTGACCCTTAAAATCAGTACTACGGATGAACAGGGACATCCGCTGCCTGCGGCGCTTAGTCTGAGGGTCTATGACCGTCTGTTTGGTAACCGCAGGAATACCCGTGATATTGTCAACTATTATCAGTTAGCTACGCAGTTGCGTGATACGCTGTACGATCCGTCCTTTTATTTTGATAGCACAAATAATGACAGGAGGGAAGCGCTGGACGTACTGCTGCTCACTCATAAGACGGACCAGTACAATCTGGGTGACGACAGGATGAAACAGGACTATGCCACCAGGAAAATGATATTAATGGATAGTCTAAAGGCCACGGTGACCGCAATGAATAAGTCCGGTAAAAAGAAAGCGCTTATATCGCTGATGTTCTTTGATTACAGCAAGAGCATTAACCAGGTAGGCGTGACGGATAATGAAGGTGTTTTTTATCTCAGTCCTGAGAATCTTTCCATCGGACAACGCTTTTTCATTAAATATTTTTCCGAAAAAGAACACGGTATTGATGTAACGGACCCGTTTAAGGCAATTAACAAGGTGGAGGCGGAACAGCATCCTGCGAATATGTTAAGTGAAAGAAACATTGTTATTGAAGAAAGAGGCATAGATAGCAACAGGTTGCAATACGGCAATATGCTGAAGGAAGTGATCGTGCAGAGCAAAGGCCGTGGCTTTGGAGATCGCTATATGGGCTACCTGGACAGTATCGCCCGGTTTGAAGGCAATACAGATTATGTAGGCCAGTGTGGCTGGCTGAACTGTCCGGCCTGTGGAAGTGGTACCCGCCCCGTTGAGGGCGTGGCCTATTCAGAGCTGATAGAGCCCAAAAGAAGCCAGGTGGGCAGTCATCCGTTCTCCTTCGGGGCCAATGATATGAAAAAGGAACCTTATCACTATCCGAAGTATACAGAGGAAGAGCTGTTGAAAAAGTTTAAGATGGTTATTACCAAAGGCTTTTATCAGCATCCGCCTTTCTACTCACCAGATTATGAAAAAGAAGATAAGTTGATGAGCGATACCCGTAATGCGCTCTACTGGAACCCATTGATCGTAACGAACGAGCAGGGGGAAGCGACCATCAGCTTTTTCTGTTCTGATATACGGAGCGGATTTTCAGGTGTGGCAGAAGGCGTGAGCGGAACAGGATATTTAGGTACAGGTACATTCAGTTTTGGCGTAAGATAAATTGGTATAAAGATGCGCAGGCGCGTAATAGTTTTGATCATTACTTTACTCTATCATATGACTTCCTTCGCGCAGTCCTTTACCCTGAAAGGGTCGCTGAAGGATACGAATCTACAGCTCCCGCTTTACAGGGGTTCCGTCGTGTTGTTGCAGGCACGGGATTCCTTTATCGTTGCGGATACCCGTGCCGATAAAGAAGGCCGCTTTGTATTTGATCATCTCTCCGATACTGCCGGCTATATCCTGTTTTTCTCTTATCCGGGTTATGCTGCCTATTCTCACAAGATCACAACGGAGAAACCGGTAAATGGCGTATTGGATATGGGAACAGTGACGCTGTTATTGAAGGAGAAACTGCTCAGGGAAGTGATCGTTAAATCTCAGACGGCCATCATCAAGATAAAAGGAGATACAACAGAATTTACGGCTGATAGTTTTAAGGTACAGGCGAACGCAGATGTGGAAGAGCTGCTGAAGCAGCTGCCTGGTCTGCAGGTAGATCAGTATGGTAATATCACTGTCCATGGACAGAAAGTAAAAAAAGTACTGGTGGATGGAGAAGAGTTCTTTGGTGATGATCCAACCCTGGTGACCCGCAATCTGCGTGCAGATATGATTGATAAGGTACAGGTCTATGATAAAAAGTCGGATGCGGCTGTCTTCACAGGTATCGATGATGGGGTGAAAGATAAGACCATTAACCTGAAGATCAAGGAAGATAAGAATAATGGCGTTTTTGGTAAGGTCGAATTAGGTGGAGGTACTGATGAACATTATAATGCGCAGGGCATGCTGAATGCATTTAAGAAAAAACGCAGAATGTCAGTGTATGGCACCAATGGTAATATTGGCCGCATTGGTCTGGGAGCAGCGGACAGACAGAAGATAGGCACTGATAATGATGGTACTGAAAACTATATTGATAAAGGTATTCCCACCGTCACCAGTGCAGGTGCGCATTATGACAACAAGTGGAACAACGACCAGCAGTCTTTTAATGGCAATTACAAGTTCAATACAATGACTGTGAATGGTGAAGATATCGTCGTATCTCAGAATAATCTTCCTGCAGGGCTGATACTTGGTAATTCCGTAAATAGATTTGATAATCGGAATACCCGCCAATCCGCCAACGGGAAATACATTTTCAAAGTAGATACATCCGCTACGATTACGGCATATGCAGATGGAACAGTCACTGATAACAGGACAGCCAGTTATGGCAATGCACAGAATTTCCGGGGAGACAGCAGTATGATCTATAATAACGAATCAACAGATCGTAATGACTATCATCTCAGATCCTATAATGTAAATCTTTCCTGGGAGAAGCGCCTGGGAAAAGCAGGTCGTACGATCTCCCTGTATATGAATAATAACTTCTCAAACGATCATTCGTCAGGAGAGAACCTGTCAAGGAGTGACTATTATGATTCAACCGGCAGACAAGACAGCACAGCCCTTTTGTATCTTGGCAGAAGAACGAATGACGACTGGCGTACCAATACCCTGAAAGCGATCTATACAACACCAATATCCGGAAAGGTGTCACTTGTCGTTAATTATCAGGTGGAAAATAACCTTAGTCATGATGATAAACGGTCTTATAACCTGGTGGAGAATCCGGCGGGAAAGAATGAGGATGGCGCATTTAGCAGTAAAATGAATAGTAATACCTGGTCTAATCAGGGAGGGCTCGCTATTAATTACACAGCGCCGAAATTAATACTGAAAGCAGGGAACAATATCCGTTCGATAGCCATGGACCTGGAGAGTGAGTTTGATAACTATCAGCTGAAAAGGAATTTCCTGAACTGGAACCCCAGCGCCAGTATACAATATACCGTGAAGCAATATACGGAGCTCCGGCTGAACTATACCGGTAACAGTATCAATCCGGAAAGAGCGCAGCTACTGCCATTGAAATTTAATAATGGTCAGCTTGTAACTTACCTGTCTAATCCGGACCTTGATAATAGTTTCAGCCATAAGATCAGCGGTGATTATAACTCAGCGAAAGTCGTTTCCAATGTATATACCGGTGGTAACGGAAGCGTGACCTTTACAACTAACCCGATCGCGCAGGCTATTAATGTGACCACTGCTGGTAAGTATATTTACAGGTTTGTAAATATGCCCGGATACACCAACATGAACTACGATCTGATGGCTTATTATGGTCGCCAGCTGCCATTTAATATACAGATGATCGCTGCATTGAATACCAGTGGTGGAAAGTCTTTCAATCTGACAGATGATAATGTGAATAAACTAACGTATAGTACATATGGCGCCGGACTGGAAATATATAAATCCAAACAGAAAAAATACAGTACTTATCTGCTGGCAAAAGCAGGGTATAACATCAATAAATCTTCCCTGCAACCCGGTAGTGAGAATAATTTTCCATTCGTTGAGATCAGACCGAGTCTGGCGATATACTTCCTGAAGAAATTTGAAATACATACGGATGTCAATTATCTCTGGCAACGCAAGTCTCAGGCCTTTAGTGATAATTTCAGCCGTGTGATCTGGAATGCCTGGTTAGGCCGTACTTTTCTCAAACAGGACCAGTTGACCATCAAGGTGTCCTGTAATGATATCCTGAATCAGAATAACGGGTATTCCCGTACTGCCAGTAATAACTTCTTTTCAGAGAACAGATATACGACCATCAGACGATTTTTTATGTTAGGTGCGACGTGGAATTTTACCAAATTCAGCACTATAAAACAATAGCACATGAAGAGATTATCCTTTTTACTGTCAATGATGGTCTTTTCTCATGTACTGTTCGCACAACAGGCGGCTTTCGTTAATAGCGGCAGGGTTGTATTTGAGAGAAGGGTGAATACCTATGCTGTGATGGAACGATTTGTAAAGGAAGCGAACATCATACCGGCATCCCAGGTGTATTCCTATATGTTGAGTTACCGGAATGATAATCCACAGTTCTGGACGGATGATTTTGAGTTGTATTTTGATACCACGTATACATTGTACAAGCCCCAGCAAGCCGATATAAGTCCCAGGACATCCTACATTGGCGCTGTAGCATATAAAAATAGCGTATGGAATAACCTGGTATCCCATGAGGCGGTTGCATTAAAACAGGCATTCGATCAGTCCTTCTTTATTAAAGACACTGTCCGGGCCATTCGCTGGAAGCTGACGGAAGAGACACGTGAAATAGCCGGTTTTCAATGTCGCAGAGCCAACGCGCTGTTGTCAGATTCTATTTATATCGTTGCTTATTATGCAGAAGAGATCCCGGCCAGGGGAGGTCCTGAATCTTTTAACGGATTACCGGGAATGATATTGGGCGTGGCCCTTCCACATGAGCATATTACAATATTTGCAAAGAGCGTGGACAGACAACCTGTTACTCCGGAAACCCGGAAACTCCCTGAGCAGGGAAGGAGTGTGCCTGTTGATAATAAACAGTATAGAAAATCGATGATGGATATCCTGCCCCGGTTCAGACTTACTTCCTCATGGATACAAATCTTTATGGACATATAATGATGTAATAATGTAAAATGAAAATATTGTTTTTAACCCACCGTTACTATCTGCTCCTGCTGACCGGCATGTTGGTCCCGATCGCGTTTGGCATGGGCTGGCTGTCTATGCTGATGATCGCTCCTTTTCTGGTGTTGCTGACAGGTTTGTATGGCTCGCGCAGATTCCTGAAAGGTCAGCTACAGTCAGCAGTCAATACTGGTTTAAAGCTGTTGCTATTGATCGTATACACGATCAGCTGTAAACTCTATGTTTTTGATATCTACCAGGTCAATAGCAGTTCGATGGAAGGCGCGCTCATAAAAGGAGATGTGTTATTTATTAACAAACTGGCCTATGGCCCGCAGGAGATCGATGATGCGAACAGTATTTCATGGGTGAAGTTGTTTCGTAGCAATGTGCGGCAGGATGAAACATGTCCTATCATCAGCAGAAAGAACGGTTATACACATATCAGCAGGAACGACGTTTTTATTTACGAATTGTTTCCCGCTTATTTTGTTGTGAAAAGGTGCGCCGGATTACCGGGAGATCAGTTAAAGATCAGTAATGATACCACCTTCATTAATAACCGGTATGCTCCTTTTCCGGCGTATCATCAGAGTCAGTATCTGCTGAAGTTTGCTGATCATGCCAGTCTGAGAACCTATCTGTCATTGATTTCCCGGTCTGCCATAGATTCGGTAAATATTGATTCCAATATATTAGTCGCCAATATTTCGCAAAGCGATCTGCCGCAGCATGCATTGCAGATCACCCGTTTACCCAACAAGCTATTAACAGGTAAAACGCCTTATTTCCGTCCTGATACCTGGACGATCAATAACCTGGGACCATTGACCATTCCCCATAAAGGATGGGCCGTTTCTGATCCGGCTTTATACCGTAATACCATTGAACATTGGGAGTGTAATGATACGCCTGGAGGATATGTGTTTAAGGATAATTACTACTTCATGATGGGAGATAATAAGCCCTATTCAGAAGATTCCAGGTACCTGGGACTTATTCCTGAAAGAAAGATCGTGGGCAAAGTTGCCTTCGTCCTTTACTCATATAGTGAAAAAGGATTTTTATGGGACCGCTTGTTTAAAACTATTCTATGAATACGCACAACAAACTAACAGCTTATCTGCCGTGGAGCGGGGTATTTATATTGTTATTATTGTTTGTCCTGACTCCCTTACAGCATAATACAGCACTTCAGAACGGCGTTACCGTCTCAAAAACCTTCTTCTTTGCAGAAGGCGTTCTCCTGTTATTGCTGATCGGAAGTATCACATGGCTGTGCCTGAACAGGCATATATGGATCAGCTGTTCCAGGATCGATCTGGTTTTTACTTTACTCGTTCTTTATATCGCACTACATAGTGGTGGCCGGTTTTCTCCCAGAATGATGGAACTGATCGCCTTAACAGGCTTTTATGCGGTGCTTCGCAGATGCCGGTGGCGGCATTTCCTGTTTATCCTGTATGCGATCGCTGTGGCTGGTATTATACAGTCAGTATATGGTCTGTTACAATTGTACAACATACTGCCTGCTCATAGTCAGTTCCGGTTGACCGGTACTTTCTTTAACCTGGGCGCTTATGCTGCTTTTATCGCATTAAGCGCATGTATCTCGCTGGCGTTGATCTTTTATTTTAAAGATAGGCGTATGACACTGATTCCGCAGCTTAACATCGTGCTGGCCATTATCATCCTTCCTATTACCCAGAATCGGGCGGCATGGATCGCATTGATCGTAGTGGGCGTGTTTTTATATGCGCGGTTTATGAAGAAGCAGCTGTTATACGGAATTTTAGTTGTCACGGGTGTATTGGTAATGGCTGGAGGCTACTATCTGAAAAAGGATTCTGCTGACGGAAGGGTACTAATATGGAAGGTGACCAGCCAGCTCATTCGTGCGCATCCGTTTACTGGTATCGGATATGATCGTTTTGCAGGTCAGTATATGAACTACCAGGCAGCATACATGACGGCACAGGGGAGTCCAGGTGAGAAACAGTTGGCAGATAATGTATACTATGCCTTTAACGACGGGTTACAGCTGACGGCTGAAACAGGCCTGATAGGCATATTGGGTCTGCTGCTACTGATAGTTTGCTGTTTTACGGTGAAGGGCTATGACAGGTTCCGTTACGCCGGACAAGCCATTATTTTGGGCTACATGATCATCGGGATGTTTTATTATCCGCATTTTATACTGCCATTAAAAATGACAGGTGTATTAGGACTGGCCATGTTATCCAGGATGGACCGGTCAGTGATAAGACAGCTACATACGGGGCGTGTTCCTAAGATGCTGGTAATGGCCATTACCCTTGTCATATCTGTTGGAGGTGTAATGTGGATCGAACAGTTTAAGACAGCCTACAAACAATGGGGAAAAGCAGAGACAGCCTATCAGCATCAACGTTTCAATGAGAGTATCCGGTATTTTGATCAGGCATTGTCTCAGCTGCCGCAGGATGGAGAACTGTTGTCAGCAGCGGGTAAAGCGTATTTTCTGGCAGATTCTCTGGATAAAGCAGCACTGTATCTCACACAAAGCAAGGCTTTCCTGAATAATACCATCATTGAGACCACACTGGGTGATATCAATGTGCAACAGCACCAGTATGCTACTGCAGAGAAATATTATCAGCAGGCTTTAAACATGGTGCCCAACCGCTTTTACACCGAGTATATGTTATTGAAGCTCTATGTGGCCAGCAACGAAAGTGAAAAAGCCTGTACCCGTGCAAATCTCATCCTGCATAAGGAAGTTAAAGTGTCATCTACTGCTGTGCAACAGATACAGGACTCCGCCAGAGTGTATTACGATAATAATAAATGCCATCACTAAATAAGACCTATGTCCATTGTTATGAAAAATATATCAATTACTATCCTGTTTGCCGCGTTAGGCTTGTTGTGTGCCTGTACTACCAGGAAGGGTAATGTAGAAGAGGAAGTGATCAGCTATTTCCAAAAGCAACAGCACCCGGAAAAACTCAAAGCTGCTCAATATTTATTGACCAATATGAAAGGACACTATAGCCTCGCTGGTCCTAACTATGATAAGTACGTGCAGATATTTCATGAGATCAGTATCATACCCGGTGATAAAAGAAATGCGGCCATCATGGACCGCATGAACTTTCATAAAATAGGAGATAGCTTTTTCATGGAAAAGGATGAGAACAGTCTGACGGCAGATTACCTCATTAAACACATCGAATATGCCTATGCAATATGGGAGAAAGTGCCATGGCGGAAAGATTATAGTTTCGATATCTTCTGCGAATATGTACTCCCCTATAGAATTGAGAACGAACATCACAGTAATTGGATCAGACATTTCCACGAGGCATTTGCAGGCATATTTAATGAACTGCATTTCGCCGGAGGGACTGTTTATAAAGCAGTTGATTATTGTACAGATAGTACGAGATATATCGCCATGCCCGATGGCGATAGTACAACGCTCATAAGATTAAACCCTGGTAAGGAGCATATTACTTTCGACAGTATTTATGTGGAAGCAGACGGAGAAAAATGGGTACGTCTTCAATATACAAGTGGCCTGGATTCGGCAAAGGTCAGACTGGTCATTAATGGCAAGGATACTGTATCACAAAATCTGAATACGGCCGGTAGTTTGTATTGTTATCCCGGTCACCAGGTCAGGATCAGGCATCCTTTTCATAAAGGGATCAATACTATTGAAGTAAGTGTGTCAAACAATCCGATCGGTCTTGATTACCTGGATATTATTCCCGTAGAGAAGTTCTATCGTAATACGCAAGGCTTTAAGATAACAGACGGTGCAAACTATGCTATTTATAATGCAGCAAATAACAAAGGACTGAACACAGTATTAAAGTCTGCCACCCAATTCAACATTCAGAATATAGATTACGGTTATTTTGTATTCCGCACGAAAGGTAAGAAGAATACAATGACCCTGGCCTGGGATACATATATCGGCCAGGATACCCTGAGACAGGCCGCATTCTCCGGAGATGATAACCAACAATGGGCGATCATCCCGGTAGGTAATGAGCATTACAAGATAATGAGCAAGCGGAATGGTAAATGCGTAGAACTGCTAAAGGATGGACAGCTGGCAGTGAGAAATGAATACAAGGGTAGCGCTCAGCAGCAATGGCGGTTCGAAAGGACAGACAGCACGATTCGTTTTGATACTGCTTCCCATGTGCCACAGAATACGCCATTGGAATATACCTGCCGTGTAAAGGACGCTATCAATTTTGAATGGATGATATTCAGCAATTACTTTCCCGCATTACCGGCAAGTGATATCTTCGAAAACCATGTAGGCGACTGCCGTGCGCAATCTCATTACCTGGTATATATACTGAGATCACTGGGTATCCCTGCTGTTAGTGAAGTGAACTTACAACGCCCTAACAGGACGATGGGCCATGACTGGAATGCGATCATCGGGAGTAAGGGGGAAACTATCTATTATCAGATAGATACAAAGCCCGCTACCGGCAAACCGGATTCTCCTATTGCTAAGGTATATAGGCGAACATTCAAAGTTGATTCAAGTGCATTACCATTTAAGAAATATCCTGCTGAAAATATTCCACTAACCTTTGATAACCCTTATTTCAAAGATGTAACCAGTGATTATTTCAGCACCAGAACGGTTTCAGTCGACCTCTTTGCAACAGCGAAGGATATAAAAGATCAACATGCTTATTTATGTGTATGGGATGACGCCAAATGGCTGCCGGTGGCATGGGGAGATATTCACAACGGGAAGGCTACTTTCAAAGACATGGGACTGAATGCACTTTATCTCCCGGTGATCTATAAGGATGAGAAAACATACATTCCTATAGGCGCTCCTTTTATACTGAAAGATAGCCTGCTTCAATATATTGCTCCCAAACCGGAACAGCCTGTAGCGGCAGTGTTAAAACGGAAATACTATTGGCCGGATGAACATTTCATGGACTTCCGCCTGCATGGTGGTCGGTTCCAGGCTGCGAACAAAGCCGACTTTTCAGACGCTGTGACTTTATATACCGTAAAGGGTAAGATTGCCCCTACCCCGTATAACATCCCTATCAGTGATGCGAAGACCTATAAATACTACCGTTATACAGCCCCACGCTTAGGTTATGGCAACCTCGCCGAACTTAAGTTTTATGATAAAGCCGGTCGCGAGCAGAAGGGTAAAATTATTGGTAGTGAAGATAGTTACAAGCTCCTAGGCAACACAAAGGACAAAGCGTTTGACAATGACGTCCTGACCTTTTATGATGGGTTCAGCCGGAATACTAACTGGCTGGGTATGGAATTCGCACAACCTCTGGCTATCGGTAAGATTAAGTTTATCCCCCGGAATGATGGAAATTGTATAGAGATGGGGGATGATTATGAACTGATGTACTGGAACAATAAGGACTGGCAGTCCCTGGGACTGGTGATTGCCCGGGAGGATTCACTGATATATAAGAATTGTCCTAAAGATGCGTTATTCTTACTGCACGATAAGACAAAGGGAAAGCAGGAACGCATATTTACGATTGATAAAAAAGGAAAACAGGTCTGGTGGTAGCCAGAAAAGGCGGATTCAGTAAGACTTCATATATTTATACCTATGCAACGAAAAACAGTTCTGCTGCTTGGCGCTAATTCGGACGTCGCTAAAGCTGCTATTCTCCGCTATGCGGCAAAGGGATTTCGCATCATCGCAGCTTCACGTAGTACCGATGTGCTTCAGGCATTTGCCGACCAGCAATCATTTCCCAAAGAACTGCTGACGATACTGTATTTCGATGCAGCGGATTTTGATAGTCATGCGGGCTTTTATCAGCAATTGCCTGAGAAACCACATATTGTCTTATATGCCGCTGGTTATCTTAAAAACAATGAAGACGCCTTACTTGATTTTCCGGGTAGTTTCCGGATGATGCAGGTACACTATGCCGGGGCTGTTTCCATACTGAATATCATTGCGATGGATAAGGAGAATGTCCGTCTGGAAAGGATAATAGGCTTATCCTCTCTTTCCGGCGTACGGGGAAGAAAGAGCAATTTTATCTATGGTAGTACGAAATCAGCTTTTACCCAGTACCTGGCAGGATTGAGACAGTATCTTTTCAACAGAAGGATCACTGTTAATGTGATAGTGGCGGGGTATATCCGGAGTAAGATGACCGCTGGACTAGACCTGGCTGAATCGCTGATGCTGGAGCCGGACTTCATCGCAAAGGCTGTAGTGGAAGCCGGTAATAGCCTGATCATCGTTCCCGGGTTTAAATGGAAGCTCATTTATACGATACTGAAATGGATGCCTGAACGCCTGGTAGCCAGATTGCCATAACCATATGGCGCTATGTCCAGCCACGGACAGCCATGTACCAAAACCGAACATATGTAATAATTGTTATCTGTTTATGCGTCTGATTAAACGTATTGTTTAATTTGGCTTCAAAATAGTTGTAGATTCTCCAGATATGCTATCACTATGTTGAAGAACTATTTTAAGATCGCATGGCGGAACCTGTTTAAAAATCCACAGGCTACCTTCCTGAATCTTGCTGGCTTATCCACGGGGCTGGCGGCTTTTCTACTGATCTATTTATGGGTATACGATGAACTGAACGTCGACAGGTTTCATGAGAAACGCGCACAGCTGTTTCAGATCATGGAGAACGTCAAGGACGGCAGAGGTACCATCACCAACGCGGGAACACCTGCTTTACTGGCGGAAGCACTTACCGGTACGATGCCGGAAGTTGAATATGCCACCGTTACCACACCTCCTTCCTGGTTTCCGGAGATAACCTTTTCAACAGGAGAGAAGCCTGTAAATGCGGCTGCTTTATTCGCAGGAAAGGATTATTTCAATGTATTCTCCTATCCATTGTTACAGGGTAATAAAGCAACTGTGCTGGCAGATAAGGACGGTATGGTCATCTCAGAAGCATTGGCCATGAAATTGTTCCATACTACTGAAAATGTTATTGGCAAAACCATCAGCTGGCAGATTCAGGATTTTAAGAAACATAGCACCATCTCTGGTGTGTTTAAAGGTACACCTGCTAATTCCTCTATACAGTTTGACTTTGTATTGTCTTTCGAGGCCTTTAAGGAACTGATGGGCATAAAGGGTGTGTTGGACAGCCAGAATAGCGATGGCCCTTTTTTCACCTACCTGGTCCTGAAGAAAGGAACGGATGTCAACGCGTTTAATAAACAGCTGAGCGAATTCCTGAAAGGTAAAAGCAGGGGTACTACCCGTGATCTTCTCTTACAACCTTATGCAGACAATTACCTCTACGGTGAGTTTAAAAATGGTAAAGCAGCAGGTGGCAGGATCGCTTATGTGAAGTTGTTTTCATTGATCGCTGTGCTGATCATCCTGATCGCATGCATCAATTTCGTTAATCTCTGCACGGCGAAATCTTCCGGCAGGATGAAGGAGATCGGTATCCGGAAGTCAATGGGCGCACGTCGCAAAACGCTTGTTTTCCAGTTTATGGGAGAATTCATGTTGCTGGTTTTCCTGGCATTGATGATTGCCCTTTTACTGGTCATCTGCCTCCTGCCGGCGTATAACGAGATCACAGGCAAACAGGTCGCTTTACGCCCTGATCTGAATCTCATACTCTCCATATTGGGCATCACTTTTATCACCGGAATTATTGCAGGCAGTTATCCCGCATTTTATCTGTCTGGTTTTAATCCGCTGGAAGTCCTGAAAGGACGACTATTGAAAGGGAGTGCAGGCGAACTATGGGCACGCAAAGGTCTGGTGATATTTCAGTTTACAATGTCCGTTGTATTCCTGATAGCCGTTATCATCGTTTACCGGCAGTTGAATTACATACAAAATAAGCAGCCGGGTTATGATAAGGAACATGTGGTCTACTGGCAGGCAACAGGGAAGGTGCCTGCTGATATAGATGGTTTCCTGGCAGAAATAAAGCAAATCCCGGGTATTGCCAATGCTTCGGCAATGGTCGCTAATGTGCTTTCTACCGGCCCTGGCGTGCCTGTTAAATACACCGTGAACGGACGGGATGAATTGATCTCTTTTAACTCCTTACAGGTCTCTTATGATATGATTGAAACCCTGGGTATTGAGATGGCCGCAGGACAAACATTCTCCCGCAACTTCGGTGCTGAGGCTGATAAGATCATTTTCAATGAGACCGCTATAAAAGCAATGGATATTAAAGACCCGATAGGAAAGATCATTGATTTCCGCGGGAAAAAGGTCCAGATCAAAGGTGTGACCAAAGACTTCCATTTCCAGTCGTTGCATGAAAAGATCAAACCCGTATATATCATATTAGACCAGCTGGTGGGAACGATCATGGTGAGAACAAAGGCAGGCATGGAGCAGGAAGCCCTGGCAAAGCTGAGCGCGTTTTATAAGGACTACAATCCTGATTTTCCATTTGAATATAAATTCCTGGATGATGACTACCAGGCACAGTACATAGCAGAAAAAAGAGTGGCCGTTTTGTCTAAATATTTTTCCGGACTGGCAATGCTGATATCCTGCCTGGGCCTACTGGGACTGACAGCTTTCACCCTGGAGAAAAGAAGTAAAGAGATCAGTATCCGTAAAGTGCTGGGCGCCACTGGTAATAATATCGTATTAATGTTCTCTGCATCCTATCTCGTATTTGTATTGTTAGCAGCGGCATTGGCGGTACCATTAGGATGGTGGATCATGCATAACTGGTTGCAGGAGTTTGCATATCATATCAACATCGGTGCAGATGTATTTGTGATTGCTTTAGCGGCAGTACTACCAGTTATCTTACTGTCTGTTGTTTTTATTGCGGCCAGGGTCGCCTGGGCAAATCCCGCAACGGCCTTAAAGGCGGAGTAGATATAGTCTGACTATACCTATCCTTCATTAATGCTACCTTTTCAACGTAGCACTAACGTAGGGTAAGTATAGTCAGACTATAGTAAAAGCGAATGCTTTAGATTAATCGCAATTTACAACAATAAGATGTCATCAGTCGGCAGCAGGATTACCGCTATCAGTAGCCAGCCGGAGCGCCAGTTCCAATACAGGGTCCCGATGCTGCAATATATCTGTAACAGCAGGACTAATAACATGATCTGCCGGTATGCCTTTATTTGTTTGAAATGGATGTAACAACCGCATGTAATAGCTTAATAAAGGTACATCCAGACCAAGATGTGTATGCGGCAGGTCTACCATGGCAAAGCCCCCGCTTGTATTCCCCTGCATCGTTCCACCACTTTCTTCCCCGATGAATACAGCCCGGCGACTGTCTTTCGCGATAGCCGCAAATTCAGCCGTTACAGAAAAGCTACGCCCGTTTTGTAGGATGTAAACATTGCCGCCAAAGGCATTACCCGCAGGGTTAATCACACCTAGTCCTTCACCATAAGTGAACAGGTACTCATCTCCCTCTTTTTTTATAAACTGTTTGAGGTATTCCATTTCCGCAGGAAACGTGGCATACGCAGCAAAAGAATAAGGACCGGTGCCGGCTACCGTAAGTTTGTCATAATACCGGAAAGGAGCGCGTGCTATGTATGAAAACAATTGTTGTCCCAGGCGGTCTGTGCCACCTTCATTGTTACGCAGGTCAATGATCAGTGACCGCACCTGCTTTTCTTTGATCAGCCGAAAGGTACTGTCCAGGAAAGCCGGGAAAGCAGGCATTCCTTCCTGTTCCATAAACACGGCTATCCGGAGTAAGGCAACGCCCGCTGAAGGGAAAGAAACGGTATAGGGTGGCTCAGGGGAGGCGGTAGACCTGATCTCTCTGACGCTTACTGCCGGGACCACGACTTTCCCTCTTTTTCCGGCGGTTTCTTTATAACCGATTGTGAACTGTGTAGCTGGCCCGGTAAAGGCGCCATAGTATCCTGCAAAATCACTATTAAGCGCGGCATATTTTGCGCTTTGTACAGCACCATCTGCATAGATGTTCCGGAATAACCGTGCAGTGATCTGTGAGATGTCTTCCCCATTGATACTAAGTATCCGGGTGCCGGCAGGCAGGAGTTCCTTTGCGCCATAAGTACGCAGCACAAATGCATGACCATCCTTAAAATAGAGTTGAAGCGGCAGGTACCCATTATCAAAAAATGCATAAGGATCGTCTGGTTTCCCGGCAGGGTGGAACTTAACATGCCCGTCGCCTATACCAGCGATCAGCGGATTTACCAGTCTGTAAAACGCATATGCGCTCATGCCTTTTCTCAGTTGCTTCTCAATGGCGGTAAATTGTTTGTCTGCCTGCTCCTTTGTCTGGAAACGATAAAGTCCCGGGTGAGCTTCTTCTAATGCCTGCCGGATCACAGTGAAATCCGCCTGTAATTCCTGTGGCGTGAATATCTTTTGTGACCAGCCGGATATACCTGTTAACAACAACCAACATGCGATGAGGATCTTTTTCATAGAAATCATTTTTTCTGTAAAGCTAGATCGGGCTGAGGTTCCCGTCGACCGTGCCGACAGGATTGAACCTGTTGTTACAGGATTTTTGGTATGCCGACGGCGTCATACCTGTCAGTTTTTTAAAGGTGGTATTGAAGGTCGCCTTTGAGTTGAACCCACAATCTATTGCTATGCCTAATATGCTATACGCTGTGGATGATGGGTCTTCCAAACGACATTTCACGGCGGCTACCCGGAAGCTATTAATGAAATCATGAAAGCTTTTTCCTGCCTGTTCATTAATAGCCTGTGAAAGATGATGCCGGGATACCTTCAATTGCTCCGCAAGGGTAAAAATGCTCAGATCAGGGTCCAGGTAAGGGCGCTCCGCTGTCATATGGTCCAGTAATCTGTCGTAAAGGGTCTTTTCTGCTGGCGCCTGCAGCCCTGATTTACGGTACTTTCTTTCTGCAGTTATCTGAAGCTGGTCCGGTCCGAATATCTCAGGTTGCAGCAGACATTTGATCGCTGCCCAGTACACCAGTATCACCACCAGTAAATAGTTGTAATGATAAAAATGTGTGATGATGGGCAGCTGCCATTTCCTGCCGTAAAATCCCAGTGCTGATATGATCAGTATTCCCAATATCCCGTATATGAATTGTTGCAGCCATATCAGGCGGCGATGTTGTACATCGGAAAAGGTATTTTCTACCTGCTTTCTGAATGTCCGCAGCGAGGACAATGAGAGCAGCAGATAAAAGGTGATCATACAGAGACTGACCTGGTTCAGCCAGCCGAAATCCAGGCGGCTTAAGCCGGTAAAATCCATCAGGAGCTGTCTTTTTGTATCGGCAGACTGAAAGAACCAGGGCGAAAGCACCAGCAGGTAGCAAAGGAAAGGGAGAAGGTGCAGCGCATCTTTAGGTGTCAGGGGCTGCCCGCCGTCTGTAACTTTTTGGGTAAACAGATAAATCAGCGGACCAAAAAGACTAAGCTGTAACCAGGATATACGGCTCAGATGGGGAAAGGTCAGAAAGAAAGAACGGGTATCGAATGCGTTGAGTAAAGCCTGAAAAGATACCAGCAACATAAAGCAGATCAGCAGGATACTGGTCGTATTGTTCTTTTTGCGGGTATATAACAGAAAGGCAAATAATGCCGCGTTAATCAGGCCCGCAGTGACGAAATAGCGGAAGAGCGCAATAACTGTCATTTCTTTGGAATATCTATGAACAATGAATGTCCTGCTAAAGACGCATGTATCGCGGGGAAGTTGCCTGGGGAGCAGCTATTTTATATGAACGGGGTTAAACAAAAAGGCCTTCTCACAAGAGAAGGCCTTTTACAGTATTAATTGATGCTATCATTAATTGTCCGTTTTCTGTTCCGCGAGGAAACTTACCACGTCCCTTATTTCTTTTTTGGAGAGCAGTAGCTTCATATCCGGCATACTGGACTCCGCATATTTTTTATTGACGATCTGATCGGCGGCGATGGTGCGCTCTTCCTGTCCTTCCTTGATCTTCAATGCTGTTTTGGTCTCTCCCTGGAGGATACCTGTCAGTTTTTTACCATCCTTCAGCTCAAGTGTCACCATTCCAAAACCCGGCGCCAGTCGTGCGCTTGGTGTAATAAGCGCCTGCAATATCTGTTCTCTGGTGATCCGTCCGGCAACGCCGTTCAGTCTTGGGCCTGCATTACCTCCCCGGTCATCATAAGAGTGACAGCGCATACACTGGGAGTTCTGGTTATGGAAGAATATCTGTCTGCCACGTTTAGGATCGCCTCCCAGCAGACAGCTGTTGTAAGCAGCCATCAGATCGTCTGGCGATACTTTACTGTTGATCGTTTTGTAACGGGTGGCCAGTGAAGTTGAGTGGCTACTGTCGATGGCTTCACCTAACTCGAGAGAGATACCTTTGTCCAGTTGTCCGGCGGCCATTTTATCCAGCAATTCGCCCAATGGTTTTTCCACATATTGTTGTGGCAGTTTACCCAGTGTCAGCAGGGCGGCCTGTTTTTCTTCTACTGTTTTATTAGCAATAACGCCCATGAGCAGTTTTACCATCACGTTCTCTGAGATATGCATTTTACCCAGGAGGTCAAGACCTGCTACACGTACTGATTTTTCCTTGTCAGTCAGGGCGGCTGTAATGCCTTGTTCCATACCTGCGTCCTGTAAGCTTACCAGTGATTCCAATGCGGCAACACGCATGTCTGCATCACGATCGGTCTGTACGGCAGCCAATAACGCTGCTCCCGCCTGTTTGATCTGTAATTTGGCGATCGCTTTGGCAGCACTGATACGTACCGGTAATTCTTTGTCTTTTAACAGGGCAGTAAGCGGAGATGTGGACAAATTCACGACAGGTGCTGCGTTCCTTTTAACTTCCCCTCTGAGACGGCCATCTACACGGTCCAGTACAGATGGTTTAGCCCATACGCTCAGTGCATCTATGGCTTCCGCCCGCATCGGAGCAGGACTACCGGCTTTCTGTGCATAGGTAAGCAGATTATACAAAGCACTGTCTGTACCTACCCGCAGATTTGCATTGATCGCACGGCGAATCAGGGCTTCATTTTTGAAAGAAGTGGTCGCCAGCAGCCTGGCCAGTGCCGGTAAAGCATCTTTAATAGACAGATCATCGTTGATCGCACGGGCTGTTTCTGTTACGACAAATTCATCTTTATCATTCAGAAAAGCTGCAATACCCGGATGACTCATTCTTCTGAGTGTCACCACCGCCGCTATACGCAGCGCACGGGAAGGACTGTTGGCTAATGCGATCAAAGGCGCAGCCTCTCCTATATTGGACAATGCCAGCGTACCTGCATGGCGCTGATAGGCGTCTACATCGTTGTTGGCCTCAAGATATGCGATCAGTGGTTGTACCGCTGGTGCATATGCGATCCTGCCCAGTGCTTCCGCTGCAAAGAAACGCGCACGGCTGGCAGTATCCTTTAATAATGGCACCAGTGCGGCGCCCGCTTCTTTGTAACGGATATCTCCCAGCCATTTCGCTGCCTGGGCGCGTATCTCCGGATCATTATCCTTTAACAATGGCAATAATGCTTTTGCATACTGTTTATTCTGACGTGCCAGCTGGCTCAGTCCCCATATACCATGTACTCTTGCCAGTTGATTGTCTGTTTGTTTTAAAGCCTGTTCGAACAAAGGAGCACCTTTTTCTTTCCGTTTTACCAGTTCAAACTGTGCCTTCATGCGTACACGCATATCCGGGTTCTTCAGCAATCCGGCGAGATCAGCTTCTTTACGTTTGCTGAAATCTTCTGCCAGCAGTGTTTTTGTCAATGTACGCGCAGCACTGGCAGCGTCTTTCTTATCATCCAGCTTCCAGATACGGCCATAGTTATGGGTGTCCCATCCATCTATCCAGTCCGCCACATACAGTGCGCCATCCGGGCCAAAATCAATACCAGTTGCCAGTATGCCACCCAGTACTTTTTTATGTTCACCCAGTTCAAAAGTGGCGCCCTTCGGATTTAATTTAAAGGCATGTACGCCGGAGTTGGAAGGATTACCTACAAACTCCGCCACAAAGAATGTATTCTTATATGCAGCGCCTAATGCGGTACCGGGATTGTACACAAAACCAGCCGGACCACTGACGAAATTGCTGATACAGGGTGTGATGTATGCCGCCTGCCCTTCGAAACGGGGCAGGTACATCTTTTCATCCATCCACACTTTATAGGTGTTGTTATCTGGGTCATTGTATTTACCATACTGCCAGTTGCTACGCCATCCCTGGTCACCACCATTTACCAGGTATACCAGGCGTTCCTTTTCACCAGGATGGTCACCATCATTGTCTTCACTGATGATATTGCCATACTCGTCAAAGGCAAATTCGTGTGTGTTACGGATACCATATGAAAAGATCTCAAAATCGCTGCCATCAGGATTGGAACGGGCTAATACGCCACAGTTAGGGAAAGACCATGCTTTACCATCAGGTCCTTTCCCGTTAAAGCCGATATCACCTATCTGCCAGTAGATACGTCCGTCGGGCCCCATTTCCACCCCTGACATACCATGGCCGCTAAAGCCTACGTGAACGGCATAACCATGGGAGATAGAGGTCTTTTCATCTGCGATACCATCATGGTTTTTATCTCTTATGCGCCAGAGATCAGGCGCTACGGCCAGGTACAGATCATCGCCGTCACTCAGTACGCCGCCGGCAACGTCGGTCACCTCGTCATGAAAATCATCTACCACCAGTTGTGCCTGATCAGCTACGCCATCGCCGGTAATATCATCCACACGGTATACGTGTTCTTTTTCTATGGTCAGGTCACGCCAGTCATGAGAACTGTCGCCATTGAGGTCTTCCAGCCACTGGTTCCGCTTGCTGTTCTCCGGAGATAACTCTTTATGGAGGAAGGCGCGGCGGTCTTCTACGGTTTGCAGACTGATAGATGGTATCTCCCAGTCCCGGTGACCACGGATATCAAATTCGGAATGCTTTTGCCGGTCAGTGGTCGTATAATATACGCGTCCCTGATCATCGATATCGATACCAATAGGAGAGATCACAAGCGAATCGATGCCCCATAGACTAAGGGAAAGACCTTCCGCCAGTTCGGGTTTTACGATATTGGTGATTGAGTCCGCCAGATGAGCGGTAAGCGTCGTATCCATCCGTTTGATCCGCTTGTCTGCGGGGCCGGAGTCTTGTTTACAGGCGGGGAGACAGGCCGCAGAAAAAAGCAGTGAGACCAGAATAGGATCTTTTAAAGCAAGCAGTTTTTTCATATGAGGAAGCAATAATTGTCGGTTGTACACACTTTTTGCATGACCGATTAAGATAGGGCAAAAAAAATCGACAATGGAATATTTTTTTTGAACGGGAACGACTACAGAAATTTCGGCGAACCCATATCCAGGGCGCCGCTTTCCGGCCAGGGGCCATCCGGAACGGTTAACTCACTATGTGGCCAGGCCACCCATTTATCGCGGGACATGCCTGCCGCCGTAGTCAGGTTTTGCAATACAATAGAAAGGTCTGTCATCCGCCAGACGTCTTCATTAAGATCATCTTCCTGACCGGCTGATGCTGCCATGGCTTCCTGTCCGGTACGTGACAATACCAGGGTTGAGCAGGGCGGACTCCAGCAACCTAATCCCCCAAAGACAGCCTGTAACCTCGCCGCTACTTCAATGCCGCCTACAGAGTCCATCGTGACCGCACAGGCGACAGGTTTACCGAAAAAGGCAGGCGTGTTTTCAAAAGCGGTAGTGACCTCTATAAAACGCTGTAACGGCGAACTCCAGTTATTCCAGTATACACCGCTGATCACCAGTAAGGCATCACACGCCACTAACAGATCATATACCTCACGGACCGGCGGCATCGGGCCGGCAAGTGTGAGCTGTTTTACGGTCTGTTGCTGGTCATGCGCCAGTATTTTAACCGCTGCGCTCATAACAGCGGCTGAATTGCCTGTTGTGCCACGAAGGGAGCCATTGATGATCAGTATGTTTTTTGCCGTAGCTATCATGTTGTCCGTTACAGATTGTTTTATCAGGATTAGTAGTTAATGGTGTTGTACATGGTTGTCTATCACGACCCGCACCCTTGCCAGGTGATGGTCATCATGCTCTGCGACAAAGTACGCCAGGTCAATGATCCGCATAGGTGTTTTTAGTCTGGGATGCAGGGCTGTTTTTTCTAATTGTTCATCGTTCAGCGCAGCGAGTTTCTTTACGAATGCCTCTCTTTGTTCTCTGAACCTTTGCAACAGCACAATGGTCTTTGTTGAATTATGATCTGCATTATGCGTCGTCTGATTGGTAAGATCAGCTACTCTCAGTTCGGTCTCCCCTTGTACCAGGTCATCCGTTCTGCCAGACCACAAGGGTTCCATATCACCCAGATGCCCGATCTCTTCTTTGATGCTCCATTTGCCATCATCTTTCAATGTCAGCAGGTCGGTATCCAGCGCGCCGATGATCTCTTCCACACGGGCCGGGGTACCACAAAGTCTTTCTATAATGGAAGGCAACAGGCCGTTGTCGTCAATAACAGGGAATTTCCTTTTAAACCATTCAGTTCTTTTCATGGTGTAATGAATATGTCCGTGTCAAATGTATGGAAAATCCCGCTCTAATTACTATGCTGTACAACCATCACATGGATAGCTGTACAGCGTTGTAAAATTCGCCCGTTTGACGAATTGCCTATTGTTTGATAAGTTTTAATCCTGTCCTGTGACCGGTCTTTATAATGTAACTGCCGGGTTTTAGTTTACTGACATTGATCCTGACGGGGCCTTTAGCTGTCGGAGACCGCATATTCATCACACATTTGCCGGACAGATCGTAGATCATGATCAGCTCCCTGGGCGGTATGTTGGTAAGTGTGATCTGGTCTGTTGAAGGATTCGGATAAATGATCGTTTCCTGGTTATCCGCTGACTGTGTTTTGGATAAAATAGTATTCAGCCGCCATTGTCCGTGCAACTGATTGTTATCATCGAACTGATCAACGTCATCACCTGCATTGATACCACCGCCATATACTTCCACAATTCTTCCGCTATGCGCTGCTTTCAGTTTATAGTAATTATAATCGCTGGCAATAAGAATGAAATGCTGGTTAATGTTGTTGTTATATGTCCATTGCAACACATTGGCGACATTGTTGGTACTACCGTATTCCACATCCACCGCTTTACCTGTCTGTACATTGATCAGTTTATAAGCACCGTCTCCGACATCTGTGAAGGTGAATTGCTGGTTCGTGGCATTAGTGGCATTCCATTGCAGATGTCCTGTACTTATTGTAACAGCCAGCGTTGTGCATCGCCGCCGTTCCAACCCCACTGAACAAGCTTATAGCCATTCTGTGAAGAACTGGAATTGTCTAATGAGCCGCTTGTCTGCTGATTCCATATCCTATAACTGCCATCTGCCTGTTTATCTACCCACCAGCGCTGATTGCTGCCCCTTGTAGGTGTCCATTGCACCAGTTGTACATCATTTGCGATATTACCACCGGGTACGTCCAGGGCTTTCCAGCTGGACTGGCTCACAATGTTCCAGGAATTGTCCTCATTCTGTGTGAAGTTCCACTTTTGGTTAAGGCCGTTGTTAAAGCCCCATAGTACGATGCCAGCGCCATTACTGGTCAGGCCTGCATTGTCAATGGCGATGCCATTTTGCTTGCTGACCATCACATGCGTTCCTGCTATATCGTCTGGTTGTGCGCCTGGCGTGAACTGTAGCCAGGATACGGCGCTAACGAACTGGCTGGTGACCAGGTTATCATTGATCGGCGTCTGCTGCGCCCAGCCGTTCCAGCAGATATTTCTGTCTGTTCTGCGATTATTCCATAAGGCAGTCGCATTTTGTAACATCCATGGATAGTAAGTGCTCCACAGCCGGTTATCCCGCACAAAATGGCCCAAGCCTCTTGCAAATTCATCTGCCCATGTATTGAGATAGCCGGCACTGTTACTGATAATACCGTTGGTCGTCATATTATTTCTTACATAGTCAACCGCCTTCTTCGCATCATTGAAATATTGCACATCACCGGTGATCTGATAAAGCAGATTGGCGAAGTCAACAAAAGAGCCCTGGTTATACACAGCGCTTCCTTTATCAACATAGTTATCGCGATCTATACTGGTATATACCTGACCGTTATCCGCATTAAAAAGACGGCTACGTGACCATGTATATATCTGTTTCGCACGGTCCAGGTACCAGATATCATGATTGGCCTGATAGATCAGACAGGCCAGCTTTCCCATCGGGTTATTTGAAAGCGAGTTTTTGTTGATAGCCTCTCCCGGAGGTGTCATGTCTGGTTGTTGTTCCCAGATGCCTCCGCCATTGTACTGCGTGTCCCATCCACGTGCGAAGGCCATATCAAAGCCATACCTCGCTGCTGTCAGAAAACTGGCAGTACCCGTCATATGATATCCCCGGATCAGGCAAAGCGACATCCAGGCAATATCATCATTCCAGCCATCCCAGGCCCAGGGAGTGGGCGTCATTTGCAGAAAACTGGTACAGAGATTATTCACCAGTGTTTTGTGTGCAGCTCTTCCCGTTCGTTCGTAGGCATCTTCCATCCCCATAATGTTCAGGGCAAGTGTCCATGTACCATCAGAAGCGTTGTCATTGATAGATTTCTTATAGTAGGTAAGTCCGCCGGAGGTGACCAGAAAGGCGTTGTTAAACGCATCAATAGCTGCGTCCGCGTTACCGGAGTTGACTATGTTCATAGGCGCTACAGTCAGAGAAGGGTTTCTTTCCAGTGCAGGGTCTACCAGGTTCTTTTTGCTGCACCCGGTAAAGATGATCGCTGTGAGGACGGTCAGGGACACAAGCATGTTACGCCCTGGGGTCATGGTTAAACGGTCTGTTTTCATGTTTCGATTTTGGATTGAGTGATTCATATTTAGTTTGTGGAATACTGTGGATAAAGGCAGGCCATTCAAAACCGTTGGCCGGTTTTGTTCATCTACGTGGATCTGTTTGATAAGTATGCAAATCCATCACGGACACACATACTATTTTAAAAAGGAGGGAAATTTTATTTGAGTGAGGGAGGGCGAAGCGGAAATAACCCCGTACTATTTCCTGGTGATAAGCATGATATTAATGACCAGGGCGACAATGTCTTTCAGGTGTATACGCAAATGTTGCAGTGCATAAGTCAGTTGATTTTCAACAGTGCGCTTGGAAATATGCAGCTTCTCGGCTATCTCATCATTGGAGAGGTACTCGAACCTGCTCATTCTGAATATCTGCTGACAGCGTGGAGGTAACAGCGACAATAGTTGTTGTAGTTGTACATGCAGCTCCGATTGCCGTATACGGGTATCTGCTTCGTTGGAGATGAAGTCACTATCGCTGAAATCTTCTACACCGGGTAGTACCAGCTGTTTTACTTTCCTGCGGGAATATATCTGATAACGTGTGGCCGTGAGCAGAAAGGCGGGGAATGATTCGATGACCAGGGTCTGACGACGGGTCCAGAGACTCAGAAAGATGTCGTGTACGATCTCCTGACATACATCCTTATCCTTCAGCTGTCTTGAACAGGTATTATATACAGCCGCCCAGTATTTGTCAAACAGCCGCGTAAATGCCTGCTGATCGTCATTACGAACGGCATTCCATAACCGGATATCAGATTCATCTATGGGAGGCATGGTGGTTGAATTGAAAGTCGTGGAAAAGATAGTCTTTAGAAAATTAAAAAAAATATTTTCATTTTATGTGTGTCCCGCTTTTTTTTTCATACTTATAAACAAAGAATGCCACCATGACGGAAGAAGAGTTTTTGATACAATACGAACTTTACCTGAAGGGAAAGCTGGATGAAGAAGCGATTCGGGCCTTACATGCCTACCAGGACGAGATATCACTGGATACGGAGGATAGAGAAGGGCCCGGAGAAGATGAGATAAAGCAGGCGATTCTGGCCAGACTACAGAGCAGCATGGGACCAGTTGTCCGTCATCAGATCAGGAGACGTCCTGAACGGATGTGGTGGGCGGTCGCGGCCATACTCGCAGGACTAAGCGTTGGTGTCATTTATACGATACAGCTGCGGAATGCGAAGGGCAGCCGGGGAATAGCATATAGCGCCGGAGTCAGCCAACCAGGCTCCCAACATACGCGCAAGACCTTGCTCACCCTGGCTAACGGGAAACAGGTATCCCTTTCGGACGCCGTAGATGGCCCGGTGGCCTCATCAGCCGGTGTACTGGCAAGCAAAAGATCGGGTAGTATATTGTCTTACAGTCAGCAACAGGATACAAAATCAGCCATCCCGGATACGAACAGTATAGTAACGCCCCCGGGAGAGCAGTTCACGGTTACGCTGGCGGATGGATCACGGGTATACCTGAATGCCGGTACCTCTCTCCGTTTTCCGGTGTTCTTTGGGGGCAGCAGAGAAGTATATCTGACAGGAGAGGCCTGTTTTGAAGTAAAGGCGGATGTAGCCAACCCTTTTATTGTACATGTCAATGGAGAATCCGTAAAAGCATTAGGGACAATGTTCAATATAAAAGCGCATACCGAAGAAAAGACGGCCAGTGTGACCCTCGTTCACGGCGCCGTCAATGTAGCGCTCAGGGGGAAAGAACAAACATTGCATACCGGACAGCAATTGAATTATAAAGCGGGCCAGGCTACCTATTCACTAAAAGAAGTCAATACAGACGTCGTTATCGCCTGGAAGGAAGGCTACTTTGCCTTTGATAGAGAAAGTATCACTAGTATAATGGCGGAGATCGGAAGATGGTATAACATGAAAGTGATCTTTGCAGGGGGAAACGTAAACAGGAAATTCAGCGGTAAGATCGTACGCTTTACCAACATTACAGATGTACTCAGGAGACTTGAAATGACAGGCGCCATGAAGTTCAGCATACAGAAAAATGATATTGTAGTCACTATAGAAGAATAACAACCAAACTACCTTTTATACCAAAAAAATCGTTCCTTAACTACTAGCCAAATGAATAGAATTCCACGTTTATGGCTGCACAGGGCAGAGCCCTGTATGCATAGGAAGCCCCTATGCCGGCAGCAGCTGCTGATTGCTTTTTTTATATCCATGCTCTTGCTGTCAGTTCGTGTGAATGCACAGCGACAAGACCAGACCATCACATTGAGCGTGAAAAATGAATCGCTCGGGAATGTCTTTAAAAAAATACAGCAGCAATCCGGACTGCTCTTCGTCTACGAAGATGAGCTGCTGCAGCAAACGCTTCCCCTCACCTTCAACGTCGTAAAACAGCCGCTGAAACAGCTATTGGATGAATGTTTCAAAAATCAGCCTGTTGAATACAGTATGCTGGATAATTCCGTGATCGTCCGTAAAAGGAATAACCCCGCACCAGCACAACCAAAGGTGATCAGCGGAAAGGTGACAGATTCAAAAGGAGAGCCCATTCCGGGAGTAACTGTCCGCTGTAAAAGTAATAACGTTAATACCCAGACAGGTGCAGACGGTATGTATTATCTGAAAGTAGCTGCCGGCGATGTGTTGGTATTCTCCTATGTCGGCTTTCTCACGCAGGAAATACCGCTGAAAGGACAGGAAAAACTGGATATCACACTGAATGAAAAGGCGTCGAACCTGCAGGATGTTGTAGTCGTAGGATATGGTCAACAGAAAAAGATCACGGCAGTTGGGGCTCAAAGCACTATTCGCGCAGAAGACCTGAAATTACCTGCTGCTAATCTGACAAACGCTATCGCCGGACGCGTCGCTGGTATTATTGGGGTACAGCGTAGCGGACAACCGGGATATGATAACGCCGAAATATATATCCGCGGCATTTCCACTTTTACCAGTAGTAGTCCCCTGGTGTTGGTGGATGGCGTAGAACGTGATTTCGCGAACGTTGATCCCGAAGATATCGCCAGCTTCAGTATCCTCAAGGATGCTTCTGCTACTGCCGTATACGGCGTGAGAGGCGCAAATGGCGTCATCCTCATTCAGACCAAACAGGGGAAGGTAGGTAAACCACTGATCAATGCACAGTACGATCAGGGATTTACACAGTTTACAAAGACGCCGGCATTTGCAGATGGCGTGACCTATATGCGGATGGCCAATGAGGCATATAAAAATAGTAATCCCGCTGATCCTTTACCAAAATATACAGAGGAACGCATCGCGAAAACTGCTGACGGCACTGATCCCGACCTCTATCCTAATGTAGATTGGTTCAAAGTATTGTTCAATGATTTCGGGCGTAACCGGCGCGCCAGGGTGAATGCGAACGGAGGCTCCGATAAGGCGAAGTATTACCTGTCTGTAGGTTACTACGATGAGGCTGGAATGTACAAAACGGACGAACTGTCTGCATATAACTCACAAATAAAATTCACCCGTTACAACTTTACTTCCAGTCTGGTTTTACAGCTGACCAAAACCACCAGTGTGGACTTTGGCGCATCCGGATGGCTCAGCAACGGGAACTATCCTGGCAGTTCTGTGGATGATATCTGGGCAGCCGCATACACATTGCCGCCTATCCTGATCCCGCCGGTTTATTCGAATGGCCTGCATTCCAAACTGCGTACAGCCGATATTAATAATCCATACACCATGTTGACCCAATCAGGGTATGTATCTGAATTCAGAAGTCAGTTATGGAGTAATATCCGCCTGACGCAAGACCTGGGTTTCTGGTTAAAAGGACTGTCTGTATCTGGTATGTTTTCATTTGATAACTACAATAATCACACGATCAAGCGTACCAAGTCCGTGGACGGTTACCTGGCGAAAGGACGAGATAACGATGGCAACCTGTTGCTGGAGCAAACTTCTATCGGAAGCAACTATCTGGGCTATGAACGTTCAAATGGCGGGTCCAGGCAATTTTATACAGAAGCCAGGATGAATTATAAACAAAACTTTGGCGCCAATGAAGTAACAGGTATGCTCGTGTTCACACAGTCCGACAGACAGGATGCATTTGCGGGCGACTTCATCAACTCTATTCCATATCGTTTTATGGGATTAGCAGGTCGTGTCACCTATGCCTGGAATGACCGGTATCTCGCTGAAGCAAACTTTGGTTACAACGGTTCAGAAACATTTGAACCGGGCAGAAGATTCGGCTTTCTTCCTTCAGCAGCCGTAGGATGGGTGGCATCTGAAGAAAAGTTCTTTAAACCCTTACAGGATAAAATACAGTTACTGAAGCTCCGCTTCTCTTATGGTCTGGCAGGGAACGGCAATATCGGCGGACGCCGTTTCGCCTACATCTCTACCGTCGATGGAGGAAATGATAAGTATTCTTATGGCGGTAATGGTATCAATAATGAGATCAACGGAATGGATATCGGTGACTATGCCGTATCTGTTACCTGGGAGAAAGCAAAGAAGGCAAATCTGGGCTTTGAATTAAGGGCTTTGCGTGATCAGCTCTCAGTAGTAGTGGACGTATTCAATGAGGACCGCACGAATATCTTTCGGCAGCGGGGAGACGTACCGAACTATGTTGGTATACGCAACCTGCCCTGGGCCAATCTGGGAGAGATACATAATAAAGGCGTCGAAACGACCATAGAGCTCAATAAAAAGATCGGTCCCGTAGATGTTGGTTTCAGAGGCAATTTTACCTGGAACCGCGCTATCATTATCAACGATGCGAATGCCCCATGGGCTTATCCCTGGCAACAGCGGATCGGTCGTAAGTACGGACAACGCTTTGGTTATACTGCCCTTGGTCTGTATACCTCTAAGGAAGACGTTGCCGCCAGTCCTTATCAAACCGGTAGAAATGAGCCCGGTGATATTAAGTATAAGGATTTGAACAGTGATGGCAAAATAGATAACTATGATGCCGGTCCTATCGGTTATGGCAACATTCCGGAAATCGTTTATGGATTTGGTCCCAGCATCAGCTGGAACGGCTGGTACGTCGCCGGATGGTTCAAAGGGATCAGTAATGTGGATATCCGGCTGAATGGAGACGGTCTGCAGCCCTTTAGCCAGGGTGGTGAACGTGGCAACCTGCTGGCAGGGATCACGGACCGCTGGACGCCTGATAATCCTGATCCACATCCATTCTATCCCAGATTGACCTATGGCAATGATAATATGAACTACGCCAGCAGCTCCTGGTGGGTGAAAAATGGCGCATTCCTTCGCCTTCAGACTTTACAGTTTGGCTATACCTTCTCCGCACACCAATGGTTGAAATTAGCAGGACTGTCTTCATTGAACCTGTATTTTATCGGTAATAACCTGGCCACTATCAGTGGATTTAAATTATGGGACGTCGAACTGGGAGACGGCCGTGGTGCGGGATATCCATTGGTCAAAACATTCAACGTCGGAGCGAAACTCACTTTCAGATAAAGATTAAACCGGAGAAAATGAAAAGAATTATTATATCAGCAGTGATCCTGTCTTTTTGCGTCCTCCTGTTTAGCGGATGCAGTAAATACCTTGATCAGGTGCCGGATGATCGTATCACGATAGAAGAGGTCTTTCGTAAGAAAGCAACATCCGAACAGTTTCTCGCGAATGTTTATAGCTATGTAAACGATGACGCGAACGTATGGGAGGGATCACCCTGGTTCAGCAACTGTGATGAGGGGGACATTACCTGGTCTAAATATGCTGTATATGACCTGAACATCGGTAATATCAGCGCGGGCAATGCCATCTTTGATCGTTGGGGCAGATATTATAATGGCATCCGCTCTGCCTCTTATTTCATGGCGCATATTAATGAGAATGTAGAAATTCGCAGCGTAAATGGCCAGCAACTGATCGATCAGTATCTCGCAGAAGCACGTTGCCTGAGAGCCTATTTCTATTTTTTGCTGATGATGCAATACGGCCCCGTTGTACTGGTCGGAGATAACCCTGTTTCTCCTGATGCACCAGCTGCGTCGATGCAACTACCAAGAAGTCCGTTTGATGAATGTGTAACGTACGTCAGTAACCAGCTGGACTCAGCCCTTGTTGACCTGCCATTGGTCCCTAGTTCTAATGGCCAGGCCAGTGAAATTGAATTGGGTAGAATGACCAAAGGTATCGCCCTGGCCATTAAGTCACGGTTACTGCTATATGCGGCAAGTCCCTTATACAATGGTAACGCAGAAATGGCCGCCTTTAAAAATCATGATGGTAAGCCAATGATAGCCACCTCTTTTGATAAAGAGAAATGGAAAAAAGCAATAGATGCATCAAAGGCTGTGATCGATATCAGCTTGTACAGTCTTTATAAAGACCCCTCGGGTGATGTGATAAAATCATTACAGGGCATTTTCCTGAAGCCATGGAACGCAGAACAGATTTTTGTCAGAAAGAAAAACGGGCTTGTAGACAGAGATGTAAATGCGATGCCAAGACAGGCCGGCGGCTGGAACGGCGTGGGCGTCACACAGGAACAGGTGGATGCCTATTTCATGAAAGATGGCAGATCAATTAAAGCGTCCCCGCTATATACGGAAGCAGGATTTACGGAAATAGAAGGTGTTAAAGTCAGTAATATGTACCTGAACAGAGAACCCCGCTTTTATGCAGATGTGATCTATAACAATTGCGTATGGCAGGGAGGAAGTATGAAAACCGCAGCGCCGGTCACCTTCTACAGGTCCGGACCAAACGGTAAAAACGGACATCCTACCGACTGGACAAGGACAGGGTATCTGGTACGGAAAAATATAGCGTCCCAGACGAATGCAGGCGCAGGCGGTAGTGGACAAAAACAGGAGCGGCCCGAAGTTATTTTCCGCCTGGGAGAGATTTATCTCAATTATGTGGAAGCATTGAATGAATATAATCCCGGTCATCCGGACATATTGCTTTATCTGAACAAGATCCGTGAGCGTGCAGGTATTCCTGTGTATGGCGCGGGAACAGGGGATGTACCTGTCCCTGTTTCTCAGGAGGAAATGCGGAAGGCAATACGGCAGGAACGCCGGATCGAACTGGCATATGAAAATCATCGCTGGTTTGATATCCGTCGCTGGAAAATTGTAGGAGAGGTCATGGGAGAAGTACACGGAATGGATATCAACAAGGACGGAGATGACTTCTATAAAAGGGTCGTAGCTGCGCTGCATATGTATATTCCGGCATTGAACTGGTTCCCTGTCAGTCAGTATGAACTGGACCGCACACGCATCCTGGTACAGAATCCCGGATGGTAAGTAGATAAGTTCCCAATAAACAATGACTATGCATCTTAATAAAATATTTCCCTGCGTTTTATTTCTCTTTATCATCTTTGCATCTTCCTGCAAAGATCAATTTGACCTGCCGGTCCAGCCAATTGAAGATTATACGAAGGTCTATATGCCACAGGCCGTAAATAATCCGAAGAGTTACGTACTGAAGATCGCCGATTCTCTGCAGGAAATGGTGTATTCTGCCAGCTGTGGCGGACAGGATTACCCGGCAGCAGATATCAACATTACTTTTGCTGTCAATAATGAGCTGGTGGATAGTTTTAACAGGGTCAACGGCACCAGTTATCCAATAATGCCGGATGGGAGTTATAGCCTGACCGCATTAAAGGCAACGATCGCTCATGGAACTTTGAGTACCGGACCGTTAAAGATTTTTGTAAAGACAACAGGACCGGAGGCGATCAGTTTTATGAAAGACTACCTCCTGCCGGTATCTATCCGGAGCGCTAATGAAAAGATCAATGCAAAGCTTGCAACGACTTTCTTTAAAGTAAGGGCCGAACCAGACCTCAATGACTATCCCATTTATGACCGCTCAGCATGGAAGATCATTGATTTCTCATCACAGGAGGTAAACGGAGAAGGGGCCGTGAACGGTAGGGTAGGATGTATACTTGATAATAAGCCCGACACCTACTGGCATACACAATGGCAGGGAGCATCTCCCGGACCTCCGCATTTTATTACAATAGATATGGGCGCAATAAAGACCGTACATGGTCTCTCTTTTCTGGCCCGTCAGTCTGATGGGGGAGGGAAGCCTAAAGAAGTCAGGTTACAGGTGAGCACGGATAATATCAGCTGGGAAGACGCCGCTGCTTTCTCACTGGCAAATGTTACGGAGAACCAGCCACAATTTCTTACTATCTTTCGGGATGCGCGTTACCTGAAGATCGTGGTCCTTGAAAGCTACAATGGTAACTATACGCATCTGGCGGAACTGAATGCTTTTTAGGGTTTAATAGTTATATCAAAACACAACCGATGTTTTTTAAAATCAGACTTTTAGGAATGCTCCTGCTGTCACAGTGGCTTACAGCAGCCGCACAGACGAAAGAGACAGGAGATGTTCCGGTGGAAATAGAAAATCCACGTATTACAGGTATCAACAAGGAGGCAGCTCATGCAACGCTCATGCCTTACAGCAATCTTACAGAGGCCCTTAAAGGAAACAGGAAGGCTTCTTCCCGCTGTCTGTTATTAAACGGCACATGGAAGTTTAATTGGGTTTCCTGGCCGCAGAAAAGACCGGTAGACTTTTATAAACCGGCCTACAATGTATCCGGATGGGATACGATCACTGTTCCTTCCAACTGGCAGGTGAAGGGGTATGGTACTCCTTTTTACAGTAACTACAATTATACTTTTCAGAAGGACTTTCCAAGGGTGATGAGCACTCCGCCAAAGAACTTCACCGCATTTACAGAAAGAAACCCTGTAGGTAGCTATCGCCGGGATTTTACCCTGCCTGCTACCTGGAAGGGTAAGAAGGTCTTCATCGGGTTTGAAGGCGTTGACGCAGGCTTTTTCCTGTGGATCAATGGCCGTAAAGTTGGTTACAGTGTAAACAGCCGTAACCTGGCGGAATTCGATGTGACGGACTATGTAAATCCCGGAAAGAATACCGTAGCTGTGGAGGTATACCAATACACTGTCGGCAGTTACCTGGAAGACCAGGATATGTGGCGCCTCAGCGGTATCTTCAGAAGTGTGTACCTGTGGAATGCACCACAGGAACATATCCGTGACTTCAATGTGAAAACCGTATTTGATGCCGGATATAAGAATGCCACTTTACTGGTCAATGCAAAGGTGAAAAATTACAGTCAGTCGCCTGCAGCCGCCCGTAAACTGGACGTAAAGCTATTTGAAGCTGGAAAGACAGTGGTAGTAGCTACCGGTAATGCCAATGTGCCTTCTTTACAGGCGGGTGAGGAAAAAATGGTACAGCTCAGCATACCCGTAAATAATCCGCAGAAATGGACGGCCGAAACGCCCAATCTGTATACAACCGTCCTGACATTAGGAGAAGAGCTGTTAAGCACACCTACCGGTTTCAGAGAAGTGAAGATCGAGGGGCGGTCATTGCTGGTAAATGGTGTCCCTGTAAAACTGAAAGGCGTGAACCGTCACGAACACTTTCCCGAAACAGGGCATAGCCTGAATGAAGAACAGATGGTCCGTGACCTGGTGTTGATCAAACAGGCCAATTGTAACCACGTAAGGACCTGTCACTATTCAGATGATCCGAGATGGTATGAGCTCTGTGATAAATATGGCCTGTACGTGCTGGCGGAAGCCAACCTGGAGTGCCATGGCGCTATGGATGAATTCAACGAAGAACCATCTATCAAAGATGCCATCATCGATCGTAACGTCGCTAACGCAGAGAACTTTAAAAACCATCCTTCCGTTATTATCTGGTCACTTGGTAACGAGTGTGGCAACGGCGGGACTAACTTCCGTGCCGCATTAAAGGCCGTTAAACAGATCGATCCGGACAGACCGGTACATTACGAAGGCTTCGGTATCGGTAAAGACAATCCGGCTGATATCGATAGCCGCATGTACACCGGAACGGGTGAAGTGAAGCAGATCGCAGAAAATAAGGACTTTACCAAGCCTTTCTATCTCTGCGAATACGCACATGCAATGTTTAACTCGATGGGTTCAGTGGACCTCTATAACGAATTATTTGACCAGTACCCTTCCCTGTTGGGTGGTTGTATCTGGGAATGGCAGGACCAGGGATTATATAACAAACGTAATAGATCACATCCGATCACTGCTTACGGTGGTGGTTTTGGTGAATATCCTAATGATAAGTACTTTATTCATAAAGGGGTAATTGCTTCCGACAGATCGCCTAAGCCTCATTATCCTGAACTGAAACATGCTTATCAATGGATATCGATCAAAGGTGCTGACCTGTCCAATGGCATGATCAGCATTCGTAACCGCTATCAGTTCATCAGCCTGGATGCATTCCATGGCAAATGGACTGTGCTGAAGGATGGCGTAGCTGTGGATAGCGGTCTTATCACGGGCCTGGATGTTCCTGCCGGGAATGAAAAACAAATTAAACTGCCGCTTAAACCTTTACAGGCGGGTGCGGAATATCTGTTGAATGTATCATTCTTTACCAACCAGGCATCTTTATGGTCGGATAAGAATTTCGAAATAGCTACGCAGCAATTACAGCTGAGCCCCGGTGCTTCCAATACCTTGTCCGCTATGGCGGCTCCATCGCTGCCGGTATGGAAAGCAAATGATAGTACTGTCCTGGTGAACGGAAAAGGCTTTGCCCTTACTTTCGATAAACAGAAGGGTACTTTCTCTAAGATGACCAGCAATGGTAAGGAAGTGCTGAATGAGAACGGCGGACCAAGACTCCATCTCTGGCGTGCACCGCACAGAATAGATGATATGTGGGCAGATGAAGGCTGGCAGAAAGCAGGTCTGAGAGACCTGAAATGGGAAGTGGAAGGGACACCTGTAGTGAAGGATTCCGCGAATGTATTATGTATCACTGTCAATCTCACCGGTAAAGGAAAGAACGATTTCGTTGTACGTCATCGGGCCCTGTATATGATCAGTAACAACGGTCAGATACGTGCGCTGAACAATGTCAGCTCCAGTGATTCAACGCTCGTTGTAGCACGTATGGGTGTGAGGATGCTCCTGAATCGTCAGCTGGACCAGTTCTCCTTCTATGGCCGTGGCCCGCTGGAAAACTACAGCGACAGAAAGAGCGGTTTCCCGATCGGTATTTATAACAGCACAGTGGCGCAGCAGCTGACGCCTTATGAGAAACCAATGGAAGCAGGTAATCATGAGGATGTACGTTGGGCAGCACTGGGCGCCGGTACCGGTAAAGTATTACGGGTAAGTAATGTGACGGAACCGATGCAGATATCTGCTTTGCCATATACTGATGAAGAGATGGAGCCTGTCGGCTATAAGATAGACCTCCCGCCGGTGAACAGTACCGTAATGACCATCAGCAGGTATACCCTGGGTGTGGGTTCAAATGGTTGCGGACCACGTCCACTGCCTCCATACATGGTATATGCAAAACCTGCTATTTTCAGTTATGATCTCTGGCTCGGCCAATAGGAATAAAGTTGTTTAACCTGTAGAGAGTCCGTCGGCAGGCGGACTCTCTCTATTTTTACCCCTTACGCTATCCGGAAAAAGATTTACGCTATCCGGAAATTTACCACCCGGTAACAAATCCCCCTTTCATTTTATTATTTCTTTGTAGTCTCTTTTACATCAACCAGAATCCAGTAAATAATCATGAAACGACTACAAGCTGTTTTTTTACTCCTTTTCCTGACTTCAGTTGTATATGCACAACAGCAGCATGGCACTATCAGCGGTGTTGTAAGCACTAAAAATGGTGAACCGGTTGCCTATGTAACCGTAGGTGTCAAGGGGACATCATACGGCGCCACTACCACTGATAAAGGAAACTTCCGTATCAACCGTATCAATCCCGGCACTTACACGATCAGCGTAAGCGCTGTCAATATCATCTCGCAGGAGAAACAGGTAACAGTTACCGCCGGCCAGAATGAAACGGTAAATTTTGAACTGGACCTGAGCAATACGCAGCTGAAAGAGGTGATGGTAAATGCCCGTAGCAACAGTGTGAAGATGGACAACCCCTCTCAGTCCCTGCGTTTACAGGAGCCACTGATCCAGGTGGCGCAGAATATCCAGGTCGTTTCAGCACAGTCTATTAAGGAACAACAGATCATCAGCATGAGTGATGGTATCATCCGTAATGTGAGCGGTGCGGTAAGACTGGAACACTGGGGTGACTTATATACCAACATTACCATGCGTGGTTCACAGATAAAGGCTTTCCGTAATGGTTTCAATGTCGTAAGTTCTTACTGGGGGCCGCTGACAGAAGATATGAGCTTTGTTGATCATATTGAGTTCGTAAAAGGTCCCGCAGGTTTTATGATCTCTGCAGGTGATCCAAGCGGACTATATAACGTAGTGACCAAAAAGCCAACCGGTCAGACTAAAAACGAGTTTAGCTACACCGTAGGCAGTTTCAACCTTAACCGCGCATCGCTGGACCTGGACGGCAAACTAAGTAAAGACGGCAAACTCTTATACCGTCTGAACCTCTCCGGACAGAACAAAGGGTCCTTCCGCGCCAATGAATTTAACGACCGTTATGCCATCGCCCCGGTGCTTTCTTATCAGGTAGATGACAAGACCAAATTAACGGTAGAGTATGTTTACCAGCGTGCGAATATGTCAGACGTAGGTTCTTACTATATATTCACGCCTGTAGGATATGGCGCATTGCCAAGAGATTTGTCCGATCTGCCTTCCGGTTTACCGCCCACCAAGATCAATGACCACAGCTTTACAGTCAACCTCCAGCACCAGATCAGCGAAAACTGGAAACTGACCGCACAGGCTGCTTATTATAAATACAGTCAGGATGGTACCTCTATGTGGGCCGATTCTGTGAAAGCAGATGGCACATATTACAGGAACGTGGGTATCTGGGAAGCGAAAAGCGCCATGTCCCTGGGTCAGATCTTCTTAAATGGTAAAGTGACTACCGGTCCGGTCGTACATAAGATACTGGCTGGTATTGATCTGGGTGATAAACGTTATACCGCTGACTATGCACAGACACACTCACTGGATACCGGATCAGCTCCGTTTGATCCATATCATCCCAACCTCGATTATCCTTCCAACGGTTATCCGGTATATGACCGTAGTTCGAGCCTGGAAGCAAGAGCGGCAGCTGGCTTTGGTCTGATCAACTCAAACTATTCCAGCCTGTATCTGCAGGATGAACTGGGCTTCCTGGATAATAAAATAAGATTGACACTGGCAGGCCGTTATACCTATATCAGCCAGTCTGATTTTGGTACAACATCAAAAGCCAAACGTTTCACGCCACGCGTAGGACTGAGCGTTTCCATTGACGACTTTACTTCTGTTTATGGATTGTATGACCAGGCGTTTACCCCACAGGCAGGTGCTGTCAGCGTGGGTAAGTTAAAACCACTGACAGGTAACAATATTGAATTTGGTATCAAAAGAGACTGGTTGCATGGAAAATGGAATACCACTGTAGCCGTATACCGTATATTGAAAGAAAACGAACTGACAGCCGATCCGAATGCACCTGCGAATTCAGGACTGAGTATCGTATTCGGTCAGCGCAGAGCACAGGGGATAGAGTTTGATCTTCGTGGAGAATTGCTGCCTGGATTAGACTTGACAGCCAACTACGCACTGACGGAAGCCAAAGTAAGCAAGGTAAATCCGGGCGTATCTGAAGCAACAGGTATAAAAGTAGGAGATGTCGTTCCTGGTTATTCCAAACACGTTGCAAACGCCTGGCTGACTTATAAATTACTGAACGGTGCTTTGAAAGGAGCAGGTATTTCTGCTGGTTTTACTTACCTGGCTGGTCGTGAGACAGATACCTGGAGTGTTGGTCTGCAGAGATTACCTGACTACTTCAAGATGGAAGGTGGTCTGTTCTGGGAAGGCAGCAAAATGCGTATCGGCGCCAATGTGTTTAACATCTTTGACAAGTACTTATACAGCGGTTCTTACTATTCTTACCTGAATGCTTATTACTATCAGGCAGAAGCGCCACGTAATTACCGGCTCTCTGTTTCCTATAAATTCTGATCTTTATCGTAAATAAAAAAGCCGCCCGGTCATTATTGGCCGGGCGACTTTTTTCGTAGCATACTAAGTCCATTGCAAAAGATAGCACAGCCATGCTTATCTTTGAAGGCTATATAAATCTTAGGTTATGGTGCGCACTTCTCTGTCATTGACATTACCCTCTTCGCTGGGACAGGTATCAGCAATATGTATGGTGCCTGAAAATCCTGTTTGTATGATGACCCTGGCCCATGGTGCAGGCGCAGGTATGGAGCATGTTTTTATGGAAGCATTGGCCGGATCGCTTGCGGCAGCGGGTGTAGGCACATTACGTTTTAATTTCCCGTTTACCGAACAAAAGAAATTCAGACCAGATACTCCGGCTGTTGCGCATCAGACAATTGCCACTGCCATTGACAAGGCGCTGGAACTATATCCTTCATTACCGCTTTTCGCTGCAGGGAAATCATTCGGTGGCCGTATGTCTTCTCAGTACCTGTCCATCAATCATCGTAAAGACGTAAAAGGGCTTATATTTTACGGTTTCCCCCTACATCCTGCCGGTAAGCCATCTATTGAAAGAGCGGAGCATTTAAAGGAGGTAAAACAGCCTATGCTGTTCTTACAGGGAACAAAAGATACCCTGGCCACCATCGACCTTATAACCGATGTATGCAAGTCCCTGAAGAAAGCAACGCTGGTGAAACTGGAAGGTGCAGACCACTCTTTTAAGGCCGGTAAGAACAAGGACATGATACCGCTGTTAACGACGGAAACTAAAGGATGGGTGGAAAGGCACTGATCTGATATAAGCGTATATTTGCTGAAACTTTAACCCCTAAAATCCATGTTTATGTCCAGATACTTATTGCTTCTGGTCGGCATCTTTTGTTTTCAGCAGACCATCGCACAGGTAGCAGATGAAAAAGCTGCGCCTACCCTGAAATCCGTTTTGTTACAGCAATATAAGACCACCTGGGATAAACAGGAATGGTTTGTGCCTGTAGAAAAAGGCATAGCGGGTATTACCGCGCAACAAGCCTCCTGGAGACCCGCTGATTCCAGCCATTCAGTAGGAGAGCTGGCTTATCACCTGCTCTTCTGGAACAAGCGCCTGCTTGATCAGTTTAACGGGAAAAAGGAGGCAGATTTCAACGGCAATAATAACCAGACCTTTGACGCATTTACAGAAGCGTCCTGGAATTCCATCGTACAGCAATTAAACCAGGTCATGAAAGACTGGGAAAAAGCCATTGAAACAGCTGATGAAACAAAACTTCAATCCTGGTATGGCAACATTGCAAATATGAATACGCACAATGCTTATCATACGGGGCAAATCCTTTATATCCGTAAACAGGCGGGCAACTGGGATGCCGCGAAAGGTGTAAAATAATACCACAAGACATAAACAACTATGCCCCGACATTTGTAATCGGGGCATAGTTGTTTATGTCTGTCGCACACGATAATAAGTGGCCATATCAGTAGAGCAAAGGCCGGTAAAACCAACCTGCCGCAATGCGTTGACCAACTGCCCCCGATGATAGGTAGTGTGATTGAAGACATGTACACACGTTTGTGAAAATTCCATTTGCATTTCACCACCTCCCGGCCATTTGAAAATAACCGGTCTTTGATAGTCTTCCTCCGCACAATTTTCAATAAACCGCTTCAGTCCCGCAGATGCGTTTTCCCATATCGCGATCAGTTCTTGTCTTGTGCCGGCAAATACAGTTGATAAATAAACCGGATCAGGAACATGGTGCCAGAAGTCTATCCAGACGCTTTCTGCACTGGCGATGTGAATCGCGGTTTGTCTGACGCTTGGAAAGCTGCTGGTGATCGCCTGTTGCCATTGTTCATCACTGATCTGTCGCAGCCATGTTATAGCAATGCTGTTTGCCCAGACGTTATAGTCCGCGATGGCCAGCAAAAATTGTTTATGCATCGTTTTAATGCTTTTGACCATACACAATTAAAGAAGCCTTCGCCAGTGTCGCAAAGTGCAGATTGAAACCTACAAAAGCAGGTGTTGTATCCTGGTCCAGCTCCAGTAACTTGCTGAGTGCATACACCGTGATCAGATAACGATGCGCAGGCCCTTCATTAGGCGCAGCGCCGGCATATCCGGGTACACCCAGGTCCGTATTGCTTTGTACCGCACCCTTTGGTAATAGCTGTTTGTCCGGATCACCTGCTCCGGATACTAATTCATGAACGTTTGCAGGAATATTAAAAACGACCCAATGCCAGAAGCCACTGCCGGTTGGCGCGTCGAGGTCATAGATGGTTACAGCGAAGCCTTTTGTGTCTGCTGGTGCATGTTCCCAGTATAATTCCGGTGACTGGTTATCTCCCTGATAACCCATGCCATTGGCATATTGCTGATTGTTCAACTGACCGCCAAGCTCGTTGCTTTTTAATGTAAATGTTGGTACTACTGCCATGATCTTTTGCATTTTGTTTGAATGATGATGCAAAAGTAGCTGCAAAGGGAGGGGGTAAAAGATAGGCGCCCGTCCAGAAAGTGTGGCTGGACGTTCAATCTGCTAATTGGTACTGTTTAGGGGTTTTGCCGTAAATCTGTTTGAAAGACTGAATAAAACTGGAGAGGTTCTCATAACCCAGTTCATAAAAGATCTCACTGGCTTTCAGCTTGTCCTGCTTCAGCATTTTAGCCGCTTTCTCCATCCTTTTCTCCAGTAACCATCTGTTCGGCGTATTATCATAAATACGGGCGAATCTGCGCTTAAAAGAAGAAAGGCTCATGTTACATAAAAAGGCAAGTTCTTCAACAGTGATATTACTGTCCATATGTGAGGTGACCGCCTGTCGGATGATCAGGTCTTCATTCGCATCGGCGCTCATATTCCTGATCTGTTGTATCTGCCCCGGATAGTGCACGGCAAGATAGAGAAACAGTTCTTCCAGTTTTATTTTTTGTAACGCGTAGTAAATAGACTGACCATCATTGAGCATACAGTCAAGAGAATGTATGAAGTTGACCAGGAAAGCATCTTTTTCAAATAAGAGGAAGGGAGGCTGGTCTGCTACTTTTGTTTGTTGACTAAGCAATGCAGCATGGCGGTTGAAGAAATCTGCCAGTAGTTTATTATCAAACAGAATAAGGATACTATGGTAATCTGCATTGGCCGCTGCTATTTTTTCACTCATGAGGCAATTACCCGCCGCCAGCATCACAAACTGATGCGGTTGTAACGTCACCTGTGAACCAGCAAAATGCACCGTTTTCTCACCTTCCAGCAGGAAGGTGATCAGGTTCTGCCGGAGCATGATCTTGGCTCTGGGAGCAGGCGTACTGGTGCGATAACGAAGAATGGAGATGTCGTTCTCGTTCATAAATAGGCATACGCTGAATTATCCAGCGTATGGGACAAAGTTAACGAAAATGGCATCTCTCTGAATCCGGTTTGACTATACTTGTTGAACGTTGGTCCTTCATTCAAAAACGCAGGAGTGGACGAAGGATATATACGATCAATACGGAGTATGAGTACTATTTATATAACGTTAATATTTAAAGTACCTGCCCTGATGTTTCCCACTAATTGATTATCCACATTTTATCGGTAATGTCGTGGATAATCTCCCGGCTACTGCAACACCGCTCCCCCTGAATGTCGGTAAATTTACATAGCACAAAATATACGTATGGCCAGACAAAGATCGATCATACCCTTTACCGGGAAATTGGGTGATAAAATCGGGTTTGAGCGCAATGGGAACTACTTTTTCCGCAGCGCTCCCCAACATGTACAACAAACTGCTGCTACCCGTGGCGCAGCGAAACGTTTCGGCAGGTGTAGCAGGAAAGGCCGGCTGATCCGGCATGCCTGCTATGCTGACCTGGATGTCAGATGTGATAGTACTCACGTCAACCGTCTGAATAAACTGTTGATAGCTGCCGGAGGTGATCATAAAGCCCTTAAAGGCTTTCGTTTTAATGAGCATGCAGGAATAGACCGTTTTCTCGCAAAAATGCCTGAAATAGCCGCAAATGGCGTGTTGCATATCCCCGCACAGGATATGTCGTCATGTGCGCATTTTACGGCATTGGCAATAAAAATAACGGCAGTTTGTATCGACTTTAATGCCAGTCGGGTGATGGGCGCCGATACCCATGCCGCAATTATTGACACACAAGATGACTTTGAAGGAATAAGTATTCCTATGCAGGTCTCAGAAGCAGGAACACTGTTGTTGATAGTACAGATCAGAGGGATGCACAGAGATGGCGTCTCTTGTAACAAACAATACCAGGCGGCAGATGTTGTTGCAGTAGTAGCACCTGTCCGTCCTAAGCGTCTAAAAATACACACGCATCCGCAGAGGATAACAATGCATCTCCCTGTTATATGCGGAGCAGCTGCACACACACCTCAAGCGCTGATACAGCGGGAATAACCGCTTGCTGCCTGCTTGTATATTTTGTTGCCTGAAATTTCCTCAAATAAATACCGACCCCTGAAAAATATTTCCGACCTTCACTGTAGCTCTCCGCTGTAGTTGCTTTTCTATTGTCTGTAGCCGCTTCCGGCTAATCATCTGTTCCCTTTCGTTTTGTTCACTTACCAGTACATGAGCACCATATCAAGTCCACCTTTACTGCCTGTCATCGGCTACTTTGCTTCGTCCCAACTATTGACATGATTGATATCACTCCCGTTTCACTACCTTGCAGGTATTCAAGCCGGAGAATAATGTTAGCAGAAAATATACAGATCACTGATTATACAGCCATTTGGAAAGCTGCCTGCATGGAGGCATTTATCTCCAATGTACCTGACTATTTTACTACAGCAGAAATAGCCCAGTTTGAAGACTGGCTGGATAAAATGAGTGAGGCGAGAATGTACTGGCACTACTATGTGGTCTTATCCGGGGATATGCTGATTGGCTGCGGTGGTTTCGTTTATGAAGAGCAACTGAACAGGGTCATTTTCGCATGGGGGCTGGTCCACCGGAAATTTCATAAGCAGGGAATGGGGAAGCTATTACTGCAATACCGGCTTGACAGGATACATACATTATATCCCGGTGCTGATATCATATTAGATACTACGCAGTTCAGCTATACTTTCTTTGAGCAATATGGGTTCGTTACTGTAAAGTATACAGCGGATGGTTACACGACAGGTATGCACAGATATGATATGATACTCCATGCTGGTAAATAAAAAGACCGGCAGGAAGCAATACCTCCCGCCGGGTCTTATCTGATTGTTTGTTGTATTAGAAAGGTACGTCTGCATAGTTGTACCAGGTCGTATCCAGCGAAATGGCAAAACCGGTCCCGCCTCCTAATGGATTATAGATATTACCAGACATAACAGTTCTGTAACCACGTGAAAAAGGCACATAACGCATTTCTTTTACCTTACGTTCGCCGGTTGTCTTATCCGGATACACGATGGTAACGGTTACTTCACTATTGGGCGTCAACAGCTGCGTACTGAAATTTGTACGGCTGTTTCTTTTCAGCACGATACCCGGATCAGGTATCTGCTCGTCCGGATATCCGTAGAAATAGGTGAATGAACGGAAAGCAGGAGCTGTATATACCAACAAACTACTATCGCCGGGCCAGCTGATTTCAGGCGCATCCAGGATGTTTACCTCCATTCTTCCCATGATACGGTTAGGCCAGAGAGATACGGTCTGTGTAGGCCCGTAACCAGTCACCGTAAAATAGTTAGTGCCGACAAATACATCCGGTGCAGAGACATTCATAGGATAAGCGGCATCCGGTAACCGTAGTCTCAGGCTGTAATAGGAAGTGGTATCCACTATCTGTATAGGATCAGTGGCAGCGATCAGACTGATGGTATAACGGTTGGCAGGAAGTGTGTCTACAAGCGTGCCAAAGTCTGCATCATCTTTGTGCTGATGTATTCCTTTTACATACTGGCCGTTTTCATTGTAAAGCAGGTAGTAAAGGTCCGATACCTTTCCTGCCAGTGCAGAGTCTCTGAGGTTACCTTTGTTGCCTGCTTCTCTGCCGGAAGGATTGGGTAACTGTTCCTGTTTTTGGAGGAAACCGGTGACGCTGAAACTTACCGGAAATCTTTCGCCATTGTTTGCAGGCGGATTGGGATTGTCTGTTGGCGCATTGTCTTTTTTACACGCAAACAGTGTTACAGACAGTACTGCGACTGCCAAAAGCAATTTTCTCATGGGAGTGTGTTTTAAGGTGAAAACAAGGGATTATGGACTGTAAAAGTGTTATACAGGTTTTGTTTTGCCAGGTGGCCTTATTGCTGTTGAAAATCGTGCATGATATGCACAGGCAAAACGGGATAAGGACAGTGTATACACTGCCGGAAATAACTTTCTCATAAACGCATGTTCGTATTAAATAACAATAGATATAGGCGCCATTACCAACGGGTTGCTGACGGTAAGGGAACTGTCAGGGTTGACCTGACAAAATGATGTCGGATTAACTGTTAAAATCGCAATATGGGACACACCGCTAAACGCTGTTAGTGCTGGTACATAACTTTCTCATGTGAAATGTGGTTAACTGAATAAATAATTGGAATATCGGGCCAAACAATCACTATTTCAGGTATAGGTATTAGTTGTTAGTGAGTCTTGGTTAACTGATACGAACTTAGTAAAGTTTTAACATAAAAAGATCACCGTGAATGAAAAATCTACGCATAATTTTTTTCGCCAAGTGTTCAGGCCTGGAAAATATTGCAGGTGTGAAAATTAAAAGGACAAACCAACAATTATCCGGTTTGTCCTTTCTATGTCGTGGGTTAGTAAGCCGTTATAAATATATTGTACAGGCAGGCGATCAGAGATAACGGAAAACCTGTTTGCGGTATTCTTCAAAATCAATTTCGGAAGAGATCGTGTTAAACCTTTCCTGTTTGCCTTTACTATTTTCTCTCACCAGTATCACACTCATACCACCCACAATAGTACGTTTCGCTTTATCAAATATCAATTCCAGTTCGACCAGGTCCTTCGTGGCCTGTAAGTCTTCTATACGATTCACTACGATTACAAAATCTTCCATTTCGTCTGTTTAACGCAAATGTAGGACATTACGTTACGATTTCCTGCAGCCGGTAGCAACAGACTGGCTTGATTTATGCATTTCATATGCACATTCACTGAGCGCTGGACTGGCATTTCAAAGAACCTTTATGTATATTAGCGATCGCGCTCAATTAACCCATAAAATCAGATTATAAAAATGAAGCGGACCACGATATGGATGTCTTTCTGTGCAGCCTGTTTCCTCATAAGCCTGGTATCCTGTGAACCACGCAAGGCGATGGCACTGAAGGAAACAATTGCGCAAAAAGAGCGGGTAGCCTATAAGATCCTGCTGGATAAGAACGGCCCTGAGTCTAAAAAACTCGATCTGCTGGTAAAAGAAGATTACCCGGGAGCACTTGCCCTGCTGAATGAAGAAGAACAGGCTTTCAACGGACTGATCAGCAGCCTTGACAGTTTATCCGTTGATGATATCAAACAGGGCAGCGAACTGAAAAAGGCAGCCATTGACTATTATGCGGCCCTGAAGGAGCTATATACCTATGACCGGGTACAGATCGCGCATCAGGACTCTTTGTCCGGTTTAAAGGGAGAGGCATTATATGCAGGACAGAACAAAATACTTGAATTAAATAAACAGAAACAGCTGCTATTTGACAAGGTATTCGAAAAAGAGAGTGCCTTGCATAAAGAACAGGAAAGTTTTAATACAGCCAATAATATTAAATGATTACCCTGGCTGGTTCTACAAATATGAAAAGATGAAACGAATGATCAACACGCTTACCGGCCTATCCCTGCTGACTTTAACGATGTATACCTCCGCATTGTCTGCGCAGGATAACAAGACAGTTCCGCCAGGTAGTTACCAGAATCCCTTATCCGTTGAATTCGGAGACCCTTATGTGTTACATGTAAAGGGAGATAAGTATTACATGTATGGCACCGGTGGTACCGCTCAGAAAGGATATGGCGCCTATTCCTCCACTGATCTGGTAAACTGGAAAAATGAAGGACAGGTATACTTCGCGGGTAATGCCAATGGCTGGAGTGATTCTACCGCCAGATGGGATGGCGCTTACTGGGCGCCGGAGGTCTATGAAAAGGACGGGAAGTTTTATATGTTCTATAGTGCGCAATGGAAAGAGAACCCTACTAAGGAAGAGGAAAACTTCCGTATTGGCGTAGCGGTGGCCGACAAGCCTACAGGTCCTTTCGTTGATCTGTATAAACGGCCGGTCTTTGATCCCGGTTATCCGGTGATCGATGCGAACGTGCTGATGGACCCCAATGGTAAGATGTATCTCTATTATTCCCGTTGTTGTTATAAACACGCGGTAGAAAGTGAATTCGCTGCCTGGGCAAAACAAAAGGGATGGTTTCAGGAAATTGAAGAAAGCTGGGTTTATGGCGTTCAATTAAAACCGGACTTTAGCGGAGTGATAGGGGAGCCGGTACTCTTACTGCGCCCACCGGTGAAGATGAGCGATAAACAGGCAGAATGGGAAAGCCGCTCTGTTACATCAAAAGAAGTGAACCGCAGATGGACAGAAGGCTCTGTGGCATTTAAGAAGGATGATCTGTACTACATGATGTATTCTGCTAACTACTTTGGCGGTAAAAATTATGCAGTAGGTTATGCTACATCGGCAAGCCCTTTAGGCCCTTTTAAAAAGGCGGCTAACAATCCGGTTTTGCAGAAGAATGTGGAAAAAGGAGGGGTTGTAACAGGTACCGGACATAATAGCGTTACCTATTCCCCGGATGGAAAGGAAATGTTCTGTGTTTACCACGGAAGAACAGCCGCTACAGGTGATCAACGGGTGGTCTTTATTGACAGAATGAAGATCCCCAAAAAGGGAACACTGATAGTTGAAGGTCCAACGACAACACCGCAGGCCCTGCCGGCAAAATAGATATACCCATAAATGTATCAATAAAACGACTGCCCGGACGATCCATCCGGGCAGTCGTTTTATTATGACTATTGTTATCTCCCCCGGCGTATATTACCTTCGCTGTATTATACATCCCATCCTGCATTCCTATGGAAAAATCAGCTTCTTTGGCCGAATACGGCATTCGCCGTGTATTTATCACCCTTATTGCCTTTATCTGTACCCTGGTGGCGGTCGTGAATATCACCGTTACAAACGTGGCTTTTAATGATATACGCGATAACATAGGGGCATCGCTGGATGACATCAGTTGGATGACGACCGTCTACGTACTTGCTTATATCCTTATCATTCCTTTCTGTAACTGGCTTTCCGCAAAACTGGGTAACAGGAAATACCTCGTTATTGCGCTCATGCTCTTTATCGTTTCCTCTTTTCTCTGTGGTAACGCTACCAGTATGACACAATTGGTGATGCTCCGCTTTTTACAGGGACTAGGTGGTGGCGCTATGCTCGTAGTGTCACATACGATGGTCCTCGAAAGCTGGCCACAGCAAAGACGGCCCACAGCACAGGCAGTTTTTATACTGGGTATGTTGGGCGGAATAAAGCTGGCGGCGCCTTTTGGTGGATATATGGCAGACAACTACAGCTGGCCTTATATTTTCTTTGCCAATATTCCGGTGGGTATACTGCTTTGCGTACTGGTCCTGGTTTTTGTGAAAGACAGACCTTATAAGCAAAAAGAAGACTGGCTGGGAACGATCATGTTCAGCATCGGCGCCTCCTGTTTATATCTGGCGTTGGTCAAAGGACAACAGGAAGCGTGGTTTAACAGTCCTTTTATCATCGTGCTTTTGCTATCCGGATTGGCAGGGTTGATCATTTTTATCCGCAGCGAATTACAATGGATAAACCCACAGGGTGAAAATGGTTTACTGCGGAATATCAATCTGCGTAATGGCCTGATAGTAGCATTCGTTGCCGCCTTGTGCGTATCCGCCTCTTCTTTTACGATGGTGCTCCCACCCAGATGGAGCGCACAATTGACACATATATCCCCTTCGCTGCTGATCCTGTGTACAATAACGATCTTGGCCCTGATCGCGTTCCTGATTGAAGAGAAGAACGCCCTGGCATACGTGTTGTCAGCAGGCGCACTTCTGTTGATAATTTATAACTATATTGTCTACAGGCAGCCTGTAGACAATAGGCACACCGTCAACGTCTACTATCTGTTAGCTGCACAGCTGCTGGCTGTGATATTCCTGTCTATATCGGTTAGTACACTGGTGTTCTCGAAGCTGGAGGAAAAGAAGATCAGGCAGGGCGTACGCATGTACCACCTCGTAATGCTATTGGGCATAACACTTGGATTTGCGTTATTTTCTACGTCATATAAGCCTCCCATGCAGGATCAGACAAGATTCTCAGAGCACGTGGACCTGAATGACCCACGGGTACAACATGCGCTTAGAGAAGGAACAAGATCATTAAAAGAGATAAGTTTATTAGCATCAGTTGACCGGGTGCATGATGCGCAGGTGGGAGCAGGGTATGCCAATCTTATTCTTTTTATGATTGCGGGAACTATTTTACTGGTAGGTATCCCGTTAGTGGTACGCAGCATAAAGAACAATCCCCAAAAACAGAGGAAATAAAAGTATTGTTGTCCTGGTCTTCATTACAGGACCAGCATTAACGTACCCTGTTGCTGGATAAGCTGATTTTTATTATCCGTATAAGTCATGGTCCATACATAAGTACCCGCTGGTAATTCAGCTTCCTTATACTTGCCATTCCAGGAGGCGCCAGGGTCACGTGATTCATATACAAGCTGTCCCCAGCGGCCGTAAACAGCCAGACGATAGTCAGAGATATTATCCTGCAATCTCACACGGAATACGTCGTTCTTACCATCTCCGTTCGGACTGAACGCTGTAGGTACGAATACGGCACATTCCCGCCACTCACGGGTAATGACCGCTTCTCCACTGATGGAACAGTTATGGCTGTCTGTGATGATATACTGGTAGGTGCCTGCATCCAGCTTCCGGATGATACTATCCTGCTGAGCTAAACCGGATTGCACTCTATAAGTATAGGGCGCCGTTCCGCCGGCTGGCGTTAGTATGATCTGTCCATCTGTGGCACTGTTACACGTCACATTGCGGGTCTGTTCATTTTTAACTGTAAGGGGTGTTGGTTCGGCGATGGCTATATTGATCGCAGCAGTACATTGCTGGTCTGTAACTGTAAGCATATAATTGCCTGCCGCAAGATTGTCAAACATTCCGGTGGCATTCACCGCACCATCATCAAGCTGATAGGAATAAGGTGTTTGTCCGCTGTTCGAATGGATCTCGATCGCCGCATCTGTTCTGCCATAACAACTCACAGGCGTGACCTGTTGTGTGAGCGCCATATCATATGCAGCTACGACCACATCTTTATTGACGACCGATCCGGAAGCGCCTTTGAGCGTCAGATGATAAGTGCCGGCTGATAATCCGTTTACTTCATTGGTGGTATAATTGCCCGGCATCCAGAGATAAGCGTAGGTATCCACCGGATTGGGTATCGTCACACGCACAAAGCCGGTAGCTGCACCCGGACAGGAGGCGCCTGTTTCGAGCACATAGTCCATGGTCTCGTTGATAGTGGACAGATTGTCGATATCAGTGGTCACATTAGCGGTGTCGCCATCAGCAGAAACAGCCGTGATACGTATATAGTTGATGTCAGCAGAAGGTGTGAAGACCGCTCTGTAACGTTTCCAGTCCGCATGATAAAACTTTTCAGAAATATATAACCTTTGCTCAGGCCCTCCCTTCGTGGCGCTCCCCATAATGGCCATACAGCCATAATAACGGCTGTTGATACTGGGGTAAGGGTTATAGTCGATCGTTTTCAGATCGAACGATAATTCGTACGTTCTGTTGGTATAAAGGGGTTCATCCAGTTGTTGTCCGATAGAATGTGACCAGAACTCTACTTTTCCCGGTGGATTGGAATAGGTGTTACGGCTGTACAATCCCCATAATTCTATAAAATATTTTCCATCAGATGCTGGTGTAGAAGAGTTCCAGGCGTAGTCCGGTCCTACAATAGGATAAGGCATATCGCTGTCCCATTTGTCTGCAATAACAGTGGTGCCGGGTGTCTTTGGGTCTAATGATGGATTTTTAAGCGGAATGACCTGTTGCGCATAGCTCGCGGAAACTATAAGGAGAAGGATAAATTGCAGTGCATATATGTACCTCGTGTGTTTATTGCCGCGCATACGCATTACCAGTTATTATAGGGCGATACTGTAATCAGACATCGAATATAAATTATTTATGCTATTGTCCTACTTTTATTGTAACAAACTGGTATCCTTTTCCACCCTACACATGCGTGATCATAGCATACCTATGTTAATAGCCGCCTAAAAAAGCTACATTTGACCATGCACCCAGCCTTAAAACAATACCTGGCAGGAAGAATAACACTATCCCCGGCGCATGAAGCGCTGGTAGAGCAATGTTTTGTGGCAAGGACCACAGTAAGAAATGAAATAGTTGTACCTGCGGGAAGCATTGCGAAGTATCTGTTCTTCGTTATCAAAGGTTGTCTGCGCGTTTTCCTGACCAATGAGGAAGGGGGAGAGTCCACGCGTTTCTTGATCTTCGAAGGACAAATGGGTACCGCTTTCCCAAGTTTTGTACAGCGTGAACCTTCAGTAGCGGCCATTCAAAGTCCGGAGCCATCGGAGCTGCTTATGCTGAAATATGAAGATCGCGAGATGCTTTTTAATACGGTCCCTGGTTGGGAAAGGATGGAACGTCTCGAAGTGGAAAAAGCATACGTCAACGCTATACGAAGGATCGAAGGACTGATAACTACTGATTCCAGGGAGCGATACCAGCTATTGCTACAGGATCATCCGGAAATGATCAAACGGCTGCCATCCCGTATGATCGCAGATTACCTTGGGATAAGCCCCGAAACCCTAAGCCGCCTGAAAGCGAAAAAGTGATCTTGTATAGGTTAGCAGGATCAGTAAACCGGAAGCGATCAAACAGCCGATTCCTGGCCAATCGCCATACCTGGTGTAGAAAGTATCTACAGTATGCAGCGAAACAACGCCAACTAAAGCGGCTGATTGCCGGTGTGCACTGCTGGATACCCTGCTCACGCTGCCATAACAATCATTGATGGTCAGCAGGCCCGTCCTGGCGGCCCTCACTTGTGGGAAACCATTTTCAACACTTCTCAGAATGGCCATACGACAGTGTAACCAGTCATCCACGATAAAATCCCAGGCAGGTGCGAATAATACCCTGGGAGCACGTTTCCCGTATTCACGGATATACGCCTGGAAATCCAGGTCTTTGCAGATGGCAACACCCGCAGGAACGTCGTCCAGCTGAAACATCCCAAGTGTCTTTCCAGGTGTGAACTGTTGTTCAAAGCCTGTTACCAGGTGTCTTTTGTTATAGTCGCTGAGTATATGACCTTTATTATCTACAACAAGTGCCGAATTATACGCAGTGTCTCCTTTGAGATTGGTATAGCCCGTGATAATATAAATGTTATTCCTGGTCGCAGCTTCCTGTATCTGCCGCATCATCTCATTATCTGAGTTTTTATCTATACTCAATACACGTTCGGGTAACAATACCACATGTACGCCCTGTCCCGCTAGACTGTCAATTTGTTGCAGATAAAGGACTGTAGCCATACTGTCTTTAGCCGCATCCGGCTGGCCGGAAGTGTTATGCATTCCCTCCGGTATGGCCGCCATCCCTATCTTAACTGTATCAACCTTATCCGCATGTGCTGGCCGCAGATAACCGAATACCAGTATGCCAATGATCAACGGCAGACAAACAGCCGACAGGTACAAACGCGCAGCTTTGTCCCTGGCATAGTAATAAACAAAGGCGATATAGGAGGGAATCAGCGTGACCATAAACGTAATCGCCAATATGCCCCCGATGGCTGCCACCTGTATGATGGGAAGAAAGTCCATCTGAGAATAGGCAATACTGGCAGCAGTGCCATCAGCAGAGAACCTGAAAAGCAGGTATTCAAATGTTGTAAAATACAGGGGAAATGCAAAGACGGCATACCACACCTTTAATCGCATAGCCGTTGATCTGCTCAGTAGAATAATTCCGGCAAAGATCAGTGCTGTGATCAGTAACATGATAACCGCCGGCGCCAATGTAGCGACTCTGATGAGATATGCCAGCCAGCTTAGCCTGCCGATCGCATACGCCAGAAAAGCCGCCAGAAAAGCCACCTTCCGGCCATGTACCAAAGAAAGACTGATAATAGGTATCGGCGCGATCCATACGAGGTACCAGTAATCTCCGGTTAATCCGTTCCCGAAATAAAAACAGACGCCCGATAACAGGATGCAGATGAAAACGGAGAATCTGGATGTAAAAAGGTTAGCTGACATATTCATTGCTATCTGTCGTAAAGATAGTTTATTGGGAGAGCAGCCAGGCTTGACAAATATCAAGAAATGCTGGTTAGTGGATTTGTCTGGTGAGGGAGTAAGGTGATCTGTTGTATGATTCCGGCAGTCCCTGATGTCGTAGCGGGGACTGCCGGGATCATATTACTTATTTAGAATCCGGGTGCTCCTGGCTGGTCCTGTCCTACAGGCGTCTGGAGTTTTCTATTGCTTGCGCCTGCGGCGGCCATTGTGGGATACCTTTTGTTTTTGTAAACACCATTACCTTCCTGCAATGTAGCGCCTTGTTCGATGTAGATATAGTTCTTGTCATAAATGGTCGAGGCGCCTTTCAGGGGTGCAATAAGTACATTGCCATATATAAACTGCGCGGCTTTCATACCGGTATAGCCATTGAGGCGGACATTATTTCCTTTCGTATTGGCGATAGTATTATAACCGATCCATACGATCGCATTGGCGCTTCCTCTCACACTGATGCCATCTGATTCATTGTTCATGAACAGGTTGTTGTAGATAAAGTGAGAAGCGCCTTTTTCTCCCGATCCATAGAACTGGCAGAGTTCTCCCCATCCGTCATGCACGTAATTATGGTGCGTTTTGGTATTGGTGCTACGTCCACCGATCAGTATACCACCGTTATGTGAGGCATTCCGCTGCGTGGCCCAATGATATACTTCATTATCATAGACCTCTAACTGGTTGATGGCAGCCGTCTGGATACCATCCAGACCTGTTTCGTACACTTTACAGTCATAGATCTTTACATTATTCCACATAGCAGGTTGTACATATTGATGACCGGCGGTTCCTCCGCCTGGAGAACCATAATAGGGTACATTGGCGGTCAGGTCCCAATAAGTGGCCGTATGTCCTACGTACATGCCTTCGTTCTTTGTGTTCATGATATCAATATCATGGATCAGCAGGTTCTGCATGATCAGATTAGGATGTACGGTACCCGGATCGCCTTTTACAGGGTCTGTTTTTGCAACGATACCATTACCGCCATTCATAATGGAAAGATTACAGACCTCGATATTATCCGACTTATTGCCGATCTGCAGATCATAATACGCTTCGCGGGCAGCTTGTGTTGAGCCATTGATAATAAAGGACTGCCGCCCGGATTGCCCGCCTAGTTTGATATAATGGCAGTTCCACAGTACACAGGCGACTGGTAATCCACCGCCATTCCAGGAAGGATTCCCGATGCTGACGACAGAATCTTTCAGATTTTGTATGATAATAGGAGCCTTTGCATTACCATTCAGATTGGAGATAAGGACGGCTTTGAACTGTCCTTTCAGGTTCAGGACGTCCCCCGGCTGATAACTATTGTTAGCGTTATCTATTACCAGGCGGCCGCTCGCGTCCGGGAGCAGTGTAAATTGTCGTCCTGTAGTTGATACTTTGGCCATAGTGAGGTTATCCGGGGTTTCGAGAGGCGCTATCAGGGTCTCTTCTTTCCGGCAACCGGATGCACAGAATAGGAGGGTCGCTACAATCAGTGATTGTAGAACAGCGGTGATCGGTTTCATTAGTTTCGTTTTAGGATATGGTTAAAATAAATAGCGCGCACCTACGCGTACGATGGCGCATCCTGTAACAATAAATAAGGTTTGAATCGAATCAAATGTTTAGAAAATTCACAAACAATCTAACGACGTGTATCGGTCTGTTTACTATGCCGGTCATTTTGTACTGAAAGATGCGGTACAAAATAGATGCCATTCCTGTCTCCCATACACATAATCTTACCGGCTATTCCCGAAGAAATATATCTTTGCCGCCATTGAGCATTATAACAAATTCTAAACAGAGCCGATCATGAGGAAATTATTACTGCTGCTGCTTGCGCTGGCGCCCTTTACTATCCTGTCCGCACAAAGTAAACGTGCGATCAAACACAATCAATCTTTATCCGTGTCTTACCTGGCCATTAAAGATGGACTGGTTACCAATGATTCTATCGCGGTAAAAAAAGCAGCTATCGCAATGACAGCTGCACTGGAAAATTTTACACCAGCAGGTATGCCGGCAGATTCACAACAGGTATTTAACGAAACAAAAGCAAGATTAATGGCCGATGTGAACAGTATGGCCGGCACACAGAACGTGAACAAACAAAGAAAATATTTTGCTACTTTCTCTGAAACTTTCTGGCAACTGACAGGCATCATTCCGATGTATAAGTCAACATTGTACTATCAGCAATGTCCGATGACAGGCGTTACCTGGATAAGCAATAAAGAGGAAATCAAAAATCCTTATTATCCGAAGAATATGCTGACCTGCGGGAAAGTGATCGCGGAACATAATACTTCGCTGTAAACAGCTGTTGAGTGTAATAGATCAGGGCATGTCCGCAGGTTTTTCTTTCCTGCGGACATGCTTTTTTTATGTCCGGGACAGCGCCGGTTTATTTATTAACCGGACAAGACATTATGATTATGTTAGCATTATTAATAAAAAAGGATACTTATCTTTATGGGGATGATACGGACAATCCTTTTTACTGCAATTTTGCTCTCAGCTATAGGTGTAAAGGCACAGGTGCCTTCGTATGGCGGCGCGCAGGATAGTACACGATCTTTCTTCAGACGCCCGGTCCATGAAACGGACAGTAGCCTGCAGAAGAAGTGGTATGTGACAAAATATGCAGGTCTTTCCACAGGATTTATCGGTTTTAAGGGAGGTGGGGGATCATTTCTGTCCGCACCGCTGGCATTACAGCTGAACCGCCCCCTGACCAATAATGTCACTGCTTTCGCGAACGTATCAGCAGCACCTTATCTATTCAGTTTCAACGGTATTAGCCAGCAAACGGGTCTGTCCAAGAATAATAACTTCATGCAGGTCAGGAAGTTAGGCGCCAGCGCGGCTGCGTCAATAGGTCTGATGTACACGAATGACCAGAAAACGTTCTCCATTTCCGGTAGCATTGGCGTCAGCAGAGGCAGCTATAACGGTTATTCGCCTTTCTACGCACCGGCTACTTTCCCGGTAATGACAAACGGGCTGCAATAGCCATACTCATCATCACTTCTCCCGGGTCATATGATCCTGTCAGTTAATTTTTATAGCACTAAGTCTGCAGTAACCAATGTTACCTATGGCCTTCCCATGCCGAATATGGTTTGATTTTCAGTAAATTACTACTGTAAAACGAATCCATTCATCTTCAAAGGCTCAATTATGAAAGGTAGACTCTTAAAGCAGGACAAATGGCCTGTATTGAAATTTGATGACCTGAAAGGTACATTGGCGGCTGTGCATCTGTGGACACAGATAGTAGGGAAGGTCCGTCTCCGGAAGATGCCCTGGCTGAATCATTCCTGGCATGTGACCCTGTACGTTACCGCTAATGGACTGAGTTCAGGAAGTATGCCTTATGAACATGGGATCTTCCAGATGGATTTTGACTTTCATCAGCACGAGCTTGTGATCACGGCAAGCACGGGCGGAAGGGAAACGGTCAGTCTGGCGCCAGGGACGGTAGCAGACTTTTATAAAGCCGTCATTACAAAATTAGAGGCCCTGGGTATCCACGCAGCTATATATACAACCCCCAGCGAACTGGAAGGCGCTATTCCTTTTGAGGAAGATCATGTACAGCGTCCCTATGATAAACAACAAATGGCCGATTACTGGCAGGCGCTTGTAAGGGTGCATAATGTACTCACCCGCTTCAGATCAGGATTTACCGGTAAAAACAGCCCTGTTCATTTCTTCTGGGGCGCTTTTGATCTGGCCGTTACAAGGTTCTCCGGCAAAGATGCTCCTTTGCACCAGGGGGCAGCACCTAATATGCCGGCAGCGGTCATGCAGGAATCTTATTCAAAGGAAGTAAGCTCCTGCGGGTTCTGGCCAGGCAGTGAACAATATCCACACGTAGCTTTCTATTCTTATTGTTATCCGGGTAATGAGGATTTTGGTCAGCAGCTTGTTCTGCCCGAAGCCGCTTTCTATAGCAAAGAAATGGGAGAGTACCTGTTACACTACGACGCGGTACAGCAGGCAGATAACCCGGAAGAAACATTACTCGCTTTTCTGCAATCCACTTACGAAGCATGCGCGAACACAGCTCATTGGGACCGCCAATCACTGGAATGTGATCTGTCTCACCTCGAGAATGAATATGGATGTTATAAACAGATATGATTATTTATAAGCCGGACTGTAACTTTTTTTTTCATGTCACGTTTAACAGGTAATACTCCCAGTGCCTGTAATGACTGGTAGCTGTAGCCCGGGGACAATAGATACCTATTTCTTTATTCATCTTAAAGACACACGAATGAAGCTGTCAAAATCTCTTATCAGTGCGATCCTGATCGGTATCGCTATTCAGACGACGCTCGTTTCCTGCGGGAAAGACGAACAGCCAAAACCACAGGAAAAACCCAAACAAACCCAGGCATTAGACGGTTGTCCTGCTTGTGGTATGGGTTGATAACTAATCTGACATTTACGCTGTAATTTCAAAAAGGTGCCAAAAGTTTTATCGGCTGTTGCCTGTAATCTGGATGCAAACATTCTCGCTGCGTGTTTGCCTTTAATGGAAGAATCGAGGATAGAGGCTATCGAATGGTCTTTCGATGCATTATATAATGTAAAAGAAGTGCCTGTATGGTTTCAGGAACTGCTGACCGCCTTTAGTGACGAAAACCGTTTGATCGGTCATGGTGTTTTCTTTTCTCTCTTTTCGGGGAAGTGGTTGCCTGAACAGGAGCGTTGGTTAAACCATTTATCACAGACCGTCGATGCCTTTCAGTTTGATCATATTACGGAACATTTCGGGTTCATGACCGGTAAGGATTTCCATCATGGCGCTCCGCTGAATATTCCGTATACTGCCACTACCCTAAACATTGGCAGAGACAGACTGAAACGCATATACGAGGCCTGTAAAAGGCCCGTAGGCCTTGAAAATCTCGCATTCTCCTATTCACTGGATGAAGTAAAACGACATGGCGCCTTTTTGGAACAGCTACTGGAACCGGTTAACGGTTTTATAATTCTTGATCTGCACAACCTTTACTGTCAGCTGCGGAATTTTGATGTCACATTCGAAGAAATGATCGCCCTGTATCCATTGGATAGGGTGAGAGAGATACACATTTCCGGTGGTAGTTGGGAAGATTCTGTAGCCACCCCTTCACGCACCATAAGAAGAGATACACATGATGACGCTGTTCCTGCCGAAGTTTTTCATTTACTCGAAATGACCATTCCAAGATGCCCGCAGCTGAAATATGTGGTGATGGAACAATTGGGTAACGGACTGGAAACAGCGGAAAGCAAACAATACTTTTACAATGATTTCCTCCGGATGCAGGAGATCATTCAGCAACATAGTGATCAGACAGATATCCCTTCAATAGATTATTTTCTGCCTTTATTACCCTTTTCAACAGACGCCATTGTTGAAGATATGACACTGTATCAGCAGCAGCTGGAACTATCTGCTATCTTCGAATCTGCAGCTTCTTATGAAGGAGCGATACAGGCCCTCTCAACATCTTCACTGGCCAATTCAGACTGGAAGATAGAACAATGGGAACCACACATGATTGAAACCGCTGTTAAGATCGCGCAGAAGTGGATGAAGTAAGGTAACAACGGCCCAATCATATATATGCAGTACAACTTAAAGCGTTACCTGAAATAATAAACGTCCACTTGTTTGTGTAAGGGTATATTGACGGTCCTCGATCACAGGATCAGTTACGACGATATAAAATGCCTTACATGGATTGTCTGCCTTTACTTCCTTGTTGGTGTGAGCCATCGTAATGGTACCTACATCAGGAATAGTTATCTTATACCTGAATACGCCCTTTTTTGTTTCAGTAACAAGAAATACCAATGATCCATACCGTGGCGATCCGGTTTCTTTAATAACCGTAAATGGAACAGTTGCGCTGCTTTCAGCCTCCTGCGTAACTGTGATGGCCGATTCATTGATATCCCCTGACAAAAGCACATTCTCTCCCGTTTGGCCATCTGTCAGTACCAGGTTAACCTGCGTTGGCGCTTTTTCACTTATTAAGCCTTCGCAGGGATCATGCTGTTTTGTTTTTTTGCATCCTGCACTAATACTCACGATAGTCAGTAATATCAGTGGCAGATAGTAAAATTTCTTTGTGAGAATATAGGTTAGTCGTGTCTTTTTCATAAGGAATTTATTTTTTTTTGTAAGTTAACGATCATCTATCGCTGCCATGCTTTATTGAACTTTTCAGCTTCTTCTGCCGAAGGGCTGGTAATCGCAACCACTTCTCCCGTACCATTATTTGATATAAAAAACTTTAAGGGACTGAACTGTTTGGCGCTTTCCTGTATAGCTTCATAATACAGGTCACCGTTTTTTATACGCCGGTCAAACCTGAAGAAGGACGCATATTGCCCGAGTGCAAGCCGGTATATAGTACCCGTGTCAGGCGCAATGCTATTGGCTGCTGTAACAAGCGGGTATGCGTAATTAGTAATAGCCGTATCCGCTTCGGGTAACCTGGTTGCAGTCACAGTACTTGGTTTTTTGCAGGCAACAACAAGTGGTAATAACAGGTAGTAAAGGAATTGCGTCTTCATACATGAATATACTCAAATTATCTTTAAAGAAGAAGTGAAATCCAGGCCTCTCATTTGAAGCAAATAAAGATGATATAACGCAGACTATGTCTATATTTGACGATAAGTACAAAAGTCGATAACAGGGAACAATGAGCAAGCCCGGACAGTACGAAAATAGTTGAAAGATGGCGAATCAGGAGAGACAACCAGCAGTATACGGATTTGCACCAGTAAAGGGCTATCCGATGTTACATTGGAAAGGCAGACGGCCTTTTGATAGTACGCAGTATTATCCGGCCCAATTGAAAGATAGCTACGGACGGCAGGTAAAAGGATGGATGAATAAGATATTCTGGGGAGATAATTTACAGGTCATGAGTCATCTCCTGAAAGACTATAAAGGACAAATTGACTTTATTTATATCGATCCGCCTTATGATAGCAAAGCAGATTACAGGAAGAAGATAAAATTAAGAGGCAGGGAAGTAGTCAATGATGCGATATCATTTGAAGAGAAACAGTACTCTGATATATGGTCCAACGACGAGTACCTGCAATTTATGTACGAAAGGCTGATACTGATCAGGGAATTACTATCTGAGAACGGGTCTATTATTTTGCAATGTGACTGGCATAAGGTACATCACCTGAGATGTATCATGGATGAGATTTTTGGCCCGAATAATTGTATCAACGAAATAATCTGGCATTATAAAACCTTTCAGGGACAGACAAGGAAGTATTTCGCCAGAAAACATGATAACCTGTTGTTTTATAAAAAAGGAGAGGACTTCATCTATAACAAATTGTATGATACATCGCTGGAAAATACCATTGATGCTGTCAGATGGGCTGACTATATCGATGAAAACGGTAGGATTTATGGCAATAAAATGCCCCTTCAGGATAGCCGTTTCATCAGATACCTGAATAAATGGAAGCGTGAACATAAAAAAGAGCCGGCAGCAGATGATATTATTTATGAAGTAAAAGGTCAGCCACTTGATTCTGTCTGGCATATAAAAGGTTTAGATCCCAAATCAGAAGAAAAGCTTGGTTATCCTACACAGAAACCAGCAGATTTAATAGAAAGAATCATACTGACAACAACAAATCCCGGATCAATTGTTTTTGATTGTTTCATGGGCTCCGGTACTGTACAGGCAGTTGCTATGAAAACAGGAAGAAAGTTCATCGGCGCAGATATTAACCTGGGCGCGGTACAAACGACCACCAAACGTTTGCTGCATATCGCCGGAGAATTAAAAGGACAAGGCGTAAAAGAAACCAGGTACACCGGGTTTCAGGTGTATAACGTAAATCATTATGACGTCTTTCGGAATCCGTTGGAGGCGAGGGAAATCATCTTAAAGGCGCTGGAGATAAAACCCTTCCCCAATAATAACGTGTATGATGGTGAGAAGGATGGCAGGATGGTCAGGATCATGTCCATCAACAGAATAGCGACCAGCGCAGACCTGAATGAATTAGTAGCAAATTTTGACTATAAGGCATTTGAGAAGATAAAAAGTAAGCATCCCGGAAAACCTGTATTGCGGCTCCTGTTAATCTGCATGGGACATGAACCCGGCCTGGCGGCATATTTACAAAACGCAGTTCCCTATAAACTGGACATTGAGGTGATAGATATCCTAAAAGATAAAACAACACTTGAATTAAAGCGGGATGCAGAAGCCACCATATCTATAGAGCGTGGGAAGCTCGTTATACATGCGTTTTATCCGATCAATCTTTTACAAAAACTATCCCTTCAGAAAGAAAGCGTAGATAACTGGAAGGAGCTGGTAGATAGTGTTATGATAGATTATAACTACGACGGAACTGTATTTAAACCTAAAGTAATAGACATTCCGGAACGTGATCATCTGGTAGAAGGCGTATATCGTATTCCTGCAAAAGCTGGCGCCATACACATCAAGATCACCGATCTCTTATCTGAGACATTTGAACAGACTGTCAGAAATGCCTAATCGCTTTTTTCCGCATTAGATAAATTCTTTTCCCATTTTGATTATTTATTGGCGTTCATCGTGATAAACTTTGCAGTCAAATAATCCATGATGACAATACCTCTAAACAAATACCTGCTATTTGTAGTAGCAATGCTATGCTTATTTCTAAACGTAAACGCTGCTGATGCGCCGAAAGGTAACATTAAGGGCAAGGTCATCACCAGTGATGGCAACGCTGCTCCATCCGTAACAGTGGTACTGAAAGAGACAAAGAAACATGCCATTACCAATGAGAATGGCGAATTTATATTGCGCGATGTACCAGCCGGCACTTATGAGCTGGTCGTATCGCTGATCGGCTTTACGACGCTTAAACAGTCCGTTACAGTGGAGGCCGACAAACAGATCGATGTTACTTTTCAATTGGCTGTTTCAGATAAACAATTACAGGAAGTGGAGATCACGGCGAATTCTAATAAGTTCGCAAAGAAGGAGACCTATAATGTCTCCCGCTTGCCTATCAGCAATCTCGAAAACCCACAGGTATACAGTGTTATTACCAAAGAATTGATGGGTGAACAGATCGTGACAGATTACCGTGATGCCGTTAAGAACGCAGCAGGCGTGAATACGCTGGAACAGGTCTCTAATGGACGTAGCTCTACTATCATCCGTGGCTTCCGTACGGCTAATTTCCTGCGTAATGGGCTCGTGGCAAATCAGCTGACAACGATCGATGTTTCCAATGTAGAACGTATTGAGGTGATTAAAGGGCCTTCCGGTACCTTGTTTGGCTCAGGCGCCGTGTCCTACGGCGGTGTAGTGAACAGGGTCACAAAGCGGCCTTTTGACGTCTTTAAGACAGAAGTGACCTATACCGGTGGCAGCTATAGCCTCAGCAGATTGAGCGTAGATATGAACGCACCGCTGGATAAAGATAAAAAGACCTTGCTGCGTGTAAATGCAGCCCGTCATTCACAGGAAGGTTTTCAGGAAAATGGTTTCTCCCGTAATTACTTTTTCGCACCGACCCTGTCTTACCAGGTGAATGACAAACTGTCCTTTCTCATAGATGCAGAGGTCTACCGCAACTTCGGTACCAGCATTGGTATGGGTGTTACGCCTAATCCGGCTGCACTGCCAAAGCAAAAAAGTATGAAGGACCTGTTGCCATACTATTTCCGCACCTTCAGTAGCGATGACCTGACTTCTACCTTTCCTGGCTATAATTTCTATGGTGCAATGAATTATAAATTCAATAGCAAGTGGAGTTCTTCCACCTCTTTTAACTACGGAGGCATAGATGCGAAGAATCAACTGCAATTCACGCCTACTATGCTGAATGACACGCTGATGAGCAGACAGGTGCAGAAGTATAACCACCACTACTATGCTGTACAGGTAATGCAGAACATCAATGGTGAATTTAACATAGGACGTTTCAGGAACCGTATGGTAATAGGGGTTGATTACCTCGCAGACGTTACAAAGCCAACCTATATTCAGCGCTTCCTGTATGATTCAGTAAATTATACCAAACCGTCAACACCATTTATTACAATAGAAAAAGTAAACCAGCGTCTGGCCCAGTTACCACTGACTTCTGCTACTACCAGCAAAACATTGCGCTATGGTGCTTATGCTTCTGATGTGGTAAATGTCACTGAACAGTTGCTGGTCATGCTAAGCTTACGCCTGGACAGGATAGAATCAAAAGGTAGTACCAACCTGCTGACAGGCGTTACTACAGGCGCATATAAAAAGACAGCCCTTTCTCCTAAACTGGGTATCGTATATCAGGTGATCAAAGACCAGTTGTCTGTTTTTGGTAATTACCTGAATGGGTTTAACTATTCCTCCACGCTTGATATCAACGGGAATGTATTCAAACCGGAGATGGCTAACCAGTTCGAAGGTGGTGTAAAACTCGAAATGCTGAACAAAAGGATCACGGCGACGGCCACTTATTATGATATTGAGGTGTCTGACAAACTGCGTACCGATCCTAATGATAATCGCTACCTGGTACAGGATGGTACACAGCGTAGTAAAGGCTTTGAAGCAGAATTTATTGCTAATCCGCTTGATGGCCTGAATATCGTAGCAGGTTATGGCTATAATGACAGCAAGTACACAAAGGCAGATAAAACGATTGAAGGTAAAACGCCCGCACGTGCGCCTAAAAGTATGATCAATGCCTGGATCAGTTACCGCGTAACCAATGGCGCCGTAAGAGGTCTCGGATTAGGTTTTGGCGGCAACTATAACAGCGAAAGCTATTATAACGACCAGAATACCTTTACTAATCCTGCTTTTACAGTGTTAAATACAAGTATCTTCTATGACCAACCCCGTTACAGACTGGGTATCAAAGTAGATAACCTGGGAGATGAGCGTTACTGGGGACCTTATGGTAATCCGCAGCCACCACGATCTTTTGCAGGAAGTGTGACGTTAAAATTCTGATCTTATAAAACAGGGAACGCCGGGGACTATCTCCGGCGTTTTCGTTTTACCCATATCGTCTAAAAAAACTACTTGAATAAGTACATCTGTTCTTAGGTTTAAATAAGGTAATCTACTGACTGATAATGTATATGTTAATTCTGTCATTTTAGATATTAAACATATGCTAATGGCTTGCATATTATATATAAAATACAGAAATTTGTTTCACGGATCATGGTGCGATACAACACGCTCCACCGGCCATATTAGTTTAGTACATTAAAAAACCTATGAATCAGACAAATGAATCCCCATCCCGGAGTTTCGGCTTAGACTTCGCACGCGCGCTCGCCATTATATTTGTGTTAATGGCTCACTTCTTTAAACAACTTGATCACATAGGCTTTTGGGGGGTAGAACTGTTCTTCGGATTAAGCGGATTTTTAATCGGGCAAATTCTCTGGCGTAGTTACTCAGAGTCCAGCGAATGGTCTTTTAAACACACGATCAACTTCTGGTCACGTCGCTGGTGGCGTACCCTGCCTAATTATTACCTGTTCTTCATCGTTATGTTGTTTTACCATTACTTTATTGCCGGAGGATTGCCTGGCATGTCTGTGCTGGTAGAGCACATCTGGTTCGGACAAAATCTGCTGAGCCGTCAGGATAGTTTCTTTGGAGTCGCCTGGAGTTTGTGTATAGAAGAATTTTTCTATCTCCTGTTCCCGCTGATATTATTTGGAATCAGCCGTCTGTTGACACAAAGGAAGACCGCTTTTCTGATCGCATTAAGCGTGATTTTCCTTCTCTCTGCGGCAGTCCGTGAAATGCTGATACAACAACATACCGCTACCGCTATCAGAGGCGTAACGCTTGCCAGACTGGACGCGATCGGTTGTGGCGTATTGGTAAGTTTCTGGTTGTCTAATGCGGAGATCACAAACCGTAAAAAATGGATCGCCTTTATAATCGGATGTGTACTGTTATGTATCGCTTATCTGGGCGTATATCATGCGGGAATGCTGTATAGCGCAGATATCGAAAAGAGATATTTACTGGTGATCAGTTCCCTTGGGTTTTCGCTCATGCTGCCTGCAGTAAGTATGTTACCAAGGCCTCAGGGCATCTTTAGTATGTTCTCAAAATGGATCGATAGTCTGAGCTTCTGGTCTTATTCCATCTATCTGAGCCATATTCCGATCTTATTCACGATCTATAAGCTGGTCCAGCACAAGATGCTGTCAAAATTGACAGCCCTTATCCTTACCTTGATCGTCTCCGCAATACTGTTTAAGTATTTTGAGACACCGATGATGAAAAAGCGGCCAAAGGAAATTGCAGCCTAGTCCTCAATAAAATACCTGATAGTAAAAAGGCCTCCGAAAGTCAGCGACTTTCGGAGGCCTTTTTAATTTTATGTTTTGCCGTACTGCCTGTTGCGATAATCGCTTTACAGGCCGATTGGTTATTTATAGTAGCAGATATAGGCTACCTCAGTATCACATAATACGTCAAATGAGGTGTGCGCAGCTATGTCAAAACTTTCTCCCTGTTTGTGTCTGGTCCACTCACCACCGCTGACCTTTGTACTCATCTCGCCTGAAATAACGACCATGGTCTCAGGAGAACTGGTATTGAATACATAAGTACCCTTTTTCATCACGCCAACGGTTGCAGGGCCTTTATCGGTTTCGAGACCGAGACTCTGGACCTTTCCGTCAAAGTATACATTATGCTTAACTTCATCAGGGATGTTTGAATTGCTCATAGTGGTAATTTGTTGAATGTTTTGTTTTCCGATGCCTCTAAATTAATTTATTCCATGACAAAATTATAGTCCCTTTAGCCTTGGTCTGATTTCCTTAATTAATATGATCTGCTGTTTTCCAAAACGTGTACGTGCAGGTTGGTATTTTCCTGGTTGAATTCCGGAGAGGGTTGAGTGCGGGTATTATCAGGACAGAACAAGCATCCCCTGCAGGATGCTTGTTCTGCGGCTTATTTATTCTTTAACGATCTTCCTGATGGTCTTCTTGCCATCAGTGATAACCTGTACGATATAGATACCTGCCGGTAACTTACTTACATCCATATTGTAAGTAGTAGCAGCAGTTGTTTCGGTGAGATATACTTTACCGCTCATGTCATAGATATTGATCCGGCTTTTTTGCTGATGACTGGCCGGAATAGTTACCACGATGTTGTCATGTGCAGGCACAGGGTATACGGTAATTAACTGTTTGGTGGCTGGTTGCGCTGTAACCATTGCTGCAGTCCTTGCAGTTGCCAGACTTCCATACACCTGGAACTCGTAAATAGAGTACCCATATTCGGAACCACGTGCTGTACCGTACATACGTACATATCTTGCTGCGGCAGATAATCCGGTATGATCGTTCGTGAGAGAAGTATTTCCCTGAATGTTCTTTATTGTTGTCCAGTTGATATTGTCTGAAGATACCTGCAACAGGTAGTCCTTTGCATACGCAGCTTCCCATATGATCTTCACCTCTGAGAGGCGATAATTGTTACCCAGGTCTACGGTGATCCACTGAGGGTCTGCATACATCGTTGCTGACCAGCGCGTAGCCGCATTGCCATCTACTGCATAGTTACCTTCAAGACCTGGTTCTTCTACAGAAGATACAAATACGGACTTGTTCAACGCAATATTAGGACTCGTTACCTGTGTGCCATATACTTCTAATTCGTAGATAGAATAACCATAGCTAGTACCGCGTACAGTGCCATAAATACGCACATAACGACCGGTACCGGTCAGGTTCGCGTAGTCATTGGTGAGTGAAGTATTGTTCTGAACAGTCTGCAGGGTTGTCCAGTTACTGTTATCTGAAGATACCTGTACGAGGAAGTTCTTGCCATAAGCCGCTTCCCAGTTGATTTTGATACGGTTAATGCTGTACGTATTGCCAAGATCAACGGTGATCCATTGCGGGTCTGTGCCCATTGCGCTTGCCCAACGGGTTGACAGGTTACCATCTACCGCAAAATTACCTGTAAGCGTAGGCTCTTCTGTGGAGGAAACAGTTACTGTTTTTCCGGTAGCAAGGTTTGTGTTACCACTACCGCCAAAATCGTCCGCAGTCCGCATATTATTTCTGATAAACTGACCTGATTCTTTCAGTCTGTTTGGTGACCAGTTATTACTGCCACATGTACCGCTGGTCCATACCGCGCCACTCAGTGGGTTATCGCTGTAGTTCCAGTTCGTCCAGCTGATCTTCTTGTTACGCATGAGGTCTATATACCGTTGTCCCATTGTAAAATCATTAGGACCATCGCCGGAAGCCTCCTGTGTACCAAACTCTGTTACGAAGACAGGCAGACGATCGGCTGCCCACTCAAGATGATTGAGGTAATAGTCCTGATGACTCTTTGCATAGAAGTGGAAGCTGTACATGATATTGGAAGCGTTTACCGGGTTGTTCAGGATTTCCTGTGCGGTACTGCCTTCAGAGAGACCAAAAGAAGACCAGGCTCTTGTACCTACGCAGATCACAGCATCATTATCAATCGCCCTGATCACAGGTATGACCTGTTCGGCGTAACTTTTAATACCTGCCCAGCTTACGCCATTAGGTTCATTGCAGATTTCATACAACACATTATTGTTGTTCTTGTATGTATTCGCAATATCAGTAAAGAAAGTAATCGCCCGGCTGGTGTTGTAGTTCGGATCACCAGGCGTGAGCATATGGAAATCGATCAAAGCATATAAGCCACGGGCAGTAGCTTTATCTACAAATCGTTTGACCACTGATGTGTAGTAAGCGGGATTGGTCTCATAACCACCCTCCTGGATGTACATGGACACACGCAGGATATCAGCTCCCCAGTCGCGGGTAAGTGTATCAAGCGATGCATCCGTAATACAGCCTTCATACCATTGAATGCCATGGGTGCTCATCCCTCTCAGTTGAATGGGATAACCATTTTGGTTAGTGAGCTTATTACCAACGACTTTAAGCTGGCCATTGATGGATACAGGGGATTGTGAGTAGCCATATAATGCTAACAATAGGTTTAGTAATAGGATAACTGGTTTTTTCATGTTTGTATATTTTGGTTATTCTAAGAGACGATAGGTCGAGCGATATGGGGTATGGTTATATTTTGTAAATATATAATGTAAAATGCGGTATGACATTACTTATTTTAACTGTTTGCAGTAAAGGAGTATAGATTAATGAGTATATGATTCTTCAGATGCTTGTCAGGTTGACATGAGCGGGCCGGATACTCTTATCCACTAACATGCATATAGGTTTTTTGAGAGATGATCAAAAGCGGCAATGTGTCAACGAACTTTATTGGGAAGAGCCGTAAAACCACTATTGTAACATTTTCTGTTTTTTTCAAACGGTCGTAAACAATCAGTAATAAATGGTTGTTTACAATCTGTATTCCAATGAATTAACAAACCCTTAAAATACCGGCATCTTATTCATGATACCCGAAAGAATATCCACGACAAGCAACCTCTGAATAACCAAATTCCAAAACTCCATTATATGACAACACCACAAACGGATCAGGCTTTACGCCAGACCAGTGACGATGTGATCGAACACGCGTTCGGCCAGGCCACACGCTGGACACGCGATTATGTATTCGATATCCTGAAAGACCTGGGTATCCATTACATTTTCGGCGTGCCGGGCACGAATGAAATTCCTATTATTGATGGTACTTCTTATCCCGAGAATGAAGTACGCTATATTGAGTGTCTTCATGAGAACATTGCTATTGGTGCGGCAATGGGTTCTGCCCGCATGACTGGTAAACCAGGTGTACTGGTTGTACACGTGACCCCGGGTATTGCGCATAGCATTGGTAACCTGTTCAATGCTTACCGCTCTCAGGTGCCATTAGTGATCCTTTGTTGCCAGCAACAGAATGAATTGATCACCCAGGAACCACTATTGGCATCTAACCTGGTAGACCTTGCTAAACAATACACTAAATGGGCGCATGAAGTACGTACCCCGGAAGAAATTCCTTTAGTATTACAACGTGCTTTTAAAGAAGCCATGGCGCCACCTAACGGGCCCGTATTTGTATCCATTCCATGGGACTTTACCATGGTGGCTATCGGAGATGAAGATAAGGTCAAAGGAGTGACCCGTATATCCCCGCATTTTACAGGGGATGATGCCACTATCAGACAAGCAGCAGATATTCTCTCAGCAGCTAAAAACCCTGTTATTGTAGCAGGTGACGCAGTTGGTTATGCGGATGCCTGGGCGGAATTACAGGAATTAGCTGAACTGATGGGAGCACCTGTCGTATTACAAAGCTTTAGCAGTCTGGCCAATTTTCCTAATAATGATTACCACTGGCAGGGCGAATTGCCGGGTAGTCAGGCGGGCGTACAGGGCGTGTTTAAAGACCATGACGTGGCATTCCTGATCGGATTTGGCGCACAGGCGCAGCTGGCTGTATATAAGTATTCCGACGGACCGCTATTCCCTCCCGAACTCAAACAGGTCTACCTGACGAACAATACCTGGGATATAGCGAAGAACTATTACGGAGAAGCAGCCATCTTCGGTGATATCAAAGCAACGCTGCCTATTCTGAACGGTTATGTTAAGACTGCTCCGCCAGAAGGTGCAGCTGCCAGAAATGAAAAGATGCGGCTGTTATCTGTAAAAAGAGCAGCGGATTGGGATGGATATCTGCTGGAGGCGATGGAACAGGAAGATATATGGTCTGTTGTTATTGCAAAAGCTTTAAAAGAAGAGATTGAAGAAAGGGAACTGGTGGACAATTTCGTATATGTGCATGAAGCAGTATCCGATGGTGCTCCTTTCCAATATTATCTGCCATTTAGTACGAATGGCGCCAAACCGGTAAGTTATTACTGTGTAGCGGGAGGCTCATTAGGCTGGTCAATGCCGGCATCGCTGGGGATTAAACTGGAGGATACTTCCTCACAGGGTACAGGTACAAAACTGGTGATCAACGCGGTAGGAGATGGTTCTTCGCTGTTCTATCCACAAACCTACTGGACGGCAGCACACGAACAACTACCGATCCTGTATATCGTTACGAACAACCAGGAATACCATACACTGCAACTCGGTTTAAAACAGGTGGTCGATGCTTACGGCAGCGCAGCTGGCTATGGCTGGAACCCTAAAACGATGGACCCTCCATATCTGCGTCTCGAGAGACCTAAACTCGACTTCGTATCACTGGCGAAAGCATTCGGTGGTGAGAACGGAGAAGTGGTGGAAACGCCGGGAGCAGTAAAGGCAGCGATCCAGAGGGGTATTGATCATGTACTCAATAATACCACTTCTTATATACTGGATATGAGAATAGCAGGTAATACTCCGACAGCTCCAACCACATCAGATACCATCACCGCTCATTACAGCAGACAACCAGTATTGGATTATTTCCACCAGGATACGGTGAAAGCAAAGTTACTTTCCGTAGCTACTAATGGACATATACCATCCAACATTCCTTCAATCTTCTAAAACCATTATCATTATGGCAAACGAACAAATAGATATCGCCATCATAGGTGGCGGCGTTTCCGGAGTATATAGCGCCTGGAAACTGAAAAAGCAATTCCCTAATCAGAAGATCGTTGTATTCGAAGGCAGCGATCATATCGGGGGACGTCTGCTATCAGTAAAACCACCGGAGATCCCTTATATGACAGCAGAACTGGGTGGTATGCGTATCCTGGAAAATACACAAAAACTGATCGTAGACCTGATTGCAACCCTGAATACCGAATTACCTGCTGCGGAAAAGATCCAGCTCTATGATTTTCCGGTGGATGAACCTCAGAACCTGGCATACCTGCGAGGTGAATATCTGCGCCTGGTTGATTTTGTAACCAGACCAGATAAAGTGCCATATAATATGTCCTTCCTGGAAGAAGGGAACGGTCCGGGTACTATCATTGTTAACGCCATTGAACAGATCGTACCAGGTATCACTAATCCTGATCTGACAGAGGACCAGCGCCGTGAAATGGCAAAAGAAGCGACTTTTGATGGAGAGCCTTTATATAATTGGGGTTTCTGGAACCTTTTGTACAGGGTGATCAGTAGCGAAGCCTATCAGTTCAGTATGGATGCAGGTGGTTATGATTCCACGCTGGTAAACTGGAATGCATGCGATGCTATTCCCTGGTACTTATCAGACTTTGGTATCTCTCCTAAATACAAAGGTTTTACCAATGGTTTCCAACAGGTGCCTATCGCGCTGGCAGAATTGTTTGAAAAGGATGGGGGAGACGTTCGTCTGATACATAAGCTGGTTGGATTTGACTATACAGACGGACAGTTCACGCTCAACTTCGCTAATAAACAAATGATCATTGCGGGAAAACTGATCCTTGCTATGCCTCGCCGCGCACTTGATCTGATCATGCCTGAGAGTCCTCAGTTAAAACGGGTCCAGCCATTGATCAACAGTGTTACACCAAGACCGCTGTTCAAACTTTTCACCACTTATGCAAATCCGTGGTGGAGAATAGCGGGTTATACCAATGCGGAAGGAAAATTTGTTGCTGTACAGTCAGGCCGTTCTGTAACAGACCTACCGGTGAGACAGACGTATTACTGGCCAAACAGTGATGGTACACCAGCTGTAAATGGCAGAGCAATGTTGCTGGCCAGTTATGATGATGGTAATAACATCGGTTTCTGGGATGGTTTAAGACCACAACGTTCTGCTTCCTGGAGAGCAGGTCTTTCACATGCAAAGATCGCTGATCCATTTATCGGAGATGATGATAAGAAGACGAATGGAAAGGACGTTGCACCAGCACAGGGACAATTGAATCAGATATGGGACGATTACCAGGCGCCTCGTCGTATGGTGGACGAAATATCCCGTCAGTTGCAACAGATGCATGGACTGGATTATACGCCGCTGGTGAAGAGCGCTGCTTTCCGCGACTGGGGTGAAGACCCATATGGTGGTGGATGGAATAGCTGGAATATCGGTATAAAGAGTTGGGAAGTGAGAGACAAGATCACAAATCCGCTCGCAGACGTACCATTATACATCTGTGGAGAAGCATATTCCGATGCACAGGGATGGGTAGAAGGAGCTTTGCAGACAGCAGAGATCATGTTGGGTAAATTTCTGGCGTCATCGGCGAGTGCCAAACAGACTAGTAACGTCAGCCAGCTGCAACCCAGCTGATAGCTGATCCGGATTGTACGAAATATTAACGGCCAGACAGTTGTTCGACTGTCTGGCCGTTGTTTTTTTGTTGCTTTTATAAACGCTCTCTGTCACACTCTTTGCTTGCTCCGGCTTCTTTTCAATAATTACAAATGTTTTATTGCTAAGAGGCGATCTTTCCCGGAACTTTCCCATACACAAATTTATCCTTTCGCTGATACATGGCGCCGGAAGCATAATCTTGCTTTAATGTAAGCCATCTCACCGTGCCGTCTGCATTCATGATCTTTCCAAAAGTATAGTCTCTGGGTGCGAAGTAATTACCCTGCAGGTCTGTCCAGCTAAAAGTTCCACTCTTAAGTAATGGAATATCCGGATTGATGTATTGCTGCCAGTAAGGATTTGAAGATGTATTTACCAATGCGGAGTAATTAATCTGCAACGCCATCAGGAAGAGATAAGAACGATCAATACCTGTGGCATTCAACACAGTTTCACCTCCAGGGTAAAGTACTACCTTACGGGTGGAGTAGAGATCAACTACCAGATTGGTTGCAATAGAATCTAATGTACCAGTGGTGTTTCTGAAATAATCAGTTACTCCCCAGGTATAATTTGCAGCCGCATTATAGCTACGCACATGTTGAATATGATCTTTCCCGTCATAGTTAAATGTCCAGCCTTCTGGCACATAATTGTTCGTTGGATCGATAGCTTTGAGGCTATCTAACCTGCCGGTATTGTTATAGAAAAACAGATAATTTACCGCAAAGCCATTATCATAATCAGATGTTACCTTAAGACTGTCAAGGCTTCCATCCGCATTGTACACAAATTGATTAACTACGGTGTAAATTTTCGTGTTAGGATAAATTGTCGAAACTACTTTGTCGATCTTCAGGTCTGCAGTATAATAAAGTGAGTCAAACCGGTCAAAGGGAACTGTAGTATCACTTCCATAATCCCAGGAGCTATACACTCCCGTGGGTAACCAGACATAATTGCTATCAGGGGTTTTTACTGCTGCTGTTGTTTCGGGGTGGGCTATATTATTTTCTTTCGCACATCCTATCGCAAGGAGCAGGACCATAGGGTAAAGGAATCGTTTCATATGCTATCAGATATATTTGATCAGGATAACGTTCGCAAGTATGGGAATATTATATTGCATACAATTTATTTGCTGTCGGTCCATCTTTCGCTAAGTGTAGCTATGCAGTTGTAAATAAAAAATTAAGCCGGACGCAGGTCACCTGGGAGATAGCGCTTCCTCCGTACCTTGCCATCAACTATCAGGAGGTACATGTTGGTTTCGTCCTTATAATGATAGAATCGGGATATGACATGTCCTGTGCGGAGTGTTTTAACATTAGGCCCGATGACGGTCGACACGCGCTGACCGATCTGAAATTCCGGGGACGGCGCATATTTGTCTCTGTTTATCAATTCCCCGAAAAAGATGCTCATCTTCTCGGCATCTGCCATTGTGAGGCTGCGCATTACAGTACCGAAAAAGTCAGCGCCATAGTCATGGATGGTGCCCAATGATACAGTTTTCTCCACCAATAGATATTCTTTGTCTTCCGGATCGTTCCACCATCTTTGTACCCGATAGACCTGTATGTGTGTATTTGGCCCCTCGATATCCCACCATTTGATCCTTATCGATGAGTCGAATGAGAAGGGGTATGAAAAGGAATAGCGGGTTTCGTCTAAACTGTAACGGGGCCGTGTCAACTGTTTATAGAAGCTGATCAGCGCCGTCAGTTTGATGGGGTTATGATGCGTCCATCTGAGTACTGACGTAAAGCCTGTATTCAGTTCACAGGTGCAGAAAATCCTTACTTTGGGCGTCCAGTGTGGACTGGGGCCTGAGATGACATGATTTTGTCTTGAAAAAAGAGTAAAGTTCTGGAACATAGGTGACAGGGTTTTCTGATCGTATAAGGATGGGCGAATATACTACTGTCAACGCAAAAGAATGGTTTTTACAGCATATTATTCACCCAGGTAATGCGTGACTATTTGGCTAATAGTATCTGCTTTATTGAAAACCATCAGATGTCCTCCACCTTTAATGCGATAGTCCGCGTGTACACGTCTGCCGGTGATTACTCTGTCAGCTGTGCCGTGTATCTGAATGGTCCTTTCCGGTGCTACCTTATTATCCCAGTAAGCAATGCTCCCCAATGCCCAACGGAAGAAAGAAGCATCTGTATGCGCGAGTAATTTTGTTAGTGTCTTTTTATCTTTTGGTGACCGGGCGCCAAAGTATTGATAGGTGAGAAAATTGGTACGTTGTATCAACGGACCAGGAATGATCCGGTACATTCCTAGCTTCATGAAGAAAAACTGGAACCTGTTTAATTCATTCCTTGTTTTCACAGACGAGATGAGGACCATTTTATCTACCTTTATTTGCTTGGATACTTCCACGGCAACTATTCCTCCAAAAGAAAGTCCGATAATATCTGGATTTTCAACTGTGATCTGGCTCTTTATCCTGCTTGCATATTGCTTTATGGATTCTTTCGGTAAGGCGGGAATCCAGTTGATGTAAACTTTGTGATACCCGGGAAGCTCCAGGTTCATAAATATACTTGAGTCTGCCCCCAGGCCACTAAATAAATAAACCGTTTTTTGTCCTTTGTTTGTTGTATCCAGCGGTGTTTGAGCACTTGCAAAAAGACTGATAAACATAAATATTCCCCCCAAAATCACTTTCACACTTTGCATCATAGATTTCTTCACTTCTCGACTGATAGACATTTTTAATATAGCGGTTTACGATATTTCCCCAGCTCAAGATATAGAATTTTACAATACTATGTCCGCTGTGGTATTAGGTCCTTTTTGCAGGTTAACTTTACTTCTTTATTGAAGTTTAAGAGAAAACTGCCGAAAGGAGAGCTTTGTTGTATGCAAGTTTAATACCAGTTGTTAAAGGAAGCTATTCTAAGACAAGCTAACTGTGTAAAAAGGAAACCCCGCAGGCTTGCCAGGCAAGTAACTGCGGGGTCGTCGGATTGTAACCGCTACGTTACAGCTCTTTATCCTCAGACATCTTTGTGTCTCGGGTGTTCTTCTGAACTGCAATGGCTGAAAACATGCTTAAACCGAATGCCATGGCATAAAAGCCTTTCTCACTTAAAGCCATTTGTGCATTCCATAAGCCGATCGTCAATAGGATCATTGCCGCAATAGTGGCAAACCAACTCAGGCCGTAGTAAAGGTCCGTAACAGGAAGTCCTTCGGCTCTGTCTCTCACGCTTTTTTGAACGGAGACTACTGCGAATAATCCAAATAATAAAATAGTTAAGTAATAGCCTTTTTCGTTCAATTGCATCGTTGCGTTCCACAATCCAATGCAATATCCTACTGCTCCTGTTAATAAGGCAAACCAGGAAGCTCCTATAAATGCGCCGGTCGGCTTAAAAGGGTTTCTAGCCTTTTCGCCATGCTTTGCGGCGGATGAATTTTCTTCAGTTCTGTGTTGTAGCGGTTCCATATTCATTTGTTTTAGTGGTTAATATGAACCAAATGTCGGACGGAAATCAGACCTAAAAAAGGCAGAATGTGGAAATTACTGACGATATAATTGCCTGATTTTGTACCTTTAAATACACGAATATATCCTCTAATATATCAATATGGATTCACTGTCGGAGTTAGTAAACTTATTAAATAGTGCTGAAAAAGAACTATTTAGGCAGTTTTTGAAGCGGAAAAATAAAAGATCCGATGTGAAAAATCTGCAGTTGCTTGATTTAATAGAAACTGACGATATAGATGGCTTGAATAAGCTCTACGAATCGGAGAAAAATAATGATGCTTATCATGCATTACGTAAAAGGCTACAGGACAATTTGCTGCTATTCCTATCGCAGAAAACCTTTGAAAATGATCATTCTGAGACCTATGATGCCCTGCGCCTGCTGGTGGTAGGGCGTTTCCTGTTGGAAAATGATGTGATCAAGGTGGCCTTCAAATGCCTGGATAAGGCGGAAAGACTGGCGGAACAATTAGAGCAGTTCAATTTATTGAATGAGCTCTTGCTGTTGAAATTACAATATGCCCATCTGCCGGGGGCTGAGGACCTCGAAGTGCTGACTGCACGCTTTCTGCGAAACCAGGGACATATGCAACGGGAGGCCAAGCTCAATATGGCTTACGCCTTTTTGAGACAGGAACTGAAGGAGATACACCTGGAGGGAAAGATCGTTAATTTGACGACTTTGATGATAACGACCATCCGGAAATACAAGATTTCTGCGAAGGAACTCATGACCTATAAGTCCATTTATCAGATTCTTTACATCGCCAACGAATACGCAGCGATACAGCAGAATTATGGATTGATAGAGCGTTATATCAGCCGGACAAATCAGTTTATACAGGGGCAGACGCAGAAAAAGCAGTCCTATCTCTTTTACCATATATCCATTTTATATTTATTGGCCAACTTTCATCTGAGGCAAAAGGACTTTACAAGGAGTACAGCCTATCTAGGGGAAATGATGGATTTGATGATGACGGATAGCCGCTATCGTGGGGTGTTTTATTTACGTCATCAGTTACTTGCTGCGCTTAACCTGTTCTTTACTGACTTTACCAACGACGCTATCTCGATCTTGCAGCAATCGCTTTCTAATACAAAGCATACATCTAAGCCGGAGGAGGTTGAGGACTTGCGGATATGTCTGACTATGTTTCTGGCCCTTTGTGACGATCGTAAAAGTTTGAAACAGATGGCCCTACTGACGTGCACTGATGCCTGGTATGAAAAGAAAATGGGCATGTTATGGACGATCCGTAAAAATCTGATGGAAATTTTGGTCCATGCACAGTTCTCTAACACCGAATTGGCTATTTCCCGTCTAAATAGTTTCCGGCGGAGATATAAGAAGTATCTGCTGAAGACTTCGGAAGAGCGTGTGTTATTGTTTTTGAAGCTGGTTGAAAAATACCTTCAAAAACCTGAAGTGGCTTTTGAAGATACCTATAAAAAGACGGTTTTAGACCTGCTGGGCAGGGCGGAGAATGACGATATCTTCACATTGAGCTTTATTGCCTGGCTGATCGCCCGGTGGGAGAAAAAGGCGGCTTATAGCGTTGTGCTGACATTGATCCGGAACGAAAATTACGCGCAATATTATGTAGCAGAATAAGCCAGGGTTTCCCGGAACTCCTGAGTCCTGCCAGGACAGTCTATGTGGGTTTAGGCTTGTTCCACTATTAATGATTTGTATTCAACAGATCATCAACAGTCTAAGTTGCCCCGATTTCTCCTCCGGTGCACGGTGCAGACAAGGAGGGACTTTACTTTCAGGATGATCAACGGCTAACCTCCACAGGTTGCCAATACCCAGGTTTGTTGGATGTGCATTTGGTTTAGCCTGATAGTGCAGGTCAAAGAAATTTTCAGTTAAGAATGACTCAAAACCCTCATCTGCGCTATTATATAGTTTTCTGAGTTCGTCACGTATTTCCGGAATAAGTACTTTCTTCAGGCCTTGTGAATTTGCCAGTATTTCACTCGAATCGCCATAATAAGTACATAAAAAGGTATCGGTTGGTATAGGGGAGCGATCTACATGAAAGGAATAAACATCAGTTGGGAAAAAAGGGTAGTCATTATCGCGGTCATAATATTTGATCACATTGAGGACGGGCGATGCGCCATGTGCTTTCAATAACCTGAAGTCATTTAAAAGAATTTCCCGGGCGAGTTGCCCTTGTTCACTTAACTGTAGCGCAAGCAATTCCTCTTCTTCGATTGTCGTTATATTTTCGCTTAGCGTTATCTTTTGGACAATCTCGGAGAAATCACCTGCTAGTTCACGTGCCCAACAGATCGCATTCATTGCTCCACTAAATGGCGTAGCAACAAGCTCCTGGAAATTCGTTACACAGTGTATCTGATCCTCAGCATGAGATAAATCTATCATGATAGTGAATATAATTTATACGGTCCTTTACTCCGGCACAAATATCGACTAAATTACTCCGTCAGCAATTATGGATTGTTTTGGCATAAAAACCTTTCAATTTATCTATAGTTTGGGTACCGGCATTTTATTATCTGGATTATGTTTGTTCCAATATTCTGCAAACCCTTTCGGTGTTGCTATGGCCCTCAATTTATCAACTGTGCCATATAACTCAAGGTCTAACGCTGACAGCATCTCATCGATATTACCATCTCCTGCCGCCATCTTATTGTTGTATGTCTCGATGGCATCAATTACGAACGACAAGCGATCCTCAGGTGTATGATCATCTCCTAAGTTCATCTCCTTTTTATGAATTTTGGTCGCGTCAGCTATTAAAGTTGCCAAATTGGTGCCAGCGTCTTCTTCTCCTAAAGTAATTGCTTTATTATATGCTGTGACCGCAGAATTTATCAAACCCATCCGCTCATAAGTAATAGCCAGGGAGTTGCATGCACCGGAAACATCATTATCACAGGCCTTGCTAAACCAGTATAATTCGCGTTCTTCGTCTGCGTCGGGATTATTAAATCCTAAAGTATATTCCTTATAGTATGCCATTCCCATGCGATACTGCGCTTCCGGATATCCTAAATTGGCAGATTTTTCCATGAAAAAGAGGTACTTCCTGTAGAGTACGCGACACCGTTTTATACTTTTGGTATAATGTAGTATTCTGGTTTCTAATCGGATAGCCCACTTATATGCTGTAAGTCCAGTTGCGTCATCGGTCTTTATGAATTTCCTGATCCGGATATTTTTCATGTTCTCTGTAATTATTGTTGATTCATAGGTGTTTTAACAGGGTGGGTGATCAGACATGTTTTTCAGACTTTCTGCAAACACCAGGTCGTCATGCATCGTAAGTTTTGCACATTGGTGGTTTTTATAGGTTCGTGTAGCCTGCCATTGAGCTGTTCAGTATATTGAAGCAGTAATTGCTGATTGACCAAAAAACGTTCGCTACCATCAGGCAACAGATAGCGGCCATTGCCCAGATCTTGTACCAGTGTTTCGATCCCAATATCTGAAGCCAGTCTGGCAAATAAATACCCCCCAGGTTTCAGTACCCGCCACATAGCGTGCACCATCTCATGGAAATGATCAGGACGCTGGGCGAAGTGCAATACCGCGCTGCTGATCACCAGGTCGAAAGAGTTATCTTCAAAAGGCAGGTTTTCGGCAGTAGCGACCACAAAATTCTCCTTGTCATTAGCCTGAGACAGGGTTGCTGATAATTCCCTGACGGCCGATATAGCATTGGGATTAGGGTCAATACCATATACTTCATAGCCGTTTTTCAGGAAGTAGATCAGGTTGCGCCCACCTCCGCAGCCAGCATCGAGTATTTTTTTACATTTATCATAGGTCCCTTTAAGTAGTTGGTCAAAAAGGTAAATGTCTATATTTCCGTAAAGTTGTTGAAGTTCCGATTCCATGGACTAAAGTTAATGGATAATAAATTTGATATTAGTAGTGCCGGGCTGTAATTGTTTACCTAACGGCACTTAGGGGCTCAATGGCTGAATCCTCCATTCCTCAGGCTGGAAGTCCCTTATTGCGGTACCAACAGCGTTTACACTCATTTCGGCAATTTCCAGTGAGATGATCTGATGTGCATTATCCACTAAAATAAGATTTAACCTAAGCGTTTTTTGTAAAGCTATCCTGCTGATGAACGCGGCACTATAATCCTTCCAATAGTAAGTACGGGAATTGAAGGTGATGCCAGCAGCATTAACGATCATGACTTTATTATAGTAATGACGTTTTACGGCGATCAGTATGCCAATAGCGAGGGCTGAAATGCATAACAGCTTATAATTACCATCTACTATAAACCCAATCGAAATGAAGAAGATGGGTATAGCGAATATTATTAGTGAAAGAATGCTCTTTTTAATCACGACCGCACCTTCTTTGTTTTTCTTCGCCGCATTATAAAAAGCATGCTTCCATGCAGGCCTGATATCAATAGTATGCCGTTCACTTATGTCATGCTCTTTTAGAATAACTTGTTCAATCAATTTGATAATTGCTGCCTGGTCCATACTCAAATGTAATAGAATTTCTTAATCAGTGTGATTACGTCTTTAAAGTCATCTATATTCAGGCACCTTGTTTTATTTATATAATATTCATCCTGCTTTGTTCATATCTGACTAGTTTCATAGTATCTTGGGATGAATTTTCTCCCTACTATGAAATTACCCGTTATCAGGATCAAAGAATCTATTGAAGCTTATTCTATGCGCGCGGTGGCCTGTCTATTTGGATGTGGAGCGATGGTTGTGTGTCTTGGTAGTGCACATAAGGACTTGGGTGTCTATTTCAAACCCCTGCTATTTATCTTATTAGGATCATGTTCATGGGCATTTATCTATTACCTGCGCCGCGCACAGAAAGAAAAGATCGCGCTCACGTTGAATGAAGAAGGATTCTTCTATAGAAAATTGAACCTGCCATGGGAGGTCATCAGGAGTTATCATACATACTATAAAGAAACGGATGATTCATACAGCGAGGGTATGATCATAACACTGAAGAACGGTAAGCGCGTTAAAATAACGGTAACCATGCTGGATATCGATCTCAAGACCTTAAGAAAGCATATGGAAACGTTCTGTGCGAATATGGATATTATAGATGAAGGACATATTGAGACTAAATTCCGGGAGGGTTGACCTGTTAAAGACCCCTAGTCCCCTTCACTTATATACATTGCCTCTTTAGATTTTATGTCAGACAGTAGATCAAACGTGTATGTGAGCGTATACCTGGTTTCGAAAGGCGCCGATGGTATTGTATCTTTTACGTTTTTTTTACCGCTTGCCAATAAAGGGATCAGCATCTTAACTTCCTGGTAGAGATATTTCTCCCTTAATGCAAGATGAACGACAATATTAAGTTTCTTGTGTATTTTCTTCAATTCGGGTGAGAGGCGGTCCTGCCCATAGGTTTTATTAAAGCGTTCCAACATGGCATGTACAACAGTATCTGATGAGACGGCGTCTTTGTAGTACTTTCTTGTATAAGTTTCTATTTCTTTCAGCCGCGTTTTATCTTTATCAATTGTGGTGTCAATGAGTGTTCCCACCGCACTTCTGATTTTAAATTGTGCGAAGATTGAATCTAAGCGCTCATTCCATTCGATGATCTCGTCTCTTGTCTCCTCTTTTGCATAAAGGATGGTTCTTTCTGATCGTTGGCGCACAACACTGGTGTTGGCATAGTAGACTTCCCGGACAACCCAGTTATTGAATTGATCATAAGTATATTCAACCCTGTATGTTTCCTTATTGTTAGAAAATATCTGAATGGGGTCCTGGTACTTATTTCTCACTATCGAATCGGGGTTAAAGATATAAAGCGGCTGTAATAATTCATCCGCTAATGGAAACTCTTCTGGTTTTATATGAGAGCCACGATAGTTTATATAGTTCAGCTTTTGTTCCTCATATTCAAACGTGAATCCAGTTGTCGAGTTCTCTGTTTTAACAGAAATAATATGGTTCTCGTTAAAATCAATGTCTAATCGTCGATTGGTATTTACTTTTTTCTCAGTTAAGTGCTTAATGTTCCCCTTTAAATTCAAAGTGGCGGCATCGTATTTCGTTTCAGTTGGAGTGGTCGTGCAGGAACAATAAATAGTTAAAAAGACAATTGTTGATATGAGTTTCGGCTTCATTATTAGGTGTATTGAGCTTGGTAAGGGAACGGTTGAGGGACAAAGTAATAAAAGTGAGCAAGAACTAAAAATGAATTTACAGCTGCTTTTCTGAAAAGCTAAAGATCGGATTCTGCCATGATAGGGAGGGGCTTGCTAACAGTCTGAAAGTCAGTTCTGAAAACGGTTACGTCTATACTGTTCTTTCGCTGGACAATGCAGATATTATTGAGAAAAAAGAGTTTACTAAAGGAGAAAAGATGAGTTATGCCTTTTAAATGCTTACAGATATCTGGATAGGTAATTATTATTTAAGGTCTTTTTATGAGAAAATTTATTGGTGAAGTTGGACCTACCGTGGGGCCAAAGCGAACTTGCGACGTCCTGAAACAATAACGCCGGAGAAATTATTTCCGGCGTTAGCCAAGTGCTCAGTAGTGGTAATGCTTTTATCGGCAATTTTTTCTGTGTATCTTTATTTTACACCCAGTTAAACCATTACTTATGAAATCTATTTTGTCTGTTATTGCAATAATCTTCAGCGTTAATGTTATTGCACAACAACATCGTTTAAATGATAGTACGATCCTTACATCAGATAATGTATCACTTTATCTTAAAGTTGCCGGTAAGGGCACTCCCTGCATATTTGTCCATGGTGGTCCAGGCGCCTGGAGCTTGTCTTTTGAAGCAATGGGTGGGAATGTATTGGAAAAACAACTGACTATGTATTATTATGACCAGCGAGGATCTGGTCGCTCCGCTTCCGCCAATAATTATACTATTGACAGGATGGTAGAGGATATTGAGAATATCCGATCTGTTTCTGGGTCAGATAAGATTTATCTTTTAGCACATTCGTTTGGAGGTCTGCTTGCTTATAAATATGCGGAGAAGTATGGTGTGCATTTGAAAGGTTTGATATTATTGGACGTGACCTTACATCTCCCAAATTCACTTGATGCGCAGGTGAATTTCATTAATCAGCTGCTTGGTTTGCAGATAACTGCTGATTCAATAATGCCGGCATTTTTCGCAGCTAAAACCAAATTGAGAGACGCACAACTGGAATATAAAATGTTATCGGATAATAAATCTACTGTCGAGAAACTTGATCTTATTGATAGGTCATATCCTCGTAATAGTGCCTTTGCCAGTAAGGCGCTGGGAATGCCGGAATATTTTGCGGATTTCACTTCGGGAACGAAGAATGTAAATGTACCAGTGTTAATTATCTCCGGAACGGCGGATCACAATATCGGTCCGGATCATTATAAGCTGTTCAAATTTCCTCATCAACAGGTGAAGATTATTAAGGGAGGGCATATGCTTTATTATGAAAAGAATAAGGAATTCGCGGCAGCAGTTAAGGAGTTTATAAAGAAATAAAAAAACCAGCAAATATTTGTTGGCTTTTATCGACCGATAAGAATCGAACTTATAGGCGTTGATTATAAAAGTCTTATGACATGACGGCGATATACGTAAGACAGAAAATCCGCTAGTAAAGCGGATTTTCTGTCTTTGCCCGGTAGTGGTCCGTCTTCGAACTAACTTACGTTGATGCTGACATAAAAGTAATTGCTAAGGGTATTACAATAAAATAACTGATGTCCTTTGCCCATGCGCCCAATAGTTGCTATATCAGAATGTCATTGACAATCCCAACCCATATTCCCTTCCATTATAAAATGGCATAACTATACCATTTAAGTTATCTTTGTCTTTAAAAAAAGTGTTCTTAAAAAACGGATGTACCCAATAAGCGATTTTGGTACTTAAGATCCCGATCCCTGCACCTGTGGCAACATCGGTAAGCCAATGTTTTTCATTGGTCATTCTTAAAAACCCTGTGCCCGTAGCGACTACATAGCCCGTGATACCGTACCAAACCGATATATCTTTATATTCCTGATATAAAAATTCAGCTCCCAGAAAAGCGTTAGCAGTGTGTCCTGAAGGGAATGACTTGGTGTTCGACTCGTCTGGTCTCTTTACTTTTGAAGTATTTTTAATGATGATAATTGACGACCCCATAATGATGTAGGCCGTTGCCATCACAATGGTTCTGTCTTTAAAATTATTCTTTCCATGGATGCCGAAGGTATTTAAGGCATATACAGATAAAGACGGCGTGTATTGGGTGAAATCGTCAAGTTTAACTTTCCTAAACTGTTGCGCTCTTAACTCCTTTCTTATACTGTTATTAATATCTTTCAAAGCAGGGCTTGTAAGGCCGACAACGCCATATCCGATCAAAACAGTTGGAATGATGAGCGATCTGCATTTGAATCGGATGTCGCCTTTGTGATCTGTCGAGTCAACTGAAGGGTTCTGTCCATTAACTCTTAAGAAGGATAAGAATAAGAAAAGGACAAATATTATCTTACTCATTTTTTACCCAATTGCACACAGCATACTGTGTCGATAAGTATTATGAAATTGATGCACCTGTTCTAATTATAGAGTGAGCGGAGTTTCGATCTGCCATAGCACCTGTGACCTCTGCTCCGCTCACTAGACCTGGTTATTTGATCGTATAGCTTTTAGTAGCTACTTCTGCCAGCCTGAAGTACCCCAAAGCGTAATTTTTGCTATTGGTCTGATTGACAATATTTCCGCGAACGGCACTTGGTATAGTAGGAAAAGGATTACCATCATTACCCGAAGCCACTATCAATTTGAACATGTAGTCGTAATAATTTTTCGAAATCCCGAACAGTTTAATATCTACCCGGTCCCCAATCTTTAATTTTTCATGCGAATAGGACTCCTGATTTAAATTACCGTTGGTGTATTCATCGTCTTCAACTTCCAGTTCAGGAAACGTTGAATGAGGCTGGGTAATACTGTTCAAATAAGAATTCTTCTGATTGGCATTATCCTGATAGTAAAATGTTATCTCGATCTCATCACCGGCCTCGCCTCCTTCGTTATTCTGATCTATGTTATCCTCGATCTTAGAAACAGGAGTAAAGGTTTCTGAGGCGGTATAGGTTTCTCCGTTCAAAACGATCTTTAAATTATAGGTCTGGCCGATAACAGGAAGAAAATTGCTGCAAATATATTGTCCTGTTCCGGGCGTTTCTACAAAGTTAAAAACAGTATTTGTCGCGTCGGTTACCGTAATCACTGCTCCTGAAACACCTGGGAATTCGGAACTGTAATAACCAGTTGTTGTCGACAATACGATCTTTTGTTCATTGCCGGCTGTATTTTTCACCCAGTCAATAGAGGCATCCACAACCAATCTTGGCGCTGCTGTTTTAAGATCCGCATTAATAACCTTCTCGCATCCTGTTAGAAGTAGTGCAACAAATGGTGCGAGCATTATTTTAAGTAATTTCATGATCTGTCGTTTTTAAAGTTGGATAGTTGTTTTTAAAATTTCACGTTGTAGGCTGCGCTTGGAACAATGCCGAAAATTGATATTCTTTTTGTCTCGTTTCTTCCTGTTTCTTCGTTCTGTCTAAAAGAATAGGATGCCGCGTTGTTCCTGTTATAAAGATTGTAGATGCTGAAATTCCACTCTCCCTGCCAGCCTTTTTTCTTGTTGGGTTTTGGCGTGTAGGTTGCAGAGACATCTAAACGGTGGTAAGCAGACAATGAATTCTCATTTCTTGCGCCGTAATTCGCAACAGTAACACCCTGGTATAGATATTTTCCATTGGGGAATGTTGCTGCTTTTCCGGTTTGGAAGGTGAGAATAGCTCCAAAGGACCATTTCGGACTTACTGAATACGCGCCTGTAACAGATAGATTATGCAATTTGTCATAATTCGCCCTATACCATTTTCCGTTGTTGATACCCGGCTCATCTGTATTCCTGCCCGGTGTTCGTTGTTGCGCTTTAGAAAGTGTATACGAAACCCAGCCGGTCAGCTTACCTGTATTTTTTTTCAACATCAGTTCCAGGCCATAAGCCCTTGCTTCGCCATTCAAAAGCACTCTTTCTATAGCATCGATACCTAACAGATCTGCGCCGTCGATATAATCAGCCTTATTTTTTATTTTCTTATAGAATGTTTCAGCTTCCAGAGAATACCTTTCGTCTTTGAAATTGTGGAAGTAACCCAGTGCTACCTGGTCCAGAATTTCTGGTTTAAGGTATTTGTCGGAAGGGGCCCATATATCAAGCGGGCTTGCAGATGCGGTATTGGAGATCAAATGAACATACTGGCTCATTCTATTGTAGCTCGCCTTTATAGAATTATCATTGTTTAGCGAGTAAGCAATGGCGACCCTTGGTTCCAGGTTGCCGAAGCTGGATATTTTTTGATTTTTCTTGTAGTTAATCGCTCCGGTTGGATCGGCCTCTTCATAAATATGAAAATCCTTATTGTAAATGACCGGCTGATCATTGGCATAGGTGTAGGCTTCCTGCGCGCCTACTCTTTGAAAGTTGCTATAGCGGAGTCCGTAATTCACGTATAATTTATCAGAGAGGCGTTGGTCGGCACTGATATATGCTGCATTTTCATAAGCGTACTTTTTAGCTAACTGGTCTGGATTGATCGCTGAACTCGCTCCATACGGCTTGATCGTTCCGGGATTGAAATCGTAATAAATTGAGTTAATACCGTAGTTTAAAGTGAGGTTATTCGAAACGTAATGTTTGAAATCATATTTGAAATTGTAATTTTTTACCTCAGCTTTCCAGTCCATGCCGATGGTCTTGATCTTGATCTGGTAGTCATAGTCACTGTAAATGGCAGATGCGTTAGAAAATATCTTGTTGGAGAATATATGGTTCCATCTTACATTGAAAAGCCTGTTGCCATAAGTATTAATAAAACTGTTATTAAAATTCAGGTTGTCACTACCAAAGTATCCTGAAACAAATACGTTGTTCTTATCATTGAATTTGTAATTGAACTTGGTGTTCAGATCGTAGAAATAGGCCGAATTGGATTCATTAGCCATTTTTAAGAAAAGGTGGGCATATGATCCTCTTCCCGCGACCACGAAAGAACTTCTACCCTTAGCGATGGGGCCCTCAACAAGCAACCGGCTGGAAACTAATCCGATTCCGCCGTTAACATGGAACTCCTGGTTGTTTCCTTCTTTTTGGTAAATATCCAGTACCGATGATATACGTCCTCCGAAATTAGCGGGTATACCGCCCTTGTATAGTTTCAGGTCTTTGATCACATCAGCGTTGAAGACAGAAAAGAAACCGAATAGATGGGAGGTATTATAAACGACGGCTTCATCAAGCAATACCAGGTTTCCATCAACAGATCCTCCTCTTACGTTGAATCCCGTCGCGCCTTCCTGGGCATTGGTTACACCGGGAAGCTGTAAAATCGATTTCAGTACATCTACCTCACCCAAAACGGCCGGCATCTTTTTGATCGTGGCGATCGATAGTTTATTAATACTCATTTCAGGTTTGCGGATGTCCGCTTGCGGCGTATTGGATTTAATTATAACTTCATCCAGCGTCCTGCTGCTTTCGGTCATCCCGAAGTTCCGTATTGTGTTTTCGGTCAGCGTGATACCTTCCTCCAGGCGATCATACCCCAAATAGCTTATGATAATGGTGTAAGTTCCTTTAGGCAATGTTGTGGAATAAAATCCGTAGGAATTGGTCGTCATACCTACTTTCGCTTCCAGAACATAAATGCTTACTCCAATGAGTGTTTCGGTATTGGACTTGTTAGTGATCGTGCCGCTGAGGGTGACTTTTTCCTGCGAATAGGCATGGAATACCGAGGCAAAAAGAAATACCAGCACGGATAGGATTCTGCTTTTCATTTATAAAAGTTTAGAATTAAATGCTACATTTTCGGCTAAACTATATTTTTACAGAACCCGCAATTTTTATATATACGAAACTTATTTCTTTATATAGAAAAGCAGCTTATACATATAGTAAAATAAATGCGACTTGAGATTTTAGTTAAAAAAGCGACACATTGGGCACTCCATCGTAATAGAATGCCTTAAATCGTGTTGTAGCAAGTCTGGCGGTCATGGAAACTTCCTGGCCTGGGATATCCACACGCAAGGGATGATGGGCTGTAAGGTGTATTCAGGCCTTAAGGGCAGTAAACCACCTGTAAACCCCATTTTGGTATATTATTAATGGGCTTTCGTATAGTAAGTTTGTTTATTTCTGCGGTATCACTTGATTTGCCCTAAATTCGGGCTTATGTATCAATCTTTACACAAAAAAACGATGGATGCCAATTGGATGCTTCAGTTAGTTATTTCAGAAAAATTCCGGTTTCAACGGCATCTGATGCTGATCGCCTTTTGCATTTTGGTTTTGTATTATAGTCCGGCGGACTATGTAGAACCTTTCGAGACCTACAATCGACTGGTTATTTTTTTTGAGATAATTCTGTTCGCCTACAGTAATATGTATTTTTTCGTTCCTAAATTCCTGTTTAAGAACAAATACCTGAGCTATGGCGTCTTCTTGATTTCAGGCATGATCCTTTCGTATTACGTTCACGAAGTTTTTGCTGATTCGTTTGAACGGGATCTATTGCCTAACGAGGATGATAACATTAACTTTTTTACCTTTTCCTTTATTACATTGGCGCTTATTGTATCATCAGCCGCAGTTAAGTTATTCCAGCGGTGGATATCTGATGCGCGACTGATCCATGATCTGGAACTGGCAAATACCAATGGCGAACTGGAACAGCTCAAGAATCAGATCAATCCACACTTTCTTTTTAACATGCTTAATAATGCTAACGTGTTGATCGAAGATGATCCTAAAAAAGCTTCTCAGGTTTTGGTGAAACTAAGTGACCTCCTTCGTTATCAGCTTTATGACAGCTCCAGAGAAAAGGTTCTACTGACTTCAGAGATCCATTTCTTGGAAGACTTTCTGAACCTGGAAAAGGTCAGACGGGATAATTTTAACTTTTTAATATCAAAGGAAGGCGAATTGAGCGGTGTTCAGGTCCCTCCCTTATTATTTATATCATTTGTCGAAAATGCTGTAAAGCATAATAACGACGCTGCGAAATTATCCTACTTGAATTTGTATTTTGATGTACGCCATGATGAGCTTTTTTTTAAATGCGTAAACTCGAAACCCGCATTGAAAGCAGTAAATAAATCCGGAGGATTAGGTCTGGCCAATATTAAACGACGATTAGAACTGCTGTTCCCTTCTTCACATAATTTGATAATAGAAGACAATTCGGAAACGTACTACGTTACCTTAACTTTAAAACTATAAAAATGAACTGCATAATAGTAGATGATGAGCCATTAGCAAGAAAGGCGATTCAAAAACTGGTTCATCAGACAGAAAATCTGGAAGTTATTGCCTCATTTAACGGAGTAGAAGCTACTAAAGCTTTTCTGGCAACAAATTCAGTAGACCTGGTGTTTCTGGACATTCAAATGCCGGGAGTGAATGGGATCGAATTTGCGAGAACGATTCCCAAAAATACCTTAGTGGTGTTTACCACAGCTTATAACGAATTTGCTGTTGAGAGCTATGATGTCGACGCTATAGACTACCTGATCAAACCTGTAAAACTGGAGCGTTTTCAAAAGGCGGTCGAAAAAGCAAACACGTATTGTAAATTATTCCGTACTGATCATACCAGCAGTGATATAGAAAACATAACCACTGATTATATTTTTGTAAGATCAGAACGCAGAGTATTCAAAGTACATTTCAGCGATATACTTTATATTGAAGGCTTAAAAGATTATGTGATCATTTACTTAGAGAATCAAAAAGTGATCACGCTTATGAATATTAAAACTATTCATGAATTGCTTCCAAAAAGTTTTTTTGTTAGGGTCAGTAAATCTTACATTATTAATGTAAACAACATAGATTCTGTAGATAACAACACCGTTTACATAGGGCAGAACGAAATTCCGATAGGTAATATTTACAGGGATTACTTCTTTAATGAATTTGTAACCAGAAAAATCTTAAGTAAGTGATAAATTGTCGGTGAGAAAGACAGTAAGCATGATGTATGGAATTCCACTTGTGATGAATTTTTGTCAAATACAGCATAGCGCGCGAGTGCCTGTTTTGCCGAAACGTACCTGTTGTGTGCTGGTAGAGGCAGTGCGACGTGCCGACGGAATTTTTAGTCACGGCTTTAGTCAAATTTTAGTCAACGATGGTGGTAGGAAGCGTGAAAAAGCGACTTAAACTAAAATAGCCTAAAAACAAGAAGGTTGTAAGTGAATAACTTGCAACCTTCTTTTGTGCCCAGTAGTGGGGCATTTTCGAACCATATGCTATTCATAATGAATAAACTGTATCAACACAAGGTCATGTGAATTAGAGGTCGCAGATTTTGGGGAAATTACTTTTATTAAGTAAGGTTTAAAGTTCCTTCTCCTTATTCTTTACCTTTAATTAGTCCTTTTAGGCCAGACATTTCAATATAGACATCCACATACGAGTTACTCTTCTACCAGTTAGCTATATATGTTTTGCAAAAAATCTTTTAAGCTGATCGGGCTCCTGCCTAGTAGCTGTTTTACATCACTTTTATTAGTATCGAATTCTCCGTTAGCAATCGCCCCACAGAACCTTGCGAGGTACGCTGCATCATCTTCAGAAGCACCTATCTGTATAAGCGTGGCAACATAGGCGCTTATCTCGGGTTGGTAATAAGGTATTGTTTTTCCGGTTATGTCTGAAAGTAAATTAGCAATCTCCGCAAAGGAGAAAGCGGTTTCTGCAGCGATGATATATTCTTTGTTTTCATGACCCGGAGTAGTCAGTACAACAGCATTCGCTTCAGCCATTTCTGTTATTGGTAAAAAAGGAGTTTTTCCGTCTCCTGCAGGAATGGAAATGCCATTATTTAATATATCCTTTCCAGAAAGGAAGGGAATCATGTCAGCATACATGGTATTATCCATCAGCGTATAGGGAATCGCTATTCGTTTTAGATAATCAGCTGTGTATGCATGATATTGTACCTCTTTCCCCATTATACTTTGTTGTAAATTTTTCATGTCAAAGCTCGTATAGATAATATGGCCAACACCAGTTTCCCTGGCTGCATTGATCGCATTTTTGTGCTGCTCAAACCTTTTGCTAATGTCTGATGAAGAAGATACAAGTAACAGCTTGTCCACGCCCTGGAACGCACTTTTTAAAGACTCAAAATCTTCATAGTCGCCAAGTTTTATTTGAAGTCCTTTTGATTTTAATTCTGCCGACTTGGTTTCATCTCTTACCAATGCTGCAATGTTGTTTGGGGCAATACCCCTGTTTAATAATGAATTAATGGTGGCTTTACCTAAATTTCCTGTTGCACCGGTTACTAAAATCATATTTTCTGTTTTAAGATTAATTACTTTTGGTATGTAAAGAAACAAATATTGATTTTGAAAAGTTACCCTTGCTCTTGGTAATAAGACAGAAAGTGGTAACCTAAAAGTAACCAATGGAAAATAAGTTAGACCATGCTGACTGTCCTATTACAGAAACGATAGCCATGTTTGGAGGACGGTGGAAGGTGACAATTTTACGTGTGCTTTTCAAAAATACCAGACGTTTTGGTGAAATCCAGGTTAGGATACCTTCTATTTCAAAGAAGGTGTTAACCGAGCAACTTAGAGAGCTTGAAGCTGATGGCCTAATCAGCAGGAAACAGTACAAGGAGCTTCCACCCCGGGTAGAGTATGCGCTCACTGATTTTGGAAAAAGCCTGTGCCCTTTGTTAATTGATATAGTAGCTTGGAAAAGAAAAAATATTGGATAATCTAATTAAGGTAAGATAAAGCTTTCCCATTGAAGGCGTCACCAAAACTCCTAATCAACGTGATTGTGAAGTATATTTTGGGTAGATAGGATAATGCTTCCTATGTAATCTCGTTATTCAAGTGCCTCAACCTGGCAGCTCTTTACCGGAGCTGCAGGCAGAGATCGATCTGAGGCGTATGTAAACTTACCCCAGTTACCAGCAGATTACATTGCGTATCTACACTGCTGTAATTTTCTCGGTCTCTTGCTCAACTATTATTTATGGAATTTTTCACAACATGCATCTATTAGAAGCAGTAAACCCAATGCCAGTTAAAAACGTACTCGACAGAATGAAATTTAAGATAAGTTTGATATTGCCCTTATTATTCACGTTTACCACCTTTGGACAGAAGTCACCAATAAACTGGGTCAATAAGAATGCCACAAACTTGAATCAGACACTATTTCAACCTGGAAACATTTATCTTTTCTTAAGGAAGAATTACGTGACAAAATATTGTTGCGCTTGGAAGTTTATCTTCTACATTAGCAAAGGCTAAGTTCGACTCTTTTTTTCTACCATTTGATAGAAAACACAGCCCGTTCGAAGGAAGTATCAGTCTCATTACAAATATTTATTCCAACTGGAAAGAACCAAAACCATTACCTATTAAACCTGGAAAAGACTTTGATGCTATAATCTTTATAAAAAATACATCAGCTTCAATAAAACAGCATGAGAGTAAGGGTATTGAATAGGTGTCAAATTATATTGCGTGGATAATTTTATTAATCTATTTCTGATTTCAACACGTACCCATCCTCAAATTCAAAATTTTCACCATAATCCTTCAACTTTGAAACTGACTTTTCAGTAGACACTATAAACAGCTTACCATTCCGAATAACACCTGTGGTTACCCGCTGGATCATTTCACTTTTAGGTCTTTCTACAAATATTACGCTGATTATGTTTGGAATATCATGTTGTCTGAGGTTGACAAATCGGTTTGTCGTTAGGTAATCATTTCGTTTTAATGAATCATTCAATTGGTACTCTATTTTGATAGATGCGAGTTGATTATATTTAGGTATGTCCTTAAAAGGGATTTCCAGGGTATTTTTTGCTGTTAGTGTAAGATATCTTGGAATGTCTGTTAGGTGAGAGTTGTAGTCGTATATGTAAGTGATTTGTATCTGTTTGTTGTCCAGAGGATGCCTTTTGTCTGTACGGAAATCTAAAAAAAATGACTGTCGCTTATTTTTACGATAGGAGCTTGTTACGTCATCCTGGTCGATCTGATATTCATCCGAGAAATACAGCGTGTCGTTATTTTTTTTCCAGGTGCCTTCTAAACTACGCCATAAAAAGCAGCTTGTACCTGGTCTGCTCCAGAATTTGAACGTTGCATCCGGTGATAATATGATATCATGGATCTTATTAGAATAAAACGTTCCTGTTTTGGTCTTTAATGCCTGCCCACGATTCGAATAGGTTATTGGTTTAACTTGTGCGACAACTTCCAGAGTCAAGAATAAGGATATGACGAGCATTCTCATAAATTAGTTAAGGTCTGATATGGAGCTAATTTATGTTTTCTCATCGAGTTCAAGGAACTTATTTGATTTTTTTTGATAAAAGATGAGGTGGGGTATTAGAGATGTCCAGAGTACGGAGTATATAAATATATGTTTGGGAGTATCCAAAGTGGGTTTGAACGATCATGGAAACGGCAAACGCCAGAGATCATATCTCCGGCGTTTGCCAAGTGCCCAGTAGCAAATCATTTTCGAACCAGGTCAGTTTGATTCTTAGTAAGTTATGTCAGTGACGTTGATCGTAGGTTTAGAAATCAGTATCTTTCTACAGAGATTTATTCACTATGGCTAATTTCATATCATCTAATTCCCTAAGCCGCGCTTGTTTTTTCTCTAATTGAGAATTGAGGTCGGCTATTTTTTTATCCTGCCTTTTTACCTTATTGTCTGCATCCCTGGCATCCTGGGCATTGTTGTAAGCTTTGTTTGCTTTCTTTTTTGCGGTTTTCGCATCGCGTATGTCACCATTTGTAGCCCTCGATGCCTGTTTGCTACTTGCATCAGCACTGCTTTGCGCATCAGAATTTGCATCTCCGGCTTTGGTTTGATAATCAGGCATGTTATTTTGAGCAATGGTAAGTTTAGACGTAAGTTCGGCAATTTCATTGCTTACCGATACATATTCTTTGTTCAGCTTAACAGTATCTGAAGCGGTTTTATACTTTTGTGAAAAAACTGACGAGGCATAAAAAATCAGTAAGCTGGCGATTAGGAAAACTTTTGAATGTTTCATTGTTTGATATTTTTTTAGAATTGAAATTTAAAGTTCTAAAAATTCTTCTCCGTACTATATCCTTTTAATTGTTATAATATAGGTACCTGGAAAATCTCCGTGGAGTGCATGAACATGACCACTCTCCATAAGTGCATGTACCAAATAGTTAAAGGAGCTTTGTCCAGAGTCATTCCTATATTTTCCTCCTTTGCAATATCTGTAATAGTGAGTGTTCATGTTTTATGAGGGAAATGAGTACCATATAGCCATGATATTGCTATAATCGAAAGAAATGTGCACAGCCTTTCGATGTAAAGACTACTCTGTACGCTACTTAAAGATTATGAAGGCAGTAGTAAGAATTGAAATTAGTGTGTCGGAGAAGTTGGAGTGGTTACTATTGCTATTGAATACATGTAAGATACACTATTAAAATGGATAGTGAGGAATTTGTTTCAATATACCAAGCTAATCAGTCGCCATCTCTTCCCCTTGGGTCATGAGGGAAGACATTTTTAGATCGGCCATTAAAGACGTGCCCAATTCTCCGTTGGTCTGAGTAAAGTGCGTAATTTCACGGTTGACCAGTCGTTCATCTATTTGGAGGAATTCTTCTACACATATGATTACGTGCATTACGGAGATCTGATTATTCGAATACTCTCATTTAAAATTTAAGTAGTACTTTACCGAAGGGTTTGTCTTCTATCAAATAACGTTGTGCCGCAGCTACCTTTTCGGCGTCGAAAATTTTAGCAACATGCGGTTTTAATTTGCCACTTTCAAATAATGGCATTAACTGGTTCCAAATTTGCTTTTGAGCGATATGATTAAACCAGCCATTAAGGCTTTGTCCACGCATTTGCAAGCCTTTCCATACGAAATCCGTAATATTGGCGTTGAAGGTAGTGCCTGCGGAATATCCAATAGCTACCAGAATACCGTTACGACTTAACGAGTGTACGGCGTCCCCGGTTAGATTGCCACCCACGCTATCAATTACTATATCCACACCCTTACCATCCGTTAGTCTTGCAACACCCTCACTGATTTTTTCCTTTGACAGGTCAATAATGTTTTCGAATCCGAGGGAGCCTGCCAATTCTGCTTTTGCTGTGGAACCGGCTGTAGTAATAACTAGTGAAGCACCATGCGCTTTGGCTAGTTGAATGCCTGCGTTACCAACACCGCCGCCTACTGCTAATGAAAGAATACTTTTCCCTGGCTGAAAATCCGCCTTGTTTAAGCAAGCCTGTGCTGAAAAGAAGCTCACAGGAAACGCGGCTGCCTGTTCATCTGTTATATGTTCTGAGATTGGGATCAGTTCTTCTGGTTTTACTACAAGATATTCCTGCCATGCACCATCAACATATATTCCCCGAATCTGACCATCAACTGTAAAGCAGGATACGATTACTCTGGTTCCAGTAGATAGCTCATCATTACCTTTTACAATAATGCCAACAGCTTCATTTCCAAGTATCGCCGGTGAGCGTCTGGCTGGCAGCCGTCCACTCCGAACGGAATCATCAACAGCGTTGACAGCAGCATATATAATCTTCACGATTATGTACCCTTCAATATGCGTTGGTTGGGATCTATCCATCAAAGACAATACGTCGTATGGTCCTGGATTTGTGAATTCAATTGTTTTCATTATTGGTGCTGTTAAATGGATATGACTAAACTACCAATGCAAATGTAAGATCCGGATATGTTTTAAAAAATGTATCGAACCAGGAGAATTATGGATGATACAATGAATAACTATCCACTGACTTAAAGGCGAGTTTTCCTCAAGTAAATGGGTTCTCTCGTAGGAATTGTCGGACGCCAATATAAATTGGAAATAAATGAATCGGATTATTTCTTGGATTTGCTGTTTTATCATTTGCATCTACGACGCTATGTTGTGATAGAATTAAAAGCGGGCAAATTCAAGCCCGAATATGCTGGTAAATTTTAGTGGATCAAAAGAGGGGAAACGTGCTTTCCTGATACAACTTCAAATCCCCGTCATCCTACAAGCAGGCCTCAATATTTGTGAAAGCTTTTTAATTCAGCCAGCAACTAATGAATGGAGCCTTCAGCCTAATCTATTAAGTCAGTGTAACAAACTGATGCAGATTTTCTTTCAATACAGCTTCACTTACAAGGTAGTCAGCAAGATCGTCCCGGCTGATCTTTCCAACCTTTATGTCCTTATACAGCAATGGGAGTACCTGATATTGTTTGTTGCCAGACCATTCCCTGGCATACCAGGCCTTACAATTTCCCAATTTAAGCGACTTGCATAATGATTCAGAGAAAAAAGATAATGATACATTTTGAATTAGATTATAGTGACATATATTAAGCATGACCTTTGCTGGTAGATAGATTGTTGATCACGGGACTTAAACCTGCCAGAACGGCTGGGAATAGTCCTAAGCTGGTAAATTCCTAGGGTATTATTATAGTCAAACACAACAGCAGGCAAGGTTTGATACTGGTTGTTCAAGCCTCTTATCCAACTATCCGTTATATCAGATATCTTACTAATGCCGTCCATATTGTTATTTATGGCAAACGGTCTTCTATACACTGACTGTTCATCAGTTACATCGTAGAGAAAAGCTCGTTTAATTGAATTTCGCGCATGACAGTACCGCATTTGCGAATGAGCCGAAATTTTTACCTTCGTAGAACTAAAACCCTTACCATGGATAATATGGATGAAAATCCACGACTACATTCAGCTGGCGCCACCGTCAGACATCTCTCTCCCTTTAACTACTTGCCATCACATAAAAATGAGCATCGGCTTTCTGCTGATTTTATACAAAACTGGGTGGTGCCCTATTACATGGAGATAGGTTCTTCTGATAACACCACCTGGATCAAGTCAATTAAGAAACGCAAAAACGACATAACCGAAGAACTTTGTCTGCAGTTATTAGGTGAGTTTAACTGGCGGACAAGACTTGTCGGGGCATACTTTGCAGCAGTTAAAGGATATCATCAGCTCATCGACATTATAGGAATACACCTGCTTAAGAGTGAGGTTTGCTGTGTCGGACATATCTATGCATTGACACTTGCATTCTTTAATACAAAAAAGAGCATTCAATATCTCGATCGCTATTTAGAATATTATCTCAGAAAACCAGATCTATACTTTGACCAAAAATATGTCCTGGAAGCATTACTCTTTTTAGACGAGAGGAACACGACTACATATATCTCAAAGTTTGAAAACACCTGGAGCACATTTGAGCAAGACAGAACGGAGCGTGAAAAAGGGTCCCTAAGTACGTTGGCGGCTATACTTAAAAATCTTGGAGAAACACCTGCTGCAGAGCATCTGGAACTGGGTACACTTGTAGAAAAAAGCAATAATAGAAAAACGCTGAATTCCGCTTATTATCACCAGCAGATAAAAATACTACACGATTTATCCACCTTATGAAACTAAATTAACTTATGGGAGTAGACCTTAAGCTTATGGCAATGCCACCTAATTTAACGATTGAAAAGTTTTCAACGATGGAGGACTATGAGGATATACTGTCTGGAATTTGGGAATCTTTCTTCATGGAAGATGAATTACTACATGCGCGGGCAGAAGGTAATGATGCCAAAGAAAAAAAACTGATGTACATTCTCGAAAATATATACGAATTACGGAAGGCTTATCCCGGACAGGACCCTAAGCCCTACCTGTTTGACAGTTATTATCGTGCCTATGGTACTTTGAATTTCCTTGTAAGTAAACACTGTAAGGTAGTAGGAAAACCGTTTTTTCATTTCTTTAAGGGTAAGCATGTCACTTCTGCAGTACCTAACAATGGAATCCATTATCATGAATCGGAAGATGTAAGGAGAATTACTGATCTTTTATCAGGTATTTCCTTTCAGGAGCTAATGGAACAATACGATTATGAGGAAGTGTCGAAAAATGCTTACAAAGCGAAAAGCCCTGACGAGCTTCACTACGTTGAAAAAGAGTACCAGAAATTGGTTTTGTTTTTTGAGCATGCCGCGGCATTGAACACGTATATTGTTATTCATATCTACTAATATGTTGAAGCAGGGAGTCACTTTAAAAGTAAAAGCTGCTCCAAGAGCTACCGTCTGGACAGATTAGGTGGCTGGAAAGGCTATTTATCCGAACGAAAAGCCGGCATCACTACATTTTAGATGGGGCGGCAGGAATTTACTGCAGTCATGCAAGTCTGGATTCTTTTTAGAGATGTGTCCAGACGTTAGCTCTTGTATGATACCACTTGTTCAGCTGATAACGATCCAATCCATTGGTTGCCTCCGTATTGCGTCGGAAAAGCAGAACATGTATATTCAATCTGTGTAATTGTTGCTTTCATCTACAGAATTTATGACAATAGCCGAAATGTCTGAATGAATAAAATACTAAAGGAGGCAATAGCATTTGAAATGTTTTGATAGTTTATTAAACATTCAATAACGGCCACGTCATATTAGAACAAAATTGGCTTATTAATCTATTTATTGAACCAATTAGAACGTGAATATGAGATACTTAAAAATTAGAGTAAACAGTCCTAAATAGCAAATGCCGCTCTTAGAGCGGCATTTGCTATTTTCGTGCCCAGTAGGGGAGCATTTACGAACCCCCTATGCTTGATTATCAGTAAATTACATTCCTCGTTTCAACTGTTTTACAGACAAAACTGGCTATAACAATGATGTAAAGATCTTAAGTGTAATTGCTCCTGTCCAAGTTTGCCATTCAGGGCGGCTGTTTTTTTTATTTTAGTTGCTCAATATCCGCAACAAGGTCGTATTCTTTTTGGTGTATTTTTTTGCTGTTCAAATCTATTTTCACATTTTCTAAAAAAGCTTTAAAGTCATTATTCATCGCTATCTTGTTAATGGTTTCCAGATCAAGATTTGCTTTATATTGCGACCGGATAATTACTTCAGAATCGTCTATATTCTTTAAGTCGAGCTCAATTACTCCAATACCAAATGATACGCATAATCTCGATAACTCATCAAAAAAATCCTTGTTGTCGGAAATTTTGGCCGTGACTAAATAAGCCTCATTTGCCCACGATGAGTTTGAAACACATTGAAAGAAGCTTTCTCTTAAATTACTAAAGCTCAATTCTCTTTTGATTTCAAAAGAATAAAGTATAACGCCTCTTACGCCTAACGCTTTGCTAAAGTCAAACACTTCTGGTTTCCAGTCTTCCATATAAAAGGTACAGCCTACCATATCCGGATGCACCCATCCTCCAAATTCTTTTTTGTTTGATACTGTGTGATTGATCGTTTTGGTATAACATCCAAATTCGTGGCGGGCAAAATAGCTTAAATACTTATGTAAATCTTTTTCCAGATATTTTTTAGAACTCAAATCCGGTTTATCCTCAACTAACTCTTCATCAACGACCACTTTCAGATCAAGCTGATGGGCCATTGCCTTTAAATAAAAACGTTTGGGCCTGGTATCTGTTTTAGCAAAAACGGAATCGGGCTTACTTTTGGCATTCACATAAATCTGAGCGCCTAAAGTAGCTCCTGGAGTTTTACCTTTTGAGTTTAATGCATTATCATAACCTTTTTTAACAGCCAATTCCCATATTTCGGTAGAAGAAAGCGGCTTTCCTGCTTCTTTAAGCACCTGTTGTGCCAATTCCAGAAATGTCATATTAAGTATAGTCGTGTTTTGGGTTGTGTTTTTTCCATGCTTTAAAGGCTTTGCTTTCGTTAGGGTATTTGGAAACATTCAGCCGAGAGCAAAAGCCAATTAAATATACGAAGGTTTAAAACATATTCCGTAGCCTGTTATAGAGAAACAAATTGAGAAGATGTAAGATTGTTGGACATTATAATACATCAAAAATAGCGAAAAAGGTAGATAAGTCATCAATAAAGCGGTTCGGACTGTCCAGTCGGCCTCCAGCGATAAGAATAAGCAACATTCGTTGTATGAGCTTGATAAGAATCAATATTAATATTGCGTTGAATTCTATTTTGTTTCCAGCTACCTAAGAACATCTTGTCGATATGAGGATGCAGAGAAGCATTCTAAGTATGCATTGGCAAATTATTGTGTGCTCCTTATTACGATCCGCAATATACATGCGCCAGCTTTTCGTCTGCTTTTTTCACCAAGTCAATGAATTCCGAGGAATTTGTATATCGAAAAATACGTTTTCTGAGGGATGAATTAAAATACCGGAGGATATAGAAGTTATAACTGCTGAAAGCCTTTACGTAGCAGAGGACGGCCACGTATTAGAAAGTTTGATGGACGATGACTTTCTGTATAAAAGTCTCGTGCAGGCGTCTAACTGCGCGGTTTCTGAATATCCGGATACCATGCCTTTTATCTATACAAAGCTGCCATCATTCAATTTTCTTCAGCCAGGGCCAGATTTGAAGTATATGAAAAAAGTGTTTAAACGTGCAGCTGAAAATATCTTAGATAGCGAAGTATTTACCGACCAGCCAGAATTTACTTTGCTTGAATATACGTTCAGGCAGCCAAATCCTCATCTGTCGGTGTTTCTACCTACTTATCTGTTTTTGAAGTAGGAAAAGCCGTCGAATATTGTATTAAGTTCAGGTGACAGTTGTATGTATACGTTTGATAATTTCTGGAGATAGGTTATAAACTGAAGACAAGTATGATACCACTTGTTCAGATGATAACGATCCATTCCATTGGTCATTAGTTTGATCTTCTAAAACGACTGTTCCAATAATAGCATCATCTATTTCTTCTGTTGGGTGCTCGATTCAGAAATTGAAAGCTCACCCCACCTAAATCGGAAATAGAACATTTTCCCATTATCTAATATGCCTTCGTATTGCGTTGGACAAGCAGAACATGTACATTCAATCTGTCTAATTGTTGCTTTCATCTACCGAATTTATGGCAATAACCGAAATGTCTGAAGGAGTAAAAATGCTAAAGGTAGGCAATAGCTTTAAAATGCTCCGACAGTTTATTAAACATCCCCAATAACAGTTATGTCATATTAGAACAGAATTGGTTTATTAAATCTATTATCGAACCAATTAGGATTTGAATATGAGATACTTAAAAATTAGAGTAAACAGTCCTAAATAGCAAATGCCGCTCTTAGAGCGGCATTTGCTATTTTCGTGCCCAGAACTGGAACGTTCGTGGCTCTGAATATCAGTTAGTTGTAAAGATCGCTTGTCAAATGCTTGTCAAAGATTTAGAACACGGAGGAAAACTACCAGTTTGGGATACCTCCTAACTTATTCTACCTGTCAGAACAAATATAGGGCTTTCGACACATTATACTCAATAATTCTTTCCTTCCCATTTTATAAAAAATTCATAAGTTCTCTATTCCTGGCTCTAATACTTCTGCCGGCTTATTCACTAGTAAGATTCCTCAAAAGTGCCATTTTTTAAGGATAAGTTCTAATATTTGAAACTCCATCATACGAACTTTGTACGATCAATGTTATCAATGGAAAATGGAAGGCTACGATAATCTCATGCCTATTATTTTGAAAAAAGTACTTTGGTAAATTGGAGAAAGAGATTCCCAAAATTGACCCTCGCATGTTGTCAAAGGAGTTGCGGTATCCATAATTAATGGAATGTCAAAAGAACTGTTAATGATACTATTCCGTTTCTATAAAATATGAATTAACGAAATCAGGTATCGCTTTCAAAAGCGTACTCTATGTGGTGCTTAAATGGGGATAACAACATCGGCCAAGCATAATCGGCAAGGAAATTTTTTTCGGATACCTTATGGAGACAGGCAGTCATTTAAACGATTCTCAGAGCCTAATTTTACTTTTGAGTTTTCCTCTTCGGCTTTAGTACCCAGTGGTGATTCGCTTGCGAACCAATTGATGTTAGTTATTAATAATTTAGTACGGATTCAACGTTCTCTTTGATTTTAGCTGACAGTTGTATGTATAAGTTTGATAGTTTCTGGAGATATATTATAAATCGAAGACAGGCATAATACCAATTGTTCAGGTGATAACAATCCATTCAATTGGTCATTAGTTTGATCTTCTAAAACGACTGTTTCAATAATAGTATCATCTATTTCTTCTGTTGGGTTGCTCGATTCAGAAATTGCTTCCATCAACCGGTCAAAATAGGAGTAACAGTCATTGTCGCCTTCCCATTGAACTTATTCGACAGGCAGGCTCTAAAACGAAAACATACGTCAAGGGTGACACGGCAGGCTTTTCATGAAGGTCTTAAAATGATTGAGAATGCCCCGGTTGCGCTTTCGTTTGTTGTCTGTCTTCAGAAGATCAAATATCAGGCATCTTCCAGATATTTATTAAATAACGCTATAAAGATCTTGTCTATCAATATAAGTATTGCAAACCAGACAAAATAATTCTCGTATCTATATTCTTTCTTTATCAAAGCGTTCAACGTTGGGAGATTGCGTTGATAGGATTCTGTGTTGTGTGCGCATCGATTCCTATGTTTGTATAATGCTTCATACATATTTTTTAGCTTATTTTCAAACAGCTTTGTGTCATCAGATTTCTTATCAACTCTTGCGATAAAATCCTCAACCTCAATCAACTTATTAGTGTTCAAGAATTCGTCAAGGTTTTTTTGTCCCCAAATCGAAAAATTCGTTTTCGTAAACACTTCTTGCACGTCGGCAATCGTTTCATTCAGTAGCTCTTCTTTTGGGATATCTGTTAAGGCATTGAAGCCCGGATTGGTCTTTCTTATCTGGTCTAACAGGTCTTTGTAAACAATTTTTTTCTCATCGTAGGAAGAGCATTCACCTAACGTTCTTTTACTAAACCTTTCGTACCGGTAGTCATAATCAGCGGATGCAATTTCCCAGCAAATGCACTTCATTTTCTGCTCTTGTGCGCCAGTCATTTTCAAAAAAACGGACTGCATGAGGTAATCATAAAGTGAATAGGTTTCTATTCCGTTACCGATCCCCGAACTTGCTGCGACAGCGTTTGTAAGAATTGCGGTGATTGGTGATTGGATAAAATGCATGTGACTATTTTTTTGCATACTTTTCATAAATCTTAATTGATGTAGCGATTCTGTCTCTTAAATACTTGAATTGATTTGGAGATCTTGCATGATCAGAATCATTTTTGAAAACGTCTATTTCGCGCTGTACATCATCTTTAAGTTTAGCTTTATCTGCCTCGTTGATTCGTTTGTTTTCAATGACAATAGTATATATTAGACCAAAGAACCAGATGTCCGCGTATATAATGGAAGGAAGGCTCTTCGGTATTGCCAGCATAGTACAAGTCTTTTCTAATACTTCAATCCTATCTTTGTAATTTTTGTCAGGAAATATTTCGGAGAATTTACCGAATATGGAATCTGTATCGTCGGCCACTACCGCTATATATTCTGCATAATAGTCCTCCATGTATGATTTGTAACCTCTAGCTACGCCATTGGGACTTCCATCATGGAAATATTGGGATAGCAATGCGAGATAGCGGACGAAATCGGCCCGGTTTCTTGTTGTCGCTCCAATAATAATAGAATGAAAGAAGAGTGGATCGAAAAAGCCGGACAGGTCACCGTTCAAATAATAGAGGGATTGTCGGCTTTCCTGCGGCAATAACGGTGTCCCTTTGTCATTGATATGCCTAAAAACAGTTGAATAAAATTTCTGCTGCTTCTGCTCATTAGAGAGATACGGCACTAAATATGAAAAACCTAAAAATGTTTCTTCGAAGAAATTTTCGGAGACTACAATTGGAAAAGTTCTGTAGTTAATATCAGTGATCTTTCTGATTATCTCTTCTTTGGTTTTGCCTTCCCTAATCAACTCTTCGAAAGTCCATTTCAATATTACCTTGTTTTCCTCTTTTTTGTCTTCATCTTCTCCATTTTCGTCAGCGAAATTCACAACAGACTTATCCATGAACGTGTTTTCATTTGGAAATCTGCCGATGTATGCAAGTAAAATGCTTGTCAGTCTTTGCTGCCCGTCAAGAATTAAATTTTTATTTTGAGATTCAGTTTGGAAAGCTCCGATGGTGATTGGCGGAACAAACAAATTGTCTTCCATTGTTTTGATCAGTGTCTTGACGTCTTCTTCAGACCAGACAAAATGTCGTTGATAGTTTGGAAGAACAATGTTCCTTTTCAACATCAAATCAATCCAATGTTTCAGGGAATACTCTCCGTAATAAACGCGATTATCCATAGCAATATATAGTTTAGGCTGATCCGAGTGTCCCAAGGCTACGTCAAAATCATGAACAGGATAGGCATTCCAAACATTTACTAATAAAATCCAGCAATGTATGTTATTTTTCCTTTATTGCGAGTTTAACATTGCAACCAACGTTTTTTTGGGATTTGATAATGTTGATTTATTATCTCGTAATGTTATAAACCGACTGCCGTTTCATTTTATCCTAGTAGTACGGGCGACTTAACAGGAATATGTTCTTTGGATACTTAAACCAAGCAATGAATGATCACAGAGTTTATCAAAGGTGATTCAACTCTTACTGGTTGTGGCACCTGGCGGTTCCCGAGTGTTATCCCTGTAATTAAGTTTGTAGCTCACACCAAAATGGTGAAGCGTATATCAAGATAAATTGCTGTACGCTTGATCAATTTGGATTATGTTATTTTTAGCTGTCATTGGCTGCATAAGACACACATGCTTTTTGAAAAAAAGAGATCATCTTTTTTTCAGTTCTTCCATAATTTTTTCCTTACCTATATGCATGTCAGCGGGCACAGGTTCCATTACAAATGGCTTTTGTTCATCAGTAATTAAGCATACGGTTTCATTATCTACCATTGTATTTTCGCCGTATTTGTAAATGGTGCATTCACCAGCAGCAACTAATTTCAGGCACCTATCCGCATAAGCAGGGCTTATGGCAACGTTAAAGCCTTTGTAGTCAGCACGTACACTAGGAAAATACATCCCTGCCATTCCTTTACTTACAGCCATCTCCGAATAGATAGCAGAGATCATATACTTATAATCGGGATCAACGTCTTTTTTAGCAAATTCCTGAGCCAAAAACTCTGTAATAGCTAGCGATCTTTTCTTAAGTGGTTCATCATTTAGAGAACCGATGGAAGCATGGTAATTTTCGTATAATTCTTTTGTGTGTGAACTATGGTGCGTCAGATCATTTGCATAGCAGATAGCAACTAAGGGAATGTCATCCGTTACTATCCATCTACTGTATGTGATCTTCTGTTCTCCTTCGTGTCCAACGTTGCGTAAAAGGTGAGAGGCTTCCATTGTTGCGATGATTCTAGCGTTATCCAGCTCACCCTGTTGAATATTTTCCGGGATTGTTCCCGCATAAAACATCGTCTGATTAGGAGTGCTGGCCCGTTGGTAGCGTTTATTAAATTCTGGTGGTGTATAGGAGAGAGAGGATCGGGTACTGAAAGGTTCACCATTTAGGTCATTAGGCCGAGCTCTGATGAGGCTTTTACCTTTATGAAGGGTCATATTTATGATCCCGAAAGGACCAAAACCACTAATTTCTTTTTTCACCTCTTCATATGGATATGAGGCGAGATCCATTATTTTTAACCGGCTAATTGACAGTTCGTATTTTTCCATGCTACAGGTCTTTATTAAATATGTTATATGGCGAGAGAGCCCAGTTATGGCATCCCTCGCTATCCATTTCCATTATTTATTCTTCTTTAGGTTTTGCCATTCCATTTGCAAAACTAGTAATGTTTCATCATATTGTTAGTGTCCATAACCATACTTTTTATTTAGTTCATACAGCATATTATGAAGCCTGATTGGGCTTTGGGATTTTGGCACATTTGTATTAGAACTTAGGGGATTTTTCCTGTATTGGGGTGCGGATAAATCCGGAGCTTGGTGCTCGTTAACAACGTGTTAACTGAAGTATGATCATTTGTATTTAAATTGCCCGTGTTTCATGTTAAAATAGTTCAGCAATATTGCAATTATCCCTTACAATTCAACTTTCTGGATAATCCTGGTTGCAGAGTTTGTGTGAATATGTTCTTCAAATAAGAATGGGAAACCACTGAGAATTGAATCTATTGAATGAGAGGCGATTACATGTAAATTTATAAAAAATATGATTAATTGTCAATTAATAGATCTCATTATATTTAATACCCCAAGTGCTTCTTACAATGATTATAGGTATAACGCCACATGGGTGACATTGTTTACAGATATTATTTTTTGTGGAAAGACAAGATCATGTGAATAGATTGCTAAAGGGAATTTTTAATTGTTACGGTAAAGAGCAAATATGAAGATTGTAAAAATTGAAGTAGAAAATTTTCGTCTATTAAAGAAGTTTTCAATGGACTTAGAAGAAGATCTATCGCTGGTTATAGGGAAGAATAATACGGGGAAAACATCTATCCTTTCTGTTCTGGATAAATTTATAAATGAGAAAAGTAAATTTTCTTATGATGATCTTAATATAGAATTCAGAAATGACTTAGAAACCCTTATAAAATCAGTTGATGTTCATGATGAATTTATACCTATGGGTATTAAAATGAAATTATTTATCGAATATAAAGAGGGCGATGATTTATCCAATGTAAGTAGAATTCTCATGGACCTAGACCCAGATAACAATAAAATAGTATTAGGGTTTGAATATACTTTGACATATACTGATTTTGTGAAAGTTAGATCTGACTATCATGTCTTTGAAGAAAAAGAAAGGATAAAAGTAAATGAAAAGAAGAGGAATAAACCAGCTGAAATAAAGGAATTTTTAAAACAAGAAATGGATAATTATTTTCGTATTCATAGAATGTCTTTTGAGTACGATATGTCTGCTCAAAATGTAAATGATAAGAATTTTATTGACTTAGATAAGGAAAGCATTAGCATTAAAGATATTATCAGTTTCAAATATATCAGTGCAAGACGTGATGTTACAAATAGAGAAAAAGAAAACACATTGTCCAAACAAACATCAAATCTTTACAAGAAGACAGAAGATAATGTAGCAAGGAACACAGCAACCGAAAATTTCAAGGATCAACTTTCCGAAACTGATAGCACCTTAAGTGATATTTACAAGGACCTTTTTAGAGATGTAATAAAAAAAGTGCAAAACTTTGGTGGGTTAAAACTTAACGATACAGACATCTCAATAATCTCAACATTACAACATAGAGAATTACTGGAGGGGAATACGACCGTGGTGTATACTCATGATACGCATAAGTTACCCGAAGGATATAATGGTTTAGGTTACATGAACCTAATAAGTATGATTTTTGAAATAGAAATACTAGTACAAGATTTCAAAAGAGATAAGGATAAAAAGCCAGCAGATATAAATTTGTTGATTATTGAGGAACCTGAAGCTCATACTCACCCACAAATGCAGTACGTTTTTATAAAAAACATAAAGAAGTTACTTGCTGAAGGTATCAAAAGAGATGATGGAATAAATAGACCTTTACAATATTTAATTACAACCCATTCCTCTCATATTGTTGCGGATAGCGATTTCGATGATATTAAATATTTAAAGGCGGAAGCTAAAAATAATGTAACTGCAAAGAACCTTTGCGATTTACAAAAAGAATATGATGAGGATTCAGATCAGTATCAGTTCTTGAAACAGTATTTGACCATTAGCAGGGCTGAAGTTTTCTTTGCCGATAAGGCGGTTCTAATAGAAGGTGATACTGAAAGAATATTGATACCTACGTTTATGAGAAAAGTCGATTTGGATGAAGAGCAACGTTTGTTGGCAGAGGGTAAAGAGGATGTTTTCCTTCCACTGTTGTCTCAAAACATATCTATCATAGAAGTTGGCGCTTATTCACAAGTTTTTGAGAAATTTATTGAATTTCTGGGTATTAAGTCTTTGATATTAACGGATATCGACTCTATCAAAGTTGTAAAACAAGATGAAAAAGGCGGAGACGTATGGGGGGCTTGTCCTGTTAATGAAGGTGTGAAAACAAGTAACTCCGCTATTAGTCACTTTTTAAAAGACGTTAGCTGGAATGATTTAAAAGTGCTTCCCGTCATCAATAGAACTATTCGTCTTGGAAGTTCCACAATATGCATATGCTATCAGCAGGTGGAGGAAACCTATCATGCGAGGAGTTTTGAGGATGCCTTTATCCATGTAAACAGGGCATTTGTAAGCCTGAAGAAAGAAGGATTTCAAGGTTTGAAAAACAAAACCCTATTTGACTCTGACGAAAATGACGCTTATTTACTGGCCACCTCTTGTGTTAAAAAGAAAACACATTTTGCACTAGATATTTTATTTCATAGCGATGATGGATTTAGCAATTGGAATATCCCTGAATATATAAAAAATGGTCTACTATGGTTGAAAAAAGACTAGGTTTGGAACCTGAAGTACAGCTAATTTTACAGTCAATTGATGATGGAAGACACTTCCTTTTAAGTGGTGGTGCAGGTAGTGGAAAAACCTATTCGTTGGTTAGTGTTATTCGTCAGGTAATTGCTGAGAATCCAACCGCAAAAGTAGCTTGCATGACTTATACTAATTCGGCAGTAAAAGAAATTGAAGAGCGAGTAAATCACAATAATTTAAATGTTTCTACAATTCACGATTTCTTGTGGGATAATATAAAACATTTTCAAAAGGAACTGAAAAAGGCTATAATTACATTGGCCAATAGTTTAGATGTTAGTAAGATTTCAATTGATAATACAAGTTCCGTCCCAAACGATTTTTACGATAATTTGCCTGACGGAATCCAATATAAGGAATTCCTAAAACTGCGTGATGGTGTCATTTCTCATGATGAACTGCTTATCATTGCAAATTATCTATTTAAGAAGTATCCAAAACTATGCAGTATTGTAAAGGATAAGTATAAATTTATTTTTATCGATGAATATCAAGATACAGACAGAGCTGTTGTGGAGATCTTCCTCGATCATTTTAGGAAAGTTGACAGACGAAATGTTATTGGTTTTTTCGGGGATGCTATGCAGTCGATTTATGAAGATGGTATTGGGAATTTAGATCAATATAAAGGAGATGAGACGGGTGATGTAAATGAAATTACTAAGAAACAAAATCGGAGAAACCCGCAGCTTGTTATTGATTTAGCAAATAAGATCCGAACGGATGGAATTACTCAGGAACCTTCTTCTGACCCAAGCGCGCCTAATATGTTTGAGGGTGTAATAAAACAGGGTGTTGTATTGTTTCTTCATTCTGTTGATGGGAATGTTGATAAAATTAAGGATTTTCTTGAAGAACATTACGCATGGGGTTTTGGTGATTCCAAGCAGACAAAAGAACTTAATCTCACGCATAATTTAATTGCAGGAAAAGCAGGATTTGGAACTTTGATGGACATTTATGATGATGACCCTGTTATAGGCTTAAAAACCGATATTCTTCAAAGGATAAAAGACAATAAGAAGAACAATAGACCTGAAGTCGAGATCAACGATGATGATACTTTTGACGTTGTTGTCGATAAGTTCCAATTAAGGAACAGGCAAAGGCAATTAAAGAAAGACATTTTATTAGCTGACATTGAGAAACTGGCACTGTACAACCAGTTAAAAGATAAGCCCTTCGCTGAAATACGAAAAATGTATTTAAGTAAAGATGCTCTTATTGATGACAAAAAACAAAATGAGGATGATGAAAACAAGAAGGGGTCAAAACGAGATTATCTTATAAGACATCTGTTCAAGATACAAACTAATATTTCTTTATATACAAGCAAACGATTTAATGAGTTCTTGCGGGCAACAGATTACCGCTTTAAGCTAACAAGTATTGACAAAAAAAGAGACCTCAAAGAGAAAATCGAAAGCCTCCTAAATGTAGGAGATAAATCCATTAAAGATATAATTAAAGAAGCTAATGATCGGGGGATTTGCTTGATTGATGATAAGTTAGTTGAGTTTGAAGAGAAAAATGAGTATTTGTATAATCGCGTGACTAAAGTCAGATTCAGTGAGTTTCAACGACTATATGAATATTTGGAGGGTAAAACACCATTTTCAACGCAACATAAAACAAAGGGTGCTGAGTTTGACAACGTCCTCGTTATATTAGATAACGGCGGATGGAATAATTATAATTTTGGCAATCTTTTTCTAGAAGCAGGTTCAGCGACAGTGTTAGACAGAACGCAGAAAATATTTTATGTTTGTTGTACAAGGGCCAAAGAAAAATTAGCAGTATTTTTTCACAATCCTGATTCAGATGTAATTGACAAAGCTAGAGAGTGGTTCGGAGAGACGAATGTAATTGATATAGATGGCCGTTGATCCTTTTTGTCTGTTAAATTACTAAAAAAAGGAAGCAGTCAAATGAAATGTGTCGTAGCAGTTCCAAGAGGCAATATTATAATGTAATGCAGGTACAATGTATTTTAAGAATTTTAGAACGCCAGGTAGTGTTGAAAATGATTCCTAAGTTAAGTATGCAAATATAACCCGGTTTAATGAGGGCAGATATGTTTGCTGTACTGTAAGTAATAAAGACAACATCCCACCGTCAAAAATCTTATTCTTTTTTCGAAAATTAGAAGGTATCACAGTGGTGTTAGAAAAGTAGGATGCTGAAGCATAAGAACTAAAATTTTCATACATGGCTACTAGGATTACATTAAAAGTTCATTCATCTCTTGCGGTAATGGGAGTGGGATTAACAGCAGCATTTGCACAGGCATTACGGAAAGCTAATATCAGTTGCAATGTTGCAGCGGGATATTTCCATGATCATATTTTTGTTGGTGAGAAGAGATGCATCAAAGGCAATAGCAGTATAAGTTATATGTGATATTTCAAGACATGTGAGACAAATCATGTGCGTTTTCGATAGTACCATCTGCTATTCCTTGGTATAATTTCAACTTCCTTTTCCCAATACTTACCTGTTACGTCAGGTTGGATTGGAATAAGGTGCTCTAATTCCAAATATTTCTCATAAGGCGTCTTGCCATTTAAAGAGGCATGAGGCCTCTGATGATTATAGAAATTTTGCCATTCTAAGACCTTATTTGCCAATTCTATATTTTTTTGCTGGCGTGGAATAGTCGAATAAAACTCCGACTTGTCGGAAAAATGAGAGCGTTCAACCTTACCATTCAGATGTGGACTTCTAGGCTTAATTGGTCGAAATTTGATAAAATGGTCAGCCAGCTCATACTGAAAAAGATCATTAAAGAACTCAGTTCCCCAATCAGTTTGAACCCTTTGAATAGGAAATTGAAATGTATCAAGAACATACCCTAAGAAATCAACCGTAGATTCTGCTTTTTTATTAGGATAGAGTTTTAGGGCTCGTAACCTGGTACAATCATCGATAGCAGTAAATTGGTAACATTTAGGCCCTATTTTAGTAACATCAAACTGAACTCGATCTCCAGGTATAGGCCTGTTATAACGGATGTAATCGTTGTGCTTCCGATACTTTTTGATATTTGGAATTTCATTCTTCTTGAGTACTCTCCAAATAGTAGCAGGAGATATATCTATTGTATACAACCGAAGCAGATGCGTATGAATTCGCTGAGGGCCAAACTTAAATTCTACGCGAATAGATTTTATTAATGACTCAAGTTCATCATTCACTTTTTGTTTCGCCAGATTTTTTGGTCGTTTTGATTGCCCCTTAAGGCTCTCTTGGCCATCTGTTTGATAGCGTTTTAGCCAGCGATACAATGTAGATCTTGGAATCCCACACCTCCTTGCAGCTTTACTTACCGAACCTAGTTCTTCATAACACTTTATCCAAGTCTCCCTTGCTTTGATTTGTCTTTTTTCTGGGGTCATATTAGAGGTTAGACTGTTAAAGTTCGTAAGGTACAAAATGTAGCGAATGTCTTGAAACTTCACAAGTTATACTTTTCCTTTCTTTCAGGATTTTCAACATGACTAACAAGTTCTCCATAATATCCAGCGCCCAACGCTAATTGCTTGGGGCCAATAATCTTTTCTTCCCTTATCTTTTTGACTTTCTCCATTTGTAAGCGTATTCCTAAGGTGAAAGCTCCCCTAAGCAGTAATGTTTTTAACTAAAGTACTCCATTCAAATCCCTTATCATATTGAAGAGTTGGGAAGCTGTCTGTTTTCTGGTGCCTGCGTAGGAAATCTACTGGTGAGATGTTACCAAGCGATTAATGCGGCTTTTCGTTGTTGTACACCCAAAGCCAAGCGGTTGATAATACTTGTGCGTCTTTTAGACGAGTAAAGCAAAAGGCATCTAATACTTCTTCGCGATAGCTCCTGTTAAATCGCTCCATATAGCCGTTTTGATAAGTTTTACCACTAAAGATTTTCACGTTTAAGTAAGTTTTGAAGAGGATGTAAAAACTTATAGTAATAAACAATTAAATAGCTTGCACGAATTATATAGTATAATGAAAGTACCATTAAACAAAACGTAAATATTAAATCAAAATATCTACTTAAAACAAATGAAACCGAAATGTCCTTATTAATGGCAATTTTTTTCCTATAATTTCCTGAAATTATAAACAATATTTTATTCTCACCTTTCATCAAGCTATCTAATAGAGCATTAGCCTTATTTTCATATTCAAATTTTGAATGGGTAATAAGGTCTTTTTTAAATTTTAAATCTTCCAAATGCTTCGGGAGTGAAGCAATTTTCGTGGAATTCTTATAAATACTATCTTTTGAAATAGGAGTAATTAGTTCTCCAGCTGTGCTAATACCCAAATTGTATCCATCCATATATAACCGTTCTTGATCTTCTAGGGATGTAATTGATATTTCATAATCATGCAAGAAGAATATAGGATCAAATTTATACTTCGATATTAGGGTAGATTGCGACCAATATGTAATGGCGCTCATAATTATTCCGAAAAAAACAAAGAATGCAATACTAGACTTGATGGTTTGCAGCCTCGAATAATCAATTTTGATACTGCTTGAAGTATCTAAAATCCTATGGTCTATCTTGACTGGCGATTTCAAATTCTCACAAACTAATTCAAAGAGTAAAAAATCATTGACTTTTAGAATTTCACTTTTAATAAGTACTTCATTGTTTAAAATTTCAGGTTCAAAATTTCCGCTGGATCTAATGATTTTAAAATCCCTAAATTTAGAATCATCATTACCTTTTACTGATATTGGTCTACTAATTGACTCTTCATCGATATCTTTGTGCCCAACTAAAAAAATTATACCCTTTATAAATGTTAGCTTATTTGAAATTTCAACATCGTTAAGGTAGATTTTTAAGTCCTTGAACTTCTCATAATTCTCCTTTTCGAAATTGTATATTTCTAATAATGAGCTTGCAATTCTGGTTTTCATAAACTGCTTTGCAGAATAATAAACCCCATAGGCCGCAATGATAAGTCCAACTATAGTTAGTGCTGTTTCCAAACGCTTAATATTTTAAATGATTACATAAGACGATGAATTTAATATTTTTTTATATTGTGTTACGGTTGCTCCTAAAAAATATTAAATTGTTACCCAATGTCAATTTTCAGACTTTGCAGACATAAATTAGTATCTACCGATATCGAAATAATAAGTGTTATAATAAACAAACTGGCCATAATGATCTTGTATCGCAACAAATATAGGAAACTGGCTGTCTATTTAGGTTTATCCAATATACTGTTATGAGAAAAAAATAGTTTTGATTTATTTCCAGCGGATTTATTAATTTATATATATTGCTGAGTGGAAATAATTAATATTCAATGTAAATATCCGACTGCACTAATGAGTAATTTAGACGTACCTACAGTAATTCGATTGCATAATATTTTCTCGGATAAAGGGTGGCATAGTAATTTGGGACAAAAGACAGTTCATCAAAATTTAAGTACTTTACTAGCCGTACTTGCTGCTGAAGAGAGAGAACTTATTCTTGAACTATGTGAAAGATATGAGTGGCTTACCTACAATCATTATGGCAGTTTAGTCATTGAGTTATTCCAAAAATTGGTAGATCAAGGGAAGCCCGTCCCTCGAAAGATATATATAGCACCGGTTAACACTATCTCCGATGAGAAAAAGGCATCAACAAAAAGTGGAGATTCGTTAATTTATCTGCTATCTGGATTCATCCGTTTTTTACCACCGCCATATGATAGAGGGGATTATCAGCAACTAAAGTTGTCTGAGTTGGTTTCAGGGAAGGTCCTTTTAAAAGAAGATGAAAAAATTTTTTTTATTGATGATTTCCTGGGATCGGGAAATACTTTCAAAACAATGTATGACGAAATAATAGTAAATACTTCTATTTCTACAAATAATATTGAAGTATTAGCAATGGTAGCACATCAATCAGGCATAAAGTTGTTAGAGGATATGAATATTTCATATTCAGTTGCAAAAACGCATGCCAGGGGAATTAGTGATTATTATGAGGAGCCAATTAAAAGTCGTAAAATTCAATTGATGGAAGGCATTGAAAAAAATATAACAACAAATAAAAACTATAAATTCGGATACAGAAAATCCGAGGGTCTAGTTACACTCATAAAGACGCCCAATAATACTTTTCCTTTTTTTTGGATGAAATACAAGGGAAGTAAAACATTGGATCCTCCATTTGATAGATTTCAAATTTCAAAATGATGACTCGCTTGAACCTTCACATTTTATTATCGATAGTTGAAAGAAATGGAGATGTAGGAAGTTTGCTTGAAAATGGGCTTTCATATGAACAGATCTCTGATCTGACGGCAAATGCTATTAAAAATGGGTTAATAATTTATGAAAATAAATCAGTTCAATTATCCAATGAGGGCAGGCAGTACTTGCAGAAGTATAGGAATCAAGCTAAACAACAAAATAAGGAAGAATGGATTAAGCGTGAAACATCATCAATAATTCAGAAAATTGATTCGAATTTTATATATTTACCAAGTCAAAACGAACTTAATTTTTAATAGGCATATTGTATAGTGTTATCTATACATCGGAACGTTGAGTCAATGTTCTGTAATGCGGACGCCTTTTCGAGCTTTTGGGGGGTAATTACCTCCGCGGGAGCTCCGGCAATTACCCCCCGATTTCAATGGGGAGAGTCTAAAGTCAATGGCTCTCCCCACAACTGAAGTTATGAATACTGAGCAATACATTAAGGCTTTCACTGAAAAAGCTGAGACTTCTGGATATTCATCTGAAATTATCCAAAAATGTTTGGCATATGCGGTTCCACTTCTCGACAAGAACTTACCCGTAATTTATAATTTATCGCATTTATCCGCGCTGGTTGGCTACAATACGAATTATTTAAAAAGAGCTGTATTCTTTACGAAGTTTTTCTATAAGAAGTATAGGATTACCAAGGCTTCAGGAGGATTCAGGATAATAAATGAGCCATTACCTAGTTTAAAGGATGTCCAAGTTTGGATTTTAGGAAATCTTTTAAATAAGGTTGTTGTAAGTCGTTTTGCCAAGGCCTATATTAAGGGACAAAATTTAAAACAAAATTTAGTCTTTCATAAGAATCAGAGATTTGTGGTATCTCTTGATATAGAAAATTTTTTTACGTCGATTAAAAGAAGATCTGTGGAAGAGATTTTTAGCAGCCTTGGTTATTCTGCAATGATTTCAAACTTTTTAGGGAAACTATGTTGTTTAGACGATTGTTTACCTCAAGGCGCATCAACGAGCCCTTATTTGTCTAATCTCTATCTTTTAAACTTCGATGAGATTATAGGGGAATATTGTTTAAATAATCATATCCGATATTCTAGGTATGCTGATGATATGACTTTTTCTGGCAATGACATAAATTTAAACGAACTACTAACGACTGTAAAATTAAATTTAACGCAATTGGGATTGTCGTTAAATAATGACAAGACTAAGGTAATGCGAAGTGACCAAAGACAAATTGTTACTGGAATAATTGTAAATGATAAAATTCAAGTCCCGAGAATCAAGAGAAAGGAGATACGACAAGAAGTGTATTATATAAAAACAAAAGGGCTATATGAACACTTGAGGTTTATCGAAAGTAAGAAAGCCAACTATTTGGATCATTTACTTGGAAAAATAAATTTCGTTTTGCAGATTAATCCTACGGATAAAGAATTTATTAGCTATCGAATTTATGTAAGATCTCTTTTATTAACATCTGACGGAGAATAGCTTCTCTAAGCTTCAATACTTAGTAATTGCTTGTAATATGAAGAAGTTGTGACTTAATCCAACAGTTAAGTTAATTCTATGTAAACTATGTTTGTGTTCTTTGTTCTTTATTTTGCCTTAAACTTCGAATATTTCTTTTCTATTATTATTTACAAAAAAATTTTATGACTAAAAAAGATAACTACGTCAAGTTAGTACTGGTTACGTCTGCAATTTTTATAATTTTTCTTCCTTATCTTTTATCATTAAACTCATTCCCTTTTACTTATAGCATACCAGGTACTCCAGAGCAAATTGCTACTACAATCACTGGTATGACAGCGCCAGCTATTGGAATTTTGACTGCATATTTAATGTATGAGGCATTTCGTCAACAACGATTAGCAAATGAGCAAATCCAAGATCAATTAATTACTGCAAGGGATACAGATATTCTTAAAGAATTAATCAGCGATTTAAAAACAACTCACTTTGACTTATTTGAGCGAATTGCCAATCAACCAAATGCACCGTTGATAATAACAGACCATGGAATTGGATTGATAGATAAAAAGGTAGTTAATATTAATTTACATTCTTATGTTAAAAGTGTATTGGTGCTGATGAAGCAGATAGAGGGCAATAAATCGCCCTTACTTGGATACGAATTAGCTAAACTGAATCATTTATCCGGTGATATTTTCTCATATCACTTCGAACATTTGGAATCTATCCTGGACAAGAGAGGCATGGGGGAAATAGAAGCCATGAAATATAATGCTACAAGAATTAATGAGGATCCTGTAGAGATTAAAATTCAGTTTAATCAATATGCATCAATTACCGAAACATTGGATAAAATAAGCACAATTGCATCCATGATGTCTAAAATGATGATTGGGAACAGACCCTATTTTGAGGAGCGAAAAATTTCTAGCAACTTATAAATTATTAATCGGTTAAGTGATTTGCTCATATCATAGCTGTCTGGCTCCATATTGTACTATTAATCACACCAGGCTTAATCGCAATACTCGACGACAGATAGACTACTTTACAAGTCCTCAAAATAGTTTAAGGACTTGTAGCCTTCTGGAAGAAAATCTATTGTTCTCTTGAGTAGATCCTCACCGATTTGGACGAGTGGATTGATCACTATAATCGCAGTCGGACACATACTTGGTATATTTTGCTTCAGTCGAACTCCTTTACAAACTTTTGAAGAAACAGTTACCTTTAGCAAAAGAAAAGCAGCAGGACGACCTACCACCAGCAGCCTAAAATATCACCCGACTGTCGGATCAAATCTGAGCTATCACAGGCATAATGTATAGATTAACTTTTCATAGTTAACTGCTTGTTATTGTTATTCATATGGGTTCGTCTGTTAAAAAATCTTTGACCGAGCAGTTCATAAATTTGGCAAAGTCGTTTAGGTGATATAAGTTATACTTTTCCTTTCTTTCAGGATTTTCAACATGGCTAACGAGTTCTCCATAATATCCGGCGCCTAACGATAGTTGCTTGGGTCCGATGTTCTTTTCTTCCCTTATCTTTTTGACTTTCTCCATAATGATTATGTCTAATTGCCTTTTACTCATTTAACTATTGTTTTGATAAAAAAAATCGCCTATTTGTTGGGATATATCCCAACATTTGATTATCTTCGATCCAGAAAATAATAATCAGAACATATGGGTTCCAACGTGCGTTTATCCGGTTTAAATACAGGATAGTTTCATTACTTTTGTGATCTCAAAAAATATTAATTGCAGCTCACTTCTATTTTATCCGGTACGGGAAATGTCGAAATTTTATGTATGCCAGGATGATAAGGAGAGTGCTCACGTTATAGGCGTGGGCCTTCTTGTCAGCATACAGCCCTTCGACAGGCTCCCGTGCGGCAGGTTGGTTTCGCGCCTTTTTCTTTTAAAGAAGGCCTTGCCTACCTACGCCTATTTCTTGGCAAATTACTTATAATTTTTGTGGGTTAACCAATATGTTGACGGTTGCTGAGATTTTCATCTTGGTCCATAATTCTATTGCCATGGTAACTTAAATGTGTCTGGCATGTACAACGTAACTCGCTCTGAAAAGGGAGTGATTACCCTGCTATTGCTCACAAAGAATGCGATAAGGATTTAACATGACAAACTTTTGATTATGATTCTGGGAAAAGTCAGAAGGAAGTTCACTATTTGTGTTGTCGATAATGATCTTTTACGCAGACACGAAATAGCGAGGGTATTGGACTCGCTAGATATCTACATCCCAATTGTATGCTCTAGTTTCTATGAAGCAATAGAGGAATATTCATGCTATACATTAAAGGGTGTTCCCGATCTCATTATCTCAGAATGGTATGAGGACTTTTGTGATCCTGATTTTTTGAAAATATTTCATGATAGTCCTTTGGCTATCATTCGCATAATTATTCTAACAGAAGGTAGTAGATCGAAAACTGTTAGGATGCCATGTAAAATGCCTGTCGTTGGCATTTTGAAAAAGCCAGTTCGGACGAGAGATATCAGATGCATACTCAAAGTTATTTAATAGGCATACTGAGGTTCGTGAAAATTTCTTGACTGGAATACTCATTACAAGTATAAGAATTACAAAAAAAGATATGACACTACTGCCAAGGTGGTACGTGGCAATTTATTGGCTTAATGACCTGTATTATTTATCTAAAATATATAATTCCATTATGGCTAACAAAAAAGTAATGTTAACTCAGGGAAATAAACAATTTCCATATTGTTTATCGGATGACGAAATACTTAATCCTGAAGATGTATTTTATTCCTTCTGTGACAACTCCAGCATAAGAGAAGAAATTAGCAAGTTGGATCAACTGCTAGCAAATGTGTCTCAGCTTGATTGTAAAGATATTCGTGCATGTTATGACCTGGTAGATACTAATTACAGGCGACTTATTGAAGCTGCGTTTCTCTTTACTGGTATCCAAGCCAAAGAGGAAGTCTCCGTGGAACGCTTTCTTGGCTTGTTTGCTCATGAAATTAAAACTCAGATATCCGGTGCTTCCCTTGCAGTAGAGTCTATTATGGAGAAAACAGAATCATATTTTTCCACTCGACCGGATTTGGCGTTTTACCTGACCACGTTAAAGAGTATTCTTTTCAATAGCAGTCAGATTTTAACCAATATGATTACCACTGTACAGTTCAGTGAGAACTTTTTTGCATTACGGACTAGTGCTGAAGCATTTAAAGTAGATGATTTTATTGATGAATGTACTGTCCCTTATCAATTGTTCAATGAAAATTTCAATAAATCCCTAACTGTCGACCTAAATGAATTGCAAGGGAAAGTGATTATATCAGATAGAGTTAAGCTTGGTCAAATTATTCAAAATCTTCTCAGTAATGCGTATAAACATAGCAAAGGAAAAGAAATCCTATTGACTGCAACTGGCGCTGAAAGATCTGTATCATTTTCCGTTACTAGCCACGGGCATACAATTCCAGCCAAAGAGCTTAAACAACTTCTCAAGATCTATTATAAAGCCAGCCAGAGTAATGCAGGATATGGCATTGGCTTGTATTTGTGTGAGTTGTATGCCGAACATCTTTTCGGAAATATCAAAATATTAAGTAACAAAGGCGTTACCACATTCACGGTGTGCATTCCTTGTGAAATAAGACACTAAAGTGCATAGGTCATCCGGTATTGGATTCTTCCTACGCCGGAGTTTTCTTATTCTCAACAATTCTAAGCTCAATCTTATTATGAAAAATTTACCTAATTGGCACGAATATCCGTTGTCGCTTACAAAGGAGGAAATATCCGAGCCTATGAGCGTTTTGTCGGATTTTCTCTATTCTTACCCATTGCCAGAGGTCAGAGAATATATAAAGGCTTTACTACTAATGGCGTGTAGCGATCCCGATTGCAACGCCGCGTTCAATATCATTCTATGTGAAGACATTATTCGTTTAGTTGAATCCTGCCACATAATAAATCAAACAGATTATGGAAGAAATAAAAGCCAGTCAACGGATCTTATCAAGGATAAGACAGCGTGAATTTAGAATTTGGAAAATGGGGAATGACTTATATGAAATGAATAGAGATATGCCACCAGAAAATAACAATGACGTAAATTGCAAGTCAGTCGAGAACTCCGGGGAATCTGAAAGCGGGAGTTCCAGAAAGAGATCAAAGTCTATCCAGAAGCAGAAATTGACGTTTCCCACTTTAATAGATCATAAGCACCCACATAGGCGAATATTAATGGCTGTAAAAACAAAGCCTTTCCTAATCATGACCGGAATCTGTGGTACGGGTAAATCACGTTTTTCAAGAACTCTTGCCTATCAAACTTGTCCTAAACACCTGCAAGAGAATGGGCAGCCGGGAAATTTTCAGATAATTGCAGTTCAATCAGATTGGCACGATTCAGATGGAATAATTGGCTGGAGAAATAGCCACGGTATTTACCAATTTACGCCCTTTATTCACTTTCTAGTAAAGGCGTGGAAATATCCGAATGTTCCATTTATACTATGTCTGGATGAAATGAATTTAGCGAAAGTTGAGATGTATTTTGCTGATTTTTTGTCAATAATAGAAAGTCGTCATTGGGTTAAAGGAGAGTTGACATCAGATGCATTTATTCCAGCAAGTCAATTTAGATATTGTTCAGATGTAGATTCTGGTTTATGGGCTAAGGTTGGGATAAAACTTGATGAAGGATTGCAACAGAGATTCCTAGCTAAAGGATTAACCTTACCACCAAATCTAATAGTAATAGGCACCGCAAATATGGATGAAGCGGGAAACCGCTTCAGTATGAAGGTACTAGACCGAGCCTCGATCATTGAAATGCCTGATGTTGACTTTTATAATGGTATCAAATCGAATGACGCAGACTTAAAGTTTCCAGACGATCCAATAGCAATGGATCAAATACTAGGATCAATGCTATATGGAAGGGAAGCTTATGAGCTTTTTCCGAAAAATGGGGATTTAATTATAACCGAACTTCGCGCGTTAGATCGACTACTTGTGGAATCACCGTTTAGATTCGGCTATAGGTTCCGTGACACAGCGCTTATATATTGTACTTATAATCTTAATCTACCCGGATCGGTCAACGATAAAGAGTCAGTTTACAAATATTTAGATGAAGTGTTATTGATGAAAATGCTTCCTCGCATATCTGGTTTTAAAGTGAATGAAAAGTTAATAGATAACTTGCTCTCATTCACAAAGAACAAATATCCGCATTGCTTTAAACGGCTTACACAGATGAAAAACACAGCTAATGAGTTTACTGGTTTTTCTTTTTGGTAGTGCTACTCCTGTTACGCTAGATATCATCAATAGAAACAATTATACCGCAAAGCACATTTGACCAGATTTTGAAAGAATTTAAATAAATGGCAAATAATCTCAAATCGCGGTCAAATAGTATTCAAATAGATTTTGTCTGGAAATGTCTCGTCCTGGAATAGGTTTACACCTTGTGAGATAATCCTGGTTTTAGTTTACATCAGATTTTGGTAATCCTGACTTTAGTTTACAGGTGAGATTATGAATCCATAGGGAAATTAAGAGTATGCTACTGCACAAAAGTAAAAGGTGTCCACTGAGGGCACCTTTTACTTTTGTGGTAAGTCTATTATCGGGTAATTTGATGCGGTAAGACGAATCAATTTGACCTTAGAAGGAAATGAGATTGCACGCCTTTTTATTCTTCTAATTCTCCCTCAGGTAAGTGAAGAAAATACTGATATATGTCGGCGGATGGCAGTTTCATGATAGTTGCAAGTTGATCTTTCGCTCGATACCGTTTGTATGTTTTATTTACCTGCTTAGGCGTTGCATGACCCATTAAGGCTGCTATAGTGACGTCATCTACTAGAGCATCCCTTAGTAAAATTGCGAACGAAAGTCGTGCACACGACCACGTAATGCGTTTTAGTATTTTTGCCGTATCAACCCATTTTTGAAGTATTTTATTGCAACCGTTACGGCTGGGAATCTGGAAGAGCTTTTTACTACCGGGTGTACTGGCTCTTTTTTTCCTTTGTATCTTGATTATTGCTTGTGCAATTGGGTGAAGAGTTAATGTGACTGGTAACCCTGTTTTCTTTTGTATAATTCGAGTAGTCAGTACGTCTTCCATTATGTCAGTATCCCAAACACGTTCTACATCTACCCATCTTAGCCCGGTGTAACAACAGAAAATAAATGCAAATCTGACTTCTTCGTTTAAGCAAGGCGTTTCAATCAATGCCAGATATTCCTCTACTTCCAAGTTCTCTTTTAAGGTAGTGCTAGGATTGGCAATGGCTGAAACAGCCTCCGTTGGATTTTCCTGATAATATTTATCTTTAGTTGCAGCATTGAGTACCCACTTGAACCTAGTGTAATAGCCTTGGGGAGTTTCCCCATTGTATTTAGCCAGCAGGTATTTTCTAAACTCTTTACAGATGTTTTCCGTGATATCAATTGGTGATATGAAATCACGTTTTATAAATTCTTTAAACTGTGTAAAGCTATTTTGTAATGCACGATTGCCGTCTACCTTATTTTGTTCAACGTATTCTTCATAATAATCAAGAAAGTTTGCCTTGAACTTATGCGGTGGAATATAGGCAGTGCCAATTGACTGCTGCTCTATTATTGTCTGGCTCTTCTTAACCTCAATTAAGTCTAATATTTGCTTATTGTGATTCTTTTGAGTTTGATTTTGGGGCTTTGTATAAGTAAATACGCCGACTGCGGGCCGTTTCCCCGGTCCCCGGCCATAATCATAATAGTAGATTCTTTTGTCCTTTTTCCTGTTTAGGTAAGATCCTATGTTCATATCGTTGTGGCTTTTGGGTTATAGGTTTATAATGATCAATGTACGTGCCGTGCCACAGTGTTGTGGTCTTAAATGAATTGTTTCCAGGGAGAGCGGAAAGAAAGAGGTAATAAGAGGGAAAAAGGGGGGAGAAGAAATTTTCAGATATTTTTTCTGTACTCCTGTCAGTCCTGACAAGTTTACATTTTTAGATCTGCCATTTAAAACGCGCCCGATTTTCGGCTGCTGGGAATAATGTCTGTAATTTCCCGATTGATTACTTGAGACGGGAATAGGTTGTGAAGTACGACAATTTCTGCTTGTCATTTTGCTTGTCAATTGACTGTCAATAATAGTGGTAGAAAGGGTTAAAACCTGTGAAAAATTGACAAGCATAAATTAAAAATGGCCCTGTAAATCAATTGATTACAGAGCCATTACGTGCCCAGAACTGGATTCGAACCAGCACACCCTTGCGAGCGCTGCGACCTGAACACAGTGCGTCTACCAATTTCGCCATCTGGGCAACTGATTTCCGTGTCAGGGAGTGCAAATGTATAACTTTTATCAATATTATGAAATATTTTTTCATCCATCCCCCTTTTTTCAGACTCTTCTGCCCGGAAACCCTTACTGCTAAAGGGAAAAAGAAAGGAAATATTTTTCAGAAAGCATACCACAAATAACGTCTATCATCATCCTTGCCACACGAACAATCTTCCCCAACCCCGATATCCGCCCGTTTTTTCGCGTCCCCCAATGCCTATTTCACGCTTAAATGTGTCCGGTTTACGGTATAAGTAATTGGTAGTGAGCCCTGTGTCAATGTACCTTCGAACTGTTGAAAGCACAAAACATAAAAACACAGAACGAAAATTTACTTACCAAACTAATTTCAATAATATGAACAACAGCATAAACTTTCTCCGCCGTTATTTCCTGGGATTGGCTTTGATCTTTACCGCATTGAACATAGCTGGTCTGAATAGCGCGAATGCACAAACGCAGACTTCACCATTTGACCATATCAAACAGATCAAAGCTGGTGTACTGGATGTAGGTTATGTGGAAGCGGGTCCTGCTGATGGAGAACCTGTAATATTATTACATGGTTGGCCGTATGATATCTACAGTTATAAAGAAGTGTCTGATATACTTGCGGCTAAAGGATACAGGGTATTGATACCTTATCTGCGAGGTTATGGTACGACGCGTTTTCTGTCAGGAGCTACGCCACGTAACGGACAACAATCAGTAGTAGCGGTAGATATCATCGAGTTTATGGACGCACTGAAAATAAAGAAAGCCGTAGTCGGTGGTTTTGACTGGGGCGCCCGTACTGCTGATATTATGGCTGCTCTCTGGCCTGAACGTATAAAAGGACTGGTGTCAGTAAGCGGTTATCTGATCGGTAGCCAGGCGGCTAATAAGACACCTTTGCCTCCTAAAGCGGAATTGTCCTGGTGGTATCAGTTTTATTTTGCGACAGAACGTGGTCGTGCAGGGTATGAAGCGAACACACGTGACTTTAATAAACTGATCTGGCAGACGGCTTCTCCAAAATGGAATTTCAGCGATGCGGTATACAATCAATCAGCAACTGCATTTGATAATCCGGACCATGTGAAGATCGTGATCGATAATTATCGCTGGAGACTGGGACTGGCTAAAGGAGAGGCTAAATATGACGATCTGGAAAAGAAACTGGCTACATCTCCTGATATTACAGTGCCTACGGTTACATTAGAAGGAGATGCAAATGGTGCCCCTCATCCTGATCCTTCAAAATATGCAGGTAAGTTTAAAGGTAAATATGCACACCATACACTTACCGGCGGTGTCGGACATAATCTCCCTCAGGAAGCGCCACAGGCATTTGCAGATGCGATTATCGAAGTGAATAATTTTACAAAATAAGGTTTCATACATACGTTGGATATAGCAGAGAAAAAAGGAGTCCGCTGATAAAGCGGATTCTTTTTTGTATGAAGATGTAATACGGTGAATGACCAGCGTACATGGTCCATAAATAAGCCGACAATTTTCATGTCTATCGCAGTACTAAAGCGATAATTTTTGTATTTTCAGGTGTGTCAATTATCTATCGCATACTACAATCTTTCCTTGCCTATCTGGTGCTTTGTGTAGCCACTTTTCTCATGCTACGCATGGTGATTGATTATTCCAGTTTTCGTACCGATATTCATTTTCTCCGGTTCAAACAGGAGTACATTAACATACCATGGTGGAAGGCCGCATTTTATGTGCATGTGTTTTCAAGCATATTTGCATTGGCCGCCGGAATGACACAATTCTCTGATTATCTCCTTAAGTCCTATCGCCGTATACACCGGATGGTCGGTAAGATGTATGTCTTTAATATTCTCGTGGTCAACTTTCCCGCCGGATTGATAATGGCTGTTTATGCAAATGGATTGCTGCCATCTAAGATAGCTTTTGTCATACTGGATTGTCTCTGGTTTTATTTTACCTATAGAGCAGTGACGGCCATCAAACAGAGGGATGTCGTAGCACATAAACGGTTTATGGTCCGTAGTTATGCACTGACTTTTTCTGCTATTACCTTACGTTCCTGGAAAATTGTGCTGATGTATCTGTTTCATCCCGATCCGCTGACGCTATATATGATCGATGCGTGGATGGGATTTGTTCCTAATCTGTTATTGGCCGAATGGTTGATCTACAACGGTAAGAAAACTAGCGCTGCAAACTGAAATTATAAATGAAAAGGACTACAAGCGCCCCCACAATGACCAGGAAACTAAATATAAAAGTAAGAGCCTGATAAGTACGTGGATATTTTAATCCCGCTTTCGTCGTTTTATTAAATACAAAAAGAGAAAGGAAAAATGCGGCTATAGTAGGTAAGGATAAACCTGCAAGGATAAGAAGTATACTGTACATATAGGTGGAGTTATACACTATAATATTATCATAATTATGGCATACCCGGACGTTTTGAGTAGTTAATTATATCTTAAAACCGCTTACCGTGCAACCGCTGATTCAGATAAGATAGGTGATTGGTGGATATACATATCGGTATTCAGGTTATCAATGAAAAATGCGGCCAGTTGTTTTCGGCTCATTCTGAATGGGTTCGGTTTTTTATTGTAACTGATAACCAGCGTACCCGGTACCTCGTCATTATTCAGCGCTACCGGTCTGGCAATCGTCCAGTCAACATCTGACGCCCTTAATAATTGCTCCTGTGCATGGTGGTCCGCAAATACGATACTGAAATTGGTGATCTTTATGATCAATCGCATATACCAGGGGGCATACTTATGCGAATCTCCTACGCCTATGGAAGATAAAGACAATATCCGTTTTATACCATATTCCCGCATACACTGCAGCGCATTTTTAATGCTCTTTTCCAATACATGTGGCGCATCGATTTTTTTGAAGGAAAAACTCTCTTTCTCTGGAAGCGCGCTTAATAGGTTGATCACATAATTACAATCTTTCATTGCTATGCGTACATCGTCAAGATCAGTAGGAGAGCCTTTGATTACACGCAGCTGGGGTGACTGGATCGTTATTTTTTCCGGATTGCGGACAAGCACCGTGACACTATACCCCTGTGCGATCGCATATTCCGTTGCAATTAATCCTGTCCTGCCTGTTGCGCCAAATATTAATATCCTGTTTTCCATTTTTTTCGTTTGATAGATGATCGTATCCCTGGTGATATATCGTTGGTCCCATCGATGTGTGATCTGACCTGCTTTCCCCGGATAACGACGCAAAACTATTTATATTTGCCTATCGTCTGTAAGCGCTAAACTTTTGGTAAGCGCTTACAAAAAGATAAGTAACGATAACTGTACTCAAATGGAAGAGAACCATCATCAGGATAAGGTTTGTACCAGCAAGGATTTGCTTGCTGTGCGCGATGCATTGGATGCGCTAAGTGGAAAATGGAAGTTGGAGATATTGATTAGTCTGCTGAATGGCGCCAGACGATTTAAAGAGATCGCCCGTGATATTGATGGTATCAGTGATAGAATGTTATCCAAAGAGTTGAAAGAACTGGAGGCCAATCAACTTGTCGAAAGAAAAATGTACGATGCCTTTCCGCCTGTAGTTGAATATAACACCACAGCACATACCAGGTCGCTGCATACTGTTATCTATGCATTAAAGGAATGGGGATATCTGCATAGAAAAACAATTCTGGAAAATTGATCACGCCTAATATTTGTGAAATGAAGTTAATAGACAAACTCGCCTGGATTGAAATAAAAGACGGTCGTATTCTCTCCACGAAAAGTTATGGCAAGGATAAATACTACCTTCCCGGAGGGAAAAGGGAAAAAGGAGAAACGGATGCACAGGCATTATGCAGAGAGATAAAAGAGGAACTCAGTATTGACCTCAATGCTGAAACATTACAATTGGTAGGTATCTTTCAGGCGCAGGCGCATGGACATGCAGCAGGCATTGAAGTAAAAATGACATGTTACAGGGCTGAGTACTCAGGAGAGATCAATGCAGCCGCGGAGATCGAGGAAGCCAGATGGTTGCAGCATATCGATAAAGACAAGATTTCAGATGTAGATAAACTGATATTCGATTTTTTGAAAGAAAGACAGTTAATCAGTTGACCAATGTAACTATAGCCCTCATTATTCTCTTAATAGTGCAATTACAAAATAAGTAGACCGGTATTACACCGACACTATTTCATCGCTGAAGAAACAGCTATCTGCGTAATACCGGTATCATAAAGACTTCCACTACATCAACGTTTGACGGTCACAAGTAGGAATGTAGCCGAAATAGACGTCTTATCCGGGTCTTTACTCCTGTTTTCCCGAACAAATAATTCTTCCAGTTCCTTTTGCAGTTCTGCCGCCTTACCATTTTTTTCCGCCGCATCAAATGCATTCATCGTCGGACCGTAAAACTGTCTGAACCGCTCTACAAATGAGCGTGCAGGGAACGGTGCCTGGAACGTATAAGTCTCCCTGGTACAGGAGATGTTTTCTGCCGGAATACCCGCCTGACCAAAGCGTTCTTTTACATTTTCTTCTATTCCCCATAAAACAGGGCTGATAAATCCTTCAGGTGGAGGTGGGGTGTAGGCAGCACTGATCTTTAAAATTTGCGCTACCAGCGTTGGATCACCAGGTATCCAGTTGCCCATTATGATCCTTCCACCAGGTCGTGTGACCCTCACCATTTCTTTTGCCACATCAAATGGTTTCGGGGCAAACATGGCTCCGAAAATGCTTATGACGAGGTCAAAGCTTGCGTCATCAATTCCTTCCAGATTTGTAGCATCTCCTTCCTGGATGCGAATATTAGTCAGACCTTCTTCCTGAATACGTTTGTTTCCTGCCGTTACGAGGTTTCGGGCAATGTCCACGCCCAATATATTGGCGCCAAGACGGGCTGCCGGAAGGGCGGTAGTACCATCGCCACAACCAAGATCAAGTACGTCCATACCGGGAGTAATGGCAAGTTTTGAGATCAGTTCGGTACCGCTTTCACGCATGGTTTCTGCCAGGCGTGTAAAATCTCCTTTTTCCCATAATGCTTTGTTGGGATTTGTGGTGTTTGTTTGCATAGAGGTTGCGTCGCTCATGAGAGTTTCTGTTTTGGGGGTTGAAAATGTGTGGGGTCTCAAAGAGGTAGTAAACAAACCTTTGTAAATGAGGGAATGGTCCGTGAAGGTACAAAGTTTGTTACAAACAGAAATATCCTATGTAGTGATAGTGGTCCGTGAGAAGGACGTATGATATATTTAAAAAATTAGTATTATATAAATTGAAATATTATATTTGAGTATGTATAAATCAACTATCCTGAAACTACTATTTCCCCTTTTACTGTCCTGTACAGAAGCCCCGGAAAAAAATACACAATTGGAACAGTTGCCCGTTTACACGGATGATTCCCTGATGAGTCCTCCTGATACTACTATTACTGTTAATACCTCCAGTATTAAAACAGGAGCAACGACTCCGGACGAAGTATTGGCCTTTTCTAAAACCCTGAAAGGTATCCCGTATAAATATAGTTCAACCGATCCCCGGAAAGGGTTCGACTGTTCCGGGTTTATTACCTATGTATTTAATCACTTCAATATAGAGGTGCCAAGAACGTCAGCGGGTTTTACCAATGAAGGTGCAACTGTCTCGCTTGCTGAAGTAAAACCCGGTGATCTCATTCTTTTTACAGGGACTGATAGTACGATCAGGACCGTCGGACATATGGGCATCATCACGCAGTCGGGTGATAGTGTTGTATTCATTCACTCTACCTCCGGTAAGGCGAATGGAGTCACCGAAACAACATTGAACCAGTATTATATGGGCAGGTTTGTAAAGGTGATCAGGGTTTTCCCGGTTCAATAAATACTACTTGTTATTAAAGACGATCATCTTTGGAGCGCATAGTCGCTGCGAATGCCGTTTTACATTGATCCAGGAAGCTTTCCGGGTCTTCGATCTCTTCTTTTTTGAAAAAGTTGATCAATCCCGCATGGTCTTCCTTCAGTAGGTAATGGAATTCGATCATCGTCGTAGCCAGTGCCAGTATGGGTACCGTAGATACTTCTTCCGGCTCATCTGTTGGACCATCCTCCGGCTGTTCCCAGTTGGGAAATGTTTTGGACAAGTTTTCTAAGAATAATGCGTACCCCTTCACATAATAATCCACCAATGAAGCGCCATATTCCTGCAGCAGCTGATGGAAATCTGCTTCCTGTAGTACAGAATGCCTGATCCTGTCCCATCCGATGGATAATAATGGAACATCTATCGTGTCATCCACAGGATGATCGATCTCTCTCGCTATCCTGGATAAAATGTCCTGATAACGTTTATCTGTCAGCAATTTTTTTACCTGATCTAATTCCATAAACGAAACTGTTATTCGGCGTGATATATCTGCCCGTAAAAGCGCATATTTAAAGATAACAGAAATAGGCATATAGTATATCGGGGAATGCGGGATAATCTCCTGGATACCGGTGTATATTTGCTTTAATAGCGCTTTGATATGGGTTAGATATTGGTCATCCTTCATTCATCTTTCGTTCAGGAACGAAGGACGAATGAAGGATGACCAATATCTAACTAATATCAAACCGATGCCAGACTAGCACAAACATCCGGAGAAAGACATAGCAACCAATGATAAAAATGATGTAGCTAACTGATATAATGTCATTGAACAGGGAAAGTAAGGCATAAAAATTGCAACATATCATACTACAACCGCGAACTATAATAACCCGTTTTCTACTTAAACACAATCAAAGTGATGAAAAACCTGTTACTAATTCTTACTGCCAGTGCTACACTTGCCTTGAGCGCATGTTCCGAAGACAACGAAGGATCAAATGATCCTAAGTATCCGCCTGTAGAAACGCAGGACCCTAATACTGATTATCAATCCGCTTTTCAAGGGCAGACAAGGGCCGCTGGCGTACGTACAAGCACCAAACTGGATACTACGGTCATTACATCCTCATTGCAGGGTCCCTGGAGCGTAAAAAGTCTTCCGGATGGCAGATTCCTCGTTACTGAAAAAAGAGGCGTCCTGCGTATAGTTACACAAACTGGTACCGTTGGCGCCCCAATTACCGGCTTACCCGCTGTCAATTCAAACGGTCAGGGCGGTCTGCTGGGGCTGACACTTGATCCGGCATTCAGCACGAACCGCATGGTATACTGGACATTTTCCGAAAATGTTGCCGGCGGTACTGTTACAGCAGTGGCAAAAGGCCGTCTGGCAACTGATGAGAAAGCAATAGAAAATGCAGTCGTAATTTATCGGGCGGTCCCGGCATATAATGGAACGTTGCATTATGGCAGCCGTATCGTATTTGATGCACAGGGCAATCTCTTCGTAAGTACCGGAGAACGCTCTGACCTGGCGACAAGACCACTGGCTCAATCGACCACTGCGGCCCTTGGTAAGATCGTACATATCACCAAAGATGGTCAGCCGGCGCCTGGTAATCCTACCTTCGGAGAAGGTGGTTTGCCTGAATTATATACTATCGGACATCGTAATCCGCAGGGACTGGCCATTCATCCTGTTACAGGCGATCTGTGGCAGGCAGAACATGGTCCACGGGGCGGTGATGAAATAAATCACATACAGGCCGGAAAGAACTACGGTTGGCCTACCATTACTTACGGTATAGAGTATAGTGGGCAGAAAGTGGGAGATGGGATTCAGCAGAAAGAAGGACTTGAGCAACCTGTTTACTACTGGGACCCGGTAGTATCGCCCAGCGGTATGACTTTCTATGGCGGTGACAGAGTGCCGGAATGGAAGAATAACCTGTTTATCGGTGCATTAAGTGGTCAGCATATCGTACGACTTGTTATTGAAAATAATAAAGTTGTTGGAGAAGAAAGATTACTGGGGGGAGAAGGCCAGCGTTTTCGTGATGTGACACAAGGTGTGGATGGAGCGCTCTATGCGGTGACCGACCAGGGTAGATTATACAGGCTGGATAAAGCGGAATAAACCCAGAATTACTTAATGGCGGCTGTAAGTCGCACATAACTATAAATACAGCGTGCATGTTGCTTCCTGATAGCGATGTGCACGCTGTGTATTTTACACAGGGATCAGGCACTTTACTGGCAGGCGCCATTAATGAAATATCTGAACTTTTAAACAAAGTATTTTGAACTTCTAAATAAAGTCAAGTTTATTTGATTGCCCTAAATTTGTATCCGTTTCTAATGTTGTCATAAATATTACAGATATGGATCAGGCAATAGTATTGATCAATGTATTTACAGTAGCGCCAGAGAATCAGCTGCGACTCATAGCGCTGTTAACAAAGGCTACCGATGAAAGTGTGAAATTTATCGAAGGCTTTATTGCTGCTACTCTCCATAAGAGTGTCGATGGTACAAAAGTGACGATGTATGCGCAATGGCGTAGCCGGGAAGACTATGAGAATATGCGTAAGAATACTGGCGCGTCACCTTATTTAGAGGAAGCATTACAGTTTGCTAAGTTCGATATGGGCATGTACGAGATCGTGCGCAAATTTGAAGGGGAACAACGTTGATCCGGATTATACCGATGATCAGAATAGAACGTTCTTCGCATAACTACCTCACTTTTTCTCAAAAATTTTTAGAAAGCATTTTTTGATTTCACATTTGCATTGTATTCAGCAAATGATTGTTATGTATAAAATTGAATAGATAATCCCAATAAGATATGCAGCAATACCCGGGTTATTATCCGGGGTATTCATCTGATTTTGCACAATAGTGTAACAGTTGTAGGTTTAAGCGTATGGTCCGGTATTCCTGCCGGACCATTTTTTATTGAACACGCTGCTGTAAAGCCGGCAATCAGTGGAATGGCTACGACAAAACACGATTTGACAACGTCCATCTATCACGTGTGGCTGACATTTGCATTTATTAAGCAATACCAATAAGCAATGCAGGAATCAGCAAAATTTTTAAACAGAGACTGGGAAGTTGCGGCTAATATTTATCTGCCGGATAACTTCGATAAGACAAAAAAGTACGCAGCGATTGTTTGTGTTCATCCGGGAAGCAGTGTAAAAGAACAGACCGCGGGACTTTATGCAGCTAAATTGTCAGCAGCCGGATTTGTAGCAATCGCATTTGATGCCTCTTTTCAGGGGGAAAGCGGCGGCATACCCCGTTACCTGGAAGATCCGGCAACACGGGTGGAAGACATCCGCTGTGCTGTAGATTATCTGACTACCCTTGATTTTGTAGATAAAGAACGTATTGGTGTGCTGGGTATCTGTGCAGGTGGTGGTTATGCCGCAAATGCAGCCCTTACGGAAAGGCGTATTAAAGCGATCATAGCCGTTTCGCCAACAAATATCGGTCGTGCTTATCGGGAATACAGTTCAATAGAAACGCTGGAGGCAGTCAGCCGGCAACGTACCGCAGAAGCAAACGGAGCCGTTGCATTGATCCCAAACTGGACACCGGCATCTGCGGAAGCGGCAAAGCAGGCGGGAATGACTGATCCCGATCTCCTTGAGGCGATAGATTACTATAGAACGCCCAGAGGGGAGCATCCTAATGCAAATAATCAGCTTCGCTTTACCAGCATTACGGCCATCATGGCCTTTGATGCTTTCCATCTGGCGGAATATTTACTAACGCAACCATTACTGGTGATAGTAGGTGATAGGGTAGGTTCTTTCGGCGCCTACAGAGACGGGTTTGAGCTATATAATAAAGCGGCTTCAAAAGACAAAAGCATCCATACCGTAAAAGGAGCAGGTCATTATGATCTGTACGATCAACCAGCAGCTACAGCGGAAGCAGTTGGTAAAATTGTACCCTTTTTACAGAAAGCACTGTCAGCTGAATAGTCGTCAGTTGATAGCAAAAGGAATTACCCGGATGACGGGTAACTCCTTTTGTTTAAATTTACAGATCACCCGTTTATGAATAATATTCATACGATATCAGCATTTCACCGCTTATTATCACTACCAGCTCCTGCACATCCGCTGGTGAGTGTGGTGCGTCTGCAAGATGTAAAGTCTGCCAACGAGGATATCTGGAAACCTTTTTCTGTTGATTTTTATACCATATCCCTGAAAAGGGAGGTCCGCGCCAGAATGAAGTATGGTCAGCAATATTATGACTTTGAGAAAGGGATCATGAGCTTTACTTCTCCGAAGCAGGCACAATTGCTGGAAATGGTTGATGAAAAAGTCTCAGGTCCTCAATTTGGGAAAGGATTTGTTTTAATGGTCCATTCTGACTTTCTAAGGCGACATCCGCTGGCGGCTAATATCAAAAGTTATGGTTTCTTTTCTTATGCGGTGAATGAATCACTACATCTCTCTCCGAAGGAAGAGAGGGATGTAGTGGATGTTTTTAGAAAGATAGAACAGGAGGGAAAGCATATAGATAAGCATACGCAGGCCGTTATGCTTTCACAGATAGATTTGCTATTGAACTATTGCAACCGCTTTTATGAGCGGCAATTTATCACCCGGAAAGCAGTTAACAGTGATCTGCTGACGAAGTTTGAGCAGCTGCTGGATAACTGGTTTGAAACGAATGACGATTTGCAGCGATCACTTCCTACGGTTGAATACTTGGCTGGTAAGTTGAATTTATCTCCGCATTATTTAACAGATATGTTGCGCTCGCTTACAGGACAAAGCACACAGGCGCATATTCATGAAAAGCTGATTGAAAAGGCGAAAGAGCGATTGTCGACTACCACGCTTTCTGTCAGTGAGATCGCTTATGAGTTAGGGTTTGAGCATCCACAGTCTTTTAGTAAGTTGTTTAAGGCGAAGACGGAGTTGAGCCCGAGGGAGTTCAGGGAGTCGTTTAGTTGAAATAAGGTATAATAAAAACATTTTGTCAACGAGATAGTTAACAAAGGGTTTGTATGCTATAGCAAAAAATCCCCTAGACAGCAAGACCATCATGGTTTTGGTTGCAGAAAAATATCGCCGGTATTATTGTCTACTTTATCGACGTGATCATTATCGATAGCTCATCCAAAGAAATCATTTTCTTGTTCCTATGTATCATTCTATGGCAATTCGAGCATACCAGCGCCAAATCATCTAGTGTGGTATTTGTTTGAGATTTGATTTGTGCTAGTGGTGTCCGATGATGACATTCCATAAATCCATAACCGACTTCACCATAGATTGCGGCAAAATCGAATCCACATGCTTCACACGCTAATTTTCCATGTGCTTTTAACGCATGTTCTTTTTTCTTTTTAACGATCCTTTTATTGCGCTCAAGATGTTTATGCCACTTGTATAGGATCGAACCTTCTGACACGCTGTCATTGATCGTTAGTTCATCTTCTTCAATAAGTGAAATGGCATTTCGTGCTATTGGGTCAGTGACAAGTGACCGGATTTCCTGGGCAAGTGTTTTTAATTCTGCTAGATTATTTTCAAATCTATAGAACAATTCTTTATCAAGTTTAGAGCCATTTTGCATCCCCTTTCCGGGATATGTTTTATCAAACGGTAAAAAATTACTTAGCTTAAATACCACTCCAGGGACATTTCTAAACTTTTGAGCATCTGGCTTCTCTGAAAATATCGGTAATTGATTCAGTAGATTACTTAGTTCACTCATTTTTGGATTTTTCTTATCCAAAAGACCCCGTTCAGGGTCAAAGTAAGTCCAAGGCTAAAATGATCTCATCTCGATGCCATTTTGGATTTCTTAGCATACGTATTAATTAGAGGCAGAACAAATCATAATTACCAGGCAAATGTAATAAAGTGTCCAATAATTTGATGATGATCATGCTGACTTACTAAAACGACTACCCTTCAATTGAAGATGCAGATAATATACTTTGGGAATTGACAAAGAATTCCAGAGCCGGTAGTGTTTCGACTTTTAATTGAACTGATATGGTAACCTTATAGTATTACTTCCAGGTGATGGAAAAATCCCTAAACTCAACATTATCTTCAGCGAAATCAAATGAGTTTGTGCCTGGTATGTGATATTTTACTGGATAAGGAAAAAGTTTTATCATCTTCGTTTCTGGTTCGATTCCTCTGAAGATATACGTACATTTTAAGGGAGCATCCCGATAAAGTTTTTCATACATTGAGCTGTATACTTTTTCTTTACCCACATATGCAGCCTCAAGTTTGTAAACATTACCATTCGCGTCACTGACCGTTGTGACTTGAGAACCGAATGATTCAAGGTTTTTTCCTTTGTTTTTAATGAGCACTTCTATGGTAATAGCTTGTTCTTTCGCATTACCTGCTACTTTGATGATAGAAAATGTAAGGTCTCCATTTTGAACTTCCTTTATTGGTTTATTCAGATCAAGTGCTTTTCGGAGATACGTGTTCTCCTTTTTTACAGAGTCACAATTAGACTGAGCGAAGGAAATAAATGTGAATAGGCAAAGTATCGCTGCCAGAAGTGTAGAACGCATAGAACTGAGGTTTGAAGGTTAGCCGTTTGGGTTTAATAATATCTTATTTAGTATATTTTGAGGTGTTAACATTGCTTGGTTAACAGTTGTGTTAAATCACTTAAATATAGTAATAAGTTACAAAAAATAAGAATACTCGCTGCTAAAATGACAATGATTTTGTTCTGACGTTATATTTTGTATATACGATCGAGTAAGGTGGATGTCTGAAATAGTTTAGCTAATGAGCCTTGTAAGTGGTATCTCCTTTAAGAAATATTATATTATGAAATACCTCAAAAAAAGATCGGAAACGTCTCCGATCTTTTTTTGAGGTATCATGTAACAATTTTTGGAACTGCCTGGATTGTTTAGCTATTAACCTAATCCAAAAATATAACTTTCCCACTATATATTTTGTCATCCACTTTTACACAGATGATATATATACCCGCTCCTACATTTCCTCTCTGAATGGTTATTTTCCCATCAGTGAAGGAAAATTGTAAGCTGCGCAATTCACCTTTTGTATCGACTGCGTAAACCTGAAGTTTTCTGTAGCTGACGAGTGGCATATTAACCTGTACCTGATTAGCTGCAGGATTAGGGTAGAAAGTCACGTTTTTATAAGAGGTGACTGGCGGACCGTCAGGTAACGCTGTGATAATATTTACGATAATATCATAGTGAAGATAAGTGCATATTGGTACATCATTTGGAAAGTCCGGTGTGTAACTACATATATTTATCCCTAAAGTGTCATTTCCCAGGAAACCTTGTTGTGCAATATATAGGAAGCTTCCATCGGTATACGCTTCACTATATCCATATCGCGGCCAATGTAAACTGTCTGACTGCAACTGTAAAAGTCCCTTGTTAGGGTCTTCGATTAACGAGAATAGATTAAGTGTTAAGAGAGAATCTGGTTTGATAATTGACCTGCGTTTGATAATCTCCAAAGAATCTTTCAGATTAATCCTGAATTTTATAGAGTAACAGTTCCCGTTATTTTCATGACATAGCCGGACAACAAAGGAGTCAATTCCGTGCGTATCATTATCTGGTTGGTAGCATAACTGCGAATCCTTCCATACAAGTTGTCCCAGGGATGGTTTAGCTGCGCTATCGGCAGGGATTTTTAATGTATAGTTAGGAGCAGACACCCTTTTGGTAATAGTGTCTGTGATGCCATTGATAAGTGTATATTCCTGCAGCAGAGAAACGGGTGGTGTTGATGATGGGATGGTAGGGATAGCTGAATAGTCGAGTATCCCGGTAAAACCTGCCCGGTCGTGGGCCGGGTAATAGATTGAGTCAAGGATCGTGATCTTACTTCCAATAAAGCTACCTGTAAAAAGTAGTGACTTTTTATCATAGGGAGAGATCGACCAGGGATGAACCCCACTGCCATATTTGAAGTTGTGCAGCCATTCCAGTGCGCCATCCGGATTCATCTTTGCAATAAATTCATCTCCTGCTTTAAGCGTATATTTTTCAATATTAACGTGGTCTGCGCTGTCAATGTCCCACCAGTAGTTCGGACCTCTTCCTATCAGGTAAAGATTGTCGAGGGTGTCTGTATGAATAGATTCAATACTAAACCAGTTTTCCTGTGCTTGTTTTTTAAAGGTCTTGTCCCAGATAACATTTCCACTGGCGTCTAATTTAGATACCGATATCTTCTGGAAATTTTCGTCCAGCGTGTCTTTTTTAGTATATACAATTGTGGATAGGTAAATGAATTTATCATTGCTGGTCGTCCGTGTTGTAGCAAGCGTAGAATCATTTTTAATGGTTCTATCCATGGTGATGTTGCCATTTAAATCCCATTTGATAAGCGCATAGCGATTTTTATCGGGCGAAAACTTGTTATTGATATACATACTAAATACCAGCTCATTCTTTAACATAGAATAACCAAGCGGAAATCCGGTATAAGTCATTGTTTTTAACCAAACGATCTTTCCATTTTTATCCAGTTTGACCACATATGGGTTGGGACGATATAGTTCGCCATAAACGACAGTACTATCAAAAGCCAGGGAGCCATAAAAGATTCCAAGTTGATATATATTTCCATCATTATCTACTTGTGAGCTTTTATAGGGATATGTTTCATCGCCCATGCTCTCAATAGGGGTGTCAGGTGATTTTGCTGAACTTTGTACCCACAGTCGCTCGCCATTGCGATTGAATTTGATAATAAAAGCTTCACCTCTTCCGAGATATCCCCAATCGGGCTGATAGATATAGTTGTCTTCGAACCTTACACTTCCCCGGCTGTATAGCGTAACTATGAGGTTGTCTTCAGCGTCTGTATTGAGGCCCATTAATTCTTCTCCACCGCCGATAATCCTGACCCATTGTTGCTGTCTCGCAGCGTTATATTTTATAATGTAGTGTCCGTCATAAGACACATCAGAGTAGTCTTGTCCTTCAATAATAAGCTGCTGTGCAAAGCGTCCGGCCTGGTATATATTTCCTTGCTTATCAACTGTTGTGAAATGATCAAAGCCTACAGTACCGCCCTCATTAATTGGATTGAGCCATTTAAGTGATTGAGCAGATGAGAAAAGAAATAAACACCCAAAGACAATGGATAATAAAATTGATTTCATATTAGGTATAGTCATTCGAGAAATTATCTTGCGGAGGTAAAAATATGAAGTTTTTATATGTTTTAATGTAGGGATAAGGCAAAAATGCCGGAGATATTGTCTCCAGTATTAGCCAGGTACCCCAAGGGGGAGATTTCAAACCAATTACTGCCGATTGTAAGTAATTTGCTGCTAATTTGTGGATATTAATACATTCAATTACCTGATAAAATCCGGGCGGGGTAACCATTTCATGGAAATATATAACGAAATTTTTAAAAGCATAGGCAAACATATTTCGCTTTCCACGGAGGAAGAAGCCTATTTTATTTCCCTGCTTGCATATAAAGAGATACCAAACAAGACAACTATCATCACAGAAGGTCAGCTTTGTAATAAGCTGATATACATAAATGCTGGCGTGTTAAGGTCCTATTGTCTCGATGGGAAGGGAAAAGAGTCGACTATTATGTTTGCGATGGCGGATTGGTGGTTGACAGACATGTATTGCTTCCTGAATGAAAAGCCGAGCATGACCTTTATAGAAGCTATTGAAGACAGCTGTGTTTTAATCTTGAGTAAACCCAATTTTGATCAGTTGTTAAGCACTATTCCGAAGTTTGAACGTTTTTTTCGGATTCTGATGCAAAACGCTTACACGCGCGAGCAATTGCGTAGCATAGAGAACCTGACGCTTAATGCGGAAGAACGTTATATCCGATTTGTCAAAAAATATCCCCAGATCGCAGGTAATGTATCTCAGAAGCAAATCGCCTCATATCTTGGCATTACCCCTGAATTTTTGAGTTTGATCCGTAAAAGACAGCTTCCCGGGAAATAACTTAATCTACCTTAAGTCTGGATTGCAGAATTCTGGTTTCTTTTGTAAAAAAAGAAATATGCTAATCTTAATTGCTGGCCCGTATCGGAGTGGGACTAATGATAATCCTGAATTGATGAAAGAAAATCTTGAAAAGCTGGAATCAGTTGCACTGCCAATATTTAGGAAAGGACATATTCCATTTATAGGGGAATGGATGGCATTACCGTTGATTCGTCTTGCCGGCTCTCAGCAAACCGGTGACGAAATATGGACGGAAATTCAGTATCCTGTTGCACATCGCATGTTGGAAAAATGTGACGCTGTACTTAGAATTGACGGTGCGTCCAAAGGAGCCGATGAAGATGTAAGAAAGGCGCAGGAGATGGGATTAAAGATTTATTATAGTCTGGCGGATATTCCGGATGAAAATCTATGATTTATTTTCGGTGATAGCCTGTAAACCCTCCCTTTTGGCAAGGTCATAGTTGTCACTGGCGATCATACGCTACTCCAGGCAAATTATCAAGATAGACAGCAGATCAATAATCCGCCTGTTTGCTTACGTTTTATGTGCAGGAGATTCTTAACAAGCACAATGTCAAGATATTATTTACAAAGTTTACACTATTATTTACAATCCAAATCCTTTAGGCTGAAGTGAATCAAAGTATTTTTGTTGCACTAACTTTAAAAGGATATGAAAAATAAAAGAAATGCCTTGAACGAATCTTATTTATCAGCAGAGGGATCCATGTTAATTAAATCAACAAAAAATATGAAAAAAGTTATTTACATGCTGATCTTACCGCTGGTTGTGGTTAGCGGACTGGTATTTGCTAATCGTGAAATCAAAAAGGAAACATCTGAACAATCAGCCCCTAAGCCACTCTCTGCTGCTGAAAGAAAAGCTGAATTGGAAAAATGGGAGGCTACTCCTGAGGGTATAAAATTCAAAAAATGGGAAGCGTCTCCTGTAGGTAAAAAAGTGCTTGCAGGTGCTGCTAAAATAAAGGGCCAGGTAAGGGATTCTACCAATATGGAAGCTGTTATAACCTCTCTTTCTCTTCCGCCAGGCTCAAGATTAGGTTTTGGAGTGATGGTCAGGATTAATGGGGATGATTATATTCTTAGTTTTGGGCTGGAAAAATCTAATGAATTTGAGCAATTACATAGCCTGAAAGTTAACGACAGAATAATTATAAGAAGCCACTTTGTATCGTATGCGCCCAAGTATTCATATCCAATCGTATCGGGTGACTATCTGGAGCGTGATGGTAAAATGATTTATAAACGTGCGCCTCGAACAGGCGGTTGCTGAGTAAAGTTATCATGAAATGACCTTTACGGACTTTAAAGGTAAAGTAAGGATGGCCCAAGCGTCAGCGTCTGTTTCACATAACAAGCGTGTTATTGGAATAAATTAATCATCTCTTTGTTTTCAGATGCTGTGGCCATCCTTTTGCCAAGTGCCCATATTTCTGCTTCCCATTTTTTCCAGGAATCAGTATCAGGGTTACTGAGGCTTATGAATGTATCAATATTATGTCCTGATATTCTTACAGTATAACTTACTCCGTCTAAAGTAATTCCTTTACTACCTTCAAATAAATTGAAATCAAAAATGCCTCTGAGATCAGTAGTGCCGGGTTCGGTATAGATTTGACCAATTTCATCCTTAATAAGGAAAACTCCCTGTACCAGCCTCTCCGGATTTACCTTTTCACGAAATCTGGTTTCATTATATTTAATGGCGAAAATCCCGCCTTCCACTGAATATAAATGGTTTACTGTCACCATCCAGATATAGTCGATTGAGATTTCATTTTCGCGCCAGCCGCGTTCATTTCTTATTACCTGAGGGCCACTCTTAAATGTTGCGAGGCCCAACTTCAATGCAAGCGATTTTTCAAGTTTATGATAATGTTCAGTACTAGCAATCATAGTATTGTTATTGGAAACGTTTAGGCTTTCTTTTAGTGAATAAATACCCGTTAATAAGAATTCCGTTATTTGTCACAGTGGCTACGAGCTGTCTTGTGTGTTTAACTTCCTCCTTAGTGCCATCGCTTTTCCTTATTATTTCTATGCCACAATAATCACAGCTAATTTCAGTGAAGTTAATCGCTAATGAATCATTATTTCTGTTAAAGACACCCCTGTAATAATAAAAAGCACCATCCGATGCTGAATACAAGGTGTCTTTCTTATAAACATTAATAGGGCTTTGATCCCAAAATATACTGTCGCCGTGAATTGTCATCTGCGTCAGGTGATACCACTTTCTTTCCGGATGTCCGGGATCGGTATAACATTCTTTGACTCCTGCACTATCTGTTGAACACATTTCTTCCAATCCAATGTAAAAGCCATTTAATGAAGTTTGTGCGATAGATATTAGTGGAAAGGAGCAAATCAGTATTATGGAAAGAATCTTCTTCATTAAGGAATTTTATTTTTATTTAATCACCTCTTTCTGTTATAGACGGAGGTACAAATTAGCGTGTTTTATTCTAAAAAAATAACTATCTGCTAATGTTTCAGCAATGGGGAAAAATCACAGACAATGGAATGTCTGCATGTTCTTATCATGTAGTATAGCGCGAAATAAGTAAAAGGAAGGATTTATAGAAAAATTATTTGAATAAGCTGTTTAATTGGGGATTCAGTAGAATAATATAATGTGGCTTGATGCTGAAGCTTTGGATAGTGATATCTCAAATAGAAACTATCTTAATTTTGCGGCGTAGTTGGATCTTACATACATGCCAATGTAACTATTTAATCCCCGTCCTGCTTTGGCCAATGATTTCATTCGCTTCACATGAAGGCTTCCTGGTTTATGATAGTCGTATAAATAAACAGCTCCGGTATTAAATTCAATAGTGATGGAAGTAGTTCCTGTTTGGTATGAAGCAATACCGGAATCTCCCCCCAAATTTGTATAAGGTGTCATTAAAATTTATTAAAGGTGAAGAAAATGTGCTTTAGTAATGAACATTCATTGTTGCTAATAATTCTTAGTTGCATAACTCGATTGACTATAACAATTTGAAAGTTAGCATCTTTTTGATTGGGTTCAGTGATAGCTGCTTAATCAAATTTAATTGCCTTGATCAATAAATTTGGGGTAACGGAATCGACAGTTGTTGTGAATGCAAAGGTTTTGGTGAGGGTATAAAACTAGTCATCTTCCGGAAATATTACCGTGGGATGATGTATGGGAGAAATCAGATGGCATGGTGATCCGTTTATTTGTGTTTATCAAAGTCTATAGGTAAAGTATTTTCGGACTGATGTTTTTCTATCTGGTAGTAAAGTTCTTTGTCGAACAGGACAGAGAGACTTGCAACAATCGATATCGGAGGGTGAATACGTTAAGGTGGTCAGATGTATAAAGATTATAACTTATTTAATTCACTATATTTCGTATACAAGATAGTATTCTATGAGGGGTGCTAGATTTTACATACAATTGAGAGGCGAATAAGTATTAAATGAACTATAAATTTGTTTTCAAAATGAATATCACAGAAAATAATTATGATGCCGGTCGTCTAATGAACACTTTTGTATTTCTAGATCAGATAAGCGATAAATATTATCAAATATATGCTCGAATAAAATCTCAGCCACATATAGGAACATTTCAGGTCTTCACTTCTTTGACTTATAAGGAAAGATACATCAATACTCTATTTACGGCAATTCAAGAAGCTTATGCTAGCTGTCTTCAAGAATATAAATCGGACCTGCCTAGTACGTATAGGGGAAACATAATTGGTTCTAGTGATGGTGGTTTGGCTATGGAACTGGGAAATATTTCAATCTATAAAATGAAGATTGAAGATTTAGTGTTTCAGATGAGAATTGTGGTTGATACCTTAGTTCAGCTTATATACATTGCCAGATTTAATAGTGAATTCCATCATACGAAAATCGTTAGGTGTGATTCAATAGGAACTGTGCTGAGTGAATTGAAAAAATCGAGCCCTAGCAAAGAGGGGGAAGAATTAGGGAAATTAATTAACGGTGATGGAGTTGACTACGATGCGGATAATACGAAATTTCTAGAGGTTTTGAATGAATTGTTCAATAGTATGAAACATTGTACATCTCACAATGAAGCATATACAGCATTTGGTTATGAATACCCAACAATATTGAGCATTTATGTGCCGCGAAATGATTATGGTAAAGATATAGTTTACCACAATCATAATCTATATCATATTATGATGGGATTCCAGGATAATGTAGCCCGGCTTCAGAACAATCTTGCCAAATTCCTGAACCTCCACCCATAAAATCACATATACTTAGTATCTCTAAGAGGCATCCTAATCTATCCTTGATTTGAGAAGATATGAGGTGGGAGTATTTCGAAAGTGAATGGAGGGTATCATTTTAATAATTCTATTTGCTCCAACAATCGTTTATAGCTTGTCTAAGTAATAGTAACATTATAGAATTATAGCTTGGTTCATTAGCAGTTAATCGAACCATGTTTGATTTGATTATGAAATACGTATGGGATAATGCCCATAGTACAAAACGCTAAACCCGCTCTTATAGCGGGTTTAGCGTTTTGCGTGCCCGGTAGTGGAACGTTTACGAACCAATTTATATTTATAATTAATAAGTTGCACAAGAAATTTACTATGATGTAGTATATTCTAAAATAAGTTTGATGAAGTGATTTTGAATTTACCTAACAAACTTAAACAAAACTGAGGGGTTAGTATGCTATTTTGATAATGTTGATAATGTGTATAATATTTTATTTTTATATAATTATCTGCGAGTTGGTGCAGTAGAAATATTAGTAAATTGAATGTTATTGATTTTCCTGCGCAAAAAAAGTGCGCAGAACGCTTATAATTTCGTATAAAACTATATCATATGGAGTTCTACGATAAAACTGTTGCTGACGTTCTAATGGATCTGCAGAAACAAGCAATCAATCCTTTCGCAGATATGCATCGTTTAGAAGAGGATTTGAGAGAAAACATTAAAAAAGCGTCAGAGGCAGCAGCCGAGTTTAACAGGAATTTATCGGATGCTACCAGGCAATTCGAGGAAGAGATTGAGCGCTTTTTTTCCATTGCGCGCTCAACTAAATGGGACCATCTTTCTTTTTTGCTAGTGGATTTAGCAGAATATGGATGGTATATCAATTACAGATTTGATATGTTTAAGTTGGGGAAGATAAGACAATGCATCGATAAAGAGCAAATTGGAGAGATGGATCAACTAATGGAAAACTGGATTATCGCGGATTGGAAATCGATCAAAGAGCTGGTACTTAGCAATCATCCTGAGAGAAATGCCATTTTAACGCAAGCCTTCTATGCACATGAAGAGGGATTATATTTATTATCTGTACCGGTTTTCTTTGCGCAAATTGATGGGATATGTGGTGAGCTGACCGGGTATAAATTTTTTCTGAATAAACAGTTAGGTAATAATACGTTCGTCCCTAAAGTAAGGGAATGGGTCACAAACAATAGTAGAACCGGCATAGATCAGGCGATATCTGCTGTACTGATGTATAAAGGTGCTTTTCAGCTACATGAATCTCAGTCTAACAAGATCGGTTTTACACGCCATAGCATACTGCACGGGGAGACGAATGATTATGGTAATAGAACCAATTCTCTTAAAGCCATTTCACTCCTGGCTTATATAAGTGATGTTTGTTCAAGGAAATAATAGTAACCTATGATCAGTTGTTTACAATTCCCCAAATTGTTCTATTCTGAATTGTCCCGATAAAAATAGCAAAAAGCTACCATTGCTTATTTTCTTTACTAACTATCTGTATATTAGAACGTGTAATTAAAGTTTCAAGAAGGTTTTAGCTCCGGTGGGGAGTATCTATTTAGCAGCTTAACATCTAAACAAAGATAATTTTTATTTCTCAACGACTGATAACTAAAAGGTATGAAATTCGAATTATCAAATTTATTTGACACACCTGAACCATATAGGCGACCAATAAATGTAAAAGAAGCGGCGACTGCAATAGAAACGATAGAAACAAATTCGAAAGAATTGTTAATGGATGCGAAGCTTCTTATGGACAACCGAAGATATGCCAGAGCGGTTACATTATCACTTCTTGCAGTTGAGGAAAAGGGGAAAATAGAACTAATAAAAGCATTATTATTATGTAATCCGGGACAGGTATACAACGTATGGAGAGACGTTAACAGTCATAAAAAAAAGAATTTCATATGGATGTATCCTCTGTTAAGATATTACCGGATACACGAAACTGAGAAGACTGGAAAAGTTGCGGATCCCAAGGGAACCTTTTCTGAATGTTTAGATAATATAAAACAGCTTAGTCTTTATGTAGATGCGTTGAAAGATAGTAAAGGAAGGTGTGAGTGGACGTTGCCTTCAGAATTAATATCTGAGGAATTAGCGAAATTTTGCTACGAGATTTCGGAGATAGTTGTAATGGACGATGGTATTGAATGGAATGAAAGAGCATTGGACATATTTGTATCGTTCGCAAAACATGATGGGGAAAGGATTATACTAACTGACAAGTCAAATTATATGAAAAATTGTGTAATGAAGGCCTGATCTCCGCGGATAGGTATGCCTCTATTTTAGGCAATTTGTTTTTGAGAGATAATTCTGATTCTATTAGGTTTTTCTATAATCAGGAATCTGAGTAGTCATAGAGATTTTGATTGGTTAATTTAATTAGATTTATTGAGACAACATAATCGAAATAAATTTTTCAGTACCTCAGAATATTGGGTGTTAAGGAATATGATGAGTTCAGTTTCTTCGCGTTTACCTAATATTTTTTATTAGAACTACAATATATGTTTAAGAATTCAGAAGGAAGGGTCGTCCCAAGAGAGGCTAGCATTTTTCCTCTTATCACTTTCGATCCCACGTCTAGGGTGTTCAATTGTCTTGGTACAGGATTTTTCGTAACCCCTTTTGGTGGTTTTGTTACCGCTAAGCATGTGTTTTTTAAAAATGATGGAACTCATCAACCAACTCTCTATGGTGTGCAGAGCCTGGAGGACGGAACACGTGTTGTCCGAAGGCTTAAACACCTTGTGGTTCATCCGGATGCAGATATCGCAATTGGCATGTTAGGGAATGCCACAAATAATGATGCGTTTAACCGGAATCCAGCACCTGCGTCCGCATTTCGTTTGTCTTTTCAACCGTTGGAGATCGGAGATGAAATAAGCACTTATGCGTTTCCAAATACACAGAGTGAATGGTTAGATAACGACAACCAACAGTTTACCTTCCAAGGCGTATGGTCTTCAGGGGTGGTTGAGGATTATCACTGTGATGGTATGGGGCTTCTACGAAATGCCTGTTATCAGACAACAATGAGACTTGATGGTGGAGCAAGCGGCGGGCCTGTTTTGCGAAATGCGACAGTCGTGGCTGTCAACTCGACTGGGATGGATCTAGGTGATGCTGCAATTTCTGGTGTAACTCCTGTGACCTACTTAAGGGATTTATCTGTTCCATCTGGCAATGGAAATATCTCTATATCTGAACTCATCGCTGCTGGTTATATTGTGGTGGTATAGACAAGGTGTTGTTGTATAGAGTAGGCCTTTACACTTTTCTTGGCGTCGGATCTTAATCGGTCAGTGAAGTAGTTTTTGCCGTAACATTGTCAGGACAGCTGTAAGTTTCTTACCTTATTCTGTTTTTAAGGCGAAGGATTGCCGCAAGAATTTCTCAACTTGATCCCAAGCATTTAACTAATCCTTAATAAACAGCCCATCTCGGGTTCAGACGATCTAAAAAGTAAAAGGTCGGAGAACGTTCTCCGGCCTTTCGAGAGATTCTCAGTCATTCTTATATGAAATTATATTTATTCCACATGTGTGTAAAAAGTCTATCCAGAGATATACTCCAAAACTTCAGCGTATGCTGCATTTTTCATCTGTCTTGCGCGAACAACACCGACTTGATACAAGGTTGAAATAAGTGTATTTTCATCAACGTCAATTACTTCTTGTATTGTTGATAACTTAGCTTCATGTATTAATTTGTCCTTTTGCCATTGTGTCAGATCCAAACCGCTTATTGGCTTTTGTAGAATTCTGCTTAAGCTGTCTCGCAATGCATCTTCGCTTTCTTCAATGATGTTCAAATTGGTAAGCTCGGAATAGGAGTTATGATTTGCCCCATACTCCGAGAATTGATTTATTTGAAGTCTTGCAATAATATCCTTCGAATGTTTTGATGGATTGCTAATTTGTGAAAGAAATACTCCATAGTTCACTTCGTAACGTATGCCGATTGCCGAATGACTTCCCTTTACTCCAGAATCTAATCGCTTAACAATCCCTGTGTAATTTAGTAGAGCAAGTGCTTCCTTTACGTGGATTGGAGCATCCTTATGAATCCAAAACCATATTGTAGTATCATTTCTCAATGAGCTTCCGTCCTCCAAAAAGTTACGACGAACCAAGTTGGGAATGACAATATCTTCAACAAACTTTCGTCCCCAATCAACGAGTGGCTTATGTCCTTTATACTTATCTCCAAGTTGAGTATGTTCTGACCAAATTTCAGATCGATAAAAACTGCGCACTAATTGATCAGCTTCGCTTGAATTAAAACTGCTAATTCGTTCCACTGTTTTTAAAAGAAGACGAGGATTGCCATAGGCGCAAAAAGCAACAGTGTTGAATGCTTCTTTATTTTTCTGAATTGCCTTTTTCTTTACCTCATCAATTTGCTTGTCAACAACGGATAACATGAAATCAAGATAGCCAGCATCCTGTATATTGCGGTCTAACTTTTTCAAAACTGCGTCATGCGTAAGCTCAAAAGTATCGCCGAAGTGAGAGGTTCCAGGATAAATTGCAGCTTTTGAAGCTACATATGGAGAGCGAAAATCTCTAAAGAGTGTAAAGAATTGTCTTTGCTGTTCTGGTCGGAAGATATGCGCAGCTTCGTCGAAATAAAAATAAATTCCAGTCAATTGATTTTGCCGACAAATATCGTCAAGTGCATCTATAACATCATTTAATTCTGGCAAAAAAGACGCATCAATATCTACATTCTGTGACTTGTAAGAGGCTTCATAAGCAGTTATCAATTGGCTTAAATTTTGTTGCGTTTGATCATTAAGATTAATGTTCAGCAAGGAAGACGCATAGCTTGAAAAAATGAGCCCTTGTTTATGACCACTTTTTACCAGTTCTCGCAACGCGCGCGCCAACATCCAATTTCTAAATTGGAATTGGTCAGTAGTGTGAATTAGAGTACTGGCCATAAAAGTTATATAGACAGGTAGAATCTTTCTATTTTTAAAATCAGCTTCTAGCTGATGAGCTGCATACTTCATAAGGAATGATTTGCCAGTACCTCTGCTGCCCTCAACCAATAGATTGGCATTTGACTTAAGTAAATCAATTATGCCTTCCTCCAACGGAGCCGTCACAATTAGCTTTGCTAGATCTTCAGGTGGGATGTTCTCTGATCGGAAAAAATATTGTGCCATTTAATTTGTCTTTGAAAGGTATGTTTGGATAGAAGGTAAATGTCCAATAGTTTCAACAACAGTGCCCATTACGGCCTCTAACTGCTGAACACTGAAGGATTTTAAATAACGTAGGGAAAGAAGGAATATCGTAATCTCATGATAACGCCGAAGGCATTCCTTATAAAAATGTATCTCATCACTATTCAACTCTAGGGGAGCAGTGTTGTAAAGCCATGTTTGAGAATTGCCGTGTACATACTCCGAAAGATCCCTATAAAGACTATTCGCCTTGGTAAAAAATCCACCACAATCATCTTTAAGTTCAGTAAAGAATGCTCGATAGTACCTAGCAGACAAAACACCATTATCCCAATTGTTAATATTTGACCAATTTAGATCGCGATCAGAATTAGTCCATTCAATAAACTCAAGAAGTGCCGTACTAAAATAAATGCCGCCAAAAAACATTTCCATTGAAAGACGTAAAGAGCTAAATGCATTCCTATAAAGGCTGTAAGTCTGGGACAATAGCGACATTTCCAAGGCCTGGATGCTGTTCCTTAAAAGAAGTACATATTTGTCGTCTGGAATTTCACGTAACCAAAGCTGAACGGATGAGGAAATATTCATCCCAATATTTAGTGCTTCTCTATTTGCATTAACTGATTCATCAAAAATAGTCTGAACCTTGGAGTTAACACTACGCAAATATGTTTCAGCTGTAAGAACAGGAGTTAATGATATGGTCTCGTTAGAAACCGGCTGATTATTCATTGAAAAGGGTTTAAGTATACTGTGAGAATAACTTTAGCCAAGAAGTGCTCTATTAAAATTTAGGTGTTTGCTCTTCTTTATGTTGCAATATCAGTCGAACTAAATCTTTACTAAGGGCATCAGTATGGTACTCATATCGTTCAACAAGCTGTCCCTCTTTTTGTTTTTTATGGGTACTCATTAATAGCCATTCACCATCAAAATACGTCAAATCGGGATGTCGTGGAAGGCTGTTAAGAAAATTTGAGTGTATAGAAATACCTAGTATTTTGAACTGAACTTCTATTCCTCCTTCAGAAACATTATGCTGAAATCTAACGTGATTCATTGTCTTAAGATTATCGGTGATTTTTTTTAAAGCGACTCCATCATTCCAAAGCTTCTATTTTCCTGTGCCATCATCATTACGTTTGGTTTTATAGATATGTGCATCATCAATGAAGCCGCGTTGAAGACCATTTCTGCCCTCTGGATCGAATTCTCTTACAATTCTGGAAGCAAAGTTTGAAGCAACTATTGCCGGAATATCATTATCCACGACGATGATCTGCACATCTTCTCTCTGTCCGCACAGATCGAGTATATATTCATACATTCTGATGTACTTTGTTGGGTCGGATGCAGTTATACCCTCACTAATATCTTCGTTCTGGTTAGTCTGGTTCATGTAGCCGGCCTTTGTCTTTCCCAAATACTTCCCAATGGTATCGATCATGAGGAAGTTCGGATGATTTGTTCCCTTCTGCATGCTATTTCTAAGGAGACTTACGAAATATCCAACCGACACCAGTGTCCTTACGCCACCGGAGGTGAGTTTGGGGTAATCTATGTCTCTGACAATAGGAAGGAACGTGCGTTTATTGATACCGATGCCGGTGACATTGTTCATTCTTACAAAATGGAGAAAATTACTAAGGTAGTTTCCAATATCGTTTGTCACTTCGTCTACCGTAGGAGTTTTGGCTTGTAATTCTTTTAATTTGATATTTAGTCCCTCTAGCTCTCTGTCCAGCTTGGCGACATTTGATGAGATTTGTCTGAGCTGGTTTCTAATCTTGAGCGTATGTTCAATATGCTCTATAGTCTCAAGCATTTTAGTTTTTGTGGTCAGCAGTCCATCGCGTTGTGACAAATATGGGGTTATAGTTTCTTTTGTTCGGTTGTCCAGCAAGTTACGTGCTTCATCAAGATTATCGGAAAGAGCTGTTGTTTCTTCCTGAAGTACGAGGATCGCGTTTCTGTTTTCATCTATTAATGATGAGATGTCCCTATAGCGGCCCTCTAAGGTCTTGATTTCTTTGTCAATATAATCAGCTCCTGATTCCTGAAATACAGTACGAATGTCTTCAATCTTGAGGGGATTGCTACATAACGGACAGTCCACATGTTGGGACAGCTGCGGTAGTTTTTCCTGCATAGCTTTAGAAGTCTCCAGTTTATGAATATCCTGATGATAGTCATTCTTTAACAGTATATTCTGCTGCATCTGTATCTGAAGATTGTCTCTTTCGCGTCTTTTTTGGGTAATTATCTTCACGATTTCATTCACTGTTACACGTAGTTGACTATATGCACTGGTATCGGCGGTCATATTCCTATTGATGGCATCTATTTCGCTATTGATCAGGGCAACTTTTTCACGTAGGTCTGCTCGCTGACTTTCCAATTCTACTTCGTGCTTTAGCTGTGTCTCGCGCAAGAACGCTGAAATCGTAGTATAGCGGTTGTTCAACTGACTCCGGAGCGTAGTCCTATCGCCAATGTACGACTGAAGCTGACTAATTGCTTCATCAAGCAGATTGTGGAGGAACTTGAAAGTCTCCTGATGGCGGACTGCACGTGTGAAGTTATCATTGTTAAGTATATTTTTACTTCCGGTGTCATCCTGATTGAGATAAGAATACTTGAGGATGTCACGGAAGCTCAATCTCTTCATTTCTGAATCGGCCTTTGTTGGAGCATCTTTAATTGTTATCTTCGGGATGCTCAGTGCATCGAGAAAAAAGTCCGAAATAAAACCGTCTTCACCTTCTTTTTTAAAGTTAGGCGCAAACCGTAGAGGAAAAACTGTATCCATATCCTTGATAGTGGATTGGTACACCTCGATCATAGCGTTCGTATCAAATATATCACGCTTGATAGTGTAGATTTTTCCATTGAGCGCCAGTTCAAGTAAACAACATCGTGCAGCGGAATTGATCTCATCATAATAATCTACTGAAGAAGAACCAAGACAATAGTCTATCAAATTGAGAATACTGGACTTTCCGGTATCGGAATCTCCGTGAATGATATTTAGCCCGGGTAAGAAAGGGACGCTATAGTTCTTTCTTATACCTACGAGCGTTAGATTGTTTATGATTAGAACGGGCGAAATGCCCCTACTATTTTCCATTGATATGAGGTGTAATTTGAGCTAATAAATTTTTGTGGGTCTGAGAGTGCAAGGATACAAAAGAAGAAGCAAGTTCGCGCTGCCGGAGAGCGTATGAGGTGTCGATCTGTTCAATGAAGGATCGACCCTGCTCGGTAATGCCATAGTAGGGTTCTTTAGCATCCGTTATGGTTACTGTCAAGTAGCCGTAAATTAAAAGAATCTGAATGAGTTTGCGATGTTCTTCAAAGCGATAGAGTCCTTCGCGACTAGGGTAAATAGAATTGATTGAATTCCGTTCATGCTCCTCTAATGCAAAAGGTATACTTTTGTTAGCCTTCTTAAGTACTTCGAACAGAATAAGAGGGTGTCGAAGAAAAAAATCGAACGCACCGATTTTCTCTATATTCAGCACCAGCGTACTGTTTCTGTTCAGCGATGCTTTTTCGAGGATAGCAAGTATTCTAATGAGCTGCACGTTGAGCTCCAAATCTGGATGGATGAAAAAAGGGCTCATTGTTTATTCTGGTTCTGTTTCCTGAGTTCATTTATATCTTCAAAAGTATGACCGTCCGCCCACCAAATGTCACTGTTGGGATCATTAGCTAACTGATGAAGCATGCCTGTTTTGTGCATAAATTTAATCTGAGAAATGGTTTTGAGCTTTTGTTGATCCTCAGCTTCTATGCGCTCATGGACATAGGCCAATAGTGCATTACCATCCTTTAATTTGCCCGACGTATAGAGCGCAAATCCAGTTGAGTAAAGCCCTTCTATCAGCTGATATAGAGTTTCGAATTCATGAAGAGACATTAGCTTTCTTGACACTACCAGTTTGCGAAGGAATTCAGCGGCATAGAAATATTGCTTTGCACTCTTGATATTTCTATGATGTACCTCTCCGAGAATGAGCTTGAGAACGAAACATTCGTTGTCGAAGGTATCTGCTGTAGGCAGTTTTTTGATAGAAAGTGCTTCGCTGATCTCTTGCTCGGAGACAACCGCCAAAAGTATTTCTCTTGCAGCGAGGAATATCGAGTCGTTATCATTGACCGGCTTCGCAATATTTATATGGTCACAGTTGAAGAAAAGAACCTTCTGAGGTTTATTCTCGAAGCCTACTGAGCTGGTGGGCTTCACGACATAATCGGTTTTGCCCTGGAAATATATAGTATCAGGAAGTTTCTCCTGCGGAGCCTTTAGCCAAGAATCGGTAAGTCTATAAATCTCATCGCTGATAGGCTGGAGATTCTTGATATGCGGATTACGGAACACCATACTGGCAATCGCAGCAAGTTCCGAGCCATTGTGTGGAACGGCAAGAGAAATAAACTTGCTTATTTTGGCCGCAGTTGTTTTGCCATCAGCAATTACCTTAAGGATGACACTCTTAGAAATAAGACCGCCTAGACTGTGGCCGATTAACACAATCTCTTCATATTCCTTAGCTCTCAATTCTAGCTCGGTCATGAGTAGATCAGTAATGTCGGGAATGTCTAGATTAATCTCCACTTTTCCAACGCTGCCATTGACACTTTTCCATATCATTGCCGCCAGGGTTCTAGCAGCGTTGAGGGAATAGAATCTAGAATGGTAGGAGAAGTGCGCTATGTCGAATTTCTTTTTGATCTCCTTGTCCCAGTAGAGCATATCCGCAAAGCTATTTCCCTTTTGGTTGACCCAGGTCGTATCGTCACCAGTCAATCCGTGGATAAATATCGCAAGATTCTTCTTCCTGCGGTTTCCCATATGGGTAATTTTCAGCATAATGGTATACTATAAAAATTCTTTATGTTAGCTGCAATGGTTCTCTCAAGCCAAGGTATTCTCAACCACGGGGTAGGCTGTTGTTTAGAAACAATAGGTTGGGATCTGCCTATTGGTAGATAAAATGATAAGGTAATCCATTGAGCAATTAAATTCAGAATGGAAATATATTGATTATTTATTTATGCCGCAAATGGGAAAACTCCCCTTTTATAAGTAAAATACATTATTGGGATGATAAATTGGTAACATCTAAATATACGTCCTTATATGGAACATTCATTCCTATCGCACTAGCTAGAGATTTTAGGCTAGGTAACTACAAGTCTTGTTATCGACAGTAGTATTCTCGTTGACAATTATATTAATTGACGAATTTCCATAAACCATAAACGTAGCAGATCCTGAGTCATTTAAAATGGTTCATCTGGAAAAAACTCCTTTATCGAGCACTTGAAAAACTTTGCTATTGCATTTAAATGGTTGAGGTTATACTTCTCCCTACGTGCTGACCTCTCTACCAGTCCTACAAATGCATCATTAAATCCTGCCCCTTGAGATAATGTAAGCTGACTAACTCCACGTGCTTCTCTCATTTCCTTTACTTTAGCAATTACATACAGGTCTAGTTCGGTGAAGTTCTCCTGGGCTTTATTATCCATTTTTTGGCAACGAATAAAGTTATTTATAAAATATTGACCACAAGTGCATGTACTTGTGGTATTTTTTATTATCTTAGAGTTGGAAAATATCAAACTGACATATGCAATACAGTAAACACTTATCCAATATGGATACAGGATAGTTTTGTACATTCGCGATCTCAAACTTATTAATTGAAGCTCGCTCTAAAGTTATCCGGCACGAGGAAAGTCGAAATTCTACAGAATGCCAGATGATAAGGAGAGTGCTCACGTTATTGGCGTGGGCCTTCTTGTCTGCATTCTAGCCCTTCGACTGGCTCCTCGTGCGACAAGTTGTGCTTGCGCCTTTTTTCTTTTTAAAGGCCCTCCACTTCTTTCGCCTATACTTTTTTACAATCATTAAACTTCAAGGGGTTAATCTAATGAAACGGCAGCCAAGATATCCATCTTGGCCCTAGATTTTATTGCCTAAAGCTGTAAATCTTAAAAATGAAGAAACAAATGACTTACTCTGAAAAGAGTGGGACTAGCCAGTCTTTGCTTACTAAAAACGAAACAGAATATCCCTTACAGGTATTCAGTAAGATTTTCACAAAGTATAGTTTAGAATCTATACTGCATAATATTAAAGGCGTTTTCACAGCATCATTCAATACCGATCTTCAAAGAATAATTGAAGCTGGGCATATTCTGGCAAGTTCTTCACAAGAGCCTCGAACGGAGAAAGAATATGCCAACTGCATATACGCCAAGCTTTTATTAGTACTGATAGATATGATTGATGCTCAATTGGGGTTTGCTGAAGTTGCGATGAACAGGCTGATGGAAGAACACGAATTTCATCTATTTGCAACCAGGCCAGAAGTGGCTTGTCACATAAGTACGTTTCGCCTAGTTGTTGCCCGGAACAGACATTTATTACAAGATATTAACCACAAAGTAAAGTTTGGAAGTGGTGATTTTACCCTAAATCCCAATATCAGCAAGTTCAATCTGGCAATCTTTGTTGATGAGGTGACGGCCCCATTTAAATTATTCGAAGATGCAACAGGTAGAATAGTTGAAATAAGAAATACAGTTGAATTAAGCCAGAACCTGTTAACGGATAAGATTATGCTGGACATTATTATATCTAGTCTTATACATGTTGCATATGCCCATGGTAAGAAATCAACAAGGGTATTCATATTAGTCGAAGCATCGGCTGAACGCCTTTCAATTAGCGTAAAAAGTGAAGGAAAGCACATGCCTAATACCGAGGTTGAAAACCTATTTAAACCTCTGAATGGTTCGACAACATTGGCTAATAACTGGGGCGCCAACTTATATATGGCTAAGAAATGTATTGACGCATTAGATGGTGTGATACGAGTACTTAGTGAGAAATATGAAACGGTCATACAGGCAAGCCTACCATGCCTTTTGAAATAGTGCGGGCTTGACTTTATCACTTGTACCGTCAGATAAATGCGCGGCTGAATGAAACTGACTACTGCCCAACACATAAACCATTGTTTAATAATTCCCAGGCATTATTTCTTAATACAGCCAAAGGAGTAAAAATCCTACTATGATTCCTGTACGAGCTAGAAAGAAACTATCAATTTGTTTGGCTGATGATGACCGGGTGGCGAGGTGTGGGCTGGTAAATGTCCTGGATAATATGGACATCTGCATACCAATTGTTTGTTCCAACTTTCATGAGTTGATAGAAGAGTATTTATGTTATACGTTAAAGGGGCCGCCCAATTTTATTATTTCGGAATGGTATAGGGAATTTTCCAATCCTGATTTCTTATCCATTTTTAGTGATAGTCCATTAGCTACAATACCGATAATTATCCTGACGGATGCCACCAGAAAAAAATCGGTTAAGCCGCCGTGTGAGATGGTCATTATAGGCACGTTAGAGAAACCGATAAGAAGGAAAGATCTAAAAGAAATGTTAACCAGTTATGTAAAACATAAAAAAGTAAAACAAAATGACTGAAATACAACACTATTCTAACAATTTTTTAAATGACCTGATGACGTCCCTGGAACATGCACCAGATGAATTCACTAGCGCCATTTGTAAGGGACTTAGATGGAGCAAAACAAGGTTTAAATCAAATATGGAAGGGGAGATTGATATAATATCCCCTAAGGAAGGCGAGCGTGTTTTAAGAGTATATCAACATTCTCTTGTCTTTCAGCTACTGTTGAAGCTATCCCTCAACTGGAAGAAAAGGCTGAACACATCGCAAAAGCCTATTCAGAATATGTTAAAGTCCTCAGACACATGTGCCAACACAATGATAAAAGATTTGACCACCGTGTTGGAAAATGCACCGGCCTTGTTCCGGGAATGTGTTTGTTCAAATTTAAAGTGGCAACCCAATAAATTCGACCAATATCGTCTGGCTCCTATAGCCAAAGATCATGATACATATACTGTTTTCAACAAAAAGCAAGTAAGCATCATCATCCCAATTTATGAATCCCTTGTTATGTGTCAAATACATGATCGGGCGTTCAAATGGGACAAGCACAAGTAACGCAATAACGCTTCCAAGAGGGGATTTAGGTCAAAACCATATTGTAAAAGAATATTGACGCAAATGTTCGTGAATAATCCATCACTGAAAAGCGTAGGGTTTTATCTTGAAGGAAACACCGGTAATGGATTCTTCCTCCGCCGGCTTCTATTACCAACCATAAAAAATAACTATATCCATATGAGAAATTTACCTGAATGGCACGAGAAGCCATTGGAATTGACAGTTGAAGAGATTACTGATCCGATGTCAGTAGTTTCAGATTTCTTTCACTCTTATCCATTGCCTGAATTTAGGGAGCATCTGAGATCACTTCTATTAATGGCATGTAGTGATCAAGATTGTAATGCATCATTTAATATTATTCTGTGCGAGGATATTGTTCGATTAGTAGAAGCAGGTAGTGTAATATTAAAACGGAGATATGGGGAACAAAATGCCTAACGGGTCACTATCCGCTTGGTTCGATATCTACCAGTTTCCGACTCTTTTTGAACTTGTTTCAATCTTTTTTAACTAAAAATCAAATGGAATTCAACTCGCGGTCAAATGGAAGTCTACTATTATTCAACAAGGTTTGTAATGGACCAGGAATAGGTTTACAAAGATTTCAATGATCCTGAAATTGATTTACGACTGAATAACGGAAAATAATTTGAGCAAATTCGAACAAGTTTTTTACGATACATGACATTTTGCGGAAAAGCGGGGAAGTAGATTTTTGGGTGGCTGTATATTGGTCTCTTATTGAATCATATGAAACATGAAGTTCAACGCCAGTTACCCGCAAAGCCCTCAATCGAGGAAGCAAAACGCATTCTCCAGGCAGATCAATACGCTTATACAGACGAGGAAGTTACGATAATAATTGATTTCATACACCGCCTGGCAGCTATTGATCTGAATATCTATGAACAATCAAATCCACAAATCCATCACCTTAAAGACTATAATAATGATCACTCAAAGAAAAGCATTCCTATATCCAAGAGTCAGCACAGACGAACAGGTTGATGGCTATAGTTTAGCCCATCAGGAAGACGTATTAATGCGTTATTGTGAAAAAGAGAATATACAGGTAGTTGGTATCTACAGGGAAGACCATTCAGCAAAGACATTTGACAGGCCAGAGTTCCAAAAGATGCTGCATGTAATCAATAAGAACAAGGGTATTGTTGACCTGATACTATTTTCTAAATGGGACCGTTTTTCCCGAAATGTTGCTGCTGCCTACGAAATGATTGGTAAACTGAAAAGGCTATCCGTGGAGCCTCAATCTATCGAACAGCCTTTGGACATGGATATACCGGAAAGCAAGATTATGCTGGCCATCTATCTCACTACACCGGAGGTAGAAAATGACCGGCGAGCCTTGAATACGCTTCACGGTATGCGCAGAGCCAAGAAAGAGGGGAGATTCTTGGGCATTGCTCCGATTGGCTACAAGAATGGACGCGACGCTCAGAACAAGCCTTTCCTTATACCTAACGAAAAGGCTGAGACAGTCCGTTGGGCGTTTGAAGAGTTATCCAGAGGCGTATGGGATATCGATACGCTCCGGCGTATGGCAAATAGAAAGGGGCTAAAGGTTGGCCGTAGCCAGTTCTGGAGCCTTGTCCGTAATCCGGTCTATTGCGGGAAGGTTTTCATAGCTGCTTATAAAAACGAACCCGCCCATTGTGTGAAGGGTATCCATGAGCCTATCATCCCTGAAAGTCTGTTTGACGATGTTCAGGACGTTCTAAAAGGCAAGAAGCGAAACGTCAGGGTCAACACTTTCACGGAAATTGACCAGCAACTCCCACTAAGAGGTTTCCTAATCTGTCCTAGATGCGGAAGACTATTAAGCGGTAGCGGATCAAAAGGGAATGGAGGTATCTATTACTACTATCATTGCCAATCCGTAAAGCTATGTAAGGAACGTTTCCGGGCAGATACAGCCAATGAAGCATTTGTAAGGCAGTTAGGTCAGATAGCCGTCAATGCACCTATCATAGACTATTACTGCCAGATCATTAGTCAGTCATTAAAGAAGGATAACCAAGGGAAGGAGCAGGAGCTTAAAGAAACACAAGCCGAAATAGACAAGCTATACATAAGAATACAAAACGCTCGTTCTTTACGCCTGGATGATGAGTTTACAGCAGAAGAGTTTAAAGAAATCAAGGTAGATCTGACCAGGAAGATAGAGGAACTGGAAAAGAAGAAAACAAAGCTATTATCCACGAACGACAACTACCAGGAATACCTTTCCCAAGGCGGCGAAATCATGAAGAACATTGCTACTCGCTATATTTCAGCCTCCCCAATCGGCAAAAAACAAATCATTGGTTCGATCTTCGCAGAAAAGCTGATTTTTTCAGATAATAAATTTCGAACCACAGCACCAAACGTCATCCTCGAGTTGATAAGCAGGCCCAGAGCGGACCTACAAGACCTTAAAAAGCAAAAGGTCGGAGACTTCTCCGACCTTTCCGCTTTTGTGCCCAGAACTGGATTCGAACCAGCACACCCTTGCGAGCGCTGCGACCTGAACACAGTGCGTCTACCAATTTCGCCATCTGGGCAACTGATTTCCGTGTCAGGGAGTGCAAATGTAGAAACTTTTTTAAAACCAACAAATTTTTTTTTAAAAATCGGCCTTTAACAACCCTAAACCGAACCTCTCAAACACCTCCGCAACCCTTATCTGTCCGCTACCATTCACCATTTTCCCCGTAAAAACATTTTTCCACGTCCCGGGTGCTCCGGCCGGCAATAGCACGGTCGCATCCGCTCCGGAAAAGAACAGTGGCACAATCACCACCACCCAATCTTGTCTATACACCCGTGCATAAGCCACGACCTGTTCATTATTCGTCTGCAAAGGCAGATAGTCCCCATTCTGGAAAAGCGCTGCATGCGCACGCCGGAAATTCAACGCTTTCCAGGTCACAAATAACTTCTCCAGACCAATCCGCCTATTTTCAGAAAGATATCTAAAGAAATCAGGCTGTTGTTCGCGGGCGATTATATCATCCAGGTACTGCTTGCGCATACTATAATTCACCGGGCGACGGTTATCCGGATCTACATAACTATGGTCCCACAGCTCACAACCCTGATAAATATCCGGTATGCCGGGGGCTGTAATTTTAATCAACACCTGCCCAAGCGTGGCGGCAAATGCCTGTTTATCGATAGTTTCAACAAAACGGTGCACACTAGCAAGAAAACCTTCATCAGTCAGCAATCGTTGCACAAAATTAACAGCATTATGCTCATAGGCTTCTTCCGGAGCAGACCATGCTGTGTTCACTTTCGCTTCCCGCAGGGCTTTGATCAGATACTGTTGCAATCGTTCAATGTATTCCAAAGTAACAACTCCATCTACCGGAAAACCCGAAATAACCGATTGGTAAATAAAATATTCATCATTGAGCGTTAAACCGACATTTTGAAACTGCTCCCGCCACTGCATGACCTGTTCTTTCCATAAGGAAGGATGCAGAGACAGCATATTCAGCCGCATACGACCGTCTTCTCCGCGTTTTGTATCGTGAGTGGAAGTTGTATTCAGTGAAGCTGGTGTGTGCTGCTGACGGGCAGCTAATCGCTGGTGGAAGGTATCAATGGAAAAATCAGCTGTCGCCGGACTATCCCCCACCTCATTATGTGAAAGCAATGCATTGTATACATAGAAAGTAGTGTCTTCGACACCTTTCGCCGTCACCGGACCAGTAAACTGCATCAGCCTTTGAAGAAACAGCAACCGGTTACGGGCTCTCTCCGCATCAGAAATATCGTCCCATAACGCTTCCAATATCCCAATCTCAGTTTCCGCCTGGCGATTCATTGCCCGTATACGTGCAAACGTGCTTTGAATGATCTCCCGGGAATAGTCATCGATAGGGAATTGCCCCGGATAAAGGCGATAGACTGGCAGACAAACAATAAACAACGCGATCGCCTCCTTTAGCTGTTCCCTATTAGTACGCGCATCAGCCAATTTAAGCGAATAAAAGTATCGTATGAGGTTCTCCCATTCTCCACCCATATATCGCTCTAAAATCAGCCTTTTCTTCTCATAAACAATGTCCTGGTAAGCAGGTTGCTCAGGTAATAATTCCCGGTACCAGGCGGCCAGTTCTTTTTCCCCGGTTTTATCTGTCAACAGATGATTGGTAAAAGCCAGAAACTCATAACCACTCGTACCCTGCAACGCCCAGTCAGTAGGTAATACCTCTTCGTGCTCCAGGATCTTCTCAGCTATGATATAACAATTACTCCCAAATAATAGCCGCAGCCGCTGTATATAAGTTGCCGGGTCACGCAGTCCATCTATATGATCAATGCGTAATCCCTGTATCAGGTCCTCCCGGTACAGACTATGCAGAAAGGTATGATATTCATCAAACACTGCCTGTGACTCCATACTAAGTGTGATCAGCTCATTCACCGTAAAGAATCGCCGGTAATCGATCTCCTGGTCGGCTTTCTGCCAACTGCAAAGGTGGTAGTACTGTTGTTTCACTACCTGCAGCAAAACAGCTTTATCATTGCTGATCCGCGTTGCAATACCCTCCAGCACTGATCGGTTAGCGGTCGTGTACAATTCCCGCTTTACCCCCGTCCAGTCCTTCAGCGCAATACCTTTTGTGGCCTGCTGATATAAATTGTCAAATAATCCAAGTACCGGCAGAGCATCACTATCCTTCAACACAGACTGTAGTACCTCATATGCGGAAATCGACAAAGGGAAGGTCTGTTCGAAATAATTTATCTCCAATCCCTTATTAGTATATACGAGTTTTATTTCACCCTCTGTAATACAATCCTCCAGGTCTTTTCCCAGAAAAGGTGTCATCAGTTTACCCGCCAGCTCTGGGGAGGGATGCTGCCAGTCGATGTCAAAATATTCGTAATAGGGCGACAAAGGCCCCCGCTCCATCACATCATACAACCGATGATTGCTCATATGGAACGCCATATGATTAGGCACGATATCCTGCAACCAGTTCATCTCCTTTCCCTGTAGTATTTTTTTGATTTCCCGCAATTGTTCAATGCTACCAATCGCAGGATTGATCGCATGGGGATCCGTCACATCATACCCATGCATACTGCCTGGCGAAGCCGTGAAAATAGGAGAGGCGTACACCGTTGAAATACCCAGCTTATCCAGATAGTCCAGAATATCTTTCAGATCAGTAAATGTAAAGTCGCCATGCAATTGCAGACGGTAAGTAGAAGAAGGTGCATTATATGATTTCATAAACGATAGCTGAGAATGGTTGTATTGAGATAGCTTCAGATGTAGTCGCCTGGTCAGGTGTTGTACTGCCCGGTCCATGCCAGGTAGCAGCGGCAGAATCAAACTTTTTCAATAGTTCCCCTGACCCTGTATATTGATAGGTTACCCCATGATCACTAAAATTGAAGAGCAGCAACAGCCGGTCATCATTACCCGACCGTTCCACCAGCAGCAGCTGTTCTTCTGCCTGCGGAATCTGTACTTTTACCCCATCCCGTGATGTATTCAGCATAGCTTGCCTCGTCCTGCGGAAGGCGATCAGGAACCGGTATAGTTCCGTTAAAGCCGCAGCATTATCTGTTTTGGTATGCCAGCTGAGGGTAGAATTATTAAAAGTATCGACGGACTGTGGATCAGGCACTTCTCCTTCCCATGCAAAGGAGGCAAATTCCTCCCTGCGCCCATTCGTAACAGCCGCAATAAGGTCCTTGTCACTATGACTGGTAAAGAACTGAAAAGGATTGGTCTCACCATACTCTTCCCCCATAAACAATAAGGGAATATGCGGTGATAACAGCACCACTGCCGCCGCCAGTTTCTGTGCCTCGAAAGACAATTGCGTCGTCAGCCTGTCCCCCAGCATTCTATTGCCTATCTGATCATGGTTTTGCGCAAACACAACAAACTGGTGGTAATCATTCTCCGAAGGAGCCACCCCGAAATGCCGTTTCCGCACCCCGGAATATTCCCCGGTAAATACATATGAATCCTGGTAGGACTTCGCCATTGGCGCCAGTCCGCCGAAATCTGCATAATAGCCATTTACCTCGCCGGTCAACAGACTATGCAACGCATGATGAAACTCATCTATCCACTGACCATGCATCCCATAACCTCCTTTTTCCCTTGGCGTGATATACCGCGGACTGTTCAGATCGATCTCTGCGATCAGGAACTTCTTCTTACCGGAAGACGCCTGTAACGCATCTACCAATGCTGACAATTCAGCTGTAAAATGATGCGCGCCACAATCCCATATCGCATGCACTGCATCCATTCTTAACCCGTCTATATGAAACTCATCCAGCCACATCAGTGCATTCTGGATATAATAGGCCCTAACTGCATCACACCAGGCATCGTCAAAATTAAGCGCAGGCCCCCAGGGCGTTTTATACTTGTCTGTAAACCATGGACCATATTGCGAAAAATAGTTCCCCTCTGGTCCCAGGTGATTGTAGACCACGTCCAGGATTACAGCGATACCATGCTGATGGGCAGCGTTAACCAGTGCCTTTAATCCGTTAACGCCTCCGTAAGAGTGTTGCACGGCAAATGGATAAACGCCGTCATATCCCCAGTTACGATCACCGGGAAATTGCCCCACCGGCATAAGCTCAATGGCCGTAATCCCCAGAGAACGGAGATATCCTAATTTGTCAATAATGCCCTGGAAATCGTGCGTCTGAGAAAAGGTGCCGGTATGTAACTCATAAATGATCAGTTCACTTAATGCAAGTCCTGCCCAGCTATTATCCGTCCATTCGAAATCCCGGTTAACCACTTCGGATGGCCCATGTACACCTTCCGGCTGATAGCGGGAGGCCGGATCGGGTAAGGTGTTGGTTTCATCCAGGATATATTTATATCGCGTACCCGCGGATACCCCTTCTATTGTTGTATGCCAGTAGCCTTTATCATCCCGTTGCATAGGAAAGACCTGCGGCTCCGGCTGTATCACCGATAATGCGACCTGCTGACGAAATGGAGCCCAGACACTGAATTTACATGTATTGTCGGACTGCAAAGCAGCCCCTGCAAAAGGATAAATATTTGCCAAAGTTTTTTTGAGAGAGAAACTGAAAATAATATGCCAGCGATGGGCGTCGCATCCTGGCTACTTATCAGCCTGATCATGTGGAAATTATGCGGCGCAATTTCTACATTATGGGCCGAAAAAAAAGTCTTGTCCCGGCTTACACACAGCAGATTGAACTGTGCAGGGTTTTTGCTAAGTATATGTCATTAACCCGAAAGTAGATCTATCTATGTCAAGTAAAGTAAAGGACACAAACTGGTGGAAAGAGTCGATCATATATCAGATCTATCCATGGAGTTTTAAAGACAGTAATGGTGACGGCATCGGAGATCTGCAGGGTATCATATCCAAACTGGACTATATCCAGAGCCTGGGTGTTGATATGGTGTGGTTAAATCCCATTTATAAGTCTCCAAACGATGACAATGGTTATGATATCAGCGATTATTATGATATCATGAAGGAAGTGGGAACAATGGAAGATTTTGATGCTTTATTGAAAGGACTGCATGACAGAAATATCCGCCTTATGATGGATATTGTTGTCAACCATACCAGCGATGAACATCCCTGGTTTCAGGAAGCAAAAGAGTCCCGGCAAAGCCCTTATTATAACTATTACCATTGGTGGCCTGCCGAAAAAGGGAAACCACCCCGCCGCTATAGTCACTTCGATGCTACCGGCAACGCATGGACATATAATAAAGCCACCGACTCCTACTATCTGCATTACTTCTCTGAGAAAATGCCCGATCTCAACTGGGAGAATCCGGAGACGCGTAAGGCCATATATGCTATTATGAACTTTTGGTTTGATAAAGGTGTAGATGGTTTCAGGATGGATGCCATTTGTTATATCTCAAAAGATACCAGTTGGCCGGATGTGGAAAAGTTAGTAGCTGAAAAATACCAGCATGACTGGGCAGGTTATTACGCACACGGGCCGCATCTGCATGAATACTTACAGGAAATGCACCGTGAAACGTTAGACCGCCCGGACGTCACCACGCTGGCAGAAGCCTCTGGTATCAAAAAGGAAGAAGCGCTGGATTTTGTAAAGGAAGACCGGAAGGAACTGCACATGCTGTATCATTTCGAAGGCGTTCAGTTAGGATTCGCCAAAGAAGGATATAAACGTCTCGATCCCAAAGGGCTTGATCTCCGTCAGCTGAAACAGTTATATACTGACTGGGACAGGATATTTGAACTGGACGGCTGGGGCACTATCTACCTGGGCAATCATGATCAGCCGCGTATGGTAACCCGTTGGGGAAACGATGATGAGCAATTCCGGGAGATCTCTTCCAAAATGCTGATCACTTTTCTGCTCACCATGAGGGCAACACCGATTTTCTATTATGGGGATGAACTTGGTATGACGAATATCCGCTTTGAGAAGATAGAAGACTACCGTGATATAGAGACCATCAACATGTATAAATATATCCAGAGCCAGGGTGGCGATCTGGCACATTTTTTAAAAGATGCAGCACTCACTGGCAGGGATAATGGCCGTACGCCATTTCAGTGGGATGAATCTCCCAATGCCGGTTTTACAACCGGTAAGCCCTGGCTGAAGATCAATGAAAATTACAAGTTGATCAACGCCGCTCAGCAGGATAGGGATGAACGCTCCATCCTGCAATACTTCCGGCAACTGGTACTGTTACGTAAACATAAACCGGTACTGATCCATGGTAAATATGATTTACTGGATGCTGATCATCCACAGGTGTATACTTACACCCGTACACTGGACCAGGAGAAAATGCTGATCGTTCTCAACTTTTCAAAAGAGGAGGTGTTGTATACATTGCCGTTTGTGCTCGACATCGGTACTGAACCACTCGTGAATAATATGCTTTCCTTCAAGCTCGAGAATGATATCGTAACACTTGCTCCTTATCAGGCATTGGTCTTCGGACCGCTGCCAACAGACTTGCCGCCCTTGCAGGACGAGGAACAGGCTTTTGCTGAAGAGCTGCCGCTTGAGAAAATAAAAGAAGAAAACTCAAGCCTGGAATCCAATGAGCTTGCTATCTGATAAATGATTAACTAAACATACTCCATGCTATCCCTTCCTTAACGCGGGAAGGGATAGTGGGAGGCCAATCATGTGCTATGAACCAGACTGTAGTATATCCGGGCAGTCCCTATCCGTTAGGGGCCACCTGGGACGGAAAAGGAGTAAATTTTGCCCTCTATGCAGATAATGCGACCGGTGTTGAACTCTGCCTCTTTAATACAACCGCTGACGAGGCAGAAGCCGTTAAAATAAAGATCAAAGAACGTTCTCACCAGGTATGGCACTGTTACATACCTGATATAAAACCTGGTCAGCTGTATGGCTATCGCGTACATGGCCCATACGAACCACAGAACGGTCATCGATTTAACGCCAGGAAGTTATTGATCGATCCATACGCCAAAGCAATTGCAGGTACCATCGATTGGAGCGATGCCTTATTCGGTTATAAAATGGGTGATCCCGAAGAAGACCTTGGCTTTAGTGATGTAGATAGCGTACCCTTTATACCCAAGAGTGTGGTGATCGACCAGTCTTTTGACTGGGAAGGCGACCGTGCTCCTAAGATCGCGTACAATGAGTCCATTATCTACGAAACACATGTAAAAGGCTTTACAAAGCTACATCCTGATATTCCGGAAGATATCCGGGGCACTTATGCCGGTATGGCTCATCCGGTGACCGTCAATTATCTGAAGGAATTGGGGATTACCGCCATTGAATTAATGCCGGTGCACCACTTTGTAGCAGACAGACACCTGGTTGATCGTGGATTGACCAATTACTGGGGCTATAATACCATTGGCTTTTTTGCGCCGGATGCCCGCTATGCAGCTGGTGGCGTACTGGGAGAACAGGTCACCGAATTTAAACAACTGGTCAAAACCTTGCACCAGGCAGGTATCGAAGTGATCCTGGATGTGGTGTACAATCACACAGGAGAAGGAAATCAGATGGGCCCTACATTGTCTTTCCGGGGGATAGACAATGCGTCTTACTACCGCCTGACGGAAGACAAGCGCTATTACATGGACTATACAGGCACCGGGAATACCCTGAATGCCTACCTGCCTAACGTACTACGCCTCATGATGGATAGTCTGCGTTACTGGATACAGGAGATGCACGTAGACGGTTTCCGCTTCGACCTTGCCTCTACACTGGCTCGAGAACTTCATGAAGTAAATACCCTGAGCGCCTTTTTTGACATCGTCTACCAGGACCCGGTGATCTCTCAGGTGAAATTGATCGCAGAACCCTGGGATATCGGTGAAGGTGGTTACCAGGTAGGTAAATTCCCTCCTGGTTGGGCTGAATGGAATGGTAAATACCGCGATTGTATACGTGACTACTGGAGAGGTGCCGACAGTATGCTGGGCGAATTTGCCGAACGGTTTACCGGTAGTTCTGACCTGTATAAAAATGACTATCGGAGTCCTACGGCAAGTATCAACTTCGTGACAGCACACGATGGCTTTACCCTGCGCGACCTGGTATCTTACAACGATAAACATAACGAGGCCAATCTCGACGACAACAGAGATGGAGAAGATCATAACCGCTCCTGGAACTGCGGGGCTGAAGGTCTTACCGATGACGAAGATATACTTGCCCTGAGAAGCCGTCAGCAGCGCAACTTCTTTGCAACACTCCTGTTGTCACAAGGGGTGCCGATGATAGTTGCCGGGGATGAACTGGGTCGCACACAAAAAGGAAACAACAACGGCTATTGCCAGGATAATGAGATATCATGGGTGCATTGGGAGCAGATCGACAATGAGTTGTTACAATTTACCCGGCAACTGATAGCCCTGAGAAAGGCACATCCTGCCTTCTGTCGCAGACGTTGGTTCCAGGGACAACCGATCAAAGGAATAGGACTGGAAGATATTGCCTGGTTCCTGCCGGATGGCTCGGAAATGTCAGATGAACACTGGAGTCATGACTTCGCAAAGTCCATGGCGGTATTCTTCAACGGAAAAGGATTACATAATAGCGGACCAAAAGGAGAACAGATCGTAGATGATAGCTTTTACATCATTTTCAATGCCCACTATGAGCCGCTGGACTTCACCCTGCCCCTGGAAAAGTATGGTCATACCTGGACAAAAATCCTGGATACCCGTGATCCTCAGATCACAGAGCGGGAAGAAGTATTAAAAGCGCAGGAGACGATTAACGTGGATGCCCGCTCAGTCATGGTGTTGCGCCATAAACTGATGCATTAAGCCGTCAATTGATAAAATACATGAATGCTGTGCTGCTGCCGGGTAATTGTACCATCTTTTCATGGCGCAGGCCGATCTTGTTCAGCAGGGCAATGGCATGGTCATTCTTTTCCGTTGTAATAGCAGCAACCCGGGGCAGTTTCACGGTGGTAAGGGCATAGTCTTTTATCGCATTGGCTGCCTCATAGGCATACCCTTTACCCGTGTAATCGGGCAGAAATGCAAACCCTATATCTACCTCTTCTAAGCCATCTCTTTTTATCAGACCTGTCATTCCGATAGGCGTTTTGTCCGCTTTCAGCGCCACCAGGTACAGTCCGAAACCATACTGGTCATAACTGGCCAATGGCCCGTTGATCAGGTAATTACGGGCATCATGCAGGCCCCTGACATTCCTGTCCCCGATATAAATCAGCCAGGTGGGAGAATTTAGTAAACGGTATATAAAGGGCGCATCATCAATGGTAAATCGACGGACTTGCAGGCGTGCTGTTTCGCAGATAAGCATAGTACTGTTTCTATAAGTTCTTAAAATGACAGCTATTAAGTAAGTTAGCAAAAAAAATGCTAGATGGTTAAGTATACTGCGACCATATTGAAATTTGAGCAGCAGGGGGAGAAGACAGGATGGACTTACGTTCTCATACCGGAAGATATCGCACAGGAGATAAAACCAGGCAACAGGAAGATATTCCGGGTAAAAGGAAGATTGGATAAGTATGCGATAGAAGCGATCGCATTGATGCCCATGGGAGATGGTTCCTTTATACTGCCCCTGAACGCAGAAATGCGCAAAGGAATTGCCAAAAAAGTAGGCGCTAAAGTCGAGATACAGCTGAAAGAGGACGATAATCCTGATCCGGTTAGCTCTCCCGAATTCATGGAATGCCTGCAGGATGAGCCGGAAGCCCTGGCGTTCTTCAATACCCTGACCAAAGGTCACCGGAACTATTTCCTGAAATGGATAGAGACCGCCAAAACTGAACCCACCAAAGCCAAACGTATTGCACAGTCCATTACCGGACTGGCCCGTAAGCAGGATTATCCGGCAATGGTCCGATTCAACAAAGGAAAATAGTACCTTCGCGGCAAAATAAAGCGATTACATGTATAAAGTAGGTGAATACAACCTGTTAAGGGTAAAGAAAGAAAGCGAATACGGCCTGTTCCTGGATGGGGGCGATCAGGAGATCCTGATGCCTAAACGTTTCGTACCTGCCGGCGCCCAGAAAGGAGATGAACTCAAAGTATTCATTTATCACGATTCCGAAAACCGCCTGACTGCCACCAACCAGGAACCATATGGTATAGTTGGCGATATAGTGAACCTGAAAGCAACCGGTGTGACAGAACAGGGCGCATTCCTCGACTGGGGACTGATGAAAGACCTGTTCGTACCAGCTTCGAAACAGCTCAGCAAAATGCACCCCGGACAGGATTATCTGGTAAAGATCTACCTGGACGAACTGACCAACCGCGTAGCCGCTACCGAAAAGATCGATCCTTACTTAAGCAACGAGAACCTCACAGTGAAAGAACTGGACATGGTAGACATGATAATTTACCGCCGTTCTGAAATAGGTTTTATCGTTATTATCAATAATCAACATACCGGTGTACTGCACTATAGCGAAGTATTCGGTACCCTGGATATAGGTGATAAACTCAAAGGCTTTATCAAATCCATCAAAAGAGAAAAGATCGATGTGGTAGTAGGTAAACCTGGCTACGACAGAGTAGAAACCGAAGCAGATAAAATCCTGCGACTGCTGAAGGAAAATGATGGCTACCTGCCTTACCATGATAAATCCGATCCTGAAGAAATCTATGAATTCTTCAGCATGAGTAAGAAGACCTTCAAAATGACCACAGGCGCCTTGTATAAACAACGTAAGATCATCTTCACCCAGACAGGTATTAAACTGATCGATGAAGAATAAAATAGTAGAAAAGAGGATGCAAACGCATCCTCTTTTGTTTGTATAAAGCCTAATCCCCCGATACGCATATTTCATCATATGAATATCTGATGCCCCACAGTAGCAAAGATTTCCTCTCACACATTTCCCTGTTATAACACACGCTGTTTTTGTATTGCATATCAGCCTTCTGTGTCTCAGCTGGTCCTGCTGCGAAAAAAAAGTAATCGTTTGAGTGGTACCCTTAGGGTACTTACACGACAAATATGTTGGCCTGACTCGGCGGAGTCCGGTGAACCGTACCTTTTAGTCTATGATAAACCTTAAATAACACCCTCGAATGAAAATCCATTACACAAACCGGTTGTGCATTCCACAAAGTATGCGTCAACTAAGACTATTTTGTACACTTTTGCTGCTGCTCCTCTGTTTGGGCGCAGAGCGCGCATTTTCCCAGCTGTCCCGCCTGCGGGCAGATGGAAAACGTATCGTCAATGCCAGTAACCAGGAAGTGATCTTTAAAGGGATCAACGTAGGTGGCTGGTTGTTGCAGGAAGGATATATGATCAAACCTTCCTTCTCTGGTGGCGGTACACAGTGGTCCATTAAAAAACGCCTCTATGACCAGGGGCAGAGCGACGCCGCAGTAGAAGCGTTCTACCAGAGCTGGCGCGACAATTTTATCACCAAAGCGGATATTGATTACCTGGCTTCCCAGGGTTTTAACAGTGTCCGCCTGCCATTGCACTATGACCTCTTTCTGACAGCTGCACAGCGGGCAGTAAGAAATGGCGTAGCGCGTAATGCATCAACATTGAACAGCTATGTAAGTTCGCTGACCTCCTGGTACAACAGTAACCAGCTGTTCAACGATCAGAACCTGGAAGGTTTCCGCCTGACAGACAGTCTGTTGAAATGGTGTGCTGCCAACAACATGTATGTGGTGCTTGACCTGCACGCAGCTCCGGGTGCTGCCGGTACTGACGCCAACATCTCTGATGCACTGATGGGGAATGATCTCTGGAACAAACCTATCTATCAGGACATTACCGTACGCTTATGGCAACGTATCTCTGCACGTTACATCAATGATGACCGTGTAGGCTTTTATGACCTGATCAACGAACCAAACAACGTTCCGGCTAATCAGAGTATCCACGCGCTCTTTGAAAGACTGATCAACGCTATTCGCGCACAGGGTGACACACACCTGTTAATGGTGGAAGGAAATGGCTGGGGTAACCAGTACAATTACCTGGAACCATTCACCTTTACCAACAGAAGTAACCTGGTGTACAACGCACACCGTTATGGTACTTCCACATCGACGACCACTACAAATGGCGATGCTAACCAGATCAACGAACTGGGTAACATCAACAACTTCCGTAACACACACAATGTGCCGGTAGTAGTAGGAGAGACCGGAGAGAACAACAGCAACTGGCTGCGTGCCAATATTGCTGCTATGAACGCTGCCGGAGTGGGTTGGTTCCACTGGACCTACAAACGTTTTGATGGTGGTGAGAATGCCGCATTGCTCCGTATTTCTCCGCCTTACCTGATGGATGGTGCCGGTAATATGAGCGCTGTACTGAACAACATCAAATTTGTCAACAACGTAAAGAACACAAACACGATCGCTGCCGTAGCGCCAGGCAGAAGTTCTGCCAATGCGCCTATCGGTAAAACGATCTGGCTGCAGGGCTTTAACGGCAAATACGTTAATTCAAGGAACGGACAGGGCGCTATGTGGTGCGATTCTGATACGCCACAGGCATGGGAACTCTTTGCGGTGGTAGATGCAGGCAACGGTAAGATCGCGCTGAGAGGTAACAACGGTATGTATGTTTCCTCTGAGAACGGTGAACAGGCGATCACCTGTACCAGACCAACTATCCAGGGCTGGGAAGCATTTGACTGGCTTGAAACGGCTGACGGTAAGGTAAGCCTCAGAGGTAGTAACGGCCTTTTTATCTCATCTGAGAACGGTGCTGCTGCAATGACCTGCACCCGTCCTACGGCGAGTGGCTGGGAAGCATTCGGTTACAGCGTAGTAGGCAACGCGCAGGATGTTCCTGAACAGGATGGACCAACTGCGGCGCCAGGTCAGTTTAAAGTTGTAGGTTACTGGCCTGGATGGGCGGGTAGTCCAAGTACCAGCAAAGTACCTTATAACAAACTGACAAACATCAACTACGCGTTCCTCCTGCCAAACAACGACGGTACCTTACAGGGACTGGATAATCCAACCGCATTACGCGCGCTGGTAACCCAGTCACACGCTGCCGGAGTTAAAGTATCGATCTCTATAGGCGGATGGAACAATGGTAACGATCAGGGCTTCGAAAACCTTGCGCGTAATGCTGCTACCCGTACCACTTTCGTAAACGCGGTGATCGCATTTGTAAACCAGTATAGCCTGGATGGTGCTGATATTGACTGGGAATATCCGGACAATGGCGCGTCTGCCAATAACTATGTATTGCTGATGACAGAACTCTCGACTCAGCTGCATAGCCGTGGTAAACTGCTCACAGCTGCTGTAGTAGGTGAAAACGGTGGAAGTATCCTGGCCAGTGTATTCCCGCTGGTAGATTACCTGACACTGATGGCATATGATGAAAACGATTATCAGCACTCTACCTATAGTTATGCACAGCGTTCGCTAAATTATTGGAGAGGTCGCGGTTTGCCAAAAGAAAAAGCCATCCTGGGTGTACCCTTCTATGGCCGTCCTAGCTGGGAATCTTACGCACAGCTGCTGGCAAGAGGTGCAAGTCCTAATGCGGATACTTACCAGGGGGTAGGATACAATGGTATCCCTACTATCAAGGCGAAAACCAACCTGGCATTCGATCAGGGTGGTGGTATCATGATCTGGGAACTGTCACAGGATGTTACCGGTGCTAATTCCCTCCTGAACGCGATCAATCAGGTAGTACTGGAGAGAGGCGATACCACAGTAACAAACCCAAATCCGGACCCGACCACGGCGCCTATCGGTAAAACGATCTGGCTGCAGGGCTTTAACGGTAAATACGTTAATTCAAGGAACGGACAGGGCGCTATGTGGTGCGAGTCAGATATTCAGCAGGCATGGGAACTTTTTACTGTGATAGATGCGGGTAACGGTAAGATCGCGCTGAGAGGTAACAACGGTATGTATGTTTCTTCTGAGAATGGCGAACAGGCAATCACCTGTAACAGACCGGCTATTGACGGATGGGAAGTATTCGACTGGATCAGCAACAGTGACGGTTCTGTTTCCCTGCGTGGCAACAATGGCATGTACGTTTCTTCTGAAAATGGAGAACAGGCAATGACCTGCAACAGACCGGCTATCGACGGATGGGAAAGATTTAACTGGGCAGCAGCATCTGCATTGACGGCCTCTTCGATCGCTGCCGTACAACAGGAGAGATCAGCTATGAGCATTGCTGCGAATGGCAGTCTGCTGGTATATCCTAACCCGGTAATGAAGGGAAGTACCCTGACCGTTAACGTGAAAAAATACAATGCGGCCGCTCCGGTACAGGTATCGGTGGTGGATGTGAATAAGCGGGTAGTAGCTTACAAAAAAGCCAACACCGCAGTAGTGACATTATCTACAGGCAATATGGCCGGTGGTTTCTATATACTGACAGTTACCAATGGTAATAACATATTTACCAGCAAGGTACTGATCCAGTAACCATATAACACGGGAAGGGCTGCCTTCTGGTAGTCCTTTCTTTCAAACAGATGTGTGCGAGGCAGGGAACGGTAAACGATCACGTTGTAATCAAGTGTTTTTTATATAAACCCATCACCGGGTAAAAGTCCGGTGATCTTTTCCCTCAAATTAACCGTTTAATTATGCGTAAACACTTCTACTGTTTACTGGCAATGTTCGCCAGCTGCCTCGTATCTCCTCTGTCACAGGTACAGGCTCAGACAACTCCTGCTACCTGGCAGGAACATTGGTTTGAACACGTGCAGCTATTGCAGCGTGTCTACCTGGATAATGACCTGGCGCTCTATTATGACAATGATGTGAGCCGCTCTGTCACCTGGCCCAACCAGTTCCTTTCAGACGTATGGCGGTATACCAAAAAGACATACGGCTCCTTCGGTACAGAACCGCAACTGTATGCTATCCTGCACACCAACAAGTACAGCGGTGGTCACCCTTCTACTTATTTTGACGCCAGCCACGATTTCAGAAATGTGATCGATGCAGGTCCGGGCAACTGGACAGGTGCTACAGAAGGTGACCATAATCTGCTGACGCATGAAGTCGGACATATCGTGGAAATCGGCTCTAAAAACACACATGGCTCTCCTGCCTTTGGCGTATGGGGAGACAGCAAATGGGCAGAGATTTACATTTATGACGTCTACAAAGGTCTTGGACTGACTACCTATCAGAACTCCGTTTACACACAGTTCACCGCAGGCAGGGATAATTTCCCGAGAGCAAATACTGCCTGGTTCAGGGACTGGTTTTATCCCATCTACAATCAGTATGGCGGTACACAGGTATTAAACCGCTATTTCGTACAGGTAGCACTTTATTTCTCCCGTACCGGCTCCGAATACAACGGAGGCATGAACATGGGCGAATTTGTACATTTCTGGAGCGGAGCTGCAGGTGTAAACCTGAAGTCACTGGCAACAACAGCATTCGGCTGGACCAGCGAATATGAAACTCAATTCGTACAGGCACAGCAGAAATATCCCTTTACTTATAGCACACCTAAGCCAATTGTTGCCAGTCTGTTCCAGGATATCAACTACGGTGGTTACGGCGTATACCTGCCGGAAGGCAATTATAACCTCACCACCCTGAGAGCCTACGGCGCAAGGAATGATGATGTTACCTCGCTGAAAGTAGCCGCCGGTTACAGGGTAACCTTCTATATGGATGACAACTTCACCGGCACCTCCAAAGTATTTACTGCGGATGCCGCTTCCATGGAAGCTGGCTGGAATGACCAGGTATCTTCTATCAGAGTGGAAAAACTGACTGCTGCCACAGTAAGCGTAGCGCCGGAAGAAAAAGAAGGTTTATCTGTATCGTCCGATAAAGGACTGGTCGTATTCCCCAACCCTGTCAGCAGAGGTACCTCTCTGACGGTAAGGGTAACGGAATATGACGCTAAGGCGCCACTGAAAGTATCGCTGGTAGATGTGAATAAAACGCCGGTAGTGCACCAGACCGCCAATGCGGCAACTGTATCAGTAAATACAGGGAATGTAGCAGGTGGTGTATATGTGCTGGTAGTTACAAACGGTACTAAGTATTACACAAAGAAAGTAGTGATCCAATAGTATTCGGCTCCCTATATATATGCAAAAAGGCGTCCCGCGTAAGCGGACGCCTTTTGCTTTTGATTTCATCCTTTCTTACTTGCCTGTTTTAATGTGCTTCAGTTCAGCGCCTTCTCTTATTTCTTCGTTAGCGGCAGCCAGAATGGTGTCGCCTTCGTTGAGATTACCATAGATTTCAACTTTACCATCCGCTTCGCGGCCGGTTTGCACCTGTACTCTTTCCGCTTTGCCGTTTGTTACCCTTACCACGAATACATTCACCGTAGAATTCACCACCGCTGCTTTTGGTACCAGGAAGGTACTGTCAGCCGCATCCATCGGAATGTTCACTTCCGCGATCATACCAGGTAACAGCTTTTTATCATTATTGATCACGTCCATTTCAATACGCTGTGAACGCAGACGGGCATCCAGTGCGCCGGAAAGACGGTTCACCTTTGCAGTGAACTGCTGACCGGTAAATGCCTTTACATTGAACTTCACTTCACTGCTGCTGTTCAGATACGCCGTATAAGATTCCGGAACAGAGATCACCAGACGCAGTTTCTTTTGCTCCTGAAGGGTAAATAAAGGCAATTCAGAGCCTTTTCCTGTCGGACCAACATAAGCGCCCGCACTTACATTTCTCGCGCTGATAACGCCGGAAAATGGTGCTCTGATCTCCAGGTAGTTCCTGTTGTCAGAGATCTCCCTGTAAGCAGCCTTACCGGCATCCCATTGTGCCAGGTCTGACTTCATACGTGCCTGCGCTATATCCAGGTCGTTTTTGGAAACGGTACCCGGTGTCAGACTGGTATTATACAGACGGTCGTAATTGGCCTTACTCGCCAGGTATACCGCTTCCTGTGATTTGATCCTGGATTCGGCGCCCGCCAGCTGAGAACTGATCTCAGGTGCTTCCATAGTAGCCAGCAGCTGTCCCTGACTAACTTCTGTACCCACATCTACATGCAGCTTCTTTACAAAGCTGCTCACCTTCGCATAGATATCCACCTGCTGGTAAGCGATCAGCTCACCAGGAAGTTGCAGCGAAGAAGCGAGTTTACCTTTCTGCAGGGATATTGCCGCAACAGGTGCTTCCTCCTGTGCGTTTTCTTTATTTTCTGATTTACCTTCTGTGTGACTACAGCTGCTGAAAAGCAGTGCGGCAGGTAAACTTATTGTGATAGCAAGTGCTTTAAGACTGTTCATATTATTCGTGTAAGGATGGTACATAGTTTTTACTTTCTTTATCTTCCGGATCGAGTGATACCGATTGGGTAGTCGCTTTACCCTGCGCCCATGCAAATACCAGTGGTAAGATAAACAGGGTGCTGAAGGTAGAAGCGATCAGACCGCCGATCACCGCACGTCCCAGCGGAGATGTCTGGTCGCCGGATTCACCCAGGCCGCTGGCCATAGGGATCATACCTGCCACCATCGCAAGACTCGTCATCAGGATAGGACGGAGACGCAAACCTACTGCTTCTTTCGCGGAAAGCAGCGCATTACCGTTCTCCAGACGTAACTGCTCCGCATTCGTGATCAGTAACACCGCATTCGATATCGATACCCCCACAGACATGATGATACCCATGTAAGACTGCAGGTTCAGCGTAGAACCGGTCAGCAACAGCAATGTCAGGGACCCGATCAGTACCGCCGGTACGGATGCCAGTACCACCGCAGATACTTTGAATGACTGGAAGTTAGCCGCCAGCATCAGGAAGATCACCACGATCGCCACTAACAAACCTGATTGTAAGCTGTCCAGTGTTTCAGTCAGGGTAGAACTCAGACCGATCAGTTCCACGTTCAGACCACGTGGAAGTTCGCCCAGTGAGTTGATCGCCTTCTGCACATCTGCGGACGCTGTACCCAGGTCAATATTGTTCGTATTGGCAGTAACGGACAAACTCGGGATCGCACCAAGGTTGTCAGCCTCTCCATAAGTCGTATCCGGTACGATAGTCGCCACATCGCCCAGTACCGGTCTGCTGGAGTTTCTCAGCAGCGGTATCTCATTGATGGACTGTATATCCGTCATCTTGTTTTCCGGTACCTGTACCTGTACACTATAACTCAGGTTGGATTTCTCATCGATCCAGATGTTCTTCTCTGTATAACGGGAAGAAGAAGTGGAAGCCGTCAGTGAACGGGAAATATCACTCACATCCACACCCAACTGTGCCGCACGGATACGGTCAATGTTCACACGCAGGGAAGGATATTTGGTAGACTGTCCCAGCTGCACATCTCTCAGGTAAGAAATCTGGTTCAGTTTGGTGATCAGCTTCGCGGCAAACTGCTCGTTCAGCTGTTTGTTCCTGCCAGTGAACCTTACCTCGATCGGCGTTGGAGAACCCTGGCTCAGGATCTTATCTGTCAGTTCTATCGGTTCGAAAGATGGTTTGACACCAGGCAGTTCTTTCTTCATTGCTGCCCTGATCTTATCTTTCAACTCATCCATATTCACTTTATAATCCTCTTCCAGTGCGACCTGGATCACCGCTTCCTGCGGACCAGGCATGAACAGATAGATCGGGCTGATAGAGAACTGACCGGGGTGCTGACCCACATAAGCAGAAGAAATAGACACATGTTCCGGCCCTACGATACGTTTGATCGCATCGATCGTTTTGATAGTGATCTCCTCTGTTCTTTCAGCCCTGGTACCTTCCGGTGCGCGCAGACGCAGCTGGAACTGACTACCGTTACCGCGTGGCAATACGTCACGTCCGATACTGTTGATCAACACGACTACCAGCGCAATACCTGCTACCAGGTAAACAGTTACGATCAGCTTACGTGCCGGCATCACCCTGTTCATAAAGCGCATAAAGCGGTTACGCACACGTTCAAAGCCGGTTACCTTACCATTATTGTCAAAATCAGCTCTTTCAATCAGTTCTTTCTTATCATGATGAGGAACTGGTTCTCCTGCTTTATGATGTACGTGATCTTTCATCAGCCAGTTGGCCATGATCGGTACAAAGGTCTGTGCCAGGAAGTAAGAAATGATCATCGCAAAACCGATCGCAAGCGCCAGCGGCAGGAACAGTGAACCCGGGATACCACCCATGGTGAACGCTGGTGCAAATACCGCCAGGATACAGAACAGGATCAGCAGTTTCGGGAAAGCGATCTCCTTACACGCATCCCATATGGCCAGCCCCTTCGGCTTACCCATGTCAAGATGCTGGTGTATATTTTCTATCGTCACCGTACTCTCATCCACCAATATACCGATCGCCAGCGCCAGCCCACTCAATGTCATGATGTTGATGGTCTGTCCCGCCAGTTTCAGACACAATACCGCCGCAATGATGGACGTCGGAATGGTCAGGATCACGATCAACGCACCTCTCGGGTCACCCAGGAACAACAGTACCATCAGACCTGTCAGTACCGCACCGATCGTACCTTCACTGATCAGACTTTTTACTGAGTTGATCACATATACGGACTGGTCAAATTCATAGCTCAGCTTTACATCTTCCGGTAAAAGTGCCTGGAACTTCGGCAATGCCGCCTTCAGTTTCTGTACTACTTCCCAGGTAGACGCATCACCGGATTTAGCCACACTAAGGTATACGGAACGGCGTCCGTTTACCAGCGCATAACCGGCAGTTACGTCAGCGCCATCTTCTACGGTCGCTACGTCACGCAGATAGAGGTTCTGTACGCCGCCTTTAAAGAGCGGGATATTTTCGAAATCTTTTACTGTTCTGATAGCAGTGTTGGCAGGTGTGATATAGTTCACATCGCCGATACGCACGTTACCGGAAGGAGAGGTCTGGTTGTTGATACGCAGTGCTTCTACCAGCTGGTCAGGTGTCAGATTATGAGAACGCAGCAGCTCAGGGTCTGCTTTGATCACTACGGTACGTAAGTTACCACCGAACGGAGGTGCGGATACCAGACCAGGGATCTGCGTAAAGGATGCACGTACATAAGTGTTAGCGAGGTCCAGCAGTTCGTTATTACCACGTTTTTCACTGCTTAATACCAGCTCGCCCACAGGCAGGGTAGAAGCGTCAAAACGGATAATGAACGGTGGCTGTGAACCGGGCGGGAAGATGGCCTGGATACGGTTACAGAATGCACTGAGCTCTGCCTGTGCCTGCGCCATGTTCGTACCCGGATAAAAACTCACCTTAATGAGGGTCAGACCCTGTATGTTTTTGGTCTCAATTGCCTTGATACCATTTACATAAAGTAATATGTTGATGTACTGTTTACCGAAGTAAGCCTCCATCTGGGTAGGAGTGTATCCGCCAAAAGGGTGCGCGATGTACATCACCGGCAGGTCCAGTTTGGGGAAGATGTCCACCTTGATCGTTCTTACGGCGCCTATGCCGAAGAAGAACAGGGCAGCCACTATTACCAGTATGGATATTGGTTTGCGTAATGCTGATCTTATCAGGTTCATTTAATTAGAATTCATTGATGAATAGAGAAAAATTGCCACTCGCAGCTGCTTTCAGCAACAGTGCCTGCCATACATTGGTATAGGCAATATCACGGTCTGTCTCTGCACGGTTCAGGGTATAGAATACCTGGGTTACGTCCACTATGGTATTCAGTCCGTTCCGGTATAATACTGTTCTCTGGTTATATGCTTCTGTTGCTGCGTTCACCTGGATCGGCGCTTCAGCATAGTTGTCGAGCGCATTTTTGATCCGGGTGTCTGACAGTATTAACTGCGCGGCCAGTTGCTGGCGGACCAGCTCATATTCATCCTGGAGGCCTTTTGATACAAATTTCTGAGCGGCTGCCTGGTGTTTCACTCTCAGCGGAGAGGTCAGGTTCCAGGTTACCCCTATACCCAGCAGATAGTTGCTGCGGTTAGGTTTAACGCCATCCCAGTAACCCTTGTTATAAGCTGTCTGGTCAGTGATGTAGTTCGCGTCAAATCCTGAACCTCTCGTCTGTATTGCACTGAATACGGAGAAAGCAGGATAGTTCAGCGTATGGATATAACGGGCCTGTTCATCGCTTACCTTGATACGGTCCTCGTAGAACTTCAGTAACGGATGCCCCTGGATGTTCGTGCTGACACTGTCAGACAATGCACCTGGTATGCGTGCAATAAACAGGGTGTCCAGTACAAAATTGATCGGTGTTACGCCCATCAGTTGCGCCAGTTGATTGGAATAGGTCTGCTCCGCATCCTTCGCCTTGGTATAGGCGATCTTTGCATTGGATACCTCTGCATTCGCCAGAGTAGAATCTACGCCCGGGATCAGACCGTTCAGTGCTCTTGTTACCACCACAGCGCGGAAGGTGTCCGCACGTTCCAGGTTGTTCCACCAGGAACGGGTCAGACGTTGTGCTGCCAGCAGGTTCAGATAAGCGCCAGCCACCCTTACGGAATGCTGGAACTGTTCCTGTTCCCAGTCTGACTGGTCTCTGTTCACCGCTGCCTGTGCCGCTTTGATCTTCTCTTTGGCACGGCCGAAAGCAAAGAAATCCCAGTTTACGTTGGCGAGATAAAGTCCGCCGAATGCCGCGTTCCAGTTCTGCGAAGGCAGGGTAGGGCCCGATGAGGCCACCCCTAAACCATTCAGACCATAGGACGGGCCGAATTGCCCGTTGACGGTACCATAATCCTGCTGGGCGGATAAATTCAGGTTAGGTAGATAATCCCGCTTTGCCTGTGTGGCTGTAGCTTTGGACGCGCTCAGGTAATTGGCTTTAGCCTTGACGGTCCCATAGTTGGCCAGCGCGGTCTGTACTGCTTCTTTCAACGTCAGTACCTGCTGTGCGTGTAGCGCCTCCATCGATCCGTGCCATAACAGCAGGAAAAGGACTACGACGATTCTTTTTGTTTGCATGATAATACTTAAACATTAAGACCATGAACCCTAAAACTGTTTCTCAGGAAAACGTGTGCTGGATGCTTCCTTTAGCGGCTTTATGTTCTCTGTTGATTCCTCGAAAATAATTTGCATGATATGCCAGCCTTCGGCGTAGTCATATTGAATGTTGAAATGGTTGACGTCACAGATCTGTTTCACGATCGCCAGACCTATACCTATCGAATCGCTGTTTTTGCTCCCTTTCTTGAAGCGCCTGAACAACTGACTGGTAGGTGCATCCGGTGGATTGCCGGTATTGGCGATGACCAGTTTTGACCTGTTTAATGTTACACGGATCTGACCTCCCTGTACGTTGTGTCTGATGGCATTGCTCAGCAGATTGCCAAGCAGAATGTCGGTCAACGCGGGGTGTAGCTGCACCTTGACGCCGTTGGTGATCATGGTCTCCAGTGTAATGGATTTCATATCCATCAGTTCTGAAAAACTCTGCAACGCATCTGTGATCAGTTGTGACATAGAGATGCTTTGCCGGGTGTCAAACTCGTTGTTTTCGAGTCTGGCAAGTAGTGTCAGTGAGCTGTTGATCCTGGATAATTTATCGATCGCATTCTGCATATCCCCGATCAGTGGTACGATAGCATCTGGTTCCTTACCCTGCAGATAAGATTCTGTCAGCAGTTCCAGTTTGTTACGCAGCACAGCCAGTGGGGTCTGTAACTCATGGGACGCATTCTCAGTAAACTCTTTCAGAGAACGATAGTCGTCCAGCGCCTTGTCTGCCATCCCGTTCAGGAAACAGTTCAGCGTTTTCAGCTCAGCCGCATTGGCGGCAGGTAGTTGTAGCGGCTTTCTGTCTTTGAGGTTGAATGAACGCACTTTCTTCATCGTCTGATGGAAAGGCGCCAGTATCAGTCTCGATACGAAGCGGGCTGATAATACTGTCAGCGTCAGCAGAATGGCGAAAATCCAGATGAAAGAACTTAAAAGGCCTTTTAATATCTCTTTCGCCTTAGTGATGTAGTTGTAAGACGAAATGCTATAATAATGCCCGTTGATATTGTAAAAAGAGGTGACCGTCAGCCTGCACTCGCGGTGCTGTAACATTGTATTAAAGAAAGTATGCTCGTACACATCATACTTATTCACCGGTATCTCAAATTCCAGTAATTTGATCTCCACGGGCCTGCCTTTCATATAGGTATCCGGTGATACGCCATGCCGCATCTGCATGGCCATCTGGTCATTACATACCTTCAGCCGGTCGATCTCTGCCTGATCTATGCCCGATTTTACTTTGTGATAAGCGATCACAAATCCTACCAGCATCGCGGTCAGCGTAATGCACAGATACCATAAGGTGAACTTGTTGATCAGCTTCATGATACAGCAGTATTAAATTTGTAACCTAATCCGTACACAGTATTAATATAATCTGCTCCCTCCGCAGCATGTATCTTCTTACGGAGATTCTTCACATGCTGGTATACAAAGTCAAAATTGGCCAGGTTGTCGGTATAGTCGCCCCACAGATGTGCTGCGATGGACTGACGGGATAATACCCTGTTCTTGTTCACAAGAAAATATAAAAGCAGATCAAATTCCTTCGGCGTCACGTCCAGTCTGATCTCATTCACGCTTGCTTCCAGCGTATCCGTATTCAGCGTGATCTCATTAAAGCTCACGATATTGCTTCCCTGTAGTTTCTTTCTTCTGAAGATGGCTCTCAGCCTGGCATGTAATTCGGGAAGATGAAAAGGTTTGGTCAGATAATCATCCGCCCCGCCTTCCAGTCCGCTTATCTTATCGTCCAGGGAGTTTTTAGCAGAAATGATCAGTACACAACTGTCAATCTTCTCAAGGTGCATGAACTGTAATAATTCCAGTCCGTTCCCATCCGGTAAGGTGATATCCAGTAACACACAGTCATACTGGAATCCTGACAACTTATCATAAGCTTCACTGCTGGTATGGCTTACCTCACACAGATAGCCTTCCTTTTCGAGAAAGCTACTAATGCTGCCGGCCAGCTCCATGTTATCTTCAACGAGCAGAACTTTCATATAAGCTGCATAATTCGTTTTTAAATTTGAAGCAATCTTGAAGCAATGTCACTCTTACGTTTATAAAAAAAGAACCACCGGTCATACGTGGTTCTTTTTAACTGTCTTGATGTCCGTTGAGTACCTTAAAAATTGTACTGTAAAATTGGTAAGAATCCTGTTCTTAAGATTGTTCCATTCAAATGAATAATTGTAAAATTCAAAGTTTTTTAATGGTTGGGGTTGCTGAGGGAATAACTATATAATTAGGCGTTTTCTTAACTGGTTGATAAATATGTGTTTAAGGATATGTAGCCTGCCGGCATAAATAGAATGTTTTTCACTATCTAATTCAATAGTTGTCTTTTTCAAAGGTTGGGGGGTATTTTTCCGGGCAATAAAAAGGGGCTGTCCAGCCATAGGCCGGACAACCCCTTGAATAAAACGGGTCTGTTGCAGGTTTATCGTAACAAATTGATGGCTCCTTTTTTTACTACACTGGTCTTATCCGTCATGTTAATCCTGACAGTATAGCTATATACGCCTGATGGCTGTAGTTTACCATTATAGGTACCATTCCATCCGGTCAGCTGGTTTGTCTGATAAATCAGCTCACCCCACTGATTGAATACTTTCATCTCGATAGAAGAGATAGATGTACCCTCCGGTTTGAAGTAATCATTCTTACCATCGCCATTCGGTGTAAAGGCATTTGGAATAAAGATCTCTCCAGGTTTAGGTTTGGCGCTGGCCAGACCTGGCAGGCTATTCTGACACGCCAGCGGTCCCAGGGCAATTACTTTAATATTGATGGACTGTTGATTGGTAATACCGCTCACCAGGTGGCTGGTGCCTGTATTACCGCTGCTCGGAGCGATATAAGCGCCACCATCCACAGATACCAGGTAACCGGTAGCACCTGGTACAGGGTCCCAGGTAAAGGTCACACCAGTAGCGGTGATCGTACCTGCCTTCACTACGGGGGTAGCTGCCCTGTCAAACGGGGTTACCGTCACCGCTGTTCTGTCACTTGCACACGGACCATTCACCGCTTCCACATATAAGGTCGTTTCCGCAGTTATCGCCGGCGTCTCATAGGTTGCGCCGGTGCCTTCTACACTACCTCCTGAAGGGAAGGTGTACCAGTTGTAGGTAAATGGTGTGCTGGCGTTGGTGATATTCAAAGTCGCTGTACTATCCGGACAAAGGGTTACCGGCGTTACCAGCGGCGCAGCTGGTTTTTTGGTGACAGTGATCTTGATGCTATCTATCACTATACAGCCATTTTCATCAACACCGGTCAGTTTGAAGGTTGTTGTCGTATCTGGTGAGATCGTAAAACTGGAGTCAGTTCTGGTGCCGGGCTCCCAGGTATAGGACTGCATCCGTCCGCCTGTCGGGATCGCCCAGATCTTCGTGTCAGTGCCGGTGCAGATATCGCCTGGTTTGGCCAGTGCCTTCAGCAGGATCATGGATTCTTCACTTACGTCTGCGGTGAAGTCAGCCGGACAACCATTCGCATCGGTCACTGTCAGGGTATAGGTGCCTGCCGCTACACCGGTAGCGGTTTCTGTTGTCTGTACGGGCGTAGTATTCCAGGAATAGCTCAGCGGGAAAGAACCACCGCTGGCGGTTGCCTGTACACTACCATCACTATTGCCGCAGGTGGCCTTGGTCACTTCAGTAGTTACTGCGATCGGCACATATGCCTGACCGGATACCGCCAGGAACACCGCTCTTGAACTGTTACCAGGATCGCCGCTCTGTACATAGCTGATAGTAACAGATTCAATGTCCTTTGCCTGGTTTTCACAGGCAGGAGCTATATCGATACAATAGATACGTGGGTCATTCGAACTGAGACCTTCCACACTATAAGGGCCTGCCGCCTGTCTTTTGATACGGCCATAGCTGTCAAAAACAGGATTGGTGCCACCAAACCAGTCAAGGATGGTAGAGGTATCAGGAACGGAATGGGTACCGTCTGTATAATTAAAGGTAATAGACACTGTACTGCTTTGCTCTGTAGAGTAACAGAGAAAACTGATCTTACTGTAAGCGCCTGGTGTGACAAATGTCAGCGTGTCTAAACCTGTCGTCAGGTTGACACCACCGTTTTTAGACATGTACAATACGTTATTGCCGGTATAATCGGCCATCTGGTAAGTACGTAAGCCCGTGGAAAAAAGACCGTCATTGGGTATACCCGCATCCAGGCTGTTAAGCGCGGCAAAATCAAAAGTATACAGGATCTTTTCCTGGATATCCAGGCCTGTAGTAGTCACGGCGGTAGCGTTTAAGCCTGCTTCTGCAACACCATCATTGTTGTAACCCGTTACAGCTATAGGCGTATAGGTTTGTGCATATAGCCGGCAGGCACATATTACCAGCATGGAGGCAACAATTAGAACACGTTTCATTCAATTGGTATTTTTGGTTGATACTAAATTTATTACCGTAGCAGCGCCACCCATCCAGTGTAGGGCTTTTCGTCTGCCGATGTTTTGATGACATAATAATAAGTGCCCACTGGTAGTGGCTGACCGCGTCTGGTGCCATCCCATGGGGTATAACCGATGCCCGTAAATACGATCTGGCCCCAGCGGTTATAGATTTCTGTTGTAGCCATTGGCCTTGCTTTCAGACCGTCGATGCTCCAGCTGTCGTTGATCCCGTCTCCATTCGGACTAAATACATTCGGAATTTCCAGTACCAGGTCAGGCGTTACGATATACCATGCGTGGCTGATGCTGTCCGTACAGCCGATCTCATTTGCTGCGTAAAGGGTTACTCTGTAGCTGCCGGGCAATTCATATTTGTGCTGTGCGTCTTCTGTATCGGCGGAATTACCATCCCCGAAATCCCAGCTGTAGTTCACTGCATACTCCGAAGTGTTATTGAACGTAAACGAGCCATTCTTGAACTCTACCGGTACATTCTCTCCCGGGGCCGCGCTGAAAGCTGCTACAGGCGGTGTCAGTATGTTGATCAGGGCTGTCTTTGTAATGGTCCTTGTACATAATCCCTGGGAGCTGGCGGTCAGTGAAACCGTATAGGTGCCGGGCACGGTATAGTTACATAAGGGGTCTTCTTCAGTGGTTTGTGTACCATTGCCCAGTGACCAGGTATAACTATCGGCCAGCTGTGACAGATTGGTAAAGCTGATCTCCTGCGGTGCACACCCTGTCGTCAGGTCTGTCGAGAAATCAGGCACGGGTATCGGTATCGCGGTAATAGCTATAGGCGTAGCTGTATCTGCACACACACCATCCCGTATGGAAAAAGTAATGGCGCCGTTCCGCTCATAGGTGATCGTATAAGGCCCAAAACCGCTGCCGCTTCTTACAGCACCGCCTCCCCAGTTCCAGGTAGGCACTGCATCCGGACCATTGCTGCCGGTATAGGTAATGGTAGTGGACTCACCCGCGCAGATAGGGGTTTTGCTGACAGTGAAAGAAGCCACTGGTGGTTGTGATACCACGATGGTTTGCGTAGCCATCGCTGATACGCAACCATCCGCTGTGATCTGCAGCTGTACCGGGTATTGTCCGGCTGCATTGAAACGGATATCGTATGGTCCGGCTCCTGTACCGCTTTGTACCGTGGCGCCGGCGAAGTTGTGCCAGTTATAGGTAGCCGCAGGACCTGCTGTACCCGTAAAGGTCAGCGTGTTGCCCGTTCCCAGACAAACCGTATCTGGCAATACACTGAAGGTAGCAACAGGGGTAGGTTTAACCGCTACTTCCACTGTATCTCTGACCGTACAGCCAGCGCCATCCTGTGCAGAAACGATATAGGTAGTCGTGTCTGCAGGGGCCACCGTAATACTGTTCCCGGTACCCGCTCCCGGCGTCCAGGAATAATTGCTGACCGTCCCGCCGCTGGATGTAACACTGAGCGTTGAGGTCTCACCGGCGCAGATTTGTGTCGGCGTAGCGGTGGCGGTCAACGTGGCAGTAGACAACATCTCAACGGTTTCCGTCACATTGGTGATACAGTTATTAGCGTCCCTGATAGCCAGAGTATAAGTGCCGCCTGCCAGCGAGGTCGCTGTAGGCGTGGTCTGTACCGGCGTCGTATTCCAGCTGTAGGAGAGTGGTTGTGTGCCACCGGTCGCCGTAACAGCTATACTGCCGCTGGCGCCTCCGCAGACGGCGTCCGTTTTAGTACTGGTGTAGGTCAGCGGCGTATAGGATACGCCTGACAGACCAACGATCAGCGCCCGCGAACTGATATTCGGTCCCTGCACATACAGGAATGAAACAGAACTGACCAGCTTTGACTGGTCTGCACAGGGGATATTGAAATCAAAAGAATACATACGGGGATTGCTGGGCAATCCGTCTACCGTCGGAAAAGTGGTCGTCCGGGTAAGACGCCCCATCCCGCTGAAGATAAAAGGTGTTCCGAAGAACCAGTCCTTGATCTGCAGGGTGCCGGCATTGGAAGACGTTCCATCCGTAAAGTTGAGGGTGACAATAACAGTACTGTTATTCTCTGTACCAAAAGCCAGAATACTCAGGTTACTGTACATCGCCGGTGTGGCGAGGGTCAGTGTGCCTGCCGCCAGAGAATTGGCCACATTGCCGGCGGCGGACAGGTATAAGGCATTCGGAGCCGTGTAAGGGTTCATCTGGTAGGTGCGGGTACCGCTGACAAATGTGCCATTGTCAACGATGCCGCCGCCGATACCATTGGTAGCTGCGAATGACTGGGTATGCAATATGTGGTTGCTGCCATCGATCACGGTAGACGTTACTGCTACCGCATCGGTACCTGCTTCTGCTACAATGTCTGCATTATAACCTGTTACGGTGATCGGTGTAAAGGTCTGTGCATACAATAACTGCGTGCTGGTATAGATGGACAATAATAGGGTAATAGTAAAGATGCGCTTCATGAACGGTCGTTAGATTTCGGTCAATAAATTGGCAGGGTATAGGCTTATAGCCATGCACAATTACGGAGGCCCCTGAAGGAAGCATCCGCCAGCAACAGTTAACTTTCACAGGTAAATACTTGCAGATGAGAAAAAAGGGTGGGTGAGGGAATATATATTTTTTATTTCAATAATTAAAACAGGTAAGGGATAGACTGTTTTTACAGCTATCGGGGTCTGAAGATGGTAGGTTTTGAAAGAGAAAAATCCGAAAAACAGGTCAGATGACGGTTATTTCGAATCTTCTTGAGTTGATAGCAGGCCCCTCTGTTTCCCAGGTGCGGCGTTGCTCAAAAGTGACAGTGGCCTGTCCGGGTTCCTTCCCGTTGATCACAAAGGACTCTTCATTGTTGATACGTGCTTCCTGCCGGATGGCTGCTGCTGCTTCGTCATGCGGACTGACTTCCACACAGGCCGTGTTACTGACCCTGTAATACCAGTGGAAGCCGGCTGTGCCAAGATCGGGCAGGATAACGGGTAAAGACGTCCCTTGTTTTATCTTTTTGGATTCGGTTTCCATAATAGCATGTTTTAATGGAAATTGAGGATAACAGTACGTTATACCTGCGGCAATCATCAGGCCAGAAAGATAATCAGCCTGTTATAATCGGTTATGGAACGATAATTGCTGCCTTTCGCCCGTTTAAAAAAAGCCAACATGAAAGCAAAACACATCATGTACATGTTCGTCCTGGGTTTATTCCTGGCTTTTACCGCATGTACAAACCCCACCCCCGAAAATTATTTTGACAGGGCAGTACTTAATACCAATATGTTCAATGATTTCGCCAGTGAGAATTTCACCAGGATGCTCATCGCCACTACCGTGAAGTACGAAGGCGTAAAGGGTGATACCGCAAAAAATCAGGCCTTCATCATGGTAGATAGCAAAGCAAAGTATATCGAGAAAGCATTGAAAGATATCAAGGCCCTGAAGCAGACCGATGAAACAAAAGAGATGTTGCAAACCTCTATCGCTTTACATGAATATGTATTGCCGGTTTATCAGAATGAATATACTGCACTGGCGAAACTCTGCGACAGCGGTGGCTCAAAAGAAGATATCGCTGCCCTGGCGCTGGAGATCGATAACAAGTACGCTGCGCACTTTGAAGAGCTGTTCGTTAAACTGACCAACGAAGGAAAAGCATACGCCAAAGCACATAACATCAATGTGACCTGGGGTAACTAACAATATAACATCCTATCAGCTGACGGGCTGTTGCCGGTATCCACTCCGGCGACAGCCCGTTTCTTTTCCGGGGAATCTTTGTCAATATGAATTATTTGTTATATTTTCCCGGGTCATTTGAATGCTATGGACCAAGAATTGTTTGAACGACTTCAAAAAGAAGGTATTATCTCCGCAACATCCGCAGAAAAGATCCGGACCGTTACTGCTCACAGACTATTTTCTGTACACTGGGAACTCAAGACCATCCTCTACCTCGGCGTACTGTTATTGAGCGGTGGACTAGGTATTCTTGTGTATAAGAATATCGATACGATCGGCCACCAGGTGATTCTCCTTGCGATTGCGCTCGCCTGTGCAGGATGTTTTTATTATTGTCTTAAATACAAATTGCCATTCTCGAAAGAGAAGGTGCCTGCCCCGAATGTTCTCTTCGACTACATCCTCCTGTTAGGGTGTCTGTTGCTGATCACTTTCATCACGTATTTACAGGTACAGTACAATGTATTTGGTACGCGATACGGCATGGCGACATTTATTCCAATGGCCATCCTGTTCTTTGCCGCATATTACTTTGATCATCTCGGTGTATTGAGTATGGGCATCACCAACCTGGCCGCCTGGATGGGAGTAACGGTGACGCCTTTGCAATTGCTGTCTGATAATGATTTCAGCAGTACGCCTTTGATCTACAGCGGACTACTGCTGGGGATTATCCTCGTGGCCGCCGCTGCCGTGAGTAAGTATAAAAATATCAAAGCGCACTTCACTTTTACCTACAGCAATTTTGGTGTACACGTATTTCTCATTGCGACACTGGCGGGGCTGTTTACCGCTTTTGATGGCGGCGTCGCTCTCTGGAGCTTCCTGCTCACAGGCGCCGTTGCGCTGTTCATGTCACAGGCCATCAAACATAAATCCTTCTATTTCGCATTGATCATTACCCTTTATGCCTATATCGGGTTGAGTTATGTATTGGTACAGCTGTTAATGGAGATAGATGATATCGGTGCTATTTACGCCGGATTATTATACTTCATCATATCGGCTATTGCCTTCGTGATCTTACTCGTGAAACTGAACAAAAAATTGAAAAAAGCATGATCGCATATAACAGTAAATCTTTAGATAACCGCGATATACAGGAGCAGGCGGAAGACGCCAGAGAAAGGGCTTTTATTACGCCTGAAGAACTGGAAGCGGTCAGGGCTGCCTATCCGGTTGATCTCTACACACCAAATCCCTACATGCGGATAGGTATTTTTATATTGACCACTATCATCATGCAGTTTTCATTCGGACTATTTTGTCTGATCATGGTAAGCGCCATGAGTGAAAAAGCATTTTCTGTACTTTGTTTCTTTTTTGGCGCCGGCTCATATGCATTAGCAGAGTTCATGGTGAAGGATAAGAAACACTATAAGTCCGGTGCAGATGCTGCCCTGATATGGATTGCCGGCGGGTTTATCCTGGGCGGTGTGATTCTCGCTGCGAATGCGGAGGGTAATCCATGGGGCTATTGCCTGGTTACCCTGATATTATCTACTTTGTTCGTACTGCGTTTCGCAGATGTGGGAATGAGTATCGTAGCACATTTATCACTCCTGGCATTGCTGTTCTCTGTACTGCAGGGCCTGGGTACTACCGGAAAGATCGTTGTTCCATTTACAGTAATACTGGTATCTCTGGGAGTATATATTGCAAGTTTAAAACTATCAAAAATTCATACTTACCGGCATTATAAGTCCTGCTTACAGGTGCTGCAAGGCGTGTCGTTGCTGACATTGTACCTGGGTGGTAACTATTTTGTAGTAAGAGAACTGAGCATCGAAATGTTCAACCTAGATCTGCAGGAAGGACAGGATATCGCAGGTGGCTGGATATTCTGGATACTGACAGTTGTATTACCACTTTTGTACATCTATCTCGGCATTCGTAGAAAAGACCGTATCCTGATCGGTGTCGGATTACTGCTGATCGCCGCTATGGTGTATACCATCCGCTTTTATCATAGCGTGGCGCCACTGGAAGTGGCCATGACCGCTGGAGGGCTGGCGATGATCGCAGTTGCTTACGGATTGATGCGCTATCTGAAAGTACCCCGTAATGGCTTTACTGCCGATTCTGCAAATGAACGGAATATGATGGAAGCAGTGCAGATAGAATCCCTGATAATCGCACAAACGATGAGCCATACACCTTCACCTCAACCGGACCAGTACAATTATGGTGGCGGTACCGGCGGTGGTGGCGGCGCCTCCGGAGAATATTAAAAGAAAGGTGACCGTTTCCCTTTCGGAGCGGTCACCTTGTATTTGTCGGCTTGTGGGTTGTTATCAGATGGTGAAACGGAAATAGGACCATTCAGACCAGGAGCAATAGCGGTCGCCCACTTTCGCCCTTACACGCCAGCGGCCAGGTTGTGCGCCAACGAAACTGTGATTGAATGAGGTACCTGTAATGTTGTGATATACACCAAAACTACGGAACGATTGTGCGGCCCATTGTCCGGCGTTGATAGCGCCAAAGGCATCTACTTCCAGGGAATAGGTAGCACCTGGAATATTCACCGGTAACCAGCGGAAGGTCAGCGTCCGTGGATAATGATTGAATACAGCGTCTTCTGCAGGTTCCTGCAATCTTGGAACGGCGCCCTTCCACCAGGTCAGCGTAGGATCACCCAGAATACTCATACCATAGAACCATTGTCTTTCGCCCAGATCATGGTCAGCACCACGTGCCTGCCACCACTGTACCATTGCCTGTCCGATACAACTACCCTTGCCGATAGGCTCATAGAAATCAGCAAAGAATAACATAGACCCTGTTTTGGTACTACCTACGACTGTCAGCCCCATATTGGTCTCACCGCCGCTTTTATCAAAGATGTACCATCCACCGAGATAATCGTTCTCTGTAAAACGGGCAGTGCTGCAACAGAACAGGTTGAAGAAGTTAGCATTCGGACAACGTTCATCCCTGAAATAAGACCGGTCGATCCATTCCGTTGTACCTTCAGAAGGTATTCTGAAAGAGTGTACGTGCGGAGATGAGTGAGAACAAAGCTGTACAAAAGAACGTGTACGGTTGATCTCAGTTTTGTACAGATCAGCATCTGTAATGTCAGGATTAGTGTATTTGGTGATATAGGAAGAAGGGGTCATCAGATCCATTTCACAATCATCAAACCCTGTCCAGTCATCTTCCACATAAGCCAATGCTGAACGGGAATGTCCCAGTCCGCCGGTACGGAACAGGTGATTGCGGTCAAAATAGTTATTGATCAGGGCAACGTCATTGCCACTGGCAGTAGGTGTCCAGATACGACCTACCCATACTTCCGGACTCACATCTCCGCTAATGGCATTGTATTTACCATCAGCGTCCGCATCCGTCCAGGTACCATTGGTATCCATGTAGAAAAGGTCGCATGGAAATTCTGCATGTGCGCCATAGAAATCATCATCCATTTCAAACCAGGCAACGGGGATAGCGCCTACCATCACGACGCCTGCCGGTGATTTACTACGGATATAATTCCTGATATAGGCAGGTTTTCCGCCTTTTACAACGTGGACAGTCGCCCAGAAACCATCACGGCCCAGATCAAGTACGTACCTGTTTACACGGTCCTGCACCTGGGTGAAGATATCAGCATGTACCATTACCAGTACCTTGCCGCGGGGAAAGCGCAGCAGGCTATAGGTATTCAGATAGCTTTCGCCGGAAGGATAGGAGGGGCGTGGCTTTTCTTCGATCAGTGGTGTCAGGTCCAGGAATTTCTTATACAGTTGCAGGTATTCAGCATATGTTTTCAGCTGGATATTATTCTTATCCGTCAGTTTCAGGTTGCGGACGCTTTTATATGCCTGGCCCAGTTTGTAATTACGGCCTACGGCATCGAGATTGAAGAGGGTCCTGTCCTGTATCACCTGTGTACGGATGTGTTGTACGTCGACAAGGGACTGTTTTTCTGCGGCCGATGCGCGGCCATTCTTTTCTTTGGACATTTTGGGGTTGTTTTGGAGGTTAAATGATGATGACAAAGGTAGCTGCAGGGAAGCGGGAAAATGGTGTAGAAAGTACCTGAAAACGGTAGGTATTTATACCTGAATATGGTCAGAAGAGGCTTAGGGTATAGTCATCCTACGTTGATCTTTCGTTGTTGAATGAAGGATGAGTGAAAGAGAACTATTATCAAAGCGGCATATAACTTTGATCTGAGAACAAGATACCTCTTTTTTCTGTACTTATTTACCGTCGTTCCGGTATAGCTCTCCCATAGATGCGTCGTATATACGCCGTATATGCGTCGTGTCTGAGCTCTTTTTGTGCCTTTTAGGGGGCATTCAGGACAAGTTACACCATTTTTATTCAGGTTGCTTTTATAATATATTGTAAATCATGTGTTTGTGGTGATAAGTTTACATGTATACCGTAACTGTAAGAACGGACCATATAAATTACCGTTCTGATTACTGCTATTTGAACAGGCAATCATTGCCTGTCAAAAACAAAAAAGACAGACCTTACTGGTCTGTCTTTCAATGCCGGTAAATACCGGAATATTTTACTACCTGGATCAGGCTCTTAATTCATAGCTCACAGGATTAGCTGTTACTTCTCCCAGTGCGATCATCCTGTTGATATCGGGGTTCCATACTTTCAGTCTCAGACAGGCCAGGATTGCCCTGGGAGAGAGTGAAGTAGTTTTTGCCCGCTGTAACTCAGGTATCCCGGCCATTGCTTCCGGAAGGCGGTAGAAAGGTATACGTGAATTCAGGTGATGAATGTGGTGGTAGCCAATATTAGCCGTCACCCATTTCCAGAATCCGTTCATCTGCATATAGCTGGAAGACGCCATTGCCGCATTGTCATGGCACCAGCCTTCTTTATCCCTGAAGGTCACACCCGGAAAATTATGCTGTGCATAGAACAGGTAAGCACCGATCGCACAGGCGATAAAGAAAGGAACGATCAGCAATAACAGGAGGCTTAACCAGCCCATATAGATGTACAGCAGGGCGCCCATGGCGAAGTGAAGCACCAGTGCCAGCAGGGAGTCCATGTGGCGGGATGGGCTGCTTGCAAATGACTTTACGCTCATACCTATCATGAACATGCTGAAATAACCCAGGAGGATCGTCAGCGGATGACGGGCTGCCAGATATGCTCTTTTTTCCGCAGGCGTGCATTCCTGGAACTTCTGCTGTGTCATGATCGGGAAAGAACCGATGCTGGCAGTGAACAGTTTGGAATTGTGTGCATGGTGATAATCATGCGAACGCTTCCAGATACTTGCCGGCGCAAGAATGAACACACCAAAGGCGCTGAACAGTACATTCGCCACTTTTGACTGATAAAGGATCGTATGATGCTGAAAATCATGATATATGACAAACATGCGCACAATCACCAGGCCGGTGAGTATACTGCATGGTATACGCAGAAACAGTGACGGTAAGAAAGCGGTACAGGCAAAGAGCGCGATCAGGATAGCGGCAGTAGAAAGCGTGTAATACCAGCTTTTCCACTTCGTTTCTTTCGCATATGGCTTTGTTGCCAGGATTAATTGTTTTCCAGTTAGCATTGGCAGTAATAAATGTGGTGTAGATATCTTCTTATCGGATGTTGCAGCTTTTTCTTGTTGTTTATTCGTACTTATATGGCTGGCTCCACGATGGCTGACTCTTTTGCTGGCACAGGGCGTTTATGTTTCCATCTTCTGTGACTCCACAGCCAGTATTCAGGATGCGCGCAGATATCCTGCTCCAGCGCCTTTGTGTGTGCGGTGGTGATCTCACCGTCTTTCGTGGCTGATGGCTGATCGAAAAGTGTGCGTGCGGAAATCTCGTAATAGCCGCGTTTTACCCGCTGTACAAGTACATACACCACAGGATAGTTCATTTTACGGGCAATCTTTTCCGTACCCTGGAATACAGGCGTATCCTGATGCAGGAAATTGGTCCAGTAAGCGCTGGTAGGAGCTGGCGTCTGATCAGCAATAAATGCTGTGGCATCCAGTTCATTCCTGTGTGCCACCATATCACGGAAAGTATCTTTCATAGCGATCAGACCATTACCAAAGCGCGTACGCATGCGGTACATCAGTCCGTTGAAATATTTATTGCTGAGTGGATGGTATACTACGTAGAGGTGATGTTTTCCCTGCAGACTGAACGTATTACCTGCCCATTCCCAGTTGCCATAATGGCCCATTACGATCATGATGCTTCTGTTCTCTGCTGCATAACGGTCAAACAGTTCCTGTGCTTCCGGCGTCAGTTTACAACGTCTGATAGCAGCTGCCCTGGAAATAGTCAGTGTTTTGAACGTTTCCAGTAACAGATCACAGAAATAACGGTAGAAACGACGGCGGATCTTTTCAATTTCTTTAGCAGACTTTTCCGGAAAAGCATTTTGCAGATTCTGTAACACGACCTTTTTACGGTAGCCGATCACATAATACAGCAACACGAACATCACATCACAGAGTCCGTAAAATAACGGAAACGGTAATAGGGAGATCATGTAGATAAACGGAAGTAGGATATAATAAGTCAGCATTAGTTCAAAAATACAATTAAATGTAAATATAAAACAATGTAATTAAGTGTGATAGATATAAAATGTTAATTTCTATCCGCCAATCCGGTGAAATTATCTGTATTGTCCTGAAGACCAGTCCCAAGCAGCCCGACAGTGACTAATGTAGTACATCTCACTGCGAATGGTTTTCGCGCTGATTTACAGCACTTTTATGCAATACCGGGTCTTTTCTCCGAATTGACCGATTTTACCGGATGTTGATAGTTATTTAACGGTAAATCTCCCCAATACCCCTATAACATTGAAAATCATTGTAACGGCCTGTATTGAGCACTTGCACTTACTGACATTTCTGTGTATTATTATCATTCAGCCAAAAGTGAACAAATATGTTGAGACGAATCTTTCTGGCAGCTTCCTGCCTTGTCGTGTGTATGTATGCAAGCGCGCAAAAAACAGCAAATGACCCCGCAAAAGAAAAATGGTTTATGGACCTTGGTCTGGGCATGTTCATTCACTGGAGCGTGGACGTCCAGGTAGGCACTGTGATCAGCCATTCCATGGCAGGCGCTTCTGATGAGTACCTGGAACGCTTTACCACCGAACTGCCCAAAACTTTCAATCCGCATAAATTCAATCCGGATGACTGGGCCGTACTCGCAAAACTGGCCGGTATGAAATACGTGGTCTTCACTGCCAAACACCACGCAGGCTTTTGTATGTGGGACACCAAAACGACGCCCTTCAATATCATGAACACGCCGTTTAAAAAAGATGCCACCCGCGCTATCTTCGACGCATTCCGCAAACAGGGCATCGCCATTGGCGTGTATTTCTCCCCGGAAGATTTCTATTACCTCTACAAACATAAAGTGCCGATCGGCAGAATGCAGTTGCCACAACATTTCCCGGAAAAGAACCCGGGTCTGATGGCATATGATAAATCCCAGCTGAAAGAACTGCTGAGCAACTACGGAAGGATCGATTTTATCTTTTTTGATGGTCCGGCGGAAGGTCTGAAGGAGTATGCCTGGGAACTGCAACCGGATATTGTAGTCACCCGCGGACAAATGAACACGCCTGAACAGGAATTGCCGGAGGCCATCATGCCTGGTCCATGGGAAGCCTGCTTTACCATGGGGACCGACTGGCAGTACAAGCCCACCAATGATCCACAGAAATCAGGCACCGAAATGATCAATATGCTGATCGAAACCCGTGCAAAAGGAGGGAACCTGTTGCTGAACGTAGGGCCTAAACCTGACGGTGAGATCCAGATAGAACAGGAAGCCCTGCTCCGCGAACTGGCGCTCTGGAATCTGGCAAACGGTGAATCCGTACACGGGGTAAGACCCTGGAACATTGCCCGGGAAGGAAATATCTGGTTCACCCGTGGAAAAGATACGAGTACCGTATACGCTTTTGTACCGGGAGGGAAGGACTGGAAATATGGCGAGCGCAAGGAACTGGTGCTCCGTACCCTGGAAGGGAACCCACAGACGAAAGTCTCTATCCTCGGATATGCCAGTGAACTGGTGGAGTATAAGGAGGGGTTTGATGCGGGCATTTATGCACAGTCCACACCTGTCGGACTGCTGATAAGCGCCGTAAACGGACAACGTTTCTACACCGATAGAAAATGGCCTAATCCGGTGGTGATAAAGATTGAGAATGTGAAATACCGTCCTGTTATCAACAGCTACAAACAAAGCACCCTTGACGGTGCGAAATAACCGGAATATCAGGGGAATTGGCGACCTTTAAACAGAGAATGCCTGCCAATGTCAGTTCCCGGTCCGAATAGCGGTATGTTCTGTAAAGAATATCTGCAGCCTGATGATCAGCTGCAGGACCATATACGTGCCTATATTGTCCTGCAGGCTGATTTTCCGGATACTATCAACCGCGATTACACATTATTACCCCAGGTACATCCTTTCCTGCTTTTAAATCTGGGTGAAACGCATGCCGTCCGAAACCGGCAGACAGGCGAATATCTACAGCAACACCTGCTTATTCCCGCGCATCACCAATCACTTTCTTTCAGCATAGGTCCGGCCACGAAAATACTGGCGATACGAGGCGTTGCCGGTAGCGGAAGTCATTTATTCCGGGATATTTTACAACTGGACCACATCCACCAGCAGCTGTTACAATGCAAGGACACGCAAAGTATGCGCGTGCTGCTCAATGCCTTATTGGGAAAACACTTCCAGTATGAAAAACAACACCTCAGTAGTATACAGGACGCAGTGCGTGTTATCCTGGATACCGGTGGCAACGTGATTATCCGCCAACTGGAACAGACTACCTTCCAGACAAAACGCACGTTGGAAAGAGGCTTTCTCACACAGACAGGTCTGCACCTGAAAATGTTTTGCCGCATCATCCGTTTCAGAAAGGCGATCGCGCACATAGAAAAAGAAAAACAATTATGCTGGGCAAAACTGGCGCAGGACTGTGGTTATTGCGACCAGACACATTTTATCAAAGAGTTCCATTTTTTTGCCGGTTGTCTGCCAGGAGCTTATAGTGGCACGCCTTCACTCTTCGAACAGGCGATCAGTTAAAATTGTCACTTTTATCCGATGCCGCCGTACTTTACTTTCCTAATTTTGTTGCAAGAGCAATTCTGTTTTATACTTCACATGTAACCGGCCGTATTCCAGAATACCAATATTATAACCCCATTGGGCTGGTTTGTCGTTATGCCACAACTGAACTGATATAAAAATTGTACACATGGAAAATGCTGACCTGCTTACGGACCGCCGTAACTTTCTGGGTAAAATGATGCTGGGCGCAACCGCATTAGGTTTACCCATGCTTTCTTCATTACCGTTGCAAGCTGCAACAGCTGCTGCCACTACGACTGACAACAGCGAGGACCCCGACGCCTGGATGAACAGGATCAAAGGAAAACACCGTCTGGTCATTGATGTACCTCGTCCGCATGAGATCTTTCCTTTTGCCTGGGCACGCGTCTTTTTACTCACGAATGAAGCCACGGGCGTCCCCGAAAAGGATTGTGGCGTAGTGATCGTACTGCGTCACGATGCGATCCCTTATGCCATGAAAGATGACTTATGGGCCAAATACAAATTTGGCGAAGTATTTAAGGCAGATGATCCGATGACGAAAGCGCCTGCCACCAGGAATCCTTTCTGGCAGCCTAAACCCGGCGATTTTAAAGTGCCGGGTGTAGGTAATGTAGCCATTGGTATCAATGAGCTACAGGAGAGTGGCGTGATGTTCTGCGTCTGCAATGTTGCATTGGCAGTATATAGCGCTGTCGTCGCACAGCAAATGGGGATCGAAGCGGAGGAAGTAAAGAAAGACTGGATGTCGGGTCTATTGCCAGGTGTGCAGGTGGTGCCATCTGGTGTATGGGCTATCGGTCGTGCTCAGGAAAAGAATTGTTCATATTGTTTCGCTGGTTGATCTGCCAATCATACGCTATGTACCTCCGTATACCATTATTGTCCGGCTGCATCGTAGCCGGCATTGTGACAATGTTTGTCTCCTGTAAACGGGTGGAGCATGCCTGGACGGCGCCTGACACGGCCAGTATTCCACATAACTCATCCGGAGATATGATCCGGTATGGGAGGGAGCTGATCGTGCATACAGCGGTCTATCTGGGGCCTGGTGGTAAGGTCGCTACGATCAGTAATGGCATGAATTGTCAGAATTGTCACCTGGATGCCGGGACGAAATTCATGGGCAATAATTACGCAGCAACGGCGGCCAACTATCCTCGTTACCGGGAAAGAAGCGGCATGATAGAAACGCTGGACAAGCGCATAAATGACTGTCTTATCAGGAGTCTGAACGGATCGCCACTCGATAGAAAGAGCCATGAGATGCAGGCAATGATTGCTTATATCGAATGGGTTGGAATGACAGTGAATAATGGTGCTAAGCCGCCCGGCAGCGGTATCAGAGAGCTACCCTATTTGCTCCGGGCGGCTGATACGTCAAAAGGCAGACTGGTGTTTGAAAGCAAATGTCAGGAATGTCACGGCGAAGATGGCGCCGGAAAGTATGATCCGCTAACAAAAGAATATGTCTATCCGCCCCTCTGGGGACCGCATAGCTATAATAACGGCGCCGGTATTTTTAGGCTGTCAAAATTTGCCGGATATGTCAAAGCTAATATGCCGCTGAATAATGCACACCTGACGAATGAAGAGGCCTGGGATGTGGCGGCATTTGTAAATTCTCAACCAAGAACGGAGAAATTATTTGAGAAGGATTGGCCTGATCTTAACACGAAGCCTCCTGATGTTGCAATGGCGCCGTTTGCGGATACGTTTTCTGCTGTGCAGCATAAGTATGGTCCATTTGAGGTAATTGTGAAAAGCAGGAAGAAGCACTAGCTGCTATTGCGGCTAGTGCTTCCTGATATTTAGTTGTTGTTTTGGCTGTTGTGGTTCTTTTTCATTAATTGTTTGTACATGCTATCTTGAATTCATTTAGGCTGATGCCTGTCAGGGACAAATTCCCAGGGATATAGTCTGCCTATCAGACTACCCGAAGGGATGGTCTTGCTGACATCAACACCGGACAATTTGAAAATGAGATTTTCAAGTGTATGTTCATCGATTTCTTTGTGTTTTGTTTTTCTTTTCCACATATGATTGGTGTTAACGGTAATAAAGCTTGTGTACCTATTGTTGCGCTTTTCTCCTTTCCTCAAGAGCCCTTTCCAGCAAGATTTCTAATATCGGTTTGGGGCGCTTTCTACCAGTGATAAAATCCCAGATGTCTGCTGGTACCTCTTCAATACCGGCTGGTATAATATTAACGTTATCAACGCCGGGAAGTTTGAAAATTAAATCTCTAACAGCTTGTTCATCAATCGTTTTGTGTTTTGGTTTTCTTTTCCACATATAATGGGTGTTAACGTATCTGATTAAATGCTTTTACTGTTGTGCTTTCCTCTTTTCTTCAAGAAGTCTTTCGAGCATGATCTCGGCTATCGACTTTGGTTGCTTTTTATCAGGAATAAACCCCCAAAGATATTCTGTTCCCCATATGCCAGGAGCAGGTATAATGTTAGCATTGTCAACACCCGGTAGTTTAAATATTAAATTTCTGACGGCTCGCTCGTCGATTGTCTTGTGTTTCTTTTTTCTTTTCCAGAACATAGCTCGTGTTTTTAAAAAAGTAAGAATACTATATGCGTATAAGATGCAAATAACTAAATTTTATTCAGATTTATATACTCCCAAATGCAATACAGGTAAGGTATGAAAGCGATAGTTGCAGAGTAAAAAGCAAGGTTGTAAAATGTTGTTGTACGTTTCAGTTTGCGCTTTCTTATTTCAATTATTCTTTCCAGATCTTCTATGTAGCTGGATTTAATTTGCGTGTCTACTACGTCTGGTGGAAATCCCAATGTTTGATACAGGAGTTTTAGAAATTTATAGTAAGTTTCCGGTGTAGATAGTAATGGAAACTTCTCCGGCCACATCAAAAAGACCGCAAACACCAACGACACCCCAAAAAGTACCGCAAACCCATAAAACGCCCAATAAAACCCAACATCCCTCACCACCTTCTTCAATAAACAATTTCTGACACACCGGTATCAGAAAAATACAAAACGCAGAATACAACATTAGCAACGTAGTGAACTTCTCCGTATTCTTTTGCAACGCATTCGCATACTGCTCCAGTCGCTGCTCATTTAACTCAATGATATAGTCAAGATCATAGAATGACTTACTCCCCATGACGAAAGTGTTAAGATTAACAAACGAAAAACAAAATGATTGCTGGAGTATTCAATTCGTGAAGAGATAACTGCATCCGCAGCCAGACACTAAAATACATACGAAAATTAAACTCTCAAAAAATTATTGTAGATTCTCTTAACATTAAGATAATTTTAATTTTCCTGTTGAAAGTATCAACTTGCCTTTATAATAGCATGTCGATGAAACGTACCTTTCTTTTACCATTAGCAGCTGTATTATTCACAGCAAATGTTTGCGCACAACAGAAAACTGATGTGCAGGCCCACCGCGGAGGCAGAGGATTAATGCCTGAAAATACCATTCCCGCTATGTTGCACGCCATTGACCTGGGAGTAGGGACCCTGGAGCTGGATTGTGTGATCTCTTCGGATAGAAAGGTAGTCGTGTCGCATGATGTGTTCATGTCGGCAGAGTTTATCCGTAAACCTGATGGTTCGGATATGCAGAAGGGAGAGGAAAAACAGTATGCATTATACACCATGACTTACGACAGTATCCGTAGGTTTGATGTAGGTTCAAAACCGTACGCAAAATTTCCTGAACAGGTAAAGATGAAAGCGTATAAGCCTTTACTGTCTGATCTGATCGATAGTGTAGAGGCCTATATTAAAAAGAATCACCTGCAACCGGTTAATTATAATATCGAAACAAAATGTTCTCCGGATGGCGATGATAAGTTTCATCCTAAACCGGATGTGTTTGCAGGTCTGGTGATGGATGTGATAAAGAAAAAGAAGATCGCAGAAAGAGTGACGATACAGTCTTTTGATCCGCGTACGCTCCAGGTGATCCGTAAGACAGATCCTAAGCAGGTACTGGCATTCCTGGTGATGAACAAAGCTAACCTGACAGATAATCTGCAGAAACTGGGATTCACGCCACAGATTTACAGTCCGTACTACCTGATGGTAACGCCTGAACTCGTAAAGGAAGCGCATGGGAAGAAGATCAAAGTATTACCATGGACAGTGAACGAACCTGCTGAGATGGAGAAGATGATGTCTCTGGAAGTGGATGGTATCATTACTGATTATCCGGACAGATTAATAAAGATAGCAGGCAGTTATCAACAGAAATAAAAAAGAAGGGGGCTCAAAAGGCCCCCTTTATTATTGTTGTACGACTTCGTTGATCCATTTCAGATATTGCTCTCTCAAGGAAGAGACGATCTCCGGATGTTGTGCTGCCAGGTTCTTCGCCTCTGAAGTATCCTGTTGCAGATTCACCAGGAAGAGCTCATCCGGCCCTGTTTCTGATTTCTTTGCGCTGGAAGGATTGTGCAGTAGTTTCCAGTCACCTTTTCTGACAGCCCACTGTGGATTCTCTTTAGTCCCCTGCGATTGCCAGAAGAAAATATCATGTGGAGAATTGGTCTTTGCAGAAGTGATCACCTGTTGAATATCTTTTCCGTCAATTTTCCGCTGAGGCAAAGGTACTTTGCAAAGTCCGGCCAGTGTAGGGTACCAGTCAATATTTACACACAACTGCTCACGCACCTCGTTCTTTGGCAGATGTCCTGTCCAGCGGATAATAGCCGGTACACGGATACCGCCTTCAAACAGACTGAATTTAGCCCCTCTGTACGGACCGGTAAAACCACCGCCGCCAAAACTTCTGTCCTCAGTAGAATGTCCCTGGTCGGACTGGAATACGACTATTGTATTCTCCGCCAGGCCAAGACGGTCCAGTTGCTGTAATACCTGCCCGATCTTCTCATCCATGGTGGATACTGCGGCCGCATACATCTTACGTGGCGCCGGCAGGTCTTTATAATATTGCCTCCATTTCTCCTGTCCCTGTAAAGGATAGTGTGGCATATTGATCGCCCAGTACAGGAAGAATGGTTTATCAGCCCGCTTGTTTTTCTCCAGGAAACCGTTTACCTCCTGTACGGTCAGGTCAGCAAAGAACTTCCCATCCTCCCATATCTCCTGTCCGTTTCTCCACAGGTCATGCCTGTTAGGGCCTGCCCAGTAGAAGTAATGTGAATAATTATCTATACAACCACCCATGAAACCAAAAGAATAGTCAAATCCCTGTTGATTAGGCATGGTCTCCGGTGAGTAACCGATATGCCATTTACCGATGTGCGCCGTTGTATAACCGCCATCTTTAAACATTTCCGCCATGGTATACTGCGATCCCGGCATTCCGGCATGTCCTTCCTCACTGGGTGCATTATTGTCCAGCTGCGCACGCTGTGGATATCTGCCTGTCAGCAGGGACGCACGGGAAGGAGAACATACGGGCGCTGCTGCATAGAACTGGCTGAAACGGACCCCTTCTTTGGCCAGACGGTCAATATTAGGAGTATACAGGTCTTTGGCACCATAACAATTCACATCCAGGGTGCCCTGGTCGTCAGTGTAAATTATAAGTACATTCGGCCTTTTCTGTTGCTGCGCAAACAGTGGCGCTGCCATAAAACATGACAACACAACCATGGCACTTAAGCGTCTGATTCTCATCGGTAACATGATTTTTAAACTAAAAACAGAACGGACAAGATATAAAAATCGGGATAAGTTCTGTATAACTTCGGGATGACTGGTATAAGAATATATATACTTATATTAATATATTTGCTTTAAACTAATATTTCCCTGATGGCATTCCGAGGGTTTTTTCCTTATATCGGCATTGTTGTGTGTTTTGGCATAATTTACTGGTTAACAATGGTGATCCCGAACAACGTACTTTATCTAGGTTTTAAGAGTAGTCTGCTGGAAGCGGACCGTAAGACCATTTATCAGGGATGGATCTTTACCTATGGTTTGTCGTTTACGCTTTTGTTGCTGAACCTCGCGGAATTATTATCCTCTAAAGAGGACCGCTACTGGTGGCGGATAGGTAAATCCCTGCTGACTATCATCTTTACTTATGCTGCAGGCGCTGTTGTGTTCCTGCTGATGAATACAGAAGAATATAATATGTACCTCTACGCCCGGGACATACCCGCAGGCGTTTACTGTTGCGTAGCCCTGGCTATCACCACTGGATTACTGCTGGTATTGCAGCTGGTGAGTACCCGTCTCAGGGCAAGAACAGACGCTGCTTTCCTGGAAGAATACCTCCCTTCCTGGCTCAGGTTTGACAGATAATGCCCGTCAGGCAACGAATGTGCAGGATTAGCAGTACCTTTGCCGTTCATTTTTATCAGTATTATGACTTTTGATGACTTAAACCTGAGCAGACCTTTACTCAATGCACTGGAAGACCTGGGCTATAAAACGCCTACGGCCATACAGCAAAAGGTGTTCTCAGTAGTGATGTCCGGGCAGGATGTATGTGGTATTGCCCAGACTGGTACGGGAAAGACCTTCGCTTATCTGTTGCCCTGTCTGCGACAGTTTAAATTCTCCAAAGAACGCTTTCCGCAATTACTTATTCTGGTACCTACCCGTGAACTGGTAGTACAGGTGGTAGACGCTGTTAAACAGCTGACGCCCTATATGAGCGTGGAAGTAGCCGGTTTCTATGGAGGTGTGAATATGAACCCGCAAATGGAGACCGCTTCCGGTAAACTGGACGTAGTTGTAGCTACTCCCGGCCGTCTGGTGGACATTGTGTTGAGCGGCACCCTGAAACTCAAGGCTATTAAGAGGATCATTATCGATGAGATGGATGAAATGCTGAACCTGGGTTTCCGTCCGCAGGTAGAGCGTATCCTTGATCTTTTGCCTGTCAGACGACAAAACCTCCTGTTTTCCGCCACCATTACAGAAGAGGTGGAAAAACTGATACAAACGCACTTCAACGCGCCTGCTACCGTAGAAGCAGCACCGGCAGGTACGCCGCTGAAAAATATCAGCCAGTCCGCTTATGACGTGCCGAACTTCTATACAAAAGTAAACCTGCTTGAACTGCTGCTGGCGAAAGACAGCTCCATGAACAAGGTGCTGGTGTTTGTCGCTACAAAGGAAATGGCCAATGAACTGTACGAGCAACTGGAAACCAAATTCCCCGAACAGGCAGGCGTGATCCATTCCAATAAGGCGCAGAACCACCGTTTCAATACAGTTAATAAATTCAAAGACGGTACCTACCGCTTTATCATCGCTACAGATATCATCGCCAGAGGTCTTGATATTGCAGAAGTGTCGCATGTGATCAGTTTTGATACACCGGAAGTACCCGAAAGTTATATGCACCGTATCGGAAGGACCGGTCGTGCCGATAAGGAAGGTAATTCCATCCTGTTCACCAAACCACAGGAAAAGGAGAATAAAGACAATATCGAGGCATTGATGAATTATCAGGTACCTGTATTGCCTTTACCCGAAGAACTGGTGATCTCTGATGTGCTGACAGAAGATGAAAAGCCGCAGGTGAAAATGAAGAACTTCCTTATCAAATTGCCTGCAAGAGATGAAGCAGGACCTGCCTTCCATGAGAAATCAGCCAAGAATAAAAAGGTGAATGTGAAAATCCGTCACGCGGATAAGATGAAGCTGAAGTACGGTAAGCCCAAAACGAGAGGTGCAAAACCGAAAAGAAAACGATAGTTACAAATGACTATAAAAAATCAGAGGCGTCCGTTTATTGCGGACGCCTCTTTTTGTATGCCATCAAAATAATTCAGAAAATAGTTACTGTGAAAATCACTTAACCGCCAATTCTTAATTCGTAGTTCCTAATTAATACCAGGCCATGTATTTTCACCTTTCTCCATTTTATCCATCACCACCTTATAATCCGGTTGCTCATTCTCCGGCGCCAATACCACTGCCTTATCCATCCATTTCAGCGCTTCCGTTTTATTACCCAGGCGGTATAACAGATTAGCGTAAGTGCTCATGGTAAATGAATTCCTTTCCATATCCACCGCCTTCTCCATCCATTTTAAAGCCTGGTTCAATAAACCAGCATCACTGGTGCCTTCAAACACTTTCTTTGAAATACTGGCAATTTTAGCAGGAGAGAAGCTGCTGCCGCCATGTTGGAGATAATCAGTTAAAGTGTCTGTTAATGCTTTGTAGTTGCGTGTTTTCTTTACGTCTGCATCCAGTTCCAGTAAGGCAAGGAATTGCCGGCGATGCGGATCAGGAATAGAACTGGTATCTGCATTCTTTAATGCCAGTATCGGTAATAATGGTTTGCTGCGTTCCTGCGGAACAAAAGAGGCGTGTATCTGTCTTAATACTTCCATAGGTACTTTCACAACTGCACGATCATAGGTGATCAATCCATTTTCTTCTATTTCCACATCAAAAGGCTCTGTGTAAATAGAGCCGGATTGGCCATCTGTTTCGTATTGTTTCAGCTTCTTCACCATAGAAGAATATTTCTCCGTCATCTCAGAAGGCGTGATCTTCACATAGCCCCATCCCGCAGCTGCATTCCATTGGTGTCCTTTCACAGGTACGCCCACGCCACCCCATTCTCCAAGTACGCGTGCTTTCCCGGGTACAGCAGGCGCAATGCCCGGACCCGGATAATCATGTATATCTGCCATATCACTACCAGGCCATTTATTGACAACAGTTGTAGCGCCTTCCTTATCATAATTCTCTCCGGTATGTCCGTTGATAAGCCGCGTAGGGTCCTTTTGATGGAACCATTGTGTCAGGCGGGGCTGGTCATAACTATACCAGCCTTCATTGAACAACACCCAGCAGATAATAGCAGGATGATTGTATAACTGTTGCACGTTCGCTTCATTATCTGCTTCAAAGGCCGCCTTTGCATCTGCATCGAGATTGGCGCAGGTCACCATATCCTGCCATACCAGCATGCCCAGTTTATCGGCATGATAATACCAGCGGGAAGGCTCTATTTTGATGTGCTTACGGATGGTATTAAATCCCATGCTTTTGATAGCAGCTATATCAAAACTTAAGGCCTCATCTGTTGGCGCTGTATAAATACCATCCGGCCAGAAACCCTGGTCCAGTACGCCCAGGTTATAAGTGTATTTATTATTCAGAAAGATGCGTTCCTGCCCTCTACTGTCTTTCTTTATCTCGATCTTCCGCATACCGAAATAAGAAGTCACTTTGTCTTGCTCTGCACCATTCTTTATGAGCCGGATAGTGAGATCATACAGGAAAGGGTCTTCCGGACTCCAGAGATGCGCATTCCGTAATGGCAGCTTCAATAACTGATTGACGCCTCCTTTTACTGAACCGCTCATCTTACCATTTGCACTGGCTTCGGCTTCCACGGTAAATTTGGCATCATCGGATGTATGCACCTTAATAGACAGATAGCCGCCGTCAACATCTGGTGTAATAACAAGATCAGTGATATAGACAGCTGGAAGGGTTTCCAGCCATACCGTCTGCCAGATGCCCGTTGTGGCTGTATACCGGATACCTTTGGGGGCCAGTACCTGTTTCCCATGCGGATTAGGGCCCTGGTCCGTCGGATCATAAACGTCTACCAGCAGTTCGTTTTCCCCTTCTTTCAGCAGGGTGGTAATATCAAAAGAGAATGCCTGATATCCTCCGGTATGTTGCCCCGCTTCCTTTCCATTGACATAGACCTTGCTTTGCCAGTCCACCGCCCCGAAATGCAATAATACGCGTTCACCTTCCTTCAGCGCTGGTTTGGAGAAGCTGCGTTTATACCACAAGCGTTGCGTCGGCAATACTGGCTTTTTTACACCGGATAAGGCGGATTCAACCGGGAAGGGGACCAGTATCTGACCGTCAAAGGAAGCAGGCGTGGCCGCATCCTTTGCTGTAATGGCATATTGCCATAGTCCGTTCAGGTTGGTCCATTGGGGACGGACCAGCTGCGGACGTGGATATTCAGGTAATACATGATCAGGATTGACGTCTTTTGCCCAGCGGGTCTGGATAGCCACAGGCTGCATCTGCCAGGAAGACTGGCTATAGCTGTCAGCCGCAAAAGCGATACAGAAGGCGGACAACAGAAGGGTTTTTGCAGAACGTTTCATTATAAAGTGCAGGTGGTTTAAGTCTGGCAATATAACTGTCTATACGGCAATGCTGCCGCAGTTAACGAGTTATATTGCCCTTATAAGAAATAATCCGTGGTTGCACTATTGGCAGAAAAGTAACACGTCCGTTAAAATTCCCTGATATGTTCTCCGATGTCGGTAATTTCCAGGTTATCGGGTAATGCGGCTTCCAGTATACTACTGGCGGCTGCGCTGCGGTAGCCACCCGCACAGTGAACAGCTATGGGTTTATCCAGCGGGATTTCCTTCAGTCGTAAACGGAGTTCCGGCAACGGAATATGGAGGGCATGTGGGAAAATCTGCCGCTTCTTTACTTCCGGTCCATTGCGCACATCGATGATGGTAAAGTCCTGGTTATGCGCACGGAAATATGCAGAGTCAAAAGGTGTCTGTTGTTCGCTTCCCGAGTCAAGTAGCAGACCCGCTTTAATAAATGGTTCGTAGCCGATACGGGCGGCCCTTTCCATGGCTTCTTTTAGTTGCTCTTTTGTAGCTGCCAGCAGATAAAACGGGTCCTCCGGAGGAACGATAGCGCCCAGCCATGTTTCAAATTTGCCTTCCAGCATGATGTTGAAAGAACCGGGAAGATGACCGGCTTTAAAATGATCAGCCGCCCGGGTATCGATGACGATTTCATCGGGAATGAAGGAGACTGCGGGTTGTAATACCTTGATGGTGGACAGGGATGCCTGTAAGACAGGAGCTCCTTTCCGGTTCAAGTCCACGTCATAACCGAAATACTGGGGAATAAATGGCTGGTCTTTCAGCAGGGTGACTATGAATTCGGCTTCCTCCATTGGCTGTAACGACCAGTTGGATTGGCGCTCTTCCCCGATAGTGGACTGCGATGCGTCCCGCAGGTCCTTACCACAGAGGGTACCCGCTCCATGCGCGGGATATACGACAACATCATTTGCCAGCAGTAACAGTTTCTCCCGAAGCGAGTGATACATTTGTGCGGCTAAGGCTTCTCTTTTGGCTTTCTGGTTACCCGCATTTTCCCGCAGGTCAGGTCTGCCACAGTCCCCGATAAAAAGCGTATCGCCGGTAAATACCGCATAATCCTGTCCTGCATTGTTCAACACGATCGATATGCTGTCTGGCGAATGCCCTGGCGTATTGATGGCACGAAGTGTCATTGTGCCGATGCTGATGGTTTGTCCCTCGTCGAAGGTCTTATGGGCGTAGGCCGCATCCGTATGTACGGAACAGTATATATCGGCACCTGTCAGCTCCTGTAATTCCGCATGACTACTGACAAAATCCGCATGCGGATGTGTTTCTATGACCGCAACGATCTTTGCTTGTTGTGCAGCGGCATAGTCCAGGTATGGCTGCGGGTCCCTGGCCGGATCGATCAGTACGATCGAAGCGCTGCCAGGTTCCAGTATCGCATAAGAATAATGAGCAAGTGATTTATCTTCAAACTGTTTAACTTTCATCTGATCGTTTTTAAATATCAATGAGGTAAGCGGTCTCTGAGTACACCGTATGAATAAGTGCCTGATAGTGCACCTGCTATAACCAGCAGCATGACGGGAAAACCCTGGCCCAATAGTACAAATATTGGTCCGGGACAGGCGCCGGTCAGTGCCCAGCCAAGCCCGAATATGCTACCACCCAGCAGATAGCGTTTCCAGCCTTTGGTTTTATCCGTAAACGTAATGGGTATACCATGCTGGTCTTTTATATTATAACGTTTCAACAGCCAGACCGTTGCAATTCCCAATAAAACAGCCGACCCGATGAGCCCATACATATGGAAGGAGCGGAAGTGAAACATCTCCTGTATACGGTACCATGATACGGCTTCCGATTTGCTCATGATAATTCCAAAGGCAATGCCGGTAATAATGAATTTGATCCCTTTCAGCATCTTAGAAGAATAATGGAAAAAATAAATGTGTCATGATAAGTCCGCCGGCAAAGAAACCGGTAACGGCAATGAATGAAGGCCATTGCAGCGTGGATAGTCCGGTGATGGCGTGCCCGGACGTACAACCGCCTGCATAACGGGAGCCAAAGCCGACCAGGAAACCACCGCCGGCGAGCATGATCCAGCCCCTGACAGACAGTAGGGCCTGCGCACCGAACAGCTGTTCCGGTAGTAGTTGTCCGTCAAAGGATATCCCCAGCGCCTGAAGGTCCTGAATAGCCCCGTTAGAAAGCTGCAATTGACCAGGGGCCATAAGCCATCGCTGGCTGATAAAACCACCGATAATAGCGCCCAGGAGAAAAAGGAGGTTCCAGTACTGTTTTTTATAATCAAATTGAAAAAAGGGCACTTTTTTGCCCGCGCCAGCGATACTGCATATTGTACGGAGATTGGATGAAAATCCGAAAGTCTTCCCCGAATAGAGCAGCGCCAGCATGACAGCCGTAATAGCAGGACCTGCAATATACCAGGGCCATGGCTGACTAAGATATCTGAGCATTGTCATAGGTGATGTTTATGACACAAAGCTCGTACGATGGAAGGAGTAGTTTGGTGACTCAGGTCACACAGGCAGCATTTCGATATAATTTCTGTGCAGCTTCAGGCGGTTTTGCTGCTCCATCTTCTTTAACAAGCGGGAAATCACCTCGCGGGATGAATGCAGGTCATTGGCGATCTCCTGATGGGTGATATAAAGCTGCTGCGTTTGTAATACTTTTTGTTGGTTATCAAGATATACGACCAGGCGCTCATCCATTCCCTTGAACATTATCTGGTCAACGATACTTAACAGTTCTTCAAAACGGCTGCGGTAGGTTTCCACAACAAAGCTGTACCAGCTTTTAAACTCCTGCATGAGTTGCTCCATCATGGCCAGGGGTACCATCAGGACAATACTGTCCTCCACTGCTTTCGCCATGATCTCGCTGGTCTGTTGTGTCTGGGTGGCACATACCATAGACAGCGCACAGGCGTTGCCAGGCAACAGATAATACATAAAGAACTCATTTCCTTCTTCTCCTTCCCGGTATAGTTTCAGTCGGCCCTCCACGACCAGCATGGTAGAACGGAAATACTGGCCGGTCTGGATCAGCCGTTCCCCGGCTTTTACGTTCTTTATAACGGCGTTAATGGCAATCTGTTCCTTCAGGCCTGCTTCAAACCGGGGAAAATAGGCGTCGAGATAAGTCCTGGCGTCCATAGTTGATCGTTTACTGAAAGCAAGGTAAAGATTCATTTTTTAAGATGGCGCTTAGGAAGATTTTATATTATTTTGTGATATAAACCATTATAAGTGCATACCCTCTTTTTAGCTTTTTGTATAGCATTCACCGGCTGTCATGCCGCTACCCCTGCAAATTCCAATAAGGATACGGTTGTGATACCCGATACATCCGGGAAAACCGACATACAGCAGATATATGAGCAAAATGCTGATCATAGAAACACTGTTACCGCACAGGCCATTCGCGAAGCACTTAGTTATGCAGCTGCTCATGCAAAAGAGGGACAGTTTATCCATCAGCTATTGACACCGGTCCGGGAGGGAGATACGCTCCATACGTCCCTTTCTTATGGACACCTGTTTGATCCGGCAAGGACACACCTGTATGTGAAAAGCGCAACAGGTAATTTCCAGTTTGAGGTACTCGAACAGGTATACCTGTTTGATAAGAATGATTTCAGGTTAATGGCAAGCGATACGATCTGGACGGGCAATTTCGTGGGAGATAGTATTGGTGATGTAAATGGGGATAAGTTGAAAGATTATATGCTGATCACTTACGCATCTTCCGGTTGTTGCCTGCGAAATGACTATACTGTTTACAGATATGATCCCCGCACGGGTGGTTTTGGTGATACTTATCATTTCATCAATCCGGACTTCTTCCCGGATGAAAAGATCATTCGTGGTGTGGAATATGGGCACCCGGGAGAAGTACCACTGTATAAATTAAGGTGGAACGATACAATTGCAGAACCCGTAGAATATATTTACCGCGATCCGGAGAACAAAAAGCAGTTCATCCGTACTAAAGTGAAAAGCTACCCGCCAGACAGAAAGACTGGCGAGATACTTAAAAAAGTACCGGCAGAATATCTCCATATCGAAGGGTATGACTGGTTTATGCTGGAGTCCTAAGTAACATCATTATTCAAAGGCAGGCTTTAAGAAACACTTAAAGCCTTTTTTATATCCATCTTAACTGAAATGATAATTGTCATAGTCGCCTGTCCGGTATTTAGTAGCTTTGAGGTGTAAATTGAATTTACATGAATGATTTCATAGCTGCCAGGTCGCAGATGGCACTGTCTTTAGGCTTTCATATCGTATTCTCCTGTATCGGTATGGTGATGCCTTTTTTTATGGCTGTAGCGCACTTTTACTGGCTGAGAACAAATGATGTTGTATACAGGAATATTACCAAAGCATGGAGTAAAGGTGTAGCGATCTTCTTTGCCACCGGCGCCGTGTCCGGGACCGTATTGTCCTTTGAACTGGGATTGCTGTGGCCTGAGTTTATGAAACATGCAGGACCGATCTTCGGGATGCCTTTTTCACTGGAAGGAACTGCATTTTTCATAGAGGCGATCGCGTTGGGTTTCTTCCTGTATGGATGGGGAAGATTTAACCGCTGGTTCCATTGGTTTACCGGTGTGGTGGTAGGCGTCAGCGGACTGGTATCTGGTATACTCGTTGTCGCTGCGAATGCCTGGATGAATAGTCCTGCAGGGTTTGATTATGTAAATGGACAATACCTGAATATAGACCCGATCAAGGCGATGTTTAACGATGCCTGGTTCTCTCAGGCGCTGCATATGTGCATAGCTGCGTTTGCAGCGACAGGGTTTGCGGTAGCGGGTATACACGCATTGATGATCCTGAAGAAAAAGAACATCCGTTTTCATACACTGTCCTTCCGGATCGCAGCTGTATTTGCCTGTATAGCAGCATTGCTGCAACCACTAAGCGGAGATATCTCTGCGAAAGATGTAGCGAAAAGACAACCCGCTAAACTGGCGGCCATGGAAGCGCATTTTCATACAGAAGCAGCAGCGCCACTGATACTGGGTGGTATACCGGATGAAGAAGCGAAAGAAGTGAAATACGCGATCAAACTACCGGGGATGCTTAGCTTCATGGTGCATAGCAATTTTGAAACGCCCGTAAACGGACTCGATAAAATACCTGAAACCGATCATCCGCCAGTTGCTATTACACACTATGCTTTTCAGGTGATGGTCGGATTAGGAATGCTGTTATTGCTGATCGCTTTGTGTTATTTCATCGCTATCTGGAAAAAGAGAAGCTGGATGCAGCAACCCTGGTTCCTGCGGGCTTTTGTATTGGCTACGCCTATGGGTTTTATTGCCGTAGAAGCAGGATGGACGGTTACTGAGGTCGGCCGCCAACCCTGGATCATTAACGGCATCATGCGTACCGCAGATGCCGTTACACCGATGCCGGGTATCGCCTATTCCTTTTACATCTTTACAGCCGTCTATATTTCCCTTTCCCTGATCGTTACCTTCCTGTTATACAGGCAGATCAGGATGGTGGGTAAATTATATGATGTTTCACCGACAGCTTAAAAATTCAGTATCATGATCTATGTAGTGATTGCATATCTATGGGCAGCTATTCTGCTGTATATTTTGTTAGGCGGAGCTGATTTTGGTGCGGGCATCATTGAGATGTTCACTTCTGCAAAGAATAAACAATATACACGTACAACGATGTACCAGGCGATCGGCCCGGTATGGGAAGCTAATCACATGTGGCTGATCATCGCCATTGTGGTGCTGTTCGTAGGCTTCCCGCAAATCTATACGACGGTATCCACACATCTCCATATACCACTGGTGATCATGTTATTTGGTATCATCGCCAGGGGGACTGCATTTACTTTCAGGAACTATGACGCCGTGGTAGATAATATGCAGAAGGTCTATAACAAGATCTTTGTGTATTCGAGTTTTGTAACACCTTTCTTCCTGGGAGTGATCGCAGCAAGTGCCGTATCCGGCAAAATAGATACCAATGCAGGCGATTTTCTTGCTGCTTATGTATTCAGCTGGTTGAACTGGTTTTCCGTAACAGTAGGCTTCTTTACGGTGGCCATTTGTGGTTATCTGGCGGCTATCTTTATTATCGGGGAAACAAGAGATGATGCGAGCAAGGTACGTTTTATCCGGAAGGCAAAACAGATGAATGTGGCGGCAGTTGTTTTTGGTGGACTGGTCTTTACTGCCGCAAAGGCAGAAGGTATTCCACTGGACAAATGGCTGTTTGATAATGTTGTGGGAATAATGTCGCTGACAGCCGCTGTGTTGTCACTGATCCTGTTGTGGTATCTCTTACTGAAGAAAGGGAAAGTATATATCATCCGCGTGTTGGCCGGTTTCCAGGTTACGATGATCCTGTTGGCCATAACCTTAAGGCACTATCCCAATATTGTTATTCTGAAAGGAGGGAAGTATTTGTCCCTGATGGAACATGCAGGGCAGGAGAGGACTATCTATTCACTGGCAATGGCGTTGCTGTTAGGTAGTATTTTCATCCTCCCGGCTTTGTTTTACCTGATATATAGTTTTCAGAAGGACAAAGGCCAATGGGACCATTAAGAAGAAAGAACAATGGATATTAAATAAAAGAAGGGCTTACATATTGTAAGCCCTTTTTCGTTATTACCCTCTTTTACTGTTACCAGTATAGTTACTGGTTTTCGATCTCAAATTTAACCGTACCAATAAAACTGAATGGCAACTGCCGTTGGGGCATGTTGGCCAGGGTGAATATATGCTCATTGATAGCGCCATATCGGTCCTGTTTTCCATACAGGAAGATAATGGTGTTGTGGTGATATAATATGTCATGGTTAATCAGAGGAGTAAGATCATTTTTGAAGTATTCACTAAAGGATACCCCATTAATAATCTCTTCAGGTTTCATCGCGTTGGTGAAAGAAGCATGTTCCAAAAAGTCGCTGTCGAAGTGCTTAAGGCCTACAGCATCGCCAAATTCTGACAGGCTGTTGCCATCTTCATCGTACTTCACTTCAAGGTAATTCCGCAGTTCTTTCTCATGGTTAAAATTTGCCAGCCAAACCGCAACAACATACTGTGCTTTCGTCATCATATAAAGTTGTTTTGCTGAATAAAAAGGCATGTAAAACCTTGCTGTTTTATATGCCCGTTATATACTGTAGTGCTTGCAAAAACGGTTCCAGATGTATTACTAATTGATTATTATAGATTTATGGCAAGTTTTGCGGCATGAGAGATCATGCAGATGTATAGTTGCTCCAGACAACTTTTTAACAATTCATTGACGATATGCATCGAATCTTCTGTCGTAAGTATAAGATTATCTGACGGTGTCAATAAGTGTCAAATACCCGTCGATCCTGTAATACATGGATATTAATTATGTATTATATATTTTATTATATATTCTTTCCCGTTAGAAAATCTAACTATTTTTAATACCCTCGTACCCGTTATAAAACTACTTTTTTGCATATGTTCTGTTTCGTTATAGACCGACTTGTCTGTTCTGTCCGCTGGAAAGTTTATTTTATAAATAATTAACACATTATAAATAATTACGTATATTTATTTTGTATATTAGATACTGATATTCTGATGTTTGGGGCGAAAAAAAACTTTTATTACACACATAATATTTTAACTTCGCTCCCGTTTTGGAGAAAATACTTTTTCAGTTTTTTGAAAACATTTAAAAAAAAAGGGGGTATTGTTATTCGTTAAAAAGCATTGCAGAGAAAAAATGCTAATATTTAGAGAAAAACTTTTGGCCAAACAACATTAAGGGAAAATTTAATATTTAAAACCATATCACTATAGCCGCTTGCAGGGAAAAAATATGCAAGAATTGCGGCTTGCCTGAACCATAACATTTATAGAAGAACCATGAAAATTAGACATGACTACCGTCGGCATGCGCTTATTGCCGCTGCAACACTCCTTTCGTTTATTGTGGGATGTAAGAAAGAGACAGACGAAAGCATTGACAAGACAATCGAAAATTCTGAAACAAGTGTCACCGCTGCAACAGGCAGGACATTCACACTGGGACCGGACGCGTACGGACGACTGGTTATAGACAACAAGAGTGGTACTTACAAAGCAGGAGACATTATTAATCTGAAAGGAAACTTCAAAGCGGTTTTCATTTCTAACATGAGCGGTACAGCAGCTGCTCCTATCAAAATCCAAAATGCTTCCGGTACAGTTGCTACCATCGGTGATCCTTCCTGGACTGGATCTAGCGGATATCCTGGCGCATTCTCATTTGACAATTGCCACTATATCAAATTAGGTAGCCCTAATGGCAAAAACTATATGGTTATCAATGGTGCTACCACTTCAGTAAGAGAAGCTTACTTCAACATTCACCTGGGTAAACATACTGACAACTTCGAAATCTACAACCTGAGTATGAACAACGGTGGTACCGGTATCGTCGCTAAAACTGAACCTGTAAAGGGAGATGCTTCTACTGCATATCCAAACTCTACAATGTACAACCTGTCTATCCACGGTATTTCTATCAATAATACCAAGAACGAGGCAATGTACATCGGTCACACAGCTACTTACTGGGACCTGACGGCAAATGTACCTTATTATGGCACTACTTCAGGTATGACTGCTGGTCACCAGTATGTTGAGCCAATCAAATGGTACAACGTACTGATCTACAGCAACACCGTATCTAACAGCGGTCTGGATGGTATTCAGACAGCAGCTATCGACAAACTGGAAGTACATTCGAACGTGGTTACCAACTGGGCTACCCAGCACAATACAGCACATAATGGTGGTATCCTGATCGGTGGTCGTACTACTAATACCAATACACACGACAACATCGTTCGTAATGGCTGGGGTGAACTGTATCAGTTCTACGGTTCAGGTACTGTACACGTTGTTAAGAACAACCTGTTTGCTGATAACGAAAGCGACGGTGTGAGCATGAGAGGTGCAGGTGGTGCAGCTGTACAATTCGTAAATAACACAGTAGCGAACGTAAAAGGTAACACCCTCCGTATCAACGGTTACAGCGGTCAGACCGGCAAGAACATCGTTAACAACAACGTATTCATTGCTCCGTTGAAAGGTGTGGGTACCATCTACGCGAAATACTACATTTACCTGGAAAATGGTGCAGTTGCAACTGAAGGTACCGGTACGCTGGCTAACTTCAAATTCGCTACAATTGCAGCTTCCGGTGTATCTGCTACAAATTACTATCAGGTTACCAATACATCGAAAACCGGCGGATTGCTGGTTGGTTATGTAAACTTACCTGGAAAACTGTAAGTCGACTAAGAATTAAAAATGAAAGAGGAAGCCTTGTCCCGGCGTATGTCAGGACAAGGTTTCCTCTTTTATTTTTAGTCCTTTTTTATAAATTGTCCACCTGGGCTTCTATCACCTGCTGCACATTGGCCGGCAAACCTGACAACAGATCATATCCTGTCGCAGCCTCAATGGCATCTACCGTAGTCCGGTAGCTCTTCCAGTCACTGCTGATACTATTGATATTAGGCGTATTAACCGCGATCACACGGGTGGAAGTACTGATACGACCGAGATCATTGTTACCATCGGGGATCATCACGATCACTTTCCATACATTAGACGGCACGGTCACATGACCATTATCGATTGAGGTGCTTGTTCCACCGTTACTTCCTGTACCGCCTGTACCATAATTCCCCATTATTATATATACCTCATTACCTGCACTTACCAGTGAACGGACGTATATTTCCAGATTGTTCCAGGTCTGCTGGTTATTCTGTGGCGCCTGTGGGATCATGTTCGTCATCAGGAAAGTAGAAGAATTCGCTGCTATAGACGAGGTCCTGTCTCCGGAAGGACAGTTATGTCCCCTGTCAAAACCGCTGCCTGAATAACTGCCGGAGCCCACCTGGTACCAGCCGGTAGGTAATGCCGTGTTAGGGCGGAAGTCGTCCTGACGGGAGGTGCTACCAACATCACTGCTGTTCAGATGCCAGCTCACCCAGTTAGGTGTACTCCTTGCGTTGTTGTAGGAGATGCTGTAATAGGTCTGATCCACCAGGTAGTTGGTAGGAAAAGCGATACTGGCCATAGCGCCACTTGGATTACCTAACAACAAATGACTGTTATCACCGGCGCCGGTACCACCTCCAGTTGTGTTGATGGTAATATTGTCAATGTTGATACGATTGCTTCCACCGGATACTTTTCGTATGGACAGTCGAACATTGCCGGTTACATTTACGTTGAAAGTTACCGTCTGCAGACCAGTGGATGAACTGGTAACAGTACTGCCCGTCTGGGTGTAGGTACTGCCATTGTTCGTGGAGATCCAGAGTTGCCATGTACTGCTGCCATCAGATCCGAACACCGCATGCGCAATGCTGATCGTGTTGGCGCCGGCGGCATTGAAGTTCATGGTAATGGAACCGGTGTTACGGATACGCGCAGATGCAACGCCCGTCTTGGTATCTGTAGATAGATTACCAATTAGTGCGTCATCGAAATACCAGCTGCCGCTGCCAAGCGTTACATTTGCGGCTGCATAGGCAGCTTTGGTGCCTGATTCAAAATTTTCGGAAAGTGTGATTGCTTCGACAGTTGCTTCCCGGGTGTCAGTAGAGGATGGCGTCGGAAGTGTTTGATTGTCATCCTTCGTACAGGAGGCAATAAATAAGGAGAGGACTGCTATCCAGAGCAGCCGGTGAGTGAGGGTTCTCATATTAATGTGGGTTTAATCTGCCTAAAGGTATGTATTCATCTGTGAAGGAAACGGCACTCTAATATTAGTTCTCATTAAAATAATATTAGTTAAAGAAATGCTAAAACCGTTTATCTGCCTGAGTCCGCAAATTTTCTGCTTCACCCCTAAAAAAAATCCAGTTGACCTTAAAACACCTGGTGCAACTTATATAAACGCCGTATATATGTAATGAAAATCTTAAAATATGAAATGGCTACTTTTTTCCACCAGTCTCATCTTCACGTTTTGTACCAGCGAACCAGGACCAGGACCTGTTCCAGTTCAATACGATTTTACGAAAGTAGATACTTACGTTGACGCACATCTGAAAGAATATAGTAACGCTGTCGCGGTACTTGTATCAAAAGACAACGCCGTTATCTATAAGAAAGAAGCCAATCTGGATATTACACAGCCACGCATTATTGCTTCAGCATCCAAATGGCTGTCAGCAGCTGTGATCATGTCGCTGATAGATGAAAAGAAACTCTCGCTCAATGATACAGTGGGTAAATTCCTGCCGCTATTTACCAAACATGGTAAAGGCAATATTACTATTAGACAGTTGTTCTCACATACCTCCGGTTTTCCTGGCGACTCTCAGCAACGCTATGAATATAACCAGGACCTGACGCTGGCCGCTGCTGTCGACTCATTCGCTCTCTATACGGATATGGTCCATAAACCTGGAGAAGCATTCAACTATGGTAGCGTAAGTATGCATATCGCCGGCAGAATAGCAGAAGTAGTGAGCGGGAAACGCTGGCAGACATTATTCAATGAACGTATTGCCAACCCCTGTGAAATGGATGCTAATTACATCCTCATAAGACCAGCTAATCCGCTTATTGCAGGCGGTGTACGTACCAGTGCCAGGGATTATCTGAACTTCCTGGAAATGTTGCTTAATAAAGGCATGTTCCATCAACGTCGGGTATTAAGTGAGGCAGCTGTTAATGCTATGTTGCAGGACCAGACTGCCGGAGCTGTCATTGAGAATACGCCTTACCCGATTAACCCGCTTACTCCCTATAAAGCAGGAGAGGTGCGTTATGGTATGGGCAACTGGAGAGATGTCGTCAATGCAAATGGTGTGGCAGAAGAAAATAGTAGTCCGGGCGCATTCGGCGCACATCCCTGGATAGATATAAAGCACCATGTAGCAGGGATCATATTCACACGTACAACGCCTAAGATCAGCAATACATCCAGTCTGAAGATCAGAGAAATGGTCCGGAACATACTGGATGGAAAACCGGTATAAAAAAAGGGGCCGTCCGCCAAAGGTGGACAGCCCGTTTGCTATTACATTACAACAGTATTAAGGTTCGATGGTAATTTCAGTACCTGCGTTCCAGTGCTTGAACTCCGGTGTATAATACAGATAGGTATTGCTTGCCTTTCCTTTGTATTTACCGGCTATTTCAGCCTTCAGGTCAAAGTTTACCTTCTTGGTTTCTTCTGGTGCAAATCCCATCCAGTACAATACAAGATAGTTGTCAAAGATCTCATAGTAAGCGATCTTTCCCTGTTCCATCATTTCTTTTAATTGCCATGGTTGTACAGTAAGACCGGCTGGAATACCCACTTTCACAATGCTCATTGGTTGGAGCATGTTTTTGGTGTTTTTCACCGCCACCTGCATCCTGACAGTTTCTCCTACCTTCGAATGATTGGTAGACAATTCAGTTGCCAGCTTCAGTTCTGCCTGTGCATCATTAGGCGGCAATGAAGTGAAATAAGCCATTTCCAGCTGATAAGGCGCATTCGCTTTTTCATCCTTGTACTTGATAGAGAAAGTGTTTTCTCCTTCCACGATATTGTTAATAGATGATGTAGCACTGGTGCCTGCGTAAATAGTTTTGTTATTCACTTTTATTTCCATTTGTGAACCAGCTATCTGGTCGCCTATCAGTTGCTGATAAGTGCATATCGCCTGTAAGGCCAGTACCGTTCCCTGTGTAGAGCCATAACCATAATAGCTTTTCTGCTTCATGATATCCGCGATCAGATCAGCGATATTACCCATGTCAGGCGCCTTTTCTCTCATGAGCGCTAAGGCATACAGCGCCATGGTCTCTACACGTAATGAGCTGCTTCTGGAGTTGACTACCGTCGTTTCTGCATTCAGTTTTGCATCTCTTGCTGCTGCGAGCAGCTTGTTGAAATCATCTTCACGACCCATATTGCTGGCCGCCAGTGCCATCATCGATAACTGATATGCGTCATTACTTTCAAGCGCTTTTTTAACAGCTGTTTCATATTCCAGCGTGATCTGATTTTTGATACCGGAAGCTGTCAGTGCATATACGATGTAGGTATTTGCGATCTTATCCGGTACCGATGCAAATGCGTCCAGCCCTTGTTTATGAATATTAAAACCGCCCTTTCCATCTCTGCGTCCCAGCAGGAATTCCTGTGTGCGTTCCAGTATACCTTTATCTACTTTAATGAACTCATTCATGGCTGTAAACTCCAGGAGTCCATAAGCAGTTAATGCTTCATGAGGTGGTGTACGACCAAACCATTCAAAGCCATGTTCCGCTGTCTCAAAACCTATCAGCCTTTTATAACCGGCGTTGAGGTATTCCATGGCTTTGTGCTCAGCTGCGGTATATTTTTTTGAAGATGAACGAAGCAGTTTAAGAATATAGATATTCGGATAAGTTGTAGAAGACGTCTGCTCAAAACAACCGTATGGTTCTCTCAGCATGGATTCTATATCGCTCATCAGACGTTCTTCCATTTTTGTGAATATTTTCAGCTCCGTAGTCAGCGAACCTGCCATCATCTGACCTATCCTGAAGTTGTTTTCCTTTGATTTATTACCAGATATTGTGGTGATAACAGGGAATCCGGTGCTGGTCACTTTTACCGGCAGAAAGAGGCGCTCTTTTTTTGTATCAGTTTTCACAGTAAAAGAGAAATAGCCATTTGTTGCGGTACGTGCACGAACAGTGATCAGCACCTGCACAGCGCTGTCCGCTGCTATGTACACAGAGTCCGGGTATGGTTCGAGCTCCATGCTACTGGGAACGTTCACATAAATAGCAGCAGCTATCTTCTTTTCGCTGTTATTTCTGATGACTAACGGTAATTTGACAATGTCTCCTGCCGTCATGTAAGGTGGTATTTTTACATCGACAGTCAATGGCGCACGTACAGCATAGGTCTTTTCAGCCCTGCCTAACTTGCCGTTAAAACTGATGCCCTCTGCGATGGCCCTGAAAGTAGTATTAGCGTCTGAATTGTAGAATTCTATTTTCGCATCGCCGTTTTTATCTGTCTGTACTACAGGGTTCCAGTAGATGGTTTCTCTGAAGTCTGTCCTTTTATCTGTCTCCGGTGATAGGTACATAGGGGCATAAAACCTTCCTGCAACTGTGTATTCATTGTTTTTCGGCTGAACAACCTGAGACGCATAATAATATGTTGGTTCAAGATTAATGATAGTAGACGGCCGCTGATTTTTCTTGGAAGTAAGTATAATAACTCCATTAGCCGCCCGGGAGCCATAAAGCGCTGTCGCAGATGCGTCTTTCAAAACAGTCACATAAGCGATATCATCCAGGTTGATATTATCCAGCATTTTCTCCATCTGTATGCCATCTAATACGATCAATGGTTCATTATTGCCGGACACGGAGGCAATACCTCTCAGTTGTATTTTTGCCTCACCCGAACCGGTCGCCTGGGTGATTTTAACCCCGGCCGCTTTCCCCATCAGTACCCCCGCAAGATTGCCTGCGTCCAGTTCTTTACCGCTTACCGTCGATACTGCATAACCGAGCGCTTTTTGTTCCCGTTTGATGCCAAGTGCTGTGACTACAACCTCGCTCAACCCTTTGTCAGCCATGTTACCAAAGGCAAAATCTTCTATCTTGTCCTTCTTCATTTCCTCTTTTTCAAAGACTTCTTCCTGTCTGGTAACTTTGTCTTTTGCTTTTGCCAGCATAGGAGGGGGGAGGCGGTCATCGTCAAAAGGGTCTTTGACCTTTCTTACCGGACTCGGTACATAGTCAACTCCTTCTCTCAGTATTTTAATAGTTACTGTTTCTTTTTTATGTGCGGAACGTGCCAGTAAGTGATAGTCCAGCGCAGGTGTAATATCTGTGAAGAAGAACACGCCATCATCATCTGTTGTTTGTTGTATAACCTTTCCCTGGTCATAGTTAAACCTACCGGTACTGCTTAACAAATAAACGGTTGATTTAACAGGGTTCCCATTTTTATCCACGATCACACCACTGATGATGTTACTTAGTTCCGGACTGAACTTAGGCTTGCCTGTTTTTTCCAGATAATCTATATAATCGAAATAACGATAACCATTCGTCAGCATTACCAGGTCCAGTGCAGGGATCGCTTTTTTCTCGTCCTCTTTAAAATAGAACTGAGGTTCTTCCACTTTGCCATGTAATTCGGAGCTCATTAACAACCAGGAGAGAATATGGTCCTGTTTATCATCCGCCAGTGACCACAACTTATCATCCAGTACCGTCATGGAAAAATTTGATGGGATCGGATCACCTTTTTCATCCAATGTTTTCAGTCGCAGGGTTACTTTTTCCCTTGGCTGATAACGTTCTTTGTCAGTAGTGATCTTTACCTGTAATTTTTTATCCTGATGAAGGAATACCAGCCTTTCTGCTAATGGAAGCCTTGTCTCTGTAGTAACGCTGAACCGGGCGATACCAACTGGGAATTTTGCCGGATCGATATCTACTGTCTGTGCACCTTTTTCCAGTGATAGTTCCTGGTAGAAATAAATATCGTTCTTACTTTGTCCGATGAGTTTTACTTTAATGTCCCGGGTGACAGCAATATGTACCTGTAACAGTTTTTCATTCCTGCTTACATTCATTACCAACCCTTGCTTAGCAGCGGCCGGAAGGTCGAAATGAGGTTTAATACCCGCAGGTTTTTGCAATACAGCACTATAATGCTGCCCGGGTTGTGGCGTGAATGTAAACTGTCCCATACCATCATGGAAGCTCTCAAAACTAGCTACGACGGTTTTGTGGTCATCCAGTACCTGTCCTTTTACATCAGCAGGTTTACCAAACTCATTCACTGCTTTAAAAGCAACGTTTGTCGTTAGTCCTTCTACAAAGGAACCACCCTCGGGCAGGAACTGAAGGTCTATTTTATTCAGTACAATAGGGATGCTTCTTGAGATGGCTTCTGTATACCCGTCAAAATTGATCGTTACATTCAGTAATCCATCATTGGTATTTAAATCTGCGGGTAGTTTAAAACTGATATTCGCTTTACCCTGGGCATCTGTTTTAAAGGTGCCTGTTTGTACAGACTGGCCAGCCAGGGAAACATTGAATTTTGTTTCATATCCGGGTATAGGACGATCTGCAAGACTGCGGATAGAATATGCCGCTTTTACCTCATCTCCGGGGCCATATCCTTTTTCCGGGAAGTCCAGCTTCATCAGTACACGTGGGGCAATGACCTTCTGTACAGTGATCTCTTTTGTAAACCAGGTAGCCTCTTTCTCATTCTTCATCCAGGTAGTGTAGGCCCGGAGCTTATACAGACCGCCATTCGCCTCTGCATCAAATTGATAGGAACCTTCTGCATAGCCATTTTCCACACGATAATTCTGGGTCTTTATAATATTGCCGGCAGGTCCGACGATCTCTACATACACAACATTGCTCAGTACAGAAATAAACTGATTTTTGGCGTTTACAAGATATATCTTGAAGAAAAGCTCTTCTCCGGGTTTGAAGAATACATGGCTGGTCTGTATATATATCTTTTCTTTATTGTTATTATAGTCTGCGAGCTGCGCCATGCTTCTGCCGCAAAAAATGAGCAGGAACACTATCAGCAGCTGATATACTTTTATACCGTGCTTCATAGGTCTTAGAATTGATAGGTAACATTAAATCCGTACGTCTTTACGGCAGGTAGATTGAAGAAGTCCAGTCCGGATGCATTGGACTGATCGTACAACGTCTGATCAGGATCGGCTCCTTTGTACGGTGACCATAACAGGATATTATGCACATAGGAAGACAGGTGAAGGTGCTGCTTACCTTTATTAAGATTCATCCTGTAGCTTACACTGACAGCATTTAGTCTCAGGTAATCTGCCTTTTGTATGTATTGTTCCGCAACTCCTGTGATGCCATATCTTGTCCAGCGGTTTGTCTCCACCGCCTGCGCAGGATCATAAAATTTTACCGGAATTTCATTGGCATGACCATCTGTTGTGATGCCCTGGAAAACATAACCGCTGATACTTCTTTCAGCCCCGCTTGTTGCCGAACGGCCATAATAATCCAGCGCTGCCTGCGTGCCATTCCACATCTGACCACCTTTCTTCCATTCCAGGTTTGTCTCCAGGCCAAACCTCCGCCAGCTGATATTATTACTCATTTTTACAACAAAGTCAGGAATGGTATTACCGATCACTTTAGGAGCTGCATCTGCCAGGGGGAAACCATCTGCGCCAATGATCATATTGCCTGCCGCATCCCTGAGGTAATGACTACCAACGATTACACCCAGTGGCTGTCCTTCTACCAGGGCCTTATGCAAATCTCTGAAGCCTGCAACCGGCGTATAATTATATCCATCTCTTACTTTGGTGACGTTGGTCCGGTAAGAAGAAACAGAAAGATTATTGTTCAGGTATAAGCCTTTGGCGAGACGTAAATTTGACAGGAATAAACTGATATCCACTCCTTTGCTGCGCAGGTCCGCCAGATTCTTCAGCGTCAGGTTTCCATTCTCATATACCGGGAACACATCATCCCGAATGTCTTTGATGAAAGCATTACCGGTCAATGATACATGCTGACGGAAATAGAGACTCAGCCCTCCATTCCATTCCCTGTTACGGACAGGCGCCAGCTGGCGATAGCTACTAACCTCAGTCATCGGCCTGTAGGAAGATGACTGTGCCACGTTATATTGTAACAGATCAATATAGCTCATCGATTTGTCCAGCGCTAACTCACTATTGACAATATGATAGGAGGAATAGATATCCATTCTCAGATCGTATGGCAGATTACTGAGGTTGAGCCCCAGGTTAATGGTCGGTAGAAAGAAGTTGTTTTTTGTACTTGTATTTGAGATATAGGCTTTATTCCCTGTAATTATTTTCACAGTCACATCACCTTTCGAATAACTATTTTCCATGCTGAGGAACAGATCATGCGAGGAACGTCGATAATCGTAATCGTTATTGTCCGGCTGGTACCTGATCGCTGTGTGTATATTGTTGTAGTTGTGTAACAGACTAACCTTAGACTTGAAATTATAGTTATCGTACTCTATATTCCGGTCTATATTCGATTGGACAAGGTAATGCAGATTACTCCTGTTCCTGTCAGTATACATGCCGTCTGTCCATGATACGGTACCTGGCCGGTATCGTTCTGTGTGACGCTCTTTGACAGATAACAACGTTTGTTGAATCCCAGCATCCCAGTTACGGGTGCGGAATGTTAGAAATAAACCGCCATTATGTTCCTTCCAGTTATAGCGGTTGTTGTTATCTCTCAAGAGGTACCAGGGATTATCTGCCATATTACTGTAACTGCGTTGCGTGTTCCCCAAAGTGGTACCCTGTTCGTTACTGAAGCTGGCGGGTGTTAACAATGAATACTGATACGCCCTGTTCAGCAGGCCATTCCGGTTGACCGTTGTTCGTTCGTCATGTGCATACCGGTAAGTCCCTTTTATAGTTATCCATTTGATACTGGTACCGAGTTCGGTAATAAGGTTGCTGAAGGAGCCTTTGTTTTCCCTGACGATATTTTGTTCATTACCATGTCCAAGCCGCAGGTTAAAGTTCCAGGTATGCTTACCATAGCGGAGTAATTCTGACTCTATTTTCAGCTGATGGGAATGTACAACAGCAGTCCGGAAAATATCTTCCTTATAGGCAGTCGCAGGTTTACCGTTTCCTGAACCAGCAGGCGTCAGTTTTCCGGAGCGGTCATAAGGATAATTGCTACCGTCAAATTCAAGATTGGACAAGGCAGGTCCGTAACTGAATAGTTCCCCGGTTTCCGGTCCCCGCCATATGAATGATCCGTTGGATGATCTGCCCTGGGCATAGGTATTTTGCAGTTCCGGTAACCGGTTATGTGTCTTTAATTCAATTGTGCCACTGTAGCTCCCCGACAATTTTAAGGTACGGGTAAATGCAGGAGATACCTCTGCAAAACCGTCTGCGATCTTCAGACGACTAACCTTCATACCGGCATAAAACTGACCTTTTAGCTTCAGCATTGTATTCCGCTTATATGCTACTGAATCAACCGGATCAATGCTGCTTCTCAGTTTTCTTACCTGCTCAGTATAATCCTGTGATATGATCGGATGAACACTGGCATTAACCTGAGCAGCCAGCACGGTCGGTAGAAAGAGAAGGAGTATAGTTAATTTCAAGGTATCAGTTTTTAGGTGACATAAATATAGATTTAATTCTATTGTTGGTTGATCTTCCGGCTGTATGATGCGGCTTTGTTAAAGATTCCATAAAACAGTATGTAAATAATTTAAATGACTGATTATTATAGTGTTAATAAAAGAAGCCCGACTCAGTATAACTGGCCGGGCTATTTGTATATGTATAGGGATGGAAGAAATCAATGCATTGCTACTGGGGGGGCAGACATTGTATCAGTTACGAGAGGGAAAAAGCAATTACAGGTTGCGGCCTTTCCTTGCACTCTTTTCGCTTCATTTGCCAGTCGCTGTTCTTCAGCTGAAAGTTTACGTTTGTCTATTTTTAACTGGAAATCCTGCATGTTAAGCCGCTGGACCTTATTGCGGATCTCTGCTTCATCAGTAAGTTTTAAGTCAACATGCGGGGTGTTATTAGCTGTAATAGTAAAGCGGGTCATGCCGAAATATAGCTTCTGCGTGACATTGTCTTCCGCAAAAGAGAGGATGATGCCCGATTCGCCTAAAGGCAGCGGGATTTTTCCATCCTCTGTATAGAACCGGTAGGAAGTATTGCCATTAGTTGCGCCGCCCTCTAATATTATTTTATAGGAAGGGATTACAAAGATGACTGACACCGACTGTGTGTCTGCGACATTTACCGTTGCAGTAAGTTCTCCTGATGATAATTCCGGAAGGTCTTTCAACAGAATATCTATGTTATGCCATCCGGAAGTATTGATCTCTATATTATAATAAAGACTTCTTGCCCGGGTCGGCGTTATAAGGTTAATGGGAATATCTACTGCAAGCGTGTCTGTATCGTTATCTGCAAAGACCGTAGTTGTGTCGTTAGTCAGTGAAACCGGTGTTACATTATTTACGCTGGTCAGGTACTGATAGTCGTCGCTGGCGAGTTGCATGATCGTCTGGTAATAAGCACAACTGTCGAATACCGATGCTGAAGACCGCTTTCTGTATTTCGAAGTTTTGCTCGCTTCATTATCTATGTAAGCATAAACATCATCCAATGTCTCTTTAGAAACAGCGGGAAATGAGGGCATCACCTGTTTGTTGAACTCATTAAATACATTGACGGCATAGCAATGCCCGCCGGCAACCATCCCCATACTATTCTTTGTAAAGGCATACACACCAGCGGTATCATAATTCCAGTTGTAAAATACATCCGCCAATGCGGGGCCTGTTACCTGTTTGGTGGGGTGATGACAGGAAGCGCAGTTCTGGTTAAAGAATATTCCTCCCGCAGTGATGTTTCCTGACTTCTTTTGTTCCGGTAAGGGCTGAGGGTCAACCCATTCTAATCCGGACCCGCTATCTATTCCTTTGTATAACTGCATACCGCTTATAATCTGTTCTGCAGGCACCTGGAGTTTGACCGGATGCACAAAAGTTAACTCAGTACTGTCAGCGCTGGCAAAATAGATCATGCCGCCACTGCTCAGTGGTCCATTGTTACTTTCTGTACGAAGTCCGCCGAGCAGCATCTGTTCGACAGTAAGCGCTTCTTTTACCGCTAGTTTGACAGTTGTACTGCCTGCAACCTTTATGGCATTCGCCGGAATAGTGACGATCGTTCCGCCGCTGAGCGTTAAGGTAGTATCTCTTTCTGTGTTGATCTCCAACACCTGAGAAGGTAAATTACCGGGTTTGAAAAAAGATGGAACGTGGGAGGCATTACAGCTTGCTAACAGGTATAGCAATGCCATGCCGCAACAGGTACGGAATAACTTGTTCATAATAAAAATTTACAGTGATGTAATTTATGATGGGATGACAGTACAGAATATGACAGATGTCATATCCGGAAAAGTGCAGGAATAAATTACTGGGCGCTTAATTTTTTACGTAACATTTTGCGATAGATCACGATGCCCAATACCAGTAAGATAAGATAAGGCCAGCAGCTGATAAGGAAAATAAATAACACGCCAAAGCTTTCAAAACCGGAACGTATAGCAAGGAGAAATTCGGTGCCAAAATGCGCACGGGTCACTCTGTCGGGGTTTACGATAATCTGTTCGTCGGCCTGCTGTGGCTGAAATAACTGTACTGTGAACGTAGCGTAATGTACGTCGTCCAGGATGGCAAGATTCTCAATCCTTCTTTCCGTTTGCGTATCATACTTTTGATCTTTGTATTGCGCTATAGCGAGCGTAGTGCTTTTTGCAGCAGGCTTGATAGCAGCAGGAGCAGGGCCGTTGTTTTTCATAGCATTTGAAAGGTAACTCAAGGTTTTATCTTCGTCCTTCAACGTACGATAATCAATAAACGTCGCCATGCTGGTAAGCGTATGTACCACTGAGTCCAGACTTGCTGTAGGTACACGTAATGTAAGATTGGCAATAGGCGTGTACAGTTCAATACGCTTCAGTGAATCAGCTGAATAGGGAATGTCTCTGATAACGACCGATTCGTTCTGCATCACGCTTTCTGATACCATTCCATCAACGCCTCTTACCACATGTTCCAGTGTGGATACGGCATTGAATACACTCCCTACGCGACAGCGTACGTCCGCAGTCCTGACACGTTTTCTGGATGGAGAATTGACAGAAGTAATATCGTTGGTAAAGCCCGTAGAATCAGCGGCCTGCGTCACTTCATTCATTGATACAGCGGCAGAATCTTCAGCCGGGCCATAGCTGTGGTGATTATAACCGGAAGAGCATGCAGCGGTCAGCAGCACCACTGGCGCCATGTAATATAGGGGGACACGCATAAGAAAGTTGTTTACATTTTATACCAGTAAACCGCAAAAGGTAACCCCTTAAAGAAATGTTAAAGAATTGGAATCTTTTTTGTGAGTCAGAAAAGGGGTAAATTAATTTTATGATAAGAGTATACTTTAATCCTGACTATACATTGGGTTTTCCGCTGACAGGCGAAGACGTGAAAATAGAGAACCTGCAGCATATTGCAGATGTAGATGCCACTGATCTGCGGGAGGCATTCGAAATATGCCAGAATGAAGACCTCCCATGGGTGAGCAGGGAAGAGGTAACGCCGGACCCACTTGTGGCAGATGGTACCCGCTCTGTAGCGCCGGGGGACGTACTTGAACTGGATGGAGAATGGTTCCTCGTCGGACCAGCAGACTTTCAGCGTATATAACTACATTGTAGCCAGCTCAATCAGTTCGCCGATCTCTTTGGCGCGGGGAGTAGCCTGGTCTCCTTCATACCAGTTCTCATTACCTGCCGCATCGGTCTTCACAGCGATATCCAGGTGACCGTCTTCCCCCGGCAGATAGACCAGGAATGAACGGTTACCTTTACTTTCATCAATATCCACTTGTATGTCTTCCTCATGATAGTTGATATAAATTGTTTTCCGTTTCATACATTTACATTTTAATTATCTTCCTGAAATATTATGCCAGAACATCAGCAACCTTAGCTTTTCAGTTATGAAGAAACTATTGCGTAACCTCATTATACGGCTCTCCCGGCGCTTCTCTTCCAGTCCCGATAAGAAGCTCATATTCGAATCGCTTTCCCAACTCTATAAACAGATAGAGGACGGTAAAAAAGACAAAGGACTTGTCCTGACCTACGATTATCAGCAAGCTTCTATCATCGTATTTTCAGATCAGCATAAAGGAGGAAGGGACCGCTCTGACGACTTCATGCTCGCCGAGACCTCTTATCTTACCGCATTGCGTTATTACTATGAAAAAGGCTTCACATTGATCAATCTGGGCGATTGTGAAGAACTCTGGGAAAATAAGCCTTCCATTGTCCTGGAAAAGAACAGGACCGCTTTACTGGAAGAAGCTTTATTTCTGCAACAGCAACGCTACTACCGCATATTCGGCAATCATGACCTGGAGTGGAATTACCAGATTCCCAGAGACCAGTTCCTCAAACCGATCTTTGGAAAGGAACTGAAAGTCTACGAAGGCCTGGTCCTGAAGATGAAATATAAAAATGCCGATGAAACCATCTTCCTGGCGCATGGTCACCAGGGAGATAAAAGAGCTGATGGTAATGCTTTCAGCAAATGGTTTGTGGCAGCCATATGGACGCCGATACAACGCTGGTTGAACATCCGGCTTGACACTGTATCAGATAGTTTCGATCTCGTAGACCAACACAACATCACCATGTATGAATGGAGCCAGCAGTATAAGAAGACAATACTGATCTCCGGGCATACACATAAACCGGTATTTGCTTCCATGGACCACATAGACCGGCTTACAAAGGCATTGGAGAAAGCACTTGAGACCGGTGACCAGGAAAGAGCAAAAGCCCTGCAGGAATCCCTGGAAAAACGCAGGGCAGAATATGCGGGTAAGGAGTTTGTAAAGACAATGGTCAGCCCCAGTTACTTTAACACCGGCTGCTGTTGTTTCAGTGATGGAGATATCACAGGTATAGAGATCACTGAAGGAGTGATTCGCCTCGTGAAATGGGACCAGGAAGGAAAGAACGTCAACCGTATTGTACTGGAAGAAGCGCAGCTGGATTATCTCTTTGATCAATTATAAAAACAAAAGAGACTGGTACGCGCCAGTCTCTTTTGTTTTTACCTTAAGCGCTAAAGGACGTTCAGGTTATCAACGCTGAATGCTTAACTCCTGTCTACCAGCTGTTGTTGTGCAGCGCCATATCTCTCCCCGGTATCCGGATACTTCGCCAGTAAAGCATCGATCTCCTGCTTATCTGCATCAGATAAAGTAATGTCCACTGCTGCTGCATTTTCCTCCAGGTACTTCCTGCGTTTCGTACCTGGTATAGGTATCAGGTGCTCGTCCTGATTCAATACCCACGCCAGTGCCAGTTGTGCTGCTGTGCAGTTTTTAGCCGCCGCCAGTGCTGCGAATGCTGCCGCCAGTTGCTGGTTATTGTCAGCATGTGCTGCCTGATAACGGGGCAGCGACTTTCTGAAATCATTATCCTTTAGTGCTCCCAGGTCCAGCGTATTGGTCACAAGACCACGCGCCAGCGGACTAAAAGGTACAAAAGTGATCTTCAGTTCATTGCACAACGGAATGATCTCCTTTTCCACATCTCTTGTCAGCAAAGAGTACTCGCTTTGTAAAGCAGAAATAGGGTGTACCGCATGCGCCTTCCGGATGGAATTAACACCGGCCTCTGACAATCCCAGATAACGTACCTTTCCTTCTTTTACCAGTTCAGCCATCGCACCCACCGTTTCCTCGATCGGTATCTTCGGATCAACGCGATGTACGTAGTAAAGATCGATCACGTCCGTCTGTAGTCTTTTCAGACTATCCGTTACCGCCTTCCGCATGTATGCAGGCGAACCATCAAATCCTCCGGGCTGTCCATCCGTGAATGTAAATCCAAACTTGGTCGCAAGGAATATTTTAGAACGGTTTGGCTTCAGGACCTTTGCCACCAACTCTTCATTTTTACCATTGGCATAAATATCGGCCGTATCCCAGAAAGTAACGCCGAGCGCTATGGCATGTTCCAATGTAGCGATGGATTCAGCATCATTGGCTTCTCCATAAGCATGGTTCATGCCCATGCATCCCAATCCGATAGCGGAGAGAGAGACATCTGTGTTTCCTAGTTTCCTGTATTTCATGAGATCATCGTTTGTATATGGGTCATTCAATATTGTATACTAAATATACAAAGAACCCCGCTTAGTTACCGTCGTCATTCCTGATACCGCGCCTATTCTTTTGAATAGCTTGCTTCAGTCTGCCGAAGTTATAGTTGATGCTCATGTTGACCGTCCGGAAATATTCCTGCGTGTTGTTGTATTGCGTAAAGAGTTTATCTGACAGTACTGTACGGTTCTGTCTGTATGCCTGAAATGGATTGCTGATAGTAGCTGAGCAGGTCAGCTTATCTTTTATCAGGTCTTTACTGCCACCCAGTGAAACAGCTGTCACAGCATTGCTCGTCGCCTGTAATGACAGCTGGTTGCGTCCGGTTATGTTAAGGGATGCATTGAGCTTCCAGCCTTTATTCATGCGGACGGATGCATTGCCGTTAACAGAATAGTTCCACCTGTTCAGCGAAATAGGGGCAGCATTGCTGGCGCCGTCCAGTGAAAGATAAACCGCATTACCATTAATGCTCAGGTGCAGCCATTTTGTAACAGGATAGTTGACAGTATAGTCAAATCCTAAGCCACTACCGCGGACATTGTTTTCGATCGTCGTAGTATTAATATTGCGGGCTGTATCATAGGACGTGATCTCCATAAACATATTGTTGAGGAACGCATAACTAACAGCCGCATTAACGGATAGTTTGCCTGACCAGCTATATCCCAATTGAATGTTCGTTGTCAGTGTCGGACGTAATGCCGGATTCCCGGATGATTCCTGCGAAGGATTAGAACGGTCCTTAAATGGGTTCAGCTTGTAGATATTGGGTCGTTTCAAGCGCCTGGAAACACCCAGGTTCAGCGAACTGTTGCCACCCAGTTTTCTGTTGATCACTACCGATGGTATAAGGTTCAGAAATTGCTTGTGCAGTCTCGCAGAATCGTCCTGCCAGCTGGCTTCCATGAATGTCTGTTCCATGCGTACACCCGCCTTCAGGTCCCAGTATGTTGAAGAAAAGGTATAGGCATTGTATACACTAAACACACGTTGCTGTCCGTCAAACCCGTTCGTAACAGGATCAGCCGATACATAGGCATTGAGATAATAACTGTAATTACTACGCCATATGCCTTTTACGCCTGCTTCCATACTGAAATGCCGAAAGGCGCGTACATAATCTGCCTGTAACGTATGTTCTTTGAACCGCTCATTGTTATCCTGCCGGTAACCGGGAATATCATAATTGATCGTATCTGTGAATAACTGCTCATAGGCCTGTTTTCTGCCATTGGTAGCATAACGGTAAGAAAAGGTGAGCAAGTTGTTTTTATATTTGGGAGAAGTGATCTGATAATTGATCCCGGCATCCATACCATTACCATGATTGTCATTACTGCTGTGCATAGCATATTGCTGATCTACATTGCCTCCGCTCACCAAACGGGAAATTAGCTGTTCTTCTCCGGCGCCGCCATAGGTATTAAAGTTGCATTGTGCGGTCAACAGATGCAGACTATCTACCGCATAACTCAGCTCCGTACCAAGGTACCCATTGCTACGATGGTGATGCCGGTCGCCTTCCTGTAACAGCATGACAGGTACCTTGGCATAAGCAGTTCGCTGCATGTCATTCCGCGCATGCGGACGATATTCATATCCTGCACCACCATAGACCGAAATACCCAGATCACCTTCTTTCATCGCAAATGAACCACCTATACCTGGCCCATTGGCTGGAAAACGTTCGCTGATATTAACCGTACCGTTATAACCGTCCGCTTTACGCCTGATAGTGACAATATTGATGATCCCCGTCAGCCCTTCTCCATCATATTTCGATGGTGGAGTTGTGATCACCTCTATGTGCTGGATAGTAGAAGCGGGAATCGTTCGTAATATCATAGCGGGGTCTCTTTCAAACATGCCCGATTCTTTCCCATTGATCAGTACCTTATAACTGCTGTTCCCCTTGAGCAACAGATTACCTGAGGCATCCACAGATAGAAAAGGCACCTTTCGCATGATCTCCAGCATACTACTGCCTTTGCTGTCGGGATCGGCCTGAAGATCGTATATAAGGCGGTCTGCTTCCTGACGGATCAATGGTTTTTGTCCGGTGACGGTCACCGTTTTAAGTCCCCGCTTGCGCAGGGTGTCCGCCGTCTGCGCCTGACCTGTCCGACTGACACACAGCAGGAGAATACTACAGGCAAGATATAATAACAGTTTATGCATGAGTGGTCTTTTTAGGCATGGCAATGCCCGTTCAAAGCTGCAGGCGCTTTTATAACCAGGGTATTGCGTATGAAAAATTGGAATTGTCCGGTGGGAGTGGGCGATAGGTTGATCTGAAATGAAGGGGCTTACTTATTGTTCCGGCTGATCAGGAAATAGTATACCAGGAAGCCGGTAGCAATAAATACGGTTTCTACACCATAAGGAAGCGGGGAATTTTCTACATTGAATGGTATGAACTCCAATACGATCAGTCCCAATCCTGCAAAAAGCAGAATAATCCCCCATTTCAGCATATCACTGCTGCTTTTTGGAATGCTGGGCAACAGCTTAAGGGCATTATCATCTATCGGTCCCGCGTCCAGCAGGCGTCTTTTAAGCCTGTAGTTCAGGAAGGCAACGATCAGGGACGCGGTAATAGCAAAAACGCTGATGATCATAATGAAGCTGCCAAGTGTTTCGATGATGTTGAACATGTGTGATTGTTTTTTTCAGTAGACAGGCGTATTTCCAAAAATGTTGCAAAATGAGCAGATTTTTTGCAACATTTATTAGTAAACCGTTGTCTACTCTGACATGATCGCTGAAAAGGAGCTAATTCCCCGCATCTTACATGGAGATATGAAAGCTTTTGAGGTATTGGTAACACAATACCAGGGGCTGGTATTCCATGTGGTGAACAGGATCATCAATACGCAGGAAGATAAGGAGGATATCTGTCAGGAAGTGTTTATCAAGGTGCACCAGCACCTGCGGCGCTTTGAGTATAAGTCCCGCCTGTCCACCTGGATCGCCCGTATCGCTTATCTGACAGCTATTAACTACAGTAAAAAGTACAGTAGCGGTCATACGGTGTCTCACCCGGAGGATATTGAAAACTATAGTTTTACGGATGAACATCCCGGCCGCTTACTGGACAAAAAGGACGTGACGGCATATATTAACCGCCTGATCGCTCAGATGCCTGAACAATACAGGACGGTATTGACGTTATATCATCTGAACGAGTTCTCTTACCAGGAAATTGAGGAAATAACCGGTTTCCCGGAAGGAACTGTAAAAAGTTATCTTTTCCGTGGACGTAAACTGCTGAAGGATAAATTAAGTGTTTATCTTAAAAATGAGGTGTCATGAAAGAGATAGATGAGCAAAAATTGCAGGAAATGCTGGAAAAGGGCCTAAGCCTCCCGGATGTACCACTATCTGCCGGAGAGGAACAGGAACTGGAACGCTATGCCGTTTTATGGGAAGCCCTGGAGCAGCCCGTCGTACCGGCACTGTCTCCCCGTTTTGCTGCAAATGTAAGCGCCGGTATCCGCCTGGAGAAAGACAGGAAAACGGAGTTCCGCTTCAACCTGCTGATAGCAGCCGTCTGCCTGTTACTGGGCGGAGGGGCGATAGCAGCACTGATCGTTTTCAGTGGCAATAGTCCTGTTCTGCAGTTGTTATCTCACTACGGACCTATCCTGCCCGGCGGACTGGCGCTGATATTATTGATCCAGTACCTGGACCACAAGCTGGTGAAGGAAAAGGCCCGCTCTTACAGCTGAATATGAATATGGTCGTCATGCCGTACCGCATAACAGCCATGAAACCTGATCTTATCACTTTCGAGCTGCAGACGCGTTTGCAGATGTGGTTCAATAAATATCTTATGGATAGCAGGGTGGTAGATGATGACCGTCATTAATGCCCGCATCCGCAGACTGTCAAACACATATTTGTGCTTATTTCCCTGTGGTGCTATCTGTTGCAGCACATTATACCAACGGTAACCCTGTTCCCGGCAGCTTTCCGCTGTATTGATCTCACCCGGACGTGGTGTTTCACAGACGCCGTAACCGATCACAGAAGGCGCATTATCTGAAGGCGCGCCGCTGGCTTTATCTATGTAAAGGAAAGCCAGGTCCAGTTTCTTCCCATCATTATGACTCAGGTGCGGCAGCATCGGAAAACTGTTAAAGAAAGGAAATCCGCCATCTAGGTAGTTTACCGCTGTTCCCGGATGGAAGCGGTTCATTTTCAGGGCAATGTCCAATGCGGCCTCTCTCAGGGCCGGTCGTACATAATGCCTGTTCAGTAAACAGGTGCTCAGTCTTAAAGGCTGCAAACCGTCTTTACGAAAGACGGGCAAGGGCACTCTGCCAAAAGGCGCCGCCAGCAGGGGGATAATAAGCAGGGTACTGAACAGGTAGATCAACAGGAACGCACCGATTTTAACCAGTGGTTGCAATATTGGCCTGGTCACTTTCTGCATGATCAGGGGATGTGTACGCCTGGAAATCAGATAGATAATGCCTCCCAGCTGTGTAAGCATGGTCAGGACAATGAATACAAGGACATGTGTCACTATCCGGGCAATGCCAAGGGATTTTTGGATCATAAGCGTATTAGAAGCCGGTAGCGGCAGGGACTAGGGATAAAGGGCGTAAAATAATAAAAAAAGAAGAACCCGTACGCCTTATAAGATGTACGGGTCCTTCTTTTTATGCTAAGCAGGAAACTTATTTCTGTTGTGCCTGTGCACTGCCGAACACTGTTTTCAGCAGGTCGGTCACACGGGCAGCCGGGTCCTGTCTGATTTTCTGCTCTTCTACAGCTACTTCTGAGAAGATACCGGCCACTGCTTTTTCAGTAACATAAGCGGTCAGGTCGGTATTGACAGGAGTAGAAGAGAATTTGTTATATACAGAGAAAACGTCTGACCAGTATTTGGTCGCATCCACTTTTTTCAGCGCTTCGCTGATAGCAGGACGGAAAGCCGCTGTCAGGGACGCGGTCGTTTTGTCTTTGAAATAGTTGGTTGCAGCGTTGTTGCCACCTTTCAGGATGCCCAGGGCATCGGTAATGGTCATTTGTTTGATCGCATTTACGAAAATAGGCGCAGCTGATTTTGCAGCTTCTTCCGCACCCTTGTTCATGGACTGGATCGCTTTGTCCACAATGCTACCCATACCCATGCTGCGTAAGGTGCTTTCTACCTTCTGCGCTTCCGGCGGCATCAGGATCTTGAGGGCGGCATTTGCAAAAAAGCCGTTTGGAGAAGAGAGTTTGTTAGCGCTGTTCTGTGTCCCGATGGTCAGTGCTTCTTTCAGACCAGCAGCTATCTGAGTAGTGCTGAGTTGTCCGTAGGATGGCAGGTTATTGAGTATCTGCTGGGAGGTTTCACAACCAGTGCTGGTTAATAGAAGCGTGGCAGCAATAATACATGCAAAAAAGCCTTTTTTCATAATAGATTGTATTACATTCTTAAATGTTGGTGCGCAAAGATAATCCTCTTCTTATTCATTGCGTTCATGTTTTCTGTTAACTATTGTTATCATTCCCCTGTTCCGGACAACGAAGTGACAAATATTCCCTTTAAAAATGCGATATTGCATGGAGTATGAAAAACGTCCCTTACTGAAAGGGAAACAGCACTATCAGACACATAGTCACTATTACGGGTCAGGAGAGAAAACAGCTTTTAGTAACAATGGGGAAGTCCCGCACCGATACCAGGGACGCCATATAACAGATTCCACATGAAAACGTTTATTATCATCGGAGTAGTAGCCGCAGTCTACATCGTATTCGTTATCATAAAATTAATGAAGCTCAATAGCCGGGCAAAGGAAATAGCTGCCAAAGCCATGAAGGAACGCGAACAACAGAGAGATAAAGCTGTTGAAGACGAACCATTGGTAAGCGAGGATGGCCTCCTGTCCCTGCATGACCGCCAGTATATCGCCTGTGGCGCCAATCTGATCTACCTCCGGGGAGAAAGACTGGATACACTGGAAACCGATACAGAACAGGATGAGATCAGGCACATGCTCAGAAGGGATTGGCATATCAATACCCGGGATAAACTATTGAGCACGATCGACGGACTGGCAACCAGGGGCCACCGGGTCTATTTTAAGCCTATCTGGCAGATACTGACCACCCTGCCGGTACGTGAACGTCAGGAAGCACTGGATAAACTACAGCAGGACTTTGCGGCAAAAGGAGACGATGCGCCGATTGAACAATATGCCGCCAATATCTCTGAATGCTATAAACACCTCCGCGAAATATCCGATTGCTTCGAAGGCAAAAAGTGTAAACTGGATGCCCTTACCTGGGACCTCGGCCGCGCTATTAACCTCTGCCGCTGGGGCTATGACGCAGGGTTCCTGTCAAGAGAAGAATCCATGCGCTACATCCGTAAATTCGGGAAAGAGCTCTTACATAACTACACCAGCTGGGCCAACCTTGGGGAAAACTACCTCATAGGTTTCGCCATGTGGACGGGAGACATCGAACAACTGGATGAACTCCATGGCGGACATTGTGACCTGCTCTCAGAAGATAGCAGTCCGTGGGTACTCTTGGAAAGCAAATAGTTTCTATCGCATTTGATATGAGAAAAGCGGACTTTGATCAAAGTCCGCTTTTCTTTTCTATGGCACTGTTTTATTCAATCATTCCTGCGGAACATGCCGCTTCAATATCACTGATCGCAAACGTTCTTCATGTGCATCTCCCCATTGCCCTAAAGCGGTGATCACGGGGATCAGTGTTTTTCCAAATTCCGTCAGACTATATTCCACTTTCGGCGGCGCCTGTGGATATACTATTTTCGTCACCAGTTCTGCTGCTTCCAGTTCGTTTAACTGCACATTCAAAACACGCCTGGAAGCATCAGGTATCTTGCGCTGTAACTCACTGGGGCGTTGAAATCCCTCATGGATAAACCATAACAAACGGATTTTCCATTTGCCATACAACACTTCTCCGATGAGATCAAGTCCGCAGTTTAGATTGATGGGAATTTTCTTTTCGTACATAAGGTAAATTTACCCCCATTGGGTGAATATCGCAATACGGATAAATTTGTCCCTATGCGAATCCCTGATCCGTACTTGTCTGCCGTTGCCGGATGACTCAATTTTGTGATAGAAAAATGAATCAAATGGAACAGCAATTCAATTTTAACAACGAACTATCAGGTAAGATAGCCTTGGTAACAGGTGGCACAAAAGGCGCAGGTAAAGCTATTGCGGACAGGCTCGTACAGGCAGGTGCAAGCGTGATCATTACAGCAAGAAATCAACCGGAGACCGCTACTAACGACAGGCGTTTTATTGCGGCTGATCTCAGTACATCCGCAGGTGCTGCAAAGGTGACCAGTGATATACTGGCTAAAGAAGGACGGATAGATATCCTGGTGAATAACCTGGGTGGTTCCGAGACGAGTGGAGGGGGCTTTGCGGTATTGACAGATGAAGACTGGGAAACTACTCTACGGACCAATTTACTGGCGCCTGTACGCCTGGACAGAGGTTTTCTGCCGGGTATGATCGAAAGGGGAGCAGGGGTGATCATCCATATCGCATCTATCCAGGCAAGACTGCCTTTATACGATTCTACTTTGCCTTATGCGGCTGCAAAAGCAGGCTTGCTCAACTACAGCAAGAGTCTGTCCAGAGAGGTCTCTTCTAAAGGTGTACGTGTCCTTACCGTTTCTCCTGGCTGGATCATGACCGAAGCCTCAGAAAGAATGGCAGAGAGAATAGCCGAAAGCGCCGCTATCACCGTAGAACAGGCAAAACAAAGTGTAATGGACGCATTGGGCGGTATTCCTTTTGGCAGAGCAGCAATGCCGGAAGAAGTGGCAGAACTGGTAGGTTTCCTGGTATCTCCGAGAGCCGGGTACCTGACGGGTACGGAATATATAATTGATGGTGGAACAATCCCTACTGTCTGATAAAAAAGCGGCACTTTGTAAAGTGTCGCTTTTTATCTATTTAGATGTTGATGACCAGCTTTCCTCTTGCATTGCCATTTTCAATGGCTTCATACGCTATACTGGTATCTTCCAGTGATAGGCTCCTGGCGTCCAGCAATGGTTTAAGTTGTCCGTTTTCCGCCATTTTGGTGGCTTCTTTTAAGATATCACCATGATGCTGCATGCCTTTTCCTGTCAGCATGGGTAATAAAGTGAATACGCCGGAATAGGTGGCTCCCCTGAACGACAATGGCGCCAGACTATGACTACCCCAACCCAGTGCACTGACCACATGACCGGTATAGGTGCGTACCGCTTCAAACAACTGACTCAGCGTTTCGCCTCCCACGGTATCAAAAACGATATCAAATCCCTCGCCATCGGTGTATTTATCCACATATTCCTTTACGCTCATGTTCTTATAGTCAATGGCTGTAGCGCCCAGTTGTTCGATCACTGGTAAGGAATGACTGCTGCCGGTGGCAAATACGGTCGCACCAAAAGCACGGGCCAGCTGTATGGCTACATGTCCGATACCACCTGCGCCACCATGCACCAGTACCCGCTGTCCTTCTTTTACCTGTGCGCGGTCCACCAACCCTTCCCAGGCAGTAATAAAGACCAGTGGCAGGGCTGCCGCCTCCCGCATACTAAGATGGGCCGCTTTAGGGGCAAGCAGCGCCGCATCTACTGCCGCATACTCTGCCAGGGTACCCTGACGGCCACCAATACCGCCCGCCATACCATATACCTCATCGCCAGGTTTGAAAGCCGTAACGCCTTCTCCTATAGCTACCACAACACCGGCCAGGTCCAGTCCCAGTACTGCCGGTACGGCCTGTCTGGCATGTTTGCCCTCGCCTCTCCTGATCTTCGTATCCAGCGGATTTACCCCACTGGCGATGATTTTTACCAATACCTGTCCTTTTTCCGGAACAGGCACCGGCAGTGTTTTTACCTTGAAAGCGTCCCCATAGTTTTCCAGTACCAGGGCTTTCATGCTATCGTTGAGCTGTGTATCAGTAGTCATTGTTTGAATTTTATCTGTTGATAATGCTGGTCATCCGGGATGACCTTGTTTTGAATTGCATAGCAAAGATGTACCTCTTTTTAGGCTTAATTGGGGTATATGTTTGCTATAAAAGTGTATTTTTGCACTATGGTTAAGTCGCATTTATACGAACCCTTCGAAATTGCTGTTTCTGAACCCATGGACGAATGTCCACGGCCTATCCATTCCCACAGCTTTTTCGAACTGATATATGTGGTTTCCGGCACAGGTAAACACTTTGTGAATGAATCAGGGTTGGATTACGCGCCGGGCAACCTGTTCCTGATCGCTCCCGACGATACGCACCATTTCGATATACAGGAACAAACGACCCTGCTCTTTGTTCGGTTCAACGAATCCTATGTCGGCTCATCCAAAGTACAGGAACGCTCCCGCCAGAGCATCGCCTATATTCTAAAGAATGCCAACCATCAGCCAGGTTGCCTGTTGCGGTATGAGGGTGATCAGCTGGTGGCCAGGTCCATCATGGAGGCGGTCATGAGAGAACATGAAGAACGTGGTTTCTACCACCAGGAACTGCTGTTACAGTTTATTGATACGGTATTGATGCTGATCGTGCGGAATATTACGACCATGCTGCCGGAAAAGGTAAATGAGAACACAGAAGAAAAAGCCCTGGAGATTTTACAGTACGTACAGACCAACATCGCGGCTCCCGACAAGATAAGGGCGAAAGCGATCAGCCAGCAATTCGGTATCTCCGAACACTACCTGGGCAGGTATTTTAAGAAACATACCAATGAAACCCTCCAGGAATATATCATCCATTATAAATTGCGCATGGTGGAAAGCAGATTGCTCCACAGTAATATGCGCATGAATGAAATTGCCGACGGACTTGGCTTTACCGATAAAAGTCACCTGAACAGACTGTTTAAAAAGTATAATGGCGTCAGTCCTGCGCAATACCGGAAACAACAACAACAAATGCTGCTGCCAAAGTCTTAACTTTGCACCATCTCCTTTATAAATTCCCACCAACTATAGCTTCGTTTACACTGCTGGTCTGGTTACGTTATGTCACCGATAATACAGTAACTCATTCGTTAAATAGCTGAACGAGGTACCCTATTATACTTAATTTTGCAGTTTACTGCTGGGATAATTGTCGTCAGTACATTTAAAAATAACGAACCGGAATGAAGAAAAGCTTATTCCCCCTGATGTTGGGCGGACTGGGAATTGGAACAACAGAATTTGTCATGATGGGATTGCTGCCTGATATCGCATCAGGTATGAAGATCACGATACCGGAAGCAGGTCATATGATCTCTTCCTACGCCCTGGGCGTAGTGATCGGCGCACCTTTACTTGTATTGATGAGTGGCAGCTATCCGCCGAAAAAGATACTGATAGGGCTCATGATCGTTTTTACTGCGTTCAATGGCTTATCTGCTTTTGCACCTTCACCTTTTACCTTACTGCTCGCACGTTTCTTCTCAGGACTGCCACACGGCGCCTTCTTTGGCGTGGGTTCCGTAGTGGCCAGCCGTCTGGCGGATAAAGGCAAACAGGCACAGGCGATCTCTATGATGTTTGCCGGTCTTACGATCGCTAACCTCTTACTCGTACCAGTAGGTACCTGGGTCGGTCACCACTTTTTATGGCGTTATACCTTTGGAATAGTCGCCCTGATCGGTGTGATCACACTGGTATTCCTGAAAGCCTGGTTACCGGCATTACCTGCCGAACACGAAGGAGATACCCGTTCTCAGTTCCAGATATTTAAAAATCCGGAAACATGGCTCATCATTCTCATTACTGCAATTGGTACCGGTGGCTTATTCGCATGGATCAGCTATATCGCGCCCTTGATGACCAATATCTCCCGCTTCCCGGCTGATAGCGTATCCGGTATTATGGTGCTGGCAGGATTTGGTATGGTGGTAGGTAACTTTATCGGTGGCCGTATGGCAGATAAGTTTGATCCTGCTAAAACCTGTGCAGGCTTACTGGTGGCGATGGCCATCACCCTGACCTGTATCTATTTCTTCTCTGCTGTGCAGCCGTTATCATTGGTGCTGACCTTTATCGCAGGAGCATTGTCTATTGCACTGGCAGCGCCTATTCAGATACTGATGATAGGAACGGCCAAAGGGGCTGAAATGCTGGGCGCTGGCGTCACACAGGCCGCTTTTAATATCGGTAACTCCCTGGGTGCGTTCCTGGGTGGTTTGCCGATCATCGCAGGGTATGGTTACAACTCTCCGGTGCTGGTGGGTACCTTAATGGCTCTTGGTGGCGTGCTCTTTGCAGTCATACTGATCAGAAGACAGGCCGCTGTGCCTGTACCGCAGACAGCCCGTGTAAAATCAAGCGTAACCTTCCACTAAAGGAATATCGTATATCGTAACAGCCGCTGTAATCGCTCAGACGAACAGCGGCTGTTTGCTTTTAAAGCATGATCTCTTTCAATATCTCAACACTCTTCGTCAGTTCTTCCATAGAAGCAGATGCAAACCCCAATCGCAGCGCATTCGCATTAAAGGTTGGGTACACATGCACCTTGCCGTTGGAAATGGTCAGTCCTTTCCTGAACGCCTTTTCCGACAGCAGCGTAAGATCGGCAGCTGGATTAAAGACCGTCCAGACAGACATGCCCCCTTCAGGTATACCAAACTTTACCACGCCTTTCAACTCCCGCTGTAATAATCCACAGAAATGGTCCCGCCTTTCTTCATACACTGGCAATGTCCTTCTCAGATAACGCTGTATCGTCCCGTCATTCAGTAAGTCCGCCATCGCATTGTCCAGGATATGATCTCCCTGCCGGTCCAGCAGAATACGTGCCCTGGACAACAATTCGATCACGTTCTCCGCTGCCGCCAGATAGCCCATCCGGAAAGCAGGAGAGAAGCTCTTGCTAAAAGAGCCGCAGTAGATCACCATCCCGTTTTCATCCGCACTCGCCAATGGGGAAAGTGGCCGGTGTTTAAAGTGAAAGTCAAAATCATAGTCGTCTTCAAAGATGATAAAGCGATACTGATTGGCAAGACGCAGCAATTCCAGTCTTCTGTCAATACGCAGGGCGACTGTTGTCGGATAATGATGATGCGGCGTTACATACACCATCCTGACAGACCGTTGCTCACAGATTTTCCGCAATTCATCCACCACCAGTCCATGTTCATCCACCGGTATACCAATGTGCGTAGCACCGCTATGTGCAAAATTATGCTGTGCCCTTTTCCAGCCGGGTACACCGGATACGATTACATCTCCCGGACTGATCAGCGCATTACACACCAGGTTGATCCCCATCAGGGTACCCCTGACAGACAATATGTTCTTATAAGTGGTTTTCAGTCCGCGGGTCTCATTGAGATAGTCCGATAACGCCTGCCGGTAATGTTTCGGACCAGCAGCATTGCCATAACTCCCGAATTGATAATACAGTCCGCCTCTGCTCAACTGCCCCCGGTATGCCCGGTAAAACTCCTTCAGGGGCGCTAGTCTCGGGTCAGGAAAACCATCATCCAGGTGATAGGCCGTCACAGGTACGTCCTGCATATTATCGGGATAGTCTTTTGGAGGAATAGAGAACCCTGCTTTGACAGGAGTTCCTGCCACCCTTTTGCGGACCAGCTTTTCTGGTGTATGATCGCCCAGATGACCGGATACAAATGTCCCGCGGCCTACCGCACTCTCCAGCCAGCCCTGTAGCTGTAATTCATCGTACGCTTTGGATACCGTGATCCGGTTAAGCCGCAATAGCGCCGCCAGGTCCCTGGTGCCGGGTAATTTCTGTCCGGAACGCAGCTGCCCCTGCCTGATCAATGCCAGTACTGCATCCGCCACCTGCAGATAAACTGCTCTTTCCGCCGAAAGATCAGGCTGAATACCCGCAAAGACCTGTAACATAATTGGACTATCCATTATCTTTAAATTGGACTATGAAGGTAATCCAATGTTTGAATAAGTTTGCACCCATAACCAGTCATTCAACCATGCATTTTTTTCAGCCACACCTCAGTTGCATTGCCTGGTAGTAGAAGTCGCCGGAGATATCATTGGTTATGCCACCTATACCTTTGATTTTTCTACCTGGGATGCAGCCAAATTTATCTATCTGGATTGCCTTTACCTGGAACAAGCCTACAGGAGTTATGGCATCGGTCAGGTGCTGATGGAAAAGGTCGCCGCCATCAGCAAAGCCGAAAACTGTATCAATATGCAATGGCAGACGCCCGACTTTAATGAAAGGGCCATTAAGTTCTACAAACGCATCGGCGGCATCGGCAAAGACAAAGTAAGATTTACATTACCACTCTAACTAAACCGACAGATAATATATGCAGTTCAATATTCAACCGACACTGGAAAATGAACAGGTCATCCTGTACCCACTAAAGGAAGACGATTTTGAAGTATTATATCAGGTGGCTTCCGATCCGCTGGTATGGGAACAACATCCCAATAAAGACCGCTGGAAAAGGGATGTATTTCAAACCTTCTTTGATGGTGCATTACAAAGCAAAGGTGCATTTAAGATCGTACACAAAGAAACAGGTGAGGTCATGGGCAGTACACGTATCTACGACTACGATGCGGCAGATAACAGCATCCTGATCGGCTATACTTTCTACGGCAGAAAATACTGGGGAAAAGGGCTGAATCGGTCTGTGAAGAAAATGATGCTGGAATATCTCTTCCAATATGTATCCGCTGTCCACTTCCATATCGGCGCACAGAACATCCGCTCCCAGATAGCGATATCACGCCTTGGCGCACTGAAAGCTAGCGAACAGGAAGTCGCTTATTTCGGAGAAAAGCCTAAATTGAATTTTGTTTACGTCATCGAAAAAGAACAATACGGCATATAGTATGGAAACTATCAGGATCAGTCAGGCCTCTCCGGAGGATGTAAGTACATTGCAACAGATAGGAACGCAGACCTTCTTTGAAGCCTTTGCACAAGTCAATACGGAATCAGATATGCAACAATACCTGGAAGCTACCTTCAATAAAGAGAAATTACTGACTGAGTTGCATAACCCTGAGTCATTCTTCTTCATCGTATGGGATGGCGCAAGCCCTATCGGCTATCTGAAACTGAACACCGGAAAAGCACAGACTGATCTGAAAGAAACCCATTCGCTGGAAATAGAACGTATTTATGTACTGGGTGCCTATCACGGTAAAAAGGTAGGTCAGCTGCTCTATGAAAAGGCTTTGGAGGTTGCCGGACAACAACAGAAATCATCCATCTGGCTAGGTGTCTGGGAGAAAAATTACAAGGCCATACGCTTCTATGAAAAGAACGGCTTTGTCCCCTTTAGTACGCACGTCTTCCGCCTGGGTGAAGATGATCAGATAGATCTCCTGATGCGAAAAGTATTGGAATAAAATTCCGCATTTCTTAGGGAACGATTGCGTACTTTTTTTTATCGATGTGACAATTAATCCGTAAATATGCTGACTATTACTACTCAATAGCCGCGCTGCCCCGGGCCGGTCAGGCTCTTGCAGTACAAAATAGTTTCCACGAGAAGAACGTTACTACAGAACCTGTATCGGCAGCCTTTGAATCAGTCCTCACCAAAGCCGGTTGTTCCCGCCCCGAAAGAGATACTCTCGATCAGCGCATCGTGGATAACGTGCGTAACAGGACAGGGCGTATCATCGATGTACAAAGTGGTTATCCGCATGGTACGGCTTATACGCAGACCGTCAATGCATGGCCTGCGCTCCGGTCTATGCCCGCACTGGCCGACAGTGACCATAATGGTATGCCGGACTAATATGAATCTACCCACGGACTGAATCCCGGCAATACGGCTGACAGAAACGGATATGCCTCCAACGGCTATACCAATCTTGAGAATTATCTCAATAGCCTGACGCAACAGTTGGTGCAAACCATTCCACACCATGGCTGCTTTTAATAAGCCGCCATGTTTTTATAACTGGTAAGTATCCCCTAATCTGAAATAAAAACTGTCGTCTTCTTTCCTCTGCTGTAATAATCGTTCGTATTCCTTTGCTGCCATATTTACATCCCCGAATACTTTTTCAGTCGTCACACCCTTTGACCCCTTTCGACCGTGACGTGTTCTGACTACCTTATGCGCTAACGTGATCTCAAAAAAACAGGATACATTCTCTTCCTGGTATTCAAAATATTCCATCATTTACCCGCTGATTTTATCTTCTTAGTTATATTTACGTCCGCTTATGTGTCGGCCAAAATAGTTAGTGCGGACAGAGAAAATGAAAATCTGGTATCTACAAATGCTCTACAAGAGCGTGTGAATGCCATCTACAAGAAACTTACAAGAGCTTATATGTTGCACATAATCAAGAAGATAGCCATATCCGTTATAACTGTGTTTTTTTCAACGGCTGTTTGTGTGGCCAATATAACGGCGGACTCTTTAAGCCGTGTCTTATTAAAAAAAAATATCACGACTGAACAGCGGGTGCTGACCTTAAGTCTGCTGGCAAGGGCTACATCTATTACAGAAACTGATCATGCGATCAGCCTCGGATTACAGGCTGTTCAACTCAGCCGCTCACTTTCCGATGCGCAGCATACGGCGATAGCATATGCCATATTGGCGCCTGTTTATCTGCAAAAAAATGACCTCACACGTTCTGCACAGATGGTGGACAGTGCGCTTTTTTATGCTGCAAAAACTAAAAGCACCCTCGCAAGGGGCGTCGCCTGGTATAGAAAAGCCTGGATGGAAAACCTGCAGGGAAAGTCACAGGAAGCGCTGATCAGCGCACAACAGTCATTAAAATACCTGGAGGATAGCAAAGACCAGAACTATCAGTCCTCCGTCTATTATATTATCGCCAGTATATATGCGAACCTGTATGATAGTCCCCTGCATAAAAAATACGCCCAGCTATGTTTGCAGGCCGCTATTAAAGACATGGACTATGACAATATCCTCATGGCCTATCAGACTTTAGGCACCTACTGGCAATATTATCACATGGAGCACCGGGATGATAGTTCCGCACTTAAGGCAGCCTGCTTCTATAACAGAGCCGCTATGCAGCTCTTCCTGTCAGAAAAGGACCGTATGATCTTTCATAGCACCATGGCCATTATTGCGCTGAATACCGCCGATCTCTATGCACAGAACCTCCCGGCTTCCTATCGCGACAGCGTATTTTATTACCTGGATTTTGCACAGCAGATAGGGGAGGAAACCCATCACCTTGAAGTGGTCGCCAACTGCTATGGTATGAAAAGCGACTATGAATCCGCTGCGGGCAATTATGCAAAAGCAGAAGGCCTGTTGCTGAAAGGACTGGAATTCGTCAATGCAGACAGCGCCAGCAACCTGGCTTCCAAAGTCCAGTTTATGTCCTCACTGGCAACTGTTGCAGAAAAACAGGGACACTATAAGGAAGCCTACGAATATCAGCAGAAATATGGCGTGTTGTATACTGATCTCTATAATGAAGAGAAGATGAATATGACGAAGGAACTGGAAGCAAAGTATCAGGCGGAAAAAAATGCAACAGCGCTCAAAACACTACAACAGACGGCCATACTGCATAAAAGACTGGGCTATCTGTATATTGGTCTGGGACTGGCCTCTGTGGCCGCTGCCATCTTTCTTTTCAGGTCCCTGCGCTTCCGTTTGCGCCTGGTGCAAAAAGAAAAGGAAGATGTGGCTTTACTCGCTCAGCTGAAACAGAATGAGAACAGGCAACTGGCCATGGAAAAACAGGAAGCCGAATTACAGGCCCGTCTCAGCGAAGAAGAAGCCATGCGTCTTATTGCAGAACATGAGCTCCTGCAGGAAAGACAGGAGCGCCTGGAAAAAGACCTCCTGGCAGGTACCTTGCAGGTAGAACAGAAAACGGTCTTGCTGCAAACCCTGCAACAGACGATTGCGAGAAACAGAAACGATAAATCGGTACTGGCGCAACTCAATCATATCATTGAGCACGATAAAAAACTGGATGAATCCTTTGCAGATAATAAAGCCGATTTTGATAACATCAGCCCTGAATTCTTTGAAAAACTAAAAGAGCGCTCTGCGAATATGCTATCGCGTCTGGATTTGAAGCATTGCTCGTATATTTACCTCGGCCTCACCAACAAGGAAGTCGCCCAGCGACTGGGAATTGCGCCTAAAAGTATCATTATGGCGCGTTACCGTATTAAACTGAAATTGAGTCTGGCGAAAGAAGAGGAACTGGATGAATATATCCGGTCCTTATAATCTCCCATATTAACGATAAAATTAACCGGGGCTGATGAAGTGGTATACACACCTCATCAGCCCCGGTTTCTTAACAGCTTAGATAGCTTACAGCGTACCGGATATTGTATAAAAAACGACCATTATTTGGTCTGTTTTTATCTGTTTGTCAATGGTTTATATTGTGTTTAAATCCCTATTGTCAAAGAGCTGATGTAAAGTTACCATGACTCCCTGCATTGCTAAAGCATATATCTTCAAATAAAAAAAATCGGAGTTGTAAATCCCCGATTTTTTATTTTAAAATGGCTTATCTTTTTACTAAAGATAATTCTCTTATACATCTCAAATTGATAAAGATATTTCTAGGTTGTCAATAGAATATTATATTTCTCCATTAATAATAAAAAACGCTTTTCAGAAGCAAATTTCATATAAAATTCATCCTCATGAATTATTTTTTCAATAACTATTAAATCGTTTTTAAGTGCAATTTCTAAATTTAGATAAAAGCCATTTAAATCTTCTTTATCAGCCAGTATTTCGGCGAGAGTTGCATAAAAAACTGCATAGTCTGAGTTGATTTCCAGTGCTTTGTAAATATCAAGAAGCGCTTGTTCTAAATTTTTGATCCTTCTATAAATAACGGCTCTATTGTTATATGCGGAGGCAAATGTTGGATAAAGTTCTATTGATTTTGTATAAAAAGTGATAGCATGATCTAATTCGTCTCGCTTTTGATAAATAACACCTAGATTATAATATGCGAAAGCGTCATTTGCGTTCCGTTCTAAAATAGTATTAAACATTTGTTCTGCTTCATCATAATTTCCCACTTGCAATTCAAGATTACCTAAAAGATTCATTGGCACAGAAGACTCTAAATTTCTTCCTAGTAGATTTTCATAATCCTTCCTGGCTAGATCAAAATCTCCAACACTTTCATAGGCAAATCCTCGTTGTATTAAAAATTGGATATTATCAGGATTTAATTCTATGGCTTTGGACATCAATTCTAGTTTTTGCCTGATAGAATTAGTTTGAACGGCCCGTTGAAAGAATCTCTCAGATGCCTTAATGTCGTTGAACTTTTTAATTTCACTATTGGTTAACTCTCCTTCGGCTAATTGTTCAAACAGCCTTAAATAGTCTCGGGAAATCTGAGCAGTAGAATCATCTTTTTCATAACCAATTTTAATTTCTTCATTAATTTCCAGGTCACGATCAGAATGAATCACGTTGATGTTATCAATTGAATACTTTGTAAAATCACTTTTGATCTTTGATATAAGAATTTGCTCTTTCGCTTTATCTTCAGGTTTATCAGTAAAGGGAATCCTGCTTAAAACAAATATTACCTTTATTTTTTTGCCCAGAATTGAATGGTCTGGATAAAGTAAACTATTAATAATTTTCTTTGAGCCTTCCAGGTTTTCTTTATTATTAGCAGCAACAATAACTACATCGTCGGCAAACAAGGATATTGTAATACCAGACATTTCCGATATCCCTGTTCTTGAATCTATAAGTAGAAAATCAGGTTTTAACTGTTTCTCAATCTTTCGTTTTAAATCAAGAAAGAAAGCAACTCCATTTTTATTCTCATATAAAAAGTCATGCCAGTCTATTGATGAAAGTTTTTTCCAGTATGTTTTGGTTTCTGTATTTCCGGCAGGAATTAGATAAAGCTGGCCAATATTTTTTGTATCAGAGATATTTACAGTAAAATTTCTGATGTCAGACTCCAAAAGACCTTCATTTATATAATCGTAGACATAATCCACAATTCCTTTTTCGATTATTATCTTATCTGATAAATGAGACAGCTTTAAATGTAATCCTGGAGCTTCTAAATCGAAATCCAATAAACAAACTTTCTTCCCAAACTCAAGTAAACGTGTTGCTATATTTGTAAGGGCCAGAGACCTTCCAACTCCTCCTTTATAAGAATAAAATGTGATGGTTTTCATCTGTCAATTTTAATGATATTTTCTAATCGCTCACATTAACATACAGGCAAAAGAGAGCCGGCTTGTTTGACCCGGGCGTTAATTTGATCAATGTCAATATTATCGGGAAGATCAAATCCGGATTTGTTCCCTATATCAATTTTAAAAGGATGCACTTCCATATCTAATGTTTCCAGCACCTGAATAATTCTTGGCATACTGGCAGTAATATAATTTCCGGCCTCATATCTCTGAATTTGTTGCTCTTTTAAATTCATTCTTTGGGCAAGCTCTGCTTGCGTCCAGCCTCGGGCAATTCTACCCTTAATTAAAGCCTCGTGAATATTTGTAAAAGAATCTATAGTAACAAAGCTTATTTTCCCTTCTTTTAGTCGTTGATATTCTCTGATTTCTCTTTCAAAAGTCTCCATTTGGCTATTTAAAGCGTCTAATTGAATTTCTCGAAGGATCGGATCAATTATCTCTTCATCTTTTAAAGCTTCAATTGATTCTTCGAATTCCTTTAGCCTTGATTTTGTTATATGCAGTTGTTTGTCATTTTTAATCATAATTATTGCTTTAACAGCTTAAGAAATAGTGAGTTTGACAATCCCTTTGGGATTATCATCTCTGTCTTTTTGAAAAAAATTCATATAAATTTCTTTAGGAGGTCGTGCAATTTGAGTAGCAGGAAAAATCTCTCCTTTGTATTTCATCTTTTGATACATTCTTTCATTTCTGAAATCCAATAGTGTCGGAAATTTTAGCTTTAAATATGCATAATTAACGCCGCTTGGATCCCAGCAAGCATCATAATCTGCCGGATTTATTTTTTTTGACACAAAGCTTCCATCAATATACATCACCTTACATCCACACATCTTAAGCTCTCGAATAGCCAATTCCAATCCCCCGATTAACAATTTTCTATGATCATTAAATCCAAATTCTTCAACAAATATTTTCCAGTCCACATCATATATCCCAGGATTTAAATTTCCATTCGACTGATATATAAACATTTAATATTTTTTATAGAAAAGACCACTAAAATTGAATGAAAGACGAATTTAAGAAAAAATGACAACACAACAAAAATGTTGTGTTGTGCACCGGTGCTGTGTAGGTATCTAATATTAAAACTGAATAATGATTGGAAATCAGTAATTTATAAAGGAATTGATTTGCCTGTTCTCTTTCCGTATCAGGTAGTATAAGATGCTGTAAATCAAATAATAAAGGTGCTCAAGTCCACCTATGCTTCGTGTATAAGGCATGTATGCGTCGTGTGTACTTCGGGTACAAAGTAAGTATCCCGCTGCTCAAGTCCACGGATGCGTCGTGTATAAGGTATATATAAGCCCTGTTTACCCGGTATCTATGGCTGGCCGTCCTCCCAGGTCAGAATACCCCTCTCTGCTCCGTATTATCCCGTTATTATACTATAACTACGCCGTTAGTGCTTCGCTCAGAAACGGAGCAATAACGGCGTAGTTATGGTATAATAACGGGATAGCCGAACAAATCAGTCCTTTTTAACGGACAGCGCCCCCAGAACAACCAGTAAAAAGAACATATTGGTCCCCGTCGCCCAGCGATAAGCTAACAGCCATTCCGATAGGGAGGGATGCGCACCCAGGAACTGGAAAAACAATCCACCGGTAATACACACGCCTAACGCAATAGCAACCTGTTGGAAAGTCACATATGTACCTGCCGCGGTCGCGGCCAGATGTGTAGGGATTTTCTTTAATGTAATGGTCAGGAGAGATGGGAGGACCGATCCGCAGCCCATACCGTATACAAATAACACGCCCAGGAATACCTGCCGGTAGGTGGTGGCCGATAACAACGCACCAACAGGGGCCATTTCCATGATCAGTATATGTATTAGCAACATGCTCAGCATGAGCAAGACACCCGCCTGTAATACGACTTTACCATAACGGGCCGTCAGGCGGATGGAAAAGATGGCCGCCACCACATAACCGATACCCTGTATGACGAAGTAATTGCCGGTAGCAGCGGGTGACAGGCCAATGCCGGTTTGTAATAACACCGTATTGATCAGGAAATAAGAATCCTGCGCAATGAAGTAAGCCATAGCGGTGATCAGCCCCGTATTAAAACTGCGGTTGCGGAATAATTGCAGATCGATCAGGAAGCGCTTTCCCGTCTTTTGCTTGTGATACTGGTCTCTGATAAACCAGGCCAGTAATACAAGGGAAAGTGGCAATAAAAGCAAACTCCACAAAGGCCAGCCCAATTCCCGTCCCCTGATCAGCGGATAGATCAGCGCGATCAATCCGGCGCTCAGGAGCAACACGCCGGAATAATCCGGACTGCCGTCGATCCTTTTAGCAGGCGTTTTCAGCCAGTACGCCGCAGCGGCAACCGACAATAAACCTACGGGCAGATTGACCAGGAACAGCCATCTCCAGCCACTGATCGCACTATCTATCTCCGGCAGCAGGCCGCCCAGGTACTGACCGGCCACCGACGCAATACCGGCAATAGCGCCATAAATACCCAGTGCCTTCGCCCGTTCCTGATGCGCCGGAAACAGGAACTGAATATAGGCAATGCTCTGTGGCACCATAAATGCAGCAAAGGCGCCTTGCAGCAAACGCGCGATATTCAGTTGTGTGGCATTTTGTGCAGCGGCACAACACACGGAAGCTATCGTAAATAGCAACATCGACCGGACAAAGACCTTTTTATGGCCATAGTAATCCCCGAATCTTCCCCCGGTGATCAGGAATATCGCATGGCCTAACAGATACAACGCGATCACCATCTGGCTATCACCGTTCGTACCATGAATACCTGCCCGTATCGAAGGCAGGGCCACATTCACGATAAAAAGGTCCACTACCGAAAGGAACGCCGCTGTTGAGACGATCAGCAATGCTACCCAGCGGTAGATGGCTGTATAGGAGGGTATTTTATAGGTAGTCGTCTGTCGCAATAAAGTACGCATATGATGTGTATAAGTATCCCGAAGGATGGTTTTATGTATTTTTGTTGCAACAAAATTGAGCAGACGATACTTATCGGACAAGTAGTGTCACAGAACATACCTGGTATGAAAAAAGATACTATTGATGATTAACAGCTGCTTAGTGGTTAAAAAAAATCTGACGCGATGGAAAAAAAGATGGAAGACAAACAAACACCGGTAACATCCGAAGAACAAACCCATAATCCCATGATGGAAGCAATGCAGGCGATCGGGGGTAAGTGGAAACTGTTACTGCTGGATACGATCCGCCGGGAATGTCCGAAGCGTTTCGGAGAGTTGCGCAGAGAAATGGAACATATTACGCATACGACGCTCACCGCACAGTTGCGGGAACTGGAACGGGACGGTATTCTGACAAGAGAAGTGTTTCCGGAAGTACCGCCAAGGGTAGAATATAAACTCACCCCATTGGGAAAACAACTCATCCCGATCATGGACGCCCTTTGTGCATGGGGAGAATTGTATGGTAAAGAGAAACCGTAATGTCACTAAAAGCAAGAGTGGCTTTATTTGCCGATACCCCGGGCGAAATGATCGTCACATCGGGTATGCACGTATGACTATGGCCTCATCCGCAGCAGATACAGGGATCACTGATATCACTATTGCCGCAACCTGTAATATCTGTTTGTTTGGGAAAATTTTATTGAGCGATGCTCGTCAGCTTATCAACAATCTCCTCCGGGGTCAATACATAATCAGGGTGATCAAAGGCGATCAGTCCCTGTGGCATCAATGGAAATTCGGCAGTTGCAGGGTCTTGTACAATGACAATCCCCTTCTGATCTTCTATCGCTTTTGCTCCTGTGATGCCATCATATCCGGCTCCGGAAAGTATCACCCCGATACCTTGGGCGCCGATTTCTTCAGCCATTGCAAGAAAAAAATGATCGATGGCCTGATTGATCTTTTCTGTCTCCGGTCTGGATGACAAAGTGAAGGCGCCGTCCCGTATACCCAGTATCTGTCCCTCCGGTAACACATAAACGCTGCCACATACGATATGGATGCCATGATGTATACGTAATACCGGCCTGTAAACGGCTTTTTCCAGTACAGCGTCCAGATGACTGCGGTAGTGCGGAGACAGATGTGGTACAATGACGATCGCCGCGTTCAGATCTCCCGGAAGTGTTCTCAGAATAGTTTGTAATGGCTGAAGTCCCCCTGCCGAAATACCAAAAGCAATTACTTTACATGGAAAACTCATATTAAAGCTTGTATCATGTTACCTGATCAATAAAAATGCCATTACATGCCATCACTACATAAAAGCATCCTTTTTTTCTTCATATACTGTGATCACCGGTGGCTTTGACCAGGATTTAAAGTCAGGAGAGGTCAGCAGATCAAATGGCTGGTGTGTGCCTCCCAGTTCTCCGGAATGTTTGGCAAAGACGACTTCAGCGATCTTATAATGCCGGATCACATAGGAGCAGAGCAGACAGGGCTCCACATTAGTATAAAGGATGGAACCTGCCAGGCTGTCCGTATTGTGCAAAGCGTCCAGGATAGCTACTACTTCGGCATGACGGGTAATATCTTTCTGTTGTTTGCTCTTCTCTGAACCTTCTCCGATAATAACGCCATCTTTGACAATAACACTCCCTACCGGACTTTCACCTTCCTTTGCGGCTATATCAGCAAGCTGATAGCAACGCGCCATAAATTTGTCGTTTGTCTGCATTATGTAGCAATGTTAATGGTTAGCAATTCTTCGTATATGCTGTTAAACTATCTTTTCCTCAGTCCTCGCCAAGAATCTCTCTGATGGCCTGCATATGTCCTGCCAGCTGCTGTTGTTGTTCCTTTGTCAGTTCTTTTATCAGTGTGGCTATCTGCTGATTGGAGGTGTCATTCAGTTCATTGAAAAGCTGCATGCCCTTTTCCGTGAGAGAGACCAGCGTTATTCTTGCATCTTCACTGGAGATCTCCTTTGAAATAAGCCCTGTTTTCTCAAATTGCTTCAGTACTCTGCTAAGGTAGCCTTTATCAATGTGTATTTCAGTCATGATCCGGGAAGCGCTCACCGGCTGATTTGTATGTATCTCATACAGTATACGCGCCTCCACAAGAGAATAATCGCTATTCAGCAAATGGTCATCCAGCAGGCCGATCAGCCCCGTGTAATACCTGTTAAATGCTCTTATACTATCGATGATTTTTTTATTTTTCATAAAATGCGGTTCTTAGCCATGGACAAACGCTCAGATCATAACGGGGCAAAATTAGGACAATGTCAGATCATAACGACGTTCAGTCAATGGCTTGCCAAAGATTTCAGAATGTTTTTCTTCGGTCAGGGTAAATCCGAATTTAGTATAGAGCGCAATGGCAGCATGTTGTTCCTCGGTCGTTAGCAAATAAGCCTCCCGGATGCATTTCTCCCGCATGAACCCTATAAATTCCTCCATGAGCTTTCTGCCAAGACCGATCCCCCGGTAGGCCGGCTGGAAAATGAAATAGCGCAGCTGCACCTGAACGCTCCTGTGCTGTGCTACCAGACAACCAATGATCTTTCCCTCATGCTCGCATATCCATACTTTGTCCCGCATAGTATCATACTCCCGCGCAAAGTCTTTTAAGCCATCCATTACATAGGCTTCAAAGCTGATACCATAACCGCATTCCTTTGCATAAAGGTCACCGTGTATATAGGCTACATAGCCCAGGTCGCCCGGTTGAAGCGTGTTTCTTATCTGGATAGCAGATAGTTCGATAGTGCTCATATTGTTCCTGTCAGTGTGTATTTAAATATAGATTAGTGGTTGACTTTTTCAACCAATTGACAATGCGAAATAAGGTAAATAAGTTGAAAAAGTCAACCTATTTTACAATAAAATATCTGATTTGAAGAGTTACTCAGACACTAACCTGGATACAACCTTTACCGATCCGGCTATTCAGGCCAGCCCCCATTCCTTCAATTTTGTGGTATAAACACAACACATGAAAACGATCTTTATTACAGGCGCTTCCTCCGGATTGGGTGAGGCTACCGCCAGATTATTCGCTGCCAAAGGCTGGCGCGTCATAGCATCTATGCGCAACCCCGAAAAAGAGACTGACCTCCGCCAGCTGGAAAATGTGGTATTGATATCACTGGATGTAAACGATCCGGTACAGATTGAAAAGACGGCAGGAGAGATCATACAGCAATACGACCTCGATATAGTCTTTAATAACGCCGGTTATGGTTTAGTGGCGCCACTCGAAGCGGTAAGCGACCAGCAGATCGTCCGGCAGTTTGAAACCAATGTATTGGGCGTGATCAGACTGACAAAAGCATTTATTCCTTATTTCAGGGAAAAGGGCAGGGGACTCTTTATCACCACCACTTCTATGGGGGGCGTGTTTGGTCTGCCTATGAGTTCCGTTTATTGTGCCAGCAAATTTGCGATTGAAGGCTGGACGGAAGCATTATCTTATGAATTGGGCCAACTGGGGATCGGTATCAAAACAGTGGCGCCTGGTGGTATCAAGACAGATTTCACAGGACGCTCTCTCGATACCGCAGGGCATCCGGCGTATGAAAAAATGATGGGGCAATTATTCGCAGGCTTCGATCCGGAACAGTTCGCAACAGCGGAAAAGATCGCAGCGACCGTTTACGAGGCCGCTACCGATGGCAAACAACAACTCCGCTATCTTGCCGGTGAGGATGCAAAAACACTGTACGCCCGTAGTCTTAGTATCGGTACAGCTGCTTTTCACCAGGAAAGGAATGCCCTTTTTTTCGGAGACTAACCATCTTAATATCACGGTGAAGGGATCTGATTCCCTTCACTTTTAAATACATTTGTACCATGGGACAGCAGAAAGCACCGCCTGTATTCAACTCCGTATCCGAATTACTCAGAGCATTGGGATTACCTGCTCCGCAACATCCTTTAATTGCCGTTACCAACTATGCAGAGATCACCACTGATGTGACAGAACTCTCCAAAGGGATGGTCCTGAACATGTATAAGGTCTCCCTTAAATTTAACTTCAGGGGCAAGATCAAGTACGGACAACAGTACTATGACTTCGATGAAGGCGGACTGAGTTTTTCATCTCCGATGCAGGTGATCGCTGCTGCAGAAGAGGAAGCCGATTACAGCGGACTGACCTTACTCATTCACCCCGATTTCCTGCGTAATTATCCCCTGGCCAAAACCATCAAAAATTACGGTTTCTTTGATTATTCCGTTCATGAAGCGCTTTGTCTGTCCGAACAGGAAAAACAGGTCATTATGGGCATCTTTGAAAGCATCAAACGGGAACTGCACGCTGCCATAGATCACTTCAGTCAGGATATTATCATCTCACAAATCGAGCAGTTACTCAATTACAGCAACCGTTTCTATAACCGTCAGTTCATCACCCGGAAAGTGGTTCATTCCGATCAGTTGTCCGCTTTGGATGATATGCTGCGTGACTATTTCGATCGTGATAACGCCCTGTTTGAAGGTATTCCTGCCGTGGATGAAATAGCGGCTAAACTCAACGTTTCCCAACGTTATCTCAGCGACATGTTGCGCTCACTGGTAGGGGTGAACACACAACAGTACATCCAGCTGAAAATGATCGATAAGGCAAAGGAGCTGTTAAGTACGACCGATCTCACTATCGCAGAAATAGCGTATCAGCTGGGTTTTGAATATCCGCAGTCGTTCAATAAATTCTTTAAGAAACAAACGACGGTCTCTCCGCTGGACTTCAGGAAATCATTCAATTAAATACGGAGCAATGATTTTACCAGGCCCTTTCTTTGCTTTGCAATAGGGATTTTCTTCTCCGTATGCTGCATGACCAGATAGCCGCCGTCTTCATTGAGCATACTGGTCACATGCATGCGGTTCACCAGGTGTGACTGATGACAACGGATAAACCCGTACGGGCTTAATAATTCTTCATATTCATACAGCGGTTTTGATATCAGGTGTTCACTGCCATTGGAAAGAAAAAAGGTCGTATAGTTGTTGGAAGACTCACACCTAATGATCTCTTTCACGGGTACAAAGAAGGTCTCTTTCTGCGTCGGCAGGGCAATCTTCTGGTATGCATCCGGCTGTTGCTGCTCCAGTAAATGCAGCAGATTGTCCAGGCGTAGTGGTTGGTGTTTGTTATTGACAGATTGCTCTATTTTATTAACAGTGATCTTTAATTCTTCAATATTGATAGGCTTCAGCAGGTAGTCCAGCGCAGAGAACTTTACTGCCATGATACCATAGGTATCGTAAGCCGTCACAAAAACGACCTCAAAGTCAATGTCTTTGATGGACCGTAACAGATCAAAACCATTTTCTTCCGGCATCTCGATATCCAGAAAGACGACGTCCGGCTTTAGCTGCATGATCGCTTTTCTTGCCGCTGCCGCATTCATAGCCGATCCGGTCACGGTAATGCTTTGACAATGTTTGTTAAGCAAAGCCTGCAGGTTGTTGATATTGATGATTTCGTCATCTACGATGATGGCAGTGATCATTGATTTATCCAGTTGTGAAAGGTTAAAACAGCCGCTGTGCCTGATTGCTTATTAAAAGTAAGACTTATCAACTGTGTACGATGGAATAGTTTATTAGCTGTTTGTATCCGGGCTTCCGTCAGCTGCAAACCATAACCAGTTGCTGATGTTGTTTCTTTCCAGGTGCCATTATCGCTGATAACAATGACGAGGCTATCTTTTTTATCTCCTGCTTTACAGATAATACGGAGTTGCCCTTTATCTCCCATACCGGCTATGCCATGCTTGATGGCATTCTCTATCAATGGCTGAAGCAGGAGCGTGGGTATCTCGATATCGGCAGGATGTAAGGGATCAGCGACTTCTATCTGCCAGCTGAAGTTAAATCTTAAAGCTTCTAATCCGATGTACAGGCGCATCATATCCAGTTCCTGGTCCAGTGTATTCAACACCTGCTGGCTTTTGGACAATGCCTTTCTGAGTAAAGAACTGAACTCCTGTAAATATAGATTCGCCTCATCGATACGCCCTGTATTCATCAGACCCTGAATCGTGCTGAGTGCATTAAATGTAAAGTGTGGATTTAATAACGATTGTAGTTTGACAGCTGCGTCTTCCAGTTTGTCCTGTGCCGCTTTTGAAGAACGGAGTTGCTTTTTATAAATGGTTAGTATAGCAATAAAAATAGCGGCTGCCATCAGTACGCTAAATGATATGTACAGATAGGGGGACTGATACCAGTATGGCTGTACGGTGATATAGCAGATAACGGTGGTTTCCCGCTGAAGGGCATATCTGAACGATAACTGATAAGGTGTATTGTCTTCCAGATGGATAGGGCCAAACCCACTGCTGTTGACAATATATAACGTTTTTTTCTTTTTGAGGTCTGTCAGTACATAGTCAATTTCGGTACTATCAAATTCATCAGCACCTGCCGTTCTGAAAGTAATCCTTTCTCCTGGTTTGACCTGAATTTCGAATGGTTTATCAGGTCTCGCAGTGATACGGGTGGAAAATGTATCTCCATCCAGCTTTCGGTATAGCATGAGTTCCGGTATCACTTGTATCCTTTTTATACGACAGCGGGTGATCATGGAATCCGTTTGCTGATCGTAGAGGGTAATAACGTATTCCTGATCGATGTTCAGGTATACCTGTATACTTTTGCCCCCGAAAATCTTCACACTTGAATCAGCTTTGTTTTTCGTATTGTATAAACGGAAGTAATACCGGGATACTGATTGAATAAACGTGCTGTCTGGCAGAATGTTAATAAACCCTCCGGCAGTGTACAACTGTACCTGTCGCTGATCAGGGGATTTTTCTGTCCGGCCGGAGAGTAATCCGGCGCTAACGACACGGAAGTGTGTTAAATGCTGCGTCTTTGAAGGCTGAGCAGCTGCAGATTGCAGACAGAGTAGCGATATCAGGATAAGAAAGGTATTTGCTATGCGTATGCGCTTAATCATAATAGAATGATGCTATTCAGGTTACTCAATATAATATTATTTATTGTGGAGTTGTCTTATTGCTGTTTGGCGATATCGATCATGGCTTCCATTTCGTTGATCAGCGCTGCGTCCGAAGTGTATCCCTCGGATATAAATCGTAACATTCCGTTTTTGTCGATGATCGCCCTGAATGGGATCGCTTTTACGTTATAGGCGGCAGCTGTTTCAAACATGCCGGAATCGTCGGGGATGGGAATATCTATCAATGTGTTGGCAGGTTGCGCATGCTTTTTAAGATATTGCTTTATCCTGCTGCTCGCAGCTGCTCCTTTTTCCATTGTTGCTATGTAGTACCAATCCACCTCCGGGTGCTTTTTTTTCAATCGCTCCATTGCCGGCATCGCAGCTTTGCAGGGAGCGCACCAGGTGGCCCAGAAATCGAGTACGACTACCTTGCCCTTCCTCTGGGTAAGATAAACGCGATTTTCCCTGGTGTCGGTGAGGCTGAACGGTGGCGCCGTTATATCGGTGAGCAGTTTGCTCATCAGCGCCGCTTTATATGCACTTACTATATTTTGCTGAAGAGAGTCCATGAAACGAGATGCCTGATCTGCATTACCCGTTCTTGTAGCCAATAGCCGCGTGAGTTGTTGTTGCATGGGCAGACTCGCATTGCCTGTTGAGGCGCTTCTGAGCAATATATCATAGGATTTGTCGGCTTGTCCGTTAGCTTCTAATAGTACCGCATATAACTCAGCAGAAGCCTGATCTGCGCTGTCCATTGGTAAGTAGCTAAACGCCCTTTCTATATAACTAAGCGCCATAGCATTCTTCCCATTCATATGAAGTATCTGTGCATAAGATAGATAATAAGGATATTGAGCCATAGACATAAACCGGTTCCAGTCCTGTAAGGGGAAATCCGCTGGCCTTGCAGAAGGATCGTCTTTAAAAGACAGGTATAGATCAATTGTCCTTTGCGCAATCAGTTCTGCATAAACCAGACTCTTTTTATTGCTGATCAGTTCGTTCGCCGCCATATTCAGATAGGAAGTCTGATTGAACTTATTCTTTATCTGATTGATATAATTTTCAAATTGAGAAAAGTTGTTTACATGCAGGAAGGTCAGTGCGGTGATTCCTTTTATAACATCAATGTTTTCCGCGTCTTTAACCGTGTCAAGTCTGAACTTTTTTATAAGGACAGACATGGCCTTTACATTTTTTTCAGGCTTAGTTTCCTTTGTCATATTACTGATACGGGCGTTCAGTGAATTCCTGTATTGTGCAGTCACCTGGTATCTTGCTAAAAGTTGTATGCTGATAAGTAGTATGCTGATAGTCTTCATAATGTTATTAAATTGATCATAAAACTAAAAGACTATAGGGGGACGGCATAGCTTCAATGTGAGGATGGATGGTATGAATGTGAATTCATATTGAATGGAAACTTATATATTTGAACCGGTTTACCTAATTACTATGAAAGAACTTGTTAAACAGGTGATTGCGTCCCTGGATGAATATTACACAGTTGAGCGGCTAAAAGAAGCTTTCTTTGAGATCATGAAGGAAGAAGACGAAGATACTCCCCCTGATGTTGCCGACGTATACTATGAGATAGATAATCCCATCACCATAAGCCGGCAGGATACTTTCATCAAAATGAGAAATGGGACCATAGAATGGTATCTGTCGGGGGACGAAACCTACCTGCAACAGGCCATTTTATGGGTGCTGGTAATTGACGCCGTATCAGGACAGCCCAAAGTTGAACTGTGTATGCAACAAATGTTCAATGGAGAAAACTATGGTATGCATCACGCAGATGCTTATCCGGTAACGACTTTACCCAATTAGTTATTATGGAACAATATTTACTTGACCTGTTCAATAACACTGGACTGGATTTTGATAAATTCTTTACAGAGGAAAAGATAAAGAAGGACCTTTTTGACTACTATGAAGCTACTGAGATAGATGCCACGTATATGTCTAACTATCAGAATAAGAAGGGTAAATGGAGACGGAAACTTTGGCCTTGCGTTCTTACGTTGGACAGTTATTTGGAGCATAGGACGATTAATATCCGATGGGATGAACAAAAGGACTTCTTTATTCGCCTGTATGTTGATATTCGCTCTGTAGTTGAAGACCAATATGGGAGATACCAGAAATGCCAGATCTATTTTCGCTACAATGCGGACCTGGAACTAGAGAATATCAGGATCCATTGGGACCATGGTTCAGATGAGGTAAATGACTGATAATATTCCCCTGCTTCCTTACCTGTGCCATTTCAGACCTTAAATTGTCCATTTCAGGTCATTTAGTATCCCTTCGGCCTTCCTAATGCGTACATTTGCAGCATGTTCAGGTCATACCACTTTAAATGGTGCTTTATCCTTATCGGTATACTCGCCGGTAGTACACTGGTCATGAGACTGGGAGAGGTCAGGGCATGGGGTATCGGACAAGTGCTTGGACATATCCTGTCGATCACTTTTCTGATCTTTTCCTGCTGGTTTGTACACGCCTTTTTCAGGAACCTGCAATTACCCATACACAACAGGGTCAGGATCATTATCAGTATTACCACAGCGATGGTGATAGCCCTGGGTATTACGTACTATTATGACCTGTACCTGCCACCCGGATTATTACCGCCACGTGAGATTTTTGCGGGCGGCACCTTTGCAGATTTCCTCAGAAGGCTGATGGCAGGCTTTTACCTGAGCATGATCTGTTATATCGTGTTCAACATCGTTTACACCAACAACATCCTGCAGAAGACGCAACTGGAGAATGAACACCTGAAACAGGCGCATCTCCATGCACAACTGATATCCTTACAGCAACAGATCAGCCCTCACTTTCTGTTTAACTCACTCAGTACTTTAAAGAATATCGCAGCCGACACAGATACCAAGAAATTCGTTGTACAGCTGGCACATGTATACCGTTACCTGCTCAATTATAACGAGCACCATGTGACCTCCCTGTCGGAAGAGCTTTCTTTTATCCATTCCTACCTGTATATCCTGCACCAGCGCTTTGAAACAGCCCTGGACGTGAATATAGATGTGCCTGACCGTTACCTGGACTGCCTCATACCACCGCTGTCCTTGCAGCTGCTGCTGGAAAATGCGATCAAGCATAATGTATTATCGCCGGAAGCGCCTTTGCATATTTACTTGTCAGTCAATAGTAAGGGAGAGTTGGATGTGGTGAATAACTGTCGCCCTAAAAAGGTAACAACAGAAAGTACTGGTCTGGGACTGCAGAATATTAAAGACAGGTATCAGCTGCTCTTTAACAAAGATATCACGGTCAATAACACCCACGAAACCTTTACAGTCAGTTTACCTTTAATCAGCAATGAACGTAATCATAATTGAAGACGAACGGAGAACAGCGATTGAGTTGAAGTCTATGCTGGAAAACATCGATCAGGAGATCAATGTAATGGCTATCTTACCCTCAGTGGCGACTGCTATCGCATGGTTCCGGGAAAACCCGACACCTGATCTTATATTCTCGGATATCCAGCTGGGAGACGGACTGAGCTTTGACATCTTCAAAGAAGTGCAGATCAATGTCCCCGTGATCTTCTCCACTGCATTCGATCAGTACGCTATCAATGCCTTCGAGTCAAATAGTATCGATTACCTGCTCAAGCCCATCGAGGAAAGTATGCTGGAACGTAGTTTACAGAAGTATAACCGTATCCGGGAGCACTTTTCCGCCGGTGCATATGCTACCAATTTAAGTAAGGCGGTCAATCAACTGGATAACAACTACAAACAGTCCATTCTCATCTACTACCGGGAAAAGATCGTCCCTGTTAAGGTCGGCAGTATATCCTTCGTATATACGTCCAATGGTATCGTCAGGATATACACCACAGAAGGGCCGGAATATACCGTCCCCTACACCATTGAACAACTGGAGGAAATGCTGAACCCACAGGTCTTTTTTAAGGCCAACAGACAATTCATTATCAACAGGAATATTGTCCAGGACATTGAGCATTATTTCAACCGCAGGCTCATCGTAAAAACTACCTGCCCCACGCCGGATAAGATCATCATCAGCCGTCTCAAAGCCCAGGATTTCCTCCGTTGGGTAGAACAGTAATTCCCCCCTGGCATTTCGTTTGTGATTTTGGTCATTTCATAACCCCATCTGTGTCGCTCATAAGAATATCAAAAAAGCGCACCCGGGTATCATCTAGCTTTGCTGTCAATTACTGACCGGCGCCGGTAAAGAGGCTGCCGGAACGGACTTTATGGATTTCTTAGTTGATATATGAATAAAAGACTATTATTAGCAACACTTGCATTACTGCCCTCCGGACTGTTCGCACAGTCGGTCTGGACATTACGTAGCTGCATTGAGTACGGTATGAAAAATAACCGTAACAACGTCATCTACGACAATGAAAAGAAAGCCGCCGATGCACAGGCAAAAGAAGCGCTCGCCGCTTACCTGCCTTCCGTTAGTCTGAATGGCTCTCTGGATGACAACCTGAAAGTTCAGGAAACCGTCATCCCGGCTGGTATCTTCGGACCGGACGACATCCGTGTGGCCTTCACCAAGAAGTTCAATTCTAACGGATCTGCCCAGCTGGACCAGACGATCTACGACCAGTCGCTGATCGTCGGACTGAAGGCCAATAAGTACAACGTACAGCAGGCTACGCTCAACCAGAAGAAGAGCGAGGAAACCATCATTTACAACATCACGAACGCCTACTACCAGATTTTCATCTACCGGGAACAACTGGGCATGCTGAAAAGCAACCAGGAGAAATACCGTCAGCAGATGGATGTGACCGCACAACTTGTCACTAAAGGCACCGTGCTGCAAAAAGAACTGGACAAAGTCACGGTGGACTATAACAATGCCGTTTCTCAGATCGTGGTAGCAGAAAGCAACATCACTTTGTCTGAGAACCAGCTGAAGTATGAAATGGGCTATCCGATCAAAGACCCTATCCAGGTAGATAGCAGCGCCACTGAAGGGAACCTGCGCGTGGTAGCGCCGGTACTGGCAGAAGAGAAGAACTTCTCTGCCTACAACCGTACGGACTATCAGCTGTCACAGGTAAATGCTTCATTACTGGATATCGATCAGCGGCGTATCAAGGCGGGTATTTATCCCCGTCTGACAGCCTACGCCCGTTACGGCGCCGTTGGCTTTGGGGACAAGCTTAATCAGTCATTTTCTACAATGAGCACCTACTCCGCTATCGGATTAAAACTCAGTTTCCCGCTACTGGATTTCTTTAAGCGTAATGCACAATATAACCAGGCGAAATACAAACACCTGAACGCTGTGGAGAAACTGAAACTGGACGAAGGGAAATATGAACTGGAATATGAGAACGCGCGGACAAAGATGATGAAGGAACAGAGCAATGTGGAAAACAACCGCCGGAACATAGACCTCGCCCAATCTGTATTTGAGGTGACCAACCTGCAGTACGAAAAGGGCACCACCGATATGACCGATTGGATCAATGCACAGAACTCCGTAAAGGAAGCACAGAATAATTATCTCAATTCTCTTTACAACCTCATTCTTGCCAGACTCGAACTGGAGAAGACTGCAGGCACCCTGAAGACTTTTTATACGGCTTTATAAATCAGCACATGAGAACCAGATATATTACCATTATTGCCATCATAGCGATCGTTGCACTGATCGTGTTTAAGCTGGCCGCTAACAAGCGCAAACTAAATGAAAAGAATAATCCGGCCCCGGTCGCCGCTGTACGTATTCCTGTGAAGGTCGCAGCAGTAGCGGAACAGGTACTGGAGATCAATATTCTCAAAACGGGTAACCTCGCCCCGTTTAAAGAAGCAAAAGCCCTGGCTATGTCAGGAGGTACCCTGTTAAAGGTGAACTTCGACCTGGGGGATAACGTAAAACAAGGCCAGGTACTGGCGGTAACAGATACCCGGCTCGCGCAACTGGAATTGCAGAAAGCAGAGACAAATGCCGCCAAACTGAAGAATGACCTGAACGTATATACCGAACTGCTGGCTGGTAAAGCCGCTACACAGGAGAAGGTCAACGGCATCAGACAGGACTATGAAAATGCCGTGAACCAGGTACAGCAGGCAAAGAAGAATATCTCGGACGCCGCCATCCTGGCGCCTACCGGTGGTGTGATCGCTGCCAAGAAGGTAGAGCAGGGCATGTTTGTGAATGCAGGTACTGAGATCGCGTCTATTGTCAATCTCTCCCGTGCAAAAGTACAGGTCAACCTCACAGAGGCGGAAGTATATAAAGTGAAAGAAGGACAACCGGTGAAGATCACTACAGACGTCTATCCCGGTAAAACATTCAGCGGTACGATCAGCTTTATCAGTCCGCAGGCAGATGAAACACACAACTACCTCGTAGAGATCCTCATCGGAAATGACAATGACACCCTGCTCAGATCAGGAACTTTTGTATACGTCGATTTCTCCAGGAAAACAGAACAGCAGGTATTGGTGATCCCTAGAGAAGCACTGACCGAAAGCGTGAAAGACGCTGCCGTATATGTATTACAGGATAGCGTTGTACACCAGCGTAAAATACAGACAGGCGCAGATGTGAATGGAATGGTACAGGTGCTTGGCGGATTAAAACCAGGAGAACAGGTGGTGACCTCGGGTCAGATTAACTTAAAGGACGGCAGTGTTGTCAGTGTCTCCAAATAAAAATATTATCGCTCATGTCAATAGCAGAAGTTGCCGTAAAACGGCCTTTACTGATCATTGTGATATTTACGGTGCTTATCCTCTTCGGGTTGATCAGCTACAATAAACTGAATTATAACCTGCTTCCAAAAATAGAAGTGCCAACGGTGACGGTCAGTACGATCTATCCAGGCGCCTCGGCCTCGGAAGTGGAATCATCGGTTACCAAAAAACTGGAAGATGTATTTGCGGCAGTAGAAGGCCTGGACAAGATCAATTCTACTTCCCAGGAAGGTATCTCTCAGATCATCATACAGTTTAAAAGCGGTACCAATATCGACGAAGCAGAAGCCAACGTACAGCGGAAGGCTGATCAGGCTATCAACGATCTGCCGGATGATGCCGATCGTCCGCTGGTAAATAAGGTCAACCTGGAAGAAGCGCCTGTCGTACGTGCAGGTGTCACTTCTAATCTGACGCCTGCTGCGATGTATGAATTCGTAGATAAACAATTGCGCCCGGTCCTGCAGAACGTAGCAGGTGTGGGACAGGTGAATATCATTGGTGGAGATGAAAGACAGATTCAGATCAATGTCGATCAGAACAAACTGTGGGCATATGGCTTAAGTATCTCTGATGTGACCAATGCAGTGAATAATGCGAACCAGTCCTTTCCGGCGGGTAGTATCGAAACAACAGAACAGCAGTTCACGATCCAATACGATGCGAACGTAGTATCTGTTGCGCAACTGCGTGACCTGATCGTACGTCAGCAACCCGGCAAGGGAAGTATCTATCTGCGGGATGTAGCAGAAGTGGTGGACGCTACGGCCAAAGCGACTGCGATCAACCACATCAACGGAGTGCCTTCTATCGGTATCCAGATCATCAAACAATCAGATGCAAATGCCGTAAACGTAAGCCGGCAGGTAAAAGCTGCGTTCGAACGTATCGAAGGACAGTATAAAAACAACGAACTTAAATTTACTATTTCTACGGACCAGTCGACATACACGCTCCGTTCTGCCGATGCAGTAATGGAAGACCTTGTACTGGCGGTTGTCATTGTAGGGATTGTCATGCTGGCATTCCTGCATAGCTTCCGGAGCTCCATGTTTGTAATGGTGGCACTGCCTTCATCCATGATCCCGACCTTTATTGCCATGTACCTGCTGGGTTTCTCCCTCAACCTGATGACGCTGATGGCGCTCTCGCTGGTAGTAGGTATCCTGGTGGATGATTCTATCGTGGTGCTGGAGAACATTTACAGACACCTGGAAATGGGATCAGACAGAAGAACGGCTGCGCTGGAAGGGCGTAACGAGATCGGTTTTACGGCCATGGCGATCACATTAGTGGACGTGGTCGTATTCCTGCCACTGGCAATGTCAGGTGGTATTATCGGGTCTATTCTGCGTGAATTCTCCCTGGTAGTAGTGGTATCAACACTCATGAGCCTCTTTGTATCTTTTACAGTCACGCCAATGCTGGCCAGCCGTTTTGGTCGCCTTGAACATCTGAATCCAAAGAGCTGGTGGGGTAAAGCCAACCTGGGCTTTGAAAGTCTGATCGACAGCACAAAAGAGAGTTATGCCCGTATACTGGTGGTGATGTTAAGAAAGAAACGCTGGTTATTGTCCGGCGTCATCGTCCTGATCATCGGTTCCATTATGTTGCTGGCAAAAGGTTTTATTGGTGCTTCTTTTATCCCTTCGGGAGATCAGGGAGAGCTCATGATCAATCTTGAACTGAATCCTTCCTCCAGTATCTACCAGACCAACATGGTGACGCAGGAAGTGGAAAAGATCATTATGAAGCGGCCTGAAGTAGATAAAGTGTTTTCAAGTATCGGTTTTATCACCGGTGGTGTGGCCGGAAGTGGTAACAATGCCAACCGTGCAGAACTGACCGTCACCCTGAAAGGTGCTGATGAAAGAAATATGACGGCCGAGGAATTTGGCATCATGATACAACGACAATTGACTGCTGCAGTTCCCGGTGCAAAAGTAACTGCTTCTCCAACCTCTATCACCGGCTCCGGTAGCCAGGCGCCTATTCAGATCGCTATTAAGGGGCTGGACCTGAAAGCCGTTCGCTCCATTGCAGAACAATATATGAAAGAGGTGACCAGCGTAGCGGGCACACAGTTCGTACAGCTGTCTGTAAAAGCCCCTAAACAACAGATTGAAGTAAAGCTGGACCGTGAGAAGATGACATTACTGGGTATCAATGCGACCCAGGTAGGCGGCGCATTACAAAACGCATTCAGTGGTAATGACAATAGTAAGTTCAAACAAAACGGAAACGAATATGACATCCTGGTGAGTCTTGACCGCTATGACAGATCGAATATCAGTGATGTAAAGGCCCTCACTTTCTCCAATACCAACGGACAACGTTTTGTGTTGAGTCAGTTCGCCGATGTAAAAGAAACCATGGGCGAAAGCGTACTGGAAAGAAGCGACCGTCTGAACTCCATAACTGTAAACTCCAACGTAGCTGGTCGTCCGACAGGTACGGTAGCGGAAGAGATCAAAAAGAAAGTAGCCGGTATCAAATTACCGCCGGGTATCTCTGTTGAATACTTAGGTGATGTGAAAAACCAGGGAGATGCATTCTCCAGTCTGGGATTGGCGCTGGTAACGGCGATCCTGCTGGTATACCTGATCATGGTGGCCTTGTATGAAAGTGTCATCTATCCGTTTGTAGTATTGTTCTCTATTCCTGTTGCGCTGATCGGTGCTTTATTGGCACTGGCGCTGTCCATGGAGACCCTGAATATCTTCTCTATCATCGGTGTTATCATGCTGTTAGGATTGGTGTCTAAGAATGCGATCCTGATAGTAGACTTTACCAATCAGCTGAAAGAAGAAGGACGTAGCGTGAATGATGCATTGATCGAAGCAGGAAAAGAACGTCTCCGCCCTATCCTGATGACGACCCTCGCGATGATCCTGGGTATGTTGCCTATCGCATTGGCAACAGGCGCAGGTTCTGAGATCAAAAACGGAATGGCCTGGGTGATCATCGGTGGACTGACCAGTTCAATGATCCTGACCTTGTTTGTAGTGCCTGCTATGTACCTGATCATTGAGCGACTGAAGAACCGCTTCCAGAAGAAATCTACACCCGATACGAGGTTAAGTACTACCTGATCATATTCCATTATAACCAGATAACGGCAGCTGTAACAAAATGATTTGTTACGGCTGCCGCCTGGGTTTCTTTTACCACAACAATTTAAATACATAGCTGATGAAGTCCTCTCTATACTTCGGTCTTTTATCTGTTTTTGTTACAAATGAACTGATGGGCCAGGGGCAGATGCCACCCGCGCAGAAGAGAATGGTAGATTCGATCAGGAAGGTGTATATCAGGGAGGCGGCTATCAGGAGTACGTCTTTGAGACAGGTCATGGTCTCCACGGATTTCATATCTAACGCAGACATCAATGGGAAGCTCTATGGCAATAACCTGTTCGATGGCAAGATATCCCAGATACGTACATCGGCGCTGGTGAACGTGCCGGTAGTTGCCTGGGGAAAGAATAAGGTGACTGCCTCTTTCAGCCTGTTCCATCAGTACCTGAACCTGGTAAGCAATAAAGCGTACATGCCGGATGATTTTAACGTGCAGGATACGGCAATGAATAAGGTGACGGTAGGCGTAAGTGCCTCTTTCCAACGGGTAGATTCATTGTTTGGCCGCAGGGTGATCTATACCGGTAGCCTTACGGTCCTCTCGGATGATTACCGGCTGGCACAGAAGATCAGTTTCTTAGGTGGAATGATCTTCCAGCTGAAACAGACAAGGACAACCAACGTCAGTCTGGGACTCTTATTGAACATCGATCCGGCGGTCAATATCCCGGTCTTGCCACTGTTTGTCTACTGGCATATGTTTCCCAATAAGCTGGAACTTGATATCAGTCTGCCGCAACGCATCGGCGTAAGGACCGCCTTGTCGAAAAGAAGCTGGTTCACCTTCGGTAGTGCTATCGCCGGGTCTGTTTCCTTCTTCCGCCTGTCACATGCCGTACTGCCCGCAGATGCGAGTTTCTCTTCCGTAGACCTGAAAACAGGCCCCGGACTGGAATTCCGTATAGGCAAGCTGTTAATGTTAGGGGTGAATGGTGGGGTACTGACCCCGCTGACCTCAAGACAGTATGAACGGAATGAGAAATCTGATAAGTATTTCCTTTCCAATAAGATCAGCACTATACCGTATGCGAATGTGACGTTGTCGTTGCTGCCATTTTAATAATACCAGGGCGATACGCCCATCATGATATATCGGATGAGATTACATGCAAGTAACAGTTTAGTATACGATACACTTTAAGTGTAACAGTTGTAGGTTTTAAGCAGTACACCGGCCCAGTCATGGGCTGGTGTTTATAATGTTACTATAGTAAAAAAGCAAAAGTGTGATCATAATAGACCACACTTTTGCTTTTATGAAATATTCAGGCTTTTCAGCTGATATAAATTATTCTTTCAGCAACGCAAGTATCTGTTCATTCTCAATAATCGTCATGCCATGCCGGTCACTGGTAATACCTTCCCGGAGCAGATAGGTATACCTTGGGACGGCCCCTTCCAGTATAGTAGGCAGATAACGGAACTGAATAGCCTTATCTTGTCTCAAGGCATCACCTACTTCAATGATGTGCGTCGAAATGACAAAAAAACAATTATGGTAACGGGCGAATGCGGCGGTTACGGCTAAGGTGGCATCGTATGCATCTTTTACGTTGGTGCCTTTGAATAGTTCGTCAAAGATCACCAACAGATTTTTACCGGCACTGACTGCTGCTGCTACCTGCTTTACCCGGAGTACTTCAGCGTAAAAATGACTGTATCCCATATTTAGGTTATCAGGCACGTTAATAGAAGAATAGAGACCATCCCGGACAGAGAATTCCATATCTGCTGCCGCTACCGGGAAGCCCATATGAGCCAGGTAAAGTGCGACACCGATTGACTTCATCAGCGTAGATTTGCCTGCCATATTAGCGCCCGTCAGAAAAATTACGTTGGCATTTTCGTCAAGAGACACCGGATTGCTGATCCCTGCAGACAGGGCAGGATGGCGTAAAGCGGTAGTGCGGAATACTGCCGGAAAGGCCGGTAGGGCAGTGGCATAATGGAAACCCCGCTGGCGGGCCACATCACTGACAGTAATATATACATCCAGCAGGTAAATTCCCTCCAGTACCTGTTCCATTGCCGCCTGATGATGATGCCGCAACTGACGGTCATACTGGGCCACCGTCATTATAGAAAAGTCATTGGCATTATCCAGCCAGCTGATAGCAGATAATGTGTTGCGTAAAGCAACTGCTTCTTCATAATCAGGCAGTAGCTGTAAAAAGTCGCGAAAGGTGCGCAATACATCTATGGTAGCAGCCAGTCCGGCACAGAGTTTTTCATATCCATCGTCGTTCAGAAATGCATGCAGTTTCTTCCTGAGAATGAAAGACAGGCCGCTCCCGCCACCCATAGTAAGATAGTTTTCCGCCAGCTTAATTTGTTCTCCGCTAATTGGAAAAGACACTTGCCGTTCCTGAAAATAACGGAAAGTAGCACTACGTTTGTTAATAGCATCCGGGTCAATAAGGGGCTGCTGGAACATTCGTTCCAGCAGTCGTTCCCCTCCGGTGGTTTTGATTTTGCTAAAAAGGTAGTAGATAGAGTTCGGTTTGAATCTGCCCAGCAGGTTCAGGTCCTCCAACGTTTGTTTATCAGCTGTAAAACTCATGCTCATTTCATTTTGGTCAGTCCGCCTGCCAGCATTTCGAGAATGCCTTCATTGTTAATGATGATCATACCATGCCGGTCATTTGTAATACCGTTTTCCAGCATATATGTGTATACCGGTTTCATTCCTTCCATACGCGTAGGCAGGTAGACAAAATGTACATTCCCGCATTGCGTTTTTAATACTTCACCGGCCTCGATAATGTGGGTGGAAATTACAAATATGCTGTTGCGCTTACCTGCAAATCCTTTTGTGATAGCGATGGTGGCTTCATATGCATCTTTTACGTTCGTACCTCTGAACAATTCATCAAATACAATAAAAAGATGTTTACCCATACTTAGCTCCTGGGCTATTTTCTTAACCCGTAGTACTTCCGCATAGAAATGACTGGCGCCCATACCAAGGTTGTCGGGTAGATTGATCGTTGTATAAATGCCATCCAGTACAGAAAACTCCATTTTAGCAGCTGCTACGGGGAATCCCATATGGCCAAGGAATAGTGCAATACTGAGTGATTTCATGAATGTCGACTTGCCCGCCATATTTGCGCCGGTAAGAAAGATCACATTATTCTCTGCTGTGATACAGATGGTATTAGGCACTCCTTTCTTTAAGAGCGGATGATATACGCCCTCCACATTGGCTTTGCATGTATCACGCGGCAGTGCGGCCGGAAATATAAATCCACGTTCTGTGGCTACGTTCGCGACAGACAGGTATACGTCCAGATAATACAGATAATGCAGTAACTGCTGGATGGATTCCCGGTACCGGAAGCGGAAGAGGATGTCATAGGCTGCGATCGTGGCATGTGAGAGCTTCCCCCGGTGTGCCAGCACCGGTGAGAATGCCGGTGCTGAGAGTAGTTTTGAGAGTGCATTCCGGTCCGCTTCATAGGCTGTACCGCCCTCACTGCCGTTGATAAAAGACTGTGTACCCTGTAATATTTCGACCAGCGATTGTACCCCCTTATAGACCATCTGCATATTACCGTCTGCAGCGATCATATCTGCCAGCTTTTTACTGATGGACTGATCATCGGCAGATAGTTTTGTACGTTCATCGGTATTACTGAGATAAGGCTCCGCCGCATCAAAGAGCATAGCCGAAAAAGGATACACCGTACCAGTCCGGGCGAAATCCCGGATAATCTCACTTCGCCGGTTAATAGCGAGATGGTCTGATAATGGATGCCGGAACATATCTTCCATTAACGAGGCGCCTCCACGGGAAATGGTCCTATTAAAGATGTTATACACCGATTCGCCTCCGTACTTCCCGAAGATGTTCAGGTCTTCCAGCGTCTGTTTGTCTGTAGTAAATAACATATGCTTTATTTCCTTTTACGCCTGATAAGCAGAATGGTGGCAAAGGCAATCAGTATGCCCGGTAATATCCACAGATAGAGGATTTTCAGTAAGCCTACCGTATCGCTGCTCACAGATACACGGGTATCTTTTGCATCCGGACGGAAGGTGTCAATAGGGAATTCTCCATAGCTTAACCAACTGAAAAGTGCTGTGTTGAATGCGAAATTAGCCGTTTTGACTTCGTAGCGGGATAGTTCTCCATTGCTCAGAAAATCGGCATCACCTGCCACCACGATACGCTGTTCCCTGTTGTTTATTTTACGGGTAAGCGCCACTGCCGTGGTAACGGCTATTTTTTCATCTCCATTAGCCGGGTTATACAGCACATCTGCAGAATCTGCGACCAGTTTATCTTTCTTTAACCAGCTTTTGCTTGCATCTGTTACCAGCAGTGGTTGCGCATGGAAGACACTGTCTTTGTAAACCAGTCCGGTTGCACCCGGCATTGAAATGACTACGCTATCTTTAAAACTCTTTTTCAGGGACTTTGAAAAATCAGCTGCTGTTGCAGTCATTAATGGCAATGCTACATCAGGTGTTAAGTCTTTATTTGGCTGTGCGATGGTACCATCCATGAACTGTACACCCAGTTGCTGCAATACAGGATTTAGTATGCCCTGTTTGCCCGGTTCTCCGGCAACAAGCAGGTTACCGCCATTGTCTATATATTGCCTGATCCTTTGCAATGCGATAGCACTAAGGTCAGTTTTGGGGTCTGCAATTACGAGTGTGGATATATTAGCAGGAACATCCTGTTGCTCCAGGGATAAAGTGTCTACATCAAAACCCTGATTGATAAGTGCATAGCGGAAGCTGTTTCGTTTCGTAAGGGTATTATATTCCCGTTCTCCCGATTTCTCAATACTTCTCTCCAAATTGCCTGTCAGGAAAGCGATCTTAGGGATTTTTGCCTGCAGAAGGCGTTTTACGGCAGCTGTTACCTCCGTTTCTCCCGGCCACTGTGCCTGATCGTCAAATACACGTAGTAAGGTAACATGGCCCTTATATTTCAACTGCATGACATAACGGTTGCTTTCAGGTCGGAGGTCCATGATTTTACGCATTTCCGCCGGCGTTTTAAACGCTGAGATTTTCAGGTTCATGCCTTTGGCCCGCTGGGTGGCTACTTCCTGAAGGTCCTTGCCAGGATAGAACCGCATCATGCCAGGGTTATCCAGTACACTGTCATAATATTGAACATATTGCAGATCAATATTGTCTTTGAAACGCATATAAGGCTCCCAGCGGGCCACATCCATGTTACGATATTCTTCGGCGCCAAAATAATAGAACTGTCCCAGCATGTTGTTATAAGCGGTCACTTCCAGCGGACTATCTCCCAGTTCCTGAATGATCTTTTGCGCATTCGGTGTAAGCGTCCTTGATTTATTGGCGGTGGCATCATAGTAAGCAACTAATGCAGGACGGGATGTAATATATCCGACCGTCAATGCTGATATAATGATGAATGCATACCGGCCGGCAACCACCGTAAATGGTTTCGATTCTCTTCCTGCCTTTAATTTACAAATACTCAGGCCAAGGAAAATGTAGATGATCGTGACAAAATAGATCAGGTCTTTACTCGTGATCAGTCCTCCCAGCATTTTTTCGGTACGTCCGCTGAGAGAGAGGAAATAGGTGAGGTCTCTTACGAACGCAATACCCTGCCAGAGTGTGCCAACGTAACTGAGTATGCCAACCATGATAAATGTACAGACAGCTGCCACGATCTGGTAGGATGTGAGGCTGGACATGAACAGGCCGATAGCTGAATAAGCGCATAACAGCAGATAAAAGCCCAGCGTGGCAGATAACAGCATGCCGGCATCAGCATGATTGACATGCAGGAGCGCGTCGATGATGAAAACACTCAGTATCAGTATCATCAGCAGGTTATAAACCATCATCGCCAGGAACTTGCCAAATACGATCTCACTAACCTTCACAGGAGAGGAATAAAGTAATTTGATAGTGCCGTTGTTTATTTCACGGCTGATCAGCCCCATGGTAAGCAATGGTATGTAGAGATAGAGCGTCTGCATAACGACACTGTACACGCCGCCTTTACTCGCAAAGATACGGTCAGTCAGGCGGGTCATATATTCCAGTCCCATACCGCCCATTTCCTGTGTCCTGGCGCTGCCGTCCAGGCCGGAAATGTAAGCCATACCACATTGCACCAGGAATGCTATCAGTAAGAACCAGGCTATTGGTGAATAAAAAAGAGTGCGTAGTTCTGTTTTCGCAATTCTGAGAACCGTCTTCATGCTGCTTTATTGTGATGATTGATTGGATAATTGTTTAAATACTTCGTCCAGTGCGGTCTTATCAAGACTGATCTCTCTCAGTCGCCAGCCCTGTTGAACGCTTATGTTGATAAGACGTTCAGATATGCTCTGATCTCCGTTGAAATGAATACGTACCTGCCTTTCGGTCAGGAACGTTACCTGAGTGACGCCTTCCGTTGCCATCAATGTTTCTGCAGTAGGAGGGTTTTCCATATACATCAGTACACTGTGGGGTTCCACATAGTTGTTGAAGGCATCCATCGTATCTGCAAATACAATTCTGCCGCTTTCTATCATTTTGATCTCTTTGCACAACAGTTGTATTTCGGATAGGATATGCGAAGAAAAGATCACAGCGCGGTCTGTTGCGATCTCTTTGATGAGCGACCTTACCTCAATGATCTGATTAGGGTCCAGTCCATTTGTAGGTTCATCCAGCACAACCAACGATGGCCGGTGTATAATAGCCTGCGCAATGCCAACACGCTGACGATAACCGCCTGAAAGATTGCGGATGAGACGCTGACTGTAATGTGCAATCCCGCAACGCTCTTTGGCTTCTTTCAACGCGGGTTGGATCTTTTCTTTAGGCATAAGACGCAGCCCGGCACAGTAAATGAGATATTCATCTACGGTCAGGTCCATGTACAACGGAGGATGCTGTGGCAGAAAACCGATTGCCTGTTTCGCCAGCTCGGGGTTCTCCCGCATGTTGATGCCATTGATAAATACATTCCCTTCTGTCTGGTTCAGCACGCCGCAGAGAATGTTCATAGTGGTAGATTTACCAGCGCCGTTAGAACCAAGCAAACCTACTATTCCAGTCTGGCTGATCTCCATATTGATGTCACGGATTGCCCATGAGCTGGTGTAGCGATGTGATAAACGCTCCAGCTTAACAATACTGTTCATTGATTATTTTTTTGTGTTGGATTAAGGATTGTTTGACATACCCGGATTAGCATTGACTAATGTGGGTGGCAACTGTAATACCAGCCGCTTAGGTTGCTGCAATGTATAGGTGGCCGTAGTACCGTCTGCTTTATATAGTGTATGCGTGAAAACCTGACCCGCGAAAATGGGGTCTACAGATTGTCTGCGCATATCAAACCACCGATAGCCTTCAGCTGCAAATTCCCGGATACGCTCATCAAAAATGAAGCGGACCAGCGCTGTCTGATTACCGGCGATAGCAGCAGGAATAGCAGCATCAGTAGCTGGCATACGGTTTTTACGCAGGGTTTCTATATCCTCAACTGCACCCTGCAGATCATTCAGGCGGGCCTTACACTCTGCGCTTAACAGATAGAGGTCGGATAATTGCAGGCCCATTCTCGAATACTGTACGCCATATTTGCGGAGCCGGCCGCCGGCATTCGGCGACAGATCAGGATTGGTGTTTGTATACAATTGCAGACGAAGGTCCGATGGGCCATATAATGCGGCCGCCCAGGGTGCAAGTACGAGGCCGTTGTTCCCAAGCTGATTACCACTATAAGGTCCGTTGTAGAATACTTTTGATACCAGCGCTTCAGTAAGGTCATTCTGGTTGTTGCCCGGACCCTGAGAGGGGCCGATCATCATATCCAAAGGAAGAAAAGCACCGCCCGGGGCAAGTGTCTGGTTGTAATCGTATAAACGTGCGTCGCTTCCGGTCAGATCGGTAAATGCCGTATTGAACATCGTAAGGGCATCATTGTTCTTACCCATATACAGATACACTTTTCCCAGTAAGCCTTCAGCGGCAGGTTTAGACATCCGTGTACGTACCAGTGGTTTTACTGGTAGGTCAGCAATAGCGGCATTAAGATCTTTAATGATGAAATCATACACTTCCTGCACAGAGGCGCGTGTGAAGTTTGTCAGACTCACATCTGCCTGCTCTATGATAGGAAATCCGGGATCGCTTCCTGCGGTACCCTGAACATATGGTTTGCCGTAAAAATTGATAAACTGAAAGTACGTCCATGCACGAGTTGCCAGCGCCTGCGCACGGATGGACCTTTTCTGGTCGTTAGTGCCTCCGCTGGCAACCATCACTTCATTGATGATCTTGTTCAGTGAATATAACTGCTCCAGCCAGAGTGATACTGCCCAGGGAGCCTGATCCTGTTGCTGGTAAATAACATCCTGCCATTGAAAGAGCCGCAGCATCTGCTGACTACCCTGTATCAGATACACTTCTTCTGCGGCAACGTCATCTTCCATCAGGGTCTGTTCCTGCCATCCGCCGGCAAAAGATTGAAAATAATACGCCGGATCATTCATGAGTTTATCATAGTCATCCGTTGTCACTGCTGTCTGTGATCCCAGTGGCACTACCTCAAGGAAACTATCTTTACAGGCAACCAAAGACACCATGATGATGATATATAGTAGTTTTCTCATCCTTCTCTGTTTAAAATTGAATTAAAGTGTAACATTCACGCCTACATTGTATTGATGCTTATACAGTGCGCCGGGAAAACCTGTTTCCGGATCGATCCGCTCGTCATTGGCTGTCCAGATCAGGAAATTGGTCGTCTGTGCATAAATGTTCAGCCTTTGTATTTTCAGAAAACGAAGCGCCGCTGCCTGCAGATCATAGCCCAGGGTAATATCCCGCACTTTGAGGTAGGAAGCACTGATGACATTATTGTCTCCGTACGTATAGTAGTTGACGTCCCTGCGTGAGTAGCTGATTCCTGGGTTCGATACATAGGCAGGAATGTCCGTCCGCTGTTCGTCTCCCGGTTGTTTCCAGCGGTCCTGGAATGATGTCATCAGGTTATTTCCTCCGATAGAGGTGGACGTCGGCATTCTGCCGCTAAAGAATATATTAACGTTCCGGCGCATAACAGCACCTGTGTTATAGATCATATTCACAGTAAGCGAGAGGGCTTTATACTGGAAACGGTTGGTGAATCCTCCATTAACCGGTGACTGTGTGGTACCTTGGTATACGACGTCTTCCGGCTTCGCAACATTAGGCGTTTTAGTCACTGTTTTATCAGCCAGTCTGATCTGCGGATCACCGGCATTATCCAGTCCTGCAAACTGATAGCCAAATAAAGGCCTGGAATTGTAACCTACCCAGTAAGGCGCAAATAGCTTATAACTGGCAGTATTCAGCGAAGGATTTAACGCAGCGTAGGAAACAAGCTTATTATAATTATAACTGAAAACCAGACTGCTCGACCAGCTCCAGTCCTGCTTACGGATGTTCACTGTGCGCAGCGAAAATTCTATTCCCTTATTCACCAGTTTACCCACATTTCCTGTCTGACTGGAAGAACCGGTAAATGGATTTAAAGGTACACTGCCTAACAGGTCTGTGGTCGTTTTACTATAGACATCGATCGCTCCTGAAATGCGGTTTTTGAAAACGGAGAAATCAACGCCCGCATTGACGGTCTGGGTCCTTTCCCAGGACAGCTTTCTGTTAGCCGGCTGGTTCAGTGTCAGCGCATCGCCTGCTATGCCACCAGTTTGCGATGCCGGCTGCGCACTTAAAATATCATACAACGAAGCCGCACCCACATAAGGAGAATTACCTGTAATACCGTAGGTGGCTCTTAATGCCAGTGCGTCGATCCATTTCACCCCCTGCATAAAGCCTTCATTGCCCAACTGCCATTTACCACCTGCACTCCATACAGGTTTATTCTGCACAGATATATCGCTGCCGAACTGATTACTGTGGTCCTGCCGCCAGCTGACATCCAGACTATACTTATGATCAAATGTATAACTACCCAGTGCAAACCAGGAGGTGAAACGGGTCAGTTCTTTTAATATCTGATAGGGCGGTGTGCTGAAGAAGCCATAGCCAGTTACGGTGCCAAAGACACCCTGCCTTAACCTGGCATAATCCAGTAAAGCATAGGTACCCAATGCTTCATCATATCCGACCATGTTGGTGGTTGTCCGGGAGGCACTCGCTTCCTGTGCTTCCTGACCGGCCTGTAATGTCAGTGCGTCCTTTCCGGATCTGGGAGCAGCAGTATATATCAGCTGATTACGCACTGTCCAGTTACGCTGGTCGTTATTATTGGAAATATATAAGCTGTTATTCACCGGCAGATAATAGACCGGTGTGGATGCCGGGGTAGGTGCTACCGTAAATGATAATAGCTGTTTACGTTGTGAGAGCGCGCGGCTGTCTGTGAAGGTGCTCAGCGTACCTGGTGCTTTCAGATAACCATAGGTGCCCTGAAAACTGATGCCTTTCCATAACTTGACGCCAATATTAGCCGTCATATTAATACTGATCGTATTAGTATTGGAATGCGCATAATTAATTTCCTGCAGCGGATAGTAATCGAGATTCACCCTGCTTCTTGCGGCATAATTATTACGTGTGGAGTCTGACCAGCCATTAATAAAAGCAATGTTCTGCTGCTGGCCGCGTTCGTCAACGAACAACTGGTAGGGCAAAAAGGAATTGTCTACCGCTGGCATATTCTTCCTGCTTGATACGCTGTTGATCAGTGAAGTGTTCAGTGCAAAACTGATCCTTTTACTCAGATTGAAACTTTGCGTAAGATTCACTTTATAGGTGTTGTTCTTCTCACCGGGAACATTGCTCTGCACACCTGTCCAGCCCAGGGAAGCATATAACGCGTAAATATTGTTACCTGCCGAAACAGATATTGTATGGTTGGTTGTGATAGGATTACGATAGAACAGGTCTTTTATCTGTGACTGATTGTTGATCTGACTCAGACTGTCCAGACTTTTATTCGCCTGATCAGCACTGATAAGACCACGATACTGATTGTACAGGACTGTCTCATGGGGTAGCACCACCTGTGTGGCCAGCGAGCTCCAGGGATAGGTAACAGGATCGAAAGTTTCCCTGGCTGCCTGTATGTATTGCTGACTGTTCATGCGCTGATTATAGTCAAAATCCGGCTTGCCCTGGAAACTCACAGACCCTGTGTAGTTGACGGTTAGTTTTTGATTTTTATTCCCTTCTTTGGTTTTGATGACGATAATGCCGTTGGCTGCCCTTGCACCCCAGATAGCAGCGGCAGCCGCATCTTTTAGTACAGTGATATCTTCTATGTCGTCAGGGTTCACAGAACTGAAATCTGTCGTGATCACACCATTTACCACGTACAAGGGGTTCGTTGGTTGTCCGCCATAGACGGTAGAATAGCCCCTGATCACACTTGACCTGGTAGAAAATCCATTACCGGTCCTGCCTGAGGTAGTGGTACCGGTACCAACTGTAAGACCAGGTATCTGTCCTTCCAGACGACCGACTACATCAAACGTGCTGACACGCTCTCTGAATACTTCCATGTCCGGTTTGCCGAAGGAACCGGTGGCCCTTTCCTTACTCACCTGCTGATATCCAGTGTTATAAATGACCACTGTTGATAAAGCGCTGATACGCGGACGCATAATAATGGTCATATTCTCAGACAAATTGAAGTAAGGCACTACTACACTTTCATGATTAATACTGCTGAACTGAAGTGTATCATCAGGAATCAATCCATACAAGGTGAATTCTCCTCTCTCATTGGTAATAACATACCTGTACCTGTTACGCAGGGCGACCGTAATATTGGAAAGCAGATGCCCCTGGTCATCTTTCACAAGTCCTGTGACATAATAACGGTTCGCTGGTTCAGCCGCAGCAGGTTCTGTTGCCGCTGCCGCTGCCGGCGTCTTACGGCTGATGAAGATGGTCTTACCCTGGATGTTAAAAGTCAGGGGCTGATTGCCCAGCACACTTTGTAATGCCCTGACCAATGGTACATCTTTGAACTGAACAGTTACAGGACTGGCATCCTTCAGATCTTCATTACGGTAGAAGAACTTATAGCCGGTCTGCTGACGTATACTGGCAAATGCCTTTAGCAAGGGCATGGACTTGCCGGTGAATGTGACTGTCTGTGCAGACACACTGCCATATACATGTAGCAGGGCCATAAAAAAAATCACGAAAGCGGCTCTCATCACGAACACATTTTTGGTTGATCTGATCCCCATACGCATAGGGGGGACGACGGGATTGAAATGACCCTTAATTTGCATACATTTGCAATGTTTAAAGTTTAGTAATAAGCCAGACTTAAACGAATACCGGGGGTAGGACGCCAATCTTTGCACCCGGTTTTTTCATTTAGTTCACGCTGATTTTGGTTGTCTTAATCTCTAATGCTGAATAATTAACTTGTTTCCCTCGATTTTATAGTTGATCCTTGTTGCTGATAATCCCTGCAATACCTGTGATAAGGTAAGCGTCTTATCAATTTCTCCTGTAAAAGTGGCGCTTGGTATCTTACCCTCGTAACTCACTTCAATATCATACCAGCGGGCCAGTTGCCGCAGCACCGTTGGAAGGTCCGCATTGTCAAATGCAAATATGCCTTCCTTCCAGGCCACTGCACCGTTTACATCAGCATCTTTCACGAGCGATAGTTGTTGGCCGATCTGTGCCGCCTGCCCTGGTTGAAGTAATTGTGATACCTGTTGATAATTGACCTTTACAGCACCCTGTAATAATGTGGTCTTAATGCTTGTTTCATCTTTATAAGCATTGATATTGAATTTAGTGCCCAATACATCAATGCTGGTGACGTCATTTACGATCACTTTAAATGGTTGACGGGCATTGCCAGCGACCTCAAAATAGACTTCGCCGCGTACGCTTACTTTTCTTTCTTTTTCCGTAAATGCAATAGGATATGTCAGACTACTGGCCGCATTCAGCCATACTTTAGTGCCATCAGGTAATACCAGCTGATACTGACGGCCATTAGGCGTAGTAATGGTATTATAGACTACCTTCTCACCAGACTGACCATTATTATTATAATATACTTCGCCGTTCTTCAGCTTAATGGTCGTTTTCCCCTGTACAGCGATCACGCCATTTTTCGAACTGTCCAGCACAATTTCACTGCCATCCGCCAAAGTAAGCACAGCACCTGTTTTTCCCGGAAGTATGTCCGTACGTTGCGCTGATTGTGGTGCTTTTGGCGTATACAACCGCTGAGATAAATAATATCCGCTGCCTAGTAATAATAATACCGCGGCAGCAGCTGTCAACCATCTGCGTACAGGGAACATTGGTCTTACAACCGGTTCCTGCCGGATGCTATGTAGTAATCGCTCCTGTATCTCTGCTGCTATCTGATCTTTCCGGACATCGAAGTCCTTTAGGACATCTCTGTCCCGATAGTCCAGCAATTCCAGGTACCGGTCAACAAATGCAGCTTCTTCCGGTGTAACTTTCCCTTCGTTATACCTGGCAAGCAGTCTGAAAAAGTATTGTTGGTCCTTCCCGGAATTGTACATAGCTGGTGGCTTTAATTATATAGTCAGGAAAAATGAAGTGCTTTCCCGTCCTTTTGCCACTTTTTTTGAAAAAAATTATAAAGTCTCTTCCAGCAGGACCAAAAGTATGAGCAGATGGCCAAAATGTGCCTTTAAATCCTGTATGGAGATACTAAGCTGGTTCTGTACTGTTTTTTGCGATATCTGGAGATTATCGGCAATTTCCTGTGTGCTGAGGTGGTGGAGATAATATTGGACAAATATCTGGCGCCGTCTTTCCGGTAGTATTTCTGCCCAGGAAATGATCAGTGCCGTCAGGTCTTTTTCCAGCAGTGCCTGATCTGCTTTATAAAGCGATTCTTCGGTGTTTTCCAGTACTTCAAAGAAGAATTTATCTTTTTTAGAGATCAGTTTATTGATAATGCGGTATTGAAGGGCCTTACCCAGATAAGCCGGAAGGTTCATAATAACGAGTTCTTCCCGGCGGCGCCAGAGGTCAAGGAACAGATCGTGCACAAGTTCCCGTGCGAGTTCCTGGTCACCCAGTTTCTTGCTGGCGGATACGAACAGCTTTTCCCAATGTCGTTGAAATAATTGCTGAAATGCTATTTCAGACCCTGTTTTGATAAGACTGAGCAGTTCCTGGTCGGTGTCACTATGTGTGTATTCGTTCAACACTAAAGATGTAAAATTTCCCCCTGGCTTAAATTTAATAAAAAAAGTAAGGATTTAATAATTGGAGAGAATTCGAACAGACGCTGGACTTTATTTCTGCCTACCCAATCGCTGCCATTGGCTATTTAGCGAAATATCGTTTCTGATATTCGCGAGTATGTATTATAAGTTGCTGTTTGTTAATGGGTTGTTCTGTTGGCATCCGAATTGGTCAACATACAGGGACAAAGCATTTCCCTTTGCCAGGACTAAAAAGACACACATGAAATCACAACAACATTCCATGGACCGGAGGCACTTTATATCCTCCGTAGGCGTGCTGGCCGGCGCCTTTATGCTCTCCCCGAAATCAGTATTTGCACAAACAGAAAGTCCGGTTACCATGATCATCGGCGAAGCCAGGAAGTCGCCGGTAGTCGCCAAACCATTACGGGGTAATCTCACCTTGCTGGATGGCTCCGGCGGCAATATCATCCTGGCAGCAGGAAAGAAAGGCAATTTGCTGGTGGATGCCGGTATCGATGTGTCAAAAGATAAGATGAAAGCGCAGATCAGCGCGATCAGCCAGGCGCCCCTTCAATACCTGATCAATACGCACTGGCATTTTGATCACGCCAGTGGTAACGAATGGGTACACCAGGCAGGCGCAAAGATCATCGCACATGCCAATACACGGAAGCGGCTCTCCCAGACGGTCCGCGTAGAGGACTGGAACTATACTTTTCCACCCGCACCGGCAGGCGCTTTACCCGCGATCGTATTTGAAAAAGAATATACCCTGCCATTCGAAGGAGAGACCCTTCAGCTCTGGCATTATGCACCTGCGCATACAGACTCGGACATCTCTGTCTATTTTCCGGATAGTGATGTACTCCATGTAGCAGATACCTGGTGGAATGGTTTTTATCCATTTATTGACTACAACACCGGTGGCAGCATCGGCGGTATGATCAAAGCGGCCGATCACAATGTGAGCATCGCTACGGATAAAACATTGATCGTTCCGGGACATGGTCCGATAGGAGATAAGCAACAGCTGACAGCCTACAGGGATATGCTGGTGGCGGTTAACGAAAAGGTGAGTAAACTAAAGAAAAGTGGTATGTCGCTGAAGGAGGTGATCGCAGCGAAGCCTACGCGTGAGTACGATGCACAGTGGGGTAATTTCGTAATCGGACCAGACTTCTTTACCAAACTGGTATACAAGGGTAGCGGGGTATAAACAGAAAACCGTGCTGGCGCGTTGAACACCAGCACGGTTTACATCGCCTAAGCGGCATTCCCCTTTTTCAGGGTCAGCACCGTGATCTCCGGCCATATACCTACCCGGCCTTTTAAGCCGTGGTAGCCAAAGCCTCTGTTCACATACAGGTATTTACCATCCTGGCTGTACATGCCTGCCCATTGCTTATAGAAATACTTGATAGGGCTCCATTTGAAACCAAACAGTTCAATACCGAACTGCATGCCATGGGTGTGCCCGGCAAGTGTAAGGTGTACATGCTGGTCATGATCTACCGTTACTTCATCCCAGTGAGACGGGTCATGGGACATCAATATTTTAAAGGCATTATCAGGTACATTGGCAGTAGCTCTTTTCAGATCGCCATATTTATGGAAACCGCCTTTTCCCCAGTTCTCCACACCGATCAGCGCAATGCTTTGTCCCTGTTTGGTGATCTTAACTGCTTCATCCAGTAATAGATTAAAGCCTATTTCTCCATGAACGGCCTTGACGCGTGCAAGGTTCGCTTCTTTTGCCGCAGGCGACTCCCAACGCATATAATCGCCATAGTCATGGTTACCCATTACGGAGTACTTGCCATAAGCCGCTTTCAGTTTGGTGAACATCGGTATCCAGGGGTCCATTTCGGAGGCCATATTATTGACCAGGTCGCCCGTGAAAAGCAGGAGGTCGCTATTCTGGGCATTGACCAGGTCAAGTCCCTTCTGTACGCCTGCCGCATCGCTAAAGCTACCGGAGTGTACATCAGATATCTGGGTGATGGTAAAGCCGTCAAATGCTTCCGGCAGGTCCGGGAAATGAAGCGTCTCCCGCTTTACCTTATAGAAATGCTTACCACGCGTCAGACCGAACAGAATAGCAATGAAAAACACCGCTGCCACTGCAAGGGTCGCCTCGCTCACATAAATGCTCCTGGGCGGGAAGCCACGGAATATCCGGATGATATCTTCCGCCAGCAGGAACAGGGAGGAAAATAACTTTGGAATAAAGATCAGCAGCATGGTAGACATCAACACTGCCATAAAACGCTGTACGTGTTTGCCTGATCTGAGCAGCACGATAGCAGCTATAATCCCCGCGATCAGTAATATATCAATCAGCCAATAGCTGAGGTCGAGTGCCGGATTGTGCGAAAGCGTAGTAACTGCCTGGTAAAAATAGAGATCACCTGCCAGGAAGAGTAATAGTATTAATAAAAACCTTCTAACCATATGAATAAAAATCCTGTTTTAATCAATAAGACGAACGGCTGGAAAGAATATTTTAATAAATAAGAAGAAATTTTAAAATAAAGCCCGTTAAAAGCCACTGTATTGATTTTGAAGGCAAATCTGGTTTCTCTTGTTCAAATCGCTGTTATACTTGCCGATTCAACAGCAAAACGTGCGCCCCGGGCCTTTGTATAAACAATTATTGCGCCCATTTAATATCTTTACGGCCTATCAATATAACGTAACATTATGTTTGCTGCTTTTCAGAAATACCTGACGGATAAGATCGAATTGTCGGAGGAAGAGATCGCTGCTATTGCCGAAGTAGCGACCGTGAAGAAACTCCGTAAAAAGCAGTACCTGCTGCAGGAAGGGGACGTTTGGAAATACAATGCCTTTGTATGCCGTGGCTTCCTGAAAACATTCTCTGTCAATGATAATGGGATGGAACATATCCTCAACTTTTCGCCGGAAAACTACTGGTGTGGTGATCGGGAAAGTCTGATGCATGCAACGCCTTCCCGTCTGAATATCGATGCTATTGAGGACTCAGAGGTCGTACTCATTAAAAAGGAGGATTTCGACCTGCTTTGTAAGCAGATACCCCAGTTGAACAATCTGGTGAACAACATCCTGCAAAAGAGCTTCCTGGTGTCTCAGAACCGTATTCTTGCGAATATCAGTCTGTCGGCAGAGGAAAAGTATCAGGAGTTCCTGGAGAAACATCCTGCTATCGCCAACCGCGTTCCCCAGCACATGATCGCTTCTTATATCGGTATTACCCCGGAAACGCTGACGCGTATCCGTAAGAACGCCGCTAAAAAATAAACGACCCGGTATCCATTGACATTTGTTTGCTTTTTTTTCAGGTAATTGTCAATGGATACCGGCCTCCCGTCAACCGATCTTTGTATCATCGAAACAATTAAAACAATAAACGATGAGCAAGATATTCAATGGTTCACTGATAGATGCTTTACAGTGGCGATATGCCGCTAAGCGAATGACAGGAGCGGTTGTACCGGAGGAACAACTGAACACGATCTTAAAAGCAGCCCACCTGGCGCCTTCAGGTATCGGACTGCAACCCTACGAGATCATCGTCATCAGCAACCCGCAACTCAAACAACAAATACTCCCCATCGCTATGAACCAGCCACAGGTAGTGGAGTCTTCGCATTTACTCGTATTTGCGGCCTGGGATGAGTATTGTCCGGAAAGGATCGACAGGGTGTTCGATCACCTGACCAAAGAACGGGGCCTGGAACCCGGCGCTGCCGACAAACAACGTCGTTTTGCCAAACAGTATTTCGGACAACTCAGTCTGGATGAGAACTTTCACCATGCTGCCAAGCAGGCCCATATTGCCCTTGGACTGGCAGTAGCCGCTGCTGCCCTGAACGGGATCGATGCTACGCCCATGGAAGGATTTAATGCCTCTGCATTGGATGATCTTCTCCGGTTACCGGCTAAAGGACTAAAAAGTTCTATGCTGCTGGCACTGGGCTACCGCGATGAGGTCAACGACTGGAACCTGCAGTTGAAAAAGGTGCGTAAGCCTTACGACGAACTGGTAACAACTCTGAAATAGCAACATGATATGCTACTTTCTTTTAACTTTGATAGTACCAGCGCAAGACAGCAAACTGCCCCGATTGGTGCCCTAAACGATGAAAGACAAACTGAATATTATTTTCAAGCCTTATTTGTTGCTACTTATCGGACTGACAATCGGTTATACCTTTTTACACTGGTTGCTCATTATCAGGCTCGGATTGTTCCAGTTAAAAGAAAGTATTACACATTTTGCGATTCCCACAGGGTTGGCAGCAATAGCGGCATGGATTTACTTCCGGGGCAGATTCAGTATTTTAAGACTGTCTTCATCCGGACGAAGTAACCTGAAGGACCTGTACTGTATGCTTACCTGGATATTGCTGACCGTGCCGGTCATTATTGCGCAGTATTATATCTCGACGGCTACCGGTAAACTGACGGAGCTGCATACGATCGGGGAGATCAGCAGGGTACCGCTTACGAAATACTACGCGTTAAAGACCTCGTATATCGGAAAGAAGGTCGTGGGTATTCATGCTGCCTTCAGGGTGAGCGGAAGACAGGACGAAAACTACCATATGCAGCTCTTTGTGGTGGTGCCTGTCTTAGAAAATGAAAAAGACACCGCTTCCAAAGCGCCTGCTGCCTGGCTGGGAGTGATGTACAATAAAACGATCAGTAACCGCCTGGACCATGATAAAAAAGAGGAAAAATACCAGGAGTTCGTAAGTGAGAGTCAGCAGGATTTTGAAAAGAAGGACCTTACCGATTTTATATACCTGCAGAGAATGGGCACCGACGATTTTGAAGAAGGTTATATCAAAGCGATTAAAAGTAACCGGGTCTATACACCGAATGGTGTGGTTTTAACAGGTATTAATAAGCCTTTTGCGGAGAGAAACGGCAATAAACTGTTATGGCTATCGGATGCCGTATTGACCAGTACCATACTGATGTTTGGGCTGCTGGTAATACCCGCAATTGATGAACGGCAACGGGACAGGGTAGTAGCAGGACGACCGGATAGGGCGGCGCAAAAAGAAATGCAGGAGCTACTCTTTTTTGTGAAACCACGGGAAGGTTATTTTATTACGCCAATACTTATCTATATCAATGCAGGTGTTTTCCTGCTCATGGTTTTATCCGGACTAGGTTTCGCTAATTTCACAGGAGAAGACCTGTTGAACTGGGGCGCTAACTATGGTCCGTTGACAAAAAACGGAGAGTGGTGGCGATTGCTGATAAGTACTTTCCTGCATGCCGGTATCATGCATCTGTTTGCCAATATGATCGGTTTGTTGTTTATAGGCGTTTTTTTAGAACCTAAACTGGGTCGCATAAAATACCTGCTTGTGTACCTGGTAACGGCCGTTATATCGGCTATCACGAGTCTATGGTGGCATGATGAAGTGGTCAGTGTAGGTGCTTCAGGCGCGGTATTCGGATTGTATGGCGTATTTGTCGCACTACTGATTACGAAAGTCTATCCACCGGAAATAGCAAAGACCGCACTTGTGAGCACGCTTGTTTTTATTGCGTATAACCTGATCATGGGCATGACAGGTGATATTGATAATGCCGCGCATATTGGTGGACTGCTCAGCGGATTTGTGATAGGATTGATCTTATACCCAAAGCTAAAGCAAGCGATAAGTACGCATACAGATTAAAAACAACTGCCTATTCCTTTCGTTTCCCGATAGCATTACAGATACTATTCTTTACATCGGCCTTGTCCCGGGCTGTAGGAGTAGCTGTACCCTGTTCCTTTAATAACAATAAGTACCGCGCGAGATATAAAGTATAGCTGTACCGGGTATTCTTATTTAACCACTTTGCCCAGAAATCATCCGTTTCCTTATCAGGGTGAAATACCCACAGACGAAATAGCGGGTCTCGCATAAAATCAGCTACAGTATAATCCTTGTAATCCATAATACACGTTTAGCACACCATATGATAGTGACAACCACCGGTGGTAGTAGTCCGCCGGTAGCACATTCATAGTAGTTTTACGCGATGAAAGTAGGCATACAACAGCATTTCAAGGTTGATGTAAATCAACATGAGAGGCCTTTTACGCAGACGGTAATTTTTAAGTGTGGGCGATACAGTAAAAGGATGTAGAGGACACATGTATCATACTAAAATACCTATCTTCGTTTGAAAACTAAAAGTTTAGTAGAGGATGCATGTAGCACTGTTACAATACATTAAAAACCTATCTGTCACCCCGTTGGAACAAGAAGATATTGCGTTGATAAAAGAAGCATTTGTTCACAAATGCATCCGGAAAAAGGAGTTTCTTTTAAAGGAGGGCGATGTATGCAGACATATCGGCTTTATTGTAAAAGGTGCTATAAGACAATATACTGTTGATAAAAAAGGCAATGAGCATATGCAGAACCTGTGCATAGAAAACTGGTGGACGGCCGACAGGGAAAGCTTCCATAATCAGACGCCTTCAATATATAATATAGATGCCTGGGAAGATACCGAGCTATTGTTATTACCAAAGGCAAACAGATATTATGAACGGGTCAATAATATTCCGGCATTCAGAGAAATGAGAATTAAGCTGGACGATAACAATTATATAGCGACACAGTATCGCTTGCATTCATCCATCAATCATACAGCGGAGCATCGTTATGAGGCGCTTATTACAAGATATCCGGAATTCATACAACGCTTTCCGCAACACATCATCGCGTCTTACATCGGTATAACAAAAGAGACCCTGAGCAGGATACGTAATCAGTCAGTGAAGGGAAGACTGTAGAAGAAATGGCGCCTGATGCTGATGGCGGTTCTTCTACAGTCTGCAAAGTCAGGCTTTTTCAAATGCACCCTCATTCCATTGCTGACCACGATCAACGATCGGGCGTATTTTTTTAATGCGGCAGTTAACAGTAGCTTTTATCCCGTCTGCTTTTTCGTCGCCGAAACGTTGTCTTATACCCTCTCTGATTTTGTCCAGCTTTACACCCGATGTAATGATCTCTGCTACTTCTGCATAGATCCGTGCACCACTATAATCCCGCGCCCTTTGACCAGAAAGATAAAGCATGAAAACAACTTCTTTGTTTTCCCGCATATTTTGCAGCGTGATGGATGGTTCGTCGCTTAGCTCGAGTTCGATAATACCATTTGCTGTCATTCTGGGCGTACCCATGAGTGCGATATTAGGGGCGCCGTTCTTGTCCGCTGTACAGAGCAGTTTATCATGATGCGTGTTGAAAAACGCTGCCAGGTCAGCTATGGAAAAGCTGTTTATTTCATTTTCTATGTTCATCAGTTAGATTTTGATGTTTTAGTAATATTTTAATAAGATACATTTTGTATCCTAATGCAAATATAGGGTTCTTTTTTAAAAAGAAACAAATTGTATCTTATTTCGTATTTTTATGGCCAGAAATGAAAATATGGAGGAACAAAAAAATGTAAGAAGGCGGGGGGATGATCTGTTGGAAAGCCTGTATGGGGTGACGATGAAGCTAATGGAGGAAATAAAGCCAACCAACATTACCTTTCAACAGATTGCGGACGCGGCCAAAACAAGCCGGTCTGTCTTGTACCGTCGTTGGCCTACCACATTTGACCTGTTACAGGATATCTATACCTACAAAGCCCAAAGGTTATTTGAAGGAGATTTCCTGGAAGAGATGAAAGATACAGGGAGCTTAAGAGGCGATTTTATTCAGTTCCTCAACTTCTATCAGCAGATGTACAGGGAGATAGGCGCAGAAGTATTGAATAACTACTTTTATTTGCGGATGCAGGATAAGGAAAACAATAAGGAGCCGGTCGTGCACACGGCTGCGTTGGATAAATATATCCGGGCAATGGAAACCATATTGGAAAAGGCGCAATCGAGAGGGGAGAAGGTGAAGAAAGTCAGCAAAGCGACGTTAATGCTCCCTTTTGATATGATCAGGATGGAAAACCTGGTCCGCCCTGATAATATCAGTAAGAAGCGGCTTGAGTCTATGGTAGACGAAGTACTGCTACCTGTTTTTAAAGGATGACGTTGCGGCTATATGTCACTGAGTTGATCTATATTTGCGCTGTATCAGCTCGGTAATAGTATGACTATAGTCATCTTCCGATAATGCTGCGTTTTTCAACGATGGATCAATGAAGGATGACTATAGGCTTACTAAGGAATTGATATGGTACGGCCATTGAAGTTTGTAATACTAAGCCCCGATCAACTCAATATTCATATCCAGTTTCACCTCTTCACCAACGATCAGACTGCCTGCTTCTGTCAGCATACTCCACGTCAGCCCAAAGTCTTTTCTGTTGATCTTTCCGATTAGTTCAAACCCTGCCCGCATCTCTCCAAACCGTCCCTGTCCTGATCCCATCAGACCGGCTTCTAATACAACATTCCTTGTAACATCGCGAATGGTCAGCTCACCGCTGAGTTGATCGCCCCTTAATATGCCTTTAAAACGGATGACAGGATATTGTGCGGCATCAAAAAATAGTTCGGACCGGAGGTGCGTATCCCGCTCACTATGATTAGTAGTAAGACTGTCCACCCTGATCTCAACATCAACGACCGCTCCTTCAAAACTATCAGGCGATATAGCGGATACCTGACCTCCAAAGTCAAGGAATGCGCCGCTTACATTGGCGATAGCCATATGTCTTATCTTAAATCCTACGGATGAGTGTCCACTATCAATTTTCCAGCTGAATTTACTTTGATCGTTCATATATTGCTTCATTTGTTGATGAAGCAAAGGTACCCCGGTACCGTCCCCTCATGAATAAGGCAGGTTAGCAAAAAAGAGGAAAGAAATTAATCTGGGTTAAGACGTTTTTCGGGAAAGTTGTTTTCTGATCTTACTTAAAAACTCCGGCGTAATGCCCAGATAAGACGCAATATACTTCTGCGGCAAGTATTGGTCCACGCCCGGAAAGGTTTCCTTTAGTTTTAAATAGCGTTGCTCTGCAGGGACAGAATGACTTTCAACAAAACGCATCTGTTGTCGCATTAAGGATGTCTGAAACAGGTTCCGGAAATACCGTTCAAACTTCAGGTACTTCTCCAGCATCTGGTTCTGTACTAATCTTGGTAATAATAACAACTCACCATCACTTAAGCCTTTAGTCGTTAAAGGCGTAAGCGGCTCCGTACTTAGACTATACAAATCCCCTGACCACCAGCCTGCCGCCGCAAAACGGACCACATGATCGGTCCCTTCTCCATCCGTATAATAAGTAAGCGTATACCCCTGATTGACAAATGCCAGGTAACGGGCAGGATCACCGCTTTGAACAATGGTTTCTCCCTGTTTGAATGGTCTGGCAATCAAACCAGATTCCAGGAAGTCAATTTCCTCCTGGGTAGGTTCGACGAATTGTCTCATGTGCGTAAGGAGCAACTGAATATCCATGAGTGAGCGTTGACTATTGAATTTCTACTAAAATACATAAATTTTTATAGTACGATTTAAGTAGAAGCATCTTTTGAAATTGTACCAGTAAACATTTATACGCTGATGCATATGATATCCTTTAGTTCTCATCATTAATGAAATCGTAACTTGCCCAGGAGCGGCCTATATCACCACAACATCCCGGACATCTATACCATGCTACAGAATAATGGCCCGATTCTTATAATTGACCAAGACTCTGATGACCAGGAATTGCTTAAAGCCCTTTTTGGCTGATTAACCTTTTCTTATCTCATTGCTTCGCTAACAGGGCTTATGGATATCACTTGCCGTAAACTATTATACCGGTTAGCGCTTATTATATAACACAACAGTCAACATTCTGATATACTTTAGCTGCTGGTAACCAAAATATGTCAAATGGCAGCAGGAGAATTAACCATAGACCAGAAAATTAAATATGTTCAGGATACACTGTTTGTGATCAGTGGAAAGTGGAAGCTGCCTATTTTAATGGCGATCAATAGCGGTAATAACCGTTTCCGCGATATACAGCGGGCGCTACCTGGTATTACAACCCGTGTACTTTCTAAAGAACTCAAAGACCTGGAAGAAAACAGGCTGCTGAAACGCACTGTGTATAATGCCTCACCAGCCACTGTTGACTACACAGTAACTACCTACTGCAGAAACTTAAAACCATTAGTAGATGAGATGATCAAATGGGGTGAAAATCATCGGGCAGAATTGAAAAAGGAGGCCTGAACGGAAAAAAGCCGCACATCTGCGGCGGTTCTGACGGTCGGCATTGAAAGAGGAAACATGATCGGGCCTGGTTAAATGCATGTTCTTTGTTTTTTGTACTTTTGAAGAAATGGATATGTGATGGCTACAAGGAACAATTTTGCAGCTTCTTTCCAGGCAGCCTATTATCAATGGAATGATAAACCCGTGGAAAAAGTGCCTGCCCGACGGGATTTCTATAAGATCTGGCTTATACTGGACGAGGGTTTTCTTACGCTTGACGACGAAACCATACATATTCACCAGCCTGCCATCGTATTCCTTCATCCCTTTGTTCGATATGCCTTTGAGCCGCTCGTTGTAACTAGAAGCGGTTACTGGTGCATTTTTACAGCTGAATTTTTAAATAGCGCATCAAGAGACGAACCACTGATTGACGCCGGTTTATTTCAGACGACAGGGCAGGTATTCATGCCTGACGAAGCAAGTCTGGGTGTTATACGTTTCTATTTTGATCGTATCGTGCATGAATTTTCATCCAGTTACATCACCCGGTACGAGAGCTGCCGTAACCTGGTAGAGCTCCTGATGCATGAAGGCAGAAAACTGGAATCTGTCACGACCCATACCCGACAGCAAAACGCCGCCGGCAGGTTAACTACCCGCTTCCTGAACCTGTTGGAAAGCCAATATCCGATCACATCTCCGGATGAGCCGCTGAAGTTAAAAAAGCCGGCTGATTTCGCCAGCGAACTGGCCGTGCATATTAATCACCTCAATGCGGTTGTGCAGAAAATAACTGGCAAGTCCACCCGGCAGTTACTTGCAGACCGGCTATTAAATGAAAGCAAGGCCCTGTTATATTATTCTGATTGGTCCGTCGCGGACATCGCTTACAGCCTTGGCTTTGAATACCCCAACCATTTTGCCACGTTTTTTAAAAGAAATACCGGACGAACACCATTGTCTTTAAGGAAATAAATTCTTTGTTTCAGGTATTTATTCCTTTGTTTGAGGCTATTCAAACACCCATATCCATTCGATCTTTGCTTTATCATAAAAGCAATGACTTATGGAAAAGCAAATGAAAGCCTGGCGCCTCGAAAAAATGGGTGGTAAACTGGAATTAAAAACAGTGCCAGTTCCCAGGGTGCGGGCAGGAAGTGTATTGGTGAAAGTGGCTGTATCTGCATTGGTATCCTATCTCAAAGCATATACACAAGGAAAACTCGCTGTTTATAATCCGCCACCACAGGAATTTACCTTGGGCAGCAATGCTATTGGCTACGTGGAAGAAGTTGGCCAGGATGTCTGGCACCTGCACAAAGGTCAGCGTGTAGCGCTGTCTTCTCATATCATCGCACGGGACAACGTAAAAGATCCAATGATGCTGCTCCTTGGTATCACAAAGAATGGCGATGCCGCATTGCCGGCTCAGTTAGACTGGCCCGACGGTACGCTGGCCCCTTATGTATTGGTGCCTGTAGAAGCCCTCACACCGCTTGATGGTCTTGAGCAGTATGCCGACGAGCAATTGTCTGCAGTAACCCGTTTAGTGGTTCCTTATGGTGGTTTGTTAAAAGGACAACTTACCGCCGGTGAAACCATTGTTATTAACGGTGCGACTGGTTCCTTTGGTGTCTCCGCAGTTTTTTTAGCCATAGCAATGGGTGCTTCCAGAGTGGTAATTACCGGCCGTAAACAATCAGTGCTGGAATCTATTGCCCTTAAAGCGGGATCGCGCGTAGTACCTGTCCTGCTGACAGGCGATACACAAACCGATGTCCAGGCAATTCGCCTCGCCTGTGAGGGGGGAGCCAATATCGCTTTTGATATGGTAGGAAACGCCAATTCATCTGACTCTACCCTGTCCGCCCTGTTTAGCCTCTTGCCCGGTGGCCGCCTCGTGATTATGGGGAGCATGACGGTTGATCTGCCCGTCCCCTATACATATGTGATGCTGAACAGCTGGTCCATAATCGGAAACTTCATGTACCCAAAAGATGCAACACGCAAAATGTTGGAATTGGTAAAAAGCGGACAATTACCCATCGACGTCATTAAGCCGGTCGTTTTCCCGATGGAACAACTGGATGAAGCGATGAATGCTGCCGCCACTGCAGAGAACCTCGAAAATGTAATGATCAGCTGTCAATCGTAATAGAAATAAATCATGAATACAATGTTGAAAAAAGAGCTGGAACTGGTTCGTTACGTACGTCTGAGCATACTGAAGCTGACAGAACAACTGACAGCGGAACAAATGAACCTTGTGCCCGATAAAATGAAGAACAACCTGGTATGGAACCTCGGTCATCTCATATTTACCCAGCAAATGTTATGCTATGGCCTGGGAGGATTAACGCCGGCCATTGACACAGCTTATTTCTCTCAATTTGCGCCGGATACAGTTCCCGCACGCTTTGTCAGCCAGGAAGAAATATTCCACATAAGAGAAGTGTTCGTTGATAGCTTCGAACGCCTGACCAGTGATATAGAAGCCGGCAAACTCGAAGGGTACACACCATGGAAATTACCAACAGGTATTGCCGTTGATAATATTGGCGATGCCCTGGCTACTAATAGTATACACGAAGGACGGCACTTTGGTATTGTCATTTCGTTGGCGAAAATGATAGGTTAATCTCCCCGGATTAAAGGCATCAGATCGCCGGGACTGGAAATGATAGAGGAACATCAAAGCGTACTTCATGGCTTTACATACATTTCATGCTTTCAAAAGCAGGAACTTTCGGTTTTATTTCATCGGACAGTCAGTATCACTGACAGGTACCTGGATGCAGCGGACAGCAGTCGGCTGGTTGATCTACGAACGCACGCACTCCAGCTTTATGTTAGGTCTTACTTTATTGGCAAGTCTGTTTCCAACCTTTATTTTTTCTTTTCCCGGTGGCATTGCAGCTGATCGTTATAACCGCTTTCGCCTCATGTTGCTCACGCAGACCGCATCGCTCGTACAAGCCATATTATTAACTGTGGCAGTTTTGAATGGTTGCGATGACGTCTGTGTAATTATAACACTGAGTGTCTTGCTGGGAGTGATCAATGCTTTTGACATACCCGCGCGACAGATGATCATTGAGGATATTGTAGGAAATGATAGCGACCTGCCTAATGTGCTGGCATTAAATTCTTCCATGGTGAACCTTACCCGGCTTGCCGGACCTGGATTAGCAGGCTTGATCCTGCATAAATTCGGGGCAATCGCCTGTTTCGGATTAAATGCTGTTAGCTACATCGGAGTAATAGGGGCTTTGTTTGCGATGCGACTGCCAAAGCAACTGGACGAAAAAAAGCAACGCCAGATGCTCGTAGAACTTCGCGAAGGTTTTCAATATGTGCTATCTGCGCCTCACATCCGCGCTACGCTATTACTGGTCGCTTCAATGAGCTTGTTGGTTACCCCTTTTGTGACGCTGATGCCCGTTTATGCAAAGGATGTATTTAAGGGCAACGCCGCAACTTTCGGCATATTGGAAAGTGGGATCGGCGCAGGTGCATTCGCAGGCGCCATATACCTGGCATTTCTAAAAAAGAATCGTAGTCCCTACAAAGTAATACTAGCAGGTATGATCATTTTCGGATGCTGCCTGCTGGGCTTTGCATGGGCAAAACAATATCCGCTTGCTGTCGCCCTCGCAACGATCGGCAGTATTGGTATGATGATACAGGTAACTACCAGCAATACCCTGTTACAAACACAGGCTGCGAAACCAATGCGTGGCAGGGTAGTTAGCTATTTTGCAATGGCGTTCTTCGGTGTGCAACCAATAGGAGGGCTCCTGATTGGTATACTGGCACAATGCCTGGGAGCACAGACAACTATCTTCATGGAAGGTCTCGCCGCTCTTGCCATAGCAATCTTGTATACCAAAATGGTCCGTCGGGGAAGATCTGATAATCCGTAGCCAAACATTCAACAGGGAAATCATCTGCATTTAATGGAACAGAGCAGATGAATGTTAGCAATATATAAGTAAATGAAAAGGGCCGGTGGTCATAACCACCGGCCCTTTTTACATACAATGCTAATTTAATGTCATGCCGCCATCCATTTTGATCTCAGCCCCCGTAATAAACCGGGAAGCATCCGTACAAAGATGTATGACCATCGCCGCAACATCTGCCGGATCACCAATTTCACCAATCGGTATTTTTTGCTGAAGAACATTTTTCATCGCCTCCATACCCTTTGCATCTAATCCCATTTTATCAAAGACGGCCGTATCAGTTGGGCCGGGACTTACTGCATTGACCCTGATCTTTCTGGTAGCAAGCTCCAATGCGGCAGTCTTCACAATAGAATTGATACCAGCCTTGGTGAGCGCATAAATAGAGGAACCTGCAATCGATCTGGTAGCAATAACAGAAGAAAGAAATACAACGGAAGCCCCGTCGTTTAACAGCGGAATAAAGCGACTTAAAGTAAAATAAGCTCCTTTTAGATTAACATCCACGATACTATTCCATACTGCTGGTTGAACATCTTTTATCAATGCTTTGCCCGTAATACCAGCATTGATGAACAATATGTCAATATTTCCATAATCTGCTTTTATCTTCACAGCTAACGCCTCAATGTCGCCGACATTCGATTGATCGGATAATACAGGTATAACGTCAAGTTCAATAGCTGCTTTTTCCACAGCATCCCAACGTCTGCCAGTGATAATAACAGTAGCTCCTGCCTGTTTCATAGCTTTAGCTGTTGCATAACCGATACCACTGTTCCCGCCTGTAATAAGCGCAATTTGTCCATTCAGTTTATTCATTCTACATTCTTTTTATAAAGGTCGGGGCATTCCTGTTTATGTTGCGTGTGTGATATCCCAAAGTATACCACACACATATTAGAGATGTACACACAAGATGAGGATGCGCTATAAAGTTTTTATTAAATCCATGAAGTGAAGTTCCAGCTTACGGTAGCTGATACGCCATCCCTGTGCGGTGTGTACCAGCTCATCTGTAAATGCACCAGCTACATATAACGATGTATCTGGTTTTCCATCGACAGATTTGCTTTTATGGGTAGCCCATAGATCGGTACGGGCTGCTGCTTTGTCTCCGTCTATCTTTACTACCGGATTACCCAACAGGTGTTGCCAGTTATTAAAACCACTCATATTGCCGGCATTGGTCCCATCGCCCCGCATAATTGCCACCATTCTTTCGTAAGAGGTCGGCTCACTGCCTGCCGCTCTGTAATCGAGGATAGCATCTGCCGTAAACACATCTTTCCAGGTTTCCAGTACATTATTGTCATCTCCTTGGTGCAGGTCCTGCCCGAATGAATAGCGGGTAATTACATCCTGAATTTCAAAACGGTCCAGCGCATACTGTACTTTCTTTTCTAATTCCATTATTCATTTTTTTATCATGCAAAACAATAAAAAAATCATACTTGCTTTGAGTATACTTTACTTTTGTACACTAAGCTCATATTATGGGGGAAAAATGCGATAAAGATTATACAGCCGATGAACTGCGATTCATCCAGGATTCCCTGTACGTGCTCGGTGGAAAATGGAAGATGCTGGTCATCCGGGCTATTGGACAGGGGAATGCCCGGTTTGGTGAAATACAGAAAAGTTTGCCAAAGATCTCCACAAGAAGTTTGAGTAAGGAACTGAAGGAACTGGAGTCCAATCACATTATAGAGCGAAAAATTATCGATGATTTCCCACCTGTAGTTACCTACACATTCACTGAATATAGCAAAGCATTGGCGCCGCTGATTGATAATCTTATTGAATGGGCGGCAGCTCACCGTAATGAAGTGCTGCATGGAAAGAAATCAGCCACGTCCAGCAAGACTTGACTTCTGGGGGCTGTTATACAGCCTCCGGGAAATCATTTTCCTGAAAGTGATTTCGGAAAACTACATACGAATGATGCGCCATTAATTCTACCCCTGGCCTGGGATGCAGCAAGCGCCCGCCTGTTTGAAAGTGTAGGGGCCAAAGCGATCGCTACGTAAAGCGCTGCTGTATCATGGGGGCTGGGATATGCAGATGGTGGCAATCTTCCTTTTTCTAAATTTGTCAACCTGTCTGAGAACATTTTACGTGTTATCGGTCTGCCACTCTCCGAGGACGGCAGTTGGGAATTACAGCAATTGTTCGCACATTAACAACCATATCTATCCCTGACACCGGCTTTGCAACGCAGTTGTTGTTTTAGTTGTTGGTGATGTACAGATAACATTCTAACTTTACATCATGCGAATTGCTACTCTCATATTAAGTCTGGTTATGTTCGTGCTCGGCTTTGTGCCCTGCGCTGACGCTAACCGCTTGCCTGAAGGCAATACGCAGACAATGACCGAGAACCATGAACACAACAGTCAACACAATGATGAGTGTACCCCCTTGTGTTCCTGCGCATGTTGTTCCGTTCCTTACTACCAGGTTCATTTAGACCCTATTACGATCGCGATCAGCAACTTACCCGCACCGGTGTACGCATCTTATCTGTCTTCTCCGGTCATAAAGATTTCCGCCTCTATCTGGCAACCTCCCCGGTTTTAATCCTGCTGTTATTTATTCATTACATCAACCTGCGTGGGGCCATCCCGCATAGATAATCCATTTATTCATCTGAAACGCGGATGCCAGCCGGTTCAAAAGAACAGGACTGTTCCGCCTGCCTGTTATCTGCCAGATAAATAGCCTTATGCTGCAAGGTCTGTTATAGACGCAACTGTAGCATAATGTGATCTGTTGCGGTATCATGACCCGCAAGGTCGTAACCGCGATTAAAATAGTTGGAAATGCTAAATAGAATCATTCAATTTTCCATAAAGAATAAGTTGATCATCGCGCTCATGACTTTGGGCCTGATCATCTGGGGAATCTATTCCCTGAAGAAATTACCCATTGACGCCGTACCCGATATTACCAACAACCAGGTACAGGTGATCACCCTGTCTCCGTCTCTTGCCGCCCAGGAGGTAGAACGCCTGATATCTTTTCCTGTCGAACAGGTCATGTCCACCATTCCTGAACTGGAACAGGTCCGTTCCATCTCCAGATTCGGTCTGTCAGTAGTGACCATCGTCTTCAACGATGATGTGGATATTTACTGGGCACGCCAGCAGGTGAATGAGAAACTCGCTGAGGCGAAGAATAATATACCCGCTGGTTTAGGCAATCCGGAGATTTCGCCTATATCGACCGGATTAGGTGAGATATACCAGTATGTTATTCATGCAAAGCCCGGCTTTGAAGAAAAATACAATGCCCGCGAACTACGCAGCATTCAGGACTGGATCGTACGTCGTCAGCTATTGGGAACACCCAGTGTGGCCGAAGTGAACAGTTTCGGTGGATTGCTGAAACAATACGAAATAGCGCTCGATCCGGATAAACTGCGTAGCTACAATCTCAGTATCACAGATATATTCAATGCTTTGCAAAGCAACAACCGGAACGCCGGCGGTGCTTATATTGATAAAAAGCCGAATGCCTATTTTATCCGCACGGAAGGTCTGGTGGAAAATCTGGATGATATCAATAAGATCGTCGTTAAAAACAGGGACGCAGGTGTGCCTGTCCTGATCAGGGACGTAGCTACGGTGCAGATCGGTAACTCCATCCGTTATGGCGCCCTGACCCGTACCTCCGCAAATAGCAGCGGTGAGGCAGTAGGCGGGATCGTGATGATGCTGAAAGGCGCAAACGCCAAAAAGGTAGTAGGGGAGGTAAAGTCCCGCATTGAACGTATCAGTAAAACCCTGCCGGAAGGTGTTGTGATAGAAGCTTTCCTTGATCGTAGCGCCCTGGTGGACCGGGCAATCGGTACGGTAGCCAAAAACCTCATTGAAGGCGCCCTGATCGTCATCTTTGTCCTGGTGATATTCCTTGGTAACCTGCGGGCCGGATTGGTCGTAGCTTCTGTGATCCCCCTGGCAATGCTTTTCGCTATCGGCATGATGAACGTTTTTGGCGTATCCGGTAACCTCATGAGCCTCGGTGCAATAGACTTCGGTCTCATTGTCGATGGCGCCGTGATCATCGTAGAGGCTACCATGCATCATCTTGGTCTGAAGAACCGGGGCAGACTGACCCAGGACGAAATGGACGAAGAAGTACTGGCATCTGCCGTAAAGATCCGTTCTGCCGCCGCTTTCGGAGAGATCATCATTCTGATCGTTTATCTGCCTATTTTAGCCCTGGTCGGTATCGAAGGTAAGATGTTCCGTCCCATGGCTGAAACGGTCTCTTTTGCCATCCTGGGGGCCTTTATACTGTCTATGACCTATGTACCGATGGTATCGGCATTGATATTGAGTAAGGATACGACACATAGGCGGACTTTCTCCGACCGCATGATGGATTTCCTGCACAGGCGTTATATCCCCATTATAAAAGGTGCGCTCAGAAAACGCCTGCTCGTTACCATTACCGCCGCCACTTTACTCATGATAAGTATATTCGTCTTCTCCCGCATGGGCGGTGAATTTATACCCAGTCTGGAAGAAGGGGATTTTGCCGTGGAAACCCGTTTGTTAACAGGTAGCTCCTTGTCGCAGACAATCGACAAGGTGGACCAGGCTTCGGCTATCCTGGTCAAACAGTTCCCGGAAGTAAAGGAAGTGGTTGGAAAGATAGGGGCTGCTGAAATACCCACTGACCCCATGCCCATGGAGGCCTGTGACCTGACCATCATCCTGAAAGATAAAAAGGAATGGACATCCGCCGGTAACAGGGACGAACTGACAGAAAAGATGAGTGAAGCGCTGAAACAGGTACCCGGTGTAAACTTCGGTTTCTCCCAACCCATACAATTACGTTCCAATGAACTGATATCCGGTGTAAGACAGGATATCGGCATAAAGATTTTCGGTGATGATCTGGACATACTGACACAGTTATCAAAGAAAATAGGTATGATCGTCTCCAAAGTGGATGGCGCAAAGGACCTCTACCTGGAACAGGCAGAAGGGCTGCCACAGATCGTCGTGAACATCGATCGGGACCGTATCGCGCAATATGGCCTGAGCGTAGAGAGTGTCAATGAAGCGGTCAATGCCGCTTTCGCCGGCCAATCCGCTGGCCTGGTCTATGAAGGTGAACAGCGATATGATATGGTCGTGAGGTTATCACAACAGAATCGTCAAAGTATTGACGACGTGAAAAATATCTACATTACTTCTTCCACCGGTATCCAGATACCGCTTGAACAACTCGCGGAAGTGTCTTTTAAACTTGGGCCTAATCAAATTCAGCGGGAGGACACAAAACGAAGGATCATCGTCGGGCTCAACGTACGTGGAAGGGACATACAAAGCGTAGTGAGTGAGATCGAAGGGAAGATCGATCAGCAGATCAAACTGCCTGCCGGTTATTACATTACTTACGGCGGACAGTTCGAAAACCTGAAAGCCGCCAGCGCAAGACTTTCCCTTGCTGTACCGGTCGCCCTGGGTCTGATCCTGCTGCTGCTCTACTTTACCTTCGGCTCTGTAAAGCAATCGCTACTCATATTCACAGCGATCCCAATGGCCGCTATCGGAGGTATCTTCGCCTTGCTCCTGAGAGGGATGCCATTTAGTATCTCCGCGGGTGTCGGCTTTATCGCCCTCTTTGGCGTGGCGGTATTAAATGGCATCGTGCTCATTACAGAGTTTAACCGCCTGAGAAAAGAAGATAATAGCTATTCCCTGGATGAAATAGTGCTTAAAGGAACAGAGGTGCGTCTGCGGCCGGTATTAATGACGGCAACAGTAGCCTCCCTCGGCTTTTTGCCAATGGCGATTTCAACAGCTGCCGGTGCAGAGGTACAGAAGCCATTAGCGACAGTGGTGATCGGCGGACTGATCACCTCCACCATCCTCACCCTCGTCGTACTACCTGTGTTATATACCTACTTCGAAGGCTGGAAGCCCAAAATGAAAAAGCTGCCGGCCATGGCCACAATACTGTTAATAGTATCGTTGCTGACGTGCGCACCGGCAGTAAAGGCCCAGGACCATCACACTGGCCTGACGATGGAAGCCGCTATTCAGCACGCTATCCAAAACAATCCAGCTATCCGCTCTGGTAATCTGGAGATCAGCCGGCAACAGGCATTAAAGGGAACAGCAGGCGATATCGGGAAAACGGACCTGGGGTTACAGTATGGACAGTTCAACAGCAACAACCGGGATAATAACATCACGATATCCCAGTCCATTCCTTATCCGGGCGTATTAAAGAACCGTAGTAAACTGGCGGATGCACGTATCGAAGGCGCAAAGACCGGACTGGCAGTAAATCAGCATGGACTGACCTACGAAGTAAGAAGCGCTTACGGACAATTATCCTACTACTACGCACTGGAAGCATTATATAAGCAACAGGATTCTATATACGGAAGATTCCAGAAAGCAGCGGCTCTCCGTTACCAGACAGGTGAAACAAGGCTCCTGGAGTCCGCTACCGCCGAAACCCAGCGAAATGAGATACATAACCAGATGGAAAAGAACGAGGCGGACATTCGTGCCTACAAAGCAGAATTACAACGCCTCCTGAATACGCCGGATGATATCCTGCTCGCTGAACAGGAGTATAAACCCGACGGATATTTATTGACACCGCCCGACAGTAATACACAACAAAGCCCCTTACTGGCTCAGCAAAAGCAACAGATTGAGATCGCCGACAGGTCCGTACAGCTTGAGCGCGCTTTGTCAGCGCCTGATTTTAAACTGGGGTATTTTAATCAGTCTATCATCGGTATGCAGAACGTAAACGGACAGGATGTGTACTTCGGTGGTGGAAAGCGTTTTCAGGGACTGCAGGCCGGTATTGCCATCCCGATATTCTTCAAACCCTTTGCTGCCCGTGTAAAAGCTGCGAAGATCGAAAAGCAGGTGGCGGAAAGCCAGTTGACATTATTGCAGAATAACCTCCGTGGCGAATACAAACAGGCATACCAGGAAATGCTAAAAAATGCGCGCAGTATTGAATACTACGAAAAAAGCGCGTTACCGAATGCGGCACTCATCCTGAAACAGGCGCAGCTATCTTTCCAGAATGGAGAAGTGGGTTATGTGGAATATCTGCAGGCACTGAGAACGGCTTCAGACCTGCGGTTTAATTATCTGCAAACAGTTAATCAATACAATCAATCAGTTTACCGGATCAAATACCTGGCTGGTCTATAAATGAGTATAAGTATGAACAATAAAATAAAAACCATCCTCGTAATAGCAGTAACAGGCGTTATGACGACCACCCTCAGCGCCTGTGGAGGAAAGAAAGCGGCAGAGACAAATACAACAGCGGAAGAAGGGCACACGGAAAATGAGAATATAGTAGAAGTGACGCCTGCACAGTACCAGGCGGTCGGCGTGAAACTAGGAGCGGCAGAAATGAAAGCGATCAGTGGGCTGCTGAAAGTGAATGGCTATATTGATGTGCCTCCGCAAAACCTGGCCAGCGTCACTACACAAATGGGAGGGATCATCAAATCAACACCTTTGTTACAGGGAAGCACGGTTAAAAAAGGAGAAGTCATCGCAGTACTGGAAAACCAGGACTATGTGCAGCTACAGCAGGATTATCTGGAAAGCAGAAGCCAGCTGGAACTGACCGATGCAGAATACGAACGCCAGCAGACACTCGCTAATGAGAACGTAAACTCTAAAAAGGTCTTACAGCAGGCAAAGGCGCAATACCAGGTGGCCCAGGCAAGAGAAAGCGCACTCCGTCAGCGCCTGCAGCTGATTAATATCGATGCACCTTCGCTAACGCCTTCCAACATACGCAGTCGTGTAAATGTTTATTCCCCCGTAAGCGGATATGTGACAAAAGTGAACGTTAATGGCGGGAAATTTGTTAATCCCAATGATGTGATGTTTGAAATAGTCGACGGCGCCGATCTGCACGTGGAACTGAACGTATTTGAGAAAGATGCGGTCATGGTGAAACCCGGTCAGCGTGTACGCTTTACACTGGCAGGAGAAACAGCAGAGCAAATTGCAACGGTGCAGCTGGTAGGTCGGGAAATCAGACCTGATAAAACGGTGACTGTCCATGCGATCGCTGATGGTGGAAGTAAAGCGTTCCTGCCGGGAACTTATCTGAAAGCCCTGATAGAAACGGGAGAAACGCAGGCCCTCGCATTGCCGGAGAGCGCAATCGTAGATTTTAGCGGAAAGAAATACATATTTGTCGAAACAGCGGCGCCCGCAGGTGAACATGCATCAAATCAAAAGGCATCCGCCAGTGGAGACATGGGCGCACCTGTAGCTGCTACGGGGAAAATGCACTATTTTGAAATGATCGGGATCACCGTTGGGAATGCAGATGGAGGTTTTGTACAGGTAGAGCTACCGCAAAACAGGAATGTAAATGGTAAGATCGTTGTTAATGGCGCATATGACCTGCTGTCTAAATTAAAAAATAGTGAAGAGGAAGGACATTAATGTCCTCCCTCTTTCCCATAAATAGATATGACTTGTAAAATCGTCTGTTATTAACCTTACAATATCATGAGTAATAGTCAACATTCGGATCATAAAGGGCCACACGAAAAACATGAGCATGATCATCAGGATGGCCATGAACATAAACACGGAGGCCTCTTCGGAGAAAGCACGGAACTGATTTGCTCGTTACTATGTGGCGTATTCCTTCTCGCAGGGTTTCTGGATGAAAAACTGTTTCATTTCCAACCATCCTGGATAGGGATTGCCATCTTTGTGATATCTTACTTTTTTGGTGCATTTTTCACAATAAAGGAGGCCGTTGAAAGCATCAGCAAAGGACAGTTTGAGATTGATTTCCTGATGCTGGTGGCTGCCGCAGGTGCCGCTGTTTTGGGCGAATGGGCAGAAGGTGCATTATTGTTGTTCCTGTTTAGTCTGGGGCATTCGCTTGAACATATGGCCATGGAGAAAGCGCGGAAGTCTATTGAGGCATTGGCCGGCCTGGCCCCGAAAACGGCTGTGATACGTCGGAACGGGACGCAGGTAGAGATTCCTGTGGAAGAATTAAAGAAAGGCGACATTGTACTGGTAAAACCGAACAGCAAAATACCGGCAGATGGTATCGTTGTAGCCGGTAACAGTGCGGTCAACCAGGCGCCTGTCACCGGGGAAAGTATTCCGGTTGAAAAGATGCCGGTCCCCGATCCCAACACCGATTATCCGGATGACAAGAAAATCCCCGCACAGCATAAGGTCTTTGCAGGAACGATCAATGGCGCCGCCGCCCTTGAGATTAAAACCTTAAAAGAAGCAAAGGACTCTACGCTGGCGCGTGTCGTGCAGATGGTAAAAGAAGCCGAACAGCAACAATCCCCTACACAACAATTCACCAAAAGGATAGAACGCTTTTACGTACCGGCGGTATTGGCATTGGTCGCCTTGCTGTTGTTTGCTTTTGTGGTTATTGATGAACCATTCAGCAAAAGCTTTTATCGTGCTATGGCCGTACTGGTGGCAGCAAGTCCCTGTGCGCTGGCTATTTCTACGCCCAGCGCTGTATTAAGTGGTGTGGCAAGAGCTGCCAGACAGGGTGTATTGATCAAAGGCGGACGCCCGCTGGAAGACCTGGGCGTACTGACAGCACTGGCGTTTGATAAAACAGGTACCCTGACAGAAGGAAAACCAAAGCTGAACACCGTGGTTACCCTGAACGGGACCAGTGAAGAAGAGCTCCTGAGGGTAGCCATCGCCGTAGAAAAGCAAAGCGATCATCCCCTGGCATCCGCCATCGTAAAAGGAGGTATGGAGAAATTAGGTAATGCCACCGTTGAAGATGCAGATAATGTAGAAGCTGTCATGGGAAAAGGGGTGGCGGCCAACCTGAAAGGAGAGAAGGTCTGGATAGGCAACGACGAACTATTTAAAGCCATCGGAGGGGCAGATGTACCGGCCGATGTCATGCAGAAAATAGCAGATTTACAACAGGAGGGGAACACCGCGATGCTGGTCCGCAAAGGAGATACTTATCTGGGTATACTGGGTGTTATGGACCTGCCAAGACCAGAGGCCGCCGCCGTACTCGGAGAACTGAAAACGCTCGGCATCAAAAAGATGGTCATGCTGACAGGTGATAACCAGCTTGTTGCGGATGCGGTGGCCAAAAAGATAGGCATCACAGATGCAAAGGGAAGCCTGCTACCGGAAGAAAAGGTCGCTGCCATCGATGAATTACGCAAACAGGAGAATAAACTGGCAATGGTAGGTGACGGGGTAAATGATGCTCCCGCAATGGCTAAAAGCACCGTCGGAATTGCGATGGGCGCAGCCGGTAGTGATGTGGCCCTGGAAACGGCTGATATCGCCTTAATGGCCGATAAGATCGATAACCTGCCCTTTGCGATAGGTCTGAGCCGGAAGAGTAAAGCCGTGATCCGGCAGAACCTGGTGGTCAGTCTGGGCGTAGTGGCCATCCTTATTCCTCTGACCATCTCCGGTGTCGCCAATATCGGTCCGGCTATCATCGCACATGAAGGATCAACCCTGCTGGTGGTCTTTAATGCTTTACGTTTGCTTGTATATAAGAGAAATATGACAAACAGGTAAGCAGGCGGCGGACTTATATCTGGTAATTTACCTTCACAATCTTACCTTTAAGCCCGAACTAACAAGCCCATGCATCTGGAATTGAATATGAACAAACTACTTTTAACCGTTTCCTGTATTTTTGCAGCCAGTCAGCTGTATGCACAGCGACCGCTGACTGTTGATGACTACCGCTTCGCTGAAAGCCGGCTTATTTATAACACCTCCCAGCTGATAGATAATTTCCCGGTTACACCGGAATGGCTGGCAGATGGTCGTTGCTGGTACCGTAGCTTAACTGCCCGTGGCGCGGAGTTTATCCTCGTCAATCCGGCTAAAGCGACCCGCACCGCCGCGTTTGATCATGAGAAACTGGCAGCAGCTGTATCCCGGGCGACAGGCAAAACATATCAGGCTTACGCGCTGCCCTTCCGCACTTTCAGTTTCACAAACGGCAACAAAAGCATCACGTTCAATATAGCAGGTGAAACCTGGACTTGTAACTTACAATCCTACCAATGCGAGAAAGCCACGCAGGCGCCTGAAACGGGCGCTACCTGCGGTCCGAATGAAGTGTCCTCTCCCGATGGCCGCCTGGCAGCATTTATAAAAGATAATAACTTATGGGTACGTGAAGTTGCCAGTGGCGCTGAACGTGCATTGACCACAGATGGTATAAAGGATTTCGGTTACGCTACTGACAATGCCGGTTGGCATAGCAGCGATAAACCCGTATTACGCTGGTCACATGACTCCCGCAAAATCGCCACCTTCAAACAGGACCAACGCGAAGTAAGCGACATGTACCTCGTTACCACCAATATCGGTAAGCCGGTGCTGAAAGCCTGGAAATATCCATTGGCAGGCGATCCGGTGATCGCCATGATCCACCGGGTGATCATTGATGTTGATCAGGCAAAAGTGATCCCGATACAGGTACCGGCCGATCCGCACCGTGGTACCCTAAGCGATGACATCTCTTCCAGCGGTACTTTTGATGATGTGGACTGGAGTGCTGATAATACCGAACTGGCATTCGTATCTACCTCGCGTAACCACAAACAGGAGAAACTGCGTATCGCTAACGCAGCTACCGGTGCGGTGCGTGAAGTAATGGAGGAAAACGTGGCCACCCAGTTTGAATCCGGACAGGATGCCATCAACTGGCGCTATCTGAAGAAAACAAATGAAATTATCTGGTATAGCGAACGCGATGACTGGGGACACCTGTACCTCTACGACGCAACGACCGGACGTGTAAAGAACCAGATCACCAAAGGAAATTGGCTGGTTACCAGCGTACAGCGGGTAGATGAAAAGAACAGAACGATCTTCTTCAACGCCTGTGGCCTGGATGCACGTAACCCTTATTTCAGCCATTTCTGTAAAGTAAACTTTGATGGTAGCGGTTTCACTGATCTGACGCCTGAAACAGGCAATCACAAACTGAGCTTCTCCCCGGGTGAACAGTACTTTGTTGATAGCTATTCTCAACCGGATGTTCCGCCAATCACCGTTTTGCGCGACCTGAAAGGTAAATTGCTGGTGAGCCTGGAAAAGACCGATATCACACGCCTGACAGCTACCGGCTGGAAAGCGCCGGAAGCCTTCTCCGTAAAGGCCCACGATGGGAAAACGGATATCTATGGCGTGCTGTTTAGACCAACTAATTTCGATAACAAAAAGAAGTACCCTATCATTGACTATATCTACCCTGGTCCGCAGGGAGGTGGTGTACGCGACTGGTCATTCCTGCCTGCCCGTCTGGATCATCAGGCACTCGCAGAACTCGGCTTCATTGTCATGGTGCTGGAAGGGACCAGTAACCCACTGCGTAGCAAAAGCTACCATGACATGAACTACGGCAATATGGCGGAAAATACCTTGCCTGACCAGATTACCGGTATCCGTCAACTGGCTTCCCGTTACGACTATATCGACACCAGTCGTGTAGGTATCTGGGGCCATTCCGGAGGTGGATTTGCCACTGCTGCCGCACTATTCCGTTATCCTGATTTCTTCAAAGTAGGGATTTCAGAATCAGGCAACCACGAAAATCGCAGTTATGAAGATGACTGGGGCGAGCGTTATAATGGCTTAACGGCTGAATCAGATTATGCTAAACAGGCTAATGCGCTTTATGCAGGCAATCTGAAAGGAAAACTACTGCTGGCCCATGGTATGATGGATGATAATGTGCCTCCTTATAACACTTTGCTGGTGATAGATGCACTGACAAAAGCTAATAAGGACTATGACCTGATCGTCTTTCCACATGCCAGACATGGTTTCGCGGGAGATGGCCCGTATATGATGCGCCGCAGATGGGATTATTTTGTCCGTAACCTGTTGCACCAGGAGCCGCCAACGGAATATAAGCTGACAAGTAAGCAGGACCCGAGAAATTAGGCCTGTAATAGGAAATATATATAGTTAAAAAGCTCCTGCAATTGCAGGAGCTTTTTAAGTTTTGATACCTTATGGAACACTTAAAATTCCTGTTCCTGAACAGTTTCTTGGTGAAGCGCCATTTGACGAGTAAATGTAACTAAGATATTTTTTTCTGGCCATACTGAACACTGTACCGATTATCTTCTTTCTCTATCCTTATAATGGCATTCTTCGAAAACTGCATATATATTCTTTAACTTGCTTGAGTTTGTCCGGGCACATAAATGCCTGTATGGAATTAATGTTAACTAACAATGGATATTCAGAAAGAGATAAATGCCGTTATCGTAGAAAAAGGCGTAACGATCAGTACATATGATTTTACCAGTACGGAAAGTTTTTACCAGGAGATATATGCAAAATATCACAATGGGAAAAACGAGTATCCGCTCTGGGATAACCTGAAAAGTTTCAGTTCTATTTACAATAGAGAGGGTTGGCGTCTTATCGGAGATTTTATAGCAGCGGAAAAATGCCTGTTATTCCTGGACAAAGCAGACGCGAAGTTTGTCATCGAACTACCTGATGGCAGTTCTTTAAACACCTTGCTGGAAGATACAACAGGTTTTGTTTTTTATGTCTCCAACCGGAACCGCGATTTTCTGATTTGCTTCAATGATCACGATTATTTGTTGGGTATGGGAACCGCGGGTAAGTGGATAGACAACATGAGTATATGATAATAGAACTCATACCCATACTTGAAATTGAATATTCGGATCAGGAGGGCGTAAATGTCCCCGATAAATACCCATATTGGGAAAAAGCGCCACTATGGAGTGCATTGAAAATGATAAGATATCCCTGGATTTTACGGAGGATGAGTTTGATGAACGTTTTCAACCAACACCACCGGAGACAATATTGATCATTGAGAGAATTCCACTGGGAAAAGCAGTGGAAGAGGCAGAAAAGCAGCTTGCCCTCCTGGAGGAACGCCTCCGTCATATCAATACGAAGGAAAACCTGCATATGGAAAGGATAGAAGATCTGCTGATATGGTATCGCTAAGGATGTGTGCAACTAAATATAACAGCAATATAAAAAGGCGTCCAGCCATCGCCGGACGCCCTAAATCCTGACAGCACAATACCTAAATATCCAACGTGCCGCTTAATTTCCTCACCTCGTTAGAAAGAACACTGTCATAGTCCCTGTCACGGGCCGCCAGGTCCTCATAAGACCATATCTCATAATGCTCTTTGCTAAAGTAAAACCGTATCTGATAATCTCCGGTTTCGCCATTGCCGGCATTGATATGGGTTACCAGATCAAGGTTAACAATTCTTCCGGATGTCTGTTCCGCGGATGATTTAATAAAGGTTGCCATAGTAATGAATTTAAATGATCAGGCTTCTGCAAACGCTCATCTTGAACAACTAGCCGCATCGCCAATATCATTTGTCTTTCAAAGATGATACCAGACCACCTGCGCAGGTTACTTACAAAGCATCCAGGAATTCCAGGTACAATGGCACACTTCGCTCGATCCATTCTTCAGAAGTGTTGAGCTCCATCCCGTAATAGGCGAATAGTGGCCGGTAATCCGCCTTTACATACTCAAAGCTAAGTTCAAACGGACGGGTTAATTCTGCCAGCGTATACTTATACCGCTCCGAGTGACTGTATTCGTGTTCGTCAACACCAACCGATATCGCCAGGGCGATCTTCTTCCCCGATACCTTATAGCCGCTTTTACTCCCGTACGCCCAACCGTAGGTCAGTACCTCATCCAGCCATTTCTTGAACAACGGCGGACAATTAAACCAGTAGTAAGGGAACTGAAAGACGATCTTGTCATGTTGCTCAATCAGCCATTGTTCAGCCTGCACTTCCAGTTTTTCGTCAGGATACGCTGTGTATAACTGGTGAACGGTATATTTGTCAGGATGCTCGTTAAGTGCTTTTACCCATCTTTTGTTAACAAACGAACTTTTAATATTTGGATGTATAACAATTACCAATGTTTTCATCTGATGATCATTTTTCTGCAGCAATATTAAAGTGCTTCACCTGATATTTGTACCTTAACTACCCAATGTGGGGTACTATAAAAAATGTAAGTAAATGTCGAAGATAAAAGAAACATCTACCAACTTCGCCAATAAACAGGCGCTGGCCGACGAGTGCTCAGAGGTCTATGCAGCAAATATTATCGGCGGACAATGGGCTTTGGTGATTTGTTCCTGGTTGATAAACGGGAAGCTTAGGTTCGGCGAACTGAGAAAATTATTGCCAAATATCACAGAACGAATGCTGACGCTACAACTCCGCAAACTGGAGGATAGTAAGATCGTCACACGCACCGTTTACGCAGGTGTACCTCCCCGCGTAGAATATGAATTGACGCCCATTGGCTACGAACTGACGCCCATTATCCGGCAACTTGAAAAATGGGGCGACAAACACAAGAACCTGAAGTGATCATGGAAGTGCAAAAGCTACATACGCGTCTCCGGATGCTGTTTTCAGTTTACCACCTCCACAGGCTATCACAATATATTGTTTGCCATTGACGGAATAAACAGCCGGTGTCGCAAACCCTGATGCCGGTAAATCTGCCTCCCATAACAATTGTCCATTGCGCTTATTGAATGCCCGCATCTTGTTATCCCTGGTTGCCGCAATAAATAACAGTCCTCCTGCCGTAACAACCGGTCCGCCGTAATTTTCCGTACCGGTATGTATGCCCTTCGCCTTGAATTCAGGATAGTCGCCCAAGGTGTTTTTCCAGACAAATTCTCCTGTATTCAGATTAATAGCCGTCAACGTGCCCCAGGGTGGTTTAACCGCCGGATAACCCTCTTTTGTCAGAAACTTATTATAACCGGTGTTGGTATAAGGGAGATGCAGATAATCATCTGCTGCTTTTTCTTCAGAGAGGAACTTTTGTCCCTGTTTGCCTTTTATGTCGAGAATAAAAGAGGCAATAGCGTCTTTTTCCTGATCTGTCAGCTGATTAAAGGCAGGCATCATGCCTCTGCCGGCAGAAATAAGCTGATGGAATGTTGCTTCGCTGTACTTTTTATGCACGGCTATCAGGGATGGATAGTTGCCGCCGCCCTGTCTTTCAGTACCATGACAGGCCATACAATTTGATTTATACAGTCTCTTAGCGGCGGCCATGTAGCTCTCTGCTGTTCTGGCCCCCTCCTTTACCCCGATCATTGTCAAAATCCAGGGCATTTCATTCGCATTGACGTATAATATCCCTGTGCCGGGATCATACGCAGGACCGCCCCATTCTGCCCCTCCGTCAAAGCCCGGGAAAATGACAGTACCCTGCTTGGACGGCGGATTAAAAATATGTCCCGTTTGGTAGCCTGCCAGCCGCTGTTTCAACTCCTGATAGGAGGAATCTGGTACCAGGTCATTCAGGTCTTCGACTGTCAGAGACTGTCTCACAAAAGGTTTGGGAAAGGTAGGGTAGGGCTGCGTAGGGAACAGTTTTTCCCCTGCAAGTTCGGAGCCGGTAGGTACCGGTCGCTCTTCTACAGGATAAACGGGCTTGCCGGAAGCCCTGTCCAGTAAGTAAATAAACCCCGTTTTGGTCGTTTGCGCCAGTGCCTTGATTTGCTGACCTTCTTTCGTAATATTCACCAATACAGGCGCCCCCGGTGGGTCCCTGTCCCACAGGTCATGATGTACCGTCTGAAAATGCCAGATGCGCTTACCAGTGGCCGCATCAAGCGCCAGTATACAGTCCCCGTACAGATTCGGGCCCGGCCGCTTTCCACCATAGAAGTCGGCCGCAATAGAACCGGTAGGCACAAATACGGTCCCTGTCTCTTCTTCCAGGCTCATACCCGCCCAGCAGTTCGCTCCCCCAAGATGCTTCCAGGCGTCTTTATCTTCCCAGGTATCATAACCGGCTTCGCCAGGTTGAGGAATAGTGTGAAACACCCATTTGATCGCTCCTGTGTGTACATCGTATGCCCTGATATGCCCGGGTGCTGCCGTGGCATCTTCCGCCACGCGGGAGCCAACGATCAGCAGGTCTTTATAAATGATGCCAGGCGTATTGGATGTAATAAACCGGTCTTTTACATCAAATCCCAATCCATCATGCAGATCAACCCGGCCCTTATTGCCAAAGGCCGGAACAGGTCTCCCATCAGCCGCATTCAGACAAATGAGATAAGGCCCGGCAGTATAAAAGAGCCTTTTATCGTCCCTGCCATCGGTCCAGTAAGTAAGTCCGCGGCCGGTATTTGAGAACAATGCCGCCAGGTCTGTACCTGTATTCGTATCCGCCTGGATACCGGTAACAGGATCGAAAATCCAGGCTTGTTGTCCTGTTGCGGCATTCAGTGCGAATAATTTCATTTTGGGCGTCGTGCCATACAGCATACCATCTATAACGATCGGGTTACATTGTATCTGTGTGTGGAGTGCGGTATCCGCATCACCGGTACGGAAAGTCCAGGCAACCTGCAACTGCCCTACATTACTTGTGTCGATCGCTGTAAGTGAGGAATAGTGCCGTGCATCTTTTGTACCACCATAGACTGTCCAGCCGGTATAAGCATCCTTATTCCCCTGTTTGCAGGAGGCGTTTAAAATCAGTAGTAAAACCAGTAACGTGAATACCTGGTGACCTGAACCTTTCCAAGATTTCATAAAATATTTTTATGTCTGCGGGTAAGTATGTGTTTTTCATTTATACATGGTAGACGATTGCCGCCTGCCACTACACTATAACGGGCCTTTTCGGGATAACCGATCATACGTGGAACCTGTTTTTTCATAACTAACGGGTCTCGGAAAAGAACAACTTTTTGCTCATCCTGGCCCTTCAATACCAGCAAGCGTAATCAGCGACACTTTCACTTATACAATATATTAAATGTTTCCTTTACACTCATATTGAGATTCGGAAATTCTTTTATTATCTTACCCCCAAATTGGCATATATACCGGCCGGCATTCTACGCTTAAGTTTTACCTTACAATGCAACAGAAAAATGGGACTACGCAGATTTTTGCTTTATCTGATACCAGCGCTTTTATCTCCGTTTGTAATATACGCCCAAAATACACCTCCTGAATTGGCAGTAAAGCGGGAACCTGAGACTGATGGTGCAGCAGTAGTCAGGACCATGAATGCTGGCAAGCGGGATACCAATTATATTAAACTGGCAATTAAAGCCACTCATATTTACTGGCATCAGCGGTCACAGGAAGGAAGACTGGATAGCTGTTTTATGATCGCGAATACTGCCTATCAGTTAAGTGCCCGGATGAAATATATGGAAGGGATGAATGAAGCCGGTTATATGCTTTGTAAAATTTACACAGAGAAGCATGATATCCCCCAGGCTAAAAAACTGGTCGAGGCAGCCTATGGCGAACAACGCGTTCGGTTGATGCTGGGTATAGGCGAGTATTATGTATTCAGATTTGAAAGAGATGACCCGGAATTCCTTGAAGCACCGCCATTATTATTGCAGGCGATAAAGGTTAGCGAAGAATACAATTCCGGCCGCTGGCGGGATGAATGTTTTGTCCTTCAGGGGAAATACTTCTTCAAAAAAGGAGAGTTTCTGGCCGGGAAGGAATCATTCATGAAGATTATCAACAAACACCATCAGACAAAAAACTATGAACAGGAAGCAAAAGGATGGTCAAGATTAGGTAACAACATGCCGGAGAATGACAGCACATTCGAAGACATTATACACAGCTTTGAAATGGCAGTGCATAATTATTATCTGGCAAATAATCTTAAGGAAGCGGCATACAGCCTGCGGGACCTTGGTATCGCAAACGGTAATCATAACCGTATAGATTCCTCTGAAAAACAATTGCTCAGAGTTGTTTCAATACTGAAATCCATCGGGGAGAAAATTACACCAACCACCTACTATAACATTGGTGACTTTTATCGGTTTACCGGACAGTATGATAAAGCTTTGTATTATATACTCGAAGCTTTGAAAGTTACTAAAGAAGATGATACCGGAGCCCGGCTAAATATTAACTTCGTATTGGGCATACTATATTTGAGAATTAAGGATTATCCCAATAGCCTGAAACACTATCAGATGTGTTTTGATAGTCCGGATTTTACGAACAACACCATGAAATTACATGTGGCAAATGAAATAGCCTACGTAATGGCTGCAGCTGGTGATCATCAGAAAGGATTGGCTTTCCTGGATAATTATATAAAAGCACATCCGTCGAAATCAGTAAGCGACAGGCAGGAAAACGCAAGTACTTACGGACAGATATACGCAATGATGGGTAGCTATGCAAAAGCTGAGCAATCTTATCTTGAAATGCTGAGTTTGGATAAAGCAGCAGCAGAGGAAAACGGAAGAGAAATAAATGCAACCCATTCCAGAATAACTGGCAGCGGCGCTAATTTTCTGATGGGTAAATTTTATGCAGAGCGTGGAAGATATAGTGAAGCCAACCAATATCTGAATAAATCATTGCAAAACGCGCAGTTCCTCGATGCAGGTCAGGAACTGGAAACCTATCAATTGCTGTTTAAAACGGATTCAGCACTGGGCAATTATGTGTCAGCCATCAAAAACCTCGAGCGCCATAGAAATATGTACGATTCGATCAATAGTGTACATAAGTCCAGGGAAATCAATGACCTCAATCTGAAATATCAAACAGAACAACGGTTAAAAGACATAGAGATACTCCGTAACAAAGAAACAAGAAGCATAGCGGCTTTACAGCGTGCAGATACTATCAGGAATCTTATCATTGCCGGCGCACTTGTGCTGTTATTACTTGCTGTCATGGCCTACTACGGTTATCGTAATAAACAACGCAGCAATCTCATACTGCAATCACAGGGAGAAGAGATCGACAGGCAGAATAAGACACTGCAAACGCTGCTGTCTCAGAAAGACCAGTTCCTGAAAGAGAAGGAATGGTTACTGAAGGAGATACATCACAGAGTAAAGAACAACCTGCAGATCATCATGAGCCTCCTGAACTCTCAGTCTGCACACCTGAGAAACTCAGACGCAATTGAAGCGATCATGGTAAGCGGAAACAGGGTAAGGTCAATCGCACTGATCCATCAGAAACTATATAGCGGAGATAATCTTTCCAGTATCAACATGCCTGAATATGTAGCGGACCTGTTAAGATATATGATGGATGGATTCGATACTGCTGAAAGAAAGGTCAGATTTATACAAAGGGTAGAAGGGATTAATATTGATGTGGCCCAGGCAGTCCCCGTCGGACTAATACTAAATGAAGCCATCACAAACGCCATTAAATATGCCTTCGATGAGGATGGGGGAGAGATCACCATTGCTTTCAGTAATAACACCGCTGCGGATACGGTTGTTATGTCAATTACCGATAATGGTAAAGGTCTGCCAGCTGATTTTGATATCCGCCAATCAGGCTCATTAGGGATGGAAATGATGCAGGGACTGGCCAGACAGCTCAGGGGCCAGTTTAATATTCACAGCAACGGGGGAACAACAGTGAGTGTCGAATTCAAACTCTTTTCGGCCATTGAGAATGCACTGGCTACGATGAAAGAGCGCAACCTGTAATGCGTAGTTACATAAAGTACTGCTATCAGGCCCGTTCCTCAGACGCCTGTCTCATACTCATTTTTATTTTCTGCCGGTGCTCCTTTCCCCAGGCACTCAGCTCACGCAATACATTTTTCAGCGTCAGACTATGAGGCGTTGCCTCATAAATAATCGTCGCGGGTGTACCGGCATACACCTTACGCGTAATAAATTCATTTAGCTCCAGGTCTTTTAACTCTTTCGCCAGGATTTTGGGAGATATACCGCTCAGCTCATGCTGAATTTCACTAAACCGCTTGGAGGATTGTACAAGGCTCAGGATCAGCGGTAATTTCCACTTACCTCCAAGCACATATAAAGCGTCCACCACATAGTTAAGTGAACTGTCACATTCCTGTTTGCCAGGAATCGTCTCTCTGTTATCGATCATGATTGCCATATCTAAAGTTACGCACTTTCCTGAAAGTGAGCGCTTTCCTTTAGGTAAGTCCGGTCCTTTCAACAGCTGCCGGAAGTACCTTTGCTGGCAGTAATAGCAGGAGCGGGTAAAGCCGGCGCCGGGTCTCCCGCTATATAATGCTAATTAATAATAATCAAGGTTTTATGAAACGTATTCTTCATCTGCTTTCGAGCATTCAGGGCAACGAATCTTATAGCTATAAACTCAGTAAGGCAATTGTGAATAAGGTGATCGAAAAGTACCCCGGTAGCACTATCGAAGAGGTCAACCTGAACGAGCTGGAAATGCCGCACCTGACGCCATTTATCCTCCAGTCAATGTTTACACCGGCTGACCAGTTAACGGCTGAAGCAAAGGCTTCCATACGCTACTCGGATGAGGCGGTGAAACAATTAATGGCAGCTGACATCCTTGTCATCGGAGCGCCGCTGTACAACTTAACGGTCCCTTCTACTTTAAAGGTTTGGGGAGATCATATCACGAGGGCAGGCGTTACCTTCGGCTATAGCGAAAATGGGCCCGTAGGATTAGTTAAAGGTAAAAAAGTGTACATAGCGATGTCATCTGGTGGTATCTATTCTGAAGGACCGTCAAAACCAAATGATTTTGTCGCGCCTTATCTGAAGAGTTTCCTGGGACTTTTAGGTATGACCGATGTTACCGTCTTCCGGGTAGAAGGGGTTAAAGTGGCGGGCGTTAAAGAACATGCACTGGAAAAAGGGATAGCAGGCATACAGATCGATTAACAGACAATATATAGACAGCTAAAAGAAATACCTTCCGGATTATACGGAAGGTATTTTATATTATAATGGATGTTTTTTTTAAGACGATTTCCTTCTAGACTAAATTAGGTAAGTGGCGTATTTTCGTTTTTTAAAGGCAGTTTTATTAAGCTATCCCACATTTTGTTACAACAAAAGCAGATTCGGTTAGGCCCGCCACTGGCAGACGCAGCACCTTTGTATCCACAAAACAGATTACATGAAAAGACTGATCTTTATTTTAAGCGTGGCTATCTCGTCCATCTGTCATGGACAACAGCACAATACCTACCTTTTCGTACCGGGCGCCTGGGATGGGGGATGGGACTACGCAAAAGTGGACGCTATTTTAAGTGCGCACGGAAGTGTCGTTTACCGGCCTACACTTACCGGACTCGGGGAACGAGTGCATCTGGCAAACCCAGGCGTCAACCTGACTACCTACATCAATGACATCATTAACCTGATGAAATTTGAGGACCTGCATGATGTCATCCTTGTGGGACACAGTTATGGCGGAATGGTTATTTCCGGCGTAGCAGAACAGGCGCCCGACCGTATTAAACAACTCATTTACCTGGATGCCATGGTGCCCAATGACGGAGAAAGCGCCAAAGATGTATGTGGTGATCTATGGGCGCCTATGACCCGGGGAAATATCAAAGACAGTATGGTGCTCTATCCGTTTGGAGTTACCCCGAAAGATGTTCCGCAGCCGCTGAACACTTTTATTGAGCCGGTAAAACTGAACAATCCCCTGGCCAGGAAAATCCCTGCGGCATTTGTCCAGATGACTAAGGACGGGAAAGGAAGCCCTGCTCATGATAAAATGGGTCTTTTAAGAGCAAAAGAAAGGAATTGGAAAATCTATTCCCTCGAAGGCGGACACTACGCCATGCGCGAACAACCCGAAAACCTCGTTAAAAAGCTGGAAGAGATCACGCTGCATTAATTAGTAACTTAGGGCATGGAAAAAAAGGTGGTCCATAGTATAAAAACGATCAGTGAATACCATAAGGTAATGGGACTTCCCAAACCCGAACATCCGCTGGTCAGTGTAGTGGACTACGGGTCCGTTACACTGCCTTGTAAAGCCAGCATGAGCTTTGTTTTTGATTTTTACACGATACTGCTGGACAAGGAGTTTAAGGGTAATATGAAGTATGGTCAGCAGTCCGGGGACTTTGAAGAAGGAGTGCTGTTTTTTATGGCGCCCGGACAGGTATTCGAAGTCGAGCTGCTGAGTGCGGACCCGATCGACCGTTCCGGCTGGATATTGCTTATTCATCCCGATTTCCTGTGGAAAACGCCGCTGTCAAAGTCAATCCGTCAATACGAATATTTTGGCTATTCCGTCAATGAGGCCTTATTCCTGTCTGATAAGGAACAAAAATCCATTCAGGGCATTATGGAAATTATGGCGCAGGAGTATAAAAACAATATTGACAAATTCAGTGAGCCGGTGATCCTTGCACAACTTGAATTACTGCTGACCTATGCTGACAGGTTTTATCAACGTCAGTTCATTACCCGCAAGAAGTCAGGTCATTTTATCCTTGAGCGCCTGGAAAATCTGTTAGATGAGTATTTCAATAAAGAACACTTTTCAACCAGGGGCATTCCAACCGTGCAGTATATAGCCTCATCGCTGAATGTCTCGCCGGGTTACCTGAGCGGTCTGCTAAAATTACTGACAGGAAAGAGTACACAGCACTATATCCAGGACAGGGTTATTGAACATGTAAAAGAACAGCTGTCGACAACTGAACGCTCTGTAAGTGAAATCGCCTACGTGTTGGGTTTTGAACATCCACAATCTCTTAGCCGCTTGTTCAAAGCAAAAACAAGTTTATCACCACTGGAATATAAAAAACAATTAGGCGCCTCAAACTGAGGCGCTTTCTTTATGGTTAATATGCTCCATGGCGCCCGGACCTTCTTTGGATAATCCCTCTCTTCCTATATAATATGTATACGCATACTGATTTACGCTGTAGTAAGCGGAGCTTCTGTTACTTTCGGCTCCGTGCGGGTGCCACTGTACAATTCATATTCCAGCAGGCGGCAGTCAATAGTACTACTATAGAACTCTATACGTCGTTTAGCTTTCAGGCCGATCTTTTTGGCTAATTCAAGATTACCGGTAAATACATAGCCAAAGTAACCACCGCATTTTTGTTTCATAAAGTCACCGATACGACTATATGTTTCCTCCAATACCATTATTTCATTTGCTCGATCGTCGTATTCAGGATTGACATAAAAGACACCGGGCACACCGGGAGGTACTTTTGTGGCAGTAAAATCACAAACAGCAAATTCTATCAGCTTGCCCACACCGGCTGCCACAGCATTCTTACGGGCGCTCTCAATGGCTTTTGGACTGTGATCAGTAGCGATAATACGAAGACCCGGTACTTCTTTGATCTGCTCTTCGAGCCGGGCATCTTCTTGCTGGTATACCTGTATATCATAACCCTGCAGGTGCATGAAGCCATAGTTGGTCCTGAACAGACCAGGTCTGCGGTTAGTCGCGATCATTGCAGCTTCAATAGCAACAGTACCGGAACCACACATAACATTCACGAATGGGCTCACCCTGTCCCAACGGGAAGCATATATGGTGGCAGCAGCCAGTGATTCCAGCATCTGCGCAGGGCCGGATATTGTACGGTACCCATGACGGGCCAGTGAATCCCCCGACGTATCGATAAATATTTCGGCATGCTCATCTTTCCAGAACAAATGGATCACGGCGCCCGTTAAGGCTGCGCCGGTAGAAGGACGTTTTCCTGTTTTTTCACGCATCCTGTCGATGATGGCATCCTTCACGCGCAGGTTGGCATACATGCTGTTATTGATGCTTTCGTTGCTGACATTGCTGGTAATAGAAAAGTAACCGTCATCAGGTATGATCTCTTCCCAGGGATACTGGTGAATATTATTGTACACATCATCCGCATTACCTGCGTCAAAAGATTGAAGACTATATAACACCTGACTGGCGCAACGGAGATTCAGGTTGAGCCTGATACATTCATTTACCGTTGCTTTTAACCTTACACCAGTAACGAAAGTTTCTGTCTGGTCAAAGCCAAGGTCCTTTATTTCCTGTTCCAGATAAAGTGCGTTTCGCTTATGACAGGTGATGGTAACAGCCCCAGGGGTGGTATAAATATTCATATTGTACGAAAGTAAATTTTCAGGTTGCTTGTAAAAAAACAGAAAGGAAGTACAAGCCGACGAAAGATGACGAGATCGATAAAGTTGAGATAAAAAAAGAGGCTACCAATCTGATAGCCTCTTTTATTTTTGTGAACCGGAATGGATTCGAACCATTGACCTACTGCTTAGAAGGCAGTTGCTCTATCCAACTGAGCTACCGGTCCGTTTTCCAAATTTTTGCCATACATTAGCGTTTCATTTGGGAGTGCAAATCTATGTAAAAATCCATTAATTCAAAATAAATTTTAAAAAAAAATATGGAGGTCAAAATTGAACCCAGTTGGAAGGAGGTCCTCAAAGACGAATTTCACAAAGCCTATTTCGAACAAATTGTCATGGCTCTCAAGCATGAAAAAGCCGTAGGAAGTACTGTTTATCCTCCTGGGAACCTGATTTTCAATGCATTCGAGCATACCCCCTTTGACAAGGTAAAGGTCGTTCTCCTGGGCCAGGACCCCTATCATGGTCCCAATCAGGCCCACGGACTATGTTTTTCTGTACAGGATGGTATCAAGCCCCCGCCATCCCTCGTAAACATCTATAAGGAGATGAAAGAAGATCTGGGTCTGCCCATCCCGCAGGGTGGCAATCTGACCAAATGGGCCGATAATGGGGTCCTGCTACTCAACGCAATGCTCACTGTAAGGGCAAATGAGCCCGCTTCTCACAGCAAAATAGGTTGGGAGAGCTTTACGGACTCTGTGATCCGGAAAGTGTCTGATCTGAAGGAAAATGTGGTATTTATCCTCTGGGGACGTTTTGCACAGGATAAACAGGTCCTGATCGACGCCACCAAACACCATATCCTCAAAGCTGCCCACCCGTCGCCTTTTAGTGCAGATAAAGGCTTTTTCGGATGTAAACACTTCTCCAAGGCTAATGAACTGCTGTCTAAAGCCGGTATAGAGCCGGTGGACTGGCGTTTATAGTCTGCAGGTATAAGATAAAAACAACAAAGGCCTCGCTGGATGGCGGGCCTTTGTGCTTTGTTTACGTGTACTGGTGTAGGTCCAACTATTCTTCTTCCGCACTGTTTTTCATCTTCATCAGCAGTGCATATGCATTTTTAGTAACAAGTCTTGTCGATTCTGTAATACCTGGTGCTGAAAACTGCTCCTTTCCCTCATATACATTCCCCGGGGTCACAGCGACCATTTTGAACAGGTTGTTGCCTTTATCCTCAAAAACATAGAACTTATTCTCCCATCGTACGATCGCGGCTTCGCTCACCGTCAGGGCTGTCACATTGTTGATCACCACTTCTGCATTCATGAACATACCAGGTAGTAAAGCTGCGTCAAATTGTTTAAAATGACAGTGAATGGTCGCCATACGTTCTGCATCCAGGTTTTTGCTGATAAGCAGGATTTCCGCCTCATATTTCTTGTCAGGGTGCTCGTTGGTATAGGCGATCACCTTTTGGCCAATAGAGAGCTGATTGACGTCCTTTTCGAAGACTGTGAGGGATAGATGGATATCGCTGGGGTCCACCAGTTCAAACAACACGTCCGTAGGAGAGGTGTATTTCCCGATATTCACATTCACCTTTGCCACAAATCCGTTGATAGGAGAGTAGATATTGACGCTTTTAGAGATATTGCCCGCATGTAAATGGGTAGGGTCTATGCCGATCAGTTCCAGTTTACGGCCCAGCGCCTGCATGGAAATACGCTGACTTTCCATCTCCGCTTTCGCCAGTTGAAATACTTTATCACTGCTCGCCTTACTGGCGTTCAGTTCCTGCTGACGCTTATATTCTGTTTCTGCAAAGCTGAATTTCTCTTTGGACAGCAAATAATCCTGCTGTAACTGGATGAACTGCATATCTTCCAGTACACCCAACACCTGTCCCTTGCGGACATGTGTACCTGGCAACAGGTCCGTTCTTTTTAGATAACCTCCCAGGGGGAAGCTGACGCTGACAGTACTCTGTGGCGGTACATCGATCGTACCCTGTAGACGGAGGGTGCCATTGACAGCCGCCGTGGAAGGCGTACCGATCTCGATACCGGCGTTTTTGATCTGGTCCGGCGTCAGACTGACAGCGCTGCTGTCCACTATTGCTGCTGCAGCCTCAGTCGCTGCTGGTGCTTTGGAGGCTTCGTGACTGCTACATGCAGCCAGAAAAAGGACATATAGAAAGAGATATTTGTGCATGTCTTGTTGGATTAGCTATTTTGTAGTTTCAGTACCTGTATGACGGACTGGTTATAGTTGTTCAGCATATCGAGATATTCATTCCGGATGCCAATGGCCTGGTCCACCAGGATCACCCATTGCAGATAATCGATCTCTCCGCCTACAAATTGTTTATCGGCCGTTGTGATGATGGCAGCCGCATTCTCCAGGCCTTTCGTCTGGTAGTATTGCAGACTCGACGCATATTTCTGCAGCTGGGTCTGTGCGTTCTGCCACTCTGTTTGCGTCTGTAGAAGGGCATAGTCTGTCCGCTGACGCGCCAGTTGCCAGTCCACCTGTGCAGCCGCTGCCCTGGACCGTTGTGTGCCAAAGAACAAGGGAATATTGATACCTGCATTCACATAACTGAAACGCTTGCTGTTATCATAAAATACCTCCTGCCCGTTCACGTTCTGCAGCCCGTTAATACTCTGGTTGTTATAACCCACAAAGAAGTCCGGTAATAATTTTGACTTTTCCGTCCGCCAGCGCCATTGCGCAGCAGCTGAAGCATGTGCCAGGGATTTGATCTGTGGCAGCTGACTGAAAGTGGTATCCGCCACCGTGTTATACATCAGCCGGATACTGTCAGGGGACGGTTGATATGTAATACTATCACCCAGCAACAAATTGAACTGTCTGGTCGTCATGGCTATATCTGAAGACAACATCTCGAGCTGATTTGCGATCTGCTGTCGGTGAGATACTGCCGTTGTCTGTTCCAGGATGTTCGTCTCACCCGTCTTGAAGCGTAATGTTGCTTTCTCTTCGAATAAACGATAGATACTATCAGCATACCGCAACAATTGTTGTTTTTCATACAACCATACCCAGTCATAGAATACCTTCCGGACATTCGCCCGAAGATCCTGCCCGGCCAGCTGCGTCTGTGCCTGTGCCGCGAGATAGTTTTCTTTTAATGCCTTTTTCTGATGACCATAGACTGTCGGAAAACTCAAAGTCTGCGTAATACCAAAGCGGTTATCATTGTTGATACTGTTGATCTTTCCGTAATCGGCGTTTAACTGCGTTTTAGGAAGGTCTACACCGGTCCTTTGCCGCAGACCTTCCGCTTTTTCATTCAAACGGGCATTCGCTGCCTGCATATTATGCTGCATGGCAATGTTGATCGCCTCCTGTAATCCCACCGGGCGTTCCTGTGCCTTTGCGACAGGAATGCACAGGAACAGGATACCCGCGATGATCACTGCCTTATTCACGGTCACCTTTTTCTTTCCTTCAAATAAGAGATACAGGGCCGGTAACACAAATAAGGTCAGCAGAGTAGCGGTCAGTAATCCACCGATCACTACTGTGGCCAGTGGCCGTTGTACTTCTGCTCCCGCGCCATCGCTCAATGCCATTGGCAGGAAACCCAGGGAGGCTACCGCAGCGGTCATCAGTACGGGCCGCAGACGGTTACGGGTGCCCTGCATCACCAGTTCCAAAGTATCAGTGATACGTCCTTCGCTTTTAATACGATTAAATTCAGAGATCAATACAATACCATTTAGTACGGCTACGCCGAATAATGCAATAAATCCGACACCGGCAGAGATACTGAAAGGCATGCCACGTATCGCCAGTGCAAATACGCCCCCGATAGCAGATAAAGGGATCGCTGTATAGATCAGCGCTCCTTCTTTTACAGACGAAAAGGCAAAGTACAACATCGCAAAGATGAGCAGCAGGGATACAGGTACCGCAATGCTCAGTCGTTTTTTCGCCTGTTGCAGATTCTCAAAAGCCCCGCCGTAAGTAAGGGCATAGCCTGGCTCCAGTTTTATTTTACTGTTGATCTTATGCTGTAATTCTTCTACGATAGACTGCACATCCCTTCCTCTCACGTTAAAGCCTATTGTAATTCTACGTTTGGCATTCTCTCGTTGTATCTGGTTAGGCCCTTCTATTTCATCGATAGCCGCTACCTGGTATAAAGGTAGCTGGTTACCGGTGGAAGTGGCGATCATCAGGTTACGTACATCTTCGATATTGCGGCGGCCTTCATTACCCACTCTCACTACCAGGTCGAACCTTTTTTCACCTTCATATACCTGTCCGGCAGCAGCGCCTGCAAAGGCCGCGTTCACCGTACGGTTCACTTCATCGATATTCAGACCGTATTTCGCGATCTCATTCCTGTTATAACGGATCACCACCTGTGGCATACCGGTTACTTTCTCCACATACCAGTCCGCAGTACCCTTTACGGTCTTGCTGATATTCCCGATCTGCTCCGCGTATTTCGCCAGCTGGTCCAGGTCTTCTCCGAATACCTTGCACACCACATCCTGCTTGGCGCCTGTCATCAGTTCGTTGAAACGCATCTGTACGGGGAACTGGAAGCCCATCGTCACACCAGGGATCGCATGCTGCACCACAGCAGACATCTTATCCGCCATCTCCTGAAAGCTTTTCGCGCTGGTCCACTCAGACTTATCTTTCAATACAATGATCATGTCCCCACCTTCGATCGGCATAGGGTCTGTCGGTATTTCCGCACTGCCGATACGGGATACGATCTTCTCCACTTCCGGGAATCTGGATTGCAGCAAACCGGAGATTTGCTTGAAAGTGGTAATGGTCGTACTCAGGTTCGTACCGATCAGTAACCTTGTCTCTACAGCGAAATCACCTTCTTCCAGTTGCGGGATGAATTCACCACCCATTCTGCTGAATATGAGTATCGCCAGGGCAAATAAGCCGAAAGCAAAAGCCACCAGCGTCTTACGTATGCGTAAGGCCCTGCTCAGTGCCTGCTGATAGATATGCTCCAGCTTATTCATTACACGGTCGGAGAGATTGGGTTTATGCGTGAGTTTCTTACTGATAAATAGGGAACTTACCATCGGCACATAGGTCAGTGATAGGATGAATGCCCCCATAATGGCAAACGCAACGGTTTGCGCCATCGGTTTGAACATTTTACCCTCTATGCCCTGCAGGGAGAGAATAGGCAGATAAACGATCAGAATGATGATCTGTCCGAAGACAGCCGCATTCATCATGCGGGAAGAAGAACCAGCTACTTCTGCATTCATTTCTTCCTGCGATAACTTGTTTATATGCTGATATTTCTTTGAGAAATGGAGATGATGCAGGATCGCTTCCACAATGATCACAGCGCCATCTACGATCAGACCGAAGTCCAGTGCGCCAAGGCTCATGAGGTTACCGCTCACGCCAAAGGTGTTCATCATAATGATGGCAAACAGCATGGATAAGGGGATGACAGACGCAACGATCAGTCCCGCCCGCAGATTACCCAGGAATATGACCAGTACAAAGATCACGATCAGCGCACCTTCCAGCAGATTATGTTCTACAGTGCCGATCGCATTGTTCACCATTTTTGTACGATCGAGGAAAGGCTCTATACGCAGTCCTGCCGGTAATGTTTGCTGTATCTCAGCAATACGTTGTTTCACGTTGCGGATCACTTCAGATGAATTTTCCCCCTTTAGCATCATCACAATGGCCCCGGTCACTTCACCGGTATTATTGTAATTAAGCGCCCCGTAACGGGTAGCGGCTCCCATTCTGACGCTGGCTACGTGCCTGATCAGTACCGGTACGCCGGCAGAAGTATTTTTTACGACGATATTCTCGATATCTGAAATACTGCCCGCCAGACCTTCACTACGGATATACATCACGGTCGGCCCTTTCTCTATATAGGCGCCGCCGGTATTCTGGTTGTTGGTCTGTAGTGCAGTAAAAATGTCATTAATGGTAAGTCCCAGTGATTTTAACTGATAGGGATTGATAGCCACCTCATATTGTTTTAATTCTCCGCCAAAGGTGGATACATCTGCTACACCCTTGGTACCCAGTAGCTGTCTTCTCACCAGCCAGTCCTGTATGGTACGCAGGTCTGCAAGATTGTATTTGCCTTCATAACCAGGCTCCGGCCGTAATACGTATTGGTATATTTCCCCCAGACCAGTAGAAACAGGCGCCAGTTCAGGTTTACGGGCATTCTCCGTGATCTCCGCCTGTTGCAGGCGTTCTGTGACCTGCTGACGGGCCCAGTAAATGTCCGCGTCATCTTCAAATACGATACTGATCAGCGATAATCCGAACCTGGACAAACTACGGCTTTCCTTGAGATGCGGAATGTTGCTCATGGCCTGTTCAATAGGAAAGGTGATCTGTCTTTCCACATCCTGCGCGCCTAAAGCCGGCGCGGTCGTAATAATTTGTACCTGGTTGTTGGTGATATCAGGTACGGCGTCAATTGGCAGACGGGTCAATTCGAATATGCCATAGATGATCCATAGCAGCATGAATAACCCAATTACCAGTTTGTTTTTAACTGAGAACTGAATGATCTTATCGAGCATGATTTGCTGTTGAATAAATTGCTGGAAAACCAATGCAGGACACTAACGGAGATAATCCCGCTGTATCAGGTCAACGCATTGAATAAATAAAATGTGGGCAAATCAGGCGCAGGGTGGTCTGAAAGGAGAAGTGAGGTTAGGGTCCGGGTAATATTGGTCCTTATAAGCTATAAACGTCCGTGGGATGATCTGTTCAGCCGCAATGATCTGCGGTACCGCAGTGAAGCGTACGATCAGTACCTGGTGAATATTGATATTTACTTTTTTGAATGGGAGCTGATTATCCCTGGCATTGTCATTGTCGTCCAGGTCCTGTCCCCAGTAGTGCATAGCAAGAAATTCCAGCAGACTTACATTCGGATCACGCTCCTGATGCTCCTGAAGGTGCTCAAACAGCACCGGGAGTTTCAGAAACTGGTCCAGGGAAGTAGTTTCCACTGTCATAAATATTACCAGTATGTAGAGGCATACTTTTCTCACAGCGGCAAAATTAAACCATATGCCGGTTTATCCAAGGGCATAGATAAAAAATATGCCTGTATAAGGGGTTAATGTGATGAATGGTAATCATGTGATCAGGCCTTTTTATTGGAATAAACCATTGCCAGATAAGCAAAAGCGCCAAATTCTCCCAGATAGGTGATCCATAACATCATTGGACGATAGAAAAAAAACCGGGTGTTGCTGAGGTATTCAAACCGGTCATGTATCTTTTGAAACAGTAATCCCGGATGAATGGGCAGCTGTAATGCGACGGATTCCTTTAATCCGCCATACAACTGTATATCCCAGCTGACAGCCCAACAGGTATAACAACTAAGTCCTGCGATAACCAGGTGGAGTGTCGGGTTACTGTTTTTTGTAAAACCCAGTAGCCATTTAAAGAGGAACATAAGGGCTGCTATGATAATAACAAATACGATCAGCAGTCGGCGAACGCTACTATGAGAAGAGGCCATCGCATAGCAATTTCCCAGTACAAATGCAGATAAGATACTGATGGACGCTCCAATGATAATCCTTAATAAACTGGTTGTTCCAATTCGTTGATAAGCACTGCCCTGCTGCATAGGTATAATTTTATAATAATCAGTTATAATAAGAAGTAACGGCTTCCTGGCCCGTATAATTAGGTCCGGCCTGGTCATCAGCCCCTGCATATTCCCGTCCGAAGGTAATCGCTCTTGGCCCTTTACAGTGCAGGACTTTCGTCCTGGCATTGTATTGTATATCATTTTGCCGGAAAACCTTTTTCAGATAATCTTTGCCGGCGCCGGTAATGACCACACTATTCACATCAAAGTTACCATAGAACACACCGTTTTCGCTCATAGCTGCGAATATCTTTGATAACACAAGTAGTTTATCTCCCATATAGTGCAATCCATGCACACAGGTGATAAGATCGTATTGTACGATAGGTTCCCAGCTGACAGCCGATTGTACAGCAAAAGATAAACAGTTAACACCGTCAGGCGCCGGCCAGAACCCATCGATCAGGTCCATACCACTTAATGCCGCCTTATCCTGTAACTGGTCGTTTGCCAGCTGAGTGGCAGCCTGTATAAGCGCCTTGCCCTGACCACAGCAGATATCCAGCCATCTGACATGGCCATATTGCCGGATATGTTGCGCCAGCAAGGCCTCCGGTCTGAACTTAAACTCCTGTTCATAACTATTGACGCCACTGGCATTACGCTCCCGGTTCATACGGTTGTTCGCTACTATGGCAGATGTGATCAACGCTGATTCTGATAACAGTTTCATGGGACTATCGTACTGATGCGGGGCAAATTTCACCCTATTTCTGCTTATTTGAAGCGCTGTGTATAACTAATGCTGGCTGCTTTATTACTGATTTCTTCATATTGGTGTCTTTTTTACATTTAAAGTATCTGCTTTCTATTTCCACAAAGGATTTTTTACTATCTTGTTCTCCGCCTGCTATCTTTAAATCAAGCACGGATGATGAAACGAATTCCACTGATATGTCTGACTTTTCTCGTCATGGCGCTACATGCTATGGCGCAATCCACTGAAATACAATACCTCTCCGGTACGGGGAGCGATCACACGGTGAACTGGCGATTTTTCTGTACCGCCGGCAGCAATGCGGGTAAATGGACGACCATTCCCGTGCCTTCCTGCTGGGAATTACAGGGCTTTGGTAAATATGACTATGGTTTCGCAAAAGACAGTCTTCGTGGAAAGGAGAGTGGCTTATATAAATATACCTTCCAGGTGCCTGCGGGATGGAAAGGCAAAAAGGTGAACCTCGTTTTTGAAGGCGTAATGACCGATGCTACAGTAAAGGTCAATGGCATCTCTGCCGGTCCGGTACACCAGGGGGCTTTCTATTCGTTTAAATATGACATCTCAACCTTACTCCAATACGGTAAATCTAAAAACCTGCTTGAAGTCACCGTAGCAAAGCATTCTGCGAACGAGTCTGTCAACGCGGCAGAGCGCAGGGCGGATTTCTGGATATTCGGCGGCATCTTCCGCCCCGTATTCCTGGAAGTCCTGCCGGCACAACATATTGAACGCGTGAAGGTGAATGCTAGGGCAGATGGTGTCTTACATGCGGAGATGCAATTGCGTAGTTCCACAGCTACACTGGTGACGATGCAGTTGTATGATCACGAACAACAGAAAGTAGGCCCTTTACAAACAAAAGCCATCAGTGGCGACTCCCTGTTACTCGATGCAAAATATGATCATATGCAGTTATGGTCCGCAGAATCACCGGCATTATATACCGCAGAATTTTCTATACTGGAGAATAACAAAGTGATTCATACCATCCGCCAGCGTATCGGCTTTCGTACGGTTGCCCTCAGACAACGGGACGGTATTTATGTCAATGGTGTCAAAATGAAATTCAAAGGCGTGAACCGCCATTCCTTCCGTCCTGAAAGCGGGCGGACAACCAGCAAAGCGATCAGTATAGCTGACGTGCTGTTGATCAAAGAGATGAACATGAACGCCGTGCGTATGTCCCACTATCCGCCGGACGCTCATTTCCTCGATGTATGCGATTCCCTTGGACTATATGTGATGGACGAACTGGCCGGTTGGCACGGGAACTATGATACCGAAACAGGTACCGGTCTGGTGAAAGAGATGATCACACACGATGTGAACCATCCATCTGTCGTTATCTGGGCAAATGGGAATGAAGGCGGACACAATAAAGCACTGGACCACCTCTTTCCGGAGCAGGACCCGCAACAACGTCCTGTTGTGCATCCCTGGCAATTGTTCAACGGTATCGAAACGCAACATTACCGTGAATACAACTATGGTATCGCTAACTATGAAAATGGCAAAGAGATCGTCATGCCAACTGAATTCCTCCATGGACAATTTGATGGTGGTCATGGCGCCGGTCTTGAAGACTATTGGGAAAAGATGTGGCATAACCCGCTGAGTGCAGGGGGCTTCCTCTGGGATTTTGCAGATCAGGGTGTAGTGAGAAAAGACCTGCATGACTCCCTGGACACCGATCATCACAGAGGCGCAGATGGTATTGTCGGTCCGCACCATGAAAAGGAAGGCAGCTTCTTTACCATTAAGGAAGTCTGGTGCCCTGTTTACATGGAGAGAAGAGACATTACGCCAGCATTTGATGGTATACTGCATGTTGAAAACCGCTACGCGTTCACGAACCTGAATCAGTGTACCTTCTCCGCCACATTCGCCGGCCCTGCTGCAAAACGCAGGGATTCATCCGCCATCGCAGCGCCTGATATAGCGCCATTGGAAAAAGGTCAGCTGCAGATACCATTGCCTGCCAACTGGTCTTCCTATGATGTGCTCTACGTTACCGCCAGGGATAAAGATAAGCGTGAGCTGTTCACCTGGAGTTTCCCCATTGTGAGCCCTGCCCAGGTCGCCCGGAGATATGTCGATACGGTCGGTAACGGGGAAGTGTTCTTTGAAGAAAAGGATTCACTCTGGACAGTAAGCGTAAATAGTATTGCACTGACATTTAATAAGCACAACGGTCTTTTAAAAACGGTCCGCAATAATGACTGGACGATCCCTTTTAATAACGGTCCGGTATTACAGGAAGGGGAGAACAACTTTGCGGGTTTCTCCCATCGCTATGAAGGAAAGAAGCTGATCATCAGTTCCACTTTTGACCGTAAACAGAGCTATAACACCCTCCAATGGACCATCTATCCGTCAGGTATGGTGAAAATGGTCGTGCGTTATTTTCCGGGTGCTTATTTTACCTCATTAGCGGGCGTTAATTTCTCTTTTCCTGAGTCCGACATCGTTAGGGTCGATTATATGGGAGACGGGCCTTACAGGGTCTGGAAAAACCGTTTAAAAGGTACCCGCTTCGATGTCTGGCAGAAGAACTACAACAATACCGAAACAGGAGAGCGCTGGAACTATCCGGAATTCAAAGGCTATTATGCCAATGTATACTGGTGCGATTTCATGACTTATAAACAGTATTTCAGGGTCTACACAGAGAATGAAGGCCTGTTCCTGCGCTTATTCACACCTGCCTGGAAAACAGATCAGTGGCATAATTATGAACCCATCTTCCCAACCGGTGATATCTCTTTTATGCAGGGGATCAGCAGCATAGGCACTAAAACCCAGCGAAATGAGACCACCGGTCCTATGGGACAGAAAAACATATTCTATGATTATGAGAAAGAACCGGAAAGGGCATTACAGATCGTATTATACTTCGACTTCTCCGACAAGTAGACAGCATAGGATGATCGCTCTGTGATTTTGCTTTAGATTCCGTTTCGCATAATGCCATGTTATGAAAAAAAAGATGCAATTCCTGCTGCTCTTCATGGGCTGCGTCCTCTTTGTTTATACCCGTCTGCATGCACAGCAGACTTCCGACAGCGCTTACAGACGGCCCCTGAAGACCGTACTGGCGGATGTTGAAAAGAAGTTTGGCGTACAGATACGCTACAATGAAGAACTGGTCGCCAATAAAAATGTCGCTTATGCCGACTGGCGATACCGTCCCACATTAGACGCTACACTGGAAAATATCTTATCTCCGCTTGACCTGAAAGCAAAAAAGGACAAGGGCCTCTATAAGCTGAGCGAATATGAATACTATCGCTGGGCGGTATCTGATGGCTGGGCCGAACTGGATAGAATAGCTGCACAGTATAAGGATCAACAGGAATGGGAACAACGCAGGGCGCAACTCAAACCTTGCCTGCTGGAAGCCCTGCAGCTAGCGCACCTGCCTGCTGCTCCCGCATCAGCTCCCATCATCACAGTAGAAAGAAAATATGATGGTTACACTGTACGCAATATCGCCATCGAGATTTTACCTGGTGTATACATCAACGGCTCATTATACAAGCCCGCAAAATATAAAGGCAAAATACCTGTCGTCCTCAATCCTGATGGTCACTGGCAGCAACAACGTTATCGTCCCGACTGCCAGTACCGTTGTGCTGCGCTCGCCCGTATGGGTGCTATGGCTTTTAGCTATGATCTCTTTGCCTGGGGAGAATCCCAGCTGCAATTTGAAGAAGCTGATCACCGGAAAAGTCTCTCCATGACCATACAGGCACTGGGTTCCATACGTATACTGGACTATCTGCTCTCGCTGAAAGATGCAGATACTTCCCGTGTTGGTATCACCGGAGGATCAGGTGCAGGTAGTCATACCGTTCTGATGTCCGCTGTAGATGATCGTATCAAGGTAAGTGCGCCGGTAGTGGCGATCAGTTCTTATTTCTATGGTGGTTGTCCCTGTGAAAGCGGTATGCCAATCCATGCCTGTGGCAATCGTACGGATAATGTGGAAATTGCTGCCATGGCAGCCCCAAATCCGCAACTACTGGTAAGTGACGGTGGTGACTGGACAGATAAGACACCTGAACACGATTTCCCTTATCTGCAAAAAATCTATGGCTACTACGGCAAGGGAGACAATGTAAGCAACGTACACTTGCCCAATGAAGGACACGATTTTGGTATCAATAAAAGAACTGCGGTCTACGACTTCATGGCGAAGTACCTGGGTCTGGACCGTGCTGCTGCCGATGAATCAAAGGTCACGATTGAGCAGCCTGTTGCCATGTACGTATTCGGAGAAAAAGGAGAACGTCTGCCGGTAACTGCGGTCCATGGCTTCGCGCAATTGGAAAAGGTATGGGATCAGGCAATAACGACTGCAAAATGAGGAAATGGTGGACCATCGCTTGCTTTTGTCTGTATGCCTTATCTGCAGATGCTGCGAATATCTATGTCGCCGCAACAGGCAATGACCGGTACCCTGGTACCAGCACACAACCTAAAGCAACTTTAAGCGCAGCCTTACAACAAGCAAGAGAATTAAGAAGATTACAGGATGCCTCCATACAAGGTGGTATACACATCATTGTGAAAGACGGTACCTACACACTGTACGAACCGGTGTTCATTCGTCCGGAAGATGCAGGTACGCCGGAATGTCCCACTATCATCGAAGCCGCTGATGGAGCACATCCTGTATTCAGTGGTGGAATCCGCATCAGCGGTTGGCGGCCGCTTAACAGTAATCGTAAGATATGGGTGGCAGATGTGCCTGCAGTTGGCAATGAACTCCTTAGTTTTCGTCAGCTCTGGGTCAATAATACAAAAGCCGTTCGCGCAAAAGATACCAATGGTGATAGTATGCGCCGTATACTTTCCTGGGATCACGAAGCGGGTACCTGTTGGATACCTTCTTCCCATCTCCGCGGGGTTAACAACGCTTCCGGATTGGAAATGTTTATCCATCAGTGGTGGGCCATTGCGAACCTTCGTATTAAAAGTATGATGGTACAGGGTGATAGTGCGCTGCTGACTTTCCATCAACCGGAAAGTAAAATACAGTCCGCACATCCATGGCCTGCTCCCTGGATTTCCAAAGAATCCGGTAACTCTGCGTTCTGGCTGACAAACGCCTTCGCCTTCCTCGATGAACCCGGTGAATGGTACCTCGACGTAAAAGCGCAGCAGGTCTATTATATGCCTCGTCCGCAGGAAAATATGTCCCGCGCTGTTGTCACCGCCCCTGTATTGGAATCATTGATCATCCTGCAGGGCGCCGTCGATCATCCTGTATCACATATCACTTTCAAAGGGATCGCTTTCCAATACACATCCTGGCTGCGTCCCTCACAAAAAGGACATGTACCTTTACAGGCCGGGCTGTATCTGCTGGATGCCTATAAACTGGAAACTCCCGGTACACCTGATAAAAAAGGACTGGAAAACCAGGCATGGATCGGTCGTCCTCCGGCAGCGGTAGATGTATCTTATACCGATCACATCACTTTCAATGGCTGTCGCTTCGAACACCTGGCTTCAACAGGACTGGATTATCGTATCGGTTGCCATTATGATACCATCAGCGCAAATCTCTTCAGGGATATCGGTGGAACAGGTATTCAGCTGGGTATGTACTCAGATGAAGCGATGGAGACACACCTCCCTTATGATCCGCAGGACAGAAGAGCTGTGTGTAGTCATATACAAGTGACGAACAACCTGGTAACAAATGTTACCAATGAAGACTGGGGCACACTCGGTATCAGCGCCGGTTATGTGAGCGATGTAACTATTGCGCACAATGAGATCAATGAAGTGTCTTATACCGGTATCAGTGTCGGCTGGGGATGGACAAAGACCATTAACGTCATGCACAATAACAGGATCATTGGTAATAAGATCCATCACTATGCCAGGCATATGTACGATGTCGCAGGTATTTACACCTTATCCGCGCAACCAGGATCGGCAATCAGTTATAATTACATCGATAGTATCTACAAAGCGCCATACGCGCATATTCCGACGCACTGGTTTTATCTGTATACAGATGAAGGAACGGCCTGTTATACGGTAACACATAACTGGTGTCCGGCGGAGAAGTTCCTGCAGAACGCTAACGGACCTAATAATGTATGGGAAGATAATGGTCCGCAGGTAAGCGATAGTATCAAACAAACTGCCGGACTGGAACCAGCCTATTACTACCTGCTGTCTGAAAAGGCAACGCCGCATCCAACACAAGCGATCAATCAACATCATCAATAACGGACACGGATTATGAAAAACAACATGCTGAAAGCCTGCCCGCTGCTCATTACCTTATTTGTATTTTGTCAGGATATCCTGGCACAATCCCGGTCTACCTGGATATGGTATCCCGGCGACTTCGAGATTTGGCTGAGTAATAATATGCAGAACCGCCGTACAGAGAGAAATACGTTCTATCCTGTATTCTGGAAATATGACAGTCACTATCCGCTGATAGATTTTCATAAAGACTTCGACCTGACAGCACCTGAAGAAGTGAAAATTTATACGGAAGGCGCTTATAATGTTAAGATAGATGGCCGTGCATTAGAAGGCAATCCGCAACAGATCACTGTGCCAGCCGGTCATCACCGTATCAATATCAAAGTATTTAATCAGGCAAACGTACCCGCTATCTATGTGGCAGGAAAGACGATCGTGTCTGATAGCAGCTGGTTGGTGACCTTTGAAGATAAAGAATGGATCGATGAAACAGGTAAAGCCTCTGATGTGTCTGCGACCAGATGGCTGAATGCCGGCAGCTGGAACTTTGACCATCCGCAGGCATTGCCGTCCGCCTGTAAACTGCCTGTGACGCCACAATATGCTGTTAGCACCAATAAGAATAACGGTAGCACACTTGTTGATTTCGGAAAGGAAACCTTCGGCTTTATCCGCCTGCATGGGATACAGGGTACGGGTAATGTGACCTTGTACTATGGCGAAAGTAAAGAAGAAGCATTGAACGCAAAAGCAGCTGAGACATACGATCTCTTTTCTTTCAGACAGCAAAGCAAAACAGATTCCCTGATGCCATCCTCCAAAGCGTTCCGCTATGTCAATATCGTTACCAGCGGAGATGTGAAATTAGACAGTATCTCCATGATGTATGAACATGCAGGTCTGAAGGAGAGAGGGCAATTCCGTTGTTCTGACGAAGAAGTCAACAGTATCTATGATATCTCAAAATATACTTTCGAACTCAATACCCGTGAATTCTTTATTGATGGTATCAAGCGTGACAGATGGGTATGGAGCGGTGATGCCTATCAGAGTTACCTGATGAACTACTATCTGTATTTTGATAATGCCACGGTATCAAGAACGATCCTCGCCTTAAGAGGAAAGGACCCTGTGACCAGCCATATCAATACCATCATGGATTATACCTTCTACTGGTTCCTCAGTATCTATGATTATTATCTGTATACCGGTGACCGGTCTTTTATTAAACAGTTCTACCCACGCATGCAGACCATGATGGAATACTGTTTGGGTAGGAGAAATGAAGAAGGGTTGATGCAGGGTTTATCCGGTGATTGGGTATTTATAGACTGGGCAGAAGGACTCAGTAAAAAAGGCGCCATTAGCTTTGAGCAATTGTTGCTTTGCCGTAGTCTGGAGACCATGGGACTTTGTGCCGATCTTGTTGGTGATAAATCTGACGCCGCGAAGTACAATCAATATGCCGCTACCTTAAAAAAGCAACTCTTTGATTTCTATTGGGACCAACAAAAACAGGCCCTTGTTCACAGCAGGGTAGACGGTCAGCAAACAGCCAACGTCACCCGATATGCCAATATGTTCGCCATCTTCTATGACTACTTCAATGCATCACAAAAGAACGCCGTAAAACGGTCGGTCTTACTGAACGACAGCATACAAAAGATCACAACGCCTTACATGCGCTTCTACGAACTGGAAGCACTGTGTGCGATGGGCGAACAGGATTACGTACTGAAAGAAATGAAAGACTACTGGGGCGGTATGCTCAAACTGGGCGCTACCAGTTTCTGGGAGGTCTACAATCCTGCAGAAACAGGCGTACAGCACTATGCGATGTATGGCCGTGCATTTGGCAGAAGTCTTTGTCATGCCTGGGGAGCGAGTCCGCTTTACCTGTTGGGTAAATACTACCTGGGTGTAAAACCAACTTCGGCAGGCTATAATACTTACACTGTGCAACCTGCGTTAGGTGGTTTACAATGGATGGAAGGGAAGGTGCCCACGCCAAACGGTGACATCGTCCTCTATTGCAGCACAAAGGAAATGAAGATCACGACCGCTGGGGGTACCGGCTTGTTGCGTTTTCGCAGTAAAACAAAACCAGTATGTAAAACAGGCACATTTGTGAATAAAGGAGATGACTGGTACGAAATGACGATGCAGGCTGCCACCAGCTACGTAGTAAATTATCAGTTGCCAAAACCGGAACCACATGCAAAAACTAAATAAACTTTTCCTGCTGCTGACCATCCTGCTACTAACATATGATGTGTCATTCGCACAGAAAGGACTGATCAATACAAGCGCCAGTCCGTACGCGCGCCTGCATAGCGTTGATATGGGCAGTGTACAATGGACAAAAGGCTTTTGGGCAGAACGCTACGAAGTATGTAAGAACACCATGGTGCCTGCACTCTGGAAAACATATCATGACGCAGAGAAATGCCATTCCTTCAAAAACTTTGAAATTGCCGCCGGACTGGATACCGGTTCGTTCATCGGCCCTTCTTTCCATGACGGTGATTTCTACAAAACGCTGGAAGCAGTAGCCGGTTTATACGCCGTTACCAAAGACCCTGCGCTGGACAGCATGATGGATGAGGCGATTACCGTCATTGCCAAGGCACAACGAAAAGATGGCTACGTCTACACCAAATCCATCATCGAACAACAACAAACGGGTAAGCAACATCTCTTTGATGATAAGCTCAGTTTTGAAGCCTACAATTTCGGTCATTTAATGACAGCAGCCTGTGTCCATTACAGGGCGACCGGCAAAACCGGTCTGCTGGATGTTGCAAAGAAAGCCACTGATTTCCTGATAGGCTTTTACAACGCCGCCAGTCCTGAACAGGCCCGTAATGCCATCTGTCCGTCCCATTATATGGGCATCATAGAACTCTACAGAACGACGAACGACAAGAAATACCTGGCGCTTGCCCGTAAACTTATTGACATCCGCGGCTTAACAGAAGGCACGGATGACAACTCAGATCGTGTGCCTTTCCGCGACATGAAAAGAATAGCCGGACATGCCGTAAGGGCCAATTATCTCCTGGCCGGCGTGGCAGATGTATATGCAGAAACCGGCGATACTTCGCTGCTCCACACCCTCAACCTTCTCTGGGAAGACGTTATTAACAAAAAAATGTATGTTACCGGTGGCTGCGGTGCTTTGTATGACGGCGTATCCGTAGATGGTATTTCCTACAATCCTGACACGGTACAGAAGGTGCATCAGTCTTACGGCAGAAATTACCAGCTGCCCAATTTATCTGCCCACAACGAAACCTGCGCCAATATCGGCAACCTGTTATGGAACCGCCGTATGCTGGAACTGACGGGAGACGCAAAATATGCGGATATCGTAGAGCTCACCCTTTACAACAGCATTCTGAGTGGTGTGAGCATGAACGGAGCGGACTTTTTCTACACCAATCCCCTGGCAGCTTCCCGTGATTTCCCTTACCAGCTACGCTGGATGGGTGGCCGGCAACCTTACATCGCCTTATCCAATTGTTGTCCTCCGAATACTGTCCGTACCATCGCTGAAGTCAGCAACTACCTCTACAGTCTGGACGATAACGGTATCTACATCGACCTGTATGGAGGCAATCAGCTCAAAACGACCCTGAAGGACGGTAGTAGCCTCAGTCTGGAACAACAAACCGACTATCCCTGGGATGGCACGATCAATATCATTATTAAAGAAGCGCCTGCCCACCCTTTTGACATAGCGCTCCGCATACCCGGCTGGTGTCAGCAGGCAAGTATCACCATCAACGGTAAACCTGCCGGCCAATCACCCAACAAATCATCCACCGGATCATCTACCCGATCATCCACACAATCCATCATCCCTGCTTCCTACCACAAGCTAAAACGCCAATGGAAATCCGGTGAGAGAATCACCCTCACCCTCGACATGCCGGCCACCCTGATCGCGGCCAATCCTCTCGTAGAGGAGACCCGCAACCAGGTCGCCATCAAAAGAGGCCCGGTCGTGTACTGTCTTGAATCCCCCGATCTAAAAGACCAGTCTCTGACCAACATTCTTATCCCCTCTAACATCCACTTTCAACCCCGTCCCATGCAAATCGCAAACGGACGCATTACAGCCCTTGAAGGAGTCGCCCGTCTCTTAGTTCCCAATAACTGGAATAAGGCGCTCTATCAGCCCCTAAATAACGATTCCCGCCCGCTCACCATCACATTGATACCCTACTACGCCTGGGCAAACAGGGGCCAGAGTGATATGAGCGTCTGGCTACCAGTGGGAAGAAATTAGGAATTAGGAATTAACAACTAGGAATTATCCATAACAGGAGAGACCTAAGGATAAATGTACCGCTGCAATAAGTGGCGAATCCTAATAAAGAAGATGAAAATGTTAAAAAAGTATAAGTAAAGAAGCCCGCCAGTTTCAAGGTCGTGAAAAGACTTCATAGACATACCTGCTTGTAACGTGTTTATATATTTATTAGACTATACTCATCTTACGTTGATCCTACGTTCAGCAATGTAAGATCAACGTAAGATGAGTATTATTTAACCGGCATCTGTAAAACAACCCACTCAAAATGACTGATATGATTTTAACATAAATTGCTCAAAAGGAATGAAAGAAAGCCCAGTTTGAAAGTCAGTAAGAAGAGAATAAGTATAGAGAAAATGGAGGCTTAGGGTGTATGTTAGGAGTATAGACATGAAAAGTGGGCAAATGAGGAAAATACTGACAGAAAGGATTGCGCAACGAAGAAGAAAGGGCAACGGCAAAAGGAGAATGGAAAATGGAAATGGGAAATGGAAAGCAGATCAGGATAAGCAAAAATAGCAGACACTAAAGAAAACCACCCAATAAACAATAGTCAGCGCCCGATCAGAGGTGGTTCCAGGTGGAGAGACCTGGCCTTAGCTTTCCGAAGCAAAGCCCAGCCCATGCCCCAGGGGTTTAATCCACCCCCACTGCCCAAATCTCCACCCACCGTCTCATAGCAAGCAGCTTCGGAAAGCATCAGCCAGGGCTCCCACACTGGACCACCGTCGTCAGCCCCAGCTCCATACCTTTAGAACCCCCAAATCACAAACAGATTCCCCTAATACAAGTCCAACACCTCCAAAAACCATCAAAACTGATACAAATCCGCACTACTCAACCCAGTAATACACACCTGATGATTTTCACTATATGTCCAAACCACCCCCCTAAAACTGAAATTTCAGTAATTCTACTGACCCCAATACGCAAAATTTGAAGTAACTTGTATAGGTTGTTTGGGCTTGTAGGGAGGGCGTTTACGGTTTTATTTGTAACAGCTTTTTATCCACCCAATTTATAAAAGATGCATCAACCAAATCTAACTAAGCTATTAGGAAGCTTATTCATTGCCTGTTTTCTGCTACTGCGGGCGCAAGCCCAGGTAACTACCGCAACTCTCAGCGGTATCGTCAAAAACGAAGCAGGCCAACCATTACCCGGTGCGACTATCAGGGTGACCTTCGCCGACGCAGGCATTAACAAAGGCCTCGTCACGAAATCAGACGGTAGCTTCGTTGTCCCCAATCTTCGTGTAGGCGGACCATATACCGTTACAGCCTCATATACCGGCTTCGCCACAGAAACTGCCACGGGTGTATTCCTCACACTCGGACAAAACACCGCACTCGATCTCCGTCTCTCTGAATCGACGGGCAAACTGAACGAAGTAGTGATCAGTGGACGCTCCACTATCTTCAACGATCAGCGTACCGGTGCTTCTACGAACATCAGTGCGCAACAGATACGGCAACTGCCCACGATATCGCGTTCGGCAGATGACTACCTGCGTATCACGCCTTCTGCATCCCCGACATATAACGGGATATCGTTCGCGGGAAGAAATGGACAGTACAATAACTTTTCGCTGGATGGCGCGGTGTTTAATAACCCGTTCGGACTGGATGCACCGGCTCCCGGCGGACAAACAAACGCGCAACCCATTTCGCTGGATGCGATCGATCAGATACAGATCAATATTGCGCCGTATGACGTGACACAGTCCGGATTCACCGGCGCAGGTGTGAACACAGTGACGAAAAGCGGTAGTAATAAGTTCGCCGGAACAGTGTACGCATTTTACAGAAATGATGCGATCTCGGGTGATAAGATCGACGGACAAAAACTCAAGGTGCCTACATTGGATCACTTCCAGGGAGGCTTCTCACTGGGTGGTGCGGTCAAAAAAGATAAACTGTTCTATTTCGTGAACTTCGAGACAGAGCAACGTACCGATGGCGCCAGTGCCTATGTAGCGAGGAACAACAGCAATGCCGGAGATGTAACGACCTCCCGCGTACTGGAATCTGACCTGGTAGCAGTAAGTAATGCGCTGAGCAGTCGCTTTGGATATGTGACAGGGCCTTACCAGGATTATGAGTATAAACGTAAGAACTATAAATGGCTGGCGAAACTGGATTGGGTGATCAACGATAAACATACGCTGTCATTTACATATAACGGACTGGATGCATCGCAGGAAAAAGGCGCACACCCGAACGCGATCAATCGCCGCGGACCGGACGCTATTACCCTGCAATTCCGCAACTCCGGTTATAAGATGATCAATAAACTGCATTCCTTCGGACTGGAATTGAAATCTAACTTCAACGATACCTACTCTAATAAATTCAGGGCGGTATTCACCAGCTTCAGGGATAAACGTGATCCGTTTTCCTCACCATTCCCGGTGCTGAACATCACGAAATACAATGTACCATACATCGTAGCGGGATATGAACCGTTCTCTATCAACAACCGCCTGAACCAGGATGCATTACAGCTGACGGACAACTTCAACATCATCCTGCCGAAACATACGCTGACCATAGGTGCTTCCTATGAACAGTTCAAGTTCGGCAACTCTTTCAACCTGACAGGTTTTGGTTTTACCGTGTTCTCCGGCGTGGATATTGGTACTTTCCTGAACAATGTACAGACCGGACAATACGATGCCAATGTCACTTATGCTAAGAACCGTGTAGCGGCAGACCAATGGACATGGTACTATCTCACCGTAGGACAGGCATCTGCTTATTTACAGGATGAGTTCAGCGCAGCGGGCAACTTCAAACTGACCTACGGGGTACGTTTTGATAAGGCGCTTTATTTCCCATCTAAAGCGAGTTATAACAGTCCTAACGTGAACCAGGATGGAACATTCGCAGGAAGCTTCGTAAACGGTTCTCCAACTGTTCCGAATACAGATAACCTGACATTGTACGATGAAAACGGTAATCCGGTGAAGAATGGCCCCGGACAGACCATCGATAATACCAGCACACCAAGCGGTAAAATACTTGTGTCTCCGCGTTTAGGTTTCAACTGGGATATCAAAGGTGATAAGACAGTGCAGCTGCGTGGTGGTACAGGGCTGTTTACAGGCCGCTTTCCGTTCGTATGGGTGGGTAATGCCATCGGTAACCCTTTCACCGGTTATTATAACGTAACGGCGCATAACTTCAAATGGCCACAGATTTGGCGTTCAAATATCGGTCTGGATTATAAACTGCCTATCGGAACAGTGCTGACCGCAGATTTCGCGTACTCAAAAGATATCAATTCTATGATGGTACGTGACTATGGACTGGGTACGCCCACCGGCACCCTTAACTCAGGTACCGGCGATGACCGCGAAGTCTATCAGGCAGCTGACAAGGGGAATACGGCTACTTATGTATTCACCAATGTTAAGGCCGGTTATTCTTACAATGCGACTTTCCAGGCACAACAGACCTTTGGTAAAGGATACTTCTTCATGTTCGGTTATAACTTCCTGATCGCAAAAGATGCGAGTTCTATTTCAGCGGAGATTTCCGGTGATGCCTTTGATCGTAATCCCGTGCTGGGTAATGCGAACAGGGCCGTGGAATCAACTTCCCTGTATGGGAACAAACACCGTTTCACCCTGGCAGGTATCAAGAAGTTTGAATATGGCAAAGGTAAATACGCGACAACTGTTTCCTTCTTCGCCAACTGGACCAGCGGTAACCGCTTCTCTTATGTATATGGTGGTGACCTGAACAATGATGGTTCTGCTGCGAATGATCTGATGTATGTACCTACTGCCGCAGAGATCAGGAACATGAGCTTTGCAACGCTGACAGATGCGGACGGTAATACACAGAACGCAGCCGCACAGGGCGCAGCACTGGAAACCTTTATTGGTCAGGATAAATACCTGAGCAGTCATCGGGGGCAGTATACCGGTAAATATGCGGGTGAAACACCATGGTTCAGTCAGATCGATATGCGTGTGTTACAGGACTTCAACTTCAAAGGAAAAGAGAAGACCAGCACTATCCAGATCAGTCTTGACGTTGTGAACCTGGGTAATCTGATCAGTAGCAAATGGGGCCTTCGTAAATATGCGAGTAACAGTGGTTATTATCAGCCGTTGGGATTTGCAGGAAGAGAACAGAATGGTAAAGCGATCTATCAGTTCGATCCTTCACAAAGACATACGTTCATTACCAACCCTGACCTGATCTCAAGATGGCAGTTACAGGTAGGAGCGAGGTACATCTTCTAACGATAATTGCCTGAACAGATAAGAAATTAAGAATTAAAATTAAGGATTAAGAATTGGAGGACAATTGCCTTCAATTCTTAATCCTTAATTTTTAATTCTTAATTGTTTTTTAGTTGGCTCTTTTTCTTTCTTCCTCACTCGCCGTCTGCCTTTTACGCGAAGAGAAGGTGTTCTTCCCAAACTTATAAGAGAAGGACACCGACACATTCCTGGTATCATTCTTCTGTATCATGCCATTGCGTTGTTGCAGATAGGCGATATCCAGCTTGTAAGGATTCTTGTAAAAGATATCTGCAAAAGCGAGCTTAATGGTACCCTGTTGATTTAAAATAGATTTACTGAATCCCAGGCTGATATCAGAGGTCCTGTCCACATGATATACACCCTGATAAACAGGGGATTCATATCTGCCGGAGAGCTCTGCTTTTATGCCTTGTTTTTTGCTGAGCACAAAGGACTGGGTGGTGTTCAGATAAACAATATAATTATCAGAAGCAAAATAACCATCTGTATACAGGGAGTGTTGTCTGCGGTAAGCGCCTTCAACCGTCACATTCATATCCCACCAGTCTGCAGGCCGGAGGTTCGTCATGAAGCCCAGGGTAAAATCTTCGATGTTGTCAAGGTTTTGCTGTGTATCGTAAAATGTTTTGCTGTCATTATCCTGTACGGTTACATTACTGACCAGGTCTTGCAGTTTTGAATAGGACGCAGTCAGTGTATAGTTTTGTTTAAAGGTATAACTGAGTTCACCGCTTGTAAAGATAGCAGGCCGCAGGGCCGGATTACCCTGCTGGAAGCTGTAGGGGCTACTGTACGAACGGGCAGGGTTCAGTTGCATATAGGCCGGACGTTCCATGCGGCTGTTATAGTTGAAACTGAAGACATGATCGTCAGATGCTTTATAGGTAATGAACAGGGTAGGGAATAAGCGGAGGTAATTTCTGCGGGTAATGACTTGTTGAGTAATGGAGTTACCGGTGGTACGGGTCTGTTCTCCTCTTAATCCTGCCTGCAGGTCCCATTTACCCAGGCTACCGCTGATACTGGTGTAGGCAGCAGCCGTATTCTCCGTGTATTTGAAATTATTGCTTTTACTGTCGTCCGGGAATAAACCGCCTTCACGCACATTGTTGTAAAGGAACAGGTTGTCTGAGTTAATACTGGTGTATTTGATACCTGATTCCATATCCCATTTTCCGGCAATTTTATAAGTCAGATCCGCTTTTCCTGACCAGATATCAATACGCTGTGTTGAAGGTGTGAATATGTTGAAATTATCATTGATGTTCTTATCCTGTACATAAGTCAATGCATTGACATATTGCCGGTTATTGTTGGTATAAGGCACATAGTCAACATCGATGTTAAGGCTTTTGCCGGCACTGTCCAGTTTTATTTTATAGTTCAGGTTGAAGCTGTAATTACTGCTGCCGGACTTTGAACGGCCATCGGTGTACAACGTAGAATCAGCTGAGGGTACGTGGTCATTGAATACGTTGTTGACGATCCTGGAGTGGGTGTTACGGTCGGAATTAAAGCCGGTCACCCGGAAACCAAACACCTGCCGGGGATTGATATCATAATCCAGTCCTAACTGGTAACTATGACTTTTATTCACAGGATCGATTGTACGTTTACCCCGCCAGTCAGAATAGGAGTCAGGCGTTTCATAAACAGTATAAGTATCCATCCGGCGTCTGATGCTTTTATTGGTAAAGCCATAGTTACCATAGATGTTCAGTTTGTTTTGTTTGTAATTGAAGGTACCGCCGGCAGTCTGGCTGCCGAATGTAGCCTGTGTATAGGCGCCATTGATAGTCCCGTTGAAACCCTGCGCTTTTGATTTTTTGGTGATGATATTCACAATACCACCGCCCTGGATATCGTATTTGGCGGAAGGAGTGCGCATGATCTCAATTTTGGAAACATTATCAGCCGGTAATCCGCTGAGGTAGGCGGTCAGGTCTTCTCCGGTCATCTGTACCTGTTTTCCGTCTATATACACGGTCATACTCTTGGTACCCTGTGTCACCTGACCGCTCTCGTTGGTCTGTATGCCGGGTGCTTTACGCAATGCATCCCAGACGGTGCTACCGCTGGCGAGGATACTGTTTTGTACGTTGAAGATCACTTTATCGTTCCTGCGTTCCACCTGTGGCGGACGGCTGGTGACCACAATATCTTTCAGCTGCTGTACTTTCATGGTATCCGGGCGGGTTTGCTGTGCCAGTGCCGAAAGGGTAAAGCCGGTTAGTATGAGTATGTATAGAATCGTTTTCATCATTGGTAATTTTGTGATGCAAACGTATTCCGATGGCCTGTAAACGAAAGTTAAGTTCGGTTAAATAAAGTTAAATCGGCCCCTGATCTGCATAAGCGCATGATAAAAGGGCTATTTTCGGGTTATGAAATGGCTTTCTGCAAAATACGCTTATCCACTTGTGATCATCTCGGTGCTTGTCAGCATAGTGCTGCAAATTGCCTGGCTAAGACAGTTGTTTACCGAACAACGGTCGCATATCCGTGAGCAGATAGAACAGATTGTTAATAATTCGGCAAAGGAGGTTTCCTACGAAAGTGCGAAGTATCTCGGTTTAAAGGACACAATTTACCGTCGTTTTTTATTGTCACCTGAGTGGATCCAACTACGGCAGGGTTTCGACGGACTCGGAGCTCCTAGTATGTATAAAGCCTTCGATATGTCAGATGATAGTAAGGACTCCACCTATATCGTCTTTAAATTTGTTTTCTTTCGCCCGGGCAGCGAAGCCAGCAAAAGGCGTAAGACCGGAAGATATTATTCTTCGCCGGAGATACCGGGTCTGGATTCAATGATATTAAGCATGATGGATAGCACCGTCAGGGTGCGATTGCAGCAGATTGGGCTGAACAGTAAGTTTCATATCATATTGAGCGATTTAGGGGATAAAATTGGGCTGGTGAGGGACCCTGACAGCCCTGGTTACATCAGTGAGCTGTATACCTATAATCTTGAATACAGGCGACGTTGTCAGATAAAGGTAGATTCCATTACCGGATATGTATGGTATGAAATGCGTTATTATGTGCTTTCGTCCCTGCTGATGATCATCCTGACCTGTGCTGCCTTTTACTTTATTATAAGACTGATGCGTAACCAGCGGCTGTATGCAGAGGCCAGGGTCGCATTTACCAGTAATATGACCCACGAACTGAAAACGCCCATAGCGACGGTCGCCCTGGCATTGGAGTCCATCACCCGTTACGACCTGGTACAACAGCCTCAGAAGCTGGAAGAATACCTGTCTATCGGCCGGCAGGAACTGCAACGCCTGAACCTGATGATCGAGAAGGTACTGAACCTTAGCAGGGAGCAGAATGTTGATTATCCTTTGAATATGGTGTTGTATGACGTACAGACCGGCTTACAGGATGTAGTGCGTTCGATGGAATTACAACTGGCGAATGCAGGTGCGGTATGTAAGCTGGAATTATCACCTGAACCTTGTTTTGTATATGGCGATCCGGTACACCTGACGAATGTCTGTTATAACCTGATCGAGAATGCGATCAAGTATGCCGTAGAGCCGCTTCAGCTGGAGATCAGCTGCGCAGTGGCGCATGACAGGGTAGTCATGCATTTTAAAGACAACGGACCAGGCATTGATAAGCTCTATCATGATAAGATATTTGACCGCTTCTTCCGTGTGCCTGTGAAAGGAGATATACACAATGTAAAAGGGTCCGGACTGGGACTGAATTACGTCAAAAGTATCATTACCCGCCTGAATGGCGCTATCACTGTAAAAAGTGAACCCGGAAAGGGAAGCGATTTTATGATCAGTTTACCGGCAGCAACATGAGTTATAAGATATTATATGTAGAAGACGAGCCTTTTCTGTCACGCATTGTCAGCGATGGCTTAAAGGCAAGCGGTTATGAAGTACACCTGATTACCGATGGAAAGAAGGCATTGTCCGCATTTGAGGCCGTTCAGCCCGATATCTGCGTACTGGATATCATGCTGCCTTCCAAGGATGGTTACACTATTGCGGAAGAGATCAGGCTATTAGATCATCAGGTGCCGATCATCTTCCTGAGCGCAAAGTCACTGACGGAAGATGTGGTCAAAGGGTTTAAGACCGGCGGTAATGACTATCTGAAGAAGCCTTTTAGTATGGAGGAATTGCTGGTGCGTATAGAAGCTTTATTATACCGCTTCTCGGGCGCTCCACAGCAACCGGCAGAGAAGGAAACACTGTATCATTTCGGGACCTGTACCCTGGATACTGTACAGCAGACCTTAGTGACCTCCAGCGGTAAGCATACTTTATCTTTTAAAGAATCAGCGTTGCTGGAAATGCTCATCCGCCGTAAAAACGATATCCTGGAAAGACAGGAAGCGCTGTTGAAGATCTGGAACGACGATAGTTACTATAATACGCGCAGCATGGACGTGTTCATGACGCATATACGTAAACTGCTGAAAGATGAACCGGGCATTCAGATACTCAGTATCAGAAGCGTGGGCTATAAACTGATATGCTGACAAATTAAGAATTAACAATTAATAGTTAAAAATTAAACACTATTTTACCGCCCGTTTTTTTGTGTTTGTAAAAGTTCCATGGGATGAAATTGAAACAGCCCAATTCTTAATTTTTAATTCTTAATTCCATGAAAAAGCTAGTCCTTCTCCTGGCATCCCTCTATATATGGTTCGAAGTGTCTGCACAGCAGCCGGCTAAGCGGCCGAACATCATTGTAATATTAAGCGACGATATGGGGTATTCAGATTTGGGTTGCTATGGCAGCGAGATCCATACGCCCAATCTTGATAAGTTACATAAAAACGGTCTGCGTTTTACGCAGTTTTACAATACCGCCCGTTGTTGTCCGTCCAGGGCCTCGCTGCTTACCGGCTTATATCCGCATCAGGCGGGAATGGGCTGGATGAGGGACAAGGACGCCGGACTGGAAGGCTACCAGGGTGGGCTCAGTAAACACGCCGTAACGATGGCGGAAGTGGTAAAACCAGCAGGCTATACTACATTGATGGTGGGCAAATGGCATGTGAGCCAGGGTATCCGCCAGGACGGTCCGCTGGACAACTGGCCTTTACAACGTGGTTTTGACAGGTTTTATGGTACGATACAGGGTGCAGGCAGTTATTATGATCCTGCTACTTTGTGCCGGGACAATCAGCTGATTACGCCTGCAACAGATACCGCCTATCATCCGGCTAATTATTTCTATACAGATGCGGTAACGCATGAAGCCATCCGTTTTATCAAGGAAAGCGACCCTTCTAAGCCGTTTTTCATGTACCTGGCCTATACGGCTGCGCATTGGCCTTTACAGGCAAAATCAGCCGATATCAAGAAATATAAGGGCATGTATGACAAAGGCTGGCAGGTGGTCCGTAAACAGCGTTTTGAGAAAATGAAGAAACTGGGCTTACTGCCCGCTGACGCAGAACTGTCCCCTTCCGACGCACCTGACTGGAAAGACGAAAAGAACAAGGCCGTACAGGCAGGGAGAATGGAAGTCTATGCCGCGATGGTCGATGAAATGGACCAGGGAATAGGGGAGATCATGGCACAGTTGAAAAAGCAGGGACTGGATGAGAACACCGTGGTGATGTTTATGCAGGACAATGGTGGTTGCGCAGAGGAAATCGGCACCAAAGGAAAGACCGGTCCGATGGCAGCGAACCCAGAGAAGATAAAACCAAGAGCAAAAGGCGAGATAGAATATGATGTGATCCCTAAAATGACCAGAGATGGTAAACTGATCATGAAAGGAGAGGGTATCATCGGCGGACCAGAAACGACATATGTCTCTTATGGAAAGGTATGGGCGAATGTTTCTAATACCCCTTTCCGTGAGTATAAACACTGGGTACATGAAGGCGGTATCTCTACACCGCTGATCATTCATTATCCGGCTGGTATCCGCCAGCATAACAGCAGCAATTTCGTAGGTCATTTTATTGATATCATGCCAACCGTGGCCGAACTGGCAGGTGCTTCCTACCCGTCTACCTGGCATAACAATGACATCATTCCGATGGAAGGGGTCAGTCTGGTGCCTTTATTCAATGGAAAAGCACTGGATAGGGGGAAAGCGCTTTGCTGGGAGCATGAGATGAACAGGGCGGTACGCCTGGGTGACTGGAAACTGGTCTCCAAAGGTGAATTACTGAGTGAGAAAGATGGCTATGGTGAATGGAAGAACTATACACTGGGCAAATGGGAACTCTATAACATCAAATCTGATAGAAGCGAATTACACGACGTAGCCGCACAGCATCCTGATATGGTGAAGGAAATGAGCGCGATCTGGGACGATTATGCAAAACGCGCAAAGGTATTGCCTGCTCCCTGGACGCCATTACCGGGAACACCCGAAAGCGGACAGTAACTGTATCAAAAGCGGACACCTTTACTGCGGATGATCAGTGTAATGAATTGATAATCATTTGCTCAATAAACTGACATTATTTTTGCACCGATCGCCGCAGTAAGTTAGCCGTTATGTTCAAAAACTACTTTAAGACTGCATTCAGGAATCTGTTAAGGAATAAGATATATTCCGGTATTAACATCCTCGGACTGAGTATGGGACTCGCCTGTGGTATGCTGATCATTTTGTATGTGAAAGATGAGGTCAGCTATGACCGCTTTCATGACAACCTGAATAATATCTACCGGATCAGTACCGTGCAGTATAATGTGGAAGGAAAAAGGGACGGGGCCATGGGCTACTCCGGATATCTTCAGGGACCGCGTTTTGCAGCAGATGTACCGGGTATCAAAGCCTTCACAAGAATAGAGCAGGATATGCGCGATGTGAAGAACGGAGAGAGCATTAAAGCCTGGCAGGTACACCTGGCTGACTCCAGCTTCTTTTCTATCTTCTCTTTTCCCCTGCTCAGCGGTAATCCGAAAACGGCTTTACTGACGCCGGATGCTGTCGTAATAACAGAAGATGTAGCAAAAGAGCAGTTCGGCACAAAGGACGCCCTGGGAAAGGTGCTGATGATGAAACACGGAGACGACCAGTTTAAACCTTATACCGTAACAGGCGTAGCCAAAAGAATACCACAGAACTCTTCACTGAAATTTAAGATATTAGTTCCTATCCGGCCTTCCGCAGCAGAGGAAGGTAACGATGATAACTGGTTCAATTTCTTTCTCAATACATTTGTTGTACTGGACCCCGGCGCTGACAGAAAACAGGTAGAGACCAACATGCAGCAGGTCTACACCGCCCAGTCAGCAGCTGTTTTTGAACGTCAGCAAAAGCAATATGGTCCGCTCGGCAAGACGGTCTACCAGTTACAGCCGATGAATGAGCTGCATCTCAGTAAAACATACAGAGCGGATAACGGGCTGACAGACGCCAGTGATCCTATTTTCTCTTACATTCTCTCCGGTATAGCGGCATTCATTCTGCTGATCGCCTGTATTAACTTTATTAACCTGACCATCGCCCGTTCCGTGAAACGTGCAAAAGAAATAGGCATCCGTAAAGTAGTAGGTGGTGACAGAATGCAGCTCATCATGCAGTTCATGGGAGAGTCCTTTATTCTCAGCATCGCAGCTTTTATACTGGCGCTGGTACTTGTACAGCTTTCTCTGCCGGTATTCAACGAATTATCCAATAAATCCCTCGCGATAAGTTACCTGTTCGACCTGAAACTGGCAGGCGGTTATCTGCTGCTCTTCTTTATGACAGGTTTCCTGGCAGGCTTCTATCCATCACTGGTATTGTCCGGTTTTAATCCGGTGAAAGTACTCTACAACAGATTCACTTTATCCGGTAAGAACTATCTGCAGAAAGGACTGGTGATATTACAGTTTACGCTGGCTTCTTTCCTGATCATAGGTACCATTACGATTTACTGGCAATTCCGTTATCTGACCACCCGTCAGCTGGGCTATGATGATAAGGACCTGGTCATACTCAGACATAACCGTATCCCTTATCTGCGTGCGGACGTATTCAGGGCCGATCTGATGAAGAGCAGCGCTATTGCTGATGTGGCATTTAAGAATTCGGGAGACTGGATGACATCGGCTAAAGTGAAAGGTGATCAGACGGTCAATTTCAGCTACGAGACAGTAGATGAAAAGTATCTGCCCTTATTGAAAATACCGGTTGTGAAGGGTAGAAATTTCTCTAAAGCTTTTCCTTCGGATTCGACACACGCTGTGCTGGTGAATGAAGCTTTTGTAAAGACGGCAGGCTGGAAAGACCCTATCGGACAAGAGGTCAATTTCTGGTATAACAAAGACGAAAAGTACACAGTAGTAGGTGTCGTGAAAAACTATCATTATATAGACCTGAAACAGGAGATCAGGGAACAGCTCTTCACAATGAAGAACAGTAACCAATATGGTGCGACCATTGTCAAAATAAAGCCTGGTAAAGCAACTGCCGCGCTGGCGCATATTGCGGTTGCTTATAAGAAATTCTTCCCGCTGAGCCCTTATGAGTATACTTTCATGAATGACGAAAACCTGAAACGGTATGAGTCAGAAGCCAAATGGAAACAGATCATCCTGTTCAGTGCTATTCTGACGATCTTTATTTCCTGTATCGGGCTATTCGGTCTGTCCGTCCTGTCCGCAGAAAAAAGGACCAAAGAGATCGGTATACGTAAGGTCCTGGGCGCTTCTGTGGGTGCGGTAGTGACCATATTATCAACCGACTTCCTGAAACTGGTAATGATATCTTTTGTGCTGGCAATGCCGCTGGCATGGATCGTAAGTAATAAATGGCTGGAGGCTTATCCATACCGTATTACACTCAGCTGGTGGATATTTGCCACCGCTGCATTCCTGGTAGTAGGTGTCGCAATGATGACCGTGAGTTTCTACGCAGTAAAGGCAGCGGTAGCTGATCCGGTGAAAAGTCTGAAAGGAGAATAGTAATTATCCTTTATAAAGCGGGTCTATGTCCCTGAAACAGGTCTTAATCTGTTCTTCAGATAGCAGGTAAATCTGTTTAATAGCAGGTATTTGTGGATCATACCCATTGATAGCCGATGTATGCCTGTTTATCCAGTTAAGCACATCATTGAGGATCATCTGATTGGCCTGTCCGTGACCCCCCGGTCCTGTTCTGCTGATAATTTTACCTAATAAGAACACGGGGAAATCTGCACAGGCGATCTCTGATAGTTTCGCCCTGTATTCTCTTTCTTTGGGAGGGGCATCGTCAAATTCCTTTTTAAAATAGATCTGATCGATACTATGCCTGCCTTCATGTGCAAATATGGAGGCATCCTGCTGTTTTGTTTCAAAGGCGGTCATAAAAGCGACCTGCAGCCCCCTGCCTTGTAATCCCTGTCTTTTCAGTACTGTATAAAGTGTATCCAGTGCATCCATGCGCATGCGCATACCGATACCGTTCAGGATAGTGGTGGTGTCATGGCTGCTCATGATATGCGCAAAAGGGGCGAGTCTTTCTTTGCGTACACTGCTATCGGTGACCATGGTCCATACGTTCATCGGTTCCTCTATATATGCTTCTCTTACCTGGTAAATGGTGTCATTGACAGACCATCCGCCATTCCTGCTTTTTCCATCTGTGAACCACCCGGTAAAGCCGTTGGAAGTCATAAGGTCTACTTCAATGAAAGTCAGGGCGCCTTTATAGCCGTATTGCAGCACTTCTTTATGGGTGATATTGACAATGTGTCCGAGGCATATTTCTTTGGAAGAAAAGCCTGAACTCACGCCAAGAAAACCGCTGGTGCCAAAACGGGGCGTCATGATTTCCAGGAAGGTATCATAGGTCAAAGGCTGTGTACCGCCAGAGAGGTGTAGTTGCCGGAGCAGCTGCCCGCAGGATTGTAATAATTGTTGTTCGAACAGGCTGTCATTGGCTTTCTTCAATGCCAACTGTTGATAATAATGTGTGATCAGTTTGTCCGTTTTAAGCAGAAAATCGGCATAGTGCAGGATATCCTGTTGAGCAGGCGTTGCCACTAACGCAGCATATTCATAGAAACGGGAACTGGCCAGGGCACGGGCGATCTTTGTGTTCTCTGTGATATTCCTGCCTGTCCAATGTGGTAAGATGGTATTTAAGGTATCTGCATTTGTCTTTTGATAAGCCCATACACTTTGAGGACCGGAGAAATGGAAATAGGCATTCCATCCTGTCAGTATCAGGGGGCCGTTTTTTTGCAGGATGCCGATACCGATCAGTTGTTTGGCTGCCTGCGGATGTCCCGGCATCTGTTCGAGGACAGTTTGCAGCAGACTGGCGGCTTTAGATAATATAGCGGTATTCGGCTTGCCGTGCGTATTGTTTTGCAGGAAAGCCGTACGGGCGTAACAAAGGGCGGCGGACTGCCATGCAGCAGGAGATCTGGCGGAGGAGAGTGCTTTTTCAGCGGCGGTCAGCGAAGCGCTGTAATGAGCGGCGCCAGCTTCAATGTCGCTGAGCAGGATATAGTTATCGGGCGTGACGAAGGCAGAGAGGGCGCTGTCAATATGTTTTTTAGCCAATGTGTGATCATTGTAAAACTGCCAGTCCCTTCCGGCCAGGGTACGGAACGCCTTTGCCCGTTCTTCCTGCGTTGTTTGCGGTGAATGGATGATCTCTCTGATGGCAGCCGCCGATCCTGACAGGTCATAGTTAAAGAATGCCTGTTCGGCTTTGTCCCATAACAGCTGGACGGGTACTGCGTTGGATATTTGTATACTGATGATAAACGATATAATCGAAAGCCATAATTGTCGCATGTGATACAGGTTTTTTCCTGTATACAAAGTAAGGGAAGGTGGAAGGGGAAAACTTGTATGTAATTAACCTTTTAAGGTCTTGCCGAAGTCTCTGGGCGAGGCGCCAAAATAATGTTTGAACTGGCGTGTAAAATGTGGCTGATCATAGAAGCCGCTGTCGTATGTAATATCAGTAAGATTGCCCTTTCCGGCCACAATGCTGTTGGCGGCTTTTTCTAGGCGTACGCGGGTGATGTATTCGGAGAGGCGCAGACCGGTCTTTTCCTTGAACTTCCGAAGCATATAGACAGGGTGTATGTTCACGGTGGAAGCAAGACTATCCACGCTGTGTTGTTCTGCCGGCATATCATTGATACGTGCGGTGATGGTGTTGATCCAGGGTGTTTGTCCGAAGCGGGAGAGTTGTTCCTTTTCAAACAACGCCGTAATGATCTCAAAAGACAGCATATCCAGCGTATCTGCAGGATGCCCTTTGACAAAACGATAGTACAGCAGGAAAAGGTCTAAAGAGGATTGTTTCAGGATGATAGGCCGCTGTTCCTTCATCTCCCGGGAAAACTGGCTGCTGATATCGTTTTTAAGTTCGAGGTTGAAACACCTGCCAGTTGTGCCGTCGAAGACATTGGCATGTTCATGATCAAAGGGGCGGAAGATAGAGTGCCCGCCTGCGATGATCGTTTCTCCCTGGTGTGTTTTCTCCAGGTAGTTGCCTTCCAGTAAGAGGCTGAAATAGGGATTTTCATGATGATGCCGTGGCAGGGCTACATCGGCACTGTACACGGTCTGCGTCAGACAAAAATGCGTGAGTGTCGTCTGACGAACAGTATTACCATAGAATTTCCCGTCGCTTAACTGCATGTTTTTATGATGTTGTTTCGGCTACCTGTTTCATCCCGTTTTTGATATTGGCCCTGTGCATGGTGCCCCAATCGATAAGCGAGCGGACAACGTCCTGTAAAGTACCGCTGTATTCGGTCAGCTCATATTCTATCAGGTTGGCATTACCGGGGTGGACCGTCCTGCTGATAAAGCCGTTCAGTTCCATATCTTTCAGTTCGCTGGACAATACCCTGGCAGATATTCCATCCACTCTGCGTTGTATTTCGTTGAATCTTTTGAGTCCTTCGGAAAGGGCGATGATGATCCGGAGTTTCCATTTCCCTCCGATGACATATAAGGCATCACCCAGGGCCTGAAAGGAGGCATTACATGCGGCTTCACTTTCAGGAGGTGTAGTAGAAAATTTTGGCATCTTTCTCACATTTGGCAGGATACAAAGGTACTAACTTTTTGTTAGCGCTGGCATTTGATATCATAGAGCATTCTGCCGCGTCTGCCATTGGCTTTCCGTACGAAATGGAGCTCTACCTCATTTCCTGGCAGTACTTTGGTACCGAGGTTCTCGATAGGTCTGACCAGATAGAGTTTGTCACAGATGCGGTAATAAACGTCTCCGGTACCCCGGTTGGGTTGCATGGTGGAGATGATCTCGGTCACCTTACCGCGGATGATCACTTTACTTTCTGCATGCGTATAGCTATTATAGACATAATAAGCAGGGGTGGCGAGGAAAAAGAAGACCAGGTATACACCGGCAATGACGAGGTAGAGATTTGAATAATTGCCTTTGGCAATGCCTCCCAGCAATAATATCAGTGCCAGACCTGTGCAGCCGGTCATGAAGAGTTTTACAAGCGTGGCCTGTTTTTCTTTCATCAGTTGCAGGTCATCCGGCGTGATACGGGCGGTGGTTTCCCGGGAATAGGTATGCGGGTATTCTGCTTTTAGCAGGATGTTGCCTTGCATACTGATGTGCAGGATGACTTCATAATTCGTCAGACCGGAAATATTGCTGATGATCGCCTGGTGATAAGTAGACCGTTGTTCAAAGAAAAAGCTTCTGTCCGGCAGGGCGGATTTTACTTCAATGACTTCGTGGTTGTAGGTGATATACAGGAGGTCTCCTTTGGGATTGGCAATCAGATTCTTGATGCGCATGCGCACCATTTTTTTCCTTCCTTTATGCAGACCGCTTCTGCTGCGTTTTCTCATTTTAAGTGCGCTGCGCCACATAAAAAAGCAGATAGCGATGGAGATAAAAAGAGTAACCGATACGGGAATATAGATGCGTGCCTGTTTGCCGCACACGGCCATCAGCAGTAATGATGCGAGAATAAGCGTGATAGCGGTGAACAATAAGAGCAGCAGCCAGCGTATACCCGTAATCCTCCCTGCTGTTTTCAGGAGCCGGATGTCTTCATTGGTAAGAGGGGCTTCTTCTTGTATCATGTATTTAAAGTTAAAGAAAAAGAAGGTTCGGCAGAAGGCTTAAAAGCCGTTATACCGCCGTTCATATCCCCCGATATACATACAGCATAAATCTGCATATTCTACGGTTAACTGTTTAATCAGAAAATTGTCATGCATGCACTTGCCGGTGGCAACTAAAAATCCGCTTCATATTCTTTACGGTTTTTGAAAATGACCGCTGTAATGACAGTTACAGTGACGCTGTTAATGATGAGAAGCTGTGTTGTGTCGTAAGTCAGTGCAGGAGAAGGTTTTAGGGGATTGAACAGGCCTGTATCGCAAATGGCTACCGCTTAAAAAAAGATAAGCCGCCCTATAAAGAGCAGCTGTCTGATATCCCTATACCTATGAAATATAAGACTGTAAGATATAAAAGAGGTCGGTTGATATGGTTAATGACTCGTTAACAAAACCAAAATAGTTTCGTCTTTTGAATGTCATCTTAAAGCCTATTAATTTTGTAGGGTAGTCTGAAGCCATTACCTTTGCAGCCAAACCAACTTTACCTGTGATAAAAAAGTCAATTGAGAGTCTTCAGCAGGAAGCAGCCCAAAGCGGGGCGAATACACTAAAACGCAATCTTGGAGGCGTTAATCTTGTAGCTATAGGGATCGGGGTGATCATAGGTGCGGGGCTGTTCTCGCTGACAGGTATCGCCGCCGCCAACAACACCGGACCTGCCGTTATCCTGTCTTTCCTGCTGGCAGCTGTAGGCTGTGCTTTCAGTGCGCTTTGTTACGCAGAACTGGCCTCTATGGTCCCTGTCGCAGGTAGCGCCTATACGTATGCCTATGCAACGATGGGCGAGCTCTTTGCCTGGATCATTGGCTGGGACCTGGTGCTTGAATATTCAGTTGGCGCTGCTACCGTAGGTATCAGTTGGTCTAAATACCTGGTAACTTTCCTGGGTAAGTTCAATATTCACCTGCCGGCACAACTGGTCACTTCTCCTTTTGAACTGGTCAAGCTGGCGGATGGTTCCCAGATACACGGTTTTATCAATCTGCCTGCAGTGCTGATCATCGTGTTCATTACCTCTATTATCATCTTTGGGACAAGAGGTTCTGCTTTATTCAATGCGATCGTGGTAGCACTGAAGATCAGTGTCGTATTGGTCTTCATCGCTTTGGGATGGCATTATATCAATCCGGAAAACTATAAACCTTTCATTCCGCAGAACACCGGCGAGTTCGGGCACTTCGGATTGAGTGGCATCTTACGTGGGGCCGGTGTGGTGTTCTTTGTCTTCATTGGTTTTGATATCGTTGCCACGATGGCGCAGGAAACAAAGAACCCTAAAAAGAATATGCCGGTAGGTATCCTGGGGTCCCTGATCGTGTGTACCATTCTTTTTATCCTCTTTGGCTATGTGATGACAGGGCTGGCGCACTATACCGAGTTTAAAGACAATGCTGCCCCTGTTGCGGTGGCGATCGCACATACGCCGTATGAATGGTTGTTCCTCGCTGTGATCGCGGCCATCCTGATCGGCTACACCTCTGTGATACTGGTCGATCTGCTGGGACAGTCCCGCGTATTCTACTCCATGAGTAAGGACGGTCTGCTGCCACCGGTATTCTCAAAATTACACCCCCGCTTCGCGACACCTTATAAATCCAATATCGTACTCTGCGTGTTCATCAGCCTTTTCGCCGGACTGGTACCTATTCATGTAGTAGGAGAGATGACCAGTATCGGTACCTTGCTTGCCTTCGTAATGGTATGTCTGGCGGTGATCATCCTGCGTAAGGAACAACCCGATCTGCCAAGGGCATTCAGAACGCCATGGGTGCCGGTAGTCCCTATCCTGGGTATTCTGACCTGTTTACTCATGATGTTCTCCCTGCCGCTGGATACCTGGATCAGGCTGATCGTATGGTTACTGATCGGTTTTGCCATTTACTTTGGGTATGGCCGTAAACACAGTGTGGTGGCCAAAGCCCAGCAGCCTTAAGCGGCGGACCATCAGGAGAGAGTGCCTTTTATCATTTCCTCACTGGAATACGTCATTGCATTCGTTATATTGAGAGGCGAATTAACAGCCGCCTTTTTATGAGAAAACTACTACTTGCCTTGACGATGTGCTGTACTGCCGGCTTTAGCCAGGCGCAGGATAATGCACAATGGCTACGATATCCCGCTATCTCTCCTGATGGTAAGACCATCGCTTTCGGTTACAAAGGAGACATCTACCGCGTAGATGTAAATGGTGGTGTCGCAGTACCGGTCACCATTCATGAAGCACAGGACATGATGCCCGTATGGAGCCACGATGGTAAATACCTGGCTTTTGCCAGTGACCGCTACGGTAACTTCGATGTATTCGTAATGCCTGCTACCGGTGGTACACCGGTCCGTCTGACCTACAACAGTGCCGGAGATTATCCTTACGACTTCTCACCTGACAATAAACAGGTGCTTTTCGGCAGCTCCCGTAATGCACCCGCCGCGAGCGTGCGCTTCAGCTCCGGACTATTTGCCAATCTGTATACTGTACCTGTTACGGGTGGACGTTCCCTGCTGGTGAGTGCCGCAGGCGCAGAAAATGCGCACTATAACAGCAATGGCACACAGATCATCTTCCAGGACAGAAAAGGCTATGAAGACCCATGGCGTAAACACCATACTTCTGCTGTAACAAGAGATATCTGGGTGTTTGACATCGCTGCGAAAACCTATAAACAGGTATCCGGTTATGAAGGTGAAGACCGCGAACCACTGTTCGCCGGCAACAACGACATCTACTACCTGAGTGAAAAAGGAGGGATCGCCCAGAACCTCTTCAAAGCATCTGCTACCGACAAAAACAAGATGCAGCAGCTGACGAAATTCGAAAAACACCCGGTACGTCACCTGTCTAAATCTGATGATAACCTGCTCTGCTTTACCTGGAATGGTGAAATTTACACCCTTAAGGAAGGCCAGCAGCCAAAGAAACTCGCCGTACAGATTTTCAATGACGGCCGTTCTTCCGTTACGAAACCCATTCCTGTCAGCGGTAACGTGACGCAGTTCGCTATGCGCCCAGACGGCAAGGAAATGGCATTCGTGGCCCGCGGAGAGGTCTTTGTGACCAGCGTAGAAGGCAATATGACCAAACGTATCACAAATACCCCCCAACAGGAACGCTCTGTAGCCTGGTCGCCCGATGGAAAGAAACTGGTGTATGCCGCCGAAAGGAACGGTAACTGGGATGTGTACCAGACGAGTATCGTACGCGCAGAAGAGCCTTATTTCTTCGCAGCTACCCTGCTGAAGGAAGAACCGCTCATCGCAACCGATGCAGAGGAATTCCAGCCTGTATTCTCTCCGGACGGAAAGGAGATCGCTTATGTGGAAGACCGCAATGTGCTCCGCGTATACAATATCGCTGCAAAGAAAAGCCGTACCCTCTTACCAGCCGGCCGTAACTTCTCCTATTCTGACGGTGACTGGGAATTTGCCTGGAGCCCCGACAGCAAATGGGTCGTAACAGATGACCACCAGGGTTATTTCAATGTAACCAATGCAGGGATCATTCCTGCGGATGGTAAAGGACAGACGATCTATCCGGTAATGAGTGGTTTTGGCGAAGGCAATACCAAATGGGCGTCAGATGGTAAGATCATGACCTGGCTGAGTGATCGTGATGGTCGTCGCGGACTGGCACGTCAGGGAAGTACGGAAGTAGACATCTTTGGTGTATTCTTTGACCAGGAAGCCTATGACAGATTCAAGCTCTCTAAAGACGATTTTAACCTCCTGAAGGAGAAAGAAGATAACGCAAAGAAAAAGGATACGGCAGCTGCTAAAAAAGACAGCGCCGCGGCTAAAAAGCCTTTCAATCCTGATTTCAATAACCTGGACAGCAGGATCGTAAGATTTACAGTTAATAGTTCCTCTATCAGTGATTATGTGCTGAACAGCGATGCCAGCAAGATTTTCTACATGGCCGCCTTTGAAAAAGGATATGACCTGTGGACAACTGAACCAAGAACCGGCGAAACCAAAATACTGGCGAAACTGGGTGGCAGTCCGGGTAGCATTGCCCTTAGCAAGGACGGTAATACTGTGTTTGTCAGCAACCGTGGCAGCGTGGTAAAAGTAGACGCTTCTTCCGGTAAAATAACTCCGGTAACTATTAATACCGAGTTTGTACTCGATCAGGAAGCAGAGCGCCGTTATATCTATGAACACGCCTGGAAACAGGTAGTGGATAAGTTCTATGATCCGGCAACACTGAAGAGGATAGATTGGGAAATGTATGCGAAGAACTATGAGCGCTTCCTGCCTTACATCAGCAATAACTATGATTACCAGGAGTTGCTGAGTGAATTACTGGGAGAACTGAATGCTTCTCATACAGGCGGCCGTTATTATGGCGGACGTGCTGATGGCGATAACACTGCTGCATTAGGTTTATTGTATGATGAGACCTATACAGGCAACGGACTGAAAGTAGATGAGGTGATCAGCGGCGGGCCGTTTGACAAGGCTTTCAGTAAACTGAAAAAAGGCAATATCATTGAGCGTATCGATGGCGACGAGATTGCTGCTAAACAGGACTGGGCCATATTCCTGAACCGCAAGACAGGCAATAACGTACTGGTAAGCATCTATGATCCTGCTACCAACAAACGCTGGGATGAATCTGTAAAACCGATCTCTAATGGTGAAGAAGGTAGCCTGATGTACAAACGTTGGGTAAACACCATGCGTACGATGGTAGATAAACTCAGTGGTGGAAAAGTCGGTTATGTGCACGTACAGGGCATGAACGATGCCAGCTTCCGTTCTGTATATGATGAGGTAATGGGTAAGAACAGGGAGAAAAAAGCCCTCATCGTAGACACTCGTTTCAATGGTGGCGGATGGCTGCATGATGACCTCTACAACTTCCTCGACGGTAAGACCTATCTGAATTTTGCGCCACAGGGCAACCGTACCAAATCCTTCGAACCGCAGACCCGCTGGACAAGACCCAGCTGTGTGCTGATGGGAGAGGGCAACTATAGCGATGCGCATATCTTCCCTTTCATTTACAAACAGGACAACCTGGGTAAACTGGTAGGTATGCCGGTAGCAGGAACAGGTACTGCTGTATGGTGGGAAAGACAGATCGATCAGTCACTGGTATTTGGTATCCCGATGGTAGCAACCTTCGGCAAAACAGGCGATCATCCGCTGGAAAATACACAGCTGGAACCGGATATCCGTGTACCGCTGCGTTATGAAGATGCTTTCAGTGGAAAGGATAACCAGCTGGAAGCAGCGGTGACCGAAATGCTGAAAGAAATTAAGTAACTTGATCCCGGAATAATGAATAAAGGAGAGACTGCTTTATTACAGGCAGTCTCTTTTTTTAAGGAGTAGTCAATTTACCCTGATCTATGCTAAAAAATCGAAAATGGATGCCGGTTGTCACGGGAGTAGCGATATTTCTTACTTTCTTCGGACCGGCCTTATGGGACAAATATGGTCCTGCTGCCGGGCGTTATGGTGTGAAATATAATGACGAGAGACACAGATTGGGTATTCTGCCATTACCTGAAGACTGGACATCGCCCAACAGGTCAGAAGTTAAAGCCTGGTTTCCGCCGGAAGGACAAAAGAAAGACACTGTGTTTAGAAGTATGAAGATTGTAAAGGTAGAAGAGGATGAGATCATTGGTGAGCTAGATAACATTGTCCGCAAAGTCGAAGGAGGACAGGAAGGACTTTCTATCTATTACTACTATGATAGTACACATCACTGGAAGTATGAGTTTTCCTCGCCTAATCTGCCACATCATCTAAATATCACCGCCGCGCAGGCAGACAGTATTTTACATGCATGGAACTTTAACAGTTATAGCATAAAGAAATAAAGGCCTCGCCGTAATGGCGGGCCTTTTTTCATTCTTCTCCAGCAGATTTTATTTTTTCCTCCAGTTCCGCCGGATTGAAATATTCCCACCCTCAGCTTTGTATGAAATACCGGTCTTGATAAGGTCACCGTATTTGCTGATATATTTCTGATGAACGGCGTCTGGTTGTTGCTGTTCATTGAGTGTCATTCCCTGATCTGTGATCACCAGTTCATGTATATCGCTTTTAGTTGTGATCAGTTTATCAGCTACCAGATCGCTGACCAGGTTATTGATCAGTTTTCTGTCCTCTTCAGCCGCAGCGCGGTCTTTTTCTGCCTGTGCACGATCAAGTACAGCCTGTTCCCTGTCCTTATCGGCCTGCAGTCTGTCCTTATCCGCCTGTTCTCTATCCTTCTCCGCCTGCGCACGATCGAGGACCGCCTGTTGTCTGTCTTTTTCTGCCTGCTTTCTATCCTGGTCTGCCTGCGCCCTGTCTTTCTCTGCCTGCGCCTTGTCTTTTAATGATTGCTGCCGGTCAAGTTGTGCCTGTTTTTTATCCTGTAAGGCCTGTAGTCTGTCTTTATCTGCCTGTATACGGTCCAGTTTTGCATGTTCTCTGTCTTTTTGCGCCTGTGCACGGTCCTTCTCTGCCTGCTCGCGGTCTTTCTTTACCTGTTCTTTGATCTCATCTATCTGTTTCTGGTAATCGCCCCATTGCTCCGCAGGAATTGTTTTGCCGTCAAGAGAGAAGGAGGTCATTTTACCGTCTATGAAAGTCATTTCATAGGTCTTACCATCTTTATCCGTGCTGATGGTCTCTTCATTGGTATTTCCATTCTTATTGACGTGTGTCCCATATATAGTTGGCCTGGTTTTCTTTTGTGCATAAGTGCTGACGCTGCAGATAAGTAAAGCTGCCAGTAAAGTGTTACGCATGGTGTTGATCGTGTTCATGTCTGATGGATTTAGTAATTGTTAATAATGTGCCGGTAGGTATAGGCAATACATCGCCTGTCGCAGCCGGGGACTGTGAAAAATATTGTTAGCGTATAATGAATAACAGATAGTGAAGGCAATAAGCTGCCTGCCGCGCAGTATGCGCAGTTGTTGAAAACTGAATTTTAAAAGTGAGTGATCGGCCTGTGCGTATGGGCCGCCTGTATATTACTGTGTGTTACCCTGGTAACGGTTTGCGTTATAGTTGCTGTTATAGTATGTCATGCGCAAAGCCTTTTTCTCTGCTGCATGTTTTGCCAGGGCCATTTCGTGTACAGCACGTTCCTGATCAGCTTTTGAGCGGTCCATGATACCCTGCTGCCGGTCTTTCTCTGCCTGTGCTCTGTCACGGTCGGCCTGTTGTCTGTCTTTGTCTGCCTGTATACGGTCCTGTCTTGCCTGCTCCCTGTCTTTATCCGCCTGTAAGCGGTCGAGTACTGCCTGTTTTCTGTCACGATCAGCCTGCAGTTTGTCCAGTGTCGCCTGATGTCTGTCTTTCTCTGCCTGTAGTCTGTCTAGTCTTGCCTGCTCTTTCTGTTGTCTGTCGGCTGCTATGATAAGACGTTGTGTCTGTACTTCGGGCGTAGGAGCGGACATAGGTTCTTCGCTCATATCCGGCGCAGCAGACGGCGCCGACGCAGGAGATGCTTCTCCGGTATGTAGCACTGATACCTGTGGCGCTTCCTTCACTGCCGGTTTATGATGCGTAACGGTGATGATCGGCTCATGTCGTGTCACTACTACTGCTGGCGGTGGTGGTACGACGGTATCATGTACCGGTTTTGCAGGTAATGCGAGCAGCTCTTCGCCTTTTGCCAGCACATAAGGCGTATTTATTTTCATGCTGGTATGACGGCCCAGTTGGGTGATGGCAGCGGTGGACAATACCACGCTTAACATCGCAATGCCGGTGAAGAAACAGATCTTTTCAGCGGTACCCAGTGATTGATGCCGGTTATTGATGATACGGCTGACCCTTTGCAGTAACTGGTTCTTTCTGCCGGGAAATGCGACCGCCGGGTATTGTGCAGAGAGCGTATACTCCTTGAAACTGATCAGCGCTTCAATAAATGTCTTTTTACTACCTGTTTGTTGCAGGGCAATATCGTCACAACAATGTTCCCTTTCATCGCGTAAGAGCACAGAAATCCAGAGTAACCCAGGGTTAAAGAAGAAAACCGTTTCACAGCATACCTGCAACAGATTGACGATATAATCATGACGGCGGATATGTGCGAGTTCGTGTAACAATACCGCTTCGATCTGTTGTGCAGGAAGGCCTGCCAATAAACCGGCGGGCATGAGTATAACGGGCTTCAGATGCCCCGCAACTACCGGTACTTTTACAAAGGCAGATTCCAGCAGGCGCACGGACCTGGTCACACCTAATGCCTTGCAGAGCTGCTGTAAACGCTCCCGCCATTCCTCAGCTGCTGCATATACCTGCTGCTTTCTGGCATGACGCAGGTAACGCATACCCTGAATCATCCTGAAAGAGCGGAAGGCGAAGAACAGCGCCCATAATATGACCAGCAGGTGTGCATTCGCAGAAATATAGGCCGCACTGCTGACGGCCCATGTTTTTACGTGTACCGCATCGAGCCGGAAAAGGGTAGAGGCGCCATGCCCGATACTGTCAGCCAGTGGTACCGCCCTTTGTGATACACTGCCAGTCAGTTCCCGGAAGAAGGTGACCATACAGGCCAGCGCAAATGCGGCAAAATGTATTAATAAAATATTGTACCTCACGGCGGATGCTGCTTTGCTGCTCAGCTGTAAGAATATGACTGCCAGCAGCGCGATCAGCATACCCTGCCAGAGGGAATGCACCAGCATCCAGCTGAAGGCCTGTAAAAGGCGTTCTCCGAAGGAGTGTATGTTGAGGTACAGATACATGGGCATGTATTTGACTATTTATCGTCCATTTTTTTCAGTAGCGCTTTTATCTTTTGCAGTTCTTCTGTGGAGGTCCTGTCATTACCTAACAGGGCAACCATCAGATCGCTGGGAGAGCCGTTATACATCGTATCCATAAAGCGGCCGAGCATCGTGCCCTTCACCTTATTTTCCTCCACAATAGCGCTGTAAACGTGTTTCATACTGCTTTCGTCACGGTCCAGCATCCCCTTTTCCTTCATTACCTGCATCAGTTTCAGCGTACTGGTGTAAATAACGGCTTCCTTCTGCTCGTTCAGCTTATCATGGACAAAACGCACAGTAGAAGGGCCATACTGCCAGAGTATCTGTAGTACGTCCATTTCTGTCTTGGTAGGCACCATATCAGGAGCCTGATCTTTCTTAAATAAGCTCATGTTTCAAAGGTATGCATTAAAAACGTACGTTGCGTTGCATAGGTTCTTTTTTTCTAAAAAATTCAGGGAAATGGGGGAAACGGCTGTCTGTATAAGGGAGGGGATGAGGGAAGGAGATTGCTTTAAGTGTTTGTATATTAATACTTCAGTTGCCGGATGGAGGTTTTGAGTATATCCACGGCTTTGCTTAAATCGGCTTCATTGAGTGAGGCAAAGCCAAATCTGAGGGCATTGTAGGTCGCGTTATCACCCCTGGTATATACGCTCCCCATGATCCTGATACCTCTGGCGGATGCTTTTTCGAGCACTTTTGTTAGCGGGAGGTCGGGGTTGAACCGCAACCATAACGCCATGCCCCCGTTAGGCCGGGTTAATTCAACGACGTCGCTCAGTTCTGTATTGAGCAGATCGGCTAAAAAATGGCAGCGCTGACGATATACCTTATTGGCTTTCTGTATCAGCCGTGTCAGTTCACCACCCGTAATCAGATTGGAAATTACCTGCTCCGTAAAGATATCCCCTCTTAAATTAATCAACATGCGCTTCGTAGCGGCGTCGTGTATGAATTTCCCGGCAGCGACCATATAGCCCAGCCGGAAAGGCGCCCCTAGTACTTTCGTCAGCGATCCGATATATATAATGTTCCCCTCATGATCACCACTGGCCAGCGGCAGATAGGGTTCATACTGAAACTGGAAATCATAATCATAGTCATCTTCAATGACGGCTAGCTGGTAGTTTTTGATGAGCCGGAGTAGATGATTCCGCCGCTCTACGCTCATGGTGACAGTCGTCGGGTGATGATGATGTGGAATAATATAGATTAGTCTGATCGTATGCTTTTTTAGTATTTCCTCCACTATTCCGGTGTTCATGCCGTCACTGTCAACGGGCACCCGGATCAGTTCTGCGCCCAGTTCCTCAAAAACCATATTAGCGAAGATATAGCTCGGGTCACACACGATCACCTTATCGCCTGGTTTAATGATCAGGGAGGCGGCTATGTATATCGCCATCTGCGCACCCTTTGTCGTCAGCAGATTTTCGACTTTGATATCGATGCCCCTGGTCTGGTTCAAAAAGCCGCACAGCGCACTTCTGCAATCTGAAGGACCTTCCAGGTCCCAGCCTGTGCTGAGCTTCTTTAATACAGCAGGGGCCAGTGCATTTCTATATTCTTTCAACAGCACATGACCGGGCAGCAATGTGATGTCGGGGAACCCATCATCGATGATGAGCGCACCTTTTTGGGATAATGATGAAGGATAAGGGAAGCTGCCAATTTGCTCATATTCAAATCCCGGACCGGATTCATATGCACCGATACGGCCGTCATGGTAAGACCGTGGCCGGACGACCGGTAAATCAGGTGAAACTATGAAGCCTTTACGTGGTAAGTTATCCACCCAGTTGCCCGCAACCAGGCTCTCATATGCCGCCACGATCGTCTTCCGGTGTAACCCTAAATCAAGCGCCAGTGTGCGGGTACTCGGCAGTGCGGTACCCGGCAACAATTTTCCTTCCTGTATAAGGTGAATGAATTGCATAGCGATCTGGTTAAAAACAGCCCGATCGCTGTTTTTATCTATGACAAGCAAATTTTTATAAGGAAGCATATAAGCGTAGCTATGGAATGACAGCCACCAAAAGTAGCTAAAATGTGATAGGATTCAAACTGCTGATATTGATTAAAATCAGCTGGACTACCTGATTATTGTTTTCTGGCCCGTCAGACAGGTTTTCACCTGGAATAATTTTGCCTCGTTAATTTATCCGAAATGCAAAACAGTTATCCATTTATCCGGTCACTATTTCAATATTCAAATGGGATTGTTTGCTGGTCTGTGCTGAATCCCCTGGGTTGTCTGGGGAATCCGGGTGAGGCTAACAGTTATATCGGTATTGCAGGAACAATGCATCTATTTTAAATCTATTGTAAAGATGAACAAAGTATTAGTAATAAACGCAAGCGCCCGTAAGGAACGGTCATTAAGCAGGTACATGACGAACGTATTTGTTGAGACCTGGCAAACAAAGTATCCGGATGATGCTATTGTTTACAGGGAAGTCGGACAGGAGCCTATTCCGCATGTAACAGAGAAATGGATCGCCGGGGCCTTTACCCCGCCAGCAGCAAGGACCGCAGAGCATATTGAAGCGCTTACAATAAGCGATCAACTGGTTGCCGAACTAAAAGAAGCAAATGTCATTGTGGTGGGTTCACCGATGTACAACTGGTCTGTACCGAGCGCACTGAAAGCATATATTGACCAGGTGCTGCGGGTAAATGAGACCGTCTTGATCAGCAAGGATGATCCCCAAAATCCATATACAGGATTATTGAAAGAGAAAAAGGTGTACCTCCTGATGGTGCGTGGTAATAACGGCTATGGTTTTGGTGAATATTATGAGCACATGGATTTCCAGAGTAACTATCTGCGGACGGTATTCACTATTATGGGACTTGAAGATATAGCAGCAGTCACAATGGATGGTGTGGATATGGGGCCAAAATTACTGGACGTGGCCGCGGAAAAGGTGAAGTGCCTGATACCATAATTATTGATACAAGATAAAAGAAAGGACTAATTATTAACAAGTGTATACAATGGATATAATCATCGCTGAAACAAGAGAACAGATCGCATTTTGTAAGGAAGCGCTTTTTGCGTTCAGGACGAATCTGGATAGTGCCACCTACATAGACCTGATCATAGATATGATGGCTAAAGAGGCCTTTAAGCTCGCTTATATTCCCAAGGATGACAATACAGGCGCCGCAGCATTCGTCGGCTATAGAGTGATGCATACCTTACGTACAAGCTGGTCAATTTATATTGACGATCTGTATACCGATCCGGCATCCCGTGGTAAAGGGTATGCAGGTGCGCTGCTTGACTTTGTAGATGGTATCGCAGTGGCAGCGGATATTAAGTTTGTACATCTCGATAGCGGTTATATGTTGCATGACGCACACCGGCTTTATCTTAACAAAGGGTACGTGCTTGCCTGTAACCATTTCGCGAAAAGCCCGTTTCCTTCACCGGCGGCAGGCAGCAGATAAAGTGTTTAATAATAGCGCAAAATAAATATGAACGCTGAACTGATAGCCACTTCCGCCAGCGGATTAGCCTGGACGATCGTCTATATAGCACTTATCTACCGAGGTATAAAAGACCAGTCATATGGGATGCCGCTGGTCCCTTTGGCGCTGAATTTTGCCTGGGAATTTACTTTCTCTGTTGTCTATCCTCCGGCAGTCACCGGTATAGCGGGCACTATTGTGAACGCTGTCTGGATGATCTGCGATATCGGGATCATTGCTACTTATTTCCGATACGGGTACAACTATTTCTATCATCGTTATGGTATGTCAAAAGCCGCATGGACCGGCTATTCCATATTCGCTTTCCTGGTAGCATTTGGTATCATGTTAACAGGAGGCCCCTTCTTTGCACAGTTTACCGATTATTTTAAAGGAGACATATTTCAGGGGGCGATATTTATCGCATATATACAAAACCTGGTCATTTCTGTCTGTTTTCTGCTGATGCTCTGGGAGCGTGGAAATGCCAGGGGACAATCACTGACAATTGGTATTTTTAAGTGTATAGGTACGGGACTGACAGTAGGTGTTTATTACCTGTTTATATTACACCATGGCAGTTCCCGTCTGATGAATGTCATTGTAGGGACCACCTTCCTTTTGGATCTTGTGTATATACGGAGTATTTTCATACAGTTGAAACGGGAAGGTAAAGACCCATGGACGCGGTTGTGACCGGATAACTTTAACGCAAAAAAGATGCAGGAATGAAAACAGCATTGCCCGGATCAAGAAGGTACTTTATTAAGTCGATGGTTGCGGGAACGGCGTTGCTTTCCCTGGGACCATTGACGGGAATCGCCCGGACAATAGGGGCACATGCAGGTATGATGGAAAATAATTATAATAAATTGCAACTGGGCATGGTGGTATTTGAGGGCTTTCAGCTGCTTGATACTTTTGGTCCGTTGGAGATGTTTGGCGCCCTCAAAGACAAGGTCGATATCTGGATGATCGGAGAGCGGCACGGCGCCGTAAAAAGCAGCGCGGGCCCCGCTGTAGTTATTGATCGTACTTTTGATGAGGTCAGTAAGCTGGACATGCTGCTGATACCTGGTGGAATGGGTACCAGGAGGGAAGTGAACAATCAGCCTTTTGTAGACGCCTTCAGAAAGATGGCCGAACATACGCCTCATGTAGCCTCTATTTGTACCGGAGCCGCCATATTAGCCAGAACAGGGTTAATTGATGGTCTAAAAGCGACCACTAATAAACGGTCATTTAAATGGGCGACCAGCCAGAGCGATAAAGTGAACTGGATCAGAGAAGCCCGTTGGGTGGAAGACGGAAAGTTCTTTACTTCTTCAGGTGTTTCAGCAGGCACTGATATGGCCCTGGCGCTGATAAAAAAAATATTCGGGCATGATGTCGCCATCAGTGTAGCCAATGGGGCGGAATACGAATGGAACGAAGACCCGCATCACGATCCATTTGCGAAATTAAATGGTCTTGTAGATTAGGAAATTAAAAAGACCGTTCCGGTAATACCTGGAACGGTCTTTTTTTATCCGCTAATAGCCTGATGAAGTGGATAGTGTGTTATCAGAGGCCTGGCACGTTAAAATGCGTGTAGGAGGTAAAGCCCAGGAATGTTTTATCGTTAGGTACGCCTAACGGGTCCTGCAATTCCCGGAGGTATTGCAGGTTAGCTGTTTTATAGTAAGCATATGCGACTTCCGTACCCGGGAATACCGGACTGGAAGTGGAACATTTGTTACAGGAAGTAGTTTGATTATATGCCGATCTCATGTAGTCATATCCTTTGCTCAGCAGGTTGGAATTGAATGTCCAGAGGGAATTGTCTCCCTGCATCTTTGCCAGTTGGGCTGCAAAAGAGAAAGCAGTCAGCGAATACTGGAAATGCACACAGTCATTTCTGTCGCAATACTCCGGAAGAGTGCCATCCGGTTTGATAATGATCGGCAGGTGCTGTGCGATGATGTTATAGCCGTTCTGGTACACTGTCGCGCTGTTCAGGAAAATGCCGATCGCCATTTTCGCATAACCTGCAGAGGCGTTCCAGTTGTTGTTGTACGCCGGTGTGTTGTTGATGTAATTGTTCTTCACCAGGTTCAGGTAATTGTTGAACTGGTTAATATCGGCGTCGGACCAGCCGGCTGATTGTCCGAAGGCCTTATAATACCGGATGATCTCTGCGGCTGCCACAAAACTGGGCGTCGTCCAGGAGGCTTCCAGAGAGGGTTGGTATTGATTAGCCCCGTCCATCAGCGCATACTGTTTAAATGTGTAAGACCAGCCGTTCAGAATGGCTATGCACTGTTGTGCATAAGTAGCTGTACCGGTCTTTGCCCAGCGGAGCGCCAGCGCGTATGCCAGTACGGCGTCTTTTCTGATCTGGCTTTTGGATTCGGTAGTTGCCCCGTTGGAGCCCACAGTAACTGTTTCCCAGAATTTTGTGGGCAACGCATTACCATTGACGAAATCCAGTACTTTCTGATAGGCGGCAGAACGGACAGTTTCACCACTGTTAACCTGCGAACCGATCAGGTCAAGGCTTGCCTGTGTATTAAGGACACCCGGATGTACAAAAACAGCGGGCGCCACACCGGCTGCTGCTGTCAGGTTGTTGTTAAGCAATGGCGCATTGCTGTTCTGGTCCTGTTTTTTGCACATAAATAATAAAGTGGCCATAGTTGCCATAGTCATGCAAAGGAGAAGGGAATTGATGGTTTTCTTCATGTTTCGAGGGATTTGAATTCGGCTATTGCGGAATACGTTGCGGTCATGTAGAAGTATATGGTATGAAAGGGTGCTCATCGCTGACGTGGAAAGTCTGGTTATTGCGTGCATAGGTAGTAATATACGGGCGGTATAAATGCCTGATTTTTTAGCAAGAATGACCTGATCGCGGATCATTTACGCGACAGGCTGTAATGGAGATTTTTTACTTGTTTAAACGGGTATTCTGGACACTTACAACTGCTGGTACAGCATCATATGTGCGCCGGCAGGGTCCTGTATCAGACAATAGACTGCCTCCTGTCCCATATTGCGCTTTTCACCGATCACTTTTCCTCCGTGAAGGGTACACTGCTCCATACTTTTTTCAAGGTCATCTACTGCCACATAGATCATCCATTGCGGAGGAATGGAGCTGTTCTGTCCTTTCGCATGACAAACACCGGTGGTAGTCATGGTATGATCACCTTCTCCGGCGCCAGGCGCCTGCATAACGTAGTCATCATATTCTCCCATACTGAGCGGGGATTTTTCCCATCCGATCACCTGACGGTAAAAGTCACTTACAACACCTGCGTCGGGAACGGTAAGGTCATGCCATAAAATGGTGCCTGCTTTTTTCTTTTCCATTGATTTCGTGGATTACTTGCTGTAAGATACGGAACTAAAATCTTTTCTTGAACATCTTAAAAACGCCGCCGTAGGGGGTATTTGGGACAAATGTTGTAACTTAACAGGTACTTGTTTTAAAACCTGTAATTACGTTATGACGAATCTGGCATTGTTGCTCACTTACAATCACCGGCTGATCAGTACGGCCGCGATCCTTGATGTGTTTGAATCAGTCAATTCGATGTATGCCGCCAGCCAGCAGCCAACTTGTTTCAATATACAGCTCGTTATGCCTGATCAGGAAGGTGTCGATCTCCTGCCGCATTACGGCCGTTATAGTACGGTGCCCCTGAAAGATGCGGTGAAGGCAGATGTTGTGCTGATTCCTGCCTTTATCGCAGGTGATGTGGATACGGCTATTACCGCCAATAATACCTTTATTCCCTGGATACGTCAGCAGCACCATACAGGTGCGGAAATAGCCAGTTTTTGTACCGGCGCATTCCTGTTGGCAGCCACCGGTTTACTGGATGGTAAACCTGCCACCACGCATATGAATGCCTGTCCCGCCTTTGCAGGTCACTTCCCGGATGTATTACTGCAACCTGATAAAGTGCTGACAGCAGCCTCCGGTATTTATACCAGCGGCGGCGCTACCAGTACCTTCCACCTGTTGTTGTACCTGGTAGAAAAATACTGTGGCCAGGATATGGCCGTAAGAGCCGCTAAACTGTTTGCCATCGATATGGACCGTGATACACAATCCTATTTCGGTATGTTCCTGCCTGATAAAAAACATGCAGATCCGCTGATCACAGAAGTGCAACAGCGGATGGAAGCCCAGTTCCGTGAAGCGCGTAATGTGGAATCTTTTATGGAAAATATTCCTGCCAGCCGCCGCAACTTCGTACGGCGCTTTAAGCAGGCCACCGGTATCACCCCGATCGAATACCTGCAGAAAACGCGCATAGAGGCCGCTAAGAAAATGCTGGAACAGACAGGTAACAGCATCCTCGCTGTCATGCTCGATTGCGGATATAACGATATCAAAGCTTTCCGTAAAGTATTCAGAAAAGAGGTCGGTCTGACGCCCACAGAATACAGGTTCAAATTTGCCGGTAGCCGCAATGCCTCCCTGCAGATGGAAATGTGATCTTTTTGCGTATCTTGACAGGACTTCACGGAGGGAAACGGGAATAGATTATATCAACCAGTGGTAATGCCATGCATTGCCAGTAATCCCGTATTTATATGTCTGCTCAGGAAACTGTTTTAAAGAAAGTAATCAAACCCATACACTTATGGGCCATTGGCGTCGGACTGGTCATCTCCGGTGAATATTTCGGATGGAATTATGGATGGGACGTGGCAGGTACCGTCGGTTTTCTGATAGCCACCGTTATCATAACCGTCCTGTATATTACGTTTATTTTCAGCTTCACAGAACTGACCACGTCCATCCCGCAGGCCGGTGGACCGTTTACTTATACACATAGGGCGATGGGGCCTTTCGGCGGACTTATAGCCGGATACGCGACCGCTGTAGAGTTCCTGCTGGCCACACCCGCCATTGCGTTCGCCCTGGGCAATTACCTGCATTTTCTGCATCCTGCGCTGCCGGTACTCGGTTGCGGGATCGCTTTTTATGTGATACTGACCGGCGTGAACCTGCTGGGTATCAAAGAGTCAGCCTTATTCTCACTGATCATTACTTTACTGGCCGTAGTAGAATTGCTCATATATATGGGGATCGTAGCGCCTTCTTTCAGTACGGCCAACTTCCTGCATGATGCCATGCCCGCCGGCTGGATGGGCGTATTCGCCGCATTGCCTTTCGCCATGTGGCTGTACGTCTGCATAGAAGGGATCGCCATGGTAGCAGAAGAAGTAAAGGACCCCGGCGCCAATATTCCCAAAGGATATATCTCTGCCATGCTCACACTGGCAATACTCGCAGTAGGCGTTATGGTGCTTACTGGTGGTATTACGGATTGGCGGCAGTTATCGACCATCGATTATCCATTGCCGGAAGCGATCGGTGTTGTGTTGGGGAAACAAAGCGGTATTACCAAGATATTTGCGGGTATTGGTCTCTTCGGATTGATCGCCTCTTTTAACGGTATCATTATCAGCTATTCCCGTCAGCTGTTTGCACTGGCCAGGGGAGGTTACCTGCCACCCGTACTGGCTGTACTGAGCCCTAAAAGACAGGTACCTTATGTAGCGCTGATCGTTGGTGGATTATTGGGCGTGGGGGCGCTTTACCTGGGTAAGACGGACCAGCTGGTGATATTGTCAGTAATGGGTGCCGTGGTGATGTATATCCTGAGTATGATCAGCCTGTTTATTTTAAGGAAGAAAGAGCCGGGGCTGGAGCGACCTTTTAAAGCGCCTTTTTATCCGTGGTTCCCAGGTATTGCACTGGTGTTGTCTATCGTGTCATTGATTGCGATCGTGTATTATAACTGGCAGCTGGGTATTCTTTTCTTTGCAGGGATGCTGGTAGCACTGGGCGTTTTTGTATCAACAGGTAAACATAAGGTAGTAACACCGGCGCCGGAAAAAGTATTAGCCTAAGAAAAAAGATAGTTGTGTCATATCAACATACCATACATCATAAACGATATCAGTTTACCGATCTGCGTACACTGCTGGCAAAGGCAACGCCTTTCCGCTCAGGAGATGCATTGGCAGGTCTTGCCGCCGATAGCTATGAAGAAAGGGTCGCGGCGCAAATGACGCTGGCAGACGTACCCTTAAAGACTTTTTTGCAGGAAGCCATCATCCCTTATGAAGAGGACGAGATCACGCGTCTGATCATCGACACACATGACCAGACAGCCTTCGCGGCTGTCAGTCATTTCACCGTAGGAGAGCTGCGGGACTGGCTCTTAAGTGACGCAGCTGATACGCGCACGCTGCAACAACTCTCAAAGGGACTGACGCCGGAAATGGTAGCTGCTGTCTCTAAACTGATGCGTAACCAGGACCTGATCAGTGTAGCGCAGAAATGCGAAGTGGTTACGCGCTTCAGAAATACCATCGGTTTAAAAGGACATCTCTCCGTAAGATTACAACCGAATCACAATACGGATGATCCTAAAGGAATAGCAGCGAGTATCATCGACGGATTACTATATGGCAGCGGCGATGCGGTAATAGGTATTAATCCTGCTACGGATAGTCCGCAGGCAGTGATACAATTACTACGGATGCTCGATCAGTTAAGACAACAGTTCGACATTCCCACACAATCCTGTATTCTCTGTCATGTCACTACTGCCATGCAGGTCATGCACCAGGCGCCGGTCGACCTGGTCTTTCAGTCTATCGGTGGTACAGAAAAAACGAACAGCAGTTTTGGTATTCACCTGAATATGTTAAAGGAAGCGCATGAAGCAGCATTATCCTTGCAAAGAGGTACCGTGGGCAATAACGTCATGTACTTTGAAACAGGACAGGGAAGCGCCTTATCTGCGAATGCACACGCCGGTGTAGACCAGCAGACCTGCGAAGTGAGGTCTTATGCGGTGGCCCGCCAGTTCTCACCTTTACTGGTAAATACGGTCGTTGGTTTTATCGGACCGGAATATCTTTTCGATGGTAAACAGATCATACGGGCAGCCCTGGAAGATCATTGCTGTGGTAAGTTACTCGGACTGCCAATGGGGGTGGATATCTGTTATACCAATCACGCAGAAGCAGACCAGGATGATATGGATAATCTGCTGACATTACTGGGCGTAGCAGGTTGTAACTTCATTATGGGCGTACCGGGCGCGGATGATATCATGCTGAATTATCAGTCTACTTCTTTTCACGATGCATTGTACGCACGGAAGGTATTAGGACTGAAAGCAGCACCTGAATTTGCTGCCTGGTTACAGCAACAGGGCATTACCAATGCACAGGGGCAGTTACAACAGGTAGGGAAAGCACATCACTTATTAAGTTATCAGGCAGGATGAGTAATATACAACACAGGAACACCGTAGAAGAAGACCCCTGGTCTTCACTAAAGGCTTTCACCACTGCGCGTATTGCACTGGGGAGAACAGGAACGGCTATCCCGCTGAAGGAGGTACTGTCTTTCAGACTGGCGCATGCACATGCCAGAGATGCCGTTTATTCAAAACTGGATACCAATCTTCTGCTGGAAGAGCTGCATGCGTTTTTGCTGCCGGTATTACCCCTGCATAGCAGCGCTGCGGACCGTTATGAATACCTGCAACGCCCGGACAAAGGACGTCGCCTGGATACACAGAGCATCGATATGCTCAGGGCGCAGCCGGATGCCTTCCGGCAGAAAGATGTGGCTATCATTATTGCTGACGGACTATCCGCTACGGCCATGAACATACATACGGCTCCTTTACTGAATCATCTGTTGCCAATGCTGAAAACAGCCGGACTGTCCATCGCACCGGTTTGTCTGGCAGAGCAGGCAAGGGTGGCAATAGGAGATGAAATAGGGAGTCTGCTGGAAGCAAAAATGACCCTTGTACTCATAGGGGAACGCCCGGGACTGAGTGCTGCTGACAGTATGGGCGCCTATATCACCTTTAATCCCCGTACCGGTAATACCGACGAAAGCCGTAACTGTATTTCCAACATCCGGCAGGACGGATTACAGTATATCCCGGCTGCCGGTAAGATCTGTTACTTATTACAGGAAGCGATGAAACTGCGTCTTTCCGGTGTGGAATTGAAGGATAATTACATAGATCTTTCACTGCTCAAAGCATAACACGGCCTAATGCCTCCGGTAATACCGTTTATTTTCCCCCTCAATTATTTAAAAAAAATAATACTTTGTGCGCCATTCAAAACGACTGATGACGCACGACGGATACCATATCTCTGCTGATGAAGCTACTGAGGCGCTCCGTAGCCGTAATGCCGACATATTCCGGAATATTTACAATGCATACAGTGAGGAACTGTACCTGCTGGCTTACCGCTGGGTCAAGGACCATGACCTGGCAAAGGAAGTCGTACAGGGCCTTTTTACCCATTTGTGGGAGAAAGGGCCTGAGATCACTATTACCGGAAATGTACGCCATTACCTGTATCGTGCGATCACCAACCGAAGTATCAATGAACTGAAGCGCAGGGCCCGTCATGTCAGTGAAGAAGCCCTGCAATGGCAGGCAGACAGTGTATCCCTGCATGAGATAACCGACCATCTTTTACTGCAGAAAGAGATCATGCGGCTGGTACAGGACCTGGCGCCACGCTGCCGGGAAATCTTTCTGCTCAGTCGTTTCGACGGACTGGAACCAGCAGAGATAGCAGAAAAGCTGGGCATTGCGGTCAATACCGTGTATTTCCAGCTGGCAGTGGCCCTTAAGCACCTGCGGACACATTTGCTGAATGGAAAAAAATTAGAGTAGCATCAAAGTAACACGGCGTTGAATTGTCGTAATATGTATAAGTGATGAACAACAAGGACGTAACTGAATTTGTCATTGATTGTCTGACAGATGCCGGTAACAAGGACAAACAGGCTGCATTAAACCAGTGGTTGCAGGAATCAGCAGATAACCGCGCACTGTATGCAGAACTGAAGCAGCTGTGGGAAGCTGCCGCAGCAGTCCCTCCCGTACCATTTGACAGCGAGCAAGGCTGGAACGAACTTCTGCAGATAATTGCAGAAGATACGCCCGTAAAACGCATGTTCCCCTGGAAGACAGTGGCGGCCGCCGTGTTGCTCTTACTCCTGGGTGCCGGCATCTGGTGGTGGCAGACGACTGCTGTCCGCTGGACCACTTATATCGCCCAGGCGCCGGACCGGGATAGTCTCTCTCTACCCGATGGTTCATTGGTATATCTCAAACCAGGTACTTCTCTGAAATATAAACAACCCTTTTCTGACCGCACTGTAATCCTCTTATCAGGTGAAGCATATTTCGATGTAAAGAAAGCAGCTGAACACACATTTTTTGTACAGGCAGGAGATGCAGTTGTGCGTGTATTAGGCACGGCATTCAATGTACGAATAGAACAGAATAGAACAGAAGTGATCGTGTTTGAAGGGAAAATAAGTTTACAGCAAAATGGTCAGGACCTGGTGCTTGGAAGTGGTAATGGGAACAAAGGAACGGCGGATGCTGTAAGCGGTGAAATCCTGCACCCACAGGGCGATTACAGTAATCAGTGCGTATGGGCGACAGATGATCTGTCATTCGAGAATGAAGAAGCTGCGCACGTAGCAAAAGTGATCGCGGACTACTACAAAATACCTGCACTAAAAATACCTGAAAATCTAAAACATAAACGTATTACCTTACACCTGCATAACACGCCGGCCGAACAAGCTATGGAAATCCTGGCGACCGTTTTAGATGAATAATTGAGCTCCTTTAACCCACATGAGGACCCTGGCCATCTTAGGTTTGATCACCTGTTTAATATGTGTATTCCTGACAGGAACAGCACAACAGTCAGCATTGCTCCAGCAACGCCTGGATGTACGGGTGAAGAACATGCCGGTCATTACCTTCATGAAGTGGATCAGTCAGCAAACAGGTAACTCCTTCGCTTATCCCAACGAAATACTGGAAGGCCGTACCTCCGTTACGATCAATGAACGCGGCATTACTGTACAGGCCATCCTCGAACGCGTCTTTCCTCCCGCAAAATATGATATCAGGACCATCGGTCACCAGATCATCATCCGCTTTAAAAAACAAACATCCCTGACAGGCGACACTTTACAACCTGCCCGCATTATGCAGATGAATACTGTTGTCGTAACCGCTTTGGGTATCAACCGGCCTAAATACACACTGGGTTATGCTTACGCTGAAATAAAGGGAGATGAGATGACGGCAGCCCGTGATATCCATCCCATGAATACCCTGAGCGGAAAAGTCGCCGGACTGGAAGTAAGTCCGGTGAACAGCGGTATGGGAGGTTCCACAAAACTTACCCTCAGAGGTATGCGATTGCTGGGCGGTAATAACCAACCCTTACTGGTAATGGACGGTATCCCGGTCAATAATTCCTCCCCCGGGCAGGCAGAGAGATATGGCGGGTATGACCTGGGGGATGGAACTGCCATTATCAACCCTGATGACGTTGAGACGATCTCTGTGCTCAAAGGAGGGGCTTCCGCTGCTTTATACGGCACGAGGGCTTTAAACGGAGTAATCCTTGTTACGACCCGTAAAGGCGTTCGTAAAGGGCTGGAAATGGCCTTTACGTCGAATGTGATGCTGGAACGGATAAATGATCAATACGATTTTCAGGATACCTATGGCAGTGGTCGCGATGGCGTACTGCCTGTCAGCGCTGCGGAAGCCAGGTGGGTGTCCCAGTACAGCTGGGGACCCAAACTGCATGCCGATAGTCTCGTGTGGTTATGGAACGGACAGCGGGTCCCTTATGTAAAGGCGCGTCATTCCATAGCTGACTTCTTCCGCGAAGGATTTACACGGATCAATACCCTGGCTGCTGCAACAGGGAATGAACATACGCAGCTGCGCTTCTCCTATACCAATACCGGTACGCATGATATCCTGCCGCAAAGCGGCTTGCAAAGGCATAATCTTTCCGCCAGGGTGACCACCAACTTTGGTCGTCGCCTGGAACTGGATACACGTGTGGCCTGGCTGAACGAACAGGTACAGGACCGCCCCGCTCTCTCCGATAACCCTAACAACGTCGGCTATGTGTTGTCAGGTATCGCTCCCAATATCGATCTGAACTGGCTGAAAAATTATAAAGATCCTGTTACCGGCAACTATATCAACTGGAACAACAATACCTACCAGGTGAATCCTTACTGGGCCATTTATCAACAGCCTAATGCCAGTGTACAGAACCGCCTCAACGGCTTTCTTCAGCTGAATTATAAAATATCACCTGATCTCGCAGTACACGTCCGTTCAGGTATGGACTACTCCAATTTTTCTTTCTATGAACTGATGAATTATTCCACGCCTGTCAATCCGCTGGGCGCCATCTCCCTCAAAGAAAGAAGACTATGGGAAAGCAATACGGACCTGCTGTTAACGTACAGTCGTCAGTTAAACCGCTGGGGAATTACCCTGAACACCGGCGCCACCCGTATGGACTACCAGGAGCGGGTGCGTAATACCACCGGCAGGGAAATGAGTATCAGGGGAAACAGGGGCATTGAAAATTTCAGTACACGTATGCGCAATGAAATGATCCTCAGAAAACGGATCAATTCCATATACGCTTCACTGGATATTGATTACGGACGCCTGTTATATCTTTCGCTGACCGGTCGTAATGACTGGTCATCCACATTGCCTGCTGACCACAACGCTTATTTTTATCCCTCTGCCTCTGCTGCATTTCAGTTCAGCGAACTGCTCAAAGAAAATCGTATCCTGTCCTTCGGTAAACTGCGGGTCTCCGTGGCGCAAACCGGTACGGACGCCGCCCAGCCATATCTGCTGCGTTTAAGCTATAGCTATAATCCGGACATCCCTAATATCAAGGGCTATTCCATTGGCGGAGTAGCAGTGGATAACGTACCCTTTGCAGACCTGCGTCCCGGTATCAGCAAAGGATATGAAGCGGGGCTGGACCTGGCTTTCTTTAACGATCGTATCAGTCTGGACGCCACCTGGTACCATACAAATACCCTCGATCAGGTGCTGAATGCGCCCGTATCTACTTCAAGTGGTTATACCAGTGCAGTGATCAATTCCGGTAATATCCGCAACCAGGGAATAGAACTGGGACTGACCATTGTTCCGGTAACCCGTCAGCAGTTACATTGGGATACCCGGTTTATTTTTTCCCGCAATTGTAATCGTATACTCTCCCTGAATACGCTGGTTTCACCCTATTACACCATGGCGGTCGGACGCTGGGGAAATGCCTCCATTGTAGCAAAAAAAGGAGAGGCTTATGGGATGATCAGCGGTAAACAGTTCCTGCGGGATGCACAGGGCAGGATGGTCCTCGATGCGAACAATCTGCCAAAGTATACAACAACAGATGGCTACCTGGGAAACAACCAGTATGACTGGACCGGTAGTATTACCAATAAGGTGACCTATAAGCGGCTTAGTCTGACGATACTGCTGGACATCCGGTACGGCGGAAATATTTACTCTATCACCAATTTACTGGCCTATAGCAACGGTAAACAGAAAGGCACTCTGGCAGGCAGAGATGAATGGGCCCGTTCAGAACAGGAACGTGTCAGCGCAGGTAAAAAACAGGAAGAATGGACGCCTACAGGCGGATTACTGGTCAGCGGTGTACAGGCCGCCACAGGGAACGCAATACAGGCATATGTCAATCCGCAGGCCTACTGGACACGTGTATCCGACAAAATCCCGGAAGCCTTTGTGTATGACGCCTCCTTTGTAAAACTGCGTGAACTGCATCTCGATTACCAGTTGCCGCGTTTCTCAACATGGTTCAAAGAAGCAACTGTATCGCTGACGGGACGTAACCTGGCTACCCTGTACAAAGCGGTCCCTAACATCGATCCTGAATCAAGTTATAACAACACTACCGCGCAGGGACTGGAATATGGTTCTCTGCCAATGAGACGATCTTACGGTATCAGACTGTATGTAAAATTTTAAGCAATGGGGATGAAACGGTACGGATGCAATATTTATCTGCTCATCATATTTTTGTCATCCTGCACAGCAGGGTTTGACAGGATCAATACTGATCCGCGTAAATCAGACAGTATTCCACCAGGTGATCAGCTCACTGCTGCCGCGTACTTTATGGATGGCGGCAGAGAGATGGGATATCCTAATCTTTACCTGTTCCAACCCATGGTGCAGTACCTCAGTGGTGCGCCGGGTATGAGTGCAGGAGGGAAATATGTCCTGAATGAATTCTATAACAACTGCATGTGGGAAAATCTGTACGGTAAGAGTATCAAACAACTGGCAGACCTGCTGGCGCGTCATAAAGACAATCCAAAAGCGGTTAACTATTGCGCCGCCGCACGTATACTAAAGGTCTATGTGTTTTCATTGCTCACAGACACCTATGGCGATATTCCATATGCAGAAGCAGGGATGGCCTGGTACGGAAAAAACTATACACCGGCTTATGACCGGCAGGCAGATATCTATGCAGATTTCTTCAAAGAACTGACCGAAGCCGTTGCACAATTTGATCGCTCACAGGAACCGGTCTATAATGATATTCTCTACGGAGGTGATATCACAAAATGGAAACGCCTGGCAGCGTCCTTACGGTTGCGGCTGGCCATGCGGCTGACGAAGGCAGATGCGGCAATGGCGAAGGTACAGGTGCAGACCGCCTATGCTGCCGGTCTGATGACGGATGAAATGGACAACTTCCGCATGCTGCATGATGACTATGCCTACCCCGATCTGAGAGGCAACAGTTATGCACAGGCATTACTGGAAGACAGGGTATATCAGTGGGCAAAAGGTTGCAGCACGTTCGTGAACTACCTGAAAGCAGAAAACGATCCGCGCTTGCCTACCTTTTTTATGAATCAGGATGCGGAGGGAAATGATATTACCGGCATCACGCATTACCTGTCTATCGCACCAGGTATGTACTACTGGGATGATGAATTACAGTTTGTCAGTCCGGATGGCGTGATCATTCCGGCCGCGAATAAGTACTGCTTCATCAATCAGCCTTTTTATCAGTTACGCGCCCCTTTTCTGCACATGGGCTATGCAGAGGTCTGCTTTCTGCTGGCCGAAGCTGCGGTCAGAGGATGGATACCGGAAACAGCCAATCGCTGGTATCAGCAGGGGATCAGGGCTGCTATCGATCAGTTGAAATTATATCCGGAGATCAGTTATATCCCGGAGGAAAATATCAATGCTTTTGTCAATGCACATGTACTGACGCCGGGAAAAGAAATAGAACAGATCAATATGCAGAAATGGGTAGCTTTATTTCCCAACGGCTTTGAAGCATATGCCAATCAGCGCCGCAGCGGTTATCCGGTGCTGGCGCCGATCACGGATAAAGGAAGTGAATCACAGACGAACGGTGTGTTGCCCCGCAGGTTGTTCTATCCTGCCACAGAAGCATTCAGCAATACGGTCCATTACCAGGAAGCCCTGGACAGAATGGGAGGCACGGATGACTGGTTATACCGTATGTGGTGGGACCGCTGAGATCACATTGTTTCCAGTTCTTCCGGATGTTTTGGTCTATACCAGCAATAGTAATAGGCCAGTATCAGCACACCCGTCAGGAAAGGGATCAGCGCAAGGTGTTTGTAGGTAATGGTACCCATAACGATCTCCGCATCAAAGTGCAGGAACTCACTGATCATCCAGTAAGAGTTGGCCGTGATCCATACCGCAATAGCCAGGTTATGGCATAACTCGGACACGAATTGCCGTGTACGGTATGCTATGACAAGCGCAATGATCAGCGTTGGAAATATCATGGCAATGCCCAGCGGCTTCCAGATCAGGCACCAGCCTATATCTTTCAGCAACCAGAAAACGATATGCAGATTTTCCATTTTCCGGTATTTTAACGGAATGCTGTAGACAGGTGTGGTTGTGGTTTCGGGCATATTTGATTTCGATTGTGCCGGCAAAAATATAAAATCTGGCATCAATTGGTATAACTCTTGTATTAACCATTGCGGACCAAAAAATTTTAGCCATGAAAAAAGCATTGATTGCCGCTTCCATTGTCGGCGCCGCAGCAGCAGGAGTGATCCTTTATCTTACACGTAGCAGAAATGGTATGCAACGTCTGCTGGACGGAGCAGAATCTACTGCAGATGATGCCCGCCGTGTAGCGAACCGTCACCTCCGCAAAACACAGAAAAAGATCAATCATATGATCCATGAATCAACCATGGAATAATCGGCAGCAGACCTTTTACCGGGCTTGATATTTTTATTGTTCACTCCGGTAAAAGGTCGCTGTTTTATCCCGCATTTTCAACATTGATAGCCCCTCATCCCGGCATCAAGTCCACCTTATAAGCACCTCCTGTTCCCTCGATTACCCCGTCATCGTTATCCCAACCACAGATCAGGTCCACCTCAAGGCCGTATCAATTCCTCCTTATCCACTTCTTCAGCTTGTACTAACGCTCTGTTACAGCCATCTCAACCATGCCATAATTGCTGTATACTTTTACTTTCCTCCTGACAGACAATCTCTTAAGAAAAAGATATTTGAAAAATGAATAATGAGTGATATTTTGTTAAATTTGTATAATATTTAATATCAAGGACCCTATCCTGTTGACCGAACCTATGAACCACAACCCTGTAGCCTCACTGCGAATGGCAGTGCTTTGTTTATTACTGTTCTTATTAAAACCTGTCGTTAGTAGTGCAGCAGACCCGAGAACTTCTTTCCCCGCGGCAGATACCGCAAAACCCGGAATAGAAGATTACGCGATCGGCGTTTTCAATAAGATCAAGGAGAACAATAAGTTTATCAGCTTCCTGACCAATGAATCCCTTGGGACCCTGCCGGTTGGCCTTGTCCGCGAGATCAATGGTAAAGTCTATGTCATTGCTATTGACAGTGTACGTATGACGCCACAGGGAGCTTTTTTAAGCGCTTATTTCCGTTTTACCTTTCCCGGTACTGACCGCGAACTGATCTTCGGTGGAAAGAATATTGCTTTCACGCCAGGTGGTATCGGCGCTGGTACATCCACAAAACTCATGTTGCTTAATGACCAGGAGGTGCATATCAACGAACACGTTGAACTGACCTTCCCCGGCAATGGCAGCAATTTCGTTGAATGGGACTGTAACGGCTTCAAATCAGCCAACCTCGCCGGCATGTTCGAATTTGACAAAGGCTGGCTACAGCCCGATAATCCGAATGAAGACAAGGTAAAAGCGGCCCTGAACGTCAATGCTAAAGACCTCAGCAACATCATGGCTGATATCGATATCCCGGCCTTCCGGATCAGCGGTCTGAACGATTTCAGCTTTAAGGTGAAACATGCCGTCATAGACATGAGCGACGTGGCGAATCCGGGTGGCTTGAACGTTACGGCAGATATGCTGGAAGACCCTTCAAGTCCGTTATTGTGGAGAGGTTTCTACCTCCAGGAACTGGAAGTGGGATTACCGCAACAGATGGCCTCAAAACAGGGCAGGCCAAAAGTAAATGTCACCAACTTTATTATAGACGATCAGGGGGTGAGCGGCTCCATCAAAGCAGAGAACATTGTGAAATTGGGAGATGCCAGCGCCGGCGGATGGCCGCTGTCGATCGAAAAAGTAGGACTGAGCTTCAGTAAGAATAAACTGAATGGGGGTTCTCTCGGCGGACAGTTAAAGATCGGTTTCCTGGGCGACGATCCGCTTGATTATGATGCAACGATCAGTATGCGTGGGGGTGACACTTATTATTCTTTCGCCTTACAAACCACCGCCGATAAAACATATTCCTTCTTTGCCGGTAATATCACTTTAAATAAAGACTGCCGCATCGAGGTGACCAAAACAGAAAAAGACTTCATCCCTAAAGCAACGCTGACGGGTAGGGTAGACCTCAATAAAAGCGTACTTAACGTAAAAGGCATCTCTTTCGAAGACCTCACATTATCTACCCAGAAACCTTATGTACACAGCGGCACATTTGATATCGCCACAGATGGCGGTTCGAAAATGAGCGGCTTCCCGATCGGGTTTGATGACCTCAGTCTGGGGATTTCCGAAGGAAAAGTCGCAGTAGGCGCTACTGTGAAACTGAACTTCATGAACTCCGGTGATAAAGGCTTCAGTGGTAGCGCCGGATTCGTCGTCACCGCTGCACAGGAAGAGGAAAAGTCAACCATAATGGTGAATAATGTGGCGATCGAGAAAATAGATACCCACTGGAAGCTGGACAAGGTGACCGTCAGTGATATCGATCTGACCGTAAAAGTAATGGCCTTCCAGATGCATGGCATCATCACCCTGTTTGACCAGCATCCGGTATATGGCAACGGCTTCAGAGGTATGCTTGATTTCTCCATCCCGGGTCCGATCCCTAAGGCAAAAGCAACGGCCTATTTCGGATCGAAAGACGACTATCGTTACTGGCATGTCGATGCGTATATCGGCGTCAGCATTCCCGTACCGCCGGTGTTACAGATCACAGGTATGATGGGGGGCATGTCTTATCATATGGAACGTCCTTCTAACTTCGATCCGTACGATTCAAGGAATGCGATGGACAAGAAAGGCGGTATGAAAGACGTGAGCGAGATTTTCCAGTACGTACCCTCTAAAGATGCTGGCCTGGGCTTTATGGGCGGCGTTTCACTGGCGCTGGCCACAGAAATGGTGGTCAACGTGAACGTTGCACTGGAAGTACAGTTTGGTACGAACGGAGGCTTCCGCTACGCACAGTTCGATGGCGCCGGTTATGTCATGCATGAAGCATTGAAAGCGAAGAGCAAGAACGAAGCAAAAGAAGATGATGCTGCACCGGCATGGGTACAGTTCAAAATGCGTTACGACAATGTAAACAGCACGTTTGACGCCAACATGAAAACCTATATCAATATCATGGGTGTGCTCAAAGGTGTGAATGAGAGAGGACTGGTAGGAGAGGCCGCATTACATGTGGGCCCTGACGACTGGTACTTCTATATAGGACGTCCTTCACAGATGTTCGGGCTTTCTATCGCCGGACTCGCAGAAGTAAGAAGTTACTTCATGATGGGTTCCAGGGTAGAAGATATGCCGCCGTTACCATCCGAAGTGAACGAGGTATTCGATGATATCAATACCAACTTTATGGCCATGGAGAATACCATGAGTACGGGTAAAGGTTTTGGTTTCGGCGCACACTTCAAAACAGGTTTTGCCTTTGATTATGGTGTATATGGTGAATTCGCTGTTGGTGCGGGTTCTGATATCCTGTTGCGTAACTACGGTGAGGCAAAGTGTAAAGGAAGTAACAGTGTGATCGGTTTCAACGGATGGTACGCTGCCGGACAGGCATACGCTTACCTGAAAGGTGATGTAGGTATCCGTGTGAAAGTATTCGGCAGGAAGAAAGGTTTCTCTATTGCAAAGCTAACCGCCGCTGTACTCTTACAGGCAAAAGGGCCTAACCCTTCCTGGTTCAGAGGTATGGTAGGCGTGAAATATTCCGTGCTGGGTGGTATGGTGAAAGGAAAGGCCAATATCAAGGTGGAACTCGGTTCCGAGTGTGATATCGTTGGTGCAAAAGAGATCAATGTGGAAGTGATCAGCGAGATCAAGCCGGATGATCAGGGTACAGAAGTAAGCGTATTCTCTTCTCCGCAGGTAGCATTTAATATCGCGATCCAGCGTCCTTTCGATATGATGAACGAATATGACCAGGTAGCTACTTACCGCGCGCAGCTGGATGAAGTGAAACTGATGAATGATAAGACGCCTATCACCGGACAACTCATCGTTAACCCGGATGGTATGTCCGCTTATCTGCAACAACGTGATATCCTTCCAGGCCTCAGTACACTGACCGCTTCCGCAAAAGTGCATTTCGAAAAACGGAACGGCGCCGCATGGGAAGCATTAAAAAGCGATGGCAAAAACATCGACTACGAAGTAAAATCGTCAACATTCACCACCGGCGAAGAACCAACAACTATCGGCTGGGATAACGTAGTATATACTTACCCGGTAAGGAACCAGTACAACTTCCTGCCCGGCGAGTATAAAAAAGGTTATATCAAATTGAAATATGGTCAGCCGAATCTCTTCAGAAAAACAGACGCCAAGGGTAAGAATTATAGTGTAGCCGCCAAATTCACATCAGGTCAGAAACAGGCGATCAATACCAATGTGTCTTATGACGAATCAACATCTCAGGTGAACTTCGACATTCCGGATGGTATGTCTAAAGAAATGGTGTACACCTATAATATTGTAAGATCATCCCTGGATGGAGAAACTGCTGCCAATAACGTAACGAAGAAAGAAAACCTCACGGTAAGCGATCTGGGCGACAGTACCACTATCACACAGACAGCCCTGAAAGGTGACGCCAATTCAGCAGCAGATAAGGAAGTGATCGCCTATAGTTTCCGTACCAGCAAATACAACACCTTCAGCGAGAAGATGAGTGGGGTGACCAGTCAGCAGGACATCTGGGACGTGGCGACCGGTTGGGTAACGGTGATCGGTATGCGATTCGATACGGACGAACAGTTTGACCGGTTCGATATACAGGGTGATGGCGCGATGAATACTAAATCATTGTTGTATCTAAAAGCAAGTACAAATAACTCCTGGTTACAGAACAAGATATTGCCGCTCCTGTATAACGGTTATCCGTTCGATCCGTCCATGACGGTAGCCCGTGATCCTGCTGCAACAGGCGGTGTTCCTCCTTTGGAAGCAGTGCAGATGTATAACAACAATGACGTTTACCACCAACTGGAAAGTAACCACATCACAGATGGTGTGGCGCCATTAAAACCAGGTGCCTGCCGGTTCATGTACTTTGTACCGTTTACCGCACATGAAGACTTCATCGACCTGATGGGTAAAGCAGGCCGTCTCTATGTGAACGGAAAAGGATCAGCGAAGGTGAACAACATATTGAATACCATGTTCCCCGAACTTGACGGCAACATTTATTACCCTGTAGAGATACAATATCGCTTACCGGGTCTCAACCAGATATCATCAACAATAACCAAGAGTATCTATTATAAATTATAAGTCGAATGCACCGTATCCTATTGCCCCTTTTGTGTTCCGTGCTATTGTTGTGCTGCGGTATGGACCGGTCCTTTGCACAGGAAAATGTGCATAAGATCGCTGGCCTGGCCGCTCCCAAAGAAGGAATGATCCGTTTGCGCTGGTCTCCCTCCAGCTATATTGCCTGGGAGATCGGTAATAAATATGGGTATACCGTCGAACGTTTTACTATTTCAGAGAATGGCGTTCTTGTCAATCACCCTAAACCGGTAATGCTGACCCGCCAGCCTTTAAAACCCTATCTGCTGGAACGCATGGAAGCCCTGGCCGAGAAAGACGATCGTATTGCCATCATGGCTGAACTGATCTATGGCGAAGGTGCAAAGAAAGTGACGCCGGAAGAAGGTATCGGCTCTTTCCTGGAAAACCAGAATATAAATGATTGGCGTATGGGCATGGCCCTGCTGAATGCAGACCTGTCTGTTACAGCAGCTAAGAGTGCCGCATTATACCTGGAAGATACTGACGTGAAAAAAGGAGAACGCTATGCTTACCGTATCGCCCCTGCCCGTCAGCCCCAGAACCTGATCATCGACACCGCCTATATTGTAACCTCCCTTGATGAAGCATTTCTCCTGGCGAAGCCGCAGGAACTGGCCATTGTGTGTGCAGATAGCACCGCTACGCTTGGATGGATGACCGCTTATTCCCGCAGTATGTACTCTGCCTATGTGATAGAAAGAGCGGTAGATGGAAGGAACTTCAAACCCGTATCTGCACTGCCGGTAATACCGACAGCGCCGGATAAGAATGGTTTCTCCTATTACCAGGATTCACTGCCTGATAATGATAACAGGTATACCTATCGTATAAAAGGTATCTCACCTTTTGGTGAATATGGTCCTTATTCTCAGACAGTCGAAGGTATGGGCGTACCGGCTGTTGCCGATCGTCCTGTAATGGATACCATCATTGTAGTGGACAATAAAAAGATCACGCTGCAATGGACCCTTCCCGGCAAGTTATCACAGCAGTTATCGCAACTGATCATCACCCGTGCGGACAATAGCCGTGGCCCTTTCACGCCGGTAGGCACACTCAAAGGGAACGCTGTCACCTTTACCGACGACAAACCTTTAAGCTCCAACTACTATCGTATCAAGGGTATTACAAAGAGCGGTAAGGCCATTTATTCCTTCCCTTACTTTGCGCAACTGATCGACAGTATGCCACCCGCAGTACCTGTTGGATTAGCGGGTAAGATCGACTCTGCAGGTATTGTGTACCTGCAATGGACGGCAAATACAGAAAAGGACCTGCGTGGCTATCGTGTATTCCGCGCCAATAGCAATAAAGAAGAATTTGTTGAAGTAACCCGTGAGATATTATCACGTCCGCAGTTCGCCGATACCGTGACCTTACACACGCTGACAGCGCACGTGTTTTATAAAGTGATCGCTGTCGATAAGAACTACAATCCTTCTGAATACTCTCCGTACATCATGCTGAGAAGGCCAGACACGATCGCTCCTTCCCGTCCGCTGATCACCAAAGCATACCGCTCTGATAGTCTGCATGCGATCGTACTGGAATGGATTAACAGTTCCAGTAAAGACGTCGTGAAATATGCACTGTACAGTATCAATACAAAAGACAGCACCCGTAAGGAAGCTGCTATCTGGGATACCGCCTCCAAACGTGAACGTTATGTAGATACCGCACTGACAGCAGGAAATACCTATTACTACGAACTGATCGTTTATGATGATGCCGGTAACCATGCGAAAGAGATCAGCGGCGATATCTGGTTTGAAACGGGAAAGCGTAACGCCGTGAAAAACTTCAGAGGCATCGTCAATACAGAAAAGAAACATATTGAACTGAGCTGGCAATACAATCAGCCGGAAGTAAAGCAATACCGTATCTATCGTGCCAAGAACGACAACCCCTTTATCCTGTATACCACTACCGAAGCTGGTAGCCAGCAATGGACAGATAATGAAGTGTTCTTAGGCAATGTTTATAAATATAAAATAACCGCTGTGATGAAAGGCGATGTGAAAGCTGAGATGAGCAAAGTGGTAGAAATTAAATTCTAAATCTACAGCTGATGAAAATTAGCAGAATACTTACCTGGTTGTTCTGTACGACCATTTTAATAGCAGGAAAGGTGCAGTATTTGTCTGCGCAACAGACACTGTCAAGCAGTACCAATTTGTTTGCCCAGATTGAGGGTACTACGCCGTCGGGTACGATGTATATAAAGTATACAGGGTTTGCACAGGATCAGCCTTTAAGTGGTACGCCGCTGGGTCCCGGACGGGTAGCTGCTGCGGCAGTAAATGCAGCAGGTCCTTACCAGCTTGCTTTCCCTAATGGCTCTACTCCCGGGATATATAATGACGTTATTTATCCTTTCGCTTACGAAGGAGAACAAAGAAATAACCTGCCATTCGTGGGGAAGACCACTACTTATAATTATGGTACTGGCTCATTTACCGCCAGATGGCTGTATGCAATGGTAGCGCCTAACACGATCAGGCCTTATACGAACACAGTTTGCGGGAATGGCACTCTATCGCTTTCCTCTGACTATAACGGGTTTCTGCTCACTGACAATGTTGTCAGCTGTTATGTCGTGTATCAATACAATATCCAGGGAACAGGAACGGACAACTGGAAGAACCTCGACTCACTTAGTATGTACGGTACGTACTATGGAATGAACTTCGACATAAAACAAAAGATCCCGGAAGTATCACAAGGTACACAGTATGTACGCTTCCGTTGCAGGGCCAAAGCAGTATATAGCGGCAGACCGCAATATTCTCCCTGGTCAGCATCGCCGGCGACATATGTTGAAATATTATCGCCTCCGCCTTCATTAAATGTTTCCCAAGTGCAGAAAGTAATGACCTGTCCTGGTGAATCCAATGGTAGCGTAAGAGTACCTGCGGGCGCTTTGAGTGGGCCTAACTCCACCATGCGCTGGATACTCAGACCAGGTAATGTAACGAACCCCTGCTTTCCGGGAAATGGTTCCAACTGTGGCGATGGTATCGCGCAGAGCGTAGGTACCGTACCTGTATCTTCGACAGAGATATATTACGATAAACTGTCTGAAGGAAGTTATACCCTGTGGTTTGTCAACCCGGGACAGGAAGCAAGAAGCTGCTTTTCCAGCTATCCTTTTACCATTGGTTCTTTTCCTGCAGTAACGCTGGCGGAAGATGTGTCAGTACACAAGAATATCAGTTGTTACAATGCGAATGATGGTCAGCTGACAGCCACCGCCACAGGTGGTGATCCTGCCGGACAGTACCTGTTTACATTGTTGCGCAACGATAACACGGTATATATCGCAGAACAGGCGGGTAACGGTGCGAGTATGACATGGAGTAACTTGCCGGCGGGCCTTTACCGGCTGCGGGTCAGGAATAACAAGTGTAGCGAGATCAAGACAAGCGCTGATATTGAACTGACGCAACCGAAGCAGGTAACCGGCGATATATTTATTACCGAACCCACCTGTAATGTACCGGGTAATGGTAGCATTACGCTGACCGCCAACGCAATAGGTGTCGCCAGATTCAGATATGATCTCTATAAGAACGGAACTGTACAACAACAGTCCGGTTCCGTAACTGCGAATAGTTACACCTTCTCCGGTCTGACCGGTGGTGACTACATCGTACAACTCTTTAATGATGATATAGCGGGTTGTCCGCCATGGAACGGTGATACGACTTTAATCACGCCTGCTCCACTGACCTTACAGATGACTACACGTGATTCTGTTAGCTGTAATGGCGGTAGTGACGGCAGACTGGTATATTCAGCTACAGGTGGAAGCGGCGCTTACACATTCACATTGAGTGGTGCTGCCATCGGTACACGTACTAATGCCAATGGTATTTTCAATAATCTCCCGGCTGGTAACTATACCGTTCAACTGACAAATCAGGCGGCAGGTTGTAATGACGAGATCAGTCAACAAGTGGATATCTTCCAGCGTAGTCCGCTGAGCGTGCAATTACAATCGACGCTGATCTCCTGTTTTGAGGCGGATGATGCAACTGTAAAAGCGGTCGTAAATGGAGGGTCAGGCTCCTATAAATATACCTGGCAGCAACTGAAGAATAACGTCTGGACGGGCAACAGCTTCTGGTTTGAAACAGATACAAAGATTGAAGCATTGCCAGCCGGTACTTACCGCGTTATCATCACGGATGCTAAAGCACCCGGATGCACGATCACTTCGGATGAAGTCGTGATCAACGAAGTGACTGAACTCAAGATCACTGATATCACGGTAACAGATGCGGTATGTCTGGCAGATGGTGTACACATCAGTATGAGCGCCAGCGGTGGTACCGGTGCCTATACCTATTCCTGGTCGACAAACGGTGGCGCAACTTATACGCCATTCACGGCAGCCACTACTTTTACAACAACGGCTACTTATCAGTTACAGGTAAAAGATGCCAACGGATGTAAAACAGATGCCGATAATACATATAACATCGTACTTCCTGCTGCTGCTTTGGATTTCACCATGACGGTATCTGAATATCACGGCTTCAACATCTCCTGTAAAAGTGCCAGTGACGGAAAGATCACTGTCAATGCGCAAGGTGGGAACGGCGGCAGTTACAACGGTTATCAATATAGCATCAATAACGGTAATTACCAGTCGGATGCTATCTTCAACGACCTGGTAGCTGGTACTTATACTGTTACCGTAAAAGATGCCAGAGGTTGTCAGATCACGAAGACGGTTACGCTCACACAGCCCAACATCTCAGTAACCCTCATCAAGAGCGACATCCTGTGTAATGGCGCCGCTACCGGTACCTTGAATACCAGTATCTCAGGTGGTGCAGCTCCTTATGTACTCAGGGTGAATGGCACTGAAGTAATAGCAGGAACAACCATGCGACAATTACCGGCAGGTAATTATGCGGTCCATATTACAGATGCAAATGGTTGTACAAAAGATACCGCCATTAGTATCGTGTATACGTATCCTGCCCTGAAGATCAATAGTGCTGTAGTGACGGATATCGTATGTTATGGTACGACCGGACATATTGATATCGACGCGGGTGGTGGCGATGGGGTGCATGCTTTCAGTCTGAGTACCGACAACTGGACAAATGCAACAAGCTATACCAGTGGCGCCGGACTCACAGCTGGTAATTACGCTTTACGTGTTACCGACGGACAAGGTTGTGTAACCACTCACCCGGCTGCATTGCTGATCACAACACCAGCTGCACCACTGGCATTGACGGCTACATTATCTGACTATAACGGATTTAACATTTCCTGTAACGGTGGTAGCAACGCCTTCGCCGATATCAAAGCTACTGGTGGCAACGGGGGCAGTTATGCCGGTTACACCTATGCCATCGACAACGGTGCATATACTGCAACGCCACTGATACAGGGCATTAATGCAGGTACGCATACATTACATGTGAAAGATGGCAGGGGTTGTGTTGTTTCCAGGAACTACCAGTTCACGCAATCTGCGCTCGCTATTGATCTCACCGTAGTAAGCAAGCAGGATGTGCCTTGTGCATATGTACCTGCCGGAAGTATTACGGTAGCAGGCAGCGGTGGCGCAGGTGGTTTACAATACAGTATTGATAACAGCCACTGGCAGACGGGCGCTACCTTCAGTAACCTTGTAGGAGGTACTTATACGATCTGGGTAAAAGACCTGAACAGCTGTGGTAAGTCCATCAGCGTAAGCCTCGTGCCTGTGAATGCTCCTATCGTGATTGATAACATTACCGTAAATGACATCGTATGTTACGGACAGAAAGGCACCATACAGGTACAGGCACATGGCGGTACCGGTAACCTGACCAACGAATATGCATGGAATGGCGGTGCTTACAATAATACATTTACCAGTACCACACCGTTAGGCGAAGGCGCTTATACTATCCGTGTAAAAGACGCCGCTGGTTGTTACTCGCCGGTATCTGCCGTGAAACAGATATCAGCGCCGGCAGCAGCACTGAATACGATAGTGACCACATCTGCCTACAACGGCGTACAGATTTCCTGTAACGGGCTGCGTGATGGTAGTATCAATCTTGCCACGAGTGGTGGTAATGGTGGTAATTACACTGGTTATACATACAGTATCAATAACAGTGCGTACAGTACTACGAATAGTTATAACGATCTGTCAGCGGGCAACTATACGATTAAAGTAGTAGATGGCCGTGGTTGTGTACTGAATCGTCAGGTCGTACTGCAACAACCTGCAGCATTGACATTGGCAGTCAGCAGTAAAGCAGACCTCCCATGTGGCGCGAACCCTACCGGTAAAATCCAGTTGCTGGCAAAGGGTGGCACCACGCCTTATGCTTTCGCGATGAATAACGGCAACTGGCAGTCGGCATCCTTATTTGAAACATTACCGGCCAGCACATATGCATTGTCGGTTAAAGACCTGAATGGTTGCAGGGTGAATATCACACAGGAGATCAAAGCGATGTACCCGCCGATAGACGCAACTGCTGATATTACGAACGTCAGCTGTAATGCGCTTGCTGATGCAAAACTCATGATGCATGTAACAGGTGGCGATGGTCGTTATACCTATGAATGGAATGCTGCGGGTATGTCAGGCAGCAGCTTACAACAGATACCTGCCGGTACTTATACCGTGAAGGTGACTGACGGCGCAGGCTGTTTCCGCACATTCACACATGAGGTGACGCAACCAGACAGACTCACACTTGAAGTAGCAGCACCTCCTATCTGCGATGGACTGAGTGATGGAACGATCGACGCAGCTGTGAACGGTGGTACGCTACCATATAAATACTCCCTTAATCAGAGCAGCTGGCTCACAACGGGTGCATTCACACAGATGGACGCAGGTCAATATAACATGAAAGTACAGGATGCGCACGGTTGTGAAGTAGCGCAAGACTTTGAGATCGGTAAGGTGAACGTCAAGCCTGATATCAACTTCCTGGTGGCCTCCCGCAGGAATGCCATGGATACCCTGATCATCAGGGAGATCAGTCTGCCGGCGCCGGACCGTGTTCGCTGGAACTATTCTCCTGCTGCCACTTTACTTGGATATGAAAACGATGGTACGCCATTGATTAAATTCTCTGCACCGGGTACTTACTGGGTGGAGATGACGGCTACCTTCGGTGAATGTACCTATAGCGAAAGAAAGGATGTGATCATCAGTCCGTACGATCCGCTGTCTGGTCCGGGGTATACCGTACCTGTCAGTGTCATTGATACGGTGATGCTGTCGCCGAACCCGAATAACGGTTATTTCAAATTCACCGTAAAACTGAACCGAAAACAACAGGTCGTAGCTTATGTATATGATATGAACGGGATCGTCTCTGCGAAACGTCAGTATGCACCGGGTTTACAGATAGAAGATAATATTACTGTCGGCGGTACTGCCTCCGGCACATTCATCCTGAGGATCATCACTGAAAGCGAAAGCAGGGATGTCCGGTTTATTATATCCCGATAAATGCCCTTTAACCTATGAAGTACCTATATCTATTGTTCATCGTGACCATGGGCGCCTGGCTGCTGGATGTACATCCTGCGCAGGCCCAGGCACTGGACGCCTTCAGTACGAAGAAGGGCGTCACCATGAATGGATCGCTCAGTACCAGTACCACTGCCTATGCGGCACATGGTATTGAAAGCAGACGGGACCCATTCGCCTGGTATGTGAACGGGAACATCAATATGAACCTGTTTGGCTACGACATGCCTTTTTCCTTTAGTTACAGTAACCAGGGAAAGAACTATTCACAGCCTTTCAACCAGTTCAGGTTTGCGCCCTCCTATAAATGGGCGCGCCTGTATGTAGGGAATACCAGTATGAATTTCAGTAATTACACACTGGCCGGACATATGTTCAATGGCGTAGGCGTTGAACTGACACCTGCAAAGTGGCATATATCCGCCATGTATGGCACATTGCTGAAAGCTGTTCCCTTTGATGTGCTGTCGCCGGAAAGTTATAGCAGGGCCTCCTTCGAACGTAAAGGACAAGGTCTGAAGGTAGCTTACGAGAATGAAGGAAATACCTATGGCATATCCTTCTTCCATGCAAAAGATGATGCGGCTTCGTTGCCTTATATACCCGATGATGCAAGTATCACACCGAGAGAAAATGTGGCCATTGCCTTTAACGTACGTCAGACCATCATACAACACATCTTCGTAGACCTGGAATATTCGGTGTCAGCGCTTAACAGGGATGTACGCGGAGAGAAGAACGCATTTGACAGCAGCCGGGGTACTTCCAACCTGCTGAGTCATTTTCTCTCACCGACCAATAATACTCGTTACTTTGACGCGATACAGGCCGGACTGGGCTACAATGGCGCTTTTTATACCATACAACTTCGTTATGAAAGAGTAGCGCCGGACTATGTCACCCTCGGCGCTTACAACGTAGTGAACGATATGCGTAACATCACCGTAGCACCCAGTGTCAAGCTGTTTAACGGGAGAGTGAACTTATCGGCTAACGCCGGTATGCAGGTCAATAACCTGGATAACAGTAAGAACAGCGACGCCAAACGCTGGGTAGTGAACGGTAACGCCAACGTCAGCGCAGGGCAACACTGGGTATTCAATGGTGGTTATTCCAACTTCAGTAACTATACCCGCGTAAGACCACAGATTGATCCTTATTTCAATAATCCTTTGGATACGCTTGACTTTTACCAGGTGAATAATACCTACAACGGTATGGTCATGTATCATACGGGTAATAAGGAAAGACAACAGGCGATCACTTTCAACTCTTCTTATCAGTATGCCAGTGACCGCAGCAGTAATGATACAACCGGTCCTATGCTCAGCAGGTTCTTTACGTCGAATCTGAGTTATGCCTATACACTGCCGCCAAAGGACCTGACCATGAGCGCATCGGTGAACTACTATAAGAACAGCGCCGCAGGATTGAGCACTACTTTCGTCGGACCCGGAGTGAACGTGAATAAGCTATTTCTGGAGAAGACCTTGCGGACAGGCATTTCTGCTGTGTATAACGTGACGGAAGCAACCAGTACTTTGGGCGAAGGATTGAAAACGACGACTAACAGTACTTTGTTCAACACCGGATTGAATGTTAACTACAGCCCGAAAGGCAAACAGTCTGAAACGACCACGGACGGAGAAGGAAAAAGAAAATTCTTCAATAAGCAAACACACACCATAGGGGCTAATATTTCATGGGTAATACGTGGCGCTACTGCCAATCAACGTGGTTACAATGAATTGACAAGCACCCTTAACTATACCTATTCGTTTTGATAACATATCCTGCATTGAAAATGCCTCGTATATTCCGATACCTCATTTGCCTGCTGACGCTGCTCACGGGCTTCTATCATGCTGATGCCCAGCAATACCCTGTCACAGCCAGTACGCAGATCGTACCGCCTTATAGTGTTTATCTGCCTGATTACGCAGTGCCGGGTAGTGATAAACTACGCGTGATACTCGTACAGAATGACCTGACCGTACCCAGTTACGATATCAGGCTACAGGTAGCTGTGGAGCAGAACGGTACGGTGATCATGCGGTCGTCCCCGAACTTTATTCCCAAACCGCTGACTTTAAGTCCGGGCATTCCTACCATTATCGGTGGGATCGATCTGGCGGACTACCTCAATCCTGCAAACCTTCAGTATAGCGGTGGGTTCAGCCGGGAAGTATACGAAAAGACCCGTTCCTTACCGGAAGGGGCTTACCGCATTTCATTTACAGCATATGACTATCGTCGTCCGCAGGTACAGGTAAGTAACACCGGTGCGAATGTCTTCTTCTTCCGTAAGAATGATCCGCCCTTACTGAACCTGCCTATCTGTAACAGCCGCGTAGAGAAACTTGATCCGCAGTTCCTGACATTCAACTGGAGCAGCCGTAATTCCCCCAGTCCTTTACCAGGTAGTGGTACGGAATATGTTTTTTCCCTGTATGAAGTAAGGCCGGCAGGCAGCAACCCGGACTACATCGTCAGAAGTGCAAAGCCGATCTATACGCTGGTCACAGAGATGAACACCATCGTGTATGGGCCGGGCGAGCCGCAGCTGAGAGATAGTATGCAGTATGTATGGACAGTGCAGGCAAGGGATAAGAGCGGCAGGGATATGTTCAGTAACAATGGGCTGAGTCTGAGTTGCACGTTCAATTATCTGGGAAATAATCCATTCACACAAAGAAATATACCTAAACCTGTATTAGGTGGTCGCAGCACCGGACAGCGGAGCGTGCGTTTCAGCTGGCCGCTGGCAGATGCAGGTTATCAGGTGGAAGCCTATCGTTTACAATACCGTGCAGCGAAGACCGGTAGTACGGAGTTTGACTGGCAGACCCAGGAATCAGCAGGAGATACCGCATTTACTGCGAATGGTCTGGAGCCGGGACGTAACTATGAAGGCAGACTACAATGGAAAATAGAGGGTATCTACGGGCCATTGAGCGATGTTGTGACACTGAAGACCGACTCGGCCAAAACGTTCGTTTGCGGCGATCCTGCTTTAATGACAGCGCCGGCTAACAAAGAACCACTGGCAAGCGCACATGTGGGCAGTATTTTCCGCGTGGGCAACTATGATGTGATACTGACAGAAGTGAGTGGCAGCGGTGGTAAGTTCACAGGTAAGGGCCGCGTGATCACCCTGGGCTTTGGTATCGGTTTACAGATGGAATTTAAGGACGTAACTGTCAATACCGATATGGTAGTGACGGGTGGAGAGATGCATGCTGTGACCGAGGGCATAGATAAATTCATTCAGGATAAGGTAGAGGAACAGCGTGGTGGTAATGACGTAGGTAAAGTGAAAACAGGCGATATCGTTCCGGATATTACTACGAAACTGAAGATTTTCTCTCCGGCAAATATTAAAGTAGATACAGATGCAGGCACGATCACACTGAAAGATAGTGAGACAGGTAAGGAAGAAGTGATCAACTATAAGGACAAAGGCAAGACCCTGCCTTTGGTGCTGGAAGATGCAGATGGTAACCTGTATAATATCGATAAAGGTGGTAAGGTAACCTCCGCCGGTAAGCGTGATAGTTCGCTGACGAAAGAGGTGCTCGAATCACTGAAAACGTTAGACCTTAGTAAAGGCACGGTGACATTCGCAACGACTGAAGCGAATGTCTATGCATTTGACGAATGGAAAGAGACGTATAAGGATAAGCCCGTACTGGAAAACAAATATGAATCCCTGGCAGATGGTAAATACCGCGTAAGCGCGAAAGCGATCGTACCAGGCGTGCAGGAAGAACTGGTCGCTGTGCTGAAAGGCGCCGGCGCCGATGTGACTGCGTCCAAACTGAAATTTGTTACCGGAAAAGGTATCGTGCTGGAGTCCAAAGACCTGGGTAGTGGTAAATACGCCATGAAGGTAACCGGTGGCCCTGGTGGTGATGCACAGGAAATATATGCCGTCTATCCGGATGGAAAAGGCGGATATGTTAGTATGGGTAAACTGCTGGTGGTGAGTTATACGCCGGTGAATAAGACACTGGTGCTCGTACCTGTAGGTAAAGCGACCACGGTGCCGGAAGACGCTATCAGAACGGCACTACAGAAAGCCTATGCAAAAGTTGGTATCACCTATACCGTACAGGTAGATGAAAGCTTCCGTGAGAATAAGGAGTGGGATATTAATGGTGACGAGATTTTACAGGATAAAGGAAGTGCTTTCCTGAGCAACAACTTTACCGGTGAAGAGAAAGCCATCAAGAAGGCATATAAAAAAGCTGCGGATGTCAGCAAGGATGCGGTATACCTGTTCGTGATCAATGAAGTGGCGATGACAGACGGGGATCTCTTAGGTAAAATGCCGCGTCAGAGTCAGTTTGGTTTCGTCTTTACGAAAGGAGCTGCTGAAAGTGCAGTCGTTCGTACGGTCGCCCATGAGATCGGTCATGGTGAGTATACGCTGGAACATACCTTTAGCGAAGGGGTTGGTCTGCCGAAACAGAGCACAGAAAACCTGATGGATTATGGCGCTGGCTATGCATTGCTGAAATACCAGTGGGATATTCTGCATGATCCGGGAAGCGTATGGGGCATCTTTGAAGGAGATGGCGATAGTGAAAACTATTTAGGGGAGAATATCAGTACTAAGTTTATCAACAAGGATGATAAAACGGTTTCATTCCTGTCTCCTGCGGGCGTGGTGTTATCACTGCCAATGGATAGTCTGATAAAAGTCGAGTTCCAGTATGGCGCCGTTGCTAAAGACCAGTATAATAACCTGAATTTCGGTCCTGAACTGACGGTTGGTGCGCTGAGACGTTTTGAGTTGCTCAATAGTAAGAATCAGCTGGAAACGTACTTCTATTATGATAATGAAGGCGTTTACAGAAGCCAGACCACAGGAGAGCTGTTCAGACAGGACGTAAATCCGGCGATGGTGGATGGGTTTGTGTATCCTGTTGAAGGCGGCGGTAAGCTGACCATGTTTAAATTCTCCGTAGGAGCGATGCCTTTGTATAAAGGAGGGGAGAAGGGGCTTACGTTTACGGAGTTCGCTGACAGGTTTAAACCTTTCGGCGATAACAGGATCATGTTAAAAGGGGCAGATACGATCAGACAGGATACCCGGGCTGCGGTGAATGAAAAATGTATTCACTGTATGAGCGAGTCCACGATCAGTATGATAGTTGGCCATAACAGGGCGAAGGAGTATTTGTGGGTAGATAAAATTGCGCAGATACGTCATGTGTATCCGGAATACTTTACACGCTTTACACAACCAGAGATCGTGACGCTTCCTCATTTGCGTAATTCGCGTGAGGTTGGCGACTGGGAAATGCCAAAGACACTGAATGTAAGGATGAATGAACCCGGTGGCGATGACGGTTATTCTGAGAAAGTGTATGATACCAGTTATGTATGGGGTAAATACCTGAAAGATCATCCTGATGTCAAAGAAGCATATACGTCCTCAAAAGACCAGTTCTTCCGCGCCTTCTATGTGGAGTTCGTTAAGTTCATTGCTACGGCTGTCGTAACGGATGGTAATTTCTGGGATAATATTTCTACGGATACTCCGGAACGGGAGGTCAGCAGCCATGTCACAGGCGATCCTATATTCCGCCTGAAGTCAGTTGCGGTAGACAAGAAAGGTATTGCCCTGAAGATCCTGACAGATAATTACCGTTCACAATCGCATGTTACCTACCTGCGTTTGCTGAGTAGTTTCACGCCTGAACAGTATGAGGAAGCATTAAAATATATAGCGCTAAATATTGGCGTTAAACCGATCTATGAGAATGTAACGGGATTACTGGAATCGGGAGATGCGAAAGTAGGTGTGCTGATGATGTTGAGCAATATGATCACTGCTTCCGGCTACGTAAATAATAAGCTTGAGGAAAAGATCGATGAGATTGATAATAGCGCCAATATACCCGAACTGGAAGCCGATATGCTACAGTTCAGGAATGCCGATATCAAATTTACGGCTGCTAATGAGATCACGATTAACAAGAAACCTTATGCATTCAATGATATCGTATCAGTAAGAATTGCAGGCACCTTTACTGTTGGTGACAAAACCTTCCAGAGAGGAAGCACGCTGGAAATTCCGGCTATACAGGTTGCGTTAATGGAGTCAGTGGCCAACTCTCAGGTAACAGAGAAGACAGCGTGGCTGGTATTTGATGTCGGAACACTGGTGTTGGGTGTTGGAAGCGCCAAAATATTAATCAGCGCAGGTAACTATGTAAGAAAAGCTATTGTAGCAGCAGATATGATAAGCTCTGTTACCGGTATTGGATTACAGTTACTGGACAATGATGCGATCTCGGACGAACTAAGATCATCGCTGCAGATAGCCTGTTTCGTTGCCTCTCTGCCTAATATGGCCGCGGCTATTCCGAAGATCGACAAGCTGGTCACAAAGCTGGACGATGTGATCAATGCCCGCAAAGCGCTGAAAAACGCGGCAGACGCAACAGAATTGGCGAAGACGAGAAAGCTGGAAACTGTAAGGGATGAGTTATCAAAAGCGGGACATTTTGCAGAAACAAAAGACCTCGCTGAGTTTGAGAACAGGGTAGTTTCCCTGGGAGGAAGTGATGTGACCAAAGCCGAGTCATGGGTGAAAGCAGCCAAATCACCAAATGATAAGAACATCTACATTGTTATACACGGTGACGGTAAGACGTTTAATGTAATGCATAATGGTGAGGAAGTAGTGATGACGCACCGTTCATTGGCAACCTGGCTCAGGAACAATAATAAAATAGTGGGCGAAGGGCAGTTAGTGCTGCTTTCCTGTGCAAATATTGAAACGGCGCAGCATCTGAGCCGTAATCTGGGAAGATCAATTGTGGCAAATGATGGTCCGGTAAAAGTATATAAGAATGGTGCGATCGAAGCAGAAGGTGGATTTAAGTACATTGACGAATCAGGAAATATTGACGATGTCAGAAAACCTGTAGTAGGGAAGCAGGAGATAAAGGAAGGAGAGCATGTGGAATTGGGCAAAAGAAAGATGAGTCCTGTACCAAATGTGGCGGCAATGCAGAAACGATTCGGTATCCCCGAACGCGTAGCACAAAAACTCCTGATGAATAAGTCCTTTATGGATGCCTGTGAGGCGAATGCCAAACTTATCAGTGAAATTGAATTCAATCTGCCAAAAGTCCCTGTGCAGGTGAATGGCATCAATTACGGTTCTTACAGAGAAGCAATACTGACCAGACTGTCCGAATATCCTACTATGTTCGATCGTATCAAAGAGCCGTTGGATAAAGCGCACGAGATCATGGCTGCCGGTAAGCTCGACACCGATGCTTATGAGAAATTGGCATACCTTAGACGAACATTTACGGATATACTGGACGAAAAAGGTTTTGAGGTGGCGTATTTTGCAAATGGATTCTTCTCTGCCAATGTTTATAATTTCCTGGAGATGGATGCAGTTGGTGCCAGATTACTGAGTGAAGCGCGGGCAAATGTGCTCAAAAGTTTATCTGAGAAAAGCAACGCATTGGCAGTAAGAATGAAAATGAAGAATGTAGCAAAAGAGAAAGTGGTGTACGCACACAGTGGTGTAGAAATTATAGAGGGGACCTGTCCACCTGTTCCTCCGGAAAGGTTCTTTGAGCAGTTCCACGTTTCTCCGATACATAGAGTGCAGGATTCAGAATCCAAATTCTTCGAAGATTTATACAGAAAAATTCTATCAACGGGAGATGATAAAATTGATCCGAAGGATATCGAACAGATCATATTGTATAGTGAAAGGCCTGTATGTCCTTCCTGTGCAAACGTAATCAGGATATTCAAGCAGAATTTTGGTATAGAAATAATTGTTCACGAAGGAAGAGTTATAAGATAATGGCAGACACAGGTTATACGTATATGGGGTTTCTCCTTGATTATAAGAAGTATGGAAGGTTGGAAGGAAGTGCCACCGTAGCTGAGGTAAACAGGCTGGAAAGCAGTCTGAAGGTAAAATTGCCGCTTGCGTACAAAGAAGCGTTGCTTATTCTTGGCATGCGTAGTGGTTTCCGCTTAGGGCCTGAAAATAGTTTTGCGTACCCTGATTTTAAGGGTATGCAGGCAGCGGCGGAAAAAATCTTTACAACGGGCAAGATAGCACTGGAGAAAAATGATTTTGTGTTCTGCTGCTTTCTGGAAACCGGATTTGTATGGTTTTTTAAACTTGATGAAGGACCCAATCCTCCGGTGTACCAGTATGAAGAATATAGCGGAGAATATACAAAGGCGGCCGATAGTCTGACTGTTTTTGTTAAAGAAACAGCCTGGTATAAAGGATATCTGTTAATGAAAAGAGATGCCAGATAGATACGATCTGCTGTACAATAAACGAAGCCGTCAAAATCACTTTTGACGGCTTCGTTGTTATGATTATTTGAAATTGTCCGGCGTAACTTAATCCGCAAACATCAATATCATCTTAATGATAAAGATAATAAACGCGATCACTCCCCATATCACACTCCCGCTGCTGCTGCTTTCTTCCCTTGCACTCTCCAGCGCGGCTGCTTTCTGTGCCGCGTTCTCCATCTGCTGGTATATCTGTTCCGCATCATAAGTCGTCTGTGCATCTGCTTTCAGCTGACGCACGTCCGTAATGATATTACGGGCACTGTTGAAATCTTTCGTCATCAGTGAACGCACCAGTTTAACGATTTCGTTACCGTATGTCGTTCTGAATGCCTGAAATTCAACAGGCAGATAGTTCAGTATGCAGATGGTCATCACACCGGTCTGCTCAGACAGTTCGATCATATCGACCTGGTATCCCATCTGGATATTGTTGCTGAGAGATATCAGTCTGGCTTTTTTATCTTCCAGGAGTTTGGTGATCTTACCGAAGGCCATCGTTTTGTGCGTGTCGTCCAGCAGGAGCGGATTGCCGGCGATATCGCTGATCAGGTTTGTGTCTTTCAGGTCAAAACACCTGAATACGGCCTTCACATAGATGTCTTCAAAATAAGGGGAAATAAAAGCCAGGAACGCCGGGTCTTTGTAGAGCTCTTCTTTGGCAAACTTTGCATTCTTGCGCAGGGTGCCGGTTTCAAGAAAGTAACTCAGCGCAGGGTCGTTGCTGATGAAGGAGCGGAAGGCTTTCTCCTGTTCGGAGATAGTCGCGCCCGGGGACAGTTCGTATTTCATGGATTTAGGTATATATAGCGCTTAACAGTTGCTGTGTAATAGGGTCGGGATATTGTCCGGAATGCAATATACGTCTAATTTAAATATGTAAAAATATGTAATGTTTGGGGTGTAAAGCAGAACGCGAACGGGGTTTACCCATTCGCGTTAGCAATAAGCTGTATAACAATAAGTTAATTCGTCTTTAATTTATCTTTAAATACTTTTTTGAATTTGGCCAGTTTGGGTTGTATCACAAAATGACAGTACGGCTGGGAGCCATTTTCGTTATAATAGTTCTGGTGGTAGTCTTCCGCCTTGAAAAAATCGGTCAGCGGCGCTATTTCCGTAACCACCGGTTTCTCATATGCGCCGGAGGCATCCAGTTTCTGTTTATACAATTCGGCCAGTTTGTGCTGGTCCTCATTGTGATAGAAGATAACAGAGCGGTATTGGGTGCCGACGTCGTTCCCCTGCCGGTTTAGCTGCGTCGGGTCATGGCTTTGCCAGAAGGCCTGTAAAAGTTCCTCATAGGAGATTTTAGCAGGATCGTAGGTCACCTGTATCACCTCCGCATGGCCGGTCGTACCGGTTGACACGTCCTCATAACTGGGGTTGGCAATGGCGCCGCCTGCATACCCGGATTCCACACTGATCACACCGTCCAGGTACTGAAACTGTGCCTCTGTACACCAGAAACATCCGCCGCCAAAGGTGGCTTTTGCTGTTTTTATCTCATTGCTGATTGCCATATCGTCTGGTACTTTATCGGTTGATTTTTCACCCTGTCCGCAGGCACAAATAGTTAGTGCCAGTAAACAGCTTAATATTGAGTATCTTCGCATGATTTTTAATGTTGAAAGTGCCATATTGCGATCAGGGCTCAGATACCCGGAGCGAGTTAAATTACGACAAGATTAACGGAATAGATCAGCAAGTTAAGTAACTTTAACATTCCTTTTGCCGGCCCGTAAAAGGTTCGGAACGGCATCGGCCAATTTTAACCGTCTGTAAACAAAGGGTTTACAGGCTTTGTATGGATAAGTAAGATGAAATATTTTCCCGATTCAGCACTGGTACAGCTGGAATTTGACAAGGTACAGGCTTTGTTAAAAGAGCATTGTAAAACGGAGCTGGGCAAACAAATGGCAGATGAACTGCGTTTGCATACCCACATTGACTATGTAAAAACGGCACTGCAACAGGCCCATGAATACAAGCAGCTGACTTTGCTGCAGGAACACTTTCCCAACGATTACGTACTGAACCTGAAAAATGAACTGCGTCTGCTGAGCATCCAGGGTGCTGTACTGAGCGAAGAACAGATCATGCAGCTGCGTAAGCTGGCGGAAAGTATGCACAGCATAGTACGTTTCTTTGATCACGACAGGCGTGTCACTTATGCAGGACTGTTCAGCGTGATTACTCATACGCACTATGAGAAAAAGATCACGGCACTCATCGACGAAGTGCTCGATGAGCATGGCGAAGTACGCGATAACGCCACCCCTGAACTGGCGAAGATCCGTATGAACCTGTTCCGTAAAAGGAACGAGTTACGCCGCGCATTTGAGCGCTGTCTCAGTAAACTCAGCAAACTGGGCTACCTGGCCGATACGGAAGAAGCCTTCCTCAGCGGCAGAAGGGTAGTGGCGATCTACGCCGAAAACAAACGTATGGTGAAAGGTATCCTCCACGGGGAATCCGATACCCGCCGTACCGCTTTCATAGAACCGGAAGAAACGATAGAACTGAACAATGACGTGATGTCCCTCGAAAGGGAAGAAAGCAAGGAAGTGTACAAAATACTGCGTACGCTGACCCACCAGCTCAGTCAGCACAGTCACCTGCTCAATAACTATCACGAGATACTCGGACAATACGACTTTATCAGGGCAAAAGCAAAACTGGCGCTGGACATGGACGGTAACTACCCCATGCTGACGCCGCATGCGGAAGCGCATCTCGTGGATGCACACCACCCGTTGCTGCTCCTGTATAACCGCCGTAACAAGAAACCGACCATCCCGGTGAACCTGACCCTGAACAAGGATAACCATATCCTGGTGATCAGTGGTCCGAATGCCGGCGGTAAAACCGTGACCATGAAAACGGTCGGCCTGATCCAGCTCATGCTGCAGGCGGGCCTGCTGGTGCCTGTACACCCCAGCTCACAACTCGGTATTTTCCGTCAGCTGATGATCCACATCGGTGATACCCAGTCCCTGGAATTCGAACTGAGTACCTATAGTTCTCACCTGAAGAACATGAAGTACTTCATGGAGAACGCCAACGGTAAGACCATGTTCTTTATCGATGAATTAGGCAGCGGTTCTGACCCGAATCTCGGGGGCGCCTTCGCAGAGGTGATCATGGAGGAATTGGCCAAGAAACACGCTTTTGGTATCGTTACCACGCACTACCTCAATCTGAAGGTAATGGCCAATAAGGTACGCGGTATCATCAACGGCGCTATGGGCTTTGACGAGGAAAACCTGTCGCCTATGTACAAACTGATCGTAGGTAAACCAGGTAGCTCCTATACGTTCTCCATCGCGCAGCGTATCGGTCTGCAACCAGCCCTGATCGCCCGGGCTAAAAACCTGGTGGACGAAGGACACTTCCAGCTGGATAAACTGCTCAACAAAGCAGAGCAGGACCTGCAGAAAGTGGAAGCCAAGGAGAAAGAACTGCAGAAACTCCTGAAGGAGAATGAAAAGCTGAAACGTGAATACGAGATCCTGTCCGATAAGGAAAGGAAAACCCAGCAATTCACCACCCTGAAACTGCAAAACCAGATCAAGGAAGAAGAACTCCAGTACCTCAAGGATATGGAGCGGAAGCTGAAACAGATCGTTTTTGAGTGGAAACGCACAGATGACAAACAAAAAGTCATGAAACAGGCAGAAGCCCTGTTATTCCACAAACGCCAGAAACAGATCAACGAACGCTTCGAAAAGAAAATCCAGGATAAATTCCAGGAGGTAGTAGGAGCCGACCTTAAACTGGGCGACCAGGTAAAGATCAAGAGTAATGGCCAGGTAGGAAAGCTGATGGAGGTACGCGATAAACGCGGTATCGTTAAGCTCGGCAATATTCCGATGAACGTGGCGATGTCTGATCTGGTACTGGTGAAAGAACGGCCGAAGGAAGAAACGGCGAAGTAGTATCTAAGGAAGAATTAAGTATTTCATACATATTATGACCAGGAGGGCGCTTCATTTTGAGGCGCCCTTTTTCTTTGGACCCTGCCGCCGGTATTCCATAGATGTCCCGAAGATGCGCCGTGTATACGTTGTGTCTGCGCCTTTTTTAGCAGGATAGGGGCATTCAGAATGGTGTCTGCTTCGGTATTGTGTAGCGTTTCATAAAGTAACAGGAATGATACGTTCATTATAGATGTCTCATAGATGTCCCATAGATGTTCCATATCTAAAGAGATAGCTCATATATGAGACATCTATGAAACATCTATGAGACATCCTACCGATAGCAGCCCTTTGTGGATACCCCGCCTTACACCGGTTTTTTTTACGGGTATGGTCCTGATATAGGTTTACAGCTTTTAATCCCAACAGGTTTACAGGTATTGCAGCCGCTCAGTACAGAAGAAACCTTACAGTTGTCATATTGAGTGCAGTATTCGCTTTACAGGGTAAAGATCGTTTCAGTGAGCGCTTTACACCTATCATCTATTGGATCAGGAAGCTGGTGAATGCCGGATCACACTTTATGAAAAATAATAATTAATGGTTTTTTTGCCCGTCCTTCTTCTTTAATTCTCCAATCTCCAATTATTTACTTAGCCGGCTAATTAATTTGTATTATCTTCGTACTATGAACAGACCGATGATGTGTAGTACCATCAGTCACCTGCTTACGCAGATCTGCAAGGTACACAGGAATAAAGGCAACCAGATGCTGGCTGCCCATCAGCTCCATGCCGGTCAGGAACATTTTCTGGCGCAACTGCTGTGTGGAGGGCCTATGACGATGAACGAGCTCACGGAAAATCTGGAAGTAACACCCGCAACTGTGACAAGAACAGCCGAACGACTGGAGAAGAACGGTTTTCTCACTAAGGAAAAATGTAATAATGATCAGCGGGTTGTGAGAGTCAGCCTGACCGATAAAGGAAAAGAAGCAGCCACCGATATAATAGATACTACCTGGAATAAGCTGGAACAGCAGATGGTAAAAAACATGAGCACGGAAGAAAAGATATTGCTCAGACGACTGTTAATGCAGGTATTGGAAAACATTGAAGAGGAAGAATAAGCGCATTTTTCCTTTTTTTTAAATTAATTATTTAGCCGGCTAATTAAATGCAGGATTGAAAAGTAGCGCAAACCGTATGGAACTAAATTATCGAGATATAAATTAATATCAGAAGAATAACTATGATTTGTGGGTGGATTGTATACTTTTGTACCACCATAACGAACACCATACGTTAATACTACTTGTTACCACCTGCTTCTGTCCGGATCCAATAATGAGATCTGCCTGATCCCCTTATTTACTGTAGTGTGCATTACTAATACCAAACGTCAAGTATTATGAGGAATAATGTATTGATACCCGTTTACGACTATGCCGACGTCAACAGGCCTGGTAATCCTGTGCGGGGATTTCATATTGACCGTACAACCTATCTGGTACAACCTGAAGATGTGTCCGAACCGCACAGACGTTCCAATTACAGTCTCACATTGTTATTATCCGGCGAAAGCATACAATATATAGACTTCGAAAAATATACCGTGAAAGCACCGGCACTGATCATGTTATCTCCTGATCAGATTTACCGGTACACCGGCGATAGCCTGTCTGAAATTGTGAACATTTCCTTCTCTCCGGAATTTCTGCTGCCGGAAACATCCGCCAGTGGAATGGTTTGCTGGTCATGCGTATTTGAAAAAGCAATTGTGCCACTTACCGACGGACAGCTCAAAGAGCTGCTGGGCTTCGCACGCCTGATGCTCAGGGAAACGGAAAACCCGCAGCCACTCAGTGACCTGATCATCCGTAGTCAGCTGAAATCATTGATGGCCGCTACCGCCAGACTACCGCAACTCGATATCGCATCCATACAGTCAGATACCCTGCCCAACCGTATCGTCAGACAATTCAATGAACTGTCCGACATCCATTATAAAGATAAAACCCAGGTAGCCCATTACGCAGAACTGATGTTCGTAACGCCAGGTCACCTGAACGATACGATCAAATCCGCATTGGGAAAAACCGCTAAACAAATTATCGACGAAAAACGTATTACTGAAGCAAAGCGGTTATTGTATTGGGGTGAACATACGATTAAAGAGATCGCAGGACAACTGAACTTTGAAGATGATGGTTATTTTAATCGCTTCTTTAAGAAACATACAGGTGCAACACCCGCTTCTTTTCAACGTAGCATCCGTGAAAAGTACAATTAATACCGTAATTAGTTAAATGATTTTCTTTTTTATACGTCCTATTTTTGTAAATCGGATAGAATGGAAACTGTTTTAGCAATCGTCAACTAAAACCGAACGCTCATGAAGTACAATGATCTCGCCTGTTAATTATCAGGAACCAAATTTCTCTATTAGCTATTTTTAGTAAATCTACCTCGTAGTTCCAACACTACGCAACAACAACTATTTTCTTTCCATCAACAGGGAAGGGATATGGCAAGGTTTGCCCATAGCTCCACAATGTGTCTGAAATCGCCAATAAGATTACAGCGTGTCCGGCTATTGTCAATAATCAAGAAAACACAAAACCGTATGAACCACTTATTTCAACAAGTTTACAAACAAAAGCCTGTAGGCTTTCTCTATAGCCTGATACTGCTGGCAGTATTATCAGGTTGCGCGTCCTCTTCCGCTAATCCGGAAGGTGGTGCTCCGCCTGTAACTGCATTGCCTGTATTCAAGGCTGCTGCAGTTCCCGCTTCTACTCACCGTGAATATAACGCCGCACTGGAAGGTAAAGTGAATGTGGAAATCCGTGCACAGGTAGATGGCTATCTCGATAAGATATTCGTTGATGAAGGCGCTTATGTGAAAGCCGGACAACCATTGTTCCGTATCAACGATCGTCCTTACCAGGAACAGCTGAGCAACGCATCCGCCAGTCTGCTGGCTGCACAGGCCAACGAAGAAAAAGCATCACTGGAAGTATCCAGACTGACGCCACTGGTTGACAATAATGTCGTATCCGACATCCAGCTCAAAACGGCCAAAGCGGCTTACCAGGCTGCTAAAGCCAATGTAGCACAGGCCCAGGCCATGGTCAGCAATGCACGCATCAACGTAGGTTTTACACTGATCACAGCGCCTGTGAGCGGTTACATCGGCCGCATTCCTTATAAGAACGGTAGCCTCGTAGGTCGTAGCGAATCACAGCCACTCACTGTACTATCTGATGTAAATGAAGTATATGCTTACTTCTCTATGAGTGAAATAGATTTCCTGCAATTCAAGAATAAATTCCCCGGCAATACCATCGCGGAAAAAGTAAAACAACTGCCTCCGGTTGACCTGGTATTACCTGATAATACGATCTATCCTGAAAAAGGCCGTATCGAAACCATGGAAGGTCAGTTCGATAAAACAATGGGCGCTGTAAGTTTCCGCGCCACATTCCCGAATCCGAACGGTCTGCTGCGCTCCGGCAATACAGGTAAGGTAAAACTCTCCGAATCTTTTGCCGCTGCACTCGTCGTACCTCAGGAGGCTACTTTCGAATTACAGGATAAGATCTTCATATTTACTGTTGGCGACAGTAATAAAGTAGCAAGTAAACCGATCACCGTATCGGGTAAAAATGGTGCGTACTATTTCGTCGCAAAAGGCGTGAACGCCGGTGAATCTGTTGTGTACACCGGATTGGACCGTCTGCGTGATGGAATGGTGATCCAACCGCAACCCATTTCAATGGATAGTCTGCTGAAAGCCAGACCACTCTAACTGACGACAGTATAGTAAGGTACTCCCCGCTATCACGGTTTGCAAAGACCGCCGGGGATAGTACACTCCGGGCATCCTGACAAACAACTAACGCAAGCAAATTATGTTAAGAAGATTTATAGAAAGACCCGTACTGGCAACGGTGGTGTCCATTATCCTGGTACTGCTGGGATTATTGTCGCTCGCCACCCTGCCCGTTACGCAGTTCCCCGATATCGCTCCGCCCAGCGTGGCCGTAACAGCCTCCTACCCGGGTGCGAACGCGGAAGTGGTAGCCCGCTCAGTAGCGACGCCTATTGAGGAAGCCGTGAACGGTGTGGAGAATATGACCTACATGACCTCCACTTCCAACAACGACGGCTCCATGACGCTGACCGTATACTTTAAACTGGGTACTGATCCTGACCTCGCCGCTGTAAACGTACAGAACCGCGTGGCAAAGGCAACAAGCCTGCTGCCGGTGGAAGTAGTGAGCGCAGGTATCACCACACAGAAACAGCAGAACAGTATGATCATGGTGGTGAACCTGTTCAGCGAAATGTCTGAATATGATGAGAAGTTTCTGCAGAACTATGCAAAGATCAACATCATCCCCGAAATACAACGTGTGACCGGTGTTGGTCAGGCAATGGTGTTCGGTGCGAAAGACTACTCTATGCGTATCTGGTTGCGTCCTGACCGTCTCGCCGCCAATAGCCTGTCCCCACAGGATGTATTGACCGCGATCCGTGAACAGAACCTCGAAGCAGCACCGGGCCGTTTTGGCGAAAGCAGCAAGGAGGCATTCGAATATGTGATCAAGTACAAAGGAAAGCGTAACCAGAATGCACAGTATGAGGACATCGTACTGAAAGCAAATGCAGACGGTTCCCTGCTGCGTCTGAAAGATGTGGCGCGTGTGGAATTCGGTTCCTTTACCTATAGCAGTGACACGCATGTAAATGGTAAGTATGGTATCGGTATCGCTATCTATCAGACAGCAGGCTCCAATGCCAACGAAATACAGACACAGGTAAATGAGCTGATGAAAAAAGCAGCAGGTCTGTTCCCGAACGGGGTAGATTATTTCAATATCTACAGCACCAAGGAATACCTGGATGAGTCGATCGACCAGGTGAAACATACACTGATAGAGGCCTTTATACTGGTGTTTATCGTGGTGTTCATCTTCCTGCAGGATTTCCGTTCTACGCTCATTCCTGCGATCGCAGTACCCGTAGCGATCATTGGTACGTTCTTCTTCATGCAGTTGTTTGGTTTTACCATCAACCTGCTCACCCTGTTCGCGCTCGTACTGGCCATCGGTATCGTGGTGGATGACGCCATTGTGGTCGTCGAAGCCGTGCACTCGAAGATGGAGACAATTAATATGTCGCCAAGGGCAGCCACGATCACCAGTATGCAGGAAATATCCGGGGCGATCATTTCCATTACCCTGGTAATGGCGGCGGTATTCATCCCGGTTGGTTTCATGCAGGGGCCTGCAGGGGTATTCTACCGGCAGTTCGCCTTCACACTGGCGATCGCGATCCTGATCTCCGCACTGAACGCATTGACCCTGAGCCCGGCTTTATGTGCCCTGTTGCTGAAGAACAATCATAGTGACGAGGCGCACGGTGCTGCTTATACCAAAGGTTTTGGTAAACGCTTCTTTACGGCTTTCAACTCCGGTTTTGAAACAGTGACCAATAAATATATCAACAGTATACGTTTCCTCGTAAGACGTAAATGGATCGCTTTGTCCGCCCTGGCAATTGTCATCGGTGTGACCGTATGGCTGGTGAAGAGAACGCCGACAGGCTTTATCCCGACAGAGGATAATGGCTTCGTGGTATACTCTGTGACCATGCCGCCGGGATCATCCCTGCAACGTACGCAGGAAGTGGTGAACAAAGTAGAGAAGGAAATGAAAGCCCTGGAATCCGTGAACAGTTACCTGAGCGTATCGGGTTTCAACCTGCTCACCAATTCCAACAGTTCTGCTTCGGCCGTAGGCTTTGTGAAACTGAAAAAACATGAGGACCGTGGTCAGATGAAAGACCTGAAAGATGTAATGGGCATGATGCAGGGCAAACTGGCCGGTATCAAGGAAGCCAATATCTTCATGTTCAACATTCCGACCGTACCTGGTTTCAGTAACGTGGATGGTTTTGAGGTGATCCTGCAGGACCGTAACGGCGGACCAATCGATAAACTGGCAAATACCGCGTATGGTTTTATCGGTGAACTGATGAAACGTAAAGAGATCGCTTTTGCCTTCACCACCTTCAATGCCGGTAACCCGCAATACAACCTGGAGATCGATGAAACAAAAGCGAAACAGCTGGGTATCTCTTTATCGGATATCCTTCAGACCATGCAGGTTTATTATGGTAGCACTTTCGCATCTGACTTCAACCGTTTTGGTAAATATTACCGTGTGATCGTACAGGCAGAAGCGCCTGCCCGCGCAGAAGCAGCCTCACTGAACGATATCTTTGTAAAGAACAGTTCCGGCGAAATGGTGCCAGTGAATACCGTCGTGAAACTGGAAAGAGTATACGGTCCGGAAACAGTGACCCGTAATAACCTCTTCAATGCGGTAACGATCAATGGTCAGCCGAAACCGGGTTACAGTTCCGGTGATGCGATCAAGGCAGTAGAAGAGGTCGCACAGCAATACCTGCCAAGAGGTTATTCCTACGAGTGGGTGGGTATGACGAAAGAGGAGATCGCGGCAGGCGGACAGGCAGGTATCATCTTCCTGTTATGTCTTGTGTTCGTATACTTCCTGCTGGCGGCGCAATATGAGAGTTATATCCTGCCCTTGTCAGTGATACTGTCCATTCCGCTGGGTATTTTCGGCGTATTCGTATTCATCAACATTTTTGGTATTGACAACAATATATATGTGCAGGTAGGTCTGATCATGCTGATCGGTCTCCTGGCCAAGAACGCGATCCTGATCGTGGAATATGCGGTACAGCGTCGTCGTAATGGTATGGGACTGTTAGCTGCTGCATTGGAAGCATCCCGCTTACGTCTCCGTCCGATCCTGATGACGTCCTTCGCCTTTGTGGCTGGTCTGACACCGTTGATGCGTGCAACAGGTTCCTCCGCATTAGGTAACCGTTCCATCAGCACCGGTGCTGCAGGTGGTATGCTGACAGGGGTGATACTGGGTATTTTCGCTATTCCTGTATTGTTCATCATTTTCCAGTATTTACAGGAAAAGATCAGCGGTAAGCCGTTCAAGACGACACATCATACTGATGTAGCAAACGACGCAACCGTATAAGCGCATCTAATATTAAAGTATAAAGAAAACAGGATGACACTAAAATATATTCGATTTTCAATCGTCTCTCTACTTATAGTTGTAGGATTGTCAGCATGTCGGGTGGGCCGTAATTATCAGCGGCCCTCTCTGGCGATGCCGGCTCAGTACAATGATACGGTGGCGGCAGCAGCTGCTGACAGCAGCATTGCGACGTTGGAATGGAAGCAGTTCTTTACAGATACGACATTACAGGGATTGATAGGAAGGGCGCTGAGCGGGAACTATGATTTGCAACTGGCAATTAAACGCATAGAAACGGCACAGGCATACTTAAAACAGGCGAAATTAGGTTGGCTGCCAGCGGTGAATCTCCAGGCGGCGGCGTCTACTTCCATCCCTTCAAAGAACAGTTTGAATGGTACCAGCCTGAATACCTTCCTGGGCACCGAGCATATTGAGGACTATAGTCTGAATGCCGGGCTCTCCTGGGAGATCGATGTATGGGGTAAGATCAGACGTCGTAAGGAAGCGGCACTGGCCAGCTATCTGGGCACGTTTGAGGGCATGCACGCGGTACAGACAGGACTGGTGGCAGATATTGCCAACAGTTATTACAACCTGCTGATGCTGGATGCACAGCTGGAGATCGCGAAGAGCAATGTATCGCTCAGCGATACCATCGTACAGATGATCCGTTTGCAGAAGACAGCCGGTGAGACAACCGAACTGGCCGTACAACAGGCAGAAGCGCAACGTCAGACGGCAGCGTTACTGATACCGCAGCTGGAACAGGCAAAAGCGATCGAACAGAATACCCTGCGTATACTGGCGGGAGAGTTGCCAGGTACGGTGGCGTACAATACGACACTGATCACTACACCGCTCCGCGAACTGATGCCTGCCGGCGTACCCGCTGCGCTGCTGAGCAACAGACCGGATGTAAAAGAACAGGAAATGGCCCTGGTAGCTGCGAATGCAGAAGTAGGCGTAGCACAGGCCAGTATGTACCCTGCTTTGAACATTACGGCCAATGGTGGCGTGAATGCTTTTAAAGCAAGCGACTGGTTCACACTGCCGGCCTCACTGTTTGGTACGGTGGCCGGAAGTCTTACACAATCTGTATTTCAGCGCGGACAACTGAAAACGAACCTCGCTGTTGCAAAGATCCAACGCGAAGAAGCGGTGATCAGGTTCAGGCAGGTTGCGTTGAATGCAATAGGAGAGGTGTCCAATTCACTGGTGAGACTGGACAAACTGAAAGAGCAGCAGGTGATCGCCTCTAATCAGGTGACTACCCTGGCGCTGGCCACTTCACAGGCAAGAATGCTGTTCCGTAGCGGAATGGCTAATTATCTGGACGTGATCACTGCACAGAGCCGGTCTTTACAGGCATCACTCACACAGGCAGATATCACCCGTCAGCAACTGAGCGCTTCTGTTGAATTGTACAGAAGTCTGGGAGGCGGCTGGAAATAGGGTGAGAAAAATAAGAACAGTTGTAATAGGTAGATAAATGTTTGTAACCCAATAGCGCCACAACTCTGTGGCGCTATTTATTTTTGTTGTCAACTATAAAAAAAAAGCTGTTTCTGAATAGAAACAGCCGTTTGGTAACCAATGCCAACTTGATAAAAATATCAGGTTTAATTTTCGCTGATGATCCGATATCTTATTGATAACAATACAAAGGTGAAAAAAATGATGTTGTATAGCAATGCAGGAATCAGGGTTTAATTTGTATTAATTATGGACGTTAGTACTTCTTACCGAATAGCCTGACATAAGTCGATTGCGCATGTTGCGGGATGCCCATCGCATCGAGAAATTTAACGGAGGCATCATTGCCCGCATGCATGCTGACCTCAATACCTGCATAGGATTGATCATACCCGCCTTTATGAATAAGGCTCCTGATAAAAGTACTGGCAATGCCTTTTCTGCGATGCAGCCGGCGTATATACAATTCATCGATCCCGAGTATTAACCCGCCGTATTCGTTACTCCAGTAATAAAAGGAAATGGCATATCCGGCCAGTTCTCCGTCACATTCTATTACATGGATGTTACCCATGTAATGATGTTGTTCATAAAAAAGTAAAGTAGCGACGATCTTATTTTGAGCAAGGTTTTTACGGCTGATCATTTCGCCGTACAATTCTGTGGACATCATAGTAAGTACTTCCGCATCTTTCAACCGCGCAGCTCTGTATGTGGTGTTCATGTTCTGTTGTAATGGAACTCAAATCTATGCATGGACCCGCTATACATCAATTGTCAGATCATAGTATATTTTGTCTTTTTTATCGCCGGAGGGGAAATTGATTTCTCCTGCTTCGCGATAAAAATGACAACACTTGCAGGTAATTGGCAATTGTCCTGGCATCATATTGGAAATAGCTTTGCAACTATTGGTACCAGACAATTGTTAATTCATCAACATAAACTTAAAACACAATGAGCACAGAGATCAGGTTACCACTGGATCCGGATGTAGATCCTGCTATTGACAGCAAAGTAAAGGCGTTCCTGCATGCTTTAAATACAAGCGGCGGTCAGCCCCTGGAAACATTATCACCTGTGGATGCCCGCGCTGTGCTGACAGGTGCGCAGGAATCCGTGCAGGTAGATGTTTCAGGCGTGGAGTTTTCTGAGAAAACCATCACATCTGAAGGCATTACCGTAAAACTGGATATCGTACGTCCTGCTGGCGTAAGCGGTAAACTGCCGGTGTTCATGTTCTTCCACGGTGGCGGATGGGTACTGGGCGATTTCCCTACACATAAACGACTGGTGCGTGACCTGGTGGTGGCATCCGGCGCCGTTGCCGTTTTTCCTAACTATACACCTGCACCGGAAGGAAAATTCCCTACACAGATCAATGAAGCATATGCTGCTACCAAATGGGTGGCTGAACATGGCGATGAGATCGGCGTAGATGGTAAGAACCTCGCGATCGCAGGTAATAGTGTAGGTGGTAATATGACCGCTGTTGTGGCTATCCTGGCAAAAGAAAAACAGGGACCTGCGCTCAAGGGACAGGTAATGCTCTGGCCGGTAACGAACGCTGATTTTGAAACGGGTTCTTATAACCAGTTTGCAACAGGCCGTTTCCTGACAAAAGAAATGATGAAATGGTTCTTTGATAATTATTCTACACCTGCAGAACGCAGCGATATTCATATCTCTCCTTTACAGGCGACAACGGAGCAACTGAAAGGACTGCCGCCTGCATTGGTGATGGTGGCTGAAAATGATGTACTGCGTGATGAAGGAGAATCGTACGCACGTAAACTCGATGAGGCGGGCGTGCCGGTAGCACTGGTGCGTTATCAGGGAATGATCCATGACTGGGGCCTGTTAAACCCACTGGCTACCGTTCCTGGTACACGTTCTGCGATGGACCATGCCGGTGCAGAACTGAAGAAATATCTTAAACAGTAAACGAACGCTGTTATTACATAAAAGCTCCTGGCAGATCAGCAGTGATTGGCCAGGAGCTTATCTTTTATATGGCTGTAAAAAGTTAACCCGGGTTAAAATTGTTGCGCGAAGCCGCCTGTAGTTTTGTTTGCACAAATACAGACGAATCATGAAAAAATCAATCATTGCTTTAATGCTTGCGTGCGTAACGCTGTTTTCTTTTGCTGCCTGCTCAGATGATGACGACAATGATCAGCCAGTCCCTTCTGCGAAAACCTTTGTACTCGTTCACGGTTCCTGGCAGGGCGCTTTTGTATGGCAATCCGTAAAAACCCAGCTTGAACAACATGGGCAGAAAGTGGTCGTTGTTGAATTGCCTGCTCACGGAGACGATACAACTGCTCCGCAGAACGTAACGATAGCTGCATACAGGGACAAGGTGATCGCGGCGATCAATGCGACAAAACAGCAAGTGGTCCTTGTCGGACACAGCATGGGAGGTGCGGTGATTACAGCTGTCGCTGAAAAAATACCTGCACAGATAGAGAAACTGGTATATATAGGTGCGTTCGTACCTGCGAATGGTCAGTCCATCCTGGAACTGTCCGGCATGGACAAACAATCTGAACTACCTGCAGCACTGACCTTTCCGACACCGGCAACTATTGGGGTAAAACCGGAAAAACTGATCGATGTGTTCTGTCAGGACGGACCAGCTGCCGTAAAGGAACAACTGCTCGCGAAATACCGTGACGAACCAGCGGTCCCATTCACGAATAAGGCAGTTGTGACCGCGGCAAACTTTGGCACAGTTGATAAGTATTACATTCATACCAATCAGGACCATACGATCGGTATCGATCTGCAAAATCAGATGGCCGCCGCGGCAGGTATCAAAAAGATATATGCGCTCAACACAGGACATAGTCCTTTTCTGTCCAAACCGGACTCAGTAAGTATCGTATTGCTGAAGATCATTGAATAAAAAAACAACGGGAATGTCTGTTATCACGCGGGGCTGATGACCAGGCATTCCTTTCTGAAATCGGAGAAGGTGATACCGGTAGCATTTTTGAAGAATTTGCTGAAGTGTGCAATGTCAGAAAAACCAAGGTACCAGGCCACTTCTTTCATACACTCATCAGAATAGGCGACCCTTCTTTTTGCCTCCAGTATGATACGCTGGCGGATGTGATAACTGGCAGGATATGCGGTCGTTTTCTTAATGATCTCATTGAGATAGTTAGGGGTCACGGCCAGGAGTTTCGCATAATCGGCTACTTTCCGGTGCGTTTTGAAGTTAACTTCCACCAGTGATTTAAATTTCTCTGTCAGTTCGAGGTTGCGTGTCTGAATAACCGTGGTCAGTGGGCCCTGGAACTGGCGGGTAACATAGATCAGGAATATTTTCAGATAACGGCGCAGCATCTCTGTTCTGAACAGATAGACATTATTACTTTCCTTCAGCATTTTCAACGCCACTTCCTGCATTTCTCTGGCGATATCATTATTGACACGGATACCGGCAGAACGGGAGAAGGCCTGGAACAGTCCTGAGTTATACATCAGGTCGAATTCCTGCTCACCCATGTGAAGGAATGCCTCGGTAAATGATAATATAAATCCTTCGGTGCTTTCATCTTCTCTCAGCTGATGTAACTGTCCGGGAGTAATACAGAAGATGCTGTTGCTCTCCAGGTTGAAGATTTCAAGGTCCAGCACCAGGGTACCGCTTCCTTTTGTGATCCAGATGATCTCGATGTAATTTTGCTTATGCGGGGTACTGTTATGCGCAATGATCTCCTCCCGCATATTTTTAAATGTACGGATCTGGAATGGCAGATTGGCGTCTACGTCTTCGAGCTTTAACAGGGGGCAATATTCTGGATACTTCATAATGCAGTGGTTTTATGCCGGAATAATGGCCAATTGTATGCCTGAGTTGTTGTTTATTGATATTCAGCGTCTTGTGTGTTTGGCCCCAAATGTAAAAACACGATATTTCGTAATATCGCAGCCTTTCACGCGAATTCCTTTATTAGATTTCGTAATTCCCAATTCTTCGCGCAGCGAAAAAAGGTCGCGGCTATTCACTAAATAAAGTGGGCAAAAGCAGTGAAATCACTAAATATAGTTAATTATCAAATGGTGATTTTTTATCAAATAGCTGTTTTCCAGCTGTTTATCCGTATGGTATGTGTTTTGTTTTCCCTATACCGCTATACCAACGTCACAACAAAACAGTAAGAAGAATGATAGACTTTAGCGTACCCACAAGAGAACAGATTTATCCCGGAAACGAAGCGGCCTTTGACACATTACAAAGAAGACTGGGAATGGTGCCGAATTTATACGCCACGATCGCCTATTCAGAAAACGGACTGAATAAGTACCTGGCCTTCCAGACCGCAAAAACTTCCCTTTATAACCGGGAAAGGGAAGCGGTCAGTCTGGTGATGGCGCAGGTGAACGGTTGTCGTTACTGCCAGAGCGCATATACGTCGCTGGGCAGGAAAAATGGTATATCAGAAGAAGAACTGATGGCTGTCAGGAACGGGAGCAGCAGTCATCCGAGATTAAACGCATTAGCAGGCCTTACAAAGGAGATCGCGGAAAATAAGGGGCGGGTATCCGTTGACGCCCTTGAGCGCTTTTTTGAGGCCGGATATGACAAGGGGAACCTCGTAGACCTCATCCTGCAGATCAGCGATAACATCGCCATGAATTATCTCTATAATCTTACCCAGATAGAAATAGACTTTCCGCTGGCCCCCGAGCTGGCGGAAGCGCACAACGCCTGACCAATTTTTAGGAACCATTAACTACACTCTATGACAAGAACTAGTCGAAGTTGCATCGTGCAACGAACCTCAGGGAGCAAAGCGGAGCGACCCCCCGGCCCGGAAGAGCGGACGAACGTACCTTTCGAGATCTACAAACTCGAAGATGCGTCCGGCAACCACCACCTGAAAGACGGTGCACCTCACCTGCATAACAGTTTTGAACTGGTGTGGGTACTGGAGGGTAGTGGCGATTATCTGGTAGACAACGAGCAGCACGAAGTAGGTGCGGACATGGTGTATTGTCTGACCCCGGGACAGCTGCATCAGTTCAAACCCGATACGGAGACCAAAGGGTTCGTGATCACCTTCAGTCCCGAATTTCTGCTCATGCCGGAAGATAATGCGGCCCTGATATTTCATGCCAGTTCCTTTCACAAACTGTCCGGCACCACCATTATTCAGTTGTCTGCCGACATCCGTGAAGAAATGGAAGACCTGGCCGGCAAGATGCTGAAAGAATTTGCCAGTTTCCTGTTACTCAGATCGGAGATATTGAGAGGCCTGCTGAATATCTTCATGATCTACCTTACCCGTCAGTATCGCCCCACAATATCGCCTGTTGTAAAAGCAGGCAACAAAGCATTGGTTAACCGGTTTTTCTCCATTGTTGAAAAGAAATATATGGAATATAAGCTCGTCGCCGAATATGCCGACGAACTGGCCGTAACGCCTAACCATTTAAATGAGATGGTAAAAAAGGTCTCCGGTTTCCCTGCCAGTCATCATATCAGACAGCGGGTCATACTGGAAGCAAAACGTCTGGCAACCTATTCCGGCTCCAGCATGAAAGAGATCGCCTATAGTTTAGGTTTCGATGATATCGCACACTTCAGTAAGTTCTTTAAGAACTTCTCCGGCAGAAGCTTTACAGATTATAAGAGAGATGCCATGCAGCAGTTTCTCAGCATATAAAACAATTAGGAATTAAGAATTAGGAATTAGGAATTCATCAGTCAATAGCCATCCGACCGATATTACATTTGACCTGATGTTCATGCAGGTATAGTGCATATAACAATTAGTAATAAATACAGCTATCATCAAAGATTCTTGCAATATGCAATAAACAATACCCACCCAATTATATTATATATGACATACCATTACACTTCCAGTTTACCAGTTCCTAATTCCTAATTTCCTAATTCTTAATTCCTAATTGATTCCTGCGGTATGATTTCAAGTCACAACATCTAATTTTGTGATAAGTCGCACCTATATGTAGCAACACGTAATAACCCTGGAAATTTCCTAACTAAAAACTGATAATTATGAAATCCCTTGTCAGAGCACTCGCTTTGGTGACAACTATTGCCGTTGTTTCCTGTAACAAACAATCCACTGTAGAAAAACTGAGTCCCGAAGGCAGCATTGCCGCTGCTGAGGCGCAACCCAACAGAGACGCACAGTTACTGGCGCAGCTTTTTGCAAGTGCTGGTCCTAAAACCCAGTTCTTCACTGTGCAGGGAAAGGAAAAAGTAACGCTTACCACCAGCAATGGTAATAAGTACAACATCCCTGCCGGCGCCCTGCGCAGGAAAGACGGTACTGCACCTACCGGTCCGGTTTCCGTGGCTATCAGAGAAGTATTGAGTCCGAAAGACTTTGTGTTCAGCAACAGACCTACCGCTGCTTCCGGCGCTTATCTGCTGTCCTATGGAGAGTATTTTGTACGTGCCACAGAGGCGGGCGCTGACCTGGTGCTGGCTGCACCGATCGCTGTACAGACCGTTGTCAGAACGCAGGTCCGTCCACAGGACAAAGTACCTATGTGGGATGGCGACACAACGGTATACTTCACCCTCAATGGTTACAATCAGCTGAACCAGCCTACTTCTGTAACACAACCTGCTTCACAGGACCCTGGCATCAACTGGACACAGGCGCCTGACTATGCCTTATTTAATGCTACTACCGGTACACTGGATTTCCAGCTGTCTCAGTTATTGCAATGGAGGAACTGTGATGTGTTCAGCAACATCCCCGGACCCAAAACGACCGTACTTGGTTATTTTGACGTGTACAACAATGACACTCCTAATTCATCTCCAGAGCAGCCAAGCATGCTGTTCTTCAAACCCAGGAACATCAACTCTGTTGTTAAGTTCTTTAACATCATCCTGAATGCGCCTGCCGGTTTCAAAGGTTTCCTGAGCTATCAGACGATCATACCTGTGGGACAGCAGGGTACATTCCTCGCGATCACTGCCCTCAACGGACAGTTCTATGCACAGTTGCTGGATGTGACCATCGCAGCACCGGCTACCGGAACGAACTACACACCTGTTAGCTTCAATCTGCAACCTGTCACCGCTTCACAACTGGTGACCATGATTGCCGATCTGAACAACAGATAAACATAAAAAAGAGTGTGGCGTGCAAATGCCACACTCTTTCACAACACCGACCGGCAACCCGTTAACGCTGGCTGAGTAAACGTTGCAGGGCCCTTATCCCGTCTTTGTTGTTTGGGTTTAACGCAATGGATTGCTGATACATAAGGATGGCTTCCTGTTTTTTGCCTGTCGCCGATAGTGCTTCCGCATAGCTGTCATATGTATTGAAACTTTCCGGGTACAGCAACATATTGATCATAAAGGTTTGCACCGCCAGTTGCTGATGCGCCGGGAAAGAAGAAAAATATAAGAACTCATACCCCAGCTGGTTCATCTCTTTTTCGCTGAAGTAGTAATGACCGGTATCGCTTTTTAAGGCAGTCAGACAACTCACCGCATTGTCAAATCCATATTGTGTAATGGCCTGTGCGAATAAGCGGACCAGTGATCGCCTGACATGTGTGGGAAATGCCTTTTGCTGATTCATGATATAAAACGCAGAAGTGATCACATCCCCGAACGGCGGACCGGGCGCATTGTCAAAAGCAATGATCGTCTGCCCCAGGTCTATATTCCGGTAGTAAAAGGTCGCCAGACCAAACTTAAAACCACCATGTCCTACAGCCGTTCCGAATCCCGGTTGTTTGAAGATATCCCATCCCAATCCGTAACTGCCTTTTCCTTCTCCCCGCATCGTATCCATATGCTCCCATAGCGTATCACCATTATTTAACACGACGGGTGTAAACGCTTCTTTCATGGATGCCGCACTGATCAGACGGCCTTCAAAGAAGGCCTTGTCAAATAATTGCAGATCGCCGGTCGTACCAACAATATTCGAGGCGCCGGTCGCTGCATCGTTATTGTAGGCTGTATATCTATACTTTTTAACATCGAAGACCGATGTATATACAGAATCATATAACATACCATATACATGCGGCGTCACAATTGCCTTATCTGCCGGCCGGAAGGACGACGTTTCGCAACTGGTCAAATACATACCAGACGGGTGAAATATATGTGTACTGAGGTAGGCTGCGAAAGACTGACCGCTTAATTTTTCTACCAGCAATGCCAGCAGGGAATAGTTGGTATTGGAATACCTGAATTGGTCACCAGGAGAAAAATACAGCGGCATCTTTTCTTTGATCAGGGTCGGGATGATAATATCATTGGTAACGATCGTGTCCGGATACGCCTTGATAAGTGATTCATAGAGTTCCAGGTCAGGCAATCCTGAAGTATGTGTCAATAAATGCCTGATGGTGATATTGCCATAGGGAAACGAAGGGAAATAATGCTGAAAGGTATCACTCAGGTGTAACGATCCTTTCTCTTTTAATTGGAGGACCGCTGTGGACGTAAATACTTTGGAGATGGAGGCAAGGTTAAACCGGGAAGAATCATTATTGGGTCTGCCGGTTGCGATATCTGCTTCACCGAAAGAGCGCCGGTAGATGGTATTCCCATTTTGGGCCAGCAGGATATTGCCGTTCATATATCCCTGCTGTGCAACATGATTAAAGTATTCATTGAGTTTCCCTAACTGCCGCTGCGCGCTAAGGTACATACCAGAGAGCAGGAGCAGTGTAAGGAAAATAAGATGTTTCATAGTTGTGTGCGATTTGACAGCAATACTAGCGAACAGAAAACGGACTGCCCGCTAAATGTGACGAAACGCAGGGGATAAGTGACCAAAAGAAACAGCCTCCGTTTTTACACGGAGGCTGCCTGTATATAGTTAGCTTACTGGGGTATTGAGTCTTTCTGCCAGGTGGTGTCTTTTTTCATTTTATGTTTCATCTTTGATTTATGCCAGGAGGTGTCTTTACCGGGAACAGTATCCTGTTTATACTGATCAAATGAGGCGATATATGCCTCGTCGTCCGTTGTAACCGCTGCGTAGGATGGCGTCGTGTTTACTCCGAAATAAACAAATGCGCCAGATACGATCAGCAGACAACATGTTACAAGATGCTTTTTCATGACTCGTTGTTTTAAAGAGAAATTAATAATAGTATTTATTGCCAAAATCCTGCTTGATTCTGCTAATTAGGAACATGATTATGGATCATGCTATTATATCTCATGAATAATTAAGTATTGAATACAGCTTGCATGTTAATGTGGACTTCCCGATAAAAAGGGTGTAAATATGTATACAGGCACAGCCGTGGAATCGGATAGGTATCGTAATGTAAGGATTATCAGTTGATTCTGGATTTTAAATCATATATTTGGAATGGGCATAATCATATATAGTACGTTTCGGGAATTCAGTTTTATCGTCACAATTTTCACGTTTTACACAACAGTATAATCCAAAAAGCACCGGCATTATCAGTACCCCCGTAAATTTAAATTAACCTCTACATGAGATACGATTCCTTACCCCAGATCGAGGCTCGTTTCAAGAGTGAAGCAGCATCATTACTTACGCCATTTTCTTTACAGGTCCCGAATGAACAGTTGTTCCTGAAAGGACAATTGTACAAACCTGGACGTAGCAATTATTTCTATCCGGCAACGCATAACAAGGAACGGATAGTATTGCATTTTACAGCCGGTAATCTGAGGTCCGACATGCAAAGCCTGACCACACAGGACAGGCATGTTTCTGTTCCCTTTGTCATCGCAAGGGACGGCACCATTTATCAGTTGTTCCCTTCTGCAAACTGGTCCGGCCATATCGGTCCCGGCGTCGGCAATCAGGGTACACAGAATGCACAGGACAAAGTAAGCATCGGTATCGAATTATCTAATTATGCCTACCTCGTACCCCATGATGGCGTACTGGAGACGATCTATTCCCGTCAGCCGGTGAATGGTAAACCTGGTCCGGTTGATGAATACTGCGCATTAAGCAATAGTGCGGCTTATATTAAGATCAATCAGCCTTTCAGGGATCAGGTGTATTATGCTGCCTATACTCCGGAACAGATAGAAAGCACGATCATCCTGCTACGCTATCTGACGGCGAAGTATAATATTCCCAGACAATTCCTGACGGAAGATAAAAGATATACCACTACCAATGATGTGCTCACTTTTAAAGGCATCGTTTCCCATATCAACTATCGTTCTTCCGGCAAGTGGGATATAGGCCCTGCTTTTGACTGGACTACCCTCATCAATGGGGTCACCGCAGCAGAATTCACGCCTGCTGCTACTGCCCGCTCCCTTAGTTTCGCAGACCGTGAACTGTCACCCGGCGTCGCATCAGAAGCGGGTATCAACGCGCAGTTTGCTGATACGACCGGGGTAGAGGAAGGCGCCCCTGAGGCGACCGATAATGAAGGTTACAATCCATTGAACTACGAAGAAAATCTGACAAAAGATATAGCACCACCAAGCGGTAAGGTGTTCGCATTACTCGCCGGTATCAATGAGTATGACCGGGTGCGTAAACTGCGTGGTTGTCTGCATGACGTACAACAGGTAGAGAACTATCTGAAGAACCGTACGCCATTCGACTGCCGCATACTGAAACTGACAGATTCGGCAGCTACACGTGCCGGCGTTGTAAAGGCATTTGAAGAGCATCTGGGGAATGCCGGCAAGGGAGATACCATCCTTTTCTATTATTCCGGTCATGGTACGCAGGAAGATGCTGCGCCTGTATGGGATGAAACAGATGGTAAACTGGAATGCCTCGTTTGTTATGATGGCGGTGCAGAAAAAGCAGCAGACTTCCTGCTGACCGATAAGGAACTGCGCTATCTGCTGGGAAAACTCTACGAAAAGACAGGCGCGCATATCGTTACCATTTTTGACTGTTGTCATTCCGGTGATAATACCCGTGGCCGTCTCGTAGATACTGCCTATAAGAATGACGAGGTGAATAAACGGATGGTCTACGATACCTCCCGTTATTCCGGTGCATTCCCGCAACGTAACTGGACGGAATTTGTCTTCGGTAGCGTTATCAGAGAAGACGATGTCAAAGGCAAAAAACCGGATGAGTTCTTACCGGAAGGTATACATATCCAGATGGCAGCCTGTGAAAGTAATCAGTCGGCCATAGAGGTAAATGGCGAAGGCGTCTTCACCAAAAAACTGCTGGGCGCACTGGATGCCTGTACCGGTAATGTTTCCTATAATGAATTAAGCAGCCGTGTCAGACAATACCTGCGCTTCAGCTTTGAACAGACGCCTAAGATCTATGTACCAGGGAATATGGACGGACTGCTGGCACTTGGGTTCCTGAACCGCAGTCTCAGCGATCAGACCACTATCGGGGAAGTTACCTACAATGACGCCAAAGGCTGGCAGTTGAACCTGGGGGCTATTCATGGTGTGGACAAAAATACAAAGATCACCATCGCTGATGCCGCCGATACCAGCCGTAAGTGGAACGCTGCTGTCAGCAATGTGTTCATAGACTATAGCAGTCTCACCCTGGATGGTAGTCCTGATCAGGACCGCTCGCATAAAGCCTTTGTAGAAGGACTGATGAGCGGCAGGATATTGCTGGAACTGAACAACAGTAATGGTCACCCGGCTGAAATGGCCAAACTGCTGGATGAAATAGAAAATAAGGCAAGTGGTCATTTTGAATTCCAGACCGCCGCAGGAGAGAACGGACGCAGTGCAGATTATACCCTGCACATCCGCGCAGGAGAGGCCGTGATCACACGTGCCAATGATCCTTACCGTCCGGTAGTGCGTCCCCTGGACCTCCTGAAAGACAATGGCAATCAGGAGCTGGTGGAAACACTGAAGCATATTTCCCAATGGCATTTCATTAAAGAATTGCAGAACAGCAGTATTCCTGCCGGTTTTCCTGAACAACCACTGCGTATTGAACTGACCCGTTTGTATACCGATGGTTGCCGCGAGAAACTGGATGTTTCTTCCGGAAAGGCCGTCTTCAACTTTGAAGAAAGTGCAGACCTCTGGGAAGGCGCTATGGAAATGAAGCTGACCAATATCACTAATCAGAACCTATACGTATCGACGCTTTACCTGGGCATACAGTTCAGCAGTTATCTGGATTACCAGGTACAATCGCCCTGGCTGCTGGAACCGGGTAAGTTTATCATCATGGCTAAAAAAGGGAAAGACCGGATCATTATCCGCCAGGATGATTTTGTGAGAGAGTATAACTGGCCGCTGAGTATGGAAACCCTGAAGATCATTGTCAGCACGGACGAATTTAATGTGAAGGCATTGGGACTTGGGAATCTGCCTGCGCCGTATGTACTGGCTGACAGAGACCGTGGAATAATGAGAGGCGGTATGGAAGTGACCCGTGGCGCCGTGATGGAAGATGAGACACCGGCAGTATTCAGTGGCTGGATCACACAGACGCTCACACTGGTGTTTAATAATCCGGCGTTCAACCGCATTGACAGTGAGACACTGAAACAACTGATGGACTACGAAGAGACCTCTTACTTTGCCGCTGGCCTCTATTATGACCTAGTGCCTGACGAAAGCGGACAACCGACCCAGCTGCAACTGAAACCGGAAATAAAACTACCGGAAGACGAAAGAGGCGTATGGGGGGATGTGGTATTATGGGCAGCCAATACCATCGAAACCCGTCAGCGCAGGAGGCTATACAACCGTCTGAAGAAAACAGACCGTCTCCGCATCGTAGCAGAGGGCGATTCCTGGTTCCAGTATCCCATCCGTTTGCTGGATACCCTCGATCACCTGTATAAGCTGTACGCGATCCGTAGCTACGCAGAAGCCGGCGATACGCTGGAGCATTATCTGAAGGAAAAAGAATACCTCAACGCCATCAAAGATGAGCAGGCCCAGATATTCCTGGTAAGCGGAGGTGGCAATGATATACTGGGTTCACAGTTCCAGCAGTTCCTGCGGGATACGCCGGCAGAAGATGACAGCACGCCGGGCCGCTATCTCAAGGGCGCTTTTAACGATAAACTGGACGACCTGGAAAAATGGTACAGGGATATGTTCACAGAACTGCACAACCGTTATCCTAACCTGCGGATACTGGTGCATAGCTATGACTATATCATCCCGGTGGATACTGATCTACAGCCAAAGAAAACCAGCTGGCTGGGTAAATACATGATCCTGAAACATATGGACCCGCAGGCGGAAAGGGAATCTGTGATCAGGTTCATTGTCGATGAGTTCAACAAACGTTTACAGAAAGTAGCGGCCGCATTCCCTGGTGTGGTATACTATGTCAATGTAAGAGAGATCGTGGCGCGTAACTCCTGGTATGACGAAATCCATCCTACCAATGAGGGCTTCGGATTGGTAGCCGATAAGTTTGTCGATATCATCGAGTCACTGAGAAATGACCTGCAACCATTTACGGAAGCGGTGGCCTTGTCGGCCGAGTCCTGATAGGATTGTTTTGTTCACTATAAAAATGAGGGTGTTACCGTTTTATCGGTACACCCTCGTTATGTATACAGCGATGCTGTTTATTGATTGGATTTGATGAGTTTGAAAGTCTGGTCTTTGATCCTGATGATGTAAAGGCCTTTCGGAAGACGGCTGATATCAATGGTGTTGATGCCGGCATCCAGCTTGCCTGTCTGGATCACTTTACCCTGCAGGTCTGTCAGACTGTAAATGTCCTTCATTTTACTCTGGATTTTCACCCAGTCATTGGCAGGGTTTGGATAGAGCACAGGTGATGTCGCATCTGTTTTCAGTTCTGCTTTGCTGGCGAGTGAATTGGCTGCAACCAGCGGTGCAGCACCGGTAGCCGCTGTACCACATACTTCCAGTTCATAGATGGAATAACCCCATTGCGTATTCCTGACAGTACCATCCATGCGGATATAACGGTAGTTGCCATTCAGGTTATCAATGATGTCGGTCCTGTTGCCGGTAGGCATATTGGTCTTTGTAGCAATCGGCAGCCAGGTATTACCATCCACAGAACCTGTCAGTGTGTAGTTCTTCGCATTGGCCACCTCCCAGGAGATACTGATCTTATTCACCGTAGAAATGACGCCCAGATCAACTGTCAGTTGTTGTGGATCAGTAAAGGCGCTTTCCCAACGGGAACCCAGACTGCCATCAACGGCCAGTGCCGCATTACCGGAAGTGGCAGTAGCGGTAGCAGGTAATAAGCCATAACAACCTGATGGCTGTTGTCCGGTGGTTGGGAGGGTGGGATAGGTCACCAGTGTTCTGGCAGGCACATTGAAAGAGGCTACGATCGCCCCGCCGGCATTATACACATTACAGGTCTTCGCACTTGCTGTAGGGTTATAGGCTACTGCGTGACTGAAAGCGCCGTTCTTTTCGAATACGCTGCTGGAAGGGAAATTGGTACGGAAGTTAAAAGAGAAAAAGCCCAGGTTCTGATTCGCATGGGTATAGAAATAAGTCATACCCGCTACTTCATAATCCATGATGTACTTGCTGTCAGTAGGCGCCAGGGCCAGGTTATTGGCCATGAAACCCGCTGCATATTTAGGATCGAACAACTGACGGAAACCGAGCGCCACATGTGCCCAGTCATCACCAAAATCGGTCTCACTGGTATGTCCGTCTATCGCCGCTGATTCTGTCATCATATCGTTATACTCTCTTTTTGCCCAGGTGGTATCTTTTGCCAGGTATTTGAAACCGGGGTTTACAGGCAGGTATTGTATGCCGTGGATGTGTACCGGGCTGGCGCTGAAATAGGTACCATAGGCAAAGCCCTGATTGGAGAGGATACCTACGACATTATGCGGATAAGCGGCTGGCAGGTTCCTGTCTTTCCAGTCAAACCAGTATTCCAGGGTAGCATATGCTTCACTGATGTAACCGAAAGCGCCGGCATCGCGGATGGCTTCATCATTCAGCATATCGCCGAGCAGGAACAGACCGATCCATGACTGCATGGCTTCTGAAGTAGACTCCTGGTTATTGCCGGTAGAAGAACTGGTGCCGCCTGCATAACTATGTCCGATCCACGGATCGAATGTTCTGAAGAAAGGCAGGAAGTTGTCCGTTCTGTCCCAGTTAGCGTATTGTTTGGCCACCATTCTGATCATCGGACCGTACTGTGTCAGGAAATCAGGGTCTGTCATACCATATAATGCACAGGCGTAGATCAGGTAGCCATAGTGGAAATGGTTGTCCGTAAATTCTGCTGAACCATAGGACTCATTAAAACCAACAATAGCACCCCATCTGTCATAACGGGCGAAGAACTTCTCTGTTTCACCCGGCGTATAGGTCAGCCAGTTGACCAGGCTCTCTCTTGTTTTTGCTTTCAGGGACTGGTAGGCCTGGTGATTCAGCTCCTTTGCCATCAGCGTGTATTTGGCATAGTTGACCAGGTCTTTACCACCCCAGTAGGTGTCGCCACCATAACCGGTTTTCTTGGAGAAGCGGGTCAGCATGTCAAACATTGCGTTGGCGTTGTAAGGACTGGCATCTGCCGCGTTCCGGTAAGGTGAATTATAGCTGGGCAGGATGCCATTGAAATCGTACGTGAAAGAGAAGGTCTTTCCGATGGCCGTTTTCATAGAACCTCTTGGCGTTACATAGTTTACCGGCGTGAAGGCGATGCTGTTGGCGGCATTCTGATAGAGGTGTGGCAGGAAACCCTGGATGGTATTACCGGCAGCCTGTCCTTTCAGATTGGCCGTGGTGATGTTCCAGTTGACATACACTTTACCTGCATTGGCATCGTAATCATAGCCCACAGCGGTATTGGTCACTTTGTTGAATGCATAGGTCTCGTAAGTTGGCAGGTCGCCAGGTGCAGGCAGGGCGGATACTACAAAATAGGCGTTACCATTACCGGTATTCAGCACCAGGCGTTCTGCAGCAGCGCCATCGGATGCCCAGCGGGTGCCGGTATTGCCGTCGTTGACATTTGTACCGGCAAAGGCTGCTTCAACAGACGATACTTCTACTGGTTTGTTGCGCGACAGCAGGGTCGTACCATTAAAGACCTCCATTTCCCACAGGGAATAGGCATAGATAGAGCCTTTCTCAGCCAGCGCCAGTTTGATATAGCGGCCCGACGTATTGAAACTCAGACTATCCAGTCCGCCGTTACCATTGACCTCCGAGGCCACTGTGCTCCAGGTAGTACCATTACTGGATACCTGGATGGCATAACCTTTTGCAAAGGCGGTTTCCCAGTTGAGCCTTACTTTGGTTATGTTCTGTACAGCACCCAGGTCAATCCTGACATACTGTTGTCCCTGTAATTCAGCTGTTGTGCTGCCACTGAGATGGATACCGAAATAACGGCCATCCGTCTGTATGACAAATGAATTGCTGGTAGGGAACTGAATGGCGCTGCCACTTTGTGTGAGATAGGACGCGCCCCTGTCGAAAGAGAATTCAGGATTGATGCCCTGTGTTTCGAGCCACATGAACGGGATACCATGCGCCATGGTCACATCCATGTTTTTGTTGTGCAGACTGTCAGGAAGGGACATGACCAGGCCCCAGTCAGACCAGTCTTTGGCGATCGCTTTGGATGGCGTATAGCCGGCAGCTTTGATCATCATACTACCACCATAGGCAATGTTGGAACCATCTGCAACAAAGCTGTTGGGATAGTACATTTTAACGCCATAATCCTCAGGATCAGCCACTAAAGGATAGGCCCACATCAGGCCTCCGTACTGTGATACTACGAGGTCGGTCCACCAGTCATTGGTGGGAATAGGTTTGTTCATTTTGTCGGCCGCGACATAAATAGGCCGGTCATAGACAAACTGATAGAGATCTCCCTTACCATCGTTATTCCCATCGGTCGTGTTCTCTGAGGCCGGTGGAAAAGAAGCATAGCTTCCGGCGCCTACAGGAACGAGAGTTTGTGCATGCGTTTGCAATGCAGCGGCAGCCAGCAGGATCGCTGACAGATACAGGCTTTTCATAGATTTTACCAGGTTATTTTGAGTTTACATAAAGGGTGTTGAAAATCTGCGTCGGTTCTTTAACGTGAAATATCCAGGGCATAAGGGGTACATCCATTCAAATATACTACTTATAGTAATAGAGATGGGAAGGATATACGGAGCTTTTCCATAGATATGTTACACTGTGTTTAATGGTTATTGAATACTGAAGATCACTCGTCGTGATACCTTTAATGCTATACAAAGATAGTTGTAAAGAATTGCATGAGGAATACTACATTTAGTGTACAGAATATACCTATGAAATACGCAAAGATCTACGCATTGTCATGTGTGGCAGCCTTCCTGTCTGCCTGCCATCAACCAGCTGAAAATTCACAAAATACTGCTGCTCAGTTCTTAGAAAGTGACGGAACTGGCCGCAAAACAGCGCATGGAAATCATTCAACTGCCATGGCGCCGCTGAACAGAGAAGATGATGCGTATGCCGAAGGCGGCATGCTGCCACAGGATACGCTGACTGCCAGTGGGTGGTCGGTCAGATATCTTGTAAAGGACGATAAGACAAAATACAAAGACCTCTACATTGAATGCAGTAACGGCAAAAGTAAGCTGGTCATTCCGGAGTCGGAGGTGCTGGCATTGAGCTGGAAGTACATCCCCCGTTATGCCGGTGAAAATGCAAAGCACCTTTTCTTCGAATACTACTGTGGTACTGAATGTTTGGCGGTAATGACGGTGAGTAAGGACAGTCAGCCGGAATACCAGGAATATGAACAGGTACTGGATTACGACGCCGTGACCGGTCAGATCGTATACAACATCACCGGTAATGATCCGGAAGACAGTGTAAGAGTGGTTGCAGTGAATGTAGCCCGCAGAAAGGAAAAGAAGATGGCTTTCAATAACATGCGCAGGTCCGGTGCGAGTGCCGGCATTGACAGTGTTGTGTTCAAAAGCGGGAAGTTACAGGTATTTGCCGGACTGATAGACAGGAATGATCCGGAAGAGGAAGATATTATAAAGGAAAGTCGCAGTGTCTCATTTGATAATTAGAATATACCATTATACTTGCAGAAAGATATGGTATCATGATAGAAGCAATTGACGTGCGCTCCGGTAACCTGGTATGGTATTATGATCTGTATATGAATGAGACGGTGTTTGAAGTGGAAGGGATACTGGACGGCTTTATCTATAATTCTGCATTGCCTAAGAGTAAACTGCCGCTGGCCAGTGTGCATCCGTTAACGCTCGATACAGGACATCTTAACAGTCTGGGATTTGTACAGGGAGACAGAGATCACGGGGAAGATGAAAATGTATATTCCTTCAGATATAACCGGAAGGACAGTATCTATGTAAGAGATGAAGGATATTCTTTTCAGCTGCTGGCAGAAGCGCCGGGCCAGCTGGTGCCCTATGGACAACCTTTGGTATATGTACACCAGTTACAGAACCTCTTTTATTGTCTGACCGGTAAAGAACTATGATCAGCAGCGGGCATGCTGTAGCAATATGCCCGCTGTTGATCATAATATCATGGATGAGGACCCATACAAACGACCTGTACGCCGCTGAAGGTGCCCTTCACAGTAACCGTTTTTTCAGCGCCGGACTCTATATCATTCGGGCCTGTAAATTCAAAGTTGCCGGAGATAAATGCTTTTACATCATCAAATCTGATCTCCGTCAGGGTAAAAGAACCTTTCTCTGCACTGGAAGATACATCTTTGCCGGATCCCTCATCCGCAGTTTCTGTTGCTTCATCCTGCGGATAGTTCAGGAACTGTGCAAAATTGCCTACCTGATCTTCTCCGGTAGACTTATCAAACGTAATTGTAACTGGTTTAAATTCCCCTATTTTTTTTAGATCAAATCTCAGGGACAGAATGCGTTTTCCATCACGCAGTGTACATTCCATGTTCATAATGGCCATCTTACTGCTACCAATAGTAGCATTCCCTCTGATATCCTTTGAGGAAAAGACAGTACCATTTCTTTCGATGTTAAATGTACCAGGATTAGGCACTTTCTTTTGTGCAAGTACAGTAGTGAAGCTCATGCAGCAGATAGCAACAACAGCGGTTGTTATCCGCGATAGTGTGTTCTTTTTCATGTAGGTTTCGTTAGGGATAGGTAGGTGAATCTGATTTTACTTTTGAAAGATACAAAAATTATTTACAAAGCGCCAGGACGGAGGGAGGCGGCGCGTTAATTTACAACAGCGGTAGCCTGTTATTTTGAGCGGCAGCGGGTTGGGCACTAATTATTGGTAGTGAGCTGTTTAAGTGCTTCCATAGCCTTCTCCGCATCCTCCTTCGCCACAAAAATATGATCATGATAGAAAGCAGCCACCACATTACAACTGATACCTTCCCTGCCCAATGCAGCAGAGAAAGCGGCGGTGAGTCCGACAGCTGACAGCGACGAATGTACTTTCAGGGTGATCCAGGCAGCGATATAAGTATAGGATAATTGCAGCCTGTCGGCCGTTTCCCGGGAGAGAACCAGTGTTATACCCTCTTCTTCCCGGAAGCTGCCCAGGATGTCTTTTATGTCAATCGCCTGATTATCAGGGACCGTGCAGAAAACATACTCACCCTCCTGTAACTGAGGCGTCATGTTTTTAAGTAATTCGGACAGATCGGTGATACCACTCATAGGCTAAATATACATAAAACCACCGGGGCAAGGGTGGGCTCCGGGTATTAGTAGATTAGATTAATCTTTTATATCTTCGGCAGCTTTAAGGAACAATAATGACCCGAATCTGGACTAATTACGACAACAAAGGGGAAAAGATCATAGCATTTGTAAACGCTACACTTTATAAGGCAAATCCCAAGGAAGAAGAACTGGAATTTTTAGTGGCCCGGATGCAGGCAAACGACTTTTCAGACCCCGGTCTGTTTGGTCTCCCATTGGATTATATCAGGGACATCCGTTTGCAGGAAGGAAATGATTATATACAGGTGTTTTTCGGACGGGATTCGGAAGAGCATTTCCGTATCAAAGACGAGACCCTGCTGGAAGAGATCTTCGCTTATCTGAAAGAACATATTCCCGGATCATCCTACAGGGTGGACAGGTATGATAAGATCAAAGCGGCGACAAAGCCGATGGCAGGATTGATGGTAGTAGCGGCGATGTTTATTTATACCTTGTTTATTATGAACGAACTGGATCATGGCGGCACTGTATATAGTACGGGACGTATCAGTGCATTACTGATCGGATTGATCTCCCTGGGAACGGTAAACGTCTATCTGATCTTTGGGGCATTGATCGGTATAGCAGGATTTTCAATGATCAGAAAAATGAGAAATCCGCCGGTAGTACATGTAATCAGTATGGGGCGTCAGATAAGAAATTAAGTTTGTGGCGTATCTGCAATACGGATAAGTTTTGCAGATACGCCACCGGACTATTTATTTCTTCCCGGGAGAGATAAATGATACACGTGCTATCTTACCGTTTTCGATGGTATAAATAGCGATCGCTTCTGATGGTTTATTCCCCATGCCGGTAACACTTTCCTGGTCTATCACTGTATTCCCCAACACCATTCTGCTGACCAGCTGACAATGCAGGTCCTTTGCCCGCTCAAAGAGGCTACTGTATCGTTGGCGCATCTGTTCTTTACCCTTCATCATTATTTTTCCTGTTGCCTGATCGGAGATAACTACGCTATCACTATAAGGCGCCAGAAATGCATCGATGTTCCTCGCATTGTAGGCATTGAGCTGTTCCTGTGCGAGTATTTCAGGTGTAACAGGTAATAGTTTTCCAGCGTCAATAGTTTTACCCCGGTGTATCAGTGTTTCAATATGCGCCAGTGCATCCAGGTCCTGTACGGGGTCTTTGGATAACAGCAGGAGGTCGGCCATTTTTCCCTTTTCCACACTGCCATAGTCTTTGTCTTTTCCAAAACCTTTAGCGGCGTTGATGGTCGCTGCGCGGATGATCTGCATGTTGGTCAGTCCGGCGTTTTGCATAGCTTTCAATTCTGTAAAATAAGAAGAGGCATGCAGCGTGCCGATATTCCCGGCATCTGTTCCCGTCACGATATTAATACCTGCATCCTGCGCCAGTTTCAGGTTTTTCAGCATGATGGTATCTTCTTCTGATGGTACGTGGTACTGGGCGCGTAGTTGTTTATAACTGAATTTAGCCACGCTGCTATCGATATGCCGCAGATCGGTCAGTGTACCAAGCATGAAAGGATCGCCATAGGTCAGGTCCTGTACAGGAAAATCAAACTGTTGTGTAAAAGCCCGTTTGTAGCCATGCATGACGGTTAATGTAGGGATGTATACCGTTTGGTGACTTTTCAGCAACTGTAGCATTTCATTGTCAAACAGTTTGTCATCCACGCTGTGTACAAGAATATCTGCGCCTGCGCTGACCGCCAGTTTTGCTGTCTGGTATTCAGTGCCGTGTACTGCCACTTTCAGTCCGTGCGCATGGCTTTCTTCTATGGCTGCACGCACGATGTGCAGGGTACTTTCTGCCGGCTGACCGGGTACCACGATGTACCAGATCTTAATGAAATCAGGTTTATAGGGCAGTTGTTTTCTGACCAGTTCACGCGCTTCATCCGGCGTGGTCACTTTCACGATAGGCGGGTCATTTTTATCCAGGTTGGGTGGCAGATAGGTCGATATTAACGGTCCGGTCACCCAGGCATTGGTACCCAGGGAATCTTTGGCTGCCTGGTCCCTGATACTGAAGTTGCGTAACGGACCGCCTACATCTGCGACCGTGGTAATACCACAAGCCAGGTAACGGGCCATCAGGTCACCCAGGTGATCTTTTACCCATTGCTGGTCTTTTTCATAAGGATAGACGTGTCTGAGGTCCAGTGCATCCGGTCTGGTATACAGTCCGCCGCTCTGGAAAAAGTGTATATGCGCATCTGTCATACCCGGCATTAAAAAGCGTCCTGTCGCATCGATGGTGGTGGCGCCGGCAGGGACCTTCAGCTTTTTAGAAGGCCCTGTCAGGACAATCCGGTCATTATCAATGATGATCGTCTGATCAGGCAGCGTTTTGTTGTTAATGACGTCAATGACGTTTGCATGTGTAATGCAGATGGTCTCTGTGGTGGCGCCCGGAACTGACTGCGCAGATACCGGTAGGGTACAGGCGATCAGCGCGGTCTTCAGTAGCAGATAGCAGCGTTTCATGGGTTATTGTTGATGACGCTAAAGGTAGCAGATTTTACTTTCTTTATATATATTAGCCGGATGAATCAGCAGTTGAAAATCCCTATGCGGCGTCCGTTTGTGCTTTCCGGTGGTGGCGCCCGTGGCTATGCCCACATTGGCGTATTAAAAGCATTTGAAGAACAGGACATCTTTCCCCAGGCCATTGCTGCAACGAGTGCCGGTTCTATTGCTGCCGCCTTTATCTGTGACGGGTATACTCCGGATGAGGTCAGGGAGATATTCCAGCATACGAAGATGGGATTGTCCATGCAATGGAGAAACCTTAAATCCGGTTTTCTGTCACTGAAGACGGTAGAGAAAGTGCTGAAACAGACCTTACGTCATACCACGTTTGAATCTTTGCCCATTCCTTTATATATCGCGGCTACGGATTATGGCACCGGTTTGCAGACCGTCTTTTCCAAAGGAGAGGTGATCCCGGCGGTATTGGCGGCATCGACGATCCCGATGCTGTTTCCGCCTGTGGTAATAGATGGTATACCATATATCGATGGTGGTATATCCAGCAATCTGCCGGTGGAACCGCTGCTGGGTATTTACAATGATATTATCGGTGTGCATGTGAACCCGATGACGCCTTATAATCCCGGGGGGAGCATCTCAGCTGCCATGGACCGTACCATGCATATGGCTATCCAGGAGCCGGTATTGAAGAACAGGCAATTATGCAGTCTGTTTATAGAACCGGATGGACTGGGACAGTTCGGAATGTTTGATTTTAAGCGTTTCGACGCTATTTATCAGACCGGACTGGAATATACCCGGAAGCGGCTGGAAGAAGCCGCCGGATGGCCGGATGTACAGGTCGTGTAGGATATTCAACTTGTCAAGTGGAAAACAGGTTGACGGCAGTGGGTGCAGGATGTACGAAAAAGCTGCATCATGCGTTTATATGGGTAGATCGCGTTGTTCATTTGCCTCCTATTGTAAACCCACTCAGAAAAATGAGACACTCGCTTAAAAATTCCATGATTATCGGTACCCTTGGTATCTTTTTATTGTCTGCCTGTAGCAAATCCGATAGCGTCGCTCCCGAAGAAAATGCCGTAAATGAAAACTCAAAGGCAACGGGAGAAGTTGCCGCGCTCGCAGTACCTGTTGGTACAGTTGTTTATACCAGCAATGGCTATAAACTGACGCTGACCAACAACGATCCGAATTTCAATGAAACAGTACGCCAGAAGATCGTAGACATCTTCTTTGGTACGTACCCACAGCTGTTGACCCGCTTCAACCCCGGTGTCACCAAATCAATTACCTATGTAATTGACCCTAACTACAGTGGAGTAGCCTATACTTCCGGTACAACTGTTACCTACAGTGCGGCATGGTTCCAGAGCAATCCACAGGACGTGGACGTCGCAACGCATGAGATCATGCATATCATTCAGGCATATACCGGCGGTACTCCCGGCTGGTTAACTGAAGGTATCGCTGACCTGGTACGTTACAGATACGGCGTGAATAACTCAGCAGCAGGATGGTCTTTGCCTGCCTATTCTTCGTCTCAGTCTTATACGAATGCTTACCGCGTAACCGCGCGTTTCCTGGCATGGCTGGAAAATCACGTGAGCAGCACGATCGTAACCAATCTGAATACTGCTTTACGTAATCACACCTACACTGCCAACACCTGGGTAACGCTGACCGGTAAAACCGTTGATCAGCTCTGGGCTGACTACGGTGCGAACCCTGCATTGTAACGGGAAACCGTATCGCATCAATGTGTTGCTTTTACCAGTAATTAATAACTATCACACCGGGAGGTGATGAACGGCGATCTTTTTGCGACACATAGCAAAGAGGGTGTATCTGCAGTAAGATACGCCCTCTTTTTATTTGGTTAGCTCCTGAAGACGGCTAATCATTTGAGCGATGCTCAGGAGCTCAGTTTAATGCTGATATATCAGTCAAAGAAAGGTTCAGGGGCTGTTCTGTCTACACGGAAAGCCTGATCAAGATAATACAGTACCGTTTCAGGTGCTTTGGCCGTTCTGTCCAGTTCCCGAAGCGGCGTCACTATTCTGGGATATTCATCGATAAACTCCAGTCCTTCTACAAAAGGCAGCTCAAAAGACCGCATCAGCAGGCGGAACCGTTCCAGTTCCGCGCCCCAGTAACGGATGTATTTACTGGCGCTGATACCCAGCTCTATCAGGATGTCTTTGGTCTGAAACAACATACCGGCTTCCAGCATACAATCCTGCGCCAGTTCCGGCGTATATTTCTCCAGTTCCTTCAACACAAAATCCTTCTGTAACAGGGGAGTGGTCATGTTCTCTTCCTCATATATCCCATATACACAACTCACCTTTGCAGGCAGGGTTTCGGCCAGTGTCAGAAAGAGCGCCCATAAGCGGTCATTATCGATATTGATAGTTGCCTGAAAACGGTAAGGCAACCGCGGATTTTCATTCATCTGCAGCGCGTATCCTTCTACGATCTTCGCCTTTCTCCGCCGGATAAGAATTTCATCAATATCAGGACGGTGATCGAGTTCTGCATCAGTGGGAATACGCACAGTAATGGGCAATTGTAACATGCAGTAAAGGTAAGGGATACCTTTGTTTTAGGCATGGTTCATGATAAATAGCAGTATGAAGCATCAGGAACGGCCATATCAGCGTATTGAAAATTATGGTATCATCGGCAACCTTGAAACGGTCGCCCTGGTTTCCCTGACCGGGTCCATTGACTTCATGTGTTTTCCCCGCTTTGACGCCCCCACTATTTTCGCTTCCCTGCTGGACTCCACCAAAGGAGGGTTCTTTTCCGTAGAACCACAGATGGGGGAGTATAATTCCAAACAATTGTATATACCCGGTACGGCGATCCTGCTGACCCGCTATTTCTCTGAATCCGGTATTGCCGAACTGACGGACTATATGCCCCTGCAGGCATCCGGGGACGAGACGGACAGCACGATCGTACGTAAGATCAAGGCGATCCGCGGCGATATCACTTTCAAAGTGCATTGCGTGCCCCGTTTTGACTATGCGGAAGCGAAGCACGAGGCAGAACTGAAAAAGAAAAAGAACGAGATCATCTTCACCGCTATCAACGATGGGAATGTGCAGTTACGCCTGATAGCGGATATTCCCCTTCAGCTGAAAAGAAAGGACGGATATGCGGAGTTTACCCTGAAAGAGTCCGAAATGGCGCATATCGTATTGCAGGCTGTCAGGAAAGACCATAAAGGAGCCTTTGAAGGCATCAATTACTATGCGCACGATACTTATCATGAAACGATCGCAAAGTGGCGGGAATGGGTAGGGAAATCGACTTATAAAGGGCATTATGGGGAACTGATACAACGTTCCGCCATCACATTGAAGCTGCTGACCTCCGCCCGGTATGGTTCGGTCATAGCAGCAGCTACTTTCGGCGTACCGGAAACCCCCGGCGGCAGCCGTAACTGGGACTACCGCTTTACCTGGATACGGGATGCGGCCTTTACCATGTATGCTTTCCTGAAACTCGGTTTCTACGACGAAGCGACAAACTTCATGAACTGGATTTCCAGCCTTTGCAGAGAAAGCAAATTACAGCTGCTCTACAAAGTGGATGGTACCAGGAGTGAAGCAGAACGGGAACTGAAACATATGGACGGCTATAAGGGCGCTAAACCGGTACGTGTAGGAAATGCCGCGGCTACACAGTTACAGATCGATATCTACGGAGAACTGATCGACACGATCTACATCTATAACAAATCCTATAAACCGATCACTTACGAGTTCTGGACCCTGATACAACAACAGGTGAACAGCGTAGTGGCCGGTTGGAAACAACCCGATCATGGTATCTGGGAGATCAGGAACGTCAAACGAGAGTTCCTGCATACGCGTTTAATGTGCTGGGTAGCTATGGACAGGGCCATTAAGATCGCAGAACATCGTTCCTTCCCTTATCCGGAGATGGAATGGCAGGCCGTCCGGGATGAGATCTACAACGATATCTATCATAACTTCTGGAACGAAGAACTGGGCGCCTGGGTACAATATAAAGGCGCTAAAACAGTAGATGCCAGCGCCCTGCTGATGCCATTGACACATTTTATTACGCCATTGGAACCAAGATGGCTGTCTACCATGAAGGTCATCGACCGCGAGCTCCGGCTGGACGTACTGATCTACCGCTACCGGAATCACCTGGAACGGATCGATGGTCTCGATGGGGTAGAAGGTACTTTCAATATGTGCTCTTTCTGGTATATCGAAGCGCTGGCCAAATGCGGAGAAATTGACCTGGCGGTGGAAAGCTTTGAAAAGATGATCGGTTACGCCAATCACCTCGGGCTCTTTAGTGAGGAACTGGGCATGAAAGGTGAACACCTGGGGAACTTCCCACAGGCCTTCACCCACCTGGCCCTGATCAGTGCCGCCGTAGAGATCAATAAACAATTGAGCCGCCGGTAAGCCTACTTTTCCATCGGAAAAACAGGGAAGAGCAGATTGGTATTGCTGATAAAAGCGATGCGCTTACTGTCGGGCGACCAGGAAGGCGTATTGATCGTACCCTGTCCGCCATAGAGATACGCAATTACTTTCGCCGGCCCACCTGTTGCCGGCATCAACCGCAGATACACATGTTTATAGAAAGGATGGTCAGACGCGTCTACTTCTTCCTTCAGGAAGGACAGGAAAACGATCCATTTGCCGTCCGGTGAGATATGCGGGAACCAGTTATGAAAACCATCATCCGTTACCTGCGTCTGATTGCTGCCATCAGGTCCCATTCGCCAGATCTGCATCATACCGCTACGTACGGAGTTGAAGTAAATGTATTTGCCGTCGGGTGTATATTCGGGGCCGTCGTCAAGACCGGGCGCAGTGGTCAGCCGTACCTCATCTCCGCCTTTTGCAGGCACCCGGTATATATCAAACTCATTATTTCTTTGTCCGGTAAAGACCAGGTATTTCCCATCAGGCGACCAGCCATGCATATAAGAGGGACCGGCCTTATTGATGCGTACGGGCTCTCCGCCGGTACGCGGAACGACATATCCTACAGAAGCGCCGTTTTCTCCTTCACCACTACTGATCGCCAGCATCTTTCCATCAAAAGATAATACGTGGTCATTATTATTCTGTTTGGCTACACCGGTATTGATCGGCGTAGGCGTTTGCGTACGCAGGTCAAACTGGTACAACTTCCCTTCCTTGTTATAGATCAGCGATTGACCGTCTGTGTTCCAGTTAGGCGCCTGTATAGAGCCTGGTGTCTGATAAACAATGACACTGTGCTGCGTGGCAATGTCCATCAGTTCCAGCTGACTACCGATATACTGTTTATAAGCCTTCAGATCAGCCGGCGCCGGTACGGTGAGCCGTACATTACTGAATACCGCTTTCTCTGTTACGTCCGCATTGTGTGAGCAAACGAAAAGTCCTGCATATACTTCTTCTCCCAGTTGCAGATCGTTGATCGTTTCGCTGATAAAAGGAACGCCATTACGGGCAACTGACAAGATGTAGGTATTTCCTTTTCTTTCCAGCTGGACAATGTCCGCGCCATTCACACTGGTTTTGATCTCTTCTGTATTGGCGCCACTGGTCTTTCTGTACTGCAGAGAGGTGAGTCCGTCGCCATGTACCACGCCGTTGATGTGCTGCGCGCCTGTATCCAGACTACTGCGTACCATCAGCCCCCTCTTCCGGTGTGCTTCCTGACCTTTGCCGCTAAACTGTGCACGGGTACGTAAAATGAAATCGCCTTTCATCTTTTTCCAGGCGAAATGACATTCATCGCTGCCGAACCACATGTTCGTACCGGCGCCGGTAATGGTGTATTGTTGTGTCAGGGGATCGTATTGCAGACTACCCGGACGTTTCACCTTACCAATATCGCCATGGGCGTCAAAGATGCCGGTGTTTTGTGCGGCAAGGGGAACGGAAAAGAGGCAGAACAGCAATAGGGCCAATAGCGGGAAGTACAGTTGTTTACCCATGATCAGTGCGTATAAGTGTGAGTCGTGGAATTCGAAATCTCTTCTAATTTACTGATGTTTCTGTTGGAAAGGAACAGACGCAGGTGGATTATTCACTATTAATTTGCATAGTTGAGAGGGTATACAATACAAGGGGGTAGTAATCATTGATTACTACCCCCTTGTATTGTCATGTGGCGTAATGGTCAGTCACCTCTTTCAATAGGTGTAATGCGGAGTTCCAGGAGGGTATTATCCCTGATCACGTTGATGTACTGGAACTGTCCGATCTTGTCGGATGTGAGCATTTTGAAGAACTGATCGGCTGTTTCCACCAGCTGGTCGTTGAACTGGAAAATGATATCGCCATTCAGGATACCGGCTTTAGCTGCCGGACTATAACGTTCCACATTGGAAACGAACAGGGCCTGTTTGTTCCGGATCTGGTGAATGCTGCGTAAACGGGGCACCAGGTCTATCTGCTGCATGGCTACCCCTATATAGGCCCGTTTTACTTTCCCGAAACGGATCAGCTGATTGGCAATGGCTTTAGCGGTATTGATACTGATCGCAAAACACAGCCCTTGCGCGCCCATGATGACAGCTGTGTTAACGCCGATCACTTCGCCCTCGCTGTTGATGAGCGGTCCGCCGGAATTACCGGGATTCAGCGCTGCATCTGTCTGTATCATCGCGTCCATTGTGACGCCGTTCTGTCCCTGTAGCGACCTGCCTACGGCGCTGATCACGCCGGCGGTCACGGTATGCTGGAAGCCCAGCGGATTACCGATAGCAATGGCCAGTTGTCCGATCTTCAGGTCATCCGAATCGCCCAGTTTTACCGTGGCAAACTCTCCTGCGTCGATCTTCAGTATAGCCAGATCGGTAGACACGTCCTGGCCTGCCAGTGCGGCCGTGAATTCACGTCCGTCCTGCAGCCGCACTTTCAGACGGGCGGCGCCATTGATCACGTGACTGTTGGTGAACAGGTAACCATCAGAAGAGAAGAGAAATCCGGACCCCGTGCCGGATACCGTCTCCTGGTTACCACGACGTTCCAACCGTTCTATTTTGACAACTGCGGGACTGGCCTTCTCGACAGCGTCAATGATGAGTTGAGAATATGCATCCATAGTTTTAATAAAATCGATTTAAAATGCTATTGGCACATCAAATACCCTACCCTCGAAAAATCAGGGTCAGTATGGCAGCGGGAGCAGGAATTTATAGTGGGAAATCTGCCAGAAAGCTGGCCGGAAAAGGCGAGAGACGACGCAAAGTCAGGTTTACACTGTTAAGCGTTTAATGCGCTTTTAAATCGTTTTCTGTACTCGGAGGGCGTTGCTTCCATTACCCGCAGGAAGACCTTGCGCATATTGTCTGCATTACCGAACCCACTTTGTATGGCGATTTCTGCCTGGGTCAGTTTCTTTTCGGTCAGACTTCTACAGGCCAGTTCCACGCGCAGTTTTTCAATATACCTGGCCGGGGTGATGTGGAGTTCCTGTACGAATATCCGGGCGAAATTACGGGGACTCATAGCCGCTTCCTGTGCCAGTCGCTCGACAGTGATCTCTTCATGAAGATGCGTCTGTAACCAGGACAGGGCGTTGTTGACAGGGGTATAGTCCGTTGCCTGTGCTGCCAGCATGGTACTGTACTGGGACTGATTACCGGGCCGTTTCAGGAAAAGCACCATCTGTCTGGCAATGTCTAATGCGAATGTCCGCCCCATATCTTCCTCTACCAATGCCAGCGCCAGGTCCATACCAGTGGTAACGCCGGCGGAAGTATAAATATGCCCGTCTTTTACAAAGACCGGCGTATGCTCCACCAATACTTCCGGATACCTGTCCTTCATCTTCTGGCAAAGCCGCCAGTGTGTGGTAGCTCTTTTGCCATTTAACACACCTGCCTGCGCCAGCATAAAAGAACCGGAACAAACGGAGCCTATCCGCCTTACCTGACTGGCTTGTGCAGCTATCCAGGGAAGGAGATTGCGATGTAATGGCTGGTCGTCATCCGCAGGAATACCGGAAAGGATCAATGTATCGATGGGGTAGCCGATCTCTTCGAAAGTCGACTCACATAATATCGGCAGGAAAGAAGAAGTAACGATCTGCCTCGTTGCTTCCCCTGATACCGTATGAACGATGTATTGTAAAGGATGGACCGTTTTAGTCTGTTCTGCTGCTGCTCTGCTGAATACTTCCATCGGGCCTGCCATATCCATCAGGGCGGAATTGGAAGGCACCAGTATAACGATATGTTTCTCTTCTTTGCGCATAGTAAATCTGCAATAGGATGACCGTCAGCGAATGGCAGAAATAGACGGTTTTTTGTCTTCCTGTCCGGACTGTCACGGGACTAAATTTGCTGTATGAGACACAAGATGATTCTGATAGCACTATTCACATTTTTATCCGTTAGCGCAATGAAAGCACAAATGCCTGCAGCAAAATTTATTGAGATCGAAAGTACAAAGCTTTGTTATTATGAACAAGGTCAGGGAGATGTTATCCTGTTGTTGCATGGCTGGCCACAGACGTCCTATGTATGGCGGAAAGTAATGCCATTACTGGCGAAGCACAACAGGGTGATCGCATTAGATTTACCCGGACTGGGGAACAGTGGTCCGGCGCCGGCTTACGACACAAAATCTGTAGCGGTATTGATCAGTCGTTTTATCAGCCAGCTTCATATCGATAAGGTACACCTGGTGTCCCATGATGTAGGTAGCTGGGTGGCGGTATCTTTTGCATTGAATCATGAAGCGCAGCTCCATACACTGACCGTTATTGATGCAGCGATCCCCGGACTGATGTCAGACGCCGTATTCAGACCTGAGAACGCACAAAAGATATGGCAGTTCTATTTTCATGCCGTTGGGGATATTCCGGAGTTGCTGGTGGAAGGGAAAGAGAAGGCATATCTGTCCTGGTATTTCTCTAATAAGTCCTTTGTTAAAGCCGCGATCAATGACCAGGACCTGGATGAGTATGTACGCGCTTACACAGGCCTAGAACGGCTGAAACGTGGTTTTGCCTATTACAGGGCATTTACGGCCAGTGCACAGCATAACAAGGCCGATCTGCATCGTTTACAGCTACCGGTACTGGCCCTGGGCGGACAGTACGCCCTCGGAGAACAGATCGGTAATGCCTTGCAGCAGTTGTCTGCGCCGGAAGTGATCGTAGTAAAAGATGCAGGGCATTATGTGCCGGAAGAACAGCCGGAAGAAACAGTGCGATATATCAGGAACATGATAGACCGTTTTACATTAAAGTAGAGCCTTATAACCGGGAGTCCGGGAAATAAAATATATATTCGTTTTGTTTCCGGACTTCCGGTATTAATTCCCCTTACTATGGCATATAAAAGAAAAGGACATCTTACTACGGCGACTGAAAGATGGAGACACCTAAGACCGCTTTTACATAGAATATACTGGAAGAAAGAGCGTAAAGCCGGCAAAACTATGGTCAGAAAAGAACTGGCGGAACGCCAGCGGGCCTGAGTTATCTGCTATCAGTATATCATATCCGTTTATTATCCTTCACGATCAGCTTCACTGACAATACATTAGCTGTATTGCTGTATCCCTGTCACGGTTCATGACGGGTTCTTTCCTTTTCAAACTACATTATAGTCGGTTCATCAGCTGTGGTCAGGCAAAGCATTTAAGAAAGTGCAATATTTGCCGCAGACTAAAAGTTTAACAGTTCTAACAATTGCTTCATTCGGCAATTGATACAGTTGTAGGTTTAAGCAGTACACCGGCTATTCCTGGCTGGTGTTGCTATTTTTATACAGGTCGTATTATAGCTGACCAATGATCATTTTCCGGTGATGTTTGCCCCATCTGATCATTTCATTAATGAGTACACCGTATTCCTTCGCGTATTCGGTAAACTCGTATTCTACCAGCGTCGGTACATTCGGATCGACCGTACGGGTAATCAGTTTATTGTCCTCTAATTCCCGCAGACTTCTCGACAACATCCTGGTGGTGATACCCGGTATGCTCCGCTCGATCTCCTTGAAGTGTTTATTGCCATTGCAGATGGAATGTATGATAGGCAGTTTCCACTTACCACCGATCACATAGATGGTGTCCTGCAGGGCTTTAATGTCCTCTTCAGTTTGCTGTACTTTGATGCATTGATCTTTCATGGTATTGGTATCATCCGTGATACTGCTGACAAAGGTATTGCAACTTGCAGATACCTTTGATATCGAAAATTATGAATCTAAGATGAACGCAAATAAAACCCGCGTCGGTATCATCGGCGCAAGCGAAAAAAGAGGATGGGCGGCCTGGGGGCATATCCCTGCGCTGCAGGTATTACCTGACTATGAGATCAGTGCATTATTCACCTCTAAAAAAGAGAATACAGACAGCTTAAAGGCCGCTTTTAACGTACCGGTGGTTTACAATGAGATACAGGACCTGGTACACAGTAAAGAGGTGGATATGGTACTGGTAGCTGTAAAGGTGCCCTCTCATTACGAACTGATCAAAGCTGCTGCGGATGCCGGAAAGGACGTCTTCAGTGAATGGCCTTTAGGCCGGGACCTGCAGGAAGCAGCCGCCCTGACAGCCCTGATAAAGGAAAAAGGGGTAAAAGGTTTTGTTGGCTTACAATCCCGGTCGGTACCTGCTGTGCGCTTTATTAAGGATTATATTGCACAGGGCCATATCGGAGAGGTATTGTCCACCACCATGATCGGCGCTGGTATCCTTTATGGAGAAGTGGTAGATCAGGCGAATGCCTATATCGTGAATCCGGAAATGGGCGCTGGTTTATTACCCGTGATCTTTTCCAATGCGGTGGATGCCCTGTGTTATGTACTGGGAGAATTTACAAGCCTTTCCGCTACTACTGCCATCAGAAGAACAAAAACGCGGGTAATGGAAACAGGCGAGGAAATCCCTGCCAATACACCTGACCAGGTGGCTGTGACCGGTATCCTGGAAAGTGGTGCTGTGGCAACTGCGCATTTCAGAGGGGGGACTTTACCAGGCACCAATTTCCTGTGGGAGATCAACGGTACTAAAGGCGATATCCAGATCACCGCTCCCGGGGCAAGTCTGGCGGTATTTGACCTGACCGTTAAAGCCAGTAAAGGTGACAATGGCCCCCTGGAAGTATTGAGTATCCCGGCGGAATATAACCTGGTCCCGGATGCGTCCCTTGGCCCGATCCCTACAAACTCCGGACAGAACTATCCCCTGATCCGTTCAGGTGAGGCGCCTACCTTCCAGGACGCGCTGATCAGGCATAGAATGATCCATGCCATAGAGACTTCCGCACAGACAGGAGAAAGGACGTCTTACGATTTTAGTCGTTAGTAGTCGTTCCAGCTGCTGGTATCAAACCAGCTGGTGATTTGTTGCTGTTTACCATCAGCTTCTCCCTTAAAGAAATATTCATTGCACGAATGGGCATAGTAATAATCCTTTGCCCATTCGTGTACATTGGCAACAGTAATCTCTATCGCATCCAGGATGAAATTAACTTCCGCATCTGTCATGGTCGGATGTATGGATAATCTGACCCAACCAGGTTTACAGGACAGGTCTCCGGTATTAATAGCGTCGCGTATCGCATATGACCTGGCTTTATCAACGTGTAACAGGTAATGACCATAAGTACCGGCACAGGAACAACCGCCCCGTAGCTGAATACCGAATCTGTCATTGAGCAATCTGACCATCAGGTTGTAATGCACGCCTGTTACCAGAAAGGAAACAACGCCCAATCGCCTGGTGACATGCCCTGCCAATACCTGTACTGACTTTATCTCCGCCAGTCTTGAGAAAATAATTTCCAGTAATTCCTGCTCGCGTTGCAATATCCGGTGTACGCCCATTTCTTCTTTCAGCTTTATACACATCGCCAGCTTTATCGCCTGCAGATAAGGTGGCGTGCCACCATCTTCCCGCTGCTCAATGTCTTCAACATACACGCGTTCTGCCCAGGGGTTGGTATACAGCACGGTGCCGCCACCTGGTTGATCGGGTACCTGGTTGTTATATAGCCGTTGATGGAAGATCAGGACACCAGGGGTTCCTGGTCCGCCGAGGAACTTATGTCCTGAAAAGTAAATAGCGTCCAGATGGGCGTCCACTTCTTCGGGATGCATATCGATGTTACAATAAGCTGCCGAACAGGCAAAGTCTACAAAACAAAACCCCTTATAAGCATGTACCAGTTGCGCGATCTCATGATAAGGCGTCTGTATACCCGTCACATTGGAACAAGCCGTTACAGCCGCGATCTTACAGGCGCGTTCTTTGTACTGTTCCAGTAGCAGGGAAAAGTGCTGCAGGTCTACATGCCCTGCTGCATCATTCCGGATGATCACAACATCTGCAATAGTTTCCAGCCAGCTGATATGATTACTGTGGTGTTCCATCTCTGTGACAAATACAACTGGTTTTGCTGTGGATGGCTGTTGCATACGCTCCGGTATCCGCATACCCAGTATCCTTTGCAGCTTATTGACAGCTGCCGTCATGCCGCTACCACAGAATAGTAATACATCATCCATACCGGCATTCACATGTTTCTTTATGATCGTCTTTGCGGTATCATAAGCCAGGGACATGGAGCTACCGGTGACAGTAGTGGTGGTATGCGTGTTACCTATAAAAGGAAGTACCGTATGCTGTATATACGCTTCGATGGGCTTATATGCCCTGCCGCTGGCCGTCCAGTCGGCATATATAATGCGCCTGATGCCAAAGGGCGATTCAAAATGCTGTTGTTCGCCGATGATGTTGCTGCTGAAGGAAGAAAAGTAATCTTCCAATCCTTGCGCACGCAGGATAGGGGATGCTTGCATGACTACTTTGTTTTGATACTGCTAACTGGTTTAAACAGGTCATGTGGTGGCCGGCTGTATTGTTCATTCAGCAGACCGGAAGCAAAGAAAACGAGCGCAATAAACGCGGCCAGTATGGTCAGCTGCGCAATAGATACCCGTTGGATGGCCTGTCGTGATGGTGTGTCACAAACCTCTCCCGGACAATGCTGCACTTTCTTTTTATTGAACAGGGGATAGAAGAGACAGCCCAGGCAGATGCCAAAGGCGGCTTCGAAAAAGAGGAACAGCAGACAAACAAGACAGGTCAGACCTGTGATGATGCTATAGGCATTGACGATGATGAACATGTAAAACATCAGACCGGATAATGCGACGCCGATACTCCAGGCGAACCGTTTCTGCGGAGCGCCGACATATTCAGGTGTCTGATTACGTACGATCAGACGGCCCGCGATCATGGAAGGAGAGAAGCGGGGATTGATGAACACACGGACCAGCAGATCGGTCAGGAAAATGGTAATGACATACTTTACAGGAACGAAATTACCTTCAAAAAGTATAAATAGCAGGGAAGTATAAGTGGCCAGAAACAGGATGCCGGCCGCAGCCCTGATCTCTCGTTCATTCAGTACAGGGATAACATATCCAGGTACGATTTCTCCGAATTGAATCAGCTTGTTCATGTTGTTTGGTATTGTGGGTGAATATCCAGGTTTTGGTTGTTGACAATACAAGGATAGCATATCGGTTTTATTGTAGTTGCGCCGCGTCAACGAACAGCGAATTGTGGTAAACGAACGGCAGGATTGCGTCAATCACCTCCGGAGGGTGATCAAATGAAGAATATTTTGTCGACATTTATCCTGCAAACATCCTTATGAAGCTATTCTCCGGTATAAGACGATATGAGTTGTATGTCTGGCTGATACCAGCTTACCTGGTATTGAACCTGTTTCAGGACCTGGTAGCAGCGGAAGGTAGTTTCCCGCAGCGGGCAGTCAATGAAGTATGGCTCGCCTGTTATGTATCGTATATCAACTATCGCCTGCTGGAATATACTTTGCCGGGTGTGAGCTGGAAACGTTTTTTTGAATCGTTCGGATACCTGCTCTTATATGGTTTCGCGTATTCTATCGGGTTATTTCTCTGGCGGGCGCTGGGTGTAACATTGCATATTTATACGGTGCTGAATGATACCGTATCCATACAGAACAGGATCGGTACGTTGACAGGTTATAGTGTAGGCTCGGTATTGTTCTTTGGTATCGTCAGACATATTTACAACTATGTCAGATTAAAACAATCAACGCAGCAACTGCGTATTGCCAGTCAGCAGGCGGAACTGAATTATCTGAAATCACAAACGAACCCTCATTTTCTCTTCAATACGCTCAATAATATTTACGCGCTTGCCAGGGATAAATCAGACCTGGCGCCAGAGTCTATTCTCCGCTTATCAAAGATACTGCGCTATATGTTGTATGAGACCAGTGCGCCCTATACCGCTATTGAACAGGACCTTAAAATCATTGATGACTATATCGAACTGGAAAAGCTACGTTACGATGAGTCCCTGCATGTTAACTTTAACTATGACCTGGAAGACAGAAAGCAGGGTTTACCGCCGCTATTGCTGATCCCTTTGGTGGAGAATGCGTTCAAACACGGGGTATCAGAAACGAGAGACCGTCCGTTTGTCAATATTCATCTTTCCGTGAAAGACAGAATGCTCGTTTTTACTGTGGAAAACTCAACCGGTGAAGCCGCAGGAAGTGATACTGTGAAAGAGAATATTGGTCTTTCTAATCTGCGTCGTCAGCTGGAGTTATTGTATACTGATTACAGTCTTGATCTCAAACCCGCTGATTTCCGTTTCACAGCTGTTTTAAAGATAAATCTTGCCACTCATGTCTAAAGTTAAATGTATCATAATTGAAGATGAGCCATTGGCAGCAAAGGTGCTGACTGACTACATTGCAGCAGTCCATTTCCTGGAATTACAGCGCACGTTCAAGGATGCGATCCTTGCATCAGAGTTCCTGCTATCCAACCAGACAGACCTTATTTTCCTGGACATCCATCTGCCGAAACTAAAAGGCATGGCTTTCCTGAAAACACTGGTCGATCCACCTTCCGTGATCGTCACTACTGCCTATCACCAGTATGCCGTAGAAGGGTTTAATCTGAACGTGACCGACTATCTGTTAAAGCCTTTTGAGTTTGAGCGTTTCCTGACAGCTGTGAACAAGGTCAATGCAGAGAAAAAAAGAGGGGTGCCGGAGGTAAAGGATTTTATCTTCATAAACGTACAAAAGCGAAAGGTCAAGGTGCTCTTTTCAGAGATGCTGTATATCGAAAGTCAGCGGGAATATATCAAGATCGTTACCACAAAAGGGGAATACCTGTCAAAGATGAGTACCAATGAAATAGAGGACCTCCTGCCGGAACAGCTATTTAAACGTATACACCGCTCATTTATCGTCTCTGTTAATCAGATCGATGCGTATACTGCAGAGATGGTGGAGATCAAAGGGATACCTATTCCGATCGGAAGAGGGTATAAAGATGTTATTGATAAATTGTGATCTCTTTTGCTGACGATATGGTTTTTCAGTAGTATTTAACGCAAACACAGCGTACCCTCCTGTTTCAGAGAATACGCTGTAGTTATGTTAATATGATCAGAAGATCAGGGAGGTAAAACCAGTAGCTAAAGGACCGCCTGCTATTGATACAACGGATAAGACTCCAGGTCACGCATTTGTTTAACAGGCGCAATTGACTTCGTTTCCAGCGTAATAGAAAGTACGCTATTTAATTCCTCTTCCACCAGTTTACAGATACGGACCGCGTCTTCCCTGAGAATGTCAGGACTGGTGATCGCATAGCGCTTAAATACCTTCAGACTATCCTGTGCATCTGTATCTTTTCCATCCTGGATCGCCTTTTGTATGGCCTGATAACTATCCATCAGATAAGGCAGTTTAAACCAGTCATTTCTTTCCCGTGTATATGCGATGGAATAGATCACATATGGATAGTCCTTCATCGGCTCTTTGGAGTTTTTATCCACCAGCACATAGTCAGATGGCGTTACCTCCAGTGTAGGGATGATATTGCTTTGTTTAGGCGTACGCATTACAACGAACCAGCCTGTTTTAGGTGGATTGAAAGTGGTGGCAATACCGATCTCCAGCGCGGAGTCAGCATCTGTTCCGATAATGCCGTCAATGCCTTTTTTAAGCGGTTCTACGAAAGGTACGGCCGCACTGAGTACGGATACGCCGGCGGTGGAGGCCATGGTTTCCAGGAGGTCGATGAAAGGAGCTGCCAGGTCGGACTGTTTCACAGAGAAGAGCCCCAGTTCGAGACTGACTTCTTCTCCCCGGTAAGGTACCAGACTGACAATCGGTATATTTTTAACGATGACCCTGTCGAGGTGTTTGCCATCCAGTTTTTTAAGTTCGGAAGGAGAGGTGACATTCTGAAAGACCGCATCTTTACCTCCCTGGTGATTCAGTTTTACAACACTGTGCACAACGCCATAATAAGTTGAAGTGAACTTACGTACATCGGTAATATGCATAGAACGTACGGTAATATTCAGATACCCTTTATTCATGGGGATGTCTTCTATGGTTTTAGGTTCATCCGGCACCTGGTCAGGCGTCAAAGGGGCATAAGTCCATATTTCAGATTTCTTCGTAAAAATGTCTTTGAGATTCATGAGGTTAATGTTATGTGTGATTAAAGATGTAGTGTCTCGTATCCAGCGTTGGCCCGGACCCATGTGGCGGATGCAATTGTGCGGGATAAGTTAGTCAGATACATTCTCGGAATGCTTGCATTTTGGAATTAACGATATCAGATAGCGGCAAACGGAGCTGATAATAGATCAATTGGATGTTGTTACCATAACGTTTTGTCAGAGGTTAATAAACCCCGTTGCCCCTGTAAATCTTAATTAAATATAGTTAAAATAATAAAATCATGTGGCTGATTCTTTTGAGCGTCCGGTCAGCTGAACGATGTTGATTATCATGGCTATATGGCAGGCGGGGCGTTTGTATCTGTCCGCCGGTGGTTGATCGTCCGCCGGATGATCAGCCCCGATATCGTTCCTTTATGGCCTTTCGCTGCCTTGCATGCAATCGATAGAAATTTTTGATTTACTATCGGTAATTTATTTCTATATTAGTGCGTATGTCCACGTTTAATACTATTTCCGCGCTGAAAGAAGGAGACCCTTCCGTTTTCAGTGATATATTCAATGAATATCACCGGAAGGTGTATTTCTACGTGCTCTCCAAGACCCACTCTCCCTATATCGCAGAAGAAACCACCCAGATCACTTTTATCAAATTATGGGATTACCGGCATAAACTGGACGAATCGGAGCCGGTTAGCCGTCTGATCTTTCATATCGCCCGGGCTACCTCAATCGATCTGCTAAGAAAGGAAGCCGTTAAAGGCCGCTTTCTGAAACAGGAAAAACCGGCCGGACCAGACACCGTTAATATATCCGATACCATTGAAGCCCGGGAACAGCTGATAAGGGTCAGACAGGCAGTGAACAGGATGCCCCCTGTCAGAAGAAAAGTTTTTGAGCTGAGCCGTTATGAATTCAAATCCCATAAAGAAATTGCCGCACAACTCTCACTCTCCGTTAAAACGGTGGAGAATCATATGTCTTTAGCTATCAGTTATTTAAGGAGCGTTCTGTTACTGTTGTTCCTCCTGCTGTACTTTATCTGAAAAAAGTTTCTCCTCCCATTAGGGGTTCCCCCTTTCTCAAACGATATTAATAACAAAGTCCCATTATCTTAACTCGACACCATGCAAAGGGAATTGATTGACAAGTATTTCAGGAATGAATGTTCTGATGATGAAAGACAGCAGGTACTGGAATATTTCAGGAATAATCCCGAAGAGTGGAACAGGTATATGAACGAAGATGACTGGGATCAATATATTGTAAATGAGGAACTCCCGCAGGAGCTTTCGGAGGACCTGTTCGACAGGGTCAGCAGACAAACCTTCAGAAAGTCCCGGAGAAGAATGATGTTCAGGCTGGCAGCTGCAGCAGTGATCGTCAGTCTCCTGGTGGTATCCTTATGGGGCTATCTGACCGTCAGGGAATCCCGTATACAGCGTGGCATCGCCAGTGCCGGAACGCAGGAACAGATGACGGAAAAAAGGAACGATACAGACAAGTCCCTGCGTGTACAGCTGGCAGATGGTTCTTTTGTCGTACTGGGACCGCATAGTTACATCCGGTATTACGAGCCATTTGTATCACACAGGAACAGAGGGGTGCATCTGTGGGGAAAGGCCTTATTTAATGTAGAAAAAGATCAAAGCAGGGCATTCATCGTATACTCAGATATGCTCGCGACAACGGTGCTTGGCACCTCCTTTACGGTAGATGCATTCCCTGAAAACAATGTGATCAGGGTACAATTACATAAAGGGAAAGTACAGGTAACCGCTGCGGATACGCTGACAAAGCAATGGAACGGAAAAGAAATACTTCGTCCCGGCGATGAACTGATCTACGACAAAGCAACCATGATAGCCAGCATCAAACGCAATGCACCGGCCGAACAGATGGTCAGAGTTGCGCCTGCAGGAGGGGCTGACTACAATGTGCGCAGACCTGACTCTTATACATTTGACATATCACCACTGTCAGAAGTATTTGATCAGCTCAGCAGCTACTATCAGATAGAGATCTATTATTATCCTTCTGAGATGAATAACAAATACTTCTCAGGAAGAATGCGTAAAACGGACAAATTAGAAACTATACTGAACGATATAGCAATACTAAACCAACTGACTATTGAGAAAGACCATAATCGTTATATCATAAGGGAGAAAAAATAGCAAGAACATATAGCACGTAAACTATCGGGTCGTTGAGCAGATCAACGAAAGGGACCTTATTTGCCTAATCTCAGACATCACATAGAAAATGAAACAGCGTAATTCCACGTGTGTACTGCTATGCATTGCAGTCATCCTAAGTATTATTCCTTTATTGCTGCACGCCCAGCAAAGCCGGTCAGATGTATCGGGTATCGTAAAAAGTGAAGAGAACGGTGAGCCTCTCTGGGGTGTCAGTGTCACGGTTAAAAATGCAACAAACAGTTTTACCGCTTCTGTACAAACCGATAGTACCGGTTTTTTCACCTTCACCAGATTGCCGGCAGGTCCGGGGTATACCTTCTCCTTTTCCTTTATGGGATATGAGAAACAAACCCTTTCAGGTTACAACCTGAAAGCAGGTGCGGAATTCTCTTTGCGGGTAGATCTGAAAAACAGCGAACAGAAGATAAATGAGGTCGTGGTAGTCGGATACGGCTCCATGCAGAAAAAAGACCTTACCGGTTCTATCAGTCAGCTGAAAACAGCGCGCCTGGAAAAGGAAAGTCCGCGTTCTATACAGGACCTGCTGCGTAGTGGGGTGCCTGGTCTGTACGTCGGACAGAATACCTCCGCGAAGGGCGGGGGAGACATGCTGGTACGCGGACAACGTTCCCTGAAAGCCAGCAATGATCCGCTGATCGTGCTGGATGGCGTGATATTCTTCGGAGAATTATCAGAGATCAATCCGCAGGATATCGAACACTTTGATATCCTGAAAGACGCTTCCGCAGCCGCTATCTATGGAGCGAAATCGGCCAATGGCGTCGTGATCATCACAACAAAAAAAGGCACTTCAGATAAACCCACTATCCGCTTTGACGCCAACAGAGGTGTTGCCGCTATGGGTAAAAAACGCGAAGTATATGATGCTGCTGGTTATCTGAAATTCCGTTCCGATCTCTTTAACAGCGGCACCCGATGGGCCACGCCTGCCAAATATGTCAATCCTACACCAGAGAATCTGAATAAATATGGCGTCTCCCTGGATGACTGGCTGGCTTATGATGCGCTGACCGGCACGCCTGAAGAGATTTGGTTGCTGCGTATCGGTCTCTTTGAAAAAGAACGTCTCAACTATGCCAAAGGCAGGACCTATGACTGGTTCGACGGCTCTTTCCAGCATGGCGTACAGCAGAACTATAATGTAAGTCTGTCGGGACGGAATAAAGATGTTGTGAATTACTACATCTCTATGGGCTACCTCAATAATGAAGGTATCGTGGTGGGTGATAAATACCGCGCATACAGGGCCAATATCAAGGTGGACGGTAAGGTGAACAAATGGATGCACACGGGTGTGAACATCAACTTCCAGGATCGGTCAGATGGTAATCTGGCGGCGGACTGGGAAGGACAGATCATTAATAACTCTCCGTATGCGGCTCCGCTGGACTCCAATGGTTTCCTCGACGGACAACCCATGGGCGCCAGTGTGAACCAGGGTACCAATACCGCTTATGGTAATCAGTTCAAGCAACTGGAAAAAGGATTTACCGTATTAAATACCACCATTTACCAGACCATCAAACTGCCCTTCAATATTACCTATCAGCTGAATTTCTCTCCAAGAATGCAGTGGTTCTATAACAGGTACCATGAGTCCTCACAGAACCCATTATGGTCTGACAACGGAAAGGTGATCAGGGAAAACACGAAGAACTTTGACTGGCAGATCGATAATATCATTTCATGGGATTACACCTTCGCCCGTAGGCATAAAGTGAAAGTGACCCTGTTACAGAACGCAGAAGAACACCGTTCCTGGAATGAAAGTATTACCGCCAGAGATTTTTCTCCTACAGATGCTTTAGGCTTCCATAATATTGGTGCTGCCAATCCTTTAAAGACGACTGTCAGCAGTAATGACCAGCATAGCACCGGTGACGCCTTAATGGCCCGCCTGTTCTATTCCTATGACAACAGGTATATGATCACCGCTTCTGTACGCCGGGATGGTTACTCCGCTTTTGGCGCTTCCAATCCGAGAGCGACTTTTCCTTCCCTGGCCTTTGCCTGGAACTTCGCAGATGAACGTTTCTTCCATTTTTCACCGATGAGTACTGGTAAACTGCGTTTGTCGTGGGGTATGAACGGTAACCGCTCTATCGGTATATACCAGGCATTATCAAATCTGACCACAGGCGCAGGCCGTTACCCTTATGTGCAATCGAATGGAACGGTGTATGAACTGTCTCAGTTGTACGTAGACCGTATGGCCAACTATGGACTGAAATGGGAGGCTACTTCCTCCTGGAACGTCGGTCTGGACTTCGGATTTCTGAATAACAGGATCACGGGTAATATGGAAGTATACTATATGCCAACGACCGATCTCCTGATGGACCAGTCCCTGCCTGATTTTACCGGTTTCAGTACCGTAACGACCAATCTGGGCGAAGTGGTGAACAGGGGGTTCGAATTAGGCCTCACTACGCAGAACATACAGAAAAAGAACTTTGAATGGAGTACCACATTTGGCTTCTTTTTCAATAGAAATAAGGTGAAACACCTATACTATACCTATGAAGACGTATTGAACGCGGACGGTAAACTGGTGGGCTCCAAAGAGATCGATGATATCTCCAACGGCTGGTTCATCGGCCACGATCTCTCTTCTATATGGACATACAATGTACAGGGTATCTGGCAGGAAAATGAAAGAGAACAGGCGGCCAAATATGGAGAGATTCCCGGAGATGTGAAAGTGGAAGACGCGGATGGGGATGGAAAATACACCAATGCCGATAAGAAATTTATGGGTATGACCACCCCACGTTTCCGCTGGACACTGCGCAATGATTTTGCCATCTTCAAAAACTTTGATTTCTCTTTTAATATCTATGCTAACTGGGGACATAAGGCGACTTCCACCGACTACCTGAATAATTTCGGTTCGCAGACGGACAGGATCAACTCTTATGTGCGGAAATACTGGACGCCTGAAAACCCTTCCAATACTTACGCCAGACTCAATTCCACCAATGTGCAGAACATCACGCCTTCCCGTGTGATCGACAAAACATATATCCGCCTGGATAACATCTCTGTGTCTTACTCCCTGCCTGCAGATGTGGCCAGAAGAATGGATATGGCCCAGCTCAAGGTATATGCGGGTATCCGTAACGTGGCGGTATGGGCGAAAGACTGGGAATACTGGGACCCGGAAACCACTTCTCTGATGCCCCGCTATTACACTGTGGGAGTTACCGCCTCATTTTAATGTTTCAAACTGATTTATATGAAGATCACGATAAATAAAGTTACCAGGATATTGTTGCTGACGCTGGCCTTACACTTATCACAGGGATGTTCTAAAGAGTTCCTGAAGCCCGATCCGCAGTCATTCTATGAACCTTCCATCACCTTCACATCAAAAGAGGGATTACAGGCAGCTATTACCAGCTGTAACAGAAACCTGACCTACGTATGGACGGGAGAAGGCGCTCCTTTGCTCACAGACCTGCTATTTTCTGATGTCGCGGTAGATGGCACCACTGATAAATCAGGCCCTGCACAGGACCTGAATGCCATGATCACGCCGACTTCCAATAACAACGACGTCAATACCAATAAGATCAATTTCTTCTGGTTTGAGGGGTATAAAGGGATCAAATATGCCAATACGATCGTTACCAATCTGCCGCGTGTACAGGGCCTCGATACGACCCTGCGCAACCAGATGATGGGGATGGCTTATTTCCACCGCACCTTCCGTTATATGTGGCTGATATTTGACTTTGGAGATATACCCTTACTGACGAAAGAGATCACTTCTCCCAAATTCAATTTCCGCTCTACCAAAAGGAACGTTATCATACAGCAATTGGTGGGAGATATGGAGTTCGCCGTACAGCATGTACCTGCTAATGGCGACTATGGTACCGTAACGAAAGGCGCTTGTCAGCAGCTGCTGATCAAATGTTACCTGGCGGCTGGTGAGTTTGATAAAGCGATCGCTGTGGCGAACGATCTTATCAACAGTGCAGGCTATTCCCTGATGACACAGCCTTTCGGGACATTTGTCAATCCGGCGCCGGCCATTCATAATATCACCAGGAACGTGATATGGGACCTGCACCGCGGACAGAATAAATCGATCGCAACAAACAGGGAAACCATCTTCAACCTGATCAGCAGAGAAGAATTTGCCAATAGCAGACAGAACATGGTGACCATGCGCAATGCGCTTCCTTTTTATTCCGGTACGGGCAATCAGCTGATCAGTACACCTTCCGGTAAACAGGGGTTGAGTGCCAGCTACACTCAGACAAAAGATAAAATAGATCTGCGTAAGACTTATGGAAGGGGAATTGCCAAAACAAGACCTACCTGGTACAGCAGCAATACGATCTGGACAGATACCAGCGATCTTCGTCACAGCAGCACCGTTGGTAACTGGATGCACATGGAAGATATGGTGTATAACCATCCAACGCTGCTGAGCAGTGGTGACCAGTACTACGGACAGCATTTACAGAAATACAATAGTGCCGGTAAGCTGTTGGTGACAGATACGATCAGGACCTGGTTTGACTGGCCACATTACAAGGTATGGGTAGAAACACCACGTTCTGAAACCGTAGACAACTATGATGGAGGCGCCAGTGACTGGTATATCTACAGGCTGGCAGAGACCTATCTGCTGCGTGCAGAGGCCTATTTCTGGAAGGGCAGATATGCAGAAGCTGCCGAAGATGTAAATACCATCCGTCGTCGTGCGCATTGTACGCAAATGTTTTCCGCTGGTGAGATCAACATCGGTGTGATCCTGGATGAAAGGGCAAGGGAGCTGTATTATGAAGAATTAAGACATGTGGAATTAAGCCGCATCTCATACATTTTCGCTATTACGAACCTCCCCGATGAATTCGGGAAAACGTACCAGGTGGACAACCTGTCAAAAAGCAGCTATTGGTTTGAAAGGATCACCCGGTATAACAACTTCTATAATAAGGGCGTAAAGACAGTATATGGTACGCAGTTCACGGCGAGTCCCTACCATATATTATGGCCTGTACCACAATCTGATATAGATGCCAATAGAAATGGCCAGCTCAATCAGAATTTTGGCTATTCAGGGTATGAGTTTAATCAGGCCCCGATCGATAATCTGGAGGAGGCGATCAGGGTACAGGATTAAAGCATATATACCATAAAAGGCAAGCGCCGGTGCATCATCCAGATGCGCCGGCGCTCGTTGTTTATATAAGTTGATAATGTCCTGTTATGCGGATACGTCCACCTTTTGCTCCAGCTTACGGATAAATGCGGCTTTTAGCTGCGTAAAGGCGTCATCTTTCGCTTCTGCATAGGAGATGTCATATTTGCGTGTAATAGCCTGCATATCGGGCGGAAATTTACTCAGCAGTTTGTCATAGTAATGGTTCAGTTCTGTGGTGGTCGGCATCTCATAGGAGATATGCAGCTGGAAACGCCTCATCAGGGCCTTATCGATGATATGCGCATGGTTAGTGGCCGCTATCAGCAGTGATTTGTCAGGGAAATAATCGATCAGCTGTATGAGCGTATTCACGAGGCGTCTCATTTCTCCCACGTCTTTATCGTCGTTACCACGGGCTTTACCCACCTGGTCAAACTCGTCCAGGAACAGCACTGCTTTCTCCCGGATGGCCTTATCGAAGATCTGTTTGATGTTCTGTGAGGTCTCACCGATACGGGCCGATACGATGCTGCTGAGGTCCAGGATCAGTAACGGCTTTTTCAGGGCACTGGCAATTGCCTTGGCGGTGGTCGTTTTGCCACAACCTGAACTACCGTGCAGGAGTAGTTTATTGTTCACCGGCAGCCCTGCATTATGCAGTTCTACAATGTAAAAATGCTCTTTAATGAGTTGCCCGATGCTTGTTTTGTTGTCCTGACTTAACAGTACATCATCGAGCGATACCTGTTCCTTGTCATTTATAAGAAGATCAGAAAGATTCATGTACGTATCCCTGCTTATTTTATCTGTAATTGTCTGCTGCGGTTAGTCCTTATGATTTACAGTAATAAAACCCTGGTAATCTGCTGATGTTGGCCTATCTGGTTGGTTCTCAACCATCAGAAAGATTTACAGGTAAATACTGTTGAGCTGGTAACCACGGCTGTCATACCGTTTTGCGGATGCAAAATTAGGTGAATATGGGGATATCTTCACAATGCCACAATGTATAAATCCAGGTAGTCCAGGGAAAAGCGGGAGGATGGGGGATGTGAAAGACAGCTGCACCCGTCTGCACCGGTACAGCTGCCAGGATAATTTTAATTAATGGAAATTGACGTTTGTCGTCAACGTACTGCCGCAGTTGCAGGTCTGGACATATACTACAATGTAACCGCCGCCGGGGAGTGTAGCAGAACCTTCAAACAAAGTACAGGTAGAACCACCGGTTTTGGACAGCACGATCAACTGGGCCGGTGCGGTCGAACCTGATTCTTTGTACCAGGCATGGGCAATGTCGCAGGTGGAACTGGTCTCTACACAGTAATACTTCCCGTTCAGGTCATTGAAATAACTACAGCTGGAATCCGCTCTTTTAGTGGCTTTAACTTTGTCAGTAGCATGGGCAGTTGCAAAAAAAGTAAAGCAGAGTACTAACAGGTACATGAGATGTGTCTTCATAATCGAGGGTTTGGGTACGGGTTAAAAAAATGTCATACGTAAGGTATGATATTATGCCGGGTTTTTAGTGTCAGTATGAATTTTATTTATAAGGGATGCAGTATGAGGGGCTTATATTTGGTTACAGATAACGGATAGTTTTCAGTGAGTGTATGCTTATCCTATAGTTATCCTTGCTTGATCCTTCGTTGCGCATCGCAGCATCAAGCAAGGATAACTATAGTCTGAGTATACTCAGATACTTGTCTGCACACACAATATAAATCATTCATGAAAATTGACCAAAATAACAATGGTAATTATAGCACAGCCACATGATAACAGGGAAATGTGTTAATTTACCATATCTAACAATTGATGCATGGAACAGGGATTTCAAAATGATGGTATACATATTTCCAATGGCATTCAGTCATCTGCAAAAGCGGCTTATCCTGATATAAGGTCACTTTTCAGCATATTCGGGATGCTGCTTGTTTACACGATAGGCATAGGAATAGTGGGGGCTGTTATAGCAGCTATTGCAGGAGATCGCATTACGTCTTCCATCAGATCATTGTTGGGTTTGCTGTCCTATACGGCCAGCTTATTACTTACGATCAGATACGCGTCAAAAAGAAGCGAGAAATGGCAGCATACACCCGTGAATCTGAGCTTTAACAGGATACAGTTCTCACTGATACCCGTGTTGATCATTTGCACCATGGCTTTGATCGTTGGCATGGAGAGACTAGGCACATTGATACCGATGCCAAAGGTTGTTGAGAAGATGTTTGAGGACCTGTTTAAAAATGATCTTTTCTCCATCATGACGATCGTCATAGCAGCGCCTTTACTGGAAGAAATACTTTGTCGCGGCATCATACTGAAGGGATTACTGAAACGCTACCCCGCACGTAAGGCGATCATTATTTCAGCCTTGTTCTTTGGCCTGGTACATATGAACCCCTGGCAGGCTTTACCTGCTTTTTGCATCGGTCTGTTTATGGGCTGGATATTTTATAAAACCAATTCGATCATTCCCGGCATCATTGTACATGCCACTAATAATGGAATGGCCGCCCTGTTCCTGTTTTTTCCCAAGGACAAACAGGATATATTAAGTCTCACCGGAATGCCCTATTATATCATTCTATGCATATCGGCGGCAATTATTGTTGTTTTGTCCTGCCTTTATATCCATAAAAAAGCACGGGCGCTCACACCTGCTGAAAAGGATATACTTGCTGTTCAACCGCTTGCTGCGGATAGCTGATAACCATATGTCCATATGATATAATCTCTTTCATAAATTAAAGAAAATCATAAAGTTATGATGTGCTAATTGCCGGAAACTGCTTAAATTAGGCATTTCCGGAGTCGGCTTTTAGCCTTATTTTAGGTTATTGTATCAAATAACCAGACAGGCGGCGCCCTCACGCGCCAGACACAATATCAACGTCTATTTTGCGATATTTTATTAACAGCTATTATTCCCGTTAATGCGAATACATTAAGAGCGTTTTTGCCCGGATAACCCCAGTTCTTCCGGACATTGAAGATGACCACAATTGAATCAACCGACAGGATTTTTGTAAACCAAAGACACGAAATCTGATTGCAGACAGACCCCTTGGCTCCATTGGAGCTTGATGAACCATTTTCTTTCTTGATCAACTAAAAACATTTGTCCATGGCTACCATTAAACCGGAGCACTACCGGAAAGACATTGACGGACTCAGAGCGCTTGCTGTTCTGTCAGTAATTATTTTTCATATGGGATATCTCCCCAACGGATATCTGGGTGTTGACATCTTCTTTGCGATCAGCGGTTACCTGATTACGAAGATCGTCTATAACGAAGCCCTTGAAGATCGCTTCTCTATTGTCAATTTCTATATGAGAAGGATCAGGCGTATCATCCCCCTGGTATTATTTACCACCTTCATCGCCCTCGTAATAGGGATGTTCGTCATGTTACCGGATGATCTGGAAAATCTCAGTCAGTCCGTCATAGCGACCAACCTGTTTGCGAACAATATTCTATTGCTGAAGACAGTCGGGGACTACTGGGACATCTTCAATGATTATAAACCCCTCATGCATACCTGGAGTCTGGGTGTAGAAGAACAGTTTTATATGATCTATCCCCTGATCTTCCTTTTCCTCACCGGAGCAAGAAAGAAATGGATACTGCCTTTGCTGATCACATTGACAGTTGTTTCCCTGTTTTTATTTCTGTCAACGGCCAGCATATCTTCCCGGTTCTATCTGATCCAGTATCGTTTTTTTGAATTGTCACTGGGTGGATTGGGAGCGATCTTTTTTAGTAACAGGACGATCGATAACCGGTATAAAATAGGGTTTCTCTTTATCATATTATGTGTGCTGTTGTTTGGTGTGTACCTGTCACCGGTGGTTAATCTGCTTTTAGTGGTGGTTTCAGCGGTAGGTTTATTGTTACCAGGTAATTCAGGTGAAGGACTGACGAACACTTTCTTTGAGAACAAATATATGGTCTGGATAGGGAAGATCAGTTTCAGTCTGTATATGTGGCATCAGATCGTTTTAGCCTATAGCCGTTACTTCGTACTGGAGAGAATTGATATTGCCAGTGCGGTGGTGCTCTTTCTGATCATATTGCTGCTGTCGGTTTTATCTTATCAGTTTATCGAACAACCCTTCAGGAATAAAGCGAAGGTCGGCCCCAGGATGCTCCTGTCTGTTTCCGCCGTGTTGCTGCTATTGACTTCTGTGTCCTCTCTCTTTTTGTATAGGAGAGCTGGTATCATCAGAGATGTGCCGGAACTGGGATTGTATGCTGCGAATGGTGAAGGAGAAACGAAGGGACATTTACACCAGGCATATAACTCCAGAATATATGACCTGGATAAACTGTACGAAGGCAATAAAAAGATCAAAACACTGGTGATCGGCAACAGCTATGCGCGTGACTGGTCGAATATCCTGCTGGAGTCAAAATATGGGCAGGACCTGGATATCTGTTACACATACAATATCAATTCCTGTAAGAACATTAAAGAACGGCTTGCGAAGGCGGATGTTATCTTCTTTACAGAAATAAAGGTAGATACTTTCCGGGCCCTGACGCAGCGTTATGATATCGACACGACGAAAGTATGGATCGTTGGTAACAAGAATTTCGGCACCAATAACGGGATATTCTACAGAAGGAGAGGGGACAATAACTATTGTGCCCAGCGGGTGAATATTCGTCAGCAGGCGCTTAAAATTAACAATGACCTGAAATCACAATGGGGCAGCAGATACATTGATCTGATAGGCATGGTGATCGATGAACAAGGGAAGGTGCCCGTATTTACAGACAGTTGTATGTTCATCAGTCAGGATACCCGGCACCTGACGCGTGCAGGGGCTATTTATTTCGCCCGGCTGATAGATCACAATCAGTCATTTACCTTGCTGAACAGACCTTCCAGCGGCCCGACCGCCAGTGTGGTATACTAGGTGTATTGCCAACGCTATTTAACGGAATACATCGTTGCTTTATCAGGAGCCTTCCAATACAGCCGGGCATCTTTGCTCATGAGCAGGTGCCGGCTGTAAAACCGGAGGATATAGTCCTTTTTAAGAAAAGCCTGCTGCAGGAAGGCAGATAATGTCTCGTCTGTCAGCGCGCGGACGTCCGCTGTCAGGAGATAATCCACGATCGTACTGGTGTAGAACAGGGTGATCGTCTCATGATAACCTGCATCTGCCGTGTTTTTTCCACCGATGCTTTCATTATATCTTTTGATACCGTTCCTGATCTTTTCAATAGCCTGCGGTATAGGCAATCGGGTACAGTACCAGAGGGCCATGACAAAATGATTGGCATGTGTCCATTCTTCTTTGGGCAGTGTACAGGCCTCAAATTTTTCAATCAGTAAAGAGAGCTGGGTAACGTTCATATCAGCATGCTTTCGGGTTAATTTCTTCTTTATAACTTCTGAGGATGATCGTAGTGCTCGTACGGGTAATCCCTTTGATTGTTTTTATCTTACTGACCAGCAGGTTTTCAAGTGCTGCGGTATCGGTTACCAGTACCTTTAGCAACAGGTCATAATCACCCGCTACGTGGTGACATTCCAATACTTCGTCTATCGCGATGAGCTGGTCTTTTACGTTGGTGTTTTTGGAGTGATCGATCCAGACGTTGATAAAAGCGAGCAACCGCAGGGAAAGTGTTTCTCTGTTCACCCGGATGGTGTAGCTGTCAATGATACCTGAGCGGCTGAGCTTTCGGAGTCTTTCTGTAACTGCAGGGAGAGATAGGTTTATTTTCCGGGCAATATCTGCACCGGTGATGCGGGCGTTTTCTATCAGTAGCCGGAGTATCTTACTATCAAACTTATCCATAGTTTTCTGTATGATTGTAAGACAAAGCTACTATTGTCTTTATAATATATGGCATATGGCCATCAGAACAAGCGGATATTCATATTTTATATATCAAATATTAAATATCGCCTGGTAAAACAGTTGTAGGTTTAGTAAAAAGGAAAGATACTTAGGCTTCCTGTTGTTGCAGCGTCATGCTTAGCATCTCATACAGTTCTTCCTGTATGTCAACACCTTTGTTATTATTATACCAGTTCTGCATTTCTACTTTGATGGTTTCAGAAGATGCCTGGTTGCTTAATAAGGTCTTATACATGATCTGGCAATCTTTCGGCCGTGGTCCCCAGGTGCCGATGTCTTTTCCGTCCGCATCCCGTACCACCAGCTTAGGGATTGACCGGGTGCCATTGGTCAGGTAATGCTCGATGTTATATGGCTCGCTATCTCTTAACTCAAATGACAGCTCGATCAGCGGGTTCAGGTCCGCCATCATTTTCATGAAAGGCACACTATGCGATGCATCACCACACCATGCTTCTGTAATCACTATCCATTGCTGTGGCGTTGTGATCTTCTCAACCAGTTCGGCCAGTTTAGGAGACAACTTTCCTGTCTTAAACCAGCGGCTCATGCGTGAGCGGTTCAGTTTCACGTATTCAAGATATGCATGATTGCTATATGGTGCGGTATGTTCTTCGGCGCTTTTGGATAAAATATCGTCAAATAGCGCCTGATATTCCGTAAAGGTCATAAACTTTAAATTACTTAAAAAAACGGTACAAAGTTCCGGCATTAGCATTTAATACAACGGTACTAATCGGAGAATATGTGGTAGAAATAGGTGCTGGAAATGGTGCTATGCTGCTTTTTTAGTTAGTACTACTGTTGATAGATGCCTTCTTTTTTACATGTTTAAATGAGTCTTTAGTAGTAATTTTTTGTTAAAGTGATTGTTAAGAAATCCGTCAGGTTTGTATAAAAGGCCCCGAGTCACTATATTTGCGAAAGTGGATATAGTGAACAGGTTAAGAAATAAATCAACAAAGGGGATAATATGGATGCTGCTGATGACGGTGTTCACAGTAAAGTCCTGCGAGTTTCTTATTGATTACTATACTGCTTACAAGTCTTGTGACATAGAGAATACCAATAACGACGAAACACGCGGTCCCGATACAAGCGAGGACTGTTTCAATAAAAGCGCTAAAAAGCTTTTTTCTTATTTTGAGAACGACTTAAATTTTACAGTTACCTGGGCAATTCCTCCATCCACTTTTAGGTGTGTGTACAGCTACACAATCTTTAAAGAACCGCTCAGGGATGTTCTCACGCCACCTCCACTCCATATAGCCTGATATTACATGTAAGGACGCAACGTGCTTTCCCGTACAGCGGGTAGGTCCGTATTGGCTGATAATGCCATGTTTTAGTTTGTTTTGGCGCATAACAGGAATGTATATGCGCAGGGGATCGTCATGTGTATATATCCCGCGGACAAGCGTATGCAACATTGTAGTATCACCACGCTAAATAGTTTATTTATTACCGGATATTAATATCTTTTTATGAAGAATAAGAAGCATGCCAATGCTCCTTCGCCCTGGCAAAGACTGGTGCGTTTGCTACATCATGAGCGTAGTTCCATTAACTACATTTTTATTTATGCCGTACTGATAGGTATCATCGGATTGACACTGCCTTTAGGTACGACGGCGGTATATAATCTGTTGTCCAATGGTTCTATGTATAGCTCCACCTACATACTGATAGCTGTAGTATTGATAGGTGTGGTGATCGTAGGCGCACTTTTAATTGGCCAGCTCACACTGGTTGAGTTTCTCGAACAGAAAATATTTGCAAAAGCGTCCATGGAATTCGCCTTCCGTTTGCCGCGTATTAAAAAAGAAGAGTTACACGGCGAACATCCGCCGGAACTGGTGAACCGCTTTTTTGATATCCTCACTATTCAGAAAGGTCTGACAAAACTGCTGGTGGACATCGTCGCTGCTGCCGTTCAGATATTTTTCAGTGCGATCCTGCTTTCGTTCTATCATCCTGTATTCATGGCAGTAGGACTTTTTGCCTTACTGGCGATTGCCCTGGTGATCCTGTTGTATTACAAACAGGGTGTACAGACCAGTATCGAAGAATCAGGCCATAAATACGAACTGGTGGCGCACCTGGAAGATGTAGCCGCTGACCTGGATAAATACCGTGGAAAGCCGGAAATGATGGATAAAGTCGTTAAGACCACTGACGAGATCACGGCCCGCTATCTCATGGCCCGTAATGACCATTTTAGTGTGTTGAAAAAGTTCTTTATCAGCTCTGTTGCCCTGCGTACCATTTTAATGGGAGGGCTGTTGCTCCTGGGTTCGTTTTTCGTAGTGGAAAGACAAATGACCTTCGGACAGTTTGTAGCTGCTGAAGTGATCATTGTACAGATCAGCTACGCAGTAGAAAAACTGATGACGAACCTGAACACTGTTTTTGACATGGTTACCGGTAGTGAGAAACTGGCTGTAGTAACTGATCTTGAATTAGAGGAGGGAAAATAAAATGGGGAAATTAGCACATAACAGCTTACACGATAAGCAGATAGAAACACTGGCGCCACAGTCCCAGTCAGAACTGATCAAAGTAAAGGGTTCACGTATACTGGGCAGGATCATTACCATTTGCCTCATCCTGCTGATCATTATTTTATTCCTGCCCTGGCGGCAGACGATCCCTGGTAAAGGGACGGTAACGGCGTTAAGGCCGGAGGACCGTCCGCAGACCGTACAGAACCAGATCGGCGGCCGTATCGAACGTTGGGCCGTACGCGAAGGACAGGAAGTGAAAAAAGGGGATACCATACTTGTCATATCAGAGACAAGCCAGTCCTATTTTGACCCGGAGCTGCCTTTACGTCTGGACGAGCAACTGGAAGCAAAGAAGGGTAGCGAAGCAGCAGCCATACAGAAGATGGATGCCACCAATGCACAGATACAGGCGCTCAGCAGCGGACTCCGTTATCAGTTATCAGCTGCCGAAAATAAAGTGCATCAGTCCGAGAACTATGTCAAGATAGATAGCGCTGACCTTGTGGCGGTGCAGAACTTTTATGAGACATCAAAAGCGCGTTTACAGCGTTACGAGTCTGGTTATAAAAACGGGCTCTTCTCTCTGACGGATATAGAAACCCGTCGACTGAAATTACAGGAAGACCAGGCCAAGGTGATCGGGCAGCAGAACAAGCTGAATAACTCGAAACAGGCCTTGTTAAATGCCCTTATCGACCTGGATAATATTAAAGCCAAGTACCAGGAATCACTGGCAAAGGCGCAGTCAGATATGAGCTCGGCTTTATCCAGTCGTGCGAGCGTACGCGGAGAGATAGCGAAGTTGCGTAATGATATCTCCAATATATCTATACGTCGGGCGCTCTACATTGTGCGTGCGCCACAGGACGGATTTGTGGTAAAGACGCTGAAGGCCGGTATTGGTGAGAACATCAAGGAAGGGGAATCCATCGCTACACTGCAGCCCCTGCATCCGCAGGTCGCAGCTGAGTTATATGTAAACGCGATGGATGTGCCGCTGATCCTGGATACCAGCGATGTGCGCCTGCAATTTGAAGGATGGCCTTCTGTGCAGTTCTCGGGTTGGCCTTCCGTAGCGGTTGGTACTTTCGCCGGTAAGGTATGGGCGATCGACCGTGTAAGCAGCAATGGCGGTAAATACCGTCTGCTGATAAAACAAGCCACTCCGGTACCGGAGAATGACGAAGCATGGCCTATACAGCTCAGACAGGGCTCAGGCGTCTATGGTCGTATTATTCTCCGCTCCGTACCCTTATGGTATGAGATATGGCGACAGCTGAACGGTTTCCCGCCAAGTCTGGAGAAAGAACCTTCTGAGAAAGAGTCGGGTAAGAAATGATAAAGCCGGTGTACACTTTATAAATATGAAGATGAAACTAAAACGTTATTTAGCTGCCGGCTTGTTCGTATTACTGCTGTTGCGGGTAAGCGCTTTTGCGCAGACCACGCCGGTGGCAGATACTGGCAGGATGTTTTCGCTGGAAGACCTGGAAGGAATTGTTTTCAGGCATCATCCCATCGTAAAACAGGCGGCATTATTAAGCGATATAGCAAAAGCCAATGTATTGCAGTCCCTCGGGTATTTTGACCCGGCGCTGAAAGCGTCCCTGGGACGTAAGTTATTCGGCAATACAGAATACTATAATAACTGGGGCGGTGAACTGAAAGTACCGCTGTATGTGGCAGGGGCCGACCTGAAGGTAGGGCATGAACGCAATGTAGGGCCGTATACAGCACCCGAAACATATACCGGTACATCCGGACTTACAGCGGTCGGTCTGAGCATACCCTTAGGGCAGGGACTACTGATCGATGCGCGGCGCAGTACCCTCTGGCAGGCCAGAGCGATGGTCAATTACGCAGAGGCAGACAAGGTGAAGCAGATCAACGGGGTGTGGTTTGAGGCCGTTAAAGACTATTGGAACTGGTATTATGCCTACCGGGAATATATGCTCGTCAGGGAAGGGGTAGATCTGGCCATGAAACGCTTTCGGGCGGTAAGCAGTCAGACGCTCATGGGAGACAAACCGCCGATCGATTCTATCGAAGCGGGTATTACCGTGCAGGACAGGGAGATACAGCTGGCAAAAAGCGTCATAGAAGTGCAGAATGCCATGCTGATACTGTCCAACCATCTCTGGAACGAAAATGGGGCGCCACTGGAACTGCCTGTTAATGCTATCCCGCAGGAGGTAGATCAGGACCTGGACCTGCCCAACAGGAACCTGTTGGACACTTTACTGGGTCAGGCTGACAGACAGCATCCGGAGCTGGTGAAACTGCGGGCGAAAGGCGATCAGCTGGATATTGAACGCCGGTACCGGCAGGAACTGCTGAAACCAAAGGTCAATATCAGTGGTGCATTATTATCCAGACGCAGGGACTTTGGTTCCCATATACCGGACTATTACGACTTTAACTGGAGTAATTATAAGGTAGGCGTAGAGGTCGCATTTCCCCTGTTTTTACGTTCAGAACGAGGTAAACTGAAAGAAGTAAAGATCAAACAGCAACAGGTAGACTATGACCTGCTGCAGTCCGGTCGTGAGATCAGTAATACCATTACGGCCTCATATAACAGTCTGACTGCCTATAAATCGCAAATGACCGTTCAGGTACAGAGTATCAACAACCAGCAAATACTGCTGGCAGGTGAGTTGCAGAAATTCGACCTGGGGGAGAGTACGCTGTTCCTGATCAATAGTCGTGAAAGCAAGCTGATTGACATGAAAATAAAGCGGGAGAGCCTTATCTCAGGTTATCAGAAGAAACTGGCAGAACTGTACTATAAAGCAGGTACAAGGCAGCCGCAACAAAACTTATAAACAGGAAGCGTCCCCTGAGAGGGACAAATATATCGATGGCAATCCCGGTTACTGCAGTAGCCGGGATTTTTGTTTTATGGACTTTTTTACCCCAGGTGCCTAAAAACTAGATACTTCACCATTTATTCCACCTCCCATGGGTGATATTTGCAGTAAGTAATACATAACAGGGTTGACATGGGAAAAAGCATTCCAGAGAATTATTTAAGCCGGAAAGCAGAAATAGCTGCACAGTTCATGCAGGTATTGAATAACCATATAGATGATTTTATGGCAGGACGTATCCAGAAAATGTATGAACTGAAAGAGATCGCCCAGGTCATGTGTCTGCATCCCGGACACGTGAGCCATATTGTGAAGTTACATACCGGGCATCACGCCTGTTACTTTTATGAACAGCGCATCCTGGAGGAAGCAAAAAAGTTATTGGCAGACCCTTCACTGCCCATTAAAAATATTGCGCATCGCCTGGATTATGATGTGTCCAATTTTACCAAGTTTTTTAAACGATTTACCGGACAGACACCTTCCGCATATAGAAAGTCATTATCAGATAGCTGAGCGACAAACAATAAAAACAAATCATAAGATGAATCAGTCAGAAATTATCATCGGGAAACATACAGCACATCCGTTAACTGTAAGAAAACCCGGTTACGGTACTATGCGCCTCACCGGACAGGATGTATGGGGAGAACCGGCAGACCGTAACGGCGCTATTCAATTATTAAGGAGAGCAGCGGACCTGGGCGTCAACTTTTTTGATACAGCGGATTTCTATGGTCCGGGTATCACTAATAAACTGTTGGCGGACGCTTTTTATCCTTATTCCGGCGACCTCATATTCGCAACAAAGGTCGGCGCTATCCGCGGAGCGGATAAAAGCTGGCAACCATATGCCAGACCGGAAGAACTGCGTAAAAGTGTTGACAATAATTTAAAGGAGTTAAAACTCGAGCAATTGCCTTTGGTACACTTTGGAAAAAGACAGGGTAGTCCGGGTGACTATGAGGAATCTTTTGAAGCAATGCTGGAATTGCAAAAAGAGGGAAAGATATTACACCTCGGACTGACCAATGTGAACGTGGCACAATTTCAATATGCTACAGCGAAAACGAGTATTGCCACGGTGGAGAATTTATATAGTTATACACAGCGGTTCACTGATCCGGAAAGTCCCTATGCTTTTCAGGGAGGCGAAGTACTGACCTACTGTGAGCAGCAGGAGATACCCTTCATTCCATTCTTCTCGCTGCAAACATCGTTACCCACTGAACAGGAAAAACTCAAAGAGGTGGCAGATGCCCATGGTCTTTCCGTGGCCCAGCTGAACCTTGTCTGGTTACTGCATAAATCTGAATGGATACTACCAATACCTGGTACAACATCTATCAGACATCTGGAAGAAAATATTGCAGCAGCCACTGTATCGCTTTCAAAAGAAGAAATGGATTTTCTTGGATGACTTAAATGCTTCACGCTCATTTATAAATAGCCTTCGGATCAATTCGAAGGCTATTTTTATGTCAACTATAAGTGATCATTGTGAGGCATTTTCTGCTGTATCCGGATTGCAGAGATGAAAAAAAAAGTGTACTTTCGTGTCGTTAGTTACCCCCATTGAATTTTTGAAAATAGTCATGCGAAAAAGTAATATTCATAATATTCCGTTTTAGCATTTTTAATGAATTGATAACATTGTTAAACCCTGAAACCCGCCACCAGATGTCTTTTCCTGATTGCGTAAAATGTTTTCCGCTTTTGATTATCGCACTCGATGCAGATGATGCAAATTTGTGACGCTTAGTTAATCCGATAAGCATTTATAACATTAGAAGACTACTTTTTGCATGTTGTTGTTACTGAATTATATGTAACAACATATGTAAGACCCTTATTGATCATTTCGTTCTTCAACCTTGACGTTAAAACATTTTATTGAATGAGACCCTCAGACGTGACACCCACAATTAGCCCAGGAGCACAGGAGCCCCGCGTAATGCCTTTTGCTGCTGCACCTCCTTTACAGCCTTTGATAATAGATATCACTGAAGAAGAAAAACTGGAAATTACCTACATCGGGAAAAAGCTGAAAAGAAAGTATAAAAGCTATGATGATCCCGGTTTTATTTCAATGCTGCACTTAAATGCATACACGCTGCTTCCGGAGCGTATTGCAAAGGTGCTGAGTAATTTCGGTACAGACTTTTCCGACCAGCAATACGGAGCTGTCGTATTGCGTGGATTAATAGAAATAGGTCAGGATGAATTAGGCCCCACACCACGTTCCTGGCAGGAAACCGACTATGAGAAGATCATGGAGTATGGCTTCATTTCCTCCTTATTACATGGAGCGGTACCATCCAAACCCGTGGAGTATTTCGCACAGCGAAAAGGCGGTGGTTTGATGCACGCCATTATTCCCGATGAGAATATGAGCTTCACACAAACAGGATCAGGTTCCCGTACAGATCTTTTTGTACACACGGAAGATGCTTTCCTGCACAATGCGGCTGATTTCCTGAGTTTTCTTTTCCTGCGGAATGAAGAACGCGTACCTTCCACCTTGTATTCTATCCGCTCTCATGGCAGACCGGATGCTATATTACAGGAGCTTTTCAAGCCGATATATAAGTGCCCGAAGGATGCGAACTATGCATCTGAAGAAGCGCTGGGCGACGATATCCGTACTTCCGTTCTCTATGGTAGCAGATCGGCTCCTTTTATGCGCTTTGATGCTGCGGAACAGATATATAATGAAGACGCCAGGCAGGAGCCTGAAGCCTTACATAATCTGAAAAGATTCTGGGAAGAGGCCCGTAAACTGATATATAATGACTTCATTCCTGCATCAGGTGACCTGATCTTTGTGAATAATCATCTCTGCGCGCATGGTCGGAATGCTTTCCTGGCGGGATTCAGAGAGGAAAACGGTCAGCTGGTGAAATGCGAACGTCGTCTTATGTTACGTATGATGAGCAAAACCAGCCTGATTAACATCCGTGAAGTAACCCACCCCGAAAACCCTTATCTCATCATGGAAGAGCACTACGGAAAAGTATACGGCTCTCACCTGGCAAACCTTTAATCAAACCCGGAAAAATAGCATCCACATATGAGTACTACCGCATTTGCAGGCTGGGAACAGCCGCTGCAGGACATTGTATTGCCTGTACAAGAGACCTATAAAGATATTTTTCATCAGGGATCAGCCGCTGAATATGAAAACGCCATCAATGGCGCGCGGGAATTGGTCACTAATTTCCTGCACAGGAATCGTCAGCCTTTCAGCGGCGTCTCTTCTACTGCATTGAAAGCGGCATTTGCAGCAGTAGATTTTGATACGCCATTACCTGATTACGAAAGTCTGCTGCAGGAAGTGCAGGAGCTATATGTAAAACACGCCACGGCTTTTCATTTACCTGCTTACATCGCACACCTGAACTGTCCGGTAGTGATACCTGCGGTAGCTGCTGAAGTACTGATCGCTGCGATCAACTCATCCCAGGATACCTGGGACCAGAGCGCAGGCGGCACACTGATGGAACAACAGCTGATCAACTGGACGGCGCGTGAGATCGGCTTCGGTACAGTAGCGGATGGCGTATTTACAGCAGGTGGTTCACAGAGCAATCTGATGGGCTTATTACTTGCAAGAGATCACTATGCGATCACAAATGGCGGTCATAATATTAAGAAAGAAGGATTACCTGCGGATGCTTCCCGTTACCGCATATTCATTTCAGAAAAAGCGCATTTCAGCAACCATAAGGGTGCTGCATTGTTAGGGCTGGGAGAGCAGGCATTAGTAGAAATAAAAACAGATGCACGCTTCCGTATGGATGCGGAACTGCTGGAACAAGCGATCGCCAGAGAGATACAACAGGGGAATATTCCCATTGCCATTGTGGCGACCGCAGGCACCACCGATTTCGGTAACCTCGATCCGCTGGCTGATATTGGCCGTATTGCGGCTAAATACAACCTGTGGTACCATATAGATGCTGCTTATGGATGTGGTCTGCTGCTGACCGAGAAATACCGCCATTTACTGAATGGCATGGAGACGGCACATTCTGTTACGATCGACTATCATAAATCATTCTTTCAGCCTATCAGCAGTAGTGCTTTTATCGTGAAGGACAGGCAATATCTGCGGCTGTTACGCATGCATGTTGACTATCTCAATCCCAAAGATGAAGATTACGACGATCTGAACCAGATCAATAAATCTATCATGCAGAGTACCCGCCGCTTTGATGCGCTGAAGTTGTGGTTCACATTACGCCTGATGGGTAAACAGAAACTGGGCGCTTATACAGAAACGATCATAGAAACTGCGGAGAAAGCGGCGGAAGTTATCGGACTGGACCCTGACCTGGAATTACTGAGTTATTCAGATATCGGTGTGATCCTGTTCAGATATGCCCCCGAACAGTATAATCCTGCTGATCTGGATGCCCTGAACCAATACATCAAGAAGACGATGTTCAATACCGGACTGGTATTAGTGGCCAGTACGCGCGTCAATGGCAACTTCTATCTGAAATTTACGATGCTGAACCCGTTGACCACCCTGGACGATGTACACTTCATTCTGAACACCATTAAAGAGACCGGTGCTGCATGGCGCCAATAAAAGCCGATCTTATGACTCCACAAACTAACAATATATCAGCAGCAGAAGCGGTCGCACATCTGCAACCGGATACCTGGCTGATGGTAAACAGACTGCATCTGCGTAAGATCATTGCAGAATTTGCACATGAACTGCTGATAACGCCTGTATTACAAACGACAATAGCCGGCTGGGGACATTATACCCTGTCGCCTGCGGAAGGTATTGAGTACCGCTTCCGCGCGCAGATACTCAGCCTGGACCACTGGCATATCGATACTGCTTCAATTGAGAAAGCAATCAACGGTGTAGCTGTGCCTTTGGATGCAGTACACTTTATTACAGAGTTCAGTGAGCAACTGGGTTTTGATCCTGTGTTGTTACCCACTTATCTGGAAGAGATCATCAGTACGCTGTATGGCAGCGCCTATATGCATACCTATAATACCACCACAGCGGCTGAATTAACGGCTGCAGACTACCAGGATATAGAACATGCCATGATGGCCGGACATCCTTGTTTTGTGGCTAATAATGGCCGTATAGGGTATGATACAGTGGATTACCGTAAGTATGCCCCGGAGGCAGCCACGCCTTTCAAGGTGATCTGGCTGGCTGGTCATAAAAGCAGGACGGTATTTACTGGTATAGATACACTGCAATATGAAGAAGTATTACAACAGGAACTGGACACCGATACGATCGCGGCCTTCTATGGTATCCTGGAAGAGAAAGGACTGCAACCGGATGATTATTACCTGATGCCGATCCATCCATGGCAATGGTATAATAAGCTGGCGAGCATCTTCTCTCCTGATATAGCTGCGAATAACCTGGTATGCCTGGGATATGGTAAGGATGAATATCTGCCACAGCAATCTGTGCGTACCTTATTCAACGTCACGACACCTGAACGCTTCTATGTGAAGTCGGCATTGTCCATACTGAACATGGGCTTTATGCGTGGTCTTTCCCCATATTATATGCGTACGACCCCGGGCATCAATGAATGGGTGGCTGGTATTATTGAAGGAGATGCCTATCTCCGGCAAAAGGGATTCACCATGCTGAAGGAAGCCGCGACCATGGGTTATACCAATCACTACTTTGAAACAGCGATCAAGGGTGAGAGCGCCTATAAGAAAATGCTGGCAACACTCTGGCGGGAAAGTCCGGTGGGTAAATTAGCACCAGGACAGCGCCTGATGACAATGGCCGCCTTACTGCACGTGGATGCACATGGTCAGGCGATGCTGCCTGCTCTGATCAAAGCTTCCGGCCTGGATATCACCACCTGGTTACAACAGTATATGGATTGCTATCTGAGTCCGCTGTTACATTGTTTCTATTACTACGACCTGCGTTTTATGCCACACGGTGAAAATGTGATCCTCATACTGGAAAACAATGTACCGGTGAAAGCGATCATGAAAGATATCGCAGAAGAAGTAGCAGTCGTGAACAGTGAACTGGACCTGCCGGAAAATGTAAAACGCATCGTCATTCCGGTACCGGAAGAACTGAAGATACTCTCCATATTCACCCAGATATTTGACTGCTTCTTCCGCTTTGTATCGCCTATCCTTGTGGAACATGCGGATTATCCGGAAGAACAGTTCTGGGCCCTGGCGGCGGAATGTATCCAACGTTATCAGCAGTTGCATCCTGAGCTGGAAGAGAAGTTCAAACGCACCGATCTGTTTGCGGACGAGATCATCAAAACCTGTCTGAACAGGCTTCAGATACGTAATAACCAACGTATGATCGAGCCTAATAACCCTTTCAAAAGCCAGCAGTTTGCCGGTACGTTCAAAAATCCATTGGCGGCCTTTAAGCACAGACAGGTAGCGGTCGTTTAATTATTTAAAGATACTGACATGTTTAATACAGTTACTCCCCGGGAAGCAGTGGCACACCTGCAACCGGACATATGGGCCCGCGTCAACCGCCTGCACATCCGTAAGATGATCGCGGAATATGCGCATGAACAGATCATACAACCTTCCTACAGACATGTAAAACAGGGATGGGTGGTGTATGTACTGACGGCCGATCAACCCAATACAGAATATCGCTTCCGCGCAAAAATATTACGCCTGAACCATTGGTACATCCTGACGGAGTCCATTGAGAAGATGGTGAACGGACAACCCGCTCCGCTGGATGCACTGGCATTCATCGTAGAGTTCAGTGAACAGTTGAATATGGACCCGGCCATGTTGCCGGTATACATGGAAGAGGTGGCAGCAACCCTGTATGGTAGTGCTTACATGCACGTACAGGGTGGGCCTTCTTCCGCATACCTGGCCGGGGCGGATTACCAGGAAATAGAACATGCCATGACCGGGCATCCCCGCTTTATTGCCAACAATGGCAGGGTAGGATTCGATGCGAGTGATTACCGCAGTTTTGCCCCGGAAGCAGCACAGCCAATGCCTTTACTATGGTTAGCCGGCCATCAGAGCTGCACAGAGTTTACCAGCATAGCCCCATTGGAATATGCACAGGTAAAACAGCAGGAACTGGGTAGCCAGGCAGCTGATTTTGATGCCATACTCACGGGCAAAGGATTACAGCCAGCTGAATACATTTATATACCCGTGCATCCATGGCAATGGTATAATAAGCTGGCCAACATTTTCGCGCCTGATGTAGCGGCTAATAAACTGGTATTGCTGGGCTACGGTCAGGACCAGTATCTGCCACAACAGTCTATCCGTACTTTCTTTAACATAGATAATCCGGGTAAGTACTATGTCAAGACAGCCCTTTCTATTCTGAATATGGGGTATGTACGCGGCTTATCGCCTTACTTCATGCGTACGACGCCCGGTATTAACGAATGGGTGAATAACTTGGTATTACAGGATGCTTATCTCCAGGAGACAGGCTTCTGTACGCTCCGTGAGATCGCCACTACCGGTTACTCCAATCATTACTATGAGCAGGCGACGAAGACAGATAACCCTTACAAGAAAATGCTGGCCGCATTATGGAGAGAAAGCCCTTTATCCAAAATACAGCCCGGTCAGCGGATTATGACCATGGCTGCCCTGCTGCATACCGATACGCAGGGAGAGGCTTTGTTGCCCGAACTGATACAGCTATCCGGTCTGGATGCAGATGTATGGTTACAGCAGTATATACATGTTTATATGAGTCCGCTGTTACATTGTTTCTACCAGCATGATATGGTGTTTATGCCGCACGGTGAGAACATCATATTGGTACTGGAAAACCATGTACCGGTACGTACCATCATGAAAGACATCGGAGAGGAAGTATCTGTGCTCAGTGCAGACGTTCCATTGCCGGAAATCGCCAGCCGCTTACGTGTGAGCGTACCTGACGAGGTAAGGACCCTGCCTTTATTCACGCAGATATTTGATGGTATTTTCCGCTTTATAGCAGCCATTCTGGAAGAGCATATGGATTATCCTGAGAAACGTTTCTGGGAACTGGTCGCACAGGTGATACTAACCTACCGGGAGAGACATCCGCAACTGGAACAGAAGTTTCAACAGTATGACCTGTTTGTAAAGGAGATCAGTCCGGATGCATTGAACCGCTTACAGATCAGTAATAACCGTCAGTTACGCAACAGGGCGAATCCTTTTGATGTGCCGTCAGTTGGTATCGTAGAGAACCCGATAGCGGCTTTCAGTCCATCGCCGTCTTACACTAAAATGGTGACCGTATGAGAAAGATAGCCGGTGTTATTTGTCTGCTTTCTTTTATCTGTATCCGTGTTTTGGCGCAAACGCCAGAGCAGGTATTGATAGAAGCCATGACCTCCCGGGAACTGGCGGCACGTATGGCAGCAGGAGCAAATACGGTATTGATCTTCAGCGGAGGTACAGAGGCATCCGGTCCGCATCTGGCATTAGGTAAACACAACTACCGTGTATACCGCTATGCCGCGCAGATCGCCGATAGCCTCGGTAATACGCTTGTAGCGCCGGTACTTCCTTTTGCGCCTAATAGTCCGGTACTGGAACGTTATCCGGGCACCATTTCATTGACCGATCAGACCTTCTCTGATGTGAATGAACAACTGGTGCGGAGTATGGTGAATTCCGGCTTCCGTTATATCATCCTGATGAGCGATCATTTTAACAGTCAGCGTCCTTTAAAAACGCTGGCTGCAAGACTGGACAGTACACTTCGTCCTAAAGGCGTACGGGTTTTCTTTTCGAGTGATGGATATGCGAAGGCAAGAGCGCAGATAGAAGCCGGTATCGCCCGTCAGGGAATAGTGCCCGGTGGTCATGGCGGTTTGTGGGATACGGCGGAAACATGGGCCGTATTACCTGCTGCCGTACGTACGGCTTATCTGGCCGCGGGAGATACGACACACCTGGGGAACGGTCCGCTGGATGCTGCCGGCGTATCCGGAGACCCCTGTCTGGCTACACCCGAACAGGGCAGACTGTTTGGTCAGCTGCGTGTGCAACTGGCCGTACAGGAAATACGTCAATGGCTGTCACAGGTAAAACAATAAAAATGAATACACAGGTTATGACTGCCATCATTAACAGCTATTGCAGAGGGTTTTCCAACTGGAGCTGTTATGAAGGCATCCCGAAATATGATCAGGCACTTGCAGACTACTTCATTACAACAGGACATCAGTTGCATTTACGGCTGGACTTTAGTGCAAATGGACACGAAGTGTTTATTCCGTTCCGTTATTTCTCTGAAAGCGGTTATCATGTATTTGACTATCCGGCAATAGAGAGAACGCTTGCCGATGATCAGATCAATACGATCGATGCTGCGCGTCTGCTGACAATAATGGCAAACCATCTGAAACAGGCATATCCTGCCATACAGCTGGAACAGGCACTGGACAGGTTATCTGCTTTCCCTTGTCCGTCGAAGCTGGAAGGAGGGAATGTAGCAGCGTTCAATACACTATTGTCGGTGGCGGATATAAACGGTCAAGCGGTACCGGAGCAATGGCTGGTACAGAACGTATTACCGATGGTGGCTTGTCTGGGTTACCGGCAACAGGCAGATGAAACACAACTGCTAAGCGCCATCTACGAAAGATGTGAACAATCACTGGTAGATCATCCTTTGCTGAACAGTAATAAACTGTCTGTCCCCAATGAACTGTTATCCTTTCTGTTGGGGGAAGATAAAGTGACACGTCCTTATCCGAATCCATTACACAAGGCTTTCTTTTCAGCTACGCTTATTCAGCCTGCGGGGAAAGGCCCGGTATATAGCCGCTATTTTCCGAAAGATGATATCACTGTCAGTATACGGCCATTTGATATCGGCCGTGATCTCGAAATGGTGCATGAATGGTTTAACCGTGAACATGCAAAGAAGATCTGGAAGATGGACTGGCCCCTGCGTGAGCTGGAGTTATACTATCGTACCATGTTGCCGGGAAACTGGTCGCATAGCTATATCGGAGAGATCAACGGTACGCCCAGTTACAATTTTGAAGTGTATTGGGTTGTGCGGGATATGCTGGCGGACTATTACGATGCGTTGCCAACGGATTATGGTACGCATCAGTTTATTGCGCCGGTAGACCCTAAGCTGAAGTTCTCATCTCCTTCTACCCAATGTATGCTTGACTGGGTATTTGCACAGCCGGAAGTAGGTAAAATGGTAGGAGAAGGGTCTGTAGAATCCCTGGCAGCACTGATGAACAAAGCACATGTCGGCTTCCGTGTAGAAAAGGTGGTCCAGATGCCACACAAGAAGGCCAATCTCAATTTCTGTTATCGTGAATGGTATTGGGCGAAGTTTCCTGAAAACCAGCATCTCGCAACACAATCCATTCCAACAATCAAACAAACAACGCATGAAACAGTCTCCCGTATATAATCTTATTGGTATCGGCATTGGCCCCTTTAATCTGGGCCTTGCTGCGCTGCTGCATCCTGTAAAAGATGTCAGTGCTGTATTTTTTGATCAGTCAGAAGGCTTCGACTGGCATCCTGGTCTGATGTTGCAAAGCGCCACCTTACAGACACCATTTATGGGTACTGATCTGGTAACGATGGCTGATCCGACCAGCTGGTTCAGCTTTCTCAACTTCCTGAAACAGACAGGCCGTTTGTATCCATTCTTTATCAGAGAGAGTTATTATATGCTGCGCAGAGAGTATAACCTTTATTGTCAGTGGGCAATAAAACAATTGCCTTCCTGCCGTTTCTCGCATAAAGTATCGCGCCTGGCCTACAAAGATGGTGTGTATGAAGTGACCGTACAGCAAACCAAAACAGGCGACGTGACTACCTGGTACGCAGAAAAGCTGGTATTGGGCACCGGTACGCAGCCGTATACGCCTTCTTTTATAAACAGGGAGCAACTGCCTGGCGTCATACATACCTCCGCTTATTTGCCGAATAAGGCAGATATACTTGAGAAAGGGGACGTAACGATCATTGGCTCCGGACAGAGCGCTGCAGAGATATTCTATGAGCTGTTGCCGGAAACAGCGAATGGCTTACAATTGAACTGGTTTACACGGGCAGACAGGTTCTTCCCGATGGAGTATTCAAAACTGACCCTGGAACTGACGTCTCCGGAGTATGTGGACTATTTCTATGAAATGCCGCCGGAACGCCGCAGAAAGGTACTGGCTGCCCAGAATACGCTCTTTAAAGGGATCAACTATGATCTTATCAATGAGATATTTGATACCATGTATGAGATGAGCGTAGGCGGTAAGAAGCTCAATGTACAGTTGAACACCAATAGCGAACTGACGGACATTACGCCAGGCATTGGCAACGACGCATATACCTTACACTTCAATCACGTACAGCAACAGCGCCGCTTCACACTGGATACAAAGTCTGTGATACTGGCAACTGGTTATAAATACAATGAACCTGCTATTGTCAGCGGTATTGAAGAGCGTATCCGTCGTACGCCGGATAACCTGATGGATGTACACCGCAACTACACCATAGATGTTCAGCACAGCGAGATCTTCGTACAGAACGCAGAACTGCATACACATGGTTTTGTAACGCCTGACCTGGGCATGGGCGCTTATCGCAATTCACACATCGTTAATGCAATTGCAGGAAGAGAAGTGTATAAGATCGAAGAGCGCATCGCCTACCAGGATTTCGGTGTTATCAATGTCAAAGAAACTGCTAATGATTTAGCCATCCTTTAACGTTAAACCATTATTACGAATGAATGCTGTGCTGCTGAGAGCCCGTTCTATATTGAATCTGTTCAGAAGTGCGATTGCCGGTACGGAGAAAGACTTTACCTCCGGGAGCGTCAATCGCGCCACCTTTCTGTTGTCTGTACCCTCTATGCTGGAGCTGGCGATGGAATCATTATTTGTGATGGTAGACCTGCTATTTGTAAGTAGTCTGGGTGAAAGGGCGATCACCATTGTGGGGATCGTCAATTCTGTGATCATCATTTTCCACTCTGTAGCGATGGGCCTGAGTATTGCTGCTACCGCTGTCATATCCAGACGGGTAGGAGAAAAGAAGCCACGTACTGCCGGTCTTGCAGCCATGCAGGCCATCTACCTGGGAGTGACCATCTCTGTCATCTTCAGTATACTATCGATCACTTTTAACAGGAGTATCCTGCACCTGGCCGGCGCATCCGCTGAACTGGTACATGAGGGCGATCTGTTCTCGCGTATTATGTTTGGCTGTATTCTGCTGGTCGTGATGCGTGTCCTGATGAACGGGATATTCCGTGGCGCAGGTAATGCTGCTATGGCCATGCGTACGCTGTTATTATCGAACGCCGTGAATGCCGTACTATGTGCTGTGCTCATCTTTGGCGTCGGGCCGATCCCGTCCTTTGGTTTATTAGGCGCAGCCATGGCCACCGGTATCGCCAATCTTGTAGGGGTCAGCTATCAATGCTGGTATTTTGCCAAAGCTGAAAAGGTGATCCAGATCGGCAGACAACAACTGATGCTGGTACCGGCTATCATTAAACGCATCTGTAAACTGGCGGCCTCCGGCACCCTGCAATACATTATTCCTTCTTCCAGCCGCTTCCTGATGATCATTATCGTTGCGAAGCTGGGAGAGAGCGTCCTGGCCGGATATATTGTGGCTAACCGTATCATCATGTTCACCGTACTACCTGCATGGGGAATCGCGAATGCTGCCGGTGTACTGACAGGACAGAACCTGGGCGCCGGACAGCCGGAAAGAGCAGAACAGTCGGTCTGGAAAACGGGCGCCTTCAACATGTGTTTTCTGGGTAGCATAGCATTATTTCTGCTGGCATCAGGAGAAAGTATTGTACATATTTTCACCCGTGAACAGACAGTTGCGCAGAATGCGGCGCTCTATCTCCGTTATATGTCCATCGCTTATTTTTTCTTTGGATATACAATGGTGATCTCCCGCTCATTGAATGCGGCCGGTTCTGTGAATGTGGTCACCCTGTTGTATGTGCTGATGTTTTATATCACACAGCTACCGCTGGCCTGGTTCTTAGGTATACACTCCAACTGGGGCCCACAGGGTATATTTATTGCTATTCTGGCATCTGAAATCGTATTGGCCGCTGCTTGTCTTATTGTCTTCCGTAGCGGTAAATGGAAAAAAGTAAAGATCTGATCTAAAAATATTGTCTTATGAACGCAACTCAAACACTACACGATATTATTGCAACTGCATTATCCATACCCGCAGAACAGGTAACAGATGATCTTAGTTATCAGAGTATCCCTGAGTGGGACTCTGTATCGCATATCTATCTTATCACCGAACTGGAAGCTGCTTTTGATATTACTATTGATACGGACGAAGTACTGGAAATGAGCAGTGTGGAAAAAGTAAAGGAAACCCTTAGAAAGCATAACATAGAGATATGAGTTTATACGGATTGATCGCACAGAATAAAAGTCTCCGGTATCTTGATGCAGTCACCGGGGACAGTTATACGCTGCAGGACCTGATGAAGGACGTCTGGGATATTACAGAAAGACCTGCATTGGCATTTCTGTACCTGGATAATTCCATCGCATCAGTAAAGCTATTGTTACAATGTCTGAATAGCAGATTAACCCTGGCGCTGTTAAGTCCGAAGTTACACCTGGATTATAAACAGCGGCTGGAAGAAGTATATGCGCCTTATTACATTTACGATGTAACAAGGACCGACATACCCGACTGGGACTTACAGGAGAACATGCTTTTCTGTAACAGGAAAGGCATCCGGAATGTAATACATCCTGATATTAAGGTGTTGCTGAGTACTTCCGGGACGACAGGCTCGCCCAAGTTTGTAAAGTTATCAGAGGATAATCTGGAGCAGAACGCCCTGTCCATTCTTGACTATCTGCCTGTTAACAGCAACGATGTTACGCCGTTGAACCTGCCGGTATTCTATTCATATGGATTGTCAGTCTTCACGACTAACAGCATTGCCGGCGGACAGATCGTATGTGGTAACCGGGATGTGGTACAGAAGGAATTCTGGGAAGACATGGAGCGCTATGGTTATACTTCGGTGGCAGGCGTACCTTATGTATATGAGATGTTGCACCGGATCGGTTTTCATCGTAAAGAATATCCTTCATTGCGATATATGACACAGGCCGGTGGAAAATTGAATGGAACACTGATCAAATCTTTTGGCGAATACCTGGCAGACAGGAACAAACAGTTCTTCGTCATGTATGGTCAGACGGAAGCAACTGCCCGCATGGCCTATATGCCGCCGCAGGACCTGCTCACTAAGAACGGCTCCATTGGTAAGCCGATCAAAGGGGGGCAGTTCACTTTGGCGCCTGATACGAATGAACTGTTATACAGCGGACCGAACGTATTTGGTGGTTACGCAGTGACCGCAGCCGATCTGACCACTTTTGAGCGTTTGCCGGTATTACATACCGGTGATGTCGCTATCTGTGATGAGGAAGGGTATTATTACATTACGGGCCGTTTAAAACGATTTGTGAAGCTGTTTGGCACACGTATCAACCTCGATGAAGTGGAAAGCATTCTGAAGCAGGAAATACAGGGAGAAACGTTTGCCTGTGTCGGTGTTGAGGACAAACACCTGCTGGTGTTCCACCGGATCACCGGATTGGAGGAAAGTTATATAAGATCGTTGCTGGCTAAAAAGCTCGGTCTGCATCCGACAGCCTTTAAGGCACAGCTGGTGGAAGATTTTCCATTGACGCCTAACGGCAAGTTGGATTATACCGCTTTGCAAAAGCAGGATATTCCACAGGTACAGCATTAAGTTGTTTAACCAATAAAAGAGAGAGGGTGTCTGCCATCAGTTGGCGGACACCCTCTCTCTTTTATTATCCAGATAGCTTAGAATCGCACCGCGATGCTACCGAGGAAGTTCAGTTGTTTTTGTGGCGTACCTACCGGGTTCCAGTATTCCTGGTTCAGCAGGTTATTCGCTTTCACAGACAATCTGAATTTAGGCTGATCGTAGTAGACAGTGGCGTTGACCAATGTATAGCTTGGCAACACAAAGGTGTTGGTAGCCTCAAACCAGGAGTCGGCGATATAGTTGGCGCCTGCACCAAAACCAAGGCCTTTTGCCTTACCGCGTGTCAGATGATAGCTGATCCAGATGTTGGCTACATCTTTCGGACTGGCGGTCACATATTTGCCTTGCAGGGCAGGGCTGGCATTGGTATATTTGTTTTCGTTGTGTGCGTAACCAGCTACGATATTTAAGCCTTGTACAGGGCTGGTAGTGATATCCGCTTCATAGCCCTTGCTGTGTTGTGTACCGTCCTGACGGGTAAAGGTCTTACCATCCTGTACTTCTGTACGGGTGGAGTTTGTTACGGCGATGTCATAATAGCTGGCGCTTCCACTCAGTTTACCCTCGATCAAGTCCACCTTTACACCGCCTTCCCACTGATTGCCATACTGCGGTTTCAGGGCAAGAATGGTGTTGTCCGGTTGGGTTACAGGGCCCAGGTTCACGAACCCGTTCATATAGTTACCGAAAATGGATACTTTCTCTTTTACGACCTGGTATACCAGTCCGAATTTAGGGGACAGCGAGTTCTGGCTATATTCTCCGGTGTATTTGCCGGTGGCGATCGCATAGGTGCCGTCCGTCGTAAAACGGTCAGCACGTAAACTCAGCATCGCCATCAGCGAAGGCGTGATATTAAATACATCTGAAATATAAGCGCTGTAATTGTATGCCTTGGAAGTAGTGCCGACAAATCCCTTTTGGTAAGCCAGGGCATTTATTTTCTCCGCACTGATATCCGGTAACGGATTATTGATGTTTACCTTATCATATGATACAGTGGCGCGGTACAGCTGATTGTAGTTATAGTTGTAGTCCAGTCCGATAACTACCCTGTTCCTGAAGGAACCGATGTAGAAATCACCGATAAAGTTCTGTTGCAGCTGGATGTTACCAAATGTCTCCGGTGTCTGGTTCCTGACAGTACGGTTCATCATGGAATCACTTACCAGTGACAGGGTAGTCCATAACAGGTGTTTGTAAAAGCCTTCAGAATACAGGTAGTTGGTCTGGGAGGTCCAGCTGTCAGAAATTTTGTATTCTGCCTGTGCCTGGATGTTATTGATACCATTGGATACATCTACGCTGTTATTAATATAAGAGCGTTTGTAGCCAATAGGCAGGTCTTTAAAGCTACGGGCGGTCACTTTGCTCATCGAGTCTATACCAAAGGAAGTCGTGGTATAGGAAGCCCTTGTCAGTTCAACGTCGAGCGTCAATTTCAGGCGGTCGGTCAGCTGATAGGTGATAGTAGGTGCGATCGTATAGTTTTTAGCATAACCCTGGTCCTGGAAGGAACCTTCTGTCTGGGCGCCTGCGTTCAGGCGGAACAGGAGTGTCTTTTCCTTATTGAGGGGCGTATTGATATCTGCGGTGATACGACCGAACTGGAAACTGCCGCCGGTAAGGCTGACCTCACCACCGAAGGTGTCATAAGGTCTTTTGGTAACGTAGTTGAATACGCCGCCAAAGGTGGTATTACGGTTACTGCCAAACAAAGTACCGGAAGGGCCTTTGATCACCTCCACTCTTTCCAGAATGATCGGGTTCAGTGGGACGATGGCGCTGGTAACCATACCGTTACGCATACCTGTAGCATTTGCAAAACCACGGATGGTCAGACCCTGGGAGCCACCGGCAGCAAAATTGGGTACTGCTCCGGGAATGTTACGGTATAGGTCAGTTCTTTCGGTGATCACCTGTTCTTCGATCAGTTCTTTACCCGCTACCTGGTATACCTGTGGGTTTTCCAGATTTTTAATGGGGAGACGGGCGATCTGCTCGCTTTCCCTGCGACTGAATTTATTCTGATTGGAGGTGATGGATATTTCCTTCAGCTGTGTACTGGATACCTGCAATTGCAGCGCGACCTCTGTCACTTTTCCTTTTTCCACACTTACTTCCTCCTGTAAAGGGGCGTAGCCCACCAGGGATACCTCCAGCTGATGACGGCCGGCGGGAACATGCGAGATGGTAAATGTACCATCCTCATTCGTAAGTGTTGTCTTTTTTGCACCTCTTATCATAATAGTTACCGCGGATGCAGGGCGGTTGTCGTTGGTTGTTATTTTGCCTTTAATGGTACCAAAATCATTCTCTTCATTCACGGACGCCAAACAGTAGAAAGGTAACAATAAGAGGAAAATCTGTAGAAATTGCCTCATGGTGTGATGGGTGTAATTTCCGCAAAATTGGCGCAGTCAGCCGTATATACCCTTTAACAATCCGGAAAAGATTTTACGCAAAGCGGAAAAAGTTTCCGGTGACAGGGAAAGCTTGCGGGCTAATGTTTCTCCGTATTTCCGGCCTATTTCTTCGATTACACCCTTACTACGCCGCTATTTAGCCGCTATCTGTACGCTCATGAGCGAAGAGGTAACGGTGTAATCGCGGTGTAGTAACGGTATACAGCGAAGGAAATATCAGTAATGACAGGAGTAGTTGCAATAGCGGATTCAGGCATAAATATTTACGCAGATCAGAAAAGTGTCAGCTGTCGATGAGAAAGCTGTAAGGCACACTTAAATGATGTGATTAAATATAAGTTGTTGTAAATCAATATAATGTAATTTTGTTTTCAGCTCCGTCACTACATAATTCTCATTTTTTGCTACAAAACTTACAGTCCTAACGACCTATAGAACGGTACTTTATACCAGCCAATATAAATTCCACCATGAAGAGTACGTTACGTTTTTCAAAAACGCCGGCAGGGCGATCGTGTGCTCCTGCGGTATCATTTCTTATCTGGCCCACCCACCTTACGGCCGCAATATTTAAATACATCAGGAACACTGAGGGGCAATTCCACCACTGAGCCTCAGACACTCATTCCTGCATCCCTGGTTTGCCAAGACCCGTTAAAACCAATTTCAAATGAAGAGAATTCCAACGCTTGCTGCACGTTTGCTGCTGATCAAACTGCTATTATTTTTTGGGTTGCTGGCGAATGCCCAGAACCGGACTGTCAGGGGGAAGGTTACGTCAGCCGACAAGGGGACGACACTGGCCAACGTAACCGTATTATTAAAAGGGGGGAATACCAGGACGACCACTGATGCCAACGGTACCTTTTCTATCCCGGTACCGGATAACAAAGCCGTATTGCTGTTCTATTTAGTGGATTACACCACCCGGGAGGTACCTGTATCGGACAAGAGTACCCTGGACGTCACCCTGGAATTAAAGAATGAGAACCTGGGGGAAGTGGTCGTTGTAGGATATGGAACGGTGAAAAAGTCGGACGTGACGGGCGCCGTTGTATCCCTGAAATCAAAAGACCTCACACCGGGCGCTAATATCAACGTCGAGCAGACATTAATGGGCCGTGCTTCCGGTGTACAGGTATACCAGAAAAGCGGGGAACCTGGTAGTGCGATGAGCGTAAAAATCCGTGGCGCCAGTTCTATTACTGCCGGAAATGACCCTTTATATGTCATTGACGGGATGCCCGTGAATAACCTTGCTCCGGTTACGGGTAGCGGCGCCGGCTTCGTAGCCACGCCCAATCCCCGTAATCCGCTGAACAGTCTGAACCCGGCGGATATTGAGTCCGTCGAAATATTAAAGGACGCTTCTGCTACCGCTATCTACGGTTCCCGTGGCTCTAACGGCGTAGTGATGATCACCACCAAAAAAGGGAAGAGTGGACGGCTGAGCGTTAACTACAGCACCTATTATGGGGTGCAGAAAGCTTCCAATTCACTGGAAATGCTGACCGGTCAGCAATATAAAGATGTATTGAACGCCATTATTGACGATGGCGGGGGCGTTGCTTCTGAAAGGGTGACCAATGACCCGGTCAATGTAGACTGGCAACAGGAACTGTACCGCTCCGCCAATGTACAGAGCCATGACCTGTCTTTATCCGGCGGAAAGGATAACACGCGGTTCTATGCATCGCTGGGTTATTTTAACCAGGAAGGCGTATTGCAGAATTCTTCCGTAAAGAGATACACCGCACGACTGAACCTGGAAAATAGCGTGGCACAGAAATACGCGTTTGGCATCAATTTCAATACCTCTTATATACGGGATAACTTCAACTCTGTAGGGATCGGCGTAAATGAGAACGCCAGCGCCTTATACGCCGCTATCAACTACGATCCGAGCTATCCGATATTCAATCCGGATGGTAGCTATAACCGCTCTCCGTTTATGACCACCATCGATCACCCGCTGATCCTGGCAAACGGACAGTATGCCAATAGTGATGGTTTCCGGACTTTCGGTACCATATACGGAGAGTACTTTTTCGTGCCAGGACTTTCGCTTAAAGTAAGAGGCTCCGGGGATGTGAATATTACCCAGCGCAATACCTGGCTGGACCCTTCTACGATATTGGGTGCTCCTACAGGTGGTATCGCCTCCATTAATACCGGTAACGTGAACTATTACATGGGAGAGGCAACACTGAACTACAAAAAGGACTTTGGGCAGGACCATGCTATCAGTGCAGTGGCGGGCGCCACCTCTGAGCACTTCGGTTCCAATTCCTTTGGTGGTAACGGTCGTGGATATGCATTACCCGACCTGACGTATAATGCGATCGGTACAGGTAACAGTACCCTCAATCAGATAGGTAGCGGCCGTGCATCTACAAAGATCATCTCCTTCCTCGGAAGGGTTAACTATAGTTATAAGGACCGTTATCTGCTGACTGCCAGTTTCAGGGCAGATGGATCGTCCAGGTTTGGTGTGAATAACCGTTTTGGTTATTTCCCTTCTGTCGCACTGGGCTGGAAAATGCATGAGGAATCTTTCCTGAAAGGCGTCAGCTTTATCGACGAACTGAAATTCAGACTTAGCTATGGTGTGATCGGCAACCAGTCGATCGCCAACTATCTTTATATCACTACCTTCTCCGGCGGCGGGGACGCTGTCTTTGGAGGAAACCGTTATACCTCTCTGGCGCCTTCCCGTGTAGCCAATCCGGACCTGAAATGGGAGGCTGCCAAACAGGCGGACATCGGTATTGACTTTGCGTTCTTCGATAGTCGTCTTACAGGTTCTCTTGAATATTATGAAAGACGTACCTCTGATCTGCTGCTCGATCTGCCTCAACCATTGAGCACCGGATTTGCGGTAAAAACGCAGAACATCGGCCGTATGAAAAATACCGGTATTGACCTGCATATCGCTGCTGATGTGCTCCGCAGTAAACAAGGTCTTAACTGGAACATCGGTACTGTACTCTCGACCGTAAAGAACCGGGTGTTAAGCCTCGGTCCGCTGAAACAGATCATTACAGGTGGTGCAGGTTTCATTACCAATGCCAGTATCATCAAACCGGGTGAATCGCTGGGTTCTTACTACGGATATGAAGTACTGGGCGTATGGCAGACACATGATGATTTCTCCAACGCGCCAACTGGCGTGAAACCAGGTGATCTGAAGTTCAGGGACCTGGATAATAATAAACAGATCAATGCGGACGACCGTGTCATTCTTGGCAAATCATTACCTGATTTTACCTACGGGATCACCAATACCTTCGGCTTCAGAAGAGTATCTCTTTCTGTATTCCTGGAAGGTTCTAAAGGCGGTAGCGTATTGAACAATGCGGCTATTGACAGTTATTTCCCTATCAGTTTCAGAAGGAACAAACTGGCAAAACCTTACCTGAACCGCTGGACGCCGGAGAACCCGACCAATGAATATCCTTCATTCGTCAACCCGACATCACAGGGACAACAAACCGTGAATTCAAAGACCGTAGAAGATGCTTCTTACCTGCGTCTGCAATCTGTAAGGCTCAGCTACGATTTCAATTTGCATAATAAAGTGATAAAAGGGCTACAGGCTTATGTGACCGGCCAGAATCTGTTCACCATCACCAAATACTCGGGCATTGATCCTGCTGTCAATTCCATTGGTGATGATATCCTGAAAATAGACTACAGCTCTTACCCGATGACACGCAGTTTCCTGTTCGGGTTAAATGTTCAATTCTAAAAATGATTTTATGCAAAAGTTTATCATACTGTCTTTAATCATCGTCGCTATACTTACCCAGACCGCATGCGAGAAAGCACTGGATGTTACGCCTCCGGGAGAGTTCGCCCCCGGCAATGTACTGACAACAGAGAAAGGGATCAGGTCTGTCTTGTTTTCTGCTTATGCCGGTATCCAAAATCCGACACCTACCCGCTACCTGATCAACAATGCAGAAGTAACAACTGATGTTGGTTATAACACCGGCGGTGCGGAAAATCTCACACTGGTACAGCTGATCAATTTTACCTGGGATGCTTCGCTGGGCACTTTGCAGGCAGATGTATGGGCGCCTACCTATCGCACAGTGCGTGATGCGAACATCGTACTGGAAAATATCGGTAATGTGAATGCGCCGGATGCTAGTAAAAAAGGCTATGCGGCAGAAGCCAGGTTCCTGAGAGCATATAGCTACTATCTGCTTTATATCTGGTTTGGGCCTGTACCGCTGCGCACATCGAGTACTTCTGAAGCCGTGCTGGCAAGAGCTACTGATGAACAGATGAGGTCTTTTATCGAGACCGAATTGGTTGCTGCCATTACCGATTTGCCTGATCCTGGTAAGGAAGAAGCTTTTGCAAGGGCTAATAAAGGTGCTGCCTGGAGCGTGCTGGCAAAGTTCTATCTCAATACCCGTCAATGGCAGAAGGCGGCGGATGCTTGTCAGCAGGTAACGAATTTCGGGTATTACCAGCTGTTCCCTACTTATCAAAATCTGTTTACTGTGGAGAATGAAGGCAACAAGGAAATGATCATGGTACATCCCTGCCGGAACCAGGATGGCTTTGGGAACTGGTATTCAGCAGGAGCATTGCCGCCGGGTTTCAAAACATCTGCGCAGGTACCTGCTTTCGTATGGACGGCTTCTATGGCCAATTTTGCCACACAATACAGAATGCGCTCTTCATTTACCAACACCTTCGATACGATCAATGACCAACGCTCTATACTCCTGTTGCGTCATTATGTAAATACATCCAATGCCTGGGTGAACCTGCTGTCTACACCTGATAACGTGAGAAGTCTGAAATACTGGGATAATGCTACGGTAGGTAACCATAGCGGCAACGACGTGCCTATCATCCGGTATGCGGACATCTTACTGAGCCGCGCAGAGGCATTGAACGAAGTGAGCGGCCCGACACAGGAAGCGCTCGATCTGATCAACCAGGTGAGAAAAAGAGCAGGCATTGCCAATCTGACAATGGCCGATGCGACAGGTAAAGATGTGCTCAGAGACCTGATCCTGCGGGAAAGAGCGTGGGAGTTTTATAGTGAGGGCCTGAGAAGAGAAGACCTGCTGCGCCATGATAAATTCATTTCGCTGGCGAAAGCAAGAGGGATCACTGCTGCTGCAGACAAGCATAAACTGTTCCCGATACCTCAGACGGAAATTGATGCGAACCCGGCATGTAAGCAGAACCCGGATTATTGATCAATAGTATAAGCTAAAGGAAGTATTCATTATGATGAAACGAAGTATTGCCATCACATGGTTTGTATGCCTGTCTGCATTATTATCCTATGGACAGACCCCTGAATATAGTAACCCAACGGCGCCGGTAGGCGACCCTGCTTTAACCGTACCGGCATCGGTAATGCCGGTTATGGACCAATGGATGAGGGATACCTACGTCATGACCGGCCCGGACGGATATTACTATATGACCGGCACCACGGCTACGCCTGGCAGGGTATTCCCCGCAGGACGTGTGCATTGCTGGGATTACAATGACGGACTATATCTCTGGAGATCAAAAGATATGCAGCAATGGGAGTCTATGGGAAGGATCTGGAGCTTTGATAAGGACGCCGCCGCGTGGCAGCAAAAAGGAAAGGCATTGGAGCCGGGAGCCATGTCGCCCAACAAAGATCGCCTGGATTCATTCTATCGTGCCGTATGGGCGCCTGAGTTGCATTACGTCAAAAGTAAAAAGAAATGGCTGCTGATCGCCTGTATCAATGGCGGCATCGGTTCATTTGTACTGGAAAGTATATCAGGTAAACCGGAAGGACCTTACAGGAACATAAAAGGGAACAGCCAAAAGGCCCTTTTCCCCAATATTGATCTCAGTCTTTTTGAAGATGATAACGGCGCGGTATATCTGATCGGTCATAATCATTTTATCGCCAGGATGAAGGCTGATCTGAGTGATGTGGCGGAGCCTTTCCGCAGACTGAAAGAAACGCCCTATCAACAGGAACCTTATATCGAAGGAGTTTTTATCACCCGGCATGAGGGAAAATATCAGCTTCTGCAAACCATCTGGTCGGTGAAAAAAGCAAATGGTACTTTTTCCTATTTGCGGGATGATAAGAACAAAAAGGATTCCCTGTACAGTTATGATGTAGTAGTGGCTGAAGCCGATAATATTTATGGGCCTTACGGTCCGCGGTATGCTGCTATCTTACAGGGTGGTCATAACAATATATTTAAAGACCGGGATGGCTTTTGGTGGTCAACCACCTTCTTTAACCCAAGAGGGATCATGGGGACAAAGTTTACGGTCACCTGCAGACCAGGACTTGTGCCTGTAAAATGGACAGAGGGAAAACTGAGACCGGATACGGACCGTGCGGCTAAATTTTATGATGCGCTTAAATCAAACTAACATGATCAGAAAAATATGCACAGCGCTGATAATCTTGTTTCCTGTCGCTATACAGGCGCAGGAAATAGGCGCTAACTTTAATCATGATCCTGAGATCATTGATCTGGTCTATTTGCGGAAAACACCGGTAAAATGGATACGGACCACCCCTTATATTTTTCAATATATCAATGGAGAAAAAGACCCTGCCACCGAACCCGGTTTACAACAACTGATCGATGCAAAGAAGGCGGGGTATAAAGTAGCCTTTGGTTTCCGCTGGGATTTCAGGAAATATAAATTGCCGGTACCGGCGCCAGGTTCAGCTGAAGAGAAAAAGTATTTTGCCACGGTAACCGCTATACTCGATCGGGTGGGAGCTTATGTCGACATCTTCAAGTTGGGTAATGAACCTAACCTGGAAACGATGGAACAGGACCTTCAGTTGAATACAGAAGGAGTAGTGCCCCTGGTCAGATTTACAGAGAGACTGTTGAATGAAGTAGTGGAGCCTTATTACCGGCAACATGCAGCGTTGACACGTCCTGATGTGTATGTGGGTTCACTGCCCGCGCTGTTTGAGAAAGAACAGCAGCAAAAACCGGGCGTAACAGGATTGATCCGGCTGGCGCAGGAGAATAGCCGTATCAAAGGGCTCGCTATCCATCTCCATATCAGTGATTCTCTTGATATGGATAAAGCGTTCCGCTTTGTGCGTACTATTATGCCGCATAAACCGATCATTGTTCCGGAGTACTCTCTTTTCCGCTTGTATAATCAGCATGTGTCCGATGAACTGGGGAGCAGTGAAGCTGGTATCGCCTTTGCCCGTAAATACAATTACCCGTCTGGCATGAAGTTGTACGAATGGTACAGTAAAGCCAATACGGAGAAAGTCAGCGCAGCAGAATGGTCGGATATGTTTGCTTCCCGTTCCTGGTTCCCGCCGCATTTTATGAAGACCTATTACAGATATTTTCAGCGGTATGGTGTGGTGTTGGCTACTTACGGTTATCTTAGTCAGTCTGCACCGGCAAAGGTTACGCCTGCTACCGGTATATGGTTTGTGAATCCGATATTTCCGATGAAAAGTCTGCAAAAGCAGGCAGACGGTTCTTATACGCCCAATCCTTTATGGTTTAATGATTTTGTAGATATTGTGCATTATGGAGCAAAGAAATAAATACTGTATCATATGCTTGCTGGCTGTGCTATTCGCCTTATCAGCAGGGGATGCTGTTGCGCAGTCAAAGCCGAATATCATCATCCTGTATGCGGATGACCTGGGATATGGCGATGTCGGTTGTTATGGCGCAACAGCAGTGAAGACGCCTAATATAGATCATCTTGCCAGTATGGGATTGCGGTTTACGGACGCGCATTGTACAGCAGCAACCTGTACGCCATCCAGGCTTTCATTATTGACAGGTACGTACGCCTTTCGAAAGAAAGCGGCTATTCTGCCAGGTGACGCGCCTTTGCTGATCCGGCCGGGTACACCTACTTTACCAGGCATGTTACAGCAGGCGGGGTATACGACCGCCGTGATCGGTAAATGGCATTTAGGTTTGGGTAATGGCGTCATTAACTGGAATGATAACATCGGCCCGGGTCCGAATGAGATCGGATTTGACTATTCTTTTATCATTCCGGCTACCACAGATCGGGTGCCTACTGTTTTTGTGGAGAATGGCAGGGTGCCTGACCTTGATCCCGGTGATCCTATCGCTGTAAGTTATGCGGCGATGATCGGAGATGAGCCTACCGGACTATCAGCGCCGGAATTGCTGAAACAGCGCGCAGATACGCAGCATAGCAATACGATCATCAACGGCATCAGCAGGATCGGTTTTATGACCGGAGGAAAGCGTGCCAGATGGGTAGATGAAGAGATACCGATGGTCCTGAACGGAAAGGCGAAAGACTTCATAACAGGGCATAAGGACAAGCCGTTTTTCCTTTATTATCCTTTCCCCAATATCCATGTGCCACGTACGCCAAACCGGAAATTTGCCGGTACAACTGCACTCGGCGCCCGTGGAGATGTGATCGCAGAGATGGACTGGCTGGTAGGAGAGATCATTCAGCTGCTGGATTCACTGGGGATTGCGAAAAATACATTGATCATATTCAGTAGCGATAACGGCCCTGTATTGGATGATGGCTATGAGGACCAGGCCGGACAACTTAATAACGGCCATAAACCGGCAGGGATATTCAGGGGTGGAAAATACAGCGCCTTTGAAGCCGGTACCCGGATGCCTACCATTACTTACTGGCCAGGCACGATACGTCCCGGTGTTTCAGCGGCTTTGTGTTCGCAGGTAGACCTGATGGCTTCTTTTGCTGCATTGACAGGGCAACAGTTACCAACAGATGCCGCACCGGATAGCCGGAATGCGCTGGATGTATGGCTGGGTAAGTCCGTACAGGGCAGGAAATACCTGCTGGAAGAGTCTTACACACTTGCGCTGCGGGATAAAAGGTGGAAGTACATCGCGCCTCAGACGACACCCACGCCTGACTGGATGAAAAACAAGAAAATACCCACCGGGCTTGCTCCTGTAGAGCAATTATATGATCTGCAAAAAGACCCCGGAGAGACACATGATCTCGCCGGTCAGCATCCGGAAATCATAAAGACATTGAAAGCTGAACTGAAAAAACTGACACTATGAAAGCGCGGAACGTATTACTATCATCATTGATCATTCTATCTTCCTGCACAGGAAGCCGTAAGAACAATAAGACAACTGTAAGTAAGGATGACAGACCCAATATCGTACTGATACTGGCGGATGATCTTGGTTACTCTGATCTTGGTTGCTACGGCGGGGAGATACAAACACCTAATCTCGATTACCTGGCAGCAAATGGTCTGCGCTTCAGGCATTTCTACAATACTTCGCGTTGCTGCCCATCCAGGGCTTCGCTGCTGACCGGTTTATATAACCAGCAGGCGGGTATCGGTGAGATGACAACAGCAAGAACAGAACCCGGTTATCGTGGATATATCACCGAGAATACGGTTACCCTGGCAGAGGTGTTGAAAGATGCCGGTTATCATACGGCGATGTCAGGCAAATGGCATGTATCCAATACGGTTGAACAGTCCACACCGGCAGAACAACTGAAATGGCTGAACCACCAGGCTTCACATCCGTATTTCTCACCAGTGGAACAATACCCGGTAAACAGGGGATTTGAGAAATACTATGGTAATATCTTCGGTGTGGTGGATTATTTTGATCCTTTCAGTCTGGTAAATGGTACAACGCCGGTTGAAACCGTTCCGAAGGATTATTATCATACAGATGCTATCAATGATACAGCTGTTAGTTATGTAAAGGCGCTCAGCAAGGAAGATAAGCCCTTCTTCCTGTATGTCGCACATACAGCTCCGCACTGGCCTTTGCAGGCATTGCCGGAAGACATAAAGAAATACGAACAGACTTATAAAGGAGGTTGGGACGCTATCCGGGAAGCCCGTTATAAAAGGATGGTAGCACAGGGGTTGATCGATCCAAAGACTACGCCTTTATCACCTCGTATGAATGCTCAGCTGAGCTGGGATAAGAATCCTGATAAGGAATGGGATGCACGGGCCATGGCCGTACATGCGGCGATGGTTGACCGTATGGACCAGGGTATTGGCCGCCTGATCCAGACATTACGGGAAACCGGTAAACTTGACAACACGATCATCATATTCTTAAGTGATAACGGCGCGAGTCCGGAGAACTGTATGCGATATGGCCCGGGCTTTGACCGTCCGGGACAAACCAGGGATGGGAAAGAGATCAGTTACCCGGTAAAGAAAGATGTATTGCCTGGTCCGCAGACCACTTTTGCTTCTATTGGCGAGCGTTGGGCCAATGTAGTGAATACGCCTTATCAGTATGCAAAAGCACAGTCCTATGAAGGAGGCGTACGCACGCCGATGATCGCTTACTGGCCGAAAGGTATTAAGGCGAAAGGAACGTTTGCTGACCAGCTCGGGCATGTCATGGACTTTATGCCCACCTTCCTGAACGTGGCCAAAGCCAGTTATCCGCAAACGTATAAAGGGCATGCTATTACGCCTTCCACTGGTGTTAGTCTGTTGCCTGCATTCGAAGGCAAAAAAGCGGCAGGACATGATGTGTTATATAACGAGCATTTCAACGCCCGTTATGTAAGGGATGGTGACTGGAAACTGGTCTCCCTGTCAGGTGATTCCACCTGGCATCTGTACAGGATCAACCAGGATGAAACGGAACTGAACGATCTGGCCGCTCAGCATCCGGATGTGGTGACCCGTATGTCGGCACAATGGCGGCAATGGGCAAATACACATAATGTATTCCCTAAGCCAGGGAAAAAGTAAACCAGGATATCTGTCTGGCAGATTGATAAACCATCAAACCTAAAACGTATGTTCATAAGAAACGTTCTCATATTGATCGCCTGTAGCCTGTTCTCTGCTACTATAGGCACCGCACAAAGTAAATGGTCTGCCGAAAAGGCAAAGCAATGGTATGCACAACAGGGATGGCTGAAGGGCAGTAATTTCCAGCCCTCTACCGCCATTAATCAGCTGGAAATGTTCCAGCCGGAAACATTTGACACCGCCACCATCAACCGTGAACTGGGCTGGGCAGAAAACCTGGGATTTAACGTAATGCGGGTATACCTGCATCACCTGTTATGGACCGCTGATAAAGCCGGATTTAAGAAAAGGCTGGATACTTATCTGACCATCTCTTCCAGACATCATATCAAAACGCTGTTCGTGTTCTTTGATGATTGCTGGAATGATACCGCCTGGCTGGGAAAACAGCCGGGACCTAAAACAGGTGTACATAACTCCGGTTGGGTAAGAGATCCTGGTACGATGATATATACGCATCCTGATACCCTGAAAGTATTGGAGGCATATGTAAAAGACGTGCTGACCACTTTCAAAAATGACGATCGTATACTGTTATGGGACTTGTACAATGAGCCCGGTAATAACAAACAGCTGGATAAAAGTATGCCGCTGTTACAAAAGGTATTTCAATGGGCCGGTGAAGTAAGACCGTCACAACCGATATCAGCCGGTGTGTGGAACGACGGGCCTGCATTCAAAGAACTGAACAGGTTTCAGCTGGAGCATTCTGATGTGATCACTTACCATAATTATGCGTACATTGATAATCATCAGCATACCATTGATACATTGAGAAAGTACGACAGACCGTTGATCTGTACAGAGTATATGGCCAGGAGAAATGCAAGTCTGTTTCAACTGATCCTGCCATTGCTCAAAGCTGAAAATGTAGGCGCTATCAACTGGGGATTTGTAAGTGGTAAAACCAATACGATCTATGCCTGGGATACGCCGATGCCTGATGGTAAAGAACCACAGCTCTGGTTTCATGATATCTACAGAAAGGATGGAACACCTTTCAGTAAAGATGAAGAAACCTTTATCAAAAAGCTGTGTAAATAAATACGTAAATGTTATATGAGGTGTTGTCCGCCAGCATGAAATGGACAAATATGTGCCGATGAAGCAGTTTATCTTTTATTGCCTGATTTTCCTGTACTACCAGACCAGCGGACAGCAGATACGTTTCCGGAATTATTCCGTAGCAGAAGGCCTGCCCTCCAGTACAGTGCGTACCATTGCACAGGATGACCAGGGTTATCTCTGGTTTGGTACCAAAAACGGTATCAGTCGTTTTGATGGATACCAGTTCAGGAACTTTCAGTATAAAAAGAATGACTCTACATCTCTTGGCAATAACTTTCTGCATTGCATTACCCGTATAGACAGTACCCATCTCTGGATAGGTACTGAAAGCGGGATATACATACTCGATCTTGAAAAGGAACAGTTTTCTCATTTCGGTCCGCCGAAGGAGAAAACTGTTTTTGATATTATCCGGGACAAGGATGGTATCATCTGGTTTACATCGCGGTTGAATGGTTTATACAGCTATGATCCGCAGCAAAAATCCCTGCGTAACTTTAAGGCAGGCAATTCCCCTATTTCCAGCGATCAGGTGACCCGGCTGGCACAGGATGATGATGGGAATATCTGGATAGGTACTTACGGAGATGGGATAGATATCTATAATCCTGCTACCGGGACATTTACAAATCTGCATACCGGTACCAGCGGACTAAGCAATGATGTTATCAATACGATCTACAAAGGGTTGGATGGTATTATGTGGGTCGGTACCATGAATGGTGGTTTGTGTAAATGGGACCCTGTTGAGCGTCACTTCCAGGTGTATCGCAATAATGGAAGTCCTTATGCCATCAATGATGATATTATACGGGCAGTCTGTCAGGTATCCCCGGATAAGCTTTATGTAGGGACAGAGAAAGGGTTGAACGTGCTGGATATCGCAACGGACAGATTCACAGCGTACACCAACAAAGGCAATGATCCGTTCAGCATCAGTGACAATGCCATCTATTCACTCTTTCCTGACAGAGCGGGTACCATGTGGATAGGAACGTTCTTTGGCGGTGCCAGTTATTTTAATGAGAAGGGACCAGTGTTTGAACTGTATTACCCGACAGGGGAACAAAATGGTCTGGCTGGCCGGGCTGTCAGCTCCTTCCTGGAAGACGGTCCCGGAAAGTTGTGGATCGGTACAGAAGACGGCGGACTACAATATTTTAACACGATCACCCATACCTTTCAGCAATACCCGTTCCTTCCCAACCAGCAAAAACTTTCTTATCACAATATTCACACCTTATTGAGAGACAAAGCAGGCAATATCTGGATCGGATTGTTTGCCGCCGGTATCAATGTACTTGATCCCCGAACAGGTAAGGTGGCCTATTTTCAGCATCATACGGAAGATATTCATTCCGTGAACAGTGACAATATTTTCTGTATTTATCAGGACAAGGACGGTGTCATGTGGATTGGGACAGACAAAGGACTGGACCAGTATGACAGCGGTCGGCGTGATTTTACACGTGTGCTCCGGGAGGGTGTCAGTAACACCATCATCTATGATATTTATGAGGATGATAATAAAACGCTTTGGTTTGCTACCTACAACAATGGTCTGATATGTTATAATAAAAAGACAGACCAATGGGACAAGGTCGAGGCAGATGGGATGGTGAAGCTGACTAGTTTATATGATGATCACCAGGGTAATCTCTGGATAGGATCGGATGGTGGCGGATTGCATAAGTATAACTTCCGTACCGGAGAGGTAGAGGCCTATAATGATAAAGCGCGTATCAATGCCAATGTGGTGTATGGCATCAGGCAGGATGACGCAGGACTTATCTGGATCACGACAAACAACGGTATTTATAGCATAGAGCCTGCAACGCATAAAACCAGGCACTTCACGCCACAGGACAATCTGCAAAGCCGTCAGTTCGATTATAAGGCATTTTATAAAATGTCAGATGGTAAATTATTTGCCGGTGGTATCAAGGGGTTCAATGCATTTTATCCGGAGAAGGTATCTACTGTAACGGATAAGGCCCGTGTCTCTTTTACCAACTTCCAGTTGTTCAACAGGAATGTGCCTATACAGGAAGATGGCCCCTTGTCCAAGCAGATCAATTATGCCAGTAAGCTGGTCTTACAGCATGATCAGTCAGTGATCAGTTTTGAATTTGCGGCCCTTAACTTCAGTGCACCGGAGAAGTTGAGCTATGCGTATAAGATGGATGGTTTTGACGCAGACTGGAACTATGTGGGCGACCAGCGGAAGGCGACTTATACCAACCTGTCGCCAGGCACTTATACTTTCAGGGTAAAGGCGACAGAAGATAAGAGTAACTGGGATGTGACCGAATCCACCATGAAAGTGGTGATAAAGCCGCCTTTCTACAGAACAACGGTGGCGTATATCATTTTTGTGTTGCTGGCCCTGGGCGCTGCTTATGGCATTTATCTGTATTCTTCTGCCTATATCCGCAGGAAACACCAGATCAGGCTAGAACGCCTGAAGAACAAGGAAGAACAGGAGTTTTACGCCAGGAAGATCGAGTTCTTTACGGTCATGGCGCATGAAATAAGGACGCCCTTGTCGCTGATCATTGCACCATTAGAGAAACTGTTGTCAATGAATAAATGGCAGCAGGAGGAAAAGCAGCAGCTGGTGGTAATGGATGAGAACGCGGAGAGACTGATGGACCTGGTGAATCAGCTACTTGATTTCAGAAGGATCGAAAGCGATGCGTATGAAATCGGGAAAGAGGAAGTAGAGGTAGTGTCACTGGTGCAGTCTATTTATTCCCGGTTCTCCGCCCTGCCTTATCAGAAAGATATTGCATTTATATTGAGCATACGGGTGAGCAGTTTGTTATTACCTGCCGATCCTGAAGTCCTGAATAAGATATTGAGCAATCTCCTGATCAATGCATTCAGGTATGCAAAGAAGAAGGTCAGCATCTCTGTTTACGAGATGACAGGCACTGAAAATGATGCTGCACGGCTTTGTATCAGTGTGGAAGATGATGGGATAGGTATACCCTCAGACGATCTGAAAAACATCTTTAAACAGTTCTTTACCACCGTTAGAAAGGGGCAGGAAGACCGTCATCCGGGGGGGACAGGTATCGGACTGGCACTGGCCAGTTCGCTGGCAGATAAACATGGGGGAAAGCTGCTTGTTGAAAGCCGCGAAGGGGAGCAGACCATCTTTACTTTGGAATTGCCGGTTATGGCACAACAGGTCCCCAGGCAGGAATCTAAGCAGGAGGACGACGTCCTGGATGAGGAAAGACCATTGATCTTAGTGGTAGAGGATGATATGGCGATACAGACATTCCTGGCCGGCAGTTTTCGCGACACAGGCTATAATGTATTGAAGGCTGCCAACGGTAAAGCTGCGATGGAGCTGATCGAGGCCCATTCCATCGACCTGGTGATCTCTGATATTATGATGGCGGAGATGGACGGTATTGAACTGTGTCAGCAGGTCAAAACGAATATTGCGTACAGCCATATTCCTTTTATGTTGCTTTCTGCCAGGGGAAACAGTGAGTCGGAGTTGAAAGGCATAGAGGCCGGTGCGGATGCCTATATCATGAAGCCGTTTAAATTCAAGCACATTGTAGCCGTGGCAAAAAACCTGATCGCATCCAGGGAAAACCTCCGGCTTAAATTTTCAGAACAGCCGAACAGCGATGTAAGTGTGCTGGCGACCAATAGCCGGGATAAAGCATTTATGGAAAAGGTGGTGAGCATTATTGAAGAACGTATCATCGACCCGCAGCTTTCTGTAGAAGAACTGAGCCGGAATATGGCCATGAGCCGTTCTAATCTGCATAAAAAACTGAAATCCCTGTCTGGCTATGTGCCAAACGAACTGATAAAGCTCGTCAGGTTGAAACGTGCTGCCAAGCTTCTGGTGAATGGTGAGCATACAGTAACGGAGGTTGCTTATATGACGGGCTTTAGTTCGCCGTCTTATTTCTCCAAATGTTTCCTGCAGCAATTCAAGGTTACACCAAAGGAATATGCTGATAACAAGCCCAAACCAGGTACGTCGCATGTGGATGATCTATTGAAGGGTGGGCAATGATAAAGAAGCTTTTATAGCGGACTGGAGGTGTCCCTGCACTGTCCAATACCGGACAGATTTCGTACCGAAAATGAACAGCATCTGCGTTTATGCCGATGGTATAGTCCTGTAAATCATGGAAAAAGGCGAACTGGCACTTTTTTAGCTCCCTTCTTGCATCAATTTGCCCTGTTCACATCATCGACATATTATGATCAATAACTTTTTTAGGATATTCTATCGGAATATGCTCCGCAATAAGGGCTTTTCCATCATCAATATTACCGGCTTAGCTATCGGAATGGCTGCCACCATACTGATCCTGCTCTGGATACAGAATGAGGTTAGCTATGACCAGTTCCATGAAAACAAAAACAGGATATACGAAGTATGGAACCGGGTATCGGTAGAAGGTAATGTATCATGTTGGAATACGGTATCTGCGCCAGCAGGCCCTGCGCTCGAAAAAGACCTGCCGGAAGTGGAACGTGTGGTAAGGGTCAATAATAATAAATCTCAGCTGTTGTCACACGGAGAAACGAGGATAATGAAATCGGGGAATATTGTTGATACCGGGTTTCTGCAAATGTTCAGTTTTCCGATGCTGGAAGGTAATCCGCTAACAGCATTGAATGATGTACATGGGGTGGTCGTTACGGAGAGAACAGCGAAGAGTTTATTCAACGACGAGGACGCGCTGGGTAAAATTATAAAGGTCGGAGAACTGGGTAATTTTACCATTTCAGGTATCCTCAAAGATCTGCCTAATAACACGCGGTTTGATTTTGATTTCCTGTTGCCCTGGGGCAATCTGACATATGAAGAAGGACAGAACCTGGGCTGGAGTGATAACAGTACGCCCACCTTTGTGATGCTGAAACCAAATGTAAGCTATGCGGCCGCTTCACAGAAGGCAAGAGATCTGAAGCAGCATTACAGTGATGAAGCCAAAGCCCTGAAATGGCAGCTGTTCCTGTATCCACTGGATCGCTGGCGTTTGTATTCAAGTTTTACTAATGGGGCGGAAGATAATGGTGGCCGTGGGACATTCGTAAAACTGTTTAGTATCATTGCTGCATTTATACTGATAATCGCCTGTATCAATTTCATGAACCTGAGTACCGCACGCAGCGAGAAAAGGGCAAAAGAGGTAGGGATAAGAAAGGTAATAGGGGCGCAGAAATCTTCATTGATCGGTCACTTTATCGGGGAGTCTATCTGTCTTGCTTTCCTGGCGGGGTGTATCGCGCTCTTTGTGGTGCAGTTATGTCTGCCAGCCTATAACCAGTTGACCGACAAACAGCTGTTTATTGACTTTACGAATGTCTATGCGATACTGGCATTTATAGGGTTTATATTATTCACGGGCTTACTGGCCGGTAGTTATCCTGCATTTTATCTGTCTTCTTTCCAACCGATCAAGGTGTTGAAAGGTACTTTCAGGAACGCGAATACGGTATTAACGCCGAGGAAATTACTGGTGGTGGTACAGTTCACATTTTCCACTATCCTGATCATTTGTACAATTATCGTTAAACAGCAGATAGACTATGCACGCAGCCGTAATGTCGGTTATAATAAAGAGCATCTCGTCTACCAGTTTATGACGGGAGATATACCAAAGAACTATGCCCTGATTAAAAACGAACTACTCAGCTCAGGCGTGGCCAGTTCTGTCACAAAAACAAATTCTCCGCTGACAGAGAGGTGGAGCAACGGCTGGGGACAGAATTGGGAAGGCAAAGACCCCAATGATAAAACCTCTTTCGACCGGTATTTATCTGACGAAGGTCTGGGTGTTACCGCAGGATTACAATTTACCCAGGGACGTGATTTTGATCTGCAGAAATTCTCTACAGATTCAACCGGTCTGATTATAAATGAATCGGCATTGAAGGTCATGAAATTTAAAGACCCTATAGGGAAAACAGTAGATGATCTGGGTATTCAGTGGCATATCGTGGGGGTGATCAAAGATTTTATTCTTACGAGTCCTTATGAACCTACCAGACCGATACTGATATGCGGCGCAAAAAGTAGTTTTATGCGCTTTAGCGTGATGCAGATCAAACTAAATAAGCAGATCGCTATAGCGGAGAATCTCCGGAAGGCAGAAACCATATTTAAGAAGTACAATCCTGAATATGCGTTTGATCCCCGGATGGTTGATCAGGAGTATGCCCGGAAGTTTGAAAACGAAAAACGCCAGAGTATACTCGCCGGTTTGTTTGGCGGATTGACCATCTTTATCTCCTGTCTTGGTTTATTTGGTCTGGCTACCTATATGGCCGAGAACAGGATCAAGGAAATTGGGGTACGAAAGGTACTGGGCGCCTCCGTGCTTAGTATCACAGGGTTATTGTCAAAAGATTTTGTGAAACTGGTGGCCATCTCATTTTTTGTGGCGACACCTGTCGCGTGGTGGAGCATGGACCAATGGCTGCAAAGTTATTCTTACCGGGTAGGTATACATTGGTGGGTGTTCGTGCTCGCCGGACTTTTATCCGTAACAATTGCTTTGCTGACAGTGAGTTATCAGTCTGTAAAAGCTGCGATAGCCGACCCGGTTAAAAGCCTGAGAGCGGAATAGTTGTTTGTAACAGGAAATGAATAGTAAAAAAGCCTTCAGATACGTCTGAAGGCTTTTTTGTTAATACCCGTTCCGGGCCATAGATTTTTTACTATTTACTCCATTAAATAGTTATCTTGATCTGTCATTTGGGGCGATATTACCCGTATTGCCTCCGCATGAGATTCCACTTTATGGTCATTAACCATATGACAGCGACCCTCCCAGTACCCCTTTTTGACCGGACCTGTCCTTCATCAGATGATGGCGGTCTGTCCACTCACCTAAAAAATAAACCATGAAAAAACTATTGCTTTATCTCCTGCTCCTTTGTGTTGTCACCAATGGCGCCTATGCCCAGGCACTCAGGACCTTTTATGTCGATTTCGGCCCGAATGACGCCACCAATGGTAACATTACCTCCAGTCCCGATGTCAATGGTAATTACTGGAATAATATTACCAATACCGCTACGACCGCATCGTCGGTATACCTGTTAACGAACAGGAACGCGTCTTCAGGCGCATTTATCAATATTACCGCCGGATTCAGCTCGAATGGTATTCAGAATGGTGGCCTGTTATCTCCCAGTGCCACCTTGCTGAACGATTTTGCGATCAATACCGCTACGCAGGACTATTTTTTTACCGACAATACCGCCTCTTTTATTATCAAAGGACTGGATGTCAGTAAAGGCTATGTTTTTAAGTTCTTTGCTACGCGAAATGACCCCGAAGTACGCAGGTCTAATTATACCCTTGTTGGTCAAACGACCTATAGCGCTACCTTGCAGACTTCCGGCACTAATTTAGGCGGAACAGGGTATAATGGTAATAACAGCACCATCCTGACAACCGCCACGATCGTTCCTGATGTAAAAGGCCAGATCGCTATTACGGTGAAAAGAGAGGCTGGCGCTTTCGGCTATATCGGTATACTGAAAATCGAAGAGGTCAGACAGCCTGTTACCCCTTTAAAAACAGTCTATGTCGATTTTGGGCCTAATGATGTTACCAATGGAAATATCACAACGAGTCCCGATCAGAATGGCAACTACTGGAACAATGTCACCAATATCAACACGACCGCTCCGCGGGTCAATTTTGTAGATAAAGCAAATGCTGCTACAGGGGCATATACCACGATCACGACCAGCTTTCTGTCCAATGGTATTCAGAACGGCGGACTATTATCACCGAATGCAGCTCTACTGGGTGATCTGGCGATTCCTAGCGCTACACAGGACTATTTTTACACAACGGGATCAGCGGGTCTTTCTATAAGAGGGCTGGATAAAACAAAAGGCTATGTATTCAATTTATTTGGCACCCGTAATGACCCCGAAAAACGTGTTACGACCTATTCGCTGACAGGCGCCAGTTTCTACGACGGAACGCTGCAGACCTCCGGAACTGATCTGGGCGGAACAGGTTATCATGGTAATACAAAAACCATCTGGACCTCAGATATTATCATGCCTGACGACAATGGTCATATTAATCTGACGGTCACCAGAACGGAAGGTTCTTTTGGCTATCTGGGTGTGATGAAAATGCTGCAGGTAGCACCTGTTGCATTTGAACCAGCTTGCCCTAACAAGGATGCCAGCCGTATCGCTATTATGGGCTCTTCTGTGCCTTCAGGTACAGGCGCGACCAATAATCAGGGATATGCCCAGTTATACGCCCAGTTGCTCACTGCCCGTGCAGGTAGTGGAGTAGGGCAGACCTGGAATGTATCGAACATTTCTATTCCGGGTAATAATACTATTAGTGTGATCAACAGGTGGGACAAAGACCTGTTGCCGGTTTGTGGTAAATATGTGATCTATGCGCTGTCGTTAGGGAATGAAGGGATCACTACCGGCGGACAAGCCACATTCAACCAATTCAGGGATAATCTGAAATTGCTGATCAATAAAGCAAGACAGCAAGGGATCGAACCTATTATTACCAATTGCTACAGTCGGGAAGATTACACTGCAACAGAGTACAACTTTATCAAGCAGATGAACCTGTTGATCCACTCCTGGAATGTGGCCAGTGTGAATTTGTTAGGTGCACTGGACAATGGAGCCGGTAAATGGGCTACCGGGTATAAAAGCGATGATCTGCATCCTAATGATGCCGGCCATCAGGAGTTTAAGTACGCTATTGTGCCTTCTTTGTTTGATGCCCTGAAGGCGGGGAAAACCCAGCCTTATAAAATAGATGGCACCTCATTAAACTTAAGCCCCGCCAGCGGATACAAATTGCAGATCAAACCGGAGGAAATCCTGCATTCCTTTACGTATTCCTATGATATACAAACCGGATCAACAGGACAGGTAGCGGTGATCACTACAGCGGCAGGGCAGAATAGATTAACGATCAATGCTGCAGGTAAAATAGATTATACCTCCGCTTCATCAGCGGGTATTCCGGGCCTTACCGTGTTGAATAACAACCAATGGCATAAAGTCACCCTGACGCATTATTACGCCATGGGTAAAACACTATTATATGTCGATAAGGTTTTACAGGGTTCGGTATCTGAAAAGATAGTTCCCACTTTATTCGACTTGAACGGGGCCAGTGCGCCTGCGGCGAATTATAGTACTTTGCTCCTTTATCGTTCCGGTATGGTGGCAGAGGAAGTGAACGCCATGGTGGATGGTAATTTACTTAAATCGAGTCTTGAAGTTTATGCGCCGCTGGATGGTGCAGGTGTGTTTAGCGCCAATCCTGTTGTCAACCTGGCGCAGAGTACCAATACGGTAAAACAGGTAGCTGCTGTGGCGCCACTTGCCGTGACCAATACCCATCAGGAGGAAGCGGCAACCGGTATCGCCGTGTATCCCAATCCGGCCCGGGCCACATTATATATAAGTGGGATCAAGACGCCTGTAAGTATTAAAATATATAATAATTCGGGTCAGTTACAGCTGACAACCTTCGGGAAGTCTGTAGCAGTTGACCACCTGCAGACGGGCGTATATTTTATACAGCTGAAATCAGCGGAGACCGAACAGGTCTTAAAATTTGTTAAACAATAGCAGGCTGGACCTGTAAAACCGCTTCTCCTGTTAAGGGGGAGCGGTTTTCTCTTTTCTCATAGCCCCTTCCGAACGAAATCACCGGGTGACTACCACAAGCCAATAACTATTTATACCTTTGTCGGCAATTGTACTACAGATCCACACAGGTACCGGGCTGCTTATACCTGTAAAAAGCTCTGCCAATGTCATGTAAACGAGGATAATTACACGTTATTTCTTCTTAGATGGTTGATTATGGGATACGGACAATACACAGATGAAGAACTGTTGCAAGGCCTTCAACAAAGCAAAAAAGGCGCCTATAACGAGATTTATAACAGGTATTGGAAGAGGATGCTCATCGTCGCATTGAATCACAGTGAGGACGATTATACTGCCAAAGATATTGTGCAGGAGGTATTCATTGACCTCTGGGAGAAGCGTAACAGTTATCATATCCAGAGTCTGCCAGCCTACCTGGCCACTGCCGTTAAATTCCAGGTATTTAAATACTACCGGAAAGAGCAGCGTCGTGCGCTGCTCGCAAAGGAAAACTATGTTTTTGACGACCGCCACGAAGAAGAAGGGCAATTGCACGCCCGCTTTCTGAAAGATATGATTGACGGCATTGTGGAAGAATTGCCGGAAAAATGCCGCCTGGTATTCCATTATAGCCGGAACCTGGGGCTTAAAAATGACGAGATCGCCGAAAGGACCGGTATTACCAAGAAAACGGTTGAAAACACGTTGAACAGGGCATTGCGCATTATCCGTGGTAAACTCAGAGACCACGGTATCCCATTACTGACGATCGCTCAGATCTTATTGCTCCGAAAATAAATTTTTTCTCCCATAGGGTGCAGCACCCTTTTCATGGACACTATATATAGTGTACGTTATGAAAGCGGCCATCGTTGCGATATGCGATCAGGCTGAATAATTCCACCGGCAAACTAACATATGGATTTACAGAGAATTAATGAGTTAATAACTAAGTATACCGACGGCACAGCGACCGAAGCCGAAGAGGATGAGCTGAATGCCTGGTATAGGGAAAAGTCATACCATGATGCTGTATCCTATGAGAAAGAGGACGAGGTGTACCATGAAATGCTGTCCCGTATCCATGAGGCGACCGGTTTGACCACTTCCTCCCGGAACTGGCAAAAATGGGCGGTCGCAGCAGCTGTGGCATTCATCGCTATTACAGCCACCAGTGTATACCTTATAAAGTACAGGCCAAACCGGCAGATCGCGCAAAAGGGCATCGATACGCGCAGTAAACAGCCGGCAGGTGGTGCCATCCTGACGCTTTCCAATGGAAGTCAGGTATTGCTTTCCGATGCTGTAAACGGTGATATCGCGACCCAGGGCAATGTGACCGTTACAAAGGCAGCGAATGGTCAGCTGATATATAATATTAAGGGAGGGGAACAACAAGGCACTGTAAATGGCGCTATCGCCTATAACGTGATCAGTACGCCTGCGGGTAGCCAGTTTATGGTCGTACTGCCGGATAAGACCACTGTCTGGCTTAATGCGATGTCCAGTCTGAAATTTCCTGTCACATTTGCAAATGCCGGTGAGCGGCGTATAACGTTAACAGGGGAGGCGTATTTCCAGGTAACGCATGATGAAAAGATGCCTTTCAGAGTGGTCACCGGATCGGTCATTACAGAAGATCTGGGTACGGAGTTTAATATCAAAGCCTATGGAGATGAACCGGGTATCAGTACGACCCTGGTCAGTGGCGCTGCACGGGTAATTACCGGTGAGCAGCAGGCAGCACTCAGACCGGGAGAACAGGCGAATTATCAAAGCGCACTGAAGGTATCCAAAGTAAATGTCGATGACGTGATCGCCTGGAAAGATGGTTATTTCCGTTTTGATGACCAGTCACTGGAAACCATTATGAAAGCAATGTCCCGCTGGTACAATGTCAGTTATATTTTCGAAGATGAAAGCCTGCGTAGTGAAACCTTTGGCGTGGTAGCGACCCGCCAGGGTAATATCTCTGTACTGCTTAATCTCCTGGAAAACACCGGGGCCGCCCGCTTCCGGCAGGAAGGAAACACCATTATTATCAGTAGAAAGTAAGCAACCAAACAATATTATTTATAACCAACTATGCTGAAGAGAAGCTACCGGGAGAGGCCGTCCCGTTACGTCTTTGGGCGATTCAACACGTTATTTATTTAAACCGTCTTTAAATCAGATGCCACAGTTTTTTATTGTCAACACTTGCAGGCCTCCCGGTCTGGCAGGAAAAATTCTGCGATTTATGAAGATCACTACAGTACTGCTCTTCTTCTCTCTATTACACGCGAACGCTTCAGTGTTCGCACAAAAAATGACACTACACGAAAGGGATATTTCCCTGAAACAGTTCTTTGTGGAAGTGAATAAACAAACCGGTTACAATGTGGTATGGTCGGCGAAGATGATCAAAGATGTACCACACTTCAATGCCGACTTTGAGAACACGCCACTTGAAGCTGCATTGAAAGAGGCATTAAAAAACACCCCGCTGAATTACACCATCCAGGATAAAAATATCAGTATCGGGATGGCGCATGAAAGCGGTGCTGTTAAAAAGAATAATATAGCAGCAGCGGATGCAGACATTACCGTAACCGGTAATGTCACGGATGCCAAAGGACAGACCATGCCCGGCGTAACGGTTACTGTTGCGGACAATCCGAAAATAGGCACCGTTACGGATGCAAACGGCAACTTCGTGCTGACCGTAAAAGAAGGCACTGTATTGAGAATCTCCTATGTTGGTTTTGTCAGTCAGAGCTTTACGGTCACCAGTACCAATAAAGCACTGAAAGTTGTGCTGCAGGACGATATCAGACGTGCGGAAGAAGTGGTGATCACGGCATTTGGTAAAAAGGAACGTAAAGAAGCTGTCGTAGGCTCTGTAACTTCTGTAAGACCTGCCGATCTGAAAATCCCGGCGAGTAACCTGACGATGGCTTTAGGTGGACAGGCAGCTGGTATCATCGCCTATCAGCCTACCGGACAACCCGGTCAGGATAACGCCCAGTTCTTCATCCGTGGCGTCACCACATTTGGCTATAAGGTCGATCCGCTGATATTGATCGATAACATTGAGCTCAGTACCAATGACCTGGCCCGCCTGAACGTGGATGATATCGCCAGCTTCTCTATTCTGAAAGACGCCAGTGCTACTGCCCTGTATGGCGCACGTGGCGCTAATGGTGTGATCCTGGTCAATACGAAGGAAGGTAAGATGGGAAAACTCGCTATCAACGTAAGGTTGGAAAATGCGATCTCCCAGAATACCCAGTCGCTTAAGATCGCTGATCCTGTTACCTACATGAAGTTGTTCAACGAAGGAACGCTGACCCGTGATCCGACACAGCCACTGCCTTTTAACCAGGATAAGATCAACAATACCATCAATACTATCAACAAAGCGCCTGGCTACAATCAATATGTATATCCTGCTGTTGACTGGTTAAGCGTACTGCTCAAGAAGCGTACAAGCACCCAGCGTGGCAATATGAGTATCAGTGGTGGTAGTCCGCTGGCAAGATACTATGTGGCAGGTTCCTATAACCTGGACCATGGTAACCTCGCAGAGGACAGGAACAACAACAATAACAATAATATCAAATTTCAGAACTATCAGTTACGTTCCAATGTCAACCTGAACCTCACCAAAACAACAGAGGTGATCTTAAGGTTCAGCGGTACTTTCAGTTCTTATCAGGGACCGTTGACGACGGATGGTTCATTTAATTCAGATATCTATAACCTGGCTTTACATACCAGTCCTGTTTTATTCCCTGCTTATTTCCCGGCTGATTCAGCAAACCTTACAACGCAACATATTCTTTTCGGCGCACCACAGGGTACTTTTAACAGTATCCCTTTTAATAATCCTTACGCGCTGCTATTAAGAGGCCACAAGACCTCTTCAGAATCCCGGGTACTGGCACAACTGGAGTTGAATCAGAAACTTGATTTTCTGACGAAAGGACTGCATTTTCATGGTTTGTTCGAGACCAACAGGTATGCTTATTTTGATGCTAATCTGGGGTACAAACCTTTCTATTATAACGTTGCTTCCTATGACAGGGCGAAGAACAGTTATTCCCTTAGCTGGCTTAACCAGAATCCGGGGGATGCGATCGAATACCTGGAGTACTTTCCCGGTGGCTCAACGATAAATACGAACGTATACATACAGGGTAACCTCGATTACAGCAGACAGATCAAAGATCACAATTTGTCCGGTACGCTCGTACTGACAAGACAGCAGATCGTTTATTCCAATGCAAGTAAACTGGTGGATGCATTGCCGCACAGGAACATGGGTCTTGCCGGTCGCGCCGCCTACAACTACAAAGGAAAGTATTTCGCAGAGTTTAACTTCGGTTATAACGGCTCCGAAAGGTTTTCTGAAGAACACCGTTTTGGTTTCTTCCCAACGATCGGTGGTGGCTGGATAGTATCTGAAGAAAAATTCTTTCAACCATTACATAACATCTTTGACAGGTTAAAAGTCCGGGGAAGCTATGGCCTGGTAGGTAACGATGCGATCAGCGACAGAAGGTTCTTTTACAGTTCCAATGTCAACCTTGCTGGAGGAGGTGGAGCTGAATTCGGTATCAACCGTGGCTATAGCCGACCTGGCGTTGCTATTAACAACTATCCCGATCCTGAAGTGACCTGGGAAACCTCTAAACAACTGAACCTAGCACTGGAGCTTACAACACTCCGAAACCTGAATATCACCGCGGAATATTACAACTACAACCGTTATAATATTTTGCAGAAGCGCTCTTATATCCCTACTACCAACGGACTGGAAGCGGATATATATGCTAACCTCGGTAAAGCCCGCTCAAAAGGTATTGACCTTTCTGCCGATTACAGAAGTCAGCTGGGTAAAAACCTGCTGGTATCCGGTCGTGGTAACTTCACACTGGCCACCAGTAAATACACCTATTATGAAGAACCGGATTATCCGGAGCCATGGCGCCGTACTGTTGGTCACCCGATCCGTTCAGGTTACGGTTATATCGCTGAACGCCTGTTCGTAGATGACGCCGAAGCCCAGAGTTCTCCTTCGCAGATCTTTTCTTCTACCGGTAAAGCGCCAAGAGGGGGAGATATCAAATACTATGACCTCAATGGCGATGGTGTGATCAATGAGCGCGACCAGACCTTTGTGGGTTATCCGATGGTGCCGGAAATTATCTACGGTGGAGGATTTTCTGTACAGTATAAAAGTTGGGACCTTTCCGCGTTCTTCCAGGGGCAGGCAAGGGTTTCCTTCTTCATCGATCCTAAAAGGGTGAGTCCTTTTGTACAGAGCCCGGATTCTTATGTTTATGGCAATACACAATTGCTCAAACAGTTTGCGGACAGTCACTGGTCAGAAGACAATCAGGATATATACGCCCTGTACCCTCGTTTAGGGATCAATCGTAACGATATCGAGAATAACCTCCAGGCGAGTACCTGGTGGCTGAGAGACGGTTCCTATCTGCGTCTCAAATCCGCAGAAATAGGTTATTCCTTACCTGCACCTATCATCAAACGCCTGGGTATCCAGAAATGCCGGTTTTATGTGAACGGTATGAACCTGCTGACCTGGAGCTCCTTTAAGTTATGGGACCCTGAACTGGGTGGCAGCGGCTTCGCATACCCTATCCAGAAAGTATTCAATGCAGGTCTCAATGTCAATCTCTAAAACAAGCGCAAACAATATGAAATCATTATATAAATATATATGCCTGATCGGTTTGTTGCTTTCCGGCAACGCCTGTAAAAAATACCTGGATGTGGTGCCGCCTGATGTAGGTACGCTGGATTATGCATTCAGAAGCAGAAATGAAGCGGAAAACTATCTGTTTGCGTGTTACAATGCGATACAGAATCTTAATGACCTGAACAGAAGTCCGGGCTTCACCATGTCTTCAGAGATCATTTTTCCGATGAACCTGCCAGGCAATCCGATCGATATAACCGGCTTCGCATTAATTACCGGCACACAGAACGCGGGTAACCCGGGATTGAACTACTGGGATGGCAGCGGCAACGGTATTGCCATGTACAAGGCCATCCGGAAGTGTAATACCATGCTGGAGAATATTGACAGACCTGCTGACCTGTCACCTGAAGAAAAGACCCGGTGGATCGCAGAAACGAAGTTCTTAAAAGCCTATTACCACTACTATCTGCTGCGTCTCTATGGACCGATACCGATCGTAGATAAGAACCTGCCGGTGGAGGCAAGTCCGGAGGAAGTGAAAGTAAAACGTCAGCCGGTAGATGCCGTAGTGAATTACATTATCGCATTGCTGGATGAAGCAATACAAGATTTACCTGCCACGATCGATAACCCTGCCAAAGAGCTGGGCAGGGTCACCAAAGCGGCAGCAATGGCCATCAAGGCAGAGGTGCTGATGACGGCTGCCAGTCCATTATTCAACGGAAATCCTGACTATTCCAATTTTAAAGACAAAGACGGTACCGCGCTTTTCTCTCCCTATGACGCTACCAAATGGCAAAAGGCAGCTACTGCATGTAAAGCAGCGATCGACCTTTGCGAAGGAGCTGGTCTGAAATTGAATAACACCTTTATACCTGCACCAGGTGTTGCCAATTTACCGGACAAGATCAGGCAGGAACTGGTATTCCAGACTTCGCTGACACAACGTTGGGATATCAATACAGAGCTGATCTGGTCTTTAAATGCGATATGGCATGGACAGGAATACTGTATACCACGTATGACGCAACGCGCCAATCAGAATGATAACGATAACCCGGCCTATTTTGCCGTGCCTATCTCCACTACCGATCTGTTTTACACCAATAACGGCGTACCGATAGAACAGGATAAAAACTGGGATTATGGTGGCCGTAATCAGTTACAGATGGGAGATGCTGATAATGCGCCTTATATCAAACAGGGTTATACGACCATTAAAGCCCATTTTAACCGGGAGACAAGGTTCTATGCCAGCATCGGATTTGATGGCGGTATATGGTTTGGGAATGGTATCCTGGATGGTGCTAACCCGCATTATGTGGAAGCACGCGGACAGTCATCTCTTGCAGGTCCGAAGACACTGCAGAAAACCAATATCACCGGTTACTGGCCCAAAAAACTGGCCAACTACCTCACCGTATATGATAACGGATTTAACTGGACGGATTTCTCTATGCCGGTCATGCGTATGTCAGGTCTCTACCTGTTGTATGCGGAAGCGCTTAATGAAGTGAACGGCCCGACGGCGGAGGCTTTGTCCTATGTTGACAGGGTAAGGGCACGTGCCGGTCTGCTGGGTGTAACCGACTCCTGGACCAGGTTCGCGAAAGACCCTAACAAACCAAACAGTAAAGATGGTTTAAGAGATATCATCCACCAGGAACGCCGCATCGAATTATGTTTTGAAGGTCAGAGCGGATGGGACCTGAGAAGATGGAAAGAACTGCAGATGGTGTTAAGCGCTCCGCTGAAAGGATGGAGCGTATATGAAGATCAGGCGATCAACTACTACCGGGCAAAGAACGTAGAGATACCGGTGTTTGGCACCCGGGATTACCTGTGGCCGATATCAACGAACAGCCTTGTCGTAAACAGCAATCTTGTGCAGAACCCGGCCTGGTAGTATGATTTTGATAAACTAATTACACGTTATTTTATGAACTGGAAGAAAGCAAATTTTAATATAGCCGCCATCCTGCTGATCGTCCTGACAGCGGGTATGCTGAGCGCCTGCAACAAAGACGATGTTTACCGGCAACCGGATAATACCAATAAGAATAAACCAGGGCCTGTCACCAATGTAAAAGTGACCAACTATAATGGTGCAGCTGTGGTGAAATATGACCTGCCCGGCGACCAGGACCTGCTGTACGTAGTAGCTAACTACACGATCCGCGACGGCGTATCCAGAGAGATCAAGTCGAGTTATTTCTTTGATACGCTCCGCCTGGAAGGATTTCATGATAGCAAGGAATATACGGTAACGCTGAAGGCAGTGACCCGTTCCAATATCGCTTCTGATCCGGTAACGGTGGTTGTACATCCTGACACGCCTTACTACGCATTGATCAGGAAATCACTCAAGATCGGCAGTGACTACGGGGGTATCAACATCAAAGCGATCAATGCAGCGAAAAACGCTATTGCGATCAATACATTGACGATAGACCCGGTAACAGGCAACTTTGCCATCGCTAATGAGAACTATACCAATCTGGACACCATTAATTATTCCTTGAGAGGATATAAACCGCAGCCTACGAAATTTGGCGTGTATATATCCGACAGGTATGGTAATATATCCGATACCATGGTAGTGACGGTCACGCCCGGATATGAAGAAGTGCTGAACAAAAGGAACTTCTTTCCTTACCTGATGCCAAGCGACGCCGTAATCGGTTATGGCGGTGTTGTACAGAATATGTGGGATGGTAATATCACAGAAGATAACAGCGCGAATGCCTGGCAGACGACCATTGGCACCAGCCAGCGGCTGATGCAGTGTTCTTTTGGTATTGGCAGAAGTTATACACTGACCCACTTTATGATGTATTTCAGGGACTATGGCGCTAACAATCCGAAGAACTTCACCATCTATGGCTCCAATGTTGACAATCCCGCAGATGCGACCACACCTGGCGGAGCGCCACAAGGTACGCAGAGCGGCGACTGGGTATGTATGGGTAATTTCCGGGTGCCGGACCCTCCTTCCGGTTTACCACAGGGACAGACCAATGCGGCTGACAGGGCCTATGTGAATAACGGTATTGATTTTAGTATGCCTACAGGTATCCCGCCGGTAAAGTATGTCCGTATCGTGGTGAAAGATACCTGGTTCGGACTTGATTACACGATTATCAGAGAAGTCACCTTTTCCGGCATTCCGCAATAACCACAACAATGAGCAACGCAATGAAACTGAACATAAAAAATATCAGCTGGCTGCTATTGGCAGTGACGATGGTGGCTTGTTCCAAAAAGAACGAGGCCTATAGAGACCTGGTGAAGGATGGTGAAATTTATTATCCCGGCATTATCCAGAATGCCGGTTACAGGGCCGGTAACCTGCGTACGATGCTTTACTGGAACCCCAGTCCTGATCCGAAGATCACCCATTATAAGATTTACTGGAATAATAAACAGGATTCACTGACGCTTACAGCGGATAGTCATGATCCGAATGATACGGCGGCTGTGATCGTTCCGGGGCTGACCGAGGGTACGTATAACTTCAATGTCTATTCCATCGACGGACAAGGCAGGACATCCATAGCGGTGAACCTGAACGGTGTACGCGTGTATGGCGCCAAATACCAGAGTGGTCTCTTTAACCGCCCCTATAACGCCGCTACGCCCTATCTGCTGGACCTGATCAATGGTAGCGTCAGGGTACAGTTCAATACGCCTGATTCTATCAATACCGCCACAAAGCTGCAATACACCGATAATAACGATGTGCTGCAAACGGTGGAATTATCTCCTGACAGCAGTGCGATCACCCTGGATAATTTCAAATTCGGCACCACTGTTACTTATCAATCCAGTTATATTCCGCTGCGGAACGCCCTGGATACATTTACAGTAGGGGTTGTCAGCAATTTTGCACAGATCACGCGTGCCGGCGATGTAACGGCCGTATTCATTAAGAACCCGGGTGATCCTTTTTACAGAAGTGATAATGGAAACGGCAAATGGGGCTTACCAAGAGACTGGCAGGTGAACGCAAATGCGAGAAACCAGAATAATGATCAGGGAGGTGGATGGTCTACGGATAATGGCGGCTGTATTCACTTTGAATCAAAGAACTGGGGTGATGCGCCACTGGTGAATGGTAAGGTGTATCAGTCATTTACATTGCCAGCGGGTACCTATGACCTGGATGTTGTGACAGCAGGCAATGGTGGTAACATCGATGCCAATGAAGTGGTCGCTACAGGCACGACGCTTCCTGATATTGATAATCTGAGCGGGAATAGTGCCGTACTGGCTTTATTCCATGGTGATGGCGGTTCTATTGGCGGTACACATACACTTACGTTCACACTGACACAGCAAACCACGGTTACTTTCGGATGGGTAGTCAGTGGATCGGTCTATACCTATCTGCAGTTCAAAAAAGTAGCACTCAGAATAAGATAAGATTTTGTTACAGGAATATATTTTAAAAAGCTCAATTTTCTAATGACGGGAATGAACCATTTATTAAGCAGGGCGCTGGTTGTAATGGCTGCCCTCGGATTTCCAGCAGTAGTGGCTGCACAGGTAAGCACTGTCAGTCTCGGTAGTTCAGATCAACAAATCTGGTATGTAAGATCAGATGCCGAAACCGGCACAAAAGGAAAAGATCCGCAGTTACAAACACCGGATTGGACGAAAGCCATTGTGCCCGGAACCACCTTTTCTTCTTTTGTAGCAGCTGGCAAAGAAGCTGATCCCAATTTCGGTGACAATATCTATAAGGTAGATCGCAGTAAATACGATAGAGATTTCTGGTATAGAACGACGTTTAAAGTACCTGCGGCCTATACAAAGAAAAGGGTCTGGCTCAACTTTAATGGCGTCAACAGAAAGGCGTCCGTTTATCTCAATGGAAAACTGATCGGCAACCTGGATGGGTTTATGGACCGTGGTCGTTTTGATATTACCAATGATGCGAATGCGGATGGTGATAATGTACTGGCGGTACTTGTCAGTATCCCTGTTCAGCCGCTTGCGAACGTGGGCAGTCCCAATTATGTAGCGAGTGCAGGATGGGACTGGATTCCTTACGTACCAGGATTAAACTCAGGTATTACCGATAAGGTCTTCCTTAGCTGTAGTGGTGATCTTTCTATACAGGACCCCTGGGTGCGTACCGATCTGCCCACCAATGCAAAGGCTTATGTGTCTTTATCCATGCAGGTGAAAAACAGCGCTTCGCAGGATGTGGAGGGGACCTTGCAGGGTACGATCATGCCTGGTAATATTCAGTTTTCACAGAAAGTGCGTGTAAATCGTAACAGCACCAGAGATATCAGCTTTACCAAACGTGATTTTGAACAACTGGTACTGAACAATCCCCGTTTATGGTGGCCTAATGGTTATGGCGCACCTGATCTTTATGAACTGAACCTGAAGCTGCTGGTAGGGGATAATATCTCTGATGAGAAGCGGGTGAAATTTGGCGTTAAGCGTTATAGCTATGATACGACCGGTGATGTGCTGCATATTGCGATCAATGGGACGCCGGTATTTATCAAAGGAGGTAACTGGGGGATGTCAGAATACATGTTGCGTTGCCGTGGCGCGGAATATGATACGAAGGTCCGTTTGCATAAGGAAATGAACTTTAACATGGTCCGTAACTGGATCGGTTTGACGACTGATGAAGAATTTTACGAGGCCTGCGATAAGTATGGTATCATGGTATGGGATGAGTTCTGGTTGAATTCAAACCCGAATCTGCCTGCTGATCTTCAGGCGTTCAATGCGAATGCGATCGAGAAGATCAAACGCGTCAGGAATCATCCGTCTGTGGCTATCTGGTGTGCCGATAACGAAGGCTGGCCGGAGCCGCCACTGAATAACTGGTTAAGGGAAGATGTGCGTGTTTTTGATAAGGGAGACCGCTTTTATCAACCCAATTCTCACGCGGAAGGTCTGACGGGTAGTGGTCCGTGGATGGCAAAGGACCCAAGATATTACTTTACGGCTTATCCGACCGGTCTTGGTGGAAACAAGGGCTGGGGATTGCGTAGTGAGATCGGAACAGCTGTTTTCGTGAATATAGAAAGCTTTAAGAAATTCATGCCAGCGGAGAAGTGGTGGCCACGGAATGAAATGTGGAACCAGCACTTCTTTGGTCCGAATGCATTCAATGCTGGTCCGGATGAATATGACCAGATGATCTCCCGTGGATACGGTAAACCGGAAGGTATTGAAGACTATTGCCGTAAGGCGCAGTTTGTCAACCTGGAAAGCAACAAGGCGATGTATGAAGGCTGGCTGGACCACATTGGTGAAGATGCTTCCGGCGTAATGACCTGGATGAGCCAGTCTGCATATCCGAGTATGGTATGGCAGACCTACGACTATTACTACGACCTCACAGGGGCTTATTTTGGCGCTAAAAAGGCGTGTGAGCCATTACATATCCAATGGAACCCTGTTACCAATGCTATTAAGGTCGTAAATACGACCCGTAGCGATGCAGCTGATCTTACTGCCAGCGCAGACATTTATAACCTGGACGGTCGTATTGTTAAACAATACAGTAAATCCGCCAATGTTTCTTCTCCTGCTTACAGCGCCGGCGAAGCTTTCAGGCTCGATCTGACGCCAGATCAGACAGACCTGGCAAGAGGCAAAAAGATATTTGCTTCTTCTTCCCAGGATGGCGATCCTTCCGCAACCAATGATGGTAATGCACAGACACGCTGGGCCAGCAGGTATAACGATGATGAATGGCTTTGTGTAGACCTGGGAAAAACGGAAGTGGTAAATGGCGTTGGTCTGAACTGGGAGGAAGCTTATGCGAAGTCTTTCAAAATAGAGGTCTCTGATGATAATTCAAGATGGCAGCAGGTGTATCGTACAGATGAAGGGCGTGTTGGTCAGCAGAAGATCGTTTTCCCTGAAGTGTCTGCACGTTATGTAAGAATGCATGGTATTGAGCGTGGTAGCTGGTGGGGATATTCCCTGTTTGATTTTGAGGTATATCAGGGAGATGTGGCCAGTGCAGGACTGAGCGATGTACATTTTATCAAACTGAAACTTGCCGGTAAGGATGGTCAGCCGATATCTGAGAACTTCTACTGGCGTGGTAATAAGCGCAAGGATTATAGCGCACTGAACACGCTTGGGAAGTCTGATCTGAAAGTACAATACAAGACGACCAAAGCAGACGGAAAGACTTATGTTACTGCTACGATCAATAATCCGGTATCATCGGCAAGCGCCGCTTTTGGCATCAGACTGATGCTGACAAGTGTAGCTGATGGTAAGCAGGTACTTCCTGCCATCTTCAGTGATAATTACTTCTCCCTGATGAATGGTGAGACAAAAACGGTAACGATCGAGTTTGATAGCAATGCGGTGGGTAAAGATGGGTTCAGACTCACAGCGGAACCATTTAATAACCATATTGTACGGAAATGAAGCAAATAATCATTATTGGTACCTTACTGTTGACTTACGGCATATCTTCTGCCGTAGGTCAACAGCTGGATACCGCATTGTATAAAAACAAAAAGGCCCCTGTTCCAGCACGTGTGGATGACCTGCTGAGACGCATGACCTTACGGGAAAAGGTATTGCAATTGCAAAACCGGGGGGCTGGCAGGACCGATGAGATAGCGAATATTTTCAAAGGAGAGAGTTTTGGCTGTACGCATGAAATGGGCATGAATGCGCAGGATTGCGCAAATATGTACCAGGAACTCCAGACCTACATGCTGAAAAAAACACGACTGGGTATTCCGGTGCTGACGGCTGTAGAGGGTATCGAAGGTATCCTGCAGAACAATTGTACCATCTTTCCGCATGAACTGGCGCAGGGTAGTACTTTCAATCCTGCACTGATCAGGAAGATGACGACGGCTGCAGGAGAGGAAGCACAGGTAATCGGTATTCACCAGATACTTTCTCCCGTACTGGATATTGCACGTGAGCTTCGCTGGGGACGTGTGGAGGAAACCTTTGGTGAAGACCCTTTTCTGATCGCTGAAATGGGAACAGCTTTTGTAAAAGGTTATCAGTCCTTCAATATCACCTGCACACCTAAACATTTTGTAGCACATGGTTCGCCTTCAGGCGGATTGAACTGTGCTAACGTGAGCGGGGGAGAGCGGGATATGAGAAGTCTGTACCTGTATCCTTTTGCAAAGGTGATCGCGAATACCAATCCTTTATCTGTCATGTCCTGTTATAGTGCCTATGATGGTGTAGCGGTAAGTGGTTCCCGTTATTATATGACGGATATCTTACGCGGAGAGCTGGGCTTTAAAGGGTATGTTTATTCTGACTGGGGATCGGTAGAACGTCTGCAGACCTTTCATCATGCGGTAGATTCCCGTGAACAGGCAGCTATTCAGTCATTGATCGCAGGTGTTGATCTGGATGTGGACGGGGCTTATGAAGGCACACTGGAAAAGTCAGTGGAAAGTGGTCTGGTTGATATGAAGTACCTGGATGAGGCAGTTCGTCATGTGCTTACCGTTAAGTTTGAACTGGGTTTGTTTGACAATCCCTTTGGCGATCCTGCGAGAGTAGGTAAAGTAGTACGTAGCGCAGCGCACGTCGAAATAGCGAAAATGGTGGCAGATGAAAGCGCCGTGCTGTTGAAGAATGATAACAACATCCTCCCCCTGGATATATCGAAATACAAATCGATCGCTGTAGTAGGGCCTAATGCAGACCAGACCGTGTTCGGTGATTATTCCTGGACCAGTCGTGATACCAAAGAAGGTACTACCTTACTGGAAGGGTTGCAGGAAGCGATCGGTAATAAGGTAAAGCTGCAATATACACAGGGTTGTGACTGGTGGAGCCGGGATACTTCCGGTATAGCAGCTGCAGTAAAAAATGTGGCGGCAAGTGACCTGGCCATTGTTGCGATAGGGACGCGTAGTACCTTTCTGGGACGTAGTCCGCAGTATTCCACCGCCGGAGAAGGCTTTGATCTTAGTTCACTGGAATTGCCCGGCGTACAGCAGGAACTGCTGACCGCTATCAAAGCAACCGGTAAGCCTTTTATCGTTGTGTTCATTGCCGGTAAGCCACTCGCAATGCCATGGGTAAAAGAGAATGCCAATGCTGTGCTGGTACAATGGTATGGCGGAGAAAAACAGGGCAATACACTGGCAGATATACTGACCGGTGTGGTGAACCCTTCCGGAAGACTGAACGTCTCTTTTCCGCGTAGTACCGGCAATACGCCGATCTATTACAACCACTTTGTAACCGACCGTAATGAACCTTTCGACAGACCAGGTAGTCCGCAGGACCCTAAAGGCCATTACATCTTTGATCGTCCGGACCCGCTCTGGGCATTTGGTACAGGCATGAGTTTTACGACCTTTCAGTACCTGGATTGCAGGGTAGCCGATAGTGTATTGACAGCAAAAGATGTGATTAAAATTGCGGTCGACGTAAAAAACACCGGGAACAGAGATGGCAAAGAAGTGATACAGGTATATGTGCGTGATAAGGTGAGCTCAGTAGCTACTCCCATACAACAGTTAAAAGCATTCAGCAAGGAATTGATCAGGAAAGGACAGACGCGGACGGTGCAACTGGAAATACCGGTATCAGAACTGGGGTTGTACAATGAAAGGATGAAATATGTGGTGGAGCCTGGCGCATTTGAATTACAGATAGGAGCAGCGGCTGACAATATTCACTTTACCAGAGTGGTCCAGGTGAAGTGATAGCTGTATTTATAAAGCGACTGAACAAAGTTGGTTTTAGTAGTTGTGTTTTTAAATAGCCGGGTATTTGCCCGGCTATTTATATTTCGTCGATCCTGAAGCCTGTCGTGCCTTGTAGGTTATACTGACAGTTCAGGCTTATTTGGCCATGTTTTTTGGAAGTCTTTACTTTTGCGGGAAGATTCAGCGAACTATCATTCAGTTGCAGCGTATTGCCTTCATTTACCCGGATATCCGTTGTCAGATAGAGTTGTTCATCTTCCGACAAACTAAGCGCTATCTGGTGTTTATCGAACACCCAGTTCCTGTCAGTAGCGTTTTTGATAATGGAATACATGTAGGCTTTATCAAAGGAAATGAGTTCTGCTAATAGCTGTGGCGCTTCGTCCCGCTGATCCCATTTACACAGTGACACTTTAATTTCTTCCGGTAGGAAAATGGTTTCGGAAGGTAGCTGACTGGCCAGATTGAGCATAATTGCTACCTGCGGTTCTGCGGAGAGCGCCTTATACATGGTCTCGCTGATAACAATATCAATATCGGTTGATGCAAGTTCCCATACAGATGCATCACACTGATGAATGTCTTTGACATAGGCATGTAGCCCCAATGTATCTATGACCTGATTTAATATGCCGATGCTTTCAGTATTGATCTCCAAAAAGGTAAACTGCACCTCTTCCGGTTTGAACGTCAGCATAACGGGTAAGGCTAAAGTAGCGAACGGACCTGTTCCGGCATACAAAACCTGTACTGGTTTTCTGCCTTTGTTCAGGGCAAGCGAGATCGCGTTTGCAAGCCCTCTCGAAAAGCGTTGGGTCCTCAACACCTCCCGTCCGCATTGTGCTGCCCAGATAGTGCCGATCGCATTTCCGTTGGGCGTTTTGATATGGGTTCTTCCTGCATTTTTATCTATGACGAAATGCGCTGATAAAAGATCAGCATAACCCATTACGGCAGGGGCCAGCTGATCATGAAAATCTCCTGGTTTCAGTATTTCTTTCCCATAATGCTGCAGGCGCAGCTTTAACGCTTCATTGGTCATCGGCAACTGTAATATTCTTTGTTACAATATACTCAATCTTTCTCCCCATCAGTATATATTGTAACGTTATTCAACGGCGATGAAGATATCAACTTCTGCATTTCCGGGGTTTTGCGCACGTTCTCCATATACTTCGAAATCGGCTGTGAAGGTCCTTTTCAGGTCCGAATTCCAGATTTTCACCCATTCGTTATAGACGGCGCCCTGGGAGACATTGCCTTTTGCTGCCTGGAGGTGGTAGTTCCCCCCATTAATTGTTTTTCCTGTCATGCCTTCAGGAATTACCTCCAGGGAAGATACTTTGCATCCCAGGATGGTGGTATACGGTTTGGTATGATCTTTCTCGTAATCTGTATAAATGCTATATATCGTATCATCGATCTTGTTGGGTATCAACGCTGATATATTTTCAGAAAAAAAGCGTTGCCATAATGCGGGAATGTCCTGTCCTGACTGTCCGTTTTCGTTTGTGGTAACGATGCTGATGCCGATTACGTTAAACTGTTGAATATCCATCATTTGTGATTTTGATTATTTGCAGTAAAAATAGCAGGGGGAAGTGACAACCCTGTGTCAGTAGTGTCTATCTATAGTTACCCATCGTTAATGCTGGCTTTTGGACGCAGCACTAACGAAGAGTAACTATAGTCAGACTATAGTATGACCGAAAATTCCTGTTATTGATTGACCATTCGCAGCAAAAATACCAGACATTTTCGTTAAATTTAGATATCGCAGATAATTCCACTTAAACCCGCCCATCTCCATTGCTAAGGGACTATTACGTTTATACCCGACGTATATTTTTTTCATTACCACTAAATTGAAAACCCATGAGAAAACCTGAGCAAAATTACATCAGATCGCTGCTGTATGCAGTCGTGTTCAGTATGTGTATCTGTGCCTGTTCACATGATAACAATTTACATCGTCCGTCCGCTCTTGCCGTTGCTGATCCTGATGCCAGTCCGGTTGTTTTAGCCGCACTTGATCTGATGAGCGGAAACCCTATTTTACCGGTCCCTACAGCCGATCCTGACATCATTTATGCCAATGGTAAGTATTATGTATACACCACGGCTATTGGGCCTAATAATAGCCAATTTCACGCTTATTCATCAACTGATCTGCTTAGCTGGAATGATGAGGGTATAGTACTGGATTTAAATAATGTCAGCTGGGCACACACGGGTGGATGGGCGCCATCGGTAGTAGCCCGTAATGGCAATTTCTATATGTATTTTACGGCAGCCAAGAAAATAGGGGTTGCAGTAAGTACGAGTCCCACGGGGCCGTTTATAGACCGGGGAAGTGCGTTAGCTACCGGAGACGGAACTGATCCCATCGATCCGATGGCCTTTATCGATACGGACGGACAGGCCTACCTGTACTGGGGTAATACTACGTTGAATATCCAGCGGCTGAATAATGACATGATATCACTGACCGGCACGCGCAGTCATGATAAACCATCCAATTATTTTGAAGCACCTTATATGATAAAACGAAATGGTATCTATTACTTCATGTATTCCATTAATGATTACAGGAATGATGATTACCATGTAGAGTATGCAACCGCCAGTGGGCCTATGGGGCCATGGACATACAAAGGGCGTATTACTTCTCCTTTGGGCCCTGTTAAAGGGCCTGGTCATAACGCAGTGATACGCAAGGCTGGTTGCAGTGATGAATATTATTTTGTCTATCACCGCAGAACAAGCACAAATGTGGACCAAAGACAGGTCGCTATTGACCGGCTATTTTTTGATGGCGCCGGGAATATGCTGCCGGTCAGTATCACCAACTCAGGCGTAGTGAGAGATGATGGTATTTGTTATACGCCTAATCCTGCACCGGATGGACAATATGTGATCCGGTCAAAGGTCAATACGACCGCAGGTGCTGGTCTATATCTCGATATTGCGGGGTGTGCGACTGGTAACGCCGATGTAAGGACCTGGACGAGGACCAATTGTGATGGCCAGAAATGGACGCTCACTTATCAGAACAATGGTTATTATAAGATCATTTCAGCGTTACCGAACCATAAGGCCCTGGACCTGAATGCCTGCGGACTTGACAGAGGGGCGAATATTCAGGTATGGGATGTGCTATCAAATGATTGTCAGTTGTGGCGATTGGAAGCAACCGGTAACGGATATTACCGGATCATGGCAAAAGGAAGTAATAACGTGATGGATGTAGCGAATAGTGATCCTACGCCGGGAGCAGATGTAAGGTCGTGGACCTGGAATGGGGCTGATGCACAGTTATGGAAACTGGAAACCCCGTAATAATGCCATGGGATTTGCTACTTTTGGGGATGGTTTTACAATTTAAATCGGCCGCAGTATTCTGTGGCTCCAAATTCGGTCTTGATCCTATTTTCGCGCAACATGCGGCCAGCCTTGGAAAGTTGTTAGCTAAACATGAGGTGACACTTGTTTATGGTGGAGGTAATAGTGGTTTGATGGGAGTAGTAGCGAATGAAGTACTGGATAACGCCGGACAGGTAGTAGGAGTGATGCCGGACCTGTTAATTCAGCGGGAGTTCAGGCATGACAGGTTAACGCAGTTACATGTAGTGGAAGATATGCATGCGAGGAAGAAGCTGATGTACAGTTTATCGGAAGCGGTGATCATTCTGCCGGGAGGTATTGGCACATTTGATGAGATGATAGAGGTCATGGCCTGGAACAGCTTAAGTATTCACAATAAGAAAATCTTTGTTATTAATTCCAACGGCTTTTTTGACCTGTTTATTCAGCAAATGCAAAAGCTGCAGCAAAATGGATTTTTGTACTCAGATGTATCAGCGGCATTTATCGTAGTGGATGCACCTGAAATGATCTTCAGTTGATACGATTTTTATAATTACGCAGCGATCTGCTGCGTAATTATAAAAATCATTTAAATGCTTTATCAGGCGTTATTATACCAGTTTCTGCAGATTTTTTTTGAAAAACTGTATGCTCTCTGCAATACTATCCATGGCATCTCCGGTTTTAAAATTGCCACCCTGTTCCAGAAAATAATACTTCATCCCGGCCTGTTTTACATGTTTCAGAATAGGTTTGTAATCTATGACCCCATTCCCTAATTCGGTATAGTCGTGCGATACACGGTCCATATCTTTGATATGCCACATTTCAAAACGTCCGGGTTGTTTATTGAAATAGTATTCAGGAGTATGTTTGGATGCACGGACCGCCCAATACAGGTCTATTTGCAGTTTTACCAATGCCGGATCGGTTTCTTCCATGATGATATCGTAGCCGGTTTTTCCGCCGAAATCGGTAAACTCATAATCATGGTTATGATAGGCCAGTGTGAGCCCGGCTTTTTTAACGTGTGCTCCGACAGTATTCAGTTTTGGCGCCAAAGACCTGAATTTCTCCAGGGACCTGTCTTCAGGAGGCTGCCAGGGCCAGGTGATATAGGCCTGACCAAGGGCCAATGCACCTGTGATACATTCGTCTACATGGTCCAGCAGTTCCTTTTCCGGGCTGTTGTTAAAACGGTACAGGTCATAATGACCACTTGACGTAGACAGGCCTAAATCGGCCAGCAGGCTTTTTAAGTCCTTGTTGGGAATGCCGTAGTAGCTTAATCCTTTATCACCGATACCATAGGTCTCAAGGTCCTGGTATCCCATTTTGGCGACTCTTTTAAGCGTGTTTTCCGGGTCTTTGTCCATGGCTTCACGAATGGTGAACAGTTGAAGACCGAGCTTAAATTTAGCCGCCGGAATGTGTGGTATCGTATCTGGTAAGAAGGCAAATGTTGTGAGTGCCCCGGAGTTTTTAATGAAATCTCTGCGGTTCATAGACGTGGGTTCGCTTTGTCACTATATTCGTAACTATTTATCACAAAAGCAAGCCGATTACCAGATTTCTACGGTGTTTTTTACTGTTTCTTTTCAAGTGGTTGGCGTATCCGGACTAAAGCCCAGTCTTACCTTCATTTCTTCCAGTACATTGAAGATGATGGGACAGGTGCCATAATGCATCATCATGGAGAATAGTCTGTTGGTAAATTGGGGGAGGTGTAGTCCCGGGAATTCCCGGCAACCGGCAAACCTGTGCTCATATATGGTACACATGCTGTTCTCCAGGAAGTGACACGGAATCCGGTTGATCACCATCATGCTATTATTAACCCCGGTCTCGATATAGCTGTCTATTACATCCGCTTCTGTCCGCTGGAGGTGTGCTGCCAGGCGGGTCACCTCATCCGGTTCCACGTTGATCATGAGAGAACGGCAGCAGTTACCACAGGCCGTACAATCGACCTGAGGCGTGACGAGTGCATCGAGTTCCTGCACAAGTTGATCTATATCTTCAGCTGGCTGAGATTTTAAATATGATTTAAACGACTGATTTTCAGCTTCCTTGTTCTGTGCGATGGCCGCAATTTCGGCGAGATTTGCATTCATTTTCAAGGCGCAAAGATAGGGTATAATCCTGGTCTCACTTCAAAAAACCTGTTATCAGCCGGGCTATTTCCTGTGGTCGTTCCGCCAGGAGGAAATGGCCGCTGTCTTTGATTTCCTCCATTTTCAGATCAGCAGCGAAGGTAGAGAGGGACGATTGCAGCATGTGATAGCTGTTGCTACAGGCGACCCCCATAACCGGTACACTGATCTGCTCATAAGTTTTAATATCCTGTATGTCCCGGGTAAATGCCTGATACCAGGCATTAGAGGCCCGTATAGCTTCCGGTTGATCGTATGCCTGGCTGTACACGGCCCTGTCGAAATCAGTCAGGTTATTGGGGTCTTTCAGCATGGTATTAAAGACCCAATCTATCACGAGATGCATCCTGTCTGCCAAAAGCGCTTCCGGTAGTTCTTTTACCTGATTAAAAGCCAGCCACCATGGGTATGTATAATTCAAACCCGGAATAGGTAGCATCGGTAACTGATACATGGAATCATCAGGATGAGGGGTGTCCAGCATGATCAGTTTACCTGTTATTTCAGGATAGCTGGCGGCGAAGCTAAAGGCAATATGGGCGCCAATATCATGTCCGCAGATATGTACATTTTCATACTGCAATAGCTGTATGAGTTTATATATATCCCTGCCCATATTTTTCTTATCATAACCATTTGCTGGTTTATCTGAGCTGCCCATACCTCTTATGTCCACTGCTATCACATTATAATGCGAAGAGAGCAATGGCATTACTTGATGATATGCCCACCATGTCTCCGGCCAACCGGGAATTAAAATTAAGGGTGCTCCTGTTCCGCCTTGTACATAATGCAGGTTGACCCCATTTACTACAGCATATTTATTTTCAAAACCAGGAAGGTTTTGCAGCAATTCATGATCCGAATACATCTGACTATCTTTTATTAAAATCAATTGTCGGATCAAACTTAAATAATACTTTTGGTACTGGAAACTATACAGTATACTTCATAGTTCATATATTTTTTTTAATGAGATTAATCAACCAGCTTTCAAAGGAGACCGGTATCCCGATCGGGACCATTCGTTTTTATGAGAAATCAGGGCTTATCAATGGGGAGAAGAAGCCGGAAGTGAAGACCAATAACTATGTTTATTATGGCGATGATGTTATTGACAAATTGCGGTTTATACAGATGGCTAAAGCGGTAGGGTTTACGCTGAATGAGATTAAAGAGGTGGTTGATGCATGGTACCTGAAAAAGATCAGTAAAAAAGCGCAGCTTGAAGTGCTGAATAAAAAGCTGTTGCAGATTGATGAGAAGATACAGGAGTTACATGAGATGAAGAAGCAGATAGCTGTTTGTAAGGAGAATATTGAGCGGCGGTAATGAAAGAGTGGTGCTCTTTATGAAATATGAGTTCTCTTTTGGAGATACTGAGTATACTGAATTTGATATGTTATAAATAATTGAAAAGACTATTGATCTGCTTAAACGTTGTTATTTTCATGTATGCTGTTTGATGTTGTTGACATGCAGTTTATTCATTCCCCCAAAATATAATAGTAATTCATCCAGTTTCTGTTCATCTTTTTTTAATTGTACCTGAACATGTTGTTTTATTTAGTTTTGATAAGACACGAGTGAATGCGGGTATATGAATGCAGTAATTTATCCCATCTCAATTTTTTCTGATTCCAGGGCATGGTAGTTCTGGTCGTTTCCTTGTTTACAGTTGGCTTTTGATACTGCCCTCCCGGACGGGAGGGGAAGGGTGCTTTCTACGTGTATTTTAATTTACATTTTCTGTTAACTAAAATAAAATTACCTTCGTAGTGGATATTACTTTTTCGGATAAAAAATTAGAAGAGTTGGCTAATAATGACCGGAAGCGCTTAAAGGAGTTTGGTAAGCTTCGGTCGGAGAAGATCAGGATTAGATTAGCACAATTAAGAGATGCGGACAATCTTGAAGAAGTAAGACATCTGCCTGGTAATTTTCATGAACTTACGAACAACAGGAAGGGGCAGTGGGCTTGCGACCTGGATCAACCTTACAGGTTGGTATTTACACCTCATGAGAAACTTAGCCTGATCAGCGGGCATGGTCGATATGTTTGGATGGAGATTACAGGTGTAGAAGTGAAAGAAATCGTCAATTATCATAAAGAGAAATAGTAATGACAAGGCAAAACCGATATTCTCCGCAAACAGCTCCACATCCGGGTGAAACTTTAAAGGAGAAACTTGACGAAATGGCCATGGGGCCAAAGGAATTCGCTCTTCGTACAGGAAAGCCTGAAAAGACAATAATAGCAGTTATTAAGGGAGATAGTTCGATTACCCCTGACATGGCTATCCAATTTGAGAGTGTTACAAGGATACCCGCTAATTTTTGGATGAATCATCAAAGAAGCTATGACGAATTCGTAGCAAGAAAAAAAAGACAGATTGTTATTCAGGAAGCGGTGGGGTGGGCTAAAAAATTTCCTTTGGCAGAAATGATAAGAAAAGGCTGGTTACCGCCGGTAGCTACTATACAGGAAAAAACAACGGAAATGCTCGCCTTTTTTGGGTTCTCTACGCACACAGCGTGGGAGGACTACTATTTTAATCAGCAACTTAAAGTAGCTTTTCGGATTTCCCTTGCACAGACTATCGAATCATATGCTATTTCGGCATGGCTTCGCAAGGGGGAATTACAGGCAATGGAATTAGCTGCAAAAAGTTATTCAGAAAAGAAATTTAAAGAAGCGTTGCCAGCGTTGAAATCAATTAAGGAAAATAATCCTGGCGGATTTTTGGATCAGTTGCGGGATATTTGTTTGGAGGCAGGTGTTAAAGTTGTACATACCTCCCGTATAAATAAAGCACCTATAAGTGGGTCAACACGATGGATAAATGATACACCATTTATTCAGTTGACAGAACAATATAAAGATAATAACGACTTTTGGTTTACTTTCTTTCATGAAGCAGGACATATCCTCTTACATGGAAAAAAAGATGTCTTCTTAGAGAAGGTTGAGTATTCTGACAAAGACCTTATCAAAGAAAAAGAAGCCAATGAATTTGCAGCAAAATGGATGTCTTAGCCTGACCTATCTCCCTACAATTTCCTTCCTATGCTTAATCCCCCATTCAGTAAGGTTATTAATGATCGTCTGCAGGGTTTTACCGTGCTCCGTAAGCTCATACAGCACCGTTACAGGTTGTGTATCTAAAACGAGCCGTCTGATCAGTTTATTCACCTCCAGTTCTTTTAATTCCTTACTCAGCATTTTGTTTGAAATGCCATCAACGTCATTCAAAACATCAGAAAATCTTCTTTGTTTATAATAACAGATTGAGGAAATGATCGGTATTTTCCATTTTCCGTTCAGCACGTCCATTGAGTCCTGAACAGCCATCATTTCTCTTTTATGTTCTTCTCCCTGAGCATTCCTGCACTCCATAAGCTTAATTTATTACTTCCTGGTTACTTTTAGTTACAAAGTTACTAAAGTAAATGACAAGTTTCTAACTTTACTATCCGATAGCATTATTTATATAAAGCTTCAAATTTATCCTTCCATTCATCATGCCAGTCCAGTAATGCCAGCAACGGGCCGGACAAACTCCGGCCAAATTCGGTCAGTGAATATTCGACCCTTGGCGGTACTTCAGGATATACTTTTCGTTCTACCAGCTTCAGACTGATCAGCTTTTTGAGTGATTCATTCAGCATTTTATGAGAAATACCGTTGATCTGCTGCAATAGTTCGCTGTTTCGTTTGGTATCCTGCATAAGTGACACTACGACTAACAGGTTCCATTTATTGGCGAATATCGAACAACAGTCATAAAGTATACTATGCTTATATGCATCCGGTCCTGCAGAGATTTTTTCCTGCAGGGCTGTAAATCTTTCAAATTTTTTTTTGTTGTCATCCATTGTCTGGCTCATTTCTAACTGCGAAGTGCTTAAGGGACGGCGGCGTTCCTACTTTTCACAACCTAATATTAGTTCTAATTTAGCGACCATACTACAATAAGCCAATGAAAATTTTGATGTTCGGTCGTGGGGTTATCTCCGCGCAATATGCTTATGCCCTGGAAAAAGCAGGCCATACCGTTGAATTTTATGTAAAACCTGGAAAGAAAGCGGCGACGATCCCTTTGGATATTTATGATAGAGGAAAACATATTAACACGACCTGGAAAGTAACTATGCGGGAGGACTTACCGCCCGACCATGATTACGATCTGATCGTTGTGAGTGTACAACACTATCAATTCAAAAATGTAGCTGCATTCTTATCTGACAAAGTAAGTAACGCGACAATACTCATTTTCAATAACTTTTGGAATGATCCCGTTACTGAATCCGCCGCATTGCCCAAAGACCAGCTGGCCTGGGGTTTTCCTATGGCAGCAGGCGGTGTTGATCAGCAGGGCGTGTTGAAAGGCGCCTTGTTTGGCCGTGTTCACTTTGGTACTTTTGGTACAGCACCTACACAACGGGAAATAGCAGTGCGTCAGCTGTTTAAAACAAGTGGATTTAAGATCATGGAACACAGGGACTTTAAGACATGGCTGTCCATTCATTTCCTGGTAAATGCCGGTTTACTTTCGCAGGCGCTACGTGCCGGCTCGTTGGGACTATTGCTGTCGTCAAAGGAGCATGGTCAACAGGTGGTGCTGAATGTGCGGGAATTATTCCCTGTACTAAAACAAAGAGGAATAAAGGTACAGGGTGAAGCAGGCCTCTTCAAATTACCACCATGGCTGGTGAGCTTACTGATGAGGACTGTCATGAAGCTAAATCCTGCGTTTAGGCATTCACTACTGAATCATTCCAATCCGGAAGAGGTGAAGTCTTTTTGCCGGGATGTATTGGCAGAAGCAAAAAGTAAAGGGATCGCTGTGCCAAGGCTGGAGTCAATAGCCAGCTATTTGTAGTTGGGTAAGGCGGTTAAACAGGTGGTAAAATGATCTTTACCACCTGTCTATATCTACTCAGGGAATGATCCTGTCTTTTCTTAACTGATCAAATAATTCAAAGAAAGAATCCCGGGTACGTTTATAAGCCGTAAATCCTGATTTCCTGCTTTTGGACATATCTGTCATTACCTCGATCGGGCGGCCAAGATCAAGGTCTGTATGCCAGGCAGAAGCAACCTTTGCCATATCGGTGTGTACTAATCCATGTTCCTTTGCTATCTTTTCCCAGACCTTATCATATGTTTTCAGTCGTTCGTCCAGTGGATAAATAGTGCCGTCAAATCCGACGGCCTCAATGCCAAAATAACCCGCTATTTCGCCCCATAGCTGGCTCCACCTGAATACATCTCCATTTGCCACATTAAACGCCTCATTTTGGGCCTCTGGCGTAGTGGCAGCCCATATGAGCTGCTCCGCAAGGATACGGGCATCTGTCACGTCAGAAATGCCGTTCCATTGGGCTGCAGAACCCGGCCATACAAATGGCAGTCTTTCCTGCTTACAGATGCTGGCATATACGGCCAGGGTACTTCCCATATTCATTGCATTGCCGACTGCTTTCCCAACGATCGTATGCGGACGGTGAATGCTCCATGTAAACCCATCCCGGGCTGCAGCTGCATACACTTCATCTTCCTGATTGTAATAGAAGTTATCCAGCGCCAATCTTGGGTGTTCCTCATTAACAGGCGTTAATGGCAGTGCGCCTGATTTTGCATAAGCGTCAAAAGGTCCCAGATAATGCTTTAGGCCGGTTACCAGTCCGACGTGACGTACAGACCGGCGTGGAGATAATACCTCCAGTAAGTTGCGCACCAGCGCACTGTTAACCCTTATATTTTCAGCTTCTGTATCATTCCGCATCCAGGTAGTAAAAAACACATGACTGGGTTGTATATCCTTCAGGGCAGCCGTCAGCGAAGCCACATCCAGCAGATCAGCAGCTACAGGGACCAGACCTTTGATATCGTTCTTAGGTGTTCTGGAAAGTCCATAGGTCGTCCATCCTTTTTCAATCAGCAATGCAGCCAGGTTCCCACCGGAAATACCGCTGGCGCCTACCACAAGTGCTATTTTATCCTTGCTCATATCAATTGGTTTTATTGCAAAGCTATCCCGCCCTGATCAGACAAGGCTTGATCTGTGTCAATAAATACCCTTGATCTGAATTAAGGGGTTTTGTTCCTTTTGATCCGGCTGATCGTTTCAGGAGCAAGGCCGAGATAGGAGGCAATCAGCGTTTGTGGGATTCGTTGGATCAATTCGGGATGATATTGCAGGAGGTGTTTGTATTTTTCCTCTGCGGTATGCGTAATGGAGCTCATGAGTCTTCGCTCTTTCGTGACGATGCTGTTCTGGTATAAGATGCGGAAGTAACGTTCCATCACCGTTACTTTTACCAGCATAGCTTCGTAGTCAGCTAATGTTATTTGCAATACTTCTGTATCTTCAATGGCTTCAATATTGAGTTGTCCGGGTGTAGCGGATAAAAAGCTATAAAAATCGGATACCCACCAGCCTTCCCAGCCAAACAGGTTGATATGGTCCTCACCTTTGTCATCTACGTTATAAGACTTGATCAGTCCTTTAGAAATAAAACTTAATTGCCGGCAGGTTTCTCCTTCCTGTAAGAGGAATTGTTTGCGTTTGAATTTTCTCTGCGTAAAGAATGTTTTTATCGTTTCTTTTTCCGGATCAGAAAGCGCGATCTTAGCGGTAATATGGAAAAATAGTGTATCAAACATTCGCTGTTATTTAAAGAGTTGACCGGCTACAAACTTACGAAGCGGATCGTCTAAATCAAAAAAACAACAGCTACCACTGCCTGTTAATACTATTTTTATAATCTGCGTTTGCAGGTGGTAGCTTGTGCCCGGGAGGTAATAGGGAAAAAGAATAAATACTTGAATGTTTTTTTATATATTGGCGCCCGATATAACCTATATTTCATCGTTGACTTCATTTTGCAGCGGCTCCCAAAAAACACAGCTACTGTATTTACAGCTCAAATTAACATCAGATTTTATGTCAGAACTGAGATCTTTATTCGTTAAACTCAAGATTAAAAAAGAAAACCTCGAACGCTTCTTTGAAGCAGCGATCACAACTCCGGAAGTGGATGAAGACTGGATAGCATGGTGGGAGAGCCGTGAGATGTACTCCAAAGCTCCGCTAAAAGAAATTCCAACGGAATCAGAAGATACCAATGGCGAAGTATTTGAATCTTATATAGATACAGACGAAACACTTAGCCTGGAAAAACATGAAGATGGCGTGTATTACTTCGCCAGCGGAATGTTTGGTGAGAACTACTATGAGCTACTGCCGATGCTGGCGGTATTGAAAAGCGCCGTATTATACATGGAAGCTGGTGATGAAGGAGAGGCATTTGTGTATGATTATTTCTGGGGAGGCAAGAACGTACTGGCGCATATAGTATTGAAACCAGGTAAGGCGGTACTGAAGGATACGAAGAAAACGGCTAAAATTAAGAAAGAATTAGTGGCTGAAGCAGGTAAAATAATGCAGGACGCATTGAAAAAAATGACCGGAAAGTAGAAGGACCAATCACCTGATACAAAATAGTGCAAATATAAAAAGGGAGACTAGTTTAACAAGTCTCCCTTTTTATATTTGCACTTATAGCCGTAATGAATTAACGCCAACCTAATCCGGGGGCTACATGTTTCAATATCGAGGATAATACGTGCACATTGTAGTCGACCCCTAACGTATTAGGTATTGTTAAAAGTAACGTATCTGCCTCTTGAATAGCCTCGTCCTGCGCCAGCTCCCTGATGAGCTGATCTGGTTCGCCGGCATAACTTCTCCCGAAAATGGCGCGTTGATCTTTCTCGATATTACCAACTTTATCCACTCCGTTGGTTTCCCGTCCGAAGAAATATCTGTCCTGATCATTCATCAGCGCAAAAATGGACCGGCTCACGGACACTCTTGGTTCGCGCTGATGTCCTGCTTTTTTCCATGCCTCCTTATACACTCTGATCTGCTCTGCCTGCTGCACATGGAAAGGTTTGCCACTTTCATCAAGTTTTAAAGTTGAGCTTTGCAGGTGCATACCATTTTCAGCTGCCCAAACCGCTGTAGCATTCGAGGATGCGCCCCACCAGATACGTTCCCGTAGTCCTTCGGAGTGTGGTTCCAGTCGTAATAATCCGGGAGGGTTAGGAAACATCGGGAAGGGGTTAGGCGTGGCAAATCCGACACCTTTAAGCTTATCCAGGAATTGCAATGCTTTATGCCGTCCCATGTCCGTGTCTGTTTCTCCCGCCGCTGGTCCATATCCAAAATAACGCCAGCCATCGATCACCTGTTCAGGTGAACCTCTGCTGATTCCCAACTGCAATCGCCCACCTGAAATCAGATCAGCAGCGCCTGCATCTTCCACCATATAAAGGGGATTTTCATAACGCATATCAATAACCCCCGTTCCAATCTCTATCGTGCTTGTTTTGGCGCCGATGGCCGAAAGCAAAGGGAATGGGGATGCTAACTGAGCTGCAAAATGATGTACCCGGAAATATGCGCCGTCTAAGCCGATTTCTTCAGCAGCGACAGCCAGATCAATGGATTGAAGCAATGTGTCACTCGCCGTACGGGTTTTATAGGCTGGATGGTCAGACCAGTGTCCAAACGATAAAAATCCTATTTTCTTCATAAGTCCGTTTTCTATTGAAAATGTCCCCACAAAGGTAACTATTCTAACAGTGTAAGGGATCAATCAGATTCCCGTCTGCCGTAAAAGCTGTGTGGTATTCTCTACCGTACTTCTGTATCATAGCATATTCTAACAGTGTTTGATCGTCCTTATTCCTCAATGCGACGATATCCTGCTTATAATGTTTAAGCCTAGCCATTCGTCAGCAATTGAAAATGATGTCCACCCAAGGGTCATTATTCGCAGCAATGTTTTCTCCTGGAGTTCTTCCACGTCAGGAGATGAACGCAGCATCCGCCTGAACAGGTGATAGGGCTCTCTGTATTCTCCGTGTTCGGCAATCGTTGGGTCTTGTCTTTGTGCGATCCAGGGAAATATCCTGTAACAGAAGTTATATTGTGCAATAGTGAGTTTGGCAACCCCCCAGTTTACACGCATGGCAAGGTATCCACACACCTGTTCAATTGAAGTTATACCTCCGTTCCCGACATATGCTTTTTGATGGGCGATATTTGCATCAGCGATAATGGCTGTTCTGACGATATCTGCTGCCAGCTCTAGTATGAGATGGGAAAAAGATAGGGCGCCTTCTGTTTTGAAGACGCCCCCTGGTGGCTGGTTATTGAATAAATAGGCTATTGTCAGTACTGGTTATTACCTGATCAGCGCTGAGAGTTTTTCTGTCAGTCCTTCGCCACGTAAGTCACGCGCAATGATAACGCCATTAGGGTCGATCAGGAAGTTTTGTGGTACTGAGCTTACACCGTAAAGTACAGCAACGTCGTTTTTCCATCCCTTCATGTCACAAACCTGTATCCAGGGCAGACCGTCTTTTTTTACGGCAGCAGCCCAGGCGCCTTTGTTCTCGTCTAATGATACGCCTACAACTTCAAAGTTCTTGTTTTTAAGCGCTTCGTAGGCCTTCACCAGATGAGGGCTCTCCGCACGGCAGGGACCACACCAGCTGGCCCAGAAGTCAACCAGTACATACTTGCCTCTTAGGGAGGATAGTGTAAATGGTGTGCCATTCAGGTCGTTTTGTGTGAAATCGGTCACTTTTACGCCTGCCTGACCCTTCTTACTGGCGGTTAATTTTTCTAAAGTGCGTTTGCCAAGTGGAGAAGACTGTAATGCCGGTGAAAATTTCTGGAATATCGGTTCGACCTCTGCCGGGTTGAATTTACTACCGAGCACATTGTAATGATACACATAAAGCCCCATAAAGGAATTAGCATGTGATTCAGCGAACCTGGCATTGAGCAATTTGATCTGGGCGATAGCGTTTGTGACGCTGTCTGATGCCTTCTTCCAGGCGTCGTCTTTAGGCTTGCCGCGAAACGCATCGTTGAGCCTGATAATAAGCTGGGTGAATGGTTTTGTAGCTGCTTCGAGTTCGTTATTTTCTTTTTCAGCAACTGAACCTTCCACGGTTGCATTTTTGATAGAATCTGTTCCCTTTAAAGTGATCGTTGAATTCTCCAGAAAGAATGAAACATAGTCGTCGGATGCTTCCGGACCTTTTGCGCCTTCCCGCACGATCGATACGATCGCCTGTTTGGGTTCATCAACCTTGCCTTTGAACTGGAACGTACCATGCTTAATGGTCACAGAATCCTGGTTTCTGAAAGCGCCGTTCTGAACGGTCAGCAGCATGGCCTTTGCAGGAACGTTTAACTGTCTGACCTTACCGGTGATCGTGTAGCCTTTCTGTGCAAGCATGGTCAATGGTAAGCAGCAGGCGGCGAATGAAAATATAATTAAGCTAAATGGTTTCACGTTTAATGTATTAGTGTGTTTATAATACCTGGGCGAGTTTCTTTTCCAGGTCATCGCCACGAAGGTTCCTGGCAATAATTTTTCCATCAGGGGCGATCAGGAAATTCGCAGGAATGGCATTTATCCCGTAATTAACAGCTGCTTTACTTTTAAAGCCCTTCAGGTCAGAAACCTGTGTCCACGGCATACCATCTTTAGCCACAGCATGTAGCCAGGCTTTTCTGCCATCTTCATCATCCAGTGATACACCGAGGATCGTAAAGTTCTTTTCTTTGAACTTGTTATAAGCTTTCAGCAGATTAGGGTTCTCTGCACGACATGGCTTGCACCAGGAAGCCCAGAAGTCGACCAGTACATATCGTCCGCGGAAGTCTGATAACTTCACTGGTTTGCCAGTGGTATCATTTTGCATAAAGTCCATCGCAATCACGCCTGTATTGGTCTTCTTACCTATCTCTATCATTGCTGCCATTTTCTTTCCGGAATAGGATTCTCTCAGTTTGGCCGGGAACTGTGCGAACCTGCGTTCGGCGGTATCCGGATTGAAATCATATCCGAGTTCCAGTTCCCTGAATACACGTAAAGCAATATAAGAGTTAAGATGACTGCTGATGAATACACGGTTTACGCTGTCATAACCAGCCTGGGATGCACGCATCGGCGGCGCAAGCGTTTTCGTCAAAGCAGTATCTTTCCGTTGTTCAGGCGTCCAGCTATTGTACACACGCATGATGGAGTCTGCCACTTTGCGATAGGGCCTTTGCAATAAACGAAGCGCTGCCTCGTCGTCGTTGGTTTTTGAACCTTTAACGGTCGCTTTCCAGAGTGAGTCCATTGAATTGATCGTGATCTTCGAATTTTCCAGGTAGAATGTGATCTCATCACCGCCGGCTTGTTTTGCGCCTTGTTCTTTTACGGAAATGATGGCTTCTGACGGACTATTCACCTTGCCTTTGAAACTGAATTGCCCTTGTTGCAGCATGACAGAATCTTTGACTGGTTTACCTTCCTGATAATAATTCAGGAACACCATGGAGGGAGTGGCTTTCGGGCCTATTTTACCCTGAACAGTGAAGCTGTTTTGTGCTTTGACTCCAAGCGGAAGCAGGCACATAGTTCCTAATATAAATTTGATTGTTTTCATTACTATTGATTTAAGTTTCCGTTATTAAGGTATCAGAGATATGTCACTGATGAATATGGCGGAGTATACGGAGGCATATTTAACAGAAGCCAGCGAAGTAAACCGGAGGTATCTGGCAGTAGATGCACCTGTATTGATCGTCTGCGTATTGTTACTGATGTCACCGGCAAATGTTCCTTTGTCCACCCAGGTGTTCCCGTCCATGCTGGTCTCAATCTGAATAGATGTTGGATAGCCGCCCTGCGCGGGGTAATTCAATAAGGGTGGGACTGAATAACTCAATGCAGTAAAATTAATTTCCCTGTTAAAACTGATACTGATCCATTGTGGCATAGACTGCGTAATGTTGCTGGTCCAGTAGGTACCCGTTTTGTTGTCATCGATGACATTGGCTGCTACAAAAGCGTTGAAAACAGAGGATACACCGGTAATGGTCCAGCCAGCTTTACTGATAACGAGAGGTCTGCCTGTCTTAAACACATAATACAATACTTCCGTTTTGGCCGGCCCTTCCAACTGCCCATCTACCGACTGGATCACGATAGGCAATACATAAGTGGTGTATTCAGTCAGTTTGGTTTGTAGCACTATATTTAGCTGCGTAGGTTCAGAAACGGAGGCGCCTGCGGACAAACGGGTCTGCGATTTGTAAAACAGATATGAACTGGACGGAAGCACTATAGCTGCTCCGTATTTCAGCCGATAGGAACTCATCTTCGAGGTATCGACTGCAAAGTTTACCCAATGATCGGTGGAGGACGGAGTACCCGATAAAACAGCCTTGAAATTCACTGTTATGATCGAATCAGCCAGAATGGACAGTGGCATAACCACGGTATCTTTTCCTCCCTGTAAATCGAAAGCAATACTGCTATCTGGTAATGCTTCGACTCCTTTTTCCTTGGAACAGGCAGCCAGGAGTAATGTCAGCCAGCATAATATGGTGATATATGATCTATGCATAATTTTAACTATTGTGGGTTTTGTGGCATTCCCGGATTAAAACTTAAGACCTGAGTTGGTATTTGCAGCGTATAACGGTTGCTGTGTGGCGCGAGTGTGGCGGTAATATTCCCGTTGGCATCGTACCTGTTAACTGTGCCCATCCTGTTTTCTTTGTCCAGCCTCCGCATATCGAACCAGCGTAATCCTGAAAAGGCCAGTTCATGGTTCCTTTCAAGCAATACTTCTTCCAGCACTGCTTCTTTGTCGGCAGATTGAAAAGGCATGTAGCTTGAAGTGGCAATCCTGTTTTTCCTGATTTCGTCCAGCTGCTGTAAAGCGACCGACAGGTCATTATTCCTGGCAGCGTTTTCTGCAATGATCAGTTTCATTTCCTGCACCGAAGTACCGCTATTGACATATTGAAATGCTGCAGTTACCTGTTGAGGAATAAACATGGTGGCGCCCCGTGTTATATATTGATTGTTGTCCAGGCTACGGTAAAGTCTGGATACCCGCAGGTCATTGCTGGCAAATGTGCGCATGAAATCCAGCGCTGCGGGAAAGTTGCCAAGAACAAATCTGCCGTATATAACGTCGGAACGGATACCTACTAAGTCTGAAGTGGGAGGCGGACCGTTGAAGTTGATCATAACCGCCTGTGTATTGGCCAGCGCCAGTTCGGCATTTCTGCTGGCTTCCGCATAGTCGCCGGCATAGAAGTATATTCTGGCCAGCAAACTATATGCTGCTGCCCGGGAACCACGTAATCTGTTCATGCTGTTATCTACCGGTAAGTCAGGGATAGCTTCGTTAACATCATCAATGATGTGCTTATAGATATCGGCAACGGTACTTCTCCCGGGGACCGTTTGCGTTACATCATTCGATGTGACGAACGGAACTGCAAGATCTTTGCTTGCCGTAGCAGAGTCGTAGGGCCTGCCATACTCATTTACCAGGTAGAAATATTCAAGGGAACGTGCAAGCAGCGCTTCTGCTCTAAGACTTCTTTTCTGGCTTTCGGTTCCGTTGGTGGCCATGTCAATGCCCAGAAGAACCGTATTGTAGTGATTGATGTTTGCATAATGTTCACCCCAGAAGATAGGAGCGCTAACGACATCTAAAGTAAACTGTAATGACCAGGTATACAGCAGCTCCGACGTTGTTGTTGGAGGCGTCGACGCGTTTACGAAATCGACGTTATCAGTCATGAAGTTGGTGTACCCGAAAGGCGCCCCAAAACCATTGAAGAGAGACGGATCATTCAACCACTGGTCATAATCGGTCACTGTAGATAAAAGTGTTTTCCCTTTTGGTTGAATATCGAGATACTTATCGCAACCGGTGAATACAGAACAACCCAGTATGAGAGAAAGTAAGATATAACTATAGCGATGCATTAGTTTTCTTATTAGAAGTTGGTGAAAATTGTCAGATAATATGTTGGCGTTATGTACGATTTCTGGAAACTGCCAGCCGCCGCGCTGTAATTATATTTATTAAAGCCTTTTGTCCATAAATTAGACCCCTGTAGCTTCACTTCGAAGTGCGTGAATCCTATATTTTTAACGAATGCCTTATCATCGAAACTGTATGACAGGGTAAGGTCCCCTAATGTGATGTAATCGCCGTTAACAACATATTTATCTGAGTATCTGTATACATAGCCGGGATTGCCACTATTGAAAGTAGCGAGATTGGGTATATCCGTGTGACTTTCATCCCCGGGATTTCTCCAGTAATTTCCGGACCCTTCCAATGGTCTGAGAACGGATGGATCAGGTACCGGAACCCGGACTTTAAAACCTCCATAATAATTCACCATTGCGAAAACATAGAACCTGCCAATGTCAAACCTGTTACTCAGACCGGCGTTGATCGTTGGGATTGAGGAACCGGCATAGCGCGTGACGCCTGAGGTATCATTAGAAAGAAGATTGGTCAGCATGAGGCCCTGAGGAGTATTATTGGAGCTGTTGTCGACCTCGTAAACTTTATCTCTTCCATTTGTTATCAGTGGAAAACCTGCACTGCTTATACCAGCATCACGATAGGAGAACATCGCGCCTACCGGATAGCCTTTGACATATCCTAAGGAATTTAAAGTTTGTGGATTATAAGCAACCCGCTGGTAAACATCGAGCACTTTGCTGGTATTTCTTGCGATAACGAAGCCCGTATTCCAGTTGAAATTTTTATGGGCGATCCAGTCAGCATTCAATCTGACCTCGATTCCCCTGTTATCAATGGAGGCATTATTAATAATGGAAGGACTTACACCTATGGTAGGATCTATCAACGAATTACCAAGCAGGTCTGTGCTCTTCTTGATATAATAGTTGACGGTTCCATCGATATGCTTAAATATCCGGTAGTCCATTCCGAAGTTAATGATCTTTGTCTGCTCCCATCGCAGGCTGCTGTTAGCATAGGATAGTAATTCAAGAGCGGTGCTTCTTGGGGTTGTGTAAGGGCTCAGGGTATACCTTGCAATAACCTCTGGCAGGGAAAGCTTCGCGACGTTACCGTTAAACCCGTAAGAAGCACGGAACGTTAGCTGATTTACCCAGTCTAACTGTTGCATAAAGCGTTCTTTCTCGACATTCCATCGTGCTCCGACAGACCATAGCGGCTTATATTTATATTTAGGATTCGTACCAAAAAGATTGGATTGATCAATCCTGATACTTCCACTAAGGGAATAAATATCCCTGTATGAATAAACTATATTTGAGAAACCCGACAGGAACCTGTCCTCATTGTAAAACTGACCAAAAAGAGAATTATATCTGTTAAAAAAAGGTGAGCTGTTTAGGTAGGAACCTCTTATCGATCCGTCAGTAATACCTACATAATTCACTGGTTGCTGTAACAATGTTTCGTCGCTATATCCGAAGTAAGAAGCCAGATTACTTTTTGAAACAACGTTCCGGAGTTCTCCACCCAGGATCGCATTGAACGAATGATCGGAAGCTATTCTTTTGTTATAACTGAGGCTGGCCCTGGCTGTATAGCTGAAGAAATTACTTGCCTCCTGTCTTAGGTATCCGCCTCTGGGAATGTTGTAGTTAAGCGTACCGTCTGCATTTACGGTAGCATATTGAGCCGTATATCCCCTTGCTTCAGATGAAAATTCTGAGGCATAATACCGGGTGTCAGTATTTGAGTTCTCGTAAATGCCACCGAACAGTAATCCGAACCCTTTTCCGATATTGTAGTTAAAGTTGGCAGTGATCTTATTGTTCACTGTTTTTACTTTATTAGTGATCTGATCGACGTCAACTAATGGGTAATAGAGTATGTCCTGCAATCCTTTACCCATCAGTGAATTATTGAGATAAGGATTAACCTGAGAACCCCTGGTTGAATAAAGTGGATTACCGTTTACGTCCCGCAGCGCTTCAAAAGGAGAGAGGTCTTCAAGTCCGGGTACAGGAGCACTGTTATTCCTTAACTCTGCATAGTCAGTCGTCAAATCCAACGTTAATCTTGGCGACAATTTCAGATTGGTCCTTGCCGAGAAGAGCCAGTTGTTATCGTCATTATTTCGCTGAGACAGCCGGTTGCGGGTATAGTTTGCTTTAATATAATACAAAGCTCTTTCAGTGCCGCCTGAAGTACTTAAAGTATACGTCTGCGTGACAGCTGTTCTTAATAATAATTTGCGGTATTCATCTTTATTATCGTATTGCTGTAAGGCTGCATATGAAGAGGCGAATTGCTCAGGCGTAATAACCTTCGCCGCAGATTGGGCAAGCAGATAATACACTGGCGTCCTTGGTACAATGGCATTACTACCGATCAGTGATAATAGTGGCCAGGTAGTTGCATTGACGCTACCGGAATAAATACTTTGCTCGTAGTCTGCAACGATGGCGGAGGCATCATCTGCGTATCTGTACCTGTTGTAGTTTTCTTTAGGTGTGATATTGGACGTCAGCCGGAGTTCGAATCTTGGCTTCCCTATCGCTGCTTGTTTGCGTTCGATAACGATCACGCCGTTGGAGGCGCGTACGCCATAAATCGTGGCCGCTGCTGCATCTGAAAGTATAGTGACACTTTTGATCTCATTGGGATCGATCATATTCAGGCTAAGTTCCGTTGGATAACCGTCAACTACGATCAATGGGCTCTGATTGGCTGACATGGTTGATATACCACGAATATTGAACAGGCTTCTGGAGTTTGATCCAGTACTACCTGGTGTTGTACTGGTAAAGGAAACGTTGTTATTGATCATGAGACCAGGCAGGCGGTTTACCAGACCATCCAGGAAGTTGGTGCTAACCCTGGATTCATAGGCTTTTGTACTGATCTGGGCTACCGCACCTGTGCTTTGTTCGGGCCTGATACGCTGGTAGCCTGTATTCACGCTCACTTCCACTTCTTTAAGGTTCTTAGTAACAATGTCCAGTGCAATAGTCCCCATTTTTTTAGCTGCAGGGAGCTCTCTATATCCATAACCAACCGCGGTGATGATGATAGTCGCATTTTCGTCGACATTGTTTATGATGAAAAAACCATTTGGCGCAGTTCTGATGCCTTGTGTAGTACCTTTGATAATGATTGTTGCACCCGGAATCGGTTGTCCTGATGTTGCGTCAACAACGGTACCTGTTATCTCAATGAGCGCCTGCATGTTTTGCGAACCAGCTATTGCAGCCTGTTTTGTTTTCGGCGTGACGACAATAGATTTGTCTTCAATGCTGAAATCAAAAGGCTGATCGGCGAAAACTGCTTTAAGAACGATGTTCAGTTCAGTGTTCTTTACTTCAATGTTCACTGGTTTGGCGCCCCTGAGTAAAGAGGACGTGTACAGAAAATCATAGCCTGTTTGCTTACTGATCTTATTAAAGACCTCCCCAAGTGGTGTGTTTTTTTCTTTCAACGTTATCTTTTGAGCAAAAGATGACGCGCTGACCTGCATAATAAATACCGTCAATAGAAGTGCAGTTAACTTCATAGTCAATAGCATTTTAGCCATACAGCCGGGCGGCTGCACGGGAATCTTAGCGTGAAGTTTGTACATTTGTATAGTATGGATTTAGGCGTCGCACCTTTGCATTGTCCAGATGATCCGGGTGCTTCGCGGTTTAAATAGTTTAAAGACTATTGAAATATCCATTCATAAAGTCATTCCGGTCTCGAACTCCGGAATGGCTTTTCAGAAAACTGATAACGTGATAGCATAGCGCTACTGCATCACGATTACCTTCTTTCCTTCAATCTGAAAATGAACGGCTTTTGTTTTTTCGAGCATCTTTAGTGCTTGGCTGATATTCTTGTACCGGGATATTTTTCCATTGAACCCTTCTTCCGGCGCCGGACCTTTGAAGGTGACTTCTATGTCGTACCAGCGCGCGAGCTTGCGCATGATACTGCCTATCTTTTCATCATTGAACCTGAATTCACCGTTTTTCCAGGCAACGGCCTCTTCCAGGTCTGCTTTTGTAACGTTCAGGCCATCGCTGTTCAAAACGGCCTGTTCTCCTGGTTGTATGATTTTGGTATTATTCGGTCCGGTTACTTTCACCGAACCTTCCAGCAAAGTGGTCCTGATAGCTGTTTCATCTTTATATGCATTCACGTTAAAGTGTGTCCCCAATACGTCCACGGTCTGACGTTCAGTAACGACCCGGAATGGTATGGCCGCATTATGGGCAATTTCAAAGTAGACCTCACCGGTGATCTCTACTTTTCGTTCTGTTCCTTTGAAGCTTGCAGGATATTTAATGGAGGAACCTGCGTTCAGCCACACTTCGCTTCCATCGGAAAGGGTGAGGTGGTATTGGCCCCCCAGTGGGGTACTCACCGTATTGTAAACCATTGCGGCAGATGCTGGTGGGTGTCCATCCGTCGGTTCATAAGCGAGGTTTCCGTCTGATGTTTTGGTGATGTTAGTATTTCCCTGGACAGCTAATGGGCCATTTCCGGCATCATTCAGCGAGATTTGCTGACCGTTCGACAGGGTCAGTGTCGCTTTATTGCTGCCTGGAGATACATCCTGATCTACAACGCTGGCGATCGGCTTTACTTCGTCCTGCTTTATAAAGTAATAACTGCCGACACCCAGGCAAAGAAGGATGGAAGCCGCTGCTGCCAGGCGCGTCCATTTTATAGTTATAGTCTGTTTGGTGCGGATGTTTCCTTTTTGGGCAATAAGACTATATAGTCGCTGCTCCATTTCTGTCTGCGATTCATCCGAGTTTATTTCCAGGGAGTTATCAAAATTATTGTACCATTTTTCAAATTCCTCCCGCTCTTCTTTTGTTATAGTGCCCTCCTGCCATTTTTGGGCAAGAAGGTTAATCCGATCTGGGTTGTTTGGTTGATGCATAATCGGCTCCTTTTATATATAGCCAATTAAAAAAGGAGATACCCTACCTCAATTTTAAGAAATTATTAAAAAAAATGAAATTACAGGAGCGGGGCCCTATGGAAGGGAGATTAGTGCTTCATACCTGACAATAACAGCAATATAATAGTAAAACGTGATCCAAAACGGGACCTGAGCACTTTAAGTGCGGTTGTGATATGTTTTTCAACAGCCTTTTCTGAAATATGCAGGGCTTCTGCTATTTTCTTATTGGTCAGGTTGCTTTCCCGGCTCATTCTGAAGATCAGCTGGCATTTTGGGGGAAGTGTATTGATCGTTGTTTCCAGTTCCTGGCGGAGTTTGTCCAGGTCGAAACGGACGTCTACGGGCAACTGTTGTACCGGCGTTTCTTTTGCGAAAGCGTCATTTCGTTGTTGTTCTCTTGATCTTTTCGCCAGCCGGTTGATAACCTCAAATTTGACAGCTACGGCGAAATAATGTTCAAAATTGACTTTCAGTTCCAGCTTCTCCCTGCGCCTCCAGAGATTCAGGAAGATATCCTGAACGGTTTCTTCTGCTTCGTTGACGTCTCCCAGACGTTTGCCTGCGATGACAAGCAATTTATCCCAATACGTCTGATAGACCACTTTAAAAGCAGCTTCGTCGCCAGCCTTTAACAGGTCGGCCAACTCCGGATCCGTGAGCTTTTTATAATACGTCATCTTGTCCCGAACAATATAATAATTAAATTTAACAGTCACTTTCAAATGAAAGTGTCATGAACGAAAGACCCCTATAGTGCCTGATATGCCATTTACTTTTGGTTGTTGCTGAGTTTACTATTTATCGGCCCCCTTTAAGCCGAGCGTTATGATATTGGTTGATGGTTATGCATATAGTGACTACCTGATGCAGCTATAGATTGTCCCGACTGCCTGCCAGTTGTTTATTCAGGTCTTGTCTTTCTTTAACTTAATACTAGTCCTTCTTTCAACGCCAGTTCATACATTTCTTTATCAAAGCTATATAAATGTGGCGAGCGGTGTGCGCCAATGCTCCGTTTTTCGTCCAGTTTTTTTAATAGTTTGAGCGCGATCAGTTTTTTAGGAAAATTACTGACGTCCAGCTTTTTCCCTAATAATGTCTCATACAAAGCATGGATCTCGCTCAGGGTAAACTTTTCAGGCAGCATATTAAGCCCGATCGGATAGTGGTACAAATGCAGCCGCATGGTATGCATCGCCTCCCGTACCATTTCGTCATGGTCATATTCAAGTGGCGGTAAGTTATTGATGTCAAACCAGGCACAAGCCTCCGTACTGTAGTCCGTTTGTAGTTTGGTTTGCGAAAAATCCGTGATGGCATAAAACCCAACAGAGATCGTTTGATTGATGAGCCAGTTGCCCTCCCAGGACGGTAATCCAGTTTGTTCCAGCCACTTCTTTTTATCGAATTTGTCAAACTGAATACGATCAGGATCGCCAAAGGTTTTGAATTGCTGCAAAAACAGGTTGTCAATGCCTGTACGGTCTTTTATATTACGATTGGCAGCATCTACCAGTTTCTCAGCACGTTTAATATATCCCCCGGGCAAGGACCAGTTAGCGATATTTTTATGCTTAATAAGAAGCAATTTTAGTTGCTGGGCATGGTAACCAAAAATAGCACAGTCGATAGTAACGTGGGGAATATAATACAGGTGCCCGTTAAGTATAAAATCCCTGAATTCTTCTTCTGTTTGCATCTCCAAAAATAACATTTTCCAGCCTGGGAACCCCCCTTTTTAGAATTTATTTAGTAAAAATTACTAAATAATGAAATATTGTCTTTATATTCATTTAGTGAAATGTACTAAATGGTGTAACTGATAGATTATTAGCTTAATAATCATATCATGACAATGTGAATGACTAATTATGAAAACATCAAATGTCAACGACCAAAAACTAAAACCACATGAAAAAACTGAAAGCAACGCTTGTACTGTTTATCTGCCTTTTTGCTATATCTGGCATAAAAGCGCAAACAAAAGATTATTACCCGGGCACATGGGACGTCATGATATTTGGTACGCCTTACGGTGATGTAAAAAGGACCTTTGTTCTTGAAAGAAAGGACGGGAAACTGGGTGGAGTAATAAAAGATTCAACCGGTGCGGAATTAACTAAGATTACAAAAGTGACTGAAAACGGAAAAACGGCAGCGATCGATTTTACCTCTCAGGACTATGATGTAACCCTGACAATAGACCCTGTTGATGAAGACCATGTAAAAGGGAATCTGGCAGGTTTTACAACTACAGGCGTCCGTAGAAAAGAACATTAATAAAATCTGTTATCGCTGATGATAGCACAACTTTTATAATGGGGGGCCGCGTTTAAAACAGAAAGGGAGCACTTACATAAGTGTTCCCTTTTTTATGTCCCGGGATATAGCCGCATTTTTTAGCAACTTAAAACCATCATTTGTCCTATCATAACCATTGAATAGCTACCCTTTCGTCTTTCGGGCTGACATAGTTTTGTGTCTACAAATTAAACAATAGAAAATGTCAGTATCAAAGACAGTAGCATTGGTCACCGGTGGAAGCCGTGGCCTTGGCAGAGACATCGCTTTAAAACTAGCCGCGCAGGGTACGGCTGTTATTATTACCTATAATACCAGGAAAGAAGAAGCGATGGAAGTTGTTGAGCAGATAAAGCAAACCGGCGTACACGCTGTTGCACTACAACTCAGTACAGAAGACACAAGCGCATTTCCGGCATTCTTTACTACACTCGCCGGTATGCTGGAGGCAGACTTTCAAACCGATCGTTTTGACTATCTGGTCAACAATGCCGGTATCGGATTGCACATGGCTTATGAAAACACCACTGAAGCACAATTCGACCTGCTGCTGAACGTCCTTTTTAAGGGAGTATACTTTTTTACCCAACAGGCGCTTCAATACCTCCGGGATGGCGGTGCTATTGTGAATCTGTCCAGCAGACTGGCACAATCAGGTGTACCCGGTTATTCCGCATATGCTTCTATGAAAGGTGCTGTTGAAACGCTTACCCGGTATCAGGCAAAGGAACTGGGCGCCAGACGTATTCGGGTGAATGCAGTGGCTCCCGGACCTACTGCTACTGATTTTGGCGGCGGTATCGTTAAGGACAACGCACAATTCAGAGCGAACGTGACAGCATTGACGGCCTTAGGTCGTGTAGGAGAACCAGGCGATATTGGCGGCGTAGTCGCCTTCTTATGTACAGATGCCGCCAGATGGGTCACTGCGCAACGTATCGAGGTGTCCGGCGGTATGAACATATAGCGGATCAGCTGCGTTGTATCCGAAGGCTTCCTTTATCATTCCCTGCCATTTCCTTGTATCATGGATGTTACCTTGTTACCTCTATGTTACTGTTACTTTTGGTTACAAAGTTACCAAAGTAAACTTCCCTCCATTAACTTTGTAGTCAGGAATTAAATCAATAGAAAAATGGGAAAATTAAATAACAAGGTAGCCCTGGTAACAGGTGCATCAAAAGGGATCGGAGCAGCTATTGCAAAACACCTTGCCGCAGAAGGAGCAAAGGTTGTTGTAAATTATGCATCCGATAAAGCAGGCGCAGAGAAGGTAGTGAAAGCAGTAACTGATAATGGAGGTACAGCTATAGCAGTACAGGCAAATGTAGCGAACGAAGCCGATGTCAACAGGTTATTTGAGGAAACAAAAAATGCTTTTGGTGGTTTGGACGTGTTGATCAACAACGCAGGTATCTATCAATATGAACCTATTGAGCAAGTGTCAGCCACTTCATTCCATCAGCAATTCAATACCAATGTCTGGGGATCTATTCTTACCATACAGGCATCATTAAAATTGTTTGGCGACAAAGGTGGGAACATTATCAATGTCAGTTCTGCCGCCAGCAGAATGCCTATGACAACAGGGTCCGTGTATTCTGCATCAAAGGCTGCACTGGATGCTATCACCGTTGCTTTATCAAAAGAGCTGGGCGCAAGGAATATCCGCATCAATTCCCTCTTGCCTGGTTCCACAGATACTGAAGGCACACATACTTCAGGCGTAATGGGCAGCGATTTTGAGAAAGTATTAATTGCAAATACGCCGCTTGGTCGTATGGGACAACCTGAAGACATCGCAAAAGTAGCTGTGTTCTTAGCTTCTGATGATGCAGCGTGGATCACGGGAGAGCAGTTTGCTGCTTCCGGCGGTATTTATGGGTTCTAAACACTGAAACACTCCCCTTTATTTAACTACACGGGCTTTCCTTCACGGGAAAGCCTGTGTCATTAATGGCTATCCTTATTTGTTGATTTTCCGGATCGCGTAAGTGGTTTTCCGGATTGCGTAAGCGGAAATGTTTGTCCCCGGTATACATTTGTGGGCCTTTAGAGATTGCCACACGTTATTAAACCTGATTTCATTAACATCCAATAAGGATTGGAACAGTGAAGCAGCATTATCCACGATTTTAGGTACTCAATTGATATATGTCCAGAAGTTATTCTTTTGGGGTTTGCAGCTTGTTTGCAATCCTCCTTTCTATTTTATCCCTGCCAGCTTTGGCGCAGTCCAATCAGGGTACAGTACGCGGCCGCTTGCTTGATGTAAATAGGACGCCTGTAGATATGGCGGACATTATACTGAAAAATACGCCACATCATACGATAACTGCTACTGATGGTTCCTTTGTAATTACTGTTCCTGCCGGTCGATATACACTCGTTGTCCGTAGAGTGGGGTTCAAAAAAACAGAGACAATTATTACTGTTAAAACTGGTGAGGAAACTACTACAGGTAACCTGCTGGCAGAACGTAATAGTGATATGCGTGAAGTACAGGTCAGTGGTAAGACCGAACAACAACAAGTAAGATCGCAGGGTTTCCAGGTGAACGTGATCGACATGAAGACACAATACAACGTGTCCCGCGACCTGAACCAGGTATTGAACCAGACCACCGGTGTAAGAATCCGTGAAGAAGGCGGACTGGGTTCTAACTTTAATTTTTCCCTGAATGGTTTTAGTGGTAATCAGGTGAAGTTCTTCCTCGATGGCCTGCCGATGGATAACTTTGGCTCTTCTCTGACACTGAATAACTTTCCTGCCAACATCGCTGAGCGTATCGAGGTCTATAAAGGCGTATTGCCGGTAAGTCTGGGTACAGATGCACTGGGCGGTGCGGTGAACATCATTACCCGCAATAATCAGAACTACCTGGATGCATCTTATTCGTATGGTTCATTCAATACCCACAGACCGGCAGTAAGTGCTGCCTGGACGGATAAGAAGACAGGTTTTACTGTCAGGCTCAATACTTTCTACAATTATTCTGACAACGACTATAAGGTGAAGGTAGGTGTTAAGAACCTGGCTAATAATGGTTATGATGGTACTGAACAATGGGTGAAGCGATTCCATGACCAATACGAATCAGCGACTGCTCAGGTTGAACTTGGTGTAACAGGAAAGAAGTATGCAGACAAATTATTACTGGGATTGATCGCATCCGAAAATAATAAGGACATTCAGACGGGAGTGACCATGCAGGCGGTGTATGGCGCATTAAGAAGCAAAAGCCATTCCCTGATCCCAACGCTGAAGTATAAGAAGAACGACCTGTTCACAAAAGGGCTGGACTTTAATTTATACACTGCCTATAATACGAACAACTTTAAACTGATCGATACCACGCCCCGTAATTACAATTGGTTGGGCGAGTCTGTGCAGAAACCAACTTCTGGCAGCGGTGCTGTAGGTGGTGAGATTTCCCGTACGCAAAATGAGAACAAGAACAGAGAACTGCTGACCAACGCCAGCTTTATATATAAGATCAATGACTGGCAGACACTGGCCCTGAATGATATCTTCACTACATTTAAAAGGACCTCTTATGATGTAGAGAATCCGGATGCATACACCAATCGCTTCCCATCCAAACTAAATAAAAATATAGTGGGTCTGGCCTGGAATGCTGATGTAAAAGATAAATGGCTTACTTCTGCGTTTGCCAAATACTATATGATGCATTCCGTAGGCTATCAGCAGGTGGGTAGTTCTGCGTCAGACACCGTGCGTTATGAAGCGGTTAAATACAACTACGCTCAATTTGGATATGGTGTTGCCAGCTCTTATGTCATATTACCTGGTTTGCAGGTAAAGGCATCTTATGAGCACGCTTACCGTATGCCTGAAAGCGATGAGATATTTGGTGATGGCGTATTTGTAGTATACAGCGCAGGACTGAAACCAGAGAAGAGTGACAACATTAACCTGGGACTGCGTTTTAACAAGGTGCTGGCAACTGCACATAAGGTAGGTGCAGAAGCTGGTCTCATCTATCGCGATACAAGAGACTTCATCCGTGTAGATCAAAGTACTTCAGGTGGTAACCGTCAGACCCTGAACCAGGGTAAGGTACGTACGACCGGTGCGGAAGGCGAATTAAGCTATGCCTATAAAAACAGATTCTTCGCATCTGTAAATGGTACTTACCAGCGTTTGGTGGATAAAGAAGAATTTCAGAAGAACAACGGTTTCGGTGGAGGTGTGACAAGAAACTTCACCTACGGATTCCGTTTGCCTAATATACCTTATCTGTTTGCCAACTTTAATGCCGGCGCTAATTTCCCAATCAAGGAAAATACGCTGAGCGTAAACTATACCCTGAATTTCGTACAGCGTTATTATCTGACCTTTTCTGAATTTGGTTCAGCACAGGCAAACGAAGAATATGTTATTCCCAAACAATGGGGCCATAATGTATATCTAAGCTATTCATTGGCCAAAGGCAGGTATAATATATCTGCAGAGTGCAGAAACCTGGCTGACGCACTGCTGTATGACTCTTACCGTTTGCAGAAACCAGGTCGCTCATTCACAGTAAAACTCCGCTACTTCATCAGTAAATAAATATATCAAGCATGTATAAAAAGGCTTATTCGATTAAATGTGTACTTGCCGGTCTGATTGCGCTCGGCGCTTCTTCCTGTAGCAAGAGTGATGATAATCGTTCGTCATCTTCCAAAGCAGCGCCTTACTTATTGGGCGTAGGTATTACTACATCTTCAGGAACTACCAGTTCTACTGCTAACTATATTGTACAGGCGAATAGCCTGGATTCAGGTGTGATCTCTCCGCTGGGTGTTGGTCTGACACTGGTTGGTTATCGTGACTATGCATTCGGCAACGCTACTGTATTTGCTGTAGGTGGTCTGGGTGAAACTAACATCAATGGTGTTACACAGAGTGAGGATGGTAAACTGGTACTTGCTGGTTCTGCTACCCTGGACGCATCTGCAGATGATATCATACAGCTGAATGACAATCAGATGCTGGCATTGAAACTGCCTGCGCAGGCTGATGGCGATAAAGCTATATTCAGCTTTATTAATATCGCTACGAAGGCTGTAGACTCTACCAAAACCAGTCCAACCGCTCCGCTGATCTTCGGTGGAGACAATCCGATCTATACAGGTATTGCTGTAAGAGATAGCCTGGTGTTCTTGTCTTATATGCACTTCTCTACGGGTTATGCAACCAATCACGTAGACTCTAACTATATTGCTGTATATACATATCCTGGTTTCAAGTTCAGATATAACATCTATGATACCCGTACTGGTCCGACCGGTGCATGGCAAACTAAAAACGGTTTGTTCAAAGATGAGAATGGGGATATCTATGCGATGTCTTCCAGCAACATCTCTAATGGCTTTGATAAATCTAACAAACCAGGCGGATTCCTGAGAATTAAGAAAGGTACTACGCAGTTTGATGCTTCTTATTTCTGGAATACAGATGTATTGGGTGGTAAAATCTCCCACATTAAATATCTGGGCAATGGTAAGCTGTTTGCTACCATCAGCACAATAGAGAAACAGACTTCAGCTGATCGTTGGGGTGATAAAAGCCTGAAGATGGCGATCATCGATCTATATGGTCAGAAAATCCAGAATGTGGTACTGAAAGGCGGCGTTTATACTGATCTGATCCATGATGGTAATGGTGGTCGTAGCTTCCCGGTGATGTATGATAACGGTAAGGTTTATTATACTGCTACGATCGGTGGTGTTTCGAATATCTATGTTGTTGATGTAGCTACTGCTACTGCAACGAAAGGCGCCAGAGTGGATGCTACTTTCGTAGGTGGTATTTTCAAAGTAAAATAGTTTCTTTTTGATAATGCGAGCAGCAGGCCATTTGCCATTACGGTGAATGGCCTGTGTTATTTTAATTAGTTACTGGAAGATGAATAAGTTAGATCAGACTCACTGCAATCTCATTGTAAGCGAGTGATGGATCTCAGATGATCCGGGTGAAAAAAATATTTGGAATTGTATATTTTTTACTACTTTAGAAACCACAACCCGAATCAATTAAACCAAGAAAGCATAGCGTTAAGTCAACAAACCCTAAGTCTTATTGTAGTCGAGCAGCCTTTTACAAATATGCCCTAATGACTGTGCCCTATTGATCTTGTAAGAATAAAAAAATCAATGTACATCAACTGTGAATGCGTGACATAACAGGTCATGTAGTGACAGCATTATGCTTACCATTCACGGTATTGTTAACTATTTGCGAACAGCTAAGGATGTCTGGAACTATTGTACCTATGCAAAGGGACATGCAAATTGCGTGTAACAGCCTATGGGATTATAGAACTTTGCAATTAAAGATCTACGTACTCATATTGTCGCTACTTGTAATCCCGTTACTTTCATTGTCGGCCCAACAGCGCCATCTGATCTTATTGCTGAGAGATAAAAGTGATTCTACCGGAATTGCAAATGCTACCGTTACACTTACCGGAGCAGCCGGAAATAAGATCAGTGCTGGTATTACCAGTCAGGAGGGCGTTTGTCTGTTTGATGCAAACGGCGCCGCAAAGATTCATTGCGAGGCAGCTAATTATACCGCATATACTTCAGAACTATCGCCACTCACCAATGATACATTTGTGTGCTGGCTTAGCAGAAAAACAGTACAGTTAAAATCTGTTGACATATTCGATAAACAGGTTGTCAGCGATGCTGGAAAATTTGTTTATAAAGTCAGGCAGGACCAGTTTTCAAAAGGACAGAGCGGTACGGAGTTATTGGGGAAATTACCAGGCGTCATAGTAGTAGGGGAGCAGATCAAACACAATGGTCAGACCGGCGTATTGATACTGATCGATGGAAAAGGAGAACATAGGACGACCAGTCAGCAACAGACTATCCTGGCCTCCCTAAGTGCAGATCGTCTGGAGAAAGTTGAGATCATGCCTATGCCGTCAGCGAGATATGATGCCGGTGTGAACGCTGTGATCAATGTGATCACAAAAAAGGAGCGAAGCAATTCCAGTGTCAGGGCCAGTTACTCACAGCCATTGTATATGACCGCCAGGGATGCCGGATTCGGGTACAAGTCAGGTACAGGCGCTGCTAATCTGAATTTCAAGATACGTGCTGTTAACTGTACGTGGATACTGAGCGTTGACAATACGCTCAATACAACACAATCAGCTGGTTGGTTTGAAACCGATAAAGGGTTCCGGTATGATGATGTACGGAGAGCAGACCTTGCTACTTTTAGGCTCACGCAGGACTTAAATCTTGACTATACCATCAGTTCCCGATCCGGTGTAGGACTGAATGTCAACATGCGCTATGTGCCATCCGGCGTGGCGCATACCATCGAGCATTATAATTTTCAGAAAGATTCGGCGACCGAAGTAGATAATGTCAATATCAGGGAACAACGTACGGTTCAAAGCACACTTAACTATAAATATTTATTAGACACCACAAAGAAAAGTACCCTCTATATCAGTGCTACCTGGTCTGTCAATCCCGATGATAATCGTAATACATTGCTTCGACAGTCTGGTACCAGTGCGCACACTGTTAGTCAGAATATTATCAACAGCAATACTGATATTCTGTCTGCGTCTGCGATCTTTAGCGATGTTATAAAAACCAGGTATCTCAGTACAGAGTTTGGTATAAAGTCTACCCAACTGAGGAATAATAGTGATCAACAATACGATGGTAGTACCCGGACAGACTTTCATTACAATGAACAGATCAGCAGCGCCTTTTTTACAGCAAGATGGAAATCAGGTAAATGGCTGATGTCTACCGAGATGAGAGGCGAACTATTACGGTCGGATGCCAGGTATAAACAAACAGAGAGCGAAGATCAATACGTCCGCAGGGATTATTGGAAGTTGTATCCCAACCTGCTTGTGCAGTATAATGTCAATAATGCCTTAGACCTTAGCCTAGGATATACTAAAAGGGTCAGGCGTCCATTTATGGGAGACATGAATCCTACACGACGCACGACCAATGCCTTCATGACCCAGGGAGGTACCATAGATTTCGTGCCATCATATGTGGATAGGGCAGAAGGATCGTTCATGTACAAAAGCTCAATAGTGACGCTACGGTATGAGCGCCTCAATAACAGAAGGGTTTTCGTTCCAACAGCAGATCCCTTTGTATATAAGGCGACAAATATGACGCAATTCGAAACATTGGGTGTGTCGCTGAGTCAGGCGTTGCGGCTTTCTAAATACTTTACTTCCAATATTACGGTTGACTATTCTTATTCTCAATACCTGCAGTCCGGGCCATTCAATAACAGCACGAACCTTTTCGAGGTAAGTCTGGACAATGAATGGACAATAGACAAGAAAACGAGAATCCTGATGTCCGCGTATTACAATGCCAGGATGTACCTGGAGTACAGCATGTACAGTCCCTTGCTGGTCACATCCTGCTCTATTAAACGGATATTGTTGAAGAATAAGCTGTTCCTGCAGGTCTCTGTATCTGATCCTGTAGGATTGGAAAAGGTGAAGTCGGTCAGTAGATATCCTGGTCAGGCAGAGGCAATAGATGCATTGACCAACAACCGGAGATGCTCTTTACAACTATTGTATAGTTTTCCATTCGGACAAAAATTTAAACTGCAAAGCTACCGTACAAAAAATGAAGGAGAGATAAGAGCGTATTAACCTTGAGCCACATAATTTAATTCCGTTATGAAATACAGTAATCATCTCAAAGTAATCTGCCTGTTGCTACTTGTGACCACGACTTACTATGCCTGCAAATCGCATGTACAGCAGCAGGAGCGGGAAGAAGTCGTCACTACCTGGATTGGCAAAACGATCAAATTTCCACCTAATACAATATGCCAGGAATTAGGAGAAATAGTGCCCTGTAAGATCAGGTTCCCTAAAAAGTATAATATACTGGTATATACTGATTCTATTGGTTGCGTGAGTTGTAACCTGCGTATAGACGAATGGAAGCGATTCGAGCAGGAACTGGACAGTACAGTAGCCAATGAGGTGGATTTCCAATTTTATTTCTTTCCTAAAAAGAACAGCAATCTCGCGGAACTTTTTAAACGTGAGAATTTCAGAAAGAAAGTACATATCGATGAGGACGATGCCCTGAATAAACTGAATGATTTACCGAAGGATATGCAATACCAGTGTTTTTTGCTGGATAAGGATGATAAAGTATTACTGGTAGGTAACCCGACATTAAACACTAACATATGGAAGTTATTTACTGAAACAATTAAAAAATAAAGGAGGTATTATGTTATAGCTACTACGTATGAACAACCCCGATCCATCTGTTGAAATGATAGACACAGACCAAACCCATTTATTAATCGAAATCAAATTTTAACTTATGAAAAAAGGAATTTTCTCTATAGCCTTTGCTGCTATGACTATCGCTATGATCGCTGCATTCTCTCTTCGTTCAGAAAAAACAACTGCTTCTGCCAGTGCTACCGCTAACATTAAAGCATTAGTGCCAATAGAGCAGGTGCCAGGATATACTGGCCCAAGACCACAGGGTGGACATTGCGAGTCCAGAAATAACCACGCATGTGGCGATTCCGATACGCCTGAAGTTCCAGAAACACCAGCAGTAGCAAGGTAGTTCTTCTCCATATTGAAGAGGGTCAGGGATTCCCTGGTCCTCTTTTTTGATGTATCCGTTTCAACAAATTGTCCAGGTATGAAAATAATGTTATCCCTGTCATTGGTAATACTTTTCGCCACAGGCTGTGCGACAGAAAAAGTAAAAAAGGAATTAGATATACCTACAGAAAAAATTGATCTTACCGCATTCAGGGAACAGGTAACAGACAGTATGCCGTCAGCATTCGTCAAAAGCAAGAGATATATCAACCTGGAGATGCAGAAAGAGTTGAATTATATCAGCGTTGTTGATAAAGTTATTAATACACGTGACAGAATTTATGTGCTGGATAAGCGGGGAAAGACACTGGTAGCATATGACTCAACAGGCAAGTATTTAACAAAAGTCAATGCCGCCAGCCATGAATTTACAAATATTGCGGACTTTGACATTGACAAGGCAGGGTTGGTTTATTTAGTAGACGGCAGAGCCAACCGTATTCTGCGTTATTCAGCTGCTTTCAGCTTATTATCCTTCAGGGACGCACCATATGATATAGATGTTATTGATTGCCTGCCTGATGGTGGGTTTTTATTCGGACTGGCGTCCTGGAACGACAGGGAAAACAAAAATGATAAATTGATCCGGGCAAATGGTTTTCTGGAAGCGGAAAACACCTTTTTGTCTTATGATGATTTTGTGGATGACGACTTCTGGATCACCGGATATAGATTTCTAAAAACCGAGAAAGAGACTTTTTATAATAAGCCATTAGATAATGACGTATATACATTTTCTCCTGCGGGTGAGGTCCGGAAGAAATACACCTTCGATTTCGGCAAAATGAATGTACCGCAGCAGGACAAAAAAGACATAGAGAAAAAGATCAGTAATTACGATAGCTACCGGCTACTCTCTGAGTTCACTTATATCGATGAACATTATGCTTTGGGCCGGTTATGGGATAAACGCAAATTCAGATTTTTCTATGCCGACCGGAAAAGAAAGGAATTATATCTGGAGGATTTGTCTGCCATCGGTGAACTAAGTCATATTATGGACTTTGACGGCAGGAGATTGTTGACCGTAATTTATCCCGGGGAATATGATGAGAAGGTGTTTAAGGAACTCTCAGAAGAGGCGAGGACGCATCTGAAGGCCGGGGGATTTGTATTGTGTGAGTACGAGATGAATGCGGATTGATACTTTCCTGTGAAACCCTTTTATAAAAGGGAAGGGCTCTGTGTTAGCAGAGCCCTTCGTTATATCATTAATCAACTTTCATCAACCTGATCGTCACAGGTGCTCCATTCTTTCGTCTGAGCACCACCAGATACATGCCTCTTTGCAGTTGTTGTATATTGATAGTAATGCTTTCCCGTCCTGTTATATCATAGGTACCTAACTGCTGACTACCATCAAAACTCATAATGAACAGTTTTTCCCATTCGTCAGACAATTTCAGTTTGTTGATGGTAAATACATCGCTGACAGGATTAGGGTACATGTGGAGGTCCTGCCTTCCTGGATCAGGAGGTGGCGCCACACTGAAGGTGATAGGATCAGATACCCATGAACAGCTATCGTTTCCAACTTTTACCCGGTAGGTACCGCTCTTGTATGCCGTATACGCTGCACCAGTCGCCGGCGCCGACGCTGTCTGCCAGTAAGCATCAACATATACCTGCCACAGCACAGGGGCATTACCATAGTTACTTACTACGAAAATGCTGTCTGTTACCGATACAATTGGATTCAGGTCCCTTACTGTTATGCTTACAGGCTCACTGGTATCGCTGGCTGGAGATACACAGAAGGCGTTACTGGTCATTATTACACTTACCTTATCATTGTTTTTCAGATAAGCAGGGGTGAAGGTATTTCTTCCGGTGTCAGCAGGGATGCCATTTACCAGCCATCTGTATTTCGGTGCAGGACCGCCGTTCTCGGAAATAGCCCTGAAGAAAACAGTAAGGCCGCTACAAATTGTATCAGTGGAGGCAATTGCAGTTACCGAAGGTTGTAATGGTTTTTCCAGCTGTAATACAAAACGACTACTGTATTTATCGTCTACCATACAACGGAACCGTTTATCCTGCCATTCAACAGGTACACGTTTTAATGTCAATGTCGGCGTGTTGGCGCCAGCGAAATCCTGATTATCACTGATATCTGCAAACCCGTTAACTGTTTGCTGCTGCCATTGATAATATTGACCAGTGATGTTGGCGCTCAGGGTAGCGGGTGCGTTCGGGCATACGACCTTTCTGACGGTATCTGTCAGCTGGTTGAGAAGCACTACTGTATTTTGCGGATATGTACGGGAAGCGATTAAGTCCTGCTTTCCGTCACTATCTATGTCTACAGCGCTGCCTACGAATAAACTAAGGGCAGCAGGAATTTCACGTGGTGCATCGAGCGTTATTGCTCCATTGGTGTGACTGGTGTTTCTAAATACTGACAGTCCCCTCACATAAATGTAATCGGCGCCATTGTGTATTACTACAACTTCTGGTTTGCTGTCGCCATTAAGATCACTTAAAAAAGCATTGATAGGTGAACCCTGTCCCAGCGGCATCTTATACAATACAGGCGAACTGAATGAGAATTTACCAGTGCTGCTGTTATTATTGATCACATGAACGCCACGGTTCAGGTCGCAAACAACGATATCAGGCTTGTTGTCGTTGTTCATGTCACCAAAACGTACCTGCTGAAGCCAGCTACTGTTAGGTGTCGTAATATCTATTACAGGTACAAAGTTGAAACGGGCTTTCGTGCTGATATTTCTGAATATACTGATGCTGGTGACGTTAGTTGAAACGATCTCCGCAAGACCGTCCCCATCCAGGTCTTTTACAGCAATGAACTCAGCATCTGTCGGCATATCGAAATCCTGTCTTGTATCAAATGCAGGATTGCCCGGTGTGCTGATATTTCTGTAGATGGAAAAACTATTGTTAGCAGTGCTGCTGATAGCAATGTCCGGTTTACCATCCCCATCCATATCATCGATGGCTATGCCATAACCATAGGTGTCCAGGTACGACATCTGGCTATTTGAAATGACAACTGTCCTGAAATTGATCTCTTTGCCATTACCTGTATTCAGATACACGAGGAAATCTTTGTTTGTGGGATTGATCGCGATGATATCTGTTTTGCCATCTCCATCAATGTCGGCACTCTGTGCAGCGTTTGGAGAGATCGGCGCCGGTAGTGTTTTATGCGGTAAGAAGGATACGTTGCCAGGAACACTGTTATTGGCCGCAATTTGTAAACTGTCGTCTTTGACAGCCACAATATCCGGTTTGTTATCATTATTCAGATCGGCAACATGAAGTACCCATCCATAAGGAACTTCGGTTGTTTCACTGAAGGTGAAAAGTGTGTCGCTCGCTACCTGGTAGGTTGTTACAAACGGTGATGCAGCATACGCGGTGAGTTCATTCGTTGTTACAGATACAGGGGTATAGTCAGTACCTGTTGGTACGGTTACAGTCAGCGATGTGCTGCTGGCAGATAATACGGTAGCTGTTGCGCTACCAAATAATACCCTGTTGGCAGCAGGGTTTTCGCTGAAATGCTCACCGGTTATCACCACAGATGATCCTACGGGGCCACTGGCGGGTGTAACGGCACGTATTATTGGCGCAAATCCATATACGAATATATCACCCGCAGAGCTGCCGGCAGGACTGCTGACAGCAATTTTCCCGGTACTGCCTTCTCCGGCTATCGCGGTGATCGTACTGTCATTAACCACGGTAAATGATTGTGCTGCCGTAGTACCCAGATTAACGGCTGTAACGCCTTTAAAGTTTGTGCCTGAAATCGTTATCACCGTTCCTTTAACGCCAGCCGACGGCGTGAAGTTTCTGAGGAATGGTTGTGACGTGACATTATTTCTGAATACAGAGACAACGCCTTCTGTATTACCCGCGGTCATGATATCCGGCTTGCTGTCGTTGTTCAGGTCTGTAACAAGAATAGCGGATGAGAACCTTTCATTCTCAAAAGTAATCCTGTCAGAGAAACGTACCTTACCGGGAACGCTAAGGTTTTTCATGACACTTACCTTCGCGTCCGGTTTGCCGGAAGCATTAATGTAAACCAGGTCAATTTTATTATCACCATCAACATCTCTGAAAAAGGGAGAAGTAGGTACCGCCCCTGGTTTGTATTGTCTTACTTCTTCAAATGACAGTTTTCCTGTGCGTTTATCGGTCGTATTTCTAAAGAAGGAAATGAAAGGCCCCTGTCCACTGCTGACAGCAAAGTCGTTCTTCCCGTCATTATCAGCATCTCCCACAGTGACATATTGAGCGCCGCCACAGTAGTATGCGGCAGATTTTACAAACTTGATCTCACCTTTTGTGCTAAGGTTTTTCCATACATATACGCTGTCATAACCTGCTCCTATAATTTCTGGTTTGCCGTCTCCATCAAGATCACCAGCCGCCCGTGACTGGTCCGGCGCATTTGCTGCCTGTTCCCAGGCGAAACGGAGTGTATCCGGACTTGACAGGTTCCTGTATACGAGTCCGGAGCTTGCGATGTCTGGTTTCCCATCACCGTCCAGGTCGGCGAACACCTCACCCGACCGCCATATCAAAGTAGGAGGATCGAATGAAATGGTGCCTGGTTGCGATCTGTTGATGAGTACATAATACCAGGAGTCCTGATAATAATGGATATCAAGTTTGCCATCACCATTAAAATCAATGATTTGGGCATTTCCTACAAAGTTTTCCGGACGGGGAAGTGAAGCCAGTACCTGTTGAGCGGCGAAGGTAATACTGTCGCCTGTAGTTGTATTTCTTAGGGCGATAAGCGTATTACGGTCATTCACGATCACGTCCGTTTTGCCATCTCCGTCGATATCCATTTCCTTAAGAGATGTGCCATATCTTGCCTCTTTGATCTTAAGAGAAAGTGGAATGTCCACACGAGGGGCGAATGATGTTTCGGTTATGCTACCGCCATTATTAAAAGTAACATTGAATGCCATGCTACTATAGCCTGTCAGTCCGTTATTTGATACGGTGACTGGCGTATAAGCGGCTCCTGCAGGTACTTTTACGGTCAGTGAATGTTCGCTGGCCGCGGTAACTATTGCTCTTACAGGTCCGAAAGAAACCGCATTTTTATCCGGATTGCTATTAAAGAAATTACCGGTGATGGTCACCGTCGTGCCTACAGGCCCTGACAGTGGGGTGATGCCGGTTATTTCCGGTGAATGGAAAAATGTGAAGCCTTCCTGTGCGATAACACCGGCCGGTCCTGCTACGGCTACCTTTCCGGTAGCTCCTTTACCCAGTATAGCCGTAATGCGGTTAGTACTGTTGATCTCAAAGGACGCTACATATTCGTCGCCAACTGTGACATATTTCGTTGCACCCAGTCCGGTGCCGTTAATTTCAATGACTTCTGCGTCAGTACCTACTTTGGGCCAGAAATTTCTGATAATGGGCTTTATCGCAAATCCTTCTATTTCGCTGAATCCGCCATTATTCTCAATACGGATCTTACCGGATTCTCCATCCCCTGTTACCGCCCTGATGACTGAATCTGAGACGATAACATACCTTGCAGCGGGTACCCCGCCGAAGCTTACCGCTTTGGTGCTCAGGAAATGAGCGCCGCGTATAGTGATAATACTGCCTGCAGTATCTATCTGAGGCGTAAACGAATTAATAACAGGGATAGGGAGAAATTTGAAGCCCGGTAATGAATCTATACCGTAAGGGCCCTGTACCAGGATAGCTCCGGAATTGCTGCCGGGAGCAGGTACTGCGCGGATCGTTGAGTTGTCTATTACACGGAACGACTGGGCTGGCTGGCCTCCGAACGTCACTTTATACGCGTAATAGAACCAGTTTCCTTTTATCGTTATCTCATCTCCGGCTTTCGCTGTCGATGGAGAAAAAGCGGTTACGAGCAGCGGCTCAGGGAAAGTAAAATATCTGATCGTAGTATCGCTCAGGACACCATTGTGTACAACAAGCTTGATCGTATCTTGTAAATGATATTTATTATGTACATAGGTGGCATGGTAACCGGTGCCTACCAAAGTATCGTTCTTAAACCATTCATAGGTCAGGTCAGTTTTGCCGTAGTTATTCAGATGGACGACATTATCTCTGAACACGCCTGTCGTATCCACCTTGAAATATGCCTGTGGGATGGTCGGACCGCCACTGTTTGTGCTCATTTCCAGGTATCCCCGTGTCCCGCCAGCCCATAATTGTGTGCTATTGAGACATTGCAGATCGCGATGTGTCTGATAATCAGAGTAGTAGTCGCTGTCGTGCAACAGTTTTTCCCAGAACTTGCCACCATCTGTCGTTTTATACACATCATAACCATCGCCGATGGCAAATCCTGTATTGTTATCTATGAACTGTATTTTCCAGAATTCAATGGCAGTCTCCGGCGTATTGACCTTCGTCCAGTTCCTGCCACCATCGGAAGTAGTATATATTAATTTGCCTTCACTGGTGGAGATATGTATCCACCCCTTTTGAGGATTCAGAAAATAAGCATAATGTAGCTTGCCTGTCGGGAGTGAACGTTGTTCCCAGGTATTGCCGGCATCGGTACTCATCAGGAGCCTGGAATTGGCCGCAAATCTTTCTGTGAAAGCAATGTAATTATTGGCATCTATCACCTGAAGTTTGGAAAGAGAAGTTCCCGGAATAGGCCATACAGCGGACCAATTACGTCCTCTGTCGCTACTTTTCATGATCCTGTCCTGGTCTATAGCAAATCCTGTCGCACTGTTACCGGCAAAAACCATGTCCTGGAAACCAGATGTCAGGTTGCCGGCATTACCGTGATAAATGAGCTTAAAGGTGTTACCACCGTTCACTGAATATAGGATCGCTCCTACCAGTCCGTAGTCCCCATAAACCAGTAAGGTATCTTTACTGAATGCCCTGACCCCGTTTATGCCGAAACCGAAAGTGACATTCACCGTGTAATTATTGAAATCAACGTTATTGAGCGTGATCTCTTTTCGGGTGAATGTCCGTCCACTGTCAGCAGTATAGCCTATCGAAGTGGTGAATGCGACATAACCCTCTGATGGTGAAAGGAAATTGAGTCTCAAAACATCCAGGAGTTGATAGTCATCATGGACTTTCCTCATCTGAGAGGATGCCTGAAAGGTAAAACACAATACACAGGCAAGAGTTGCCAGCAATAGCCGCAAAGCTGGTCGTTTACTACGTAAATGCATATAGGTATAGGGTATAATGGTCGGAAATTGTCCAGTTCCGCTTTTTAAAGCTCGATTTTAACGCTTATTGCCGCAAAGATAATATTAAAATATAATCAGTTGTTTTTCTGATAAAAGGGAAAAGGAATTAACGTTTCCAGGTTATGTACCGGAACTCAATATTTACGCTGGAAGCAATGAAAAAGGCCCTAGTTGAAAGCCTTGGGATCATACATTTGGATTACGGTACATAATGTCCGTACGCAGTACATATTTTATCCCTGCTTCCAGCAGTGATCCTTCGTGTCTCAAGGGATGATGAAATATCAGGGCCGACCCTGTTTGTGGCCGGATGGCCTCGCCGGAAGCAAAAATCGTTTCTCCTCCCTCATATTCGTTGTTAAGGTATATCAGAAAGGTATATTGACTGGCTTCATAGGGGTCTCTGATAAAGGACCCATCTTTATGCATTTTAAAGCGCTGGCCGGGACTGTATTTATAAAAGCGGAATAGTTCATTTAATCCACAGGCAATTTCTCCCAACTTGCCTTCCGGGGCAAATTCCTTCAGACGGTCCCATAAAAGACCCGCATATAACTCGTCTTTATATAAAACCCGCTCGTTGTTCCGTACGCCTTTGATCATCCGTTGCTGGCCGCCGCCGACATCAACGGTAGCCTCTTCATAACCCATCTCTTCGCTTTTCCGGATCAGGGCGGAACATTCATCGTGACTTAGAAAATTATTAATAGTAAATATGTCCTGGGTATAAACAATCTTTTCCATGGTAGCTTTGATTGGGTATTATCAACAGGACCCAAAGATAGGATAATTTTGTTTGTGTTTTTATGACACAAAGACTTTTTAGCTAAGGGGAGACAGCCTATAAGGTCATATGGGCCGGAGATCATTGACGGTAAATGATAAGTTTTTTTCGGTTGCCCGCCAGTACTTTACCTGCTGTAATAAAAGTGAAATAGGCATGTTCGTGATAATGCCAGTCGACATATGAGTGTGTATACTCATTATCAGTTAGTATCAACCCTGGCAATATCAATTTTTGATTGGGATCGCCATAAAATTGTCTTTACTGAAGTTTTTCCATAGGTATGAATTTACTTCAATCCAGGGAATTATGTTAATATCCTGGCTTTCGGTATTGGAAAAATAGTTGTAAGTGTAGCTTTAGGAGATGTTGAATATTGCCGGATCGTTTTAAATCCCGGGAGAGATGATATATATTGAGTTATATTATAGAATATCTTATAGTATTGAAAGGCGCTAATTCCTATAACTAATAAAGAAGATGAAAACTGTTTTTTTGATACTCAGCTTGTTTTTTGCGTTGGTAACGCAAGCCCAGGAAACAATTCAAGAGGGACAGAGAGATCTGGGGGGAGAAAGAATAGAAGCTATTCGGGGGACGAGTAACTATCTGAGAGTAAGGGAAGGCGAAAAGTGGAGCGTTATTAATAAAAATGGAAAGAAAATAACAGCGATTAAGTACGATTATGTGAATTCTTTTTCCGAAGGATTTATGTGGGTTGCTGCTAAAGGTAAATACGGCGCCATAGATACCATGGGAAATGAAATTACTCCTATAAAATATGAGGCTTGTTTTGATTTTGAAAATGGTTTTGCCGCAGTTAAAATTGGTAAGCGATACGGATATATCAATACGGAGGGTAAAGAAATAACCCCAATAAAGTATGAAAGCTTTTACTCCTTTAACCAGGGATATTGCTCCGTCAGGTTAAATGGAAAGTATGGGATCATTGATGCGCATGGGAAAGTAATCGTTCCGATAGCATATGATATGTCTGATATCCATAGTATTGGCGTGCTGTATGTATACTTAAATAAGAAGAAGATATATTTTACAAAGCATGGCAAAGAACTTCCGGCACTTTCTAAATATCAGGAAATTGGTCCGTTATCAAATGGTTTGGCCTGGGTAAAGGTGAACGATAAATATGGGTATATCAATAAAGAACTGGAAGAAGTGATACCTCCGCAATTTGAATTGTGTTGGAACTTTGACGATAAAGGTGTTGCAGGCGTGAAGCGTGATGGCGTCTCGTTCCATATTAATAAGAAAGGAGAAGCAGTAAGGTAATAAGCATGCGGTATATAAGGTGGAGAAATAAGGATACTTTAAATAATATTTACTATATTCAGTGATACAAATTCCACAACTATATAACCCATTATATACCTATTGACAACTTTTTCTAAAATGAGATTATTCCCCTTATTTATTTTATTGGTCTTTTCTGCCTGCTCAAATTCTATTTCACTGGACAAAAGGACCAACACCTCAAACAAAGAGCCTTTTGTAATTTATATCTCAGACCCTAATGCACCAGGCGCCTTTTATGACCGTCTGTATGACAGTTTAGACAAACATATCTATGCAATAAATAAATCTCGATTGAGGTCAACGGAAAAAGGAGAGGAATATAATCATCCATTTTTAGGCTGGCTACAGGACCAATTCGATGACGACTTCTCAGGTATCAGTAGCAAAGCATCTTCAAAAATTGATAAGGACAGAACATCTGAGGAAGTGAAAATAAACAACAAGCTTAATTCACGAACCGATAAATTTTCATTTACTGTAGATTTCATCGTCGATTCTATACCGGATGACTATCTTTATCCTGATCTTTGGAAAAAAGCGACGGCTAACAATAGATTTGAAAAACAAATTCAGGCTGAATTTGAGCGATTGGGGCGAGTTGGATTAATCAGAACAAATCAGGGGAGCAAAGATTCTCTTTTTGCATATGGATATAAACTTCCCATAGACATCACTTTGAATTATTACTCAACGGAAGAAAAAAAATGGGTTAAATCAACGTTTAGAATAGCATCTGAAACTGTGGTTTACCATCAGCTTAAATTTAAGTAAGCAGATGCTATCGAGCAATTATTCGTCCTCATCTATGAACAATTCTTCATCGAAAGAATCACCTTTCAGGTATATAACATTAAAGTCAAGTACTTTATCAAATTGTTCGTAAAAACCAGGTATGTAGTATTCTATCATCAATAATGGCTGTACGGCTTCATATCCTGCTTTATTGAATACAAATACATTACGCTGATCTACATGATAGGGTGTATTGTCTTCTTTTATAGTAGAAATCCCATTTCTGTTACAATAGGCTGCCTGCAACATGGGCGTTAGTATCGCCTCAAATAATTCGCTGTCTGAATTATGCAGGTAATGCGCATCATTCCAGATAAGTGCTTATAAAGATTCCCATTCACTTACCAGCAGGCTTACATCAATTTCTGTGATATTTAAGGACATTTCTGATGCAATTATATATGATCTTAAAAATGAGGCATTGCGAAGACCGAAAGTAAATATATTTTTTTCCGGATTAGCCCTTTGTTGGACAATCCGACCGGAATTGGAATGAGGGACGGCAGGGATAAAGTTACAGTCCTTCATCGATAACATGAATTTGAACCTGTTGACAGTAGGATTAATAATGGAGATTTGTATTTTTATTCCGACATCTGTAATTACTTTGAATGCAATTCAACTATGAAAGTATTAATGAGAATTTTACCTGTACTTATGGCGTTTACTTTTTTTTCATGTGCACAGAAACAGAATGAGAAAGCATCTCAGGTCTTTAACGAAGGCGTCTCTTTAAACCTAAAGTCAATCGAGGAACAAGACGGAGGCAACTTTGAAAATGCGGCTTCTCTGAATAAACAGTCAATTGAAAAGTTCCAGGAGACATTGAAGATCGACTCAACACATCCGGCTGCACGTAGTGCCTTGGGGCACAGTCTTTATATCGATAGACAATTTAAAGAAGCAATACATTGGTTTGATCAGGCAAATAAAATAGATGGCGAGGCTGCAGTTATTATAGAGAAAGAGGGCTTTGTAAAATCAACTTAGGGCAAATTCCGGAAGGGAAAGGCGACATTGAGAAAGCTTTTTCTATGGATACAACCAAAATGATAAAAGAGCTTACGATACAGGATCTCAATGATATCGGAGATCTAGCTTTTCAGTATGGTGAAGGTTATATTGAACAAGGCGAGCCTGAAAAAGGGAAGGAGTATAAAACGTTTTCTGTCGGAGTACTGATGTTAGCATTTTATTATGATCAGTCGAAAAAAGATGTTGCATTGAAAATCTCAGATTTTGCTGATAAAATGGGCGACAAAGAAACAGCAAACCAGTATAGGAAAATTGCTGAACATTAGACTGTAACACCATTTAGGTAATCCTTACTACTAGAGAATTACGTTTTTCTGCACTTAAAAAAAGCCTTCAGTTTTTTGGAACTGAAGGCTTTTAATTTCCTGCATACTACATGGGAAAAGTTAAAGCCAATGGTATATCTTAGAGGCCTTAGTGGGTGGATAAGCCAAGTCGCCTGAATGCACCTGCAAGCGCAGATGCGATGATAGAATTGCCCTTGTCTGATGGATGTAAGCCGTCGAAAGTAAGGTTTACTGCACCCAGTGGATAGGGATATTCATCATTTTCAGGATTGAATGGTATGTTTACAAATGCCGGGTAAGTATAATTAACATATTTGCCGGTTTTTGGACTTTTGAGACGTTTGAAATTTACCATGTTTTCCAGTTTAAGGAGCGGATCATGATAAAGATCGACAACCGGGATCTTTTCATAGCGTCCGATAGTCAGGACCACATTTGCAAATTCTTCCAGTGTTTGCCCATTTTTCTTCTGGTAGGAACCGAAAGCATTATTTTTAGCGTTTGCGATATAAACAAAATCGTTACGTTGCATGGGTGTGATCAATACGATCTTTGCCTCCGGATTCAGTTGACGGATTTTGTTGATAATGATCCGGAAGGAGCCATAAACTGTTATATTCCCATTGTCATGCTGATAGTCATCTATCTTTCCTATCGGTCTGCCCTGCCACCAGTCGTTGGTGCCAAGAAAAACAGAATATACGTCCGCTTTGATCAGACCCAGACTGTCAATGTTACCCGCGATTCCTCCTGATGTCCATCCGTTATGCCCCTGATTGATATATTTCAGATTGGGCAAGAGCTCACTTATACGGGTTAAATAACCCTTAGATACCCTGTTACCCGTTTCCTCCGGATGATCATTGAGATAGGTGATGGAATCGCCGATAGCTACCCAGGTTAGTTCTTTCCCCCTGAATGAACACAGTAAGATGATGACGAGTAATATTGGTAGAAGCTTTTTCATGTGGCTTTTTTAAACGTAATATAGCTATTCACTACGTAAGCTTTTTATAGGATTCGTCAACGCGGTTTTGATACTCTGAAAACTAACTGTCAGTAAAGCGATCCCGATTGCCATTAATCCTGCCAGGACAAAGAACCACCAGTCAATCGTAACCTTGTAGGCAAATTCTTTCAGCCATTGATTCATGCCCCACCAGGCTGCAGGAGATGCCAACACCAGTGCTATCACAATAGGTTTGAGAAAATCCAGGGAAAGCAGGGCCATAACACTACCAACAGATGCGCCCAGTACTTTCCGGATGCCAATCTCTTTCGTCCGCTGTTCGGCTGTGTAGGTCGCCAATCCGAATAACCCTAAGCAGGCAATAAAGATAGTCAGGCCGGAGAAGAGCGTCAATACCTGTTCTATTTTTTGCTCGCCCAGATAAACCTGCTTGAACCGGTCATCTAAAAACGAATAGGAGAAAGGAGCTGCGGGTGAAAATGATTCCCACTGCTGTTTTAGTGATGCAAGAAATTGTGGAAGTTCACCAGGACGTGTTTTGACTAGAATATTGCCTGAATTCCCACCCAGGAACATGGCTAAAGGCCCAATTTTCTGCCGTAGAGATTCGAAATGGAAGTCGCTTACGACCCCAATGACCCGGTAATATGTCTTTACGCCATTATCATCAATATGACCAATCAGTTCTCTTCCGATCGGGTCCTGCTGCCAGCCCAATGCGCGTACAGCGGTTTCATTTAGAATAACAGCCGAGGAATCGGTAGGTAGGTCTTTAGAAAAATTACGCCCCAGCATCACATGCATCCCTAATGTAGGGATATACTCATTATCTACTTTATAGAATCGACTCATGACGGCCTTATCAGGGTTTTCTCTGGCCATTATGGGCGTGTTATCAAGGGCCGAATTTCCAATGGGTACCTGTCCCGAGATGCTTCCCGTGATTACCTGCGGAGATTGGATGATCTTATCCCGGAACAAGGTTTCATTATTGCTAAGCATCTGCGTATTGTGAATGATCAGCACCTGTTCACGATCGAAACCAATTTTCTGCCTTTGCATGTAACGTAGTTGCCGATCTGCGGTAACAGTGGCAATGATCATCGAAATGGTGATAAAAAATTGAAATGCTACTAAACCACTTCTCAGGTTAAAGTTGCCGCGTCCGGCTGATATCCGCCCTTTCAACACGACGACAGGCTTAAACGAAGACAGATAAAAAGCGGGATAGCTACCTGCCAGCAAGCCTACCAACACGGTGCCCACTACTAAACCAGCGGCTACGAATACGTTGGTTAGTAAACTCAACGTAAGTATCTTGCCTGTCAACTGATTGAAGAACGGTAGAGACAGACCTACAATCAGCAATCCGACTATCAGTGCAGCGATCGCCAGTAGTACCGATTCGATCAAAAACTGTTGCTGCAATTGCCCTTTTACCGAACCTAAGACTTTACGTACCCCTATCTCGCGTGAACGCCGCACCGCCGTCGCTGTCGTCAGGTTCATGAAGTTCACGCAGGCTATCAGCAACATAAATGCCGCAATAGCCATAAGTACGTATATATATAGGATATTTCCCCCTGGAGTTAGCTCATTTCTGCCAAACGTGGAATACAAATGAATATCAGTGAGTGGCTGAAGGAATACCCCAAAATCATCTCCCTTCTCACGAAATTGTTTCGGGGTGAGGTGTAGAAATCCCTCTAGCTCACTTCCAATCTGTTTTTCAGCTAGTCGGGCAATTTTTGGCGCTACCTGTTTATAATTATATTTCTCAGGCAGGACCACGTAATTATAATAGTTTATGCTATATAGCCATCCTATATGCTGCTTGTCATAATCAGTTGAGGAAACCAGCATATCAAACCGGAAATGAGCGTTCGGAGGTACGTTTCTGACCACGCCTGTGATGCGATGAGGTGTCTTTTCACGGCTGAATAATAAGACTTTCCCGACCGGGTCCTCATTGCCGAAGTATTTCTGTGCAGTTTCTTCTGTCAACACCACCGTGTTGGGTTCGGTCAGTGCCTTTCTGGGCTCCCCTTTCAGAAATGGAATGGTGAACACCTCGCAAAAATTTGAGTCGGCATACAGCAGATTATCTTCTTTAAATGAACTGGTCCCGTTGCTAACAAACTCACCTCCCCTTAGTATGCGCGTTGCTTTCGATATTTCCGGAATTTCACGTTGTAAGTCCCGGGCAACATTCGGTCCTAACATCGGGCCACCAACGTCCTCACCATTTAACCGCGCATTGAGTGCGACCCGGAAAATCCGATCTGCCTTCTCATTATAGCGATCATACGAGAATTCATCCTGTACGTAAAGTATGATCAGTATGCAGGTGGCCAATCCGATAGCTAAACCAACTATATTAATGCTGGTTGATACTTTTTGACGTTTTAAATTCCGAAATGCGATTTTTAGATAATTCTGGATCATCATAGATGTTGAGCTGAAAGTGGCCCGGTATTCCGGATGTCGATAATGTTGTTTCAGGTTATTAGTTGCTATTTTGTCGTACAAAGGCGGTGCCAACTCACTAAACAGGCCGTTTCCAGATAGAAACGGCCTGTTTATGCGCAATAACAGACTAATAACTGTCCGCAAATGGCCATTTCTTGTTCGGCTCCGGACAACGTAACACATGATACAGCTGTCGCACTAACTCAGCAAGTCACCCATCCCGAAAGCGCTCAAACCCTTTTCATATTGCACCTGGACCGCATCATTAGCTGCTTTTACAAATTCGCCTGTTGCCCTGTCCACCACGGTGCGTAACGGTCTTTTCCCTTTTGGTAGATTGATCAGATTGTCAATTGCATCTGCGACTTCTTGTGGGTCAGGTTGAACAGTTTGCAGCAATTTGCCAATGGCATCACCCACCTTATTGGGTAGTTCGGCGAAATATTCATAAGCAGGCATAACGGAAAGGTCAGAACCGTATCTGATATTATTCATCATCCCGGTAGGGAAGGGCCCTGGTTCAACAATGGCAACATCGACACCTAAAGGTCTCAATTCGTAATGCAACCCCTCGCTGATGCCTTCTAAGCCAAATTTTGTAGCACTGTACATTGTTGAGAAAGGTGATGAAAACCTGCCAAATCCGCTGCTGATATTGATGATAAGCCCTTCAGCCTGATTACGCATCGTGGGCAATATCGCTTTTATTAAGCGCCAGGGCGCAATGACATTAATATCAAAGAGTTCCTGTACATCCGTAACCGTAAAACTCTCTGCGAAACCGACCCTAGAAAAACCTGCATTATTGATCAATACATCTATCGTACCTTCTTTGGCGATTACGGTATCAATCGCATCATTAACACTGTTATCGTCCGTCAGGGTTACCTCTAATACCGATACATTGGGTATGGTAGCAAGCTCGTTTGCCTGGTCCGCGTTCCTTCCCTGTATATCCCGCATTGTGGCGTACACACGGTGTCCTAAGGTCGCAAGCGTTTTTACTGTTACATATCCGAATCCGCTATTCGTCCCTGTTATTAATACAACTTTGCTACTCATTGCTAATTGTTTAAGATTATGAACGCAAATATTCACATATCTTACAACAGGCCATTTAACAAATGCTAAAAAGCGTTTTTCTAGCTGATATTTTTTCGTATCCTGCTGAGGGAGGGCTGTGCCATTCCCAAATAGGATGCGATATACGAAAGCGGAATACGATTGATGAAAGTGGGAAACTTTTTCAGAAAGGATAAATAACGTGTGGTAGCATCTTCTGTGACCAGAAAGTTCCTTCTGTCTAAAATTTCGGCTATACATTTTCTTAATATCAGCCCGGTAATGGCTTCCCAGTTGGCAATGGTTTTGCCAATGTCGTCCCAGTCTTTTTTCGTAAAGACGATCACCTCACAGTCGGTAATCGCCTGTATATATTCGGTAGCAACAGTTTGTGCTTCGAACTTTTGCATATCGGTCACGAAATTATTCTCATTGATAAAATCGTGCGTAATATCATCGCCCTTGTTATTATAGAAACAAGTCCGAAAAATACCTTTAAGAATAAAACCGACATACTTAGGCGTCTTTCCTGCTTCTGAGAAATATTCATTTGTCGCCAGCGTCATCATTTTTCCTCTATCGCAAATAAATTGAATCTGCTCGCTGTCAAGGGCGCCAAATTGCAACAGGTATTCGATCATCTTATTCATCGACTCAAAAATAGTGATTATTATCGCCCGGTTTTATAGCTGGTGTCTTCCCGGGAATTCAACAGGAAGTTATTCTTTTATTCCTCATATTGCTTCTCAGCGTGCTATTTTCTATTTTCGTCTTAAAATGTACCTATGAATACCAATCAGCGAAAGCAGATCGCAACATCGGCGGTAGTGATAGCTTTGATCATCCTTGTAAAATGTATCCTATCCCTGGGGGTTGACCAATTGGCCATTCGCCTGCCCTATGCAGCACGTATAACATTGTTCCTGTGCTTCCCACATGAAGTCTTTGACACGATAAAATACCCGCTGGTTATGTGGACCAGGAGTTACAGCCTTTCCGCCATACCGTTTTTTTCAATTTTGTTTGCTGTTCTTCTATTTATTGCTTTTGTACAATTCCGCGATAAACAGGAAAAATTGCTGCTTCAGGTTGCCTGTTATATCCTGTTGGTATCGATCGTCATTTCGATTCCAACAAGAATAGCTTATTATCAGAGGGCTGTGAAGGAATACAATAGTTATGTACCTCCGGTAAACAAGGAAGGAGGTATATTGGCTTTAATGGACGATTTTGCAAAGCCGACGAAGCCTTCGTTGCCATTATTGGTCGTAGAACTGGCAATCCTGCTGCTCTATGTGGGCTGGGCGGTTTGGGTACTGTACCGGCTTCATGGCACCGAAAGGAACAACCAAAGTGTGAATCCGGACGCTCGTTGATTGATTATAAGTAAATAATATATTTGCTTTTCAATTCCTTCGTTCCTATCTTGTTGCCCGAAAATATTATTGGACAATATACCATGAAATAAATGCGTGCCACCTATAGCCGCAGGAGATCATTATTTATCATATACCTAAATCACAAATGAAAACATTCAGTATTTTGTTGGCCTCCATTGGTCTTAGTATGACCTGTTTTGCCCAGAAGCCAACTATCAGATGGGGGGAAGAATTTAAATTACGTAAAGGCAGTAGCGACCTTGAAGTAATATCGGTAGACAAATCCGGCGCCTATCTGCAGGAAAGTCACCAGGCCATGAAAAGTTATTTTGTAGTAGGCGCTACCATGCGTGAATCTGCTTCTCTCGTAAAAGTGGATAAGAATTTATCCGAAGTATTCCGGAATGATTTTAACAAGGAGTTGAAAGGCAAGGAGTTCGAGCAGTTCTTCCCATTTGGAGACAAATTATTCCTGATTTCATCTGATTACAGCCGTCGCGACAAAACAAAGGCTGTTTACGCTTCTGCAGTCAACAAAGGCACCGGAGAACTCACAGGAGAATTCAAAGAAGTCGCCATCTTTCAGAAAGAAGAAAAGAGGGATGATATTGATTTCAAAATTACCTACAATGCAGACAGTACCAAGATCATATTGGTGAGCAGCATAAAGGGTAAGGAAAGAAATGAATACACAGTGCAGGAATTTGATAAAAATTTCAAGAAAATCGGCAAACCTGTAGTGCTTACGAATGAATTTGAAGCAAAGAAATATCAGCTTCAGGACTTACTATACCTGGGCAATAATAAGATTCTGCTTGTCGGACGTGTGTATGAATATGAAGAAGGTAAAAAAAAGAAAGCGAAATTCCTGGATTTCACCAATTATAACATCCGCCTGTATGATGACAAAGGAAAGCAAGAGGCGGAGATCAACACTACTGTTAATGGTAAATGGCTGAGCAGTACCAAAGTGGTACAGGAAAGAAACAAAGACCTTGTACTGGCCGCTTTCTACAGTAATGCCAAAAAAGGCAAGACCATTGATGGTTTGCTGGTGCAAAGGATCAATATAAATGACGGCACAGTTATCTCTACCAGTGATAAAGCGATCAATAATTCCCTTTTAACCGGAGATAACGATGATGATGATAAAGATGATGATGACAAAGATGAAGACAAAGAAGAAAGAAAGGAAAGAGAGCGATTGAATAAAATGAAAGATGAAGGAGAAGGGTTCTCTAAATATATGCAGTTCAGGAACATTTTTTATACCCCTGACAATGGACTGGTGATTCTGGCGGAACAGTACAAAGAATATGTAACTGTCTCACACAATTCAAGTTCAGCAGGCAGTGGTGCTGGCGCTATAATGGGGGGAGGAAGCACGACTACCACATACCATTACAATTCCGGCGATCTGATGATGTGTAAGATTGATGCAGGAGGTAATATTAACTGGCTGGAGATCGTTCCTAAAGACCAGCGCGAGGCTATATCGATGACAAGTGCTTCTTCAGGTATCGGTATGGGTTTTGGTGGTTTAGGCCTTGGTCTCAGCTATAGCTACACCGGCTACTTTGATGAAGGGAACAGACCTTTTTATTCCGGTTTTGGCGCTATGCAGACAGATGGCAATATCCAGGTCATCTTTAATGATAGTCCTAAAAATAGTGACGTTACACAGGCCGGTCAGAAGATAAAAAAGATCAACCGTTATGCCAAGTCTGATTGCTATTTGCTGAATATCGATGCGGTAACCGGTAAACTTGGAAGAAAGCAGTTCTTTTCCAATACGGAAGTGCCTACGGCAATGCCTCGTTTAGGGTCTATCATCAATAATGAGATGTACCTGATAGGTAAAACAGACCGTGTGTTTGGAAAAACCAAAATTGCGGTGGCAAAGATTACTGTGAAGTAATATTGGTTTTATTTAAAGTAATAGAACGGTCGGACCTGTTGCGGTGGGAATCATTTATCCGAGACCGTACATCGATCATCTTTTATAAAAAAGCCTTCAGACATCGTCTGAAGGCTTTTTTACCTTAAGGGGTGGGAGGGGCCCTTTATAAAGGATCGGCCCCGGAATACCTAAAACTGTAAAGATCTTCCCAGATAACATCGGAAGTCTATTCTATTGTTTTCGATTTTTACTTTTTTCTTAACGACACTCAATGAATATCCGTCGAAACTTGTTACTGTAACATCGTAAATACCTTTGGGCACAATACGACATCCTTGTCCCTGACTGAACTCCAGTTTCAATGTATCAGTGCCATCAAACCATATCACTCCATCGTCGGCCCTTCTACCTGTTACACCATCAAATATGTTAAAACACACCATTCCTGCGCTATTTTCATACAGTGTATCTTTAATACTCGCCACACACATCTTCCCCCAATATTTATGAGGCTGAGCTGTATCGATTCGAACGAGCATTTTGTTATGAGACTTGCAGTATTTGCAAGGATGACATCCTATGGCAAAAAAAACTGCGATAAATAGGAATGGAAAATATTTCGTTATCATGTTTTTTGAGAATTATCCTTTTTCTTAGCTGTTTCTTGTGGAAGATTACCAATAACTTAGTCTGCTGCGACCATTCAATAATTAGTATTATAACTACAAAGGTAGCAGATACTTACCTTACAACATAGATTATGCTTTTATTCAGGATTACATGATTGCGCCCGAACAGCATATCAGTAAGTGTATAGGGGACCATCATTAGCTATAGTGCAGCAGATGACATAATGTTTGCAGTCTAACTGTAGCGATCTCGAAATGGTATTCTTGTTATATGATTGATATTCAGCGATCGATGAAGTTGTGATTCTTTGTGGGAGATTTGCTAATCCTGGATAGATGCGATAATTTTAACAAATACACCTGATCTTCCAACTTAAATTATACTGGATGACGAGTACATTGATTAAAGAAGAGCAACTGTTATTTAACGAGATAAAGCATTTGATTGAAGCTAGCAAGCAGAAAGTGCTGATCAAAGTAAATACGGAATTGATATTGCTTTATTGGAATATAGGTATCAGAATAAATAAATATGTTTTAGGGAATCAAAGGGCTGACTACGGCAGAGAGGTGGTAAAGAAATTGTCGGATCGGCTGACGGAGGCCTTTGGCAGAGGATGGGATGATAAGACGTTGCGACATTGTCTCCGCTGTGCGGAGATTTTCACAGAAACACAGATTGTCTCCGCATTGCAGAGACAATTAAGCTGGACACATATAAAATCAATTGTTTATCTAAAAGACGACCTCCAGCGTGAGTTTTATCTAACAATGGCGTCAAATGAGCGATGGAGCAGTCGCCAACTGCAGGAACGGATAAACTCGATGTTATACGAACGTACTGCAATTAGCAAGAAGCCAGAGCTAACCATTCAGAATGATCTCGAACGTTTGCGCTTCAACCAGGAAATGACGAAGGATCTTACATTTAAAGATCCCTATATCCTGGATTTTTTAGGTCTACAGGATACCTATAGTGAAAGAGATTTGGAGCAAAGCATAATATATCAGTTGCAGTTGTTCATTTTAGAATTGGGTAATGACTTCGCATTTTTAGCCAGGCAAAAGCGGATTTCTATTGACGATACTGATTATTATATTGATCTCTTATTTTATCATCGTAAGTTAAGACGTCTGGTCGCCATAGATTTAAAACTTGGCAAATTTGAGCATAGTCACAAAAGCCAGATGGAATTATATCTCCGCTGGTTGGCGAAATATGAACAACAACCACATGAATTATCGCCAATAGGATTGATTCTTTGTGCGGATAAGAATGACGAATTAGTAGAGCTTTTAGAGCTTGATGCTGCTGGTATACATGTCGCCCAATATCTTCTCGAATTGCCTCCTAAAGAGGTATTAAAACAAAAGTTGCATTTGGCGATACATCTGGCGAAACAAAGGGCAGGAGGAACTGCCGGGAGGGAATAAACAAACCCGAAAGCAATTGCTGTATAGTCAGATTTAAAAAAAACTTTAGATATCATCTGAAGGCTCTTAATTTTCTGCAGGATACCGGGCACAGCTTTCTAACCTTTTTTGTGGAAGATTTGAATGGACTCAAATTATTTACCAATCACTATTGTTAGAATAGTTTGAACCAATATGGTATAATTATTTATAATAAGATATAGCGAAAATGGCAATTCCGACATTTTGCGGACACCGTCCGCAAAATGTATTTATCTGATTCACATAGTGTTAGTTTTTTCACTTGTTGTCTGCAAAATCGCTAGAAACTCAATTTGAAGTATCAGAAACAGATAATAAGAATGGCTCCAATTTGTTATTGGAAAGACTAGCTTTTCGTATTTCATTGAACTGGGAACGGGCAATAAGCAGTATGGTATATGAGAGGACTAAATTAAGCACTAACAGACATCCCTTATTAAATAGTTATGTGAAACAAGCGGAGTTGACAGCTGAGAATATATTCCGCGACGCTTACATGCTTGAATTTTTAGGTTTAGAAGAGAAAGAAATATATACAGAAACAGATCTAGAACATGGGACAATTTATAACCTGTCAGGTCTGATTCCCCCAATCATAGATAATTTATCACCTCTATCATACGTAAATTGTCTAAATTCCTTACTGTAAGCAGCACATGCAATTGTTCCGCCAAAGGGTTGGGCTGTTAAAACTCTGTTTTGTCCAATTCTACTGGTTATACTAAATCCTTTTTCTTCCAGAAATTCATCAGCCAAGAAAAGAACGCTGCTATTAGATATTCTTTTGAAATAGTTATCGATTAATTTTTGTGCTTTCCCTTTTTGTGCCTTAGTAGCGTCGATATTGGAGGCTAAAAATATGATGACTACTAAATCTGAAGCGACTGTACATCGATGAATTTCGTTAAACCGTGTTTGATTTAAGAAATCTATTGCTGTATTTTCGAAACCCAGATGGCAAAGTCCTCCAAGAGCTGTAGACACGTCTAAGTCAATCTGATTGTCATAGTATCTGTTATCTCCTTTATTCTGGGAATATTTATCAGGCGTCTTTAGGTGTTGAGTTAACCATTCAGATAACCTTATTTTACCAATATCAACATGCTCTTTTCCAAGTCTTTTCCAATGAGAAACCGCTGCATGTATACAACAAGCGCGGGCCCATGAATCATAATTGTGAGCACCTTGCCATATGGATTCTGCCATTATTGCGTTTGCCTTAAAATTATATACTGACTGTCCCAGGCTAATGAGTAATGCGCAATCTGCTGTGGGGATAGCTTTCTCAAGAATTTTTCCTATCCATTCAGATGTTACGGATGATCCAATATCGAAAGGTATGTGTTTATTGATTGATTCATTAATATTATACATGTCTGAAAAAAGATGATCATAGGATATTTGGTTTGAACGCACCTTGTTAAACAACATTTTCATTTGTAACATCAGAATGTCAATTTTGGAAACCAAATCTGCATCCTTTGATATCGGTTCGTTACTTTTTCTTTCTAAATATTCTATGTACCTATCTATATATAATGGATTATTAAGCTTCTTATTCTCAATAACTAATTCTTTTATAAGATCGTGAATGACAAGTAGGTTGTCCTTTTGAGTCCCTTTGAACTGTAGCCGGATAAATCCTTTATCGCATAGGGAAATAATGGAGTCTTGAAGTTTTTTCTCATCTGTATTGTAAGTCTTTAATAAGGCATCTGTACTCATTCCGATTATCGGAACAAAACTTAATATTCCAATGACAACTTTAGAGTGTTCATCCAATGTTAGAAGCCACTTTTCTATTAAAATGGTTTTTACTTCCGAAATTGAAAATTCATTTCTAATTAAATATTTCTTAAAACTTTCCTTTTTTGTGAAAAGTGTTGTTCGATTTTCTGATTCAATAATTTGCTTTTCTTCTAATATTATTGATTTAATAAAATCCATCAGAAGGGGCATGCCCTGAGTTGTGTGATGTAGACTTTCCACCTCTTTGCTACTGATGAGATCTTCCGGGATACCCAGTCGAAGATAATATGTTGATTCGCGTAAATTGAACCCAGTTGAATAGACGATTTTTTCGCGCGACTTTTTTTTATAAAACTGCAGGCAGAGCTCTTCGGCCAGACTTTCTTCACATGTTATTACTAAAATGTTACTTTTAATATCTTTTAGCCATCCTTCTTTGTATAAGAGATGATTCATAGTTAGATTATCAATGACAATCAAATCCGATTCTTGTAGATTTAGTGTGTAGGTAAATAGATCTGATTGTTGATAAATCGTCTTGCAGTCGAACCAATATTTTACATGTCTACAGTTATAAAATATATCTAAAGCAATATGTGTTTTTCCTGAACCACTGGGTCCAACGAGAATTACTAAATTGCCCAACGAATAATGATTTTGATCATTGATCAACGAATTGATTTGTTCGACCTGACTCTCTCTCTTAATATAATCAGGTGGTAATTTGGGCGCTTTTAAACGATTAATATAGCCAGGAATCACATCTCTTTGAACATCTACGGGTAGACAATCAATTAATATGCTGTTTGGAATGAATGTTGCGATGCCCTTGTTAGGAATAACTTGATCGATCATACCGACAACACCGTTCATATGTTTAACCCAAACCGGTGTACCACTAAAACCACATCCTATTAGCTTTCCACTTCCGCTTATCATTTGATTAATTTGAATACGACCTTCAATGACAGACTCGTTAATAACCCCATCCCCCCAGCCGTAGCAGGTTATATCTTTACTTATAAAAAAGGAGCATGAAATACCTGGGAGGTTGTTATTAGAGGTAAAAGACAACAGAGGCACATTTTTGAGACGTAATTTATCAGGGTCTTTTATTCTCAATATAGCAACATCTTTTTTTACATTATTGCAATTACATAAATATCCCTGATAGATACTGGCTTCGGCAATCTGTGTAATGGGAAGTAATCCAGGGAAATCAACAATAACATCTTCAAAAGGTAATGCCTCTGTCGTTTTGGGTATTCCAAGCGAATCCAGGATAACATGCATACATGTTAATATGTATTTATCTCCTATCAGAAATCCCATTCCGCAAAATGACTTATCAGTTTTTTTCAGAACTCTCACAATCGAATGGATTCTAAGTGCCTCTTCCATATAAGATATTTTTGCCTATTTTTTCCAGGTCATTTTTACCTGAAAATTTACTTCAGATGATATAGAAGAAATGATTGCCCCTGCCTCCGCTGTCATCTTAAGCCCAAATTCTATTTCTAGCTCATCTGGGGTCATGGCTTTAAAGGTATCTGCAATTGCAATTGCGACGGGCTTGATTTTTTGAATGGCACTTTCAAATGTCTGGGAAGCTTTAATTACGGAGGCATTGTGGGCGTCGCCTGCAGGCACGAAGGCGTCGTTATCATGTACTTTTGTAGTATTTTGGATCAGAATTTTCTGACCATTTTCTAATTCAAATTCAACAAAATTTTCCATGATGAGTATTGACTGGTTTTAAGTTTTCTAAGTGTCTCTATAAGTAAGTCTTAGCTCAAGAAAATATATGTTCAAAGATTCTTTTGGTAAATTGCCCTGATGAAAATAAATCAGGTTTGCACGTTCTTTGCAAATCTTAATTCTAATTTAATGATTTCATTCAAGGAAGGCAATACCAACTAGTTTGTATTTTTATGGGGTAAACAATACGTATAGCTACTGAATAATAGTTTATTTTATGCTTTTAAGTAGATAAATAGCATAAGAGGTAATTTATATAGTCGCAATGTCTTCTTCTGTCAGTAGCTTTTTTTTTAACAGTTGTGATATTTGTTATTTCATTTTTTCGCAATGACTAGTTTGAATATTTAGTCATATGGCGCTGATCTTCAAATAAATGTTTTTTTTGAGCTTCCCATAGCGCCTGCATTTCTTTTTGATACTTTTCGGCAGGCGATACAACTAATGATGCGAGATTGAATGGAATGTTTTTTATCAGCTTATAATTTATAAAGAGATTATACCACTGGCCAGGAAACCAGATTATTGCGTTAAAATACAACATCGTTTGCTCGTAATTAGATAGTTGCGCTCGTAAAGTCTTGATATACTCTTTCTTTTGATTTGGATTTAACAAATTGTTTTCAACTACATATTTAGCAGTTTGATATAAATGTCGAAAGTAGTGCCCTAGTATATTTGCATGACCTGTAAAAGGAAGGTATTCGTATTCAGCCCGGTTTTTAGCGGGATGCCTGAAATTTTCATGTATTGAAAAGAAGGTAGGTTGAGCCTTATGAAATACTTTTCGTTCCTCTGTAGAAAAGGATTTATAATAGGTCGCTTCTCCTTTCGATCCAAGGCCATAAAAAAAAATATTATAGGCCATCCTGTTAACATCAATATTGTTTTTGAAGTCAGTAAATTCTGTTGGTTCTAATTCTTTCTGGGCATTATATAGGGTAAAACGAATATGTTCGAATTCAATATAAAATGACTGAAAACACCTTCGTCCTTCAATATTTGTACTGAGTCTCATTTCATCCACATTGGCCTTGTGTAAGGATAGTAATTCAAAAAAACGACTTTCAACTCTTTCTAGCTGATTAGTTCGTACTTCATTATTAAATGCAACAGAAAACTGTTGGTATTGAGACTCCATCGATGTATTGAATTGAGTTCGCTGAATTTCGAGAGATAATACAAACTGACGACGTTGCTCCACATTTGCACGGTATTGGATATAAAATGCCAGGAACGTAAGTATTGCTCCAAGGATAGCAATTGGTGGTCCCATTAGACCGCCGAAGGTGTCACCAATCTGTCCTTTATCATTAAAATATGTTTGATAATTATCCGGATGGTTTATAACATATCTGGGCCACTGGCTAACCCAAACGACAAATGCTAATAAAAAGCAAAACGGCAAAAAAGAAGATCACTGCAGCTTTCTTTTGTTCCTTTTTACGCTGCAGCTTATCCATGAAGAAGAGGTGCTGTTCAGGATCACCAGGCAAAAGAAGATTGTCTCTCATAGCGGGAAGATAATTTAACTGCCAATTTAGGTAATTATATTATCCGTTTATAATAGCTAATTCACCTATACGAAAAAGTAGCCAGTCGATGTTTTGTCAGTGTTTACATCTTGGAATAAAGGCGTCGTTTAGGTGACTCATCCCAGTCTTAACCGTCAAAATCGTCTCAATCAGCATCACTAACCCAATAAAAAAACCTTCAAATCCAATCTGAAGGCTTTTAATTTCTGCGAGCTACCGGGGACAAGTTTCGAACTTATTTGTCATTGATTTATTTAAAATTGGTTTTCTTATCCAAGAAATTGGCCATTAAAGCTGTTTGTTTAGATAAGTAATGTGTAAAATATTGAATGGAATCGTCTATGACCGTAAAAATGATTCATTTCGAACCATAAAAGTCAATACAATTTTCTCCCGTATCGCCCACCTGTCGGGCAATACGCCCGAAAACGAAAAAGGGACAAATCATACTGATGATGATTTGTCCCTTTTAGCGGAGAAAGAGGGATTCGAACCCCCGGACCTGTTACAGTCAACAGTTTTCAAGACTGCCGCAATCGACCGCTCTGCCATTTCTCCGCTGCAAAAGTATAAAACTGATCGAACTTTCAAAAAAAATCTTTTTAAGTTACATATTCATCTATTTAAAATCCTTTGTCAGATTGGTTTTGCTCGGGAAAAAAAACTATTTTTAGGCATTACAGATACCCACTACGGACCATAAACATGCAATCTAAACTCAGCTTCCTGTACCCAATTTTTATCCTGCTGTTTGCCAACATTGTTACAACGCAGGCTCAGACCACTTGCACAGGGATTGGTCAGAATGCTTCCACGGCCTTCCCCGTCTGTGGAACAAAAGTCTTCAGCCAGGAGTCCGTTCCTATCTGTGGAGGCAGGCCTATTCTCGGCCCCGGTTGTAATGGTAGTGGTGACGGCGGACATACAGATATCAACCCCTTCTGGTATAAGTTTACTTGTTATAAAGGCGGTACGCTCGGATTTAAGATCACGCCCAAAGTCCTGGAAGATGACTATGACTGGCAGATCTTTGATATCACCGGACGTAACCCTAATGATGCCTATACTGACCGTAGCCTGTATGTGTGTATGAACTGGTCAGGCGAAGGCGGCGTAACAGGCGCTTCCGGAGCAGGGACCTCTTTTGACATTTGTGGTGGTCTGGGAATGCCATTGTTTAGTAAAATGCCAACCCTGATAGAAGGACATGAATATCTGTTATTGCTGAGTCACTTCACGCAGACACAGTCAGGATATGACCTGGAGTTCGGCGGTGGTACAGCTGATATCACAAGTCCGGGTATACCGGCGGTTAAATGGGCGAATTACTATTGCCATGATAATACCATAGGTATTAAACTCAGCAAGGAGACACTGTGTAAGACGCTGAGTACCAACGGTACGGAGTTTGTCTTGACCAGCGGTACCGGTACTATTGTTGGTGCGACGGGAGTGAACTGTACGAATGGGTTTGATTCGGATTCAATATTGGTGAAGACCGCTGCTCCGTTGGCGCCTGGAAATTATACGATCGCGGTGAAGAATGGGAGTGATGGCAATACGATACTGGATATTTGCGGTAACGGAGTGGCAGTAGGAGAGAACGCCAGTTTCAGGGTAGAAGTACCACCGGATGTCCTGCTGGTCAATGTAATAGCACCAGGTTGCGCGCCGGATAAGATAAAGATCCCTTTGTCTGTACCAATACGTTGTAGTTCAATTGCGCCTAATGGCAGTGACTTCAGACTGAGTGGATCGCCGGCAGCGGCTATCCGCAGTGCGTCAGGGATTTGTAATGGCAATAATCTGGCGGACACGGTACTGATAGAATTTACACAGCCCCTGTACAGAGAAGGAAATTATTCCATCACGCTGACTACCGGTAGCGATGGTACGCCGATACTGGGAGAGTGTGGTCAGCCGGCCCCTTTAGGTCAGGTAGTGAATTTTCATACAGTCGATACAGTATCAGCGGATTTTGATTTTGGGTTGAACAGGAACTGTAAGTTGAGCGTGCTCGATCTGACGCATAATGGCGCAAATAGTGTGAACTACTGGCACTGGAATTTTGATAGTACGGACAATCGCTATACGCAGAATGTAAATAAAGTATACGGTGATTTCGGTATAAAGAAAGTTTCCTTATTGGTTTCCAATGGTGTATGCCGGGATTCTGTTTATAAGGAGATCAACCTGGAAAGGACGCTGGGGGCGATCTTCAGCGTGGACCCGGGCCCGTATTGCCCGATGGATGTGGTATCGCCCAAGAACGAAAGCTTCGGTAATATCGTCTCCTACCTCTGGGATTATGGGAATGGTATCACCAGTATAGATGCCGCACCAATGCCACAAACATATTATCCTACACGAAAGGAACAGGATTACCGCATCCGCCTGATCGTCCTGGATACACAGAACTGTCTGGATACTGCAGATCATGTGATCAAAGCCGTAACCAGCTGTTATATAGATGTGCCTACGGCGTTCTCGCCTAACAATGATGGGAAGAATGATTTTCTGTATCCGTTGAGTGCATATAAAGCCACAGACCTCGACTTTTCAGTATATAACCGTGTAGGGCAATTGGTATTTCACTCCACGAACTGGACCCAGAAGTGGGATGGTACCGTGAAAGGATTACCTGCCGATATCGGCACCTATGTCTGGATGTTACGATATACGATCACGGATACCGGTAAGAAAGTATTTAAGAAAGGTACTACCGTACTGCTGCGTTAGCAGTGGTACGGTCCGCCTTTAGCGGATTAAGCGGCCATAGAAGAAGAAGATGCCGTCGTATGATTGGAAGATGTATGTACTTCACAATTGCGACAACCTCTCCAGTTTTTAATATGTGCAGTGATCAGTAAGGTGGCCCCGAGTAGTTTTAATCCCATTTCATAGGCGCTGCCATGAATAAAGTTCGCCACGATCATCAGCGTCAGACCAATCCCGAAATATACCACCACGGATTTTTGTCCATGTACGCGTTTATATCCCTTCCAGATGGCCCAGCCACCTATGCTCATCGATACAATGATCGTCAGCACTTCCAGCATTACATTTTTTAGAATGTCTATATCGAACAGGGTCAGTGTCGTGAAGATGACCGGTAGGAGTACGCAGTGTATGGCACAGGCCAGAGAGGCCCCTATGCCGATCGCATCCCACTTCATTTCGTAAGCATGACTATTCTCCTTATGTCTTTCTGATGTTTTTTCCATGATTCCTCTTTTCGTTCTGCGGGTAACAAAAGTAGTTAAATGAAACGATGATGCAAAAAGTAATTGCCAGATGGGGCAGAATGCTTATCTGTGGCCGGCATATCGGCTTTGTCTTCGCTGTATACCCATACTACGCCGCTATTACGACCATATTTCTTCGCTCACAAGCGGACAGATAGCGGCATAATAACGGCATAATGGCGGTATAATGGACCATTCAGCCGATGAATAACGGACACATACTTATTTAACTGAGGACTAATTGTGAAATCACCTTCATTAGGGTGGTAATTTGGCTATAAGAAGGGTGATTTACAAGGACGCTCCGGTATAGATGCGTCGTATATGCGTCGTATATACGTCGTGTATGAAGCATGTCTACCTTATTTTTGGCGGAATAGGGGGCATTCCGGCCAAACCATTCATAAAGGCAAAAAAAAGTGCCGGTACTGGACCGGCACTTATATAGATTCATGATAATATCTGCTAAACAAGATGAGCTGTACAGTTGTACAGTTCGCATTCCCATACATCGTCATCCACTGTAAAACGCGTAACGGAGGTGTTTTTCAGGTTGGAGTCCTGCACCAGGCCCGGAGCCAGTTTTTTCAACAAATGGCGAATAAAGCTGCCATGGCTTACAATAACGATGTGTTTACCGGCATGCTCCTGCATCAGATCATCCAGGAAAGCCATGCCCCGCGTTAAAACGGACTGTTCCGTTTCCATGCCCAGTTCCAGCTGACGCCAGCCGGCGCCCCATTTGGCGATCCTGTCTGCTTCAGTTGTTCCTTCAGTCTGACCACCGGAAACTTCCATGATACGCTTGTCTTCGCGTACATCTTCAATGCCGAGTTCGGCAGCGATGATCTCTCCCGTTTTGCTGGCGCGGGATAAATGACTGGTGTAAATGATGTCCCAGGGTTCGTCAGAAAGGCGTATGCCCAGTTTTCTGGCCTGTTCCAGTCCTTCATTATCCAGGGCAATATCTGTACTACCCTGCATTTTCCCTTCTTTGTTCCATGCTGTACTTCCGTGACGGATCAGGGCTATACGTGTCATAGGCACTCTTGTGTTGGTTGCCGCAAATATACGCACAGATCCGCAGGAATGAAAACCCTAGAGCAGCTCAGCCTCACTGATGAGATTGTTTTTTAGCGCGAAAACCACCACCCCGGCGGTATTCTTAACATTCATTTTTTCCAGGATGCGGGTACGGTGTCCCTCGACCGTACGTTTGCTGAGGAATATCTTATCGCCTATTTCCTGGGCGGTAAATTGCTGACAGATCAGCCGGATGATCTCTTTCTCCCTGTCGGTGAATGTGATCGCATTATTCTCCCGGGAGGGGTTAAAACGACTTTTAACGATCATTGACGCCAGCTTGGCCGACGTCTGCCGGCAATAGAAAATATGATCTTCATATACACTGTTGATGGCCTCGATGATCTCCTGTTTATCTGCATTCTTCAGCAGATAACCTTTCGCACCTGCTTCCAGCATTTCCACGATGAGCTCTTCCTCATCAAACATGGACAACGCAATGATCTTAATGTCAGGATTGCGTTGTAAGAGTGCGCGGGTAGCCGTAATGCCATCCATCAGCGGCATTTTAAGGTCAGTCATGACTACGTCCGCTTCGACGCTTGTCAGTAGTTCCAGTAATTCCCTGCCATTGTTGGCCTGCCCTACAAGGGTAATGTCAGGTTGTCTCGAAAGCATTAATGCAAGTCCGTCACGGAATATCTCATGATCGTCAGCTATCACTAATCGGATGTCGTGATTCATTGATTGTTAGAATTGGGGTAAGTTGTGTGACCGGGATTATACGTCCTATAAAGTTACATTATCCCACCGGAATTTTTACGAAATAGTTCGTCCCCTGACCCGGTACAGAATCAATGGACAGTGAGCCCCGCAGGATGTCCGTACGGATCGCCAGACTTTTCATACCCAGTCCGGCAGATTCATTTCTGGCTTTTTTTACATCAAACCCGATCCCGTTCTCCTTTATCAGTACAAGGTAGAATCCGTTCTCTCTCGTCAGCACGATCTGTAATTGTGTGGCTTTGGCATGTTTCAGGGTATTGTGCGTGATCTCCTGGATAATACGGAAGATATGGATCTGTTTTTCAGGAGCAATGTCGATCTTACCGGAAGTATGGAACTTGATCTCAAGGTCCTGTTTACCGGATAACTGACGGATGAATTCATGTAATGCCTCCGTCAATCCCTTACGCTCAAGTGTAGCTGGCAGCAGGTTGTGCGATATCTGTCTCAGTCCCTTTATCACCTCATCGATATAACCGGAAGAACGGGCAATGATCTGATGGTCCCTTTCATCTGTCACCTCAATACTATGAATATTGAGTTTGATAGTGGATAATAAAGGCCCCATACTGTCATGCAGATCAGCAGCGATCCGCTTTCTTTCATTCTCCAGAATGGTAATTTCCGCAACGATACGTTCGCGTTGCAGCTGTATGTACCGGCGATGGTACAATACAATTGAGATGACAAAGAATAGAATGATGATGGCTATCAGCAGCGAGATAAATATGGTGATATAAAATATTTTGTCGTCCATGGGGCATCATCATTTTGGGGGCGTTGTGGCTTTCGGCTATGCGTCGAAATGTTTGTTAAAATAGTAGGATGGCTTAACAGGTATGCACAGCACTGCTATTGCGTATATCAAATTTACAAAAGCATTGATATAATTAAACATAAAAATAATACGCAGTGAAAGCACCGTATCCGAGCCTATAAACATCGAAGCTTCATAGATGATCTGATAGATAAAGATGATGATAAATCCCATACAAACCAGGAACCGGGCATTCCTGAACAATGACTTGTTGTCTTTAACGATCAGGTAGTTGATCTCATTGATACTGAGCAGTACCGTCACAAAGGCATAGATCACCCGGAAATAAGGACTGAAGGTTTCGATTCTGTTGAAGATGATATTCTCCGTAATCCATATCCCTCCTAAACCAGATAATAATCCGATAAAGAGTAAGCGCTTTCGCTTGAGCGTACCCCATACAAAGAACTGATAAACGATCACAATAGACTCCGCAAGGCCATACAGGTTGAGGGGAACAGCATTGCTGGTATGCAGTACACGGATGCAGATAAAGCCGATCGTTTCCGACAGGAATGCCAGGGAGAGAAGTAGCAGGAAGGGCTGAAAGCTTGCAACCGTTCTGTTGAAGCGTATCAGCCCTATTGCTAGAGGAATAATGACCAGCTGGCTTACCAGGAAGGCGCCTATATTATTCATCAGGACAAGGATAATGAGGGATGATTATAATGCACTTTTACAGAGAGGCGGACAACGCTGACCACTTTCCATGGCCTGGTCCATTGAACCCGCTTTGGCAGACGAAACGCCTGGTACGTTGGCCGCTTTCTCCCTCGCTACAAGGGTCGTCAGAATATCTTTTCCCTCCTTGTCCACAGGCAGTAATACAAGTCTTACCTGGCCTTTCTGATCTTTACCGAAATAGATGCGAAGCCCGTCAGCTCCTTTGGCATTGAGGATGGCGGCAATGGCATGGCGATTGAACGTTTCTCCTTCAGGAATATTGAAAGCACTGTCCAGATAATTACCTCCCAGTTTAGCCTGCAACTCTTTTCTACCGGCCAGATAACCCTGACGCAGACTACGGGCTTCTTCAATGGGAATAACGTGCTCGATAGCTCTGCCCTTGTCCAGGGGTATTTCTCCTTGTGGGGTGGAAGGACCATGGGTACATGCTGAAAGTGTGGCAATGGGGATGACCATGAAAAAGAAACGTATCATGTTACGGTGCTTCATAATAGCGGTTTTATAATGAATGAATATGTAAGCTAATAGATATGACCGGCTTTGTACCGGGTAGAAATGCTGAAAATAAAACGTATAAATACGTGATGGGGCGGGGCCGTTGTATCAGTTATAAATCTAAGATAAGATAAATGCAATTAGGAATTGTTAATTGACTCTCACTGGGCCAGACTATTCAAAAAAAACTAATATCTGGTACTTATATCAGTATTATCTGCAATCTATTTTTGTCCTCCTTTTACATTTGACAATGAAAAAAACATCAGGCTTCAGTCCTGAGCAACAACTTACTTCGCTGGACGCAAGACTCTTGCTGTCATTACAGCGATTGAGCGATATGCTTAAGGCAATGCAGTGGGAGCAGGCGAGAATGCTGGGTATAACACCCTTACAATTACAGATATTATTATTCACAGGTCATCATACAGCCGAAGTGAACAAAGTGGCCTATATCGCCACCGAATTACAACTGAGTCGTCCTACAGTAAGTGATGCAGCTGCAGCACTTGTCAGTAAAGGATTTCTGCGGATGGAAGAAGATATGCGTGACAGACGTAGCTATTCGTTCCTGCTGACAGATACAGGCAGGGAAGTGCTGACACAGGCAGAACAGTATATCGCCGAACTGGATACCATCCTCCAGAAGAGACCCTTACAGGAGAAAAGCAGCTTATACCAGTCCGTTTATACGATCATCGCCGGTCTGTATGATCAGGAGAAAGGTGGTATGCAACGTATGTGTTATAGTTGCGCGCATTATGAGGGCAACAAAAAAAGGCAGCATTACTGCCGCCTCTTTAAAAAGAAATTGTCATCCGCGGAATTACAGATCGATTGTATGGAACATTCCAGTCTGTCAGGACCAGCCAGAGTCATATCATCATCCGATAACAACGGGTAGCTATAATTGCTGGATCACCTTTGCCAGTTTTCCCAATCCTTTAATGATGCCCGTTTCATCCATTGACGCGTAACCAAGACGCAAACCCGGAGCATGATTATACTTAGGATTATAATAACTTAACGGATTCACTAAATTCACACCTGCTGACTGCATCTTTTGTAAGAGCTGTGCAGATTCCACCTGTTTATATAATTGTAACCATATGGCCAGTCCTCCCTGCGGACGCGTATAATGCGCCTGTCCGGCGAAGACGGAATGTATAATGTTATGGGCCAGGTCCAGTCTTTTCATATATACGTAACGGGTATTATGAATGTGTTTCCTGATATCGCCTGCTATCATCAGGTTGGCGATCGCCTGCTGTAATACAGGGTCACCCTCTCTGTTCACAATACTGCGATAAGCAGCCAGCGATCTGATGAAGTCCGCCGGACCACACACAAAACTGATTGGTAGTGTATGCATCACCGATCCTATGTAGATCACATTGTCTGCATGCGGCATCCCGGCCAGTGGTATATAATGTGTATGGAAATGATACTCGTGATCATAGTCATCTTCTATGATCATAAAGTTGTACTGCTCGCTCAGGGCCAGCAGTTGCTGACGCTTCTCTACTGATAATGTACTGGTAGTAGGATACTGATGATGCGGCGTAATATATAATGCTTTCAGCGGTGTCTGCTGACAAAGCAGTTCCAGCTCATCGAGGTTAATACCCTGTTCATCAGAATGAACATAGTGTAACTGCGCACCTGCCATGGCAAATGCCTGCCATGCAGGTTGATAGCCCGGATGCTCAACCGCCACATGATCGCCCGGAGCTAATAGTGTTTGCGCTGTGAGGTATAAGGCCATCTGCCCACCCTGTGTAATACAGATGTTCTCTGTCGTCACTGCCAGTCCGCGGTCATTATTTAACATCGCATTGATCTCCTGCAACAGATACTCGTTCCCCCGCTCACTATTGTTATTATATATAGTACGCTGGTCATCCTGCTGCACAAGCCTTCTGCATTCCCTGGTGATTTCAGCAACAGGGATCAGTTTGAGGTCTGGCAAACCATCATCAAATATTATATCATAATTACCACTCGGATTGGATGGGGGGAGAGAGATATTCACATGACGGAAAGGGATCTGGAGGGGCTGTTTCGACGGACTATCCTGTCCCGGTGGCCCTGTATGTCCTGAAGGCATGCTATCACTTACCCGGGTGCCGCTCTTATAATGAGAAGTAAGCCATCCCGCGGCTATAAGCTGGTCATACACAAGCATGACCGTATTCCTGTTAACTTTAAGTTGCTGAGCCAAGACCCTGGAACCTGGTAATAAGGCCCCCGGGAGAAGCCTGCCTCTCACGATTTCATTAATTATATATGCTTTGATCTGCTGGTATATCGGCTCATTCTTGTTGAACGACAACTGGATCTGCACATGCCTGTAACTCTTCATAGCTGGCAATAAGGTGTCTCTGATATACGGACGTCAGACGTATACGGTTGTTAATTTTTGTTAATGATGAAAATATTTATAAATATGAGTTCGCTATTTCCAGTCCGTATTTTCACAGGCTTCGAAAAATATCTATTTTTACAGAATGGACGCAGTAACGATAGAGAAAGCAGCAAACGCAATCGCTGATAAGCACCGGTTATCCATTATACTGGCCGCCTCCCGGCAATCTGCTATCCAATGCTGCGAAATCACCGAACTCACCGGTTTGTCTCAACCCACTGTGTCTCACCATATTAAGATCCTGGTAGACAGTGGGATACTCATTTATGACAAAACCGGACGTAATGTTCAGTTAACCATTAACAAAGAGATGATGAAACACCTCTCTTCCTTCTTCGGACAGTTAAGCTGATCATTTTTTTTAAAACATTTTGCAGATTCATATCTGCATATTACCTTTGATTAACCAAATGGTTAAATCGGATAGTTTAACATGGCACAGGAAAAAAACACAGAGGAACAGATCATAGAAGCAGCCAGAAAGATCTTTGTAAAACGTGGGCTCGACGGTGCCCGTATGCAGGATATCGCAGATGAAGCCGGTATCAACAAAGCCATGCTGCATTATTATTATCGTAGCAAGGATAAACTGTTCGAGATCGTATTCAACGAGGCATTCTCTAAAGTAGTGACTCCCCTCGGGCATATCCTGGAAGGGACCAGACCTATAGAAGAGAAGATCAAAGAAGTGATAGATCATTATATTACAGGAATATCTCAGGTACCTTACCTCCCGATATTTATATTGACAGAGGTCAATCAGCGCCCTGAGATCATGATAAAACGACTCAATTCCCAACCATCTTTTGGCAGTATCATGAACTTCATGAAGGAGGTCATCGAAGCCGGCAAAAATGGAAAGATCAGGGAAGTCAGTCCCATTCAGCTCTTTCTGAACATCGTGTCACTCTGTATCTTTCCCTTCGTGGCCCGGCCACTCATACAGGGAATCTTTCAACAGGACAACGTACAGTTTGATATGCTGGTAGAGGAACGGAAAAAGATGGTGGCGGATGTAATACTCGCCTGGTTAAAGCCTTAACAGGCTTTTTTTTAGAACCTGAATTAACCAATTGGTTAAAATAAACAGTTAGTAATGATGAAGTATCTCGTATGGGCCATACTATTATGCAGTATCCCTGCCATGGCGCAAACTTCCCTGACGCTGGAAGACTGTTATCAGCTGGCGCAAAAGAACTACCCGCTCATCCGGCAGCGGGAACTGATCAGCAAAGCAGGTGCTTATAATGTGGCCAACGCCGCTAAAGGTTATCTGCCACAGCTGAACTTCTCCGGACAAGCCACCTACCAGACACAGGTCGTGGCCATTCCCATTCCCGGCGCCCCGGAAATCAGCAAAGACCAGTATAAGGTCCAGGCAGAGGTCACACAAACCATTTTTGATGGTGGTAACATCCATTATCAGCAGGAACTCAGTAAGGCCAACACCGTCGTACAGCAACAACAGTTGGAAGTCAATCTGTTCAATATCCGGGAACGGGTCAGTCAGCTCTTCTTCGGTATCTTATTGATAGATGAACAACTCCAGCAAAACCAGCTCAGAAAAGAGGATATCCAGAGCGGCGCGCATAAAACAGAAGGTGCTGTAAGGAATGGCGCCGCCTTACGGAGTAGCCTCGACGAACTGAAAGCAGAAATCCTCAACACGGATCAATCCACCACACAGCTGAAAACCAACCGGCAGGCTTATCTACAAATGCTGGGACTCTTTATCAATCAGTCACTGGATAACCAGGTGCAATTGGTACGTCCCGCACAGACGCCATTATCTCCCGAAATACGTCGCCCGGAATTATTACTGTATGATTACCAGCAGAAAAGTCTGGCTATCCAGGAAAAACAGCTGAAAGTGAGTTACCTGCCAAAGGTCAATGCATTTGTACAGGGCAATTATGGCCGGCCTACCCTGAATATCGTCAGCAACGATTTTGGCTTTTATGGAATAGGGGGCGTTCGCTTCAGCTGGGCCCTCGGTAGCTTATATACCAATAAGAACAGCAAACAGTTGCTGCGCATCAATCGCCAGGACCTGGACGTACAGCGGGAAACTTTCCTCTTTAATACAAAGCAGACCATGATCGGTCAGCAGATGGAAGTCGCTCAGTACACCGATCTTATACAGAAAGACCAGGAAATCATCGATCTGCGAACGTCGGTAAAAAAGGCAGCAATCGCACAACTGGAAAATGGTGTCATCACCTCTCACGACTACATCAGTCAGGTGAATGCAGAAAACCAGGCCAGATTATCGCTCGTCCTGCATGAGATACAATTATTGCAGGCACAGTACAATCATAAAAACACATCAGGTAACTAATAAAATCGTCATTTGAGATATGAAATACTTAGCCATCCCCGTAATTTTCTTTTGCCTGGCAGCTTGTTCCAGCGGGGAAACAGAAGCTGATGCACAGGGCAATTTTGAAGCGGATGAAGTGATCGTCTCTGCGCAGCAGAACGGACAATTGTTGTCTTTTACTGCGAATGAAGGGGATACACTTGCAAAAGGCGCTATCGTCGGACAAATAGACGTCAACGGACTTACATTGCAGAAAGAGCAGACAGAAGCTACTATCACTGCACTCAGGGAAAAGACCACTGACCCGCAGCCACAACTCGTGCTCGTACGCAAACAACTCGCCATACAGGAAGCTCAGCTGAAACAGTTACTGCATGAACAGAAACGTACAGAGAACCTGGTAAAAGAAGATGCCGCTACACCCAAGCAGCTGGATGATATGAATGCCTCTATCGACCAGATGCAGAAACAGATACTGGCTACCCGTCAGCAGCTCACCGTCAGCGAGACGAATGTCGCTAATCAGAACAGAAGCGTCCTTAGTGAAAAAGGACCTTTGCAGAAATCACTGGCCAGATATGATGATGAGATCAGCAAAGGGATAGTGGTCAATCCCGTGAAAGGCACCGTACTCGCCCGTTATGCATTGCAGGGTGAAATGGCCGTCATCGGAAAAGCATTGTATAAGATCGCTGATACCGACACGCTCTTGCTGAAAGCCTATATCACAGGCACACAATTACCTGAGATCAAACTGGGTCAACAGGTGAAGGTACTGATCGATGCCGGTAAGAAGGAGTATAAGTCCTATCCGGGCGTGATCTCTTACATCTCCAGTAAGTCCGAATTTACACCAAAGACCATCCAGACAAAAGAAGAACGCGCTAACCTCGTCTATGCGATCAAGGTGCGTGTTCCCAATGATGGATATCTGAAAATAGGCATGTTTGCCCTCACTCAATTCCATTGATCATGGATACAGTCGTACTGGAAAATATCAGTAAATCATATATAAAGGACGCACCTCCGGCACTGGAAAACGTTTCTTTTTCTGTAAAGAAAGGAGAACTTTTCGGACTGATAGGGCCGGATGGCGCAGGTAAATCCACCATCTTCCGCATACTGACCACCTTACTTCTGGCAGATGCCGGTAAAGCCACCGTGGCCGGATATGATGTCGTAAAAGACTTCCATCAGATCCGCAGCTGCGTAGGATATATGCCTGGCAGGTTCTCACTTTATCAGGACCTGACCGTAGAAGAAAACCTGAATTTCTTCGCCACGCTGTTTGGTACTACCATTGCAGAGAACTATGCACTCATCGAAGATATCTACGAACAGATCGCGCCTTTTAAAAACAGACGTGCCGGTAAGTTATCAGGTGGGATGAAACAGAAACTTGCGCTTTCCTGCGCACTGGTGCACCGCCCGGAAGTACTTTTTCTCGACGAACCGACCACAGGTGTGGACGCTGTATCGCGTCAGGAGTTCTGGGACATGCTGAAACGTCTGAAGAATGAAGGTATCACCATCGTTGTGTCTACGCCTTATATGGATGAAGCCAGCCTTTGTGAAAGGATCGCATTGATACAAACCGGACATATCCTATCCATCGATACACCGGATAATATAGTAGCAGCTTACCCTGGTAAACTATATGCGCTCCGGTCACCGAAAGTACATCTGCTATTGCCTGATACGAGAAGTTATGAGGGCATCCGGCATTGTTACGCAGCCGGCGAAAAACTGCATGTGGCTTTTAAAGAAGATGGAAAAGACCATCCGGCGCAACTGCTGACTTATCTCAAAAGCAAAGGTCATCAGACAGTAGCCATACAGGAAATAAGACCTGATATCGAGGATTGTTTTATTGAGAAATTAAGTAACCCGAAATAGTGAGGATATGAACAACAAGGCAATCACCTGTAAAGACCTCACCAAACGTTTCGGGGACTTCTTTGCAGTCAATCATATTTCTTTTGAAGTAGAACAGGGGGAAATCTTCGGTTTCCTCGGCGCTAACGGAGCAGGTAAGACGACCGCCATGCGGATGCTCTGCGGACTATCTTACCCTACATCAGGAGAGGCGACCGTAGCGGGTTTTAATGTGTTCAAACAACAGGAAGAGATCAAAAAGAATATCGGCTATATGAGTCAGAAGTTCTCGTTGTATGAGAGTCTGACAGTGAGAGAGAACATCCGTTTCTATGGTGGTGTATATGGCCTGTCAGATAAACAGCTAAAGGAGAAAGGAGATGAACTGATCGAGAAGTTAGGTATGCAGCAGGAAGCGAAGATGATGGTAGGGAGTCTGCCGTTGGGATGGAAACAGAAGCTCGCATTCTCTGTGGCCATCATCCACCAGCCCCGTATTGTCTTCCTGGACGAACCGACTGGTGGCGTAGACCCCGTCACCAGAAGGCAGTTCTGGGACCTGATCTACGATGCAGCAGAACAGGGTATCACGGTATTCGTCACCACGCACTACATGGACGAGGCAGAATACTGTAACCGCATTTCTATTATGGTGGATGGACGCATAGATGCGCTGGATACACCAGCCAACCTCCGCCAGCAATTTGGTGCTGCCTCCATGAACGAAGTATTTTATGCACTGGCCAGAAGCGCAAAACGCTCTGCCGACTAAAATTATTATACACATGAAACAATTCATGGTATTTGTCAGAAAGGAATTTTATCACGTCTTCCGGGACAGGCGTACCCTGCTGATACTCTTCGGACTACCGATCATGCAAATATTACTGTTCGGTTATGCACTCACTACCGAGATCAAAAACGCAGAGATCATCATTGTAGATCATGCCGGAGATGCCGCTTCGCAACAGCTGACCACCATGATCGCTGCCAGCAAATATTTCGATATCAACAGGAGCACCGCATCAGATGAAGATATCTATAAAGCATTTAAACAGGGGAAGGTAAAGTGTGCGGTGGTATTCCCGACAGGCTTTGGCAATGATCTGCTGAATGGACAGGTGGCACAGTTACAGGTAGTAGCAGACGCCTCCGATCCTAATACGGCCAAGACCCTGACCAATTATATTACAGCAATTGTAGCGGATTACCAGCAACACGTCAATCCGACGGCTAACATCCCGATGCGCATAGAACCGGTTACCCGTATGCTCTATAATCCGGAACTGAATGGCTCGATGAACTTTGTGCCGGGCGTAATGGCCCTGGTATTGATGATCATCTGTACCACGCTGACCTCGGTGTCTATAGTAAGGGAGAAAGAGATGGGCACCATGGAAATACTGCTGGTATCGCCTTTCAAACCCGTTTATGTCGTACTGGCAAAAGCAGTTCCGTATCTGGCACTGGCCATGGTAGACTTCATCATCATATTGATATTAAGTGTACTGGCGCTGGAAATGCCGGTCAGAGGAAACCTGGTCGTGTTGTTCTTCGAAAGCACACTATTTATCATCAGCTGTCTTTCCCTTGGGTTGCTGATCTCCAGCGTGACCCGTTCACAGCAGACAGCTATGATGGTATCCATGATGGGCATGATGCTGCCCACGATCCTCTTTACCGGGTTCATCTTTCCGTTAGAGAACATGCCTTTGCCCCTTCAGCTGATTTCCAATCTGCTGCCATCCCGCTGGTTTTACGTCATCGTAAAAGCTGTGATGCTGAAGGGACTGGGTATCGGTGTGGTCTGGAAAGAAACCCTCATACTGGCAGGTATGACCCTGGTATTACTAACGATCAGTATTAAAAGCTTTAAAACACGGCTGTCATGAGAACATTACGATTACTACTGGAAAAGGAATTCAGGCAGATTTTCCGTGATAAAGGGCTACTGCCTATCATCTTTGTGATGCCGATGATGCAGCTGCTGATCATGCCACTGGCTGCGAATTTCGATGTGAAGAACATCAATCTGGTGGTCGTAGACAGGGACCATTCCACTTATACGCAGCAGATGGTATCCAAGATCGCGTCCTCCGGTTATTTTCATATTACAGGTTATTATACCGATTACACACCCGCAAGGCAACAGATAGAACGGGAGAAGGCGGACATTATCCTGGAAATACCAGCGCATTTTGAAGTAGACCTGGTGAAGGAAAATAAGGCATCCGTATATGTTGCTGCGGATGCGATCAACGGTACAAAGGCCGGACTGGGAAGTGCTTATCTCAATACCATCCTGACTGACTTTAACAATGAGATCAGGATGAAATGGTTACCGGAAGCAGCACCCGGACCAGGTACCATAGACGTAACCTTTTCCAACTGGTTCAATCCGAACATGAACTACCGTTTGTATATGGTGCCGGGTATACTGGTATTACTGGTGACCATGGTAGGAGGCTTTATCGCCGCTTTAAACATCGTAAAAGAGAAGGAGATCGGCACTATTGAGCAGATCAATGTAACCCCTGTTAAGAAGTGGCAGTTTATCCTTGGGAAGCTGATCCCATTCTGGGTGATTGGTATGGTAGACTTCACACTGGGGTTGATACTCGCACGATTTGTTTATGGCATTATTCCGCTGGGCAGCCTGTTGTTGTTATACGGCTTTCTGGCAGTTTACCTGGTCGCATTGCTGGGGTTTGGGTTGTTGATATCCACATACAGCGATAACCAGTTACAGGCGATGTTCGTGGCTTTCTTCTTCATTATGATATTCATGCTGATGAGCGGACTTTTTGTTTCGGTGGATAATATGCCACGATGGGCAAAGATGATCGCCAACTTAACACCCGTGACGCATTTTATAGATGTGATGAGAATGGTGGTATTGAAGGGAAGCCGCTTTGCCGATATAAAAATGCAGTTCCTGTATGAACTGGCCTTTGCCCTGGTATTGAACGGCTGGGCTATCTGGAACTATCGAAAGACAGCATAAAAACGCTATTTAGTATATACAGTTGTAGGTTTAACAGGAGACCGGGATAGTCTTATCCCGGTCCTTTTATTTATGATAGTTTTCTGATAAGTCTGCCCAGTGTTTTGAGTCCGTCGTCCATCTGTTTGCTCCAGGGATTACTATAGCTGATGCGCATACAGTTGGTATAGCGGTCCTGTAAAGAGAATATCCTGCCTGGTGCAAAGGATATCTTATGCTTGATCGCCTGTTCATACAATTCATATGTATTGACCTTCGGATTCAGCTCTACCCACAACACAAAACCTCCCTGCGGACGAGACACGCAGCAATCCTCCGGAAAATACTCCCTGATCGCCTGCAGATGTCTCATATACTGTGTATGCAGGGCTTTACGCATTCCTCTCAGGTGATGCTCATAACGGTCATTTTCCAGGAAACAGGCAATAGCAGCCCCCGGCAGGGAAGGAGAGGATATCGAGTGATGTCTTTTCAGGTTCAGTACTTTCTCCAGGTATCTGCCAGGGATGGTCCAGCCTACACGGTAGCCCGGCGCCACAGATTTGGAAAAGGAATTACATAACAGCACAAGTCCATTGGTATCGAAAGTCTTACAGACACCCGGACGCTCTTTACCAAAGTACATATCCCCATAAATATCATCCTCTATTAAGGGTATCTCATATTTCTCCAGTAACCTCACCAGTTCACGCTTATGCGTATCTGGCATACAGGCTCCCAGCGGATTGGTAAAGTTGGTTACAAAGAGACAAGCTTTGATCTTAAACTTCGGAATGGCCTTGTCCAGGTATTCCAGATCAACCCCTGTACCCGGATGTGTAGGAATTTCCAGCACCTTCAGACCAAGCGTTTCTGCCAGCTGCAGCGACCCATAGTACGCCGGACTTTCAATCGCAATCGTATCTCCCTGCTGCGTAACAGCTGACAAACAAAGCGTCAGCGCATCCATACAACCACTGGTCGTAACGATCTCGTCCTCACTGACTGCGCCACCCCATAATATAGAGTTACGCGCTATCTGCCTCCTTAAATCAGGATTCCCCTGCACAGGCTCATACCCCACACCCGCGAAAGGCGTTTTCCGCAGCGCCTGTATCAGCGCCTTAGATATCTTCGCAGCAGGCAGCATCGACTCAGGTGGTGCAGCAGAAGCAAATCTGGTAATATTTTCCAGCCGCATATCCTGAGAAACCTGCGTCACCATTTCATGTACAGTGACCTCCGAAGGCTTTTTAACGGCCTCACAAACCTTCGGCATCTCCGGCATACGACGCGGACTAAAAATGACATAATACCCCGACTTAGGCCTGGACTCAATAAGTCCCTTCGCTTCCAGGTGATAGTAAGCCTGAAACGCAGTACTCATACTGACGCCCTGTTCCTCACTCATCGTGCGAACAGAAGGAAGCTTGTCCCCAATCTTTAATACGTCTTTAGCAATAAGCTGCTCTAGTTTGTCAGCAATCTGAAGATAAAGATGTTCAGCGGTTTTTAACATGGCTATTGGTTGAACTGATCTGGTTCAAATGTAAGGAAATTTAAACTGATATGGTTTTCCTATTTGGTGTGCATTTTGTTGTCTTACACGCCCTGGCCAATCTGTATGACTATGACAATATTGATGTGACTACCCAGCCCACCATCAATGTTACACGGTAGTGATACGGCTACTTTAAACGAATATGTTTAGCCTGTTTTTATAGTCTTTAAATACTGTAGCTGTACCGATACTACTAAATAGACAACTATATTATAAGGACAATTGATACTAACCTGGGCCCAAAACCTATTGCGCAAGAAAGCAATAAACTAATTGGCCGACATTATCTGCGGCGGGTTTCAGATGGAGCCAAAGGGCCTTAGCCCTTATCGGCCCCCACACGCTTGCCAGGGGTTAAATCCACCCTCCAACGCCCAACACGACCTACACCGCCCAATAGCAAGTCCCGAAAAAGGGCGTCAGCCCGTCGGCCCATCTGGAACCCAAAGCACCCCCCAATCAATTATAAAACGCCCCGCCCAATACCCATAAATTGCTATTATCCATCTACAAGAAAACTTCCCACAAAATATATTTTATGCAACTATAAAATTGCATAAGTTTGTGCAACTAAAAAATTGCATAATGGATGAGCTGTTTAAAGGAGTCGCCGATCCTGTAAGGAGAGAAATCCTGTCACTGCTGCGCCTGCAGCCCTTAAACGTGAACCAGATCAACGAACATTTTAACGATATCACCCGCCAGGCGGTGTCCAAACACCTCCAATTCCTCGAAGAAAGCGGCTGGATAAAGATCTACCAAGCCGGTAGAGAACGCTACGGATACCTGAACAAAGCCGCATTCTACGCCTTAAAGGACTGGCTGGACAGCTACCTCCAATGGGGAGAACGCTCTCTGGAAAACGACCACGGCGTATTCCTGGAAGAAGCAGCTTACAAGGAAGGATCACCGCTCACACAGCCTGTAATGCTGCAAGCGATGCTAAGCAAGGATAAAGAATTCGACGGACTATTCTACAACGCAGTCAGGACGACCGGTATCTTCTGCAAGCCCTCCTGCGCTGCCAATCCGCGTCCGGACAATGTAACATTTTACATCACCAGGGAAGAAGCATTAAAAAACGGATATCGTGCCTGCAAACGTTGCAAGCCCTGAGCAAACAAAGAAACATGGAGAACAGCCGATTGATACATATACCCGTTACAGATCATGATAATTTCTCATTCGCAGAATGCCTGGTATTTCTGAGCAGATCGGAGAAAGAATGCCTGCATTACGTACAGGATAATGTCGTGCAGAAGATGGTAATATCTAATGGACACCCCGTATTACTGGAAATTAGTGATAATTCCGTCGCTAAAGGGCTCAAAGCAAAAGTACTGGACGGACCAGCGGACGAGATCGACGAAGCGCATATAATAAGGTATATCAGCCATTGGTTACACCTGGAAGCCGACCTGCGTCCATTTTATAAGTTCGCAAAGAAAGATGCAGTCTTAAAGCCATTAGCAGCCCGTTACAAAGGCTTGAGACTGATAGGTATCCCAGATCTGTTTGAAGCGCTGACCTGGAGTATTACCGGCCAGCAGATCACCCTGGGATTCGCCTACACATTGCGACAGCGATTTATCCAGGCATTCGGACATCACGCAGTGATAAATGGAAAAGACTATTATGTCTATCCGCACCCGGCAGTAGTCGCATCGCTGGAGCCAGCTTCGTTGATAGCAATGCAGTTTTCACGAAGCAAGGCAGACTATATTATAGGACTGGCAAAAGCGATGACCAATGGATTGCTAACAGATAAACAGTTATGGGAAATGGACTACCAGCAGGCAAGAACGCATCTGATCTCTTTCAGAGGGATCGGTAACTGGTCCGCCAATTATGTGCTGATGAAATATCATCGCCACCATGAGGCATTACCACTGGAGGACGCCGGATTGCATAATGCTTTGAAGCAACAGCTGCAGCTGACAGCCAAACCATCGCTGGCAGATGTAAAAGAATATACAGGGCATTGGCGTGAATACGCCGCATACGCGACCTTTTATCTGTGGCGGTCATTGATGCAATAGTATTATAACATTCGCAATACTGATTATTATGACGACAGAACATATCCATATCATAACTACACCGGTAGGGGCGCTGACGATCATTGGAGACGAACAGGCGATCAATACGCTCACTTTTAAAGAAGGGAGAATCCCTACGGAAGGACCTTTATCAGATGTCATGCTGCAATGTGTGGAAGAGATGAACGCGTACTTCGCAGGTAGTATACTGGGATTTACTTTTCCTGTTGCACAACCGGGGACCGAGTTCCAACAAACAGTGTGGCAACAACTGAGGGATATCCCGTATGGTCAGACGATCTCGTATCTGCAGCTGGCTAAACGTATCGATAACCCGAAGAGTATCCGTGCGGTAGGAACGACCAATGGAAAGAACAGGATCGCTATTGCTGTACCCTGTCATCGTGTAATAGGGAGCGATGGTTCACTGACCGGATATGCAGGTGGATTGTGGCGTAAGAAGTGGTTACTGGAGCATGAGATAAAGCAAAAATTCGGATCACTGGAACTGTTTTAAGGCAACAATAATATTCCGCAAGAAAACAAAACTCAAATAAAACGAAACAAAACATACTGAAAGTATCAACTGATCTAGCCCCTGAAATTTCAAATCTGATCTGGTCAAAAATTACAAAACTGAATCTGTTTTATATCCCGGAATTATTACAATTTTGAAGTCTGATACCCATTCACCATAAATCCACTCAGATGAATCAGTTATTCAACCAGGATCTGCAGCAATTAGATAATTTCTTACAGGAGATTAAGGACTACAGCGTGTTATTCTTATCCAGCGTAGAGACATTGCCAGTCAAGGCAGCGACTGCTTTATTTGAGCCATTTGATCTTCCGCGAAAGGGAATGGGGGCGATGCATACCCTCTCACAATTCAGAAAGAGATACGAGGAACACCTCGCGGGCAATAGTGGTCCGCGTAACTGGGGATTTGTGACGGGTGGAGCAACAATACCAGCGATCGCCGGAGACTGGCTGACATCCGTCTTCGACATGAACGCATCTGACAGAGACATACCGCCATTCAAAATAGAAACAGAAACCATCTCAATGCTCCGGCAACTGTTTGGGTTGCCGGACGCATTTTCCGGAAATTTTGTGACAGGGGCTACCATGGCAAATTTCTCCGGACTGGCCATAGCAAGACAATGGTTGGGAAAGCAGCTGGGTGTTGACGTGGCGCAGGAAGGAATGGCGGCGTTGGCAAATGCAAAGATCGTTTCCTGTACACCACATTCCAGTAGCGTAAAATCAATGGCGATGCTTGGCTTTGGGAGAAATGCACTGGAGAAGCTCCCTGCATTACCAGGAAGAGAGGCATTTGATATTGAGGCATTGAAAGAATACCTGCAGGCACATAAAGGAGGACCATTGATTGTGCTGGCCAGTGCAGGTACTGTAAATACAGTTGACTTTGATGATTTGCAGGCGATCGTAGCATTGAAGAAAGAGTATAATTTCTGGTTACATGTAGATGCGGCCTTTGGTGCATTTGCTGCCTGTGTCCCTGAGTATAAGCAGCTGTTAGATGGATGGGAATTTGCGGACAGTATTACGATTGATGCTCACAAATGGCTGAACGTGCCTTATGATGCCGCGATGGTATTTACCCGTCATTTGCAGTTGCAGCTGGATACATTTAAGAACGTAGGAGCAGCTTATCTGGGAGACCCCGAAAAAGATTTTAAGTACAGCAATTATACACCTGAAAATTCACGACGACTGCGCGCATTACCAGCCTGGTTCACATTGGTGGCCTATGGCGCCGAAGGATATACAGCTATTGTGAATAATAATATACAGTTAGCCCGTCAGTTGGGAACATTGATCAGTGAGAGCGATGCTTTCCGCTTATTGGCCCCTGTCAGATTATGTGTTGTTTGCTTCACGCTGAACGTAGCAGATGAAGAGAAGCAGGCAGCCATCGATGCAATCCTGAAAGCATTGAACGATAGCGGTAAAGTCATGCTGACACCAACCGTTTATCAGGGCGTTCCGGCTATACGGGCGGCTTTGGTCAACTGGCGTACTACAGAAAAGGACCTCGCCATTGCATGGGAAGATATGCTGCAACAGGCAGCCGGGCCGACTGTAGGAGAAGACTGATCTATTATTAATTCACCATAACAACTTCGGAGTATGAAAAAGTCAAACACGAATGCCTATATGGCATTGGTGCTGGTAAGTATTTTCTGGGGTACCACCTATCTGGCTTCCAGGATTGGGGTACGCCACACGCACGGATTAATGCTGGCAGGCGTCAGACAAACGATCGCCGGTCTCCTTTTAACTGGTTTCTTTTTACTGAGAGGATTTAAGTTCCCGGAAAAGATCATACTGTCACGTCTCTTTGTGATTGGCGTAATGATGCTTTGTATGAGCAATGGTTTAATTACATGGGCCATGCAATATATTCCAAGTGGTCTCTGTGCAATTATTGTCGCAACAGTGCCTATCTGGATAACTATATTCAGTTATTTTCTGGTACAACGTACAAAATTTACCATCTTGCTGATCACTGGCATGTTGGTTGGATTACTGGGAGTGGGAGGGATATTTTATGATTATCTGCCCAGTCTTGCAAATCCGGAATTCCGATTTGGTATTTTCCTGACCCTGATCTCCTGTATCAGCTGGGCGATCGGTTCGGTACTGACAGCACGATGGGCGCTCAAGATAAACTTTTTATACGGCGCCGGTTTCCAGATGCTGTTCAGTGGTATTGTCATGACGGGGACTGCCATACTTATGGGGTATTCTTTACCGTTAGACGGTTTTAACAGGGAACTTTGGGGCAGTATCGTTTATCTGGTCTTCTTTGGTTCCATACTGGGATATTCCTCTTATGTATTCGCATTGAACAACCTGCCGACTTCCCTGGCTTCCGTATACGCCTATATTAATCCGATCGTGGCGGTACTACTGGGATGGCTGATCCTGCAGGAACACCTGAACTGGACGACAGGGCTTTCCTGTCTGGTAACGTTGGGAGGCGTTTATATGGTAAACATGGCTGTAAACAGAAACAAAAAAGAATATGGGACCACTAAATCATGAGGTTAGACTGATAGACTATCTACCAGCTTATCAACCACATTTCGAACGACTGAACCGGTGGTGGATAGAAAAGTACTTTACCGTAGAGCCGGTAGACGTGGACGTGCTTGGTAATCCTGATAAGCATATCCTGGAGAAGGGAGGAGACATTATTTTCGCTGCTGTAGGTGAGAACATTGTAGGAACCGTGGCCTTAAAACCAATAGATGCCGTTAGTGCAGAGATGACCAAGATGGCTGTGGACGAAGCTTATCAGGGACACAAGATAGGTTGGAAACTGGCAAAGGGTATACTGGAACTGGCGAGGAAGAAGGGATTGGAGAAGGTAATACTGTATTCTAATACAAGATTGGCGCCTGCCATTACAATGTATCAGAAGCTTGGGTTCAGGGAAATTCCTGTGGAAGAAGGACGTTACGTGCGTAGTGATATCAAGATGGAGATCATCCTGGCGGAGGAAAACCCTCATTATATCATCGCGGAGGAACTTTTAAAGATGGTAAATACGGCGTTACCGCTTTTACGTGAGATGTCTGAAATGGCAGCAGCAGAGCGGGTTTCAAGGTATAAATGGAGTCCGAAGGAGATCATCGGACATTTAATTGATTCAGCAATTAATAATAATGTTCGTTTTATACGATCACAACAAATATCTTTGTTGGAAATTCCTGGCTATACACAGGAATTTTGGGTAAAGGGACAAGCCTGGCAGTTGAGCAGCTGGCAGGAAATTATTGAATTATGGGCGGTGATGAACAAACATCTGGCGTTAACAATACGCGCCATACCCGCTGGAGCACTAAACAACCTTATCAGTATTAATGAGAAAGAACCTGTCACACTGCAATATGTGGTGACGGATTATTTGCATCATTTAAAACACCACCTGACACAAGTGAAAATAATATTATAAAAGATACGATTTAGATTTAGGTATGATGTTCAAAAGGTATTTACCGCCGACATCTGGTTGACACCGTCTCGTTTCTTAACGAGGCGGTTTTTTTTTATTTTCGTCCCCGTATGGAAATGCAACAGAACCCCTGGACGATATTGTCCAGCGAGAAGAAATACGACAATCCCTGGATCAAGGTGACAGAACACCAGGTGATCAACCCTTCGGGTGGCAATGGTATCTACGGAGTGGTACACTTCAAGAACGCCGCGATCGGAGTAGTCGCCCTGGATGAACACAATAATATATACCTGGTAGGCCAGTACCGGTTCCCGCTTGAACAATTCAGCTGGGAAATCCCGGAAGGTGGCGGACCATTGGGTATAGACCCATTATTGGGCGCTCAGCGGGAACTGCTGGAGGAAACCGGTCTGGTAGCTGCGGATTGGCAACCTATTGTACACATGCACCTGTCTAATTCGGTATCAGATGAAGCCGCTGTGATATTTCTGGCCCGTAATCTGGAACAACGGGAGGCAGAACCAGAGGAAACTGAACAACTGTTCACTAAAAAAGTACCTTTTGAGACCGCTTACCAGATGGTAAAAAACCATGAAATCACCGATTCTATGTCTGTTGCAGCCATTCTGAAGCTTAAGCTGATGATGCTGGAAGGCGAGATTTAGCCGATACATAAAGCCTGGAGAACCGGATATTTATAGCCAGTTGTCAGGAGTAAGGAACCCTTAATTCCTAATTCGTAATTCCTAATTGACTATAAATTCCGTTCTTTGCAGTAATGGAACAACGAAAATTTAAGAAGCCTGGCGGTTTTCGCCAGCATGCTCCCAGGCCCAAGGCCTCATCTCTGGTGATTGGCAGACAGCCAATTGTGGAAGCGATGAAAGCAGGCAAAGCCATCGAGCGTATTTTTATGTTGCGTGGTGCAACAGGGGAGATTATCCCTCAGATCAGACAGTTAGCAGAACAATATAATATTCCGATAAATCTGGTCCCGGTAGAGAAGCTGAACGGGTTAACCTCCGCTAATCACCAGGGCTGTGTGGCCATTACTGGCAATATCAACTACCTGGATCTCCAAGATGTGATATCACATGTAACCGAACAGGGCCAGACCCCTTTATTCCTGATCCTGGATGGTATTACCGACGTGCGTAATATCGGGGCCATTGCCCGTAGTGCGGTTTGTTGTGGCGCCCAGGCGATCATTATTCCTGACAGAGGGATCGCTGCCCTGAACGAAGAAGCTATCAAATCTTCCGCAGGCGCACTGGAAACCATTTCTGTATGCCGTGTGAACAGTCTGCTGAAAGCGATCGATACCCTCCATCTAAACGGTATCAAGGTGATTGCCAGCGAAATGGAGGCTGAAACCAAGCTCTATGACTGTCAGTTACAGGAGCCGGTTGCGGTAATTATGGGATCGGAAGACAAGGGCGTATTCCCGGCATTGATAAAAGCTTCGGATACCCTGTTCCACATTCCTATGGCCGGAAATTTTGAGTCATTCAATGTCTCTGTAGCGGCGGGCATCATCCTGTATGAAGCCATGAAACAGAGAGGCGCATAAAAAATCTCCAGTAAATGAAATTGATCGAATGTCCACGTGATGCCATGCAAGGTTGGCACAGGTTAATCAGCACGGATGAAAAGGTTGAGTATCTGAATGCCCTGCTGAAAGTAGGGTTCGATACCCTTGATTTTGGCAGCTTTGTGTCGCCCAAAGCCATTCCCCAGATGGCCGATACCACTGATGTGATATCCCGTCTGGATATGGACAGCGCTAAAAGTAAACTGCTGGCGATAGTTGCCAATCAGCGGGGAGCAGAAGACGCCGTGGTATTCGATAGAATTTCATATCTGGGATATCCTTTCTCTATCTCCGAGACTTTCCAGTTGCGTAATACCAACAAAACGATCAGCGCTTCCATGGAACTGGTAGATACCATGCAGGAACTGTGTATCAAAAACAGTAAACAACTGGTGGTTTACATTTCCATGGGCTTTGGCAACCCATATGGGGACCCTTATGATGCTTCCATCGCCTTACAGTGGGTGGAAGAATTGGTAAAGCGGGATATTACAACAATATCCCTGGCTGATACGGTTGGCGTTGCCAATCCGGAGATCATCACCAAACTGTTCTCTACGCTTATACCTGCTTATCCGGAAGTAGAATTCGGCGCACACTTTCATTCCGCTCCCCATAACTGGGAGGAAAAAGTAGCAGCCGCCTATGACCAGGGATGCAGACGTTTTGATAGCGCCATTAAAGGCATTGGTGGCTGTCCGATGGCCAAAGATGAACTGGTCGGCAATCTCGCCACCGAGCGCCTGCTCGATTTCAGTGTACAGCGTCACGAACAGCTTGGACTGGACTTCGTCGCATTACAGACCGCTCAGCAGATAGCAGACCGTATTTTTTATTAGTCTTGTATCATGACAAACTTTCGTCTGACCTTTCCGGTTTCTCCGCTTGCAACACCTCTCAGATATACCGATAAGATATTGATGATAGGTTCCTGCTTCGCAGAAGAAATAGGAGAGCGCTTACAACAATATCATTTCGATGCTTTGATCAATCCTCATGGGATACTTTATAATCCCATCAGCATCACACAGGCATTACATACTTATCTCGACGGTAAAAAATACACAACGGATGACCTGTTCCAGCAAAATGACCTGTGGCATAGCTGGGACCATCATAGCCGTTTCTCTGGTATCCATCCCGAAGAAGTACTCGCAGGTATCAATACAGCACAGGAAGCTGCCGCCAGACAACTGGAAGAGGCGGACTGGCTTATTATTACCCTTGGTGCTGCATTTACCTATTCATTGACCAGCAACAACTATGTAGTAGGCAACTGCCATAAAGTGCCTGCTGCATCTTTCCATAAAAAGCTCTTATCTCCCCCAGACGCCATCTCCGCACTGGATAACCTGATGCACCGCTTATTTTTCCGCAACCGGAAAGTAAAGATCCTATTTACCATTAGCCCTGTACGTTATGCACGCGACGGCGTGGTCGAGAATAACCTCAGTAAAGCTGTGCTCATACAAACAGTGCACCACCTGGTAAATAAATTCGACCGCCTGTTTTATTTCCCGGCTTACGAACTCGTCATCGATGATCTGCGCGACTACAGGTTTTATAAAGAAGACCTGGTACATCCGAATGAACAGGCCGTAAATTATGTGTGGGACCACTTTACAGCAAATTGCCTGGAAGAGGCAGACAAGCAGCTCCTGCCACGTGTAGCAGAGATTATCAGAGCAAAGCAGCATCGGCCGTTTAATCCAGATGGAGCGCAGCATCAGCAGTTCTTAAAGACGTATGCACGAAAGACAAAACAGTTGATGGAAGAGCATCCTTTCTTGCGGCTGGAGAGCGAGTTGAGGTACTTCGAAGGAGCGTGAAAAAGTTTACGCGAAGAAAAAAGTAAAAAAAATGGGAATTGTAAATCTTTAAATGTAATATTGCACCCCCGTTCAGCGGGAATGATTCCGTAGCTCAGTTGGTAGAGCAATACACTTTTAATGTATGGGTCCTGGGTTCGAGTCCCAGCGGGATCACCATATGGGACAAGTCAAAATTCAAACGACTTGTCCCATTTTTTTTGGGCTTCAATTCCTTGTCTATTAAGGATATAATGTTGATGATTTCATTCAATCTTTTGGTTCGATGTTGGCAACCGTCGAATACGAGATTTTCAGGGAACATCGAACCAACTATCTTTCGCTTTACTTCTACTGTACCTTCTCTATACAATGTTTCAAGCTGTGCGATGTTGCTAAACGCCTTGTTCCATAAAGGCTCTACCGTTGTTTGGAAATTTACAGCGGCCTTTAATTTTGCTTCCAGCCGATTGATCTTTTCCTCACATTCAGATTTGATAGCCCGATAATCATCGCCTTCAATATCGCCGCACAAAAGCAGTTCTCTTGCTTTTACAACCCGGTTGTTTACCTCCTGCAATTGTACCTTTAAATCTTTTTGTTCATCTCTTTCTCCCCGTTCTTTTGATTTATATGTTGACGTAATTACGTCTTTGCATATTTCAAGTCTTGAAAGCGGCCAAACATATTTTTTGATCTCGTCATACATTTTATCGTTCGTGTCTTTTGCTTTGTAACGAACACCACAAGCAGAACTGCAATGATAGTAATGGTAATATTGTGTTCTCCCTTTTGATGCACTGGCTGTCAACATCCTTCCGCATTTTGGACAGATCAGGAAGCCTCTCAATGGAATGCTGTCATCGGCTGTAACTTTTGTTCCCAAAATCCGTTTGCGTCCATCCAATACATCCTGAACATCATAGAATAGGGCTTCAGAGATCAAAGGTTCATGTTGCCCCTTTGCCAAGAGACTTTCTTCTTCTTTGTATTTGGGAACAAATATCAATCCGCAGTATATCGGGTTTCGTATGGCAACCCAAAAGTTATTCTTGCTGCACTTTAATCCTTTTTCTTTTGCTTTTTTCCATACCTGTTCAGTATTGAGCTTACCGCGAGATAGTTCTTCAAACGCCCACTTCATTATATCACCCTGAATTTCTTTCGGGGCAATATATTTCTTACCGTTCTCATTAACCTTGTTGGCATAACCAATGGGGGCAGTTCCCATCCAGCGTCCTTCTTTCTTAGCCCTGCGCATCCCATGAAACACATTTAACGCTCTCCGATCATTCTCTACCTCCGGTGCAGCGAGGTAAAACGCCAGCATCATTTTGTTTTCCGGAATGGAGAGGTCAAGCGGTTGTTCTACCGCCTGTGGCTCGATACCTAACCGCCGAAGGGTACTGATCATTTGGTACGCATCTCCTGCATTACGGCTAAACCTGTCCCATTTCGTAAACAGGATAAGGTCGGTATGTCCTTTGTGTTTCCTCAAATCACCCAGTAGCCCTGTCCAAGCCGGTCGTTTGAAAGTCTTAGCCGAATGGTCTTCCAAGATCACTTTCCTAACCCGGATATTGTTGATTTCACAGTATTTCCGCAAACGTTCCTCCTGGTCACGTTGCGAATAGCCTTTATCGGCCTGTTCATCCGTACTTACCCGTACATAAAGGTCTGCTATTTTCATAACTAAAAAATTGAGTGTGGTACTATGTAAAGATAACAAGAAAAAATGAAAATGAGCAATATTTAATAGTATTATCACGTCAAAATTTACTAAATTTGCTACATCTTTGTTTAATATTAGAAAACCGACAAGGTTTAATAGGAATTGAACGCCCCTGTTTAATAACATAAAAGGCACACAATAGCCTATTAACCGCATAAATTCAAATTATTCGATATGGCCACACCCCGCGAAAGATTGGTAGAATCGCTTAAATTCCTGAAAGAATTACAGGATAACGGTGTAGTCGGTATCCATACCGATGAAATGCCCAACAGGAAATACAGGGAGATACTGCTTAAAAACGGCTTTATCCGTGAGGTGACAAAGGGATGGTACATAACTACCGATCCTGCTGAAAAGGAAGGTGAAACCACGTCCTGGTACAGTTCCTATTGGGAATTTATTGTAAAGTTCCTGAATCACAAATTTGGCGATGACTGGTGCTTGTCAGCAGACCAGTCGCTGCTTATCCATGCGGGAAACAGCGCAGTACCTCAACAGTTGATGATACGTTCGCCACAAGGAAATAATAACCCTACGCCCTTACCGCATAACACGTCTCTGTTCAATTTAAGGACTGGTATTCCCCCAGCGGATCAAACCATCGTAACCAATGGAATCAGGATGTACAATCTGCCGGCTGCTTTGGTTTACAGTTCACCGAGCATTTATACAAGGAATGCCATAGATGCCCGCACAGCCCTTACGTTGATAAGAGATGCTTCGGAGGTACTACCTATCCTTTTGGAAAACGGTCACACCACATTTGCGGGAAGATTGGCAGGCGCTTTTAGAAATATTAACAGGGATAAAATAGCTGACCAGATTGTTGATACTGTTAAGCAGGCAGATTACGATATACGGGAAGAAGATCCTTTTGAAACCAAACTGAACCTTAATCTATCCTCCCGTGAACGCTCTCCCTACGCCAATCGCATCAGGCTCATGTGGCAGCAGATGCGTGAGATTATTATTTCCAGCTTTCCAAAAGCTCCCGGCATACCCGATGATTCACAAGCCTACCTGAAGGACGTTGACGACATTTACATAACAGATGCCTATCACTCCCTCTCGATAGAACGGTATCGGGTGACACCGGAACTTATCGAAAGAGTAAGCAGCGGTCAGTGGAACAGTAAGGCGCATGAGGAAGATCGCAAGCAAAGGGATGCTATGGCTGCCAGAGGCTACTACCAAGCCTTTCTGCAGGTGAAGGAAACCATCACAGCAATACTGAAGGGAGCCAATTCAGGAAAGCAGGTGGATAAAGATCACTCAAAATGGTACAGGCAACTATTCGACCCAAGCGTTACCGCCGGGCTATTAAAAGCGGCGGACCTTGCAGGGTATCGAAACCATCAGGTATATATCGGGAACTCCAAACACGTTCCTCTGAACGTGGATGCTATGAGAGATGCCATGCCCGTTCTGTTTGAACTATTGGAAGAAGAACCGGAGCCATCGGTCAGGGCAGTATTGGGTCATTTCATTTTTGTTTTTATCCATCCGTACATGGATGGTAACGGACGAATAGGACGGTTTCTGATGAATGCAATGTTGGCTTCCGGTGGATATCCGTGGACGGTTATACCTGTGGAAAGGAGAACTGAATATATGCAGGCATTGGAGCAGGCAAGTGTAGGACAGGATATAACTTCGTTTGCCACTTTCCTTGCTTATCTGGTCAACGAGCGGTTAAAAGGAAAAATAGTTGCTAAGTTGCCCGACGCTAAGTAGAACGGCTACATCCTATTTCGTAGTACGGCTACAGCATGTTTGCGGTGCAGATGGACACTTTCAGCCTGATAGTTCTCATTACTTTTTGCCTCTATTTCCTGTGGAGATTTTCTGCTTTTAGTCAATAAGCTGATAGCTGTACTCACTGTTGTGCGATGAAGTTTTTCACCGTTGAACGTCAGGTTATCGGGAAACAGTGTACTTACGATTTTTCTTTTTTGTATAACAGTTCCATTTTGAAACAACTCTTCTAAATGCGACAATTTGGAAATAGGAAGATCCCATAGTAATTCCATATTGTCTGAAAATGAAATGGATGTTTGTAGCTTTACTTCAATATCAGTCATTCTTTCATTGGCTTCTGACTTAATGGTACGATAGTCTTCGCCTTCAATTTCTCCACGCAGCAATAATTCACGAGCCTTTGAGAGCCGGTGCTTTATCTGATCCAGTTGAGCCACCAAACGTTTCTGATCTACCTTCTCAACACGGTTTACATCCATGAAAGTAGCTGTAATAATTTCCTGAAACAGTTTAAGTTGCGGAACATTGTGGACTTCATTCCCGATGGCTTCTATCATTAACTTGTTTGCGTCATCTGCTTTATAACGTACACCGCATTCGGAACTGCAATGATAGTAGTGATAGTATTTGTTTCTTCCTTTTGAAGCACTGCCGGTCAAAAACCTTCCACAGTTAGGGCAAATCAAATAACCTCTTAATGGAATGTCATCCTGTGCAATTACCTTTTTACTTACTGCTTTTCTCTTTCTGCCGTCCAGCACATCCTGCACATCAAAGAATAGTGAAGCGGTAATAATTGGTTCATGTTGCCCCTGTACAAGTTGGCTTTGTTCATCTTTGTGCTGAGGAACGAAAATTAATCCGCAATAAATAGGGTTCCTTATCGCTACCCAAAAATTATTCTTGCTACATTTCAATCCTCTTTCCCTGGCTTGTTTCCAGATTTGTTCTGTGTTCAGTTTGTTGCGAAAGATTTCTTCAAATGCCCATTTCATGATTTTAGCATCCTGATCTTTCGGCGCAATATATTTCTTGCCATCTTCAGTAATTCTGTTTACATAACCAATCGGAGCCGTGCCCATCCAGCGCCCTTCCTTTTTAGCACGGCGCATTCCATTAAATACATTTAATGCCCTGCGGTCATTCTCTACCTCTGGTGCTGCGAGGTAAAAAGCCAGCATCATTTTATTTTCAGGGATAGATAAATCCAATGGCTGTTCTACTGCCTGCGGCTCTACTCCGAGATGCCTTAGAAGGCTGATCATTTGATAAGCATCCCCGGCATTCCGGCTAAACCTATCCCACTTTGTAAAAAGAATTAGGTCTGAATTTCCCCTTTGCTTACGCAAATCTATCAGCAGGTTCTGCCAGGCAGGTCGCCTGAAGGTCTTTGCGGAATGGTCTTCAAAAATGACCTTGCGTATTTGAATGTTGTTGATATTACAATACCTACGCAGCCTTTCTTCCTGATCCCGTTGGGAATAGCCTTTATCTGCCTGCTCGTCTGTACTCACCCTGATATAAAGGTCTGCAATTTTCATAGCTGCTTTTTTACTTTACAGTCTTAGTTACGATTTCGGCATTGCAATGCCGCATACTTATGTATTGTTCAACTACTATGTTCGCCATACTATATAAAAAGTCGAGTATAATCTGTGCTTCTTCGATATTGACATCAATTCCATCTTTACGCAAAATTTCTATCGCCTTGTCTGGAGTGATCCTCATCAACACTTCATCTTCCATCTCACACCTCCTTTTTAGATAACAAAAGCCCATTGCGGGCTTTTGCAAAACTTTCCAAATCACTTGTCTATTTTAATCGCTTCTTTCAGCAAAATAGATTTTGCTTCCCTTCATACGATTAAAAGACGGCTCATACCTTATATAACCATATTCACTTAGTTCTCTAACGCATTTGTGGTAGGTGATAGCAGAGGACAATTTTGCAATGCTTAATATCTCATGACTAAAAACCTGGATAGGGTTGGCAAAGCCATTCTGTATGCGATACTGTAACAAAGCCGCATAAATGCCTATATGAGTAATGCTGATGCGGGCATCAGTTCCTATGGCTTCAAAAAAATCCGACAAATAATACAGCCTATCCATTGCCCACCCCTTTTATTACCCTAATCTCATTCCGTTCTTTTTTGCATGATTTTGTTGCTGCTGCTCATTGGCCTTATGCGTTACTTTCATAGCATCCATTGTTTTATTGCCTAATGCTGTATGAAGCGTTATTTTCCTGGAATGCTCATCGTAAATATTTACTGATTTAAACTGCGGATTAGCTTCAATATAGAAGCGTTGTTCATTTCCATCCTTCACAAAGCTCACCGACACACGGTTTCCATTTTTTAATTCCGATTGCAGCTTATCTGCTTCACCTTTATTGAGCAATTCCTTTAACGGAAGCTGCTGCAAAGCCTTTTCAAGATCGTAGCCGTAGTCTGAGTGGAATTGCTTGATTCGAAAATTGCCGTTTGGGTCTTTGTCGTTAAAATCAAGTTGCATCCAAGTTCCACCGCTCTGGATGCAGCGACCGGATAAAAGATTATAGCACTCCGTGGCATTTACATTATTACCGTTACGCATGGTAAAGTATTGCTGGCGTTTTTCCTCCGGTTTGGATTCATTATACAGGGTTGTTTTATACCCTTCAAGCTGGTATGCACCGGATTGATCTTTAGCGAACGATAACTGATGATCTAACCTTTCTTTATCATTGAGGTAATAGGAAACAGGAATGGAAAATTGTTGCTGCCCAAGTTTCATCTGCTCATCAATTTTTGCAGATAGGTCAGGAAAGCCAGCACGCTGCACCTGATGGTGCAACGCCTGGCTGTTTTGCTCTGTTTTCCTGTTATCCTGCCTTATTACGATTTGTTCCTTAACGGGTGCAACTAATAACCTGCGCAGCAGCCTTATCAGTAGATTAGGATAAAGCTGCTTTTCAATACGATTGCGCTCTTGCCTTAGCACCCTGAGTGCAAACCGCTCGTCCAGATCCTGCGTGCCTTTATACTTTGCAGCAATACGGTCGTAGTAATCCAGCTTTTCTTTTAGCAGTGCCCTATTATTTGAAAGGCTGAAAGAAAACAGCTTGCTAAACCGTTCCTCCCTTGAACGCCATTGGTTCAGCTCTGCTTCCACTCTGTTTACAAGACTGTTATTCATAACCTGATTTTTGAGGATCAACTAAGGCATACTGTACGTCACCAGATCATAGGCATAGGTGCTGCAATCGGCGGCGTATTCCACACTGCCGCTCACGATAGCGCCGCCTATATCACTCGTGACGGCGGCAATCCACTTAACTATGTTTTTAAACTTAAAGGCCGCCGCCGGAGCCGGGGGCTGGAGCGTATTCATCCAATAATAAATGGAGTAACGTGCTACCGATGCCGCTTTAAGGGCAATTTCACGACCTTCAGGACTGAGCAGGTTATTTTTCATTACCCTCCTCTCAAAGTTCACAATCATGGCTTTAATCACCGGATAGGGACTATCCCTATCCGAAAGTCGTTTGATCAATTGCACCAGCGAATCCAGGGCGGCCTTTACTGGCTCTTCATAAGGACAATTAGCTATAAGCGTTTGGATGCTTTCGTTGCTTTGCCTTACCGTCTGGTTTACTGTTGAGAAAAATGATAGAGGCATGTCAATACGTTCCATTTCCCTGCAAAAGCGAAGTACACATCGCGTTGACATCTCTACATTAGGTGTGTCTGTAACTGGCTTACAGTTCTGCACGTATGCCACGATCTGATTATGCCAATAGCCTATGCTATCGTAGGCATTTTCCGGGTTTTCAGGACCTGCTTCGCCAAGTGGTGATCTTAACTGCGCAATTTTATTTTCGCCTTCTGATATTACAGCTTCATTATCTTTCGTACATGCTGAAAGGCTTATTATAAATATTAGCAGCATTAATATTTGACTTCTCATTTTTCAATCTGTTTTTACGTTATAAATAGTTTCCTTTTCACCATTTCAACTTCACGACTATTTATAATAGACGGGGCTACTTAGTGGTTAGCTGATGCTTTGGTTCTTTCTCCTTTTCTTAGATGCCTTCGGTATCTCAGGGCCATCATCTTCAGCAGGTGTCTGCCTTTCCTTTTTACCGTCTTGTTTAGCTGACTGGCTTTCACCTTCAGACTGCTGTTCTTTTTTCGCCTGTCTGTTATCAACCCTTTGCATACTGCTATCATATATGTTGATTGTCTTGAATTGAGGGTTAGCTTCGATGTATTGTTTTTGCTCCGCACCGTTGATCTGAAACGTGGCAGATTGCAGGTTCCCTTTTTTAAGGGAATCCATCAGATTGGATTTGTATTCCTCGTTACCTAATTCCCTGATCGGATGCTTGGATAAAACCGCTTCCAAATCGTAGCCGTAGTTTTCATGATAGTGCTTCAGCTTGAAATTGCCGTTATTATCACTTTGTTTAAAGTCCATCTGTACCCAGGCGTTGTACACCTGTCCTTCTTTATTGGTGAGGTCTTTATTCACTGACCTTCCTTCCATCAGGTTATAGCCTTCCTTCAGGGTAATGTTGTTGCCTTTGTTGATGTAGAAGGTTTGCTCCATTGTTTCAGAGCTATTTTCCTTTTGCACTTTCACCTGATAGGAATTAAAGAAATACATATCGCTTTGCTTCGATTGGCTGAAATTCAATGTGGCGTTTACAGTATCGTTGCCATACTTCGTTTCATAGGCCAATTTAAACTCCGGGGTTCCTTCCTGAATTTTTTGCTTCAGGTCGTTTTCCAACCCTTCACCGAACCCGGTGTACTTTACCTGGTCACGCAGGTATTCAAAATTTTTCTGATTCATAACTTCTGAATTTTGATTGTTATTTAATTGTTCTCTTTCTAATCTTTCGTAACGAACCGCTACCATCAGGGACACGTCAATAATGCCCTCCCTTTCAATCATTAGTTTGCTGTTCTCGGCAGCTTCCTGCATAGTCTTATATGCCGACCGTATTGCCAGAAAGTTGTAAAAGTCAATGTCGGTTGACATTTCGTAGCAGAACTCCCTAACATCGTATTCTGTGGGGAATGTGAATAGATCTTCTTTAGTTACTGGAGAAACATCATCGAGAAAGGCGACAAATTCCTCACCTTCCCAACGCTTTTTAGTCAGGTATTCAAGAATATCCTTGTAGTCGTCTTTCCTTATTTTCATAACATATATTTTAGTGAAAACGAATAATTGAAATAGAATGGAACAGTTTCAATGGAGCGTTCAGGTTTAATTAATCGGAGCTGCCTTTACAATTTTCTTGTTCTTTATATGCAGTTCCAGGTGCCTGCCTCCGTTCTTCTCCATCATTTGAACTGCGAGGTATTTCTTATCAGGAATAGTAAATTTGGGTACAATAAAAACGATGGTAGTATCTGACTGCCCGATTACTTGGGTCGTATTGTTATGTACAAGTACGGGTACTATTTCTATCTCCTGCGTAGCAGTTCTTTTGCTTTTCTTTTGGTCACGGATGTAAAGCCTGAGCTGGTCAATATCATAGTTGATATTTGTTTCATTGGCAATATTGAAGCGCATCAGCATAATGTCATCATGGATAAACAGGCCGTTCAGTTTAAGACGAATGCCGAAAGTTTCATCCTTTATACCCCGTATCTTTTTCTTCGATTCAAAAGCCATTGAAGCGTAATTCTCCATTTGTTCCTGGTTGATACTTTCTGAAGGAATAGAGATGGTGTTTTGCTTTGTCAGACCCACTAATGAAATATTGAGTATAGTAGGCTGTTCGGCGTAATCAACCAGAAAGGATGTGAGCTTTCCGTCAGCAGTAATGATGCTGATATTGGTTTGAGGAAAGCTATCTTTTGCGGCTTTTATCTGCAAGATATTTTCTACTCCCTTCGCTTTTTGAGCCAACACATCCCTGCTTCCTATATCTACACTGACAATAGAATAGGGAAAGATAATGTTGGTTGTTTTGGAGAAAGCAATTGCCACATGATATGATTCAATTGCTTTTGTTTGCCAGGCTGTATTTGTTTGCGCCTGCGCTTTGAAAGTTGTAATAAGCAGGAAAATTCCCATTACCATTACTGCACTGATCTTTTTCATCTTTTGGAATTTTTAAGTGATTCAAATATTTAATTGGATTGTTTTTGCTTTTCGTCACGTAAAAGCACTTGGTAGCCTGCTTTTACAGTTACTTTAATCAGCTTGACTTTTTTGCTGAACAAAGTCTTTGCAGCTTCTATACCTGCGCTTGCAGCCTGCGCTCCCCACGAAGGGTCAAGTGAAGTCAAGCCGATGGTTTGCATAGACCGGTCTGCGGACTGCTTTGCAACATCCCTGGTAATTGCACCGGGAATGTATATGCCATCCAGTCCGTCCATATCGTACACCGCTAATTCAACTGGAAACAATGAATTATTATACCGCACACTGGTAATCTTGATACTTAATCTTTCACCACGGAGCGAAGCGATACCATATATAAAGTTGTCTTTAGGAATACGAACCCCGTTAATGAATACATCATTTACCAATCGCAATTTGACGGTGGAACCATCAACGATAGTCTGCGTTTCGTGTATGACCGCTTGTATGGCGTTCTGTGAATCTTCGATAGCTGTTGCACCAGTGAACGAATAGAAGCCATTTGTTGAACCACCCGCAGGCAGGTCGGCGTTGAGCAATGTGATGTTGTTTTCTTTTGTTTTTGACGATACTGCGAATACCTGCCCTTTGTTTGCCTGGGAGGTCTGCTTCAATTTTTCCTGTACACGTTCAGGATATTGCACATCAAGTATCTTATCCAGCATTCCATTCAGTTGCTTCATTTCCGGATCTTCGCCAGAAGGTTGATTCATCATGTTCATCATTTGCTCCAGCCTGTCCACGTCTGATGAATTAACGGTTGCACTATTATTACCTCTGCCGGGAGTGCGTTGATACATATCATAAGGATCATCTTCCATAGAAGCAGGTACAGGCTTGCTCATCTCCCTGTCAAGCTCTGCCAGCTTTCGATATATCTTGTCCGTATGGGGATCATTACCCCCACGTCTACCGTAAAGAGAAGTGTTCAGCCCTCTTTCATCGGCAGGTAGTTGAAATGTGTCTTCTTTCCCTGACAGGTATTCATCCGTATCTGCTAATCCAATGTTCTTGTAGTTGGGATCATTCTTAACCAGTTCAAGAAATTTGATTGAATCCAGTTGCGCCTGATCGTAGTAACTCATTTTATCCATCGGCTTGTCATCTTTCAGGTTAGCGTCCGGCAGGTTAATGTTGAAGCCTTTTTTCACTGCTGCCTGCGCTTCAACTTTTTCAACTTTGCCACCGCCAAGCGCCCAGAATATCATGGTCATAAAAGGCAATGCGAGCATTGGCAATACCAGTAAGAACCTGCGCTGCCTAATCATTTTCGGAGTTTTCACTTGCTTTTCCATTTCTATTTTTGTTTTAATTGTTGATAATAATTTTCAATAAACCTCAAACTATCCATCAGCCCCGGACGATGGTTATTGATGCTGTCGTACAGGGCTTTTCCAGAAGGACTTCGCGCCAGGCTATCCATATACACCCTGAAGTTTTTGATACGGCTGTATTCTGCCTCCGATACCTCGGCAGCGTCTGTTTTTGTTTCTCCTGTTTCAGTAGCGTGCTTCGGCTTTTTAATCGGCGTTATAGTGATTGAATTGCCTTTTTTGCCCGTAAAAGCGTTCACCGCCAGATAAACACTGTATGAACTGGTGAACATCACAAAGAGCACAAGCAGCACGAGCCATGTACGACGTGAGAATTTCTCCGTACGCTTCATCATCCAGTTTGCCCAGCCACCCTGCAAACGCTTATAACCTGCCTCCATGCCTTTGCTAATCGCATTGGACTTAGCTTCGGTATTGCCTTTTCTTCTTTTAGGAAATAGTTTCATGATCTTTATTTTTATTGGCGCCTGCTTACTGTTTTTAAATCCCTGTTGTCAATCGTACTCCATCGTTCAATTAGAAAGCCATGCGGGTTATTGTCACTCCGTGATACATTTCGCAACGCTCCATCGGTTACCAGGCTGCGGGTTGTAATGCTGGTAGGGCGTACAATGCTTTGTGTAGCGTAGCACCGGAATTTGTAGGGATACTCGTTTATATCTACCGCAACACTATCCACCACAATGGTCTGATTGACATTGCCGGAAATAAGCCCGGCGTAATAGCCATTTTCTTTCAGATCATCGTAAGCACGTTTCGCACTTCCATCGGCCAGGTATAATGCTTTAGTGATATTTGCGGTAATAGCTTTGTCGTCAGGGTCAAGTGTGAAGAACAGCTTGTGAAATGTTTTTACGTGATCCTTTGCCTCAACAGGTATGTTATCTTTTCGCTCCGAAGCGTAGGCTTCCAGTGCCTTGCCGTTAGCGAGAATGTATATTTTGCTTTGCATCTGCGATACCAGACTGAAACTTTTGTACAATGCAAAACAGCAGATCAATACACAGCCGATGATCACCACCAGGGTAAAGCTCCTGACGTGCCGGAATGCCGTATCAATATTTTTCATCTTTTTGAACATATATCCTCCTTTAGATTATTATGAATTGCCCTTTAGTTTATCGTTCATGTAACCAGAGTTTCCGCTACTGCTATCGCCGAAATAGGGGTTAGATGCACCACTGCTTGCCATACTTTGCGACATGCGGTTTGCTGCACTGCCCATAGCATCCACAGCCATGCCTGCACCCGCAGATGCAGTGTTGACCACAGTTCTGGAAGAACTGCCGAATAAACTGGTGACCTTATGACCTAATGCGCCACCGCCACCAGCGTGAACGATATAATTAGCCACGGAGGGAACGGTAAAGTATCCGATGATGCCAATAATCATGAAGACCAGGTAGGCCATATCCGTTCTGCTGAAGAATGTATCGCCATAATCCTGTACCTGTGATATATCCAGCTCCAGCATCTTTTCCTGTATTTTGCCGATAATGCTTCCGAAGATGTTTGCTACGGGCAACCATAAAAAGATGTTGATATATCTTGCTATCCAGACCGTGAGCGTATGCTGAAAACCGTCGAATACTGCAATCCCGAACACCAAAGGGCCTAAGATGGCCAGCACGATTAGCTGAAACGTTCGTAGCGTATCTATACACAGTGATGCCGCTTCAAAGAGTACCCTCAGCACTTCGCTCATCCATTCTTTTACAGAGTTGCGGAAATTGTAAGAGGCTTTGGACATGGCAAACTTGATGTCATTGCCAATGCTCTCGAAAAAACCTTCGTCTGAAGGGTCTTCATTATCGTGCGTGTACTTATACCATTTATCCCTGTCGCCGCTGCCACTTTCGCCCACATACATTTGCCATACATCTGTTTTCTTGATGGCTTCTTCTTTTTTCTGCAAGAGAACTGCAATAGCCTTATCGGAACCTTCCACCATGGCAGCGGTTGCAGTTACCGTAGGCTTCATCACACCGTTAATCACACCAAGAACGACGGTTGGAAAAAATAACACGCAGAAGCCAATCACGAAGGGACGAAAGAGCGGATAGAAGTCAATAGGCTCTGCTCTTGACAGGTGTCCCCATACACGGGAGGCGATATACCACATAGCTGCAAAGCCTGCTAATCCTTGTCCTACGCCGATTAACTGGCTGCACAGAGGCATCATCTCATCATACAGTTGCTCCAGTACACCATGCAAGCCTTTCATTTCATCAGCTATTCCCTGCGCATGGCTTATAAAAGGCAATATCAAACCCACTGCCGCCAGCCAGGCGGCCTTTCTACACTTTGCCATATTTATCTGTTTAATTGTTTAACCCATAGATTTTTCGGATGGTCTGTGCGTCGTTGCGCTCCTTCGCCCTTTGCACTGCCAGTATTGTAGTATTGTTATTAAAATGCCGTAGGAACATCAGTTTATCCTGCATGTCTGCATATATCCGGTCAATGGCCTGCAAGCGTTCATCATCGCTCATACGAGCTTTGCCTGCCGTGATTACCGTAAGCAACTCATCGAGGTTGCGCAGACTTTCTTTAAACAGATTATCATATACACGACCCAAATAAGCCAGCTCATCTGCATTGAAATTGTTGTCCTGCCGGAAGCGTTCATAAGCCTTACGGTATTCTTTAACCAGAATGATCTGGTAATTGGTAATGTCTGCCACACGCCGGTAATTGCGTACCGCCGGACTTACCTCCATCAAGCCATCAAGAAAAGCCTTATGCAAACTGAAGTTGCCTTCTGAAATATTCTTGATAGTGTTATATCCTCCGCTAAGAATTTCGTAGCCTTTCTTCATGTCGCTAAGTATTTGCTTGAATTGCGCCAGTTTCTCAATATTGAGTATGAGCTGCGCTATCTCATCTGCCTGCGCAGATGCACGAAAGGCAGGCAATATGCCCAGGAAGGATAGCGATATCATTATGATCAGCTTTTTCATAGTTACTCGTTTTTAATGCCCTGTAATACACGGCTGGTTTGTACATCTGTTTTTTCTTTGATTCTGGATGCAGCAAGCGATTTTGCATCGTTGGAAAAACTTTGCGAGAAAGTGTATTTGTCCTGCATGTCCAGATACAACTTATCAATTCTTGCAATGCGCTCATCGTCCTTCATTTCTAACTTGCCATCCGTTGTAATCGTAATCAGTTCGTCCAGACTTTTATCGCAGTCGTCCAGCAACCGACCAAAGACCCTTCTGATGTAGGCCAGCTCATCGTTGCTAAAGGCGTCGCTGCTGTTAAGCCTGCCGTAAGTGCGGTTGTAGTTTTGTACAATTTTTACCTGTAAGGCGATTATATCCGCAACCTTTGCATACCGCCTGATTTCCGGGTTCACGGACTTCAAAGAATTTAGGTAATCCGTGTGCAGGTTAAATTCTCCCCTGGTGAAGCCGCCGATAGTGTTCAACCCATCTTTGGCTATGTTGTAGCCCTTTTTAGCATAGCCGATATACACCTGGAGCGCAGCAATTTGCTGAAGCAGGTATTTCTTTTGTGTCTTCTTTTGCTGAAACCATTCTGCAAAAGTTTGTGCTTGCAGGTTACTCCCTGCCGACACAACCAGCAATAGAAACAAGAGTATCTTTTTCATACGTTCTGATTTAAGGAAGTCCATATAATTTTTTTACTGCCTGCACTTCGGTTTCGGTTTTAGCACGCTGAAGGCTTAGTAAAGTATTCTGCCTGTTGAACTGCACCAGATCCGAATAATTGACATCGACCTGGTCGGCTGCGTTGTTAATCAGCTCCAGCCTTTTGGCATCGCTCATTTTCGTCGTAAAGGATTTTATGATGAGGCTGATCTGGTCAATGTTCTTCAGGCTTTCGTCAAGAATGCCTGAATACACTTTTTCCATGTAAAAAATTTCCTCTACAGTAAAATGACTGTCCTGCCGGATCAGCGACCAAGAGCGTTTGTATTCATCTACAAGGCGTAATTGTTTCTTTGTAATATCCCGGATGCGCTGGTAGTAGGATATAATGGATTTAACTTTAGCCAGTTCCTCATAGTATTTCCGGTATTGCTCTTTTTGCTTTTCCGTCCAGTCCGAAATCTCATCCAGTTTTAATTTGGATAAAGTATTCTCTAAGGTTTTCTGAGCGTTTTGCAGCCATATCGTTTTATTCTGCAATCGCTGAATTTGCAGGTCAATTGCCTTGATCACTTTTTTGACGGCAGCTTTTACTACAACCCAAACCACTGCGTGGCTTTGTTGCGTGGGTGCTACCACCAGTAACATGGTAGCTAACATTGTGATGAACCATATCTTTTTCATGCCTTATAGATTTTTAATAAATAATTCAATCGTTGTCTTTCCCTGCTCCGTCAGTGCTTCGAGGTACAGTGATTTTGAAACTGTCTCGAAAACGCAATACCGATCTCCGCCTATTTCAATGAGGTGGCCGTTGGAATGCCATCCATAGGTAGCCAACCATGTTTCTTCAGATTCAGGCGTGTTACTTACATATTCTGTTCGTGTAACCTGGTAGAAGCTGCCACAGGGCTTTATGGTAAGGGTGGTATCCACTCCAGCAATCTTTTCATTGTGTGGCGGCTGTCTTACATATATGCCTTCCATCATCGAGAGTGTAGCATGATGCTGCCTCCCAAAGTGCAGGATAATTTTAATGGCTAAGCGCAGGTCACAGATCAGTTTATTCAGTTTCATTGGTTAGGTGTTTAGCTTTTATTTCTTATATCATCTGCCATTGCCGCAATGCCTTTGCGGATGTCACCATCAAACTTTGCAGCATATTCCATCAGTTTTACTTTTTCTGTCTGCTCGGTAGTATAGGCGAGGTATTCCTCCAGGCTAACTTCTGTACGGTACACTTTGCTTAGCATACCTCCGAGGCTGATGAATACTTCTTTGTATTTTTTAGTAGGGTCGTTGGATTTGTTAACGGACAGTACCAACGCCTTTTCCTTTTCCGTTAGTCCCAACAATTCCTGTATCTGGTCAAACTTGTTCTGATATTTACTTTGGTCAAGCAGTATCTTGCAATCGCTGTTGTTAATGATGGCCTGCTTTACCACCGGAGAAGAAATAATATCTTCCACTTCCTGCGTTACCACTATCGCTTCTCCGAAAAATTTCCTTACGGTTTTGAATAAGTATTTTATGTATTCGGCAAAGCCTTCTTTCATAAGAGCTTTCCAGGCTTCTTCAATCAATATCATTTTCCGGATGCCCTTCATCTTCCTCATTTTGTTGATGAAGACTTCCATGATGATGATCGTTACCACGGGAAATAGAATCGGGTGATCCTTGATGTTGTCCAGCTCGAACACGATAAACCGTTCCTGTAATAAGTTCAGGTTTTCGGTTGCGTTGAGGAGATAATCAAATTCGCCACCTTCATAGTAAGGGCGAAGCACGTAGAGGAAGTTATTTATATCAAAATCCTTTTCTTTCACCCGGTCGCCTTCCAGCACCTGCGTGTACTCGTCCCTCAGAAAAGCGTAAAAGCTGTTGAAGCAGGGAAACACTTTGGTATTCTTTTCCAGATAGCTGTAATAACCTCCGATAGCATTGGACAGGGCTACATACTCACTGCGCTTAAATTCCTCATCATCTTTTTTCCATAATGCCAGGAGCAGGGTTTTAATGCTTTCCTTTTTTTCGGTATCAAGGCTATCGCCTTCGCCTATATAAAAGGGATTGAAGCGGATGGGATTGTCTTCACTATAGGTAAAATAGTAGCCATTCACCATATCGCACAGTCCCTTGTAGCTGTGCCCTACGTCCACCAGCACGATATGCGTGCCCTGCTCGTAATAGCTGCGTACCATGTGGTTGGTAAAAAAGCTCTTACCGGAACCACTGGGGCCAAGTATGAATTTATTCCTGTTTGTGCAAATGCCCATTTTCATAGGCTCATCGCTGATGTCCACATGAACAGGTTTGCCGGTGAGCCTGTCACCCATGCGAATACCTACGGGGCTTACTGAAGAACGATACCCCGTTTCCAGGTTCAGAAAGCAGGTAGCCTGTTCCGCAAACGTGTCGAAGGTGTCGTTCATGGGAAAGTCTGCGGCGTTACCGGGAATACCCGCCCAGAATATCTGCGGTGCGCCGATAGTTTCCTGTTTCGCTACTGCATCCATCTGTGCCAATGCAGAGGACACCATATTCTTCAGGTCCTTCAGTTCTTCCTTGTTATCTGTCCATACCAGTACATTGAAATGCGATTTAACCGGAAGGCGCTGTTGGCTGATTGCTTCGTTCAGGAAATCATTGGTAGCGTCCCTTGCAATCAAATTCTCCCTGCTGTACGCCGAAAGGGATTGCAGCCGTAATCTTTTGCTTTCCAGCTTTTGAATGGTTTTTTGCGCATCTTCAATAAAGAGATATTGATTATAGATGTGATTGCAGGGTAGAAGTTGTCCTAACGTAGAAGCAAAGCCAACGCTGAACTTTGTTTTATCGGTACTGTATTTGTCGTAATTGATACGGCTACCGCACAGTGCAGGAAGATCTGCGGCATCTCCCAGCGTATAGAGCTGACAATACTTGTCACCCACACGCATTCCTTCATCAAAACTGATGTCAGCCATCAGGAAACTATCGTTTCGCTCGGACAGATAGCAATACTGCTCTATCAAACCCATCTTACGGCTATGGCTCCGCAGCTCTTTTTCTTTAAGCCTTATCAGCTTCACGAAACCGCTGTCTTCCATAATGCGCTTGAACTGACCCGCACTGTCCAGAAAGTCCTGCAACAGTTGCGGCTTTAAAGTTTCTTCCGGCACTATGGATTTGCGCAGGAGGCTTGAAAACATGGAGCTGGCTGTTTTACGTCCTTCAGGCTTTTTGGTGAGCATGATGTAGCAGCTATGCGCCAGGAAGGGACGCTCGTTGAAGAACCGCTCACTGGCCCGACTAAGGAAGCTGGTATCTTCCTTTGTAAAGTCCGGCTTATGGCTGCTATCCAAAAACCAATCCTGCTTGTGGAATACGCTGTATTTGGGCAGTAGCTTGATTGCTTTTATCCATGCCTGGTGAAAGGCTTCGTATTCCTGATCGGAAAGCGAAAAGATTTCCGGCAGGTCTGCTTTAAAGACAACCGTCATGTCGCCTTGCTTGCTTAGGATGCAGTCATGCTCTACATCCATTATTGGTAAAATATCATCCAACACTTTTTCCATCTCACTTTTTTTACCTGTTATCACTTCAATGCACTCATGGCATTGTTACCTCATAGCTTTGGGCCTCTACGCTGCCGCTGGCCGGTCTTCCGGCTTTCATCTGCTTGTTTGGATTGCTGCTGTTTTTTTATATTCTCTTTTATAGTTTGTTCAATGCCGGTTTCTTTCCAGTCAATAATCTTCGCCTCAAAATGAGATTTGATGTTCTTTAGCTTCAACCCGTCTGTTTCGTCCCAACCTCCTTTTCTATTGAAGCCTACCGGGTCTAATACTATTTCGTGCGGGAAGGATATAACAATAAGGTCTTTAGGAATGGAGGTGATGTTTTCATAGTCCAATTCCTGAAACTCATGTTTCTTTGGATTGTATGGTATCACGTAAGCCTCTTTGTCATCATCGTAGTAATGGTCAATCTGTCTGAAGACGATGCCGTTGGAAGCGAAATCATCTTTAGGACGCAGCATAACCATTGTTATATCTACATAGAAAGTGTGACCGGCTATGTCCACGGTAGGCAATTGCCCCATCAGCCTCCTTCCAAGCGCCTGCTGATCTACCATTAAAGCGAAATCTGTTTTTCCCTGCACCTCGTGAACGGAGCAACCGTATTTCTCTGCCATCCCCACAGGATCAAGCTGCACCAGCTCTGGTATCTTTACTGTGGTAACATCCGTATCATCGCTAAACAACCTCGGTATGTTTTTCTCTTTAGGACTATAATCAAATACATATCCATCACCAACATCCCGCATGTCAAACAGGGGGATTACGTTCTCCGGGTTTGCTTTCTCACAGAGTTGCAAGCTGGCAACGTCCACAACAAAATCGGTTCCTTCGATGTTGTACACCGGCAATTCTCTTTTCATGATTGTTTGTCTTTAATGCCTATAAAGATTTTTCTGCTCCTGGACTTGATCAGCTTAGGAACCTGCTTCCGGGCAAGGGCTTTCATCAACCCATGTTCGCCGTATTTGTTGCTCATGCCGTAAATCTTCATAATCAGGGATGTTCCTGCGGTCAGAATGATACCGATGCACAGGTAAGTAGGAAGACCGATGATATACATTGCGGCAAAGACAATGAGCAGCGCCACGACACCACCGCCTAAATACCAGATATATTGTGCCTTCAAGCCTTTGAACTCGATGCTCTGGTTAATTCCTTTGTTAATTTGATAAACACTATTTGCCATAATATTTCCTTTTAATTATTTTATAATCGCATCCTGCTACGGGAACGTTCTGCTACCTGCTGCGAGGCGAGTATCACTTCTTTTGGAACAGTATGCCCGTTCACTTTTTCGGACAGTTGAATGACAGGAGTATCAATAACTTCTTCCGGTTCGGTTTCCGCTACCTGTTGCTGCTTCAACTGGTTTTCCTGTATCTTGATGGCTATCTGCCTTTCCAGATTAGCCAGTTCATTTTTCATTTGTTGTAATTCCGCTTCCTGTAAAAATGGTTTGGTAGTAAGCTGCTCCAGTTTGGGTATCTCTGTTTTCAGTTCGTTTAAAGTATGCTCATACTTTTCTTTCAGGCTTTCCACCCGGTCAATCGCATTAAGGAAATGTCTTGCCGCCAGCTTAGGATTGTCTGTATTCGGAAGCCCGTTGTTGTAAGTGTACTTAATACCGTCACTGCTTCGCTGCGCATAAAAGCTATTGGAATAGCGGTATTCAAAAACTCCGTTTTCCTCATAGGCTTCCTGCTGCCTGCGGATATACAGGCTGAAACCGTAGAGTGTACCTATCTGCGCTGTATGCTCATCTGCAACAGCAGGCTTCCAGTCCTGGTACAGCTTGATGATGTGTTTACCAATGGCTTCACTGTCCGTTGAACTGATAGTATCCAGTTTGATAGGGTTAACTTTTACACCGTCCTTATCCAGTTGAAGGCCGGCCTTGTACACTTTTTCATCTGCTGCAAGTTTATCGAGCGTTTTAACGGTGGATGCCTGTTCATTTTGCAGATTTTCCAATTGGTATTTATTGCGTGCGATTTCTCTGAAGTGAGAAACTTTCAGGCTTTCCATTACAGCTATCTTCTTTTCCAGTTTTGATTTTTCCAATAATGAAGTGTCGCCGGACAGAATGGCTATATATTCGGAAAAATTCATCCCGCTTTTTTCGTCAATCGCACCTTCATCAATGGTACGCACGTTCAACTCACAATTTTTCATTTGCGAAATGAACGTCTGTTTATTCTTCAGAAGGTTGAATTTGTAATTGTCTAATGACTGTTCTACTGCGTAGATATAGTTCTGAACTTTGTTGCCGTAATATTCTTTGGCAATAAGATTGCCCTGGCGTGAGCCACGGCCATTACGTTGTTCCAGCTCTGACGGTTTCCAGGGAATATCAAGGTGGTGCATGGCCACTACACGTTGCTGCACATTTAGGCCGGTTCCGGCTTTCTCTGTGCTGCCCAATAAAATGCGAATCTCACCTCTGTTCATCTTACGGAACAGTTCGGGCTTTTTTGTATCTGTCCAGTCGTGAATAAAAGTGATTTCCCGTTCGGGAATATTAAAGTCCCTGATCAGTTTTTCTTTAACTGCATCGTAGATATTAAATTCAACAGGCTTGGGTGTACCAATGTCTGAGAAGATAATCTGTGTACCCTTATGCTCGGTAGTTTCTTTATAGATCTCTGCAATCTTGCGGGCACTGACATTTACTTTGTTGTCGGGATGATCACTATACTTCCACTCGTTGATCAATCGCATATCCGCCGACATTTTCTTAGCGTAGTTGGTTGCGATCAGCATTCTGCCTTTGTCTTCCTCTGGCGTCAACCTGCCACGACCAATCAATTCACCATTACCTGTTTTAGCGAATTGCATCAGGTTTTTAATGAACTCACTTTGTTCAGGCGTTGGCTTTATGTTCACCAGCGTTTCACTCAATTCGGGCTTGTCAAGGTTTATATGTTTTGCCGTTTTGTAGTCGGTGATCTCGTTATAGAACAAAGCAAGCTCCGGTACTTTAATAAAATGCCTGAAGCGTTCTTTGGCAATGATCTCGTTGGTCACTGAAAATTCAAAGTCTGTTGTTTTACGTGCAAATACAGCAGCCCAACCATCAAAATTTTCAATATGCTGGCGTTCCATTTCTTTCGGACGCAGGTATTTAAACAACAGATACATTTCGGTGAGGCTGTTGGATATAGGTGTGCCGGAAAGGAACGTGACACATAAATCGGAATTAAAACGTGTTTGCAGTTCGCGAACAGCGAACAACATATTCAGCGCCTTCTGGCTACCTTCTGTATTACCCAAACCAGCGACCCTGTTATGACGGGTAGTGAAAGTGAGATTTTTGTACTTATGGGATTCGTCCACAAATAAGTGATCAATACCCATTTCTTTGAAATTGATACCTGTGTCTTTCTTTTCCTCGATCTCTTTCAGGATAGATTTCAGTTTTCCCTCAAGGTTGTTCTTGCGTATCTCCAGCCCTTTGAGCATTTTCTTAGAGATGTCGCCGCCAAGATCTTTGACAGTTTCCAGGTCACGTTCAACATTGTCCAGTTCCGTTTGAAATATCTCTCTTTGTATCTCCGGCGACTGCGGTATCTTTCCGAATTGATCATGGGTAAGTATGATACAATCCCAATTGTTGTTCTTTATTTCATGGAAAAGCCGCAACCGTTGTGCGGGTGTAAAATCATTTTGCCCCGGAAACAGGATGCGAGCTTTAGGATAGGCTTTTTTATAGGTTTCTGCTATCTGGTTAACGTTTGCCTTTAGCGCAACAATCATAGGCTTATGCACAATACCTAATCTTTTCATCTCCTGTGCGGAGACGATCATGGTAAGGGTTTTGCCCAATCCTACTTCATGATCAACCAATGCCCCACGGTTCTGTATGATTCGCCAGGCTGCGTTCTTTTGTGAGCTATATAAATCCTCAATGCCTAATGCTTTTTTATCTAAGCCGGGAAAATTGAGGTGGTTGCCGTTGAACTCCCGCAATACATAGCAGTTGAACGTATCATTGTATAGGTTTTCCAAGTTCTTTTTCTCATCATCCGGTATTTCATTCAGCCAGTTAATGAAACCACTCCTTATCTGCTCGATCTTTTGGTGTGACAGTTGTATGGCTTCATTATCGGGGACCCTGATGGTTGTATTATTAGGGCCTTTCACTTCATAAGTAAAGAAAGGGGTTGTATTCTCCAGTGCATGTTCCAGCAAAGTGTATCCGTAGGTAGTACGTCCGCTTTTCGGTGTAACAGCGAACTCTCTGGATACTTTGATATTCATTCCTGTGTTTACCTTGAAGGCATCCAGCGACGGAAAATAATTGATGGTAGTGTCCAGCTCGAATAGCGATGTAGCAAATCGCTCGTAGTATGAATTAGGTATCCAGCGTTCTCCTAAATTGAAATCCAGTAATTCAAACGGAATACGCTCCGGCTGCACCTTTGCGATGGCTTCCGCACTTCTTTTATAGTGCAGGTTATCCGGGAACTGACCGTACAGGTGTTCTGCCTGCCGCAGCTTTTCAACTACATTACCGCTCAAATACTGGTCTGCTGTTTCCCACTCATTGCTGGCAGGATTCATGTATACATGATTACCGAGGCGATTGATGACTTCGTTTTCATCTAACCCCATTGCCGCACTGATGAAGCCTGTATCTACCTTTCCGGTATCGTTGAGGCTATGAGCAAGGGCTTCAATGGGATCATCGGTTATGAACCGCTCCTTAACCTGATGAATGGAATGAGTTAGTATATCTGCTTTAACAAACCGTTCGCCTTCTCTGCGTTCGAGCGAGGACAATGCAATTACCCCGAAAGCAGTATCTTCCAGAATACGCCTGCGGTTATCAGGGCTGTTCAAAAGACCGTATTCAACAACAAAATGTTCGTACTTGCTGTTTAGCTGATCCCTGTCTGCGTTGCTGATTGTTTCCCCTGATACTTCTTTGGCTGCTAATTCGAGATAAGCATCACGAAGTGCTGCATAGTTTTCGTAGAAATGAATGTTTCCCTGAAGGCCCAGGGGCTGGAACACGGCTTGCTTGTATTCGGGATCGGGATTGCCAATTGTGCCGACACTACCCATGTGTACCACCAGCGTTCCTTCCTGGTAGTAAGGCTTTAGCCCGATAAATGGAAGCGGAACTTTTTGTTCAAACCGGAAAAAGCCTTCCAGTGTCTGGTCGCCCTCGTACCTGAAACTGTGGTCAAACTGTTTAAGATAATTGGAAATACCCGTCAGCTCATGACCCAATAAACGGGCATCCATCCAGTTTGCTGACAGATGATCTACCTCTTTGACATTAGAATAAAGCTTATATAAAAACCGATTGCTTTTGTGCTGCTTTGCGGTAAGCAATACAACATTCTCATGACTTGGCTTATCGGTGGTGCGTATCGCGCCGATGATGCGTGCTGATGCTTTTTGCACAACCGTTTCATCGAGTGGATTGATATATGCCATTGCCCGGTTGATCTGCTCTGCCGGGGCTGTATCAAACAATCCCAATTGTACCGAAGTGCTTTCCGTTGGGTTTTCCGGCATCGGCAGGTACGTGAGTTTTTTACCCTCATTTTCAGGAACAGGTAATAGTACCGTTTGCGCCTTCTGATATAATTCAGGGTTAAAGCGATTTTGGAATTGATTGATCAGACTGGCATAAAGGCTTTCCCTGATCTGGTTGATGTCACCATCCTGCCAAACCACTTCTGAAGCTCTGCCGTATTGGTTTTTGCCTGGCTTACGCACATTGCCCATGACCACATCGTGATCGTGAGTGGAGATAAAATAATTATAGGGAAAGCGACCAAATTCATTTTCTCGTTCCCTTACTTCATTCAGCCAATCTTCTTCCCAGCTTATCTTTTCCTTTCCCGTATTCTTTTGAACAATCAACAAATGGTTCGGCGCTTCGGTATTGCCGGTATCTTTCATAAGATTATCAGGCATCACCGCAAGGCCCACAAAATCTGCCCGCTGAAACAGGTATTCTCTTGCTGTATGATTAGATGGACTGTTCAGGAAAGCATCTGTTGTTATGAAAGCCATCAAACCACCTTCACCCAGTTTGTCCAGACCTTTCGCGAAAAAATAATTGTGTATTTTACCCGATATCTCTTTATCGGGAAAGGCTTCATCATATACCGAAAAATTCCCGAAAGGAATATTGCTCACCACCAGGTCATAAGTGCCGTTATCTTTTACAGGTGCTTCTTCAAAGCCTGTAATATGCGTCGCTGTTTTTACCGGAAGCGTACTGTTGATGGCAGACAGCACTAATCCGGTTAGCCTGTCCTTTTCCACTGCGGTAATCTGTTCCAGTTGAGGGAATGATATAACCGCTTCGCTGATGAATACACCTGAACCGGCTGAAGGTTCATACAATCTTTTAGGCTGAATGCCCTGTGCTGCGAGTGTGCTGTACAGGGTTTGGGGTACTACTTCCGGTGTATAAAATGCGGTGAGAACACTATTGCGTAATGAAGCAATGATTTCCTTGTAAGCTGTTTCAGGATAGTTTTCTTTGAGCAGGTCGTGTAATTGCATCATTTCAGCATGATGCTTCAAATCCTCTTTTGTAGCACCATTAGCTTGCCAATCTTCAGGTGACCCATAAGGATATAAAACGGCCTTGATGCCGCCAAAACCTGCATATTTTTTCAGGCTGACGACATCTTCCGCAGTAAGCGGACGACCGTTCTGATAATCCAACGCTGTACGGATAGCACGAAGGTTATCATGCAGCTTTTGGGAAATATTGTAAGCCATAATCACACATTTTCTTTCTTCACTTTTCTTTTGGCTCAGGCCAGGTAATCATGTACCTGCCCAATGATGGCATATCTCAAATGCCTGTTTGTTTCATTTTCACTGTTAAAATCAAAATCACTAAAGATGCCTTTGCATGTTTCGATGAGATTTACCACTTCGTAGGTGAGTGTTCCGTTTTCCTTCATCCGCTCGTAGTCTCCATTAAATTCTTCTTCTATAACCGAGCGTATATACTGATAGCGGGATGGCTGCAATTCTTCTGTCATTGCATTGAGGCATAGTTCTTCGATGATGTAGGGTGCCCTTCCTTCGCCAAGAAGCTGCTCAACCATCGGCAATACAGCATTTACCTTTTCTTCCAGATACCTGGTGACTGAATAGTCTTCCTGCAAGCTGATCATGAGGTCAGGATTGTTGTGGACGATATACGCCCACAACTTTTCTGTTAGCACACTTTGCATACTTCCTGATTTTTAAACACCGAAGAAGGATTGAATAACGGTTGCAACCACCACCAGAAAAATGCAGCTACCAAACCAGGCGGCTGCAACTTTTCCAGTGTCCTGATCGCCGGCATTCCATTTCTGGTAAACCTTCACTGCGCCAATCAGACCCAGCAATGCACCGACCGCGTACATAAGGTTCGTTCCTGCGGAGAAGTAGCTGCGTACTTTAGTATTGGCTTCATTGATACCCTGAATGCCATCCTGAGCGAATGCCCCGTAGTGGATAGCCAATAGTGCCAGAGCGACACAGATCATGATAACCTTTTTGCGGTTATTTCCTTTTGTTTTCCTGCTGCACATTTCCATAACACACGTTTATTAAAATTTGAAATCAACTCTTTTAAAAAACGGAGCGGCTTCGCCGTCACACAACCTGTATTCCTACCACACTTTGCCCTTACGCACCAGGAGGGACAGGGAAACACGCTCCGTTAATGGGCTGCTACACTGCTTCTTTCCACAACAGTTCCACTTCATCCTCTTTGAGTGTAACAGCACCATATTTTTGACACTCAGATACAATCAGTTCGTTGACTGACGACCGAATAGGCGAGTATCGCACGGCAGGATATTCCTTCAGTACCATACTCAGATATTGTTTAAATTCCTGGGGGATTAACTTTCTGCGGGAAGCGTCAGCAACAACAGCTTTCAGACGTTCAATGAGATGTTCCACTTCTGTAAACTCATCGTCCGTTGTCTTTTCGAAGCCAACCAATTCTTGCTGGTCTGGTTCATCACCAGGATAAGACATGCCGTTGTTATCAGAAGATACTGTTCTGAGTTTCGGTTTGCGTTTCCCCGACAGCAGATCTTTGATTTCAGCAGAAAAATACCTTACACCCACGAACAGGTAGTAAATGGCTAATAGTATGGCAACTGCAATAATGTAGTCACTCCATGAAATGTTCTTTAACATACGCTTGTTTTTTTTCGTTTAACACTTTTCACCCCGACTCTTTAAGAACCAGTTGTTTCCATTGGTTTCGTTAGCAAAAAAACAAACACCGGGAAGGCATTTCAAGTCCAACTTTATCTTGTACTCTAAGTTGTACCCCTTGTACCCCTTGATAATCAGGCATACAGACTTCTGTAAACCGATTATTTTTTTTAAATTAGTATTCGGAAATTCTGAATGACTATTGTGAAAACTAAAAGAGAATCGTTATGAAAACTGTAAGTGTATTAGGAATTGCCATCTTTCTCCTGGCTTCCTGTAGTCAAACCAAGTTGGAAAAGGAAGAAGCTGCATCAGTTATACGTGCAGCCAAGAATTACCCGAAAGTGTACGAGTATGAAATTAATATGACCGACCCCGCAAGTGCTAAAAAGCTGCTGGATGCAGGACTGGAGGGAGAAGGATGGGTAACAGTGGATAAAACCCAAAAACTAAAGGATGCCGGACAGCCTATTGTCCATTTTACGGAGAAGGCAAAGCCTTACCTTATTCGTATAGACGAGAAATACGATAATGTGCAGGTGGTAAAAGTTGCTGATATGGACTTAGGTGAAGTTACAGGCGTTCAATTGCAAGAGGATAACAAGAGTGCAACGGTGGAATATACTGTCGTTTATAAAAACGTAACACCTTTTGCTAAACTCATGAAGCGTGACCTTTCCCAAACAGAAACACAACGTGCCCGCCTCGATTATTTTGATACGGGCTGGAAATTGGATAGCCAGCGTTAAATATCCCGTTGCAGTGTGTTCTTTGAACAAGCCGGGTGCTATCAATATTCATTAATCTTCTTAATCATTTGTTGCAAAGTTTCCGTTACTATTTCCTTATCCCTTGATTCTGCTGAATAGGATTTGCTTCTCATGCTGTCGTAAGAAATATTTTCCTGATAAGGTGTTGACAAAAATGGAACGATATTTTTAAATACACTATTCAGAGAGCGGGCCATTACGATTCTTAAATCATCTGCCGCCCTCAATATCAGCGCCATTTGGTCAACTGAGAGTATTGAAAGCAATTTCTCTTTTTCCTTGTCTTTTGGTGCTGACTTCTGTTCACCACCTTTCAGTGGAACAATTGCATAATGTATTTTCTTTTCGAGGTAAAATATTTCCTGAGAAAACCAATTGTCCACCTGCTTGTGCAGAACCGCATTTTGCGTTAGAAAAATCATTCCAGGCTTTTTATGAAGCTGTTTAAATGATTTCAAGTCAAACAGCAAACACTCCATTCTTTCAGAAGGTTGCTCCACGCTGTTGATGTGTGCTGCTATTCTTTGCGTAAGGTTATAGATGTACGTTTTGCTGTTAAAGTTCATACGGATCAATACCTCATCCAGTGTGGTGTAAAGCGTGGCATCACCATTATATTCCAAAAATTCCAGCTCCACACAAAGATCTTTCAGATAGAACATCTCCCTGAAAGTATGCTTGTGCTTATCTGAAGGCAGGTTTAGAAATGCTTCCACTTCCCGAATAATCAACTCCAGCACCGGAATTAATGAATGCTGTTCCCTATGTTTTTTTATTGTCCGTGGCAACCTTTTTAGCAACTCTTTTTTGAGCAGGTCGAAGTAGGTGGCAGGCACACGTTCATCAATGCCCAAATAGCTGGTAAAACGCCTTTCTATCAAAAAAAGCAATTCCTCGATACATGAAATAATATTATCCAGTATCGCCTGGGGCGCTGCATTTTCCGCAAACGGACCCTTGTTTTCCAGTGCCTGGTCAAGCAAGCTGACAAGGCTGGAATGATAGTTTTTTATGGCGCACTTTATCGCTGTTTCGTCATTCAGATTAAACACCGTGAATTTGATGGCGGACTGAACTTTGTCCTTTTCCTGAATTATCAAATTCTGTAATTTGTTGATGTCTTCCGGTGGTATTGAACCAACCTCCGATTTTAATGGATTCAGAGTGACGGAAATCAAAGTGTCCAGCCATTCAAGTACATAACCTTCACACATAAGCCCTCCCTTTTATATGGCAAACATTTGTCACCACAAATGTAGCCCCATACCACCCCTGAAACTATACGTAATTCCTACTATTTCCCTACTCAAATAGTAGTAAATCAATGCCTTGTAGCTATTTGTTCAGCTTATTGATGAGTTGAATCTTGTTCCTGACATCTGCTTTCTCAAACAGATTCTGGATATGTTTAGTGACCGTTTTTTCAGAGATAAACAGATCTTTGGCGATCATCTTATACGTTCTGCCTTTCACAATCAGGCGGGCTATTTCGGTTTCCCTTGTGGTAAAATGCAGCAGCTTGCAGTTTTCCTCAAACTTTGTCTGGCTGGAAGCGGAAACACCTTCTTGCCCCAGGTTTTTTAAGGTTTGAAGTTGGGCTATGGAGGAACTTAAGATAGCCTTTTGCTGTTTGTTGATACTATCCAAGATGGTTTCAATCTTTTGGCTCAATTCTTCAAAGGAAAAAGGTTTTGAAATAAAGTCTATTGCGCCCAACTTCAGACCCTTCAGTTTGTCAACCTGTGTGGATTTAGCCGTTAGGAAAATTAAAGGTATATGTGAATATCTTCCCTGTTCTGCCAGTTTCCTGGCGAAAGCAAAACCATCCATTTTGTCCATCATTACATCAGAAAGAATAAGGTCGGGAATGACCGTTATTTCGTGGAGCTTTTTCAAAGCCTCCGCACCATTTCTTGCGCAGAATACATTATACACCGTACTTAATTTCTGAAGCAGGAAATTAATCATTGTAATATTATCTTCAATCAAAAGCAAAGTGCGCCTGCCCTCTTTAAATTCACTGTCGGCAATGGTATCATAACTGTATTCGTAACTGAGCTTACTGATTGCTGTACCTGATTTAGCAATTTCTTCATTGCTATCTAATGTATGTTGAGTGAGCGTGATTGTAACCGTTGTTCCCGGAACTACTTCCGGCTGGCTTTGAATAGCAATAGTTCCTCCAAGCCCATCCACAACTTTTTTCACAATAGGCAAGCCTAAGCCCATGCCCTGAAGCCCCGTATTTTTATGCCCGATCTGATAATAAGGCTCGAATATTTTCTTTTGCAATTCCGTGGGTATTCCATCGCCGGTATCCTTAACAGCAAATACGATTTTATCTTCCTGTTTCGTCAGCGATATAGTTATCTGACCGCCTTCGTTAGTAAACTTTATGGCGTTTTCAATAATGTTGTTTACAATACGGTTGATGGCATTGGGATCAGCTTTTATAAGCAGCTCATCCTCTATATCAACAAAGAAGGTAATCTGCTGCATGAAACAATAATGCTGGAACAAAGGGAGGCTGCTGCTGAGTATAGCACTGAAATCACAAATACGGTTGTGTTTATATGTGTCTATCCCTTTCGTAAACCGCTCAATGTCGAACAGGTTTATTACATCAGCAGTTAGTTTATCTACGCCACCTTTTATTACGTCCAATTCCTGACCAGAACCAAATTTGGATATGTATTCGTCGAGATAATTTTTAATCAACGTAAGCGGTGTTTTTGTTTCATGAACGAGGTTAATGAAGTTGTTGGTCTTCTGTTCATTGATCTTTTCCAATTCTTTGGTGCGTTTATTCACTTCATCCTGCAAATCAGCATTCCAACTTTTTAATCGTTGCTCCGATTCAAGCAGCTTTCCATGTTCTATCCGTAGCTGTGTTACATTCCTATGCACCTGTAAGCCGAACAATAACAGGAAGCCGATATTGGTAATAGATGCTTCCATTGCCTGTCCGAATTTAAAGTAATCAATAATGGGTAAACCAATCCACGGTGTTAGGCTGAATAATAATACAATCATCTCCTGTTTTGCTTCAAGGCTACTGAAATCATTACTATACTTATAGCGAATGGCTTTAACCAGAGAAACAATCACCCAAATTGCATAGAGTACCGGAATGACCAGAAGATTTTGTGCGGACCGAAGGTCGTCCGAAATCCAAAAAACAAAAACAAAAAGGCAGTAAGGCAAAATGAGGAACAGATACACACCTTTATACGCGTGAAACCTAAGCTTTTTTAGATCAAAAGCTTTGAAAACGTAATAGGGGAAATAACAGGGTGTGATGAAACCGGTAGCATATGCAATTATTTCCTGTAAAAAAAAGCTTCCGGGCAGTTTCGGATCAGGCAGTAAACCTCCGGTGATATTATAAACCAGCAGCAGAAAAATCAGGATTAGATTGAGCATAGTGATTTTATCATCTGGTCTGGCTAAGCGAAATATCACCAGATAGAAGAAAATCACAAATTCTATGCTCACGAAAAGAAATGTGACGATGTGCATTTGTGTTCCAAATACCAACATTGCCAGTTATTTTACATCTCTTTTAAAAAAATACAAATGGTAAGTGAGATCGTGTTCATTATAAACTTCAAATCCAAATTTTTCATACCACGGCAGATTCTTGACTGTTGATGTCTCCAGATAAATAGGACGATTAGAAGAATTACTGAAATTGATTATTTCCTGGAGCATCTTACTTCCTATACCCCGATTTTGTACCAAAGGATCAACTCCAATAAACCATAGATAAGACATGATTATTTTGGGTTGAATGTTCTTTATGAGTTTCTCCCTCTTTAAGGTTTTGTTTATATTACTTATTCCTACAGATCGAAGGATAAGTTTTAAATCTAACACTGATGAACGAAAAGTACTTTTCTTTTTTTCTGGATAAACAATTAAAGCGCAAGCTTTCTCATCATCAGAAAGAAAAACGTCCCCGAACATCATACAGATGTCAAAAGAATAGTCCATTAGTGCACGTATTCGTTTCTCTCTATGTTTATCCTGTTTAATAATGTAGTTAACACTTGCGTTGGTGTCAAATGACGATGCAAGAATTTCAATAATTAAATTCTTGTGGGTGTAATTTGCTTTTTTCATAATATTGGTTATACAGTTTATATTATTTTACAAGGATCTAAACTCTTCGGTGAGAAGATTACGCATCAGACCAATAAATGTCGTCGTTATGTTTATCCATCTTAATAGGTCAATGATAATCCGACACCCCATCCCATATCACTATCATAGTGAGTGCGGATGCCGATGTTTTTGTTGATGATGTAACTAAGTTCCCCCATGTATTCAAAGTCCGTATTCACCATAAAGCCACCACGTAATCTTTTGGATATAGGAATATCCTCTCTCATCATTTGCAACCGTACGATTCCATCGTGATATACCTCTGCCTGGAAGTTAACCAGCATCGGCAGCGTATAGATAAATCCTAAGCTAAACTGTCTGCGGGTGTCTTTCTCATTTCTTTGCCCGAACAGATTCTTTTCGTGCTCATCAATACCGAGTCTGCGGTAACGCCAGTCAAAACCTATGAATGGCATAAACCATTGCATTCTGCCCAAATACCTGCCTAAATGTGTTTCCACCTCGTAGCCGTGCATATCATTGTAACCTAAACGCCATTCCGAACTCAGGTTCCACCTCGTGTTTTGCAGCATTGCCGTTCCGTCATTTCCGTTTGTGGCAAAGTCATTTTGCGCCATGAAATGTGGCATATTGCTTTCCCGCTGTAAGGTTCTATAGGCTTTAGCCTTATCGGGCAAGTTGGGATTTTGGTAATCGCCTACAGCAAACACCCTGTTCATGCCCGACATCATGTGATACAAAATATGACAGTGAAAAAACCAGTCGCCCTCCGTATTGGCCGCGAACTCAAGGGTGTCTGTTTCCATCGGCATGATATCAATGATATTTTTAAGCGGTGAATGCTCTCCTTTACCGTTTAGCACCCTGAAATCAAACCCGTGCAGGTGCATGGGATGGCGCATCATGGAGTTGTTGTAAATCGTAATGCGTAGTATTTCACCTTTCTTGACAGGTATTTTATCCGTTTCAGAAAGTACCCTGTTGTCCATGCTCCAAACATAGCGGTTCATATTCCCGGTAAGGGTGAATTTTATGTTTTTTACAGGTGCATCTTTAGGTAGTGATGTGTTGTAGGGAGATTTGAGCATGGAATAATTTAAAGTAACAATATCTCCCAAAGCATTCGCATTATAACGGTTGGGGTCATTCTCCATATTCATTCCGCCATGCTTACTATGATCAGCCTTTTTTCCTGCTTCTCCTGTAATTTCGGGGTACATGACCACATTCATATCCATTTGGTTCAGGCTCATCTTCATACCCATGTCGTCCAGGTTGCCGTTCATCTTCATCATATCGTTCATCATCTTCATCCCTTCAAAGTATTTCAGTCTCGGCAGCGGTGAAATAAGTTGCTTTACCCCATTACCGATGAAATAGCTTGCCGATTGTGTCCTGTCTTCGGTTGTCGCCAAAAATTCATAGGCCAAACCATCATCAGGAATGGTGACCACAATATCGTATGTTTCGGATACGGCAATGATTAACCTGTCCACCTCAACTGGCTCCACGTCGTTACCGTCGTTTGCCACTACGGTAATTTTACCACCGGCGTAACGCAGCCAGAAATAAGAAGATGCACCGCCATTGGAGATACGAAGACGGACTTTATCCCCAGCCTTCAATGTTTTTCCATCCACCGACTTTAACTCCGGCGAATTGTTGCCATTCATAAGGATCTTATCATAATACACATCACTTACGTCCATTGCCAGCATCCGTTTCCACTCATTCTTTACTTTCACGCCTAATTTTCCTTCCCTGATAGCTTCAACGTATGACTGCGTTGCATTCTTTTTAATGGCAGCCCAATCATTGGCGTTGTGCAACATCCGGTTAATGTTGTTAGGGTTATAATTTGTCCATTCGCTCAGGACAATGGGTAAGGTGGGCAAATCGTCAATTCCTTTTCTAAAGGTCTTATCGTCTGCACGCTTGTTCATTATAAAACTGCCGTACATTCCGATTTGTTCCTGCAATCCTGAGTGTGAATGATACCAGTGTGTACCGTGCTGGATAATGGGAAAACGATAAGTATAGGTAGTACCGGGCTTAATCGGCTGTTGCGTAAGATATGGTACACCATCTTCTTTATTGGGCAGGAATACGCCATGCCAGTGTAATGATGTATTTTCCTTTAACAGGTTGTGTACTACAATTTCGGCAGTGTCTCCCTCGGTAAATGTAAGCGTGGGCATGGGAATTTGCCCGTTTACCGCAATCGCTCTCTTTTGTTTTCCTGCATAGTTTACAAGGGTATCTTTTACATACAGCTCGTAATGCACTACCTTCTGTGCAAACAGGGTTTGTGTGCAAAGCAGTATCAGTACTGTTTGCAGTATTTTTATGGGTATGTCTTTATATCTTTTCATTATTTCAAATTTTATTTAATACTGTCTTCCATCGTGCCAAACCAATTAATCAAAACCTGCTTATCATCCTGTGATAATACTGCGTTGCGATGAATCAACGTATATGACGACAACGGCATTTCTCCGTCCTTGACCTGTCCCGCCATTGCCCTGAACTTATTTCGCTGCTTGCGGGCGGAATACTCCCCAAAAGTGCTAAAGTTGAGTTCCTCTTTGCCTTTTTTGATATGCCGTGCCATATACCATGCCCCGGGCTGGATACGGCTATACCACGGATAGCGGGTATTGTTGCTATGACAGTCATAGCAGGATTGGGTAAGGATGGCCTTTACGTTTTGGGGTACGGCGTAAACCCTTTCAATATGAGAGGCGGTTACTTCATCCGACTGGTTTCGTAACGGCTGAAAAACCTGTATGCCGATTAAGATAACAGCCAACCCCAATATGATTTTCTTTTTTAAGGACATAATATTGTGGCTTCATTTAAAATGTGACTACTGTTTTTTTAAATAATTGTCGTAATTATCCTTACTCTCAAAGTAGGATACTTCGCCGTTGTTCCCCGTAACGGCAATCACCGCTACAGCTTTGTCCACTTGCTTGTGGGAATACGGGTCCGTTGCCACCCGAACACTGGCATCTTTTGGAATACGTTCTTTGCACATTTCACAGCAGCCATAGTATGTTTTACCTTGAAATTTTACGTCAAACTGCTTTTTGCCCATATAGGCATCGTTGACCATGCAGACTTCATCTGAGGGGACCAATTCGCCTTTTTGGATATTATGTTCGTGGCCTGTTGCAACTGCCTCCGGGTGATGGTGTGTTGCTTCCGCCTTATCAGACCCTGCCTGCCCGCAAGCGGTGCATAGCAGGGTTGACAGGGAAAGCAAGCCGATTAATACCTTGCTCATGTTGAAATTATTTTTTGAATTTTATCATCGTCCTATTTATCATTCTCAAACTCTTTTAGTTTGCGCTTCATCAGTTCAATTTCTTCTGCCTGAGTTTTAAGTATGTTTTTTTGCAACTGTATCAGTTCCGGGTCGGTCAGGTGTGCCTTTTCAGACATCAGTATGGCTGCTGCGTGATGGGGTATCATACCCTTTGCAAACTGCTTGTCCCCGACATTGATTTGTTCCCTGATACCAAACCATGAAAAAATGCCGACGGCGACTGAAATTATTGCTATCAACCAGTTCATCTTTCTGTTGGGGTACATCATTTTCATGATCAATAATTCAATTAGCAACATTGCCGAGGTCATCAGCAAGGTCATATACAAATTGTTGATATTGAGTAGAAGGTTCTGCCACCCGTCTATCATGGCGTACATGATAAAATACATAACTCCGAACATTGCGACAGCCATCACCGCAAAGCGTTTGTACATGCCAGAAGCATGTTTTGAATTGTGCACACCATGCGCTGAAGCATGGTGTGCATTGTGACTGTTTTCCATATTTTCCATATAACTGATTTTTACTTGCTGTTAATTGTTTGCTGCACCTTACCGCAGGTCAGCATTTTCGAGCCATAATAAGGGTTTTTGATTTCCTTGTTTTCACTGAACCAAACAGCTCCCTTATTGTCGTTGAACATCGGGCAATGATCCTGATACAATGTTTGTGATGAACCAAACAAATCAATCAGGTCTTTCAAATCTTCGCTAAGCGAGGATAAATGTTCGCGTTGGTGGTGGATGTTGCCAACATTTTCCCCGATATGCTCTGCATGTTCTTTTGCATCATCCGCTATGTCCATGTATTTTTTGTGCTTATCGGCAGGAATGGCTTTCATGTCTACCTGGTTCAAAGCAGCTAAGAGTTTTTTACCTGCTCCGGCAGCAGCTTTGTCATCGTCTGAAACGAGAGCATTCTTTAATGACAGGTAGCCGGTAATGATGGGCGCAATGGAAAATCCTTTGGCTGCGGCATTTACTGATTCGCCGGGCTGTTTACCGTTTGATGTATCGATAGCGGCAGGGGCGGTTAAGGTATCATTTGATTGGGAAGTCGCCTGCCCTCCAGAAACGGCGGTGGTATCCGTTCCAGACTGGTTTTTGTTTGAAGACTCAGTACAGGATACTGCTACAAATGTGATGATAACTGCGAAGATTGATAATGCGAAATTTTTCATTTTATTAATTTTTAAATTGAATAAGTATTTTAAGTTAGGGTTACCACCGTACCATGCAGTACCGGCAACCGGTAAGAGTTATTGGTAGCGGTATAGATGATAGTATCTATGCCACCTTTCTTTTACATTTTTATCACGAGGCCATTGGGCTTTTTACCAACGTTAAGCGTCTTTGTTACGGCATGTGATGATACGTTGATTACTGAAACCGTATTGCTTTCCTGGTTGGTGACATAAGCGGTATTCCCGTCCTGTGTGAATACAATGGCGTGCGCTCCTGCACCAGTATTAAATACACCCGCGTGCATCCACATACTCATGGCATTGTCCCAAGTCCAGTAATGAACTTTCCCATTCATAGGGTCAGTTACCCATAGTTCATTTTTTGACGCGTTATGGGCGGCAAATCCGGGCATAAAACCTAAACTAACAGTTTCGCTTACCGTATTGGTAGCTACATCAATCACTGAAATGGTCTGTGAAGCCTCATTGTCCACATACATTTTGCCGTTACCTGCAGGCCAGGCTCCGACAGGATCATCGCCTACCGTCAGGGTAGCTACCACAGTTTTTGCAGAAGGACTGATCACTGAAACTGTACCACTGCCACCGTTGCACACGTAGGCTTTTGTGCCATCCATGCTAAAGGTTACTTCCGCCGGGTCTTCACCTACAGAGATTGTATTTTTGACAGCATAGGTAGTGGCATCGTAAACCAACACCTTTCCGTCCATCGCCATTTGCGTTGTCCATATTTCTGTACCGTCCGGTGAATAAACGGCATTGTGGTTCATTGCCGGTGTTTCGATATCCTTTAAAATGGTCCCTTTCTTTGCATCCAGGATCAGGATACGCCCTTTCATACCTGCCATGCCACCAGTATGACCTGCACTCAAATCCATACCCGGCACGCCGATGGTTAAATGATCTTGATGGCTATAAATGTGATGCGGCCACATAATCATATTACCACTGGAGTTCATGATGTCAAAGGTTTCGCTCACGGTATTATCGCTTAGCTTGATAATTGAAACGGTGGCGCTTTCTCCATTGACCACGTATGCTGCGGGGTAATCAATATTTTTGTCCATTGGCATATCTCCCTTGTCATCTTTGTTACAAGAGGACAAAGTGGTAAAGGAAACGGCAGCGATTGCTACAAAAAATGCTATGTTTTTCATCTTTGATTTAAATTTTTGATTTTTAAGAAACTTGCGTTAATAGCCACTACAATGGTGCTTACGCTCATCAGCACAGCACCCATAGCGGGACTTAAAATAAATTTTGGATAGAGGACACCTGCTGCAAGTGGAATCGCCACAACGTTGTAACCAACCGCCCATATCAGGTTCTGCACCATTTTTTTGTAGGTGAGTTTACCGAAGTCAATCAGCTTAACTACATCCCTGGGATCACTGTCCACCAATATGATGTCCGCTGTTTCGGCAGCCACATCCGTACCGGAACCTACGGCAATACCCACGTCTGCCTGCGCCAGTGCAGGCGCATCATTGACACCATCACCTGTCATGGCAACCACTTCACCTTTATCCTGGAACTCTTTTACCTTTTCCTGCTTGTTATGGGGCAGCACATTTGCCAAATAACCGTCCATTCCTAATTTTCCGGCCACCGCAGCAGCAATCCTGTCATTGTCCCCGGTGAGCAAAAAGGACTTAATGCCCATTTTTTTGAGTTCATCAACTGCCTGTCCGGAACCCTCCCGGATGCTGTCTGCCAAAGTGATGATGCCGATTACCTGATTTTCGATGAGGACGAAGTTGACTGTTTCGGCTTCCTGGTTGATTTCTGCTGGAATTTCCGGTAAGGAAAGGCGGTTTTCTTTGAAATAATTTGGCCCCGCAGCTACTACATTTTTCCCTTTGACAACACCTTTAACACCGATGCCCTGCATATAGCTGAAGTTTTCAGACTTCCATAAGGCAAGGCCCTTTTCTTTTAATATTGCCATGATGCCTTTTGCGATATGGTGCTCCGAATTTTGCTGTACTGCGGCAGCATACTGGATCACTTCATCAGCCTTATACTCGTTTGTTAACGGGATCACTTTTTCCACTGCATGGGAGCCTTTGGTGAGCGTTCCGGTTTTATCAAAAATGACGGTAGATAGCTTCCGGGTTGTTTCAAATGCCGTCCGGTTGCGAATGAGCAGACCATTGGTCGCCGAAAGTGTGGTGGAAATGGCGACCACCAACGGGATAGCCACACCCAATGCGTGCGGGCAGGCGGTTACCATGACCGTCACCATCCTTTCAAGGGCAAAGGCAGTATCACCACTGCTGGCAAACCAATAAACGAATGTGCCTATGCCAACGGCAATGGCAATAAAGGTGAGCCATTTGGCTACTTTGTCAGCAAGGTTCTGCGTATTGGACTTAGTGGCCTGTGCCTCCTGTACCAGGTTAATCACCCGGTTCAGGTAGCTGTCTTTTCCTACTGCTGTTACCTTTACCTTCAACGCACCGTCGCCATTGATAGATCCTGCGATCACCTTACTGTTCGCCTCCTTTTTTACGGGAACACTTTCCCCGGTAAGCATACTTTCGTTGATGTAAGAAGCACCCTCCAGTACCAGGCCGTCGGCCGGAATTTTTTCCCCCGGCTTTATGATGACCGTTTCATTGCTTTGCAGCTCTTCGAGCTTTATTTTTACGGCTTCTCCGTTTCGTTCAACGGTGACATCGTTTGGCAGTAAGGCCACCAGTGATTGTAATGCCCGGGAAGCAGCCATCTGGGAACGCATTTCCAGCCAATGGCCCAAAAGCATGATGTCGATAAGGGTTGCCAGTTCCCAAAAGAAATCCATGCCCTGCAGGCCAAAAACAACGGCCACGGAATAGATGTATGCTACAGATATGGCGATGGCAACAAGTGTCATCATCCCTATGGCTTTTGCTTTCATCTCGCCCATCATTCCCTTCAGGAAGGGTAAGCCTCCATAGAGATAAATGGTTGTTCCGAGTGCCAGCAATACATATTTATCGCCGGTGAAAGCAAGGCTGAAACCCAACCATTGCTGTATCATATGTGATAACAGCAGGATAGGAACTGTAATGACCAGGCTTACCCAAAAGCGTTTCAGGAAATCGCCGGTATGATGCCCTGCATGCTTATTAAAGCCCTCTTTTTCATGATCATGAGAAGAATGCTCAGCATGCCCATGTCCTGATGTATGCTTATGAGAAGCTGCTGTACTGCCAACTGGCACCAATGTCATACCGCAGAGCGGGCATTTGCCCGGTTCGTCTTTTAGCACCTGCGGATGCATCGGACAAGTGTATTTATTCATAACAAGGGGATTTAAAATTTATGTGCATTTATTTTTTTTGCCATCTCATGGGTCATCACACCGGCATAAGTACCATAGGCATCAACAAGTACCCCTTTGTTCTTACCGTCATTGGACGATATCGCGTACACAACTGCATTGTTATCAGGACTGCTGTCGAGGCTTTCAAACCTATGTGTTTCCGTTACCGTAAAATCCTCCGGTTTTAGCTTCAGGCTCCTTGATGCACAGTACAGGCAGTCCGGTAAAAGACTAAAGTCCATACTGTACCCACGTTGTCTCAGTTCTTTGAGCGCCTGCACCATGTCATCGTACTGTACCATAGCGTTCAGATCTGTTATTTGATGGTTTCTACCGTACTGCCGCAGCTAAGCATTTGTGAGCCATAGAATGGATTCTTTATTACATTCTCCTTACTCAGCCAATTGGCTCCCTTGCCTCCATTATACATAGGGCAATGCTGGTAGTAAACGGGAACGGCCTGCTTGGAGACTTTCGCCAGTTCGTAGATATTACCTGAAAGTGCTGCCAAGCCATTTCTTTGTTTGGCTACATCTTTTGATGTTGAAATACTCGCTGCATTGGCCGCTAAGTCTTTCATTACTTTCATCCAGGCCGTATGTTCCTGTGCCGACAGCTTATTCATATCTACCGCTTTGATGGCTGCTGCCAATTCTGTGGCTTTGGCGGACGCGGTGGCAGCGTCGGTCTTTACCAGGGCATCTTTCACTGAAAAGTAGCTGTCAAATACCGGTTTTAGTGGTGACTGATCCTGGGGGTCCGTCATTTTAGCTGAGGCATCCATTTTACTGTGATCATGATTGCCGTGCTCTGTTTTCATGCCGGTCATATCCATACCCGCCATATCCTTACCCGCCTCTTTATTTTTGGCAACCGTCTTCAAGGGTCTATCGTACTGGCAGCAGCCAGCCAGTTTTGCATATACGTCATCGGGAGCGCGGAACTTCTCATTGTCATACCCGGCTAAAGCAATACGCTTCAGGATTTCATCCTGGTTTGTTCTGTCGCTGTCGTAAGTGAGTGTAGCCACTTTGGTATCTTTATTCCAATCCACACTGGCTACCTTCTTTACATTACCTGCTTTTTCGATGGTGGTTTTACACATTTCACAATTACCGTAGATCTTTACGGTTTCCGTTTTCGCATTCTTGATCTGTGCAAAACCGTTAATTGATGATAGTAATACAGCGATTACCATCACCATTTTCGATAATGATTTCATAATAATTACTTTTTTAGAAACGAGGTATTAGCAACCCCTTTCCTGGTTAAAGTTTTGAATAAATGATACAAATAGGGGAAGTTCAAAAGCGGAGAGTTGCTTTTGAAAGGGCACACCTATGGCTATCAGGCCATAGGTTTAGCTTATTTTAGGCGGTAGCCAAATGGAGTAATAGCCCGAGGAATAACAGGCTTCTTTGAAACCGAATTTTTGCTTTTTAGCTGCTGCAAAAGGATATTTTGCTTTTAAGTCGATGGGGGTTGGTATGCTTAAAGAAGTTACGGAAGCGCCGCACCTGCAAGAGTTATGTTTACAATTGCCCCCGCAGCCTTTGCCATGCTTGCACTTGTCACAGGATTTATCTTTACAACCTGCCTGGTGGTCTGCTTTGGCGGACTTTTTCTTGGAACAGGCAGCCTTCTCGGCCGTTGTTGCATTTTTGGGACAAGCATAACTTGGATTGGGCATCAGAAAGAAACCCAAACACAACAGTGTTAAAATGCCTATATGTATCCTCAAATTTTTCAACGCCACAAAGTTACAAAGAAGATTTGTTTTTTTAATCGTTTTACATCTTTTTGTTATACAAACCAAAAAAAATTACTTACCCTGCTGCCTGTCTTTCTTTAATACGGAAAAAATGCCCGTACCTGAAAACCTAATATTTTGACAATCAGTGGTAAAATGGGCATTTTTTACCTTTTTATGCTTAGACGTTCAACGGCTCAATTGTAAAGCCTGCCTTTTGTACAGTCGATATCACTTCCTGCTCTGTAATGCCCTCTGACTTCACAGTAAGTACTTTGTCCTTATTGGCTGTGTCCACTTCCCAATGGCAGATGCCCTCGGCATTATCCAAATGGGGCTTTACTGATGCGATACAACCGCCACAATTGATGTTTGTCTTGAACTGAAATTCTTTATTTTCCATTGCTTAAAAACTTTTATAGTTATTTGATACTGCAAATTTCTATAAAATGCTGCATGGCTGTATTACGTAATTTCGGGTTTAATTTATAAGATTTACGGATTACTTTTCCCCTCTTAACCGCAAGCTATACCGTTCTATTGCCGCGCCTGCATTTATTTGGTTAAGCAGGAGTTGTTTACTTAGTTAACGAATATTTCCGTGACCGGAAAGCTGATTACATGGTAAAGAAATGCCTAAAGCAGTGTTTGCTTAATAGAGATTACCGTTCGTCTGATAACCTTATGGCTACGGATCTTGGCAAGTTTAGAAGGAATGAAGGTATCTGCTAACATCCGGTGCGATGTTAATGCCTTTGGCTTTTGAGTAGTTACATGCTGTCTCAATTCGGTGTTGTTATTATGCACCTTGATAAAGGTTTCCTTTTTAGTGACAGTGTTTTTATCAATAATGTAGCTATCAACGTTTGTTTGATTTTATCCAATTGCTTAACTCTTGAATTTCTTTTGTCTGGTCCTCAATCATCATCTGTGCCATTGATTTTAATTGCGCGTTATTGCCAAACATAATGTAAGCTTCTGCGTCTTCAATGGCACTGTTGTGATGTAGAATCAACAGCGTAGCATAGTCATTGTCAAGATCACCGGTTATAAGCTGAACGTCTGCCATCTGATCCATTTTCTTCATATGGGCCATGTGCTCGGCTGAATGGGCCGGTACAGCGTTGTTTACTGACTGTGTGGTTAAGAAATCTTTCAATTCCTGTATCTCCAGGGTTTGAGCACTAATTACCTTTTGGGAAAACCGCTTTAAAGAATCATTCTGTCCTTCCTGGTTTTGAACGGTACTCATGTTTAGTGCCCCTTCATGGTGCATAATCATCATTTTCGCGAAGTCGATCTCGGGATCGTCGGTCATAGGCATAGCTTCCATCCGGCTCATCATGGCGTGCAAACTATCCATCATGCGGTTTTCGTCATGGCTTTGCAGGCGCAGTTCATCACTATTTTTGTTGCAGGCAGCAAGAATGAATATTATCAATGCGGCAATGGGCATAATTTTTTTCATAACATAGATTTTAGTAAAGAGGGTAAAAACTGTGCCATTACCCAGCTTAACGCGCTCTTTAGTTTAATTACGTCTCCTGCGTTGATAATGAGCAAACAAGTCCCTGCCTTTTTAAAAGTTGGACCCAAATATCCCCAATGCCAGTAGATTTATATGCACATTGTATGTTTTTATGGACGGTATAATACGCGTATTATCCTTACCTATTTTTCCATTTCAGTAGCAGGCTATTGCTGACTACACTTACGCTGCTGAGTGCCATTGCCGCCCCTGCAATCATGGGGTTAAGCAGGAAGCCATTCACAGGATAAAGGATACCTGCGGCTACCGGAATGCCAATTACATTGTAAATAAACGCCCAAAACAAGTTTTGTTTGATAGTGGCTACAGTCTGTTTGGACAAACGTATTGCCTGTGGTATCTTGGTAAGGTCTGAGGAGATGATGGTCATCTTGGCAACATCCATTGCGATATCGCTGCCTTTGCCCATTGCGATACTTATATCGGCTGTTGCCAAAGCGGTGCTGTCATTAATGCCATCGCCTACCATCGCCACTGTTTTACCCTGCTGTTGCAGTTCTTTCACAAAATCGGCTTTGTGCTGTGGCAATACCTCGGCCTTGTAATGCCTGATGCCTGTCTGCTGTGCAATGGATTTTGCGGTAGCTTCATTATCCCCGGTCAGCATATACAGGTCAATGCCCATATCCTGCATTTCTTTGATGGCCTGCACTGATGTGTCTTTAATCTTATCGGCTATGGCAATGACAGCAAGAGCTTGTTTGCTGTTTGCAAACCAGATAACGGTTTTGGACTGTTTGCCCCATTCTTCAGCTTTGTCTTGTAATTCGCCGGCAATGGCAATCTTGTTTTCTGCCAACAGCTTTTTATTACCTACAAAATAGGTTTCGCCGTTGTGATTGGCTTTTGCCCCTTTACCCGTAATACTGTCGAACAGGGACAAAGAGGTAGGCCGTACCCCTTCAAAGTGTTTTGCCACTGCTTCTGCCAATGGATGCTCCGATTGCTTTTCAATGCTCAACAGCACATTTTGGGCAGCATCATCATTATTCAGCCATTGGATGCCGGTCACCTGTGGTTTTCCTTCGGTAATGGTTCCCGTTTTATCCAGTACGATGGCATTTATTTTCTTGGCCAGTTCGAGGCTTTCCGCATCTTTAATGAGGATACCCTTTTCAGCCCCTTTGCCTACACCCACCATGATAGCCGTAGGCGTGGCCAGTCCCAATGCACAGGGACAGGCAATGACAAGTACGGTGACGGCTGCCAGTAATCCCTGTACGATCCCGTTATCGCCACCCAGCACCAGCCATAGCAAAAAGGTCAGGATGGCAATGCCCATGACAACCGGAACAAAAATGCCTGCAATTTTATCTACCAATTTCTGAACGGGCGCTTTGCTTCCCTGAGCATCCTGCACCATTTTGATAATGTGGGCAAGCATGGTCTCTTTACCTACTTTCACTGCTTTAAACTGGAAGCTGCCTTTTTGGTTGATCGTTCCTGCAAACACTTTCTCGTTTTCATTTTTAAGTACCGGGACCGGCTCGCCGCTCAGCATGCTTTCATCCACATACGAACTGCCTGATGTTACCATACCGTCTACAGCAATTTTTTCACCGGGCTTTACCAGTATCACATCACCCGCGTTTACCTCTTCAATGGCGGTCTGCTTTTCTGATCCGTCGGCCTGGATCACCATTACGGTTTTAGGTTGTAAGCCCATCAGTTTTTTAATGGCCGATGATGTATTTCCTTTGGCCTTTTCTTCCAGCAATTTCCCTAACAGGATAAATGCTATGATAACGGCCGCGGCTTCAAAATATACGTGCGCATGCAACCCTCTCTGATGCCAGAAGTCAGCAAACAGCATATTGAATACGCTGAAGATATAGGCGATCCCCGTACTTAACGCCACGAGCGTGTCCATATTGGCGGAACGGTGTCTGGCCTGTTTCCAGGCATGGATGAAGAAATCCCTGCCCAGCCATGCAACAACAGGCGTAGCGAATGCCCACATGATCTGGTTAGCATAAGGTATATCCATGAAGAACATCCCGATCACTACAACAGGTAAAGACAGGATGATTGCCCATACGGTTTTAGTCTTCAGCTTGCTGAAGTTTTGGGCGTGGATGGCTTCCAATGTTTCGTGCTGCCTGGTTTCATCTTCAATCAGTAAATCGTAACCTACGGATTGTACTGCTTTTTGCAACTTTGAAGCGCTGGTCATATTCGGGAGATATTCCACGGTAAGATTCCCGGTTGCAAAGTTGACGGATGCACTGACCACGCCGGGTTGGTATTTTACGATACTTTCAGCGCTTCCCGCACAGGATGCACAGGTCATGCCCAGGACAGGGAACGCTCCTTTAGCAGTGGTAATGTTATACCCGAGATCCTTTACTGCCTTCACCGCTTCGGGTATTGCCTCATGGTCATTTACCATTATGGCGGCCCTGCGGTTGTTCAGCTCTACTTTATGGGTGGTGATCCCCTTGACTTGTGCCAGCCCCTTGTCAACGATGGATGCGCAATGGTCACTCTCTACGTTTTCCAAAGGCAGATAGATGATTTCTTTATTATTATCTGTCGCCATATTTTGCTGCTTTATTGAATAATGCAAATTTGACCATAATGCCAGTGGCTACTATTACGAAATTTTGGAATTGATTTATAAAATTTCAGGGAACAGGATTAACCTGTGCCAGGGATACTGTTCGCTGCCATTCCATTTCATGCGGCCAAAGCAAAAACAGGCTGATCCGCAGGGGAAACAGCCTGTTTGTTTTAACTTCTTCACTGGTTACCAGTTAAAGTTCAGTGGCACGTTTATTTTGAAGCCAAAATTCCTGCCCATAGCAAATACACCCTGCCTGCCGGTAACATTGTTGACCGCCAGATATTTGAAACGGCTCAAATGGTTCTGATAGGCAATGTCGCCAAGATTGTTCCCGGTTACACTCAGGGTAAAAAGGGTTCTGCCTTTGCTCACAAAATCAGCAGCTACATTGACCCCGACCAGCCAATAGCCTGGTGTGGCCGTTTCTGTGTTGTATCCCGTAAAGGCATTGTTCTGTGCAAAATTGTAATCGCTTTCAATGCCTACGTGGAGATTACGGACCACATTGCCCTTGTGCAAAAAGTCACCCCCAAGCGATGTGATCAGGCGTGCGGCAGGCACGAAGGGGATATTATCCGAACCGTCCAGCGCCTGCGCAAATTTACCCCGTGTATAAGAGAAGGTATTTTTAAAATGCAGCCAATCCAGGGGATGCGGGTGGATGGCCAGGCTTAATTCTGCCCCGTACAGGCTTGCTGTCTGCTGGGCGAACCGATACAGGTTCAACTCGTCGCCGCTTTCAGGATCTGTTATCGTAGAGTCGCCACCAGTGCTGTTGGGTACACGCTCCTTGGCAGGGTTGTGTTAAAGTCAACTGCAAAAACATCAACGCGACGCTTATAGTCCACAATATTGCCATCATCCTTAAAATTGTTGTAGGCACCTCCCATATAGGACAATCCTAATTCGCCAATTTTATTGTTACGGGCCGCTATCTTACCGGTGAACAAAGGTTCTCCACTGGCGGTTTCTTCAAACCGATCCGTATTTTCTTTGGAGGCGGGCAGGTAGGTCTTATTCTGTTCGTTATTGATAATGCTTCCGTCAAAACCACCGGAAACGTAAGCCTCGTAACCGAACATCCAGTTACCGCTATATTTTTTACCGTATAACCCAAAGCCTGCGTTACTCCAGGTAGCGGGAAGCATTTGCTCCATCGCAATCGGCCGGTCGGTAAACTCCCACTTAGGACCGTCATGATTCTGGTTAAAACCACCGATAGGATTTACAATGATACCGCTCCTGAGATTCAGCAAGGGATGAAACTCAAAATCCAATGCGGCAAACTCTATATCAAACTCTTTGTCAGCAGGCTCAAACTCGATCTCTGATATAAACTTGATACGTTTTGAAATGCTGGAAGCTATAAAGACCGTAAGCCTCCTAAACTGGAATTGATGGCCGTCACTAACGCCGTCTTCACCCATGTGCTGCCAGTTCGCTTCCATGTAACCGCCTATTGAAACCGGTAATTTGTTGGCTACTAAAAATGGGCGATTGTAAACGGCATCCATATTCATGGTTTTGGTTATCGTGTCTTTAGGGACACGCCGAAACAAACTGGAGTCTACCTGTGCTGATGCTGAAAGCAAACAGCCTACATGAAGCATGAGCAGGATAAGTTTTTTTTTATTGTTCATTTTGCCAAAGAGATTTTGATTTGGTTGTTATCAATAGTAACCGGCAGTGTTCGCAGGTGCTTTGCGGCGGGGCCGTTGCTTACATTTCCCCTGTTGTCAAATTCACTTCCATGTGCAGGGCATTGCAGTTTATCACCGAACACCTGCAACTCTGTGCCCTGGTGCGTACATTGCATCCATAAAGCGGAATAATCGTTATCAGAAAAGCGAAACACGCAAATGGGATACTGGAGCGCGTCATTCTGTATCACCACATATTTTTTTGCGGCAGATTTTTGCGTATTCTTTGTGTCAAAAGCACTGAACGGTATGGTGATATAATCCTGCACAATGTTTCCGGGAATTGTTTTAGAGGCAGCGCAGCTTTCCAGCAGCGAAGCCATTACGGTGCCGCTTATGCAAGCAAATCCGCATTGTTTTATAAATTTTTTTCTGTCCATTTTACAGCGATTTCAAAAATCTGATGAGTGCGTCTTTATCGGCCTGGTTCAGGCTGGTATAATTGGTCCTGGCTTTTGTTGCTTCGCCGCCATGCATTTCAATGGCCTGTTGTATGCTGGTGGCCCGCCCATCGTGCATCAGGTAGAATTTGCCACCCTGCGCATTGGGCGACAGTCCCAATCCCCATAATGGAGGGGTACGCCATTCGTATGATTTTGCCGAGCCTTCCGTATAGCCATCATCCAGGCCCGGCCCCATGTCATGAAGCAACAGATCGGTATAGGGGTGAAATTCTTTGTAGGCTATTGATTCAATAGGCGAAGGCCCCGTTTTTAAGGTGGGTTTATGGCAGCTTGCACAACCAATGGTGGCGAACACCTGCCCGCCCTGAATGACCTGTGGATCATTCTGATCACGCTGGATGGGCGCTTTTAAAGTTTGGAGGTAAAAACCAATATTGTTTAGCTCCTGGGTGGAGATCTCCGGGTCAATTTCTTTCCCGGAATAGACATCTATGGGTCGGTAGAGGGATGCAATGCCCATATCCTGTGAAAATGCATCAGCAGCCTGTGCCAGCAGGTTATAAACGCTGGCTTTTTTACCAAAGCGGCAAATGTATTTGCCACCCTGCGTGATCGCATTGGCGGGCGGGGTAACGAAAGAGGGAATGGTGTACCAGTTTGGCCTGCCGGATATTCCGTCGCCGTCTGCATCATTTGGATCAGCCATTGCAAGTAAGTCAGCATCGGGAACGGCTTCCAGGAAACCCAGGCCGGTTACAGCCGGCGGCGTTAATTTACTAAAGGTGGCTCCGGCGGGTATCTGTTCCGGCTGATAACCGGGAATGGCCCTGTTCTGTAGCTGCGGGCCTCCCTGATCCAGGAAGTGATTACCGGTTTCATCGGTCTGGCCAAAGCGGGTCAGCGTGGTGAATGGATGCCCCTTTCCATCGCCTGCATGGCAACTTCCGCAACTGGTGGCGACAAAAACCGGCCCCAGCCCTTTTTCTACTGTAAAAATTTCGTCATTAAAGGTTTGGTCACCTGAACGAAAACGTTGGCTTTGCTCATAATTGAGTCCTTCTACCGGGCCGTCGAGCAGCGAGTCTTCCTTCGGGGTTGCCGGTTCCATCTTGGAACAAGCCTGAATGACAGCAATAATAGCAGCAAATATGCCAATGGTAATGTAATATTTTTTCATTAGCCTAAAATTAAAAGTTCATTATACAAAAATATAAAGTTAGAATCTTCTAACAAAATTATTTTTGATAGTTCTTACCTTGTTAGAATAACCTAAGTCTTTATGCTACCTTTGCCGATGAATACATATGGAGGATGAATACACATACCGAAGAGAATTACCTGAAAGCCATTTTTAACCTCTCTGCTACCAAAGGAGAGGCGAATGTGAATGAACTGAGCAGGCAACTGGATATAAAAATGCCTACCGTCAACAGCATGATGAAAAAACTGTCGGACAGAGGGCTGATTATTTATGAAAGTTACAAGCCGGTGCGGCTTACCACGAAAGGACAAAAGGAAGCGGCAATGATCATCCGTAAACACCGGCTAACTGAAATGTACCTGGTGGAAAAAATGGGCTTCGGATGGGACGAAGTGCACGATATAGCAGAACAGATAGAACACGTACAATCGCCGGAGTTCTTTGCTAAAATGGATGAACTGCTGGGTTATCCCAAAGTAGATCCGCACGGCTCGCCCATACCGGACCGGAACGGTAAAATGGAATGGACGGAATATCATAAACTCAATGAGTGCAAGCCCGGAGATACCGTCATTTTTAAGGCGGTTACCCACTCCTCAGATGATTTTCTGAAATTCCTCAATACCCGCGAGTTGTTGCTGGAAACGGTGATAAAAGTAATATTCATTGAATCATTTGATGGAACCATAACCGTTGAGTACAATAAAAGAAAACAGGAACTGCTCAGCAATATTGTTTGTGACAAAATACTGGTCAGCCATAAAAAAACCAGGTCGGTCTAAGCTACAGACCGACCCGGGCAAACTGATACCTCCTGCCAAAACAATAAATTACTATAAAAGGGAATAGCGCAGGCGCACCAGCGCCATTAATGGTCATGCATCTTGCTTGCTCCCTTTTTTAGGATAAACTCACTGCTCAGCAGGTAAGCGCCATCGGTCACCACTACTTCTCCGGGTTGCACGCCTGATGTAATTTCAATCCATAGTGCATTTTCACCACCGGTTTGTACCATCCTCGGTTCAAACTTTCCGGCACCGGTTTCTACCCAGACGTGAGCGCCTTTCCCGTCATGAATGACTGCATCCACCGGCAAGGTGACGGCGCGGGATGTATTGGCCCCAGGTAGTTCCACCACGGCCTGCATGCCTGCTCTTAACTGGTTGTGCAGGTTGGGTATATTGCCCCTGATCGTGAGCAATTGGCTGCCTTCCTGTAAGGCCGGTGCGATAAATTCCACCCGCATTTTTTGCGGTTCGTTCTCAAAGCCGCCTACGGTCACATTTACCAGGTCACCCGTTTTTACCAGGCTTGCTTCGGCAGGATACAGATCTGCTTCTACCCAGATGTTATGGTAGCCTTCCAGGCTCATAATGGCGGAACCTTCCGCTACATATTGCCCTTCGGTAACCAACACTTCAGCAACAATACCATCTGCCGGAGCCATATAGGTTAGGTAAGGACTGGTCTTTTTGCTGGTTTTTAATTGTTGTACCTGCGCTTCACTTTGATCATAGAGCAGCAATTTCTGCCGGGAAGCTTCCAGGAGTTGCTGAAATTTTTTGTCTTCCGGAAACTGTGATGCCTGCGCCCCGGCAACCAGGTATTCCTGTTGCAACGCTGCGAGTTGTTCTGAATATATCTTATACAAGGGCTGCCCTTTACGCACGGGAACGCCTGTCTCTTTTACATACAGTGCTTCTATTCTGCCCGCTGTCCGGCTGGATATCATATCCGTTTGTGAGGGGTTTACGGCAAGCCTGCCGTTTAGTTGTTTAAAGGAGGAAAAGGAACCCGTTCTCACGGTATCTGTATGGATGTTTCCCAGCATCTGTTGCGGAACGCTAAGCGTTAAGAAATCACCGGCATTGGTCTTATCAAACGGAACCAGGTCCATTCCGCAAATAGGACAGCTACCAGGCTTGTCGCTTACGATCTGCGGGTGCATGGGGCAGGTATAGGTTTGTTTTTTGGTGGTTTCCGTTTGTGTTTTCGTGTCCTTGTTTTTACACGAACCCAAGCCCAACATGGCGATAGCGGCAAGCAGGAAAACGAAGAGGAGATTTATTTTCTGGTTCATTTTGAATAATTTGATGTCAGTCTGATAAAGCTTTCACTGTCCACCAGGAAACTGGCATTTTTTGCTATCTGCCAATCGCCAATGGAATCTTTTATTTCTATCATGTCATTGATTTTGATACCTGCCTGCACCTGCCTGGGAATAAACACGCCTTTTTCTTTTTTAAATACCACGGCTTTTGTTCCCAGTTGAAGCACGGCATTTTGAGGCAGCCAGTAGGTACCGTCTTTTATTACCTGCATATTGGCAGTGAGTAACTGCCCCGGCTTTAAATCAGTACCGGACAGATACACCCGTGCTACCGTAAAATTTTCGCCATTTTTCTGCGTGGGTTCAATCAGGCCAATGCTGCCGGTTTTTATATCGCCGGGGTTGGCATCGGTATGATACGTCAGTTGTTGACCCCGCTTGATGGTTGCTGCAATGGAAGGGGCAAACGAAAACGCTGCTATCAGGCTATTGCTTTTGTAAATGGTGAAAACCGTTTCTCCGGCACCAACATACTGCCCTTCCCGGATGAGCACCGGCGTTGGATTAATGGCTTGCTGCGCTGCGGTAGTATTTGACGCAGCGGCACCACCGCCCATTGCGCCCATACCATCTGCAGCAGCGGCGGGTGAGGGTGGCATCGCCGTACTGGAGGGCGATGCGTTGGCAGCTACCTTCTTTTCTACGATGTAACCATCGACACTGCTGTACACGGGCACACGGTACAAAGGCTTTCCGGTTTTAATGACCTGGTTGATCTGTGCCGTTTGCATGCCCAACAAATTAAGCCGTTGCTTTGCCCTTTGCAGCAATAAAGCATTATCATCGCTGCTGCTGATGTAAATCAATTCTCTTTGTGCGGCGGCCAGGTCAGGTGAATAAATTTCCATAATGAGCTGCCCTTTGCGTACCGGCTGGTAATTGTACCTGATATACATTTTTTCAATTCTTCCGGCAACACGGCTGGCAATGCTTTCCTGGTGCCTGATATCGTAGGTAACGATGCCCTGCACCGGGACGGAGAACGCCTGGCGGCCGCTGTCCGGACTGATCGTGCTGATACCGGAAACCACCTGTTCGTTCACCGGCTTCAGCAACGGCAAAATGCTGCTATCTACATGCAGCTCATTGGAATGGCTCATGGGTACCAGGTCCATGCCACAGATAGGACATTTACCCGGATGATCCCGCACAATTTCCGGGTGCATGGGGCAGGTATTGGCCGTCGCTTTGTCGTGGCCATGCATTGAATCCGCAGTGGCTGTTCCTGTTTTTTCCTTGCAGGAAAAAAGCAATAGTGAGAACAGCAGCGCTATGAGCATTTTATCTGAATAATTCCTTTTCATAATCGACGATCATTTGATATAATTTTTGTTTTTCGTCCAGCACATCAAGTCGCATCATATTCAGGGCGTCCCAGTTATCCAAAACCACCGTAAGGGTGAGCTTATTTTCCTGGTAGGTGATGAAGCTGGCATCAAAGGTTTTTTGCAATGCCGGTATCACTTTTTCTTCTATGGATTGAATGCGCTGCTGCATCGTTTGAATTTCTGCCTGCATGCCGTACAACATGCCCTGTGTCTCCTGGAGCATGGCAGCACGTTCCTGTTCCATCGCCTGGATATTGGACCGCATGGATTTGATCTCCGACTGATACATTTTTTTTGACCACGGCGCAATAGGAATAGAGACCATGCCCATCACACTAAATGCCTGTGGCATCATAGAAGATAACGGCGACATGTGGTCGTATTGAATGCGAAAGGAGGGCTTCCGTTCCAGCTTCATGGCTTCGATATTGAGCTGCATGGCGTGGATGCTTTCATTCATCCGCAGCACATCTTTTCGCTGGGTGGCAAGGCTGGCCGTGTCATAGAATGCTGTGGCAACAAAGCGTGGTTCATACACCGTATCGATTTGAAGCTCTGCATTGCCCGGACGGTTCATTAAAGCATTCAGATAGGCTTTTGCCTTTGCAATTTCGCTCTGTGGCATAAAGAGCATGTTGCGGTTCTTTTCGATGGAAGCTTCTGCCCGGTAAACAGTGCTTAGCTGCGACTGGTTGTAAGGGTAACGTACCTCTTCAATCTTCTTCATCATCTCCAGCACTTTTTCGTTTTGTTGGATGATCCTGATTTTCTCCAACGCTACCAGCCAGTTAAAATACTGTGATTTTGCCTGTGCTTTCAGCTCATTAAGCGTTACCGCACGATTGGCATTTTCCACATTGCCCTGCGATTGGATATATCTTTTTTTCGCCTGCAATTTTTTGCCGTTCGGAATTTCCTGTTCCAGCCTCAGCATAAGGGAGCCTTTGTCCCTGGCCTCCATTATTTTCTGAAAAGGATAAGGCGTCATAAATGATCCTAAGCCCACCATCGGCGGCATCCAGGCAGTGGCGGCATCGGCGCTGTACTTGTATCCTTCCGCTTTTAACCCGTAGGTTCTGAGCAGGATATTATTGCTGTCTATTTTTTGCAGCACATCGGGCAGGCTCAGCACTTCCTTTTGTTGTGCCAGGGCACTGAAAGGAAGCAGTACGAGCAGCCACAAACATTTTTTAATGGTGAACATCATATACCTCCAGTTTTCCGTATTTTTTTAATTCGTACTCTTTTGCCATTAAGAAGATGAGCGGCGTTACCAGCAGGATGTGAATGGCTGAAGTAAACACACCGCCAATCATTGGCAGCACTACCGGTTTCATCACATCGGTTCCCACGCCGGTGGCCCACAGCACCGGCACCAACCCAAACAGCGAAACACAAACCGTCATGATCTTTGGACGCAGCCTTTTGGCGGCACCCTGAATGACATACTCCCGCAGATCTTCTCTGGTAATGGCTTCGCTGGAATTGCCTTTGCGTTTGATCAATTGATGCATGGCATCGTTGAGGTAGATCACCATGACGATACCGGTTTCCACCGCAATGCCAAATAAGGCGATAAAGCCCACGGCAACCGCTACTGAAAGGTTGACGCCCCAGAAATAGATGATATAGGCTCCGCCGATCAATGCAAACGGAACGGTGATCAGGCTTAAAAACGCTTCACGGATGGAGTGAAAGGCAAAGTACAGGGAGAAGAAGATAATCACCAGCACAATGGGCGCGATCCACATCAGCGTTTGCTGTCCCCTGATCAGACTTTCATACTGCCCGCTCCATTCCAGAAAATAGCCTGCCGGTAAAATGCCTTTTTGCTGATTGAGCTTTTCTATTGCTTCTTTTACCGTGCTGCCCAAATCCCTGTCTCTTACATTGAACAATACAGCGCCCCGCAGCAAGGCGTTTTCGGAGTTGATCATGGGTGGGCCGTCTTCAAATTTTACATCCGCTACGGCGCTCAGCGGCACTTCGCCGAAAGCGGCTGACCGAAGTGGTATGCGTTTAATGTTGTCCACACTGTTGCGGTAATCCTGCGCCAGCCTTACATTAATGCTAAAGCGCTGCCTGCCTTCCACGGTTTGCCCGATGGGCGCACCGCCCAATGCCGTTTCTACGGTTTGGTTCACATCGTCCACGCTCAGACCATAGCGGCCTAAATCTGCCCGGCGTGTGTCAATAGCCAGGTATTTGCCGCCTGTGATCGGTTCTACATACAGATCAGCTATACCGGCCGTGCCTTCGAGCGCTGTTTTTACCCGCTCGGAAACGACGGCAATCGTATCGAGGTTTTGTCCATAGACCTTTACACCCACATCCGTGCGGATACCGGTTGAAAGCATGTTGATGCGGTTGATGATGGGCTGCGTCCAGCCGTTTACCACGCCGGGAATTTGCAGTTTGGCATCCAGTTCGTTAATGATCTTCGCTTTGGTGATGCCTTCCCGCCATTCTTTGTGCGGTTTGAGCATAATGATGGTTTCAATCATGCTGATAGGTGAATTATCCGTGGCGGTACTGGCCCTGCCGGCCTTTCCCAACACCTTGTCCACTTCCGGAACGGATTTAATGATCTTATCCTGCACTTGTAATATCCTTTTCATCTCGGAGTTGGAAACATCCGGTAGCGTAACAGGCATGAACAGAATGCTTTGTTCATCCAGCGGCGGCATAAACTCCGTGCCTAAACTTCTGAGCAGGGGAATGGATACCAGCAATGCCAGGATATTGATGGCAAGGGTGGTCTTTCGCCACTTCATCACCCACTGGATCACCGGGGTATAGATCCGCTCCAGAAAACGGTTTACCGGATTAGCACTGTCGGGGCGGAACTTTCCTTTCATGAAGAAGGAGATCAGCACCGGCGCAAGGGTTAATACCAATAGCGCATCCACTATGAGTATAAAGGTTTTGGTGTAGGCCATCGGGTGAAACATTTTCCCTTCCTGCCCGGTGAGTAAAAACACCGGAAGAAAAGAAGTAATGATGATAACCGTGGCAAAGAAGACACCCCTGGATACCTGCTTGCTGGATTTTTCAATAATGGATATCCGCTCTTCCTCGGTGATCCATTTTTCTTTTGCTTTTTTATTTTTTTTGTGCCAGATCATAATTGAGGATTGTTTTTTTGTTCTTGTTGCCAATGGGTATAACGGTCTGCCAGGTGCTTATAAGCATTTTCGCTCATCACAATGCCATTATCCACGATTACCCCGATGGCCAATGCGATACCGGTAAGCGACATGATATTAGAGGATATACCAAAAGCGTTGAGCAGGATGAAGCTGATGGCAATGGTGACGGGAATTTGAATAATAATGCTCAGCGCACTGCGCCAGTGAAACAGAAAGATGATAACGATCAGTGAGACCGCTATGATCTCTTCGATAAGTGTGCCTTTGACGGAGGAAATGGATTGCTTTATTAGTTGCCCACGGTCATAGACAATATCAAATTTTACCCCATCGGGAAAGCCTTTGGCTACTTCCTGCATTTTGGCCTTCACGTTTTCAATTACCTCCGCGGCATTTTCGCCATAGCGCATGACCACAATGCCGCCGACCCGTTCTCCTTCGCCATTCTGGTCAAAGATCCCTAACCTTGTTTCACCGGAAGTTTGCACACTGGCTATGTCCGATACTTTAACGGCAATACCGTTACTGCTTTTTACGGCAATGTTTTGGATTTCCCCGATGGACTGTAAATAACCGGAGGTCTTGATCACATAGCCGATATCACTTAACTCAAACTTGCTGCCGCCGGTCTCGTTGTTATTGGCACGAACGGCGCTGATGACATCGCTTACAGCAAGTTTATAGTATAAAAGCTTGTTGGGGTCGAGCGTGATCTGATACTGCTTTTGGAACCCGCCAAAGGAAGCGATCTCGCTTACGCCTCTTACATTTTGCAGCGCGAACTTGATATACCAGTCCTGCAAAGCCCTTTGTTCACCGAGATCCATGCCTGGCGCATCCAGTGTGTACCACAGGACATGGCCAACGCCGGTACCATCAGGGCCTAACTGCGGGCTGACGCCTGGCGGCAGGTTGCGGGAAATGGTGCTAAGCCGTTCCAGCACCCGTTCCCTTGCCCAATAAATGTCTACGTTGTCTTCAAAAATGATGTAAATAAAGCTCATGCCGAACATGGACGTGCCCCGCACGTACTTGATCTTGGGAAGGCCCTGTAAGTTGGTCACCAGCGGGTAAGTCACCTGGTCTTCGATCAGCTGCGGTCCCCGTCCCATCCATTCGCTGAAAACAATGACCTGGTTTTCGGAAAGGTCGGGAATGGCATCTATGGGGTTGTTTTTTACAGCAAAAACGCCCCACGCAAAAAAAGCTGCCGCCAGTACCAACACGATGAAACGGTTGCGCAGCGACCATTCTATAATACGATGTACCATAAATGATAAATAAGGAACAATAAGTAATGCTGATGGGTGATCAGCGGTGGATAGAAATGCCTTTAGCCCAACAGCATGCTGTCAGGCTCGAAATGTGGAGCGGAGTTTAAATACGGAAAACGCAGTTGCGCTTGTAGATCGGGATTCCGGTGCTGTGGGGCGGTGCGTTAGTGGTGGGATTTTCCTCGGTAATGGAAGAAAAGGTGATAGCTGGAATGTCAATGAAAGAAACAGGCAAGGCTACCGCCATCAACCATAATCCCTGGAAAGCCGTTTCTGTTATACTGTGATCATTGGTAACTTTGAGCTGCTTGTGCTCATCCTTGCAGCAGCCCTTTTCCACCATTTTGCCCTTGTCGCTGCCGCAAACCGGACAGTTTTCTTCCTCGTTGCCTGATACACTCCATTCTACCATCTTGCCCATGCAATAATGCAAATGCAGGATAGCCCCTGAAGTAGAGGCGAAGTAAGTAAAGGCTAATATGACAAGGAAAATCTTTTTCATTTTGTCGCTACAAATATATAAACATTTTTTTTGAGAATGTAGCTTAATAATTTTTTGGCCCGATGATACATGATAAGATAATTGGATTTGGCGTGCTATATGGCAAAGCATCCAAGTCAGGTGAGCAACACAAAACGGCTGTTGCCGTATCTGCTATCATCAAAAGTTGGTTGTATCAATTAAACTTCTGACGAAATGCTAAAGGCGACATGTCGGTTTTCTTCTTAAAAAGCTTATTGAAGGATTGGGGATACTCAAACCCCAAAAGGTAGGCAATCTCAGCTACTGACAAATTACTTGTTAGCAGGTATTCTTTCGCTTTTTCAATCAGCCTTTCATGTATATGCTGTTGTGCGCTTATCCCTGTCAGCGTTCGCAACATATCGCTAAGATAATGTGCTGATAAATTTAATTCCCCGGCAAAGTATTCAACGGTGGGCAAGCCTTTTGTTACTGGTTCTTTATTATCAAAATAATCATTCAGCAATAGCTCTATCTTTGTCAGCAGGTCATGGTTGACGGCTTTTCTTGTCAGAAATTGCCTTTCATAAAAACGGTTGCAATAGTTAAGCAGTAAGTCAATCTGAGAAAGAATGATATCTTGCGTATGGCGGTCAATAAACTGATATTCCGTTTTAATCTTTTCAAAGATCTCCATGACATTTCTTTCTTCCCGCTCCGAAAGATGCAACGCTTCGTTGACGGCATAAGAAAAAAATCCATAATTTTTTATCAACGTGTTCAGCGGATGCCGCGTTAAAAAATCAGGATGGAATATCAGGATATAGCCATTCCCACAATCGTTTCTGAAACGATCCATTTCGTCCGACGCAACAGCCTGTACCTGTTTTGGCGCAGTGAAGCTCATGGTTCCTTTATCAAAATCATAATACTGTTGCCCGTATTTTACCTTTGCAGCCACCTCTTTTTTGAACGAAACACTGTAAAAATTGACTGCAAATTGTTCCCATACTTCATTTTCAGCGGGAACGATGTCGGTGATGCGGATCACACTGACCAAAGGATGCAGCGGTTCCGGCAAAGACAACAGGCGATGGAATTGTGATATGGAATTGATGATATGCACCCTGATTTTCTTTTTTCTAAAATTAAAAAAAACTGTCCGCAACTGGACGGTCGTTTTATGGAATTAGGCCAGAAACATATTCCCGATTTCTTTCCTTGAAGCCTCGTTGCCTATTTCCAGCCGCCTGGCATACAGGGCCTTTGCATCTTCACCAGCTACATAACGGACCTGGTCTTTCTCATCGGTGGCAGCTTCGTACACCACTTCTGCAATCTGGTCAGCGGTAGAGGCCGTTTTTAATCCTGCCGACATGCCGTTAGCCACTTTGTTTTCCAGTTCCTGGTATTCCGGCAGGGAGTTAGCATCCAGCGATCTGTCCATAAAGTCTGTTATAATACCACCTGGCGCTATGGTTTTGATACCGATATTAAAAGCAGCCAGTTCAAAGGACATACTTTCACTCCATCCCTCCAGTGCCCATTTCGTGGCATGATACAGGGAGCTTAGCGGAAATGTATAAATGCAGCCGATGGATGTGGTCGTAATGAAAAGCCCTGCCTTTCGCTGGCGGAAATAGGGTATAAATGCCTGCGTCACACGTATCGCTCCCAAAAGATTTGTATCGATCTGCCGAACGATCTTGTCATCGCTGAGTGCTTCCAAAGCACCGCTGAGGGCATAGCCTGCATTGTTAAAAACCACGTCCACATCACCTAAAGCAAGGGCCTTATCCACTGTTGAGCTGATCTGAGCCACATCTGTTATGTCGAGTGGTAATACGGATACGTTGTCAAGTTTCGTCAGCTCAGTTTCTTTTTCCGGGTTGCGCATGGTTGCGATAACCTTCCAGCCTTTTGACTGAAACAACCTGGCAGTGGCTTTTCCTAATCCTGCGGATGCTCCTGTGATGAAAATTGTCTTTTGCATAATGTACTGTTTAAGTTTTACCCTGCAAAATTGCCATCAAATCAGGACTTGCATGTGTCCAAACTGCTTTTAGTTGTATCCAAATCGTTTGACATGTAAATTTTTGATTTAACCGGCCCGGCAGGATGGTTGGAGCGTTTTACCAATAAACCACAGTGACACAACGGTACAGGCATTATTCAGGAACTGACTTTAAGCGTTACGTAACTGATACGGTGGTTTGCGTTTATCTTCCCTGATTTGTTTACAATGACTGGGTGTAGAGCAGGCTTACCTGGTTGCCACGTTTCTTGCAATTTTTTCCATGATCAGGTGGCTGTCGCCAAATTTGCAGAGCGCGTCGCAATGTTGGCGCAAATCGGAAAAAAGAATATACTTGATCATTACCTTGTTCTGTTTTATGGCCGGCCGTGACAATTGCCCCACCACATCTTTTTCTCTTTTATCGGGTACGATCAGATAAAATACTTCGTCATCATCGGCGATCGTGTAACTCAAATCTGTAAGCCGTAAGATACCGGAATAGATGCTGGTACTTTTTTCCACCTCAAAGGCAGCAATGACATTATTGGTTGCTTTTTGAAACCATAATACATCAATCAGTTTTACGGTATTCAATGTTTCCCGGTCTAAATCAATCTCCGGAAATGCCTGCAAACAAATAAAAGAAAAATTGTTGCCGCAATGTGATTTGGAGCGGTCATTGGAAGCTGCAATGACATCATACCCCAAAGCGTGACCAATTTTTAGTAAGTGATACTGCATTTCTGTATGCAGATCCTCTTCCTGTTTTTCATGTTCTACTTCTTCTCGTCTTTTTTCAATCAGCTTTTCCAATTTCTTTCTCTCTGGTTCTGACAAATATTCATCTGTACCCAATATGATTTTTTGGGTGCCTATTTCAAAAAGCAATCCTGCAATCGCTCCCAAATCCAGCGAAAGTTCCGAGCGGTATTGCTTATTGGTATCGATCAACACTTCCCGCAGCGCCAGGTACTCGCTCCAACTTCCTAATTTCTTCCTGTCTTTGAACAGATAATTGAATCCATTCAGGATGGCTGTATTAAAGGGTGGTACAATGGTGGGATGCAGGAAATAAAGAATGTTCGATACGGCAGGCCCCAGTCCTTTTATCTTGTAGCTGTCCAGCCGGATAATTTCTTTAATGATTTGCGCCTCTGCTTTTGCATTCAGGCAATTTTCAAGGAACTGGCCAAAGTGCTGCTTATTTGTTTCATTTTCGTAAATGTCGGGGATTCTCAGCTTGGGCTTCCAATAGAAGGGGTGCGCAGCTCCCTCAAACACCTGCTTTTGTTCGGTTATACAGGTGAGCACAAATTCAAGAGAAGATCCTTTAAAATCATTTCCGAATTTCTTGTTTTTAATATCATCCACTATCTGCTGTACGCCTCTGCGGATGGAGCGGAATGCTTTCAAACGTTCTTCGTTATTAGTAAACCAGGTATTATAAACTGATTCCCTGTCAGCTTTATACTGTTGGATGATTGAATGAAGATGGCTATTCATCTTTGATGGCTTTAATGAGTTTTACGGTACCGAACAGGGTATTAAAATAGCGTGTTTCTTCCACATTTTTACATCCAGCTTTTTCGATATAGCCAGGTAACAGATCCTGCAAAACAATCCTTTTATTGGCGGTGGAGATAGGAGAAAAACATGGGAAGAAACACCAGTCCATCTTTTGCTTTTGTCATTTGCGGAAGGCCGCTACTTCGTAACACCAATTTGTTTTACCCTATAAAATTAGACTTTATCCAACGGTTTCCGCTTTTCTTCCCTGATTTGTCTGAAATGGCTTGGCGTAAGACCGGTAACTTTTTTGAATTGGTTGCTCAGATAGGCAACACTGGAGTAATTCATACGCAAAGCAATTTCACTTAATGAAAGCTCGTCGTACACCAGTAATTCTTTAACCTTCTCAATTTTTTGAGCGATAAAGTATTTTTCAATAGTGATACCTTCCACTTCCGAAAACAGATTGGACAGGTAATTGTAATCATGATGCAACGCTTTGCTTAATAAATCGGATAAATTGGTTTTTTCATCATGGTCGCTATGATGTACCATGTTTATGATCACCGTTTTTATTTTTTCAATGATTCGTCCCTTCTTACTGTCTATAGGTTCAAACCCCAGGTCAAGTAAAGCTTGATGAAGCTGCTCCTTTTGATCGGCCGTAAGTTCCTTTTCAAGGGTCACTTCTCCCAACGTGATTTTTTGGGCATTTATGCCAATTTTCTTTAACTCACCGGCTACGACCAGTACACAGCGGTCGCAAACCATGTTCTTGATAAATAAGGTAACCATACTAAAGGGTTCATTTACAGACATTGAATTTGTTACGATTATCCTTGCCAAAGTTACGAAAGGAAAATCTTGTTTAGGGAAGCAGCCATTAGTGCTGTTACATCCAGTGCATTGGAGGCATGCGCAATAGTATTACAGGTAATAATGCTGTCTACTCCGGCATTTTGGAGTTCCTCATAAGCGTTACCGGCAAAAACGGCATGTACACCAATACAGACCGGCGGCTTCATTCCTGCTTTTTTCAGGTGATTCACCGTTTCTATCATGGTACGTGCAGTGGAAATGATATCATCCACCAATACCGGGGTGTGATCCTTGTATTTTTCAACCTGCGGAACGGTTACATTTACTTCCGTATCGCCCTTTCTTACTTTTTCCAGCACTATGTAAGGAGCATTGGCATCTTTAGCTACCTGCGAAACCCATTGCTCGCTTTCACTATCAGGCCCTATCAACAGGGGATTGCCGATATGATCGCGGATATAATCCGAAATAAGAGTTGATGCGTGCAGTACCATGCAGGGAACCGAATAAATTTCGGCCATTGAAGTTCTGCGGTGTAAATGCGGATCAATCGTAAAAAGTCTTTCTGCAAAACCGGAAATCAGTTTGGCAAAATATGCAGAGGTTATTCCCTCCCCTGGATGGAAGACCTTATCCTGCCGCATGTAGGCAAGATACGGGGCTACAATACAGGTGCATTTTGCGCCCAGCGATTTTAGCGTATGAGAAAGAAAATATAATGGCAGCAATTTGCCATCAGGGTGATCAAGCGTACAGACCAAGATCACCTCCCTGCCATTTACATCGGTCAATACGCGGACGTATGTTTCCCCATCAGGGAAATTGCGTATGGTGGTTTCCCCGGTATCAGCTTCTAAAGCTGTAGCAAGTTGCTGTGCAAATGTTTCGTTTCCCGGTAGGGCAAATACAATGGGTTTCATTGACTCAATAGTTTTAAAAAAATAAAGATCATTTTCTATAACAGTATGCTTTGCTGGCAGCAGTTCAGGTTAACCGCTGTGTTACTGAGCGCCCCAACCGCCGTCAACGGTCATAGCGTTGCCGGTCACAAAGGAAGCGGCATCAGCACACAGCCAGATAGCGGCCTCGGCCACTTCTTCCGGCTGTCCCATTCTGCCTATCGGTTCCATGCTCTCAAACTGCTTCACGGTTTCCTGATCCGCTCCGGTAAAACGGTCGATCATCGGGGTTTGAATAACTCCCGGACAAACTGCATTTACCCGGATACCTGATTTGGCATATTCCAGCGCAGCAGTTCTGGTCAGACCGAGTACGCCGTGTTTACTTGCCACGTAAGCGGGAGATCCGGGGAATCCGCCCAGCCCGGCGATGGAAGCATTGTTCACGATAGCGCCTTTTCCCTGCTTCAGCATTTCCTGTATCTCATATTTCATGCAAAGCCAGACACCTTTCAGGTTGATCCCAATGGTTTTTTCCCAGTTCTCTTCCGTGCATTCATGGGTGATGGCAGTAACCCCTTCAATACCGGCATTGTTGAAAGCATAATCCAGGCGGCCAAAGGATTTAATTGTTGTAGCCACCATTTCCCTGACCTCTTCGGTGCTGGATACGTCGCATTTTACAAACAGGGCTTCACCTCCTTAAGCCTGAATAAGATGGAGTGTTTCAGTATCTTCCACCCAGTCGGCAATAACTACTTTGGCTCCCCGTTTGGCAAAACCTATGGCGGCTGACCTGCCAATGCCAAAGCTTCCCCCGGTCACTATGGCTACTTTATCTTTAAATGTTGTTTCCATTGTTTTGATTTTTTTATTCGATAGTAATGATGTTATCTGTTTTTAAATAAGTAAGGGCGTACTCCAGTTCTCCTTTTGTATGGGCGTACAGGGTAAACAGCGTGTCGCCCACGCTCACCTGTTTGCCGAGGGGCGCATTGAACAGGATGCCGGCTGAGGCCGACTGCGGCGCTCCTGCCAGCTTCGCTACCCGCGCCAGTTTACGATTGTCTATTGCGGTAACAACGCCCTCCTTGTCCGAGCAGACTTCAAAATGGTAGGGTGCAAATGCAGGTTCCCTGAAACCGCCCTGACTTTGACAAATGGCCTGGAATTTTGCCCAGGCACTTCCGGTTTCAAGAATGCTTCTGGCCATATTGTTACCGGTTCCAGGTGCATATTCGCCCGATAATTCCAGGAGCGCACCTGCAAGCGTAATAGCCCTTTCCTTCAAATCCGTTGGAGCCGTTTTCTCGTTGCGCAAAACAGCCAGCACATCCATTGCCTCCAATGCAGGACCAATACCTCTTCCTACCGGCTGTTGTCCATCGGTGATAATGACCTGTAATTGCAGGCCAATGGCCTGTGCCACCGATTCAAAATCATGTTGCAGTTGGAGGGCGATTTCATGCGTGCGTACTTTGGCTGTTTTACCGACCGGGAGATCTATGACCACGTGCGTGGCACCGGCTGCCGATTTTTTTGACAGTACGGAGGCAATCATCTGCCCCTGGCTGTCTACGTCCAGCGATTTCTCCACTGAAATCAATATGTCATCTGCGGGGCTTAGTTTTACAGCACCGCCCCACACAATACAGCCATTTTCTATTTCAACCACTTTTTTGATCTCATCCATATCCAGGTCAACCGGTGCTATCACTTCCATCGTGTCGGCAGTTCCTGCGGGGGAAGTAATGGCCCTTGATGAGGTTTTTGGAATCGTCAGCCCGGCTGCGGCAACAATGCTGACAACAATAGGTGTGGTACGGTTACCGGGCAGTCCGCCCACGCAGTGCTTGTCCAGTACCACGGATTTTTCCCAGGAGATACTTTGTCCTGCATTGATCATCGCCTTTGTAAGCCCGATGATCTCAGGTACTGAAAGGTTATCGTCAGAACAGGCTGAAATAAACGCAGCCAGTTCAATGTTAGAATATTTCCCTGCAACGATATCCTTCATGATCTCGTTGAACTGTTGCTCCGTCAGTTGATCGTGATACATTTTTGCCCGTACATAGCTCAGGGAATTGATGTTCTCCAGGTGGGAGAACGTGAGGCAGTCCCCATCAACAACGTCCAGCCTTTTCATGGCTTCCATTGACAATGCCGCTTCATCCACGCCAAGCAGATCTGAGTGAACCACGTTGAGGGTTGCTACAATGGTTTTTTCATGGTGGTGTATCACTATGCGGGTGAGTGCTGTAAAGCCTTCTGATTGGCATATGTGGCAATCAGCACGCATGTAGACAATGTTCTCCCGGTACGTATCAATACCGATAGATTTAACCCTTAACGTGTTGTAGGAATGATGATGTTCCATTTATTCATTGATTGTTATGGTGTCATTTAATGCGGGTATTTCGCACGCCCATCCGTAAACCTCTTTCACTTTATCCCTGAGCGCCTTTGCAGACGTCGGCTCTCCATGTACGATAAATATCTTTTCCGGCTGTTGCTTCAGCTCTTGCAGCCACTCAATGAGTTCCTGCTGATCAGCATGGCCGGATAAGCCTTCGATGTTTTCTATGGCTGCGCGGACCGCGAAATATTTGCCATACAACTTAACTTCCTTTGCACCCTCCAGTAAAGCGCGGCCCCGTGTTCCCTCTGCCTGGTAGCCCACCAGCAGTACCGTGGCGTTCGTATCGCCCAGGTACTTTGCAAAGTAGCTCAATACCCGTCCGCCGGTTGCCATACCACTTCCTGCGATCACGATTTTCGGCTGCTTGCTGTTTATCAGTGCAGTTGTTTCTTCCAGCGTTGTTATACGCCGGATCGTATCGCACATCTGCGAACATTCATCGACAGACAGCTTATGCCAGGTGCCATTTTTGTGAAATACCTCCAGTACATTTTTCCCCATCGGGCTATCCATGTAAATCGGTATATCGGGCAATCTGCCTTTTTGTTTCAACTGCCAGAACAGGTACATCAGCAACTGTGTGCGCTCAACCGCAAAACTTGGTATGACGATGGTGCCTTTTTTTAATGCAGCCCGAATGATAATGCGTTCTAAAATATCCATTGCCGGTTCCTTCGGGTGGAGCCGGTCACCATAGGTCGATTCGATAAACAGGATATCCGCCTTCTCAGGTTTTTCCGGTGGGAAAAGCAGTGGATCTTGTTTGCGGCCGATATCGCCTGAAAACACAATCGTTTTCTCCCCGATCCGCAGCTCGATAAAGGTTGCTCCCAGGATATGTCCATTATACCTGAACCTGTAACTGATCTGTTCGCCAAACGGCACCCACTGGTTCAATGGCGCGGTCTGAAAAAGCGGCAGTGTACGGTCCACATCCTGCAGCCCGTAAAGCGGAACAGCGGGGCTATGCTTAGTGTATTTATGCTTATTAGCCCGCAAAGCATCCTCTTCCTGGATTTTTGCGCTGTCCTTTAAAATAATTTCCGCAATCTGGAGTGTAGGGGCCGTAGCGATGATCTTACCGGAAAAACCTTCCTTTACAAGACGCGGGAGGAAACCGGTATGATCTAAATGTCCATGCGTCAGTAAAACGATATCAATATCTTTAGCAGGAAAAGAGAGCGGTTGCCAGTTAAGCAGCCGGAGTTCCTTTATTCCCTGGAACATGCCGCAATCCACCAGTATGTTTTTGCCATAAGCGGAAACAAGGTGCCTGGAGCCGGTTACTGTTTGCGCAGCACCTAAAAATTGTATTTTTAAACCTGATTTTTCCATATCTGTTGTATTAGTATCTATATGATTTTTCAAGCGCTTGACACAGTGCAGCACATTCTTCCAACACCTTTTGCAACCTGGGAGGTCTTACGCCGATGCTTTCCAAAATACCCTCACCATGATGCAGGGCCTTGCATAAAACAATCTTCCTGTTGAGCAGCGCTTGCTTTTCCTTTCCGGTGAGCGTGGTAAGACTTGTTACGGGATGGAGTCCAGACAGGTTGATCCAGTCTTTTATGCCGTTATTTTTAGGATAATCCCAACTGACCAGGTTCAGGTTCATACACCTGCCATACTGTGCGGCATCGTCTGAGAAACGGGTGTTGGTAACCACCCAGCCCTGATGGATCTTCTTGTCATGCCCGTCGATCTGTTTCCATTGGCGCTCCACATCCAGGAACCGGGATTGTATGTACAAGGGAATCTTGACATCGCATATATAACCCTGTTGATTATGAAACTTGCACTCGATCATAAAGTGCTGGTCATCCTTTTCAGCTATAACATCTATTTCGTGCTTCACACAATGCCCCTGTATGGTTACGCCAACTTCAGTTTTATACCCTTTGTATGTCAGTAATTCAGCTACAAACTGCTCAAAGGGGAAACCCGAAGGTCCCAATTCCATCAGGGCACGCTTCAGTTTATACCTTGCAGCCATTGGACGCGACCTGTCTTTCAATAACCGGAAAGCTTTCCTGTAAATTTCCTTAGTAGACATATTATCTACCAGCCTGTTCACAATTTCATTGGCAATATCCTCAGCCTGCTGGCTGCTGGCTCCTGAGCGGAGCAGCGACTGTTTCAATTTGTTCTTATTGAAGGGCACCCTGATACCCGATGCCTTTGTCACCTTTATAGTGCTGTTGTTGTCCCACATGTGCTATTGAGTTTTTGCTGTTGTCTTTAAGGTTGTTTACAACTTGTTATCCGTTCACAGCTCATATAATCCAGCGGCTTCTTTTTAAAGCCTGGTTGATAATGAGTGAAAGGAAGGAGAACACAATGACGATTGACCAATCCTGCCATCCGTAAATTGAAACTTCAAGGACTTTTCTCAACGGAACAACGAAGTAAGAGAGCAACGCTATAACTATACAACCCAGTACCGCATACCATACATACCTGTTGCGGAACACTTCTGATTTATAAAATGCAACGCCCTTTTCAAATGACATATTAAAGACGTGGAGTATCTGCGAAAAAATAAGGGTATAGAAAAGCATATTGTTACACAGCTCACCGTTCCATCCTTCCTGCTTGTGCAGCCACTCGTGACTGGTAAGTACCGCACCGATGGTGGTAATGGAGATCACCGTAGAATAGGCAAAAATGGCTGTCCATCTTTTTTTATCAATGATCAGCGTACCGGCCGAATAAGGTTTTCGCTGCATGATATGCGCAGGGGCTTCGGTGACACCCAGGGCAAGCGCTGGCAATACATCTGTTACAAGATTGATGAAAAGTATCTGGAGCGGGAAAAGCTGAAAATGCAAATTCAGAATGGATGCAGTGGCAATGATCAGCAGTTCACTGAGATTACAGGAAAGCAGGTAGATCACAAATTTCCTGATATTATCGAAAATTACCCGTCCCTGTTTGATGGCCAGAACGATGGATGAGAAGGCATCATCTTTCAGGACCATATCTGCTACTTCCTGCGCTACCTGCGTACCCCTTTGTCCCATTGCAATACCGATATCTGCCTTCTTCAGGGCCGGAGCGTCATTCACGCCGTCGCCGGTCATCCCTACTACCATTTTATTTGCCTGGAACAGGGTCACCAGGTCCAGCTTGTGTTCCGGAGATACACGCGCAAATACAGGGGATTGCAGCCACTTTTGCTTGTCCTCCGGCGTCAGTTGATCGTAGGGCTTCATGGTGTTCCCGTGAACTACCTCATCGCTTTCTTCTGCCAGCCCCAATTGCATGGCAATGTTCTTAGCGGTGGCCGGGTGGTCTCCGGTGATCATCACTACTTTTATGCCTGCTGATCTGCATTCCTGAATGGCCGCACGTACCTCGGGGCGGGGCGGATCTAAAAAGCCGACCACGCCTACCAATGTAAGATGATGCAAGAAATCTTCCTCTTCCGCATCAGCGCTTCTAAAAGCAAAAGCAAGCATTCTTAACCCGGATTGCGCGTGCTTTTCGGCATTGGATAGCCATGTTGTTTTTCTTTCTTCAGTCAGTGCAACAACATCGCTTCCTTCCAGTACGGATGAACAGCAGGATAATAGTTCTTCCACTGCTCCTTTTGCGGCTACATAATAGTCACTGTCTTTGTGGTGTAGGGTAGCCATGACCTTCGTATCGGAAGAAAAAGGCACTTCATTTATTTTTGAAAAAGCCCGCTGGTATTCATCCGGTTTAACGGGTGAACAGTAGACCATTTTGAGTAGTCCCACTTCCAGCGGGTCACCCGATTCTTTGGCCGAGGTAGCATCATACTGATACGTTGCGGTGTTACACAGGGCGGCAATCCGGTGCAAATGCCCATAGGCCGGGTAATGGGGCAACTGATCATTATCCTTAAAGCGTATCACACAGCCTGCAACGTCCACTTCTATGCGGGAGTTGCCATCCTTAAATTCAATGTAGGCGGCTTCAATTTTGTTCTGTGTAAGTGTACCGGTTTTATCGGTGCAGATCACGTTGGTACCACCCAGGGTTTCCACCGATGACAACTTCTTTACGATGACCTGGTGCCTGGCCATCCGTAACATGCCGAATGCCAGCGCTAACGTGGAAACGATGGGCAGCCCTTCAGGAATTGCGGCAACGGCAAGTGCAATGGATGTTTCCAGCATCTGTACAAAATCCTTCCCGTTTAATATCCCGGCAGTAAATATGGCAACCAAAAGCCCTACGGTGATCCATAGCAGGTTCTTACTGAGTTTCTGTATTTTCTTTTCAAGCGGTGTAGCCGATTGCTGCGCCTGTTGCACCATGCGGGCAACGGTTCCCAATTCGGTGGCCATGCCAGTGCGCACCACAACGGCAAAACCATTTCCTTTTGTTACAAAAGTGCCTTTGTACAACATATTGTCCCGTTCGGCCAGGGGAACTGTTTCCAGCAATTGGCCGGTCTGTTTTTCCACCGGCAAGGACTCGCCGGTAAGTGCGGATTCATCCGATTGTAACTGAGCCGAACTGATCAGCCTGGCATCTGCTGTAACCATGTCTCCGCCTTCCACAAATAAAATATCACCCGGTACCAGCTCCTCGGAAGATATGGCACCAAGCGTCCCATCACGCAGCACGCGGGCCGGTACGGTGGTTAGTTTTTTTAAGGCTTCCATTGAGCGTTCTGCCTGAAACTCCATCAAAAATCCGATGACGGCATTGATCACGATCACGGCGATGATGGCAATCCCATCGAGCCATTCCTGGAAGAAAAATGACAGCCCTGCAGCAATGGCCAATAACAGCACAAACGGGCTGATAAACTGGTTGACCAGGATCATGAGCGGGCTTACTTTTTTCCCCGATTCAATCCTGTTATAGCCCGCAATGGAAAGCCTGCGTTCGGCTTCCGCCGCAGGAAGCCCGGCTTCCTGCGTGGTATCCAGTTCATTCAGGATGGTTGAGCGGTCAACTGACCAGGGTTTGCTCACCTTATTAAATTCTTGTAGTAACATATCTTATTTATTAAGTCAAAGCAGTATTACTGACGTGCTCGGTTTTAGTGACTGTTTACAAATTATCCGCACCTGTCTGTCTCAAGTTTTCTTTGGCAATGAAGTCCAGGGCTGACGCAACACTTTCTTTTTGTTGTTGGCGCTTTGGAGACGCTGTTACATCTTCATTCCCTCCATGCCGGTGCCCTTCTTCAGCACCAATGCGCTGTTTAACAGGTAAGCGCCACTGGTTACCACCAGTTCGCCCTCCTTGAGGCCACCGGTCACCTCCACTTCCTTTTTATTCTGAATGCCTAATTGAATGACCCGGTTTTCATACATGCCATCGCCTTTTTTCACCCATGCCGTTACCATGTTGCCGACCAGGATGGCAGACTTGGGAATGACCATCGTATATTTTTGATTCCGTTTAATGTTGACGTATGCCATCATACCCGGCTTTAGCGAAGCGCTTTTGTTACCGATCAGAAACCTTACAAGGCTGATCTTTTGATCTGGTTCCACGGAAGGATTATCGAACACCGGCGTAACGGAAAATACCTGATTGGGATAGGCATCAAAATCCGCAGTAATGACGGGCTGTTCCGTTAACCACCTGAGTTCACCGGTGTACATCTGGGCTTCGATCCATAATCGTGACAGGTCTGCCAACCGGAAAAGCGGGGTTCCGATCTCCACATACTGACCCTCGCTTACAGAAAGGTCAACCAGCGTGCCCCCGACAGGGCTATGGATGGTAATCAAAGGGGAGGCTTCGCCGCTTTGTTCGATCTGTGTGATCTGCTCCCTCGATAATCCCCACAACAGTAATTTTTTTCTCGCCGCTTCCACCAGTTGCGCCATTACCTGCTTCATATCGGCGAGTTGCACCTCCTGCCGCAGTACATTGAGCAATTCATTTTCATCAGACAATAACTCTTCACTGTAGATGGCATATAAGGGCATACCCTTGCTGATGTTTTCCTGCGGATTGCGGACAAATAATTTTTCGAGCCTTCCCCTGATGCGTGATGTAATAACACTTACGTTACGTTCGTCAATGCTGGTAGTGCCTACCAGCGTGGTATATTCCGAAATAGCCTGCCTCTTAACCATGTCCACCGCAATGTTGGCATACTGTTCGTCCCGTTTTGAAAGCGTCACCATCTCCATTTGTTCCCCGGCCGGTCCGTCCGCGCCATGTTGGCTATGTTCCGGCTTTTGTGCATCCCTATCCTTTCCGATGCATGAAGCAATGGAAACAATGAGCGGTAGTGCAGTAATGATCATCCATATTTTCTTGTTCATACCTACAGCATTAATATTTGATAATTGTCTCCCCGTCTGCGAGGTAAGCAGCATCCCTGGCTATCCATTCTCCTTTTTGCAGTCCTTGCAGTATTTCGACCCGTTCGTTATCCCGGTGACCGATCCGTACCACCCTTGACTGGAAGATGTTGCTTCCGTCCTTTGTGACACCGGCCCGCACCCACACAATGGCTACTTTTCCAAGATAAAAGACACTGCCTGCCGGAACCGTAAGGGAACTGGCTGTTACGGATGCCGTGGCTGTGATCAGGGAATTTTGTTTAAGTATCCCCGAGGTATTGGGTAAATACACTCTTGCCTGGCTGAATTTTTGCCCGCCCTGATACACCAGCTCCAGGAATTGAACAGGGGTTGTAAAGGTCTTTTCCGGCATCAGCTCATTGGTAATGGACAGCGGTTGGCCTTTGCGGATATATTTTTCATTCTCTTTGGTAAATGCCACTATGCCCCATGCTTCCCTGAAATCATTGATCCAAAAAAGGGTCTGGTCTTTACTCACGTACATCCCTTCACGAATGCTGTTATCGCTTAACCGGGTAGCCGGACTTACCGCCGATGAACCAGTACTGCCTGCCATTCCACCTCCCATTCCTGCGTCATTACCTGCGCCCCCGGCCATAGCTGACGGTGCCGATGGATCAAAAAGCACAAATCCTTCAAAAGGGCTGTAAATGGCTATGGTATAAGGCGCTTCCCCTGATTTTTCAATCTGTTTTACCTGGCTGGAGGTAAGCCCGAGCAATAAGAGCTTTTGCCTGGCTCTGCCCGCGAGAATACTGTCACCGGAAGACTTTTGCAGGTAAAGCAATTCTTCGATATAGGTGCTTATGTCGGGGCTGTAGAGTTCCAGTATCTTTTCGCCTTTGCGCACATACTGGTAATTGTATTTTACATACAGCCTTTCAATCCTGCCGCCAACGCGAACGGGTACTTTCCGGTTGCGCCTGTAATCAAAGTCAATATACCCGTTACCGTGAACCGTAAAACTCGCCGGTTGGTCAAGCGGTTCTATTGCCTGTTGGGTAGAGATCACGGTTCGGTTGGTGGGCAGGGTATTCCAGTACATTTCATCCTCTATCGTATCAGTGGACGCCTGTTCACCGGGCATATCCATACCGCCCATGCTGCCATGCGTAGCATGGGCGTTGCTGGTATCCTTTACCCCGCTCATTTTCATGCCGCTGCTGTCCTTCATAGTGGAATGATCTGCTGCGCCGCCGTAATGGCCACCGTGATCTGCGCTGCGATTGTTGCAGGCAAGCAACACAAAAGCAAACCCGATGCATATAAAATATACCCGGCCTTTTTGCCCGCTGAAGCTGGTATGTTGATTATGATTACACATGCTATTTTATTTCCCGTTGATATTCGTATTCAGATTGTATCGTAAACACCTGTCCCAATTTATCGGTACGTTCAAGTTCCTTCATGAGCAGCATGTTCCATGCATCCAGCAGTACAAAGAAGTTACCTGTGTTCTGGCGATAGGCCAATAGGTTACTTTCCAGGTTCTTTTTGTAGGAAGGCACTACATTTTTATCATAGTTATTCAACTGCCTGGTCTCATAGAGCAGCATGGTGATCTTTTCCCTTACCATTTGTGTGGCCATGAGCTGCATGGTTGATTTTTCTTTCCGCATGGCATCAATCTCAAACTCCATAGACCGCACATCAGATTTGTACATCTTCGATGACCAGGGCACAATGGGAATGGTCATCATTCCCATGATGGAGAACTGGTTGGGCATACCGAACATCTGCCCGTGTGATATTTGCACACCGAAGTCGGGCCGGGAGCCGGTAGCGGCCCATTTCTGGTTGAATTTCATAGAACGGATGCGGCTCTCCATAGAAAGAATGTCGTTTCTCAAAAGCGCTGAGGTATCGTTGACCATCAGGTAATCTGCCCGGTAGTCAACAGGCAGCAAGAGGGTGTCAATGGCAAACGGGGCATTCACGTCACGGCTCATCAGGGTATTAAGGCCGATGTTGCTTTCCGCGATCTGCGCCAGGCTCATCGTTTCCATGTTTTCCAGTTCGCTCAGCGCGGCTTCCCCCTTGAATATTGCCGGCAGGTCAGACTGGTTATAGGTGTATTTATCCTTTGCTGTTTGGATCAGTATCTTCAACAGGTCGCGGTATTGTTGAATGGTCTTTAGTTTGTTTTCGGCAATAAACCGCCGGTAGTAATAAAGCCTTGCGGTAAAATGCAGGGTGTTTCGCTGCCACTCAGCATCGTTGCGCTGTACATTTTCCAGGGAACCGAGGTAATCTTTTTTTGCATTTAATTTGGCAGCGTTGGGAATCATCTGTTGCACGGACACCATCATACCCGCCTGGTTATCGGGCATCATTTCCTTTATCAGGGACAGCCGGTAAGGGAACCGGTCAAAGGCCAGTGACACGGTGGGCGGCATCCATGCTTTTGCACCGTCAACCAGCGAACGAATGGAAGCTATTTTAGCGTCGTAATACTGAAGCTGGGGATAGGATTTGTCTATAGCGGTAAAAACTTCCTGCATGCTCAGCTTCACGCTGTCTTGTGCCGCAACATTTACAGAAGCGATCAGCAGCAGGAAGATTGTATATAGCTTATTACTTTTCATGAATCCGGGTTTTAGTCTTTGATTTCAAGCACCACCAGTTTGCCATGCTTTTTCAGTTCCCATTCTTTTAAAAGATTATAGATTACCGGCAGTACAATAAGGACAAACAGCGTGGAGGTGATCAGGCCGAATACAAAGGGAATCGCAATTGGCTTCATCACATCACTACCGGTTCCTGTAGCGGTCATTACGGGTATCAGGCCAAGTATATTAGCTAAAACGGTCATGAGCAGTGGCCGCACCCGTTGGGTAGCACCCAGCAGGAAAGTTTCTTTCAGATCATCATCGCTGATGTTTTCAGGGCCGTTCCCTTTAGCTGTTACAAGCTTTTTGATGGAGTCATTCAGATAGGCGATCATCAGTACGCCCGTTTCCACGGCAACACCGAACAATGCTATAAAACCCACTGCTACAGCCACCGAGAAATTGACATTATAGTAGTACAGGGAATATACACCGCCCATCAGCGCCACCGGCACGCTGATAAACACAATCGCCACTGCCTTGAATGAATTAAAGGTGACGTAAAGAATGAAGGCGATGATCAGCATCACAATCGGTATGATTACCTTTAACCGCTGCTCTGCTCTTACCTGGTTCTCATACTGGCCGCTCCAGTCTATATAGTAACCCTGGGGAAGTTGTTTGAAGGTTTCTTCTATCCTTTTTTTGGCATCGTTTACCACGCTGCCCATATCCCTTCCCCGCACATTGAAAAGCACTGTGCCCCTGAGCATGGCGTTTTCAGAATTGATCATCGGAGGCCCTTCCGATACTTTTACATCCGCAACGGAAGAAAGTGGTAATACCCCGTACTTCATCGTTTGGATGGGAATGCGTTTGATCTCGTCAATATCATTGCGGTATTCCTGCGCCAGTCTCAGGTTTACACTGAACCTTTCCCGGCCTTCAACGGTGGTGGTGAGGATCATGCCGCCCAACGCACTTTCAATAACCATGTTCACGTCGTCAATATTCAATCCATACCGGGCAGCATCCTTTCTCCTGATCTTAATATCAAGATATTTGCCTCCGGTGAGTTGCTCAACATACAGATCTTCCAAACCCTCAATTCCTTTGAGGGACGCTTCTACCTTACGGCTTATGTTATAAATGCTGTCAAGGTTACTTCCATAGATTTTAACGCCCACATCTGTCCGGATACCGGTGGATAACATATTGATGCGATTGATGATCGGTTGTGTCCAGCCGACAACAACACCGGGTATCTGCACTTTTTCATTCATTTCCTTGATCAGTTTCTCTTTGGTCATCCCACTGCGCCATTGACTTTTTGGCTTCAGCACGATGATCGTCTCGATCATGCTGATGGGCGCATTGTCTGTGGCAGTATAGGCGCGTCCGGCTTTACCAAGTACATTATCCACTTCCGGGAAGTCTTTGATGATCTTGTCCTGTAACTGGGTGATGCGTTTAGCCTCTGAATTGGATACATCCGGTAACGTTACGGGCATTAATAACAAAGAGCCTTCATCCAGCGGTGGCATAAACTCTGTACCGAGGTTTATAACCAGGGGTACGCTTCCTGCAATGAGTACGAAACACATGGCCAGCACTGTTTTGCGCCATTTCAAACACCATCTCGCCACCGGCTGATAAAGAAGAATAAAGAAATTGGATACGGGATTTCTGCTTTCCGGCACTAAGCGGCATTTCATTAAAGTGCGCGTTAACATCGGCGCAACCGTTATGGCAAGAATGGCCGCACCAATCAGGGAAAACGTTTTGGTAAGCACCAGCGGTGCAAACAGTTTCCGTTCCTGGCCGGTCAGGAAAAGAATGGGTGCAAAGGAGATGACCATGATCACCACAGAAAAAAATACCGAGCGGCCCACCGTCCGTGATGATTCTTCTATAATAGCCACTCTTTCCGCTTCAGGGATTTCCCTGGTGTGGCCTATTCGTTCTTTTACTTTCGTTTGTTTTTCGCTTGCCATACCTGGTTACTTGTTTTCTACGTTAAGAACTCTGTTGGTTAACATCCTGTAGGCATTCTCTGCCATGACAATACCGGGATCTACCACATCACCAATGGCAAGCGCAATACCGCCCAATGAGAGGATATTGGCCGTAACCCCGAATAATTTCATGAGGATAAATCCGATCAGTACCGACAGGAGAATGGAAACAATCGCGACCAGCCCGCTTTTGCCACTAAAGAGAAATAAGATGACAACGATACAAACAATCAGTATTTCCTGCCAAAGGGCCTCTTTGAGGGTATCTATTGCAGCCAATATGAGGTCGCTGCGGTCGTAGGCCGTTTTAAATTTGACACCGGCAGGCAATCCTTTTTCAATGTCTTTCATTTTGGCCTTTGCCCTTTCAATCACGTCCTTCGCGTTTTCCCCGAACCTGGCCACAACAATGCCTCCGACCACTTCTCCTTCGCCATTCTCATCAACGATCCCGAGCCTCAGATCGGGACTCATCTGCACTTCCGCAATATCACTCAGTGTAATCGGTATGGATTTGTAGGTGCCGATAGGGATTTCCTTGATGTCGTCGAGGCTGGTAATATAGCCCTGGCCCCGGATCAAATAGCCGGTCGAGTTCATCTCATACAAGCTGCCCCCGACATCTTTATTATTGGCGGAGACGGCACGGGTTACATCCATGAGTGAAACGCCATAGTACACCAGCTTATGTGGATCTATTGTAACCTGGTAGCCTTTCTGGAAGCCGCCAAAGGAAGCCACTTCGCTGACACCTTCCACATTCTGAAGCGCGAACTTTACGTACCAGTCTTGCAGCGCCCTGAGTTCCCCAAGATTATAGCCCTTTCCATCGAGTGTGTACCAAAAAACATGACCCAGCCCGGTACCGTCCGGTCCCAAAGAAGGCGTAACCCCCTGTGGCAGGAATTTCTGCGCATAATTGAGCCTTTCCAAAACCCTGGTTCTTGCCCAGTAAACATCCACGTCATCCTTGAACACGACAAATATGAAACTCATCCCGAACATGGATGCCGCTCTGATGGACTTGATGCTGGGTATGCCTTGCAGGTTGGAGACTAATGGGTAGGTGATCTGGTCTTCCATGATCTTGGGATTTCGCCCCATGTATTCTGTATAGATGATCACCTGGTTTTCGGAAAGGTCGGGCAATGCATCTACCGGCGTCTCTTTTATGGAGTAGATGCCACCAACTACGATCATGATAATGCCGATCCAGACAAAGAACCGGTTCCGTATAGACCATGAAATTATTTTTTCTATCATGATATCATTGTTTTAGTAGTTGTCTTTTCATAACACTACGATGGTTATGGTTTTAATCAAAGGGCTGCCGCCCACAAAGAGGCAGCCCCTGAATAATCAGAGATGGTTTTTCAACACCCAGTTTACTTTATACATTTTGTGGAAACTGTCATATGCGGTAAGTTCTCCGTCGTCTTTGAAGGTCTGATCCAAAGCGTCGTGGAAAGGATGGTTTTGCGGAAACGCTTTTTTCAGGTTTGTCTTTGTAAGCGGTTGCAGTACGTCGGAATCTCCCGTTGTAAAAAAATAGGTGATTGGATATTTGTCTGCCTGTTTGGGCGCATGTGCCTTGTGTTCGTATTTATACAGGACGACTTTCTCCCCGGCGTTCAGAACGGTATAGCCGTTCTTTTTAGTAGCGGTTGCAGCCGTTACTGAATTTTTCTGTGCTACTGAATTTTGTGAGAATGCCAGCAGGCTTCCTGCCAGCATAAAAAAGAAAAGGAACCTTTTCATTGTTTTTGATTTTAATTGTGAAATATTGATTAATGAACGAATTGAAATAACAAACGGCTGAGCTGCCTGCGGAAGCTTTGACAACATTTACCAAATCAAACAGGACTGGAAAATCATTCATGCCAACCGAAGAATAGACATAAGTATATCTTCAGTCTGAATGTAACAGACCGGCAGCGCCGCACACAAGGGGGATCTTATCAACCTGCCTGAGCCGGGCGTGTTGGTTGATGATTTTGGAACATCAAATCCGGAAAACCCGGTTTAAAACATACAGCCGGGGATGTAGCTGGTCGGGGGGATGATAGAAGGATGGTTTGGGACTGGCTGACCAGGAGAATAGTTGAAAATCGGAATGAGAGGCTGGTACCAATGCGATATCAACGTCAAATGTTTTGGACAGGTCGAAGGATACCTGCGTTGATTTTTGATGACCATCATCCAGATGCAGGTAAAAATCTTTGTCATGGCAGCAGTCCTTCATATCCTCGCTGCCACAGGCACATTTATTGGTATGGTTGTGCCCAAAAGAAACAGAGGCAACGGTATCGCCGCAATAGTGTATGGAGCCGCTGATACCTGATGATGCGATCAGGTAAACGAACATTAACGCTATGACGGCTATTGGTTTCATTGTCTATTTACAACTATTTCAATTTTAGCAAAGTTAGTTTTAGGTGTTTTGAACTTTGTACGCATTATTTTGGATTTTGTATAAAATTTTGCACCTCTATTTTATCCAGATGAACACGTGCCGGAACCGGACTGAGCCGGTATTGTCCAGGTGTTTTTCCCGTAACTTTTTTAAACTGGGAGGACATGCTTTGTGACGAACTGTAACCCAAATCGTATGCGATATTGCTGATTGTTGTTTCGTCCTGTAAAAGCAGTTCCTTCACCCGTTCCACTTTTAACAGGATCAGGAACTTTTCCATTGTTATCTTTTCTGCCTCTGAAAAAATGCGGCTGATGTAGTAGTAGCTCATGCCGACTTTTTTTGCTACATAATCTGATAACCGCAATTTTGAGCTTTTACCGATCATTTCATTCATATACTCAAAAATGGCTGTCTTTGCTTTGGCAACTACCTGCTCTGTATGTGAGTTCACCACGGTAAAGCCCCAGGTTGCCAGCTTTCGGTTTAAAGCCGCTAAATCCTTTTCTGTCAGTTTATTTTCAAGCGTTACTTCGCCGAGGGTCGTTTTTAGGGCCTTGTAATTTCCTTCACCAAGCAGTTGTTTCACCTTGTCAATACAACGTTCACAGCACATGCCTTTGATATATAATTGATTTTGTTTCATTCTTTATTACGCTTGCAATAGACTTCGCATTTTGAACGTCCTGTATCAAAAACCAGGTTGTATAAAATCTTGCATAAAGGTAAACCGTGAACAGCCGTTTAAAGAATGACCGTTATCACGGGAAAACCTGATTTCCGTCATGCGTGAAACCTCGCCTTTATTTCACTGTGTTAACCATGATGTTATGCTAACATTTCAAAGAAATCCGCTTAAAATTATATCTTTGCACAAAATATTCTTGAAGCGTTTTAGCTTTAAGTCCCGCACTGAAACTTAGGAACTTTCAAAAAGGCAATGGGACAATAAGTGAGAACGCTCATGCTACGGCGTGGGCGCACTTATCGTTGCCGGGTTTCCTAAGACCTCAGTGCGGTGAGTTGTTGCCTGCGCTCTTTTTTTGTGCAGGCGGCAAGTCAAAAGGGAACCTACTAAAAGCAATATAGTATGACTTCAGCCAACCGCTACCCGGATTTTAAGTACACTGCCGGACAATTAGCAAAATTTCTTGCTGCAAGTGACTTCTTCACCATTATGCTCAAAGATGGTGACATCATCCATTTTACCCCTAAAGACGTAGCTGCTTTCCAGAAGTGGTTAGAGCAAAATAACATACCGAGCATCCGAACGCAGGAAGGATGGGTGATCACAAAGAAAGACTTGAAAAAGTAGTTTCCCCTCTTGTGCCGTCACTTTACTTCTTTTTGAAATCCGCCCCAAATCGTTAATCCGAAACTTCCTTATTTATGAAATTCAAGATTGCTTCCACTACAGATAACCGCATGATATTGCTTATCCTGATTGCAAGTGCAGTGATTTTTGGCGGTGTCATTTTATTGACAGGATATTGGGAGAAAAGAGCCGATATGTACCTGATACCTGATGGCTTTAAGGGAACTGCTACCGTGTTCTTTAACGACCCTAACGGTATACCGGAAAAAAGGAACGGAAAGTGAAGGGTTTTTGAAATTCCCGCTTCAGGTATTTTATATACACAAAGCACCTATAATTGATGTACTTCGCTAAAGCAAAAATCTGCGTCTTGTATAAATCGCCTAAAATGGATAAACCGCCTGCCATATCACCGTACAGCGTACCATAGCCTACCGCCAATTCACTCTTATTGGATGTATTGAGCAAAATGTACTCGAACTTATTTGCAAGTGCCATCAGTAGATTACCTCTGATGCGACTCTGGATGTTTTCTTCGGCAATGCTGAATGGCAAATCCTGAAAAATTGGATGTAGCGTAGTTAGAAATTGGTCATAAATAGCTGCTATGGGAACAACATCATACTTGTTCCCTAAATTCCTGCTCAACTGCTCTGCATCGGTAATAGAGTGAGAAGAAGAAAACTCAGAAGGCATAAGCAATACATGGACGCTGTCTTTACCCAATGCTTCTACTGCCATGACTTGAACAACAGCACTGTCAATGCCACCACTTGCTCCTAAAGTGGCTTTTGAAAAGCCCATCTTTTTAAAATAGTCTCTAATGCCCATCAACAAAGCACAATGAATCTGCGAAATATTTTTATCACTGGTTAAATACTTAATTACTTCGTTGTTATCCTTTAGCATAGCAACCCGTTCATCAATAAACTGATATTTTTGCGCTTCTCCAGGCAAGCCTCCTTTCAGATCTTCAGTGGCAATAGTATAATAATCCTCTTCAAAGTATTTTAATTCTTTACAAAGCCTTCCCGATTTATCAAATACAAGGCTTCCACCATCAAAAATGACTTCCGTTTGCGCACCAATAGTATTACAATAGATCATAGGAAGCTCATACCGTTTAATGTTTTTCAGTATAATTTCTTTGCGGTCGTCGTCATGATCGTAATCGAAAGGTGAAGCTGTAATATTGATGAGAATAGTAGGATCTTCCTTGATTAGTAGGTCCATTGGAGAAATGCGATATAAAGGATTTTCTGAAAGATTCCATATGTCTTCGCATATAGTTAGGGCAATTCTTTCTCCTTTAAACTCAATTACGTTCCATTCATTGGTTGGTTCAAAATACCTATACTCATCAAAAACATCATATGTAGGTAGAAGAGATTTATGTGCTATTCCAATGACTTCTTTGTTGTTTAGAAAAACAGCTGAGTTAAATAAATCCTTTCCTTCCACTACCGGATTTTTCTGCGGTGAACCAATGATGACACCAATATGTTCTGTATGATTTTTGATACGTTCAATGCTCTCGTAGCATTTGTTGATAAAATCATCAAACTCTAAAAAATCTCTTGGCGGATAGCCGCAGACAGATAGTTCGGAAAATACTATCAAATCGACATTATCCCCTTTTGCCTGCTCAATGGCATTGATAATTTTATTTGTATTGTATTCAAAATTTCCTATGTGGTAATTCTGCTGGGCGATTGCAATTTTCATGTTATTTTTGTAAAGTTTTCAAATGTGAATAGCTCCTTTTTTCGTTGCATTTAAACAGGCTTCTTTCAGGCTTTCATAAAAAGTGGGATGACCGTGAACCACATTGGAAACTCCCATAGCCGAAACGCCATACTGCATGGCAAGCGCCGCCTCACCAATGATATCGGCGATTCGTGGTCCTATCATGTGTATGCCCAGGATTTCGCCAGTCTGGCCATGCACCAAGACTTTTATGAATCCTTCAGTGTCCGCATTCATGCGAGCACGGGCATTAGCCATAAACGGAAATGAGCCAGATTTATAATCTACGCCATTTGCAATCAGTTCTTCTTCGGTATGGCCTACACTGGCTACTTCGGGCCAAGTATAAACGATGTTAGGAATGGTCAGATAATTGATATGCGGACGCAAGTTTGCAATATACTCAGCTACATATACACCCTCTTCGGAAGCTTTGTGTGCAAGCATTGCTCCTCTAATCACATCGCCGATTGCATAAACATTAGGAACATCTGTTCTGAAGTTTTCATCAACAGTAATTTTTCCTTTCTCCGTGGCAATACCGATTGCCTCTATGTTAAGTCCAGCAGTATAGGGTTTTCTTCCAATTGCCATTAAACAATAATCTCCCTCAAACGTGACCTGCTCTCCATTTTTACTTTCAGCACTTACTGTAACATTCTGGCCTTGCGAAACAACGCCCGTAACCTTATGATTAAAATGAAATGTAAACCCAAGTTTTGAAAGTGATTTTTGTAGTTCCTTTCCGAGCGATTTATCCATTGTCGCAAGAATTTGCTCATAATACTCGATCACTGTTACTTTAGAGCCAATTCGAGCATATACAGAACCCAACTCCATACCAATAACACCACCCCCGATAACTATCAAATGCTCCGGGACCTCTTTTAAGACCAGTGCTTCCGTAGAAGAAATAATACGTTGCTTGTCTATAGATACGTTAGGAAGTGATGCAGGTTTGGAGCCAGTGGCAATGACTACACGAGTAGTTTCTAATTCTGTTTGTTTGCCGTTATTCGCTTTCACTAAAATCTCGGTTGGACTGATAAATGAACCCGATCCATAAAATACATCCACCTTGTTTTTCTTCATCAGGAATTTTACGCCGTCGCCGGTTTTCTTCACTACATCAGCCTTGTGGGTAATCATTTCCTGCAGATTGATCTGAAGATTATCCAAATGAATGCCGTGCATGGCAAATTTGCTTTTGGCATTGTAGTAATGCTCGCTACTTTCCAACACAGCTTTTGAAGGAATACAACCTACATTCAGACAAGTGCCTCCAAGTGCATCATACTTTTCAATTAAAGCAGTTTTTAAACCTAATTGTCCACAACGGATTGCGCAAACATAGCCACCAGGACCAGAGCCAATTATAATTACATCGTATTTCATAAATCAGCGTTTTAAAGTGAATCGTTATGATTTCATTAATGGAATAACCTCCCGAAATTTTCCGGCAGGTGATTGTTCCGGTGGTTCATTTGCACGCTCTATTGTTATATTATTAAGCCCTCTTTCTCTTAAAAGGTGTTCAATTGAGCTTTTGACTTCTTTCCAAATGATATCCTGATTACATTACTGGTGTTATCATATCGCAATCTTACTTTCAGGATCGTTGGCGATGTTTGAACAATCTGAATACGTTCAATTCCTTGGATATGATCTACCAATATGCTAAACGCCAATGGGGGAATGGCAACAGATTGTCCTTTTTCATCAAAAAAACTTACTACATCTGAAGAGCGGCCGGTAACTTTTATAGCAGGTAGTTTATTGCCGCATGGGCAAGGCTCAGGACGAAGGATGATACCATCGCCCAAATCATATCTAAGAATTGGCTGTATTCTATTCGCTAAATTAGTGACCAATACTGTATGAGATTGAACACCCGCAGACACACGTTTATAATTGACATCCACCGGTTCGGCAATGACCCAATCGCTATTTACATGAAGCCAACCTTCTTTACAACTATAGCTGAAAAATGGACATTCAGTAGCTGCGTAAGAATTCCCGACTTTAGAATCAAAAACTTTTGCTATTCTCTTATACTCGCTTTCAGCCAGACCTTCGGCTGAGAGCGTAATTAAAACAGGTCGAATATTCAAACGACCTTCTTCCTGTTCAGTGGCTAATAATGCTCCCATACTTGCATATGGGGCAAGTAGTGCAGGCTTAAATTTATTGAGCGACGCCACAAGCTCAGGCATCGGTTTATGTGCGGATAAAGCTATAAAATTCTTACCTCTGCTTTTGGTCATGCGTGCGGCCGCGATAGAAGACGCGAAATGCCCACCAGTAGCCATGACCATAGCCATTCTTCCCCGACCTACAATGATTTTAAGCACATCTCCGAATGCAAGCCAAGAACTAAGCATCCGAATTGCAAGCACACTTGTCACCATCATGCTATGACTATCCAAAAGAAAGATACCCGGTGTTCCCGTTGTACCAGATGTAGTAGCAACAGTGTATTTTCCTAAAAACTTTTTCCCGATAAGATTGGGATCTTTAACCAACTCCTGAACCTCGGATAATTTTATATTTCTATCTGTGCACCAGTCATCAAAGCGTTCCATCAGCTTTTTCTTGCTTGTAATTGGCAAGACAGAAACATCTTTTATATTGTCAGGCAACCCTTTGTACAATTCTTTATAATAGGGTGAGTTTTGACGGGCAATGTTGACGATATCAGCAAGACGCGATTGTTGTCTTTCTTCTATTGCGTGCTTACCGAGCCTTTTAGTTTTCCAGGCATCCAGTAGAAGTTGTAAACGATTACTCATATTGCTATCAATTTAAGCATGTTACTTATCTATAATTTTATCCGTTGAATTCTTACCGCATTCATAATGGCTATTAATGCAACACCCACATCTGCAATAACGGCTTCCCATAAATTGGCAATGCCACCCGCTCCCAATGTCAAAACAATTATTTTCACTGTCATGGCTAAGATGATATTTTGCCATACAATCTTTCGGGTAATTTTACCAGCTCTAATAGCGGATACAATTCTTGAAGGCTCATCATTTTGTATTACTATATCAGCAGTCTCTATTGTGGCATCACTTCCCAAGCCGCCCATTGCTATGCCTGCATCCGCTAATGCTATTACGGGCGCATCATTTACGCCATCTCCAACAAAGGCGATATGTTTACCGTCATTTTTGATTTTCTGAACCCTCTCCACTTTATCTTCAGGCAATAAGTCGCCATATGCTTCATCAATACCTATTTGTTTTGCTACACTATCAACCACGGTCTGTTTATCCCCGGAAAGCATAACCGTTTTGATTCCCAATTTGTGCATATTCTCGACAGCTTCTTTCGCATCTTCCTTGATTTCATCTGCGATAGTGATATAGCCTGCATACTGGCCATTTATTGCGGTTAGAACAATTGTATCAGCAATGCTATCAATTGCTGCAGGATAGGATATGTTAAACTTTCTCATTAACTTCTGATTACCGACTAATAGTTCTTTTCCATCAACCGAACCCTTTAATCCGTGTCCTGCGATTTCTTCAACATTTTCCACTTTGTAATTAGTAGAACCATTTTCGGCATATTCAACTATTGCTTTACCTACCGGGTGCGTGGAGTTTTTTTCTAAGGCTGCGGTAAGTTGTACAAGTTGATCTTTATCTATGACATCGGGGACTATCTGCTGCACTTTAAAAATACCTTTTGTAAGTGTACCAGTTTTATCCATGACGACAGCATTTATCTTCGTCATAACATCCAAAAAATTTCCGCCTTTGAAAAGGATGCCGTTGCGTGATGCAAGCCCAATTCCTCCAAAATATCCTAAAGGAATTGAAACCACTAACGCGCAAGGACAACTTATCACCAGAAACACTAACGCTCTGTAAAACCAAGTATAAAAAACATAGTTTTCTACAATGAAATAGGGTATCACTACCAATGACAGAGCCAAGAAGAAAACAATAGGAGTATAAACCTTTGCAAAACGGGAAATAAATAATTGAGTTTGTGATTTGCGTGCAGTAGCATCCTGAACCATTTCCAAAATGCGGCTTAGCTTACTATCCTTAAATAGCGCATTGACTTTTACCTGCGCTACGGTATTCAGATTCACCATGCCTGCCAGGACTGTTTCACCGTTATATTTTGTATCAGGCTTGCTTTCACCCGTCAACGCTGCTGTATTGAATGAAGCACTTTCCGAAATAAGCTCTCCATCTAAGGCTACTTTTTCTCCTGGCTTCAGTTGAATGGTTTCCCCTAATTGTACTTCAGAAGGATGCACAACAGTCAGGTTATTTCCACGCACAACTGCCACCTCTTCGGGACGAATGTCGAGCAGTGCTTTAATACTTGCTTTTACTCTTTTTACTGCAATACTTTGAAACCATTCTCCAATTCCATAAAAGACCATTACAGCGACCCCTTCGTCGTATTCTCCGATTGCAAAGGCGCCAATTGTTGCAATGCTCATCAAAACAAATTCATTAAAGAAATCACCACGTAACGATTTTCGGAAAGCCAGATTCAGCACTTTGTATCCAGCAAATAAATACGCTATAGCATTGATGATAAAAGCGGTTATCTTTGGAATTTCTATTTTAAATCCATATTCTAACGTCAAAACAACAGCCAGAATACATAGACCTACAATTAAGTTCCAATTTTCCTTCCAACCCATATCTACTTTGACAGCGCCTTTGGGTGCTTCTACACTTACACCACCTTCAAGGCCGTAACCGTCATTTTCAACTGCTTTTTTGGCTTCCTTAGTTTTCACCTTCGACAATTCATTCAGTGCCGCACCTTTGTTATTTAATCTTTCCTGATCCATAAAACAATATTTAACGAATAAAAAACGATACCACGCCAGTTAGAATTAACGTTAGCCCGGTTATAATTCCAGCATTGTGTTCCCATCTGTGCCAGTTCAGTTTTAGCAAGCCCTTATAAACAATCCGAACCCAAATAAGCATACCTGTAATTGTAATAAAGGAATACATGATTGCAATAATCGCCATCATGTACCAACCTTTGGCACCGGCTAAAAGGAAATAAGCTTCTATTTCCATGCAGGGTGAAAAAAACATAGCAATAACCAAAGCTGTTATGATTGACCTTTTTGTTTTCTTCTCGATTTCTTTCTTATCCAAATGGAAATGATGATGTTTATAGTGTTGCCGAATAAAATAAAGCCCAAGCAGAATGAGCAAAGCCGGAGCAATAACATGGGCAAAGTTTTCAAGATGATCTGCCAGTTCGTTGCCTATTATACCGAGCAGTATCCCAATGATAACCGTGCTAATCACATGCGAGAAGCCGGATATAGATGTGATTTTAAGTGTTTCTGCTAAACTCCATCCTTCTTTTCTGGCAATAGCAACCACAGGCAGCCAGTGATTAGGTATCACCGCATGTAGCAGACTAATAATCAAACTTCCTGTGAGAATGCCAATCATTTATTTTTCTGATTTACGTTTTAAACATAATATGCCAATAGAGTAGTAGGAATAAAGAGTATTATCGGCGTGGCTTAGCTCCCGCATCTATTTTACGCATTGTCATTCTTCTTCCTCACCACCTGCTTTAATTTTTGACAGAATGTAGTTTGCGCCCTTCACAACCACTTGAAGTTTACCTATATTTTCACCTGCGGGTGTGATTTTGATATAACCCAATTCACTGACACCTGTAATGACTTCCACCATCTTAAAGCGATAAGTTTTCCCATTGCTTTCTTTCATTTCGTCATCTTCTTTCTTTTCTTCTTTACTTTCGGATTCTTTTGGCTCCTTTTTCTTTTCTACAGTTTCTTTAGCTTCTTCATCAACAACGAAAATGTAACTCTTACCTTCTGACTGAACTACTGCTTCTACCGGTAGGGCCGTAACCTGCTCACTACCTATACTGATCAATGCAGTAACATACATTCCTGGTATCAGCTTGTAAGCGCTTGGATTTTCAATGATAGAGTGAACAATAATTCCTTTGCTTTCATTCTCAAAAGACTTATTGACACCATATACCCTGCCTGTTATTTCCCTGTTTTCCTGATTGGTAAGTGTAAAGATTACTTTCTGACCTGCTTTAACCTTGAACAAGTCTTTTTCAAATACCGTCAGGTCGCAGTGAATTTGGGAGTTGTCAATAATTTCTAAGAGAGGACTGCCCGGCTGGGCAGAAGCGCCAGTGTTTACCATAATATGGCCTACTGTACCGCTAATAGGTGCGCTAACACGAACCTGTGTAGCTATATTGCCATTTGATACAGCAGCCGGGTTGATGCCTAACTGCCTTAGCTGTGCTTCAAGTGTCGTAATTCTTGCCTTTTCTGTATTGTAGTTTGCTTGTGCTTCCTGCAGCTTTTTCTTTATTCCTGCATTGGCTTCGTCTAATTCCTTTTGCCTTTGTAACTCGGCTGCTGTATAAGAGAAAGCATTTTTTGCTGTCAAATAGCCCTGCTGTATTGAAACCAAATCTGCATTTTCTATCAACGCAAGAGCTTGTCCTTTTTTAACTGATTGACCTTCGATAACAAAAATCTTCCTGATCACACCACCTACCAACACATTCACATCTGCTCTGTTCTGCGGTGGTACCGCAAGTTCACCACTTGCTTTTATTACCTGTGTTAGGTTCTTTAATTCAATAGTACCAAATTGAATGCCTACCGCATCAATTTGTGCCTGCGTTAACTCTATACCTTCTTCGCCTTCCTCTGTTTTAGTGGTTTCCGTTGTTTTTTCTTCAGTCTTGGTTTTCCCTGAACAACTGACGAATACTAAGCTACCGATGAAGCAAATGCCAAGTAACAGATTTTTATTTAGTAATGTCATTAAAGCAATTTTTTTATATTTCATGTTATTCCTGACCTTTTAAGTATTTAATATTAATTACCGCTTCGTTCAACTGCTGCAAAGCCTGCAAGTGTTGCAACTTTATCTGCATTGCCTGCGTAAGATTTTGAACCATTTCAACGTAGCTGATTTCTCCTTTGCTAAAAGCAAACCTTGCTATCCGTATTTGCTCATCAGCCACCTTAATACCTTCTGATTGATAGTAGTCAACCCTTTCTTTATGCTTCAGATATTGCTGAAATGCAGATTGATATTCTGATGTTAGCTGCCATTGAACCCTGTTAAGGTCCTGCTGAGCAATAGCAACATTTAACTTCTCTGCTTCAACCCTGGCTCTGTATGGCTTTGTGAATAGTGGCAACGACATTCCTAATTCAACTCCCGCTATTCGAGTACCTGGGAAGTAAGAGCGATTTATATCAGCAGGATTAAATCCTTTAAAAAGGTATTGATGGTTATACCCAACAGAAAATTCAGGGAGCCATTTTGTTTTTTCCAAACTAACCCTTGCCGATGCCACAGCAATATTCTGCTGCTGATATACTAACATGGGATTCTGACTCGTTGCAGTATCAATTTGTATGTACTCAGTATAGTAAAAGGTTCTGTCTGTGGTATCAATGGCTATCTCACCTGTAATGCTTGTTAGCTGCCGTATAAGTGTTTCATAAACTTTTAAATCTGCAAGAGCTTCTTTTTTCTGCAATCGTATCTCAAATGTCTGGTTTTGTGCTGTCAGCTTTTCGAGATTTGATGTTTCTCCTACTTTGTACCTGACTTCTGCCTTGTTGAAAAAGTCAGTATAGATACTATCTAAATCGTTCAATAATCGCAATCTTTCAAAAGTGTACAGGTAGTTATAGTACGAAAGTTTTATATCTCTTATTATCTCCGTCTCAGTTACTCTTTTGTTGGCTTCTGCAAGTTTCGTCTGTTGCTGATAAACCTTTCTTTGTGTTTTGTAAACTGAGGGCAAAGAAAAGGATTGAGAAATACCAATGGAGTTATCAATATTACCGCCACTGGTAGGGTCTTGCGTAATACTGAAGGTTGTTTTTGGTAAGTCAACAGCCGTGTTTTGAAGTGTCCGGGTTTGCTGTATCTCCAAACTTGATCGTCGAAGCTGCGGATTGTTTATCCTGGCCTGTTGAATTAGATTGCTTAAAACAGGATTTGGAGTTTGTCCATTTATCTTTCCAAATTGGAAGATGCAAGTGAACAATAACAGCAACGGCAATTTGTCTGGCTTTATTTTCATCTTTACTCTTTTGAGCTTTTTGGAAGCTAATACGTATAGGCTCGGAAGTACAAAGAGGGTTAATAGGGTTGCTGTAAGCAAACCGCCAATAACAACTGTTGCCAAAGGCTTTTGCACTTCTGCACCTGCACCTGTTGACAATGCCATTGGTAAAAACCCAAGCGATGCAACTGCAGCCGTCATAATTACGGGTCGCAGCCGGACTTTTGTTCCTTCCATCACCCTTGTATTAATGTCTTCAACCCCTTCCTTCTTTAACTGGTTGAAATAACCAATGAGCACAATGCCGTTCAATACTGCTACGCCAAAGAGGGCTATAAAACCTACACCTGCTGAAATACTAAATGGCATTCCCCGAATTAGCAAAGCGAACACGCCACCTATTGCTGAAAGCGGAACGGCTGTAAATATTAATAATGTTTGCGGAATGGATTTAAAGGTTACAAATAGCAATACGAGTATCAGCAATAATGCAACAGGCACTGCAATTGATAATCTTGCTTTCGCTTCCTGTAAATTTTGAAATTCGCCGCCGTAAGTAAGGTAGTAGCCTACTGGTAGCTTTAATTGTTTATCCAGCTTCGCTTGTATTTCTTCCACAGTGCTTTCAACGTCCCTTCCTCTTACATTGAACCCAACATAAATCCTACGCTTTCCATTTTCTCTTGAAACCTGTGCTGGTGCATCTTTGAACTCGATACTTGCTACCTGGTTTAGTGGTACTTTGTTGCCTGAAGGCAAGGGTATATAAAGGTTTTCAATGTTCCTTATATCTTCTCTCAAAGCCCTATTTAGACGTACTACCAAATCAAACCTTTTCTCACCTTCAAACACAACACCTGCTACATTGCCTGCAAAAGCTGTTTGCAATATCATATTTACATCTTTGATGCTTAAACCATATTGAGCCATCTTATCCCTGTTGTATTCTACTGCCACTTGCGGCAAGCCTGCAACCTTTTCAACAAATGGTTCACCTACACCGTTTACAGGTGCTATGAGTTTTGAAATCTTATTTGCCTGTTGGGAAAGAATGTCAATGTCATCTCCGAATATTTTTATTGCCACGTCCTGTCTGATACCTGAAAGAAGCTCGTTGAAACGCATCTGCATGGGTTGTGTTATTTCTACTCTTATGCCTGGTAATATTGACAAAGCTTTTCCCATTTTTTCCATCATTTCTTCTTTTGTCTCTGCACTTGTCCAATCTTCTTTTGGCTTCATTGCAACCATCATGTCGGCTCTTTCTATTGGCATGGGATCAGTTGGTATTTCAGAACTTCCAATTCTTGTTACTACCTGCTTTACTTCTGGAAATTGCTTCTTCAATATCTTTTCTGCTTTTGAAAACATATCAACTGTTTGCGTTAATGAAGTGCCCTGTGACATAGAAATTTCTACAGTTAAATCTCCTTCTTCCAACGTGGGTATGAACTGACCACCCATGTTATTGAATACAAGGAGTGATATAATAAATAGTACAAATGCTATTAAAACGGTTGTAATCTTCCACTTTAAAACGGTACGCAAAGCAGGTTCATAAACCCTGTGCAAGGCATTCATTATTTTGTCCGAAATGGTTTTCTTATGCACAGTGCTTTTACTCAAAAACAAAGCACTCATCATAGGCACATAAGTAAGCGAAAGAATGAAAGCGCCTAATATGGCGAAAGCCACTGTTTGAGCCATCGGTTTAAACATTTTGCCTTCAACACCTATCAACGCAAAGAGCGGTAAGTATACAATCAGTATTATAATTTCTCCGAAGGCCGCACTGTTCCTGATTTTAGACGATGCTGTATAAACTTCAGCATCCATCTCAGGCTGTGTAAGCCGCGGCTTTCCCGGAAATAAATTGCTCTCTGTAAGCCGGAAAATTATTGCTTCAACAATAATTACTGCGCCATCTACAATCAAACCAAAATCTATAGCGCCCAAACTCATTAAGTTACCTGAAACTCCAAAGGTTCTCATTAATGCAAACGCAAAGAGCATTGCTAAGGGTATCACGGATGCTACCAACAAACCAGCTCTCCAGTTACCAAGTAATAAGACAAGTACAAAGACTACAATCAAACCCCCTTCAAGCAAGTTCTTTTTTACAGTACCGATGGTTCTGCCTACTAATTCTGTCCTATCTATAAACGGTTCGATAACTACGCCTTCAGGCAATGACTTTTGTATTTGCTTCATCCTCTCTTTTACATTAGCAATTACTTTATTGAAATCTTCGCCCTTCAACATGAGTGTAATACCTGCGACTACTTCGCCTTCTCCGTTACGCGTAACTGCACCGTACCTCGTAGCACTTCCAAATTGAACTGTAGCTACGTCTCTTATCAATATTGGAGTTCCACTGACATTTTTAATAACAATCTTCTCTATATCTGTAAAGGTTTTTACCTGACCTATGCCTCTAATGAAATAGGTATTGCTGCGCTGCTCAATATATGAACCACCTGTGTTTGCATTGTTGTTTTCTAAAGCGGTGAACACTTCGGGTATTGTGATGTTCACTGAATTGAGCCTGTCGTTATCAACTGCTACTTCGTACTGTTTTACGTATCCGCCCCAGCCACTTACTTCTGCAACACCTTCCACTCCTGCTAACTGTGTTCTTACAATCCAGTCCTGAATAGTTCTTAAATCTGTTGGGGAATATTTATCAGTATATCCTGGCTCAGTATGGACGGTGTATTGATAAATCTCTCCAAGTCCTGTGCTGATTGGGGCAAGTGATAACTTGCCCATTCCTTCAGGAATAACTTCCTGTGCTTCTTTAAGCCTTTCACTTACTTGTTGCCTTGCCCAATAAACGTCTGTGTTATCGTGGAAAACAAGTGTGACTACAGATATACCAGAACGGGAAATGGAGCGTTTTTCGACCATTTCCGGAATGTTTGCCATAGCTAATTCTACTGGGGCTGTAATGAACTGCTCTACTTCCTGTGCTCCTAAGTTTGGAGCTTGTGTAATGATCTGCACCTGGTTATTGGTAATATCTGGCACTGCATCAATTGGAAGTCTGGAGAGTGAGTACCCCCCCCAAATAACCAACGCCAATACGAAAAAACCAATTACAAGTTTATTTTTTATGGAGAAATGTATAATCCTGTCTAACATTGTAAAATTTATGTGGATATTAATCTGTAATACTTCAGGATTGCTGCTATTATGCCTATTAGGGCGATTACACCGAACACTATGCTAAAAACAGTGAAAAACATTTTTTTGCTTTTCGACCATTTGTGACTTGCCATTTTTCGGCTATACTCTTTTCTATTCGGTCTTAGTCGGGAGTTTGGCATAAGGCAGACAACAATCAATTAACAGATAGAACTACGGATCGTAATTCTATAATCTATTTGATGTTATCTTAACATTGGGGAGGCTGTAGAACAGCTCGGGTGTATGACGATGGGAGAAAGCAACGTTGATGATCGTAATGCTTTAATACAGGTGCAGGTATTGTTGAAACCGGAACTATTTTAGCAATAACCACAAAGCCTACACAAGATGAACAGGAAAAGAAAGGGGAACAAGTGCCTTCCTGCTTAATAGGATGGTTTTGTGACGTGGATGAGTTGGTTTGGTCTGCGCCGCAATTGTCCGTTGTGCAGCAGGGTACAAAGACCGCTACCGCAACGATGATGAGCAATATGAAGGCGAACCATTTTTGCATTGTTCGCAAAGATAACAAAAGAAAACATGCAATAGTATTGCAATGTTAGTTTAGGATGAACATTTCTGACATAAACCCTTGATTACCATATTTATTTCTTGGGTTGTGAACTTTTCTGGCAAGTCAACAAAAGGAATAGTATTGTCTGCCAAACAATATGTTCTTTGGCACTTAGTGCAGTGGAAGTGGACATGCAAGTCTTTAAGGTGGCATTCGCAGCCGTCAATACAGAGGGCATACTTAAGAGCCCCCGTTCCATCATCTATGCGGTGAATTAAATTGTGGGTTTCAAAAGTTTTAAGCGTCCGATACAGCGTTATTCTATCTGCTTTTGCAAATGAATTTTCCAACTCACTAAGGCTAATTGCTGCCTCTTGCTTTGATAAGACATCCATGACTAAAAGGCGCATAGCAGTGGGTTTTACTCCTTTGTCCGCTAACTTAAGTTCCATTTCATTTTCCATATCCAAATTTTTTTACGTTTACCCGCAAAAGCCAAACCCTGTGCTGTACTACAAATTTAATCAATATTTCGTGCTGTGACTTGGTGGTAAAGACATGTGTATTTAAAATTTACGTTATATGATTTATCTCCTGATATCGTATCTTTACGCAAATATTTCTTGAAGCGTTTTTGCTTTAAGTCCTGCACTGAAACTTAGGAACTTTCAAAGGTAACGGGACATAAGTGGAAAACGCTCATGCTACGGCGTGGGCGCACTTATTCGTTACCGGGTTTCCTAAGACCTCAGTGCGGTAAGCTGTTGCCTGCGCTATTTTTTTACGGGCAGCAAGTCAAACGAAACCGGATTAAAAGTAATGTACCATGACTTCAGCCGATCACTTCCCCAATTTTGACTACAATGCGGGACAATTATCTAAGTTTCTTGCTGCAAGTGATTTTTTCACCATTATGCTAAAAAACGGGGACATTATTCATTTTACTCCTAAAGATGTACCAGCATTCATGCAATGGTTAGAAAAAAACAAAATACCGAACATTAGGTTAGCAGAAAGCTGGATAGTTTCGACAAAAAAGAAATAAAATTCTCTTTGCACGGTCTCGGGTTACTTCCACACTTATACATCGCTCACCAAAGCTTTCCTATTCAAGATGTTAATCAACCCCGACGTATTATAAAAAACAAGTCCCATTCAATGAAGGATTCCCATCGCATAATACTCATTTTGGCCGGCGTCATTGTAGTTTTTGGCGCAATCTTTTTATTTATAGACTATTCGGAAAAAAGGGCCGATATGTATATCCTGCCGGATGGTTTCGACGGTCCTGCAACTATATTCTTTTCCGATCCTGGTGGCATACCTGAAAAGCAAAATGGAGAAAAACGCATTTTTGAAATTCCTTCATCGGGAATTTTACACACGCAAAGTATTTACAAAAGGAAATGGAATAGCTACTATGTAAAATCGGGGGACAAATTTAAACGATTAATGTACGGTAACGCAAGTATGGGAGGAATGGCAGCCTACAACGATTTAGATAGTGTCTGGGTTCAAGAAATGAAAGTTTCTGAACTCGACATGAATGGTCGAAAATTAACTATTGTTACTATTATTGTAAAACGCAGACATTAACGCGTTAAGTTTTTCAAAGACAATAATAATAATAATAATAATACATTAATAAGCCACTTGAAAGGATTAGTGTTATACCTGTAAACATTTCTTCCTTCCAAGTGGCTTTGCTGCGCTACTGACTACTTAGGACTAAGCGCCTTCAGTTTTTCACTGAGTTCAGTCAAGCCCGCTTTAGTAAGATACTCGTCAGCAATTACGTGCAATTCCTCTAACGCTTCCTTAGGAATACTTTCCAGCAATGCAGATGATTTATCATCGTCTTTAGCCGTCAATCCGCGCTTGAGAACACTGTGCAATAACAATATGTTCTTGCGGGAGATCCTCATGTCAATCTTCACTCTTTCACTCATGCCAGGGATACTGAGAATAGTATCATACACTTTGGCTACATCACTTGTTGTTAGCATAATCCCACGTTTTTAATTTAAACAATAACTCACTGTACAAAAGTAAATAACAAGGCTATCTGCATCCTCATCAAAATATGATGAGGATAGGTTAATCCCATATCGCCTGGTTAACTTCGCTTAGAGGAACTGAATGTGCGTTTGAAAAAGTGTGTTTATGGATTTCAGGAACAAAAGGCTTTCCGTTAGCGAAGCCAAAGAAATAGACATTGTGTATTTCCTGTCAAGTTTAGGTCATGAACCTGCTAAAATCAGGAACAACGATTATTGGTATTTTTCACCACTTCGGGACGAAAAAACGCCGTCGTTCAAAGTCAACCGTAGACTGAACCGATGGTACGATCATGGCCTCGGTAAAGGTGGTAACTTGGTTGATTTTGCCATCCTGTATCATGGCTGTACGGTTTCTGAATTGCTACAGAATTTAAGCGGTAATCTTTCCCTTCAAAAGCCTTCACTTCATCAGTCTTTTACCCAACCCGAAGCACAGAATCAGATAAAGGTTCTAGGTGACTTTATACTTTCCTCGACTGCCCTTTTAAGGTACTTACAGCAACGCCGCATACCTATTGATATAGCTGACCGCTATTGTCGGGAAGTTCGGTACGAACTCAATGGAAAAGTTTATTACGGGATAGGCTTTAAAAACGACCTGGGAGGTTTTGAAATACGCAACCCATATTTCAAAGCCAGCAGTTCGCCAAAGGGAATCACCACCCTTGATAACAGCGCCGATGAGGTTATCGTTTTTGAAGGCTTTATAGACTTTCTTTCCTTCAAGGCTATCCATCGACAAGACCCCGAAGACCGCTTTGATTTTGCAGTGCTGAACTCAATATCCTTCTTTGAAACTGCACGCCCTTTTTTGGAAAAACACAATGCGATCAGGCTTTACCTCGATAGAGACATTACAGGAAAAAATTGCAGCCAGTATGCACTCTCCCTGAGCAGTAAATACAAGGACGAAAGCAACCTGTATCAAAACCACAAGGACTTCAACGACTGGATGGTGAATTTCGGCAAGCCGCAAAGGAAACATCAAAACAAAAGTTGAAATAAGTGATAAGAGAACAGTAAGAGCCGCTGAGCTGCTTTAAAGCGCTTTAGCCTCTTATACGCTTTGGAGCCTTTCAATGTCTAAAAGAGGTTCTAAAAGCAGAGAGATTGCAACTTTCCCGCAATCGGCCAGATGAACGGTTGTTAAACAACCGGATCTGGCTGCCCATCACTCGGAACTCGTGGGCAGGGTGTCTGAAAGGTGAAAATGAGTTTGAAAACGTGAAAATGATCAGTGATGAAAGAACAAAATTCAAACAGGACACGCATTATCGGGCTGCGTCTGACACCCGATGAGTATGCTAAAATTGAAAAGAAGTGGAAGGCTTCTACCTGTCGAAAGCTAAGCGATTATGTACGTCGAAGCCTGTTCGATAAACCCGTTGTAACAACCTACCGTAACAGCTCACAGGATGACTTAATGGCAGAGCTTACCCGGCTTCGCAGCGAGCTAAATGCAGTAGGAAACAACTTCAATCAAGCTGTTAAAAAGCTCCATACACTCAGCCAGATCGCTGAATTTAAAAGCTGGTTGATAGCGTATGAAGTGGAGAAAAATATCCTTAGCAATAAGGTAGATGAGGTCAGAATAAACGTAAAAAAAATACTGGAAATATGGTTGCAGTGATCAAGCCTGGCCACTCTATGCACCGTATTTTCAACTACAATGAGAACAAAGTTAAAGAAGGTGTAGCAGAGTGCATCGGAGCAGAAAATTTTCCGCTGAATGCTGATGAAATGAGCCTTAAGATTAAGTTAGGTTATCTGCTGAAAAGGACAGAACTGAGAGAGAATGTTAAACGAAACAGCGTACATATTTCCCTCAATTTTGACCCTTCGGAAACACATTTGAGCAAGGAAAAGTTGATGGGAATCGCCAACGTCTATATGCAGAAATTAGGCTTTGGAGAGCAGCCTTATCTTGTTTATCAGCACCATGACGCAGGTCACCCGCATATCCACATAGTCACCACTAACATCCAGCCTAACGGCAATCGTATTGACCTGCATCACCTCGGCATTCGCAAGTCAGAACCTGCAAGAAAAGAGATTGAAAAAATGTTTGGTCTTGTAGTGGCCGATGCCCATGCAAGAAAGCAGGCATTCAGGTTAAAACCTATTGATGCAAAGAAGGTACAATACGGGCGTACAGAAACAAAAAGAGCTATCACCAATGTACTCGATTCGGTATTGTTCAAATATCACTACACCAGTCTGCCGGAGCTAAATGCAGTATTGAAACAGTACAATGTACTGGCGGATCGGGGCAGCGAACATTCAAGAATTTTTCAAGGTGGAGGATTGGTTTACCGCATATTGGATGAGGATGGAAAGCCGGTAGGCGTACCAATAAAAGCCAGTGACTTTTATAATAAGCCCACACTGAAATTTCTGGAAGAAAAATTTACTCTCAATGATGCCAAACGACAACCATTTAAAAGCCGCGTAAAAAATGAAATAGACAGGTTGTTTATTGGTAAAACGCCAACACTGGACGAACTGGTAAATCAACTCGAAAGAAAGGGCATACACGTTGCCTTGCGTCAAAATGATGCCGGGTTGATATATGGCATAACCTACGTAGATCATCAGACCAAAACTGTCTTCAACGGAAGTGCATTGGGTAAGCAATACAGTGCCAAAGCCATACAGGAACGATGCGGCTTGAAAGAAGTGATGAAGTCAGAGTTATTACCACAGGTAGCTCAAAAAGCAGGCAAAGCTACACAGCCTACGCAAGTGACCGACCGCGACGTTAAAACGCTTCCCCAGGATCATATGCCAGCTCCAATTAGCATCCCTGTTGGCAATGCACTGGATGCCTTGATACAACCCGACCAGGTAGCTGATTATATACCCGGTCAGCTAAAGAAAAAAGGCAAGAAAAGAAAAAGAAACAAGAACATTTCCAATAACCAATAAAACGTAAAACAATGGCTGTACAGACAGGTGAGAACGAACAGGCGCTGAGGAAAATTCTGGACATGACCAGGTTGATCAGTATCGTTATTTTAGTGATACACTTCTATTATTATTGCTATGCTGCCTTTCAGGAATGGGAGTTGAGCAGTACTTTCAGCGACCGTATTTTAGGTAATATTTACCGAACAGGTATCTTCAGCAACTTTGTTAAAAGCAAGCTGATTGCTTTAGGCTTTCTGGTGATTTCGCTGCTCGGAGCAAAAGGCCGGAAGGATGAGAAACTGAATTATAAAACAGCTTTCGCCTACCTCATAACGGGGCTGTTGCTCTATTTTGCCAGCTATCTTTCCATGATGCTTCAATTGCCTGCACAGGAGAAGACAATTGTTTATATAAGCATTACCGCAATAGGTTTTTTACTGATACTTTCTGGAGGTACATTGCTTTCCCGGATCATTAAAAGCAAGTTCAACAACAAGGATATTTTTAACAAGGAAAACGAGACGTTTCCGCAGGAAGAACGTTTACTGGAAAATGAATTTTCCATCAACCTGCCGGCACGCTACCGCCTTAAAAACAAGGTTCGCAATAGCTGGATAAATATCATTAACCCTTTCAGGGCGATAATGGTATTAGGTACTCCCGGTGCAGGTAAATCCTATTTCGTAATCAGGCACGTCATTACCCAACATATCCGTAAGGGGTTTACAATGTTTGTGTACGACTTTAAGTTCGATGATCTTTCAAGGATTGCCTACAATTCCTGGTTGAAAAACAAGCACAGGTACGCCAAGCCTCCGCGATTTTTTGTGATCAATTTTGACGACTTAACAAGAAGCCATCGGTGCAATCCTTTGGAGCCATCAGCCATGACCGATATTACTGATGCTGCGGAATCAGCCCGCACCATTTTAATGGGATTAAATAGAGAGTGGATAAAGCGTCAGGGCGATTTTTTCGTGGAATCGCCAATTAATTTCCTGACGGCTGTGATATGGTATCTGAAGAAATATAAGGACGGAGAATTTTGCACGTTGCCACACGTCATAGAACTGATGCAGGCAGATTATGACAGCCTTTTTACATTGTTCAGAACCGAAGCTGCCAAAGAATGTGAGGTATTGATCAATCCGTTTTTGAATGCCTACCTGAATGATGTGATGGAACAATTAGAAGGACAGATAGCATCTGCTAAAGTGGCTATGGCAAGGCTTTCCTCACCGCAATTGTATTATGTTTTATCGGGCAATGACTTCAATCTCGATGTGAATAATCCTGATGATCCGAAGGTGGTTTGCATGGGTAATAATCCGCAAAAGATACAGATCTATGGGGCGGTGCTTTCGCTTTATGTAACACGCCTTGTAAAGCAGGTCAATAAGAAAGGAAAATTGAAAAGCAGTTTGGTTTTTGACGAGTTCCCAACTATCTATTTGAACAACATGGATAGCCTTATAGCCACAGCAAGGAGCAACAAGGTTTCCACTTGCTTAGGTATTCAGGATTTCAGCCAGCTTCGTAAAGATTATGGCAGGGAGCAGGCAGATGTAATTATGAATATCACGGGCAACATTGTAGCCGGGCAAGTTACAGGTGATACAGCCAAACAACTTTCCGAACGCTTCGGGAAAATCATGCAGGATAGGGAAAGTTATTCTATCAATAGCGGTGATACTTCTATCAGCCGCTCAAAGCAACTGGAAACCGCTATACCGCCTTCAAAAATATCTGCACTGAGTTCCGGTGAGTTCGTAGGCATGGTAGCTGACGATCCTGATAATAAAATAGACCTGAAAGCCTTCCATTGTGAAATTATCAATAACCACGATGCACTGAAAAGAGAGGAAGAAAGCTACAAGGAGATAGAGGTGATTCGCAAGCTGGATAACAGCATGGTACAGCGTAATTATTTCCAGATAAAAGAAGATATACAGGACATTATTCAATCGGAAATGGAAAGGTTGCTGAATGATCCGGGATTAAGCCACTTAGTAATAAAAAAGACATGACTACAATTCGTTGGATCAAATCTTAACTTCTACATTTTATATCCTTTTTTCTGTCAGCAGCATGAAGTTCCTAATTGTTTTGGAGGACATTTTACTGTTCCGTAACTGCAATAAACACAGCAGTCCCCCTGTTTCGGCTTTAATCTTGTCTTGCAGTTTTCGCATTCATAAAAAAACTGGCAAGCGTCTGTGGGCATTGTTTCTTCTTTTTGGTGTCTGCAATTAGGACAAATGATTACTGATTGAAGTATTGCTGTCTTGTTCATTTTTATTTGTTGATGATGGTGGATGAAATTACTTTATATCCGATGTTGTTTATAATATTTGAAAGACTGTCAACTGATGTTTTTGAATTGTCAAACTTTACGATTGCATTTGCATTTTTATAATAAGTGTTTGCTTCAATTACTCCATCCACCTTTGAAAGTGCGCCGTTAATGTGTGCTGTACAACCTTCACAGTCCATTCCATTAATGTTTAATTGAACCGTTGCTATATTGCTTTTGTCAACTACAATCACTTTTGCTTTTTGTGGCTTTGGATAAAATATTTTTGCATAGTATGGAAATGCCATTAGCAATCCAGAAACAACAGTAACGATAACTAAAAACGATTTTGATTGCCAAAATGATTTTTTATTGTCAGCCTCACAGTCGCAGCCAACTTGTTTTTGTGGTTTTATTTTTTGATACCACGCAAATGTAAAAACTGCAATTGTCAAACCGATTAAATATGGACGATACGGCTCAACCCACGAAAATGATGAAGCAAATCCGCTTGCACCACCTAAGAAAGCTAAAACAGGTGTGATGCAGCAAAGAGAAGCTGCAACTGCTGCCAACAGTCCAGCAATCCAGCCTTTACTATTTTTTATTGTCGTTGTCATACTGTCACCAAATTTTGTTGATTGATTATTTTAAAGAACGATCTTAATACTTTTAAATGTTTATTGTGTAGTGAATAGAAAATGGTTTGTCCTTGTTTTCTGGCTTCAATAATATTCCCGTCTTTTAGCTTTCGTAAATGTTGGGACACGGCAGGAATACTCATTCCCAAAATATCACTTAGGTCGCAAGGACAAAGTTCGTTTTCCTCTTCAAGCAGAAATAGTATCTTCAGTCGTACTTCATTTCCTGCCAAAGCAAGAACCTGTACTAATTGTAAAAATGATTTCGAGTTAGTCTTTAATTTTTCTCGGCAACTTTTAATTTGGTCTATGTCCGCCTGTAACCTGATGCAAGTATCGTTTGTCATTGTCAAATTTGTTTGCGAGGCAAAAGTAATAAATGTTACTTATTTAAGCAAATACTTAAATATTAATATTAACAATTTAACACTTTGTATCTTAAAGTGTAGCAAAAGATAACGTAATCCGCGTAGCCTACTACAAGTCACCTTTAAAAACATGTTTTTTTTAAAAAGGGCATGTCCCTTCGGGTCGGTCATTCCAGGGTACGCCTCGCTTCCGTCCCTTCTTTGTCGTGACCGGCTCGTTCCTCACCGCCTTACATCCCCCTCATGCTTTACTATACAAGAGAATAACAAGCCTGATTGGTTGAGATAGCAACCAACCTGCTTTGGCATTTTCCAACGAAACGGGTAAAAAGGCAGCTAAGATAGTTACGCCTTCGTTGCTACGAGCGCATAATGCTGCGCTGCGCTTGCACCCTTCGGGACTTATAGCTCTCCGCGCCTCCGGCTACACTCTGTCGCTGCTTTCTTTTTTACCGTTTTTTCTTTTGGAAAAATGCTTTTAGGGCAAGCGGGTGAAAAAAGAAGTAAACAAAATGGTTTCACAATTAAAATTAAAAATCATGAACATCATTGGCAGATTAACGAGGGACGCACAAATCAGCACCTTGCCGAGCGACAAACAGGTAGTGAATTTTTCCGTAGCAGTGAATGACAGCTACCGTAACAAACAGGGCGAACGAGTGGAACACACCGAGTATTTCAACTGTGCCTACTGGATTTCAACAAATGTAGCAAAGGTACTCACCAAAGGAACATTGGTAGAACTCAACGGCAGGGTGAGTGCAAGAGCATGGATTGGTGGAGATGGTGGGGCACATGCAGCACTCAATTTCCATACATCAAAAATCAAATTGTATGGAGGCGGTAAACGGTCTGAAACCGTAGCAGGTGGTAACAGAAACGACTCCGCAGTACCTGCAAACAATGGCACAGACGATTTGCCTTTCTAATCATTCATTTTCATTTATCAACTTTTAAAAATTACAATCATGGCACATAATCTTAATTATAACGAACGTACAGGCAAATACAGCTTCTTTAGCGTGCAGCAGAAAGCATGGCACAATTTGGGACAGATAGTAGAGCAATATCCCACCAGTGCCGAAGCTATCAAATACGCAGGGCTTGATTTCGAGGTTATCAAATCTCCCTTATATACTCGTGGCACAGGCATCAGTATAAGTGATGATGGTGAAATAAAAGAAGGTGGTAACATTTTGTTGCCCGACAATTTCGCAACTATGCGTACCGATACCAATACGGTTTTTGGCGTAGTAGGAAAAGATTACCAAATAGTACAAAATGCAGATGCCTTTGCCTTTTTCGATGCTATTGTAGGTGGTGGTGATGGTATCCTGTATCAAACAGCAGGTGCATTAGGAAACGGAGAGCGCATATTTATTACGGCTAAACTCCCTGACTATATCCGAGTAGGTAACGGTGATGATGTTACAGAAAAATACATCTTCCTGACCACCTCACATGATGGTACGGGAAGTATTACCGCAGCGTTTACACCTGTACGTATCGTTTGTCAAAACACTCTCAATGCAGCATTGGGAAATATGTCCAACGTGGTACGTATTCGCCACACGTCAGGTGCAAAACAACGTTTGGAAAATGCTCATAAAGTAATGGGACTGGCTAATCAGCTAAGTGTACAACTGGAGGGCATATTCAATCAATGGACAAAGGTGCGTATCTGTGATGAAGAAGTAAAGAAACTTATCCAACTGGCACTTTGCCCCAACAAGGAAACATTGGACGCACTCAAAAAAGGTGCAGAGGATGAACTGTCAACCGTTTTTAAAAATACGGTGGAAGATGCCTTTGCCTATGCAATGATGGCAGATACCCAACAGTTGAATACTACCAAAGGAACAGTGTTCGGGGCATACAATGCGGTAACAGGTTACTATCAGAATGTACGCAATTACAAGGACGATGAAAGCAAACTGCAATCCATTGTAATGGGAGGCACAGCACAGGCTAAAGCACAACGAGCATTTGAATTGTGCAGCCAGTTTGCAAAAGACGGAGCAGACGTGCTTGCACTGAGCTAAAGTAACAGGACAGGCAGCAATGCCTGTCCTTATTATCCACTTACAAAAACAAGTATATGAAACCGTTAGATAATTTGATAAACATAGAGAAGGCAAAATTGCTGCACGAACTATTTCCGCAGGAAATTCCTGCCTTACTGGAATACACCGACAATATGTGCCTTGCCATACAGGAGGACGAACAGTTGATACGCAGCCAGTGGGAAAACGGGTTGCTAACAGTAGAAGCCTGGCTATCCTTTGTTGAGGAAGTCAGGAACAAGATAAATAAGTATGGGAAACGTCTGCATACTCACAGCCGCTTATTTGCAGACCAACTTTTTGATGGCTATGTCGCATTGTATATGGTGCATTGTATGACCTTATATACTACTGTAAGGAAGCATAGCAATCCCAAGTTTACATTAGCCATAGACCTATTATTTAACCCATAAAATACAAGGTTATGGAAGCGTTGATAAAACTATTACAGGCAATGTCTTATCCGACTATGGTTTTTGTCGGTTTGGCAATCAGGCTCTTTGTCGGTATGCGACAATTCAACCGAAGGGGCTTAGGTGGATTGCAGCATTTCAATAACTATTTAGTGGGTTTAATCACACTTGCGATAGAATGGATGCTGAAGTGGGCAGCATTAGCCCTTTTGCTGTGGGGATTGTGGGGATGGCTGTTTAGATAACGCAGCACGGAATAAAACTATACAGGACTGTACAGAAATTCTTTTTAACAAAAAAACATTTGACAATGGAAACGACAAATTTTTTCAGCAGCATAGCTGCATTGAATATAACAGGCGACCTGCAAGTAACGATACGGAAAGGAGCAGAAAGTAACTGGATAGTATCGGTTATGCTCAACAATGAGCAGTGCGGGGACGATGCAAGGAAACTGATACCGCCCCTCAATCTAAGAGGAAGTGCCGAAGAACTGGACAACGGTTTCTTTGAACGAATAACAACACCCATACGGACCGTTTCAGGTTTAATGGTGGACATGGAAGGCTTCATGAAACAGTTGGAAGAAGTGAAAAAGCAATCTGCTATGGAAAAAGAAAAGACAGACAGGGAGCGAAAGGAAAAAGAAGCCAAAGAGAAGAAATACAGGGAGGCGATGCAAAAAGTAGATGAACTGGAAAAAGAAGGAAAGCACAGGGACGCATGGATGAAAGTACCTGACCCTTCAGAATATCCCGAACAGGCAGAAGCCATACGCAAACGAAAATCATCCTTATCCTCAAAGTTTGCCCCGGACCTGTTTGGTGCAACTGCAACACCCGTAACTGATGAACAGCCACAAAGCGTTGAAGCGAATGTTGAGGAAGAAGAAATAAATCAATAACCTGTAAAACGAGAAGTCATGTTAATAGCAAAGCATTTAGACAGGATTTTCCTGCTCAAAGAAAACGGAACGGATATAAGGCTTACAGACCCTGAACCTTCATGGAGCGTGGAAGCGGTGATGAACTTCTATGCCAATACCTATCCAGTACTCACCACCGCCAAAATATCCGCACCACGAATTGAAGATGATACGGTGCAGTATCGTTTTGAAAGCGTCATGGGAACAAAAGGTTAATCTTAAAATTTAAAGCAATGGAATATGCAACACAATATTATATCGGGCATCATTCAAATGCCCCAAAAGCAAAGGCAAAGAAAACTCTACAAGCAGTTGGGAGAGTTCACAGCATGGGTACAAAGGACAAAAGATGCACACGAAATAAGCAAGGACAAACGGAAGTCAGTACCACAACAGATGTTGCCAATGGTTTTTTAAGAACCACCTTCCTGCCTAAACTGGAGGCGATGAAAACGGTACAACCTGCTACGGAAGTGGAGAAAATAGAAACTGATTTTTATTGCTCCCTGTGTGCAGTTGCCAGGCATTACAACGGCTTCGAGCCTATGGATACAAGGACGTTTGGCTATCCCTACAATATCGCCCTTTCTGTATGGGAAGTGGATAACCATTTAAAACGGAACATTAGAAACTGGAATTGCTTGCGTTTGGTACAGGACGATAAGGGAAAGACCTTTTTTATAAGCGAGGAACAATACAATACTGGAACAACCTTGTTTTATATTCCCGTTATACCGTTATATAAAATGCTCAAAGACCCGAAGACAAAAAGAGCAGCCCGATTATTATTATCCGTATTTGCTTATCTGTATCATGTAGCTGATATACCTTATTACAGGCAGGAGGATGCTTACCTCTATTGGCAATACGAAATGATTGCCGATTGGATTGAACAGGACGATGAAGCAGAATTGGACAGCCGTAAAGAGGAATTAAAGGTTGCTCAATGGTGCGGTGAAAAGATGGAGCAGAAAATATTCAACCGTAAAAACCTTGATGTGTTTGCAGAACGGATAAAGGCATTTATACCTACAAACGATTTTGAACAGGAGTGCCTGAATGTAGCAAAGGGAATGTTTGCACTTTATACTGATTATCCTGCAACAACGGTTTTCCAAAACGCAAAATATGTACAGGATGAAGAAGAACAGGAGGACGAAGTAATTGCAATGAGGAAATATATCTCGTTTATAGCCGATGTAAAGGGATGGCTATATGAAACGGTTGCTGAAAGTGTAAACAATGAGTTCAATGAATGTGGTACAACAGAAGAACCTACCATATTAAAAAAGTTTAACGGTACAGCAATCACCGATTGCAGTCTTGAATTTGAAAACAGGTTATTCCCATTGATAGACGATTTATGTTACCTGCTGAATAACGATTAAAATAATTACTATGAAAGATGTAATGGAAAATATCGGCAAACTTTACCATCCTAAAACGGCTTTGGTATTTTATGAAGCAAAAGGAATGAATGTAGAAGTCTATGTAGAGTATTTTGATATGGATAAGAATGGTAGTCCCATTAATGCACATCCCCTAACCGTTAAGGAAGCACAGCGTTTATCAAAAGCACTGGACACAACGGGCGAAAGGAACAAGGCTTTTCTGAAACCTAAAAGCATTATCGCTGCAAATATCCTTTACACAGACCCATCTGAAAACGGCTTTGTGATGTGGTTTACAAAGGCGACCTGTAAAAATCTCTTTTTCGTTGAAGGGTTAGGCATTTCAAATGGTAATGCGAGCGTACCCGCATTACTTTGGATAGCCAACAAAGAAAAGCTGTATATCTATGCCCTGAAAAGTGACAGGAGGCCGACCGAAACCACACCACTTTATCATGCTCCGTTTTTCAATGTCTATGTAGAAGGAAATGTATGTATGGGTACGGTGGATGTCAATATCAGGAGGTCAGCGTCATTAGAGGAATTTACAGCCGCATGGGAAGCCTATTTCTTTAACAGCTATTTCAGTCACCTGATGCAAAATCATAACCCCATACACGGTAACTGTGTGAGCCTATGGAAGAAGCTGCGGAAGACTGGAGAGCCATTTCCGAAAGAGGTATTGAAAAAGACAGACAGGACAATAAAAAATATACTACGATGAAAACGGACAAAATAAAAGTGCATTTTACAGACAACGACCTGATTGCCCCAACCAACCCCATTGAGGTAAACCTGATAGGGGCTGGAGGCACAGGTTCAAAGGTGCTAACCGCATTGGTAGAAATGAATTACAGCCTGAATGAATTGGGACATGCAGGGATAGCGGTGAGGCTTTGGGATGATGATATAGTAACAGATTCCAATTTAGGCAGACAGCGGTTTGCTGAATGTGAGGTAGGACTATATAAGTCCGTTGCCCTGATAAACCGTTCCAACAGATGGGCTGGCACGAACTGGAAAGCTGAAACCACAAAGTTTGAAAGGGATAGTTTGGACAGGTTGCCCGAACATGCACAGGCAAGTATTTACATTTCCTGCGTTGATAGCGTAAAGGCACGATTTGAAATAGCTGAGATACTTAAAGGACTGAATAGTTACAGGGCATACCGCAATCAAGCCAAATATTGGATGGATTTCGGCAATAGCCAGTCCACAGGGCAGGTGCTACTATCCACTATCGGCAGTATCAAGCAACCAAAGTCTGAAAAATATCAGGCGGTGGCAAGCCTGCCATTTATTACAGATGAATATGGCGAACTGCTGAAACGGTCTGAAGAAACAGATAATACCCCAAGCTGTTCACTGGCTGAAGCATTGGAAAAGCAAGACTTGTACATTAATTCCTCCCTTGCCCAAATGGGTTGCTCCCTGCTATGGAACCTTTTCCGCAACGGAATGACCGAAAATAAGGGCTTCTTTCACAACCTTGCCAACTTTACCACCCAACCGATAAAGGTCGCCTAAAGCCCCTCCCAGGCGGCGCATCGGCATTCCTTTCCCCGTAGGCGGAACACCGCTGCGCGAAGAAGCGGTGCAGCCACTTATGCAAAACCGTCCTCACTACCTTTTAGTCCGTTCATCCGTTTCCGCATAACAGACTGCGGCATTATTAATCATCTATATTACTGGAGATGGTCTTTCTTATTTGAGGCTGCAATTATGTATTTGTAAATTCTTCAGTTCTTGCTTTCTATGAGCATCTAAGATTCCTCTTCTTCATCTGATTTTGTAGCCCATTCCAGATGTTTTATTATACCTTTTTGTAGGCTCAAAAGGAAAGGTATTCCTTCGCTTCTCACTATGCTATTGGGATTGCAAATCTCCAGAAGAGTGCTTAAAGAATTAGCAAACCAGGCATAATTTCCTCTAAGTGGAGGGATTGCCTGCACATTCAAATACCTGATAGCACCAATAAGTATCTCATCACCATCCGGCAAACCCTCCACTTGATAATAATTTTGATTTGCGATTTCAATAAACTTATTGGTCATTTCATTTAATTCAGAAATATCTTCTGGAAGCCTTTCAATAGGAGCCGAATCCTTATCCCACATCAAGTCTTCCGCTAACATAAAGCAAACCTCAAGTAATTTGTTCTCGTCCATGTTATACTTTTAAATCATTACGATTGTTAGAGATTATATTTATGCGTCTGGGAGCTTTATCTAAGCATTTACTCTGGCATACACCAGCGGTACTATTCCTCGTAATAATTGAATTGCTGGTGACAAAAGCATTTCCTGATATTGATGCAGTCCCTTTTCTCCGTGAACAATGTTACACCGGATTGAATAAAGCGTTTTCATTAAAGCAAGGATTTTTGTCGCAGGCACTGCTGATTGCAATCCATTGATAAGTTGTTGGTCGCGGTTGGGCTGCGGTGTTCCTCTATTCAGGTCAATATTGAAATGAGGCATCGCCTGATATAATGCCTGGATTTGGTTGTCAAGTCCTTGCTGTGTTAAATAATGGGCAATAGCAGCAGCTCCAAGAAAATCAATTGTAAAAGTAGTAGCTCCCGCTCTGTCACCAACTTGTTCTCTCGCATTACCAGTTTCCTGAGCTTTTTTTATCGGAACGATATTGTACAGGAAGTTATAGTTGATAAATAAGGTTACGTATTTATCAATAAGGCTGGCAACATCCTCATCTACTATATTATCGGCTTTCTGAAGCCACCTGTTATAAAAATCCTGTTGATCTGGTGATAGCATATTTTAGATTAATTTGATGCTTTCAAATCTACGGCAATTCACTCCAATGTTGTAAGATTCTGTTCTGTAAATCTGAGAATTGCGTCGGTACTTGGTAATGGTAGTGTGAATTAATTATTTAGAACAAAATATTATATTTTGCAACAGTCTATTCAAACCCTGTAAAGAAATTGTCTGATGAATGATATGTCACTTTTTGAAAAGAAAGAAAGAACATTAGATGGGCCTGCTAAATACAACGTAGATACCTATCAGTACTATAACGATAGTGCCAGGCAAGACATGGAAGTTATAAGACAGTTACTTGAAAAGTGGTTTTCGCATTATCCCGATGATGAAAAGCAAGACCTAAAGACACGATTTCAAGCCTCATTTGATGCCGCATTTTATGAGTTATATATCTATACACTATTCACGAAGCTGGGATTTTCATTATCAATACACCCTGATATTCCCGGCACATTAAAACGTCCGGATTATCTTGCTACAAAAGATGGGGAGTTTCTATTTATCGAGGTTAAACACATGACAATGCGATCCCAAGATGAGCGGTCGCTTGAAAGGAAAAAGAATACACTTCTCGATTCGTTGGATAAAATTGATGCATCGAATTTTTTGTTGAAACTGGATGAAATCGTTTTCAAAGATAACAGCCAGCCAAGTGGAAAAATGATCGTCCGTTATTTTAACCAAGCCATTTCATCGTATGATCCTGATATATATACAGACCTTTTAAGTCAACGTGGATTTCAGGCAATGCCTAAAATTGTATATGATGATGATAAAGTCAAAATAGAGTTGCAGTTAATTCCAAAATCGCCATTACATCGTGGAACTAATTCCCGTTCCATTGGCACTCATCCGATCGTTACCCAAATAGGTAATGATAGCGAGGATATAATTACTGCTTTGGAATCAAAAGCTACGCGCTATGGAGCATTAAATGCTCCGTACATTATTTGTCTAAATAAGCAGAGTATTTCTCTTGATATTATAGAAGTGCAGGAGGCGCTATACGGCTCATTGCAAATTTCTTGGCGTGATATTCCTGACAACCGGGATGAAAGATTAGAGCTTTCAGGAAATGGTTTTTTTGGTTCAAAAAATAATCCCAAGTTTACAAGAGTGTCAGGAGTATATATTACCAACGCCAATACGGCTAATTTAGCCACTACTGTAGATCACGCATTCCGACACAACCCATTTGCACAGTTTCCGACCTATATGGTAATTGACAAGCCGGTGCAAGAATTGTTGAGCATACCTCTTGATTACCCAATGCCATCTAAAATCTGATTCTATGACAGACGCCGAATTGATGGTTAGAGCATCCATTCAAGTTTTTCTGGCAAAAGCAGATTACCCCAAGCCAGAAGGTTTTGGTTCTTGCTGTGTAATCGTTTACCAAAACCGAAGGTTTTTTATTTCAGTTTCGCACGTTACTGATGCAGAAGGATACACCACTTTTTTAGAGACTAATCAACCATTTGATAAGAGGGGGCCAATCATTCAACCCATAGGAGGTATTTGTTACTTCGATCAGATAAAGGTAACGAAAGACATGTCTCTGGAGGACTTTGAATCGGTATTACAGCAAGGCAAAAGATTGGATATTGCGTTTGCTGAAATTAAACATAATATAGAGCTGCTGCAACCTGAAATGGATTTTAAAGCATTTAAGGTGGAAGCGTCAACAAAGTTGCCGTTGTTTATGGAGGATGCTGCTATGCCAACCAAAGACGAACGGTATGGTTTCTTTGGAAAAGTTAGGCATAGCTATAATGGAATACAACTTTCCATGATACCAACCTTGAAACATAGTTTAAAGTTCCATCGCACTAAAGGAGAATTTTATATGTTCTTGGCTCCCCAGATAATATCCGATAGCGAGGATTATGAAGGATGCAGTGGTGCGCCTATTTTAGATAGTCAATGCAGAATTGTGGCTCTTGCCTGCGCAGTACACACTGGTACCAGGATTATTTATGGGTTCCCGATTCAAAAGTGTAAGGAATTATTAGACTACGCACTGCAAACTGGTATGCTATAGTGTCGTATCTTAAATATTGAAAATCAGCATATTGTATTGTAGTATTTTGAGTGTATTTTTTATTTAAAGTTCGCACAACAGCTTTAAATCCGCTAAAAAGTGGTTCGAGTTTTGTACCACAGGGTTCACAAAAGCCCGGCTTCGAAGAGAAGCCGGGCTTTTTATTTGTGAGAAATGTTCGTTAAATCTGAGACTTCTTTAACCTTTCCTTCGACATAGCGTCCCTCCAGATGCTCGATCTTTTGTTCCAATTCTGTTAGTTTGGTATTGTTTGTTTGGCTCTTCACTATTTAAGGTGGTAAACAGTTGTCTCAATTACAGTTAAAAGGTCGATATACTTTTTAGATAGAGTTATTTCGTTGAGGATTGTCATAAAGTGCTCATGTAACTTGGAAGTCCTGATATGGTAATAGGATTTGTGTATAGTATGAATTTTATTAATAATATAGGTTTTTAGATTTAACCAGATAACCACTTAAATGCATATCGCTGGCCTCATATTTTATAAGAAGATTTACTGTTAATGCCTCATTTAGCGGACTTTATATAAATTCTCCGTACCTCCCGTAACGTTTATTTTTAAGAGAATGGCGAACTGCTGTTTATATAAAAATACAAACTAGTTGGTATTGACTGATATAATGGAATAAGCTAGATTAGTATTGACCCGATTCTTCATAGTACAAAATTGCATAGCAGTATGAAAGAGATCGCAAATGGTAAATCTCAAAGCGAGAAGGCAGTATCAGCAATTATCAACTGTATTTGTATAGGTTGTCTCGCAACATTGCTATTTAGCTTTCAGACATCCACTGCATCGCAATTTCTATCTGTTTTCGGGACAGGTGTGCTAATTTCCGGAGCGTCGCTCCTTTTCGGCGCACTACTAGGCTTTCTGTTTGGCATTCCCAGAACGCTACAAAAGGAAAAAACACAAAGCAAGCCTGCTACTGAAGCCGACAAGGACAAGGAAACGTTGGAAAATAATGATACCGTTTATGAAGTTAACACCAATCTTGAACAGATCTCAGACTGGCTCACCAAAATCATCGTTGGCGTGGGTCTTATTCAAATCAATTCGTTTCCTGGTTTATTACTCAGATATGCTAAACTAGTTCATCCTGCACTTGGAGGATATCCCGCCAGCAAAGTATTTGCTATCACCTTGCTCTTCTTTTATATTGTATGCGGTTTCCTCATTTGTTATCTATGGACCAGGCTCTATTTCGCAGCAGCGCTCATAGAGGCCAGTCTTGCCACAAAAATTGGCCAGGTCGCTAAGAAAGTCAGCGATATTGAAAAACAGACCGAAATCGACGCAAAAGCGCTTAATATCATTCAGCAACAGTTAAATCCTGCATCTAATTCTTCTGCTGTCGACCAGGTGACCCTTAACGAGGCACTTATGCCCTCTTCTCACAACATACAAGCGCAGATATATTATATAGCCCGTGCTTTTCGAGGTGACAACTGGCAAGACAGAAGCAAATTGCATTTAATGGAAAGGACCATTCCCATTTTCAGGGCGCTTATTAAAAGCGATGTAAAAAAAATTTATCACCAAAGTCATGGTCAGCTGGGATTTGCGCTTAAGGATCAAAGAGAACCGGCACTGGAGGAAGCAATAAATGAATTGTCCATCGCAATAAAAATGAGGGGAAAAGGTGAAAAGGAGGGATGGTTATTATATGAATTTAACAGGGCCGTTTGCAGAATTATGCTCGATCCGGATTTTGAAAACAGTAAACCTTCCAGTGAGGAAATCAAAAAACAAATATTATCTGATATCAAGGCCGCAAGACATGCAAAAGAATTGTCGGATATCATTGATGAAGAGGGTTCCATTGTTCGGAATTGGCTACTGTTAAATCAAGACAGCTGACCTATTGATAAGAATTTACTTTATAAATATTCTACCTATGCTTAAGGACCTGATGCACAAAATTTTTACTACTCATACATTCGGTGGTTCCAAACATTGGAATGGCAATCACTATTATCCCTATAAAAAGATTCTTTTTGAAGATAAACACCTCTATTCGAATAAATACCGCGTAATGAATCATCTCACGCAAGATGGTGAACCTCAGCGGACCATGAATGAGGCAAGAGAACTTGATTTGGACGAATATGTATTTGCCTATCTGGGCCATCATGAGCACTACTATTCTGCTTATGATGGCTTTAACACACCACCTTTCGGCGTATTCTTTTCAAAAAATCTTGAAATGTCTACAGAAACGGTCGTCACCAAATTTGATTTTGCATCACCCTACGTTTCATCAAACGAATATGCAAATTTTTATAATGCCCCTTTCGCAGCCAGAGAACATTCTGTCCGAAGAATTGAGGAAGAGTTTTTTGGAGACTTCTTTCATTACTGGATAGGCCCCGGTTACAGACAGCAAAAATATTTCGATAACGATGCATGGAAATGGAAAATAGAATTTCACTACAGGGAAAAAGTACCCATCTTTGAAATCATAGCATTGCTCTGGCCCGTTATATTTATTGCGAAGCAAAATCCGTCTGATCCGAAATCTGTGATTTTCAAGCAGGACCCGGAATATGAAACCTATAGGGAACAATTCAGGAACGACAAGTCCAATAGAAATATAAAAATATATCCATTTATCTGGGATGCGGATACCTCATTAGAGAGGTTCTGCTTCGCTTCTTACATCATAACCCAATATTTCTATGATCACGGTACCCTACCTGGTGAGCTGTTTTTCGCGCAGGCTTTCGCACATCAATTCCCTTCTATCTAATGCCCGAAAATATGATAAATAATTTTCTGATCACACATTATATCAAGGACAGTCCCAGCCGTGATGGCTGGAAGAAAATGATGTTCATTACATGGAGGGATGAAAAATATTATCATGCTTTTTCAGAGCATCTTATTTCTGAAGAAAAAATTATGAACGAAGAGAGAATAGGCTCAATATTCAGGTTAAAAACTCCACTTGTCATTACAACTGCCCAAAGCGTATGGCTCTCTGATGATGGGAAAGTATATATTGCCTCCAGCAATAATCCGTTTTCAGATGACGTACTTATACAACTGGACAGCGATTTTGAAAAAGACATTTATTCAGTTGATAACATCCAGAAAACCCTGTCCAAAATGTGGACAGATGCACAGAGCAAATCATCCCTCGATATGCTCATAGATAGCCCGGAATGGGAGACAGTTATCCGGACGCTTAAAATACAAATATTATCCCGAAAGGGGCCTTTTCTACCTGAATGGATCTATAAACTCCTTTGCAAATATGATCAGAAATATGGAAAGCTCTTTCACAAATACTGTAGTGAACTGCATCTTAAAACTGATCTGCTTGCATTGGAGCTTACACTAATCGACAATGTAGATGGTCATATTAATTTTCGCTTAAAAGCCCATGAAGAAGATATTATGGACCATTTAAGCAAAACATCCTATGCAAAAGGTATAAAATAATAACAATGAAACTGGAAGAAATACCAATAGATACTTTAACGGATATATTCATTGAACAATATACAATTGATCAGTTACGTGAGCAGGGATATTCCTTTGATGTCTATTTCGACTCTCATGATATATATTCCATGATACAAGGTTTCTGGAGTTTGGAAAACAATAAAGGAAAAATACGACAGGAGAAAATTGAGATTGATGATCTGTCATTTGTGCTGAGAGGAATGGCATATTTTGGGAAAATCAGGAACCTGAAAGTCTTTAAGCCACATATGCTGGAAATTACAAGGCTACTTGACAGAGACCATTGCTTTCCGGTAAGGGAAATACCCGAATACCTGATCAATAATCTTTTCCAGACGCTGCAATTAGAACATCCGAATGTTTTTAAGGTAAATCGCAATTCAAAGGATTCCAGGATTCAACGTCACCTACAAAGACTAATTAAAAAATCCAAGAACCTTTTTAAAGCCTACTATATACTGATAGAGCCTAAGTGGACAGCGCGTGCTAACTACCTGTTGATACACGAAAACGCTATTATACAGAAAGATGTAAAAACCTATGAGTTGCTGGCCTTATCAGAAACTGAGATGTTTATGAGACTAAAGGATGAGTTTAACGCACGGAGGGGCGATAAAACGGGGAACAACCTGCGTGATGCTTTGTCACTTTGTATGTTACTATCAACATTAAAACAAAATGATTCAAAAACGATCCCTTTGTTTTTAGCTTCTTCAGAGAGGATCAAGGCAATCAGTCAAGATGAGAGATTCAAAAGTGACTTTTCTGTCAGCATCGATGGAAAGAAGATCAATTTATTGAAGACAACTGAATTCTTCCTTTTTGATGTGATATTTTCAGATTATGAAGATAGCTCGGGTCCTATGTTTCTTAAACTAAATGAGCTGAAAATCAAACGCCGGCTATTTGGCGAAATGAATTGGGGAGAAGAATTAATTGAAAGTATAAAAAAGGACATTGCCAGTTTTGTGGATCAGGAGTTCTACGAAATTCTGGGAAGTATCAATAAAGATGATTTTGATTTTGACCAATCCATCAGCAAACTCAATGAATTCCAGGAAGCAATTAGAACCACTCAGTTCAAAGAAAATTTTGAGAAGGAAAAAGATACGATTGTTTCTCAGCTAAAAAAATATGCATCTGATCTTCAAATTTTCGAGGATATATGGTCTGCATTGGAGAAGATTGAGAGAATTGAATTAAATGAAACCCTTCTTGAAGAAGGCCCGCAAGTTGATATTTTCAGAGATACGGGTCTTACAAGGTTTTCTCCGCCTCAGGGTTTTGTGGAGAGAAACCTTAAGCAAATATGGGAAACGTTGTTATACGAGCGTACAACAACAAATGATCATTATCTCAAGGCACAACAGCAAATTGTCCATTATCTGTTTACCGGACTTCAGGACAAAAATACCGATTATCTGACAGTGGGATGTAGTCTCCTATGGGTATTTGAATCATATGAGATCATTGACAGAATCTTATGTGGACTGGATTTTAAATACAACAGCCTAACCCTGGCAACAATACATGCCTCCTGTGTATGCATGAGTAATAGTCGTGATAAAAGACAGATCGTGGATAAAATCATACGTTCCATTGCAGCAGATCCCGTGCTATATGGAAATGATTATAAAGAGTGGATGGCACTCAGTTATATTAATTTCCGGGTATGGGAAAGCGAAGAAACACCTCACTTTATTATCGACAGAACCGAAAGAGCTTTTCAGTCTAAATTCTATTATTATGCAGTAAATGCGATAGACCTGGCAGACAAGGCTTACCAATGGCTGGATAGCAGAAGGAATGAAGAACCAACTGAAATAGAATACCGCAATGTGAAGTTTTTTTATCTGGCCAATATCTATATTTATTACGTATCCAGAGCTGGTGACAGGAAGCATTTCCTGGGAAATGAATTGGAAACACGGGTGCAGGTACTTGAACAGGCATTGTCTAACAACAGTAGATACTGGCAAAGTACATTTTATCATACCCTGTCCACTTATTTTATCCGAAAATATGACCTCGCAACAGATCTGGAAAAAAAGAAATTCTTCCTGGACAAGGCAGATGAATATTATAGGAATTTTACAAAAAGTGCATTATTTGTAACCAATAGACTCAAAGCACTAGGTAATCTCATAGAACGGGAGAAATACAGATAGGTTCATTATGCCCTTACTAGTGCGGTGGTTTATTGCGGATGGAATTGAGTGCTAGTGAATTTAACAACGGCGGCCTTGCAAGGCTGCCGTTGTTTTTTATGTTTCAGTGGCGATCGTTCAAATAATGGTCAATGAGCATACATCAACCATTATAAACTTGGATCAAATTCCACAATCCATTCGATGCCGTATTTATCTCTGAACATTCCAGCGTAGGTGCCCCATGGCGTATCACCAATGTCCCCTTCAACTTCTCCGCCTGCTGATAATCCGTTAAATGCTTTGTCTGCTTCTTCGCGGCTTTCGGCACTTACAACTATTTTTGACCTGTTTTCTTTTTCGTTTACCCGACCCATAAACTCCGGCACATCATTGGCAATTAACACGTTTTGCTTACCTATCGGTAAAGCGATGTACATGATTTTATTCGCTTCATTTTCGGGGACCTGAAATTCGCCACCTGCCAGGTCTTTGAAGCGGACGATCTTGCTGAACGCTCCGCCAAAAACTGATTTGTAAAAAGTAAATGCCTCTTCGGCGTTGCCATTAAAGTTGATCCATGGATTGATTGTTCTCATGATATTATTTTTAGTGTGCATAATGATGTGCCACACATCCGTTTTGGAATTTTTTAGTATCTGTCAATTTAAGTATCAATAGTTCATAAGGTTTCCGGCAGGAGACAGGCGTCTTCCCTGACCTGCGATTCTTGCCCAATGGCACTGTCCTGATAAAATCAAAGGTAGGTGATGACACAAAATTTAATAGGGGGGATTCGCGACAAATAAGGGGGTGTTTAAGCCAGGAATATTGCGCGGGGGAAATTAACAGGCATGTAAGCACGGCCCCACCGTTTTGGGGGAAGACAGGATAGGAGAACCGAAGACAAGAAAAATTGATTTTTCTACAGATGCGGCATTCTATATTGCACTCCCTTTAGGAATGGTTAACTTCTATAATTATTGATGCCGATTTGCAGGAACTTTTTTCTGCATTCCTCTGACTCAGCTGCACCATACCAGTTGACGTCGAAATTCGCACATGTAAATTCTTTGGGTAAATCTTCCATCTGATAGGTGCTTAGATTGCGTCCGACACAAATAGCATTGCCAAAAAGTGGAAATTCTTTCAATACCCCTAAAAGAAAACCTGGCATACCTGCTTTTGTAAAAGCAAGTGGATCAAAAAGCACGGTGAGCAATTTTTTAGGATGTATGCTGTCAACCTCTTCTGAATTTAGGTATTGCCTTATCTGTTGATAGGATATTGCTATCTCTGCTGGCAAAACGATTTCTTTCATTACCTGATTGTGGGCGTCGAATAATATTGCACGCATGACTATGAGCTATAGTTAACATTCCGGGAGCTAAGATAAAAATATTTTTAGCTATTTCAAGATGGGGGGAAATTCTCTTCTGAATAAAAAAAGGCCTGGATCATTTAATCCAGGCCTTTTTATGAATATATTTCTATGCTGTATATCAAAATGTAGATGCCCCAACTATGGTACATACACTTTTGATTTCAATGCCAACTGTACTTTTTTCGGCAGATTCGATAACAAATGATAGCCTGTTGAATCTTCAATAGCCTTCACAGAAGTAATATACTTCCTCCAGCTGTTATCAACCGTTTTATTATTATTCGGTGTATCGATAGCTACGACAGTAACATCGTTGCTATTGAGACGTTCCAGGTCATTATCACCGGAAGGAATAACTACTACTACTTTCCAGATGCGTGCAGGTACTGTTACCTTTCCCTGATCGATCGTTTTCACTTTCCCTTTTGATCCGGTCCCACCGGTACCATAGCTTCCCATAATGATATAACATTCATTGCCGGACCTCACGAGCGTATTTCTTGTATACTCCTCAAAACCAGCCCATGCACGTTTGTTGTTCCTGGGAGCCTGTGGGATCATATTGCTCATCAGAAAGGTAGATTCATTGGCGCTGGTATTATTGCTACGGTCACCTGAAGGACAGTTATGTCCGCGGTCAAAGCCGGAGTTGATGTAGTCGGTACCTTCTACCTGGTAAAAATTGGTTGGTAACTCAGTATCAGCCCTGAAGTTATCGGTCCTGTTAGTTTTACCCAGATCATCGGCATCCAGATGCCAGCTTACCCAATTGGGGATACCGCGCTGACCATTGTAAGAAGCGACGTAATAAGTCCTGTCTATAAGGTAATTGTTCACAAGCGCCATACACGGCTGCGCATCAGAAGGATTACCCAGTAACAGGTGGTTGTTATCACTGGTGTTCTTTACATGGGTATCACAGTTGTCGGATGATGATGGTACAACTGTCCGTGAGGCAGTCGTGGCATGAGAAGGCTTTGTAGCATTCCGGGAGGACTTTGTTGTACGTTGGGAAGTTTTTTCGGTATTGGCTCTTTTAGGTTTATCTGGCGTCTTATTAGCGGATGTTTCACGTAGCCTTACACAAGTTACAAATATTACCAGCGCCACTGTAACGGCGAGGGACATTAATTTTTTTTGTTTCATTAATTGGCTTGTATTAGAAGTTTAAATGATGGTATGTGTTGTGAAATGCTGGGTACAGTCCTTAGGATAGACGAGGATATGGCGTCAATACGGTCTGATGATCATTCTGTTTTATTGGCATATGCTGTTTTATTGTCCACTTCTTTGGCACAAAGAAAGTTTAATCGTTCAGGTTATAATTGGGCTGCAATATGCGACAATTTCAGCTAATAAACTATTCAAAAGAGGAAGAGAATATAGGATATATTATTGCAATAAGTGAGGGTAACTATTCTGAAATAACTGGAGAGAGTTTGTCTGTAATGGAAAAGGTCGATATAGGATACCAAAAGGCCTATGGAAAAGGTCCGGCACATAAAAGGATATCATCCCGGAATTCTGTTTGGATGAAAACTGCTATATGGAGTATCGTCACTGATTTACAGTGAAAAGCATACTAAAGAACTGCGCGTTACATGGTCAGAATGGTAGTGGTCTGACAAAATTTCTGTAGTAATCAACATCGATCTCTACCAGGTCATTGGCTGCCTTATATTCTGGATACTCCTTATTTGAAGCATATTTAACTGCCTGCATAAACTGATCCACGTACGCCTGGTTCTTTTTGGAAGGTGTTTTAACCTGATCAATAATGTCTGCATTAGCAAGCATGGTCGTCTCTAAGTAAAGGATTTTATTCTTTTTTCTGCTGGTATAAAAACCAAGGAAACAATGGTTATGGGTGAGCACCATAACGGTGGATATATTGATGGCTCTTAAGAGGGAAGCAAATACAACCGTGCCATCTACACAGTTAGCCTGATTGGTCTTCATGGAGTTGTCAAATGTACGTACTGCCTGACTGGCGATGATATTGGTGCTATTGGTAGATGTGGTGGTTACACTGCTATATTGAAATCCTCTGTCGTGTAATACTTTCCAGATAGCAGCCACCTGAAGTATCGTGTTCACATCATCTCCCTGGTAGCCACTGATGGTGGAAACCAGTTTGGTATTCAAGGCTTCTTTCAGGATCTTGTCGATCTCAGGATGCTGTTCCTGGATAAAGGCAGTGAACAGGAAGTCGAACTTTTGTTCATGGTAACGGTAAATGCAGTCGTTAATGCTACGCATAAACAGCGGGATCGATTTTTCCGCTTTATTACCATCTTCATCAAATACGCGGAATATAATATTGATCGGGGAACTGGAAATCTGTTTGGTCAACGTTGACATATTCCAGGGAATATTAGGCATAAAATAGACTTCCTGACCGGCCTGTTGTGACATGAAGTCACCACTTACTTTATCGAAGTAGGACTTATCGCTGCTTTCGATTTCCCATTTCACAGGAATATATGATTTATCGCTTAAGAACCTGAAGCCCAGGGCACTGCTTTTAACAGAGTTCATGAAGGCATTATCAATGTCGCCATTGTAATTGGCCATGCTGATGACCATAGAAGGGAATATCTGACCGTCAAAATAGGCAATAGGCTCCCATTTGAAATTGGTAAATTCCCCCTTTTTGTATTTAGGTTTTGTCACCTGATCTGCCGGAATATCCTGCGCGGGCGTATTGCTCTTTACGACCTTGACAGATTTGTTAAACTGTGCGGTCGTTCTTTTGGTAGCGTCGATAAAGACGTTAAGACTTCTCATCGTTTCTGTGCCGGTTTTAAGCGCATCTCCTGCATCTTTGAGCACTTTGGGGAGTTGTCCATATAGCGGTAAGGTAAACGCTAATATAAGGAGCAGCAGGGGATATTGCTTTGATCCTGTTTGGCGGCATTTCTCGCGTGGCATCTTTTTGAATTTTAAGACGGTGGTGGCGGTATTGCTCAGTTACAACAGATACAGGATTTGTATATTGATAGTTGGCTGTCGGGATGTCGGAACGATTCAGGTGACTATTTGTGGCAATCGGTGATCCATGTATCTTCCTGATTGCAAAGGTACATTGTTATTTCATTAAATCGGTTAACGATCTGTTAATCAATTAGTAGTGATTTTGTGCTTTTCCTGTCCGGCGGCTTTTTCAGTTCCCGGTATCTACCTGCTGATCTTTTTATGAACGGTCTTTAATATTGAAAAAATTCACCTAAATTAGTAATGGCTATTATTCTTCTTAGTCGCCTAAATGTTTAACCCGATAAAGGATAATGTCCATTTGCTGTTACCCGTGGTATTAGCCATTCACTTTACATATTACCTGTAATAACATGCTGAAATGCTTCAGCACTTCGATTATATGCCGAACAACCACTCCATGGCATTGCTTCCCTAGCTAAAGACAGGAGAGGACTAATTATTAAACATTATCACCATGAAAAAGAAGACAGCTCCAAAGAAACTCCAACTCGTGAAAATCAAAATTGCTAATCTCAGTCAACCAAAACCTAAAGGAGATGTTTGTCTGACTTCCCTGGACCAGACAACCTGCCCTAATTGTCATCTGTAACCATACAGACCGATAGTTTTGACAAACAATGTTGTTCAAATTAGCAGGAATAAGTTGTTAATAGGAAGGAAACCCTGTACTGACTTATTCGGAGAAAACAAAGGAAGTAAATTTTGTATGATTTGGTCCGAGGTACCAATACCTGGGATACAAAACGTTAAGGCCTCGTAGATCGTAAGATTTACGAGGCCTTTTGCCTGTTTCCTTACTGAAGTTGCTACGCATACGCCTTGTTTTCGGAAAATATCAGTTATACCATTACGCAGATCGTATCCATAGATGCGCTACTTTATTCACTTTTCAGTACTTCAACGGGATTTGTCCCCGCTGCCTTCATCGTCTGTGAACCGATCATGATAATCGCGATCAGAAACACAGTAAACAATCCTGCCGACAACTCGATCAATTGTACGGGCGTATGGTATGGAAAATGAGTAAGCACAACATGCTTAAAAAAGAGATATGTGACGGGCAGCGCGATGACTGCTGCTATCGATAGTAACAGGAAGAAATTACGGCTCAATAAGTATATAAGGTTGCCGAAGCTGGCGCCCATCACCTTTCGGATACCGATCTCTTTAAGTCGGGTCTCAGTCGTGAATACTACCATTCCGAACAGTCCCATTGAAGCAATGGAGATGGCAAGAAGCGAAAGGAAGCCTATGATCCTTATCATAATAGAAAATTCACTATACGCATCTGCTATCGACTGGTCGTAAAATTCAGCGCTGAATGGATGGAAACGATCGATCTTTTTCCATACGGACTCGATCTTTGCCATCGTCGCCGGCATATCATCGCTTTGTATTTTGGCGTTGATGACTGCTCTGTCTTCCGGCGTCCAGCAAGTGAATGCTACAGGTCCGATGAGATTCTCGACCTTACCATAGTGAAAGTCCTGCATGACCCCGACAATCGTCAATTTGCGTCCGTTCAGTATTATTTGCGCTCCGATCGCTTTTTCGGGTGTATGGAAACCCATATTGAACCGCTTCAGCACCTGTTCGTTGACGATCACCTCGCTGCCGCTTTCAGTGGTGCCTGGTCTTGTATTAAAATTCCCTCCGGCAAGTAGTTTATATCCATGCAGCGGTAAATAATTTTCATCGACGTGATTCGTCATGACCAGGGCAGAGTCATTCGCATCTTTATACTTCATATTGCCTCCCCAATAATTCCCAACTCCGGTTACAATTAAAGACCTGGACAAAGCAGTGATCTCCGGTATCTCTCGCAGTTCATTGAGCAGCACATCAGATTTATTCCCCTGCATATAGATATTCAGAATGTTGGCGGTATGGAATCCCAGGTCGAACGAGAGGATATTTTTGTATTGTACATAGCCCACGGAGGTAGTGGTGATAAATATCAATGTGACGGTGTATTGGATCACCACCAAAGCACGTCTGAGCGTCAGGTGTTTGAAAGCTTTTACAGATGATACATTCCTGAGCGCATTGATAGCATTGATCCTGGAAAAGAAAATTGCTGGCATAAAACCGGCGATAACCCCTATAGTGAGCGAAAAGAGAATAAACGCCGCGATCATAGGCAGCGTAAGTTCGAGTTTCACGGTACGCTGCATCTCCGGAGCCAGGTTGATCAACTGTGGGCGCAGCAGGAGAAAAAGCAGGAACGAGAGTAAGAGGGCTATCAGAGAGATCAGGACCGACTCTGCCAGAAACTGATGTCTTACCTGCCTGGTACCTGCGCCAATTGCCTTACGGACCCCTATTTCTTTAAAGCGGCGCATAGCGCGTGCGATCGAAAGATTGGTATAATTGAAACAGGCAGACAATATCACCACTAATGCAAGGCCACCGAGTATCCAGAGTATAACGGGTGAAACGTGAGGGCCTGTGGTGCCCGGCCCTCCCTCCGAACGACGCAGATTCTCGCCAACCACAATATTATATAAGGGAAGCAGCTCCAACTGAATCCTGGTATCTTTTTCAGCCAGGTTTTCCTCTTGTGCAATTGCATCGAGCTGTGATCGTATAGAAGCGATGTCCGCATTTTTCGATGGCAGTATGTACACGAAGTTGGGCCATATATTTGTCCATTCCCTGAAGTGCGGATCGTTTCTGTTTAGCCGCTCAGCTGTTGATAGTGATACCAGCGCTTCGAAACTGATATGTGAGAAGAAGGGTACGTCCTTCATTACGCCGGTCACACGATAGTCAAGCGTATCAAACCTGATCACCCTACCCATTGCATCTTCGTTGCCGAAGAGCTTCCTGGCTGTCGTTGCTGTAAGCACGATGGAGTAGGGGTCTTTTAATGCTGTGGCAGGATTTCCTTCCAACATAGGAAATGTAAAGATGCGGAAGAACGAAGGCTCCGCCCAAAAGCCCTTAACAGGAATAATATCATCGCCCACCTGTGCATCCTGCGAGAAGTCATTTCGCAGAATAGCCACCTCTTCAATCCCGCTTAGCCGCTCCCGGATGAGCTGCGCGGTCTTTATTGAGGCAGAAGCATATTTCCCACCTTGTTCTCCTTTGAACGTCGCTACGCTGGAGATGCGATAAATCCTTCCGCCGTTCTTATGGCACCTGTCGTAAGCGCGTAGGTCCAGTAAAAATGCAATAAGCAATAAACCAACAGACATACTGATAGCAAGACCAATGATGTTGATGGAAGAGAATAGTTTATTGCGCAGTAAATTTCGTACAGATGTTTTGATATAATTACCTATCATGATCAGGTTAATAAATGGTCCGCGACATTGATACCAAATACCTAAATGTATAAGAGAAATGATCGCGCATATATAAAATGTGACGAAACATGGACAAGCTGGTACGGAATTATACGTTATATTCTTATTCGTACATAATTTCCCGAATACGTAAATCCTTTTTCCGATCGCGTAAACAAGCAGGCTTGTGCGGCTGCTACCTTCACGTTCAAAAAAAATGTTCGGGAAATTCTACGCAGGAGTTGTCAGCGTACTGTTAGTCATGTGCTGTTGCAGCGCTTATGCTCAAAACGGCAATGGTACGCTAAAGGGGACCATCACCACAGCAGACGGTAAGCCTGCTCCATACATTACCATTGGCCTTGAACGACTAGGCAAAGGCAGCATTACCAATGAAAAAGGAGCCTATATTATAAAGAATGTCCCTGCCGGAAATCATACGATAAAGGTATCGGCCGTGGGGATCGATAGTCAGGAACAGACTGTCTCAATATCTGGCGGAGAAACTGTTACTATTGATATCTCCATCACAGAAAATCTTTCCCAGCTGAAGGAAATCATTATTCAGGGCAATGCCGGCAAGATCCGCTCTTCTGAGGATGTAGCTAAAATTCCTTTGAAGAACGTAGAGAATCCGCAGGTTTATAGTGTTGTTACCAAAGAGTTATTAAAAGAACAATTGGTGACGGATGTCAGACAGGCTTTCCAGAATGTACCTGGTGCGACTGTTGCCAGCGATCCTGCCGGTGGGATCAACATAATGTCCAGAGGCTTTTCGACATCCATTGGCGCCAGGAACGGGCTTCCTTTTATTGCAGCTGGTAGAAGTGGACTGGACTTTGTTAATATCGAGAACATAGAAGTACTGAAAGGCCCTTCGGGTACGCTTTTTGGCAATGCCATCAGTTCTTATGGAGGGGTGGTGAACCTGGTCACTAAAAAGCCTTTTGAGGATTTCAGAGGTGAAGTGGGTTATAGTACCGGTAGTTATGGACTACAGCGTGTAACAGCGGATGTCAACGCTCCGCTGAATGAAGAGAAAACTGTGCTATTCAGAGCCACTACCGCTTTACATAAGCAGTTCAGCTATATGACCGATGGTCATACCAATACCTTTAGTTTTAATCCCAGTATATTATATAAGGTATCAGACAGACTGAAACTTTCCCTGGATGTGGAGGCATATAATGAAGACCTGAACAAAATTCAATACTTCAGCTCTCTTACCGCTTTAAACATCAATAATGTAAAAGATATACCTGTTAAGTATAACCAGTCCTTCTTCGGCAATAGTTTTAATGCAAAAGCAAGTACTACGAGAACTTACGGCAGGGCAGAGTATAAAATATCCAGCAAATGGACTTCCGTAACAGATGTAGCTATCACAAATGAGAACATCGAACATAGTTACCAGGGCTACCTGTCATTCCTTACACCTGATTCAATCCTGAGAGAAGGTGGTGACTTCGGTCCGATCAGAACGATCGTAACAGATATCCAGCATAATCTCAAAGGCGATTTTAATATTGGCAGGTTCCGTAACCGCTTCGTATGGGGTGTTGACTATGTAAATTATAACCAAAAAAGAAACTCCAGGGGTACTACCGAACTGGATAAGATAGATATTACACAGCCTATTAGTGTCATTAACGGCGGCGATATGGAATATGCATATGCACATGTTACCGGTACTGGCTATAGTTATGATTATCAATACCAGCAGCTGGCTACCTATGCATCAAACGTCGTTAATATTACTGAAAACTTGTTGGCGCTGGCCAGTATCCGCTTTGACCGTTATATGCTTTCGGGAGATGGTGGTTATAACCAAAACTCCTGGACGCCACGCTTTGGCCTTGTCTATCAGCCGGTCAAAGACCAGGTGTCTATCTTTGGTAATTATATGAGCGGGTTTACCAATAACGGTATAGGTACCCAGCCGGACGGCTCCCCCTTTATCTTTAAGCCATCTTTCGCCAGACAATGGGAAGGTGGTGTGAAACTAAGCGCTTTCCACAACAGACTGACGGGTAGTATCAGCTATTATACGATCAATATAGGAGATGCGCCGCGTTCAGACCCTGATGGCTTGCTTCACCAGGATGGTAAACAAAGAAGTAAAGGTCTGGAAGTAGATATTAAAGCAAATCCCACCACCGGGTTGTCCATCACCGCAGGTTATGGTTATAACCAGAACACCTACATCAAATCTGACTATAATGAAGGTAAGCAGGTGGGCGGTAGTCCGAAGAATGTAGCCAACTTATGGGTTAGCTATCGTTTCCTGGACGTACCGGCTTTACAACATTTTGGCATAGGCGCCGGTGTCAATTATGCGGACCAGGCTTATCTGGATGATGCCAACACTATCACCATTCCGTCTTATACCTATGTAAATGGTACAGTATACTATGATACCAACAAATGGAGACTGGGGATCGCTGTTAATAATATTTCAGATAAACATTACTGGAACGCATACGCAACGCCACAGGCGCCAAGAAACATTACAGGTAATATTACATACAGATTTTAGATCATCTCATAAAAAAGAGCCAGGCAGTATTTGCTGCCTGGCTTTATAGTTTATGCAAACGGAAAAAAAGAAGAAAAATAAATCAGGCTTTAAAAGGGTTGTTGAATTCCTGCACCTCTGGCTGGGACTGATCTCCGGTATCGTATTGCTGGCAGTATGCTTTACAGCGGCTATCTGGGTGTTCCGGGACGAGATATCATATTTTACGATGCCGGAAGCAAGCGTAGCACAACAGCAGCAAGCCTATCTCCCGCCTTCCATATTGCTCTCCAAAGGGAAGGCGTATCTGCAACAGCAGGGAAAGGATACATCCGTCATTAAGATGCTGCAGGTCTCCTATCACCAACCGGGAGCGGCCGCCTCCCTGGAATATGAGATAAAGCAGGACGTCTATGGCGTCATGCTGATCAATCCATATACTGGTAATATCACTTATGAAGGAGAAGGCGAAACCCGCACAGAAAAGTTCTTTACCTTCCTGAGAGCCGGCCACCGGTTCTTCTGGCTGCCGCAAAAGATAGGCAGTCCCTTTGTTGGTTCCAGCTGTTTGGTGTTCCTGATCATATTGATTACAGGCCTGATATGGTGGTATCCTAAAAAATGGAATGATTCAACGCGCAAAAAGAGCTTTAAGATCAGCTGGAAAGCAAATTGGAAACGGGTGAACATCGACTTGCACAACGTACTGGGCTTTTATGCTTTTCTGGTAGCATTTATATTAGCATTTACCGGGGTGACGTTCAGCTTCGACTGGTTCAATAATACGTACCACCGGCTGATAACAGGGCAGCCCTATAAAGAAGAAGAATTCCGGGTCGATTCAGAGAAACCTTTGCCTGCACTGACATCCGATATACCGATGGATAAGCTCTGGGCGCAATATGCAGGGTACATCAGGTCCGGTAGTAATACGGTAAGTATCTTCTACCCGCAGGATAGTACAGATTCCTGGATGATAATGATCAGACCCACACTGGGCCGTATTGCCAATATGGTCCGCTATTACCATGATCAGCACAGCGGGAAGTTGTTGAAAAAATCGGAAGATTATAATAAAATGCCCGCAGGAGAAAAACTGTATAACCTCACATTTGATATTCATGTAGCTACGATATGGGGGCTACCATCCAAGATAATAGCCTCGTTTACATGTCTGATAGGGGCAAGTTTACCCGTGACCGGATTTATTATCTGGTATAACAGAAAATTCGGGAAGAAAAAGAAAAAAGAGGAATCAACGGTTACCCGGTAGATCATTAATGTCACATTCGCTACAGACTTTGACAAAAGGGCGAACTTAGTCTGCCGGGATTTCCCTCCTTACTGCCGCCCTTGCTGCCTGAAGGTCAATTAATTATCCGCTGCATTATCTTCTTATGAAATTTTAATATAGTTTGCATTCCGGGGGAAAATAAATAACATGTTGTCAATCAATGACGGATACGACGAAAAGGAACTGCTCGCACGCATAGCCCGGGGAGATGAAAAGGCTTTCGCCCTCATTTTTAAGCAGTATTTCCATCATATGTATATGACCATGTTGAAATATACCAACAGGCATTCGGATGCCGAAGACATCGTTCAACAGGTATTCGTAAATGTCTGGGAAAGGCGTCACCTGCTTGCCGGCATCGAAAAGTTCGATAAATGGCTCTTCACCATCGCCCTGAATGAATACAGGATGCGCTTCCGCAAGATCAAACTGTCCGACCAGTACCAGCAACACCTCAAAGAGGTCTTTGAAGAAGAACAGGACTCCCCGGAAGGCATGATGATCTCCAGACAACAATCAGACATTATTAAAAAGGCCATACAGGGACTTTCTCCCAAGCAAAGGCAGGCTTTTCTGCTCAGCAGGGAGGAAGGGCTCACTTATGCCGAAATAGCCCGGGAAATGGGTCTTGAACCCACTACTGTTAAAGAGCATATCTCCCGTGCCCTGAAGACGATCAAAACCTTCATATTGGAGCATCGCCGGGAGTTTTTACTGCTACTCTTAATTATTTTATCTTTTTTTTAAGGCCATGTCCTCCTATTTCCTTTTTCGTGCATCCTGTATATGTACGGGGGTGAAATAAGGAGAAGATTTATTATCTGTTATGACAAAAGATCAGTTTATCATCTTACTGGAAAAGTACCATCGTCAGCAATTGTCTGCTGACGAACTCACTGCTTTTATGCAGGCAGCAGATGATCCCGTATTTGAATCATTGATCACCGATAAGCTGTATCAGGACCTTCAGGAGATGAATAGTGAGGCAGATGCCGGTCAGGAAAGGGAAAATAAGGTCTGGAGCGCTATCAATACACAGCTTTTTGAAGCAGCAGCACAAACACCAGGACGTGTTATTCGTATGCACTCCCTGCGCAAATGGGGTTGGGTCGCTGCATCTGTTATCCTGCTGGCCGTCGCAACAGCTTATTTTCTCGTAAATAATAAACCAGCTATACCGCCGGCAGTAGTGAAGACCACCGATATCCCGTCCGGAAAGGATGGCGCTATTCTGACCCTGGCTGACGGCTCACAACTGGTACTGGATAGTGTAGGTAATGGCCTTATCACTAACCAGAACGGAACACAGGTTGTCATGAAGAACGGTCAGCTGATCTATGATCCTGCCGGTAGCAGTAAAGACGCTGTATTATATAATACCATGCGCGTCCCTAAAGGACGTCAGTTTCAGCTGACACTCCCTGATGGTACAAAGGTCTGGTTGAATGCGGCCAGCTCTCTCAGATATCCAACTGCCTTTACAGGCAAAGACAGGAAAGTAGAGGTAACAGGAGAGGCCTATTTTGAGGTGTCACAGCATCCTGAGATGCCTTTTAAAGTGGATATAGATCATAAAGCAACAATAGAAGTGTTAGGCACGCATTTTAATATTAACGCCTACGACAACGAAGCAGATATAAAAACAACATTACTCGAAGGAAAGGTAAAAGTAAGCAGCTCGTCAGCAACCAAAGTGCTGCAACCTGGTCAGCAGGCACAAATAGACGTACAGACAGGGATCGCGGTTACAAACGCTGATACAGACAAGGTAATGGCCTGGAAGAATGGATTATTCAATTTTGAAGGCGCCTCCTTACAGGAAATTATGCGTCAGCTGGAAAGATGGTATGATATCGAGGTCGTGTACGAAAAAGGAGTACCTGATGTAGAATTCTCCGGGGAAATGACCAAAGGAATTTCATTGAACGGCGTATTGATCGCCCTGGAAAAGTCAGATGTACATTTCAGGCTCGAAGGCAGAAAACTGATCGTGCTGCCATAAAGGAACGTTAGTCATTCACTTATAATATATATGAAAACTTACAGCCATGGCTGAATGGGGAAGCTATTGCCTGTCGGTAAAATTATGCACGATCTGATCCGGGAGTTCTTTCGAATCTCCTGCGTATGTAGAACAGACAAAAACCAACTATCAAAAAAAACCGTTGCGGCTGGACCCCGCAACGGTTTAAACGGTTCAGTTGGTAAAAACGGTCGGACAACCATTTATTAAACAACCAAATCATTTGCAATCTATGCAAAAAAATCGCTATTGCCTATCCGTCTGTCCGGCAGGACACCGGAGCCTTACCAGAATCCTGAGGATCATGAAATTGATGTTCATTTTATTAACGGTCGCTTTTGTACAATTACACGCTTCTGTGGTTGCGCAGCAGGTAACGCTGTCGGGTAAGGACCTGACGCTGAAAGAGGTCTTTACCGCCATTAAAAAGCAAACCGGTTATGTCGTCTTCAGTAAAAAGGAATTACTGGCAAATACAAAGCCGGTATCGCTGAATGCAGTTAACATGCCGCTGCGTGATTTCCTGAATGCTGCTTTACAAAACCAATCCCTGGATTATGTGATCCAGGATAAAACGATCATTCTCTCTGCCAAGGCGGTCGTACCTCCATTCAAACAACCTGATCTTTATGCACCACTGGCCGATCGCCTGCTTAAGATCAAGGTGATCCTTTCGGATAATACGCCGCTGGCGGGGGCCTCCGTACTGATAAAGAAAAAAAATGGTACGATCACCGGTGTAACGGACCAGGATGGTAAATTCAATGGAAGTGTTGAAGCGGGAGACGTATTAGTGATCTCTTATGTAGGTTTCGAAACATCGACCATTGTGCTCGATGCTTCTACTATCTCTGTGGGTAACCTTATTGTTGGATTACAGGGCGCCGTGTACAAGCTGAACAATATTGACGTTGTTCAGACAGGTTATCAGACGCTCTCAAAAGAACGTGCCACTGGCTCTTTCTCCAAACCTGATATGAAAGTGTTCTCCCAGCGAAGCAGCACCATGGGGGTAATTGGCCGCCTGGAAGGACAGATACCGGGTTTGTTCGTGACCAGGAATTTTAGCATAGATTATAACACCCGCGCACAGACACAGCAATCTACCATCCGTGGCGCCAGTAGCCAGTCGCTGGCTACTGAACCTCTATATGTGGTAGATGGTGTAGTGATCGCCGATCTCAGCGTCCTGAACATAGATGATGTTGAAGATATCACCGTATTGAAAGATGCCGCAGCTGCTGCTATCTGGGGGGCAAAGGCGGCAAACGGGGTTATTGTGGTCACTACAAAATCCGGTAAGAAAAATCATAAGGTGAGCTTTGCCTATAATGGCTTCACCGAGATCAAAGGTCGCCCTGATATGGGCTACCAGCACCTGATGAACAGTAAGCAATTCATCCAGGCAGCCAGGGAAACTTTCGACCCGGTTAATTATCCCTATTCGTCGCTGACCTTTAACCAGGTTGCTCCGCATGAACAGATACTCTATGATCAATATGCGGGTAAAATAACTGCTGCCCAGGCCAATGCAAGTCTGGATAGTCTGGCTAATATTAATAACAGCTCCCAGGTAAGAGACCTGCTCTTTCGCAACGCAGTAACGACAAATCACAACATCTCTGCAAGTGGTGGCAGTGATAACTACAGCTTTTATTCCTCTGTAGGATTTAATGGCGCGAAAGGGAGTTTACCGGGTGAAACAAATAACACCTATCGCTTTGCGCTGAATCAGACCTATACGCCTAACAACAGATTTACATTTTCCCTGAATACACAATTGTCAAGCATTAACGGTAGCGGGAAAAATCCGCTTAACTACGATGTCCGTACCATGCCCTACCAGCTTTTTCGTGACGCAGCTGGTCATAACCTGAGCATGCCCTATCTGCAATCTTATTATTCTAACGAACAACGTCAGGCCTATCAGGACCAGAGTGGCGTCGATCTTCAGACATATGTACCGCTTGATGAAATTAACTATGGATATAATAAAACAGATATTCTCAGCGCCAGTCTTGTAGGTGACGTTGGTATAAAATTGTGGAAGGGCATCAGCTTTAAGGGCACTTATGGCTATACGACCTCTCCAAGAACATTAAAACAGTATTCAGATCACCAACAGTATAATGAGCGTGACCGCTCCATCAATTTTATTCCGATAGATGGTTCCGCTCCCTATATTCCTTTGACCGGTGGTACACTCATTACGACTAACGCCAACCAAAAGAACTGGACCGTACGTAATCAGCTCTTGTATGTATACGATGGACGTGACGGTAATGATATGCTGAACCTCCAGGTAGGGCAGGAGGCGAATGAAGCCGTTAATGTCGGTACGACCACCACCGTACTGGGATGGGACGAGCAATTGCAAACAGCTCCCTATATAGACTATCTGACACTCAGAAATGGTGTTTTTAATACAGTGACCGGTAGCGGCTTCCTGGGTATCACGCCCTATACTTCCGCCGAATTCCGTACAAGGTTCAGCTCCTATTTCGCCCTGGCCAGCTATCGCCTGAACCATAAATACAGCATTGACGCAAGCTGGCGTGTGGATCACAGCAACCTTTTCGGAAGCGATGTATCTGCCCAGAACAAACCGGTCTACAGTGTCGGTGGTAAATGGAATATCACAGGAGAGCATTTTATGAGCAATGTAATATGGCTCAATCAACTGGCTTTAAGAGCTACCTATGGTGTTACCGGTAACTCTCCTTATGCCGGAAGCGCCACCTCCTTTGACGTACTGGCGCCTGAGCAATACCTGTCTTACCCACAGATCGGTGGCCCCAGCTACAGACTTAGCAGTGCGGCTAACAATAAGCTGTCATGGGAAAGTACCAGAACAATTAACCTGGGGGTAGATTTTGGTATCCTGAATAACCGTCTGTCCGGTAGCCTGGAGTATTACATCCGTAAAACCAGCGACCTGTTAGGCAGTATGCCTACTGACCTGTTCACCGGAGTAGGTACGATCACCACCAACATCGGAGACCTGTCCAACACCGGTGTCAATGTACAGTTGAACAGTACTAACATCCGCACACCTGATTTCTCCTGGAATACCACCCTCGTATTTGGGTTCAACAAAAACAAACTGCTCACCTATACACCGCCGGAAAGCTATGAGAACGAGGCATTCTATCGCGCCATAGCCAACTATGTCATTGGTTATCCTTTGCTGCCGGTATTTGCCTATAAATATGCTGGTCTCGATAATGTGGGGGACCCACAGATACAACTGGCAGACGGTAAGATCACAAAAGACCCGGGTGCTGTAAAGGTGGAAGATATGGTCTATATGGGTTCTGCCACACCTAAAGTGAATGGCGGTATTACGAATACGTTCTCCTATAAACAGTTTACGCTCACAATGAGCATGGTGTACAGCCTGGGAGGCGTCATGCGCCGGGATGCCAATGGTTACTATACCGACAGATTGAGTGCTTCGAATGTCTCTGAAGAATTTGTAAACCGCTGGAAGAAACCAGGTGATGAACAATTCACCAATGTACCATCTTATACTTCGGATATCACGTACAACTTCGTCAACAGAAACACAAATTTCTATACACAGGCAGATATCAATGTGCTCAGCGCGTCCTATCTCAAGTTGCGGGACGTTACGCTGAATTACAGCCTTCCGTCTTCCGTAGCAGACTGGCTGAAAGTGCAGCACGCATCGGTGAGATTACAGGTCAATAACGTGATGCTCTGGAAGAATAACAAATATGGCATCGATCCGGAATATTATACCCTCCGTTCAGGATTGCGGGGGATAAGAATTGGTGAACATGCGATCGCGATCGGTGCAAATATTAATTTCTAAAACGTAATAAATCATAATAAGAATGCGACAATTTATTCACGTTACGGCTATTCTGCTTACGCTGACGATCGTATCATGTAAGAAAAGTTTCCTGGAAGTAGTGCCGAAAGGATTGCTGGTGGCGACCACCTTCGATGACTATGATAAGCTCATGAACTACTCCGGCTTTTACTACAAGGCTGGTTTATGGCAACCGGCCATGCTGATGGGAGATGAGATCGCTGCGGAAGGAACTGATTATACCAGTAGTAACTCAAATCTGCAGGCCCGTTTACTTTTCCAGTGGGAAGCCAATATATTCCTGCCGTCTACACAAATGTTCGCCACGCCGGACAGACCAGGTTTTTTGTCTGACGCCTACGCCGATCTGTATAAACTGAATGTGATCATCAACGGGGTACAGGACGCTACAACCGGTACGGACGCGCAGAAGAGGGATGTTAAGGCACAGGCATTGGCTACCCGTGCATTTACACAGTTCCAGCTCCTGAATTATTTTTCCAAACCTTATAATGCCGCAACTGCGAATGCCGATCCCGGTATGCCGATCATCAACACAGCTGATGCTACGCGTACTGATTTTCAACGTGGCACCCTGCAGCAATCATATGATGCGGTCATCAGTGACCTGGTAACGGCCATTCCCGACCTGAGCATACAGCCGGCCTTTCCTACAAGAATGTCCAAAGCTGGTGCAGAGGCGCTCTTAGGTAAAGTGTACATGTTCATGGGAAAATATGAAGATGCTGCAAAGTTGTTCAATGAAGCATTTGCAGATATTGCTAAAATGAGCCATGCTCCGCGGCTGTATAACTATAACGTAGAACTGGCAGCAGGTGGCTCATTCCTGCCGGTCAATCCACAGTCAGGCCCTAACTCGCCATTCAATAACATCAACGACCTTACAGAGTCTGTAGTGGCCAAGATGTCTTATGCCGGCGGTTACAATGGTAACGGCTATCCAAATGATTTCATGACCATCACGCCACAAACGGTCGCATTATACCAGCCTTCCGACTGGCGACGGTCATTTTATACCAACCTGCAAAAAGACCTGTCGCCCATACCACTGGCGCCTGGTCAGCCGGAAAGACTGCGTAAGTACGGTGTAAGCTATGCTCGTATCGGTATACAATTATCCGACCTCTTATTGCTCAGCGCAGAAGCAAAAGCCCGTAATAACGACCTTTCCGGCGCTAAAGCCGACCTGGAAGAACTACGTAGAAACAGGATACCGGTAGCAGATGCGGCTGTACCGGCCAATATCGCCGGAGATCGTACTGCCCTGATACGTTTTACAATAGAAGAACGTACGCGCGAATTTGCAGGTGAAGGCTATCGCTGGTTCGATATGCGCCGCCTGTCAACAGACCCGCTGTTTGCAGGACAGGCTGCTGCCAGGCATACGCTTTATGGCGTAGATGGTAAGGTCACACAGACCTTTACGCTCACACCGGAACGGCTGACGTTAAAAATACCAAAACCATATCTCGCCGGACATCCGGATATGGCTGACAATCCCTGATCCTTCGCCAATTCAATATATAACGATGGGAACAACTACCGGTTGTTTCCAAACAAACTACTATTTCCTATTATCATGACACAGAGTATCGTAAAAATTGAGAATTTATCACACCGGTATGCCCGTGACTGGGCCATCCGTCATATCAGTTTTGATATCGACAAAGTTGGCATACTGGGGCTCCTCGGTTCAAATGGTGCGGGTAAATCCACTACCATGAATATTCTTTGCGGCGTATTGAACCAGACCGAAGGGAATGTTTATATCGATGGTATCGATATCCGGGAAAAACCTGAACAGGCGAAGAAACTGCTCGGATTCCTGCCACAGAATGCACCGCTTCACCTGGAACTCACTGTGGAAGAATACCTGATCTATTGCGCTGCCATCCGTGATATAGACAAAAAAGAAGTGAAAGCAGCCGTAGCGCAGGTCATGGATAAATGCGGGCTCACACACTTCCGTAACAGGATACTCCGCAATCTCTCAGGTGGCTACCGTCAGCGTGCGGGTATCGCACAGGCCATCATCCACAAACCAAAACTCGTTGTGCTGGATGAACCTACCAATGGCCTCGACCCTAACCAGATACTGGAAGTAAGAAAACTGATCCGCGAAATAGGGGAAGAAAGAGCCGTGATATTCTCTACACACATTCTTTCCGAAGTACAGGCGATCTGTAAAGAAGTAAAAATGATCGAAAGTGGTCAGATGGTATTTGCTGACACCATGGACGCTTTTAACAACTATGTAATGCCTGACTCCATGCTGTTGCAGATGGACAATCCGCCGGCAATGGAAGAATTAAGCGCATTACCGGGTATCACCGGTGTGGAGTTTCTGACGGACCGCAGTATCAGACTACGTTTTGCGGCCAATAAAGACGTCCCTAAACAGATCATCGCTACTTCCGTACAACGGGGATGGGAATTAACAGAACTCACACAGGAAAGAACATCGCTGGACGAGGTCTTTGCCCAATTGTCCAACAAAACAAAAAGATAAATAACGCAATGAGAAAGATATTAAAGATCGCCAAACTTGAACTCAGCATCCTGATCTATTCGCCTGTGGTCTGGCTGGTGCTCCCTATATTCCTGGTATTGTGCGGTATGACGGTCATGGATACGCTGCGGGACTACCAGGTAGCCCTCTCGCTGAGTGGTGGTGGTAGTATGCTGACCAGAGATGTATACGGTATGCCCGGAGGTTTTTTCGTCACGATCCAGCAAACGCTGTATTTATACCTGCCTATTTTAACCATGGGCATTATGAGCCGGGAAACCAGCAGCGGTTCTATCAAACTATTATTGTCTTCACCGGTTAAACTACGCCAGATCATCCTGGGTAAATACCTGGCGCTGGTCGCATTGTGTATGGCCTTTATGGCCATCCTTGCTTTATATGCGGTAGTGGGGATCGCTTCCATTCAACATGCAGATACCGGTCTGCTGCTTTCGGGCTTGTTCGGTCTGTTCCTGCTGATCTGCACCTATGCCGCTATCGGGCTCTTTATGTCCTGTCTGACCAACTACCAGATAGTGGCAGCGATCGCTACGCTGGCCGTATTCTCCGCATTACGCTTTGTGGGTGCTGTGGGTCAGGCCACGGATTTCATACGGGATATCACCTATTTCCTGTCCATTTCCGGTAGAACAGATACCATGATCAGTGGTCTGATCTCTACCAGAGATGTGGCCTATTATCTGCTTATTATCTTCCTTTTCTTAAGTCTTGCGGTACTCTATTTAAAGAACCAGCGCGAACTGAAAAACTGGAAACTGAAGACAGCGCGTTATGTAGTGCTGATATTAGGTGTACTGACAGTGGGTTATCTGACATCCAGACCTTCCTTTATCGGCTATCTGGACCTGACCGCCGGTAAACAGCAAACCATCGCCGAATCCAGTCAGGAGATCGCGCATGAAATAAAGGGTAAATTAAAGATCACTACTTATGTGAATCTGCTGGCGCCTAATCCCTATGCCCTGATGCCGGTATTCAGGAACGGTGACCTGGAATCCCAGCGCATGTTTAAACGTTTCATTCCCGGCATCGAGAATGAATACGTGTACTACTATCATGAAGTAATGGATACCATGCTCTCCATGTCGAAATGGAACCCCAATTTCATGGGTATCAAAGATGTAAATGAACTGGCCGAAAAAGCAGCCCTGGTAGGTGGCTATAATATACATGATTTCCTGCGGCCGGAACAGATCAGTAAACAGATCGATCTCAGTACAGAAGGATATTTACAGATAAGAAAACTGGAATATAACGGTAAGACTACCTTCCTGCGGTTTTATTCAAATGATGACTATGGCCCTTATCCGATGGAAAATGAATGGATGGCGGCATTAAGACGGCTGACTGCCAATGCGCCCGCTATCCTGTTCCTGACCGGCAACAATGAAGCGGATATCACAGATAAAAATGACAGAGGGTACTTACAGTCCCTGGGTGATAAAACCAGGAGAAGGGCCATGGTCAACCAGGGCTTTACAGTAGATACGATTAACCTGGACCGCCAGGACATGCCCGCTGATGCGGATATCCTCGTGATCGCTGATCCTACAGTGGCATTCAGTACAACAACATTGGAGAAGTTAAAGCAGTACATCGATAAAGGCGGCAACTTGCTGATCACCACTGATCCGGGCAGACAGACTATCATTAACCCTGTACTGGCTACACTGGGTGTGCAGGTTAAACCAGGTATGCTGGTCAACCCTGATAAGAATCTTGCACAGGACCAGATCGCGGCTGTGTACAACGGAAAAGCGAAAGGAATCGATATCAACGTAGGGATGTTCCTGGACGCAAAAAGGCCTGTAACATTAAAAAGCGCCGCAGCCCTGTCCTTTACACCAGCTGGATTTGATGTATTGCCGCTGTTGCAAAGCCCCGCCGGAGGATGGAACAAAGCCGTACCAATGGATATCAATGCGCCTGCACTGACCTTTGACGCAGCACAGGGAGATGAAAAAGGCGTCTTCCCGGTTTCACTTACCTTAAAACGCCGGGTAAATGGCAAAGAGCAGCGTATCATCGTTTCAGGGGACGCTGACTATCTCAGTAATATCCAGTTCTCCAATGTGGAACGCCGGATGAGGGAAGAACGTCAGTTCAGCGTAGACCTGCTGTTCCGATGGCTGGCAAACGGACAGTTCCCTATCATTACTGACCGCCCCGAACCCAAAGATCTGAAGATGAGCGTATCCGGAGATCAGATCGCTGTCATGAGCATTATATTCAAATTTATCCTGCCTGCACTCATCGTGCTTACAGGTATCATCATCTTATTCAAGAGACGTAGTAACTAAGTTTATCTGTTGGAGCGTCCACTGTGACGCTCCAATTTATTCACCTTATTCATAACCAGGATGAACTTTAAAACCGATCAGCAGACACTCGATGACCTAAACATCTTCGGTAAGCCCGGGAAGGAAGCTGTTTTCAATATCTATAATCATACACATACCCGCGGAGGATCGGATATACTGGAAAATATGTTCCGTTATCCGCTGGCAGACAAGAATGCTATCAATGACCGCAGCCGTACGATCCGGTACTTCAGTAAAATGCAGCTGCCATTCCCGGTAAAGACGGAGTTTCTAAGCAGTGCAGAGATCTATTTAGCCATGACCGATCCGCGCACCAGGCTCTCCCTGGATAATAATAACCTGGGCAGAAAATTCAATCAGCTGATATCTGCGGACGGGGATTATAAATCGATCACAAAAGGGATGTGCGCTATCCTGGAAATATGCCAGGACCTGTCGCTTTTTATAGATACGATCAGATCAACGGCAGCGCATACGCCTTATGCCGGAGAAATGGAAGCGATCGCGGCACTATTGAGCGATAGTGATATCAATAAGGAAATAGCAGGTGAAAAGCATCCGGCGAAGCTGCCTTATGAAAAAGCCGTGCAACTGGACGGACTTTTCAGGTTTACTATAAAGGAAAAGATCATCACCCTCCTGCAACACCTGTACCGCCTGGATGTATATATGTCTGTGGCCAGGGTGGCTGACCAACGCCAGTTCGTCTTCCCTGTTGCATTGGATAAAGACACCCATACCGTTGCACTCACCCAGTTGTACCACCCACTGGTGAAAAATGCAAAAGCCAATAACATCAGCATCTCACCTGATAAGAACGTGATCTTTCTGACGGGGGCTAACATGGCTGGTAAGTCTACGTTCATGAAATCATTAGGCATCGCTATGTATGTGGCGCACCTGGGTTTCCCCGTAGCTGCCGCTAAGATGGAGTTTGCAGTAAGGGACGGTATCTACACCACTATCAACCTTGCTGATGATCTCAATGCCGGGAACAGCCATTTTTACGCCGAAGTACTCAGGGTAAAGAAAGTAGCAAAGGAACTCGGGGCAGATAAAAACCTCTTCGTCATCTTTGATGAGCTCTTCAGAGGTACTAATGTAAAGGATGCATATGACGGCACCGTGGCCATTACAGCAGCATTCGCAGAAAAGCATAATTGCATGTTCGTGATCTCTACCCATATTATTGAAGCGGGCGAAATACTGAAAGCAACATGCCGTAATATCAATTTTGTATACCTGCCCACGATCATGGAAGGCAATACACCCCGTTATACTTATACGCTTGAAACAGGTATTACGGCTGACCGCCATGGTATGATCATCATCAACAATGAACGCATACTGGAGATTATCAGCAGCCGGAAAAATAAAAACAGGACATCATGAGTTTTTTTGCAGATAAACAAACAGTAACGGATTTGAATCTCCTGGACAGGCTGAAGAATAATGCGGTGGCCCGTCTTTTTGACGAAGTAGTTACAGCAGGCGGCAGACGACTGATGGAAAACATGTTCAGATATCCGTTAACTGATGCAGGGCTGATCAATGAACGAAGCAGCATATTCCGTTATTTCTCTGCACAGGCCATACTATTTCCATTTTCTCCGGAAGTATTTGATAAAGTAGAGAACTACCTGTCTGCTTCACAACAAAAAGAATTCCTGCCAGCAGCAGGAGAGGTGATCTATAAGAAAGCATTAAAGGCTATTGCGAACGACAAGTCTTTTGAGCAGTTAGAAGAAGATGTTCGTGTGACAATCGACCTGCTGAAGACTTTCCGTGATTTCATCAGTCAGTTATCTGTTGATACCGGTAATCCTTACCGGAAGAATATAGACAGGATCAGACAGATATACAGTTATCCCCGTCTGCAAAAGCTGCTGTCACAACAGGATATAAAAGCGTTGTCGCTGCAACAACTGATCACATACGATTTCCTTTTAAGAAATACCCTCCACCGCGAATTACAGGAACTGGTCAATGCCATCTTTCACCTGGATGTGTATATCGCTGTATCCGGCGTAGCTGCCAGACGTAACTTTTCTTATGCGAAAGCTTTTCCCAGGGAGAGTAACACTTTACACATCCGTGGGCTCTATCATCCGGCTATTGAAAAGGCGGTCGGTAATACTATCACCCTAAGTCAGCAAAGCAATGTGATATTCCTGACCGGGGCAAACATGGCAGGCAAGTCCACCCTGATGAAATCATTTGGTATCAGTATCTACCTGGCGCATATGGGCTTCCCGATCGCTGCGGAAGAAATGGAGTTTTCCGTAAAGGACGGTATCTATACTTCCATCAATGTACCCGATAATATCGACCTGGGGCATAGCCACTTTTATGCAGAAGTACTACGTGTAAAAAAAGTGGCGGAAGAAGTGGCTGAAGGGAAAGACCTGATCGTCATCTTTGATGAACTTTTTAAAGGCACCAATGTGAAGGATGCATATGACGCAACCTTATCTATTACAGCAGCCTTCTCTGAAAATGACAATTGCTTTTTTATGATCTCTACCCACATCATTGAAGTGGGAGAGGCCCTGGGTAGTACCGGCAATCATTTCCAGTGCTGGTACCTGCCAACGGTCATGGAAGGCACAGTACCACGTTATACATATAAACTGGAAGCCGGTATCACCCGGGATAAACAGGGAATGCTGATCATAGAGAACGAAGGGATACTGGATATCATCCGCCAGCATTCCCTTCGTTAATAACCAACAGGCGTCGGACCATCTTTATTGCACAGAAGGTGGCGGCGCCTGACTACCCCATTTTTCATTGGGCGTCTTGCCCATTCTCATCCATAGTTTTCCCCCTTTCATCAGTTCATCCCGGTACAACCATGCGTTGTTAAGTGGTTGGCCGTTAAAGCGGGCCTCCTGTACATATACGTTTTCCTTGCTGTTATTTTCAGTAACGATCTCCAATGTTTTGCCTTTACCCAGCTGGATAGTAGCCTGATCAAATACCGGACTACCCAGCTGAATGGCAGGCCGGAGGTCAGTTAGTCCTTTCACATCAAACAGCCCTAACGCCGCCATCACATACCAGGAGCCAAGTTGTCCCTGGTCTTCATCCTGACCATATCCGTAGCCATGTATGCTTTCAGTACCATAGAACTCATCACAGATGGCGCGGGTCCATTTTTGTGTAAGCCAGGGTTTGCCGGAATAATTGAATAACCAGCTGACATGCAGGTTTGGTTGATTACCATGATTGTAACTGGCCTTGATACCTGCGAACGCATCGATCGTTTTTCCGCCGCCAAAGCTGTTTTGTTGGGCAACTGTAAAGATGTTGTTCAGACGGGTATTAAATTCTTCTTTGCCGATTGAAGTGATCAGACCAGCCGGATTGTGTGGTACATAGAATGTATACTGTACCGCATTTCCTTCCTGAAATCCCCGCCAGGGCTCCAGCGGATCAAATTTATCGATAAACTGACCATTGGCCATTTTGGGTTGTATCAGTTTGGATGAAGGATTGAAGAGCAGCTGCCAGCCCCTGGATTTCCCGATGAAATAGTCATAGTCCGCCGTTTTACCCATGGCCTTCGCCATTTGCGCCGTAGCGAACGCGCTGAAACTATATTCGAGTGTATGGGAAGCAGAGAACCGTGAACCGGTCGAATCAGTATTATCAGCGTCAAGATAAGGGGAGTAACCATATTGATTAAAGGCTGTCACATCCAGTTTTCCGGAACCTACAGGTCTGTTGGCGCCAGCTGTTTCGTTCGCCCTGATCGCCTTGTATGCCAGTGCCGTGTCATAATCACGGATACCACATTGATAGGCAGCCGCAATAGCCAGTCCTACGAAATTGGTACCGACGCCGGAAGTAAATTGCTCATTGGAGACGCCATCGGCAAACCAGCCCCGTTTTTGATAAACCTCCATCTGCGAACGCGCATAGTCATTGTAATGCTCAGGATAAGCTAATGCCCAGAGCTGTGTCAGGTTCCAGAAGGCGCCCCAGATAGCATCCGTATTATACAAATTAGGTTGTCCGGCGTCATTGATAATACCACGTCCTAAAAGTGCATGATATAGTCCGGTATAGAACTTGGTCTTATCTTTTATATCCTTACCGCTGACCCGCAGCTTGCCCAGTTCATCCTCCCAGGTTTGTGCCGCCAGTTGCCGCGCTTTTTTGAAGTCAAGATCAGTGGCCTCCGCTTCGAGATTTTTTTTCGCATGCAGGGTAGAAGTATAGGAAAGACCAATTTTCAGTTCAACCACTTCCTGATCAGTTGTGGCAAATTCAAGGAACAAGCCTGCACCTTTGCCTTTACTTTCCCGGCTGTTTTCCTGTACGCCGCTGGCATTAAATGCACCTACAGTAGCAGGCTGCCTGCTGATCTCTCCATAGAAGTACATGGATATTTTTCCCTGCGGATCATACTTTTTGATATACGCCGGATAAGTAGTGACAAATCCTTCAAAATGTCTTTCATCGGTCATGTGTACCGCGGCATCGAGTACCTCGCCGCTTTCCCCCTGTTTATTGCCAATATCGAGTATGATCCTGGAATCAGCGGCAGCCGGAAAGGTATATCTGTGAAAACCTACCCGTTCAGTGGCGGTCAGTTCTGCGGTGATATTATAATCGTCCAGTTTTACCTTGTAATATCCTGGCTGGGCTACTTCATTTCTATGGTCAAAAAGCGATCTGTACCCATTTTTAACCCCTTTTTCCGCATCTTCCAGGGTGCCTGGCGTCAATATCCGCTTACCTGTGGCCGGCATCACAACGATCCCGCCTACCTGCCATTCATGAAAATGCGCAAATCCCTCTATAGACCGGTGCCTGGTATCATAACCAACGGCTTCCCATCCACTGGGATTTCCATAATGCCCATTCGTAGAAGGGGCCAGTTTAGCCATACCATGTGGTAAAGCGGCCGGGGTATAGAAGAACCAGCGGCTATGGGCCGTCCCGATACCCGGGTCTACATATTGCGAGAGGCTTTCCCGCTGACTTACACAGGAGGCAAAGAAGACTATAACGATAATAATGTATATATGTCTGTACATGAAATATTATTATGTATGTACAAACATATGCTTTTCGTATCGGAATGTCAAGCAGGCTTTTGAGCTTTTGAGACATTTAAAAGCCGACCGTATTTCTTTTATGGATCGCTTCTTCGGTCCTGGGCACAAAGGACTCCAACCCATTCGTCACCGCCTCTTCCTGAATGGCTTCAATAAAAGGACGGAAACCTTTATTGTATTCCCGGAACGCCATGGCAAGGTCATCCTTGTGTGCGTACATCGCATCTGCCAATGCAGCAGCGCCATCTATGGCCAGTGATCCTCCCATACCCGCAGCAGGAGACGCACAATAGGCAGCATCACCCACCAGGGCTACCTTACCTTTTGTCCAGGAAGGCATTTTTATCTGACATAGTTTGTCGAAATAAAAGGTCCTGGAATTCCTCACTTCTTCCATGAGTTCAGCGCTTCTCCAGCTTTCACCTTCAAACTGTGCCGCGATAATAGCTCTTTGTTGCGCCTCATCACGATAATCATAAGGGATATCCGTATCCGAACGGAAGCAGAAAATGATATCGGTCTTGTTGTTGTACGCATTCAGCATAATGCCCTTATCAGGCACATTATAAAACTGTGCAGTATTTTCTTTTATCAGTAGTTTGTTGACGATGGTAATAGAAAAGTATTGTCCGAGAAAGTGGATGTAATCAGATTCAGGGCCAAACCAAAGTCTTCTTACCGTTGAATGTATACCATCACAACCAAAGAGCAGGTCATATGAGTGTTGGGTGCCGTCTTTAAACGTAACCTGGATATCATTCGCAGTTTCATCAATTGCGGTAATGCTGTTGCTGAAGAGAAATGCAACATCATTTTTGATAGTATTGAAGAGGATATCCAATAACACGTCCCGTTCAATTTCTAAATCATCATCAGGCAGCGCTTCACCTGCCTGTCGCAGCATCATCGATCCTACTGTCACATCATCCGCATCCTTGAACTCACATAGTTCCAGATGCAGCCTGTTGGCCTTTATCTGCTCAAGAATGCCCATACGATGAGCGATATCTATCGTGTTCCCGCGTATATTCACAGGGGTGCCACCTCTTTTAAGATCGGGTGAGACTTCTACAATTGTAACATCGTAGCCCATTTTGTTCATCCAGTAAGCGGTTGATAGTCCGGCGAAACTTGCACCCGAAACGAGTACTTTTTGCTGTTTGAATTGGTCCATTGTTTATACCATTTATTTTTACGCTGTAAAGGAACGAACGATGGCCGGACCCTAAAATGGTAAAACGGAGTAAGTATTGGACTAATCGAGGTTTTTGTGCCGGAATGCCAGGGGCGTCATACCAGTCACTTTGGTGAACAGACGTGAAAAATATGGATAATCATCATACCCCAATACAGCAGCGATCTCTTTTACTGATCTGTCGGAATGATACAGCAGTCGTTTTGCTTCCAGTATAACACGTTGCTGTATATGATGGGAAACGGAGTAACCAGTGGTGTTCCTGACACATTCGTTCAGATAGGGCGTAGATAAGTTCAGTTGTTGTGCATATTCCGTGGGACGTTTTACCGTAGCATATTCACGGTCTAATAGCTTTCTGAAAGATTGTGTAACGATCTCAAACCGGGAGAGTTTATCAGCCGGTTTGGATTGTTCCAGGTATTGCCCGATGATCAATCCCACGAAGGCATTACAACAGTCTTTTAATAAAGTATGATTGACCTTATTGTAATCCTGTTCTGATAATTTAATGAAGAGCGCCGCCGCTGCTGAGAAGACCGTGAACATTTCTTTCTTTAGCACTAAAGGTTTGACAGGTGTAATGTCTTCCAGCAGCTGTAAGTATTCAGGATGCAGGTGCTCATTACTGATCGCCAGACTGACAACCGTTACATTCTTAAACTCCATTGTACGGTGTACCTGATCGGGATGCATGTACATGATGGAGGAAGGCTTGATCTTATAATGCTCGAAGTCAATATCCATCGACAGTGTCCCGCTTTCTATCAGGTAAAAGGAATGCCGGTCATGCCGGTGCGCCTGCACTATTCCCTCAATCGTACCGATATCCTCGATCTCCGCCAGTTCCTCTAAAGTACGTAAGTTTTTGATGAATATTTTTTCAATGGACATGCCTGAGTTATACTCGTCATCGAAGTAATTGACAGGAATGGACTGCTTTGTTTTACGCATCTTTTTTCGGTTCTCTCTTACAAAAGTAAACTTTTAGCACCAGCTGCTGCGTTCATCTTCGTTTCAGGAACAGGAGTGATACCGGTCATGCATACTGATTGCCCTTCACTATTCTTTTTATCCCTATTCGGATTACAGGTATGACTGGCAGGACCTGGAGAAGATGTTGCAGGAAGAACATGCGCTGCAAACTGATGGCCGGATATTACGTAAAAGGCGCCGGCCGGACACGGCGTATTACCGGACCATCCCATTCAGCCCACTATCACACAATATCTGCAGGGAGAAGATGTAGAAATGCAATTAGCCCGGGAAATCATCAGCAAAGCATTGATCCCCCGCTTTCAAATTATCTAGCTGCTCAATCCCCAATAATTAATGGAAATTATATCACCGGATTTGTCAAATAATATTATCTTAGTGTCTAAGATATTTAGTCAATAAGATATAATATGGATAAAGATAAAATAAGGCAGGTAAGAAAGCTGAGTCAGCTATATGCATATACTTCTATCCAGATGCATGAAGCGGTGGCCCGGAAAGCCGGACTTTCCGGCACTGATCATAAATACCTGGGTTTTCTCATGGAAAAGGGGCAGATGACAGCAGGAGAGCTGTCAACGCTTACGGGGTTGACTACGGGCGCCGTGACGGGTCTTATCGACAGATTTGAAAAGAAAGCGCTGGTAAAAAGGCGATTTGCAGAAGACGACAGGCGGAAGGTGCTGATCGAGCCCATTACTGAAAATATCATGGCATTATTGACGCCATTGTACAAAAGTTTTCGCAGCCAGTCGGAAAAACTCCTGGCCTCCTTTTCAGAGACCGAGCGCAGTATCATTGAAAGCTATTTCTCCCAGGCGATCGGGATCATGCAGGAAACAACGGACAAACTCAATAGTAAATAACTATAAAAGCGGCAGTATATGAATGCTTACATACTTGGATTGCAGGAGATAGATGCTCCGGCATTTGCATTTGTAGGGGGTAAAGGGGCCAATCTGGGCGTTTTGTCTCATCTGGAGGGTATTAATGTGCCCGAAGGTTGTTGTGTCACTACAGCGGCTTATAAGGCTGTTACGGAGGGTAATCAGGAACTGAACGATTTGCTGGAACAGCTGAATACCCTGAAAGCGGATGACCGGAAAGGCATCAGTGATACCTGTAAAGCGGTCCGTACATTGATCGAAAAGATAGCCATTCCGGTTGATATCATTGCAGCCGTCAGTGCATACCTTGGGCGGTTCAGTGATAAACAGGCATTTGCTGTCCGCTCCAGTGCTACTGCGGAAGACCTGCCCACAGCCTCCTTTGCCGGTCAGCAGGATACTTACCTTAATATCATCGGAAAAGAGGCCATTCTGCGTCACATCAGCCGCTGCTGGGCCTCTCTTTATACTGACAGGGCGGTCACCTATCGCCTGCAAAACGGGTTCGATCATAAAAAGATATATCTCGCTGTCGTGATTCAGCAGATGATCTTTCCTGAAGTAGCCGGTATTATGTTTACCGCCGATCCGGTAACGTCCAATAGAAAAGTAGTGTCCATCGATGCCAGTTTCGGATTGGGCGAAGCCCTGGTAGCTGGTATCGTTAACGCAGATAATTATAAGGTACGTGCCGGTAAGGTGATCAGCAGAAAGATCGCTGTAAAAAAGCAGGCCGTTCTTTCTTTGGCGGATGGTGGTACGGCTGAACAGGAAATCCATCCCGAACGGCAACAGACGCCCTCACTGACCAATAAACAGGTGCTTACACTGAGTGAGCTGGGAAGAAAGATAGCAACGCACTTCGGTCAGCCGCAGGATATAGAATGGTGTCTGGCAAACGGCATATTTTATATCGTCCAGAGTCGCCCCATCACTACTTTATATCCAATCCCGCAGGCAGATGATACGGAAAACCGCGTCTATGTTTCTGTCGGGCATAATCAGATGATGACCGACGCCATGAAGCCATTGGGACTGTCCTTTTTCCTCTTGATGACGCCCGCCATTATGCGGGTAGCAGGAGGAAGGATATTTATAGATATTACCCGGCAACTCTCGCAACCTGCCGGCAGGAAAGGAGTAATAGAAACATTGGGTAAATCACATCCGCTGATAAAAGATGCGCTCCTGACAATAACCAGGCGGAATGATTTTGTCCGGATGCTGCCAGATAGTCCGGATACGCCTGCTAAAGTGCATCCGCTTGCAGCCGCACAAACGCCGGTTGAAAATGATCCGGCAATTGTTACTGATCTGATAGAGACCATCCGGGCATCGATCGCAACTTTAAAGGAAAATATGCAACACCTGTCTGTAGCAGACAGTCTGGATTTTATCCTGGAAGATATCCGGCAACAAAAAGCGGCCATGTTCAAAGTAAAAAGTATGGCAGTGATCATGGCCGGGATCAATGCGACTGAATGGCTCAATGATAAAATGAATAAGTGGCTGGGAGAAAAAGGCGCCGCGGATATACTCTCGCAGTCCGTTGCCAATAATATCACTTCTGAAATGGGCCTGGCGCTGTTGCATGTCGCCGATGCCATCCGCCCTTATCCGGACGTAGTGTCCTACCTGCAGCAAACAAAAGAAGATAACTTCCTGGATGTATTACCTGCGATGCAAGGCGGAGAGGAAGCCCGTACGGCCATTCTCGCTTTCCTTGATAAATACGGTATGCGCTGTGTCGGAGAAATTGATATCACAAAAACCCGCTGGCGTGAAAAGCCTGCGATATTATTGCCGACCATCCTCAGTAATATCAAGAACTTCGGACCGGGTGCCGGTGTGCGGAAATTTGAAGAAGGTCAGCAGGATGCCCTCCGGAAAGAGCAGGAATTATTGGCCCGCTTACTGTTGTTACCCAATGGCAAACGGAAGGCCAGAGAGACAAAAGAAATGATCAGCCGTCTCCGGAATTTTATCGGTTATCGGGAGTATCCTAAATACGGGATGGTCAACCGCTATTTTATCTACAAACAGGCATTACTGAAAGCCGCGGATGCACTTGTCCAGGCTGATATTATCAGGGAAAAAGAAGATATCTATTACCTCTCTTTTGAAGAACTTCAGGAAGTGGTTCGCACTTCCAAACTGGATAGTGCGATCATCGCCGAGCGGAAGACTGCATTTAAACTATATGAAAAGCTTACGCCGCCTCGTGTGATTACGTCTGATGGTGAGATCATTACAGGCAGATATAAACATGCATACCTTCCGGGCAATGCCATAGCCGGTATGGCCGTTTCTTCCGGTGTGATAGAGGGCCGGGCGCGCGTGATCCTGAACATGGAAGACGCTGATCTGGAAGAAGGGGATATACTGGTCACTGCCTTTACAGACCCCAGCTGGACGCCTTTATTTGTGTCCATAAAAGGGCTCGTCACTGAAGTCGGAGGATTGATGACACATGGTGCAGTGATTGCGCGTGAATATGGTTTGCCTGCTGTGGTAGGTGCAGACAATGTTACTAAATTGATCAAAGATGGACAAATGGTCCGTGTAAATGGTACAGAGGGATATGTAGAGCTATTATAAGATCAGGCTTTGATGATACTTAGACTATACTTCTTCTTCGTTCGTCCTTCGTTCACCAACGAAGGACGAACGAAGGATGAGTATGATCAAAGGCCTGTCTGTTACTTTAAAAGCAACTGTATGTTATACCTTTCCTCCGTCCCGCACCACATGATAATTAGGGGACATGATCTCTATTCCTGTCGCATTAAAAACATCCTGAATATGCTCGAGTAAATTGCTATATATTACCGCCTGCTTATTCGCTTCTTCTGTATAAGCATTGATCTGGTAGGAGATGTAAAAATCGTCAAGACTTGTTTGTAATACAAACGGCTTAGGGGTTTCAAGTATATGTACTGTTTTTAAGGCGGCCTCAGTTAATAAGGCATAGGCCTGCTGCCACGGCACATCATAACCAATCGTGACAGTATAGTGTACGATCAGGCCTTCGTTTTTGGTATGACTGGAATAGTTAATGGTCGAACTGGAAAGGACCATGGAATTGGGTACGGTAACATCTTCATTTTTGATCGTTTTTACCCGTATCACCAGCATTGATTTTCTACAATATCACCTGTTACTTCGCCGATCTTTACACGGTCGCCAATCCGGAAAGGCCGCATATATGTAATGACCAGTCCCGCCACAATGTTCGTAACAGCGCTTGAGGAACCCAGCGGCAAGCTCTTTGGTTAATTGCTGTTTTACTAATGAATCTATCCGTTTTTGCTGTTCCTCTTTTACCAGCACTGCTTCATTGATAGTTGCACTGTCCGAACCTGCTGTACTTTTTGATTCCTGGGCAATACAACAGCGGCTGACGATGACCAACAACAATGAGATGATTACTATTTTCAGACGAAACATGGGCAATTTTATTAACGATTAGGAATCAACCTGTTAAAGATAGTGCATTCAGTTGTACCACAGGATGGAAGAGGCATGTTTATATATCAGCGCCGTACAGATACGTTTATATGCGGGGCAAAAAAAAGCAGACTGGTCTTGTAAAACCAGTCTGCTTTTTTGTATTGCCAGACGTGTATCAGCCGAAACCGGCTTTTACTGACGCTGGCCTATAATTATATACAAGCCGTTAATGTATTACCTGATCAATATCACATGTCCTTTCCTCAGGAACTCTCCGTCACAAGGGTTAGACGCCTGCACAAACCAGTAATAAGCACCTGCTTCCTGCATAACTCCTTTATACATACCGTTCCATCCTTTTGATGCATCCGTAGTAGTAAATACCAGCTCTCCCCAGCGATTGTACACAGAGAATACCTTGATCTTGTTCTCTCCTGAGCTTTTCAGACGGAATAAATCATTTACACCATCTCCGTTAGGCGTAAAACCTGTAGGCGCGTAAATCTCCGCACTACCGATCTTAACGAATTCAATCCTGACAGAGTCGTCTGTATAACAACCTGTTGCGTTATACGCCCTTACTGTATAGGTCGTACTTGCACCTGGGCGGGCAACCGGATTTGCAATAGTTGGATTATCCAAACCTGTTACCGGAGACCATTCATAACGGGTACCGCCTGTTGCGATCAGTTGTGCTGCACCTACGGAACAGTTGATATCATTGGATTTAGAAACGGTTACATCCGGCGCCGGATCGATATTGACCCTTACGGTCAATTGTTCCGTTCTGTTACAAACTGTATCAGAGATCAGCAGACTATACACAATTGACTCAGTCGGCATACCTACCGGATTGCTGATATCATCAGCACTTAAATAGGTATCAGGCGTCCATCTGTAAGTATCTCCACCTGTGGCCAGGAAGTTGATCTGAGTGGGTTCACAGAGGGAGGTATCTGTTGGGTTTACCGTGAACGCTGCTGCGGAACGGTAATCCAGCCGGATCGTGTCAGTTACTACATTATTACAATTGTCAGTAGCTCTTACGTAATACTCGCCTGATTGTGCATTCACCGTATAAGTACGGGAAGTGCTGCCATCCTGCCAGCTATAGCTACGGAAGCCTGCACCGGCGTCCAGGGTGATAACGCGACCGTCACAAATGGTACTGTCAGTACCCAGTTCCAGGGTAGGCGTCTGATTGATAGTAACGTTGACAGTCAGCTGTTGTGACCTGTTACAAACCGTATCAGAGATCAGTACATTATAGGTGATCGCCTGTGTTGGTGTGGCTATCGGATTAGCAATATTATCTGCGCTCAGGTAAGTATTCGGCGTCCATGCATAAGTGTCTCCACCTGTAGCCCTGTAGTTGATCTGTCCCGGAAGACAGATAGCGGTATCAGCTGGTGTAACGGTAAACAGGGCCGCGGGACGATAGGTCAGGCGAATGGTATCGGAAGACGCATTGTTACAGTTGTCAATCACATCTACATAATACGTACCTGAAGCATTGATCGTGAGTGTCTGTGAAGTGCTTCCATCCTGCCATCTGTAGCTACGGAAGCCAGTACCGGCATCCAGCGTGATAGCACCGGCATCACAGATAACGCTGTCAGCACCCAGTTCCAGGGTAGGCACCTGTGGTACGTTGACATTGATGGTAAATGATTGCGATCTGTTACAAACCGTATCAGAGATCAGGAGATTATAAGTGATCGACTGTGCAGGCGTAGCTACCGGATTGCTGATATTGTCAGCGCTCAGGTAAGTATTCGGCGTCCATGTATAAACATCGCCACCTGCAGCCTGGAAGTTGATCGGAGCAGACGCACACACTGTGGTATCGGTCGGCGTTACTGTGAACTGCGCAGCGGAGCGATAACTCAGGCGAATGGTATCGGTAGACGCATTGTTACAATTGTCAATAACGTCTACATAGTACGTACCCGCAGCAGTTGCTGTGAGTGTCTGTGAAGTGCTGCCATCCTGCCATCTGTAGCTACGGAAGCCTGTACCGGCATCCAGCGTTACTGCTGCGCCATTACAGATAATCGTATCAGCACCCAGTTCAAGTGTAGGTACCTGTTCTACATCGACATTGATGGTAAATGATTGCGATCTGTTACAAACCGTATCAGAGATCAGGAGGTTGTAAGTGATCGATTGTGCAGGCGTAGCTACCGGATTGCTGATATTGTCAGCGCTCAGGTAGGTATTGGGTGTCCATGTATAGACATCTCCGCCTGTAGCCTGGAAATTAACCGGCGCGGACGCACAAACTGTTGTATCAGTTGGTGTAACTGCAAACTGTGCAGCGGTCCGGTGGATTACGTGAATAGTATCTGATATGATATTGTTACAATTGTCAGTTACATCTACATAATATTCACCAGCGGCAGTTGCCGTGAGTGTCTGTGAGGTGCTGCCATCCTGCCATCTGTAGGTCTGGAACCCTGCACCGGCATCCAGCGTTACAGCAGCGCCATTACAGATAATCGTGTCAGCGCCAAGTTCCAGTGTAGGTGGCGTTATGATGTTAACAGTAGCGGTCAACGACTGGTTTCTCATACAAACCGTATCTGAGATCAGTACGTTGTATACGATCGAGGCTGTTGGCGTAGCTACCGGATTGCTGATATTGGCATTATTTAAATAGGTAGCCGGCGTCCATACGTAGGTATCTCCCCCGGTAGCCAGTAAGTTGACCGGTGCTGAAGCACAAAGGGTCGTATCGGTAGGAGATACAGAGAAGTCCGCCACTGACCGGTAGGTCACATGAATTGTATCTGAAAATACATTGTTACAATAATCAGTGGTCGTTACGTAGTATTTACCTGTCATTCCATTCACAAGATACGTCTGAGCAGTGCTGCCATCCTGCCAGCTGTAGGTACGGAACCCTGCACCGGCATCCAGCGTTACAGCTGAACCGTTACACACAATACTGTCTCTTCCAAGCTCCAGGGCAGGAGAAAGCAGTACGCGCACCAGCAGGGTGTCACGCTGTGACTCACAGGCAAGATGGTTCTCAACGATTACCTGTTGTGCACCGGCAGCACCGAATACGGCTCTGATAGTAGAGTCATTCACGATCCTGTAAGTAGCACCCGCAGGAAGCGTCCAGTTGGTGGTACCGATACCACAAGGGCCGGTACGGGCAATATATGTCACAGAATCTGTCAGACTACACACCGTATCTCTTCCCTGTATCGTGACTTCTCCGCACACACCTGCCGTCCGGCAAAGAGAATCTACAGTAAAAGTAAAATTCCCGACAGTTGGCGTGAAATGTATATTCGGGAAATTATAGTCAGATACCGTACTAAAGGCATAACCCGGTATTTTGGTGTAGCTGACCGGCGTGGTCGTTCTTGACACATCCTCATTCGGACAGTTGTCAAACATAGCTGTGGGCGTCAGCTTTATCACCAGCACGTGATCGTCTTCCATACCTACTGTCCAGATGCTCCCGTCACTTGCTTCAATGGTATGCCCTGTCCACATTTGTTGTGTAGAGGAAAAACGTTTGGTATATACCAGGTTGTGGTTCTGGTCAAATTTGAAGAGATATCCGGCGTTGCCCGTTTTCGGACTGCTGGCCAGGAGGTATCCGTTATCAGCAGTTTGTACGAAACCGGAGTACCAGCCATTATTATAAGGTGTGCTGATGTTCAGTTTAAAAGCCTGTTTTGGGAACATGTTCTCATCAAAGATGACAAACCCGTCCTGCTTCCAGGTATAATCGGCGCCATCGATAATGTGTACCCCTACACGGTACTCTCCTGTAGGAGAATGTTCAATTTTTGTACTGAAGGAACTCCTGTTATCAATACTGTAAGCATCAGTAGAGTACAGGGTACCATCAGCCAGCGACATTTTAAGGTATATATCGGCATGTTCATTAGGGTGTCGCCCCATACCGGTTACGATCAGGGTATCTCCTTTTTGTATGGCGGAATAGGCGGTCTCGTCTGTGTCCAGTTCCAGCCTTTTCGTCCAGAGAACGTTACCGGTATCGTCCAGTTTTACGATCATCCAGTCAGATAACCAGTTGCTGGCGTATTCAAGTCCGGTTAAGACATAGCCATTATCAGTTGTACTGAGCATGTCAAGACCAAGGCTGCTATCACCAGATAAGGCAAATTTAGAAGACCATATCAGGTTACCGTCTACGTCTATTTTCATAGCCACCGCCTCACCACGGGCGTTACCATAAGAGAATGTCTGGGCGGCCAGTAAGATCGAGCCATCCAGCGCCAGCGTCATTCTTCTGAACTGTTCACGGGCAGCCCCTCCGTAGGTTTTGCTCCATACGATCTGACCGCTACGGGTGATCCTGGTCAGAAATAGGTCTGCATCACCAGCGCCGAAACTACTGGTCTCTCCACCGATGATCATGTCTCCGCCAGCAATTTCAATAATGCTCTGGGCTGATTCGGCACCACTTCCCCTCAGGATAAATCTGAATGTACTACTCGTACATTGCGAATAGGCGTTACCTGCTATCAGTAACGACAGAATAAAGAAAACAAACTTCATAGATAAAGGTCTAAGGGATAATCACACGTTAGGTTATATTGTACTCCTTTCGGGGAGCAAAGTAAAGACATTTACAGGACATTTTTGATGAGTACCAGGAAATAAACAGAAATAAGTGTAAATGCATAAGGGTTTGAATGTCAATAGTGTATAGCTTTGTGCTGCTTTGAGTATTCCGGAGAAATAAAAATATGTCTGGTTTTCCTGTCCATATTACACGATCAGCACATAAAAAAACCGGCTGCTATGTGCAGCCGGCCACTTATTTACAGAGATAGTATTATTTCGTATGTCCTTGCAGCTTAGCGCTTTACCAAAGCCACGATCTTTTTGCCACCTGTCACAAGACCCACCATCAATAAACCGGCCAGCAGGGCGATTGCCGCTTCTTTAATGAAGGATGGCCACGTTGGTAGTAAATGATGCAGAAAGTCGATATTATGGATGAAAATATTACCGGAAACAAGGAGTAATGCAATCGTTCCGACAACTGCCAGCAGCCTGATAATCAATGGAAGCGCCTTTACCAGCAAACCACCCAATACAGATAATGCGCCTTTATTACCGGAACGTTTGATCAGTTTAAATCCGGCATCGTCCATTCTGACAATGAGGGCAACGATACCGTATACACCGATCGTTGCCAGTACGGCAACGATGCAAACAGTAACGATCTGTGTAACCAGTCCCTCTCCCAATACTGATCCCAGGGCAATAATGACGATCTCTACAGAAAGAATGAAGTCCGTCACGATCGCAGACTTGATCTTCGCTTTTTCCGCCTCAGTATCATTCAGCTGGACCGCTTCGGCCTCTTCATGCCCACCGGCTTCATGATGGAAAAAATATTCAATGATCTTTTCTACGCCTTCATAGGCCAGGTAAAATCCGCCGAGTACCAGCGCAACCGTGATGGCAAAAGGGTAAAATGCGTTGAGCAATAAGGCGATCGGAACGATGATGAGCTTGTTCAGTAAGGAGCCTTTGGTGATGGCCCATAGTACGGGTAATTCCCTGGAAGCCAGAAAACCTGTTGCTTTTTCCGCATTTACTGCCAGATCGTCCCCTAAGATACCTGCTGTTTTTCTTGTTGCTACTTTAGCCGCCACAGACACATCATCCATTAAGCTGGCTATATCATCTAAAATTGCAAAAATACCCGATGCCATAATTTAGTTCCCGTTGATTGGATGGCAAAAGTAGTAATATATTACTTTTGCTTCAAATCCCATTATACCTATGAGTGCAGGGCTAGACATAAAATTTGTAGAAGAACGGTACGCCGCAATGTCCGACGACGAACTGAAATTCCAGGTCACCAATAACGCCGGCGGTCTGACGCCGGAAGCACTGGAAGTAGCAAAAAATGAAATAAAGAAACGTGGCATGAGTGCCCTGTTTGCGGATGCTTTGGAATATCAGAACAGGAACTGGACTGCAGAAGAAATAGCCAGCTGTTGCACGGCCATCAGTAATCTGGCCTGTCCGGTATGTGGTAGTAACACCGCGAAACTGAATGCGACCCGTACTGCCGATGTCATCAGTTTCATTGTCCTGAGTAAATACAAGGAAAGGATACAGGTGGCCTGTCCGGATTGTCTCGACAGAAGTAACAATGCGGCTATGGGTAAGACCATTGCGCTAGGCTGGTGGGGATTCCCATGGGGGATCATCTGGTCCGTAAAAGCTATCGCTGTGAATGTAAAGCATAAACGACATAATCATGCGGAAGGCCCCAATGAACTGCTGCAAAGCTTTGTGACCGATAATATAGGGGACATACATCCTTATAAAAACGATCCGGCGCGATTGACAGACATGATCACGACAGTAAAGCAATAGCTATAACGACAGGTACGGAGCAGTATTTACATAATGCTCCGTACCTGTTTGATATTACCGTTTCCTGTTGTTGAAGAACAGGATCATCACCGCCAGCAGACAGCTGACAGTACCGAACAGATAAATTGCTTCATAGTCATACCATCCGGCTATAATACCTGCGATAGGGCCCGCCAGTCCAAGCGAGAGGTCAAAGAACGCGGAATATGCGCTCAGGGCAGTGCCTCTCATTTGTGGCGATACTTTTTTAATAGCCAGTACGCCTAAAGAAGGGAACATGAGGGAGAAACCTATGCCCGTCAGACTACAACCCACGATCGCCATCACTGCGGAAGATGCAGTACCGATCAATAGCTGACCAAATGCCTCTACTGATAATGATACCAGTGCTACCCTGTATCCGCCATATTTATCAGGGAAAGAGGAAAAAAATACCCGCGTCAGTATATAAAAAGCGCCGAACGTCATAAAGGCCAGAGAAGGATTGCCCCAGTTCTTTTCTGCGAATAACAGCGAGATAAAGGAAGAGATACAGGCAAATCCGATGGACGCAAATGCCAGTCCGAGACCTTGTCCCGTAATCAGGCCGATCACTTTATAGAAAGGAGGTCTTACATGCGCCGCATCTACCGGTAAGGCTGTCAGCCTGATCGTGGCCAGCCAGCTGATAACGGACAGCAATATGATCAGTCCGAAAACATAACTGACGCCAACCGTATCCTTCATCCATATCGCGATCGGCGCTCCGATAGCAATGCCTGCATACATCGCGATGCCATTCCAGGTCATCACCTTTCCTGACTTCGAAGTACCTACCAGACCAATACCCCAGGTAAGCGCACCGGTTATCGACAGACTTTCAGAGATACCATGTATGGTCCTCGCCAGGAAGACCAGTCCCAGTGCGATGCCTGCCTGCTGACTGAACAACGCTGCCAGCACATAAATAAGGCCTGCGGCCATGATCAGCAGTACGCCATTGTGGTTGCTTTTTTTAGCGCCTTTGGTGTCTGTGATCTTGCCTGCATATGCCCTGGTCAGTAAAGTAGCCAGTGATTGCAGACCGATAGCTACGCCGACGATCAGACTGCCGGCATGCAGGTCGTTTTTGACAAAACCTGGTATGGAACCCAGTGTCATACCGATAGTAAGATATATGGCAAAAACGGAGATAATGATCGGGATAATGATCTGTGCGAAGGTCTTCTCAGCAGTTGCGCCGGACGACGGAAAGCTTGCCGGTCCTGTACTGCCTTGTGTGTTGTTGATAGTTTGTATCGTATTCATTCAGATAAATTTAACGATGCAAAACTAGGAAAGCCGCCCGCAGGGGAGGGTAGCCGATCAATGGTTATGATAGGACAAATAATGGTTTTTAGCCCCTGAATTCGGTGGGCGTCATACCGGTATTTTTCCTGAAAAAGCGGGAGAAGTAAGCGTGGTCTTCATAACCCAGGTCAAAGGCTATTTCTTTTACATCAAGCGGGGTATAATATAACAGTCGTTTGGCTTCCAGCAGGATTTCCTGGTTGATCCAGTAACTCGCCGGAAAGCCGGTGACCTCCTTCACAACTTCATTGAGGTAAAGCGGCGTAATATTGAGCAGGGACGCGTATGCCTTCACCTGTTTCAATGTTTTGCACTGCGCAATGACCAGTTGCTTGTAACGGATCACGGTATTGTATTTCTGTCCGCCAACCAGGGCGGGGGAGTGCTGCGATTGTACGATACCGGATGCGATCAGTCCTGCTAAGGTGTCTACCACCGAATCGATCAGCGTAGCCCTTAATGGCAATGCCGGCTGAGCAAGTATCTCTTCCAACAGGGCCGCTACGCGGAATGCCGCGTCATCTTTTTTTACAGCGACCGACTGGCGTGTATTCACATACGTCTCAAAGATTTCCCGGTACTGGTTAGGGATGCGTTCTGCATTGACAAATACCATCCATCCCTCGCAATTGGCGTAGCTGATGTATTTATGTACCTGACCCGGCGTCACAAAACACAGGGTAGGGCCTTTCAGGGGTGTTTCGGTGAAATCCAGTTCCCAGATAAAACGCCCCTGTTGCTGAAGAATGAACATATAGTGATCATCCCGGTGAGCGATCTGCGCATAGTCCTGCAGCTCGCCTATCGGACTGATATCGACGCCTTTGTTATTCAGCTCTTCTGTATGTATTATGATCGCCGGCTTTTTCATCAGGGTGTATGCTGGTACTGCTGCGGTAAAAGTACAAATAATGTGTTTAAGTTCTTTGCAGATGGTCGTACGAACAAAACAGGGACCATCCCGGCTGGAATGCTCCCTGTTATATTATCGGTACAGGATGATGCCTGTGAGTCTGATCTGTTTTACAGCTGATGTTCCTGTAGCAGTTTCTCCAGGGTCTCTTTGGTATTGGTATTCGGCTCTATCTCTTTCAGCCTTTTTACCTTCGCCAGTATCGTTGCGGACCATAACTCCGGCGTCCATTTCTGCAGGGTCCTGATGGCCATGTTCCTGTTCCTTGTTACCGGACTATCCAGCGCTGCCAGGATGATCGTTTCACCCTTTTGAGGATGATTTTCCAGGAATGTCACCACATATTCCAGGCTTTGGTATTTGTCAAAGTTTTCGCCGAAGCCCATTGCATCTTTAGGGCCGGTCGCATATGCCTGTAAGGGCAGGTGTGTCAATGCGAAATCGATCACCGTGTCTGTCATATCTGCGGGGGCCTGATGGGCGACGTCATACCAGCAGGCACTGCTTAATGGTTGTTGTTGCAGTCTTTTCCAGGACGTATCCCAGATATCGATGCCCAGCGAAGCAGCGGCCATCTTACCATGCCAGTAAGTACCGTCATTATCACTTGTCAGTGCTTCGAGCGCAAGCCGTTTCCATTTATCGTTATGCAGGATTTTTAACAGATCGATCAGACAGTTGGAGATGATATCTTCCGTCCATCCGTTTTTTGCGTGTTCGCCGATATCGGCTGTCAGTCCGGTCAGGAATTGTTTTAACTTTTCCAGATCGACAAAGTCAGTGATATCATCGGCATGTTCGGCAGCGTGCCGGATATAGTGTTCTACGGTAGCCGGAGCGTCCGTATACATGGAAATGTCTTCAGCCGGTCCGCCATAGATCATGGCGCCGATAATTTCACTTGATGCCTTGAAAAGAGCATCATCGATATTTGATGCGGCTAGTTTTTCCTGCAACTGACCATAGGTCGCGCAGGTATAAGCCAGATACTCAATCATAATACTATTTTTATAGCCTTCAAGAATAAGCCAGTCTCTGATCTCTTCGGTCAGGTCCAGGGTGGCCAGTCTGCTGACCAGTTGGATCTTACCCCAACCGTCTACTTTCTTTGCCAGGTCCCACAGGTCGCCAACAGGCGCTGCTGAACTGTTGAACAGCGCAATGGCGGCATACAGCGTAAATTCATCATGCAGCGCCAGTATTTTGATGGCTGACAGGATGGATGTATCCCTGCATAAACCACCGATGGAAATACCCATTTTTACAGCATTCCGGTGTCCGGACCTTGTGATCAGGTCCAGCACAAAAGGGACGAGGTACGGGTCTAATGGTAAGGCAGATTCCGCGGCCGCTTCCAGCAGATCGTCCACCAAATCGGTAATACCTTCGTGCGCGGTGATGAGCGTATAGAAAGCCTGCTCGCTGCTTTTATCGCCATTGATAGCGATCGCCTGCAGGTGCGCCATCAGCTCTTTCACCAGCGCCAGCGATTCCTCAGACTGATTCCCGCTGACCATCGCATCCAGCAGGCCTGGTGCGAACTGTATCTGATCGGGTGCTTTCTGCCGGTCGGGTAAATCGTAGGCTGCCTTGTCAAGTCGTCCATCCGGTGTGATGTGCGTTGCAATAAAGTCGAACAGGGACCTGTCTGTCCGCCATTCGTGTGGGTTATTATTTGTTCCGGATATACGCTGTAAAAATTTCCTGATCATCGCAATGGCTTTAATGATAGCAATATTAGAGCGTGGGTGCGCACTGTTTTTGCGCAGTGGAGTCTTTTTTGTGAATTGATAGTATAGGGAATGACTATCAATGGGTTAAAAGCGTAAAGGCAAGGGCCCGGATAGCGATTCCGGGCCTTTACCGTTTATTATAAAGCTGTTACCTGAATATCATCTACCGTCGCCATACAGTCAAAGGAGCGGACGCCGATCGTCCCGGCCGCAAATTCAGCATCCGTTACCGTGATCACAGGCGTATTGCCCTGTTCAAAGTAAACCATGATCTGATCGCCTTTAGCCTGTATCCTGATCTTGTATGCTTTGTCTTTTTCCAGTTGCTGCGGGTATTCTTTCAGTAAGGTCCACTTTCTGCCGGAGGATTTGCCCAGCTGTATTTTGCCGTTTTCAGCGTCCATGCCGACGTAATAGCCATTATAGGCATCGGAACCCAGGTTCTGGGAAGAAACCCGGAAAATGATGCCCGCATTGCCGGCAGAACCTAATTTCACAGACGCCTCGTAACGGAGGTCACTGAACCAGGTATTGGAAGGGATACATTTCACCCCATGGATACCATATCCCCAGGAACCTTTATTGGAGGCAGCGTGGATAGCGCCGTCCTTAATGAACCATTGTCCGTAGTTGATCCAGGTATTTAAGGTCGCATTTGTAAAATCTTCACTAAAGCTGGCCGCAGGCGTCGCAGGAGTGCCGAGCACCGGGAAATTACTGATACGGATGTTCTCCGAACCATAAGGCACCAGCGTGATCTCTTCCATTGCTGCTTCTGAACTCACCGGACTATTCGGCACTTCTTCCGCATGCATCTCATTGTCAGCTACTTTCCAGGAGGACAGCTTTTTAGCTTTCAGTTTCAGCCTTACAGGCGTCGTAGCCTGTACAAAAGGGTTTTCCGGCATGGCCTGTTGTTCTACGCTTACTGACCGGGCTACCTGATGACGGTCGATCGCCAGTGCATAGTTCCAGGAAGAGGTGGGTTTAACTTCATAGTCAAAGAATCCCTTTACCGGATGCGCTTTACGAACGGAATAAGCAGCGTCCATTTTTAAGGCATATACCAGCGGACCGCGTTCCACGGTTACCGACTGATTGACCTGATCTGAGAACCGTACTTCCATCGGGAAATGCAGCAACACAACATCTCCTTTTTTCCAGCCACGGTTGAGTGTGAGCATATTACCTGCAGCTACCCCGTTTTGTTTTACGCCATTGATGCTTACCTCCGGAGATGTACACCAGGTTGGTATCCTGAGCGTCAATGGGAACGTCGTTGCTTTCTTCGGATCAACATGGACCCGGATATTTTCTTCGAATGGATAATTGGTCTCCACATTGAGTTTAACCGCAACGCCTTCTCCGACAAACGTATTCACTTCTACCGGCGCATAGGCGATCACTGCCAGGCCTTTGTCTGCCGTCAGCGCCCAGCTGTTTTTAACGAAATAAGGCCAGCCCATGTGCATATTATAACGGCAGCAGCCCATACCGGAGTAAGGGCTCAGCAGGATACCGCCATCATAGTCCTCATCAAAACCGCTGTTGCCATGTTTGCAGAACAGCTGATTGGGCTGGGTATAGTATAAATGAGATTTGATATCCCGGCTGAATTGTGCCGGTAATGTATTGAAAGCGATCTTTTCCAGCTGGTCCCCGATACCTGCATCGTGTACGATCCTGCCGGCAGTTTCCAGACTTTGCATCCATTCTACTACCGTACACGTTTCCACCCCCTGGAAGGAGCTTTTACCTGAAAGGAATTCTGTACCGGAAGCAATAATGCCTGCCAGTCCGTGGTCTCTCAGCAGATGGGCCATGCCCTTCTGTGTAGCCTGACGGTATACATCGTCGTGGTTGAGTTGTGCGTACAGCACAGGGAATTTTAGGGCTTGTCCGACGCTTACGCTATGTTTGGTATGGAAGTCACCGCCGAAATGATAGAAGGCGTTATTCGTATAGATATCCGCCCAGGGATAGGCTTGATTATCCAGCTTTTGCGCCAGTTCCAGCAGGAACTTATCGCCGGTTTTATTATACAGCCAGAAGACCATTTCGATATTGTCGCCCGTCCTGGATTTACTCCATTCGTAGAGCGGAACGGAATCAAGGTTGGCCAGTTCGTATTTGAAATACCGGGTAAAGAAAGGGATCACCTTTTGATCGCCGGTAGCTTCATAGTAGCTCTGTAAGGCGTACATCATCGGCATTCGTGGCCACCAGTCTTTCATTTTCGCCGGACCGAAAGAGCCGTCGGGGTGCTGGTTGTCCAGTGTCCATTTGATCCATTTGAGAGAACGGGCTTTTAGTGCCGGATCGTCCAGTGTATACGCAAGTGCGATCAGTCCTTTTACATAATAGGGGACACGTTCCCAGCCGGAGCCGGTACCACCCAGCCAGTCAGAGGCTGGGCCAAGGTTGTCTGCTTCCGGGTATAATTCTTCTGCATGACCAGTTGCGCCATCACGCTGCAACTCCAGTTGTTTCAACAGCCATCCTTTAGCTTTGATACTTCCCAGTGGCAGCTGCACATAGCTATCGGAAGATAGTGGCGATCTGTTATAGATATTGGTTTGGGTTTTAGGTTGCTGCGCCGTGGCAAGTAAGGGAGTCCCCAACAGCAGACCTGACAATAAGATGTTTCTCAGCATGGATCTATTTACGTTGATGTGAATTCACCCCCCAATATAATAGAACTCAGCGGTAAACAAAATACTCCTTATTGAAAAAGTCTGCTAAGCGGACCGCTTTGTGGCTTTATGCGGTTAGTCCGTGGTAGGCCAGCAGGTATTTCAGCGTAAGTTCCCGGAACATTTGCACGTCCGCCGGATCAACAGGTACATCGATCTCTTTGGCCTGGTCATCCCAGTAACGCAGTTTGATATAGCTGTCCAGGAGCGGGTCTTTTTCATATTCGGCCGCTTCTTCCGCCGTCATCGGACCGCCCTGGTATTCCAGCGTCTTTTTGGAGGCTTCGGACAGCAGGTCATAATAGGCGGCATTGCTATAGGTCAGGTACCGTTTGGCATCTACATGGCTTGCGACCAGTATGCCCATCTTTTCAGGGAAACCGTTTTCTGCCAGGTATTGTTTGCCCAGTTGATCATGCGCCATTTTACCGTACATGCCCATGCTTTCCCCGTGTTCCAGGAAATGCCCGATATCATGGTAAAATGCCGCCAGTATCATTTCATCATCATAACCTTCCAGTTGCGCCAGTTTACCTGCCTGCACCATGTGCATTAATTGCGTGACGCCTTCTCCATATTCCTCCTGACCGTACTTGTTATACAGATTGAAGATGTTCTCTATACGCGCTTCAATCTCCTGTCTGTTCAATTGCATAAGTCTATATTTTGAATGGTTATTGCCTGTGTAAGAAGAGTTTATCTGCCGGGACCAATTGTTTGTACAGTCCAGGCCCTTTGTAGAAGGCATCCAGCCAGAAACCGCCTTCTCCGTTGTAAAATTCCACGCGTATCGGATGTCTGCCGGCGCTTAACTGAATACTACCGGAACGTTCTGTTACGCCGTGATTGCCGTCGTTATTGACAACTTCTTTGTCATCTACAAAAAGTTTACTGCCATCATCTGAGCTATTGTAGAACGTATATTCTCCGGGGGTATCTATCTGCAGATAACCAGTGAAGACGAGACCGAAAACGCCGTTTTGTTTATCAGTTATTGATAACAGCTGTTCGCGGTTTAACGCAAACTCATACGTCTGCCATTCCTTTAGGGGTGTGAGTTCTTTGAATAGTGGCAGGTATTTCCATCCCTGTCCGGTATAGAGCTGTACCCGCAGACCATTACCATGCGTGCTGTCCACCAGTCTGTAATAAGCGACGGCCGTACTGCTTTCATTACCTTTTTTGTCGAATGAGGCGGCTCTTACCACTGTAGACCTTTTCAGTTCAAAAGGTGTTGTATACAACGGAGAAGCACTGTCCGGCTTTGTGCCATCCAGTGTATACCTTGTTACCGCGTCGGGTGCAGTGGTGGCGATGCTGACAGTCGCATGGGTATTGATATACAAACCTCCGGCCTGTTGATAAAGGTACTTTTTGGGTTCGATAACAGGTGCGGGGAGCAGTGATTTGCCCAGCCATAGATTGGAAGGTGCAGAGAAACCTTCAAAAGCACTTTTGATAGGTCTGCCGGTCCATACGTAAGGAGGTACTGCTTTCAACGCAAAGGCGATGGTCGCTGCAAGGTCATAGGTAGCAACCTGCTCCGGTATTACATATCCTTTTTTGATGTCTTTACCATACAGGACCATGGCAATTTCCGCTTCTTCCGGCGTAGCGCCGCCATGACCGTATCCCACACCGCCATGATCAGCTGTGACGATGACGAGTGTTTGTTGCGCGATACCCGCTTTTTGGATAGCGGCCAATACTTCTCCGATTAAAGCATCAGCTTTGGATACTGCCTGATAATATTCTTTTGAACCATGTCCGTGCTCATGACCGGCGCCATCTACATGGTCGAGGTGCAGGAATGCGAATAAGGGTTTCCTTTGCAGATAGGCAACAAAAGCCTTTGTAGTGGAATCTTCTGTCGAGAATGTTTTGTCAAATGACACGGCACGCTTTTCAAACAGACGGCCAAATCCACCCCAGTGATATGCCGCACCTATGTCAGCTTTCGGGTACTTATTATGTAGCACGCCAAAGATCGTCGGAAAGATACCTTCCTCATTGCGTACGATCGCAGGCAATGAATGTGATTCGCGTTCCCAGTCATTGTCTGTGATACCATGCTGCTCAACGCCGGCGCCCATGATCATGGATGCCCAGTTAGAGCTGCTGGAAGAGGGCAATACGGTGCGTACGTTCCATTTTACACTGCCTTCTGTGATCATCTTATGCAAAACGGGCGTAGCCGCCTGCCGGATACCATCCGGACTCAGACCATCTACACCGATCACGACCACATGCTGGATCCCTTCGGGATAAAGGCCCTTGTCTTTTTGCGCAATAGCAGAAAGACTGCCTGCTGCGAAGATGAGCGTCATTGTGTACTTCAAACTATTCATATGCTGAGGTGCTAGGATGTCTTTGTTTATGCCGCCAATATTGGCATGTCCGTATTCTTTACTTTCTTTTTGTGTACGAAGAACGCAAGCGAACAAATGCCTGCAATGCTACCTATAATAGCGACACCCGTAAGGCTTTGCTGAAAGAAATGACTCCAGCTTACGCCCGCACTGTTGCCAAATTCCTTATAAAGGAGAACGGTCACACTACCCAGATATCCCGCTGCATCTGCGATATACATCACGAAGCCTACATTACCTTTTGCCTGAAAGGCAGCGATCATCCTCTCAAAAAATATGGCATTGTAGGGGATGTAAGCCATATATAATCCCAACCCGGCAAGGCTCATCCAGGTAATACCATCTATCTGATGCATACGGAACAGCAACAGTGAGATACCGGTGAGCATGCACCCGCTGATGATCATGAGATGGATCACCTTGAAGGCTTTGAAATTATGTTTTATAAGTATCAGCAGACTCAGTGCGATCAACACCAGGATGGATATCATGGAATCCGTCAGGGTATATATATGTACATCCTTTATACCGAGGTCGTGCCATATCTCTACTTCGAAATTATCCCGCAGGTCCCTGGTAACGGTGAGTACGATATAGATGATCAGCGTTAATGCAATACCTGGTGCAAAGTTGTGAATGAAGCTTTTACGATCTGCCGCAGTCATGGGTTTTCTTACTGACCGCAATTGCTGATCAAGGGCAGAAGGTGGTGGTAAACAATCCAGTATAGTAGTGAAGATGATCAGCGGAGCGGCAAATAAAAGGCCCGTCAGAAAAGGCATCCAGTATTCGCTGACGTGGAACTGGTCCAGTAAGGTACGACCAATGGTCTTGACAAAACCAGATGCAAATATGAGACTGACAGACATCACCGCCGCCATGAACTCCGTTGCCCGTCTGCCTTCCAGATAACCAAACACCAGTCCCCAGATCATCCCCAGGGGAAAGCCATTGGCAAACAGGAAGAGTATATTCCAGGGAGCCGGGACAAGCGCAAAAAACAACAGAGCCAGCCAGGCGATCCCTACCAGGAAAAGCACGGCACGACCTCTTTTACTTCCATCGATACCTGCGATAAACCGGATACCATAAAACTTACTACAGGTATAACCGATCACCTGGAAGATGACCAGCCACACTTTATAATCTACTCCAAGATATTGTACACCCTCGAATGTCGCGGCGGAAAAGGCTTTCCGGAACGCATACATGCTGGTGTACGCACCGAATGCAGCAAGGGCTGTAATAACAGCCACGACACTATAGGGCCATTTCTCAAGACCAGACCGTAAAAACTGTTTCATGTCAGCAGATTGTGATCGCTATTGTCATGAGGCGGTAGTAGTAATTGTTGGCTTCATGGATCAATGCAGATAGATGATCAATGCTTTATCTATAATAGCAATACTAAACAAAGTTTAATTGAGTTAAACAAATCGGGTGTTAAATTAAGATTAACCTATTGAGGCAGGATACTCGCTATTTCGAAAGAATGAGTCGGTTTAAAGATTTATCTTATCCGGGAAATCACATTTTTTGATGAAAACCTATTTTATGCCCTCACACTTTTTCGTGGCCTGCCTCAAAAGGTGCACGATCCAGAGAAAAAATACCATTGTAAGACACCTGTTTACGTTGTTGTTTAGTGTTATCCTTTGTTCCACGCAGGTCTACAGTCAGGTCATCAATCCCCGTACGCTTCCACAGGAATGGGGAGAATATGGTATAGGAGACCCCTATATCCTTAAGTTCAGAGGTAAGTTCTATCTGTATTGCAGCACCCGCGACGACCAGAGCGGGGTTAAATGCTGGAGCAGCTGGGATCTGGCCAACTGGACCTATGAAGGGTTGTGTGTAGACAATACCGTCACTATTACTAAGGGCGCCTATGCACCGGAGGTGATCTATTGGAACGGTACCTTCTACATGTACACGTCCCCGGCAGGCAATGGACATTATATTTTGTCTGCCGCCAGTCCGACAGGGCCTTTTACCGTACAAACCGGCAACATCGGGCATACCATCGATGGCTCCGTATTCATTGACGACAATGCACAGCTGTACTTCACCTACGCCGGCGGCTCCGGTATACAGGGCGCTGCGATGAGCGGGCCTTTAGCGATCACGGGTGCAGGTAGTACGCTGAGCGGTACCTCGCTGAACGGCTGGACAGAAGGCTCCACGCTCTTTAAACGCAATGGTATCTATTACATGACCTATACCGGTAATCATGTATTCAGCAGGGGTTATCGCGTGCATTATGCAACGTCTACAGCGCCCCTGGGTGCCTATACGGCGGGATCAAACAATCCTATTGTCCTGAATACGGAAGGAAGCTTCTTCGGACTGGGACACAGCGGTTCCGTGATCGGTCCTGACCTGGACACCTGGTTCATTGCCTATCACAACCTCTTAGGTCAGAGCAGTATCGTAGGGCCCAACAGGAAGCTGAATATCGATCCTATGGGCTTTAACGGCGACAAACTGCTGGTATATGGCCCGACCTACTGGACACAACCTTTGCCGGCATTACCGACCTTTTATGACAGGTTTGACCGTACCGCTATTGGCAGTAACTGGACAAATATCAATGGCGGTAACTGGGGAATCTTCAACCAGGAGCTGATGTGGCAGGATAATAAGACGACTACGCAGTGGTATCGTCAGGTGACTACCGCTACTTCAGCTGCTGATTATACGGCTGAATTCAATATGAAAGAAATGAGCAGGGGCGGGAATGGCGCACGCTTTGGCGCTGTGTTTTCCTATGTGGACGAAAATACCTTCGGTTCTGCATTGTTGAGCAGTTTTAATAACACCCTGGAAACTGATATTAAGGTGAATGGCGTCTCTATTGGTGTAAGCGCTGTTCCTTTACCTGCCGGATGGGATTACCAGAAATGGCACGTTATACGTGTCGAAAAACAAGGCACTACATTCAGGATTTACCTGGATGGTATGCTGAAATCAACCCGTACCGCCAATATCACTGCAGGAGGTAAGATCGGTGTAAGCACCTATAACGACCACGCAGACTTTGGATATACCGCTTTCAGCAACCGGGTAAATGGAAGCGGCGTATTCAGTTTTTATAAACCGGTACCTGGTATTATCCCGGCTGTACATTATAATGAAGGCGGAGAAGGGGTTGGCTATCACGACCTGACGATCGAAAATACCGGTGGTAAATACCGGGCAGACAGGGTGGATATCCGTGATTGTGAAGAAGGCGGAGAGAATATCGGCTGGAATCAGACCGGCGAATGGTACCAGTACAATGTAAATGTACAGGCAGCAGGGCCTTATCACCTGGGACTTCGATATGCCACCACCTATACGACCTGTAAAGTCCGCGTCTCCTGTGATGGCGCTGATGTATCCGGGATCATAGCAATTCCTGCTACAGGTGATTGGTCTGCCTGGCGTACGGCGGTACTGAAAAACCTGAATCTTCCGGCAGGTAATCATACTATCCGCCTGGAAACAGTAGAAGGAGAATTCGACTTCGCTTCATTGAAGTTTGAATCAGGGACGACGATGGCGCCTAATGGTTCGGACAACTTTAATTCAGGTAGTTTCTCCGGCCTGTGGAATTATGATAATGGTAATTACTCCATTGTATCCGGCAGAGCGGCTATCGACGGATTTGGCAAACGGTTGATGGGAAATGCGGGATGGACAGATTATACGGTAGAAGCAGACGTGCAATGTCCTTCGGGTGGTAACGGCGGACTGATATTCCGGGTGAGAAATCCGGCTGCCGCGGAATTCGGCAATTCCAATGCCCTTAGTTCTGATTACTTTCAGGGCTATTACGCCGGTATAGATGCCAGCGGTATTGTGTTGGGAAAACAGAACTATAACTGGACCTCCCTGGCGTCTAAGACACAAGCGTTGAGTCCGGGACAAACCTATAAACTAAGGGCCGTCCTGAATGGCGCCAATATTAAGATCTATCTGAACGATATGTCTGCTCCGGCGATCGATTATACCGATCCGGCTCCGCTGATCAGTGGCAAGGCCGGTATCCGTACGCATGCTGCGAATATGGCTTTCGATAATTTCCAGATATCGCAGGAATTAAGCGCCCTGATATTCAGGTGTCGCGTTGATATACCATAAAACAACAGCGGCACTAAGACAATCAGCTTAGTGCCGCTTGTTTCAATCTTGCTGCCGCAATTGCATATGCAGGATCGGAAAAGGTTTTCCACTTGGGTCCAGTGCCGACCGGCCAATGATCTCAAAACCACAATGCAGGTAAAACCCTACTGCCTGCTCATTCTGCTCATTTACGTCTACTTTGGTAGCATGAAGTGTTTGGATGGCATGGTCCAGTAATTGTTTACCTATTCCTTTACCCCGGTGCTCCGGATTGATAAACAACATTTCGATATTATTTTCTGCAACGCCTACAAACCCTGCAATACCTTCGTCGTTCCTTGCACAGCTTAATGCTACTGCATCCAGGTAGGTATTCAGAATAAGTGGTTTGTAGTATTGAATATCTTCTTCCTGTAGAAAATGATGTGTTGCGCGTACGGACTTCTCCCAGACAGTGATAATCTCAGTATAATCAGCCTTGCTGACAGGTGCTGTTGTAAATTCCATTTGTTAGTGTTAATTGGATGTCCACTCCTTTTTTAGCACGGCATAGACCAGATCATCTACCCATCTGCCTTTAAAAAAGAGACTTTCTTTAAAATGTGCTTCTTTTCTGAGCCCAAGCCTTTCCACCAGTCGTATGGAATGATGGTTATCCGGGTCAATAGAAGCCGTTGCCCGATGTTTATGCAGGTCGTTGAACAGGTGGCTGATCACCGCCCTGAGCGCTTCAACCGCATATCCCAGTTGCTGGTATTGTTTATGAAGCGTGATGCCAAATTCGAACTGCTCACTGCCTATGAAATGAATACCAATATCACCGATAATAATGCCCCGGGGCTTTTCTATTATCACCAGCTGGGACCAGGTATCGGGGGTGTTAAACACTGCGGGCTGTTTGTCGATAAAGCGCTCCACGTCTTCCAGCGAAGCAGGTATCCAGCCCTGGAACTGATTGGTTTCCGCATCCGACCTGTATGCGAAGATCTGTTCTTTATCGTCAGCCTGAATAGGCCTTAATACCAGTCTTTCCGTTGTTACATGCATGTTAGTATTTTATGCGGCTGCCTGTTTGTTGAATGTGATTCAGCGATACGCTGCAAATTTGATATCTTTATTATGAATATCAGCAATGCCATAGACAGCGTATCATCAACTGCAAATTTATTTAAAAACATGTTATCGAAACTGATACAGGATAAATCCACGGAACCTCTTTTCCAGGCATTCACTGCAGGTAAGTCTGAACAGACCTTAACGTTGTTATCTCACTTCATTGCACAGTACCAGCAACTGGGAGATATTTACCTGTATCCCACTAAATCCATGTTGGGGATTGGGATAGGAGATAGGCGGGTAGCCTGGATCACGCAACTCGGTAAGCGCTTTGTGCACGTGGTGTTCCCCTTTACACAGCCCTACAACGACAATCTTTGTTTTCAGAAGATAGCGCCCGTACCGGGAGATGTTCATCAGTTTAATCATCATTTCAGAATGCTGGCGGCGGAAGATGTGAATGAAGAGGTCTTACAGTTCATGCGTCTGTCATTACAGCCCGATAAATAGCAACGGCAGTGGCTGCCATCGTGGTATGACAGTGTATCCCGGATTTTTCTTATTTTCAAAATAAAAACAATGTTACGCCCACTCTTCATACTAATGATAGTGCTGTTCTCAGCGATAGGCGCCCATGCGCAGTCCGTTCCGGTAGAAGACGTCTCAAAGAACCTGTTGACCTGGACACAGCATCTCCACTCCAATGTAGACAAATACTTTACCCGTGATAAGGGCACGGAGCTCGTCCGCAACCTGGAATTACTCAAAACTTATCTTGCGGCATATACAAAGACAAGGAAGAATTTGTCCGACAGTATTTTCCGTAAGAACGTTGCGCCGGGTAATCCAGACCCCAGAAATGCAGAAGTATTAAAGACGCAGATGGGAGAAGTATTACGCCAGATGCGGGGTGTGACGGACCTGACCAATAACGAACTGCGTGCTGAAGGCGACCGCCTGAACGATCAGATCTATAATGTGCTGAACAGTGAAGGAACGGTGTTCCTGTCTTACCTGGAGGCTTTCCTGACAGGTAAGGAAGTGACAAAGAAAGAAATGGCCCTGGATAATGGGGCTGCCTATGCACGTCTGCAGGAGGCAATTGGCCTGATCGGGTCTACACAAGACCGGATCAAACAAAAGATGTGATAAAACACCTATATATCCATCTATTTCCCTTTTGCGTAAAACAAATTTCCGATTCGCGTAACTGCTCCACCCGGATTAGCGCATTTTTGCCCCGCAAAGTGTAAATCAGGACTGATGGGTCATTCGTACATGATATGACCTGTCTTCCTACTATTAATGCTAATCCGATATAAGATGAAAAAAATCACATTGAGCATTGCGCTGCTGTTATGCGCTTTCCTTGCCTCCGCACATGCAGTCTGGATTGAAACCGCGCTGAAAGGCACAAAGAATAAGTCGCAGGACGTCCGCGTTTACCTGGGCGAATATGCAGAAAATCAAAGAGACTCTGTTAGTCACTGGTTCAGCAATATGAAGGATGTAAAGCTTTATGTGACAGCGCCGGATGGCAAACGGGAAGAAATTGCCATCAAAGAGAACGGGAATCATCTTGCAGGTAACTTTACGCCGGCGACAGATGGTAACTATACACTGTCTATCAGCCATACGGTAGAAACGATTTACGGTGAAACCAAAATAGAATATTACGCAACCGCTACTGTGATCGTAGGTAAGGAAACGCCTTCGCAATTATCAGCAAGCACTGCACTGGCTGTGGTACCCGCCGTTGAAGAGGCAAAGAACCAGGGTACGGTAGGTCTGACGGTATTACGTGATAAACAGCCACTGGCTGCCGCCAAGATCGAAGCGATCTCTCCGGATGGTTGGGTAAAGGAATTCAAAAGTAATGACAAAGGCGAAGCTTCTTTTGCACCACTGCAATCAGGACAGTACCTGCTGGAAGTATCTGCAAACGAAAAGACGCCTGGTACGCATAATGGTAAGCCTTACAAAACAGTAGCGCATATCGTTACACACTGTATCAATGTTAAAAAATAAATAAGCTGTTGTGTGAGTAATACACACTAAAAATGTCCGATCAGGCACAGCAATCGGGGCCGGCCTAAAAGTCTTATCTGACTTTTTGGTCAGCCCTGTTTTTTTCTGTGGATTCCTTTAATAACCTTGTGAGTAAATATCTATATAACTGTTTGTCAATCGGGATGGGTACTGTTATGACTGACAATGAAAATTCTCCATGCCTTTTACCTTCCGCATCCTTAAAAACAAAATAGGAAGGATTACCCTCTGCAGCAGTTGGATTATCGATTTTTGTAATAAAGCTCTCATGATAATTATTAACATTAAAGGCTTGTGCTAATAATTTCCTGCTTTGTTTAGACGTGTTTGCAGGTCGCTCCCTTATTATATTTCCTGCCCTATCGGTCTGGATGTAAAATTCTTTATAATACTCCTTATCCTTTAGGATCACATAATACTGCTCATCAGATATTGTGTATAATATTTTCCCGGTTATTAGACTATCAAAATGATTCAATACTAAATCTGCCTTTGCTCTACTTATATAAGATAAAGAATCTACTTTCTTTTTCATTGCGTCATCCTGTGCCATGCAAACGATGGAGAAGCTTAAAAGAAAGAACAGCATGTTAAGTGTTTGTTTCATAATTTAATTGTGTATAGGCAATCTTTTGGGCTGGTCTTTTTGAAATAATATTTTTATGAGTCAGATGATGGCACTGATCACTATCTGATCATTCGCTGCAGCCTTCTCATAGAATCCAAGTAATTCATTAAAGAATGCAAGCAGATAATAGAGGATGCCTTCTTCGTCCCATATCTCCGGATAAATGTGTAATTCGGTCATCCTCGCTGGATCAAAACGGGCTGTTAGTTCTTCCGCTGTTATTTTCGATAATTCAGCATATAGCTGCTTTACTTCTTCTGCTGTCAGGTATTCTGCCGGACCATATCCCAGGTCCATGTTATCGTCTACGTTTTGTTCGCTGAAGAAAACCTTTAACATTGGATGCCGGTTTTTCTTAAGGCCTTGTCCGGTCAGCAGGAAGAGGATACCTTCCCAGGATTTATCAAGGTAAATCAGGGAGGGGTCTGTTTCTGAATCACTGTAGAACCTGTTTCCCAGTAAAGAACTGTTTTTTTGGTAAGCTTCAAATTCGGCTTGCGTTACCCGGAGAAGCTTGACGGTCATACTCATAGGATGGAGTTACATTTTAGTGTAGGTTAAAAGTATAACTTTTCAGCAATAGAGGCGGTATTCATCCATGTCATTCTTCTTTCAGACTCTTTACCGGATTCAGTAACGCCGCTTTTACACTCTGAAACCCAATTGTTAGTATCGCGATCAGTATGGCTATACATCCTGCCAGCAGGAACACGCTCCAGGACAGGGATATCTTATAACTGAATGTATCGAGCCACTGATGCATGGTATACCAGGCTAAGGGAGACGCAATGATAATAGCGGCGAAGACAAGTTTCAGGAAATCGCCGGATAGCAGCCTGACAATACTTGTCACGGAAGCGCCCAGTACCTTTCTCACACCGATTTCTTTTGTCCGCTGTTCGGCAGTGAAAGCTGCCAGACCAAACAAACCCAGACAGGCAATAAATATCGAGAGACAGGCAAAGATGGATATAAGACTACCGGCAATGGTTTCACTTTTGTAACTGTTCTGAAAGTCACTATCCAGGAATGAATACGTAAACGGATAATCCGGATTCATTTTCCGGCAAAGCCCATTAATACTGGCAAGTGCCTGCTTCGTTTGCCCCGGTTGTGTTTTGATCAGGATATTATCATAGACCTGCTTTTCATTCAAACGGATAATAATAGGGCGGATCGGCACATGTAATGAATTGAAGTGAAAGTCCCTCAATACGCCTACAATAGTACCCGCTTGTTTACCGAATGTCAATGGTTGCCCGATGGGGTCTTTATACCCCAGTCGTTTCGCTGTTGATTCATTGATCAGGTAATTAGTCGAATCGGCGCCATAGGCAGGTGAAAAGTCTCTTCCATGGAGTAGCTGTAAGTGCATCGTTTTAACGAAATCATATCCTACGGCCGTATTATTAAACTGAATCGCCAGACCAGGGTCTTTCCCATGCCAGCTTACGACATCCGTGGTATTGCGATTACGCAGGGGATTGGTTTGCATATGTGAGACAGATTGAATGCCCGGTTGCTGCAAAAGCTCCTGTTTAAAGGTCTGGAAGTGCGTCGCGATAGAACCTTCACCACGTATAATGATCAGGTTTTCACGATCAAATCCCAGGTTCTTGCGCTGCACATATTTCATTTGCTGATAAACGACGATCGTACCGACAATCATGAGGATGGACAATACAAACTGAAAGACCACCAGTCCCCGTCGGAATAATTGTGCACGGGGACCTGTTTGCAGTGTTCCTTTCAGCACCCGTACAGGTTTGATGGCAGAGAGGAAGAATGCCGGATAGCTGCCGGATAACAGGGCGGTGACAATGAGTATTCCTAAAAGCAACATGCCGAAAGAGGGATCTCCAAAAGGTAATGACAGCGTTTTGTCGGTCAGCTGGTTGAAGAAAGGTAAACTTAACCATACAATACCAATTGCCAGGATAGTTGCAATTACTGTCATCAGCAGTGCTTCATGCATAAACTGCCAGATCAGTGACAGGCGTTGTGCACCAATCGCTTTTCTGACACCTACTTCTTTTGCCCGTTTAATGGAACGTGCAGTAGCCAGGTTCATGAAATTGATGGTAGCGATCAGCAGCAGAAATGCAGCTACAATAATAAAAAGCCGTACATATCCGATACGGCCGCCATCGCGGTGCCCGTTGCTGAAATTAGAATAGAGGTACGCATCTGCCTCAGGTTGTAAGAACAATTCGATGTTATAGGCTGCACTGATATCTTTATTGCGTCCTTTCAGAAAGGTCTTTAACTTACTTTCCACTTTTTTAGGATCAGTACCTGGTTTCAGCTGAATACGGGTGCCTGGTCCTGTATTCTCCCATACGGTGAGCCAGGGTTCTCTTTTCAGGTAACGTTGCCAGTTCAGCAGGTAGTCATATTTATCAGTTGATTGCTGCGGAAGATCGTCAAAGACAGCCGCTACTTTATAATCTGTACCGTCAAAACGCACGCTCTTTCCAAGGGCTGTATGGGGCTCGTTGAAGAAAGCGGTAGCTACCTTACGGGAAATCGCGATATTATCAGGCATGCTCAGCGCAGATGTGGCGGTCCCGGCCAGTAAAGGAATATTGTAGATATGGAACCAGTCTGCTCCTGCAAAACAACCCGTTAACCGGGAGGATTTCTCTCCTACGCTTAACACATGCTCTTCATTCGAAGAAATACCTGCTGCGTAGGCAATTTCCGGTATATGTGATTTGACTTCATCTGCCAGTAGGCCTGGTGTGTCCTCATCAGTAACAATCCTTCCATCGGCTATTTCATGCTCCATAATGCGGAACAAATGCCCGATATGCGCATACTGTCTGCCAGTGCGTAATTCATCCTGCACCCATAACAACAATATCAGACCTGACGCTATACCCAGGGCCAGCCCCATGATATTGATCGCGGAGAAGGCTTTATTGCGGATGATATTACGGCAGGCGATTTTTAAGTAGTTGTTCAGCATAGTGGATGAAGTTTCTGAGCTCGCTCAAGACTCATGCCACCTCCCGAAAGGCTTATTTCTCGTATACATAGCGGGATTAGCGATCGTCTGATTGTTCGATAGCGAACGAAAATAGTCCATTTCTGGACAGGATTTTACCTTCTTAGCCGCTATTCCCATCAGTTTAAATATAACCCTTTGGCTTTAGTCATTCTACAATAAGATTTTTAGACTGAGATACCAGCTTTTTATAAGGTTCACTGATAAACCCGTCAACATAAGAAACACCATCTATTGCGAAGCCGGCGCCATGTCCTTTATTATGCAGGATCAGTAGCTGACTGTTAGGCAGATAACGTTTGATAAGCCTGTTGTAAAACGGACGGCACCAGCGGTCAATATCACCGGCTGAGATCAGCGCCGGAACGGATGAATACAAAGGGTCTTTCATTGTTTTAGGCGCCGGATGCACCTTCCAGCAGTCGCAGACAGGATGATCGACGTTATTAAAGGCATAACCCGCCAGCCAGGGGAGTACTTCATCCTGTTGTTTGATCAATGCAGGATTCGAATACTGTATCTGCTCACTGCAATAGACAGAATAACGCATGCCCATTGAAAGGTGGGTGTCTGTCGTAAAATAACCATCCAGGACATCTTTTATATAAGCTTGATGCCGACCATTGATAATGTCATTGATCACAGCAGGTACGGCGTTTATCTGCGCATTATTCATATGACCAAGGACTGCATCTAATAATTCGTTTTTTGTATAGGTAATATCAATGCTGTCACTATGTCCCTTTTCCAGATACGGGATGCTAAACTTCCTGCCATGTATATCCGTAAAGTATTGGTGAAAACGGCTACGCAGGTCTGCGTATTCGGGTTTGTTCAACGAATCGGTCGCGGTGTTTGTAAACACCTGTTCCAGTGCTTCATTGATATTGAACATGGCCTCTTCTTCATAACGGGTAAAACTGGGTAGCGGAGAATTCAGGACGAGGATGCGTACTGCTTCAGGATGTTTTTTGGCTACTGCCATCATCAGGCCACCGCTGTAAGAGATACCGACGAGATTGAGGGAGTCTATATGCAGTGCCAGGCGCAGATCGTTGATGTCCTCTACTGTTTCCGTTGTATTGTATGCCGACAGATCAATACCTTGTCGTAACAGTTTTTCCCGGCATTGTCTGGCAGCTATCTGTATCAGACTGTCCTTGTTTTTGTTTTCCCGGTAGCTCTGTTTAATGGCGGCGTCTACTTCGAAGCATTCCAGGCAGGGTTGTGCTTTACTGGTACCCCGTTGGTCAATGGTAATGAAACCGCCATAACGCAGGAAACCGGAATTATAGCTGATGCTGTCTATAAAGTCGATGGTACTATAACCGGGGCCTCCTGTCATGTACAGGCTCACCATTTTACTGGCATCCTGATCGGGACGGCGTACAAAGAAGAAGGGCAGTTTCACTTTACGCCCATTGGGTTTACTACGGTTTTCTGGTACCACCAGGTAGCCCGTTTGCAGTATAAGCCGGGGATCAGCCTTTACCAGTTTTGGGTAGGGCGTGATGGAAACAGCATATTGCTGGCCATATGATAATTGGCTGATCGCCAAAAGGATAAATAGTGTATGGAGTATCTTTTTCATAACACAAAGAACGTAACAGGGGGATCGCTGAGAAAGTAAAAAACGGACAATTTATTGGGCATCGCTCAGGCGTTGGCCTGTAAGTTTGACCACATCTTTGGAGAAGTGACTAAGGTCATAATAACCGTAGTCCCATGGATCAAAAGTTTCTCTGGCCTGGATAAAGGCGGTCAGGGCAGCACGCGTTCGCAGAATGGAAAAATAGGCCTTGGGCGGCAGACCGATCACTTTGGAGAAGTAACGGTTGATGCTTTTGGAGGTCAGGAACAGCCGTTCGGCCACCTGGGAGGTGTTGAGTTGCATGCCGGTCGTATGGTATTCTCCGATAGCATCGTTGACTATTTTCAGGTAATGGTCTTTTTTAGTGCGTTTGGCTCTTTGCAGCAGGAGATAGTCCTGTATGATGAGTACCCGTTCTGTAAAGGTGCTGGGCTGTTTCATTTTCATCAGTAAAGAAGGAGGCAATACCTGTCCCAGGGGAATGACCCGGTGGTCAAGTCCGGTCTGACTGATACCAAGAACAGCTTCCAGTCCGCCGGGATAGAACTTCACCGTAAATATCCGGTCTGTCGGCAGGATATATCTTGTCACCTGACCGTTTCGCAGGATCAGTATGTCGTCTGTCGCATCGATGTAATGAAAGACCTTATCCAGTTCGATCCGGTAGGGAGCGCCCAGGTTGATATAAAAAGTGGGTGTCCAGCTGGCAAACATGCCTGATTGGGAATGCCCTTTGGCAAAGTACTGGTCAAAGCCGGAAGGGGAGGATTCTGAGAAGAATTCGACGAAGTGGGCCAGTTCTTCAGCTGGCTTTCTAAAGTCATATATCTCCCGGATATTCTGAAATATTTCAATCATTGCTGGCGTGGGTAATACCTATCTCTAATATAGGCATTTAGCGGCTGATTTCCAGCAATGGAGGCAGTGCATTCCGGCACTAACGGGTGGTTTGGCGTCTCGTACAGTTATCTGTATCTTTAAACGGATTGTCACGGCAGCAAGGCTGCATCAGCAACAGCAATAACTATGACCCATCGTATTTTATTTTCCGGACACATGATAGATGGCCCGGACAGAACATTGACACCCAGATTCCCGGCGGCCAACGAACAGCGGGTGAAGGCAGACATTACAGTACAATTAGCAGAAGAATTGGCACAAAGGGAACAGTTACAGGGAATTGCCTCAGGCGCCTGTGGTGGTGATATCCTTTTTTTGGAAGCTTGTCTCGAACTGGGCATTCCGGCTACCCTGTATCTGCCGATGACGCCCGCCTTATTTAAACAGAAATCAGTATCATTTGCCGGACAACAATGGAACCAGCGTTTTGACCGTTTGCTGTCTATGTTGCCGGTAGTCATGCAGGAGAAACAAACGGAGCAGCAGTGTAAAACGAATGTTTTCCAGCAACTGAACATCCGTATGTTACAAGATGCGTTGGCAAACGGAAGTGAGCATATGACCCTTATGCTTTTATGGAACGAGATCAGGAATGTGGGGAGTGCGGGTCCTGCCCGGGTGATAGAAGAAGCTGCCCGATATGACGTCTATACCAGGATCATTCGTCCGTCCTGAGCAGGATTATTTACTTGTATTTCAATTAATTTGCTGATATCTCTCAGAAAAATTTGTGTAGTCAAATAGCTACATGTATATTTGTAGTCACTTGGCTACATAATGCCGGGTCTATCTTATCAACAATAAATTTCAAGCCATGAACACCAAAAAGAAATTGTCAGCCGCACAACAGGAAGAGTTGCTCAAAACACTGAAAGCGCGTTTTGAGAACAATACAGCCCGTCATAAGGGTATTGAATGGGCAGCGGTGGCGGCTAAACTGGAAGCCAGTGCAGCTAAATTGTGGTCGCTCAATGCAATGGAAGAAACAGGTGGCGAACCGGATGTTGTAGCACACGATAAGAAGACCGGTGAATATACATTCGTTGATTGTGCGGCTGAGAGTCCGAAGGGCCGCAGAAGCATCTGTTATGATGGCGAGGCGCTGGCATCCAGGAAAGAAAATAAACCTGAAGATAGTGCGATCAATATGGCGGAAGAGATGGGGATAGAGATGCTCACGGAAGAGCAGTATCGTGCATTACAGGAACTGGGAAAGTTTGACCTGAAGACTTCCAGTTGGGTAAAAACACCTGCTGAGATCAGAAAATTAGGCGGCGCCATCTTCTGTGATCGTCGTTATGACCATATTTTTACTTATCACAATGGCGCGGAATCTTACTATGCGGCAAGAGGTTTCCGTGGTGCATTGACGGTATAAAAATAACTACGCTTTATCATGTAGAATACAATGTGTGCATGCGACAGCACTTTCAACATGTCTTATCCGGGCAAAGGGTAGGGGCGTTCCTTTGGAAGTAGTGCCATTGCTTCATCTATCTTGCGTGCCTTCACTAATTGTCCGATATTTTGAGAATAAGCGGTGATATCTTCTATCCCAATGATCCATTCGGAAATATATTGATCAACAGCGGTACCTGATATCCCAATCTGAACCGCACGTTGATCGGTAGGTTGGAGGTAAATATCTCTTTCCGGGTCCCATTGTACCCTTACCGGAGAGGTTTTCAGTAACCTGTTCCAGTCATTAGTGGTGCCATGGACCTTATGATCAAATTTCGACAGTACTGCATTTTGGAAGGCCCATTCAAATCCGCTACGCTTTATTTTAATCGCCAGGATATACTCCTGGTCTTCTTTGGTAGCCCATCCTGAACGATACATCATCCAGCAGAAAGAGGGTTTGATCCAGGTCATTCTGTCCCTCTTGAAAGGAGGGGTAGTGAATGTCTGTGCTTCTACCGCTCTTTTTGCAATAAGGCCGTTGTAGGCCTGATAAACAGTGATCGATTCTTCATCATACAGCGCCCTGATCGTTTTTTCTTTCATCTCCGCAATTTACATTTCTTATCATGAAATAAGCCATCCCCATATGCCGGAGATGGCTTATAACTAATATCGTTATTATTCCTGGTAATTAAGCCAGCTGTTTACTTTTACTGAATTTATGGCTTTTATACTCTGCCAGCCGGTTGTCAATGATGCCTTTTACGATCTGATAATTCTCCTCATTATACATGAACGTACTCAGTACCTTTCTGGCGTCTTCTCCGAAGTAATTCTCTCTCAGCGTAGCATCCTGGAGGTAGGTATATGCCACGTCCTGCGTATAGAGTATATTAAAGCCACTTAAGTTATGCGTATAGATACGGGCAAAGCTATTTTCTGCGGAAAAGTCATCTTCTAGCACATAGCCTCTGTCAAGCGCTTTGATCATGTCTGTTATGGGAGCTTTTCTTTCCTTGATGGCAGTTGCGATTTTCGCCTTTTCAGTATCAAGTTTCAGCAGGTCCCGCTCGATAGCCCACTGGAGGAACATTAACTTGGCCGTTCTGTAGAATCCTGTTGCTTTTGAGAAGGTAGCGAAGTTTTCACTCATGAATTTATCATAAAACTCAAGGACAGGCATGTCGTATGGCAGACCCAGACTAAAATCGCGGATGCTGTCATCATCGTCATACTGTAATCCCCAGTAAATATCTTTTTCAGCATCTACTGGCAAATACCAGCGGTAAAAACTCTCGCTCCCGTCATCATTTATCCATACCCGTGCAATATCGCTACTTTTCAGGGTTGGTTCTCCCAGTATGTTTTTCAACGCATCAAATTTGAAGCTGAAATCCAGGTCATGGGGAAAACGAGTTTTTGATTTGTTGTTATGCCATCTGACACTGCTTAATATCGGAATAAAAATACCTTTTCTATCTCCGGCTATTAAAGGATAATTGTCCAGGAAAACCTGTGCACTGAATAAGAGGTCGAAGCCGAGTTTCTTATTTTCTACCCAATAGGTGGTGTCAGTAGAGCGGTTAGAGATAGTTGGCTTTTTGGGATACTTGAATCCGTTTTTTTCAATAAAAGCTATGATACGGTCATCAGAGATAGGCAGTCCTATAAGACCGGTAAGGGTGTCGAACATTTTGGATTATTTAATTAAAATACGAAAGGTGTTTCGCAAAATAGAAAATATTCTATTGTTGCCAAACACCTTTCGTTATAACCGTTTATTTATTCTGCTATTACGGGCTGTTTTGCAGCTGCTTTCATGCGCTCTAATTCTTCCAGGTAAGGCTTCCTGTAATTTTCCATGAATTGTTGCTTTGAATCTCTGAAAGAGCTTACACCACCGATGAACTTCAACGTTCTGATATAATACCAGGCGAAATCGATCTGTCCTTTCAGAAAACCTGATCTTGCGCTGGCAGGATAGAGGTGATGGTTGTTATGCCATTCGCCGGCAACGATACCAGGCCACCACTGATTGATGGATTTATCTTTGAAGTGATAATCAAAGCCTTCTACGTGTTTTATTTCACCTTTTGCATGTCCTTCGTAGTTAAAGGTCCTTACACCCACGCCCCAGATGAAGACACCGGTTAATATTGCTGCTGTCAGATAAAGACCGCCGATCAGATAGAAAACGGTGATCCAGAAAGCCCAGTTAGCGATCGTTCCCAATATAGTATTTACCGGACGGGCAATAGAGCCCCACTTTTGGTATTCTTCATAGCTGTTAGCTTTGATGCCGGTGTGGCTCATCAGCCCTACAGCCTTTTTATAGTCTTCTTCGCTCAGGTCCTTTGCGATCGGCTGATGGTTTACATCGGCCAGGAAGCAGTAGAGGAAGCCGCCTTCTGCATTGTATGGATCGCCCGGTTTATCAGACAGCGAGTGATGCACATGATGCGAAACGATATAGATTTCGTCCGGGATCATTTTCATTACCAGATTACCGGTGAAAAAGCGCCAGAATTTATTACTGAACTGATAAGCCTGATGTGTCCCATAACGGTGATACCAGATCGTACCATGCGTGCCCATAAATATCATACCGTATACAAATCCCGCCACTAAGTGCCAGATGCTGAAATCGTTCATCTCCATCGCAATGAAGATGAAAAAGAACGGACAAAGACTCAGGATCTTCAGCCATGAGAAAAATGGCAACCAGTTTTTACGCGATGCGGTGATATTCAGTCTGCTGAAAAACTCAGAAAACAGTTGCTTCGGTGTCGGTTTGATAAATGAGCCATCTTCGTTCTTCCATCCATAACTGGGACGGGCCAATACGTTTTCGATAAAGGACATGCGTCTATATTGTGTTTTAAAGTGAGCACTGGATTTTTACAGGTGAAATCCCCTGAGCAAATAATGTTTGTAGGCTTGAATAGTTCCTGACATATAAGATTGAACGTAAAAAAGAAGACTAAGGCGAGAGCTAAAGATGAGAAGATTAGTTACTATAAAATAGCAAAAATAGTTCGCAAGCAAAATACTCAAATCAAAGAATCCTCACCCAATTTATGTCTAAATTATTTAATTATGTATTATTTTTTTTATCAACGCATGAGGTCGGGGAGATTACGGTGTTGCTATTTTGTCTCTTTTGCGCTGAAACCTTTTATCAGCATGCGTCATGCTCCAGATTTTCTAATTTGTTAATGTTTATTCGCCCCACATTGGATATGAATGGGTGTTGCAACTGATATTCTGAAGAAATGTGAATAATACTTCGAATAAGGTTAAAAAGTCTTCAGTAAACAGGCGGACCCTACCCTTGGGAATGTCGTATTTTCATACCATCACCCAAATTCATGTAATATGGCAAAACAAACTTCTTTGATCACATTCACCGGTAAACTGGGTAATATGATCGGCTATGAACGCAAGGGGCAATACCTGTTGCGCGGCAAACCGGATACGGTCAGGCAGACTATCGCCACCCGCCGGGCTGCGCAACGTTTTGGTCTGGCGAGTAAAAAAGGCGCACTGATCCGCCGGGCTTTTGCGGAGGAACTGGATGTTCATTGCGATACGAGCCGGAGTAACCGTCTGAACAAGGCGCTTATTCAAACGGGGAATATTTCAGCACTTAAGGGCTTCCGTTTTAATCAAACTACGGGCATAGACTATTTCTTCCTGCAAATGCCGGAATACGGAAAGAACGGCGCTTTTTGTATTCCTCCACAGGTACTGCCTGATTTGAAGGGGATAACAGCATTGGAAGTGAAGATAATAGGCGCACGTATCAGTTTTTCGACGCATACAGTAGTCGCTACCGAGGCTGTCCGGTTGGTTATCAAAACAGGGGAGGCGTTTGCCGGGACTGAATTGGCTTTGGATGTGCCGGGAGAGGGCGTCTTGGTAGTGACCTTACAGGTCAGGGGCCTGTGTAATGGATTACCTTCCGATAACAGGAAATATATGGCCGCGGATATCGTTGCTTTGGTATTGCCTGAGCCGAAAGAGGTTATTAATAACGTAGTGTATCCGTCGTACAAGATATTGCATAATGAGCCATCATTGCGAGGTGTTGGTGGTTATGAGGATAGCATGCAGGCGTTTATTCAGCGGGAATAGCGGGTAGCGGCTGTAGGCATGTATTTGGGTGAATTTTACTATTGAGTGTTGTCTGTGAATGATATATCATTTTAATAAACAGGGTTGCTGTAATGATCTTCTATTGCCTTAAGGGGCACTTTCTCCTTTATTTACTATCATTGTCTGCCAGGCTAGGCAAGCACATTGACTCCGGTACAAGTCCACGTTTATAACCGGTGTGGCTCGTGTTTATGGAGTTGTTGCCGTATAAACGCACGCTAACCGGCTCCTTTGAATAAGATAGCCGGTCAGCAGAATACTGCTTTCACTTACACTGCAATAGAGAGTACGCTTTTATGCTTATCAAACTGGTCAAATGCTTGTTGTAAGGTTTTCAGATAGACACACATAATCATCTGTTCTTCAGCTTTGCTGTAAGTTTTGATATTTTAAATAATGACATTATTGTCATTAAACAAAAGAATCTTTATTCTCACTTTCATAGTCCTATGGGAAATATACGAGACACTAAATTATTAAAGAAAATTGCCATTGTATTGAAGCAGCTCCGTGAAGAAAATGGTCTTACTCAAGAGGATGTATATAATGATACCAATATCCATATTGGAAGGATAGAAACAGCGAATGCTAATCTAAATGTTAGCACGTTATCGGCGTTATGTAGTTATTTTAATCTTGAGTTGTCGGCTTTTTTTGAACGAGTGGAAGCCAGTGTTTAGATGTACAATTGAATTACGCTGATATGCTTCGAAATGAAAGATAATAAGTTCATATTACAAACGCTGGGGAACAATCTTCGGCAAATAAGAAAGGGTAAAAATATGACCCAATTTGACCTGGAAACAGCCAGTGGAATAACAGCAGGGGACATATCAAAAATAGAGAATGGTCAAATAAATATTGCTTTTACTACGTTAGTTAGGCTTGCTGCAGCATTAGAGGCAGAACTAAATGAATTTTATAAGTTACTTTAATAATCTGTAAAACTGGACCTCATGTCTTTTTAAAAAGGACTTAGATGAAACTATATTTTATCGCTTTTAATCACAAAATCATTGCCGTAAGCATCCGATTGGTCAAATTTTCAAAGTCATTGAAGCTTTGCTTCACAGCTCCTAAATGAGCGCCAATTGCGCCATCTGCTGGCTTTAATTGAAATATAGGTTTTCTCACTTCCATAGCCATTGGAATAAGACTGGGGTAGTGTTTTAGTTGTGCAAGACAAAAAGCATCATTTCTCTCCATTATTTCCTTTTATAGGAAACGGCAAAGCTAATAGATAATCCAATGGAATTTGAATTCTATTGTCACTTATAAGCGCTGTGGTTGCACGTTTTACACCTATATAGTTCTTCGGTGATTACAATTGATAATAAAATATCTGCGTATTCGAAGATAATTAATAACACTCGTTTAGTGTAGCCGAGAATAATATGCCTACAGTTGGCAAAAGAACGTTGATTAAAATGTTAACAGGGTTATAAATAAGTTATTAAATTCTGCTGTATTGAATGTATCAATTTTACCCTTCCGCCGGCCTATTCACAATCCTGTCAAACCCTAACCCACTACTACCTTCACCCTTACCCGTCGTCTTCCTCACGCCAAACCACACAAACACCTTCCCATCATTCCATCTCGTCCTTTGATAAGACTGCGCGACCCTCACCCCGGACCTCGGTACTTCTTCCTCATGAATAAAATAAGCGCCCTTTTCCGCCAGCTTATACTGTAATAACGACGTCCTCGGACGAATCTTATCCGGCCTTGTCTTAGGGTCATTATTCAATATCCTGGGCATAGCGGCCCTTTGCAACTGCACCTCGCGGTTACTGCCTTCCACATGCGCAGGTACGAATGGTATCCAGTTCTCTGGTATGGCGTTCATGACCTCATATTGTATGCGGGCCTCTTCATCACCATCTTTTACCGGCGGACCAGGAGGCAACACCACACCGCTATCATCGATCAGTTTTTGCAGGAAGGAATGATACTCGGCTGCGGCTTCGAATCCTGATTTACTGGTGCCTCCAGGAAGGGGAATGATTGTCTCTACCCCCCATACCATATTGGCCATTTCATCCCGGATGAAAAGGACTTCTTCCTGGGCTTTGCTTTCCTGTATTTTGGCGACGGTTGGTAATAGAAGCAGGTCATTATCCGTAGGCACTGGTGTCGTACTATCCACTTTCATGGAGAACATATTCCAGCGCAGGAAGTCATTTGTATCTCCCTTGCCGGCAGCATCTATCCAGAAATTCTCTCCGAAAGAATTGGTCAGGGTAAGACCTTTGATGCTGGTCAGGGTGCCAACTGGTAGCTTGTAAGGGATCAGGTACCAGTCGTTCGCATAGATCAACCCGAACTCGATAAGCAGGAGTTTCGCCAATTCCGCGGTATCTGGTTTGACATAACTGAAGTTTGTTCGGGAGTCTTCAAACGCCCACCAGCGTGTATTCGGCATACCTTCAAATTGGACGGGTGCAGGGATTAATGATTGCGTTGTTTTAACCGGTACCGGTGCAGGTGGTGCATCGGGCGATAATTCGCCCAAAGTAGGCGTATCCTTTGCTACGTCGACGTTATACCAGTCCAGGTGTCCATGATAATATTCCTCCGCATGCAGCACCTTTTCTCCGTTACCCGCAGGTGCAGAAATAGCGAACTGGTATTCCAGTTGTTCCGGCTTCCAGGCGTCATTGATCGGGTCTTCCGGTTGATATAACAGATTCGAAAACCATGCACGGAAATCTTTTTCTATTCCATCCAATACGGTATGATCTGCCGGCGGAAAATCAGGCAGGTCGTAGTAATGCGGAACGGTATTGTCTTTCAGCTCAAGGTACAGTTTGCCGCCATCGATCATACGACCGGCGACTGCTGCATATTGCTGCCAGGTCTCCGGATGTGCACAGATACCGGCATCTGCGGTATTCGTAGGTACTGGTTTGCGGATGCCATAGTGGTCGAGAAAGAACTGTTTCATCGGAGCATCCAACAAACCTTTGTTTTTCAGTAACTGTAACCACCGCCGTCCTATGATGAGCCGTAGGTCCAGGGAAAGGTCCTGTTGTAATGTATTGAAAGGAACAGGACGTTGTTCAACGGTCGCTTCAAAAGGGACGTTCTTATTGAACGACTGCACGGTCTGATCATCCGCCTTGTATTTATTCACTTCAATAGTAGAAGTACAAAGTTTTGCGGTAACAGGCGATCCGGCGTCATCTCCTTCAAACTCACCCAGCTGCCATTGCCGGGTCAGCATCCACAGTGCGTCCCTAACCTCCGCTTTCAACGCACGGTCAAAGTTGTCAGTAACAGGACGTCCTTCCAGCCGGCTCCAGGAGTAGGAGATGGGGAATGCCTTTGCTTTGGTGATCTGTTTCAGTTCGACTTCGGCAGGTATTAACATAAACGAAGGTTAAGCGATAGTGGTGTAATGTAATTTGTTATCCAGCACAATGGAATAGGGGAACAGGCTCTCTACGGCAATCACCGCTGGCAATAGCGTAGCAAACGCGGTGTCCTTGAACTGTTCCGGCCCTATTGCGCGCAACTTGGCCGATTCCAGCGTATGCGTCAGCGAATCCACCAGGTCACTCCAGTCCCAGTTGCCCGTATGCCGGGATGGAGTCACCAGCATCAGGGTTTGTGGCGCTTCACAATTCGGACGGTCATAATGGAAAGTAATACCTGTTGTCTCTTCCGTAGCGGGAATGATCTCTGTCCATTCATCTGCCAGCGCTCCGCAAACTTCATTCGGCGCCGGTGCTAACGCAGGTGTGTAGGCCGTATAAAGGAGTATATTCTGTGCTTCCAGGTCTACATCCGCCTGTGGGAACGGCATTGCCATCCAGTGGTATTTTTCAGTCAGATAAGGTAACTGTACCGGATGCAGCAGCATATCCCCCTCCGTCATACCAAAAGCTTCCCGTATGAGCACACAGTTCTCCAGGTGTTTCATTTTATCATGCACACGCGCCATACCATGCAACCAATCCTCTACCGGATTGAGATAACCCGCTGTAGTGGTCAGATGGTTCAGCAAGGTATTGGTATCATTCCAGGAATTGCTGATCTCTGTCTGCTGTGAAGGAGGCAATGCATAACGGGGGAACAGCTTGAACTGATCTCCAAGAATGATGCGGACAGCTGCCTCTACCTGTTTCGCCTGGTCCGCCGGACTCAATGTTGGCAGATCGCCCAGTATAGCATTGATAGCAGGGATTTTCTTTGTTTCCAGTTCAGTTAGCAATGCTGTTGCACGGGCCTGTAAGTCATAAATAAATACAGGTATCTGCCGCAGTTCATCGCTGATATCCAGTGTTACGTTATCAAAAGGCGCTGTATTGACATTCCGGATGTCCTGTATAAGTGAAAAGACGCTATTATACCTGGTACCCAGGATGGTCGCTAGTTTACCCAATTCCGCATCAAACAGGACCTTTTTACTTTGAACAGCCGGTAATGTAACACCGGTCGTTGTACTGGAAGAAATTAGCCTTTCAAGGTTCAGTAAGACCTCTTCGGTTGGTACCGGATTGGCAGCCAGCAGCGTCGTATAATCGGTGGCCTTTTGGGCCCAGCGATCCCCCAGTTCCTTTACTTTATTTTTCAACGATACATACCATTGCTGCTGTTGCGCATAGATACCGCCAATGCTGGTTTGCGGTAATCCATAGCTGCCCAATGTCAGCAGGAATGCGGCAAAACGTTGCATGGTAGTATCTGCATTTTGCCGGATCGTTTCCGCCTGCGGATCAGTCAATGTATCAAAAGCAGGAAGTTCCTGCAGTTCTTTGAGAATGCCACCGGCTCCTTTTGCAGCGGCCAGATCACCGGCTAGTTTATCCCGTAAGCCTGTTACTCTTTGTGAAGCGAGTTCCGGTGCGGGCAGATCATTTTTATCTACTTCATTCGGCAAGGCAACGTCACCAGGTGTCAGCGGACTCGATTCAATGATCAGCGCACGTAGGCTCTTCACCAGCGGCATCACCTGGAAGACGGAGAGTTTACTGGTATCTGCCGGTTCTTCGATGTAGTTAAACGTGATCGCACTGTCAATGATAGGATCAGCCGTAGTGTGTATATAGAAGAGCAGCCGGTCGTCCAGCTCATTCAGTGATTGTGTATCCAGCGCATTCAGCATATACAACAGGTCCAGTGGATCGAGCCCGATGGCCTGTAGCGAAATCTCTGCTTTCTTTTCTAATCCATCTGCGCGACTGAAATACGCACATTGACAAACGATCTTATTCAATGGCGGTAATATACTGGTTAACCATTGGTTCACAGAAGGCTCTGATAATGCACGGGGTGCGCCACCTGCATTTGTTGCGATATAGGTAAATGGAATGGACACGCGATGTGTCAGCGTCGGACCACTACGCGGCGTACGTATCACATCAGGTTCCTGCGGATAGTTCCCTTTACTGTAACTTTCCAGCACACCTGCGGCACGCTCTGTATTGCCCATCACAACATGATGGACACTTTCCGCTATACCCAGATCAGCGATCGCATCCGCGATATCCATGATCTGTAAAACCGTTTCTGTGATAGCAGTTTTAATCACGGCTTCGCCGTCAGGCAGGGCTAAGTTAAATGGATATTGCCGGTTGACACCCGTCTGTTGTTGCACATGTTTAACCAGATTACTGCCATGAACCACATTACGTGCTTCAATGGCAGTAATTGGCACGGTATCAGGATCCACAGATGGATCGTTGGTATTTGCTACCCTTGTGTCCTTTAACTGGTCCGCATTCAGCGGAAATATCTTACGTATCGCATAAATAAAACTATCGATCTTTTTAGCGGTCAGGTCACTGCGGTTATGTAATGTTCTTTCAAAATGATAGCCTAATAAAGCCGGTAGCGGCTGACCGCCCTGTATGCCCTCAATGACGGACAAGGCCAGTCGTATCCTTTCGGAAGATAAATTAACCGCCAGCACATTATTGGCATCCGGCTTACCATGGGAAATATAGCCATTGCGTAAGACCGCCGCCGTAACACCCTGGTTCAGCGAAGGGGTATGAATAAACCCTTCATTGGCCGCATCTGTTACAAAGACCTTATCGCCATTTTTATTGAAATCGTCTTTCAGCTCTTCTGGAATCTGTTTAGGTGTCAGTACCTTATTCTTCTCGGGTTTCACATTCTCCAGCCAGCCAAATGCACCCAGGAAAATACCGGTACTGCGATTGTCATAATGTGCGCCAGGCTGATTATTACGCATGTCAGACAAGCCCAGTGTCAGCAAACCGTTCTTCCAGGCGTCCAGCCGGTAATGACAGTTATCCAGATGCTCTACAAACGCACGTTCCAGTCTTGCTGTAGATGCGTCGCGCAGGTTTTCCAATGCCTTCAGCTGTGAGGCCAGATAACGGGAATGGAAGGGGATGTCTTCGAGAAAAATAGAATCCCGGATGTATTCAGATACGGTCTTGTTGGCCGATATCTGTGGTACCGTATCATATAACAGCGCATAACGGCTTTCTACCACCGTATCTTTCCATTGCTGATGCATGAACGGTTGCTCCGTACGCATCGCGAGAATTTGCTGTGCATTGAAGACCTTCTTTTCCTCTGCAGCATCTACCGCACTTTTATGATACGCCAGTTCAAGTGCGTATTTCAGCAAGCGGTATAACTCTGCAGCCGGTCTTTCAGATAAACCCTCTCCTGTACGTATCGCATTCAGCGATTTACTGGCCTGTGCTATCAGCGCCGCAATGTAATTTTTATGGTCGGCAGTGTATTCACGGATACCTTTTTCTTCGGATAAAGGCTGATCATCTATGAGTTGCAGGATAGGCGCCTGCCAGGGTAAACCCAACAAGGCGGCTATCTGTGGGAGTATCTCCGTTGGATATTTGAGTGATTGCAATAAATTGACCGCATCACTGACTACATTACTATTGAACTGGAAAGCCGGATTGATAATGCTGACCTTATTCTTCATTTCAATAAGACTTTCCATATACCGGCGATGGAACTCTACCGAATTCGGATGTAAACCGATAATATCAAGCAGGTCCTGGTAAGGTTGAGAAGAAACCTTCGCCACAAACGGTACCTGATTCAGCATGTCATCTCTCCAGCGTGCATGTAGTTGCAATAAAAGCTGATAGAGCCCTCTCAGGAAGGCAGGAAAGCTTTGATTGATCACGGCTATCCCAGGTACGGGTGTCTGCGGATTAAGCCATTCCAGGCGTTGAAAAGGTGCTACCGGTAGTATGCCATAAGGTTGGTTGCCGATACGGATAGCAGGTACCGCGCCCCGGCCACTGACATAGCTATTAAAGAACGTACGGGTATTGAGTTGTGTCTCTCCGGTAAATCCTCCCTGCATCAGCGCATCAAGCACATAACCCATCGTACCGGGCCACAGGGCTATATTCATATTACGGGCATCCGCCTGGTCTTTCTGGTCACTGTGCAACACTTTTTTAAAGGTCGCATAGTCCAGTCCCAGCCACTCCGCCATCCACTGTCCATCACGCTTCAGATTCGCATCAGGGGTTTCTGTAAAACCAGCCTTGCCTTTAAAATAAAGGTCGAAGGTTTTATCCGGGTCTTCTGTGCCGGTATAGCCGGAATTACTGCTGCCGGTATTATTGGTCGGCGTACCCTGTGGTAACAGCGTAAATCCCTTTTTACTAAAGTAATGATGATCGAATAATGTCTCCAGCTGTTGCTTGCCTGTTACAGCATCACTGCCCAGGCGCACGCCCAGTACGAGCAGCCGCTGAAAGCCATTCACCTCATCGGGCGCAAGATTGATACGGAAGCCCATACCGATACTGACCGCCTTATCAAAATCAGCCACCCATTTGATTTCCTCGGCAAACTCCATGTCGTAAGCCTCATTTTGTTCAAACTGCTTTTCCGCATCCTCAGAAGGATCAGGACTGGTAGCAAGTGTCGCTGGAATGGTCCGGCCAAATACCGGCTCCATGGCAGTATTGTTTTTATACCGGATCAATGCCAGTCTTTCGGGCAACAGGTTTACACGTGACGCCTGTGACCAGCCATGTGCCTTACCTGCTTTATCTGCCATGTCAATAAAGACAGCTACCGCTATCTTTACATCCGCATCTTCTCTTTTCTTTATATTGATGGGTAATTTGTCATCGAAATTGACGGGCCTGTAGGTATTGAAAACAGTATCCGCATTCAGTGTTGTATTGGCCGTATTGAATTGTTCTTTGATCTGTGTAGACAATGCCTCATTGCCGTACGCATACCACAACTTCGTGAACAGATCAAAGATCGGTACCTGTGTAGCGGTGTCCCAATTGTCGGTTGCGATCGCAAGGATCACGCTATCTTCTGTACGTAAGGGAAATACGCTTTTAGTCTCGTCTGGTTTTAGTTGCCGGGTGATCCAGGCCGCTCTGCCATCACCTGCCGCACCTACCAGTAAGGCCCAAGCAGCTTTCTGTAAATTAACCACCGCAGGGTCAGAATTATCCGGGTCAGCAGAAGTACCTGCACTATAATACTCCGCCCAGAAACGTGCGGCATTGTTCACTTCCTTTTCTGATAATAATGGCTCAAAGCCATCTACCATGCACTCGTCCGGATAAACACGCACCCATAACTGCGCTACATTATCGACCGTCTTGAACCGGGTCTCCAAACGTAAGGGAAATAACAGGAACGGGGTCTGGTTAGAGAAGTGTGCACCTAGTTCCCTGCGGGGATCTGTGAAGAATTCAAAAGCATTCTCCAGATCAACGAGCTGTCCGCTGATGCCTTTGAACCTTTCCTGTTGTCTGCTATAGTTGTTCTTCGCTGCAGAGAGCTGGTGTTCCAGTTCCGCACGACGCTTTAAATATGTCGGGTTATTATCTCCTTTCTGTCTTTCCAGTGCATCACGCTCCTGTTGCAGGCGGCGTAACTGATAGGCTGCACTGTTCAGGTCCTGCCGCGCATTGTCACGATCATTGCGACCTTTGCTTAATTCATTCCTGGTTTGTTCAAAATCGGCCATGAGCTGTTTAATTAGTTTATTTCTTTAAAAGCATGTCTGCCGCATGTGTACACACCATCATGGGCACCTGGTATAGGATATAGGCAAGGTTAGCAGCGTCCACATTGCTGTCCCAGGTGATCTGCTTGTCGTCCAGATATTGGTCCCGCTGTCCGGTTTCTTCTGTGTTGTTGGGGTCGGATACCGGCGGCGGATTAGCCGGCAGTGACAGCGGTGCTGGCAGGTTCAATACGTCTATAGCGCCATCACCAGGTAATACCCTGGCCCAGTCCAGGTCATTCCAGCTGACCAGGTGCTGGTTGCCGCCATCTGTGGCAGTTACGTCCAATCCAAAGCGCGCTTCACCGGGTCTTTCTTTCAGCACGAAGAACCATCCGGCGTTTTCCAGCGTTGGGTCCGCCGGTTCATTTTCGCCTTTCGCCTCATCCACCGTGAGATCAAATCCGAAGAAATAAATATCCGGGTCGATCTTCGCCTGATATAAAGGCGTGCGTACCACTTCCGGATCAGGCTTTTCTTTGTCGCCTTCCGCCTGCATATGCAGACTCCGCACAAGCTTTACATCAAACTGGCCATTACTGTTCTTCGACCAGATGGCCTTATGGGCATATACTACCGTAGTGGGATATTTCTTCAGCAACTCACCACGTATCACCAGTACGATCTCTTCTTTTGGTGGTTCTCCGGGCGGCTGACGATGATCATGACCGCCTAGTTTACTGGCTCTTCTCCAGAAATGCAGTTTTGGAATATCATAATAAGGCTCGCGTGCGATCTCTTCTTTCTCGCCCTGCAAAGCGGGATCTTTCAAAACACTGGATACATCCCAGAACTGTCTGAAATAACTACCACGCTGGTCGGTCGGGTATTCCCGCCATAACAGCTCTCTCGCAAACTCATGGTTTAGTCCCACCATATATGACTCAATAAAACGCTGATTGGTCTCCAGTAATGTCATACTGTTACGTTCGATCTTATCAACATTCGGCAGGAAAAGCTCATCAGAGATTTTCTTCAGTTCTTCGTACATGGGTTTGTTGATCTTCGGATACGCCATTGCTTCCGTAAACTGTTCTGTGTCTATCTGGTCCTTTATCCATGGCGGGAAAAATACCTGTTGCCAGATCCAGGCCGGGATCGTCTTCTGCGGTTGCAGCTGCGTCACAACTGTCGTCGCTACCTGCGGAAGGTTCAGTTTTATCGGTACGCGTTTCGCAGGTATGTCTGCTTTGACGCCTTCAAAAAGGCGGTACATATCTTTCAGCGACTCCTTGAATTTTGTGCTGTTCGCACTATCAGTATTGCCTGTATTTGGCCTGAATGTATCGCCTATATCGGTCAGATGGAAATCAGTGCTCTTCGGCATTTCATCGATCGTTGCAGGTGTAAGATTGTCAGAAGCTACTGCTTCAGCTGCATTCAATGCTTTTGCCCATTGTGACAACAAGCGCCAGAGATAAACAAAGCCAGCTGCGATCACTACACCCACAGCCCATAATCCACCTCCTGCACCAAACAGCAGTAACAGGAGAATGATCAGTATGGCGATACCTAATGCTGCCAGTGGCAGCCATTTATGACGACGCAGGAGGTCTTTGAGGAATGGCGGTATGTTGGGTTCCAGGCTGCCTGCTACTTCATCAACGGTCGGTAATGCAGGTGGAACTGTTTTTGGAGGTGCTGGTAATATTTCCCCCTCATTGATCTTGGTCACGACAGTTTCCAGACGTATTTTTTCACCGGCAGGTAGTTGTTTTTGCAGATGAAAGGCAATACGTCCTCTTGGTCTGACGATCCTGCGCATAGGTGCTGATAGGATCGTATTGGGTAATACGCTTTGCCGCATGTTATGGAAGACGGTCGCATTGTCAAACATGATCCGCTTCTGTACAGGTGCTGTCAGCAACAATGTCTTGGGCGCTGATACCGCATTCGCTGTAATCAGGTGCTTATTGTACAACGCAGTGGCCGCCGCCATCCCGAACTGCGCAAACCGTATTTTCTTGTTTGCTTTTAATACTTCGCCGATCTGTTCCCAGGCAGCTTCCATGTAATCTTCCTGGTTTTCCTGTACCACACGTGTACCAAAATGTGCCGGAACACGGAAACGGGGATCAAGGTTGAGCTCATTCAGCCAGTTGTAGTTATGGTCTATACGGGTGCCATCACGGTCTACATATACACGTTCTACCATGGCATGCCACTTACCATAAATAGGAGGGGTGATCAGCGGATCGGAATCTTCATTGGGATCAATATCCAGCTGGCTCTGTTCCTTGGCATTGACATTGGCATCGGCAGATTGCACCAGGTTATAATCGTCCGCCAGGTTTAAAAAGCCGGCCAGCTGCACCTGGAAGGGATGCAGGGCCGGCAGATTACGGATGGCCCATTTATCAAATTTTTCTTTCTTGTCAATTTCTTCATCTGTCAGCGCTTCGTCCGGTACCTGTAAGGCGCCGCCGAGACGGAGTATACCGCCCAGATTATGCGCAGGGTCTTCCTGCCATTTCAGATTAGCGCCTGGTTTGGTCATATCCATGACGCGTCTTCCTACCCGGCTGTCTGCTACTTTTGGTTTCAATAACCTGACCAGGTATTCGAAGTCTCCTTCCTTGCCGGTATTGAACTGCCAGCGGTAATAGTAAGGGAACTCCACGTTTGGCTGCTGCCAGCCAATATTCAGCGCAGCAGCTGCGATAGCGGCAGCGTCTCCGCCAAGGCCCGCCAGACGTCCACTCTCGTAAGAAGGGATCACAAATGCATGATAGGGGGTACTTGGCAATAATTTCCGGGGACACATCAGGCGGGAATACGCCATGTCTGCGTTGGTATTCAGCGTTGCCTGCAGTTTATCCAATGCAGCATCTACTGCCGCCTGTCCGTCTACCAGGATGGTACTGTCACTTGCGGTCAGGTCGCCGTTCATATGCACATGCGCCCAGGCCCATAGCTGGTCCGCTTTAGGGAAGAAGTCACGTATACCCGGATTGCTCAGTTTAATGGCAGGCAATGGTCGTCCGGTTGTTTGTCCGACTTCGGTAAACTCACCTTCCGCCAGTACGACCAGCGAAATCCAGGGATTTAAGCGTTTTCCGGTCGCTTGTACCGGCGTATAGCGCCAGGGGTAGTCTTCGCTGTAAAAGTCGATATAAGCCAGGTAATTCGGCTCAAAATTGGTAATCCAGGGGTGAGGGTCTGTCTTAACGATCGCACGGGGATCTATGCCGACAATGTCTCCGGGGCCATATATCTCAACCTTCTTTTGCTCAACAGGCGCCGTGGCGCTGTCACCGCGTACTTTCAGGTCCACGGTAAAGGTACCGCGGGCTCCGCCGGATGATTGCAGACCGTTTGCCAGTCCCTGTCGCAGGTAAGGCAGAAAGGAATAAGTTGCAATACTCATACTGCTGTGGCTTCAAATGTTGGAATGACGTGAATCTCTTCTATCATCCCGGGATTATTGATAAACGTTTTTTGCAGATAGTCGTGCGCATGTGCTTCTGACGCAAATACCGGTGCGCTGGACAATGGTTTGTTATCACTAACGCCCGCTACTACGTATCCGGGTTGTGCGACCTTGATCCTGTCATCGGCCAGCGTTGGCACCATGGCGATCTTCCTGCTGTAGGACAAGGCAGAATAACTCACTGCATTTCCGCCCAGCCAGTGGAAGAAGAGCGTGCCTATATTCTTAAACCAGCGGAACGCACGGCGTTTACCATCCACATCATTGATCTTTACTTCATAGCGCACGATACGCTTTGTCACTTTCGAAGAACCAAGCTGTCTGCCGGAATAGGCGAGTTCGACGCCGGCGTCTATTTCCTGGAAGGCAGGCCGTGATAGTTTATCCGCATCGCTCATTTCCTGGAACTGCGCAATGGCAAATCTTTCCTGCGGAGCGATACTCGTGATGGTCAGTCCCGGACTGGCAGTCTCCACAGAGAACAGATGTGCGTCCTGAACAGGGTTCGCGCCTACCTTGTCGACATTGATACCTAAAGGGATCGCACGCTGACTGATACGCAGGGTACCCAGCGGATGTAATACCAGTGTTTCTATTGTGGTATCCAGCTTGCGTAATGATACCAGCAGGGTCAGGTTCGCAGGTATCTCTGCTTTCCAGTTATCTGCCTTGTTGTATTCGATCACCAGGATCGGAATAGCATCGATGGCTGGCAGTTTCGGATTGTCCGCTTCACCCCAGGTGATATCAAAGTCAACGGAGATATCAATAGAGAACAGCCAGAGGTCGATAGACAGCGTAGCTGTACCACGTGCATTCCAGGGTGCTGGTCCGCTGAGATGTAATTTGAGCCGTACCGTAAACACGCCCACGCCAAATACGTCCATGCCCAGTGAGAAGGACATGTCGATCATAAACCGGAAAGGCGAGAACTGGAACAGTGCATCAAAACTGAAATCGCCATGGAGGTTAAAGGCACTGATGCCATAGAAGAACTCCGCACGACAACCGAATTGCACAGTATTGGAGGTCACGGCAAAATAGTTCTCTGCCGTAATACGCGCTACCGGCGTACGCAGTACGTCAATATGTATACGTCTTGGATTCGGGAAAGGTAATGGCGGTGGATTGAACTGCGGATGGAAACCGCCTACGCTCAACACAAAGTTCGGATTGGAGCCAAAGTCCATCAGCAATCCCATGTCTCCTTCCATCGTCATGAACAGGATGCGGGAATCGAACATGGAAGCAAAGAACCAGATCCTGCTCTTGTCGAATTCCAGCGCGCCAACGAAAGCCACATTAATAGTGACGATCGGCACGTTCTCATCTGGTAGATTGATCCGTAACACACCGATGATCGCCACATTACCCGGAATCTCTATGATGATGCCAAAGGCTACACTGATCAGTGTTGGCGTACCCCATCCCAGTTTCACCATCGGCCCGATCAGGAACTTTCCTTCATAAGGAGGGAAGTACGTCCGCAGATCGCTGATAATGCGCGGTGCATTGGCTACAGGGTCCGGCGGGAACATAATACTGTTGATCGCCCCCGTACGGATACCTGAAGCCAGTGGCTCCAGCAGCATGGTCCGGTTCAAACCAAGCAGACCGCCAAGTCCGAGTAAGGTAAACCCGAAACCTAACTGTATACCGGTGCCGAATTCCGCCGTGATGATAATGAGCAAAGAGAAGCCCGGCTTGCCATCGGGCAACTTTGTCGTAATAAGCCCGATGGCTTTGACAGTGACAATCTTAACAATGGAGAGCTCCAGCACACCGGCGTATTCTCCTTTATCGAAATCAAAATAAAGGTAACCACCACCTTTTACGATGCCGGCATCTATAGATAAACCAACGCCTTTCGGCGGTTTGAACCCTATGTCGAAATTAAGCGGCCCCGCGTTGCCTTTACGATCATCCGGTACACTGATCTTTGCCTGTACGCCAAAGTTCTCTACGATGACATTCAATGGTCCCAGACTGGCCTTGATATCTATCGCCAGACCAATAGGGAACTCTTTTCCCTGCATACCGAAGGACAGATAAAGTCCGTTGATATCTATCGGACCAAGAGAAAGGTGTACGTTCAGCCGTACTTCCAGCACACTGCTGCCATGGAAGAAAAGCCCTTGTGAGGAACTGAATCCCATACCCAGCTCAAACTCATTTTCTATCTTGATGCCTGACAGCAACTTGTTAATGAAACCATCGGCGCCGGAAGTATCAATAATGAGTTTACCACCCTTGATATCCCCGCTGATCACAAATGGGGCAGTGGGAGCAGCACTGGTGCCAAAGTTTAACTTGGTCTTTGCTTCGAGGATAAACTGTTTGACTTCCAGCCGGGAGTTGCCGGGTTGTCCGAAGATGATAAAAGGCGTACCATCCGCTTTACCGGAAGTGAAGCGTACGCCGTAGTCACCATTGACAGTTGCCGTAGGTGGGGCAAAGGTGATATTGCCATCTGGTTGAATGGTGACAGCCGTGGAGGCTTCTATGTCGCCACTGATCAATGCTTCCAGCTGCCAGTCACCTCCCTGATTGAAAGGAATGGTATTACTGACATCAATTTTCTTTACCAGCCGGATGGTGATCCCTTTAGGATTGATATCTGTTTTAGGAGAGATTTCTGCGAACAGGATGTCCAGCACATTCGGATTGACGCTGGTGTCGATCACCGCCGGATAACCCGCCCAGTTGGCCAGATGCTGTAAAGCAGGCAATAGTTTGTCTCCATCAAAGGTAGGGGCGCCCCAGTCGTACATGCTTTTTAACTGATCCAGGGGAGCGGACAGGAAGTCCATGAGTTTATCGACATGGAACCTGTATTCTTCAAACTCGGGCAGATTAGGATCACCCGAACCTGCATTCACCAGCTTCCGTTCTATGGCACCAATGAATTCCAGTACTTCCGGGATGACAGGCGCCTGTTCGATATTACGTACGATCAGATAATCCATCAGACGCCCCGGTAGTTTCGTCGCAAAATCGCTTAGTACCGGAGCAGGAATACCAGTAGGGCCGCTTAATCCGTTGATGGCATTTGCCACACCGTCAAATCCTTTGATCGTATTGACAATAGCCTGTGCAAGGTCTTTGGCTGCGTTGAAGATGTTACCGATGTTCTCCGCGTCAATAGCCGTTACCAAACTATTGATCAGCGTAGGTATCTGTTTCGCGTTATTGTAGGTATCAGCAATGGCATTGGAGAAGGCAGGCACGCCATCTGCGGCAGGCGGGAGTTGCAATCCCAGAGACGCCAGCAGGTCCCGCGCTTTCCCGCCGGCAAGCTCCTGTTCCAGTGGGGACAGGAAATGTCCGATGCCCATGGTGATCGCCTCGAATGTACCTATTTGTCTTGCTGCTGCCATTGCTAAATGAGTTTAGGTATAGACGGGGATGGAATGGTTTCGATTAATCCGGTAGCCTTGCAGACAGCCGCGATCGCATCCAGGCTTTGCGTATGACAGAGCGAGGTGAGTATCGCCTCTCTGTAATGCAGCAGGTCCTGTTTTAATGCGGCAGAACCATGCGCATGTAGGGTGTTCTCCATCGCCAGCAGCAGGTCTTCCCGCGAAATATCATTGATGTGTAGTGGTAATTCATATGCCGTTTCCCTGGCAGCCCGTGCGAGGGCTGCTACATATGCAGGGCCCTGATTACGTTGCCAGATGAGTGTTACAGGTCGTTTATGATTGATGAGTTGAAGTACTTCTTCATGATGTTTTTCGTACAACTGATAAAGTACACTGTCCTTGTTTGCATCACGCAGGGCTTCCAGTTGATTGTCTGTTGTAACAGGCGCTGACCTTATGATAGTGCGTGTTTTAATGGTGTCACGTCTGCCTGCATCTGTCGAAGACAAGGTAATAGGGAATGTGCCGGTAGTTAACGCTGCCAGCACATTCGCGATGTTATTGGCAAAGGTTATGTCCACGGAGTTGGTCGTTTCATCACCGCCGTGTAACAAGGCTACAATTTTGTTATCAGCATTGAGTATGACAGAGCCGGAATCTCCATTATTGGAGAAGGCAAACTTGCATACCTGTGTGCCGGTGTGCATATCGGATACCTGATATGTTTCTGAGGAATGAGGGATCACCAGGACCTGGTTGGGTAAAATGGTGATCGTGCCTCCCGCAGGATCTGTACCTGCGACAGCTGCATCACCGACATGTACGACCACACCGGTGGTAAATCCGGAGCGGGCGCCTATTTTTCTGACTACATCGCCGACTACCGCCGCAGCTGTAGGAGGTGAGGCGACTTCCAGCACTTCAGATGTAGCGTCATTGGTGATCTGCAGATTGAGTCCTGCTGTCCATTCTTCATCTATACGTGCGATCGCGCAATCGACCGTATTATTTTTGATACCAAACAGTACTTTGCCGATGGCATTATCATCTCCGCATTCACAGCAACAGCACTTGCTTACATCACCCAATTTGGGTTGCGCTACCTTGTCGTTTGCGGTATTACCGATCACGTGTTTGTTGGTCAGCAGTATTACGCTGTCGTCAGCGGTAAGTCTGCCAAACCAACCAAGCGTACCATAAGAGGTAGAGTTGATAGAGATGGCTATTCCTGCCTGTAACGGCCTATGTTTGGTTAGTGTTCTTCGTTCAGTGCCGCATACGTCAGGTCGCGGTTTGACGACATAAGGTTTCAGCACGTCGGTTTTCACACCTGCAATAACGGAGGGGACTACTTCCTCCGGTTTCAGTTCATTCAGTGGCTTTTTCTCTTCTACAAAAACGCGGAAGGCTATTTCATCAGTGAAGGTGTCATTCGATTCCTTGATGCCGATTCCCACTGCTATAACATTCGGTATCTGCAATAGGGATTGCTTTACACTTTCGAGGTTGCTCAGCATCTCGTTTTGTTGTGAATGCAGTTCGTTGGGGTTCATTGTTGCAGTTATTTTGTATGAAATCGCAATTTGTCAGGGGCGAATTCTACGCCGATGGTGACGTTGCCGCCCGGACTATCTTTCATTGTTACAAAAAACTCCTTTACCGGCGGATCAGAACGTAACATCCCATGTCCGGCTTCCACCTGACTGACGCAGGGATGTGAAGACAGCCATTGAATGATTGCTGCAATATTCGCCTGTTGATTGGCGCCGGCGTTGAGGGTACGCAAAAAGCTGTCCGTCTGCTGTTGCAATACGCGGCGGTTATTGCCCGATAAGGCATTACAAAAATCTTCTCCCATGACAGCATTACATTTAGTATAATAAAATAAACCAACGGCTGCTATGGCAAACAGTCCGCTTTTAAGCACGCCCGGTATTGTGGTGATGATGCCATACATAGTGGGGCAGTTATGAATAGCTACGCAACCGGGTTTTTCAGAAACCGGTTTGTCTTCGGACAGAAATGACGGTATACTTAAATAAACTTGCTGATAATGACTGTACTATTGGCTTTTCCTTGCTGTTGTGACTTTGGGGTAATAATAAATGATCAGGAATTTTGGGGACTCACTAAACAATAACACAGATCCATATTGTAAGTAAAAGTTAGGACTATTTTTGATAACTACAAAAAGCAGCTAAAAAAAAGCTGTCAGGACAGGTTGATATCCAAGGATATAAGCAGCGGCTTAAAAATATAAACCCGCGTAATACAAGGATATTACGCGGGTTTTGTGTCGTCAGAGTGATACTGAATAATAGCTAAAATTAAATAACAGGGAGCTTCCGGCACTCATGAAAAGATATGATAACTACTCATCGCTGATCATATTCTTTTTAATTCCCGTGACGCCTATCACGAAGCAGACCAGTGCGATCGCGATAGGGTACAATAGTCCCGCCAGGTGATTATGCGTTTCGGTAACGAGCAATGTGGCTACTGTAGGTAACAATCCCCCGAAGACGCCATTACCAATGTGATAAGGCAATGACATGGAAGTGTAGCGTATCCTGGTAGGGAATAATTCTACGAGGAATGCAGCAATGGGTCCGTATACCATGGTCACGAAAACCACCTGCACGAATACCAGTAGTATCAGTTGCCAGAGCTGTGTATTGCTTACGATCACTTCTTTGATCGTTTCTGTTTTTCCATCAGTGGAGATCGTTGTTTCCCGGAATCTTGCGCCATCCGTGTAAGCGGTCGTTTTTACGGTTTTCTCGATGTTCTGCATTTTGTCATTGCGGCTGATCGAGTTCTCAATACTGAAACGGGCCACATCTTCTGTTTTCTTACTGAGGTCACCGATGTGGTCCATACCGGCATAGATCGGATAGTAGGCAAGAGCAGCGATCAGCATACCCGTCATCATGATCTTCTTACGACCTATCTTATCAGATAACTTACCGAAGTAAATAAAGAAAGGAGTGCCAAGCAATAAGGCGACGGCGATAATAATATTAGACTGTACAAATTCTACCTGCATCGTTTTCTGGAGGAATGACAATGCATAAAATTGACCTGTGTACCAGATCACGCCCTGGCCCATGGCAGCACCGAAGAGTGCCAGTAATACCAGGCGCAGGTTTTCTTTTTTACCAAAACTTTCTTTGATGGGATTGAGTGAGGTTTTGCCTTCTGATTTCAGTTTGACAAACAGGGGCGATTCTTTCAACCGTATCCTGATGTAATAGGACATCACGACCAGCAAAATAGACAGCCAGAAGGGGATACGCCAGCCCCAGGCGTTGAAGTCTTCCGGTGTCAGACTGGAACGGGTCAGCAGGATCACGGCCAGTGAAACGAACAGCCCAAGCGTGGCGGTGGTCTGAATAAAACTGGTGTAATATCCCCGCTGGTCATGCGGAGAATGTTCTGCGACGTAGGTAGCCGCGCCACCGTATTCGCCACCGAGCGCCAGACCTTGTAGCAAACGAAGCACCAATACGATGATCGGCGCCATAATACCAATGCTGTCATAACCGGGTACCAGTCCGATAGCAAAAGTAGAGCCGCCCATGATCAGAAGGGTGAGCAGGAAGGTGTACTTACGTCCGGTAAGATCACCCAGCCGGCCAAAGACAATGGCGCCAAAGGGGCGAACAATGAATCCCACGGCAAAAGTCGCCAGTGTGGCAATGTAGGCCAGATCAGGATTGCTGGGCGGAAAGAACTTCTGGGCAATAATGGCGGACAAACTACCAAAAATGTAGAAGTCATACCATTCAATCAGTGTCCCAGCGGAAGAGGCCAGTATTACCTGCCAGATGGATTGTGAGATTTTGCTGTTGTTCATAGACGTGTACGTGGTTACTTGGTTGATATCGATGTATAATATAGGGAAATTGTTGTAAATGTTATAGTATTTACATATTTATATAGGGGAAAAGAGCTTGAAATACGTCTTTATTATGAGTACCTTCAATGTACTTTATTCAGGCTTCCGGACAGTACCACACTAATCATATATGCGTAAACGACTGGCTTTAGTTATTATCTTCATTTTTTTACTGTTTCCTGTGGTGATTTTCGCGCAGGAAGTGGCAAAAAGACCTAAAATAGGGTTGACACTCAGTGGCGGTGGCGCCAAAGGGCTGGCGCATATAGGTATTCTGCAGGCTTTGGATAGTGCCGGATTAAAGGTCGATTACGTAACCGGTACCAGCATGGGCAGCATCGTCGGATCACTTTATGCGATGGGCTACTCCGGTGACGCTATTGAAAAACTCGCCCGTCAGATGGATTGGGATAATCTCTTCTCCAACCAGCCGGTCCTGACGGATATCTCCTACGAAGAAAAGCGCGAATACAACAAATACCTGATAGAGATCCCCTTTGAATATGGAAAGCCTAAACTGGCCTCCGGTGTAATTGCCGGTGAACAGCTATGGCTGGAACTGGCCCGTCTGTGTTGGCCGGTTAACAATGTTAGGGACTTCTCAAAATTCAATATTCCTTTTAAATGTATCGCGACAGACGTCACCACAGGGGAAGTAGTTACCCTGGATACCGGTGATGTCGTAACTGCCATACGTGCCAGTATGGCCATTCCGTCTGTATTTACTGCGGTAAAGATTGGTGATAGAAAACTGGTGGATGGTGGCGTCGTACGTAACTTTCCCGTGATCACAGCTAAGGAAATGGGAGCAGACCTGGTAATCGGATCGAATGTCAGCGGTGGCCTGCGTAAAGCGGACCAACTGGTAACACCCCTGGATATCATCTATCAGCTGGGCTTTTATAAAGATGCCGATGATTTTAAACAGGCAAAGAAACTGACAGATATTTATATAAAACATCATCTCGATGATTATAGTGCTGCCAGTTTCGGGAGTGTAGATTCTCTGCTGGAAATAGGGAAGAAGAAGGGCGATGAAATGTACCCGATCTTCAAACAGATGGCCGACTCGCTCAATGCGCTGTACCCACCGGAGAAACCTTTTGTGAAGGACCGCTTACCATTTACGCCGGATATTGAACTGGTAGACATTAGTGTAACAGGTTTGGTGCATTCGGATGTCGACTTTTTCCTGGGAAGATTAGGATTGGTAAAGGGAGGCTGTTATACGCCGCAGGATATCAAAGACGCCGTATTGAACGTATTCGGTACGCGTTTCTACAAGATGATCACTTATCACCTGAATCCACAGGGCGACAGTAAAAGCATCATGGACATTCAGGTGGAAGAGAACCCACTTACCTATGTGAAGTTCGCCTTGCAATATAACAGTTTTACGAATGCCAGTGCGATCATCAACATTACGCAACGCAATTTTGTAGTACCCAACTCCCGTGCTTTTGTAAGTCTGGCGATCAGTGAGAACCCAAGAGTACAAGGGGAGTTCTTTAAATATCTCGGGCCTAAGCGGAACTTTGGTTTCGGATTGGGTGTGTATTTTGAGGACGATGCACTCTCCTTATACAAGGATTTAAAAAGACAGATGGAGTATCATCTGAAATACCTGAATAGTGAGGCAAAGTTCCAGTATACCCTCAATAGTATGATGGCAATGGGTTTAGGAACACGTTATGAGTTCATGAATATCAGTCCGCGTTATGAATCGGTAGAGGTATTGCGGGGCAATGGTAATCAGCTGAACAGTTTCCTGTTCTTTGGCGTGAATTCACTGGACAGAAAGGTTTATCCGCATCGCGGGATGGACCTGCAGTTCGAGTCCGGTTGGGTATATCATCAGCAGACGGGCTACAGGGTGTATAAGGATGGTGTCGAGATCATGCCATCCGACTATGGATTTAATTTCAATGATTACCAGCGTACGGTCCTGCAGGCGAAATACAATATACCATTTAATCCAAGAAATACCTTCCAGGTACAAATGGGGGGAGCGGCCAATTTCACACACCGGCAGGGGCCGATAAATGCGTTCCTGTTGGGAGGTCTGAATAACGTGATCCGTAATCAGTTGCCAATAGTAGGTATCAGAGAGGCGGAGATCACTACTTCAAGCGCGGCAACCATGCAGTTATCCTGGCAGTATGAATTTATGCGGAACACCTATGCAATACCACGTGCGGGTGTGGCAGTATACGACTTCCTGGGAGACGTATCGTCTAAGTATAAATATTTGAGTGGTTATGGGGTAACGGGTGGGTATTCTTCCTTTATGGGACCAATAGAAGCGTCCGTGATGTATTGTGACCAGGACGGACGCCTACGGATGTATGTCAACATCGGATTTAACTTTTAGTGCATCCTGTCCCCACGCACTTCCAGATTGTTCATGATATCAGCTTCCAGCGTCAGCCATTCCTGCCAGCGGGTTTTCACCTTTTCTTCCGGCACGTATTCTCTGGCCAGGTCAATGAACAGGCGGTAATGCCCTGCTTCGGATATCATGAACTTCCGGTAAAACTCTTTCAGGTATTCATCTTCCAGACCCTCGCTCAGCAGCCGGAAACGCTCGGCGCTCCGGGCTTCGATCAGGGCGAATATCAGTAGTCTGTCCAGCAGCACGCTCTGCGGATCACCCCCTTTATTCTGGTGTTCCATCAGGGCATTCACATACATATCTTTTCGCTGTTTACCGAGGGAAAACCCACGTTTACGCATTTCGGCCAGTACCTGGCGAAAATGACCCCATTCTTCCGTAACGATAGGAGCAAGTTCCTGTACCAGTTTATCTTTCTCAGGATAGCGCTGGATCAGGGAAATACAGGAGGTAGCGGCTTTTTGTTCGCAGAAGGCATGGTCCGTCAGAATTTCTTCCAGAGAGATCGCGGCCAGGTTTACCCAGCGTGGATCAGTCGGAAGATGCAGACCTAATATGGAGACTTTACTCATAGGGCAAAGTTACTTAGCTTTGGGAGATGAAAGAAGATTTTCTTTTACAACAACTGGCGCAGCGCGAGGCGCAGCATGCATTCCGCCGGCTGAGGTTACCCGCGCCGGGATCGGTAGACTTCTGTTCCAATGATTATCTGGGGCTTGCACAGAGCGCCGCTATGCAGGAAGGGGTCCACACTTTACTACAGGCGAGACCGTATATGCATGGCAGTACAGGATCACGTCTGCTGGCCGGCAATTATGCCTGGGTAGAGGAAGCCGAAGAAATGCTGGCGACCTTTCATCAGGCAAAGGCGGGACTGATCTATAATTCAGGTTATGATGCCAATCTGGGTCTTTTTTCGGCTGTACCACAGAAAGGAGATACCATCATTTATGATCAGCTCATTCATGCTTCTATCAGGGATGGCATACGTTTATCCAGAGCGCAGGCATTTTCTTTTATACATAATGACCTGGAAGACCTGCTGAAGAAATTGCAGCATGCTTCGGGTAATATTTTCGTGGCGGTGGAGTCTGTGTATTCCATGGACGGAGATTTTGCGCCTTTGCAGGAAATGGCGGCGCTTTGCGACCAGCACGGTGCGCATCTGATTGTGGATGAAGCGCATGCGACTGGTGTAGTAGGGGCAAAAGGAGAGGGCCTGGTACAGCATCTGGGCTTACAGAATGCCTGTTTTGCGAGAGTACACACCTTTGGTAAGGCAGTAGGTTGTCATGGGGCGGTGGTGTTAGGCAGTCCGCATCTGCGGGACTATCTGGTGAACTTCTCCCGTTCATTTATTTACACGACCGCATTGCCTCCCACAGCTGTCGCAGCGATAGTCGCCAGTTATGAACTGTTCCCGTATATGCAGGCAGCCAGAGAACAGCTGTCCGCTCTAATCAACCGTTTCAGGGAAGGAGTAGCTGGTTTGAGTACTTTATATAGCGAGACCCCTATACAGATCGTCCTGACGCCAGGCAATGAAGAGACGCGGAGTATCGCTATCGGGTTACAGTCCGCCGGACTAGACGTACGCCCCATCCTGCATCCGACGGTGCCGAAAGGCAAAGAGCGGCTGCGGATCGTATTGCACAGTTTCAATACGGAAGCAGAAGTCGACCGGCTGGTAAAGGCATTGGCAGGATAACGCTGATGCCTGCGGCATATTTTATGTATATTAGCAGAACAAGTAAGCACGTATGAGATTTGTTCCCTTTACCGTTTCAGCGGTGATAACCATTGCACTGATAGTTTGCCTTGACCGATCCTGGGGCTCACTTCCACCACTCGGACGTCTGTTAAGTCCGCAGGAAGGCTTTTGGCAAAACGCGACCTCTATCAGTAAAGATTACAATGAGGACTTACAGGTGCCTGGTCTGAAAGGAAAGGTGGAAGTCTGGCTGGATGACAGGATGGTGCCTCACATCTTTGCAGAAAATACCACTGACGCTTACTACGTACAGGGATATATGCATGCGCGTGACAGATTATGGCAGATGGAGCTGCAATCTTTTGCAGCAGCAGGCCGTCTGTCAGAGATCCTGGGCGCAAAGATGATCCCCTATGATCGTCAGCAGCGCCGTAACGGGATGTTATATGGTGCTGAACAGGCGCTGAAAGCCATGGAGGCAGATTCGGTGGCTGGCCCTGCGATCAATGCCTATTCCGATGGGATCAATGCTTATATAAACACCCTCACCAATGCGACGCTACCTTTAGAATACAAACTCCTGAACTATAAACCAGAGAAATGGACGCCACTGAATTCAGCGCTGTTGCTCAAAATGATGGCAGCAGATCTGGCTGGCGGTGCGAATGATCTCGTATACACCAATGCCCGCCGCCTCTTCAGTAAAGCAGACTTCGACAATCTGTACCCTGATTTCGGAGATAGCATCGATCCTATCATTCCCCGTGGTACGCAATATCCTGCGCCGACAGTAAAGGCTACGCCGCCAGTGGATAGCATCCTGAATGCTGCGGGTATCGCACTGCACTTCAAAGAGGACAGACCTGATCCGGACAATGGCAGTAACAACTGGGCAGTCGCTGGTTCGAAAACACGTGCCGGCGCGCCGATCCTTTGTAACGATCCTCACCTGGGGCTGAGTTTACCGTCTCTCTGGTATGAAACACAGATCCATACACCTGATATGAACGTTTATGGCGCCACTTTACCAGGTGCACCCGGCGTGATCATCGGCTTCAACGATCATATTGCCTGGGGCGTGACGAATGCAGCAGAGGATGTAAAAGATTATTACCTGATGCAATTCCGTAACGGCAAGCAGCAGTACCTTTTCAACGGCAGCTACCGCGATGCGGAAATGCGTATAGAGAAGATCAACGTCAAAGGAGCCGCCCCTTATTATGATACGGTTGCCTATACTGTATGGGGCCCTGTTGTGTACGACAACGTCTTTCCGGACACGGCCACCAATCATCAGTTCCTCGCGATGCGCTGGAAGGCGCTCGATCCTTCTGTTGAGATCAGGACCTTCCTGGAACTCAATAAAGCGCACAATTACAATGACTACCTTGCTGCTTTAAAATATTACGCTTGTCCTGCGCAGAACTTCGCTTTCGCTGCTAAAACCGGTGAAATAGCGCTCTGGCATAACGGACAGTTCCCTTTACGCTGGAAGGACCAGGGGAAATGGATCATGCCGGGCAGCGATAGCTCCTTCGCCTGGCAGGGCTATGTACCGCAAGGTGAGAATCCACATATCTATAATCCTGCACGTGGTTTTGTCAGCTCTGCAAATCAGCATCCGACAGATAGTACCTATCCATACCGTTACGTAGCAGACTTCGACCTGTTCCGTGGCAAACGCATCAATGAAGTACTGGCAGCCGACAGCCAGATCACAATACAGGATATGATGGACCTGCAAAATGATAACCTGAATCCTTTTGCCCGGGCCGCGCTGCCTTTGATCCGTAAACACCTGCCGGTATCCCTGTTGACCACAGATCAAAAGAACTACTGGCAAATCCTTGATAAATGGGATTTACAGAGTGGACCTGACAGTAAAGCTGCCACTATCTTCAATATCTTCTGGGATGAATTACAGTCCTCCGTATGGGATGACGATATACTGGTAGATAAGACGCCTTTACAACAACCCTGGGAAAAGACCACCTTGTTATGGTTGCTGCGGGACTCTTCCATGAAGTTCATCGATAACATACATACGCCGGAAAAAGAAACACTCTCTCAGATCGTCTTGAACGCCTTTACAATAGCGGCGGACAGTGCCAAAGCATTGGACACGCAAAAGAAACTGGAGTTTGGCCGTTTCCGTGGCACGAATATCCGTCACCTGACACGGTCTATTATACCTTTCAGCGCGATGAATCTCCGTACAGGCGGTGGCCGCCATATCGTAAACGCGACGAAACAACTGCATGGCCCGTCGTGGAAAATGGTGGTACAGATGAGCGCGAAGACAGAGGCCTATGGCATCTATCCCGGCGGCCAAAGCGGTAATCCTGGTAGTCCGTACTATGACAATGCAGTACAGGACTGGGTACAGGGTAAATACTATTTACTGCATGTGTTTGATCTGAAGGAGAATGATGATCCGGCAGTGAAGTTTAAGATACATTTTAGCAAGAGCTAAATTTTTTTAAGAAATATTTGGATCGGAATATATAATTCCTATCTTTGCACTCCCAATCACGGAAAGGGAATGATTCCGTAGCTCAGTTGGTAGAGCAATACACTTTTAATGTATGGGTCCTGGGTTCGAGTCCCAGCGGGATCACAAAAGCCCGGCTTCTTTTCGAAGCCGGGCTTTTTGTTTATAGATAATTTGTATCGGTATACTTTTTCCTATAATAATTGAGACCTCAAAGGACTTCATTTTTATACCTATTACTCTCTTTTTTTCTACGTACATACGATGCGTATCGGGAACCGTTCTTTGATTAAAAATGGGGGGTGATGATGAGATAACTAATGTACAACGAAGATAGTATGTCTTTTTTCGGCGTGTTTAGTGACCTTTGAGCCCGGTAAAAATTTATGTTACCCAATAACCTTTGTGGTTACTTGTACTTTGTTCGTAGAATGTCAGCATTTTCAATGTAGATCTTAACCTATACTTATGCATAGTCATTTGTCTGCCAGATACCATTCTCGGGTAGAGCAGACCTTTTGCCTGGAGCAACAGGTGAATATCGCAACAGCAAACACTACTGGAGGTCTGGTTAAACTTCATTTTGACGATGTCTGGCAAATAATGTGGCCAACACTCATAAAACAGACGTCATTATCCAAACTATACACGCTTCAATATCTTATACAACATTTATGAAAAAAGCATTTTATTTTCTTTTTGTATTGGCCTTGGGTATGCTGAATATGATGTCAGCTGCTCGTGCACAGAGTACCTGGACAAGGGTAGGTGAAACGCAGAATGGGACATCTACAAATTTGAATTATTTCAAATTGTTGCAGGTGAATGCATCGAATCATCGTTATTCCAGTATCATTGAGGTGAGCGTTCAGGCAGATCCTAATTTTTTCCAGCAACAGGCAACATACACGATACAGGTTGACAAATACGAAGGTACGCCGGACCGGTTTGATGGAATAGAGATTGTATGTACATCAGGTAATCCTGCGGCAGCGACATTTTATGTCTATAACAACGCGTTATGGATACGTTCAAACTTCCTCTGGGGATATATTTACTATCGTACTGAAAGCAATTTTGAAGTAAACAATCCATTGAATACTGCCCCATTTGGCGTAACGACGACTGCTCCAACAGGAGCGCTCACGTCAGTAGCGGGACCGATAAAATGTGATTTTGATAATAATGTGTTTTCAAGACTGCCTATGGCCGATCAATTTGGTGGACAGACTTTTTATAATACTATAACAATATTCGGAAACAAACCATTCGCCGTAACACAGACGGATAATTTCACTTACGACAGTAGAATACAACCACATTACGGGTTTCAGTGGGCAGCAGATACCTGGAATCCCAATGCCTATTCTTATTGGCTTAGCGCAGCTGGAGGTATGAAATTTTTTACAAACGGGAGTTTGAGAATGGCGATCAACCGGATTGGAAATGTTGGCATAGGAACGGCTACCCCTCAGGCAAAATTATCAGTGAATGGTGATATTTTTTCGAAGAAAATAAAGATCACCCAGGATGGATGGGCTGACTTTGTGTTCGAACCGGATTATAAATTGCCTTCATTGGCTGAGCTGGAAAGTTATATCAAAGTTAATAAGCATCTGCCGGATGTACCTACTGCAAAAGAGGTTGCCAAAGATGGACTGGACCTTGGGGAAATGAACAAAATTCTATTGCAGAAGATTGAGGAGTTGACCTTGCATTTGATTGAGCAGGAAAAAACGGCTAAAGAGCAGTCCGCGCGAATTATACTCTTAGAAGAGTCAGTTAAAAAGCTCTCTTCGAAATAGTTATTGCTCCTTAACAGGCAGGTTTTAAAAAGCCAGCTGCTTTCTGAAAGCAGCTGGCTTTTTTATAATGATGTAGCTGATACAACCAATTAGCTAAATACCACCACCAAGGCTTCTGTATAAGTCGGCGATCGCGGTCAGTTCCGAACGTTTAATGGCTGCGAGGTCAAGCTCACATTGTAAGACATTGCTTTGGGCAGTAATTACCTCCAGATAGTTAGCCATTCCGTTTTGGAAAAGTGCATTGGCATTTACAGTGGCTTCCTGCAGCGTTTTGACACGTTCAGCTACTACGCGCTCCCTTACCTTTAGCTTTTCAATATTCACCAGCGCATCAGATACCTCACTGACCGCCTTCAATACCGTCTGCCTGAAAAGTAAAATGGATTTTTCGCGTTCTATCTGAGCCACCTGATATTGCGTGGTCAGTTCTTTATGCTGAAGTACCGGTTGCAGTATGTTAGCCCCGACGATGCCAAAGATAGACCCCGGTATATTAAACCAATCACTTGCTTTGAGTGAGTTCACACCACCTGAAGCAGTTATTCGTAATGCAGGGTATATTTGAGCTTTCGCTATACCAACACGCGAATTGGCTATCAGCAGATCGAATTCCCTGCTTTTAACGTCCGGCCTCCGGCTAACCATTTCAGATGGTATACCTGCCGACAAGACCGGGGGGAAGTTAATGTCATCAAGCAGGCTGTTTCGATCTATTTTATCCGGAAGTTGTCCGGTTAAGACACGAAGTGCATTCTCCTGAATAATGATTTCCTGCTCCAGTTGTGGCAACAGGCCCGCTGATAACTGACGCTGGGCAATTGCCTGCTGAACGCCAAGATAAGTGGCCTGTCCGGCTTCGTATTGTAGTTGAACGATACGCACTGTGCTGTCGTTGAGGGCAAGATTCTTTTTTACAACATTCAGCTGGGCATCCAGCATCAAAAGATTGAAATAGCCTTGCGATACAGCTGCGATCAGGCCTGTTTGTACGGCTTTACGCGCTTCCTGGGATTGCAGATATAATGCCAGGGCAAGCCTGTTCGTGTTCCTGATCTTACCCCATATGTCCGCTTCCCAACTGACACTGAGATTGGCGGAATAGTCTTCCAGGTGATCGGTTCCTAAAAATTGACCAAGTGTCAAACCGTTCAGACTGTTGTTTGATGGATTCGTCGTGGAAGCTGTAAGGTTCAAACCTACGACCGGAACATTGTTCCATTTGGATTGCCTTAGCACTAATTGTGATTGCTCCAGGTTTTTAATTGCTAACTGCATATCGAAGTTCCTGGCTAAACTACTATCGATCAGTTCCTGTAGCACTTTGTCTGTAAAGAAGGATTTCCAGGGAACGTTCGCAATGCTGGAAGTATCAGCATCGCTGGCGTTGCGGAAGACCAAAGGTACATCAGGTGGTGGTTTTGGCAGGTCACTGGATACTTTACAGGATACTGCGAAAGCCAGCACAGAAAGAAACAGATATATTCTTATATGATGGTTCATGGTTTCAATAATTAGGCATTAAAGAACAGGCGCTGGTTCAAAAGCCTGACCTTCTTTAATCAGCTTCTTTTTTCCGGCAACTTTTTCGTGAAGCGCCTGGAACACAACAAATAATACAGGGATAATAAAGAGCCCAAAGACAACCCCTCCCAACATACCTCCGGCTGCTCCGATACTTATCGAATGGTTGCCCATGGCAGAAGGTCCGGTCGCGCGCATCATAGGGGAAATGCCCGCTACAAAAGCGATCGACGTCATAATGATCGGACGAATGCGAAGTTTCGCAGCTTCCAAAGCGGATTCCACGAGTGTGTGTCCGGCATGCCTGCGCTGGACAGCAAATTCGACGATCAGAATGGCATTTTTTGCCAGTAATCCGATCAGCATAATAAGGGCTACCTGGATGTAAATATTATTGTCGATGCCAGCCATACCGATCGCCAGGAAAACGCCGATGATGCCGGTAGGAACAGACAACACGACTGCCAATGGCAATATGTAGCTATTATACTGGGCACACAATAGGAAGTAGACGAATAACAGCGAAAGCGTAAAGATGAGCAATGACTGTCCGCCGGAAGAGATCTCTTCCCTCGTCATTCCCGAAAACTCGAATGAATAACCTGCAGGTAACACATTTGCGGCTACTTCGCGGACAGCCTGGATCGCATTGCCCGTACTATAACCTGGTTTGGGCACGGCATTGACGCCTATTGAGTTGAAAAGGTTGTAACGGGTGATAGCTTCCGGACCGAATACCCTTTTCAAAGTGACCATCGTATTTATTGGCACCATGTTGCCGGTCCTGTTCTTCACATAGATTTCATTCATAGAGGCTGGATCGGCCCGTTCCTCTTTCTCAGCCTGTACCATTACCCGGTAATACTTACCGAACCGGTTAAAATCGGAAACCTGTGCGCTACCAAAATAGGATTGCATAGTGCTTAACACATCCTTTTCATCAACCCCGAGTTGCTCGATCTTTTCGTGATCAAGGACCATTTCATATTGGGGGTAATCCGCACGGAATGTGGTAAAGGCGACGGCGATTTCCTTACGTTGCATTAATGCTGCAATAAAACGGTTCGCAATACCACCAAACTTATCTAACCTGCCACCAGCTTTATCTTCCAGTACCAGATCAAGTGCATCGACATTGCTGAACCCCGGTACCGTTGGAAAAGAAAACACGAAACACTGCGCACCTTTTATCGTATTAAGGCGCTTTTGCAGTTCCGCAATATTGGCCGAGACATCGTTCATCTCGCCCCGCTCTCCATCTTTTTTCATCCTGAAAAATGCTACGCCGGATGAAGGGCTCGTTGAATTAGTTAATACATTGAAGCCTGCAACTTCATTGAAAGCGAATTTTGCTTTCATATCTCTTACTTTATTAGCCGCTTCATCGAGAATCGCCTGTGTTCTGTTCATCGAAGAACCCGGAGGAAGGTTTACCGAAATCGCAATAAAACCTAAATCTTCTGATGGGATAAAGCCCGTAGGTGTTCTGCGGATCAACCAGCCGGTTATCAGCACGATCAGCACTAATCCACCAAGACTGGCCCACTTGTATTTGATCATATGCTTAACCGCACTAACATATTTACCGGTGACGTTCTCAAATCCTTTATTAAAAGCAAAGAAAAACCGCTGTTTGAAGTTGGCCGGTTTTTCATGGTGATCATGATTGACATCTTTCAGGAGTAAGGCACACAACGCCGGACTAAGGGTCAGCGCATTTAACGCGGATATAGCAATGGCGATCGCCAGCGTGAAGGCGAATTGTCTGTAAAACACCCCCGCTGAGCCTTGCATGAAGCCGACCGGAAGAAAGACAGCCGCCATAACAAGGGTAATGGAAATGATGGCGCCGGTGATCTCGTGCATGGCAGACATAGTAGCTTTCCTGGGCGTAATGTTTCTATGCTCTAATTTGGAATGTACCGCCTCTACGACCACGATGGCGTCATCTACAACAATGCCAATGGCGAGGACCAGTGCGAACAAGGTCAGCAAATTGATGGAAAAGCCAAAGACAGACATAAAGAAGAAAGTACCAATAACGGCTACCGGAACAGCTATGGCAGGGATCAGTGTTGACCGGAAGTCCTGCAAAAATATGTACACTACAATAAAAACGAGGATGAAAGCTTCCAGCAAAGTATGCTCGACCTGATCGATGGATTGGTCCAGCATATCCTTGGTATTGTAAAGTATTTGCTGTTTAATGCCAGGAGGAAAGTCTTTCTCCGCTTTTTTCAGAAACTCCGCAACTTTGGTCTGTATTTCTCTCGAGTTAGAGCCAGGCAATTGTATGACCTGGAATAAGACGCTTTGCTTATCGTTTACCGTATTTAGCGAATTGTAAGTATAGCTGCCTAATTCTACTTTCGCCACATCCTTCAGTTTGAGCATACTACCGTCAGCGTTCGCCCGGATGATCATATTCCCATAATCCTCCGGTTTAGTATACTTACCGGAATATTTTAGCACATATTCAAAAGACCTGTTGCTTGACTCCCCAAATCTTCCCGGGGCTGCTTCCTGATTTTTGCTTTTGACAGCTGCCATTACCTCAGTAGGGGTGATGTTGTAAGTGGTCATTTGTGCCGGATTAAGCCAGATTCGCATCGAGTAATCCCTGTTACTACCATAGAAAGTCACCTGACCGACACCCTGTATACGCTTGAGCTCCGGTATGATATTAATTTGCGCGTAGTTGGTCAGATAAGTGGCGTCATACAAGGAAGGATTTTCGCTCATCAGGTTTATCGCCATAATGAGTGAGTTCTGCACCTTTTGGGTGGTGATACCAGCCTGGACTACCTCAGGTGGTAAAAGTCCCGTAGCAGACGATACACGGTTCTGCACATTCACCGCCGCCTGGTCAGGGTCTGTACCTAACTTAAAATATACTGAAATAATAAGGGTCCCGTCATTAGCGGATGTAGAACTCATATAAGTCATATTCTCCACCCCATTAATGGCTTCTTCCAGTGGCGGTGCTACGGCACGCACCATCGTTTCGGCATTTGCACCAGGATAATTGGCTGATACCTGTACAACAGGAGGCGCTATATCGGGGAATTGTTGTATAGGCAGGTCCATCAGACCCACCGCGCCGAGAATCACCAGCATGATGGAAACCACCGTTGCGATAACAGGCTTATCGATAAAAACTTTTAACATGATTTTGTAATTAAGATTAATTGCTGGCCAATTTTTCGTTCGATTTTTCAGGCTTTACCACTACGCCATCCTTGAGGGACTCCAGACCCTTCAATACAAGCCGGTCGCCATCTTTTAATCCGTTGGAGATATAGTAGATGTTTCCGGTTGATCCGGATATTGTTAAAGCCACTTGCCGTGCTTTGTTATTGGGATCAACAATAAATGCAAATGTTTTGTCCTGCATCTCGAATGTTGCAGACTGTGGTATGCCGATCACGCCGGATTGTTTAAGCGCTAATTTTATCCGGCCTGAGTTTCCGGAACGAAGCAGACCTTCTTTATTGGGAAATGTTGCGCGCAAAGTAATTGCTCCCGTATTTTTATCAAAAGCCGCATCTACCATATCCAGCGTTCCTGCCTGTGGATATTCTTTTCCTCCGGAGAGTAACATACTTACAGCGGGTGCATTCTTTAATTTTTCGGCGATCGAAGTACCTTTTAAACCATCTTTGAAAGTGACAAAATCAGCTTCTCCAATAGAAAAATAGGCATGTACTTCCCGGTTATCAGAAAGATAGGAGAGTGGTTGTACATCCGAAGGCGCAAGAAGACTACCTGTTTTCTTGAAAAGTCTGCCGATATAGCCGCTGACAGGCGCTGTGATGGTAGAGAATCCAAGGGTGATCTTAGCATTCCCTGCTTTCGCACCGGCTTGCTTTTCCTTCGCCAGTGCAGCATCATAAGCGGCTTGCGCTGTTTTTAGCTGATAAGCAGATACGACTTTGTTCAGGACCAATGGCGTTAACTTATCGATCTCCAGCTTTGCAGCAGCCACGCCTGCTTTTGCAGCAAGTAATTCTCCTTCTGCATTGTTGTATTCTTCACGATATGGTCGCTCGTCAATTTGAAACAACGGAACGCCTTTTTCTACATAGGCTCCTTCGGTAACATATATTTTTTCCAGTATCCCCGGCACCTGAGTCCTGATCTCAACATCAGTTTGGCCTTCAAGCTTCGCCGGATATTCGGTAAAAACAGTTGCGTCACCCGAATTGACGGTAGCTACTGGTACAGTTGGTGTGGTTGCCGTTTGCGATTGTGTACCACCTGACGAGCAGCCCGAAAGTATAATGGCATGCGCTAACATGCCGTATATCAGATTTCTTTTCATAAAATTTATATGTAGTGATAAAAAAGTGCAGAAACTATTTCCATACCCATTAATACGGCGCAAAGTTATTTGCCTTCAGTTGGTATTCGCAATTGCACAAGGCCATGCATCATCCGGGAGAATTGTGTGGATGATGTGTTTTTAGACCTGGAATTTAAAGACGGGGGATGTGCAATATTTTGATTTTAAATAGTTTGAAATATCTTGTTTAGTAACATGTGAATTTTTCTTAAGAAGTAAAAAATGGCCTAAAATGCGCCATTTATGTCCTTTGAGACAACAAGCCCACGCCCTAATTTTGTTGTTATGAAAGAAGGGGTTCGTGCAATAAAGCATGTAGAGAAAAAGAAGATCGTCATCGTAGCGATGACTGGTCGTATGTTAATGGATTTCGTTGGACCGGCAGACGTATTTACTACTGCTAATATATTTTTGAAACAGTCAGACCTGGATGAGCTATACGATGTTCGGATCGCTTCTCCTACGCTTGAAAAAAAAGTGGTTACCGGAGCAGGTGCAGATATTTTATGCCAGGTCAGTGCGGTCAATATCAGATCGCAGATTGATACGCTGATCATATCCAACTATGACTCTTATGAATCGTCTACCGAACTGTTTGGGCCTTTCTATATATGGCTTTCAAAAAGGACGCAAAAGAATACGCGCAGGATCGCCTCTGTTTGTGCAGGAGCATTTGCTTTGGCTCAGGCAGGTCTTATTAATAATCGTAAGGTGACGACCCATTGGGGGCTTAACGAAAAATTGCAAAAAAGCTATCCACAGCTCAGCGTTGATACAAACCCTTTCTTTGTTAAGGACGGCCATATTTATACATCAGGCGGAGTCTCTTCAGGCATCGATCTGGCTTTAGCGATGGTCGAGGAAGATTTTGGCAAGGAAATAGCTATCCGTGTAGCACGGGAACTGGTCGTGTATTTATACAGACCCGGCTATCAAAGCCAGTTTAGTAATCTGTTACCTTCCGCTGAAAGTTCAGGTCTTAGTCAAAAACTACGAAGCTGGGTGATCGATCATTTGAATGAACAATTGGATGTCAAACGGATCGCAGATCACCTGAATATGAGTCCCAGAAATTTTACCAGGGTATTCCATAAACAGACGGGTTCATCTCCGGCAAAGTTTGTGGAGAAAGTTCGTGTTGAGCAAGCCAGGAGATTACTGGAGGACACTGACAACTCATTGGAGAATATTGCGGAAATGTGTGGGTTCGGCGGCCTTAGCTCTCTGCGGCGAACATTTTTAAGACTATTAATGACAACTCCTTCTGATTATCGCCGGGTATTCAGGAAAGCATTGAGAGATGCCGGCCTGGGTGAGCACTATCCGTTGAATATTATCAACCACAATGAAACTGACTGATAACAAACACCTTCACGTCATTTAGGGTCTTAGAATACGTGCCCACAAAAGGAATCGATTACGCAAAGTTTAATACATGTTCAGTTGACAATTATCAGATTTAATAACTTATATTAGCTACCAAAAGTGCATGAATACAACCCTGGTATCCGGTTGAACCTAAACAAAGACATTCAAAGACCCGACGAAGAGAACAACCCATGATAGGCCCGTTGAGGCATATGCTGTACCACACATCCTAATACCCGATACCGGTTATTCAATTATTTATCAACCCAATCAAAGTCATGACCTAAAGTGTTATTAATTAATCAATTCCACATTTGAAGGGAATTCCCTGACTAGCATTTTCCGAACCCGAAACAGCATCTGGTAACCAGTAAGGGCTACCATGTGTATTATTCCATCGTTTAATGAAAAACATATGAAACCAGGAAACTGGAGAGCTGCTCTGTGCAAGGGGCTCTCCACACTTCTCGTGTCCTTATTGTTGACCGGCAAAGGATTACCTGCCTTTGCCAGGTACAATGCGACCAACCTCTCGCAACAGCAGGGAGCTACGTTAAAAGGCATCATCAAAAACACAAAAGGTGAATTCCTAGCTGGCGTAACAGTTAAAGTCAAAGGTGGCAACACTGGTACTGTGTCCAGAGAGGATGGGAGTTTTCAATTGCAGGTCTCAGGAGCGGATAAAGCTGTAATTGAGGTCAGTTACATGGGGTACCAGTCCCAGGAAATCGCACTCGGAGGCCGTAGTACGCTGGAGATAACCCTGACAGAGAGCTCCAGCGGGTTAAATGAAGTACTGGTGATCGGCTATGGTACACAAAAGAAAGTATCTTCCACAGCAGCCATATCATCTGTAGGTGGCAAAGAATTAGCGAAAGCAACAGTCCCAAACATCTCGAACTCATTGGCGGGTAGAGTAGCCGGCGTAAGTATGCGACCTGATGGTGGCCGGCCGGGTGCCGATAATCCCGATATTCACATCCGGGGCATCGCCACTACGGGCAACAATGGAGCACTTATCGTGGTCGATGGTATTATTCGTAACAACATCAACGAAATACCTGCTACTTCCATTGCTTCGGTAACCGTGTTGAAAGATGCTGCTGCGGTAGCGCCTTATGGCCTCGGGGGCGCCAACGGCGTATTGCTGATCACTACGAAAAAAGGACTGACCGGTCCGCCACAGTTATCTCTGAATGCTTATTACGGCGTGCAGACGCCCACGTATTATCCAGATATGCTGAACGCTCAGGACTACATGCGCCTTCACAATGAAGCCTATCTTAATGAGAATCCAGGCGGTGCACAATTGCCTTATGCCCAGGACCTGATCAACGATTATCCGGCGCTGCATGCAAAAGATCCTGACCGGTACCCGATTACCAAAACCAAAGATCTCGTGCATCTGCATGCACCTATGCAGAATTACACTCTCCAGCTGACTGGCGGTTCACAATCAGTGAAGTATTTTGTCGCACTGGGTTATCTGAACCAGACTGGTATGTTTGACCCGGTTAAATATCAGCGATATGACTATACTGTCAATTTGGATGTACAGGCTACCAAAACCACTACGGTGAATGTTTCATTGATCGGTGCCTGGCAACAGACACGTTCTGTGGACGCCGCTACGACAGTCGGTAATCTGTTCCGCAGTGGCTATAAATTCATCCCCATCGCGAACCTGAGATATAGCAATGGTTTATGGGGTGAGTTCGCAGGTAATTCTCCTATCGGCGTCCTTAATGCGGGGTACCAGCGTGATAATAAGAGTACGATGTTATCAACCCTCTCCGTCAACCAGGAACTGCCGTTCATACCCGGGTTAAGCCTCAAGGCTACTTTCAGTTTTGACCCGATGCAAACCACCAGTAAAGGATGGCATACGCCGTTTTATTTCTATTCACAGAATCTCTCCACCACACCTTATACCTACACCAGGCAGATCTCCACTTCCGAGGGAAGCGCCGCTTCATATACATGGCTGGAACAGGAATATGCACAACAGCGAACATATACCTACCAGGGATATCTGAATTACAAACGCACATTCGGCAAACATGACATCACCGGTTTGCTGGTAGCAGAAGCAAGGGACAGCGACTCGAGCGCTTTCTCAGCCCGTAGGAACAATTTTGGCGTAAATATCGATGAGCTCAGCATGGGTAGCTCCAATAAAAATGACTTTGATAACAGCGGGTCCTCATCTACCGGTAGTCAGATCGGCTTCGTATACAGGGTGGGCTATAGTTATGCCAACAAATACCTGGTGGAAGCATCCGGTCGTTATGATGGGCACTATTATTTTGCACCGGGCAAACGCTGGGGATATTTCCCTGCAGTGTCCCTTGGCTGGGTGGTTTCAGGTGAGCCATTCATGCAAAGAATACCTTTTGTCAGTTATCTGAAATTAAGAGGATCATGGGGTAAATCAGGTAATCTTGCCGGAACTTCCTTCCAATATTTACAAGGTTATTCTTTGTACGGTAATGCCTATGCCTGGGGCAATGGCACTATGGTACAGGGCTCCTTCGTACCCCGTGAGGCCAACCGCAACATCACATGGGAGATCTCAACAAAGACAGACATAGGGTTTGAAGCGTCATTGTGGAAAGGGGTACTGGACCTGGAAGTGGATTATTTCCGTGAAAGAAGGACCGGCATGCTGCTACCGCCAGCTGTAACCATCCCCATTGAATATGGCCTTAATCTATCGGACGAGAACGAAGGCATCATGCAAAACCATGGTATAGAGATCACGGCGGGTACGACACATCAATTTGCAAACGGGCTGCGTATTGGCCTGAACGGGAACTTCAGTTATGCGCGTAATAAAATGCTGCAGATATTCGAAACATCCGCTACGCGCAACAATGCTAACAGAAGCCGGACGGGCAGAGCCCTTGGTACGCCGTTCGGTTATCACGCATTGGGACTGTTCAGTACTGCCGACGATAAGAATAATGACGGGATCATCAATCCGGCAGACGGTTACAATGTGATACAGTTTGGCAATCTACATCCTGGTGATATAAAATATGCAGATCTCAGCGGTCCTGATGGGAAACCGGATGGAAAGATCGACGCCAACGATGAAACACATATCGGTTATCCGACTTATCCATTGATCACTTATGGGTTCACACCATCGGCTTCCTGGAAAGGGCTGGACCTTAGTCTGTTGTTTCAGGGTTCTTCCTTGTCCAACTTTAACATAGCGGGCTTCCAGACTATTCCCTTTAATAACAACAACAGTAATTCAGCGTATGAATATTATAACAACCGCTGGACACCCGACAATCAGCATGCGAAGTATCCAAGGGCTAACCAGGCTCCCTACGCCAACAATACACAGACCTCCGATTTCTGGATGGCAAATACCGGGCTGCTGCGCCTGAAAACAGCGGTACTGGGTTATACTTTGCCATCCGCGCTCACGCAGCGCTGGAAGATGCAATCCCTGCGTGTATACATGTCAGGCCAAAATGTTTTCACCATCAGCAAATTAAATTTCATGGACCCCGAAGTGGGTTATACCGATGGTGAAACAGCCTATCCTAATCAGAAAGTGTATGTGATGGGATTGAATGTAACCTTTTAGTTCACGCTTAAACAGGACCTATTATGAAACGTCTTATATACTTTATGCTGCTCGCCGGATGCGTACCTTTTTTTTCCTGCACGAAAGATTTTCTGGAGAATGCGAATAAGACACAATTAACGGATGAAATGCAATGGTCGACTGAGGGGGATGCCGATATCTTCCTCAATGATATTTATGGCAGTTTGCCAAATTACTGGAATCAACCAGAGAACCTGGATAATTTCACCGATGACAACGACGCCGGGTTCTATTACACCTCCTACAACTGGAAACAGGGAATCGTATCTGCTGCAGGCACAGATTATACGGTATGGGGTGGCATTACCGGATCAGGTGATCTTACGAATTGGCCCGCCACTTTCACCGCCGTTAGAAAATGCAACACCTTCATGGCAAAGGTCCAGACATATGCCGCCAACTTTTCGGATTCCTGGAGAGAAAGACGCCTGGACGAAGTCCGCTTCCTTCGGGCTTTCTTTTATAGCGAACTTTGGATGCACCTCGGCGGACTTCCCATTATTACTAATGTGCCTGACCGTAATACCGGTGACAGCAGCCAGCTGTATTATCCCAGGAGCACGTTTGCCCAAACGGTGGATTTCATTACCAGGGACCTCGATACGGTCATTTTAAATGCCCATTTGGCCATTAAATACAACCGGGGCGATGCTGACGCAGGTAGGGCGACCTTAGGTGCTGCATTGGCCTTAAAAGGTTGGGTACAGTTATATGCCGCCAGCCCTGCCTTTAATGCAACACAAGCAGCTGCTGGCGCAGATCCTCATCATGTGGCAGGCTACGGGCAGTTTGACGCAAACAGGTGGGCCGCTGCCGCTGCTACCTTCAGACAATTCCTGGAGCAGTTTGGGAACGGTCACCCTTATGGACTGTTTCCTGACTTGTCAGCCTTATGGTATGAAGCGAATGAGTACAATAACGAAATGATCTGGGACCGTCAGGTAGTAGCGGTCACCATGGGCTCTTCATTTGAACAATATGGCGGACCGGTATGGATCAACGGCGCTTATTATACCTGGGGTAATTACAATCCTACGCAGGAACTTGTAGATCAGTTTCAGATGGCAAATGGCAGGAGTATACAGGACCCTGCATCTGGCTATAACCCTCAGCGTCCATATGTTGGCAGGGAGCCAAGGTTCTATCAATGGATCGTCTATGATGGCGCTCCATACAAAATGAACTGGATGGACAAGCAGGATACTATTTACACACGCATAGATAAAGTACGGCCCTCCAAAAATCAGATCGACTTTGGTACGGATGATGTCAGCAATACAGGGTATTACTTTAAGAAAAGGTTGAACCCACTTGTGAGACCCGGCGGAGGAACCATCAGTGGTGCAAATTTCATTTATTACCGTTATGCAGAAGTGCTGCTTGGATATGCCGAAGCTCAGAATGAAGCTGTAGGTCCGGATGCCTCCGTATATGAAGCAATGAACCAGTTACGTGCCCGCGCAGGACTTCCGGATTTACCACCATCACTTAGCCAGGACGGTATGCGCACTGCCATTTACCACGAGCGGCGTGTGGAGTTATGCTTTGAAAACAAACGATTTTATGATCTCATACGTTGGAAGACAGCAGAACAATTGCTGATCCATGACAGACATGGTATGAAGATTTCCAACAGTATTCCGGAGAATAACAGTGGTGTATGGCAATATGAAGTTGTGCCACTGAACCATCCGCATGTGTTCCTGCAAAAAATGTATCTGAACCCTATTCCACAGGATGTGATAGACCGCAATTCACGGGTCGTTCAGAATCCAGGGTATTGATATGCTGCTTAAATAAAAAAGGGGCGTGTAAAAAATGATTTTTGACACGCCCCCTAAACATGACGGATATTTCATCAGATCGCCTCACCATTTCGATTTCCTCTTTTGGCTATCTAAACTCCCCAGTCAGCGAACCGGGACTTAAACAATATAATTCGTGGCTATTTTTGAAGGGTTATCAGTCGGATATCCGGATATCGATTGATAATATATTTAGCACTTTAAACACGAAATGAGTATGAACGCAATATTAACACGAGCATTGGAACAGCCATATGTTGCTATTACAGAAATTAAACAAACCGTTGAAAATGCACTTTCCGAATCCTCGGTAAGCGCAATCATCAATGCCCCTATTGAAAAAGTAGATATCGCAGACTGGCTTTTAAATTTGCCGGATGCTGAATATCAACGCTGTTCAGTAAATCACATAGCTGCCGGAGTAACTTCTACCTTCGATGGTGAACCCATGTCTATCAATGTGGAAACTATAGGGAATGCACTTGTGGTGCAACATTATGTTGCCATCGTTCATCGACCTGATTATTGCCGAATGCTTTCCGTGTCGGATACGATTACTGCTGGTGGAAGATCAAAAGTACAGGTGCTTTGGGAACTCAGAGCTGAACGTTTAGACGATAATACAACGCGATACACTAATACCATTCACGCGACGGCAACACCGGAGTTCCTGAATTTCATTAAAGAACATGGAATTAGCCTGAAGGATGCGGCCAAAGCCAGACAAGAGGCATCCGATGCCCATAATCGTGAAGAGACGCCTAATTTCGCAAAGAGCATTGAAAATAAAGCGCTGTATGGACAGTATAATCTATCCTTCTAAATGTACTTTTGTTCCATATCCGGGTTGTCTGTATCCTGGCGAAGAATGCGGCTTTTAATGGGATGCCTGGAAGGACGTTTTTTGTGAGCAGAAGGTTTTTTTCCATCAGCTGATTACTGGCATCAATAAATATCCCGGCATCGATTTTTGGGTTTTATAATGACCGGTATTTATATGAAGTAACATGGTTTTCGTGTGTGATTAATCATTCACGAACTAAAGTAAGCGTATAATACTAATGAATACAGATGCCGGCTTCAAACTGAAGCCGGGCATCTGTATATATGAGCTGTCAGCTTTTTTAAATAGTTTGGGCGCTGGTCATTTGTCTGGCCTTTCTGGATCTCATGTAAACTACCAGGAAAGTAAACGCGACAATCAGGATAACTGGCAGCACTACAGTGATCTTCAATACTTCAGGGCCTGCAAGGTTTTTCGCCTCGTTCAGGATCGCAGCTTCAGGAGTGCCCTCCGTGGCAGCCGCGTAGGTGGCCAGGCTGGTGCCTGCCGGAAGATGCTTAACAATTAAACCATCATAAAATCCTCCCATAAACATAGTGTATATGGATACGGCGAACATTCCGGCCCCACCCAGAAGGTTAAGTCCGAGTGCGCCTGACTGTGGGATGTTTTCGGCAACAAAACCGATCATGGTTGGCCAGAAGTAACATACGCCAATACCGAAGATCACAGCGGCGAGGAACACCGAGTTACCTGTAAATGTACTTAGCATATAAAGGCCTGCGGCAGCGAAAATAGCGGAAAACAGGAGTACGCCCTGTGGTTCCAGCTTTTTAACGATTGGCTTAGCGAAGGCTCTGCCCACAACCATGATACCCGTCGTGAGGGTCAGGAGTAAAAGTGCATTGTCTGTGACATTTTTTAGCAGCAGGCCTATCCACTGACCGGTGAAAAGTTCGGTGATGGCAGTCATCAACATGCAAACGAACATGAAGATAAAAAGCGGCGTAAATACTGCTGCGTACATGTCACCGTTGGAATAACCAGATGAAACCCTTTCAGTAGGTGGAAAGTCGAGTTTTGAAAACAAATACCCATAGATCAGGGTAGGTATCAGCATGGTAGCCACCTGCAATTGCCAGCCCAGGTTGAGCTTAACAAATAAAGTAACCACCAGTGTACCGATCACAATACCGCCTGGAAACCAAAGGTGGAAGTAGTTTAACCTGGTTGTCTTTTCCTTCGGATAAAGCGTTGCAACCAGTGGATTACAGGCTGCCTCTACCGTGCCATTGGCAATGCCAATCAGTAATGTGGAGAAAAACAGCGTCCAGTAACCCTGCGCAAAAATAGTAAGCGCAATGCCGGCCAGGTGAAAAACAAAAGCGAGCACGAGCAGACGTTTCATACCGATGATGTCGACTATAAAACCACCGACGACCATGGCCAGCGGGAACCCCCAAAAGGCAGTAGCCGTAATAGTACCCAGCTGAGTCGCGTTTAACTGAAAATCGACCCCTAACTGGTTCATCATTCCTGCGCGGATACCAAAGGAGAGTGAGGTCACTAATAATGCCAGGCAACTTGCCCAGAATAACTTATTACTTTGAATGTTTTGCATATACGTGGTTTTTTGGGACAGTATTATAGGTCAGGAATCGAGTTCTTTAAGGTGTATGATTTGTCTCTGCATCATGGCCAATGTCGCCTCAATTCTCCCAATAGGGGGAGCTGAATGGGATTAAATTACAAAAAACAAATCATATAATATATATTAAATTAGTCCCAGTAGATACCTCCGATAATGCGGTCGGTGAGATACCGGGTTTTAATAAATCCGGCTCCCTTTCATCTTCATATCTACGCCATATACCATAAAGCCAATCCCGGTGACAGCCCGTAATCCGGCAACTGACCAATCTGAATATTTATTCATTTTTATTTGTTTGTAGCTCCAGGCGAATACTTAAAGGTCCTTTCTGATGCTGTTGGCTACAACTTTTAGCAGATCAGGACTTAATCTTTGTTTAAAATCAGGGTTGATATACTCAAAATGGATGATGCCGCTTTTGTCCAGTATAAATACTGAGGGCACCGGAAGCAGCAGCTCGGTATCCAAACCACCAGTTGTTTTGGGAAGCATGTTCCAGTACGCTTCCGGCGCTTTGTACGCAATTCCAAATTGTTTGGATAACGAGAGGTCAGCATCCGAAAGTAACTTATAATCCAGTTTTTCTTTTGTAGCAGATTGCATAAGTTCTTCAGGAGTGTCAGTACTTATTGCGATTATCTGATATCCCAGCTTTTCCAGTTCTGGTGCAGCCTGTTGGAGACCTGAAAGTTGTCTGGAGCAATAAGGGCACCAGCCACCCCTGTAGAATATCAGAACGGTCGGTTTTTCTGATACAGCTTTATTGAGATCGAATTTTTTGCCAGATACATCACTTAATATCGCATTGGGAATCTTTTCTCCGTTAAGCAAAGGACTGATATCTTCCGGCTTTTGCGGAATTGAGTTCGGCATCTGGTACTGTGCCGTCATGTCCCTCATGGCTGATGATTGCATCGATGTGGTCTGGGCATTAGACATTGTAACAACTGTAGAAGATAGCGCCACTGATAAAGCAATTGGTCTGAAGTATTGTTTTATAAAACCTTTCATTTTAAGACATTATTTAGTTCGGTAATCCTGATAGGTAAGTTGTTTGATGCCAAAGGTAAATTTACTTGTTACTTGCGGCGCTATCTGTATTTCCCGTTCTATTGTCTATATTTCCCGGGGTATGTCCGCATGTTATAAGTAGAACAATACCCGATGGCCAGTCGAACTTCGTATTGGGTTGCTTTCGATATAAATAGTTTATATCTTGCTTTCAAATTAACCCCTAAAACCCTATCATCATGTCCCATGTGGGAAATTGAAAGCCTGGTAGAAGAAGGAATTAACCTGGTTGATAAAATACACACAACAAACGAAAAGAAGATTCAATTGATTGGAAACCTGTATGCTATACAAGACCAACACGATTGTTCATTCACTAACTTCAAAGTAATGCCTGTTCTGCTCAAAACGGGCTACATGAAAACGATCGAATGCACAGAATCCTGACTATAAAGGGAATGAGGCCTGCTTTGAGAAACTGCTCAAAAAAAAGGACATCGAGTTTATAAACCGGGATATCACAAAGAAATGGAATCCATCTACTAATAATGTAGTTGCTTATTTTGATCCGCAGGACAAGAAGATCTATATAGATTTCGGTTCTCCGTTGAGGAAAAATGAGCCACCGCTTAAACTGATGTATTCCTATGATCTTGGAATATACCTCATCCGGGAAGCAGATAAACTGAAGGAAAAGGAGCGGGTATATGACTGGACGGCTTTCCTTATCGCTTATGGGGAGGACGATGACACTGAAAAATTGATTAAAAAGTATTTCAAGGAGATCAAAAAGATCTGGTCGAAGTATGACTATTCGGATTATGAGCCAATTCATGAATCTCTGACCGTATCAAGGGAGGTACTGGATGATGCTGATGACTGGAAGGATGTTTGAGGATGGGAGAGAGGATTTGCTTGATTGCTATATCGTCTAAATAGAGATGTTCGATGCCCAACTGATGGAGTCTCCATGCCTTCATTTTTTGTGTTGCCATAAAAATTGATTAATTGATAAGGCAAAATTCATGGTATCAGGATAACTTAATATGCGGATATCAATCCAAAAACTATTTTGCCCCTTTTTGCGATCATTTTAGTAGCATTGCAAATCTTATAGCAAGAAGCTATACCCATGGGAGATAAAATCTGATCACATTTGAGAGCATATATCCCCTAATTGTTTTCCAATGTCTATGAAAATTATGCGCGAGAAAGAACATATCCTGACAGCCTTATCCGGTTTTAAACGCAGGGATAAATTTTCCTACGGTGTATTTCAGGAAAGAGGCTTAAACCCTTCTGATGACGAACTGTGCGAATGGTTGCAGACGCAGTTGAACGTATGTACTGACCAGCTGATCGCCGCGGTTAAAGCAGGTCTCAATGAGAAGAAACTGGTTAAGATACTTAGAAGTAGCCTTGATAATCTCGATTCTTCCTATTTTGATACTGAAGAACGTGAGCTGATCTGTGACTATTATTATGAATTATCCCGGATCGTTGATGCTGATATAAAACATGATCTGAACAGTTGGCTGCATGGGATGATATTGGGGGCCATGCTTAGAATAAGCAACCTGCTGAAACGACAGGAGAGGATCATAGAAACCCTGGAGCAGCCCTGTACGAACTGTGATTTGCCGCTGCGCACGTCTATCCTGGGGAAAGAAGCGAGTATTCCGGATTTCAGCTGGTCTATTATCCGATGTAATAACTGCAATGAGTATAATCTGTTGTCAGTAGGACCTGGTGTTAAGCAATTCAGATTTGAGAATCATGCGTCCATCGAGCAACTGTCAAAGGCCGATTATAGTGAAGATGAGGCGAGAGTAAGGTTGGAGCAGATAAAATACTTCAGAAGGAAATAGTGATCTATGGCACAGAAAACAGACCAGTTCCTTAAAGAGAGGTATATATGGAAGACCCAGGTGAGGCGGGGATCATCGGCATTCAATTTCTTGTTTGACGACCTGTCACCGGGGCAACAGGCAGATTTGTCGTCACACATCGATGAGTCATCAACAGGAATACCTGTGCTGCTTTTTACAAAGCCTGGTGACGGGTGGACTTTGTTGTGTACCCGGCAGGTATTGGGTTTTGATGGTCAGACTTATTGTGCTGCCTCGCTTGATGATATTGAAGCATTACATCCCGCAGAGATGATCGGATTAAATGGCACACAGCGCATACATAAGGCAAGGGAAGTTGGTAAGAGTGAGTTTGATCAGTTAGCACTGAAGATGAAAAATGGAGCACATATTGTATTACATGCGAACAAAGGAGCAGACTTTTATGAGATGTGGAGTGTTTTATTGATGGCGGCGAGATTGCATAATTGGTCCGGAGATGACTTATAGGTAAGGGTTTGGCCGGGTTGGGTTATTCATGTGATGAAATGTTTAAAGAAGTTTTTTTAGAAAAGTGTTGGTTATAAAATATATTAACCTATCTTTGCACTCCCAATTACAAAAGAGGGAACGATTCCGTAGCTCAGTTGGTAGAGCAATACACTTTTAATGTATGGGTCCTGGGTTCGAGTCCCAGCGGGATCACAGAAAACAAAAACGCTTCAAGTTCAAGGACTTGGAGCGTTTTTATTTTTACAAGTTTTTATAATATCCTCATTATCAAATATCAATTGAGTTCGAGTCCCAATGGGGAGCTTGACGGATCAAGTTGAATTGCTGGGGGATTGAAAGTCTCAAGCATAAATTTTAGACAGTCTAAATAGGAAGAATTCTATATCTCTCACACCCCGCAAAACATTTCTAAAGGCTTTAATTTTGGCACTAAATGATTCTGCAGCGGCATTTGTACTTCTGTTATCGAAGAAATTTAGATTACCGGGTATCCTGTAAAAATAGTTCTGCTCGTTGTTGTTGATCACGTGTCCATAAACGAGGATGCTTAAACAACTTCAATGTTCAATGCTTATCGCATTTGCTATTACTGTGTCTTAGCTTGCAAATTCTTCAACATGTATTCTTCTTTCCGTAATAAATATACGTGCGAATAAACCCCCTTAATGATCTTTGCTGTAATAAAAGTATATAACTATGAAATATTATTTGTTAGGAAAAAGCGGACTACGGGTTTCAGAATTGGCGTTGGGCACAATGACTTTTGGTACCGATTGGGGATGGGGAGCCCCGCTGGAAGAATCAAAACGAATGCTAGACCTTTATATGGACCATGGCGGTAATTTTGTTGACACGGCAAGCGGGTATACCAATGGCAGCTCAGAGAAAATATTAGGTGAAATTATAGGAGAACGCAGAGAAAAATTGGTATTGGCTACAAAATACACCCAAAATATTTATCCGGGAGACCCTAACGGTGGTGGAAACCACCGTAAAAGCATGATGAGAGCAGTAGAGAATAGTTTAACCCGTATGAAAACTGAATATATTGATCTGCTTTACTTACATGCCTGGGATGACACCACACTACCCGATGAGATACTGCGCGGCATGGATGATCTAGTTCGTGCAGGAAAAGTGCTTTATGCGGGCATATCAGATACTACAGCCTGGCAGGTATCCAGAATGCAAACTATTGCGGACTTAAGGGGCTGGTCTCCGTTAGTAGCACTTCAAATAGAGTATAGCCTGGCAGAACGGACAACTGAGAGGGAATTGATTCCTATGGCTAAGGAAATGGGATTAGGAGTGGTTGTTTGGTCTCCGCTTGCCAAGGGTTTACTAACTGGAAAATATACGACCGATGAGCTAAAGCAAGAAGCCGCAAAGGACTTCAGCCGAAAATCAATGATCATAAATTCGGGTGTTCTTACCCAACAGGTGTTGGATACAGTTGCGGTTTTACAAGATATCGCCAATGACATCAAAAAACCAGCTGCAGAAATAGCATTAGCCTGGCTTAGATCAAAACAGTCAGTTACCTCCATACTAATTGGAGCCAGTAAGTTGGAACAGTTACAATCTAATCTCAATTCGTTAGATTTGACAATTGATGATGAACACCTGAATCAGCTTGACAGTGTCAGCTGCGTTGAAATGGGTTTTCCGCATAGGCTTTTTACTAATGCATTAGCCAAAACGATGGTTTTCGGTGGCGTAACCATCGAGAAACGGTAATTTTACCAGTAACCCTGGAAATGGGTATATACTATTTGAAAACAAGGTGCTTACATAACCATTTAATAGAATGGAAAATGACCAACTTTCAAAATATAATTAGTATCACGCAAGGTCACGAGCTATTACAGCTTGGGCGGCCGGGTCATCCGCTTATTTCCGTCATCAACAATAATGAAGTATGTTTCCCGGCTAAGTTTGTTGACGCTAAATTTGTATTTGACTTTTATATGATTACGTTTAAGTCGGGCGTTAAAGGTTCGTTGAAGTATGGCCGTAATGCCTATGACTTTGAGGAAGGGACGATGATTTTTACATCTCCCGGACAGGTTATTACATCCGGTATCATCCATCAACACAAGTCCCAACAAAATGGGTGGACGCTGGTTTTCCACCCGGACCTCATAAGGAGGTCGAGGCTAAGTAAACGCATAAACGAGTATGCTTTCTTTTCTTATGGTGTAAACGAAGGTTTGCACATCTCTGAAACCGAAAGAAACACATTAACAGAAATCATCTCCAAGATAAAATTGGAGTATTGCCAAAACATCGACCAGCATACTCAAAATTTAATGATTTCAAATATTGAACTACTATTAGACTATTCTCTCAGATACTATGACAGGCAATTTTATACGAGAACAAATCTAAATAAGGATATTGTGGTTAGATTTGAAGAGCTTCTTAATGACTACTTCAGTTCATCAAAAGTTAACGAGAAAGGTATACCAACAGTGAATTTTTGCGCTGAGGCATTGAATATCTCGCCTCACTATTTGTGTGATTTGTTAAAGAAGGAGACAGGTAAAAATACCCAAACACATATTTACTATCACCTAATTGAAAACGCAAAGAACAGGTTACTCAATTCCGACTTACCTGTTAGTCAGGTAGCTTATGATTTGGGGTTTGAGTACCCGCAACATTTTAGTAAATTATTTAAGCTCAAATCTGGTTTTAGCCCTTCTGAATTTAGAAATGGAAATTAAACGAAAATAATATTTAATTTCAAATTACCCATAGGGAACTATTGCAACTATTTGTTTATCATTATATTAATTGCATGTAGTGTCTTTAAACCCTCATAAAACCGGTTCGAGAATTGTCTTACCGGGGTCACAAAACCCGACTTCTTGAGGATACTCTCAAAAGGTCGGGTTTCTTCTTTGTACGAAGTGCCCGTCAGGTCTGCAACGAGCGCGAATAAAGGATTAATTTTGTGTTTCGAGCTTGGTCATTTTCCTTGTTATAATAGATACCTTCCGCAAATATCGTTTTCTGCAATCTTTGTTTTTCCTGATAATTGCTAAGATTCGACATCAGAGCGGGTTTCGTGATATGCTCAGTAGCAAATTCAATGTATTTTTCCAGGTTCGAGGCATTTAAAGGGGAAGGTTCCAGTTGAAACAACGTGAAAATTACTTCACACTTGAGTATTCCGCATCGGTTACTTGTTGTAGCCATACTGTATTACCTTTTTGAGAGGAATATGTAGCCATATAAGTGACCCCGGTATTCGCTGAGGCACCATGCCAATGTTCTATCCCGGGCTGACATTTTATTACCTCCCCTTTGCGCACTGTCTGTTTCGGTTTGCCTCTTTCCTGGTAATAACCAATTCCTTCGGTAATAATGAGAATCTGCCCTGCAGGATGTGAATGCCAAGCTAGCCTTTTTCCGGGCTCAAAAGACGCAACAGCTATATTAAAATTGAAGATGCTGTCAGCTTTAATCAATTCGATAAGTGTATTGTTTCCTGTATTCCGTACAGGTATGGCTACCCCGTTGTGTGAATAGGAGGAAGCGTCCTGTGCAGATGCATAATTGTGCCCAATAATAAAGAACAACAGCAGACAACTTAATTTTTTCATACTTATTTTTTAGGTATTGTTATCAATGAAATTGTATTTTTTATTTTAATACTGAATGATAGACGCTGTCAGTTACAGCTTCCTGCCAGGAAACGCTGCCTTTATTCAGGTTTGGTCCGATCGCAATATGTGCCATTGTGTCTTCAGGAGTTGCTCCATGCCAATGTAAAACGTTCGGGGCGCATTTTATTATATCACCAGCTTTGATGATGTGTTTCGGCTTATCTTTTTCCTGGTAAAATCCTATTCCGCTCGTCACCATCAGAATTTGTCCTCCGGGATGGGAATGCCAGTTCGTTCTGGCTCCCCGTTGGAAAGACACATTTCCTACATTCATATTGTATATGGAATCTGCATCAACTAACATATTCAAATGGACTTCACCTGTGAAATACTTGCTTACGATCCTGCCTCCCTGGTCGAATGGTAATGTCTTATTATCAGGATTGATATCTGTTGTGCTGGTTCTTTTTCCGCGGCAAGCAGCAAAAGCAAAACAGCATGCAATTACACAGTAAACATATCCTCTTCTTGTTATCATATTTCTATAGTAAATGCTCATTAAAAAAATCGCTCAACTTTTTAACAGCTTGTGGTACATATTCGGGCCTATCATACATGTCAATATGAGATGCGCCGGTGACCTCAAATAGTTCCTTTGGCCCGGTAGCCCTTTGATATGCATTGTCACTGAAGTAACGTGAATCCGCATCTTTACCTACTATTAGCAACAGAGGGCGTGGAGCGATCATCTCTACATGATCCAATGCTGTAAAGTTCATCAGCTTATCTAAGCTTGTGAAGACATACTTATTTTGTGAGTTGGGATGATAGCCGCGTGGAGTCCGGTAATAATCATATCCCTCTCTGTACATGCCGGTTGCGCCAGCGGGTATCTCGGCAGGGGAATTAAAAACATAATTCACATACTTTACCGGCTCACCATTGGCCTCCCGTATGCGCTGTTTCGCTACAGAATCCAGTCGCTGTTGTATCTGGGGCTTTAGCACTCCTGCAAGACCTTCCCGGCGAAGCTGTCCCAGGTCAACCATGCTTACTGTGGCTATTGCTTTCAACCTGTGCTCTGTTTCAGCAGCTTTAATCGCAAAACCGCCACCTGCACAGATCCCCAGAACACCAATGCGGTTCGGATCAATAGCAGCGTGAACGCTTAGGAAATCAGTTGCTGCCCTGAAGTCTTCCACACGGATGGCCGGATCTTCCAGGAACCTTGGTTCACCGCCGCTTTCACCCTGATAGGAAGCATCAAATGCCAAAGTAATAAAGCCTTGTTCTGCCAGTTTTTGTGCATAAATTCCTGCTGTTTGTTCCTTCACGCCACCAGCAGGGTGCCCAATCAATATTGCGGGATATTTTCTGCCTTTCTGGAAATTCTTTGGATAAAAGAGATTGCCAACAACAGTGATTGTTCGGTTTGGAAAAACTACCTTCTCTACAATTACGCCGTTATTTCCTGCAACGGCCCTGCTGGTTTCATTTTTGAAAATGGTGTCCAGATATAGTGACATAGTTCTTCCTTGTTGCCAGCCTATTTTCGTGGCTATTAAAAAGGCAATTCGTCTTAACTGTGGCTCCGTAAGACCAATATTCCTACCCACATTCAGGTGTGATCTTAATTGACCTGTCACCCCACTTATACTAGCCAGTGCTGATATTGTTGCGATCTCCCGCGCTTTATAGTCGAGAACATCCCGTCCAAAAATATCGGCGAACAAGTGTTCCTTTAAAAATGTGTCTATAACAGGCACAAATTTCTGTGGCGCACCTATAGCCGTGCTACCGGTCAATTTGGTTTGCACATCCTTCCCATATTCATACCTGGATGATTTGAATGTAAGCGCTGATGAAACCTGGCCTTCCACGTCATGTATACCTTTAGCTCTGCGTTCCTTTACCACATTCTCTAATGTGTTTATTGCATTCAGACTACGGGGAAATCCAGCATAAGCATACAGTTGAACAAATACCTCCTTAATCTCACTTATGCTTATTCCTTTATCGAGCCCCTGAATCAATGCTTCTTTAAGAACGTTCAGATCACCGGTAGCCATGTGTGCCGCAATAGGCACGATACTTTCGTCTTTCGCATGGAATATATTTTCGTCGTTGTGCTGTCCGTATGCTGTCGTACTACTCCAAACAGCAGAAAACAGCAACATCATTATTTTTATCCTTTGAAATTTCATCATCATTTCAGTTTATCAGATTGATTTTTCGCAGCCATTTAACCACTTCGGTTTCAGCTTCAACAACTTTACTGCCTGTAATCACGAGCAACTTGCCATCTCGTTCCGATCCCCCCGTCATCGTGAACCCCTCCGGCACATCACTATCAGGACACAGTTCTCTTACTTTGTCAAAGCTACTCCCAATGCCGTAGCCGCCATTTGTATTAAATGGAATGACCATCTTATTACTCAGATCATAACTGTGAAGAAAACTTTTCATTGGTGGAGGTAGTTGCATGCCCCAGGTTGGGAACCCCACAAACACAGCATCATAGCCCTCAATGCTATCAATTTTTGTTTTTAGCTGTGGCAGAAAACCGGATTCGTTTTCCACCGCAACCTGCTGCACGGTTGCCTGGTAGTTCTGCGGATATGGCTTTTCCAGTTCAAGTGCAACCAAATCACCACCAACATGTTTATGTATAATTTCGGCGATAGCTTTTGTATTGCCCGTACGTGAGAGGTAAACAATCAGTACTTTCTTCACAGCTGAAGTTGTTTGCTGTTCTCCCTGGCGATGCTGCGCTTTCGAACAACCTGACAGCACGCAGCTGAATAGGGTAATGAGCCCACAATAAATCATGATCTTTTTCATCTGCATTGCTTTATGACACAAAGTTCCGGAGATAAGAGACCGCAATTGTAGATGGATTACGGAAATGACTACCAGAATTACTTATCCAGCTGTTTTTGTTTCAGCCATTTAGACAGGACATCAGCTACCTCCATATTATTCAGATCGGCAAATGGAAAATGTGTATTGCCTTTTATGCCTATTTCTGGCAAATGAACAACTGTTACATCGCCGCCATGTCTGTTTACGGTCGCCGCCCACAGGGTTGCCATTGCCAAGCCGGAGCGCCAATGATCTGATGATTAATGGCTTCTACTTTGCTATTTGTTGTGCAGCAACTGGCCTGGGTATTGATAGCATCAATGCTGTAATTACCAAACAGCGAAAGGTTTTTATAATTAGCATATCATATTTTTAAAGCACACATTGTCTCCACATGAATCATCATCCGGTTCGATCCATTTGATTAATTTGTTAATGTTGTCCACCACCCGGTACATTCACCTTAGTAAAAGAAAGTGATCCCATCGTCCACTTTCCATCTTCTTTGATATACACTTCGGTTACGATGAATGGGTTTGTTACTTCATTTCCTCCTACTACGGCCAATAATGTGATGTTATTTAACAAAATAGCAGTATTCCCGATTATACTGACTGAAACCGAATGGATGTCAGCTTTTTTGTAATGAATCCCACCACTCTTGATGATTTTGATTTCCTGCTCCTTTCCCCAGCTTCCTCCCATATGAACAAAGACAGATTTTTCCTGAAAAAGGGCAGACAGCGAGTCAACATTCTTATCAGACATCCATTGCCACTTCATTTTTGACAGATCAACGATGTTTTGTTCAGCGGCTGTAAAATCTTTAGAGGAAGACGTCTGTGCATGTGCCAACTGGCCAATAAAAATTAAAATTCCTAAAATTGATAACTTCATATGTGTGTATTTCATGTATTCAATCTTGTAGTCAGGCAGACTTAATTATATACCACTTTTATAAACATTTTTTTCGCTAGTCTTTTTCTGTTGCTCAACCACCTACCTGTTTTTGTAAATGTTCAGGATAACGAGCACCTAATACCTCAATTTCTGAAACTGCTGAATGTATTTTATTAACGTCTTTGTCAGAAAGATCAATGTCAGCGGCCCCAATGTTTTCTTCCAGGCGCTGCAACTTTGTGGTACCAGGGATCGGCACAATCCAGGGCTTCCGGGCAAGTAACCAAGCCAGTGCAATTTGTGCGGAGGTGGCACCTTTATCCTTAGCTATACTGCCCAACAATTCAACTAAAGCCTGGTTAGATTTTCTGTTTACTTCCGAAAAACGGGGCACCTTATTTCTGAAATCCGTTTTATCGAAGGCCGTCGTCTCATTGATCTTACCGGTCAGAAAACCCTTACCCAGCGGGCTGAATGGTACAAAGCCAATGCCCAGTTCCTCCAATACAGATAATATCTCTTTTTCCGGTTCGCGCCACCATAAAGAATACTCACTTTGGAGTGCTGTTATTGGTTGCACTGCATGAGCTTTGCGAATAGAGGCGACACCAGCTTCCGATAAACCAAAGTGTTTTACTTTACCCTCAGCAATGAGATCTTTTACTGTGCCAGCTACATCTTCCATAGGAACGGAGGGATCAACCCGGTGCTGATAAAACAGGTCGATGCGGTCAGTGCGTAGGCGCTTTAGCGCTTCTTCTGCAACCCGTCTGATACGGTCTGGATGACTGTCTAAGCCAGCAGTAGAATCACCATTTTTAAAACCAAACTTTGTTGCAATAACGACCTCATTACGGATCGGTTCGAGTGCTTCACCCAGCAGCGCTTCGTTAGTAAAAGGGCCATATGCTTCGGCGGTATCAAAGAAAGTTACACCACGTTCAAAAGCAGTACGAATCAGTCTGATTGCATCTGCTTTATCAGCAGCAGGGCCATAACCGAAGCTTAGGCCCATACATCCCAGCCCTAGTGCAGAGACTTCTAATCCACTATTACCTAATATTCTCTTTCTCATTTGTTACTGTTTACGGTGTCAATTATTAAGTTTTCTTTCGCCCAGCCATTTTACCATTGCTGGATCACGGTGATCGAAAAAGGCACTGGATTTTGTATCCAACGTTTTAATTGATTCCATGTCCTCAGTGCTCAACTGAAAACCCAAAATGTCGAAGTTCTCAGCCATGCGCTCCCTGCGTACAGATTTTGGTATAGCTACTACGCCACGTTGTATCAGCCAGCGCAATATTACCTGAGCAATACTTTTACCATACTTCGCAGCAATTTTACCCAGCAGCTGATTAGAGAAAATTTCATTCTTACCTTCAGCAAAGGGCCCCCAGGATTCGGTCTGCACGTTATTGGAAGTCAGAAAATCCTGTGTATCTGATTGCTGGTGAAATGGATGTGTTTCTATCTGATTAACAGCGGGAACAATTTCGTTATGAATAATCAGATCAATCAGGCGGTCAGGATGAAAGTTACTTACTCCGATGGCTCTGACTTTACCCTCTTTGTACAGTTCTTCCATTGCTCTCCATTCGCCATACACATCGCCGAACGGCTGATGTATCAGATAAAGGTCGAGATAATCCAGTTGCAATTTTTTCAAAGAATGCTCGAAAGCATCTTTTGCACCTTTATACCCGTCTGACTGTATCCAGAGTTTCGTAGTGATGAACAGTTCCTCTCTTGCTACACCGCTTCGTTTGATTGCGCGTCCAACTGCTTCTTCGTTCATATACGACTGGGCAGTATCAATGAGGCGATAGCCCGTTTCAATCGCATCCACTACACTTCTTTCACATTCTTCCAGGTCGGTAACCTGGAACACGCCAAATCCTAAGATTGGCATCTCTATACCATTGTTCAATTTTACAGTCTTCATTGTTCTATTGTTCTGTTATTTAATGCAAATTTTTAGTGGTAACCGCTTTTTCTATCAGGTCTATTCTCGCCTTCTTCGGGTCCGGGCTACCAACCGCTGAGCCATCAGACCTAAATTCAAGAAGTTCATTTTTTGAAGCATCATATAGTGGCCATTCAGGTAAGCCTGTTCCGTTCGGATTGCCGGTTTTAGCGAAATTTGACCAGTAGGTATTCATCAACTTAGCAACCTCCAGGTCCTTTGCTGCAATAGTAGCGCTATTCCTGCTATCAGGGTTACCGAACACATACGCTATTTCGGATGCATGTGCCGCGCCATATGGCATCCATTGCTGCATTGATGAAGACACATAGGAGAAAAGATAGACGTATGCCGGAGAACCTTTAGCAGCAAATGCTCGCGCTGTAAATCGTGCAGGTTCTGCCCACACTTTATCAGTGTTAACCATCGAAAGCATTTTGGCAAATTCCGTATTGTTATCAGGATCATACACTGCTTTTGCTTCTGCTTTCATACTCCCAAACAAGGACAATAATTCTTCTTTCGAACCAGCATTCACGAATCCGGCGGGAACTTCTGCGCTATTCGACCCTATCATAATTGGAATGCGTGGTTGTTGACGGGCTTCATAAGTTGTCTGAGCCGTTTCCACAACTAATTTGCCATCGAGTATCGGACCTGAATAGGTTAAAGCTCCGCCTGCTCCATCGGTTTCCTGGCCTCCGTCTATAATTTCATCCACACTTAAAGCGCGTAATTTTTCAAGTGCCTGAGCATCCGTATCATTTATTCCGTGCTTCTTCGCATAATTGACGCCTATGACCTCTGCTGATACAGGGTAATAGCTATTCGCATTATTCTTATTGATTGGTCGTCCGGTGAGCACACCATCCCGGCCGCCGCCAGACTCAATAATGGCCTTTTGAAACAATCCTTTCGCACGGGGAATTGTAAGCAGTGAATGGACAGACACGCCGCCAGCAGACTCACCGAAAATAGTCACATTGCTATGGTCGCCACCGAAAGCGGCTATATTATTCTTTATCCATTTAAGTGCTGCAATCTGATCCATATAAGCATAGTTCCCTTTCAGCTCATTCGGTTTCTCATTGCTTAATGCGGGAAAAGCGAAAAATCCGAGCCGTCCCAGACGGTAATTAATCGCAACAAGAATTACACCCTGTTTTACAAATGAAGCAGCTGAGGCGTCTGGTAAGGCTCCGCTACCCCCAACAAATCCGCCACCATGTATCCATACCATCACGGGTAATTTTGCACCTTTTGATATGCCTGAAGGTCTCCATATGTTCAGGAACAGACAGTCTTCCGATGAGCTTTTTGAAATGGAGGTGCTGGTGCGTGGCCAACCCATCTGCGCACAGTCTGCACAGAACTTCGTTGCATCACGCTCGCCTTTCCATGTTGGAAATGGCTGAGGTGGATGCCAGCGGTTAGCACCTATGGGTGGAGCAGCATAAGGAATACCTTTAAAACTTGATATGTCTCCTTCAGTTGTGCCACGCAGCATGCCGGAAGCTGTACGAACAAGCGGTCCCGCAATCTGCCGGTTATGCTGTTCATTTGCCGTTTGCCTGGCATGCGCGGCGTGTGTGATAAATAACGTGATAATTACTAGAATCCTTCTCATAATATATTAACTTTCAGACTGATTAACATTAACAGGGGGTATATCGGTACAATTCACGGATACAAATATCTACCTGAAAGTGGGGGAAACTGTGCACAAATTCCCGGTTTTACTACCAATATTACTGATCTGGCGTCTCGCAGACAGACGGCCCATCTTTAATCAGTAATTTTGTATCATCAAACGCAGAATTATGGAAAAGGAATACCACTTTCAATCAATCAGCGAATACAACGCCTTCAATAACCATGAGACTAACCATCCGTTGGTTAGCGTCCTGGACTTTTCCAAAGCGAAGGAAAGAACAGGTTCAAAAATGTTATTTGACGTATACTGCATCTTTTTGAAAGATGTAAAATGTGGTGACTTGAAATATGGTCGTCAGTACTATGACTATCAGGAAGGTACGCTCGTTTTTGTATCACCGGGGCAGGTGATCGATGTACAAAATAAAATAGATTATTATCAGCCAATGGGGCATGGCCTGGTATTCCATCCTGATATGCTCCTGGGTACCTCTTTAGGTAAAAGCATTGCAGAATATAATTTCTTCAGCTACAATACGAGTGAGGCACTGCACCTTTCTGTCAAAGAAAGGCAATTGGTACTGGATCTTTTTGCAAAGATTGATGTTGAGCTCCAGCAGCCGGTTGATAAACACAGCAAACGAGTTATTGCATCCAGCATTGAACTGTTACTGAACTATTGCGATCGTTTTTATGACCGGCAATTCATCACCAGGGAAACAGTCAACAAAGGTGTGATTGAGAAATTTGAAGAATTGTTAAATAATTACTTCGCATCTGAACAACCATACACTATTGGATTTCCGTCTGTCGCATATTGTGCTGATCAGCTACATTTCTCTGCTAAGTATTTTGGAGATATGATTAAGAAGGAAACGGGGAAAACCGCACAGGAATATATCCAGAATAAAATTATTGAAGTTGCTAAGAATAAAATATACGGCAGCACAAAAACCGTAACTGAAATTGCATATGAATTAGGATTCAAATATCCCCAGCATTTCAATCGTTTTTTTAAACAACGTGTGGGGCTAACACCAAATGAGTTTAGAACATTGAATTAACTAAGGAGCGGGCGCATAAGCTCCGTTACGGATCCAGGTAAGCCAGGCTTTCTTAAATTCCGCATGGCTAATAGGTGGTAAAGTTCTTCCCTCTCCGGGATTCCACCCTGCAAGTACAAGATCATCATCAGCGTGCGCTATCAGCTGCGCCATATTCTTGCGTCCATTACGTTTGGGATCAACCAGCTGTCTCGCAAGTTCATGGGCAGTCTTTCCCTGAAACACCATTTTCATATCAGCCGGAGGCAAATGCCAGTTAGCGTTGCCGGGAGGCGTACGCACACCAGGTGTATTTTCCGGCTGGTGACAATTCGTGCATTTCATAGCATACAATCCTTTCCCATCCTTTCCCCTACGTGGCAACATTGTGTGCAAATGACTATCATCACCCTGTAGAGGCACATCTCCTGACGGATGACAATTCATGCATCGTGGACTCATCAGCACTTTATACACTTGTGTAAATGCAGTGACAGAAGCTACACTATCATGTGTCTGATCATCTTCGGTATATGGAACTTCTCTGTCAAAAGCAGACATCATTATCACCATAAAAATTAATAATGTCGTTATTAAAAATATGGCTTTCGTAGGCCGGTAATATCTTTTAGCCATGTTTATCTCTTTTTGGACTTTTGTTGAATATCAGCAGCCAGGTGAATGGCCTCTCTAATACGTAAATAAGTACCACAACGGCAAATATTACCTGCCATCGCAATATCAATATCTGAATCCGTTGGCTGTTTATTTTCTCTAAGCAATACTGCTGCTGCCATGATTTGTCCCGCCTGACAATATCCGCATTGTGCAACGTCCAATTCCAACCATGCTTTTTGTAATGGATGATCGTTTTTTTCGGATAAACCTTCAATCGTTACCACTTTTTTTCCAACAGCCCTGCTCACTTTCGTTACACAAGACCGTACGGCTTCTCCATTTAAATGAACAACACATGCGCCACATTGTGCCACACCACATCCGTATTTTGTGCCAACAAGACCTACAATATCTCTGAGTACCCAAAGCAAAGGAGTATCAGCATCTGCCTCCAGGCTGTAAGTTTTATTATTTATATTTAATGAGATCATAGTTGCATAAAATAATGAAGGTTAAATAATTAAGCTTTTGAAAGCTCATCCAGTTTCGTAATAAAGGGCTGATCATAGAATCGCTTACCCGTGCTTTTATATAATGCGTTGGCCACCGCTCCGAATACCGGAGGGAAGGGCGGTTCACCCAATCCGGTAGGGTCAATATCATTTTGAACAAAATGCACTTCAATCTTCTTAGGCGCCTCATGAAACCTAATTATTCTATATTGACTAAAATTCTTCTGTACTGCAGCTCCTTCCTTATGCGTTAACTCTCCGTAGAGCGCATTCCCTATTCCATCGATAACCGCCCCCTGGACCATATTAGTGGCTGCATCGGGATTCACAACGATACCACAATCAACTGCACTAAATACCCTTTCCACATAAGGTTGCCCGTCTCTTTCCACCATATCGGCAACATGTGCCACGTAGGAATTATGACAAAAATAGGCGGCTACGCCACGCTTATACTTTTTATCAGTCGGACTATTCCAGCCAGATTTTTCTTTGACAAGTTTCAATACGCCTGCATACCTGTCAGCATCGTATTCATTGTTTTTGCCAACAGGATTTTCCTTCGCCCGTTTTAAAAGTTCAAGCCTTAATTCGATCGGATCTTTTCCCATTGCTTCTGCCAGTTCATCCAGGAAGGACTGCTCAGCCGCAGCATTAAAGTTTGAACGGGGGGCTCTGAATGCTCCAATCGTTATATTGGAAGGAATCTGCCATCCTTCAGCGAGGTAATTATCAATTGCACCGGCAGGAAATCTGTTGGGATGAATCGCATTCTCTGGAATACCGCCGCCTCTTATATGCAATGCCAAAAGATTCTTATTTGCATCTAATGCTGCACGGTAAGTAGCTGTATACATAGGACGGTAGATGCCATATGTCATATCGTCTTCACGGCTGTAAATAAGCTTAATTGGTGCTTTGGCTTGCCTGGAAATCAGCGCAGCTTCTACCAAATAGTGTCCATATGCACGGCGTCCAAAGCCACCGCCCATGCGGGTCATTTGGATCTCTATTTTTTCAGCAGGCAGGTCCAGAATTTTTGATAATGTAGGCTCTGTCCATCCAGGAGCTTGTAACGGACCTACTAACAAGGCCTTTTCCTCTGTTACATGGGCGAAGAAATTCATTGGCTCGAGGCAGTTATGCGCTAAAAACGGCGCATTGTACGTACGTTCTATAATCTGGGCTGCGTGTTTAAAGGCCGTTTCCGGATCACCGTCTTTTCTCAATTGTTGTGCTGGTTTGTCCGCATATTGTTTCATCTCTGAAAGCTGCGCGCTTGTACTCTCCAGCCGTCCCGGTACATTAACCGCTCTTTTCCCATTTCTGCTCCCCATAGTATCAACGGTATCCCCTTTAGGCTCCCAGGTCACTGACAATTTTTTACGGGCCTGCATGACCTCCCATGTTGTATTACCTAACACTACCAGTAAGTCATTGAATGTTCTTGTATCGAAACCACCCTGTTCGAAACCCTCCGGGTATAATTCAAGGCGGAAAACATTTTTGATACCAGGCATTTTCAATGCTTGAGAGGCATCAAAAGATTTCAATTTCATACCAAAAGCCGGTGGATGTTCAATCATAGCGATCAGCATTCCTTCATGTTTGTAATCCAGCCCGAAGAGTGGCTGACCGCTTACAATTTTCGCCCCTTCTACGTTTTTCTTTGAATTCCGTACTATTTTAAATTCCTTCGGATCTTTCAGTTTTATCTCTTTTGGTACGGGAATACCTGACGCTGTTGACGCGAACTGACCATAAGTACCCGATTTGCTACTTTTTTTGTGATAGAGCATTCCTGCTTCAGTGGTTACTTCCTCCACTGGTACAGACCAGGTTTGTGCCGCCGCCTGCATTAACATACGCCGGGCTGTTGCCCCCGCCTCACGAAGCGGTTTCCAGTACATCCTGACGGAATTGCTTCCGCCGGTAAATTGCGGCCCTAGTTTAACACTGTCATGCGGCCCCATCTCTACCACTATTTTTTCCCAGTCTACATCCAGTTCTTCCGCTACGATCATTGGGAATGAGGTCATCACATTCTGTCCAAATTCCGGGTTTGGATTGATGATCTTAATAAGGTTATCCGAGGTAATTTTGATATATCCGTTTAACTCATTCCATTGGGGAGGAAGGTCTGATTCATTCAATTTATCATCATACTTAAATGCTGACAACCAGGTAAAACTTATCATCAGCCCGCCACCAGCGAGTGTGGATGATTTTAAAAACGATCGCCTGTTCATCGGAGTTTTCTGATGGGTCATTTTTCGTATTTTTAACTGAATAGTTAAGCAGTTATATAAAGCTATCTAAGAATAAATATATTTTCTTTGCAACTTTCCCATTTTCATCAATTACGGTATCTCTGATAACATAATTCTGCTCCTACATCCCGGAATGTTGATTTCTCAAATATCTGTAGCCTAATAGTCAAATTAGTATACAGATTACCGTTTTTTCTACCATTATTACCGATTAGTGAAGAAAGAAGTAATGCCGTTATTCTGTTTTTTGTCCAGTTACAGATTAAAAGACCTCGAAAGGATAGGATGTAGGATTTACTGCAAGGACTTAGTAAAGCTAACAATGACGATTTAATGGTTGAGCTAAAATCCGGGGCTTAACCAAATTTCACTTTTGCAAACCCCAAGATAGCACTCTGACTTTTGTAGTATTATTTTTACCGGAAAACTCTAGAAATTACTGGGCAATGGTAATAAATCAACGATTTGGTCAGCGTTTCCGATACCTGGGATCACAAAACCCGACTTCTTGAGGATACTCTCAAAAGGTCGGGTTTCTTCTTTGTATGAAGTGCCCGTCAGGTCTGCAACGAGCGCGAATAAAAGATTAAATTTTGTGGTTCGAGGTAGATATCTTTCCTTGTTATAATAGGTCCCCTTCCCCGTAAGACCCCAAATGGCTGCTTGGTTCGAAGCAGTCGGGAAGACCGCTTTGATTTAAAAAAATCTCCTACATTGATTGGCTAACCGTGAAAGTGTTATATTGTACTTATGAAATATACCCGAATGCTCCCTTTAAAAAGTTTTGAAGCATATTTTGCATAAGCAACCCGAATCAAGGGGCCTTTGGCAGAACATTCGTCCATAGATTGCAAAATTGCTGACAATCGCCCCCTCGTAATTTTGTATGCTAAGTTGATTTGTATTGATTTTTTAAGTGTTTGTTTGGTGGCCAATTTGTACAAATATCCAATAATCTAATCAAGACAATATGAAGTACTCTTTTTTTCTCATTCTTTTCTTTTCCATTAGTATTAAAGCTCAAAAGGTAGACGTCTTGCTCATCGGTGTTTCACATAATTACGCTAACTATCCACAGCAGGATTTTTCAGATATCTACACCAAAATCAAAAAATTCAAACCAACAGCTTTTTTCGGCGAATTTTTAAGCAAGAAGGATGAGCAAAATATTATGGACTATTGGTGCAAAAAGGAGAATTTAATGCGCTTGGAAATACTTAGAAAAAATAGAAATATAGCGGAAGAAGCACTACCCCAAATAATAGACAGCTTAAAAAAAATAGTAATCAATAACCCCAAAGATTATAGGCTAAAAACAGACCTAGCCCATGCCTATTACTTAAATCAGGACGTTGCAAATGGGCATTATCAATTTTGGCAAGTGTTTAATTACCTTCAAAAATCACCGGACATTGAACTTGAAAACTATGTCACTAAAGTACTCAGCCCCAAATTAGATACCGTAGGGCGAAGTATGAAAAGATTAAAAACATCCGAATATGCCTTTATTGCATTTCCAATGATGCTGGAATTGAAAATAGGAGAATTAATTGCCATGGATTGCCAGGATTATGATCTAAACTGGGGCGCGTCGTGGGAAGCTTTCGATGCAAAATTTGATGTATTTAAAAAAGATACTTCGGCCGTATTTAGTAATGAACTGAAAGCTGGTTTGAACGCAATCCATAAAGGGTTTGAAAAATACGATAGTATAGAAAAAACTTCAAAAAATATCACTGAATGGCTAAATACTGACGAAGCAGCTAAGATTTCCGCATCTGGAGATTTTTATTTGCCGGAAATGTATACCATGAAAAATTTCCCTAAAGAAGAAATGCTTTCGAAAATTCACTGGTGGATGATGAGAAATAAAGCAATGTGTGACAATGTAGTCAATCAAGCCAGGGCGCTTGGGGCAGAGAAAGTTGTTGTTATTGCAGGAGCCAATCACAGAAAGTTTATGCAGGACCTTTTCGGGAAAATGCCGGATGTAACCGTAAGAAATATAAACGAGATAAAATAACTATCGCCAGATAGACAGGAGCCCTTTGCATTTCAATGATAATCATTGTGCCATTGTAGCATCTGGTTTGGAGTGAGTATTCGAAGACATTAACAAAAGCAGCTACCGTCTGGCAGCTGCTTTTGCTATTTTATCGCCTGCGGCGGTATAGTAATAATACAGCGGCGAAGATTAATAAGCCGCCTGGTATTACACCAAAGAAGATAATACGCATCATTAAAATGCCCTGATCATCGCTGTCGATCGCATCTTTGGAGCGGATGGCGCCAGTGTTAACGGGGAACGTGCCGTAGGTGAACCAGCGGAACATTTCGGTAATGAGCGGTTGATTCCAGTTGTATGGCTTGCGGCGGCCTAGTTCACTGGAACTCATAAAATCGGCGTCGCCGGTTACTATGATTCGCTGTTCCTTACCATTTATGCTGCGTTGCGCCGCTACGGCCAGCGCTTCATTATTTTTCGCTACCAGCAAAGGTATAATGTGGAAGCCGGCCGTGTCCCGGTAGCTAATGTCAGAGGTACCCACCATTGATACTACGCCGTTATCTGCCTTATAACCGCCTAGTTTAGGCGCTATAGTGGCTGAACTGTCAGCAAAGCGGGCAAGAATAAAGTCGGGGGCGTAATCGCGACTTTCTTCCTGTATCGTTGTAGCTCCGGTATGTATGCCAAGTGGCTGTAACAGCGGTGTTACAACGTTTTGGGAACCGGGTTCAGTGATCACAAAAAGGTTCCTGCCGCTGGCTACGTAACCGGTCAGTTTTTGCTGTACTTCGGGGGAGAATGCGGTTTTGGGATCAGCGATCACTAATACCGAAGTGGAAGCGGGAATCTCTTGGAGTGCAAGGTTTACTGTATCGACGTTAAAACCCTGATTGATGAGCGCCCCCCTGAATGTAAGTTCGTTTACGAACGTTCTGAACTCCGCATCACCAGCTTTGGTAATACTGCGTTCACCGTTGCCGCGGAGAAACGTAATAACGGGAATGTCATTAGGAGTAATAAGCCTTTTCAGCGCTGCGGTAAATTCCTGTTCGCCAGGGTATATGCGAATGTCGTTATAGTAACGTAAAAAGGTTTTCTTATCACCATACTCCAACAGTCTTACGAGGCGATTTTCTTCGGGATTCAGATTTACGATCTTCTGTACGGCATCCGGCGTCAGCACTTTTCGGAAATCGAGGTCCTGGATATCGGCAACCTTTTTAGCGATAGCGGCATCGCTTTCGCCGGGATAGTTTTTGTAGAGCCCTTCATTGTTGGAAAAATCGTAGTAGTACACGTATTCCATCTTCATATCGGGCATAAACCGGCGGTAGGGTGTGAGGATGCGTTCGTCCTCACTTTTCTTTTCGGGAGCCCCGAGGTAGTAGTTATTATCAAGAATGTTTACGTAGGTGCTTACTTTTAACGGATGCTCCATTTTGGAGATCAGTTCCCGGCTTTGTTTGCCTAGTGTATGCGTTTGTGTAGCCGTCATATCAATATAGCCGGTTAAAGCAGGAATAGTGCTCAGATAGCCGACCAGGAAGCATAGTCCGACCAATCCGATATACCGGGCCGTGCGTACCAGCCTGGAACGGGCTTCACGCTGGTCTTGCAGCCGCATTCCTGTAATCGCTAAAAAGAAGCCGATCACGATCAAAAAGTAAATGATGTCCTGGGTGCTGATCAGCCCGAATATGAATTGTTCTGTCCTGCCGGCAATCGACATAAAATAGGTAATATGCCGTACGGTATCGTTCCCCTGGAACAATCCACCTACGAAGTTAAGTCCCGCCAATACTGCCAGTGTGCTGATCGCCGCTACGACCTGGTAGGTAGTGAGTGACGACATAAACAATCCGATGGCCGAATAGGCGCAGATCAGCAGGTACAGTCCAATAGCGCCGGAAGCCAGAAATATCCAATCGATATTGGTGATAAAAAACGAACCGGCCACGCCGTATAAGCAAATGATAACGAGCAACAGTGCGCCGTAGCCCATCATCGCCACGTATTTGCCGAGTACGATATCTTTTACTTTAATGGGAGATGATAGCAACAGCTTAATGGAACCACTGTGCGTTTCGCGACTGATAAGACCCATGGTAAGCAGTGGAATGTAGAAGTATAGGGTATTCTTTACGCCGGGATAAAATCCCTCCTGCAATCCCGCAAATACCATGGAAGTGACATCGTTAAAATGATTGCCCATACGCTGTGCGCGGCCGATCATTTGTATGTAATACAGGAAGTTAACGCCTATCTGTACGGGGAATACGATCAGGATGAGCCAGGCCACCGGCGAATGAAACAGCAGGCTCAGTTCCTGGCGGGCTATTCTGATAATTACTTTCATGATTGAACGGATGGTTTAAATGTTTTGTTTGATAATTGGGCGAAAATGGCGTCGAGCGAACTTTTCTCCAGTGTGACTTCTTTTAAGCGCCATTTTCGGTGAACGCTCATTTCCACGAGTCCTTCAGCAATGTCTGCAGTGGGATCGAACCGCATGCGGACCGTTTTGTCCGTAAGGAACACTACTTCTTTCACGCCTCCGATTGCCCGCAGTTCTTCGGCTGCAGGTGGATTTTCCATGGTAGCCACCAAACTATCCGGTTCAATGTAATTGTTGAATGTCTCCATCGTGTCTTTAAATACGATTTTGCCACCTTCGATCATGATGATATCCTGGCAGGTAGCCTGTATTTCCGAAAGGATATGGGAAGAAAAAATTACTGCACGGTCGGTCGCAATTTCTTTGATCAGTTGCCGTACTTCCAGAATCTGGTTAGGATCGAGGCCGTTGGTGGGCTCGTCCAGCACAACGAGCAATGGTCGGTGAATGATCGCCTGGGCGATGCCTACCCGTTGCCGGTAGCCGCCGGATAAATTGCCGATCAGTCTTTTGCTGAAATGTGCTACCCCGCATCTTTCCTTTACTTTGTCTACGGATTCGCGAATTTTTCTTTTTTCGATCAGCCGCAGGTGCGCACAATAAGTAAGGTATTCATCAACGGTTTGTTCCAGGTACAACGGCGCGTTTTGCGGCAAAAAGCCGATCCGTTTCTTGGCCTCTTCCGGGTCAGTACGCATGTCGATGCCTTCTATCAATACCTGGCCGCGGGTTTGGCTCAACACACCGCAAAGGATGTTCATGGTTGTAGATTTCCCCGCACCATTAGAGCCGAGTAGTCCTACAATACCGTTCCTGTTGATCTCGAAGTTGATGTCTTGTACCGCCCAGTCTTTGCTGTAGCGGTGAAACAGGCCTTCGATTTTTACGATATTATCCTGCATATTCAATTTATTACGCAATAAGAGATGAATGGCGCCGGAAGCTTCCGGCGCCTGATAGGTATGGTTGGTTGGATATTTTTATGGGTTTAGTGGCCAGTCCGGGTTAAATATGGTGGCGTTGGGCCACAGCTGCCGCAGGTATTTGTCGCTGCCGGGCTGCAATTCATATTCCTTTCCTTCGGCGGTATGTTTAATGGTTTTACGGAAACGCGTCTCCTTGTTCAGACGTTTCAGATCGATAACCCGCATGCCGGTAAATGCCAGTTCACGGCGTCTCTCTTCCAATACGAAACGGAGTATACGGTCGTCATCGTTTCCGAAGTCTTCCGGTGTAAATACTTTATACGCCGCCGGTGTGATCCGGTTCAGACGTAGTTTGTTGATATCGTCCAGTGCTTCCTGTTTTTTGCCTTCGCGTGCAAAACATTCAGCGCGTATAAGGTACATTTCGGGTACGTTGAGATAATTGCTGTAGAAGTCCCCGCGGAGGAAAATTTTTACCTGGTACCTCGACATGTAATTGAATGGTGGCGCAGGTGGCCAGCCATCGGCGTAATAGAGCGTCCAGAGTTTATCGTCGTTGGTGAACAAGGCGCTCAGTTCCGGTGAGGCACAAACGTCCATGCCCAGGCCAAATGGCCGCAGAAAATGTCGCGCCACGATGGTTTCAGGATTCAATTGTGCATCCGGGATGTTGGTCCAGCCCAGCGGGGCACCCGGCACATTCGGGAACGGACCAGGAATGATAATGCTGTAATCATTCATGTTTTTTAGTCCTCCTTGCAGCGAGAGAGCGAGCGCCGCGTTTTTACGGGCATTCTCATAATCGCCCATAAACAGATAGGTCCTGGCCAGCAGGGCATATCCGCCGGCTTTGGAAGCCCTGAATTTTGTGAGTTTATTTTTCTCAGGGAGATCAGCGACTGCGGCTTCTCCATCGTGCAAAATCTGATCGTATACTTCTTTTACGCTGTTCCTGGTAAATTTAGCATTGATGTCGGCGATCAACGCAAGGGGAATACCTGGTGTTGTAGCGGCAGACGCAGCATCATAATGTTGCGCATACACATTTACCATTTGCAGGTGTTCCATAGCGCGGCCCAGATAAGCTTCGGCACGAACGCTTCTCTTAGTGGCTTCAGTTCCCTCAGTAGCATCCATAATGTTGTTGATGATGCTATTGTAGTAGAATATCCTTTTATAGCCTTCACTCCAAAGATAATCGTTGGCGCCCTGGTCGTAGGGATTGTTGTTAAAAGTGTATATGCGGCGGCCGTGTAGTTGTTGTTTTGTATACAGGTTGCCAGGTTCTCCCTCGGGTAGAAATGCGTCATCGGACTGCAAATCCCAGAAGTAATCGCCAAAATTCACGATCGTGCCGGAATTGAGCATGTTCTCATAATCGGTGGTGGTTATGGGAATGAACTTGTCTTTCGGTTTGATGTCTAAGAACTTGTCGCAACCTGATAAAACAACGAAGCTGAATATATAGAGAGATAATTTTTTCATGATTCCGCTTTTTTTAGAAGGTGATATCAATGCCTGCTGAGTAAACTGGCATCACCGGCAACAGCCTGTTGGCATATTGTGAGGTGTGCTCGTACGCTTCCGGATCTATACCGGCATCGTTGGCGTACCACGAAAATGGATTTTGTACCTGGAGTGTTAGCTTAGCAGCCCCCAGTTTTCTGATCCGCGACAACAACTTCTCAAAGTTGTAGGAGAGCGCAATGTCGCGCACTTTTACGTAGTCGCCTTTGAGTACATTGCGGTCAGACGCATAGGAGAGCAATGTGTAATAGCTGCCGCCATCGCCTTTTAGATCAGGAGCAGGCATCATACCAGGTATTTTCTCATCACCCGGTTTCCGCCAGAAATTCGCTACACGCTGGTCAGTGTTCCTGAGTGGAAAGTTCGTCTGGATAGTAGGCACTACATCGCGGATCACGTTGCCGCCATTGGCAATGATCATTACACTGAGTGAAAGTTGTTTGTACGTAAAGCTGTTGGTAAGTCCGGCAGTGTAGGTCGGGCGGAGTGTACCACTATACACCAATCCTTTCACATCGGTCATGTTGGCGACGATCGTACCACTCTGGTCATAGTTCGTGACTATTTTTCCTTCGGTATTATATACCAGCATGGAGCCATTGGTGGGATCGAGTCCTGCCGAACGGAAGCTGAACACAGCATCCATCGGATAACCGATCCTGTTTACGCCATAGCCGCCGGTAAGCGTGTAGACTGTTTCATCTTTGGTATTGATCTCAGTCATCCTGTTTTTGTTGAAACTCAGGGCCAGTGTACTGTTCCAGGAAAATGTTTTCCCGGCGATGTTGCGGGTGTTCAATGCCAGTTCGAAACCTTTGTTATTCAGACTGCCATAGTTGATCAATGCGTTAGGAAAGGCGTTGGTAGGATCGATCGTTTTTTCGCCGAGTAAATCGGTGGTATTCCGGACGTAATAATCGATAGACCCGGAAATACGGTTATTCAACACGGCAAAGTCGATACCCAGGTTGGTGGTGGCCGTTCTTTCCCAACGCAGCGATTTGTTGGGTGGATATATGATATCGGTGGCGGTGGCGTTGGCTTCGGCAAAAAATGTAGAACGTGCCTGCAGGAACGGCCCAACGGTACGGGCCACGTTGCCACCTAAACCGTAGGTCGAACGAATGGTCAGGCTGTTCAGCCAGTTGATCTCTTTCATGAAATTTTCTTCGGTCAGCCGCCAGCTCGCGCCCACTGACCATAACGGCAGATATCGGTATCGGGGATCGGTGCCAAAGAGGTTGGAATTGTCTACCCGTACACTGCCTGTGAGATTGTATCGGCCGTTATAGGTGTAACCTGCGTTGCCATATACCGAAATGTATCTTTCCTCACCATAATAGAAGCTGTTGCCATCGTTAAAGGGCAAAGCAAAGGTGCTGGTTAGCGACTGTGTTCCTTTAAGGTTGCCGAGGGCGAGTTCGTTTACTGGCTGGAACTGCAGGTTGTTATCGCTGTAGCCCATTCTAAATACCGAAGTGCTGGCATTTGAAATGGCCCTGCGTTCGGTGCCGGCCAGGGCGGAGATGTGATGTTTCGAGGCGAAAGTCCGGTCAAAGTTCAGCTGCATGCGTGCGGTATACGATTTGGAGTTACCGCGTGTTTCGTATAGTTGTCCGCCATCGGGGACATTTTTTATCAGCTCATTGTTGATGAGTTGCGCGGCATCGTTGATCATCCTTTTTGCATAGTAAGAGGATGAGTTGTAATACTGTTTGTTGTAGCTCGTGCCGCGTTCGGTCTGATATTTCAAGTCGAGGGTAAGCCCTTCGATGATCTTTGCCGTAAAGCCACCCTGCACGCGGAAGTAGTTCGACCAGTACGATAAATCGGCGCGGTCCATTTCTTCGAGTGGACGATATGTTTCATCATGCAGGCCCATGCTGATCAGACGCTGGATCTCGTAAGCTGATTTTAGTTTCGTGAAATCGGCGGGACTACCATCTGGATTGCGAAGGATTTCATAGGGCATGTTCCAGTAGAATGACTCCGGACCTTCAGGTTGGTATTTTCCTTTGCGGATATTGGTATTCGTGCCGATCTCGGCATCCAGCCAGCGAAACACTTTTACATGATCTTTCAGTCCCACGTTGATGTCGTCACTGCTTGTTCGCAGGCCATACCCGCTATTGCCGGTATAGTTTAACATCATATTGTATTGATGTATATCGTTGCCTCCGCTGGTCGAAAAGGCATGTCGTTGTTTTACATTGTTGCGCATGAACAGGTCTTCGAGCTGACTTTGCCCGTCCTGTGTTTTGAGTCTTGCCAGGGTTGCATCCAGTTCTGCCTGCGTAATGTAACCCTGTTCCTGGTCATACAAGGCCTGTAGCACTTTGGTGTTTCCGGTACGTCTGATCCCGTCGCTAAAGCCGGGGTGCCATTTGTTAAAGAGTTCTTGTTGCAAATCCACCATCTGAGATGAGTTGAGCAGATTCATATAACCGGCATCTGGTTTAGCAGTGAAAAACACGCCACTGCTGAAGGTTACTACCGGTTTTCGGCTGCTACCCTGGCGGGTGGTGATGGAAATCACGCCATTGGCCGCGCGTGTGCCATAGATAGATGCCGCTGCCGCATCTTTCATTACCGTTACGTTTACGACGTCGGCAGGGTTGATGTAATTGAGGTCTCCTTCATATGGAAATCCATCTACCACGTACAAGGGTTGCTGGTTGCCGTACAAAGTAGACAGGCCGCGGATAGTAGGGATGCCTTTTTGCATGAAAAGTCCCGGTACGGTACCTTCCAAACGGTCCATAATACTGGTTTCCATCCTGGCGCCCAGTGTGGTTTCGGTAATGACGCCAAACGAGCCGGTAGCGCGTTCTTTTGGGATAGACTGGTAACCTGTGTTGGCGGTTACGTTCAATTCGTTCAGCGTAGAAGAAACGTGGGCTAGTATGATGGTCCCAATGTTGCCACCTTGTAACATGGCGGAGGTAACGGCAATTTCTTTGCTTTGGTAACCGATAAAGCTGATGCGCAGCACATTTCCCGCATCTGCAGGGATGGAAAAGCTGCCATTCATATCTGTGATGGCCGAGCGGCCGCCGCCCGTTACTATTACAGTAGCGCCGATCAATGGTACGCCCAGGCTATCAGTTACCCGTCCTGCCAGGGGCGTGACTTTTGCGATAGCGGCATTGCCAGGCTCAGGATCGTTTTTACTATAAATGAAGATAGTATTGTCAGTTACTTTATAATTGAAAGGCTGGTTTTTAACGATGAGGTCCAGGAAGCTCAGTAGTGGCATGTTTTGTACAGAGACGGATACTGCGTCTGCGTGTTGCAGCAGGTCAGACTTTCCCCATACTACATATCCTGTTTGTTTTTTTATGGCTGCGAATACCTGCTTCATGGGTACGCCCCTTCCGGAAAAGGTAATTGACTGGGAAAAAGTGCTGGCCGACACATGTAAACAGAAAAGGAGCAGAAAGGCACTGGTTAGTTTCATCATCCGAAGCATTTTGGTTGGAAGCCGGCATGGCATACCCCAACGGCTCCAGTAAGCTGTTTTTTGCATAGATTTGCAACGTTTGGTTGTTAAAAATGGAGGTCTCGAAACCCGTTTTGTAGCTACCGACGATCTTCCGGGAGTGTTTGCCGCACTTCCGGTTTTTTATGGTAGCCCGATCTTAGCTGATAAATATTAGTTCATGTTTACGATTTCAATTGATCATTAAGGCATAGGTAAAATATGTTAAGGCATAACGATCAGCTTACGGCCTTCTTCCAGCCGGAAGTGTACGTCAGATCGTTCCAGTCCGTTCAATACGTCAGATAATTTCAGATTGCGGCTCATTTCGCCAAAGAACACAATATTAGGCACATTGCCTTCGTACACCACTTCCAGATCGTACCAGCGTTCAAGCTGACGCATCATATCTTTCAGACTTACATTGTCAAAATTAAACAAGCCGTTTTTCCAGGCGATGGTTTGTTCCACGTTTGCATTGTCCGTTACATTGAAGTTGCCTCCTGTGGCCTGCAATTGTTCACCCGGTTTTAACACCACAGCGCCACTGGTTTTGCCTGCTGGTGATATTTTTACCCCTCCATTCAACAATGTGGTATAACTGTTTCGGTCATTGGTATAGGCATTTATGTTGAAGGCGGTACCCAGTACTTCCAGGCTTATGCGGTCCGGCACATTCACGCGGAATGGCTGCCGGGCATTGGCCGCCACCTCAAAGTACCCTTCGCCGGTAAATTCGACCGTTCTGTCGGCGTCGTTAAACGCCACCGGGAAACGTAGCGAGCTGCCTGCATTGAGCCATACTTTGGTACCATCCGGCAGGGTGATTGTAAACTGCCGTCCTTTGGCCGTACTAATGGTATTGTATTGCACTGGTCCTGCTGCTGTCTGTCCAGGCGTGTATTGCAAATCGCCGTTTTGCATGGCCACGGAAGTGCCATTCTGCCGGGTAATGACGCCATTACCGGCACTGTCCAGTACGAGCTGCGACCCGTCGGAGAGTGTGAGCATTGCGCCGGTTTGTCCGGGCGCCACGTCCAGTGAGGCATTGTGCACCATTTGACGTACGGGTCGGGGGGTGTTCCGGTTAAGATACCAGGTCCCGGCGGCTATCAGTACCACGGCTGCTACTGCCCACCACCATTTGTGGAGGTAGTGTACGCGTGTTGCCGGCGGCGCAACAGGATCGGCGGGCAGTTTGTCTGACCGAAGGATCTGATCGGCCACCAGGCGCCACTGTTGAGGGGTGTAAGCGGGGAGCTGCTGATCGACATGAACCTCCAGCCAACTTTCGGCATCATCGATCGAGGCATCGGGGATGTCGCGGTCGATCAGGGCGCTAAGTTCGTCCAGCTCATCGTTGGTAGCGTTGTGGCTGGTCAGGCGTTCCAGTAAATATGTTAATCGCGCGTTTGGTTTCATTATAAAGAGGGGGGAAATAATCGAGTTATGGCTCCCTATCTATACCAGACAATCGGGAAAACGATTGGTACCGAAAAAAAGTAAAGTTTTTTTTCGGCATGGCTATATTAATAAAGGAAGTCCAATAAAAGCAAGATAAACAGCGGGTAGCCGTTTTTTTGTAGCGAAGTGCGGATATTCTTGAGTGCCATTACCATCAGATTTTTGACAGTGCTAACCGCCAGGTCCATATGTTCAGCAATCTCGCTGATGGTAAGGGCTTGTTCCCGGCTCAGGCGATACACCTGGCGCTGTTTTTCGGGGAGTTGCTGCACGGCGGTATTCACCATGGCCAGCAGCTGTCGGAACTCCACGATCTCGGCCGTTTTTCCGGCGTTTTCCTTTTGTAGCTCCACTGCGTCTATCACCTTGTCGTGAATGGATTGCCGGCGCACATGGTTTACTGCGCGATAAAAGCATATTTTTTTTATCCAGGCAGCTGGTTGGACAACTTCGCTCAACTGGTCGCGCGAAAGCCATATTTTCAGGAATGTATCCTGCACAAGGTCGTCGGCCACGGCTACGGAGCCGGTAATACGGGCAGCCATCGCCTGAAGGCGGGGAGCGAACAGCTCTACCAACCGGCTAAACGCGGCTTCATCGCCGGCTGCAATACGTCGGCAAAGCTCAGGAACATCAATAAATTGTCCGTCGTTCAATAAAGCAATATTAAAATGTAATATGTTGCATTACCAGCGGGAGAAAACGAATGGCATGAAAAGATTTTGATTGAAACAGAAGCTAATTTCGCCAAATTATATGGGAAATGCAAGGTAGGGCTATTGGCCACCTTCTATCGGGCTAAGCAGATCGTGTATAAAAGGTGGTAGTATTGTTGGGCTACGTGACTTCGCTGTAGACGGTCCTGATGGAAATACCATTGTCTTCGGCGCCTCCCCTATCTGTCTGAATATAAGCCTAATCACACCGGGCTTGCCCAACAATAACTATTTAGAGAGATGTTTTCTTAAACGCACTTAGCAAGTATTTTAAATTAACTGCTAAGAATAGCAGCAGTAATAATAAAGCCACCGGTTGAAAAACAGGAAGCGTTAATGGACCAAACCAATATTGCTTTGTCAAAATGGAGTTGGTAAATGCCGCGAGATTAATCGTCGCGAGCAGTAAGGTGATACCTGTTAACAAAACACCCAGCCTTAAACTGAAAAAATAAAAAATGATGTTTATCATCACCAATCCTCCTGCGATTAAATGTCTGATTCTGGCGACATGTGTTATAGTCAAAATTTGATACCATGCTATAACGGTAAATACTAGTAGAACGGCAAAAGGTAGCATCCTTAATGCTTTGTTTAAGTTCATATTGTCAACTTTTGCGCTAAGTTAAAAACCTACTTTTGCTAAAAATAATTCGCAACCGGATATTGTATGAAAAAAGACCATTATTGGATCTGTTTTTATCTGTTTATCAGTGGTTTATATTGTGTTTAAATCCTTATTGTCAAAGAACTGATGTAAAGTTACCAAGGCTCCCTGCATTGTCACTTGCAGGTAGTATAAAGTGCTGTAAATCATATCATAAAGATGATCAAGTCCACCTATGCTCCGTGTATAAAGCATGTACGCGTCGTGTGTGCTTCGGGTATAAAGTAAGTTACCAGCTGCTCAAGTCCACGGATGCGTCGTGTATAAGGCATGTATACGCCCTGTTTACCTGGTATCTATGGCTGGCCGTCTTCCCAGGTCGGAATACCCCTCTCTGCTCCGTATCATCCCGTTATTAAACCATAACTACGCCGTTAGTGCTTCGCTCAGAAACGGAGCACTAACGGCGTAGTTATGGTTTAATAACGGGATATTCGAATGAATTAGTTGCTTCCTGGTTCCCCATAATTAAGTATGCATCATCCTTACTGGATTATATTTTTTCTTCTTTTGAGAATAGCTTCGTCAGTTGAAGGGGAACACATATCCTCCTTTTTTGTGTTTGAATTAAAAATGGCAACGGGATAAAGGAGTTGGTTTAAGTTTTACTACCTAATCGGAGATTAGGTTCAATCTGACGTTTATCTAAATCATTATATCTTTTGGAATACCTCCGGAAATCAGAATTGTATTTCAAAAGATATAAATAGCTCGTAGCTCATACCAGGATATAGCAAGTCTTTGATGATCAGCAACTGTAATCACCTACCATTAAAATATGGGGGGCGGGTATACTTGTTTAGAAAGAACCAATGTATGATAAAAAGCGCCGGACAATATAGATGCCCGGCGCTAAAAAGATTAAGCAGATAGATTATTTACCGGAGAGGTAACTTAATACTTTGCTGGAGTGTTCATCTCCCTTCATAAAATCACGGAAGCTGTAAACGATCTTGCCATCCAGACCTATCACAAAAGTTTCCCGGCCACTAACTTTCATATTGTTGCCGAAATCCTGCTCTTTTACGCCGAATTGGTTCAGCACCACGTTACCCGGATCGCTTAACAGGGTAAACGGAAGATGATTTTTAGTTGCAAATGCTTTATGGCTTTCTACCGTACCATTGTTGATACCGATCACAATAGCATCAGCATCTTTGTACTTCTCATAGGCATCTCTGAATGCACAGGCCTCTGCAGTACATACCGGGCTCTCATCTTTGGGATAAAAGAAGATCACCAGCTTTTTCTTACCAATAACACTGGATAATTTGAAAGTCTTACCGTCCTGGTCCTTCAACGAGAAATTAGGCGCCTTATCTCCCTGGGTAAGGGTCTTTTGTTGAGTTGCATCCTGGGCTTTGGCAACCGGTGCATTAAAGGTCAGACTGCATCCAATGGCCAGCAATGCTGCGATCGATATTTTTCTGATATTCAGTTTCATAGCTTTGAAAATTAAATGTGTGTATTTTGTTTTTCCAAAGCTCCATTGAAATTATCATCAGAATTTTCACTTTAGTTAAAATCCGCGTTTTTTTTGAAAAAATGAAAGGTTAGAGCGGCTTAGGGTGACAGCGTTGCCTGATTTTTGTAAAACAATAGCCAAAGCTTATGATATGCCTTCAGCTGATATGAAACGGCTCACAAGACTAACAGCCATCCTGATACGTTTGCAGACTAAAAAGATCGTTACTGCTGCCGAACTGGCAACCAGGTTCGATGTGAGCACCCGGACCATTTACAGGGATATCAGAACACTGGAACAGGCCGGTGTTCCCGTCATTACCGAAGAAGGAGTGGGATATTCGCTGATGGAGGGGTATCGGATACCGCCTGTCATGTTTACGGAAGCTGAGGCCAATGCCCTTATTACGGCGGAAGAGATCATCTCCGGAAATAGAGATGCCTCTTTTGTGGCAGAGTTCAGGGGCGCTACAGCGAAGATCAAAGCACTGCTCCGGGAAACAATCAAAGAAAAGGTCAACCTGTTGCAGGACAGGACTATCGTTAAGCAACATGTCAATAAAGCGCATTCCAGCAGCTGTTTATCGAAATTACAGCTATCAATGACCAATGCTCAATTGGTAAAGATTACTTATATAGATGAACGCGCCGTATCTACGGACCGGATAATCGAGCCTTTCGCCTTTTACGGCACGGCAGACAACTGGCTTATAATCGCTTATTGCAGATTAAGACAGGATTTTCGGGTTTTTCGCCTGGATAGGATATCCCTCTTGCAACCCTTACAAGAGAAGTTCATACCGCAAAAGATGACATTGAGCGAATTTTTTCAACAACACTACAGTACCCCTGACATATAGCTGTCACCACTCAGGTCTAATTTTGTTACTATAAACAAGAAAAGACAGCGTATGGAATCGAATAAGATAAGAATATCGGGTGCCCGCCAGAATAACCTTAAAAACCTCTCACTGGAAATCCCCAAAGGACAGATCGTTGTTTTCACCGGTGTATCAGGATCGGGAAAATCGTCATTAGTTTTCGAGACGATAGGCGCAGAGGCTCAACGGCAGATAAACGAGACCCAGAACAGCTTCACGAGGAACCGGCTGAGTCATTTTGGGGTACCCGATGTAGATAAGATAGAACACCTGAACGTACCTGTTATCATCAGCCAGAAAAGGATGGGAGGCAACGCCAGATCTACAGTAGGGACCGCAACGGATATCTATGCGTCCTTACGGCTGTTGTTTTCAAGGATGGGAGCGCCCTTTGTTGGTTATTCAAATATCTTCTCCTTTAACAATCCTCAAGGCATGTGTCCGTCCTGCGAGGGATTAGGATTTGTAAGTACGATTAATACAGATGCGCTGCTTGACCGGGAAAAGTCATTGAATGAAGGCGCCATATTATTCCCCACATTCCAGCCGGGAGGATATCGGTGGGTGCGTTATGCTCACTCCGGTTATTTTGACCGGGATAAGAAAGTAAAAGACTATAGCAGGAAGGAACTCGAATTATTGCTCAACGCTGAGGAACATAAACCACCGCATCCGGATAGGTCGTGGGGCAAAACAATGCAGTATATCGGTTTACTACCAAGGATTAAAAACGATTTTCTGAAAAAGGAATCTAAAGAACATCACCTGCGGAAGAATGAACTGCAGAAAATTATAGACACAGCCACCTGTCCCGCCTGCAATGGTAAAAGACTTAACGGAACGGTGCTTTCCTGTAAGATCAAAGGAATGGACATTGCGGACTGTTCGGCGTTGCCTGTCGACGAACTACTTGCATTCATTCAATCACTTTCCTCAACGTCATTTGACGCAATACTTAAAGAGCTGCAGAAAAAGCTTGAAAATGTTATCACTATAGGCTTACAGTACCTTACACTGAACAGGACAACTGATACGCTTTCAGGTGGAGAATCGCAACGTATCAAAATGGTCAGACACCTGGGAAACAGTATCGAAGACCTGCTGTACATTTTCGATGAACCAAGTATAGGTCTGCATGCCAAAGACCTGGACAACATCTCAAAGATCATCCGGAAAATCAAAGAAAAAGGAAATTCAGTGCTGATTGTAGAACATGACCCGGATATCATCAAAATAGCAGATCACGTGATAGATATGGGCCCCCTGTCTGGCGTCCATGGGGGGGAAGTGATTTATGAAGGAACATTTAAGGGATTGCTTACCTCAAAAGGTAAGACCGGCGCGTATTTTTCTCAAAAACGGACCTACAGGAAGCATCCACGTCGTAGCAATAAAACCATTAAAATAGAAAATGCAACCTTGTTCAATCTTAAAAACATTACGGTAGAAATTCCCAGGGATGTATTGACGGTGGTTACCGGAGTGGCAGGTTCTGGTAAGAGTACGCTAATCGGCAAAGTATTACCGCTCCAACTGCCGGAGGCAAAAATAATCAACCAGTCTTCTATTGCCGGAAGCCAAAGAAGTACCTTACTGACCTACCTGGGAATATCTGATAGACTAAGACGGTTATTTGCATCAGCTAACAACGTCAGCGACCGCCTTTTCAGTACGAATAGCCTCGGCGCATGTCCCGATTGTAAAGGTCTGGGTGTCGAGAAAATCGACCTGGCCTTTATGGACGATATCGAACAGCCATGCGATGTCTGTCATGGGACCGGATTTGATCCGAAAGTATTAAAGTATAAATTTCTGCACAAGAACATTACTGAGGTAATGGACCTGACAGTAGAAGAGGCATTAGTATTCTTTGAACAATACGATTTTGTAACACATTTTAATCTGTTGATAGAGCTCGGTCTTGGTTACCTGAAGCTGGGCCAACGTCTCAGTACCTTTTCAGGGGGAGAAAGGCAACGTTTAAAGTTAAGTGCGGAGTTGACAGCCGACAACAACATACTCGTATTGGACGAACCAAGTACCGGTCTGCACCCGGCAGACACGCAACAATTGCTACATGTCCTGGACAGACTGGTAGACCAGGGAAACACGGTCATCGTTATTGAACATAACCTGGATATCATCGCACAGGCTGACTGGATACTGGATATCGGTCCCGGAGCAGGGAAATATGGCGGAGAACTGGTCTTCCAGGGAAACGTCGGAAACCTTTTGAAAAATAAGTTTTCCGAGACAGCAAAGTATTTAAAACAGCACTTAGCTGATGAATGATCAGTCAACCACCGGCTCCCAGATGCATCTTTTATCAGGTTCTTCCAGCTGATTACCCCAATCAAACATCGCCTTTAATACAGGAATGAGTGTTTTTCCCAAACTACTTAGCTCATATTCAACGCGTGGTGGTTTTTCCATAAAACTGTGACGAATAATCAGTTTGTCCTCTTCCAGCTCCTTTAACTGCTGACTTAAAATTTTTCGGGATATGTCAGGTATTTTGGAGGCCAGCTGGCCAAAACGCATTTTACCACTTGTGAGGAGCCTGATCAGTATGATCGGCTTCCACTTATTTCCGATATAACCTACTGTGCGTACGACCGCGCAGTTCTCTGGATTTTGAAGCGCTTTTCTCATTAGTTACTAGTATGTTACCACTTTTTGCCTTTTAGTTGCCACTATGTAACCACTATTTAGCCATGTAAAGAAGGACGGTAACATTTGCTTTAGTTTCTTTACGAAACAAAAGTAAAATTATTCTTACAATGAACAATCAACAAGACCAACAACAAGAACTCAAAGGAAAAATAGCCCTTGTAACAGGCGGTACCAAAGGCATAGGAAAAGCAGTTACTGCCAGATTACTGGAGGCAGGCGCAAAAGTGATCGTTACTGCCCGTAATCAGCCGGATGAGCCCAATCCTGACTATCATTTCATACCGGCTGATCTTTCGCAGCCAGCAGAAGTGACTAAAGTGGCTACCGAGATCCAATCACTATTTGGGAGAGTGGACATCCTCATCAACAACATGGGCGCTAATACTTTTCCAGGGGGAGGATTCAGCTCCTTAACAGATGATCACTGGGATCAGGCCATGCAGATCAATTTATTCTCGTCAGTCCGGCTGGACAGGGCTTTATTGCCAGAAATGCTGGAGCAGGGGAGTGGTGTGATCATCCACATCTCATCTACCAGCGGTCAGTTCCCTATCTGGGAGTCTACCATGGCCTACACCGCTGCCAAGGCAGCATTAAATGCCTACAGTAAAGCGCTTTCACAGGAAGTTGCTGCTAAGGGAGTAAGGGTCATCACCGTTTCTCCGGGTTTGAATAATACGGAGGCGATGGCGGCTTTCCTGAAGGATTTAGCACAGAAAGCGGGGCTTACTGTCGAAGCGATCACACAAAAGCTGTTTGAAAGAGTAGGTGGTGTTCCACTAGGCAGAATGGCTGATCCGGCAGAAACGGCGGAGCTGATCTATTTCCTTGTTACATCCAGGGCCTCTTATATTACAGGTGCGAATTATGCCATCGATGGTGGCAATTTTCCGGTAATATAGAAGATACGCAATAGCAATTGAACTTTAAAATAGCTTTCACAGCCATGTGAAGCTATTTTGTTTTTACATCAGGTACATGCGTTTATTGTATGCAGGCAACTTACCTTTGCGTTTTACAATTACCATATAACGCGCAAGCTGATGAACACGAACCAATTGTTACAACAGATAGCTTTTATCAAAGAAATTGATAAGTTAAAATACATTCAGCGCAGGACTAAACTATTTAACAGCGACAGGCACGAGAACGATGCGGAACATAGCTGGCACTTAGCAATGATGACGCTCGTACTGGCAGAACATGCCGACAAACCAATCGATGTACTGAAGGTGGTAAAGATGGTCCTGATCCATGACCTGGTAGAGATTGATGCAGGCGATACTTTTATCTACGATACTGCAAAAAATCATACGAATACAGATGAAGAACGCCTGGCTGCACAGCGTATCTTTGGCTTGTTACCGGAAGCGCAGGCACAGGAATTCATCGCCATATGGGAAGAGTTTGAAGAAGGAATTACTGATGATGCAAAGTTTGCAAAAACGATGGACAGATTTGAGCCATTGTTACAGAATACTTCAAACAATGGCGGTACCTGGGTTGAATTTAATGTTGACTATCAAAAGGTATATGATAAGAAAAAGGCCATCCAAAACGGTTCTGCTTCCATTTGGGCATATGCAGAGCAACTACTGAATGAAAGTGTAGAAAGAGGAATTCTTAAGAAAGAAACTCCGGCGGAAGAAAAGTAACTCCGGAAACGTTTATGCGCGGCGGTGGTTGTAAGAATGTTATCCCGTATGTCCCGCAACTTTTACGAAAATTAACCTAAGTGAAAAATCGGCAGATAGAATCGGCCGAGGTTTGTGGAAATTAATCACACAGACATGAAAACACATTTAGGTATTCGTATCGCAAGACCATTGGTCTATTTAGGCTTATTGGCAATAGTTGCTCTTTTCACTTTCAGCAGTTGCTCTAAAGATGACAACGACAATCATCCCTCAAAAACCTTTGTGCTGGTACACGGTGCCTTTCAGGCGCCCTATGCATGGCAGTTTGTAAAAACAAACCTGGAAGCTGCAGGAAGCAACGTTGTTGTAGTGGAGCTACCAGGTCATGGTCAGGATCAGACTGATCCTAAAAAAATTACCATCAACACCTATCGTGATAAAGTTATAACCGCTATCAATGCAGTAAACGGTCCCGTTGTATTGGTAGGCCATAGCCTTGGTGGCGCCATCATCACCGCTGTTACCGATTCTATTCCTAATAAGGTAGAAAGGCTCGTATACCTGGCAGGTTTTGTGCCGGCGAATAACCAATCGATCCTCGAGCTGACGACCATGGACCCTAATTCTTTATTTGGGCCGTCATTGGAGTTTTCTGCGGATGGTTCTCTGGCTATTATTTCAAATGATAAAATCGTTCCTGTCTTTGCGCAGGATGCCAATGATGCCGTTAAAAAACTGCTCATGGACAACAACAGACCAGAGCCTATCGCACCACAGGCCGATAAAGTATTCTTAAAGAACCCGGCTTTCGCGGGCGTTCCCAAATATTATATTCAGACCATTCAGGACCATGCGATCACTATTGATCTACAGAAAAAGATGATCGCTGCTGCTGGCATTAAAAATGTTTACTCCGTTGAATCAGGACACTGCCCGATGCTCACACAGGCAGATAAGGTAAGCGAGCTGCTTTTGCAGATCGCAAAGTAACAGGTAAGACATCCGGCAAGCGTAAGGCTTGCCGGTTTTTAGATTTATCACCAGACTAATGACTTAAAGCGTTTAGATAATCCAGTGCTTCTTTGGCTTCGGGAGCGATCAAAGCAATATATCCATCAGGTCTTATCAGCACAGCTCCCGTACTTATACCATAAGCCGTAGAGCTACTTTCATCTGAACTCCTGATCACCTTCAGCTGCTTATGCTGATTGTCCGGCTTTTCCTCACCCCAAAGCAGCAGTTTCCACTCGGTACCGCGTAAATGGTCCGACAACCAGCTTCCATCTTTTAATTGTACATCGGGCGCCCGGTCTCCGGCTTCCAGACCATTTGTAGTAAGTTGACCAGTTCTGCATAAGGAGCTGCCACGGTAATGAAGGTTTAGCTGAGTCGTGTCGCTGGTGCCAAGGGATTCAAAGCCGCTCTTACCGCTCGTGGCGCCGGCAAGCAGTACTTTTTGTCTTTGGGAAGTGGTTTCCAGTAGCCAGTCCGCTATAGGAATACGTTCCTCACCATAGGTATCCAGCAGACGGTCGTCAGCCTGACCATCGATTACCGCCGCCAGTTTCCAGCCCAGATTATAAGCATCCTGTATACCGGTATTCATGCCCATCCCACCCGCAATAGAATGTACATGTCCCGCATCGCCTGCAATAAAAGCATTGCCCGCACGATAGCGTTCCGCCCGGCGTATATTTACCCGGTAAACGGACTGCCAGGTGCTATTTGTCAATTTAACACCCTCCATTTGCGTACGCTCCTTAAAAAGCCGGTTAAAGTCTTCCAGGGTAGGTACTGGTACGTTGCCATCCTGATCGGGCGGCATAACGGCCTGTAATTGCCATATATGGCTATTTTTGAATGGGAACAGTGCGAAGGCAATACCGAAAACGGGGCTTAACCAATTGTACCAGGCATCCCGCTCCAAGCCCTCGACTTCCACATCGCCTACCCAGAGTTGTTCTTCCTGGTGCGTTTCACCAACAAAATCGATTCCCAGCTTTTTACGGGTCGTACTTTTACCGCCATCACAAGCTACCATATAGGTACAATGCAGCGCTTCCCGCTGGCCCGCATGTTCCAGGTAGCAGTCTATACCATCATTGGTCTGTCTGAAATCTGCCAGTGTTGTTGCCCATTCTACAGTGCCGCCCAGTTCCTGCAACTTTACCCGTAACGCTTTTTCCACTTCCGGCTGCGGGAGCAGTAAAGTTTTCGGGTAACGGGTATCATTGCGCGGAAAGCCGGTACGGGGTGTTTCACCTGTTATCTTATTGCCCTGAAATTTGCGATACGGCAGCTCGGTGGTGCCGATCTCCATCAGGTCTTCAGTAAGCCCCAGGTCGTTTAATATCTCCAGACTACGTGGCTGTAACGCCTTGGCGCGCGAACCCTGTGGAGGAACTGCTGCGCGTTCAATGATACGGAAAGAGACATTGCGTCTGGCCAGTTCACAGGCTAAGGTCAGACCTACGGGACCAGCGCCTATTATTAATACTTTAGTGTGATGCACGTGATGGATGTTTTGTTGCTGTAAAATTACCAGCAACAAACCCCGTCAGACGATAACAATTGTTAATTAATCACTTCCGGTTACGGATGCGGCTGAGAGATACAGAGGTGATACCAAGAAAGGAGGCAATATAATGTTGGGGCACCCGCCGGATGATCTCAGGATGATTGGCGAGTAACTCGCGGTACCTTTTTTCGGGACTGTCTTTAATATGCGCAACAAACAGCTTCTGAAAATGCATCAGACCCTGTTCGACATATTGCAGGTAAGAAGCTTTAGCTAGTGGGTTATTTTCCTGCGCGTTTCTGAAACGTTCTATCGGGATGCTGTAAGCGACTGTCGGCTCCAGCGTTTCAATACTATACCAGCTCGGCGTACCCGAAGTCATGGTTTCCAGTGATGAAGCAAAGCTGCCTTCAAAAAGGAACTGAAATGTAACATCTGCACCGTCATTATTGAACCAGCACCGGCAGCAACCCTTATCTATATAATATAACTTCTGGGCGGATGCACCTTCTTTGATCAGCAAAGTTTTGGCAGGCAGCTCTTCTTTAGTATAAGCGCTTTTGATGCGGTCGATAAATCCAGCGGCTTCAGACATATAACAAATATAAGCAGGACTCAAGATTTCCGGATCGATTGACTGGTCATGTGAATTGAATGCAAATTATCTGCTCAGTTCGTTTTTTTGAATGATAACTAATTGTTTTAAAGCCGCAGAATGCACTTTTTATAGGGACGTGCAGCAATTTTATATTATATGCAGTTTAATTATATTTTAAATATTTGCGGGATACGCTTGAGCTTTAACTTTTTTTAACATAGTTTGTGACTTCAATTGGATTTAACCGAATTGTCAGCCAGAACAGCATATGAAGAAATTGAGCTGATTTCCGCCTTTCAGCGAGGAGACAGAAAAGCTTTGCACCAGGTATATACGCTCTATCAACAGTCACTTTGTTTTTTTACAGAGCAGCTGATAGGGGATACTATGGCGGCTGAGGATATTGTTTCAGAATGTTTTATCAACGCCTTTCAGCGAAAAGAAGATTTTCCTTCACTGGGACAACTGAAGTCTTTCCTGTTCACAGCAGCAAAAAATGCGGCGCTTAATTATATAAAGGCACAAAAACGCCACGATAATATTCACGATTCCATAGAAAGGGGAGCTGAACGCTTCTCAATAGATGTAGAGAATGCATATATAAAGACAGAAGTTCTACAGATCATATCAGGGGAAATAGAAAAATTGCCTCCACAATGCCGGCAGGTAGTACGCCTGGCCATTATAGAAGGGAAAAGCGCTCCCGAAATCGCCGATGAATTAAATATGGCTTATCAGACAGTGCTGAATCAAAAAGCCAAAGGGGTGGCATTATTGCGTACCGCCATCCTTAAAAATAAGTTACTTTCCTTGCCCATGCTCGTTTTAGCATTGAATATGCTGCACCGGTAAAAAAAACTTTAAAAAAATTTAAAGTTGACCGGTATATAAAGTGGAGTTAGTTGTTTTAGTAGTATAGCATGACAGAAAAGAATCATTATATAGCCGCATTAATCGCTAAATATCTTGATAACAGCCTGAATGAAGCTGAGGAGATTGAGCTGACAGCATGGATAAATGCTGAAGCCCACCACCGTGATCTGTTTGAACAGATGACCGATCCTGAGCAACTCACCACGCATCTGCAGCAGTTCTATACCTATGATTCGGACAAAATAAGCCGGAAGATCAGTCAGCATATACCTGAATTTAATGCCGGGCCTGCACGCATCCGTCCCGTTTACCTGAGAAAGTGGGGCTGGGCAGCAGCGATCGCCATGCTTTTAGTTGGAGGTTCTTATTACTGGGCATCACGTCTCCACAACAGACCGGCTGTAATAGCGTCAGTACCGGTCAATATCGAGCCTGGTAAACAAGGAGCCATTCTAACACTGTCAGATGGCCGGGAGGTAGTCCTGGATAGCCTGCACAGTGGTATAGTAGCTAATCAGAGCGGCGCATCCATCGTACTCTCCGAAGGACAGTTAGTCTACGATCCGACCACAACCGGAAATATGGATGTTCAGTATAATATAATGACTACACCCGCAGGCAGACAATTCCAGGTAACACTGCCCGACGGGACCAATGTATGGCTGAATGCGGCCAGTTCTATCAGATTTCCCACCAGTTTCGCTGGCAATGAAAGAAGGGTAGAAGTAACCGGAGAGGTATATTTTGATGTCATAAGGAATGCAAATAAACCTTTTATTGTAGCAGTTAAAGATAAGCTCGACATAGAAGTCTTAGGTACTTCTTTTAATGTGAATGCATACGAAAACGAGCGCACTATCCGTGCAACACTTATTAATGGTAGCATAAGGGTAGGCGTGCCATCAACCGATCATAATAAGGCTGTAACACTGCAGCAAGGCCAACAGGCGGGGATAATAAATAATAAGATCACCATAACAGATAATCAGGATCCGGAGAAAATATTAGCCTGGAAAAATGGATTGTTCAACTTTGACGGCGCGAACCTTGAAGAAGTCATGCGTGAGTTAGAACGATGGTATGACATAGAAGTGGTATATGAGAATGGTATTCCGAATGCAGATAAGTTTATCGGGGAAATGACCAGGCAGATAGCCTTAACGGATCTATTGGATATTTTAAAGAGATTTCAGGTCGACTTTAGGGTGGAGGGACGCAAGCTCATCGTGTTAAACAAATAAACAACCAAAGCTATGCCTAAAGCGTAATTAATTACTGGGGGGACTCCGGTCAGGAGATGTATTGTCAAAAACTAACCAATAAAAAAACGTCACGGATTGCGGCCGTGACGTTCAAAATGACCTGGTTAGTCTATTAATGTCTTTTTCGATTCACATTTATTAACAACCAAATCTGATGCAATTTATGCAAAAAAAACGCTATTGGCCACCCGATCGCCGGGTTACAAGCGCCAGCCTAACCAAAATCTTTCTGGCTATGAAACTGACCGCTGTATTATTAATTACCGTCATCTTGCAGGCCGCTGCTACAGGTCATGCACAAACGATCTCTATATCGGGTAAAACTATACCTTACAAGCAAGTTTTTTCTGCCATCAAGCAGCAAACCGGATATGTTGTATTCAGCAATACAAATACCATCAGCGAAACCGCAACAGTATCGGTTTCAGCAAAGGATATGCCGTTAACGGAGTTCCTGGATGAAATGCTGAAAGATCTCCCTGTTACTTACCTTATCAAGAACAAAACGATCGTATTATCGCGGAAAGCCGCAGAGGCACTGCCTCCGACTACCATCACAGGTACAATACGTGCTACCACAGGTGAATTACTGCCAGGCGTGTCGGTAAGAATTAAAAATACTGTGAATGGTACCATTACCAACAATACCGGTACTTTTTACTTCAATCACCCAACTGAAAACGCGGTGATCGTGATTTCCATGCTGGGATTTGAAACTCTTGAAATCGCCGTACAGAAATCAGCGAACGGATATTCCGCCTATACGCTCAATAAGGCCCAGGCCGGTTCCTTATTTGTAACAGAAGGTAACAACCTCGTGTTGAATATTACCCTGAACAGAAAGGATTTTGAAATGAATAACGTAGTGATTACGGGTTATATGAACGTCAACAAAGGTAACTATGTTGGTGCTGTATATTCCGTAAGAGCCGATGATATAAAAGTGGCAGGTGAAACCTCCATCGACCAGATGTTACAGGGTGTCGTTCCTGGTATGTCTGTAATTACACAGACCGGCCAGGTAGGCGGTAGTCCTAAGATCCGTATCCGTGGTACTTCCACTATTCTGGGTAACCAGGAGCCTTTGTGGGTTGTGGATGGTATTATTCAACGTGATCCACTGCCTATCCCTAATGGAAGCGGATCTCTGGCTGGCGACGCAACAGAGCTGAGGTTAATCGCCTCCAATGCTATCGCCTGGTTGAATCCGAACGATATCGAAACAATTACCGTATTAAAGGACGCGTCTGCTACTGCTATCTACGGTTCACAGGCTGCAAATGGTGTGATCGTCCTCACTACCAAGAAAGCACGTCCAGGTCAATTGTCCGTTTCTTATTCCAATACACTGTCTGTTGGCCAGCGTCCTAATTATAGCATGTACGACCTGATGAACTCTCAGGAACTGATGCAGTTCTCTAAAGAGGTATACGCCAATCGTGACAGCTACACCAGTACCGTTTTGCCTATTGGTTATGGTGAGCTGATCCAGCAATTACAGAATAAGGAGATCGACTACGCTACCTATCAGGCGAAGTTCAGGAAAATGGAAAACCAGAATACAGACTGGTTTAAACTGCTTTTCCGTAATTCATTTAACCAGAACCATAGTGTGAGCATTACGGGTGGTACAGAAAAGATCATGAACAGAACTTCCTTCAACGTGCAGCAGCAAAAAGGTGAGGCTAAAGGAAATGATTTAAGTACTTTCTCTGCGTCCTCCAATACGACGTTGAAGTTTGGTAAGAGGTTTACTGTAAACTTCCTGTTGAATGGAACTGTTCGTACAACAGATGGTTTTGCATATGATGTGAATCCGTTTGACTATGCGTATAAAACTTCCAGGACCATTCCGATGTACAATGATGATGGTACGTTTTTCTACCATGAAAAACTGAGTACCAAAGGTGGTAGTAGCGTTTATCCAAGCAAGCTATCTTATCTGTATAATATTCAGAATGAATTAGACAATACAAGTAATAAAAACAACACGACCACACTGGGATCAACGATAGACGTACGTTACCAGGTGGCAAAAGGCCTGGAATACCAGGGGCTCCTGTCTTATACTTCCGCTAGTTCAAGCATAAAGTCCTATGCTACCGAACTCTCTAATTTTATAACACAATACAGAGGGTATGAATTTGGTACGGTGCCTTCCAATAGTCCTGAGGAACTGGCCAGCCGTCTGCCTTTTGGTGGATTGGCTCAGCTGGAGAGCGCTTCTAACAGAGGATATACCGTTAGAAATGCCCTTGTTTACAACCATTTATTCGGGGAACTGCATAATGTGACCTTTCAGGGTGGTTTAGAAGCAAGATCTACTATCACAGAAGGAAACACCAATACCCGATACGGATATTTACATTACCGTGGTGAGAGCTTTGCACCAGTGCCTTTAAATCCGGTATTCATTGGTAATAAAAGCCCGGGAGACCTGCATGAAGAAATGCGGTTGAATTCAAGAATTGTGAACCAGGAAAGCAACTTCCTGAGTGAATATTTCTCTGCAGTATATGCATATGCTTCCCGTTACATCTTCAACTTTAATGCACGTCTTGATGCTTCCAACCGTTTCGGTCAGGATAAAAACAAGCGTTTTCAACCTACCTGGTCACTGGGTGGAAGATGGCGTGCTGCTAACGAGAAATTCCTTCGCAACAATGCATGGCTGAATGCGCTGGACCTGTCAGCTACCTATGGTTACCAGGGTAATGCGGTAGAGGCCGTATCTCCGTACCTGATCGCTACTGATGGTGGACTGAACAACCAGTTCAGACAGTATACGCTCAACATCAAATCGCTGCCTTATCCTGATTTAGGTTGGGAAAAAACCAAAACCTGGAATCTGGGAATAGATGTTTCCTTATTTAATGGCAGATTTAATGCGACTGCCAACTACTACAGGAAAACAAGTAATGTACTTGCACCTCGTCAGGTACCCGTTGAAAATGGTATGAGTGCAGCAACTGTCTTTGGTTCCCAGTTGGAAAATCAGGGATACGACCTGTTGGTAAGTTTTACGCCGGTCAGAACGAAAGACTTTACCTGGCAGGTATCTGCAAATACCGGTCTGGCAAGAAACAAGGTGAAGGATAATGAAAGAGTGAATCTGCTTAGCGACTATCTGAGCGGCCAGGCGATTGTAAACGGTGAAGCGTATTCTACGTTCTATTCTTATTCATACGCAGGGTTGAATCACAATACAGGCATCCCGATGTTCAATAAACTGGATATTAAACCGACTGCCAATGATCTTGATTATCTCGTGAAGACAGGAAAGCTGGAGCCGGATTTTTCAGGGGGTGCCAATACGATGCTGAGATATAAGAACATCACTTTCTATGCACAGTTTGCGGTGGCATTTGGCGCCAGCAAGCGTATACCTGCCTATTACAATGCCAGTGGCGCGCCAACGCCTGAACAGAATGTGCCGCGTATCCTGAAAGAACGCTGGCAGCATCCTGGTGATGAATTAAATACCGATGTGCCGGTTATCCCTCCGGGAAACCCACGCTACTATGAGCTGAGACTGCCACAGTTAAATGCATCAACGACTCTGACACCATACACATTATATAATTCATCCGATTATATGGTGGGCAATGCTGACTTTATCCGTTGTCGTCAGATGTCGCTGAACTACGAATTTGCACAGTCGCTCCTGCAAAAGGTACATATTAAGCGTCTGAGCACATCACTCAGCTTAACGAATCCGTTCCTGATCACTTTTGATAAGAAATGGAGAGGATATGATCCGGAAACGTCTGGTTGGCCTGCGCGCAGGATGGCGTCCCTTTCATTTAACATGACACTCTAACATTAAAGCGAATGAAACGTAAGTTATTCTTAATAGCCGGCCTTGCCGGTCTGCTTACCTTAAGCGGTTGCACGAAATTTTTGGAGGAGAAATCGCAGAGTGACGTGATTCCTAAGACGGCGACCGACTTCAGGGAATTATTGATAGGTTCCGGATACATGACTAACTCTGAGCCGATGAATTACCTGTATTTCATGGATGATGATGTTGATTTCTTCCTGGAATATGACAATGATCCCTCTAACGTTGTCGGCAGCTATGATGCACAACAATATTACATGTGGTATACCTGGCAGCCTAAATTAGCGGACATCAACGGATTAGGTATATTGATCGCTGAAGATCCCGCCTCCACTACCTATGCACAGTATTACACAAAAATTCTGGGTTGTAATGCCGTGCTGGATAATATCGACAAATCAATCGGTACGCAACAGGAAAAAGACCGTGTAAAAGCGGAGGCATTAGCAGTACGTGCCATGTATTATTTCCGTCTTGCTAACTTATACGGTGAGCCTTATAATCACAATCCGAAGTCGCTTTGTGTGCCATTAAAGCTCTCTTCCTCAATTGTTGCGGAACCAATGGTCCAGGCTACCGTCGGAGATGTATATGACCTGGTAGTACATGACTTACAGGAAGCAGCCTCTCTGATGGACCCATTGCAGATCATACGTAAAGATTTTCATATCAACCAGCCAGCTATTCATATTCTTTTGTCAAGGGTATTCCTCTATATGGAAAGATGGAAAGAAAGTGTGGCAGAAGCTAACAAGGTATTTGAACAGGGTGGTAAACTGATAGACATGACTACCCTGGATACGAAATCGGGTAACTGGCTCAATTACAATAACGCAGAAGTAGAGTGGGTGTTTGGTGGTAATACACAGGCCGATCAGAGCACTTACACACCGTCAGCAATGTTCCTATCAACATATGATGCAACGAACGATGCAAGGTACAGAGTGGGATTTTCTGTGTTGAACACAGGCGTGCCATTGGTGTCAAAACTGCCTACAGGGTCCGATCTGGCGCAGACTTTACGTTCCTCAGAAGCGTTGCTGAACAGGGCCGAAGCAAGCGTACAACTAGACGACCTGGGTGGTGCATTGAAAGACCTGAATGACCTGCGCCGTAAGCGTATTGCAGGATACGCGAATGAAGTAATTGGCGATAAGGCTACTTTGTTGCAGGCGATAAGAGATGAGCGTCGTAAAGAGTTCGCTTACGAAGGTTTCCGTTGGTTTGATCTGCGTCGTTATGGTATGCCTGAAATCTCACATCGTTATCAGCATGACCTGGGAGAGAGCGTATTACAATACAAACTCACAAAAAATGACGCTATGTATGTATTGCCTTTCCCTACAAGTGTGCTGCTGAAGAATCCAGGTCTTATACAGAGCGCATCTGGTCAGATGCCTGACAGAATCGGACAATAATAATACTAACAAGCAATTCATTCATCTATGAAGCATATATTTATCATCACCTGTCTTTGCAGTGCCGTGCTGTTCTCCTGTAAAAAAGACACAGCTATTGGGCCGGATATAGATGTACCGGCAGACTACGTACTGCCACAGGGCGATGCTCCGGCTGAAGCCAATAATAAAATTCAATCCCTTTACAATACATACGGCTCTTACTTCCTGTATAATTTTACACAGCGGGACTTTTTATGGGTACCATCCACTGGTGGGGGAAATTCGAAGATTGATACAGCAGTACTGGCAAATCCTGCCTACACAATGGATATGCTGAATTTCCTGGATGATATCTGGCTGAAGTTTTTACCGGAAGACTTCAAAAAATCTCAGGGTATTCCCTATCGTGTTTTTATGGCAGATACCATTAAACAGTATCGTGTAGGATATCCTCCGGGAAGAGAATATCTGTATTTCGACTATAAAGTAATAGGGAAATCCATCGCCTTTGCAGGTATGAACGCATCACTGCGCACCATGTCATCAGCCGATAAGGTGACTAAAAGGAATGTATTGATACAGGTTATCTGGAACTATTATATCCAGAACAATATCATGGATTTTCCTGCTGCTTTTTATGATATCAGTGATTATGTGACTTACCCGGCATCTCCGATCAATGCATCCAACCCTGCCAATGTCGATGCATTCAGACAGAGAGGATTTATGCCAACATCTTATGCGGCAAACGGAAATCCATCTGAGTGGTATTATGGAACTTATTCCTGGCCACAGGCAAAAAGCAACGATCAGACAACATACCTTCTTGCTATCCTGACACGTACAGACGCGCAGATGGCATCATATCTTTCATATCCTATGATCAAACAGAAGTTCGACTTATTAGTGAACTACTATAAGTCCAAATTCAATATTGACGTACGCGCCATCGCGAACGCCACTTATTGATCCCTAACCCTTCCAATTGTCCGGGGCTTCAGTCCCCGGGCAACTGGAAGATGGTTACTCCCAGATCTTTATTGTTGCTGGTAATTGTGTAAGCCGCGCTTACGCCTGCTATTTTATTTATTAAACAATCCGTAATGAATGGAACATACTATCGTAAAAGTTGAAAACTTATCTCACCGTTACGCATCCCAGTGGGCGGTAAGAGATATAAATTTTGAGATCAGCAGCCAGGGAGTTGTGGGACTACTAGGTTCTAACGGAGCTGGTAAATCTACCACAATGAATATCATCTGTGGGGTGCTGAAGCAGTCTAAAGGGGAAGTCTTTATCAATGGCGTCAACCTGAAAGAAGACCCTGTGGCCGCTAAACGCAATATTGGCTTTATGCCGCAGAAACTGCCCTTGTATCTCGACTTTACGGTAGAGGAATACCTGACCTATTGTGCGGAGCTGAGGATGGTAGAGAAAACGCAGATAAAGAAAGCCGTGGCCGATGCGCTGGAAAGGTGTGGTGTGGCGCATTTCAGAGAGCGTCTGTTACGTAACCTCTCCGGCGGTTATCAGCAGCGTGTAGGTATCGCACAGGCGATCGTACACAATCCGAAGTTTGTGGTACTGGACGAACCGACCAATGGTCTGGACCCCAATCAGATCGTGGAAGTACGTAACCTGATCAAACAGATCGCACTGGACCGTGCCGTACTGCTTTCTACGCACATTCTCACAGAGGTACAGGCTACCTGCAGGGAGATCAAAATGATCGAAGAAGGACAGATGGTATTTTCCGGTTCACTGGAAATGTTTGATAACTATATAGAGCCGAATACCCTTGTAGTAACGCTGGATACACCTCCTGTAAGTGATGCCCTGATGAGTGTGGAAGGTATCAGATCAGTAGAGCAGATTGCTCCTTTCCGATACCGTCTGGGATATGATGGTGAAAAGAAGACACCACAACGCTTTGCTGCTGCCAGTGTGAGCCAGGATTGGGGACTGATGGAACTGATCATCGAGAAGAGCTCACTGGATGAAGTATTTGCCAGACTGTCGAAGAAAAACAATAAATAAAATCTGATAACAAGATATTCAATGAGACGTATTTTTAAGATCGCCAAGGCAGAATTGTTCACCTTGTTCTATTCGCCGATTGCCTGGATGATATTGGTGGTTTTCACCTTTCAGACCGGAATGGCCTTTGCAGAGCATTTGCAGGAGGCTGTTCGTTCCAAGAACATCGGCTTTGGTAATTCCTTTATTACAGCCGGTATTTTCTCTGGTCAACTTGGTTTATTTACGACCGTTCAGGGTTATCTCTACCTGTATATGCCGCTGCTGACTATGGGTCTGATGAGCCGTGAACTGAGCAGTGGTTCCATTAAATTATTGTACTCTTCACCTGTAACCTCTGCACAGATCATTTATGGCAAATTCACGGCCATGATGCTCTATAGCCTCATGCTGATCGGTGTGCTGCTGATATATGTAGTGATAGGCATGTGCACAGTAGAAAACTTTGAGCTGGCGCCCGTATTATCAGGCTTATTGTCATTATACCTGCTGCTGTGTGCTTATGCGGCTATTGGTCTGTTTATGTCATGTCTTACTTCCTATCAGGTAGTTGCTGCATTAGGTACCCTGGTGCTGCTGGCTGCACTCAGTTATATGAAACAGGTAGGGCAGGATATTGATTTTGTCCGTGACATTACTTACTGGTTGTCTATTTCAGGTCGTTGTAATGAGATGATCATGGGCCTGATCTGTAGCGAAGATGTCCTGTATTTCATTATCGTGATCGCTATGTTCCTCACACTGAGCATTCAGAAGTTGCAGGCTAACCGTACGCATGCTTCATTCGCTACAGTATGGGGAAAGTACGCGATAGTTGTAGTGGCGGCGATGGCGCTGGGATATGCTACTTCCCGTCCTATCCTCATGGCTTATTGTGATACCACAGAGACGAAACGTAATACACTGACGCCAAACAGCCAGGCTGTGATGGCCAAACTCGATGGGGATCTGACGATCACTACTTATGTGAATATCCTCGACAGAGAATACTACAACGGTATTCCCAGTCAGGTAAATGAAGATAAAGAGCGTTTAAAACAGTATATCCGTTTCAAACCGGAAACCAAACTGAAATACGTTTATTACTACGATAAACCAAGCAATAATCCGCGACTGGACTTTGTCTATAAGAATAAAACCCTTGCTGAAATGGCGGCGAAGGAAGCTGAGATCCGTGACCTGGATATCAACATGTTCCTGACGCCTGAGCAGATCAAAAAACAGGTGAACCTGACCGATGAAGGTAATACCTTTGTTCGTTTGGTAGAGAGAGGTAACGGACAAAAAGCCTGGTTGAGGATCTACGAGGATATGATGAAATTCCCTAACGAAGGAGAAGTAACTGCCATGTTCAAGAGAATGGTGATGAAGCTGCCTAAAATTGGTTTCCTGCAGGGACATGGTGAAAGGACTATCGAAGGAGACAGAATTAAAGATTATACACTTTTTTCTTCTGTAAAAACTTTCCGTTATGCACTCACCAACCAGGGTTGTGATGTGGAAGCGCTCGATCTGACAGGTGATAAAGAAATTCCAAAGGGTATTGATATCATCGTTATTTCAGACATGAAAGAAGCACTGGATAGTGCTACCAAAAAGAAACTGGATGTGTATATTGCAAATGGTGGTAACCTCGCTGTTACATTGAAACCCGGTTCTCCTGTAATGGAAGCTTTTATCGAGCAGTTTGGCGTAAAAACCATACCCGGCCAGTTGGTGCAGCCTAAACAGGACGTAGCAGCAAACGTTGTAATGTCAGTTGCAACACCGGCAGCTGAGAAAATCGCACCGATATACAAACTGATGCGCGAGCAACGCAGATATGTAGGAATGGTGAAGGGCGCAGGTCTGTTATTTAGTCCTGAGAAAGGATTTAAAGCGGTGCCGGTATTGCAGACAGTAGATACCATGAAAACATGGAATGAAGTTAAAACGATCGACTTCGTCAATGATTCTGCCTGGGTCGACGAAGCAGCTGGTGAAAAAGTAGACAGCTTTGTAACTGCCTATGCCCTGTCGAGAAAAGTAGGTAATAAAGAACAGCGTATCATGATCCTGGGAGACGCTGATTGTATCAGTAACGGCGGTATGAATCCACCGATCAGACGTTATGGTGCATCTAACTTTTCACTGATCCCTGGTATGTTCCATTGGTTATCTTATGGTACTGTACCGGTGGATGTAAGTCGCCCGCCTTCTACTGATAACGATATTTTCCTGACCAAAGAAGGTGTAAAAGGATTGAAATACTTCCTCATGTGGGTTATTCCGGGTATTTTGCTGATTGGTAGCACTATCTTATTGATCAGAAGAAAAAGAAAGTAAAAATATTTGCTGGTATGGGCTTAATGACGGATAAACAAACACTGAATGATCTGAACATCTTCGGTAAAAGCGGTACAAATGGTGGCATCTATGCCATATTCAACCGCACTCATACAAGAGGAGGGTCAGAGTTGCTGGAAGAGATGTTCCGTAATCCATTGTCGGAAGTAGATGCAGTGAATGCACGCAGTACTACGATTCGTTTATTTGGAGCAAACGGGATAGCATTCCCTTATGATGCGATCTGGTTTGACGGGGCAGAACAGTATCTTCAGGATACTGATGAACGCAGCCGTCTGAGCGATCAGCAGGATAATCTGAAGAGAAAATTGAATCAGCTCATAGCCGGAGACAACGCTTATAAGGCTATTGAGAAAGGTGTGGAAAGCCTGATTGCCATATTACAGACTTCCATTCAGTTCGCTGATAACATACGCCGGCAGATGACCGGCACTCCTTACAGTAAAGAGCTGGCTGACATAGAGCTGTTGCTGAAGGAAAAAGAATTACAACCGATTTTACAGGAACCAGCCAGACTAAAACTACCTTTTGCCAAGGTGGCGGAGTATGATAAAATACTCCGCTTCCGGCAACGGGAGGTGATGAATCGCCTGCTTCGTCTGCTGTATCAGACAGACGTTTACATCTCTGTAGCGCGTATCGCGGCAGAAAAACAATTCTCTTTCCCAATGGCCTTGCCGCGGGAGCAGCAGACGGTTATCCTGGAAGATTTTTACCATCCTTCATTAACGACGCCTGTTGCGAATACCATCAACATTACGCCATCCAGTAATGTGATCTTTCTGACAGGTGCGAATATGGCGGGTAAATCTACCTTCATGAAGGCACTCGGTATCTGTATGTACCTGGGTCAGATGGGCTTTCCGGTACCGGCTTCCAAGATGGAGTTTTCAGTAAGGGACGGCATCTTCACTACCATCAACCTGCCGGATAACCTGAGTATGGGCGCCAGTCACTTCTATGCAGAAGTACTGCGGATCAAAAATGTAGCAAGAGAGTTAAGCAGAGATAAGTATCTGTTTGTCATCTTTGATGAATTGTTCCGCGGAACCAACGTGAAAGATGCACACGAAGCGACTATCGCTGTTACCAGTGCGATCGCCCGCAGAAAGAACTGTATGTTCGTTGTATCTACGCACATCATTGAAGCGGGGGATGTATTGAGAGAAAAGTGTGAAAATATAAATTTCGTATTTCTGCCGACGCTGATGGAAGGTAATAAACCTGTATATACGCATAAACTGCAAACAGGTATTACGGCTGACAGACATGGTATGGTAATTATTAAGAACGAAGGTATCCTGGATATCCTGGCGAGAAAAAAAAGTAAATAAGAACGCATGAGCTTTATTGCAGACAAACAAACGCTGGACGATTTGTCCTTGTTAGGCAAATTTAATCCTGGTTCTGTTTTCAGTCTTTTTAACCAGGTAAAAACCAGGGGTGCCGAGAAATTACTGGATGCTATGTTCCTTCATCCCTTATCGGATGTGGAAGCGATCAACAGCAGAAGTGCTATTTTCCGCTATTTCAATGAACATCTTATCAGCTTCCCTTTTGATGAAAAGCAGCTGGAACGTATGGAAGCTTACATGGATGAAGGCGGTGACGGAAGCTATGTAATGGCGCTATGGGAATTAGGCCGGAAGAAGATAACAGCAGTACTGGTCAAAGATGATACGTATGACCTGACCTTAACAGGTATAGACAGCAGTATCGCCGTATTAAAGGCCTGTGGAAAGCTCCTGAAACAGCTGGAACAGGAAGGACGGGACAAAGATCAGCCATGGATAAAGTGGTCGCAGATCGTACGCACTATCACCACAGATGCACGATTGAAAGATGTTGACAAGCCTTCCAGGTCTTTAATGGACAACGTGCGCCTGCATCATATGCTGACAGGTGTATTCCGTAGTCAGCTGAAGACGCTCCTTGAGTTGATCTATGAAACGGATCTATATCTGGCAGTAGCAGGGGTGGCCAAAGCAAAAGGTTTCTCCTATGCGGAGGCCTTGCCGAAAGAACGGAATCTGCTGGAAGCGAAGGGACTGAGACATCCGGGACTTGATAAGGGTGTCGCGAACGCATTATCTTTTAATACCAGTACGAACGTTCTGTTCCTGACGGGTGCAAATATGGCGGGTAAGTCAACATTGATGAAGTCTACCGGTATCCTCATTTACCTGGCGCATATGGGATTTCCGGTAGCGGCCACTGAAGTGAAATTCTCCATACTGGATGGCATTTATTCTTCCGTGAACGTGCCCGATGACCTGAATAAAGGATATAGCCATTTCTATGCAGAAGTACTCCGGGTGAAAAAAGTAGCGGAAGAAGTAGCTACGGATAAGTCGCTGTTCGTGATCTTTGATGAGCTGTTCAAAGGTACGAACGTGAAGGACGCTTATGATGCTACCCTGGCCGTAACGCAGGCGTTCACAGATTTTACAAATTGTTTCTTTATCATTTCCACGCACATATTTGAAGTCGGACATGCATTGAATAATGGTGGGCCACAGATCGCGTTTGAATTCCTTCCAACCATCATGAACAATAACGTGCCTCAGTATACATACCAGCTGCAGAAAGGTATTACTACTGACAGACAGGGCATGATCATTATTGAGAATGAAGGAATACTGGATATGTTATAGTCTAAATTGATAGTCCCTGAGGGGGATGTTACAACAAAAAAAACAAATTATGCACTATCGCCATTGGGCTGCTGCAGGATTAATGCTGTTGCTGGTAAATGGAAAAGCGGCTTTTGCACAACAGCAGGGCCAGCCTATGCCACTTGATACAGCAGTTCGTACAGGTAAGTTGCCAAACGGATTTACCTACTATATCCGTAGAAACGCAGAGCCGGAAAAAAGAGCTTTCTTTTATCTGGTCAATAAGGTTGGTTCCATTCTGGAAGACGAGGACCAGCTGGGTCTGGCGCACTTCATGGAACACATGAACTTCAACGGTACCACACATTTTAAGAAGAATGACCTCATCGATTATCTGCAGAAAGCAGGTGTGAGATTTGGCGCCGATCTGAATGCCTTTACCTCTTTTGATGAAACCGTATATCAGCTGCCTATTCCGACAGATAATCCTGCCATGGTAGGTAAAGGGCTGAATATTATGCGTGACTGGGCACAGGAAGCTATCCTGGACGGAGATGACGTTGACAAGGAAAGAGGCGTTATCCTGGAAGAGAAAAGATTACAGGAAGGCGTAGGTAACAGGATACAACAGCAGACCATTCCAATGTTGTTCAATCATTCAAGATATGCTGTCAGACAGCCTATTGGTACTGACAGTATCCTAAAGAACTTCCCGGTAGCTGCTATTCACAGGTTCTACAGGGATTGGTACAGACCAAACCTGCAGGCCCTGATCGTGGTGGGTGACATCAATGTGGACGCTGTTGAAAAACAGATCAAAAAGCAGTTCGCTGACCTGAAAAATCCGGCGAATGAACATCCGCGTCCCGAATATAAAATTGAACTGACAGGTAAAAATCAGTTCAAAACCATTACTGACCCTGAGTTGACGGCAACCGAACTGGAGATGCTGGTAAAACATCCGGGTTCCAAACTGATCACAACGGCTGATTACAGGAATGCCATGATAACATCCCTGTTCAATCAGATGCTGAGTCACAGAATTGGAGAACTCAGCCAACAGGAGAATCCTCCATACCTGGGCGTTAAAGCCGGTGTAGGTGGTTTTTCCGGTGGTCTGGAGCAATTCACTTATTCTATCACAGCGAAACCAGGTAAACTGCAGGAAGCATTTACCGATACCTGGCAGTTGATCGAACAGGTAAAACGTTATGGTTTTACCCAGGCAGAACTGGACAGGGTGAAGCTGGCCTATGCGACAAGCATGGACGCTGCTAAACAGGAGAAAAGTAAAACACCTTCCAGCAGTTATGTGTCCGAGTATCAGCGTTTGTTCCTGGATGGAGCTGCTGCACCGGGTTTCGACTGGGAGTATGATTTCGTAAAAGCGACCTTACCTGGCATCACGCTGGAAGATATTAAGGCGATAGGTACCCGCTTTATTACAACTACCAACAGGGATATCTTCCTGGTAGCGCCAGAAAAGGAAAAAGGCAATCTGCCTGATTCAGCTACTATCGAAAGTTGGTTTAACAAGATGGCTGTTGCCGCTATTAAGCCTTACAACGATTCAACTGCTACCAGCGTTTTGCTGAAAACAATTCCGGCGGGTGGTAAAGTAGTTTCTCAGTCTACTGTTGCGGCACTGGATATCAGACAGCTGACCTTGAGCAATGGTATCAAGGTATGGCTGAAGTCTACCAACTATGCGAATGACCAGATTCAGTTCATGTCATTTGCACCGGGAGGTATCAATAAATTTTCTAATGAAGATTTCCCGACAGCAGCCAATACGATCGGTATTATCGGTGGTAGTGGTCTGGGTGAATATTCCCCTGTTCAGTTATCAAAAATGCTGAACGGAAAATCAGCGGCCGTAGGCGCTTATATCGGAGGCCGTAGCCAGGGTGTGAATGGCGGTTGCAGAACGGAAGACCTGGAAACAGCATTACAGTTGATCTACATGCGCTATACTGCACCTCGTAAAGACCCTGTATTGTTCAGCAACGCGATCGCACGTTCTAAGGAAGCCGTAAAAAACAGGTACGACGATCCTAATAACGTGTTCAGAGATACTGTTAGTGCGGTATTGAGCAACTATAACTACCGTACAAGTCCGGTTACACTGGAAAGACTGGACAGTATCAGTCTTGATAAAGCATTAGCGATCTATAAAGATCGTTTTGCGGATGCTTCTCAGGCTAATTTCGTTTTTGTCGGCAACTTCAACGCAGATAGTATCCAGCCACTGCTGGAACGTTATCTCGGTGCATTACCGGCCCTGAATCTGAAAGAAAAAGGCGTTACCCTGCACGGACAGGTACCGAAAGGTAAACTGGTGAAGGTGGTAGAAAAAGGTAAAGGCAATAAAGCGACCGTGTTGCTGGTATATAATGGCGAATGTGCTTACAGTGCTGAAGAGAACCTGCAACTGCAGGCTTTGACAGAGGTGCTGCAATACAGATTGCTGGCCAGTCTGAGAGAGAAAGCAGGAGAAGTGTATACCCCATCTGCCCAGGGTAGCATGGTGAAAGAACCTGATCAGCGTTTTGCGATCAACGTGTCTTTTGGTTGTGCACCTGAACATGTGGACCACCTGGTAGGATTAGTAGCGCAGGATATCGCTGATCTGCAAAGCAAAGGCGCTACCAGCGATGAATTGAAGAAGTTTAAAGCCGGATATAGAACGCAGATCGAGCTGCAGGTAAAAAGCAATGAGTTCTGGCTGCAATACATTGCAGGCAGACTGGAAAGGGAAGAAGAACTGAAAGCATTACCTGATGTGGAAAAGAGACTGAAGCAGATTACAGGTAGTTCTGTTAAATCTGCTGCAGGAAAGTACCTGAGCGGTGAGAACGTGATCCAGTTCGTGGCACTGCCGGAGAAGGCGGAAGCAAAATAGTTAAGGTTGTGTGAATGTATATGCCAGGATGCCGTTTCTCTGGTTGGGCGGCATCCTGTTTTTCTAAGAAATTTATTTGTTGAGACTATGTTGATCATTTAGGTAAATGAGTGATGATCTGAAATATTATAGCGATCTGTTTTGGCTTTTTAATGCCCGGGAACACTTAAAAGCGCACAGTAGTGCGCTTTTTTTTATGCATGCTGTTTCCATAGCTGTCAAACACTGCTGTTGCTATTTTTGGTTCGATTTATGTGGTTATTGGACTTTCAACTTTGTTAACCCAAGTATACGTTGTATGAAATATATACCACTCAAATTAGTAGGAAATATAGCAGGACTTTTACTGATAATGATCACCATGGCTTACGGTCAGCGGGATACGTTATTAGTGAGCAGCCGGTCTGCCGCGCATTACACCGAAGGAAAGAAATATCTCAAAGAAAAGAATTACGATGCGGCCATTCAAAGTTTCATTGAAGCAATCGCCATTCAGCCCACTGCTTCCGCATATGCCAACCTGGGATTTGCCTATATCCGGAAGGGAGATGATAATCATGCATTTCTTGCCCTGAATAAGGCGATTGATCTGAATGGGAACTTTGCCTGGGCCTTTGGTCTTCGCGGTTACCTTTACACTAAAATTGACGCTCCGGAGCTATCTTTTAATGATTTCTCCAGGGCCATCGCGCTAAATGCAAGAGGTGGTAGTCTGTCTGGTGCTCAGGAAGGAGGATCGGATAAATCCGTGATCAGGGACTATACAAAGAAAATTGGCCGTGATCCAAAAGATGATAGTGCTTATGTGCAACGGGCGCGTGCCTATGAGAACCAGGAGAAGAATAAACAGGCGGTAAAGGACTATAAGAAAGCGATCGAACTGAATCCGGAAAATACAGAGGCCTATTACGGTCTGCAGCATCTCTATCTCCAGGGTAAAGGCCCTAAACAAAGCCCGGCTCCGGCTGAGAATACATCCGATACGACAGAGCAGGTGATAGAAGAGCAACCCTTCACGGAATTTTATGCAACCCGTGGCAGCACCTATTCTTCTCTTGAAGAAAAGTATGCGCTGACGATCGCCGATTATACAAAAGTAATTACGCGGTTCCCTGAAAATAGCGCCGCTTTTCGTGACCGTGGCTATCTGTATGCTAAACTGAATAAATTAGACTCCGCTATCGCTGATTTCACGAGCGCGATCACACTCGATCCGCAATCGTCTCCCGCCTTGGGTTATAGGGGCGCATTGTACGTGGAGACCCGGCAACTGGATGCGGCTATCGCTGATTTGTCTGCAGCAATTAAGATCGATCCGGATGCCTTGCAGCATCATTATAATCGTGGACTGGCCTATTATCAAAAGGGTGCATATGAGTCAGCTATTGAAGATTTTACCATATTAATCAATAAAGGTCAGCCTAATGCCGTCGCTTATCGTTACAGGGGAAATCTTTATACATATATCAATAAACCAGCACTGGCTATTGATGATATTAATAAGTCGATCGAAATTGCGCCAAAGGAGGCGGAGAGTTATGCTGTCCGCGGACTGGCCTATGCCATGCAAAAGGATTATCAACAGGCTGTCCGGGATTTTAGCAGTTCTATCAAACTGGACCCCGGCAATAAGACGATATATGTGAACCGTGGACTGGCGTATAAGTACCTCAACAACTATAAGGCAGCTATTAAAGATTATAACGAGGCGATAACGCTGGACCCGAATGATACGGCGATATATAAGGAGCGGGGAGAGGTGTATGCGCAGATGGGAAAGAAAGACCTGGCGGAAGCTGATTTTAAGAAGGCAGGAGCGGTGGAGTGATACCTGGCCCGTAATTGCTGTCAGCATTTGACTGACAGTTATTATCATTGCATATGGACCAAATAACAGGCTTGCAAAAATGTTTACAACACATCGGTACATTTACTCTTGCCGAACTGGAGCTAGTTGCTGCAAAATGTATCCATCGCCATATCAACAAGAACGACTACATCCTGCAAAAGGGAGAAGTCTGCAATTCGATCAGTTTCCTCCTGACCGGCGCATGTTATGAGCTCAACGCTGAAGATACCGATGAGCGTATCATTGAGCTCTATTGCGCAGGTGATTGTATCGTCAGCCCATCCAGCTTCTTTTTTCAACGTCCCGCTGAAGACCCTGTAAAAGCCTTTACAGATTGCGAAGTATTGACATTAAGCGTTCATGACTTGCATCAGCTGATCGGTGTTGCTCCGGTATTTTTCCAGTTGGGTAAGATATTGCAGCCAGGTTGGTTCCGTGTCGGTTTTTATGATCGGGGCATGTCGCCAAGGGAGCAATATGATCATGTGATGACACATAAACCACAGCTGGTCCGGACATTTCCCCTGAAATACATAGCTTCCTATCTGAAAATGACACCCGAGACACTCAGCCGTATCCGGGCTGCGCAGTAATATTTCTTGATCTTAATCAAGTTGAAATCTGGAAGAAGAATGGCATATTTGCCAGCGTACTTATTAAATATCTTCACTTATGATGACGGCTGTTCACCCAAAATTGCCCATGAGGGATAAAACTGCAACAGTAGATTTTTATATTGATCAACTGGGATTTGAACGATTTGGCGGAGACTATGAGGGGTATCTGATGGTGCAGAAAGACAATATCCAGGTCCATTTTTTTGAATACAGGGAGCTCGATCCTGCATCAAATTATGGACAGATATACATCAGGACAAATGATATAGATGGTTTATACCGGTCTATGCAGGACAAAGGTTTACCTATCCATCCCAACGGACATCTCCAGATAAAACCCTGGGGACAAAAGGAGTTTTCCATGCTTGATCCGGATAATAATTTACTGACGTTCGGCCAGTAATGAACGGATCGCTATTGCTGATAAATACGGTTATGGCTATGCAGTCCGCATCAGTTAAAAGACTGCCTGAACTGCAAAGGAGAGACCTTCGCCTTCATCTTAAAGAATTTACTAAATGACTGGGAGTGTTCAAATCCCAACTGGAAGGCAATGTCAGATACTGACAAATTCGTCGTAGATAACAACTCCTTCGACTTTTCTACCAGTTTCTCATGGATGTATTGTTGTGCGTTCTGTCCTATCAGGGACCGTAACATATCACTCAGGTAACTGGGTGACAGGTGTAGTTTTTCCGCAAGAAACTGAACGGTTGGTAAGCCCTCGCTGGCAGAAATATCATTATTAAAATAGTTATCGATCTCCTGTTCGAGCCGGGTTAACAGATCATTGTTCACTACTTTTCGTGTAATAAACTGACGTTTGTAAAACCGGTTTGCATAATTCAGTAAAGAATCAATGTGAGAAACGATCACATCCTGACTGAACTCATCGATCCTGCTGTTGAGCTCTTTGTCGATCATACCAAAGATAGAGAGGATGGTGGCTACTTCTTCTTCTGACAGATGCAGCGCCTCATTCGCAGAATAGGAAAAGAAACCATACTGTTTGATTTTCCTGGCCAGCGGATAGTTCCAGAGAAAATCCGGATGTAGCAATAAGGTATATTGAGAACATACAGCGCGGTCATCATCGCCATGATTGATGATCTGTCCGGGAGAAGCAAATAACAAACCACCTTCATCAAAGTCATAGTAACTCTGCCCGTATCGCAGTCTGCCGCTGAACTTCGGTTTATATGATACCTTATAATAGTTCAGCAAATGCGGCCCCTGTGGCATATTGATAGTGCTCGTTGTAGTCGGACTATTAATAAGACTTACCAATGGATGCCTGGGAGCAGGCAGTCCAAGGATACGGTGTGCTTCTGTCAGCGAGTCAAATTTAAACGGCGTATTTTCTTCTTTCTTCATGTTCCGGAAAGTATAAAATGATAACCGATCCAAAGGTCGGTTATCATTTTGCATTTGTCAAAGATTGTTCCTAACCCTGTGCAGCAGCGGAAATGTCATTCCAGGCTTCCCATTCTGTCAGACGGGCTTCATAAGCCGCACGAACGGTTGGCAGGTTCTGACTACCCAGGTTAAAGCGCAGTGGTGGGTTCTCCGCATCTACCATTTTGAAGAGCGCCGCCGGTGTAGCTGCCGGATTGCCTCTTTCCTGTTGGGAGAGCTTTTGTACGAACTGACCTTTGAAGTCGTTATAGATATCCATTCCGGCGGCAAATTTCAAAGACTCCTGACTGCCAAATTCAGTGGCATAGGCACCTGGTTCGATGATCGTCACCTTGATCCCAAAGGCCTTTACTTCCATGGCCAGGGCTTCGTGTATGGCTTCAAATGCCCATTTAGAAGAACAGTAATAGCCGATCACCGGTAGGGTAAAATGACCCAGACCACTGGAAGTACCCAGTATATGACCACCACCCTGTTTTCTCAGCAGGGGCAGAGCGGCCTTGATAACTGCCATCGGGCCTATAATATTGGTTTCGTATAAGGCCCTTACGTCATCCGCAGCGCTCTCTTCGATCGTACCTACCAGTGAATAGCCCGCATTGTTGAGTACGATGTCCAGTCTGCCGAAATGTGCATGTGCCTGCTCCACAACGCTTTTCACTTGTTCAGGCTGTGTAACGTCGAGCTCAAGCGTCAGTACGTTATCGCCATACTTTTCTTTCAAATCAGCGATAGCTGATAATTTACGGGCGGTAGCGGCTACTTTATCTCCCCGCTCCAGGGCTGCTTCTGTCCAAATCCTTCCAAAACCTCTTGATGACCCTGTGATAAACCATATTTTACTTCCCATATTCTTTGTGTTTTAAATTTTGTGACACAAAGATCAGCAGGGAGGCTTTAACGCCTGTAGCCTAATTAAGTGACTTTGTAGCCAAACCGCGTAAGTTTGTAGTTTGTGCCTGAAACAGGGTATTTAGGGCCGAAATACCCTATAATTTCATTTATTTTGCCATATTTGCCACAATTCTGGTCTATCTTCCTAATATATGCAGCAACAGCTTCGTGAACATATAGAAAAAATTATCCCCCTTACAGACGAGGAGTTCGACTTTATCCTTGCACAATTCACTACTAAAAAATTCAAAAAGCACCAGTACATTATCCAGGAAGGCGACAGTGTGAAATATGCTTACTGGGTGATATCCGGTCTTTTAAAGCTCGTTTATACGGATAACAGCGGTAAGCAGCACATTGTATCATTTGCGATGGAAGACTGGTGGGAAAGCGACTATTATGCCTTTCACACCCAAACACCGGCGACCCTGTCCCTGGAATGCCTGGAGGATACCGAAGTATATTGTCTTTCTTTCGAAGGCTATGGCATACTGTGTGATAAGATGCAAAAAATGGAGCGTTTCTTCCTGCAGAAAGCTAATTTCGGCTTTCTTGCGGCACAAAGACGTATTCTTTCTTTACTGACGACCGACGCGAAAGAGCGTTATGAGCAGCTGGTAAAACAATCGCCCGCACTGGTTCAGCGGGTGCCTAAAAGTCTGCTCGCCGCTTATCTTGGGGTATCAAGAGAAACACTCAGCAGATAAAATGGAGGTGTGATGAATATCACTTTTTAATCGTGACGTATATCAAAATTCTTTACATGACTTATCAGAAACTTTGCATTAGAATAAACAATGCAAAATTAAGATAACATGGAAAAGAGAATAATCAATCCCTGGAAATGGCAGGATGAAAGAAGTTATGTACAGGCTGTTGAAGTGAAGAATGTATCAAGCACGTTGTATGTTGCCGGACAGGCCGCGGTATATCCTGATGGTACCTCCAGCAATGACGAAATGGAGACACAACTGAAACTGGCCATCCATAACCTGGAAACGGTGATCGCGCAGGCTGGTTATGAGCCTGAGAACATTGTACGATTAACGATCTATACGACCAACACCGCGGAGCTCTGGCCGAACTTTACCATTCTCCAGGAATGGATCGCTAAACATGGTCTCCAACAAGCCGTGACGCTGATGGAAGTGGTCAGCCTGTTTGAAACATTGAAAGTGGAACTGGAAGCCACAGCCGTAAAATGAAATAATCAGTAATAAGCTAAACCAGGAGTCTGTTCACATGAAGGAGCAGGCTCCTGGTTTTATTTATTATAAACCATTTTCGAGAAACATTTCCATCAGGGCATTAAATTCCTCAGGTTGCTCCATCATTGGTGCGTGACCACATTCCTTTAAGTATATCAGCTTTACATCAGGCAGCATCTTTTCAAATTCTTCTGCTACTGCTGGTGGCGTTATCTTATCATCGGCGCCCCATATCAGTAGTACCGGTATGTTGATCTCCGGTAATTCTTTTGTGACGTAGTTCCGTTGTGCCGTCTTGGCCGTTTTTACGATGCGGAAGCACTTCCTGTTATCACGCACGATCGCAAATACCTCGTCCACTAAAGCCGGTGTGGCTGTCTTCGCATCATAAAAGGTATACTCGACACGTTCCTGAATATAAGTACGACTATGTCGTTTTGGAAAGCTACCAAGCGTATTATTTTCATATAAACCGGAACTACCGGTAAGGAGCATACTTTTTACATTCGCTGCGTAGCGGTGTGCATAGAGGATGCCCACGTGGCCGCCAAGTGAGTTGCCAACCAATACCATGTCTTTCAGATTATTTGCGACAACATAATCATGCAGTGAGGCCACCAGGTAATCTAAAATATCCTGCTTATGTTCATCATAGATCGGGAGGTGAGGAACGTGTATATCATATCTTTCTCCAAAGTGTCCGATAACATCATTCCAGTTGCTCAGGCCACCAAACAGACCGTGCAGCAAAACCAAGGGTTGTTTCATGTTTTTCTGACAAAGCTAGAAAGCTGTCAATTGTCAATCCGTGATTTCAATCACAAAAGCGCTGTCCCTTGTTCAGCAGTAGTAATCTGGCCCTGCTAAGCGCTTCACGGCTCACATACAGGTACCTGGCAATATTTGTAAGAGATATTTTTCTGATGATCGCCGGTCTGTGTTTCAGTAGGAACTGATATCTCTTTACCGGGCTTTTTAATGAGAGAATATATTGATGCTCAAATGTTTGTTCGGCTAATTCCTGAAAAATCTGCAGATTTACTGCTGACAAACTCATATGCAGATCATACAAAGGCTGCATCTGTTTGATATTGATCCTCCTGATCACCGAATCCTCCAGCGCAGTGATGGCGACTGCGGATGCAGCCATCCGGTAATAACTCTCACAATTGGCCAGAAAATCATCGGTAAAGCTAAACCGGATGATCTTTTCATTTCCTTCGTCATCAATGATCGTAAATGCAAATTGCCCTGATACCACAAATGCAGCGTAACGGGCTATCTTTCCGTACCGTAAAAAACTATCGCCTTTTTTGATCGTTTTGACTTTTGTCATTTTATCCAGCAATGCCCACTCTGTATCCGATACGATGGGATACTTTTCTTTCAGCCGATGATACCAGTCAGGAGTATTATTCTTCATGATATAGCCATTTTTGCGCGCCGAAGTTAAAGATATTTTATTTGTCAGATATTAACTTAAGTGTACTTATCCTTCGTTCATCCTTCATTGTATGAATGAAGGATGAATGAAGGGTATTAAAGCTCAGATAAGATACAGGTAATTTCCCGTGACCACGTTTTGGCGTCCTGTGCACATGGTTTTGCGTCCTGTGCACATTGACCAAAATAAGGAAAATAACAGGCTTATTTTTGTAAAAACTATCGTGATGAACAGGGGGATGCCCCAGGGAGGAAAGGCTGCCTCCTGTCTGGCCCTGTGAATCATGTCTATATATAATAACTCATTTTATTACGCCTTCCACAATGACAGATAATGGGGATAGCTAATTGAACGGGTATTAAAAGAAAATATTATATTGCCCGATCATTCAACCCAAAAATTACTTAACCATGTCAATGTGGCAAATTGAGGCCCTGATAGAATACGGCGTTCGTCTCGTAGATAAGGCTGTGACGACCAACGAAGAGAAGAAAACAATAATAGGCAATCTTTACGCTGTTCAGCAGCAGTACGATTGTAAATTCACCAACTTCAGGGTAATGCCCATTTTACTCCAGACAGGTTATACAATAACGATCGATTATACCGAACATCCGGATTATAAAGGCAACGAAGCGTATTTTGATAAGCTGCTGAAGAAGAAGGACGTTGAGTTTATAAACAGGGATATCAGGAAGAAATGGAGTGAGAAAAACGATGTTGTTGCCTATCTGGAACCTTCAACGGGTAAAATCTATATCGACTATGGCTCACCGTTAAGGAAAGATGAGCCGCCTTTGACTATAATGGGCATCCATGATCTGGGCTTGTACCTTATCCGTGAAGCACATGAACAACAGGATCGGGAAAGGGTGTATGAGTGGACCGCTTACATCCTGAAATTTGGGGCGATCAGTCTGGACGATGATGCCAATGCGGAAGAACTGATCGGTCAGTATTTTAAGGAGATCAGAAGCATCTTTTATAGTTATGATTATACGGACTATAAACCTGTTGATGAAGCACTGACCATATTTCCTCCTGGTTCGAAAGACTCGGATGGTTATACGGAATGGGCGATCAGTGAAGGAGGTGCAGATGGGCAGGTATTGACGTATTTTTTCCAGATTCCGTCCGGGGTGTAACAGGCCGATTTTCTGAGCACTGGTATATCAGCAAATATTGATTAGCTTAAAGTACAACTGATCGACCAGGTGGACGTTTCGTATTCTTCAATGATCTTCAGGGATAGTGCATCAATGACGATCGTTATGTAATCTTTTGAGCCACTGGACCTGGTCTCTTTTGACTGCTGTAAGAATGAGATGCGCCAGTAAAGTCTGTTCTGATAATCATCAAAGACCAGGTCGTAAATACATTCCCTGGTTTTATAATGCTTCTTAACGGCATATTTAACCGCTTCATTTTTTAAGATATATCCGGGCTTGAAATTACTACGTTTATTAAAATATTCTCTTGGCCAGTCAAAACTAATGATCTGCCCATACTGGTCCATGCTCAGACAGATGCAATAGCTTTTAATGCCGATCGTTGTATCCCTGAGCTCAAAATAGAGTTCATATTTAGGTATCGCATACTGATATGTTGCCTGAAATGTAGAATCTTTACTTGCCCAACTTTCTATATCTATGATCTGACCTTTTATAAAGACTATATTGTCCACAAAGTCAGTCATGCTTTGTTCCAATAACTGTTTGGTGATAAATGGGAGGTAGCTGGGATAGGGAGTCGATTTCCTTAGTAGTAACGTTGCGGTACGGCAAACCAACGAATGGCTTGTTAATATAAGGCTTATCCTGACAAAAGGTAGTCATATGCGCGAATAAGAGCATTGTAATACATATGAACTGAACGATTCTCCTTCTTTTGGACAGATTGACTGTCAATTTATTTTTCTGCATGGCCGCCAGGGTATTCGGGATAAAAAAGCGCAAGTTAGCCTTTTCAGGCAAGAGATAACAGATTGTCCCTGGCCTGCTCGGTCAAGTAAAATCGGCCTTTTGAGTAAAGTGACTTGCCGCAGCACTATCGACATTTGACCCAACAAAAAACTTGAAAATGAAACAAGGTAATTATCAGGGTCAATTGCAGCAACCGATAGGTTCAGGGTTTGATAGACACTCAACGGCAGCGGATGTGATGCAGGGAGTTGATCTGACAGGAAAGATCGCTATTGTTACCGGAGGGCATTCCGGTCTTGGATTGGAAACAACAAAAACACTGGCAGCAGCAGGCGCAACGGTAATAGTGGCAGCGCGGGATATAGCAAAAGCGAAGAAAAACCTGGGAGGCGTACCGCATGTGGAACTGGAAGAGATGGAACTCACGGATACGGCATCTATTGAAGCCTTTGCAGCGAAGTTTCTGGCATCCGGCAGGCCATTACACCTGCTCTTCAATAATGCAGGTATTATGTGGGTGCCATTGGCACGTGATGCAAGAGGATATGAGAGCCAGTTCGCGACCAATCACCTCGGACACTTTCATCTGACAGCAAAGCTCTGGCCGGCCTTAAAACAGGCAGGAGGTGCAAGGGTGATCAATACTTCTTCCTGGGGGCATCATGCGTCTCCGCTGGTATTTGAGGACCCGAATTTCCAACGCAGGGAATATAACGCGATGTCGGCCTACGGACAATCAAAGACAGCGAATGTGCTTTTTGCACTGGAACTGGACAATCGCGCTAAGCAGTTTGGCGTCCGTTCTTACTCATTACATCCTGGTTTGATCCTGAGTACTGATCTTGCCCGTAATATCTCCCTGGATACGATGAAAGCACTGGGAATGGTCGATGATAACGGTCAACCGGTACACCGGGAATTTAGCGGCGATAAACGCGTAGAACAGGGTATTTCCACCCAGATATGGTGCGCGGTTAGTCCACAGCTGGCAGATATCGGTGGCGTCTACTGTGAGAATACGGAGATAGCCATCCTGGACACGGATTATGATCCTGCCGCCAGTTGGGCAGATGATATGGAAAAGATACAGGGCGTGATGCCATATGCACTGGATGCAGATGCTGCCCGGCAGTTGTGGACATTAAGCGAAGAACTGACAGGGGTACAATTCAATATCGCATAAGATCGTATTTTGAAGGGAAGTCAGGTCAGCGAATGATCTGACTTCTTTATTTTACATTTGCAGTATGGCGGAAAGACAAGTCAACAGGTATGCAGAGAATGTGCTGACATGTAGTGAAAGTCAGCAGTACAGGGGAGAGATGGTGCTGGATGACAGCGCGCTGGTCCGTATTATTTCCGGTGAATTGAAGATGGTACACGCAGACCGGCACTATACTTTTGGCCCTGGCGACACCTTCCTGTTTCCCCGGAACCAGCTATCTACCATGATGAAAGGCGAAAAGGACGGTAAGCCTTACAAAGCGGTGATCATGCGGCTGACAACTGCGTATCTGCGTGATTATTATACAAAGAACGAAGTACCGCCAGCGCAGGTACACTCTCCGGAAATGTTATGTTTTGACAAGAGCCCTTTGCTGGATAGTTTCTTCGCTTCCATATTTCCTTATTTCGAACTGGATAATCAGCTACCGGAAAAACTGGTACAGATCAAGATGGAAGAAGCCATTGAAATTCTGCGTAGCATCAATCCCCGGATCGATCGTGTGTTATCAGATTTCTCTGAAGCCGGGAAGATCAACCTGGCCGATTTCATGGAAAAGAACTACATGTTTAATATACCGTTGGAGCAATTCAGTCATCTGACGGGACGTAGTCTTACGACCTTCAAAAGGGACTTTAAAAAGGCGTTTCAGACAAGTCCACAGCGGTGGCTCACCCGGAAACGCCTGGAACTGGCACATTATCAGTTGTCGGAGCAACAGCGGAAACCGGTAGATGTATATTATGAAACGGGCTTTGAGAACCTGTCACATTTTTCCAGAGCCTTTAAAAGCCATTTTGGATATACGCCCACCGCGTTATTGCAAGGGAAATGATCCTTCATTTAGAATTTAAAACCAATACCTACACTCAACAGCCAGGGATTAATTTTTGTATCTGCATATACCGTCGCACCACCAGCTACTTCGGGTACAGTAGTTACTGTATTCTCTGTTTTAAGCCAGATTTTTTTAGCATCCACATTAATGAACCATTTTTGGGTAATGTCTATATCAACACCCAGCTGTGTGGCAAAACCGAAGTTATTTTTATAAGATATGTCCGCTATAGCAGGCCCGGTTTTCTCACCATAAAAGATCGTGTAATTGACGCCTGCTCCGGCATAAGGCAATATTCCTTTGCCTAAAGGCTGGTGATACAGGAAGGTGAGCGTAGGAGGCAATAACCATACTTTTCCTAAATCTACATCACCAAGTGCCGTACCGGTTGCTGTTACTTTATGTTTTGTCGTACCCAATATGAGATTAGCAGATACACGGTCAAAAAGAAAATAGGTGAAGTCAATTTCCGGAATGACCGTGCTGGATATGTCCGCGCTGCCACCTATCGTTGTAATGTCTGCGCTGGCCTCCGGAATGACAGCTGTAGCGCGTATGCGGGCACGCCATTCTCCTTTCTGCTGGGCCATTCCTAATACGCTGAGACAACATAGTACGTTCAGTAAGAGTAACTTTTTCATAATTGTGTTTTTTGTTCTTGGTGACACAAACCTAGCTGAGACCGCGAACAAAAAAGCTGATGACAGACAGTGCTCTTCCTGATTATAATAATACGCCCCGCAGGAGCGGAGGCGTTATGTATGAAATAGTTTATTTAAACTGGACCGATGCCAGTAGCATATCACCTTCGTGTAATTCCTGTGCCGTATAATGTAAACTGAGCCGGTTGCTATTGTTTTGTTTTTCTACCTGCAATAGTTCCTTTACAGGTATTTCCATGGCTTTTGTTGTATTGTCAAATGTCCATTTCTTCAGGATGTTGCCTTTTTCATCCTGTATGGCGATGACGCGGTCGGTACCTACACTTTTATCCGTACAATGTGTGTAGATGATACGCAGCTGGTCATCGTTGTTTGCTTTATCCAGTTGCAGCATCCTTAAGTTAAGCGGGGCATTGACATATTGTTTCATGATCAGTTTACTGTTGAGATAGATCTCGTATCTGTCCAGTCCCCTGTAGGCCGTAAAGGCTGATAAAGTAAGACAGCATGCAATAAGCATACACAGTGTCAGCATTGATTGTTTGAATGTGCTATTTTTCATAGTAGAATGATTTAAGTATCTGTGTACAATACTAGCCCATAAATAAGGGGGGCGGAAAAATAGTATACCAACTACCGGAATAATAGAGCAATGGCCTAATGGCCATCTATGAGTTTATCCAGTTCTGCTTTGTAATTTCTGCCAATAGGGATCTGCTGATCTGCAATCATGATCCGGTTCCTTTCGATCCGCCTGATCTTGTCTTTTGCTACGATAAATGATTTGTGTACTCTCATAAAGCGTGTTTCCGGGAAGAGCGTCTGCATCGATTTAACGGACCCCTTGGTGACGATCTTACCACCTGCTGTGTGAATGATGGCATAGTCCTTCAGCCCCTGTATATAGATTACATCTGCTAAGGATAATTTGATCTTCTGTACGCCGCTTTTAACAAAGATAAAAGAAGGGATTTCGGGTGCTGGTTCCAGGTCGGTATTGCTCTTTTCCAGGGAGAGAAATTCTGCTACTTTATCAACCGCTTTACTGAAGCGTTCATAGGAGATCGGTTTTAGCAAGTAGTCGATCACGCCCAGTTCATATCCTTCAAATGCATAGTCCCGGAAAGCAGTGGTGAAGACAGTAATAGGCGGTTGGGAAAGACTCCGCAGGAGGTCGATGCCACTGATCACCGGCATTTCAATGTCCAGTAACAGGAGGTCTACAGTATGGTGTTGCAGGAATGCCTGTCCTTCCAGTGCATTACTGAAACTGCCGGCAAGTGTAAGCGTTCCTTGTTGCATGATATATCCTGACAGGATATCACGGGCAAGAGGTTCATCGTCGATGATTACACATTTGAGCATCAGCGCATAATTTTTAGATGTACCTGAAAGCGGTCCGGACGGTCATTGATCTCCAGCGTATGTTTACCGGGGAACAACAGTTCCAGCCGTTTTCTCAGGTTTAACAGACCGATACCTCCGCTTTGTACAGCAGGCGGCATACTGCCTTTATTGTTCTCTATATTGATCGTAAGCGTTGGTCCAGCCTGGATATCGATGTACAGAAAAGCATTGTTTACGGCTTTACTGATGCCATGTTTAAAGGCGTTCTCTACCAGGGGGAATATCAGGAAAGGTGGTAGCCAGCATTGCTGTATATCGCCTGTTACCGTTAAACGGATATCTGCATGTTTATCCTGTCTGATCTTTTCCAGTTCCAGGTAATTATTCAGATAGTTGATTTCCTTTTCCAGGGGAATGACCGTCGCTTCGCTTTCATATAACATGTACTCCATCAGCTCCGCCAGTTTTAGTACCACCGCAGGCGCCTCATCAGATTTCTTCAAGGTCAGGGCATAGAGGTTATTCAGGGCATTGAAGAGGAAATGCGGATTGATCTGGGAGCGCAGATAGTTAACTTCCGCCTGAAGCTTTTCCAGTTTGATCTCCTGTACTATTTTCTTCTGCTCATACCAGTCCATACTGAATTTAAGGGCGATGGTCAGCAGCAGATAAAGCGAGGTATGCGTGAAGTTGTAAATCAGGGAAGCCGACAGGCGTGTATTTCTACCGGGGCCGAGTACATATCCGAACAGATGAAAGTCGTAGAGGCTTTGTATGACAAGATAGCTGATCAATAATAACAGTACAAAGCTGAAGTAGATCACATACTTTTTATGCAAAAGAAATTTTGGTATCAGCCAGTGGATGTTCAACCAGGCCAGTGCGATCAGCAGTGATACCCGTACAACTGCACAGATAAAGAAATTGGGTAATCCTGCTTTATGGATCAGGTAAGTACGGTCATAGAGAAATATAAGCGTGACCATTACCCAGTAGGCAGCATAAAAATAGCGTTGCCGCGAGGGATGGCTTTTATCGGTCGTGGAAGGCATCGTTTGATTTTTCACTATATACGATATTGGTCAGGAAAGGAAAAATCTGGTAGAGGAACAGCAGAAATAGTAGAGGAAAGGTACAAAGAAAAATAAATCTGGTTAAGAGGAAGCTGCTTCAAAGAGTACCGTTGTTTTTTTGTTACTTTACAGAAATATTAAATAAGTATATCACTCTATGCCTATACTGGACCTTACCGGAAGGGACCCTGCGGAAGAACTGGCAAAATTACCTTCTCCAACCAATGCGGGGTTGCAGCAATTATCTGAAAACTGTGACAGGATTGTCATAAAGAAGGGCGGTGTATATAACGGCGTCGCTATGTCTGACAATATTTTGCTGGAGATTTCCGGGACGGAACAGGTGGAGTTATTCAGGAAATTGCTGAAGATTGACGAGGCGAATGTCGGATTTAATTGTATGTGCCTGGGCGATTATGGCATCGAGTATTTTGCAGGTACACAACATCTTACAACCATTGGTTTCCATCATGGTACTTCGATCCGTTATGACGGATGGAATGGGGATGCTGCGCTTGCAGAGAATGAGGCGTTGCTGATCTATATGGCTGATCTTGGTCTCGTAGCTCCGTTGCTAGACTTACACGAGCAAAGGCGGAAGAAGGAAGCACGCGTAATGGATGAGAATTATTGGTTCAGTGTCATTGCGCCTAAGTGTTTTTTGCAATATGTCAGCCAGATAAATAGTGGGGACGAAGGCCATCTGCCGGCCCTGATAGCCAGTCTGGATAATGAGATGCCAGATAAGGCAGCGCAGATCATTGCACTGCTGCAGGCATTTGGATATACAAAGTATTCCTGGACAAACTATCCTGGTTATGAAGATACTCCCCGTCTGATATTGCACACACATGATCTTACAGCGATCATCCAGGCATATGAGAACTCTGATAGAAATTATAAGACAAGAAGGGGATTGGCAAGGTATCTGTGGTCTTATAAATTTAAAAATGACGGTCAGAAATATCTGAAATATATTTCTGATGAGCTGATTGAAGATCTGGTTAAATGCCTTAAGGCAATCAATGCTTCACCGCGCATAATTAGTCAATTACGCCAGCTCAGTAGTGAGCGCCGCAGGTATTCCTCCTGATGTTTTTACGCCCCCAATTGCCTGATTCACGCCTGATCTTGTCCGCTTAGCCTTATTCATCCTTTCCCTGCACCTCATTCAGCCGCTATCTTTACATCATCAACACAAGAGAGGTCCTCGCAACGGTAAACGGTCACCCATTATGGCCGTTCCGTACGGCGGGAAAAGTGAGGTAAACAAGGCCTGATCTGAAGAGCCGGATTTTTAAACGTTAAAAACTGAAAAGATGAAAATTTTACTGACTGCTATTGCCGTATTAAGTCTTGGTGCCTTTGTTTTCGCAACACAGGCGCCTAAGCAACAACCAGGTACCAAACGTACAGAACTGCAAAGACATGATCTGGATATTCCAGGAAAGGAAACAATTCAGGCACGTATTGATTTTGATCCGGGTGCAGCGTTTGGCATGCATACCCATCCGGGAGAGGAGATCATTTATGTGCTGTCAGGTACGCTGGAATATGAGGTAGAGGGTAAGAAACCGGTAAAACTGAAGGCAGGTGACGTATTGTTTATACCTACCGGCGTAAAACATGCCGCCAGAAATGTTGGTAAAGATACCGGCGCTGAGCTGGCTACTTATGTAGTTGAAAAAGGCAAGCCGTTGGTAGTATTGGCGAAGTAAAGTGTAGTGTGTGATGTTTAATATGAAAAGATCGGGGTTATAATAACTCCGATCTTTATTTTTCAGCCGATCAATAAGTAGCTTACCAGGCGCTTATCCCTGTCTCCGGATCGTTATCATCGCTGTAGAATACACCGGAAGGCCCATCTTCACCCAGGGTAGCTGCTTTTACCACACGGGCGGCAGCTTCCTGTACGGTACCCGGACCGCTGTGATGATTGAAGTCGGTAGCTGTATAGCCGGGGTCTACTGCATTCACTTTAAATGCGGTGTCACGCAGATTATATGCCAGTACGGTGGTATAGGCATTGAGTGCTGCTTTAGAAGAGACGTACGCGGATGGTTTGACAAGATAGTATTTCCAGGCAGGATCATTCTGCAGGGTGAGTGAGCCCAGACCTGAGGTCACATTGACGATCCTGGGAGCGGGAGCAGCCTGTAACAGATCGATGAATGCCTGTGTTACGGAGATCACGCCAAAATAATTTGTTTCGAATACCTGTCTGAAGATGCTGATATCTGTTTCCAGTGCAGTTTGTGCTGTCATACTACCGAGTATGCCGGCATTATTGACCAATACGTCCAAGAACTTGGTCTTTTGTCCGAGTATCTGACGGGCAGCCTTTATTGATGCAACATTGTCTACATCGATCTCCAGGGCTTCCAGTTGGCTGAAGCCTTCTGATTGTAGCTGACTGACCGCCTGTTTACCTTTTTGCAGATCGCGGCAGCCCAGATAGACATAATATCCCTGTTGTAATAATTGTCTTGTTGTTTCGAAGCCGATGCTTTTGTTTGCTCCTGTTATCAGTACTGTTTTCATGATTGATTATTTAACAGTACAAAATTACAGGCGAGGGTGCTCCCGGCTGTAACACATCCATCGGAGTTAATGGTACATTTTGCGGATTTCTGTCCGGAAGCCGGCGGGTGTTACACCGGTTTCTCTTTTGAAGAAACGGTTGAAGTAGGAGGCGTCAGAGAAGCCAAGGTCAAAGGCGATGTCTTTGAGTGAGTTGTTGGTATGAAAGAGCAGTCTTCTGGCTTCCATCACCAGGCGCTCGTGTATATGTTTAATAGCAGGTTTACCGCTTTGGTTTTTGATCACTTCGCTTAAATGGCCGGCAGAGATGTGTAACATCGAGGCATAGTCCGCCACTTCATGGTGTTGTTGGAAGTATTCGTTGATCTTTGTTTGGAACTGCTTTAATAATAGCCTTTCTGCGGACTTTTCCTTCCCTTTGAACTGTGCTGTATACAACCTGCTCAGATAGGTCAGTAAGACCGTCAGATAAGCCGCTAACATGCGTTGTTGCCATTCTCCGGGTTGCTCATATTCCAGGCGTATTTTGCTGATGATCTCTTCTATAAAAAGGATATCCGGTGCTGTCAGCAGGAGTTCGTGACCATTATATGGGTTCCGGAGGATGGGAAGATCATTCAGTGAAGTATTGTCCTGAGAGGACAGGAATGCTGGTGTAAAAGCAATACCGGTGCTCCACAGTTCACCGAAACCTTCTTTTACGATCATGTTGTCAGGACCGCTAAAGTAGACTGTGTTACTCTTCACTTCATAAGGCGTCATATCTATCCACTGGCGGCTATCTGCCTTTCTGATAAAGACCAGGAGATAGTGACTTTTCCGGTGTGGGACCAGCAGGTCGGCCTGACCCGGCAGACCACCTTCATAATGATAGACCCTGAAGTGTTTATTACCTGTTTTGTCCGGTTCCAGGGAGTAAACAGGTACTTTTTGCGTAGCATTCAATACTTGCATGGTCTAAAGCTATGATATAAGCGACTAATTTCGTCTTTGTTTGCTTCGGTTGCGATAAAAGATAAGTAGTTTGTTCAATGTTGTGTGGTCTGTATCCAGATCGTCTATATTAAGGTGCTCAATTCCTCCGGGATAATGATACTTGAGATAGGATGTGTTGTTCTTACCATTGTAGGAGGTGACCACTTCATCATTGCGGATGTCTTTCCAGGGATGAAAGCTGGTTGAGATCGTTTGTATGCCTTTGTTATTGATGATGATCTGAGGCTTCTTATTGGTCGCTTGTCTGTATTCTTTGAATGCCAGCCAGGCGCATACGGCTGTCAGGCCTGCACCCAGCCAGCGTTTGTCTGTGGCGACGATGAGATAAACACCGGCAGCGACTGCGACCAGCATTACAGACATTTCAATATAGTTCATCAGCTTTGAATAATAAATGACCGTCTCTTCGGGAATGGAAAGGTCATCATTAAATACGTCTTTCTGTCCAAATTTACTTTTTATTGATTCCCATCTGGCTTTGTTAGCAGCAGAACGGATCTCTGTTTTCTCGAACATGCTGTTGTTGGGCCATATCAGTTTTTCCTGTATAGCCCTTTTCTTTAATTCATGAACATTGCGGACATTTTCAAATGCCCAGAGTCTCCATTTTGTGATCATGACGCTCCAGCACAACCAGGCAAGCAGCATGGCCACTATGATGCTTGCTCCGATTCCCCAGGCAGGTATGATATTCATTGCTGCCAGGACCATACTAAGCACTATTGTCAGGGTCATGACAATTAAGGAAGGACGATTGACCATTTTCCGGCCTTTTGAAATGGCATCTTCAACGGATACCATATGACCTGTCTGAATTGTGTTCATAAAGTACGAGGATAAGCTATATTTTCTAAGTTAGTCGACGATAAGGAATAGAAAGTGAAATTAGTGTAATGGAGTCAATTTAAATGAAAAAACCTCCAAAGTACCGGTTCAGGCACTTCAGAGGTTTTATTTATCACGGTTAAATCTTACTATTTAGCGAGATCAAATCTGTCCAGTTCCATCACTTTGTTCCAGGCGGCTACGAAGTCTTTTATGAACAGTTCCTGACCGTCTCCGGCGCCATATACTTCCGCGATCGCTCTTAATTCGGCGTTGGAGCCAAATACCAGATCGGCGCGGGTAGCGGTCCATTTCACCTCACCACTGGCGCGGTCGGTACCTTCGAAGAGTTCTTTATCCGCAGATATGGCTTTCCAGGCGGTATTCATATCCAGCAGATTTACAAAGAAATCGTTGGAGAGAACGCCGGGGCGTTTAGTAAATACGCCTTCGGATGCGCCGTTATAGTTTGTGTTCAGCACACGGAGACCTCCGGTTAACGCCGTTAGTTCGGGCGCTGTGAGCGTGAGCAATTGTGCTTTGTCGATCAGCAGTCCTTCTGTGGATGCATGTACCTTGTTTGTACGGTAATTACGAAAGCCGTCAGCCACTGGTTCCAGGAAGCCTACAGATTCAACATCTGTCTGGTCTTGTGTAGCATCTCCGCGACCAGGCGTAAATGGCACAGTAACGGTCTGTCCTGCATCTTTAGCTGCTTTCTCTATACCGGCAGCACCTGCCAGTACGATCAGGTCAGCAATGGATACTTTCTTTCCACCGGTTTGTCCGCCGTTAAACTCTTTCTGAATGCCTTCCAGTACATCCAGTACTTTCTGCAGCTGAGAAGGGTTATTGACCTTCCAATAACGTTGTGGCGCCAGGCGGATACGTGCGCCATTTGCACCACCGCGTTTGTCGGAACCACGGAAAGTGGAAGCGGAGGCCCAGGCGGTAGATACCAGTTCTGATACGCTTAATCCTGACCCCAGTACTTTTGCTTTGAGGGCAGCGATATCGTTTTCATCGATCAGCGGATGGTCTGTTGCCGGAATAGGGTCCTGCCAGAGCAGTACTTCTTCCGGAACGTCTGGTCCGAGATACCGTACACGCGGTCCCATATCACGATGGGTCAGTTTGAACCAGGCGCGGGCAAATGCATCTGCAAATGCGTCCGCATCTTCCAGGAAGCGTCTGGATATTTTCTCATACACCGGATCAAATCTCAGGGAGAGATCGGTGGTGAGCATGGTAGGTCTGTGTTTTTTACCGCTGTCGTATGCATCCGGGATAATATCGTCTGCATTTTTGGCTACCCATTGGTGTGCGCCTGCCGGACTTTTGGTGAGTTCCCATTCGAAGCCGAAGAGGTTTTCGAAGAAGTTATTACTCCATTTGGTCGGCGTGGTGGTCCAGATTACTTCCAGTCCGCTGGTGATCGTGTCCGCACCTTTACCGGAGCCATAGCTACTGCTCCAGCCGAGACCCTGAGATTCGATGCCGGCTGCTTCCGGTTCTTTACCTACATGGCTGGAAGGGGCCGCGCCATGGGTTTTACCGAAGCTGTGGCCGCCTGCTATCAGTGCGACTGTTTCTTCATCGTTCATTGCCATCCGGCCAAAGGTATCGCGGATGTCTTTGGCTGCTGCGATCGGGTCAGGATTACCATCCGGCCCTTCGGGATTTACATAGATCAATCCCATTTGTACAGCTGCGAGTGGTCTTTCGAGGTCGCGGGAGTGGATATCGCCATCCGCATTATCATCGGAAGATACTACGCCATGTTCTTTAGGTACCCCTTCAGAACCGTGGGCATAGCGGACATCACCACCCAGCCAGGTGGTTTCTGCACCCCAGTATACATCTTCTTCTGACTCCCATTTATCTTCACGTCCACCGGCAAAACCGAATGTTTTAAAGCCCATGGATTCCAATGCTACGTTACCCGTCAGGATCAGTAAGTCTGCCCAGGAGAGGTTGCGGCCGTATTTCTGTTTGATCGGCCAGAGCAGACGGCGTGCCTTGTCAAGGCTGACGTTATCGGGCCAGCTGTTCAGCGGCGCAAAACGTTGTTGTCCTGATCCTGCACCCCCACGGCCATCATTCACACGATAGGTACCGGCGCTATGCCAGGCCATACGGATGAATAAGGGGCCGTAATGCCCAAAGTCTGCCGGCCACCAGTCCTGCGAGTCGGTCATAAGTGCATGAAGGTCTTTTTTCACCGCTTCCAGATCGAGGCTCCTGAAGGCTGCTGCATAGTTAAAATCTCCTCCCAGGGGATTCGACGAAGGCGCATGCTGACGCAGAATGTTCAATTTTAACTGGTTTGGCCACCAATCTCTGTTCCTGGTGCCACCGCCGCCAGTGTTGTGCTTCAAAGTGCCATTGTGGAACGGGCATTTACTGATGTCGTTTAATTCTTTTTCCATTTGTAATAGTAGTTTATGGTATTGAACAAACACTTGCTTGCACGGGGTATTGTGCAGGTTTCTAAAGTTATGATATTGGGGATAATAATGGGAATTAATTAATTCTATGTTTCAATAGTTTATGTCTATTACTACCAGATCGCTATATGCTTAAAGCATTGATAATCCTGGTCTAAAAGATTCCGTTTATTTCAGTGGCCGTAAAAGACGATCCGGGAATATTAAGTTTAAATGAATTCTCCCTGCGGGCAGGAGGCTGGTGGCAGATTATCATCAGAATAGGATAAGCGGCAATGGCTTTATATAACCATTTTGATATATTTGTTATTTCAAACCAATAGCATATACCTATGACCACTAGAATTGTTGTCCTGATGATGGGCCTTATCTCCCTATCCTCCATCTCATCAGGCCAGGTAAAAAAGTCAATTATTCCGGTATTGAATCCAGGGGAACAGTACATTTTCAGAAACACGGCCATTTCAGACATTCATGAAGACGGCGTACGCGCTATCAATCAGACTGCTTCCACCAGCTGGTTCCTGCGTATAGTTGGAAAAACAAGCTCAGGCAAATTAATGGTCAGAGCGACTTATCTTAAAATCAACCAGCGGACAGAACACCTTTTTACGCATGATCTGACAGGTTTTAACTCAGATGACTTCAACGAGTTTGTGGTGAAGAGCACATCTGATGAACTGCACAACCAAAACGATCACCTGCGTAAACTGGGAGAAGGCATGCTGGGAAAATCATTCACTGTTTACATCACGCCTGACTGGCAGGTAGACCAGGTAACCGGCGTGGATACACTGGTCAATAATGCGCTGGCAGGTATGGAAGAAGACGATGCTTCTATTGCACAGGGCTTTGGCAAAACGATGCGCGGAACGATCAGCAACGAAGAGATCAGAAAGGTATTTGAAGACGCTTTGTCTTACATTCCGGAATCAGAAGTAGGAGTGGGAGACAAATGGAGCAAGGAAGAGAATCACCAGATAGGTGCGCTTCAGGTAGATTATGCTGTAAAATCTGACGATGGTAATCGTATGGAGCTCGCAGTAACCTCCGGTTCTGCTATTAACACCGATATCCAGGCTTCTTATTCCAGAAAAGGTACGATTACTGTTGACACTAAAACCGGACTGGTAGTACAGTCTTCTGTAAAGGATGATATGAAGCCAAGAGCGGGTAATATCACCAGGTTAGTGATTAAGACAGTAAAGAACGAAATGCAAAAGAAATAATGCAGCGCGCTCCGGATCAATTGCCGGAGCGCTATTTCTTGCAGGTAACAGCGGTTGATTAAAACTGTTTAGGCTTTAACTGTTGTGCGGCAAGCACCGCGATCTCCATGATCCTTTTCTGCCTGGTTTCAGGACGTTTTGCCAGTACCAGCCAGGTTAACATACCTTTCCTGACCGTCTTGCTTAATCCGGTGAAAAAGGCCTTCGCACCTGGATGGGTTTTAAAGGCCGCTGTCAGGTCTCCGGGGATTTTTAACGCTTCCGCATCGTCTAAAATAGCCCAGGAGCCGTTCTTCTTCGCAATCTCAATACTCAGTTCCCCGGCGGGCATCATTAATCCCTCAGCCACCAGCCGTGCCACTTTCTCTTTATTGATCGCAGACCAGATGCTATTGGTCTTTCTGCGGGTAAAAAGCTGCATGAATTTCTCATCATCAATGGGCCTTGCCGTACTATCTATCCACCCAAAACAGAGGGCTTCGTCTATGCCTTCACTACGGCTCATAGTAGTGGTCCCTGCCTGTTTTTTGTAGTAGATCAGCCAGATAGATTGTTTCTGCTGATGGTGTTGCTGCAACCATTGTCTCCATTGTGACCGGTTCGCCGGACAAAAAGTCTCCCTGTCATTTTCCTGCATAACGGTACTATTTCAGTTTTATGATACAAAGCTAGATGAGGGAAGTGACAACCCTATGTCAGGAGACCGGAAAGAAAATTTTACTGTTTAAGCGGGTGTCCGGAACAAAATAAGCTTACCAGCTGTTAGTATATCGATCTGAAATACAGCATTCGGCTGTCTGGTAAGCGGCATTCCCCCTGTCAGGCTTTTTTACAACATACACCACTGAACCTGTAATTAATAAATTTAAAACTCCCATCAATGAACCAGCTAAGATTCATGAGCATACTCGCTTATGCAGGTGTCGCCGTATCCCTGATCTCCTGCGGCGGACAACACCAGGAAAAGAATGCGACAGACACCACGGTGATTGTAGACAGTACGGTTGTCGTTAAGACAGAAACGCCGACTACATCCACTATTATTACAACACCCCAGCAAATGATGGTGGTAAGACACAGGGTGGCCAATTTTTCAAAATGGTTGCCTTCTTATGATGAGCATGATTCCATGCGGCAGGCGAATCAGATACATAGTTATGTGATAGGACGCGCACTGCAGGATAGTAATATTGTTGTGGTTGCCGTGAAGGTAGATGATATGGAGAAGGCCAGGGCTTTTAGTAAGGACGCGGGTTTAAAGAAAGCAATGCAGAAAGGAGGGGTGACAGGCGCGCCTTCGTTCTCCTTTGTAACAATGACGTACCAGGATACGGTCACTATTGCATCTGATGTACGTTCATGGACGACCTTTACTGTCAAGGACTGGAGTGCCTGGGAAAAAGCCTTTACGGAAGGGCAACAGGAAAGACTGGACAATGGATTGGCCGTAAGAGCGTACGGACATGATGCAGACAATGATAAGAAGGTGGTGCTGGTCGTGGCGGTAACCGATAGCACCAAAGCAGTTGCCTACTGGAAGTCGGATATGCTGAAACAGAGAAGGACCGCATCCGGCGTAATAGATGAGCCACAACGGTTTATCTTCCGGGTGGTAAAACGGTATAAATGATAACGCTCGTCCATCACAGATAGTTTTTCAACAAAAGCCTTGCAATTACGCAAGGCTTTTGTTTTTATCTCATTGATCAGGGTTGTGAGAGTACAGTACTACTGCATGTGCCATTAGACTCCAGCTGGAGCAGCTGCAGCGTGACACCATTCAACGTAACCCGGCAGGTATTGAAACCTCCGGCGCAGGAGCCGCGGTATACGCAGGGAGATCCCTGACTGGGCACCTGTTGCAGGTTAGTGTATCCTGACCCGGGTGATTGGGCATTCGTAGCAAAAGCGCCGGCAATGGCCAGGGCAAATGCGCTTACTGATAATCCAATTTTTCTAAAGTTCATGACAGTGAAAATTTTGAATTCGGATGTATGCCTACTATTTTCTACAGGTTTTCGGCGACGCCTGTTCTATTGCAATAGAATATTGTTAGTGTGCGGGAATAGTGTATGCATGCAGGGTATGGTCGTGTAAGGTATACAGCTGACCGTCCTGCACGATAAAGTCTGTAATACGGTCTTCTGTAGGAAGAGGAACGTATAGTGTATAGATATATCTCCCGTTATCCAACGCATATACATCTATGATCTCCTTATCACGTCTGATCTGTTTGTTTTCGTTGTCAGCAATCAGCGTAGAGAGTATGTATATCCTGTTATCAGCAGTTCTGACCCTGCTGTTGACATAGACAGGAGGTGCAGAAAATTTACTGATGCCGGTTGACATGTTGGCTACCTGTATTTTGGCGCGCGTATTTGTATCGAGCGTATGGCCTGTGTATTGTTGCTGCAGGTTGGAGTCCAGCGTTACAAATTCATTCCGGTAGTGATAGGCGTATACCAGTCTGCCGCTTTGTTTATCATAATCAAATGTGCCGTCTGTACAAAAGATGCCATCTACCTGTTTGGTAATGCTATTAGGACTTATTGTTACGTAGGGAGAGTCCGTTTTGATCTTTGCGAGTATATTCTGTTTGTTCCCCAGGGAATCGACGTGAATGCTACGCGAGATGAAAGAAGCAGGAGAGATGTTTTGAAGTATATTAAAGAAGCAGCTTTGTGGCAGGAACCTATGCAGACTTAAGCTGTGAAGGTCTCCGCTGTACAGCATAGGTGTAATTCCTTCTGCCATATATACAGCGGGAGAATCTACCATCATCCTGGCCAGCTTCCATGCGTAGCGTTCACCCGGCGCCAGCCGGAAGGTTAGTTGTTGTGTGTCCTGTAGTTGGCGGTCGACTGTCAGCAGGTGTAGTGACGCGGAATAATTGGCCAGGTACAGCTGTTGCGCTGTTGCGCCTGCAATGTAATACGCAGGATATTTCAGTTCCAGCGTATGTTGCAGGACCGCATTTACGGCGGGCATTTTACGTGAGAAACCATTTTTACTTTCGTTAGGTTTATCTGCGAATGCGTAAAGTATAAGCACAAGCAGGAGGCAGGCCGCCGTACAGACGGCCGCAAAATGAAAGGGCTTTTGCATCATGTCGTGTTCAGTTATGCGTGAACGAGTTGTTTGGATGGACGGATATTATCGTCAGGCCTGGTGTATAGCCACATACCCAGGAACGCAAGCAGCACAAAGAAAATATTGAAATAAAGGTGTTGTGTCCATGTCATACGGGAAATAACTCCACCGCAGGAGCAGGGGACCTTTTCTGCGAGTGTCATGAGCACAATTATATAAGTAGTGAACAGCATCATCATCGCGAAGGATGCATACAAACCGGCACGCCGGTAGCGTGGAAGGACCAGGAGCAGTGCAATGACTATTTCTGCTACAGGCACCGCTATCGCCAATACGGGAGCAAACCTGGTTAATAATGGGGACTGGCCTATTACTGCACGGAAGTTTTCATAATCGAGGAATTTGCTGACGGCTGTGTAAACGAACAATAGAATGAACAAGAGACGGATAGTCTCAAGAACCGTTCTTCTTAACATGGAATATGGATTTACAGGTTAAATTGTAATCTCACTCAGTCTGGGCATGATAAGTAAATATAAATTGGAGAATTTGATCTATGGCTATCTTGAATCCTAATTTAAGGAATTATTCTGAACATTCTATTAGCGTCCGGTGATATTTTTTATTGCTTTCATGCGCTTCCATTCGTGTTCAACCTGCGTCATCAGTAAGGCATTATCAAACTGAATACTGCCTTTAGGGAATATCGCTTCATTTTCATAGAAGCTGGAATGTACCTGTAGGGCTTCTAAGGGCGTACCTGCCATTGATAAGTTTCCAGTTTTAGACCTTCGTATCTGTCGCCGTTGGGCGAATAACCGACAGCGCCTCTTTCAAAGAATCCTGATACATTTTCCAGTGTGCCGAATATTGAGTTCGGATCGAATAGATCAGTTGTACGGGCGTCGATGGAGATCGTTGTATTGTCAGCGCTGGTGAAATCGACGTGGTAGTTGCCATCCGCCTCCTGTACGTTGAATTTAGCGAAGTAGTGTTTACCCGGAAAGATTCTTCCGCCAACGAGGGCGTTCAATCGCAGATTGGTATCCCGGCGTGGGATGTATACGCCTTCTCTGGTGACGCCGTTTTCTTCCCATTCTACAGCGATACGATGGGCGCCATTTTCAGAGTTGATACCGGCGAAGTCTGGAAATCCTTTTGGCTTGATATGTTTTAGTCTGATGAGGCAGATACCGACGATCGCTTTCCCTTTATAGATTTTTGGGCGGAATGTTTCCGGAAGAATGTTACGGACCACCTCCGGTTCGGCTGTGAAATTAATCAGCATTCTTCTGTCAATATAATCATGTATCGCCGGCAGCTGCATATTTATAGGGATTGCGTAGTGTTTGATAAAAGCGCTTACAATTTACTACAAAATAGGAGAAGTAACCGTGAATATCAGCTATTACGGACAAATTACCAGGATGCGTGAAGTTTGTTTATTTTTGCGTCCGCGAAATGAGCCGTTTGCTGACATATAATCCGTTTGAGGTAATGACGCCCGCCTTTATAGAGACGCTGTTGCAGCATGCGCATTATTATGCGGTACTGCAAAAGTTTCAGTATCCGGGGGTAATGGCCAACAAGGGTTTTATGGCCACTGCCTATACTACACGGGAAGAGGCATTGGCCCATCTGGCGGAGTTGTATCCCGGAGAGGGGAAGGTGCTGCAGCTGGCGGATGAAACTGACCGGGAGAAATTGCTTGTATTACTAGGCCCTTCATCAGGATATCAGTTCTTTTACAGCACAACGCCGGATGTTGCTGCCTGTAAAAAACTGACCCAGCTATATAAGCAGAAAGTGAGCAATTATATCAAAAGCCAGCTACGTATGAAAAGTGACGGAGGGTATGATGTAACGCTGAAAGTGATATCAGGACGGTTCATGGCAGTTATCACTTCCGGACAGCAACGAAAGGAAGTATTGTTTTATGAAATGATCAGATAATAGTATGTGCAGAAGTATCTCTATGCATTGTGAAATTGAGTTAACCATTGAAGCGTTTCCGGAACTGGAAAACGACAAGCAGGTTGTATTCGATAAAGAGGGACTTGTTTATATTGATTCTACGGCATTTCCGTTGGCGGACGTTATTTCCAGGCAACAGGACAGGATGGTGCTTTCTGAGATGGCGTGGGGAGTGGTGCCCTTGTTTGAGAAAGATAGAGACAAGGTAGTATCGAGAAGACTGGACATGGTAAATGCCCGTGCAGAGAGAATACTGGATGAAAGTTCCTTCTGGTATAAATCAGGCCTGGTCAGACAGCCTGCATTAATACCTGTTACGAATATTTTTGAGTACCGGCATATTCACGGATGGAGCAATAAGGTGCCTTATGCGGTACGTACCAATCATCAGCCGGAACAGCATCCTTTTTATGTTCCGGGGATGTATCAGTTACACCATGAACATGATGCGAAGGGACAGCTGGTACAGGTGGGTAGTTTTACGATGGTCACGACGGAGGCGAATGAAGTAATGCGAAATATCCATAATGGCGGGAACAATCCGCATCGGATGCCTTTGTTTTTACCACTTGATATGGGGAAGCAATGGGTTTCTTCCAGCAGGACCAAAGGAGATGTAAAAGAGATCCTGCAATACCAGTTACCGGCTGACCAGTTAAGCTATCATACGGTCTTCACCCTGAGTGGTAAGAAAAGTCGTCCGGATGGTAAGGCAAAGGATGCTTACTGGGAATGGGCGAATTTACCGGAACTGGGAAATGATTATCCTAAAGGAAGCGCTACACAGACGTCTTTGTTTTAAATGAATATTCCGATCTTATTGCAGGCCACATGTTGCATATTTTAGCAGCATGTGGCCTGTCTGTTTATAAGCCGTCCAAGCCCCTCTTAAGCCATAGGAATGTCATTTAAATAGTTTACTACTTGTATGAGTAGTATGTGCCAAAATCCCAACAGTTTGTCTTTCAGGCGGAAACATTTTGATGAGTAAAGTCCTCAAAAAATGTACATATAAAAAATTATTCCATTTAATTAATTTAATATATTTGTTCGGTTGTAGGACTGGTAATCGTTATTTTTTCACATAGGAAAGATTATCGGAATTTTTCTACCCCTGTTTCCTTCGCAATGTGTGACAATGTACAGAAAAACCTTTCCCTATACATATGAATCAGCGGTTGCCCGAAGGTAACCCACTACTATATCTATGAAAACACGTATCGTAAACGTTTTATCAAGCCTGGTCTTGATATTCTGTTCAATGGTGACGTTCGGCCAGATGCCGTTCAGCCCCTGTAACCCCAGTGGGGGAAAAAAGGGGGACATTCTGGGAATCGAGACCAGGTACAGAGCGCCCGGTGGGGCAGCACCCGTATTTAATATCCCTGCAGGTACAAGGTCAATTACAGTGTATATCTCTTCCGAGACCGGTATTACCACGATGTTGGATAATCCACAGGGAGACGAGGATTTCATGACTGTCAATGCGATCATCGACCTGACCTCCAACACTTCTTCCGGTTACGTGAACTTTGCCAAGAACACTTTCGTGGATGGTTCAGGTACAAACCTGTATGGTTGGCAGAAGGTACCCCTTGGAGCATATATCCCTAATGGAAGTAAGTTAGGGGATGCCACTCCCAATCTGAACAACGTGAACTTCACGGTGAGTGGTAGTACACTGACGATCACAGAAAGTGCGAATACGATCCACTCTTCGTATTATGTTGAGTATGTGTCTCCGTACAACAACTCCATCAACCCCCTTGATCCGCAGGTCAGGGCATTGTTGCATGGTACCGGTACGGCGAATACCGATCTGACGATCCCTATTCCGACAGGCGCGAACCTCATTTGTATATCAGGTAAGGGTACCAACTCAAGTGCTGTTGATCTCAATACATCCGCAGGTACAGAGGAAGGTTATTCGAATCTCCGGGTTACCATAGATGTGGACGCCGGTTTTACTGATGGTTTTGTTACACTGGCGAATGGTGGTTCAGTCGACAGACGGTCCACTTATGTCATTAATAACCTGGCGAGTTCGTCGACGATGAACTTCCTTTCCTCAGCAGCGATCACAGGTGATTATACTTCCAAACTGACCACTGCCGGTGCTGTGGGCGTGTACAATCCACAGATATATGTCAGTGGCACCAATCTGGTGATCAGACGTGACGCGAACTATGCGAGAGACTTCGATGATGCTTATGTGGTAGAGTTCTATCACAGGGTAGGACAGGGGATGAGTGCTGAGTTTATCAATTCTGATATCCAGCCGATACCGAAGGGCTTGAGTGCTACGACAGGTATCAGCAGAACATTTAATATACCTCCGGGTACGAACGCTATTTACTTCAATGAAACAGGTAATGCGTGTAATACGGACCGGGAGAGTAATGAAAACTCCATTGCGGCATATGCCTATATTGATCTGACCACAGAGACCGCTACCGGTTATTTTTATCAGCAGGTGGGTCTCGATGGCGTTAACAGACGAGATGACAACTTTGCTTTTAAAGGCGTATCATTAAATGGAAGCAGTGCCCGCGCTCATGCGAGCACAGTTGGCTTTAAGGGGCCTAATGCCTATGATATCGTCTTTACACTATCAGCAGATAAAACCCAGCTTACCGTTACTAACAGAACGGGATTAGCGAACCCCGATTACCAGTTCCTGTTGTCAATGGACTACTATGGTGCGAGACCCGATGTCGCTTTTGATGCTTCCAGTATTACTTTGGCAAAAGGTCCTTCCTGTAATGTGATCAGGGCGACCTTTAACGTGTGTAACCCTGGAGCAGGTAACAGTAGTGGTGGTATGCCGGTGTCATTCTATCATGGGGATCCTACTACGGACCCGGCGGCGGTATTATTATATACCGGTGCATTTGGAAGTGGTTTACTGGAAGGGGAGTGTAAGGTATTTACCTATGATGTTCCGATGAATGGTTTTGATGACCTCAATGTACCGATGACCATTGTCATAAACGACAATGGTAGCTTTGTTGCCGGAGGTGTAGGAACAGCCGTGGGAACACCATTTACACTGGCTTCACTGGTGAACCAGAACTCTCTTTACAAGGAATGTAACTACGATAATAACCTCATTACAAGGGTTTTAAATGTAAATAACTGTCCGGTGCCGAATCTCGATGCGGATAACAGCTCTGGTGCAGTTGGCAGATATAACTATCTGAACTATTTCAATGCCGGTACGCCGGGAGGTGTGAAGATCAACGATGCTGATCTTGCCGTGGTGGACCCGGGAGGTACAACTATTGCCTCTGCAACGGTGACATTGACCAACAGACTGGATGGCGCTGCTGAGTCGATATTTATCAATGGAACCTTACCGGCAGGCATTACCGCAACCGGTAGCGGCACAGGATCGATCGTATTATCAGGTGTTGCGTCTCAGGCAGCATATGTTGCTGCACTGCGGATGATCGAATACCAGAACAGTAATCCTTCCCCTAATACAGCTAACCGTATTATTACTACTGTGCTGAATGACGGACTGGAAACTGGTCCGGCGTCCACCACTACGATCGTAATACTGACAGACCCGCGTATCAATGTATCAGGCAATGGCACCACGATCGCAGATAACAGTACGACTGTAAATACAACAGATTGGACGGACTTTGGTAATACGATCTCCGCTTCAATAACACGTACTTTCACTATCAGTAACGTTGGTACAGGTATTATTAATTTAACAGGTACGCCAGCGGTAAGTATTGCTTCCGGAGATGCAGGGTTTACGATCTCAACACAACCAGGTGTTACCTCGCTTCCTGCTGCACAGAACACCAGCTTTGTGGTGAACTTTAATCCGGCAGCACATGCTGTTGGTGTGTATACGGCTGTTATACGTATTGTGAACAATGATACCAATACGGACAGGGCCGACTTTACCTTCACAGTATCAGTTACTGTGAATGGTTTACCGACCGTAACAAACTTTACTGTAAATGGTACAGAAGATAATACGCTGGCATTTACGGCAGCGAACTTCACTTCTAATTATAACGATCCGGATGGCGCACCACTGAATAGTATCAGAATTACCAGTCTGCCGCTGAACGGTAGCTTCCGTCTGAATGGTACTGTGATCACTGTAGGTCAGGATATTCCGGCTGCGCAGCTGGGTAATATCACTTTTGTACCTACAGCTAACTGGTCAGGCACTACAGGATTTGACTGGAGAGCTTATGATGGTACGTCCTTCTCAGCAGGTACATCCCATGTAACGATCAATATCCTGGCGGTAAACGATGCGCCGCAGATCACTACGCCAACCAGTATCGCAGTAACAGAAGATATTCCAGCGTCGCTGAAGGATATTTCGTTCTCAGATATTGATGCGGGTACAGGTGTTGCGACCGTTACGTTCTCTGTGCCTAACGGTACACTGAATGCGACTTCCGGTGCTGGTGTTACTGTGAGCGGTACGCCGTCAGCATTGATCTTAACAGGTTCGATCGCTGATATTAATGCGTTCCTGGTAGCGAACAGGGTTACCTATTCTTCTACACAGAATCCGCCGCCAACGGTAATACTGACGGTAAATATTTCCGACAATGGAAATACCGGTGCAGGTGGCGCACAACAGGCAACAGCTACCGTACCATTAGGTGTTACTGCTGTGAATGATGCGCCGACCGGTACAGGAGATACACGTACCACTCCGGAGGACACGCCTGTAAATGGCGCTGTGACAGGTAACGATGTAGATGGTGATGTGCTGACTTATACATTAGGTACGCCGCCGGCAAACGGAACGGTGACAGTTAATGCATCTACAGGCGCTTATAATTATACACCTAATGCCAATTTTAATGGTACAGATGCCTTTACTGTAGTGATCATTGATGGTCATGGCGGTTCGGTAACTGTAACGGTGAATATTACGGTGACCGCCGTAAACGACGCGCCGACCGGTGCTAACCAGAACCTGAGCACTCCCGAAGATACGCAGTTAAACGGAGCGGTAGTCGGAGCCGATGTAGACAATGATCCATTGACTTATGCAATTGGAACAACTACACCAGCAAATGGTAGTGTGACAGTGAATCCTAATGGAACATTCAGCTATACACCAAATCCGAATTATAATGGTCCGGATGCCTTTACTGTAGTGATCAGCGATGGTCATGGTGGTACGGCTACTGTAACTATTAATATAAATGTTACAGCAGTAAATGACGCGCCAACCGGTGCTAACCAGAACCTGACTACTCCGGAAGACACGCAGTTAAACGGAGCGGTAGTTGGTGCTGATATAGATAATGATCCATTGACTTATGCAATCGGAACAACTACGCCGACGAATGGTAATGTGACAGTGAATCCTAATGGAACATTTAGCTATATACCAAATGCGAATTATAACGGTCCGGATGCCTTTACTGTAGTGATCAGTGATGGCAATGGTGGTACAGCGACTGTAACTATTGATATTAATGTTACAGCCGTAAACGACGCGCCGACTGGTGCTAACCAGAACCTGACGACTCCGGAAGACACGCAATTAAATGGGGCGGTAGTTGGAGCAGATGCGGACAATGATCCATTGACTTATGCGATCGGAGCAACTACGCCTGCGAATGGTAATGTGACAGTAAATCCTAGTGGAACATTTAGCTATACACCAAATGCGAATTATAACGGTCCGGATGCCTTTACTGTAGTGATCAGTGATGGCAATGGTGGTACAGCGACTGTAACTATTAATATTAATGTTACACCAGTAAACGATGCGCCGACCGGTGCTAACCAGAACCTGACTACTCCGGAAGACACGCAGTTAAACGGAGCAGTAGTAGGAGCAGATGTAGACAATGATCCATTGACTTATGCAATTGGAACAACTACACCGGCAAATGGTAATGTGACAGTCAATGCAGATGGCACATTTAACTATACACCGAATACAGACTATGTAGGCCCAGATGCGTTTACAGTAGTAATTAGTGATGGTAACGGCGGAACAGCTACCGTGACCATCAATATCAATGTTACAGCAGTAAATGACGCGCCGACTGGTGCTAACCAGAACCTGACAACTCCGGAAGACACGCAGTTAAACGGAGCAGTAGTCGGAACTGATGCTGACAATGATCCGCTGACTTATGCAATTGGAACCACTACACCAGCGAATGGTAATGTGACAGTCAATGCAGATGGAACATTTATCTATACGCCAAACGCTGACTACGTAGGAACGGACGTCTTTACAGTAGTGATCAGCGATGGTAATGGTGGAACAACTACCGTAACTATCAATATTAATGTTACAGCAGTAAACGACGCGCCGACTGGTGCTAACCAGAACCTGACTACTCCGGAAGACACGCAGTTAAACGGAGCAGTAGTAGGAGCCGATGCAGACAATGATCCATTGACCTATGCAATTGGAACAACCGCACCAGCCAATGGTAATGTGACAGTCAATACAGACGGTACATTTATCTATATGCCGAACGCCGACTACATAGGGACGGACGCCTTTACAGTAGTGATCAGCGATGGTAATGGTGGAACAACTACTGTGACTATCAATATCAATGTTACAGCAGTAAACGACGCGCCGACTGGTACTAACCAGAACCTGACAACTCCGGAAGACACTCAACTGAATGGCGCGGTAGTAGGAGCCGATGTAGACAATGATCCATTGACTTATGCGATCGGAACAACTACACCAGCCAATGGTAATGTG